>JGI12316J15309_10000367_pt1 | contig 2848806 bp, 2710 predicted proteins | sample MarCyaLeptolynsp_FD_15309 | JGI IMG/M metagenome (IMG submission 15309)
GATTAGAACAGACGCAGGACGTTCTGGTCGGACTGAGCAGCCAGCGACAGGGTCGTGGAACCCAGAGACTGACGTGTCTGCAGAGCCAGCAGGTTTGCACCTTCGAGGTTGGTGTCAGCGAGCGTGAGCTTGCCGGCGCCGGCTTCGAGGGTGTTGATCAGGTTCGAGGTGAAGTCCTGACGGTTTTCCACGATGGCAAGGTTGTTACCGAAGGTGGAAGACTGTGCCCGCAGCGTGCTGATAGCCGCATCAAGCTCAGAAATGGCGGATTCGATGTTGGAATCCGTTTCGAACGAGGTGTTCGTCTGAGACGTGATGTTCAGACCGCTTGACGACGAGTCCAGAAGCTTCGACGAAATGGTCAGGCTCGAGGTCTGATCTTCGTTGAAGTTCACAGTCAGGTCGTTGCTGGCCTGAAGCAGGTTCACACCCTTGAAGGAGGCATCGGCAGCGAGCTGATCGATCTGCGTCCGCAGGGTGTTGAAGTCCGACACGAAGGAGTTCCGGTTCGTACCATTGGTGGTCAGGCCGGAAACGCCGAGGTCGTTTGCGGTCGAACCAGAGACGTCGGTGATCGTCAGATCTTCACCATTGGTGGCTTCGATCTTGATCTTACCTTCGCTTGTCAGGGAAGCAGTGACATCGGCGATGCCAGCGATCGACGTGATGATCGCGGAGACCAACTGGTTGGACGCAGCGATGTTGATCGTCACGGCCGCAGCAGTACCAACCTGAATGGTGAAGCTGTCACCATTGTCGATGTTGGCAGCCGTGGTCACCAGGTTTGTGGCAGCCAGGGCAGTCGAGTTGTTCGACGTAACATTGGTCGCAGAGATCTTCGTGGTCAGTGCTTCGTTGGCAGTCGACTTGAGGTTCTCGACGAGCGTCGTGATCGCCTTGATACCGTCATCGGCAGCCTTGAGCGTATCAACTGCGATGCCGATGTCATCGGACAGAGCCGACAGGTCGGAGGCGCGGTTGTTCAGGCCCTGGGCCGTGAAGAAGGCCGTCGGGTTGTCAATCGCAGAGTTCACACGAAGGCCCGTCGAAAGACGTTCCTGCGTCTGAGCCAGCAGACTTGCGGTTGACTGAAGAGAGGTGAGGTTTGAACGCAGAGCGCTCGAGAGTACGACGTCACCCATTGATGGATTCCTTTCCTAGGAAAACTACGAATTCGATCCTCTTTCTGAAGATCACCAAGCAGATTGGCGGCAACGTCTTAATGGCAGGTTACACGTGCGGGGTTGCGTACCTCGAGGCTAGACGTGAGTTCGGCCAAACTGCATAAAATCCGCCGTATACAAACGAAAACGGGCCAGGAGATTTATTTCTCCCGGCCCGGTTAATAAAGTGTTGCCTGTGTCTCTTAGAAGAGCTGCAGCACGTTCTGGTCGGCCTGCGACGCCAGAGACAGGGCCGTGGTGCCCAGCGACTGTCGGGTCTGAAGGGCCAGAAGGTTGGCGCCTTCCTCGTTGGTGTCGGCAATCGTCAGGTTCGATGCACCGGTCGCAAGAGTGTTGATCATGTTCTCGGTAAAGTCAGAACGCGTCTCAACAACCGAGAGATTGCCACCAAATGTGGAAGCCTGCTGGCGCAGCGTGTTGATGGCCTGATCGAGCTGATCAATGGCAGTGTTGATGTTGCCGTCAGTTGCCCACGCGTTGCCGGTGATCTCACCGATGTTGAGACCGCTTGCCGACGTGTCCGACAGGCTCGAGTTGATCGTCAGGCTCGATGTCTGTGCCTCGTTGAAGAACACCGTCAGGTCATTGTTGGCCTGAAGCAGGTTCACACCCTGGTAGGAGGCGTCTGCGACCAACTGATCCATCTGCGTCCGCAAGGCATTGAAGTCGGATTCAAATGACCGGCGGTTGGTGCCGTTCGTGAACGTGCCGGCCAAGCCAAGATCATTGCCGGTCGAGCCTGAGACGTCCGTGATGGCCAGATCTTCGCCATTGGTGGCTTCGATCTTGATCTTGCCGTCTGATGTCAGATACGCGGTGACGTTCGCAATCGCCGAAATACTGGTCAGAATGGCGGAAACTGTCTGGTTGGTCGCAGCGATGTTGATCGTCACTGCAGCAGCAGTACCCACCTGAATGGTGAAGCTGTCGCCATTGTCGATGCCGGCAGCGGTGGTGACGAGGTTGGTGCCCGTCAGAGCCGTGCTGTTGCCGCTGGTGACGTTGCTCGAATTGATCTTTGTCTCAAGCGCCTGGTTTGCTGTGGCCTTGGCGTTCTGGATCAACTTGATCACGGACTGAATGCCCTGGTCAGCAGCCTTCAGCGTCTGAACGGCCTGATCCATGGAGTCCAGCAAGGTCTCGAGATCGCGGGCGCGGTTGTTCAGGCCTTGTGCCGTGAAGAAGGCCGTTGGGTCGTCAATGGCACTGTTGACCTTCAGACCGGTAGCAAGGCGGTTCTGGGTTTGGTCCAGAAGTTTTGCCGTGTTCTGAATGCTCAGCAGGTTCGAGCGGATACCTGCGGAAAGAACGATGTCACTCATGTTTCATGCCCTCCTAGGACCAAATCCAGCGCCCTCGTCATGAGGGAAGTGTCCCAGTTCGTTACGCTGGATACTGCGCGTTAATGCTTAATCGCCCGTAAACTTCACCGCCCCTGATCCACCATTTTGGGACAGCCTGTTTCTGAAACGCTGTCCCGGGTGAACCGGGTAGGGCGGTCGGGTGACCAGCACTTGCGCCCTAAGGAGCACAGGGCATGCCAATTCCAAAATTCAATAAAATCAATAGGTTATGAGGTATCCGTCAGGGCTGGGCATGCAAGGCTTGCCGCCTTACGGCAAATTCTGCCCGGCAGATCCGGCAAGATTCGCGGTTGCATACCGTGCCGGATATCTGTGGATATCAGTCGAGTTCGCCGGCGAGATAGCGCTTCGTGAAGTCCTGAACGGCGCTTGTAATTTCCGCGACGACTTCTTCGATCGGCTGCTTGCGCTCGCGGCCAAAGAAGCGGGCGGACGGGTACCACGGGAAGCGGTCTGTCCCCAGCTGCATGGCGTGGCGCGTGTCGCCGTAGAAGAGGACAGGGGTGCCGACGGCAGCCGCCATGTCGGACACTGACGTGCCTGCGCTGACCACAAGGTCGCAAGCCTTTGTCAGCGCGGCCGCATCGTCGAGCTCATCTTTCAGGTTTATCTCATCGAAGTTGTGGAGGGTGAGCCCGGTCGTTTCCTGCAGTTCCGCAATCTCGGCTGTCGCATCGTCGTACTGCAGATTGATACAGGTGATACCGGCAGTGCCGATGAGATCCGCCCAGTCTGTCAGCTTGGAATAGACGAGATTGCGCGAAACGGTCTGATTCATGCTGCGCCAGGAGAGGCCCAAGCGGATGCCGTCGCCGCAGGCTTCGACTTTCTCACGCCAGTAGGCGACCCGTTCGGGGTCCGGCTTCAGGTAGCCGTCTTCGGCAGGGAAGTCCGCCAGCGAGCGGCGGAAATAGACTGGCAGCTGACCGGCAGGCGTATGGTACTTGAACTCAGGCGCACCAATGCGCTGCAGTTCGTCTTTCGTACGCTCGTCGCGGACCAGAGCTTCCGGGAATGAGCGCTGATACAAGTCAACGAGCCGCGGATCGGTCTCAATGATGACCTTGCCCGCTGTTCTGATGATGTCCGGGAAGCAGGATGCAAAGCGGATGTCATCACCGACACCTTGCTCCTTCCAGACCAGGATCGTGTCGTCGGGAATCTGTTCGCCACGCCAAAGGTCGACATTGGGGTGGCGCATGGGCTTGCGCAGCCCGGCGTTGAAGCCGTGCCCATAAAGGTCCCATCCATCCTCGATCTCGCCGCAGGCCAGCAAGAGATGAGACAGGTTTGAGCCAGCCGTTGCGTATTCCGGGTTCACCAGGAGGGCGCGGCGGTACAGGTCAATGGCGCGGTCATAGTCGCCAATCTTCTGGAGCAAGACCGCAATGTTCAGATAGCTCTGCTCCACATTGGGGTTGATGCGCAGCGCCTCCATGCCTTCTTCCAGCGCCCTGTCGAAGTCTTCGAGTTCCAGATAGATCGCTGACATGTTCGACCAGCTGCGGGCTTCGTCGGGCATCAGGATCTTGAGTTGCTCATAGTGAGCGATCGCCTCATCAAACCGCTCGAGCGCCTGGTAGGTATAGGCAAGCTTGAGGAGTGCCCGCGGCTCTTCCGGGTACTCCTGATGCAGACCCTCAAGGACCGGCAGCGCTTCCTTGAAGCGCTTCTGATTGGTGAAGAGAATGCCGAGCTTGAGTTTGGATTCAGCATCATCCGGATCTTCACGCAGCAGTTTGCGCAACACCGGAAGGGCATCATTGTTGCGGTCGCTATCGATCAGGGTCCCCGCATAGAGCGATTGGGTCTGCCGGTCGTCCGGCTCCAGTTCGAGAGACTTTTCCAGAAGGGAGAGGGCGCTGTCCTTGTCTTCCTGGTGAATCCGCATAATCGCCATGTCACGCAGGGCGGCGTGAGGCTGGGCGGCGTTCTCGCCAAGATAGGCCATGTCTTCCATGGCCAGGTCAGTGTCACCGATGTCGAAATACAGATGCGCGCGGGCGCGCCGGACCACATCCAGCGTTGGCTGGGTGTCCAACACCCGTGAATAGGCGGTGACGGCTTCTTCTTTCCTGTCGAGGTCAGAGAGCAGATTACCCTGCAGGAGGGCTGCGTCCACGTCATCGGGCATCAGCTCGACCGCGTGGGTGACGCTGGTCAACGCATTCTCGTTGTCGCCGGTCGCTTTCAGGCATCGCGCCAGGTTGTAGTGGGCGGGCCCCATCTGTGGGTTGATGGCAAGTGCCTGGCTGATCAGGTCTGCGGCGCGCTCGTTGTTGCCGCGCTGCAGGTCGATGACGCCCAGGAGGTGCAGGGCGTCTGCGTGGTTCGGCGCCCTGGTGAGAACGCGCTTGTAGCCGCGTTTGGCCCGGTCCAGCTTGCCTTTCTGGTGGCTTTCGATGGCGCGGTTGAACTCTTCGGCAACCTGTGCGGCTGCGGTCTGCGGCAGAGACCCTGACATGGAGCGACCTCAAGCGAATCCGGTTCTGGTGACGTTACCAGCTTCCTAAGTCGCAGATCGTGGTTACCGGCGTGTTAACCGGCATGGCTTCATGTCCAGAAGAGAGACGTCATACCTGTTCGTCGACCGCAAGGCCCAGCTCTTCGCGCAGGCCGCGGATCAGCTTCTGCATCTGCTCGGTCGGAAACTCGATGACAGTTTCTCCGGTAACCGTGCTTGTGCCGCGGACAACCTCGCGGGCGATCGTCTCATCGTACGTAATGTCGAAATTGACGTTCACCGGCATGCGCTTTTCGAGCGTTTCAAGTGCTTCGCGCAGTTGAGCAGCGTCAGCGTTGCGTTTGGTCCGGTTTTGAGCCGCCGACACACGCTCGATCGGCTGAACAGCCTTCTGACCGGCCACAACGGTGGTATCCGGCACGGCGGCTCGCGGTGTAACGACAGCGTCTGCGATGGGCCTGGGCCCAGAAATACTTTCCATGGCGGCACCCATTTCTTGGGTCGCGCCCCCCAGGTTGGCGGATATCCCACTACCCGCAGTCCTGCCCATGCAAGACTGGGCAAATATTGCCCAGAAAGGGTTGAATACTCCGTTAAGGCGTTGGCAACACTTTCACTTAAATGCGGTGGAGCGTTTTGCTCTATACGCGCTTGTCGAGTGCGATGGTCGCCGCAGGCGAAATCGGCCGGGCCTTTGCCGTCGTTTTCGGCGCATAGCCGATGGTGGGAGCCCGTGCTTCGCTGGCTGCGCGTGCAGCCGCTTCAACAATCCCTTCCGAGATTTCCTTAGCGGCGCTGATGTAGCGCACGTTCTCCGCAAGCTTGCCTTCCAAAGAACTGATAGCGCTCTTCAAGTTGGCCTGTACGGAGTCTGATGCTGCATGCAGGCGTGACGGATCAGCCTTCAGGGCGCGCACGTGGCGGTCGTAGTCTACGGCGAGCTGCGTCTTCTCAGCAGCCATCGCAGCAATCTCGGCCAACCGGTTGTCGCGGGCCAGGGCATTTTCCTTGGTGATGATGCCATCAAGTGCGACCGCAAGGGCGGCCATATCGGTCAGGAAGGTAACCGGCGGCTGCCACTGCTTGGGAGCATTCTGAGAGGAGGCGTTATGCGGGGTCATGTCTGTGTGATCCGTGTCTTCTGGTGCTTCACTCGGTGTAGAGAGCGCCGCGCTCAGCGGGCGCCGGCAGGGGTCGGTCAGCTGTTTCCTGCTGGGCGATCATGGACCGGTAGACTGAGTCTGCGATGCCGATGCCGCCGGACGCCGCAATCGAACGGCCCATCTCCTGAGCAAGCTGTGACCGCCACATATCTTCCGCATGACCGCCGCCGAAGGGTTCTTCCGACTTGAGGCCGGCGAACATGGCTTCGGTCATCTGGCCGATGAAGACGGCTTCGAATTCCTGTGCTGTCTCACGCATGGCCTGTTCATCGCGAGAAGCGACGGCGTTGGGCGCGCGGACAAGTGCTTCGGGCAGGACCTGGCCAAGCGGATTGGCTGTAACTGATGGCGAAAGGGAGAGGTCCATTACAGTACCTCCAGCTCTGCCTGTAGTGCGCCGGCGGCACGAATGGTCTGCAGAATGGAGATCATGTCGCGCGGACCGACGCCCAGTGAGTTCAGCCCGTCGACGAGGCTTTCAAGGGTCACGCCTTCACGCAGAAGCCCGAGCCGGTTTTCAGCATCGTCATCAATCTGAATGTCCGTACGCGGGACGACGACAGTTTCACCCTGTTCGGCAAAAGGGTTGGGCTGGCTTACCTGAGGCGTCTCGGTGACACGGATCGTCAGGTTGCCCTGGGCAATGGCGACGGTCGAGACCCGTACATCCTTGCCCATGACAATGACGCCGGAGGCTTCATCAATGACGACCTTGGCCGGGCTGTCGGGAGATACTCGCAGCTGCTCGATCTCTGTCAGCATGCCGACGACACTACCGGGACCGTTGTCCTTTACGGATAGCGCAACGGTCGAGGGGTCTGTCGCCTGTGCCGTGTTGCCGCCAACAAATGTATTGATGACGCTGGCCATGCGCTGAGCCGTCGTAAGATCCGGGTTGTGCAGTGACAGGCGCACCGTCTTCATGTCCTCAAGCGCGAAGTCGATTTCGCGCTCGATGATGGCCCCGTTGGGAATGCGCCCAGATGTTGCAACGCCGCGTTTGACGCTGGCGCCGTCGCCTTCAGCACTGAAGCCGGAAACGGCGACCGGACCCTGGCCGACGGCGTAGACCTCGCCGTCCGCACCCATCAGCGGTGTCACCAGCAGGGTGCCGCCGAGAAGGCTGGAGGCGTCACCGAGTGTGGACACCGTAATGTCCATGCGGCTGCCCTGAGACGAGAAGGCCGGCAGATTGCCTGTCACCATGACGGCGGCGACATTGTCCGTATTGAGATTTTCATCGCGGGTGTTGACGCCCAGACGCTCAAGCATGGCCTGCAGGCTCTGGCGTGTGAACGGTGCATTCCGCAGGCTGTCGCCGGTCCCATCGAGGCCGACAACAAGGCCGTAGCCGACCAGGTGGTTTTCGCGAATGCCTTCAACCGATGCGAGATCCTTGATCCGAGAAGACGCCTGCAGCGTCGCGGGCCAAAGCAGGGCAAGCGACATGGCGGCGGCTATGGCCATCCGCAGAGCCTTGGGTGGGTGGGTCATTGAGAACAACATTCGGGTCTGTGTTCCATTTGCTCTTGGTGCGGTCCTTCTGGGTCAGGCAGGCGCACGGGTGGATCGGCTTTGGCCATACCCTAGCGAAAGCCGTGCCAACGGCCGTGTGTGCTAAGTTGTTGTAATCGCTTGATATTTGGTTCGTTCGGGCCGATGGGTGTCAGGCAGTTGCTGCCGCTGCAGGATCTTGGAGGGCACAAATTGCCGGGCCGGGCTGTCATCGTTAAGGCTGCGTTAAGCACTTTGGCGCAGCGTGATCCCAATATGGTATCGGCGCATCTTTGTGCGCTGCCGTGCAGGAGCGAACACCATGAAGGTTGGCGGCGCAGGACGCGCGCAGGGACCCGCCGGATCGGGACGAGCTGGAAAGGCTCGCTCATCGAACGGCGAGCGGTTTCGCCTGGACGGTGCCGGCCAGAGTGACGCCACACAGGCCTCTGGGCCTGTAGCCGCTGCGGCTCCGGTTGATGCCCTGATAGCGTTGCAGGAAGTGGATACAGCGACTGATGGCAACCGGCGTGCGGTGGTGCGCGCTGAAGCAATGCTGGATGTTCTCGACGACATCAAACTATCTTTGCTCGCCGGCGGCGTCTCCAAGGAGAAGCTCTCGCAGTTGCTGAAGCTCGTGGAGGATCGCCGCGATTCGGCTACGCAGTTCCAGGACCCCAGGCTGGCCCAGGTGCTGGACGAGATCGAACTTCGCGCCCGGGTTGAGCTCGCGAAATATGAACGGGTTTTTGCCCAGTAATCCCCGCATCCGGGTGTTGGTCAGGCCGATTTATACAAATGTTTCATGGACTAAGCCGCCAACACGATGTTGTACATCGCCGGGGGCGCCGATATATTCCCGCGCCATCCGTCCATATCCAGTTTGTTCGGATATGGCTGGCACCAGTGAAGGGAGAGACACCGGTGACCGCTGAGTTGACTAAGGAATACACCCCGTCAGACGACGAACCCTTTATGAATGAGCGGCAGTTGGAGTATTTCCGCCGCAAGCTTCTCGACTGGAAGGAAGATATCCTTCGCGAGACCAAGGAAACCATCAACAATCTGCAGGAAGACACAAGCCATCACCCGGACCTGACGGATCGTGCTTCGTCGGAGACGGAGCGGTCGCTGGAACTGCGTGCCCGGGATCGGCAGCGCAAGCTCGTCAACAAGATCAATGCGGCTTTGAAGCGTATTGAAGACGGGACTTACGGCTACTGCGAAGAGTCTGGCGAACCGATCGGTCTGAAGCGCCTTGAAGCACGTCCGATCGCTACGTTGTCGATCGAGGCGCAGGAGCGCCACGAGCGGCGCGAGAAAGTCTATCGCGACGAATAGAGTTTCTGGTCAATCCTGACCCAGACCCGATCACACAAGAACGGCGCGTGAGCTTGAGTGCTCACGCGCCGTTTTGGGTTGCGCTGCCTCCTTTCCTGTCGCGTGTTGCGGCAGGAAAGGTCCCGATGGCGGCGCAGCAGGAGCGGGCGGCCTGAATCGCCCGTTCCCTCAGTCCGTCAAGTGGTAGCCATACAAGAGATATTCAGAGGAGGCGTCACTAGAACGGCATGATGATGTCGAAGACCTGCTGGCCGTACCGGGGCTGCTGGACGTCGGTGATCTGACCGCGGCCGCCATAAGAGATGCGGGCTTCGGCTATCTGCGTGTGGTTGATGGTGTTCTGGTTGGAGATGTCTTCCGGCCGGATGACACCGGCGACGAGGAGTTCGCGGACCTCATAGTTGACGCGGACTTCCTGCTTGCCCTGGATCACCATGTTTCCGTTCGGCAGGAGCTGCGTGACAATTGCGGCCACTGTCAGATTGACGATCTCCTCGCGGTCAACGGAGCCTGCGCCGCGGCTGCTGCTTGTCGAGTCCGCACCGACGAGGTTCTGGTTGTCGACTTCATCGGGGAAGAGGCGGTCAAGATTGGCTGCATAGCCGAACAGGTTATCAAGACCGGCTTCCTCCGAATTGGAGCGTGACCGCTCTGTGGTGTTTTCGATCTCTGCCTTGTCGGTGATCTGGATGGTCACGGTGAGAATGTCGCCGACAGCAGAAGCACGCTGGTCCTTGAAGAAGCCTCGGGCACCAGACCGCCATAGCGAGTTGGGCTTGTGGGAAACTATCTCGGGTTGCGGCATCGGCAGCGAAACCGTCTGAACTTCCGGCCTGTTTGCCGGGTTTTCGATCGGCGCCAGATCCGGTGCCTTGCCGATGTTCTTGAGCCGGTCGCCGGCGTTGCAGGCGGCGAGCGAAAGTGCCAGCGAACCGAGGGCGGCTATACGCAGGGCTGAATTCAGGGAAATCGTCATGGGTCTGTCCTTCAGGCTGTGTCCGGCTCGGGTCGCCGGTGACGAATAGCGGTGTTAGTGGATCGCGCGTCCAGCAACATGGAGTGGCTGGCCGCTCTCGATGACCACGCGATCGGGGCCGACGACACGGGCATGGACCGTGCGGTGGGATCGCGTATTGATCACGCGGACGAGGCCGTTCATTGGGGCGTTTTCAAGGGCGCGCCCGGTTGCCGTCAGCACCATTCCCGGCAGTTCGTAGGTGATGGTCACCTGCGCATCCTTGGCGACAGTCACGGGCAGGCGCATGTCAGCGGTTCGGATCGGCTGCGACGTGCGCAGGGCGGTCCTGGACGTCATGCCAACTAGGTCCGCAATGTCGAGGGCCGTGCCGGGCGCAATGCGTGCCACATCCATATCGACCAGGGTCAGCATGTCTTCACGGATGATCTCATCGCGTGCGATGGCAGCAGCTGCAACCGGGATCTGGCGTGTCCGGGTCGCCCGGCCTGTCAGCCGTTCGACCTTTGCCCCGCGGGCGGGGGTTGCTACCAGCGCCGTGAAGAGTCCTGACCGCACATCGTATGATAGGTCTTTGACGATTGCCTCGGGTGCTGCACCTTTTGCCACGAAGAGGGAGGCTGGGTCTGTGTCGAGCGTAATTGTGTAGGAGACACCTGCGGGCGTGGTCGCGGCTTCGCGCGTTGCAATGCTCAGTTCGATGGCATTGCGAACTGTCTCGGCGCCGACACGGGTACCGTCACGGTTGACGATGATGTGGGTGTACCGCTCGCGGTTGGGCCACAGCATGCCAGCTGCGCGGGCTGCATTCGCAACATGGGCTGCTTTGATTGCTGCCCGCTCACCGGGCGCCGGCGCGCGTGATACCAGGGCGCCGGCCTGTTCACCTGCATTGATAAACAGGTCTCCCAGCGTGACGGTCTCGTTGGAGACAACGGCCTTGTCGCGCAGGATGGCCTCGATGGGGGCGGCGGCTTCTGCATTGCCGGTAATGCCGGCGGTTACAAGAACGGCCGCGGCGAGAAGCACACGATGGGTGAGGGTGCGGATGCGGGTCATGGTTCTGTCCGATACGCGCGGGTTAGCGGAGGTTGGATGCAACGGAGAGCATCTCGTCCGTCGAGGTGATGACCTTGGCGTTCATCTCATAGGCCCGTTGGGCGCTGATGAGATTTGTGATTTCGCCAACGGAGTCGACATTCGATGTTTCCAGGTATCCCTGCAGGAGCGTCCCGTAGCCGACCGATCCGGGCGTTGCCGCGGTGGGCGCACCGGATGCAGCGGTTTCCAGGAAAAGGCTGCTGCCGCGCGCCTCAAGGCCCGCCTTGTTGAAGAAGCGGACGATCTCGAGCTGGCCGAGAACCGTCGATGTGGTCTGGCCATCGAGGAAGGCCTCCACCTGGCCCTGGCTATTGATGGAAACGTCGCGCACATCCTGTGGCACCGTGATTGCCGGCGACAGTTCATAGCCATCGGTGGTCACGATCTGGCCGGATGCGTTGAGCTGGAAGGCCCCGGCGCGGGTATAGGCATCTTCACCGGTCGGCAGGGTTACGCGGAAATAGCCTTCGCCCTGAATGGCGAGGTCATAGGTGTTGTCTGTGGGGGTCAGGTTGCCCTGACCGGAGATACGGTAGACGGAGCCGGCCTTCACACCCACACCGATCTGGATACCGGTGGGTACGACCGTTCCTGCGTCTGACGACGTTGAGCCGACGCGGCGCAGGTTCTGATAGATAAGGTCCTGAAACTCGGCGCGCTGGCGCTTGTACGCCGTCGTGTTCATGTTGGCGATGTTGTTGGAAATCACCTCGACATTGAGCTGCTGCGCGAGCATGCCGGTGGCTGCGATACTGAGTGACTTCATCTCTTCGGTCTCCTCTTGCCGGATGCCTGTCCGGTTCAGGTCTTGTGGAGCCTCGGGGCGGCTCCCGGTTTCAGGTGCTAGCGCGGCTCACGTCCGAGCTGGCGAATGGCGGACTGCTGAAGGTCGCCGAGTTTGTTGATGGTCTTTTGCGTGGACGTGTATGCGCGCATGACCTCGATCATTCGCGTCATTTCCACAACCGGCTTCACATTCGAGCTTTCGATGAAGCCCTGCATGACTGTTGGGTTCTCTACCGGGACGGCATCCTGGTCTGTCTCCAGGTAGTTATCGCCGGTCTTTTTCATCAGTTCGGGGTTGTCGACACTGACCACACCGATGCGGCCGATGGTCGTCTCGCCTGCCGCAATGGTGCCGTCGCTGCCGATTTCGATGACGCCATCATCCGGATTGATGGTAATGGGCGCGCCCGCATTTGAGAGGACCGGGTCGCCGCTTGGCGTTACCAACTGGTTGTTCTGGTCAACGGCAAAGTGGCCGCTGCGGGTGTAGCGTTCACCCGCTGCTGTCTGAACAGCGAAGAAGCCGTCGCCGGAAATGGCAATATCGAACGGGTTGCCGGTATGCGTGACGTCGCCTTCCGAGAGGTCGCGGTGGGTGCCGGTGTCCAGAACATAGGAAAGGGCGGCCGCGTTGCCGGGGCCGGACCGGTCGTCCGCTTCCGCGCCGGGCATCAGAAACTCCGAGAACACCGGTGATTCAGCCTTGAAGGCTGACGTGTTCACGTTCGCCACATTGTTGGCGACGATATCCATCGCGCGGCGCAGCGTCATCTGACGCGACAAAGCAATCGAAATTGCGTGTTCCATAACGGACCTCAGGCTGGTCACTGGTCACAGGTGCCTTCGGGAAAAGGTCTGTGAACGGATTTATGTGTCGTCCTGTGGCAGCTTCGGGTCACCGCCACGGGCCAACAGGTGCATCCCCTGTGCCAAACTGAAAGTTCAGCAATTTCAGTTGGTTAGATGGATCGTGCGATCTCAGGCAGGCGGAAAAGTGCGGCCTCTTGCCGGGTGCCCGGCATTTTTTGCCGGTTTTTTTGACCTGTCGGCGGTTTGCAAAACGCTTCGTTAACTGCCGGGCCCCAGACTGCGTGCATGACAGTTGGGGGGCAGACATGGCCGCGTGCCATCGATCTTGAGCCCTTGCGACAGGTGCCACCGGCAGAATGCACGGCGGCGGACATTTCAGATGCATTGGGCCAAGGACGGCCTGTTTGCCCGGGGAACGTTCGCGGAGCTCATCTCCCCTGATGCCGCTCCATCACGTGCAAGGTTTGCGACATGAGTGACGCCACGGCTACGGCCGACGACGAAACCGACATCGAAGGTGACGGCGAAGATGCGCCGAAGAAGATGGCCGGCAAGAAGCTGGTCCTCTTTATCGCTCTGCCACTGCTTCTGGTGATTGCAGGTGTCGGCGGTGCCTTCATGATGGGAGTCTTCGGAGGCGGGGAAGAAGAGCAGGCGCAGGTCGGCGAAGACGGCAAGGCCATCGTCGACCCGTCCAAGATTGTCTTTTACGAACTGCCGGAACTGATCATCAATCTGCGGACCGACGATCCGCGCGGGTCTTTCGTGAAATTCAAGGTCACGCTTGAGCTTCACGACGCGCAGGCACTGCCCAAGATCGAACCCCTTATGCCGCGGATCATCGACAACTTTCAGATCTACCTGCGCGAATTGCGGGCGTCTGACCTTGACGGGTCTGCTGGCCTCTTCCGGCTCAAGGAAGAAATCCTGCGCAGGATCAACATGGATGTCCGCCCTTATGAAGTGGCGGATGTCCTCTTCACCGAAATGATCATTCAGTAACGCTCAGCGTCTGACCTAGCTTACGACAGGCAATTGGTATGGCACCCGAAGACGAACTAGATCAGGACGACATGGCGGCAGCCTGGGCGGCTGAGGCGGAAGCTGACGGCGAGTCCGGTGAAGACGCTGACGCGATGGCTGCCGAATGGGAAGCCAGCCTGTCGGGAGAAGAAGAAGTTGAGGCAGCACCTGGCGTGTCAGGTGCCGGCGAACGCGTCCTCAACCAGGACGAAATCGATAGTCTTCTGGGTTTCGAACTGGACGACGACAGCGGCGGCGACCGGACAGGCATTCGTGCCATCATCAACTCGGCGCTTGTGTCCTACGAGCGTCTGCCGATGCTCGAAATTGTCTTTGACCGCCTTGTGCGTTTGATGACGACCAGCTTGCGCAACTTCACCTCTGACAATGTGGAAGTCAGCCTCGACAACATCACGTCGATCCGCTTCGGCGACTATCTCAATTCCATCCCGCTGCCGGCCATTCTTGCTGTGTTTCGTGCGCGGGAATGGGACAATTTCGGTCTCTTCACGGTCGACTCCAACCTCATCTATTCGATTGTGGATGTGCTTCTTGGCGGCCGTCGCGGCACCGCGGCCATGCGCATTGAAGGCCGTCCATACACGACCATTGAGCTCAGCCTTGTCCAGCGCATGGTTGAGGTGGTCCTGCAGGACGCCTGTGCGGCTTTCGAACCCCTTTCGCCAGTGCAGTTCGAACTGGACCGCCTGGAGACAAACCCGCGTTTTGCCGCCATTGCGCGACCCGCGAACGCGGCCATTCTGGTCAAGCTGCGCATCGACATGGAAGACCGCGGTGGACGCATTGAACTGATGCTGCCTTACGCGACACTCGAGCCGATCCGCGAACTGCTGCTGCAGATGTTCATGGGCGAAAAATTCGGCCGTGACTCCATCTGGGAAAGCCATCTGGCGACCGAGCTTTGGTCAACGGAAGTGGAACTGGACGCGCTTCTCGATGAACAGGTCATGTCGCTGCGCGATGTCATGAAGTTCGAGCTCGGCCAGACACTGATGCTCAACTGCACCGGCGGCAGCCCGGTTCAGCTGCGCTCGGGCGGTATTCCCATTACCACCGGCAGAATGGGCCGGGTGGGCAATCATGTCGGCGTCCTTGTTGACAAGGCTTTGCAACATACAACCCATCGTGCGGAAGCCCTCGGGCTGCGCGGGGAGGCGGGTGAATGAGTTCTCTTTCCATCAGTCTTGCAATCGAGCTGATTGTCGGCGCGTTGCTCATTGCAACGATTGTCTACTGCTTCCTGCTTGACCGGCGTCTGCGTGCATTGCGCGATGGGGAAGGCGACCTGCGCCAGATCGTAGTGGCTCTGGACCGGGCAACCACGCGGGCCCAGGGCGCTATCACGGATCTGCGGGTCAGCTGCGACACGCTCACGCGCGACATGGAGCGCGACCTGAAAAAGGCACGCGGGCTGGCCGATGAACTGGCCCTGATGGTCGAGGCAGGGGATCACATAGCAGAGCGGCTTGGTTCTCTGTCGGGCACAAATGTGCGTGCCGATACTCCCGGCGCTGACGCGTCGGGTACTACCGACCTGCCCAAGCGGCAGGCTTACGAAACACCACCGGTGCAGGACGACCCGCTGGCTGAAACCGGTCTGGCGGCTGCGCTTCGCCAGGTCCGCTAGATATTTGTCGATCCGAGAGGTTCAAGGAAATGAGCACTCAGTCTGCTGACAGCATCCGCCTTTTGCCCGCCGTAATGATCGGCGCGGCGCTGCTGCTGACACTCAAGGTGACGTCGCTCGTCACCGGGACGTCCCCGATTGTTCCCGCAGTGGAAGCGGCCTCATCCGAAGAAACGGCAGTCGAGGCCTCCGAGGATGCGGCAGCGGCAGCTGTAGAGGCTGACAATGAGGACCCACGTCCTGCCGTCAACCTGGCTGCGCGACCGGAACCGGTTTCCCGCCAGAGTGATGATGTGCTCGAAGCCCTGGCGGCGCGACGCAAATCCCTTGATGCACGGCAGAATGAAATCGAGATGCGCGAGAAGCTTCTGGCCGCAGCCGAAGCGCGCATCGATGACAAGATCGAAGAGCTGAAGGACCTTAAGGCCAAGATCGACGAGGTCTTCATGACCGAGGAGTCGAAGGGCAATGAAAAGTTCCAGAGTCTGGTCAAGGTCTACGAAAACATGAAACCGAAGGATGCAGCTGCGGTCTTCGAACAGCTTGATATGACCGTTCTGCTCGAGCTTCTTGATCGCATGAATGAGCGCAAGCTGGCTGCAATCCTTGCAGCCATGGACCCGGCCCGGGCCCAGGCTGTGACCGTTGCCCTCGCGACGGAAAATGAAGACCGGCTTTCGGCTGTGCCTCTGCCGGCCGCCCCGGCTCCGCTCGGCCTTCAGGAATTGGAGCCGATCCTCCCGGAATCCGCTGGATAACTGCCGGAACCGGCGGACCCGGCGGCTTCCCGCTGTACAATCCTTAACGGCTGTTTAACCGCTTGGGCGCTAGGTTTTGCCTCATCCAGGGCACCCACGATCGTGGCTGCGATTCGCTGTGCCCGGCCGGTTGATCCGGCATTTGGCGAGCAGGAGGCTCACCAGTGAGAGCAGGCGGCTACATGCAGCTGCATGAAAGACCCGGCGCTGCTGCGGAACGTCCGCAGGCGGCGACGCTCTATCTTGCCCTGTTTCTGGCGCTTCTCGCATTCTTTCTGTTTCTCACCTCTATCTCGACATTTGATCCGGCTCGGGCCGTTTCGGTCATCGAATCGGTAGAGGCCCGCTTTGCCGAGACGGCTGACCGGCCGGTTGGCCCTGAACGCAGCGTGCCCGCCTTTGCCGGTCTGTCTGGCGAACGGATCGTTGCTGATGCGCAGTATCTCGCCGGCATTGTGGCCGCATTTGCAGCCGTGCCCGGTACCAGTGAAGCGCGCGACGAAACACTTGATCTGCCATGGCACGGCGTGCGCCTTTCCGCGGATGATCTGTTCCTCGGCAGCACGTCTGCGCTCAGCGCCGAAGGCAGCTTGATGCTCGACAATGCGGCTGCTGCCATGGCGCGTGGTGAAAGTGGTGCCGGTACGGCTCAGCGCCGCATCGACATTGCCGTTGCCGGAGACGGGGACGACACCGTGCGCCGGGCCGCAGCCATTGCCGCGGTCTTCACACGGGTCAGCGGGCCACAACCAGTGACGATGCAGGTCGTGCCGGATGCCACCGGGCGGGCGGACGTCGAGCTGGTCTTCTACGCAGTAAACATACGGTCCGGGGCAGGGGGACGGTCATGACATCTACTGTCGCTGCACCTGCTGTTGCCAACCACGATCTCCGCGAAGTCGTACTTGCATCAGAAACGACTGACGCAAATGCCGAAGCTGTCTCGGTCGTCTATCGGCCCCGCCGGCTGGCTGTGATCAGCAAGGCCGCCACCCGTTTCGACGGAACGCCGCGGTGGCTTGTTGTATTTGCCGACCTCGTCGCGCTCCTTATCGCCTTCTTTGTCCTCATCCTGTCGATGTCCGCCTTTGAGCCCGACGCGGTTGCGCGGTTGACGGGCAATCCCGCAGGTGCGGCTGGCGCCAATGCCCAGCTCGCCGAGGGTGCCGGCAACGGATCTGCCGCGACCTCCATGGCTGTTCGTGAAAGTGGCGCTGGCGCACGGTATCTCGCCGGCGTGTTGCAGCAGCAGCTGGCGGCTGTCGCCGGACCGCGGAACGTATCGCTGCAGTCGAACAGCGCGGTTACAGCGGTCTTTGCGCCATCCACGTTGTTCGCGGGCGCCGGGGAAGGCGCCGATGTCTATGAGGCTCTTCGCCGGATTGCGCGTGCAGCACCGGGCCGCGTCACGGTTTTCACCGGCGCTGCCGTTGCCGACAAGGCTGACATGATCGACGCAATCACGGGCCTTGGCCTTGAAGGCATAGGTGTCGCCATAGGCTTCGCGGGCTGGCTCGAAGCAGATCAGGTCGCGGTCGTTGTGCGCGATCCACGCAGCGGGGCAGGCGAATGACGATCACCCGCATCCTCATGGCCGGTCTTCTGGCAGCTGCCCTGTCGGTCATTTCGATCCTGGCTGCGTTGCCGGCCCATGCGGCAGATGCCGTGTCCATCAAGGCTGAAGAACTCAACGGCTTTGCCCGCATCCGCTTTGCCTGGCCCAACGCGGTCGGTGTGGAAGCCACTGAATCAAACGGCGTTGTGGTTCTGTCCTTCGAGCGGCCCTTCGATGCTGCTCTGAATGACCTGCCGATTGAGCTGCCCAACTATGTCGCGCTTGCACGCCAGGATGCGGACGGCAAGACGTTGCGGCTCGCCCTGAAATTCCCATTCCGTGTCGAAGCGTTGACGGCGTCGAACGAGGTTTATGTGAACCTCATTCCTGAAAACTCCCAGGCGGGTTTTCCAGGCCTGCCCCGCGAAGTTGTCGAACGCGAAAAGGCGGCGCGTGCCGCGGTCGAGAAGGCCGAGGCGGCCCGCCGCGCGCTCGAACTTGTCGACCTGCCTGAGGTGCCTGTTCGCGTTGGCGTGCACAACTCATACAGCCGCATCGTTTTCGACTGGCCGGACGAGGTTGACTACAAGGTGTCGCGTGACGGCTCACGGCTTGATCTTGAGTTCAGCTCGCCTGGGCATCTCAAGATCGGACGCCTGCGTGTGGACCCGCCGCCTTTCGTAACGGATGCGGAGACCCAGACGGATACATCGGCTGCAAAGCTGCGGTTGACGATCTCACCTGACGCGGAGTTCCGGATGTTCCGCGAACCCACGGGCATTGTCCTGGACCTGACGGCGGCTTCAGAAGACGCAGGTGCGCTGGCAGCACTTGAACTGAGCCAGGAAGCGTTCGAAGGCGTCTTGCCGAGCGACGCCGCCGGCGCAGAGCGCGAGATCGGTGCACGGGAAGTTCCGGTGGCACCCTCGGAAGCCCCTGCGTCCACCGGCTCCGAACAGTCTGGCGACACGGTTACGATGATTGATCCCCGCAGGATCGGGCGCCCTGAAGCAGGGCGCATCGTGAAGGACAGCGGCTTTGCTGAAACTGCTGTGGATGACGCCTCGACGACGGAGACTGCTGACACGACCGGCAACGCAGACGGAGAAAACCCAGAGGCCGTTACGTTGACTGCCGGGTCGCAGGAGCCTGCGATTGATGCTCCGGCCATTGCCACCGACACGCTTTCAGTCGAGACCCCGCGGATCATCAAGCCGTCCGGTGAGGCAGAGGACGCGGTGGCAGAGGACACGGTGGCGGGGGCAGCACAGGCGGACGCCGCTGTGGATCAGTCGTCAACCGATGTTGCGGACACCGGTGAGGCGACCCCTGAGGCACGTGCCGCTGCGGCCAACGATGTTCCAGCATCCGCTGAGACCGTTGCTGCTGCCAATCAGTCCGCGCCAGGTTCTGTCGAGTTGCGCCGGCGCGGTGACATGGTCACTTTCTCGTTCGCCGGTCTGGGTGATGCGCCAGCAGCGGTCTTTGAGCGGGCCGGCACCGTCTGGGCGTTGTTCGAGACAGATGCCGAGATCGAGAAGCCTGAACTGACCGAAGAGCACACACGCTTTGTCGATGCTGTCGAGACCGTCAACGCGGACGGGTTGCGCGGCCTTCGAATGCGGCTTGCCTCCAACGCGCTTGTGACCGCTCAGCTGCAGGACGAGATCTGGTCTGTTGCCATTGGCGAGACTGTCCTGCGTCCGCCGGGTCCTCTTCCCGTGCGTCGTGGTGTTCAGCCGGATGGCGGCGGCAAGCTCTTTGCGATTGCTCCGGACGCGGCCATGACGCGCCGGATCACCGATCCTGAAATCGGTGATACGCTTGCGATCGTTCCTCTGCCATACCCGGTTCGTGGCGTGGTCTCGCCGCGACAGACGGTTGATCTTGAGGTGCTGGCGTCTGCGCATGGGTTGGTCTTCCGTCCGATTGCGGATGACGTGGTCATCTCACTGAACAATGATGGCGAAGTAGCCGCGTCTCGCCGGACAGGACTTGTGCTGACGGCAAATCCACGCCGCCCGGCCGCCGCAGAGCTTGAGCGGCAGAACAACATCTTTGCGCCCGGCATTGTGGGGTTCCGCCTTGCGAGCGGTGACCCGGATGATTTTCATTCCGGTCTTGCCAAACTCAACCGCGCCGTCGCCAACGCCTCGACACCGGATGAGCGCAAGGATGCGCGCCTCGCTCTTGTCCGGTTCTATCTCGGCTACGAGTACGGTGCTGAGGCGCTGGGCATCATGAAACTCATGGCGGACGCGCGAAAAGACCAGGCGTCCGACCCAGAATTCATCATGCTGCGCGGCATCGCGAGCTATATGATTGGCCGTTACGATGAGGCCGTTGCAGACCTTGAAACGCCATCACTCCGTTACGATCCAAATGCCGCCCTGTGGCGGACTCTGGCCAATGTCCGCCTTGGTGCATTTGCTGATGCACGCCAGGACGTACAGCGGGCGCGCACGGTAATTTCCGACTACGCCCCGAATGTTCAGGCGCGGTTTCATCTGGCAGCTGCGGCAGTCGCGTTGGGTGTGAACGACATCGCCAGTGTAGAACCGGATCTGCGCAAGGTTCCGGATGACGGCCTGGATCATGAGCTGTTTGCCGAGCGCACGCTGATTGCGGGCAAGCTTGCTGAAGCCAACGGGGACACCGATGAAGCCCTGTCCAAGTATGCGCGTGCTGTTGCGCTGGATTACCGGCCGGTGGCTGCCCGTGCAACGCTTGCACAGGCGGGGCTGCTGCGCAGCCTTGCCGCTACAGCTTCCACTGACGCGAGCGATGAGGATGATGCCGTCGAGGCCGCCGGCACCTTCGGTCTGGAAGATGCCATCGATACGCTGGACCGTTTGCGGTTCACCTGGCGTGGCGGCGACGTGGAACTTGATGCCGTTGCCGAGCTGGCAAAGATCTATGAGCAGCAGGGAGACTATCGCAGCGCTTTGACTGTCATGCGCACGGTGGCGACCCAGTTCCCGGATGCTGAGAAGGGCAGGGACATCTCTGACCAGATGGTGGCTCTGTTCCGCCGCCTGTTCCTCGACGGCGCCGTGGACAGTCTCAAACCGCTCGAGGCCCTGAGCCTGTTCTATGACTTCCGCGAACTGACGCCGGTCGGGCGCGATGGAGACCGTATGATCCGCGAACTGGCGGACCGGCTGGTAGCCGTTGATCTCCTCGATCAGGCAGCGGAGATGCTCGATCACCAGGTGACACACCGGCTGCGTGGCGTCGCCCGTGCCCAGGTCGCGGGTCGTCTCGCCGCCGTACACCTGTTGAACAGCGAGCCCGGCGAAGCACTGTCGGCGCTGCGCAAGACGCGCCAAGCACAACTGCCCCAACAGATTGCCGACGAACGTCTGCTGCTCGAAGCCAAGGCACTGAGTGCCCTTGGTCGCCATGATCATGCGCTTGAGTTGCTTGCCGACAACAGGTCTGATCCGGCGCGTGCGCTCACCGCTGATGTCTACTGGGAAGCCGGCATGTATTCCGAGGCCGGGCGTGCGTTTGAAGACCTTCTGGGTCTGGCCTGGACGCGGGATGCTGCTCTGTCCGAAGACGAACAGTTTGACGTGCTGCGGGCCGCGATTGCCTATGTGCTGGCGCGTGAGAGTGCGGGTGTCGAGCGGATGCGTCAGAAATATGCGGACAAGATGGCCACCGGCCCGCAGGCAGCTTCGTTCTCGATCGTTGCAAGTGCATCTGACGGACGCGGCATTGCATTCCGTGATCTGGCCCGTGAAATCGCTCAGGTCGATACGCTAGACCGATTCATGACCGGCTACCGGTCACGCTATGAAGCGGGACAGACCGGCGAGGGCGCGATCAACTAGACCGGACCGGGATGGACACGGTGTGACCCGGGCGCGACGGATGCCGGCCCGGTCAGACCCCGAAGCTCTGGACCAGTGATCCGGCGACAAGCCGCCAGCCATCCACAAGAACAAAGAAGATCAGCTTGAACGGCAGCGAGATCATGATCGGTGGGAGCATCATCATGCCCATCGACATCAGCACAGATGCGACCACGAGGTCGATCACCACGAACGGAATGAAGAGCAGGAACCCGATTTCAAAGGCCCGGCGCAGCTCCGAAATCATGAAGGCAGGAATGAGCACATGAAGGGGTGTGGCTTCCGGGCCTTCAGGCACAGGGCTGTCAGACAGGTCGAGAAACAGCTTCAGATCGTCCTCGCGTACCTGGCTCAGCATAAAGTCGCGGAAAGGGCCTGACGACAGGTCCCAGGCCTCCTCGGTGCTGACTTCATCTGCCAGATAGGGCGCGACGCCATTGCGATAGCTCTCCTGAAGCACCGGCGCCATGACGAAGGCTGTGAGAAACAGGGCAAGGCTGATCAACACGGAATTCGGCGGTGCCTGTTGAACGCCCATCGCGGTGCGCAACAGAGACAGAACCACGGCGATGCGCACGAAGCTGGTCACCATGATCAGGATGGACGGTGCCAGGCTGAGGACGGCAACCAGCAGAACAAGCTGGACGATGCGCGCCGTCAGAGCGCCCTCCTCCGGCAGAGCAAGGCTGATTTCCTGTGCATGGGCCGGCAAGGCCATGAGTGCCAAAGCGGCAACTCCGAAGGCCAGGACGCGGCTCAGGCGGATGTAGGGCAGCCCCTGTGTCACGCGCGATCTCCGGCAGTCTTGCGGATGAGGGCCGTTGATCCCGAGGCGTCACGGCGCTGGGGTTTGGAACCGCCGCGTAGTGCAATGGCACGTTTCTCATTCATCAGCTCAGCGACCTTGCGGAGGCGGGCAAACACATCGTCGTCTTCGCTTGGCGCTGAGGACGGGGCTGCTGTCTCCACCGGCTCCGAGTTGGCCAATGGCTGGGCCGTGGCCGGAATGGCAGCCGGGCGCATAAAGCTCTGCTCGAGGATGGTTTCGTTTTCTGCGCCGAGCAGAAGCAGATGTTCCTGATCGTCTCGGCGGATGATGACCACACGGCGTTTCGGATCGAGCGAAAGGCTATCGACGATCTCAAGACGTTTGTGACTGGCGCGTCCGCCGGTTGCCGTGCCGGGCGCGAGGCCGAACCGGCGAGCGAGCACCGCTGTGCCGCCGATCAGGCCCACGACAAACATCAGGGCGAAGAAGAAGCGCATGTAGTCCGCGTATTCCATGACGAGATCCTGTGCCGGTCGGCGCCCGATCCATGCTCGCCGGTTGCGAAACCATGAAGGGGCGGTGTCATTCGATAGGCAGGATTTTCCCGGTACGTGCTTAACAGCCGATTAAGGCTAACAGGACGTTTCACGATTTCCGTTCGGGTGCAGCGGTTTGTGCCTGCGATGTCAAAAGGCGCGGCTGTGCAGTCCGTTTAAGGGCTTCTTAAGGCGCCCGGCAGATACTGCCTACTCATGACGAACCCAGGACGGGTTTGGGACGCGCCCTGACAGGCGCGCCAGCTTCGCAGGAAGTGCCGGTGCGACAAGCATGTCGTGCAAATTCGTCCGCTTGCTGAGCATAGCGCTCGGCATCGCCAATCAGGGTTCGATCAGACATGGCTTTTTCTGACATTCCATTGTTCGGCATGCTGCGTGAGCGCATGCATTGGGTGCAGGCGCGCCAGGGCGTGCTGTCCCAGAATGTCGCGAATGCGCATACGCCGGGCTACGCGGCGCAGGACATGAAGGAACCGGATTTCCGCAATGTGCTGAAAAGCACGACATCCGGTCAGCTTCACATGACCGCGACGCGTGCAGGCCACATCACCGGTACACCGTCCAGCTCAGCGAATGCCGGCGATTACACGGTCAAGGACACTCCCGACAGCGAGACCGCATCCAACGGCAATTCCGTGGTGCTCGAAGAGCAGATGATGAAGGTCGCACAGAACCAGATGGATTATCAGACCGCCACCACGCTCTACAGCAAGGGCCTTGGCATGTTGCGCATGGCCGTGACCGGCCGCGGCACGTCCTAAGCCAACTTAGCGATTAGGAGAAGAATTATGGATCTCATGAAATCGATGCTGATTGCGGCCTCCGGCCTCAAGTCCCAAAGCGGCCGTATGCGGGTGATCGCAGAAAACATGGCGAATGCTGGGTCGACCGCCCAGACGCCTGACGGTGACCCCTATCGCCGGAAGATTCCGACCTTCACCAGCGAACTTGACCGGGCAACCGGCGTCGAGCGGGTGAAGATGGGCAAGATCGAGCGCAGCACCAGCGCCTTTGGCGAGCGATACGAACCGGGCCATCCCGCGGCAAACGAAGAGGGCTATGTGAAGACCTCCAACGTCAACACCCTGATCGAGTCCATCGACATGGGGCAGGCCCAGCGCGGCTACGAAGCCAATCTCAATGTCATCAACACTTCACGCCGCATGCTGAATGCGACGATTGAACTGCTGCGCCGTTAAGGCCGCATGAAAGGATCTGATCGATGAGCGTCAACATTGCCAATGCGGCCGGTGCCTACACCGATGCGATCAAGCGCATGGCTGAGGCTGCCACAAGCGACACCGGAGCTGCCGGACCGTCCGGCAAGAACCCTGTCGAAACTTTCTCGCAGGTTCTGTCGCAACAGGTGTCCAACGTGGAGAGCACGGCCAAGGCGTCTGAAGCGGCCGCCACCCAGGCGGCTGCCGGCCAGGGCAATCTGGTGGATCTTGTGACCCAGGTGGCGGAAGCCGAAGTGATGCTGCAGACCGCCGTTACCGTGCGCGACCGTGTGATCTCCGCGTATCAGGAAATCATGCGGATGCCGATCTGACGGCTGATCGCAGTCGAGGGGAAATCTGGGGGATTGAGTGAATGCTGACCGGACCTGAAGTCCTGGATATCAGCCGCGACGGGATCTGGCTGCTGTTGCAGCTTGCCGGGCCGTTGATGATTGTCGGCCTGGTTGTCGGTCTGGCCATTGCGCTGGTTCAGGCGCTGACGCAGGTGCAGGAAATGACACTGGTCTTCGTGCCGAAGATCATCTCGATCTTTCTGACCCTGCTGGTTGCGCTTCCCTTCATGGCATCTGTGCTGGCCGCTTACATGAGCCGTGTCAGCACCCTGATTGTCGGCGGCTAGCGGTCTCGGCATGATCGTCTCCCTGCCTACGGACATTTTGCCCGAAACAGCATTTGTCTACGTGCTGGCCTTTGCGCGCATCGGCACGGCGCTGATGATCCTGCCCGGCCTTGGGGAAATGAATGTCAGTGCCCGGATCCGTCTGGTCATGGCCCTGGCGGTCACGGCGGTCCTGGCGCCCGTGATCGCGACATCCTACCCGTCAACGCCGCTTGGTGTCGGGCCTCTGGTGGCCAGCCTGGTCGGCGAGATCGGCATCGGCCTGTTCATCGGCCTGACGGCGCGCATGTTCATGAGTGCGCTGCAGGTGGCCGGTACGGTCATCGCGTTCCAGTCCGGTCTGGCCTTCGCCATGAATGTTGACCCGACACAGGGCATTCAGGGGGCGATCCTCGGGACCTATCTGGCAGTGCTCGGCACCGCGATGGTGTTCGTTACCGATCTGCACCATCTGATGCTGATCGGGTTGCGCGACAGCTATACGCTGTTTCCGCCGATGACCGGGCTGCCGACGGCTGACTTCCTGGCGGTAGCTGTCGATACCATGGCGTCGGCCTTCACACTCGGTGTGAAGCTTGCGACTCCCTTCATCGTGTTCTCGCTGGTCTTTTATCTGGGCATCGGCATTCTCTCGAAGCTGATCCCGCAGGTTCAGATCTTCTTTGTGGCGATGCCGGCCAATATCCTGTTCGGCTTCATCATCCTGTTCCTGATGGTGGGCTCGATGATGCTCTATTTCCTCGAGCACCTGGAAGCCGTGTTGCTGCGGTTCGTGATCTGACAGGAGATCATGCGTGGCGGATCAACCGGACCAGAGTGAAAAGACTGAAGACGCCTCCGCCAAAAAGCTGGAGGAGGCGCACAAGAAGGGCGATGTCGCCAAGAGCCAGGAGGTCAATGCCTGGTTCGGTATGATCGGCATCGGCATCATCGTCGCCCTGCTGGCGAGCCCCATGGCCATGCAGCTTGCCCTGCCGCTCTCGACCTTCATTGCCGAACCCCATGCCTATGACATGGACGGCGGCAACATCCTGCGCATGATCCAGCAGCTCGGGCTTGCCATTGTGGCAGCGCTGGTCCTGCCGATGCTGGTGCTTGTCGTGATGGCGGTTGCCGGCAATCTGGTGCAGCACAAGCCGGTGTTCTCGGCAGAGAACATGAAGCCCAAATTCTCGAAGATCTCGCCGCTTGCGGGCCTCAAGCGCATCTTCGGTCCGCAAGGGCTGATGAACTTCGCCAAGGGTCTCGCCAAGCTGGTGATCGTGTCGGTGATCGTGTTCCTGGTGGTCTGGCCCGAGCGCGACACGCTGGGCGCGTTGATCCGCGTCGATCTCGCGGTCATTCCAGGCATCCTGCAGGAGCTTGCCATCAAGCTGATCGGTGGCGTGGTCGCCATCATGACCATCATCGCCGGGCTCGACTTCGCCTTTCAGAAAGCGCAATGGCTGAAGAAGCAGCGCATGACGATGAAAGAGGTGAAGGACGAGTACAAGCAGATGGAAGGCGATCCGGCAGTGAAGGCCAAGTTGCGGCAGATCCGAGCCGAACGCGGCCGCAAGCGCATGATGGCACAGGTTCCCGATGCCACGGTGATTGTCACCAACCCGACTCACTATTCAGTGGCGCTGAAATATGAGGAGGGCATGGCCGCCCCGATCTGCGTGGCAAAGGGTGTCGACCGGGTGGCCTTCAGGATCAGGGAAATTGCCAGGGAACATGACATTCCGCTGGTCGAGAACGTGCCCCTCGCGCGGGCGCTTCATGCGACCGTTGAAGTGGACGACGAAATCCCGCCGGAACACTACAAGGCCGTGGCGCAGGTCATTGGCTATGTGATGCGGCTCAAGGGTAAAATGCGGCGGCGGCCCACGCACGCCTGATTCCCTTGACGGCGTGCCGTGAAATGGCCCCATCCATGCCCCAGACATGCTGAGGGCATGCGCATTCAGGAGGTCCATCCATGGCTAGCCCGGCAGATCCAGCCCCTTCTGCGTCCGAGGAAACCGATCCGGACACCCCTGCGGCTGACCCGGCTCCGGCTACGAAGCCGCCGCTCGCAGTAGTGGACGACGCGCAGGCGCAGCCCGCCGCGTTCGAGCCTGCGCCGGAGGATCTCGACCAGACGCCCAAGCCCGCAGGCCGTTGGCTGGGCCTGCTGCTGAGCCTTGTCGGACTGGTGGCGGTCGGCTTCGCCCTGATCGATCCGGCAGGCATGGGTCAGATCGCCTTCTATGTGCTTGGCGGGTTCGGCATTCTCGGGCTGCTTGTGACCGCGGGCATCTTTGCCGGACTGATCCGGTTCGATATGCGCGGCCGTCTGCTTGGAGAGCGTCTTGCGGCGGGCCTTGCGGAAACCTCCGATATCGCGCTTGCCGTCACCAACGACCGGGGCCGTATGGTCTATGCCAACAAGGCGTTCATGGCGCTGGCCAATGGCCGCAAACTGCGCAACGCGGAAGCGGTGCTCGTGGGCGCTGATGATACGGGTCCCGTTGCGGCTGACGATGTGCCCGACAGCGCCGGTGCGCGGGCCTTCAGGCTGGCGCGGGCAGCGCGGGCGGGCGCGGAAGCGCGCGAAGAGATTTCTCTCAAGGACGCCGATGGCGGTGCGCGCGCCGTCACCGCCAGCGTCGAACCGCTGCCGCAGGAGCTGGCGCCGGGTACGGTCGGCCAGACCTATGCGCTTTGGCGCATTGCCGACCAGACAGCGTCCCGCGACCTTCTGGAGGCGAGCGAACGCGAGGCGTCGAGGCTTGTCGCCTATCTCGACGGGCTGGTGTCCGGCGTCTGCACGCTCGATGAGCAGGCACGGGTGCTCTACCTCAATGACACGCTGGCGGGCTGGGTCGGCATTGATGCCGGGACCTTTACCGCGGGCGCCATCGACTTCGACACCTTGCTGGCCAGCCCGCGGGTGCCGCTCGGCAAGGATGCGGGCGAAGGCTCCGTTCGTGTAACCGACACGGACCTTAAGCCGCGCGGTGGCGCCGCCGCGGCTTCGCCGGTGGTGCCGGTGCGGATCGTCGAGCGCGACGGGGAGATGCCGGACGGTCGCAAGGTGACCTTCCTGGTGCTGCATGACCGCCGCGCCAATGCGGGCGGTGACCTGCTGGATGCCGCCGAAGTGCGGTTTGCGCATTTCTTCAACAATGCACCGATCGGCATGGTGACGCTCAATGGCGAGGGCCAGATGGTCTCCGTCAACCGCGCTTTCCGCGACATTGTCGGCGATGCCCTTCCGGCGGATGCCCTGTCGGGTGAGGGCGCAACGCCGGTGCTGCTGTCGGATCTGATTGCGCATGAAGACCGTGCGGCTTTCGACACCGCCATTCTGGATGCGGCCAGGGGCGAGCCGGCCAAAGGCCCCGTTGATGTGCGGCTGATGCCGCCCGCCGGCATTGCCAAGCCCGAGGATGACAGCGGCGAGAACGACAAGGTGCTGCAGGCCTATATCAGCCGCGCCGGTGCCGCTGCCGACCTGCCGGAGGACAAGGGCGCGTCCAAGTCCGAGAGTGACGGCAAGGGGCAGGGAGACGGGGCGCGGGTCATGGTCTATTTCGTCGACCTCACCGAACAGAAGACCCTCGAAGTTCAGTTTGCCCAGAGCCAGAAGATGCAGGCGGTGGGGCAGTTGGCCGGCGGCGTGGCGCACGACTTCAACAACCTGCTGACCGCCATCATCGGCTTCTGCGACCTCCTGCTGGTGCGTCACCAGCCGGGCGATCCGTCTTTTGCCGATGTCATGCAGATCAAGCAGAACGCCAACCGCGCGGCCAATCTGGTGCGTCAGCTGCTGGCCTTCTCGCGCCAGCAGACCCTGCGCCCGACGGTGCTGAGTCCGACTGACGCGCTGGCCGATCTGTCCAACCTGCTGCGGCGTCTCCTGGGTGAGACCGTGGATCTCAAGATGGTGCATGGGCGTGACCTGTGGACTATCAAGGCGGACCAGAACCAGTTCGAGCAGGTGATCATCAACCTTGCAGTCAATGCGCGCGACGCCATGCTGGAGCCGGATGCCGAAGGCAATATCGGCGGGTCGCTAACCATTCGCACCGCCAATGTCACCAAGGCAGACGCGGAAGCCCTCGACCACGCCATCATGCCGGCGGCGGAATATGTGCTGGTCGAGGTGAGCGATACCGGCTGCGGCATCGCCAAGGAAAATCTCGGCAAGATCTTCGAGCCGTTCTTCTCCACCAAGGAAGTGGGCAAGGGGACGGGGCTGGGGCTGTCGACGGTCTACGGCATCGTCAAGCAGACCGGCGGCTTCATCTTCCCATTCTCGACGGTCGGCACCGGCACCACCTTCCGCATCTACATCCCGCGGCATATCGAGGTCGAGAAGCCGAAGGAAGAAGTGGCCGAGACCGCGAAGAAGCAGGCGGACCTCTCCGGCAAGGGCACGGTGCTGCTGGTGGAAGACGAGGACGCCGTCCGCAGCTTCGCCGTGCGGGCGCTCGAAACGCGCGGCTACACGGTGCTCGAAGCCGCGTCCGGCGAACATGCGCTGGAGGTGGTCGAGGAGTTCGACGGCGAACTGGATGTCGTCGTGTCGGACGTGGTGATGCCCAACATGGACGGGCCGACCATGGTCAGCCATCTGGCAAAGCTCAAGCCCGGCCTCAAGATCATCTTCATCTCCGGCTATGCCGAAGAAGCCTTCAAGAAGAACCTCGACAAGGACGTCGAGTTCCAGTTCCTGCCCAAACCGTTCTCGCTGAAGCAGTTGGCGGCGAAGGTCAAAGAGGTGGTTGAGGGGGAGTGAGCTCTGTCTAGGGTTGAACTGACGTCTTCTTCCTTACACGGGGCCCAACCTGTCCTGAAAAGAATGCCATCAAGTCTGTCTCAACAAAGTCTGTCCGGTATTCTTGCTTGTCAGTTTCAACGCTTAGAGAAAATCGACTCCAACGTTCTAGAAAATCCTTCGGCGCCAAACCTTGCGGTGGGTTGAATTCTGCTCGCAACTCGAGTCTTGCACCCGGTGGTATTAGTTCAATGTCACCGATTTTTGCTGGCTCTTTTTTATCGTCGTCTTTTGTTGCTAGAACACTCAACTGCTGCCGCGTTCCGTCGATGGCAGATGTGATGTTTGCGGATTTTAGTTCGAATTCTTTATCTGAACGACTTACCGCAAGAAACTCGAGCGCAAAAACATTCTGCCCTCCCATCCCGCCGCTAAGCGTCATATGCTTTGTGAGTTCGACCTCCCCTAAGCCCAAGACTTGATCATTCGAAAGCGTTGATGAGGCACTGTCCTTTGACAGGATACTCCAAGCCCCTGCGGCAAAAGCGACAGTAAGAAAGAGCCAAGTACCTGCAATGCCCGTCAAAAGAAGCAATTCTTGCGGCGTCATGTCTCTCACCCGTTGCCAGATTGTCTTGTACTGATCAACGACGATCACTAATGCGAACAATCCAAAACTCGCTGCTACGATCCAATATATGGATACGTCAGCCACGAGTCTCAGTATCGCTATCAAGATTAACTCGACGGCCAAGAATGCAATAAGTGCTTTAAGCGACGGCATGCGTTGGCCTATGAAGTTTTAGTGTTCGAAGCATGCGCCAAACATACACCTAATCCTGTCAAAGTGTATGGTGCACTAAAGGCTAGTAACTCCGCTGGCTGACGAACAGAAGCCTTATGCAAAGCGAGCTAGCCGACACCACCATCCAAGTACCCTCCAGCACCACGAAGGGCATGTAGTCGATGAGCCAGGCGGCGTAGGCGGCGAGGCCGGCGCCGACGGCGTTCATGGACGGGTAGGTCAGGCTTTCGTGGCGCAGGCGGCCGGTCAGGTTGAGGGCGAAGGCGAGCAGCAGCAGGGCGACGCCGGTGGAGCCGATCCAGTCGGCGGCGGTGAGGTCCGGCATTGCCTACTAAGCCTCAGCGCCCGTCATCTTGCCGAGCCACCACTGGTTCATCTGCCAGATGCTCTTTTCCAGGGGCGACAGGCGGCCCTGCGTGGTGAGCGGGGCGGTAAGGCCGCGCCAGACCATGTCATTGGCGGCGATGTCTTCCTGATGGATGACATTCACAAGTTCGGCGGCCCCGTCTGCGGCCTCTTCCCACTTATCTGCCGGAATGGTCGAGCGGGGCAGGCACATGTGGATCCTGAGCGTCAGCCGGTTATGGGCTTCGGGCAGCACCTGGTACCAGGCGGTGGCGTTTCCCTGAATGCCGAGCAGGAAATGCGGGAAAAGGACTGTCGCGAAGAGCGAGTGCGCCTGCCAGTCCTCAAGGCCAGGCACCGTGCCGTCGGCCGCCGGGCCGGACATATCGGCGGCGGGCATGTCGAGGATCGACCAGGGTTCGCCGTTGTTCTCCGGGATCTTTGAATCCCTCGCATGGAAAACGGGTTCGAGCGTCGTCGAGTGGGTGGCGATGTGGTGGTAGGCCTCCATGAAGTTCTCCACCAGCACCTTCCAGTTCCACTCGCTGGGGAATTCCAGGGTGCGGGCGACGGCGAGATCATCCAGCCTGAAGGGCTTGAAGAACTCCGTATACCCCGCAACCTGCGGGGCGAAGGGCTCTGCGTTATCATCCAGATTGGCCATGATGAAGCCGTTCCAGATTTCCGTGCGGATCTGCGGCAGGCGGCACCTCTCCTTGGTGCCTTTCTCGTCGAAGCCGTCGGCACCCTCCATCAGCGGCGCACGCACAAGGTCTCCCGCCGTGTCGTAGCTCCAGGCATGGTAGGGACAGGTGAAAAGGTTGCGGCGACCGGCACCGTTCTCGGTCAGCGGCGCGGCGCGGTGCAGGCAGACGCGCGACATGGTGCGGATGGTGCCGTCCTTGCCGTGGACGACCATCACCGGCTGGCCGAAGAGATCAAGCGAGACATAGTCGCTGGGCTCGGGCACCTGATCGACGCGCGCCAGCGGCAGCCAGCTCGTGCGCATGATGTTGATCACTTCGCGCTCATAGATGTCCGGGTCCGTATACGCGGCAGGCGGCAGTGTATAGGCGTGTTCCAGCGGCTGGCGGACGCGGGCGATCTCATCTTCATTCATGCCGGGCAGGGGCGTTGTGTGAATGGTCATCGGATTTGCTCCTTATGCTGCCGGTTTCAGCCAGTCTTCCATGCCGAGTTCCGACATCACGTAGTCGCGCCAGTCCTCGTCGGACATGGCGGCGCGGGCGGCCTTGATCTCCGGCGCTGACCGGCCGGGCTCCCACCGCAGCCTCGGTGTCGGTGTCCTGGCCGCTTCGACGATCATGTCGGCGACAAGCTGTGGGTCTTCTCCGGCCACTTCGCCTTCGGCGGTCGAGGCAACGACACCGTCATTGAACGCGTCATAGGCCGTGCCGCGGGTAAAGAACGACGATGCATCGGTGTTGTGCATGCTCATGCCCGTATTGAAGAACGCCGGGCGGATGGTACTGACCTGGATGCCGAAACGGGCGACCTCCATGGCGAGAGATTCCGCTAGGCCTTCCAGCGCGAACTTGCTGGCGCAGTAGATGCTTTCGCCGGGGATGCCCGTGACACCGGCCATGGATGTGACAAACAGCACCCGCCCGCTACCCTGATTGCGCATGGCGGGCAGGGCGGTGCGGGTCATGTCGACGGCGGAAAAGAAATTCGTCTCCATGGTCTGGCGGATGTGGTCGTCATGCAGGGTCTCGAGCGCGCCGAAGCTGCTCATGCCCACATTGTTGACCAGCACATCAAGGGTGCCGGTGCGGCTGATGGCGTGGGCGACGGCGTCGCGGTTCTGCGCCGGGTCGAGCACGTCATGCTCAATTACCTCCAGCCGCACATTGTGGTCGCGGGCCCAGGCCTCCAGCGCGGCGCCGCGCGCGGCATTGCGCATGGTGGCGAAGACGTCGAAGCCGGCCTTGGCGAGGGCCTTGGCGGTGATCTGGCCGAAGCCGGTTTCGCGTGAACATCCGGTCACAAGTGCGGTGGGCATGAGCGCATCTCCCTAGCGTGGTGTTCAGGGTGAGTAGCACCGCTTCGATCGGTAAGTCAATTATTTTTGAACAGTTGAAATAAAATAGACATCCAGCTCGACACGGCCTAGGAAGGCATATGGCCAAAACTGCTGAGTCTGCCCGCAAATCCGTCCAGAGCCGCCGCCCCGTCGGGCGCCCGCGCGGGGACGGCAAACCGCATCTCACCCGTGAGCGGGTGTTTGCGGTGAGCGCGCGGCTGATCGCCCAGCACGGTTTCGCGGGCACCAGCATCCGCATGATTGCCAGGGAACTGAATGCCTCCCCGGCCTCGCTGTTTCATCTCTTCGAGTCGAAGACAGCGTTGCTCAACGGCCTGATTGCCTATGCCGCATCACCGTCGCTGGCCTTCTATGCCCAGATGGTCGACCTCGATGCGCCTCCGGACGTGGCGCTCTACAAGAGCATCTACGAAGAGGTGCGCGCTGTGGCATCGGCTGACCGGGATCATGCGGCCCTGTTCTACCTGCCGGAGATCTGGCAGGCCGACTTCGCGGCAGCCCGGCAGGTCCGCACCGACATGGTCACACATTACCACGGCCTCATCGCCCGGGGATGCGCGGCCGGTCTGTTGCAGGCACCGCATGTCTCGCTGGCTGCGGAACAGGTGTTTCAGTTGACGGAAACCAGCATTCTGGCGGGCGACATGGCCTCGACCCTGTCTCCGGATGAGCAGGCGGTGGCGGCCGCTGACTTCAGCCTGCGGGGGCTTCTGGCCGACTCGGTGCGGCTGGAAGATATACGGGGTCAGGCGGCGCGGATCAGCCTTCAGATCGAGCTGCCGGCGCTTGCCCGCGACTGACCCGAATTCACCCTGAGCCGACAGCGGACATTCTGAGAACACACCCGTGAAAACGTCTGAAAACCAACGGTTTAGGCGCGTTGTTCCCTAAGTGCTTGCGCATGAGAACAAACTATGTACATTGGCTTCAGAGGTCGTTGGGAATCGGACGGGCCGGTTGCCAATTGCCCCGCCCGCGGGGCTCTGACATAAGGGGTAGAAGATGGCTGAAAATGTGGTGCGGTTGAAGGATCGGGATATGGACAAGGCGAAGGCACTCGAGGCGGCCCTGGGCCAGATTGACCGCGCCTTCGGCAAGGGCTCTGTCATGAAACTTGGCAAGGAAGGCCAGGTGGTGGAGATCGAGGCCATCTCGACGGGCTCGCTTGGACTGGACATTGCGCTGGGCATCGGGGGCCTGCCGCGCGGTCGCATCATCGAGATTTACGGCCCGGAATCCTCGGGCAAGACGACGCTGGCGCTGCACACGGTGGCCGAAGCGCAGAAGAACGGCGGCATCTGCGCCTTTGTGGATGCGGAACATGCGCTGGACCCGGTCTATGCCCGCAAGCTGGGCGTCGACGTCGACGAGCTTCTGATTTCCCAGCCCGACGAAGGTGAACAGGCGCTGGAAATTGCTGACACGCTGGTGCGCTCCGGCGCCATAGATGTCCTGGTGATCGACTCCGTGGCCGCGCTGACGCCGCGCGCCGAGCTGGAAGGCGACATGGGTGACATGCAGCCGGGCATGCAGGCGCGGCTGATGTCGAAGGCCCTGCGTAAGCTCACCGGCTCGATCTCGAAGTCCAACACCATGGTGATCTTCATCAACCAGATCCGCATGAAGATCGGCGTGATGTTCGGCAATCCGGAGACCACCACCGGCGGCAATGCGCTGAAGTTCTATTCTTCCGTGCGCCTCGACATCCGCCGCATCGGCCAGATCAAGGACCGCGACGAGGTCGTCGGCAACCAGACCCGGGTCAAGGTCGTGAAGAACAAGGTGGCCCCGCCGTTCCGGCAGGTTGAGTTCGACATCATGTATGGCGAGGGCGTCTCGAAGACCGGCGAACTGCTCGATCTCGGAGTCAAGGCGGACATCGTCGAAAAGTCCGGGTCCTGGTTCTCCTATGACAGCCAGCGCATCGGCCAGGGCCGTGAGAACGCCAAGAATTTCCTCTCGGAAAACCCCGATATCGCTGCGGATATCGAGCACAAGGTCCGGGCCAGCGCCGGGATCGTCACAGAGCTTGCCGGTGAGGAAGCCGATGCGGATGACGACGATGCAGCCGAGGAAGCCGTCTAGGCGTTCGGGACCCCTTAGCCGGGGCCTATCCAACAGGTGAACAAGGGCGTGTGGCAGGACCACGCGCCCTTTTTCGTGGGCCCGTGCCTGCTATCTCCTGTGTGGGCATCGGCAGCGCGGCTCTGTATAAGAGTCGTCAATCCGGCGGCCGCTCAGGCGAGGGCCGGTTTGCCCATCATGCGATGCGGTTTTCCAAGTGAGTGCAGTCCGAACCCTGTCCGGGTGCGGCAGACGAAGGTTACAGGTTTCAGGTCATGACGAGCGTCAACGAAGTCCGGCAGCGGTTTCTCGACTATTTCGAGGGCAAAGGACATACACCGGTCGACTCCGCTCCCCTGGTGCCACGCAATGACCCGACGTTGCTCTTCAACAATGCCGGCATGGTGCCGTTCAAGAATGTCTTCACGGGTGCCGAGAAGCGCGACTATGTCCGCGCGGTTTCATCGCAGAAATGCGTGCGCGCCGGCGGCAAGCACAACGACCTCGACAATGTGGGCTACACCGCGCGTCACCACACCTTCTTCGAGATGCTGGGCAACTTCTCCTTCGGCGACTACTTCAAGGAGGAGGCGATTGCTTTTGCGTGGGAGCTGCTCACCAAGGGCTATGACCTGCCGGAAGACAAGCTGACCGTCACCGTCTATCACGAGGACGAAGAGGCGCCGGTCCTGTGGAAGAAAATCGCGGGCCTGCCCGACGATCGCATCATCAGCATCGCCACGTCCGACAATTTCTGGTCGATGGGCGACACCGGCCCGTGCGGTCCGTGCTCGGAAATCTTCTTCGACCATGGCGAAGGTGTCCCCGGTGGTCCTCCCGGTTCGCCGGACGAAGATGGCGACCGGTTCATCGAGATCTGGAACCTCGTCTTCATGCAGTTCGATCAGCAGGCGGACGGCGCGCGCGTGTCGCTGCCCAAGCCGTCGATCGACACCGGTATGGGCCTCGAGCGCATTGCCGCGGTGCTGCAGGGCAAGCACGACAATTACGACACCGACATGATGCGGGCGCTGATCGAAGCGTCGGCAGATGCCTCCGGCGTGGCGGCGGATGGCGACAAGGCCGTGAGCCATCGGGTGATCGCGGATCATCTGCGGGCAACAAGCTTTCTCATCGCTGACGGCGTGCTGCCCTCCAATGAGGGCCGCGGATATGTGCTGCGCCGGATCATGCGCCGCGCCATGCGGCACGCTCACATTCTCGGCGCCAGGGACCCGCTGATGTACCGGCTGGTGCCGGCGCTGGTGACGCAGATGGGGCAGGCCTATCCGGAGCTGCAGCGCGCCCAGGCACTGGTCACCGAAACGCTCAAGCTGGAAGAGGAACGCTTCCGCGTCACCCTCGACCGTGGTCTCAAACTGCTCGACGACGAGGTCGAGAAGCTTGGATCGGCCAAGACCCTTGCCGGTGAGGCCGCCTTCAAGCTCTACGACACCTACGGCTTCCCGCTCGACCTCACGCAGGATGCACTGCGCCCGCGCGGCATCGACGTGGATACGGATGGCTTTGACGCTGCGATGGCGCGGCAGAAAGCGGAAGCCCGCGCCGCATGGTCCGGGTCCGGTGAAGCGGCGACCGATGTCGTGTGGCTCGAACTGCGCGACGACCACGGTGCCACCGAGTTTCTCGGCTATGACACCGAAGTGGCCGAAGGGCAGATCGTCGCCCTGCTCAAGGACGGGCAAGTGGTTGATACCCTGTCCGAAGGCGATGAGGGCTCGGTGCTTGTCAACCAGACACCGTTCTATGCGGAGTCCGGCGGCCAGATGGGGGATACGGGCATCATGATCGGCGCCGAGGGCACAAGCTTTGCCGTTTCCGATACGGCGAAGCGGGCCGGGGATCTGCACGTCCATGTCGGCACCGTCAGCAAGGGCAAGCTGGAGACCGGGGGCGTTGTCGAGTTGCGTGTCGACGGCGCCCGGCGGACCCGTCTGCGCGCCAACCACTCGGCCACCCACCTGCTGCACGAGGCGCTGCGGCGGGTGCTTGGTGATCATGTCACACAGAAGGGCTCGCTCGTCGCCGAAGACCGCCTGCGCTTCGACATTTCACACCCCCGCGCGGTGACACCGGAAGAACTCGAAGAGGTCGAGACCATCGTCAACGCCGTCGTGCGCGACAACAGTGATGTGACGACACGGCTTATGACGCCTGATGAAGCCATTGAGGCCGGCGCGCTCGCGCTCTTCGGCGAAAAGTATGGCGACGAAGTGCGCGTGCTCAGCATGGGGCATTCCGGTCCGCAGGATCGCGCCGGCTTCTTTTCCACCGAACTGTGCGGCGGGACGCATGTGCGGCGGCTGGGCGACATCGCATTGGTGAAGGTCGTTTCGGAAAGCGCGGTCTCCTCCGGCGTGCGCCGTATTGAGGCGCTGACCGGGGAAACGGCACGCCAGTATCTGTCCGCACAGGAAGCCAAGGCCCGCGCGGCGGCCGATGCGCTCAAGACAAGCATCGACGACCTGCCCGGGCGGGTGGCGCAGTTGATGGATGAACGCAAGAAACTTGAGCGCGAGTTGTCCGAGGCCCGCAAGCAGGCAGCGCTGGCGAGTGCCGGTGGCGGCAGCGCGGCAGCACCGGCGATTCAGGAGGTGGCCGGTATCAAGGTGATTGCCCGCCGCCTCGACGGTGTGCCCGCCAAGGAACTGCGCGGGCTGGTAGATGACGGCAAGAAGGAGATCGGGTCCGGCGTCGTTGCTGTCGTTGCGGTTGCGGATGGCAAGGCGGCCGTCGCCGTCGGTGTAACAGACGACCTCACCGATCGCTTCAGCGCCGTCGATCTCGTTCGCGCCGGATCGGCAGCGCTCGGCGGCAAGGGTGGCGGTGGCCGGCCGGACATGGCGCAGGCCGGCGGGCCTGATCCTGAGAAGTCGGATGCTGCGCTTGAAGCCATTACGTCGCTGCTGGCCCAACCCGCAAACGTTGCCTGAGGTCACGTGCCCGGCGAGGAAAAAGTGCCTGAACCGGTTCCGCAGCGGCGGAGCCTGAAGGCGCGTCTCTACCACATCCTTGAGACGGGCAAGACTAGCGACCGGGCGAGCCTGATCTTCGATGTCTCGATCACAACACTGATTGTTGCCAATGTGGTGGCGTTTTCGCTGGAGACGGTCCCCAGCATTGAACAGCGCTACGGCAATGCATTTGAGGCCTTCAACATTCTGTCGGTGGCCATCTTCACCATCGAGTACTTGTTGCGTGTCTGGGTATGTACCGAGCACGGGCCCTATCGCCGCTTGAGCCCGATGCGGGCACGCTGGCGGTTTGTCCGAACGCCGATGATGATCGTCGACCTTCTGGCGATCGCGCCGTTCTATCTGGCGTTCTTCATCGCCATTGACCTGCGCGTGCTTCGGGTGTTCCGGCTGCTGCGCTTCTTCAAGCTGGCGCGCTATTCGCCGGCGCTGATGTCACTCAGCCGGGTGCTCTGGCAGGAACGCCGCGCGCTTGCGGCCGCATTCATTGTCATGAGCGGTGCATTGCTGGTGTCGTCCACGCTGCTCTATTTCATCGAGCGCGATGTGCAGCCGGAAGATTTCGGCAGTGTGCCCGCGGCCATGTGGTGGTCAATGGCGACCCTGACCACCGTGGGCTATGGCGATGTCGTTCCGGTTACCGCCGCCGGCCGCATGATCGGCGCTCTTGTCATGGTGCTGGGGCTTGGCATGTTTGCGCTGCCCATCGGTATCATCGCGACAGGGTTCAGTCAGGAGATTCACCGCCGCGAGTTCGCCGTGACCTGGGGCATGGTGGCGCGAGTGCCACTGTTCTCGGCGCTGGAGCCGGACCAGATCTTCGCCGTCATGGGGCGCCTTGAGGCGATGTCCGTTGCACGAGGCACACATATCGCGCATGCGGGCGATCCTGCGGATGCGATGTACTTCATCGTTGGGGGCGAGGTCGAAGTCGTGCGCGACGGCGAGCCGGTCTATCTGGGCGAGGGGGATTTCTTCGGCGAGCTGGCGCTGCTGCAGAACACCAGCCGCCGTCATGAACTGGTGGCCGCGTCAGACTGCAACCTGCTGAAGCTTAGTGCGGACGATTTTGCGGTGCTGTCGCGCCGGCACCCGGAGATCCGCAAGGCCGTGCAGCTTGTGGCTCAGCGGCGGGCCAACGAGGATGATGCCTTCACCGAGAAAGAGGAACTGGCCGCGGCCAGAGAGCACAGCGACACTGACGTCTAACCTGTGCCGCGTGACCGGCTAGGCCTTGGACATGGCCTTTTCGAGATTGTCCGACACCTTGTCGAGGAAGGCCTCGGTCGACAGCCACTTCTGCTCGGCGCCGACCAGCAGGGCCAGGTCCTTGGTCATGGAGCCGCCCTCCACGGTGGAGACGCAGGTCTTCTCGAGAGTAGATGCAAACGTCGCGAGCGCGTCGTTGCCATCGAGCTGGGCGCGGAATGACAGGCCGCGGGTCCAGGCGAAGATCGACGCGATGGAGTTGGTCGAGGTTTCCTTGCCCTCCTGCCACAGGCGGTAGTGGCGGGTGACGGTGCCGTGGGCGGCTTCAGATTCGCAGATCCTCCCGTCCGGCGTCAGCAGAACGGACGTCATGAGGCCGAGGGAACCGAAGCCCTGCGCGACGGAGTCGGACTGCACGTCGCCATCGTAGTTCTTGCAGGCCCAGATGAACTTGCCTGACCACTTCATGGAGGAGGCCACCATGTCATCGATCAGGCGGTGTTCGTAGGTGATGCCGGCCTTGTCGTACTCGGCCTTGAATTCCTCCTCGAACGTCTTCTGGAACAGGTCTTTGAAGCGCCCGTCATAGGCCTTCATGATGGTGTTCTTGGTCGACAGATAGACCGGCCATTTGCGCTGCAGGCCGTAGTTCAGGCAGGCGCGGGCAAAGTCGATGATCGACGCGTCGAGGTTGTACATGCCCATGGCGATGCCGGGGCCGTCGAAGTTGAAGATCTCGAATTCCTTCGAGTCGGAGCCGTCTTCCGCTTCCCATTTCATGGTCAGCTTGCCGGCGCCGGGCACCAGAAAATCCGTGGCGCGGTACTGGTCGCCGAACGCGTGACGGCCGATCACGATCGGGTCCGTCCAGCCGGGCACGAGGCGGGGCACGTTCTTGCAGATGATCGGTTCACGGAACACCGTGCCGCCGAGGATGTTACGGATGGTGCCGTTGGGCGAGCGCCACATTTTCTTGAGGCCGAACTCTTCAACACGGGCTTCGTCCGGGGTGATGGTCGCACATTTGACACCGACCCCGTGCTTCTTGATGGCTTCCGCCGCATCAATCGTCACCTGGTCGTCGGTCTTGTCGCGGTACTCCATCCCCAGGTCGTAGTATTCAAGGTCGATGTCGAGATAGGGGTGGATCAGCTTGTCCTTGATGAGCTGCCAGATGATGCGGGTCATCTCATCCCCATCGAGCTCTACAACGGGGTTCTCCACCTTGATTTTCGACATGTAATCCTCTGACCCGGTCTTGTGTGTAGCCTTGTGTGATTCCATGACCATGAAATCACGCGGACAATGCGCATCTGTGACGCTGCGCTGAAAGCTGTGAGGCAACTGGCCGAGGGGGTCGGCCCGCGCCATTTCTGGGGTGCCGCGCTGCGCGAAGTTGGCGTCGGCGGGCAATTTCGTATAGCACCCCAGCCATGACGATTAAAGCAGTGCAGGCTGCAGGCATGAGGGTTTTGGCGGTATTTCATGGCGGGAACGGACCGGACACGGCAACAAAGTTTCGCGGACACTGTTTCCGGCCCCGCGGTGATTCTTGTTGCACCGCAACTAGGTGAAAACATCGGTACTGCCGCACGCGCGATGCTGAATTTCGGGCTCACCGATCTGCGCCTTGTGCGGCCGCGTGATGGCTGGCCGAACGCTTTCGCCGAAAAGTCTGCATCAGGTGCCTTCGACCAGATCCGGTCCGTGCGTCTGTTCGAGCGCACGGAAGACGCGATCGCCGATCTCGACAAGGTCTATGCGACGACGGCCCGGCGCCGGGACATGGTCAAACCGACGGTCACGCCGGAGACGGCAGTCGCGGAGACGCGCGGTCTGGAAGCGACCGGCGCGCGCGTCGGCATCCTGTTCGGCGGCGAGCGGTCGGGGCTCAACAATGATGATGTCACGCTGGCACATGCGATCCTCACGGTGCCGGTCAATCCGTCCTTTGCATCGATCAACCTGGCGCAGGCAGTGCTGCTCATGGGCTACGAGTATTTCCGCCAGACGGAGAATGCCGAGCCGGTGATCGACGCCACCGAGGACGAGGAGCTGGCGCCCGTCGGCGAAATCATCGGCTTCTACGAACAGCTTGAGCGCGAGCTCGACACCCATGACTTTCTGTATCCGCCGGAGAAGCGCCCGGCGATGGTGCGCAATATCCGCAACCTGTTTCAGCGCGCCAACCTGACGCTGCAGGAAGTGCGCACCCTGCGCGGCATCGTGTCGGCCCTCGTGCGGCCGCCGCGCAAGTCATCTCCCAGTGCGGACTCACTCAAGCGGGACGGGGAGTGAGTGTCTGTCCTGTGAGTGATCCCCCGCATCGCAAACCCGATGATCCGGCATCGGCCGCCCTTGAAGCGCCACAGGTCCTGAGCCTCGCATTCTGGCAGGGGCCGTTGGCGATCCTGTTCGTGGCGCTGGTCACCGTCGGCATTTCCCGGTCGATGCTGTTTGCCGTGCTGCCGCCGATCGCGCGTGAGCTGGGCATGACAGAGGCGCTGGTCGGGCTGATGTTCGCGGCCGCCGCCGGCACCTTTGCCGTCACCTCGCCCTACTGGGGGCGGCTGGCGGACCGGGTGGGGCGGGTCAATGTCATCGCCGCCGGGCTCACCGGGTTCGGCGTCTCGATGATGCTGTTCACCCTCGCCGTTGCGGGCGGCCTCGCCTATGCGCTGCCCTTGTGGGTGATCTATCTGCTCATGCTGGTGCCGCGTGTTGCTTCGGCGGGGGCGTCCGCGGCGGTGATGCCTGGCGCGCAGGCCTATATTGCCGATACCACGACGGCGCGCGACCGGACGTCGGGCACGTCGCTGGTGGCCGCCGCCATGGGCTTCGGCCTGATCTCGGGTCCCGGCATTGCCGGTCTCATGTCCGGGTTCGAGCTGCTGGCGCCCATGTATCTCGCCGCGGCGCTGGGCATTGTCGGCGGCATCATGGCCTGGCGGCTGTTGCCGGAACCCGCGCGGGCGTCACCCGAAGACCGGGAGACGCGGCCGAAGCTGCGGCTGCGGGACCGGCGCATTGCCGCCATGATGCCGATCTCCATGGCGATCTCGATGATGGTCGCCGTCACCCAGCAGACATCGGCCTTCTATTTCCAGGACCTGCTCGGCCTCGACGCCGCAGGGACTGCACGCGCCACAGGCGCGGCGCTGATGATGATGGCGGGCTCGACGCTGTTCGTGCAGACCGCCATTGTCCAGCGTCTGCGTCTGACCCCGCCGGTGCTGATCTATGGCGGGCTGATGCTGGCGGTCGTGGCCTACGGCCTGCTCACAGTTGCCTCGACGTTCTGGATGCTGACCGGAGGCCTCGTCATGGTCGGCATCGCCTTCGGCATGGCCAATCCGGGCATCTCGGCGGCGATCTCATTGTCTGTGCATCCCGATGAGCAGGGCAGTGCCGCTGGCCTCAACGCGTCCATGAGCGCCACCGGATTCATGATCGGCAGCCTCGTCGGCCCCGGCGGCTACACGCTCTCACCCGACCTGCCGCATTACTTCGGCCTGACAGCGCTCACGATGATCCTGATTGCGGCCCTGTTCGTGCGATTTCCATCGCCTTCAAAGGCCTGACAAAGCCGCGGAACGGTGCGGAAAACGCGGTGCAGGAAGCGTTTGACACATAAGGGTGCGTGGCTATACTCCGGCGCCATTCAGCGGGCTCAGCCGGAATCGGTCGGGCCCGCCTTTGATTTTCGGCAGTTTTCGGCGCTTTTTTCTTCGGTGTGAGGGGATGCGACGGGCTGCGGACACACTTCAGCAAGCTAGAGGCTGCACATGACCAAGCGCACGAGCGCCAAATACAAGATCGACCGCCGGATGGGCGAAAACATCTGGGGTCGTGCCAAGAGCCCGTTCAACACCCGCTCCTATGGCCCGGGCGAGCACGGCCAGCGCCGCAAGTCGAAGCTGTCGGACTTCGGTATCCAGCTGCGCGCCAAGCAGAAGCTCAAGGGCTACTACGGCGATGTCACCGAGAAGCAGTTCCGCGCGACCTACGAGGAAGCGGTGCGGATGCGCGGGGATACCGGCGAGAACATGATCGGCCTTCTGGAGCGCCGTCTCGACGCGGTTGTCTACCGCGCCAAGTTCGTGCCGACGGTCTTTGCCGCCCGCCAGTTCGTCAATCACGGCCATATCCGTGTGAACGGCAAGCGCGTCACCATCCCCAGCTACCGGGTGAAGGAAGGCGATGTGATCGAGGTGCGCGACAAGTCCAAGCAGTTGCCGCTGGTGCTTGAGGCCGTTGCCTCGCCCGAGCGCGACCTGCCGGACTATCTGGACGTCGACCACAACAAGATGACCGCCACCTATGTGCGCATCCCGCAGCTGATGGATGTGCCGTATCCGGTGGCGATGGAACCGAACCTGGTGGTCGAGTTCTACTCCCGCTAAGGCCGTTTCCATACGGACGATCAAAAGGGCCGCTCTTCCGGGAGCGGCCCTTTTTGTTTGTCAGTCCGGCCGCTGGATTATCAGCTTCGTGAACGGCTCGACCAGTGCGTCGGCGGCCTCGTCCCAGGTGACGACGCGTGAGGTGACCGGCGTCGGATCAAACGCGCCGCTTTCGATCAGCGCCATCGGTTCCGGCATCACGGTATGGGTGTGCACCCAGCCGGTGTGAAGCGAGATCGAGTTGCGGTACATGTGGAACATCGGCACCGGCACGTCGCCTGCGATATAGACGGCAGCGCTGGTAGAGGTGCAGACGCCGGCACGGCCGGTCATGCGCAGCAGTTCCGGCACGGTCTCGGCGCGGGCGCTGGCATCGACGGTGATGTCGAAGCGCTGGCGGATGCCGGCGAGCCATGTGTCGGTCAGCTCCCACGTCTCGGCACCGTAAGCGTCCGCGATGGCCAGGCGCGTGGCGTCATGATCCGCATAGACCACGCGGGCCGCGCCCAACGCCTTTGCGAAGCCGACGGCGAAGAGGCCGATCGAGCCGGGGGCCGTGCCGCCGCAGACCAGAACATCCGCTCCCGGACGCTCCATGATGTGGGGCGCGATGGCGCGGTAGCCGTCCGGGATGTTGTCGCCAAGGCCCGACGCCTTGAGCGGGTCCATGCCCCCGGGCAGGGGCGTCAGCATGGTGTCGGCCCAGGGCACGGCAACGACATCCTGCAGAAAGCCGCCCCATTCAGGCGCCGTCGGGGCCCAACCATAGGCCGCCTCACGCGGCACCGAGATGCATTGCGCCGTGTGCCCGCGCCCGCAATGCAGGCAGTGACCGCAGGCGATCTTCCACGGGATGATCACCTTGTCGCCGGGTTTCACGTTGCGGACATCCGGACCCGTCTCAATGACCTCGCCAATCCCCTCATGGCCCAGCGGCACCGGCCCTTTGAGGGGGACAAATCCCTGCAGGACGGCGCCATCCATGTCGCAGGTGGAGACAACCACCGGCCGGACGAGTGCCCCGTCTGGCCCGGGGAGGGGTGGCGCATCGACCTCCCGCCATTCGACGCTTCGGGTGCCGAGATAGTTGAGCTGTTGCATCTGGTCTCTCCATCGACGATATCATCTGATTTAGACCAGTCTATATAATTTTGCCGCGATGCTAGAAGGCTGCCCGCGCAAACTGATTTGCATGCCTGCAGGAGACCGCGATGCCCCGCGCCGCCGAACACAAGCAGTCCCTCGTCATGGCCGCCGCGACTCTGTTCCGCCGGCGCGGCTACGGCGCCAGCGGCCTGAACGACATTCTGGCCGAATCCGGCGCGCCCAAAGGCTCGCTCTATCACTACTTTCCCAAGGGCAAGGAGCAGCTGGCCGAAACCACGGTGAAGGCGGGCGGCATTGTCGTCGGGCAGACGCTGGAAGAGCTGGCGGCATCGACCCGCTCTGGCCAGGCCTATCTCAAGGGCTTCGCGAAACTGCTGACCGGCTGGCTGGAAGAGTCCAACTATGCGGAGGGCTGTCCGATCTCCACGGTGCTGCTGGAGATGGCGGGGGAGAGCGAGGCGATCAGGGCGCAGGGGCATGCCGCCTATGATAAGTGGCGGCAGGTGACCGGGGATAAGTTTGTTGCCGACGGCCTCTCGCGCAAGGACGCCGCCGCGCTGGCGACGCATACACTGGCGGCCTTCGAGGGCGCACTGATGATCGCGCGGGTCGAAAAGAAAGACGCCGCAATCAGGACTGCTGCCTCCCTGTTGTCGGCACAGCTGCAGGCGATGCGTCCGGCGCGATAGGCCGGACGGCTCGGCCCCGGATCAGGGGGCGCGCTGCTCCAGAAGGGCCTGAAGCTCCCTGACGACATCGGCGACGCTGACGGGTGATGTCGTGTCCACATGGACCAATGGACCGAGATCCAGCGGCAGGCCATTCGCCCAACGCGCCATGCGGGCATCGATCCCATCAGTGTCTTGGAGGCTGTCGCCGTGGCCCTCATGCCGTGTCCGAGCGATGAACCGGCGGACGGCTTCCTGCGGCGGACATGCGCAGAAGACCTCGATAACCTGATCGAAGGCGTCGTTAAGCCATGCAGTCGGCGTGCCTGACGTTCCCTCTGCCGATGGCGCACGCCAATGAGAGACGAGCACGACGGATTCTTGCTGTCGTGCAGCTGCCTCGAAGTCTTGGTCGCTTTGCCGGCTGAGTTTCTGTCTCCAGGCCAGATCACCAACGCCTTCGCGCTCAAACAGCCGTTCGAGGAAATCGTCCTTGTCCAGGAAAGTGAAGCCGAAAGCGTCCGCAAGCTGTTTGCCCAGCACCGTCTTTCCGCTGGCGGGCAGTCCGCTTACCACCAATGCTCGCTTCAATCAGGTGCTCCGCGACGTGATGGCGTTTGATCGCCAGACCGGAAAAGAAAGACGCCGCGATCAGGACCGCGGCGTCGATGCTGTCAAAGCAGCTTGAGCAGATGGTGAAGGCGCAGGCCTAGGCTTCAGCCGGCTGCTCCATGGCGATGCCGTTCTGGGTGAAGAAGTCGCGCAGCTCACCTTCCTCGAACATCTCGCGGAGAATGTCGCAGCCGCCGACGAATTCGCCCTTCACATAGAGCTGCGGAATGGTTGGCCAGTTCGAGTACTGCTTGATGCCTTCGCGCACATCCATGTCCTCGAGCACATTCACCGACGTGAACTTGACGCCGAGATAGCTGAGGATCTGCACGACGGTGGACGAGAACCCGCACTGGGGAAACACCGGTGTGCCTTTCATGAACAGCACCACGTCATCGCTCTTGATGGCGCTCTCGATCGTGTTGAAGGCAGGATTGTCGCTCATGGTTCGGGATCCTTTCAGGCCCTATTTCGGGGCCGATGTCTGAAGGGCGAGGGCGTGCAGTTCGCCGCCCATACGGCCCTGAAGGGCGTCATAGACCATCTTGTGCTGCTGCACGCGGGTCTTGCCTGCGAAGGCCGGCGTGATCACGACGGCGGAATAGTGATCGCCGTCGCCTGCCAGGTCCTCAATCTTGACCTCGGCATCCGGCAGCGCGTCGCGGATCAGTTTTTCGATCTCTGCTGCGGCCATGGCCATGGGTCTGCTCCTAAAACCTTAATTGCTCCGGGGTTTCCCCTTGTTCCCTGCGGCTAATGGGTAGCATCCATGTAGGTGGGGAACCAGCCCTCATGGGCCGTGCGCAGCGTCTCCACGGATATAGGATCGCAGCCTTCCGCAATCAAATCCGTTCCACTCACGCTGCCCAGATGCCGGGCCGTGACGCCTGCCTTGGCCGCGGCACGCATTGCCTGCCGGGTCAGCGCCGACGGCAGCGCGATCACGTAGCGTGCCTGGTCCTCGCCGAACAGCGCCGCATGGGCTGGCAGACCATCGGGCAGGGTGAATTCGGCGCCGATGTCGCTCGCCATACACAGTTCGGCAACGGCCACGTAGAGGCCACCATCCGAGATGTCATGCACGGCGGAGAGGCGGCCGGTGGCGATGAGCCCGCGCACGAACTCACCGTTGCGGCGTTCGGCGTCCAGATCAACGGGGGGCGGCGCGCCGCCGTCCGTGTCGAGGTCCATGCCGAGCACGTCACGGATATACAGCGACTGGCCGAGATAGCCGTCTTCGTCGCCGATGAGGATCAGGTCGTCGCCGTCCTTCATGCCGTCCATGCGGGCATAGGTGCGCGCGTCGTCGATGAGGCCGACACCGCCGATCCCCGGCGTCGGCAGGATGCCGGTGCCGTTGGTTTCGTTGTAGAGCGACACATTGCCGGAGACGACCGGGTAGTCGAGCGCCTCGCAGGCGTCCTTCATGCCGAGGATGCAGCCGGCGAACTGTCCCATGATCTCGGGCCGTTCCGGATTGCCGAAATTCATGCAGTCGGTAATTGCCAGCGGCCTGGCGCCGGTGGCGACGAGATTGCGCCAGGTTTCCACGACCGCCTGCTTGCCGCCTTCCTTGGGGTCGGCCTTGCAGTAGCGCGGCGTCACATCCACGGTCACGGCCAGCGCGGTGTTGGTATCGTGAATGCGCACGACGCCTGCATCGGCGCCGGGCCGCTGCAGGGTGTCGCCCATGATGGTGTGGTCGTACTGCTCATAGATCCACCGGCGCGACGACAGGGCGGGGGAGCCGATCATCTTCACCAGTGTGTCAGCGGCATTGTCCGGGGCCGCTGCCTTGTCTGTATCAAACGGCTTGGGCGGCTCGGTGAACTCGTAGGGGCGCTCGTAGAGCGGTGCGTCGTCGTTGAGGCTGTCGAGCGGCAGGTCGGCCACCATCACGCCCTTGTGGCGCACCACCATGCGGCCCGTGTCGGTGATCGTGCCGATGACGGCAAAGTCGAGCTGCCATTTCTCGAAGATGGCACGCGCCTTGTCCTCGCGGCCGGGCTTCAGCACCATGAGCATGCGCTCCTGGCTTTCCGACAGCAGCATCTCATAGGCGGTCATCGCCTCTTCGCGGCAGGGCACGTCGTCGAGATGCAGTTCAATGCCCACATTGCCCTTGCCGGCCATCTCGACCGATGACGAGGTGAGGCCCGCGGCGCCCATGTCCTGAATGGCGACGATCGCGTCTTCCGCCATCAGTTCGAGGCAGGCTTCGAGCAGTAGCTTTTCTGTGAACGGATCGCCCACCTGCACGGTCGGGCGCTTTTCCTGGCTGTCGTCATCGAATTCGGCGGACGCCATGGTGGCGCCGTGAATGCCGTCGCGGCCGGTCTTGGAGCCCACATAGACGACCGGGTTTCCCACGCCGGACGCGGCCGCGTAGAAGATGTTGTCGGCGGGCGCGAGGCCGACGCACATGGCGTTGACGAGGATGTTGCCGTTGTAAGCCGGGTCGAACTCGACCTCGCCGCCCACTGTCGGCACGCCGAAGCAGTTGCCGTAGCCGCCGATGCCGGAGACGACACCTTCCACCAGGTGGCGGGTCTTCTCATGCTCCGGCGCACCGAAGCGCAGCGCATTGAGATTGGCGACAGGCCGCGCGCCCATGGTGAAGACGTCGCGCATGATGCCGCCGACGCCCGTGGCCGCGCCCTGATAGGGCTCGATGAAGGACGGATGGTTGTGGCTTTCCATCTTGAAGACAGCGGCGAGCCCGTTGCCCACATCGACGATGCCGGCATTCTCGCCGGGGCCGCAGATCACCTGCTCGCCTGTCGTCGGCAGCTGCTTGAGCCACACGCGGGATGACTTGTAGGAGCAGTGCTCGGACCACATGACCGAATAGACGCCCAGCTCCGTCATGGTCGGTGTGCGGTTGAGGGCGCGCAGGATGCGGTCATATTCGTCCGGCGACAGGCCGTGTTCCTTGATGATCTCCGGCGTGATCTCCGGCTCGGTGACGCCGGGATCGGCCTGTGGGAGTTCGGAGTCCTGCGGTGCTGCTTCGCTCACGGCTTCACTCATGACAGCGCCTCCATCAGGCCTTCAAACATCGGGCGGCCGTCGCTGCCGCCAAGCGCCGGTTCGATCAGGCGTTCGGGATGCGGCATCATGCCCAGCACGCGCAGGTCGTCGGAGTAGATGCCGGCGATGTTGCTGCGCGACCCATTGGGGTTGGCGTCGTCATTCGGCGCGCCGTCCTTCGACACATAGCGGAAGGCCACGCGGCCTTCGCCTTCGAGCCGCGCCAGCGTGTCCTCGTCGGCGAAGTAGTTGCCGTCATGATGCGCGATGGGAATGCGGATCGGCTTGCCGGTCGGGTATTTGCGGGTGAAGACGGTGTCGTTGCGCTCGACGCTCAGATGCACGTCCTTGCAGATGAACTTGAGACCCGCATTGCGCATCAGCGCGCCGGGCAAGAGGCCGGTTTCCGTCAGCATCTGGAAGCCGTTGCAGATGCCCAGCACATGGCCGCCTTTTTCAGCGTGTGCCTTGACCGCCGCCATCACCGGTGAGCGGGCGGCCATCGCGCCGGAGCGCAGATAGTCGCCATAGGTGAAGCCGCCGGGCAGGACGACGAGGTCCGTATCCGGCAGGTCGGTCTCCGTATGCCACACCTGTGTGGGTTTACGTCCGGTGATGCGCTCCAGCGCCACCAGCGTGTCCCGGTCGCAGTTGGATCCGGGGAAGATCACAACGGCTGCCTTCATTATGCGGCGTCCAGTTCGATCGTGTAGTTCTCGATCACCGTGTTGGCGAGGAGCTGTTCGCACATGTCCTTGACGGCGGCTTCGGCCTTGGCGGCGTCGGTCTCCTCGAGGTCGAGCTCGATGACCTTGCCCTGGCGGACATCGCCGACACCCTTGAAGCCGAGATTGCCGAGGGTCTTTTCAATTGCCTTGCCCTGGGGGTCGAGAACGCCGTTCTTCAGCGTGACGTGTACGCGTGCCTTCATGGACATGTTCCCCGGCCGGTTCTGGCGGGGCTCCTGCTGCTCGCCCCGCAAGAGAGGGGTGGGGCGAGGGTTCGAATCGGGTTGGTGCGTCAGCTGAAGGTATCAGCGGCCGCACCGTATTGCCGCCTTGGCGTGCCCCGAAAAGGGCATGGCAGCTATTTGACGAGAACAGGGCCCGTGCGCGGGGTCTGGTCTTCGTTTTCCATGAGGATGCCGAGCCGCCGGGCGACTTCCTGATAGGCATCCATCAGCCCGCCCATGTCGCGGCGGAACCGGTCCTTGTCGAGTTTCTCATTGGTGGCGACGTCCCACAGGCGGCAGGAGTCCGGGCTGATCTCGTCCGCCAGCACCACGCGCATCATGTCGCCCTCGAACAGGCGGCCGAACTCGATCTTGAAGTCGATGAGCTTGATGCCGATGCCCAGGAACAGTCCGGAGAGGAAATCATTGATGCGCAGGGACATGGCCATCATGTCGTCGATTTCCTGCGGCGTCGCCCAGGCGAAGGCGGTGATGTGCTCTTCGGTGACCAGCGGGTCGTCCAGCTCGTCGGACTTGTAGGCGAACTCGATGATTGAGCGGGGCAGCGGCGTGCCTTCCTCGATACCCAGGCGCTTGGCGAGGGAGCCGGCGGCAACATTGCGGACCATCACCTCGACCGGGATGATCTCCACTTCCTTCACCACCTGCTCGCGCATGTTGATGCGCTTCACGAAATGAGTCGGGATGCCGATCTCGGCGATGCGGGTGAAGATAAACTCGGAAATGCGGTTATTGAGGACGCCCTTGCCGTCGATCAGATCGTGCTTCTTGTTGTTAAAGGCGGTGGCGTCGTCCTTGAAATGCTGGACGAGGGTGCCCGGCTCGGGACCCTCGTAGAGAATCTTGGCCTTGCCTTCGTAGATTTTTCTGCGGCGGGTCATGTTTTGTCAGAATTCCAAGCGGAAAGGGCGCCGAAACCGGCGGATTGCGCGGTGCGACCTCTTGACCTCAAGGGGGGCCGCGCACACGTGTTGCTTTAGCGGAAATTGGGGGCTATGCCTAGCCGAAGTTGGGCGGGACCCGATGCCCCGCCTGCCGCCAAAAACGGCGGTTTTCTGTCTTTTTGGGCCGGTAGCCTGAGGTTGCATGGCTCCCCATTCAGTGCGGTATGCGAAAGAGGCGTCTGACATGAGTTCACTCGACAAGCGGGGCAAGGACTTCGAGAACAAGTTCGCCCATGATCAGGAGCTTGAATTCAAGGCCGTCGCCCGGCGCAACAAGCTGCTGGGCCTGTGGGCCGCGGGCGAAATGGGCCTGACCGGCGACGACGCCGAAGCCTATGCACGCGAAGTGGTGAAGGCCGACTTCGAGGAAGCGGGCGAAGAAGATGTCTACCGCAAGGTCGCCGGTGATCTGGAAGCGCGCAATGTCGACAAGTCGGAGCACCAGATTCGCCGCACCATGCAGGAACTCATGGTGACGGCTCGCGAGCAGGTCGCCAACGAAGGCTAGACCGCCTTCCAAACGTCTTTCAGTCGATCGACATTGCAGCCGCCACTGCGCCCACAAACTGCGCGGTGGCGGTTTTGCGTATGGTGTCGTCGTCCGCGTCCGGGGTCAGCCAGACATCGCGGTGGCGATGCATCGACGGCCAGGCCATGAGCTCGATGGCGTTACGGGCCGCCACATCGACGGCGATGCCGGGGGCCGGGGCCATGCCGATCAGGTCCATCAGCTGCCGCAGGGTCGCGCCGTGTCCGGACGTGGCCCACAGGCGGTCGATTTCCGGGATTTCCACCGACAGGCGGTCCATCAGCCAGATGGCATCGCGGTTGGCGGCCTGCAGGTCGAACATCTCCTCGGCGACCGCCTGAATTTCCGCCCGAGTCGGCGGTCGCTTGCGGGCCAGCACCTGCGCCAGGACCGGCCACACCGCGGTCCGGTCGATCTCCGCTGCTGCGATCTGGACAAAGGTCTCGACGGACCACGCCTCAATCGGCAGGTCATCGGCGCCGGGCAGGGGCTGCCGCATGGCGTGCAGGACCGCGAGCGTCAGCAGCGCCTGCTTGTTGGCCGCATAGCTGTAGAGCGCCGCCGCCGACAGCCCGGCCTTTTTCGCCACATCGGCCATCTGGGTGCGGCGGTAGCCGAAGCGGCTCATGCACCAGAACGCCGCCTGTGCCACGCGGGCGAGCCGCGCCTCGGGGGTTTCTCCGCCTTTCGAGCGGCGGGTGGGGCGGCGGGTGGTGTGGGTATCCACGTCTTTCTCCATAGAGCCGCGCAGAATCGGGGTTGCGGGGACAGCGCCATGCTACCACTTGACATCCCATCTTAATTAAATGAATCATTCATTCAAATAAGGAGATGGCATCATGCGCGTTTTGTCCCTGGTCTTCGGTGGTCTGTCCTGTCTGCTGGCGGTCGCGCCGCCGGTTCTGGCCGAGGACGCCGGCTGGACGCACTACGGGGGTGACGCGGGCGGCAGCCGGTTCAGCGCCGCCGAAGCGCTGACGCCTGAGACGGTCAGTGACCTCGAAGAGGCCTGGGTCTATTCCACCGGCGACATGGACCGCCGCCCGGAGGCGGTGGCGAAGAGCGCGTCCGAGGGCACACCGATTCTGGTGGGCGGGCGGCTGACCTACTGCACGCCCTTCAACGAGATCATCACGCTCGACCCGGGGACCGGCGCTGAACTGTGGCGCTATGACTCCGGTATCTCCACCGAACATCACCAGGCCAACCAGTATGTCTGCCGCGGCGTAGCCCACTGGGTTGATCCGCAGGCGGAGGAAGGGGCGGCCTGCGCGACACGCATCTATATGGGCACCGCTGACAGCCGCCTCATCGCCGTCGATGCGGCGACCGGTTTGCCGTGTGCCGATTTCGGCGAGGCGGGAGAAGTCCGGATCAATCCGGGCATGGATCTGTGGTGGCCCGGCGAGTTCCAGATTACCTCGCCGCCGGTGACCATTGGCAACGTGGTCGTCGTCGGGTCCGCTATCGGCGACAATGCCCGCGCTGATGCGCCCAAGGGTACCGTGCGCGCCTTCGACATCCGCACCGGCGCGCCGGTCTGGGATTTCGATCCCGTGGCGCGCGGGGCCGCGGAGCAGCCGGGCAGCTGGCAGGCAGCGGATGCTGTGCGCACCGGCCATGCCAATGTGTGGGCGCCCATGTCGGTCGATGCGGCGCGCGGGCTTGTCTTCCTGCCCACCTCGTCGCCGTCGCCGGATTTCTATGGCGGCACGCGTATCGGCGACAACCGCTACGCCAACTCCGTCGTCGCGCTCGACGGCGCGACGGGCACCGTGCGCTGGCATTTCCAGACCGTGCATCACGATGTCTGGGACTATGACCTGCCGGCGCAGCCGAGCCTTGTGACCATCGACACCGGCGAGGGGCCGCGCGACGTGGTGGTGCAGGTCGCCAAGACCGGCTTCGTCTTTGTGCTCGACCGCGATACCGGCGCGCCCGTGTTTCCCGTCGACGAGGTGCCGGTGCCGCAGGATGCCGCCCCCGGCGAAGTGCTGTCGCCGACGCAGCCGATGCCGCAGAAGCCGCCGGCGCTGGTGCCCCATTCGATTGACCCGGACGATGCCTGGGGTCTCACCTTCTGGGACCGGGGCAAGTGCCGCGACCTCTTGGCCAAGTACCGGAACGACGGGCTGTTCACCCCGCCCAGTGAACAGGGGACGCTGATGTTCCCGTTCTCCGGCGGCGGCGCCAATTGGGGCGGCATGGCGTTCAACCCTGAAACGCAGCTCATGTATGTGAACACGTCGCGCGCCCTGCACGTGGTGAAGCTCATACCGCGTGATGACTTTGCCGCCGCAAAGGACGCGGAGCCCGGCAAGGAGATCAGCCCGCAGGAAGGCACCCGCTACGGCATGAAGCGTGATCTGGTGCTGTCGCCCCTGAGCCTGCCGTGCAATCCACCACCGTTCGGCGTGCTGCACGCGATCGACCTCTCGACCGGCGAGATCGTATGGGAGGAAACGCTTGGCACCGTCCGCGACCTGGCGCCAGTGCCCATCCCGTGGAAACTCGGAACCCCCAACTTCGGCGGTCCGCTGGTGACAGCCGGTGGCCTCGTCTTCATCGGCGCCGCCATGGATGACTATCTGCGTGCCTTCGATGCAGCGACGGGCGAGGAGCTGTGGAAAGGACGGCTGCCCGGCGGCGGGCAGGCGACGCCCATGACCTATGAATGGCAGGGCCGGCAGTATGTGGTGATCTCGGCAGGCGGGCATTCGCGCTCGACGACGCGGCTCAACGACACGCTTGTGGCCTTCGCATTGCCGTAAGGGCCAGGCATAGGTGCGGGGCGGCAACCCGCGATAGGATGGGGCGTCACGAGAATCGGAGCACCGTCCATGCCGCCCGCAAAGACCAAGTCGTCGACCGGCTTTGACCGCCCTGCCGCCGCGCTGGCCCTGCTCGGCTTCTTCTACCCCATTCACTACAAGGCCGGGATCAAGGTGGAGGATGCCCTGCGCGACAAGGGCGTTACGGGCGAGCTCGGCCGCCATCAGGTTGCCGTCCTCTGGCATATCCACTCCGCCGGCGAGAACGGCACCATGATGCGGCGCAAGGATATCGAGCAGAGCCTGCGCGCCTGGTTCGATATTTCGAGCGCCGCCATCACCAAGGCGATCCGCGCCATGGCGGCGCCACCCCTGGCGCTGGTGGTGCAGGAGGAAGACCCGCAGTCGGCGCGTGAAAAGATCGTGCGCCTGACGCCCAAGGGTGCCAAGCACATTGCCGCGATGATGGACCGCGGCGTCGAAGTGATCGAGGAGATCATGGCGCCGATGGACGAAAAGACCATCCGCGACGGCATCGCATTCTTCCAGGCCATCACCAATTCTATCGTGGCGATGGAACGCGGGGATACGTGACGCGCCCTAGCTGAACGCCGTCACCGCTTCATGGGTGTTCATGAAGTCGCGGAACTTCTGCCACTTGCCGTCCTTCATGGTGATCACGTGCACGAAGTCCGACCTGATGTCGCGGCCGGTGGACTTTGCGGTGAGGTGCAGGACGCCGGTGACGATCACCTTGTCCCTGTCCGCCAGAAACTCCTGCGGTTCGAAAATGTGGATGTCCACCGAGGACAGCACGGTCTCGAAGAAGCCACGGGCGGCGTCCATGCCGTCATACATGTCCGCATAGGGAATGATGTCGGCGGGTCCGTAGAACTCGATGCGGATGTCGTCGTTGCACAGGGCCAGAATGCCGGGGATGTCTCCCGCACCGAAGGCCTCGAACAGTTTCTGGGTTGCGGCGATGTTGTCGTCCTGGAGGCTCATTCGGCGGCGTCCTTAAGTTTGGGCGTGAGATGCAGGTGCAGGGTTTCGAGCCCGTGGTTGAGCAGGCTGGCGCGCTGGGGCTTCGAGCCTGCGTCAGTCATGCCGATCTCCTGATAGCGGTCGAGGATGGCGTTGAGCAGTTCGCGCGCTTCCGCCTTGGCCAACGCTGACCCCAAGCAGTGATGCACGCCGACCCCGAAGGTCAGCTGCTTGTTGAGGTTGGGGCGGTCGATGTCGAACCTCTCCGGGTCCGGGAACATCTGCGGATCATGATTGGCGGCGGCGAAGAACAGTGCCACCCAGTCGCCTTTCTTGATCTCCCTGCCGCCGATCTCGGTGTCCGCTTCGGCGATGCGGAACAGGCGTTGCGGCGGGCCGGAGTGACGCAGGCTTTCATTCATGAAGCCTTCGATGTCGTCACGGCTGGCGCGCAGGCGGGCAGTGATCTCCGGCATGGTCGCCAGATGGTGCAGCAGGTTGCCGAGCAGGAAGGTCGTGGTTTCCGCGCCCGCGACGACCAGCGTCAGGCAGAAGCGGATGACTTCATCGCGGGTCAGTTTCTCGCCGTCGGCTTCCGCGGTCAGCAGGGCGCGCATCAGGCTGTCGGGGACGTCCTTGCCCGCCGCCAGGGCTTCGTCCATCGCCGTCACTTGTTCCACGAAATAGGTGAACAGCTCCACATTGGAGGCCTGGCGCTCTTCTGGCGTCAGGTCGGCGGAGAGCATGAAGGCCGTGCCCCAGTGGCGGAACTTGCCGGCGATCTCATTGGGCAGACCTAGCAGATGCACCATGACACGCGCGGGCAGGGCGGCGCAGATGTCGGTCATCGCTTCGATGTCCGCGCCCTTCTCCTTTTCCACTTCGTCGAGCAGCTGATGCACCATGCGGTTCACATGCGGCGACAGTTCCTCGATGCGTTTGCGCGAGAAGGCCAGGTTCACGATGTTGCGCAGCCGGTCGTGCTCCGGGTTGTCGTGGTTGACGAGCATCAGCGTCGGCGCCGACGAGCCTTCCTGCAGCGGGTCGCGGGAGGAGAAGGTGCGGTGGTCGCGCGCCGCCTTCGACACCTGGTCGTAGTCCAGCAGCACCCAGGCGTTCACCGGCTCGTCCTCACCGGGCACCGTGCCGGGCGGGTAATCGCGGTAGCCCTGCACCGGCATATGAGGGCGCAGTTTTTCATACAGCGGATAGGGGTTGGCGATGGTGTCGCCGGCCGGCAGCGCGGCAACCAGCGCTGCCACATCATCCTGGGCCATGGTGTCCTCCTCCCTCGCGGGAGGTCATACCTCCCTCATTGTTGACCCAGTATATTGTTTACTGAGTGAACAATCAAGGTTGGAGGATGAGTGTGGACCCTCCGGTCAAGCCGGAGGGTGAGCGGGATTTTGCTGATGATCCAGCGCTCTTATCTCCGCCCTCCCTCCGGCTTGACCGGAGGGTCCATGAGACTGGCTACGCGCTGCGGGCTTCCTGCAGGCGGTGGGCAAGGCCTTCCAGCGTGGTCAGGTGCCGGTCGCGCTTGGGCGGGTCGTAGGTGGTGGCGTTGACGGCACGCACCAGCACGCGGCGGACCGAGAGGTCGTCCGGATCCTGATCCACGTCCAGCACGTTGAGGCAGCAGGTGTCCTGCTCGAACTGGCCGAAGGTCTTGAGGCCGGTGCCGAGCGCCCAGCCGAGCAGCACCCGGTTGACGCCGCCATGCGCCACCAGCGCCATCTGCTGCCAGCCCGCGTCTTTCAGCAGCCCCTCGAAGGCCGGGACGACGCGGCCCTCGAAGGCTTCGAAGGCTTCGCCATTGCGGTACTTCATGCCGGGTTCGTGGGCGTTGAGAAATGCATAGGCCACCTCGTTGAGGTCGTCGGGCAGGGGGACAGGGTCCGGCGCGCCGCCCTGCTCATAGGCGGCCTGGGCGCGGTCGGAGCGCAGCTCTTCCAGGTCCGGCACTTCCTCCACCGTCAGGTCGCGGTCGCCGAGGATGCGGTCGAGGGTCTGTTTGGTACGCGGCAGGCCGGAACAGACGGCGCGGTCAAGCGGCACCTCCGCCATCATTGTGCCCATGGCGTCGGCTTCCTGCTGGCCCTGCGGCGTCAGATGCACGGCGCGCGGATCGGCAACGATGGAGCCGTCCTTGGTCACATAGGCGACGTCGCCGTGGCGAAAGAGGTAGACCCGGCGGCGCAGGGCGCCGTCAAAGGCAATGCGGGGTTCGGATGTGGGGGACATCAAGGGCTCCGGTGGTCTGCATGTCATGTGTTTCGCTCAGCAGTATAGGCCCTGCGCAACATTTGTGTGGCGATAGGGCCGTTGTTGCTCGCATCACCCATGGACCCTCCGGTCAAGCCGGAGGGAGGTCGGAGTTTGGGGGTAGGTGACGCCACCTCTCTCCCGCTGTCCCTCCGGCTTGACCGGAGGGCCCATCTGACACTCGGCGAACACCTAGGCAGCCGCCAGCACCCGCACGCGGGCGTGCCGCTGCGGATATGTCTGCCGTCTGCCCCCTGACAAGGAGGGAGCGGGAGCGCCTGAGGCCTGCGAACCAGGCCTGGGGCGATCTATCAAGTCGTGGGGCAGTCCTCTGGACGCTCCCGCGCGAACTCGCTTCGGTGCCGGCAGGAACCGGCGGCACGGGTGTTACCCGCTTCGCCTCCGCCGCAGCCCTGCTACCGGTCATACGCACTTTGGAACCGCACGCTTATCCACCGGGGCGATCTGACTTCATGCGCCGGGCTGAGCCGTCACCGCCTGGCCGCCACAGCGTCCGTTACCCGCTGCGGCAAATCCGGGAATGCGCCAGTTCCACGTTCCCAAGGAACCGGATCACCCCGCCTGCCAGGCATCCGCATCCCCGCCCAGGCCCGGCCGGTCCGGGTGCCCTCGTGACGGGGGATGCGGCAAGTGTCTCATGGGGTCGGGGGGCGGGGATAGATTTTCACGCAGGAATGCGGCTTGATCGTCTCAAACGGCAAGGGGACGGCATATGCGACGGATACTGGGAGCGATCGGCGCGCTCATTGTGATCGCGGCTCTGGTGCTGTGGTGGCTGCTGACGCCCGGCACTGCGCGTCCGCTCGCCGTGCCTGATGGGGGACTGATCGAGCGGATCGAGCCCCTGTCCCGCTACACGCCGGTGCAGGGCCGCGCCCTGATGTGGCTCGCCGGAATCGAGGGGATCGAACCGGATACCGCGGTCGACACCTACCGCGTCACCTATGCCGTCGCCGGCGCGCGCGATGGCGCCCGGTCGCAGACCGGTCTGCTGGCGCTGCCGGCTGTGGGCACGCCAAAGTCACTGGTCAGCTGGCAGCACGGCACGACCTCGTCGCCGGATTATGTGCCGTCCAACCTCTCGGTCGATGGTCTCGCGGCCTCGCTGCTCTTCGCCGGGCGCGGCCATGCGCTGGTGGCCGCAGACTATGAAGGGCTGGGCGGGTCGCAGGCGCGCATCCATCCCTATCTGATCGTCGATCCGACTGTTGCGTCCGTTCGCGGGTTGATCGATGCCGCGCGCAGTTTCGACAGTCTGTCTGACGTGGACGCCCTGTTCCTCGCCGGGTTCTCGCAAGGCGCCAATGTCAGCCTTGCGACGCACCGCGCCATCGAGGCTGAAGGCGGCAGTGTGCTGGGTACGGCGGCGATTTCCGGCGGCGTCAACCTGCGGCAGATCAGCCTGCCGGAAGCGCTGGCCGGGGATGCGCCCAATGACGTCCTGTATCTCGCCTATATGGTGCGCGGGTATACGGACTATTACGGCCATGCTCAGGAGACGGTGCTCGCGACCGACTATGTGGGGCGGCTGGAGGACATCTTCGGGGCCGGCCTGTCACCGCAGGAGATCCGCGACGCCCTGCCGCGCGATCCCAAACACCTGTTCACCGAGAGCTTCCTCGCCGCCGCTCGTGGAGACGGCGACCACTGGATGCTGGATGCCGTCGCCGCCAACGAGCCGGTCGATTGGGCACCGCGCGCCCCGGTGCGGCTCTACTACGGCGATGCCGACAAGGACGTGGTCCCCGCCGAAGCGGAGATGACACGCACGCGGATGCTGGCGCAGGGCGACGCCAATGTGGTCACGCAGAGCGTCGGCAATGTCGACCACGACGGCTCGGCCCTCGCCGCCATCGTGCCGATGGTCGAGTGGCATGAGGAGTTGCTGACAGGCAATTGACAGAGTTGCGGGACGTTACTGGTGCCGGTACATGTGCGTGATGGTCGGCAGATCGGCGCGTTCAAACCCCATCGCCTCCCAGAACACGCTTGCGGCATCGCTTGCCTGCGCGTTGCAGGTGAGTGTTGAGCAGGTTGCCAGCCCATGCGTCATGCAGGCCTGGGCAAGAGCCGCGGCAATGCCGTGGCGGCGGCTATCCGGATGCACGTAGAAGCGCCGGACACGCATGGCTGGAAAGTCGAGACCGTCCTGTTGTGTGATGCCGCCGATCCCGGCAAGCGTGCCGCCGACATTTGCGCAGAACAGCGCAGCACCACCGGTATCGAAGCGCTGAGCGCCGCTGCGCCAGTCGGCGACAAGCATCTCGACATTGCGGACGCCTTCAACACGGCTGGCAGCGACGAGACGGTCAATGCCGTCCGGCAGCTCCTGCACGACACGGGTCACTGTGATGTTCATGGATCGCGTGCCTGCCCGACCGCAATCGCTGAGGCCTTACCCAAAAACCCGCTTGAAGATCGTGTCGACGTGTTTGGTGTGGTAGCCCAGGTCGAACAGGTCTTCGAGCTCGGCGTCTGACAGCACCACCTCCTCGTCGGCCTTGAGCAGGTCAAGGAAGACGCCTTCGCCGCGCCAGACGGGCATGGCGTTGCGCTGGACGAGGCGGTAGCTGTCTTCGCGGCTCACGCCCTTCTGGGTCAGGGCCAGCAGCACGCGCTGCGAGTGCATGAGGCCGCCCAGCTTGTTCATGTTGGCCAGCATGTTTTCCGGATAGACCACCAGCTTGTCGATAACGCCGGCGAGGCGCACCAGCGCGAAGTCGAGGGTGACGGTGGCGTCGGGGCCGATCATGCGTTCGACGGAGGAGTGCGAGATATCGCGCTCGTGCCACAGGGCGACATTCTCCAGCGCCGGGGTGACCATGCCGCGCACGATGCGGGCGAGGCCGGTGAGGTTTTCCGTCAGGATCGGGTTGCGCTTGTGCGGCATGGCGGAGGAGCCCTTCTGGCCGGAGGAGAAGAACTCCTCGGCTTCGAGAACCTCCGTACGCTGAAGATGCCGGATCTCGGTCGCGACGCGCTCGACCGACGAGGCGATGACGCCGAGCACGGCGAAGAAGTTGGCGTGGCGGTCGCGCGGGATCACCTGCGTCGAGACCGGTTCCGGCGTCAGGCCGAGCTCCATGGCCACATGTTCTTCGACGCGTGGGTCGATATTGGCGAAGGTGCCGACGGCGCCGGAGATGGCGCAGGTGGCGATGTCGGCGCGGGCCTGCTCCAGCCGCATTTTGCCGCGCTCGAACTCCGCATAGGCCTGGGCGAGTTTGACGCCGAAGGTGGTGGGCTCCGCATGGATGCCATGGGAGCGGCCGATGGTGATCGTGTCCTTGTGCTCAAAGGCGCGCTTCTTGAGCGCGGCGAGCACCATGTCCATGTCGGCGAGCAGCAGGTCTGCGGCGCGGGTCAGCTGCACCGAAAGGCAGGTGTCCAGCACGTCGGACGAGGTCATGCCCTGATGGACGAAGCGCGAGTCCTCGCCGATGAATTCCGCCAGATGGGTGAGGAAGGCGATGACGTCATGTTTCACTTCGCGCTCGATCTCGTCGATGCGCGCGACGTCGAACTCGGCCTTGGAGCCCTTGTCCCAGATGTTCTGCGCTGACTCCTTGGGGATAACGCCGAGTTCCGCCAGCGCCGTGCAGGCATGTGCCTCGATCTCGAACCAGATGCGGAACTTGGTCTCGGGCGACCAGATATCGGCCATTTCCTTGCGGCTGTAGCGGGGGATCATGCGGGGCGGGCTCCGAACCTGTGCGGGTGAGTCTGGTGTGTCGGGGCCGTTGATACGCCAAGGCCCCGCACCCCTCAACCGCGATTAACGGGGATGAGGCATGCGGAGCCGGGCTAATTCATCGGCCTTAGGCCATCTCTCCATGTAGCCGTTTGGTCGCTATTTCGACTGCTTCCAGAAACACCGCGAGATCGACATCTTCGGCAAAAGTGTCTCGATCGATCCGTCTCCTGGAGAACAAGCGGCTTTTCCTTGGGGCCTTTGGAAGCTCGAGTCGCATCTTCTCGGGCCCGAGTTCCTGGGTGATCTGAGCCACATACTGCCCGTCCACATAGATTTCAGCGATGAGTTCGTCATAGTCAGTGTCTGAGGCAATGATTGTCTCAATCCGATTCATGTGACGCTCTTTCCCATGAAGTCTCTCTGGGTCGACCGGCAGGCTAGAGCCAAGGCCCCGCACCCCTCAACCGCGATTAACGGGGATGAGGCATGCGGGGCCGGGCTGCGTCATGGCGGGTGGGTCCGCCATTCGGGATGGAGACGACCCTAGCGGACGCCGCCGGACGCGGGAGAGGGCGCAAGGGGCGACTTCACGGCGTAGGCGCCGTCTCCCAGAAGCGCCTGGACCAGGTTGGCGAACACCCAGAAGACCGGGAATTCCCAGCCGCCGCCGGGGTTGGAGAACACCCAGCCATTGGGCAGGTGCACGAGGGCCGCGCCGAGCAGGACCGGCACCAGCGCCAGCGCGACGGCGCGGGTATGCAGGCCGAGGATCAGGGCAAGGCCGCCGGCAATCTCAGCGAAGATCACGGCATAGGCGGTGACGCCCGGGAAGCCCTGGCTTTCGAAGAAGGCGACCGTGCCGGCCGGGGTGAAGACGATCACCTTGAGAAGCCCGTGGGCCAGAAAGGCGACGCCGAGAGTGACGCGCAGCAGGGTGGCTGCGAGGGGGGCGGTTGCGCGGTGCAGATCCGCCTGAGCAAGAACCGTGTTGACCATTGGAATGTCTCCATCTGCGTGTGTTGCTGATGGAGAGGAAAGTAGGTGCTGCGTTCACGGGGATAATCGGGTATAAACGAACAATACTGTTTCCCAAATGGAGATAACGTTATGGACCGGCTTTCCACGCTTCAGGTATTCGTCGAGGTGGCGGAGCGCGGCAGTTTCTCGAAGGCGGCGGAGGCGCTGGAGCTGTCCAATTCGGCCGTCTCCAAGCAGGTGGCGGCGCTGGAGGACCGGCTCGGCGTGCGGCTGCTCAACCGCACCACCCGGCGGGTCAGCCTCACCGATGTGGGGCAGGCCTATTGGGAACGGGCGCGCGGCGTGCTCGCCGATCTGGAAGAAGCGGACGCGGCGGCGGCCAGCCTGCATGAAGAAGCGCGCGGCGTCCTCAAGCTGTCAGTGCCGTTCTCCTTCAGCCTGCGGCATCTGCCGCCGGTCATCGATGAGTTCATGGCGCAGCACCCGAAGCTGGAAATCGACCTGGTGCTTAATGACCGCTTCGTCGACATCATCGACGAAGGCTTCGATCTGGCGATCCGCATCGGCCAGCTGGCGGACTCAAGTCTCAAGGCGCGGCGCATCGCGCCGGTGCGGCGGGTGCTGGCGGCGTCGCCGGAGTTTCTCGACCGGGTCGGGCGGCCCACGACGCCGGACGATGTCGAGGGCAACTGGTGCATCCGCTATTCCATCGGCGGCGACGGTTGGGAGCTTGAGCTTGAAGGGGCGCCCGGCAAGACCGTCTCCAAGATCCAGGCGACGGGCCCGCTCCGGGTCAACAATGGCGACATGATCCGCGAGGCGATGCTGGCGGGGCAGGGCATTGCCAGCCTGCCGACCTTCATCATCGGCGACGACTTGAAGTCCGGCGCGCTGGAACGCGTGCTGCCGGACTGGTGCGCGTCGACCATCGCCATGTATGCGGTCTATCCGCCGGGCAAGGCGCTGTCGGCAAAGGTCCGTCTGCTGATCGATCTTCTGGCAGAGCGTTTCGGCCCCGCACCGCCCTGGGATGCGTTCGAGGAGGGGTAGCGATGTTCAGGCTCGCTGCGCCCGAGCCGGCGCAAACAGCGCGAGGGCAGCGAAGAGCGCGAGCGTGACAACGTGGAAGCTCACCAGCGTGGTCAGATAGGCCAGCTGGTCCGGGCCGAGTGCGAACTCGGTGCCGGCCATGGCCACGGCGTCACGAAAGACCGTGTACAGAACGATCTGGCTTGCTGCCGCTGTGACGAAGGCGACGATGCCGACTGCGCGCCGGAGTACCAGCCCCACGGCCACGGCGACATCCAGCCCGAGATAGATGACATCCAGCGCCTGCCACAGGCGCGGCGCGGCCAGCCAGTCGAAGCCAGTGAGGCTCAGCATGTTCAATACATGTACTGCGGCACCATAGGCGTAGAAGGCAGCAATCAGCAGCAGATACCAGCGCAGCAATGGCTTGTCGTAGAGGCGGGTCATGGCCGTGACTGTGCCGGATTACAACGATGGCAGGAAAGGACGGATGCCCCACTGATCCCGTCAAACACCCAACCGCATCCCCGGGCCCGACCCGGGGTCCACTCGCGATCCTGCTTGCCGCAACGGATGCAAGTACGGACAGCGGGGCCCGCAAATGCCATCTGTCTCTGCGGCAAGCGGTGCCGAGAGTAGGCTCCGGATCAAGTCCGGAGACTCGGGGGTCTGCAATCGTATGCGCGCCGAGATGGTCCCCTAAAGCATCCCCAATTGCCTGAGGCTGGCGTGGGTGCCCTTGCCGATGACCAGGTGGTCGTGTACGGCGACGCCCAGGGGCTTGGCGGCATCCTCTATCTTCCGGGTCATGTCGATGTCAGCGCGGCTGGGTGTGGGGTCGCCGGAGGGGTGGTTGTGGACGAGGATGATGGCGCTGGCGCCGAGCTCCAGCGCGCGCTTGACCACCTCGCGCGGATAGACCGGCGTGTGGTCGATGGTGCCGTGGCTCTGCACTTCGTCTGCAATCAGAACATTCTTGCGGTCGAGGAACAGGATGCGGAACTGCTCGCGGGTCTCATACGCCATGGCCGCGGTGCAGTAATCCACCAGCGCCGACCAGCTCGAGATGACCGGGCGGTCCATCACCTGCGCCCTGGCAAGGCGGAGCGAGGCTGCCTGAATGAGCTTGAGTTCCGTCGCCACGCCCTGCGAGACGCCGGGCACTCCCACCAGCCGTTCCATGGGCGCGGTGATGACCTCGTTGAAGCCGCCGAAGCGCTTGAGCAGGTCCTTTGCGAGCGGCTTGGTGTCGCGGCGCGGAATGGCGCGGAACAGGATCATCTCCAGCAGCTCATAGTCGGGCAGGGCGTCGGCGCCGCCCTGAAGAAACCGCTCGCGCAGGCGCTGGCGGTGGCCTGCATGATGCGGCTTGTCGTCTTTGGAAGCGGGCTTGCCTGCGGGTTTCTTCGCCTGCTTGGCAGCGGGCGCCCCGGCGGACTCTGTCTTGCGCGTGTCAGGTTGTGGTTTCGGGAGTGGCTTACCGCCTGTGTCCTCGAAGCCTGACATGGGGGGAAGGCCTTACGCGTAAGGCGGGCAGTGCAGGCCTGCCGGAGAGGTTGTGAAGATATCGCAGCCGGTCTCGGTGACGCCGATCGAGTGCTCGAACTGGGCCGAGAGCGACCGGTCGCGGGTGACGGCGGTCCAGCCGTCCGACAGGAGCTTCACATGCGGGCGGCCGAGATTGATCATCGGCTCGATGGTGAAGAACATCCCCGCCTTCAGTTCCTGGCCTTCGCCGGCCTTGCCGTAATGCAGGATGTTCGGCGCGTCGTGGAACACCCGGCCGAGCCCGTGGCCGCAGAAGTCGCGCACCACGCCGCAGCGCTCGCTTTCCGCATAGGTCTGGATGGCAGCGCCGATGTCGCCCAGCGTCGCGCCGGGCTTCACCACTTCGATGCCGCGCATCAGTGCGTTGTAGGTCACGTCGATCAGCCGCTCGGCCTTCCGGTTGACGTCGCCCACCGCGAACATGCGGCTGGTGTCGCCGTGCCAGCCATCGACAAGTAGCGTCACGTCGATATTGACGATGTCGCCGTTCCTCAGCGCCTTGTCGCCGGGGATGCCGTGACAGACCACATGGTTGATCGAGGTGCAGGACGAATGGCGGTAGCCGCGATAGCCGTAGGTCGCGGGCACGACGCCATGATCGAGGGCGAAGTCGAGGACCATCTTGTCCAGTGCCGCCGTGGTCACGCCGGGCTTCACATGCGGCACCAGCATGTCGAGGGCGGCTGCGGACAGCTGGCCGGCCTTGCGCATGCCTTCGAAGTCCTCCGGCCCATGCAGCTTGATGGCACCGGTGTTGATCAGGGGCGCGTCAAAGGCGTCCACATAGTTCATCGGCTAACTCGGCCTCTTGAATCTCGATATCAAGCTGATAGGTCAGCTCGATCGCATCGGTCGTGATGTCACAACCATAACATAGTGTTTCAACGCCGCGACCCCGCGCCACCTCCAGCGCCTCGGCATATTTGGGGTCGATGTCGTCCGCTAGCCTGAAGCGTTTGGTGCCGGGATACTGCACCAGATACAGCATCACGGCGCGGTGGCCCTCATCGACCATGTCGCCCAGCTCCACCAGGTGCTTGGCGCCGCGGGCGGTGACCGAGTCGGGGAATTCCGCAAGGCCCGGTTCGCGCATCAGGTGGACGTTTTTCACTTCCACATATGTAAGCGGGCGCTTCGCATCTTCCAGCAGGATGTCGATGCGGCTGTTCTTGCCGTATTTCACTTCCCTGCGCAGGCTGTCGTAGCCGCTGAGTTCCGGGATGCGGCCTGCGAGGATGCCTTCTTCCGCCAGCTTGTTGGGCATGCCCGTATTGATACCCACCAGCGTGCCGCCGACCTCCACCAGCTCCCATGAATAGGCGAGCTTGCGCTTGGGGTTGTCCGACCTGGACAGCCACACCCGGTTGCCGGGATCGTGCAGCCCCAGCATGGCGCCGGGATTCGCGCAGTGCGCGGTGATGGTTTCGCCTGTGTCGAGTTCGACATCGGCCAGAAACCGCTTGTAGCGCTTGATGAGCGTGCCGGGCACGAGGGGAGGGAGCTTCATGGGGCGTGTGTATGCGGGTCGTTCGCAGTCATGGTCAAGTGGTCGTCGGAATATCCCATAGTTCAAATGGTAAGACGGTCACCTCAGCTGTTTTGACATGTCGAGCAGCACGTGACAGCGGCAACAATGAACCGTTGTGATGCACATACCGGCATAAATCAGTGATGCAACAATTGGCCTTGCAACTTCACCATTAGTGAGGATCGCTCGGCCGCCGAACACGCGATTGAGATCTCTAGAAGGGGACTTCGATCTTCTCTTGGTCACTCAAGCAGTGTTGTTCAGCAAATGGCTCATCATATCGAAAGCCATACGGTTTATGTTTCTTCAGGCGGTCTACGCTTAACCGAAGCACCCAGGATACTTGACCAGGAGCTGTAACCACATGATCAGCTGATATGTCTACCCAATAGTCGCGACCTTCTATCGTGCATTTTAGATGGGCGATGCTGCCTTTGCCCGACGCGTTCATACGGCGCAGATGTGCGTATTTGGTTTCGACCCCCTCGCGTAGTTTCTGAAACTCGAGGGAGTGCCGAGGTAGTCTCCATGCAACATCCCAGCCGGTCGTGCCATCTTCTCCATCGGGCTCAACACTCTCAGCTACACGTTCACTAGCATACCAGAGCTGACCCTCACCGATCTTCACCGAATCGTCACATCTGCCTGAGGGGCATGAATAGGTCAGCTGTTTTGTATGAACGACCTTCTTTCCAGCGAGTTCCGTCGACCAAGGGCAGGTCCAAGCAAACTCCCGGGGCTTTTTGGAGTTTGCTTCCAGGGACAGTCTTTCTCGCAGCTCGCCGTCCCATTCCACAACGTCCACGCCATTGAACGTAATGCATTGATCAGCAGCGCGAGCACTGTCCGACGGAGCAATCAGAAGTGAAACTACAAACAAGCTAGTCCCAACCGAGGAAACCAAGTTCCATTTTTTCACGAGAGCTACCCTTCTTGCGACAGAAAAATTATAGGTCATGCGTCGAATGTCGCCAACTAGAGCCTCGACTTCGGTAGATGTAGACTTCGACCGGGTTGCGTCGTAGTTCACAAAAGGAGGCCTCGAGACGAGCCTTGATATCCGTCTCAGGAATCGGTCCCTTGGTCTCCCGCACGTTATCGTGACTTAGTTGCTGTTTGGACGTCTCCAACTGCCATTTTGTTCTGAATGCTGATCCTATCCTCAGCGACTTGACGTGCTATATCCCGCTGCCATGAGCACGACAGACAAAAAAGTCACCGCCGCGGTCATCATGATCGGCGACGAGATCCTTTCCGGCCGCACGCAGGACAAGAACCTGGCCTTCATCTCCACATGGCTCGGCGAACGCGGCATCCGCGTGATGGAAGCGCGTGTGGTGCCGGATATCGAGGACGAGATCGTCGATGCGGTGAACACCCTGCGGGCCAAATTCGACTATGTGTTCACGTCCGGCGGCATCGGCCCGACCCATGACGACATCACGGCGGATTCGATTGCCGCCGCCTTCGGCGTGTCCATCGGTCATCACCCGGACGCCATGGCGCGGCTGCAGGCGCATTACGATGCGTCGGGGATCGAGTTCAACGAGGCCCGCCAGCGCATGGCGCGTATTCCCGACACGGCAACGCTGATCGACAACCCGGTCTCCAAGGCGCCGGGTTTCCACATCGGCAATGTGTTCGTGATGGCGGGCATTCCGTCGGTGATGCAGGCGATGATCACGGGCATCGAAGACCGCTTGGTCGGCGGTGCCAGAATGCTTGCCTGTTCGGTGGCCGGCCAGATCGCCGAAGGTCAGATCGCGGAGCCCCTGGGCAGGCTGCAGGAGAAGTATCCGCAGGTCTCCATGGGCAGCTATCCCTACTACAAGGACGGCACCTTCGGCGCCAATCTGGTGTTCCGGACGACGGATGCCGACCTGCTGGCGAAGGTGCAGGAAGAGGCCATCGAGATGGTCCGTGCCTTCGGCGTCGAGCCGGTCCTCGGCGACGGCACGTGATCGTCTTTGGCGGGTGCGGCGTGGCCCTAACGCGCTGAAGCTGCTGCGTTAACCGCGTTTGCGTGACAGTTTCGCAACAGTGACCTCAACATTACGAAGATTTCAGGTCACTTCTCGTGGAATCCATTAGTATGAGTCTCAGGAGCGGTTATCGTTCTGCCCGGAAACAAGGGCGGTGCGATGCGCATCGGACCCGGTGAGGGGATGTGGCGGCCCGCAAGGGACACGCCGTTTTCGTCGGGACGAGGCATCTGCCGTCCAAAAAAGCGACCGGCAGGACGGTCCTGTGCATCAATGTGCAGCCGCCTGTCATTCAGGGATTATCACCCCCACACGAGAACGGGGGCGGGGAAACCTCTCGAGGGAGACACAGTATGAAGAAGATTCTCGCAGGTGCTTTCGGTGCTGCCGCTGGCGCGCTCATCATGACCGGGTCGGCTTTCGCGCTCGACTCCAGCTATGAAGCTATGAGCAAGGCCGGCACCCACCAGTTCTATGTGTGGTGCACGGGCGCTGCTGACAGCGAAACCACCGCAGACGGCGCCAACATGGAAGAAGCCATGGCTTCGGTTCAGGCTTCCGTGGGCAACACCTGCAAGCCGGTCTGGCAGGGCCTCGTCAACTAAGACGGCTCTCACGCGTATCCAATCACTCTAAACCTGAGTGACGAGACGGCGGTTCCCGGAAAACGGGAGCCGCCGTTTTCGTTTGTGTCTCACTCATAAGTATCCGCTGGATGTTTTGGAGCTACCTACCTTGCGCGTAATGGCCCTGTCCGGGCGGACATCCCTAGCTACGGTCCGATCGCACAACTGCACCGCAAGTGAAGGAGCCGCTCCCATGTCCGATACCGTTGATCAGCTCAATGCCAATCCGCTGCCGCTGGCCCGGCATCTCGGCATCCGGTTTGTCACCGCCGAGCCCGACAAGGTCGTGGCCGAGCTTGAGATCACCGAGGATCTGTGCACGTCCGGCAGCATTATCCATGGCGGCACGGCGATGGCGCTTGCGGACACGGTGGGCGCGGTAGCGACCTTCCTCAATCTGCCGGAAGGGGCGGGCGGCACCACGACGGTTGAGAGCAAGACCAACTTCCTCGCCGCCTGTCCCGCCGGCCAGATGGTGACGGCGACGTCGACGCCGGTGCATCGCGGACGGCGCACGCAGATGTGGCAGACCCGCATCGAGCGCGCCGACGGCAAGCTGGTGGCGCTGACGAGCCAGACGCAGATGATTCTCTGAGCCTGTGGATCGACTCGATTCGTCGAGTCTTTTCAGGTGGATGAGTCGTTATCCACAAAGGTCTGAATCGGTGCCACAGGCGCGGGCGGCGTGCGGGCGTGTTGCGCGCGCTTGGGTGATCGCTATGGTCGCGGCACGGCCCGGTGACGGGTCCGCAGGGATTCCCTCACAGCTGCGGGCTTGGTGGAATTGGTAGACACAAGGGACTTAAAATCCCTCGGGCGGCAACGCCCATGCCGGTTCAAGTCCGGCAGCCCGCACCATAACTGGGCCCCACCGTTGCGGGCGGGTCGTGCGCCGGTAATCAGATAAGCAAACGCAAAGCGAGGAAAAGATGGCAGCCCTGACGCTCTACGGCATGGCCGGATCACGGGCCATCCGGTCCATTTGGGCCATGGAAGAGGTGGGTGTGCCTTACACCCACGTACCGACGCACTTCATCGAGGAGTCGAAGGCGGCGGACTATGTTGCCATCAATCCCAACGGGCGCATCCCGTGTCTGGTGGACGGCGATCTCGTGCTGTTCGAGTCGATGGCCATCAATCTCTACATGGCGGAGACCTACAAGCCCGAGCTGCTCCCGGCAGGGGCCGGAGATCGCGCCAAGGCCGTTCAGTGGAGCGTGTGGGCGATCAGCGAGATCGAACCGCTGCAGATGCAGCTGGTGATGCAGCAGGTGTTCACGCCGAAAGAGCAGCGCAGCGACACCGTCATTGCCGAGGTCACCACAAAGCTCGACCGGCCGCTGTCGGTGCTGAACAGCCATCTTGCCGACCGGTCCTATCTCGTGTCCGACGCCTTCACCATCGCCGACCTCAATCTTGCCGGTGTCATGGACGTGCTCGAGATGATCAGGTTCGACCTCGCCGGCTACCCCCATGTGAGGGCCTGGCTGGACCGGTGCTACGCGCGTCCCTCCTATGCCAGCGCCAAGACCAAAGACGACCGCGAGTTGATCCCGTCCTCCTGAAACGGGCGTCCTGAGACTGGCGGCACTTGGGCCCGGCCGGCTTACAGATATTTTGTCAGGCGGAACAGGACGCTGTCGTCCGCCTCCAGTGCCGAGATGAAGGGATCATCCTGGGCCGAGAAGGCGCGGGCTTCGACTTCCAGCAGCAGCGTGTCGCCGATACGCCTCTGGAACTCTGCCGATGCGAAGACGCCGCCGGTGCGGTCATCGATGATGGCGCCCGCCAGCAATTCCGTGTCCTGCACATCGTTCAGCGTGACCCGGGTGCCGACGAAGACATCGTTCTCGAAGATCGTCGTTGGCAGCCGCGCCTGATCGCGGTCATCATAGAGATATTCGCCGATGAGGCCGACATCGAAGCCGGATCCGGAAATGTCGAAGAGTGTGTATTCGAAGCCGCCGACGGCACTGGTGAAGGTGTCGCCCAGCATACCGCCGGTTACGACTTCGCCCTTCAGCAACCAGGCCTCCTGCGTCCATTGCAGGTCGATGCCGCCCTGGGTGAGCTCCGGATAGAACGGCTCCAGCGTTCCGGTCGCCGGGTTGAACTCCAGCCGCGGATTGCGGCTCGTCCCGTGGAAGGCGTGGAGCCCCAGGTCGAAGCCGCTGAAGCGGTTGCTGTAGCGCAGGGCAAAGTCACCGGCCCATTCCTCACCGTCACGTTCAAAGCGCGCCGCGTCCGTGTCGACGACGGGCTGCGTGCGCAGGCGTCCGTCGGTTCCGGGGAACCGGCGCTCGCGGAAATAGGGCAGGTAGTAGGCTTCAAGCGTGCCGATGTCGCCGCGCCGGCTGACACGCAGCATGGGCTGTCCAAGCTTTTCGCCCTCGTCGATGTCTTCGACCGTGTCGAACTGGTTGATCACATCGACCACGTTGCGGCTTTCGGCGACACCCCAGAACACCTGCGAGACACCCACCAGTACGTCCCAGTCGCGGTTGATCTCATGCGAGATGCTGGCCTCGCGGATGTCGACATAGGTGCGTTCCGTATCCTGACTGTCGAGGCGCAGGAAGGGCTCGAACAGAACCCGTGTGTCCCGGTCGGGCGACCGCCACCGGCCCTCGCCGGTCAGAATGATGGAGCCTTGAGCACCATCGAGCTGACCGTCGAACTGCGGCGTATCGGGAAACAGCCGCAGCTCGGTGCTGATCTCGGGCCTGAAATCAATGCCCTGGCTCAATGCGGGGCCGGTGCAGATCAGCACCGCCCCGCAGGCAAGACCGATATGTCTGAGCATCGGACCTAGAGCCTTTCCAGCGCGTCGGGTTCGAAGTCGCGCTCGTCGAGGTCGACGCCGAATTCGAAGTCGCCGAGTTCAAGAACCGTCGTCTTGCCGGTGATGTGGTTGGTCATGGTCTGCCGGTGGGCGCGCCAGTAGGCATCGTCATACTGGCGGTAGTCGTCGAGGGTGAGTGTCTTGAGATGCTGGCCGCCACGGTCGAAGAATTCGAACTTGCGCGCCTGAAAGACCTCGGTGTCGTAGAAGCAGTGGATCTTTGAATAGCCGGACCGCTCATAGGCCGGCACGCATTCGATCTTGTCGAGCTCCAGATCACCGTCCATGACGGTCTCCAGATAGGTGTAGGTGTATTTGCCCAGTTCGGCGCCCGCGATGTCTTCGAACGAGAACTCGGAGCCGACAAACGGACCGGACTTGTTGGCCGACGAGATGCGCTTGGTGCGGCGCAGCGCCGGCAAATACAGCCACTGGTCATCGCTTTCAAGGATGCGCGAATGGGTGAGCAGGGCTGTACCTTCCACGTCGCGCGGTGAGTAGAACACCGTGACCGAGCGGTCGCCGTTTCCTTCACCCTCCTTTTCGCGCGTATCGATCCGAAGCTCGCGGGTGGTCGTGCGGCCGCTCGGATCGGCGAGCGTCATGGTCAGCTCGACGGTCGAGGTGCCAAAGCCCGCGTCCGTCAGTTCGTTGCGTTCCGCGATCGCATAGCCTTTCTCCTGTGGGGTTTCAGCCGTTGCCGGCAATGTGATTGCCAGGGCAGCCAGGGTTGCCAGGGTCGTTTTGAGGATGGTCATTGGTGATCTCCTTGTGTGGTGTTGGTGTGAAGGGATTACTGCGCCGGCAAAGCCTTTGGCGGTGAGACACGCTCGGGTGTTCCCCGGTCGCCGAAGGTGAGGAACAGGCTGGGCAGGAGCAGGAAGTTGATGAGCATGGCGAAGACCACGGCCAGCGCCGTCAGGAGGCCAAGGTCCGCGTTCAGCTTGAAGCTTGACGTGACGAGGACGGCAAAGCCCGCCGCGAGGATGACGGTGGTGGTGAAAATCGCAGCCCCGGCGGTCCTGAAGGCGTAACGCACAGAGTCTGCGATTGTCTGGCCGTCATCGCGGCGGGCACGCAGATACTTCGACAGGAAGTGGACGGTGAAATCGACCACCAGGCCCACAGCGACGGCACCGACGGCGGCAACGGAGAAGCCCACCGTGCCGACCAGCAAAGCCCAGACCCCGAAGGTCGTCAGGATGGGCAGGGCGTTGGGCAGGATCGAGATGGCGCCAACCGCCAGGGACCGGAACGAGATCGCGAGAATGATGAAGATGGCCACGATCAGGTAGAACGCGCCTTCGAACATAGCCTCGATATTGCGCTCGGCGACAAAGGAAAACAGGACCTTTGACCCTGTAGCGGCATATCCGAACCCGCCGCCGTTCTCCGCCCACCATGCGTCGGCATCTCTCAGGAACGCCTTGGTGGCTTCGGTTGAAATGTCCTTCATGGTGGCGGTGACGCGGGTCGATTGCCGGTTGATATCAACCCGGTCGTTGAGGTCCAGGCCATAGGGCAGGGACAGCTCGTAGACGAGCAGATACTGGCTGGCGAGGGTCTGGTCTTCGGGAATCCGATTGAACGCCGGATCGTCCGCGTTCAGATTGCGATTGACCCGCTTCATGATGTCCGAGACGGAGAAGATGTGCGCGGTTTCTTCGCGGGTGCGCAGCCATCCAGCAAAGGCATCGACAGTCGTAAGAAACTCCGGGTTCACCACGGCGCCTGGTGCTCCGGGATCAAGCACGAATTCGACACTGTCGGACCCGAAATAAGGTTCGGTCGCATCGAGCGCCTGGCGGAATTCAAGTGAGGTGTCGAAATAGCCCGACCACTGATCGTTCAGGGTGATTGTCGGGATCATGGCAGTGGCGGCGAGGCATGCGATGACGGTGCCGACAAGAAGCTGCCGGGGACGTTCGATCACAAACTCGGCAATCCGGTCCATCAGCTCGACGCGGCCGCTGCCGTCCTTTGCCGGTTTGAACCTGAGGGGCAGCATGGACAGCAGGGCCGGCAGGAAGGTCACCGACAAAATCCATGCGGCAAAGATGCCGGCAGCGGAGATGTTGCCCAGGTGGTGAAAGGGCGGGCTGTCAGAAAAGTTGAGCGTGAGAAAGCCGACGATCGTTGTGATCGAGGTGATCATGATCGGCGTGAAGTTGAGGCCGGTAGAAGCGATGATGGCTTCACGCCGATCGAGCCCGTCGCGCATCTTGGCGCGGATGCCGGAGATCAGGTGAATGGCGTCCGCAACGGCGATGGTCAGGATGATGGTCGGGGCCGACAGGGAGATCGGTGTCAGCTCAACGCCCATCCAGCCGCCAATCCCCATGCCGAACAGGGTCGACAGGGCAATGACGGTCAGGCTTGCGAAGACCGCGCTGACCGAACGCAGGGCGATGAACATCACAACGAGGATGAAGACGTAGACGAGCGGGATGAGCGTTGAACTGTCGCGCACGCCCGCTTCCTCAAAGGCAGCGCTCAGGCTTGCCACGCCGGTGATGTGAATCTCGTTGTCGGGAAAGGCTTCGAGGAGCTCTGTGCGTATGTCCCGCGCCTTTGCAGCAACGGTGGAGGCGCCGGTCTGCACGTCGCCGGGAATCTGCACCACGGCATTGACGATGGTTGCGCCGCCGTCGCGGGAGACCACGAACCCGTTGACAAGCGGCTCGGTGGTCGCGACAGCGCGAATGTAGTCGATCCGGTCCGGCGACAGTTCATCGGGGCTCCAGAGCAGGTCCTCGACAATCAGGTCGTTCTCGGCGCCCACGGTGTTCTGGAAGTTGGTGAGGCTGTCCACCCGCGACACGTAGGGGAGCGTCCAGGAGAGTTCAGTCAGGCGGTGAACGGCGCGCAGCGTCTCGTCCGTGTAGATGTCGCCGCCTTGGGGAATGAGCACGAAGGCCACATTGTCCGGCTTGCCGAAGGTGCCCTGGGCCTGCTCGTTGGCGATAAAGTCCGGATTGTCCGGTCCGAAGAAGACCCGGTAGTCGCCGGCGAACTTCAGCGTCGATGCGCCGTAGGAGGTGGCGATGACGACCAGCACCGTCAGTGGGAGGAGCACCCATCGCCATTTGATGCTCCATAGGGCGGCCGCGCGTCCCAGCGCGTCCCGTGATTCAGATTTCAGCATTGGGCACCCCTTCAGGCTCATATGATACGGACTAGTATCATTGATACGATGCCGTATCTAGGATAGAAATCGGGCCCGACAAGGCCGCTCTGGATTTTTTTTGAGAGATCGCGATATCTGAGCGCATGAACAGAAAAACGAGCGATCAGGCCGGGCCGCAAACCCAGGCGGTGTCACGTCTGGATACGGAACAGCGCATCCTGGAAGCGGCGCGGCGGCTGTTTCTGGAGCGCGGCTTCTCAGCCGTATCCGGCGATCTGCTGTGCAAGGAAGCGCGCACGTCGAAGACGTCGCTCTACAAGTATTTTGGCGACATGGTGGGTGTGTTCGCCGCCGTGGTGGCTCAGGAAGGCGACCTGTTCGATCTCAAGGTCGACACCAGTCCGGATACGGAGGACGCCTTCTGGGACGGTCTCACCGGGTATGGGACACGGTTGCTGGCGCTGCTTAACTCTCCGTTCTGCACGCAACTCGACCGGATGATCCATGAAGAGTCGCGCCGGAACCGTGAGCTTGCCGAGCGCTTTTACGACAATGCCTACGGCAAGGGTCACCGCGACGTTGCCCTCCTGATCGCCCATGGTCAGAAACAGAAATACGTGTCACTCGATGTGAGCGCGGAGGATCTGGCAGATCATCTCATCAGCATGTGGGAAGGCCTCAGATGGGTGCGCACGCGGCTTGGCCTTACCGAAAGCCCCTACAAGGACCCGCAGCAATGGTCAGCCCATTGCGTCGATCTGCTGTTCCGGCGGGAGCCAGCGGTGCCCGCGCGGTAAGCCACCGGCGCAGGCGCGTGCCTATGCAGCCCTGCGGGCCCGGCTGATGGCAAAGGCCAGCATGATGACCCAGCAGACCGTGATGCCGAGTGTCAGCAGGGCGCCATAGGCTGCGGGGTCGGCAAAGCTGACCATCACCGTCAGAGCACTGAGGGTCGCGATGCCGCCGAGCACGCGCCAGAAGTGGCGGCCCTGGGTGGCGATGACGATGCCGGCGGCGGCGCCGGAGATCATGATGCTGAAGAATTTGAGCCAGACGGGGATCGCCAGCCAGCCGATGTCGCGGGCGGCTTCCAGGTCCTGCGTCAGTCCCAGCAGGATCATGTTCTCGACGGCGTCTGCGCCGGTTGCGATCAGGCCCAGCAGGGCGAAGAGCAGCCACAGGCTGCGGCCCCCGGCGCGGGCGGCGGCGCGCAGGAACAGGAAGATGAAGGCGCCGTAGGCGACCATGAACGGATAGTCCCAGATATTGCCGTCATCCATCATGGCGATGCGGCGGGGACGGTCGGGATCGTCCGGCATGCCGAACACCGCCTGCAGGTCGGCAACCGACCGGGCCATCTCGAAGGCAATCACCGGTGAGCCGTAACCGGCGGCGAAGCCCGCGCCGTCGGCAGGGAACTTCGGCAGGATGTACAGCGACAGGGCCAGCACAATGAACCCGGCGACCACGCAGAGCCGCCAGGCCGATGTGGCGTCGCCACCACGCTGTCCGGTGACCAGATCATCCCGCGACATTCCCAAATCCCCCCTTCAGTTATCTGGGGAGCACTTTAGGCGCGATGCGGCGCGGCTGCCACAATGCCTAGGCAGGCGTCTGCCGCCGCCACGCCAGAAAGAACGGCGTCACGGCAATGAAAAACAGTGTGTTGAACACGGCGTTCTGCCAGAAGCCGGTCAGGAGCGACATGGACGTGTCGACAATGAACCATCCGTAGAAGGACAGGGCGAAGGTCCGATGGGCCCAGGCGTCGGCGGCCCGGATGTCCGGTCCGCGCACGATCAGCGTCAGGGCAACGGCCCATCCGAAGATCACCGCGCCGAGCACCTGATAGATGAACCCCGCATAGCGGCGGCTTTCGCCCTCCATCAGCTCTGGCGGCACCGGGCTGCCGGCGCCGCCGCCATAGACCATCCAGTCGAAGAAGCTGAGCGTCAGCGACGGTGCTGCTACAAAGACAAGCCCCATCAGCCCGAAGGCGACCGTGATGACCGCCAGTCCGCCTCGGCCGGTCATGCGGTTTCGCTTTCGCGGAAGTAGAGCAGCAGGGGCAGGCCGCAGGAAACGCCGATGAGAAACGTACCGGCGACAACGGCAGCGATCTTTCCCGCACCAAGCTGACTCAGATGGGCGAGGGCGAAGACCGTCAGCGCCAGAGCCGCGATGACCACATCCCAGGTCAGCATGGTGGCGATCGGATTGGCGGTGGCGAGGGTCAGAAAGCCCACGATGTCACCCGGATTGTCGAGGAACCAGGGCACGAAATAGATGTACGGCATGATGATGCCGACGATGGTGAGGATGAGATAGAGCGTCTTGCGCGACATGAATCTGCCCCCTTGCGGCTGTAGTGTGCGGGGCAAATTTCGGGCGTCGGACGCAGTTCTCCAATTACCTCCCGGGTAAGACCGGGGGTGCGGGTTATCCGGCGTTGACTCGGCTTAGCGCCGGTCGGTGCCGGTGAGTTCAGGAACCATGATGGCGCTGGCGGGGATGCTGTCCGTCGGCGCCAGGTTGGCGTTGAGCCTGTACAGGGTCGAGCAGTAGGGGCAGATGATCTCGTTGTCCGCGCCCATGTCCAGATAGACATGCGGATGGTCGTGGGGGGCGCTGGCGCCGGTGCAGAAAAACTCCTTCACACCGACCTCGATCACGGGCACGGCTTCGTCGTTTTTGAATCTGGGAACCACTGCTCCGGCCATGTCGGTCTGCCTCGCTGGAATGACGTGCGTCCACCTTCTACCGCCCGCATCAGGCGCCTGCAAGGGGGCCTAAACGGGCGGGAAAAAGGCCGTCAGCAGCGGGTTCGCCGCATCATGCCGCTTGTAGTTGAGCCCATGGTCGGCGTCGTCCAGCAGGTGGATCTGCGCTTCGGGGATCAGACGCCCCAGGCGCTCGGCGCTCGACGGCAGGACGGTCGGGTCATCGGCGCCAAAGACGGCAGCGACGGGCAGGCCGGTTGCCCTGAGGCGGGTGAACAGGTCATCACGGCGGGTGAGCGGCATGTGGCGCAGGGTCGACAGCAGGGCGTCGAGATAGCCGCGATACTGCATCTGGTCGCGGATGTCGCCCTTGAGCCTGCGGTCCTCCGGCAGGCCGGTTTCATCATATTGCGGATCGCCAAGCAGCACGCCCTGACCCACGACACGCCACAACAGATCGCCGACTGCCGGGATGCGCATGAGTTTTGCGGCCAACCCGTTGCTGCCGGAAACGTCCAGTCCGGCAGGCACGAACAGGAACAGGCGTTCCACGCGGTCCGGCCGCCGTGCGGCGAATTCCGACACGATCGGCCCGCCCATGGACAGGCCCACCAGGCTGACCGGCCGGGTGAGCTTGAGGGTGTCCAGCAGCGCCAGCAGGGTCTCGTCGTAGAAGTCGGCGTCATAAGGGCCTGACGGCCGGTCGGACCAGCCGCGCCCGAAATGGTCGTAGCGCAGCACGCGGTAGCCGCGCTCTGTCAGCGCCGAGACATTCTGTTCAAAGATGAAATGCGGGGTCGAGAAACCGTGCACCATGACGACGACCGGACCGTCTTCCGGGCCGTCCCAGCGGATATGCAGGATGCCGCCGGGCACGGTGACCGTTTCGCCCGGCGCGGCCTCGCGGGCCCGGTTGGTCATCGGCTTCAGGCGCAGGCCCAGGGCGACGTACCAGATCACCAGGGCGGCGACGATGAGCAACAGTCCGATCAGCCAGCCCATGGGTGTTTCCTCTTTCTTGTTGGTCTTGTTCAGGTGCCGGGCCGGTTACGGACCGGCCTCAATGCCGAACGCGCGGGCCGGCCAGTAGAGCGGCCAGACGAGGGATTTGCAAAGGGCCAGAAAGGCCGAGACGCCCCAGCGCCATGTGTCCCAACTTTGTGCCACATCGAACCCGCCGGCTGTAACCACATCTTCCCAGACCAACGCCAGGGACGTGGTGGCAAAACCGATCCAGTAGGCGAGGCGCAGGCGAATGCCCGGGCGTCCTTTCGGCTGGGGTGCTGACACCGGGTCCGGGGCCGGCGCTGCCCGTGACGGCGATGTACCTGCATAGATGCGGCGTGGCCGTGGTGTGCCGGACGACAGCAGCAACGCGCGCTCCGCCATCTCCCTGCGGATGGCGATGGCATGATCCGCCGACGGAACGCCACGGCCCAGCGCATGGGACGAAGGGGCAAAGGCGCTGGCAAACCGGATATCGCGATCCTGCTCGCGCGCGGTGCGGCGGGTGTCCTCCGCCAGCGCCATGAAGGAGGCGCCGGCGCCCATGACCATCAGCACGTCTGCCTGGTGCAGCCGCAGTGCCTGCACGCCGTCGAGCGCCATACGCAGGCTTGGGTCACCGGGCGGTGTGATCAGCCGGCAGCGCGGGTCGGCCAAGGCCTTGAGGCGGCTGCGCCAGTCGACATCGGCCGCGGGCGCGTCCGCATCGGCGGACATGTAGATCTGGCAGCGGGTCAGGGTCCAGCCGCGGTCCGTTGCAAGACCTGCCGCCAATGCAGCCGGGTCGATATCGGCATATCCGGGCCCGAAAGCGTGGGCGAGAGATGTCCGCAGCCCGGCGCCGTCGCACAGCACGACCAGGTCGACCGTTTCGGGCACGGGGGCGTCGGCGTCGGGGCTTTTTGATCCAGTATCAGGCATCGGGCGTAGCTAATATGACCGGTGGTTGGCGCGTCTCACCGCATTGTCAGGCTTCGTGGCTTCTCGACTTACAATTTTGTGCGTATCATTGCCGAGAATAACAATGTGAGTGCGACCGCTTCGTCACAGAAGCGCAGAAAAATCAGCCACCACAATCGGACGGCTGCCGCGATTTTGGCAGTTTTGCAGGTGACCCAGGGAGGAATTGGGCCGCATGGACAACAGCGCTGCGCCGGGCACACAGGCTACCGGCAGCACCGGGGCTGCTTCAGGATTGAGCCGCTGGCGGATCGCCGCCTTTGCGCTGCCTGCCGCGCCCATCGCCGCGATGGGGCTGCCCATCGTCGTCTATCTGCCGCCGTTCTACGCCGACGAAATGGGCCTCGGCCTCGCACTGGTCGGCACCATCTTCATGATCACGCGGTTCTGGGATGTGTTCACCGATCCGGTGCTCGGCATTCTCTCCGACCGCTTCCAGACCAAATGGGGCCGGCGGCGCCACTGGATCGTCATCTCCGTGCCGATCATGCTGGTGTCGATCTACATGCTGTTCATGCCGACGGCGCCGGTCTCCGGCAGCTATCTGCTGTGGTGGATGGTGATCGCCTATATCGGTTGGACGCTGCTGACCATCTCGCACATGTCCTGGGGCGCGGAACTGACGCCGGACTACAATGAGCGTTCGACCATTCAGGGCTTCCGCGAATTCGCGCTGATTGCCGGCATGATCTTCGTGCTGCTGGTGCCGGTCTTCATCGAGGCGATGCAGCCGGAGAATGTCGGTGCGGCGCGTGTCGCCTCCATGGGCTGGTATGTCCTCATCCTGCTGCCGATCACGGTGCTGATTGCCGTGTGGCTTGTGCCCGAGCGCAAGGTGCCTGATCCCGTGCATGTGCCGTGGCGCGAAGCGGTCAGCATTCTGTTCCGCAATCAGCCTTTGCGTCTTGTCCTGATTGCCGATCTGCTCGGCGGCATCTCGGGTGGCATCGTGACGGCACTGTTCCTGTTCCTTGCCGACGATGTTCTGCGGCTCGAACTGGCCAGCCTGCTGATCCTCGTCTACCTGACGTCGGGCTGCATCTTCGTGCCGATCATGATCCGGCTCTCACACGTCTGGGGCAAGCACCGCACGCTTGCTTACTCGTCGCTGTTCTCTGCGGCGACCGTGCCGCTGATCTTCCTGGTGCAGCCGGGTGACCTGTGGTTTGCGATTGCGGTCTGGATATGTCTGGGCGTCAACATGGGCGCCGGGCCGTTCCTGTTCCGCTCCATCATGGCGGACGTGGCGGACCATGATCATGTTGAAGGCGGCAACCAGCGCACCGGTCTTTTCTATGCGCTGCTGACCATGACCAACAAGCTGGGGTCGGCGCTGGCCATCGGTATCACCTATCCGGTGTTGGCCTGGATCGGGTTCGTGCCGGGCATCGAGAACACGCCTGCGGCTGAGGATGGGTTGCGCCTGCTCTATGTGCTGCCGCCGGCGGCCATCGGTGTTGTTGTTGCATGGGTGATGTGGAACTTCCCGATTGATGCGGAACAGCAGGGCGAGAACCGGCGCATCCTGTCGGAACGCTCTGCTGCTGCGGAAGGCGCGGGCGGGGCAGCCGGGGCATCCGTTGCACCACTTGGCCGGTCCGCGGACTGATAATCGGTCCACGGCATTCCCATATGTCCGGTTGAACCCGATCCGTCACAAGTGAGAAGCGTATCTTCATGGCCAGTCTGAAGCTGACCCCCCTACGTCTGCTTGCCTTTGCCTCGCCGGCGGCGCCGATTGCCGCCATGGGGCTGCCCATCGCGGTCTATCTGCCGCCGTTCTATGCCACGGAGATGGGACTGGGGCTCGCTGTTGTCGGCACGGTCTTCATGGTCGCGCGCTTCTGGGATGTGTTCACCGACCCGGTGCTCGGCCTTGTGTCAGACAAGTATCCGACCCGCTGGGGCCGCCGCCGCCACTGGATCGTCGCCTCGCTGCCGGTGATGCTGATCGCGACCTATATGGTGTTCATGCCCACGGCACCGGTCTCAGGTGCTTACCTGCTCGGGTGGATGGTCATCCTCTATATCGGCTGGACGCTGCTGACCCTGTCGCACATGTCGTGGGGCGCGGAGCTGACGCCCGACTACAATGAGCGGTCACTCGTGCAGGGCTGGCGCGAAGGGGCGCTGATCCTCGGCATGCTGCTGGTGCTGATCACGCCGGCGGTCATCGACTATATCGGCCCGGAGGATGTGGGCACGGCGCGGGTCGCCGCCATGGGCTGGTTCGTGATCATTCTCTTGCCGATTGCAGTGTTTGCCGCAGTGACGGTTGTCGGTGAGCGCGAGGTCCCCGAGCCCAAGCATGTGCCGTTGCGTGAAGCGGTCGGCGTGCTGCTGCGCAACGGGCCGCTGCGGCGTCTGCTGGCGGCCGACCTTGCCAACGGCATCGGCTCGGGCGCCATGGCGGCGCTGTTCATCTTTGTTGCCGCTGATGTGCTGCAGATGGGCTCCTGGTCGAGCATCATCCTGCTTGCCTATTTCGGCGCCGGCGTCATCTTCGTGCCGCTGATGATCAAGCTGTCCTACATCTTCGGTAAGCACCAGACGCTGGCGGCTTCTGCCGTCCTGAACGGGATCGGCCTGCCGCTGATCTATATTGTCGGTCCCGGTGATGTGCTGCTGATGGTGATCTTCACGGCCCTGTTCGGGATCAATCTGGGTGCAGGGTCCTTCCTGCTGCGCTCCGTCATGGCGGACGTGTCGGATCATGATCAGGTGGAGACGGGCAACCAGCGCACGGGGCTCTTCTTCTCGCTGCTCACCATGACCAGCAAGATCGGCGCAGCGCTCGCTGTCGGTACGACCTATGCGCTGATCGACCAGCTTGGCTTTGTGCCGCAGGGCGAGAACACGCAAGCGGCGCTGGACGGCGTCAAGGCCACCTTTGTGTGGCTGCCCACTGTCATGTATTTCGCTGTCGGTGCGATCATGTGGGGCTTCCCGCTGGACGAAGAACGCCAACAGGAAAACCGCCGCATCATCATGGAACGCACCGAGCGCGAACCGCCCATCGTGCCGTTTGAATAGCCCGGCCTACTGCGCAGCGTCCGTTGCCGCACGCAGGTTGGCGAAGATTTCCATGCCGAAGTCGCCGTCATAGGCCGCTTCCGGCGTTGCCCGGACGGCCTCGTCGAGGGCGACAGCGTCCGGGCCGATCAGGATGCGCCAGCGTTCCGCCTTCACACCGTCAAGAATGACCGTTGCCGCTTCTGCGGCGGTCGTTGCAGCGCTGTCGCGGAAGTGGTCGTTTACGGCTGCCGCGTCCTCCGGGCTCAACGCTTCTTCTGCGTCGCTGAATTCGCGGAAGGTGCTGCGCGCGATATTGGTGCCGATATGGCCCGGCATCACGACGCTGGCCTTCACATGCGGTGCATTGAGGCGCAGGTCGTTCACCAGCGCTTCGGTGAAGCCCTTCACCGCGAACTTGGAGGCTGAATAGGCCGTATGCGCCGTATCGGAGCCGAGGCTGGCCCAGAAGCCGTTGACCGAACTCACATTGACGATGTGGCCCTCGTCGGCGGCCAGCAGCATCGGCATGAACGCGCGGGCGTTGTAGTAGACGCCGTACCAGCAGACATTGAAGGTCCGCTCCCAGCTCTCGCGCGGCGTGGTGATGAAGCTGCTGCCGCCGCCGATGCCGGCATTGTTGAACAGCAGGTGGATGTGGTCGATGTCATGCGCCTCGCGCACATGGTCGCGGAAGGCCGTCACCTGACTTTCATTGCTCACATCGGCGCGGAAGGCCGACACCTTCACGCCCTGTGGCGCGTTCTGCATGGCGATCTCGACCGTCTCAGCCATGTCCTCTTCGGACACATCACAGATGGCGATGCTGCAGCCGGCGTCCGCCAGCTGCCGGGTGAGCTCACGGCCAATGCCTGACCCGCCGCCGGTCACGACGGCGATCTTTCCGCTGAAGTCTTTCATGGGGTTCCCTCATCTTTGTGTTTTCGGCGCGAGCTTACGTTGCCTGCGCCATGATGGGAAACGTAGATGCGGGCGGTTGACCTCTAGCAGCAGCCGCAGCCGCCGATCTCGGCCAGACCGTCGGGATTGTAAGCACGGGCCACGGCATCGCGTGACACGTCGGCACTTGCCTCGAAGTCTGCCTTGGCCTGCGCCTGCATGTCCGGCGACATCATGAGGTCCAGCGCCGTCATCGCCAGGGCCTTTGCGCCGTCGACGACCGCCTTGTCGCCGAGGTCGGAGCCTGCCCATTTGGCGAATTCCGGATTGTGGATCACGACATTGGGCGGCGCGCAGGAAATCATCGGGTGAATCGACGGCACGCGATGGGAGACATTGCCCATGTCGGTCGACCCGGCAGAGCTCGACGGCAGGGACGACAGGTCAATGAACTCCCGGCCAAGCGCTTCGGCATTCTTCACATAGGCGCCGGAGATCGCGGTGCTGGTCTTCATGTCGAGATAGTCTGCCTTGGCCCATTCGACCTCGGCGCGGCAGCCTGACGAGATGGCGCCTGCGTCAAAGCAGGCCTGCACGCGCGTCTTCAGGTTGGCCAGATCGCCGGCATTCTTCGCGCGGACATAGAACAGGCCCGATGCCTTGTCGGGCACGATGTTCGGAGCAAGGCCGGTCTCCGTGAAGATGCCGTGGATGCGTTCGGAGGGGCGTATATGCTGACGCAGCTGCGCCAGGGTCTGGTAGGCCGTGACCAATGCGTCGAGAGCGTTCAGCCCCGCATGCGGCATGGCGGACGCATGTGCCGACCTGCCATGATAGGTGACCCGCACTTCGCTGACGCAGATGCAGGGCATGGTCTCAAGATCAATGCCCGCAGGATGTACCATCATGGCGGCATCGAGCCCGTCAAAGGCACCTTCCTGTGCCATCAGCTCCTTGCCGCCGCCCATCTCCTCTGCCGGTGTGCCGAGATAGCGGACACGGCCCGGCAGCTTGCCGTTCAGCGCGGCGAGCCCGAGCGCGGCACCAAGACCGGTGGTGGCGATGATGTTGTGGCCGCAGGCATGGCCGATGCCGGGCAGGGCGTCATACTCGGACAGGATGCCGACCTCTGTGCCGCCGTCGCCGAAGGAGGTGGCATAGGCGGTGTCCAGGCCGAAGGCTGCGCGGGTCGCGGGCAGGTCGTGGGCATCCAGCGTGTCTGCCAGCAGTCCCGCGGCGAAGTGCTCGTGGAAGGCCAGCTCCGGTTTGGCGTGGATCTTGTGGCTGATGTCGATCAGCTCCGGCGCCAGCGCGTCGATGCGGTCGCAGGTCTCGCGCTTCAGGGCTTCCAGATCGCTCACGGCGCCGCCTCCTTGTGTGGCATAACAAGCCGGAAACTCTAGTAGACAAACGGCATGAGGGACAGGGGTGCCATGAAGGTGATCGCGGGCGAGGGCGCCGACATGGCCGTGTTTGAGGCGGACGGCGATGGCCAACCCGTTGTTCTCGTGCATGGTTTTGCGTCCGACCACATGACCAACTGGGTGGCGCCGGGATGGATTGATCCGCTGACTGCCGTGGGCTTCAGACCGATTGCACCGGACATGCGCGGTCACGGTGCGTCTGCCAAGCTCTATGACCCTGCCGACTATGCGCTTGATCGCATGGCGGCTGACGTGGCTGCGGTGATCAATCACCTGGGCGGCGGGCCGCTACCGGTCGTCGGCTATTCCATGGGTGCGTTCATCTCAACGGTGCTGGCGATCGAGCACGGGGCGCTGGTATCGCGGCTGGTGCTTGCCGGTGTCGGCGAGAACATGCTGCGCGACACGAGACAGCGGAACAGGGAGATCGCGGAAGGGTTGCTGCAGGAGGATGTGCCGCCGCCCGCCCAGGAAGTGCCGCGGCGGTTCCGGCTGTTCGCGGATCAGACCGGCGCCGACAGACGGGCGCTGGCCGCCTGTATCCAGGGCATCTCCCGCCAGTTCACCGCAGAGGATCTGGCACGCATTGACGTGCCTACGCTCGTCATTGCGGGGGAGACGGACGACGTGGCGCGCGATCCGCAGCCGCTGGCTGATCTTATTCCCGGCGCTGCGTGCGTGGTGGTGCCGCGGCGGGACCATATGCGGGCTGTCGGTGACAAGGTCACCAAGGCGGAAATCATCCGTTTCCTGACGGCCTGACCATGCCACAGATACAAAACGGGCCGGACCACTCCCCCAAGTGATCCGGCCCGTGCAAGGAGGGACTAGCTCCTTAGTGCGGCGTCAGCGGCCTCTAGAAAGAATAGCCGACACCGAAGGTCAGAGCCTCATTGTCGCTGGTGCCGAGATCGACGGTCTCGGAGTAGACGAGGCTGAGGTCAACGCCATAGAGCGAGTAGCCAAGACCGATGTTCCAGTCTTGATAATCATCCTGAGCCGCTTCCTCGAACTGCTGGAAGTTGTACCCACCTGCGATGGTCACGTCGTAGGGCAGGGGCACTTCAAGACCCAGCTGGTAGTAGTAGGCGTCGCCGGTGTCACCGAAGAACTCAGGTGAGTAGGCAAAGCCGAAGCTCGCCGCGGCGACGTCGAAGTCATAGCCGAGGCCGAAATAGACTTCCCAGAAGTCGTAATCCAGGTTCGCGGTTGCGCCCGGGTACCAGTAGTAGAGGAAGCCGACGTCGTAGGAGAGCTCGGGAATGCTGTCTAGCGAGTTGGAGAAGCCGGCATAGATGTCCACTTCAACGGAGGCCTGGTCGCCGTCGACGAAGTCCACATTGGAGCCCCAGGCGCCGATGTAGAAGCCGGACCCGTGGGCGTAGTCGATTCCGCCCTGGATCGCTGCTTCGTTATTCGTCTGGGTCACGCCGCGGTAGATGTAGTCGGTGAAGAAGCCGACATTGCCTGACAGCTCACCGCCGAACAGCCCCGTGTCTTCGGCTTCGGCTTCCTCGGCAGCGGCCGGTGCGGCCAGCATCACGGTCGCGGCCAGCAGCGCCGTGGCGGTGACGCCGGCGCGGCCCGTCCAGCCGGTTGAGATGTTTTCTAGGGATCCACGCATGTATTCAGCCCTTCTGTACTTACTATGCAGAACGGCTTTGCACTACTTTACAGTAAAGTGAGCGGTGCCGTTCGCAAAAATGGTATTTTTGCGTTGAGGGAACCAGTCGTTCCCAGTGGTGTTGCAATAGCCCCCCGCCGGAGGAGTGACGGTAAGCCCAAGTCTTCGCTATCAGTGTTGGGTGATGTGGTCAAAGGGCGGAAACCCTTTAGTTAACGGGGGTTTCGCCCAAGTAATGACCATCTGTCATATTCGGAGTGCACAAGATTTGTGCTGCGCGTGCGAATGCCTAGTTTTTGCGCCGCAAAATATGCGTCACGCAGGTGCAGCAATTGCGTCATTTTTGGTCGATAAAAATGTCACACAACAAAAAAACCGCCGAACCCGGCGGTTTTCATTGTGTTGTTCAAAGCTGCGTGGTGCCCGAAACCGGCGTGGCGGCGCATCCCGGCGCTGACTCGGCACCCGGAGGGGCGCCTTGTCAGGCCGGCGCGCCTAACGCGCGGCTTGTCATGCCGGCACGCCTAGCGCGCGACTTGTGGCGCGTAGCCCATATGCATGCCCGCGTCGGTGATGAGCGTTTCGCCGGTGATGTGCTCGCCGCCCTCGCAGGCAAAGAACACGGCGGCATCGGCCACCAGTTCCGGGGTGCCGGCCTGGCGCAGGGGCATGGTCGCTTCCTGATCGGCGACGATCTGCTGGAACATGTTGTCGCCGAACTTGTCCTTGAACCAGCGGGTGCCGATGAAGCCCGGGCAGATGGCATTGACCCGCACTTCCGGCGCCAGCGAGCGGGCCAGCGACAGGGTCATGGTGTTGAGCGCGCCCTTGGAGGCGGCATAGGCGACCGACGAGCCGATGCCCGCGACACCGGCAATCGATGACACATTCACCACCTTGCCTTTGCCCTTGTCTTTCATGTGCGGCAGGCAGGCGCGGATCATCTGGTACGGCCCGACCACGTTGAGCCCGTAAATCCAGTGGAAGTCGTCTGCTTCCAGCTCGTCGAGATTTGCGTGGTCTGCGAATTTGGTGCCGCCGGCATTGTTGACGAGGATGTCGACACCGCCGAAGGCATCGACCGTCTCCTGCACCATGCGGCGGCAGTCTTCGTCCTTGGATACATCGGCCTGGGCCAGCAGCGCCTTGCCGCCGGCGTCTTCGCAGGCCTTGGCGGTTTCTTCCGCCTCGGTCTTACTTTTGGTGAAGTTGATCACCACATTAGCTCCGCGTTCCGCGAGCTTGATGGCGATGGCGGCGCCCAGCCCCGTGGCCGAGCCGGTTACGATGGCGGTCTGCCCGTCAATGCGCATTTGGTTCCTCCGTTATGCGGCTGCGCCCGTTGGCCGGGCGAGGTATCGTTGGCAGTGACTTAGAAGCGGAAGCGCCAAGACTGCAAGTCCAGGGTGACAAAATTAGGAGAGACGCTCATGTCCGAAAATCAGGCGATGGAAACAACGGTCTCCGGCGCGCTCAAGCCGTCGCGCCTCGGCGAGTTCCCCGACCGCATCCGGCTCGAGCCGATTGACGGCGAAGTGGTGGTGACCTTGGGCGACACTGAAATCGTCCGCACCGGCAAGGCGATCCGCCTGCTGGAGGGGGACTACACGCCGGTGGTCTATGTTCCGTTGGCCGACGCCAACCGGGACGCGCTGGCCAAGACCGATCACACGACCTACTGCCCCCTCAAGGGCGAAGCATCCTACTACTCCGTCACCACGGGCGGTGCGGCCGGTGAGAATGCGGTGTGGACCTATGAAGACCCGTTTGTTCAGCTTGCAGACATAAAGGACCACCTAGCGTTCTATACAGACCGGATCACGGTGACAGGCGGCTGACGCCGGGCGCCGGACGCCACTGGGGAGGGACATGATGAAATACCTGATCGCCGCCGGCGCGGCGGCACTGGCCTTGTGCGGTGTTGCGCAGGCGGAGCCCGTCAGCCGCTACTCGACGATCGACCTTGAGGCCTGTCCGCAGGGGCGGGATTTCGGCGACGAACCTGCCTACGAGGCCATCTGTCCGGGGCCGGATGGCTGGGAACTGCGTGTCATGGAAGGTGACCTGCGCTTCTGGGTCGAGCCGCGGCGCGCCGGCAGTCAGACCGACGTGAACTTCCAGACGCTGGCGCCCTTCAACACTGTGCACACAACCGCCGAGTGGCGCGGCGAGGTCACCGACGGAACATTCACGCCCTACGCGATGATCCTGCGCTACTTCACGGACAACGGCATGGGCGACGCCGACAGCAAGGGCAATGTCCTGATCGTTTCAAAGGTGCCGCAGTTAGAGGACGGCCGTGCCTGCCACGTCGCTTATGTCGATGCCAGGCAGGTCAGCGAGGCCAATGCCGTCGCAGCGCAGCTTGCGGATACGATAGCCCGCAATTTCGACTGCGAGGCCCATCAGGCGGTGACGGTCGTGCCCGGCCAGCCAAACCTGCCATAAGCGCTACGGTCAGTCGCCACGGACCGTCATGGTGAAGTCATCGCGCTGCCGTGCCGCTGAGCCCGTCAGCACGACCGGGTGGGGCACATAGTGTTCTTCCATCGCCTGGATCTCTGTGGGCGACAGGTCGACATCGACGGCAGCGACGGCATCGGTCAGATGCGCCTCCTTGGCGACGCCGACAATCGGTGCGGCGATCATGGGTTTGGCATGCAGCCAGGCGAGGCCGATCTGGGCGCGCGGCAGCCCCCGCTCCTCGGTGATCCGGGCAACGGCGGCGGCCACCTTCTGGTCCTGCTGCAGCGCGAACTGGCCTGCGGTCTCGCCCATATGAGCATAGAACTCCTTGGCGAAATGATCGGCCTTCGACCGGTCGGACTCCGCGCCCCAGTCACGAGTCAGCCTGCCGCGTGCCAGCGGGCTCCATGGGATGACACCGACACCCATGTCTTCGCAGAGCGGCAGCATCTCGCGCTCTTCCTCGCGGTACAGCAGATTGACCTGGTTCTGCATGGAGATGAATTGCGTCCAGCCATTCTGCTGCGCAACGAACTGCGCCCGCTGGAACTGCCAGGCCGACATGGATGATGCCCCAATGTAGCGGACCTTTCCCTGCAGGATCAGATGGTGGAGCGCTTCCATGGTCTCTTCTATGGGCGTGTCGTCGTCCCAGCGGTGGATCTGGTAGAGGTCGATATAGTCGGTGCCCAGACGCCTGAGGCTCGCGTCGCATTCCTGGATCAGCACCTTGCGGGACAGCCCGTTGGTGTTGGGTCCGCGGCTGGCGCCGAAGAATGCCTTGGTGGCAATGACCACTTCGTCGCGGACCGCGTAGTCCTTGAGCGCGCGGCCGAGATGCTCCTCCGACGTGCCGAAGGCATACATGTTGGCGGTGTCAAAGAAATTGACGCCGAGTTCCAGCGCCTGACGGATCAGCTGGCGGCTCTCGTCTTCACTGATGACCCAGTCAAAGAAGGGCCGCTTTTCGCCGATCGACATGCAGCCGAAACAGACGCGCGAGACTTTCAGGCCGGACCGGCCAAGGGTCGTGAATTTCATGGGTCGTTTCCTCTTTGTGGTTGTTGCGGCGCGGGACCTTGATCAGTGTGCGGACAGGCTGAAGGGTTCACCGATCATTTCTTCGGACACCTGCCAGAGGCGTGCAGCGGTCTCTTCCTCCTGTGCCTGCGGGGCCCGCTTCGCATGGCCTACCTTGCCGCGTAGCTCCATCAGTCCCTGCGGTCCGTAGTACTCGCCGCCCTTGACCGTGTCGGACAGGGCTGCGTGCAGGGCGGGCTGCGCGGCGGACTTGTTGGAGTGGGTGATGAAGGGGCCGAGCATCTTGAGGGTGTAGTACTGCGCTCGCGGCATATCGGTGAACAGGCCGCTGTCGGATCCGCCCGGATGGACGCTCAGCGAGACCGTCTTGCGGCCGGCGGCCTCGAGCCGGCGGTTCAGTTCGTCTCCGAACAGCAGGCAGGCCAGCTTGGACTGGCAGTAGGCGGTGTCCGGCTTTTCAGGGGTCTCGCAGTGAATGTCATCGAAGCGGATGGCGCCGTTCTTGTGGGCAACGCTGCTCAGCGAGACGATGCGCGACTGTGGCGTGTCCGGTATCAGGTCCAGCAGCAGCGAGGTCAGCAGCATGTGACCCAGATGGTTGGTCATGAACTGCACCTCGTAGCCGTTGGGTGCCTTGCGTCCGCCATAATCGAGGACGCCGGCATTGTTGATCAGCACATCCAGATGGTCGTGTCTTTCGCGAAACGCCGCTGCTGCCTTGCGGATCGAGTCGAAGTCGCCGAGATCGACGATGAGGATTTCGAACGAGCCCTTGCGCACTTTTTTCTGCATGGCCGCCATGGCGGTCTCTGCCTTCTCGGCGTTCCGGCAGGCGAGCACGGTGTGATAGCCGGCCTTTGCCATGCCGATGGCAGTTTCAAAGCCGATGCCGTTGTTGGCGCCGGTGACGATTGCAATTTTTTCGTTGGCCATCGGATCAGTCTCCCTGTGTGGGTTTGAGGTCCAGATAGGTATCGGCGAAAGCGATGAGGTCATCGCCGAATGCCGCATCCGGTCTCCGGTCAAGCTGCGTCGCGCGCATCGCGGGGTCGAGGCGGGCCCGCAGCATGGCGCCGAGCTGGTCGAGCACGAAGGCGACAGCATCATCCGGATGCGGATGACCGATTTCCGCCCGCCGCTGCAGCAGAAGCGTGTGCAGACTGCGGTACAGCGAGGCCAGCAGCTCGGCATAGTGGTCGCGCAGATCGGGATTGGCGGCGGCAACAACCAAGGCTGCCGCCTTGTGATCGGGCCGGTCGGTCGAGCGTGTGAGCGAGAATGTCACGAAGGCGCTCAGGATGTCGTGGATGCTCGCCCCCTCCCACCGCGCCGGGTCCACGGCCTGTTCGCTGACCGTGATGAAGTCTTCGGTCATCCGGTGGAAGACCGCGTAGAGCAGGGCCTCCTTGTCCTTGAAGTGGTGGTAGACCGCCCCGACGGATGCACCGGCCCGCTCCGCGATCTTTGCGACGGAGGTCTGCTCGATGCCGTTTTCCAGGATGAGCATCTCTGCTGCATCCAGAAGGGCGTCCTGGGTCTGCTCGCTGCGCGACTGCTGACCGTCGCGGCGCCAGTGCAGGTCGGAAATCCAGCGGTTTTTTGCCATCGATACCGAAAACCGAATTTGTATTCGGTTTATTTGACATGCGGCCATCGGTCTGTCAAGAAAACCGAATTGATATTCAGTTTTGAGGCGATCATGAGTTTCTGGACAGCCGCGCCGGTCGCGGACGTTGAGGCGGGTGGACCGTCGTCATTCCGCATGACGGCGCTGCCGCAGGCCTGTGTGGGGCCGGACGAGTACCAGTTCTTCATGGGCGGCGTGGCCATGGCTGCGGCGATCGAGGCGCTGGAGCGGGCGACGGACAAGCCGCTTCTGTGGGCAACGATCCAGTTTCTCAATCACGGATATCTCGGAGACGAGATCCTGATTGATGTGGAGGCGACCGGCGGTGGCCGCAATGTGACGCAGATGATGGCGACACTGACGAAGCAGGACACGGTACTTCAGCGTGTCATCGGCGCTCTGGGCGAACGCCCAGCGGACCGGGACGACGTGTTTGTGTCCATGCCGGATGTGCCGCCACCCGATCAAAGCCCGCCGAAAGCCGATGACACTTTCGGCCGCGCGGACAATCTGCTGGCTCAGTTCGAACGGCGTACGGCTTTCGAGGACAATGACCGTGGCCTTGAATGCATGTGGATGCGGCCCGTCTTTGACACCGAGGTCTCGGCGCCGCTGCTGGCCCTGATGTCCGACTTCTTTCTCGGCGCGCATCCGGCGACGCGTGGCGGCACCAGCCTCGACAATACCTTGCGGCTGCACGCTGTTGCGCCGTCTGAGTGGATTCTGTGCGTCACGCAGTTCGCCGGGTTCGTGCGCGGCGCCGTCCATGGCACGCAGCATATGTTCACGCAGGACGGGGTGCTGCTGACCAGTTCAAGCCAGACCGGCCTGCTGCCGAACCGTCGCAAGGCGTGACGTCGGCACCGTGCTGCTGCCAATCAGCGGCCGCGAAAGACGGGCTGGCGCTTTTCGGTGAAGGCCCGGCGGCCTTCTGCGAAGTCATCGCTGCTGCCGCATTTCAGGATCAGCTCTTCCGCCGCTGCGAGGCTGCCGTCAGCCCTGTTGAGCGCTGTGATCGTCGCCTTGGCGGCGTGCAGGGTCAGGGGCGCGTTGCGCGCCATGTGACTCGCCACCTGTTCGGCATGGCGGAACACGTCCCATTCGGGCAGCCGGTCGTTGATGAGGCCTAGTCGCAGGGCACCAACCGAGTCATAGCGTCGCGCTGTCACCAGAATCTCGAAGGCATTTGATGGTCCGACTGCCCGGAGCAGGCGGGCCACCGCAGGGGCCGCGTAGCCGAGACCCAGCCGTGCGGCAGGGATCGCGAAACTCGCCTCTACCGAGGCCATGCGCATGTCGCAGGCCAGCGCCAGCGCCAGGCCGCCGCCCATGCACGGGCCCTTGATGGCGGCGATCACCGGCTTGGAACAGTCCTCAAGGCAGGCCTGGGCCGCCTCGAAGGTGTCCTCGAACGCCGCCAGTGCCTGCGGGTCGTCGCCCATCTGATGCAGTTCGCGGATGTCGGCGCCCGCGGCAAAGACCTCGTCGCCGGCGCCGCGCAGGATAATGGCGCGCACGCTCTCATCCGCATCAAGGCGCGCCACGGCACCGGGGATTGCATCCCACATCTGCGTCGTCAGCGCGTTGCGCTGGTCTTCCCGGTCGATGATGATCCGCCCGATCGGGCCTTCGGTTTCGGTGCGGATTGTCATTGGTCCGCATCCAGATCAAGAAACGCCATGATGTCTGTCCACGCGTTGCGGTCCTGCAGCAGGAACAGATGGCCGCCTTCATACATGGTGAGCTTCGCGTTGGGCAGGCGTCCGGCGATGCGCTGCTGGGTGTCCGGCGTGGCGATGCCGTCATACCTGCCGCCGCAGACCAGCATCTCATGCGCAATGTCCGTGAGGCCTTCCCACGCGTTGTGGTCCTTGCGGGCTTCGAGCTGCAGCAAGGCGCCTTCCGCGCGGCGCGGCTCACCGGCGTAGGGCGCTTCGGCGTCCACCTGCATGCGGATCAGGCTGTCGAACAGCTCTGCATTGTCTTTCTGCCATTCGGCATCGCTGCGGGTATCGGAGATCGGCGCCATGAACCGGATGCGCGCCTCCTCGTCCATGTCCGCCACCTCATGCAGCGGATAGGAACTGCCGCCGTCGCCGCCCGGCGAGGTGCAGCACAGGACGAGCTTGTTGATCCGCTCGGGATGCCGCAGCGCCAGATGCTGGGCGACCATGCCGCCGAAGGAGACGCCGATGACATGCGCCGACGGCCAGTCGAGGGCCTGCATCAGTGCCGCGGCATCGTCCGCATATTGCGCCATGGTGTAGGGGCCGTCAGGCTTGTCGGTCTGGCCGAGGCCGCGCTGGTCGTAGCTCAGCACGCGCGCGGATTTCGCCAGCGGACCGTCGAAGACATTGGGTTTCTTGCGCAAATCGCCGCCGGTGCCGCCGATGAACAGGACGCGCGGGCCGGTCTCGGGCCCGTGTTGTTCCCAGTAGATCGAGATGTCGCCTGTTCGCGTGATCGGCATGCTGACGTGATTCCGTAAATGATGTAGGTGATTGTAATTCGCCGCGGCCACCATATGTGGTAATTTCGGGGCCGCGTCTACGGACGTGGGACAACGCAGGCGATTGCAGCAGGCAGCCGAGAAGGGCCGGTCCGACGTATGCGGACGGGACCCGCGGGCCCAGGGAGAAGCCGATGTCGCAGCAGATTGATACAAGCCGGGATGGACTTGCACAGGTCGACCCGGTGTGGAGCCGCATTCGCCGCGAGGCGGAAGAGTGGGCCACGTCAGAACCGTTGCTGGCGTCCTATCTGCACGCGGCCATTCTCAATCACCGCACATTCGAAAGCTCGCTGAGCTATCACCTGGCGGAGAAGCTGGCCAACGATCAGGTCGGCGCGATGCTGCTGCAGCAGGTGTTCGACGAGGCCTATGATCACACGCCGGAAATCGCCGAGACCGTCCGCGCCGATGTCGTCGCCGTCTTTGACCGCGATCCGGCCTGCGATTTCTTCCTGCAGCCTTTGCTCTACTTCAAGGGCTTCCAGGCCATCGAAGGCTACAGGGTGGCTCACTGGTGCTGGACCCAGGACCGCATCGCCATGGCCTATCACCTGCAAAGCCGCATCTCGGAAGTGTTCGGCGTCGACATCCACCCCAACGCCAGGATCGGCCGCGGCGTGATGATGGATCACGCGACCTCCGTGGTGATCGGCGAGACAGCTGTCGTCGGCAATGATGTCTCGATGCTGCATTCGGTGACGCTCGGCGGTACCGGCAAGGAAGATGGCGACCGCCACCCGAAGATCGGCAACGGCGTGCTGCTCGGCGCCGGCGCCAAGGTGCTCGGCAATATCTCAGTGGGTGATTGCTCGCGTGTGGCCGCCGGGTCGGTGGTCACCAAGGATGTACCGAAGAACACGACGGTGGCCGGCGTGCCCGCCAAGGTCATCGGCACGTCCGGCTGCCCGGAACCCGCCCGACTGATGGACCAGATGGTCGGCTGCGGCGAGGAAGACGGGTCGTCGATCTAGCGATCTGCTTTTGGCGCCAGGACTTCGTCGAGCGTTTCAATCACCAGACTGCGAAACCATGACTGAGCAGGGTCCGCATCGAGACGGGCATGCCAAACCAGTCCCAGCGTGAATTGCGGGGATGTGACCGGAAGCGGACTGCATTCCAGGTCGAAGGTATCCGCAAAGTACCGGGCTGCTGTGCCCGGTACGCATGCGATTGCCGGACGTTCTTTCAGAATGAAGGGCAGGGTCGGGAAGTGTGACACGGCGCAGCGGATGCGCCGTGACTTGCCCCTTGCTGCAAGGGTTTGATCAATCGGTCCGTTCAGGTCGCCACGTACTGACAGCAGAACATGATCCGTTTCCGTGAAGCGCCTCATGTTCAGCTTGCCGGTTTGGTCAAGCTGTGTCCGGTCGTAGATGGCGAGGAAGGTCTCAGTGTGGAGTTTCTCCACATGGTGGCGGCTGTCCGGCCGTCCTGCGGGGAGGGCGCTGAGAGCAACATGCGCATCACCTGCATCCAGTGATGGGTACATGCTGCGGAAGTCTGATGGGCGCAAGGCAAGCTGCGCCAATGGTGCACGCTCGTCTAGGCGGCGCATCAAGCGTGGAACGAGAGCCAGTTCCAGATCATCAGGACAGGCGAACCGGAATGTCTGCGTCGTGGTGCCGGGGTCGAAGGTCGGCGGCCGGATCGCGCCTTCTATTGTCACAAGGGCAGGTTCGATGTTGTGCCACAGTGCCTGTGCGCGCGGTGTTGGCTCCATCGACGTGCCGGCGCGCACGAAAAGGGGATCTCCCAGAGCCTCGCGAAGACGGCTCAGGGCCATGCTGACGGCGGAAGGGCCGAGATAGAGCCTGCCGGATGCCTTCGCCACGCTGCGTTCCCGCATCATCGCCGAGAACACCAACAGAAGGTTCAGGTCCAGTTTCCTAAGATCAATTTCGTTGATTTCTTTGTTCATGAACATCAATTTGAATGAAGTATTGGCAATTGTCATCTTGTTTCCATCAGCAACCCGCCTTCGGGCGCAGTGATGGAGCAGGAAATGAAAATCGGAATCATCGGATCAGGAAATATGGGCCGTGCGGTCGGCGTTCGGTTTGCGGCAGCAGGTCATGAAGTCGTTTTCGGCGCCCGGCGTCTGTCCCAAGCGCAGGCTGCGGCAGCGCTCGCAGGTCAAGGCGCCAAAGCGGGATCCACGGATGACGCAGCACGTGATGCGGATGTTCTCGTCTGGACCATTCGGGATGGAGACCCGGCAGTGGTGTTTGCCGATCCTGCGCTGCTGGACGGCAAAACGATTATCGACCTCAACAACCGGGACTATGCGGATGAAGTCAGGTCCGGTGTGTGGTTTCAGGAGGCCATTGCTGAGCGTCTTCAGGCGCTGATGCCCAAAGCCAGGGTCGTCAAAGCGCTGAACACCATTGCCATGGAGTCCTTCGACATCTCCGCAGGCGCTTTGCGTGCCGCGGGTGCACAGAGCTTCATTGCAGGATCAAGCGAGGACGCCAAGCGCATTGTCTCGCGCCTTCTTGACGATATTGGGTTTGAGGCCGTCGATATCGGCGATACGCCTGCCGCCATGCGTGCGGCGGAAGCTCTAGGCGACATCATTCGGCTGCTGATGATTGACGGTCAACGTGGCGGGCGCGCCGCGCTCAAGCTGACGACACTGCCGCAAACGGACATGTCGATTGTCGGCGCGCGGGAGGCATCAAACTACAAGTAAAGGCGGGGTGCGCTGGCGGCGGCGGACAGGCTTACCCAGCCGCGGCCGCGCCGCTGATGGTGTAGGACATCTCGCTGCGCGTGTCGCATACGGCTTCACACAGATCCATCGCCGCTTCCCAGGGAGCCGTGTCAGTGATCTCGTCGATGGCCTCGAAGCTCTCCCAGTAGGACAGGAGGCCGGCGCTTTCGTTGTCCTTGGCCTCGATCACCACGGCGGAGAGGAAACCCGCCGGGGCGGAGCGGGCGAGTTCGCGTTCTACATAGCCGCGCAGGTTGGACGCAACCGTGTCCATTGCGCCGGTGAAGGTGATGAGGTGGACGACGGCTTCATTCGACATGGATGGGCTCCGGTTCCGGCAGGTTCATGGTTGCGCTTCGGTCAGCGGACGGCACAATACGCGCCAACAAGTCTCACGCAACAAAGATAAGACCGAAAGCAGGGAAGACCATGGCGCAACAGGATCAACCGGCACTGGTGGGCAAGGTTGCCCTGGTGACAGGCGGCGCACGCGGCCTGGGGGCAGCTGCCGTCGAGGCGCTGGCGCGCGAAGGCTGCGCGGTGGTCGTGACGGATGTCCGTGAAGACGAAGCCCAGGCCGTGAGTGACCGGATTGCAGGAGATGGCGGCGACGCCTGCTATCTGCGCCACGACGTGACCAGCGAAGCGGACTGGGAAGCGGCCATGAAGCAGGCCGAAGACACGTTCGGTGCGCTGCATATCCTCGTCAACAATGCCGGCGTGGCGCCGGCTGGCGAGTATATGGAGAACCTCGATTTCGAGGACTACCGGCGCGTCATGGCGATTGACCTCGACAGCGTGTTTCTGGGCTGCAAGCACGGCATCCGCACTATCAAGAAATATGCGACCAAGGAATCCGCCGACGGGGCGATCATCAACATTTCCTCGATCATGGGCCTGGTCGGCTTTCCCCGGAACGCCGACTACAACGCTGCGAAGGGCGGTGTGCGGATCATGACCAAGGTCGCGGCGCTGGAATGCGCCGAGCTTGGCTACGGCATCCGCGTCAACTCCATCCATCCAGGCTTCATCGACACGGCGCTGGTGCGCGACGCGGTGGAAGAGGGCACGAAGCGCCCGGACGCCGTCTTCCAGAGCGCTAACGAGATGATCGACATGCTGGTAATGGCGCACCCGCTGGGCAAGCTGGGCGACCCGCGCGACATCGGCGATGCTGTTGTCTTCCTTGCCAGCAACCGGTCCGGTTTCATGACCGGTTCGGAGCTGGTCGTCGACGGCGGCTACACGATCCAGTAGCCCTCAGACATATCTGTCGAACCAGGTGAGCATGTCGTCCGGGTGATCGGCGAACCAGTTGTATCCATCAAAGCGGTGCGTCGGCTCTTCCAGCCAGTACATCTCCTTTTCGACGGGCATGTTGTCGAAGACTTCGGCGACCCAGTCGAAATTCGTCATCGGGTCCTTGCGTGCCTGTACCAGCCGTGTGGGAACGCAGACGGATTTGGCTGCGTCCTCGATCGGCGGCAATAGCGAGATGCCGCCTGAATGGGCCCGGTAGTGCTTGTCCGCCGCGCGATAGATGAAGTCCGGTATCTTCATGGCCTTGAGGTAATCGCCGTTACGCAGGGGCTGCAGGGCAACCATCGCCTTGACGCCGGCCTCGGTGAAGACGGCGCTGTCTTCCTGCATGGCGCAGAAGGACGTATTGGCCCCATAGCAGTAACTCAGAAGTCCGATCGGCTTTGACGCGGTGGCGGAGTCGCCCGCCATGAATTCCACGGCGGCGATCACGTCGAAGCGTTCGCTGATGCCGCCGGTGCCCACACCCAGATCATCCCTGTCGCTCTCACCATGATTGCGCAGGTCATACATCAGCACCGCATAGCCCGCGTCCACCAGACGCCTGGCCACATAGCCGAACTCGATATCCGTGTCATAGGGCTTGCTGGTCTTCGGCTGGTGCCTGACCTGGTAGCCATAGCGGTTCGCCCGGTATCCGAAATGGGTCATGATGATGACCTTCTCCGCCGCCTCATTCACAAGCCAGCCACGCAGGGTGATCCCGTCGCGCGTCGCGAAGGCGACGTCGCGGTAGTTCATGCCGTAGTCATGAGGTGTCTTGGGAATCGGCTGGTGCAGCGGCTCCAGCATGGTGTTGGCAAGAAACCGTCCGGCCGGGTTGAGGGTCATGGCGCGCTCCCGTTTTCAGGAAATGGGCAAATGGACATAATTTGCTTATATGTCCATATTTGACATAAAGCGTCTAAATGTCAATCTGCGGTCATGCAGCGGCGGAAAATAGAGATCGTTGACGCGGCGTTCCGCCTGTTCACCCGCTACGGCGTGAAGCGAACCGGCATGAACGACATCGCGGAAGAGGCAGGCATCGCGCGCCAGACGCTTTACAACGCCTTTTCCAGTAAGGACGAGGTGTTGTGCGCGACGATCGACCTTTTCACCGAACGCACCGTGGCGGCCATCCGGGAAGAGATGGGCGAGGACCATGATCTCTACCGCTGCCTCGACATCATTTTCCAGCATATGGCCGTCGCGCCCTACGACATGCTGAGTGCGACGCCGAACACGCAGGACATACTCGACGGGTTCAATGCATCCGGGCAGGCGGCCATTGCGGAGAGCGACAAGGCGTTGCGCAAGCTTCTGGGGAGTGTGTTGTCGCCCCATGCCGACGCAATCCGCGCCTCAGGCCAGACCGTCAACGGCCTTGCGGACCTTGTGCAGATTTCAGCCTCGACCGCGAAGCACAAGGCCCGCTCCCGCAAGCACCTGCTGCAGTTGCTCGACACCCTCAAGCGCACCGTGCTGGTGGTGGCGGGCGCCAAGGTTTCCTAAATGTGTTGCCCCCTAGCGGAAGGCGCAGGCCGGGTTCGGGCCGCCTGCGCCTTCCTTGTCCTTCTCCGGCCGCCTTAGGGGGAGGGGCGGCGGCGCGGGGAAGGATGTTCGGGGCGGGCGGCGCTAGAACGCGTATTGCCAGCCGGCCGTCAGCGTCCAGTCGCGCTTCATCTGCGGGCCGTTGAGGTCCTGCACGACGGGCATCGAGGCTTCGATGGCGAGCCGGTGGCCGCGGATGATGCCTTCCTGGCCGACGAGGTTGACGCCGATGCCGGCATCGAGGAAGCGGCCGCCGTGGTTGTCCGGGTCAGCGGTCTGCACGGGGCCCATGATGCGCGCGTCCTGGCCTGAGACCTTGCCGATGGTCTGGGCCTTCAGGCGCACGGAGGTCGAGATCCACGGCGCGAACTGGTAGGCGCCCCAGGTCGTGACCTCGCCGACATTGCCGAGCTGGTAGTTCTGGTCGTTCTTGCCGCCGCGCAGGGTTGCCATCGCCTGGGCACCCCAGGAGATGTCACCGGTGCGGTCCAGATAGGTGATGCCGGGCAACACATCCACGGTGCCTGACCCCAGCTGCATGGGGTAGGGCAGACGCACGGTCTGCACAGTGCCAAGCGGCGTGAGTATCTGGTCCTCTTCCTTGATGGAGCCCGTCGGCAGGCTGACGCCAATATTGAGGTGCACCTTTGTGTTGCCGTCCTCATGCAGGCGCACCAGGGCGGACAGGCGCGTGTCGCCGAACCCTTCAGCAACAGTGGTGAAGCCGCCGATCTGGGTGGTGCCGGCGGGGTTGAAGGTGATGTGGTCCATCTCCTTGCGCATATACATGCCCATCACCATCAGGGTGATCACATCATTAGGCGCGTACATGGCACCGAGCATGTGCATGTCCATCACCATCTCGGTGGGGATGATGCGCAGCCGCGGCGGCTGGCCCGGCATGCCGAAGAAGCGGTTCGGCGTCGCCAGAACTTCGGCATTGGAGAGATCATCGGTGCCGTCGCGGACGTCGGACATATCCATGCGCTTGTAGCGGTAGGAGAACATGATCTCTCCTTCCTTGTGCATGTGATCGCCCATGACGCCGATGGGTGCGTGGCCGTCGGCGCGGATTTCGCCGTGGCCGGCATGGTCGATGCCGTCATGCGCGGCGGCAGGTGCGGCAAGGGTCAGAGCGGCGGCGCAGGCGGCCGCAATCAGGCCGGTGCGGCCTGCAGAGAATTGAAGGGTCATTTTTGAACGTCATCCTGAATATGAAATCACGTGTCACGTGATGCTCCGCGCGCCGTCAGGCGCGTGGGCAGGCAGTGGCTGTTTCAAGCGGTCAGGATGTGGCGGGCGGTGCCCTGGGCGGCGCTGCCGTCAGCAGCGGTGCGTCGTAGGCGGGTGCACTGCTTGACGGGCGGTCGACGCGCAGGTCGTCATAGGTGACCGGTGCAGACGGCGTTGGCGCGTCGGTCGCAGTGGTGAATGCGGCGACAGCCTGCATGGCGAGGTCGCAGGCTGTGCGTGGCAGTTCCGGTGCGCCGTTCGTGTCGATGCCGAGATCGCGGGCGTCCATCACCACGGGACCGTGGACAGTACAGATGACGATCTCGAAGGGTTCCGCTTCCGCGGCAGCCATGGCGGTGGTCACCGGCATGACCGCGGCCAGGGAGAATGCAGCCAGATGCACCGCAAGCGCGACAAGGCCGGCAAGGGCAGTGCCCCTGCGGCGGTATCGGCTGTGCTGGCAAGCCTGTGCGGTCATCCCCTGGCGGTCCCCTTCCGCAGTAGCCTAGTGGCCGCTGTGGTCCATGTCCCCATGATCCATCGACCCGTGGTCCATGTCTCCGTGGTCCATGTCTCCGTGGTCCATGCCGCTGTGGTCCATGCCGCCGTGGCTGTCACCAGTCGCGATGACGGAGACTTCGATCTCGATGTCACCGGCGTTTTCAAATGTCAGGGTGACCGGGAACATGGCGCCGGGCTTCAGAGGTTCAGCAAGCTCGAACAGCATCACATGGTCGCCGCCAGGCTTGAGCTCGGCAGTGGCACCAGCAGGGACGGCAATGGCGTCGACCTTGCGCATGCGCATGATCTCGCCGTCCTTCTCATGGGTGTGCAGTTCGGTCGTGCCGGCTGCAGGTGTCACGGCATTGATCAGCCGGTCGTCGGCCCCACCGGTATTGGTGATGGTCATATAGGCGGCGCCAACCGTGCCGACGCCGATGGTTTCGCGTGCAAACGCGTCCTCAACGCTGATCTCGCTCGAGCCCGCTTCGGAGCAGGCAGCGACAGCGAGTGGTGCCGTCAGGGTCAGGGCAAGCAAAAGGCTGCGGAACATGGAAGCATCCCCTCATACACATGCATGCAGGAGGTTTAGCGCGAAGACGTGTCACCGCAAAAGCGCGGAATGACGCAGCAACACGTTTTCCTGCAGGATCAGTCCGTCGCCAGGGCCGCGTCTGCTGCTTCCTGCTCCGCCAGACGGCGGCGAATATCCGCCTGCATCTTGTGGTCAATCGGATAGTTCCAGATCAACGCAATGGCGGCGGCAAGAAACACCAGCGGCAGCAGCGTGAAGATGAGCTTGAGACCGAGCAGGGCTTCAGGCGTGTTCACGTCGCTTGCGGGGTCAAACCCGACCCAGGCCAGCAGTGCATAGGTGATGCCGACTGCAAGGGCCGCCCCGGCCTTGGCGGTGGTGGTCAGCAGCGCATAGAGCAGGGCGGTGCGGTTGTGGCCTGTGTCGAGGCGGTCCTTGTCACAGACGTCCGCCATCATCGAGCGCAGCAGGAAGGGGCCCGCCCCGAAAGCAAAGCCGAGGAAGAAAGTGGCAAAGAGTGCGAGGGCGAAGTCGCCGGAGCCGGGCAGCAGATAGACCAGTTGCGCAACAATGCTCCAGATGAAGGCCACGCAGAGCGCACGGTGCTTCGACATCCGCTTCGCTAGCCACATCCAGAACGGCATGCCGACAAAGCCGAGCACGAAATAGCCGAGCAGCATGATGCTCGAATAGCCCTCCAGCTCCCAGACGAAGCGGGCAAGGAACAGGTAGCTTGAGCCAATGATGCCGATCGCCAGACTGGTCATCATGTCGGCGGCAACGATCCGCGCCATGCTCCAATTGGTGAGCAGCACGCGCATGGCTTCGCCGATTTCCAGCTTGCGGCTCTCGCGCACCGGCGTTGTCTTGTCCGGCACCAGCAGCACCGCTGCCAGCGCCGTCAGCGGCAGGGTGATGATGAGGAACCAGCCCATGGCGGACACTTTGGCAAAGGCGTCGGCGCCGGCAGTCAGTTCCAGGATGGCAGGCAGGGCGAGTACCGACACCATGCCGAGAATGATCGCCACCTCGCGCCAGCCATAGATGCGGTTGCGTTCCGCATAGTCCGGCGACAGTTCCGCACCCCAGCTTTGGTGCGCAATGGTCAGCATGGTGAAGCCGACATACAGCACCAGCATCCAGAACAGCAGATAGGTGGCGCTGGCGCCGACAGGCGGGAAGTAGATGAAGAACGCCGAGATCAGCAGCAGCGGAACCGACAGCACGATCCAGTGGCGGCGGCGTCCCCACCGGGTCGGATAGTGGTCAATCACCACACCCATGATCGGGTCGGTCACCACATCAAAGATGCGGGTGATCATGAACAGGGTGCCGACGAGTGCGAGCCCAAGGCCCACCTCGGTCGCATAGAGCGGCGGCAGATAGACAGTGATCGGAAGACCCAGCCCCCCCATCGGGAAGGTGAGGGCGGCATAGGCCGCGAGCGGAGTGTTCTTGAGGCGCGTACCTTCCGGCGCGCCGGATCCGGACGAGCCGGATGGCGAGGTCTCAGCCAATTGATCCTCCGCTGGCCGTGCCCGCTATGCCTGCGTGCTTCGACCGTGATGTGTTGCTGATATCTGAGACCAATCATGTAAGGGCGGTACGGAAAATGTCACCCCTTAAGTGACGGGCGTCACTTTCTTTTTCGGCTGTCAGGTGCGGACTTGAGGTCCGCAAATGGGCTTCCATTTCGGTCCCGCAGTGATAGGCTGCCTGCAAATATGAACGCCGGTCAGAAAGGGTGGGGACATGCAGGATTTCAACGGCAAGGTGGTGGTGATCACCGGCGGGGCGACGGGCATCGGCTTTTCTTTCGCGAAGCAGTTCGGCGCAGAGGGAGCGAAGCTTGTCATCGCCAGCCGCCGCAAGGAGCGTGTGGATGAGGCCGTGGCTGCGCTCAAGGACCTGGGATACGAGGCCGCCGGTACCGCCTGTGATGTATCGAAGCGTACCGATGTGGAAGCCCTGGCCGACTTTGCCTGGAAGACCTACGGCAAGGCGGATGTTCTGCTCAACAATGCCGGCGTGGCGCAGACCAATCGCGGGTCGGTCATTACCCTGGACATGTCGGAGTTCGACACGGTCTACGGCATCAACATCTACGGCACCCTGCATGGCCTCCAGGTATTCGGCCAACGCTTCATGGAGCAGGGAACGCCGGCGGCGATCTACAATGTCGGCTCGGAGAACAGCTTCTTTCCGGCGGTGCCCGGCTCGTCCGCCTATGTCTCCTCCAAGCATGCGATCTGGGGCATCACCGAACAGCTGGCGGAAGACGTGCCGGATTTCATCGACGTGTCGCTGATCTGCCCGGGCTATGTGAAATCGGAAATGACGGCGGGCAATCCCGGCGGCATGGACACGGACGCCTATACGACGCTTGCCATGAAACAACTCAAGGCCGGTGAGTTCTACGTGGTGTCCCACGCCTACAACATTGTGCGCATCGACGAGCGCTATGACGCGGTCCGCAAGGCGTTCGAGACCTACGCGCCCCGCTATGACGGCGATGACGAGCATGACGTGCGCTGCATGATCGCCAAGATGATGGCAGCACGGAAATAGGCACTGACGGCGATTTGCAGTCTCCGCCCGCAGGCGCTACATGATGCGCAGGCGCTTTGGCCGCCGCATCCCCCTTCCATGAGCCGGAGTCACCCCCCGTGGACCAGAACGAAATCATGCGCCTCGAAGCCTATCTGCGGAAGAAGTTCCGTCTGGATCTGATCGAGGTGCGTCAGCGGCCCACCAAGGACGACTCGGTAGAGGTCTATCTGGTGGATGAATTCATCGGGGTGATCTTCCGCGACGATGAAGACGGTGAAGTCTCCTATGACTTCAACATGGCCATTCTCGCCTTCGATCTCGACAACGACTAAGCCCCGCCGCATGCAGCCCCGCTATTCGGCGGGGGCGAGGCGCAGTTCTTCAGGCGGCTCTTCGGGTTTCACCTTGGCGCGGAAGGACGCGATCAGGGCAATGACCTGATTGTCGATGGTCTTCCAGTCGGCCAGATGTGCGCGCTTGTAGCGGTAGCGCAGCACCACATTGTCACTCAGCAGTATCTCCCGGCGGCACCAGAGCAGTGGTTCGTCGCGCGCGCAGATGAGGATGGCCGGTGCGCCTGCGGGGCCGGAGCCCACATACATGTCCTGACCATCGAACCCGGTTTCGCTTCTGAAGACATAGTGGCGCAGGCCATGGGGACCCGGCTCGCCGTCGCGGTTGGTCACCGCGGGCAGATACACAAGCTCCAGCCGGGACTGTGCGGCTAGGACGGCGCTGGATTCCTCGATGCGCATGTGGAGGACCGGCGACTGGGAATCGGAGCGATCAAAGTCCTCGCGGCGGCGCTCCGTGAACGGATCAAGTTCCGGCAGCAGCGCGTGCAGATCGACCCGCTCCTTGGCGCCCCCCTGGCGGGCAGCCGCGAACCGCGTGTAGTGGGCGGGCACAGCCATCTGCACGTCGTCGATCGAGATCAGCACATCGGCGGGGTTGTCGGTCGCTTCCGGAGCGAGGCCGAGGATCTCTTCGGTGGTGGGGCCCACATAGTACCAGAGGAAGATCGCCGCGAAGACGACGACACCGGTCGCCACCAATACCGGGATCAGCCAGGGCGGGCGCTCGACGACCTCGTCCTGGGTGGCGCGGGTCTCCTGGGGGCGGCGGGCCATGGCAGCCTTCAACGTCTCGAGTGAACCGGGCAGGGAGGGCCGACCGGCCGCTCCGATGCTCCGCAATCTACAGGATTCGGCCCCTTTTGCGGGGATTGGGACCACTCTCAGGCGCCCGTGACGCCGGCTTGTTCCAGTTCGGAACACCCGTTGGCGGCGTTTTGGCGGGGCGTGTGTACCGGATCAGACAATATGCCTGTCCCAGTTGCGGCGTCCGGCCGGTAATCCCCACAAAACTGCCGGTTTTGCGGCTGGTATGGCACTTGCCTTGAAGGCCTGGTGTGCCGCGCTGCGTTCGCGTGCGGCCTAACGGGCAACTGGGGCGATCCATGGGTGAGATGACCGCGTTCATGATGGCTGTGCTGACGGGCATCGTCACGGCAGGGCTGACATCGAGCTTCTATCGCCTGGTGACCAACAAGCCGCCGAGCTTCGGCCTTCTGACAGCCCCTCTGCCGGAAGTGGTGACCGGCATGGCGACGCTGGTCTTCGCCGGACCCGCCGTCATCATGCGCAATGCGGTGCGCGCCCGTGTGCTTGAGCAGCGCGCATGGATATGGCTCGCCCTGTCGGCGTCGATCGCCGTCTTCTGGAGCTTCATGTCCGGTGTATTCGTGCTCAGCCTGATTTTGGCGCGCTAGGCCCTGATAGGGCGGCGAGTCGGGCCAGGCTAGCCTCGTAATTCCCCGATTTCCGGAACCGCAGTGAGGTTTGCCGTGCATATCGCACTGCAAAAACCCCCGCGCGCCTGCATGGCTGGCATTCCCAAATGAGAATGATCCAAGAATGATTCAGCGTTCATAAACCCGATTTTCTGCTGTAATTCGCGCCGATAATCAGAATTTCCTATATTTTTCAATTCGTTGCCCGTTCTTGACGTTTGGTTGACAAAACGTCAATGGCTCCGGGTCATATCGGATTGACATATAAATTCGTAACCACCGCGGTCCGTTTGTCTTGACCCTGTCACACGCCGCCCCTATCTCAGTATCAGAGTTAGTTGAATTGGTGCGCCGCACAAACGGGTCCGAGGGGCTCACAGATGCACCGGGGAGTTGAGTGATGCAGTCGATTATCGGAAATGTTGTGGCCGCCGCTGCGATGGTTGTTACCGCGCTGATGTATGAACTCGGCGTCCTCGCTCCGGGCGATGCCTTCTTCGCCGTCGCCGCCGTGCTGCTGATGTTCACGGCCACCCAACTTATCGCCCGCGAGAACCAGCCGCTGCGCGATGCGGTGGTGAGCATGTTCACCAACCCCGCATCCTATGGCGGGCGCGGCGCCTTCGCGGCTTATGTCGGATCGACGGTGATCGGCATGATCGTCATCGTCCAGACGCTGGCTTACCTCTAGGGGGCCGGCACACGAACTTCCTCAAGACGACGCATTCCTCCCTGACGTCTTGAAATACTGGCGTCCTTCCTCTCCTCGGGAAGGGCGCCAATTTTTTTGTCCGGATTCTGCAGGTCGCAGGGCGCGCCGGTCAGGCCAGCTTGTTGGGTGTCGCCGCTTCCTTGAGCTGCGCGATGCGTGTCCGGCGGTTGCGCATGACGCGGCGGCTGCCGGCGATGCCGAGCCAGCCGAGGATGGCTGCGCCTGCAGCCCAGATCCACTCAAAGGCCCAGCGCAGGAGGTTGATGGCGCCCTTGAAGCCGCGCAGCGACGTCTTGCCGGTCAGCGCAATGATGCCCCGCGTCTTGACGCCCAGCGTGGTGGACATCTCGGCGACATTTTCCAGGTCACGGGTGTTCCTGACATGCTTCATCAGGCGGACGCTTTCGGCGGGGCCGACAGCGGTGCGCATGTCATCCATACGGGCAAGGACAGGAACCAGTTCGGCGCTCTTCACACTGTCCGTATACGTCCCGATGGCGCGGCGCGTGGCGTTGGGGTTGGACAGCGAAACGTCAGACAGCGTGCGGCGCAGAGCCGGGAAGTCGACAGCGCGTGAGACCAGCTGGCCGAGTTCGCGGGTGAAGGAGCGCGTCAGGGTGCCGGCCTTCTTGGCAACCTTGAGCAGCGATACGCCGACACGCGCGGGCAGGGCGGTGCCACCGCTTGCCACCGTACCGGCCGTCACCGCGAGGCCGACAACCGAGAGGCCAAGAATGATCTCGCTGTACTCCTCGCCGGCCACAAGCTTGGACCCTTCGGTGCCGATGTCGCGGATGTCGCCAATGACTGTCAGGTCCGACGTAACAGCGCCAGCAAAGGCGGCATTGTCGCTGCCCTCGCCAGTGATGAAGCCCTCAAAGAAGTTGCCGGTGTTGCGCAAGACCACGGCGGTGGTTGTCTGGGAGGCCGTCAGCGCTTCCTGCGTCGGGGGCGCGAGATCGCGGCCCATATAGGCGGCGATCTCTGCATACATCTCCGCGTCGTCCTGATTGCCTTCCTCAAGGGCTGTAAGGATGCGGGCATCCAGCTCGTCGGGCCCGACAGTGGCGTCGAGCTCCTGCAGTATCAGGGTCTCGGCCGGAATCTGTTCGAGATACTCGTCCAGCAGCCCGGCTTCGAGCGCCAGGATGGTGCCGCCGGGAATGACGATCGCCAGAAAAACAAGGAGAAAAGCACGCATTACAACCCCTCCAAGACGGACTCGTACCGTCAAGGACCCCCACAGAGCGCAACCCTGCGGGATTGCGGGACCGGATGCAATGCGGGGCCGGGGTTAGACTTAATGGCAGCGTCCTGCCGAAAAGGGGGGCTAGCTTGCCTGCTTCATCTTCTCCAGCATGGCGCCCATGGCCGCATGGACGGTCTGAACGGCCTGCAACGGGCGGATCATCACGCGAAACTCGGTGATCTTGCCCTCGTCATTGCAGGTGATGATGTCGACACCATTCACGAACTTGCCGTTCATCTCGGTCTCGAACTCGAGCACCGCCTGGTTCCCGGCCAGCACTTCCTTCGTGTACTTGAACTTGCCGGCGTTCTCGGCGGGCTTGCCTTCGCCCGGGGTGCCCTGGCCGCCCAGCGTGCCCCCGGCTGCCCGCAGATAGGCGATGGTGATGTCGCGGCCCACCTGCGGCGTGAACACAACCGGCGACAGGAACACGCAGTCTTCCGCGATCAGGTTTTCCAGCGCCCCCGGCTTTTTGTGAAAGATGTAGTCGTGCCAGTCGGCGATGCATTTCTCGATCATGTGTCCCGCTCCCGCATCTGCGTGTGATGGCGGGACTGTAGCGGATCGCAGCCGCGGCAGGGTGCGCAAATTTGAACAGCCGGGTGTCCGCGTGTGAATTGATAAATGAACGTGTTCGATTTATCTTGTAAAAATGAACTTGTTCATTTATATGATGGCCAGCACCACCCAATCCCGCCCCCTTTGGCAGGGTCAGCAAAGGAGCGTTCAGATGAGTGACACACCCGTGGTCGACGATGGTTTCGTTGAGAAGTTCATGAAGTCGGTGAACACGCCGCTTGAATATGGCGTCTATTTTCTGTTCCACGATTTCTGGGACAAGGCGCCGCAAAGCGCTATCGACGCCTATGTGGAGGAGCTGCGCAAGATTCCCGGCATCGAACCGGTGCTTGAGGAGCAATACATCGCCGAGCCGCTGAGCCTTGAGCGTCTTGAGAAGTGCGCGCCGGGGACACTGGGGGCGGGCTATCTCAAGTTCATCATCGACAACAAGCTGGAAAAGAACCTCGGGACCAACTACCGCAAGTTCAATGACGAACTGCGTGACTCCGGCAAGCTGGACCGGCTGCCGGATGACATCAGCTACATGATGGTGCGCGGTTTCCAGACACACGACTTCCACCACGTTCTGACAGGGTATGAGGCGACGATCTACGGCGAACTGGCGCTGGCGGCCTATTACCTCGCACAGTTGCGGCAGCCTTACCATGCGTTCCGTGTGGCCGTGACGACCGCGCATACGGCGTTTCTCGCGCCGGGCTTCATCACCGAGGCGATGGATGCCTTCACGGATGGCTGGGCCTATGGCCGGAGCTCAAAGAACATCTTCTTTGAGCGCTGGGAGGATGAAATCGATACGCCTCTTGAGGTATTGAGGGATCGGTACAACCTCACCCGGGTCGCCCAGGCGGCCTGACAGGGACGCCAATGCCCAGACGGCCTGCGACCGACGAACAGCGTGACGAAGAAAGAGTTCGCATTCGCAATGCGGCGGCGAAGATATTCGCCGCCGAGGGCATTGCGGCGATCTCTGCGCGCGCCGTCGCGAAGGAAGCCGGCGTCTCTGTCGGCAAGCTCTATGCCTACTACACCAACCTGACCGAACTCATGCAGTCGCTCTGGCAGGGGCGGGTGCAGGAGCTGTCGGAAACCCTGCAGGCGGTGGCCGACCGGACGAGTGATCCGGTGGACCGTATACGGAGCATTCTGGATACCTATGTCAGCTTCGCGCAGGCGAACATTTCGCTCTACAAGGGCGCGCTGATGTTTGTCAGGCCGGAAGCGCTGACGGTGGAGCAGCGGCAGCCGGCAGAAGGCTTGCCCATTCTGGCGCTTCTTGCGGCAGCGGTGGAAGAAGGTCAGGCACTCGGCACGGTGCGCAACGGAGATGCGATGCGCATTGCCCAGGTGTTATGGGCAGGTCTGCATGGATCAGTGGCGCTGCCGATCAATATCGATCGCTTCGTCTTTGGCGATGAGGCCCACCTGGCGCCGGACATGCTCGACGCGCTGATGATCTATGTGACGTCGCCCGCCTGACGCGCGCCGGTCAGCCGATCCGGCCACCACCCTGTTTGCGGATGGCGACGACAGACGGTCGCGGCGGCATCTGCGGGTCGAAATCCGGCCATCGGGTCATCGGGTCTTCGAAGTCCGATGCACGGGCGTGGTCCTCAAAGGCAAGGGCGCCATCCGTGCCGGGATGCTGGACTGCGACGAACAGCGTCTCGCCATCCGGGGTGAAGCAGGGGCCGCACATCTCGGCACCGGCCGGTACCCGGTAGAACATGGTGCTGGTGCCGCGATCCGGACCTTCGGTGCCGACACACCATACACCGTCCGCCGAGCCTGAAATCTGTGGCCATCCGCTGCCTTGGTCCGTTGTCACCCACAGCCGCCCGGACGGATCGATCGCCAGATTGTCCGGGCAGGCGAACCAGCCATTGGCGCTGGTGGCATCTGAAAACTGAGCGCCGGTAATCGGGTTGGACGGGTCACCGCCCTTGACCAGAATGTCCCAGGCGAAGGTCTCTGCGCTGTGGTCGCCGTCTGGCGGCGACATTTCCACCACCAGGCCCCAGTAATTGGGTGCGCGGTCATGGACGGCGTCCAGCTGCGATGGTCCGCGCCGGGAATTGTTGGTGAGAGCCACATAGACCTTGCCGGTTTTCGGATTGGGCTCCACGTCCTCGGGCCGGTCCATCGGCGTTGCGCCCAGCAGGTCTGCGGCACGCCGGGTCTCGATCATGACGTCGGCCTGACTGTCGAAGCCGTTTTCAGCGGTAAGCGGACCCGTTCCGTGGGTCAGCGGCATCCAGGTGAGGGTGCCGTCCTCGTGAAACTTCGCAACGCTCAGGGCGCCTGAGTCCAGCAGACCGAAATTCGATGCGCGGTCATCCGTGTTCACCGTGCCATCGGTGATAAAGCGGTAGAGATAATCAAAGCGCTGGTCGTCGCCCATATAGATGACGAGCCGGCCATCCGTGTTGACGATGCTCTCGGCGCCTTCATGCTTGAAGCGGCCAAGGGCCGTGCGTTTCACCGGTGTCGAGGTCGGGTCGAGGGGATCCACTTCGACTACCCAGCCGAAGCGGTTTGCCTCGTTGGGTTCCTTGTTGATGTTGAAGCGGTCGAAATGGCGGCCCCAGTCATAGCCGCCGCCCATGGCGACGCCATAGCGGCAATAGTTGCGCGCTTCAGGGTGGGTGACCTCACCGGCCATGCAGGCCGATACCAGATCGCCGGAGGTACGCCAGCGGCGCTCGCTCTCGTCCAGCTTGCCCTGGAAGTAGAAATGGAAATTCTCTTCCGCCATCAGGTAGCTGCCATAGGGCGTAATGCCGCCGGCGCAGTTGTTGACAGTGCCGATGACGCGTGTGCCCGTCGCATCTGCGCTTGTCTGCATGCGCGGATGGCCGGCCGCCGGGCCTGAAATGTCCATCGCCGTCGAGCGGGTGGTGATGCGCCGGTTGAGCGGGCTGTCGGCAACAACTTTCCAGCTGCCGTCGCCATCCTGCGCGATCTCGATGATGGAGCCGCCATGGGCGGCCATCTCCATGTCGGCGAGTTCCTTGGGACTGTTGAACCGCAGGTCATAGGGGAACATGACACTGCGTGACGTGAACTCGTGGTTAACGCACAGGACGCCACGGCTGCCGCCTTCATTCAGCGGCACGAAGCCCACATAGTCGTTGTTATAGCCGAACTGTTTTTCCTGAGCATCGGCGTCGGCGGCGCCGGGCACGAACGCGGGTGCGTCCGCCAGCACAGGATCACCCCAGCGGATGAGGATGTCGGCATCGTAGCCCGGAGCAACCACGTGGTCGGTCGAGACGCCGTGGCTGATTTCTGTGAATTGGGCCAGCGAGCCGGGTACGGGCTCAGGGTCCGCGGCGGGTGCCGACGTGGTGGCGGCGTCGTCGTCTCCGCAGGCAGCCAGCAGGGCGGCGGGCGATACGGCCAGCGCTGCATAGGTGGTGGTGCCGAAAGCGCCTTTCAGGAACCCGCGGCGGCCCATGCGCGCCGCGGCGACTTCGCCGAATGTCGGCTCATTTGCGGGGCTGGAGCGCTGGTCTTCGGTCGGCTCCAGAACCACACCACAATTCGGGTCAATCCTGCTGTTCATCGGCGGTACTCCCTTCCGTCGCACACGGGTATCGCACACTGATTGTTCGTCGCGGAGCCTATGGCATCGCCGTAACAGTCCGGTGACGCGGGATACCCCGGGCCGCAAGCCGGATCAATGATGCGCAAGCTGGAAGAAAGGCTTTTCCTCGTATCCGCTGTGGTCGGGCGGTTGGCTGCGCCGTCAGGGCTTGCCCGGCGTGTGCGGGTGGGATAGCGCTCTTGGTGAAACAGAAAGATGGGAGTGCGACCGATGGCCGTTTTTGAACTGGATGACCTCAAGCCGCAATTGCCTGGAGAGGGCAAGTACTGGGTGGCGCCGAGCGCATCCGTGATGGGCAATGTGATCATGGCGGAGGACTCCAGCGTCTGGTTCGGGGCGACCGTGCGCGGTGACAACGATCCGATCCATATCGGGGCGCGGTCCAATGTTCAGGACGGGTCGGTCCTCCATACGGACCCCGGCATGCCGCTGATGATCGGTCCGGATGTCACGATTGGCCACATGGTCATGCTGCATGGCTGTACCATCGGTGAAGGGTCACTGATCGGCATCGGGTCGACCATTCTCAATGGCGCCAAGATCGGCAAGGGGTCGATCATCGGCGCCCATGCGCTGGTGACCGAGGGCAAGGAGATTCCAGATGGCGTGCTGGCGGTCGGGTCACCCGCGAAGGTGGTGCGCGAGTTGTCGCCCGAAGACAGCGCCGCTCTGAAGTTTTCGGCCGCCCATTATGTCGAGAACTGGAAGCGTTTCTCCAAGGGGCTGCGGAAGCTGGCAGACTGAAGCGTTCGGCGTTACGCTGACAACAATGTCTGTTTTGCAACAGCCAAACATGCGGCGATCGGCTTTGATTGCCGCATCACATATGGGGAGGAGCCGGGCTCATGAGCGAAGCACATGATCTTGGGCAGGCCGCTTCGGCGGCGGATGAAGTTCTGTATGAAGTCGAGGATGGCATCGCGACCATCACGCTCAATGCACCGGAGCGGATGAACACGATTTCACCGCCGATGCTGAAGCAATTGACAGAATTGCTGGTGACGGCCGAAGAAGACACCGATGTGCGCTGTGTCATCCTGACCGGCAATGGCCGTGCCTTCTGCGCCGGACTCAATCTCGAGGAAGCCACCAGCGGCACCGGCATCAGCGGTGGCATGAACAGCAACAAGGTCAGCGCCACGCTGGATCTGCGCAACACGCCGCCGACCGTCATGCAGGCCATGGACACGCCGACGATCTGCGCGGTGAACGGCGGTGCGGCCGGCTATGGCATGGATACCGCGCTTGGCTGCGACATTCGTCTGATGGCCGATACGGCCAAGCTTGCAGCGGCTTTCACAAAGCGTGGTGTGGTTCCCGAGTCCGGCGGCACGTGGTTTCTGCCGCGCATGATCGGCTGGGAGAAAGCGGCTGAGCTCATTTTCACGGGGCGCACGCTTAGCGCCGATGAGGCAGTTGCCTGGGGGCTTGCCTCGCGCGTGGTTCCCGCCGCTGACCTTATGGGCGAGGCCCGGAAACTGGCGCGCGAGATCGCGGAAAATGCACCGCTCGCGGTTCAGGCTTCCAAGCGCATGATGCGCATGGGGCTCAACGAAACCTTCCCGGACCATGTGCATCATGTGTATCTGCAGCTTCTGCCGCTCATGAGGTCGGAAGACATGAAGGAGGGCATGATGGCCTTCCTCGAGAAGCGCAAACCGGATTTCAAGGGCCGCTAGGGGACTGCGGGTGATCCTTCCGGGCCCATTGGCCAGATACGTTGCCGCTCTCGCAGCCATACTTGTCGCGACAGGACTTTCGAGCACCCGCCTTGCGGCGCAGCCGGTTGCGGACTTCTCCGGCCGCTATGTCGGCTTTGCCCTCAGTGAGGGGGCGGTTGCCAGCATTGCGGAGGACAATGGCCGGGTTGTTGGTCAGTACACGGATAGTGACGGCCGGGTTTATGCGCTGAACGGCCAGCGTGTCGGTGAGGGCGCACAAGGCCTGCTTGAGCGAGACGGAAAAAAGTCCTTCTTCCGGTTCGAGACACGCCCGCTCGGCATACAGTTTCTCTACATTCCCTCGAATGACCTGGGGCGGCCTGATCTCGGCAAGGCCCTTCAGTCTGCCTTGGCGCGCGACAGCGTTGATGTCGAAACCCTGCTCGGTCAGGCGCCGCGGCCCGCATCTGAAGGTGCCGTGGTGCTCCTGGAGGGCACGGAAGGCGGTGAGCTCGCTACGCAGTATGCAGAGCTTCCGCCGCGCGAGCGCGAACTGATCCGCTTGTTTGACCACGTACAGGCGCATCTTACCGGGCGCTTGTGCACGGCGGTTGAGGCGGGGGCGCTGGCTGAGTCCCACAAGGCTGTGTCGCTGGCGCTCGAAAGGCAACAGGCCGGGTGCAGCGCCATCGCCACGCTGCGTGACCGCGCCACTGCGTCCGGCAACTATGATGCGTTCGAGACGCGGCTGGCGGTGCAGCAGGAATTGCTGACCACGACAATGGCATGCGACCGCGGCGCCAATGATGCGGAAACCTGTCAGACCGCTGGAGCGATGAATGCCGCCATGTTCGAGCAGTGGCGCCGGGCCGCAGTCATCTATGCGGAGGTTGCCGACCAGGGCGGCACGGGCCAGGGGACGGATGCCGTATCCACCGGTCCTGTGTCATTGCGTGGGGGTGCTGGTGGCGGCTCGGTGCCGCTGCCGGACGCACGGCCTGACCAGTAGGCCTGTCAGCCTTTCTGATCCTGTTTCCAGACCTGGCGGATCTTCGAGTCTGTTTCCGGTCCCATGTTGAACCAGGCCGTGCGGTTGCGTGTGGCGTCCACCACAAACAGACGGTCACTTCCACCAAGATGCTGCGTCAACGTATTGACGACTTCCGGCGCACCGGACGGGGTGTGCACCACCCAGGCGTTTGCGGAAATCTTGTAGGCGGGTCCCAAGGACATGATCGCATTTTCAAGCGGGCCGCTCGAGCGTGATTTCACGTCGGTGATGACCACGATATTGAAAGACGACGGCTGCGTACGCCGGTCTGTCTGGTCCTTGCGGGAGCCGAATGCCTTGTCAACGACGCCGTCCACGAGGTCGTGCCGCACCGGTTGAAGTTCGGCTGCTGCGGCTTCAGCCTCCGGGAACAGGCCTGCGAGAACCGGGTCCTGCACCGCAGGCATCCATTGCTCTTCACCGGCTGCCTGGCCGGTTCGCGCGACGACGGATTGCGATACAACACGCCCCTCGCGCGCATACTCCTTCAGGGCATGGCCCGTATACGGACCATAGATACGGCCGCCGACCTGCAGCACCCAGCGGCCGTCGAGTGCGTCTGCACCGGCGGCGTCCATCTGGGTATCGGAAAAGTCAGTCATCGAAGGTCCGTGTGTCGTGTCTCAAAGCCAGGTTTCAGGATCGGGGATCGGGCGCCCGTCGGCCAAGGCGATCCAGCCTTTGACGATGCGATAGATGATCCAAATCGCGACGGCGAAGATAAGCAGGAAGCCAATCCCGATCAGCATCAGCAGCACGCTGGCAAGCCCGCCCAGCAGTCCGATCCAGAAGGTCCGGATGAGATAGGTGAAATGGCCTTCCAGGTAGGTGCCGCGCACATCGCCCCGGCGTACATAAGCCAGCACCACGCCGATGATGGCGGTGATGCCGCTGAAAAAGCCGACCGCATAGAGGCCGTAGGTGATGTGGACGAGGAGCGGGTCAGGCTGGCCTGCTGCGTCAGGCGGCGACGCGGATGTGTCTTCTGACATTTGGCGGCCTCCTTTCAGAATGGGCGCTTGGCCACCGGTGCGAATCACCATGTGGGATCTAAGGGAAAAAGATAGGCAGGTGCAGACGCAGCGTCTATCGCGGTTTTTGCGGGGTCGCAGGGATGAGTGCGTTTTATTCGGGTTGAAGCCGCTTCACCGCCGTCGCACTGTGCCTGCGAATTCAAGGGGCGTTGTCCTGCCAGGGAGCGGTTCGCCCATGAGAAAAAGCCACAACGCACAAAAACAAGGTAGGAGATCGATCCGATGAGCGACGCCTTCAGCAATCTCGAATTCTCGGCAGCCAAAAAGGACGGCCACGTCCTCAAGGTGACCATCAACCGTCCGGACCGGATGAACTCGCTGCATCCGCCGGCCAATTTCGAGCTGGAAAAGATCTTCGATGCGTTTGAGGCGGATGACGATCTGTGGGTCGCCATCATCACCGGCGCCGGGGAGCGTGCGTTCTCTGCCGGCAATGACCTCAAATGGCAGGCGGAGGGCAATGCCATCGAGGTGCCCAAGACAGGCTTTGCAGGCCTGACGGCGCGTTATGGCATCACCAAGCCCGTGATCGCGGCGGTCAATGGTGTCGCCATGGGCGGCGGCTTCGAGATCGCCTTGGCCTGTGACCTCATCATTGCCGCCGATACGGCGACCTTTGCCCTGCCTGAACCAAAGGTCGGGCTGGCCGCGCTTGCTGGCGGTCTGCACCGATTGCCGCGGCAGATTCCGGTCAAGCAGGCCATGGGCATGATCCTGACCGGCCGCACGGTGCCCGCTGCCGAGGGGCAGGCGCTTGGGTTCGTCAATGAGGTTGTTCCGCAGGCGGAGCTTATCGACGCGGCCCTCAACTGGGCGAAGCAGATCGAGGCCTGCAGCCCCATGTCGATCCGTGCGTCGAAGCAGAGCGTGTATGCTGGCCTGGATGAAGCTGATCTCGAAAAGGCCGTCACCGGCAAGTACGACGCGGTTCACGCGCTCTTCAAGAGTGAGGATCTCATCGAAGGCCCGCGTGCGTTTGCCGAAAAGCGCGCGCCGCAGTGGAAGGGCCGGTAGTCCTGTCCTGAAAAACCGGGAGGGCTGGAACCGCTGTCCGGCGGTTCCAGCCCCCTTAGTTTGGCCCTGCTGTCCGGCGGGGCCGGGTGTGGTCCCGCTGTCCGGCGGGACCCGTTGGTTTCGTGGCAGAAAACCCTCCGTCGGGGTCGGCGCGATTAGAGGCCCGGAGTGCCTCCCGCCACGAAGTTGCTGCTCTGGGTCGAGGCGGTGTGCGCAGCGGTCTGGACGGACTTGCTGTCACCGTTGAGTTTCACCCAGTGCATGGGATGCTGGCGCGACTGGCGCATCAGCCAGGAGTAAGGGGCCTTGTCGAAAGACACGATCCCCATCGCCAGGTTGTCGAGAACAAGATCGCCTTTGTCGGTCACAACCGTCAGGACGGCATGCCCCTGGCCATTCCACTGCCGGACAACAGTGATCAGAAGGGCATCGGCAGGCCAGCCGCGGGCAATCAGGGCGCGGCGCTTTTCGAGCACATAGTCCTCGCAATCGCCGGCTGAGTTGATGGCATAGCTCCACCACTCGACTTTCTGTACGAGATCAATGTCCTCCACCGGACGGATCGTCCGGTTGAAAAAGGTGTTCACCTCATTGAGCTCGCGCCACTTGGCGGGCGTCAGGTGAACGGCAGTCGGTGCTGCCTCCAGCATGTTGCCGGTTGAAGCAGTTGTGATATCCGCCGCCGCAGGCGCCGGGTCACAGTCCTCGCGATGGCGGAGACAGAAGCCGATATAGCCGATCGGCGGCCGGGCACGGGCACCTTCCACCATGGCGAGGCCGCCGGTGGATGTCCCGGGCAGGGATGCATTGGAGAAATTGTTCGGCAGGCCGTTGGACGTCGAACTGCCGGTGGTCTGACATGCTGCGAGCGCGACAACGACCGCGAGCATAAGTACACTACGAAGAATAAACATAACCAACCCCTTGGTTACCTCTGAATGATGCCAAGGAGGTTGCGCTTATTGCTTTTCTATACTTCTGACTTTGGTGTCTGTATTTAAGTCGATTGTAGATTAAAGCCGAAGTGTATTTGAATACACATCGGATCAATTCAAGCTAGACTATGCTTCGATTTTTAGCGGACTTTGTTTCAACCTGTTTCCAGGAGCAAAAAAGCGCAGAATCCTGCGCTTTCCGGTGCAGCCAGACCATCTCGCCGGCAAGTGCCAGATAGCCGGAACCCGCAGCAAGACCGATATCCCGACAGCAAAAAGGCGCGGTCTCCCTTGGAAACCGCGCCTCAAAAAAGTTCCAAAAGTCGCGAAAAAAGTTGCCCGACGCTGTTTCAGCCAGCGCCTGAGCCGGTGAAACGGGTCAGGAAATGATCTGCCAGGAGCCGTCCGGCTGTTTGCAGGCGGTCCCGGTATCGGCAACCGGCTGGCCGCTTACATAGACTTCCTGTTCGAAGGTCCGGCATTCGTACCCCTGCGCATTGGTGTAGACGTCGCCAGGCCGCACTTCTCCGTAATTTCCGCTGTCTTGGTTGGTCCAAGCCGTGTCCTCGCCGGTCTCGAGCGACTCATATGTCGTGTCTTCGACGTATTCCTCGTCTTCGCAGGTAAGGTTCTTGCCCAGCTGGTTGCCGGCGATCCCGCCGAGCACCACGCCGCCGATGGTGGCTGCGGTCTTGCCGCCGCCGGAACCGAACTGAGACCCGAGCCAGCCGCCCAGCGCTGCCCCGGCAATACCGCCGACAATGCCGCCGGTATTCGTGTCGCTGCATTCTGCGTGTGCGGGAGTGGGGGACAGGGTGAGGGCCGCCATCATGAATGCGGCGCCCAAGGCAACGATGCCGAGCCTGCCGCTCAATCCTAAGGAGGTGAACATGGGTGTTTCCTCTCAATAGCTGTTGTCAGCGGTGTGGAGTCTAGAAGCAGCGCGGGCACTTGTCATCCGGACGACGTTCTCCGCCTGTGGGGCGCGCCGTTGCTGGACGTTGACCGCCCTAGAAGTGGACGGCCAGTGAAATCGAGCCGAACTCGTCCCAGGCGTCCTGCTTCACGAATTCCTTGCTGCGCCAGATATTGGTGAAGCTGACGCGGGCGTGCCCGACGGTGACAGAGAGCCCAGCCTGGAAATCTGCCACCACTGGCTCCTTCTCGACCCGGTGGCTGTTCCGGAAGGTGTTGCCGTCCAGAAAGATGTTGCGGGCGACGGCCCTGAGTTCGGTCCCCGCGAACAGCTGCCAGTCGATGTCATCGCTGGGCTCAAAGTAAGCGGAGCCCGGCAGGCTTGGCCGGATCCGCGGCACACCATCTGTTGACCGCAGGTCAGTGCCGATGCGCAAGGTGGCGCCGGCGGCGGCATGGGTGAAGACGTTGCCCAGCGAGAAGCCGAAATGCGGTGTGGCGTCCGCTTCGAGGCGGAACGGCAAAGCGCTTTCGAACCAGCTTACATCTACAGCGCGCGGCAGACGGCGCTCATAGGTGAGGACGATGCCGGGCTCGTTTTCGAGCTGGTTGCTCCAGCCGCGCGGCTCCTGGGCGCCGATCCAGTCATGCCAGGTGATCTGCACGTCGTCCGCCTGCGACCATGGGCCGACGACACCGATTGCCAGCTCAAGGGCGTCAATCCGTCCCGGCTCCCCATTGCAGCCATCATGAAAGGCGACGATGCCGAAACCGAGATTGAGCCACCCCGCATAGGGACGGTCGTCGCGTTGCAGGGCCGGGGTCGAGATGTCGTCAGGTGTGAAGATCGACTGGCCAAGGGACACCGAAAACTGCATCCGGTCGCTTTCGCGAAAGCCCGGCGTGCCCTGACCAAGATCCTTGAGAATCTGCGGCACACGCCCGGCGGACACAAAGGACGCGCCGGTCCCGTGGGTGTAATTGCGGTCGGCCCCGTTGCCGAACAAATCATTCTCGACCTGAACAGAGGCGATACTGTGCCGCTCGCGGCCGCAGGCATCGGACGCAGCCTGCGCCGGCGCAGTCACGAGCACTGTAGCGGCCACCAGGAAGACAGCGGCGGGCGCAACGCGGAAGGTAGATGGAATCATGAGACGGACGCTACCCGGTCATTGGTCACACAGGCCAGCGGTACCAGTGTCGCATGAAGGTGGCGATAGTTCGGCGCGGTCTCAGGTGAACGGCCGTGCTAGACGGCGTGACTCGTCGGCTCGAAGTGGCGCATGACAGCCTTGGGTGTCGGTGCGACTTCAGCGAACTCAACGGCAAAGCCGTTTTCGTGATGCCTGACCACGCGGCCGCGCATGCGGCCGAGGTCGATGTAGACACCAAGCGTCGGACGCAGATGGGTTTCCACCGAGGCGCCGCTCAACGACATGTCGATGATGCGGCAGGAGGCGGTCGAGCCGTTGGCCAGCTTGATGACCGTCGGCTTGTCGGCCACATCGACACGCGGATGGCGTCGGATTTCTTCCAGCGCGGCCTGATCGCCATTGGCAACCTTGGCCAGTGTCGCGGCGAAGCGCTCGCGCTTGGGCGGCGTCATGTCGAGTTCGAGGGCAAAGCCTTCGTCCTCGCTACGCACCACCGTGCCCTCAAACCGGCCCAGCTTGTCCACATAGGCAACGACGCGCTGACGCGGGTCCGGCCGGGTGGCAAAGGCATCCAGTTCGATGAAGCAGCCGCAGGCGGAGATATTGCTGACGCGGCCTTCATATTCGCCGCCGTCCGGCATCAGACAGCGCGACGTGTACCCGATGGGTATCCGCTCATAGGTGCGGCGTTCGTCTGGCTGAATGTCCACGCTGCTGCTCATCATTCTGGTCCTGTGGTCGGCGTATTAGGTTGAACAATCGTCCCACGCGGCGGGTTAATGCCCGGTTGCCCCGGCCCCTCAGATTATTGGGGGTGGTACTTTGGGCGCGCTGTCACAATATGTGGGTTCGAAATTGAAACGCGCTGGATACGCCGGACAGACCGTGCGGATGTAAACAGGGTGTTAATCCGCGTCCCGCAATGGGACGGCAGTCAAACCCGGGCAGGGGGCAAAGCTCATGAAAATCGAAAAAGGCAAAGTGGCACTCATCGTCGGTGCGGGCGCATCGCAGGGCATCGGGGGCGCAATTTCCCGGCGTGCTGCTGCGGAAGGTCTGCATGTGTTCGTGGCCGGGCGGACGCAGGAGAAGCTGGACGCGCTGGTGGCCGAAATCGAATCGGCGGGCGGCAAGGCCACTGCGGTTGTGGCGGACACCACCAAGGCCGAGGACGTGAAACGGATGTTCGATACGGCCGAAGCCGAAGCAGGGCTGCCTGATCTGGTGGTCTACAATGCCGGCAACAACCGCTTCGCGCCGCTGACCGAGATGAGCGACGACTTCTTCGAGGGCTTGTGGAAGCTGTGTGCCTTCGGCGGTTTTCTTGTGGGCCGCGAGCTGGCGCAACGGGCGCTGCCGGAAGGCGAGGCGGTGCGCGATACCCAGGCGACCCTGATCTTCACCGGTGCCACGGCATCGATCCGGGCGCGGCCGCCATTTACGGCCTTCGCGTCCGCCAAGGCTGCGGAGCGGGCCCTGGCGCACGGCATGGCGCGTGAGTTCGGCAAGCGCGGGCTGCATGTGGCACACGCGATCATCGACGGCGGCGTCGACGGTGCCCAGCTGCGTTCACGCTTTGCTGAGTATCTCGACAGCAAGGGCGCTGATGGCGGTCTCAACGTGGATGCGGTCGCGGATGCCTACTGGACGGTCCACATGCAGCACCAGTCGACATGGACGCTGGAGCTCGATCTGCGGCCCTACAAAGAGGACTTCTAGGCGCAGAAGCCAAGAAACTCCGCCATTGGCGGGGGTGGTCAGCACTGGTAATGTCCATGCCCAACAACAAGGTTAACGCTTGCGTTGGGGATCCATAACCACATGTCTTTGCTTTCCGGCCTGAACCTCCGGCATGCCCTGTTTGTCGGGCTGGCCGTCATCCTGTCGTCCTGCGCCAGCTATCAGCTCGACGAAGCCCGCGAGATGACGCCCACCGGCAATGCCTTCACCCAGGCGCTCTATGACGCCTATCTGGACTACTCGGCACAGGCCTATGAGCAGGACAACGAGGAACTGTCCAACGCCTTCGCCGCGCGCGCCATAGCCGCTGCGCAGGGGACGGTTGTTGCGCCGGTCGTGCCGGTGGCTGATGCCATCCAGCCGGGCCGCGGGTCCGTCTCGGCGTTCGATCAGGCGCGGGGCCGCCTGATGGCAGCCCTTGCACCGGGCCGGAGCGGGGCACCTGTGCAGGCAGCGCGGGCCCAGGCGGCCTATGACTGCTGGTATCTGCGGGCGATTGATCCGGAGTCGGATGCGGCGTCCGTGTCGCAGTGCCAGTCCCAGTTCAATTCTGCCATTGCCGCATTGGAGGCTGCCGTTGCGCCGCCACCGCCGGTCGTGGTGCTGCCTGACCCGGCAAACTTCACCGCCTATTTCGGCTTCGATGAATGGTTCCTGCGCGCTGAAGCGCTCGACGTGATCGGCGCTGCCATGGAAACCGCACGCGTCGGCGGTCACCAGGAGATCGTCCTTGGCGGCCACACGGATACGTCCGGCCCGGCCTCGTACAATGATCCTCTGTCGCTGCGGCGTGCGGAGGCTGTCAAAGCCACCATGGTCGAGCTTGGCGCGGTGCCGGATGCAATCCGGGTGATTGCTTATGGGGAGACCCAGCTTGCGGTGCAGACAGGGGATGGGGTGCGCGAGGCCCTCAATCGCCGGGTCGAGATTCAGCTGGTTCCCTAGGCTATTGACAGTGCGTCAGTGAAAACTTGACGCGCCCGTCATCTTTCACATTAATGTTGCGCAACAACCACCGGCGCGGTGGCCTTCGGGCCCCCGCGCCGTATCTAAATGCGTGGGTTCAGCGAGTAAGGCAGGGAACAGATGGAAGCGTTTGACTATGTGATTGTCGGTGCCGGCAGCGCCGGGTGTGTGCTGGCGAGCCGTCTCAGCGAGGACGAAGGCGCCCGGGTGCTGATCCTGGAAGCCGGGCCGCGCGACAAGAACATGTTCATCCACATGCCTGCCGGCTACGCCCAGATTGTCGGGACCAAGAACGACAACAACTGGGGCTTCGAGACCGAGGGCCAGCCGCATCTGAACAACCGCAAGCTGTTCTGGCCGCGCGGGCGCGGCTGGGGTGGCTCCTCTTCCATCAACGCCATGGTGTACACGCGCGGCCATGCGCGCGACTACGACCTGTGGCGCCAGCTCGGCAATCCCGGCTGGTCCTACGCGGACTGCCTGCCTTACTTCAAGAAGGCCGAGCACTCGAACCGCGACGACACCGTTTTCCACGGCCATGACGGCCCGCTGCATGTGCAGAAGTCGACCCGCACCAACGATGAGCTGCTGGACGTCTTTGTGAAGGCGGGCCATCAGGCAGGCCATCCGCTGACGGATGATTTCAACGGCGCGCAGCAGGAAGGCTTCGCCCGCTATGAGCACACCATCAAGGGTTCGAAGCGCTGCTCGGCCGCGCAGGCCTATCTGGTGCCGGCGCTGGAGCGGAAGAATCTCGTTGCCGAAACCGGCGCGCACACGACGCGCATTCTGTTCACCGGCAGCAAGGTCACCGGCCTGGAATATGTGCAGGACGGCGAAACCAAGCAGGTGCAGATCGACAAGGAACTGATCCTGTCCGGCGGCGCCATCAATTCGCCGCAGCTGCTGCTTCTCTCCGGTATCGGCGACGGCGACTACCTGAAGAAGTGGGGCATCAATGTCGTCTCTGATGTGAAGGGCGTCGGCCAGAACCTGCAGGATCATCTGGGTGTGGTCAGCCAGTTCGAGTGCACGCAGCCGGTCACGCTTCACCGCGCGGCGTCGCCGGTCAACCGCATCAAGGCGGGCCTGTCCTATCTCCTGTTCGGCAAGGGTGACGCGTCCTATCCGCCGACCGCAGGCGGTGCCTTCATCAAGACGCGGCCGGACCTCGAACTGCCGGATGTCCAGCTGCACTATGTCAGCATCGCCATGACCGACAGCCACGGTCGCGAGGGCATTACCGACAAGCACGGCTTTTCCTGCATCATGTATCCGACGCGCCCGCAGAGCCGCGGCTATCTGGCCCTCAAGTCGCTCGATCCGATGGATGCGCCGCTGTTGCAGCCCATGTATCTGGAAGCCGAAGATGACCGCCGCGCCATGCGCGATGGCATTCGCCGCACGGAAGAAATCTTCCGCCAGGAAGCATTTGATGCCTATCGCGGTGACCGGCTGAAACCGCCTGCCGGCGTGAACACCGATGAAGAGCTTGATGCCTGGATCCGGGCGACCGCCGAGACGCTGTACCACCCGGTCGGCACCTGCAAGATGGGCACCGACGACATGGCGGTGGTCGACACCTCCATGAAGGTGCGCGGCGTCGAGGGCCTGCGCGTGGTCGATGCGTCGATCATGCCGACCCTGGTTGGGGCCAATACCAATGCGCCGACAATCATGATTGCCGAAAAGAGCGCTGACATGATCCGCGGGCGCCAGGCGTTGGCACCGGAACATGTGCAGATTGCGGAAGACCGTGAGGCCGTCGCAGCTGCCGAATAGGCGCCGCTGTCATAGCCGGCAGGGCGAGATCGCTAAAAATCGAAACAGTTTTTAGCCTGATTTGCCCTGCTGTCTTAGATGTCCATTCCGGTGTGCCCGGTAGAGTTCCTTCCAGTATGGGAGGAGCGATCCAATGGCCGACAAGGCACCAGAGACATCAGGCACCCGCGGACGCTTGCGTGCGCGCTCGCCGCTTGGCCCTGGCGCCAGCCTGAAGTCAGCGCCGGCTGACGCTCTGCCGTCGCGTGTCGTGGCGGCGCAGGAGGGGCCGGATGAGCAGGCGCTGCGGATTGCGCTGGCACGTCACCGTAATTTCGTCGCCGGACGTAAGGGCGGGCAGCGGCTTGTCCTCTCCTTCCAGTGCATCGAACACATGGATTTCAGCGGCGCGGACCTGCGTGAAGCGGAGTTTGTGGGCGTCAGCGGGGCCGGTGCCATTTTTGACGGCGCCGATCTTTCGGGTGCGAACTTCTTCAGCGCCGATCTTACGACGGCCTCATTCCGCGGGGCCAATCTGTCCCGCGCCGACCTGCGGGGCGGCACCTTCGCGCGGGCGGATTTTGAAGGCAGCAATCTTGAGCAGGCGGATATTCGCGACGGGATGATCATGGCCCGCGACGGTGGAGGCAACCTGTCCTACTTCAACGGCATGGACGCCAATGCCGACATGTCCGGCGCAAGTCTGCGTGAAGTCAATTTCGAAGGGGCACGGGTGGTGCGGGCCGAACTGAGCGGCACCGACCTGACCGACGCCAACTTCGCCAACGCGAAGCTGCGCAAGTCCAAGCTGTGCAATTCCAACCTGTCCGGTGTGATCTTCACGGGCTGCGATCTGACGGACGCGGATCTGTCGGGTTGCAGTTTGCGTGGCGCCAGTCTTGTTGGTGGGGTGCTGGATGGCACCAATCTGACCGGCGCCGACCTGACAGCGTCGCAGATTGCCCGCAGCGAACTCACACAGGCCGATATCACCGGCGCGATATTGCCGCATATGCGCACTGCCGACGGTGAGACGATTGAAGACATGATCAAGGATCATGGCTTGTGGGTCGCCAGCCTCGGGCAGCATGGCCGCCAGCTCAAAGCCATCGGCATCGATGCCTCGAAGCTCAATGCACCCCGCGCCAAACTGGCCGCGGCCGATCTTCGTGAAACAGTCCTGGCCGAGGCCAATCTGGCGCATTCCAATCTCACCATGAGCGACCTTGAGGGCGCGACGCTGCGCAGTGCATCCATGCCCTTTGCCGATCTTCGCGGGGCCAAGCTCACCGGCATCAAGGCCAATGGCATCTCGCTGAAGAATGCTGATCTGTCGCCGATGCCGATCGGCGGCATGGGCAGCAAGAAATGGCCGGTCCGCGCGCAGGGTGCCGTTCTCGCCGGCGGTGATCTCCGCAAGACGGATATGCGCGGCATCGACCTGACAGGCGGGTCCCTGTTCAAGGCCGACCTGCGTGACGCCGATCTCAGCGGTGCGGTGCTGGTGGATGTGGATCTGCGCGGGGCTGACCTGCGCGGCACCAAGCTGGGCGGTATCGACCTGCGCGGCGCGCGGGGCGCAGAAGAGTTGCGTGTTCAGCTCATCGACTTTGACGACGACATGGCGCTGCCTGCCGTCGTGTAGGCGGCAGCGGAACCGACCCTAGCTGTCGGTCTTCACCAGGCGCAGATAGGGCCGCACTTCGCGAAAGGCGATGGCGGGCGGTGCGCTGGCGTGTTCGTCGACATCCAGTTCCACGCGGTCGGTCATCGGCACTGTCTCATCGGATTCCGCATCCAGAACCTCGATGGTTTCGGTCCACTGGCGCACCAGCGGGTCGGTGCCCAGCCAGAACGGGTCTTCCAGCGGCGCGATGCATCCCAGAACGCGGGACAGCCGGCCATTGGCGGCGGCCAGCGGCAGCAGCAGCATTTCGAAGCGCACTGTCCGCTCACGAAGGCTTTCGGCGGCAAACTCCAGCAGCACAGGTTCTGCGTTCCCCACGACACGCTCAAGCAGGGCGGTCACCGTGGCGCGGCTTTCGCCATGCCAGAGAGATGCAAAGTCCTCGTTGCGCAGTTCAAAGCCGTAATTGGCGCAGATGGCCGTCCCGGCCAGGCGGAAGGTAAACGTGCCCGGCTTCTCGAGTTCCAGAATGAACATCTCCGGCAGATGGCGCTTGATGTCTTTCGGCTCGATCTCGTCGCGCCGTGGTGCCTGGCGTCCTGCCGACAGACGGTACCAATAGGCGAGGAGATCCCGTACTGCGCGCGTTTTGGTCATTGGATGCGTGCTCTTTTTCGCAATCCGCTTCGACAACTGTCCCGAAGAAGCGACTTTGGTTGATCCCGTGGGCTCATCCGGGACAGTCAGCGTGCCGGGGCGGCACAAAAACGGTCCTGATGGGCCTGATGGGTCGGTAAGAGCAGGGGGCGTGCCAGCGCGCGCCGGGGCCAGTGTGCAGGCCGGGGAAAAGCGCAAAAAACTGTGGAAAACCGGACAGGGCCCGATAACCCTGTCCTGGATGACGGTCAGTCGTCGCGGCCTGGGTGTCGCGAAATGCCATCCGGGGGCGTGACCACGACGGACTTATAGTAAACGGGCTGATCGGTGCCCGTATCAATCATCCGGACCTCCACCGGGGCGCCGCTTTCGGCGCTGTGAAAGGAGATCGGCGCCGGGCGGTCTCCGGCCGTCTTCCACTTGTTGCCCCACTGGGTGAGCGCCATGACGGCGGTGCCCAGTTCCTTGCCCTTCTGGGTCAGCACATATTCGTAGCGCGGCGGCCGGTCCTGATACTGGGTCCGCTCCAAAATCCCATGCGCCTCCAGATGCCTGAGGCGGCGGGTGAGAATGTTGCGCGCGATACCCAGACGCTCGCGGAAGTCCTCAAAGCGGCGGTACCCGGTCAATGCCTCACGGATGATGAGCATGGTCCACCACTCGCCGATGATTTCCAGCGAGCAGGCGAGCGTGCAATCAGAGTTGGCAAAACTGGTCCGGCGCACCCATGTATCTCCTGAAAGGGGCTTTTCCACATTTTTCAGCGGGAAAATGTGGAAGGTACGTTGCATCAAGCAACCTACCATGGCACCGTCAGTTTCGTGGTGCAACTAACTCGCCGCGCACCAGAGTGGTCCGGTTCGGTTTGCCCAGCGTAAGTGACAGGTCGCCTATGTTTTGGCGGCATAGTGGGTGGGGTTACGTCATCGTGAGCAGGCGCGTTCTTCTCGGTCTGGCCGTGCTTCTGGCAGCGGGTGCTGCTGTCTTCTTCATGAGCGGCGCGCCGGACGCAATCAGCCAGAGCATTGACCGCGACCGGTTGCTGCCTGTTGTGACCGACACCGTTGAAATCACTGACAATTATGACGTGACCGCCCGCTATGCGGGTCGGATCAACGCCAGCCGGTCGAGCAGTCTTGGCTTTGAGCGTCCCGGCCTTCTTTCCTCTGTCGAGGTGGATGAGGGGGCAATCGTCAAGCAAGGTGACGTGCTCGCGTCGCTCGATACCCGCAGCCTCAAGGCCCAGCTGGCTCAGGCACAGGCGGCCGAAAGGGAAGCCAATGCGCGCCTCGCCCTCTCCAATGTCACCGTGAATCGCCAGAAGCAGCTGCTGGAACGCCAGAATGTCTCTCAGCAGCGCTATGACGAAGCGCGGTTCAACCGGCAGGCGGTTGCGGCACAGCTGGCAGGTGCGCGCGCAAACATCGAAGCCCTTGAGGTCGCGATCGAACTCTCCAGCATTCGTGCGCCCTATGATGGCCATGTGGTCGCCCGCCTGGTGGACGAAGGCACTGTGGTCAGTGGCGGCCAGCCGATCTTCCGGTTGCTGGAAAGCGCCAGCCTCGAAGCGCATATCGGCATTCCGCCGGACATTCTCAAAGGCGTCGATGAAGGGGCGATCTATCAGGTCGATGTACGTGGTGAGCTGTATCCCGCCGTCCTGTCGCAGGTCGTGTCGGAAGTGGATGCTGAGACCCGCACGGTCAACGCGATCTTCCTGGTGGAAGCGCCGTTCACGGAAGTGCGCGCCGGTGAACTGGCGCGTGTCTCGCTGACCCAGAATGTTGTCGAGACCGGATTCTGGGTGTCGCTTGATGCGCTGACGGAAGGCCGCCGCGGCCTCTGGGCGCTCTATGTGGTTGCCGAGGATACGGCGACCGGTGATGAAGCCGCCGAGGCGCCGCAGAACGCCGGTGTGCTGGAGCGCCGGACAGTTCAGCTGCTGCACACCGAAGCAGACCGCGCGTTTGTGCGCGGCACCCTGTCTGACGGCGAAGCCTATGTGTCGCGCGGAGCGCACCGGCTGGTGCCCGGTCAGCGTGTCCGTGTGGTGGATGACCCGGCGCAGAAGAGCGCTGCGCAGGTCAGCCAGACGCGTGTGCAATAGGGACGGAAGAGAAGGCGGTCTCCCCCCATGTGGTCCAATCTTTTCTATCGCAATCCCCGCCTGACAGCCCTGACGCTGGGCCTGATCATCGTGGCCGGCTGGCTCGCCTTTTCGAGCCTGGGCCGTCAGGAAGATCCGGCACTGACCCGCCGCTTCGCAACGGTCGTGACCTTCCTGCCCGGCGCCGACGCCTTGCGTATGGAAAGTCTCGTCACCGAGCCGATTGAAGAAAAGCTGCGCGAGGTTCCCGAAATCAAGGAGGTAAGCTCCGACTCACGCGCCGGGACGTCGCTCGTCCGTATCGAGCTGCACGACTACGTGATGGTGCCCGATCAGGTCTACTCCAAGGCCCGCAACAAGCTGACCGAGGCGGAAGCCGTTCTGCCGCCGGGTGTCACCAAGCCGGACCTGCAGGACCGGTCGTCGACGGCGGTGACGGTTGTCGTTGGCCTTGTGTGGGACGGTGAAGGCGAGCCGCAGGTCGATATCCTGACGCGCTATGCGGAAGACCTGGAGAACCGGCTGCTCAACATTCCCGGTACACGCGAGACGGACCTTCATGGGGAAGTTGAGGAAGAGGTTCTTGTGAGCCTCGACCCGGTCGCCGTGTCGTCCCTCAACCTTTCAGTTGCCGAGATTGCACGCACCATCAGTCTGGCCGACGCAAAAGTGTCTGCGGGACAGATCCGCAACTCGGTCAACGATCTCGCCATCGAAGTGACCGGTGAGCTTGAGACCATCACCCAGATTGCCGATCTGCCGATCAAGCAGCAGCCTGACGGGCAGATCGTCCGCCTTCGCGATATTGCCGGTGTGACCAAGGGCGTGCGCGATCCCCCGCGCAGCCTGGCGCTCGTGCGCGGTGAGCGCGGCGTCATGGTCGATGCCGAAATGGAGGCCGGTGGCCGTATCGACCTATGGTCGATCCGTGCCGAGAAGGTGCTCGACGAGTTCGAGGCCGACCTGCCGCGCGGCGTGAAGCAGATCGTCGTCTTCGACCAGAATGTCTACACGTCCGCACGCCTCGTGGAGCTCGGCTCCAACATGGTGCTCGGCGCGGCCATCGTCATGGGCGTGCTGCTGATCACCCTCGGCTGGAAGTCCGCGCTGCTCGTCGGCGCTGCGCTGCCCCTCTCCGTGTTGATGGTCTTCATCGGCTACAACCTCATCGGCATGCCGCTGCACCAGACGTCGATGGTGGGCATCATCGTGTCGCTCGGCCTGTTGATCGACAACGCAATCGTGGTGGTCGATGACTTCAATGCCGCGCGCAAAAACGGGGCAAGTCCCGGTGAGGCGATCGCCGAAACGATCTCGCATCTGTTCGTACCGCTGTTTGCATCGACGCTGACGACGGCGCTTGCCTTTGCGCCGATCTTCCTTGCGCCCGGCGGGGCAGGGGAGTTTGTCGGCCCGCTCGCCATCGGCGTGATCATGGCGATCTCGAGCTCGTTCTTCCTGGCGATGACGGTGATCCCGGCCATTGCCGGCTTCGTGTCCAGCGATGATGACGCGGACACACGGCGCGGCCATGTGTGGTGGAAGGACGGCTATGTGAATGCGTCGCTGGCGGAGGTCTACCGTCGCAGCATCCGCATGGTGCTGCGCCGGCCGATCATCGGCGTCGGCGTCGCCATCGTGCTGCCGATCCTCGGCTTCTCCATGGCGGGGACGCTGGAAAACCAGTTCTTTCCGGCCAACGACCGCGACATGTTCCAGATGCAGGTGTTCCTGCCGTCACAAACGTCACTGGCGGAAACGCGGCTGGAAGTCGAGAAGATCCGTGAACGTCTCAATACGCACGAGTCCGTGCTCGACAGCTACTGGGTGATCGGCGATCCGGCACCGCGCGTCTTCTACACGATGACCAACTCATCGGAAGGGCTTGCGTCCTATGCAGGCGCGTTCGTGCGCACAACGTCCGGGCAGGACACGCTCAAATACCTGCCCGAAATCCAGAACGACCTGCGCAATGCCTTCCCCAACGCCACCATCCTGGCCGTGCCCTTCGAACAGGGACCGCCCGCGGATGCACCGGTGGAAGTCCGTGTCGTGGGACCGGACCTCGACGTTCTGCGCGAGGAAGGTGAGAAGCTGCGGGCGATCATGCATCGCACGTCATCGATCACCTACACGATTGCCAAGCTCTCCGGTGGACAGCCGAAGCTGAGCGTCATCGCCAATGAAGACGAGGCGAAGAATGCCGGGCTGCAGGCGGTCGATATCGCACGGTCCCTCGACTCTGTCTTCGAAGGGGCGGTGGGCGGCTCGGTCGTTGAAGCCACAGAAGAACTGCCGGTCCGCGTACGGGTCGGTGATGGTGGCCGCGGCGAGATCAGCGATATCCGGTCCGAATACATCCTGCCGACGCAGCGTGGTCCTCTGGCCGAAGGCGGCATGCCCGGCGTGCCGCTGACAGCGATTGCGGATATCGGCCTGGTGCCGGAGCTCGCCGGTATCACCCGGCGCAACGGTGAGCGTACCAATACGATTCAGGGGTTCCTCGTGCCCTTCGAATTGCCGGCGGAAGCCCTGGCAGAGTTCCGTCAGCACATGGAAGACGCGGGCTACGAACCGCCGCGCGGGTACCGGTTCGAGTTCGGCGGCGACGCGGAAAACCAGTCCGAGGCGCTGGGCAGCTTCGCGGCATTTGCGGGTCCGCTGCTGGTGCTGATGGCCGCGTCGATCATCCTGTCGTTCAACTCCTTCCGCTATGCGGGCATCGTGTTCATCGTGGCCTTCCTGTCCGTCGGGCTTGCGCTGTTCGGCGTGTGGCTGTTCCAGAACCCGCTCGGCTTCGTTGCCATTGTCGGGACGATGGGCCTGGTGGGCCTTGCCATCAACGGGGCCATCATCGTGCTCTCGGCATTGAGAGCGGATGACGCGGCACGCGAAGGTGACCTTTCGGCGGCGGAAGATGTAGTGATCAATGCCAGCCGGCACATCATTTCCACCACGTTAACCACGATTGGCGGCTTCCTGCCGCTGATCCTGTTCGGCGGCCGCTTCTGGCAGCCCATGGCGACCGGCATTGCCGGCGGCGTGGGCGGATCGGCGATCCTGGCGCTTTATCTGACGCCCGCCCTCTTCATCTGGATTGCCCGGCGCGATGCGAAACGGGCGGAAGCCGAGCGCCTCAAGGGCCGCGTGGCACCAGCCGAGTAGCTCTCTTCACCCCGGCACGCATTCTGCACCTTCTGGCCTATCAGCGGCTCTTTTGGCCGCTTTAGGACAGAAACTGGGTCATTCGCCCCCCTGAATGACCCGCAGGAGTGCCAGAATGAAACAGGTCATCAAGATTGCGGCTCTGGGCGTGCTGTCGGTGTCTCTCGCCGCGACAGCGCTCGGCACCGCTTCAATTGCCGGGCCGGACAAGGGCGGCAAAGGCAGCTATGGCGGCCATGCGCCCAAAATGCCGAATGCGCCGAAAGTGTCCGTGGGCGTGCCCAAGGTCACGACCAAGATGTTCAACGTTAACGTGCCGGTCCCCAACGTCCATGTGCCGATGTTCAACGGCAAGAAGGACAAGAAGGACGGCGGCACGGATACGTTCCGTGAGAAAGAAACGATCATCGAGCGCGAGACCATTCGCGAAACGACGATCATCGAGCGTGAAGTCATCAACAACGAAACCGTCTTCATCGGCGGGGGCGGGGGGTCGTCCTTCGTCATCATGCAGCCGACGCCGGTTGCCATCGGCAAGATCAATGTCGTTGAAGAGTTCATCGGCTGCTACGACGCGCAGGGCCGCCTGACGGACAACTGCAAGCCGGTGAAGGCCGAGTGCATCGACATCAAGGGTCATCTGATCCCGGCATGGCGTGTGGCGCCTGCCGAAATCGGCATCGACTACAAGGGCGAAGTGTTCCGCTGCCCGACGGGCTATGCCATCGGGGCGACGGTCGGTGAGATCGTCAATGGCCGTGCGGACTATACCAATGGCTTTGTCATCGAGTGCCAGGGCGGCGAAGCCCTGCGCTTCGGTCAGGCCGGCCGGCTGGCCTGTGCGCCTGAAGAGCGCCGCGCCGACTATGGCCACACGCAGCTTGCAGGTGGCCCGATCGCGGAAGTTCTCATTCACCGCGGCACCGTGCGCAGCTCCGTCAGCCACGGCGGTGCGGCAGACCTGGGGGGTCTGGTGCTGACCGGTGGTGTCGGCGGCCGCGTCTACTAGCGCGCCATCATTCTTCTTCGAGAGGGGAAGGCCATGATGAAAGCGCGCTGACTGTCCTTGGTGCAGCTTTCATCAGTCAGGCGGGCGTTCAGGTTGGGGGACCTGAACGCCCGTTTTTGTTTGCCCGTGCGTCCCTGCTATGCCGACCAGCCGCCATGGAATGAAATCGGCACATGGTGGGTCAGCCATATCCTGGCCAGCGGGCCGGCATCGACCGCATTTGCATCGAAGACGCTGAAGAAGGTGCGCTCGGACTTGGCGTCAAGGCACTGGGCAATCAGCCAGCCGTCGTCGAGGGCGCCTGCCCGTTCGTCGCGGGTGACAAAGACCGGTTCGCCGACCTGGGCGTTTTCTGCGCCGAAGTCGAAGACCTGTGTCTGACCGGTCTCCATGTCCATGCGCTTGATGCCGCTGTTCAGCGCGCCAAGGCCGCCAACCGAGAAGTAGCCGACTTTGTGCCTGCCCAGCTGCACGCGCGGGTCTGTCATCGGGAATTCGTGATTGCCGGTGTCGAGGGTTTCCTCGCGCGCCGTGCCGTCGGTAAGCGACATGACATAGCGGCGGATGGTGCCGGGCTGCTGCGCATTCCCCATCTGGCCGACCATCAGGGTCTTGAGGATCGGGTTGTCCCCGATGAAGTGGTCCGGATCGTCATAGCCCACAAAGTCCGCGACAATATCCTGACCCGTCTCATAGGCGTTCAGCGCGTGCCACATGAAGGAGCCGGGGACGTCGAAATATCGCGGGTCGCCGCCAGACTTGGGGACGACCGCCAGCACCGTTCCCTCGGACCGGTCGAAGGTCAGGCTGTCGGTGATCGAATTGAAGCCGGCCAGGAACCCGAAGGGGGAGAAGTTGCACGGGTGCAGTACGAAGATGATGTGGTTCTTCGAGGCGAAGAAGTCGTGAATGTAGACCTGCCGGGGCGCATCGAAACTGAACTCGGTGGCGAGGGTGAGGTCAGGCTTGTAGACGGACACATGCAGCGACATGGTCGGCCCGAACCCCTGGCCGGCAAGGATCCACTCATTCGTTTCCGGATCGAGCTTGGCGTGGGCCTTATAGCCGCCGGCAAGGGCTGACGTCGCCAGTGTGCTCTGTGTCGCCAGTGTTTCCGGATCGAGCATGAAGGTGGCGCCGCCCTCGTCGCGCGCGAGGACCTTGCCGTTCACCGGATAGACGGTGACACCCGCCTGGCTGACGATGTCGCCACCCATGATGTTGGAAAGGACGCCGCCGGGCCGGCGCGTCGTCCATGTGGCGTGAAGATACTTTCCCGCCTCTTCCTCGGCACGCAGCTTCGGCGTGTCGACGAAGGCGTTGCTGTAATGGGCTTTGCCGTCGCGGATGGCGAGGCGCTGTACCAGGCCATCGCCGTCGAGCATGTGGTGCTTGCGGTATCCATCGCGCTCAAACAGGCCCGGCCCGTTGCGGTAGAGCGTGCCCGCCATATCCGCCGGCAGGGTGCCTTCGATCTCCGGCGCGTAGTTGCGGCCACCCTGTTCCGATACGCCCAACAGCGTCATCCAGTGGGGCGCCGCACCCGTAACAGGTGTCGCCTGGGCCGGTGACATGACGCGGCTCCAGGGCAGCTGTGCGGCGATCGGCAAAAGGGCGGCAGCTGAAACCCCGCCAACCAGGGCACTGCGCCGCGTCATCTTTTTCTCCTGCGTCTCACTTGGGAATGTCATGGCGCTCTCCTCCTAGCCAGGGCCAATCCAATCTTTACGACGTTAAGATAGGTTGCATTTTAACGCTGTCAAGATTAGAAACGGGCCATGACTGCAAAAGCCCAGAAAAGCCGGAAAACGGCGGCCTACCATCACGGCGATCTCAAGCGGGAGCTCGTTGCCGCCGGTCGGCAGGTGCTCGAAGAGGTCGGGGCGGATGCGCTGTCCCTGCGCGGTGTGGCCCGGGCGGCAGGTGTCAGCCAGGCAGCGCCGTATCACCACTTTGCCGACAAGGAAGCATTACTGGCGGCAATCGCGACGGAGGGCTATGCGGGTCTGTCAGCTGAGATGGCAGCCTATTCTAAAGACGCCACCACTCCGGGTGCCCGCAAGGGGGGGTTGGGCATCGGCTATGTGGTCTTCGCCTTCAAGAACCCTGAGCTGTTCCGGCTGATGCATGGTCCGCGCTTCGCCGTCGCGGAGAAGTACGACACTTTGCTGACGGTTGCCGCTGAGAGCTACGACATGTTGCGTAGCGGCGTTGCGGCATGTCTTGAACCGGATGCATCGGAAGCAGAAGTCGAGACAGCCTGTACGGCGGCCTGGTCGCTCGTGCACGGCGCGTCGATGCTGATCGTCGACCAGCGGATCGACGCCGGCGATACTGTCGAAGAGATTGAGGCCTTCGCCGCGCGGCTGACCGGTCAGATACCGGCCGACGGGTCTGAGTGACACGCCCCTTCACCGCAAAAAAAGGGGGAGATCCTTTCTGGATCTCCCCTTGAGTGGATGCGCCGTAACCCCGACGGTTTTTAGCGCTGCTCGATACGGGACTGACCTGGCCCTGCGTGGCCTACCAGTCAGACCCGTAAGTTGCTGTGTTGCCGATGGCTGTCGCCTGCACCGAGGTGTAGGCGGCATGGTTGGTGTTGTCGGTCGTCACATTCACAGACGCACGGATGTTGGCGTTGTTGGTCTGCGTGTTGGTGGCGGTGAGCGGTGCCGGGTTGCCGTAGCCCGCAGCCGCACCGTGGGCGGAGTTGCCGATGGCGGTGGCGGAACCATGCGCCCGGCCCCAGCCGTCGCTCTTCGTCAAAGTGGTCGTTGCTGTCACATTCGCATTGTTGGTCTGCTCGATGTTCAGCGTCGCGCCGGTGAAGTTGGAGCCGGCGAGAACCTTGTTGGCGATGGCGACAGAGTTGGCGCCTACATACCCGTCGATCTCATCCACCGTTACATTCACCGTCGCCGTCACCTCGGCCTCGTTGGTCTGCGTCGAGGTCAGGTCCAGAGACGACCCGCGTGTGGCGGCGGTGAAGTCGTTGGCGAAGGACGCAGCGGTCGCATCCACACCTGATCCATCGTCATACACAACCGTCACGTCGGAAATTACCGTGTTGAGATTGATCTGGCCGTTCAGAACGGTCGACGTCGGAAGCGTGGGCGTGGAGGAAGATGCGTCGGAGGCATCCGTGTCCGCGATGGCGTCGGTGATGGCTTCAGCGCCGACGCCGCCAGTGGCTTCCTGTGCGAGGACCGGGCTAGAGAGAGCCGCGAAGACCACTATCGACGCGGCCATTAGAACCGGCATACCAGCCGTATGGGCGATTGCGCGTTGCATAGTCGTATCCTCCAGAAGTCGTCATCGGGGCTGCGTAGGGAGCAGCCTGGGGGGTATAGGGGGTGGCGGCCGGGTAGGCCGGTGCAGCCGGAGCGCGGTTGTAGGTAGGCGCTGCGGCGTAGGTCTGGGTCGTGTGGCCCTGCGTGGCGTGCGGAACCTTCACAGTTGTGGCCGCGCCGTTGAACTCGTTTACGTAGCGGTTGTTGTTCAGGCTGCCGCCGAGCGGGTCGTTGCCGGCGCAGACCTGCGGACCGGCGCCGTAGAGGCTGCCGACCATTTCCAGGACAGCGCGTTCGATCACCGAGCGCACGGCCAGCTGGATCGGCTCAAGAGCCTTTTCGCCCGCGCCGATGTCGATCAGGTTGCCACCGAAGAAGTCGAACACGCCGGCGCGCAGTTCGCGGCCGATGATCTGCTTCTGGTAGGAGATCACATCGACAACTTCGAGCGACGATGTGCGCACCAGGCGCAGGTCAAGGCCGACATTCAGCACATACTGCTTGGCGACCAGCGTTGCCGTCGTGCCCATCGGGTTTTCTTCCGAGAACAGACCATCGAGGCCACCGGAGCGGATGTTGAAGTTCAGCTCGGTGATGCCGCCGACAAGGTAGTAGTCGGAGCCCGGGATCTGACCGGCGTGGACCTGGCGGTACTCGCCCTTCTGGCCGGTGTCGCCGATCAGCTTGTTGTTGGCATATTTCAGCTCAAGCTCGGAAACGCCGGTGTCGAACCGCTCGACGAGGCGCACGCCGGACTTGGCGAGGGCGGAGATGGCCATCAGGGCAGCGCCCTGGGTGACCTTGCGGCCGCCTTCGAATTCTTCCTTGCCGGTGTAGTCGGCAATCTGGCCAACAGCGATCCGCGGGCCGGCCATGCCCTGGCCACGGACGTGGCGGGACAGGCAGCGCAGTGCCGTGGAGTAGGGTGTTTCGTTGCTGATCACCGGTGCGTTGCCGATCGGCGTTGCATAGGTGCCGCTGGTGCCTGCGACCGGGCTGATGCAGCCGGCAAGAGCCAGCGCGCCGAAGGTCAGCGCGATGCCCCGCAGGGGTGAACGGGAGCGGGTCGGGGATTTAGTCAAGATCGAGCGAGCCATTGAGAACGGCCTCCTGATCGCCATTGTTGATCTGCGTAGAGTTGACGATCACAGTGTTGTTGTTGCCATTGGTGATGACGTTGAGCTGGTTACCGACGGCCAACGCAGAGCCGCCCATACCAACGCCGGACCCTTCACCGGCAACACCGGCAGTGTTGCTGAATTCAGTGAAGGAGTTCGTAAGAACCCGGTTCCCGTTCGCATCGCGGGTTGTCGGGTCGAAGGCGCGATTTGTTTCACCCGGCTGGAAGCCGTACGGCGTGCTCATGGTGTAGTTCTCTTCCCACGGCTCGTTGGCCGCCTGAGCTTCACCTGCCGTCATGCTGAGAGCCGCAAGGCCCAGAGCCGTGACGCAACCGGCTACAGCAGCGAAATACTCTTTCCGCTTCTGCGCTTTCTTCTGGTTTTGCGTCGAGCCCAACATGGCGTGTCGCTTTCCTTTGGTCGTATGCGCCCGGAAGTGGTGCGCAGCCCCATAGGAGCAATCGACATGCCAGCAGGAGTTCGGGTGCTCCGGATGCGGATTAACCATGGAATTGGCAGTTTGGCGCGACCACGAGGCTGACAGTTCGTTCATGGTTCAGATGGTCGCCAGAAACGTGCCAGCCTGAGATGTCCCGCTTTGACCCAAAGCGGCACAGCCGCATGGTCCCGGCGTGCTTAAACGAGGCACAGGGCGGGCAGTGTCCGCCGGCATGGCTTGCCAAGACGCGCCGGACGCAGCCATCTTGGGTGCGAACAAGGTAAACAAGCCATTCGACCCCAAGGGAGAGACACGTGCCTGCCACTCTTGAGTTCTTTTATGACTGTTCCAGTCCCTGGACCTATCTCGCCTTTTCGCGCGTAGAGGCTGTTGCCGAACGGGCCGGTGCGGTCATTGACTGGCGGCCGGTGCTGGTCGGCGGCATCTTCAACAAGGTTAATGAAAGCGTGTACGAGCAGCGGGCCAATCCGCATCCGGTCAAGGCGCGCTATTACCTTAAGGATCTTCAGGACTGGGCCGGGTACTGCGGCATCCGGATCGGACAGCCGCCGGTCTTTCCCGTGCGTGCGGTGACCGTGATGCGCGGCGCCATCCATGCCCTCGATAAGGGCAAGGTCGTGGACTACAGCCGTACGGCTTTCGAAGCCTATTGGGGAGATCTCAAAGACATCTCGCAGCCCGAAATCCTTCAGGAAATCTGTGCCACTGTCGGTCTCGACTGGGATGCCTACCAGGCCGCAGTGAGTTCGGACGGCGTCAAGGACCGGTTGCGGGCCAACACGGAAGAAGTCATCGAGCGCGGCGGGTTCGGGTCGCCCACCATGTTTGTTAACAAGACGGACATGTATTTCGGCAATGACAGGCTTGAGCTTGTGGAAGCTGCCCTGAAGGCGGCCGCTTAGAGGAATTAACCGTGTCTCATGAAGAAGGTCCGGCGCCGCAGATGCAGCCGGGCGAGCGTTATCCCGTCTTTCGGGCTCCCGGTCTGCTGGTTGGGCTTGTCGCCGTATTTGTCGGCATCCATCTGGCCCGGTCCTTCATGGATCAGCAGGCCTTTGGTGAGTTCCTGTTAACCTTCGCGCTGTGGCCGGCGCGCTATGGGGCGACCCCGGACGGTGCGCTGATCCCCTTTCCAGGCGGCATCTATGCCGATGCGTGGTCTCTGGTGACCTATGCCTTCCTGCACGGGGACTGGATGCACCTGCTGTTCAACTCGGTCTGGCTGCTGGCTTTCGGCACGCCTGTCGCCCGGCGGCTGGGTACGGTGCGGTTCCTGTTCTTCTATCTTCTGTGCGCTGTGATCGCTGCGATCGTCTATGCAGGGGCACAGGCGGGGTCGCTGGTTCCCGTGGTCGGGGCCTCAGGCGCCATTTCCGGTGTGATTGCCGGGGCAGCGCTGTTTGTCTTTGAAAGGCAAGGTCCGCTCGCCCGGTTCGGGTTCGATCACTCCGCCGAAGCGCTGCGGGCGGTGCCGCGCCAGCACGCCTTCAAGGCATTGAGCAGGGGCCCGGCTCTGGCGTTCACAGCCGTCTGGCTGGGGTTCACGGTGCTTTCAGGAGTTCTGGGTATCGGCGCGACGGGTGACGCAGCAGGTATCGCGTGGGAAGCCCATATCGGTGGCTTTATTGCCGGAATCCTGCTGTTTCCACGCTTCGATCCGGGCGCCGAGGCCACTGAATAACAGTCGGGAAGCGGAAAATAGGGATTAACCTATTGAAAGCGTTGCGTGACTTCCCAAATCCAGAACACGCCCCGCAGACAGCGGAGCATCCATATCTCTTCAGGAGTAATTGCCAAAAATGAGCGACGCGACAGCTTCTACCGCCGGCGAGACCCCCAACGACGACGCCAGCACCAAGCGCATCGGCTCAGATGCCAATGGTGACGAGGCCCTGTGGGTCCGCCTGCTGTTCATGCTCGGCTACTGGTTCCTTGGAAATCTTGCCTTCTCGATCTCGATTTTCCTCGGCGCCCTTCAGTTCGTCGTCATTCTGGTTCGTGGGGAAGCCAATGACGAGCTGAAGACCTTCAGCCGCAACCTGATCCAGTTCGTATGGGAATGCCTGGCCTATGTGACGTTCAACCAGAACGATAAGCCGTTCCCGCTGAACCGGTTCCCGGACACGTCCAAGGACGACTAGTCCCGGACACACTCCGCTGACCTAAATCAGCGGCTCGAGATACACAGGATCGCCGCCGTCGAGGATGATGCCCTTGATGGCGGCGGTTCCGTTTTCGGCAACCGCTGCCAGAATGGCGACCTGTCCGTCGTCCCGCATTTCCTCAAGCACAAGGCCTTCGCCCTCCGGCACGAAATAGCTTTCGATGCCGTAGGTGATCTGCGCGTAGCGGCAATCGGGGCAGGGCCTCTGGTCGGTCCCGGCATCGGGGGCGGTCGCCACCGGGCTGAGCGCATCAATCCATGTGATGTGGCCCTGGATGGGGACCGTGGTGGTGTATTGATCTGTCGGCTCGTGGCTTATGGATATTGCGTGCCAGAAGCCGTCCTCGCCTTCGTCGAGAGACACATACACCTTGTCTCCTTCTGCAAATGAGTCGGGTTTATCGCTGAGGCGGTCGAGCGGCAGGCGTGAGATGGCATAGGTCAGGATGACATAGTCACCGCGGAAGATGTCGCGCGGGTCAACCGGCACGGTCTCAAGACGAACCTCGGTTCCAGACGACAGGATGGCAATCCGTTCGGCGACGATCTGCCCGAGCAGGGCCGTCATGATCAGGGCCGCAAGGATGAGACCCCAGAGACGGTAGGGCGCGCGCGCCAGGCGTTCGAGGAGATCAGTCATGGGCTGACTCCTGTGCGGCGGCACTGCTGCGTTTCTGCGATGCCATGACCGTGCGGCGTATCCGCTCAAGGCCGACGCTCAGTCCGATGAGGAACAGGCCGCCCAGAGCGAAGAACGTCGCGGTCCCGAGCAGCGTGCCCACGGTCTCGAAATAGACGTAGAGCGCCATCAGTCCGAAGGCCGCGAAGCCGAGATTGATGCTGAAGCGGTCATGGGTGCGGGTGCCGTAGCTGACGCACCAGACGGAGGCGCCGAAATAGGCGACGACGAAGATCCAGTCGACCAGCTCTCCCGACTGCGCGCGCAGATAGGGGAAGACGGCAAGGACGAGGGCGGCGAGGGTCAGTATGCCCATGTCCATGGATGCGAGCCGCTGCTGCATGAAGGCCCAGCCCGCCGTGATGATCACCGCCGCGGCCAGAAGAATGTCCACCCACAGGAACGCCGGCGGCGGCTCGAACTCGCCACCCGCCAATGGCAGCCAGAAAGCGGTTCCCATCGCCGCGAGCAGACCCCAATGGGTCATGGCGTCTTCAAAGGGCGCGATCACCTGCATCTGGATATGGGCTTTGGCAAAGACCGTGAGCGCGACAAGGCTTGCGAGGGCGAGCACACCCGCGGATGGCCAGTCGTGTTCACCCATCAGCCACAGGCCGGTGACAAAGACCCAGACACCCCATGCAATGATGATCAGGTGCGCCGCGGGCCGCCAGCCCATGCCGGCTGCAAGGAGTGCCAGAACAGAGATTGGAACAACGAACTGCCAGTGTAGCGCCAAAGGATCGTCGATCAGTGCAGCAATGCTCCACGCGGGCGCCAGGATGATCGCGAGGATCAGGGCGGCGCGGGATGGCACCAGCCAGGCGGTTATCGTTGCACCTGCCAGCCACAGCATCAGCCCGTCAGAGAATTCGCCGCCGACGTGATACATCTGGCCGATCAGCATGATGGCCACGCCGTAAAGCAGAACCGCCAGGAGAATGGCGGCTTCGGTATAGAGATGGTTGCCGTCCTTCGCTTCTTCGCGGATGCGCCAGACGGCGATGCCGACGGCGCCCCACATGCCGCCGCCCAGGACGACGAGCTTGGCAAGCTTCGACATCTCGGCCCAGTTGGCGGCGACGAAGCTCATCGCCGCAAAGCCGAGCAGCACGACACCCAGGACCGCCAGAACGGTTGTCAGCGGATTGCCGCCGCCTGTGCCTTCCGCGTCCTTGAGGATGGCCGGGATCCGCGCAGGATCGACGAGTCCTTTCTGGGACCATCGGTCGAGATCAGACCTCAGGCGCTTGAGATATTGCTGGCGCAGAATCATGTGGCGACGTCCCCTGTGGTGCCGGTAGCCAGCGGCATAGGCACCCAATACGCCCGAAATGGGGCCAGCATAGACGTTCCGGCGGGCCTACAAATCGCGTAAATGTGTCAACATGCCTGTCCTAACTTGTTGACCCTGTTCATCTTCTTAGCTTGTCGCAACGGAAACCGGCCCTCATACTTCTTGTTCGTATGCGCGGAGTGGACCTGAGAGGGGTCCGTACGTGTTTGGACCGGAACATGCCGGAAAAGGCAGGCCGGACCTCATGAAACAGGTGGCTTCGCGTCGGTTTCATCATCGCTGAATAGGGAGAGCGTGTGATGACTGTATCTAGCATCCTGAAAGACAAGGGTCGGGATGTAGCAACCATTGCGCCGGATGCGACCTTGCAGGACGCCGTGAACATGCTGGCGGCCCACAAGATCGGCGCTGTGGTTGTGACCGACTTTGCCAACCGGGTATCCGGTATCCTGTCGGAACGCGATATTGTGCGTGCGACCTCGGCGAGCGGCTGCGATGCCCTCAAGGAGCCGGTCTCGGCCTACATGACCCGCGAAGTTGTGACCTGCGGTCCGCAGGACTCAACGGAACGGCTGATGGAAATGATGACCGCCGGGCGCATGCGGCACCTGCCGGTCACCGAAGACGGCAAGCTCACCGGCATCATCTCGATTGGTGACGTAGTCAAGCGGCGCATTGCCGATGCGGAACTCGAAGCCGAGTCGCTGAAGGCCTATATCGCCAGCGGTTAAGACTATTGAGTCGCTTTTCCGGATGACGGGTGCGGCGCGTTCGAGGCAATGGACGCGCCGGCCTTGGCGTATTGCGCTTTGCGCTCATCGGTCCATTGGTCGATCTCGTCCTTCGGGACGCCATAGCTGATCCCGCGTTCCACACCCGGGCGCGCCCGCACGCGGTCGACCCAGGCCACCAGTGCCGGCTTGCCGGTGATGTCGACCTTGCTCCATTTCCAACCGCGCACCCATGGCCAGACAGCAATGTCGGCAACCGTGTAGGTGTCGCCACAGATGAAGTCGGTGGTGGAGAGCCGTTGCTCCAGGATGCCTGCAAGCCGTTGCGCTTCCTTGTTGAAGCGCTCAAGCGGGTGCTGTTTCTGCTCCGGCGGCACGTCTTCCATGTAACGGGTGTAGCTCAGCTTGTTGCCGAAGGCCGGACCCAGATTGGCGGCCTGCCAGTAGAGCCAGGGCACGACATCCCATTTGCGGTCATCGAGCGGCAGCAGGGGCGTCGGGAAGGTTTCGCCCAGATACTGAAGGATCGCGCAGCTTTCCATGATCGCGCGGCCGTCATGAACCAGTGCCGGGATTTTCTGGTTCGGGTTGATGGCGGTAAAGCTGTCGGAGAACTGCTCGCCCTTGAGCAGGTTGATTGTATGCACCTCAAGCTCAGGCAGCGCCACACCATGTTCGCGCAGCTCCTCGATCATGATGGAGGCTTTCCAGCCGTTCGGTGTTGCGGCGGTGTGGAGTTCGAGAGGCATTGCGGGTCCTTTACTGGGAAACCGGTGTGCCCGGGATGTCGGGCTTGCCGCTCAGGAACTCCATGGCTTCCCGGATCACCGGCAGCGCCTGCCGGGCGGCGTCTTCGCCGAGCTTGATGCATTCATCAGCCCGGTGGAAGTCGCTCAGGGAGATGTGGCCGATGCGCGGGGCGACCATGACGTCCGGCGGGTCACCGGCAAGACGCATGCGGGCGAGACGATCCTGGATGATGTTGAGGGCGCCCATCATCACCGTGGTGATGCCCGGCGTCTTCTTGTCCCAGCCGAACAACTGGCGGACGAGTTCACGGTCAGGGCGCGTGGCGCGGGAGACCATCGCCCGGCCAAGAGAGCGGGCACCTGAACCTGAGGACGCCTGTTCTTCATAGCCGAAATCCAGTCCCTCGATCCGGTCGCCTTCAGTGACCATGCCGAGACCGTAGGTGTCCGACGACAGGGAGACGGCGATCACCAGCCGGGCGCCGAAGGCGCGGCAGACCGAAGCCGGGACGGGGTTCACCAGCGCTCCGTCGACAAGCCAGCGGTCCTCGATCTTCACCGGCGTGAACACGGCGGGCAGCGCATAGGACGCCCGCAGCGCCGGCACAAGCTTGCCTTCGCGGAGCCAGATTTCGTGCCCGGTTGCCAGTTCTGTCGCGACGGACACGAAGCGCGCGCCCAGATGCTGGAGTTCCACATCGCCGAGATTTTCTTCCAGAAGCCGCGCCAGCTTGAGGCCCGAGAGAAGCCCCGAGCCACCAAAGGTCAGATCCAGCAGGCCGAGCACCCGGCGCGGGGTCAGGCTGCGGGCCCATACTTCCAGCTCGTCGAGCTTGCCCGCCGCATAGCAGCCGCCGACAACAGCACCGATGGATGTCCCGGCGATGATGTCCGGCTTGATGCCTTCTTCCATCAGCACGCGCATGATGCCGATATGCGCCCAGCCGCGGGCTACGCCGCCGCCGAGTGCCAGACCAATTCGGGGTCGCGTCATTGAAATTGAGTCCTTATGGTCCCCAGCCCTTCAGGCCCCGCACGAGTCGTGCGGTCACGTCTTGGGCCGCAGGATGCCAGCATTGGCCACAGGTGCAAGTCACAGCTTTGCGCCGCATGCGTGAGTGATCGAGGAGACGACCCATGCAGCTTGAAACCGCTCGGATGACCTTACGGCCATTCCGTGCCGATGACTGGCAGGATCTTACGCTGATCCATGGCGATGTCCGCGCCATGGACACGCTCTCGGCAGACGGCAAGGCACTCGATGACGACGCCATCCGGACGCGCGCGCAAGTCTGGGACGCTCACTGGACGGCGCACGGGTTCGGCCTGTGGCACGTGTCGGACAAGGCGCGGGGCAGCTTCTGCGCTTATGCGGGCATGCGGCATCTCCTGCTCGACGGCGCGCCGATTGTGGAACTTGCCTATGCGGTGGTGCCGGACTTCTGGCGCCAGGGCAGGGGACATGAACTTGCACGGCCCTGTGTCGATGACGTGTTCGAGCGGCTGGCGCTTCAGGACGCGTGGTGCTTCACGCTGACGCGCAACACCGCCTCACAGAAGGTCATGCAGGGCGCCGGTTTCACCTACAGCCATGACGGGGACCGCGTCGGCCTGCCGCATGTGTTCTACAGGATGACGCGCGACCAGTGGGGTGCACGAAGGTCCTAGAGCTTGGTCGGGTTCGGCGCGTCGCCATAGACCTCTTTGGGGTCGAAGGTCTTTTCGTCTTCCTTGTAGGTGAGGACGATCGACTTGAAGTCACCTTCCGTCTCGCGCTTGCCCATGGGCACTTCGCGATAGAAACACGACATGTAGCCGACATGGCAGGACGCGCCGGATCCGGCGACGTCCACTTTCATCCACACTGAGTCCTGATCGTCATCGATCCGTAGTTCAACGATCTTCTGCACCAGCCCCGAGGTTGCGCCCTTGTGCCAGACAGCCTGGCGCGAGCGTGAATAGTAGTGCGCTTCGCCGGTCTCGATTGCCTTGGCGAAGGCTTCGTCATTCATGTAGCCGACCATCAGCACGTCACCCGTATGCACATCCGTCGTCACCACGGGCATCAGGCCATTGGCGTCGAATTTCGGGGCCAGGTCATGGCCTTCCTCGACCTGTTCGACGGTCACGCGGGGGGCGAATTCGGGTTTCGTGCTCATATCGGTCTGCTCCATGCGCATGCCGCCCGGCCTTCCGGGGCGCGCAAATGCCAACGGCCCTGCATATAATATGCAGGGCCGCTCACGTCATCGGTGAAGATGCAGGGTTTTAGTAGCTGCGGTCGCCGCGCACAAGCCGGAAGAACCGCTCTTCCATGCGCGGGTCATCCTTGAAAACCCCGGTAAACTGCGTGGTTATCGTCGCCACATCCGGCTTTTTGATGCCGCGGGTGGTCATGCACTGGTGCTTGGCCTCGATCATGACGGCCACACCGGCCGGCTTGAGGGCCGAGGCGATGGTGTCTGCGATCTGCGCCGTCATGGTTTCCTGCGTCTGCAGGCGCTTGGCATAGATCTCGATCACGCGGGCCAGCTTCGAAATACCGACCACTGAGTCGATCGGCATGTAGGCGATGTGCGCCTTGCCGAGGATCGGCACCATGTGGTGCTCGCAGTGGCTTTCCAGAGAAATGTCGCGGAGCATGACAATGTCGTTGTAGCCCTCGACTTCCTCGAAGGTCCGGCCAAGCACTTCAGCCGGATCTTCTTCGTAGCCCTCGAAAAACTCTTCATAAGCGCGCACGACGCGCGAGGGGGTGTCGATCAGACCTTCACGGTCAGGATCGTCGCCGGCCCAGGAAATAAGCGTCCGCACGGCGGCTTCGGCTTCAGCGCGGCTCGGGCGCTTTTCAACGGTTTCGGCAAGATCGGTGGCATCCATTTTATCAACCATGGCGTCCATCGGGTTCAGTCCTTCCATTCGCACGCGCGGCCCCCCGTCCCGGCAGGGTTTTGACATCTTCCGGGCATGAGGCGCAGCGAGGCGCATCACTGGTGAAAACGGAGCGCGAAGCAGACACAGCATTGAGTCGGCACGCGCAACCGCGTTGGATATATGGCACGGGTTCCCCTACGCCACATTGCTTAAAGTGCGCATGTAGTATTGCACTTATGCGGTATCAGTCGCGATGAAATCTTGCCTGAAACCGTTAACTCATACGTGTGTTTGCGCAGATCGGATGACAACAGGGCTTGGAAAACTGCCCTTTTGGACACAAATTGTGGTCATGAGCGACGCATCATCTTCAAACGCTGGCGGTCACGGCCTCAACGAGGTCTACAACCAGCGCATTCTGGAACTGGCCGGGGACATTCCCCGGATCGGGCCGATGGACGATGCGGACGCCTCGGCAAGTGCCATCAGCAAGATGTGCGGCTCGAAAGTAACCGTGCATCTCAAGATGGCCGACGGCGTGGTGAGCGACTTTTCCCATCAGGTGCATGCCTGCGCGCTGGGGCAGGCGTCTTCGTCGGTCATGGCGCGGCAGGTCATCGGCTGTAGCAGGTCGGATATCGAGGCCGTGCGCGAGACAATGCGGGCGATGCTCAAGGATGGCGGGCCGCCGCCCACCGGGAAATGGGCGGACCTGGAAGTCCTGCAGCCGGCGCGCGATTTCAGGAACCGGCACCAGTCGATCCTGCTGACCTTCGATGCGGTTCTTGACGCCATCGGCCAGATCGAGGCGCGCGACGCGGCCTGAGCCGGGTTGACCTTCCACTGACTGGAAGGTGCAGTCTGGTCCCATGCGAATACTGATCGCCAGGATTCTCGCAGCCTTGATGCTGCTGACCGCCGCCGCGCCCGCCTTTGCGTCCGCAGACATGGCTGGGGCACATGCGCTTGGTTGCGACATGATGGCGGCAGGTCATGACATGCAGGACAGCGACATGGATCGCGACGCCTCCAAGCGTTCGCTGTGCCCGCTCGCCGCCTCCTGCATGGCGGGTATGACGGTTGCCCCCGTACCCGAGGCAGTCCGGCATTGTTGGGGGCATGTGGCTTTCGGCGCGCCCATGGCGTCCGGTCATCCGGGCAAGACCTTCTGTCTCGATCCGCCTCCGCCGCGTCTGGTCTGAGCTATCCGCTGCGTGCCGCAGCGTCCGTTCTTTCCTGACACGTCCGGTGCTGCGCCTAAGTCGCGTGCGCACCCCATCGCGGAGCCTGATCATGTCCACCAAGTCACGTCACATGCACTCATTCCTTCTTGCCACGGCAATTGCCGCCGCTTCTTCTTTCCCTGTGAACGCCGCCGGGTCAGGAGATCACCACCACGGCATGCACCATGGCGGCATGCACGGCGGCGGTGCCATGGATGGCCCCATGTCGTTCGGTGTGCCCGGCAAGGCGTCCGAGGCCGACCGGACGGTCGAGATCATCATGGATGACAACTATTTCGAACCGGAGACGCTTTCCGTCGCCAAAGGTGAGACAGTGCGGTTCAAGGTCACCAATAACGGCACTCTCGTGCACGAGTTCAATCTCGGGACGCCCGCCTATCACGCGTATCACCAGGACGAAATGATGATGATGCAGCAACACGGCGTGCTCATGGGCGATCACATCAACCACGAGATGATGAACATGCCCATGGGTGCGGACGGGCACGTGATGAGCCATGACCACCCCAACAGCGTGCTGCTGGAGCCGGGTGAAACCGGTGAAGTCGTATGGACCTTCACGTCCGGAGGCGACATTGAGTTTGCGTGCAACGTGCCCGGCCATTACGCCGCGGGCATGGTTGGCAATGTGGATGTGGAGTAGCTGCCATGACACTCCGTATTCTGACAGTCCTGTTGCTGCTCGCCGGTATCGTTCCCGCCGCTGCTGCTACCTACGACCTTGAGGTCGGACCGATCACGCTTGATGTCTCAGGCCGGCCTGTCGATGGATTCGCCATCAATGGCCAGGTGCCGGCGCCATTGCTGCGCTTTGCCGAGGGTGAAGGCGTCACCATCAATGTCACCAACACACTGAAGGTGGATACGTCGATCCATTGGCACGGCTTTGTGCTGCCGTTTGATCAGGATGGCGTGCCGGGCATGAGCTTTCCGGGCATCAAGCCCGGCGAGACCTTCTCTTACCGGTTCAAGGCGCCCAAGGCCGGGACCTACTGGTACCACTCGCATTCGGGCCTTCAGGAAGGCGCGGGCATGTATGGGCCGATCATCATTGAGCCCAAGGGCCGCGAGCCCTTCCGCTATGACCGGGACTATGTGGTGCTGCTGTCCGACTGGCATGAGGACAGTCCGATGCAGGTGTTCCGCAACCTCAAACGGTCGCCGGATCACTACAACGGTATCCAGCGCACGGCGGGCGAGTTCTTCCGGGACGCTGCTGAGGACGGGTTGGGGGCGACAATCTCCGACCGGCTGGACTGGGGCGAAATGCGGATGATGCCGTCCGACATCTCGGATGTGCAGGGCTACACCTATCTGCTGAACGGCAAGAACGCCGACCAGAACTGGACAGGTCTGTTCGAGCCGGGCGAACGCATCCGCCTGCGGTTCATCAACGCCTCGGCGATGACCTTCTTCGACGTGCGCATCCCCGGCCTGAAGATGACCGTTGTGCAGGCGGACGCCAACAATGTGCGGCCGGTCCCGGTCGACGAGTTCCGCATTGCGGTGGCGGAGACCTATGACGTGATCGTTCGCCCGCGCGAGGACAAGGCGTTCACGATCTTCGCCGAGACCATGGCGCGCGACGGGTTTGCCCGCGGCACACTGGCACCGCGCGACGGCATGACTGCCGAGGTGCCGGAACTGCGTGACCCCCCGCGGCTGACCATGGCGGACATGGATCATGGGGCCATGGGGCATGGGGAAATGGATCATGGCGCCATGGATCACAGTGCAATGGGACACTCGGGCATGGACCATTCCGGGATGGACCATTCGGCCATGGGCCATGACATGGGCGCCATGATGTCCGGCGCGGACGACGATCCGTTCTATGCGCCGGGCTCGGGTCTTGAGCCGGATGCTGCCAATGGCGGCAAATTCCTGTCGTTGGCGGATCTGCGGGCCCAGGAACCGCTCTACGAACACCGGCCGTATGACCGCGAGATCAAGCTGCGCCTGACCGGCAACATGGAACGCTACATGTGGTCGATCAACGGCAGGAAGCTCTCCGAGGCGGAACCATTGCGCCTGAAGTATGGCGAGCGGGTGCGTTTCACCTTCATCAATGAAACGATGATGGCGCATCCGATGCACCTGCATGGCATGTGGAAGATCGTGGATGTGGGGGCGGGCAAGTGGAACCCGCTGAAACATGTGCTGACCGTGCCGCCGAATGTCACCATCTCGGCGGATGTCGAAGTGGATGCACCCGGCAAATGGGCCTTCCACTGCCACCTCATGTACCACATGGCCGCCGGTATGTTCCGCAGGGTCATCGTCGAAGGAGGACCGGAAGATACTGCCATGGTCGACCCCGAGCTCGAGCAGCTGTGGGGCATGGCCCATGCGGACATGCCGGCCGGGGCGCATCACTGATGTGGGCGCGGCTGATGATGGCGGGCACGATGCTCGCCACGTCCGTTCTGCCGGCAGCTGCGGCAGAGATGGACAGCATGATCCTCGCGCTCGTGACCGTCGAACGGCTCGAGTACCGGGTGCAGGACGGGCACGATGTCGGTTTCGTCGAGGGCGACCTTGTGATCGGCAATGACCACCACAAGGCCGTGCTCGGCATTGAGGCGGAACGGAGCACAGGCGGCGGCGAGTTCGAGAGCTCGGAGGTGCACTTGCTGTACCGCCGTCCGGTCTCCGACTTCTTCGATGTGCAGGCCGGCCTGCGGCATGATCTGGCACCGGACCCTGAGACGTCGCACCTGGCAGTCGGTTTCACCGGCCTGCTGGAGCAGTGGATCGAGCTGGAAGGCAATGCCTATCTCTCCGACGACGGCGACGTGGCCTTTCGCGTGGAGGCGGAGACCGAACTCTTCCTCACCCGTCGCATCTTCGCCCAGCCCCTGGTCGAGCTGGACATAAGCGCCAGCGAGAATCAGGCGCGCGAAATCGGCCCCGGTTTTTCCAAACTGGAGGCGGGATTGCGGTTTCACTATGTGGTGACTGGCGGCCTGTCTCCCTATATCGGAGTCAATTACGAGGCGAAGCTCGGAGAGACTGCGGATTTCGCCCGCGCCGATGGCGAGGATACGGATGCAACGGCCTTCGTCGCCGGGGTCCGCTTTGCATATTAGGCCTGCATGACTGGGCTAGGTCCGCCGGCCGGGCAGGGTTAACACTTGCTTAATCCTGCCCGCCTAGCGTGGCACAGATGGGAAACGGCGATGCCTAATCCGTTCAAGTGGCTGGCCCTGGGACTTATCTGGGTCTATAGGAACGTCGTTTCGCCCCTTCTGGGGCCGCGCTGCCGGCATGTGCCGACCTGCTCCGACTATGCGCAGGAGGCCATTATCCGGTTCGGGGTCTGGAAGGGGGGCTGGTTAGCCGTATCGCGCTTTCTGAGGTGCCATCCGTTGGGCACACAGGGGCTTGATCCGGTGCCGGAGGAGTTGGAGCGCGTCAGCGTTTTCACTCCCTGGAAGTACGGGCGCTGGACCGGCGCTCATATCCGGGAAAAGTTCCCGGACTGACACTTCGGGTCAGACGGTCCGCTTCATAGGAGCCTTGATTGCTCCACTTTTGATAACGCTCTCGGGCTTACCTGCATCGTGTGCAGAGAATGAGGAGGAGAGGGATGGTCAAGCTGACGCTCCCCGACGATTCAATCCGTGAATTCCCTGAGGCCATTACGGGTCTCGGTCTTGCGGAAGACATTTCAAAATCACTGGCCAAGAAGGTGGTCGCCATCGATGTCGACGGCGACCTCTGGGACCTGACGCGTCCGATCGAGACGGACGCAAAGGTGCGGCTGATCACGCGCGACGAACCGGAAGGGGTGGAGATCATCCGCCACGACACGGCGCATGTGCTGGCGGAAGCCGTGCAGGAGCTGTTTCCCGGCACGCAGGTGACGATCGGCCCGAACATCGAAAACGGCTTTTTCTACGACTTCGCCCGCAACGAACCCTTCTCGACGGATGACTTTGAGAAGATCGAAAAGCGCATGGCGGAAATCGTCGACCGCGACGAGCCGATCACGCGTGAAGTGTGGGACCGCAAGGAAGCCATTGAGCACTTCAAGTCGATTGGTGAGACGTACAAGGCCGAGATCATCGAAGATCTCCCGCAAGACGAAGAGATCACGGTCTACCGTCAGGGCAACTGGAAGGATCTTTGCCGCGGCCCGCATCTGCCGTCCACGGGGCGGCTGGGCAAGGCGTTCAAGCTGACCAAGCTGGCCGGCGCCTATTGGCGTGGCGACAGCAACAATGCACAGCTGCAGCGCATCTACGGCACGGCCTGGGCCAACGAGAAGGATCTCAAGAAGCATCTCCTGATGCTCGAGGAGGCCGAGAAGCGGGATCACCGCAAACTGGGCCGCGAGATGAACCTGTTCCATTTCCAGGAAGAGGCCCCGGGTTCGGTCTTCTGGCATCCGCATGGCTGGACGCTGTTCCAGTCCCTCATCGACTATATGCGCGACCAGCAGGGCAAGGCCGGGTACGAAGAGATCAACACGCCGGACGTGATGGACAAATCCCTGTGGGAGAAGTCCGGTCACTGGGAAAAGTTCGGCGAGAATATGTACACGTCCGTAACGCCGGATGACCGCACGTTCTGTCTCAAGCCGATGAACTGCCCGGGGCATGTGCAGGTCTTCAAGCATGGCCTGCGCAGTTACCGTGAATTGCCGCTCAAGTTTGCCGAGTTCGGCAAGGTGCACAGGTACGAGCCCTCCGGCGCGCTGCACGGCATGATGCGCGTGCGGCACTTCACGCAGGACGATGCGCACATCTTCTGCACGGAAGATCAGATCACGGAAGAATGCGTGACGGTCACCAATCTCATCCTGTCGATCTATCGCGACTTCGGGTTCGAGGATGTGCGGCTCAAATTCTCAGACCGGCCCGAGAAACGCGTCGGTTCCGATGCGATCTGGGACCGTGCCGAAGCAGCGCTCAAGACGGCGATCGAGGCGACGGGGCTTGAGTACACGCTGAACCCGGGTGAAGGCGCCTTCTACGGCCCCAAGATCGAGTTCGTGCTGCGTGATACCATCGGCCGTGACTGGCAGTGCGGTACCGTGCAGGTCGACTTCAACCTGCCGGGACGTCTTGGCTCGTTCTATATCGGTGAGGACGGCGAGAAGCATGAGCCGGTGATGATCCACCGGGCGCTGTTCGGGTCGCTGGAGCGGTTCCTCGGCATCCTGATCGAGCATCATGCGGGCCGCTTCCCGCTGTGGCTGGCGCCGCTGCAATGCGTGGTGGCCACCATCACGTCCGACGCGGACGAGTATGCCCAGCAGGTTGCCGATGTACTGAAAGAGCACGGCCTGAACACGGAAGCCGATCTTCGTAACGAGAAGATCAACTACAAGGTCCGCGAGCATTCGCTTGCCAAGGTCCCGGCCTTGCTGGTCGTCGGCAAGCGTGAAGCGGAAGAGGGCACGGTCGCCATCCGGCGTCTCGGTTCCAAGGACCAGGTGGTGCTGCCGCTGTCAGAGGCCGCCAAGGCGCTTGCCGAAGAGGCGTTGCCACCTCAGGCCAAGCTGGCCATGTCGGCAGCAGCTGAATAGGCACCTGAGCGATCACACATGGAAAGGGCGCTGCTCCGGCCGGAGCAGCGCCCTTTCTTGTTGTTCGATATGCGGGATCAGGCGGCGCGGATCTGGTCGATGAATTCCTGCATCCGCGCTTTCAGCGTGTCGCTTTGCTGGGCCAGTTCGTTGGAGGAACTGAGCAGCTGTGTCGACGCGGCCGAGGCCTGCTGCGACGCTTCGCTGACGCCCTGCACGCTCGATGAGACTTCCTGCGTGCCGCTTGCTGCCTGGTGGGCATTCTGAGCGATCTCGCCTGTCGCCGCAGACTGTTCCTCGATCGCCGTCGCAATTGTCTGGCTGATCTCGGTCACCTGCGAAATGACTTCGCGGATGTTGCTGATGGCGGTGACTGCCGTGCGGCTTTCCGTCTGCACACCTTCGATCTGCAGGCGGATCTGCTCGGTGGCCTTCTGGGTCTGGGTTGCGAGACTCTTCACCTCGCTGGCCACGACCGCGAAGCCCTTGCCGGCATCGCCGGCGCGTGCGGCTTCGATGGTGGCGTTGAGGGCGAGCAGATTGGTCTGTTCAGCGATGTCCTGAATTAGCGCCAGCACGTCGCCAATCTGGTCGGCTGCGGCGGACAGCCCGCCGACCTGACCGGCGGCCTCCTCAACGCTTTGCGCGGCCTGTTCGCTGACTTCGCGTGACCGGCCGACCTGCTGCTGCATGCCGGAGATCGATGCAGACATCTCTTCCGTTGCGGAGGACACGGTCTGCACATTGAGTGACGATTCTTCGGCCGCTGCCGCCACATTGGCAGACTGGGCCGTCGTTTCCTCTGCGATGGCGGAGACCCCCTGCGCCGTCGACTCCAGATCGCGGGCGGTCGAGGCGACCGCTTCGACAACTTCACCGACGGAAGTTTCGAACTTGTCAGCAAGCTGGTTCATGGCTGCCTGCTTGTCGGCTGCAGCCTGCGCCTCGCGCCTGGCTTCTTCCTCCTGCAGGTGCTCGGCCTGTTCGCCGGCTTCCTTCAACACCTGCACGGCGTTGGCCACGGCGCCCACCTCGTCCTTGCGATCGAGGCCCGGAACTTCTGTGGTCCAGACCTTTTTGGCCAGATCATCCATGGCTCCGGTCATGCGCGTCAGCGGCTGGGTGATGCTCCGGGCGACGAACAGGCCGATGACGGCTGCACCCGCAACAACGAAGAAGCCGACCAGGACGAACTGCACCAGCAGGGCGGAGATCGGTCCGTTGGCCTCCGCCGTGTCGATGCTGGCGACAACGGCCCAGGTGGTGCCGAACATGTCGACATGGTCAAAGGCGGTAAGGGCCGGCTCACCATTGATGCCGGTGGTCCCGACGGAGCCGCTTTCCCCGGCAAGTCCGCCTTCTGTGGCTGCATTTGCCACGGAAAGCTTCAGGGTCGTCGGTTCAGCCACGAAGCGGCTGTCCGACCGCATCAGCTGGTCTGGTCCGACCAGATAGCTTTCGGCTGTTTCCCCAAGGTTCTGCGTCTTGGCCATGAGGCCATTGATGACGGCAGCCGGGATCTTGTAGGCGATGACGCCGGCGCGGTTGCCGATCCGGTCATAGACCGGCGCACCGATGAAGCTGGCAGGAACACCGTCCGCCGGCCCGTAGGGCGAAAAGTCTTCGAAGATGACAGCGCCGTGATCCGCATGGAGGGCGATCTGGACCACACGGCCCAGTCCGCTGTCCGCCCACTCGCCATCGGTCACATTGGTGGCGAAGTCTGCTTCCTTGAACACCGAGTAGACGAGGTCACCGGAGTTCGTGAACAGATAAACGTCGTCATAGTTGCGCCGTTGCTGAAGATCCTTGAACCACGGGTGATAGTAGCTGTGGGTATGGGCGTAGAACGAGCCGTCATCGATGGTCAGAAGCTGGTCCCGTTCACCACGGGCATGCGGATTGTTGGTGACATAGTCGCGCACGAGCCGCTCGCTTGCCGAACTGCCGAACGACAGCCACGCATCGTCGAACGCGCCGATCGCCTCGATCACCGTTGTGCTATCCGCGAGAACCAGCAACTCGTCACCGAGGCTCTCGATGTAGCTCTCGACTTCCAGCGCGCGGTCGGAGGCAACGCTCTGCAGGTTCGTGGCAACCCCTTCCTCAAGGGCGGCCTTGGCACCGAAGAAGGCGAGGGATGTGGTGATGACCGCAGCGGCGGTCGACAGGCCGATCATGACGGCGGGAAGTTTTTGAGAAAGTTTGAGTTCGGACAATTTGGCCAGGTTCATCTGGTCACTCCATGCGCGGAAGAAAGGCGGCGCGAGTAATGTTCGCGGATGCCGACGCTAGTGGTTGTGACCTAACTTACGGTGAACCCGCAATACGAGTGCGTTTTCAGAAATACACGCAAAAAGAGAGAGGCGTCCGTGATCGGACGCCTCTCATGGTTTTCATCCGTAGACGGATTGGTTATGCGCTGCGGACTTCCCGCACGAAGCCATCCATGCGCTCCCGCAGTGCGTCTGCCTGTTCGGAAAGTGCATTCGAGGACGCCAGCAACTCAGTTGATGCAGCAGAGGCCTGTTGCGAGGCTTCGCTTACGCCCTGAACGCTTGACGATACTTCGTGCGTCCCGCTAGCCGCCTGCTGGGCATTGCGGGCAATCTCCGTTGTCGCCGCAGATTGTTCTTCGATGGCCACAGCGATTGACTGCGAAATCTCCGTTACTTGAGAAATGACGTCACGAATGCCGCCAATCGCGGAGACAGCGGTCTGGCTTTCGGACTGGACACCCTCGATCTGCTGACGGATCTGTTCCGTTGCCTTCTGGGTCTGGGTGGCGAGTGCCTTCACCTCGCTTGCGACGACCGCAAAGCCCTTGCCGGCATCACCCGCGCGGGCGGCCTCAATCGTCGCATTCAGGGCCAGCAGGTTGGTCTGTTCGGCGATGTCCTGAATGAGACCCAGAACCTCACCAATCTGATTGGCAGCCGTGGAAAGGCCCGTCACCTGCGTGACAGCATTCTCGACGCTGTTTGCCGCATGTTCAGAGACTTCCCGGGACCGCATGACCTGCTGCTGCATCTCCGAGATCGACGCGGACATCTCCTCGGTTGCAGAAGAAACGGTCTGCACATTGACGGATGACTCCTCGGCCGCAGTGGCAACCGTGGCGGACTGTGCCGTGGTTTCCTCTGCGATGGCTGAAACGCCCTGCGCCGTATCCCGCAAGTCTGTCGCGGTCGCGGTCACGGCCTCGACAATCTCACCCACGGAGGTTTCGAACGTATCAGCGAGCTCGCCCATCGCCTTTTTCTTTTCCTCTGCAGCGCGCTGTTCGCGTTGTGCTTCTTCGGCCTGCAGGCGTTCTGCCTCCTGACCATTCTCGCGGAAGACGCATAGGGCTGCCGCCATATCGCCGAGTTCATCCTCGCGGTCGAGGGCCGAGATTTCGTGCTCCCATTCCTTGTCCGCAAAGTGCTTCATCGTTTCCGTCATGTCGGTGATCGGCCGGGTGATGCCGCGCGACATGAAGAGGCCAATGGCGGTGCTGCCGATGGCGATGACCAAAGCAATCCCGGCAAACTCGAGCAGCAGCAGGAAGACACCAGCTTCGGCTTCCGTGATTTCCTGCTCAGCGATCACAGCGTAGCTGGCGCCGTCAAACTCCAGTGGCGCATAGGCGGCAAATGTGTCCTCGCCGACAAAGTTGACGGAGGTCCTGATACCGGTGTTGCCTGCCAGCGCCTCTTTCACGGCTTCAGTCGTCACGCTGCGCTGAAGCGTTGAGGTTCCTTCCAGGAATCGGGACTCGGTCCGCATCAATCCATCGGAGCCGACGAGGTAGGTCTCTCCGGTTTCGCCCAGGCCTGTGACGTCGCTGAAGATGCGGGCGATGCGTGCCACCGGCATCTGAAACGCCAGGACGCCCATCAGGTTCCCGCTGCGATCCATGATCGGGGAGCCGATGAAGCTGGCTGGTGCGTCTGCGGACGGGCCGTAGGGCGCGAAATCGACGAAGAAGGCGTGGCCTTCGCCCGCCGCTTTGGCACCCCGAAAGACGTCACCAAGGCCTGAGTCCGCCCAGGGCCCGGTTATAAGGTTCGTGGCGTAGTCGTTTTCCTTGAAGACCGAATAGACCAGTGTCCCGTCCGCGGAAAACAGAAAGACGTCATAGTATTCGCGCGTCTTCTGCAGGTTCCTGAACCACGGGTGGTAGTAGGCGTGCGCCTGGTCATACAAAGAGCCGGAGCCGGCTGTATCTAGCTTTTCCTTCTCGCCCAACGGATGAGGATTATCCGTGATGTATGCCGCTTTCAGGGTCTTGGTGGCGTTGGCGCCGAGGCTTGACCACCCGTCTTCAAACGACCCCAGAGCATCAGCGATCATGTCGTTGGAGGCCAGAAGCCGGACTTCTTCGTCGATCCCGAAAAGGTATTGGCGGATCGCTTCAGACCGGTCGATGGCGACGACCTTCAGCTCTTTTTTGACGACAGCATCGATTTCCGACTTGGCTCCATAGAAGCCAAGGATACCGGTGATGGCTGTGGCGGCGACGGCCAGACCGACGATTACGGCAGGCAGCTTGGTGGACAGCTTCCAGGAGGAGCTGAAGGATGGCAGTTTCATTTTATGACCCCTAATGGACCATGCCGCCGGTACGCGTGACGTGCATGGCTGTCCCCATGAGCCAACCTAAGTGTTTGATTTTAAAGGCGCGTAAACTCGCTGAAGTTGTGACCGGGTTGAGGCGACAAAGTTCAGCCCACCTGTTAACCTTGCGGGTGTGGATGCCTGTTGGAGGGGACGAGGCAGAACATGTCTTCACGAATATTGCGGCTTCTGGCTGGCGCCGGGCTTTTCGCTCTTGTGTCAGGGGCCACGGTCGCGCCTGCGGCAGCTGATGCAGGTGCAGGCGAGGCGCGGGCGGAAACCTCTACGCAGGTTGACGTTCAGCCACCGCGGTCGCCCCGGCACTGGCGCATCCTGCGGGACCGCTGGACGGCAACCGATGAAAAAGCCTACGAGGACTTCATCACCGCCATTGGCGAGAGTGATTGCCGCACCACGGATCAATGCCTCAAACATGCCGCCAATGTGTATCGCGGCCGCAACCCGGCAGGCGTGCGTTTCTATGCTGACTGTGCCGACCTTCCGTACACGCTGCGGGGCTATTTTGCCTGGATGAACGGCCTGCCGTTTGCATTCGCATCTGCCGTTGCGCCCAACGGCTATACGCGCGACACGCGCTATGTGGCCGCTGGCAACCGCATCATCGAAAAGTCCGTTGTAGTGAACTGGCCGGGTCAATCGCCGATGGATGGGCCCGATGTGTTGCGGCGGGTCAGCAACTATGTGTCGACGGCGATGTACCGGTATCACCCGGAGGAAAAGCGGGGGATGGCGCCGGACCACTATTCGTCCAGCATTGATCCGCGCTCGATCCGCCCGGGTACGAACATCTATGATCCCAACGGGCATGTGGCGGTCGTGTACCGCGTCGACTCGGACGGGCGCATTCACTACATCGATGCGCATCCGGACAACTCGATCACGCGGGGTGTCTATGGCCGCAAGTTCGTGCGGGCCCGGCCGACCATGGGCGCAGGCTTCAAGAACTGGCGTCCGGTCCAGATTGTCGGTGCGACACGTGCCTCCGACGGCAGTCTGGTGGGCGGGCGTTATGAGTACGCCAAAAACACCGAGCTCGACGGCTTCTCGACGGATCAGTATTTCGGCAACGGAGACGCCGCCAACACCCGGTGGCAGGGCGCCCGTTTTGAGTTCGAAGGCCAGCGGCTGGACTACTATGACTGGGTGCGGACCTCGGTTGCCGGGCGCAACCTTGTCTATGACCCGCTTGTCGAGACCCGCAACATGATGCGGTCGCTGTGCGACGATCTTCGCTACAGGGTGTATGCGGTGGATGAGGCGATCAGCGCGGGCATCCACAAGCGGCCGCAGCCGCGCCGCCTGCCGGAGAACATCTACGGCACGAGTGGTGACTGGGAAACCTATTCAACACCCTCGCGCGACGCACGGCTGAAGACGTCCTTTGTCGAACTGCGCGACGAGGTTGCTCGCTTCGTCCAGCTGGTGGATGAAGGCAGCGACAGGGTGGCTTATGGCGGCACCGACATTCGTGCCGATCTGCTGGCGGCCTACCGGGATGAAGCGGCCGCATGCTCGATCACCTACACGAACTCCTCCGGCCAGCCGGTGTCCCTGACCTATGCGCAGGTACACGACCGGCTGTTCGATCTGTCGTTCGACCCCTATCACTGCGCGGAGCGCCGTTGGGGTGCAACGGAGCCCGGCGAACTGGCCTCATGCCGCGACGGCGCCACCAAGCGTGCCTGGTATGAGGCGGAACAGCGCCTGCGCAATCAGCCGGAGCGGACTTATGATGTGCGCATGGATTTCTCCCTCGCTCAGTTGCGGTCCGGCGTCAGAGGGTCCGGCTGGCAATCACCGCCGAACATTGACGTCGAAGAAGTGCTGGTCGCACCCGCGCCGCAAATCCGCGCTGAGATCAAGGGTACTGTCGCCCAATAGGTGCCGGTTCTGCTTGCGCCTGAGCAATGAGTCACTAGGTTGAGGCTCACGCCGCCAACTACCGCTCAGGTGAACGCATGTCCGGACAGGAAAACGAAACCCTCCATCTTCTCAAGACCCGCCGATCCATCGTTGCGCGGGACATGGGGCAGGATGGTCCGGATGCGGACCAGCTTGAGGACATTCTCAAGGCCGGATTACGCGTGCCGGATCACGGCAAGCTGGGACCCTGGCGCTTCATCATGTTTGACGGCCCGGCGCGGGCGCAGTTCGGCGGCGTCCTTGAAGCCGCGTATCTTGCCAGCGGTATGCCCGACGAAGACGACCGGCGCCAGTTTGAGCGCGAACGCTTTATGCGGGCGACGGCAGTTGTTGCCGTCATCTCGGTCGTCAAGCCTGAGTCCAAGATCCCGGAGTGGGAGCAGATACTTTCGTCCGGTGCGGTTTGCCAGAACATGCTCAATGCGGCTGCGGCGATGGGGCTTGCGGGCCAGTGGCTCACTGAGTGGTATGCCTATGACCCCATGGTCATCCAGGCGCTGCGGCTCAACGAGAATGAGCGTGTGGCAGGCTTCATGTATTTTGGTTCCGTGGTGTCGCAGCCCAACGAAAGGGTGCGTCCGGCGCTCGACGACAAGCTCTCGCGCTGGCGGCCTGAGCTGTAGCCGCAATCAGCGCGTCAGCGGATAGCTGCTGAAGAGGGACTGTTCGCGCTTGTAGGCTTCATAGAGCCGCCAGATGCTCGGCGCCTTGAAGCCGCGCTTGCGGTTCAGGTAACCGATCTCAAACAGCGCCCGATTCTGCTCGAACAGCGTTGCATAGGCCTCGCGCAAGGTCACGTTGCGGTCCCAGATATGGGTCGCCTCGCCGCCGGCGCCGTTGATCTCCATGAGCTTGAAGCCGCGTCCGTGCTGGAGTTCGTCCATGCTCTCGAACCGGATGTCGAAGCGCCCGATGTAGAATTCCGGAATACTCTTTGCCACCTCGTCAAAGGCTACTTCCATCGCTTCGGTAATGAAGGCTGCGCCGTCGCGAAAGATGGTGCCGCGGGAGTGGCTGCCGGCAAAGGCGAGGCGGAACGGTTCGCCGTGAGGTAGCACATCGTCTATCCGCGCCTGATGGCGGTCGCGGTAGAGATGCTGCAGCACACCTGCCCGTTTATCGGCTGCGATCAGGTCTCCGAGGGTTGAGCGCCCGTCACCAATCACATGCGGGAAGTATTTGAGTGTCAGCGAGAAGATGCGGCCTTTCTCGTCTCCGGGCTTTCGAATGTAGAAGACGCCGGCCTCTGCATCATGAGGCACCATTTCCTGCAGCATGATGTCGGCATCGGCCGGGTAGGCCTCAATGTAGGATCTCAACTCGTCTTCGGACCGGATGGGCTGCACGCCAACGCCGCGGCATCCGATGTCGGGTTTGGCGACGATCGGGTAGTTCAGCCCGGCTGCCGCCATCTTCGTGCGCGCACGGGTCAGATCGTGCTCAGCCGTCGTCGCATCTGATCCGCTGCGGCGCAGGACCGTCCAGCGGGCCGTCACGTCCAGCGCCGTGCCGCTCAGTTGCTCGAATATTTCGCGTTTGCTTTCGCCCGCCATTCCGCCGTCCGGGAGGGTGGGGTTTGCTAGTAGCGCGAGGCCGGCGCCGCGATACCGCAGGGCCAGCCAGCACCATTGCAGGGCAATCGGGGCATAGAAGATGTGTTGGGGCCAGAACTCGAAGTGAGAGACCGGCGGACCGGACATATCAAGCGGGGGCATGCCCACATGGATGGGCCGGTTCGGAGTGACAGGGTTACCGGTCATGGAAACCTGGCTGCTGCATCAGGTAGGCGCTACGGGGTGGGAGAGCCCGACACATTGCGCGCTTCCCGGCGCTTGATTATTTGCGCGGTCAGGCGTGGCAGCACAATGGCCGCGACAATCACAATTGCGGCAACACCCCAACGCCACGGACCCAGCTCGCTGAGCACTGTCTCTCCAAGTATCGCGATGAGCGTATAGACACCGGTCGACCAGCCGGCTGCGAGCCCGCCTGCATACAGGGCGAAGCGGGGGAAGGGGATGCCGACAAACCCGGCTGCTGTGTAGGTCGGCAGGCGCATTCCGGGAATACATCGCGCGCCAAACAGCGTAACGAAGAGTGAGCCTTCCAGAAATTCACGCCCGCGCATGATGCGATGTTCGGAAACCCAGCGACGCGCCCTGGGCCAGCGTGCGGCAGCGGCCCCGATGGCGTATAGCCCCAGGTCACCGACGAGGATGCCGACATAGAGCGACGCCAGAGCCGCACTGTGTGGCAGCACATCCTCCGATGCCAGCAGGGCGGCCGTGACCGTCGCCGCATCCTCAAGAATGAGGGTGCCGAGCGTGATCGCCAACATCACCAGTAGCTGGTTGTCGGAGAACGTCTCGATGAAGGCGCGAAGCCCTTCGTAGGACAGGTCCATACAGTGTCCGGCACAAGCGTGAATCAGTTCGCGGGCAATCTACCCGCCTTAGCAGGATCACCCAAATGACGTTTCGAGCGGGTTACGGGGTGGGTTAAGGGCTCAAATCTGCGGTTTTTGACCGGTCTGCAGCCCGCCTGATGGCAGCGTCGATCTCCGGTTTCGCATTCCAGGGCAGGAAATGGTTCTGCCCCTCCAGCACCGTTATCGCAACATCGGCGTTCCGCATTTGGGTCTCCATGAAGACTACATTCTCAAATGGGGTGAGATTGTCGTCCGTGCCATGAACAATTTCGATCGGCCCTTCAAGGTCTTCAAGCCGGGGGGCGAGAGAACGAAGCTCGTCCTCAAGCGCCAGCAGCTCTCGATTGGCATTGCGGATGGTACGGGGCAGGACATGGCGCACCCCCCACCATTCGCCGATCGGCTGCATGAAGTGGATTTCCTCCAGGGCCGGGTCGAGCGAACCGGCGACAATGACGATGGCGCCGATGGACTCGGGTTCGAGAACGCCGAGCATGGCGGCCACCGGCCCGCCGAGTGAATGACCAACGATGATTACGCTGCCCCGGTCGCGCGCTTCGATGACCAGCGGGACGATTGCTTCTGCCTGATCTTCCAGTGAGGTCACGGCTTGTGCCGGCCCGCTTGCTCCGAAACCGGCGCGGTCCACCGCCACATACTCAAAACCGTCCGGTACCGCGGCCAGGTAATCCTCCCATGCGCCTGAAGAGCCCGGCGTGCCGTGGATGAAGATGACCCGGCGGCCATCTGGAGCCCCCGCACGCATGGCGGCCATACGGGTCCCTGCCCAGTCATAGGTCAGCAGACTGATGTCAGCTGTGGATTGTGCGCCGGCGAACTGGGCCGTGCCGGTCAGGCTGGCCGCGACCAGGGCAAGCGTATGGAGCGAGCGCGATTTGCGCCTGCGGAAATCGCTACCGCGCGGCGACGCAGGGACGAGGCGATGATGGGGAGGGTGTCGGGCCGGCACGTCAGATCAGGCAGGTCCACCGGGCAGGCCGCGGATCTCGCCGTCTTCGCCACGCACCATGGCGCGGCTCTGGCGCAGAGCAACGGCGTGGCCCGGCATCTTGTCGCCCGGTTTCTTGCCGGACGGAGATCGTCTGCCGCCAAAAAGTACGGCCAGGGCCACCACGCCGACCGACAGGCCGAAAACGACCCCCGCAGCCTGGCTGCTTTGCAGGATCTGCCAGACACCAGCGGCACCAAGCACCGCAATCAGCGCGAAAACAATCAACCGCATGCGCATGGGGCGTTCTCCTTCAGTTGAAACCGCCAATCAGACACATAGGGGACCATCTGTGCGCTTGCGAGACAAGCTTTTGCGACCTTGCGGGGCAGGGGAGCATATTGCATGGCCGGGTTGAGCGGTTGGTTGCTCAGACCGCCGCCGCTCGTGATAGCTTGCCCGAGGCTGCCGTCTGGCAGCGCATACCACGAGACGAGTCACCCTCCATGTCCCTGTTGCCGATACCTGCCGAGCGGCTGTCGCTCTACCGCGCGCATCTGGCCGAGCTTGTACGCCTCGCCGCTCCCACGATGGTGCAGCGCGGCGGCGTGCTGACGATGTCGGTCGTCGATACGATCATGGTCGGCAATTACTCCTCGCAGGAACTCGCGTACCAGGCGATTGGCCATGTGCCCTATGCCTTCGTCATGCTGTTCCTGCTGGGCGGCATCATGGGGCAGCTGGTGGTGACATCGAATGCCTATGGGGCCGGGGAGCCGCGCGATTGTGGTGCGGCGTGGCGGTGCGGTCTGCCCTATGCGTTCGGTCTCGGCTGTCTGGGGCTGGTGTTCTGCCTGTTTGGCGGACCGATCCTCTCTCTGACAGGGCAGTCGGATGAACTGGCGGTAGAAGGCGGCAAGGTCAGCATGGTGCTGGGGATTGCGCTGCCCTTCCTTCTGATGACCGTGTCCGGCGGCTATTTCCTCGAAGGCATCAAGCGGCCTTTGCCGGGCATGATCATCATGATCATAGCCAATCTGCTGAACATTCTGGCCAACTGGGTACTGGTGTTCGGCGTCGGCCCGTTTCCGGAAATGGGCGCGGTCGGGTCTGCCGTTGCAACTGCCACCGTCTGGACCTTCCAGGCGTTGCTGATCAATCTCTATATCTGGCACCTGCGCGATGGCGCCACCTTCGGGCTGCGGGAGCGGGTGGCTGACAGCTGGCGCACCTATTGGCGCGGTGGGGCGCGGCAGCGCCAGCTTGGCTATGCCGCCGGTGCCAGCCTCGGCACCGAGAATGCAGCCTTTTCCGTGATGCAGCTGATGGCAGGCCTGATGGGTCCCATCGCGCTTGCGGCTTACGCGGTGACCTTCAACGCTTTTGCGGTCTCCTTCATGGTGTCGATCGGCATCGGAACCGCGACCGCAGTCCGCGTGGGCTTCTATTACGGCCAGCGCAACAAGAGTCAGATGGCAATGGCCGGCTGGACCGGGCTCGCCTTCAATCTCATGGTGATGACCGTTCTTGGGGCTCTGCTGATCGTCTTCGCGGAGCCTATTGCCAGTGCCTATGGCGATGACCCGGAGCTCATCCTGCTGGCGGCGGGCATGATTGCGTTCATTGCGCTCGTGCTGCCGCTGGACACCGCGCAGACCGTGATGGCAAGCGCCTTGAGGGGTATGGGGGAAACCTGGGTCCCGACCGGCTTCCACCTGATCTCCTATTTCGGGATCATGGTCCCCATCGCCTGGTATCTCGGCCTGTATCTTGAGCGCGGACCGATCGGACTGCTCGAGGCCTTCCTGATCGCGAGCATCTTCTCGGCAATCGTGATCAGCCTCCGCTTCCGCTACCTGTCAGCGCGAGGCGGCGCAGGCGGACTGGCTGACCAGTCCGCCGACTGATGCGAGGCGCGGCTTACTCTGCGGCGTTGGGGTAGCCTTCGCCGGGTGGTGTCGGTACCGGCGTATCGACAGTGGCCGTGACCGCAACCACTTCAGGCGCTGCCATCGGCGCTTCTACCTTTTTGGCTTTCGCCTTGGTGCGCGGTTTTGCCTTGGCCTTGGTCTTCGCCTTGGCTTTGGTTTTCGTTTTCGCCTTTGTCGCAGACTTCTTCGCAGCCTTGCGCTTGCGGGCCGGGCGGGCGGCGGCTTCCGCCTGCGCTTCCTTCAGCTTCTTGTGGGCGGCAAGGGCTTCCGATGCCTGGAAGGCCTGCATCTCCATCTTGTTCTCGAAGGCTTCTTCAAGCTCGACAGCGGCCTGAACAACCATGTCCGCCATGACATCCACATCAGGAATGGTCTCGCGGTCCGCCATCAGGCCGAAATCAATCGAGTCCATGTAGCTGGTGACGGTGATGTTGAGCGCCTGGCTGTGCACCAGAACCGACATCGGATAGTTCGCCACGAGCTTGGCGCCGTTAATGTAGAGCTGATCCCGTGGTCCGGGAACATTTGAAATGACCAGATTTGCCGGCGGCGGCACAGTGCCGCCAAGACCCACAGCATTGGTTGCCAGGACGGCTGTATTGAGCAGCAGGGCATAGTTGGTTGCTGCTTCACGGGACAGGTGGTTCACCTTGTCCTTGGCCGCGCGGGAGGATTCCTTGATCACTTCAAGGCGCTCAAGCGGATCCTCAATATCTGTCGCCAGAGTGGTGAGGATCATCGAGATCGAGTTGCCCGCCTGCTCCGCATCCTTGGGACGCACCGACACGGGGCACATGGTCGTGAGCGGCTTCGCCGGCAGTGCTTTGTGCAGCTTCAGGTAGTTGCGCAGAGCCCCGGCGCAGATCGCCAGCACGATGTCATTGACGGTTGCGTCGAGGTTCTTGCCGGCATCCTTCACGCGGCTGAGCGGCAGCGTCGCGACGCCGAACCGGCGGTGGCGGCAGATGGTCGTGTTGAAGATCGTGGTCGGTGACTGGAAGGGCAGCGGCGCTTCGCGCTTGTCGCCAGACAGCATATGGAACCCGCCGCGAAGCATACGACCGCCAAGCTCGCTGAATGTGCGCGTTGTCGTGCCGACGCCTTCGACAACCTGACCCAGCGACTCCATGGCCAGCGAGACCATGTCACGCTTCACGGCGGTCTGAGTGGCCGGAACCTTGCGCTTCTGAGGTATCTGCCAAAAGCCTTTTTCGAAGCGGTGGCGTGGACTCGTCGACATGACCGATGACAACAGCGACATCGCTGCGACGCCGTCCAGAAGGGCGTGGTGGACCTTGATGTACTGGGCGACGCGATTGCCCTCGATGCCCTCGATGCAATAGCACTCCCAGAGCGGGTGGGCGCGGTCGAGGCGCTGGCCATGCAGGCGCGACACAAAGGTCGTCAGCTGCTCCATGGTGCCGGGCTTGGGCAGACTTACAAAACGAATGTGGTAGTCGAGATCGAAATTCTCGTCCTCAACCCAGCGTGGCGTCAGTTCCAGCTTCGACAGCTGTCCGCCGAGCTTCAGGTTGAACGGCGGCTGGGGCGGTGCCGACAGGTCGATCCGGTCGAACATGTCCTGGAAGAAGTTGCCCTTGTAGCGCGGCGGCAGTTCGAGGATCTGCAGACCGGCCACATGGGTCGGGCTTTCGTCGGTTTCGACGGTCAGGAAGGCGGAGTCCTGGATGTTCAGGCGGCGCATAGGAGACGTCCCCAGTTGAGAAAAACGCTGATTTCAGCGGCTTTTCCAAATACACAACGCCGGAAAGCCTTTATTTTCAGCAGTTTACATGGATGCTGCGGTGCAATCTAGAGGGCGAAGCTGAATCCAGCGTTAGTTTGGCGGGGATCAGCCATGTGGTGACCGCATAAGAACGCGCCGGGCCTGCAGCAGATGCGGGCGGTCGACCATCCGACCGTCAACGGACAGCACGCCCGCATCCGGTTGCGCCGCGAAAGCATCGACAATGGCCCTAGCCGCGGCAGTCTCCTCGGCGGACGGCGTGAGGGCGTCATTGATGATGTCCACCTGGCCGGGGTGGATGGCGAGCTTGGCATCAAAACCGTCGCGGACGGCCTCGGCGAGTTCATCCCGCAGGCCAGCCTCATTGCGGAAGTCGGTATAGACGCCGTCAATCGCCAGCACGCCTGCATGGCGCGCTGCCGCCAGTGTCAGCGCGCGCGCGAGTCGGAAGATGTCGGTATAGACGCCGTCGCTGCGCCGGTTGGTGGTCGCACCGACTTCGGCAGCCAGGTCCTCGGCGCCCCAGGAGAGGCCCGCCAGCCGATCGGATGCATCGAGATAGCCGTCCATCTGGAACAGGGCACCCGGTGTTTCTGTGGAGACGGTGAGTATCTTGATTGATCCCTCGCTGACACCAGATGCCGTCTCTTCGGTGTCTAGTGCGGCGGACAGGGCGGTGACACCGGCCGGGGTTGCCTTCGGCAGCATCACCATGTGCGGCGCAGCCCTGGTGATCGCGACAATGTCATCCTGGTGAAAGGCGCCGTCAATTGGGTTCACCCGGACGATGAGGGTCTTGCCGCAGGTGCGGTTGGCGGCCACGAAAGCAGCTGTGATCTCCCGCGCCTTGGCCTTGTTTGCTTCCGCTACCGAGTCCTCAAGGTCGAGGATCACGGCATCGGCAGTGGTTTCGAGTGCCTTGGCCTGTTTCTTCTCGCTGTCGCCCGGGACGAAGAGGACCGATCTCATGCGGCAGGCTTCTTCAGCATCAGCGCCTGGCGGCGGCAGCGTGCCACTTCGTCGCCGTTCTGGTTGAAGGCTGCATGGTCAAACGTGACGATGCCCTGTGTCGGGCGCGACTTGGATTCGCGCTTGCCTATCACCCGTGTCTCGACCCGGATCGTGTCGCCGTGGAAGACGGGTTTGGGAAACACGACATCGGTCATGCCGAGATTGGCCACCGTGGTGCCCAGCGTCGTGTCGTGAACGGAGATACCGATCATCAGCCCGAGCGTGAACAGCGAGTTGACCAGCGGCTTGCCGAATTCCGTCTCCGTCTCTGCATAGTGGTGGTCGAGATGCAGCGCCGCCGGGTTCATGGTCATCACTGAAAACAGCGTGTTGTCGCTCTCCGTGATTGTCCGCCGGATCGGGTGGTCGATGACCTGCCCATCCTCAAACTCTTCGAAGTACAATCCCGCCATGGCCAACCTTTCTCTTTGCTGGGTCAGACTGTAAATACGCACCCGCCAATCGCGTCAACCGGGGGATAAAGAGGCGTCATGTTTGAGCTGAGCGAGGACCATCAGGCTATTGTCGATGCGGTCAACAAGGTCTGTGCGGGGTATGGCGACGACTACTGGCTGGCACGCGATGCGGATGGCGCGTTTCCGGAAGCCTTTGTGAAGGACATGGCGTCCGGCGGCTGGCTCGGCACGGCAATGCCGGAAGCCGTTGGCGGGGCGGGGCTCGGTGTCACCGAGGCGGCGCTTGTCATGCACACCGTTGCGCGTTCAGGTGCTGGCTTTTCCGGGGCAAGCGCGATCCACATCAACATGTTCGGGCCCATGCCGCTGGTGGTGTTCGGGACCGATGCGCAGAAGCAGACGCATCTGCCGCCGTTGATTGCCGGCGATGAGCGGTGCTGTTTCGGGGTGACGGAACCGAATGCAGGGCTGAACACGACTGCCATCGAGACCCGGGCGGAGCGGTCGGGCGACCACTACATCGTCAATGGGCGCAAGATGTGGACGACGACAGCTCAGAGCGCGACCAAGATCCTTCTCCTCGCGCGGACCACGCCGCTCGCCGATGTGCGCAAGCCGACTGACGGGATCAGCCTGTTCTATGCGGACATGGACCGCTCGGCGATCGATGTGCATGTCATCGACAAGATGGGGCGCAAGGCGGTGGACTCGAATGCCTTGTTCATCGATGGGCTCAGGGTTCCGGCGGAGGACCTGATCGGCGAGGAGGGGCGTGGCTTCGAATATCTGCTGCACGGTCTCAATCCGGAACGCATCCTGATCGGTGCCGAAGCAGTGGGGCTTGGCCAACTCTCGCTTGAGCGCGCCGCGACCTATGCGCGGGAGCGCGAAGTCTTCGGGCGGCCCATCGGTCAGAACCAGGCGATCCAGCATCCGCTGGCGGCGAGTTGGGCGGAACTGGAAGCGGCGTGGCTCATGTGCATGAAAGCAGCCTATCTTTATGACGCAGACAAGCCCTGCGGCGCTGAAGCGAATGCCGCAAAGTATCTCTCGGCTGAAGCTGGCTTCACCGCCTGCGAACGCTCGGTCATGAGCCATGGCGGCATGGGCTACGCCAAGGAGTTTCATGTGGAGCGCTACTTGCGTGAGATCATGATCGCCCGTATCGCCCCCGTCAGCCGGGAACTGATCCTGTCGTTCCTGGCCGAACGGGTCCTTGGGCTGCCGAAGAGCTACTAGGTCGTTTCGCGCGTGCGTGCCGGGTCGTCGCGCTTGACGCCCAGCAGGATCATCAGGCCGACAAGGATCAGTGCCGGCGAGACCAGCAGCCCGAGCCGCTGGCTGTCGGTGGCGTCGGTCACGAGCGCGAGCAGCAGCGGCCCGGTAAAGGCGATGGCGTTGCCGGTCAGCGCCATGATGCCGAACCACCGCCCGACGTCCTCGCTGGGGGCCAGCCGCGCCATCATGGAGCGTCCGGACCCCTGAGCGGGTCCGATGGAAACACCCATCAGGCAGGCCATGACGATGAACAGGCGTTCCTCGAATGTGGCAAGGAAGCCGATGCCACTGACTGCCGGGGCAGGGACCGCAATCAGCGACGAAATGCCGACCAGCAGGATGACCAGCGAGATCGCGATGGTCAATTTGGCGCCGATCCGGTCATCGACCTTGCCACCTATGAAGGCGCCGATGGCCGATGATCCGAGGACGGCCATGCCGAAGACGCCGAGTTCCAGTCCATCCCAGCCGAAATGCCCGGCGGCATAGATGGAACCGAAGGCCAGCGCCACACCGATGCCGTCCTGATAGATCATCCGGGCAATGACAAACCGGGCAATACGCGGGTGAGCGCGCATGGCGCGGTAGGTTTCACCCAACACCCCGAGGGTCATGCGTCTGACAGGAAGGCACACACGCCGGATCGGGGTTGCCGGCGTCAGGATCAATAGAGGAAGGACGAACAGAAGGAGCGCGGCAGCAGATACAGGGCCTGCGATGCGGTCGTGTTCATGCAGTGCCTTGTCGAGTCCGAACAGCGGTTCGGCCGGGACCATGAAGGCGACGATGTAGCAGCCCAGGACGCCAAGACCCCAGAAGATGCCTGTGGCGATGCTGGTGCCGCTTGTCCGCCCGACAAGGTCATGGGCGGCGAGCTTCGGCAGTAGCGAGTTGTAGAGCAACGCCGCCATCTCGGTGCCGATCATCACCGCAAGTACTGCGATGCCGATGGCAACCAGAGCTGCCGTGTCGGCACCGGGCGTTGCGAACCACAAGGCTGCCGCGCCGGCAGCGGCAAGGGCGACGAAACCGGCGATGAAACGCTTTTGCCCGCCGATGATGTCGGTGGCTGAACCCAGTATCTGTCCGCCCAATGCGACGACAATGGCGCCGCCTGCGGAAATCCAGCCCCACAACGTCTGACCGGCCACCCCATCGCCGACAACCACATTGGTGAGGTAGGGGGCCATGATGAAATACAGCAGCAGGACATTCACAGTCTCATTGCCGGGCGCATAGAGGATCCAGCCCAGTCTTGCTCCCGGGGATGCCGGCTGCGGGGATCTGCGCAACCGGTTGGGTGCGGCATCTGTTGTGACATCCGCAATGGCGTTCGCCGTGATGGTCATGGTTCAGCTCCTTTGAATTGGGCACGCCTGCGGCCTGTCTGGGAGCGGTTGATCTGGATTGTCGGCGTCGCGATTTCGCACTGAAAGGCGCAAACACCCTTGGCTTTTTCGAAATCGGTGATTGATTTCGGGTTTCGGCAAGCATCAGGGGCTAGGCTTGGGCCGCTGTGCTGGCAGATTGCCGGTCGAATATCCGGCTAGCATGTCCGCCGCCGTTGTCTTCGGGAGGCAAAATGGTTTTCGAGCAGTCCGCGCTGATTGTTGCCGACGCGCTCCTGCGCATCGGTGGCATGACCTTGCTGCTGCTGCTGGCGGGCCTCCTGGTCATCGGCCAACGCGACACCTGGGTCGGCCGTCTCGGAGCGCTCATGGGTGTTGGCGCCGCAGCCTACCTTGTTTGCCCCTTCATCGAGGAAGTCACTTTCATCACGGCGCCCGTTGTCGTGTTGTGTGTCGTCAATCCGGCCTTGCTCTGGCTCGCCGGGCGGGCGCTGTTTGAAGATAATTTTGCGCCGGGAGCTGTGGAATGGGCGATGCCCGGATTGCTGTTCGGCTTGTTCGTCGCTCGCCTCGTGTTCACCGAACTGGGGCTGCAGGACATCACCGCTGTCTCGCAGTCGATGCATGGCCTGATCCAGATATCGTTGGCGCTGCATCTGCTGTGGCGGGTCTGGCACGACCACCAGAATGATCTGGTCGAGGCACGCCGCAGCTTCAGGCGGCTTTTTGTGGGGTTCGGCGGCCTGCTGCTTGCCGTCATAGCGGTGGTCGAGTTCTCCGTCCTGAGGCCGGACAGCATTCCCGCCCTCCTGTTGCTACAGGCTGCAGCGGTCTTTGGGCTCTCCCTTTGGCTCAGCATCAGTGTGCTGCAGATCAATGGTCTCTATGCACCGGCAACGCCGGTCCGACCGGCGCCGGACGACGGCGCGCCGGATGATCCGGATGCGTCACGTCTTGTTGCATTGGTTCGCGACGATCAGCTGTTTCTGCAGGAAGGCCTGACCGTCGGCGTCCTTGCCGAAACCGCTGGACTGCCGGAGTACCGGGCCCGCCGCATTATCAACGGGCAGTTGGGGCACCGGAACTTCTCCGACTTCCTCAATGGCTACCGCATCGAGGAAGCAGCAAGGCGGCTCGAAAATCCGGACATGCGGCGGCTACCGATCCTCACGATCGCACTGGATGTGGGCTTCGGATCCATCGGGCCGTTCAACCGGGCCTTCAAGGACCGGCTCGGGATGACTCCCAGTGAGTACCGGCGTGAGGCCTTCAGCAAGAGCTAGCCGCTAGGCCGGTGTCTCGTGAGCGGCCTGCCACTCTTCCAGGTAGTCCCGGCTTTCCTTGTAGGCATCGAGCCCCCACCACAGCACCAGGACCGCCAGGACAAGGATCGTCGTGGCGACGATCGCCAGGGACACGTTGAGCATGGAGTCGTCGCCGAATCCGAAATCGGTGACAAGCGCAATGGCTGTGGGTCCAAGACCAAGGCCGATAATCGTCACAACGAAAATCATGAAGGCGGATGCCTGACCACGCATCTGGTTGGGCATGATCTCCTGGACGCCGGACGGACCGGCGCCGGTGCAGAAAGTGGCGAAGAAGGTCGACGGCGCGATCAGCACCATGGCCAACCATGGTGAGTCCACAAGCGGGTAGACCAGCGTAAAGGGCGTGGCGGCGGCCGCGCCGTAGAGAAGGACGCGGAGTTTGCCGTCCTTGTAGCCCATGGCCGTCAGCTTGTCGGCCATCCAGCCGCCGGTGACGACGCCTGCCGTGCCGAAGACCACCACGACGAGGCCGTAGTAGATGCCGGCTTCGCCCGCGCTCCAGCCATGGGTGCGAATGAAGAAAGTAGGAATCCACGCCGCGACGCCATAGGCCATCATGGCGCACAGGGCGTAGCCGACATGGTGCGAGAACAGGGTGCGGGAGTTGGCGCGCATATAGGCGACCACATCCTTCACCGGCACGGACTCGACTTTCTCGTTGCCGTCCGCATCGACGCTCTTGCGGACATGGCCGCGGCGTACCGGTTCCTTGAGGGTCAGCGCCCACAGGGCCACCAGAATGCCGGGAAGCCCGACCACGAAGAATACGACCTGCCACGCGTAGACCTCACCGACGATGGGCAACACCGTGGTCTCAACGCCGGATACGGCGGACACAACAATGCCGCCGATCACCAGTGCGAGGCCAGCGCCGATATAGACGCCCATGCCGTAGACGCCCAGCGCGGCGCCGCGCTTCTCGGGCGGGAAGTAGTCCGCCAGGATCGAATACGCCGCCGGTGACAGGGCCGCCTCGCCGACGCCAACGCCCATGCGGAACAGGAAGAGCTGCCAATAGGTCTTGGCAACGCCGCACAGCGCGGTCATCGCGCTCCAGAAGGCGATGCCGATGGCAATGATCCGTATGCGGTGCTGGACATCGACCATGCGTCCGATGGGCAGGCCGCAGATCGTGTAGAAGAGCGCGAAGGCAAAGCCGATCAGAAGGCTCATCTCCGTATCCGAGATTTCAAGGTCGCGGCGGATCGGCACGACCAGCAGGCTCAGGATCTGGCGGTCAATAAACGAGAAGGTATAGGCAACCACCAGAACAGCGACCACGTACCAGGCGTAGAGCCGGCTGGGGTAGGGCGGTTCATCGGCAGAGGGCGGCGTGTCGTCGTGAATGGCGGGGGTCTGGGTGCCCGCCTCGATCATGTCATCCGCAATATGCTCGATTTCCTCGTCGCGGCCGTTTCCGGTCATGCGGCGTCCCTCCCCCGAGAGTGTTCTTCTGTTTCGTTGTCGGGCCTTTTGGCCAGTTAACAACATCCTAACGGCGGTAGTGTGGAAACCAACCCATTTCCGCGGATTTTCAACTGGCACACGGTTTGAAACAGATCAGGGCAAAGGAGCCTGACCATGACCGCCGTTGCCGATATTCATTCGTCCGGAAACACCCAATCCGTTGTTGCCGCCGTCAAGACGGCAGCCGCGTCGACGGGCGCGGATTTCGAGTATCTGCTGCAGACGGCGGTGCGCGAAAGTTCGCTGAATCCTGCGGCAAAAGCCAAGACATCGAGTGCTTCGGGCCTGTTTCAGTTTATCGAACAGACCTGGCTTGGCGTGGTGAAGCGGCATGGGTCCGCATTCGGCCTCGAGGCTGAAGCAGCAGCCATCGACACCTCGCAGTCGGGGCGGCACAAAGTGACTGACCGGTCGGCCAGGGAGGCAATTCTTGCCCTGCGGCATGACCCCGAGGTCTCCGCGCTCATGGCCGGGGCACTCACGCGCGAGAGCCAGCAGGCGCTCGAAAATGGTATTGGCCGCGAGGCGTCATCCGGCGAGTTGTATGTGGCGCACTTCCTTGGCGCCGGAGGGGCGATCAAGCTGATCAACGCCGCCGAGAGCGACCCGTCTACCAATGCTGCGGCGTTGTTCCCGAGTGCGGCCAATGCCAACACCTCGATCTTCTACAATCGTGACGGCAGCGCAAAGACGGTGGCACAGGTCTATGACCGGCTGACGCGTGAGACGGACATCGGCTCGAAGGCGGAAGCTGCGATTGCTGCTCTGGAGACCGCACCGCGTCAGGTCGCGTCCGCTGCAGCCGACCGCCCGGTGGTGCATCAGCCGGGCCCGCTCGTGCTGCACACGCAGAGCGCACGTCACAATGGCCCTAGTCCGCTGACCCTCACGCTCACAGGCGGCGGCATCGCGTCATCGACTCCGTCCGGCATTCCGGGGTCCCGGTCACCGCTGGTTCTGACGCCGGCGGTCATGGATGTGCTGGCGGCGCTTGATCCGCTGCCGTCCATCAATGGCGATAGCGAAAATGATGCGCGCCGCGATGCGGACAACGATGACTACAGCATCCCGGCTCAGGCATTCCAGGACAGCTATGTGGATGCCCTGCGCGGGACGCTTGCTTAGGTCGCGCTAGTTGATGGCGCCGGCGGCACGCATGTCGCTGATGCTGCCATCGTCATAACCCAGCTCCCGCAGGATTTCTTCCGTATGCTCGCCGATGCCCGGTGCAGGCCCGCGCACGCGATCGACGGTCGTGCCATCGGCATTGGGCAGACGCACTGGTCCCGCCACTGACTTGCCGCTGCCGCCTTCGCCATCCGGAATGTCGACGAAGACGCCAGTGGCCTCTGCCTGTTTGTCTTCTGCCACCTGCGCAAGGGTTTGCACCGGCGCCCAGACGACATCCTGTTCGTCGAGGCGGCGGCCCCATTCGGCAATGTCGAACTTGCTGAATTCCTCATCGAGGATTTTCACCAGCGTCTCCGCATTCGCCCGGCGCGACTTGGCGGTCAGGAAACGCTCGTCCTCTGCAAGTTCCGGTCGGCCGATGGCGCGGGCAATGGGGCCAAAGATGTCGCCGGAATGGCGGGTCAGCAGGCACAGCCAGGTTCCGCAGGCGCACTGGAAGAAGTTGTTGAGGGCATTCACGGCCTCGGTGCGCCCCTTGGTGGACGCGATGCGGCCATAGCGCAGCTGGATCGCCATGTCGGAGGCGATGGAGTAGATGCCGGTGCGCAGGAGCGACGCTTCGATCAGGCGCCCCTTGCCGGTGCGCGTGCGCTCGAACAAGGCGCCTAGAATGCCGTTGAGGGTTGCGAGACCAGTCGTGTGATCACCTTGGCCGACACGCAGCGGGAAGGGGTCGGAACCCTTCGGCGCCGTCAGGTTCGCGACGCCAGAGCGGGCCCAGAAAGCCGCCATGTCGAAGCCGGGACGGTCCTTCTCCTCGCCGGTAAGGCCATAGCCCGTCACACTCGCATAGATGAGTTCGGGCTTTTCCTTGTGGAGGGTGTCCCAGTCGAGACCCGCGCGGGCAAGGCCGCCGGGGCGGACATTGGTAATGAAGACATCCGCCGAGAGAACCAGCTTTTTGAGGGCCTCTGCGCCTTGCGGGTTACGCAGGTCAACGGCCAGCCCGCGCTTGCCGCGATTGTCCATGTCGAAGATCGGATTGCCTTCCACATTGGCGGCGGACACATTTTTGAACATGCCGCGGATAGCGTCGCCCTGCAGCGGCTCGACCTTGATGACTTCCGCACCCCAGTCCGCCATGACGCCTGCGGCCGCGGGCGCTGCAATATAGGTGGCCAATTCAACGACGCGGATGCCCTCAAGCATGGATATCTCCCGGAAGATCGGTTTTTCAGTTTGGGGGGATCATCCATAGGCGCGCGGCTGCGTCAATGTGCTTGCGGCATGCGGGGAAGGACCGTTAGGTCTTGGGTCAGTGTCAGACATGGGTCCGGGGGAGCGGCGCCTTTCAAATGCACACACGCGACGGCCGGCCCTGGATGATGCTGATTGCAGGCTTTGGCGACAATGCCGGCATGTATGAACGCCTTGCGGACACGGAGCTTGGCCGCAGTTTCAGGCTCGACCCGTTCAATATGCCCGGATTTGGAGCGCCGCGGCTTGAGGGAGAGACGACGCTGAACAGCCTGGCCGATGCGGTTGCCGACCGAGCTGCGTCCGTCAATGCAGGCGTTATTGTCGCCCATTCGGTTGCCTCGATCATTGCGTCGCTCGCGGCAGGCAAGAAGACATGTCCCCTGAGGAGGATCGTGTCACTCGAGGGCAATATCACACCTGATGACGCCTATTTCTCCGGTACTGCTGCCGACTATCCTGATGCCGCGAGTTTCCAGGCCGCATTCCTTCCGAGACTGGAAGCGGCCAGCCGCAAGAACCCGATCATGCGCCGGTATCTTGCAGCAGTGCGGCAGGCCGACGCTCAGGCCCTTTGGGAGCTCGGCAATGACGCGCGGCATTTCTCCAACAACCACATGCCCGGTGAAGTGCTCGCTGCCGCCGGTGATGTCACCTACATCTACAATCCGGACAACTGTCCCGAGGCCACGTTGGCCTGGCTGGCAGACCACCCAATGCGGCGGCGCGTTCTGCCGGATGCCAGCCATTGGCCAAGTGTTGACCAGCCGGCAGCGCTATCCGCCGCCATGCTGGCCAGCATCCGCGCGTAGCGCCGGTACCGCATCCGGCACTAGAGGCTTGCCACGATCTGCCGGAACATCGCGAATGTCTCTTCCTCGCGGTAGGACGTCTGTTCCAGGTCCTTGGCGTAATCGCTGAAGGCGGAAAGCTTGACGATGGTCACGTTATGGGCCGGGTTCACATAGACGAACTGATTGTAGACGCCGATGCCGGAGAATTCCCCTTCGTCGCCGTCCAGCACCCACCATTGGTAACCGTAGCCAAGCGGGAAGGGGATCCCGTTCTCAGCTTCGGGCAAGAGGTGCGGGGCGTCAGGCGTAACCGCTGCGCGCGCCCACTCGGCCGGGACAACCTGTTCTCCGGACCACACACCTCCGTTGCGGAACAGTTCACCGAGTTTTGCGTAGTCGCGCGCGGTTGCGTTGAAACCCCCGAATGCCATTTCCATGCCTTCTGAGTCCGTGAGCCAGAAGGCGTCGCTTTCTGCACCCAGCGGGTTCCAGAGTTTTTCCTGCATGTAGTCGGCGATCGACCGCCCGGTGGCTTTGACCACAAGCGCGCCGAGGACCTGGGTGTCGTTGGAATTGTAGTGGTTGAGTGTGCCGGGTTCGGTCTCGCGTTCCAGTGTGGTCATGAACTCATTCATGGACCCACCAAGCGCGAAGATACGGCCGAAGCGGTTGATGTCCGAGTCGGGGTCCGAATAGTCCTCGTTCCATCCGGCGCCGGATGACATCTGCAATACATCCTTGATGCGCACACCTTCATAGGCCGACCCGTTCAACTCCGGCAGATAGTCGGAGATCGGTTCCTCGATGCTCTTGATGTGGCCTTCCTCGACGGCGATGCCGACCAGTGTCGAGACGAAGCTCTTGGCGACCGACATGGAGAGCCACTGCTCATTACGCCCGCCGGTCCGCATGTAGCGCTCGAACACTACTGCGCCATCCTTGAGGACCAGCAGTGCTGCCGTGTCGGTGAGGTCGAGGAAGGCTTCGGTGTCGACATCTTCTCCCTTGTAGGGGAACGAGCCGGGAAGCGTGACCGGATCGCCGTCCGGAAACGCGAAGGGCGCTGGCGAGGCCGTAAGCCGTGCGACCGGGAACATGTCGTCCATGCGGTAGAAATTGTCGACCTGCTCCGCGCCGCTGAAGAGGGTCGAAATCGTGGCGGCACGGTCGATGTTGTCCGCCAGGAACACATACACGGCGATACCGGCTGCGATCAGGACGCCGGCGCCCAGCAAGAAGTACTTTTTCATTTTTCTGTCTCCGCGTTGGGGTGTTTCCCGGAAGTGGTTTGGACCGGAAGGTAGGCGACAATCTCGATTGCTTTCTCTTTCGCGAAACTCCCGGCCATGCCGGGAAGGCCAATCTCGCGGAACGAGGCCTGGCCGTAGACAAGTGACAGGATGGTTCTGGCCGCATCAGCGCGTTGCGCTGCAGTTGCGCCGAGGCCGTCCACCTGCATTTGCGTCGTCATCATCTTGATGACGCTGCCGTACATCCGGGCCAGCCGGGCGCGCATGTCGTCGTCGCGCCCGGCCAGGTACCAGAGTTCGCCGACCACGTTGTTGGACACGTCATTCCTGAAGGTGTTGTCAAACAGGAAGACGACCAGGTCTTCAGTGGTGATGGGCCGGGACTTGGGCCGCAGCTTCGAAATGCCGTCTTCGGCGCGCTCGATCATACGGTCGATCAGCAGATCGACCATCTCGGAGCGATTGCCGACGAAATAGCGCACCAGCGGGCGGCCGAGCCCGGCTTCGTCCGCGACATCCTTGAGGGTGGTCTTGGCCAGCCCCTTCGCGATCACACATCGCTCGAACGCTTCGAGAATCTGCTCACGCCGCTCGTCGCCCAGGTGAGGCCGCACCATGACCTGCTCCACCAAAATTGTCACACATGACAGTTTATGGGCGTGATCCTGAAACTTGTCAAGTATGACAAGAATGCCGGCGCTTTAGCGGATGTAGCCTCGGTCTGACCCCATGGTGCCGGTCCGGCGCGCATATTTCGCGCGCTCAAAGGCATGGCTGAGGCGGTCAGACTTGCTGGCGCGCCGCCTGCCTGCGCTCATGAGAAACAGAATGACAATGCCGGCTGCGAAGGCGCTGCCGATCACGATCCAGGAAATGTCCATCTAGTTCGCCTCCCCGCATGATCTCGGGCACAAGAGACGATCCCCTTCGAAAGTTCCTTTTTGCGCGGGAATGTGCCGGAGTTAAGGCAGCTCCGGGGAGGCGGCGCTGTGGCTTCGTGGACGTGGATAATGGTGGCCGGACCTTTCGTCGGTTTTGCTAAACGAAGCCTTAACCCTCCTGGCCCAATCTGGGTCACTGGCAGGTTGCGCGCGGCGCACCTGCAATGGAGGAGGCCGTCATGGCGCCACAACTCACTCAAGCCGATATCACAGGGCTTCTCAGCTCGCCGTCCGATGAGGTACGCGCGGAAATCGCGCTCAAAGTTGGCAATCAGGTCGATGCAGGTGGCCTGAGCGGGCAGGAACGGATGCTCGCGAACGATATCCTCCGGCTCATGGTCAAGGATGCAGCAAGCCTCGTCCGGGCTGCGGTAGCGCAAAGCATTGCCAATACGCCGGCCATTCCGGCGGATGTCGCGGTCGCCCTTGCCAACGACATTGACGAGATCGCTGTCCCGTTTCTCACCACATCTCCGGCGATCAGTGACGAGGATCTTATCGCCATTGTTCGGGGCAACAGCGATGCCAAGGCTGTCGCTATTGCCGGCCGCCCACGGCTTTCCAGCGATGTCTCAGACGCCATCGCTGAAGATGGCAGCCGGGATGCCGTCAATCGCATGCTCAGCAATCGCGGTGCCGAAATCGCACCGGCATCTTTCAACCGCGTTCTTGACCGCTGGCAGGACGATGACGAAGTTGCCAGCATCATGGCGCAGCGTGACGGACTGCCGCTCAATGTCTCGGAACGTATCGTGACGCTTGTTTCGGATGAGTTGCGCGAGCGTTTGATCACACGGCACGGCATCGGGTCGGATCTGGCCCAACGCATGGCCCTTGAGGCGCGCGAGTCAGCAACCATTGCACTGCTCGATGGTCTCGACGGTCTGGAAAACTATGCGCCGCTGATGAAGCACCTGCACGAGTCCGGCCGGCTCTCCGGTTCACTGATTGTGCGGGCGGCCTGCATGGGCGAAATCAAGTTCGTGGAACATGCGCTGGCCCGTCTGGCGCGTATCGCCCCGGAACGCGCGTGGACGCTCGTACACGATGCAGGGCGTCTCGGTCTGCGGGCGCTGTTTCAGCAGGCGCGTCTGCCGCAGCATTTCTATCTTCCCCTGCGCGCGGCCATCGATGCCTTTCACGACATGTCACGGTCCGGGGAAGTGCCGGGCGAGCCACACTTCCAGCAGCTGATCCTTGAGCGCATCCTGACGCAGCCGAAAGGGCTGAAGGCGGATGACCTCGACTTCCTGCTCTATCAGATGTCGCGCGCCGAGGCGGCCGACCGGCAGTACACAGAGCAGATCGCCTAACTCTCCATGATCGCCTTGCCGATGGTGAGGATCTGAATCTCGGTTGTGCCGCCGCCCAGCTCCAGCAGCTTCGCATCGCGCGCCAGCCGCTCGACGGCGTATTCGGCCATATACCCATTGCCCGCCAGAATGTGGATGGACTCCATGGCAACCCGTGTGCCGGCTTCCGCCACGAACAGCTTGCCGGCGCAGGCATCGAGAATATCCATCGGCTCCGTGGAATAGACGATACGGCGGGCGTTCGACAGGTCGACATACATGCGGGCGAGGCGGTTCTGAACCAGTTGGTAGTTGCCGATCAGCTGTCCACCCTGTTCGCGCGTCTTCGCATAGTCAACGGCGATGTCGTAGCAACGTTCGGCAATCGCATAGGACAACACGGCAATCCCGATGCGCTCCGAGGCCAACGACTTGCGCACGTGATCCCGGTCTTTCTGCCCGCCGCCAAGCAGGTTTTCTGCAGGGACGCGCACATCGTCCAGAAACACCTGGCCGGTGGGTGATGACTTCATACCCATCTTGTCGAAGGGCTTTGAGGTGTCGACGCCCGCGTAGTCGCGCTCAACGATGAAGGCCTGGATGCTGCCGTCGTCACTGTTGCGGGCATAGACGAGGAAATAGTCCGCATAAGGCGCATTGGTGATGAATGTCTTGCTGCCATTGAGCACGAAGTCGTCGCCGTCACGCCGCGCAGTTGTCTTCATTGACCCGAATGCATCCGAACCTGCGCCGGGCTCCGTAAGGCACCATGAGCCTACTTTCTCGCCGCGCTGGATGTCCGGCACGTATTTCTTCACCTGCTCCGGTGTGCCTTTGCTGCGGACATTGGAGCCGAACAGACCAATGCTCGCACCCCAGGTCATGGCGAAACCGGGATTGACCCGCGCAACTTCGATCTGCACCTGGGTGCGGATGAAGCGCATCAGGGCGTCGGCTTCCGGGTCATTCTTGCGGTCAGACGCGTCCTTGTCGCTCGTGACGCCACCTGTTTGTTCCAGCTTGTCCGCATCGGCAGCGAGACCGAGATCGCTGATCATCTGCTTCATGAACGGGTAGGGGCTTTCGCCTTTCTCGAAGTCCGGCGTGCGCGGATCGAGCTCGTTCATCATGTATTTGCGGAAGTGATCGCGCAGCCCGATCTGTTCCGGCGTGAAGCTGGCGGGCGTATACTGTGTAGCAGGCAGGTCCATGATGCGTTCCGGATTGATGCTGGATTTGCATCGATCATGGAGACGCCTGGCAGGCCTGACAAGGCAGGTAACGCGGTGGAAGCTGGGTCAGTTTTGCAGGACGCGACCGATGCGGTTCTGCAGGCGTGCGAGAAACCCAAGCGTCCGCGACGTCTGTTCGTGATCCTCCGCGTCCCCTGGGCCAGGCAGTTTCACGATGTGCGTCGTGCCGGTTTGTTCGTCAGCGACCTGGAGTTCGACGCGCGCCTTGCCGCGGCGGACGCGGATGCGCGGCTGCGGCCTTGTTGCGCCTTCCTCGGCAGTCTCACTGGGGGCGTGGAAGTCCTCGAGGTCCGGCTTCCCGGTACCTGCTGCTTCAGCGTCAGGCATCAGTGCGGCAATGCTGGCATTGGCATCGAAGTCGATCAGGCTCTGCGGTGTTACCGGCGGCGAGATGGCATTGCCCTGCGCAAGTTCAAAACCAAGGTCAGGCAACAGCTTCACGGTCTCGGCTGTTTCCGCACCGACCGCTGTCGTCCGAAGGCCATGGGCCTTTGCATATTCCAGTCGGCTGCGCATGAGACCAAGACCGGTCCCCTCGATGCGGCTTGCAAACTGAATGATCGCCCGGCCGCCGATTTTGAACTCATTGAAAGCGGATGGGTCGAGTGTCTTGGGATCGGCGGCCGAGAAATCCATCAGTGGTTCCTGCGCGCATTCCATCGCCAGCCCGACGCCTATCTCAGCCAGCGCATGAATCGTATCGGCTGCGCGGTCAGGGTCGGCGGCAAGGCCGCGCTCGGGCAGGTCGATTACAAGGCGCGACGGGTCGAGGTCGGCAGTATTGAGGGCGAGGCGGATCGAAATCGGCAGTGATCCGTCCGTGAGCTCCTCTGGCGCTACGTTGACGGACACCGTGTAGGACTGGTTGGTCGCGCGGGCGCGCACGAGTTGTGCAATTGCTTCGGCGAGCACAAAGCGCGTGAGTTCCTGGTTGCGGCCCTGGCGGGCCAGGACCGGCAGAAACAGCGCGGGCGGGATCACACCAAATTGGGGGTGCTGCCAGCGTGCAAAGCTCTCGACCCCCGCAAGCTCATGCGAGTGCAGGTCAATCTTCGGCTGAAACACCAACCGGAATTGCCGCGTCGCAAACGCGTCATCGATCTCCTGGTTGGTGAGGCGAAAGGATTTGCGATACATGAGTCCCTGAAGCCTTTCGGCCGGTGCTGTGTCCCATCGAAATTCTTTGGGGCCTAGGGTCGGTCAAAAGATACGAAACCTAGGTTAACGCGCGCATATGAGCTCAGGCAGCAGGTGCAACACTGCCTTAAGCATCGACTGCGCCGGGGGAAATGCTCAATGGACAACGCATCCGAAAAGCCGCTGATACCGGCGGCTACAATCCTGATGCTGCGCGACGGCAGCGACGGGCTGGAAGTATTCATGGTGGTCCGCCACCACCAGATCGATTTTGCCTCAGGTGCTCTTGTGTTTCCCGGCGGCAAGCTGGCGTCGGGTGACACCGTGCCGCCAGTGCGAAATCTGTGTGATGGCGAAGGTGGACTCGACGACACGCAGCTCGCCCTGCGCGTGGCCGCGATCCGTGAGGCCTTTGAGGAGTCAGGCGTTCTTCTGGCACGCGACTCCAGCGGGGCCGTGATCGCCGGTGACAGACTGTCCGGGTTGGAGGCGGACCGGCCTTTGCTGGACAAGGGTGATCTCAAGATCGGTGATTTCCTTGCGCGTGAAGAGTTGCGGCTCGCATGTGACCTGCTGCAGCCGTATTCGCACTGGATCACACCTAAGATGATGCCGAAGCGTTTCGACACGCATTTCTATCTTGCTGTCGCACCGGCGGATCATGTGGCCATGCATGATGGGTCTGAGGGCGTGGATTCCGTCTGGATCAATCCGCAGACGGCACTGGCGGAAGCTGAAGCCGGCAAACGAACCATCATCTTCCCGACCCGGATGAATCTGGAGAAGCTGGCCGAAAGCGCCAGCGTGGCAGAAGCCCTGGAGGCAGCACGGTCACGCGAGATCGTGACTGTTGAACCGCAGATTGAAGACCGCGATGGAACGCCGATGCTGACGATCCCGGCGGCTGCGGGCTACAGTCTTACGGAGATCGCACTCAGCGACATGACCTAGCGATCGCTTCGCGACGAGCTGCGGATGATCTAGTCCGCCGCCTCGATGAGGGTGGCGGTCTGGTTTGCCAGTTCGGCAGCGAGTGCCTTGGCGACCTTCGACGAGTGCGTCTTGTCCCGCGTGGCCCGAATGGCGTCTACGTGGGCTTCAACGAGACCCACATGTCTGGCGGCGAGACCTCCAGGGGCCGAGAGGAGGGCAATGAGGCTGGTGGCGAACGGATCAGCGTCAGGATAGCCGCCCGGGCCTGCGAGACCTTTCACGTCCATCGCCGTATGCGTGATGGCACTAAGGGTCTCGGCATCATTGGGCGCCGAGGCGAACGCCTTGCGCAGCTTCTGGAGCTTGTTGATCTCGTCGTCCACCCACTTGCCACAATCGTCGGCCATGGTTCCCATGGCCTTGTTGGCGGCAGCCAGCGGATTGCGAACGGCGGGCGCCTTTGACGCCAGCTTCGCACGCAGTGTGTTCGGCGGTGTGATGTACTCGATCGGTTTTTGAACCTGCTTGGCCATGGGGCTGTCAGGCGCCGCTACGCGGCATCCTCCTCCATATCATCAAGTTCAAACAGGTCCTTGCCGGGAGTGTTCTCTTCGCGGCGTTCGGGCCCTGTGTAGAACGAGCTGTCCTTGCGCCGCCTGTCGGGACCGAAGAAATGCGCCGTGCGAACAAACGGCCGCGGGTTTCCAATGATGGCCTGCAGCCGGGCCAGCATGCTCTTCGGCGTCAGCGGCTTTGCCAGATACTCCGTGACGCCGGCCTCGCGCGCTTTGAGGATGTTTTCGCGGGTCGTATGGGCCGTCAGCATGATGATCGGCAGATAGGGGTTTGGAACCACGTCGCCTTTGCGCACGGCCAGCGTCAATTCGATGCCGTCCATCGGCTGCATCATCCAGTCGACAATCATGATGTCGATCTGGTGCGCCTGAAGCATGTGCAGCGCCTGCGAGCCATCAGCGGCGTCGAAGACTTCCTTGCAGCCGAATGCATAGAGAATGGTGCGAACGAGCTGGCGCATATGGCAGTTGTCATCAACCACCAGCACGGTCATTCGGGAATAGTCGTAGGCGTCCATTCTTGGGCGGTCCCGTTTGCCTGCCTGCGCAGTCTCGTTTCTGAGATGGCGACCAGTGTCGCACCCGCCGGTTAACGACCGTTAAAATCTAGTCCGTAATTTCAGATGATTTGCCTAATCTGAAGGCAATGGGAGCCCCGATGACGACCATGGCAATGCGCAGCACATGCATGGCCGACACGAACGCCGTATCGATCCCAAGGATCAGCGCGATCAGGGCCATTTCCGCCAGTCCGCCGGGAGCGAATGAGAGGACCAGTACCTCTGCCGGGCGGCCGAGCAGGTCTGACAGGCCATAGGCTGCCAGTGCCGCAGCGATGACCATCAGGATGCCGGAAACCAGACCGGCGGAGATGATACGGCGGGCATCGCCCATCGTGAGGCCGGCAAACCGGCAACCGATTGAGGCACCAACGACAACCTGAGCGGCGGCCACGATCTCGGCGGGTGGCTTGGCACTGGACCATCCGGCCAGGTGCACCGCGGCGCTCAGCACCATTGGCCCGATCAGTGCCCCTGCCGGGACGCGGCTTACGCGCCCGAGCGGAACGCCGAGCAGTGCACAGGCAGAGAGAACCACGGCTTCATAGAGCGGTATGTCGATCAGTGATCCGACATCGCGGGGCAATGCCGGTATCTCCAGACCTTCAACAACGCGGAAATAGACAGGAATCGTCGCGACGACGACCAGGATGCGCGTCGCGTGAATGAGCGAGATGGTCCGGATGTCGGCGCCCATCTCGTGGCCCATGATTACCATTTCCGACAGGCCGCCCGGCGTCGCCGAGAAGTATGCGGTCGTTGTGTCGTAGCCCGCTCCGAAGCGGAAAACAGCGAAGCCGATGCCGGTCACGACGACAATGAAGACTGCAAGCGCCAGGACGTCGGGCCACCAGCCTGGGATCTGGCTCAGCAGGTCGGGCGTGAATGCGCTGCCGAGCATCACGCCGAGCACCGCGATCATGGTGGTCCGCAGCCAGGGATAAACCCCCAACTCCGCGAGCCCCGCCATGGCGACGCCGGTGGTGACGAACATGGCCCCGAGCATCCATGCAAGCGGTGCGCCGGCGATCGCAAAGAGTGCGCCGCCGACGGTCGCGATGGCGAGCGTTGTTGCTACGGTCCTGAGCTTGGGAGTGGGTGCACCTGGAAGTGCGAGTCCGCCTGCTGCGACAGCGGCTACACTGTCACGGGGTGCGGGGCTGTTCTCGCTCACGGAAGAAACTGTTCGGCGATGATGCGCTCATCCAGATTGCGCTCGCTGTCGAACAGCATATGCAGGTCAATGTCCGCCGCTTCCTCGATCTGGGCGGACCGGACGGAACGGAACTCCTGGTGGTCGGCGACAGCGCTGACCGGGCGCTTGGGCGCTTCGAGCACATCAATGCGCACACAGGCATTGTGGCGCAGCAGGGCCCCGCGCCAGCGGCGCGGCCGGAAGGCGCTGATCGGTGTCAGGGCGAGAAGCTGTGCGCCGAGCGGCAGGATGGGGCCGTGAGCGGAAAGATTGTATGCGGTCGACCCTGCAGGTGTGGCAACGAGCAGGCCATCGCAGACGAGTTCTTCCATGCGCACTTTGCCGTCAATGGCAATCTTCAGCTTTGCAGCCTGATAGGTCTCGCGCAGCATGGAGACTTCATTGATCGCCAGTGCCTCATGGCGTTCGCCCTGGACGTCTTCCGTGCGGACCCGCAGCGGGTGGATTGTCGTGTGTTCCGCCGCAGCAATCCGGGCAGGCAGGTCTTCCTCGGAATAGTCGTTCATGAGGAAGCCGACCGAGCCGCGGTTCATGCCGTAGATGGGGCGACCGTTGCCGAGCTGTGTGTGCATTGTCTGCAGCATCAGTCCGTCGCCGCCGAGTGCCACGATCGCATCCGCGGCCTTCGGATCGGCATTGCCGTAGCGTGCCGTTAGGGCATCATAGGCGGCCTGTGCCTCCTCGTGGGGGCTGGCGACGAATGCTAGTTTCTCGGCGGACATGATGGTCAACTTGGGGGCAATAGGATGGGGTCGGACCATAGCCCAGATGAAAGCGCATAAGAAGAGACAGCGATGAGCGACACGCAGAACAGCGGTGGCGGGACCTCAGGGCAAACCGTCACTTTCATCTATACGACCCTTCCGTCAATGGACCAGGCCAACCGTCTCGCGGATGCACTTGTCGGCGAGGGTCTTGCGGCCTGCGCCAATGCATTCGGCGGCATGACATCGACATATGTGTGGGACGGTAAGGTTCAGCGCGAACAGGAAGTCGCTGTGATCTTCAAGACGCAAGCTGCACGGGCAGCAGCCGCAATCGCTGAGATCGAGCGCCTGCATCCCTATGACGTGCCTGTGGCCGTGGCATTCGATGCGGCGCATGCTGCGGGGCCATTTGCAAAATGGATTGCGGACCAGACATCGTCTGCGGTCTGATCACCCGGACACTTGAGTCCCTTTCTTCCCACGTGCATTCCTGACGCCCGGGACCGGCCTGCTTTCGGAGACAACACGCATGACTGCGACACATATCCTGTCAATTGACCAGGGCACGACCTCTTCGCGTGCCATTCTGTTTGACGGAAGCGGAGCGCCGGCCGAGACAGCGCAGAAAGAACTGACGCAGCACTTCCCGCAGGATGGGTGGGTGGAACATGATGCCATGGAAATCTGGCAAGACACGCTTGATGTCTGCCGGGACGTCGTGAACAGGGTCGGCGTCGGCGAGATCGCCGCCATAGGCATCACTAACCAGCGCGAAACGACGGTGGTCTGGGACCGCGCGACAGGTGAGCCTGTGCATAGGGCAATCGTCTGGCAGGACCGGCGCACGGCAGATGTCTGCGCGCGCCTCAAGAGTGACGGACATGAGCCCTTGTTTCAGCAGCGTACCGGGCTGCTGCTTGATCCCTATTTCTCCGGCACCAAGGTGGCATGGATTCTGGGCAAGGTGCCCGGTGCCCGCGCGAGGGCTGAAAAGGGTGAGCTGTGTTTCGGCACGATTGACAGCTGGCTGGTTTTCAAGCTGACCGGCGGTGCGGTCCACGCAACAGATGTGACCAACGCGTCGCGCACACTCTTGTTCAATATTGAGAGTCAGGACTGGGACGAAGATTTGCTGGAGATCCTGCGTGTGCCCCGGGAGATGCTGCCGCGAGTGCTTGACCCGTCGGCTGTGTTCGGCACGACGGACGAGGCGCTGTTCGGCGCTGCACTTCCGATCGCCGGCATTCTCGGGGACCAGCAGGCGGCCACGGTCGGTCAGGCCTGCTTCGCGCCGGGCCTGATGAAATCAACCTACGGCACCGGCTGCTTTGCGCTGGTGAATACCGGGCCGACCAAAGTCGACAGCGCCAATCGTCTGCTCGGCACAGTCGCCTTCCGGTTCGGCGGGCAGCCGACCTATGCCCTTGAAGGGTCGATCTTCATGGCGGGCGCCACGGTGCAGTGGTTGCGTGACAAGCTCGGGGTGATTTCGTCGGCGCAGGAGAGCGAAGCGCTTGCCCGTGAGGCCGACCCAAACTCCAACGTCTACCTCGTCCCGGCCTTTACCGGGCTTGGAGCGCCTTACTGGGACCCGCATGCGCGCGGTACCATCGTCGGTATGACGCGGGACACGGGCCGGGCGGAAATCGTGTCGGCTGCGCTTGAGGCGGTCGCGTTTCAGACCCGTGATCTCATGGACGCCATGGCGGACGACATGCAGCGGGAAGGGCTGTCTGCGCCGTCCGAGTTGCGGGTCGATGGGGGCATGGTGGCCAATGACTGGTTCTGTCAGGTGCTGGCAGACACGCTTGGTCGGCCGATCGCACGTCCTGCTGTCACCGAGACAACGTCGCTCGGCGCCGCCTTTGCTGCAGGCCTGACGGTCGGGCTCTTCAAGTCCACCGATGATGTCGAAGCGATCTGGCAACTTGACCGGACGTTCGATCCTGCAAAAGGCGACGACTGGCGGTCTCAGCGCTATGCGGGATGGCAGGCTGCCGTGGCGCGGGCCCGGGTCGAGTCGGACCAGACTTTGCGGTAGACTGCCTCCTGCATGCCGGCACGAAGATCCGCCGACGATCTGGATCAATGACAGGCGGACCGGTGACCGGCTCAATGCCCCGCAACAGGCGCGGGCAGGGAGGACGTCAAATGAGCACGCTTGTCGCGCAACTCAAGGAGTTGCTGGGGCCGCATGGCTATCTCGAAGGGGCGGATGCAGAAGCCAAGGCGCAGTCCGGGTGGAGCCATCTGGGCACACCGCCAGTTGTCCTGCGTCCGGCCAATACCGACGAGGTCTCGAAGGTTCTGAAGCTGTGCCATGACGCAGGTCAGCCGATCGTCGCCTGGGGCGGTCTTACGGGCCTCGTGGAAAGCGCCAATGTCGAGCACGGTGAACTGGCGCTTTCGCTTGAGCGCATGCATGCCATCGAAGAGATCGACGAGATTGCGGGGACGGCGACGGTTCAGGCCGGTGCTGTTCTGCAGGCCGTCCAGGAAGAGATCGACACCCATGGTCTGATCCTGCCGCTCGACCTCGGCGCGCGGGGCTCGGCGACCATCGGTGGCAACATCTCGACAAATGCAGGCGGCAACCGGGTCATCCGGTATGGGATGATGCGCGAAATGGTGCTCGGTCTCGAGGTCGTGCTGGCCGACGGGACCGTCCTGTCGTCACTCGGCAAGATGATCAAGAACAATGCGGGATATGACCTCAAGCATGTGTTCATCGGGTCCGAAGGCACGCTTGGCATTGTCACACGTGCGGTGCTGCGTTTGCGCCGCAAGCCGGAAAGCCAGGACACGGCATTTGTTGCCGTCGACAGCTTCGACAAGATGCCGAAGCTTCTCGATCACATGGACCGCCGGCTGGCCGGAACCCTGTCTGCGTTCGAGTGCCTCTGGCAGGATTTCTATCGCCTCCTGACGACGGAGCCGGCACCGCATACGCCGCCGCTGGCACAGGACCAGCCTTACTATGTCCTGATCGAGGCCATGGGCTCAGATCAGGAACAGGACAGCGAACGCTTCGAGCTGGCACTTGAGGGCGCGTTTGAAGCGGGGCTGATTGCGGACGCGGTGCTGGCAAAGAGCCAGGCGGAGCGCGACAGGATGTGGGCCATCCGGGACGATGTGGGGCAGGTGGCGCAGAACTGGCCCATCTTCACCTTCGATGTCAGCCTGCCACTCAAGGAAATGGAAGGCTATGTGGCCGAGGTGAAGGACCGGATGACCACGACCTATCCCAACCATACGCTCATGGTCTTCGGGCATCTGGGGGACGGCAACCTCCACTTTGTTGCTGGTGTCGGGTCGGACACTCTGGAGGCACGCAGGGGAGTTGAGGCGTGTGTGTACGAACCGCTTCGCGCCCGTCAGGGGTCGGTTTCCGCGGAACATGGTGTTGGATTGGAGAAGCGTCCCTACCTCTCGTTTTCGCGAACGCCTGAGGAAATCAACACCATGCGCTTGATCAAGCAGGCACTTGACCCAAAAGGGATTCTCAACCCCGGCAAGATCTTCGAGAAGGATGCACTGCGGTCGGCAGCGGAATAGAAAAACGTAGAGAAGGCTATATTTAGAACAATTGTTCTAAAATGTTTTGACCCTGAGACATCAGCATGTTACGGAGCGTCAACGCTGATAGAGAATGCCTGGCCCGATAAGGGTGGTCTGAGGAGGGATTTATGTCTGTAGCTTTCGATATGCCGAACCATGACGAGATCGAGTCCGTGAAGGATAAGGTGTCGCCGGAGGAGTGGCAGACCCGCGTGGATCTGGCGGCGCTGTACCGCCTGGTGGCGTCGTATGGCTGGGATGACCTGCTGTTCACCCACCTGTCGGCCCGTGTGCCTGGGCCGGAGCATCACTTCCTGCTCAATCCCTTCGGGATGATGTTCGAAGAGGTGACCGCCTCGTCGCTCGTGAAGGTCGACAAGGACGGCAACAAGGTTATGGACAGCCCCTATGACATCAACCCTGCAGGCTTCACGATTCACTCTGCTGTCCACATGGCCCGCGAAGACGCAAAGTGCGTGATGCATCTGCATACGGATGATGGTGTGGCTGTTTCGTCTCAGGCCGCAGGCCTCATGCCGATCACCCAGCACGCCATGCAGTGCGGCGAGATCGCCTATCACGAATATGAAGGTGTGGCGCTCGACCACGATGAGCGCGAGCGCATCGTTGCCGATCTGGGCGACAAGCAGTTCATGCTGCTGCGCAATCATGGAACGCTGACGGTGGGGTCTGACATCCCGGCTGCCTTCCTTGCCATGTACTACCTTGAACGTGCCTGCACCATGCAGATCCGTGCACTGTCAGGCGGTGTTGATGTCAACAATCCGCCGCAGGGCACGCACGAGAAGGCGACGCATCAAAGCGAGGTCCTGTTTGACGGATCGGCAAGCCCGCTGGTCTGGCCGCCGTTGCTGCGCAAGCTGGACCGCGAAGACCCGAGCTACCGCGCCTGAGCACTCGCGGTACACACAGACTATGGACCGGCTGCAGCGTCATTGACGGTGCAGCCGGTTTTTCTTTTTGAATTGACAATCTGTCAGTTAATCGGAGACTCACAGAATGACGAATGTGACGACAGCACCGGCGCCGAAACCTGCCTCCACGCGCGGTGATACGCGGGCACGGCTGCTCACTGCCGCGCAGGAACTGTTTGTCACGAAGGGATTTCACGCAACGCGGCCGCAGGACATCTCCCGCGCTGCCGGTGTGGGTCACGGCACTTTCTATCTGCACTTCAAGGACAAGCAGGCCTGCTTCAATGCGTTTGCTGAAGCAGCCGCCGACGCGCTCGACACCTATGTGGAAGAGAATGCCGTCGAGAACCTGGAACCCTATGATGCCATCCGCAAGGTCATCAGCCTGACCTATGAATTTTCTCAGGCGCATCCAGGACTGCTGGCGGCTGCCCTTACCGACATGAGCGTGATTGATGGCGGTGATGCCGGCTCGATGCTGATGGCGCGGTGGGGTGTCCAGTGGGATGAACGGCTGGCCGAGTGGAAATCGCAGGGAAAGATCGGCGCGCATGTGAACACCGCGTATGTGGGCCATGCCATTCCGGGGATCATCCGTCAGATCGGTGAGTATGCCGCCGGCCTGGATGTCAGCGAGGATGAAACCCTCGACGCGACCATGGCGTTTCTCGCCGCTGGCCTCGGACTTCAACGAAATGGAGAAACTGCTTGATGCCGATACAGGATCTTGCCGGGAAAACTGCTTTCATTACCGGCGGTGCCAGCGGCATCGGTCTGGCGATGGCCAAGAGCTTCAGCGCGCGCGGCGCGAACGTCATGCTGGCGGATATCGAGGAGGGGCCGCTCAACGCGGCGGTGGAATTACTGTCCAAGTCCAACGCCAAGGTCGATGGCGTTGTGCTCGATGTCTCTGACCGTGATGCCATGCGTGCGGCGGCGCAGAAGACCATCGATACCTTCGGCAAGGTGCACATCGTCTGCAACAATGCCGGCGTTGGTGCCGGCGGGCCGATGGAGGAGGTGACGCCGTCGGACTGGGAGTGGTCGATTGACGTGAACCTCAAGGGCGTCGTCTGGGGCATCGAAGCCTTTGTGCCGCTTATCAAGCAACACGGCGAAGGCGGTCATGTGGTGAACACGGCGTCTATGGCCGGTGTGGTCCCGGTGCCCGGATTCGGCCCCTACACCGCAACCAAATATGCGGTCGTGGGCATGTCCGAAGACCTTGCCATGGAACTGGAGCCGTTCGGCATCGGCGTCTCCGTCCTGTGCCCGGGCTTCGTGAAGACCCAGATTGCGCATTCGCGGCGGACCCGGTCAGAGAAGTATGGCGACGACACTGATCGTGATCAGGATGCGATCGCCGCAGCTGACGATGCCGTAGCGGCGGGCATTCCGGCGGAAGCCGTCGGTGAGCGCGTTGTTGAGTGCATTCTCGAAAACCGGCTCTACGCCTTCACCCATCCGGAGTTCAAGGAAGCTGCAGCAATGCGGTTTGGCCGCATGGCCGACGACTTTGACTCGCTCGAAAATAGCCCGGCGATTCAAGGCGTCGACCCTGAGGTTAAGGAACGCCAGGTTGCTGTCTCTGCGGCCCTGCAGGAAGGCTTCACCCAGTAAGATTGCGCTGCGTCAATTCGGACCGGGCGTGGTTGATTGACCCTCGGGCCGGTCCTACCGTCCTGTCACATGTTGCGACAGGGACGTCCGGCTGACGGCCGGAATGCTTGGCCATGACGCAGACTGAAAGCAGTGCAGGCGAGACCGGTCCGGAATCGGAGGCGCAGGAGGCCGGCGCGCCCATATCCGGTGTTGAGGTTCTGTCCACCGGGTGGGGCGAGCAGCACAAGGAACACCGCTTCGGCAGCCGGATGCCTCGGACGATTTGGGCCTTGCTGTCGCGCAGCTGGGTGCCGCTGCCGATTAATGTCTTTCTCATCCGGCACCGTGACGGGCCGGTGCTGTTCGATACCGGGCTCGATCCGGCGATCCTCTCCGATCCCAATTACATTTCTCAGTGGATCGGCCGCGTACTCTTACGGCGGATATTCCGGTTTCACATTACCGAGTCCGACAGGCTTGGTGCCCAGCTCGACAAGGCTGGCGTGGCCCCGGCGGACATTGCCAAGACAGTCATCTCGCACCTTCATTTCGATCATGTTGGCGGCATAGCCGACGTATCGAATGCGGACCTTTTGGTCAGCGAGCGGGAATGGGCGCAACTGTCGGAGCCGCACCCGGAACACGAATGGATTCTCAAAGAGCACATTCTAATACCGGACGCGAAATGGAGGCCGATCAGCTTTGTGCCGACGGAAGATCCGCTGCTTAAGCGGTTCGGCGGTGCCCATGACGTGATGGGCGACGGTTCGATCATGGCCATTCCAACATCAGGACACACACCCGGCTCGCTCTCAGTGCTTGTCAGGTCTGACGGCCATGCTCCGGTTCTATTGATCGGTGATCTTGCCTATGCGGCTGATCTGCTCATGGAAGACAGGGTGCCGGGCACGGGCGACGCGGCCCAGCTGCGCGAGACGTATGCAAAGGTGCGCGCACTTAAAGCGGATCTGCCGGATCTGATTGTCTTGGCGTCACATGACGCCGGTGCGCGCGATGCCCTTGCGGCCGGCTGGGCAGTTGGGCGTGGGTAGTGGAGAGCTGCAGCGGCTTGGCCGGTTGGCCGGCATCGGGGTGCTGCCGTTCTACCTGACCCTGATCTTCGGTCTCGGTGCACTCGAGCCTGGATACAGTCACCTCACCATGACCATGAGTGTGCTTGGCGGCGTGACCGGCCCCAGGGGCCTGGCATTCAATCTTGGGGTGGGTGTTACCGGCATCCTGCTACTGCTCTTTGCGCTTGGGTTCGCACGTAGCTTCACGCCGAGCTGGTTGGTTCGCGCGGGCGTCGCCTGCATGATCGTGGGTGGGCTGGGATTTGTCGGCGCGGCTGTCTTTCACTGCAGCCCTGGATGCCGGAATGTCTTTCTCGAACCAACGCTGACTGGCCGCATTCATGCGGTCGCTGCCTTGCTCGGCGGGCTGTTTTCGGCAACGGCGCCGCTGTTATTCTGGGCAGCAATGCGCCGGGAAGAAAAATGGCGCCCCTTCGCTGGGTCCGCGCTGGCGGCGGCACTGGGCGCACATCTGCCGGGCATCTTTTTCTGGGCCACCATTTTGAGCGGCGTGCGGTTTCCAGCGGTCGAAGGCATTGCCCAGCGGATGGGATTCATTGTTGTCCTGATCTGGGTTGCCTTCATGGCGGCGCAAACATGGGACAAGAACATGGCAAGCAGCGGTTCAGGCACATGATTCTGTTTGTTCTGCCCGGGTCTGAGGCTTTCTGAATTGCTCGGAGGGCTTGAGAAAGGTTTGGATTAGGCTGATTTTCAGATGGCTTGCACAAATTCCTTGCATTGGGCTCCCGGCAGCACCATTCTTACTTACATAATTGTCGGGAAGGAGGCGCGGTGATGGACAAGACATCCGCCAGTGAAGACCCTGAAATCAAGGACAGCGCCTGGTATCAGCCACGCGCGGCCATGCATGCCATGCGCAAGCTCATGGAAGATCCTGAGGACACGGCGCAGGTGTTCCGCATCATTAAAGCAATGAGCGGGCCGGCGCGGGCCAAGTCCTTCAAGCGTTTCTGCAAGACCGCCGTGGGCCGTCGCGTACTGGCCAATCGGGAAAGCCTTGCCGATCGCCTGAATGATCGTGACGCGCTGCGTGCCATGCCTGAAGGGTCGCTCGGGCGTGCCTATCTCGCCTTCGTTGAGCGCGAAAACCTTTCTGCCGATGGCCTTGCTGATGCGAGCGAAGAGGGCGGCCGCTATTTCAAAACGGCCGATCAGGAGCTTTACAGCAACCGCACGCGCGACATGCATGACCTGTGGCATGTCACGACGGGTTATGGCCGCGATGGGCTTGGCGAGTTGTCGCTGCTTGCCTTTTCCTTTGCCCAGCTGGGCAATATTGGCATTGCCATGATCATCTATTTCGGCGCCCGTGGTGGCGTGCGTGAGTCCGGCGACCGCCGTATCTGGAAGGCCGTCTGGGAGGGCTTCCGTAATGGCCGCCGCGCCACGTGGTGGGCCGGTGAGGATTGGGAGGGGCTGTTGAGTGCCCCGCTTGAGGATGTGCGTAAGCAGCTCGGCGTTGTCCGTCCAGATACCTACAAGCAGGTGTTCAAGGATCACCTTGCGGCTGCACAGGAAGCGCAGGCGGTTGCCGCCTGAGTTTGTTCTTGGACAGCGTCCGACCATCGAGATGCATCGAAGCCTGGCTGGTCTGATCGACCGGTCAGGCTTCTTTCTATTGCACGGACGGTCCGGTGTCCTCTGCCGCCCCGGCACCGGTATCGTCGACCAGGATGATGTGCACCGCCCGCGGTCCGTGCGCACCCATGACCAGTGTTGCTTCGATGTCTGCGGTGCGCGACGGGCCGCCAACAAGGATCAGGGCGCGGGACATGCCCTGATTGTCTTTTGCCTGACGCGCGTTCTGCCAGACCTGCTCATACCCACCGACGATCTCACTGGTCTTGAGCACGATGATGTGACGGTCGGGAAGCAGGCCAATGCTGACCGGATAATCCGTTGCCGAAGCAACAGCAACGGCGCCGGTTTCGGCTATGCCTGCGCGGGCCCGGGTCACAGATGTCTGACCATCCAGCGCGGCGCGGTCAGTGTCTGCTGAAACCGTCAGTCCGGCCTCGATCCAGCCGAGCTGGGACAGCAAGTCGCTTGCGGGCAGCGTTACCGTCCGGGTCGCATCCTGCTCATCGAGATAGGAAGCCACCTTGCCGGGGACTGCCGCCATGTCTGCACAGTCAGCGAGGGTGCATCCAAGTTCCATGGCCTTGGTGACAAACATGTCCCGTGCTGCCGTTCCGACCGATGTGCCGATCTGCGGCACCAGCTGTGATGGGGGCGTCTGCAGGCGCTGGGTGGCCGCGGATGTGTCGGCACGGCCGCGCGATTGCTCTGTTGCCTTGATCTTCGAGAAGATCGCTTCCCTCGCATTGCTCATCGGCGCCGTCCTTCCTTGTACTGGCTGAGGAAGGTCTGTTCCCTCGGTACCGCAAGGTCACGCGACTGGGTCCAGCCGCGCCCTATGAAGGGAAGCCAGGTTGCCACGCGGCGGCCCTGTTGGCTGCGGGCGATGAGTCTGAGACCGACCCCCGCCAGATTGGTGGCGGCGCGGTAGAGCGATGGCCGCTTGCCGAGCCAGGTCCAGACGCCTAGGCCCCAGCGCTGGCCCGACGGGGTCAGGTGCGATTCAAACTCCTTCTCGCGCCAGTGCCGCATCATGGAGGGCAGGGGAATGCGCACCGGACACACCTCTTCGCACTTGCCGCAGAAGCTGGAGGCATTCGGCAGCTTGGCAGCGCTGGACACGCTGGCCAGCGCCGGTGTCCAGACGGCACCCATTGGTCCTGAGTAGACGGAGCCGTAAGACTGGCCGCCGACGGTCGTGAAGACCGGGCAGGCATTGAGGCAGGCGCCGCAGCGGATGCACCTCAGCATTTCTTCCACCGGGGTGCCGAGCATATCCGTCCTGCCATTGTCGACAAGCACGATGTCGAAGCTTTCCGGTCCATCGGCATCGCGGGCGCGACGGGGACCTGAATAGAGCGACACATAGTTGGACGTTTCCTGACCTGTCGCCGATCTTGCGAGGATGCGGAGGAACACCGACAGGTCATCGAGCGTGGGGACAATTTTCTCGATGCCGGTGACCACGATGTGCCGCTTGGGCAGTGTGGCGGACAGGTCTGCATTGCCCTCGTTGGTGATCAGCGCAATCTGACCTGTTTCGGCGACGAGGAAGTTGGCTCCGGTGATGCCCACATCCGCATTCTTGAACTTCTCGCGCAGGACGACGCGGGCTTCTTCGACAAGCTTGACCTTGTCCTCGACCTTCTCGGTACGGCCGAGATCCTTGTGGGCCTCGTAGAAGGTATCCGACACTTGCGCTGCCGTGAGATGCAGGGCGGGGCCGACAATGTGGAACGGTTTTTCCTGGCGCAGCTGGATGATGTATTCGCCAAGGTCCGTCTCAACGACGTTGTAACCCTTGCCGATCAGGTGATCGTTGAGCTCCAGCTCCTCGGTCACCATCGACTTTGACTTGATGATGTTCTTCGCATCTGCTTCGGCGCACAGCCGCTCGACGATCTCGTTGGCTTCATCGGCGGTGCGGGCCCAGTGGATGCGACCACCAGCTTCGTTAACGCGTGCCTCGAACGCTTCCAGATAGCTGCTCAGATTGTGAAGCGTCTCGATCTTGATGTCGCGCGCCGCATCCCTGAGCGCCTCGAACTCGGGAAGCTTGCTCGCGGTGGCTTCACGCAGCAAAGGAAAGATCTTGCCGAAGATGAAGAGCCCGGCCTGCAACTGGTCATCTTTTATTGCGGCCTTGGCGTTGTCCTGAAACTGGGCGGATGTGACATGCATCAGGACGCGTCCTCCTTGTCCATCCCGGCAAGAACTTCTGCAACATGATAGGCGCGCATCGGTTCCCCACGTCGGGCAAGCGCTCCTTCGATATTGAGCAGGCAGCCCACATCGCCGGTGACGACTGCTTCCGCCTCGGTCTTGAGGACTTCATCGACCTTTTTGCGCACCATCTCGCCGGATACGTCCGGATACTTGACGCAGAAGAGGCCGCCGAAGCCGCAGCAGACCTCCGAATCTTCCATTTCTGTCAGCGAGAGCCCGTCCATGCTTTCGAGCAGCTTGCGCGGTTGCTGCTTGATCTTGAGTTCCCGCAGACCTGAGCAGGAGTCGTGATAGGTCACGCTGCCGGAATGAGGAATGGTCATGGAACTGACGCCCGCGACGTCGGTCAGGAATGAAACGAGTTCATGGGTGCGGGCCGACAGGGCATCTATCTGCGCCTTTTCCGGCTCGTCCTCTTCAAACAGGCGAGGGAAATGCACCTTCACCATGGCCGCGCATGAGCCGGAAGGCACGACGACATAGTCGAACTCGCTGAACTGGTCCACAAATGCACGGGCGAATGTGCGCGCGCCTTCGCGATCACCGGAATTGTAGTTGGGCTGGCCACAGCATGTCTGGTTGCCCGGCACGCCGACCTCGAAGCCTGCTTCTTCGAGCAACTGGAGGGCTGCGAAGCCGACGCGTGGGCGCATCGTGTTGACCAGGCATGTCGCAAACAGCCCGACGCGGCCTTTTCCAGAATTTTCGGGATTGTTCATGCGGGCCGTTTCCTGCTTCAGTTTTCCGTATTAGACCGCGCAATTCAGGGCGGGGCAATTGGTGATCCGTGAGCTGGAAGAGACGCGGATTCACTTCCAACATCATGCAACCGGCACATTCGGGAAACAATCAGTGCGCAACACATTCCTCTCCATAGGTGCACTCCTGGCCGCGACGGCGTTGATGTATTTCGGTGCCGGACAACAGGGTATTCTGGTGCCGGTGCGGGCAGGTCTCGAGGGTTTTTCCGATCTGACCGTTGGCCTTTTCGGGACCGCTTATGCGCTTGGATTTGTCGCAGGCTGCTATCTGGTGCCGGTCTCTCTGCGCCGGGTTGGCCACATCCGGACGTTTGCTGTCATGGCGTCCCTCGCCGCAGCCGGCATCCTGATGCATGGTCTGGTCGTGTGGCCGGAAATCTGGTTTCCCCTTCGCTTTGTCGCCGGCTTTTCCATCGCCGGAGCGGCGATGATCATCGAAAGCTGGCTCAATGCGCGGTCGTCGAACGAGAACCGTGGGGGCGTCTTCTCGGTCTACATGGTCGTCTATCTGATTTCAGTGACCAGCGGCCAGCTGTCGCTTGTGGCCTTTGATCCGCTGATGCTCACCATGTTCGCGGTGTCAGCGATCATGTTCACCTTTGCCCTCATTCCAACGTCACTGACGCGAATGGACGCGCCCGAGGTTCCTGCCCGCGTGGAGTTGGACATCCGTGGCCTCTACAGGCTTTCGCCCGTGGGTGCGATGGGCGCGCTTGCAGTCGGGATGGCGAATGGCAGCTTTGGGACGCTCGGACCGATCTATGCGCAGGATACAGGCTTCACGACTGCAGGCGTCGCCGTGTTCATGAGTGTTGCCCTGATCGCCGGCGCGATCTCCCAGTGGCCTTTCGGTCGGTGGTCTGACTATGTCGACAGGCGTCTCGTGATCGGCTCTGTCGGGACCGTCGGTGCAATTGCCGGGCTGTTGCTGGTCCTGTTCGCCGCGCCGGGCTTTTCTGGATACGCCCTTGTCGGGCTGTTCGGGATTGCAGCCTACTCGTTGTACGGTCTGTCCGTCGCCCATGCGAACGATCACGCGGACCCGGCGGATTTTGTGACGGTATCAGGCGGTCTGCTGGTGCTGTTCGGCATCGGCTCTGCCGTGGGCCCCCTCGTGACGGCGCTTCTGTCGCTGTTGCTTACGTCGACCGCGGTTTTTGTTTTCACCGCGCTGATGCATGCCTCATTGGCAGCCTTTGCTTTCTATCGGATCGGCAGACGCAAGCCGGTTGCAGAAGAAGAGAAGGAGAGCTTTGTAGGCTTCGCACGGCCAACGTCGCCGGAAGCTGCTGTGCTTGATCCGCGTGGTGAGGACGCTGCGGACTTGCCCGACGACGCTGATCAGCCTGCGACGCCCTGACTTCTCAGCTTGAGCAGGGCAGGCAGGACGATCACGGTCGAGATCAGGAGAAACAGCATGGCGACTGTGAGCAGAATGCCCATGCTTGCCGTGCCTGCGTGAACAGAGACGCTCAGAGCACCGAAAGCACCGATGGTGGTGAGCGTACTGAGCACGATGGCCCGCGGGGTCGATGAAGCAAGCATGCGGTCGAGCGATCCGTCCTTGCGATAGCGCATCAGCATGTGAATGCCATTGTCGACACCAAGACCCATGATAAGCGGCAGAACGATAATGTTGGCCTGATTGAAAGGCATTCCGATCAAGACACCGGTCGCGGCTGTCGCGAGGGCTGCGAGGAGCAGCGGCATCAGCACAAAAGCTGTATCGATGAGGCTTCGCGTTGCAATCAGAACGACCAGCGAAACCGCGACCAGCGCGAGGACGACTGCCATCGTGAATGCACCGACGACAACATTCCCGACGGTGGCCTCAACTACAGCGCGGCCGGTGCTGTCCGGATAGACGGACTTCACGTCTGCAACAAAGGCACGCAGGTCTTCGGTTCGCGTCACATCGCCCTTGGGAAGGCCGATAACCAGTGCTTCGCCGTTGCTGCCGAGAAAACGATCACGGAGTTGTTGCGGGATCTGATCCAGTGTCGAGACTTCGCTGGCATTGAAGCTGTCCAGCAGTCGTTGCAGATCCCGTGAGAGCTGATTAGCAAGGAGATCATTGAGCGCTTCAAGCTGCGCCGGCGTGAGGCGGGCAAGCGCTTGGTCTAGCTCCTCGTAGTCTGCCAGTTCCTCGCCGGTGGTCGTGACGGTGTCTGCGAACGTCAGATTGTCGGGGACCGGGGCAGGTGGTGCTCCGAGTCGGCCTGCGAGCTGGAAAAAGAGGAATGCCGTGTCTTCAATGAGCAGGAGCTTGTCTTCCTGTCCCTGCGGAATCAGGTTCTCTGCTGTCTGCACCTGGCCGACAGTCGGCAGCTCTTCCAGTGTTGCGACGACCTGCGGTGTGTCTTCCAATCCCGGTGCCACGACATAGGCCGCGTAGTCCGTCACCAATCCTCGTTCCTGCAGATCAGCGAGTGTGCGGATCGGTTCCGACTGATCGTTCTTGAGGGCGAGCGTCGAGAAGTCGAACCGGGCCTGCGTGGTGATGAGGGCGGCGGCGATGCCGACAATTGCGGCTGCTGCGACAATGGGCAGAGCATGGTCCTGGCTCGCCCGAAACAGGGCGCCCGTGGCGGTGGCAAAGCTCCCGCCTGCATTGCGCTGATGCGGCATGCCGAGAGCGGACAGGCAGGCAGGTATCACTGTCAGTGCTGCAATCAGCGCAAGGCCCATGCCGCCGCCGGCAATCACGCCCAGGTCTGCAAATCCCTTGTAGTCCGTGGGCAGGAACGCAAGAAACCCGATCGCGGAGGTGAGGGCACCCAATGCGATAGCAGGGCCGACATGGGAGGCGGCAGCCGCAAGTGCCGGTCTTGTCGCCTCTCCACGTTCCACACCCTCCTGGGTGCGCAGGGCGTAGTGGATGGCAAAGTCGATACCCAGGCCGACGAACAATACGGCGAAACTCGCCGACAGGAGATTGACCTCCCCGATGCTCAGCATCGCCCATGCCATCGACCAGATACCACCGACCAGAAGGGTGATGACCATGACGCTGACAATGCGTGCCGAGCGCACACCGACGCCGAGGACGATGGCCAGCATGATCAATGACAAAGTACCTGCGAGGCCGAGGCTCTCCCGGACCTGAGAGAGTTCATCGACAGATAGCGGAATATTGCCGGTCAATCTGACCCGGTAACCGTTCTCGGTGGTCAGTCCGAGCTCTACTGCCAGGTCCCTGATGACATCCAGCTTGGCGCGTGGAGACAGGAAGTCCGTGTTGTCTTCGTTGATCTGCACCGAAATCAACTGCACGGACGTCTGTGCAGAGGTGCCCTCGAGCGCGCCCAAGGACAGTCGAACGGACTTGTCGTCCGAAGCGATGGCATCTGCCGCGCGCGCGATCTCGGTGGCCAGCGCGCGCAGTTCAGGGCGCTCTGCGTTGCCCTGGCTGGCGCCCTGACGCAACAAGGTCAGCACGCCGGACAGTCCGCGCTCATTGGCAACAATGGCGATACCTGGTTGCGCTGCGACTAGTGCATCCAGTTGCCGCGCGAGATCATCTTCGCTCAGGTAGAGGAGGCCATTCTCTCTGAAGAAGGGCATGGTTGCCGTGGTGAAGACCGACCGGAACAAGTCGGACCGCGCTTCGAGAGCGACCGCGAGATCCTCGGCGCCGTTTGCTGCGCCCGCCGCCGACGCTGACTCGACCACGACCAGCGTTGTCCGCTTGTAGGTGGGGAAGGCGTCGCGAAATGCGTCAAACCGGTTCTGGAACTCGGAGTCGGGCGCGATGAGCGAGGCCTGATCGGCATTCACACGAAAGTGAGTGACGGCGAATACCCCCGCCGCAAATGTGACAAAAGCGATCACTATCAGCGAAAGGACCGGAGCTGCGGCAATTCTGGCGACCAGTGTGGCTAGGAGTCGCGACATTCAGCTATGGTGCATCTTCAGGAGGGTACATACATGCCGGCTGGAGCGGCGGGTTACTGGTCAATGACACATTTTGAAGAAACAGGACAATAATATGGCATCTCCGTTTGATGCAGCAGCAAAGGTCGAGACAGCGTACCTCCGCATGGTCCGGACCCTCTTCGGGCTTGCCTCACTGATTCTGCTCGGTGCCGGCCTGGCTGCATCACCCGCCCTGGCCGAAGCGGATGATGCCAGTTTGCAGACGGCTGCGGTTGAAACCGTTGAGGCACTGCATGCAGGTCTGACCGAGTTGATGGCAACGGCCTCGGAAAAAGGCGTAGATGGCATGCAGGCATTTGTTGGAGACGTCGTTGACGAAACCTACAATCTGCCGGGCCTCACCGCGCAATCCATCAGCCCGTCGGCCTTCCGGCAATACAGCGATGAAGAACGCTCCCGGGTCGTCGCCGCATATCGTTTGTTCGCCGTTGCTAACTATGTGAGCCAGTTCGGCAAGAAACTGCCGATCACCTTTGAAACCATCGGTGCCTCTCAAGGTCCGAATGGCGCTGTGTTGGTCGAGACTCAGCTCAATCGTCAAAACGGAGATCCGGTGCAACTGGTGTATGTGATTGCGGGTAAGGACACTCAGCGCGGCATTACTGATGTGCAGTACAATGGTGTCAGTGAAGCGGCGCGCCGGCGGTCGGAGTTGTCCTCGCTGGCAAGGGAAGGGGCCGATGTACTGGCCGCAGCTCTTGAAGACAAAGCTGCGCAACTTGCCGCGGCGTCTGAGTGAGACATGCATCCTCTTAACGGCAGCAACTACAAGACGCTTTCATCGGTCCTTGCCGAAAGCGGTCCCCTCCCACTGCGTTCTCTTCCCAGTGTCGGTGGGTTGCTTGGTGCTGTCATCGGTCGCACGCCCCTGTCAGCAATTGAGCGCCTGCATACCCGCCGCCTGATGTCCCGCTCCGGCGACATGCCGCCGCCGATCTTCATCGTCGGGCATTGGCGCAGCGGTACGACACATCTTTACAACCTGATGGTTCAGGATGACTTCGGCTTCGTTCCGCCGGTCGCTACAGGTCTCCCATGGGACATGCTGTTGCTGGGGCGTGCGTTGAAGCCGGTCATTGATCGCGCACTGCCTGAGACACGCTACATCGACAACATTCCCGTCAAGCCCGACTCTCCGCAGGAAGACGAGATTGCATTGGCGAACATGTCGCCGCTCTCCTTCTACCACGGGATCTACTTCCCCAAGGCGTTCGACCAGCACTTGGCGCGTGGTCTGTTTTTTGATGGGTGTTCGGAAGAAGAGGTCGAAGAGTGGAAGCGCACCTTCACCTATTTCATGGACAAGCTGTGGCTGCAGCAGGGGCAGAAGCGTCTCCTCATCAAGAACCCTGTTTACACAAGCCGTGTCGCGATGCTCCACGAGCTCTATCCGGATGCGTTGTTTATCCACATCCGCCGCAACCCCTATGAAGTCTTCGAGAGCATGCGGAACTTCTACGCCAAACTCTTTAAACAGCTTGCCCTGCAGCCTTACGATCATGTCGATATCGATGCTGCTGTGCTCTCGGTCTATGAACGCATAATGGGCCTGATCGACGCAGAGTGGCCGTCGATTCCCGAAGCACAGAAAGTCGAGATCCGCTACGAGAACCTGGATGCCGACCCAGTGACACAGTTGGCAAGGATTTATGATGCCCTCGGACTACCAGGGTTCGCGGATGTGCGTCCGCGCTTTGAGGCCTATCTGCAGTCGGTTTCCGGATTTCAGAAGAACCGGTTTGACTATTCCGACCGATCCGCTGCATTGGTTGAAAGTCGGCTTGGGCATCTGGTGGCGGAAGGCGGATACATGCGCCCGGGAGGTCGTGGCGTCTAGACGATGATCAAGGTGGGGGGGAATGTGAAGAGGCGTTGGCGCTCGACAGCTGCTGCAACAGCGATTGCGGCCTTTGTCATGTGCGTGCCGATGATCGCCGCCGCCTTTGCCGGAACCGACACTCCCTATGCCTGCACCCAATTCGACGTCGTGGATACCGATGGCGCACCGGTTCTCGGTATTGAGGACATCGCACTCGATGAGCGCTATCAGCGTCTGGTTCTGAGCGCCTACGACCGCTTTGCTGTCATGGCAGCCCAACAGGACGGCACAGCCCTGCCTGGCGGGGGCCTCTATTCGCTGCCAGTGGAACAGCTTGAACGCCCCGGGCCCTTTGTCGCACAGAGGCTACCCTTCGGCGAAAATGACCAGCCGCTCATACACCCGCACGGCATTGGTCTCTACGACGATGTGGAGGCACACCGGCTTGCCGTTGTGAACCGCTACTCGGACACGCACGACGCGTCAGCTGCAACGCTGATGTTGTTCGACATCAGCGAGGACGACCTGAGCCTCGTGGCGGAAATTGACGATCCGCTTGCATGCCGGGCCAACGACATTGCTCTCATCGACGCCACGACGGCGCATTTCACCTATGACCAGGGGAGCTGCGGCGCACTCGGCGTCTGGTTGGAACGTATCTTCAGCCCTTCGCGATCCGGGCTACGTCGCGCCGATTTTGCCGCGCCTGCAACCGCACCCGAGACGGTGGTCGAAGGACTGGCATTTGCGAACGGTGTGGTTTTGACCCGCGATCGCCGGTCAATCCTTGTTTCTGCCTCCCGGGACCGTGTCCTGCGCCGATACGCCATCCCCGAAGGGGACATGGCATGGCAGGATCCTGAAATCATCCTTGGGTATGACGGGGGGCCCGACAATGTTTCAGTTGCTGATGACGGACGCATCATTACTGCAGTTCATCCGGCGCCTTTTGCCCTGTTTCTCCACATGAACAAGTGGGGGCCGTTGCCTCACAGTCGTGTCGTGATTGCACAGCCGGACGGAAGTGATCCATTGATCATTGATGGGTCAAAGGGACAGTTGCCCGGTGCAGCTACATCTGCGGTCGAAGTCGGTGACGTGTTGGTGGTGTCATCTGCCTGGGACGAGGGTCTGGGCATTTGCCGGCCCTCTGCCGCAGGCGGGCCCCTAAAAGTATCCGATGCAAACTGAGCTTACGCTGGTGACCGGCGGCGGCGGGTTCCTTGGCCGTCATGTGGTGCGGGCTCTGCGGGCTCAGGGACATGCTGTTCGCGTGCTGGACGTTCAGGACGCGCCCCAGGAGTTGGCGGCAGACTGGGTCGTTGGATCGGTGACTGATCCGGACACGGTCCGCACCGTGCTTGGCGATGTGGCGCGTGTCATTCACCTGGCCGCCATCCCCCATCTTTGGTGCCGTGACAGGTCCCGGTTCGATGCTGTGAATGCGGCGGGCACACAGGTATTGCTTCAAGCCGCCGCGTCTCAGGGCGTGTCGGCCTTTGTCCATGTGTCTTCGTTGACGACGCGGGTGGCCGGTCCTCCCGGCGGCCCACAGAGACAGGTCGCTGAGGCTGATCTGCCACCGCTGCATGACATGCTTGGGCCGTACCCAAGATCAAAGTGGCTGGCGGAAGACCATGCCCGCGCGGCAAGGCGCAATGGACTTCCGGTGCGCATTGCGGTTCCGACAATGCCGCTTGGACCGGGAGACTTTGGGTTCACACCACCAACGCAGATGGTCCTGGACTTTGTCTGCGGTCGCACGCCCGCCTTCATGGAAAGCGTGATGAACGTCGCTGACGTGCGGGACATGGCTACGCAGATCGTTGCAATGCTTGAAACTGAGGTGCCGGAAAGCGGCTGCTTTGTGGGCGGCGTCAACCTGAAGCTTTCAGCCTTGTTGCAAAGCCTTGAGGCAGCGAGTGGCGTGAAGATGCCGACGACGCCGGTTCCCGGGATCGTTGCGGAGATGGCGGCGCTGGTCGATGAGGGACTTCTGTCGCGCCTTACCGGCAAGCCGCCAAAGGCACCCCTTACCGGGGTTCGTCTTGCGCGGCGGCCGGTTGCGTTCGACATGACGCTCGCGCGCTCTCTTCTTCCGGCTCCCGAGTATGACCTGCAGATGACCTTGGAAGATGTGCTCGCCTGGTTTGACCAACAAAATCTGTGGCACCGGGCCACGTAGTCGCACCGCAGACATCCGTACTCAGGTGGCCGGGTAACTGCGCCCCTTCCAGCGTGCGCCGGAGCCGCGTGCGTGGCGAATGGCGGATGCGAGCGTTGCGCCGCCGTAGAAAATCGTAGCGAGGGGTAGGGCAAAAGCCCATGCCCGGGTCAGCCCATACATTCTGACCGTCGGCCAGTAGGTGCGCGCCATCAACAGCAGAGCCGCCGCACCGGCAATGCCGGTGAGCGTGCTGGTATCGGACATCAGCCATGTCGCTACCGCCCAAACCGGGATGATGAAAGTAAGCACGAGGCCGAGCAGCGCTCCGGCGAGCATGATCCAGCTGTACCGCAGCTGTGTGAAGGCTGTGCGTGCCACCATGTTCCATATGCTCTCAAGCGACCGGTTGTCCCGCCGCGAGATGACCTCATGGGTGAGCGCCGTCAATGTGTCCTGAGCTGGCCGCGCTCGCTTCAGCACCTCGGCGAGGGCGCAATCGTCGATGATCTCGCCTTTGATGGTTTCAATGCCGCCTGCCGTCGCGAGCGCGTCGCTGCGGACCAGAAAACAGCCACCTGCTGCCCCGGCCAGCGAATCAAAGCGGGTGTTGGCGCGCCGGAAGGGGTAGATCAGCTGAAAGAAATAGATGAAAGCAGGCACAAGCAGTTTGCCCCAGAGCCCGCGAGCGTCGAGGCGTGCCATCAGTGAGACGAATGTCAGCGACCTCGCGTCTGCGACACGCACCATCTTCTCAAGAACATGCGGCTTGTACTCGATGTCCGCATCGGTAAGCAGCAGGTAGTCCGGCTCCTCTCCTGCGACTTGGGTTGCGGTTGCCACACCCTGGGACAGCGCCCACACCTTGCCGCTCCAGCCATTGGGCAGTTCCTCGCCGGATATCACCTCGACTGGTACTCGGTCTGTGGATGCATCGAGCGCGATGGCCGCGGTCGCATCACTGCTCTGGTCATCAACCACGATGATGCGCAGGGGGCCGGAATAGGCTTGTGCCGTGAGCGATTTCAGTGTCTGGCCGATAGTCTCTGCTTCGTCGCGGGCTGGAATCACAACTGTCACCGACGAAGTGGTTGGATGTGCAACTAACGGTTCTGGTTCCAGCCAGATATCTGCTTTCCAGAAGCCGGCCCGCGCCCAGGTGAGATAGACCCAGGCCGCAAGCGAAAGCACAACCAAGGCGCTTAATTCGAGCGTTAGGAGATCGGCGAAGAAGTTCATGTGCACAAAGCTGTTTTGGTGGCAGATGGCCTGGTAGCTCTATCACAGGGAATAGCCGTATTCATGCCCCTGTTTCTTGCTGCCAGACGGGTGACGCGATAGCGTGCGGGCGGTCGAATCCGCCAGATTTTGGCGCTGTTTGGGAAACCCGTCAGGAATGGACACGAGCGATGCCACTGCCGGGGGCGCACAGACGCCCTTGACGGTCCGAGAGGCTGAAACGCCTTCCGGTAAGGCCGCAGGCGATGAGAATTTTCCCGTTGGATCGTTCCTGTTGCCGGCGCGCTTTCGACCGGCCATTGCGTGTTTCTATGGTTTTGCCCGGGCCGCAGACGACATTGCGGACAATCCCGCGCTGTCGCCGACGTCGAAGATCGAGCGGCTGGATCTCATGGACGCAAGTCTTGATGATCCGCGTTCCAACACGCGCGGCGGCAAACTGGCAGCGTTGCTCTCTGAACAGGGGCTGGACGTCCGTCATCCCCGGAAGCTGTTGAACGCATTCCGGCAGGATGCGCAGAAGACCCGCTACCAGACCCTTGATGAGCTGCACGGCTATTGCCGGATGTCCGCCGATCCTGTTGGCCGGTTCCTGGTGGATCTCCACGAAGGCGGCAGTGCACCCGGCGCGCGCGTTTATCCGTATGCCGATGGCCTATGCACGGCGCTGCAGATCGTCAACCACCTGCAGGATTGCGGTAAAGACCTGATGACGATGGACCGCTGTTATCTGCCCGGAGACTGGCTTGAAGAGGAGGGGGCATCCGTAGCAGACCTGCGCGGGTCGTCGCTGACACCCGGGCTGCGGGCAGTTCTGGACAGACTTCTGGACGATGTAGATACGCAGCTGGCGCGCGCGTCTCATCTGCCGCGCGCGCTTGTTTCGCGGCGTCTGGCCATGGAATCCGAGATCATCATCCGCTTGGCGCGAAGACTGGCCACACGACTGCGCAAAGGCGATCCGCTCGCAAGTCGCGTCAAGCTGACCAAGGCAGATTTTCTCGTGGCAGGGTGTGTCGGAGCGGTTGTCGGGTTTGTCATCGGCGGTCGCGGTAAGCTTCCACCGGAGGCGGCGAGATGAGCATCGGAACAGCGGATGCAGCCGTGCTCGGCACTCAGGGTATCGGGATGAGCGAAGCTGATGCCGCAGTGCATGCTGCCGAAATCGTCAAGCGTTCCGGTACGTCGTTCGCAGCAGGCATGCGTATCCTCGCGCAAGAGCGGCGCGAAGCAATGTATGCGATCTATGCCTTCGCCCGTGAGGTGGACGATATCGCCGACGAGGGTGGCACCTATGATCAGCGAATGGCCGGCCTCAAGGCATGGCGTCAGGAGATCGACCGCGTCTTCGAGGGGAAACCCGAGACCCCGGTTGGCGTGGCGCTCATCCCGGCTGTCAGGCGGTTTGATCTCGATCGCGACGAATTCATCATGTTGATTGAGGGTATGGAGATGGATGTGGAGGGGCCGCTGGTGGCGCCCAGCCACGAGCGTCTGATGGCTTATTGCCGCCGGGTCGCTGGCGCCGTCGGTCTCCTGTCGATGCCCGTGTTCGGCGCGGGCCGGGGTGACATTGAAGACCGATTTGCCCTTGCGCTGGCAAATGCCCTCCAGTTGACGAACATTCTGCGGGATGTGGATGAGGACGCGGACATGGGCCGGGTCTATCTGCCGGTCGAGTTGCTGGATGAGTGTGGTATCGAAACGCGCGACCCCATGGAGATCGCCCGCCATCCAGCGGTACAGGATGTCTGCCGCAAGCTTGGCCGCGAGGCGCGGGGGTGGTTCGGGGAGACGCAGGCGCTTTTGCCGCAGCTGAATTGGCGGGAGGTCCGGCCAGCGCTCTTGATGATGGGTGTCTATGAGCGCTATCTGCGCATGATGGAAGATCGAGACTTCGCCTCTGGTGCGCCGGTTGCACTTGGCAAGGGTGCCAAGTTGTGGATTGCCGCGCGATACCTTCTGTTGCCGCCGCGGCGCGCGGCGGGAGCGTAGGCACATGCCGACGGTGCACATCATTGGTGCCGGGCTGGCAGGACTGTCGGCCGCGGTAAAGCTGGAAGGTGCCAGCGTGCCGGTCCAGGTCTATGAAGCCGCAGGCCACGCGGGCGGCAGGTGCCGGTCCTACTATGACAAGACCCTGAACCACGTCATCGACAACGGAAATCATCTTGTCCTGAGCGGCAACAAGTCGGCACTGGCTTACCTGGATGCCATCGGGTCAGGCGATGCAATGTCGAGCCCGTCCAAAGCTGCGTTTCCCTTCATTGATGCGAAGACACGCGAACGCTGGACGCTCAAGCCCAACTGGGGGCCCATCCCGTGGTGGGTGATGTCCTCTGAGCGGCGGGTACCGGACACCCGTTTGCACAACTATCTGCCAGGGCTGAAGCTTCCCTTTGCCAAGGCGGATCAGACGGTCGCCGATGTGCTGCCGACGCGGGGCACCCTGTTTCAGCGTTTCTGGGAGCCGATGGTCATTGCGGTTCTCAATACCTCGCCCGAGAAGGGATCTGCCAAGCTTCTCTGGCCGGTGATGAAAGAGACCTTCCTCAAGGGTGAGCAGGCCTGCCGCCCGCTGACCGCGAAGAAGGGCCTGGGTGCCGCCTTCATTGATCCAGCGGTGCGGATGCTGGGCCGCACCAACCGTCCGGTTCAATTCAATACGCGGCTGCGCAGTTTCAGTTCGGAGGGCGGGCGGATCACGTCCCTGTCCTTTGCCGACCGTGAAGTTACTGTCCAGCCTCACGACGCTGTCATCTTCGCGGTGCCGCCGCAGAGGGCTAAGGATCTTCTTCCCGATATGGATGTGCCGGGTGAGGGAGAGACCATCCTCAATGTTCATTTCAAGCTGAAGCGCCCGGCGCCGCGCCCTGATGGTGTCGGGGTCATCGGTTTGATCAATGCCCATGCGCACTGGGCCTTCGTCCGGGGCAACATTGTCAGCCTTACGGTCTCCGCCGCCGGCGAGCTCGCTGACCGTCCGTCCGAAGAGCTTTTGCCGCTGTTTTGGGACGAGACCCGTTTCGCACTCGGGCTGATTGATCGTGATTACGAGGCCGGCAAGGTCATCAAGGAGAAGCGAGCGACGTTCAACCAGTCACCGGAAAGCGTGGCGCGCCGGCCGGGAACGACGACCGCGTATGACAATCTCCTGCTCGCAGGTGACTGGATCGACACGGGTTTGCCAGCAACGATAGAAGGGGCCATCCGGTCGGGGCAGCGGGCTGCGGATCATGTGCTCGCCCGGATTGACGCGGATTAACCTCGTCCTGCACCAACTTGCCGGACCGGGAGGCAAGCCGGTAGTATCGCAGTGCACAATTTTTGTGGGCTCTGCAATGCCCTACTCAGTTTCAGGTGACGCGCGTGACGGTTGTTGAATTCGGCCCCTCGGAAACGGCAGATACGGTTGAGGAAAGGGCGGCGCGCGAAGCGTTGATCAACGAGCAGGCTCAGGCGCTTCTCGGGATGCAGCGCGATGACGGCCATATCGTCTTCGAGCTTGAAGCGGACTCGACGATCCCGTCCGAATACGTCCTTCTCCAACACTTTCTGGATGAAGTTGATCCCGCCAAGGAAGCCAAGATCGCCCGTTATCTCAAGCGCATCCAGAATGAGGATGGTAGCTGGCCGTTGTTTCAGGATGGTGAGGGAGACATCTCCGCCACCATCAAGTCGTACTGGGCGTTGAAGTTGATCGGCGAAGACATCCATGCACCGCACATGACGCAGGCGCGCGAATGGGTGCTCGAGCGTGGCGGCGCATCAAAGGCCAATGTGTTCACACGCATCATGCTGGCGCTCTTTGAGCAGATTCCCTGGCGTGGTGTGCCGGTGATCCCGGTCGAAGTCATGCTGCTGCCTCAGTGGTTCCCGTTCCACATGTCGAAGATTGCCTACTGGTCGCGGACAGTGATTGCGCCTTTGCTGATCCTTTGCTCCCTGAAAGCAAAGGCCCGAAACCCGACCGGCATCAACATTCGAGAGTTGTTTGTTGTCCCGCCGGAGGAGGAGAAGGTCTACAACATCAATCCCAACGGGACTTTCGTTGGCGATTGCTTCCTCGTGCTCGACAAGGTGCTGCGTTTCTGCGAACCGGCATTCCCCAAGAGGTTGCGCATGCGCGCCGTCAACAAGGCCGTCGACTTCTTCACTGAGCGTCTGAACGGTGTTGACGGGCTTGGGGCGATCTATCCGGCAATGGCCAATTCGGTCATGGCGTATGATCTTCTCGGTTATCCCAAAGACGATCCCAACCTGATGATCGCCAAGGAGTCGATCGAGCGGCTGCTGATCGAAACCGATGACGAACTTTACTGCCAGCCTTGTGTGTCGCCGGTGTGGGACACCTGCCTGTCCTCCCACGCCCTCATGGAAGCGGGACTTGAAGCCGGCGACAAGGGACTGGACGGGGCTCTCGACTGGCTCAAGGACCGGCAGATACTGGATGTCGTCGGTGACTGGTCCGTCCGGCGGCCCGATGTGCGGCCCGGTGGCTGGGCATTCCAGTACAACAATGACTACTACCCGGATGTGGATGACACCGCGGTCGTCGCAATGGCCATGCACCGTACCGGCAAGGAAGACTACAAGGAGAGCATCGAGCGCGCGGCGGAATGGGTCATCGGGATGCAGTCTTCGTCTGGCGGTTGGGGTGCTTTCGAGCCTGAGAACGAGCATTTCTATCTGAACTCGATCCCCTTTGCCGATCATGGCGCGCTGCTTGATCCGCCGACGGAAGATGTGACCGCACGTTGCCTGTCCTTCCTTGCGCAGCTCGACCAGGACCGGTTCGCCAGGGAGATCGCGCTTGGCATCAAGTTCCTGAAGCGTGAGCAGCAGGATGACGGCTCCTGGTGGGGTCGCTGGGGTGCCAACTATATCTACGGCACGTGGTCCGTTCTCTGCGCGCTCAATGCTGTCGGCGAAGACATGCAGCAGCCCTATATCCAGCGGTCTGTGGCCTGGCTGAAGGCCCGGCAGCGGGCGGATGGCGGATGGGGCGAAGACCTTGCGACCTATCATGAGCACAGCAAGAGCGAAGTGCATGAGTCGACGGCGTCTCAGACGGCCTGGGCGGTCCTCGGGCTCATGGCGGCCGGCGAAGTGGAGTGTCCTGAGGTGCGCAAGGGGATTGCGTATCTGGAGGCCGCCAAGAGGGATGGGGCGCGCTGGGATGAAAAGCTCTACACGGGTACGGGCTTTCCGAAGGTCTTCTATCTCAAGTATCACGGCTACGCTGCTTACTTCCCGCTCTGGGCGGTGGCGCGCTATGAGAACCTCATGAAGAGCAATGACCGCAAGGTCGCCTATGGCATGTAGCCACAAGACCTGTCAGGGACCTACTGCGTGAAACGCCTTGGAATTGTGTGCGGGGTCAAGGCGGAGGAAGCCGCTTTGGGTGCGCTGCTGGATGACGAGGCCGTGCGCGTCGGCGTTTCGGGAGCATCGCCTGCCAGGGCCGAAGATCTGGCGCGCGAACTGATCGATGATCGGGGCTGTACATCTCTGCTGAGCTTCGGCGTATCCGGCGCAATCACGGACGCACTTGGTCCCGGCGACATTGCGCTGGCGCGCGCCATCATCATGAGTGATGGCGTGCGCCTTGCGACCTCACCCGAAATGCAACTGCCGCTGCGCGAGACGGCCGCCTCGGCGGGCCTCGTTCTACGGCATGTCGACATGGCCGATGCCGGAAGCGTCATTTCCAGTGCCGAAGACAAGCGCGCGCTGGGGCGTCTTACCGGTGCCCACGCTGTCGACATGGAGAGCGGTGCGGTGGCGCATGTGGCGCGGGAGCGCGGCGTCCCCTTTGGTGCCCTGCGGGCGATATCGGATGGTGTCGATCACACGCTGCCGCACGCGGCACTGGGCGCCGTCGGTCCCGGTGGTGATATTCGGGTGATGACGACAATCCTGCGGCTGATCCTGCGGCCTCAGGACCTGCCGGCCATGTTGCGATTGGCGGCCGGCAGTTCCAAAGGGTTCGGTAGCCTAGGCCGCTGTGCCCGCGACCTTGTCCCGGGACTTCTCGGGGTCGTGTAGGTCCTTGAGCTTTTCTTCTTCATCCAGCTTCTTCTGCACCAGCTCGTCATGGATGTATTTCGCGTGACGCTGGTTTGAGAGATCAATCTCGGGTGCGAAGTCGCCGGACGTCTTCGGTCCGCGCAGTGCCACCATCAGCGTTTTGAGCGGGTGCGCTGCTGCATCGGCCGCTGCGGTCGGTTCATAGCCACAATGGGCCATGCAGTCGGCGCATTTCTCATAATTGCCGGTGCCGTACTGGTCCCACTCGGTTTCTTCCATGAGCTCGGTGAAGCTTGAAGCGTAGCCTTCGTTGAGCAGATAGCAGGGCCGCTGCCAGCCGAAGATGTTGCGTGTGGGCATGCCCCAGGGCGTGCACATGTATTGCTGGTTGCCGGCAAGGAAATCGAGATACAGCGAGGAGTGGTTCAAGTCCCACTTCTTCTTGCCGGCTTTCACGCGATCTTCGCCCTTGCGGAACACATCGCGGAACAGGTCCTTGGTGCGGCGCCGCTCGAGGAAGTGCTCCTGGTCAGGCGCGCGCTCATAAGCGTAGCCCGGCGAAATCGTAATGGAGACGCCCAGGTCTGTGCAGTAGTCCAGATAAGCGGCTACCTGATCCGCACTCATGTTGTCGAAGATCGTTGCATTCACATTGACCTGGAAGCCCGCGTCCTGCGCGGCCTTGATGGCCGAGATGGCGCGCTTGAAGACGCCTTTCTGGTCGACGGCTTTGTCGTGCTCCTCTTCGAGACCATCAAGGTGCACAGAGAAGAACAGGTATGGCGACGGCTTGAAGAGATGCAGCTTCTTCTCGAGCAAGAGCGCATTGGTGCACAGGGACACGAACTTCTTCCGTCCCACAATGCCCTCGACGATTTCGCCGATCTCCTTGTGAATCAGTGGCTCGCCGCCGGGAATGGCAACCACGGGCGCCCCGCATTCATCGACGGCATCGAAGCATTCCTGAGGTGACAGGCGCTTATTGAGGATTGCATCCGGATAGTCGATCTTGCCACAGCCGGGGCAGGCAAGATTGCAGCGGAACAGGGGCTCCAGCATGAGCACCAGAGGGTACCGCTTGCGGCCCATCATGCGCTGCTTCATCACGTAGGCGCCAACCATTGCCATCTGTCTTAGGGGTACGGCCACTGTCTCTTGTTCTCCAGGCTGTCTGTTGCATCCGTTAGCGTTTGGGGTTCTGACGGGAGGTGTCAGGCGCCGGCAGCACGGGACGGTTCAGGTGTATCTAGCAATTCGCGCGGGAGCTTGAAGGTCACATTTTCGCGGATGACATTCAGGGTCTTCACGTCGACGTCGTGCGTTGTGCGCAAGCGTTCTATCACACCCTGCACGAGGGTTTCTGGCGCTGAGGCGCCGGCGGTCAGCCCGACACGCGTTTTGCCGTCAATCCAGCTGTCCTCCATCGCTGATGCATCTGCAATCAGATAGCTGGGAACGCCGATGGTCTCGCCCAATTCGCGCAGGCGATTCGAGTTGGAGCTGTTGCGTGCGCCGACCACGAGAATCATGTCGACATGCTTGGCCATCTCCGCAACGGCTGTCTGGCGGTTCTGGGTGGCGTAACAGATGTCACGCACGTCGGGGCCGACAATGGCCGGGTATTTCGCTTTGAGCGCCTCGATCACGTCGCGTGTGTCGTTGACCGATAAAGTGGTCTGCGTGACGAAGGCAACACGGTCAGGATTCTTGACCGAGAGTGTTTCCACATCTTCCGGCTCCGAGATCACGTGTACCTTGCCGGGGATTCGGCCCAGCGTGCCCTCTACCTCGGGATGGCCCAGATGGCCGATCATGACGACATCGTAGCCCTCTTCGGCATAGCGGCGCCCTTCGCGATGAACCTTGGTCACCAACGGACAGGTCGCGTCGATTGCCTTGAGGCCACGCGCGCCTGCTTCTTCCTCGACGCGCTCCGCGACACCATGTGCAGAAAAAATAGTGACGGCACCGACAGGTACTTCGTCCACTTCCTCGACGAAGATGACGCCTTTCGCGCGCAGGTCTTCCACCACATGCTTGTTGTGGACAATCTCGTGCCGGACATAGATCGGTGCGCCGAACCGGTCGAGGGCCCGCTCGACCACATCAATTGCCCGTTCAACACCAGCACAGAAGCCGCGGGGTTCTGCCAGAACCACGGTCATTTGTGGCTTAGTGTCGTTCGTAGTCTGACTATTTGCTGAAGCGTTCATGATGCCCATAATCATTGTCAGGTTTTCGGAGTGCCCACGAGCGGCTTGGCTGAACGCGTGGTCCTCGAAAACCCGGTAAATGTAATTCCCCCGAATACGTCGCAAGTGTGGTCGTTCGCCGTTTGCGTTGCAATACACAACCCGTCAAATTTCGTCGCCATTTGAAGGCTTTAACCATAATTCTGATCCGGACATTTAGCTGAGAGACGGTTGCGGAGCCGATTTGCGATCTTGTTGTTGTCGGTGCGTCCGGAAGATCACAGTTTCGCCAATAAAAGTTGATTTGTGGCCTGTCACTGTCGCACAGACCATACTATTTTGCGGGCGAACCAAAATCATTCACGCTGGGTGGCGTGCACCGTCAATCCGGTGACGGAGACCCGACGTAAAACCTAATTGCCTGCCCCGGACGTTCGCCGGGGCACCTTGTGACTGGAGCCGCAGCCTTGAGCAGCGTTCGACCCTACAGAGACATCTACCGGCGCGAGTGCCGCAAGATCCATGTTGGCAATGTTCCCGTTGGCGGCGATGCACCGATTTCGGTCCAGTCGATGACAAATACGCTAACGCCGGATGTCGAAGCGACGATGGCTCAGATTCGCGCGCTGGAAGATGCGGGCGCAGACATCGTGCGTGTGTCGTGTCCGGACGAAGAGTCGACAGCGGCTCTGAAGGAGATCGTGACCCAGTCGAATGTGCCGATCGTTGCGGACATTCACTTCCACTACAAACGTGCAATCGAAGCGGCCGAGGCGGGCGCTGCATGTCTGCGGATCAATCCCGGCAATATCGGCAATGCACAACGTGTGCGTGATGTGGTCCAGGCGGCCAAGGACCATGGCTGCGCCATGCGCATTGGCGTGAATGCCGGGTCGCTTGAGAAGGACCTGTTGGAGAAGTACGGAGAGCCTTGTCCGGAAGCGATGGTCGAGAGCGGGCTCGATCATGCGCGCATCCTCGAAGACAATGATTTCTTCGAGTTCAAGATCTCGGTGAAAGCGTCAGACGTGTTTCTCGCAGTAGCGGCCTATCAGGGACTGGCGGAAGCATGTGACTACCCGCTGCATCTCGGCATTACGGAAGCAGGCGGCCTGCAGTCCGGCACGATCAAGTCGTCGATCGGCATCGGCATGCTGCTTTGGTCCGGTATCGGCGACACCATTCGTGTGTCGCTCTCCGCTGACCCGGTCGAAGAGATCAAGGTCGGTTTCGATATCCTCAAGTCTCTCAACCTCCGGCACCGCGGCGTGAACATCATCTCGTGTCCGTCCTGCGCGCGTCAGGGGTTTGAGGTCATCAAGACCGTGGAGACACTTGAGAAGCGTCTCGAACATATTTCGACGCCCATGACGCTGTCGATTATCGGCTGTGTGGTGAATGGCCCGGGCGAAGCGATGATGACCGATGTCGGCTTTACGGGTGGTGGTTCGGGCAAGAACACCGGAATGGTCTATGTGTCCGGCGTCGCAGATCACAAGATTGATAATGACGGCATGGTCGACCACCTGGTCGATCTTGTCGAAAAGAAAGCAGCCGAGATTGAAGCAGCGCGCGCGGCGGAAGCGGTGGGTGCTGATGATCAAGCTGCAGAGAACCGCGTGACCGCGGCAGAGTAGGGGGGGCAGGTTTTGGCAAGCGAGGCAGCGGCGCCGGCAGTGATGCCGGGTGGGCCGCAGGCAGGCACGTCCAACCCCTTGGATGTGGATCTCGATGGACTGATGTCAGCGGTGGCTGACTCGGTAACAGCTGAACTTGACCGGTTGATCCCTGAGGTCGGCGGCCCACGCGGCCCTGTTGTTGAGGCCATGCGCTATTCAGCCCTGTCGGGCGGAAAGCGTTTGCGGCCGTTCCTCGTGATGGAAAGTGCCGGACTGTTCGGCGTTCCGGCGGCGCAGGCGCTGCGGGTCGGCTGTGCGGTGGAGATGGTGCATTGCTATTCGCTGATCCATGACGATCTACCAGCGATGGATGACAGCGACACTCGCCGTGGAAAGCCCGCCGTCCACAAGGCCTTTGATGAAGCAATCGCGATCCTTGCCGGGGATGCGCTTCTGACGCAGGCGTTCGAGGTTCTGGGCGGGTTTGAAACGTCCCGGGACCCCGCAATTCGCGCAGCTCTTGTTGTCGAACTGGCGAAGGCGGCCGGTGCGGCCGGGATGGTCGGTGGGCAGATGATTGACATCTCCCCGGCGCGTGAGCAGATGGACTTTGAGGGTATTGCCGAGCTTGAAGCTCTCAAGACCGGTGAGCTGATCCGCTTCTCCTGTGTCGCCGGCGCGCTTTTGGCGGCGACAGGTGAGGGCGAACAGAATGCGCTTGCTGGTTATGCTGCAGATCTTGGCCTTGCCTTCCAGGTTGCCGATGATCTGCTCGACGTGACCGGTACGGAAGAAGAGGTTGGAAAGCCCGTTGGACAGGACGACGGGCTGACCACATTTGTAACGCTCCTGGGCCTTGAGGGAGCGCGAAAGAAGGCCGAAGACCTGGTGGAAAGCGCATGTGCGCATCTGACCCCGTTTGGGGCGAGTGCGGACACGCTACGTGCGGTCGCGCGTTTTGTTGTCGACCGTAGCCAGTAGGCGACCGGGTTGATGTTGGTTTGGAGAATATGAGAATGGCCGAAGGTCACGCCAAGACTATGACAACCGACTTCCTCAGCCGCATCGATATGCCGGCTGATTTGCGGCGCCTGAATCAGGAGGACCTGGTCCATGTGTCCGACGAGGTGCGTCAGGCTGTCATTGAAGCTGTGTCTCAGACCGGCGGGCATCTTGGCGCCGGCCTTGGGGTCGTCGAATTGACCGTGGCGCTCCACTACGTGTTCAACACGCCGGATGACAAGTTCATCTGGGATGTGAGCCATCAGTGCTATCCGCACAAGGCGCTGACGGGCCGCAAGTCGCGGCTCAACACGCTGCGGACCGGCGGCGGTTTGTCCGGCTTCACCTCGCGGGTCGAGAGTGAGTTCGATCCGTTCGGTGCTGCTCATTCCTCGACCGCGATTTCCGCGGCGCTCGGTTTTGCCGCCGGCCGTGACTTCATGAAGCGTGACAACCAGGTGGTCGCCATTGTCGGCGACGGCGCCATGTCCGCCGGTATGGCGTTCGAAGGTCTCAACAATGTCGGTTCCGAGAAGCGCCGGATGGTGATCATTCTCAACGACAACCACATGTCGATTGCGCCACCGGCAGGTGCGCTGTCTCACTATCTGACTGAGCTGCGCTCACACATGCCTGACGAAGCGACCCGTGATGCCGGTATTGCCAAGGAAGGTCTGCCGAGTTTCGTGGACCAACCGACCATGTTTGATGACCTGGGTGTGCCCTATGCCGGGCCGTTCGACGGGCATGATGTCGACGAGATGGTCCGTGTGCTGACGGCAGCGCGCGACCATGATGGTCCGATACTGCTTCACGTCATTACCCGCAAGGGCAAGGGGTATGGTCCTGCCGAAGCATCGGCAGACTGCTACCATGGCGTGTCCAAGTTCAATATTGCAGACGGCAAGCAGGACAAGGGTGTTCCGGCCGCGCCGAACTACGCCAAGGTCTTTGCAAACGCGCTGATTTCGGAAGCCGAACGCGACGAGCGCATTGTCGCCGTGTCGCCCGCGATGCCCGATGGCTCGGGTCTGACGAAGTTCGCCGAAGTCTTTCCCGACCGTCATTTCGACGTGGCCATTGCCGAGCAGCATTGCGTGACATTCTGCGCCGGCATGGCGGCGGAAGGTATGCGTCCGTTCGCGGCGATCTACTCGACGTTCCTGCAGCGTGGCTATGACCAGGTCATCCATGACGTGGCCATTCAGAAGCTTCCCGTGCGCTTTGCCATCGATCGCGCCGGCATGGTCGGTGCTGACGGCGTCACCCATCAAGGCGCGTATGACGTCGCCTATCTCGGCTGCGTGCCGAACATGATCATGATGGCTGCCGGCAACGAGGCAGAGCTCGTCGACATGGTTGCCACGTCAGCCGCGTTCGATGAAGGGCCGCTGGCGCTGCGGTATCCGCGCGGTGAAGGTGCCGGCGTTGAGATGCCCGAGCAAGGTCGACTGCTGGAGATCGGCGAGGGCGTGGTCCTGCGCGAAGGCTCCAAGGTCGCGATCCTGAGTTACGGTGCGCGCCGGCACGATGCGCTGGCCGCCGCGGATAAGCTGGCCGCCATGGGGCTGTCGGCAACGGTCGCAGATGCCCGGTTTGCGAAACCGATTGATGATGATCTGGTCCGTCAGCTGGCGACCAATCACGAGTTGCTGGTCTCGGTCGAAGAAGGCTCCATCGGCGGCTTCTCAACATTGGTCTATGACAGCCTGTACCGGCAGGGACTTGATACGGGCCATGCCCGGTTCGTCCCGATTTTCATGCCGGACATCTTCATCGACCATGACAAGCCGGCGGTTCAGGTCGCTGCCGCGGGGCTGGACACTGCGGGCATTGTCTCCCGGGTCGTCGAAGCACTGGGCGTGGACGCGAGTCCGTCGCTTGCTGCCGCGGGAGTTGGCGCGGAATAGAGCCACGACTCTGTCACCCGCCAAGGTCCTTTCTGACCGCCCATCTGACACACAGATGTCATCTTCGTGCCTGTGACAAAAGCGTCATCGTCCGGCTGCTAAGCATGCATGTCGTCGGCTGCGCCGACTCGTGTAACTGCCGGAGCCTGACGTGGCCAAATCCTCCCTTCAAGAGACCCGTACCAAGCTAAAATCAGCTGTCCATCAGAACGAAGCGGCAAGCCGTGCGGGCTTTCTGGAGCGACTGTTCACCTTCGCCTTCAAGGGGCTTGTCTATCCCCAGATTTGGGAAGATCCGGAGGTGGACCTTGAGGCACTTCGGCTGACGCCTGAGTCGCGGATGCTGACCATTGCGTCCGGCGGATGCAATGTTCTCAGCTACCTGACAGCGGATCCGAAAGAGATCATCGCCGTCGATCTGAACCGCGCCCATCTGGCACTGACGCGCCTCAAGCTCGCGGCCGCGCAGGGCATGCCCACATATGAGGCTTTCTACCGTTTCTTCGGTGAAGCGGACGCCAAGGCAAATGTGCGGGCGTACCGGCGGTTTGTGCGCGACCGGCTGGATGATGAGAGCCGCCGCTACTGGGAAGGCCGCGACTGGATGTTGCAGCGGCGCATCTCCCTTTTTTCCCGCGATCTCTATCACCATGGGCTTCTTGGTTACTTCATCGGTGTGGCGCACTGGCTGGCACGCATGCATGGGACGGACCCGCGACAGATCGTCTGGGCCCGGACGATTGATGAGCAGCGCAGCTTCTTCGAGACTGCTCTGGCGCCGCTCTTTGACCGGCGCGTTGTGCGTTGGGTCACCTCGAAGAAGATGTCACTATATGGGCTCGGCATCCCGCCGGCGCAATATGAGGCGCTCGCTGCGGACGGGGGCGGTGACATGGCGGCAGTGCTCAAGGCGCGGCTTGAAAAGCTCGCCTGTGGCTTCCCGATGGAAGACAACTATTTTGCCTGGCAGGCCTTCGGCCGCGGCTATGCGTCCGGTCCCTCCGGTCCGTTGCCGCCTTATCTGCAAAGCGAGTGCTTCAATGACATCCGCGACCGGGCTGACCGGGTCAGGGTATGTCACCGGTCCGTGACCGAGCAGCTGCAGGGCGAAGCTGATGACAGTCTCAATGCCTATGTTCTGCTGGATGCACAGGACTGGATGACCGACGCTCAGCTCAACGACCTTTGGCGGGAAATCACGCGTACGGCACAGCCTGGCGCGCGGGTGGTGTTTCGCACCGCCGGGCAGCCCTCCATTCTGCCGGGTCGGGTCGACGATGCTGTCATGGAGCAATGGGACTACCGTGCTGAGGACAGTCTCGACTATTCCCGCCGGGACAGGTCGGCGATCTATGGTGGCGTCCACCTGTATGTCTTCCAGGGCTGATGTCCCATGAAAGAAGACGCCACTAACACCCGGGAGCTGATGGATTCGATCTATCGGACCCAGCGCCACTTCTACGACCTGACCCGAAAATACTATCTGCTCGGCCGGGACCGGCTGATCCGTGAACTGGCGCCGCCGCAGAATGCTGCTGTGCTTGAGATCGGCTGCGGCACCGGCCGCAATCTCATCAAGGCGGCCCGCCGCTATCCCCATGCGCGCTTCTACGGGATTGATATCTCGGAGGCGATGCTGGAGAAGGCGCGGTCCGAAATCGAACGGGCCGGGCTGTCTGGGCGCATTGAACTCGCGCAGGCGGACGCAGCCCGGTTCGATGCTGGTGCCCTGTTCGGTCGCAGCGCATTCGACCGCGTCTTCTTCTCCTACAGCCTGTCGATGATCCCGGTGTGGCAAAAGGCGCTGCGGCTTGGCCATGAAGTCACCGGACCCGGCGGCCGCCTGATGATCGTCGATTTCGGTATGCAGGAGCGGCTTCCAGGCTGGTTCAGCCGCCTACTCATGTGGTGGCTCAGCCTGTTCCATGTGTCGCCGCGTGCGGAACTGGGCGACGCGATCAACGACCTCGGACGCGGACGCACGCAACAGCTCTATGGCGACTACGCGCGGCTGGCGGAAGTGCTGCGCTGATTCGTAGTCCACAAATGGACCGAAGCTAAGGCGCCGATATTGGACACTGTGAAGCCAGCGGGCCGACGCCATAACGGGCGCTTGGCCCGGAAGCGCAACCTTCCAGCCCGACCGCAGGCATCTACCAGGGAAGGTTTGTTGCGGCTTCGCAACGCCGCTCGATGGATGGCAACCGCAGGGGTCTTTTGGGTTGATCAATATGGTTTGCAGATGCCGAATTGCATTCAGAGGCTGACATTCAGGCGCCGGTCGAAGTCAGAACCATGGGGGTAGGTAACACAGTGGCAGTCCCAAGACTCCGAGTTTTGCTTCGTGTGGTGTTGATAGCTGCAGGTGTCGCGGCATGCCTCTTTCTTGTCATCGCGGAAGTCAAGCCGTTCGATACGCAAAGAACTTACGAGGTATGGAACCCGAGCGGAACCGGTGGCTTCGTCATAACTGTGCCCTTCGGACTGTCCTACAAGGCTATCGCTGGCTCAGCTGGCGACAGTCGCATAAAGGTCGTGGTGCTTAGGTCGCGCGTTTCGGATCTAAATGCTGTTTTGGAAAAACTCGACTGTCAGCACTTTCCAGCATCTACAGACCACGGGACTCACATCGAACTGCGGGCAGGAAAGAATTCGGAGTATCTCATTCGGTATGAGATGGCGTCGAGATACGCAGAATTGGTTCCCGATGTTCCGCATTGGAAACCGAAAGGTGAGCGACCTGGGAATGGACGTCAGTATTTCGCCGTCTTGCAGCGCAATGAGCTTGGCGTTCCTACAAAGTATGCCACTTGCTTGTATGGGCCTATTCCCCAGAGCATTAGTGTCGGCGCATGTCGAGTAGTGTTTCCAATTCTCCCTTCTCTCTACGCACACTCTCTTCTGGAAAAAGTCGACCGCGCCGAATGGTCTGAGCAGATCGCGGCGATAGCGTGCTTGGCGCGCAAAACTGCTTACGAAATTTCTCTGTAACGGCTTGTTCAAAAGAGATTGTTTCTATGCCCTCCATAACCCCTGACATTGACTGGACTGACCCAATCCCGGTCCAGCCGGTGTAAGGCACAAAAATGGCGCAAATGGTGAAAAACCAATGATCGAAGTGCCGACCAAAACTCTCAAAGTCACTGGTTTTGTTATGGTGCCGGCTGAGGGACTTGAACCCCCGACCCCCTGATTACAAATCAGGTGCTCTACCAGCTGAGCTAAGCCGGCACATCTGGGCCCGTCTCGGCGCCCGATCAATCCACTCCGGTGGAATCGCGCGAGATATAGCGTGCATCGCGTCGGCTGGCGAGGCCCAAAATCCGTGCGCTTCAGGACCGCGTATCAATCGCGCTGGCGTGCGATCTCGTAGAGTGCCACCGCCGTGGCGTTCGAGACATTGAGCGACGCAAAGCCTGGTTCGCCGGGGATCTTCGCCAGCATGTCGCAGCGCTCGGCTGTCAGGCGGCGTAGGCCGGTGCCCTCGGCGCCCATGACAATGGCGACCTTGCCCTTCAGGTCGATGTCTCCGAGCGGCTTCTCGCCGGTACCTTCCAGCCCCACGGCGAACCAGCCTTCCGCCTGAAGGACCGCAATGGCCTGGGCCACATTGGGCACTTGTACCAGCGGCATCTGCTCGACAGCCCCGGAGGCTGCCTTGGCCAGTGCCCCAGTCACAGGCGGTGAGTTGCGGCGGGTCACGACGACGGCACGGGCGCCGAAGACGGCGGCCGAGCGCAGCACAGCCCCCACATTCTGAGGGTCGGTAACCTGATCGAGAATGACAATCGGCTTCGGGGCCGCGGTGTCAGCCTCGTCATCTGGTCCTTCCGCCATGACGTCGGCCAGAACTGGCTCGGGCAGGGGCGCGACCCGTAGGGCGATGCCCTGATGCACGGTGCCGGGCGGGAACATGCGGTCCAGTTCGCGGGCGTCGGTCTTTTCGATCTGCAAGCCGCGCTCGCGTGCCGGCTCCGCGATGGCTTCGGCGCCGCTGTCCGTCGCCAGCAGCCGGAGCGCCCTACGTTTGGGGTTCAGCAGAGCAGCCCGCACGGCGTGGATGCCATAGAGCCAGTCCGATCCATCGACGATCTGCGGTCCGCTGCCGCGGGCTCGGCCGCCGGCACGGCCATTCTGACCCCGCGACCCCGGGCCAGAGCGGCCAGGGCGTGCAGCGCCACTGCGGTTGCGCCCCGAACGGTTGGCGCCGCCCCGGCCGTCGCGTCCACCGCGGCGTCCTCCGGAGGACCCTCCCGGGCCAGATTTGCCCGATTTCGGGCGCCCTGGCCCGGAACGTCTGTCATCACTCATGAGAGCGCTCTAACTGGAATTCGGGGAGCCCGCAATCGCAACCGGCACCGAGTCGCTGATAAATCCTGTACTGTGGCCCGCCCGGCCACGTATCCGGCAGCAAACGGGCGCTTTCGCCGCGACGAGGCCATTGACATTTAGGGTCGAAAACGCCTATTTCCACGCCACCAGCGGCGCTATTCGCCGGTGTTCCCCATATGAGCGACAATCTGGACAATGTCGGCTTCTCCAAACGGTAAGCCGAACAAGACGGACTGTCTCTTTTTCATGGTGAAATCCGGGATGATCCGTTGGGACTTCTTGAAGGGCCTTTTCGCGGTTTTCTGCCGTTTTTGAGGTGATGGATAAGGAGGGATGCCCGAGTGGTTAAAGGGGACGGACTGTAAATCCGTTGGCTATGCCTACGTTGGTTCAAATCCAACTCCCTCCACCATCTCCTTCAGGAAGACAGGACGGCTGGTTCATGGTGGAATGATTGATGTTCGATCCTTTGCCATGACCGGATCTGGCGGGTGTAGCTCAATGGTAGAGCAGCAGCCTTCCAAGCTGACGACGAGGGTTCGATTCCCTTCACCCGCTCCAGCTTGGGCTGGGCGTACCCACGACCGGGCCGGTTCAGCCCGAAAACTGGACTGCAGCCGATACTGAAGTCGGTACCGGCACCCACTTACTGGCAAGGCGACACATCGCCGATTTGATCGACGAACAAGAGGTCCGAGAGAAGAGATGGCCAAGGAAAAGTTTGAGCGCACGAAGCCGCATGTGAACATCGGCACGATTGGTCACGTTGACCATGGGAAGACGACGTTGACGGCAGCGATCACGAAGGTTCTTGCGGAGCAGGGTGGCGCAGAGTTTTCTGACTACAACGACATTGACAAGGCGCCTGAAGAGAAGGCGCGCGGCATCACGATCTCGACGGCGCACGTTGAGTACGAAACCGATGGCCGCCACTACGCGCATGTGGACTGCCCGGGCCACGCCGACTACGTGAAGAACATGATCACGGGTGCGGCTCAGATGGACGGCGCGATCCTGGTTGTGAACGCTGCTGACGGCCCGATGCCGCAGACGCGCGAGCACATCCTTCTGGCCCGCCAGGTTGGCGTTCCGGCGCTGGTGGTGTTCCTGAACAAGGTCGACCAGGTGGACGACGACGAGCTTCTGGAGCTTGTCGAGATGGAAGTGCGTGAGCTTCTGTCGTCCTACGAGTTCCCGGGCGACGATATCCCCATCGTGGCCGGTTCTGCGCTGGCAGCACTTGAAGGCCGCGACGACAATATCGGCAAGGAGAAGATCCTCGAGTTGATGGCGGCGGTTGACGAGTACATCCCGACGCCTGAGCGTCCGAAGGACCAGCCGTTCCTGATGCCGGTGGAAGATGTGTTCTCGATCTCCGGCCGCGGCACGGTTGCCACGGGCCGTATCGAGCGCGGTGTTGTGAATGTGGGCGAGGAAATCGAGATCGTCGGCATCAAGGACACGTCGAAGACGACGGTCACGGGTGTGGAGATGTTCCGCAAGCTGCTTGACCAGGGCGAAGCCGGCGACAATGTGGGCTGCCTGCTGCGCGGTGTTGACCGTGACGAGATCGAGCGTGGCCAGGTTCTGTGCGCGCCGGGATCGATCACGCCGCACACGAAGTTCAAGGCGGAGGCCTACATCCTGACGAAGGATGAGGGTGGCCGTCACACGCCGTTCTTCACGAACTACCGTCCGCAGTTCTACTTCCGCACGACGGATGTGACGGGTGTTGTGTCGCTTCCGGAAGGCACGGAGATGGTGATGCCGGGCGACAACGTCTCGATGGAAGTCGAGCTGATCGTGCCGATCGCCATGGAAGAGAAGCTGCGCTTCGCTATCCGTGAAGGCGGCCGCACCGTCGGCGCAGGCGTCGTCGCTGGAATCATCGAGTAATGCGTATGGAGGCAGCCTCCCAGGGTTGCCTCCGTTCGCCGGTTTAGGAGTGTAGCTCAACTGGCAGAGCACCGGTCTCCAAAACCGGGGGTTGGGGGTTCGAGTCCCTCCACTCCTGCCAGCCGGTCCGGCAGACGCGGATAGGGTGGCAGGCCAGACGCCACGAGTACGGCGTCACACGTTGGCATGAGGCAGTGCGGAAAGGGTCCCACTGCCAGAGCGAAAAAGGCGCGACGCAAGCCGTGGCAAAAGACGTAGAGAAAAAGAAGAAGACCGGACCTCTCGAGTTCGTTCAGCAGGTCCGTTCGGAGACGTCGAAGGTCACGTGGCCGACCCGCCGCGAGACGGCGATCACGACCGTGATGGTCTTCATCATGGTGGCGCTTGCCTCGATCTTCTTCTTTCTCGCAGATCAGGTTCTGAGTTGGGGCGTCCAGTTGCTTCTGAATGTGAGCATCTGACCTGAGGCAAGAAAAACTGCCGGCCAATGGCAGCACCGCAATTTCAGGTCCGTTGATCCTCTGGATTTCGGATCCGCATAAGGAAAGACCGCGCAATGGCGCATCGTTGGTACATCGTTCACAGCTACTCGAACTTCGAGAAGAAGGTCGCAGACAGCATCAAGGAACAGGCGGTCCAGCAGGGGCTGGAGGACTGTTTCGAAGAGGTTCTCGTGCCGACTGAAGAAGTGGTCGAAGTGCGCCGCGGCCAGAAGGTCAACACCGAGCGCAAGTTCTTCCCGGGCTATGTCCTGGTGAAGATGGATCTGACGGACGAAGCCTTTCACCTGGTCAAGAACACGCCAAAGGTGACCGGCTTCCTTGGTTCCGAGTCCAAGCCGCAGCCGGTGACCCAGGCTGAAGTCGACCGCATCCTCAACCAGGTCCAGGAAGGCGTCGACCGTCCGAAGCCGTCGATCACCTTCGAGGTCGGCGAGGAAGTGCGGGTGGCTGACGGGCCATTCGCGACCTTCTCGGGCATCGTCGAAGAGGTTGATGAAGAGGCTGCGCGTCTCAAGGTTGCGGTGTCGATCTTCGGTCGTCCGACGCCGGTCGAGCTGGAGTACGGCCAGGTCGACAAGACGTAAGAATTCGCATCCTCAGAAAGTTGAGGGTGCCACTGGATATTTTCGAGGGATTGGGGTACATCCTGCGCCCTTGAAAGCGACGCCTCGCTCCTTGTCCTCCATATCGGACATGGATTGGGGCGTTTTCCGTGGGAGGCAAAGCCATTGCCGTACCACGGTCCTTCAAAAGCAAGTCGGGCGGCTCGGGCATTTCCGGACGTCTGGAAGGAGTACACATGGCGAAGAAAATCATCGGCTACCTGAAGCTTCAGGTGCCGGCGGGGGCGGCCAATCCGTCACCGCCCATCGGCCCAGCGCTCGGTCAGCGTGGCCTGAACATCATGGAATTCTGTAAGGCGTTCAACGCCAAGACGCAGGGCATGGAAAACGGCATGCCTGTCCCGACGATCGTGACGATCTATCAGGACAAGTCCTTCACGTTCATCACCAAGAAGCCGCCGGCAAGCTACTACCTCAAAAAGGCTGCCAAGCTGAACAAGGGTTCCCAGAAGCCCGGCACGGACGTGGCCGGCAAGGTGACCATGAAGCAGGTGCGCGAGATTGCTGAAGAAAAGCTCTCGGACCTGAACGCAAACGATATCGATGCAGCGGCCCTGATCATTGCCGGGTCTGCGCGCTCGATGGGTATCGAGGTGGTAGGCTAATGGCTAAGGCAGGCAAGAAGATCACAGCCTCGCGCGAGGCTATCGACCGCAAGAAGCTCTATGGCCTCGATGAAGCCGTGAAGCTGGTCAAGGAAGGTGCGAAGGCCAAGTTCGACGAGACAGTCGAGGTCGCCATGAACCTGGGTGTCGACCCGCGTCACGCAGACCAGATGGTGCGCGGCGTGTGCCAGCTCCCCAACGGGTCGGGCCGCGGCGCCCGTGTGGCCGTGTTTGCCAAGGGCGACAAGGCTGATGAGGCCAAGGCTGCCGGTGCTGATATCGTCGGTGCGGAAGACCTGATGGAAGAAGTGCAGGGCGGCAAGATCGATTTCGACAAGTGCATCGCCACGCCGGACATGATGCCGCTGGTCGGCCGTCTGGGTAAGGTGCTCGGCCCGCGCAACCTGATGCCGAACCCGAAGGTTGGCACGGTCACGCCGGATGTGGCGGAAGCCGTCAAGGCTGCCAAGGGCGGCGCCGTCGAGTTCCGCGTTGAGAAGGCAGGCGTCCTGCAGGCAGGTGTTGGCAAGGCCAGCTTCTCCGAGGAGCAGATCAGCCAGAACATCGCAGCCTTTGTGGATGCCGTGCAGAAGGCCAAGCCGACTGGCGCCAAGGGAACCTTCATCAAGAAGGTCAGCGTCAGCTCAACCATGGGACCGGGTGTGAAGATCGACCCGGCTTCGGTTGCGCCGGACGCCTAAGAGAATTCCGCAACTATCTGGTTGCGTTGGAAGAATCACCTCCGGCCATTTGGCCTGAGGTGGGAGCCGGGAGACCGGTTCCGCCCTGTCCGTGACTGCGGGTGTCGAAGGGCCTTGTGCCGGACGACTTAATGACCGCCTGCATTAGACGGGAACGACCTGATGTGATCCGGGCCTTCCATCCCGGGTGTGTTCGGGCCGCTTCTGGCCGGTGTTTGTGTGAGGGGACGTATCCCCAGCACTGGCGGACAGGCAACTGAGCGTCGCTCCTGCCGGGGACCTTCCCCGAAAGGGCGGCAATTGCCACCGGGCCTTTTTCGCTTTTGGCGGATCGGGCCCACAAGTTGGAGTAGAGCAAGTGGAACGCGCTGAAAAAGATGCGCTCGTCTCGACCCTCAACGGCGTCTTCAATGATGCCGGCGTGGTCGTGGTGACCCACTATTCAGGCCTGAACGTGGCGGAGCTTTCCGAGCTGCGCCGTGAGATGGCTGAGGCTGGTGCGAGTTTTCGGGTAACGAAGAACCGCCTGGCCAAGCGTGCTCTGGAAGGGACGCCGGCTGCCGAGATCTCTGATCTCTTCACCGGCCCGTGCGCAATCGGGGTCTCTGAAGACCCGGTTGCCGCGCCGCGGGTTCTCGCCAAGTTCGCCAAAGGTAACGAGAAGCTCGTTATCCGTGGCGGGTCCATGGGAGACACCGTTCTCGACGAAAGCGGCATCAAGGCACTCGCCGATCTGCCGTCTCTCGACGAGCTCCGGGGCAAGATTGTGGGAATGCTCAATACGCCGGCAACCCGTATCGCCCAGGTGCTGTCTGCACCGGGTGGCCAGGTGGCCCGCGTCATTGCAGCCAAATCCGAACAGGGGGATGCCGCTTAAGGGACATCCCCGAGGCGACATTGACCGCTCATCTCATACCTACCGTCAGAAGCGGTATTACGAAGCTAAGGAACTACGAAAATGGCAAATCTCGAGCAGATTGTTGAAGACCTGTCGAGCCTGACCGTCCTGGAAGCTGCTGAGCTGTCCAAGATGCTGGAAGAAAAGTGGGGCGTGTCCGCCGCAGCACCGGTTGCCGTTGCTGCTGCTGGCGCTGCCGCTGGTGGTGACGCCGGCGCTGCCGCTGAAGAAAAGGACGAGTTCTCTGTTGTTCTGGCTGGTGCCGGCGACAAGAAGATCAACGTCATCAAGGAAGTCCGCACCATCACCGGTCTGGGCCTGAAGGAAGCCAAGGAGCTTGTCGAAGGCGCGCCGAAGGAAATCAAGGCGGACGTCCCCAAGGCAGAAGCCGAAGAAATGAAGAAGAAGCTGGAAGAAGCCGGCGCAACCGTCGAACTCAAGTAGTTCGGCGTCTGCGAGGGGAGCGGTGTCACGCCGCTCCTCTTGTAAACTTCCTGCTGGTGGGCCATATTCTGGTTCACACAGATATACCAAGTGACGATGCGCCGGGGCTCCTTTCAGGGGCTCCGGCGCAGCCGTCGCTTTCGTGCATGCCGGGTTTCGGGAATGAGGGAAATCCTCGAAGAATTGGACCCGTCGGCGCTGGTGGACACAGCCTTCAGGCTGCGTTTCCGCTGACCCCAAACCGTGGCGCACACCCCCATTGTGTCGTCATGCCCTGATTCGCTTGAGCGCGAGGACACTCGATGCAGCAGTCCCAGTCCTTCACTGGCCGCAAACGTATCCGCAAATTTTTTGGTCACATCCCCGAAGTGACCCAGATGCCGAACCTCATCGAGGTTCAAAAACAGTCTTATGACCAGTTCCTGCTGACCGACCCGGCTGACCGCCGCGAGGATGAGGGCCTTGAAGCGGTCTTCCGCTCGGTCTTCCCGATCTCGGACTATGCCGAGACGTCTACGCTGGAGTTCGTGTCTTACTCATTCGAAGACCCGAAATACGACACCGAAGAGTGCCAGCAGCGCGGCATGACTTATGCGGCGCCGCTCAAGGTCACGCTCCGTCTGATCGTCTTTGATGTGGACGAAGACACCGGTGCCAAGTCGGTGAAGGACATCAAGGAGCAGGACGTCTATATGGGCGACATGCCGCTGATGACGGAGAACGGCACGTTCATCGTCAACGGCACGGAGCGCGTGATCGTCTCCCAGATGCACCGCTCGCCCGGCGTGTTCTTCGACCACGACAAGGGCAAGACGCACTCGTCGGGCAAGCTGCTGTTCGCTGCACGCGTTATCCCCTATCGCGGTTCCTGGCTCGACTTCGAGTTCGACGCGAAGGACATTGTTCACTGTCGTATTGACCGCCGCCGCAAGATCCCGGCAACGACGCTGCTCTACGCCCTCGGCATGGACAGTGAACAGATCCTCGACCTGTTCTACGGCAAGATTGCCTACAAGAAGGCCAAGGACGGCTGGAAGACTCCGTTCAATCCGGACGGCATGCGCGGCGTCAAGCCGACAGTTGATCTCGTCGACGCGAAGACCGGCAACGTGGTGATCGAGGCCGGTCGCAAGATCACTCCGCGCCTCGGCAAGAAGCTGGTGGAAGAGGGCGTCAAGGAACTGCTGGTTCAGCCTGAAAATCTCATCGGTCAGTTCATCGCGAACGAGATGATCAACGAGAGCACCGGTGAGATCTACGCGGAAGCCGGCGAAGAGATTACCGAAGAGGTTCTCGAGACTTTCGCGGAAGCAGGCATCAAGTCGTTTGAAGTGCTCGACATCGACCAGGTGAATGTGGGCGGCTACATCCGCAACACGCTCGCAGTCGACAAGGCCACGAACAAGGACCAGGCGCTGGTGGACATCTACCGCGTCATGCGTCCGGGTGAGCCGCCGACCCCGGAAACGGCACAGGCTCTGTTCGACAGCCTGTTCTTCGACAGCGAGCGCTATGACCTTTCCGCGGTTGGTCGCGTGAAGATGAACATGCGCCTTGAGCTCGATGCCGAAGACACTGTTCGTGTGCTGCGCAAGGACGACATTCTGGCCGTCATCAAGACGCTGGTTGACCTGCGCGACGGTCGCGGCGAAATCGACGACATCGACCACCTCGGCAACCGCCGTGTGCGGTCCGTCGGCGAGTTGATGGAAAACCAGTTCCGCGTCGGCCTGCTGCGCATGGAGCGTGCCATCAAGGAACGCATGGGCTCCGTCGACATCGATACGGTGATGCCGCAGGACCTCATCAACGCGAAGCCCGTGGCCGCCGCGGTGCGTGAGTTCTTTGGGTCGTCGCAGTTGTCGCAGTTCATGGACCAGACGAATCCACTGTCGGAAATCACCCACAAGCGGCGCCTGTCGGCGCTTGGCCCGGGTGGTCTGACGCGCGAGCGCGCTGGCTTCGAGGTGCGCGACGTGCACCCGACCCACTATGGCCGTATCTGCCCGATTGAAACGCCGGAAGGCCCGAATATCGGTCTGATCAATTCGCTGGCCACCTACAGCCGCGTGAACAAGTACGGCTTCATCGAGACGCCCTACCGCAAGGTGAAGGACGGCATCGTCACCAACGAGGTCGTCTATCTCTCGGCGATGGAAGAAGGCCGGTACGCGATTGCCCAGGCCAATGTGTCCATCGAACCGGACGGGACGTTCACCAATGAACTGGTGGCTGCCCGCCGCGCCGGCGACGTGCAGATGATGCCGCGTGAGGAAGTTAGCTTTGTTGACGTGTCACCGCGTCAGCTGGTGTCGGTTGCCGCGGCGCTCATCCCGTTCCTTGAGAACGATGACGCCAACCGCGCTCTCATGGGCTCGAACATGCAGCGTCAGGCTGTGCCGCTGGTCAAGGCTGATGCGCCGCTGGTGGGCACCGGCATGGAAAGCGTTGTTGCGCATGACTCCGGTGCTGCCATTGCTGCGCGCCGGACCGGTGTCATCGACCAGGTCGATGCGACCCGTATCGTTGTGCGCGCGACGGAAGAAACCGACAACACCAAGTCGGGCGTGGACATCTACAACCTGCGCAAGTTCCAGCGGTCCAACCAGAACACCTGCATCAATCAGCGTCCGCTGGTGAAGGTGGGCGACCAGGTGAAGGTCGGCGACATCATCGCCGATGGTCCGTCTACGGATCTCGGTGAGCTGGCACTCGGCCGCAACGTGCTCGTCGCATTCATGCCGTGGAACGGCTACAACTTTGAGGACTCGATCCTCATCTCCGAACGCATCGTGCGTGACGACGTCTTCACGTCGATCCACATCGAAGAGTTCGAGGTGATGGCCCGCGACACCAAGCTGGGTCCGGAAGAGATCACCCGCGATATTCCGAATGTCGGTGAGGAAGCGCTGCGCAACCTCGACGAAGCCGGCATCGTCTATATCGGTGCAGAAGTGCATCCGGGCGATATCCTCGTCGGCAAGATCACACCGAAGGGCGAAAGTCCGATGACGCCGGAAGAGAAGCTTCTGCGCGCCATCTTCGGTGAAAAGGCGTCCGATGTGCGTGACACGTCGCTGAAACTGCCGCCTGGTGTTGCTGGTACGGTGGTGGAAGTGCGCGTGTTCAACCGCCACGGTGTCGACAAGGACGAACGTGCTCTTGCAATCGAGCGTGAGGAAATCGAGCGTCTTGCGAAGGACCGCGACGACGAACTCGCGATCCTCGAGCGCAACGTGTTCGGCCGCCTTGAGGAGATGCTGCTGAACAAGCAGGTCGCCTCCGGTCCGAATGACATGGCACCTGACAGCAAGGTCACCCAGTCCGTTCTGGATGACCTCTCGAAGGGCCAGTGGTGGCAGATTGCCCTCAAGAACGACAAGGCCATGGCCGATGTCGAAGCGCTGAAGAAGCAGTATGACGATGGCAAGAAGCGGCTCGATGCCCGCTTCGAAGACAAGGTCGAAAAGCTGCAGCGCGGTGACGAGTTGCCTCCGGGCGTTATGAAGATGGTCAAGGTCTTCGTTGCGGTGAAGCGCAAGCTTCAGCCGGGCGACAAGATGGCCGGCCGTCACGGCAACAAGGGCGTGATCTCCAAGATCAACCCGATCGAGGACATGCCGTATCTGGAAGACGGCACCCATGTGGACATCGTGCTCAACCCGCTGGGTGTGCCGAGCCGGATGAATGTCGGGCAGATCCTAGAAACCCACATGGGCTGGGCCAGTGCCGGCATGGGCCGGATGATCGGTGATGCGCTTGAGGCCTACCGGGCTGAAGGCAAGGTGATCGAGCTTCAGAAGACCCTTGAGAACGTCTATGGCGATGAGCCGACCCTCAAAGAGCTGGACGAACCCGCCATGGTCGAGCTCGGCACGAACCTGCAGAAGGGTGTGCCGATTGCGACGCCGGTGTTCGATGGTGCCCATGAAGGCGACATTGTCGAGATGCTCGAGAAGGCGGGGCTTGATGGCTCCGGCCAGTCGATCCTCTACGACGGTCGTACGGGCGAGCAGTTCGACCGTCCGGTGACTGTTGGCTACATCTATATGCTGAAGCTGCATCACCTCGTCGATGACAAGATCCACGCACGTTCCATCGGCCCGTACTCGCTTGTGACCCAGCAGCCGCTGGGCGGCAAGGCGCAGTTTGGTGGTCAGCGCTTCGGCGAAATGGAAGTGTGGGCGCTCCAGGCATACGGCGCCGCCTACACGCTGCAGGAAATGTTGACGGTCAAGTCGGACGACGTGGCCGGCCGTACCAAGGTGTACGAAGCGATTGTTCGCGGCGATGACACCTTCGAAGCCGGCATTCCCGAAAGCTTCAACGTTCTCGTCAAGGAGATGCGCTCACTCGGCCTCAATGTCGAGTTGCAGACATCGAGCAGCTAGGCGCAACAGCATTCCGGTCCGGGCCTCAGCGGGCCCGGGCCGACACCACATTCTGTAGACCTACCCTGAACCGGATGATTGTCAGTCGGGCAGGGGCACCCCAAAGAGGCGGTTCATGAACCAGGAAGTCCTCAGCAATATCTTCAACCCTTCAGGCGTCGCCGAGACGTTTGATGCGATCAAGATTTCGATCTCCTCACCGGAGAAGATCCTGTCCTGGTCGTTCGGCGAGGTGAAGAAGCCGGAAACGATCAACTACCGCACGTTCAAGCCGGAGCGTGACGGCCTTTTCTGCGCGCGCATCTTCGGTCCGATCAAGGACTATGAATGCCTGTGCGGCAAGTACAAGCGGATGAAGTACAAGGGCATCATCTGCGAAAAGTGCGGTGTGGAAGTCACGCTGTCGAAGGTGCGCCGCGAGCGCATGGGCCACATCGAGCTGGCGGCCCCCGTCGCCCACATCTGGTTCCTCAAGTCGCTGCCGTCCCGCATCGGTCTGTTGCTGGACATGGCGCTCAAGGATCTTGAACGCGTCCTCTATTTCGAGAGCTACATCGTTACCGAGCCCGGCCTGACGCCGCTGAAGCAGCACCAGCTGCTGACGGAAGACGAATATGTCGAGGCTCAAGATGAGTATGGCGAAGACGCTTTCACAGCCGGCATTGGTGCGGAAGCCATTCGCGACATGCTGATGGCACTCGATCTTGAAAAGATTGCCGCAGAGCTTCGTGTTGAGATTGCCGAAGCCACTACCGAGCTGAAGCCGAAGAAGCTGGCCAAGCGTCTCAAGGTTGTCGAGGCATTCATGGAATCCGGCAACCGGCCGGAATGGATGATCCTGACGGTCGTGCCGGTCATTCCACCGGAACTGCGCCCGCTCGTCCCGCTCGATGGCGGCCGTTTCGCGACGTCTGATCTCAACGATCTGTACCGCCGTGTGATCAACCGGAACAATCGCCTGAAGCGCCTGATGGAACTGCGCGCGCCGGACATCATCATCCGCAACGAGAAGCGCATGCTTCAGGAAGCAGTTGATGCTCTGTTCGACAATGGCCGCCGCGGTCGCGTCATCACGGGCGCCAACAAGCGCCCGCTGAAGTCGCTCTCTGACATGCTCAAGGGCAAGCAGGGCCGCTTCCGCCAGAACCTGCTCGGCAAGCGCGTCGACTATTCGGGCCGGTCGGTCATCGTGGTCGGTCCGGAACTTAAGCTGCATCAGTGTGGCCTGCCGAAGAAGATGGCGCTCGAACTGTTCAAGCCGTTCATCTATTCGCGTCTTGAAGCCAAGGGGCTTGCTGCCACCATCAAGCAGGCCAAGAAGCTGGTTGAAAAAGAGAAGCCGGAGGTGTGGGACATCCTCGAAGAGGTGATCCGCGAACATCCGGTGATGCTCAACCGCGCGCCGACGCTGCACCGTCTGGGCATCCAGGCCTTTGAGCCGACCTTGATCGAGGGCAAGGCCATTCAGCTGCATCCGCTCGTCTGTGCAGCCTTCAATGCTGACTTCGACGGTGACCAGATGGCTGTGCACGTGCCGTTGTCACTTGAGGCGCAGCTCGAAGCCCGCGTGCTGATGATGTCTACCAACAACATCCTGCACCCTGCGGATGGTACGCCGATCATCGTGCCGTCTCAGGATATCGTTCTGGGTCTCTACTATCTCTCGCTTGAGAAAGAGAACGAGCCCGGCGAAGGCATGGTGTTCTCGGATGTGAAGGAGATTGAGCACGCGCTGGATGCGGGCTCCGTGACCCTGCACGCCAAGGTGAAAGCACGCTGGATCACGAAGGACGAAGATGGCAACGACGTGTCGGCCCTGGTTGATACCACGCCGGGCCGCATGCTGGTGGGCGACCTCCTGCCGCGTGATGCCAACGTGCCGTACGACCTGGTAAACACGCTTCTCACCAAGAAGGCGATCTCCAACATGATCGACGTGGTCTACCGCCACACCGGTCAGAAAGAGACGGTTATCTTCTGTGACCGGATTATGGGTCTTGGCTTCTCACGTGCCTGCCGCGCCGGCATTTCGTTCGGCAAGGACGACATGGTGGTGCCCGAAACGAAGACTGATCTGGTCGATGAGACGCGGACGCTCGCCAACGAGTACGAGCAGCAGTACATCGACGGCCTGATCACTCAGGGCGAGAAGTACAACAAGGTCGTGGATGCCTGGGCCAAGTGCACTGACAAGGTCGCCGAGGAGATGATGGGCAAGATTTCGTCTGTCCAGATCGATGAGGAGACCAACCGGACCAAGGACATCAACTCAATCTACATGATGTCGCACTCAGGCGCCCGTGGTTCACCCGCGCAGATGAAGCAGCTTGCCGGTATGCGTGGCCTCATGGCCAAGCCGTCAGGCGAAATCATCGAGACGCCGATCATCTCGAACTTCAAGGAAGGCCTGACCGTGCTCGAGTACTTCAACTCGACCCACGGTGCGCGTAAGGGCCTTGCCGACACCGCTCTCAAGACGGCGAACTCGGGTTATCTGACCCGCCGGCTTGTCGACGTGGCCCAGGACTGCATCATCACCGAAGCCGACTGTGGCTCCGAGGATGGTCTGACCGTCAGTGCTGTGATCGATAGCGGTGAAGTGCTGGCGTCGCTTGCCAGCCGCATTCTCGGCCGGACACCGGCACAGGATGTGGTTCATCCGTCGACCGGCGACGTGATCGTGGCGAAGGGCGAGGAAATCACTGAGCCGCTTGCTGATGCCATCGAAGAGTCCGGCATCCAGCAGGTGCTCATCCGGTCGGTGCTGACCTGCGAAACGCGCGGCGGTGTCTGTGCGAAGTGTTACGGCCGTGACCTTGCCCGCGGTACGCCGGTCAATATGGGTGAAGCCATCGGCGTCATCGCCGCTCAGTCCATTGGTGAGCCGGGGACCCAGCTGACCATGCGGACCTTCCATATCGGTGGTACGGCGCAGGTGGTCGACTCCTCGTTCATCGAGTCCAACCACGCCGGTACGGTGACGATCGCCAATCCGGAGCTTGTGACGGACAGCTCGGGCAATGTGATTGTCATGGGCCGGTCATCTCAGCTGGTGGTGTCGGATGCCGACGGCAATGAGCTTGCCACGCACCGTCTGTCCTACGGCACGCGCTTGCGCGTGAAGGACGGCGATACGGTTGATCGTGGCCAGCGGATGGCCGAATGGGACCCGTATACGTTGCCGATCATCACGGAGCGCGATGGTGTCATCGCGTTTGAAGATGTTGTGGATGGGGTCACCATTCGCGAAGTCGCCGACGAAGCCACGGGCATCTCGTCCAAGGTCGTTGTCGACTGGCGTGCGTCTGCCCGGTCTGCTGACCTCAAGCCGGCCATCGTGCTCAAGGGCAAGAACGGCAAGGTGCTGAAGCTGGCCAACGGCAACGAGGCCCGCTACCTGCTGTCTGTGGACGCCATTCTGTCCGTCGAAGACGGGGCGGAAATACATGCCGGTGACGTGCTGGCGCGTATTCCGACGGAAGGCGCCAAGACGCGTGACATTACCGGTGGTCTGCCGCGCGTGGCGGAGCTGTTCGAAGCGCGTCGTCCGAAGGACAATGCTGTCATCGCAGAGGCCGATGGCATCGTTGAGTTCGGCCGCGACTACAAGAACAAGCGCCGCATTGTCGTGCGTCCGAAGGATGAGAGCGAGGAACCGACGGAATATCTCATTCCGAAGGGCAAGCATCTCACCGTGCGGGAAGGGGACTTCATCGAGAAAGGCGAATACCTGCTCGATGGCAACCCGGCTCCGCATGACATTCTGGCCATCTCCGGTGTCGAGGAGCTTGCGCGCTACCTGGTCAACGAGATCCAGGAGGTCTACCGGCTGCAGGGTGTGAACATCAATGACAAGCACATTGAGGTGATTGTCCGTCAGATGCTGCAGAAGGTAGAGGTGACGGATCCGGGTGATACGTCGCTTCTGGGCTCAGAGCAGCTTGATCGCGTCGAGTTCGACGAGATCAACGAGAAGGTGGAAGCCGAGGGTGGCAAGCCGGCCCAGGGCAATCCGGTCCTTCTTGGGATCACCAAGGCTTCGCTACAGACGCGGTCGTTCATCTCGGCGGCCTCGTTCCAGGAGACCACCCGCGTGCTGACGGATGCGTCCGTCAATGGCAAGCAGGATCATCTGATCGGTCTCAAGGAGAACGTGATCGTAGGCCGCCTGATCCCGGCTGGGACAGGTGCGCTCCTCAACCGCCTCAAGCACGAAGCGGCAGATCGCGACGAAACGATTATGGACAGCCGTGGGGTTACCGCGCCCGCCATCGAAGAGGGTGGCGAGGCAGAAGAAGTAGCCTGACGGTTGATCCCAGTCTCATGAAAAAAGAGGGCCGCGGGGCATTCACCCCGCGGCCCTCTTTCTATATGGCGCGGAGCCAAGCCAATGTCTTGCCCAGAAAAACTGAGCCTCCTAGACAAAGAACGCTATCTTGTTTCGGTCTAGGTCTCGCGCATAGGCAGAAAATACTGGACCTCTTTGACCGGGCTCGCCCTCGCAGGTACCGCCGAGCTCCATAACCCTTTCATGAAGCCTTGTTACCTCGTCAGTGGAATCGACGCTGAAGCCAATCATTGTGCCGTTTCCGTTGGTCGCAGGTTCTCCATCGAAGGGCATGGCAACCGCAAACGCGAAGTCCTCTCCGTGATCTTTGCTCTGCCAAAAAGTCATTCGGTCTACTGCTCGAACTATCTCGAGGTCTGATCGGTCAAAAAGTGCCTCATAGAATTTGACCGCAGCCTCCATGTTATTCGTTCCCAGGACGACATAGTTGAGTTTCATGATCTTCCATCTCATTGGCTAATGTGCGGCAGGAGGGCCTGCGTCTCGCTGTGGATCCGTGGGGAGCCTGAACCGTGGCCGTACGTGCGTCGTATTGGTTCTGATGCGCGAGGTATGACACAGGGCTCCTGACAGGGTTGTGTCAGGAGGGTTCGAGCGCAGATGTGCAAGCTGCCAAGATGTCTGTACGATCCTGAAAATCCTGCTATTGCGCGGTTTATCTGGGCTCCGGAGGGCAGGCTGAGGCGGCTGCGGGCGGCGCGATCGGGCAAATGCTGCACGGGCGAGATTTTCTTCCCGGATCGGTGTGGATATGCCTTGACGGGGTGGGGGCAGATCGGTAGTTTCCGCCCACTTTTTGAGGCAGGCAGTAGGCGATTCAGGTGGCTCGAGCCCCGGCCTAAACGCTGTTAAAGAAAGCCAAAGAGCACTCGACGGAAGTACGAACCGGGGCTAACCCTCTGGTTCCTCTGCGTTTTTCGGGCCTTTCAGGGTTTCCTGACTGGTCCGGCTTGGCGTGCCGCCGGACTGTCCGCAATCGCGGGGCGGATCGGGCGAGGCGCGCTGATTCGCATTCCGGCGCCGGGTTTTAAGGTTTTCTTCAAAGAGAAGGATTTTCGCCGCTTCGGCGGTGAAGTGGTTCAGGTGCCCCGGAAATCGGGGCGGACAAGTCAGAGAAGGCGTCGAAAAGCACTTATGCCGACGATCAACCAGCTCATCCGCAAACCGCGCCAGCCGCAGGTGAAGCGGAACAAGGTGCCGGCCATGGAGGCCTGCCCCCAGAAGCGCGGCGTTTGCACCCGCGTGTACACGACCACACCGAAGAAGCCGAACTCTGCGCTTCGTAAGGTGGCGCGTGTGCGCCTGAACAATGGCTTCGAAGTCACCAGCTACATTCCTGGTGAGGGCCACAACCTGCAGGAACACTCTGTGGTCATGATCCGCGGCGGTCGCGTGAAGGACCTTCCGGGTGTCCGCTATCACATCATTCGCGGCGTGCTGGATACCCAGGGCGTCAAGGACCGTAAGCAGCGCCGCTCGAAATACGGCGCCAAACGGCCGAAATAGGGCGGAGATAGAGACATGTCACGACGTCACCGCGCTGAGAAACGCGAGATCATCCCTGACGCCAAGTTCGGCGACGAGGTGGTCACCAAGTTCATGAACTGCCTGATGTATGACGGCAAGAAGTCTGCCGCAGAGCGCATCGTCTACGGCGCGTTCGACCAGATGCAGGAGAAGACCTCCCAGGATCCGGTGCAGATGTTCCACGACGCGCTGAACAATGTGATGCCGGCTGTGGAAGTGCGCTCCCGCCGTGTTGGTGGTGCGACCTACCAGGTCCCGGTGGAAGTGCGTCCGGACCGCCGTCGCGCGCTGGCCATTCGCTGGGTCATCTCGGCATCCCGCGCCCGCAATGAAAAGACCATGACGGATCGTCTGGCTGGTGAACTGCTGGACGCGGCCAATAACCGCGGCGCGGCCATCAAGAAGCGTGAAGACACCCACCGGATGGCGGAAGCCAACCGCGCCTTCTCGCACTACCGCTGGTAACTCTCCGGCACACCGACTGCCCCCACACGGATTAGGTTTTAGAGGCTCAAATCAATGTCTGCGCGCACCCACCCGCTCAAGGACTACCGCAACATCGGCATCATGGCGCATATCGATGCCGGTAAGACGACCACGACTGAGCGCATTCTCTATTACACCGGCCGGTCTCATAAGATCGGTGAGGTGCATGACGGTGCTGCCACCATGGACTGGATGGAGCAGGAGCAGGAGCGCGGCATCACGATCACGTCCGCTGCGACGACCTGCTTCTGGAACGATCACCGCATCAACATCATCGACACGCCGGGCCACGTGGACTTCACCATTGAAGTTGAGCGCTCGCTGCGCGTGCTCGACGGCGCTGTCGCCGTGTTCGACGGCGTTGCCGGTGTTGAGCCGCAATCCGAAACCGTTTGGCGTCAGGCCGACAAGTACAGCGTTCCGCGCATGTGCTTCGTCAACAAGCTTGACCGTATGGGTGCCGACTTCTTCCGCTGCGTCGACATGATTGTTGATCGCCTCGGCGCCACCCCGTTGGTCACTCAGCTGCCTATCGGCGCAGAAGCTGACTTCGTGGGTGTTGTCGATCTTGTCGCCATGAAGGCCATCATCTGGAAGGATGAGAGCCTGGGTGCGGAGTTCGAGATCGTCGACATCCCGACCGATCTCAAGGATCAGGCCGAGGAGTATCACTCCAAGCTCATCGAAACTGCTGTTGAGGCTGATGATGACGCGATGGAAGCCTACCTCGAAGGCAACGAGCCGGATGAGGCCGGCATCAAGGCTCTGATCCGCAAGGGCACCATTGATCAGGTGTTCGTGCCTGTGCTGTGCGGCACGGCCTTTAAGAACAAGGGTGTTCAGCCGCTGCTCGACGCCGTTGTCGACTTCATGCCGTCGCCGCTCGATGTGCCGGCTATTAAGGGCATCGATCCCAAGACAGAAGAAGAGACGGATCGCAAGTCGGACGACGATGAGCCGTTCGCGGCGCTGGCGTTCAAGATCATGAACGACCCGTTCGTTGGCTCTTTGACCTTTGCCCGCATCTATTCCGGCAAGCTTGAGACCGGTTCGTCCGTGCTCAACACCGTGAAGGACAAGCGCGAGCGCGTCGGCCGCATGCTGCTGATGCACTCCAACTCGCGTGAGGACATCAAGGAAGCTTCTGCCGGTGATATTGTTGCCATCGCAGGCCTCAAGGACACGACGACGGGTGACACCCTGTGTGATCCCAATAAGCCGGTGATCCTGGAGCGCATGGAATTCCCGGATCCGGTCATTGAAGTGGCTGTCGAACCGAAGACAAAGGGTGACCAGGAGAAGATGGGTCTCGCGTTGTCGCGTCTGGCTCAGGAAGACCCGTCCTTCCGCGTCACGTCGGACGAAGAGTCCGGCCAGACCGTCATTAAGGGCATGGGCGAGCTTCACCTCGACATCATTGTTGATCGCATGAAGCGTGAGTTCAAAGTGGACGCTAATGTGGGCGCACCGCAGGTGGCCTATCGTGAAACCATCACGAAGCCGGCGACCGTGGACTACACCCACAAGAAGCAGACCGGTGGGTCGGGCCAGTTTGCCCGGGTTAAGCTTGAGTTTGCGCCGTGCGAGCCGGGCGAGGGCTACGAGTTCGAGAGCAAGATCGTCGGTGGCTCTGTGCCCAAGGAATACATCCCGGGCGTTGCGAAGGGCATCGAAAGCGTTCGCGAGAACGGCATGCTGGCAGGGTTCCCGATGTTGGACTTCAAGGTTCAGCTCGTGGACGGCGCCTACCACGACGTGGACTCCAGCATCATGGCCTTCGAGATTGCTGCCCGTGCAGCGTTCCGCGAGGCGGGTGATGAACTCGGCGTCGTGCTTCTCGAGCCGGTCATGGCTGTCGAGGTCGTGACACCGGAAGACTATATGGGCGACGTGATCGGTGACCTGAACTCCCGCCGCGGGCAGATTTCCGGAACCGAGCCGCGCGGCAACGCGACGGTGATTTCCGCAATGGTGCCGCTGGCCAACATGTTCGGTTACGTCAATACGCTGCGGTCCATGTCCCAGGGACGTGCCCAGTACACCATGCAGTTCGACCACTATGAACAGGTGCCGCACGCGGTATCCGAGGAAGTTCGCGCGAAGCTGGCGTAACCAGCGGACCGCACAATTCGTTACGAAGACCGGGCACGGTTTAAGACCAGGCTCATCAGAGGAAGACAGAAGAGATGGCCAAGGAAAAGTTTGAGCGCACGAAGCCGCATGTGAACATCGGCACGATTGGTCACGTTGACCATGGGAAGACGACGTTGACGGCAGCGATCACGAAGGTTCTTGCGGAGCAGGGTGGCGCAGAGTTTTCTGACTACAACGACATTGACAAGGCGCCTGAAGAGAAGGCGCGCGGCATCACGATCTCGACGGCGCACGTTGAGTACGAAACCGATGGCCGCCACTACGCGCATGTGGACTGCCCGGGCCACGCCGACTACGTGAAGAACATGATCACGGGTGCGGCTCAGATGGACGGCGCGATCCTGGTTGTGAACGCTGCTGACGGCCCGATGCCGCAGACGCGCGAGCACATCCTTCTGGCCCGCCAGGTTGGCGTTCCGGCGCTGGTGGTGTTCCTGAACAAGGTCGACCAGGTGGACGACGACGAGCTTCTGGAGCTTGTCGAGATGGAAGTGCGTGAGCTTCTGTCGTCCTACGAGTTCCCGGGCGACGATATCCCCATCGTGGCCGGTTCTGCGCTGGCAGCACTTGAAGGCCGCGACGACAATATCGGCAAGGAGAAGATCCTCGAGTTGATGGCGGCGGTTGACGAGTACATCCCGACGCCTGAGCGTCCGAAGGACCAGCCGTTCCTGATGCCGGTGGAAGATGTGTTCTCGATCTCCGGCCGCGGCACGGTTGCCACGGGCCGTATCGAGCGCGGTGTTGTGAATGTGGGCGAGGAAATCGAGATCGTCGGCATCAAGGACACGTCGAAGACGACGGTCACGGGTGTGGAGATGTTCCGCAAGCTGCTTGACCAGGGCGAAGCCGGCGACAATGTGGGCTGCCTGCTGCGCGGTGTTGACCGTGACGAGATCGAGCGTGGCCAGGTTCTGTGCGCGCCGGGATCGATCACGCCGCACACGAAGTTCAAGGCGGAGGCCTACATCCTGACGAAGGATGAGGGTGGCCGTCACACGCCGTTCTTCACGAACTACCGTCCGCAGTTCTACTTCCGCACGACGGATGTGACGGGTGTTGTGTCGCTTCCGGAAGGCACGGAGATGGTCATGCCGGGCGACAACTGCGAGATGGAAGTCGAGCTGATCGTGCCGATCGCCATGGAAGAGAAGCTGCGCTTCGCTATCCGTGAAGGCGGCCGCACCGTCGGCGCAGGCGTCGTCGCTGGAATCATCGAGTAAGAGACTTCGGGCGGGCGCGCCGGCATGGCGCGCCCGCCCGCTTTTGAAGACTGACGTTCTTTCTAATGGCCTCTTTGAGGCCGACCTATACGGGAAACAGGTTCCATGCAGAACCAGAACATTCGCATTCGTTTGAAGGCATTCGACCATCGCATTCTTGATGCGTCGACGCTTGAAATCGTCAATACGGCGAAGCGTACGGGTGCAACGGTGCGTGGGCCGATCCCGCTGCCGAACCGGATCGAGAAGTTCACTGTTCTTCGCGGTCCGCACATTGACAAAAAGAGCCGTGAGCAATTCGAGATCCGGACGCACAAGCGTCTTCTCGACATTGTTGACCCGACACCGCAGACGGTGGACGCGCTGATGAAGCTCGACCTCGCAGCCGGCGTCGACGTCGAAATCAAGCTCTAGGGTTTATTTGTAGCAAGGAGTGCGAAAAATGCGCGCTGGCGTGATCGCACAAAAAGTTGGCATGACACGGGTCTTTACGGACGAAGGGAAGCACATTCCCGTCACCGTTCTGAAGCTCGAGGGTTGCCAGGTTGTTGGACACCGCACCGACGAGAAGAACGGCTACACAGCCGTTCAGCTTGGTGCAGGCTCCGTGAAGGTGAAGAACCTGACGCGGGCAGAACGTGGGCACTTTGCCAAGACGTCTGTCGAGCCGCGCCGCCGTCTCGTGGAGTTTCGCGTGACACCGGACAACCTTATCGATGTGGGCGCTGAGATGCAGGCCGACCATTTCGTTGCGGGCCAGTACGTGGATGCCTCCGGCATTTCGATCGGTAAGGGTTTTGCCGGTGGCATGAAGCGCCACAATTTCGGTGGCCTGCGGGCAACGCACGGTGTGTCGATCTCTCACCGCTCGCATGGTTCGACCGGCCAGTGCCAGGACCCCGGCAAGGTGTTCAAGGGCAAGAAGATGGCCGGTCACATGGGCCAGACGCGTGTCACGACCCAGAATCTTGAAATCGTTTCGACCGATGTCGAACGTGGTCTGATCCTGGTGAAGGGCGCCATTCCAGGCTCCAAGGGCGGCTGGGTTCAGCTCCGTGATGCGGTGAAGAAGCCGCTGCCGGACGATGTGCCGATGCCCGGTGCATTCCGCGTGGCTGGTGCCCCTGCTGAAGAAAAGCCGGCTGAAGAAGCGGCTCCCGCTGAAGAAGAAGCCCCTGCAGAGGCGCCTGCTGACGAAGCAGCGGCTGACGCAGAGAAGAAGGACGAGGCGTAACCGATGAAGCTCGACGTCCAGACACTCGAAGCCAAGAAGGCTGGCAGTGTTGATCTGCCGGATGACGTGTTCGCGCTTGAGCCGCGGACCGACATCCTTCACCGCATGGTCACGTATCAACTGGCCAAGCGCCGCGCCGGTACGCACAAGACCAAGGGCCGGTCAGAAATCGCCGGCACGACCAAGAAGATGTACAAGCAGAAGGGCACCGGTGGTGCTCGTCACGGCAACAAGAAGGTCCCGCAGTTCCGCGGCGGCGGCAAGGCATTCGGTCCAGTTGTTCGCGACCACGCGCATGGTCTGAACAAGAAGGTCCGGGCACTGGCGCTGAAACACGCCCTGTCGAGCAAGGCACAGGCTGGCTCTCTCGTCGTGCTCGATGAGGCAAAGCTGTCGGAACCCAAGACCAAGACGGTCAAGGACGCCTTCTCGAAGCTCGGCCTCAGCAAGCCGCTCATCGTCGACGGTGCCGAGGTTGACGAGAACTTCGCCCTTGCTGCACGCAATCTGCCGCACACGGATGTTCTGCCGATCCAGGGCATCAATGTGTATGACGTGCTGCGCTGTGACACACTCGTGCTGACCAAGTCGGCCGTAGAAGCACTGGAGGCACGGTTCGCATGAAGACCGAAGATCTCTACACCGTCCTTCAGGCGCCGGTGATCACCGAAAAGTCCACCCTCGCGGGTGAGAACAACCAGGTGGTCTTCCGCGTGCCGCTCGAAGCGACGAAGCCGCAGGTGAAAGAGGCCGTTGAGACCCTGTTCAAGGTCCAGGTGAAGGCCGTCAACACGCTGCGCTTGAAGGGCAAGCAGAAGCGGTTCCGCGGCATGCTTGGCAAACGTTCGGACATCAAGAAGGCAATCGTCACGCTTGCCGATGGTCACTCGATTGATGTGACCACAGGCCTTTAAGGGACGACGCAGGAATATGGCACTCAAGAAGTACAATCCGGTCACGCCGAGCCAGCGCCAGCTGGTTACCGTCGATCGCTCGGGTCTCTGGAAGGGCAAGCCGGTCAAAACGCTGACCGAAGGCCTGACCAAGTCCGGTGGCCGCAACAACAAGGGCCGCACCACCGCCTACAAGACCGGCGGTGGTCACAAGCGGACCTACCGTATCGTCGATTTCAAGCGTCGTAAGTTTGATGTGCCGGCGAAGGTTGAGCGGATCGAATACGACCCCAACCGCACGGCTTTCATCGCGCTTATCAAGTATGAAGACGGTGAGTTGTCCTACATTCTGGCCCCGCAGCGTCTTGCTGAAGGCGACACGGTGATTGCCGGCGCCCGCGTCGACGTGAAGCCGGGCAATGCAATGCCGCTTTCGGCGATGCCGATCGGTACGATCATCCACAACGTGGAAATGAAGCCAGGCAAGGGCGGTCAGATTGCGCGCTCCGCTGGTACGTTCGTGCAGCTCGTCGGTCGCGACCAGGGATACGCCATTCTGCGTCTCGGGTCTGGTGAGCAGCGTCTCGTGCGCGGCGAATGCATGGCGACAGTTGGTGCGGTATCCAACCCTGATCAGTCGAACATCAAGCTTGGCAAGGCGGGCCGTTCCCGCTGGCTGGGCCGGCGTCCGACCGTGCGCGGTGTTGCGATGAACCCGGTGGACCACCCGCATGGTGGTGGTGAGGGCCGGACTTCCGGTGGCCGTCATCCTGTGACGCCATGGGGCAAGCCGACCAAGGGTCGCCGTACGCGCTCCAACAAGTCCACAGACAAGTACATCGTGCGCAGCCGTCACCAGCGCAAGAAGAAGCGGTAGGGCCTAGGTAAATGACACGCTCCGTTTGGAAAGGGCCGTTTGTTGACGGCTATCTGTTGAAGAAGGCTGAGGCTGTTCGCGCATCCGGCCGCAACGAGGTCATCAAGATCTGGTCGCGCCGTTCGACGATCCTGCCGCAGTTCGTCGGTCTCAATTTCGGTGTCTACAACGGCAACAAGCACGTCCCCGTGCAGGTGTCGGAAGACATGGTCGGCCACAAGTTCGGCGAGTTCGCGCCGACGCGGACCTACTACGGCCACGCTGCCGACAAGAAGGCGAAGAGGAAGTAACGATGGGTAAGCCATCCAAACCCCGCAAGCTGGCGGAAAATGAGGCGCGCGCGGTTGGCCGCATGCTGCGCACCAGCCCGCGCAAGCTGAACCTGGTCGCTCAGTCCATTCGCGGGCTGAAGGTCGAGCGTGCGCTTGCTGATCTCACCTTCTCGCCGAAGCGGATTTCGAAGTCGGTCAAGGCCGTGCTGGAAAGCGCGATTGCGAACGCTGAGAACAACCACGATCTCGACGTGGACGAGCTGGTCGTGTCCGAAGCCTATGTCGGCAAGAACCTGGTCATGAAGCGCTGGAAGCCGCGTGCGCGCGGTCGGGTGGGCCGGATACAGAAGCCGTTCAGCCAGATCACAATCGTTGTGCGCGAACAGGGCGCCGAGACTTCAGGGGAAGCTGCGTAATGGGACACAAGGTCAATCCGATCGGTCTTCGTCTTGGCGTCAACCGTACCTGGGACAGCCGCTGGTTTGCCAATCGTGGCGAGTACGGCGAGCTCCTTCATGAGGATATTCGCATCCGCGAGTACCTGATGAAGGAACTGAAGCAGGCTGGCGTATCCAAGGTCGTGATTGAGCGCCCGCACAAGAAGTGCCGTGTCACGATCCACACGGCTCGTCCGGGTGTCGTCATCGGCAAGAAGGGTGCGGACATCGAAACATTGCGCCGGAAGATCCAGGCGATGACGTCCAGCGAGGTTCATCTGAACATCGTTGAAGTGCGCAAGCCGGAAATTGATGCACAGCTCGTCGCTGACTCCATTGCGCAGCAGCTAGAGCGCCGTGTGGCGTTCCGCCGGGCGATGAAGCGCGCCGTGCAGTCCGCAATGCGGATGGGCGCCGAAGGCATCCGCATTACCTGTGGCGGCCGTCTTGGTGGGGCTGAAATCGCACGCGTCGAGTGGTACCGCGAAGGTCGTGTCCCGCTTCACACGCTGCGTGCCGACATCGACTACGCCACGTCGACCGCTTTCACGGCTTACGGTGCCTCGGGCATCAAGGTTTGGATTTTCAAGGGCGAGATCCTTGAGCACGACCCGATGGCGCATGAGCGCCGGGCGCTGTCGGCTCAGGAGGGTGGTCGTCCGGGCGGCGGCGATCGCCGGCCCCGCAGGGACTGATAGCGGACGCTAAGTCGTCACGCTGTTTGTGAGTTAAGGACGAAAGAGATGCTGCAGCCAAAGCGCACCAAATTCCGTAAGGCCCACAAGGGCCGCATCCATGGCGTCGCCAAGGGTGGGACGACCCTGAATTTCGGGTCGCATGGTCTGAAAGCCATGGAGCCGGAGCGGGTCACAGCGCGCCAGATTGAGGCCGCTCGCCGTGCCATCACGCGTCACATGAAGCGTGCGGGCCGTGTGTGGATCCGGATTTTCCCCGACGTGCCGGTGTCCAAGAAGCCGACCGAAGTGCGCATGGGTAAAGGTAAGGGCTCACCGGAATACTGGGTGGCCAAGGTGAAGCCGGGCCGCGTGATGTTCGAGATTGACGGTGTTCCCAATGACGTCGCCAAGGAAGCACTGGCCCTGGGTGCCGCTAAGCTTCCGATGAAGGTGCGCATGGTCACCCGTGTTGGTGAGCACTAAGAGGGCGCGAAGAGGATAAGACGATGAAGATCGCAGATGTCCGGGACATGACGCCCGACCAGATGGACGACGAGGTCGTGAAGCTGCGCAAGGAAGCATTCAACATGCGTTTCCAGCGCGCCACCGGCCAGCTTGATAACACCGCGCGCCTGCGCGAGATCCGCCGCACGATTGCTCGGATCAAGACCATTCAGGGTGAGCGCCGCAAGGCTGAAGCCTCAGCCTAACGCGAGATTAGAAGGAACCTAAGATGCCAAAGCGCGTGCTCCAGGGCGTCGTGGTGAGCGACAAGATGAAAGACACGGTGACCGTGCTCGTCGAGCGCCGTTTCACCGATCCTGTGATGAAGAAGACTGTCCGCCGGACGAAGCGGTATCACGCGCATGATGCGCAGAATGCCTTCAAGACCGGCGACAAGGTGCGCATCCGTGAGTGCGTGCCGATTTCGAAGACAAAGCGCTGGGAAGTGTATTCCGGCGATGAGGCGTAGGGCTCAACCGCTCCGGTCTCAGCAAATTAGAGTTTGGTCGTAAGCGCGCTTACGTGAGCGTGAAGGAATAAAACAATGATCCAGATGCAGTCGAATTTGGATGTCGCGGATAACTCAGGTGCCCGCCGCGTCCAGTGCATCAAGGTGCTGGGTGGCTCCAAGCGCAAATATGCAAGTGTTGGCGACACGATTGTTGTCAGCATCAAGGAAGCTATCCCCCGCGGCCGTGTGAAGAAGGGCGATGTGATGAAGGCGGTGATTGTTCGCACCGCCAAGGAAATCCGCCGTCCGGACGGAAGTGCCATCCGTTTTGACAACAACGCGGCGGTGCTCGTGAACAACAATGGTGAGCCGATCGGCACACGTATCTTTGGCCCGGTGACACGTGAACTGCGCGCCAAGAACATGATGAAGATCGTCTCGCTCGCACCGGAGGTGCTGTAGAGCCATGGCTTTGAAAATGAAAATCCGCAAGGGCGACAAGGTCGTCGTCACGACCGGCAAGGACAAGGGCAAGAAGGGCGAAGTGCTGAAGGTACTTCGTGAGGAAAACCGCGCAGTCGTGCAGGGCGTGAACATGGTTCGCCGGCACCAGCGGCAGACCCCTCAGTCCGAAGGCGGCATCATCGCCAAGGAAGCGCCTATCCACATTTCGAATATCGCGATCGAGGACCCGGACTCCGGTGAAGCGACGCGTGTTGGCTACAAGACGCTTGATGACGGTCGCAAGGTTCGTTTCGCAAAGCGCTCGGGAGAAGTGATCGATGGCTGAAGCAGCAGTCGCACCGGACAATTACGTTCCGCGCGCCCGCGCGACGTATGAAAATGTCGTCCGCCAGAAGCTCGTTGAGGAATTCGGGTATGAGAACCCGATGCAGGTGCCGAAGCTCGACAAGATCGTGCTGAACATCGGTGCCGGCGCGGCTGTGGGCGATTCCAAGAAGATCGGGTCTGCCGTTGCCGCACTTGAAGCACTGACGGGACAGAAGGCGGTCGTGACCAAGGCAAAGAAGTCCGAAGCATCGTTCAAGCTGCGCGAGGGCATGAATATCGGTGCCAAGGTGACGCTGCGGCGCGAGCGCATGTATGAATTTCTGGACCGCCTGGTGAACATCGCCTTGCCGCGTGTTCGCGACTTCCGCGGTCTGAACCCGAAGAGCTTCGACGGCAATGGCAATTATGCCATGGGCCTCAAGGAGCACATCGTGTTCCCCGAGATTGACTACGACCAGGTAGACCACGTGTGGGGGATGGACATCATCGTCTGCACAACTGCCAAAACCGATGACGAGGCGAGGGCTCTCCTTCGCGAACTCAACTTCCCCTTCACGTCGTAACTGCCGTTTCCAACGGCATTCACGATACGGTCGGGATTAGGAGGACTGCATGGCGAAAAAGAGCGCCATCGAGAAGAACAAGCGGCGTCAGCAGCTTGTGAAGAAGTACGCCGCAAAGCGTGAAGCTTTACGGGCCATTGTGCGCGACCAGGACGTGCCCATCGAGGAACGCATCCAGGCACAGCTGAAGCTGTCGTCGCTCCCGCGCAACTCTGCGTCGTCGCGCGTGGTGAACCGCTGTGAAGTGTCAGGCCGGCCACGCGGTTATTACCGCAAGCTGAAAATGTCACGTATCGCGCTGCGGGACTTTGCCTCGAACGGGCAGATCCCCGGCATGGTCAAGTCGAGCTGGTAGGGAGGTAGCAAGATGTCTTTTTCCGATCCTCTCGGTGACATGCTCACACGTATCCGCAATGGTCAGATGCGTGGCAAGTCCAAGGTTCTGACGCCGGGCTCGAACCTGCGCCGTCGCGTGCTCGATGTGCTGCAGGCTGAAGGTTACATCCGTGGTTACACGGAAGTTGCCTTTGACAATGGCCGCAAGGAATTTGAGATCGAGCTCAAATATTTCGAAGGCACACCGGTGATCCGTGAGATCAAGCGTGTGTCGAAGCCGGGCCGTCGTGTGTATTCAGGCGTGGGTGATCTCCCGCAGGTCTACAACGGTCTTGGTATTTCCATTCTCTCCACGCCGAAGGGTGTGATGTCTGACCACATCGCGCGCGAGGAAAACGTGGGTGGTGAGGTTCTCTGCCAGGTGTTCTAGGGCGCAGCCTGACGAACAAACCAGTAGACTAGGAGCGAACAGATATGTCGCGAATTGGTAAAAGGCCGGTCGCCATTGCGAGCGGTGTCACCGTGACCATCGATGGCCAGACGGTGAAGGCAAAAGGGTCAAAGGGTGAGCTTGAGCTCACGCTGGTCCCGGAAGTGACTGTCAGCCAGGGTGACGACGGCGTGACCGTTGCGCCGGTTGACGAGAGTCAGCGGGCGCGAGCCATGTGGGGCCTGTCGCGCTCCCTCGTGGCCAACATGGTTGAAGGTGTTGCCAACGGCTTCACCAAGGAACTCGAGATCAATGGCGTTGGCTACCGTGCGCAGATGCAGGGCAAGAACCTGCAGCTCGCTCTGGGGTTCAGCCATGATGTTGTCTACGAGGTCCCGGAAGGCATCGAAATCAAGACGCCGAAGCCGACGGAAGTCGTGATCTCCGGAATCGACAAGCAGAAGGTCGGGCAGGTTGCTGCCGAGATCCGCAGCTACCGTCCGCCGGAGCCCTATAAGGGCAAGGGCGTGAAGTATGTCGACGAGTACATCTTCCGCAAGGAAGGCAAGAAGAAGTAAGCGAACGGAACTGGCAGATGAGCAATTCAATGAAGATGCGCGAACGCCGCAAGATGCGGGTGCGCCGTTCGCTTAAGAAGACCGCCAACGGGCGTCCGCGCCTGTCGGTCTACCGGTCGTCCAAGCACATTTCCGTGCAGGTGATCGATGACGAGCAGGGCCGCACCGTGGCATCTGCGTCGACGCTGGAGAAGGAGCTGCGTGACAGCCTCAAGACCGGCGCTGACGTTGCTGCGGCCAAGGCTGTTGGCGAACTGATTGCCAAGCGGGCCAAGGACAGTGGCGTAACGTCCGTCGTCTTTGACCGCGGCGGCTACATTTATCATGGCCGCGTCAAGGCGCTGGCCGAGGCTGCCCGTGAGGGCGGCCTGGAATTCTAGGCGAGAGGGTTAGTCACGTGGCACGGGAACAAGGCGGTCGCGACGACCGTGGACGCGGGCGCGATCGGGACGATCGTGACAGCGAATTTGTCGACAAGCTGGTGCACATCAACCGCGTCGCCAAAGTGGTGAAGGGCGGTCGGCGCTTCGGCTTTGCAGCACTCGTTGTTGTGGGTGACCAGAAGGGCCGTGTGGGTTTCGGTCACGGCAAGGCACGTGAAGTGCCGGAAGCCATTCGCAAGGCAACGGAACAGGCCAAGCGCCAGATGATCCGTGTACCGCTACGCGAAGGCCGGACGCTGCATCACGATGTGGCAGGCCGCCATGGTGCAGGGCGTGTGTATCTGCGTGCAGCGCCTCCAGGTACCGGCATCATTGCCGGCGGTCCGATGCGCGCCGTGTTTGAAACACTGGGCATGCAGGACCTGGTTGCAAAGTCGATCGGTACATCGAACCCGTACAACATGGTGCGGGCTACCTTCGACGCGCTGAAGCGTGAGCAGAGCCCGCGCATGGTTGCTGCCCGCCGAGGCCTCAAGGTCAGCGATGTGGTGTCGCGCCGTGCGGATGCCTCTTCGGCTGTGCTCGAAGACGCTGAGTAGGAGCGAGATCAATGGCAGCCAAGAAGACAATCACTGTCGAGCAGGTCGGTAGCCCGATCCGCCGTCCGGACTGGCAGCGCAAGGTGCTGATCGGCCTGGGCCTCAACAAGATGCATCGCCGCCGGACTCTGGAAGACACGCCGGCTGTTCGCGGGATGGTCAACAAGGTGCACCATCTGGTGCGTATCGTGGACGAAGCCTAAGGCCCGACCGCGTAATTGGTAATTCGCCAGGGGCAATGGCCCTGAGCAAAAGGCAGTTGAACGATGAAGCTGAACCAGCTCAAAGACAATGAAGGCGCCCGCAAGCTGCGCACCCGCGTGGGCCGTGGCTATGGCTCAGGCAAGGGCGTGACCGCTGGCCGTGGCCAGAAGGGTCAGAAATCCCGGTCAGGCGTGGCCATCAAGGGCTACGAAGGTGGCCAGATGCCGATCCACATGCGTCTGCCGAAGCGCGGGTTCAACAACCCGTTCCCGACACGCTACGCAATTGTGAACATTGGCCGGGTGCAACGGGCCATTGATGACGGCAAACTGGACGCGTCGAAGCCGGTGGATGCCGATGCCCTGCGCGGTGCGGGTCTGATCCGCCGCAAGGACACCGATGTACGCCTGCTGGCCAAGGGTGAGCTCAAGGCAAAGGTTGCCTTTGAACTGACCAGCGCGTCGAAGGGCGCCACGGAAGCCGTCGAGAAAGCAGGCGGCTCGATCAAGATTGTGGAAGCAGCCAAGACTGCGGCTGCGGATTCTGCCTCCGCGTAACGCTGGCCAGAGGTTCCAAAGGCCGCGGGCGGTGCGGTCTGTAAGGAGTAAGCGCATATGGCGTCGGCTGCCGAGCAACTTGCGGCTAACCTGAATTTCTCTGCCTTTGCCAAGGCGGAAGAGCTGAAGAAGCGCATCTGGTTCACGCTGGGTGCGCTTCTGGTATACCGGCTGGGGACGTATATCCCGCTGCCCGGCATTGATCCGGTTGCACTGGCGCAGCTGTTCGAACAGCAGCAGGGCGGCATCGTCGGCATGTTCGATATGTTTGCCGGAGGCGCAGTAGGCCGCATGGCCATCTTTGCGCTGAACGTGATGCCGTATATATCGGCATCCATCATCATGCAGCTGATGACGGCTGTCGTGCCGCGCCTTGAGCAACTCAAGAAGGAAGGCGAACAGGGCCGCAAGCAGATCAACCAGTACACCCGCTACGGCACTGTGTTCCTGGCTGCCTTGCAGGGCTACGGCATCGCTGTCGGGCTCGAAGCAGCCGGCAACGTGGTGATCGATCCTGGCTTCTTCTTCCGGATTTCGACTGTCATCACGCTGGTTGGCGGCACCATGTTCCTGATGTGGCTTGGTGAGCAGATCACCGCGCGCGGCGTAGGCAACGGGATCTCGCTCATCATTTTCGCCGGGATCGTTGCGGAGCTACCTGCGGCCCTTGTGGGCACGCTTGAGCTTGGCCGGCAGGGTGCCCTGTCGACCTTGGTCATCATCGGCTTCCTGGTCATGGCTGTGGCCGTGATTGCCTTCATCGTCTTTGTCGAGCGGGCTCAGCGCCGGCTGATCGTCCAGTACCCCAAGCGCCAGGTTGGCAATCGCATGTTCGGCGGGGACTCATCGCACCTGCCGTTGAAGCTCAATACGGCCGGCGTTATCCCCCCGATCTTTGCGTCATCTTTGTTGCTGTTGCCTCTGACCGCGGCCGGGTTCTCCGGCGGGCAGGGTCCTGACTGGCTGACGACGGTGACGACCATGCTCGGCCATGGTCAGCCGCTTTACATGCTGCTCTACGCCGTGGGCATTGCGTTCTTTGCCTTCTTCTATACGGCGCTGGTGTTCAATCCTGCTGATACGGCGGACAACCTGAAGAAATACGGCGGTTTCGTGCCCGGCATCCGGCCCGGCGAACGCACCGCAGAATACATCGACTATGTGCTGACGCGATTGACCGTGGTGGGTGCGGCCTATCTCGTGATCGTTTGTCTGCTTCCTGAAATCCTGGTTTCCCAGTATTCGGTGCCGTTCTACTTCGGCGGCACATCACTGCTGATTGTGGTGAGCGTCACGATGGACACGGTCTCGCAGGTGCAAAGCCACCTGCTGGCCCACCAGTATGAAGGCATGGTCAAGAAGTCGAAGCTGCGAGGGGGCCGTCGATGAACCTGATCTTTCTTGGACCGCCGGGTGCCGGCAAGGGGACCCAGGCTGGCCGGGTGGAGACTGCCCATGGACTCGTACAGCTGTCGACGGGCGACATGCTGCGCGCTGCTGTTGCTGCCGGGACGGAGATTGGCAAACAGGCCAAGGAAATCATGGAACGGGGCGATCTTGTCCCGGACGAGGTCGTGGTGAAGATCATTTCTGACCGCATCGAGGAAAAGGACTGCGCCAACGGGTTTATCCTCGACGGCTTCCCACGGACGACGGGGCAGGCCGAAGCTCTCGACACAATGCTTGAGGCCAAGGGCCTGAGACTTGATGCGGTTATCGAGATCCGTGTTGACGACGCGATCCTGGTTGACCGGATCCGGACCCGTATCGCAGAAACCGGTGGTGGCCGCGCGGATGACAATGAGGAAACGCTGAAAAAGCGCCTCGAGGTCTATCACGCCCAGACGGCACCGCTGATCCCGTACTATGAGTCTCAGGGCAAGTTGATGGTGGTGGATGGCATGAACGCCATCGACGACGTCACCCGGGACATCGAAGACAAGATCGGACTTGCAACCGCGTAGGCGAAAGTCCTTTTGAATCAGATGGTTAGTCTGATTCTCTGGTATGTTAGCCGGGTGGGTGGGCCACCCGGTTTTGAATGGTTGACTGAGACTGAACGAAACCTATAATCCGCGCCTCCGCAAAGGTCAGAATCGCGGATTTCCGCGCCGTTCCCGCTCCTAACCGAGGGCCGGGCACGCGAGCGGTTTTTTTGTGTATCTGATCCCCGGTGATCCGGGCGCAGAGACAGCGGCTTTTTTGGAGAAACGAAGCAGTGGCTCGTATCGCAGGCGTCAATATCCCGACGAACAAGCGTGCACTCATCGCGCTTACTTATATTCACGGCATCGGCAACACCAAGGCTGCCGAGATCCTTGACAGCGTGAACGTACCGCATGACCGGCGCGTGAATGAACTATCGGATGCCGAAGTCATTCAGATCCGCGAAGTGATCGACCAGAACTATCTCGTGGAAGGCGATCTGCGCCGCGAAACCGCGATGAACATCAAGCGTCTCATGGACCTGGGCTGCTACCGCGGTCTGCGTCACCGGCGCGGGCTTCCGGTGCGTGGCCAGCGTACCCATACAAATGCCCGTACCCGCAAGGGTCCGGCCAAGGCGATTGCCGGCAAGAAGAAGTAACAAGGCTTTCAGTCGGCAGGCCGCACCCCGGGGCAGGGTGGCGGTGTCATTGGCCGACGCTTAAGGACACACAGACACGATGGCAAAAGAAGCAACACGGGTTCGCCGCCGCGAGCGTAAGAATATCTCTTCCGGTGTGGCGCATGTGAATTCGACCTTCAACAACACCATGATCACCATCACCGACGCGCAGGGCAATGCCATTTCCTGGTCGTCCGCTGGCGCCATGGGGTTCAAGGGCTCACGCAAGTCTACGCCTTTCGCCGCGCAGGTTGCTGCCGAAGACGCGGGCAAGAAGGCTGCTGAGCATGGCATGCGGACGCTTGAAGTCATGGTTTCCGGTCCGGGGTCGGGGCGTGAGTCCGCACTTCGCGCCCTGCAGGCATCCGGTTTCACGATCACATCGATCCGTGACGTGACATCCATTCCGCACAACGGCGTGCGGCCGAAGAAGAAGCGCCGCGTCTAGACAGCTGTCGCGGCGATTTCGTCCTTCTTTGGAATTTTATTCGCGGCCATCCCCCTCGGCATCATGCCTCCCACATGAGCTGACCGGCGCCGCAAACGAACGAGGCTAACAACGTGATCCAGAAGAACTGGCAAGAACTGATTAAGCCCAACAAGCTGGACATTCAGCCCGGCCGTGATCCGCAGCGGATTGCGACCGTTGTCGCAGAACCCCTTGAGCGCGGCTTTGGCCTGACGCTCGGGAATGCGCTGCGCCGTGTGCTGCTGTCGTCGCTTCAGGGCGCTGCTGTTACATCCGTCCAGATCGACGGTGTGCTGCACGAGTTTTCGTCCATCGCCGGCGTTCGTGAAGATGTGACGGACATCGTACTGAACATCAAGCAGATGGCGCTGCGGCTCCATGCTGAAGGTCCGCGCCGGATGACGCTGAAGGCCGACAAGGCGGGCGAGGTTACTGCGGGCATGATCGAAGCCGGGGCAGATGTTGATATTCTGAACCCGGACCTCGTGCTTTTCACCCTCGACGAAGACGCTGAAATCCGCATGGAATTCACTGTGGATCTCGGCAAGGGCTATGTGGCAGCGGACCGCAACCGCCCCGAAGATGCGCCGATCGGTCTCATTCCTGTCGACAGCCTGTTCAGCCCGTGCCGCAAGGTGTCCTACAAGGTCGAGAATACCCGTGAGGGCCAAATCCTCGACTACGACAAGCTGACGCTGACGGTTGAGACGGACGGATCGCTGACGCCGGATGACGCGGTTGCCTACGCCGCGCGTATTCTCCAGGACCAGCTGCAGACCTTCGTCAACTTCGAAGAGCCGCGTCCGGAACAGCCCGTTGAAGAGCGTCCGGAGCTCGAGTTCAACCCGGCACTTCTCAAGAAGGTCGATGAGCTGGAGCTGTCGGTTCGTTCAGCGAACTGCCTGAAGAACGACAACATCGTCTATATCGGCGACCTCATCCAGAAGACGGAAGCAGAGATGCTCCGTACCCCGAATTTCGGCCGCAAGTCGCTCAACGAGATCAAGGAAGTGCTTGCGCAGATGGGCCTCCACCTCGGCATGGAAGTGCCGAACTGGCCGCCGGAGAACATCGAGGATCTGGCCAAGCGTTACGAGGATCAGTACTAGGCGCCAGCCCACCGGGGCTTGTGCGCTTAAGGAGAAAAGAAAATGCGTCACGGCAAGGCACACCGAAAACTCAACAGGACGGCCTCTCATCGTAAGGCGATGCTGGCCAATATGGCTGTTGCCCTCATCAAGCATGAGCAGATCGTCACGACCCTGCCCAAGGCCAAGGAGCTTCGTCCCTATGTGGAGAAGCTGATCACCCTCGGCAAGCGCGGCGGACTTCACGCACGCCGTCAGGCCTATGCAAAGCTTCCCGAGCAGAAGTGGGCCCAGAAGCTGTTTGACGTCCTCGGCCCGCGCTATGCAGACCGCAATGGCGGCTATACGCGCATCATGCGCGCCGGCTTCCGCTATGGTGACAATGCGCCGATCGCCGTCATCGAGCTGGTTGACCGTGACCCGGCGGCCAAGGGCCAGGATTCAGGTCCGGACCTGACTGCGGATGAGCAGGACGCTGCATAGAGCCTGCATCATTGAAGTTTCAAAGGGCGGTCCTTGGGGCCGCCCTTTGTCTTTGTGCCGGTGGTGACATGTTTCATGGCCGGTTCATCGGCGCTGTTCATCATGTGTGGGGATGGCACTTGTTCGACCCATTGTGGTTTTTGCAAACTTGCGCGTTGACCCTATGTCCATTGAGACGCCTGATCTGATGGAGGTGACTGGATGAGCTCACGAAGTCTGCGTGCGCTGGCTATCGCGGCGGTGTCCGCGTCGTTGATGACATGTCTGCCAACGGTGGGCGTGGCGCAGGTCGTGCCTCAGTCTCAGCAACAGATCGACCTGTCCTTTGCGCCTCTGGTCAAGCAGGTGTCGCCTGCTGTCGTGAATGTCTTCACCAAGCGGGTCGTGCGCGAGCAGGCACGTTCACCCTTCGCAAACGATCCGTTCTTTCAGCGCTTCTTTGGTGACCGGTTTTCGTTCGGCATGCCGCGCGAACGGGTTCAGAGCTCGCTTGGGTCGGGTGTCATTGTCGGGTCAAACGGCATCATCGTTACGAACAATCACGTCATTGCGGGCGGCGACACGTTCACTGTCGCGCTGGCGGATCGCCGTGAGTTCGAAGCCGAAGTGCTGCTCGCAGACGAGAGAACCGACCTTGCCGTGCTGAAGATCGACCCGGCAGGCGAGCGGCTGCCGACGCTCAGTTTCGGAGACTCGGACGGTCTTGAAGTTGGCGATCTTGTATTGGCTATCGGGAACCCGTTTGGCGTTGGTCAGACGGTGACCAGCGGGATCGTGTCTGCCCTGGCGCGCACGCAAGTGGGGGTGACCGACTATCAGTTCTTCATTCAGACCGACGCCGCCATCAACCCCGGCAATTCGGGTGGGGCACTGGTGACGATGGATGGCCGCCTCGTTGGCGTGAATACGGCCATCTTCTCCCGCTCCGGCGGTTCGATCGGCATCGGTTTCGCGATCCCCGCCAACATGGTGCAGCTTGTGGTGGCGTCAGCGCAGGACGGTAACGGCGGCCGGGTCGTGCGGCCCTGGCTCGGTGCATCGACCCAGACAGTCACCTCTGAGCTGGCGCAGTCCCTTGGGCTTGACCGTCCGGGCGGGGCGCTTATCGGCGACATCTATCGCGGCGGCCCTGCTGATACTGCTGGTCTTGAAACCGGAGATGTCGTCCGCCGTATCGGTCAGCATGACATCGTAGATGAGAATGCTCTGCGCTACCGGCTGGCAACGCGGCAGATTGGCTCGAGCGTGCCGATCGAGTATCTGCGTGGTGGTGTGTCGCGTCAGGGGTCCATGCGGCTCACAGCGCCGCCGGAGCGCCCGGCGCGGGATGAGACTGTGCTCGACGGGCCGCATCCGTTCTCCGGCGCAACCGTGGCGAACCTCTCACCAGCACTGGCGGAGGAAATTCGGCTGGATCCGATGCTGACTGGGGTTGTCGTGACCGAAGTCGTGCGACGCAGCGCTGCCAACCGGCTTGGAGTGCAGCCCGGGGACATCATCCTTGGCGTGAATGACGAGTCGGTCGACGACGTGGACGACCTGGAAAGTGCCCTCTCAGTGGGTGGGCGCAACTGGCAGGTTTCGGTCCGCCGCGGAGAACAGGTCTTCAACACAACGGTACGCCTGTAGAAGCAGTCTGGGCGCATCAGGCTCGTTACTTGAGCCTCTATTGAGTGAAAGCCAGGTCCGGCGAATTGGTGTAAAACCCAATGCCATGAGTACGCTTTTCGAAGCCGCAGGCATGGCCGAGGATTCGCCACGACCGCTGGCTGACCGCTTGCGTCCAGCTGCCATTTCGGACGTCGCCGGTCAGGACCATATTGTTGGTTCCGACGCGCCACTGGGCCGTATGATCGGTTCCGGCCGGTTAAACTCGGTCATACTCTGGGGACCGCCTGGAACAGGCAAGACGACGATCGCCCGCCTCTTGTCAGCGGCTGTGCCTGACATGGAGTTTGTCCAGATATCGGCGATCTTCTCCGGCGTTGCCGAGTTGCGGAAGGTGTTCGACGCCGCAAAGGCGCGGCGGTCGGTCGGCAAGGGGACCCTTCTTTTTGTCGATGAAATCCATCGCTTCAACCGGGCGCAGCAGGACGGCTTCCTGCCGCATATGGAAGACGGCACGATTGTCCTTGTCGGCGCCACGACCGAAAACCCGTCCTTCGAGCTCAATGCCGCTCTGCTTTCCCGTGCGCAGGTACTGGTGTTGCAGCGTCTTGACGATGCCGCTCTTGAGACGCTGCTTGCGCGTGCTGAAGCGCTGGAGGAGCGTTCGCTGCCCGTGACTGCAGACGCGCGTGCGGCACTCAAAGCGATGGCGGATGGTGACGGACGGTTTCTTCTGAATCTCGCCGAAGAATTGTTTGCTCTGCCGGGCGACGCAGCGCCGCTCGATAGCGCAGGGCTTGCAGAGACCATTCAGCGGCGCGCGCCTGTCTACGACAAGGGGCAGGATGGTCACTACAATCTCATCAGTGCCCTGCACAAGTCCGTGCGCGGGTCGGACCCGGACGCGGCGCTCTACTGGTTGGCACGAATGCTCACAGCAGGGGAAGACCCGCTCTATCTGGCACGCAGGCTTGTCCGCATGGCCATTGAAGACATAGGTCTTGCCGACCCGCAGGCGGTCGTCCAAGCCAACGCCGCTAAGGAGGTCTACGACTTTCTCGGCAGTCCAGAAGGAGAACTGGCGCTCGCGCAGGTCGTGGTGTATCTGGCGACCGCACCCAAATCGAATGCCGCCTATGTGGCTTATAAATCGGCGACCAAGCTCGCAAAGGAAACAGGTTCCCTGATGCCGCCCAAGCATATTCTCAACGCGCCAACGCGCCTGATGAAGGAGCAGGGCTATGGGACGGGGTATGAGTACGATCATAACGTCGAGGGCGGCATGTCGGGACAGTCCTACTTTCCGGACGATATGGGTGAGCGGCCCGTTTTCTATGCACCACCAGAACGCGGTTTCGAGCGGGAGTTGAACAAGCGTCTGGCCTATTTCGCCAAGGTGCGGGAGAGCCGCTCTTGAACATGCTTCTGGCGATTGCCCTGGGCGGCGGACTCGGTGCGCTGGGGCGCTATGCCGTGGGTGCGGGAGCGCTAGCCGTGTTTGGTCCCGGTTTTCCCGTCGGCACACTCGCAGTCAATGTTATTGGTGGATTTCTGATGGGTGTCATCGTCGAGACAGGCGCATTGCGTGTCCCCTTTTTGCCGGAGCTCCGTGCCTTTCTCACAGTTGGTCTGCTTGGCGGCTTCACGACTTATTCGGCCTTCTCTCTCGAGACGGCCCTGATGATTGAGCGCGGCGAGTTCGGGTCGGCAATGCTTTATGCCCTGGCGTCCGTTGTGCTGTCAGTTGGCGGTCTGTTTGCGGGGCTCTGGGTGGTGCGCGGGGTACTGTCGTGAGCGGTGTGCAGATGATGGCCGTGGACGCCGGCGAAGACGGCATCCGGCTGGACAGATGGTTCCGTTCGCGGTTCCCGGGCCTGGGGCACGGCCGACTGGAGAAGCTGCTGCGTACCGGACAGGTGCGGGTGGATGGCGGCCGCGCCAAGTCATCGACACGGCTTGAAGAGGGGCAGACGATTCGCGTACCTCCCTTGCCGGAGGGCGCCGACACGACGCCTGATACGCGGCGGCGCAAGAAGAAAGCTGCGTCCCAGGATGGAAGCTTCCTGCGCGACCTGATCCTCCACCGTGACGACGATGTGATCGTTCTCAACAAACCTGCCGGCCTTGCGGTTCAGGGTGGATCTCGGACCGACAAGCATATTGATGCGATGCTGGATGCGCTAACCTTCGATGCACCGGACCGTCCGCGGCTTGTGCACCGCCTCGACAAGGATACATCGGGCGTATTGGTGCTCGCGCGTTCTAGGGATGCAGCGGCAAAGCTCGGTCGCGCCCTGAAGCGCCACGATACACGCAAGGTCTACTGGGCCCTCACCAAAGGTGTTCCCAGACCGCAGAGAGGAACGATCAATTTGGCATTGGCCAAGGCCGGAACCGATGGCCGAGAGCGGGTGCATGCGGCTGAGAAGGGCGACTTCGATGCTCGGGATGCGATCACACACTATGCCGTTGTCGCACAGGCAGCCCAGCGTCTCGCCTGGGTGGCATTTATGCCGGTCACCGGCCGCACCCACCAGATCAGGGCGCATGCAGTTGCGCTCGGGACACCTATTGTGGGTGACGGCAAGTATGGTGGCGCAGAAGCTCATCCGGGCGGAGAGATACCGCGCAAGATGCATCTGCATGCACGCGAGCTGACCATTCGCCATCCGAAAGGTGACATGCTTAGGGTGCAGGCACCGCTACCACCGCATATGGCTCAGAGCTGGTCGCTGCTGGGGCTTGATCCCAATGATGACGACGATCCGTTTGCGGAGCTTGACGCATGAGCCTGACCTTCCTCGTTTTTGATTGCGACGGAACGCTGGTGGACAGCCAGCACGCTATTACCACTGCAATGACCCAAGCGTTTGAAGAAAACGGTCATACGCCGCCGGCGCATCATGAGATCCTCTCTGTTGTTGGGATTTCGCTGCAGCCAGCGATCGCCCGGTTACTTCCCAGCCACGGCGACGACGCTCACGAGGTTCTCGCTGAGACCTACAAGGAGGTGTTCTCAGCGATGCGCGCCCGTGGTGATATCGGCGAAGTCCTCTACGAGGGAGCCCGCGAGGCCGTTCAACGTCTCGCCGCAGGCGACAGCCTGCTCGGTGTCGCCACCGGCAAGTCCCGGCGCGGTGCTGAGAACGTCCTGCGCGAACATGGGTTACGTGACCATTTCATCAGTATCCGGACCGCTGATGACGGACCCGGCAAACCGAACCCGCACATGCTGCATCTGGCGATGGGAGACGTTGGTGCGGCACCGCATGAAACAATCATGATTGGTGACACAACCTATGACATGGAGATGGCCCGCGCGGCAGGCGCCGGTGCGCTTGGCGTCAGCTGGGGATACCACGACGCTGGCGCGCTCCATGCGTCAGGTGCGCACCATGTCATCGACACGTTTGATGATCTCGAACGCGGATTGTCTGAGGTCAGCTTGAGAATGACTGCAGGGTCAAAGCGGTGAGCGGTCGTGGAGAGAATGGAGGGGAGGGCCCCTCCTTTGTTGCAGAGTTCGATCCTGCCAAGGAGCGAGAGTCGCGCCTGTCCAAGCGGTTCTACAAGACCGTTCAGGCGCAGACAGCAGATGATGGATACTCGATCCTTCTTGACGATCGTGACCTGAAGACGCCTGGGAGGCGCCTAATTGTCCTGCCGACAGAGTCTCTGGCCGATGCCATCGCCGGGGAGTGGGAGGCCCAGACAAGCCATATCGACCCGTCGACAATGCCTCGGACGCGGATTGCCACCACAGCCATAGATCGTGTTGCCGAGGATAAGGGGCCTGCTGTTTCCGAGATCGTCAGCTACGCCGGAACAGATTTGGTCTGTTACCGCGCCGACGATCCGGTCGAGCTTGTGGATCGCCAGGCGGCAGCGTGGGATCCCTTACTTGAGTGGATTCGAGTGGCGCTGTCAGTTCATCTGGTATCGACAAGCGGCATCATTCATGTGGATCAGGACGCAGCACAGATTCAGCACCTCGACACCATCGTGAGCGCCCTTGATCCGTTGACGCTCACAGCACTCCACACGCTTGTAACGATCGCCGGGAGCACCGTGGTTGGTCTCGCGATCCTGCATGGCCGATTGACCGCACGCGAAGGTTTCGACGTGTCACGCATTGATGAGCAGTTTCAGATTGATCAATGGGGTGAGGACGCCGAGGCCGCGGCCCGCGCGAAAGCCTATTGGGAAGAGTTCGAAGCTGCGGCGGAGGTCCTTACGCTGCTGGCTTAGGCTTCGTCGACGGTCGGGCCGAAAAGGCTTTCGAACTCTGTCCGTAGGGTGAGATCGAGATCAGGCAGGGATGTTGTCAGGCCAAGGTCTTCAAAGCTCGTCACGCCATGTTGCTGGATTCCGCACGGGACAATACCTGAGAAATGCTCCAGATCTGGGTTGAGGTTGATGCTCAGCCCGTGAAACGTGACCCACCTTCTGACGCGTACGCCGATCGCAGCAATCTTGTCCTCAGTCCCGATGCCGCGTTCCGGGCGGGACACCCAGACCCCGACTCGGTCGGAACGTGTCTCGCCCTTGATGTTGAAGGCATCGAGGGTCCGGATGATCCAGGCTTCCAGACCGGCGACGAAGGCGCGGACGTCCTGGCCGCGTGTCTTCAGGTTCAGAAGGGCATAGACGACCCGCTGGCCCGGTCCGTGATAGGTGTACTGACCGCCTCTGCCGGTCTCATAGACCGGGAAACGGTCCGGCGTCAGCAGGTCTTCCGGGTCGGTACTGGTGCCCGCTGTATAGAGCGGGGGATGTTCAAGCAACCAGACAAGCTCAGGAGCATCGGCTGCCGCAATGGCTGCTGCCCGCTGCTCCATTTCCGCGACGGCATCTGGATAAGCGACGGGGCTGCCTGAGACCCGCCACTCGACCGGGCAGATGTCGGTCCACAGGCGTTCCAGCGGGGCCCGGACCTCAATGTCGCTCGTGTTCGTCATGTGCGCTTTCTACACCAGTTTCGGCGTTTACGTCTGGGTAACCCTGTTTTGCCACTGTGGAGACGTTCCAGGTGCCAGATCGGCGCCTGCGAGGGAGATTCCGGTCACATGAACGCCATCGACAAGGTCAATGTTGAGATTTCAGTGGTGCTGGGCAAGGCGACCATGCCGATCCACCAGCTGCTGAAGATGGGCCGTGGTGCCGTTATCGAGCTTGATGCCGGCGAGACCGACGAAGTCTGGCTGCTGGCCAACAATCAGCCCATTGCCCGCGGCGAAATCGTTGTCCAGGGCGATCATGTGGGTGTTTCCATTACGGAAGTCCTCCAGCTTCACAACTTCTGATCGGGCGGTTGCAGTACGGGGTGGAACGTTCTCTTATGCTTAAATAACACCAGAACACTGTTATTATATTCATTTTACGTCATCAGCTTGAACAAATAGCCCGAACGGCTTAACTCTTGTGGACAAATCCAGTTATCCCGGTAGGGAATTGGCTGGATATAAATGGTTTTCACGAGTTCGGGCGCAGGCCGATGTTTCCTGTTTCGCTGGATCTGACGGTTCTCAAGGCAGCTGTGGCCGGGCACGGCCCGGCGGCCCTTCAACGCATTCGCCTGTTGGATGAAGCGGGCGCTGTCGATGTCCAGGTCTTTGCCCCCGATGCAGACGATGACATGGCGGCGGCTGCCGGCACACGTCTGGCGCGCCGTCTGCCTGACGAGGCCGACCTTGCCGCGCTTGATGTTCTGTTCGTGGCCGATTTGGGTCCGGACATGGAGACCAAACTGGCGGAAGCTGCGCGGACGCAGAAGGTGTTGGTAAACACGGAAGACGTACGGCCGCTGTGCGATTTCCATGTGCCTGCCATGGTCCGGCGCGGCGAACTGCTGCTTGCTGTTTCCACCGGCGGGGCCTCACCGGGCTTGGCCCGTCGGCTCAAAGCCCATCTGGCGTCGGAGTTCGGCGAAGAGTGGGCGGACCATGTGACTGAAATCGCCAATGCAAGGACGCGTTGGCGGGATGAAGGGCTGCCGCTTCCAGAACTTGGCAAGCGCACAAATGCCCTGATTGATGAGAAAGGTTGGCTGTCATGACCGCACTTCAGGCGACGGCAACAGTCGAGACTGAGACACCGATCCAGCGTCGGGCGATGGATTCGGCAACCGTCACGTCGGCGCGACTCGAGCGGCTTCTTGGAGAGTACGGGCATCTGGAAGGTGCCGAGTTACTCGATGCCATGATCCATCAGGCATTTCCGGACAAGATCGCGATGGTATCGTCTTTTGGGTCGGAAGCTGTCGTCCTGCTGCACATGCTGTCGGAGGTGAACCCGACGGTGCCTGTGCTGTTCCTCAATACCGGCAAGCTTTTCGGTGAAACGCTGCGCTATCGCGACCGGCTGCAGGAGAAGCTCGGGCTCACCGATGTTCGCTCTCTCGGCCCGGACCCGCGTGTGGAAGCAGACCTTGATCCCAAGGGTGACCTGTGGGCGCGGGACACCGACGGCTGCTGCCATTTCCGAAAGGTTTTGCCGCTGGCGCATGGCCTTAACGGGTTCGAGGCATCTATTACGGGCCGCAAGCGTTTCCAGACGGGCGCCCGGGCTGCGATGTCGCCGATCGAGCAGGAAGCCAATGCGGATGGCACGCCTGGTCGCTTCAAGATCAACCCACTGGCCAATTGGGATCTCGACCAGCTCAAGGCCTATATCGAAGATCACAAGCTGCCGCGGCATCCCCTGGTCAAGGACGGATACCTGTCAATTGGCTGCATGCCGTGCACCGATCGCGTCAAGGATGGCGACGACTATAGGTCGGGACGCTGGGCCGGGTCCGACAAGGATGAGTGCGGGATCCACGTTCCCGGACTGGTGGACGGCGACGGTATCTAGGCGGGTATGCCGGGTTCGGTCGCAAGACGTACTGGACACTTGTGTGAGGGGCGGCAGTTTGGTACACGGCGGTCCCTGCCTTTTTGGGAACCAATCCCAATGTCCAGGCAGATCTACCGTGCGGTCGTGGCGGAATTGGTAGACGCGCAGCGTTGAGGTCGCTGTGGGGTAAAACCCGTGGAAGTTCGAGTCTTCTCGACCGCACCATTCTCTCTCAGTTTTTGCTCATTTGAATGTCCGGTGCCGTCCCTTGCGGGGCCTCCGGGTGCGCGTGGGTCAGCACCCACAAAACTGCCAAATTGGACTGGTTACTTGCCGCCGGTTCAGATAGCTAGGTCCTTAGGCCTTGCTGCCCGATGGCGGTCGGCAGGCGTGATCTGACGGTGGAGAGAGCCCTGAGCGACCCCGCACCAGAGATGAAACAGGCGCAGGACCTGGAGCCCACGGCAGACGACGAGATTGGTCTGTCGCCGGACTTTGTACGGCAGATTGTGGACCGGATTGACGCTGGCGATGCGCCGGCTGTCAGAAAGGCAACTGACGGCCTGCACCCGTCGGATGTTGCAGAGCTTCTTGAGCTTCTGCGTCCGGATGAACGGCGCACGCTGGTCGCGATCCTGGGACCTGACCTGGACATTGCGGCTTTGTCTGAGCTCGACGAGGGCCTACGTGACGAAGTCCTGGATTATCTTGGCCCTGGCCGCGTGGCTGAAGCGCTGGTTGATCTTGATACGGATGATGCGGTTTATCTGCTTGAGGACATGGAGGAGTCCGAGCAGCAGGCCCTGCTGTCGCGAATGCCGGATGAGGACCGGGCGCAGATCGAGCGGTCTCTTGAGTACGAAGAGGACAGCGCCGGCCGCCTCATGCAGCGCGACATTGTCGTGGTGCCACCGCATTGGACTGTTGGTCAGACGATTGACCATCTGCGCGAGGCAGATGACCTGCCGGAGACGTTCTTCGAGATTTTTGTGGTTGATGAGACGTTCCATGCCATCGGGACCGTGCCTCTGTCGCGGGTGATGCGCACGAAGCGTCCGGTACGCATCGCCGACATCATGGACACGGAGCAGACGCTTATTCCGGCCGACATGGACCAGGAAGAAGTGGCGCATCAGTTTGAGAAGTACAATCTGGTTTCAGCGGCCGTCGTCGATGAGGACGAGCGCCTTGTCGGTATGGTCACGGTCGATGATGTGGTGGAGGTCATCCAGGAGGAGGCTGGCGAAGACTTGCGGCGTCTTGCTGGTGTGGGTGATGAAGCGCTGACCGATACGGTGATCAAGACAGCGCGGAGCCGGTTTCCCTGGCTGTTTGCCAATCTGTTCACAGCAGCAATTGCCGCTGTTGTGATTTCGGCATTCGGCGTGAGCATTGAGAAGATGGTGACGTTGGCCATCCTGATGCCTGTGGTTGCCGCCCTTGCTGGCAATGCCGGTACGCAGACAATGACCGTTACTGTCCGCGCCATGGCGACCCGGGATCTGGTGGAGTTCAACGTGCGCCGGGTGATCTCGCGCGAAGTGCTCGTCGCATTCATCAATGGTCTGATCTTCGCCCTGCTGATGGGGCTTGGGGTGGGTCTCATATTTGGTGACTGGGAGCTCAGCGGCGTGATCGCGATTTCGATGATCATCACGCTGGGTTTTGCCGGCCTGTCCGGTATTCTCATTCCGCTTGCGCTCGACAGGGCAGGGGCGGACCCTGCCATCTCATCAAGCGTGTTTCTCATCGCGTTGACCGACGCTGTTTCATTTCTTGCATTTCTGGGACTGGCCACATGGTTGCTGCTCTGATCCGACGTTGTCTTACGTTGCTGGCGTTCGCTGCTGTGCCGTCGCTGGGCCTTCATGGACCGGCTTATGCCGACTGGCTGGAAGGTGCCCCGATCGCACAGGCGCGGGCCTTCGGTGCGGCGGCGTCGATTGGTGACACTGTCTATGTTGCCGGTGGCGCCGGTATCGAAGCGACGGTCGCTGACTTTGCCGCTTATGACACGATTGGCGATATCTGGCGGCCCTTGCCGACGATGCCCAGTGGCCGTCAGGGATTTGGAATGGCTGCGCTGGACGGTGCCATATACGTATCCGGTGGATATGCAGGTGATGAGTTTGACCAACCGTCCCGTGAGCTTTGGCGCTACGACGCGGTAACGGCGGTCTGGCTGCAGATGCCCGACATGCCGTCAGCACGGGCGCGCCACGGGATGGCCGCCATTGACGGCAAGCTCTACGTTATCGGCGGGGAGGGGCCCAATGCCTCCCGCGTGCTGGTGTTTGACGGGTACCAGGGCGAGTGGCGTGATTTCGGCGCTGATCTGCCGGTTCCGCGCAAGGATCTGGGAATTGTGGTCGCAGCCGGACGCGTCTATGCCGTCGGCGGACGTACGGGCTCCGGTGTAACGGGTCGTGTTGATGCGCTTGATGTGTCTGCGCGACGCTGGACAAGCGCGCCCGACCTGCCGGCGCCGCGTGCTGATGCGGCGATCGGCGTCGTTGGCTCCCGTATCCATGTTGCCGGCGGCCGCTCCAATGATCCGATGCGCACCTTCGCAGAACACTATGTTCTGGATGCAAATGGTGGCCGCTGGGCAAGCGAAGCGCCCCTTCCGCTGCCGCGGTTGGGAGCAGCATCTGCCGGATCCGAGAATGGCTTTGTGGTTGTTGGAGGCTCCGGTGGTGCCGGGGTCTTCTCTCTCTTTACGACCACCGATGTCGTCAACATCTACAAGTAGCCATGGCAGACGTCACTATTCATCGGGCACAGGAGCCCGACGCGACGCTTGTCGGGCGTATCATCGGGGAAGCGTTCTTTGATGATCCCATCTCGCTTTGGATACTCCGGAAGCCCGACCTGATTACCAAGATGATGACGCGCCTGGCGCGGCAGGTTTATGTCCCGACAGGGTTCTGCGAGTACCTCGACAATCATCTTGGGGCGACGATGTGGATGCCACCGGGCAGTCATGGTTCGCTGAGCGGCAGCCAGAGCCTCCTTGCGCTCCTCGATATGGTCCTGGGTGGCGTGCCCGGTGCGCTCGGCCGCAGTCAGGCCTTCGGTGCCTGCATGCACAGAGCGACACCCAGGGAACCTCACTTCTACCTGTTCACGATTGGTGTTGTTCCTGAGGGTCAGGGCAAGGGCCTTGGCGGCGCGTTGATGCGTTCCGGTCTCAATATGGTCGACCGGGCAGGCATGCCGGCCTATCTGGAGTCCAGCAAGATCGAGAATGTTCCGATCTATCAGCGGTTTGGATTTGAGCTGCGGGATGTGCCCCAGCTACCGGATGGCTGTCCGCCGATCTATCCGATGTGGCGACCGGCAAAGGGCGATGCTGGCTAGAGTAAGATTACCAATGGAACCTTACGCCTGCGGACAGTGCGCTGTCCTGATCCTTGTTTGACACCGTTCCCTGATAGCCCAGATGTGCGCTGACATGGTCTGCGACCAGAGCGGCAACACCGACGCCGATTTCAGCGCTGTCACGCCCGCGTGCGGGTGCCCATGTTTCAAAAGAGCCGCCGCCACCGACAAAGCTGAAGTCGCTCGACTGGGTCACGTCACCCAACTCCCGCGCCCAGGCAACGCTTGCATTGGGGACAACGGGTCGTCCCGCGATCTCGAACTGGGTTGAGACTTTCACGCCCAGACGTCCAACAAGAGAGCTGTACTCTTCGCCATCATTGACCAGCCCGGCTGTGCCGGCTCCGGTTTCAGAGAACCCGTCCACATCCGTGTAGACATATGTGGCGTCTGCGAAGGGGCGGAAGGCGAGGTGGCCTGCTGTCCGCATGGTTGAAGCCTCGACAGAGGCAAAGAGTGAGTGGGCGTCGTAGTCCGCATTGGCCGTTGCAGCAAAATTGCCGATGGTGATATTGCGGCTGGTGTTCACGTCCTGGAACCCGTAACCAAGGGAGCCCTCGATATCGATGCCCCAGTCGCTCGCGTGGCGGCCCGTGGCGCCAATCAGATAGGCATTGCGGTCCATATCCTGAGAACCAAGGTCGGCATCGTTGGTCAGGTAGGCGACTGATACGCCTGCCGAACTGGTGCTTGTGAGGCGATACTCCGCACCGGCGGCAAAACCGACCTGGTTATGCTCCGTCTTGCGGCCGTTGCTGTCGCTGTCGATCTGTCCGGTGGAGCCAAGGGCGGTTGTCCAGTAGGTCCAGGGCGAATCTTCCGCACCATCAAGGTTGCGGGCCGCAGTACCCGGTGCAGCTGCGATGAGAATATCGGCTGCATCCGTTGCGGTGTGGCCAAGCGTTGCCTGCGCCAGTTGGACGTATCCTGCAGCACTAGCGGTTTTCATGCGGCCGCGCGAGAAGGCACCATCGCCCCGGCGCATTGTGTCTGCCACATGATTGATATTGAGCAAGGCAGCTGATGCACCTGCCACATGGATTTCGCCATTGAGGCTTTCAAACGCGGACCTTGCGCCTGGGCCGGTCTGCACTGTCAGGTTGTTCAATGCGGCCTGCAGTGTGCCGGTTGCCGACCCGCTCACGGAGGTCAACACGGCTGCAGTCTCTTGCTGATTTCGTGTGAAAGCCGCGGTCCCAAATCCGGCAGCTTGACCGATCGTAAGCTGGACAGAGTTGGGCCCATAGACCAGCGTCGGGTTGAGAAAGGCGAAGTTGGTTGCGACGGTCGTGTTGGAGAACACTCCTGTCACCCCTCCGGCAGCCGTGAGGATTGTGTATGTCTGTGGCGTTGCATATGCGCCGGCCTCAGGCAGGAGTTGAACCGTGCCGCCGTTGATGGTCGCATTGCCTGTCGCAACGATTTGGTCTGATGTGCCGTTCTCGTTGATTTCTACCTGATAGATGGAGCCCGGTGCAAAGACGACATTGCCTGCGATATTCAGAGTACCGATGGAGTTGCCCGGCGCCAGCGTACCCCCGGCATTGGCGGTGATGCCGCCGAAGGTGCCGGTGCCTTTGACCGTGCCGCCATTGATGGCGAAGGGAACGGTTGTGGTGTTGTTGAATGTCCACTCACCACCCGTGACATTGAATGCCTCAAATGACTGGTACTTGAGTGTATCGGTGCCGGTATCAATCTCAGCCAGGTTGAACGTTCCTGCGCCGGTGCCGCCAAACTGCAATGTGTCGGTTCCGAGATTGGCGAGGACATTGCCGTTCAGAACCCCCGTTGGGTGCAGTTCAACGATATCGTCACCTCCGCTACCCAGAAAGGCATTGCCCGTTACGTTGCTGGTTATTGTGCCGGCATTGATGAGTGTGCCGGCGCCAATAGTGAACTGAACACCTGCACCGGCGGAGGTAATGGACGCACCCTGCCGGTTGGTGACCGTGGCACCGGCAAGACCCGCCAGGGAGATGCCGAGAGCATTGTTTGATGTGATTGAACCGGAATTGTCTACCATACCTGCAGCAGCCGCGATATTGATCGCGCTCCCGAACCCAGTCGCCGCGATGGTCCCACGGTTGGTAACTGTGCCAGTGCCTGTAAGGCTCACGGCCTGACCTAGAGTGCCCGTGATAGTGCCCGTTTGCTCGTTAGTGAGGGTGCTATTGCCGCCGCCTGCGAAATTAATACCCGCACCGCCTGTTACCCCGCCTGAATTGGTAATTTCGCCATTTGCGCTGGTGTATTCGATCCCGGTCGATAGGCCAGCTCCGGTAATCGTGCCCAGATTATTGACCTGCCACCCTTGGGCTCCGGTTGTAAGCCCAGCTCCTGCCGCTGGGACGAGTGTTGTGCCTGCCAGAACGGTGGCGGTGTTTGCCGCGCCTGCACCTGGACAGCCGGTGGTCAGGTTCAAGGCCACTGTGTTGTTGTTGTTGTCGATGTTGAAGGCGTTTGCGCCGCCGGCAGCTACACAGTCTGCATAGGCTGGTGTGCTGGACAGGGAAAGAGCTGTCAGCGCAGTCGTGCCGAGCGCTGCGCATAGAAGGGCCCGTCCAACAAAAGGGCTTACACTCACACCACCAGACATCGCTGCTACTCCGCCGTACATCCTGAACGCAACCTGAGACCACGACAGAAAACTGCGGAAAATCTCCAAAGTCTGCAATCACCCGAAAGGGTGATTGCAGACGGATTCAGTGTGAATGAGCGGTTGGGTTTCGATGCCTCGCGGACTAGAGCGCCGTGCGCAGGAACGCGAGGTCATCTTCTGTGGAGATGAGGTGACGCGCCGAGAACATGATCCCGGTATGTGCCGCTGCGACATCAACGCTGCCGTCGGCGAACATGCGGAAGGCATCAACCAGAGGCACGGTGATGACCTCTAGGTCTTCGTCGTCTTCGAGGGCTTGTTCCTGAACCTTTGCGGCTCCAATGCCGATGTAGGGAAACGCCATCTGCCGGAAGCGACCTGGATAAGGGTGGATTGGCGGCAGGGCAAAGGCTTTCTCGACCTTGTGGCCCGTTTCCTCCAGGAGCTCGCGTGCGACTGCCGCTTCTGTATCGGGGTCTTCCGGATCAATAATCCCGCCCGGTAACTCCAGCATCACGCGCTGGGCGCCATGCCGATAGTTGCGCACAAGGACGGCATCAAGGTCGGGCGTCACCGCCAGCATCGCAGCCCAGTTGGGCATGTCAAAAACATGGTAGGGGTCCACGATGGCGCCGCGCATGGTCTCACATCTCTGCTCGCGCGCACGAATGTACGGGGTCTCGAAGACTACGGTTTCGCTATGAACCTTCCACGCACCAGGTTTGTGCGTGCTAGCGGAGGTGTCTTCCGGCGGCATGACATCTGTCCTTAAGATAGATGGTTAGAGTGTGTGTTCAGTGCCTTGAGAAGCGCTTGTGTGTTCGATGGATCACGCCATGTATGCCCGGCGTCGTCGACGACCACCAGCTGCGTGTGTGGAACCGCCGAGACAAACTCGTTGGCGGTCTCTATGGGACATACCTGGTCGTAGCGCGAGGCTATGAGGGTGACTGGGATACCGGCTAACCGGTCCGCTGCGTTGCGCAGCAATTCGTCAGCATCAATGAAGCAGTGATTGCGGAAATAGTGGTTCTCGATGAGGGAGTGGGCCAGCACGTAGTCGCTATCTTCCATTTCTTCGGCAACCTTTTCGGGGATTGGAACAAGCCGCGACACTGCCTTTTCGAACGCGGTCCAGCGCTGAAGGGCATCAAGCCTCACGGATTGATCAGGATTGCGAAAGAGTTCGGCGTAGGCGTCGATCGGGCTGTCTTGCTGGTCCCTCGATAGGGGGTGGGCGAAAGCCGCGTAGTCTTCCGGGAACATGGCGGCTGCCACACTGTGTGGTCCATACAGTGCAGCAATCTCGCGTTGGCGGCCGAGAAACAAACCGTAGAGCGTCAGAGCCGAGACTGATTGGGGATGCATCATCGCGGCCGCGAAGCCGAGAGTTGCGCCCCAGGAGCCGCCGAAAAGGTGCCAACGGTCAATCTGTAGGTGGCGCCGCAGGTGTTCCATATCGGCGATAAGTGCCTGGGTCGTATTTGCATCAAGCGAACCGTGGGGACGTGACCGCCCGGCACCGCGTTGGTCCATCAGGATGATGCGGTAGTGCTGCGGATCCAGCAAACTGGTGATGTCCGCATTGCAGCCACTGCCAGGCCCGCCGTGCAGATACAGAAGCGGTGCTCCTTGCCGGTGGCCGCGTTCCTCGAAATAGATCTCGTGACCATCTACGGTCGGCAGGAAGCCGCTATTGGTCACAGGGGTTATGGGGAATGGGGAGTGGGCCATCAGAGGATCAGGTGCGGCTGAGGCAAGCATGGCAAACTGAAACGGCCCGGGCGCTGATGCGACCGGGCCGTCAAAATTCCAAAACCTGGATGCGGGCGCTTAGCCGGCAACCTTCAGGTTCTCGGCAGACATCTTGCCGTTGCGGCCTTCCTGGAGTTCAAACTCCACGACCTGGCCTTCTTCAAGGCTTGCCATGCCGGCGGCCTGAACAGCGGTGATGTGCACGAATGCATCCTTGCCGCCATCCTCAGGCTGGATAAATCCATAGCCCTTCTTCATGTCGAACCACTTAACGGTTCCCTTCATCTCGATAGTCCTTCAGTTCGGATCGTCACGCGATCTTGTACCGCCCTTGGCAACATGCCTGGGCGGGCATTCGCAACCCCTTGCCGGAAGTCCTAAATGCGTCGTTCTTGAGTGACGTCGTCGGATGAAGGCCAGAGAAGTCGAATAGGCCCGAAAACCATGCGTTCTTTTGCCCCGATTTGCAATGTTATTCGGGGCGGCGGATCCCTTGCGCATGCCCGGGCAAGGGGGGTATCGCAGCGATCACTTTGACCTCCAACTTTCCGCGATGCGCCGTTGTGAGTGCGGTTACCATTCAGAACTACGCAAAATCCGCAGTTTTCAGGGCATTGCTTTCATGCACAGCGTGGCTTGCGCCTGTTCGGGGGCTATGCTCCCTTGCAGACACTCTCAGGGGCCTCACCCCAAAACCTGCGGCGACTTCCATGATCGCGGGCAGCTGACAAAGTTTCAGGGAACATGCCGAAACTCACTTCCGCAATTCAGTCCAAAAGTCCTGGCTATGCTGCCAATGCGGAAGCTATGCAGAAGCTTCTGGACGATCTGAGTTTCAAGACACAGCAGGCGTCGCTCGGAGGCAACCAGCGGTCACGCGAGCGCCATGTTTCGAGGGGAAAGCTGTTGCCCCGGGAGCGGGTAGCGCGGCTTCTGGATCCAGGCACCCCGTTTCTTGAACTGTCTCCCCTTGCCGCCAACGGCATGTATGAAGATGACATTCACGCGGCGGCAATCATCACCGGCATCGGTCGCGTGTCGGGTCGCGAATGCATGATCGTCTGCAACGATGCAACGATCAAAGGCGGCACCTACTATCCAATCACGGTGAAGAAGCATCTCAGGGCGCAGGAAGTGGCGCGGGAGAACCGATTGCCCTGCATCTATCTCGTCGACTCCGGCGGGGCGAACCTGCCGAACCAGGCAGATATCTTCCCGGACCGTGAGCATTTCGGCCGTATCTTCTTCAACCAGGCAAGCATGTCGGCAGAGGGGATCGCGCAGATCGCTGTCGTGATGGGCTCCTGCACTGCAGGGGGCGCGTATGTCCCGGCGATGTCGGATGAAACGATTATCGTCCGCAATCAAGGGACGATCTTCCTTGGCGGTCCTCCACTGGTAAAGGCGGCAACGGGTGAGGTGGTGTCGGCCGAGGACCTCGGCGGCGCCGACGTCCACTCCCGCAAGTCGGGCGTTACCGATCACTACGCGGAAGACGATGCGCACGCATTGGCGATTGCACGGCAGATCGTGTCGACGCTGAACACGCGCAAACCCTGCGAAGTGGAGACCCGCCCCCCAGTCGCGCCTCTCTATGACCCTGCCGAACTCAATGGCGTCGTGCCTGAAACGCTGGCCGCGCAGTACGACGTGCGCGAGGTCATTGCGCGCCTTGTCGACGGATCTGAGTTTGACGAGTTCAAGAAGCTCTACGGCACGACGCTTGTGACAGGGTTCGCCCGGCTGATGGGCTATCCGGTTGGCATTGTTGCCAATAACGGGATCCTGTTCTCAGAGAGTGCCCAGAAAGCAGCACATTTCATCGAGCTGTGCTCGCAGCGTGGGATTCCACTTGTGTTCCTGCAGAATATTTCCGGCTTCATGGTCGGAAGCCAGTATGAAGCGGGCGGTATTGCCAAGGACGGGGCCAAGATGGTGACGGCTGTGGCAACAGCACAGGTGCCCAAGTTCACAGTGATTATTGGCGGTTCCTATGGTGCCGGGAATTACGGCATGTGCGGTAGGGCCTACTCCCCACGATTCCTGTTTGCCTGGCCGAATGCGCGCATTTCGGTCATGGGGGGCGAGCAGGCCGCCAGCGTGCTTGCCACCGTGAAGCGCGATGGGATGGAGGCACGCGGGGAAGACTGGTCTGCGGATGAAGAAGAAGCCTTCAAGGCTCCCATTCGCGCCCGCTACGAGGAAGAGGGGCATCCTTACTTCGCCACGGCCCGGCTTTGGGATGACGGCATCATTGCCCCGGCAGATACACGCATGGTTCTGGGGCTCGCGATTTCCGCCTCGCTCAACGCACCGATCCGTTCACCGCACGCGCCCGACCGGTTCGGCGTGTTCCGCATGTAAGGAGGTCAGTGATGGCCGACGCATTTGTTCTCATGGATGTGACGCGCGATGGTCTTGCCACGATCACGCTGAACAATCCCGACCAGCACAATGCTTTCAATCCGGACCTTGTGACGGATCTGAACGAGCGTCTGGAAGACCTGCGGGCAAACTCGGACACAATCCGGGCCGTTGTCATCCGGGCGGAAGGAAAGGTTTTCTCCGGGCTGGCGGACTTCGACTGGTTGCCGCATGTGGCACACTACACCGATGACGAAGTCGAAGAAGATGCCGAGGCGATTGCTGAAGCCCTGAGCAGGGTGCGGGAGTTGCCGCAGCCGGTGATTGCCATCGTTGAGGGCCCGGCAGCAGGGTATGGACTGGGCCTGATTGCGGCCTGCGACATCGTGCTGGCGACGCCTGCCGCGCGTTTTGTCTTTTCAGAAGTCCGACACGGCTTCATTCCCGCACTGTCCATGCCGTATGTGATCGAGGCCATAGGCATCACCTCGGCGCGGCGGTACCTGCTGTCAGGCGACCCCTTCGATGCCGAGGAAGCCCATCGCCTTGGGCTGATTGACGTTCTGGTGCAGGACGATACGCAGGTGAATGCACGTCTTGCACATTTTATCGATCATATCTTCGCGGCAGCCCCCGGGGCCATCGCGGCGACGAAGTCCCTTATGGATGACGTTACGGGTCTGCCGATCGATGACGAGCTGATTGATGAAGTTGTTGCCGCCCAAGGGCGGAACCGGTCCGGCGCAGAAGCGGCGGAGGGCATCGCAGCATTTCTCGAGAAACGGGATCCGAGCTGGCGCAACAAATGATTAGCTCCCTCCTGATTGCTAACCGAGGCGAGATCGCCTGTCGGGTGATCGCCACTGCTCGTGCCATGGGGCTGAAGACGATCGCGGTCTATTCAGAGGCCGATGCGCAAGCGCTCCACGTCAAGGCTGCAGACGAAGCACATTATCTGGGACCGTCGCCCGCATCAGAGAGCTATCTGCGGCAGGATCTGATAATCGACATAGCCCGCAAGAGCGGTGCGGATGCCATTCATCCAGGCTACGGCTTTCTTTCGGAAAACGCTGCTTTTGCTCGGGCCTGCAACGAGGCAGACATCGTTTTTGTTGGCCCTCCGGCTGATGCCATCACCGCCATGGGGCTTAAGGACCGGGCGAAAGCACTGATGGAGGAGGCCGGGGTTCCGGTTGTTCCGGGATATCACGGAGACAATCAGGATACGGATTACCTGGCCCGTAAAGCGGAAGAAATTGGTTACCCGGTCCTGATCAAGGCTGTTGCCGGGGGTGGCGGCAAGGGCATGCGGCGGGTTGATGCTGCTGAGGATTTTGCCAAGGCGCTTGCAGCCGCACAGCGCGAAGCCAAGGCAGCGTTCGGCGACGATCATGTTTTGATCGAGAAGTTCGTCGCGCGGCCACGGCATATCGAAGTTCAGGTTTTTGCTGATGCACACGGCAATGCCGTGCATTTGTTTGAGCGCGACTGTTCGGTGCAGCGCCGCCATCAGAAGGTCGTTGAAGAAGCTCCTGCGCCGGGCATGCCGGAAGACATGCGTGCGGCTATGGGGAAGGCGGCCTGCGATGCGGCTCGGGCTATTGGCTATCGCGGCGCGGGCACAGTCGAGTTCATTACCGATGCGTCAGACGGCTTGCGCGCTGACCGGTTCTATTTCATGGAGATGAATACCCGCCTGCAGGTTGAGCATCCCGTGACTGAGATGATCACTGGTCAGGATCTGGTTGAATGGCAGCTGAAGGTTGCAGCGGGCGAGCCGCTACCGCTGGCGCAGGGCGATGTCGGCATCTCGGGTCATGCGCTCGAAGTGCGCCTTTATGCGGAAGACCCTGACAAACAGTTCTTCCCGTCCACCGGACCGCTGAAGCACTTCTCGCTGCCGGAAGAGGGCAGCGGCTTGCGAATAGACGCTGGCGTCACTCAGGGCGACAACATCAGCATCTACTACGATCCGATGATCGCGAAACTGATTACATGGGGCGACACACGGGATCAGGCGCGCCTGCAGCTCATCCGGGCCGTAGAAAGCGTTCAGGTGACCGGCGTCACGACCAATGCGGGCTTTCTGCGTGATGTGCTCAGCCACCCGGTATTCGCTGCCGGTGAGATGGATACAGGATTCATTGACGCGCACAGTTCCGATCTCGTGGGGACGAACAGTGAGCCGACGCCCGGGGATGTCCTGATGGCAGGGCTGGCGCTAGCAATCGCGAGGGCCGGCGAAAGCGGGACACCTGTCTCCGAAGATCCGCACTCACCCTGGAACGATACCTCCGGGTGGCGGTTGTCGGGCACGGCACATGAAACACTGCATCTAGTCCGCCGGGATACGGATCATGCCGTCGACGTTACCTATACAGCATCAGGCGTTGAGGCATCGGTTGGTGATCTGTCTGGTGCCGCCGGCGAATTGGGAAGTGGCCCGGAGTTTCAGGCAACGATTGGTGGTGTTCGCCGGTCCGCCGGTGTGCATATTGAGGGACGCACAGTCTCGCTGATGCGGGGCGGGCGCAGCTGGCAGTTCGTGAGCCCAGATCCGCTGGATGTTGCAAGTGCGGATGCTGCCGCCAGCGGTGGTGTCAGCGCACCCATGACCGGCAAGATCACTCAGGTCTGGGTGAAACCCGGCGACCGCGTGAGTCGTGGAGCACCTCTCATCGCGCTGGAAGCGATGAAGATGGAGCACACGCTGGCAGCCCCGGCAGATGTTGCAGTGGCGGAGGTTCTGGCCGGGCCGGGAGATCAGGTGGAAGGCGGTGCGTTGCTCGTGGCGTTCGAACAGGCATCGGATTAATCTGACTGAATGACGCTTCATCTCATCAAGCTGTGTGTCGGGGCCACGTCGATCGATGATCTCGCCGAATGGCAGGCCCGAGTGCTTTCCGGCAAGACCGGCTATGGAAAGGTCGACAGGCTCTTTCACTCAACCCGCATGACGCCCAAGCGTGGTGAGGAATTGCTTGATGGCGGGTCACTGTACTGGGTGATGGCCGGCACGATCCGCGTTCGCCAGAAATTGGTCGATATTGAATCCTATAAGGACAGCGAGGGCATCAAGCGGTGCCGGCTGGTGCTTGATCCGGAACTCGTTCCCACGCGCCCGGCGCCGCGGCGGCCTTTTCAGGGGTGGCGGTATCTTGAGGCGAAGGACGCTCCGGCTGATCTGCCAAAGTCTGCTGGCGGCTCGGAAAGTATGCCGCCGGAGATGCAGGCGGAACTGATGGAGCTTGGATTGCTATGACAGTCAGGTTTGTCGTTCCTGTCGTTGTGTTGCTCGGGGCTGGCTATGCAGCTACCGCCTCTTCAAGTGCATCTGCCGCAGGGGCATGTCTGAGTATGCCCCTGGTGTTTGAGACGCAGACGATGACAGGCTGCCCCGATCCGGCATCTCTTGAGACGGCACTGGATGCGCCGCTTGCGGTCGGCAGCAGGTCGCCGGAGACCGGCAAACCATCTGGTGTTCGCCTGACCTCAACTGATGGTAGTTCCACACGCAATGTCCGCACGTGCCGGGAATACACTGACGCTATAGGCAACGGCTGGTACGCAGCAACGCAGCTGGACATGAACTTCGAAGGCTTCATGCGTGTGGCCTGCGGATCGGTGCTTGCGCTAGCGGCCGCTGGAGCATCGACCACATCCCGTTTTGAAGATGAATCCGTTGGTTTTCAGACCCTGTCGCTTCTGCCGGTTGATATTCTGCCGGCCCTGTCGCCGGATGTGGAAGATGCGCTTGCGACACTCAAGTCCGGCCAGTTCAGTGTCGGCAACATGGTTGCAAGCGGCGACGTTCTGACCCGCGGCAACTCACCGGAACAACTGGAACTGGCCTATGCGGGCGTTGCCTCTACGTATGGGGAAGTGGCGCGCGGCGACTTCGACAACAATGGGTCCGAGGACATTCTCGTCTATGCGCGGCACGATGCAGTGAATGGATCGCTCAGATGGTATGAGCTGTTTGCCCTGTCATACCCGGATCAATCGCTGACCTATGAGCGTATCGAGCCGGCGGGCATCGGCGTACTCGAGCCTGCTCCTTGAGTATCAGACGGCGCGCGGATCGATGTTGTCGATCAGACGCGTTGTTCCCAGATGGGCTGCGGTGAGAATGCGGAGCGGGGTCGCAGGGGTGATGTCACCCGAAGACAATGCCTCCAGGCTTTCAGCGTGGCGGATCGCGACATAATCAACGCTGTCGAAGCCTGCTCTTAGCAGTGAGCTCGCGGCTTCCGTTTCAGCAGCCCGTGGATCAGCACCCGAGAGGAGCTTGGCAGCGGTCTCATCAAGAGTGTGCTTCAAGGCAGGGGCAACCACCCGGTGTTCAGCTGACAGGTATGCATTACGTGACGACATGGCGAGGCCATCCGCCTCGCGGATCGTGGGAGCACCCAACACGGACACGGGAATGTCCAAATCTGCCACCAGGCGTTTGATCACCTGCAACTGCTGATAGTCCTTTTCGCCAAAGACAGCGATATCCGGCAGCGCCTGAAGCAGAAGCTTCGTCACCACCGTGGCGACACCACCAAAGAAGTGCGGGCGGTGATCTGTCTCGAGCCCCGCGGACGGGCCGGCCACCGACACTGCGCTTGCAAAGCCTGCGGGATACATCTCGTCCGGCGTCGGGGCCCAAAGGATTGATGCACCGCGCTGCTCAAGCTTTGCCTTGTCGCCGTCTTCATCGCGTGGATAGCGGTCCAGGTCTTCACCGGGTGCAAACTGGGTCGGATTGACGAACAGGCTGACGATCACTTCGTCTGCATGCTCCCGCGCCGCATCGACCAGCGTGAGGTGGCCTTCGTGCAGTGCGCCCATGGTTGGCACCATGCCGACACGCTTTCCGGCATCTTTAATCCGGCTCACGGATTCGCGTAATGATGCGATTGTTCTGACGGTTTCAATCATCTGGTTAATTATCCGGGTACGGAGTGCTCGTTTTGGCGTCGATTTGACCTCTGAAGCGCCTCAAATTCTGGCATATCTCTCGCACATCAAAGTAGCAAAATGAAGGAAATCCGCAGTTTTCCGAGACACCTCACGGGTAGGTGTGAAGATTGTGTGCCAGAACGGGAAATCACATGCGTTCCGTGTTGACTTGGGCAGGGTCGGGCTACCAATATCTCAGCCTGTTTGGGGGTGAGTAGCGTGCATTCGGGGAAAGTTATAAGCGTGCGGTCACGCACGAGGGGCAAGAGGTCTGGCGCGGAGGATCGCGTGGGCCATGTCATCGTACTAGGCAATGAGAAGGGTGGCTCGGGCAAGTCCACGAGCGCCATGCACCTTATTGCCGGCCTGATGAAGGCCGGCTTCAAGGTCGGATGCATCGATCTCGATAGCCGTCAGCGATCTATATCCCGCTATCTTGAGAACCGCCGCCAGTTGTGTGACCGGACAGGCCTGCGTCTTAGCTTTCCGCGTCACGAGGTGATCGACCCCTCGACGCTGGACAGTCGTGAGGCGGCACAACGCGAGGAAGAGGCTGCCTTCGAGCAGGCGCTGTTTGAGCTTCGCGCAACATGTGATTTTGTCGTGGTCGATTGTCCGGGTTCGGACGTCTTCCTGTCGCGTGTCGGGCACCGTGCGGCCGACACTCTGATTACCCCGATGAACGATTCTTTCGTCGACTTTGACCTACTCGGCAAGGTCGACCCGGATACGAATGAGGTCCTTGGACCATCGATATACAGCGAGATGGTTTGGGAGGCGCGTAAGCGCAAGGCCATGGTCGAGGGCAAGTCGATGGACTGGGTTGTCATGCGCAACCGCCTCTCGCATCTCGATGCAAAAAACAAGCGCCGCGTTCAGCAGGTGCTGACCAACCTTGCCGGCCGCATTGGCTTCCGGCTCGCACCGGGTTTCGGTGAGCGTGTGATCTTCCGAGAGATGTTCCCGATGGGCCTGACATTGCTGGATATCATTGATGACAAGGCCGGCGTGCCTCTGTCGATGTCTCATGTTGCCGCCCGCCAGGAAGTGCGCGATCTGCTGACAGCATTGCGGCTGCCCGGGCTGGATGTCGGGGAAATCGACGACAAGGGCGACAAGGCAGCGCAGGCCGGCTAGCACAGCTCAGCGGATCCACTGGGGTTGGCAACGGAGCACCGTCAGCCCATCTTTATTCATATGATGATCGCTAAGCACCAGACAGACCATGTCTGACGGGCGGAAGGTGCCGGTTTCAAGACCTGCTGGCGCGACGCCCGCGCAGGGCGTCGACGCGTTCCTCAAGCAGGTTGCGGCGACGCCGCGCCCGGCCCACGGCAATCGGCGTGGCCGGCTTCTCTTCGCCATGGATGCGACGATGAGCCGGCAGCCGACCTGGGATCAGGCACTGGGTCTGCAATCGCAGATGTTTGATGTTACTCAGGATATGGGTGGCCTTGATGTTCAGCTTGTCTTCTTTCGGGGGCATGGAGAGTTCAAGGCGTCCACCTGGGTCAGCAAGCCTGCAGATCTGGCTCGGGCGATGACGGGGGTTCAGGTGCGGGGCGGGCATACGCAGGTTCGCCGGGTGCTGACCCATGCGACATCGGAAGCCAAATCCAAACCTGTTTCGGCGCTGGTCTATGTGGGTGACTGCATGGAAGAGGCCGCGGACGATGTGTGTGCCGCAGCCGGTGAGTTGGGCATGCTGGGGACACGCGCCTTCATGTTTCAGGAGGGCTATGATCCGACCGCGGAGCGGACATTCCGCGAAGTCGCCCGCTTGACCGGTGGTGCCTTCGCACGCTTTGACGCGAGTGCGGTCGGTCAGTTGCGCGATCTCCTGCGCGCAGTGGCTGTTTATGCGAGCGGCGGACGGCGTGCCCTTGCTCACCACTCCGCTGGGAGCTCAGGTGCCGTGAAGCAGCTGACCAGTCAGGTGAAGTAGGGAGCCTCGGGACGCGCCGCCAATGGGATTTTTTCTCCTCTTCATCTGCCTTCTGGGAGCTGCGATCCTGCTGGTCTACGCGGCCAGCTCATTGCCGCCTGCAAGCCTTGCGCGGATCGTGCGGTATGTGGCTGGGGGTATCCTGAGCATTGCCTCGGTGTTCCTGCTCCTCACAGGGCGTCTTGGCCTCGCGGCGCCTGCCGCACTGGCGGCATGGGCGTTGTTCCGGGGCAATCTTGGTGGTCTTGGAGCCTTCGCCCGCCATATTCCCGGTGTCGGACAACCCAGCAGCGGACAGTCATCAGACGTTGAGACCGAATGGCTGGAGATGTGGCTCGACCATGATACCGGCCAGATGGGAGGCCGCGTCAGGCAGGGCCGGTTTGCAGGTGTGGAGCTCGAGGCGATGTCGCTCGACGATTTGCTTGCCCTGCGCAGCGAGCTTGTAGCGGACTCTGAGTCAGTGCGTTTGCTCGATAGCTATCTTGACCGGACCTACGGAGAGGAGATGGCGTCGGGCGATACATCTTACGGCGAAGACTCGGATAGCCATGAGCAGGCTGAGAGTGCCCGGCGGTCCGCGTCAGGCATGACCCACGAGGAAGCGCTGGAGGTTCTTGGCGTGGCTGCCAATGCGACAATTGAGGATATCAAGAAGGCGCACCGCGATCTGATGCAGAAGGTGCATCCAGACAAGGGCGGGTCGTCCTATCTGGCAGCGAAGATCAACCAGGCCAAGGATATTCTGCTGGCTCGGGCGAAGGCTTAGACAGCGTCGCAGCTAATTGGCGGGTACGTACCAGTCATCCGGCGGCACGGTGATGCAGCTGATGCCCTCGCGGATCAACGTCGTGCAAGCTGTGCGCGCCTGATCTTCGCCGGTGAACCCGGTAAAGCGTGACCGGAAAAGCGTCCGTGAGGCCGTCTTGAGCGGCACCGTCGCGGGGCCTTTGCCCTCGAGAACGCCAGGAGCTCTCGACATGGCCGCCTCAATTCGGCGGCCTGCCTCTTCTGCATCCGAATAGGCGCCGATCTGAATACGCCAGACCGTTCCGGGTGAAGCAGACGTGTATGTCTGCACTGGCACTTCCAGGCCAGCATAGTTGGTTTCTGTCGGCGGGGAGTAGTCTCCCGCTCCAAGTGTGCCGGCGAATTCCGGTGTGTGCTGCCTGGCGTTTGCCGGCGTGACCAGCCAAGCGGTCACGTCCTCGAAAACCTTGGGGTCGGACGCATGGGCGACAGCAATGGTCCGTTGCTCTTCCACCGGCGCACTTGCCGCAGTTTGCTCAGGCGCCTCGAATGTCGTGGTCTGCCGAAGGGCAGGAGCAGGGTCTGCCAAAAGGGCGGCGGCATCGCCGGGAGTCATGGCGATCGCTGGCACCGGTGTTGCCGGTGCAGAAGGAAGTGGTGCGATTGCGGGCGCGAGACTGGCCATGACAGGTGCCGGTTCAGCCGTAGCATATTCGGGGCGCGAGCGGGGAATGGGCGGTGCGGACGCAATCGACAGATGGCCGCGGCGCGGCACACGGCCGAACGCTTCGTCCAGAATTTCGACCATGTGATCGTCACGGGTCCGGGGTGTCTTGCCGCCCATGACAACGCCGACGAGATGCTTGCCGTCGCGGATGACCGAAGCGGTCAGGTTGAATCCCGAAGCACGCGTATAGCCGGTCTTGATACCGTTGGTGCCTTCGTAGTCACCAAGCAGATTGTTGTGGTTGTTGAAGATGCGGCCGCGGAAGTTGAAGGATTCCGTCCCGAAGAATGCATAGTACTGCGGGAAGTCATCCATGATGCGTTGCGCTAGGGTCGCCATGTCCCGCGCGGTCGTGATCTGACGCTTGTCGGGCAACCCGTGGGGGTTGCGGAATGTCGTGCGTGCCATACCCAGCTCACGGGCCCGCTTGGTCATCCGTTGGGCAAATTTACGCTGGGTGCCGGACAGATTTTCGGCAACGACCATGGCTGCATCGTTTGCGGACTTAGTCACTAGTGCGAGGATTGCTTCACGCACCGTGATCGTATCGCCGGCTTCAAGGCCGAGCTTGGACGGCGCCTGGCCCTCCGCATGCTTCGAGACCAGCCAGGGCGTGTCGAGTTCAATGTTGTCCTGAGCGAGCTCTTCGAAAACGATGTAGAGCGTCATGATCTTTGTCAGGGACGCCGGGTATCGGGCTGCGTCGGCGTTCCTGGAAAAGAGGACGCGGCCTGAGTACTTGTCGAGGACGAGTGCGGCATATTTGGGTTTCGCGTCGGCCGGCGAGGAAGTCATCAGGGTGGCAGCAATCAAGCTGGCCGCCGCGATGGCAACCAGTCCGATGACACGTGACCCGAACCGAATGTTCCCCAAGGGTCCAGCCCCTCTCAAGCAGCGCATGCTGTCCATCCCCCGATGGCACACAAATCAGCCTGTATGCTGCGTTCCGTGCCCCGAACCTGGACCCGAAGGTCCGGAATTGCAGGGCCCCCCAAAACCGTACGTCTAGCGTATGCAGGTTCAGTGCCTAGAGCAACATGGTGCGTGTGGGAATAATGGCCTGAAATCCCACGATTCAGGGCATCAGGCGAGAGTGAAAGCGTACAAAAAATCACGGATTTTCGCCAAGTTGCAGACACGTGTCCCAGAAGGTGCGGTGTGGGCGTTACAAATTGGTTAACGAAACTTAACAAATTCAACCCACACCGCGTTTTGTCCATCTGGCGCCACGCTTCAGAGGCGAATGAAATGGGGTTTGGGAATCGGCAGCGTGCGTACTAGGCTCCAGGCATGGCTAAATCCAAGGGAATCAAGACCGGTACGCCTGCGCTCGACTTCAGTAAGCTAAAGCTGCGCGGGACGCCGAACGAGTATCTCGTCGCGCCGGAAGATCTGTGCAAAAACGCCGTGCCGCATCTGCCTGCGGACGTCTATGACGTTCCGTCCAGCGAGCTCCGCGATGCCATCATGCATGTGGTGGCGCATCAGTCGCGAGTTGAACTCGACGGCATGGACGAAGACAAGATGGCATTCGAATTTGTCAGCTATTCCGCCGTTTTGAACTTCAAGGACATGATTTCCGTCCGGGTTTTCCCGGTAGGACACAAGCAGTCTACGATTGCCATCTATAGCCGGTCGAAGACGGGCTATTATGACTTCGGTGTGAACAAGTCGCGCATCGAGGACTGGCTTGAGGAACTCGAGGGCGAGATCATCCGGTAGCTATCCCGTTGGTCTCCTTCACATTTGCGGATTTCACCCCATATTGTTGGTACACTGCCGGGGTGCCCGATCAGTGGCTCCCCGTTTGACCGCCTGAGTTCATGAACACGACGTCCCAGACCCAGTTTCCGCTTGTCCTGATGCCGGACGAGCCCGATGCCCCTGACGAGCCGCCCGGGCGTGGCGGTACCGACACGGGTGTCATCACCCGCACCCAGCCAAAGACCAAGAAGCCCTCGCTCTACAAGGTGCTTCTGCTCAATGACGACTACACGCCGATGGAGTTCGTCATCCACGTGCTGGAGCGGTTTTTTAACAAGGGCCGGGAAGACGCCACGCGCATCATGCTTCACGTGCACCAGCACGGCGTTGGGGTGTGTGGTGTGTTCACCTATGAGGTGGCCGAAACCAAGGTGACCCAGGTCATGGATTTTGCCGGGCAGCATCAGCACCCGCTGCAATGCACGATGGAGAAAGAGTAATTCATCTGCGCGTTTGCACTGGAGGCAATGCACCGTCAGACTATTCGGGTCAGGTACCGGGCAGGGACGTGAGTCCCGTTCCTGCCGCATTAAGGAGTTGACTGCGTTGCCCTCATTTTCCCGCAGCCTGGAAGAAGGTCTTCACCGCGCATTGGCGCTGGCCAATGAACGCGGACATGAATACGCCACGCTTGAGCATCTGCTACTCGCCCTTATCGATGATCAGGATGCGGCTGCTGTCATGCGTGCTTGCTCGGTCGACCTCGACCGGCTGCGCAATGACCTGTCCTCATATATCGACAATGAGCTCGCCAATCTGATTGTGGCGAGTGGCGAAGACTCAAAACCGACTGCCGGCTTCCAGCGTGTTATTCAGCGCGCCGTCATCCATGTGCAGTCGTCCGGTCGTGAAGAGGTTACCGGTGCCAATGTGCTGGTAGCGATCTTTGCGGAACGTGAAAGCCATGCCGCCTACTTCCTGCAGGAACAGGACATGACGCGGTATGACGCGGTCAACTACATCAGTCATGGCATCGCAAAGCGTGCGGAAATGAGCGAAAGCAGGACGCCGCGCGGTTCCAACGAAGAGGAAGAGGGCGGCGAACGCGGCGGCAAGGAAGGCGGCGACGCGCTTGAAACTTACTGCATCAACCTCAATGAAAAAGCGCGGGACGGGAAGATCGATCCGCTGATCGGACGCAACGCTGAGATCGACCGGACCATTCAGATCCTCTGCCGGCGCTCGAAGAACAATCCGCTCTTCGTCGGTGATCCCGGCGTCGGCAAGACCGCGATCACGGAGGGTCTTGCACGCCGGATCGTCAATGGCGAAGTGCCGGAAGTTCTCAAGGATGCGACGATCTTCTCGCTCGATATGGGCGCCCTGCTTGCCGGGACACGGTATCGCGGCGACTTTGAGGAGCGTCTCAAGGCGGTGGTCAAGGAACTCGAAGAGTATCCGGGAGCCGTCATGTTTATCGACGAGATACACACGGTGATCGGTGCAGGGGCCACGTCGGGTGGTGCGATGGACGCATCTAACCTGCTCAAGCCGGCGCTGCAGAACGGTGATCTACGCTGCATCGGGTCAACTACGTACAAAGAGTATCGCCAGCACTTCGAGAAGGATCGGGCACTGGTCAGGCGCTTCCAGAAGATCGATGTGGCGGAGCCGTCCATTCCGGATGCGATCAAGATCCTGAAGGGCCTCAAGCCTTACTTCGAGGATTATCACAAGATCCGCTACACGAATGAGGCCATCAAGACGGCGGTCGAATTGTCGGCGCGCTACATGCACGACCGCAAGCTGCCGGACAAGGCCATCGACGTGATCGACGAAGTGGGTGCATCGCAGATGCTGCTGCCGGAAAGCCGCCGCAAGAAGACGGTAGGCGTCAAGGAAGTGGAAGCGGTGATTTCGACAATGGCCCGCATCCCCCCCAAATCCGTCACCAAGACTGATACGGAAAAGCTCGAGAACTTGGAAAAGGACTTGAAGCGCGTGGTGTTTGGTCAGGACGAGGCCATCACAGCCCTGTCTGCAGCCATCAAGCTGGCACGCGCGGGCCTGCGTGAACCGGAAAAGCCGATCGGCTCCTACCTGTTCTCCGGTCCCACCGGTGTCGGCAAGACGGAAGTGGCGAAGCAGTTGGCGTCCATCATGGGCGTTGAACTTCTGCGGTTCGATATGTCGGAGTACATGGAACGTCACACGGTCTCGCGTCTGATCGGTGCGCCTCCGGGCTATGTCGGCTTCGACCAGGGCGGCTTGCTCACCGACGGCGTGGATCAGCATCCGCATTGCGTGCTGCTGCTTGACGAGATCGAGAAAGCACATCCTGATCTCTTCAACATCCTGCTGCAGGTGATGGATCACGGTCAGCTCACCGATCACAACGGCAAGAAGATCGACTTCCGCAATGTGATCCTGATCATGACCACGAATGCGGGCGCTGCGGACATGCAGAAGCCGCCCATCGGCTTTGGCCGCACCAAGCGGGAAGGCGAGGACGAAGAAGCGATCAAGAAGCTCTTCACACCTGAATTCCGGAACCGTCTGGACGCGGTCATTCCGTTCGCTGGTCTCTCAGAAGAGATTATTGCCCGGGTTGTCGAGAAGTTTGTCCTTCAGTTGGAAGTGCAGCTCGCTGACCGCAACGTGACGATCGAGCTATCTCAGCAGGCCAACAAGTGGCTGGCAGAGCGTGGCTATGATGAGCAGTTTGGTGCGCGCCCGCTTGGCCGCGTCATCCAGGAGCATATCAAGAAGCCGCTGGCCGAAGAGTTGCTATTCGGCAAGCTCAAACGGGGTGGTGTCGTACATGTGGATGTGAAGGACGATGCGTTGTCCTTCGCCTTTGAAGCTGCACCACCGCCACCAAGCCGCAAGAAGGGCAAGAAAGCGGCCGAGAAGGTCAGCAAGTAACTTCCAGCTCAGATGATGCAAAGGGCGCTTCAATAAAGCGCCCTTTGTCATTCGTTCCATATGTCGCTTTCGCTGAAACCCAGCGCAGCAAAGTCTTCAGTTCTGAGCCCGCGCTCATGGCCAGCTGACAGGAAGAACTCGTCGAGCTGTGGCGGCTCAATGCCCGCATCGCTCAACATGCTATGAACCTGGCCCCGGTGGTGTATCTGATGCTGAAACAGGTGCATCAGCCCACGATCTAGCCGCTCGTTCTGAACACCCCAGCCGCGAATGAGTTCGATTTCTCGCGAAACAGGGGATACGCACACGCTGATTAGTCTGGTGTCGACTGCCCGCTGTGCTGCGGCCAAAGGCTCAAGGACCTGGTGAGCGTTGCCTTCGTCGAAGATTCCTGGTCCACAGCAGTCGCCCTCGAAAGCACTGACGTAAAACTCGTCGACAAGCAGGATGTGATTCAGTGTGGACATAATTGACGGGAAAAAGCCGCTGCGTCGGGCATTCAGCTCTCGTTGGGGCAGGGTTGCACAAGCCGAAAGCAGTCGATGATTGGCCCAGGCATTGTTGTGAGCTTGGGCCCGAAAGTACCTCTCGGGCGTCATGGTTGGCCTTCCCCAGGTTCTGACATTTCCATCTGACGGTAAAAGTCAGTGAGCAGTTTGCCCGGTTCGTGGTGGAACGTGTCCCCTTTGCGCATTGCGTCGATCCGGTCGAGCCGGAACATACGGAAGTCGTTGCGGAGTTCACACCATGCGACCAGCGTCCAGACACGGCCCCAGTACCACAGACCAAGCGGACGCACGGTGCGACGGGTCCCATCACCTTTGGCGTCCTGGTAAGCGAATGTCAGGCGTGTCCGGGTTTCAACCGCCCGCTCGATATTGTCGAGGCGTCTGCGGTAGTCGTCGGTGATCTCAGCAGGCGCAAAGGCATGGATCTGCACCTGCCGTCCATAGTCCCGGGCGGATGTGGGAAGCACGCTTTCGATCTTGACCAGGGCTTCCTGTGCCGAGCGTGCCATGTCGACGCCGCCCCATGCCCGTATCAGGCGGGCACCGGCCACCAAAGCGAGGACTTCATCTTTTGTGAACATCATTGGTGGGAGGTCAAACCCCTCCCGCATGAGATATCCTATGCCGGCTTCACCATCGATCGGCACACCGGCGCTTTGCAGATCAGCGATGTCCCGATAGATGGTTCGTTCGGAAACCTCGAGGCGCTCGGACAGTTGCCGGGCTGTGGTGAGCCGGCCGCCCCGCAGATGCTGAACGATCTGAAAAAGACGGTCGGCTCGCCGCATGTGTCACCCGATGGTTTCGAAAAGGCCGATTGAGTTTCCATCAGGATCGGTTGCATAGGCAAACCGGCCTGCAGGAATCGGGATCGGTTCCCCGGTTACGGTCGCGCCGGCGTCTGCCGCGCGTTTCATGGCGTCTTCCAGCTTGTCCGGAACAGCGAAATGAACAGTTGGGCCTGAACCGGTTCTGGCGGGTTCGCCTGGGTAGAGGTGTCCGGCTACTCCGTTTCCATCAGCAGTCGGGAACATGGCCATTGGATTGGGGCCGCTGTCATCGCGCTTCAGGTCGAGATCGAAGACCGTGTTGTAGAAGGTGATCGCCTTGTCGAGGTCGGTTACGGGAATTTCAGCCCATACGGTGAAGTGCTGAGGAGCATGTGCCATCGGTCTCTCCATATCGTCTGTGGGAGGGACCATCATGACAAACCCCTCCTGACAGCATTGTGTCAGGAGGGTCAGCCTCCCGGCGACAATCTGAAAACCTGAGCCGTAATCTCCGAGGAGAAGTAGACGTTGCCCTTGTCGTCGGCAGCAATGCCGGTCGGCATGAAGACCTCCGGTCCTTCGTCCGGAATGATGCCGAAGGGCAGGTCCGAAGCGATGACGGACTTTTCGCCGGTCCCCAAGTCCAGAACAGAGATCTGCTGGGCTGCTGCTTCCGCAACAACCACCCGACCATCAGCAAGCAGGTCCAGGCCTTCGGGATTGGCCAGGCCCTCTGCAACAACCTCGAAGTCGTTGTTTCCCTTGAACCGGATTATCTGACCGCCCTTAGTGACGGTTACATAGAGATGGCCGTCCGGACCCATAGCCATCATGGCTGGTCCATCGAGCTTGTCGGCGACGGTGATGCGTGTGTCCCAGTCATCCGGGCCGGTGCGGACAATGGCGCCGCGGGCATACTCTGTCACAAGGACCGACCCGTCTTCCATGGGAAACGCTTCTGTCGGCGTGACGAAGCCGTGATGCAGATCCGTCGACTTGCCTGTGGGTGCATCAAAAACTTGCACGGCACCAGCGGTCAGGCCGGCGGCCGCCAGCTTGTTGTGCGCCGCGGCCATACTGGTGGGGTAGTCCATTTCCTGGGCAAACACCCGAGCAATTTCACCCACCTTGCCGGTCTCTGTATCGATTGTCCGTACCGCGAAAACATCTGCGACGTAGAGCGTCTTGCCGTCCGGCCCCATGGCGATATCAGCTGCGACAGCCAGTGGGCCGGATACGAGCGCCGCGCTGTTGCCATTCTCGACATCGACCTCAATGATGGCGTTGTCGGCCATGTTGGAGATATACAGGGTGTCGTCGGGCGCGAAAGCAAGATTGTCGATGGCGGGCTCTACCTGGGCGACGATCGTCTTCCTGCCCGAGGCCACGTCGACACGGATGACTTCTCCCGTCTCGGTATCGACCACGAAAAGCTCGTCCCGGGAATTGAAGTTCGCTGCGGCGGGCGTCTGGAACCCATCCGCGACCATTTCAAGCGTACCTGCATCCACATTGACGCGGACTACCTGCTTCTTGAACCACAGGGGACCATAGAGGTGGCCGTCCGGGCCGAAATCAAAGCCGTTCAGTCCACCCATGTCTTTCATGACGAATCGCGGTTCGGTTGCGCCTGTCGGGTCAAGTTCCCAAAGGGCATCACCGGCAAACACTTGTGTCATGAACAGGCGGCCATCCTCCGTCCATGCAAGTGAATTTGTACCGGGGATGCCTTCGGCGAGCGTGAGCAGCTCCCCCTCGGGTGTCCGGGCATAGACCTTGCCCTGCAGAAATGCGGTCCAGGCAATGGTCCCGTCCGGACCCTGCTCAACATCATCCGCCATGCCATGCGGTGCAGGCTCGGCGATAGTCACTGCGCCGCTGTCCGGGTCGATCTCGTACAGGGTTGCCCCGATAACAGATCCCGCGAGCAACCGTCCGTCCGGCGTTACTGTCAGGCCGTGGATTCCGTGAAACGGAGATGGTCCGGTGACGGGTTCCAATGTCCAGCCGTCAGCGAGCTGCGGCTCCGCGGATGCAGAGATGGTCGCTGCGGCCAGCCCAATGGCCGCCGCAGTCGCGAGAATGCGCTTCATGTGTTTCCCCCGGGAAGTGCCGTTGTCGGCTTCTTGTGCTATTTCCGCAGTTTATCCCAGTTTTGCAGTAATGCGACCGGCGTGATCAGCCAGGACATCGGGTTCCTGCATGGTGCGGGCATGCAGGTTCATTTCGACTCCCTCCCAGCGTGGAATGACGTGGAAATGGATGTGGAACACGGTTTGTCCGGCCGGCGCGCCGGAGAACTGGGCACAGATAACGCCGTGGGGATCAAAAGCGTCGCGCACAGCATGGGCAACTTTGCGGGTCGTCCGGATGAGAGCAGATGCAGCGTCTTCGCTCAGATCAAACATATTGACCGCCGGCTCACGGGGAATGATCAGCGTATGACCTTCCGCCATGGGCATGATGTCCATGAAGGCAAATGTGTGCTCATCCTCATAGACCTTGTGGGCCGGAGCTTCGCCGCGGAGGATCTTGGCGAAGATGTTGTTCTCATCGTAGGGCGTGGTGAGGCTCATGGCTGGTTCCTCAGTCGTTTTCTGTATTTCTGAACGGCGCATGATCGAGCAACATGTCCGCATCGGCCGCGACATGCTGCCTTTCACTGGCCAGATAGCGATCAACCGCATCCCGGAAACTGGGATTGGGTATGTAGTGCGCTGAATAAGTGAGATTGGGCACATAGCCGCGGGCTAGTTTGTGCGCACCCTGGGCGCCGGCCTCCACGCGGGGAATTCCTCTCGACAGGGCGAACTCGATTGCCTGGTAGTAGCAGATTTCGAAATGCAGGAAATCATGATGCTCCGTACACCCCCAATAGCGACCGAACAGCGTCTCTGAGCCGATCATGTTCATGGCACCGGCAATGTAGCGCCCGTTCCGCTTCGCGAGGATCAGCAAAATGTCGTTCGGCATCACTTCTCCAAGCAGGGAGAAACAGGTGCGCGTCAGATAGGGCGTTCCCCATTTGCGACTGCCCGTATCCATGTAGAAGGTGAAGAACGCGTCCCAGTGATCTTCTGTGATATCGCTGCCGGTAACCCATTCGATCTCGATGTCGTTTGCGACGGCTTTCGCGCGTTCTTTCTTCAGGTTTTTGCGTTTGCGCGAGGCCAGTGCATCGAGGAAACCATCGAAATCACCGTACCCCTCATCTTCCCAGTGAAACTGCTGATCTGTCCGCTGCAGAAAGCCGATGTCACCGAGATGTTTCCACTGTTCCTCCGGCAGAAATGTCAGATGGCATGAGGACAGATCGAGCCTGTTGGTCAGCTCTACCAGAGCTGCGGCCAGTTGGTCTTCTCGTTGTCGCTGGTCGGGGCCGGGCGGTGCCAGGAGTCGCCGTCCTGTCGCGGGCGTGAAGGGCACCGAGACCTGGAGCTTCGGGTAGTACCGGCCGCCGGCCCGTTCCCAGGCGTCTGCCCAGCCATAGTCGAAGACATACTCACCCTGTGAGTGGCCTTTCAGATAGGCCGGCGCACAGGCTGCGATCTCTCCGTGACCGTCCTCGATGAGCACGTGGTAGGGCTGCCAGCCGGTCTCGGCGGTCGCTGATCCGGAGTCCTCCAGCGCCTTGAGGAAGGCGTGGGACAAGAACGGGTTGTAGGAGACATCGCCGCCTGGGTTCGCGCAGGCGTCCCACTGGGCCGCATCGATGCCGCCCATGCTTTCGGCTGTCCGTGCAATGATTTTTTCAGCGTCGCCCATGTGCTGCCAGTCTAGCTATCCGGTGTCTGACAGGGAAGGTAGGGCGCGGGGTCAGGGGCGGAAAGTCTCAAAGATGATCTGGTCTGCATGCATGGCTGCTGTGTCTCGATGTGCCTCTGTCCGGACAGTCCAGGTCAGGACAGGGATACCGAGGGACCGCCGCAGCGCCACGGACCATTGGGGCAGGGCATTGATATCAAAACCGACAAAGTGTGGCCTGCTTTGCAGGTTGAAGACCATGTGGCGCAGGGCAAAGCGTTGAATGGCGGGGAGGCCTGCTGCATTCCGGTCGCGATAGCCATAGGACAACTGCCCGCGAGTGATCTCCGGCGCTTTCGCAGCGAACCACCCCATGCTTCGGGGATTGAAAGACATGATCGCCGCCGGGTGACGGTAACTGGCCAACACATGTGCGACACGTTCTTCAAGAGGGCCCTCGTGGCCGTTCTTGATCTTGAGCTCAATGACGGGGACGACCTTACCTGCAACCTGGTCGAGAAACTCGCCAAGCGTCTGCATGCGGTCGTCAGTATCCTTGAAGGCAACCGACTTCAGTTCTGCAGCGGTCCGCTTGAAGACCTTGCCTTGTTCCACGGTCAATCGATCGAGCGTGCTGTCGTGGAACACCATGGCTTCGCCGTCGGCAGACAGTTGTAGATCGCATTCGATGGCGTAGCCGCCGTCGATGGCCGCCTGAAACGCGCGTGGCAGGTTCTCGACCACACCTGACTCGAGTCCATGCAGTCCGCGATGGGCGACCGGCGTTGCCGTCAGCCACGAGAGGTCACGGTTGGGCATGTCAGGAGATCTCAAAGACAGCGTCGATCTCCACGGCCACGCTGAATGGTAGATTGCTCGCGCCGAGGGCAAAGCGGGCATGTTTGCCGGCGTCTCCGAAGACTTCGACCATCAGGTCCGAGCAACCGTTGATTACGGCGGGATGCTGGTCAAACTCCGGTGTCCCGTTGACGAACCCGCCAAGTTTGACGCATCGCGTGACACGGTCGAGATCGCCGTCACAGGCCTGACGCAATGCAGCGAGAATGTTGATTCCGCACAGACGTGCCGCCTTCACGGCGTCATCCTGGCTGATCTGATCGCCAACTTTGCCCTGGTAGGGAAGGCCGGTCGCGTCAACCGGGACCTGGCCGGAAATGAAGACGAGATTGCCCGTCACGACATAGGGAACATAATTTGCCGCCGGTGCGACCGGGTCTGGAAGATCTATCCCCAACTCATTCAGCTTCTGGTCTACTTTGCCGGCCATGTCTGTATGCTCCTCCCACCAGTCGTGTACCTGCGCCCCAAAAACGTCTCAGGTGTTGTCGCATGCGTTCGGCGGCAACGGAAGTATGATGCGCCACCAAAGAAGCGCCGGAGGATAGATGAGCGACCCCTTTGTTGAATCCCCTGTGGCGCATGGCATGTTCATGCCGGCCGAATGGGAGCCGCATGCGCGGTGCTGGATGCAGTGGCCGCGGCGTGGGGCACTGTGGGGGCCGTACCTGCCTCAGGCCTATGTTGCTTATGCACAGGTGGCGCGGACCATCGCCGAGTTTGAGCCGGTGACCATGATTGCTCATCCAGACGATGCAGCCGAAGCGCGATTTGCCTGTGGGCGCGACGTGGAAGTCGTGCCGCTTGAAATTGATGACAGCTGGGCGCGTGATACGGGGCCGACTTTCGTGAAAGATCCCGCACGAGGCGTCGCGGGCGTGCATTGGCGTTTCAACGGATGGGGTGCGAAGTATGCCCAGATCGCTCAGGACGAAAAGGTTGGCGGCGCCGTGCTATCCCGGCTCGGAATGCGCTGCTACGCGGCGCCACTGGTGCTCGAGGGTGGCAGCTTCAGTGTTGATGGCTACGGCACGCTGCTGACAACTGAGCAATGCCTCTTGAACGCCAACCGCAATCCCGAACTCCAGCCGCGGGAGATCGCGGAGATGCTCGCCATGTATCTCGGAGTGCGGCGGGTGTTGTGGCTTGGGGATGGTCTTGAGGGAGATGAGACCGACGGCCACGTGGATATGGTGGCGTGTTTTGCCGGCCGTGGAACCGTACTGCTGAACATGCCGCAAAGTGACGAACCCAATCACGCGGCAATGCAGGACAATCTCAGGCGTCTGGGAGAGATGCGCGATGCAGGCGGCAAGAGCCTCAAGGTGATTGAAGTCCCGCAGCCGGAGCAGCGCTATCATGATGACGGACGGCCCATGGCCCTGTCCTATATCAACTTCTACATCGCCAATGGCGCCGTGATCGTTCCGCAATATGACGACCCGCATGACGATGCTGCGGCACGTATCATTTCAGATGCTTTTCCGGACCGCAGGTGTGTTCCGGTCCCCGCGCTCGACATTGCGCGCGGCGGCGGCGTGATCCATTGCATCACCCAGCAGCAACCCGACGGCGAAGTCATCGCATCCTGACGGTTACTCGGCGGCGTGGAAGGGACGCAGCTGTGTTGGCTCCGGCGACCTGCGGCGCTTGTCGTGATACATGGCGATATCGGCCATGTGCAGGACCTGCTCCGGCGATGCATCCCGGTCGTAGGGGGCAATGCCGAAGCTTGCCTTAATTGGGACCTTGGTGTGATTGATCAGCGCTGTGGCATGGTTCAATTCGGCCTTGAGTTCGATTGCCCGGTGCCGCGCCGGTGCAAGATCACCATTGACCATGAGGATCGCGAATTCATCGCCGCCGAGACGTGAAAGATAGTCCGTTGTGCGCACGCGTTCGCCGAGGAAATCGGCAACGAATTTCAGCATGGCATCGCCGGCTGCGTGACCGAACGTGTCATTGACCGGTTTGAAGCCATCAAGGTCGATGACCACAAGAAGCCCTTCCTCGTCATGCCGGCGGGCATTGCCAAGAGCACGTGAAAGGGCATCGGTAAAGCCGCGCCGGTTGAGAAGGCCGGTGAGTTCATCGGTCATGGAAAGGGTTTCAAGCTGCTCGATCCGGCTTTGTTGCTCCGAGATCGTCCGCTGTGCTTCGGCCGCATATGTGAGGGCGCGTTCAATCAACTCACGTGTCTCACGTGGCATCTTGAGTGCCGGTTTGCGGAAACGGGTGATCCCCAGGTCACTCCCGTCTGCCCCTGTAACACCAGGGACAAGGCCAGCGGCTTTGTCTGGCGTGACTGCATGATACATGGCTCGTGTACTCCTGTTCACCGCGCCGTCCCGACCCAAAGACTGCCTCAGCATTCTTCCGGTCCAGGTGATCAGGAGCAAGGGGCATGCCTGTCGTTGTTAATCAAAATTTGTAGGCATTTCCTATGTTTTTTGCGCCTCCTGTTCACCAACCGGCGGGGCAGGAAGTGCTCCTCCAGCCGCAAAATAGGCAGCTTTTGCCGGGTTAGCTATTCGGGGAAAGTGGGTTTAAGTTAGCGCCATGAGTGCGAAGTGTTCGACTGTCACTGCCGCCGCTTTTTTGGGCGGATTCTTTTTTTTCGGTCTGGCGGCATCTGCTGCCGCTGGCAGCCTTGCGCCGCACCGTGCTGTCTATTCGATGAAAATGCTGGAGACAGCTGAGTCGTCGGATATCTCCTCCGTGACCGGACGGTTGGTGCTTGAATGGCAGGGTTCGGCATGTGACGGGTTCATCACCAGTCAGCGGATCGTGAACCGCATGGGCAGCAAGCGCGGTGATGGCTTTGTCAGCGACTTCCGCGTCAGTTCCTGGGAAGCAGGTGATGGAAGTGAGTTCACCTTTTCGCTCATTCATTACATGAACGGGGCGGCGATCGAAGAAATCGAAGGATCGGCCAATCGCGGTGCAGAGGGTGGCGATGCCGCGCTTTCAAAGCCTCAGGCACGAAAGATTGCCCTGCCGGCGGGTGTCCTTTTTCCCACGGAGCAGTTGCGAGCAGTGATTGCATCAGCGGAGTCCGGCAAGCGCGTGCATAGTGCGCCGGTCTTTGACGGGTCTGATACGGAACACCACTTCGATACCACGACCGTTTTGGGCAACAAGGCAAGTGGCGGGCCGGATGGCATTGAAGCTGAGCCGGGCGGAAGTCTGAGTAGCATGACCTACTGGCCTGTTCAGGTCAGCTACTTCGACCCGAATGACAGCATTGGCCTGCCCGAGTACGAAGTCTCATTTCATATCTATGAGAATGGCGTCTCGACCAGCCTCGTCATGGACTATGGCGATCTTGTCATCGGCGCCGACCTCGTTTCCCTGGACATGCTGCCATCGCCGGATTGCTAGTATCTGCCTAGGACTTGATGCTCCGTCCACGGTCAATAATGTCCTTGCCGAATTTTTCCCGAACGCGATCCACAGCCCGTTCAGCGGCGGCCCGCCGATTGGCGTCAGGATCCAGCAGATCACCCATCTGAGTTCCACCTGTTGCGGTCACGAGTCCGGCCACACCGACACCGATCAAGCGATAAGCGGTGCCGTCGGCTTCCGGGACAAGCAGTTTCTTTGCGGCCGTGTAGATAACATCCGCCAGCTGGGTCGGGTCGGACAGGGTGAGGTTGCGTGTCCGGGTCTTGAACTCTGCCGATTTGAGCTTCAGCGTCACCGTGTGTCCGGCAAGATCAGCGGCCTTGCACCGGGCAGCGACTTTGTCACTCAGCCGCCACAAGATGCGCTCGAGCTCATCGTAGTCGGCGATGTCTTCATTGAAGGTTGTTTCGGAGCTGATGCTCTTCGTTTCACGCACCGGTTTGACGGTGCGGGTGTCGTCGCCGCGCGACAGACGGGCAAGCCGCAGACCGAGCTGGCCATACCGCGCCATCAGATCACGCTCATCCGCTTTCTGCAGATCGGCAATCATGGTGATGCCGTCTGCCTCCAGCTTGCGGCGCATGGCCTTTCCGACACCCCAAATCTTGCCGACCGGCATGGCTGCGAGGAGTGGGAGCGTTTCCTCCTGACCGATCACGGAGAAGCCCCGCGGCTTGTCCAGATCTGATGCCAGCTTAGCCAGAAACTTGTTGTGGCTGAGACCAACAGAGACGGTTATGCCGATCTCCTCCTCAATCCTGAGCGCCAGACGCATGAGTGTCTCGGCGGCGCTCATCCGGTGCAGCCGCTCCGTCCCTGTTAGATCGAGAAAGGCCTCGTCGATGGATATGGGTTCGACGAGCGGCGTGACGTCGCGCATCAGGGCTCGAACCTCCTTGCCGGCAGCGGCATACTTCTCCATCTGGGGTTTTACCACCACAGCATCCGGACAGGCCTTTAGCGCCTTGAACATCGGCATGGCGGATCCGACACCATAGGTCCGTGCGATGTAGCAGGCGGTCGAGACAACGCCGCGACGTCCGCCGCCGATGATCAGGGGCTTGTCCCGGAGATCCGGGTTGTCGCGTTTTTCGATGGCCGCATAGAAGGCGTCGCAGTCGATATGTGCGATTGTCAGCGACAGCAGCTCGTCATGTGACTTCAAGCGTGGGCTGCCGCATCTCCCGCACCGGCGGTCCTCCGGCAGGGCGGGCGCAAAACAGTCTCGGCACAAGGTGGCCATCATAAATCCTCAGGCCGCGCATCTGCTGGCCACAGCCAGGCAGCGCCCCGGATACCACTCGATGCGCCATGGGTGTTTTGAAGGACCGGTGTCATCACTGTGTCCGAGAACACATACCTGCCAAGGTGTTGCTGAACAGCCGGATACAGATGGTTGAGGTCACTCAGACCGCCGCCGAGGACGATCGCCTCTGGATCAAGAACATTGATGACGGTCGAAAGCGCGCGGGCGAGACGATCCGCATGCCGGCTCAGTGTTGCCTCGGCTCCTACGTCATTCCGGTTTGCCGCCGACACAATCTCTTCCGGAGAGAGCAGCTGGCCGGTCTCCCTGTGATGATCCGCAGCGAGCCCAGGTCCGGAACACCAGGTTTCGATGCATCCGCGTTTGCCGCAATAACATGCAGGTCCGGGATGCTCCTGGTCCGACATCCAGGGCAGCGGCGTATGTCCCCATTCGCCCGCAATGGCGTTGGGCCCAGAGATGAGCTTGCCGTCAATAACAATTCCCCCACCCACGCCGGTGCCCAGAATGACTCCGAACACGCTTGCGAAATCCTTGCCCGCGCCGTCGCTTGCTTCCGACAGTGCGAAGCAGTCAGCATCGTTCGCAAGCCGCACGCGCGGACCGACACGCTTTTCGAGGTCTGACAGGAACGGGTGCCCGATCAGCCATGTCGAATTGGCATTCTTGATGAGGCCGGTCCGGGGAGACATGGCACCTGGAATACCGATGCCCACACAGCATGGATGTCCGGCCTCTTGATCAAGCTGGCTGATCAAGCCGCTCAACATGTCCAGATTAGCTTCGTAGTTCTGTTTCGGCGTGCGGACGCGGATGCGCTCCAGGCTGGCCCCATCCGGAGCCATAAGCATGGCCTCAGTCTTTGTCCCTCCCAGATCGATGCCGATCCGCATGCCGTCAGGGCTCCGGCTATGCGCTTTCGCGCAGATGGGAGCGGATGCGATCCGAGATATGCTGTTCGGCATGATCCCAGTCACCGGAGCTCACATGTTCCATGTCCGGCGAGGGGACCAGCTTACGCAGACGCGGATCAGCCACGAAGTGGACGAGATGCACGTCGTCTACCGCTTCGTGGACCGATTTCAGATTGTGCGGGATGTCGTCCAGGAAGAAGACAGGCCTTCCGCCTAGAGATGCCAGCTGGGCCATGGCTGGGCCCTTTAGGCCGCTATTGGCGACGAGCGGATAGGGCATCCCGCTTTCCTGCAGCGATTTGGCTCGCGCGTCGCGTTGGGCGAAAGGCACATTGGACAGGACCACAATGTCTGCCTCCGCTGACAGGCGTTCCAGAGCGGCTGCGGCGCCCTCGACCGGCACCAGGCGATGCGTCTCCTCCTCGAAGAATCCGCCAAGCAACGCCTTCATGTCTGCAGGTTCAACCACGGTTCCGGTTTCGCGATGACGCACATTGCCAGTGATTGCGAAACTCTTGAGCGTGATCTCGTAACCCTGTCTTTCAAGAAAAGCTTCAAGCCCGGCCATAAACTGAAACAGCACTTCATCCGCGTCTGTCACGATCAGTGGGCGGTCCCGATCGAGCGCAAGAGCGCCGATCTGTTCGTGGATGAAGGGATCTAGCTGCGTTGTCATGTGGAAGTCCATTCGGCGGTCATGGGGCGGCCCGCGAGGGTCTGCCGTGCGCGGGCCGGATCGTGGTCATCGCATTCCTGTTCGGCGGTAAAGGCCAGAAGCAGGGGCTCATTGCCCAGAAGATAATCCAGAAAGGCGATCTGGCCGTCATTGGTTGCTGCGAGTGTGCGTAGGTCGTCCGGCGTGGTGCCGGTCATCCGCAGGAACCCCTCAATTCTCTGTGTGTCGTCCAGGAGAAATGTGAGCACGCTGAGTGCCATGATCCCGGCGTCTTCACTATTCAAAACCGCATTATCCTTTGTTTTTCTGCTTTCAAACACCTCCGGCGGGTGGGTGCTTAAACAGTGCCTTAAACCTTTTAGCCCACAGTCAGCAAAGTTGCAGGGGGAGTATGCCGCCAATCCGGGCGGGCCGATCTGCTTCACAATGCCAGCCAGCTCCATTGGAGCGTTCCAGATTTCGGACCAGAGCGGTCCATTTGCGGCTGAAACCGGGGAGTTTTCGGTCGCTGCGGGAGAGACCAGAATGTCGAAGCGCGTTTTGATCGTTGAGGACAATGAGCTCAACATGAAGCTCTTTCATGATCTCCTTGACGCCCATGGATATGAAACCCTTCAGACCCGCGACGGGATGGAAGCTCTTGAGCTTGCCCGCTCCGAACGGCCGGATCTTATTCTGATGGACATCCAGCTGCCGGAAGTGTCCGGCCTCGAAGTCACCAAGTGGCTCAAGGAAGATGACAGCCTGAAGCAGATTCCGGTGGTTGCCGTAACTGCCTTCGCAATGAAGGGCGACGAAGAGAAGATCCGTCAGGGCGGCTGTGAAGCATACATCGCCAAGCCGATCTCCGTGGCCCAGTTCATGGAGACCGTTCAGCGGTTTCTGGGATAAGGACACGCGGGACCCGGAGTAGGTAGATGACGGCACGCGTCCTTGTAGTCGATGATATCCCGGCAAACGTGAAGCTGCTGGAAGCAAAGCTGACAGCCGAATACTTCGACGTGTCCACAGCTTTCAACGGTCGCGAAGCGCTTGAGGCCGCGACAGCCGAGAAGCCAGACATCATTCTTCTCGATGTGATGATGCCGGAGATGGACGGCTTCGAAGTATGCCGCCGTCTCAAGTCCATGCCGGAAACACAGCATGTGCCGGTGATCATGGTGACAGCGCTGGACCAGCCCGCGGACCGTGTCACGGGGCTGGAAGCCGGCGCGGATGATTTCCTGACCAAGCCTGTCGATGACATAGCGCTGATGGCGCGGGTGCGCAGTCTTGTCCGGCTCAAGCTGATGACAGACGAGCTGCGGATGCGTGAGACGACCAGCAACCAACTGGGTCTCATGGACGAAGCGGAAGCCCTGCATCGTGCCGACAGTGCCATGGGCCGCGTGCTTGTCGTTGAAGACCGCGAAACGTCGGCCCGGCGGATTGCTGACAGCCTGCGTGAACAGAATCGTGTGACGATCGAAAGCGATGCGCGTGAGGCTCTCGTGCGTGTCGGCGGTGAAGACTATGACCTCGTGGTTGTGAGTCTTTCGCTCGAGCGTTCGGACGGGCTGCGGTTCTGCTCGCATCTGCGGTCGGAAGAGCGCACGCGCAACACACCCATTCTTGCCATTGTCGAAAATGGAGATACCGCCCGGCTGGTGCGTGCCCTCGACATGGGCGTGAATGACTATCTCATGCGCCCTGTTGACCGGAATGAGTTGACCGCGCGTGTGCGGACCCAGCTAAAGCGCAAGCGGTATCAGGATGTGCTGCGTCAGAACCTCCAGCTGAGCCTGGAAATGGCCATTACGGATCCGCTGACAGGGCTCTACAACCGGCGCTACATGGAGAGCCATCTCTCCACGCTTGTGCAGCGGGCCGCTGACAGGGGCAAGGCGATTTCATTGCTGATCGTCGACATCGACTTCTTCAAGTCGGTCAATGACACCCATGGTCATGATGTCGGCGATGATGTGCTGCGCGAATTCGGCGAACGCCTGGCCCGTAATGTTCGGGGAATTGATCTAGCCTGCCGGTTCGGAGGTGAAGAGTTCGTGGTTGTCATGCCCGATACGGACGTGGCCTTTGCGAACATGGTTGCCGAACGGCTGCGGCGCGAGGTTGCCGAGAACCCCTTCCATGTCGGTGGCGGTGACGTTCGCCTCGACATCACGGCATCAATTGGCGTGACGGCCTTGCAGGATCCGCATGAGAGTGTTGATCAGTTCCTCAAGCGTGCGGACCAGGCGCTCTACCGCGCGAAGCGGGAAGGCCGGAACCGCGTCGTGTCGGAAGCCGCCTGAGCCTGTCACGGCTCGATTTACCTGTCTTTGCAGGAAGCTCTCTCTACAACCTTTCTCGCCTCTGTGGGGAAGTCTGTGGATAACGAAGCGCACAGATGAGGAAACATGGTTAACGCCATGTCCTATATGCCTTTTTGGCGTCGAAAAACTCATTAAAGTCTTGCGTGATCTGAGGGCGCTGGTACGCTTTTCCTGTTCATTTCTTTTGGGGGAGAAATGGGCAAAGCGCCTTGGATCTGCAGGTGGGGATTTGTGGGTCCGGAGACAGGCTGCTGAAACGGGGGGCGTCACCTTCTTCAGGGGATCGCCGTTCCGGGCCATCCACAGCAGGCGGGCTGCCGCATCACCCGTCTGCATCATGTGGACCCTGTGTCGGTTGGTGGTTTCGGGTCGAATAGGCCTCTTTTGAGCTCGAAACCAACATGATCGGCGCGGACAAACGGCCCACCGCCGCGGCTTCCGCCGGCCACCAGCCGCATCTGGTCCGGCGGTTGCGGTGAACCAACCGGCCGGGAAGGGGTCATTGCCTCTTTCCGGCCGCCCGGTTCCTGAGAAACTCTTCCTAACCATCTGAAATGATAAAGAAAAACGCCGCCAGACATGTGTCTGACGGCGTCGGTATACTGATTGACCGGTAGGCGGTCTGGATTACTTGATCTTGGCTTCCTTAAATTCGACGTGCTTACGCGCGACGGGGTCGTACTTCTTCACAACCATCTTGTCGGTCATGGTGCGGGCGTTCTTCTTCGTCACATAGAAGTAACCGGTGTCCGCCGTGCTCTGAAGCTTGATCTTGATCGTTGTTGGCTTAGCCATTGGCCAGGTCCTGCAAAGAATAATGGGGCCGTTCCGGTGAAAACCGGTCCTCAACCGAGGAAGGCGAAGCGCGCAACCTAATGATCAGGCGGGCCCTGTCAAGTTTGTTCCGCAGTGCGTCAATCATGTCCGGCTTCGGGCGGCAGGGCTGGTCCCGCGGCGCGCCGGCGCCACAGCGTAAGCACGAGCCCGAAACCGGCAATGACCGCGAGGGACATAACGAGGCCGTCCGGATTCCGGATGTCCATGGCAGCACCGCCGGCAATGGGTCCGACAAGGGCGCCTGCTGAGTACATGACTACGAAGGCCGCATTTGCTGCGGCAAGGTCCGCGCCGGTGAACCGCTGGCCGAGCAGCGCAAGCCCAACTGTGTACATACCCACAACGACGCCGCCATACACAAAGAGCACCGGATAGAGCAGCCACGGCTCGCCTGCGGCATAGGGAAGGAGCAAGGGGCCTGCCGTGCCAACGGCAGCGCATCCCGCCAGGACATAGCGGCGATCGAACCGGTCAGCCAGGTACCCGATGGGCACTTGCAACGCCACGTTGCCTGCTGCGAACACGCTCAGCACAAGAGCAGCCACAGCTTCAGTAGCGCCGGAACGAACCGAGTAGACCGGCAGCAGGTTGAAGACCTGCGTTTCAATGGCGCCATAGGCCAGAGCCGCGAATGTTGCGGCGGGTGCCACGAGGATGAAGGCCATGAAGCTGTGGGACGGCTTCTCTTCAAGCCGCGGCATGATCCCGCGCGCTAGTTGCAGCGGCACGATTGCCAGCAGCGTCATGACGGCGGTGATGATGAAGGGCAGGGCGCCGTCGGTCCCGACCAGCAGAAGGATCACCGGCCCGACTGCGAATGAACCGGCGAACACCGTGGCATACAGCCCAATAAGGCGGCCGCGTGTGCGCTCTTCGGCGATCTGGTTGATCCAGATTTCACTGACGATGAAGAGGCCGGCGAGGGATGCTGACGTGAAGAACCGAAGCGGGAACCAGGCCCAGATATTGGGAAACACCACATAACCCATGATGCCGATGGAGGCCGCGACTGCGCAGATCAGGAGGAACGGCATCATGCCGATATGGCGCAGGATGCGCGGCACCAGCGGCGTGAAGATCAGGTGGGACAGTCCGACCATGGCGGTGTTGAGACCGATCATGGTGGCCGTGGCACCCATCGAATCCATCCGCAGGGCCAGCAGTGGCAGCGTCGCGCCCAGCCCGATGCCCACAGCGCCGATGCATCCCAGGGCGGCGATGATCGAGCGGCGGCGTTCGTCTTCTGTCAACTGGAGTGCTGAGTGAGTGCGGACCTGATCAGGTCCGGCTGTTCCTGCGGTATCTGCCATGGGTCAGCTTTCGTAGGACAGGATTGGAGTTCCGGACCTGTAGCGCCAGAAGGCGACGGGACCAGCCATGCTGTCCCGGGCGGCGCGCTCGGAAATCTCCTTGAGAACGAATTCCGTCACGTCGATGACCGGGAGCGTCTGTGCGTCTTTGAGCGGATACCAATCAAGATCGAGGAGTTCTCCCGACCCTCTGATGGAGCCAGTGATGGGCGCATTATGGGCCAGGAAGAATCGGGCATGGAACCGTATCGGGCTTTCTGCCGGCGTGATGGCTCGGGCCAACAGGCGGAGTGTCTTGGCGTCGGGGACCACCCCCAACTTGCGGAACTCGTCCCATGTCCCGGCAACCCCATTCCCAATGTCGCCGGGGCAGGCGAGAAGAAGGCCGGTCTCTTCAAAGGTCTCCCGGATCGCCGCGGCCTCAAGCGCCTGGGTGGCGGCTGTGGCTGTGCTCGTCGCAGACTGCGCCGGTACGATCCTTCTGTCGGCGGCATCAAGCTTGCCGCCGGGGAACACAAATGCATCCGGAATGAACGCATGACGGGAATGGCGCCGGCCCATGAGGACCTCAGGGCCGCCGCTGCCGTCGCGCACCAGCACGAGACTGGCCGCATCGCGCGGCCGCACCGGCGTCGTGCCGGGCGTCGATACGTCCTGGGCGGCCGTCATGACTTGATCTTGTCCTGAATGGGCTTGGCGCCACGAAAATAGACAAACGGGACCGGACGGCGAGCAGCTTGCCGCGGCGCCTTCAGGCGTTCTTCAATCTCCGAGATCACCATGCGTGTGATGTTCGGCAGATCAACATCGCGAGCTTCGTCGATGGTAAGCCAATGAAGGTCGAGCAGTTCGCCGGAAGCGCCGGCAGTATCGTGCATGTCACTGAGGATCGTCGACGCATCGCCCATGAAGAACCGGGTATCGAAACGGCGGTTGCGATAGGGCGGCGTGATGGCTCTTGCGATCATCCGGAACTTTGACAGGTCAGGCAGGGCGCCTTGCTGGAAATAGGCGTTCCAGTCCGAGTGACGCGACCTGGGCGCTGTACCTTGATTCCGTGCGCCGACCACCAGGCCGGTTTCTTCAAAGGTTTCTCGGACCGCAGCAAGCGCATAGGAGCGGGCCCTGGCGAGAGTCGCGTTGCCGCGCATGCGGTCCATCAGTTGCCGCTGAACTGCCGGTGTCAGATCCTTCGCCGGCTTGATGCGGCTATCCGCCAGATCAACCCGTCCACCGGGGAAGACATACTTGTTCGGCATGAACTTGTGGTCCGCATGCCGCTTCCCCATCAGGATACGTGGCTGCGTATCATCGTGTCGGACAAGGATGAGTGTTGCCGCGTCCTTGGGGCGGACGGCGGGCGTCTTGTCCTCGCGGTACTCGCTGGGGCGCATGTATGCGGGGTCGAAAGGTCCTTTGCCCCGTGCAGCGGCTTTTGCCTTGGCGCTTCCCGTGTGTTTTTGATTTTTTGTCATGGCGAGGGACGATGCCTCGCAAAGTCAGGACTGTCTAGGACTTGAAATCAGGACAGGCCTGTGCGCAAAGCTCAGTCGCCTGAGGGATTGTAATGGACCCGCGCATCGAACTCGGGCCGGTCGTCGTCGTCAAAGCCGTGCATGCGGAACGCCCATTGGAGCCCGACAAGGGCGCCCTTGATGGGGGGAAGCAATGCCATGCACATGATCAGTGTCACGGGCAGCCAGACTGCCATGTGTATCCACAGAGCCGGTGCCCAGAGACGTTCCATGACGATCATCAGGGGCACGATGATGTGGCCTGAAATGAAGATCGTGAAGTAGGGCGGCGCGTCATCGGCCCGGTGGTGATGCAATTCCTGGCCGCAGGATGGGCATGCGTCGACGACCTTGAGATAGCCCGAAAAAAGCGCGCCTTCTCCACATCTTGGGCAGCGATGCCTAAGGCCCCGCAGCATTGCCGGTCCAAGGCGTCTGTCGGTGGCCGCGACGGCATCAGCGGCCTGAGATGGGGTCTGCGTTTCCATAGGCGGGAAGATGGGGCGACGGGCCTGAGCTCTCAAGGTGTCCGATTGCCGCACGACCAGCCGCCTCGTGCAGTGCCTGCATGTGTCGCAAGCAGCTATCGGCGGGCGGAGCTCTTCTTCTTGCCTGACTTGCGGTTCTTCGTGCTCTTGCTGGGGCGGCCGCGCCGTCCCTTCGGACTTGACGCCCGGCCTGTTGCGGCATCCCGCCGCGCATGCTTGCGATCACCTGAGGTGGCCTTTCGGCCGCCGGCGACGAGCCCAAAACGCAGGCCGCCCTTCAACGGCGCCACTTCTTCAAGACTGACCGTCACGTCATCGCCCAGCCGAAACATCACGCCTGTGCGTTCGCCCACCAACGCGTGAAGTTTTTCGGAATGGTGGAAGTAATCGCCGCCAAGAGATGCAATCGGGATCAGCCCGTCGGCACCGGTCTCGTTCAGGCGGACAAACAGCCCGAAACGGGTAACGCCGGAAATGCGCCCCTCAAATTCCGAACCGATGCGATCGCCAAGATACTGGGCCAGATAGCGGTCCTTGCTGGCGCGTTCCGCGGCCATGGCGCGGCGTTCGGTCGATGAGATGTGTTCAGAAATCTGTGCCAGCCGCTCGGCCTGCTCATCCGGGAGACCATCCTTGGAAGTGTTTGGCTTGAGCCCGAGCGCCCGGATGAGTGAGCGGTGTACCAGGAGGTCTGCGTACCGGCGGATGGGTGAGGTGAAGTGGGCGTAGCGTTGGAGATTGAGACCGAAGTGGCCGATGTTCTCCGGATTGTATTCAGCCTGTGCCATCGAGCGAAGGACCACTTCGCTGACCATGTCGGAGGTTTCGCTACCGGCAGTAGACGTGAGGATTCGATTGATATGTCCCGGCTTGATGACTGCGCCGCGTGGCAGGGATATGTCCAGTGTCTGAAGAAACTCTGACAGAGCCGTGATTTTCTCCGGAGACGGAGCATCGTGCACACGGTAAACCACGGGAGCCTTCTTGCTTTCGAGCGTTTCCGCTGCACAGACATTTGCGGCAATCATGAAGGCTTCGATCAGCCGCATGCTGTCGAGGCGCTCGACTTCCCTGATCTGCGAAATCTTGCCGTCCGTACCGATCTCGATTTTGCGTTCGGGCAGATCGAGTGCGAGAGGCTGACGTTTTTCCTGCGCGCGCTGGATTGCTGCGTATGCGCCGTAGAGCGGCCGAATGACATTCTCGGCGAGTGCCTCGGATACGTCGCTGGTCTCACCGTCATGCGCCTTTTGCGCCTGTTGGTACGACAGTCTTGCCGCAGACCGCATGATGGCGCGCATGAAGGTGTGGTGCTTCTTGGCGCCATTCCTGTCGAAAACCATGCGCACCGCGAGGCATGGGCGGTCTTCACCCTCGACCAGGGAACACAGGTTATTCGAGATCCGCTCCGGCAGCATCGGTATGACGCGGTCAGGGAAGTAGGCGGAATTGCCACGCTTCTGCGCATCCGCATCAAGCGCGCTGCCGGGTCGGACATACCCGGCGACATCGGCAATTGCGACAATCACCTCATATCCGCCCTTGTTGGCGGGATCGTCATCAGCTGCCGCCCACACGGCGTCGTCATGGTCGCGGGCGTCGGCGGGATCAATGGTAATGAGCGGGATGTCGCGCAGATCGGTCCGGCCACGCGCTGTTGCCGGCTTTGCTGCCTCGGCTTCTGATAAGGCTGCGCTGGTGAAGTCGACAGGCAAGCCCTGTTCATGGACGGCAATCAGACTGATGGCGTGCGTGTCATCCATCGACCCCAGCGAAGAAACAATGCGCGCGGCACGCGGGCCATAGCGCCGTGAGGGAAGCAGCTCAGCCTGCACCAGCTCTTCCGCTTCGGCTTTGCCCCGGTCGCTGGCCGCTACCCGGTAGTCATTGCGTTCACGCTTGTCCACCGGTTCAAGGGTCCAGTCCTTGCCGGGGCCCGCGCGCAGGACGCCGATGATCGACTTTGCACCATCTCCAATTTTCTTGATGACACGCGCTTCGTAATCAAAGTCTTCGTCAGCTTTTGAGAGGCGTGCAAGGACGCGATCGCCGACCCCGAAGCTTGCCGGATCCTTGTGGCCGGAAGGTGCAAGCACGATGGACGGGGGCTCTGCTTCCGACTTCCAGTTGGCAGGACGTGCCAATAGTTCGCCGTCGGGATCCCTGTCGACAATATCGATCACAGTTACCGAAGGCAGGCCATCGCTCGAGGCGTACTTCTTGTGTGGCTGCTTGTCGAGTAGGCCATCCTCTTCCATCTGCCGCAACAGCCCCTTCAACGCCACACGCTGCGGTCCCTGAATGCGGAACGCCCGGGCAATCTCGCGCTTGCCCGGCATTCCATCGTAGGTCGAGATGAACTCAAGAACCTGATCGCGTGTCGGCAGGAACCGGTCAGAGGCGGCCTTTGCCTTGCCCCGCTTTGCAGGTTTCTTCGGGCGTGGCGTGCCGGGTTTCTTTGCCACTTATGATGCGTCCGGCTCAGAAGCGGTTTCCGCTTCCTTTGCCGGAGCTGCGGTTTTGGCTTTGGCTTTGGCTTTGGCTTTCGTCTTGGTCTTTGCCTTGGCTTTCGCCTTGGCCTTGGTTTTGGTTTTTGCCTTCGTCTTGGCTTTCGATTTTGCCTTCGGCTTCTTGCCGGACTTGGCAGCCTTTTCAGCGACCAGTTCAACAGCGCGTTCGAGCGTCAGGTCATCAAGGTCAATGCTTTTGGGCAAGGTTGCGTTGATCTTGCCGTGCTTGATGTATGCCCCATAGCGGCCATCGAGCACCTGAACCGGTCCGCCTTCATCCGGGTGGTCGCCGAGTTCCTTGAGCACTTTCGCCTGATTGCGGCGACCACCGCGCTGCGCCTTTTGCGCAATCGCGTCGACAGCACGGTTGATGCCAACCTCGAAGACTTCTTCGATGCTGTCGAGATTGGCGTATTTGCCATCATGCAGCACAAACGGGCCGTAACGCCCCAGGCCAGCCGTAATCATCTTGCCGGTCTCGGGATGCAGCCCCACTTCGCGCGGCAGCGACAGGAGCTTCAGGGCGTAGTCGAAATCGACATCGCCCTTGTCCATGCCCTTGGGGATGCCGGAGCGTTTCGGCTTCTCATTTTCTTCGCCGGCTTCACCAAGCTGTATGTATGGGCCGAAACGCCCGGACTTGAGCAGGACAGGCATGCCGGTTTCCGGATCGGTGCCGAGTTCCTTGTCACCGCCTGCCGCCTGCTCAGCGCCGTCACCGGCCATGGGGCGAGTGAACTTGCAGTCCGGGTAATTGGAACAGCCGATAAAGGCGCCGTAGCGTCCGGTTTTGATTGATAGTTGGCCGACGCCGCAACTCGGACACAAACGCGGGTCAGAGCCGTCGCCCTTGTCAGGGAAAACATGCGGTCCAAGCACATCGTTCAAGGTGTCCAGAACTTCCGTGATCCGCAGTTCCTTGGTGTCATCGATCGCGGCGACAAAGTCGCGCCAGAAATCCTTCAGGACTTCGCGCCAGTCGATCTCGCCCGCCGAGATGGCGTCGAGGCGCTCCTCAAGGCTCGCTGTGAACTCGTACTGCACATACCGGTTGAAGAATTTCTCAAGGAACGCAGTAACGACGCGGCCCTTGTCCTCCGGGATAAACCGGTTGCGATCCATATGGACGTACTCACGGTCCCGCAGAGTGCTGAGGGTCGAGGCGTAGGTCGATGGTCTGCCGATCCCAAGTTCTTCCATGCGGCGCACCAGGGACGCTTCAGTGAAGCGGGGAGGAGGCTCGGTGAAGTGCTGATCCGCATTGACCGCTTGCGTCCTGGGCGTTTCACCTTGTGTCAGCTTCGGCAGCCGCTTGCTGTCGTCATCCCCATCAGGGTCATCGACGCCTTCCTGATACAGGGTCAGAAAACCGTCGAAGGTAAGCACGGAGCCGGTGGCACGCAGGCCGACAGAGCCGTCGTCATTCTTCAGTTCGACGGTCGTACGCTCGAAGCTGGCGCTCTGCATCTGGCTGGCGATAGCGCGTTTCCAGACAAGCTCATACAGCTTCAGTTGCTCGTCACTGACGAAACTTGCGATTTCGGCCGGTTTTCGTGCCAGGTCTGTGGGCCGAATGGCTTCGTGCGCTTCCTGTGCGTTCTTGGCTTTGCTGCGATAAACACGCGGAGCTTCCGGGAGATAGTTGCTGCCGAACTGCTTCGCGATGGCATCGCGGGCGGCGTCGATGGCTTCCGGCGTCATCTGTACGCCGTCGGTTCGCATATAGGTGATGAGGCCGACCGTCTCGCCGCCGATGTCTTCACCCTCATAGAGGCGCTGGGCAACCTGCATGGTACGGGATGCGTTGAACCCCAGCTTGCGGGATGCCTCCTGCTGCAATGTTGATGTGGTGAACGGCGCAGGCGGGTTGCGCTTGGCCGGCTTTGCCTCAACGGAAGCGACCGTCAGCTGTGACGCCTTGACTGCGGCTTCGGCCGAGCGGGCTTGTTCTTCGTTGGCGAGGTCGAACTTGTCGAGCTTCTTGCCGTTCAGCGACACCAGCCGTGCGTTGAAGGCGTCACCGTTCTCATTCAGGAGATCGGCTGCAATCGACCAGTATTCCTGCGGCTTGAACTGCTCGATTTCCATTTCGCGGGAGACGATGAGCCTCAGGGCGACTGATTGGACGCGTCCGGCTGATCGTGAGCCGGGCAGCTTGCGCCACAAGACCGGCGACAGGTTGAAGCCGACGAGGTAGTCGAGGGCGCGGCGGGCCTTGTAGGCTTCGACGAGATCGTTGTCGATCTCGCGGCCGTTCTCCATGGCCTCCAGGATCGATTTCTTGGTCACGGCGTTGAAGACCACGCGCTCGACCGGCTTGTCCTTCAGGACATTCTTGTTTTGCAGCATGTCCAGCACATGCCACGAGATAGCTTCGCCTTCCCGGTCGGGGTCGGTCGCAAGAATGAGTTTGTCCGCGCCTTTTACAGCTGTCTCGATAGCCCGGATTTGCTTCTTCGAGCTCGGTGAGACCTCCCAGGTCATCGCAAACTCTTGTTCCGGGTCGACTGATCCATCTTTTGGGGGCAGATCGCGGACATGCCCGTAGGAGGCGAGAACCGTGTAGTCGCTGCCGAGATACTTATTGATGGTCTTGGCTTTGGCCGGGGACTCTACAATGACAACGCTGTTGACCACGCAAACCTCAAAGACGAAGCCGGCTGTGTTGCCGGAGATGGGGAAGTAACGATTACGCCGCCGTCAGGGGCGGTGTGATTCGACGCGACAAGATGGTGTTCGAACCGGGGCGGTGTCAAATGGGTGTCGAGATCGGTCTGCGGCATCGTGCACTGCTGGTCAAAATCCAGGCATTCTGAGCAAAATATCGTCACATATCTGTCACATTAGTCGAATACCCGCATTCCTTGTGTTGTCATAGATCGTACTATTGGCTTACTAAGTCCTTATGGTTGTAACGAGAAAAGACTCGGGTACAGTCATGGGGGATGAGGAGACCTAGCGATGTATGCGGTGCGTGCTGCAGCAAGGGAACAGGGCAAAACCTTGGACGACAAGACAAAAACCGAATTTGGTGATGACCAGCAGCAGACTGCTGCATACGCCTTCGACATGCTGATCGGCCTCACCTCAGCGGCGCGGCAAGCTGACCTGACGTTCCTCGCCTATCTTCTCGAGATGGCTGGTAGTGAAGCCTCCAGGGTTGCTGAGCGCAAAAACTCGGATGGCGCTCCGGTGTCGCGCCCGCGGGCCAAGAAGTCTCGCTGATTTGTTTGCTTTTTGCGGCTAAGCCCGGGAAACCTTCCCTCCAGGATGGCGCAAGGCCATACCGCTGATCTCCAATTCTAAGACCGCTGCAGCTACCGTCGATGCGTTCAACCCGCTGATCTGAGCCAATTCATCCAGGCCCACCGGCGATGGGCTGAGAAGATCCCCCACGATCCGGTTCGCGTCTGAACCTGCCGCGTCAGCGCCAGGGCTGTGCTGAATGGCGGGCGTTGGCGACACGTGTCCAAACAGGCGGCCCGGTCCCTCACTCACCTGTAAGTCGATGCCCTCAAGGACGTCCTCAGGTGTCTGCACGAGCGTGGCGCCATTTTGGAGCAATCCATTGGTGCCCTGTGCACGCTGGTCCAGTGGGGAGCCGGGCACAGCGAAGACCTCGCGTCCCTGCTCGAGGGCAAACCGCGCCGTGATCAGTGAGCCTGATCTCGCAGCCGCCTCAATGACGACGATACCGATAGACATACCGGAGATGAGCCGGTTGCGGCGGGGGAAGAGGCGGGCCACCGGTTCAGCATCGAAGGGCATCTCTGACACGACCGCGCCGTTGTCGGATATCTGGCGATAGAGGTCGCCGTTTTCGCGCGGATAGATCCGGTTGATACCACCCGCCATCACGGCCATTGTGCCGGTTGTCAGGCTTGCTCGATGGGCATGTGTATCGACACCGCGGGCAAGGCCTGAGGCTACGGTAACGCCATGCTGGCCGAGACCTTCTGCCATGAGTGCTGCCATCTTGCGCCCCGCGGCAGAGGCATTGCGGGCGCCCACAATGCCAACCGTTCTGGGACCGGCAACGGCACCGTCTCCCAGGATTGTCAGGAGGGGTGGTGGTCCCTCGATCTGTGCAAGCAGCGGCGGGTAGGTGTCGTCGCCGATGGCGACAAGCTGCGCCCCGTAGTTATCGATCCGAGCCAGTTCACGTTCCGCCTCGGCCTTGCTGGCCAGAGTAATCGACGAACTGCCGGTGCGAGAGGCAAGCGCCGGCAGGGCGACCAGTGCTTCGGACGCGCTGCCATACTTGTCGATTAGGCCCCAGAAGGTGCGTGGGCCGACCTTCTTGGAGCGGATCAGCTGGAGCCAGGCAACTCGTTCATCGCCGTCCGGCGGTGACGGCCAGGTGTGCTGCAGGAAACTGGTTGTGCCTGCGCTCATGATGCTGTCAGGCGGCCTCGGCCTGTTTCTTCTTCGCGCCGATCTTTGGTTCTTCTCCTGCGAGGATACGCCGGATGTTGTCCCTGTGGCGGAGGAAGATCAGCACAGCGTAGAAGATGGCGAAGGGTATGATCAGCCAGTGATCCATGATCCAGAAATAGACAGGTGCCAATGCGGCTGCGACGAGCGCCGAGAGCGATGAGATGCGTGTCACGGCAGCGGTCGCAAGCCATGTGGCACAGGCTGCCAGTCCGATCCAGAAGTTGAGCGCCAGTGTCAGACCCAGAAATGTCGCGACGCCCTTGCCGCCCTTGAACTTCAACCAGACGGGGAAGATGTGTCCCACAAATGCTGCCGTTCCCGCCAACACAGCCATGGCATCGCCGGCAAAATATCGGGCGATCAGCACTGCAGCCGCGCCCTTGCCGCCATCGGCGATCAGCGTTGCGAACGCGACCCAGCGGTTGCCGGTTCGCAGTACATTGGTGGCGCCGATATTGCCGGAGCCAACCGAACGGATGTCTCCAAGGCCGGCCATGCGGGTGAAAAGGAGCCCGAAGGGTATGGAGCCCAGCAGATACCCGAACACCAGCGCCGCCGCGTAGTAGGGTGCCGAGTACTCAACGGAAATGGGATCAATAAACATCGGCCAGCTCCCCGGCTGTTGTCTTGGTCAGGCCTGAAAAGCAGTCTTTCCGGCAACGATCGTGCGGATGGCGCGGCCCTGAAAGCGGCGGTCTTCGTGTGCTGTATTCTTGGACTTTGACCTAAGTGCGTCGGCGTCGACAACCCAGGGTTTGCCCGTGTCGATGAGGACCATGTCGGCCGGGGCACCACTCCTCAGCCGACCGGCGTCCAGCCCAAGGATATCCGCCGGTTGGTGGGTCACGGCGGCGAGGGCCTTGTCGAGGGACAGTTCCTGATTGTGCACCCGTTCAAGGATGACCGGCAGCAAGGTTTCCAGCCCGACTGCCCCATATGCGGCCTCGGAGAAGGGCCGACGCTTGGCGTCGGTGTCCTGCGGGTCGTGACCCGACACAACGACATCGATTGTGCCGTCACCCAGGGCAGCCAGAATGGCCTGTCGATCGCTTTCATCCCGAAGGGGCGGCGACAGCTTGAAGAATGTCCGGTACTCACCGATGTCGGTTTCGTTGAGTGAAAGGTGATCGGCACTGACGCCACATGTCACTGGCAGACCATCCGCCTTGGCTTGCCGGATCACATCTAGGGTTTCGGCGCAGGAGACCTGGCTCACGTGGTAGCGCCCGCCTGTGAGCTCGACGAGCCGAAGGTCGCGTTCGACGACGATGGTCTCGGCTTCAGCCGGAACACCGGGGAGGCCCAATCGCGTCGACAGCTCGCCCTCATTCATGACGCCAGCGGCGGCCAGTGAGGGATCCTCTGCATGCTGAACAATCAGGCCGTCAAAGAGCTTGGAGTAGGTGAGCGCCCGGCGCAGAAGCTGGGCATTCATGACCGGGCGTGTGCCGTCGGTGAAGGCCAGGGCACCGGCCTCCCGCAGCAGGCCGAACTCCGTCATCTCCTTGCCGTCCAGAGACTTCGTCAAAGCGGCCATGATGCCGATATTGACGCGCGCGGTATCGCGGGCGCGGCGCGTTACGAAATCCACGATCGCTGCATCGTCGATCACGGGCGACGTATTGGGCATCACGATGATGGTGGTGACACCGCCTGCAGCAGCGGCACCGCTTGCGGATGCCAGACTTTCGCGATGTTCTTCACCGGGCTCGCCAGTGAAGACGCGCATGTCGATCAGTCCCGGCGCAAGCACGTGGCCACCGCAGTCTATGGTTTCCACACCCGATGGTGTGCCGCTGGCGAACAGATGGCTGCCGAGATCCAGAATCCGTCCGTTCTCAACAAGAACCGCGCCGGGCGTATCCAGACCTGTGGCCGGGTCTATCAGGCGGGCGTTGATGTAGGCGGTGGACATGAAATGCGCCGGGTCCGTTACTGATTGGGCAGGTGGCGGGAGAGGGCGTCGAGCACCGCCATGCGGACGGCGACACCCATTTCGACCTGGTCCCGGATAAGGCTGCGATCAACATCGTCAGCGACAAGACTGTCGATCTCCACACCCCGGTTCATGGGTCCGGGGTGCATCACCAGCGCTTCGGGTTTCGCAAAGGCAAGCTTTTCGTAGTCGAGTCCGTACAGGTGGAAGTATTCGCGGGTCGACGGGATGAAAGAGCCGGTCATCCGTTCGAGCTGGATGCGCAGCATCATCACGACGTCACACCCTTCCAGTCCTTCCTTCATGGACGTGAATGCGGTCGCACCGAGCGCCTCAATGCCCCTCGGCATCAGTGTCGGCGGACCAACGACGCGGACGCTGGCACCCAGCGCTGTGAGGAGGTGAATGTTCGACCGGGCGACACGGCTGTGGAGGATATCTCCACAGATCGCGATACGCAGGCCTTCGATGCGACCCAGCCACCGTCGGATGGTCAGGGCATCAAGCAGGGCCTGAGTTGGATGCTCGTGCGTTCCGTCTCCTGCATTGACCACGCCGCATCCGACCTTCTGTGAAAGCAGGGCGACGGCACCGGAGTCCGGATGACGGACAACCAGCAGGTCGGGGCGCATGGCGTTGAGCGTCATCGCCGTGTCGATGAGCGACTCGCCCTTCTTGATGGCCGATGTGGAGACCGACATGTTCATGACGTCGGCCCCAAGGCGCTTGCCTGCCAGCTCGAAGGAACTTTGCGTGCGCGTGGATGCTTCGAAGAAAAGGTTGATCTGGGTCCGCCCGCGCAGGACTGACGATTTCTTGTCGACCTGGCGGTTCTGCTCGACATAGTCGTCGGCCAGGTCCAGCAACACATTGATATCGTGAAAAGAGAGCCCCTGGATCCCCAGCAGATGTCGGTGGGGAAAGGTAGCTTCCGGGCGTTCTTGGAGCGCGTTCATCGAAAGCGGAGTTTATAGGGATTGCCGGGCAAGGTCGCAAGTGCGTGCCGGGCGACGAACCGGCCGTTCGTGGGCGACTGTATCAACGTGCTTAATCTCTAGCCAAGCAGCCAGATCATGGCCGGCATGGTGATCATTGCGCCCAGGGTCGATGCGGTGATCAGGCTGGCCATCAGGGGCGCGTCACCGCCAAGCTGCCGGGCCAGTACGTAAGACGCCGTTGCACCCGGAACAGCGCCGCACAGGATGGCGACCATGCGGGCGACCCCGTCGACGTCAAACACCCAGCACCAACCGGCCATGAGCAGGGGCATCACCAGCAACCGCAGACCCGTGGTGAAGGCAATCGGCGTGCCCTGATCGGACAAGCGTGAAAGATCGAGCCCGGCCCCAACAGCGAGCAGACCGAGCGCCAGGGCGGCCCTGCCGAGAATGTCGACGCCGCTGAGAAGCGGCTCCCACAGACCAATGCCGCTGGCATTCAGAAAAATGCCGGCAGCGCAGGCCAGAACCAGCGGATTGCGAATGAGCAACCGGGCGAGCAGGCGGAAGCTGGCCGGGTCATCTCCCGCGTAACGCATGAGAATGAAGACGCACAGCACGTTGACCGTCGGCACCAGGACGCCGATGCCGACTGCCGCGAGGGCCAGTCCTTCGTTGCCGAACAGGGCGAAGCTGGCTGCCAGCGCCACGAAGCTGTTCCACCTCGTCGCGCCCTGAAAGATGCTCGTGAAGGCAGGGCCGGACTGTCCCATGGGTCCGGAGATCACCGGCCGCAGGGCAATCAGGAAGAGCGACATGGTGATCAGGCCGGCAAACAGCGCGGCTGCCATATTGGGAACCGGAATGTTCGAGAAATCCGACGAGACCAGCGAATGAATGAGGAGTGCTGGAAAGAGGATGAAATAGACAACGCGGTCGAGCAGCGGCCAGAAGTCTTCACCCGGAAAGCCAGCCCGCCGGACATAGTGTCCCAAGGCAATTACGAGGAAGACCGGTATCAGGGCATAGACGATCTCGATCATGGGCAGTTCGCCAGCCGGTCGAGCGCGCCCTGCAGGATGAAGTTTGCGGCCATGGCGTCGATGACTTCCGCGCGCTTGCGGCGGGATGTGTCGATGCTGATCAGCTCCTTCTCGACGGCGGCGGTCGACAGGCGCTCATCCCACAGGAGTACCGGCAGGTCGAGGGCCTGGCCGAGGTTACGGCCGAAGGTGCGGCTTGACTGGGTGCGGGGTCCCGGTGACCCATCCATGTTGATCGGCAGGCCGAGTACGATACCTGCTGTGCCGCGTTCATTCGCCAGTCCCCTGAGCTCATCCGCGCTCGTGGCGAACTTGACGCGCTTAAGAGTGCGAACCGGGGAGGCGATCCGCCGGTCGGGATCGCTGGTTGCCACGCCGATTGTCTTGGTGCCCAGATCAAGGCCCAGGAGCCCGCCGGTTTCCGGCAGAAGGCGGGCAAACTCTGTGGCGTCTTCGGTGATCACGGGCAAGCTGTCAGTTGGGTCAAATTTGGTCTGTCGGTGAAGGTTGAAGGGTCTTGTACGTTACGGCTATGTTCCGCGCCACTCCTACTCCCCGTCAGGACCCTTCGAGGTGAGTCGGCACGCCATCCCGGTGGATGAGTCGGGCCGCCTTACCGGCAACTGGATAGTGAATACATGTCAGTCGATGCGGCAACCGTCCGGAAGATCGCGACCCTCGCGCGGATCGCAATCAAGGACGAAGAGGTGCCCCCGCTTGTGGGCGAATTGAACCAGATACTGGACTGGGTCGAGCAGCTTGATGAGGTTGATACGGAGGGCGTCATGCCGATGACCTCCGTCGCCGACATCACTGCACCGCTGCGCACCGATGCCATCAATGACGGACAGAAGGAAAGCGATGTTCTGCGCAATGCGCCCGACGCGCGTGAGGGGCACTTCACGGTGCCGAAGGTGGTCGAATGAGCCAGCTCACCGATCTTGATATCGCAGCAGCACGCGACGCGTTGGCCAAGGGCGAGTGCTCTGCGGAAGACCTCACCAATGCCTATCTCGAAGCGATTGACGGTGCGAAGGCGCTGAATGCTTTCATCACGGTGCTGCCGGGCAAAGCCATCGAGATGGCGAAGGAGTCCGATGCGCGTCGCAAGGCCGGCAAAGCCGGGGACCTGGAAGGTGTGCCGCTCGCCATCAAGGACCTGTTCTGCACCGAGGGTGTTCTCACCACGGCGGCGAGCCACATTCTTGATGGCTTCACACCACCTTATGAAAGCACAGTGACAGGCAATCTGTGGAAACAGGGTGCCGTGATGCTGGGCAAGACGAACCTTGACGAATTTGCCATGGGCTCGTCGAACGAGACGTCCTACTACGGCGAGGTACGCAACCCCTGGCGCCTTGATGGCGATGACAACGCGCTGGTACCCGGTGGTTCATCAGGCGGATCCGCCGCTGCAGTGGCAGCGCATCTGTGCGCCGGCGCAACAGGGACCGACACCGGCGGTTCGATCCGGCAGCCCGGCGCTCTGACAGGGACCGTCGGTCTCAAGCCGACCTACGGGCGGTGCTCGCGCTGGGGCATTATCGCATTTGCCTCCTCGCTTGATCAGGCCGGTCCGATGACCAGGTCGGTGCGCGATGCTGCCATCATGCTGAAGGCGATGGCGGGTCATGACCCGAAGGATTCCACCAGCATCAATTCGCCGGTGCCGGACTACGAGGCGGCACTTGATGGCGGTGTCAAAGGCCTGACCATCGGTGTGCCGGAGGAGTACCGGGTCGATGGCATGCCGAAGGAGATCGAGGACCTCTGGCAGCAGGGTGTTGAGTGGCTGAAGGCCCAGGGCGCGCAGGTGAAGACCGTCAGTCTCTCCCGGACAAAGTATGCCCTGCCGACCTATTACATCGTCGCACCGGCGGAAGCCTCGTCAAACCTCGCACGCTATGACGGTGTCCGCTATGGCCTGCGCGTACCTGGTGATGACATCACCGATATGTATGAGAAGACACGCGCTGAAGGCTTTGGTGCGGAAGTGAAGCGACGCATCCTGATTGGCACCTATGTGCTGTCGGCGGGCTACTACGATGCCTACTACCTGAAAGCACAAAAAGTCCGCACGCTGATTGCCCAGGACTTCAAGCAGGCCTTTGAAGATGTGGATTTGATCCTGACGCCGACATCGCCGGAACCGGCGTTTGGCATTGGGTCAAAAACGGATGATCCCCTGAGCATGTATCTCAATGATGTGTTCACCGTCCCGGCCAGCCTCGCGGGCCTCCCGGGCATCTCCGTTCCGGCGGGCATGTCAGCCAGTGGGCTGCCGCTCGGCCTGCAGTTGATCGGACGGGCCTTCGATGAGGAGACCGTGTTGAGGGGTGCGCGCGCTCTTGAAGAGGCTGCGAATTTCACGGCGACGCCGAGCCCGTGGTGGAGGTCGTAATGGCGGAAGCAGAAGCAAGACTTGTGGAAGGGTCGACCGGCCCTTGGGAAGTGATCATCGGCATCGAATGCCATGCCCAGGTCGCTTCCAGATCCAAGCTCTTCTCCGGTGCGGCCACTGAATTCGGCGCCGAGCCGAACACGCAGGTGAGCCTTGTGGACGCGGCGATGCCCGGCATGCTGCCGGTACTCAACGAGTACTGCGTGGAACAGGCTGTGCGCACGGGGCTTGGGCTCAACGCCAAGATCAACAAGCGCTCGGTGTTTGCCCGCAAGAACTACTTCTATCCCGATCTGCCGCAGGGCTATCAGATATCGCAGTTCGAGCTGCCGATCGTCGGGGAAGGCGAGATCGTTCTCGATCTGGCTGAAGGCATTCAGCGGACCGTCGGCATCGAGCGGCTGCACCTTGAGCAGGACGCGGGCAAGAGCCTGCATGATCAGGACCCGGCACTGTCCTTTGTCGACCTCAACCGCTCCGGCGTTGCTCTCATGGAAATTGTTTCCAAGCCGGACATGCGTTCCGCTGAAGAGGCACAGGCGTTCCTGAAGAAACTGCGGACCATCGTCCGGTATCTGGGAACCTGCGACGGCAACATGGAGCAGGGCTCCATGCGCGGTGACATCAACGTGTCGGTGCGCCGTCCCGGCGAAGAACTCGGCACCCGCTGCGAGATCAAGAACGTCAACTCGTTCCGTTTCGTGGGTCAGGCGGTCGACTACGAAGTCGGGCGTCAGATCGATCTGATCGAGGATGGTGGCGAGGTCCAGCAGGAGACTCGTCTGTTTGATCCCCGCACCGGTGAGACACGGTCCATGCGCTCGAAGGAAGAAGCGCATGACTACCGGTATTTCCCTGATCCCGATCTGTTGCCGCTCGAACTGTCTGACGACTTCATCGAAGGTGTCCGCGCGTCGCTGCCGGAAATGCCCGACCAGAAGAAGGCGCGGTTTGTCGAGGAGTTCGGTCTCAAGCCTTATGACGCCGGGGTCCTCGCCGGCGACAAGGCGTCATCCGATTTCTTCGAGAAGGTGGCCGAGGGCCGCGACGCCCGCATAGCCGCCAATTGGGTGACGGGCGAACTGTTCGGCGCCCTGAACAAGCTGGGCGTTGATATCGAGGAAAGCCCAGTCTCCGCGGACGCGCTTGGTGAGCTTGTCGACCTGATTGCCGACGACACGATCTCCGGCCGCATTGCCAAGGACGTGTTCGAGATCATGCTCGAGACGGGCGACGCGCCGGGCAAGATCGTGGAAGAGAAGGGGCTGAAGCAGGTCACGGACACCGGCGCCATCGAGGCACTGGTTGATGAGGTGATCGCGCAGAACCCGGACAAGGCAGCGGAAGTCAAAGAGAAGCCGAAGATGGCCGGTTGGTTTGTCGGGCAGGTGATGAAGGCCAGCCAGGGCAAGGCCAACCCAGCGGCGGTCAATGAGATCCTGGCGAAAAAGCTCGGCCTGTAGTTCCGACCGAAGGCTTTGGTCCGGCTGCCGTGCCTGCTAGGCTCGTCAGGAGTTTCAGCGTGAAGAGCGGGCAATGGCAGTGATCAACCGACTGAGGCAGACCGGACTGGCGACGGTCTTGGGCGCCGCCTTGTTTGTGGCCGCTACCGGCACAGCTCATGCCGGCATCGCGAAGATAAAGGGCCTGCATGACGATCATGAGCGCATCGCTCCGCTGATCAAGGCTCCGGTCACGACGATCAAGACGCGCGGCACCGTGTTTGCTGTAATCGGCGGCGACTACGGGTTCTCGCTGTTTGACCGGTCCGGCACCGAGCTGGCGGAGTTTGAAGACAGTCAGGATGCGATTGGGTATGAGCTGACCCCAGGCGACTACAAGGTCATTCCCAGTATTGATGACGATGTTCATCACCATCAGTTCATTGAAGTGCTGGTGAAAACCGATTGAGCCGGTAGCCCTGCGTTCCCATATGCTCCGCGATCAGAATTCAGACGCAGCCTACCAACGGCTGCGCAAACACCCAGGGGGAACGTCATGATTGATCTCTACACATGGACGACGCCGAACGGCCGCAAGGTTTCCGTCATGCTCGAAGAGACCGGGCTGCCGTATACGGCGCATACGGTTGATCTCACAAAGGAAGAACAGTTCAAGCCTGATTTCCTGAAGATCAGTCCGAACAACCGTATTCCGGCGATTGTTGATCAGGATGGTGAGGGCGGACCCGTATCGGTGTTCGAATCCGGCGCTATTCTCATCTATCTGGCCGAGAAGACCGGTGAGTTCCTTCCTGCGTCCGGCCCGCAGCGCGCCAAGGTGCTTGAATGGCTGATGTGGCAGATGGGCGGAATTGGTCCGATGATGGGGCAGGCCAGCCATTTCGCGAATTCCGCACCGGAACAGATTCCGTATGCCATTGATCGGTACATCAGTGAGAGTGCCCGGCTGATCGGCATTCTCGACAAGCAGCTGCAGGATAGAGAGTTTGTGGCGGATGAGTACTCGATCGCAGATATGGCGATCTATCCCTGGGTCTCTGTCGGCTTTGACATCATCCGCGGCGCAAAGCCGGATATTGTCGGTGACGGGGCCAATTGCGAACGCTGGATCAAGGCGCTGGCTGCCCGCCCGGCTGTCGAAAAGGGTATGGCGGTCCCTCAGGTCTAGGTTCTAACTGCGTTGAAATCGGCAGTTTTGTGCGGGCTCGCCCCGTAAGTGTGGCTTATGAGTCGCCCCTGAATCCCAAAAAGAACCGACTCTTTCATCGCATTTGAATCGTTTAACTCATTGTTTAGACGCGCGGGCCAGCATTCGCCTGCAAGCGTGCAATTGCGCATGCGCGGTGCCGGGGGGTGCCGCAGGGTCGTGGCCAAGAAGTGGCTTCGGACTTTGCAAGGGATTGGGGCGACGGCAGGAGGACTTCCATGGCCCGCGTAGAACTGGACGATCTGAAGCGCTTTGAACTGGCAGCCGAGAAGGGCACCAGTGGCGCATTGTACAATCTTGGTCTGATCTTCTCTGTGGGGAAGGGTGTCGAGCCCGATCTGATCACGGCCCACAAGTGGTTCAACCTGGCGGCCCTGCGTGGCTCTCAGGAAGCCAAGGAGCAGCGCAAGGAGCTGGCAGACATGATGTCTGCCGCGGAAATTGCCGAAGCTCAGCGCCAGGCCCGTGAATGGATGGCGACCCACGCCTAAGTCGCGGTTTTCCGACAAGCCATCTTATTCGGCATGGCTGCAGGCGCTCCGCGCCTGTTGACCTTGCCGTGCCCCTTGGGCATCACTTTCGCCGCGCAGGCGCCGGTACACGATCTGTACCCGCCTGCGTTGTTGCGTTTGTCAGGGCCTTGAAAGGGGAATTCCATGCCGGATCAGGTTGAAAACCTGCTCAGTCTGCTCGACCTCGAACCGATTGAGGTCAACCTGTTTCGCGGCGAGAGCCCGGCGGACTCGTGGCAGCGGGTTTTCGGCGGCCAGGTGATCGGCCAGGCACTGATGGCGGCCCAAAGGACGGTCGAGGAAGACCGGCATTGTCACTCGCTGCATGCGTATTTCATCCGTCCCGGTGACCCCAAGGTCCCCATCGTCTACGAAGTCGACCGGTCGCGGGATGGACGCAGTTTCACGACCCGCCGGGTGATCGCCATTCAGCATGGTAAGCAGATATTCAACATGGCGGCGTCGTTCCATGCCCATGAGGAAGGCTTCGACCACCAGTTCCCGATGCCTGATGTGCCGGGTCCGGAGAACCTGCCAAGCGAACTCGACATGCGTGAAGCGGTTGTCGACCGGGTCCCCAAATCGATGCGTGACCGGTTTCTGCGCCCGCGCCCCATCGAACAGCGCTTTGTGGAGCCACCGAGCTATTTCGACGCAGAAAAGCGTAATCCCGTGAGCCATGTCTGGTTCCGCGCCGTGTCCCCCATCGGGGATGACGTTGCGCAGAACCAGTGCGTCCTGGCCTATGCGTCGGACATGACGCTGCTCGACACCTGCATCATGCCGCATGGGGTGACGTGGATGGACGGCAAGATCCAGTCCGCCTCTCTTGATCACGCCATGTGGTTTCATCGTCCATTCAAGGCCGATGAATGGTTGCTCTACGCGCAGGACGCACCATCCGCCTCGTTTGCCCGCGGGTTCAACAGGGGCAACATCTTCACGCGTGACGGCGTGCTCGTTGCGTCGGTGACTCAGGAAGGCCTGATCCGCCCGACCGGCCGCTAGCCGTTCTGGGCCTTGAGCAGGTCGCGGATCTCTTCAAGCAGGATTTCGTTGCGCGGAGGCGGGGGTGCCTTTTCCGGCTCCTCCTCCTGCTGCCGCTTCATCTTGTTGATGGATCGCACCACAAGGAACACGACGAAGGCGACAATCAGGAACGAGATCACGGCGTTGATGAACAGCCCGTAATTCAGTGTTGCCGCCCCTGCTTCTGAAGCGGCCGCCAGCGAGTCATAGGTCTTGCCGTCCAGCGGGACGAAGAGACTTGAGAAGTCGACCCCGGCCAGAAGCAGGCCCACAGGTGGCATCACCACGTCATTGACCAGCGACTTCACGATGGCCGTAAAGGCGCTGCCAATGATGATACCGACCGCAAGGTCGATGACATTGCCGCGTGAGATGAACTCTCGGAACTCCTTGAACATGGCACTTTCCCCCTAGTGTGTTTTCAGGTGCATTTGCCTGTTTTGCCGCCGACTCAGGCGGGTACAGGCAGTATGCATTGTTTGCACGCCATGCGGGAATAAGTGGGATGCGGGACCAAACACTGGGAATAATCCGCATACGGTTCGATCCGTTAACCATGTCTTACCCTAAGATATATAGGAATGGCGACAGTATTTGCTAAGCTGACAAGGCACCTCAAGTGCCTGGGTGTGGTGGGTTGCAAGGGTCCGGATGAAGACCTCAAGCCTAAAGGATGAACCACAAGGGGATGGGATAGAGATGGCCACTGGAGAAGACCTGACACGTATGGAGCGCGTTGTTTGCGCACGGATGATGTATGCCGCGACTGGGGCCAAAGACGTGGCGCTTGAGCTGAACATCGCTCTAAGCACGGTCAACGAACACCTTGCAAATGCGCGCCGCAAGACCGGTCACAAGACCACACTGGCCATGCTTTTGTGGATGCAGCGCATCAATCTTTTGGAGGTGGAGATCAGGTCTGTTTCCAACTCCCATGAGCCCACTCCACAGATATCAAATGGAATCGATATCGCTCAATCGAATACGATAGAGACTTAGCCGACCATCCAGATGCACTTTTTCCAGGATACAGTTGAGCGTATGTCGAAGGCAGTGGATGAAGCCGAAATCATCTCTGCCTGGCGTTCGGCTATCCGTCATCTGGGGCCTACAAAAGAGATGTATGGCCATTGGTACTCAGAGCGCACGAAGAATCCTGATGGCGAAGTATTGGCCACGAACTATAGCGATGAATGGTTGGAAGACTATCCTTCGCTACACATGCGGACTGATCCGATCATCGTTCATGCGGCCCGATCTCCCCTGCCTTTTGATTGGCGTGACACGCCAATTGAAACAGACGAGCAAGCTGGTTTCATGCATCTGGCTGCAGAAGCCGAAGGGCTCAAGTTTGGAATCTCTGCAACACTTCCAGCGGGACCGGGCAAACATGGCGCAATCTCTCTCGCCTGCGAACATGATTGCGATTTCCGAGAGATCATGGGAGATGCATACGCGGTCACATCCGCGATGCATATGGCGGTTCTTCACCAGCGAAGTGCCATTGCCTCGAACGCGTTTGGCTTGACCCCTAGAGAGCTTGAGCTCCTCCGATGGCTGAAAGAGGGGAAGTCGTACTGGGAGATTTCCAGTATTTTAAGCATCGCCGAAGGGACTGTGCGGGCCCATGTCCACAATTGCTACCGCAAGTTAGGTGTTCATGACGGCACTCTCGCGGTTACCAAAGCGCTAAGTCTCGGCCTGATCGACCTCTAAGCAAGTCATCTGATTCCCAAGCGGTGAGAAATCTGACCAACTTCGACCTCCTAGTTTTGTCGGAGTACACGTCATGATCCACGAAGTTCAAATCCACACCGCATGGCAGCACGGGGACTGTCTGGCTTCTGCTCATAGGCTGCGCAAGCAGATGTTTGTGGATGCAGGCAAGTGGACAGTCCCGACATACGACGGGATGGAATACGATCAGTTCGACACTCTCGAAGCACGATATCTGATGGGAATTGACGAGGGTGGTGTTGTTCGAGCAGTGCAGCGAAATCTGTTCTGCGATCGCCCTTACATGATGAAGACGCTTTGGCCTGAGCTTGCATCCACGAACGAGCTGCCGGACAGTTGTGCTTGGGCCGAAGGCACGCGCATGGGTGTCGACCAAACCATGTCTGGCGCGGATCAGATGCGTTGGTTCTCCGAAGTGGTAATCGCGCATCTTGAGTGGGCGCTGTTTTATGGAGTCGAGCACTATACGTTCGTGACCTACGAGGCTGTCGCACGGCACATGCTCGAGACCAATGGTATGCCTGTTGAGTATTGGGGCGGCGCCCAAATCATCGACGGCGCAAAGTATGTCGCCGGTTACTACAAAGTCGATCAGGCACTTCTCGACAGAACGCGAGAAAAATACAGAATTTTTGAGCCTGTATTTGTGCCGGTTGGCGAGCAGGCGCCCCTCGAGCGCTGGGCGGTGGCATCATGATTCCTCGCAGCGAACTCGACGACGAATTTGACCCCCTTGATGACATCCCATCCAACCCTCAGGAAGCGGCTGTGCAGATTCAGCGGTCGCTCACCTGGCTTGAGCAGGTATGCTCTCGGCACGGGCTGGATAGCGTCGCCGCTCAGATTCGTACAGCCGGGGAGGAAGCCCGACGTCAGGCATTCACGCCAAGGATTGTCAACTAGCGCGGGACAGGTGCCAGCGGCCGGCGATGCATCAAGCCCGTTTCAGGCTTGTGCTTCGCCGGCTGAGCGTCGTTCCCACAATCTTCCAGGACGGCTCTGAAAACCCTTGCGTCGCCGGTCGCTGACGGGTATCCCCGGCGGTGGAGAGGTGGCCGAGTGGTCGAAGGCGCTCCCCTGCTAAGGGAGTATACGTCAAAAGCGTATCGAGGGTTCGAATCCCTTCCTCTCCGCCAGTTTCCTCCCATTTCATCGAGCGGTCTGAGCGCAAGGTCTTGTGCTGGTTGATTATGGCTGTGACGCCCTAGATCATTGCGAGATCGACAGACGGGATCACCATTGGGGTCTGGGATATGGGCAGCACGAAGTTTGACATCCTTCTCTATGGGGCAACCGGTTTCACGGGAAAGCTGGTTGCCGCTTACCTTGACCGGCACCCGGAGCTTGAAGGGCGCCGATGGGCGATTGCCGGACGGAATGCCGGTGCGCTCGATGCTGTCAAACAAACCCTGGCCAGCAACTCCGTCGAGACAGTGGTGTGCCCTCTAGACGACGCTGCCGCTGTTCGCGACATGGTCAATTCGGCACGTATGGTGATCACCACCGCGGGACCGTACTCTGCTTACGATGGGGACAAGCTGCTGGGCGCGTGCGCTGAAGAAGGCGTGCACTACTCGGATTTGTCGGGTGAGGGGTTCTGGCAACGCGAGATGATCGACGCCTATCATGAGACCGCTTTAGCGAGCGGCGCGAAGATCATTCTGGGAGGCGGTGTTGATTCAATCCCCAGCGATCTCGGTGTCTTCCTGGCGCTTGATCGCCTTGGCGTTACCAAAGGGGGCAACTCTCAGGTCCGTGTCACTGGTGTGTACACGGAGTATAGCGGATCGTTTTCAGGCGGCACGCTCGCGTCGGGCATAGCCCGCAGTAAGGCGATCAAGAGTGGGCGACTGACGAAAGCAGCACTTCGCGATCCCTATGTGCTTGCTCCCGAGTGTGACGAAAACCCCGACGAAGTCACAACGCTGGATGGCATGCCGGACAGGTTGGGTCTCGAGTTCAACTCTGACCACGGCGTTCTCCTGCCATTCTTCATGGGCCAGATAAACGCGCCCGTCGTGCGCAGGTCGCTTGCCTTGAATGGTGTGTCCAACACGGTCACGTATCGCGAATGCTGCTCACCGGCCATGTGGGCGCGCGTGCTATGGCTGTATGCCAGCCGCGGATTCGGTTACCCGCTCGGGGAGCCGATCAACTTCAGGCCCAAGAGCGGCGAGGGACCGCCGAAATGGATGCTGAAGCAGGGCGGCTTTACCATGCATGTCGACGCTAAAGCGGAAGAGGGTCGCCAAGCACAGGTGGTCGTCACCGGCCGGGGTGACCCCGGCTATGGTGCAACGTCCAAGATGCTTGCAGAGCTTGCCTTGTGTGTGATCGGTCACCGGGAGGGAAAGCCTGACACGGCAGGCGTGGTTACACCTGCGACGGCCCTTGGGAGTGCTCTGGTAGAACAACTGCAGAGCGCTGAGAACGGCACGTACATGCGGTTCGAGGTGAGCCAGGCGTCCTGAGTTTTCGGAACCTTCAGGGACGGTTGACGCTGTTAGTGCGTGGTCCGCTCTGAAACCGTCGTCCTGTGCAGTTCACGGTCGTAGCCGTCATATCCGCCGCTGGCCCTGTGCAGCAGGGACCGGTTGTCCCACATCACCAGCATGTTCGGCTGCCATTTGTGGCAGTACACGAATTTGTCCTGGGTCTGGTAGTAGTACAGCTCCGCCAGCAGTGCGTCGCTTTCCTGTTTGTCCATGCCGCGAAAGCCCTGGATGTAGCCCGCTGTCGAGAAGAGGGCGGGGCGGCCGGTTTCAGTGTGGGGGCGGACCAGCGGATGCTCGTGCTTCAGCCGCGCTTCCTCGGAGCTGATGATCCGCATGCTGCGGTCGCTCTCCTCGTCCTTGTCCTGACCATACATGCCGTCGGGTGCATAGGCTGCTTCCGCAGAATGGATGGCGATCAGGCCTTCCACACGGCTGCGCAGGGCATCCGGCATTGCATCGTAGGCCATGTGCTGGTTGGCGAAGTAAGTATCGCCGCCCTCCGGCGGAATGGTCACCGCCATTAGACACGTGGCGATCGGCGGCTTTTCCTGGAAGCTCCAATCCGTGTGCCAGCCCTCTGCAAACAACGGCGACTGCTCGTCCGCACGGCGCATGATTGCTGCGATGTTCTTGCGGCCATCTATGGGGGCAAAGAAGGGGTCATGCCCGAAGTCACCGAAATAGAGTGTGAAGCGTTCGAGGTCATCATCGCTCATGGGCTGGTCGGGAAAGACCAGCACATGATGATCCAGCCAGGCGGCCCGCACTTTGTTGACGGTCTCAGCATCCAGCGGCTGCGTCAGGTCGATGCCCGTGACAAAAGCGCCGCAAGCCTCTCCGGTCGGTGTGACGGTGAGCATTGTACGCTGCCTCCCCTTGTGTTTTTTTACATCCTGCACTGTCCGGCCCGTGCTGTCATGGGGGCGGGTTTGCGCAGTGAGCTTGCAAGCTGGGTGCCCCACACCTACCTAGGGCGTGTTCCAGGTTGATCGCCAATGCCCAATCCTGCCGCACCATCAGTTGTTCCGTTCTTCTTGCTGGTTCTCATACTGTCCATGCCCCTGTGGCTCCTAGGCAGTATGTCAGATCTCACGTTGCTGCCCGGGCTGCCGGTCAGTTCGCTGATGGCAGTCTGTCCGTTGGTTGCCGCAGCCATCGTCGTCGGCATGAGAGGTGGCCGATCCGAGGTATGGCGTTTTCTCGGGCGAGTCTTTGATTGTCGACGCTTACGTGGCGTCGGCTGGTGGGCATTGGCAGTCCTGTTCATGCCCGCAGTTATGCTGGCATCGTTCTTGGTTCAGACGGCATTGGGAGACGAGGTTCCGGAGCCGCAGATTTCTCTCGTCCAGCTTGTGGGACTTTTTGTCCTGTTCTTCATTGTTGCGACGACGGAAGAGTTGGGGTGGACCGGCCATGCGACGGAGCCTCTTGTTCGCCGATGGGGATTTGTCTGCGCAGGCATCCTGCTCGGTGTGTTCACCGCTGCATGGCACCTCTTTCCTCTGCTCCAGGCCGATCGAAGTTGGGACTGGATCGCATGGTGGGCCCTTGCATCAGTCACCAAGCGTTTCATCATCATGTGGTTGTACATGGATGGCGGGCGGAGCGTGTTTGCGGCTTCCATGTTTCATGCCATGAGCAATCTGAGCTGGATGGCCTTCCCGGTCATGGGATCGCACTATGATCCGCGGGTCACATCTCTCATACTGGTGGGTAGTGGTGTGGTCTTTGGCCTGATTGCGATGAAGCGCGGGAAAATCGCCTAGTGCTTCCAACGCTAGTGACGGCATGTGATCCATGGAGGTTCTGATGTCTCAATCCACAACAGACTTTCTCACATCTCTCCCCAAGGAGATCCGTCCCACGATTTCTGCGTTGCGGGGGCTGGTCCTGTCGGTGTCCAAGTCCGACGCGGCGATTGGTGATCTGACTGAAACGCTGAAATGGGGGCAACTTGCCTTTCTGCCAAAGAAGCCGCGTGTGGGAACGACCGTGCGGATGGACATGGTCAGTGAGGACCCGCCGCGCGTTGCCCTCTACTTCCATTGTCAGACGTCACTGGTCGAAACCTATCGCGAACTCTATGCCGACGATCTCAACTTCGAGGGCAACAGAGCGATCATTCTGGATGCATCCAGGCCGTTGCCCGAAGATGTACTGAGGCACTGCCTCCACATGGCCTTGACCTATCACAAGGCCAAGAAGGGCAAGGCTGCCTAGGCTCGCAGTCAGGTAAGGGCCATTTGGTGAGTAGTCCAAATGACGGGTGCGGCTGAAGGGTGGCAGGCGGGCGCGGCAGCGCTGCCGATCCTTGTCATCATTTTTCTGATGGTGGGGCGCGGGTGGTCCGCCGCCCGTGCAGCGCTGGCGGGTCTCGCCGTTACCGGCCTGACCAGCTTTTTTGTTTTCGGCTTCGGGTCGGTGTCACCGGGGCGGTCACTGAGGTTTCTCACTGACTTCGGCGGCGCCGGGCTTGAGGCGGGTTTCATTGCCGCCACCATCCTGTGGATCATCTTTCCGGCGCTCTGCATTTTCGAGCTGCTGAGCCGGGCAGGCTCGTTTGAAGCCTTGCGCACGGGGCTGGGACGGCTCTCCGGAGATCCGCGCGTGCTCGCTGTTCTAGTGGCGTGGTTCTTTGCCTTGTTTCTTGAGGGTGCTGCCGGGTTTGGAACCCCGGTCGCGCTCGCAGCGCCGCTATTGGTCAGCCTTGGCTTCGGACCGGTACGCGCCGTGACGGTGGTTTTGATCGGCCATGCCGCCGGCGTCTCGTTCGGCGCCATCGGGACCCCGGTGTTTGTGCAAGCTGCTGCGACCGGCTTGCCTGAAATCAGTATTGCTGCTTCCACCGCACTCATTCATGCGGTGCCCGGTATTCTGCTGGTTGCGGCCACATATTGGCTTGCCGTGCCGAAAACCGCTGCCGCCAACGAGGCAGTGGTTCCACCTACTTTTTGGGTCGTGCCCGTCGCTGCCGTTCTGTTCTTCGTTCCCTATCTGGCGATCGCATCTTTACTGGGTCCTGAGTTGCCAACGCTGCTTGCAGCGCTTCTGGGCGGCGTCCTGTTTGTGATTGCTATCCGATGGTTTCATCGGGGCGGGGCCCAAGGCGCGCTGGCCGCTGAGGTGAAAGGTGATATCTGGCGTGCCGTCTTGCCCTATGCCGTGCTGATCGTGCTCATCGCGGTCACGCGTCTGGTGCCACCCGTGCAGGACGCTGCCCGGGCCATAGCGGTGAGCTGGACCTTTGCTGAGACCTACAGCGGGACGTTTCAGCCGCTCTATCATCCGGGAACCATGCTGTTTGCCGGGTTTGTGATCGGTGGGCTCCTCATGGGGCGGTCGCCGCGCGACCTTGTGGACGCTGCGGCAGGCGCCGCACGCCGGCTCGTCATCGTGACCGTGGCGCTTGTGGCCATGCTGTTCGTTGCGCGGATCATGGTGCATGCGGGCATGATTGCCGCTCTGGCAGATGCAGCGGCTGCCGGCACCGGTCCGGCATGGCCTGTCCTGGCGCCTGCAGTCGGTGCGCTCGGCACATTCGTGACGGGATCAGCAACGGCTTCGAATATTCTGTTCACGGATTTTCAGGTGGCAACGGCGCAGAGCCTCGGGCTTCCATTGCTGACACTCGTTGCCGCGCAGGGTTTCGGCGCTGCTATCGGGAACATGCTGTGCCCGCACAACGTGATTGCCGGTGCTGCAACCGTCGGCCTGGCCGGACGCGAAGGCGACATCCTGAAGCGGACAGTTCCCATCGGACTGGCCTATGCACTTGCCGGCGGCCTTATGGTCTTGATCCTGGTCGTGCTCTAGAGATCGAGCAGTTTCGACACCGTGAAGATCAGGATGCCGAGTGGTGCCACATAGCTCAGGCAGATATCGAGATATGTCTTGACGGGCCCGTCCGGCAGGGTTGGCACGATGGCCCGGCTTACGAAGATCGCCATGCCCAGCCCGCTTATCGGCAACAGCCACGCCGATGTCGCCTCGTCGAGGAAATCAAACAGGCTGCGGCCGAAGATCGAGATGCTGTCCCACACGGTCATGGAGAGCGTGACGGCAATGCCGCCAACCCATGTCGCCAGTGTTGCCGCGAGCGTGGCGTTTTGCCCGCCGATCCTGAAGGTTTCGTCGAGCCAGTGACGGGCAATGATCATAAGGGCGATGAGTGAGGAGAATGCCGCCAGCAAAGTGGCTGTAAAGAAACCAAAGCCGAGCAGGTCGCCGGCCGGCAGCAGGGAGAAACCCTGGGGCAGGGCAATGAACAGCAGGCCCGGACCGCCATTGGATTCAAGCTCGAAGGCAAAAACGATCGGGAAGATGATCAGCGCCGCGGCAAAGGCAATGGCCGTATCCAGAATGGCAACGGCAAAGCCGAGCCTTGGCACATTGGCACCGTCATCCAGATAGGCGCCGTATATCAGCATGCCGCACATGCCGACACTGAGCGTAAAGAAGGCATGTCCCAGGGCTTCGCCGAAGGCGTCGAGCGACAGCGCCGAAAAGTCCGGACGAAACATATAGGTCATTGCTTCGCCGAGCTTGCCGGTTGTACTTGCCACCATCACCAGCATGACCACGAGCAGCACCGCGAAAAGCGGAGCGACGATGCGCATGACCGATTGAATGCCACCGGTCACGTCGAAATAGATGACGAGTCCAGCGGTCAGGGCGATCACGGTTACCGCGCTCAGCTGCACGATCGGATCGGCCAACATGGCAGAAAACGCATCTGCCCCGGTACGAGCCGCGTCCCCGCCAAGGGCTGCCGCTGCAAAGTCGAGTGTGTAGATGCCAACCCATCCGGAGACCACGCTGTAAAATGCGAGGATCATGATGGCGATCACGGCACCGAGCGCGCCCAATCCTCCCCATGCGGATGACATGGCTTTCTCGCGGGCGACCTTGAGAAAGGCGCTTGCGGGGAACTCACCGCCACGCCTGCCGACCATGATTTCACCGATCAGGAGAGGGGCCCCGAGGCCAATGAGGCATCCGAGATACATGAGAACGAATGCGCCACCGCCGTTTTCACCTACGATGTACGGAAACTTCCAGATATTGCCGAGGCCGACGGCCGAGCCTGAGGCGGCAAAGACAAACATCAGCCGCGAGGACCAGTGCAGGCGGGCGGGGGAGAAGGTCGTGTCCGTCATGCGGCGTCTTTCGTGCAGTGTGCTGATGGGTTTGTGTTTGCGTTTTGGCATGCCAGAGTGATCAGACAATAAACGAAATACAACTCCGGGGGACAAGCATGGACATGGAAACGCTCGAGGCCAAGAGGGCCTCTCAGGCAGAATGTAACCATGCGGAGGATCGCTGCGGGCACACACATTCCCACACGCAAGCTCACGGGCACGGACCCGACCCCGACATTTTCGGATGTCCCTGCTGCGCACCGATGGTCGGAGAGCTTGGTCTCCTGTCGCTGCCCTACTTTGCCGCTGCCTCCAATCCGCTGTCGTGGAGTGCTGATGCTCTGGGGCCGCCCCCACAGCCCGTGGGCCTGACCATCTTTGCCAATGCGACAGTCATGACAGTGGATGCCGACTTCTCAATCGCGGATGCGATCGCGATTGACGGTGACAAGATCGTGGCGGTCGGCTCGCTGGAGGAGGTCAAGGCGCAGGTAGACGAAGCAGCCGATATTGTGGATGCGGGCGGCAAGACAATTCTTCCCGGGTTCATCGAGCCGCATATGCATTTCTTCATGATCGCCGTGCTCAGCAAATTCGAGGATGTGGGAGCTGTTGCCTGCCCGACGGTTGACGATGTGATCACGCGCGTGTCCGAGCTTGCGGCTGACGCGAAGGGGGATGACTGGATCATCGGGCGGCAATTCGATCCGTCGCTGCAGGAGGGGCCGGACTTCATCACCAAAGACATGCTGGATCCGGTCACGGGCGACAGGCCGTGCATCCTATTCAACGCGTCACTGCATATTGCGTACTGCAATTCAGCAGCTCTTGAGGTCGCCGGACTGACTGCGGAAACACCGGACCCGGAAGGGGCGGCTTTCGGGCGCAATGCGGACGGGTCGCTCAATGGCGTGTGCCAGGGCGGGCCGGCCTTCGGCAAGGTGCTTGCGCATAATCTGTCGGCCATGATGCTCGATGATGTGCCGGCGTCCTGTCAGTATGTGTGCGGCCGTGCCAACGAGGTGGGCATTACCACCATGTGCGATCAGGGGGCAGGCAGTTTTCAAGGGGCAGGTGAACTGACCGCTTTCCACGCATTTTCGGAAAGCGGACGCATGACGGCGCGCCTGCGCTATTCGCTCTTCGACAGTTGGGCAGACGGGCGTGATGACGAGACGGTCGAATATGGTCACGGCAACAGCTATGCCCGCGCCACCGGCTGGAAGATCGTCTCGGACGGATCCAATCAGGGACGCACCGGCCTGCAGCGGGACCCATATTTTGGACGCGAAGACAATGGCCTGGCTTACGTGGCGCCTGACCTGCTGAAAGACAAGGTGACCAAACGGGCGCTGGAAGGGTGGCAGGTCGTTGTTCATGCCAATGGCGATCAGGCAATCGACAACACCATTGCCGCTTATGAGGCTGCGTATGCTGCTGGTGCGCCGCGCGATATGCGCTACCGCATCGAGCATTGCTCGGTGTTGCACGACGATCAGATCGAGAAGATCGCGGAGCTTGGTTTGTCACCGAGCTTTCTGATCGGACACATCCATTATTGGGGCAAGGCGTTTCGCGACGAGATTTTCGGCCCTGAGAAAGCATCGCTTCTGGGGCGTGCACGCTCCTGTGAGGATGCGGGTATTCCGTGGACAGTGCATTCTGACGAACCAGTGTCGGAAATGGGCCCGTTGCGATGCATCGAGAATGCTGTCTCACGCCGCATGTGGAAGGAACCGGAGTCCGCCCTCAATCCGGATGAGAAAGTGACCGTCGAAGAAGCCATTGTCTGCCTCACACGTACCGCGGCCTGGCAGTGCCATTCGGAGCATGAAGTCGGCTCGCTCGAGGTCGGTAAATACGCAGACTTCGTGATCCTCGACCAGGATCCGCGGGACGTCCCGGAGACCGAGATATCGAAGATCAGAGTGCTGGAAACCTGGTCTGGTGGCCGCCAGGTCTATGTTGCCTGACGGGCCGGTCCCGAGGGCTTGTCTTGGCACGCAATAAAAGCACACTGCCCGAGAAGGTTTGAGAGGGGCGGCAGGTGAGTCATGACGGGGATAAGTGAGCTATTTGAGCGTAACCGCCTGTGGGCGCAGCGCATCAAGGCGATCAATCCGAATTTCTTCACCACGCTGGCAGAGCAGCAGGCGCCCGAGTTTCTGTGGATCGGCTGCGCCGACAGCCGTGTCCCTGCGAATGAAATCATCGACCTGCCACCCGGCGGCGTGTTCGTTCACCGCAACATTGCCAACGTCGTCGTGCCGTCTGATCTCAATTGTCTGTCGGTGATCCAGTATGCGGTCGAAGTGCTGGGTGTGAAACACATCATCGTCTGCGGACACTATGGATGTGGCGGGGTGAGGGCCTCCATGGAGGAGGCAGATCATGGCCTGATCGACAACTGGCTGCATCACATCCGGGACGTTGCGCGGCTGCATGCGAGCGACTTCACGGATGAGATGAGTGAGGAACAGAAGGCCGACCGGCTATGCGAACTCAATGTGATTGAGCAGGTGCGCAATGTGGCGAACACGACGATCCTCCGCCATGCATGGGAGAAGGGGAATCCGGTACAGGTGCATGGCTGGGTCTATTCCATTGCCGATGGCATTGTGAAAGGCCTTTGCACGCACACGGCAGACGGCATGCAAGACGATCCCGCCTGAGTAACTGACCGGACCGGAATAGCCGCCCATGTACATCCGCAGAAACATCCGCGCCTCCCATGTCTTCAACGACTCGTGGCGCTTCCTATTGCTTGTCGGTGCCTGGGCGGTGCTGATCGTCTATCTGTTCGAGTTTGCCGGCTTCGAGTTTCTGGCGATCCCGTTTCTGCCGATCTCAACCATCGGAATCGCTGTTGCGCTGTATCTCGGGTTCAAGAGCAACTCGTCCTATGCGCGCTGGTGGGAAGCACGGCAAATCTGGGGCGCGATCATCAATGACAGCCGCAGCTGGGGCAATCTCGTGTGCCACCTCATTCACGATGCCGGTGGGCGGGTGGACCATGGGGCCCAGCGGGATCTGATCCGCCGCCATATCGCCTGGGTCAATGCGCTGGCCTATCAGCTGCGCACCACGACGCGGCTCAGGATCAAAAGTAAGACGCGAATATTCGACTTCCGCAGAAAAATGGATGACCAGGCATTCCATCAGCACAAGGATAGTTACCTGCGCCATCTTGAGCCGGAGGAAATCGACGCAGTCGAGGCATGCGGCAACCCGGCGGTGCAGATCATGCGCCTGCAGGGCGCGGATGTGCGTGAACTGGCCCTCGATGGGCAACTGGATGCCAATCGTGAAGTGGCGATGATGGACATGATCACGCGCTTCTATGACAGCCAAGGCAAGTCTGAGCGGATCGACAAGACACCTTTCCCGCGACAGATCGCGTTCTTTGGAACCGTCTTTACCTGGCTGTTCATCGTATTGCTGCCGTTCGGCTTTCTGGATGCCTTTCAGTCGGAAGTAGAGCGCCATCAGTTCAGCCAGACAGTGGGTCAGGAGTACATGTTTGCGCTGGTACCCTTCACGATGATCATCTCCTGGGTCTTCTACATCATGGAGAAGGTGAGTGACTCAACAGAGGACCCGTTTGAAGGCGGTGTGCATGATGTGCCGCTTTCCGCAATCTCCACGACCATTGAGATCGATCTGAAACAGATGATCGGCATGGGTGATGTCCCGGAGCCGATCCAGCCCATCGACGACGTGCTCTACTAAACCCCTTTTCTGAACGGCAAACCCGCCAAAGGTTAAGGCGGCGTTTACCAATGGCCATGCAGACTTCGATACGCGGTCGATCATGATCGCAGGTCGAACTTCTGTGAGGCGAAGATGGCACTGAGCCAAATAGCCTATGTGAGTGAGATGCACGGTTCCTGCGACAGTGAGGAACTTGCCCATCTGATGGCCTGCGCGCGGCGCAACAATGTCCGTGACGGGATTACCGGTATTCTACTGACTGGCCGGAGCGGCTTTATCCAGGTATTCGAAGGTCCGCCCGGTGCGGTCGTATCGTTGTTCGACCGGCTCGAGAACGACCCTCGGCACGCGAACATTGTGCTGCTCCATCGCGGGGATTCCCATATTCGGGTGTTCCCGGATACGCCGATGTGTCTGCGGCATGCAGATCCGGATTCGCTGCGGCGGCTCGAGCATGCTCTGCCGACCCTGTCCTCCGGACTGTGCTGCAAGCTGACAGCGGAAGTCGCCGGCCTCGCCTAGGGCAACCGGGCTCAGCTATTTTGACAAGGGGATGCAGGCCGCGCCCGCTGCCTTGAGCTGCGTGCAGATGCTGCGTGCCGTGGCTTCATCAACACCCAGATACTTGGCCCGATACAACGTACCTGTGGCGCGCTGCAGTGGTTCCACCTTAAGTGTTGCCTGCGCAAGGGTCGGGGCGATTTTCGTCGCCGCTGACAGCTGGGCCCGTGCGGCTGCTTCTGTTGAAAAGGCGCCCAGTTGAACACCCCAATTACCGGTGACGAGTGCTGCCGTTGACGAGGGCGCGGACCCGGGCTGAGCCACTTGCCCGGGGACCGGCGCCAGTTGGTTCGGCTTGGCGGCGGTGAGTGATGCGACGATCATCCGGTCTGCTGCTTCTGCGGTTGTTGCATTCCACACAACGGCAATCACATCACGGTCGCCTGCCTTGCCCGTCTTGGCGCGGTTCACGGCGGGCGTGACCGGCGCGTCTCCGGCGTTTGCAGACGCATTGCCCGACAGGGCGCTCAGGAAGTTGCGGGGCCCCTGATAGGTTCGGCCATTCCACGCGAAGTTGGTACCGACCAACCCTTTGGCCCGCTCCGGATAGGTGCGCATGAGGGCCAGTGAAAAGCGGATCATGTCGCGCGGCGTTGAGAACTGCTTGGGATGCGGAGCGCCGGAGATGTTGGCAAAGCTCGTCTGGGTGAGACCCAGCTCGCGGGCCTTCGCGTTCATCTTCTCGACGAAGCGTGCCTCAGAGCCGGCCAGGAATTCAGCCAGCACGGCTGCTGCATCATTGGCAGAAGCTGCAAGCACGGCATTCAGGGCATCGCCTGCGGAAATCGTGTCGAAGTGGTTGAGCCCGAGCATCGGTTGCGGCTGTTTGATCGCGGTGCCGGAAACGAAGATGTTGGTCGCAGGTTTGACCGTGCCTGCCTCAAAGGCTTCGAACATCAGGTAGATGGTCATCAGCTTCGGCAGTGCGGGGGCGTGCTGACGTGTATCGGCATTGTCGGCCAGGAGCACGTCACCATTGCGGGCATCAATGACAACAGCTGAGGCAGCAGCCTGCGCCGGTACAACCGTCGACAGGCTGGCCAGTATCACTAAGCCCAAGGCCAGTATGGATGCTCCGATTGATGCCAACACGCGCATGGCCACAAGTCCCGTTCTCAACCCAAGAGGTCTGGTGACACACAGTTTACCGCTTAACCTTACAATCCGCTTAAGACGCAATTTAGACAATCCGCTTAAGACGCAATTTAGGCGAATTGCAGGCATGGCACGGACAGGTGACCGGACATGCTGCCTAAATTGTTCCCCATTCTGGCAACACTTCCTTTACCTCGTTCCACGAGCATAGGGCCCGTAAATCCATTTCGGGGAGAGGCCCCTCATGTTTGCTCAGATGACCGCGTCCCGCTCGACTGGCTGGTTCAATCGGGTGCTGTCCAACCGGGAAGCGCTGAACACGGCGCTTGGCGCGTTGCTGCTGATCGCACTGATTGTTGGTATGTCGGGCGCCGCCAAGGCGGAAGAGGTGGCTGATGATCTGGGATCCTATGACCGTGAGATGCTGACATCTCTCATCGAGGCAGTCATTGCGGCCGACCAGGGTGATATGGTTGTCACCGCTGCCATTCCCGATGCCGCGACCACCGGCACCGGACCGCGGAGCCTTGCGCCTGCGCGCCGCGCAGACATTGCCGGTGCGGCGCTTGCCACAACAGCGATGCCGCCGGCTGCAGTTGACCCCGGTTTTGCGCTGCAGCTCGGGTCATTTGCCTCTGCCGAGAATGCCCAGCGGGGCTTCGAGCAGGCCAATGCCGAATATGGCGCAGCGCTCGCGCAGCACACGTTGTATGTGCAGCCAATCGACCTTGGCACACGAGGTGTCTTCCATCGCCTGCGGATCGGCGGCTTTGAAAGCCTGCCGCAGGCGTCTGCCGCCTGCACGCAGCTCGGCATTGCCGCCGCTGACTGCATGATCGTTTCCGCTGCCCAGCAGTAATGATCTAGCGCATTGTGACGCGCAGCGTCTCCCCTAGACTTCACGTGTACTGACGGAGTGAGCGGGCGCAGCCACCAAGGCGGGCGCGCCCGGCATTTGTGTTCAGTGCCAAGGGGGAGAGTGCAGCCGCGATGGTCGCAACTGATACGCCGCATCTGAAACGCGCCATAGGCCCGGTCTTGCTGACGCTCTACGGCATCGGTGTCACGATCGGTGCCGGCATCTATGTGCTTGTCGGTGAGGTTGCGGCGGTTTCAGGCATGGCCGCGCCGGTGGCGTTTCTGGTTGCCGGCAGCCTTGCGGCGCTGTCCGCGCTCTCCTACGCCGAACTCGCAACCCTGTATCCGCGTGCTGGTGGCGAGGCGACCTATGTAAGCGCCGTGTTTGCGCGGCCCTGGCTGACAACGACCGTCGGCCTTCTGGTCGCGTTCTCGGGCATCACCTCTTCCGCTGCGGTATTGTTGGGCTTTGTAGGCTACCTCAATACACTCGTGCCGCTGCCCGACTGGATTGCGTTGGTGGGGATCATCATCGTGCTCGCAGCCGTCACCTTCTGGGGCGTTGCCGAGTCATTGACTGTGGTCGCAATCACCACGCTGGTTGAGATTGGCGGGCTGCTCCTCGTCGTCGGTGCCGGACTTCCGTCTCTTGCCGGACTCCCTGCTGCATTGCCCGATATCTGGCCGGGATTTGACGGAACGGTCTGGCTGCTAATCATGTCCTCCAGCATCCTGGCTTTCTTTGCGTTCATTGGCTTTGAAGACATCGTCAACATGGCCGAGGAAGTGCGGCAACCGGGCCGGACGCTACCGGTCGCCATCATCGTCACGCTGGTCGTCAGTACACTGTTATATGTGGTGCTGGCAGTTGTCTCGATACTCTCGGTGGGGCCAGAACAGTTGGGTGCAAGCGATGCACCGCTTGCGCTCGTCTTCGGCGCCAGCGGCGGTAACCCCGCAATCCTGAGCAGCATTGCTATCCTTGCGGTCGTCAATGGCGCCCTTATCCAGATGATCATGGCGTCACGGCTGCTTTACGGCATGGCGCAGCTCGGCCGATTGCCTTCAGCACTTGCGCATGTGAGCCCTCTGACGCGCACACCGGATTACGCGATCCTCGGCGTGGCCGGGCTGGTGTTGATCTTTGCCCTTACGCTGCCGATTGCAGATCTTGCTGCGAATGCCAGTCTTGCCGTGCTGGCGGTCTTCAGCATCGTGAATGTAGCGCTGCTTGTCCTGCGCCTGAGACCAGGTTCTGAACGCGCGGTGTTCCGCGTGCCTCTGGCGGTACCTGTCCTCGGTGCCGTTGCAACAGCGGGTCTGCTGCTGTTCGGGCTTGCGGAGAAGCTGCAGCCGCTGTTCTAGACTGCCCGTGATGTCCTACTGTGTGGCGGGTACAGGCACGGCCGCAGGCGGTGCCGCAGGCACAATGCCGGCGCGGTGAAGGTCCTCAATGAGTTTGAGATTGACGGGCTTGCCGGCCAGGCGTGCGCGATAGACCTGTGTATTCTCCAGCACTCGCTGCACATAGTTGCGGGTCTCCGAAAACGGAATCTGTTCAACCCAGTCAATAGGATCGATGCCCGGTGTGCGGGGATCGCCGTAAGTCGCGATCCACTGGTTCACCCGGTGACCGCCGGCGTTGTAGGCGGCAATGGTCAGGACGTAGGAACCGCCAAACTCGTCCAGCAGATCACCCAGATGAGTGGTCCCGATCTTGGCGTTGTATTCCGGGTCGGTCAGCAGCCGAGAGCGGTCGTAGGGCAGACCATAGGCATTGGCGGTCCGTTTTGCTGTCGCGGGCATCAGCTGCATCAGGCCGCGCGCTCCGGCATGGCTGACTGCAGTTGGGTCAAACTCGCTTTCCTGCCGCGAGATACCGAAGACCAGCGCTCGTTCGACGGGAGAGCCTGCCGAGGTCACATTGGGCAAGGCGGTCGTCGGGTAGGAGTAATCCGGAAGTTCGATGCCCTTGCGGGCGGCGATCTTGGCGGTCCGCACGGCAAGGTTGGGGCGTCCGGCGCTTTTGAGCCACTGGGCCATGGCTTCAAGGTCGCCCGTGTCCTGGAAGTACCGTGACAGATGAAAGAAGAACGCCGTGACCAGCCGCTCTTCCCCCAACGCATTGAGCATCTTCATGGCAGCAACCGCGCTTGAGGTCTGGAAGGTTGCTGGCGCGCCGCCGGGTCCGGCGATGATGCTGATTGTCGTGTCGCCGCCGAGAAGGGACTGACGGGCGAGCTGTCCGTAGAAGGTGGTGTCGTGCTCAGAGGCGCGCTGATAGTAGAAGGCCGCATCTTCCGTGCGTCCGTCGGCCTGTGCTGCCCGTCCTGCCCAGTACTCCGCCCGGGCTTTGCTGATCGGCGTCTGCACGTTGGCAGCCAGAGTGCGGAAGTGGAAATAGGCGGAGGTCGGATCATTGAGGAAGCGCAGGGCGATCCAGCCTGCGAGCCATTCACCCTCGGCGAATGAGACACCGCTGGAAAGGCCGTGATTGCGCACAAGGTCATAGGCCGTGCGGTAGTCGCGCTCCCTCAGCAACCTGCGCGCATGGAGATGCCGCTCGCGCCAGAACTCATCCGGCCGAACCATCTCCTCACCTGTGGTTGGTGCCCTCAGGATCAGCGGGACTGCATCATCCGGGGCGCCATTGCGACGGCGCCAGCGAGCGCGTTCAAACAGCAGGCCGGGATCGTTGACGAGGCTTGCCGGCACGGCGTCGACGGCGCTGTCGACACCGGCGCTGCGTTTGGCGAGCCGCAGCCGGGCTTCGGCGAGGGCGGCATGTTCAGCGCCGACGAGTGAGGCCATCTGCCGGGCATCTGTGGCATCACGGTCCCAGAGCAGGCGGTCGAGGCGTGTGATGTGATCTTCGCGGCGCAGGGTTCCACTGTGCTGGCGAACGATCTGCGCCTCGCGGGTTGTCTCGAAATCATGTTCGATCCACCCGGCGCGGATGCTCTCCTTGCCACGCTCGGTGTCGCCGGCCTCGATCAATGCTTCGCCGAAGCGGATCTTGCCTTCGCCGGTCACCGGCGGATTGAGGTCGAACCAGGAGAGGACGGTGCCCGTGTCGGGTTGTTCGGCCAGCAGGGCTTCTTCGGCGCGCCGTTCCAGCCGCTCACGACGTGGCCAGTCGGGGTTAGCATTCAGAAACTCGGTGATCTCGATACTGGTATTGCCGGCATTGCGGTCCTGCAACTCGAGCCAGCGGATGATCTTCCGGGCTGTCTCGTCTTTGATGCGCGCCGACGTCGCGCGGGCGGTCACCCAGTCTCCTGCCTGAGCCTCCGAAAGGGCGGACTGGACGAGTGCGTAGTCAGCATAGGTGAAGGACAGGCCTGGGAGCGGGACTGTCGCATTGGGGTCCGTTGCCGGCGGCGTCGGCCGCTGTGTCGGCACGGCCTGCGACAGAGCCGGACCTGCCAGCATGACCATGAGGATGGACAGGCCTGAGAGTATCAGAAGAGCCTGGATGTAGAACGGGCGGAAATGTCGGAGGGGCATCATCTCTACCGTCGGGGGTCAGGGAACGATGACAGTGTAGCTGGGATTTGTGTCAGGTGGGTCACCCAATTTGCTGCCGGTGATCACGAATTACTGCGCACCGTCAGCGTCCCGATTTGTGCATATGTGACAAGCGCTTGCGGATCAGCCGTTGCGGCGGCGGGCGTGTTCCCATAATGTCCGCGCCCGCCCTGAAGGTCAGGGCAAGGCGCACAGTTGCGCCTCTTTTTCACGCCTCATCCAGGGACCAGACCGATGTTCAAGGGTTCGATTGTCGCTCTCATTACGCCATTTGATGGTGGGAATGTGGACGAGAAATCGCTGCGCGATCTGGTGGACTGGCATGTGGAGGAGGGGACGCATGGCATCGTGCCCTGCGGTACGACCGGCGAGAGCCCGACGCTGAGCCATGACGAGCACAAGCGCGTGGTGGAAATCGTGGTCGATCAGGCTGCGGGCCGCATCCCAATCATGGCGGGCGCCGGCTCAAACTCGACGGCTGAGGCCATCGAGTTCACGCAGCATGCAGCTGCCACTGGTGCAGAAGGTGTGCTTGTTGTCACGCCGTATTACAACAAGCCATCGCAGGAAGGTCTGTATCAGCACTTCATGGCGATCGCCGACAGCGCTGACATCCCCCTCTACATCTACAACATCCCGCCGCGCAGCGTGATCGACATGAGTGTCGAGACAATGGCGCGTCTGGCGGCACACAAGAACATCGTCGGCGTCAAGGATGCGACTGCTGAGCTCGACCGAGTCCTGCTGACCCGCGCAGCCATCGGCCCTGACTTCATTCAGTTGTCGGGGGAAGACGCGACGGCGCTGGCCTTCAACGCGATGGGCGGTGTCGGCTGCATCTCTGTTACGGCCAATATCGCACCGGCCGCCTGTGCGGAGTTCCAGAATGCCTGCCTGGCCAAGGAGTACGACCGCGCACTCGAAATCCAGGACAGGCTGATCGGTGTGCATCAGGCGATGTTCTGCGAGACCAGCCCGGCGCCGGTAAAGTATGCCGCCAGCCTGCTCGGCAAGTCTGCCGACAGTGTGCGGCTTCCGCTTGTCCGGGCTTCCGACGCCGGCAAAGCGCGTGTGCGTGATGCTCTCTCAAATGCCGGGCTGCTCAACAGCTGACAGGACAGCGAGCCTGACAACGGGCGCCAAGGACCCTCAAACGCATGGCAAAGAAAAAGAAAGGCGCTGCGGACCAGGTCAAGGTTGCTGCCGAGAACCGCAAGGCGCGCCATGCCTATGAGATTGGCGACACGCTTGAAACCGGCATCGTGCTGGAAGGGACCGAGGTCAAGTCGCTGCGCGAAGGACGCTCGAACATTGCAGAGAGCTATGCCTCGATCGAGAATGGCGAGCTGTGGCTGATCAACAGCTACATCCCGACCTACGAGGCGGCCAGCCGCTTCAATCACGCGCCGCGCCGGCCCCGCAAACTGCTGGTGCATACGCGTGAACTCGCCAAGCTCCATGCATCCGTCCAGCGTGAAGGCATGACGCTTGTACCGCTCAAGCTCTATTTCAACGACAAGGGGCGGGCGAAACTTGAGCTGGCAGTCGCGCGCGGGCGCAAGGCCCATGACAAGCGTGATGCCCAGAAGAAGCGGGACTGGCAGCGCGACAAGGCGCGCCTGATGCGCGAGCGCGGCTAACGTCTAAGTTCGTCCGAGATCTGAGCAAAGACCGCTTCAAACATCTCTTCGGTCAGGCGACCGGTGTTCGTGTTGTAGCGGGAGCAGTGATAGCTGTCATACATGACAACGCCATCCAGATCGTGGCGGCTACCGTGGCCGAATGGATAGTCCGCCAGTCTGTAGCCGCCCATGCGCAGTACGCTTTCATGGGCAATCCGGCCCAGCGCTAGCATATGCGTGAGGTGCGGCAGGGCGTCGATACGGCCCTTGAGAAAGGCACGACAGGTGTTGATCTCGGCTGGCGTCGGCTTGTTCTGGGGCGGCACGCAGCGTACGGCGTTTGAAATCATCGCCCCGTGGAGCGTCAGGCCGTCATCAGGCCGGGCATCGTATGTGCCCTTCGTGAAGCCGAACTTTGCAAGGGTGGCGTAGAGCAGGTCGCCGGCATAGTCGCCTGTGAAAGGACGTGCCGTCTTGTTGGCCCCCTGGAGCCCTGGGGCAAGGCCGACGATCAGCAGCCGCGCGTTCGGATCCCCGAAAGAGGCGACGGCATCATTGTGCCACTCGGGATGCTTGGCGCGATTGTCATGTCTGAATGCCACGAGCCTGGGGCAGTGGGGGCAGTCCGTTGGTGGCTCGGGCGCGGGTGCAATGTCTGGAATGGCCTTGGCGGCTGAACGACTCATGCCGGGACATTACCCGGCTTCGGCCTCGTCCTCATAGTAGTCGTAGCCGTCGTCCGCATCCTCGTTGTCATGATCCGGACGGGGGCGGGCGCCATTTCCGGTGCGCCCAATGGTCGACTCAAGAGTCTGAAGTTCAACGAAGTTATCGGCCTGACGCCTCAGTTCGTCGGCGATCATTGGCGGCTGGGACCGAATGGTAGAGATGACAGTGACGCGGACGCCCTTGCGCTGAACGGCCTCGACGAGAGACCGAAAGTCTCCATCGCCCGAAAACAGGATCATGTGGTCAATGCGTTCGGCCATCTCCATGGCATCCACAGCGATCTCGATGTCCATATTGCCCTTGATCCGGCGTCGCCCCTGACTGTCGGTAAATTCCTTCGTGGGTTTCGTGACCATCGTGTAGCCGTTGTAATCCAGCCAATCGATCAGTGGGCGCAGCGGCGAATATTCGGCATCTTCGTTCAGCGCCGTGTAGTAAAAGGCGCGGATCATACGGCCGCGGGCGTTGAACTCTTCCAGCAGGCGCTTGTAGTCGATATCGAAATCGAGAGCTTTGGTGGCGGAATAGAGATTGGCGCCGTCGATAAACAGGGCGATCCGGTCCGTCTGCTTGAACTCCAAGGGATTCTCCCGCGTGAATATGCAAAAAGTCAGTATGTGCAGGGACTTAGAGCACTCATCGGGAAAGGGAAGGGCGAGAAGCACACAAATATGTGAGGTGTTTCGGCCGTGACCCATGATCGGGTATTCGTCGCATTCGGCGGTAACCTGGCCGGCCCCGCCGGAACGCCGCTGGATAGCTTTGTGGCAGCGGCCACCCTGCTGGCCCGGCGGGGCGTCGTCATCCCGCGCTGGTCTCCGGTCTATGCGAGTGACCCCTGGGGTGGGATCCGGCAGCCGACCTTCCTCAACGGCGTCTGGGAAATCCGCTCGCCCTTCGGGCCGCAGCAGCTGATGCGCATACTGTTGCAAACCGAGCGGCGTCTCGGCCGGCGGCGAAGGGTTCGCTGGGGCCCGCGCGTCCTTGATCTCGACCTGCTGGTCTTTGGCGACTTATCGGGCATCTACGCTGAAGAGGGCGAATGCGCTCCGGCCCTCGAACTGCCGCATCCGCGGATGGCTGCGCGGGCGTTCGTGCTGGCGCCGCTTGCGGATCTGGCACCAAATCTCCGGATTCCAATCAGTACCGGGCATGGGCATAAGCTTCGGGTTCAGGATGCCTTGGCCCAGCTTGCGTTGCGGGACCGGATTGCCACCCGGCGGTTGGGATAGGCTGATCCAACCCGTACGTGTCCTTCAGCGCGAGCCCTTGCTTTTGTGCGGTGCAGCGGTTAGGACAAGGGTTCGGAAAAACACTGCCTGGCTCTAGGTCGGTCCCCAAACCGCCGAGGGCAGAGGCTTTTGCGTTTGAGATTCCGGCCTGCGGATCGCGGTGAGTGTGCCGCTGAACCGGGTCGCGGCCTCTCTCGCATCTCAGGAGACTTAGATGGCCCGCGTTACCGTTGAAGACTGCATCGACAAGGTTCCCAACCGGTTTGAGCTGGTGCTGCTGTCGGCCCGCCGTGCCCGTGCGATGTCTTCCGGCGCTGCCCTGACCATCGACCGTGACAATGACAAGAACCCTGTGGTGGCACTGCGTGAAATCGCCGAAGAGACCGTCGATTGCGAAGAGCTGCGCGAAGACGTGATTGCCGGCCTGCAGCGCCACGCGGAGAGCGAAGGCGAAGAAGGCCTGCCGGATGAGATTGATGCGGTGCCGCTGCAGCTTGGTACCGAGTCCCGCGCGGATGACATGCCGGCCGGTGACGGCTTCGGCAGCCGCGAGATGAGCGACGAAGACCTGCTTCGCGCCCTGCATGATGCGGGCGAGAAGACCGCAGAACGTCCAGCAGGCACAGATGAGGAATTCCCGGACCTCTAGAGAGCGCAAACCGCCCGCGAAAAACAGGCCGATGGATGTCACGTCCGGAACGGCCAGCAGCGGCGCGCCTGCACATCCGGTTGTTGCTGACATTGACGCGCCCGTCCTTGCGCCCAAGCCCGAGCGCAAATACCGGCCCATGGTCCGCCAGTACGAGCTGGTGGAACGGGTCAAGGCGTACTACCCGTCCGTCGACGAGGCGCTGCTGAACCGCGCCTATGTCTACGCCATGAAGATGCATGGCTCTCAGACGCGCGCATCGGGCGATCCTTACTTTTCGCATCCGGTCGAAGTCGCCGGCATTCTCACCGATCTCAAGCTTGATCCGGCCACCATCGTGACGGCACTGCTGCATGACACGATCGAGGATACGGACGCGACACAAGGCGAAATCTCCGACTTGTTCGGTGAAGAGATTGCGCAGCTCGTTGATGGCGTGACCAAGCTGACGCGGCTGGAACTCACCAGTGAGGAGACCAAGCAGGCTGAGAATTTCCGCAAGCTCATTCTGGCAATTTCCAAGGATGTGCGGGTGCTGCTGGTGAAGCTTGCCGACCGCCTGCACAACATGCGCACGCTGGAGCACATCAAGAAGCCCGCATCGCGCCAGCGCATTGCGCAGGAAACCATGGACATCTATGCGCCGCTGGCCGGCCGCATGGGGATGCAGAGTTTCCGGGATGAACTTGAAGACCTGGCCTTCGCTGAGTTGCATCCGGAGGCACGCAACACGGTCAAGGCGCGTCTCGACAGCAAGCAGGAACTGAGCCGCGAGCTGGTCGTGCGCATTGCCGACGAGATCAAGAAGCGGCTTGCGGAAGTCGGGATCGATGCCTGGGTCTCTGGGCGGACAAAGAAGCCCTATTCGATCTGGAAGAAGATGGAGCGCAAGTCCATCTCGCTGGAACAGCTGTCGGACATTTATGGCTTCCGTGTCGTCGTCGATACGGTGGATGACTGTTACCGGGCGCTCGGCATCCTGCACTCGACCTGGCCGGTGGTACCGGGACGCTTCAAGGACTACATCTCGACGCCCAAGGGGAACAATTACCGCTCGATCCACACGACGGTTGTGGGCCCCGAACGCGAGCGCGTCGAGATGCAGATCCGCACGCTCGAAATGCACGAAGTGGACGAGAACGGCGTTGCCGCCCACTGGTTCTACAAGGACTATGTGGAAGGGGGTCCGCGCAAGTCGATCGGTGCATCCGATGAACTGGTTGCCCCGTTCCGCTGGCTGCGCCAGGTCGTTGAACTGCTGGAGCATGGGTCAACGCCGGAAGAATTCCTCGAGCATACCAAGCTTGAGATGTTTCAGGATCAGGTCTTCTGCTTTACGCCGAAGGGGCGTCTGATTGCCCTCCCGCGCGGGGCAACGCCGATCGATTTCGCCTACGCGGTGCATACGGATATCGGCGACCGCTGTGTCGGCGCGCAGGTGAACGGCAGGCATGTGCCGCTGCGTTCTGTTCTGCGCAATGGCGACGAAGTGGAGATCATTGCCACCGAGCAGCAGGTACCGCCGGCCGGATGGGAAAACATCGTCAAGACCGGCAAGGCGCGTGCAGCTATCCGGGCCCATCGCCGCAGGGCGGAGCGTGACGAGCACATCCGGTTGGGTCAGGGCATCGTTGAATCAGCGCTGCGCATGGAAGGCCTGCCGCGGGATGAAGCTGCGCTTGAAGTTGCTTTGCATGATCTGCAGTCGGCGTCGCTCGAAAACCTGTTTGAGCAGGTAGGCCGTTCGACCCTGCATGTGGATACCGTTGTGCAGGCCATGGCCGAACACTTCTCGCCGGAAGCCCCGTCGCGCCGCCCAAAGATGAAGGGCGCCAAGGTGGCCGCCGCTGCCGGACGGGCGCGGGAGGAAGGGCATGTCCCGCGCAGGCGTCCGGATGCTGTCCCGATCAAGGGCGCGGGGCCCGGGACCGGTGTCACCCTGTCTCCGGTCTCGATGCCGATTCCCGGTGACCGGGTGGTGGGCATCGTACAGCCGGGCAAGGGCGTTGAAGTCTTCCGCATCGATAGTCCGTCACTGGCTGAGTATGACGATGAGCCGGAACGCTGGATTGATCTCGCCTGGGACATTGACCCGGAAGAGCACCGGCAATTCGCGGCCAGGGTCATTCTGGTGCTGGCCAATACCCCCGGTGCCCTCGGCGAGGTCGCGACGATTACCGGAAAATACGGCGCCAATATCGAGAACCTGATCACCACCGACCGCAAACCCGACTTCTTCGAGATGGTGGTGGATATCGGCGTCGAAGGGGCCAAGCATCTCGAGCGCCTGTTGAGCGGCCTGCGGGCGCTTAAATGCGTGTCCTCCGCAACACGCGCCTACGGCTAGACACACCGTCTGAGCGATTGCGCCCCAGGCACCGCGTTTGCTATGCAGCGGGCCATGACAGACACCGCCAAAACGTCCAATCCAACCGATGCCTCACAGGATGCAGCCCCGCTCTCCCTTGAGGACGTCCTGAACGAATTCAAGGCCGCTGAAGCCCTTCTGGAAGGACATTTCATTCTGTCCTCGGGCCGCCACTCGCGGACCTATCTGGAAAAGAACAAGGTGTTCATGGACCCCGTGCGCACCGGCCGCCTCGCCCACGCATTGGCGCAGAAGGTGAGGGCGTCCGTCGACGGCGAGATTGACGTGGTGGTGGCGCCGGCCGTCGGCGGGATCATTCCCGGATACGAGATGGCACGGCAGCTTGGTCTCAAGTCCATGTTCACCGAGCGGGAAGACGGCCAGTTTGTCTTCCGCCGCAATTTCGTGCTCGAGCCGGGCGCACGGGTGCTGATGGTCGAAGATATCGTGACCACGGGCCTGTCATCACGCGAATGTCTGGCCGCAATCCGCGAAGCCGGGGGTACCCCCGTCGCGGCCGCGTGTTTCGTCGACCGGTCGGGCGGTAAGGCTGACCTCGGAGTCCCGATGGTACCGCTGGCTCAGCTTGATGTGCCGAGCTATGCGCCGGATGAATTGCCGGATGACCTCAAGGACATCCCCGCGGTGAAACCCGGCAGCCGGAACCTCAAGGCATAAGCGGCGAATTCCGGCTGCAACCGCGCCATGCAGGCCCGACGGTTTACTTTGGCGGGTTGGCACACCATTTTGTCCGCATGAGCACGACCCATCTTCGCCTCGGCGTTAACATTGACCATGTGGCCACCATCCGGAATGCCCGGGGTGGGCAGCATCCCGATCCCGTGCGCGCAGCGCAGATTGCCGCCAAGGCGGGAGCGGACGGCATCACGGCGCATCTGCGCGAAGACCGGCGGCACATCTCTGATGCCGACATTGCGCGATTGATGGAAACGCTGGAATTGCCGCTCAATCTTGAAATGGCGGCCACCGACGAGATGCTCGAGATTGCGCTCAGCCACAAGCCGCATGCCTGTTGCCTTGTGCCGGAGCGCCGTGAAGAGCTGACGACCGAAGGCGGGCTTGATGCCGCGGCCCAGCACAATCATCTCGCCCCGTTCGTTCGCGAGCTTGTGGATGCCAGGATACGTGTGTCCCTGTTCGTCAATCCGGACCGGGTGCAGTTGGCCGTTGCCAAGGCCCTGGGTGCACAGGTCGTTGAACTGCATACCGGCGCTTACTGCGATGCGCTGAATGATGGTGACGCAGAGCAGGCGGCACATGAACTCGGACGCCTGCAACAGGCGGCACGGGAAGGTCATGAGATGGGTCTCGAAATGCATGCGGGGCACGGCATCACTTTTGACGGGGTGGGCGGCATCGCTGCGATTCCGGAACTGGTGGAACTCAATATCGGCCACTTCCTGATCGGCGAGGCAATCTTCGGAGGCCTCGATTCCACGATCCGCCGCATGCGGGTGCTTATGGATCAGGCCCGCACGTCTTCAACGACTGCAACCGCCTAGGGCCTCTAAGGGACGCGTGATGATCCTCGGCATTGGAAATGATCTGATTGATATCCGGCGCATCGAGAAGACGCTCGACCGGTTCGGTGACCGGTTCATCCAGCGCATTTTCACGGACATCGAGCAGGCCAAGTCGGAGCGCCGCCTCAACCGGGCGGCGTCCTACGCAAAACGCTTTGCCGCCAAGGAGGCCTGTTCCAAGGCGCTTGGCACCGGGCTTCGTCAGGGAACCTTCTGGCGCGACATGGGTGTAGCCAATCTGAGAAGCGGCAAGCCGACCATGGTGCTGACCGGCGGCGCGCTTGGTCATCTCGAGCGCATGACGCCGGACGGCATGGTGGCGCAGATCGACCTGACAATCACCGACGACATGCCGCTGGCGCAGGCGATTGTCATCATCTCCGCCGTACCTGCCTGAACCGGACAGTACCCTCATGCCGGACAGCAACGCTCCCTTCAAAGTCGCCGCGCTCTATCACTTCACTGAGGTGGATGACCCGGCAGGTCTGCGTCCGGACATCCTCTCCGTATGCCAGGCAAATGGCCTGAAGGGGACGCTGTTGCTGGCACCGGAAGGCATCAACGGCACCGTCGCCGGGCCGCCTCAGGGGATTGATGCCACCATTGCCTATCTGCAGACGCTGCCGGACTTCGGTGATCTGGAGGTCAAGTATTCGACCGCGATCGAGATGCCGTTCTTGCGGATGAAGGTTCGGCTGAAGAAAGAGATCGTCACCCTGGGCGTCGACGGCATCAATGCTGCGCGCGACAAAGGGAACTATGTGGACCCGCAGGACTGGAACCGGATTATCCAGGACCCTGAGACGGTCGTCATCGATACGCGCAACGCGTACGAAGTCGCAATCGGCAGCTTCGAAGGTGCCATCAATCCGGACACGGAGACATTCCGCGACTTCCCGGCGTGGTTTGACGAGTTCGCCAAGACTCTGCCCAAGGGCGAGGGCAACCAGCCGAAGATCGCCATGTTCTGCACCGGCGGCATCCGCTGCGAGAAAGCGACGGCTTATGTAAAGGCGCAGGGCTTTGACGACGTGCATCACCTCAAGGGCGGCATTCTCAAGTATCTTGAGAATGTTCCCGAGGATGACAGCACCTGGTCCGGAGACTGCTTCCTGTTCGACCAGCGCGTTGCGGTCGGCCATGGTTTGAGCCAGAGCGATTACACCCAGTGTCATGCCTGCCGCATGCCGCTGAGCCCGGAAGAGCGATCATCCGATAAGTATATCGAGGGTGTATCCTGCCCGCATTGCTTCGATACACGGACCGATACCCAACGCTTGCGCTACAGGGAGCGTCAGCAGCAGATGGAACGGGCGGCCAAAGACGGCAGAACGCATCTGGGGGGCTCATGAGCACGGAGCCGATCCTGTTCAGCTTCCGGCGCTGCCCCTATGCCATGCGGGCCCGCATGGCCCTTCTTGCGAGCAAGACGCCCGTACGTCTTCGCGAGGTGGTGCTGCGGGACAAGCCGCAGGAAATGATCGACGTCTCGCCCAAGGCGACCGTGCCGGTGCTGGTCCTTGAAGACGGCAAGGTGCTTGAAGAGAGCCTGGACATCATGAACTGGGCGCTGGACCAACGCGATCCGGAAGGGTGGTTGTGCGGGAATACTGGCGAGGCTGCCGCTCTCGTTGCCGAAGCGGACAGCGACTTCAAGCACCATCTCGACCGCTACAAGTACCCGAACCGTTATGACGACGTAGACCCGTTGGAGCATCGCGAAGCTGGGCTGGCTTTTTTGAAGAAACTGGATGCCCGCCTGGCGGCCGACGGGCAGTTGTCAGGGCCGGAACCGACACTTGCCGATTTCGCGATCTTTCCGTTTGTGCGCCAGTTCGCCAATCATGACCGTGGCTGGTTCGATGCTCAGCCGCTTCGAGCCCTGCATGGCTGGCTCGAGGGACACCTGGCATCAGAGATTTTCGCCACTGCGATGGCAAAGTATCCGCAGTGGAAAAGCGGAGATCAGGAACCGGTTTTTGCCGGATGAGGGTGTTCCCACCCATTCACAACATTGCGAATCCGCCCGTTTCCCGGTATCAGCGCCACATGTATGGCATTTCTTCATGCTATTCGGGCAGGATGGCCGACGCATCGAGCGACGGCGTCAGACGCGCGTGCAGCAAGGAAATCCGGGTGGAAAGCTGGTGAGTATGTCGGACAAAACGAGTGCGGCCCAATCGAGCGGCGTGATGGAAACCGTCAAGACGGTGGGTTACGCGCTTTTGATCGCGCTGGTGATCCGGGCACTGCTGTTTCAGCCGTTCTCCATTCCGTCAGGGTCCATGCTGTCGACATTGCTGATCGGTGACTATCTGTTCGTGTCGAAATACGCCTATGGCTATTCCAAGCACTCGCTTCCGTTCAGCCCGCCTTTGTTCTCCGGCCGCATTCTGTCGGGGGAACCCGAGCGCGGTGACGTGGCTGTGTTCAAGCTGCCGCTGGACGGCCGGACCGACTACATCAAGCGGATCGTTGGTCTGCCGGGTGACCGCATTCAGATGCGCGACGGCCAGCTGATCATCAATGATGAGCCTGTGCCCCGTGAGCGCGTGGAGGACTTTGTCGAGGAAGACAGGTTCGGCAATATCCGGCGCGTCGCGCGCTATCGCGAGACGCTCTCCAACGGCAAGAGTTACCTGACGCTCGACCAGGTGCGTGGCAGTTCCGGCGACAATACCGGCGTCTTCACGGTGCCGGCCGGGCACTATTTCATGATGGGCGACAACCGCGACGATAGCCAGGACAGCCGGGTGCCGGGCGCTGTGGGCTATGTGCCATTCGAGAATCTCGTCGGTCGTGCGGAGTTCATCTTCTACTCAACCGACGGGTCAGCCCGCTTCTGGGAATTCTGGCGCTGGCCGACAGTCACCCGCTGGGGCCGGATCGGTGAGGGCGTCCATTGACGCGCGGCGCGTCCCCGGAAAAGACCTCTTCATTGAAGGCTGCTGACGCGTCGGACCTTGCGGCGCGTCTTGGACACAGCTTTTCCAGGCCGGAGCTGTTGGAGCGCGCGCTGACGCATGCCAGCGCAACAGCTGCTGCCGGTCCGGACAATGAGCGTATGGAATTTCTCGGCGACAGGGTCCTCGGGCTGGTGATTGCCGACGCCCTGCTGACGCGCTTTCCGGCCGCAAGTGAGGGCGAACTCGCGCCGCGCCTCAACAAGCTCGTCCGCCGCGAGACCTGCGCCGACGTGGCGCGGACCCTTGATCTTGGCCGGTACCTGAAACTGGCACCCGCCGAAGCCAGCCAGGGTGGACGGAACAAGACGGCCATCCTTGGAAATGCCATGGAAGCCGTAATCGCGGCGCTCTACATGGATGGCGGCATCGACGTTGCGCGGCGGTTTATCCTCGACGCATGGGCCTCAAGCTTTGACGTGGTCGCGCAGGTCCCCCGCGATGCCAAGACGGTCTTGCAGGAGAAGCTTCATTCCATGGGATTGACGCATCCCGACTACGCAGTCATCGGTCAGGAAGGGTCCGATCATGCCCCGGTCTTTCGGGTGAGGGTTGATGCGGGCAAGGCCGGCAGTGCCGAAGGTGAGGGGCCGTCGAAACGTGCAGCGCAGCAGGCGGCCGCGGCGGCGTTGCTTGAGACTCTGGGAGACAATGCATGAGCCGCGCGGGTTTTGTTGCGCTGATCGGTGCTCCCAATGCAGGCAAGTCGACACTGCTCAATCAGCTGGTCGGCCAGAAGCTCGCCATCGTCACGCACAAGGCGCAGACAACGCGCGCACGCATTCGCGGCATCACGATGGAAGGCGACAGCCAGCTGGTCTTTGTCGACACGCCGGGGATCTTTGTGCCCAAGCGCAGGCTCGACAAGGCCATGGTTGCGGCTGCCTGGGGCGGGGCGGAGGATGCCGACGCCACCTGCCTGATTGTCGATGCCAAGCGAACCCGGCCGGATCATGAGGGATTTCTGGCGCTGCTGGAGAGCCTAGCCGGTCACGGGAAACCCAAGCTGCTGGTGCTCAACAAGGTCGACGAGGCACCGCGCGAACAGTTGATGGCGCTTGCCGCATCAGCCAATGAGAAGGTCGATTTTGCCGAGACCTTCATGATTTCTGCGCTGACAGGCGACGGTGTCGCCGACCTGCGCAAGGCACTGGCCGGGATGATGCCGGAAGGACCTTACCTCTATCCCGAAGATCAAGTTGCTGATCTGTCGCAGCGGGTGCTGGCAGCAGAGATCACGCGGGAGAAGCTCTTCCTGCGCCTGCATGACGAATTGCCGTACGCGACCACGGTCGAAACGGAAGGCTGGGAGGTTCGCAAGGACGGCTCGGTGAAGATCGATCAGGTGGTCTATGTCGAGCGGCCTGGTCAGAAAGGCATCGTGCTTGGCAAGGGCGGCAAGACGATAAAGGAGATCGGGAGCCTGGCACGCGCGGAAATCGAGGATGCCCTGGACATCAAGGCGCATCTGTTCCTGTTCGTGAAGGTACGCGAGGGCTGGACCGACGATCCGGAACGGTACCGGATGATGGGGCTGGACTTCCCGGCAGTGTGACAGTTGTGCAGACTTTCCACATGCAGGGGAAAGGCGGTGTACAGTCATTTTCTTGTTGTAAGTACGTCTTAGGCCTGTCGCATAAGCTCCTGAATTGATGCAGATATCCTCCCGAATCAAATTCGCTCGCATATTCCTGGTGAGGCGCTGATCCACCATGGACTGGAGCGATGACGGCATCGTGCTGCATGTCCGGCCCCACGGGGAAAGCGCGGCCATTCTCGAACTTTTGACGCGCAGCCATGGCCGTCATCTTGGTCTGGTTCGGGGGGGTACGTCCAAGCGCAACCGGGGCATCCTGCAGCCGGGCAACACGCTGGCGGTGACCTGGCGGGCGCGCCTGCAGGAACATCTGGGCAGCTACACGATTGAACCGGTCGCCGAGCGGGTGGCAAGCGTTCTGGCCGACCGCAAGGCGCTGGCCGGGCTGACGTCGGCTGCCGCCCTGGCCAGTGCGGCCCTGCCTGAACGAGAGGCGCATCCACGTGTCTTTGAAGGACTCGTGGTCCTTCTGGATGCCCTTGAGGATGCCGGTACATGGCCGGCGCTGCTGGTACGCTGGGAGCTGGGCCTGCTTGAAGACCTTGGCTTCGGGCTCGATCTCACAAGCTGTGCCTTGACGGGCGAGACAGAGAACCTGGCCTATGTGTCACCCCGGTCGGGCCGAGCCGTGACGGCGGAGGCTGCGGGTACGTACAAGGAACGGCTGCTGAAATTGCCGGGTTTTCTGACCGGTTCCGGTGCAGCTGGGGCGGACGACATCCAGGACGGGTTGCGTCTGACGGGTCTCTTTCTGGAAAAGCGCGTTTTTGCCCCCTCAGACCGGGAAATGCCCGTGCCGCGTCAGGAATTGCCGGCGCTTCTGGCGCGGGGCTAGCCGCCTGCTTCAGGTACTGATGGTAGCGCCGACCAGGGCCACAAAGGCCAGCATGGCAAAGAGGGCCGTTCCGGCATACAGGGGCGTGTTCGTGACGTTGCGTTTGGTCAGCTGGACCTGCCGCCACGGGATGACCAGAACGGCCGGCAGGACGAGCAGGGTTGCTGCTCCGGCCGCCAGTTTGGATGCCGTCTCGGCGGTCAGGGAGAACGGGACGCTTTCTGTCACGCCATAGCGGGCGAGGGCGGCTGTCAGCAGGGCAGCGGCAGCCATGAAGAGCCAGTACCTTGTATTGCTGATCATGCGTCCTGCGAAGTCTCTCGATACCCCGTCTTGGCGGGCAAACCGCTAAGATACTGACCTTAGCTTGATTCGAGCTGATGCATGGTTTTCCGCCAGAAATCCGCGGACCATCATCGGTTCGTTACTCCACACCAGATGCCCGGTTTCGCCTTCCATGAGTAAGCCCACCACACCGCCTGAGAATGCCCGCCCGATCGCGCTGCGCGAAGCGCTGGAAGAGCGGTATCTCGCCTATGCCCTTTCGACCATTACCCAGCGGGCGCTGCCGGATGTGCGCGACGGGCTGAAGCCGGTGCAGCGACGGCTGCTCTATGCCATGCGGCAACTGAAGCTGGATCCGAATACCGGCTTCAAGAAGTGCGCCCGTGTGGTCGGCGAAGTGATCGGCCGCTATCACCCGCATGGCGACCAGTCGATCTATGACGCGCTTGTGCGTCTGGCGCAGGACTTTGCCCAGCGCTATCCGATGGTCGAGGGGCAGGGCAATTTCGGCAATATCGACGGCGATAACGCCGCAGCCATGCGCTACACGGAAAGCCGCATGACCGAGGTCGCCCGTCTGATGCTGGACGGGCTCGACGAAAACACGGTCGATTTCCGCGATACCTATGACGGCGAAGACGAAGAGCCGGTCGTTCTGCCCGGCGCGTTCCCGAACCTGCTGGCGAACGGCACCACGGGCATTGCTGTCGGTATGGCGACATCCATTCCGCCGCACAATGTGGCTGAGCTTGTCGATGCGAGCCTGCACCTGATCAAGCAGCCGAATGCGCGTGACGATACCTTGCTCAAATATGTGCCGGGTCCGGACTTCCCGACGGGTGGCGTCCTGATCGAACCGGCAGAGAACATTGCCGAGGCGTATCGCACCGGGCGCGGCTCCTTCCGTCTGCGGGCGCGCTGGACCAAGGAAGACACCGCGCGCGGCGGCTATCAGGTTGTTGTGACCGAGATGCCGTATCAGGTGCAGAAGGCCCGCCTGATCGAGCGGGTGGCCGACCTGCTGCAGAACAAGAAGCTGCCGCTGCTTGGCGATATCCGCGACGAATCCGCTGAAGACATCCGGCTGGTGCTGGAACCCAAGGCGCGCACCATCGACCCGGACGTACTGATGGAAAGCCTGTTCCGCGTCACCGACCTTGAAGTCCGCGTGCCGCTCAACATGAACGTCCTGGATGCCGGGCAGGTGCCCAGGGTGATGAGCCTCAAGGAAGCGCTGCGGGCGTTTCTTGACCACCGCCGTGAGGTGCTACAGCGGCGCACCCGGTTCCGCCTCGACAAGATCGCCCACCGGCTCGAGGTGCTGGAAGGCTATCTCGCCGCCTTTCTCAACCTCGATGAAGTGATCCGCATCATCCGTGAGGAGGACGAGCCGAAGCAGGAACTGATCAAGGCTTTCAAGCTCACAGACGTTCAGGCGGAAGCCATCCTCAATATGCGGCTGCGGTCTTTGCGCAAGCTCGAAGAGATGGAGATCAAGGGTGAGCACAAGGAGCTGACCGCTGAACGCAAGACGCTCAACGCTCTGATGAAATCCGAAGCCAAGCAGTGGGACAGGATTTCCGGCGAGCTCAAGGAGCTGAAGAAGGACTTCGGACCCAAGACCGACCTCGGCAAGCGCCGCAGCACACTGTCAGACGCGCCCGATGTCGACGAGGCGGCGGTCGTCGAGGAGTTGACGGTCAAGGAACCCATTACCGTCGTGTGTTCGGAGAACGGGTGGATACGGTCTCTCAAGGGACATGCGGAGGATACCTCGTCGCTTAAGTTCAAGACCGGCGACAGTCCGCGCTTTGCCGTTCATGCGCAGACGACCGACAAGATCGTCCTGTTTGCGACCAACGGCCGCTTTTACACCCTCGATGCTGCCAAGCTGCCCGGCGGGCGCGGCTTCGGGGAGCCTGTTTCCGTGATGGTGGATCTCGGTGATGGCGAGAGCATCGTCGCCTTGTTCGTTCATACTCCGGGGCGCAAGCTGCTTGTGGCATCGCAGCACGGCTACGGCTTTGTCGTGCCGGAAGACGATGTGATCGCCATGACCCGCAAGGGCAAGCAGGTGCTGAATCTTGCCGCCGGCGATGAAGCGCAGACCTGCGTGACAGCGGCCGGTGATACGGTTGCTGTCATGGGAGAGAACCGCAAACTGCTGCTGTTCCCGCTGGATCAGATCAACGAGATGACCAGAGGCCGCGGTGTGCGTCTTCAAAGATACAAGGATGGTGGGCTGCGTCAGGCGAAGGTGCTGACGCTCAAGGACGGCTTCCAGTGGCGTGATGGCGGCGGGCAGAAGCAGATCGACGCCAAGGCGCTGAAGGACTGGCGCGGCGAGCGCGCGCAGGCCGGGCGATTGCCCCCAACGGGCTTCCCGAAGCGCGACTGGATCACGCTGGACGGGTCCATTCAGACCGAAGTCTGACTATTCCGCCTCGAACACATGAATGCGGTCGTAGCCCCAGTAGCGGACCATCAGCTGGTACTGCGCGCCTGACTGGTAGCGCACGGCATCGAGCATGATCTCGTTGACGTCCTCGACATAGCTGTCGGGGGCCAGGTCAGCGTTCATGACCACTTGTGCGCAGGTTTCTTCCGGCTCGCCCTGTACGAAGTTGCCTCCACTATCTGCCACGAACCACCGGTGGATGCGGCACGGGTCCGAGGCCTCGAGCAGCACTGTCTCGTCGGTGTTGTTCTTGAGGTTGACCGTGTAGCTGAAGGGCACTTCGCCCCGGCGCGGCAGGATGACCTTTTCAGGTGCTGTTACTGCCAGATGCACCGGGTCTTCATCCAGATTGATCCAGCCCTGGGTGACGGCCACGGAGATGATACCGACCACGGCGATCATGATCAGTGTTGTCGCCATGACATTGGGGACACGCGGCGGCGGCGAGGTGGTGTTGCTCATTGGTTTCTTTCCCTCGTGCAGGAATGCCGGCAGCTAGCCGAACACGACCTCCGGCAGCCAGGTCGCGATTTCAGGGAACACTGACAATATGACCAGAGCAAGGAGCTGGATGGCCACGAAGGGCAGGGCGCCGCGATAGATGTCGGTGGTTTTCACTTCCGGCGGGGCGACACCGCGCAGGTAGAACAGCGCGAAGCCGAAGGGCGGGGTTAGGAACGAGGTCTGCAGGTTGATCGCCATCATGACGCCGAGCCAGATGGGATCGACCCCCATCATCAGGAGCACAGGCGCGACAACGGGCACGACCACGAATGTGATCTCGATGAAGTCGAGGAAGAAGCCGAGGATGAACATCACCAGCATGACGATGACCATGGCGCCGACAACGCCACCCGGCATCGCGTTGAGGAACTCATGCACCGTGTCATCGCCACCCAGACCGCGGAACACGAGGCTGAACAGCGCCGCGCCGATCAGGATGACGAACACCATGGAGGTGATTTCGCTGGTGCTGCGTACGACCTGACCCAGGCAACCATTGCTCAGGGTCCGCAGCAACGAAATGAAAACACCCCATGCCACCAGGGCACACAGGACGAAGGCCGCCATGCGGGCCATGCTCTGAGCCGCCGTGTCTTCCGTGAGGCCCAGCCGCAGGTCGAACGACGCGTTGAGGACAAAGAGGCCGAGAATGGAAAGGGCGGCGATCACCGGTGGCCAGACACCCGGCCTATGCCCGGCCGCAAGGGTCCGAATGACGCCACGGCGCCATGCGGGTGCCTGATCATGCGCGTCCAGATCAATGGAGGTTGTCCGGTACCCGGCGAGCAGTGTTGCGCCGATGGCACCGACGGCCGCAGCTTCTGTCGGCGTCGCAACGCCCGCCAGGATTGACCCAAGCACGGCGATGATCAGCAGCACGGGCGGCACGAGTGCCTGCAGGATTGGGCCCAGCCCGGGCCGGTCTTCGAGGTCCGCTGCGCTCAGCGCCGGGGAGGAGGCCGGGCGGAACAGCGCCGTCATCAGCTGATAGGTGATGTAGAGGCCGACGAGCATCAGCCCGGGCAGCAGCGCACCAGCGAACAGATCGCCGACAGAGAGGGCGTCGGGCGAAAAGTTGCCCATGGAGAGTTGTGCGTTCTGGTAGGCGCTGGACATTACGTCACCCAGCAGCACGAGCACGATCGACGGCGGAATGATCTGCCCGAGGGTGCCTGCAGCGGCGATCGATCCTGTCGCCAGCGCCGGGTCGTAGCCGCGCTTGAGCATGGTCGGCAGCGACAGCAGCCCCATGGTCACGACGGTGGCGCCGACAATGCCGGTCGAGGCTGCCAGCAGCGCGCCGACGATTGTCACAGAGATTCCGAGGCCGCCACGCATGGCGCCGAACAGGCGGCTCATGTTTTCGAGAAGCTCTTCCGCAACCCGGCTGCGTTCCAGCATGACGCCCATGAAGACGAAGAGCGGGACCGCAATCAGCGTCTCATTTGTCATCGTGCCGAAGATGCGCGACGGGAAGGCGCGCAGGAACGACAGGTCGAACACCCCGAGCATTGCGCCCAGAATGGCGAAGATCAGCGCTGTGCCGGCGAGCGTGAACGCAACCGGAAAGCCCGCCAGCAGGAACAGGCAGGCCGTCGCGAACATCGCGATGTCGAGGATAGCGGCAACGTCCATCAGGCAGGACCCGGCGGCGTTTCTGTATTCGGTTCTTCACGGCCCCTCAGCACGCGGATCGAGTGCGCGGCCAGTGAGATGCCCTGCAGGGCAACCAGCACGGCAAAGAGGATGATGGCCGACTTCAGGAGATAGACGCCGTGGATGCCGCTCGTTTCCTTCGACCCTTCAAGGATGGCCCAAGAGTTGGAAACGTAAGGCCAGGCCAGCCAGATGACGGCGACACACATGGGCAACAGGAAGAACAGTGATCCGAACAGATCGGTCAGAGCCTTCCGGCGCGGCGTGGCCTCCCGGTAGAACACGTCGACCCGCACATGACCGTTGTGCAGCAGGGTGTAACCGGCGGCGAGCATGAACAGGAAGCCGTGCATGTAGACGATGGATTCCTGCATCCAGATCGAGCCGATACCGAACACGTAGCGCTGCACCACCACGATGAATTGGACGAGCACCATCAGCAGCGCGAGCCATGACACGGCACGACCGATGCGGTCGTTCAGTCCGTCAATGAGGGCAATGAGCTGTGTCACGGCGGCCGGGCCTAGCCTTCGCTGCCGGTGCGCATGTTGACATAGGCTTCTTCAGAGATGCGCGTCCAGCGGATCGACTTTTCGAGGTTCTCACGGAAGCTCTGATAGATGCGGCCAGCGATTTCGCTTTCGGCGGCGGCTTCTTCCAGCACCCGGGCAGATGCTTCGCGGTAGCCGGCAAAGATCTCGTCGGAGAACTTCTCGAGGATCACGCCATGGTCGTTGATCAGCGTGTCGAGGGCTGCGGAGTTGTTGTGGTTGAACTCTGCCAGCGTGTAGTCGTGCTCGGTGTGGCAGACATTTTGAATGATGCTCTGCTGCGCCTTGGTGAAGCTCTCATAGACGTCCTTGTTGAAGACGGTCGCCAGCGCTGCACCCGGTTCGTGGAAGCCGGGCCAGTAGTAGTATTTGGTCACCTTGTAGAAGCCCTGCGCCAGATCGTTCCACGGGCCCACCCACTCAGTGGCGTCGATCGCCCCTGTTTGCAGGGCCTGATAGATCTCCGGTCCGGGAAGACTGACGGCGGCAGCGCCGAGCTGGCGCAGCACTTCGCCGCCAAGACCGGGCATGCGGATCTTCAGACCCTTCAGGTCTTCGAGGGTGTTGATTTGTTTCTTGAACCAGCCGCCCATCTGCACGCCGGTATTGGCGGAGAGAAAGCCCTTGAGGTTGAACTGGGCAGACAGCTCATCCCACAGCTCCTGGCCGCCACCGTGATAGATCCAGGCGGTGAGTTCATTCGCGGTCATGCCGAACGGGACGGCGGTGAAGAAGGAGAAGCCGACGGATTTGCCCTGCCAGTAATACTCGGCGCCGTTGTAGCAGTCGGCGGTGCCGGTCGAGACGGCATCGAAGCTTTCAAAGGCCGGCACCAGTTCGCCGGCGGCATAGACCTTGATGGAGAGCTGGCCGTCAGTGGCGTCTTCGATGCGCTTGGCCACGCGTTCCGCCGAGGTGCCGAGGCCCGGGAAGTTTTTCTGCCAGGTGGTCACCATCTTCAGCTCGCGCTTGCCGGTGACGATGGCGGGCGCTGCGGGGCTGCTGTCGGTTTCGGCCGTTGAAGACGTGTTCGATGCGTTGTCGCAGCCGGCGACGGCAAGGGTTGCGGCGGCAGCGCCAGTCACGGCGGCGCCGGTCAGGAAATCCCTGCGTTTCATAAATGGTCTCCCCGGAGATTATTGAGGCGCAGTATAGGGATCGCCGGGGGCGGCGCAATGTGTGCGGCCGTGGTGCCGGCTCAGGATTTGCGCCGACAACCTAGGCTGTTTCGTCCGGCTCCATCACCTGCCAGCCATCCATTGTTAGCGCCTCAAGCGGCCGGAAACGGGCCTTGTAGGCCATCTTGCGGCAGTCCTCGATCCAGTAGCCCAGATAGACGTAAGGCAGGCCCATCTCGCGGGCCTTCTTCACGTGGTCGAGGATCATGTAGCTGCCGAGGCTGCGGGCGCTCTCGGACGGGTCGAAGAAGCTGTAGACCATGGACAGCCCGTCATCGATCACATCGGTCACCGACGCGCCGACAAGACGTTCGCGGCTCGGCAGACCGTCAGTGATTGCCGCCTCAGGCGCCGCCGGATCGCTCTTCTTCCAGTACTCGAAGATGATGGTATCGACCGTCGTTTCCTCGACCATGGCCGAGAAATCGTCCTCGTCCATATCGGACATGCCGCCATTGGCGTGGCGGTCCTGCAGGTAGGTGTGGAGCAGGGCGAATTGCGGCTCCGTTGCGATCGGCTCGCGCGGTACCCGCTCCAGGTCCCGGTTGCGGTTGATGATGCGCCTCTGGGAATTGGACGCCCGAAAGGCATCGACAGGGATGCGCACGGAGACGCAGGCCGAGCAGCCGTCACAGGCGGGCTTGTAGGCGATGGTCTGGCTGCGGCGGAAGCCGGCCCCGGTCAGCATCGAGTTGATGGTGTTGGCGTCCGGGTCCAGCAGGTGCGTGAACACCTTGCGCTCGCGCTTGCCCTCAAGATATGGGCAGGGCGCTTCCGCGGTCAGATAGAACCGGGGGGCTGTTCTGCCTGAATGGTGGGTCAAGCCGGGCTCCGGGAGACTCGGTTGGAAAGACTGTTAGAGACCATAATACCACGGTGCGAACAGAGAAAAAGCGATCCACAGGATGATCACCAGCGGCGCCCCGGCCCGCATGTAATCTGCAAACCGGTAGTGGCCCGGTCCCATGACAAGCAGGTTGGTCTGATACCCCATGGGCGTTGCGAACGAGCAGTTGGCGGCGAAGATCACGGCATAGACGAAGACCGCGGGGTCCACATTCAGTTGTGTTGCGGTACTGATGGCGATCGGTACGAACAGGACGGCAGTCGCGTTGTTGCTCAGCACATTGGTCATCACCGCCACCAGCAGGAAGAACACCGACAAGACGACGGCCGGGCCCAGGCTGGCGAACAGCGTGATGACCTGTTGCGCCACGAAGGTTGCGCCGCCGGTCATTTCAAGGGCCGATCCCAGTGCCAGGGCGGCGCCGACCAGCAGGAATATTTGCCGGTCGATGGCGCGGGCGCCCTGCCGCACGTTGAGACAGCCCGAGATGATCATGGCGAAGGCGCCCACGACGGCTGCGACGGCGATGGGAACGATGCCCAGCGCGGCAGAGAGAACGGTCCCGGCCAGAATGACCTGCGCCTTGCGGGCATTGCTGACCACGGGAATTTCCGTTGCCGACCATTCCAGCAACAGAACATCGCGGCTGGTCCGCAGCCCGCGCACGCTTTCGCGCGCACCGACAATGAGCAACACATCGCCGGCCTCGAGGCGGATGTCACTCATCCGGGCGCGGATCATGCGGCTGCGGCGCTGCACGCCCATGACGATGCAGTCGGTCTCCATACGGAAGCCGGCCTGTTCGATATTGCGGCCGATCATGCGAGAGCCGGGCGCCACAATCGCTTCCGCCAGCATCAGATCGCGCACGCGACGCTGGTCATCTTCTCCGGCATCAGGATCGGTGGGGCCTCCGTCCTGATGAATCATGTCCTGGAAGATCTCGGGTTCCTGTTTGAGGGACTCTGTCAGGGTCGCCCGGGTGGCGGCGATGATCAGGGTATCGCCGGGGCGCAGAACCAGATCCTCGAAGGGCGGCAGGTAGGGGTGCTCGCCACGCTGGACCATCCGCACCGTGATGTTTTTGAGGGCCGGGAACATGCCGCCGGTGGCCTTGCTGCCGACAAGCGGGTGGCCATAGCCGAGCGGTAGTTGCGCGATGAACTGCTTGCCGGAGCCTTCTAGCTCTTCGGCCAGATTGGCGCGTGCAGGCAACAGCCGCGGCAGAATGCCCGCCACATAGACAATGCCGACAGCGGCAAGCACGGCGCCCGGAATGGTGAAGTCAAAGAAACCGATGCGCTCCATGCCCGCGCGCGTCGCGGCGCCGGACGCGAGCAGGTTGGTGGATGACCCGATCAGCGTCGTCATACCGCCGAGGATCGACGCGTAAGATAGGGGGATCATCATCTTGGAGGAGGAGACAGCGGCCTTGGCGGCAAGCGCGCTGACGACCGGAATGAAGATCACCGCGACGGGTGTATTGTTCATGAAACCGGAGACGACCAGCACCACAACCAGCATGACGGCGAGCGTCATGAACGGCGCGCGGGTGGCATTGGCGTTGCTGATCTGCGCCAGGTCTTCCAGGGCACCGGACTGGAACAGGCCCTGACCGATGACCAGCAGTGCCAGCACCGCTATCAGAGCCGGGTCGGCAAAGCCTGCAAGCAGCTCGCGCGCATCCAGCAGATTGTTGCCTGCGGGATCTTCCACCGGGAACAGATGAAAGAACACCAGCAGCGCAGCGATCAGTGCGAGTGACGTCAGCTCAAGGGGAACGTCTTCGGTGGCATAGGCGACGATGGCAGCGACAATGATCGCGAACACCACCCACATCTGCCAGACATAGGAAAAATCGGCCTCCATGGGCCGCATCTAGGCATGGTGGATGGGGAATGCCAAGCAGCCTTTTCGCTTGCATTCCAGACTGCAGGTCAGCCGGAAATCACGCGCGCGTCGGAAGGAATGCCCTGCGGCGAATTGATGACGATAGTGCCGATCAGGTAGTCGTGCAGGCAGCGGCGGCGCTTGTTGAAGAGCGGTACCAGGAACAGGAAGATCGTTGCCGTCCAGGACAGATAGAAGACCAGCGCCTGTAACGCGCCCTGCAGGTAACCGGGGCGGGCCCCGTCCCAGGTGCGCACTTCGATGTCCATGAAGCGCATGCCCATGGTTGCCGATGACGGGCTGCCTATCGTGAAGGTGAAGTAGCACAGCCACATGATTGGCGCGGCAAAGGGAAACACCGTCCAGGCGAGGCCGAGTGTGAAGATGCCGAGGATCATGATGACGATCATCAGGAACACGGTGGCCACGGCCAGCAACAGCCAGTCGATGACAAAGGCCATGAACCGCTTGCCGAGAATGCCTGTAAACAGTTCCGGGTAGCGGTCCGGATCAATGTGGATCGGATCGGCGCCCGACGCATCGCGCCAGTGTACGCCCTGGGGCCGGTCAAGGCTCGCCATTCAGGTCTCCTGCCAGATCAGTTCTGCCGCAAGCACCCAGCATCCATAGGGACATGGGGTGCGGCTGACCGTCATGCAATAGTCGAAAAAGCTGATGTTTGTGAAGGGCTTGGCCGTCCGACCTGAGCCGCTAGCGCATCTGGCTGGGCGGCAATACCGGCGCTTCGCGCAGCAGCACGATGGAGATGCGGCGGTTGGCGGCCATGAAGGGGTCTTCCGGGAACAGGGGTTCGGAGTCGGCCTTGCCTGCGACCTGGTAGACGCGGTTTCCATCAAGGCCGGCATCCATGAGGATCCTCCGGGCGGCATTGGCGCGGTCAGATGTCAGTTCCCAAGCCGTGTAGGCGTCACTGCCGGTCATCGGCGTCGAATCGGTGTGTCCGCCGATGGTGATGCGGTTTGGCAGCTGGTTCAGCGTGTCGCCGATGGCGTCGAGCAGCACCCGGGTACGCTCATAGGGAATGGCGCTCTCGGCGGGGAACATGGAGCGGCCTTCCTGATCGACCAGTTGGATGCGCAGACCTTCGGGCGTTTCGTCGATGATGATGTGTTTCGATAGCTCGGCCAGTTCCGGCAAGTCATTCAACGACTGGCGGATCGACATCTCGGCGCGGGCGAAGGCGCGGGCTTCGCGTTTCGACTCGCCGTCATCCATGAAGGCTTCGTCGGGGTGGTATTCCTCCGCACCGCGTTCCTTCTTGTCGCCGACCTGTCCGTCGCCGGGGGTCTTGCCCTTGTCCTTGCCGTCTTCTTCGCTGTCGATGGGCGGCGATATGGACATGACAATGGTGTTGATCGCGCCGCCTTCCTTGGCGCCGCGGCTGTCATGGGCGGTGCCGGCAAGAATGCCGCCGGACCCTGAATTGGAGCGGCTGATATTGGGCGGTGAGAAATAGTCGGCGAGGCCGTCCTTCTGCTCCGGTGTCGTCATCGAGATCAGCCACATCAGCAGGAAGAACGCCATCATCGCGGTCACGAAGTCGGCATAGGCGATCTTCCACGCGCCACCATGGTGGGCATGGGCGGCCTTCTTGACCCGCTTGATGATGATCGGCTGTTCGTTACTCGACATGGGACGGGCTCAGAGCTTTCTGTCTTGCCGTGGCAGCGCCGCTTAGACCGGCTGCAGCGAGGAGGTCTTTTCTTCGAGTTCTGCGAAGGTCGGACGGGTTTCCGCGAGCAGCGCCTTGCGGCCGAACTCGACAGACACGGCCGGCGGGTAGCCGGACAGGTGCGCGAGCAGGGCCGCCTTGATGCACTGGAAGTACTTCGCTTCAGCCCCGTAGGTGTGCTTGAGCGACGCCGTCATCGGCGCAAAGAAGCCATAGGCCACGAACACGCCGAGGAAGGTCCCCACGAGCGCGCCACCGATGAGCTTGCCGAGCACTTCCGGCGGCTCGTTGATCGAGCCCATGGTTTTGATCACGCCCAGCACGGCGGCAACAATGCCCAGCGCCGGTGTGCCGTCGGCCAGTGCCTGCATGGCGTCGATCAGGTGGTGGCGTTCCTCGTGATGGGTTTCCAGTTCCTCGTCGATGAGCGCTTCGAGCTCGTGCGGGTTCTCGGTTCCCAAGGTGATCAGGCGGATGTAATCGCAGATGAAGTCAACGGCGTGGTGGTTCGATGCCACCGTCGGGAACTGCTTGAAGATGTCTGACTCATGCGGGTTCTCCACATGGGCTTCGAGCGCCAGGTTGCCCTTGGCCTTGGCCAGCTTGAAGAACTGGAACAGGCAGCTCAGGAGTTCCAGGTAGGATTCCTTGTTGTACTGCGACCCCTTCATCAAGGCGCCGAGCGCGCCGACGAACTGTTTGATGACATGTCCCGGGTTGGCGATGATGAACGCGCCAAGCGCCGCACCCAGAATGATGACGCCTTCGAAGGGCTGCCAGAGCACATAGAGCTTGCCGCCCATGGCCGCATAGCCGCCGAGCACGCAGACAAACACAGTAACAATGCCGATTATGAGCTTCATCGCGCCGCCGGCCCCAACTCAGTTTCGTCGTCAGTTGACAGTCCAGGCACCCCGTGCGCCTGGGACTTTTGCTGACATAATCTGAGCGGAAGTGTCCCCAAATCGCGTTAACACGCGGTTGAGGTTGACGGGCGTGGTTAATGCTTTGCTAAAGCGGCGTGTTGCCTGTAACCAAGGCGTCGCCTAGAACGGCTCTAAAGCTGGCTCTTTTGCTCGACACCCACCCGCGTCTCTCCCCGCAGGCAGTTCCTTTATGTCCGACAAATCTCGAGAATTTCGTAACGCGCTTGGCTGTTTCGCCACCGGGGTCACGGTTGTGACGGCGCGGCGGCCGGACGGAACGCCGATCGGGATCACCGCCAACTCCTTCTCGTCGGTATCGCTCGACCCGCCGCTTGTTCTGTGGTGCATCGACAAGACCTCGGACACGTTTGCCGATTTCGAGGCGGCCGAGCAGTTCGCAATCAATGTTCTGAGTGCGGAAGACATGAATGTGAGCAACGAAATGGCGCGCTCAGGCCGCTCCGCGCTGGATGAACACATTCAGGGTACCGGCGAAGTGACGGGGCTGCCCGTTGTCGAGACGGCGCTGGCGACATTCGAGTGTGATGTCGAGCATCGCCACGCGGGCGGGGACCACGTAATCCTTGTGGGGCGGGTGCTGAATTTCACCGCGTCGACCGACGGCGACCCGCTGCTCTATTTCCGCGGCAAATACGCTACCGCAGCGCATTGAGGCTGTGATCCGCGGCACTATCCGCCGGTTTCATCCTTCAGGCGCTTGAGATTGTCGCGCATCGCCGTCAGCACTTTCATCGCCTTGGCGTAGTCACGCTTGGAAATGCCCTCGATGGCGCGTGAGTGGATCATGGTGAATACGCCCTGGCCGAGAAACTTGACCGAGTGGAAGTAGGGCGTGAGCCAGACCTGCTTTGACCGCTTGTCTGTCGGGTGCGGGCGCCGTTCGACCAGGCCCTGCTGGACCAGCTCATCGACATGCGCGCCGACGGACACCTTGTGCATGGACATCTCGTCCGCGAGCTCCGTCTGGGTCCGCCCGTCGCGGTCCATCAGCAGGGCAACGACCGCGGACTGGCCGCGTGTCATGGGCATGCGGCGGTCATATTCACCCGACAGAAGCCGACCGAACTCCTGCAGCAGGCTGGAAAACTCCAGCGCTTCCTCGATTTCCCTTGCGTCCGGTTGAGGCGCGGCGAGGGCAGGCGACGGCTTGGTCGTGTCGGTCATGGCCCGACTATAGCTGATTGGCGGCGCAACACGAAAAGCGTGGGACCCCGCCTGTTCAGTCAGCCGACGGCGTGAGCACCAGCGTGCCGATTGCGCCGGCCTCGATTTCAGCCCGGTCGGTGGTCATGCGCACATGGCCGCCGTCCGCCCAAAGGGAGGCGAAGGTGTCGTAATAGTCCGAAGCCGGATTGCCTGCCTGACCGGTCGAGATGATGTAGACGGAATTGTCCAGATCATCGAAGTCAAATACCGCGCGGTAACCGGCTGCGTGGACATTGGCGAAGGGGCGGGCGCCTGATCCGGTCTGACCGCGATTGATCGTATACGGACCACCGGCGCTGGGCCGTTCGATGTTGAAGATCGAGCGGATGCCGGGAATGAACCCCATGGGCAGATGGTTGTTGACCACGGGGTGCGCTTCGCCCCAGGTCCAATCGTCCATGTCGTCGCCGTAGAGCTCGTTCAGGTCCTCAAGTCCTCGGGCGAGTGCCGTGCGCACGACATCCGTGCAGTGTTCGGTTCCTTCCGTGGTGACGTTGTCGCACCACTGGCTTGCTGCCGGGTCGTCGCCTGACAGGGCGTTGAACAGAAATGTCTCGCGGCGACGGCTGACGCTGTCGGCCAGCTCACCCAGTTCGTCCGCATAGAGCGTTTCGTGCAGACGGCGGAGAGCCGCATGGAAGATGAGCGGCTGCGCCAGATCCTTTTCCATTGTCGCGTCCCAGTCACGCAGCAGGCCTTGCGCTGCTGCCATCTGGTCGGTCTCGGGCTCAACGCTGGTCAGGTACGGCACCAGCTGTTCCGCGAGCAGCGACGTGTTGTCGGCCAGCATGACCTCGAAACTTTCAACGTCGTGCAGGCGCGACGCCTCGATCATCTGCTCGATGCGGTTGGCGCGGTAGGGGCCGTCCCAACTTGAGGAGATGTAGTAGGGAAAATCGTCGGCGATGATCTTGTTGTTGGCGGTTGCCACATAGCCATGGGCCGGGTTGATGACACGCGGCAGGCCTTCATGGGGGATCATGCCCAGCCATTCATTGGCGGCGTCCCAGCCACGGGCGGGGAGCAGACCGCCGGTCTCATGGACCTCGCCACGCACCGGCACGGCGGCGGGCGCGATCATGCCGATATTCCCATCGACATCCGCCACCACCATGCTTTGCATGGGAGAGACCTGCAGGCGCGTCGCTTCATCAAACTCGGCGACGCTGGTCGCCTTGGTGTACCGGTAGCCGGCCTCGATGGTCGTGTCGCGGCTCGTCAGCGCCGTCCACTTGAGCGCAACGACCTGTCCATCGGCCACAACGTCGTCAAAGGCGTCTGCAATCGCATCCATGACCGGGCCGTTGCGGGTTTCGCGCACGGTGAGGGTTTCATCCGCACCCAGACGCACAATGATGGTCTCTTCACGGGTGATGAAGTTGGCCCAGCCTGCCGGCGTGCGGTACTGGTCGGGATTGTCAGGATTGACCTCTTCGATGGCCAGGTCCTGCGTGTCCGGGCCGGTATTGGTGAAGCCCCAGGCGATGTGATTGTTGCGGCCGAGGATGACTGATGGGATGCCGGGGATGGTGACGCCGATGACGTTCCAGTCGCCGACATCCAGATGTGCGGCGTACCAGATCGACGGGGCCAGCATGCCCAGATGCGGATCGTTGGCGAGCAGCGGCTTCTGCGATTTCGTCCATTTGCCGTCAACGACCCAGTTGTTGGAGGCGCCGGGCGGGCCGGTGTCCGGGATGGCTGCAAGAATCCGTTCAAGGCCAAGGCCGCGATAGAGATCCGCCAGATCGCGCACGGCGGGCTTGCTGTCGGCGGGATAGGGCGGGTCGAAGGTCTTGAGCGCGTCGTCGTCAAGCACCTCCATGAGCCGGATCCGGAGGACTTCCGAGAAGGCATTGCCGGAGAGGCCCGCGGCGAGCAGCTTCACGAGCCCGACCGAATCCGCCGGCCGCCAAGGTTCCGGCGAATGCATCAGCACCTGGAACTCGGGCGGCAGGGGCCGTGTGTTGGCATCGAGGAACGCGTTCACACCGGCTGCATAGGCATCAAGGCTTGCCCGTAGTTCCGGTGACAGGACCTCCAGGGACCGTTCAGAGTGGCCGTAAAAGTCGAGCGTGCGGATGATGCGGTCGGCGGCCAGCGCCGGCGGTCCGAAGACCTCCGCCAGCCGTCCCTGCACGACGCGGCGGAACAGCTCCATCTGCCACAGGCGGTCCTGCGCGTGGGCGACACCGAGAGCAAAGGCCGCATCGGCATCGGTCTCGGCAAAGATATGCGGGATCGCGTGTTCGTCGCGGATCACTTCAACCGGTGCGCTCAGGCCCGGCAGCTCCATGTCGCCTGCGTAGTCCGGCACGGCGCGTTCGGCGAGGCCGATCAGGTTGAGCGTCCACAGGCCGAGCACGGCAATGAGGACGGCAAGAGTGATCCCGGTCCATTTCAGGATGCGGCGCAGAAGGGCAAAGGTCACAGGCGATGGTCTCCCCGGGCCCGGCGGGTGCGGGCGGTGTGTTGTTGGTTGTCTGTACAGCCCGGTTTACGCAGGGCGGACCCGGTTTGGATTTGGGTCCGTTTCATGTTTAGTGCGGCCCACACATAGGCACGCTTTACGGGAGATACCACATGGCGCGCGTCGCGTTTATCGGTCTTGGGGTGATGGGCTTTCCGATGGCCGGGCATCTGGCCGAGGCGGGCCACGAAGTGACGGTCTATAACCGTACGACGATCAAGGCCAAGCAGTGGCGCGAGGCCTACAAGATGTCCCATGGGGGCAGCGGTGCCTGGACGCCCGCCAAGGCTGCTGAAAACGCCGAGATCGTGTTTGCCTGCGTCGGCAATGACGACGATGTACGCACCATTGCGACGGGCCCGGACGGTGCCTTTCAGACGATGCAGCCGGGCAGCGTGTTCGTGGACCACACGACGGCGTCTGCGGATCTCGCGCGTGAACTGGCCGCAAAGGCTGAGACCCGAGGCTTTGGCTTTGTCGATGCACCTGTTTCGGGCGGTCAGGCGGGCGCCGAGAACGGTCAGCTCACCATCATGTGTGGCGGAGATGCCGCAGCCTATGCGAAGGCAGAACCGGTAATGGCAGCCTATGCCAAGCAGTCGCGGCTTCTCGGACCTGCGGGCGCCGGGCAACTCACCAAGATGGTCAACCAGATCTGCATTGCCGGGCTCGTACAGGGGCTGTCCGAGGGTATCAACTTCGCCCAGAAGGCGAACCTCGATGTCGCCGCGGTGATCGATGTGATCTCCAAGGGTGCGGCGCAGAGCTGGCAGATGGAAAACCGCTGGGAGACGATGAACCAGGGACAGTTCGATTTCGGCTTCGCCGTCGACTGGATGCGCAAGGACCTCTCGATCTGTCTGGCGGAGGCGCAGCGTAACGGCGCGACACTGCCGGTGACGGAAATCGTTGATGGCTACTATGCCGAGGTTCAGGAGATGGGCGGCAACCGCTGGGATACGTCGAGCCTGATTGCGCGCCTGAACAAGAGCTGATCCCGCTTCAGCAAGGCATGCTGCATCCGCCGCACGACCAATGGATCGCGCAGGGGAGGCCGAAGATGCAGGAAACGCTGCCATGGCGGGTCCCATGTCCCGTGTCCGTCTGTCCGTTGTCCAATGCGCAAGGGGCGCAGGCGTCCATCGCCATGGCAACGTGTCCCGCACGGCAGCCCAGGGACAGGTCTGCCGCGCAGCCCGGCGCTGTCACCACGCCGGGCCACGGACAGGATACGGGAGCCCTTCAGGGGCGGGGATAGATTTTTTGTCTATGCCCCGAAGCCACCGTCGATCGTGTGCAGGGCGCCGGTCACGATGCCGGCTTCGTCACCCGCCAGATATGCCACCATCCCTGCGACCTCTGATGCATGGGCATGGCGCTTGATCGCCATGAAGCTGTGCATCACGTCCTTCAGCGGGCCGTCGGCCGGGTTCATGTCGGTGTCGACCGGGCCGGGCTGGACGGCGTTGACCGTGATGTTGCGGTGTCCGAAGTCACGGGCAAAGCCGCGCACCATGCCCTGAACGGCAGACTTGGTGAGCGCGTAGCCAGTGGCGCTGGGGATCGGCACGGAGTCGCCGTTGACCGAGCCCATGACGATGATGCGTCCGCCATCGGGCATGGTCCGGGCGGCATCGACGATGGCGTGGTAGGGCCCGCGCACATTGATGTCGATCATCCGGTCGATGTCGTCCGGGTTGAGCTCAAGCGGATCGCCCATCACGGCGACACCGGCATTGACGACCAGAATGTCGACGGGCGGCAGGGAGGCGATCAGCTTGCCGACGGCCTCGCGGTCGCTGCTGTCGGCCTGCAGTGCCGTGGCGCCGGTCTTGTCGGCGACGGCGAGGGCAGCATCCTTGGAGCCGCTATAGGTGAAGGTTACGGCCGCGCCGTCTTGCGCCAGCCGTTCGACGATCGCCGCGCCGATGCCACGGCTGCCGCCGAGGACCAGGGCGGTCTTTCCTGTGAATGTGGTCATGATGATTTCCTCTTGGGGTCAGTGTTCGGACCCGACATGGGCATGGTCGCAGGGCGCGTACAACCGGCCATCGGGAAAAAGACTGTTTCCCGGTGATCAGCCGCAGGTGTCACAGAGACCCTTTACTTGGTTCTAAAAATGAACTAACTCCGTCCATGATCTGGATGGAGCTCGGAAATGGCGGATATGAGCCGGGTCGTCGGCGTTGTCGGCTGGCGCAACAGCGGCAAGACACGGCTTGTGACGGCACTCGTCGCCGAGTTCGCGCGGCGCGGGCTGGACGTGGCCACGGTCAAACACGCCCATCACCGCTTTGATATCGATAAACCCGGCAAAGACAGCTACGAGCACCGTCAGGCCGGGGCGCGTCAGGTGCTTGTGGCGTCGGACAACCGATGGGCGCTGATGACGGAACTGGATCAGGCGACACGGCCGCCGCTCGCCGATCTGGTCACGAAGCTTGCGGACGCCGACATCATCATCGCGGAAGGCTTCAAGGGTGAGCCGCACCCGAAGATCGAAGTGCGCCGCGATCCGGATGTCGACCCGCTGTCGGAGCAGGACCCGAGCATTTTCGCCGTGGCGACAGAGCTTCCCGACACGCCGGTTGCGAGGACGGCGGCGAAAGTGTCGCCGGACAATATCAGCGGTATTGCCGACATGGTTGCTGCGCGGCTGGGTCTTAGGGGCTAACACTCGTTGCTGTCATTCCGCGACTTGATCGCGGAATCCAGAGCCACTTGCGCACCCGGTGCCCTGACGCCCTGGACCCCGCGATCACGTCGCGGGGTGACACGTTGGAGAAAAGGAAGGTTTGGAGGGACTACCCGTCCCGCAGCCGCTCCGCTGCTTCTTTCGCGAAGTAGCTGAGAATGCCGTCGGCACCGGCGCGCTTGAAGGCCAGCAGGCTTTCCATGATGACGCGGTCGCTGTCGAGCCAGCCATTGTTGGCGGCGGCGCGCAGCATCGCGTATTCGCCGGACACCTGATAGGCGTAAGTCGGCATACGGAACGTATCTTTGACGCGGGCCAGCACGTCGAGATACGGCATGCCCGGTTTCACCATCACCATGTCGGCGCCTTCGTCGATGTCCATGGCGACTTCGCGCAGGGCTTCGTCCGTATTCGCCGGGTTCATCTGGTAGGTGCGCTTGTCGCCCTTGAGTGCCGTGGACGACCCGACCGCATCACGGAAGGGGCCGTAGAAGGCCGACGCATATTTCGCCGCATATGCCATGATCTGCACGTCACAGTGACCGGCGCCTTCCAGTGCGTGGCGGATGGCACCGACGCGCCCGTCCATCATGTCGGACGGCGCGATGATGTCGCAGCCGGCTTCCGCCTGTACCAGTGCCTGGGTGCACAGCACATGCACCGTCTCGTCGTTGAGGATCACCCCCTCGTCCAGCAGGCCGTCATGGCCGTGGCTGGTATAGGGGTCGAGGGCGACGTCGCAGAGGATGCCGATATCCGGCACCTGAGACTTGATGGCGCGCGTGACCTGGCAGACCAGATTTTCCGGATTGAGGCCCTCGCTGCCGCGCTCGTCGCGCAGACCGGGCTCGGTATAGGGAAAGAGCGCGATGACCGGAATGTCGAGCTCGCTCGCCTGCGCCGCTGCTTCGACGGCAAGGTCGACCGACAGTCGCTCGACGCCGGGCATGGTGGCCACGGGTTCGCGCCGGTTATCGCCGTCGATCACGAAGATCGGCCAGATCAGGTCATCCACCGTCAGCGTGTTTTCCGCCGTCAGCCGCCGCGCCCAGTGGCTCTTGCGGTTGCGCCTTGGACGGGCCGCCGGAAAGCCGGGTGCCAGCTGCTCCGGCGCCTGCGTCGTCCGGCTGCCGATCGGATTGATGTTTGACGTTTTGCGATCTGTGCTCATCCTGTCTGCATAAAAGGCATTCGGCTGTTGGGCAAGTTTGGCCGGCGGCACAGGGATACCCCGGCAGGGACGGAGCAGAAGCAACCATGCGGCTTTTGACGCGGGACGAAATCATTTCGGTCTATGACCGGTTCGGGGCGAAGCAGGACACGCAGGGCTGGTACGAAGATGAACCGCTGGCCGAGATGAAGCGGCAGATGCATTTCGAGACCGCCGACAGTGTGCTGGAACTCGGCATGGGCACCGGCCGTCTGGCGCATGAAATCGTCACAGAACTCACCCCTCCGGGCACCGCTTACCTGGGGCTCGACCTGTCACCGGTGATGGTCAATCTCGGGCGCAACCGGCTGAGGACATGCGACAAAGCCTTTGCGGTTGTCGGTGACGTGCGCGCACCGCTGCCGCTGCGCGACAATTCGGTGTCGCATGTGTTTGCCGCCTATGTGCTCGACATTTTTTCTGAAGACGAGATCCGGACGATCTATGACGAGGTGCGGCGGGTGCTGAAGCCCGGAGGTGTGTTCGGCGCGGTGAGCCTGACCGGCGGCGAGACGCCTCTGTCGCGGCTGACCTCCGGTCTGTGGTCGATGGTGCACAGGTTTCGCCCGCAGGCTGTCGGTGGGTGCCGTCCGCTGGAGTTGCTTGCGTGTGTGCCCGACGGGTTCGAGATCGCCCATGCCTGCAAGAAGGTTGCGGGCGGCATTCCGTCGGAAGTGATCGTCAGCCGCAAGGCCGCCTGACACTACCCCCTGAAATGGGCGGCGACGGACCAGCATCCGATCAGGATGAAGCCGATGCCCGCCAGAAGCTTGAGCGGCACCATGTCGACATAGCGGGCCGCCGAAGCGCCAAGCAGGACCGCAATCCCGGTCGAGGCCGTGAGGGCCAGGGACGCTGCCGCAAACACCAGCCAGGGATTGAGGTCCTCATCCGTCGCAAACAGGAGCGACGCAAACTGTGTCTTGTCCCCCAGTTCGGCCAGAAACACGGTGATGAAGACGGTCAGCAGGGCGTACAGGGTCATGTGCGGCTCCAGGGGCATCATCGAAACGGCGCTCACCATACACTTGCCGTAGCGGAAATGCGGAGGAACCGGCCTCGACCCGGCTCCCGCGTTGACGGGGTGTGATGGCCTAGCTAAACCCGGTGCCAATCACAAAAACGATCAAGTGGAGCGCAGGGCAGGACATGGATTTCGCCCTCTCGGAAGAGCAGCAGGCCTTCTTCGACACGGCGCAGGATTTTGCAGCCAATGAACTCGCGCCGCATGCCGCGACATGGGATGCGGAAGCGATCTTTCCGGTCGATACCATGCGCAAGGCGGCCGCGCTGGGCTTTGGCGGCATCTATGTGCGCGACGATGTAGGCGGCTCCGGCCTGTCGCGCATCGATGCGGCGTTGATCTTCGAAGCGCTGTCGAAGGGCTGCACGTCGACCGCCGCCTATATCTCGATCCACAACATGGCCGCGTGGATGATCGACACGTTCGGGTCGGACGCGCAGCGCCAGAAGTGGCTGCCCAGGCTCACCACTATGGAGCTGATCGCAAGCTACTGCCTGACGGAACCCGGCGCAGGTTCCGACGCGGCCTCTCTCAAGACGAAGGCCGTGCGTGACGGCGACGACTATGTGATCAACGGCGCCAAGGCCTTTATCTCAGGGTCCGGCACCTCCGACATCTATGTCTGCATGGTCCGCACAGGCGATGAAGGGGCTGGTGGTGTCTCTTGCATTGTTGTCGAGAAGGACACGCCGGGTGTTTCCTTCGGCGCCAACGAAAAGAAGATGGGCTGGAACTCCCAGCCGACCGCCGCCGTGATCTTTGAAGACTGCCGCGTGCCCGTTGCCAACCGGCTGGGGGAAGAGGGGGACGGCTTCAAGATCGCCATGAAGGGGCTGGATGGTGGCCGTCTCAATATCGGCGCCTGTTCGCTGGGCACGGCGCAGGTCGCGCTGGACACGGCGCTCGACTACGCCAAGGAGCGCCAGCAGTTCGGCAAGCCGATCGCCGCCTTTCAGGCAACGCAGTTCAAGCTGGCGGACATGGAAACCGAGCTTGAAGCGGCGCGGCTGTTGCTGCGGCAGGCAGCCATGAAGCTCGATGCCAAGGCGCCGGATGCCACGCGGCACTGCGCCATGGCCAAGCGGCTGGCGACGGACACCGGCTTCAATGTGGTCAACCAGGCGCTGCAGATCCACGGCGGCTACGGCTATCTCAAGGACTACCCGCTCGAGCGGCATCTGCGCGATGTGCGGGTGCACCAGATTCTTGAGGGCACAAACGAAATCATGCGCGTGATCATTTCGCGCGAAATGCTCAAAGACTGACGGAACGCACAGACAGCTCCCCCATGTCAGACCCAGAAATCCTTTTCGACGTCAAAGGTGCCGCAGGCATCGTGACGCTCAACCGGCCCAAGGCGCTCAACGCCTTCACGCTGGCCATGATGCACGGCCTGCATCCCAAACTGATCGAATGGGCGGACGATCCCGCGATCGAGCGGGTGATCGTCAAGGCGGTCGGCGACCGCGCCTTCTGCGCCGGGGGCGATATCCGGGCGCTGTATGACTGGGGCACGTCCGGCGACCCGATGGCCGTCGATTTCTACAACCAGGAATACAAGCTCAACACCTTCATCAAGGAATATCCCAAGCCTTACATCGCGTTCATGGACGGGATTACGATGGGTGGCGGTGTCGGTCTCTCCGTACACGGATCACACAGGGTTGCCACCGAGAAGCTGATGTTCGCCATGCCGGAAACCGGGATCGGCCTGTTTCCCGATGTCGGCGGCACCTACTTCCTGCCGCGCACACCGGGCGAGACCGGGATGTGGTTGTCACTCACCGGCGCACGGCTCAAGGCCGCCGATGCCGTGTTCGCGGGGATTGCCACACACTTCACCCCGTCTGATGGATTGGATGCGCTTGAAGACGCGCTCTGTGCGCCGGGCACCGATGTGGATGCGGTTCTTGCAGATCATGCAGGCACGCCGGAGGCGGGCACTCTCGCCGATCTGCAAAGCGGCATCGGGCGGCTGTTTTCCGGCTTGAGTGTCGAAGCCATCCTTGCGGACCTCGATGCAGACGGTAGCGAATGGGCTGCGAAGCAGGCGGCCACGATCCGCACGAAGTCGCCGACAAGCCTCAAGGTTGCATACCGGCAGATGAAGGACGGTGCGGCGGCGGACTTCCGCACCTGCATGACCATCGAATTCCGCATCGTGTCACGGATCATGAAGGGACCCGATTTCTACGAGGGCGTACGGGCGACCATCATTGAAAAGGACAACGCGCCGAAGTGGCAGCCGGATACGCTGGAAGCGGTAACGGCAGACGACATCGACAGGATTTTCGCGCCCGCCGAGGGCGGTGATATCGATCTGGGCTGACAAGACCCGGACGGAGAGGCAGGACACATGACCACCATCGGATTCATCGGCCTGGGCAATATGGGCGGTCCCATGGCGCGCAACCTGCTCAAGGCGGGACATGACGTGACCGTGTTCGACCTGAGTGAGGCCGCTCTCGCCGGGCTGAGGGACGCCGGCGCGGGTGTTGCGGCAAGTGCCGGTGAGGCGGCCGCCAATGTGGATGTTGTCGTCTCCATGCTGCCGGCGGGCAAACATGTCGAAGCGGTCTATGGCGGCGACGGCGGCGTGATCACCAGCGCGGCCAAAGGCACGCTGCTCATCGACAGTTCGACGATTGATGTCGCGACCGCACGCCGTGTGGCTGTGCTGGCGTCGGACGCGGGCCTTGCCATGGTCGATGCACCGGTGTCCGGCGGTGTGGGCGGCGCGGAGGCCGGCACGCTGACCTTCATGGTCGGCGGCGAAGCCGATGCCTTTTCGCTTGCTGAGCCGGTGCTTCAGGCCATGGGCAAGAACATTTTTCACGCGGGCGGGGCGGGGAACGGCCAGGCGGCCAAGATCTGCAACAACATGCTGCTCGGCATTTCGATGATCGGCACCGCCGAGGCGTTCAACCTCGCCGAGAAGCTCGGGCTGGATGCGCAGACCTTCTTCGACATTTCATCGACCGCCTCGGGCCAGTGCTGGTCAATGACAAGCTATTGCCCGGCGGCAGGCCCGGTGCCGACATCGCCTGCCAACAATGACTATCAGCCCGGCTTTGCCGCGGCGATGATGCTCAAGGACCTGCGGCTGGCCCAGGAGGCGGCTGCCCAGGCGCAGGCGCCGACGCCGCTGGGGGTGGAAGCGGCATCGCTCTACGGGCTGATGGAAGCAGCGGGCAAGGATGGCCTCGACTTCTCGGGCATCATCAAGATGCTGCGCGGCGACCTCTAGCGTTAAGACATTGGCAAGGGGTCGCGTCCCGCGTGTGTGCTAATCCCATATTCACGTTTCCCGCGTAAAAAATTTTCCGGGCTGGAACATTTCAGGGGGACGGAAAATGACACCCGAACAGGTCGAACTCGTACAGCGTAGCTTTGCCAAGGTCGTGCCGATTGCCGACACCGCGGCAGATCTCTTCTACAGCCGGTTGTTTGAAATAGCGCCGGAAGTTGAGCCTCTGTTCACCGTAAACATGGAAGAGCAGGGGCGCATGCTGATGTCGATGCTGGCGACCATCGTTTCCGGCCTTCACAAACCGGAAACCATAATCCCTGCGGCGGAGGCTCTGGCCGTTCGCCACAAGGACTATGGCGCTGTGCCGGAACAGTACGACCAGGTAGGCGAAGCCCTTATCTGGACCTTGGAGCAGGGCCTGGGTGACGACTTCACACCCGAGACGCGCGAGGCCTGGGAAATCGCCTATGGGGTCCTGTCAGGCGTCATGATCGCTGCAGCGAACAACAGCGTCACGCCCAGTTTTGCTGCTGAATAGCGCCGTTTTTGGGCCGCCGGGAATAGATAAAATTTGAAATAGATTGCCGGGGCAGTTTCGCGTTCCATTAAGGCGGCGTCGGTACAGTTGCTCCCATGTTCGAGATAAATCCGTCCAGAAAGGCGGATGCGTATCGAAGAAACCGGGAGTACTGAAATGAACATGAACGCTGCCGTTGCGGTTGATGAAACGGACGACACGGATGTGTCCGCGCTCAAGGCCCACTACCTGGAGACGCTGACCTTCGTCGAACGTCTGCACCGGTGCCTTCTGGACGTCATCAAGGATGAACTGGACCGGATTGGCTGCGACGAGATCAACAGCGTGCAGGCGCTGCTGCTTTTCAATATCGGCGATGCCGAGCTGACTGCCGGCGAACTGCGCACCCGCGGCCACTATCTCGGCTCCAACGTGTCCTACAATCTCAAGAAGCTCGTCGACACGGGCTACATCCACCACAAGCGTTCCGAAGCGGACCGCCGGTCGGTGCGTGTGAGCCTCACGGAGAAGGGCAAAGAGATCATGGAACTCGTCGATGAGCTCTATGAACGTCACCTGCTGTCGCTGAAGCCCGTGGGCGAAGTCGACGAGAACGACCTGAACGTGGTCAACACGTCCCTGCGCCGCCTTGAGCGCTTCTGGACCGACCAGATCCGCTACCGCCTTTAATCGCTTCAGAGCCCCTGCTGCTACTTCCGGGGCGGCAGGGGAATGAAGGCACTGGTCCTGGCCACATAGGCGTCGTAGCCGGGCCGGGACGTGTGCAGGCCCTGCTCCAGCAGGGCGACACCGGACACTTTCACAATGAGCCATGTCATCAGGACCGGTCCGACGACCGTCCACAGATTTGCCGTGTCCGAGGCAGCGATGACAAACAGGCCCCACCACAACAGCGTGTTGCCGAAATAGTTGGGATGACGGGACCAGCGCCACAGACCGCGATCCATGACCCGGCCTTCATTGGCAGGATCGCGTTTGAAGGCGGCGAGCTGGCTGTCGGAGATCGACTCGATCATGAAGCCGGCAGTGAACATCAGCATGCCGAGCGCATCGAGCCAGCCAAGCGGCGCCTGTGCATTCGCGATGCCGAAGATCACCGGCACGCTGACGATGACCATCAGCGCGCCCTGCAGCCCGAACACCACGTAGAGGCTCTGCCACGCAAAGTGCGGGCGGCGGGCACGCATCGCCTGGTAGCGTTTGTCCTCATGGGGTTCGGCCAGCCACCGGGACAGCATGTAGGGTCCATGGCGCAGCGCCCACAGCGATGTGAAGCCGAGCAACAGGAGTGCGCGTGGATGGTCCGGGTCCGCCGCGATCCAGGTCGTCCAGGCAATCACGCCGAAGCCGACCGACCAGAAGGCGTCGACGAAGCTTGCGTCCTTGAGGCGCAGGCTCACGAGCCACAGGGCAAACATGATGGCGGCGATAACCGCCAGGTTGAGCCCGAAAAGGTCGACCACAGACAAATATGCTTCCCCCGCAACCGGCAGCGCATGCTGAGCGTGCCTAACCGAATTCTGTCCAGATGCACGAACCGGGCCCGGCTGGACCAGCGATTGTCGGCCGGGTGCGACCGCATCATGGTTAACGAAGTATTACCTAGCGGGCCTCCCGAAAGGAGGCTAGATTTTTCCCCATGGTTGCGGGCGTTTGGGGGAATGCCCGGCCATGCTTCCGGCGGGGGCCGGGAGTGGGGATCAGGCGTCACGGCCTGCATCGCCGGACCGTGTGTTGATCGCGCCTTCTTTGCGCCCCGACACTGGGCCGGAAATTGCAGGACGAGGGGAGATTCTAAGGGGATCCCCCCGTTTGTCGCCTTTTAGAATTGGGAACGTACCGTTTTGGCACGCACGCTCATCAAGACTGTCCTGATTGCTGTTGCAGCGCTGGCGCTGGGTGGCATGGCTGCCGTCGTGGCCCATGCCGAGCCCGCGCGCTCCTACGACCTGTTCGGCAACAGTTCGGCGTCCAGCACGCAGGCTGCTCAACCGACACGGGCGGCGCCGAGTTCAACATTTGTTGATGACCCCTGGGCGGTCGACTGGATCGATCCGTGGGATGCCCCGCGGCGTATCCAGGATTTCGAGAATGCCAAGGCCCCGGCCTCGGATGCGCCGACGCTGGGTGACGCCGGGTACTGGCCGCTGCTGCGCGCCATCTCCATGTACAAGAACATCGTCGAGTGGGGCGGCTGGGACCGTATTCCCGCCGGTGAACGGCTCGAAGAAGGCGTCATCGATGAGCAACGCGTGCCGCTGCTGCGTAAGCGTCTCATTGCCACGGGCGATCTGGAATCCACCGGCGGCAATCCGACCGTGTTCGATGCAGCCGTGACCCAGGCCGTGCAGCGCTTTCAGTCCCGCAACGGGCTTCTGCCGGATGGCGTGATTGGCCGCCGCACGCTCGAAGCACTCAACATGTCGGCCAAAGCGCGGCTCGCGCTGCTTGAGCGCAACCTCAAGCGCATTAACAAGCTGTCGACGTCGCTGGGTGAGCGCTACATCTTCGTCAACATTGCCGGCCAGAAACTCGAAGCGGTTGCCAATGGACGGGTCGAACGGCGCCACCGGGTTGTGATCGGCAAGGTCGATCGTCAGACCCCGGAATATACCAGCAAGATCACTTTCCTGGCGTTCAACCCCTACTGGCATGTGCCGCAGTCGATTGCCCGCAAGGACATCCTCCCGCAGGTGCGGCGCGACCCGAGCTATCTCAAGCGCCTCAATATGCGGGTCTATCGCGGCTATGGCGGGCGCGAGGTCAACCCCTACAGCGTTGACTGGAGCCAAGTAAACGAGCGGACCTTCCTGTTCCGGCAGGACCCCGGACCTCGCAACTCGCTGGGCACGGTGAAGATTCACTTCCCCAATCCGCATGCGGTCTATCTGCACGACACGCCGTCCAAGAGCCTGTTCGGCCGCAATGTGCGGGCCAACTCATCGGGCTGCGTCCGCGTCGAGCATGTGCATGACCTGACGACCTGGCTGCTTGAACAGCAGGGCTGGGACCGTGCGCGTGTCGATCAGCTGGTCAAGAGCGGCAAGCGCAAGGACGTTTATCTCAAGAAGACGGTGCCCGTGTACATGCTCTATCTTACCGCCTGGGTGGACGAGCATGGCGTCGTCAATTTCCGTGACGACATTTACGGACGCGACGGACGGCACGCATCGCTCTAGACTTGGACGCATGACTCGCGTCCAGACGATCGCCGGCCGGCAGCCGGCCCGCTTTGCCTATCTTGAGCATGACGGCATTCTCGCTTTCGCCCATCGTGGCGGCGCTGTCGATTTTCCCGAGAACACCATGGCGGCCTTCGAAGCGGCGATCCGCATGGGCTACCGCTATATCGAGACCGACGCCTATGCGACGCGGGACGGCGTGCTCCTGTCGTTCCATGATGACCGGCTGGATCGCGTCACGGATCGCGAAGGGGCCATTGCCGAGCTGGATTATGCGGACATCGCACCGGCGCGGATCGAGGGCAGGGAGCCGATCCCGCTGATGGAAGATCTGCTCGGCTCGTTCCCGGAAACCCGGTTCAACATTGATCCCAAGCATGACTCAAGCGTCGCGCCGCTTATCGAGGTAATCAGGAGAACCAATGCGGTCGAGCGTGTCTGCATCGGGTCCTTTTCCGACCGGCGCCTGGCGCAGATGCGTGATGCGCTGGGGCCGAAGCTGTGCACCAGCACAGGTCCATGGGCGACAGCCCGCATGCGGTTTACCGCCTGGGGACTTCCGCTCGGGTTCCCGTCGGCGCCCGGCTGCGCCCAGGTGCCCGTGCGCCAGTTCGGGCTGCCACTGGGGGATGCGTCTTTTGTGGAGGCCTGCCACTCTCACAATGTGCAGGTGCATATCTGGACCATTGATGATCCGGCAGAAATGAATCGCCTGCTCGATATCGGCGTGGATGGGCTGATGACCGATCGGCCCGCCGTGCTTAAAGAGGTGCTTGAAGCGCGCGGGCTGTGGGCCTAATTGGCAGGGTTCAGGGCGGTGAAGCGACAATGGCACTTGGATTCCTGCGGCAATCCGCACTTTGCGGAGTCGCGATACGTGGCGTAAATTGCATGGTACCCGCAGACGAACGACCTAGGTCAACGACACGGCAGTCGCGCCGAGTTAACAAAACGTCAACCATAATCCCGTGATGGTTGCCACGGGTGGGGTTCTGCAACTCCCGGCATGTATGCCGGACAGGCAGGGCGTTCCCGAGGGGAAGACGAAAGGGCCGGCACATGAACCGGATTGATTACGACGCCGCCTTGCAGAGCGCGCTGGATACGCTGCGCGCTGAAGGCCGGTACCGCGTGTTTGCGGAACTCGAGCGCCAGCAGGGCGATTATCCAACGGCAAAGCGCTATATCGACGGCGTTCTGGACGACACCATCACCGTCTGGTGCTCCAACGACTATCTGTGCATGGGCCAGCATCCGGATGTTCTGGCGGCCATGCACACGGCCTTGGACACCACAGGCGCCGGCTCGGGCGGCACGCGCAATATCGGTGGCAACACTCACCTCCATGTCGAGCTTGAGAATGAGCTGGCGGACCTCCACGGCAAGGAAGGCGCGCTGCTGTTCACCAGCGGATATGTGTCCAACGACGCGACGCTTTCTACGCTCGCAAAATTGCTGCCAGGCTGTGTGATTTTCTCTGACGAGATGAACCACGCCTCGATGATCGAAGGCATCCGCCATGGTGGCGGGCCGAAGCGCATTTTCCGCCACAATGATCTCGACCATCTCGAAGAGCTGCTGGCAGAGACCGACCCGTCGGTGCCCAAGGTCGTGGCTTTCGAAAGCGTCTATTCCATGGATGGAGACATCGCCGATATCGGCGCCATCTGCGACCTCGCGAAGAAGTACAACGCCATCACCTATCTCGATGAAGTGCACGCGGTCGGCCTCTATGGCCCGCGGGGCGGCGGCATTGCTGACCGCGATGGCGTGCTAGACAAGGTGGACATCATCGAAGGCACGCTCGCCAAGGCGTTCGGCGTGATGGGCGGCTATATCGCGGCCTCTGCGCGCGTCGTCGATGTGGTGCGGTCCTACGCCCAGAGCTTCATCTTCACAACGTCGCTGTCGCCGGTACTGGCTGCCGGTGTGCTGGCGAGTGTCCGGCATCTCAAGGCCAGCAATGCGGAGCGGGATGCCCAGCAGACGCAGGCCGCCAAGCTCAAGGCGGCACTGAAGGAGCGGGGCCTGCCGGTGCTTGAGACACCGAGCCATATCGTGCCGGTGATGGTGTGGGATCCTGTTGCCTGCAAGGCGATCTCTGACCGGCTGCTGGAAGCGCACAACATCTATGTGCAGCCGATCAACTATCCCACGGTGCCTCGGGGCACGGAGCGCCTGCGTTTCACGCCGGGCCCGATGCATGATGACGGCAAGATCGCCGCACTGGTGGACGCGCTGGACCAGGTCTTCAGCGAGTTCAAGATCGACCGCAGCCGGGCGGCCTAGGATACGATGGTCCGCCGGCGCCCGCCTTCCAGCGCGCCCGGCCTCAAGCCTGGTGAGCGGATGTATTTCGAGTACATCCCGCTTGGTGCCTATGTGAAGGTGAGTGCAGTCGACGAAGCCACCGGCACAGAAGTCTCGATTGTCGGCGACGCACGTGTCACCCAGGCCGATCTGCAACGCATCGCAAGGCGCAAGCTCGAAAAGGCGCTTGGGGACCTGCCACCGAAAAAGAGGCGGTGAAGCTCAGGCAGTGTCGGCGCGACGCGGCCGGTAGCCGGCAATAGTCAAAACAATCCCGACCAGCGTGATGGCGCCCAGCATGACATAGGTCGCAGGCGTGGCAGTCGCCTGCTGCGCCTCGGGCAGGGCCATGCGGAACATGCCGGCGGCCAGCAGGATCCATCCCATCAGGGTGATGAGAAGTGGCCATCCCAGAACCCAGACATTGTGGAACCGAACCAGGCTCAGCCCGGCGACAAACACGACAAGCCCGTTGAGATAGACGACAGGCGCTGTCTGCGCTTCGAAGATGTGCATGTTCATGGCCTCGGTAACGCCCAGCGCGACAAGGGTCGGGCCGGCGAGCGAGGCAATCAGGCGGGACGTGTCCATGAGGTTTTCCTCCACAAGGAACGGATACGCCGAAAATGGACTGCCCAACGAAAAACGGCGCTGACCTATGTCAGCGCCGTTTTCATTTGTCTGTCGCGCTGGCGGTCTACCGACGCCCGCGTCCGCCACGGCCGCCGGTGCCAAGGCCAATATCCTTGGCGAACTGGGAGCGCTGCTTGGAATAATTCGGGGCGACCATCGGGTAGTCCGCCGGAAGATTCCATTTCGCGCGATAGTCTTCAGGCGACATGTCGTAGTGGGACCGCAGATAGCGCTTGAGCATCTTCAGCCGCTTGCCGTCTTCGAGGCAGACAATGTAATCGGGCGTCACAGACCGCTTGACGGGCACGGCTGGCTTTTGCTTCTCGGCGGGGACTGCAGGCTCGACGCCGCCGATTCCGCCCAGTGATGCATGAACTGCACGAATCAGTTCTGGCAACTCCGCAGGCGAAAGCTCGTTATTGCTGACATAAGCCGCGATGACATCTGCTGTCAGGCGGACGATTTCTTCGCGGTCGATAGTGTCCAAGTCTTTGTCGTAATCGCTCATTTAGGGACTCCCGAGTGGCGACACTTCGTTTTTTTATGATGTCTGCGTATAGACCCGTATTTGTTCGGTGACAACAAGCACACAAGAAGAAAACAGCCAAATAATGTTGCCCATCAAACTGTCCCGCATCGGTAGAGCAAGGTTGTGATCTTGTGAACATTTAGTGATGCCGCGCGAGTACCCGGTAAGACTTTGAGTTTGTTTACATTTCTGTCAGGTACATGGCGGTGATGGGCAGACTGCGATCCATATGTTAGTCAGGGGTGCGGACCACAAGATATGCGCAGGGCAGGTCTTCCGGGCTTGCGCTTGCTTGCACCGGCCAACCGGATTACCTCCTGCCTTGCGCATCGCCAGTGACGCATTCCGCACAGCAGATATCGAGGACAGCTCATGTCACTTCAGGACACGGACAGCCCGGCAATGGACGGCTTTTTCTCCCGCGATCTTTCGCAAACCGACCCGGATGTCTTTGCGTCCATCGGGCGCGAACTCGGGCGGCAGCAGACCCAGATCGAACTGATCGCCTCTGAGAACATCGTCAGTCGCGCCGTCCTCGAAGCCCAGGGCTCCGTTCTCACCAACAAGTATGCGGAAGGCTATCCGGGCCGCCGCTACTACGGTGGCTGCGAGTTCGTCGATGAAGTTGAAGTTCTGGCGATCGAGCGCGCCAAGCGGCTGTTCAACTGCGGTTTCGCCAATGTGCAGCCCAATTCCGGCAGCCAGGCCAATCAGGGTGCGATGATGGCCATGATCAAGCCGGGCGACACGATCCTCGGCATGAGCCTCGATGCAGGCGGCCACCTGACCCATGGCGCCAAACCCAACCAGTCTGGCAAGTGGTTCAACCCGGTGCAGTATGGCGTGCGCAAGCAGGACGGTCACATCGACTATGACGATGTGGCGAAGCTGGCGCAGGAGCACAAGCCGAAGCTGATCATTGCCGGCGGCTCCGCCTATTCGCCGGTCATCGACTTTGCCAAGTTCCGTGAGATTGCCGACAGCGTCGATGCGTTCCTCATGGTCGACATGGCGCACTTCGCAGGCCTTGTCGCCGGCGGCGTCTATCCCAGCCCGCTGCCCTATGCGGATGTCTGCACGACAACAACCCACAAGACCCTGCGCGGCCCGCGTGGCGGCATGATCCTCACCAACGACGAAGCGCTGGCCAAGAAGATCAACTCCGCGATCTTCCCCGGCATCCAGGGCGGTCCGCTGATGCATGTGATCGCCGGCAAGGCGGTAGCCTTCGGCGAGGCGTTGCAGCCCGAGTTCAAGCTCTACGCAAAGAACGTCGTTGAGAACGCCCGGGCGCTGGCCTCTTCACTGCAGAAGGGCGGCGTCGACATCGTGTCCGGTGGCACCGACAGTCATCTGATGCTGGTCGACCTGCGCCCGAAGGATCTGACCGGCAAGGCGGCGGAACACTCGCTCGAGAACGCACATATCACCTGCAACAAGAACGGTGTGCCCTTTGACCCGCAGCCGCCGGCTATCACGTCGGGCGTGCGGCTCGGCACGCCTGCGGGTACGACGCGCGGCTTCGGCGTTGCCGAGTTCTCGCTCGTCGGCGACCTGATTACCGAAGTGCTCGACGGCCTTGTCGCCAATCCGGACGACAACAGTGCGGTCGAGGCGTCGGTCAAGGAACGCGTTCTGGAATTGTGTGCACGCTTCCCGATTTACGGGTAAACAGGCCTCACCTGTGGTAGCGCTGATTCATCGGCGCGCACCGCGACCGGCCCCGGCGTATGGGGCGCAGATTGTTGGGGAATTGGGGACATGCGCTGCCCGTTTTGTGGCAATGAAGACACCCAGGTGAAGGACAGCCGTCCGACGGAAGATGCGGCAGCGATCCGCCGCCGCCGGTTCTGTCCTGGCTGCGGTGCCCGCTTCACGACCTTCGAACGCGTGCAGCTGCGCGACCTCACGGTGGTCAAGCGCAACGGCAAGCGCGAGCCTTTTGATCGCGACAAGCTGATGCGGTCACTGCAAATCTCCTTGCGCAAACGTCCGGTTGAGCCGGAACGGGTGGAGCGTATGGTGTCGGGCATCATCCGGGAGCTGGAAAGCACCGGCGAGTCGGACATCCCGGCATCGACAGTGGGCGAGCTCATCATGGAGCGCCTGAAGCTGCTGGATGAAGTGGCCTATGTGCGGTTCGCGTCGGTGTACCGGAATTTCCGCGAGGCCAAGGATTTCGAGAAGTTTCTGGGTGGGCTGGATGACCCGCTCGGCAATCTCGGCGAAGACAAGTAGCCGTATCTCCTGACCTTCCCAGACGTGGCAGGTGGTACGGTGCCATCTGTAGACGGCGCTGAGGGCACGGGCCCGAGGCCAGGCAGGAGGGGCGGCGGGTCGTGGACCTTTCTCCCAAAGATCAGGCAGCAGCAGACAGGCGCTACATGCGCATGGCGCTGACGCTTGCGCGGCGCGGCCTCGGCAATGTCGCGCCCAATCCGGCTGTCGGCTGCGTCATCGTCGAGACGACGGGCGACAGGCCTCGTGTGGTCGGACGCGGCTGGACGCAGCCTGGCGGCCGTCCGCATGCGGAGACGGAAGCGCTGGCGCGGGCCGGTGAGGCGGCGCGCGGCGCAACAGCCTATGTGACGCTTGAGCCCTGTTCCCACACTGGCAAGACCGGCCCCTGCGCGCAGGCATTGATCGACGCCGGTGTCTCGCGTGCGGTTGTGGCGTGTACGGATGATGATCCGCGCGTCAGTGGCAATGGTATCGCGATGCTGAAGGAGGGCGGCATCTCGGTGATGGACGGGCTCTTCGAAGAGGAAGCACGCGCGCTCAATGCGGGCTTCTTCAGCCGGGTGACCAAGGGCCGCCCGGAAGTGCTCCTCAAGATCGCGTCCACGCTGGACGGCAAGATAGCGACCCACACGGGCAAGAGCCACTGGATCACAGGCCAGATGGCGCGCGAGCGCACCCATCTCATGCGCGCCCAGGCGGACGCCATCATGGTCGGCAGCGCCACGGCCATTGTGGACGACCCGCAGCTCACCTGCCGGCTGCCGGGGCTCGGCGGGCGGTCACCCATCCGCGTGGTCGCCGATGGGCGGCTGCGTCTTCCGCTCACCTCAAAGCTCGTGCGCTCTGCGGCCGATACGCCGGTGATCCTGCTGACACGCGAAGACGCCGATGCGGATCGCGCCCGCGCCTTCGAGGAACAGGGCGTGGAACTGATCCGCGTGCCGCTGGGCGCGGACAACCAGATGAACATGGCCGCGGCGTTGACGCTGTTGGGTGATCGCGGCATCACCCGGCTGATGGTCGAAGGCGGAGCGCGGCTGGCTGCGAGCCTGTTGCGCGACGACCTGATTGACCGGATCGAGTGGTTCCAGGCGCCGAAGATCATCGGCGATGACGGCTATTCCTCCATCGCGGGCCTCGGGCTTGATGACATCGACCTCGATGCGGGGTTCGAACGCCTCAACGTTACGGCCCTGGGCGAAGACATCCTGACCAGCCTGCGCGTGCGGCAGGGCATCCAGTCATCCGCTTCCTGACATTTCACGACATCTGAAGACGGACCTATTCATGTTCACCGGCATCATTACCGACATTGGCGAGATCACAGAGATCGAAGAGCGTGGCGATACCCGGTTTCGCATCGCGACCCGGTACGATGCCGACGGCATCGATCTGGGGGCATCGATTGCCTGTTCCGGTGCCTGCCTGACCGTGATCGCCAAGGACAAGATGGATGACGGTCGGTCGTGGTTCGATGTGGAGGCATCCGGCGAGACCCTGAACCTCACCAAGCTGGGCAGTTGGACTGTCGGCTCACGCATGAATCTGGAGCGTGCCCTCAAGGCAGGGGACGAGCTCGGCGGCCACATTGTCAGCGGGCATGTGGATGGGGTCGGCAGCCTGGTCAGCAGCACGCCTGAAGGCGACAGCTGGCGCCTGATCTTCAAGGCACCCGCCGACCTGATGCCCTATGTGGCGTCCAAGGGCTCGATCACCATTGACGGCATCTCCCTGACGGTCAATGAAGTGGGCCCTGAGACCTTCGGTGTGAACATCATTCCCCATACCCAGACCCAGACGACCCTGGGCGATCTTAAGGATGGGGACCCGGTAAATCTGGAAATTGACATGCTGGCGCGCTATGTCGCTCGCCAATTGAGTTTCGCTGCCGGCGGCACGCCGGATGCGGCCTCCACCTGAGCCCCATACCGACACGAGAAATCCAAGATGGGCCACACAGCTAGACGCCGGCCCGGCAAGGAGCACGTATGAGCGAGTTTTCCGAGTTTCTGTCCCCGATCGAAGACGTCATCGAAGACGCGCGAAACGGCAAGATGTTCATTCTGGTGGATGCGGAGGATCGCGAAAACGAAGGCGATCTGGTGATCCCTGCCCAGATGGCGACGCCTGATGCCATCAATTTCATGGCGAAATACGGCCGCGGGCTGATCTGCCTGTCGATGACCGAGGACCGGGCGGAGCAGCTGAACCTGCATCTGATGTCGGCGCACAATCAGTCGCGCCACCAAACGGCCTTCACGATCTCAATCGAAGCCCGCGAAGGGGTGACCACCGGTATCTCCGCCCATGACCGGGCGCACACGATCGCCGTGGCCGTCGATCCGACGAAGAACTTTGCTGACATCGCCACGCCGGGCCATGTGTTCCCGCTGGTCGCCAAGCAGGGCGGGGTGCTGGTTCGTGCCGGCCACACCGAGGCAGCTGTCGATGTATCACGCCTCGCAGGGCTTAACCCTGCCGGCGTGATCTGCGAAATCATGAATGACGACGGCACCATGGCGCGCCTGCCGGATCTCATTCAGTTTGCCCAGCTTCACAATCTCAAGGTGGCGACCATCGCCGACCTGATCGCCTATCGGCGCAAGCATGACAACTTTATGCAGCGCGCTGTCGAGAAACCTTTCGAAACCGAAGTCGCCGGCGACTTCAACATGATCGTCTACAAGAACAATGTTCAGTACTCAGAGCATATTGCTCTTGTGAAAGGTGATATCTCGACGCCTGATCCGGTGCTCGTGCGGATGCACGCCATCAATGTCTTTGACGACATTCTTCAGGCGAAGGGCGGCCGCTCGACACTCATCGAAGATTCGATGAAGGCCATCGAGAAGGAAGGCCGGGGCGTCATCGTCATCATCCGCGATACGGAAGCGACCATCGTTTCGGACATGCTGCTGAGCGATGCAAAGACCCGCCTTGAGCACGCACCGCGGCGCCTGCGCGAATACGGCGTTGGTGCGCAGATTCTGCTCGATCTCGGCATCCGCAAGATGGAACTGCTGTCCAATTCTCCCAATCCCACCATTGTCGGCATCGATGGCTATGGCCTCGAAGTCGTCGGCCAGCGTGCAATCAGCGACAGCTGACACCGATTACGGCAGAACAAGAAGAGCCCATGACCACAAAGCCCCCTCACATCCTGATCGTTGAAGCCCGCTTCTATCCTGAGCTGACCGATGAAATGGCGCGTGGCGCCATCGCCGAAATCGAGAAGGCCGGTGGCACCTACGAGCGCATGGAAGTGCCCGGTGTGCTGGAGATCCCGGCAGCCGTCGTCTATGCCCTGAGGTCGATGAAGGTCACCGGCGGACAGAAGCACTATGACGGCTTCATCACGCTGGGCTGCGTCATCCGTGGCGAAACGGCACATTTTGATATTGTTGCATTTGAGAGCGCACGGGCGCTTATGGACCTGAGCGTTCAGCATGCTCTGGCGCTGGGCAACGGCATCCAGACCGTAGAGAACCAGGACCAGGCTTGGGCGCGTGCCAAGGTGGATGACAAGAACAAGGGCGGCGGCGCCGCAGCGGCCACGCTGGCCATGATCGCCCACAAACGGGCCATGAAGGTAGACGGACTTTGAGCGGCAGTCAGGCCAGGAAGAAACCTCATGAGGCGCGCAGCAATGCGCGCCTTGCTGCCGTTCAGGCCCTGTACCAGATGGATATCGGCAGCGCCGACATTGGCGACGTCATCGCCGAGTTCCGCGCCGCCCGCCTGGGCCGCAGCTATGACGGGGAAACCGCGGAAGAGCTCACCGCAGACAATCCCGCAGATGCAGACTTCTTTGAGTCGATCGTTCGCGGTGTCGTCGATCGCCAGTCCGACATCGACCCCGCCATCGACGGTGCGCTGGCAAAGGGGTGGCGGCTCCCGCGCCTCGACGCAACTCTCAGGGCAACGCTGCGGGCAGGGGCCTACGAGATTTATGGTCGCTCGGACGTACCACCGAAATCCGTGATCAACGAATATGTCACCGTCGCCAAGGCGTTCTTTGACGGCGATGAGCCCAAGGTGGTCAACGCGGTGCTCGACCGTCTGGCGCGCGAGCTTCTGGGCGACGTTTGATGGGCACCGGGGCGGACAGTGAGTTCGGCCTGATCGAACGCCTGTTTGCGCCGCTCTCCGACACGGCGCACGGGCTCGACCTGATTGACGATGTGGGGCTTCTACCCGAGGTGCAGGGCCGGCAGTGCGTCACCAGCGACATGATCGTTGCCGGGGTCCATTTCCTGCCCGACGATCCGCCGGACCTGATCGCCCGCAAGCTGATCCGCGTGAATGTCTCAGATCTTGCCGCCAAGGGCGCGACCCCGTCAGCCTGCACCCTGTCCGCGGCCTTCAACACCGCGCGTGACGTCTCATGGATCGAAGAGTTTACCGCCGGACTGGCGGAGGACCTTCGGGCATACGACCTGTCCCTGGTCGGCGGGGATACGGTCCGGACGCCGGGTCCGGACAGCTTTTCCCTGACTGCGACGGGTAGCGTCCCCAAGACCGGCCTTGTCCTGAGGGCAGGGGCACAGCCGGGTGACAATCTCTATGTGACCGGCACCATCGGCGATGCGGGGCTTGGCCTCATGATCCTGCAGGGAGAACTGGGCACCGTGGCCCTGGGCCGCCGCACGCCGCTCGTGGGCCGCTATCACCTGCCGCAGCCGCGCCTTGGCTTCGGACACAGCCTGCCGCGCTTTGCGTCTGCGGCCCTTGATGTCTCGGACGGCCTCGTCGCTGATGCCGGACATCTCGCACGGTGCTCGGACGTGGCGCTTGAGATCGAGGCTGAGCGGGTGCCGCTGTCGACGTCCGCCGGCCGGATGATCAAGGGACGCGATGACCTGAAAGTCCGCCTGCTCGGGGCGGGCGATGACTATGAGATCCTCTTCACGGCACCACCGGACGCTGCCGACGCCATCGCTGATGCCGCCGGGGCGTCAGACACGCCTGTCACCCGGATCGGCGCCGTTGGGGCCGGAGAGGCGGGGACGGTGACCGTTGTGGACGGCAAGGGGACCTCCATCGGCATTCCGAACAAAGGCTACCGGCACTTCTGACGGCGATCCTGTTTGTGGTGCGGTCGGCGAATCGGCAATCATCCAGGACACACCAGAGGAGGCAGGCTGATGTCGAGTGCGTCGATCCAGGGATACGAAGACGCAGCCGCTGAGCTGATCCCCCGATTTGAAGCTCTTGCGCCAGAAGCAGTGTTCTCACCGGTTCTCGATTGCTTTCCGGCATCGCCGTGCCGCGTGCTCGATGTGGGTGCCGGGAGCGGAAGAAACCCGGCCTGGCTTGCGGCCCAAGGGCACCGGGTGACCGCTTGCGAACCTGTTGCCGCCTTCAGGGATGCAGCAGCCGCCCGCTATGCGGAGCTTGGGATCAGGTGGCTTGCTGACCGGCTGCCCATGCTCGATGCGACCCGGAAACTGGGGGAAAGCTTTGATTTCGTGCTGCTCAGTGGTGTCTGGCAGCATGTCGAGGTGGATGACCGGCACGCTGCGATGGGAACGCTAGCCACGCTGATGGCCCCCGGCGCGAGACTCATCATGTCGGTGCGGCACGGGCCGGGCGCCCCCGGCCGACCGGTCTATGGCGTAACCGATGACGAGACCATCGCGCTGGCGGAACGTCATGGGCTTGCGCTGGGTGGGCTCCGGCACGCGCCGTCGATTCAGGCAGCCAACAAAGCCGCAGGGGTGACCTGGTCATGGATCGCGTTCGAGGCTCGCTGAGACCGGGTCAAGTGGCTGAAATCCAGCAGATTTTGAGCGGCTTCTTCGCTGTTTGATCCGGTTGCTTTGACCCGGCGGCTTTGGCATGTTTACCGCCATTCAAGGCGGGGGGTGCATCGGGTCCGGGCTGGGGCCGGTGCGCAGGCGTATCCCGTACCCGCCCGCCAAAAACAACCAACAGATTGGCTGCCGCACCGGCAGACCTAGTCAGGGGAACATTCCGAAAATGAGTACAACCATGATGGCCATTCTGGCCGCGGGCGTTCTGTCGCTCGTCTATGGCGCGTGGGCGATCCGCTCCGTGCTTGCGGCGAGTGCCGGTAATGCCCGGATGCAGGAAATCGCCGGCGCGATCCAGGAAGGTGCCAGCGCCTACCTGAACCGCCAGTACACGACCATCGGCATCGTCGGCGTCGTGATCTTTGCCATTGTCTGGGCATTGCTTGGCATGCTGACGGCCATCGGCTTTGCCGCTGGTGCCGTGCTGTCCGGCGTTGCTGGCTATATCGGCATGGTCGTGTCCGTGCGGGCCAATGTGCGCACGACGCAGGCGTCATCGGAAAGCCTCGCTGCAGGCCTGGCGATTGCCTTCAAGTCTGGCGCCGTGACCGGCATGCTGGTGGCCGGCCTCGCACTTCTGGGTGTGGCCGTCTACTACGCCGCGCTGACCGGACCGCTTGGTCATGAAGCATCGTCGCGCCAGGTCATTGATGCGCTGGTAGCGCTCGGCTTCGGTGCCTCGCTCATTTCCATCTTCGCCCGTCTTGGCGGCGGTATCTTCACCAAGGGTGCCGACGTGGGCGGTGACCTGGTGGGCAAGGTCGAAGCGGGTATCCCCGAAGACGACCCCCGCAACCCGGCCACCATCGCCGACAATGTGGGCGACAATGTCGGTGACTGCGCCGGCATGGCCGCCGACCTGTTCGAGACCTATGCGGTGACGATCGTGGCCACCATGGTGCTGGCGTCCATCTTCTTCGTCGGTGCGGCCGGTGAAGCGATGATGATCTATCCGCTGGTCATCGGTGCGACCTGCATCGTGACGTCGATCATCGGCACATTCTTCGTGCGCCTCGGCTCGGGCGGCTCGATCATGGGTGCGCTGTACAAGGGCTTCATCGCCTCGGCCATCCTGTCGCTGATCGCGCTCTACTTCACCACCGACAGCGTGGTGGGTCTGGGCACCGAGTACACGCTGACCAACGGCCTGAGCTTTACCGGCATGGATCTCTACATCTGTGGCGTGCTGGGTCTGGTCATCACCGGCCTGATCATCTGGATCACCGAGTACTACACCGGCACCAACTACCGCCCGGTGCAGTCAGTGGCTGAAGCCTCCAACTCCGGTCACGGTACCAATGTGATCCAGGGGCTGGCTGTGTCGCTTGAGGCAACTGCGCTTCCGGCGCTGGTGATCGTTGCGGGCATTGTTGTGACCTTCAACCTCGCCGGTCTCTTCGGCATCGCCATTGCGGTGACTACGATGCTGGCACTGGCCGGTATGGTCGTAGCGCTCGACGCTTTCGGTCCGGTGACCGACAACGCCGGCGGCATCGCTGAAATGGCCGAACTGGACGACAGCGTGCGCAAGACGACGGACGCGCTGGACGCCGTCGGCAACACCACCAAGGCCGTGACCAAGGGCTACGCCATTGGCTCTGCAGGCCTGGGTGCGCTGGTGCTGTTTGCTGCGTATACGGAGGACCTCAAGTTCTTCGCTGCCAGCCCGGAACAGTATCCGTACTTCGCCGGCATCAATCTCGACTTCTCCCTGTCCAACCCCTACGTGGTGGTGGGCCTGCTGGTGGGTGGCATGCTGCCGTACCTGTTCGGCGCCATGGGCATGATGGCTGTGGGCCGGTCGGCCAGCGCCATCGTGGAAGAAGTGCGGCGTCAGTTCAAAGCCAAGCCGGGCATCATGCAGGGCACGGAAAAGCCGGACTACGGCCAGGCCGTTGACCTGCTGACCAAGGCAGCCATCCGCGAAATGATCATTCCGTCGATGCTGCCTGTGCTGTCTCCGGTGGTGCTGTTCTTCGTGATCCTCACGGTGGCGGACAAGTCGGCGGCGTTCTCCGCCGTCGGCGCCATGCTGCTGGGCGTGATCGTGACCGGTCTCTTCGTGGCCATCTCCATGACCGCCGGTGGCGGTGCTTGGGATAACGCCAAGAAGGTGATTGAAGATGGTGCCCATGGCGGCAAGGGCTCAGACGCCCACAAGGCGGCCGTGACCGGTGACACCGTCGGTGACCCGTACAAGGACACGGCTGGTCCTGCGGTGAACCCGATGATCAAGATCACCAACATCGTGGCGCTGCTGCTGCTGGCTGTGCTCGCGCACTAAAGCACGCGTCATACGCCACAAAGAAGGCGGCGTTCCTTTGGGGAGCGCCGCCTTTTTCGTTGTCTGATTTCGTCCGGAGGGCCCGCTTTGCACCGGCGCGGAGCCGAACAGGCCTAAAGGCCCGGCGTCGGGTCGGCGCGGGCACCGCCGCCAAAGCGGCCCAGGTTGCCGAACATCTGCTGGATGAAAGTCAGTTCCTTGCCGCGTGTCGGGGTCTCGCGGTCAATGAAGTTGATGATCATGCCGTCCTCAAGGCCGTAATAGCCGAGTTCTTCGACATTCTCGTCTGCGTCGAAGTAGACAGCGACGATCTCGCGGTCGACCGCTTCTTCCCGGTAGAACATCAATTGTTCATGAATGCTGGAAATGTAGTACCAGGCATCTGCATCAACAGTGGAAACGGTCGAGGGCGTCCCGAATGTGCTGAGCACGCTGTCCTTGTTGTCGACACCCGGACGGATCTCGGCAAGCAGGTCCTCATTGGGCACATACCCCCGCTGCGTGACGGTCGGGGCGCAGGCCGCCACGACGCAGGCCAGCAGGCCCGCACTCACAAGACGGGCGGCCCGGGGCAGGGCGGAGGGGCCTGCGCTATTGGGCCACAGTGAAGTCAAGGCAGATCGGCGCACATTACTCTCCGAAACGGTTGGCGGGCGTAGGGTTCCCGAGGCTGTGGTTCGGAATCCCGCATGACCGCAATCATAATCCAATTCATGAAGAGCGGCAGCCCGCTTGGCAAGAGGGTCAGAACCGCTTAATCCAGTTTCCGCCGCCGGTGCCGCAAGGGTTCGGGCGGCACAGAAAGGCATTGATCATGGTTCTTGAGCGCCTCCTCGCGCCCTTCAGGTCAAGCAATGACCGGCACAAGCCGGTTCTGGACGCGCTCTATGGCACCATCATGGCGCAGTCCCGCGATCCGTATTTCTACACCGAGCTCAAGGTCCCGGACACGGTTGATGGCCGGTTCGATCTGCTGGTGATGCATTGCTATCTCGTGGTGGCGCGGCTGCGCGACGGGGACGCGTCCGATCAGGAGCTGTCGCAGCACCTGTTTGACCACATGTTCCGTGACATGGACCATGCCCTTCGGGAGCTTGGCGTCGGGGATATGGGTATCGGCAAGCGCATCCAGAAGATGGCGTCGAAATTCTATGGCCGCGGCGAGGCGTATGATGATGCCCTTGGTGCGGGCGACGATGGGGCGTTGCGCGATGCCATCGGCCGCAATGTGTTTGCTGCCACCGAGCCGCCGGAACCGGCGGTCACTCATCTAGCGGCCTATCTGAAGACCGCAAAGGCACACATGACCGGCCAGTCGCTGAACGACATCCGTGCCGGGCGGGTCAGCTTTCCCAGGGCGCGGGACCATGGCTGACCCTGAGACAACCCATGGGCCTGAATATGCGTACCCGGTCGACGTGGCCTCTCTGCCGGCGACCGGCATCGACCGCCCGATCCGTCCCACGGAGGAAGAGCGGGCGGCCATTGCCCGGCGCCTCGACCTGCAGTCGCTCGACCGGTTCGACATCCGCATCGAAGTCACCCCATGGCGCGGCAGTGGCGCACGGCTGAAGGCGTCATTCGAGGCCGACGTCGTACAGACCTGTGTGGTCAGCCTCGAGCCGGTGCCCGCGACTGTCAAAGACAGTTTCGACGTCCGGTTTCTCCCGGCCGCCATGCTGGCTGAGCCCGGCGAGGGCGAGGAGCTTGAAATCTCACCGGACGACGATGACGCGCCGGAGCCGTTGGGCGGCGACACCGGCACCGTTCTCGATGCGGGCGACGTGGCGGTGCAGTACCTGTCCCTTGCGCTGGATCCCTATCCCCGCAAGGAAGGGGCCGTGATTCCTGAGGAGGCCGCATCAGAAGCGGAACCATCCCCCTTCGCGGTACTCGCGGCACTGAAGCCCAAAGACAAAGATCAATAATTTCGCTAACTTACCTCCGCGGTTGAGTTGCTGACGGGTTGCTTTATGTTGCACGCCGCCTGCGCCGGGGTGGCGGCACGAGGATTCGCTTCCTACCTGTCAGCGCGGGCAGCACGTCATTTCAACGGGTCCATGAGTAGGCGGCCCGGCACTCATTTTCGAAAGCGGAGCATCGTTTGGCCGGCGGCATTACCATCGCACTCGACGCCATGGGCGGCGATCTTGGATGTGAGGCTGTGGTCAAGGGAGCAGGCATTGCCCGCATCCGCCAGCCCGATGTGCACTACGAGTTCCACGGCGACGAAGCGCTGATCGCACCGCTGCTTGAGGAAGACGCGGAGCTCAAGGCCGTCTCCTCCATCCATCACACCGATGTGGCCGTGGCCATGGAGGACAAGCCGAGCCAGGCGCTGCGCAAGGGCCGGCGCGTGTCGAGCATGTGGCTGGCCATTGACGCCGTGAAGCAGGGCCGTGCCCAGGCCGCGGTCAGCTGCGGCAACACTGGCGCGCTCACCGTCATGTCGCGGATGATCCTGAAGACAATGCCGGGCATCGAGCGCCCGGCCATCGCGGCAATCTGGCCGACCATGCGCGGCGAGAGCATCGTGCTCGATGTCGGCGCCAATGTGGTGGCCGAGAAGAAGAACCTCATCAATTTTGCGATCATGGGCGAGGCCATGGCGCGCACGGCGTTGGGCCAGCCCACACCAAGCGTCGGCATCCTCAACATCGGTGCCGAGGAGATGAAGGGCAACGAAGACGTCAAGGGCGCGGCTGAGTTCCTGCGCGACGCCGAACTCGATTTCGACTTTCAGGGCTTCGTCGAGGGCGACGACATCTCCAAGGGCACAGTCGATGTCGTCGTGACAGACGGCTTCACGGGCAATATCGCGCTCAAGACCGCCGAAGGGACCGCGCGGCTGATAGGGGATTACCTGTCCAGTGCCATGCGCCGCTCCTGGGCCTCGCAGCTTGGCTATCTGCTGGCGCGTGGCGCCTTCAATGTGCTGCGCCAGCGCATGGACCCCAGCCGCGTCAATGGCGGTGTGTTTCTAGGTCTCAACGGCGTTGTCGTGAAGAGCCACGGATCCGCCAACGCGGAAGGCATTGCGGCGGCGCTGGACCTTGCGATCGACATGGCCCGCAACGACATCATCAAGAAGATCGCTGCCGATCTTGAACAGGTGCAGGACGCCCGCGACGGCGATGCCGCCAACGAGGCTGCCCCTGCAAAGGCGACGGAGCCCACGCCCGCATGATCCGGTCCATTGTAAAAGGCGTCGGCGCGTATCTGCCGGAACGCATCATCACCAATGCCGAAATGGCAACTTTGGTGGATACGTCGGACGAGTGGATCACGGCGCGTACCGGCATCAAGCAGCGTCATGTCGCTGCTGACGGCGAACTGACATCCGACCTCGCGATTGCGGCCTCCCGGGCAGCCCTCGACAACGCGGGCGTTCATGCAGACGAGCTGGACCTGATCGTGCTGGCGACCGCGACACCGGACGACACCTTTCCTGCGACGGCCACTGTGGTGCAGGCGGCGCTTGGCATGGAGCGGGGCTTTGCCTTCGACATGCAGGCGGTGTGTTCCGGCTTCGTCTATGCGGTCTCTACCGCCGACAATTTCATCAAGGCGGGGCAAGCGCGGAACGTTCTGGTGATCGGCGCGGAAACCTTCTCGCGCATTCTCGACTGGGAAGACCGGACGACAGCGGTTCTCTTCGGGGACGGCGCCGGCGCGATCGTGCTACAGGCGGGCGAGGGCGAAGGAGCCAATACCGACCGCGGCGTGCTGACGTCGCACCTTCATTCCGACGGGCGTTACCGCGAAAAACTCTATGTGGACAGCGGGCCGTCCCGCGGCTCCGTCGGCCATCTGCGCATGGAAGGCCGTGAGGTCTTCCGGCACGCGGTCGTCAATATCGCCGAAGCCATTGACGAGGCGCTGGATGCGACGGGCCTTGAGGCCAAGGACATCGACTGGTTCGTGCCGCACCAGGCCAACAAGCGCATTCTGGACGCGACCGCCAAGCGTATCGGCCTTAAGCCCGAAAGTGTCGTGATCACGGTCCAGGACCACGCCAATACATCCGCGGCGTCGGTTCCCCTGGCGCTCAACGTTGCGGTTGAAGACGGGCGGATCAAGCAGGGCGACATGGTGCTTCTGGAGGCGATGGGCGGCGGATTTACCTGGGGATCGTCCCTGATCCGCTGGTAGGCGCTGGCAACTCTGTTAACTCTGTCGCCTAACCCTTTGACTGCCAATAAAAATGGCGGCTTGTCAGCCGGGTTGCCGTATCCTCTCAGGAGGAGTACAAACGATGTATGAGTCGTACATTGACCCGCGCAAATCTCGCAGAGGCCGTCTATCAGGAAGTCGGTCTGTCCCGTAACGAGTCCGCTGACTTCGTTGAGCGGGTGCTGGAAGAGATTTCATCGAGCCTTGAGCAGGGCGAAACCGTCAAGGTGTCGTCCTTCGGTGCCTTCTCCGTCCGCGAGAAGGGTGGCCGCATTGGCCGCAACCCGAAGACGGGCGAGGAAGTGCCCATCAAGCCTCGCCGGGTTCTGGTGTTCCGCCCCAGCCATGTCCTCAAGGACCGGGTGAACAAATACGCTCCCCGCGACGGCGAGGCGGCACCGGCAGTAGAGGCCGGACCCGACAGCGGATCAGACCTGGCCTAGCCACGGCTGCCCGTGACGCGGACCCGAGGCACCATGAACGTGCAGAAGTCGCCAGACGCATTCCGAACCATTTCTGAAGTCGCCGCCGACCTTGATGTGCCGCAGCACGTGCTGCGGTTCTGGGAAACCAAGTTCACACAGATCAAGCCGCTGAAGCGCGGCGGCGGCCGGCGCTACTACCGGCCGGAAGACGTCGATCTGCTGCGTGGCATCCGCACGCTGCTCTATCACGACGGCTACACGATCAAGGGCGTGCAGAAGGTCTTCCGCGAGCAGGGCATCCGCCATGTGAGTGATATAGGCCGCGAAGAGTATGAGGCGGAACTGGCAGAAGCCGCTGCCGCCGGCGAGGTCTATGCGGAGGAGGAGCCTGCCGAAGATGCAGCGCTCCTCAGCCAGCAGCATGTTGCCCCGGCCCCGTTCCCGCCGACCCCGCTGAGCGAAGACCAACAGGACAAGCTGGAAGACATCCTCGATGAGTTGGTCGACCTGAAAACCCGCCTCTCCAACGCCCGCGCAGCGGTCCGGACCAGTCAGATTTAGCGCAGCTTTTTCCCGCCTTCGGGACATTGCGGATCGCAGGAACGGACCCTATAGTCCGCCTCCCTCCCGGCGAGCGAGATCCTCGCAATTCCGCCGCGGCACCATCGGAGCGTAGCGCAGCCTGGTAGCGCACTTGTCTGGGGGACAAGGGGTCGTCGGTTCAAATCCGGCCGCTCCGACCATCAATCGGCATCTGCCGACATGCGGGCCGGGTCTGGCGTTGGTCAGATGCCGGCCCGTTTGCGTTCGCGGATGTCGTGCTCCGGCGGCGGCGCCGCCAGCATCAGCCCCCAGATCATGCCCATCAGCAAATAGAGATGCCGCCAGTGATTGACGTCGATGATGATGGCTTCACTGATGAGACCGATAAAGGTCGCAAAGGCGACGATGAAGACACCGCGGCGCGGACCTTTGAGCGCATAGCGAAAGCCGCGGATGAGGGTGATGCCAAACGCGGACACCAGCCCAAGCAGGCTGATGAAGCCTCCGGCAACAAAGACATTGAGATAGACATTGTGCGTGTCCTGACCGGCGAAGAAGCCCCAGTTGTCGGGGCCGATGCCGAACGGGTAGGTCAGCGCCATCTTCAGCGCTTCGAACTGGCCGGAGAAGCGACCACCCTGTTCCGTATCGTAGGACTGCAGGCCGAGCCGCTGCTCCAGAAGCTCTCGGACCTCCGGAATGCTGATGGCCCAGCCGATGGCGAGTGTCAGCATGACGCCCAGCAGAACCGCGATCATCACGATGCGGCCACGCTGGCCGCGCGTTTCCGGCGCCATCACCGCCAGCATGGCGAAGATTCCCGCCGACATCACCAGATGCAGCCAGGCACCGCGTGAGAAACTGAGAAACAGGCCGAGCACCAGCACCGTCGTGATCGGTCCCCAGAAGAACAACGCCGGGCCGAAGCCGCGCGTGGTCATGCGCCACACCGCATAGAGCGTCGGGGCGACGAGAAATGGTCCGTATACGTTGGGGTCTTCGAACAAGGCCTTGGCACGGCCCGCACCCAGCAGAATGTCACCCCCGGGGATCAGGCCGAGATAGGCGCCGATGCCGAGCAGCGCCGCACAGACGCCGGCCACAAGATAGCCGCCCCACAGCGCCCTGAGCGCCTTGTCCGGGGAGGCGGCAACTACGGATGTGAAGAACAGGAAGGTAAGCGTCAGATAGGTGGAGGTCGGCAGGTAATTGATCGAGTTATCGATGTAGAAGGCGCCCGTGGCCCCGATCATGTACCCGACAAGCACCAGAACAAGGCAGCTGAACGGCAGGGCGACACCCGCCGGGATGCGCAGGCCGAGCAGATACATGAGCCCTGCAATGGCAATCAGCCACAGGTCATAGGGTGCCGGCTCATTGATGACGATGTGAGAAAGCGCCGTCAGGATGAACAGGGTGACGGCGGCAAACGCCGTGTTGGCGATGTCGAGCGGTCGCGCCGTGTCCATGGCAGGAGCGGGCCCGGCAAGCGGATAGCCCGGCGCGGGAGCAGCGAGGCTGTTCATGTCACACGCCGTTGGCTGACTGGTGGGCGGCCAGCACTTCGGGCATTCCGTCCGCGACAGGCAGGCCGGTCAGCACGGTGCGATATACATCGTCGACGCCACGCACCATTGTGCCGACGGAGAAGCGGCGGGCGGTCTCCTGCCGCATCTCGCGGGCAACCGCGTCTGCGTGTGCGGGCGCATCCAGTGTCTGGGTAATGGCGTCGGCCAATGCCAGGGCGTCTCCCGGTGCCACGAGACGGTTGGCGCGGTCTGCAAAGATTTCCGGAATGCCGCCACAGCTGGTGGAAACAAGCGGCATGGCGGCCGCCAGGGCCTCGAGCACGATATAGGGCAGGGACTCTGCCAGAGACGGCACGACGAGCATGCGGGCCGAGGCAAAGACCTCGCGCGCCGGCATCCGTCCGGGGAACGACACCTGATGCGCGAGACCGAGGTCGCAGGCGCGGGATATGAAATGCTCCCGGTCCGGACCATCACCGGCGATCACTGTCTTGAAGTTGCGTCCCCGCATGGTGGCGAGCGCATCGAGCAGAACGTCGATGCCCTTGAGCTGACGCAGCTCGCCGACAAAAGCGATGTCATGGATCTTCTGGCGGCCAGGCAGGGGCAGGAAATCGGTTTCACCGACGCCGTTGTGGACGACGGCGGAAAAAGCCCTTGGCGTCCCGATCTTGCGCGCGAAGACCGAACGGGCGAACTCGCTTTCAAAGATAAAGGCATCCGTGCGCCCATTGAGAAGCTTCTCGACGCCCAAATACATCATCCCGGCAAGCGAGCTTCCGTCGTAGTGCAGGGATCCGCCATGGGGTGTGTAGACCGCGCGCGCATGGCGGTCAGGTGTCATGTCATTGGGGGGACGATGCACCGCGAGGCGTGCCATCAGGCCACCCTTGGCCCCGTGGCCGTGGACAATGTCGAGCGTCTGGCTTGAGCGAAGCGCCCGTACGGTGGTCACGGCCGCCAGATCGCGCAGGCTGGCAATGCGGGACATCGGAATGCGGCGCATGCCCAGTGCAAGCAGGGGGTCCAGATCCAAGAGGCGCTGCTCGGCGACATCCGACGTCCCGTTCGAGGCGCAGACAATGCCAACCTCGTGACCGGCTGCCACCTGGCCGCGGACAAGGTCTTCGACATGCCGGAACAGCCCGCCTTCCGGCGCGCGGAACACGTGCAGAATGCTCAGCTTGCGCTCTGTATCGTGACGGATCTGCTGCGACAGGGTCATCCGTGCGCCCGCCCTAGAAGTACCGTTCGCGGACGAAAATGGTATCGCCGGGCATGACCTGGGCGTTCGTCTCTGCCCTGAACTCGTTGGTCGCGGCACCGCGCGTGATGCGCACGCGCGAGGTGTTGGCGCGGTAGGTGTAGCCGCCGGCAATGGCGACCGCGGTTTCCACGGTCATGCCCGAGACAAAGGGATACTGTCCCGGCGAGTTGACCTGACCGAGAATGAAGAATGGCCGGAAGGTCGCGACCTGCACGGACACATTGGGGTTGCGCAGCAGCGTCTGCGCCAAGGCCTGCTCGATTGTCGCCTTGGCCTGCACAGTGGTCTGGCCGCGCACACCCAGCGGCGGCAGCAGCGGCATGGAGATGCCGCCCGCATCGTCGACGCGGAATGTGCCCGACAGGTTCTCCTGGCCGAACACCACAACGCGCAGTTCATCACCAGAGTCGAGCCGGTATTGCGACATCGCACCCGGCGCGATGCCGGGATTCACAGGCTGTCCGCCCTGCATCATCTGGCCCGACTGCGGATGGCCGGGCAGGGGCGCAGGCGCTATCTGAGGTTCCGGAGCGCCGGAAAACCCGCCGCAGCCCGCAAGGAACAGGGCCATGCCCATGGCCAGGACGCCGGAAATCTGCCGGTACGCAAGAAGACAGGTCACTGCACAACCTTCGGATGGGTGAACATCATGGCAGCAGCCTATCCGCGGCACGGTTACCATGGCCTTAGCGTCAGGTGACGCAGATGTGAGGAAAACAGCCGGGAAACCGGACAAAATTAATGCCGGTTAACATCCCGGTTACCTTAAGCCCGCTAAAAAACACGTTGGACCATCTGCGCGTGCGGACCGATTCGCGCGCGTGGGTCCGTAGGGCTGCCCGACGGCAGGCCAACGGATGACTTCAAGGAGCGTGCGAGCGCGCGAATGAGCTACGCCGTCGCCAATCGTGACCGGCCCGCGGACGCCCCCTTTGCCGGGGCACCGGGTATCGACGTCTGGGCCCTGATAGCCCGCGTCTGGGCACGCAAGTGGTTTCTGGTCCTGTTCGTGATTGGCGGCGTGATGATCGCCTATGCGGCAGTCAACGCGGTGACACCGCACTACACCGGCGAAGTCCGGGTGCTGATCGAGGGCCAGACGCCCGACCCGACAACACCCCTTGCCAATCAGGCCGTGCGTGAGGCGGACCAGCAGAAGATTGAAAGTGAAATCCAGGTTCTGCTGTCACGCTCCCTGGCGGATGAAGTCATCACCACGCTGAAACTCGAAACATGGGACGAGTTTGCGTCCAAGTCGTCGGGCCCATTCGGCCTCAGCGGCAGCGAAGCAACCAACCGCGCAGACGTGATGGATGCCTATTTCGAGCGTCTGTCGGTCTATCAGGTCGGCACGTCCCGCGTCATTGCCATCGATTTCTGGGCAGAGCACCCGCGCAGCGCCGTCATCATCGCCAATGCGATTGCAGACCTCTATGTGGCCGGACAACTCGACGCTCAGGTGGCGGTGACCCGGCGCGCCAGTTCCTGGCTGGACGACCAGGTGGAAAAGCTGCGCCGCGAGGTTGAAGTCTCAGAAGCGGCTGTGTCCGAGTTCCGGCGCAAATCGGGACTGTTCGAATCAAACGGCAGTCTCCTGAAAAACAACGAACTTTCGCAGCTGAACTCGCAGCTCATTCTGGCCGGCGCGGCCAAGTCCGAGGCCCAGGCACGCCTCGATAGTGCGCGGGCATTGATGAACTCGCCGGAGGGCATCGAGACCTCGTCCGAGGTTCTCGACAATCCGCTGATCCGCCAGCTGCGTGAGCAGGAAGTGGTACTCCAGCGGCAGATCACAGACCTGTCGGCGGATCTGCTGCCCCAACACCCGGACATGATTGCCCGGCTGGCGGAACTGGATGACCTGCGCCGCGCGATTTCTGGTGAGGTCGGCAAGATCGCACGCCGTCTGGAAAATGACGTGCGGGTCGCCGCGGCGCGCGAACGTTCCCTTCGCGCATCCATTGCCCGGCTCAAGCGGGATGCCGCAACGGAAAAACAGCAGGAGGCCGAATTGCGCTCGCTTGAGCGCGAGGCAGCGGCAAATCGCGGCCTGCTGGAGTCCTTCCTGTTGCGGGCCAGTGAGACCGGCGCGCGCAATGACCGCTCCATTCAACGGCCCGAAGCCCGGATCATCTCGCGCGCCGAGACACCTGAATCGCCATCGTTTCCGCGCAAGGGGTCGATCCTGATGCTGGCCTTCATGGCCTCGCTGACAATCGGCCTGCTGATCGTGCTGGCGACGGAGATTGTGACAGGTGGAGCAGCACCGCAGCCCGTGAGGCGCGTTGAGCCGCAGATACCGCCCGCGGACCCGGTCATGCCGCAACCAATGCCGACAGCTTACAGACAAGCAGCGCCATATCCCGCGCCGCACCAGCCATCACCGGTCTACGCCGCAACCTACGGCATGCCTCCTGCACACCGGCAGGCGCCGCCAGCCTATCGTGCCCCACAGCGGGCGCCGGCCACGCCGTTTGCGCAGCCGCAGCACCGCGTGCAGCCGGCGTATCAGCCGATGCCGGCTCCACCTCCGCAACCGGCTTACCCGGTGCCGCCTCAGCCGCGCCAGCCGGTGACACAGATGGTTGCGCGGCTTCCCGCGAGCCCGACCCTCACCCAGCATGACCAGTGGGTACTGAGCCAGTCGGCGCAGGAAATCATCCGCTTTGTCATGTCCCGCCCGGGCCGCAACGGGCCGCAGGGGCGCGTTGTGCGCGTCGACACCCATCAGACCGGCCCGAAGGGTCTCACAGGTCTTGCCCGTTTGCTTGCCCAGCAGGGCTTGAATGTCATTGCCATCGGCGGCGAGGCACGCGGCGCAATCGGGCTCACGGATGTCATGTGCGGCCGCGCCGCCTTCACGCAGGTGATGCAGCCCGACACGCAGTCGACAGCCCGCTTTGTCAGCTGGGGCTCAATTCCGATCCATGATGATCCGGTGCTGATCGGCACCGTGCTCAAGCCGCTTGCTCAGTCTGTGCAGATTGTTCTGGTCGGCGACATGGACGGGGTCGTCCATGGACTTGGCGGGTCATTCGACCGCGCTGCCGATACCAGCCTTGTACTGCTGCGCGGCAGCAACGGGCCGGCACGCCCCTTGCCGCAGACCGAGACCGCGGGCCTTATTCAGATCGCCTGACATCCGCAGACAGGTATGTCGTTGAGGTGTGTTTCCGTCACCCGCGCGGGCGGAACAGGAAAGCATTCAGGCCCAGTTCGCGCCGCACCACCATTGCCAGAACAATCAGGTTACCGGCGAGCACGGTCACGGTTGCCATGGCCGCCCCGACAACACCGAACTCGGGGATCAGCACCAGGTTCAGCAGGGCATTACAGAGCGCTGCGGCACAGATGATCTTGGTTGCCACCATCTGCTTGCCGGTCATGGACAGAAGATATTCCAGCGGTCCCACCGTGCAGCGCATCAGATAGCCCGTGCACAGGATCGCCAGGATCACATAGCCGTCCTCGAACCCCTCGCCGAACAGCCCCAGGACATAGGGACCTACCAGCAGCAGGCCGGCCACACCGACAAGGCTGGGCCAGAAGCACAGGCGGTTTACGCCGTCGAGGAACGCCTGCAGCTCTTCACGGGTGCCCGACGCATTGATCTCGGAGAATTTCGGGACAGCGCGGGCAGAGGCGGCGAAGTAAACAAACCCGATCAGGCTGGCCGTCCGGGTCGCCGCGAAATAGATGGCAACCGATGCAGGATCCTCGATCTGGCCAAGCATGATGACATCGGTTGTCGACATCAGGACATAGGCGCCTTCGAAGACGAGCATCGGCAGGGAAATGGCCAGCCAGTAGCGGATATGCGTGCGTGGCCTGGCGGGCTGAACCGTCTGCCGAACGCCGCGCGAGATGGTGACCAACTGGAAGCCGAGGCCGATGACACAGGCAATGGTCACTGCCATCAGCGCCGTGACCGCATCCGGTGACATACCGGCCAGAACCAGAGCGCCCACACCGGCAAGCACCAGCAGCGGCCGCATCACATAGGGCACGATGTAGGCGAGGGTGACCCAGCCGAAACCGCGCGCGATGCTCTCCTGAACATCCACCATGGCGTAGAGCGGCATGGCGACGAGCGCGACCGCCAGCGGTATCAGATAGTAAGACTCGATCCACGGGCTAGCGCCCCACAGGACAAGACCGATGAGAGCGGAGAGCGTGACGGTCGCTGAAAGCGCGAGGAGATTGACCTGGGTGAGGAACCCGCGCAGGCGGCCCCATCGCTTGCGTGCCAGATACTCGGGAATGAAGCGCAGCGTCGACATGTTGAGGCCGAGCGGCGCGACAGTTCCGATCAGGATGACCCAGGTCAGCACATAGGCGTAGATGCCGAATTCAAAGGCGCCCATCCAGCGGGCCAGCAGGACCATGGATGCAAAGGTAATCGCCGCACCGGCAATGCGGATGGCCATCACCGAGGCCGCGCCACGCATCACGGATGCCAGGTCGTCGGCATTGTCGAGCAGCTGCTCGGCCTTGCGGGCTAAGGGTGCAGGCAGGCGCGCGGCGATGCGGCCGACCAGCTGAACCAAGCCACCCGACGACCGGCCGTCTGTATCAAGCGTGCTCATGCCGGGGTCAGCGACCGGAAGAAACGCCGCAGCGAAAGGGCTGCGTTGTAGAGACGCGGTGAGGCCTTGATGCGCCGCTTGAGGTCGCCCTTGATCTGGCAGGGGAGTGTCAGCAACAGGCCGGCCATGCTGAGCGGAAGGCGGATGTCGATCAGCTCATGGCGGACATCACACCAGTCCTTCTTGTAGCCCTCATCGCCTACGGTCAGATCGAACGCGCGAATGCCGGACAGATAGCACCAACGCATCAGTTCGTGCAGATGAATGGTGCCGGGCGAATGGCGTGCAGCTTCCCCATCCGTCACGCTGCCAATCACCGCATAGAACCTGTCGCCACGCAGATATCCGAAGTTCCCAGCCAGCAACTGACCGTCGAGCATCAAGCCCGACACATGCAGCGATTGGCGCGCCGCCGTGCTGTCAATCAGCGCATGGAGGCTGGCCAGCACATCGGCATCATCAAATGGGTTGGAGATGCCGCGTGCCTCAAACCAGCTTGCCTTCTGCGTCAGAATCCGGTCCAGCAGTACATGCTGATCAGCTGGGGTCTCTGCGATGGTGAAGGCAAGCGTGCCGCTCTCTTCGAGACGGCGGCGGCGCTGCCGGTCACGCTTGCGCGTCGATTTGCTGCGCACCGACATGTAGTAGCTGTCAAAGTCATCGCCGGTGAGAGTGATCGAATGACCGGCTGACGGGTGCGGGCTGTGCTTGAGCCATGTCAGCGCCACTGGCGCATCTTCCACCGTCGTCAGCGTCTTCATCAGACGGAATGCATGCACATCCGGCACACTCTCCGCGACGCAGCGCAGGATGCGGCTGACCTCGGCCGGCGTCATCTTGCTGTCCCAGCCACGCCGCACCAGGGGCGCGTTGTAGTCAGCTTCGTCCTGGGCCATCCACACAAGCGTCGTGAAGCCGAGTACCTTCTCGACCGCCAGCGGCAGGATCATGACAAGCTGTCCGCCGGCATCGCGAACGAACACGATACACGGTTCGACGCCGCGTGCAGCGCCGACGGTACGCATCCAGCTCTCCAGCCAGGCATGCTGCTGGAAAGCTGTCGCGTGGGCTTCCTGCTCAAAGAGACGCCACGCCACTGCACAGCTGTCGAGATCATTATGGAGCGAGATGCGGTAATCAGCCGGATCGGACACGCTCGCCAGGGCAAGTTCTGCGACGTCACAAAAACGTTCGGACCCCGGCGTTGAAGGCCGGGATCTGGTCGTCACTGTGTCTCTGTGTGCAACCTGCTGAGCCATGAGGGGGTTCCGGCCTGTGTCACGCTAGGCGTAATGCCCCTCAAGCGCGACGTATCCAAGCTTCTCTTCCGGGTCGACCTTGAAGGTAGTGACAAACTCGCGCTCGTTGGCTTCAAGAATGCCAGACTGCTTGACCGCAACGGCAAGGGCGCACTTGGTGAGCGCCGCGATGCCGGTTGGCTTCATGCTCTTCGGTGTCATGCCAAACAGACGGCGCAGAACGCCGTTGCCGTAGATGACGCCATACTGGCGGCGGGCCATCGGTGTGTAATAGGCGGTCGTCAGAGAAACATTCAGGCCTTCGATATTGTCCACGCGGTGAGGCGCCTGCATCTTCCAGGAAACAACATCGCCGGGCTGCAGGTCGAACACCTGTGCGGCCTTGTCGTACTCTTCTGTGTAGGGGATCTCTTCCTCGGTCTCGAGCAGCACGACACCTTCGCGATCCTTCATGGAGATGAACTCTTCCGTATCCGGATAGAGCCAGAGCCGCTTCTGGCCGCGGATATGCCACAGGGCCACCGGCGAGATGTCGGAATGATAGAGCACGCGGGCGGATGGGCTGGAGATCAGCAGGCCTGTGTTGTGGCGGAAATGCTCAAAGCCCGGATTCATGGACTTGACCTGATCAAAGGCCCGGGCAGCGAGGGCGTGGTAACGCGGCGCAGCGGTTTCCATGTGCTGCAGGTTGATCCACAGCTTGCCGTGGCGGATAGCCTCCAGCACTTCCATGCCGGTGCGGCCTTCCATCGTGCCGTGGCGCCAAGTCTCGACACCGTCTGCATTCGGCGTGGTCGTGTGAATGCTGCAGTGTTCGGCCGGATAGCTCTCGATCAGCTCGGCAAGAGGCTCGTCTTCAAACAGGCCGCTTTCGAGAAAGTGGTGGCGACCCTTAACGGTGCCTTCGGAAAAGATATCGGCGTGCTCCTGCGTAATATCCAAGATCGGCGACATCAGCTGATACTCCAGTTAATAAACACGTGGCTCCTAGCCCAAAATCCAGCAGATGGTTGCACGCGGTGGGTTACCAACCGGTGTGTTTCCGCAGACTGTTGGCCTGTTTTCGAGCCTTTTGTGCAAGCGGCCAGAGTGTCCCGGATTGCTTCACCTGCCGCTTGATCCGGCGGGTCAGAGCGCGCGTGGAGGCGAGCAACTGGCCTTTTGTGGTTAAGCCGAGGTGAACGTCGAAAAGCGCCGTCGTGCTGTCGCACCAGTCGTCCTTGTAGTCTTCGTCACCGACGGTGAAATCGAAGGTCCGGAGACCGCGGGTGCTGCTCCATTCGATCAGTTCATTCAGATGCAACTGCCCCGGCGAGTAGGCGCGCAGGTCGGTGTCCGTCATCGTTGAGAGGACATAGTAGTAGCGGTCGCCCCAGATCAGGCCCCAGTTGGCAGCAACAGCCTCGTCACCGGCATTGAGGGTCGAAAGCTGGCACAGCTCCGGATGCTGCTCGGCAAGGCTGCGGTAGAAGGCGCGGACCTCTGGCTGCGCAAACATGTCGGTGATGCCACGTTCTTCAAGGCGCGCGCGCTTCTGTCCGATAAGGACAGAGATGGCGCGTGACCGGGCATGCGGGCTTGCGGCAATGCGGAATTCAACGGGGCCCGATGACTGTTCGAGGCGGCGCCGCTTCTGTCGCAGCTTCTTGCGGCTGCCGGCACCGCGTCGTGCTTTGTACAGAGCCTCGAAATCCTGCCCGAGAGCCAGGGCGTGGGATGCCACCGGCGACGGCTGGGTTCGGAACGCCGTAAGTGGATGCGCCTGACCGTTGAGCTCTACAGGCATCTCTTCGAGATAGGCCGTGTCGGCTTCGGGCACGAGCGCGAATGTGCGCTTGAAAAGGATCCGCGCCGTTTCCGGCGTCAGCGCTCCAAGAAGCGCCGCATCAATGAGCGGGCCCTTGTAGTCCGCGTGCTCGTCGCCAAGCCATGTCAGACGCGCAAATCCCCCGCGTTTCTTCAGCCCCATGGGAAGGACCATGCGTGCCACGCCGTCATGGGTGCTGCCGGTGATGATGACCGGCTTGACCGCCCGCGCCCGGCCAATGTGGTTGTGCCAATTCGAGACCCAGGCATGTGTCTGGAACACATGCCCCGCGGCCCGCTGCTCCAGACCGCGCCATGTGCGCCGGACGGCGCCCAGATCATCCGTCACTGTGAGGACAAGCCTGTTAACGTCGAAATCTGGCGCAAATGTTTGGTTTTCAATCGGTTCTTGAAGCAGGCGGTTCGGCAAGCTGGACATGACGTGACCCTTCGTCGTCAGGAATTCGATCCTGTAAGCGCAAGATCAATGCCATCCACAGGCTGTGCGTTTCCGCGCAAAGGCCGTCAATCGGTTGGCAATCTGTGGGCGCTACCGTGCGCGCCATAGTGAGTTCCCATTGTGAGTATTCGCCCATGCGGCTGGTCGGCAGCGATGTTCTGAAATTCGGTCTCAGCACCCTGCGCACGACGCGGGCGCACAAGGTACTTGGACGCGGCTGGCGCGGTCTGGGTGCTGTCTTCATGCTGCACCGGGTGGTGGAGGAGGCGGCACGACCGTCGGACTTCGCGCCGAACCGCATCCTTGAAGTGACGTCGTCGTTTCTTGATGAAGTGATCGTCCGTGTCCGGTCGCTGGGATACGAGATCATTGATCTCGACGAGATGGTCGTGCGGTTGCGCAAGGGTGGACCCGGCCCCTTCGCCGTCTTCACCTTTGATGACGGCTATCTCGACAATCGTGAGCTGGCGCTGCCGGTCTTCGAGAAGCACGACGCACCGTTCGCGGTCTATGTCGCGTCTGACCTGCCGGACGGTGAGGCTGACCTGTGGTGGCTGACCCTTGAGGAGTCGATCCGCGCGCTTGATTGCATCGAGATGACCATCGGCGACGAGACCGTGACCCATGTTGCCACCACGGCGCGCGAGAAACGCAGCGCCTGGGAAAGCGTTTACTGGCGGCTGCGCGACATCAGCGAGGACGATGCGCGACATGCCGTCGGCAAACTGGCGGAACTTGCCGGTGTCGACGGGCGGGCGCTTGCGCGCGGCCTGTCGATGGACTGGGACGACGTGCGCGCGCTGCACGCCCATCCCCTGTGCACCATCGGCGCCCACACGGCGACACATCATGCGCTTGCCAAGCTGCCTCTGGAGCGGGCGCGCGAGGACATGATGGCGGGAACCGCCCGGATTGAAGCCGAGCTTGGCATGCGTCCCAGCCACTTCGCCTACCCGTATGGCGATGAGGCATCAGCCGGGATGCGGGAGTTTGATCTTGCGTCCGAACAGCGCTTCCACTCCGCGGTGACGACGCGCAAGGGGCTGCTGTTCGATGAGCACGGCAATCATTTGCGCGCGCTGCCGCGCCTGTCGCTCAATGGCGATTATCAGGATGTGGATTTCGTTGAGGTGCTGCTGGGCGGTGCGCCGTTCGCGCTGTGGAACCGCTTCAAACGGGTGAACGTCGCCTGACCTGTTACGGTGCCGCGTATGGGTGGCCGATCATGGTCGTGCCCTCGAACACAGCCTTGTCCTCTACCTCGCGCTCATTGACGAACACGAAGTCGAACTCCTTGTCGTCATCGACGTCGCTGTGAAGCATCACGATGAACATCTCACCGGGGGAGGGTTCTGGGTCGACAATGATGTCGACATCCGTGCTGGTCCCCGCGGCCACATAGGTGCTGCCGACATACACACTGCCGTCGGGCTTGCCGTCCTTGAAGGGATGCATCACCAGCCAGCCATTGGCGTCGATCCGGACTTCCGGGAAGGTGAAGGTGGCGCCGTCCCGCGTCGCGCCATCCGTAATGATCCAGTTCTGCTCGCCATTGCCCATGGTGATCTGCGGTACCGCATCCGCAGCAGCTTCCTCAGCGCCAGCCGGCAGCGCCGCAAGGGCCAGGGCAGTTAGAACGAACGCGGGCAGGGCGGCGTGACGGGACAGGGACATGGGTTCCTCCGGTTATCTTGTCGTGCCGCTTGATCTGCGGCTTGGGAGGAGTGTCGGTGGTCGGGCAAGCAAGGTCAAAGGCTAAATGACCGGCGGTCGGTCAATGACACTGCCGGTTTTGCGCGCGCAGATGACGCATCTTGGCATCCGGGCGGAAGCCTCTATAGTCCGGCGCATATTTCAGGGTGACTCACACGCGCTGGCACGCGCGAGGCTTCCGGTCACTCCAGAGCCAACAGAAAGGCCCGACATGACTGCCATTTACGCCATTCTCCTGTTTCTGGTCGTGTTCCTCGCCCTCAACAAGATGACGTTCGGCCGCTTCGACTAGGCCCGCTTCAGATCTGTGGCGGCGGGGCACCGGGATCGGGGATCTGCATCCACTTGATCAGGAAGATTGCCGGAAACGCCCAGACGATGCCGGCAATCAGGAAGTAAAAGAATTCCAGCACGCCGTTGTCTGGCAGCCGGTAGACCGCATACGTCATCACGAACATGGCGTAGACGAACATGAAGGCCAGCAGCACCACGAGGCCGATGAGCTTGCGCCAGCGCATAGGAATGCCCAGCGTATATCTTGTGTAGTCCGTCGTCTGCACGGGGTCCTCGTTCGTACCGGGCCTGACTGCTGCGGCAACCCGCCGCTGCTTCCTAGCCCTCAGCCACGCTATGTTCCACCTCGAACCGTTGATTTAGGCCGAGACGGCCCAAAGAGCCAGCCCGAGCGTCAATCCGCCCCATGAACACCACGCCCCTTTCTCCAGACCGGGACCAACGCCCCATCGCCATCTGGCTGCAGTCCGTGGCCGCGCTGGTGGCGATCATGGTGGTTGTGGGCGGGCTCACGCGGCTGACGGATTCGGGCTTGTCGATCACCGAGTGGAAGCCGGTGACGGGCGCCATACCGCCGCTCAGCGCAGAGGTCTGGCAGGAAGAGTTCGACAAGTACCGGCAGATTCCCCAGTACCAGCTCATCAACAAGGGCATGAGCCTGGACGAGTTCAAGACCATCTACTGGTGGGAGTGGGGCCACCGGTTCCTCGGGCGGCTGATTGGTCTTGCGTTCTTCGTGCCGTTTGTCTGGTTCCTGGCAACGGGGCGTCTGCGGGGGCGACTGGCCTGGGTCTGTGCCGGACTGTTCGTGCTTGGTGGCCTGCAGGGCTTCATGGGCTGGTACATGGTGGCCTCGGGACTGACCGAACGCGTGAGCGTCTCGCAGTACCGGCTCGCGGCGCATCTGGGACTTGCCTTCCTGATATTTGCAGCCCTGGTCTGGGTGGCGCTCGATGTCCTGCGTGGAACCGTTCAAGCCGCCGCCCGGACTGCCAGCGGGCCCTGGGTGACGTGGACTGCCGGTCTGGCGCTGCTGGTCTATGTGCAGATCGTGCTGGGCGCCTTCGTGGCCGGGCTGGACGCGGGCTTCGTCTACAACACCTGGCCGCTGATGGATGGGGCCTTCATCCCCGACGGCCTCTACTCAGTGCCGCTTGCATCCTTCGAGCAGCACCTGACCGTCCAGTTCAATCACCGCATGGTGGCGTATCTGCTGGCGGTCCTGACGGTGGTGTTCTGCTGGCGGGTGGTCGCCGCGGGGGCACCGGCGCTGCAGCGGCGGGCCGCCATGTGGTTCGCCACGGCGATCTTCGTGCAGATCCTCATCGGTATCTGGACGCTTGTGGCGGTGGTGCCGATCTGGCTCGGCGGGTTGCACCAGTTCGGTGCGGTCGTGGTGCTGGGGGTGGCGATGCTGCAGCTGCATATCGCCGTTCACGCCACCCCGCAGCGTGTCGATGATCAGGTCTTGGCGAGCGCCTGATCCAGGTCGGCAATGATGTCGGCTGCATCTTCGATGCCCACCGAAATTCGAACCGTATCGTCACTCGCTCCGGCGGCCGTGCGCTGCTCCGGCGTGAGCTGGGCATGGGTCGTCGAGGCCGGGTGAATGATCAGCGAACGGGTGTCGCCGATATTCGCGAGATGCGACAGCATCTCCACCGAATTGCAGAGCGTCTTGCCCGCGTCATAACCGCCGGTGAGGCCGAAGGTGAATACGGCGCCGGCGCCCTTGGGACTGATCTTCTGCATCAATGCATGGCCGGGATCATCCGCAAGCCCCGCATAGGACACCCAGGACACCTTGTCGTGCCCCTTGAGGTGGGTTGCCACCTTCACCGCATTCTCGCAGTGACGCTCCATGCGCAGGGGCAGGGTTTCACACCCGGTCAGCAGCAGAAACGCGTTCTGCGGCGACAATGCCGGGCCCAGGTCACGCAGACCCAGCACGCGGCAGGCTATGGCAAAGGCGATGTTGCCGAAGGTCTCGTGCAGCTTGAGGCCGTGATAGCTGTCGCACGGGTCGGACAGGGTCGGGTAGTTGCCCGAGGCCGACCAGTCGAAGGTGCCTGCATCAACAATCATGCCGCCAATGGAGTTGCCGTGGCCGCCGATAAACTTGGTCAGCGAGTGGCAGACAATGTCCGCGCCCAGCTCGATCGGGCGGCACAGATAGGGCGTCGCCATCGTGTTATCGACGATCAGCGGAATACCCGCTTCCTTGGCGATTGCGGCAACCGCCGACACGTCCTGGATGACGCCGCCGGGATTGGCGATCGACTCCATGAAGATGGCGCGCGTCTTCGGACCAATCGCCGCCTTCACATTGGCCGGATCCGACATGTCGGCCCAGTCCACGTGCCAGTCGAACTTCTTGAAGGCATGGCCGAACTGATTGATCGACCCGCCATAGAGCTGCTTGGCAGCCACGAAGCGGTCACCGGGCTGCATCAGCGTGTGGAAGATCAGAAGCTGCGCCGCATGACCTGAGCCTGTCGCCAGCGCTGCCGTACCACCTTCGAGTGATGCCACGCGTTCCTCAAGCACAGCCTGGGTCGGGTTCATGATCCGGCTGTAGATATTGCCGAACTCCTGAAGGCCGAACAGACGCGCTGCGTGATCGACGTCGTCGAATACATAGGATGACGTCTGATAGATCGGCGTCGCACGGGCGCCGGTGGTGGGGTCGGGGGCTGCGCCGGCATGGACGGCGCGCGTGGAGAAGCCTTGATCACTCATACAAATTACTCCTTGTTCGGATTATTCTCGTAACTCATTCAGGCGGCGCGAAGCCGCGGAATTTCCTGGGCCGGGCACTTGTCCATGACAACGGCAAGCCCTGCTGCTTCAGCACGGGCGGCGGCGTCCTCATCGATGACGCCAAGCTGCATCCAGACGGACCTGGCGCCGGCCGCGATGGCCTCATCCACCGTTTCACCGGCCACATCCGCGTTGCGGAAGATATCGACCATGTCTATGGGGACAGGCACCTCGAAAAGTGAGGCCAGAACCGTCTTCCCGTGGATCTGCGTTCCGGCCTTGACCGGGTTCACCGGGTAGACCTCAAAGCCCTCTCGCAGCAGGAAGGCCATGACCGAGTTGCTGGCCCGGTGCGGCTTGTCGCTGGCCCCGACCAGGGCAACCACTTTCGTCGTGTCGAAGAGGGCGCGCAGGGCGTCGTCGGTCTGGAGGGGCATGGAAAGTATCCTGTGCTGAGGGCTGGCACTTAACACCGGGGCAGTAGCTGTCGTCCAGCCGTGAAGTATCCTGTATTCCGCATTCAGCCTTGCAATTCGACCCGAGTGAAAAATCGCCTAAGGGCACCATATGTGTGCGCATTTTTCTTGTGCCAAGCATCTGTGCGACCGGCAAAATCGGCTGTTTTCCAACATGCAACCGGTACTCAACCCATAGTAATTAGGGGTTAAGGGTCGACTTGTAGGCTTGAGGGTCTGGAGGAAATCCATGCCCGCGGTGCATTTGCTCGATCCGATCCACAAGGACGCCCTCGACTGCGTCCATGCGGTGCATCAGGCGACCGATGGTGCAACTGCGGAACACGAGGACATGGTCGGGCGTCTTTCGGCGCTCCTGGCGCGGCACATGGGATGTTCCGATACCGAGGCTGATGCGATTGGTCAGGCGGCCCGGTTGCATGACATCGGCAAGGTGGTGATCCCACCGGCCATTCTTCACAAGCGGGGCCCGCTCACCGATGCCGAGCAGGAGATCATGCAACGGCACCCCGAAGCAGGGTCGCGGATCCTTCTGACCAGTAAGTCGCCGCTGATGACCCTGGCCGCCCAAATCGCGCTTGCGCATCACGAGAACATGGACGGGTCGGGCTACCCACACGGTCTGCGCGGGTCCGCAATCGCCGGGCCCGCCCGCATTGTCGCCCTGTGCGATGTCTATGACGCCCTGCGCCGCGAACGGCCCTATAAGGCGGGACTGTCTCACGAGGACGCGGTGCGCATCCTCAGCGAGGGGGACGACCGCCTGTCACCGGAGATGTTCGACGAAGCAGCCCTTGCGGCCCTGGTGAGCAACAGTGGTGATTTCAGGGAGGCTTATGCAAAGCCGGTGGGCGAGTGATCGTCCCGATGCTTATCCCTGCACGCCAATGAAAGCGCCGACCGCCACGATCCCGCAATACCGGAATCGTGGCGGCGCAATCAGGTGAGGGTGTGGCTTCGACGTTTACTGACCGAGTGCGGCAGTGCCATCCGTCAGTCCGAATGCCTCGGCAAAGACGATCGGATCGTAATACTCCCGGAACAGGGTGATCTTGCCGTTTTCGACATGAAACAGGCCGCCATAGATTTGCCTGTAGATCCTTCCGGTCGTGAGAATCTCAACCTCACCGGTGTATTCCACAAACACCCGTTCGGGGTCCTGCATCGTGTGGAACACTAGGGCGTCGGTGAAATCTGCCTCACCGCTGATCTCAGGCCACATGGCGTAGTGGGCGATCAGATCGTCACGACCAGAAACCCGCTTGGGAAAGCCCACAGGCGAGTAGGGCATGTCCTGCACGACGTCTTCTGCCAGGACAGCCGCAAACGCCTCCATGTCTTTCGATTCAAGAGCGGAGAGGAATGTGACAACGGCCTCCTTTGTTTGTTGACGCGCCACATAGGCATTGGGGGATTGAGCCGCCCGTTCGACAGCCGCGCCAAGGAGATCACGCGAGCCTTCTTCTGAGGCGAGGTCAAATGCCATCGCGGTGATTACCCAGCCATCCGGCTCGAGAGCCAAGCAGTAGCGGTATCCACCCGTCACAGTCCAAACCGCCTCGTCGAGGTAGTGGTCGGCCACCACCTTGGCAGTTGCTGTGGCCGTCGCCCCGGTGACCTCAACATCAATATCGGAAAGCGCGTGGCGGGTCTGGTCAAAGCCGGGAAGGAGGGACGCCCAATCGTTCATCAAGGCAGAGGAACTGCGGACCTCAATCTCACCGCCTCCGAGAGACGTGTAGTCCACCTCAACCTCATCGGCGAACTTGTTCTCAAGGGCCTCGAAGTGGCCGCCATCCGCAAGGACGGCGACACTTTCGACGAGGGTGGCAATGGTGGCTTCGTCTATCTCCGAGGCGACCGCCGGGGTTGCGAGTGCGAGTGACACAACGAATGCTCCTGCAAAGTGTTTCACCGTTACCTCCTCAGGATCCAAAGGATTGGGTGAAGTGCTCAGCCGCCGCATCGCTGGATGTACGGACCGCCTCATCTTCGGCGTAGAAGTCGAACTGGGTCACGCCATCAAGCCATATCTCCGCCTTCGGACCATTGACGCGGGCGTAGAATTCCTCCGCGCCCTGGGGAATGGCAGCAGACTGCGAGTGCACGATCAGGATCGGGTCCGCAAAGTCATCGGCAAGTGTAGTGGCGTCGTAAGTGAGCCAGGGTTCCCAGGACGCGATGTTGAACTCGTTGATGTACTCCGGCACGAGACCGGTTGCCGGGTCTGTGTAGTAGGGGACCTGTTGCATGATCGCCGTGGGATCTGAATTGCTGGCAGCGGGCACAACAACCGGCTCGCCGGTCTGCTCAAAGCTTGTCTGCGCGTCGCGGCTGGCAGCGATCAGGCTGCTGACGGCTTCTTCACCGCCGTAGACCGCGTCGACGATTTCTGCGTCGTGCAACCACGGCGCCACCAGCGCCACACTTCCAATCTCGCTGCTGCGGATGCCAGCATCCGCCATGTAGCCGGCTGACGCACAGATTCCCATGCCGCCAATACGTGAGGGATCAACTTCGTCGCGGGTCGCAAGGAAACTCGCTGCTGCAACAATGTCCTGGGTCTTCAGTTCCGGGCTTTCCAGCTGACGCTCGGCGCCTTCGGACTGGCCCCAATTTCGGAAGTCAAAGGCGAGAGCCGCAAAACCGCGGTCAGCCATTTCTTCCGCATAGCGGCCGGCCATCTGTTCCTTGACCGTTGTCCAGGCGCCGGTAACCACAATGGCCGGCAGCTTGTCACCGGCCTGATAAGCATCCGGCAGGTAGAGATTGCCAACAAGCGTTGCACCATTGCTGTCGAAGCTAACCTGCTTGACCTGGGCGGCGTCGGCGTCGGCTGCTGCGGCAACGCTTGCGGCGAGGGCGATTGTTGCGGCGGAAGCAAGAAGGGTCGATTTCATGTCTGTGTCCTTTCAGGGTCTGTGGCGACCGCATCTCTTGTCGGCGCCGTTGATCCTGAAGGTAGAGAGAGCCGGTCCCGCACGATTGAACGTGCTTGGGGAAAGATTTGAACATTCCTGCTCAAAGGCCCTTGCCGCTGTGGGACTTTAAAGTGCCTTCCGGAAGGCCGTCGGCGTCTGGCCGGTCAGCTTCTTGAACGTGCGCGTCAGGTGCGCCTGATCAGAGAAACCGCATGACAGGGCAATGTCGATGATTGGGCGCGACTGGTCCTGCAGCATTTCGCGGGCCTGTTCCACGCGATACGCCATCACGAACTGGTAAGGGCTCTGGCCCACCGTCTCCTTGAACAACCGGGCGAAGTGAAACGGGCTCAGCCCGGCCCGGGCCGCCATATCTTCAACGGTGACCGCCTGACCGAAGTGCTCTGCCACGTGATCGAGCACATCCTTGTAGTGACGGGCGGTGAAACTGCGGGAGAAGCGCAGGTCCTCTTCCGAACGCTCGTCACCGTATTTCTGTATTAGCTTGACGAGGAGTACCCGTGCCAAGGATTCGAACATCACCTCCGAGCCCGGGCCGTCCTGCCGCAAGGCATCCATGACCAATACGGCAGCCGTTGTGATGTCTTCATCGACGAACTGCGGGGTGTCCTTCAGTTGCCGCTCGGTCAGCAACACCCCGGCTTCGGATTCGGCAAACCGCTGGAACGCTTTCGGGTCCAGGGTGATCACGATGACCCTGGACTTGGCGTGCCAGCGCCAGCCGGATTCCATGCCCGCCGGTGTCACGATGATTTCGTTCTTGAGATAGATGAAGTCCCGGTGCTCTCCGTCGCGCCAGTTCTCCACCCGGTGTGGCTCATCACGCAGGTTCACCAGAATATGGTGCTGGTCGAAACGGTCCGTCGGCATCGTCGCCGGCTCCGCCTCGAAATACTCAAGTGTCAGCAGATCAGCAGCCCGCGGGCGGACCTGTCCATCGCTGCGCAACAGAGGCGCTGACGGGTATATATCCTGGTATCTGGGCACGATTGGATTTTGGGCGGCGCATCCAGCCCTGTCGATAGTCGGAAAGACGACGAGCTCTACCGGTCTTCCCACGCAGGGTCGCGCTTCTCGATGAAGGCGTTGATGCCTTCTTCGGCGTCGCGGGCGAGCATGTTGGTGACCATGACGCGGCCGGCATAGTCGTAGGCGTCCGACAGACCCTGTTCGAGCTGGTCGTAGAAGGCGCTCTTGCCGATCGCGACGGTGTGGGCGGACTTGGAGGCAATGCGTTTCGCCCAGGCATTCACCTCCTCGTCCAGATTGTCGATCGGCAGACAGCCATTGATGAGACCGAACTCGGCGGCACGTTTGGCGTCGATCATCTCTCCCAACAGCAGCATCTCCATGGCCTGCTTGCGCGAGACATTGCGTGAGAGGGCGACCATGGGCGTCGAACAGAACAGCCCGATATTGACGCCGGGCGTTGCGAAATGGGCATCGCTGCTGGCGAGGGCCAGATCGCAACTGGCAACCAGCTGACAGCCTGCCGCGGTGGCGATGCCGTGCACCCGTGCGATCACCGGTTTCGGGCAGCGCACGATGGCCTGCATCATCGCGGAGCAACGCGCGATCAGATCATCGTAATACGCCTTGCCGCCGTCGGCATCGTCGCGATGGGCGGTCATTTCCTTGAGATCATGACCGGCACAGAAAGCAGGTCCCGCCGCATCGAGAATGATCACCCGTGCGGCCGGGTCACTGCCCAACCGTGTGATGGCTTCGTGCAGTGACGCAATCAGCGCATCCGACAGACTGTTGCGGGCTTTCGGGCGGTTGAGCGTCAGCCGCGCAATTCCCTTGTCGAGATGCTCGATGAGATCAGGGACGTCATCCGCAGCCACAGGCGCCGGTGTCGACATGTGTTTCTCCCTCCCGATGGTCCTGCATGCGTGCAGGCGTGTGACCTACAGCTTATGCGGCATGGGGGAGGGCGTCAGCACCTCAGGTGTTTTCTATTTGCGCCGGAGCATGCCGCTGAGACTGCGGCGTTCGCCGTCTGTGTCGGCGGCCGGGGCTGCTGTCTGGGTGGCGGGGGCCTGCTGATCGGCCTGCAGTTCGAGCGGTGCCTCTTCTGCAGGCGGTTCACTGCCGATAGTGCGGATGTCGCCTTCGAGACGGGCCCCCTTGGCGGCCTGGAACTCGCCGTAGCGGATGGTCCCGCTGACGCGGCCGGTCTGGTGGACGTTGAGGTCTTCCTCGACGGTCAGGTCGCCTTCGAAATGCCCGAAGATCTCAGCGCTGGTGACATGAGCCTGGCCGGTGATCTGGCCGGAGGCCCCGACCACGAGCTCGCCTGCCTGAATGGTGGCACCGGCAAATGTGCCTTCGACGGCAACACTGACCGCGTCCGATACCTGTCCCGACAGCATGACGCCTTTACCGACCACGAGGCGGCCTTCCGTGCCGGGCTGCTGACCGGTCGATGCGATCGGCGCAGACGGGCTTGCGGGTGCGCGCGGTGCTGTCGGGGCCGGCGTGGTGCGGGCCGCAGGCGAGGGGGTGGGTTGGCGGGCTGCCGGGGAGGCTGCAGCGGGCGTCGACGGCTGGGCTGGCCTCGGCACCGGCGGCGGTGTGCTGCCGGAAGACGTTGAGGTCTGACCGCCGGATGCAGGCGTCTGCTCAGTCGTGGTGGTCCCGTCGTCTGGCATGGTGATGTCCCCGTTCTGGGCCCGTTGCCGGGTGTCCCGAATTCCCCGAATGGGCGCAAAGCCGGCTTCTCCGGCCCTGGCGCCAAATCCCCAGCGCATTGAACGGGAAGCCGCCGGGCTTTTCAATCACATTGGTTACAGGTCAAATTTGGGGTATTAAACTACCGCATTTGGAAGTTGCTGGTTTTACAGTGCTTTTTCGCGCGTTTTCGGATTGACATGACATGGCGGGTCAGGGATAACCCGCGCCACGTTCACGTTTCGCCGGGCAGTTGTGTCCGGCGCTTTGTTTTCCGGCTCCCGGGCCGTGCCGGCGGCATGTGTCAGGGGCCATTCAGGACAGCCAAGAAGTATAATGAAGACCTATACCGCAACCCCCTCAGATATTGAGAAGAAGTGGGTGCTGATCGACGCAGAAGGCCTGGTCGTGGGGCGCATGGCCTCGATCATCGCGACCCGCCTGCGCGGCAAGCACAAGCCGACTTACACGCCGCACATGGACTGCGGCGACAATGTCATCGTTATCAATGCCGGCAAGGTCGCCCTCACCGGCAAGAAGATGACCGACAAGACCTACTACCGTCACACCGGGCATCCCGGCGGTATCAAAGAAACCAACCCGACGCGCATTCTCGCCGGCAAGAACCCGGAAGACGTGGTGCGCAAGGCCGTGCAGCGGATGCTGCCGGGCGGTCCGCTGTCCCGCAAGCAGCTGTCGAACCTCAAGATCTATCCGGGCGCCGAGCATCCCCATGATGCGCAGCAGCCTGAGGCGCTCGACATCGCCGCGATGAATTCCAAGAACACCCCGAGGGACTAAGACATGTCAGAAACAGAAACCCGTTCCCTGGAGGATCTCGGCGACGCCATGACGGCGGCCGCAACGGATACCCCGGTTGCTGAGCCGGAAACCCTTCCGGACCCGCAGATCGACGAGCATGGCCGCTCTTACGCGACCGGCAAGCGCAAGGACGCTGTGGCCCGCGTGTGGATCAAGCGCGGCACCGGCGTCATCACCGTCAACGGCAAGGACCAGACCAAGTATTTCGCCCGTCCGGTGCTGCGGATGCTGGTGAACCAGCCGCTGGTGCTAACCGAGCGCGCCACCGAGTTCGACGTGGTGGCCACGGTGTCCGGCGGCGGTCTCTCTGGCCAGGCAGGTGCTGTGCGCCACGGCATCTCCAAGGCGCTGACCCTGTATGAGCCCGGCCTGCGGTCGATGCTCAAGTCAGGCGGCTTCCTGACCCGCGACAGCCGCGTTGTGGAGCGCAAGAAGTACGGCCGCGCCAAAGCCCGTCGGAGCTTCCAGTTCTCCAAGCGCTAGGACGCAGACCATATCCAGACAGGGAAGGGCGGTTCTCCGGAACCGCCCTTTCTTTTTGCAGTATACCCAGCGTCGCACTCTTTAGAATTTTTCAAAACTACTTGACGCCCACCTCTCCTCTATTATTTATTGATACCAGTTCGCAACTAGGAGGATGAGCGATGGCACGGCAGGTGAAAAAGACAGCGACCTATTCGGTGATGCACATGGTGGTGGCGATGGGCGTGGCCTTCGCGCTGACAGGCAGTTGGGTGGTTGCGCTTGGCATCGGGCTGATCGAGCCGATTGCCCAGACGATTGCCTATCACTTCCACGAAAAGGCATGGGCGCGCAGTGATCCGCAAAGCCACAGTGGGCGTAAGGAAATCACATCTGTGGCACCGGCTGCGGCCTGATTGGCGGCATCCACAAAATCTAGCGTCCGTGGACGTCCTGGTGGGGCCACAAATCACTGAATGAAATCAGCGGCTTGCCGCTGCAGCCAAGGGTCACGCCATGTCAGATGTTGCGCACGCCGAAGCGTCCGTTCCCTACCGTTTCCGTCCCGTCGCCCCGCCGCGGGTGTCGCTGCTGCCACTCGAGTTGCGGGCTTTCGGAGAAGGGGCTGCCCTTGCTGCCGCCTGGCCGGTGCTGGACCGCGCGCCCGATGGCGACGGGCACGGCGTGATCGTGGCGCCGGGATTTGCCACGGATGACGCATCGACCGTGCCGCTGCGGCGCTTTCTCAAGAATCGCGGGTACCACACCCGTGGCTTCCGCAACGGGCGCATGGACGGGCCGACCCAGGCCAATCTCGACGCGATCATGAACAATGCCCGCGATCTTGCCGACAAGACCGGCGACAAGGTCTCGCTGGTGGGCTGGAGCCTCGGCGGCTGCCTGGTCCGCGAAGCAGCACGGGAAATCCCCGACATCATCCGCGGGGTCATCACACTCGGCAGCCCGTTCCAGGACGTGACCGCCAATTCAATCTCCATCGCCTGGAAGCTCCTCAAGTCGAAGGACAGCATCGAGGACCGTGAACGCACCCAGTCGCTGGGCGCGCCCATTCCCGTACCGGCGACAGCCATCTATTCAGCCTCCGACGGCATTGTGGCCGGAGATGCCTGCCGGGAGCGTCCGGGGGGCCAGCGCGAGTCCATCGAGGTGTTCGCCAGCCATTTCGGCCTCGGCGTCAACCCGCTGGTCTACTACGCCCTGGCCGACCGTCTGGCGCAGAAAAAGGACACCTGGCGCCATTTCGAGCCGCCGGCACTGCTGAAGCGCCTTTACGCCGTGCATAGCTAGGCTGCAGCCCATACCTATGAGAGGACGGGGAGGCGTGATACATCGCGCCTCCCCGTTTCCGTTTTTCGGACGGGCAGGTCTCAGTGAGGGCGTGGATCATGGCGCATACGGTTTTCATCGACGGCGAAGCGGGCACGACGGGCCTGCAGATCCGCGACCGGCTGGCCGACCGGGATGACATTGAGGTCGTGTCGATTGATCCGGCGCGGCGCAAGGACGCCGATGCGCGCGCGGAACTGCTCAATGGCTGTGACGCCTCCATTCTCTGCCTGCCGGATGACGCAGCGCGGGAGGCCGTGTCGCTGGTGTCCAATCCAAAGGCCCGGATTCTCGATGCTTCGAGCGCCCACCGGACACTGGACGGCTGGGTGTATGGCTTTCCCGAAATGGCGCCCGGGCGGCGGGACGCGATCCGGACCGCAACCCGGCTGGCCGTACCCGGCTGCTACCCGACCGGATTCGTGGCGCTGATCCGGCCGCTGGTCGAAGCGGGACTGCTGTCCAGGGACTGGCAGGGCTCCGTCTTCGGCGCATCGGGCTACTCCGGCGGCGGCAAGGCCCTGATCGACCGGTACGAGAACCCGGACAACGAGGCCCATATCTCAGAGGGACACCGGCTCTACGGCCTGACGCTCAACCACAAGCATCTGCCGGAGATGAAGCATTTCTGCGGGTTGGACGCCGCACCGGTGTTTGTTCCTGCCACCGGCCAGTTCCGGCAGGGAATGCTGGTACAGGTGGCCATTCCGTTCGCCGACTTCACCATGCCGACCTCAATCAGCAATATAAATCATATACTTAACGCCTATTATGAATCCGAGCGCTTCGTTGTGGTTAATGCTGATGATTCGGAAAATCCGCCGTCAGAGATGTTCGCTGAAGACCTGGTCGGAACCAATTCCCTGCGTCTCAGCACCTTCGGGCACAACGGCACCGAGATGAGCCCCGGCGGACAGGTCCTGCTGGTGGCGGAACTCGACAATCTCGGCAAGGGCGCCTCTGGTGCCGCTGTCCAGTGCCTGAATCTCATGCTCGATCTTGACGAGAGTGCGGGACTGGCAGCCGCCTGACGTCTCGGGCCTGAATCTTCCCGTGTTTGCCGGTTCCGGCCGGACATTCAGCAACACTCTGTTAAGCATTTGGGCACAGGCTCTTTTTCGGTTGCTGCGTGCAGCCGGGAGCGAAATCCGCATTGGGCGATTTTATTTGTGGAAATCGGGCAGGGGCTGATGCGCCGCGACCCGGATTTTGGTATGCAATGACTGAAGTCCCGTGCGGGGGGAGACGTACATCGCGACCGGGACTGATCGATTTCGGGTGGATAGTCGGACACGGCGTTGCGCCAGGGCGGGCAGCGGCAGCACCGGCGTCAAATTAAAGAGCACTCTATGACCAGCACTTCTCATTCGCTTGCAGGCAACGACACAGCATCCCGTACGCCACGCAGCCGCCGTGCGGGCCCCTTGGCCGCAATCGTCGCCGGGATGATGCTGGCTGCGTGCTCCACCCTTCCGGACTGGACCCGCCCCTCAACCGTTTCCGACGCTGTTTCCGGCCAGTCGCCCAGCGAGACCTCCAACGAGGCTGTCGCTGCAAAGCAGGCTGAGGCCGAAGCCGCATCGTCCGATGCCAACTTCCCGAGTGCCGGAACGGTGCCGCAGGTGCCGGCGACTGGCGATGCGGCCACCAAGCGTGATCTCGCCGACAGCCTCGTCGCGGACCGCCAGCATGCCCGCTACTCGGGTGAAGCCCTTCGCGGCGGCACCGAGCCCCCGGCATCGCCGCTGCCGAGCCGCCGCACGGAGCCGCTGCCCGAGCTTCCGGCGACAACCGCCACAGAATCCGCATCAGCCGCATCGTCGGCACAGGCCGGTGTGATCCCCGAACGCAGCCGTCCGGCTTATGAAGCCCCGACGCGCCGTATGGGCCGTCTCCATGAGGGTGAAGTTGTCGACTCCGGCATGTCTGTTGCTGAGAGCACGCCGGCAACCCCAGCAGCCGCGCCAACGCCGGCGGTCGAGGTTGCAACGCTGCCTGAGCCGACACCGGCACCTGCACCGGTCGCTGCGGCGCCAGCTCCTGCGGCCGTTCCGGCGCCAACACCTGCTCCGGCAGCCGTAGCCGCTGCCCCGGCACCCGTCGCAACCCCGGCACCGGTCCGTCAGGCAGCTGCCGCGCCAACGCGCCGTCCGGCCGTGCCCGCCAATGCGGTGCCACGCTTTGAAACCGAAGAGGCCATTGCCGCCGCATCGCAGCCTGCTGCTGTGACGCCGCGCCGTGTCGTCACGCCGGCCGCCACAGGTGAGCCTCAGTTTGCGGCATCGTCTGCACCGCCTCTGCCGGCAGAAGTGCTCGACCAGGTGCCTGCCGTTGTCGCCGCGCGCTTTGATGAAACCCGCGGAGGAACGTCGGCACCGACGCAGGTAACGCCAGTGGCGGCGCCTGCTGGCGGCAGCGACGGTGTGGTCATCGACTACTCGGCCATTGGCGCAGGCTCGCCAGTGCCGGATCCTGCGTCATTCGAGCAGGGGTCAACGCCGACCTTGCCAATTCAGTCCTATGAGCCGCTTGAGTTCTCCGGCGCCGAAGGCGGCCCGTTCGCGCCGGTCGCGATCTATTTCGGCCATGGCTCAGCCAAGCTGAGCGCAGCTGACCGGAGCCAGATCAGTGAAATTGCCGCGCTTCACCAGAAGCGGGGGACAGGGACTGTACGTGTTGTCGGTCATGCATCGAGCCGCACCAACAATCTGCCTGTGGACAGCCATCTGCTGGCCAATTTCGACATGTCGATGGACCGCGCCAATGCAGTGGCCAATGAGCTGATGCGGAAGGGCGTGGCCGCCTCGGATCTGGTCATTGAGGCTGTCGGTGACCGGTCGCCGGTCTTCTACGAATCCATGCCGGCGGGCGAAGCCGGCAACCGGCGCGCGGAAATCTTTCTCGAGTAACGCGTAGCCGGATCCTTCCTACCGATTTCCTCGGGGTTTGAGGCTGGATACCGCCGCTTTTCAGCGGCGGACCGGCCTTTCGCCATTTGTGCTTTCGTGTCCTGCCTTCAAACCGCCCGAACCGGGCGTCACACAGGCCGGGCCACCGGCATCGTCCCTGGCGCTTCCGCGTCGCGAACATTGTCAAAAGCGCTGATTGTCTGCTAATGCCGCGCAAGCGTTGGCGCGGGGGATAGACCCCTTCGCGCCCCTGCCGCGGCAGGAACCGGAACCTTTGTTATGTCGCAAGAATTTCACCGTATTCGCCGTCTGCCGCCTTACGTCTTCGAGGTGGTCAACAAGCTCAAGGCCGAGGCCCGGGCGCGCGGCGAGGACATCATCGATCTGGGGATGGGCAACCCGGATCTGCCGACGCCCCAGCACATCGTCGACAAGCTGGTGGAGACCGTCTCCAAGCCGCGCACCAACCGCTACTCGGCCAGCAAGGGCATCCCCGGCCTGCGCCGCGCCCAGGCCGCTTACTACGCACGCCGCTTTGACGTGAAGCTCGACCCGGAGACGGAGATCGTCGCCACCATCGGCTCCAAGGAAGGCTTCGCCAATCTTGCCCAGGCGATCACGGCCCCGGGCGATACGGTCCTGGTGCCGAACCCGACCTATCCGATCCATGCCTTCGGCTTCATAATTTCAGGCGCCGTGATCCGCCATGTGCCCATGGGCTCGACCGATGAGTTCATGGCCGGGCTTGAGCGGGCGATGAAGCACTCGGTGCCAAAGCCGTCGGCCGTCGTCCTGAACTTCCCGTCAAACCCGACGGCGCAGGTGGTCGACCTCGACTTCTACAAGGACATGGTGCGCTTTGCTTACAAGCACGATGTGTTCCTGCTGTCGGATCTGGCCTATTCGGAAGTCTATTTCGACGACTGTCCGCCGCCGCCCTCGATCCTGCAAGTGCCCGGCGCCAAGAACGTGGCGATCGAGTTCACCTCGCTCTCCAAGACCTATTCCATGCCTGGATGGCGCATGGGATTTGCGGTCGGTAATGAACGGCTCGTCTCGGCCCTGACACGCATCAAGTCCTATCTCGATTACGGCGCCTTCACGCCGATCCAGGTGGCCGCAACGGCAGCGCTCAACGGGCCGCAGGATTGCGTCGATGAAATGCGGTCGACCTATCAGGTGCGCCGTGACGCGCTGGTGCAGTCGATGGCGCAAGCCGGGTGGGACATCCCGTCGCCGCCGGCCACCATGTTTGCGTGGGCGCCGCTGCCGGAGAAGTTCCGCGAAGTCGGTTCGCTTGAGTTTTCCAAACTGATGCTGGAACACGCCAAGGTGGCGGTGTCACCGGGCATCGGCTTTGGTGAATACGGCGACGGGCATGTGCGCGTGGCCATTGTCGAGAATGAGCAGCGCATCCGTCAGGCGGCACGGAATGTGCGGCGCTTCATGCAGAACGCTGACGCCATTCTCGCCGGCGAGACGCCGGACCTGCATCTGGGCGAAGACGACCCCAAACAGGCTGAAGCGTCATGAGTGCATCTGCTTCCGGAGACAAACCCGTGACCGGGTCGCCGCTGCGTGTGGGCATCGCCGGGCTCGGCACCGTCGGTGGCGGTGTCGTGAAGATCCTGTCAGGGCAGGCGGACCTGCTCGCGGCCCGTGCCGGACGGCCGGTGCAGGTGACCGCCGTCTCTGCCCGCAACCGCGATCAGGACCGGGGCGTCGATCTCTCCGGCTATGACTGGTTTGACGATTGCATCGAGATGGCGGCATCGCCCGATGTCGATGTGGTCATGGAACTGATCGGTGGGGCCGACGGTGTCGCCAAGACGTTGGTCGAAACCGCTCTGACCAACGGCAAGCATGTGGTGACGGCCAACAAGGCGCTGCTGGCTTATCACGGCGTGGCGCTTGCTGCACTGGCCGAGGGCAAGGGCGTGACCCTGGCCTATGAAGCGGCCGTTGCGGGCGGCATCCCGATCATCAAGGGCCTGCGTGAGGGGCTGACGGCCAACCGGGTGAACCGGCTGCTGGCCATCCTCAACGGCACCTGCAATTTCGTGCTCGGTCTCATGGAAGACGAGGGCAAGAGCTTCGACGATGCGGTGAAGCAGGCGCAGGATGTGGGCTTTGCGGAAGCAGACCCGACAACGGATATCGGCGGCTTCGATGCCGCACACAAGCTGGCCATTCTCGCCAGCATCGCATTCGGCACCCGCGTCGACATTGATGCCGTCGATGTGCAGGGGATCGAGGCGATCACGTCAGAGGATATTGAGGCTGCCAAGGAACTTGGCTACCGGATCAAGCTGATTGCCGTGGCCGAGCGCCAGAACGGCGGCTGCCTGCAGCGGGTCCAGCCGGCGCTGGTGCCGCTCGGGCATCCGCTGGCACTGGTCAGCGGCCCCGGCAACGCGATTCATCTCGAGGGCGACTGGGTGGGTGCCGTCGAGTTCGGCGGGCCCGGCGCGGGCGAGGGGCCAACGGCCTCCGCCGTTGTTGCCGACACCGTGGATATCGCGCGTGGCCTGAGCCTGCCAGTGTTCGGCATTCCGGCCGATGAGCTGGTGGCGGACAACGCAGCACCGAAGGACACCGCCCGGACGGCGCATTACCTGCGATTCCAGATGGCGGACCAGAAGGGCACGATTGCTGCCGTGACCGGGCTTCTGGCGGAACATGACATCTCAATCGAGACGATGATTCAGCGCCCCGAGCGCGATCACGTTGCAGGCGCGAACATGCCTGTCATCGTGATAACCTATCCAACCACCAGAGCCGCCCTGCACAGCGCGATTACGGCCATTGAGGAAACCGGTATCGTGACCGGCCACCCGCATGTTATTCGGGTGGAATCGCTGTAAATGTAAGGCGTTAGCGCAATTTCTTACCGCCGACGGTCCGCACCGGACCCAAGGCCACATCTGACAGATACGAAAGACCGACACATATGAGCCAGGCCCAGGCAGACGACAAAGCGCCGCAATCCCTTCTACATCGCGAACTGACGCTGGAGCTTGTCCGGGTGACGGAGCGCGCCGCCGTGGCCGCCTCACGCCTGCGGGGGCGGGGTGATGAAAAGGCTGCTGACCAGGCGGCGGTGGACGCCATGCGCCGCGAGCTCAATGCGCTCGATATCGACGGCACCGTGGTGATCGGTGAAGGCGAGCGGGATGAAGCGCCGATGCTCTATATCGGTGAAGAAGTGGGCACGAAGTCAGGTCCCAAGGTCGATATTGCCCTCGACCCGTTGGAAGGCACGACGCTCTGCGCCAAATGCATGCCGAACTCGCTGGCAACCATCGCCATGGCCGAAGGCGGCAGCCTGCTCAACGCGCCGGACGTCTACATGGAAAAGATCGCCATCGGCGGCGGCTACCCGGAGGGACTCGTCGATCTGGACGCCGACCCCAAGGACAATGTGCTGAAGCTTGCGCAGGCCAAGGGTGTCGATCCGTCCCAGATCACGGTCTGTGTCCTCGACCGCCCGCGCCACTCTCACATCATCCGCTCGATCCGTGAGGCGGGCGCAGCAGTGACGCTGATTACGGACGGTGACATCGCCGGCGTGATCCACACCTCCGACCCGTCGACTGGTATCGACATGTATATGGGCACCGGCGGGGCACCTGAAGGCGTGCTCGCTGCGGCAGCCCTGCGCTGCATCGGCGGTCAGATCCAGGCACGCCTCGTGTTCCGTGACGCCGAAGAGCGCCGCCGTGCTGAACGCGTCGGCTACACGGATTTTGACCGCAAATACACGACTAACGAGCTGGCCTCGGGCGACGTGCTGTTCGCCGCAACAGGTGTCACCGACGGCACCATGCTCGACGGCATCAAGTGGGAGCAGGACAAGGTGACCACGCACACGGTCGTCATGCGGTCATCCACCGGCACCGTCCGATACATCAAGGCGCAGCACAGCTATCTTGCAAAGTTCCGCTAACCCAGCAGCCGAGACAACACCTGACGCCTATCTGGGCGTCGCGCGCTCCTTTACGGGGCGCAGCTGGGCCCTGCGGGCGGCGGATGAAGGCATAGCCGAAACGCTGTCACAGGCGCTTGGCCTTGATGCGTTTCTCGCACGCGTGTTGTCCGCGCGTGGCGTCACGCCGGACACTGCTGCCACTTATCTGGCGCCAACCCTGCGCGATTTGCTGCCGGACCCCTCGACGATGGTCGACATGGACGCCGCCGCTGACCGGCTGGCAGACGCCATTGTCGCGGGCGAAGCCATTGCCGTCTTTGGCGATTATGATGTGGACGGAGCAACCTCCAGCGCCCTTCTGGAGCGATATCTGAGTGCCCTGGGTGTCACCGCGCGCATCTACATCCCCGACCGAATGAAAGAGGGATACGGGCCCAACCCCGTGGCCATGCGGTTGCTGGCAGAGGAGGGGGCGGAGGTTGTCATCACCGTCGATTGCGGCACCATGGCCCATGAAGCTCTTGAAGCCGCCAAGGCCGCGGGTCTCGACGTACTGGTCATCGACCACCACAAGGCAGCACCTGACCTTCCGCCCGCTCGAGCAGTGGTGAACCCCAACCGGCTCGACTGCCCGTCAGGACTTGGACAGCTTGCCGCTGTCGGGGTCGCCTTCATGCTCACGGTTGCGACCAACCGGGCGCTGCGCAACCGCGGCTACTTTGGCGAAGGGCAAACAGAACCGAAGCTTACCCAGTGGCTCGATCTGGTTGCGCTGGGCACCGTGTGTGACGTGGTGCCGCTTACCGGCGTCAACCGCGCATTCGTCACCCAGGGTCTCAAGGTCATGGGACAGCGCAGCAATGCCGGCCTTGTTGCACTTGGCGCAGTTGCCAAGATGGACGGCGCGCCGTCGCCATACCATGCAGGTTTCCTGCTGGGACCACGCGTCAACGCAGGCGGACGCATCGGTGCGTCCGGACTGGGGGCGCGCCTGCTTGCAACCAGCGACGCCGATGAAGCCGCCAAAATCGCCGAACGGCTTGACCATCTGAATGCGGAGCGCCGGGCCATTGAGGCCGATGTGCTCGAACACGCCATGGGCATTGTCGAGCGCGACGGACTTGCGGACCGCCCGGTGAGCATCGTGGCGGGTGAGGGGTGGCACCCCGGTGTCATCGGCATTGTTGCCGCACGCCTCAAGGAACGCACCGGCAGGCCGTCGATTGTCATCGCACTCGATGAGAAGGGCCTGGGCAAAGGCTCCGGCCGGTCCGTTGCCGGCGTCGATCTGGGGGCGGCCGTGGTGCGCGCGCTCGAGAGCGGCCTTCTGGTCAATGGCGGCGGCCATGCCATGGCGGCCGGGCTGACGGTGGCGCGTGACCGGCTCGATGACCTCACAGGCTTTCTTGAGGCCGATTTGGCCAAATCGGTTCAAACGGCCCAAGCCGCACGGGCCTTCACGCTGGATGGCGCCGTCTCCTGTGGAGGCGCGACGGCGGCTCTGGTGGACACGATTGCCCAGGCCGGCCCCTACGGCGCCGGCAATCCGGAGCCACGCATTGCGATTTCTGATGCCCGCATCGGCTTTGCGGATGTGGTTGGAACCGGGCATGTCCGGGTGACCCTCAAAGGCGCCAGCGGGCGGCCGCTCAAGGCGGTGGCCTTCCGCAGCGCCGATCAACCGCTCGGCGAGGCGCTGCTTTCAGGCCAGGATCGGCGGATTCATGCGGCGGGACGGCTGAAACGCGACACCTGGCGGGGCGGCGATGCCGTGGAACTACATATTGAGGATGCCGCAGCGGCCGACTGAGCGGCTGGCGGGTCCAAATATCGCGCAAAAGTCGCACAAATTGCTGATCTGGGTACTTGAACCAATCCCACATGCAGTGTACCAAACGCATCCGCAACGCAGCCGCGTGCGGTTATGCGCGCCCTTCGTCTATCGGTTAGGACGCCAGGTTTTCAACCTGGAAAGAGGGGTTCGACTCCCCTAGGGCGTGCCATTTTGTTCACCTTTTTGGTGCACTTTGATCTCTGATTACTTCAGGGACACGCGGCAATTCCGATGCTTGCTCACCAAATCGAGACAAATCTGACCGACGGACGGTACGACGCCGCCATTGCGTTGTCCGAAGTGCCGGAGCGCCTTGTTCAGTTTCTGGAGATCTACGAGGACCTGCGCGGCGACAGGCTGGCGCCGGCCCGCAGCGATCTTGATCTGCGGCGGCTTGCGCGCCTGCTGCCGGACATCACGATCATGGAACGCCAGGAGCCGGGCACGATTATCTACCGGCTCATGGGAACGGCTGTTGCCGAGCGCCTGGGCGCGGACCTGACCGGGCACAACTTCCTCAACTATCTCGGGCCGACCGAACGCGACCGGATTGATCTCGGCATTGCAATTGTTTCCGAGATTCCGTGCGGCACTTTCTCGATCTACGAGAACCAGTACGCCTCTGGGATCGGCGCACGTGCGGAATCCCTTGCCCTGCCGCTCGATGGCGGCAGCGGAGAGCCGCCATTTCTGATCATCGGCCTGCACTCCAACCAGACGCCGGAATCCTACGGCAAGGCGCACGAGGAAAGCGTCATCGGTACCCATTGGCGCGACGGCGTTGTTATTGACCTTGGGCACGGTGTGCCGGATCAATCTGTCATGGACAGGCTGAGGGTCGACATTGACGGAACTGAGTGACAGCGATCTGGCTGCCTTCAAGGCGCGACTGGAATCAGAACGAGACGAGCTGATGGATCAGCAGCGCGCATCTGACAGCGACCGCGCGCCGGTTACCCTTGATCAGCAAAGTGTCGGCCGACTGTCGCGTATGGACGCGATGCAGGTTCAGGCCATGGCCAAGGCCGTCGACGACCGGCGCAAGATCGCCCTCAATCAGATTGACACTGCTCTGACGCGTCTGGAGAGCGGCGACTTCGGATACTGCATACGCTGCGATGAGCTGATTGCACGCAAACGTCTGGAGCTCGACCCCAAACTGGCAACCTGCGTAGCCTGCACTGCCTAGCGCTTACTCTGCCGCCACCGTCGCCGCCACGTCGATGGATATGGTCACCTCGAGTGCGACGGTCGCACCTGTCACAAAGTCCCCCTGTCCAACGCCGTACTCGGTCCGGTCAATTGTCACACTGCCTTGCGCACGCACGCCGTCGCCTGACGGCGAAAGGGCAAAGGGCAGGGTGATGGACCGGGTCGTCCCGCGCATGGTGAGATCCGCATCCATTTCAAATGCGCCATCGCCGGTCTGGCGGAACGCAGTACTCTTCAGTGATGCTTCCGGAAATTCACTGGTCGCGAACCACTCAGATCCCTTCAGGCTGCTGTCGCGTGTGTCGTCGCCGGTATCGACGCTGGTCATGTCAATCGTCACGGACGCAGACGCCGCTTCCAGCGCAGCTTCGTCAAACTCGATATCCGCGTTCCAGCTGCCGAACGATCCGGGCACGACCGAGCCGAACACGGTTGCTTCAAAGCCCAAGGTGCTCGCCTCACTGTCCACCACCCATTGGGACGCAGCGGCGGGCAGGGCAAACAGAGCAAGCGCGCCCGACAGGAGGGCAGAAGCAACCAGTGTCCTGAGGTTCATGAGGCCGTCTTTCGTTCGTTTTCCAGGCGTTCATCAAATGCGGCGCGCGAAAGGGGGAGCATCTTCAGCAGAACAGTGTCGCGCAGCTGGATGTGATGGTAGAGCGCGGCGGCCACATGCAAAACGAAAAGTGCCACCATGGCGTTTGCCGCAATCTCGTGGGTTTCGGTGAAGATGCCTTCGAGTGCCTGCTTGTCAGGCGAGGTGGCGATGAACTCGATATGCGGCAGGGTGAAGAGGCCAAACACCACTGTGGGGATGTTGAGGCTTGAGGCCGACACCATGGCCCAGCCGGCCAGGGGCACCAGCAGCAGCAGGCCGTAGAAGCCCCAATGGGTGAGGCGTGCGGCTGTACGTTGCAGGGTGGTCATGCCCGGAGGCAGCGTCGGCTGCGGGTTGGCGACGCGCCAGACCAGCCGGACGACTGTCAGCAGCAGCACGGTGATCCCGAACGACTTGTGCAATTGATAGAGTTCGAACTGCTGCAGCGACGGCTTCATGTCTTCCATGATGGTGCCGACGATATAGAGCCCGATCACGGCGGCTGCGATCAGCCAGTGAAGGGTGATTGCCACAACGCCGTAGCGCGTTTCGTCATTCATCAGTGACCGTGCCATGGGGCCTACCTCATGGTCTGTTCGGGGGAGAGGCGTTGGATGCCGCCGTTGCTTCTGAGAATGTCGGGGTCCAGCGCCGGGCTGCCTCGACGCCGGCCAGATAGTCCGGGCGCGGAATACGGTTCCTGACATCCGCCAGTTGTTCATCCGAGAGCACAATGACAGTCCCGATGGTCAGACGCAGGGGATTGGTCTCATAGAGATGGAGCCACATCGCGGCGGTTTCATCGGGCAGGTAGCCAATGCCGCGATCGAGAAAATTGATCAGATGAGTCGCTTGGGCATCCGCTAGCCCCGCCTGTGCGGCCTTTTCGATCCACGCCTGTCCCTCCGCAATCTGGCCTGTCTCCATCAGGCAGGTGCCGTAGGTGTTCTGCGCATATTCGTACCCGCGTCCGCGTTCAGCCAGGCGCGCCAGTTCAGGCACAGCTTCGTCGCACTTGCCTTCCCTGGCCAGATCAAAGGGCGTCCAGTACCGGCCCGTGCGCCTTTGCCCTTCTTGCTGGATGGCCTGTTCAGCCTGGCGCCGGCGGACAGTCTCTGATCCGGATTCCCGCGGGTCCGGAGAGGTCTGCGCCGCGGCCTCGGCCACCAAAAGACTGTTCCCAGCGCGTGGGCCTGGCTCCCCGGCGCCCACAATGACAACGGCGAGCGCGACCGCTGCAAAGTGGCTGAGTGCCGCTGATATGGTGAAGTGACCCGTTCCCATGGTGCGGTTCCGTTGTGTGTGCCCCAACCCGTGCTGCCTACCAGTGCCCGACATTCTCCATGGAGGCCCAGGGCTCGACCGGGTCCTTTGATCCGCCCTTCTGCAGCAGCTCGACAGAGATGTTGTCCGGTGAGCGCACGAAAGCCATGCGGCCATCGCGGGGCGGCCGGTTGATGGTCACACCCGCATCCACAAGCTTCTGGCAGGTCGCGTAGATGTCCTCGACCTCGTAGGCGAGGTGGCCGAAGTTGCGGCCCTCATCAAGCTCTTCGTCATCCCAGTTATGGGTGAGTTCGACCTGTGCGGCTTCATCGCCGGGGGCCGACAGGAAGACCAGTGTGAACCGGCCATCTTCAATGTCGAACCGACCACGCTGCTCGAGGCCGAGATGATCACAGTAGAACGCGAGGGACGCATCCAGATCACGGACGCGGACCATTGTATGCAGATACTTCATTCAGTCTCTCTTCACGGGAGGGGCGGTTTGCCCAATTGCCGCCGCCCGCTATCTTGCAGGCAGAGTTGACCCGATGATTGCCCAATGCGCGGCGCGGGTCAAAGCAGCGGACCCAGTCTTCACAGCAATATCACCGGACCTGCCGATGTCAGCCGAACTCAAGGACCTTGTCGACAATGCGAACCGGGTGGTCGTGTTTACCGGGGCAGGTATTTCCACGGAATCGGGCATTCCCGACTTTCGCAGTCCCGGCGGGTTGTGGACACAGAACAAGCCGATCTACTTCCAGGATTTCATGGCCTCGGAAGCCATGCGCATCGAGGCGTGGCAGCGCAAGTTCAACATGGATGACAGTTTCACGAATGCACGCCCCAATGCCGGTCACATGGCCATTGCGCGGCTGGTTCAGACCGGCAAGGTGACGGACGTCATCACCCAGAACATCGACAATCTGCATCAGGATTCGGGGATACCCGAAGACAAGGTCATCGAGCTGCATGGCAATACAACTTATGCCAGGTGTCTCAACTGCGGCACGCGGCACGAAATCGATTTCGTCCGCAGCGGGTTTGAAAAAGACGGCGTGCCGCCGCCTTGTACCGCGTGTGGCGGCATTCTCAAGACCGCCACCATCTCCTTCGGGCAGAGCATGCCGGAGCAGGAAATGATGCGGGCGGAAGCGGCGACACTCGCCTGCGATCTGTTCCTTGCCATCGGATCGTCCCTGGTCGTGTACCCGGCTGCCGGCTTCCCGATAATCGCCAAGCAGAACGGGGCCGGTCTGGTGATCATCAACCGCGAAGAAACAGAGATGGATGAAATAGCGGACCTGGTGGTCAATGCCGAAGCAGGCCTCACGCTCTCTGCGTTGTTGCCGACGAACTGACTATTCGGCAGCTGCGGGACGCTCCGGCAGCTCAAGCAGCGGCTGCTGCATCTGGTCCGGTTCCCGGTCCGTCGTGAAGTCACAGGCCATCGGCAACAGCGTGCGCGGGTCATAGACGGTGCGCCGGACAAGCGGTCCAATCATCAGATCCCTGTTGCGTGCAACCAGTTCCGTATCATCCGCCGGCATCTCGTTGGTGACGAGCATATAGCGGTCATGAACGCCGTCACGGTTGGCCACGGGCATCATGAACTGTTCGATCAGCATATCGATGCCGCTCTTACGGCGGTAGCTGCGCAAGGACTGGCTGAGCGCGTGCTGCTCGAACATGAACGCGTAAAACGCATGCAGAAAGTCATGCTCTGAGTCCGGGTAGACGGATTTGACCTCACGGCCGGTCGCATCTTCGCCGAACGCGTCCACAAGTGCAGTCCCCACAAGGGTAATGACATACCGTGCATCCGGCATGCGGCGGAACATGGATGTGTAGGGCAGGAACGGTTTCATCTCGACGGCGCCGAACTCGGTGGCATCCGGAAACAGCTTGTCGCCGCGGGCCTGAAGCCACTGTTTCAGGGCATCCTTCGATGTGTCTGCGTAGAGCATGGATTGCCGGAACTGTCGTTGACATACGCGGTCCAAAAAGGACTGCGTGTACGTCCAAACACTCGCAGCAGAAGGTGAATAACACCTTAGAAACAAAGGTGAATTTACTCCCCTAACAACTTAGGGGTACGGGGTCAGGCCCAGCCGCCCGACGCGGCGATGATCTGCCCGGTGAAGAAGCCGCCATCGTCAGATGCGAGTTGTGCCACCATGCCGGCGACCTCTTCAGGCTTGCCCAGCCGACCGAGGGGAATGTTCTTCAGAATCTTTGCCGCCTTGTCGGCGTCTGCCATCAACTCCGGCGGGAAGTAATCCGGGTTCGCCACGAAGTTCGGAGCGATGGCATTCACCTGAATGTTGTTCGGACCCAGCTCCTTCGCCAGCGCCTTGACCGCGGCGTTCATCGCCCCGCGTGCGGCGCAATACATTGAGTAGTTGGGCAAGCCATTGAGTGGCGCCGCGGAGGTCAGGAACACGATCTTGCCTTGGCCACGGGGCTTCATGCGTTTGGCAACCTCGGAGGCGAATGCGAAGGGCTTGAACACCAGCGCCTCGAAGGTGTCGCGAAGGTCACCTTGATCGACGGCGTCGAGCGATGCCCGCAGTGCCGGGAAGGCATCATTGCTGGCGAGCAGGTCGATCGATCCTGCCTTCTGCTCCACATGCGCCACCACGTCTGCCGCATCCTGAATGTCCAATGCATGGATGCCGCTACCCAGACCCTCAAATGCTTCTCGTTTCGCCGCGTCGGTGAAGACCGCGTCCACGGCGTAGACCGCATAGCCGTCTGCGGAGAGGCGGCGGGCAATGGCGTCGCCCACAAAGTGGGTGGCGTCAGTCAGGATGGCAGTCTTTGTGTCGGTCACGAGAAAAAGCCCTTGCGTTGCGTGTGTGGTCGGGCACGTTAGCGCGACATACAGACAAGGCAAATGTCCGGGGAGGGGTGCATGTCGAAGCCGTGGTGGCAGGGGGCTGTCGTCTATCAGATTTATCCGCGCAGCTATATGGATACGGACGGAGACGGCATCGGTGATCTGGAAGGCATTCGCCGCAAGCTCGATTATGTGGCGTCACTCGGCGTCGATGCGGTCTGGCTGTCACCGATCTACCCGTCACCCAATGACGACTTCGGCTATGACGTCGCCGACTATGTGGACGTTGATGCCGCAATGGGCGGCATGGCGGCGTTTGACCGGCTTCTGGCCGAAGCTCACGAACGCGGCCTCAAGGTCATCCTCGATCAGGTGCTGAGTCACACGTCAGACCAGCATGCCTGGTTCCAGGAAAGCCACCTTTCAAAGGACAATCCCAAATCGGACTGGTATGTGTGGGCCGATGCGCGCGAAGACGGGACGCCGCCCAATAACTGGCTGGCTGCCTTCGGCGGCGCGTCATGGTCGTGGCACCCGCTGCGCATGCAGTACTACTTCCATCAGTTCCTGCGCACGCAGCCCAAGCTCAATTTTCACAACCCGGATGTGGTGGACGCCGTGCTGGATGTCCTGCGGTTCTGGCTTGACCGGGGCGTCGACGGGTTCCGCCTCGATGTCGCGAATTCCTACGTTCACGACGCGACACTTGCGGACAATACACCTGTCCCGGCTGACGAGCGCGATTTCCTCACCTGGGCGCATCCGCCGCGGCACCAGCACCATGACCGTGACTGGAACCAGCCCGAGAATGTGGCGATCATGACCCGCATCCGGGAGCTGGTGGACTCTTATGACGACCGGCTCGTCTTCGGTGAGTTTGCCGGTGACGACAAAATCCTCGGCCAGTATGCGGGCGGCAATGATCGTCTGCATACGGCCTATACCTTCACGCTTCTTGAGGCCGGGGCCCTTGAGCGCAAAGTGTTTGATACCTACTACACGCGGATCGCTGGACCTGTCGCCGATCTGTTTCCCTGCGTCACCTTCTCCAACCATGATGTCCCCCGGCCGGTCACGCGCTGGGCCAAGGGCCGCGACAAGGCGCGGACGGCGAAGCTGGGGATGGCATTGCTCATGTGCCTGCGCGGCACGGCGCTCATGTATCAGGGGGAGGAGCTGGGTCTCGACGACATCGACACGACCCGCGAGCAGGTGCAGGACCCGTTCGGGACCCTGTACTTTCCGTATTTCAAGGGCCGCGACGGCTGCCGCTCACCGATGCCGTGGACGCCTGATGCAAGGCATGCGGGGTTTACGACCAGTGAGCCATGGCTGCCGCTCGGTCCGGATCATCCGGCCCGGTCCGTGGCGGCACAGGAAGCCGACCGGTCGTCGGTGCTGGCGTTCTCCAGGACTGCCATTGCCTGCCGCAAGGCGCACCCATCATTGCAGGACGGCGACATAACCTTGCTGGAAACCGCTGAAGACGTACTGGCCTTCACCCGTCATGTGGACGGCGAAACGGGCCTTTGCGTCTTCAACTTCGGAGATACGGCGGCACAGGTCGACACCAACCTGTCGGCACAGGCGGTCCTCACCCTCGGGCAGACATCACACGAGGAGGGCCGGGTGACTGTCGAGCCGCTCGGGGCTCATGTGGCGATAAGCGGCGCGTAGCCTGCACGACAGTCGCTACATGTAGCTGACGATCAGCATGACCACGAGCAGGATCGCAACCCACAGCACACCGATGCCGGTACCCCAGGTGGTGGCAACATTGGTCTGCGGACCGGCGGCGGACGACATGCCCTCGAAGGCGCCCCGCAGGCGGGCACTGACAAAATTCTGCCAGCCGGCATAGGCGGTCGACGTGATTGTCATGACCGCGCCGACAATGCCCGGGCCAAGGCGCCGGTAGAGCCAGTCAACATCGATCAGGGCCGAGGGTTCATCCTTCGGGAGCAGGCCCCAGGCACGCGCGGCGGCAAATACCAGCAATGAGAAGGCCAGCGCCTGCATGTGCAGGATCAGTCCGGCGGGATCCATCGGCACGTTGTCCCAATAGGGCAGTGAGCCGATGGCAAGGCAGCCGAAGACCGCGATGGTCATCGCAAGGCGCATGTGCAGGGGTGCTTCTTCGACGGGTTTGTCGTTGGCCCGCTCGCCAAAGAAAGCGGCCGCAGGAACGCGCAAGCCCGCATGGGCCCAGACACCCGCAACCCCGAACAGGGCCAGTGCCGCCACATAGGGTCCGGAGCTCGCCCAGATGGATGTGAGCAGAGCCGGGATGGCCGTGCCGCCTGCGAGGATCGGCAGACCTGCGACGGACAACCCGCCAATCACGGCAAAGAGTGTTGTCCATGGCATCTGCCTTGCGAGACCGCCCAGGTCAGCAGCCGATGCCGTGCCGGTACGGAACAGGACGGCGCCTATCGCCATGAACATCAGCAGGAAGCCGAACACGTTTGCGACAGCGAGCGTCGTTGCTGCGGCCAGAGCTTCGGGCGTCCCGATGCCGATGGCCGTTACCGCAAGGCCGACCTGGCTGATCAGGCCGTAGCAGAGGGTACGGCGCAGATCATTCGCCAGCAGGGCCAGCAGAACCGGGAAGGCGATCATCACCGGTCCCACATAGGTGAGCAGCTGCTCGCCCGGCAGGAAGCGCATCACGGCATAGACCGCCGTCGTGACGCCGAAAACGCTGAGCCATACCGTGCCGCCCGGTGTCGACTCCGGATACGCATCGGTGAGCCAGGCATGCAGGACCGGGAAGGCAGCCTTGATACCCAGCGCGATGATCAGATAGACGCCCGCAGACGTAGCCAGATCAGCCGTAAAGAACGTGATGCTCTCCGTCACCTTGTAGGTGAGCAGGAACGCTTCGAGCAGCAACACCCCGGCGAGGATGTTGGCAACGGCAAAGCGCATGCCCGCACCCAGGGACCGGCTGGTGCCGCCGGTCCAGATCAGGAAGGCGGCGGCGACGGAGGCAATCTCGAAGAAGATGAAGAAGCTCGGAAGGTCACCGGCAAGAACGGCACCCGTGGCGCAGCCTGCATAGACAAGCCCCGCTGCCACAGGAAGACCAGCGCGCTCGTGCCAGCTGAAGACACCGGCAATGGTCGCCGCCGCAAGGAAGCTGACGGCAATGGCAAAGCCGGGTTGTGTGATGTCGAAGGTCGTCACCGTGACACCCAGCATCTCGAACGTCCCGCCCGGACCCGTGGGAAGTGCGAGCAGATGCACCAGCGCGAGCAGCGGTGCTGCGACAGCAATGTAGGGACGCGCCGCACGCGGCAGCAGGGTTGCCAGCAGACCGGCAATGACCATCAGGAAGCCCGGTGACAGACCGTCAAGGGCACCGCCGAATATGTCGGGTGCCACGCTCATCGCGGGTCATCCTTTTCATTGTAGTAGCCGACGCGCCGCCGCAGCAGGAAGCGCAACGGCCAGGCGGCCACGACGGCAACCAGCGCGGCAATGAAGGCTGTGACCGCGGCGCCGAGCGGGATCTCGGAAATGAACGGCATGCCGTCCGCGGGTACCAGCAGCCCGGCAATGGCCAGCCCGATGCAGAGCAGGGCGATAAAGACCAGCATGTTGCGGTCCGCCTGCGGTGTCAGGGCCCAGCCCCAGAAGCCTTTTGGTCTGTCAGACATATCCCGGCCTCCCTCAGTGTCCGCCCGTGAGCGGCGCGATCAGATGCTTGAGCGGACCGACCAGCAACAGGGTCAGGAAACACAGCGCGGCGGTGATGACCGGTGCGATGACGGTGAGCGGATGCGCCTTGATGCGTTCTTCGCCGGGCATGGCCTCATTGAACTGGGCTGCCGGTTCAGCGCGGTCGCCCAGATTGCCGAAGAAGCCGCGGGCCACCACCGGCAGCAGGTACCCGATGGACAGGAGCGAGGCGAGGATCAGCGCGTAGATCACATAGTGTTCGCCGCTGTCCGATGCCGCCATCACCAGGTACAGCTTCACCCAGTCGCCGCCCAAAGGTGGAATGCCGATGATCGCCAAAGCACCCACGGTGAAAGCGCCATAGACCCAGGGCATCTTGCGGCCCAGCCCGTCCATCTCACTCAGCTCTGTCTTGTGGGTCGCCACATAGATGGCGCCGGCGCACATGAAGAGCGTGATCTTGGCGGTCGCGTGCATCATGATCTGCAACGCGCCGGCGGTAACGCCGTAGCCTGACGCCAGCATGGCGCCCAGCGTCACATAGGAGAGCTGGCTGACGGTCGAGTAGGCCAGTCGCGCCTTCAGATTGTCCTTCGTCATGGCGATGATGCCGGCAAAGACGATCGAGAAGGCTGCGACCCACATGAGCCATGTGCTCGCGTCGGTCTCCGCCAGGAAGTCGGTGCCGAAAACATAGACCGTGACCTTGAGCACGGTGAACACACCGGCCTTCACCACGGCCACGGCGTGCAGCAGGGCCGAAACGGGCGTCGGCGCCACCATGGCATGGGGCAGCCAGGGATGGATCGGCACCAGCGCCGCCTTGCCGATACCGAACATGTAGAGGCCGAGCAGCACCGGCAGCAGGGCTTCGTCGATCTTGCCTTCGAGAATGCCACCGACGGCAAAGTCGCCGGTTCCGGCAACCGCGTAGGTCCAGATGATGGCCGGCAGCAGCAGGCCGATAGACGTGGCGAGCAGGATGCCGAGATAGATGCGCGCACCGCGGCGGGCTTCCGGCGTCTCCTTGTGGGCGACCAGCGGATAGGTGGAGAGCGTCAGCACTTCATAGAAAATGAAGAGCGTCAGCAGATTGTCGGCAAGCGCGATGCCCATGGCGGCGCCGAGCGCGATGGCGAAGCAGGCATAGAAGCGCGTCTGGTGCTTCTCGTTGTTGCCGCGCATATAGCCGATGGCATAGAGCGACGTGACAATCCACAGACCACTGGCCACCAGCGAGAAGATGACGCCCAGCGGCTCAAGCTTGAACGCGAGCGGCAGGCCGGGCACGACATCGAACAGGACAAGCCGCGGCGCTTCTCCGGCGAGATAGCCGCCCAGCAGGTGCAGCGTGGTGACGAACAGAGCGAGCGACGTCACCAGCGTCACGGTCTCGCGCAGATTGGGCCAACGGCCGGCCAGCACGATCAGCACGGCGCCGATCATCGGCACAAGCACGGCGATCAGCATGGCCGTGTCAAAACCGATGCCAAGAGGCGATAGCAGGGTCATTGCGCCGCCTCCCCGGGCTCGATGTCGAGGAAGGGCAGGGCTGTGTCCGGCACGTCGACTTCAGGCACGGTGCCATTGCCGTTGAGCAGGGCCTCCGCAACGGCCTGGCCGATGGTGGCAGTCAGCTCGGCATTGATGCCGAAATAGATGCAGATCAGCGCCAGTGTCCACATGGGCAGCAGCATCGCCAGCGGCACCTCCTTGACCGGTTTTGCACCTTCAGGTGCCGGCGTCAGATAGGCCACCTCTACTATGCGCCAGACATAGATGACGGCGATCAGCGAGCTGGCGACCACAAGGAACGCGATGACCCAGTCTCCGGTCTCAAGCGCGCCGAGGATCAGATACCACTTCGAAATGAATCCGACCGTCAGCGGCACGCCGATCAGCGACAGGCCGCCGACCACCATGGCCGCCATGGTCCAGGGCATCTGACGGCCCAACCCGGCAAAGCTCGATACGGCCGTGGAGCCGACGCGATAGACGACGGCACCGGCGACCATGAACATCACGGCCTTCATCGCAGCGTGGTTGAAGAGATGCACCATGGTCGCGGTCAGGCCGGTCACGCTGGCCATCGAGAAGCCGAGCACCATGTAGCCGATCTGCGCGACAGAGGAATAGGCCAATAGGCGCTTGAAGTCCGTCTGGAAGACGGCGACCGCCGACGCAATGAACATGGCCAGCAGTGCCAGCGGCACGAAGATCGTCGACAGGGACAGTTCGACCACCGGGAAGTCATAGCCGAACACGGTGAACATGAACCGCAGCAGCACATAGACCGCCACCTTGGTGGACGTCGCAGCAAGGAAGATGCTCACCACGGACGGCGCATAGGTATAGGCATTGGGCAGCCAGGCATGGATCGGGAACATCGCAAGCTTGAGCCCGAGCCCGACCATGATGAAGGCAAAGCCGGCGCGGACGCTGGTGAGATCACCAAGCGGTTCCAGCTGCACGGCGAGATCCGCCATGTTGAGAGTGCCGGTCGCCTGATAGAGCAGGCCGAGTCCGATGACATAGAAGGTCGCGCCGATGGTGCCCATCACCAGATAGGTGTAACTGGCCGTCAGCGCGCGCCGGTCGCGGCGGGCTCCCATTGCCACGAGCACATAAGTGGCGAGCGACGATACTTCGAGGAACACGAAGACGTTGAAGGCGTCGCCGGTGATGGTCACACCCAGGAGGCCGGTCAGGCAGAGCACGAACACTGTGTAAAACAGCGCCTGCTTGGACGGCTCAATCTCGGCGCGGATGGACCGGCGGGCATAGGGCAGCACGAGGGCACTCGTCGCGGCGATGATCACCAGCACGAAGGCGTTCATCGCATCGACGCGGTACTCGATGCCGAAAGGCGGCGCCCAGCCGCCGAGCGCATAGGAGACGGGGCCGGTATCCATCACCTGCATCAGCAGCAGGACCGACATGGCGAAGCAGAGCAGGGCCGTAAACAGAGCCATGGCCCAGGCCAGGCCGCCGCGGGACAACAGCAGGCAGATCGGCGCCGCCATCATCGGGACGACCACCTGCAACGCAGGCAGGTGCAGCATGATGAAATCCATCATCAGGCGGCTCCTCCACCTGATGCCGGACCGCGCCCGCTGGCGCCACCGGCACGCGGCGAGGCATCGCGGCCCATATCAGCTTCCTGGATATCGTCTTCTTCAACCGTGCCGTAGGCGCGCTGAATACGGATGACCAGGCTCAGCCCGACAGCCAGCGTCGCCACGCCCACAACAATCGCGGTGAGGATCAGCACGTGGGGCAGGGGATTGGAATACAGCGCGTTCGGATCATCCACATAGATCGGCGCCGTGCCGCCGCTGATCTTGCCGACGGAGATGTAGAAGAGAAATACGGACACCTGGAAGATGTTGAGGCCAACCAGCTTCTTCACCAGGTTGCCGCGCGCAACCACGACATAAAGGCCGACCATCATCAGTACGATGACGATCCAGTAATTGTAACGCCCGGTGACGAATTCGAGGAGCGGGGTGTTCTCCATGGCCTACCAGTCCTCGTCGTTGATAGGACCGGCGGCATCGGCAAATCCGTAGAACACCAGCACCATGACCGCCGCCACGGTGAGGCCGACACCGGCTTCAATCAGCAGAATGCCAAGATGCTGCCCGGCAACCGCGTAGTTGACCGGATCGCTGGAGACATAGTCGTAGTCAAGATAGTTGCCGCCCAGCAGCATGGTTGCCACACCGACACCGGCATAGATCAGCACGCCGAGGCAGGCTGCCGTCCGCACCACCCAAAGCGGCATGACCTTCTGGGTCGTCGTCAGGCCGAAGATCAGCGCATAGAGGATGAAGCCGACGGCCACAATCACGCCGGCCTGAAAGCCGCCTCCGGCGCCGAAGTCGCCATGGAACTGGACATAGAGACCGAAGAGGACAATCGGGGCGATCAGGATCTTGGTGATGACGCGCAGAACGATGTGATGATTCATTCGTTCTCCTCCCGGCGGGCGGGCGCCTGGGCCCGTGCGTCGATGGCGCGGCGGATCGGCTTGTGCCCGAGCAGCGCCAGCACACCGACACCGGCCATGAACACCACCACGACCTCACCAAGGGTATCGAAGCCGCGATAGCTGGCGAGGACCGCCGTCACGATGTTCGGCACGTCGATAACCTCGGGCGTCTCCTCGATGTAGTAGGGCGCCACATGCGTCTGGGCCGGCGCTTCGGGATCTCCGAAGGCAGGCATGTCGAGGGTCGAATAAAGAAGGGCCATTCCCGTGGCGATCACCACCAGCAGAGGGACGGTCTGCGCCTTGCGCGCGACAGGTTTTTGCGTCTGCGATGTCAGCGCCAGAGTGCCGAGCATCAGCACGGTCGAGATGCCCGCGCCAACGGCGGCTTCGGTGAACGCCACATCAGGCGCATCCATGGTGATAAACAGGCCGGCGGTCAGCAGGCTGAAGACCCCCGACAGCATGGTAACGACGAACAGATGGTCGAGCCGCACGATCTGGATCGCCACGGCGGCCAGCAGCGTGAACAGCACCAGGTCGATGATCAGGGCACTCATTTCAGGGGTCATGCGCCGCCCCCGTGTTTCGGCGTGTCGCCGGCTTCACCTGGCTTCAGGTCCTTGCCGAGCAGCGGCCGCAGCCCGGCTGTCCAGGCGGCGTTGGCGACGGCATGGGTCGAGGTAGGGCTGGTAAAGAACATGAAGAAGCCGATGGCGATGATCTTTACACTGATCAGGCTGAACCCTGTCTGCAGCAGCATGGCCAGCAGGATCAATTCCGCACCCAGCGTGTCAGTCACGCCCGCCGCGTGCATGCGTGAATAGAAGTCCGGCAGGCGCAGGACGCCGATGGAGCCCACGAGCAGGAAGAAGCTGCCGCCTGCGAGCAGAATGCCTGTCGCAATGTCGAGGATCATCTCGATCATGACGACACCCCGCTCTTTTCTTCAGGCGAGTCCTCGGAGATGTCGCCCAGCGCCCGGTAGCGGAAGAACTTCAGAACCGCGATGGTGCCGACGAAGTTGATCAGCGCATAGAGAAGCGCGATGTCCATGAAGTCCGGCCGTTCGGTGACGAAGCCGACCAGTCCGATCAGCAGCACCGTCTTGGTGCCGAAGGCGTTGAGCGCCAGCACGCGGTCATACAGGCTGGGCCCGGCAAAGAGGCGCACGAGCATCAGCAGCATGGCGGCGAGAAGGGCGAGGCTTGCAGCGAAAAACATGAAGGACCGTCCTACCGCTGCTCGATTTCGCTGACGCGGCGGTCCATGGCCGCGAGACCCGACTCATCGGCGAACTGGCTTTCGAGCGCATGCACGATGAACTCGTCGCCGTCGGCATCGATGGTGACGGTGCCGGGCGTGAGCGTGATCGAGTTGGCGAAGGTGACGCGGCCGATATCTGATGTCTGAGTCGGTCTGACGCGAATGATGGAGGGATCGATCTGCAGCTTCGGCGACAGGAGAATCCGTGTCACCGCAATGTTGGCCTTGACGATTTCAGCCTGCAGCCAACCCCAGTAGCGCGCGGTGCCGAAGCGCATCTGATTGGGGACACCTTCCGAATCAAGAACATCCATTCGGGCGACGAGGAAGGTGATCGCAATGGCGGACCCGGCGCCCAGGGCAATCCACAAAGGCTTGTAGACGCCTGACAGCAACAGCCACAGACCAAAAAGCCCCATAGCGAGTAAGAGCCCGCGCGTCATTGTGGTTCAGTTCGCTCCCTCGAACCCGATTATGCCCCCGGTGTCGGGCCTTTGATAATGCGCGTGTCATCAGAAGGCCAGCAGAACCGGACTGAAAAGCGAAAGAATCCGTATCGGGCAGGGACCGATGCACGGCCAGATTGCGGACTGCCGTACAAACACTTCTCCCCACATTTCGAGTGTGTTATCTTGACGCACTTAACAAAAAGGCGGCTCGAAACGAAGCTCGTCAAAGATCAAGCAATGCGGCGTGTAAAGAAGACCGCAACAATAAGCGAAATCGCCGGGGGTCAGGGTGGCGGAAACGCAAATGCACGTACAGGGAGAGTCCGCTAACGACGCAGAACTCGCGTTCAAGGTGACAGGCGTCGTCAAGTGGTTTGATACAACAAAGGGCTATGGCTTCATCGTCCCCGAAGACGGTTCGGGCGACATCCTGCTGCACATGTCCTGCCTGAAGCAGGCCGGTCTGGAAGCAGCCAGGGAGGGTGCGACGGTCGCATGCGAGGCGGTCAAGCGTGCCAAGGGCACCCAGGCTCTGCGCGTCCTCGAAGTGGACGACAGCACGGCCAAGGAGGTGCCCGTTCCCGCAAGTCAGCCGAAGGCGAACGGCGCGGCCCGCAGTCCGCGTGTCGTGGCCGTCGGCGATCAGGAGCCGGCAACGGTCAAATGGTTCAACCGCGCCAAGGGCTATGGCTTCGTCACCCGCGGTGACGGCACGCCGGATATCTTCGTCCACATGGAAACCCTGCGGGAAGCCGGGATCCGTGAGCTGCGTCAGGGCCAGGATGTCCTTGTGCGCTTTGGCGAGGGGGACAAAGGCCTTATGGTCGCGACCATTGAAGTGGTGGGCGACTAGGGCGTAACGGCTGGCGTCAGTGCCCGTGTGTTCAAGGATGCCGAGGCGGGGCCGTCCCTGCGTAGATTCATGCGTCTAGTCTTTGCTGCGCTGCTGGCGTTTCCACTGCTTGCGACGATCCTCTCGGCCTGCTCTGAAGCAGCGCCGCCTGCTGCGGCAACGTCAGAGCTAACAATCGAAACATCAACCGGCCAGCATGTCTTCCAAGTCGAGCTTGCCGACACCGATGAAGCACGCCGCCGCGGGCTCATGTTCCGCACCGAGCTGGCGCCGGACGCAGGCATGCTTTTTGACTTCGAGAGTCCGCGCGTTCTGACCATGTGGATGCGCAACACGCCGCTACCGCTCGACATGATTTTCATCTCGGATACCGGCCGCGTGGTGCATGTTGCCGAAAACACGGTGCCCTACTCGGAAGCGATCATTTCATCCCGTTTCCCGGCGCTGTCCGTCTTCGAGGTCAATGCCGGCACAGCACAGCGTATCGGCCTCAGGACGGGTGATCTGGTGCGCCACCCGCTGTTCGACATGTCTGATGACGGCAATGGGTGACAAGAGACGGACGGTGGGGTACCTCCGGCGGCCATGACCACCAAGACATCGAAACCGGATGCCGCGCCCAATCCGCCCGACGGATTTGAGGAAAGCACCAATCGCGGGCCGTTCACGACCCATAACGGGCCGTTCTTTCACCGCATCAACGAAGACGGCAGCTTCTCGCATGGCTTTCGCGCCGCCGAACAGCACTGCAACGGCATGGGAATCGTTCATGGCGGGCTCATTACCGCCTTTGCCGACGGCCTGATGGGGACTGCCGTATGGCGGGAGACGCAGATCGTCGGCCTGACAATCCGCCTCAACGCGGATTTCCTGTCCATCGCCAAGGTGGGCGACTGGGTGGAGGGCACGGCAACGGTCACCCGGGCCACCCGGTCGGTCGCCTTCGTGGAGGCCGATGTGGCCGTCGGCAGCCGCCCGATCCTGCACGCGACCGGCGTCTTCAAGCTCATGCCGCGGCACAAGAAGCGCTAGCCGGTCTGTTTGCACTGAGTCTCAATTCAACGCACTCTTTGGTTGACTGACACCCAACTGACAGCGAGCCAAGTCATGCGATATGTGGTCGGACCCCTGCTGATTGCAGCCGCCTTGGGATATGGCGCGATGCCATCAGCCGCACTGCAGATAAGTAATCTGCGACAGGCTGTAGACACGTGTCGGTCCGAGGTCCAAAACAATGCAGCGGACATCCTGTCGGCGTGCGAGAGGGCAGTCGAACTGGCCCCACTCCAAGCAGAGAAACCGGACCAGGTTATCTCTGCGGTTCGCATCTATCAGGGAAACCTGTTGTCGGAGTTGGGCAGGCCTGAAGAAGCCTTGTCGGCATTCGACGACGCGATAGAGCATCAGCCAAACCTTGGAGCAGGCTATGCCATGCGCGGCCTGTTCCAATTCGAGCAGGAGCAGTTTGACGCGGCACTCGCTGACCTCACCCAAGGCATCGAGCTCGGGCACGAGACGCCGGGACTCCTGTACCTGACCGGGATTCTGCACCAGAAGGCGGGCTCCTGGCGGGATGCGCTGCGGCAGTATCAGGCGGCACTCGCTGGAGACCAATCAAATGCCGACTATCTGAATGCCGTCGCCTGGACCCATTATCTCCTGGGTCAAAGCCAGGAGGGAGTTTCAGCTGCTCAGCGTGCGATCGAGATCGACCCCAAGGCAGCCTTCATCGACACGCTTGCGCACATACGGATGGATCTCGGTTCCGGCGAAACCGCTGAGCGGCTTTTCCGCCAGGCAATGGAGGCAGGGGGCCGTGAACAGGTCGAGACCTATCAGCAATTCCTGAGCGAGTTGGGATTCTACACCGGGCCGGTGACCGGCGACCTCGATGACGCAACGCTGTCGGCCCTCCGGAGGTGCATCGACGCAAATTGCCGACTCGATCAGGGTGCCCGCCAGTAGGACTTGCAGGGAAAGGCCGCTTGGGCCAATGTCCCGCTCCCCGCCGCAACCAGCGCCCTCATGCGCAGTTTCCGGCGGTCCGGTCGGGGCATGGCGCAGCCTGGTAGCGCACCTGTTTTGGGAACAGGGGGTCGCAAGTTCGAATCTTGCTGCCCCGACCATTTTTCTTTTTATTTCAATCTATTATCGGCATTTTCTTCCAGTTTCGAAACGCCTAAAACCCTGTGACAAGTCAGTGTATTGCGTCCGCGTGCCGGGCATGCGACTGCTTGAGCGCTTGGATCGACTGACAGTCGGTCATATCTTTGTAACTTAGTGACGGCGAGAATCGCCGCGCAGACCTAACTACCGGTTGAAAGGCCTCGTTTTCCGTGACCCCTCCCGCAACAGCCCAGGCGACCGTGAAACGCAAGGCGGCAACGCCGGCGGCACGCGGGGGCACGCCAAAGGCGCGGGCACCGGAGGCCAAGCAGGCGCGGGCGGAAACGCTGCTCAAGGCGGCGGAGGATGCGCTGCTGGAAGGGTCCTATCACGACATCACGATGATGGATGTCGCCCGGCGTGCGGGGCTCGCCAAGGGCACCGTCTATCTCTACTACCCGAGCAAGGAAGCGCTGTTCATGGCGGTGCTGAGCCGCAAGCTTGATGGCTGCTTTGACATCATCGAGACCGAGTTGGGGACGGGCCGCCATTCGCCAGATGATGTGGCGCGCGTTCTGACCCGGGCGCTGTTGCAGCCGCATGCGCTGCTGTCGCTGCTCAGCCTGCTGTTCAGCCAGCTTGAGCCCGGCGCCGGGATCGATGCCCTTGTGGAATTCAAGCGGTATCTCACGGAACGCATGACGCGCATCGGTCAGATCATCGAACAAGCCGCCGGGCTGAGCGCCGGCATGGGCACGAAGGTCCTGCAGCGCGGCAACGCCATGGCCATTGGCCTGCAGCAGTTCGCCTCCGCCCCGACGGACGTGATGGATCAGGTGTATGAACGGGCGCCCGAACTACGCCATGACCCGATGGACGTCGAAGCAGAACTGACCGACTCGATCGCCGACATCATCAGAGCGAAAACAGCCAAGGTCTGACGCCGCGGGCGCTTCACGCCTGTGACACGTCAAACCGGTTGCACGAAGCCGCTGTTTTCCGCCATACATCGGCGCAGAGCAGACGAGTCCGGCTCACGCGAGCCGGTAGGATGATTGCAGGGGAACGCAGAAAGCATGGTTGCGCGCATTTACAGGCCGGCCAAGACGGCCATGCAGTCCGGCACCGCCAAGACCCATCTCTGGATTCTGGAACATGAGCCGGAGAGCGCCCGTGAAATCGACCCGCTGATGGGCTGGACGAGCTCTGGCGACATGAACGCGCAGGTGCAGCTGCGCTTCGCCACTAAGGAAGAAGCTGTCGCCTACGCGGAGCGCCAGAAGATCCCGTATCACGTGTTCGAAGAGCAGCCGCGTGCCGCACGCCCCAAGGCCTATTCAGACAATTTCAGATCGGACAGGGTCGACGGCAACTGGACGCATTAGGCGCCGGCCCCTTTGCCCGCCGCACAAGCGCCCGTAGCTCAACCGGATAGAGCAACGGCCTTCTAAGCCGTAGGTTGCAGGTTCGAGTCCTGCCGGGCGTGCCAATCCTTCAGGGATGGTCGCTCTTTTTTCCAAGGGCGGCGGCTTACTTGAACCGCTTGCGCAGGATGCCGCTCAGCGCATCCACGAGCGTCACAGCGACCAGGATCACGATCATGATTGCGCAGACCTGCGGGTAGTCCAGCAACCGCAGGGAGCCGACGAGCTCTGTGCCGATGCCGCCCGCGCCAACCATGCCCATTACGGTGGAGGCGCGGAAATTGTACTCCCAGCGATACATGGTGACGTCGGCGAACTGGGTAAACACCTGTGGGAGGACACCGTGGGCTATCACCTGCAGGGGCGAGGCGCCTACGGCCTGTGCCGCCTCGATGGGCGCCGGGTGGGCATGCTCAATGGCTTCTGCATAGAACTTGCCGACCATGCCAACCGAATGCAGGCCAAGGGCCAAAACGCCGGGCAGCATGCCAAACCCCACAGCGGCCACAAAGATAATGCCCATGATCAGTTCAGGAATAGACCGCAAGGTGTTGAGCACCATGCGCGCCACCCCAAGGGTTATGGGTCCGGGTGCCGTGTTGCTGGCAGCGAGAAAGGCGAGGGGAACAGAGAACAGGACCGCAACGAATGTGCCAGCAACCGACATGGCGACGGTGTCGATCATCGGTGAGATCCAGGCTTCCCAGCGGCGGAAGTCGGGTGGGAACATTTCGAGACCAACCACGCCGATGGCAGGCAGGCCGTCTGACAAACGTCCATAGTCCAGCAGACCACTCACCCAGAGGCACACGAAGATGGCGACCATCACCAACGCCACCTGGAGGGTCAGGACCATGCGGCCGCGCCGCTCTTCCGCGAGAACCAGATGGAGATCTTTCTTATCTCGCGTCGAGACTGTCGATTGCATGCTCATAACCAGCTCCAGATGAAACGCCGGATCGCGCGACGGGCCTTACTCGCCCTGCACGTTCTTGCGAATGTCGCGGATGATGTCGTAATCCGCGTCAGCGATGGCTGCGAAGCCATCCGCCTTGAAAGGCGTCAGCACGCCGTCAGCAGCCGCATCACCCTTCTTCAGACCGAGGAAGGCTTCACGAATGCCGGTCTGTAGCTCTTCGGTCATGTCCGTGCGCATTACCCACGGGTATTGCGGGATGTCGGCTGAATACCCAAGCACCACGACCTTGCTGTCGTCGATCTTGCCGTTGGACACCAGGCGCTCGAAGATCGGACGGCTCAGGCCGCCGACCTGGGCATTGCCGCGCTGAACGTTGATCGCCACCGCGTCATGTGCACCAAGGAAGTTTTCTTTGTAGTCCTCACCCGGTTGGATGCCGGCCAGCATCATCGTGTATTTCGGGGCGAAGTGGCTGGAGGTTGACGCCTGGTCGCCAAAGGCGACATCCAGGTTCTTGCCCTTCATCTCTTCAATCGAAGAAATACCGGCGCCTGCATTTGCGATGATGACGGACTGATAGGTAGTGGCACCGCCCTTGAGCCGGGCTGCGAACGGAGTGATGTCCAGGTCGCCGCCGGTCATCCTGTCCTTGGCGATGGTGTAGGAGGCCGGACCGAAATAGGCCACGTCGATACGACCAAAGCGCATGGCTTCGATCATTGATGAGTAGTCAGTGGTCACGATCAGTTCGATATCACGACCAAGCTTGTCTTCCAGATAGGCCGCGAGCGGCTTGTTGTCCTGAATGACCGTTGCCGCATTTTCGTCGGGCAGCAGGGCCACCTTCAGCGTATCGGGATTGTGGGTGCCAACGGCCATGGCAGTGGTGGCCGCTGCACTGAAGAGGCCGGCAAGGGCCAGTTTCGCAAGTGCCTTGAATCGTATCACAGGTTCCCCTCCTTCTGGGTAGATGACCGGCCGGGGGATATCCAGGCCGGCTGTTACGCACGCCCCTAACGAGGCGGGCCGTAGATCTGCTCAAGCATCTGTTCCGTCAGCCCCGACGGCGGTCCGTCAAAGACAACAGCACCGTGAGACAGCCCCACGATGCGATCGGCGAACTGGCGGGCGTATTCGAGCTGATGCAGGCTGATGATTGCGGGAATGCCGTCCTGTCGGCAGACGTCACGCAGCAATGTCAGCACTCGGACGGATGACGCCGGGTCGAGCGATGCAACGGGCTCGTCCGCAAGTATGATGTGAGGTTGTTGGGCAATGGCGCGGGCGATGCCGACGCGTTGCTGTTGGCCACCGGACAGGGCATCGCAACGTTGCAGCGCCTTGTCGAAGAGGTCGACGCGGTCGAGGCATTCAAGTGCCCATTCGCGTTCCGAGGCCGGCAGCGGCAGCAGGCTGCGCAGAAAAGAGTAGGTCCCCACGCGGCTCAACAGCACGTTCTGGAGCGCGGTCAACCTGGCAATCAACTGATGCTGTTGGAACACCATACCCGTGCGCTGTCGATGAGCACGGACAGCCTTCGCGGATTTAAGCGGACCCACATCCCGAACAGCAACCGTGCCAGCAGATGGGCGCACCAGATGATTGATGGCCCTTAGCAGAGTTGATTTACCGGCGCCTGATGGCCCCAGCAGCACGGTGATCTGATCATCGTAAAACGCAATATCCACGGGCTTCAGAGCGAGGAACTCCTTGCCGTAGGTGACCTCTACATTGGTCAGCTCAATAAACGGTTTTCTGTGCGTCGGTCGTTCCAGGATTTCCGAAGGCGTTTTCTTAAGCACTGCAGATCCTTACCGGCTGTAACCCGACGGCATCCTTTGTCGGGGAATGTCCCATCAGTCTCAGTTATTATGTTTCTCAATTGATCTCGTCTGATCTTCACGATATTAAATAGCTGTGACCGATATCAGTTTTGTGAAACCGGCACGTCTTTTTCGGCACGCGCCAGTTGGGATGAGTTGAGCAGGGCGGAACTCATGAGTTTCAAGACGGTTGTCACACACCCGATAAACGCCTCTGCGCACCGGCTGCTTGCAACCACCGGCCCGGTTGTCGTGAACGACAGCGGGCACCCATGGGATGCTAAGACCCTTCGGGCGCAGTGTCGCGACGCTCAGGCGGTCATGGTGTTCATGACGGAACGGATCGACCGGGACTTTGTGGCGGCCTGCCCGGATTTGCGGATCGTTGCCGGGGCCCTTAAGGGCTACAACAATATTGATGTTGCCGCCTGTACGGATGCGGGCGTGCTTTTGACAATCGTACCGGATCTGTTGACCGCGCCGACGGCCGAACTGACGCTAGGCCTTATGATTTCAGTTGCGCGCAATGTCGGCCCGGGGGATCGCTTTGTTCGCAGTGGAGACTTTAAGGGATGGCGTCCGCACTTTTATGGCCGCTCCATCAATGGCTCAACGGTTGCGATCATCGGTGCGGGTGCTGTCGGCCAGAGCATTCTCGGCATGCTGGCAGGTTTTGACTGCATACGGCTGTACACGGATCACAATCGTCTGCCAGCGGAACAGGAACGGGCGCTGGGGTGCCGCTATGTAAGCCTTGATGAGGCACAGGCCGAAGCTGACTTTCTGTTACTGGCGCTCCATCTGTTACCGGACACGCTTCACATGGTCGACACCGCCTTCCTCAACGGCATGAAACCTGGCAGCTTTCTTATCAATCCGGCGCGCGGTTCCCTCGTAGATGAAGCCGCTGTGGAGAATGCGTTGGCCTCTGGCCAGCTCGGCGGTTATGCGGCCGACACGTATGAAATGGAAGACTGGTCACTACCGGACCGCCCCTCAACCATTCACGCCGGATTGCTTAGCTCCAAACAGACAGTCCTGACACCCCATATTGGCTCTGCGGTGTCATCGGTCCGTGAACAGATTGAGGTGTCAGCGGCTCGAAGCATTGTAGCGGTCGCCCGGGGTGATGTTCCGCAGACCGCTGTCAATGAACCCGGCTTGGCTTCGTTCGCGGCGGCGGGAGAACGCGCGTGATCAATTTGTCTTTTGTTCAGACCTTCGTGGCCCTTGCGGAGACAGGCGGCTTCAGCATTGCTGCGCGACGGCTTGGGCTGTCGCAGCCCACCGTGTCCCAACATGTCCGCAAGCTTGAAGAAGCCGTCGGCGCCCAACTGATTGAGCGGCATAATTCCCGCTGCACGCTCACCGGACGTGGTGAAGCCCTGCTGCCGCATGCCCACGCGCTGCTCAAATCAGCAGAGCGCTTCGCCCACGCAGCCACGCCGGAGGAACTGACAATCGGCTGCAGTGGTAACATTGCCTCCTACTTCATCGCTCCGGAGCTGAAGGCATTTGTCGAGCAGGTCTGCCCGGACTTGGGCTGGAAGATCTACACGCATTCAAATCCGGGGCTGCTTGATGCCTTACGGGCGGGAATCATTGATGTAGCGGCCATGGAGTGGCCGGCGCCGGAGGAGGGGCTTCAGACGCATCTATGGCGCGAAGAAGACCTGGTTGTCATAGCCAGCCCGAAACATGAATTCGCAGCGAAGGGGCAGATCAGTTTCGCTGAGCTTGAAAAGCTTGACCTGATCGGTGGAGAGAGTGGCAGCGGCACGGCAAGCGCCTTGCGGCGCACCTTCGGCCTCAAGGCTGACCGGTTGAGGGTTGTTCAGCACCTTCAAAGCACCGAGGCCGTCAAAAGTGCGGTGCGGGCCGGGCTGGGCTATTCCATCGTGCTACGCCGCGCGGTCGAGAACGATCTGGCGGAGGGGCGGCTTGTGGAACTTAGGCTGGGGAAGAAGAAGATCAGCAAGAGCTTTCACCTCACAGCAGCGAATGACATTCCAGGGACAGCGCCTGCCGCCCGTCTGATTGAGTTCCTGAAGAGCGCCTGATGCCGCGGTTATAACAGTGCTAACACGCCAACGTGATCCGTGTGACGCAGGTGTAACTTTCGGTTGAAGGTTTGGTTCCGCCACGTTTTCACCCTAGATCAGCTGTAGGACACAGTTGTTGCCCGTTCATGTGCAACAGACAAAAATGAGGACGGTTGGTCTGGGCCTGCACCCTTTACTCCCGAAGTGAAGCCGCAGGCCGACCAACTGCAGACGACAAACAGGTGAGGACGGATATGACACGCAACTCTCGGCACGCGGCACAGGCGGAAGGCATGCCGTGGACGCGGATGGCGCTGGCGACGGCCATGCTGACGGCCGGCGCCCTGGTCTGGACCAGTCTGGCGCAGGCAAATCCGCCGGTGATGGACGCGGCGGAAAACGAAGCTGACGCGCTGGAAGCCGCCTCAGAGCCGCAGGCGGAAGCGCCGGCCCCGGAAGCACGGCCCCTGGCCGGCGGTGAAGACGAAGCCGTGGCCCGTGTCGTGGCCGCGGCAGAACGGACAGAAGCTGGCGGCCATGAGCTCTATCGCCGCGGGCTGTATCCGGAAGCTCTGATGGTCTGGGAAGAGGCGGCAGAAGCCGGAGATGCGGGCGCCGCTTACCGTATCGGCGCCGCCTACATGGACGGCCAGTCTGTCTCTCATAGTTTCGATAACGGCCTCAAATGGCTGCGCCGCGCCGCGGAGATGGGCGATGGGCGCGCCATGGGCGACCTTGGCAGTGCCTATGACTGGGGCTTCGGCGTGCCGCAGGACCGAGCAAAGGCAGCCGAGTGGTTCGAGAAAGGCGCCCTGCGTGGCCACGCAGCGAGCCAGTACAATGTCGGCGTCCTGTATGAAGAAGGCGAGGGCGTCGAGCAGGACCTTGTGAAGGCCTACATGTACTACATCCTCGCGGACCGGAATGGCTTCCCGAAGTATCCGGCGGAAGCCATAGAGGACCTGACACCGAAACTGACAAACGATCAGATCAAAAAAGGTGTCGATGCAGCGCGGGCATTTGAGCCGATTTAGCCTTTAGGCCCGGAATTCAGCCATTATTTACCGGAAGGGCCTATCCACCTTTCCCGTAATTCATCTTCATTTCGGCCGGTTCCGTGCTATGTCACTCGATGAATTAGACAGATGCTGTGAATCTGCAGCATCCGGACTGATCTCGTTCAGGTCAGGAACGGTAAACCACCCGCAGGATGTGGGGCGTCCGTAACAAGCGGGCAGGCCAAACAGGGGGCCACAAGGAGGACCATATGAGTTCAAGAATTCAAACCAGCACGACGGCGTTCGCCGCGCTGCTGACGGCGACGGCATTTGCCCTGCCGGCCACAGCTGGCGTCAGTCAGGAAGAGGCCGATCAGCTCGGCACGACACTGACGCCGATCGGCGCAGAGAAGGCCGGCAATGCTGACGGCACAATCCCGGCATGGGAGCCGCTCACGAGCACTCCGGCGCATGAACAGGGCGGCTTCTACGCGGACCCGTTCGCTGACGACCAGCCGCTGTTCACGATTACGGCGGAGAACAAAGCCGAGTACGCGGACAAGCTGACCGGCACACATGCTGCTCTGCTGGATGACATTCCCGGCTACAAGATGATCGTCTATCCGTCGCGCCGCAGCTGCGCGTATCCGGATTTCGTGAATGAGGCCCTGAAGCAGAATGCGCTGAATGCCGAGCTCGTTGCTGACGGCAACGGTGTGGCCAATTCAACGATTGCCGCGCCTTTCCCGATCCCGAAGTCGGGCGTGGAAGTCGTCTGGAACCACAACCTGCGCTACCGCGGCTACAAGCTGAACCGTCAGTTCGCCTCGATTGCGCCGGATGGCGGCGGCAACTTCACGCCGGTCACCGTGTATGACGAAGTGGTGTTCACCTATTCGAACCCGGAGATTCCGAGCTTCGACAGCCTTGGCAACATCTCGCTCAAGTACCTGCAGACGGTTATCGCACCGTCGCGCCGGGCCGGCGAGCTGCTGCTCGTGCATGAGACCATCAACCAGGTGAAGGGTGCCCGCAACGCGTGGCAGTACAACCCGGGCACCAAGCGCGTTCGCCGCGCACCGACGGTTGCCTATGACAACCCGCAGTCCTATTCCGATGGTCGTCAGACCACGGACCAGTTCGACCTCTTCAACGGGTCACCGGACCGGTACACCTGGGATCTGCAGGGCAAGTCGGAGAAGTACATTGCGTACAACTCCTACAAGTGGGCTGATCCGTCCAACACCTACGATCAGATGCTGCAGCCGCAGTCCCTCAACCAGGACCTGCTGCGCTATGAGCTTCACCGTGTTTGGACCGTCGAAGGCAAGCTTCGCGAAGGTCAGCGTCACATCTACACCCGCCGTGTGAAGTCCTTCGATGAGGACACCTACAACATGGTCACCGGTGAGATGTATGACAGCCGCGGTCAGCTGTGGCGTGTCCAGGAAGGTCACATCATCAACTACTATGATTTGCCGACCTGCTGGAACAACTCTGACGTCACCTACGACATTCAGGCGGACTACTACAATGTCCAGGGCCTGAAGAACCAGGAGCGTGAGATCAACTACAGCTATGACGAGCTGAGCGAAGATCAGCTTGACCCGTCGGCCCTGCGCCGCCGTGGTGTGCGGTAAGCACTCGTACATACGAAACGGGAAAGCCCTCCGGACATGCGTCCGGGGGGCTTTTTCTTTGGCGGTCGCATCAGCCGTGCAGCGATTGCATCTGCCGCCAATGTCGTGAATTCTCATCTTCTGGGAACATGCAGAGGGAGCGGGTGAGGGGACGATGACGATCCAGCAGAGCGGAACAACATGGACCAACTGGTCCGGTGCGCTGACCTGCGCGCCGTCGAACACGGTGATGGCGGGATCGGAAGAGGACATCTCAGCCGCCATCCGCGCAGCAGCCGCCGAGGGCCGCGGCCCGGTTCGCGCGCCGGGAACCGGTCACTCGTTCACGCCGATCGTCATCACGGACGGCACGCTGATCAATATCGACGCCCATGCAGGCCTGATCGCGACGGACCCCACCACGCACTGCGCCCGTGTGAAAGCAGGGACAAAGATCTGCGATGTCGGTGCACCGCTTCTCGAGGCTGGCCTGGCGCTGACCAATCAGGGAGACATCAACCGGCAGTCGATTGCCGGGGCCATCTCGACCGGCACCCATGGTACCGGGCTGACGCTGGGCTCCGTGTCGTCGCAGGCAGCCGGCCTGCGCATTGCCACGGCTGACGGCAGCATCGTCAGCTGTTCGGCGGACGAAAACACCGACGTGTTCAATGCCGGGCGCGTGTCGCTCGGCACGCTGGGCATCATCACTGAATTCGAACTGCAGTGTGTGCCGGCCTATGCGCTGCGGGAGACCGGCGGCCGCATGGCGGTCGCGGATGTCTTCGCGCAGATGGATACGCTGGTGAACGACAACCGGCATTTCGAGTTCTTCTGGTTCCCGTTCGCCGACGAGGTGCTGGTCAAGTTTCTCAACCAGACCGACGAACCGGCCCGCCCGCCGCGCGACGGGGGCGGGGGCCTTGAGCAATTCGCCATGGTGGCGGCGTGCGAGATCAGCCGGGTGGCTCCGTTCCTGCGTGGTCCGCTGCAGCGCTTCCTGACCAACAATGCCGGCGCCCGCTACATGGGTGCGGATGAGTTCTCACAGAAGGCCAAGGTGCGCCATGCCTATCAGGCATTTCCGAGCGACCGGGATGTGCGCTTCAATGAGATGGAGTTTTCGGTGCCGCTGGAGAAGGGGCCGGACTGCGTACAGGAACTTGCCGAACACATGCGCAAGCGCGGCGGCAACTTCATCTTCCCGATCGAGTACCGCACCATCAAGGGAGATGACATCTGGCTCAGCCCGTTCCAGGGACGCGACAGCGTGTCGATCTCGATCCACCAATACGCCAAGCAATCCTACCGGCGGCTGTTCGACGGGGCGGAAGCAATCTTCCGCAACTATGGCGGCCGGCCGCACTGGGGCAAGCTGCACACGCTGACCGCACGCGAGCTGGCGCCGCTTTATCCGCACTGGGATGATTTTCAGGCGGTGCGCAAGCGGCTGGACCCGAACGGGTTGTTCCTGACGCCCTATCTGGCGCGCCTGTTCGGCGAGGACGGCAGCTAGTCTGCCACCTCCCCGTCATCGCCGCTGATATGCGGCGGCAGGACGGTTTCCAGATAGGCAATCAGATCGTCGATCTGTTCCGGCGCAAGCTCGAACTGCGGCATGCCGACATGTGCCTGGGTGCCGACAACAATGCCTTCTGCAAACCCTTCGGCGAGATGCTCCGGCGGGTAGGCAAGGGTCAGCAAATGAAAGTTCGGCGCCGCCTCGTTTGGCGACAACTTGCCGGGTTCAAGGGCATGGCAGGCTGAGCAGAGGTTCTGCGCCAGATCCTGACCTGCGAGCGGATTGCCCTGCGGGGCTGCCATGGCGGAGTGATCCAGCGCCAGTACTGCCGACAAGCAGGCTGCACCTAACATCAATGCTCGAAGGTGATGACGGATCATTGGCGTCACGGCTCCATCCGCGCGACCACTTGGCCTTCTTCGACCAGCTCTTCTTCGGCGACCAGTATCTCAGTCACCTTGCCGTCTTTCGGTGAGGCGACCGGGATTTCCATCTTCATGGATTCAAGGATGATGACCGGGTCGTCCTCTTCGATTTCGGTCCCAACAGGGGCCTCGATCTTCCAGACCTTGCCGGCGATTTCCGATTTGATGTCCGTCATCTTGCATCCATTTTCTACTGCCGCCGTCCGGAGCGGCGGACCAGAAACTCCGACGCAACCAAGGCGGCAACTGCCACCGTTACTGAAAGTATGAGCACACGCAATGCCGCGTCTTCGCCGCCGGGCATCTGCAGGAACGTGTGCAGCGCCAGGGGCAGGGTGCGCGTCTCCCCGGGGATCGATGCGGCAAAGGTGATGGTTGCACCGAATTCGCCAAGGGCGCGGGCGAATGCCAGCACGCCGCCGGCAACGATGCCGGGGATCATGAGGGGCAGGGCGACAGTCACGAAGGCGCCCAGCGGTGACTGGCCGAGCGTCCGCGCAGCCTGCAGCAGTCGCTCTTCCACATTTTCGGCGGAGATGCGAATGGCCCGAACGGCCAGTGGAAAACCGCTGACCGCTGCCACAATGACCGCGCCCGCCCAGGAAAAAGCGAGGTCGATCCCGAACCAGGTGTCGAGCGGCCCGCCAATAGGTCCGCGCGGACCAAGCGCGAGCAACAGGAGATACCCAAGTGCAACAGGCGGCATGACAAGCGGCAGATGAACGACGATGTCGAGCGCGGTCTTTCCCCAGAACTGCCAGCGCGCCAGAGCCCACCCGGTCAACAATGCCAGCGGCATGGAAATCACCAGGCCGACGCCCGCGACCGATAGGGACACCGACAGCGCCTGCCACTCTGCATCTGTGATCGTCCACATCAGCTTTGCTACCCACACATCGCCGGGGCACGTTCGGGGTCAGACGCGGTGCCGGACACGGCCGTACCGGCTGCCTCAAAGCCGAGGTCTGTGAAAGCCTCCTGCGCTTGGCTCGTCACAAGAAATTCCAGAAAGCGCTGCGCACGGGGCGGTGCATCGGCCATGAGCAGCGCTTCGTAGATGATCGGGTCGTGGCGGTCGCGCGGAACCGCGGTGACGATCTGCACTACATCCGAGATGGCTGCGTCGGTGGCGTACACAATTCCAGCCTGTGCCGCACCCGCTGCCACCCAACCAAGGACGGTGCGGACATTGTCACCGGTCAGAAGCCGCGGCGAGAGATCCTCCCACACGCCGATCGCTTCCAGCGCCTGACGCGCGTACAGCCCGGCCGGGACTCCCGTGGGGTCAGCAATGGCAAAGCGCCTGGCTGTGAAGGCCGGATTGTATGCATCAAACCCCACACTTTCAGGCGCCGGCGGCGATGATCCCTGGGGTTCAATGACAACCAGACGGTTGCGCGCAATAGTGACGCGGGACATGTCCTCACCGGGACCGCAGGCGATCACCCAGTCGGCCCAGTCGCGGTTGGCGGAGACAAGCACATGGGCCGGCGCGCCCTGCGCGATCTGCCGCGCGGCACGGGACGTGGCATCGAAAACAGTGATGACTTCCCCATTGCCCTGCGCCGAGAAGGCATCGGCCAGCGTCTGTATGACATTGGTCGTGCTTGATGCAGCAAAGACCAGGATGGGCCCGTCATCTGATGCCGCAGCCATCCGTACCGGCATCACCCCCAGAGCCAGAGCGAGCAGCAGGGCGGCGCCCAACCGGCCGACACCGCTCATGCAGCCGCCCCGAGCCGCGCGAACCCCTGTTCGAGATCTGCCTTGAGGTCATCCATGTCTTCCAGTCCGGCATGGAAGCGCAGCAGCCTGCCCGGAATGTTCCACTCGGTAGCCGTGCGGTAGCGGCGCGGGTTGGAGGGGACGACGAGACTCTCAAAGCCACCCCACGAATATCCCATGCCGAACAGGTTGAGCCCATCAAGCATCGCTGCGAGAGCCGCATCCTCGACGGGCTTGAGGACCACCGAGAACAACCCACTCGCGCCGAGGAAATCCCGTTTCCAAAGATCATGCTGCGGGTGCGACGGCAGGGCCGGGTGAAGGACATGCGAGACCTCTTCACGCGCGCCGAGCCAGGTCGCCAGTTCGATGCCTTGCTTCATGTGTTGGCGCAACCGCACCTCGATGGTGCGCAGTCCACGCAAAGCGAGATAGATATCATCCGGTCCAGCGCACAGGCCGAGCTCCCCATGCGCGGCATGAATGAGCGGCCAGCACTCTTCTGTTGCCGTGATCGTCCCCAGCATGGTGTCCGCATGGCCAACGACATACTTGGTCGCGGCCTGGATCGAGACATCGACACCGTGCTCGAACGGCTTGAAGAACAGGGGCGAGGCCCAGGTGTTATCGAGCACGACCCTGGCGCCACGCGCATGGGCGACTTCGGCGATGGCCGGAATATCCTGCATCTCGAATGTAAGCGAGCCCGGGCTTTCGACGAACACGACCTTCGTTCGATCCGTCATGAGTGAGGCGATTTCGGCACCGATTGTCGGGTCGTAGTAGGTCGTCTCGACTCCCATGCGGGTCAGCAGCGTATTGCAGAAGTTGCGCGTCGGGCCGTAGGCGCTGTCGGTGACCAACAGGTGATCGCCGGAATTGAGCAAGGCCAGCAACGCTGTCGTCACCGCATTGAGGCCGGAAGGAACGACGGCGCATCCTGCACCGCCTTCCAGCGCCATGATCGCGTCCTCGAGCGCAAAGGTCGTCGGCGTGCCACGGCGGCCATACTGAACACGGGTCCTGGGGTGCTTCAGATCCTCATAAGTCGGGTAAAGAATGGTGGAGGCGTGATAGACCGGCGGGTTAACGGCCCCGTGATTGGACTTGGGGTCACGCCCGGCGTGAACTGCCTTGGTCTTGTCTTTCATTGCCTGCTCAATCTGTGTCGTTCATGCGCATGAATACGCGCAGGGCGACCCTTTAGCCGACCCCCTCGGGGATGGTACACTTAAACAAATCCGGGCAAAAATCGGGATCGTGTCCCCGGTTCACGCCCATGATCGTATGTCGACTTTGAGGAAAGATTCGCATGATTCCCACATCCTTCACCGCATTGACCCGTTCAGCCACAGCGCTGGCGTCGGGCCTTGCAGCAGCCACGATTGCCATCAGCATGAGTTCCGTGGCGCATTCCCAGCCGGCCGAGGCCGGCCCGACGCTGTCGGCGGTCAAGGGCAAGGGATATGTGCAGTGTGGTGTCAGCCAGGGCCTGCCGGGCTTTTCCAATCCGGATGCCGCCGGTGACTGGACCGGCATCGATGTCGATCTCTGCCGCGGCATTGCGGCGGCGATCTTCGCCGACAAGGACGCTGTTCGCTTTACGCCGCTGTCGGCCAAGGAACGGTTCACGGCGCTGCAATCCCGGGAGATCGATGTCCTGTCGCGTAACACCACCTGGACGCTCGACCGGGACACGTCGCTGGGCGTGAACTTCGCGGGCGTCAACTACTATGACGGGCAGGGGATGATGGTGCGCAAGGAGTTGGGCATCACAGACCCGTTGGAGTTGAACGGCGCCGCGCTGTGCACCAATACCGGCACCACCACGGAGTTGAACATCGCCGACTTCTTCCGCTCCAACAACATGGAGTACAAGGTCGTGGCGTTCGAGAAGGCCGACGAAGTGGTGGCCGCCTATGACGCGGGCCGCTGTGACGTCTACACAACCGATGTCTCCGGCCTTGCTGCGCAGCGCCTGAAGCTCGCAGAGCCGGACGCACATATCATTCTCGACACCACGATCTCCAAGGAGCCGCTCGGCCCGGCCGTCCGTCAGGGCGACGACCAGTGGTACGACATCATCCGCTGGACGCTGAATGTCATGGTCGCTGCCGAGGAGCTGGGCGTGACCCAGGCCAATGCCGACGAGATGACGGCCAGCGACAATCCGGAAATCAAGCGCCTGCTCGGCACCGAGGGTGCATTCGGTGAGGCCCTTGGCCTTTCCAACGATTGGGCACTCAACGTCATCAAGGCTGTCGGCAATTACGGCGAGAGCTTCGAGCGCAATCTCGGCGTCAACACCCCTCTGGGTCTCGCCCGCGGGCAGAATGCTCTCTACACGGATGGCGGCCTGCAATACGCAATCCCGGTCCGTTAAGCCCTTCTGACGATTATGCGGGCGCCGGTCTCGTGGCTGGGACCGGCGCCCGTCATTTGTGATAGCTTGTCTCCTGAATGAGTGATCCCGCCACAGCACCCGGCATGGCTGCGAGCCGTTCGTCGCTGGTCAATGACCCGCGCGTGCGCGGCATTTTTTATCAGGTGATCACGCTGGCACTCGTCGTCTGGGTCGGCGTCGAATTCTGGACGAATGCGGTCGGCAATCTCGAACGCGCCAACATTGCGTCAGGCTTCGGCTTCCTCGACACGACGGCGGGCTTCGGGATCATCCAGACTCTGGTGTCCTACACCGAGGAGTCGAGCTACAGCCGCGCGTTCCTGGTGGGCCTGCTCAACACGCTGCTTGTCGCCGTGATCGGCATTGTCATCGCAACGGTGCTGGGCTTTCTCATCGGTGTCGGGTCGCTGTCGCGCAACTGGCTCATCCGCCAGATGTGCATCGCCTATGTGGAGATAATGCGGAACATCCCGCTGCTGCTGCACTTGTTCTTCTGGTACTTCGCCGTCCTGCGCGCAGTGCCGGGGCCACGCGACAGCCTGTCGATCCTCGACAGCATCTTCATCAACAACCGCGGCATCTATATGCCCCGGCCGGTGGGGGAGGAGGGCTTCGGCATCGTCCTTGTGCTGCTGGTTGTCGGCATCGCAGCGTCTGTCGGCATCGCCCGCTGGGCTGCCCGGCGGCGTGACCGGACGGGCCAGCCGTTCCCCGTCCTCTACTGGACACTCGGACTTGTCGTCGGCCTGCCGCTGCTGGTGTTCCTGATCCTCGGTATGCCGCTCAGCTTCGACTATCCGGCACTGCGCGGGTTCAACTTCGCCGGCGGCGTGGCGATGATCCCGGAATTCATCTCGCTGGTACTGGCGCTGTCCATCTATACGGCGGCGTTCATTGCCGAGAACGTCCGCTCGGGCATCCAGTCGGTCAGCAGGGGTCAGACCGAAGCGGCTTACGCGTTGGGTATCCAGCCGGGTCCGACCATGCGGCTGGTGATCATTCCGCAGGCCATGCGGGTGATCATTCCGCCGCTGACCAGCCAGTACCTCAACCTCACCAAGAACTCATCGCTCGCCGTGGCCATCGCCTATCCGGACCTCGTTTCGGTCTTTGCGGGCACGGTGCTGAACCAGACGGGGCAGGCGGTGGAAATCCTGTTCCTGACCATGTCCGTCTATCTCACGCTGTCGATCCTCACGAGCCTGCTGATGAACTGGTACAATGCGCGCATCGCGCTGGTGGAGCGCTAGGCCATGAGTGACGCACCGTCCATGGCCGCGCCCCAGGCCTTTGTCCGCACCGAGAGCAAGCCTGCATTGCCGCCGCCCCGCCGCACGACTGGGGCCGTTGCGTGGATGCAGGCCAACCTGTTCTCGTCGTGGAGCAACACGGCGCTGACCCTCGTCGGCGTCTATCTTATCTATCTGATCGTCCCGCCGATCATCGACTGGGCGCTCATCAGCGCGACCTTCACCGGGTCGGGCCGCGAGGCCTGCCTGCGCGACGGGGCAGGGGCGTGCTGGCCCTTCATCGACGCCAAGATGGACCAGTTCATCTATGGCCGTTATCCGGCGGAGGAGCGCTGGCGGGTCGACTGGACCTTTGCGCTCGGCGTGCTGGGCCTTGTGCCCATGCTCATCCCGTCGGTGCCGTACAAGTTCTGGAACGCCGTCTATCTGCTCGGGCCGTATCCGGTGATTGCGTTCTGCCTGCTCACCGGCGGCATGTTCGGCCTGGAAGAAGTGGAAACCTCCCTGTGGGGCGGCATGCTGGTGACGCTGGTGGTCGCCATCACCGGCATCGTGGCCTCGCTGCCGATGGGCATTCTGCTGGCGCTCGGACGCCGGTCTGAGATGCCGGTCATCCGCATGCTGTGCATCGGCTTCATCGAAATCTGGCGCGGCGTACCGCTGATCACCGTACTGTTCATGGCCAGCGTCATGCTGCCCTTGTTCCTGCCGGAAGGCGTGACCTTCGACAAGCTGCTGCGCTGCCTCGTCGCGGTGGCGCTGTTCTCGTCCGCCTATATGGCCGAAGTTGTGCGCGGCGGGCTGCAGGCGGTGCCGCGCGGCCAGTATGAAGGCGCGCAGGCGCTTGGCCTCAACTACCCCAAGATGATGATCTTCATCATCCTGCCTCAGGCGCTGAAGACCGTGATCCCCGGGATCGTCAACAACTTCATCGCGCTGTTCAAGGACACGACGCTGGTGCTGATCATCGGCCTGTTCGACTTCCTGGGCATCATCCAGCTCAACTTCACCGACCCGCAATGGTCGACGCCGCAGACCGCCATCACCGGCTATGTGTTCGCGGCCTTCGTCTATTTCGTTATCTGCTCCGGCATGTCGCAATATTCGCGCTACATGGAGCGCCGCCTCGATACGGGACACCGCAATGACTGATGCCCCCGCCCACATGCCCGAGAAGGGCGCCGTTGATACCTCGCGCATGTCGGTCTCGTCCGACAAGGCGATCGAGATCACCGGCATGAACAAGTGGTACGGAAACTTTCACGTGCTGCGGGACATTGACCTCACCGTCTTCAAGGGCGAGCGCATCGTGATCTGCGGGCCCTCGGGTTCGGGCAAGTCGACGCTCATCCGCTGCATCAACCGGCTTGAGCAGCACCAGCAGGGCCGTATCGTCGTGGACGGCATCGAGCTGACCGACGACCTCAAGCGGGTGGATGAAATACGCCGCGAAGTCGGCATGGTGTTCCAGCACTTCAACCTGTTTCCGCATCTCAGTGTGCTCGACAACTGCACGCTGGCGCCGATCTGGGTGCGCCGCATGCCGCGCAAGAAAGCGGAAGAGGTCGCCATGGAATATCTGGAACGCGTCCAGATTCCCGAACAGGCGCTTAAATATCCCGGCCAGCTGTCCGGCGGCCAGCAGCAGCGCGTGGCCATCGCCCGGTCACTGTGCATGAACCCACGCATCATGCTGTTCGACGAGCCGACCTCGGCACTGGACCCGGAAATGATCAAGGAAGTGCTGGACGTGATGGTGTCGCTCGCCGAAGACGGCATGACGATGCTGGTGGTGACGCACGAGATGGGATTCGCGCGCACCGTCGCCAACCGCATCATCTTCATGGATGAAGGCCAGATCGTGGAGATGAACGAACCCGAACAGTTCTTCTCAAACCCGCAGAGCGACCGGACCAAGCTGTTCCTCAGCCAGATCTTGCACTAACCGCCGCTAATCGAGGTCCTCGACTTCGGCTTCCGTCTGGGCATAGGGCGTGAACCCCATGCGCTGGTAGAGGCCGAGCGCGCGCGGGTGATCGAGGGTGCAGGTCTGCACTTTCAGCTTGGTGATCTCGTGCTGCCACGCGATCTCGATGGCCTGCGCCAGCAGGTACTCGCCAAGACCGCCGCCGACGAAGTCCGGCATCAGACCCATATAGGCGAGCTCGCAGACGCGGCGCTCACGGAAGTTCAGTTCGGCAAAGCCGGCCGGAGCACCCTCCACATACAGCACATAGATCTCGACGAGATCGTCATGGATGATCTCGATGAGGTCTGCGTCGCTCTTGCGCTTGCGGTCGACCCAAAGGTGGTCACGGCCGACGGCGTCATAGAGATAGCGGTAGTAGTGCACCGGTGGCTTGTCGGCCTTCATCAACGCCAGACGCCGGGCTGGGACCGCCACATGGTTGTCCGGGTCCTCGTCCATGCTGAGAAAAGTGACGGTGGTCTTGTGCCTGGTGCCCATGGGTGTCTGACGTGTTCAGCCGGTCTCGATCGGACAGCCGGGCGTCGACGCCCATTCTGTCCAGGAGCCATCATAAAGAGAACTGCCGGTCACGCCTATGCGGGCGAGGGCGAGAGACAGGACCGCCGCCGTGACGCCGGACCCGCAGGTGGTAACCACCGGACGGCCGGAGAGGGCGCCTGCATTCCCTAACAGAGCGCGCAGCTCGTCCGGTGCCTTCAGGCGGCCATCGTCTGCGATGACGGATGAGAAGGGCATGCTGATCGCGTTCGGCATATGCCCCGACGGCAGGCCGGGACGCGGCTCCGGGTCCGCACCCGTAAAGCGGCCTGCCGGGCGCGCGTCGAGGATGACATGGGAAGCCGCGGTGCTGATCTCCTGCATCTCCTGAAGCGCGACCACAGCCGGAGACGGGTCGGACGCCTCATAGGTCGCAAGGACAGGTGCCGCAGGGCCGGTATCGATTGGACCGCCCGACGCAGTCCACGCCGGAAGCCCACCGTCGAGAACCGACACGCGTTCATGCCCGAACGCACGAAACATCCACCAGGCCCGCGCGGCGCTGAACAGGCCGACCGTGTCATAGACCACGACATGATCCGCATTGGCGATCCCCAGCGCACCGGCATCGTGCGCGAAGGCCGCAGCGGAGGGCAGCATATGGGGCAGGGAGCTCTCCGGGTCGCTCACAGCATCGATATCGAAGTAGGCGGCACCCGGAATGTGGCCATCCTCGAACTCCGCGCGCGCGTCCCGATTGCTTGCCGGCATGTGCCACGAGGCATCCAGCACCTTCATATGCGGCGCGCCGTGATGGTCACGCAGCCAGTCGGCGGAGACGATGGGCGTCTGGGTATCAATCGTGCTCATGTTCGCCGGGTGATTTGCCGTCCCATGTGGTCCACGCCAGAACATCCATTTAGCGCATAATATATATTATGGAAAATATATGATGTGCTGCGTCTGGCGTTGATAGCGTAGAGTTCCTGCGAAGCTTCGCACGATTCACCGCCATGCGGGCGCGCAAAGCGCCATCGGTACACACAATCCAATGGAGACCATCCCATGACCGTCTATGTGGCCGGACACATCACCATCACCGACCGCGAGGAATACGCGAAGTATGAAGCCGGCTTCATCGACGTGTTCTCGCAATTCGCGGGACAGATACTGGCCGTGGATGAAACCCCCACCACCCTCGAAGGCACCTGGGCCGCCACGCGCTTCGTGCTGCTGAGCTTTCCGTCGGAAGACGCCGTGTGGGCCTGGTACAAGTCGGACGGCTATCAGGAAATCGTCAAACACCGCTTTGCAGCGAGCTCCATGGACGCCATCATTGCCAAGGGTCTGGATGCGCAGGCGTCCGCCTGACGGACGCCAGCACCGACCCACCACTGAAATGTGTCCATAGCCGGAGAACACCCGATGTCAGATCCTGTGATTGCCGCCAAGGAACCCGTGAAGGTCGATGTCGAGGCCGGCAAGACCTATTGGTGGTGCCGCTGCGGGCGCTCCAAGGCGCAGCCGTTCTGTGACGGCAGCCACAAGGGCACGGATTTCGAGCCGATGGAATATGTTGCCGACGCGGACAGGCCGCTCTTCTTCTGCCAGTGCAAGCACACGGAAAACGCGCCGCTGTGTGACGGCAAGCACAACGCCCTCTAGGGCGATTTGCGAAGAAGACCCGCCGGTTAGACGGCCTTGGTGTAGCCGCGTTCGATCACCCGTTCGAGCGCCTCATAGGCTTCACGCAGTTCTTCAAATGCCACGCGGTGCTGCTGAAGGGTCTCAAGCGCCTCGACCGGCGGCACACCGGGCAGTTCAGAGACACTCAGGGCCTGCGCCAGGTAGCCCGCGCGCAGTTCGGCAATGCGCACCGCCAGACGCGTCATGGTGTCGAGGGTCACGTCCGGCAGCTTGTTGCTGAGCACGGTCTGGTTGGCCTCGATGATCGTGCGGTCCATGCGCTCGCGAAACGCCTGCAACGCATGGCGCTTTTCACGGTCCAGTTCCGCACTGGTCAGAAGCCTGTCGATCTTGCGTGTCTCAACCACTCCGGCATAGCGCACCATCGGCACACCCTCCTTTCGGGGAGTTTTCCCCAGAAAGGCGGAGTGTCGCACAGGCGGCTTAACGAACTGTTAGGACGCAGGAAAATGACGGTTTTTCAATGCCTTGCCTATTGCGGCTGCTGTAACGGACGAACAATGATCTCGTTCACGGCAACGTTCTCCGGCTGGCTCACAGCATAGGCAATGGCATCCGCGATGGCCGTCGGCTCAAGGAACTCGAAGTTGAACTGCCCGCCCATGTTCTTCATCACCACTTCATCGGTAATGGTTCCCGCAAGCTCCGTCGTCACTGCGCCCGGACAGATCGTTGTCACGCGGATCTTGCCGGCCGTTTCCTGGCGCAGGCCTTCGGAGATGGCGCGCACGGCAAACTTGGTGCCGGCATAGACGCCGGTTGCCGGGCCCACCCGGTGGCCTGCGACGGACGACACGTTGATCACTTGACCGTCCCCACGCTCAAGCATGTGGCTCAGCACGGCGTCGATCCCGTAGAGCACGCCCTTGATGTTCACGTCGACCATGCGGTCCCACTCGTCCACTTTGCGCGATGCAAAGAACGACAACGGCATCAGGCCGGCATTGTTGACCAGCACATCGATGCGGCCGAATTCCTTGATGGTGGCTTCTGCCAGATCGAGCACCGACTGGTGGTTGCTCACATCAGTGACTTTTGCCTTTGCATTGGCGCCGATCTCGGCCACCAGCTCGTCGAGGCGGTCCTGACGGCGGGCTGCTAGCATGACCTTGGCGCCGCCAGCAGCCAGCGTTTTCGCAACCTGGGCGCCGATCCCGCTGGACGCGCCTGTGACGATGACAACCTTTCCTTCAAGTCCGCTCATAGGACCCTCCCCTAAATCGTTGTTTCATTGGAAAACGCGCCGACGATGCATCGCAGCCGGCGACCTCCCACAGATAATATGACCATAGGTCATTTCAAGGGGAGGGGCTTGGTTTTTCCTAGTCGAGATGGATCGAGCCGTCCGCTTCGATGGGCCAGTGCGGATTGTACGCGACTTCCCACAGGTGTCCGTCAGGGTCGGCAAAGTAGCCGGAGTATCCGCCCCAGAAGACCTCCTCGGCCGGTTTCAGAAGCTTCGCACCGCAGTTGACCGCATGGGCCAGCACTTCGTCCGTCTCTTCCTTCGAGCGGGCATTGTAAGCCAGCGTCATGGCACCGGGACCGGCGCCTTCGAGGTCCGTGCCCACGTCATGGCGCAGCTCATGCTGGGGAAACAGCGCGAAGACGAAGCTGCCCATGCTGAAAAAGGCGATTGCCTTCTGGGAGGCCTTGGCCTCCTTGAAACCGAGCCGGCTGTAGAAGGCGCGCGAGGCGTCGAGGTCTGACACCCCGAGGGTGATGATACTGATGCGCTGGTCCATGGCCGCCTCCCATATACTGTTTTGCGACAGCTTAACGGGCGGTACGCGCATGGCTAGAACGGCAGCGGTTATCCCAGCGAGATTTTCGGCCGGCGCAGCTGCATCGTGGCGTCCTTGCCCTCCGCCAGCTCAAAGCCGAACTGTTCATAGAACCCGTGAGCGTCGCGCGTCGCCAGGGTCCAGTTGTAGACGCCCGCGAGCGGTGGATAGCTGAGGAGCGCCTGCATTAACAACTTGCCACACCCCTGCCCCTTGTAAGCATCGACGACGAAAACGTCAGACACCCAGGCAAACCGCGTCATGTCCGTCACCAGACGGGCAAAGCCGATCTGGCGGCCACTCGGCACATGGTAGAGGCCGAACGGCAAACCGTTGGCGACACTTTCCATCAGCCGCTCCGGCGACAGGTCACCGGCCCAGTAAGTCTCGGACAGGGTGTTGAGAATGACCGTGCGGTCGAGGCGGTTGCGGTCGGTCGAGACCTCAAAATCGCCCTGGCGCAACAGACCGCCAACCCACTGAGCGGCCATCTCGCTGTGGTCCGCCGCCGTGCTCATAGTTCGTACTCCAGCACCATGCCGTCATAGGCCGGGACAACACCCTCCGGCAGTTCCTTGCACAGGGTCCGGTAGTCAAGATCCACATGCATGTTGGTGAGCACGCCAAGTTTGGGTTTCATCTCCGCAAGCCATTCCAGTGTCATGTCCAGATTGGCATGGGACGGATGCGGTGCCCGGCGCAGGGCATCGACAATCCAGCAATCGATGCCATTCAGGGCGTCGCGGGCGCGCTGGGGCACACCGTTCACATCCGGGGAATAGGCGACGCCGCCAACCTTGAAGCCGAGTGACGGGATCGAGCCGTGTTCCATCAGCAGGGGCTCGAAGGTCACCGGCCCGCCGGGACCATCGATCGTGACCGGCTCATGGGCGGTCATCTTGTGGGCATTGAGAATAGGCGGATAGCCAGAGCCCGGCGGCGTCTCGAAGCAGTAGTCGAAGCGATTCATCAGCCAGGACTCGGTGGTTTTGTCCATGTAGACATCCACGCGGGCGCGGATATTCATGGCGACCATGCGCAGGTCATCGATGCCGTGCGCCTGATCCGCATGGGCATGGGTGTACAGCACCGCGTCCAGACGTCCCTGATCGGCCATGTTCAACTGGTCCGCCATGTCCGGCGACGTGTCGATCAGCACATCGGTGGTTGCGCCGCCCTGCTCCGCGGCCTTCTGCACGAGCACGGAACACCGGCGCCGGCGGTTGCGCGGCTCATCGGGATCGCATTCGCCCCAGATATTGCCGATCCGCGGCACACCGCCGGAGGACCCGCAACCGAGAATGGTGACTTTCAGAATTCCGCTCATAACCTCAATGACCGGTGGACGCATACTGACCTGGGACACAGCAAGCAAAACGGCGGTGCCGGGACGCCCCGGAGCACCGCCGTTCCAAGCGTGTTTGTCCTAGGCTACTACCCGCCGATGACGCCACATGCAACCCGTGCGCCTGCACCGCCGATGGGCTGCGACATGTGGTCATCCGGATTGGCGTGGATCACAAGTGCCGACCCATCTTCGTCAAGCAGGCCGCGCTCGCCGGAGACAGTCACCAGCGTGGTGAAGAACTCTGCATTCGCAGCGCCGTCCTCATCCGCATGGATGTTGGGCAGGTCCGCGTTGTCGGGGCCGTTTTCGTTCAGCAGGCCGTGTTCCTTGTTGTCGAAATTGATGTGGCCCTTGGAAAGTTTGAACATCCCGACATCTGAGCAATCGCCGACGGAATGCAGATGTATGGCGTGCCAGCCCGGCTCCAGCCCCTCCTCAGCGATCTCCACACGGATCAGCACACCGGTCGGCGCCTCGCGCAGCGTCGCCGTTCCGATGCTGTCGCCGTCCACACCGATGATATTCGCCTCGATGGGCTCGGCCGATACCGCCGTCGCACCGGCCACGAGACCACCACAGACAAGTGCGGCAAGTGTCTTCCTGAAAGCCATGTTCCCTCTCCCTGGCTGTTGTTCCGGAGAGTGTCCCGCGCTTTGGGCAGCGAGGCCAGTCACAAAGCTAAAGCGGCGGCACTTTTGTGAACAGGCGGTGGAAGTTCGCCGTGGTTGTCTCAGCAATCACTTCCGGTGCGACATCCTTGATCTCGGCCAGTTTCGCTGCCGTGTGCGCCGTAAAGGCCGGCTCGTTCGTCTTGCCGCGATGGGGCACCGGCGCGAGATAGGGCGCGTCCGTTTCGACCAGCAACCGCTCAAGCGGCAGGTCTCTGGCGGTCTCGCGCAGGTCATCGGCCTTCTTGAAAGTGATGATGCCTGACAGGGAGACATAGCCGCCGATGGCAACTGCGCGCTGGGCCAGGTCCGGGCCCGACGAGAAGCAATGCAACAGGAACGGGAAGGCGCCTTTTGCATGTTCCGTTTCCAGAATCTCGGCCATGTCATCATCGGCATCGCGCGCATGGATGATCAGCGGCAGCTGTGTTTCGCGGGCGGCCTCGATATGGGCAAGGAAGCATGTCTTCTGCTCATCGCGCGGTGCATTGTCGTAGAAATAGTCGAGCCCGGTTTCGCCGATCCCGACCACCTCCGGCGCCTGCGTCGCGTCAATAATCCGCTGCGCGGTCACATTCGTTTCGCTGTCGGCCTCGTGCGGATGCACGCCGACAGTGCACCAGACATTGTCGAAGCGTTTGGCCACATCGTGCACCCGGTCGAACTCGGAGAGCTTGACGCAGATCGTCAGGATGCGGCCGATACCCGCTTCACCAGCGCGCGCGACAACGCCATCGATATCCTCGACAAGGCCGGGGTAGTCCAGATGGCAATGGCTATCGACAAGCATCACTCAGCCTCCGCTTCCACATAGCGCGGGAACACACCTTCAGGTTTCGGCAGCGCGGTGCCGGGCGCCAGACGATTGTCCGGGCCCAGCGCTGCAAAGTCGCGGACAGTCGCATCGGCTGCAACCAGATCAAGCAGGCGATTACAAGAGTCAGGCATCACCGGCGATGCCAGGATGGCGACCTGGCGGATCACTTCGGCTGTGACATAGAGCACTGTCCCCATGCGTTCAGGGTCGGTCTTCTTGAGCGCCCAGGGTTCCTGGCCTGCGAAGTATCGGTTGGCATCCGCGATGACTTTCCATACGTCACCCACATAGGTATGGATCGCCTGCGCGTCCACAGCCTCACGCGCCGGCGGCAGCAGACCGTCGACCGCATTGAGCATGGCCGTATCGTCATCCGTGAATGCGCCCGGTTGCGGCACGACGCCGTCACAGTTCTTGCCGATCATCGACAGGGAGCGCTGCGCCAGATTGCCCAGGTCGTTCGCGAGGTCCGCATTGATGCGGTTGACCATCGCCTCATGACCGTAGCTCCCATCCTGGCCATAGGGGACTTCGCGGCAGAAGAAGTACCGGAACGGATCGACGCCGTATTCTTCGATCATCTCGAAGGGATCGAGCACATTGCCAAGCGACTTCGACATCTTCTCGCCACGGTTATAGAGGAAACCATGCGCGAAGACGCGCTTCGGCAGCTCGATCTCCGCAGACATCAGAAATGCCGGCCAGTAGACGGTGTGGAAACGCAGGATGTCCTTGCCGATCACATGCAGGTCGGCCGGCCAGAAGGTATCGAACTGGTCCTGATTGATGCCCGGATAGCCGACACCCGTCAGGTAGTTGGTCAGGGCGTCGATCCATACATACATGACGTGGCTCTCGTCACCGGGGACCTTCACACCCCAGTCGAGGGTCTTGCGCGAGACGGACAGATCCTTGAGCCCGCCCTTCACGAAAGAGACGATCTCGTTGCGCCGGACGTCCGGCTGCACGAAGCCCGGCTGGCTCTCATACAGTTCAAGCAGCTTGTCCTGATAGGCGGAGAGACGGAAGAAGTAGCTTTCCTCCTCCATCCATTTCACTTCGGTTCCGGTGGGTGCCAGCTTCTGGCCGTCCGGACCCTCGGTGATTTCGGTTTCTGTGTAGAAGGCCTCGTCGCGGACCGAGTACCAGCCTTCATACTTGCCGAGATAGATGTCGCCCCTGGCGGCAAGACGGTTCCAGATGTCCTGCGATGCCGTGATGTGGCGCGGCTCGCGCGTGGTGATGAAGTCGTTGTTGGACGCGTTGAGTGTCGCCGCCAGTTCCTTGAACTTCGGTGTGTTCCGGTCCGCCAGTTCGGCCGTTGTGATGCCTTCCTTCTCCGCCGTCTCGACCATCTTCTGGCCGTGCTCGTCCGTCCCCGTTAGGAAGAAGACGTTGTAGCCGTCGAGGCGCTTGAAACGCGCAAGCACATCCGTCGTCAGCACTTCATAGGCATGGCCGATATGTGGTGCGCCGTTCGGATAGGAGATGGCGGTTGTTATGTAGTAGTTCTTGTTGCCCGGCATGGGGATTGGTCCGGCAGAGTGAAGCGGTGACTATCCGCGCGCTGCCGTTTCAAGGGCGGCAAACGTGCCGAGGATCACCTGTTTTCGGTCGAGATTCAGCGCTTCCGCCCGCTCGGCAGTGCGCGCGGTGTTTTCCCATACCTCCACCCAGCGATCAAGCGACGCCCCGGAGGCCAGACGGTGCATGAGGTCTGCTTCTCCGGCAATCACTTCGTCGATCATCTCCGGCCCCCCTGCCCCCTGGCGTACCAGGCGCACCAGCCAGTCGGAGAGGAGTTCGCGGAACATCTCGTAGGATTGGTCATTGCCGCGCCGGGCCAGCTTGTCCGCAAGGGCATGCATGGCAGGTACATCGGGTTTTGGCAGGCTGGCAATGAGGTCATGCATCTCGCGGTAGAGCTCTATGCCGCCGCCACCGGCCAGGAGCAATGCCCGGCCGACACTGCCCTGGGCAAGCTTGGCAACCGATTCCATGTCACCATCGGCCAGGTGCCCGAGATGTCCGTGTACGGCGGACAACAACTGGTCATGGCTCAGCGGTTTGAGCGGCAGCTGGCGGCAGCGTGAGCGGATGGTCGGCAACAGGCGTCCGGGATGATTGGCGAGCACCATGAACACCGTCTGTGCCGGCGGTTCCTCAAGGATCTTCAGCAGCGCGTTGGCTGCGCTCACATTCATGTCGTCGGCGGTATCGACGATGCAGATGCGCCAACCGCCCTCGCCTGCCTTCATGCCAAAGAAGTCATGCGTCCGCCGGACTTCTTCGACAGACAATACCGTCATGTATTTCTTGGTCTTGTCGTTCCAGGGCTTACGCAGGGTCAGCACATTGGCATGGCCGCGCGAGGCAACGCGTTTGAAGATGTCGTCTTCCGGCGGCACATGCAGCGTGGTCACGCCGGCGCTGTCGGCAAGTCTCGGGTCGGCATATTTGAGCAGAAAGCGCGCGAACCGGTAGGCCAGCGTTGCCTTGCCGATCCCGGCAGGCCCCGTCAGCAGCCAGGCATGATGGAGACGCCCCGCCATGAAGGCCTCACGCAGTGCATCCTCCGCCTGCTGATGACCGTACAGAATTTCCGTCTCGCGCGGATGCGGGAAGCCTTCCAGTCGGTCCGGTTCAGGAATGTCGGCAGGTTCAGGCGAACGGGCCATCAGGCGGCACCTCCCAGCAGCCGATCCGATACAGCCGTCCAGATCGCGTCCGCAACCTCGTCCTCGCTCAGAGTGGCGTCGATGACCACACACCGCTCCGGTTCATCCGCCGCGATACCCAGAAAGGCAGTACGCAAAGCTTCATGAAATGCCGTGTCGAAACCTTCATAGCGGTCTTCACCTGCATTCGCGTCCACCTCGCGTGCCCGGGCACGGGCGAGACCTGCCTCGACGGGCAGATCGAGGATCAGGGTCAGGTCCGGCCGTGTGTCACCCACGGTGATGCCTTCCAATGCCCTGATCGTGTCCATGGCAACACCATGGGCACCACCCTGATAGGCGCGGGTTGAATCGGCAAACCGGTCACTCACGACCCATTGGCCCTTGTCGAGCGCCGGACGTATCAGCCGCGCCAGATGATCAGCGCGCGCTGCATTGTGAAGCAGAACTTCGGAAAGGGGTGTCCAGCGGTCGGTGTCACCCGTGACAAGAAGGGCGCGGATGTCTTCGGCTGCGTCCGTTCCGCCCGGCTCGCGGGTTGCGATGCAGTCGATGCCCTGCGCGTGCAGCCGGTCGATAAGGCGGCGCATCTGGGTCGACTTGCCCGCCCCCTCGCCGCCTTCAAAGGTAATGAACCGGCCGCCTTGCGCCTGGGCAGTCATCTGCGGCCTAGTCTCCGGCGATGAGCCCGGCGAGCGCGCTCATGGCCTTGCCGAAGAGACCCAACTCATCCACAGACGCGCCTGCCTCCAGATCATAAGTGCGGGTCGGCAGGCCCGGTCCGCTGATCACCAACTGGCCGACAACATCGCCCTCTGCGATCGGTGCCGCGATTGGCCCGTCATACCGGACAGTGGCTTCCATGCCCTTGCGAGAGTCGCGCGACATCGTCAGCGCCACAGCTTCCGGGATCACGAGAGGGACCGTGCCGCTGGTGCCATGCCAGACCGGCGCGCGCTCCAGCACCTGTCCCGCTTCCATCAGCTCATATTTGCGGAACTCGCGGAATGCCCAATCCATCAGGCGTTGCGTTTCGTTGGCGCGCTCCCTTTCGGAACCAAGCCCGTTCACTACAAGTATCAGGCGCCGGTCATCGCGGATGGCCGATGCCGTCAGGCCATAGCCCGACACAGACGTGTGCCCGGTCTTGAGGCCATCGGCACCCATATTCATGTAAATCAGCGGGTTGCGGTTGGCCTGAGTGATGCCGTTCCACTCGAACTCGCGCACCGCATAGATCTCATAGAACTCCGGATAGTTCTGAATGATATAGCGCGCGAGGATGGCCAGCTCGTTGGCGGTCATCAGGTGGCCTTCATCCGGCCAGCCGGTCGAGTTCCGGAAGGTCGACGTCTCCAGACCGATTTCGCGGGCGCGTTCGGTCATGCGTTCGGCAAAGGTCTCCTCAGACCCGGCCAGCGCTTCGGCAATGGCAATGCAGGCGTCGTTGCCCGACTGTACGATCACGCCATAAATGAGATCCCGCACGGGCACACGGCTGCCGAGTTCCGCGAACATCGTCGAAGAGCCCGACGCCGCCCCACCCTTGCGCCAGGCGTTTTCCGAGATGACGAACTCATCATCGAGGCTCACCCGGCCATCGCGGATCGCGTCAAAGAGCATGACCATGGTCATCAGCTTCGACATGGACGCCGGGGCCATGAGTTCGTTGCCCTTCTTCTCGTAGATGACCTCGCCGGTATCAAAGTCCATCAGCGAGATGAAATCCGCAGGCGTTTCAATGGCGCGCGCCGGCGCGGTCAGCAGCACCGCACTCAAACCCAGCACAACGGCGACGAGCACCGTGAACCGGTTACGGAAGAGGACATGGTGAGGTGACATCAGGCGCGGGACTCCATTCGCTGCGGGGGCGGGCGATCAGCCGGTTCAGAGATCGGATATGCATGGATACCCGCTCTGGCGCACGGGTGCCAGTGAAGAGACGGTAAGCCCATGAAAAAGGAGGCCCCGAAAGGCCTCCCTGGTTCTTGCGGTGATGATCTCAGCCGTTACGGCATCACCACCCGGGCGCCGTCCTGCCCGCGCGAGAGGACCGATTCGAGCAGGCCGTCAGCCGCCTCGGCGTTGTCGACGGGTCCCACGCGCACGCGATACCAGGAAGACCCGTTCACGACTGACTCCGACACTTCGACCGGACCCAGATCAGCAAGCTGCGACGCCAGTGCATTGGCATTGCCTGCGCTGCGGAAGGACCCGGCCTGCACGAAGAAGCTGTCCATGACCGGCGCCATGGCGGTGGTGTTGCTCGCAGGCGCTGATGGCGTGGGTGTCGTCACCGCAGGTGCGGCGACCGTGGCTGCGGAGGCGCCGCCCGCGAGCAGCGACACATCCACCGGTGCCGATGGCACAGGCGGCAGGCCGGCCGTTGCTATGTCGTCGTCATCATCCCGGACCGGCTGCATCTGACCGGCAGTCTGAACAGGCGCGGTTTGAACCGGCGCAGGCTGGGCAGGCGGCGGTGCTTCGGCCGTCTGCAGGCCCTGATCGCCTGTCCAGCCGTCGGCCTTGCCGAGATACTGAACGCGCACTTTCGTCGTGCCCTGCTCCTTGAAGCCGAGCAGCTCAGCAGCGCGCATGGACATGTCGATCTCACGGCCACGGGCGAAGGGACCACGGTCATTGATACGGACAATCAGCGCCCGTCCGTTTTCCAGATTCGTGACACGCGCCATGATCGGCATCGGCAACGTCGGATGGGCGGCCGAGACCTGATACATGTCGAAGATCTCGCCATTGGCGGTCTTGCGCTTGTGGAACTGCGGGCCATACCAGGACGCGATGCCGGTGCGGTCATAGTTGGGATCTTCCTTGGGGTAGTACCATTCCCCGGCGATCTGATACGGGTTGCCGACCTTCCAGTAGCCGCCGGCTCCGCTCGGAATCTCACTGCGGCTCACTTCCTTCACGACCGCGCCCGCGAGTTGCGTTTCTGCACAGCCAGCAAGAGCCAGCATGCCGGCCATTCCGACCGCCAAAGCTCCCGTGCGTGACATCTTCAGGTCCATGGCCCCATTATCCCCGATCACATTGCGAAACACTGGTACGGCACCCGGTGCGCAGAAACACCGCAACAGGCGCAGCCTGGTCCTAGAATGCCGTCCAATTGGTAAACGAGGCGTTTACTTTTTCCATGACCGGTTCCCCTTCCCTCACCCGCCAGCTCGTTCAGCATGCCCGCAGCAAGAGTGCGGACAGCGACGACCTGGCCGCTGCCGCCCTGTTTGTCCTCGACGCCGTCGCCAACACGCTCGGCGGTGCGGCCACGGACCAGGGGCGCAAGCTCCTGCGCTGGGCCGGTAACGGACCAAGCCGGCCCGGCACACCCTTTGATACAGGCGCGCATGCGCTCCTGATGGGCGGCCTCACGCATATTCTCGAGACGGATGATCTGCACCGCGCATCCGTCGTACATCCTGGGTGCGTCGTTGTCCCAGCCGCCTGGGTTGTGGCCCTGCGCGAACGCACAAGCGGCCCGGCTTTTCTGCGTGCAGTCCTGGAGGGCTTCGAAGTCACAACCCGTGTCGGCATGGGTGTGGGGCCCGCCCACTACCGCATCTGGCACAACACGGCGACATGCGGTCCCTACGGATCGGCCATGGCGGCGGCGACGCTGCTGGGACTGGACGAGGACCAGACGGTCCATGCACTCGGCAACGCGGGCAGCCAGTCGTCGGGACTGTGGGAGTTCCTCGACACCGGCGCGATGACCAAGCATCTGCATGCAGGTCACGCGGCGCAGGCCGGCGTGCAGTCGGCGGATCTTGCGGCGCTGGGGTTCACCGGACCGCCACAAATCCTGGAGGGTGAGCGCGGCTTCTTTGCTGCGACCTGTCCGGATGGCGATATCGACCGGGTGATGTCTGATCCGGATGGCCCGTGGCAGTTGACGCTCACCAGCATGAAGCCCTGGCCTTCCTGCCGTCATACGCACCCGGCCATTGATGCCGCACTGGAGCTGGCGGAAACCCTGAAACATGCCAGCGCTGATGAATTTCACGCGGTGACGGTCGAGACATATCAGGCAGCGGAAGATGTGTGCGATCGCCCGCATGCCGAAAGCGAGTACGAAGCAAAGTTCTCTCTGCAGCATTGCGTTGCGACGGCGTTGGAAAACGGCGAAGTCAACCTTGGGTCGTTTGATGACGCTGCCCGGGTCAAGGCGCGGCGGCTCGCGTCGGGTATAGCGATTGATGTGACCGAACCCTATGCATCCGCCTACCCGGTGGACTGGGGCAGCGCCGTAGAGGTCGTAATGACAGACGGCACAAGGCATCGCGCCGAGCGCAGCTTCGCGAAAGGCGATCCGGAAGCTCCACTGACACCGCCGGAGGTGGTGGAGAAGTCGATCAATCTGATGAATTTTGGAGGCATCGCCGCGCCCAGGGCGCTGGCTGAAGCCATTCTTGCTCTACCGATGGCAGAGACGCTGCCTGACCTGCCGCTGTTCAGATGAGCCGGACCCCGTCATAAGCGGCGCCGCTGTGGCAGGCAGTCAGAAGCAACACCGAAGCTACTGGTTGAGCGTCGGGTAGATTGTGTAGAAGGCGATACCGGCACCGAAGATGAGGCTGGTCAGAATAAGCCAGGGGACCCAGAGGCCGCCGGCACGGGGGGCGGAAGCGCCCCCCATGGCAACGGCTGCGGTCGGAGCCGCACCGACAGCCTGAGCTGCCGTGCCTTTCCGGTTCCGCAGGATCTCGCGGTTCTTTTCATGCCACTGGCGTTCGGCGAAATCCGCCTTGTTCTGGGCATGCCATTTGGCTTCGGCGTCACCGCCGCCTCCGCCGCCACCGCCGCCGGTGCTCGGGCCGCCGTCGCCGCCCGATTGCTCCATCGCCTTGCGGTCGCGCCGGGCAATCCACAGGCTGTCGAGGATAATCAGCAGAAACAGGACACAGATCACCGTGGCCGGTATCCAGGTCTGCACAAGATCGTATTCGAACATTCACTACTCCCCTTGGCCCGTGACGGTCGCGTCCTGTGACACAGAAAGCGCCGCACCGGCTCGTTTTCATGGTGTGATCCGGCCTTACCGACCGTGTTTATTGCCTCACCCCGTTTCAAAGCACGGCCACACCGCAAAAAGCAAGCAATACCGGGACATGTGACCCGGTTTGCGGACGGTGTGCAATTGATCGGCGGAAACTGCGTTAACGCAGGTCAACGCGCGCCTGAGATTCGCTGTTTTCAGCCAAAAACAGGGACCAAACCCTGTCTCGGAACAGCCATCCATCGCACGCCCACCATCTCACGGCGTTGCCCCCGTCAGCGGCAGGACATAGTTGCCGCCGGTGAAGGCATATCCTTTTCTGCGAAACAGTTTGCCCACGTCCATCGCGTTGGCGGCACCTGTTGTTACATGGAGTTGAAGTTCGCCGGCTCCACGATTCTTACCCCAGGCTTCAAATGCGCGCAGCAGCTGAACGGCAGATCGTGTCGCCCGCGACTCCAGGCTGACCCAGAAGACAATAGCCTGAGCGCAGACAATATCTGTGAAGAGCAGGCGGCTGGCGTGCACATAAAGAACGCCCGTCGCCTCGCCTCCCGCTTCAGCCAGAATGACGCCATGCGTCTTGGGATTGGCCAAGGCATGCCACGTGGCGTCAATGACCTGCTGGTCATCGAACGGCAGATCCTTGTGCGTCGTGAATGCGTGCGCTGCACGGTACAGTCTCAGCAGCGTATCCATGTCATCCCGTGTGATGAGGCGCACACGGACACTGGTGCTATCCGGCATCGTCAAAGCTGTTTGCTGAAGTTATCGCCAATATGGTGCAAGCCGTTGCGTTCCAGCCAGCGGCCAACCCGCGCCACATCCTCGTGTCCTGAAAGAACCGGCACCGACGCATCAAAGGCATTTATGGAGCGCGCCCACTCCAGATAGGCGTCCAGCAACAGATTGCCGGCATCGCTCTTACGGTCTTCAGGATCCACATAGAACAAGGGTGCATTGCAGATGGTCGCCTTTGCCGCCGTCAAGGGACCCGCCACCGCCACCAACGCGCCACAAACGGCCGGATGATTGCCGTCCCCCTCTGGCCGGCACAGCAGAAATCCAGCCGTGGCGCCCGCATCTTCAAGTGCGCTTTCGATCGCCGCGCGAACGCGGCCCGCCATAAAGGGATGATCTGCATACCGGCTGGCCATGAATGCCTGGTGCGCGACCCGTGTGAGGTCGTCGATATCATGCGCACTGGCGGTTGCCCGCCGCACAAAGTGCCTGCCGCTCATGCTCAGGAGACCCAGGCCGCCAGCTGTTGAGCCGACGCTGTATCTTCAGGACGGTTGGGCAGTGACGACTGGCCGGCATTGTGCGCATCAAAGGAGGCCATTGACGCAACCAGTCCGGCGACCGGGTTGGTGCGCAGAACAGGCGGCACTGTGTCGGAGGCGTCGAGCAATCCGGCGGCACCGTCTGATGCCAGAACATCATCGAGGCTCGCGCGCAACTGGTGAACCACAGCATCTTCGCCGCCGCCAAAGCCCGCGTCGGCCGCGGCGACCTCAAGGGCATCAAGGGCGTCAGCATTGATGGACACGCCCTCGCTGCCGAAGCCGGTATCGCTGAACAGCCCAGTCGTGCCGTTGGTCCGGTGATATGCACCCGTGCCGAAGGAGACGTTGTCTCCGACCACGCGCACGGTTTCATCAGACGTCAACTCGATGGCACTGATGCCTGCGGCAGTGAGCCCGACGAGTTCGCCCTTCTGAGAGATGCCATCCTGATTGGCGTCACGCCAGACCTTGAACTGACCGAACTGCGCATCTCCCTGGTCGAGGAGGCCGTCTCCATTGGTGTCGAAGGCACGCAAGCCTTCCAGGTCGGTGCGGGCACCCTCCTTGTATCCGACGAAGGAAATCTCATCCAGGTCGGTGGCCGCATCGTCCATGTCCTTGTCGAAGACGAGGAGGCCATCGTCGGCGGCGGCCCAGCCGGTGCGCTCACCTTCACCATCCGAGTTGATGTCGAAGAAAATGTCCGCGTCGTCGGCGTTGATAAGCTCGATGCCGTCACCATCCATGTCGAGGACGATCGGTTTGCTGAAGGTCAGAACTTCATACTGGAAACTGACAGTCGCCGTGGAGAATCCGCCGTTTCCATCCGTGATCGTGTAGTCGTAGGTGCCGGTATAGCTGCCGACGGCCAACCCGGTAGGAACGACAGGGACAATCGAAAATACCGCCCCATCCACGTAAGAGAGAGAGACCGACTGGACGATGCCGGTCGGATTGCCGACGGAATGAACGCTGAGCGTGTCACCGTTGGCATCTGTGTCATTGGCCAACAGAGCAGCCGGCGATGTCCACAATATGCCGAGATTTCCCGCGGAATGGACATCAGCCACGGCCACCGGTGCGACATTGGGCTGGGGCAGCGTGGTGAAGGTGACCGTGTTGTGCGCCACGCCGCCTGCGCCGTCCGAGACGCTGTACGTAACGGTGTTCGCGCCAACGCTGGCCGGTGACGTGAAGGTGAGCATACTGCCCGTCATTGAAGCGCTGCCTGCAGCCGGACCCTGCGACAGGCCGAAGCTCAGAATGTCTCCATCGACATCAGACACCAACGGGACCAGATCGATGCTGATCGTGCCTGCCCAATCCACATCATAGCTGGCGGCATTGGCTGTCGGCGCGAAGTTGATGTTGTTGACCTGAATGTCGACCACACCGGATGCGGACCCCCCTGCCCCGTCGGACACCGAGTACGCGACGGGCACCTGCCCAAAGCCACCGACGGTTGACGTGTAGGTGAGAATGCTGCCGTTCAGCGTGCGCGAGCCGGTGGCGGGGTCCGCGCCCAGCGAATAGGTCAGCGTGTCGCCATCCAGATCTGTGGCATAGGCCGCCAGATCAATCACGACTGCCTGCCCCTCGTCCACACTTGCGGACGCGGCGGCAAGCGTCGGGTCGAAGTTGATGTTCTGTACGGTCACATCCGTGGTGCCGCTGGTCACGAGGCCGCGGTCGTCAGTGACGTCGAACGTGATTGTCTGCTGCCCGAACACACCGATGGCGGCATCGTAAGTCAGCATGTGACCGGCCAGTGTGGTGGTTCCCGTCGCCGGAACGCTCGTCAGCTGGTAGCTCAGTGCACGGCCCTCCGGGTCAGTCGCATGAGCCGACAGGTCAATCGTGACAGACTGGCCCTCGTCCACGCTGGTGGACGATGCGGTCACAACGGGAGCCTGGTTCTCAGGCTCGACAGTGATTGTGAGAACGCTGGTGACCGACTCGTTTGAGCTGTCAGTGGCGGTCACGTCAATCGACAGGGTGCCGATGTCACCGGTCCCGGGCGTGCCGGAGAAGGTGCCATTGGTCGAATTGAAGGTGAGCCATTGGGGCCATGTGCCACCGCCGGTCAATGCAGCGTTCAAGGTGAGGGTATCCCCGACATCGACATCATTGAATGTCGTACTCGGGATCGTAAACGAGAACAGTTGCCCGTCTTCGGCAGTCTGCGCCGCCAATGCTTCCGCAACGACCGGTGCATCGTTGACATTGTTCACCGTCACGCTGAAGGACTGCGAGGCTGCGAGGCCCCTGGTGTCTGTTGCATTCACAGTCACCTGCGTGACGCCGACCTGATCGTTGCCGGGTGTCGCGCTGAATGTGCCGGTTGCCGCATCGAATGAAAGCCACGCGGGCAGCGCAGATCCATCTGAAAGCGTGGCTGTCAAAGTCAGTGTGTCGCCGATGGCTACATCCGAATTGGTGAATGCATCGGGAGGTATCTGATAGTTGATGGGCATATCCTGATCGACCGTGACGTCAGTCAGGAGCGTGTTCACGAGCGGCGCGGTGTTTGTGAGCGCAAGCGTCTGATCGGTAAAGACGGCTTCCTCGACACTCGTCAGGACGTCCACATCTCCCGTGGCAATCTCCTGAACTTCCCAATTGCCGTCAGCGAGCATGGTGATCGTGTAGTCGGCCGCGGTGCCTGCAAACACGGCCCTGTCCGTGCCGGCGCCCCCGTCAATGAGATCACTGCCGGCGTCGCCGGAGATTTCATCATTGCCGTCGTCACCGAACAGGAAGTCATTCCCCGCACCGCCGAAGATCATGTCATCGCCGGTGTGACCGTCGATGAGGTTGCTCTGGCCATCACCTGTGAGGCTGTCGTTGAAGTCCGAGCCGACCAGCCGCTCAACGTCGATCAGCGTGTCAAAGCCGGACAGGCCCACTTCCTGCGCCCCGGTAATTGCAAGGCTTACGGTGACAGCGCTTGCCGACTCGTCGTAGCGAACTGTGTCGAAGCCGGCACCGCCATCGAGCGTGTTGTTGCCGGCGTGGCCGCGCAGCGTGTCATTCCCCTCACCTGCGCGGATGATGTCGTCACCGTCATCACCGAACAGGTTGTCGTGCCCGGCACCGCCGTGGAGCGTGTCATTGCCCGCGGCCCCGCGAAGGGTGTTGTTGTTCCCGTCGCCGGTCAGCTGGTCATCATGGGCTGATCCGCTCAGACCTTCGATGCCCGAGAGCACATCACCTTCCGCATACCCGTCGCGGCCCTCGCCGGTAGACAGATCAACCATCACGCCTTCGTCAGACGCGAAGTAATTGACGATGTCTACTCCGTCGCCACCGGCAATGTTGTTGGCCACGGCGCTGGCGGCGAATGCGTCTCCGTATGCCGTACCGATGACATTCTCAACATCGATAAAGCTGTCGCCGGCGGCACCGTCGAGACCAGCGCCGCCCGCAAGATTGACGTTCACGCGGATCAGGGAGCTTGCATAGGACACCGTGTCAATGCCGGCGCCGCCATCGAAGGTATCGCTTCCGGTACCGGCATAGAGCGTGTCATTGCCGAAACCGCCGGCCAGATGCATTGCCATACCATCAGCGGCATGCAGGGTGTCGTCCCAGGCCGATCCGAGAATACGCTCGATGGAGACAAATGTGTCGCTCGCGGCTTCACCGGTGTGCTGGCCGGACTGAAGATTGACTGTCACGCCTGCGTCGGCAGAGGCGTAGCTTGCGGTGTCAAACCCGTCGCCACCCTCCAGCGTGTCGTTGCCGCCGCGGCCCTCAAGGATGTTGTCGTGACTGTCCCCTGTCAGGGTGTCGGCATGATCCGAACCGATCAGGTTCTCAATCGAGTTGAAGGTGTCGGTGCCGTCGGCGCCCGATGCCGTGCCCGTTGCCAGGTTCGCTGTGACACCACCGGATGCAAACTGGTACGAGGCCCAGTCAGACCCGTCACCGCCGACGATCTCATCGTTGCCTGTGCGGCCGTTCAGAAGGTCGTTGCCTGCGCCGCCATCGATCCGGTTGTTTCCGGAATCGCCGACGAGTTCATCGCTGAAGCCGGATCCGATGAGGTTTTCAATGCTGATGAAGGCATCGCCGGCAGCGTCACCGGACATGGAAGTCGCCGTGTCGAGGTTGACAACGACGCCTTCTGCCGCCGTCTCGTAGCTCGCGGCATCGATACCGTCACCACCATCGAGCGTGTCTTCACCCGCGCCGCCGATCAGCGTGTCGTTGCCGGCACCACCCTCAAGGGTGTCATTCCCCTCACGGCCATCCAGCGTATCGTCGCCGGCTTCTGACCCGCCATGGAGTCTGTTCTCGCCGTCATCCCCCGTCAGGGAGTCGTTGAAGTCAGAGCCATAGACCCACTCAATGTCAATCAGCTCGTCATTGAGTGCATACCCGCCGGAGTGAACGCCGGTTGCCAGGTTGATCGAGATGGCCGCTGTCGACAAATGATAATTCGCCCAGTCGACCCCGGCGCCACCGTCGAGGACGGTACGCAGCGCGCCGCTGACAAGATTGTCGTCCCCATCTCCGCCGGTCAGCCTGTGTTCGCCTGCGCCAGCCGAAATCAGGTCATCGTATGACGATCCCACCGCGTTCTCGATATTGAGGAGCGTGTCGTTGCCCTCACCGCCGGATGCCGTTCCGTTGAGCAGGTCGACCGTGACGCTCGATGCGGACCAGTCATAACGCACTGTGTCGGTACCTGCGCCGCCATCAAGCGTGTCGTCGCCGGCCACGCCGCGCAGCGTATCATCGCCGTCACCGCCTTCGATGTGGTCAACGCCATCGCCGCCGACGAGGCTGTCATTCCCGCCAAGGCCATACAGCATGTTCCCGCCTGCATGGCCCCATATGGTGTTGTCGCCGTCGTTCCCGGTCAGAACATCATTGAAAGACGTGCCGTAAAGGTTCTCGATACTGGTAAGCGTGTCGCCGGCCGCAAAGCCTGTCGACCCCGTCGCACCGGTCAAGAGATTGACCGTCACGCCCGCATTCGAGAGGCGATAGTCGATCTGGTCGCGGCCGTCGCCGCCGTCAACATGGTCAGCTCCGGCGCCCGCATAGATAACGTCGTTGTGGGTTGACCCGATGATCTTCTCAATACTGATCAGCGTATCGGTAGAACCTAGTGAATCCGTCGCCGTCCCGTTTGTCAGATTGATCGTTGCAGCTGTCGTCAGTGACGCAAAGCTTGCCGTGTCCTCACCAGCACCCCCGTCAAGAGTGTCGGCCCCGTCACCGCCGTCAAGCGTATCGTTGCCACCCTGACCCCAAAGCGTGTTTGTACCGGCATCTCCCCTCAACAGGTCGTTGTGCTCAGAACCACTTACATTCTCGATCCCTGACAGGGTGTCGCCCTGTGCTGAATCGCCTTCGCCGGTGCCCGCAGCAAGATCAATAGTTACATCAGCTGCTGCATCCGCATAGTAGACCGTATCGATCCCATCACCGCCGAAGAGCCGGTCAGCACCACCGCGCCCGATAAGCTGGTCGTCGCCGGCGCCGCCTTCTATCTTGTTCCCGAACGCGTCACCGGAGAGCGTGTCATTGTGCTGCGACCCGATGATGTTCTCGATGCTGTCGAATGTATCACCCTCCGCTTCCGCGTTGAGCGCAGTATTGTTGCCCAGGTCAATGTTCACGCCAGCGGTAGCATTGAGATAATGGGCCGTGTCCTCGCCCGCACCACCGTAGAGATCGTCAGCGCCGGCCCCACCATTCAAGATGTTGTTCCCTGAGTCCCCGTACAGGTCATCATCCTGGGAAGAGCCATACAGGTTCTCGATCGAGATGAGTGTGTCGGCGGCGGCGCTGTCACCGCTGTGATTTCCCGTTGCCAGATCGACGACGACACCCGTCGTAGACCAGCCGTACCAGGCCCAGTCGGATCCTTCACCACCGTCAAGCTCATCAACGCCCGTACCTCCGGCAAGAATGTCATCGCCGAGGCCACCGTAAATGTTGTTGTTGGCTGTGGTCCCGAAAAGCTGATCGCCAAAATCTGATCCGACCAGATGCTCAATGTTCGTGAAGGTGTCGCCTTCGGCGTGGCCGTTGAACGCCTGGTTGGCTGTCAGGTTGACTGCAACACCCGCAGTCGACTGCGCATAGCTCACCGTGTCGTTGTCCGCGCCGCCATCGAGGATGTCGGCACCCGCGCCGCCGATCAGCGTGTCGTTGCCAGCGCCCCCCTGAAGGGTGTCATTGCCTGCGCCACCCTCAAGCGTGTTGGCATTGCCGTCACCGGTCAGGCTGTCTGCATGAGACGAGCCGACGACACTCTCGATGTTGTAGAGCGCATCGTCCTGTGCATGGCCACCGGAACCAGAGTTGGTGCTCAGGTTTACAGTTACGCCCGAAGTAGAGTGATCGTAGCGGGCAACATCAAACCCGTCACTCCCGTTGAGATGTTCGCCCGCTGCTGACGACACGAATGTGTCATCGTGTGCTGAGCCGACCAGCCCCTCAATGCTTGTCAGCGTATCGCCTTCGGCATCGCCCCCAGAGCCCGTACCTGCGACAAGATCAATTGTGATCGCCGACGAGTGGTCATAGCGGGCATAGTCAAAATCTGCACCGCCATCAATCGTATCGGCGCCCGCACCCCCTATGATGCTGTCATTGCCATCGCCGCCGGTGATCACATTGTTGTGGATATCACCGACAAGGCGGTCCGCATGGGTCGAGCCACCGAGATTCTCGAAATTGCTGATGGTATCCCCGACAGCGACACCGCCGATGAACACAGTGCCGGTTCCCAATTCGACGTCAATGCCAGCCGACGCGTGGTGGTAATGCACGGTGTCATTGCCTGCACCGCCATCCAGCGTGTCGCCGTCGCCGCCGCCATAGATGGTGTCGTTACCGTCCCGGCCTTCTATGCTGTCGGCGCCGCCAAGCCCAACAATCACGTTGTCGCCACTGTCGCCGTACAGGAAATCGCCTTGCGCCGACCCGCCGATGCCTTCGATGTCCGTAAGTGTGTCGCCGGTCGCGGTCCCAAGACCGCCCTGGGCACCGGTGAGCGCGAGATCAACCGTGACGGCTTGGGTGCTGTCATCGTACCAGGCAAGGTCAAAGCCTTCACCGCCGTCAATCTGGTCTGCTCCCAGACCGCCGCGCAAGCTGTCCGCCCCGTCGCCGCCGAAAATCTCATCATCTCCGCCGCCGCCAAAGAAGCTATCGTCGCCTGACAGGCCTTTGAGCACATTGTTGCCTGCATCACCGGTCAGGCTGTCTGCATGAGACGAGCCGACAACACTCTCAATATTGTAGAGTGCATCGTCCTGTGCATGGCCACCGGAGCCTGAGTTGGTGCTCAGGTTTACGGTTACGCCTGCAGTGGAATGGTCGTAGCGGGCAACATCAAACCCAGCGCCACCGTTGAGATGCTCGCCGGCCTCTGACGACACGAATGTGTCATCGTGCTCTGAGCCGACCAGCCCCTCAATGCTCGTCAGCGTATCGCCTTCGGCATCGCCCCCCGAGCCCGTACCTGCGACAAGATCAATTGTGACCGCGACCGACGAGTGGTCATAGCGGGCATAGTCAAAGTCCGCCCCGCCATCAATCGTATCGGCGCCAGCACCACCAACTATGGTGTCGTTGCCGGCTCCTCCTATCAGATTGTCATCACCGGCTTCGCCATGGAGCCCATCAGCATCACCATTGCCGTAGAGAGTATCTTTACCGCCACCGCCATACACGGTGTCATTTCCGGCGCCACCGGTGATCACGTTGACCGACCCATCGCCGGTCAATGTGTCGGCGTGTTCCGACCCGCCCAGATTTTCGAAATTGCTGATCGTGTCCCCGGCGGCAACGCCACCAACCAGCACGCCACCGGTGGTCAGATTGACGTCCACCCCGGCGCTGGCGTGGTGGTAATGGACGGTGTCGCTGCCTGCGCCGCCATCCAGCGTGTCGCCATCGCCGCCGCCATAGATGGTGTCGTTGCCATCGCGGCCTTCAATAGTGTCGGCGCCGCCAAGGCCGACAATCACATTGTCGCCGCTGTCGCCGTACAGGAAATCGCCCTGCGCCGATCCACCGATGCCCTCGATGTGCGTAAGTGTGTCGCCGGTCGCGGTCCCAAGTCCGCCCTGCGCGCCGGTGAGCGTGAGATCAACCGTAACTGCCTGGGTGCTGTCATCGTACCAAGCAAGGTCAAAGCCTTCACCGCCGACAATCTGGTCTGCTCCCAGACCGCCGCGGAAACTGTCCGCCCCGTCGCCGCCCAATAGCGTATCGTCGCCGTCACCGCCGAACAGACTGTCGTCGCCGGCCAGGCCGTCGAGAACATTGGCAGCCGCGTCGCCGGTCAGCGTGTCATTGTGAAGGGAGCCAACGGCATTCTCGATGCTGATCAGCGTGTCGGTTGAGCCGGACCCGTCAATCGCCGTCCCGGTGCCGAGATTGACGGTTACACCTGCGGTCGATGCTCCATAGCCGACGGTGTCGTTGCCCGCGCCGCCATCAACTGTGTCCACACCATCGCCGGGCTCGATGAAGTCGTCACCGCCAAGACCATTGATGGTGTTGAGCGCTTCAAACCCATAGATCGTGTCCGCCTGCTCTGTTCCCTCAATCAGGTCGGGACCGATCACGTAGTTGAGGGCGCTGAATGCACTTACGAACACATTGTCCGGGGGTGTAAAGCCGCGTGTCCCAAACCTGTCGGTCGCGGCAACCTGATCAATTGTCTCGATCAGGAGTGTCGTGTTGTCTTCTTCAAACCGGATGTATTCAACGCGCTCACCTTCCAGAAACCAGTTTCTGATCGTGATCTGATCGCTTGTGCCGCGAATACGAACGACAAGGTCAAATATGTTCGGCGCATAGAAATCGAGGTCATCCAGCGTCAGCCCAGCCTCGATTTCGAGCGTGTCGACACCGGCATCAACCGCGATGGCAATTGGCTCAGGCGGGGCTGTCGAGTTCTTGGTCCAGGTCGCCCAGTTAATGCCCATCTGCTCTTCAAAGGCCTGGTCATAGATCGTGTCAGATCCATATCCCCTGCCGAAGACATAGGTGTCATTGCCATACTGGCCGTGCAGAACGTCGTCACCGGCACCGCCATCCAGCCGGTCATCCGCCCCGAAAACACTGTAGTCTTCGACAATGACAACGTCGTTGGGGTTGGTGTAGAGCGCCCACATGTGAGTCGTGTGCACGTCCTCAGTGGCTTCGCCGTGCAACACATCGTTGCCGTCACCGCCAAACAGGACGTCGCTACCGAGACCGCCATAGAGTGAGTCGTTGCCCTCGCCGCCATTGAACCAGTCGTGCCCTGTGCGGCCGCGCATGATGTCATCGCCGCCGGCGCCGTTCACCGCCTGCGCAAAGAGCCCGAGGTCGCCCAGCTGCAGGTTTGTGCTGTCGTCGAAGTCGATGATGTCGTTGAAGCGGGTGGCGCCAATGATCTCGACGGAGTGGATGCCTACTTCATAATCGTTGGTCGCGGTGGTGAAGCTGCTGGTATTGACCTCTCCACCTGCGCGCACACCGTCCCACACCGTGTAGATGTCGCTACCAAAATTGACGTGGCTTGTGCCGAACCGCTCGCCGTAGAAGTAACCGGCGTCCTGATACAGCTGATAGACATTCACACCGCCCGACAGGGCGCCGAACTCTGCCTCGTCGACGCCGTCGCCGCCGTCAATCTGGATGCTGCCGCCCTCGAGGAACACGCCGTCGTCGTGCACATAGATCTTGTCGTTGCCGTCGCCGGCCAGCACCACGGTGTCCGTACCGATCTTGATGGTGATCTCGTCGTCGAAATTACTGCCGATGACATTCTCGAAATTGGCGATCTCATCGCCGTCGCCATGGCCGCCGGACACTTTATTGTTGGCCAAGTCAATGACGATGCCGGCGTCGGACTCGGCATAGGAAATGGTGTCACTGCCTTCACCGCCGTCGAGGACGTCATCGCCGGCGCCGCCCTCGATGATGTTGTCCAGACCATTGCCGATGAGCGTGTCGCGGTGCGCAGATCCGATCAGATGTTCGATACGATCGAGTTCGTCCCCTTCGGCATGTCCACCAAATGCCTCGCCCCTTGCCAGGTTGACCTGAACACCGGCGTCCGAGCTTGAGTAGACAGCAAAGTCTGAGCCGCTGGCACCCAGCAGACGGTCGGCACCTGCCATGCCTTCGAGGAAGTCATTGCCTTCGCCACCGACGAGCAGGTTGTCACCGGAATTGCCGACCAGGAAATCGGAGTAGATGGAGCCGGATAGCGCCTCGAACCCGGTCAGGGTATCGCCTTCCGCATCGCCGCCTGTGCCGGTTCCTAAGGTCGTCCCTTCCTGCAAGGTCACATGCACGCCGATCTGCGAGCCCGCATAAGACGCGGTGTCGAACCCGTCACCTCCATCAAGGACGTCGGCGCCCACACCCCCTTCGATGAAATCGTCGCCTGCGCCACCGGACAGGGTGTCGTCACCGCCATAGCCGGCGAGCAGGTTGTCACCGATGTCCCCGGTCAGCGTGTCGCCATGGTCGGAGCCGAACAGACGCTCGATGTTCAGAAGGATGTCGCCCTGGGCGTGACCATGAAGCCCGGTGCCCGTCGCAAGACTGACATCCACCCCTTCGAAGGAGTCCCGGTAGGACGCCGTATCGAGACCATCGCCGCCGTCAAGGCGGTCACCACCGGCACCACCCTTGAGGAGGTCGCGACCGGCACCGCTGTACAGCGCATCGGCACCGTCGCCGCCGATCATTTCATCATTGTACTGAGTACCGTAGAGGGTATCGGCGGCTGCCGTGCCCATCTCCAGATTGTGCATTGCGTCCGGATTGGTGAAGCCCAATGAAGCCGCCTGCGCGAGCGTGACGATCCAGCCAACGGCGAAGCTTGAATCCGGCGCTTCGACAAGAAGCCGATCGATGACGTCCTTGTTCTCCAGATAATTCCGGTAATCGACGGCAATCTGCAGTTGGTCCATCAACTGCTCGAGCGATGTCCAGCCGCCATAGTGGAGAACACGCAGACCCCATGCATCGGCGCCGGCAATGCCGTCGTACTCGAGGATGTTCTCAACCACGGCCCTATAGAGCTCGTTGAAGTCCTGGTTGTTGAATCCGGTCTGGTTCCAGACGTCATACTGACTGCCGATGGTCCGGTTGTGCAGTGTGTAGCCCGCGTTGCGCCCGTGGTAATCGTCCGCGGCGATGTACCCAATCGTTGCGATATAGCCCCACGGCGTCGCGAGTTTAGCGTCCGGGCCAAACCGCTCGATCATTTCGTTCAGACCGTCCGCCAGCGCGTCGGCCGCGGGCTTCATGGCGGTCAGGCTCATGCCGTCGAAGGCCTGGTAGTTGCCTGTATTGTAGGCGCGGCCATTGCTGTCGATGCTGACGGTGACAATCGACCGCGGGTAGTCCCGGTCGCCGAAGAGGGCGTTGCCAATCAGCGCCCCAAAAACCTGGCCAACGAACTGGCCGATGAAGCTGCCAATGAATGGAATGGGGATGGCAGCCCCGATGATACTGCCCACCGAGCCAAGAATGTTGGAGACCAGCGCTGCGGACTCGCTTATCGGCTGTACCAACGCAGTCGCAGCTTGCGATCCGAGAAAACTGGCGAGGACGCTGGCAGGATTGAAGCTACCAATGCCGACATCAAAGACATCGTCGGCACCCGATAGCAGGATGCTCGAAACCACCGAGTCCGGAGACAGGATTTCGGTCGCCACGAAGTCGGTTAGCGCAGACGACACGAAAGAGTTCGCAACGGTCCGGCCAAGGTCTGCAGCAAAGCCCTCGCCGCCGATGATCTCTCCGACAATGAATGAACTGATCTGCCCGATGCCGGCGCTGATTGCGCTGGCCCCAAGCCGGGCGCCGAAATTGCTGAAGGCGCTGTCGACAGCTTCTCCCAGGCTGGGTGATTGATGGCCATTCGACGGGTCGCCATCGACGTCGCCGCCGAAATAGACGTCAAGAGCGCCACCGACGCTCGAGAACACGGTGTTCAACGAGGCGCCATAGACAATCTGAGCAAGCGGATCACCCCCCGCCAGCTCATTGCCGAGCGCAGATCCAAAGATCGCCCCAATCTGCGCACCGGTGATCACCGGCTTGTTGGGCTCTTCGACCTTTATGTCACCGGAGACGTCTTCGAGGTTTATCAGGCCATCGCTGTTGCTGTCGCCGACGCGCGCTTCGACGAAGCCATCGGCCTCGGTCTCGCCGAGATACTGCTGGCGAACAACGTAATCGACGGTCCCGTCGTTGTTTTCGTCGACAGCCTTGAGGCGGTACCGCGCTCCGGTTGCGTTGTCGACATACTCAATTGACCCGTCGGGTATCCATTTCGCTGCGGCGTGCCGCTCCGCCTCCAGGCCAGCATACGTTGCCCGATCGGCCTCCATCTCCTCATACAGGGAGCTTGTAGTCCCGTCCCAACTTCCTTCCTCATACGGAATACTGATTTGTCTGTTCGGATCGATGACCGAGAAGACTTCACCATCCAAGCCAAAGTAGTATTGAACGCCGGCTTGTGCTCCAGCGGTCTCCTCAATTTGTGCGCCCTCCTCCCCACTTGCAATTATTTGCCAAGCCGTTCCGTTGGGCAGATTGATCCTTGTTCCCTCGGCAATGACGTCATTCACACCAATGCCATAGTTTGCCGTCGACAAATCTGAAGGATCGACGCCATAGAGTGTTGCGATGCTGCTTAAGGTCTCGCCTGCCAAGCTCCGGTGAGCGCCATAGGCGACGGTATCGATGCCCAACATGGCTATGACGGGTGTCGAGCCCTCGAACCCAGGGGGCGCAAGCACACGCCCTTCTGCATCATAGAGCTCTAGTGTCACCGAGCGTCCGCTCTGGGGCCCGAGCCTTGGATCGTCGTAATGATCTAATGTCGCAACATTTGACTCTTCCTCAATGCTAGTACCATCCGGCGAGCGGAATTTGTACACATACTCCAGCGGGCTGAGTCCCTCCGGATTGTTCTTTATGACTAGCGTCACGCCGTCCTGATAATTCAGATCGAAAGCATCAAGTAGCCACGAGGCAACTGCAGAAACGGGTTCGCCAACAAGGGTGTCCAGTAATTGGCTGGCCGGCTCCACCCCTATGAATTCGTCCCTAATCTGTTGCTGCAGTCTACCTTGCTCATCCTGAGTCAAACCCGCGTACAGATCGTATTCGTCGATTATTGTGTCCGCGGTATATATCGATGCTGCTCTGTATTGAGTAGCTCTAGTCGCGTAAAAGCTCATGACGTCAGCCATGAAGCTAGGAGAATTTGCTCGGATTGACCGGTTGCCTGCAATCCTCGCGTCTGAGGTTGTCGTATTTAAAGGCGCAGCACTCTGTACTGATTCCAGGACTGTAGTGGTCGGCGAACTGGGTATTCCTTCGATGGAATTGAATTCATCAAGAAGGCGATCTAAATCCTGTTGAATTCGATTCTGGACCTCTACAGGAAGTAGGAATTCAGGAGACGACATGATACCCTCAAATATAGACCAACTTCAGTTCTATTGCTTTGATTATCTTGCTCTAATGTAAAATGACCAACGGCATACAGCAGATGAATACAATAACAATAATGCCGTCCAAACCAGCCCAACAATAAGACCTAAATACTCATTTTCATCGGTTGTGACACCCGCTATCAAAAATACTAATACTGATATAATCATAATTATTGCCCCGACACCTGCCGAAGTAAAATATGAAAAATACTTTTTTGCACTCGATTCACTTCCAATATTGAATGCATCGATAGAGATAAAGCCCAGATAGCCCACAATGAAAATCGCGCCAAATACTCTAGAGATGGGATTATTTGACATCGCAAAATCAATCCATGGCAGAATTCCCAATAGTGAAATCAACCAGATTTTTGAAAACATGACACTCTCGACGTCTCTTGATGAATCGTCAGGTCAGTGTTGCTGCATCAGCGCCTAGCAATTTCAACAAACGCTTCACGCAACACGTCATCGCAAGGGACCAAGCCAGACTCAGTTATCCATTGTCCGCATTCCCGCATCCGTTAACCATTCGGATCAACCTCAATAGTGTGTCGAATTCATGTAAGTGAACGGGCGTTGTAGGGGGGCAACACCTTTTGCCACCTATGCGTGAATCCTGCCGGATAGTCCGACTACGAACTAATTTTTGCCGCCTGTTGCGGAGCGTTGCGCGGGGCGCCGGAGCAGTGTCATAGTCCGGCAACAACAGCATGCCAGACCCCATGAGCGACAGGCGCGGGCAGGTGTTGCCGCGCGATGCGAGAGGACCAAGATGAGTGATCAACCTGCGGCTGCGGCCCCGATGACGGACACGCCGAAGCCGCCGCAAAACCTTACTGTGTCTGAGGTCTTCGGCCAGGCGACATGGCTGATGACGCAGTCGCGCGGCCACCGCAACATGTTCATTTCCGATCTTGAGTGGATGGTGATGCCGCCGATCCTTCTGCGGCAGTTCCGGCTGTTTCCCGGCAAGGACCAGCCGCTGGGCATGGCGCTGTGGGCGCAGCTGTCGGACGAGGCATCACAGCGGCTCGAGCAGGGCGGCGGCAAGCTCAAGCCGGAGGACTGGAAGAGCGGCGACAATTTCTGGCTCGTCGAACTGCTGGCCCCCTTCGGCCATCATGAGGCGATGCTCAACGACCTGAAGAAGAGCATCTTCAAGGGCAAGCAGTTCAAGATGCACACGATGAATGCCAGCGGACAGAAGCGTGTCGTCACCACGTCGGGCGAGGAAGACGCGGCACCTGCGGCCGCTGCAACACCGGCGCCGGCGGACGACAGCACGCCTGCGGCCACGCCGACTGCCGACGCACCGAAGACGGTGAATTAGTCAGCTTTCTCGTATTGGCCGTGCCGGCCCGGCTTGCGCAGCGTCAAAGCGTGCGGAAGAAGTTACCGCCCGTGTGCGTGAACCCATGGCGGGAGAGAAAGGTGCCCACACGGTCTGCGTCCGGTCCGCCGGTCATGTGCACGGTGACCTCAAGCGCGCCCTGTGCCTTGGCCCATGCGGCAAACGCCTCGATCATGTCCAGCGCCAGGCGTGATGCGCGCGCTTCGGGACGCAGATAGATCTGCTGCACGGTCGCCGTCAGCGCGTCGGCAAAGATGTAGGGGCTGACAGTGCCGCCGATCAGGCCGACGGGCACGCCGTCGTTGAGCGCCAGAAAAATCCGCTGGCTTGGCGGCGGGCGCAGCAGGCTCTTGACCAGTTTGGACAGGCGCACCTTGGCCATTGCCAGATGCGTGTAGCGGCTTTCACGAAAGGCATCTTCCAGCAGCTGCATGACGACCTGGAAGTCGTCCGGGCCGGCTTCCCGTATCGTCTGCTGCTGATGCGCTGTGCCGGGTGACGTGTCTGAGTCCTGCATATCTTGTCCCTGTCCTTGACGACTTTCATGCCATCATGGGCTTCGGTAATGGCAAACAGGCCTGCGCAGACAATAGGTACTCCCCTATCGTTCGCGCAGGGCTTCGTCGCGGTAGCGCAGCAATGGCGTCAGCAGATATTCGATGACACGCCGGTTGCCGGTTTTCACTTCCGCGGTTACGGACATGCCGGCGGTCAGGTGCTGCTCCTCGCCGTTGACGCGGATGGTGCTGCGGTCGAGCGCAATGCGGACCGGGAAGACGAGCGCCCCGCCCTGCTGGGTTTCATCCTGGGGCACGCTGTCATTTGACACATCGACAACGCGGGCGGGCACGGTGCCGTATTTCGTGAACGGAAAAGCCTCGACCTTGACCGCAACTTCCTGCCCCGCATGGACAAAACCCTTGTCCTTGTTGAGCAGCATCGCTTCCACTTCCAGGCCCGTGTCGCGCGGGACTATGGTCATCAGCTGTTCACCTGTCGTGACCACTTCGCCGATGGTATGAATGCTCAGCACACGGACATGACCGGCGACGGGCGCATGCAGCCGGTTACGCTCGTCGCGCTGCACGGCCTTGATGTGTTCCTGCTGCAGCTGGGAAATCTGGCTGTCGACCTCAGCCAGTTCCTCGACCGCTTCGTGCATGAAATTCGCGACCCGCTCGGACCGCTTGAGCTTCAGGGCTTCGATGGCTGCGGCGGTCTGTGCGCGCAGTCCCTCTTCCTGCATCAGGTTGGACCGCTCTTCGTACAGAAGCTGCGCCACTTCCAGATAGTTGGCGCGCGTGCCGGTGCGGTTTCTGGCGAGGCGGCCATACATATCCGCGCGTTCGTCGATCACTTCAACAAGCTTGCGGCGCTCGACGAGGCTCGCCTCAATGCGTGCGGCCTCGGCAATCTTCTCGGCAATCTCGCCGTCCAGGCTGTGCACGGCGGCGCGGTGCGCGGAGACCGTCCGGTACAGCACCTCCGCCTGCAGCTCCATGAGTTCCGGCGGCGCGTCAGTGGGAAAATCGATGCGGACGTCATCGGCAGACAGATCCTTGCGGCCAGCCTCGATCACGGCGCGCAGACGGCTCGCCTTGATCCGGGAGGTCATGAGATCCTGCGACAGGCGCTCCCGGTCCACCGTCGAATCCGAGGCGTCCAGTTCCACCATCAGTTCGCCCTCATCCACGAAGGCGCCTTCGCGCACATGGATCGACTTCACTGTGCCGGTTTCCAGGGGCTCTATGACTTTGACATTGCCGGTCGGGATGATGCGGCCCTGAAGGGTTGCGTGAATGTCCATCTTGCCGACAGACGCCCAGATGATGGCGAGCACGAAGAAAGCCACGATGCCACCGGCGACAAGGCGTCCGGCGGGCGACGCCGGCGTTTCGGTGATCTCGATGGCTGCCGGCAGGAAGGCGCGCTCGGTCTCCGTGCGCTGGACGGGCGCAGGGCCTTCCCTTTCCTGTTCAAGCGCCGCCCTGGCGACTTCCCAATAGTGTCGAAGCGTATCAAACATGTCTGTCTACTCCGCTGCGTCCGCTGAACCGGTCTGGTGCCGGTGAAGGGCTGCGTATCGCCCGTTCGACTTCAGAAGGTCCTCATGCGTGCCCTGTTCGACGATGCGGCCCGCCTCGATGGTAATGATCCGGTCGGACCGCCTCACGGCGGCAAGCCGATGCGCAATGATGATCACCGTGCGCCCCTGGCTGATAGCCTGCATGTTCTGCTGGATGCGGTACTCGGACTCGTAGTCGAGGGCACTCGTCGCTTCGTCGAAGATCAGGATTTGCGGGTTGGTGACGAGCGCACGGGCGATGGCGATGCGCTGGCGCTGGCCGCCGGAGAGGTTGCTGCCGCGCTCCTCGAGCACCGTGTCATAGCCGAAGGGCAACTCCAGAATGAAGTCGTGGGCGCCAGAGAGTTTGGCCGCTGCGATCACCCGCTCCATCGGCAATGACGGATCGGCAAGGGCAATGTTCTCCCGCACGCTTCTGTTGAACAGGACATTCTCCTGCAGCACCACGCCAATCTGCCGGCGCAATGCGCTCGGCTCGATCATGGCGATGTCGACTCCGTCCACCAGCACACGGCCGCGCTCGGGCACATGCAGGCGTTGAATGAGTTTGGTCAGCGTGCTCTTGCCGGAGCCAGAGGGCCCGACGACGCCGATCACCTCTCCCGGCGCGATCTGCAAAGAGACGTCCTGCAGCACCTCCGGCGTTCCGGGGCGGTAGCGGAAGGTGACGTGTTCAATCGAGATGCTGCCGGCAACTGTCGGCAGATTGCTGCGCGCCGCCCCGCCTGTCGACTCCGAGGGCTGGTTGAGAATGTCGCCCAGGCGTTCGATCGAGACGCGCGCCTGCTGAAAGTCCTGCCAGAGCTGGGCCAGCCGCAGGATCGGCCCGCTCACCCGGCCGGACAGCATGTTGAAGGCAACCAGCTGGCCGACGGTCAGCAGACCATCGATCACCAGCGTGGCCCCCACCCACAGGGTGAGAACAACGACCACCTTGTTGATCAGCTGGGCGGTCTGGCCCGCCACATTCGACAGATTGGTCGCCCGGAAACTTGCGCTGACATAGCCCGCCAGCTGGTCTTCCCAGCGGCGCTGCATCTGCGGTTCGACGGCCATGGCCTTCAGCGTTTCGGCGCCGGAGACCGACTCGACCAGGAAGGTCTGGTTCTCGGCGCCGCGATTGAACTTTTCCTCGATCCGCGCGCGCAGCATCGGCGTGATGAAGATCGACAGCGCGACGTAAAAGGGAATGGAGCCCAGCACGATAAGCGTCAGCGTCGGGCTGTAGAGCCACATGACGAAGAAGAAGACGAAGGTGAAGAAGACGTCGATGACCGATGTCAGCGCGGAACTCGTGAGAAACTCACGCACGGTTTCGAGCTCACGCACGCGGGCCACCGTCTGCCCGGTCTGGCGGGACTCGAAGTAGCTGATGGGCAGCGCCAGAAGGTGCCGGAACAGGCGCGCACCAAGCACCACATCCACGCGGCTGGTCGTGTGGCTGAAGACATATGTCCGCAACGTGCCGAGGATGACTTCGAACAACGAGACCGCCAACAATCCGATGGCCAGGACGTCCAGTGTCGTGAGGCCCTGATGCACCAGCACCCGGTCGATGACCAGCTGGAAGAACAGCGGCGTGATGAGCGCAAACAACTGCAGGAAGAACGACGCCACCAGCACTTCGGAGAGAAGCCATCGATACTTGACCAGCGCCGGGATGAACCAGGAGATATCAAAGCGCCGTTCGGCTCCGGCCATCCGCGCCCGCGTTGTCGCCAGGATCAGCCGGCCGTTCCAGATTTCCGCAAATTCTTCTGCGGTCTGCTCAGTGGTCTGGCCGGTCGCCGGGTTGAACAGCAGCACCCTCCCCTCGGCAGCTTTCGCGAGAACCAGGTATCCGCCGTCAGTCAGCGCAGCAATGGCGGGCAGTGAGTGCTGTTGCAGCCGGTCGATGCGGGGACTGATTGCACGCGTCTTGAAGCCAATATGCTTGCCGGCGCGCACCACATCGTCTTCGTCCATCTCCTGGTCCGTGATGCCCAGCTCATGGGCCACCTGACGCGGATTGATCTGAATGCGGAAATATTCGGCCAGCGTCACCAGGCAGGCGAGCCCCTGGGCGAGACGCATGTTTGCAGAAGGCAAATTTGCCTCTGTTTCGCTCGATTGTTCAGCCACGCCCCACCCCAACTCAGACGCGGGTGAACTCAACCTGAGGCCCGCACAGGGTGAAATCTACAAAGGCCCGGCGCGCGTGCCAATGACAAGCGATAGTCGATCGGAAGAAAACTGACACACTTTCATTGTTGCGACTGCCACCAATGATTTTAGCGGCTAACACCTGCAAGTAATGAGTGTGTCCAAACCCCGACAAAGCCGGGGGCAGTGTTTCGATGTCGAAGTATCGTTTTGATGGCCGGGAACCGCTGCTTTAGGCAAGGCTGCGCAATGTTGCGCAACTGCCGCGACGCAGCTAAAGCTGTGCCCAGCATGGGCCCACACCCGAGCGATGCGGAGGGGTGGCAGAGTGGTCGAATGCGGCGGTCTTGAAAACCGTTGGGCTTCACGGTCCCGGGGGTTCGAATCCCTCCCCCTCCGCCATTCCTAAAGCTGAATTGTTTTGAGAGGCATGTGACGCGCGGATCGCGAGAGCGGTTGCTGGTGTTAGGGTATGCCGTTGAACGATTGTCGGTACCGACCAGGGCTGACGCCGACGATCCTTTTGAACGCTGAGGAGAGGTGGGCCTGGCTCGAAAAGCCTGTCAAAGAGGGAATTTCCGCAAGCGGGATTGTTGTCGACGAGAGCAGCTCGCGGGCACGCGCGACCCGGCGGTTTAGAATGAAGTCTCGGGGCGATTGCCCAGTCTCATTCTGAAAAGCCCGCGTAAAGTGCGACCTTGACAGGCCTGCCTCTGCGACGAGCGCCGCAACGGTCAGCTCCTCAGCTAGCTCAGCATCAATCTTTGCCAAAATACGCCTCAGCGTCGCTGGAGCGATGGTTTCGCTGGATGTCCGAAGGGCAACCGCACTGCCAGAGTAGTGGCAGCCGATGCGCGCCAACACCGCATCCGCGAGCGCGCACAGATAGGCAGGTTCGACAACCGGGTCGCCAAGGAGCGAACGCCGGGCTTCCTTATGCAGATTTGTGAAGCCCGCATCGGAAAAAGCTTCAACCAATTCCGGGGCCCAAACCCGGTCTTTTGCCACATGCTGGAAGATGCCGTCCGCGTAATCTGCATCAACGATCATGCACAGAAACTCGACCGGCTTCGCCATGCGCGTTCGAATAAGAGACCCCGGCGGCGCGATCAATGCGGACCCGGCTGCCCACATACGACGCCGCAACGGTCCATCATTGATCGAGATGTCGAGAAAGGCCGGGGCATAGGGCGAAGATATCAGGTAATCCTCGGCCTTATAGGAGAGTTCGACGTCGAGTGGCGGATACAGGAGAAACTTGACCGGACCCGCGTCGGCGATACCGCCCCACTCAGCCAGCGTTGTAGCGGGCGGACCATCAAAACTGACTTTCCCGTTCTCTTCAGCTTGTGGACGGACCCGCTTGGACGGAGATCTATCTTGGCCATCTTTTTCTTTGCTCATGGACAGTGACTTGGCTCGTTTGGCCGACTTGCTCAAGCATTGTGAGGCGCATTTTCGCACAAATCTGAAAAGCTGCGCACATCGGTGAAAGAAACACACGGAAGTGCACACCACTATCTCGGTGTCGGCGAGCCCTGTCCGAAGGCAGCCCACGATCAAGACCAGACGCGCGTGCACTTCAGAAGCCGAAAAAGGAGTTTCTTCTGTGTCCACCAACCCCAAGTTCGACATGCTGACGCCTGACAATTGTCAGTTCATCATCATTGACCATCAGCCACAAATGGCCTTCAGCGTGGCCTCAATTGATCGCCAAACCCTGAAGAATAATGTGGTGATGCTGGCGAAGGCGGCGAAGCTCTATGGCTTGCCGACAACGATCACGACCGTCGAGACCGAGTCGTTTTCAGGTTACACCTACCCCGAGGTTCTGGAGGTGTTTCCCGATCAACCCATCCTTGAACGCACCAGCTTGAACTCCTGGGACGACCAAAAGGTGCGCGACGCGCTCTCAAAGTCGGGGCGCAACAAGGTCATTGTTGCGGGCCTGTGGACGGGCATCTGCAACACGATGTTCTCACTCAGCGCGATGGACGAAGGTGGATACGAAATCTACATGGTCGATGACGCTTCCGGCGACACATCAGCCGCCGCTCAGTCATATTCCATGCAACGCCTCATTCAGGCGGGTGTTGTGCCGGTGACCACTATCCAGGTCGCGCTTGAACTGCAACGCGACTGGGCGCGCCGTGAGACCTATGACGATCTGACGGCCATCTTCAAAGAGCACGGCGGCGGGTACGGCATGGGTATCGATTACTCCTATACCCACGTGCACAAAGGTCCTGCCCGTGTGAGCGGCGGCCCGGTTTTGGACCCAGTCCCGGCGGAAAAGTCCTCTGCGGCAGCCGAATAGCGAGATCCGGTCCTCCTGCCACCCGCCAATTTTGTTTTGTCAGGTGGGCCGGACTTTCGGTGGGGGCAGATGTCTTCACGCGTCTCGCCTCTCGCGCGTGATGGCTGAGGCCCCTGCCCGTCCATCACCCTGCTTCTCAATTTCACTACCCGTGCGTTGCTAACGGACGTTTTGAAAGACCCAGAAGTGACCCGTTTCGCGTTCTCTGTTTTGGCGATCAGCCTTTGTACTACATCGGCCCATGCTGATCCGCATCCTCCGGCTTGGTCGACCGGACTCGAAGTTCGCGAACGGGTGCAACATGTCAAAAATGCAGAGTTCATTTCGGACAACGAGGCAGACGGAACACTCTGGACCCAACGCGTAGCAGTGTCGGCATCCGTTGAACTTGCATCCTGGCTGCGTGCCCGCGGTGTCATACAGAGTGCACTTATGTCCGGCGGGCAGCGCAGCCCGGTCGACGCAAACACTCTTGATGCGCGTGAAGCCTATGTTGAAATGGGCCCTGAAACAGCTTTTGTCCGCATTGGTCGGCAGGAGCTCACATACGGGTCCCAACGTTTGATAGGCACCCGCGATGGGACCAATGTCCGGCGCGGTTGGGATGGCGTCGTCGGACGGCTTCACATCAGCGACTGGTCGGTCGATGGGATTGCTGTCGCGCTTGTCGATGTCAAACCAGAAGGCGCCTTCAATGATCGGGCGAATACGGATCGCATGCTGGCGGGCGTCTATGCAACCGGCCCCGCAAGTATCGGCGGTCTAGACCTCTACCTGCTTTATGCCAAGAGCGATGATCGCCAGACCATAGAAGGTATCGCGGATCAGCGTCGCTACAGCGCGGGTGTTCGAAGCGCTGGTGAACGCGGCCGTGTGTTTTGGAACTGGGAGGCCATCTATCAATGGGGCCGCCACGGCGACGCTGACATCTCTGCCTGGACGCTCGCCACCAATACCGGGCTGAAGTTTAGCGGCCCCTGGTCACCAGAAGTGATGCTGTCCGCCAATATCGCGTCCGGCGACGGCGAGGTCGGCGACGGACGCCTGGAAACATTCGACGCTATGTATCCGCGCGGAAACTACTTTTCTGACGCGGCCATTCTTGGCCCTGCCAATTTCTACAACCTAAATCCCTATCTGAGGCTGTCGCCGTCAGATAGCTGGCAGTTGAGTGCGGATATCAACGTGCATTGGCGGCTGGAGGCTGCCGACGGTGTCTACGGGCCACCGGGCAACCTGCTGCGCGCCCCTGGCGCCAGCAACGCACGTTTTGTCGCAACCGCTGTGTCCTTCAGCGCCGCCCACGAGTTGTCGGACTCGCTTCAGCTCGAAGCCATCTATGCGCATGCCGAACCTGCACGTTTCATCGATGAGACCGGGCCGTCAGCACCAGTGGATTTCGTCGAGCTCACCCTGCGTTACACCCTTTAGCCTCTCTGGAAACCCGCCTCCATGTCCCTTCTGATCCAACCCAACTGGAGCCCCTTCACACCATACGGTAGCACCAAGGCCGCCTGACAGGAGATGCCCCCCGTGAACCTATTTGGAAACAGGTCTTCAGAGGGCTCCGCCGACATGATCCTGACCGGCGGGAAGATCACGACGCTGGATGACAAGGTGCCCGATGCGACCGGACTTGCCATTGCAGACGGCAAAATCGTAGCTGTCGGATCCGACAATGACGTGATGGCATGGGAGTCCGGCGAGACGACGTTGATCGACCTCGGTGGTCGGCGGGTTATCCCCGGCCTGAATGACAGCCACACGCACCTTATTCGCGGCGGACTGAACTACAATCTTGAGCTTCGCTGGGAAAATGTCCCGTCGGTTGCTGACGCCCTTCGGCTTCTTAGGGAACAGGCTGATCGCACGCCGGCGCCGCAATGGGTACGGGTCGTGGGCGGCTGGTCGGAGTTCCAGTTTGCCGAACGGCGCCTGCCAACGCTTGAGGAAATCAATGAGGCCGCGCCTGACACACCGGTGTTCGTGCTCCACCTTTATGCACAGGCGCTTCTCAACCGACCGGCCATTGAAGTGTTAGGTATTGACAAGGATACGCCCAACCCGCCTGGCGGTGTAATTGAGAAGGATGCGCAGGGCAATCCGACGGGTCTGCTCATCGCGCGACCGTCAGCATTGATCCTCTATTCGACGCTCGCGAAGGGCCCACGTCTACCGCTTGAGGACCAGATCAATTCGACGCGGCATTACATGCGGGAGATGAATCGGCTCGGCATTACGTCTGTCATCGATGCCGGCGGCGGAGGACAAAACTATCCCGAAGACTATGATGTGATCCAACGCCTCCACGATCGGGACGAACTGACGGTGCGCGTCGCCTACAATCTGTTCGCGCAGACCGGCGGCGAAGAGCTCAATGACTATGAACGATGGGTCGCCATGACCGAACCCGGCGCTGGCGATGCCATGTTGCGGATGAATGGCGCCGGCGAGAACCTCGTCTGGTCGGCCGCTGACTTTGAAAACTTCCTTGAACCGCGCCCTGATCTGGCACCTCGTTTGGAGAGCGAACTGGAAGCGGTTGTGGAGCTGCTGGCAACACACAAATGGCCATTTCGGATTCATGCGACCTATGACGAGAGCATTGACCGTTTCCTCTCAGTGTTTGAACGCGTAAATGGCCGTCAGCCGTTTGTAACCCGCTTCATCATCGACCATGCGGAAACAGTAAGTCCGCGCAACATTGAGCGGATCAAGGCACTTGGCGGCGGCATTGCGATTCAGCATCGCATGGCGTTTCAGGGCGAATTCTATGTGGACCGGTATGGTGAGGGATCGGCGGATGCAACACCGCCGCTGCGGGAGATGTTGCGTGCAGATGTTCCCGTCGGCGCCGGGACGGATGCAACTCGCGTGGCGAGCTACGACCCTTGGGTCGCCCTATATTGGCTGACGACCGGCAAGACGCTCGGTGGCCTCAGCCTCTACTCGGAAGAGAACGTTCTCTCGCGTGAAGAAGCGCTGAAGCTCTGGACACAGGGCTCGGCCTGGTTCTCTGGCGAGCAGGAGGTAAAGGGCAAACTCGCGCCGGGCCAATACGCCGATTTCGCCGTCCTCTCAGCGGATTATGTGAGCGTTCCTCCCGAAGACATTCGCAGCATTGCGTCGGTCCTGACGGTTGTCGATGGCCGCGTGGTTCATGGTGAAGGCGCATTTCGTGATTTGGCACCGCCGTTGCCCCCGGCATCGCCAAGCTGGAGTCCGGTCAATCATGTTGAGAGCCCGGCCCAGCGCCCGGACGCGGACGCGCCACTGGTTCATGCGCGGGCGTGCCACGATGGCTGCACGTCACACTGCGGGCTGCATGGTCACAATCATGAGATCGCGTGGACGAAGCCGTTGCCGATTGCCGACAGTGCCAAGGGAGCCTTTTGGGGTGCCCTTGGGTGCTCATGCTTCACTGTTTGAGGAAACCGGCAATGTCAAACATCTGTATCAGGCGCGAGGCAACCAATGATGTGTTCACAGCATATGGTGTGTGCTGGCGAGGCGGAGTGTAGTGACAACAACAGCAACAGCGCCGTCAACTGACAACACCCCGCCGCCGAAACCGGCGAAAGCGTCGCCCTGGGCGCCCTTTGGCTATGCCTCCTTTACGGTGCTTTGGATCGCGACCGTGGTGTCGAATGTCGGCACATGGATGCACGATGTCGGCGCTGGATGGCTTATGACAGAGCTTGATCCATCGCCCAGCGTCGTTGCGATGGTTCAGGCAGCGACGACGTTGCCGGTCTTTCTCTTTGCGCTGCTGGCGGGTGCCGTTGCTGATATTGTCGATCGCAGAAAGCTCCTGATACTGATCAATCTTTTGATGGGCTTGGTCGCCACGGGCCTTGCGGTCCTTGTGCATCTGGAGGCGATGACGCCCTGGCTGCTGATTGCCTTCACTTTCGCCATGGGGACCGGCGCAGCCTTTGTCGCCCCGGCATGGCAGGCGATCGTCCCCAAACTCGTCGACCGGAAAGATCTCTCCAGTGCCATCGCGCTCAATTCGATGGGCATCAATGTCAGCCGCGCCATAGGCCCGGCCCTCGCTGGCTTTCTGATTGTTTCGGTCGGCATTGCCATGCCCTTTGCCCTCAATGCCCTCAGCTTTGTTGGCATTGTCATCGCTCTGATCTGGTGGCGGTCGCCTGCATCACCAGCCGCGACCCTTCCAAGAGAGCATGTCGGCGAGGCAATCCGTGCCGGACTTCGTTATGCCATCAACTCAGGCCCCGTGCGCGCGACTTTGGTCCGCGCTGCTTTCTTCTTCATCTTCGCAAGCGCCTATTGGGCGATGCTGCCGCTCATTGCGAGGGACGTCCTCGCAGGTGGGGCCACACTATATGGCTTGCTGCTGGCGAGTGTCGGAGCAGGCGCTGTGCTTGGCGCGCTCATACTTCCTTCCATTCGCGCCCGCTTTGGTGCCAATGGCACGGTGGCGCTTGGAACCCTTGGGACCGCGATTGCGATGGCGAGCTTTGCTCTGACACCGCAGGCCGGCTTTGCCGCCGCTGCGTCGGCGCTTGCCGGTGTCTCGTGGATTGCCGTCCTTTCAAGTTTGCACGTATCCGCTCAAACGGCATTGCCCGATTGGGTGCGCGCGAGAGGCCTTTCGGTCTTCCTGACCATCTTCTTCGGCGCCATGGCCGCTGGCAGTCTGATCTGGGGACAGGTCGCATCGCGCATCTCCATCGAGATGGCCTTGTTGATTGCCGCGGGCGGCGCGGTGGCGTTCGTTCCGCTCACCTGGGCAGCCAAGCTTGGGCAAGGCGAAGCGCTTAATCTCGCGCCATCCTCCCATTGGCCGGAGCCGGTGCTGAGCGAGGGCGTGGACGAAGCGTCGGGACCCGTCATGATCCAGATCACCTATGATGTGGGCATCGATGATCATCCGGCCTTTGAAGCACTCATGGTCGGCATGCGGCAGGCGCGCCGGCGATCCGGCGCGTATCGCTGGAGCCTGATGCAGAACGCTGAATCCCCTGACAGGTTTGTCGAGACATGGTTTGAGCCGTCCTGGGCCGACCATCTGCGCCATCATGGACGTGTCACGGAAAGCGACCGCGCCCTGCAGGACCAGGTGAAAGCGCTCGCGAGAGATGAGCCGTCCGTATCGCACTATCTGACCCGTCGCCCGAAGACGCAAACCCCCGTTTCAAAGGGAGATCTGCAATGAAAGTTATGTTGGGCTTCGTGCTCGCATTGGCGATTGGCGCCGGGGCGCGGTTGGTGAGCATTCCCGCGCCCGCTCCGCCCGCACTCATTGGTGCGCTGCTCGTTGTGGCGATGACCGTCGGATATCTCGTCACGGATCGATATGCCCGAGACCGCGCATCGACGACCAGACCCTTGTGCGGCGGGCCGACAGGCGAAACCCAAAAGGATGTGAACTGATGGAGGCGGTATTGGGATTGGTATTGGGGTTCGGTATCGGGGCGGGCTGCCGCTGGTTCGACATTCCCCTTCCCGCCCCGCCAAAGCTCGTTGGCGCGCTCCTGGTTGTGGCGATGACCCTTGGATTTGTAGGTGCCGACGCCATGGTCAGCGGCGCATGGATGTCATGACCCCATCAAAACGACATGTTGCATTTTGCACGACCGATCGAGCGTGACGTATTCGCGATACGGCTTAACACCTCAAAACTCCAAGAGAGGCGAAGATGACAGGATTTATTTTGAACGGTCAGAGCGTTGAGGTGACAAATGCCCCGGAGGAAATGCTGCTCCTCATCTTGCGCGACACACTCAACCTCAAAGGCACGAAATACGGCTGCGGTGCAGCGCAGTGCGGCGCCTGCACAATCCATGTCGACGGCGTCGCCATGTACTCCTGCCAGATGTCACTTGGCGACGTGGAAGGGGCGGAAGTCACCACCATTGAGGGACTGTCTGACGATGGGACGCATCCCTTGCAGAAAGCCTGGGTGGAAGAGCAGGTCCCCCAATGCGGGTACTGCCAGTCCGGGCAAATCATGCGCGCAGCGGCGCTGCTGTCTGACATCCCGGAGCCCAGCCGCGAGGACATCACAGCCTATATGAGCGCGAACCTTTGCCGCTGCGGAACATACAATCGCATTTTCAAGGCCATCGAACGCGCCGCACAGGAGGGATAAGATGACCAACGCAACAACGCCATCAGACCTGTCGCGGCGGAAGTTCCTGCAAGGGACAGGACTGGTCTTTGCTTTTGGCGCCGTCGGGATTTCATCTGTAACCGGATGTTCTCAAAGCGCGCCTCCGGTGCCCCTGGATGTCAATCACTGGCTCACCATTCAAAGTAATGGTGTGATCTCCATTGTCTTCCCGTCGACTGAAATGGGCCAGAGCAGCTATTCGACCTTGCCTCAGATCCTGGCTGAAGAACTGGATGCTGACTGGGATGATGTCGAGATCCGTCAGTTGAACGAGGATGACCGCCGGTTCGGCAACCCGCTGTTTGGTGGCGTGCTCTACACGGCCGGCAGCACGGGCGTGCAGGCCTATTATGCTCCCATGCGGCGCGCCGGCGCCCAGGCCCGCGATGTCCTGCTGCAGATTGCCGCCCGCGAGCTGGGCGTTGAGAAAACGACGCTTCAAACGGAGCCAAGCGCTGTCATTGCGCCCGATGGCCAGCGATTGAGCTATTTCGACCTGGCGGGTCTCGGTGTCGAGGGTGTTGTCATCCCGGACGCAGAAACTGTCGCGCTCAAGGATCGGTCTGCGTTTCGGATCATCGGTAAGGACCTCCCACGGCGTGATGTGGTTGCAAAGAGCACAGGCCGCGCTGAATTCGCGATCGATGTTGAAGTTCCCGAAATGGTCTATGGCGCAGTCCTCCGCGCACCTGTGGAAGACGAGCGTGCCCTGTCTATTGATGATGCTCAAGCTAAGGCTGCGCCGGGCGTCATCGACGTCGTTGAATTGCCAGATGGCGTAGCTGTGATCGCGGAAAGCCTGTGGGCAGCGCTTGGAGCAAGAAGTCTCCTCACTGTGGAATGGTCAAGTACTTCGCCCGCGCGGAACTTCAACAGCGCCGAGACGCTCGACCTCTACACCGCGGCTGCGGAGGATGCAGCGGCCGAAGCCGCAACCTGGGCGGAAAAGGGAGACGCGGTGGGCGCCATCGCGTCGGCTGATCGCACCTTTAGTCAGCTCTATCTGTCAGACTACGCCTACCATGCCCAGATTGAGCCCATGGCCGCAGTCGCGAGTGTGGACGCCGACGGTCAGGGCGCTGAGGTCTGGGCAGGAACCCAGACCCAGTCCTGGACCACCCACACAGTTGCCACGACGCTCGACATCCCTGTTGAGAATGTGCGCCTCAACATGATGACGATGGGCGGCAGCTTCGGGCGCAGGACGGCGCTGGTGCAAAACTATGTCCGCGACGCCGTGCTGTGCTCCAAGGCAGTTGGCCGCCCCGTCAAAGTCATCTGGACGCGGGAAGACGACGTCAAGAATGGCACGCTGCGCCCGGCGGCGGCGCAGAAGATTGAAGCCGGACTAACTGCGGACGGCCGCCTGGACGGGTGGTATCACCGGGTAGCAACGCCGACGGTCATCGGCTTCTTCAACCCGGTCCGATGGGGTCAGGTGCAGCCAAACGACGTCATCTCCATGCGCGGGGCTGAAAGCAAGTTTTACGGCATCGATGACTTTAGGGCTGATCATGTGATCACGCCGCGCCAGGCGCGGCTAGCGCCCTGGCGGGGCATTGGCGCCTCTTACACCAGCTTTGCAGCCGAAGCCTTTATGGATGAGCTGGCCGAGCAGGCAGGACGCGACCCCCTGGACTTTCGGCTGGACCTTGTGGCGAACAACCCGCGCGGGCGGCACCTCCTAGAGAAGGTGGCGGAGATGTCCGGATGGCACACCCGAGGTGATCGCGCCCTGGGCCTGTCCTTTGCCGGATACAGTTCGTCCATGGGCGCCGGTATCGCTGAAATCGAAGTGGAGGACTGGGGCGGTATTCGCGTCACCAAATTCTGGACCGCCGTGGACGCCGGACAGATCGTCTCTCCGGACAACAGCCACAATCAGATAGAAGGTGGCGTCATCTTCGGGATTTCCAGCGCGCTCAAAGAGCGGATCGATATCGAGAACGGAGAGATCGTTCAGAACAATTACTACGATTACGAGGTCTTGCGCGCGCACGAAGTTCCCCCCATCGAAATCTACATGGCCGATGTGGACCCGCCGCCCCTTGGTGTGGGCGAGGTCGGCACGCCGATGGTATCGGCGGCCATCGCCAATGCATTCTACGCGGCCACTGGTAAGCGCCTGAGGCATTTGCCATTTACGCCTGAGCGGGTAACGGAGGCCATGCAAAGTTGAGACGCAGAGACCCGGTGGCAAAGCCACAGGTAGGCGAAGCGGAGCTCTAGTGAGATGCCGAAGCTATGTACAACAGCGTCATGGGGGTCACCCGCTTTGGTCTGTCTCTTGATCAATCAAACCGATTGCCCGGAAGCGGCTGAAAGGACTTGAGAACTCAGCACTCAGCTAGACTAGGGCGTGAAACTTGTTGCACGGCTGGCAACTGGTACATAGCACTGGTACACTTCAGTCCGACGCAAGACCTAAGAACCTACGATTTCAGCGGTTTTTTGGGCCCCACGGAAGGTCCCTCCCCCTCCGCCACTTCCCAATAAGCTCCCGGAAGTCCTGTAGGGCGCTGTAGCGGACGGTCGGGCCGACGTGCCGACAACAACACCGCATCTCGTCTTGCTCTTTGCAGGGATGCGCCTGCTGCGGCTCTGTCGCGGGAAATGCTGCACACAGTGCTCGTACAAAATTGCTGCGACAGAACCCTTCAGCATCCTCCTGTCATGCCGCGCGTTGCAGCGGGTCGGCCAGACGATCCACCAGTGCCGGCACCGCCGCTTCGGCCTCAGCGACCGAGCGCCTGTAGCGTGCGTCTTTAAATTCCTGGTACTCGATCGTGATCGTATGGATGTCTTCCCGGGCAACGCCGAAGTAGTGGGCGCAGGCGGCCAGCGCCGGGTCGAGCGTGTTCATGTGCGCGCGCATGCCACCGGGTTCGAAACCGAATTCTCCGCGGGCGGACATAACCACGAGCGACTTACCTGAGAGGATGGGCTCAATGGGGATATCGCCGCGGGCCAGATCAAAGGAAAAGGTTCGACCGATACGGGCGATGTGGTCGATCCAGCCCTTGAGGGCCGCGGGAACCCCATAATTGTACATGGGCACGCCCATGATGATGACGTCTGCCGCGATCACTTCGTCAACGAGCTCATCTGACAAGGCCAGGCGCTCGATCATCGCAGGCGTCCGATCTTCCGGATTGGTAAATGCGGCGGCGATCCAATCCTGATCGATGGCAGGGATCGGCGAGCGGCCGACGTCACGCCGAATGATCCGGTCCTGAGGACGGATGCCCGTCCAGCGGTCGACAAAGGAACGTGTCAGCTTGCGCGTATGTGACCGGTCCCCGACTTGCGCACTTGCGTCAATGTGCAGAAGGGTTTGCGTCTTGGTCATCTTTCGATCTCCTTCTTGAACAGAAGCTCTGATGACCCTGAGATACGGTGCCGATCACTTTCAAACAAAAGCAGACTTCTCAGCAGGTAGATGAGTTCAGCTCATGTCTGTTATGGCCCGTGCGCACAAAACGGCAGAGGCCGGATCGTTCCAATCCGGCCTCCATAACCTGTCTTCGGGGTGAATGAGCGATGTATCAGTCGCCGGGTTCCGGTTCCTTGGACCAGTCGAGACGCCTGCCGATGTCCTTGAGCTGTCCGGCCTGCTGAACCAGTTCCGGCACATCATCAAACGCCATGGTGAAATTCCAGTAGTAAGCGACGACAGCAAAGATGGTTCCAGCTTCGGCACCCGGCAGACCGGCCGCACGCACAAGCACGACAAGCCCGAGCGCAACCATCAGAACCTGCATCCAGCCCCAGGACGTAGCTTCAACGTCCGACAGCCGCACGCGCCAACCCATGACGGACCGATAGTGGCGCTTCAGTCTGAGCGGCCTGCCGTCGATGATCGCCGGTCCCTCCTGTTCCAACCGATCATTGAGACGCGACGAAAACCGCAGGGTCTGTTTCCCCTGCCAGCGGCTGAGCAGGATGAGCGGCACCACCAGCACGGCGGCAGCTACGCCGGTGACCCAATCATAGACGAGCAGCATTGCCAGCGCCCCGAAGAAGCCAAAGAGCGCCGCGATGACATTCGGCACATCGCGTTCAAAGAAGGTCGTGAACTCGCGTGCGAGCGCCGACCGCGCCATTAGTCTTGGTGTCGTGATGCCGCGCTGGCGCTGTTCGTGAATCACATCCACAGCCAGGTCCGAGTAGATCCGGTTGTAGGTTCGGCTGTCGTGGCGCTGACGCAGAACCGCTACACCGACATGGGTCATGTAGAGGCTGGCAAAGGCACCAAGCCCGACATACCGCCCTTGCAGCAAATCATTCACCGCCCAGCCGATGGCGGCGGGGTGAAGCAGTTCCAGGATCTCCTCGCTCACCGTCAGACCCTGCGTGGTGACGATCGGCCAGCGGTTCTTAGAGAAGATTTCCCGCAAAGGATGGGTACGGCGGTTCCCTGTCTCCGGAAGCGATGCGGTTGGTGCCATGGTTGCATCGGTCATGGGTCGACTCCTCCACTGTTCGCGGGCCGTGTAGCCGCGCGTGCGGCCGCCCCTGGATCGTGATCATTGAGCCTTTACCTAGGCAGCCGAACTTCAGCCTGCAAAAGCGATAAACTTGCTTGTAGGGTGAACTGAATTCATCTAGATGAGTCACATGCGCAAGCTTCCGCCCCTTAACGCATTGCGCGCCTTCGAGGCCGCTGCCCGCCACATGAGCTTTGCCAAAGCGGCAGAAGAACTGGCGGTCACGCCGACAGCCGTCAGCCACCAGATCCGGCTTCTTGAAGAGATCACCGGACAACCCCTGTTCCGCCGCCGGCCAAGACCCATCACACTGACGGAAGCTGGCGCACGCCTCTTTCCGGTCTTGCGTGACGGACTGGACCACTTCGCTGCTGCCGCCGCGGGCCTGCGCGCTGACGCGGATCACAGTCCGCTGGTTGTCTCGACGACAACAGCATTCGCCAGCCGATGGCTGGTGCCACGCCTCGCAAAACTGAAAGAGGATATCGACCTCGAACTGGAGATCGATGCGTCCGAAGCCCCGGCGAACCTTCGATCGGGGACCGCCGACTTTGCCATCCGTTACAGGCGCACACCGGTCTCAGACCTTGAATGCATGGAGTTGGTGCGCGACCGTTTTATTCCGGTCGCGAGCCCGGCCTTGGTCAAGTCCGGTTCCTCAGTGAGCACGATGACTGCCCTCGCGAAATACCCACTCATTCACTTCCGCTGGAAACGGCCGGACCTGGGACCGCCGACCTGGGAACGATATGTGACGGAGGCACGCACGGTCGAACCGGGCGTTGCGGAGATCGATACAGCGGGCGGCCTGCGCTTCAGCGAAGAATCCCATGCGATCGAAGCCGCGATTGCCGGCCAGGGCGTCGCCCTTGTCAGCAATGTTTTGGTCCGGCGCGAACTGGCCACGGGAGCACTGGTTCAGCCTGTCGACTTCTCAATCGAGGGACTCGCCTTCTATGTCACTTATTTGCCCAACGCGCCTCGCCGCGGCGCCATAGAGAGTTTCCTGCTGTGGGCTCGAGATGAAGTCGCCGACACGGCCGAAGCAGGCGACGACACGCGGTGAATGCACCTACGGAACAGCCTTTGGCGGTAGGGCTTTGTGTCGGACCACTGATGCCTCTTGCTCTTCACCACCGGAGTTCAGGCGCCGCATGATTTCGGACAGGCGCGACCAGCTTTGCAGCAGCACCGGCAGAGCCAGAGCACTTTCCACGAACTCCCATGAGTACATGATGATCGAGAAGATCGTGCCGACGGTGACGGTCAGTTCGGTGGCGGCGAACCATAGATTGAACAGGATCAGGCCGAGGAGAACGACGAAGATCAGGCCGTAAAGCACCGCTTCGGTATCCGACAGGCGGACCTCGTGGCGGCGGAGGCGCAGGAGATGCACCCGTGTCGCGCGGGCCTGGCGGCTCTCAAGCACGCTGACCTGCTTTTCCGCCTGATGATTGAGCGCGCTGTTGATGCGGTAGAAGCGGCGGTGAAAAAACGCGTAGATCAAAGCCATCGCCAATACAGCCAGGCTGCCGGCCAAGGCCAGCACCGGTGAAAAGGCATAGAGAACGATGACGGCGATGATCAGCTGAACGCCCGCCGCCATGGCTTCGGGTAGCGTCTCTTCCAGGAAGTCGACGAGTTCTCGCCCCATGCCCAGACGGGCATTCAAAGAAGACACCGGCAACTGTGCCGATCGCCTTGCCTGCTCCCTGCCCATCTCGACGCGCAGTGTGCCGTAGACCCGTGTGTCGTAGATCCGCCGGATCACGGCAGTGACAATCAACGCCGACATGATCCCGGCAAGAATCCACAATTCGCGCAGCGTTCCGGCAAGGAGTCCATCAATGGCAAAGCCAATGAAGAGCGGGATCAGCGCCATCAGGCTGGTTTCTGCCAGGATCATTGCCCAGGTCAATGAGACGCGTCCGCGAAACACGCGAACAAGCGTGGCGATTGTTAGATCATGGCCGGCGAGCATGATTTGTCATCTTTCGTAGTAGAGGCGAACGGCGACCTCACCAGGGTCGACTGCGGCGTCTCTGAAACTCAGCTCAGACGCATCAGAGCCCGCCCCACTCGCGCCGACGCCTTCAAGCAGGTGGTCGCCGCTGGTGTTGATATCCTGATCTCCATTCTCATCGTGAAAAACGAAGACGGCGTAAGGCCCTCTTCTCAGATCAGGAAAGTCTTGCGAGATATCGCCGGTCTGCGCCGGTATTTCTGCGTAGCCGACAGCGTTTTGCCATCGCAGGCGCTCAAAGGACCTGGCGTCGTCAAAGATGAGGACCTGCACGGTCCCGTCGGCGTTGCGGACACCCTCGACAGTCAGGTTCAGACCACCGGCGATGGCCGGTGATGCAAATACCAGCGCAGCAATCAGGCCGGCAGATAGGGTCAGGTAACGCGTCATGCGGTTCTCACTTTCTCAGCTTGGGGTTTGACTGGTGCGCGGAACAAAGCGAGAGCGTCTTCCGCGATGGCGATCAGAACCGGCACGAGAATGAGCATCAGCGCGGTTCCGAACAGTTCTCCGAACGCCAGGGAGACGGCAGCAGGGATCAGGTACTGCGCCTGCTCCGAGGTTTCGGTGAGGAGTGGTGTCAGCCCGATGACTGTCGTTGCGGTCGTCAGGAATATGGCGCGGAATCGACCTATCCCGGCACTATGCAGCGCCGCATCCACGCTCTCGCCGGCTTCGCGTTCCTGATTGTAGCGGGTTATCATCACGAGGCAGTCGTTGACGATCACACCGGTCAGGGCAAGCATGCCGAAGAACGACAGAAGCGACAGTGACACACCCATGATCATGTGACCGACCGCGGCGGCAATAAAACCGAACGGGACAATCGACAGGATGATGAGGGGTTGCCAGTAACTCTTGAGCGGCACCGCCATGAGCCCATAGATGAGCACAGCAGCCAGAAGCAGCGCGTTGACGAGATCGCCGCGGATTTCGCCCATCTCTTCGAGTTCGCCCGCAGCAATGATGTCTACGCTTGGAAACTTGGCTTTGAGGTCCGGCACGAGTTGTTCAAAGACGGCCTGGCCGACCTCTTCAGGCAGCACGAGGGTCCGGTCGATGGAAGCCGCAACAGTATTCATGCGCTTGCCGTCGCGGCGGGTCACGGCACCCGAGGCATAGGACCCCTCGATCTCGGCAACCGTCAGAAGCGGAACCCAGGCACCGGTTGTACTGCGCAGGCGTGTCTCGATCAGGTCGTCGATTGTATCGCGCGCGGCACGCGCGTTCTGAACAACGACGCGCACCTCCGCTCCATCACGGCGGATACGCGCGACCTCGTCCCCACCGAAGCCATTGCCGATCTGGCTCGCAAGCGTTTCGGCGGTGAAACCGAGGCTGCGTGCCTCCGGTCTGAGACGCAGGCGGAGCTCCGGCTGACCGCCATCGAGACTGTCGCGGATGTTTGAAACGCCATCGATTGAGGCCAGGAAGCTGCGCAACTCACTGCTTGCCTGACGCAGCAAGCCGGTGTCCCGCGAAACAAGCCGTATCTGAAACCCGCCTGCCAAGGCCTCCGATCCGGTAAATTCGATCTCCGTTGCGCCTTCGACCATGCCGACGCGCTCCCGCCACGCGCGCACGACATCCAGGACCGGCACGTCTGGCCGGTCCGCGACGGGGAGCATTTCAGCAAAGATACGGGCGCTGCCGACACCTTCGATAATGGTGAAGAAGGTTGCGATTGGCGGTGCGTTCATGCCGGCGCGGTCCTGAAACTCCATGTTCAGGGTCCGACCCACAGCTTCAATACGGTCGAGGTTGGTGCGCGTCAGCGCGAATGGCGCGCGTGCATCCATCTCCAGGTTCACGGTGATCACCTGCCCCGGCACTTCGGGGAAGAAGACCGTCTGAACCTTGCCCCTGGCCATCAATCCCAGACCGACCGACGCGGCCGCAATGAACAGGACCAGCACCGCGTATCGGTGGCGTACCGATTGGACCAGAGCCGGTTGGTAGATGCGGTCGCGAAACCAGTTCAGCCCTGCCTGCGCCGCGTCCTGCACATGTCCCCAAAACCTGCTGATCCGATGGCTACGCTCTTCATCGAGCGGCGTATGGGCGAGATGCGCCGGCAGAATGAACTTGCTTTCGATCAGGGAAAAAATGAGCGCCAGAATGACAATCCCAGAAAAGCTTGCCAGCACCTTGCCAAGCGCATTGTCGATCAGAAGCATCGGATAGAAGGCGGCGATCGTCGTCAGGACGCCAAACACGGTTGCAACCGCAACGCGCTCAACACCGCGCTCGGTGGCCGCGATCGGGTCGGAGCACTTCCGCCGTTCCTCAAAGACGCTTTCGCCGACGACGACGGCATCGTCCACAAGGATGCCGAGGGCAATGATCAATCCAAAGGTGGTGACGTCGTTGAGTGAGTAGTCGACCCACTGCGATCCCGAGACCGCGATGGCGCCCATGACGGCAATGGGAATACCCATGGCGACCCAGAACGCCAGCCGGACATTCAGGAAGATCGACAGCAGGAGCGTGACAAGGATCAATCCCTGCACACCGTTGGACCGCAGAAGGGCCAGACGCTCCGAGATGTACCCGGCACTATCGCCCCAGACTGCCGCACTCACCGTGGGCGGCAGTTGTGGCGCGAAGTCTTCGACAACGCCACGGACCACACGGCTGATCTCGAGCAGGTTCTCTTTCTGCCCGACCAACACTTCCATGCCGATGGTCGACGCGCCATTGAACCGGAACAGGAAGTCGCCTTCGAGAAAGCCGTCTTCGATGACCGCCAGGTCACCAAGTGTCACCCGCGATCCGTCGGACCGCTCGATGATCGGCAACGCCGCATAGTCCGGCGCGTATCGCGCACGATCGTCTGCACGCAGGAAGATCGTGCCGCCGTCGGTTCGTAACTGCCCGGCCTGGAAGTCCAAGGAATTCGCGCGGATCGCTGTTGTTACATCCGCGACCGTCAGGCCGAACTGCCGAATGCGTTCCGGATCAACTTCAATGCGCAGGTTGCGCGGGATCAGCCCCCAGATCTGCAGGCGCGACAGTTCCGGTTGCGCCAGGAGTTCCTCCTTCAGGCGCTGCGCAAGCGCGTGCAGTGTCGCAGGGTCTGTGTCGCCATGCAGATTCACGTAGAGGGCCGGAAAGTCGAACGCCGAGGTTTCAATCACCGGACGGCGGGCCCTGCTCGGCAGATCCGTCAGCCCATCGACGCGAAGGCGCACGCGATCAAGCACGTCCTGCAAGTCTTCACCGCCAGCCCGGCGCACTGAGATCTGCGCCAGGCCATTTGACGACTGGGAGGTGATGCTGCGAACGCCTTCGAGCCCTTCAAGTCCCTGTTCGATCTTCTGGGTGAGCAGCTGGTCGACCTGCTCCGCGGTCGCGTCTGGATACTCAACGGCGATCTCGACAGTTTCCGGCGGAACACGCGGAAAGCCCTCGATGCGGATCGAGAAGGCCGTCAGGGCGCCAACAAAGAGGATCAGCGCCATCAGGAGATTTGCGGCAACGGGGTTGCGGATGAACCAGCCGGTCAGCGCCTGCATCACATGGCCTCCGCAAGCTGCGGCGAAACCCGCTGATCAGGGAGGAACGCCGCAAGCGGTGTGACCGCAACGCGCCAGGGGCCGCGTCCCTCCGGGGCTGCAATGATAAGTTTGTCGTCCGAGCGAAAGTGAATGTGCGGCTCGATACGGACCAGACGGTCTTGCGTATTCACCACCCAGACGTAGCCGGCCCGGCTGAGCGCGGACTCCGGTATGGTCAGCGTGTCGGCGATGGACCGCCCGTTGAAGGTCACGCGTACGAAGTCGCCGGCTAGGATGCCGTCACCCGGGTCGACGACATCAAGGAAGATGCGGCGCTGGCGCGTTTGCCCATCAAGAAAGCCGCCACCTTGGCGCACCTGCGCCCGCCCAAGTGCCGTGCCGTCACGGTGGGACAATCGGGCATGGGTCCCCATGAACGGGTGGGCCAGCAATGCCCAGTCAGCCTCACTGAGTTCAACAACAAGTTCGAAGCGGCTGTCGTCTGAGAGATGCACAAGTGGCTCGCCGACGGCGACCGTCTGTCCGAGGCTGGCCATCCGCCGGGTCACGTAACCGGAAAACGGGGCGGAGACATCGGTGTCCGCCAGTTGCCGCCCGGCAGACTCGAGTTGTGCTTCCGCCGAAGCCACCGTGCGTTCGGCAATACGCCTTTGAGGCAAGCGCAACGCCAACTCGTTGGGAGGCTTCGTTCCTGCACGTTTGTACTCGGCACGGGCAAGAGTTACGCCATTCCTGGCCCGCCAAAGCGCGAGCTTGGCTTCCTCGAGACCGAGTTCAGCGGCAGCGACGGCTGTCTGGTATTGCGTTTTCTCAATGGAGAACAGAGGCGCGCCGGCGCTCACGCGCTCGCCTGCATGTGCGCCTTGATGGACCTCGACAATCCGCCCTGATACGGCTGCCCGGATCTCGGCATCCCATCTTGGTCGCAGTTCGGCAAAGACCGACACACGGGCTATCGCGTCCGCCGGCATGACCTCGACCACTGTGACAACCGGAGCCGGGGGCGGTCCGCTGGTCCGGGTCACATTGGCGGTGTCCTCCGCCCCCCATACCAGAATGAATGCGGCCATGAGCGTGACCAGCGACAGGATGATCCATCGCCATCGGCGCCGTGGTGCCATTTCTGCCGGCGAATCCGCCATTCTGGTGCCTTTCCGGCGCGCCGGACTAAAATGAGCAACATTGCGTTCAGCGCGGTGAGTCCTATCTATATATGAACGATCGTTCGTTCAATAGAGAAAGTGCATCCATGAGTGAGAGGTCCGTACGGCCGGCCAAAAAGCGTGAAGAAGCGGCCAATGAGCGCCGCGCCATGATCATGGAAGCGGCCATGCACTGTTTCCTGGAAAACGGCTATCACCAGACCGGCGTGCGGGATATTGCCAAGCGGGCGGGCGTGAGCCTTGGCAATCTCTACAATCACTTTCCGGGCAAACACGACGTCCTCGCGGAAATCGCGGCGCTAGAGCGTGCGGATATGGCCCCGTTTCTTGACCTCCTTGCGGACACGTCGTCTGCATCAGAGGTCCTGGGCCGGTTTGTGACCGCCTATGCCACCTATCTGGCAGCACCCGAAAACGTCATGCTGGGCATAGAGGTGTCCAGCGAAGCTGTGCGCAAACCGGATATCGGCGAGTTGTTTCTGGCCAACCGGAATGAACTCGCCTCAGCACTCGCCGCCGTGATCCAGCGCGGCGCTACCGAGGGCGACTTCAGGGCGAACGTGGATGCAGCGGAGGCATCCCAGTTCATTATCGAACTCATTGACGCAAGCGCCTACCGAAGTGTCCTGAGCGAGATCGCTATCGAGAAGACGCTTGCAGGACTAGAGGACTTCATCTTTGCAGCCCTAAGGCGCAGCTAGCGCCGCTTGTCGGCTTTAGGGCAGCGGCCCGTTGCACCCTTACAGGTGCAGGCCGACGGCCCTGTTGATCTTGCCCCCTGTGTTCACGGCCCGGTATGTCGGAAACGGCGCGCGGTGGGAGGTATCGATGTCGCGACGCAGCCACTCGCGCTCTTCCAGCTGATGCAGCGATGTCGAAAGAGCGCGATCAGTGATCGGCCTCAGGTCGGACTTGATGTCGGAGAAGCGTAACGGCTGGTGGGTCAATGCCAGCACAGGGACGGTCCAGCTTCGCCGCAACAGCGCAAACTCCTTCTCATCGGGCACCGCCTTGATGATGCGGCTGGCAACGGTTGCTGCCTGTTTCCCGACACGCGTCAGCCTGAATTCCGGTCGCAAGGGATGACCGTGTCCCGGATTTCGTTCCAGCAGTCCGAGCTCCACCAGATGCGCAAGGCTGGCCGCGAAGGAGGTCCGGCTTGCATTGGTGGCTGCCAGCAGCGGAGCCTGACGCCCCGGGGTGCCGTCTTTCAGCAATGCCAGGATCTGCAGCGACCAGGCCCGTGCGGTCAGGTTGACAAGCATCTTTATGTCCATAAAGTATATCTACTATATTTTTTGACAAACAGGAAGCGGTCATGCCAATCGTCACTTTGGACAACACCATCACGCTTGCGATGTCTGTCAGCGACCGGCATGCCAGCGCCGCCTGGTACCGGGACACACTCGGCTTTGAACTGATCCATCACATTGATGAAGCCGGATGGAGCGAGATGCTGACGAAGACCGACGGCGTGACCCTTGGTCTCGGCGAGCAGGCAGAACCCGCGCCGGGTAACACGGTGCCGGTGTTCGGCGTTGCGAACATCGAGACCGAGCGGGCTGCACTGGAAAAGGCAGGCGTAAGGTTTGATGGTGACACCGAAACCGTCGAAGGCATGGTCAGCACGGCCACATTTTACGATCCTGACGGCAACGCCCTGATGCTCGCTCAGGACCTGACGAAGAACCCCTGAGTACAAAGCGGCAGCTATGTGCTGACAATCCAGTCGAACGCGCGTTTGACGGCTTCTTTGGCACCACCCCGCACGCAATGCCCGTGCGAGATGATGAGGTTGTCGAAATCCCAGTCGAGGATCGTTTCAATGCTTTTGCGCATCGCATCCTTGTCACGGACACTGAGTTTGACATCGATGGGGACGCCGCCCTCCTCCCCCAGAATGCCGGCCATGTGTTTGACGCCGCGCCAGAGCCAGGTTTCACCGGACACATCATGTTTCTGGATCAGGTCCGTGACGATGAGTGTCCGTGATGGCTTGTGGAAGAACTCAACCTCGTCCAACACCGCATGACCACCGACCGCACAATGCAGGATCTCTGACTGCCACGGCGTGTCGGCATCATCTGCCAGAACCGCATCAACGGAAATCCCAGGATGGCGGGTTGTGAACTCAGGTGAACACCAGACGTCGGCCGAAGGGTACAGCGCCTTCCAGGGCTCGACCCCAAGACTGTGTATCTTGTTCGGCGCGATGAGGTGTCTGACCTCCCCCACCTCATCTACCACCTGCCGGCGCTGCCGCGTGGGCTTTACAGGAGAATGCAACCACAGGCCGCCGGACTGAAGCCGGACAACCGTCATCCGCGTCGTGAAGGGCAACACGCCGAACATGCGGACCCGGTCGCCTTCCACTGTCCAGATGTTTTCTCCAAACGGCTGCATGGTGTCCGTCACACGCTCAGTCCTTCCCAGGCTCAGGATTGACCTAGCACGCGCATGAGCGCAAGGGACGCCTGTGTCGCACGCTGTGCGGAATGCAAACTGTTCAAGTTCCTGACACGGCTACCCCACTGCCCAGCCGAAGACGCCAACCGCCAGAGGGACCGGCGCAACGGCCAAAGCGATGCTGAAGAGGAAATGATGGAACGGCATGAGTCGGCCCGTCCCAACCGTCAGCGCTATACCACCACCTCCACCAAGCACCGAATTACCGGGCGTGTTGATCAGAATCGCGACAGCGAGCCAACGGTGCGTTGTAAGTCTCGCAAGTATGCGTGTGGCAGCGGTTCTGAAACCGACATGGGCGCGGGCGGTTTCATCGCGGCCGTGTGGGGCGTGTAGGTCAATCGCATCTGCTGTCCTGCCAGGATTGAATTGCTTGAAGACAGCCACAGCAACACTTTGCGGCACCAGTCGCCCGACCCAGTAGGACAAGCACAAGGCTGCCACCGTTGCGCCATACACGGCGGGCGCGACGTCGGCGCCGAACATCATGAGCAGAACGAAACCGATTTCCGCACCGGGCACAAACGGACAGGCAAGCAGCAACACATAGACTGTCAGGATCGCGATCAGGAGATGCCACTGCAGACCGTCGGCTTGCAGCACCTGCAGATCAAGCTGCGCTGCGATACGTGTCGTGAGCTCATGGCCCAGCAGCGCCAACACCGCACAGACACCAGCCGTCAGAAGCAGCAGCATGACCTGCCGCGAGCACTTCGGCATCAACGAATGCCTGCGGAAGATTGGGAAGGTCATGCCCGCCTCCGATCAGGCTCGCGCCACAGCCATGCGGAGCGGAGAATCTCCACAAGCGCGACAAGCTCAAAGACCAGGAAGAAGACATCATCCATGTCGGTCGGTGGCGACGACAGAAGCGTCCCGCCAGTGATCAGAACCGCCGGGACAGTCAGCAAGCGGATGACCTGCCGCGACAACAGCAGCGAGAGCAGCACCATGGCAATGGGCACTTCGGCGAGTATGCCGCCGAGCAGCATCAGCTCATCCGTGATCTCGACGCCGTTGTAGTAGCCGCTCATCACCATCTCGAGGTGAGACTTGAGTGCGAACTGATGAAAGTCACGGAAGATGATGTTGAGCAGTACGAAGAGCCAGAGGGCCGACAGCTTGTGCCGGACATCGAGCGTTTCCATGGGTTTCAGTTCCAGACGATGGGCCGCACGAGACTGCTTGCGCACGCTCGCAGTGGCGCAGCGCAAAAGGTCCGGGCGGGAGTCAGTAAGGTTCAGGTGAGCGGCCTGTCAGACGGTCGCGGTCATCAGCCAGGCGGTGACAAACATGCCGAATGCAAAGACCGTGTGGCCGATCAGGCTGCGGATGCGGGCGACGGAAGGGTGCTGCGCCTTTGACCCGGCCATGCCCAGGCCCATGCCGGGCATGAGCACGAAATAGGGCAGCACCAGAAGTGCAAGCGACAGCATCAGGGGTTCCACAATGCACGGCGTCTGCAGCCAGGATGCACCCCAGATCGCGGCGATCAGCAGGCCATACCCAACGCCGACGGCGTAGTGAAACGCCCAACCGAGGGCTTGCTCCGCCGGCACGGGCGCGGCCTGTGCAGGATCCGGGAGGATGAACCGGCCCCGGGCGACATGCCCCAGCCAGCGGCCGACAAGCCGCCAGTCCGGCGCGGCCATGCCCGCCACGCGCGACATGATGACGGCATACAGATCGAGGATCAGGGTGCCGCCGATGCCGACAATTGCCGCTGTGATGATCAACTCAAGACCGTCCAAGAGAGTGTCCTTTCCAGTGAAACTCGGAGCGACGCGGGCCTAGGAAACGGGCCGATGCGTCGGGCTTGGCGGCGATATAGCCATACACGGACGAACAGTTGATTGCCGAAATTCGTCCAACAGCTATACATGCATGTATGAACTGGCAGGCGATGGATTTTGACTGGAACCAGGTGCGCGCATTCCTCGCCACGGCGGAGGAAGGCTCGTTCAGCGGTGCCGCGCGTGCCCTGAAGACAACCCAACCAACGATCGGCCGGCAGATTTCGTCCCTGGAGGATGCACTCGGCGTCACGCTGGTCGAACGCAGCGTCAAGGGTCTGACGCTTACGGCTGCCGGGCGCAGCCTGCTTGGTCATGTTCAGGCGATGGGCGAAGCCGCGAGCCTGATCTCCATGTCGGCGGCGGGCCAATCGCAGGAGGTCGAGGGAGAAGTCACGATCACCGCGACTGATCTGATGTCTGCGGAACAACTGCCTGATCTCCTCATGCCTTTGCGCGAGACAGCACCGGGCCTGCGGCTCAGGATCGTCGCGACAAGCGACATCCAGAACATCATGAAACGCGAAGCGGACATCTCGATCCGTCATGCGCGCCCTGACCAGCCGGAGCTGATTGCCCGCCATGTGGGGACGGTTCACGCCAACCTCTATGCCGCGACAGACTATCTCGACCGCGCGGGACGCCCGCAAACAGCGCGGGAAGTTGCCGACCATGCCTTTGTCGGCAACGCCGATCCGGACCTGCTGCTCGCGCCACTGCACGCGCAGGGCATTCCCCTTCAGCGCGAGAACTTCAGGACGTCCACCGAGAGCGGCGTCGTGGCATGGGCGCTCACAAAGGCCGGGTACGGCATCTCCATGCAGCCGGACATACTCGGAGACAGGACGCCGGGAATCGAGAAGGTCTTCCCTGACCTCGTCTCACCCGAGGTCCCCGTTTGGCTCGTGACCCATCGCGAACTCAATACAAGCCGCAAGATCCGTCTGGTGTTCGACCACATTGCCGAGTCACTCGCCGAGATCGCCCGCACCGCCGGGCGTTAGGCCATTGCAACGGGGCATCTACGCCGACAGGCGGTGCATCGCTTGATCAGAGAGCGTCAGGGCCCGTTCGATGGTTGCCTTCATCGCGTCCAGATCAACGCCCTTGGCGCTCTTGGCACCGGCGACATAGCGTGCCCGCACGCCGTGGAGAATGCAGGCCGTCTTCCAGTGATTGAAGGCGTAGTAGTAGCCAAGGGTCGACGGGTCGGTTCCGGTCATCTCGGCGTAGCGCTCAGCCAGTTCCCGCTTGGTCGGGAACCCCGGCGCGGATGTGATTGCTTCATCGGAGAGGGCAACCGCATCATCCGCGTCCGGAAAACTGTTGAGGGCATAAGCCGCATCGGCACGCGGGTCACCCAGGGTTGCGACTTCCCAGTCGAGGATGGCGCTTACCTTGAAATCGTCGCCGATCAGCACGTTGTGCAGCGCGCAGTCGCCATGTACGACGCGGGCCTGGCCCTGCTCCGGGATGTTCTGCTCAAGGAATTCCTTGATGGTGTGGGCTCGCGGATCATCGTGCTTGGCGACTTCCGCCGACGCCGTCCATGAGCCGTACCAGGCGCGGATCTGGCGGTTGATGTAATCGGTCTTCTTGCCGAGTGTGCCGAGTCCGATTTCATCCGGGTCCTGACGGTGGAGAGCGGCAAGCGCCTCGATAAGGGAGACAGCTACTTTACCGCGCTCAGCCTGCGGGATGCGGGCCTCGACATCAGCGCGATTGTGCACCGCCACGCCGTCCACCCATCCCATCACGTAGAACCAGGCGCCTGTGATGTCCGGACTTTCGCAGAAACCCAGAGGTGCCGGCACGGGCACATCCGTCTTGCTCAAGGCTGAGATCAACGCCCATTCGCGGCTCATGTCGTGCGCCTTGGGCAGCAATTCGCCTTCCGGTGGCCGGCGGATCACCGCCTTGTGGCCTTTCTGGTTAACAAGTTTGTAAGTGAGGTTGGAATGCCCACCGACCAGCTGAGTCCAGTCAAAGGGCGGCGCCAGCGACGGCACGTTCTCTGCGATCCACGCTTCCACTTCCGCGACCCGATAGCCCGGCATGTCCCGGCCTGTTGCAGTGCTGGCCATTCATTCCTCCAAAGTCATGCAGGACAGGTTCGCCCTGCCGTTCTTATCCGCCCGCCAGCACGCCCGCCAAAGGTTGCGGATTCCGGCCAGCTCAATGCTTCGTCGTCTCATCCCGGGCGGGCGCGTGCAACAGATTTCTCCCAGTGATCCACATAGCCCGGTTCTATTGCTTCTTGCTGGCTGATTCCGAATGAACGGATTTCCGCAGCGTGCCGCAACGTCATTTCACGATGGCCCGGATGCAGGCCGGTTCAAAGGTCTTTGATGATCGGCGATCCGCATCGCACTCATGTTGACAGTCCCCATGACGCTGGGAAGACTCTCCCTGAAATCAGGCAATTCGCAGGCCATTCAACGCGTTGGCCTCACGACGCACCGCCGGTCAGCGGTGGTGCGCTTGGAAGCTCAGGTGGAAACGACATGCGTCTTATCAGCGATGAAATCCTCATAGATGACGGCAAGGACGATCCTGCCCACGCCCCGGTCTATCCCATGCATGACGACTTCCAGCTTTGGAATCCGAGTGCCTGGATACAGGGCCAGCCCTATGAGTTCTACGCCCGGATGCGCGAGACGGCGCCTGTCATGTGGTCGCCGATGCCCAAGGGTGGTGCCGGGTTCTGGTCCGTCAGCCGCTATGACGACATCAAGGAAGTCGAACTGAAGCCGGAGATCTATTCCTCGCAGCGAGGCAGCATCAATCTGGCAATCGGCCCGCGCGACCAGTGGAAGCCGGACAAGCTGGTACCTGCTGCGCTCAATGCCCTGATCAATCTGGACGCGCCGCATCACATGGAACTGCGCGTCCAGCAGAAGGACTTCTTCATCCCCAGATATGTCGAGGAAATCCGCGAGCGTGTCGGCCGCAAGATCGACTCGCTGCTGGACGATCTGGAAGCCCAGGGACCGGAAGTCGATTTCGTAAAAGTCTTCTCGACGGAGCTGCCGCTTTACACCCTGTGTGAAATGCTTGGCGTCGAAGAGCAAGACCGTCCGAAGATTGTCGAGTGGATGCACTATCTGGAGCTGGCGTCACAGTTCACGGTGAACCCGCTGCGGACATTCCTGTCGGAGCCGACCTTCCCATTCCGTTTCGGACCGGCCGTGCGCGACATGTTTGCCTATGGCGAACGCGTCATGGCGGATCGCCGCGTGAACCCAAAGCCCGATCTGTTGTCTGTCATTGCGCATTCGAAGCTTGATGGTGAACTGCTGCCGCAGGAGTATCTTGACGGCTCCTGGCTTTTGATTGTCTTTGCCGGCAATGACACCACGCGCAATTCCCTCTCCGGCACCATTCGTCTGATGACGGAGTTTCCGGATCAGCGGCAGATGGTGCTGGATGACCGGTCGTTGATCCCGCGCATGTCGCAGGAAGCACTACGGATGATCTCGCCGGTCAAGCATATGCGCCGCACGACCGTTGAGGAGACGGAACTGAACGGCCAGCGCATCGGCAAGGATGAGAAGGTCGTCCTGTGGTATGGCGCCGGTAACCGCGACCCAGAGGTCTTCCCGGAGCCGGACCGGTTCGACATGATGCGCGACAATGTGGACAAGCACATTGCGTTTGGCCATGGCGTGCACAAGTGTCTTGGCAGCCGCGTCGCGCAGATGCAGCTGCGCCTCGCCTATGAGCGCATCTTCGACCGCTTCCCGAACATTGCATGGACGGGCAAACAGAAGATCGCGCCAAATGCGCTGGTTCACGCGATTTCCAACCTCAAGGTCAATCTCTACGGCCTTGGCGGTGAGCGCCCGACACGCGTGCAGGTACGCACACCGGAGAAATCGGCCGCATAAATCGGTGCTCTACAGGCCGAGCACCGCCTTCGACATGATGTTGCGCTGGATTTCGTTTGAGCCTGCGTAGATCGATGCGGCGCGGTCATTGAGATATTGCGGCATGGATGTCGCGGCGAGCGCTGACCCCAGCGGCTCTACATTCGAGCGGAATGTCCGCGCCTCTGGCTGGTATGGCAGACCGTAATAGCCAACCGCCTCGATGCCGAGTTCCGTCACCCGTTGCCGCATCTCTGTCCCTCGCACCTTGATGGCGGACGACAGAGACCCGATGGGCTCGCCGGACCGCACGGCCGAGAACAGGCGCTGTTCGAAGCCCTCGAGTACATCGAGTTCAATGCGCGTTGCGGCGACGGCACGCTTGAAGTCGGGATCATCGGCAAGGGTCGTGCCGTTGCCCGATACTTCCGTCGCGGCAAAGTCGCTGATCTTCTGAAGCCGGATTTTGAGCCCGACGGCATAGCTGCCGCCGCGTTCGTGCTGCAGCAGATATTTCGCGACCGTCCAGCCGTCATTTTCCTCACCCAGGAGGCCGGACACCGGCACACGCACGTCATCGAAAAAGACCTGGTTGAACTCGTGGTCACCGGAGATCGAGATAAGTGGCTTGATCTCGATACCCGGCAGATCGATGTCGAAGAGCAGGAATGTGATCCCCTGCTGCGGCTTGCCGCTGGTATCGGTGCGGACCAGACAGAAGATCTTGTTCGACCACTGGGCATGGGTCGTCCAGATCTTGCTGCCGTTGATCACATAATCATCTCCATCCCGCTCTGCACGGCACTGGAGGGACGCAAGGTCCGAGCCGGACCCGGGTTCTGAATACCCCTGGGCCCACCAGTCATCGCCGGTACGGATGCGCGGCAGGTAGTGATCCTTCTGCGCCTGCGTCCCGAAGGCCATGACGACGGGTCCAACCATCCGCGTTGCGTTGGGTGTCACGACCGGCGCGCCGGCCAGAGTCTGTTCACGCTGGAAGACTGCATGCTGATCGAGGTCCCACCCGGTACCGCCATATTCAACCGGCCAGGCGGGCACCGCCCAGCCTTGCGCATTGAGAATGCGATGCCATTCAACGGCCACCGGCTGATCCGCATAGATCCCCGCACACATCTCGCCCGCGCGGCGCAGGTCTGGTGTCAGATTCTCTGACAGAAATGTACGGACTTCGTCGGTGAAGGTCGTGAGAGAGGTCATGCACTCGTCCCCAGAGGCGTTGTTTTTCATCTCTAGGCTAGCACGTGCATTCCGGTCGAGGCTCTTGCGAATCTATTGACGCATTTGCTGCCAATTTTTACGGTCCGGATATGGTAAGCCTGAGTGTCTCAGGCACCGGCTGCCCCACATTCAGGACCCCTTCGTGGCACAGACAATCGCAGATACCGACAACAAGAATACTGTCATCACCGACGGGCGGCGGCAGCGCAGTGCCCGTAGCCGCGCAAAGATCGTGGATGCCATGTTCAAGATCATCCGCGGCGGCGACATGGAGCCCAGCGCGGCCGCGCTTGCCAAGGAGGCAAAGGTCGGCATCCGAACCGTGTTCCGGCATTTCGACGATGTGGAAGGCCTTTATAGGGAAATGTCGGCCCGCATGGAGGCGGAGATCCTGCCTATCGTGAACAAACCCTTCGTGGGAGAGGACTGGCAGACCCGCCTTTCCGAGCTGATCAGCCGCCGCATCGACGTCTATGAGCGCATCCTGCCGATCAAAACTGCAGCCGGTCTGCGGCGATTCCAGTCCGACTATCTAATGAAGGGATATCAGCGGTTCCTCAAGATCGAGCGTGAGGGACTTCAGGAGGTTCTTCCGGCCAGGCTGACCGAGGACAAGACGGTCTTTGCCTCAATCGAACTGCTTGCGGGGTTCAATGCCTGGCGGCGGCTTCGCCAGGACCAGGGGCTGAGCGTAAAGCAGTCCGAGAAAGTCATCCGCCATACCATCAGCAAGATCGTGGCCGACTGACATGAAACGGATCGGCCTTGCAGCGGCGGCATGCGTTGCCGCGCTGGTTGCCCTCTCTGGCTGTGATGCTCAGGAGACGCCGGCCTTGGGTGACGTGAATACCGCCAGTTGCGGGCTGTCTGGCGAAGAGCATGGCTCGTTCGTCTCCATTCCCTCCGGCGCGTTTATCAAGGGGGCCAACCCGGTCTATCCGGAAGAGAGAGCGACACTTCGCCTTCATGTCGACGGCTTTGAGCTGCAGCGGCATGAAGTCACCAACGCCCAGTTTGCGGCCTTTGTGGAAGCGACCGGCTACGTCACCGACGCGGAGAAGAGCGGCGCGTCCGGCCGGCCTGATGCGGGCTCTGCCGTATTCGGGCTGATTGAAGACGGTGACAGCAAGCGCCAGCCATGGTCGCTTGTGGCCGGCGCAACCTGGAAGGCTCCGGAAGGTCCCGGCAGTTCAATCGAAAGCCGCGCTGCGCATCCGGTCGTCCATGTGTCACTCGCTGATGCCCGCGCCTATGCCGCCTGGGCAGGTGGACGAGTGCCGACCGAAGTTGAGTGGGAGTACGCAGCCGCAACGGGCCTGCCTGATGCCGACGTGTCAACATCGGGGGCCTATGCGGAAGACGGCACGCCCCGGGCCAACACCTGGCAGGGCGTCTTCCCGTTCTATGATCAGGCTGAAGACGGGTTTTCGGGTTCGTCACCGGTCGGTTGTTTTGCGCCAGACCGGCACGGCCTGTCCGACATGATCGGCAATGTCTGGGAACTGACCGACACGCCCTATGGCGACGGGACGACGACCATCAAAGGCGGGTCCTATCTGTGTGCGGACAATTTCTGCCGACGCTATCGCCCTGAAGCACGGCAACCGCAGGAAACGCATTTCTCGTCAAACCATATCGGCTTTCGCATCATCCGCGACTGACGGTGTCGTCCTACCGCTGCCTGAGCGACAGGACCAGAAACACAGCAATCAGCGGCACCATCACCAACGTGGCATAGGCTTCTGGCGGATGGTGCGCAGGGACCCCCACAGCGGCTTTTGGCCACCACATATTGACCGCGTGCAACGCGCGCTCCAGCAGAAGCAACGTCAGGGCCAGTGGCACAAGGCTGCGGTAGCGTAGCGCCACTAGCATCAGCATCAGGCCCCACACGAGCTGTGTCGTCCCTGCCCAGGCAAAGAGACGGATGATCGTCGGCCCGTCGCGGCTGAGATCAAGTCCGGCAATAACGCCCGCGCCGCCGTCCGGTAGAAAGACATGGATCAGGGCCGGGCCAATGGTGAGCAGGCTGATCAGTCCGAGAAAGAGGACGGAGACCTGGGCGCCGGAGTAAGCGTCATTCGTCGACGACGGGAGCAACCGATTCATCAGTTCGGCCAGTAGATCAATTCGTCGCCTTCCTCGAACCGCTCCGCACGCGTTTTGTCGATGGCCACGGGAAATTCGGCCTGGTGCGGGTAGAGTGTCGGGCGGGACCCGGCGCTATGGGCATCGAGCAAGGCCGTCAGCTGAGCGACAATCTCCGGATTGGCATCCGCCACATTGTCCTGCTCAGTCGGATCACTTGCGAGATCAAACAGCCAGACTTTCTCGGGACGTGCGAGCAGCTGGAGCTTCCAGTCACCCTTTCGGACAACGCGGTAGTGACCGCTTGTCCAGAAGATGGCCTCGTGGGGCGGCTCGGTTGTTGCCCCCGTCGCCAGGGGCAGCAGGTCCTTGCCGTCGATTTCAATCGACTGCGGAATGGCGCCCTCGCCTGCTGCGGCCAGCGTCGGCATCACGTCGATATGCGCAACCGGTGCGTCGATGTTCGTCCCGGCGGGAATGCGGTCCGGCCACCGCATCATCAACGGCACGCGAATGCCACCTTCAAACAGGGTGATCTTCCAGCCGCGATAGGGCGCATTGACGTCCGGGATACCGATATATCCGGCACCGCCATTGTCGCTGGAGAAGACAATGATCGTATTTTCGGCAATCCCCTCTTCCTCCAGCGTCTGCATGATGTCACCGACGCTGCGGTCGACCGCCCGCATCATGGCGGCATAGACGCGCGCACGGTGCGGCTGGATGTCACCGACCGCGTCATAGTCTTCTTTGGTTGCCTGCAAAGGCGTGTGGATGCCCCAGTGCGCCAGATAGAGGAAGAACGGATTGTCCTTGTTGGCGCGGATGACCTTCTGCGCTTCCTCGGTCCAGTAATCCGTCAGATAGCCGCCCGGCTCAAACCACTCGCTGCCGTTGTAGCTTGCGGCATATTGCATGCGCGCCCAGAGGAATTTGTCGATCGGATCGAAATCGAGCTTGGCGTTGACGACATTCGGGTCGTCCTCCGGCAGGAAGAGGCCGCTGGCCATCAACAGGCTTTCATCGAAACCTTGCGATGTCGCATCGAACTCTTCGCCGCGGCCAAGATGCCACTTGCCGATATGCACCGTGTGATAGCCCGCCTCCTGCAGGACTTCAGCGATGGTCAGCTCTGAGCCCGGAAGGCCCTTATCCTCATAATCGAGCTCAGGCACACCAGACCGGTCCGGCACATAGGCGTCAGGCAGGCCGCTATCGATGCTTGCGGATACAATCTGAACGATTGACGCCATGCCGTTGGGTGTCGGCGTGAACTCAAACCCCGTGCGTGACGGATACCGGCCTGTCATCAGCATGGCGCGTGACGGAGCGCAGGTGCCGGTGCCGGAATAGGCCTGGGTGAAGTTGGCCCCTTCCGCCGCCAGCCGGTCGATATGCGGCGTCTTGAAGGTCCCGCCGGCCATACCGCCGCCATAGGTGGAAATGTCGTTGATGCCGAGGTCGTCGGCCAGGATGAAGATGATATTAGGGGCGCCCTCTGCCGCCCTGGCGCTGCGCGCCGGATCGCCGGTCTTCCACGCAATCTCCTGATGCGGACCCACCTCGACCCTGCCGGTGTTCGCGGCCACAAACAGGATCAGTTCAGGGCGCATGAACCAGCCAATTGCGCCGATCAGCACAACGGCAGCGATACCCCCAAGGGCAAGCTTCCTCACCATGTTCCACCCGATTTTTAATGGCAGTTGTCGTGCCAATACATTCGGGTTGGACCACTTTGTCAAGCTTGGGGGTCAACGGCACCGGCCGGTCAGGCCGAGACGGCTGTCACGTCATAGCCATAGAGCCAGTCATTACGTGTGTGCACGACCGCAGGCGCCAGCTTGCCCGCAAGCCACATGGGCCCGTACGTGCCCACCTGTTCAAGTATTGTCCGCTTGTGGAAGGTCTTTGCGTTGGCGCGGGCCGCGGCCTGCACCTTGGCGGTTCGACCGAGCCGCCGGTCCTGATAGTGCTGCACATCCGCGGCGACTGTTGTCACATCGTTCAGTGCCGCCGCCAGAGACCACGCGTCTTCGATGGCCATGACCGCTCCCTGTGCCATGAACGGCAACATGGGATGCGCGGCGTCGCCGAGAATGGTGACACGGCCATCGGTCCATGTCGGCAATGGCTGACGGTCGAACAGGGCCCAGCGAAAGTGTCTGTCGGCCTTGTTCAACAGATTGGTCAGAACCGGATGCCAGCCGTCGAAGTCGGCAAGCGCCTCGTCACGAGTCCCCTCTTCCGTCCAGCTTTCCCGCTGCCAGTCGTCACGTTCCACGACCGCCACAAGGTTGGCCAGTGCACCGCCGCGCAATCGATAGGTCACACAATGCCTGCCCGGGCCGGTCCAGACACAGGCTGTCGGCGGTGGTGCCAGATCGCCCAACGCTTCCATGGGTACGACGGCGCGCCAGGCGACATTGCCGGTAAAGTCAGGCGCATCTGCTCCGAGCATTTGCGCACGAATGGCAGAATGGATGCCGTCAGCGCCAATGATGAGATCGCCTGCCACTTCGCGGCCACCCGCCAGTGTGACCGACGCACTGCTGTCTGACTGCCGGTATCCAGTTGCCCGCGCAGATAACTCTACGGCCCCCGGCATCCGGGTGCGAACCGCAGCGGCAAGGACATCAACCAGGTCGGCGCGATGGACATGCAGGTAGGGACCACCCCATCGGGCGCGCTCCTTTTCGGTGATCGGTATCTGAAAGACCTGGCGGCCGGTCCGGCCGGACCGCATTTCCAGTGCTTCGGGCGCGAAGGCCACGCGGGCGACGTCATCCGCGAGACCAAGCGCTGCAAAGACCTTCATGCCGTTGGGGCTGATCTGGATTCCGGCCCCCACCTCGGTCAGGGCGTCGGATGCCTCAAGGATCGTTGCATCATGGCCATGATGGTGCAGGCACAGGGCGGCGGTCAGGCCACCAATTCCGCCCCCGGCAATGACTGCCTTCACGCACCTGCCTCCACCTTGACCGGCGGTTCCGTCTCACTCGCCATTTCAGTCAGCTTTTCATCCGGTGTCTGCAACATGAGGTCGTACACGTCCGATGGATAGACCTGATGAGGCTTGGCGGCATCATAAGGAGGTTGCGGCACTGAGCCACCCTCACCGTCATAGGCGGCGGGTGACACAAAGCGGCTCAGTTCCTCGTCGTTGATACCGGCCAGGGCAACGACTTCCGGGTCGATCCACGCGCGCGGGTCAATGGGCTTGTCCGACGTGGATACTTCCAGAGACAGGTTTTCAGGCCCGGCAAAATAAATCGACTTGCAGAAACCGTGATCAATGGGTCCGAAGACATTCACCCCCCTTGAACGGATACGGTCGCGCATGTTCAGCAGCAGGGAATCATCATCCACGTTCAGCGCCAGGTGCTGCATGGTACCCGGCGCCGAGGATTCGCCCGGATTGCCTGCATGGGACACGCCCATCACAGGTTCGATGTCCGGGTTCTTGGGCGTGTGGACGAATGCCACGGAGCACGTGTCATTCAGCTTGAGAAAGCCATGCCAGGCGCCCTCCACACCGTGCATCCAGTAAAGCGCGACGAGTTCCATGCCCAGTACATCGGTGAAGAACTCGATCTGCGATTTCATGTTCCCGGTCGACAGGGCCAGGTGATGCAACGCATTGGGTTTGACCATTGGATCACTCCTTGGACGATGACAGGACGCCGCGTGCGAACTCGTCGACGGCATCCGAGAATTCGGATGTATGGAACAGCATCAACTGGTGGCTGGCACCCTCGAAGATCTTCAGCGTAACGGGCCCGCCAATGCTGTCTGCGGCCATCTTGATGACGTCGGGCGGGAAACTCGGATCGTTTTCGCCGGCTGCATACAGCACCGGCTTTACGTTGTCCTCTGGTGGAACCGGCGGGTCATAAGTGAAGAGCGTCGCCCAGGATGCCAGGTCGTAGCTCCAGGTGTTCCAGGGGTCGAGCCGTTTCTGTTCGCCGGCACCTGCATATCCGTAGTCTTCGTCGAAATTGAAAAGCAGGCCGACATCCATGCGGGCTGCCCGGCCGAGTTGCGCCAGCACATTCTGCACGGCCTCGGTCCGCCATGCCTCCCCCATCATCTTCACCGCGCCGCCTCCGGGTACGACCGGAGACCCCATCATGATGCCGCCGGCGACTGCATCGCTGTGTACGCCCGATATTGCGGCGCCGACGCCGAGGCTGGAGCCAAGCAGGAACACCGGCAGTCCGGTCTCACGCTTGACGTGTTCCGCCACGGATATGCCTGCCTGCGTCCACTCCTCCATGGTCCACTGACCACGGGGGCGGTTGGTGGTCGATTGGCCGTGGCCCGGCGCGTCATAGGACCAGATATCCACGCCGCGTGCAGCGTGATGGGTGCAAAAGACATTGTAGATGCCGCCATGGGCGCCGATGCCATGGGAGATAACAAGCGCGTAGTGCGCATCTCCCTGTGCCGGGACCCGGTGCACATGGATTTCGCCGACCTTATGGGTTTCCTCGATCATGCATCTCTCATTTCTTGATCGTTTGATCAAACACTAGATGACATGTATTGATCACTTGATCAAGACCTATTCGGGACCTCCCCTTGGCTGACACAGCATCGACTGCCAAAGCACGCTCCACGCGCAAGAAGAAGGATCATGACGAGGCGGCTCGCGCGCGCATCATCACCGCGGCGCGCCACCGGTTTGCCTCCGTCGGGGTCGAGGGCGCATCGACGCGTCAGATCGCCGAAGCTGCAGGTGTCGCCCAGAGCCTGCTGCTCTACTATTTCAAGTCCAAGGAAGCCCTGTGGAAAGCGGTGATGGACGACCTCTTCGCGACCCTGCGAAGCCGCAACATCGCAGCAAATGTGGGCAACCCATCAGAACCGCCGGATGTACGCCTGATCAATGGCATCCGCTCGTTTATCGACTTCTGCCGCGAAGACGCAGATCTGCACCGCCTCATGACCATTGAAGGACGCCGCAAGAGCGAGCGCATGACATGGCTGGCGGACACGCATCTGCGCGAGATGTATGAGGCGGGCGTCGCAGCCATACGCGACGGCCAGGCTGCAGGACGCATCCGGAAAGCCGACCCCACCCTCCTCTACTACACGATCATCTCCATCGTCGGGTCGGCCTACAGTTTCACGCCTGAAATGAGCACGCTGGCCGGGAAGACTATCGATCCGGACCCTGATGAAGTCGAAATGCTCGTCCGCGCCGCCCTGCTGAAAAACGCATAGGGTGCAGCTGGCGCAAAACGTCGCTAGGCTTGCGTCGGGAGTGAATGTCGGCTCACCCCGTCATGAGTAAACATGACCGATTTGCGGAAGAGGAAACCCATGTCTGACACATCAACCGCATTCGACTGGATCAAGGTGGCAGAGGCCGACGAATTGCCGGATGGCCGTGTAAAGACGGTGACGGCACGCACCACGACCATCTGCCTGTCGCATTTCGATGGTCAATGGGCTGCCATGGACAACCGCTGCCCACACCAGGGCGGACCACTGGGCGAAGGTTCGATCGAGCGCGGCATCGATGACAAGTGCTGGATTCGCTGTCCGTGGCACGGGTGGGACTTTGATCCTCTCACCGGCAAACCGCCAGGCGGGCATGAAGATACCGGCCAGCAGGTCTATCCCGTGGAGGCGCGAGCAGACGGCATCTATGTGGGCCTTGAAGCGGAACCAGCGCACACACGCACAACCACGGATGTGATGGCTGAGACAATGGTGGCCTGGGGAGTCAAGCGCGTGTTCGGGATGGTCGGCCATTCCAATCTCGGGCTCGCTGATGCTATCCGCCGGCGCGAAGCCGATGGCGAACTTGCCTTTGTCGGCATCCGCCATGAGGGTGCAGCCGCCTTTGCCGCGTCCGCTTATGGCAAGCTGACAAACAAACCGGCCGCCTGCCTGACCATCGCCGGTCCCGGCGCGACAAACCTCTTGACCGGCATGTGGGATGCCAAGGTAGACCGCGCGCCGGTTCTGGCGCTTACGGGTCAGGTGCAGACGCAGGTCTTCGGACCCGGAGCCTTCCAGGACATTGACCTGGTGAGCGCCTTCGCGGCTGTTTCGCGTTTCTCCCAGACGGCGCTTTCCACATCCCGGCACGCGGAACTCATGTCACTTGCCTGCAAGACAGCGCTGGTGGAACGCGACGTCGCGCATCTCATTTTCCCGGACGACATGCAGACACTGCCGAGCGATGAAAAACCGACGGGCCCGCGGGGCCGCATGGGGTCGCCGGTAGTTCACGCCGCCGAAGAAGACATTGAAGCCGCCCGCGACATGATCTCGAAGGCAAGGCGCCCGATCATTGTCATGGGCCATGGGGCCGTCGATGCCCGCGCAGATGTCATTGGCCTGGCCGAGGCCCTCGGCGCGCCGGTCCTGACGACATTCAAGGGCAAGGGTCTTATTCCTGACACGCACCCCAATGCCGCAGGTGTGCTGGGCAGGTCCGGGACGCCCATCGCAAGCTGGTTCATGAATGAGTGCGATCTGATCATCACGCTGGGTTCATCCTTCGCCAACCACACCGGGATCGAGCCCTCCAAGCCGATCATTCAGGTCGATTTTGAACGGATGCAGCTGGGCAAGTTCCATTCTGTCGCGCTCCCGATCTGGGGTGAGATCGGCGCCTTTGCCAGGGCGATGCGTGACAGCCTGCCGTCAGCACCGCGCGACGACCAGCTGGCAGAGCTCAGGGAGCGCTGGGCCATCTGGCGCGAAGAAAAGGCAGGGCGCTGCACCGACGACAACGGAAACGGCATCAACGCCGCCGCCATCTTCGACAGCCTGACGCGGCACGCACCGTCTGACGCCATCATCTGTGCCGATGTCGGCAACAACACCTATTCGTTCGGGCGGTACTTTGAACCCTGCGGCCAGCGTGTTCTCATGTCTGGATATCTGGGGTCCATCGGCTTTGCCCTGCCGGCGGCCCTCGGCGCCTGGGCCGCGACCCAGGACTTCGACGAGTATGCAAACCGTAAGGTGATCTCGATTTCAGGTGACGGGGGCTTCGGACAATACGCCATGGAATTCACGACCGCCGTGAAGTACGGGATGAACATCACCCACATCCTTCTCAACAACGCACAGCTTGGCAAAATCACCAAGGAACAGCGCGCCGGCGAGTGGGATGTGTGGGCAACCGACCTGCACAATCCGTCGTTCGCGGGCTTTGCGCGCGGCTGCGGTGGCCACGGCATTCGGGTCACCGATGCATCGAAGCTCGACGATGCCATCAGCGAAGCCCTTGCTCATGAGGGGCCGTCGCTGGTCGAGATCATGTCCGATCCGGAGCTGGTTTGACGCCGGGCAAAGAGCAAGACACCCATTGGCATGCCGAAGTGCATTGAAGCCATGCCTTGTAATTTGCAGGCACAACTGTCATGTGACGTGTGTTGCTGGTCATCAAAACTGATTTGGATCCAGCATTGGCGTTCGCGAACGGCACCGGCCGGACATCACCTGTCCCCGCCAGAGAGCCTGAGATGAGGGTCAAACAAGCGACCTTCATGTATGCCCTGATTGGTCAGGGCTACGCGTAACGTTCCCGTGCCACGACGCCGTTCCGGAATCCCCGGCTGGCTGCGGGCACCCATTATTGAAAGCACCCAAGTGACAGAGTTTGGTTCGCTCGGCCTCGCCGAACCCATCCTTCGTGCAATTTCCGCCGAAGGCTACACGACCCCTACCCCCATTCAGGCCAAGGTCATCCCCGCCATGCTGGCAGGGTCCGATATCCTCGGCATCGCCCAGACCGGCACCGGCAAAACCGCGGCCTTCACCCTGCCTATCCTTCATGCCTTGTGCGACGACCCGATGCCGGCGAAGCAGCGCACCTGCAAGGCGCTGATCCTTGCTCCGACCCGCGAACTGGCCGCCCAGATCGGCGACAACATCCGCGCCTACGGCAAGCATTCGCGCCCATCAGTCGCGGTGATTGTGGGCGGCGCCAAGGTCCCGCCGCAGATCAAAGCACTCGCGAAGGGTGTCGATATCGTCGTCGCAACGCCGGGCCGACTGCTCGACCATGTGACATCCAAGAACCTCAAGCTGGATACCACAACCAAGGTGGTGCTCGACGAGGCGGACCAGATGTTCGATCTCGGATTCATGCCGCAGATCAAGCGCATCATGGGTCATCTGCCCAGCAAACGGCAGACCATGCTGCTGTCAGCCACCATGCCCCGGCAAGTGCGTGACCTGGCACAGAACTACCTGCACAAGCCGGTCGAAGTCACGGTTACCCCGAATTCCAAGCCGATCGAGCGCATCGACCAGACGGTGGTGATGGTGCCGTCGGCAAACAAGCGTGAGGTGCTCGTGGATTACCTGGCAACACCTGACATGGAACGCGCCATCGTCTTCACACGCACCAAACGTGGTGCCGACAAAGTCTGTAAGCATTTAGTGAGCTACGGATTTGCCGCCGCCGCCATCCACGGAAACAAGAGCCAGAACCAACGCGTCCGCAGTCTTGATGCGTTCCGTACAGGCAAAGTGACCGTGCTGGTCGCAACCGACATCGCCGCGCGCGGCATTGACATCGATGATGTGTCGCACGTCGTGAACTATGAGTTGCCCAACGTGGCAGAAGCCTATGTGCACCGCGTTGGTCGTACGGCCCGGGCTGGCAAGAGCGGTCAGGCGGTAGCCCTGTGCGACAATAGCGAGCGCGGCCTGCTGCGCGATATTGAGCGCCTCATCAAGCTGAAGATCAGTGTGGTCGACCGTCCCGCCGCCAGCGGACGCCGGATCGTACCGGAGGAGGAGTGGCTGGTCCTGCAACAGCCCGAACCAGTCCAGCACAAACCGCGCCGCCGCAAGCCGGCGCGGAACCGCAGCAATGCAGCAGCCGACCAGCAGCGTCCGCCACGGCGCAGGCGCCGCAATCGGCGCTCTTCTCCAAAGGCAAAAGCCGCCTAAGCAGGCCGGCTAAGCTGCCTTGTCGACGCGCCGCCGAGTGCCCGGTGCCGGGGGCGTTTCCGGCGGTCCGGCGAAACACTGGGCAATCGCCATCCATTTGGTGGCGATGTCACCGGTTACCTTGAGGCTCGTGTCGGCGATGTTGCGTACCTGCGTTACCACCTGACAGAACTCTTCCGCCGCTCCCTCGACAGACTCCCCTGATCCCGGATCGTTGAACTCAATGAGGTCGCCGGACGGCAGCGTGAGCTTTACATAGGGTACCGTCTCCGGCACCGGCAGGCCGTTGGTGACATGGGTCCAGCCGAACGTGTTGACGCCGAGGACCGCAATGTTGCGGATGCGGTCTGCGTTCACGCGTTCCACGCCCAGGCTGTCATAGACCTCCTGGCCATGCGCCCATGTCTCCATCAGCCGCGCGGTGATGCTCGAGCGCGCGCTCATGCTCGGCCCCGCCCAGGGCACCCGCGCCTTGGGGTCGGCCTTGCTGAAGGCATCGGCCATCGGGCCGTAATAGGCGTGCCAGCGGTCGCGCAGTTCTGTCCCGCTGACGCCGTCAAGCTCGGCATTCTCGAAATCGCGCAGCGAGCCTCCGACGACCGCCTTGCCGACGCGCTCATAGAACGCCGCAAACGCAACTTCGTCTGTCAGCGACATGTTGGCCGCTTCATTCCAGATATGCAGATGGCCGAGGACATCGCGGATGGTCCATCCCTTGAACTGGGTCGGCGCCAGCAGCTCGTCTTCGCTCAGGTCCTTGACCAGCTGGTAGAGCGCATCGCTTTCCTCACGGAAGTCCCGGGGTTGCTCGAACATGGTGTGTTTCCTCGTTCTGTTGGGACCGGTCAGGCACCTACATATCCCGTCAGCCGTTCATAGGCCGTCAGGAAGTCTTCTTTGAATTGCTGCACAACCGCGCCGGCGGACATGCTCTGGTTCATCAGGCCGACGCCCTGCCCGACCCAGTAGGTCGCGAGTTGCTTCGCTCCTTCATGGCCGGACTGGCTGAGCTTGTCCACCTTGCCAAGCGCCGGTTCTGAAACGAGGCCCTGCAGCGGCATCGCCAATGGTTCCGGTGCATCCTTGGCTTCCCAGGCATCCGTCCAGGGTGAGCGGAGCTGACGCGAATGCTTGCCAGTGCGGGACCGGGACCGCACGGTGTCGCGCGAGGAGGCCGCCAGCATCTTTTCCTTCACAACCGGATTGGTCTCGGCTTCCGCTGTCGTCAGCCAGACAGAGCCACACCAGGCACCCGCCGCACCCATGGCCATGGCGGCCGCCATCTGCTGGCCGGTCGTGATGCCCCCGGCTGCCAGGATCGGCGTCGAGGCACCCATGGCCTCAACCGCCTGATGCACTTCCGGCACCAGCACCATGGTCGAGACATCGCCGCAATGGCCGCCGGCCTCGCCACCTGCAACCACCAATATGTCGACACCTGCCTCCACCTGACGCACGGCATGTTCGCGCGCACCGACAAGGGCCGCCACGGCCACGTCGTGCTTCTTGCCAAGATCCAGCATGATCTGCGGTGGCACGCCGAGCGCATTGGCGATGAGCTTGATCGGATGCCGGAAACATACTTCGAGGCTTGAAGCCGCGCCCTCGTCGCGGAGGTTCTGTGCAAAGTTGAGCGAGTTGGATCCGGGATTGCGGATGTCATCAGCATCAATCCCGTGGTCGTTCAGAATGGATGCGGCAAAATCCTTGTGGGTGTCCGGCACAGCAGCACGGATGGCGTCCGGATCGAACGCGTCATTCTTGCCTTCGAACTTGTTGGGCACGATCAGATCGACGCCATAGGGCTTGCAGTCGATGTGGTCATCGATCCACGCCAGCTCCTCCTCCAGGCGGTCCGGCGGCAGAGACACGGCCCCGAACACGCCCATGCCGCCTGCCTTGGACACAGCCACAACCACATCGCGGCAATGGGTGAAGGCCAACAGCGGAAACTCGATGCCGAGTTGGTCGCAAATGGGAGAGTGCATCGCTGATCCTCCTTTGGTGCGGGGCCGTCAGGCCGCGTCCTCTTCATCGACATCGATCTCGACCAGAAGATCTCCTGCAGGAACCTGAACGCCGGCCTCACACCGCACGCCGCTGACCACCCCATCTACTTCCGCAAGAATCTGATGCTGCATCTTCATGGCTTCGAGGACGGCAAGGCGGTCACCCTTCGTGACCGTCTGTCCTTCCGTTACATGCACCTCGAGAATGAGTCCGTGCATGGGTGCCACCACACGACCGCCACCGGCCGCGTCATCGGCAAGCCCGGCCTGGGCGAACTGATCCGTAAGGGTCGCAGAGCGCCCGTCCATGCTGAGATGGACAACACCGTCTGCCGGGTGCGCGTGAATCACCTGGTGGGGAACGTCATCGATCACAATGTGCGCAGTGTTGTCATCGGCATCGAATGACGCGACCTGAAGCGAGGCATCACCGACGGCGACAGACAGGGTGCCGCCATGGGCGGCTGAAACGGTCACCGTCACGTCCTCATCGCCGGACGCAAACTTGTAGGTCGAGGCGAGGCGTCCGGTACTGCTCCAGTTGAGCAACTCGTCGGGCACGTTGACCGCAAGCCCCTGCGCCGAGCCGCATTCCCGGTGATGCAACAGGAGCGCTGCCGTAGCGAGCATGTCCGGTGATGGCGTCGGGCGGGCAAGATCATCTGCACTGTATGTCTCGCCGATAAACGCCGTCGTTGCCTTGCCATCTGCAAAGCCGGGCCGCCCCAGGGCATCTATAAGGAAATCCCGGTTCGTCTGCGGGCCGAATATCCCGGTATGGCCCAACGCCGCTATCAGGCGTTGGCGCGCGACGTCCCGGTTCGGGCCGGCAGCCATGACCTTCGCAATCATCGGGTCATAGAAAGGTGAAACCTCAAGACCGGTCTCGATCCCTGCATCGACGCGCACGCCATCCCCTGATGGTGGCAACCACAGATCGATGGGCCCCGTGCTCGGCAGGAAGTCTTCTGCTACATCCTCCGCATACAGACGCACTTCGATGGCATGGCCCGTCAGCGTCACCTCGTCCTGCGCGATGTCCAGCGGCTCGCCCTGGGCTACCCTGATCTGCAACGCGACAAGATCGAGACCGGTCACGAGTTCCGTGACAGGATGTTCGACCTGCAGCCGGGTATTCATCTCGAGGAAGTAGAATTCGCCATCCTCACCCAACAGGAACTCCACGGTCCCGGCCCCGCGGTAGCTGATCGCACGAGCGGCCTCGACAGCGGCGGCCCCCATGCGGGACCGCAGCTCGTCGGTCATCACCGGGCACGGTGCTTCCTCGATGACCTTTTGATGCCGCCGCTGAACCGAACAGTCGCGCTCGCCAAGGTGGATCGTTTGGCCTGACTCATCTGCGAACACCTGAATCTCAACATGCCGCGGGCGGATAATCGCCTTTTCGAGGATCAACTCCCCGGAGCCGAAGGCATTCTCGGCCTCCGAGCGGGCAAGCTTGACGGCTTCCGTCAGCTCATCGGCACTCTCCACAAGGCGCATGCCGCGCCCGCCGCCGCCGGCAGCCGCCTTGACCATGATCGGGAAGCCAATCTCTGCCGCCGCAGCGATGAAGGCATCATCCGATTGATCCTCGCCTTCATATCCGGGCACGCAGGGTACACCTGCCGCGATCATCCGCCGTTTGGCTTCCGCCTTGTTGCCCATGAGGTCGACCGCATCCGGACGTGGCCCGATGAAGACAAGACCGGCCTGTTCGCAGGCGCGCGCGAAGCCGGCATTCTCACTCAGAAATCCGTATCCGGGATGGATTGCCTGGGCTCCGGTCTCCCGGGCGACCGCCAGCATCTTGTCCGCGTCCAGATAGGACTCGCCGACCGGCGCCGGGCCGATGCATACAGCGGTATCGGCCATCTGCACATGCGGGGCGCGGGCATCCGCTTCTGAGTAGACCGCAATCGTGCGATAGCCGAGAGACTTGGCCGTGCGCATGACGCGGACGGCAATTTCGCCGCGATTGGCAACAAGGATCGAGTTGAAACGCATGAGGCGGTGTCCCTGCTACTGAGCCCAGACGGGTTTGCGTTTTTCGAGGAACGACGCCACGCCCTCGCGGCCTTCGTCGCTGAGCAACCGACCGGTGAAGTTCTCGGCGGCTGCCTGCACGGCTTCTTCGCGGGTCATGCCCGGCAATGCGATGATCAGCGACTTGGTGTCGGCAATGGCGCCAGGCGCGCATCTGAGAACCTGACTGCGGATCTGCTGCTCGATGGCGTTGAGCCCGTCCACATCATCCGCCACGAAGTCAGCAAAACCGAGGTCATGGGCGCCTTTGCCGTTGAAGCGCGCGCCGGTCAGCATCAGTCGCCTGCCGGTGGCGTAACCGAGCTTCTGGATTACGAAAGGCGCGATCTGGGCCGGTGAGATACCGATCGCGGTTTCCGTCATGGCGAACTTTGCTTCTGTCTCGCAGATCACCACATCGGCACAACAGGCCATGCCGAAGCCGCCTGCCATGGCGGCGCCTTCAATGATGGCGATGACCACCTGCGGAGCTTCGTTGATAAGGTCAAACAGAACAGCCGCGCCCTTGGACATTTCAATCGTGCTCTGGCGCGAGCCGCCGCCATCCGACCCACCCCCCTGGAAGCTCGCCTTGAACTGCTTGAGATTGCCGCCCGCGCAGAACACACCGTGCTTTCCCCGCAGGGTGATACCGCGCACGTCGCGGTCGTCACGCACGGCTTCAAGCGTTTGACGTACACCGTCGACCAGTTCGTCGGTCAGCGCATTGCGGGTGTCGGGCTGGTCGAACCAGATTGTCAGCCAGCCATTGTCGAGTTCCAGCTCCACGCCGGTGACGTCGGGAAGGGTTGTCATTATGGGTCTCCCTAGTGGCGTCCGACGCCGAAGCTGTTGGGATAGAGCGTCTTATTGCGCCCCTCCCAGATTGTCTGAAGCGCAAAGCCCAGGACCTTGCGGGTATCGCGCGGGTCAATGATGCCGTGGTCGAGGCACCGACCCGAGGTGTAGAAGGACGTTGCCTGCCGGTCGAACAGATCAACGATGGCCGCATGCTGCTTGGCCAGCACATCCTCGTCGACGTCCTGGCCGCGCCGCGCGGCCCCAGCACGGGCGACTTCGACCATGGTGCCCGCCGCCTGCTCACCCCCCATGACGCCGGTGGTAGCGTTCGGCCAGGCAAACAGGAAGTCCGGCTCGTAGGCATACCCAGCCATGCCGTAATTGCCCGCGCCGAAGCTGGCACCAATGTAGAGCGTGATCTTCGGTACACGGACATTGGAGACCGCCTGGATCATCTTTGATCCGTGCTTGATCATCCCGGCCTGCTCGTACTCTGTGCCGACCATGTAGCCGGTCGTGTTGTTGAGGAAGATGATCGGCAGGTCCGACTGGTCGCAGAGCTGGAAGAAATGCGAGGCCTTGTTCGCGCCTGCCGGATCGATGGGCCCGTTGTTGCCGATAAGAGCGCAAGCGTGGCCCATGATCTTTGACTGCACGCAGATCGTTGCCGGACCGAAGCGTGGCTTGAACTCGACAAAGTCCGAGCCATCGACAATGCGCGACATGACCTCGCGGACATCGTAGGGCTGGCGATAATCGATCGGTACGACGCCGGCCAGATCATCAGGATCAAGCTGCGGCGGCTCTATGGCCCGCGGCGGAGTTGTCGCAATCTGGCGGTTGATGTCGAGGCGGGTCAGCAGATCGCGCAGGATGGACAGTCCGTGGGCGTCGTCCTCTGCGAGATACTCGACAAGACCGGTGATGTTTGAATGCATCTCAGCGCCGCCGAGCTGCTCAGAGTCCGCCACTTCCCCGGTCGCGGCCTTGACGAGAGCAGCGCCTGCGAGGGCCGCCATGCCGTTCTTTTTTACGCCGATCACATAGTCGCTCATGCCTGGCTGGTAAGCGCCACCGGCGGTCGACGGGCCGTGCAGGAGTGCGAATGTGGGAATGCCGGCGGCGCTGAGGCGCGCGAGATTGCGGAACATGCCGCCGCCATGGGCCCACAGTTCAACTGTGTATTCGAGAAGGTTGGCGCCGGCACTCTCGACCAGATGGATGAAGGGCAGTTTCTGTTTGAGTGCGATGTTCATCGAGCCGGTCATGACGTCCACTGTCCGGCTGGTTGCCGCACCAGCGCTGATGCCACTGTCATCGACAAAGATCATGCAACGCACGCCGCCGACAAAACCGATGCCGACAATCACGTTGGCGCCGGGAACAGATGTTTCCGGGTCCGGGTCATCGACCTGGAAATTCGCCATGTTGTAGATCGACTGGAACGGCATGCCGGGATCGAGCAGCCGGACCAACCGTTCGCGCGGGGTCAGCTGCCCGCGTTCTTCAAAGCGGGGTTTGCGCCGCTCCGACAAGGCTGCCGCGCGGGCTTCATAGCTCCGCAGCTTGCCGATCAACTCCAGCATGTCGGACCGGTTCTGCGCGAAACTCTCCGATGCCGGATCAATCTTGGTCTGAAAGACAGTCATTGCAGTCTCCCTGCCAGATCCGCAGGAACGGATATGGGATGGTCAAGCAGGATTTGCGCATAGGCCTTGGCCTGCGGATCAGCGCGCAGGCTTGCGACACCGCCGCCGCCCAGCACGTCATCAAGAAGGAAATTGAAGGCGTGCGACCCCGGCATGAAGAAGCGGTTCACCTTGCCGCCGCCCCTAGACGTGTCGCTGAAGTGAGCGAAGCGGCCCGCAACGGCATCTGCGGTCAGGGATGCGCTGATATAGGGCACATAGCTCTCGTCGCGCGCGATGACACCGATATTGGCCTTGTCGCCCTTGTCGCCGCTCCGCGCCCAGGCCAGCCGCACCAACGGCACGTCGGTCATCTGTTTGTCCGCACTCGGGGCATCTGGATCCTGCGGCCGCGTTAGCTGGTCGGGTGCAAATGCTTGGCCCGCCTCCGCCGCGAGCGTTGTCCGCTCACCGTCCACATCCACGGTGATCGATACCGCATCCTTCGGCAGGAGGAACGAGAACAGCCGCACAACCGGGGATGGCTTCGGTCTTCCGCCGGCAAAACTCGTCAATCCGGCAGGTGTCGCGAGCGCAAGACCGGTTACTTCCTTGAGCAGCGCACCGATGCCACGGGCGTCCGGGTGTTTGGCGGCCAGCTTCATGACCACCTCCCGCGATGCCGGGTTGCCCGCAGCTGCGCCGAACTGGCTGTCATCACCGATGATCTCGATGCTCGTCTCAGAGAAATCGGCCGCATTGGCCTGGCGCAATATGTTCTGTGCCCGCTTGATGGATGTCTCCGCATAGACGCGCGCCTTGTCCGCTGCATCAAGGCCGACAAAAGCCATCATCAGACCGCCCCGCCAACCGTCGGAGTATGTCGTGCACACCTTGTAGGTATCAGGAGCAGGCAGACCGGTGGCGCCGGTAACGACGACTTCATTCGGCCCGGTCTGGGTGACCGACACATTGGAGAAGTCACAGACCACATCGGGCACCACATATGCCTGCGGATCACCAATCTCGTAGACCATTTGCTCGCAGACGGTACCCACAGATACCTTGCCGCCGGTCCCGGGGGGCTTGGAAAGCGTGAAGCTGCCGTCCGGCCGGACCTCGGCGATGGGGTAGCCTATCGCGTCCAGGTCATCGGCAATCTCGCGCCAGTCGGTGAAGTTGCCGCCGGTTGCCTGCGGACCGCACTCGATGATGTGGCCTGCCAGTGTTCCCGCCGCGAGGCGGTCATGATCGCCCCTGCCCCAGCTGAATTCATGGATACAGGCGCCAAGCGTCACGGCGCTGTCGACCACGCGGCCGGTGATGACGATGTCGGCACCTCGTGCAAGAGCGTCCGCTATTGGGAACGCGCCGAGATAGGCGTTGATGCTGGCGATGCTATCGACGGGCGGAAACGGATCGCCGGAAAACATCTCGGTGTGGCCCGCTTGCGCGAACTCGCCCGCCCGGGCCAACAGGTCATCACCCTCGACCACGGCAATCTTGAGATCGAGTCCTGCCTTCGCGACAAGCGCGCGCACTGCCTCGCCGCAAGCCGCGGGATTTACGCCGCCTGCGTTGGAGATAACCTTGACCTGTCGGTCCGCAATGTCCTTGAGATGCGGCGCCATTACACCGGTCACGAAGTCGGTCGCATATCCCTGTGCCGCGTCCTTGGCACGGGCCCGCGCCATGATCGACATGGTGATTTCGGCCAGATAGTCGAAGACCAGATAATTGAGGTCGCCGCCCTGCAACAATTGCGGGGCGGCATGCAGGGCCTCCCCCCAGAATCCGCCCGCGCCGCCTATGCGGATGCTTGTGCCGCCTGTCATGCGTGCCTCTGCCCTGTTGTTTCCTTCAGGTAGCAGCGTCTCTTGCGGACACCTTGCGTCAGGCCACCTGCTGATCTACATTCCTACAGACCGACCAGTCGGTCTGTCAACAGAGTGATCGCCGCTTTGACCTAAAGTGCGATCAATACAAAGGATGGTCACGCAATGGCGCGTGTCGCGCAAATGGAATCCGCAAACGCTCCGGCACCAATCGGGCCCAAGGAGTTGCAGGCTGACAAGACGCGAAAGGCCATTTGCGAGGCGGCGATCGCCTGTCTGGACGAGATGGGTTACGCGGACACCTCCCTGACCCGCATTCAGGAGCGTGCCGGCCTCTCCCGCGGCGCCCTCACCCATCATTTCCCCACCAAGGAAGACCTTATTGCTGCGACGCTCGACATGCTGCTCGGGCGTAGTGTGATGACCGGCAAGCGCGTCGAACGCGCCGCCTGGCGCAAACTGCCGGATGAAAGCGCACAGGTTCGGGCACATCTCAAATGGCTGTGGGAACGGCTGGTGCGCACCCCGGAAGGCCGCGCACTGATGGAGATTCTGATGGCCGCGCGCACCGACAAGGCCCTGAGCAAGCGCACATCCAAAAGTCTTGTCGCGTGGGACGCCCGCATGGGTGCCGCAATCGTCGATGTCTATGAGTCGCCTGACCTGGATGATGCGGATGTGGTGACGCTATGGGCGATCTGCCGCGTGTTCATGCGCGGCATGCTCGTACATGAGCGCTTTACCCGGACCCGCGCTGAAGAAACGGTGATCGTCGACCGGTTCATCGAACTCATCGCGCCGCATTTCAAACTTCGCTAAAACACCGACACACAACCACGCCGGCGCACCAGACAGACGCCGGGCCGAGGAGACAACCATGCTGAGCCCCCACGATACCGAAGAACGCCGCCAGTTTCGCGACACGGTGCGCCGCTTTGTCGATACAGAAGTGCGCCCCTATCAGGATGAATGGGATGAGGCTGGTGAAATTCCCTGGGAGCTGCACGAGAAGGCGGGAGCCCTGGGCGCCTTCGGCTTCGGTATCGACGAGCAATATGGTGGGCTCGGCTTCGATGACGCGTTTCTGCGCATGGCGTGGATGGAGGAGATGGGCAAGTCGGGCGCCAATGGCGTCCTGGCGGCGCTTGTCGGCAGGACGATCTCTCTTGACCCGATCCAGAAGCTCGCTATTCCCAAAATCCGCGAACGCGTGCTGCCGGATGTCGTGGCAGGCCGCAAGGGGTCGAGCCTTGCCATCACTGAACCGTCTGGCGGATCTGATGTGGCCAACATGAAGACGCGCGCCCACAAGGACGGCAACCACTGGGTGCTCAACGGTTCCAAGACCTTCATCACCGGAGGGATGCGGAGCGACTACTTCGTTGTGGGCGCGCGCACCGGCGGTGAAGGCCTGAACGGCATCTCGCTGTTCTTTGTCGAGAAGGATGCGCCCGGTTTCGAACGCACGCCGCTGGGCAACAAGATGGGCTGGTGGGCGTCCGACCAGGCGACACTCTATTTTGATGACTGCCGGGTCCCTGCGGAAAACCTGATGGGCGAAGAAGGCCGCGGCTTCATCGAGATCATGAAGAACTTCAATCTCGAGCGTGTCGGCCTGACGGCAGAAGCGCTCGGCATGATGAAGGAAGCGCTGCGCTGCTCGATCGAATGGGCGCAGGAGCGTGAGACCTTTGGTCAGCCGATGATCCGGCACCAGGTCATCCGCCACAAGATCGCCGACATGTCCGCCAAGACGGATGCGCTCGATGCCTATCTCCAGCAGATCTGCTACACGATCAACCAGGGTGAGATGCCGGTCGCCGAAATCTGCAAGGCCAAGTTCTTCGGCACCAAGGCACTGGAGTTCGTGGCGTCGGAAGCAATGCAGATTCTCGGCGGCGCCGGGTATCTGCGCGGCAACTCGGTGGAACGCATCTATCGCGAAGTCAAAGTCGTGGCGATCGGCGGCGGATCAGAGGAAATCATGCGCGATCTCGCCGTCCGGCAGATGGGCCTTTAGGGAGCCTTTACCCTACCCGCTCTTGGTGAGAGATCGTTCACACCACCTGAGATAGACTGCAAGCATCTCGAAAAGGCACCTGCCGGGGAGATGATGATGTCACGCATACTGATCGCGATTGGTCTGGCCGTTCTGGCGCTTGCGGTGCAACGCCCAGCGCTTGCAGACGAGGCCGCCCTGCCCCAGTGCAAGCCAACCTCACTGGGTGCCACGGCATGTATGGACGGCGTTCTGTGCGAGTGCGTGCAGGTGCGCGGTGGCTCGATCACCGGCGAGCTGTCCGGTGTCAAATGGGATTGCGATGCCTTGCGGCCACGCTGCGGCAACGAAGCAGCTCTGGGCGATGGAGGCGTGCCCGCAACCATTCCGCCGACAGCGTTTCCTTACCCGTATTCGGTCGGTATCGACCGCAGCGAGGAAACCACCATCATCCGCCAGAACCAGACAGCCAATCCCGACAACACCAATGTGAATGTCAACAACTAGGGACAGGCGTAGTTGACCCTCAGTTCTGCCCCCATGGCGCGCTGCCGCGGGTCGTAGTCCCGGTTTGAACTCAGGATTTCCGGCGCCCCCGGCGGCGGACAGCGGCGGGCGATCTCATCCTCGGCCACCAGTTGCATTTCCGCCCAATGGCGGTCCTTGACGCCACCCGGTCCCCGATTGACCGGGTGGTATGTGACCATCACCTCGTAGACCGGTTTCTGCAGGAGGATCTGATCCTGCACGGTGATCCAGGCGATGTTGTAGGTGCCATGTTCGCCGACCACAGCGCCCTGCGGCCCGCGTTCAAACAGCCCCTTGTGACTGCTTTGACCGGCCTGGGTCGTCTGGCAGGCCGTCAGCCCGAGCACCAAAAACGCCGCCAGAATCACGGTTGCGTGGGTGGGCATTCGCAGGATTGCTTGCAGATGGTCTTTCATGCTGTATCTCTCCCTCAGGCCGCTGCCCCGGGATTCCGGGAGAAACGGGTGGCCGCCACGCATCGGAACGCTAGCACAGGATAGAGACCTCTGATGGACGAAAACATGCAGGCCATGACGGACCAGGCCATGGATACGCTCGGCACCCTTGCCGTCACCTATGGCATCAGTCTGATCGGCGCAGTCATCATCCTGATTGTCGGCTTCTGGATTGCCGGACGGGCGCGGGCAGCCGTTGTGCGGCTGATGAAGCGGTTCGACGGTGTGGATCCCATTCTGACCGGGTTCCTGGCCGGTCTCGTCCGCTACATCATTATCGCTGTCACAATACTGGCGGTCCTGGCGGAATTTGGCGTCCAGACGGCCAGCCTGCTTGCAGTCATGGGTGCCGCCGGTCTGGCCATCGGCCTTGCCCTTCAGGGGACCCTTTCCAATGTCGCAGCGGGCGTAATGCTCCTCTTCCTGCGTCCCTTCAAGCTGGGGGACTACATTGAAGCCGGTGGCGTATCGGGCACGGTCAAAGCCATCTCCTTGTTCCGCACAGAACTGTCGACGCCGGACAATGTTGAGATTTTCGTTCCTAACGGCGATGTCTGGGGATCGGCGATCAGCAACTACAGCTACAACGCGACACGGCGCATCGAGATCGAGTGCGGCATCGCCTATGACGACGACATCGGCAAGGCGTTTGACGTCATGAAGAAGGTTGTCGCAGAAGATCCGCGCGTGCTGCCGTCACCTGAGCCGATGATCGCCGTCAAGACGTTGGGTGACAGTTCCGTCAACGTGATCTGCCGCGTATGGGTCAAGTCGTCTGACTACTGGCCCTTCACTTTCGACAAGCAGCGGGAGATCAAGGAGGGCTACGATGCCGCCGGCCTCAACATTCCGTTCCCGACACGCACGGTCTACCAGGTGACGGACACGGCAGCCGACTGAGCGGCGCAACGACAGGGTATCGAACGATGCTGATGGAACCCAGAGAAGCCAAGTTTCAGATTGGACAGGTGGTCAAGCACCGCCTGTTCCCGTTCCGTGGCGTCATCTTCGATGTGGACCCGGTCTTCAACAACACCGAGGAGTGGTGGCTCGCGATCCCGGAACACCTGCGCCCGCGCAAAGACCAGCCCTTCTATCATCTGCTCGCCGAAAACGACGAGACGGAGTACGAGGCCTATGTGTCCGAGCAGAACCTCCTGATCGACGACACCGGCCGGCCGGTCCGCCACCCGCAGGTAAAGGAAATGTTCGGCGAACTCAAAGACGGCCTGTATGAAATCCTGCCCGGCTCAGCCCACTAGGCTGTGATCTTAAGCTGGTGCCGCTGCGTCGGCGCTGGCATGCACCTCACGAACAAACGCCTCGTCCAGATTGAGCCGCGCCGCCAGCATCTGCAGATAGGCTTTTTCCGCGGCTGTGTCTGCCTCTATGGCCACGAGCGATGCGGCATAGACCTCTGCTGCCTGCTCCGGCGTCCTGGCGCCGGCAACAACGCGGTCAATATCCAGGGGTGCTGACAGCTCATCAAACACGAAGGCTTTGGCTTCGGCGTCCAGGGGCATGTCATTAAGCCGGGCGAAAATCTGTTCCTTCTCGTCGGCGTCGATCTTTCCATCGGCCTTGGCCGCCGCAATCATGGCACGGACCAAGGTCTTGCCGAGATCATCCTGCGCGGCTTCATCGCCCGGTGCCGGCAGGAAAGCCGTCTGCTCGGGCGCAGCCTCATAGTCTGACGATTGTGGTGCAGGCACGGGTGCTGTGGTCGGCGCTTGCGGCTCCCGGCTCTTGGTCCAAGCATGATAAGCCAGCCCGCCAATGGCGGCGACGGCGCCGTACTTGGCCGTCTTCTTCAGCATCTTGCGTCCCGACTTGCCCATCAACAGACCTGCAGCGAGGCCCGCCGCGCCGGCCCCCGCACCGACAGCAGCAGTCTTGCGCGTCTGCGGATCATTCTTGAGGGCGTCGAGAATACCGTTCACATCAAACATCGTGTGCGCCTGATCTCCATAAGACTAATGAGGTTTTCTGCGGTTTGTTCGCAGCTGGAGATAGGTACACCGGATGGGAGCGGCAAGCCTGTGCGGTCTCAGGCAGCCTCTGCCGCGTCTGGGTCGGGCCCGACAATCAGTGTCGGGATGCCACAGCTGCGATCGCGGACCGTCGCGACAAGTGTGCCCGGCTTGCGGCCTTTTCGGACTTCCGAGACATTGACGCCGGCCGCCGCAAGACGGGCCTGAGCCGCGGCCACATCCTTGGCGCGGAACGCCATCCCCCAGTACTCGGAGGGTGCATCCGGCGCCATCGGCAGTGTCTTCTCATCTCCATAGCGCTGAATCACTTCAAGGGTGATGCCGCCGAGCCGGAAGAACATCATGCGGGCACTCCATTGCGGCGCATCGCGGTCGAGCGCAAGACGGATGCCCATGGCGTCGCCGAAGACCGTGTTGGCCTTGTCACCATCCGGCGTGTTGATCACCACGTGATCAACGGCATGAAAGGTTGCCGCTTCCGCACCGGTCGGCTGTGCCAGAGGACGCGACGATGCATCGGAAACATGCTCGATCGCGAACAGGAACAGACCCAGAGCATCCTTCTGCGGCAAGTACACACTACGCCATCTACGGACCGGGCCGTCGGCACTGTGGCCTTCACCGGGCGTTGGATCGCTGGCGGCCAGCCCCTTGGCGCGCCACGCCGCTGACGTTGCATCGGCATCGCTGGTGTTGAATGCCAGCCCCATGAGACCGGGTCCTGTGGATGCCAGCTTCTCACGAAGCATGTCGGCAAAGATCCCTTCGCCGCGTGGCGTCACGAGCTCGATATAGGTGTTCTCGAGTTGAAAGAGCGCGTTGGCGGTTCCGTGATCCGGATGTTCGCCGGTCAGGCTTACAGCCCTGCCCGTCAATGCCTCATAGTCACGGACCGCAGCATCCAGATCCTCGACCGCCACGATCACGTGGTCCACTGCCGATAAAGTCATCAGCGAATACCTCCCCCGAAGAGTCCTCGTTCGCCGTCATTGTCCGGGTCCGGCTGGAAGAGATCAACGGTGGAGTAGTCGATGCCCTGCGAGATTGCCAGATTGAAGATCAGAAACTCCGCGGCATAGACGAACATCCACAAAGCAATGATCAGAGGTGCGATCAATGAGAACACAGCCCATCCCTGCAAGATGCGCCGCTGTCGCGGACGTTCAGGCGAGGGCTGACCGATAAACGGCACCAGCGCCCAGCAAAGCGGGGTCGGTGTCAGGGCAATCATGAAACCGTAGCCGAGCCACCACAGGGCAATGAAGATCGGTTCATAGGGAACCTTGTCCGCCCCCCAGACTTCGCCGAGAAAGGTGATGGTGCTGATCGCTGATACACCGATGACGATCTGAACGCCGCGTTCGAGATACTGCCAGACCTGATGGCCTGGTCCGAATTCAAGCTGAAGCATGATGTTCTGCGGCGCCCCGTCATTTGCGGATGATCGCCATTCCTCCCTCGCCGGACGGTGTCCACCTGTAATCTGACCCCGTACTGGGCCTTCCGCCAATACGGACCGGACCCACCCAGCGTTCTGATGTGTAGGTGTCCAGATAATCCGCTTTGCCCTCAAGCAAATTTGTGCCCGCGCGCGTGATGTCAAGCGTCCGCTCCGGCCAGGGGGCGGTTTTGTCACGACAGGTGAAGGGGGGGTGGGAGCTTTGCCCCATATCCACCAGTACATGCCAGAACATCAGATCGCCCAGAAACGGCAGCGGTTCGCGCCGCGTCATCAGTTCACGGAATACTGCCCCTGCTCTGAGCGGGCCCTTTTCGGCAATGATCTCCAGGGTCAGTTGCTGCGTCAGGCTCAACCCGTTCCTTAACGATGGCAATTCCTGCAGATGGCGCATCAAGGCACCAGCCATGTGCGGCAGACAGGTAAGGCCGTCCGCTGCAACCTGAAGCAGGCGGGCCGGATCGGGATCGATGACGGCCTGCCAGACGCACCGCCCGGCCTCGAGTTGGTCACGCAATACCGGCCTGCGCCGATGATCCCACAACCAGCGCAGTATTTCCGGCGCCAGTTGTCCCAGGCCGACGAAGCCGTGCACGCCCGGCACGTCAGATACGCTGATCAGTTCGAGCGTCGTCGCCCTCGTCTGCTCGGCGAAATGGTTCAGCAGATAGGCCAGGATCAGCTGATCGTAGCTGTCATGTTCGAACCAGAGCACGATGTGGGCATCGGTTCGTTCACTGGCATCCTTGAGCGCTGCATACTCCGTGTCCTGACGGGCACGGATCTCGGCGAACTCAAGGCCATATGCGTCAGCGACAAATCGAGCCCTCTCGCGCCGGAATGCGTCCGGCGGTAAGTCGCGCACCGGTCCCTGGCAGAACGGATCGGCATACTCGACAAACTCTCCAACAAACCCCGCAAGTGTCAGCCCGTGCCGGATGTCGGAACCGCACCGGATATGGATCGTTTCCGCCGTATCCGGAACACCTGCCAGGCCGGCTTTCTGAAGACGCTTCTGTTCCGCGAGGCTGTCGCAATGTGCCTTGAGCTTCGGCCAGCTGTCGAAGCCATTCTCCCGCGCAATGACAAGCTGTGCATCTGACAGCTGTATCTGTCCTGCTGTGGCCGTTCGCAGAACTGCGTGCACACGCGCAAGTGCGGGCGCGTCGCCCATGTCGGCGGCCCTGCGCAGTTCTTTTGCGCGCTTCTTTTGCTGCTCGAGATTGAGGGAGCCGTGGAAGTAGTCGCGCGGCGGCGACAGGTGTGAGTCAGGCATGCGATTTCCCTTTCTCTGAGCCTGTGTCCGCACACCAGGCAGGAAATCCATGCATCACATGCAATTGTCTAAGAAACGGGCGCAGCCCTTTCCGCGGACCGGGAGGCATGAAGCCATGCCTCCCGGGACTTTCCGCGAAGTCGTCTGCGAGGTCAACCAGCAGACCTAGTAGAGGGTCGCAAGCGCTTCCTTCGAGAACGGGTTGAGGTCGTTGAAGCGACCGGCGTGAATTTTCGCCGCCCATTCGTGGTCGCTGATGAGAGCGCGGCCGACGGCAATAAGGTCGAATTCGTCCGCTTCCATGCGTGCGAGCAGATCGTCCATGTGCCCCTCATCATTGGCTGCATCCATGCCGGCAAAGGTCGCAATGAACTCCTCGTTGAGGCTTACGCTGCCGACGGAAATCGTCGGGCGACCCGTGAGCTTCTTGGTCCACCCGGCCAGGTTCATCGACGACCCGTCAAACTCCGGCTCCCAGAAGCGGCGGGTTGAGCAGTGGAAGATATCCACACCGGCATCTGTCAGCGGCTGCAAGAAGGCACCGAGCTCATCCGGTGTCGGCGCCAGACGGGCATCGTAGTCCTGCTGCTTCCACTGGGAGAATCTCAGGATGATCGGGAAGTCCGGGCTGGTGGCGGCACGGCAAGCCTTGACGATTTCCTCCGCTAGGTGCGCGCGCTGAACCTGATTGCCGCCATACTCGTCTGTGCGTTCGTTGGTTCCGCCCCAGAAGAACTGATCGATGATGTAGCCATGCGCGCCGTGAATCTCGATGCCGTCAAAGCCGATCCGGTGCGCGTCCGCGGCCCCCTTGGCGAAGGCAGCGATGAGGTCGGCAACGTCGTTCTCGGCCATCGGTTCACCGACTTTCTTGCCAGGCTTTGTGAGGCCTGACGGGCCGGCACTTGGCAGATCGGGGTTGGGGCCGGTACCCGGCTTGCGCATCATGCCGACATGCCACAGCTGCGGCATGATCTTGCCGCCGACCGAATGCACTTCCTTGACCACATTGGCCCAGCCCGCGAGCGACTTTTCGCCGTGAAATGCGGGCACATTGGTGTCAAAGCTGGCGACCGGATGATCGACGGTCGTTCCCTCGGTAATGATGAGCCCGACTTCTGCCTCCGCACGGCGGCGGTAGTAGTCCGCCACATTCTGTCCCGGAATCTGGTCCGGTGACTGGCTGCGGGTCATGGGGGCCATGACGATGCGGTTGGGAAGGGTGAGATTGCCGAGCGTGAACGGCCGGAAGAGTGTGTCTACGGAGCTCATGATAATCCACGTATTCTGTAAGGAGATGTTTCGCTGCCGTGTTTAGCAGCATTGTCCCGGATGGCCTAATCTGGGCGATATTGGTATGCCGCTGGCGTGAATCAATCAGCGGGCGCTTGCGGTCCAGTTCCGGACCGGGCCACCGAACCAAAGGCAAGAACCTTGCGCCAGGACACCCGCCCCTTCTGGATGAAAAAGCTCCACCTGGATTATCTCAGGTGGTGGGCCCGCCGTTTCCTCGAGCCGCAGTTCGAGCATGTCGGGCCGTATCTGGATGCCGGTCATCCACGGTTTGTGAAGCTGCACGGGCCCAACATTTCGATCGGCCGGTGCGCCACCCTGCGTGCCACCCAAGCCTATCCGATCACGATAACTGTCTGGGTCAGCAGCGACCGGAACGGGACCATCGATATCGGTGACCATGTGCTCATCAGCCCGGGCACCCGCATCCTGTCCTCGGATCATGTGACCATCGGCTCGAACACCATGATCGCCGGCGAGGTCTATATCTCCGATTCCGACTGGCACGATGTCTATGACCGCACTGCGGAACAGGACGCCCACAGGCCAATCACGCTGGAGCCTAACGTCTGGCTCGGCTATGGCGTCAAGGTTTGCAAGGGCGTGACCATCGGCGAGAACTCGGTGATCGGTGCCGGCTCGGTGGTCAGCAAATCGATCCCGCCGAATGTCATTGCTGCGGGCAATCCGGCGCGTGTGGTCAAGGAACTGGACCCGGCACGCACGATCCGCAGGCGCGAAGACCTCTATTCGGATCCAGAGGCGCTGGCGGCGGATATGCAGCAACTCGACCGGTTTTTCCTCAAGGACAACTCGTTCCTGAGCTGGATGCGCGCCTTGGTCGCACCCTCAAAGCGCGATTAGCACGGCCCACCTGATCCAGATCAACGCCCGTGGCCTGCCCCCTCCTAGCATGGCAAATGTCGCATATGCGCGCCGGACACCCGGCCGCCTTAGGGAGATTTGATCATGGACACCGGAAACATCGCGTATCTCGCCATGGTTGGCGTCGGCATGCTGTCCTTCGCTGTTACGCTTTTTGTCTGCTCAATGGTCGCGGCAGACCGCTCTGACCCGTTCGGCTCTTCAGCCGACTAGCAACATATCACAGCAACGATCGGGCGCCTCGCGGTGCCCGGTGTCGGCGCTTGGGAATAGATGAGTCGCAGGCGCTACTGCGCAGTCGGCGGCACTGCGAGTGATGGCTCTGTCGCCACCGGCTTGCGTGACTCGACGCGTGCCATCGCTGCCGTAAAGCCGGTAAGCGATACGGGCGCGTCAATCCGCTGGCCACGATACCCGAACGAAATCGTCATCGTGTTGCCGTTCCTAAGCCGGTTTACAAGATCCGCACTGAGTGGCGCCGTCGCCCGGCAACCATTCTCCGTGCAATTAGTGTATGGCGCCACCATCTGCTGGCCTTCATCAATTTTCATGCCCAGGCCCAGCGGCAGTTCAACTCCAAGCGGTGTCCGCGAGACCATCAGCAGATCGGCCGTGCGCGGGTGATAAGCGATCGTCACATGAAGCAGCACCTGCTCCGTATCCGCGTTGGACAGCACCTGCTGCATCGAGCAGAACTCAGCGCCCTCTGACGGCGTGCACTCATAGACCCACATGCCATGCTGCTCAACAACTGACTGTGCCCCGCCGGTCGCCCCCTGCCCTTGCGCGCCGCCCGTCGCCCCAAGCGAGAGCGCAGCAATGCCGAAGAGTGCAGCGGCACCGCGGACAGGAGCAAAGCGATTGATCATGTTGCGGATCATGTGAAAGTCCTTACCAGGCTTCGCACCGGACAAAGGCCCGGCACTGATTGGGGGCACACCGCTAACGCGGCTTCCTCCTGTCTGTCAAATTAACGCGTGGTCACGCTTCGGCGACCTTCGGCATTAAGCATGAGCGGCCAGATCAACCGGACCTGCCCGCCCCATTTCGGCCCCGAAGGGCTGTCATCAAATCCAAGTCTGCAACAGGCAAGATGAACAAATCCGGTACCAGTGTTCAGCAGCACTCGACGCGGCCAATTGCAGAGTGTTGCGGATAGAGGCACCTTTCACTGGTCTTGCGACTCGCTGGAGCAACGGTCGCGAAATCTACCTGACAGAACGGAAACGCAAAGTGGACAACAAGATGGGCAATTTGATGATGTGGCGGCGACAAGTTCTATCAGTGGCTGCCACGCTGACCCTGTTCGCATCATTTGTGTCCATGCCGCCGGCCCAGGCCCAGGACGTGGAACCGGCGCACGGCATCGCCATGCATGGCGCGCCCAAGTATCCCGCGGCTTTCACGCGCTTCGATTATGTGAATGACCGGGCGCCCAAGGAAGGTGAGATCAAGCTGGCGGCGATCGGCAGCTTCGACAGCCTCAACCCCATGGTCGTGCGCGGCACGCCTGCGGCGGGCATCCGCTGGCACGTGTTTGAAAGCCTCATGGGACGCGCCTATGACGAGCCGTTTTCGCTCTATGGCCTGCTGGCTGAAACCATCACAACGCCGGACGACCGCAGCTGGGTCGAGTTCACCCTGCGGCCGGAAGCCCGTTTCTCGGACGGAGAACCGGTTACAGTTGATGACGTCATTTTCTCCATGGAAACCCTGCGCGATCAGGGCCGCCCCAATCACAAATTCTACTACGGCAAGGTCGCCAAGATAGAGAAGACGGGCGAACGGTCGGTGCGGATGACCTTCAATGATGAAGGCGACCGGGAGATGCCGCTGATCATGGGGCTGATGCCGATCCTGCCCAAGCATGTCTATGACGGTCAGGACTTCACCCGCACCGGGCTGACGCCGATGATCGGCTCGGGTGCCTACACGATTGGCGACGTCGATCCCGGCGCCAGCATCACCTATGTGCGCAATCCGGACTATTGGGGGAAAGACGTACCGGCAGCGCGCGGCCACAACAATTTCGACCGCATCCGCTACGACTATTTCCGCGATGCCAATGCCTCCTTCGAGGCCTTCAAGGCCGGCGAGTACACGTTACGCATCGAAGACGACCCGACACGCTGGTCAACCGGCTACGACGTGCCTGCAGTGAATGACGGCCGCATTGTTCGTGAAAAGCTGCGCAAGGGCACGCCATCCGGCATGCGGGCGCTGGTATTTAACACACGGCGGGACGTGTTCAGCGACATTCGTGTGCGCAAGGCGCTCGGGCTGATGTTCGATTTCGGGTGGATCAACAAGAACCTGTTCTACGGGCTCTACACACGCACACAGAGTTTCTACGACAACTCGGAGCTTGCCTCCGCCGGCCGTCCGGCAAGCCCCGCAGAAAAGGCGCTGCTCGCCCCGTTCCCGGATGCCGTGTCGCCGGAGATCATGGCGGCAGGCTATATCGCACCGAAGACTGACGGCTCCGGGCGCAACCGGGCGCAGATGCGGGAGGCGCTGCGTCTGCTTCAGGAGGCTGGCTACTCGGTTGTCGACGGCAAACTGGTGGACGCGTCAGGCGCGCCCTTCACCTTCGAGATCCTCGTGGCAAGCCCGGAGGATGAACGCATAGCGCTCACCTTCGCGCGCAATCTTGACCGCATCGGCGTTGAGGCTGCCATCCGCAATGTGGACTCCAGCCAGTTCCAGCAACGCCGCCAGACCTATGACTTCGACATGATCTTCAATTTCTGGTCAGCGTCGCTGAGCCCCGGCAATGAGCAGTCGTTCTACTGGGGTGGTGACAGCGCCGACACGGACGGCACACGCAACTACATGGGGGTCAAGTCAGAGGCGGTCGATGCCATGATCGCAGCGATGCTGGAAGCACGTGACCGGGAAGACTTTGTCACCGCGGTCCGGGCCCTCGACCGGGTGCTGCTGTCGGGCCACTACGTCATTCCGCTCTATCACGCCCCTGACCAGTGGGTGGCGCGCTGGAACACGCTCGACCATCCGCAGGTGCAGCCGAACTTCGTGCGCTTTGATACGTGGTGGGCGGCAGGCCTCAATTAGAGACCCCCGACAGGGCTGAACCTATTCGGCGGCCGCTTGCGCCAGGCGCGCCTGTTTCAGCGCTTCGGTCTTCTGCGTCCATTTCTCGATGGCACCGCGCGCCTGTGCGCCTTCCTCGGCCATGTACTCGTCGTGACACGCATCACGCACGGTAATTTCGAGCGCCAACCCATTGGGATCGAAGAAATAAATCGAATGGCAGAAGGTGTGGTCAATCGGCCCGAAGACCGGCACCTTGGCTTCCTCCAGCCGCTTTTTGAACTGCGCCTGTTCTTCCATCGAGGCCACTTCAAAGGCGAAATGGTAGTCCTCAATCCCATCCTTCATGGTGAACAGGTCTTCGTTGACCGTGTTCGGCTCATCGAAGAAGGCGAGGAAATTGCCGTCGCCCATCTTGAAGAAGAGATGCATGTAGGGACGGTCATTGCCCGCTGGGTCCTTGTCGAATGCAAGGGCGGCCGCGTCCTCAAGACCGAGAATGTCCACGTAGAATTTCCGCGTTTCCCCTGCGTCACGGCAGCGATAGGCGGAGTGGTGAATACCCGCAATCGTCGGTGCGGTCGTCGTGATATCGCCGATATGGTCGACTGTTCCCAGAAGTTCCTTCATGGCGGCTCTCCCAATGCGTTTTGACGTAGCCTAGCGCTTTGCAGCCTTTGTGAAAATCCCGCCGGGCCTAGCGGCCAAAGGTCTCCCCGCCCCACAAGCGGTTCTCGATTTCCTGACGCCGCTCAGCCTCGCGTTCACGGGCCCGCACCTCACGCTGACGCATGGGCATGGTATCGATCAGGTCCAGCATGTCCTGGATATCTCCGGGGCGTGACCCCCGCTCCTTGATACCGCCGTCCTTGCCGACAAGGGTGATTGAAACCGGCTCGCCGGCGCGAGCGTAGGCCTCACGAAGCCGATCGGCATCAAAAGACAATTCGGGTGCTTCATTCAGCGCCGGGTCCCAAACCGTTACCTCGTTGCCCGCAACGGTGACAACCATCACATCGCGATCCGCCAATGCGTCGCGCGACTGCCGCAACACGATGCCAATGTCACTCAGTGTCGGATCATTCGTGGAGTCAGCAATGACCACGATCGGCCGGTAGCTCCATTCCAACCGGTCCATCTGGGCCAGTGAAGGAGGTGCGGCGACCAACGCCAGCGCGGCGGTAAGGCCCGGGAGTATGTGCTGTCTAATACTCATGGCTTCTTACATAGAAGCCGCAACCGGTCTGCCAAGCGAGCCTAGTCAGGGTCACGCGCGAAGATGGCCTCAAGGCTCGTCATGTTCATGCCGTGCTTCACGTAGTTGTACGGCGTCACATTCACGGCTTTGATGATGCGCCGGGCAATCTCAGTCCCCTCGCCGACTTCCTTGGGCACGAGATCCACATCGATGATGTTGATGCAGGCGGGGTCCTGCTCGAAGGCCTGGATGGCCCGCAGGCCATTGCCAGTGCACCAGCCAAGCAACAGGCGGTTGATGCCTTCATGGGCCACGACAAGCGCCGTATGCCAGCCCGGCGATTCCAGCAGGCTTGTGAAACCTTCCACTGCCCTTTCCATGGCCTCGCCAAATGCTTCGCCTTCAGGGCCCATCCGCGCCCCGGGCTCGGCCGCCTGATCGAAGGTGAAGGTCATGACAGCAGCGATGTCGTCCTGATCGGTCATGCCGCCGAAACCACCGCCGTGAATCTCGACCAGGCGGCGGTCGATCTCAAGCTCAGGCACATCGGTTTCGATGTGCTCCAGCGCAATGCGCGCAGTTTGTTCCGTACGCGGATAGCCGGAGCAGATGGCCCGGTCAAATGTCACATGCGACAGGGCCTGCCCCGCTGCCTTTGCTTGCGCCTGCCCCAGCTCTGTCAGGGGTACGACAGACGTATCTCCGGTTTCGCGCACCAGACGTGAGAAATAGTTCACATGGCCGTGGCGCATCAGATAGATGCGCCGCCGGCCCGTGGTGCCCGGCAATGCACTCATGCCGCAAACTCCTGAACTGGAAGTGGACGCTAGATCGCGGCCTTTGCCTTGAGACCGTCGATATCGTCAGCGGAGAAGCCCCAGGCAGCCAGCACTTCGTCCGTGTTGCCACCGGCTTCCGGCGGCGGGCCCTGGATTTCGGAGGGGGTGCCGAAGAAGCGCGGTGCCACATTGGGCTGCGCGACGCCGTCGATCACGGTGACTGTCTCACGAGCCTTGTTGTGCGGATGGTCCTTGGTCTCACTGATGGTGAGGACCGGCGCGAAGCAGATGTCCGTGCCTTCCATGATCTCGCACCACTCATCGCGGGTCTTGGACTTCATCACGGTGGCAAGCTTCTCTTTCAGGTCCGGCCACTGGCCCTTGTCCATCTGGGCGTCGAACGCCGGATCATTGAGGCCGGCCTTCTCGCGCAGTAGGGCATAGAACTGCGGCTCGATGGAGCCCAGCGACACATATTTGCCGTCCGAACACTCATAGGTGTCATAGAAGTGGGCGCCGCCGTCGAGCATGTTGCGGTAGCGGTCGTCCTCCCACATGCCTGACGCCATGAAACCGAAGAACATGGCCATCAGGGACGTCGCCCCGTCGGTCATGGCGGTGTCGACGACCTGGCCCTTGCCTGTTGTGTTGGCGCTGTGCAGGGCTGCGAGCATGCCCATGGCGAGGTAAAGCGCGCCACCGCCGAAGTCACCGACCAGATTGAGCGGCGGGACCGGCTTGCCCTCCTTCGGACCAATGGCGTGCAGGGCACCGGTGAGAGAGATGTAGTTGATGTCATGGCCGGCGGCGTGGGCGAGCGGTCCTTCCTGGCCCCAGCCGGTCATGCGGCCGTAGACGATCTTGGGATTGCGCTTCAGCACGACGTCAGGCCCGAGCCCCAGACGCTCCATCACACCGGGCCGGAACCCTTCCTGAAGGATGTCCGCCTGTTCCACCAGTTTGAGGACGGTCTCGATGGCGTCCGGGTTCTTGAGGTCCAGGGCGATCGACTTGCGGCCACGGGCAGTCACGTCGAACTTGGACCCGCCGCGCGCACCCTTGCGATCAATGCGGATGACTTCGGCCCCCATGTCCGACAGCAGCATGGCGCAGAACGGTCCCGGACCGATGCCGGCAAACTCCAGAACCTTGACCCCTGACAGCGGCCCCTTACCCATGACGATCTCTCCCGAGTGTTTGTTGGATTTGATTGGCGGTGTTGGCCCCGGTTTTAGCGACTTGCGGAAGCCGCAGCAAATGGGGCGCGGGAGAGCGAGCCTGTCCCTGCGTCAACCGGCAGCCTGCCAGAGGCCCCATTGGCAGGCACAGCCATTGCAGCTTATACCGCCCGCCATGGGTACCTACGGATACAGCGGTCCTTTGCCGCCGCAGCGCTTCAACATGGCGGCCTTCTGCCTGGCGCCTGCACCGCACCGCGACCCGGCCAAGACCGCGCTGACCATCAATCACGGCTCTGGCGCCGAAGACCGCTGGACCTATGCTGATCTCGACCGCGCCGTGCAGGGCATTGCAGCTGGTCTCACTCGACGCGGCCTCTCAACCGGCGACCGCGTCCTGATCCGGATGGGCAACACACCGGAAGCCGCGCTGATGTTCTTCGGCGCGATTGCAGGCGGCTTCGTGCCGGTACCGACCTCGGCACAACTCACCGCCAGGGAAGCAGGATTTGTGCTTTCCGATTCCGGAGCCACCTTGGTCGCACGATCACCGGAGCTGGCGTTGGAGGCGGGAGCCATTCAGGAACTCGATCCGCAAGGTATCGCAACACTCGCTGCGTCGGAGCCTGATGGGTATGCCGATACGCATTGCGATGGCCCGGCTTTCCTCGTCTACACCTCGGGCACCAGCGGGACACCAAAGGGCGTGCTGCATGCGCATCGCAGCGTCTGGGGCCGCAAGCCGATGGTCGAGGGCTGGTACGGGCTCTCCTGCGACGATGTGGTGGTGCATGCCGGAGCGGTGAACTGGACCTACACGCTGGGCGTGGGCCTGTCTGACCCCTGGGCCAATGGCGCCTCCACCGTGCTCTACAACGGCCCCAAGGATGTGACCGTGTGGCCGAAGCTGATCCGCGCGCATGGCGGCACACTGTTCGCGGCGGTGCCGAGCCTGTACCGGCAGATGCTGCGGGACAGTGACATCGCCAAGGGTGTTCCAACCCTGCGGCATGGTCTGACGGCCGGCGAACCCCTGCCCGCGTCTGTGGCACGCGACTGGGACACGATGACCGGTCTGCCGCTCTATGAAGCCCTGGGCATGAGCGAGTGCTCTACATACATCTCGTCGGGCCCGGTGACCGCGGTACGCAGCGGCAGTCCCGGACGCGCACAGCCCGGGCGTTGCGTTGCTATCCTCCCTGTCGATGGCGATGACACGACGCCTCTGCCTGCTGGTGAAGTTGGCCTGCTGGCAGTGCACGCGTCTGACCCGGCGCTCATGCTGCATTACTGGAACCGTCCCGAGGAAGATGCGCTGGTACGGCGCGGCGACTGGTTCTGCGGTGGTGATCTCGCCCGGCTCGACGAGGACGGCTATGTCTGGTTCGAAGGCCGGGCGGATGACGTGATGAACGCACTGGGCTACCGGGTCAGCCCGGCGGAGGTTGAAACCGCGCTGGCAAGCCATCCAGGTGTCGCGGAGGTTGCAGTGCGCGAAGTGGAGACATCACGCGGGGTGCACATCATCGCCGCATTTGTGGTGCCGCACCCGTCTTCCCCAACGGCGAGCGATCTCATGGCCCATGCGGCACAAACACTGGCCAGCTACAAGATGCCGAAGGAAATCCGCTTCGTCGAAGAGTTGCCGCGGACAGCCAACGGCAAGCTCGCGCGCAAACGCCTGCCTGCCAGTCTCTGATCCTGACTAGGCCCTGCCCGCTCGCTTGCGCTTTGCAATCGTACCCGGCCCGTCACGCTGACCGAGATGCTCGCGTGGGATTGGCTCACCGTCGCGCCCGCGGAGTGTCTGGAGCGGTATCTGTTCACCGTCCCGCGTGTCGATGATCTCGAAGCTCGGCCCGTCCGGATGCACTTCCCATTTATCGCCCCACTGCGAAAGGGCGACGATGACGGGAAACAGTTCCAGCCCCTTCTGGGTGAGTTGATACTCGAGGTACTTGCTGCCTTTGGGATCGGGCACCCTTTCCAGAATTCCGCCATCGACCAGACTGTTGAGGCGCGAGGTCAGCGTGTTCTTCGCGATCCCCAGCGACTTCTGGAAGTCCTTGAACCGCCGCACGCCCATGAAGGCATCACGGATGATGAGCAGCGCCCACCATGGCCCGATGACCTCGAGTGATCTGGCGATCGAACACGGCATGTCGCCGAAGGAAGTGGTCTTCACGGAGGGCTCCGATAAAGTGGTTGCATATAGAAACTACTCTAGTCTAATATCGAAACTACAACAAGGCAGCGGAAACCACCACCGCCATTTCAACCCGGCTCCGGTTCACCAGGAGCCAGATCAACACGGAGGGACAGCCATGATCTCCTGCATGTGCTTCGTCCAGGAAGGTCAGGCGGCCGATCAGCGTCAGGCCACACTGAAAGAGAAGCTCGACGCCTTCTCGCAAAAAGCATTCGACGCGCCTGCGCAGCAGACCTGGATCACCGTTGCCGAGGGCAATGGCTACACCGAGGCCAAGCCGTCAACGAGTTCGATTGTCTCCTTCCAGGCGGCAACACCGCTGGATCAGGACAGGCGGGCAGACCTGCTACGCGAACTCTGCGGCATCTGGACCGCCGAGACCGGCTGCACCCTCGACGAAATCGTTGCCACCATCAGCGATCCCAGCGCCTAGGAAGGAAACACATATGCCACTCTATCTTTGCAATGCGCGCCCGGGCGCCCTCACCGCCGATGCCAAGGCCGGCATTGCCGACGACATCACCCGCATCCACTGCGATGTGACCGGCGCACCCGCCACATTCGTTCATGCTTTTCACTTTGACGGTGGCATGGCGCCGGATATCAGCGAAAAGACCGTGGCCCTGCATGGCAATATCCGCGCCGGACGCACTGACGCCCAGAAGAAGGACATCGCGGACCAGATATGTGAGGCCGTCGCGGCACGCACCGGGCTCAGCCGCGATGACATCAGCATGACCATCGGCGACATACCGGCCAGCTGGGCCATGGAAGGCGGCGAAATCATGCCCGAACCAGGCGAGGAAGAAGCGTGGTTCAAGGCGCATGAGGCCAAGGCTGCCGCTGCCAGCTAAGTACTGCCGTCATACGACCAAATGAAAAACGCCGGGCACAGGGCCCGGCGTTTTTTTGTTCTGGTGTCTTTCCCTAAGCGGCGCGAATTCGGCCAAGGAACGCATCCACCTTGTCCGACAGTTCCCGGGATTGATCGGAAAGACCTGTCGCCGTTTCCAGAGCCTGCCGGGCAGCGGTCCCCGTCTCTTCGGATGTCCGCTGCACGTCACCGATATTATCGGTGACCTGCTGCGTGCCGTGCGCTGCCTGCTGCGTGCTTGCGGAAATCTCTCCGACGGCAGATGTCTGCTCATCGACCGCAGCCGCGATGGTGCCCGCGATCTCATCCACCTTGACGATGGTGTCCTTGATCCGGCTGATTGCCTGAACGGCGGTGTCGGTCGTTGCCTGTACACCTTCGATCTGCTGCCCGATCTCGCTTGTCGCCTTGGCGGTCTGCTGAGCAAGGCTCTTCACTTCGGATGCAACGACGGCAAACCCCTTGCCCGCCTCACCGGCGCGCGCGGCCTCGATGGTCGCATTGAGCGCCAGCAGGTTGGTCTGTTCGGCGATGTCGGAAATGAGGGTTACGACTTCGCCGATCTTCTGTGCTGCTTCCGCGAGATCGCGCACGACACTGTCGGTCTGCTCTACCTCGCGCTTGGCTTCGCCGGTGCTGTCAGTAGATTGAGCCACCTGACGGGCAATCTCCTGAATGGAGCTTGCCATTTCCTCTGACGCTGCGGCGACGGTTTGCACGTTGCCCGAAGCTTCAGACGATGCATGCGCTACAGCGGTGGACTTTTCGCTGGCGCTCTCAGCCGCCGCTGAAAGCTGCTGGGCAGCATTGGTGATGTCCGACGCGCCAGTGGCGACACCGGTGACAACCTCTTTGACCGACGCCTCGAATTCGTCGGCGAGAGTCATCATCGCACCACGCTTTTCTTCCTCAGCCAGGCGCTCGCGCTCGGCCTGCTCGTCATTCAGACGATCGACCTCAATGGCGTTTTCCTTGAACACCTGAACGGCCTGCGCCATGGCGCCTATCTCATCTTTCTGATCACGCGAAGGCACATCCACGGTCTTGTTGCCATTCGCCAGCTCTTTCATGACGCCGGTCATGCGGCTGATCGGCTTGGAGATGCCGGTGCCGATGACCCATGCGATGACGCCGCCCAGAACGAGGCTTGCGCCCGCGATGATGAGATCCATGATCACGGACGCATGGATGCTGGCCGCCGCCTCCGGACCAATTGTGTCCTGGCGCGCCTGAATTGCCATTTCATATTCTTCGATGGCATTGGCGATTGACGGACCGATCCTGTCGAGTTCGCCACTGATCTCCTGGTTGCGTTCGACGATGACGCTGTGCACCTGATCGAAGGCTTCCCGGTATTTGCCGATGTAGTTCGCAGCATCTTCCGCGAGTGCACGGCGGCCGGGATTCTGGAGCTCCGACAGCAGATTCCTGACGCTGATCTCGAGTTCCTCGAATTCCTTCATCGTCTTTTTGTAGGTGTCCTCGCGGTTGTTCACGAGGTACTCGGTCGCGTGGAGCTCCGCGAGCAGCAGCTGACGCTGCACGACTGCGGTCATGTATGCCGCGACTGTGTCGCCATCGGCATAGGCCGTGTCCATGATTTCCGTCAGCTCCCTTTCAACGCGCGGACCCGCCTTCTCAAGCACATTCTCGACAATGCTGTTGCGTTCGTTGTTGAGCGTGATGACGCGATCGAAATGGCGCTCATACTCAGCCATCTCATCTTCCATATGGATCAGCATCTCGCGCCGGTCCGGGTCGGTGACGAGTGTCAGCGCCTTTTCGATGTCCGCGATGGTTTGATCGACATATTTGTGGACCGCTTCTGCCGCAGCCTCATCCTTGGTGATGATGAAGTCTTTCACCTTGACGCGCGTTGTCAGCAAGTGGGCCTGCACCACGCTCACCGCGTTGGCCTGCCGGGCCAGAGACCGGTACTCATCAAAGGTGACCTCAGCATCACCCAACGCGAAGACAGAGAGCCCACCGACCAGTGCCAATAGCGCCAGCACGATCCCGAACCCGCCGAAGACGCGCGTAGAAATCTTGATGTTGTTCATGAATCCCATGGCGCCTGCCAGCGCACCGCGCCCTGCATCGCCAGATGCCTTGAGCGGCATCAGTTTATTGATGTCCATCACGTCCCCCGACGAACCTGTATGACCCTGCCGGTCACTTCCGCACCACGCAGACAGCAACCGACCCCATCGGCCAGGCAAACAACCCAGCACAGAGGTCGGGATTATTAGGCAGGTTGTCCTAAGCGGGCGTAAACACGCAATGCGTGTTGTTCGGGATGCTGCATAGCGCATGCCGTGCGGCCGTGGTGGTGAGCAACGATCAGCCGCTCACCACCGCACCACCCATGCCCCCGTGACTTACGCAGCCCGGATCCGCGACAGGAAGTCTCCGACCTTTTCGCTCAGGACCTTGGATTGCTCGGCAAGACCATGGGCGGTTTCAAGTGCCTGGCGGGCTGCCGTGCCGGTTTCCTCGGATCCGCGTTCCACTTCGACGATGTTGTCGCTCACATTCTGGGTTCCCAGGGCAGCCGACTGGGTGCTGTTGGAAATCTCGGACACCGCGGCCGTCTGCTCTTCGACAGCCGCTGAAATGGACCCGGCGATATCATTGACCTTCACGATGGTCTGCTTGATCCGGTTGATCGCCTCGACCGCTGAGCCGGTTGTCGACTGCACCCGGGAAATCTGGTCGGCGATTTCCTCGGTCGCGTTGGCCGTCTGCTGGGCGAGTGACTTCACCTCTGACGCGACCACCGCAAATCCGCGGCCGGACTCCCCGGCGCGCGCTGCTTCGATTGTCGCATTGAGCGCCAGGAGGTTGGTCTGCCCGGCAATGTCGGTGATGAGCGTAATGACTTCACCGATCTTCTGGGCCGTGTCCGCCAGTTCACGCACGACAGCGTCGGTGTCCTCGACTTCCTGACGCGCGTTCTGAGTGGTCGCCGCTGAGTCCGACACCTGGCGGGCAATCTCCTGAATGGAGCTCGACATCTCTTCGGACGCCGCCGCCACCTGCTGCACATTTGCCGATGCTTCCGTGGATGCCTTCGACACAGTGGTCGACCGCTGCGCCGTATCTTCCGCCGTCGTTGTCAGCTGTGCGGCTGCTGCGGAAATCTGCTCGGATGCGGCTGCGACCTGCGCGACGACATGCTGGACAGAGTCCTCAAACTCGGTTGCCAGCGCGTCCATGGCGTCACGCTTTTCCTGTGCAGCGCGTTCCTCAGCACGCGCCTGCTCTTCGTTCAGGCGGTCGACCTCCTCGGCGTTCTGGCGGAATACCTCCAGGGCCTGAGCCATCGAGCCGATCTCGTCCTTCTGATCAAGCCAGGCGACCGTGATGTCCTTGTCACCGCCGGCTAGCCGCTGCATGAGGGCGGTCATCCTGCGGATCGGACCGGACGTGCCGCTGCTGATCGTCCAGGCAATCAGGGCGCCCAGCAGGATGCTCACCCCGCCGGCAATCAGACTGGTGGTGACTGCCTGATCGAAATAGGCGGTTGCCTCCGGCCCGATCGTGTCCTGCCGCTCCTTGAGGGAGCTCCTGAAGTCAGCGACCTTCCCGGCAATGGACGGGCCCACCACATCAAGCCGGTCAGCAACAATTGTGTTGCTGGCCGTGATGACTTTTCGGACGGCCTCGAAAGCCGACCGATAGGTTGCCACGGCGGCCGCCACCTGCTGCGACAGCGCCTGCCGGTCCGGGTCCTGCAGGGCGACACGCATGCGGGCGGTAGCCGTATCCAGGACCTCGAACTCCTGGATCGCACGCTCATAAGAGGCGTCCAGATTGTCCGTCAGGTACTTGCTGACATAGAGCCGGGCCAAAAGCAGATGCTGCTGGACCATACCGGCCAGGAATGCCGCCTCAGCGTCACCGTCGGCATAGGCACTCTGCATGATCGCCGTAACATCCTTGCGCATCGCTGGACCAACTCGATCGAGGACGGAAGAAACGGTCTGCACCCGCTCGTCGGTCAGAGTGACCACTTCTGCGAAACCGGCTCGATATGAGTTGATATCCTGCTTCATGTCTTCCAGCAGGGCACGCCGGTTCGGATCTTCGACAAGCGCCAGCGTGTCGTCGATGTACGCCGCCGTGTCCCGGCTATAGCGGGTGACGTTGTCGCGGTCGCCATCAAGTGTGTTGATCAGATAGTTCTTCATGTTCAGGCGCGTCATAAGGAGGCTGGCCTGAACCTGTCCGACTTCCGCACCCTGCCGGGCCAAAGAGCGATACTCGGAGAACGTACTGCTGCCTGCCGTCAGTGCACTGACGGCAAGAAAGCCAACGATTGCGAGCAGCGCCAGTACGAACCCGAACCCCGCGTAGACGCGCGTCGAGATCGAATAGTCGGTGACTCGCACAGGAACATTGAAGAAGCGCGACAGACCGGTCGCGCGTTGGGACGGTGAGTGTTCGGTTTCGGCAGACGACATGGCACAGGACCCCCTCGCTCATAAGAACTGTCTGACCCGTCAAAAGAGCTGTGCCGGCTCACCTGACCGCAACACGCGGTTTGCAGTCTCCCCCCGAAGACCTCTACACAACCTATTGCAACCCTGACTCGATCACCGTTACCGGCGGGTAAATGCCGCAAGTAAAAGACAAATACTGTTGACGCCCGGCCCTCCGGTTACACAGGTTTTGTGCGGTTTTCGGGCGATTTATCTTTGTTCGCGAAAGCTGTTTTGCTGAAGAGGCAATACCTACTTATGGTTTTACTCAAAACGTATACTCTATCTATGGTTGCATCAATCGACAGCCGCCGACGTGATGGCAGTTGGGCCGAGGGGCGCATCAAATCGGCCTCACTCAAATTGCCGGCGGTGCGCCGGTGGGCTGCGGCTGCGATCCCAAAAAGCCCTGTATGATCAATAGATTAGAGGAACTACAAAAAAACTCGCCCCGGAGTGATCCGACCTCAAACTGCAACCGTAAAAATTCCCGTCTTCACAAGAAGGCTAGTACCTGGGCCGTACCGCTGGACCATCGGAGTACCTTGTCCCCTCTCTCCATCCGGTTGGTGCGGCCCACTCCTTCTCCCGAAAATCTACGCCGATCCGCCGCCTGTCAGAGCGACTGGCCGTCATCGATCGTGATCGATGTGCCGGTGATGATGCGCCCCTGATCCGAGGCGAGCAGCAGCAGCGCGCCGTCGAGATCCTCAATTTCTCCGAGCCGCCGGCGTGGATAGCCCTTGATCTGTTTCTGGCCGGGTTCCGTCGCAAACCAATGCGCGTTCAGCTCCGTCTCGATGAAGCCGGGGCACAGGGCCGTGACGTTGACCTCGTAGCGTGCCCACTCGCGGGCCAACGACTTGGTCATCATCAGCACGGCCGCCTTCGACATGCAGTAGACGGACAGTCCGGGCAGCACCGTATGACCGCCGATCGACGCGATGTTGATAATGCGGCCAGGGCGCCCCTTGTCGATCATGCGCATTGCCGACTCCTGAGCCACGAAGAATGCACCTTTGAGGTTGGTGTTCATGATCGTGTCATAGGCCTCTTCGGTCACGTCCGTGGCCATCTGGTCGATGTTCATGCCCGCATTGTTGACGACGATGTCGAGCGGCCCGAGTTCTGTCTCGCAGGTCTCGACGCAGGCACGGATGCTGTCGAGATCGGTGACGTCCAGCGCGATGGGGAGTGCCCGCCCGTCGAAATCTTCGATCTCCTTGCGCAGGTCGTCCAGGCGCTCTGTGCGCCGGCCGGTGATCGCCACTTTCGCGCCGGCCCTGGCCAGCGTCTTCGCCATGTGGTGCCCGAAACCCGAAGTCGCCCCTGTGATGAGGGCAGTCTTGCCGATGAGATTGATGGTGTGGGCGTCGGTCATGGGGATACTCCAAAAGGGGCAGATCAAGCGCGGTGCATCCTAGGGGGGCGGCACCGGCGGTCAATATCGTCCGGCGCTTGAACCGTGCCTCCGTGCTGTTTTTGAACCCGGACGCCGACTGCGGCATACTGTGTAGGAAATCAATCTGAGCGGGAGCTCTCCCATGTTCATCGACGTCGTCTCAGACACAGTCTGCCCCTGGTGCTATATCGGCAAGCGCCGCTTCGACATGGCCCGTGCCGAACGCCCGGACCTTGAGATCGACCTGCGCTGGCGCCCCTTCCAGCTCGACCCGACGATCCCGCCCGAAGGTTATGACCGGGACGAATACATGGCGGCGAAGTTCGGCAAGAGCCGCGCCAAGGAAGTCGGCAGTGTCATTCGCGAGGCAGCGGAAGAAGCCGGAATCACCTTGGCTTTCGACAAAATCAGCCGCTCTCCTAATACTTTTGATTCGCACCGGCTGATCCGCTGGAGCGCGTCCGCGGGCTGCCAGAACGAGATGGTGGAAATCCTGTTCCGGCGCTATTTCGAGGACGGCGAGGACATCGGTGACCGGAAGGTGCTGGTCGCCGCCGCCGAGGAAGCCGGCATGGACCATGAGCTCGTGGCCTACCTGCTGCTGCACAACAAGGACGCAGAGCTGGTAGCCAACGAAGCCAACCAGGCCCGCGAGATGGGCATCTCCGGCGTGCCGACCTTCCTGTTCGAGGGCAAGTTCGCGGTCATGGGCGCGCAGGAGACCGAAGGCTATCTGCGCGCCATCGACAAGGTGCAGGCGAAGCTGGATGCGCCGCAGGCCAGCGTGCAGTGATCCGCGACGCGACGGACGCCGACCTCGACACCATCTGCGATATCCACACGCGTGCCTTCGGCAGCGATGCCGAGGCTGACCTCGTGCGGGCACTGGTGGCTGATGAAACGGCCAAGCCCCTGCTCTCACTGGTGGCGGACCAGAGCGGCGCGCTGACAGGGCATGTGCTGTTTACGCAGGCGCGGATCGAGGGCGACGCATCCGGCAAACGGGGGCTGATCCTGGCGCCGCTGGCGGTCCTGCCGGAAAACCATGGCCAGGGCACAGGCGGCACACTTGTCCGTGCCGGTCTCGCGCGAGCGGCCGAGGACGGCTACGACATGGCCTTCGTCTATGGCGATCCGAATTACTATGGCCGCTTCGGCTTTACCTCTGCCCGTCCACACGGTCTGGCGCCGTCGCATCCCGTGCCGCCGGAATACGCCGACGCCTGGATGGTACTGACGCCGGATGGCGATGCGCCCGGTGTTTCAGGCCGCGTCCTGTGCTGCGCCGCGCTCGACAAACTGGAGTACTGGTAGCCGCCTAGGCGCCACTGCCGCCTTCTGCCAGCGTCGCGAGCTCGTCCATCACCGTACGGGTGCCCTTGAGGCGATCCTCGGGATCGGGCCAGTTGTGCTTGATGACGATCTTGTGGTCCGGGCGCAGCTTGGCGTCGCCGCGGGCGCGGTTGATGAACTGAACGAGACCGGCCGGGTTGGCGAACTCGTTGTTCCGCAGACTGATAACGCAGCCCTTGGGCCCCGCATCGATCTTCTCGACATTGGCGGCGCGGCACAGGCGCTTGATCTCGACGATCTCCAGCAGGTGTTTCACCTCGCCCGGCAGCGGACCGAACCGGTCGATCATTTCAGCGGCAAAACCTTCGATCTCCTGATGATCCTCAAGCGCCGCCAGACGGCGATAGAGGCTCATGCGCACATCGAGGTCGGCCACATAGGTCTCAGGAATGAGCACCGCCGTGCCGACGCTGATCTGCGGTGACCACTCGCCTTCTTCCTTGTCGAGTCCCCCGGCACGCGCCTGCGCCACGGCCTCTTCAAGCATGTGCTGGTAGAGCTCGTATCCCACTTCGCGGATATGGCCGGACTGTTCGTCGCCAAGCAGGTTGCCGGCGCCGCGAATATCCAGGTCATGGCTTGCCAGATTGAAGCCCGCGCCAAGGGAGTCGAGCGACTGCAGTACCTTGAGGCGTTTCTCCGCATTGGCGGTAAGTGTGCGGTTGGGCGGCACGGTGAGATAGGTGAAGGCGCGCGCCTTCGACCGGCCGACGCGGCCACGCAGCTGATAGAGCTGAGCGAGACCGAACATGTCGGCGCGATGGATCACCATGGTGTTGGCGGTCGGAATGTCGAGCCCGCTTTCGACGATGGTCGTCGACAGCAGCACATCATATTTTCCGTCATAGAAAGCATTCATGATGTCGTCGAGCTGTCCCGGCGGCATCTGCCCGTGCGCCGTCACCGACTTGATCTCCGGGACATATTCCTTGAGGAACTCTTCGGCCTCCGCCAGATCGGCGATGCGTGGGCAGACATAGAAGCTCTGGCCGCCGCGGTAGCGCTCGCGCAGCAATGCCTCGCGGATCACGACCGGATCAAACGGCGTCACGAAGGTGCGCACGGCCAGGCGGTCCACCGGCGGCGTGGCGATGATCGACAGTTCGCGCACGCCGGTGAGTGCCAGTTGCAAGGTGCGCGGGATCGGCGTTGCCGTCAGCGTCAGGACATGCACGTCAGCCTTGAGCTGTTTGAGCCGCTCCTTGTGCGCGACACCAAAGCGTTGTTCTTCGTCGACGATCAGCAGGCCGAGATCCTTGAACCTGATCGATTTGGCCAGCAAAGCGTGGGTGCCGATGACGATGTCGAGATCACCAGACGCCATGGCCTCGCGGGTCTCTTCGGCCTCGCGGGCGGGGACCATGCGCGACAGCTGGGCGATCTTGAGCGGCCAGCCGGCAAAGCGCTCCGTGAATGTCTTTGTGTGCTGGCGGGCCAGCAGCGTGGTCGGCACGACAAGCGCCACCTGCTTGCCTGACATGGCCGCTGCAAAAGCTGCGCGCAAGGCCACTTCGGTCTTGCCGAAGCCGACATCGCCGCAGACGAGCCGGTCCATCGGCTTCGACTCAGCGAGGTCCGAAATGACGTCACCGATGGCACGCGCCTGGTCCTCGGTTTCCTCATAGGGAAAGCGGGACGAGAACTCGTCATAAAGGCCGGTCGCGGGAATGGCCGGTTCAGCACTCTTGAGGGCGCGGGCGGCCGCCACTGCGATGAGCTGATCAGCGATCTCGCGGATGCGCTCCTTCATCTTCGACTTGCGCGCCTGCCACGCTCCGCCGCCGAGCTTGTCGAGTTGCACCTCGCTGTCATCGGCCCCGTAGCGTGACAGCAGTTCGATGTTCTCGACCGGCAGATACAGCTTGTCGTTGCCCGCATAGAGGATCAGCAGGCAGTCGTGCGGCGCGCCCTGCACCTCGATGGTCTCGAGACTGGTGAACTGGCCAATGCCGTGATCCACATGCACGACATAGTCGCCCCGGCCGAGGCTTGAGACTTCGGACAGGAAGTTCTGCGCCCGGCGCTGCTTGCGTGTCCGGACCAGCCGGTCGCCCAGAATGTCCTGCTCGGCGATGGCCGCGAGATCGCCGGTCTCGAACCCGGTCTCAAGGCCGAGAACCACCAGCACCACCGTGTGGGCCGGCAGCTCGCGCGCCTCCTTCCAACTGTCCGCGATGACCACCGGCGCGATGCCGTGTTCGCCAAGCACGTGGCTCATGCGTTCCGCCGACCCGTCTGACCAGGCTGCCAACAGGATGCGTTTGCCGGACTTTTTCAGCGTGTTGATATGACCGCGCAGTGCGTCGAACACATTGGCGGTCTCAGCCTTACGCTCGGGCGCGAAGTCACGGCCCGGACGGGCGCCGAGATCGACGGCATCGGGCGCATCGGGCACATCGAAATGCGACAGGGCGCGTGTGGGGTGGGTAGACAGGTTGGCCTTCAGCTCATCCACCGTCAGATACAGCGTATCGGGCGGCATGGGCCGGTAGGCCGGCGTATCGAAGCCGGTGGCGGAGCGGTTCTTCTTTTTCTGCGCGGCCTTTGCGACAGCCTGGCTGGCGTCGGCATCTTCGGCGCGTGCCGCATAGTAATCGTCGATCATGTCGCGGCGTTCGCCCGCTGCTTCTTCCGTCAGCGGATCAAGCGTGATGACCGTATCCTCATCGGCGTAGTCGAAGAGGGTCGCCATCTCTTCGTGGAAGAGCGGCAGCCAGTGTTCCATGCCCTGGTGGCGGCGGCCCTCGCTCACCGCCTCATAGAGCGGGTCCTCGCCGGTGACGGTACCAAACTGCTGGACATAGCCGGCGCGGAACCGGCGGATTGTCTCCTCGTCTAGGAGGATTTCGGTTGCGGGAACCAGTTCCACTTTCGGTCGCTTGCCGGTGGTCAGCTGGGTCTCGGGATCGAACGTGCGGATGGCTTCCAGCGTGTCGCCGAACAGATCGAGGCGTACCGGCTCCTCAAATCCCGGCGGGTAGATGTCAACGATGCCGCCGCGCACAGCGAATTCGCCCCGTTCACGTACGGTGCCCGAGCGCAGATACCCGTCGCGGGCGAGATAGGCCAGCAGTGCATCCAGATCGATGCGGTCCCCCTCACCTGCCCGCCAGCTTGTCTCCGCCATCATGCGGCGCGACGGCATCCGTTGCAGGCTGGCATTGACCGTCGCGATCAACACTGCAGCGCCTGATGCTGCCGTCCGCCCGGCCAGCTCGGCGAGTGCGGCCATGCGGCGGGCGACAACATCACTGTTGGGCGACACGCGGTCATAGGGCAGACAGTCCCACCCCGGCAGCTCAATGACGGGGATATCGGGTGCGAAGAACCGCAACGCCTCCTTAAGGCGCGCCAGCCGCGGTTCGTCGCGGGCGATATGGACCACCAGATTGCCCCGCGCGCGGGCAAGGTCCCCCAGCGCGATGGCATCGAACCCCTCCGGCACACCACCGGACGACAGGCGACCGGCATCAGTGACGAAGCGGCTGGCCGCTGCCGACTGAGTGTCTGCTGCGTGTGTCAGGGCGGTGTTCATTCAACTGGCGTCTTTAGCGTTCGAGCCGCGTGCGGGCGGGAACCGTGTGTGCCTGAAGGCGGGTCATCAGGCTCGTGGCGTAGGCATCGGGCACCGGCTTGGTGTTGGAAACCCAGCCATACACGTCCTGGTCGGGCGCTTCCATCAGCGCCTCGAACGCCGCAAGCTCGTCATCGCTCAACTCATTGATATGGGCATCCGCAAAGGTTCCGAGGATCAGGTCATTTTCCTTGATCCCCCGGTGCCAGGCGCGGAACTTGATCTTGCGGCGGCGGACTTCGATTTCGTCCGGAGTGGCGGTGTCGGTCATGGGCAGCGATATACCTTCTCGAGGGGGGACTGTCACGGGCAGAGCCCTTGCCGGGTGAAATTCCCGGCCTGACTGTCTACATAGAAGCCTCACCCGCTGCTGCCATACCTGGCATCACCCCTCCGCCCACGCCACCGACAGGCTTTCAATGTCCGCCTTTGACACCATTCGCAGCACGCAGGCCCAGCTGACGGCGCCGCTGCCGGACGGACGCTCACTCGGCTATTCCGACACCGGTGACAGCTCTCTGCCGCCGATCTTCTATTTTCACGGGTTTCCCGGCTCGCGGCTGGAAGCATCGTTTCTGCCCACGGCCCATGCGCGCCTTATCGGCGTTGACCGCCCGGGCTACGGCCTGTCGGACGCCCGGCGGCGCCGGCGGCTTTCGGATTTTCCCAATGACATTGCGGCGCTGGCGGATCATCTGGAGCTGGACCGCTTTGCCGTCCTCGGCGTTTCGGGCGGCGGCCCCTATGCGGCGACCTGCGCCCGGTTCCTCGCAGACCGGGTGACGGCCGCAGCGCTGGTCTGCCCGCTTGGCCCGCCTGAGGCGCCGGGCATGAGTGAAGGCCGCCTGCGTGTATTGACCAATCTGGCAAAACGGCCCATCGCCCGGCAGGCACTGTTGGGGATCGGCCGGGCGATCGTGCTTGATGACCGGATGGTGCAGCGCGCCGCCCGCTACCGGGCAAGGCAGCCACGCGCCGACGCCGACCGCAACCTGATGAACAGCGACATGGGCCGGCTGATGCTGGCAAGCTGGCGCGAGGCCATGCGCCACGGCGTGGCCGGCATGTCGAGCGACAGCCGCATCTACGGCACACCCTGGGGCTGGCGCCTGTCGGAGATCCGGGTCCCGACCTATCTTTGGCACGGGCATGCGGACACGGTCGTGCCATCATCCATCGGCAAGTATTACGCAGCCCGGGTGCCCGACATCGATGCCACCTTCACGGACAATGACGGCCATTTCTCAATTGTCGTGAATCACGTCGGAGAGATCATCGACCGCCTGACGGCGCATAGCTGACTGCCATCAATCCACACTCCTGCGGACGCCAAAGCGGGACAGCACATTGTGGGTGATCTTCTCCACAAACGGATCACCGGCGGCGAGACCGTGGGCCCATTCCGTCGTGCCGGAGTTGAAGACTTCACCGCCGCTGGTGGTGAAGGTGCCCATCACGGCCTGCCCGCGCATCAGCTTCTTTTGGGTGTCATCATCGTCACTCCCGAAGGCGATGCGTGACAGCACGTCCACCTTCTCACGCGGGATGATGGGCGGATAGGGATTGTCCTCATCCTCCGCCAGCGTTGCCGGCGTGAATGCAATGATCTGAAAGTTCTCGGGCACGCCCAGACCGCCATCCGGCACAGGAAGCCCGGACGGACCGAACTTGATCGGACAGCCGTCATTCTCATACCCCACAAATGGGAGGTCGCTGCCGATCACGTCACCATAGTAGAGGTCCGTGCCCTCGAGCGCCCAGTGACGATTATCATAGACGGTCATCCCGGCGTTGCCGCGCGCAACACACAGACCCAAACGGTGGTAGCCGCCATAGAGGAAGGAGAGTCCGGTCATTTGCGCTTCCGGCCGTTCGAAGGCCGGGTGAGACCATAGATGCGTCCCTTCCTCGCGGCGCGTAACGGGGTCAGCCCATTTGGGGTCGTTGTCCTCACCCTGCCACTTGTGCGCGATCATCGTGTCGCCATCATCCTCCCAGCGCACCTTCCAGTAACAGGTATTGCCGGAGAAGACTGCAAGGTTGCCGCCTTTCGCGACAAAACCCTCAACCGCATCGCGACCTCTGGCAGACCAGTATTCGCTGTGCCCCACAAGCAGGACCGTCTTGTACCCATCGAGGATGGAGCCATCCCCTTCGAGGTCATGATCGGTCAGGACGTCAATGTCGTAGCCCTGGTCTTCACACCAGGCGACGAAGCGATGTTCCCATTTGTCGAGAAAACATGCTGACCCGTCATACGGCGAGGCAATGTTCTCGGCATACCATTCCGGCACCCCCGGGAATCCCGGCTCGCCGACGCCGCGCGGCTTGAGATTGATCAGACGCGGTGCTCCCGGCGGCGGCACCAGCAGGCCCTGCGGATAGGGCCGCATACGGGACAGGGTCCCGATGGCACCTGCGCGGGACTCGTCCGCTGTCACTTCCCCGGCCATCAGTTTTTCGACCGCCGCATAAGAGTTTGAGCCACCCCAATAGTTGTAGGCCATGTAGGTGTTGGTGCTGAGAATCATCACGCCATCAGCCTTGGGCGCGTCCGCGGCTTTGCGCACACAGACAAAATGATGGCTTGAGGAGCCATCGGCGGCGGTGAGTTCCAGGTCGTAGTACCCGCTGCGCCAGTCGGCGCCGATCTCGAACGAGAATGCCTCCGGCCAGCCACACCCCTCCGTGTCGGCATTTTCCGGGATTGGATGGTTCCCAACCGCAACACCGTCAAATGCTGCGGCCTCACGGCGTGACTTGCCGACATATGTCACGGCAAGAGAGCATGGTGAGGCCGGGGCGCTCGCAAACACGCGCACCTTCTCTCCCGGCGCCGCACTTACTTTGTCCGTATACAGCCATGGCTGGGTCATCGGGTCTCTCCGGATTCTGTGTTTTCGGTGTTTCAGGCGGAAATCGTGCTGCGCAGCCCGGCAAAGACGCGCGCCAGCTCGCTGCGCAGGCGGGTCTTGCCCCCCTGCGGCCGCACAAGCCGCTCGATCTCGATGCCACGCATCAGGTCACGCACGACCCGGGCAGCCTCGCTCGGCATTTCAACGCCCAGTTTTTCAAGCGCCCCGGCGAGCCGCCCTTCAAGCGTTTCGTGCCAGGCATTGATGTCTCTGGCCAGATCGGGATCGCGGCCGGCGAAGACCAGCATCTCGTACTCGGCGCGAATGAATTCGGGCCGGTCCATGTCACGCTCCGAGATGGCCACAAGGGCGTTTGTGAGGGTGTCCCATGTGGGATGCGCGAATCCATCGGTCACCGACAGTACCGTTTCCGTGATGCCCTTCACGTAATAACGAAAGGCCTCGCGGATCAGTATCTCGCGGGTTTCGAAGTGATAGCCGACGGAGCCCACGGCAATACCGGCAATTTCCGCCACATGCCTGTGCGTGACGCTGTCGATACCGCCTGTACCAATTGCTTCCAACGTCGACACAAGAATGAGGTCGCTCTTGCCCTCAGGGTTGCGCCAGTCATGTTCGATTTTTCTCATGTGGACGAGTGTCCAATATTTCTGGACAACTGTCCAGTAGTGAATTACATGACCCTCCACATAGCGACATCGGTCGCGCAATCAGGGAGGGGACTTCGATGCTCTCAAGATTTGACGAACAGCTGTCCGCCATGTCGGCGGACAAACAGACGGCGCTTCGGCTGTCGCATGAGTATCTGATGCCCAACCGTGTGGAGACCTGGCTCGCTGCAGGTGTTCCGCTATCCATCGGCCGCCGCGAGGGCTACCGCATCTGGGATATGGACGGCCACGCGCTTCAGGACTTTCACTTGAATGGTGGCGTCTTCAATCTCGGTCACCGGCACCCGCATCTCGTCGAGACACTACGGAACGGCCTGGAGACGCTTGATGTGGGCAATCACCATTTCCCGAGTGCCGTGCGTGGCCAACTTGCGGAACTCATCGCATCAAAGACGCCGGGAGATCTGCACTACACCATCTTCACACCGAGTGGCGGCGAGGCCAATGACATGGCCATCAAGACCGCGCGCCAGGTGACCGGCCGCAGTAAGATCATTGCCTTCGAGATGGGGTATCACGGCTCATCGGGCCTCTCCGGTGCCGTCGGCGAAAATTCCAACGCCAAGTTCTTCGGTTCTGCCTTCGAGTGTGACCTTCTGCGGGTTCCCTACAATGACCTGGATGCGCTTGAGACCCTGCTGAAGGCGGGCGACGTGGCATTATTCATGGCGGAAACGCTTCCGGCGACATTCGGCTTTCCCGTTCCGGACCCGGACTACTACGAGACCGCGCGCAAGTTGTGCGACGACTATGGCGCGCTGTTCATGGTTGATGAAGTACAGACCGGACTTGGACGCTCGGGCAAGGTCTGGGCCATCGAACACTATGACGCCGAGCCGGACATGCTCACCACCGGTAAGGGCCTTGGCGGTGGGCTTTACCCCATGGGAGCCCTGGTCCTCTCGCGGAAAACCGGCGCCTGGCTGCACGAAAAGGGCTGGGGCTATGTCTCCGGTTTCGGCGGCTCCGAGATCGGCTGTCTCGTGGGCATCGAAGCGCTGAAGATGTCGTCCTCCGATGAAACGCTGGCGAACGTCGCAACCATTGGTGCACATATGCGAGCCGGCTTGGATGCCTTGGCTCAGCGGTATCCGTTTATGTTCGACATTCGCCAGCTCGGCGTGATCTTCGCTCTCGGCTTCGACAATGACCTCGGTGGCATGCGCATGGCTTCCGCCCTGTATGAAAGCGGGTTGTGGGCCATGTTCGCGGGGTTCGACCGGCGCTACCTGCAGTTCAAGCTCGGCTTGCTGGCGGACACAGCCTATTGCGACGAGGCACTGGAACGCGTGGAGACGGCGCTGAAAAAGGTGACATCGTCATGAGCAGGCATCCGTTCTACGACCTGCCCGAGCCGGAGCAGATCGCGGCCCTTCAGCGCCTTGCTCACGTAGCGCTCGATGAGTACGGCCTAGCTGATGCAGACGTAAAGCCACTGGCCTACCGCGAGAACATGACATTTGCCGTTGATGCCGGGTCGCGTGGCCGCTTTGCATTTCGCGTCCATCAGGCCGGTTACCGAACGGATGCCCAAGTCCAGAGTGAGCTCGATTTTCTTGAGCATGTAAACGCCGCCGGCGTGCAAACGCCCAGGCTCATTCGGACGAGATCCGACGCTAGTTTTGTCCATGCCTTCCATCCGGACGTGGACACCGCCCGTCAATGCAACTTGTTTGAGTGGATCGACGGCAGCCCCTTCAGAAGGGTTGGCGTGCGGCCTCCAGTGCCGGTCGATGAAGCGTGCGCCGTCTATCGGGAAGTAGGCCGGCAAGTTGCCAGCATCTACAACGCGACTGAAAACTGGGACCTGCCGGAGGGGTTTGACCGCCCCTGCTGGGATGCCGAAGGCATCTTCGGGGTTACAGGTCAGCTGGGTGACTTCCGCCAGATACAGGACGTCAGCGTCGCGCAACGCAAGTTGCTCTACGACATCGCAGACAAGGCCGAACGGGAACTCGAAGCATTCGGAAAAACGCCTGACAGATATGGGCTCACACAGGGCGACCTCCTGCCGGAGAACATCATGATATGTGGTGACGGAATCCGGCTTATAGACTTCGATGACACAGGAGACAGCTGGGTGCTGTTCGAAGTCGTCACAGCCCTGATTGATCTGGTCGGGACTGACTACTTCGATCCCTGTCTCAATGCACTTATCGAGGGCTTCCGGGAACGGCGCGCATTGCCGGATGACCATCTGGCAATGCTCCCGACCTTCATGATGGCCCGCATCCTCAGCTATGTGGCGCACACCGTGAAGAACACACATCTCGATCAGTCCGATCAGGGGCTGCAGTTGATGCTGGCGATGATCGAGGAACACGGGCCCGCCTATCTGGCGGCCTGACCATCCGGGGCAGGCACCGGTGGCGGGAACATGGTAGATGTCTCTCCATGACGCCGCCTGCCGACCCTGCCGCCATGCCTGCGCCGCCGCCTCCGCGCGGACGGCCGGAAGCGCTGTTTCCGCTGTTTGCGGATGCGGTCAAACTGCCCGGCATCGGTCCCCGCCTGCAGAAGCTGCTGGAAAAGCTCACCGGACCGAAGGTTGTCGACCTGCTCTGGCACCTGCCGACCGGCCTGATCGACCGGCGCAACCGGCCACACATCATAGATGCCCAGCCGGGGGTGATTGCCACCATGGAGGTCGTCATCGGCCCGCATCGCGCGCCGCCACGTGGAAGCAGGGCGCCCTACCGCGTTCCCTGCACTGATGAGACCGGCGAGATCATCCTCACCTTCTTTCACGCGCGCGAGGACTATCTGCGCCGCACGCTTCCCGAGGGTGAGACACGGGTGATCTCCGGCGAAGTGGAAGTCTATGGCGGCCAGGTCCAGATGACCCATCCGGACCATGTGCTGACGCTCGACGAGGCTGCCGCCCTGCCCCCCTATGAGCCGGTTTATCCGCTGACTGCCGGACTGTCGGGAAAGGTACTGGCCAAGGCAATCAAGGCTGCGCTAGAACGTGTGCCGGAATTGCCGGAATGGATGGACGCTGCGTGGGCTCGGCAACAGAACTTCCCGCCCTGGCATCAGGCTGTTGCCCGCGTACACGAACCGACTGACCTGACAGGAATTGAACCGCGCGATCCGGCGCGGTCGCGGCTGGCCTATGACGAGATGCTGGCGAACCAGCTGGCACTGGCCCTTGTCCGCGCCCGCATGAAGCGCAGCCGCGGCCGGCCGCTTGCGGGGGACGGGCGGCTCCGCCGCAAGGTGGAAGAGGCCCTTCCCTTCGACCTGACGCGCGGACAGCGCATCGCCATCGCCGAAATCGAAGCGGACCTGAAGGAGCCCTATCGCATGCTGCGGCTTCTGCAGGGCGATGTGGGCTCCGGCAAGACAATGGTCGCGCTGATGGCAATGCTTGTTGCCGTCGAGGCCGGGGCGCAGGCCGCGCTGATGGCGCCGACGGAAATCCTCGCACGCCAACATGCGCAAACACTTGCACCGCTGTGTGAAGCGGCAGGTATCCGCATGGCAGTGCTTACCGGACGTGACAAGGGCAAGGCGCGCGAAGCAATCGTTGCGGCTGCCGAAGCGGGCGAAATCGATATTCTCGTTGGCACCCATGCTTTGTTCCAGGGCAGCGTCGCCTTCAAGGATCTCGCGGTTGCCGTCGTTGACGAGCAGCACCGCTTCGGTGTGCGCGAGCGCATGGAACTGTCGTCAAAGGGTGTGGCGGGAACCGACGTGCTGGTGATGACGGCAACGCCCATCCCCCGCACGCTGCAACTGACGGCCTATGGCGACATGGATGTGTCACGCCTGACGGAGAAACCGGCGGGCCGCAAACCCATCGCGACGCGGGCCCTGCCGCTGGAGCGCATGGGCGAGGTCACTGCCGGACTGGGACGCGCCATCGCCGGCGGGCGGCAGGTCTACTGGGTGTGTCCGCTGGTCGAGGAATCCGATGTACTCGACGTGGCCGCCGCCGAAGACCGCTATGCCGGTCTCAAGGCGACGCTTGGAGCGCGGGTGGGCTTGGTGCATGGGCGCATGAAGGGTCCCGAACGCGAGGAGGTGATGAGCGCGTTTCAGGCCGGGGACATCGATGTGCTCGTGGCAACGACGGTCATCGAAGTCGGCGTTGATGTGCCCAACGCGTCGATCATGGTCATCGAGCATGCGGAACGGTTTGGCCTGGCGCAGCTGCATCAGCTGCGCGGGCGCGTCGGGCGAGGCACCGCGGATTCGAGTTGCCTGCTGCTCTACAAGACGCCGCTCGGCGACATGGCCAAAAAGCGCATTGCCACGTTGCGGGACACGGAAGACGGGTTCGTGATTGCCGAGGAAGACCTGATTCTGCGCGGTGCTGGCGAAGTTCTCGGGACACGCCAGTCGGGCCTGCCGCAGTTCCGGCTGGCCTCGCTGGAAGCCCATGCGGACCTGATTGCGGCCGCGCGCGACGACGTCGAACTGATCCTCAACCGCGATCCGGAGCTTGAGTCAGAGCGTGGTCAGGCCCTGCGCACGCTGCTCTATCTGTTCGAGCGGGATGAGGCGATCCGCTACCTGCGGGCCGGTTGACGCTCAGACCGTCAGAACGATCTTACCGGTAGCGCCCGCATCTTCCAGCACCTGATGCGCCTGCGCAGTTTCAGTCAGGGGCAGCTCCATGCCGATATGCGGTGTAATGCTGCCGTCACCGAGCAGGCGGAGGACGTGACCCAGGTCCGCCGCGATATGGGACTCGAAGGAAAAGCCGGGGCTGAGAATGCCATAGAAGGTCGCACGAGGGCCCGGCAGCGCCTTGATGGCCATGATCCGTGTCAGCGTGGCGATGGCAGCATCGTGCCCGTCTTTCACCGCACCGGCAAAGCCATAACACACCAGAATGCCGCGCCACGATAACACCTTGCGTGAGGCCCACAGGTGGTCGCCGCCCACATGATCAAAGACCGCGTCCACATGGCCGCAGGCCTTCTTGATGACCTTCACGAAGTCCTGTGCTTGATAGTCGATCGGCTCGGCACCGTAACTGCGCACCAGATCATGCTTGGCCTTCGATGCCGTCGCGTAGACCTTGATGTTCATGCCGCGCAGTAGATCCAGCAGGGCGGTACCGACACCACCCGCACCACCATGCACCAGCACCGTCTGCCCGGCTTTCGCGCGGGCGCAGCGGTTTATCAGCTGATAGGCCGTGATGTAATTCAGGACGCTGGCCGCCGCCGGGGCAAAGTCGACAGACTTCGGCATCTTTGCGACGTGGCGCGGCTTGAGTGTCAGATAGGTCGCGTAGCTACCCGTCTGGCTGAGGCCCGCCACGTGGTCGCCAACCGCGTAGTCTTTGACCCGCGAGCCCACCGCATCGACAACACCGGCGAAGTCATAGCCCGGCACGAAGGGGCTGGACGGCGCGCCGGGATAGATGCCGTGGCGCATCTTCACATCGGCAAAGGCAACGCCCGCCGCCTTGATGCGCACGCGGATCTCCCCCGCAGCCGGCAGCGGCTCCGGCTTGTCGACGACCTGGAGCATCTCCGGACCGCCGATGCCGGTAAGCTCCACGCAGGTTCCGCCGGATGTCATGCGCATGCTCCTGATACGACGGTTTCCAAAAGGGCCGACGCCACGGCGTCCGGGGCCTCAAGCATCGGGAAATGTCCGGCACCGGCTATGGACGTTACCGCAGCCTGTGGAATTCGGTGAGCGATGCGGTCCAGCTGATGCTGGCCCGAGACCGGATCGGCGGCGCCGTAGACAAAACTCAGCGGTGACGGGGTCGCGTCATCCGCCTTGGCTTCCATGGCGGCTTCCAGCCGGGCGGCGGCGCGGGCGCGTTCCTTCATGTAGACCAGATGCTTCGGGGCAAGCAGCATGCCGCCGCCGGACGTAAACTCGCACCACATCTCGTGGGCATGTGCCCGCAGGTCCGGCGTATCTTCACCGCTCGCGGCAACGACGCCGGACGTGAATGCTTTCTCCGTCATGCGGCGTGCGACCAGCGAACCGATGAGAGGTGTGGTCAGGAGCTTCTGGGCGCGCGTCGGCCGGTAGAGGGCGGCATAGACGCTGGAATTCATGAAACAGGCGTGCCCGACCGACGGCGTTGCCGCCTCGCGGTCCCGGCGCAGAAGCTCCTGCAGGATGATGCCGCCAAGATCATGCCCCACGACGGCGCTTTGCGGGGCGCACAGTGAGGCGAGAACATGCGCTGCCAGATCCGTCTGCCGGTACACGGAGTATGATACGTCCGCAGGCTTGTCGGACCGACCGTAGCCGAGCAAGTCGAAGCTCACGACACGGCACCGCCCCCTGAGACGATCAGCAATGCCATGCCAGTCGCGTGACGAAGATGGAAAGCCATGCAACAGCAGGACGTCGGGCACGGCCGGGTCCGGCGCGCGCGTTTCCCACCAGGCAATGCGGTGTCCTTCCCATTCCAGGGACCGGTAGTCGGGTACGTACATGCACACCTCAGTGATTAAGCGTTGCTTCCGCGTCTCTCAGCATCGCCAGAAGGCGCTTACGGCCCTTCGGCGTCGCGTCGGCCAACAGGGTTGTCAGATAGGCATAGCGGCTGCGGGCACGGCTGTTGCGGGTGTCGAGAGCGCCGACCGCCCACATGCGGATGGTCGCCTGCAGCGCGTGAAAGGCATTGTGCGCCAGGGGCAAGGGCTCAAGATCGCCGCGCAGGTCCCTGTCGCGAACCGCCCGGAGGATCGCTTGTTCCATGACCTCGCCACCCCGGCGAAACATCCGCCCCATCCATTGCGGCACTGCGGTGGCTTCCATCTCGAACAGCGCGCGGAAGACAGCGCGGTAGAGAGTCTTTCGGGCCAGGATCAGATCGAAACAGGCATCGACAGCCGCAAGGCCATGTTCGATGCCCCTTTCCTCAGACAGGCGGGAAAGCTCCGCATCCATCTGATCCATGGCATCGGTGACGACTTCGACGACAACATCTTCGCGGGAGCCGATGAGATTGTAGATTGTGGGAACCGTGACACCGGCAGCGCCTGCAAGGTCACGCAGGGTCAGCGCCTGGTCCCCGCCATCGGCGATGAGACCGGCAGCGCACTCGATGATGCGGGTACGGCGCAGTTGCTTGTTGCGCTGACGGGTTGAAAGATCGGCCATACAAAACATTTGCACATTGTTTAATTTTGTACAAGATTAAAATTATCGGCAATTCACGACCACTCCTGGAGGAACCCAATGTCCATGTCCGTTACCGACGCCGTTATGGCCCGCAAGAGCACGCGTGCCTTTACCGATGAACCGGTGTCTGACGATGTCATTCGAACCGTGCTTGAAAAGGCATTGCGCGCGCCCTCGGGCGGCAATGTGCAGCCCTGGCGCCTCTATGTGCTCAATGGCGATGCCATGACCCGCTTCAGCGCGCTGATGGAGAAGCGCATGGCTGACGACCCGCTCGGCGAGCCCGCGCAATACGAGATTTACCCCAAGGGCCTGAAAGCGCCTTACCGGGACTGGCGGTTCGAGGTCGGTGAAGACATGTATGCGCTTCTTGGCATCGCGCGCGAGGACAAGATGGCGCGGCTGACCTGGCTGCAGAACAACTACCGCTTCTTCGGCGCCCCGGCGGCGGCCTTCTGCTTCATCGATCGCGACATGCTGCCGCCGCAATGGTCGGATCTGGGCATGTACCTGCAGACGGCCATGCTGCTGTTTCAGGAAGCCGGCCTTGCCACCTGTGCGCAGGAAGCCTGGAGCCGATGGCCGGATACAGTGGGCAACTTCGTCGGCGCGCCCGACACCGAAATGCTGTTCTGCGGCCTCGCGATCGGTCACGCCGACACGACGGCCAAGGTCAACGAGCTTGTGAGCAAGCGCGGCTCGGAAGCCGAAGCCATCCAGTTCGTCGCCTGACCTGAGGCGCAGGTCAGGCGTCGGGTGGCGCATCCATGTGGACAGCGAGCCATACTGTTGGCGGCGCTGCGCGCGTGTAGATGACCCTGTGACGGCAATGACGGGGGATCAGCATCCAGTCACCGGGTGACAGGAGATGATCCCCCTGCCCTTCGATGGCGAGGCGCGCTTCGCCGTCAATGACACATACCCATTCGTCATGGACCTGATCGAACCAGCCTGACTCAGGTGCCGTCTGGCCGGTCGAGACAATGCGCTCAACCCGCACGCCGGGCCGGGCAACAAGGTCCTCGAAGCGCTCATTCGGTTCGGGACCGTCAGGGAGTCCCTCAGTGAGACTGCCTGTCAGAAAGGTTACGGGCTGATCCGGGTCAGGCACGGCCGGCGTCTTCGTCGGCTGTTGACCGCACGTGATAGCTGGGCAGCTGGGTGCCTTCCGCATCAAATTCCGGCGCAACGAGGCCTGCCGAGATCACCAGCTTGGCTGCGTCCTCGACGGACATCTCGAGCGTGATCACGTCACTGCGCGGGACGAACAGCAGAAAGCCGCTGGTCGGGTTCGGCGTCGTGGGCAGGAAGACGCTGACCATCTCTTCGTCCGCGCGCGCCTGCACCTCGCCCTTGGCGGCGGTCGTCACGAAGGCGATCGAGTAGACGCCCCGGCGGGGATACTCGATCAGCGCCACTTCGCGGAACGACTGTTGCGACTGGCTCAGCACGGTTTCGAAGATCTGCTTCAGCGCGCTGTAGATATTGCGCACCAACGGCATGCGGCCGACAAGGCGTTCGCCGTAGGCCACCAGCGTGCGCCCGAACAGGTTTGCCGTCAGCGCGCCCAGTATCGTCAGCAGCACGACGGCGATCACCAACCCGAGGCCGGGAATCGTGAAATCGAGATAGCGCTCGGGCCGGTACTGGTCGGGGATCATCGGCGTGAACCAGGCGTCCACGAAATCCACAAACCACGTGACCAGCACCACGGTGATGGTGATCGGCGCGGCGACAACGAGACCGGTCAGGAAGTAGTTGCGCAGCCGCGACAGGATACCCACCCGGGGGCTTGGCTCGATCAGATGCGGCTGGGGGTCGGTCATCGGCTGGGAGGTCCTAAGGCGTAAGCAACAAGTCTACCGGCGCGTGTATGACTGGTCATCCGCGCACCGAGGATTAGAATGACTGGTGAAACAGCTTTGCACCAACAAAAATCAAACAAAACACATGGATGACCCTGCGTCGTTCATTGGAGGAGCCGCCCCATGAAAGTACCTGAAGGGTACCGAATCCGCCTCGAACCGGAGGACGAGTATTGCCACACGCCGGATGACGCCTCGAACTATAATGAGAGCATGTATTTCAACATGTTCGATCCCGACCGCAAGGTCGGCGGCTGGTTCCGTCTCGGCAACCGCCCGAACGAAGGCTGTGCGGAGATGACGAACTGCCTGTACCTGCCCGATGGGCGGGTGGCGTTCATGTATGCGCGGCCAAAGATCGATGACAACAAGGAGCTCAATGCCGGGGGCATGCGCTTCGAGGTCATCGAACCCTTCAAGAAGCTTCGGGTGACATATTCGGGCAAGGTGTGTGTTCTGGAACGGCCCCACGAAATGGCCGACCCCGCCAAAGCATTCAAGACCAACCCCATCGTCGACTGCGAAGTCGTGCTCGACTACGAGGGTGTCTCGCCGATGTTCGGAGGTGAGACCGTCAAGGAGGATGGCTCGTCGCTGGAGATCGATCCGGAGAAGAGCTTCGCCAAGGCGCATTATGAGCAGCACATGGCGGCCTCCGGACATTTCATCGTCGGCGGCGAACGCTTTGACGTGTCCGGCCATGGCCTGCGCGACAAGAGCTGGGGGCCCCGCTACTGGCAGGCCATTCACTGGTATCGCTGGCTGCCGATGAATTTCGGCGCTGACTTCGCGATGATGATCTCCATCGTCACCAACGCTGAAGGTCAGAGCCGGATGGGCGGCATGGTCCTCAAGGACGGCGCCTATGATCTTATCGAACACGCCGAAATTGATAGCGAATGGGATGACAACTGGTACCAGACGTCGCTGCAGGCGCGCATCAAGACGGAAAGCGGCGCCGACTACGAAGTGGATGGTCGGGTGATGTCGCTCATTCCCCTGCGCAACCGGCGCAGGACGCCGGACGGCGAGGAAATGCTGACACGCATCACAGAAGGCATGACCGAGTACACGTGCAACGGCCAGACCGGCTATGGCCTGTCCGAATATCTCGACCAGATTGTCGATGGCAAACCGGTGAGCATTGCATCATGAATGCTGCCGAGAAGATTGCCGCCCAGCACGACATGTCCGTGTCGCTCACCGGCGCCATGCGGCGGGTGATCGCCAATCTGGATCATGTCAACAATCTTCGCCGCCTGTCCGGCGGGGCCAGTCAGGAAACATGGTCGTTCGACGCCATTACCGGGACCCATGCGCATCCCCTCATCCTGCGCCGTGCACCGGGCGGCGCTGTGAACAACAAGCGTGACACCGCCGTGCCGCTGGCGACGGAGGCAGCCCTGATCCAGCTGGCGCAGAAACAGGGTGTCCCCGTACCACCGGTGAAACTGGTCCTGGAGGAAGGCGACGGCCTGGGCGACGGTTTCATCATGGAGCGGATCGAGGGCGAGACGATCGCACGGAAGATCCTCCGCGACGCCGAGTATGCCGATGCGCGACCGAAGCTCGCCCGCCAGTGTGGCGAGATACTGGCCCGCATCCACGCGGTGCCGCACGACACGCTGCCCGAGATTCAGACATCCCCTGCCCGCTCAGAGATCGACAAGTACCGCGACATCTATCTCTCGATGAAGCATCCCCACCCGGTCTTTGAGCTGGCCTTCCGCTACCTCGAAGACAATCTGCCGGCGGATGCGGGCCTCACGCTTGTGCATGGCGATTTCCGGAACGGCAATCTGATGATTGGCAGCGACGGCGTGCGCGCCGTGCTCGACTGGGAACTCGCCCATGTCGGCGATCCCATGGAAGACATGGGCTGGATCTGCGTGAACTCCTGGCGGTTCGGCGAGATCGACAATCCGGTCGGCGGATTTGGCGCGCGCGAGGACATGTTTGCAGGCTACGAGGCCGCCGGCGGCGCGCCGGTTGATCCCGAGCGGGTCAAGTACTGGGAAGTGCTGGGTACGCTCAAATGGGGCATCATGTGCATGATCATGGTGTCGGCCTTTTCGAGCGGCATGGACCGCTCCGTCGAGCGGGCCGCCATCGGGCGCCGCTCCTCCGAAACCGAGATTGACCTTCTCAATCTCCTTACCCCGAGAAGGAGCTGAGCCATGCAGGACCAACCGGCAGCCCATGATCTCGTCACGGCGGTGCGTGAGTTTCTGGAGAAAGTCGCGATGCCGAAGCTGGAAGGCCATGACGCCTTTCACGCCCGGGTCGCGGCCAATGCGCTGGCGATCGTCGAACGCGAGCTGGCAGTTGCGCCCAAGGACAATGCGCAGGAGCTCGACCGGCTGCGGCTGTTGCTGGGCCGCGAGGATGGTGACCTTCACACGCTCAATGAAGCGCTGTGCGACGCCATCAAGGACGGCGGCATGACGCTCGACACGCCGGGCCTTGCCGATCATCTTTGGGCGACGACGCTGACCAAGCTTGCCATCGACCAGCCGCGCTATGCCGCCTACAAACGGGCCATCGAAAACACGGCATCGCTTGATGCCTGAACGCGCACACGCACGGAGACACCTGCCATGATCATGATGTCCGATGACGGGCCGGTGGCCATCATCACCTTCGAGAACCCGCCCATGGGCTACATGAACATGGAGATGGTGAAGGAGCTGGACCGCATCGTCGCCGCCTATGAGCAAGACGACAATGTACGCGCGCTCGTGTTTACCGGCGGACTGCCGAATGTCTTCATCCGGCACTATGACGTCGAGGAGATCGTCGCGGCGGGCGACTTCGTGAAGTCCACGGGGCGCACCGTCGACGACATCGTCACGAGCGCACGGGCCGAGAGCGACATCTCAACCCTGTTCAATCGGGTGGACGCCTGCTCCAAGCCAACCATCGCCGCCATCAACGGCATGTGCATGGGGGGTGGGTTCGAGTTTGCCCTGTGCTGTGATTTCCGTCTTGCCGGACAAGGGGCCTACACGATCGGCCTGCCGGAAACCAATATCGGCATCTTTCCCGGGGCCGGCGGTACCCAGCGCCTTCCACGCGTGATCGGCGAAGCACAGGCCCTCGACATCATCCTGCGCGGGCGCGTGACCGGACCGGAGGAAGCCGCTGAAATCGGTCTGGTGCACCGCTTCGAGACCGGCGACGTGCTGCCGGCAGCAATTGCCCTGGGCAAGGAACTTGCCGAGAAGACACCGCGGTCGATCGCAGCGGCAAAGATGCTGGTCAAGTCGGCGACCCAGAAGCCGCTCTCGGAGGGACTTGCTGACGAACGTGCCGAATTCATGCGGTTGCTGGCTGACGATGATGCCGCCATGGCCAGCATGCGTGACTTTCTCCAGGGTGACGGCGAAATCGCATGAAGCATCTGCTCTTCAGTCTGATTTTCTGCGTCCTTGCCGCTGTCCCGGTCCGCGCGGAAACCCTGTTTCTCGATTTTGACAGCACCCACACGCACATCATGTTCAATGTAATGCATCTGGGTCTGTCGCGGACCTATGGCGAGTTTGAAGCCTTCGAGGGCCGTGTCGTGCTGGATACCGACCGTCCGGAGAGCGTCATTGTAGAGATGACCGTCGATGTCAACAGCCTCGACAGCGGCCTGCCTGCGCGCGATGAAAACCTGATGGGCGGCTCCTGGTTCGACGCGGAGGATCATCCGACGATGACGTTCGCCGCAACGGGCTTCGAGCAGACCAGCGAGAACACGGGCATCCTGACCGGCGATCTGACCCTTCTGGGCGAAACACGGTCACAGACATTCGACGTCGTCTACAACGGGACCGCCACAGACCCCTTTTCATCGCGCAAGACACGCTACGGGTTTTCGGCGACCGGTTCGCTCAAGCGGTCCGAATTCGGCATGGATTTCGGCCTTGGCTTCGTCGCCGACGACATCAACCTCATCATTGAGACAGAACTGCTCGCAACGGACGAATAGTCTCATCGGGCATGTAAGGAGATATACGGCATGTTGCGTTATCTGGCCTGGGGCGCGGCGGGTCTCGTCGCACTGATCGCGGTTGCCGGCACCGGTGCCTATCTGTTTCGCGACCAGCTGACGGCTCTCTATCTTGATCCGGGCGAGCCCTTTGAAGCCTTCACGCCGCCACCTGCGCCCGACTACGAAACTCCCGAGGCGTGGGCCGCGCTGCCGGGCCGCGACGACACGGCAGATCTGAGCCCGGCCGGGATGCCGCCTGCCGTGTCGGACGATGCGGCGCGCATCGACGTCTTTTTCATTCACCCGACGACATTCCTTGAAGGCTCCGGCTGGAACGCGCCGCTCGACCACACCGAGTCCCGGTACATTGTCGAGAATGCGGTGATGGCGCATCAGGCCAGTGCCTACAATCTGGCGGGACGCATCTATGCGCCGCGCTACCGGCAGGCGACGCTCTACTCCTTCCTCGAGCCATGGGACGAGATCGGTGAGTCTCAGGGGGCAAAGGCGCTGGACCTGGCCTATCAGGACGTGGCCCGGGCGTTCGAAACCTATATCCGTATCTACAACAACGGCCGGCCGTTTATTCTGGCGGCGCACAGTCAGGGATCCCTGCATCTGCTGCGGCTCATGCAGGACTACCTGAAGCGGCCGGAACTGCGTGAGCGGCTGGTGGCGGCCTATCCGATCGGCATGTCGGTGCCGGTGCATCTGTTCGACCGGCTCCTCACCCATGTTCCTCCGTGTACGGAGCCCTCGCAGACCGGGTGTCTTGTCAGCTTCAACTCCTTCGGACCGGAGGGAAATCCGGTCGACTGGTTCCAGCAGCAGCGCATCTGGGAAGGCAATGAGCTGGTGCCGGTGGCCGGGCGGCCGATCAATTGCACAAACCCGCTGAGCTGGCAGGCCGGCAACGGCCCGGCCGGTGTCGGCACCAACCGCATGGCACTGCCCTATGCCGAGCCCGTGGGCGATGGTGACCCGGTGGCGGCGCTGGCGGATGTTCAGGAGCTGGACGTGAGCGTCCAGTGCCGCGACGGGATTGCTTATATGGACCGCCTGCCGCCGGATGTGTTCGGTGAACTGGTCTTCGCCAACGACGACTACCACGTCTATGACTACAACCTGTTCTACGGATCGATCCGCGACAACGCGGCGCTTCGCGCTGCAGCATATATTGCCCTTCAATAGGCCAATACGGGTCGCTTTCCATATATGTTGCACTGCATGATAGGCCTGTTGGCCTAACGGTGGAGCAGCGCTAGGCTTTCATTCAAGGAAATGAGTCCGCGCTCAAAAATGACGGACCGTCCGGGGATGGAAGCACCAGTGTTCCAGCCGAAAAATCGGCGGAACCAAGGGGAGGAAGATCATGACAAAACGTATGCCCAGACTCCGTCTGGCGGCAGCGCTGGCCGCGATGGCCAGCATGTTCGGCATTCCGTCGGCCAGTGCCTTTACAGGCATCGAGCCGTTTCTCGGCCAGTGGCTCGGCGAAGGTGTGACGGCCTCAACCGGCGCCATGGAAAATGTTGATTTCCGGGGTACCGATCTCGACGTCCAGATTTATCCGAAAGGCGCCGACGGCTTTATCGTGTCCCAGCGCGAAGTGCTGTGGTCTGCCGGCGAAGAAGTTCAGCATTCCATGACGCTCGTCTTCGATCCGACCGATCAGCCGGGCGTGTTCGAGGGCCAGCAGGACTGCAACCCGGTGTCAGAAGTCGGCTGCGCCTGGGCCCGGATTGCCGGCGACACGCTTACAATCACGATGCTGTCGTTCAAGCGCGCTGATGAAGCCAACTACCGCGTCTACAAGCGCACGCTGACCGACAACGGCCTCGAACTCTCCTACAGCCATATGATTGATGATGCTGTGGCCGAGAGCTTTGAAGGGTTTGCCGTACGGCAGATCAACTAGCGACACATATCAGCCCAAAAACGATAAAGGCCGGGGATCCCTCCCCGGCCTTTCTGTTTGTCGGTATGCGGCCTGTGCTAGGCGCCGTGGGCTCCGATGATGGAGACCGAGCACACGTTCTGCGACGGGGAGCCGCCCAGATTGTGCGTCAGGCCGATCTTCGGATCCGCGAGCTGGCGGGCTTCGGCGCGGCCCTGAAGCTGCAGATACATTTCGTACAGCATCCGCAGGCCGGACGCGCCGATCGGATGACCGAAGCATTTCAGCCCGCCGTCAATCTGGCAGGGTACCTGACCGTCTGCGTCATAGAAGCCGTCCATGACGTCCTTGACCGCGCCGCCTTCCGGCGAGATGAACAGGTCTTCCATGGTCACGAGCTCGGTGACCGAGAAGCAGTCATGCACTTCCATCATCGAGACTTCTTCACGCGGCTTTTCGATGCCGGCCTCTTGATACGCTTTCTTGGCGGCGATGCGCGCCGTGTGGAAGTAAGAGCCATCCCAGGAATTGTGCTGGCTCTCAAGCCCGTTTGATACGGAAAGCTGCAGCGCTTTCACGGTCACGATGTCGTGCTTGCCGAGCGATTTCGCGATCTCCGGCGTGGTTACAACGGCAGCCGCCGCACCGTCCGAGACGCCGCAGCAATCGAACAAGCCAAGCGGCTCGGCGATCATCGGCGCATTCAGCACCTGCTCTTCGGACACTGCCTTCTGCAGATGCGCCTTGCCGTTCTTCGCACCGTTTTCGTGGCTCTTGACGGAGACATGCGCGATCGCACGCTTGAGGTCGTCCTTCGACACGTTGTGCTTGGCGCGATAGGCCGACGCAAGCTGGGCAAAGTTGCCGGGTGCGGAGCCCGTCGGCGACCACTGGGGAATGAGTGTGCCCATATTGCCGACCGGCAGGCCGCCATAACCCGTGTCCTTGAGCTTCTCGACGCCCAGCGCGAGGGCGATATCGCAGGCGCCGGACGCAACGGCGTAGACCGCGCCGCGGAAGGCTTCCGACCCGGAGGCGCAGAAGTTTTCCACGCGGGTGACTGCGATGTTCGGCAGTTTCAGCGCGACGGACAGCGGCGTGCCGCCCTTGCCGGTGCCGATTTCGTCAATGTGGGTGGAGAACCATGCCGCATCCAGCTGCGTTGGTTCAACGCCCGCATCTTCCATCGCCTCCAGATAGGCCTCGACCATCAGGTCTTCCGGGTCAGCGTCCCAGCGCTCGCCAAATTTTGAGCAGCCCATTCCGAGAATGGCGACCTTGTCCTTGATGCCGCTTGCCATCGTCGTTCCTCCTGTTGGCGCAACATGGACGCGCCGGTTTCGGTTCGAGTTTTTGTTCGTAAACAGGATACCCGTTCGAGCACCCAATCTAAAGACGCCAAAATCCGCAGAGAACGCGACGTCAGGCTGTGTCCGTGCCTATGCGCCCAGTTCTTTCAATGCCTTGTCGATGACTTCTGCCAGTTCGTCAGGCCTCGACAAAAACGGCGAATGGTCGGTGTCCATGTCCCAAGTGGGGATGCCACGGGCGTCACACATTTCCTGCTGCAGACCCGGATCGACAGCCTTGTCCTGCAGACAGACGACACCTGCGGCAGGAGTGCCTGCGGCCCGGTTCTCAGGGTCTTCCAGCGCGTCGGTGAGCGGCTGGATGGCCTGCGGAATGAGCCGCCGTCCGGCAGCTTCCTGATCTTCGGGCGCGCAGCAGCCGTAGAACACGACGGCTCCTGCCCCCTTCTCGATCTGAGTATGGGTGCCGCTCGGCGCCAGCTCGACATGATCATTGAGGGGAGTCTCTTCTCCTGCCCCGGCCAGCGCCGCGATGCTGTCACCATGCTGCGGGATGAACGCCGCCACATAGATCAGACCGGCAAGGTTGCTGGAAAACGGAGCCGCCTGCGTAATCACACCACCGCCCATCGAGTGGCCAACCAGCACGACCCGCTCCGCCTGCGCGTTCGCAAGGGAGGCGATGGTGTGGCCATAATCCTCAAGCGTCGTCGTGCTTGGCGCGCCGTCGGCCGTGTCATGTCCCGGAAGGTCCGGCGTCAGCACCCTATGGCCTCGGGCCTCCAGAAGCGGGACGAGACGCTCCCAGCACCAGCCGCCATGCCAGGCCCCATGGACCAGGATCAGCGTTGCCACTGCCTACTCCGCAGCCTGGGCGGTCGCGCCGGCGTCTGCGCTTACTTTCGGCACGGCTTTCCAGAAGTAGCGCGTGAACCCTCGCCGATCGTCTTTTGAATGGATGCGGAATGCGAGATCGACTTCCATGCCGGAGTCGACGGTGCCGGGGATCACGTCCGTGAAGGACATCATGATGCGGCCGCCTTCCTCGAAGGTGATCATGCCGTAGTGGTTCGGCGGCGCTTTGGAGAAGGACAGATAGTCTGCTGACCAGGACAGTATCTTGGCGTTCTTCTCGGCGAACTTGTAAGGCTCCTGCGTGTCGACCGTGTGGTCATTCGGGTTGACCGAGATGCGAGAACGCGGGAACTGGACGGTGCCGGTCTTTGTGCACCTGCCGCCGACAAGCCCCATGATCATGTCTTCATTGCGATAGAGCGTGGTCAACGCGGTCTTGTTGTCCTGCTCTGCGCGCATGCCCTGTTCCCATTCCACCAGACCGTTGAACACGAGCAGCTTCATGTAATTGTCTTCCTTGCGGCCCTGGGCAAGTGCACCGGCGATACCGCGCTTGTCAGCCATGGACGCAATCAGATCAGTCGTTTCGAGAATGAGCGCGTCACAGCCCTGACCGAACTGGAGCACGAGGATCTTCTCGCCCGGCTTTGCGTCCTGAAGCGCATGGACAAGCATGACAAGACCATGGGCGGCGCCCGCCTCGCCGCAAGACAGAGCGAGGTTGTCGCGCACCTTGTCCGGGTCGATGCCGGCTTTCTTGGCCAATGATTGGGGCAGGCGCGGGAATGTGCACGGCATGACGAAGTGGTCAATGTCGCCGGCACTCACACCCGTCTTCTCGAAAACGGCCGCAATCGCCTTCGGGACGATCTTGGAAAAGCCCTCGTCGCGGATCCAGCGTTCTTCCCAGTTGTAGTCGAACTCTTCGCCCTCACCACGGAAATGGTCGACGAAATCGACGGTCTCGGTGTGCGCGCCCACGAATTTCGCTATGAGGTTTTCGGTGCCCACTGTCACTGCCGCACCGGCGTCACCGAAATCCATCTCCTGAGTGCTGGCGGCACGTGTGCGGCGGTGTTCACCCGCGGCAACCAATGCATGACCGGATGTCCCCGCTCCCACTGCATTGAGCGCCTGAATGAGGGCTGTCGTGCCGGCACGCTGGGTCGATGCAATGTCTGCTGACTGGATGCCACTCTCCAAAGTAAGGGCGGCCGCCACGATTCCGGCATTCAGACGGTCGCTGAATGGCATCGTGGTTGATGCAAAGTAAATGGCGTCAATGTGGCTGCGATCATCGTCCTTGCCAAGGCAGTCACGAGACGCCTCCACGGCCATGGTTATGGCGTCTTCGTCCCAGTTTGCCAGGGATCTTTCGCCCTTCGCCTTGCCAACTAAATTTGGCGCCAGCCATTGGTGTGCGGCGGCAACAGACTTACGTTGAAGGCGAAGACGCGGAACATATCCGCCAATCGAGGTGAGCCCGATGTCCTGGGTCATTAACGCGTTCCCCATGTTTTGTGTCGTTGAATTCCGTTTGGCCGGGAGTTTAGGGGGAATGACCGATGTCACACAACACGCTGGGAATGTGGGATGCCGCCGCAGCCGCGGAGGCTTTTTTGCCCGCTGACAACGATCAGAATGACGCTGCGGAAATTGGTCCGGCGTGGCTGCACATGTCGCGCCGGGGCTTCTGGATCGGTGTGGGCATCACCTTTCTTGCCATCGGTGCTGTGGGGGTTTTCCTGCCCCTCATACCGACAACAGGGCCACTGATCGTCGCGGCCTGGGCATTTGCGAAGGGGTCTCCCGCTCTGCACCGCTGGCTCGTATCCAACCGCATTCTCGGCCCATTCATCACGGAGTGGGAAACCTACGGCGTGATCAAGCCACGCGCGAAAATGCTTGCTCTGGGCAGCATGGGCCTTGCTTCGGCGTGGATGGTGTTCGGAGCCGAGATGCCTTGGTTTCTGGCGGCGCTGGGCGTCGCGCTGTGTGCCGTTGGGTCGGCGTATGTCGCAAGCCGTCCGTCATCCCACGAGATCAGCGGTTCCTAAAGCCCGCTCAGCTGTCGAGACGCAGCGGCCCCTGCTCATCTGAGAGGATTTCAACAGCGGCCAGCACCATTTCCCAATGGGCATAACCATCAAGGTCGCCTGAGAATCCCAGTTCAGATACGCGCATCATGGCGATGACCTGCGCATCTTCTCCGTATTGCGCAATCAGCGTCCGCGCAGCGGCGACGGCCTGGGCTTCCTGACTGTTTTCATCCTCAGCTGTCATGCGACGCTACTTAGGGTATCACGAGAGAACGTCCAGCATTGTCAGAGGATTTGGTGGACGTCATAGGCCACGCCTCGCGATGTGAGACGCCCTACCCCGACAGACTGAATCCTGTTCAGCCACGCGTAGCGTTCGTCACCTGTCTCGAACAGCGGACACGTGCGGAAATAGTAGGACGACGGATCAACGGACTCCGCTGTCTCGCGGTTGAAGACGGTCGGCTGCAGATCGGCCGGGATGTCCATGCGCCCGCCATAGGTCACATAGATGATTGCGCCGTCATGGGTCTTGAGACAGGCCCGAACGTCGATCTGCAGACAGCCATCACCAAGGATCAAGGCCCAGTCACCACCGCCCGGCAGTACCTCTCCCTTGAGTGTCTCGCCCTCAATCGTGCCGGTCGTCACATAGGCGATCAGGCGCGCACCAAGCGGCCCGGCACCAACAGGTATCGGTGCTTCTAGTTCAGCGTCCATCGTGAACAGAAATTTGCTGTTGAGCGGTGCGGCCATACCCTGTGTCTCCCTGCAACTTTGGAGACGCAGTCTAGGTGCAGGGGCTGACGCCCGTAAACGCCGATCGCTCGTGGCGTCTAGAGCTTCGTGACGTAACAGTCCTGTCCCTGCGATTTGAGCGTCGAGCACAGGGCAGCCGCCGTTGACCGAACGGCCATGGGGCCGACACGAAGGCGGTAATAGGTTCCCTTGCCGGGCACTTCGGCGCGCTGGATAAGGTACTCACGATCTTGAAGTGCAGAAGAGAAGCGATTGCTTGCGTCACGCCACGCCAGTTCCGCCTCTGCCTCGGTCCGAAAACTCGCAAGCTGAACCGCAAAGCCACTGCCATCCGCAGTGAGTGACGAGCGCGGCTGGACCGATGTGACAGGAGCCGGTGCGCGCGCTGCTTCGCGGTATGCATCTGTCGGAACGCCCGGAAAAGACAAGCCTGCCTTCGGCTGAGGTGCAGTCATTGCCGCCACCTGTGTCTCCTGGGCGGTCTTCAGAGCTGCAGCCGTCAGGACATCAGCGGCGCGCGTCGCATCATCGAGCGTCAGGACGGCATTGCTGCCAGCCGGAAGGATCGTGGTTGTCCAACTTCCCATCATCGGCATCGGCGCCGGCCTTGCAGATGCCACAGTCGGTTGTTCAGCCGGGGCCGGTTCAACGACTGTCGTCGATGCAGGAATTGATGGCGTCGCTGCTGCGGTGGTAGTCCGCTGCGCCTCTTCCAGCGCAGCTGGCATGGCTGGGGCGGCGCGCCTATCCGGCACTGCGGCTGTCGGTGCTGCAGCAATCAGCGGCGGCGATGGCTGTGCCGTCACCCATTGCTGCACTGGCTGTGACGCCGGTTGCGCGGTGGCCTGAGTCTGAGATGTCGCCGCGACAGTCGCGTTCTCTTCTACCTGCGGCGGCGGTGGCAGCATTGAGGTCTCGACGACCTCGACCTCGACTGGCGGTAGATCGGCAAGATCAACCTGGGCGGAAGATGCGGGTGTCACGGCCTGAGGCGCCGCTGCCATCTGGAGTGCCGACGGCGGCTCAGGCAGAGCAGCCAGTGCTGCCTTTGCCGGGCGATAGTCGGGGGCCAGAGACAGTGCCTTTGTGAAATCCTCGCGCGCGCCTTCTGTATTGCCCAGCGCTTCGCGCGCCGTGCCGCGACCGTAGTGCGGCAGATGCGGCAGCGGATTGCCCAGTTCTATGGATTTGTCGTAGTCCGCGATCGCAGCATCAAGCTGGCCCATGCGGCGCAGGACATTTGCGCGATTGTTGTAGGCCGCCGACATGTCGGGCGCGAGGGAAATCGCGATATCAAAATCCTGTTTCGCCTTTTCCTGCTGGCCGATGTTGTCGAGCGCCGTGCCGCGGTTGTAATGGGCACGCGCACGCATATTGTCAGGCAGTTCGTCGAGCCAGAGTGCCGTGGTGTAGTCGGCAGCCGCCTCATTAAAGGCGCCGCGCTTCTGATGGATAATCCCACGGTGGTAGTGCGCTGCCGCCATGATGCGCGGTAGCTGCGCATTTGTCGCGATGATCTCATCGAACAGACCAAGCGCGGTGTCGAGCTGGCCGTTGATCAGCGCCTGGGTCGCCTCATTGGTCTTGCTAAGAAGTGCTTTTTCCGCTTCCGCACGCGCATTTGAGGTGGCCGGTGCAGGTGCCTCCGCTACCGCCTGGCCTACAGCCGGTTGCGCCCAGACAAATCCGGCCATCAGGAGCACGGACGCTCCCAGAAGCAAAGCCCTGCCCGGGCCGCTGAATGTGGTCGTTGTAACCGTCACGAATCGCTCCACCACGTCGCTCCTTCAACCTAGCAGAGGACCCGGCGTGGTTCACCGCCACATAGGTCAACTGGGACCGGGCTCTTGCTCCAACTGGTGGGGCCACCCTAGGAGGGAACCTGTTTCAGGTCGGTACGTAGCAACACATCAGTTTTTGCCAGTTCCTCGGCAAAAATGATGCAAATTCTCATGTAAATGAGTCGGCATTCTCTTCAAATGCACCGAGTGACACGGCTCGGCTACTCCACGGTCACCGACTTTGCCAGATTGCGTGGCTGGTCGACATCCGTGCCCTTATGAACTGCCGTGTGATAGGCGATCAGTTGCAGCGGCACCGCGTAGAGAATTGGTGCGGTGAACGGATCGACATCCGGCATCTGCAGCAGCGCACTTGCTTCATCGCCCGCAAGATCAATGCCCTGTTTGTCGGACAGCAAAATGATCCGGCCGCCACGCGCCATGACTTCCTGCATGTTCGACACGGTTTTCTCGAACAGATGGTCCCACGGTGCGATCACGATCACCGGCAGGGTTTCGTCGATCAGCGCGATGGGTCCGTGCTTGAGCTCGCCCGCCGGATACCCCTCCGCATGGATGTAGGAGATTTCCTTGAGCTTGAGGGCACCTTCGAGTGCGAGCGGGAAACTCACGCCGCGACCGAGATAGAGCACGTCGCGGGCGTTTGAGAGCTCATAGGCCAGCTTCTCAATTTGCGGCTCGAGCCGCAGGACGTCCGACAGGTGTCGCGGCATGGCCATGAGTTCCGCGGTCAGGCGGGCATGTTCGTCATCGTCAATACATCCGCGCCGGTATGCCGTGGCAATGGAGATGACGGCCAGAACCATCAGCTGACAGACAAAGGCCTTTGTCGAGGCGACGCCAATCTCTGGCCCCGCAAGTGTCGGGAAGATGTGGCCGGACTCACGGGCGATCGTGCTTTCGGTGACATTCACGATGCTGGCGATGTGCTGGCCGTTGTCCTTGCAGTAGCGCAGGGCCGCAAGTGTGTCGGCTGTCTCGCCGGATTGACTGATGAACAGGGCCAACCCACCCGGAGTCATCGCGCCTTCGCGGTAGCGGAACTCAGATGCCACATCGACTTCGACCGGCACTTTCGCGAGCCGCTCCAGCCAGTATTTGGCTACAACAGCCGCGTAGTAGGCCGTGCCGCAGGCCACAATGGTGATCTTGGGAATCTCGGCGAGATCGAAGGGCAGATCCGGCAGGCGTGTTGTACCCGTAAAGGGATCGACATAGTGCCCGAGCACGTGGCCGGCGACCTCCGGCTGCTCGTGGATTTCCTTGGCCATGAAGTGACGGTGATTGCCCTTGTCGACAAGGGCGGCGGAGACCGGCACGGTCTGGACCGGCCGGTTCACTTCGCGGCCTTCAGCATTGAATATGGAAGCGGTGTTGTCCGTGATAACGACCCAATCTCCGTCCTCGAGATAGGCAACCCGGTTCGTCATGGGCGCCAATGCAAAAGCATCAGACCCGAGGGACATTTCACCATCGCCATAGCCGACGGCCAGCGGGCTGCCCTGCCGTGCGCCGATCATGAGCTTGTCTTCCCCCTTGAACACCATGGCCAGGGCAAAGGCGCCCTCGAGGCGCTTCAACGTTGCCGCTACCGCGTCCTTGGGCGACAGCCCGGCATCAAGGTGTGACGTAACCAGGTGGGCAATGACTTCAGTATCGGTTTCCGATGCAAAGGTCGCTCCGGAGGCTTCGAGCTCTGCTCTCAGTTCCCTAAAATTCTCGATGATCCCGTTGTGAACGACAGCAACCTTGTCCGTCGCGTGGGGGTGCGCATTGTCCTGTGTCGGCGCTCCATGGGTTGCCCAACGCGTATGGCCGATACCAATTGTGCCTGGCAGCGGCGCGTCGGTCAGCTCGGTAGCAAGCGCGTTGAGCTTGCCGATGGCCCGGCGGCGCTCGACATCTCCGCCGACGATCGTTGCGATCCCCGCGCTGTCATAGCCGCGATACTCAAGGCGCCGCAGGGACTCCAGAATGACTGGGGCTGCGTCGCCCTTTCCGATGACACCGACAATGCCGCACATGGACCTTACGCGCCTTTCTTCTTTGCCGTTTCCTTGCGGACCCGGAACTTAGCCGCCCATCCCGCAACCTCTCGCTGCTGTGCCCGCTCGACGGCCAGAGCATCCGGATTCACGTCCTTGGTGATCACGCCCCCGGAGCCGGTGTAGGCCCCGTCGCCAATCGTCACCGGCGCAACCAATGACGTGTTCGAGCCGATGAACGCGCCTGCGCCCACATCGGTGAAATGCTTGTCATAGCCGTCGTAATTGCAGGTGATCGTCCCAGCCCCGACATTGGCGTGGGCCCCAATCCGGGCATCGCCGATATAGGACAGGTGACTGACCTTGGCGCCTTCTTCGATGCGGGCTTTTTTGACTTCGACAAAGTTCCCGATCTTGGCAGATGGGCCGATCTCCGCTCCAGGACGCAGTCGTACATAGGGACCGACAGTTGCCTCGGCGGACACGGTTGCGCCCTCCAGGTGCGAGAACGCCTTGACGGTTACACCATCCTCAACGGTCACGCCGGGACCGAAAACCACATGTGGTTCGACAATGACGTCGCGGCCAAGCTGTGTATCGTGACTAAAAAAGACCGTATCCGGAGCAATCAGCGTTGCGCCTTCGTCCATGGCCTGCTGACGTAGCCGCTGCTGCAGAAATGCTTCAGCGCGCGCGAGTTCGCGTCTTGAATTGATCCCATGGACTTCATCCTCGGGGGCTTCAGCCCAGGTGCAGGCAAGCCCTCTTTCGCGTGCCACTTTCACCACATCCGGCAGGTAATACTCACCCTGCGCATTGTCGTTGCCGATGGCTTCGAGGAGTTCCCACGCATGATCCGCAGCCAAAACGATTGCGTTGGAATTGCAAAGCGTAACGGCCTTTTCTTCTTGCGAGGCATCCTTGTCTTCGACGATCCGCAAAAGTTGCCCGGTGTCGTCAGTGATCAGACGGCCATACGCGTGATCGCTGTAGCAATGGTAGCCAAGGACCGCCACCGCGGCACCGTCTGCGATGGAATTGCGGAGACTGGACAGCGTTTCCGGCTTGATGAGCGGTACGTCACCATTGAGCACCATCAGGTCGCCCATGAATCCTTCGAGTGCGCTACGCGCGGCAAGCACCGCGTGCGCGGTTCCAAGACGCTCTGCCTGTACTGCAGCAACGGCGCCTGGCACCTCGCCGGCGATCGACTCCATGCCGGGGCCCACAACGATGACCAGCCGGTCAGGCCCAAGGCTCGATGGCGCAGAAGCGGCGTGCTCCACAACGGTCTTGCCCGCGATCCGGTGCAGCACCTTGGGAATGTCGGACCGCATCCGCGTGCCCTTGCCAGCGGCCAGCAGGACCACGGCGAGCGGACGGTGTGTGCCGGCAGATGCGCTCATCAGTCAGTCTCTCCAATCGCCCCGGCGCAAAAGTGTTAACGCCTGCGTCGCTTCGGCGTGCCGGATACGTAGGACACGCGGCATGTGAATCGAAATAAAGTATGATTTCGGAGCGTTACTTTTACGTCTCCAAACCCGCACGAGCCAACGGTGTTTTGCGAGTCAGGTGCCTGCAGACGCCACTGCTGCCGCGCTGCCGGACGCGGCCGCAACCTGCCCCTCAAGCTCGCGACGGACGGCAGCCTCATCGCCATCGCGCGCAAGCGCCACCATGCTGTCGATTGACTGGCGAACCTGCCCCAGGCCCCCGACATCCGGGCGCGCCAGCAGAAGTCCGGGATATCCGGACGGCAGGTGCTCTTCCCGTTTGTCAAACAGGGGTTCTGAAAGCCGTTCGCCTGGTCGGGTTCCGGTTATCTCGATCTCGATATCCTCGTCCGGCTCGAGGCCGGCAAGCCGTATCATCTGCCGCGCCATATCGATGATCTTCACCGGTTCGCCCATGTCCAGCACCAGAATGGATCCGATACTGGCGTCTTCATTCATCTCGCGGGCGCTGGCGAAGAGCACGAGCTGAACCGCCTCGCGAATGGTCATGAAGTAGCGGACCATGTCCGGGTCGGTGACAGTCAGAGGTCCGCCTTTTTCCAGCTGCTTCTGGAACAGAGGTACAACCGAGCCGGCGGAACCCAGGACATTGCCAAACCGCACGGTTACGAAGCGCGTGCCGCCCGGTCGCGAGCGCTGATCGATATCCAGGACCTGGGCATACGCTTCCGCGACACGCTTGCTTGCACCCATCACGCTTACAGGATCTGACGCCTTGTCGGTCGAAATCATCACCATTACGTCGGCGCCACACTTCACGCATGCGTCAGCAACGTTGCGGCTGCCATGGACATTCGTGAGCACGGCTTGAGATGGCTGTGGTTCAAGAAGCGGAACATGCTTGAGCGCTGCAGCATGGAACACGACTTGTGGCGTGGCCTTCGCGAAAATCGCCTCAACCTGACTTGCATTGCGCACATTGCAGAGATGCGCCGTATGCGGAATATTTGGATGCTCGTCTCCAAGCACCCTGTCGATCTCGTAGAGATTGTACTCTGATTGATCGAGCAGTGTGATTTCGGCAGGCTCGAAGCTGGCGATCTGCAAGACAAGCTCGGCTCCGATGGAGCCGCCTGCACCGGTCACAGCAACGCGCTTTCCGGTCAGCAAGTCGCGCATCAGGGTCTGATCAAGCTGTGCCTGGGGCCGGCTTAGGAGATCTTCGACATCCACGGGCTGGACCTGAAGCTCGGTCCCGTCCTCCTTGCGCAGTGCATTCTGTGCAGGGATGCGGTCCAACCGCATGTTCAAGCCCGATGCCTGCCTGAAGAGTTCAGGCCTGCTGACATTGCCATTGTAGTCCGACGTGAGAACAAGCCGTTCCGGGCGGGCGCCCCGTCGTTCGAGTTTGGCCACAATCTCTGCCAGGTTCGACAACGGGCCGTGGACCCGAACTCCCCGGATCGTTGTGCCTATGCGCGACGGATCATCGTCGAGGATGCCGGCGACGCGATACGGAGCGTCAGCGTCGCGCAGCATCTGCCGATGGAATGCCTCGGCCTGATCACCAGCCCCGACAATCAAGACCGGTACGCGCCAATGGGTCCCACGCTCCAGAAGCGTTGCCATACGGCCATCCCTGTAAGCCCGGTACAGAAGCCGCGGGGCGGCAAGCAGAGCGGCAAAGACAAAGATATTGATCAACACCACCGAACGCGGGATGAGCTCGGCGCGGAACAGCAGAAACAGAGCGAGCAAGAAGATCAGGTTGGCAATGACCGACACACGGCCAATGCGCAATGCGTCATCGATCGATGCGTAACGCCATGACCCGCGGTCCAGCCGCGAGCCGGCCATGATGCCCATGGCAACAACAACGAACAGCAGCCAGGCGAGCCCAAGAACCGACAGGTCATGTTCTAAGGCTCCTGATCCCAGGCGCAGAAAGACTGAGGCCGGGAAGGCAAGGGTTGCTGCGAGCAGGTCGTGTGCAGAGATGACGACCCTGCGCAATGCTTTTTCGTTGAATACGGCCATCACTGGTTCCGCGGTACATCCTGGCGGACGCAGACACGCTGTGAGCCTCCGTCCCTTCCATACTGCCAGTACCAGAGACCGCGCAATGCCGCAAAAACTCTATTGAATTGGCGTAAATTCCGACAACACGCGGCAGGTAGCACCGTTGAGGCAACGGTCACACCATCCGGCACAAAAAGTGTCAGATTGGGCCTCTAACGCCCGCCTGCCATGGCCCGTGGGCCGTAGCCGGGTTTGGTGGCAGTGCGTGCTGCGTCCGGGGCTGCCCGGACCACCTTACGCCGGCGCACTGGGCGCGGCGCTGCGCCCTTTGACCCACCGGGTCCCTGAGGCCCTTTGCTCTTCCCTTCGACGGAGGCGACCAGGCTGTTGAGATGGTCCACCAGACGAGCGGCCTCCCTGCGTGACGCCTGAGCGTTCTGCACGGCAGAATTGATGCCATGGATAAGCGACAGCAGAAGAATGGCGCCTACGAAAGCCGCAATTCCAATAAGCCCCTCGACGGGCATACCTTCGAACATATCTGGCAATCCTTCTCACGAGTTCGCCACTTGGCCGTTGCGTCTGGATGGATTTTGGCCTGCAGCGCCGGTCGTCCCCGCAACCAGCGCCACGCTTCCAGAGGCAAACAGCCGTCAATCTCAAGATTCGAGCCTTGTCTGCAGGAACCGGGCCGATCTTGAGTTTCCCCTAAATCCTAACAAAATCTTGCCGCGTGCCAAGAAACCCGGCCAGAACCAATGGGTTTCTTGGTTAATTTTTGGGCGATTCAGAGCGTCGAAACGCAAGAATCGCCTATTTCTTAATCAGCCTGTCTTTATCTCTGGCAAATCTGCGTCCCCGTGACTCCATGACACGAGCGCGTGCCCGCCTGGGGTGCATCCCCGATCATCCTGCACAACCACCCCAGCGGTTTGACGGCTCAACTAACGGCAGGTACGAGCGATAGAGGCTCCAAAGAGGTCGATTCGCGCGACAGATGCGCCGGTCACGCCTTCGGGGTCGGCACTCGCAGGTGTTGGTTTGGAGCCATGATGCGACCGCAGCGGGATTGGGCAGACCAGATGCAGGAGTATTCGGCTTGCCTATTGAGGCGCGTCGCCGCGATTGCCCTTGCTTTCGGAGTGACTGCATGTGCCCAGACTCCTGACGGTCAGCCAGTTACGACCGCAAGCACCGGCACGAATGCTTCAACTGCTGCCGCGAGCCTGCCCCCTTCTGTTCCGGGAGAAGATCTGGAGTCCCGATTGGCTCGCCTTGAATTCGACCTGGCACAGTTGAAGCTCGATTACTCAATCGTGCGGCCGAGTTTTGAGGACTTGGTAAGCCGAGAGAGCAATCTGAACGAAAGACTCTCGGCACTTGAGGGCGCATTGGGCCCGGTAACCGCGTCTGTTCCCCAAGTCGCAGCCCCCCCGCCAAATGCACCGAAGGTTGAGACACAGTCACGGTCACAAGCCACCACTACCACTATCGGGTTGCACCTTGCCTCCTACAGAAACACCGACCGCCTCAAGGATGGATGGGCGGAACTGAAGGCAGCCCATCCTGCCGAACTCACCGGCCTCGAGGCCCGCATTCAGCGAATCGACACCGGTGAAAGTGGTGTATTTCAGCGACTCCTTGCCGGTCCGGTGAACTCCAGGACGGCGGCCTCCGGGCTATGCCGGACCCTGTCCGCCAAGGGCGTTTACTGCAAGTCTGTCACTTTTTCAGGCACCCCCCTGAATTAGCCCGTTCAGCCTGCTTCCCGAGATTGTCCAAACAAGACAAAGCCGTACACATAATCCGTGTACGAACTAAATGCCACAAGCGAAGGACATGACAGTTGTAGTGACCAAATCCTGACCACACACGTCATTGCACATTTTTTGTGCAAATACCGCTTTCAAAAAAGGCATAGCGTGCCCATATAAAAGGCGTCACACTTGTGTGGAATAATCGAAAGTTGGGACTCACCTCCGGGTGAGCGGGTCATATGCCTGTAAAGACGACGCTTGATTTCCTTCGCCTGCAAGGCGATGCGCTTTGGGCTGGCGGCGAATTCACTGCAAAACTTCTTGCCGACCCAGTACTGGACCAAATTGCTCCCCGGGGCGATGGCGCTACGCCGGTCCTAACCCTCCCCGGGTTCTCCGGACCTGAGATGTCGCTGAGGCCGCTCAACCGCTTTCTGAACAGGCGCGGCTTTGTGGCTGACAGTTGGGGTCTGGGCATCAATCGCGGCCCGGAAAGCATGGAATACATCGCAACGCTCGGGACCCTTCTTGGGGACCGGATCAAGGCCATGGCTGACGAAAACGGCAAAGCCGTTTCGCTGATTGGTCAGAGCCTTGGAGGTGTCTATGCCCGTGAACTTGGACGGCTGTTCCCGGAAGACGTCGACCGGGTGATCACGCTCGGCAGCCCGGCCAACCTGCGCGCCGGCAATCACCACCTGATCAACAGCGGAGTGCGCCTGGCCTCGCGTGTCATGATGGGCCGCCCTGTCGAGGAACTACTCAACGAAGCCGAGATTGAAGAGCTCGCCCTGCACGAGCCTCCCGAAGGCGTTCCGCTGATTGCCATCTACAGCCCATATGACGGTGTGGTTCACGAAGAGGCGGCTGTCATTCCCGAGGAGTATCTCAATGTGGCCGGCGAGGCGCCGCGCGAGAACATCGAGATCATCTGCTCGCATATCGGTATGGGTGTGAACCCGCTGGTGCTGCTTGCCGTTGCCGACAGGCTGGTCGAGGACAAGGACGACTGGAAAGCATTCAGTGCCCTTGAGTATGTGCCCACACCGCTTCAGGGCCTGCCCAAGCTGTTCTTCCCCGAGACGGCCCTGATGGCGCAGAGCAGCTACGTCCGCTGAGCAGAAGCCACTTCAGACAACTTCGAATTGACCTTGTCTGCATTGGGTGCCATTGAGCGCAGGGTGCCGGTGCCACCCGGCCATGCACCTAATAGGCGCATGGCGGCAGGCCGCTTTCCACATGGTCAATCGACAGGTCGACAACATCCAACAAGAGTGAGGGCGCATGTCCGGACTTTCGTGGGGCATTCTCGGTACGGGATCAATCGCTCTTGCATTTGCGCGCGCGGTTGCCAGGAGCAAAACAGGCATGTTGGCACGCGTCGGCAGCCGAAAGATGGGTTCTGGCCGCGACTTTGTCGCCAAGCTGCAAGCAGACAAGAACGCCGATGTCGCGGGCGGCGCTTTAGAGTTCGCCCCATCAGGTGACTATGACGCCCTACTCGCCGACCCGGCTGTCGATGCAGTCTACATAGCAACGCCGCATACCAGTCACGCCCAGTGGGCGGTCAGAGCCGCTCAGGCAGGCAAGCATGTCCTCGTGGAAAAGCCAGCTGCCCTCAACCATGCCGACACGATGACCATGGTAGAGGCGGCACGCGACGCTGATGTCTTCTTCATGGAAGCCTTCATGTACCGGCTGGCCCCACAGACGCGTAAGCTTGTCGAGCTGATCGAGACCGGTGAAATAGGCCGGATACGGACCATCGAAGCGAGTTTTGGATTTCATGCGCCGTTCGATGCATCGTCGCGGCTGTTTGCCAATGAGCTTGGCGGTGGCGGGCTGATGGATGTGGGCCTCTACCCGGTATCGATGTCCCGCCTCATTGCCGGAGCAAATGACGGCAAGGTGTTCGCGGATCCGTCAAAGGTGGCCGGGTCTGCCAAGCTCGGAGAGACCGGCGTTGATGAGTGGGCGGCGGCGCTGCTCACATTCGACAATGACGTGATCGCACAGGTGTCCACGGCTGTTTCCGCCTGGCTACCCAACACGGTCAATGTCTTCGGGGAAACAGGCTCGCTTCACATACAAGGGCCCTGGCACGCCGCCGGTGTTGAAGGCGGTACGTCATCCATCGAACTGCGCCGGTTCGGTAAACCACCCCAGACCATCGACGTTGTTCAGGACAAATGGCTGTACGAAATCGAAGCAGACCATGTGGCCGATTGCGTTGCCCAGGGACTGAAGGAGAGCCCGCTTGTTCCCGTAGATGACACTCTGGGGAACATGCGTGCCCTGGATGACTGGCGCTCCTCGGCGCGTTTCCGTTACGCATCCGAATCCACACGCGTTGCATGGCCGACAGTTGACCGGCGTCCGCTTGTCGTGCGCGAAGACGCCAAGATGCAGACAAAAACCATCCCCGGTGTGGCGCGACCGGTGTCTGCTCTGATCATGGGCTGTGACAATCAGACCACCATGCCGCATGCAGCGGTTCAGTTCGACGACTACTACATGCACGGCGGCAATTGCTTTGACACAGCGCATCTCTACGGTGACGGCATCATGGAGCGCCTGCTTGGCGTTTGGATGGAGGACCGCGGTGTCCGCGACGACGTGGTCCTGATCTGCAAGGGTGCGCACACCCCCGACTGCCAGCCGGATGCCGTGCGGCCTCAGCTTGAGGAAAGCCTTGAACGGCTGCGAACAGACCGCGCCGATGTCTATTTCCTGCACCGCGATGACCCGGCCGTCCCCATCGGCGAATGGGTGGACGTACTCAATGACCTAAGGGCCGAGGGCAGGATCAGCGTCTTCGGCGGCTCGAACTGGACCAAGGAACGGATGGCTGAGGCCAATGCCTATGCCAAGCAAAACGGCAAGCAGGGCTTCACAGTTCTGTCCAACAACTTTTCGCTGGCGCGGATGAACAATCCGATCTGGCCCGGTGTCATGACGTGTTCGGATGATGAGTACCGGATCTGGCTGGAAGAGACAGGTACAGCCCTCTTTTCATGGTCATCGCAGGCCCGCGGATTCTTCACCGACCGCGCCGGACCAGACATCAAGTCTGACGCCGATCTGGTCCATGCATTTTACAGCGATGAGAATTTTGAGCGGCGGCGGCGGGCATATGAGCTTGCGGACAAAAAGGGCACGCACCCGATGACCATCGCGTTGGCCTATGTGCTGGCCCAAAAAATGCCGACCTGTGCCCTGATTGGCCCGCGAAGCCTCGCCGAGCTGCGCACATCACTGGCCGTCTTCGATATCGAGCTCAGCGATGATGACGTCGCCTGGCTCGATCTAAGGGACACCTAAGCTGTTGTCGTCTGGTGTTTTTTGACCTGGACGAAGATGAGCCGCATGGGGGCGTAGATCAAAAGTGCGTTCGGGCCGAGCAGGTATGCGAGCACCAGACAGGGAACGACGAGAAGGTGGTGAATGCCGACCTTGCGCGAGTCTTCAAGAATCCACGAAGCCGCGAACAGGTCCCAGGCGATAAAGTGCATCCAACCGGCTAGCATCAGGCCGTCGACGCTGAAGAAGGTCTGGATGCCATTGATTGTTCCAAGGTCTGCACCGTCAGGCACTGTGCCCCAGTACATAACCAGAAGCGTTGCGTAGAACGCAGCCAATCCGAAGGGGATAACCCATCGAGCAACGATGTTGGTGATCCAATGGACTGAAGGGAACAGGATCAGTCCCGCCCAGCCGATCAAGGCGATATTGTTGGCGATCGAGAAACCCGTGTCATACATCGTAGTGCCTGCCTGCCATCAGTCTTTGGGGAGTAGCATCGCTTCCATCGCCGCAATGAACTGTTGGCGATCGCCTGGCGCGGGCATCTGACCAATCAGCATCTGTGCGTCCGCACCTGCCACATTGTGAACAGGCAGATCTTCCGTAGCGCAGGCGAGCATCAGGTCTGCCACCTCTTGTGGGTCTTGTGGCTCCCCGCGACCTGCAATTGTATTGGCGAAGTGGTCACGAAGTTTTTGTGAATAGGCCTGCACATCCGGATCACCGGCCGCCACGCGGCTATCCACGTTCTCGAGGAATGCCGTTGTACTGTAGGCGCCGGGCGCGATCGACTTGACCTGGATGTTGAGCGGTTTCAATTCGACGGCAAGGGCTTCGGTCAGGCCCTCAACGGCAAACTTCGCAGACGAATAGATTGAGTTTCCAGCCAGCCCCATGAGTCCTGCCATGGAGGTGATGTTGATGATCCGACCGGACTTCTGTTTGCGCATATGCGGCAGTACCTCACGCACAACATTCATCACACCAAACACATTCGTCTCGTAAATGTCGCGCACCAGCACATCCGGAGACTGCTCAAACAGAGCATTGCTGCCATAGCCGGCGTTGTTCACTAGCACTTCGATGGAACCGAATTGCGCCAGAGTCGTATCAACCGCCGACTTGATCGATTTCGGCTGAGTGACGTCAAGCTGGATGACTGCAACATGATCGAGGGATTTGAGCTCCGTGTCTTTCTCCGGAGATCGCATGGTCGCGGCCACATTCCATCCGGCGCGCTGGAATGTCTCAACTGCGAGCTTGCCAAAGCCTGTCGAACAGCCCGTGATCAATACTGTTGGCATTTCCATCTCCCATATTAGAATTAGAATTCTATTTCTATATTGACAGCGAATCTCGGTGCGTCAATAAGAATGTGAGTATTCGAGAGGGAGTGACCATTTGGCCCGGAATCGCTGGACCTCCGACCTGCACCGAAAAGTGCAGCTTCGAAGCGAAGACACGCAGACGAAACTTCTGAACGCAGCCGAGACGCTCATTGACCGGAATGGGTCTGATGCCATCAGCGTTACGGACATCGCGTCAAATGCAGGCGTGTCTATTGGCTCGCTTTACCATCAGTTCACGGACAAATCAGGCCTGCTGGATGCGGTCTTCACACGTGTCCTTGATGAAATGGAGACGACTTGCAAAGCAGCAGTTCTCCCGGAACGCTGGCAAGGCGCCTCGGTTCGGGACATTCTTGAGGGAATTGTCAGCTTCTCCATCGAGTCCGCGCCTGGCGGCAACGTGAAGGCAACAAAGCTGATCATCATCTCTAGCGACCAAGACTTCAGATCGCGCTACTTCAACATCTTGCGGGAGCTTTTCGAGGGATTTCAGAAGCTGCTTCTCGAGCGGCGCAATGAGATACACCACCCAAGGCCCAAGGAAGCGATTGGATTTGTGCTCGATCAGATGTCGATGCTCATCCTTGGCAGGCTGGACCCAACATGTCGGGCGTCCTTGCTCGTATCGAGCAAGGATCGTCCGTTCTCGAAAAATACTGTCGCGTCTGCGGAGGCCTACCTGCAGCTCCACTAAAGATGCAAAAGCTTCGGCGCCTTCTACAAATCAGGCGGCGCGAGTCTTGGCAAAGAAGTCTGCTTCTTCGTCAATGAGTGCCTTGAAGCTGTCGCGCGCGTGCATGCGCGTCAGGTAGTCGGCCAGGTCCGGCCAGCGATCAGCATCCGGTTTGTATCCTGCGTGCTGCAGGTTCACGAAATGCGTAGCGACCGACACATCGGCAATCGAGAAATCATCCCCGACAAGAAACTCTTTTCCGGCGAGTTCCTTCGTGAGGTAGTCGAAGATCGCCGGCATCCGCTCGGTCATCGTCTTGTCGGCCGCAGCAGTATCCACGTCCTTGCCCATCAAGGCCGCAAGTGCGACGGGGCGAAATACGCCCATGCCAACTGCATGGGCCAGTTCAGTGTCTGAGTACTCCTCGATCCAGCAGGCGCGGCCACGGTCGAAACTGTCGGACGGATAGACCTGCGGCGTCGGAAAGGCCTGTTCCGCGTAGAGGCAGATGGCGGAGGAATCCGCAATGGTGTTCGGTTCGGGACGGTCTGTGTCACGCAACACCGGGATGCGCTTGAGCGGGCTGATTTCAATGAACCAGTCGGGTGCCGGAAAGATGTTCACATTCTCCAGCGTGTAGTCAGCCGCCTTCTCCGCGAGCACGACACGCACTTTGCGGACAAAGGGAGAAGGACCCATCCCGTAAATGATCAATGCCATTGTCTGCCTCCCGATTTGATGACGTGCTGATCAGCAGATGGGGTCAGTTAACCGGCAAATGCAATCAAAGATTTTGCGACCGCCCCGGTTCACACAGGAGATACCCGGCCAGGCTCGCGCCGGCCTCGGCCACCGCCCAGTCCAATGACGGTGCACTTCCATTTGCAACGTCCCGGGCATAATCGGCCATGATGAAAATGCACATGACCGCAAGCCTTTGCATCCGCGTCCGCAGTGTTTGTTGCGGAAGCTGCGTGATGGCCGCCCGCAGGCGTTCCTGTACGGCTCGCACCCCGTCCGGCGCGAGGTCTTCCATGAGGCGGTCGACGTCAAATCGCGGGTCAGCGGCGATCTGCATCAGGAACATGGCGTATAGCCGCCCGCCCTCATCCTGGCAGGCCTCCAGCATCGGGGCGACGCTGGCTTCCATCAGGCTGGCGATATCATCAGCGGTGCCAGCCGCGTCCAGTTCGGCGATCAACTGCAGACGCTTGCTGTCGATATCGCTAATCCGGTCAGCGAACACGGCCCGGATCAGCGCTTCCTTGCTGCCGAAATGGTAATGCAGGGCCGATTCATTGCGCGCCCCTGCCGCGCGGGTGATGTCACGGACTGACACAGCACCAAGGCCGTTTTCCGCAAAAAGCCGCTCAGCAGCGCGGATAAGTCGGGTTTTTGTACTCGGTTTGGCCACTTTGTCGCGAGCCTTGGCTTTCGGTGCTGAGGTCATGACTCAAAAATAATGGAAGACATTAGGTGATACAAGGCGCATACTGTTCGCCATGTGGGGACTTAACATACCAGCCACGCGCTTTGGTGCATGGCTTGTAGCGCTCATTGTCGCGGCTCTTGCCGTGGCAGGCGGCAGCCCGGCACAGGCGTGCACAACCTGTACAAGCATGTATACGGATTTCACGCTGATGGGCGAGGTCGTCTATCAGGTCGAGCGGCTGCATACTTACCTCATGAATTCCCTGGCCGGCGCAGAACGGGCCGCACAGGCCGGCGAGTTCACCCAAGCGGCACTGGTTCCGATCGGACTGGGATTTTCCTACGGCGCTCTGCATGCGCTGGGGCCGGGCCACGGCAAGCTGGTCGTTGCGGGATACTTTGCCGGCAGAACCGCGCCGCTGCGTGACGCCTTCCGCATGGCAGGTGAAATCGCCGTGCTGCATGTCGGATCGGCATTCCTCATAGCCGTGTTTGCGGCAATCCTGCTGGGTGGCGTTATTGATGCAGCCGGCCCGGCATTCGTCGCCGTCAAGCTCTTCAGCTACGGGCTGATCGCCCTTGCCGGCGTTGCCATGATCTACAGGGCGGCGGCCGTTGAACTGGTGCAGCATGGTATTGCCCTGCCCTGGCCGGCCGGCGTGCCTTCTGCCGGATGCTCCTGTGCGCATCACGGCCACTCACACGACCACGCGCATCATGACGACGCCCCCACGGGAGAGCGTCGGCTGTTGTCACTTGCGGTCGGTGCCGTCCCGTGTACAGGCGCGCTCATTGCCGTGCTGTTCGCACTGGCAAGCGGAGCATGGCTGCTGGGACTGCTCGCCGTTGCTGCCATTTCAGTCGGCATGGGTCTGACGCTGGCCGCCGTTGGGATATTTGCGATCACGACGCGCGATTCAATCTCACCCGGGTCTCAACAGACACTGAACGCTGTAGGTGCCGCTGGCGGCATTCTGGTTCTTCTCGTCGGCGCCACACTCTTCATGGGAACAGCCGCCCTACTCTAGGGCCAACAACAATCACAACGGGACTGCACTTAGGGGCAGCCGCACCATCGGGGGATGGACAATGAGGAAACTGCTTGTCGCGCTGATCATCATCGCCGCCGGGCTTACGGCTGGGTATTACTACCTTGCCAACCTGGCCGGCGACACAATGCATGCCGGGGATCCCGAGGGCAGCGTGACCCCACCCGAGGTCGTGGCCGCCAAGATAGCGGCGCAGGAAGCTGCTGCAGATGCGTTGGATGTCAAAGAGCCAAAGCAGATCCTCTTCGGCGACCTGCATGTTCATACAACTTTCTCGACAGACGCGTTCCTATGGGCCCTGCCGATGAACTCCGGCCCCGGCGCCCACCCTGTCGCCGATGCGTGCGACTTCGCCCGGCACTGCTCGGCAATCGACTTCTGGTCGATCACCGACCACGCGGAGGCGTCGACGCCACGACGCTGGAAGGAAGCGAAGGAAACCATTCGCCAGTGCAACGCGGTTGCCGGCAACCCCGATGACCCCGATATGGTTTCATTTGTCGGTTTCGAGTGGACTCAGGTCGGCCAGGTTCCCGACGAGCACTACGGCCACAAGAATGTGATCTTCCGTGGTACCGATGATGACGAAGTCTCGCCGCGGGCAATTGCCGCCGGCGGCCTGGCGACGGCCGCACTGCGCGGCGGCATCGGCAACCTTCCCGTCGCAACAGCACTTGTAGACTGGGAGAACCGGCAGCCCTATCTCAACTTCCGTGAATTCATGCGCGAGATACGAGCGGTCCCGACCTGCGAAGCGGGAGTGCCGTCGAACGAGTTGAGCCCGGCCTGTTATGAATCAGCCGACACGCCGGCTGACCTGGCGCGCAAACTGTTTGACGAGCTCCAGCTTGACCCGCTGATCATCCCGCATGGCACTGCATGGGGTTTCTATACGCCGACCGGCACGACCCTGGACAAGCAGTTAAGGCCCGAGATGCGTCCTGAAAACCAGGAGCTTGTGGAAGTCATGTCCGGGCACGGCAACTCTGAAGAATACCGTCCTTGGCGTGCGGCAACGATTGATGCCGAAGGGAACATCGCCTGCCCGGCCCCCAGCCACAACTACATCCCCAGTTGCTGGCGTGGTGGTGAGATCATTCGTGCGCGCTGCGAAGCGGCGGGTGAAGACGCCGCAACCTGCGATACCAGGGCGGAGGAGGCCCGACATAATTTTGCGCAACTTTCCGTGGCCGGTCATCTGACCATCGAGGGGGAAGACATGACCGAGTATCTTGATGCCGGTCAGTGCCGTGATTGCTTCCTGCCACCGTTCAATCATCGTCCGGGCACTTCCGTGCAGTATGGGCTTGCGGTCACGAACTTTGACGACCCGGAAAATCCGCGCCGGTTCAACTGGGGCTTCATTGCCTCCAGCGACACCCACAGGGCGCGTCCGGGCACGGGCTACAAGGCAGTTGACCGTGAGTACCAGTCTGACGCACGCGGACCGCGCAGCCAGGCCTGGCTCGACCGTCAGAACGGGCGCAAGGGTGACCCACTTCCCTACTCACTGCCACTGACACGGGACGACATCGCCGACATTCCAGGCTTTCAGGTCACCGAATTCGAGCGTCAGGGCTCGTTCTGGACTGCCGGCGGCCTTGCCGCTGTCCATAGTGAGGGCCGCGACCGCGACGCGATTTTTGATGCGTTGAAACGCAAGGAAACCTACGGCACCTCGGGCCCGCGTATCCTCCTTTGGTTCGACATGATCGAACCAGCGGCAGACATTGAAGCGGGTGAAATGGAGATGGCGGAAGACGCCGAGGCGCCTCCTGTCGCTCCGGATGCTGAGCCCACGATCGTAGCCTCCATGGGCGCGACCGTGGAAAGTGATGCGAACCCCACCTTCCGGGTGAAAGCAGTCGGCGCCTTCAAGCAGAAACCCGGTTGCCCTGAACATGCCGCTGCCGCGCTGCCGGAAGACCGGTTGGAGATGCTGTGCCGCGGCGAGTGTTACAACCCGACCGACACACGGCACATCATCGACCGGATCGAGATAATCCGCATCCGGCCCCAGGTGGACGGGACTGAGGATGTCGGTGACCTCGTCGATGATGCCTTCCTTACGCACCAGTGTCTGCCGGATGAAGCGGGCTGTTCGTTCATATTCACGGACCCGGAGTATGAAGCCCTGGGCCGCGACACCCTCTACTACGCACGCGCCGTTCAGCAGGAGTCGCCCGCCATAAACGGCGCCAACCTGCGCTGCGAGTATGATGCGGATGGCAACTGCATAGAGGTCAATCCGTGCTATGCCGACTTCCGTACGGATCCGGAAGATGCCTGTCTCGCAGACGTCGGCCATCGGGCTTGGTCGTCGCCGATCTATGTGAATCACAGCAGCAACTCCGGCTGAGCGAAGGGCATTTGGTGTGAGTGACAGCCTTCGGACGCGTATCGCGGGGCTGGCAGTGGCGATTGGCCTCGCGCTGGGCCTTTGGGGTGCTCTGGCGCAGGACCCCTTCGCTGACTGGGGCGGCGCAGATGGCATCGCAGTGACTGTGAATGATGCCGTCATCACGACGGATGATCTGACGCTGGCGATCGAAGCCGTTGCCTCGGACAAACGCAATGAGATGACGCAGGCGGATCGGGACCGCATCCTGAGCCGGCTGATTGATGAAGAGCTATTGATCCAGCGCGGCATTGAAGTCGGCCTTGTGGATAGTGACAACACCGTCCGCAAGGCCATCGTCAATGCGATGATCAACTCTATTCTCGCCGACGCCAGCCTTGCAGAACCCTCAGAATCCGACCTGCGGTCTCTCTATGCAGAGAGCCCCGCGCTCTTCTCCGGCGCCGGGCGCTACCAGGTCGAGCAGATATTCATCAGATCCGGCGAGCTCCAAAGCGAGCGACTGCAACAGGTCAGCGATGCGTTGGCGGCGGGCCTTGGTTTTACCGTGGTGAATGCCAGCTTCAGTGATCCGGTGACCATTGCTGTTCCGGAGGTTGCGCTTCCCGCAAGCAAGCTGCGCGAGTACACAGGCCCCTCGGCATTGCAGGCGATCATGGGACTCTCTCGCGGTGAGCACACCGGTCCCATCCCTGTGCCGGGCGGCAAGGCCTACTTTCTCCTCGTTGATCTTGTCCCGGGAACGCCACGTCCCTTCGAGCAAGTCAGAGGCCTTGTCGCTGCGGAATACACGCGGCGGCGCGATGACGCAGCGCTGCGCAGCTATCTCGACTGGCTCTGGTCCCGCGGCGAGATCGCAACCACGGAGGGCTATACAGCGGCGCCTGACGTTTACCCGGACACGGATTCATGATCATCCGCGCCATTTTCGCGGCATGGGCGATCTGGGGTCTGTTCCTCATCCCGTTCGCCGGGGAGACTGCTGCGCATACACGTAGCCAATCCATGTCCGCCCTTTCTGTCGACGGGGACATCGTGACGGTCAATTTCAGGGTGACGGCGCGTGAAGTGACGCGCCTGGGCGTACTGGACCCTCAGGCCGAGACGCTCCCTGCACTCCTCGCCACGCACCTTGCGCGATCATTGATCATTGAGCAGGAAGGTAGCATCTGCGCCCTACTCGACGCGCCACAACCGCGTGCAGCGACGAATGCCGAGTTGAGATTTGAATTGCGCTATCGGTGCGCCCAACCGGCTGCGTCCGAGACGATCACTTTTACCAACAACGCCTTCTTCCCTATTGCCAGTCGCCATATTCACTTCGCACGCGCGCGGGCAAGCGACGGCAGTTTTGACGAACGTCTGATCACCGCCACCAACCGGAGTTCGGCATTCGACTTTTCGGGTGGAGGGCGTTCGGCACCCATCGTGGAACCGGCATCAACAACCCTGTGGCGCTATGTTGTCCTCGGTGCGGAGCACATCTGGATAGGCATTGATCACCTGGCGTTTCTGATTGGCCTCCTGCTTCTGTGTCAGCGCCTGCGTGATGTGGTGTTTGTCGTCACCGGGTTCACGATTGGTCACAGCATCACTCTCAGCCTGACAGTGCTTGGGCTGGCCGTGCCCGACCCGCCGGTCGTCGAAGCCCTTATCGCCTTCACCATCGTTATCATCGCAGTAGAAGCAGTGGTTACCCCCAAAGGATTGCCGCCCATTGCTCTTGGCGGAGCAGTTGCGGCAACAGGTGCGTTGGCGCTGCTGTCTGTCCTGATAGGGGGTGCGATTCCACTCCTGGGATGGGTGGGGCTGGCCCTGCTGGTCGGCGGCTATGGCTACCTGACGCGCGACACGGATCGCGCACGGCGCTTGCTGCCAATGCTGACGCTGGTCTTCGGACTGATCCACGGCTTTGGATTTGCCGGTGTCCTACTCGAGCTCGGTCTGCCAACGGACCGGCTCGCGCTTGCGCTGTTCGGGTTCAATGTTGGAGTCGAGATCGGCCAGGTCATCTTTGTAGCAGCGGCATGGATGCTCGTACTGCTCATAGGCCCCCGTCTGCCGAAAATAACTCGAGCAGGTTTCCAGACGACAACTGCCGGCGTGCTGTGCATCGCCGGCAGCTACTGGTTTGCCCTGAGAGCGTTCGGCTAGCTCGCGGCCAAACAGCCCGTCAGTGCGCCTGCGAGGTTCCGCATCAGCTGTGCATACATGTCGGCCCCCGGCTCGATTTCCGCGCCGACCGGATCAAGGATACCGGAGCGTGTCTGTGTTCCTTCGGTAATCACCTCAAGAATGCGTGGCTCGAACTGCGGTTCCGCAAACACGCAGGCCACACTGTGGGTCGCCAAACGCTCCTGGATCGCGCGGACGCGCGCAGCCCCGGGCGCAACTTCGGGTGACACGGTGACCGAACCGACACCGTTCAGGCCATAGCGCTTTTCCGCATACTGATAGGCGTCATGGAATACGAGGAAGGGGACGTCCTGAACAGCAGCCAGGCTCTCGGCAATTTCTGCATCAAGAGCTTCAAGTGCGGCTTTCTGTTCTGCGTGGTTTGCCAAGTAGCGCTCTGCGTTGGCCGGGTCCTTCTCTGACAGGGCTTCGGCAATGGCCGCGCTCAGGGCCGTTGCGTTGGTCGGGTCAAGCCACACATGTCCGTCTGCGCCTGAATGATCATGATCATCATGCGCATGCACATCTTTCTTTTCATGTTCATGATGGTCATGCCCGTGGTCATCATGGCCATGATCGTCATGTGCATGATGGTCGTGACCGTGATCGCCGTGTGCGTCTTTCTTCTCATGTCCATGATCATCATGGCCATGATCGTGATGAGCTTCTTCCTCATGTCCGTGGTCATCATGACCATGATTTTCATGAGATGCATCTTCATGTCCATGATCGTCGTGGTCACCATGGCCGTGACTGTGGTCATGGCGCTCCCACAGGCCGCCCTCCCGGAAATCCAGGAGCGTGATTCCGTCCACATCTTCCATCGTCACGTGCTCGGCATTCGGGGCAAGGTCGTCGAGTTTGCCGTCCAGAAACGTCTCGATCTGTGGCCCGACCCAGACCACCAGATCAGACTCCTGAAGCGCCTGCGCATCTGACGGTTTGAGGCTGAAAGTGTGCGGTGATGCTCCACCGGGGATGAGCAGATGCGGAGTGGCCACGCCTGCCATTACGCCGCTTGCAATTGAATGAACGGCGGGAATCGTCGCAACAACATCCACCTCTGCCTTGGCAGCGCTTCCCACCGAGGTGGTCGCGGCAAAAAGGGCGGCAGCAGCGGTAGCCAATCGTCCATGGCGTGACATGACACTCAGTTCCTTCGGAATGTATACTGAACAGGCTGAAGTGTTATACTATCACAGAAATCATCTCCGCAAGACAGATCGAAGGCCGTCACTCCATGCCGCAAGCGCAATTTCCGGGCACGGGTCACGATCACGACGTGTGCCGCAACCAAGCCCTGACCCAGGCTGAGGAGATTCTGGCCAGGACCGGCGGACGGCTCACCCGTGATCGCAAGGCCGTGCTTGACGCGCTTCTGGACAGTCACCAGGCACAGGGCGCGTATGAGCTGATGGACCGCATTGACTGGCATGGGCGCCGGCCTGCACCTGCGGTCATCTATCGGGCGCTCGACTTTCTGGTGTCGCACGGGCTGGCACACAAGATCGAGAGTCTCAATGCGTTCATGGCGTGCCCGCAGGCGGGAAGCCCACATAAGCCCATGATCATGATTTGCACGAGCTGTTCCCAGGTCGCGGAATTCGAAGCACCGGCGATCGGCCGCGCAATCACGAGGTCAGCCAAAGAGAGCGGATTTATCGCTCACTCCACAACGGTCGAGGTGTCAGGTCTGTGTGAAACCTGTGCCCGCGAGCAGACGTCATGATCTCGGCTCCCTGGGAATTGCTCAGCGCCAACGGACTAAAAGTAGAGATCGGCGGGCACACCCTGCTCCATGATGTCGATCTGACCGTTGGCGAAGGCGAAATCGTCACGCTGATCGGTCCGAATGGCGGCGGCAAGACGACACTCGTGCGCGCACTACTGGGCATCCAACAATTGACAGCCGGAACGATCCACCGGAAGCCGGGCCTGTCGATCGGCTATGTGCCGCAGCATCTTGAACTGAACCCCATGATGCCCGTGACGGTTTCCCGCCTTATGACCTCCACCCGCCGCCATACGCCGGACGCCATCATCCATGCACTCGACGAAACCGGGGTGGCCCACCTCAATGACGCGTCCGTACACACCCTTTCTGGCGGTGAGTACCGGCGTGTGCTTCTTGCGCGGGCACTGCTCCAGAACCCTGAACTCCTGGTCCTGGACGAGCCGGTAGCAGGTGTTGATCACGCCGGTGAAGTGGCGCTCTACGACCTCATACAGAGCCTGCGAACTGACCGGGGATGCGGCATCCTTATGGTGTCGCATGACCTGCATGTGGTGATGGCGGCAACTGATCGCGTCATCTGCCTCAACAGGCATGTGTGCTGCACCGGCAAGCCACAGGAGGTATCGCAGCATTCGGAGTATGTGCGCCTGTTCGGACCGAGGGCCGCTGAGTCGCTAGCTGTCTATGAGCACCAGCATGACCATGCCCACGACCTGAGCGGAGGTGTGGAGCGGCCCAACGCCCACAAGCCCGATCAGGCACGACAGGGCACACGGCATGCTGGATGATTTCTTCGTCCGCGCCATCCTTGCTGCCGCCGGGGTTGCGCTCATGGCGGCTCCACTCGGCTGCTTTGTTGTCTGGCGCCGCATGGCCTATTTCGGTGACACAACTGCCCACGCTGCCCTGCTTGGTATCGGCCTTGGTCTCACACTGGGCATTGACCTGACCATTGGCGTTGCCGCCGTCACGATCTCGGTAGCGCTCCTGCTTCTTGCCATGGAAAAACAGACCGGGTTCGCGCCCGACACTCTGCTCGGTATTCTTGCGCACTCATCCCTTGCGCTGGGTGTAATCGTGCTGGCCCTGAGTCCGTCGGTGCGCGTCGATCTGACGGCTTATCTGTTTGGTGATGTGCTGGCGGTCGCCGTCAGTGACCTTGCGATGATCTTCGGGCTGGCCGTCATTGTTCTTTCGATCCTGTCCGTCACTTGGCGAAAGCTGGTGGCAACCACAATGGACGCCGAGCTTGCGGCAGCTGAAGGTATTGATCCGGCGCGCTATCGGTTGCTGCTGGTCATCCTGCTGGCAATCGTGATTGCCGTTGCCATGAAGATCGTCGGCGTCCTTCTCGTCACTGCCCTCTTGATCATTCCCGCGGCGGCAGCGCGCCGGTTCGCGCGATCACCGGAACAGATGGCCATCATTGCCGGAATAGCGGCCTTCACGGCCGCTATTGCCGGCCTGTTTCTGTCGCTCTACCTCGATACCCCGTCCGGTCCCTCAATTGTCATCGCCGCTGCCATCCTGTTCGTTCTGAGCCTGCTGCCGTTCGGCCTCAAACGCGGCTAGGCTTGTCGCAGGCATCGCCGAGAGATTCGCGATGCAGGGCAGGATTGGCAGACCGAGGGGACCGGCACCATGAGTGACACAACTCAGCGCCGCAGTGTGTTGACGCGTTTTCTGGATGGCGTGGAGCGTGTCGGCAACGCCCTGCCTGATCCCGTCACTCTTTTTGCCCTGATGATCGTGCTGGTGATCATCGCCTCAGTGGTCGCCTCAGCAGCAGGTGTTGCCGTACCCCATCCCGGCACCGGCGATGTTGTGCAGGCGCAAAGCCTGCTCGCAGCCGACCAGATCCAACGGCTTCTCGTTGAAATGCCGACGACATTCACCAGCTTCGCGCCGCTCGGTTATGTGCTGTTGGTGATGCTCGGCGTCGGCGTCGCTGAGCGGACCGGCTTTCTTACGGTCGCGCTTCGCTCGCTTGTTTCCGGCGCGCCACCACAATTGATCACAGCGGCGCTGGTGTTTGCCGGTATCATGTCGTCGCTGGCTGCCGATGCGGGCTATGTCGTTCTCATCCCCCTCGGCGCCGCCATCTTCATGGGTGCCGGGCGCCATCCTGTAGCCGGTCTGGCTGCGGGGTTTGCCGGAGTTGCAGGCGGCTTCAGTTCTAACCTCATCCTGACCCCGCTTGATCCGTTGCTCGCCGGCATAACCCAGGAAGCTGCGCAGCTTGTAGCGCCCAACTATGTGGTGGATGTCACGGCCAACTACTACCTCATGGTCGCCCTTGTCCCGGTGTTTGTTCTGGCGGGCACCTGGGTCACGGAGCGCATCGTCGAACCACGTCTGCCGAAATGGGAGCCGTCGCAGTCCCCGCTTGCCGAACGGCTGGATCAGGACCCGGACCGGGTCACGGAAGTCGAGCGGCGCGGCATGCAGGCGGCTTTGATTGCGGTTCTGGTGCTGGCTGCCGGCGTGGCCGCGCTTGCCTGGGCGCCGGGATATCCGTTGCGCGGGGACGATGGCAGTTTCCTGCCGCTCATGCGTGCCCTGGTTTCCTTGATGTTCGTCGCGTTCCTTGTTGCAGGTGTGACATACGGTGTTGCCACGCGGATCATCACGTCGGACCGGGACGTGGTGCGGATGATGGCGGACGCGATGTCGGATCTCGGTGTGTACATCGTGCTGGCCTTCATCGCGGCTCACTTCATCGCGATGTTCAACTGGTCAAATCTCGGGATCATTTCAGCAGTGGTCGGGGCTGAGGCCTTGCGGTCCATCGGCTTCGACGGATCACCGTTGCTCGTCGCCCTGATACTACTGGCAGCCACGATCAATCTGCTCGTCGGCAGTGCCTCCGCCAAATGGGCGTTTCTGGCGCCGATCTTTGTTCCCATGCTGATGCTGTTGGGCCTGTCACCAGAAGCGACACAGGCGGCCTATCGCATCGGCGACAGCTCAACCAACATGATCACGCCCCTCCTGCCCTACTTCCCGCTGATCCTGATTGTCGGCAAGCGCTACGATCCGGAGTTCGGCATCGGCACGCTTGTGGCCACGATGCTGCCTTTCGCCGTCGCATTCGGCATTGCATCTACCGCCTTCTTTGTCGGCTGGATGATGCTGGGGCTCCCGTTGGGGCCCGGTGTGTCGGGAACCCTCTAGGCTCGGCCGAACTCCCCACGTCAAAAAGTGTTTTGCGTATTGGTGATACGCGTTACTGTTCCCCCAAATGAACGGAGCGAAGTCCGCAAGTCGGCTTCGCCAGATACCCAGGGAGAAACGGTATGGCGGAACAGGCATTCAAGCTGCTGATCGGCGGCGAACTTGTGGACGGCGACAGCACGATGGACGTGGTCAACCCGGCCACCGAAGACACGATCGTGAGCGCACCGCGAGCATCGGAAGATCAGCTCAACAAGGCAGTTGCGGCCGCGAAGGCAGCATTTCCAGCATGGTCACAGACGGACATCGACCAGCGCCGCACGATCATCAACGCCATTGCGAATGCCATTGAGGCCGAAGCCGAAGACTTTGCGCGCCTACTTACCCAGGAGCAGGGCAAGCCCTTGCAGGACGCGACAGGTGAGGTTCTCGGTACCGTCGCTTTCATGCGCTATTTCGCGACGCTTGAACTGCCGGTGAAGGTCCTGGATGACAGCGACGGCCGCCGGGTCGAAGCGCACCGCAAGCCGTTGGGCGTGATCGGCGCCATCGTGCCGTGGAACTTCCCGATGATCCTGATGGCCTTCAAGCTGCCGCCGGCACTACTGGCCGGGAACACGGTGGTCCTGAAGCCGGCACCCACCACACCGCTGACGACGCTGAAGCTCGCGGGCCTTCTCAAGGACATCGTTCCAGCCGGCGTGGTCAATGTCATCACCGATGCCAATGATCTGGGTGCACCCCTGACGGCGCACCCGGACATCCGCAAGGTGTCGTTCACTGGATCAACAGCCACAGGCGCCAAGGTGATGGCAGGCGCGGCCAGCCTGCTGAAGCGCGTGACGTTGGAGCTTGGCGGCAATGATGCCGGTATTGTCCTGGACGACATCAACCCCAAGGAAACCGCACCCCAGCTGTTCCAATCCGCTTTCCAGAATTCAGGCCAGGTCTGCATTGCGATGAAGCGGCTCTATGTCCACGAAAGCATCTATGACGAGATGTGCGAAGAGCTTGCCCGTCTTGCCGAAGAAGCCATCATCGGCGACGGCCTCGAACAGGGTACGCAGCTTGGGCCGCTCCAGAACAAGATGCAGTATGACAAGGTCAAGGATCTGATCGAGGATGCGCGCGGCAGCGGCAATGTCATTGCCGGCGGCACGACGCCGGACCGCAAGGGCTATTTCATTCGCCCGACGATCGTTCGCGATATCTCCGACGGCACACGACTGGTAGACGAAGAACAGTTCGGTCCAGTGCTTCCGGTGATCAAGTATTCCGACCCGTCTGATGCTGTCGAGCGGGCTAATGCCTCTCCCTATGGGCTGGGCGGATCTATCTGGTCGAAGGACTCGGACAAGGCCTATGAGCTGGCAGACAAGATGGATGCCGGTACGGTCTGGGTGAACAAGCACGCTGAGCTTGATCCCATGATTCCGTTCGGTGGTTCGAAAATGTCGGGCGTCGGCGCTGAGCTTGGCGCGGACGGCCTTGAGGAATTCACTCAGCTCAAGATCATCAACATGGCGCGCTAGAGCATCAGGTGCTTTCTTGCTTCAGAAGACAAAAAGGCCGCTGCCTCCTGCAGTGGCCTTTTTTGCTGTGTGAGCAAGAGCTACATGAGCAACATGCCGCTCGCGGGCTGGGTCGCGCTGGCATAGGCGAAAAGTGACCCGATGAATGTCAGTACGACACCGCCGATCAGGGCAAGGCTGTATGTGGCGATCTCGACACGCGTATCGTCGAGACGCGTGAGAGCCCATGCGCCATCCCGCATCCCAACGGCTGCCATGGCAATAAGCGCGACGGCCAGGGCCGTTCCGACGGACATCGCGAAGACGGCGGCGATACCTGCAAGGCTCATTCCCAGGACCTGCGCGAATACCAGAACCAGGATGGCACCCGAGCAGGGACGGATGCCAATAGACAGGACAATCCCTGCCATCTCCCGAACTGACGCGGCCTGCATGGCCTGCTGAGGGGTCGGCATGTGGGAGTGGCCACAAGCTTCACCATGCCCGTGGTCGTGGCTATGGCCATGATGATGATCATGTTCGGCATGGTCATGAGAATGGTGGTGATGAACGAGTCTGCCCCCTGGCAGGCTGATGCCAAATCGCGGGGCCAACGCGTGGGCTGAGCGCCATATGAGCCAAAGACCGACAAAAGCGACAAGCGCAAAACTGGCGGCTTCGAGCCATTGGACCATGGTGCCGGTCGACCGCAATGCGAGACCGAACACTGCTACAACGCCGAATACCACTACTACAGCCGTCACGCCCTGCATGAAGGACGATGCCGCGGCGAGCAGGAGACTGCGTTTCAGTGCTGTCGGCTGAGTGACCAGGTAGGTCGACAGAACAGCCTTGCCATGGCCCGGACCGGCTGCGTGGAACAGACCGTAGAGGAATGAAAGGCTTATCAGGGCCCAGGTGGCGGTCACCGACCCTTCTTCCTTCAGAGTCCGGATCGCGCCGGCAAGTGCGCGATGGAGGCGCTGCTGTTCCTGTTGGATGTAAAGAACAGTGCGAGCGAAGAAGGACGGTTCCTCGCTCGCCGTTTCCGTCAACGGACGCGGCACCTCGTCTGCCGTTTTATGTTGTTCGATGCCAAGCTGCGCGGTCGCAGGTGATACTGCCGCGCCTGCAATCGACAGGGACGTCACTACACACAGCATAACCAGAAACCATCGGGCTACAGCCTTAGCTGCCACTGCGCTCGTCCTCCGGGCGGCAATCAATGGTGACGACTTCGGCAAATGCTTCGCCAAGCGTCCCAGGGCCTTGATCCATCCGGTCGAGGGCCGCCGCAAGGCTGATCATCTCGAATGTGGGTGTCGGACGATGGAGGTCTGACGTACATGTTGCCGGCGGTGCGCCTGTCATCAACACACCGGTTCCCTTCTCATGCAGCATCTCGATGTAATACTCGGGGTCGAAGACCGAGTAACTCACGGGCCAGTCGACGGTATCGACCGGCTTGTCGAGATCGACGGTAAAGGTCAGTTCCAGCCGTTGATCAGGCCGCAGCCTGGCTGACTCGTCACGAGCGCTGACAGACAGCCGCCCTTCCTTGCCTTCAATCCGCATCAGATAACCGAAATCCGCAATGCTGTCGGTCATCGCAACCGCATAGTCAGCCAGCAGGTCGGCGTCGGGCACATTACCCTCGGACAGATCAAAACCCTCAAGCTGGAACACCGTGTAGAACTCGTCGAACGCCCAGATGTGCGTAAATCCGGCGAGCTCGCCCTTGTCGTTAAAGACTGACGAGACCGTCATGTCGATCCAGACATGCGGATGTGCTGACGCCGGCGTCGCCAGCGCCAGTGCTGTGCCAAGGGCGGCCGCTGCTGCCTTCACCGGAAGTGACACGGGGCCTGTTTCTCCTGATGCAATCGATTCGCACTGCTGTGACAGGATTAGCACAACTTGGTTAGCAGTCTCCTGCAGATACCGTCATGAGCCCCGAAATGGGCAATTTTGTGGGCTTGGAATCACCGTTCAGTCCCTGCAAACTCCCATTAACCCCTTGACCTGCAAGGGGTGTCTGGGACCCTGAGGGAAGGAACAAGCTACGTGAGCTACCCGATCGAAGACATTGAGGGCGTTGGCCCCGCCTATGCTGAAGCCCTGGCGAAAGCCGGCATCAAGACAACCGAGGACCTGCTCTCCATCGGCGCTGCCAAGAACGGTCGCGAAGATATTGCCCGAGACAGCGGCCTGTCGGAAAAACTCATTCTTAAATGGGTCAACCACGCGGACCTGATGCGGATTTCCGGCATTGGCGGCGAGTATGCCGAACTTCTGGAAGCTGCCGGTGTCGACACCGTTAAAGAGCTTCAACATCGCAATGCCGCCAATCTGGCTGATGCCATGCAGAAGACGAACGACGAGAAAAAGCTGACCCGCCAGGTCCCTGGCGAGTCCACTGTTGCCAAGTGGATCGAACAGGCCAAGGGCATGGAGCCGGGTGTGAGCCACTAAGCTGCACCTTGGAAACGAAACGGGGCCGGCGACGTCATGTCAGCCGGCCCCTTTTTTGTGGCCGGTAAGGGCATGGGCCGCTCTGTTAGTCGGACGTAGTGACGTCCAGCAGCGGCTGACAATTCTCTGAGATACAGGCCTTCAGCGCCTGCCGTGTCCGGGTTGTCATGATGCCATCAGATGGCGACGCCAGATAACCCTTTGACCGAAGAGCTTCCTGAAGGTTGCGTACATAGTAAGTGTCGCCGACGCGGGAGGCTTTCAGGAAGTAGTCGAAGGCTTCGTCCTCACGACCGAGCTCGGCCATAATATGTGCATAGGTATCGAGCGAGCCGCTGTATTTCTCGTTGTCGGACTCCAGGGACCGCTTGGAAATTGGCAGGGCCTCATCAACACGCCCCAGTGTGAGCAGTGTCCAGGCCAGTGAATTCAGGGTTGCCGCGTGCTCAGGGTCAAACTCAAGTGCCTTGTTCAGATCGGGCAGGCTCGCTTCGAACTGCTTGTCGTAATAAAGCGCCAGCGCGCGGTCCCGATAGAGCGCAGCCTCTTCGGCTTCCCGTTCGATCGCCGCCGTAAAATCGTCCACTGCCGCTGAAAACTCACCATGATACTGGTGCAGATGGGCACGCATGTAGTAGCTGAAGTAATCGTCCGGATCGAGACGAATGGCTTCCTCGTAGTCTGCGAAGGCCAGTTCATCCTTGTCGAGCTCAGAGTACCCCTGAGCGCGGTTGTGATAGGCAACCGAAAGATCGGCATCGCTCAACACGCCGGGATTATCAATCAGCCAGCCGCACCCCTGAACCTGCAGTTGCGCATTGTCCGAGCGGCACTCAGCTTGTGCTGTTGCGCGTTGATCCTGCGTTTCATTGAGAAGGTCCGGAGCAAACTGCGGCAGGAAATAGCCAACCGCCCCCAAGACCGCGATGGTAACCACCCAAGTCAGCAACGACCGCACACGACACTCCTGCACCCCACGCCACACACGCTCGTATCTAAGCACACGGATGAACTGGCGTCATGCAACGTACTGTCCGCTTCCAAGCGTAGTAACGAGGCAGGTTTTTCTGACAGAAATGGTGAGCCCGACAGGGTTCGAACCTGTGACCTACTGATTAAAAGTCAGTTGCTCTACCAGCTGAGCTACGGGCCCATGCCGCGCCGGAACGGGCGCACCGCAGGAGTCGGGTCCAGCGGGCATGTGTGGCGGGAAACTAGGGGGGCGAACCCGTCGGGTCAACTGTCAAATCCGCGGCGGATTGCCTGACAAATTGTGACGCCTGCTGTGGTCAGAGAGGTTCGATATCACCAGCTTCGCGCTGGGCATAGAAGTCCGCCACAAATGCTTCAAACCGCCCCTCAGCAATTGCTGCACGCATCTGCGCCATCAACCACTGGTAATAGGCCACGTTGTTCCAGGTGATCAACATTGCAGCCAGATACTCACCGCTCTTGAAGAGGTGATGCAGATACGCGCGGGAATAGAGGTTTGATGCCTCGCATGGACTGTCCGCATCAAGCGGTCGCGGGTCTGCTGCGTGGCGCGCGTTCTTGAGGGCGACACGGCCGTGGCGGGTAAAGGCCTGACCGTGCCGGCCTGACCGCGTCGGCATGACACAGTCAAACATGTCGATGCCCCGGCAGACCGCCTCGACGAGATCTTCAGGCGTGCCGACGCCCATCAAGTAACGCGGCTGGTCGGCGGGGAGCTTCGGCGCCACGGCGCCGACCGTCTCCAGCATCGCGTCCTGTTCTTCGCCGACCGACAGTCCACCGAGCGCATAGCCGTCAAAACCAATGTCCGTGAGTGCCGCGGCGTGATCGAGACGCAGGTCGGTGAATGTCGAGCCCTGCACGATCCCGAACAATGCCTGCCCTTCGGTACGGCGAGGATGAGTCTCAAAAGCCTGTTTCGACCGGCGCGCCCATCGGGTCGTGAGGTCCATGCTCGATTGGGCCTGGTCCCGCGTCGCCGGATAGTCGGTGCACTCATCCAGGATCATCTGGATGTCCGCTCCGAGCAGGCATTGGATGTCGATTGACCGTTCCGGCGTCAGCGAATGCGTCGAGCCGTCAATGTGGCTCTGAAAGGTGACACCCTCATCCGTCATCTTTCGCAGCTTAGCGAGTGACCAGACCTGAAAGCCGCCGGAATCGGTCAGTATGGGACGGTCCCAGTTCATGAACCGGTGCAGCCCACCAAGCGCCGCCACTTCTTCCGCACCGGGACGCAGCATCAGGTGATAGGTATTGCCCAGGACAATGTCTGCGCCGGTGCTCTTCACCGTGTCCGTGGTCATTGCCTTTACCGTGCCCGCCGTCCCGACAGGCATAAATGCCGGTGTCCGGATCGTGCCACGTGGCGTTTCAATGCGACCGGTGCGGGCAGCCCCGTCAGTTGCATCCAGATGGAAAGTGAAACCGGCCATCAGGCTTCACTGCTCAAGGGGTTCGGGAACAAGAGGCTTGAATCCCCATAGGAATAGAACCGATAGCGATGGTTGATCGCGTGGGCATATGCCTTCCGCATCGTTTCGTAGCCGGCAAAGGCTGATACCAGAACCATCAGGGTTGATTTGGGCAGGTGGAAATTCGTCATCAGAACATCAACGGCACGAAACGTATGCCCTGGCTTAATGAAGATGTCTGTCTCGGCCTGGAAAGGGCGAATGGTTCCGTCTTCAGCGGCGGCGCTCTCCAACAGGCGCATGGATGTCGTGCCTACAGCAACGATTCGACCGCCGGCAGCTCGCGCTGCATTCAGACGGTCGGCAACATCCTGGGTAACTTCACCCCACTCCGCATGCATCTTGTGGCCTGACAGGGTTTCGGATTTGACAGGCAGGAAAGTCCCCGCACCCACATGCAGCGTCACGGTCTCACGGGCGATCCCGCGCGCGTCCAGCGCATCAAGCACGCGGTCCGTAAAGTGAAGACCGGCCGTTGGGGCTGCCACTGACCCTTCCGTCCGTGCAAAGACGGTCTGGTAGTCACTCTCGTCTTCATTGTCTGCCTTACGGCGTCCTTCGATGTATGGCGGCAGAGGCATCTCTCCAAGCGCGGTGATGGCGGAATCGAGCTCCACCTCGCCACTGTCGAGTGCAACTTCGACCTCACCGCCGTCGCGCGCGAGGACATTCGCCTTGAGATCCGAACCAATCTCAATGGTGTCACCGGGTTTGAGGCGCTTTGCCGGGCGTGCGAAGGCACGCCAATGGCCAGGCTGCGGCAAAGGCTTGTGCAGAAGGAGTTCGATTGCCGTTTCAGCCGACCCGCGCCGCCTCACACCACGCAGGCGCGCATGAATCACCCGCGTGTCGTTGGCGACCAATATGTCGCCAGGGTTTAGCAGATCAGCAAGATCACGAACGCCGGCATCAGTGATTGACCCCGGCCCCTCGACGTTCACGACAAGCATGCGGGCCGAGTCGCGCGGACGCGCAGGGCGCAGGGCGATCAGGTCTTCAGGCAGCTCGAAATCATATGCGTCGAGGCTATCCGGTGCGGGCGTTGCCGCTACGGGATCAGGCGTCTGCGGCAATGACGGCTTTCTCGATCTTGTCCGGATTCGCCGGCGGTTCACCCTTGGTAATCGCATCTACGTGCTCCATACCGTCGGTAACCTGGCCCCAGACAGTGTATTGACCGTCAAGCCAGGATGACTCCTGGAAGCAGATGAAGAACTGGCTGTCCGCGCTATCAGGGTCAGCAGCGCGGGCCATTGAGCATGTGCCGCGAACATGGGGTTCCGCAGAAAACTCTGCATTCAGCTTCTGTCCGGACCCGCCCATGCCTGTGCCGGTCGGGTCGCCGGTCTGCGCCATGAAACTGTCGATCACGCGATGAAACACGATGCCGTCGTAGAAGCCCTCGCGGACGAGTTCCTTAATGCGCGCTACGTGGTTCGGAGCAAGCTCGGGCTTGAGGGCGATTGTCACGTCCCCGTCCTTGAGCGTGAGGATCAAAGTATTCTCTGGGGAAGCTTCAGTCATTGCTGGTCTTTTCTATTGAAGTGATGGGGCTTTGCATGCCCGTGGGCCGCAATTGGTCGGTCAGGGCGTTGCAGCAGTGTCCGCCTTGATCCGGGCAGAGACGATCTTGCCGGGGGTTGCAGGTGGCTCACCGCGGGGAAGCGCGTCCACCGCGCCCATGCCCGAAATCACCTCACCCCAGACCGTGTAGAAGCCCTGCGGATTACGTGGGTTGTTCATGTGCCGCGCCAGGTTGAACATGATGAAAAACTGGCTGTTGGCGCTGTTCGGGTCTGCCGTGCGGGCCATGCCAACGGTACCGCGCCGGAACCGCGTCTCGGTAAACTCTGCCGGCAAGTCCGGGTACGACGATCCGCCCTGCCCGGTTCCCAGAGGATCACCGGTCTGAGCCATGAAGTCGTCAATCACGCGGTGAAAGACAATGCCGTCGTAGAAGTTCTCACGTGTCAGTTTCTTGATCCGCTCGACATGCAGCGGCGCAAGATCGGGACGCAACTGGATCTCCACAGATCCGGTGGACAGCTCAAGAACCAGTATGTTTTCGGCATCATCGGCAAACGGGGCCTGCGCTGATGCCGGCATCACAAACAAAACTGCGGCGGCAAGCACTGACGTCATCGCCACAAGCCATAGCCGTATGTTCAAAACATGCATGTACTCACCTACTTCCTAGATCTACTCACACCGCGCACGTTGCACTCTCAGGACGCTGCCTGCTTGAGCTCCGCGAAACGGGTGATGAGCCGTTCCTGAACCATGGGAGTCGTGAAGTGAGATATATCGCCGCCAAGGCGCGCAATCTCCTTCACCAGACGCGACGCAACAGCCTGATGCTGTGCTTCAGCCATGAGGAACACGGTCTCTATGTCGGGATTAAGGCGCTCATTCATGCCGGCCATCTGGAACTCGTACTCGAAGTCCGACACGGCACGCAGACCGCGGATAATCATCTGAGCACCGATTTCCTCGGCAAAATGCATGAGCAGCGACTCAAAGGGCTGCACCTTTACTGTCGTCTCGCTGTTGGCCGCCTTGATGAGCTTGCCGACTTCCTCTTCAACCATGGCGACACGGTCGTCGAGAGAGAACAAGGGGCCTTTGTCACGGTTAATGGCGACACCAATCACGAGATGGTCGACCATCTTCAGTGCCCGGTTAATGATATCCAGATGGCCGTTGGTAATCGGGTCAAATGTTCCCGGATACAGCCCGGTCCGCTTGATCATGCCGGCTGGCTCCCGTTTCTTGTTTGTGGTCCTTATGAGCCGCATTGCGGCGCGCTGCCGGGGCCTACCCCCAAGATTTCCGGTGTTTTAGCGGTCACAGGCCGCTACGTCGACCCCGCGGTCCAGGGCCCGCGTCAGGCATCCTGATCGGAGCTGTCATCGGATTCACTTGCGCCGCCCGGCTCATCACCTTCCTCGTCGCCGGAGGCATCAGCGATATGCGAGACGGAGACGACCGCTTCATCGGCCGCAGTCCGGAAGATCGTCACGCCCTGAGTCGCACGGCCCGCGATACGGACATCGTTGACCGGGCATCGAATGAGTTGACCTGCGTCGGTTACCAGCATGATCTGATCGGCCTCATCGACCGGGAATGCAGCCACCAGATTGCCGTTCCGCGGTGTGACATTCATCGCAATGATGCCTTTGCCGCCACGTCCGGCAGTGCGGTACTCAAAGGACGAGGACCGTTTGCCGAAGCCGTTGCGGGAAACCGCAAGCACGAACTGCTCGCGGGCACTGAGTTCGGCGTACCGCTCCGGCGTCAGAGTGATCTCATCTGCATCATCTTCAGACGTGTCGTCGACTGCCTCTTCCACTCCGGCTTCATCTTCCAGAGCTGCACGGATGGACTTGGCCTGCTTGAGATAGGCCCGCGCCTCAGCGGGATTTGCCCCGGTATGGTGCAGCATGGCCATTGCGATGACACTGTCATCATCGTCGAGCCTGATCCCTCGTACGCCTGTGGATGTGCGGCCGGAGAACACGCGCACATCGGTGACGGGGAACCGGATTGCCCGGCCCTTGGCCGAAGTGAGAAGCACGTCGTCATTCTCCGAGCAGATCGCTACTCCGAGAATACCGTCATCAGCATCGTCCAGCTTCATGGCGATCTTGCCGCTGACATTGATGCGGACGAAGTCTGACAACTGGTTTCGACGCACGTTGCCCTTGCGGGTGGCAAACATCAGCTGGAGATCGCCCCAACTGTCTTCGTCCTCCGGCATGGGCATCACCGTGGTGATGCGTTCGCCGTCCTTCAATGGCAGGAGATTGATCATCGCCTTGCCGCGTGACTGAGGGGAGCCTGCCGGCAACCGCCACACCTTCAGGCGGTAGACCATGCCCTCGGAAGAGAAGAACAGGATCGGCGTATGCGTATTGGCGACGAAGATGCTGCTGACGAAATCCTCGTCCTTGGTAGCCATACCTGACCGGCCCTTGCCGCCGCGTCGCTGCGCCCGGTAGGTGTCCAGCGGCACACGCTTGATGTAGCCGGCGTGCGACACGGTCACGACCATGTCTTCGCGCTGGATCAGATCCTCGTCTTCGAAATCACCGATGGACTCCATGATTTCGGTCTTGCGCGGTGTACCGAATTCGTCGCGGACGGCTGAGAGCTCGTCACGGATAATGCCGAACAGCTTGTCTTTCGACCGCAGGGTCTCGAGATAGTCCTCGATCTTCTCACCGAGACTTTTGAGTTCGTCACCAACCTCGTCACGCCCCAGAGCGGTCAGCCGCTGTAGGCGCAGATCGAGGATCGCGCGGGCCTGTTCTTCACTCATCCGCAGCGTATCGCCGTCGGTCAGCACGTGACGCGGATCCGCTATCAGACGGACCAGCGGCGCCACGTCCGCAGCGGGCCAATCGCGTTCCATCAACTGGGCGCGCGCGGTCGCCGGATCCGGCGCGTTGCGGATGAGCTTGATCACTTCATCGATATTCGCGACGGCAATGGCAAGACCAACCAATACATGCGCCCGCTCGCGAGCTTTGCCGAGCTCAAGCTTTGTACGGCGCGTCACGACTTCCTGGCGGAAGCTCAGGAATGCCTCGATGAAGCCCTTGAGGGTCAGCATCTCCGGCCGCCCCCCGTTGAGGGCAATCATGTTGCAGCCGAAGGATGTCTGCAGCTGTGAGAACCGGTAGAGCTGGTTCAGCACGACGTCAGATACCGCGTCGCGCTTTAGCTCAATCACGACACGAAGGCCATCGCGATCGCTCTCGTCACGCAGATCAGAGATGCCCTCTATCCGCTTCTCGCGGACGAGTTCGGCGATCTTTTCAACCATCGCCGACTTGTTCACCTGATAGGGGATCTCAGTGACCACGATGGCTTCGCGGTCGCCGCGCGCCTGCTCCATGTGCACCTTGCCACGCATGACCACCGACCCGCGTCCTTCGCGGTAGGCGCTGTTGATCCCCGACCGGCCGAGGATGAGCCCCCCGGTTGGAAAATCAGGTCCCGGAACGATCTGGATCAAGTCCTCGATCGTGATATCCGGGTTGTCGAGTGTTGCAATGCAGGCGTCGATGACTTCGCCCAGATTGTGTGGCGGAATATTCGTCGCCATGCCGACGGCTATGCCACCGGCACCATTGACCAACAGATTGGGGAACCGCGCCGGGAGGACAACGGGTTCCTGCTCGCTGTCATCGTAGTTGTTCTGGAAGTCGACCGTATCCTTGTCGATGTCTTCCAGCAGTGCGTGGGCCGGTTTGCCCATGCGCACCTCGGTGTACCGCATGGCTGCGGGTGGGTCGCCATCGATCGACCCGAAGTTGCCCTGCCCGTCGAGGAGCGGCAGGCGCAGCGAGAAATCCTGCGCCATGCGTACAAGAGCGTCGTAGATCGATTGGTCACCGTGAGGGTGATACTTACCGATCACATCACCGACCACGCGCGCGGATTTGCGATACGGCTTGTTCCAGTCGTAGCCGTTCTCATTCATGGAGAACAGGATGCGGCGGTGCACCGGCTTCAAGCCGTCGCGCGCATCCGGCAATGCGCGCGAGACGATCACGCTCATCGCGTAGTCGAGGTAGGACGAACGCATCTCGTCTTCGATGGAGATGCGGCCAATGCCCTCGCCGGGTCCGTCTGCGCCCGTTCCGTCTCCGGTCACAGGTGGCTGATCGTCACCGTCGCCATCGAGCGCTTCTGGTCCGTCAACCTGATCTTCCGGCGGTGTGTTATCGTCGATATCTGACACGGATTAGCGGTGCTTCTTCTTGTTGCGTCATTGGCCAAAAGAGATGCGCCACGCCAGCTTGTACAGCGGCGTCCGGGACACTTTGACCTGTGCGGAATCGCGTTGAAAACGCACCCTGAAAACTAGCATTCCAGTGCCCCGCGATCAAACAGGTCGCACCGGTTTCAGAAGCGCAAGAAGCGCCTCATAACACTTTGAATTTGCTATATTTTTCAGCTCGCAGATCGACCTGAAACCGCTGTTGGTTTGGGACGCCAATGAGCTTGCAAGAAATCTGCTCCGGAACGCATTGACCTGGTCCCGATTAGCCCATTTTGAGCAGGATTGCGGTGGCATCATCCGACTGCTTGAAACGCGGGAACTGATGTGCTTCCGGGTCGAGTTCGCGCTCAATGTGCCGCAACTCTTCCTTCAATGACTGCAGCCCCTTGTCGAGCGCCGCGTCCAGCAGTGTCTCCTCGGTGTAGCGGTCATAGTCCCCTGCCAGGGCTTCAAACCCGTCGGTCATGAGCAGCGCCACCGCAGGCGCGTTGATATTGAATCTGTGCGTGCGGGCATGTTCTGCCGCATCGGGATCGAGCCCAAAGACCCAATAGCCGCCCGGCACATTGTGGCGGTTGCGGACTTTCCTCAGGCGTTCAAGAAATGAGCTGCGGTGCTGGTCGGGCGCACCACTCTCGCCATCTGACCTGCGCTGTTCGGAGAAGCGTGTCGCAAGGTGCGTTTCGTAGGCCTCGTTCTCCGAGTTACTGCCGAAGCTGTGAAACTCTCCAGTGCCGTCGCGCAGCAGTATTTTGCAGTCGCCGAAGTTCAGGCAGTCCAACACGCCGCCGACCTGCCGGACGAGAATGAGAGACGCTGTCGGCCGCTCATAGCGTTCGGCAGGCTGGCGCTCAGCTTCGGCATCAAAGCGCCGTGACACATCACCGATCACTTCGTCCACAAGCGCTGCAAGCGGTCCGCGATGACTGGGCGCGCGTGCCGCAAGTGCCTTCGACCCCGCCCGCGTCAGCCACGCCGCGTCACTCTCACTACCCGTCAGTTGCGAGTCCACGAGCCCTGTCGCGCCATCAAACACCCAAGCGACGTTGCCCGCATGACCCCAGTGGTCATCGTTGGCCCCGCCGACCTTTCCGGGATCGTGAATGCTGTCGAGAACCTCAATGCTCATTGGGAAGACGCCTTCTTTGATATGAGACGAGCACGCCGTGCGAGTCGCGGAGGGTGGAGATGATAGTGCGTGAAATTGACATCCGCGCGGCAATTCCGGACACATGCCCATCGTTCCGATGCCTCCGCCGGAGACCACGTGCCACCCGAAGCCAAATCAGACAAACGCCGCAAGGACATTCTGGACCGATTGGCTGACCATGTCCTTGCGCATGGACTGTCCGCGTCCAGCCTGAGGGCGCTGGGCAAGGCCGCAAAGACCAGCGACCGTATGCTGCTCTACTACTTCGCCGACAAGGACGAGATCATCGTCGCAACCTTGGGCGTGATCGGTGAGCGGCTGGAGGCAATCCTCCGCGAGCGTGTCTCAGGCGAACCGTTGCCTGTCGAAGAATTGAGGCCGCTCCTTGTCGAAGCCGTGATGGACAAAGCGCTATGGCCCTATATGCGCATGTGGCTGGAGATCTCCGCCCTCGCCGCCCATGGAAACACTTTCTACCAAGCCGTCGGACAACAGCTTGCGCAAAGGTTCCTTGATTGGGGCGCAGAGCAGCTGAAGAGCACTTCACCCGAGGCACGGGCAACAGAAGCAGCCGGACTCTTGCTCACAATTGAGGGTGTACTTCTGCTCAACAGTGTCGGCATGGACAGTGCGATCAAGGCGGCCCTGCGGCCTGCTTGACCGACTGTTCAGACAAGATGCGGGCGGCCGCGTGAACTGACCGTCTAGAATGGCACCTCGTCGTCGAAGTCGCCGCCGAAGTCGTCTCCGCCGCCACCGGCAGCGGCAGCCGCTGGACGGGACTGGCCACCGCCCATTCCGCCTCCTGCCCCCATGCTGCCGCCTTCACCGCCGCGGCCATCCAGCATGGTCAGGGTGGAGTTGAAGCCCTGCAGGACGACTTCGGTCGAATAGCGGTCCTGACCGGACTGGTCCTGCCACTTGCGGGTCTGGAGCTGACCTTCGAGGTACACTTTCGACCCCTTCTTCAGATACTGCTCCGCGATCTTGGCAAGACCTTCAGAGAAGATCACAACCCGGTGCCATTCGGTCCGTTCACGGCGCTCGCCTGAGTTGCGGTCCCGCCAGCTCTCTGATGTGGCTACCCGCAGATTGACGATGGGACGTCCGTCCTGCGTATGACGCACTTCCGGGTCCGCGCCCAGATTGCCGACGAGGATGACTTTGTTGACGCTGCCTGCCATGGCGGAGGGCCTTTCCTGTTGATCTCATCCGGTTCGCCGACCATCGCAGCTGCGGGCGGTGACCTTGGACGTTATTGAGTTGGCCAGACGGTACCGGATAATGCGAGGCGATGTCCGCGTGCGGCCCAAATAATCCACAACAAATATATTTGTTCTTGCTATGTTCTTAGCATGCCGAATCGACTTGTGCCAGCGGTCTGAGCACACTGCCCGGCCTCTCTCATCCGTCCTGCTTTGTGTCCATGCCGATTGATCTCCATTCACCGCCGAGCAAACAGGGGCTGCCTGCGCTTTCAACCGAGCGCTTGCGGCTGGTCCCCTATGGGGCCGCGCCCGCGACTGTAGAGGCCTATTGCGAGATCACGACTGATCCTGCGGTCTACTGGTGGCAGGACCCGCCTTATACGGCGGCGCAGCAGACTGACTACTTCAATACCGGAAAGCTCTGGACTGCAGCGGAGCGCGGCATGGGCTATTGGGCGGTCTTTGAGCACAAGACAGATGCCGTTCTGGGTCAGGTCATCCTGCAGCTGCTGGAGGAGACGGGCCTTATAGAAATCGGCTGGCATTTTCTGGAGCGCGCTCGCGGGCATGGATATGCCACGGAGGCAGCGGCAAGACTGCTGGCTCACGGGTTTGATGTCGCAGGCGTTGACCCTATCTACGCGGTCATACGGCCAAGCAACGAACCGTCGATCCAGGTGGCTGTTCGTATCGGCATGCGGCCAGATGGCCAGGGCACTTACTACGGCCACCCACATTTACGCTTTCGTTTGACGCGTTCCCTGCACGCGTCCCAGCAACAGGACCTCTCTTCTTGACCGGACTTCGCAACATCACCGTCAAAGGCGCCCGCGAACACAACCTAAAGGGTGTCGATGTGGAGCTGCCCCGCGACAAACTGGTGGTCATCACCGGTCTGTCCGGCTCCGGCAAGTCGTCTCTCGCCTTCGACACGATCTATGCCGAAGGGCAGCGGCGCTATGTCGAAAGCCTGTCGGCCTACGCACGGCAATTCCTTCAGATGATGGAAAAGCCGGATGTGGACTACATCGAAGGCCTGTCGCCGGCGATCTCCATTGAGCAGAAGACAACCTCGCGGAACCCGCGTTCGACAGTTGGCACAGTCACCGAAATCTACGACTACATGCGGCTTCTGTTCGCGCGTGTCGGTATTCCTTATTCCCCGGCCACCGGACTTCCGATTGAAAGCCAGACGGTCAGTCAGATGGTCGATCGGGTTCTGGCGCTGGATGAAGGCACGCGGCTCTACCTGCTGGCGCCGGTTATCCGTGGGCGTAAGGGTGAATACCGCAAGGAATTTGCCGATCTGCTCAAGCGCGGCTTCCAGCGGGTCAAGGTCGATGGCGAGTTCTATGAGCTCGAAGATGCGCCCAAGCTCGACAAGAAGAAGAAGCACGATATCGAGGTGGTCGTAGACCGGTTGGTGGTGCGCCCGGACATCGCGAGCCGCCTGGCAGACAGCATGGAAACTGCACTGCGGTTGGCCGACGGCATCGCGATTGCGGAGTTTGCCGACGAGACCGATGAAGACGGTAGCCCCCGTCAGCTCATCTTCTCGGAAAAGTTTGCCTGCCCCGTTTCAGGTTTCACGATCGAGGAGATCGAACCGCGGCTCTTTTCGTTCAACAATCCCTTTGGCGCGTGCCCTGCCTGCGACGGCCTGGGAACCGAGTTGCAGTTTGAAGCCGACCTGGTCGTGCCGGATCCGTCGCTCAGCCTGCGCCAGGGTGCCATTGCACCCTGGGCCAAAACCGGCACGACATCTCCCTACTACACCCAGACGCTTCAGGCATTGGTCGACCACTATGGCGGCTCCATGACCGAAGCATGGAGTGATCTCTCCGATACCCTGCGCGACGCAATCCTGTTCGGTACGGGCAAGGAAGAGATCGAGTTCCACTACGACGATGGCATTCGGTCCTACAAGACGAAGAAGACGTTTGAAGGTGTTGTCGGCAACATCGAACGCCGGTGGCGCGAAACTGACTCTGCCTGGATGCGCGAAGAACTTGCACGGTTCCAGTCATCGCACCCGTGCGAATCCTGCGGCGGGTTCCGCCTCAAGCCGGAGGCACTGGCCGTCAAAATCGACGGGCTTCATATCGGCGAAGTGTCCGAATTCTCGATCCGTGAGGCGCATGAATGGTTCTCCGCCGTCGACAAGACATTCTCCAAGAAGCAGAACGAGATTGCCGGGCGCATCCTGAAAGAGATTCGGGAACGGCTTCGTTTCCTTGTCGATGTCGGCCTTGATTACCTGACGCTGTCTCGCGGCTCCGGCACGCTGTCGGGCGGCGAAAGCCAGCGTATCCGGCTAGCTTCGCAGATCGGGTCCGGCCTCACCGGCGTCCTTTATGTTCTGGATGAACCGTCTATCGGACTGCACCAACGGGACAACACACGCCTTCTTGAAACGCTGAAGAGGCTCCGCGACATCGGTAATACGGTCGTCGTGGTTGAGCATGATGAAGAAGCGATCCTCGACGCGGACTACGTGGTCGACATGGGACCGGGCGCTGGCGTCCACGGCGGTACGGTTGTGGCTTCCGGGACGCCGAAACAAGTCATGCGATCCGGCGACAGCCTGACTGGCCAGTATCTTGTCGGCATGCGTCAGATCGAATTGCCGCACGAGCGGCGGCCCGTTGACGGACGCCGTCTCACGATCAAGGGCGCGCGCGAAAACAATCTGAAAGACGTCGATGCAGAGTTTCCACTCGGCGCCTTTGTTTGCGTGACCGGTGTTTCGGGGTCAGGCAAGTCGTCCCTGCTGGTCGACACGCTCTACCCGGCCCTATCTCGCCGCCTGATGAATGCCCGCGCGCAACCGGGCGCGCACGACAAGATCGAAGGGATTGAGTTCCTAGACAAGGTCATCGATATCGACCAGTCACCTATCGGGCGCACGCCGCGTTCGAACCCGGCCACATATACAGGGGCCTTCACACCCATCCGGGAATGGTTTGCTGGTCTTCCCGAGGCGAAGACGCGCGGCTACACGCCGGGCCGCTTCTCGTTCAATGTGAAGGGCGGTCGCTGCGAAGCCTGCCAGGGTGACGGTGTCATCAAGATCGAGATGCACTTCCTCGCGGACGTCTATGTTCAATGCGACGTCTGCCATGGGCAGCGCTACAACCGTGAAACACTGGAAGTGAAGTTCCGCGACAAGTCGATCGCTGACGTCCTGGACATGACCGTCGAAGACGGCGCCGAGTTCTTTAAGGCGGTACCGGCAGTGCGTGACAAGCTTGAGACGCTGAAGCAGGTCGGTCTTGGCTACATAAAGATCGGCCAGCAGGCGACGACGCTTTCCGGTGGCGAAGCCCAGCGCGTCAAGCTCTCGAAGGAACTCTCGAAGCGAGCCACCGGGCGTACGCTCTACATTCTCGATGAACCGACAACCGGTCTGCATTTCCACGACGTCGCCAAGCTTCTTGATGTGCTGCACGAGCTCGTCGACCAGGGCAATACGGTGGTCGTCATTGAGCACAATCTCGAAGTGATCAAGACTGCCGACTGGATCATCGATATTGGTCCTGAAGGGGGTGACGGCGGCGGTGAAGTCGTAATCCAGGGGACGCCCGAGGACGTGGTTGCGGAGCCGCGTAGCCACACTGGTGCCTATCTGAAACCACTGCTCAAGAAGAGCCGCACAGCCGCACCCAAATCGGAAGCACGCAAGAAGAAAACAGCTCTCGCCAAGGCAGCAGCAGCCGCGTCGCGACGTCCCACACGGCGCAACAAGACCGCCGACGATGAGGCCGCGCCCGCTGCGAAGAAGAGGCCCGCAGCCAAGAAGACAGCGAAGAACTCGACAGCAAAGAAGACCGCTGCGAAGAAGCCGGCCGCGAAAAAGACTGTTGCAAGAACAAGATCACGCGCGCGCACTCGTTCCGCCGCTGAATAGGGTCAGGCCGCCTTCTGGCTTCCAGTCAGGAATGCAATCAGATGGTCGGCGACCGCCTCGGGCTTTTCCTCGTGGGGCAGAAAGCGTGCGCTACTGATTGCTACCAACTCTGCCTCTCCGGGAATACGATCCACCATCGCCTGCGCATGCTTGAGCGGGAATATTGGGTCCCCCTTGCCCCAGATGAAGAGCATCGGCACCTGCGTGCGGGCATGTACATCATCCAACGTGTCCACGATCGCCGGGTCAATCGCACAGAGATAGGCCATGAGGCCGCCGTAGGTGTGGCGATCGTGTTGCCAGAAATGGACGAACAGGTCCATGAACTCGTCGGTGAAGAGGCTCTTATCCGAAAAGAAGCCGCCATAGCCGCGCGGAGACCTTGCGAAACTCTCTGATGCTAGCGCCAGTTTGAGGATCGGGCGCGTGAAGATGTTGCTATGCAGCTTCTGCAACAGCGTCACGGTCGGCGGGAACCTGTGCGGTATCTCCGTATCGATCACCGTCACGGATTGAATGCGCTCTGCGTCGGCCAGAGCCATGAGCCGCGCGATAGTCCCTCCCGTATCGTGTCCCACAACGTCGTAAGAGGACAGGCCGAGATGGTCCACAAAATCGATCGCGCGCCGTACGTGACCGTGAAAACCAAGTTCGGTCTCACTTGTCCACTCGCTCTGCCCCATACCTGCTGAATCCAGCGAATAACACGTGAAGTGTGGAGCCAGCAGCGGCACGAGCTTTCGGAAGCTTGCCTTGTGAAACGGCCAGCCATGAAGCAACAGCAATGGCGGACCGTTGCCGGTCACGGTGTAGGCAAGTTCCAGACCTTCGGATGAGAAAAACTGGGTGTCGGACATCAAGAGCCTCCCGGAATGCGATGCATGCGGGAGGCTCAATTCGGAGGGCCGACCCCTCAATTATGTGGCAGGTAAGACGCTACTCGGCGGCAGCTTTCTTGTCCTTGTTGGCCTGAGCCTCCTTTGCCGCTTCTGCCATCGAGGCAACAGCTTCCGCCATGAAGGCCTTTGACAGTTCAAGCGTCTGCGGGTCGGCCTTGGTGGGGTGTCCCCCATGAAACGGAGGCTGCGGGTCATACTCGAACGACAGTTGCAACAGCTTGGCGACATCTTCGCCAGCAAGCTCCGCTGCCATCGTTAGGCCGAAATCGATCCCCGCCGTAACCCCGCCACCGGTCATCCGGTTGCGATCCCGGACCACACGATTGTGGACCGGCTTTGCACCGACCAATGCGAGTTGGTCGTGCCATGCCCAATGGCAGCTGGCTTCGTAGCCGTCCAACAGGCCTGCCGCACCCAGCAGCAGAGATCCGGTGCAGACCGCACTGACATATCGCGCGCCGGCACCCTGCCGCCGGAGAAAGTCCAGCGTTGCTTCGTCATTCATCAAGGGGACCTGGCCAAAACCACCGGGAACGCAGATGACGTCAAGCTGCGGACAGTCGTCATAATCATGGGTCGGGTTGATCGTGTACCCGGAATCAGACGCAACGGGCGTCTTCTCCTTCCAGACATAGTGCATGACCGCACCGGGGACCGCCGAAAGGATCTGCGCCGGGCCGAGCGCGTCGAGTGCCGTGACCTCGGGATAAATCAGGAAACCAATCTTGATCTGCTCGGGGCTCGCTTCGGACATTTCACTACTCCGTCTTGAAATTGGCCTATGCCATACTTGCCGAAATATGGCCTGGCTGAAATGACAAATGCCCCGTGATTTCCGCCAGACTACGCAACAGACTACTCCAACACGCTTCAAGCGGGTAACACATGTCCGACGTGACCACTCCCAGCCGCCGCAACTTTCTGAACCAGTTTGGCTTTGCGGCAGTTGCATCCAGTCTCAGCTTTGTTCCGACTGTCTCACCGGCCAGTGCTCAGGTGGCAGGGGGACGCCGCGGACGCTTCACACATGGCGTCGCTTCCGCCGACCCCAGCGCGGATGGCGTTATCCTCTGGACGCGGGCAGAACCTCTCGACCGTTCGGCCCTGCCGCTTCCCCTGACCGTACAGGTCTCATTGTCTGATGATTTTGAGACTGTCGTACTGGAGCAGCGCGTCAGCGCGGCGCTCGACGACGACTACACGGTGCGCGTCCGGGTCTCAGGACTTGAGGCCGAACGCTGGTACTACTATCGCTTCCTTACCGGCGCCGGCGACATATCGCGCCTCGGGCGTACCTGTACGGCGCCATCAGCAGACAGTGCGAGCCCCCTCCGCCTGGCATTGGCGTCCTGCCAGAACTATGAGCAGGGGTTCTATGGCGCATGGGCGCGCATGGTTGCCGACGACGATGCTGCCGATGACGACAGCAAGATTCATGCTGTGCTGCATCTCGGCGATTTCATTTACGAAACAACTCCGGACCTGCCGAGCGGCGCCAGAGCCGTACGCCGTATTGATCCCTTTCCCGACGGAGCGACGCTGCCGAGCGGGCGCGGCTTTGCGGTGACGCTGGCGGATTATCGGCATCTGTATAAATCCTATCTGCAGGATGAGGCGCTTCAGGCCGCACGCGCGCGCTGGCCCTTCATCTGCACCTGGGATGACCACGAGTTCACAAACGACAGTTGGCAGAGCTATGCGACCTACAGCGGTGGCGAAGGCCCCGCACAGAAACGCAAGGTCGTCGCCAACCAGGCATGGTTTGAATACATCCCGGCGCGGCTAGACGATCCCGCCCATGACTTCCGGGCGGCGGAGGTGGAGGACACTGACGGAGGTGCACCGCTGGACGGGTATCTCATAAACGACAGCAATAATCTGTTGGCCCTGGCTTCCCTCACGATCTACCGCTCACTCGAGTGGGGAAAGACTGCGTCAATCGTCGTGACCGATACACGCAGCTACCGGGCTCCGCAGCCGATGGATGATGCACTGGAGGCTAACCTCGGTGCCCCTGCACCACCGCTGGAAATCCTTCGGGCCCTGGATGCCGGCCGCGAAGCTTCCGGCGGGAACCCGCCGGCGAACTTTGCAGGCGCAGAAGGTGATGTGCGCAATCCGCGTGCTGACCACCCCGCCGCGTCGCTTCTAGGTGTGGCCCAGAAGCAGTGGTTCAAGCAGACACTGCAGGAGAGCACCGCCGTGTGGAAGCTCTGGGCAAACTCCATCCCGGCCATGCCCTTGCGGCTCGATCTGTCTTCTATCCCGTTTCAGGGGCTGCCGGATGTCGCGGTCGGAATTGACGCCTGGAACGGGTATCCGGGCGAGCTGAGAGAGCTGATGTCCTTCGTCAAGACAGAAGGCATTTCAGGCGTTGTCTCATGCGCCGGCGACTATCACATGCACGGGGCCGCGATCCTGACAACTGATCCGGATTCGGATGACCCTCAGGACGCAGCAATCGAATTTGCCACCTGTGGCATCTCCTCCTTCACGATGTTCTCCGGTGCTGAACGGTTCACCCGTGAGCCGGGCGATCCGTTCCGGCCACTGGTCGTTGCGGAGGCCGAAGATGGCTCGATCATCGAGAACTTCAACCAGACCCTCCTTCGGGGCGTGAGATCGTCTCTCGCAACAAGCTATACCGGCAGCGACACGCTTGCGGGCTGGCTGGACAATGATGTTGCTAATCCCTACCTCCGCTATCTCGACACAAACGCCAACGGCTATGTGGTGCTGACCGTCCGGGAAGATGGCCTTACCGGCGAAATAGTGACGGTGACGCGCGCGGATACCCAGTCAGACTCAGCGATGCCTGCGCAGGTTCAGCGCCGTGCCGTACTGACCGCCGTCCCATGGCAACCGGGCGGTACGCCTGAACTGACCGAGCCGGTGTTTGAAGGAAAACCACCCTTCCCGTTCGCCTGATCGTCCAGTAGCGTTACTCCCGACAAAAAATCAGCGCGACTGCGTGTCTGGGAGGACAGGGAATGCCGATTGACGATTACGTGGCCCATGACGGCGTGGGTCTGGCCGAACTTGTGCGCAAGGGAGAGGTCACTGCCGCCGAACTGGCCGAAGAAGCCCTGAGACGGATTGAGAAGCACAATCCGACGCTCAATGCCGTTGTCACTGACATGGCAGACCAAGGTCGGCAGATTGCCGGTGATATCGATGAAGGTGACGCGGCTGCTCCATTTGCAGGTGTACCGTTTCTCCTCAAGGACATCATGGGCGACTTCGAGGGTGTGGCGACCCAGTATGGCTCGCGCTTTATGTCGGGATCGCCGGCCGCAAGTCATTCGACTCTGACCACGCGCTTTCTCGCCGCCGGACTTGTTCCGCTAGGCAAGACAAATGTTCCTGAATTCGGTCTGCTGCCCGTTTCTGAGAGTGCGCTGTATGGACCAGCGCGCAGCCCGTGGAATCCTGACCATACGCCGGGCGGCTCATCCGGTGGATCCGCCGCCGCCGTCGCTGCGGGCATCGTACCGCTGGCACACGCAAATGATGGCGGCGGGTCAATCCGCATCCCCGCCTCCTCCTGCGGCCTTGTCGGCCTGAAACCGAGCCGCGCCCGTATTCCACAGGGGCCCCTCATCGGTGATGCCATGTCCGGGCTGACCACCGATCTGGTTGTCAGCCGGACGGTGCGGGACACTGCAGTGGCCCTGGATATTGCATCCGGACCTGAGCTCGGCGACCCCTATTTCGCCCCTCATCACGACGGCATCTGGTCCGACGATGTCGGCACACCGCCCGGCAATCTGCGCGTCGGCTTCACGACAAAAACGCTTGGCGGCGTGCCGGTTCACCCGGAATGCGCCGAGGCCGTCGAGAACACTGCGAAGCTTCTGGAGAGCCTTGGTCACACCGTCGAAGAAGCATCGCCACCGATCCAGAACGACATGATGCAGGAAGCATTCATGGCGATCTGGGCATCCGGCGTCGCGCAACAGATCGAAGTCCAGAACCTTCTGCACGGCCGCACACCCAATCAGGGAGACTTGGAGCCCCTGACGGTCGGCCTCTGGGAACAGGGGAAACAGATCACAGGTGCGTCTTACCTCAATGCCGTGGCGTTGCTGCAGCTCATGTCGCGGACAATCGCTCAGTGGCACGACGAATACGATCTGTGGATGACGCCGACGCTCGGCCAACCCCCGCTTCGTGTCGGCACGATCGATGTCAACGAAAGCGATCCGGAGAAGGCATTTGCCCCGGTGCTCGACTATGTGGCCTTCACGCCGGTCGAGAATGCGTCCGGCCAGCCGGCGATCTCGCTGCCGCTCCACTGGACAAAAGATGGTCTGCCGGTCGGCGTGCATTTCGCGGCACGTTCCGGCGATGAAGCAACATTGATCCGTCTTGCTTCACAGCTTGAGGAAGCACAGCCGTGGATCGACCGCCACCCACCAATCTGGGATTGAGGAGACAGCCATGCCTCTTGATACGTATGCAGACTATGACGGCATTGGACTGGCGGAGCTTGTGGCCAGGAAAGAGGTCACACCGCTTGAACTCGTCGATGCCGCGATCGAACGCATCGAACGGAACAACCCCGCCCTCAATGCAGTGGTCTACAAAGGGTATGACGACGCCCGTGAATGGGCCAAAGGGGATCTGCCGGAAGGCCCTTTCAAAGGTGTTCCCTTCCTGATCAAGGATCTGGGCGTAAAGGTTGCAAATTGGCCCGCGACCTCAGGATCGCACTACCTGCGCGACTATATCGCTCCTGAGGACAGCATTCTTGCAAAGCGATATCGCGAAGCAGGGCTCGTCTTTGTGGGCAAAACCAACACGCCGGAATACGGCATTACCGGCACGAGTGAGTCAGCCCGGCTCGGCCCCTGCCGGAATCCGTGGAACCCGGACCACATCGCCGGTGGCTCCTCGGGAGGCGCCGCCTCAGCGGTTGCTGCCGGGATCGTGCCGATGGCCCACGCGTCCGATGGCTTGGGGTCAATCCGCATCCCGGCTGCATGCTGTGGCCTGGTCGGTCTGAAGACCACCCGGGCACGCAATCCGGACTCTGGTGAAGATGGTGAACGCGCCATGGGGTTTTCGGTCGACCATGTGGTTACGCGGACTGTACGGGACAGCGCGGCGATGCTGGATGCGACCTGTGCGCCGGAGCCGGACAGCCCTTATCCGCCGCTTCCCTATGAGCGGCCCTTCCTCGAAGAGGTCAGCCGGTCGCCGGGCAAGCTTCGGATTGCCTATTCCACCGAGACCCCGAACGGTCGGGACATCCACGAAGAAAACGCAGCCGCTCTTGAGAAGACTGCCGCTTTGCTCAAGGAACTGGGACATGAAGTTGTCGAGCAGGGGCTTGGCGTTGATTACCGCACGCTCTACCGCGCGCAAGGGGCGGTGTCAGCGTCCAACTTTGCCGCCGGCATGATGGAGCGGGCAGAATTACTCGGACGGCAGCCAGAACCGGACGAGTTGGAACCTCTGACCTGGAACATCCTCAAGGCCAGCGAACGGGTGTCGGGTGCTCAGGCATTCTGGGGCTGGCGGACACTGCGTCGGCTATCGCGGCAGATCCTGCATAACCTTGCGCCCTTTGATGTATATCTGTGCCCTGTCATGGGCACACCGCCGCCGGAGATCGGATTCATTGATCCGGTCAACCTGGAGCCCAAAGAACTGAACACACGCCAGGCAAAGGTGTTTCCGTTCACGCCGCCCTTCAACTTCACGGGCCAGCCTTCGCTCTCATTGCCACTGTGGTGGTCGAAGGACAATCTGCCACTTGGAATGATGTTCTCCGGCCGATATGGCGATGAAGCCACGCTCTTCCGTCTTGCCGGGCAACTTGAGCAGGCGCAGCCCTGGATCCAAAAGCATCCACAGGTCTGGAACTAGAGGCGTCGGCTCACGTCAATGTGTGAGCTGTTGAGATGCGATACATGACCATAGGCGGCATCGTGGAAAACAACACATGTTCTCCACGGTGGCGTTCCTATGATCCAACCGCGAAAGATTCTTCATTCTGCCCTCCTTGGCTTCCTGTTGATTTCGGCAGGGGGCGCAGCGGCACAGCCGCTGGATACGGCATCAGGAAATGCAGACACGCCGGAAGTTGTGGCCCGCTCCGTAGACCTTGTCGCCGGGACACCACGGCAGGTTGGTGATGCCATCGACTATTTCATTCGCCGCAAAAACCCGGACGGTGCCTTTGCACTCGTTCAGGCCATGCGGTTCCACCGGCACATGCGCCCTGCAATTGGACTGGCGCTGAGCAGCATCACCGGCGTTGACCATGGCGACAGCTGGTTCGACTGGATGACGTGGCTGCAAAGCCAGACAGACCTCAGTCCTTTCGACGGTTTCGACAAAACGCGCGCGCTCGTGCTGGCGCAGATCGATCCGAATTTCTTCGGCTTTGTCTACGAGGGTGTTTCGCATGACATTCCGCTCTGGGAGGTTGTCTGGGGCGGCGTGGCGAAAGACGGCATTCCGGCGCTAATCAATCCCGAGTTTATCAATCCGGGCGAAGCCAGCTACATAACCGATGATGAACTCGTGTTCGGTGTCTCGATCAATGGGGATGTGCGCGCCTACCCGCTGCGCATTCTCGACTGGCACGAAATGGCCAATGACGTTGTCGGAGGTGTCCCGGTCAGCCTTGCCTACTGCACGCTTTGCGGATCGGGCATTCTGTTTGAAACGATGCTGGAAGGACGTACGGAGCCGCTGACCTTCGGGTCATCAGGTCTGCTCTACCGCTCGAACAAGCTCATGTATGACCACGAAACCGAGAGCCTCTGGAACCAGTTCACCGGCAGGCCTGTGGTTGGCGAGCTCACAGGCTCCGGCATTGAGCTCAAGACCCGACCGGTCACCATCACAACCTGGAAAGACTGGCTCATCCGAAACCCTGATACCAAGATCTTGTCGCTGCGCACGGGATACAGGCGCGATTACACACCGGGCGCACCGTACGCAGACTATTTCGAAAGTCCTGACCTGATCTTCCCAGCACCGGTCAACGAAAATGAACTTGGGGCGAAGGACTATGTCTTCGCGTTGCGTGGTTCTGGAGCAGAAAAGGCATGGCGCCTGTCAGCATTCGAAGACCGCCAGGTGATCAATGATCTGGCGGGGGTTGTGCCGGTAACGCTTGTTGGCAACGCCGCGACCCGGAGCGTGCGAGCTTACCGGACCGACGGGCGCATGTTCTCGCCCACATCCGATCCACTCAAGATCGAGAGTGATGGTAATTCGTGGCAGGTTTCGGAGGAAGCGCTGGAAGACGCGAATGGCAACCGCTTCTACAGACTTCCCGGACACATTGCTTACTGGTTTGCCTGGGAGGGGTACCTGGGCGATGTGGGCGACCTGGCCTCGACGCCATGAGTCCTAAAGCAGACCCGGGTTGTCAGAAACCAGCTGGATGCGAATATCACCGCCTGAAGGCACGATCTGGATGGTAAAATCCGCACCAAGTCCCACACGCCGCCATTCTCCGCAGGCGTCCGCATGCCGTTGCACCCATTGGACTTTCAGGTCAGCCCCACCGGACACGATTTCCACCTTCACATCGGCGTTCGATGGGACTTCGGTTACCTCGCCGAACAGTTGGATACCCTGAAAACTGCAGGAGGAAAGCGCATGTGCTGGCTGAGGCTGGATGCTCCAGAGCACTGCGACAATGGCACCGGCTACCGCTGCTAACCTGATCCCAGAAATGATCATCATCTGACATTCTCCAAGGCGGCACGTCATACCCCGGACACCCGAAGCAACGTATACGGGCAAACAGGATGTAAGGCGAGTCCGTGCTCCAGGACGCGAGCAAAGGCGATGAGGCAGCTTCGTTGCGGCACTTGCAGGTGGCGTGGCCGTGGCTTAAGTCTCGCTGGATGAAAGACAGACAACCAGTTCATGTAGTCGGCGGCGGGCTAGCCGGGTCTGAAGCAGCATGGCAGATCGCGCGCGCGGGCGTTTCGGTGGTGTTGCACGAAATGCGCCCGGAACGTGGAACGGACGCCCATCAGACAGATGGGCTGGCCGAACTCGTCTGTTCGAATTCCTTCCGCTCGGATGATGACGAAGCCAGCGCCATCGGTCAGCTTCACTATGAGCTGCGCAACTGCGGCTCTCTCATCATGCGGGCGGGAGATGCCAATCAGGTTCCAGCCGGCGGTGCGCTGGCCGTTGATCGGGTTGCCTTCTCGCAGGCTGTCCAGGCTGAACTTGAGGCTGATCCGCTCGTGACGATTGACCGCGGTGAGATCGCCGGACTGCCTCCGGAGGACTGGACCAACGTCATCGTCGCTACCGGTCCCCTCACCTCGCCCGCACTGGCGGAAGCCGTACAGGGTCTGACCGGCGAAGACGAACTCGCCTTTTTCGACGCCATCGCGCCCATTGTGAATTTCGACTCGATCGACATGTCACGGGCCTGGAAGCAGTCGCGGTATGACAAGGTCGGCCCCGGCGGCAATGGCGCGGACTACATCAACTGTGCCCTTGATGAAGAGCAGTACAACGCCTTTATCGACGCGGTTCTTGAAGGCGACAAAACGGACTTCAAGGAGTGGGAAGCCAATACGCCCTACTTCGAAGCCTGCTTGCCGATCGAGGTGATGGCGGAACGGGGCCGGGAAACGCTTAGATACGGCCCACTCAAGCCGGTCGGCCTCACCAATCCGCATCAGCCCGACATCAAACCATATGCTGTCGTGCAACTGCGTCAGGACAATGCACTGGGCACGCTCTACAACATGGTCGGCTTCCAGACGAAACTGAAGCATGGTGAGCAGACGCACATCTTCCGCACCATTCCGGGACTTGAAAACGCTCAATTCGCGCGGCTTGGTGGCCTTCATCGCAACACATTCCTCAACAGCCCGCGGCTGCTCGACCGTGAGTTGCGACTGCAGAAGATGCCGCGCTTGCGCTTTGCCGGTCAGGTGACTGGTGTCGAAGGCTATGTGGAGAGCGCGGCTATCGGCCTTCTGGCTGGACGCTTCGCGGCGGCCGAGGCGCTTGGGTCGTCGATTGCAGCGCCCCCCGCGACCACGGCGTTGGGTGCATTGCTTGGCCACATCACCGGGGGTCACCTTGACGCGGGCAAGGGGTCGTTCCAGCCGATGAACGTGAATTTCGGTCTGTTTCCGCCAGTCGATCTGCCCAAGGGCCCGGATGGCAAACGCCTGCGTGGCAAAGCGAAGGGCCCGGCCCGCAAGCGCGCCTACACCTCACGTGCAAAGCTGGATCTGCAGGACTGGCTGGGAACGCGCCACGCCGCCGAGTAGCGCGCTACACGCGCCCTCTCATGGCCCGCGCCATCAAAGATATCTGCCGCCGGTAGGCCGGCACTTCGGGCGACATCCGAAGCGGGTCATAGCCTTTCTGCATGAAGAGCCGGGCATAGGCCGGTACGAGACCGGCATGTACAGCGGCCGGCAACAGATCCCGGCTCACCTTCCTGGACGGCACGCCGTCGAGCAGCGAAAGAGCCCGAGTTACGACAGCATGCATCGCAGCGCGTGCCTCGTCACTCAGCCGGCCCATGAACAGCCCCTGATCGGTTCCTGCCAGTTGGTCCGCAGGCAGAAAGGCAGTCCGGCGACCGGCTGCCGGGCCACATCGCTTGAGCAGGTCAATCAACCCATAGGCAGGGGCCAGATGCTCCACCGGCACCGCCGACTCGTCAGCAGCAGCACCAAGGGCCTTCAAGCACAACCGCATGATGGTACCCTCGACACGCCGCGCGTGATCTTCCATGGCCTTTATGTCCGCAAACGGCAACTCACTCATTTCGTCTTCACGCGCATCGATCCATGAGTGAAACGCTTCGGCGGGAAGAGCACCTGCCTCAATGGCAGCTGCCAATGCAGGCACGAGCTCGTGGCCGGGGCGCTCCCCCTGATAGATTGATCCCACTGTATCCCGCCACCACTGGAAGCGGATCGCGCCGAGCATCTCTTCCGACACGAGTGCCGGAATGCGCTTGAGTTCCCAATCAAGTGCATAGAGCGCATGCATGTGCTGGCGGGCCTCGACCGGTGCAAACAGGGAAGCCAGAAACCGGTCGCTGTCATTGCGACGCAGGGCATCTGACATAGCCGCCGGGAGGAGTGTGTTTTCTTCCTCAGACACGCCCGGGAATCCTTGATAAATCGGTCATGAGCACAAGGTAGAGCATAGACGGACGAACACCAGTCAAAGACGCGGCCGGGATGGTCGCGCCTTCCCCTACCAGTACCTGAGCCAGGAGTTGCATTTTATGGCTATTGCCCTTCCCGACCTTCCCTACGCCCATGACGCTCTTGAGCCCCACATGTCGAAGACAACGCTTGAGTTCCATCATGACAAGCATCACCAGAAATATGTCGACACGCTCAACGGGTTGATCGAAGGAACGGATCTTGAAGGCAAAAGCCTTGAAGACATCATCTCCGCAGCGGCGGGCGACGCGACAAAGAACAAGCTTTTCAATCAGGCCGCACAGGTCTGGAACCACACTTTCTTCTGGAACTCCATGTCACCGAGTGGCGGCGGCAACCCGTCCGGCCAGATCGCTGACGCCATCAACCGCGACTTCGGCTCCTATGAAGCGTTCAAGAACCAGTTTTCAGCCGAAGCTGCCGGCCATTTCGGTTCTGGTTGGGCGTGGCTGGTGGCTGACAAGGACGGCAAGTTGAGCATCATGAGCACACATGATGCAGATCTTCCGCTGGCGCATGGCGCGCACGCCATTCTCACAATCGATGTATGGGAACACGCCTACTATCTCGACTATCAGAACAAGCGTCCGGATTTCATCGCAGCCTATCTCGACAAGCTGGTGAACTGGGAGTTTGCCAACGCCAACTACGACGCAGCCATGTGACCTTCGGTCTTTGAAACAACAGCGGCGCCGCCTCCGATCAAGAGACGGCGCCGCTTTTTGTTTGATCAGCCCGGTTTGCCTAGAAGGCGTTCTGATTGATCACCATGGCAAAAAGCATCGGCACAGACAGCATGGTGTTGGTGCGCGAGAACAGCATTGCCGTCCGGGCCGCCTTCGGCTTGTCGTCCGCAGGCGCATCGACAATGCCAAGAGCAATCTTCTGGTTCGGCCAGATCACGAACCACACGTTGAACCACATGATGGTCCCCAGCCACATACCAATGCCGATAATGGTGCTGGCGCCGCCATCCGTGAAGCCAAGCAGATACGCATCGACCAGATAGCCGTTCAGGGCAGCGAGAATGATGCCGAAGGCGATGGTGCCCATCGCACCCCAGCGGAACCACCAGAGAGCCGTTGGTGCGATGACCTTACCGACAGCCGGCTTCTGCTCGTCAGGAATGTTCGGCATGCTCGGGATTTGCACAAAGTTGAAATAGTAGAGCAGGCCGATCCACATGATGCCGCAGAGCACATGAGCCCAGCGCATGATGAAGGTCCAGAAAGCCTGAGACCCAAATGCTTCGCCAATATGCGCCGATGCGCTGTACTGGCCATAGATGTAGAAAATGAACAGCACCAACGCGAGCACGAAGCCCGTAATCACGGTGTTGCGCAGATTGGAAAGAATGCCAGCCATCCCCAAAACCCTCCTCATGGTGCTGGTTGGTTCCGCACTGATGATCTCGGCCGGTCTTTGATTGCCAGCCTGCGAGTGGGCACCGTGCGGCGACTCGTCGCGGCTAGGTTACGCTGGTAACCACCACGAAGGGAAGCGCAGGAATTGTGCGGATTTCGCCACTCAGTTTGCGGTTTTCGCAGCCTCGCCAGGCTCGCCTGCACCAGCACCGGACCAATCGCGTTTGACGCCCAGCCAGAGCAGCAACGGAGCCGCGACAAAGATCGATGAGTAGGTGCCGATCAGGATGCCCCAGATCATGGCAAAGGTGAATCCGCGGATGACCTCACCGCCAAAAATGTAAAGCGAAAGAAGCGCCAGCAGCGTGGTGACCGATGTCATGACCGTGCGCGACAGTGTCTTGTTGACGGCAAAGTCCAACAATTCGTCGAGCGGCATGCGCTTGTATTTGCGCAGCTTCTCCCGAACACGGTCATAGACCACGACGGTGTCGTTCATCGAATAACCGACGATGGTAAGCAGCGCCGCGATGATCGACAGGTTGAACTCAAGCTGCAGCAGCGCAAACACCCCGAGCGTGATGACCACGTCGTGGACCAGCGCAACGACAGCACCTACAGAGAACTGCCACTCGAAGCGGAACCAGATGTAGACGAGCATCATGCCAACAGCCAGCACGATGGCCAGAACGCCCGCCTCGATCAGCTCTCCGGACACAGTTGGTCCCACGACCTCCACGCGCCGGTATTCGACTTCGTCACCCAGCTCGGCACGAACGAGTTCGATGGCACCGCGCTGTGCCTCTTCACCACCAGGTTGCGTCTCAATGCGGATCAGTACGTCGGTGGGAGCACCGAATTCCTGTATCTGAACATCGCCAAGGCCGAGGCCTCCGAGGCGGCTGCGAAGTTCGCCGATGTCGGCTGGCTCTTCCGTGCCAATCTCAATCATTGTGCCGCCACGAAAATCGATGCCGAAATTGAGGCCCATCGTGGCAACCAAAATGATCGAGCACAGCACTGCCGCTGTCGATATGGCGAGCGCAATGAAGCGCAGACCAATGAACTTGATGTGTGTCTCTTCAGGAACGAGCTGCAGTTTGCGCATGGTTTTTCCGTTGGTTCCTTAGAGCGGCACTTCAGAGGGACGGCGGTTCTTGAGCCAAACAGATACGAAGAGCCGCGTCACGGTGAACGCCGTGAAGACTGATGTAATGATGCCGATGGCCAGCGTGACAGCGAAGCCACGGACAGGGCCGGAGCCCATCTGGAAGAGTATAGCCGCCGCGATGAAGGTCGTGATGTTGGCATCTAGAATGGTCCCCAGCGCCCGCGAATAACCCACATCGATAGCATTGATCGGAGTCTTGCCGGCCCGCGCCTCTTCCTTGATGCGCTCGAAGATGAGCACGTTGGCATCCACGGCCATACCGATCGTCAACACGATCCCGGCAATACCGGGAAGCGTGAGGGTCGCCTGCAGCAATGACAGCGCCCCGAAGATGAGCGCCACATTGATGATCAACGCCACATTCGCGAAGATCCCAAAGAGCCCGTAGACCGCGATAATGAACAGAATGACGGCGGCAAATCCGATGATCGCAGCGATCTCGCCCGCCGCGATGCTGTCCGCACCAAGACCAGGACCGACTGTGCGTTCTTCAAGCACTGTGAGCGGCGCAGGCAAGGCACCAGCGCGTAGAAGGATCGCGAGGTCATTGGCCTGGGTAACGGTGAAGCCGCCGCTGATCTGACCGCTACCACCAAGGATCGGCTCACGGATGACCGGCGCGGAGATCACCTGGTTGTCGAGGACAATGGCGAAAGGCCGGCCAACATTCGCCTGTGTGGTATCGGCAAATCGCTTTGCCCCGGATGCATCGAACCGGAACGACACGACGGGCTCATTTGTCTGCTGATCGAAGCTTGGCTGAGCGTCCACAAGGCTTTCACCAGACACCATGACCCGGCGCCGGATCAAAATCTGTCCACCGCTTCCATCAATCAATGGCAGCACGACCGAGCCCGGCGGCGGTCGGTTCTGGATTGCTTCAATGACCGAGATCGAGCTATCGACCAGATGGAAGTTCATCTGTGCGGTCTGGCCGATGATGTCGATCAAGCGCTGCGGATCATCAAAACCCGGCACCTGAACGAGAATGCGGTCCGCACCCTGGCGTTGAATGATCGGCTCATTGGTGCCGAGTTCGTCGATACGGCGGCGAACAATCTCGATCGACTGCTCGAGCACACTCTGCAAGCGCTGCAGGCGTGCGGTCTCGGTGTAATTGAGGCTTATCCGGCCACCGGTTTCGGAGATGTCGATGTCGCTCTCGGGCACCGCGGAAAACACGTTGGTCGTGATCGGAACGGAGAGTTCCTGAAGCAGTTCCAGCGCGCGGGGCACATCTTCCGGATTACGGATGCGCACCGAGACGCGCTCATTCGCGGTACCTAGTCCGGTGTAGCCGATGCGGGCATCGCGCAACGTCTGGCGAACATCGCCCTCCAGTGCTTCGAGCCTGTCGCTGAGGACGGTGTCTACATCAACCTGCAAAAGCAGATGCACACCGCCCTGAAGGTCGAGACCGAGATTGACCTGGTTCGACGGCAGCCAATCCGGCAGCCCGGAGAGGGCATCCTTGGAGACGAGGTTGGGGGCTGACAGCAGAAAGCCAAGCGCACAGGTCAGTGCGATCAGCGTGTATTTCCATCGCGGGAAATAGAGCATTCAGATGTCTCCATGTGGCGAGCCGCATGTCGGCGCGCTGCCGGCGCGGTAGCGTCGGCCGTCTAGGACTTGCCGTCCTCGTCATTTGCCGCCTTGGGCGCTTCCTTTGGTGCGGGCTCGGTCTTGGAGCGCACATCCGACAGGGTGCTGCGAACAACGCGCACTCGCGTTCCTTCGGCGATCTCTACCTGGACTTCATTTTCATCGAGAACTTTGGTCACCTTGCCGATGAGGCCGCCAGCTGTCACGACCGTATCGCCCCGGCGGACGGCCTCAACCATTGCCCGGTGTTCCTTGATGCGCTTCTGCTGCGGCCGCAGGATCAGCAGATAAATGATCGCAAAGACAAGAATGAACGGGAAGATGGTAACGAGAAACTCGCTGCCGCCGCCTCCTGTCTGAGCGTATGCCGGGGTAATGAGCATCAAAGTCTCCGATGCAGGGGAAATCACAAGGGTATGGCCAAGGCATATCAGGGGCGGAACAGGTCCGCCAGCTTGGCATGCGGGCGGACTATACCCATGCCATAAGCCTTTGAAAACCAGCGCTGAACCGATCGTGAGGGCCGCCGGATCCCCTTGAAAACTTGCGGTTTTCACGGTCTGCAGGCGTAATTACACCGGCACCCGCGTGGTGGTCCCACACCGGGCGCTCAGAGCAGGAGAATCGCGCTGACCATGGCAGATGGAAGCCCACCGGCCGCGGACACGTCCGCCATCGAACCGCTACTGGCCCGTATTGCCACGGCCCTCGAAGCTCTGGCACCTAGGTCATCCCGGTCTGCGGACCTGACTGTACAGACGGCCTATGTCTGGCAGGGAGATGAGCAGATACTGACGCCGGTCCCGGACGTATCGCGGATCGACCTCGATCTGCTCCAGGGCATCGACCGCATGCGGGATACCCTGCTCGACAACACCCGCCGGTTCGCAGAGGGTCTACCGGCCAACAACGCGCTCTTGTGGGGAGCGCGCGGCATGGGCAAGAGTTCGCTGGTGAAAGCCGTGCACGCGACGGTGACCGACGCCAACAACACCCGGTTGGTTCTGGTGGAAATCCACCGCGAAGACATTGCGACGTTGCCCAAGCTGATGGCCATACTGCGGCCCGTGCAGGACAGACGGTTCCTCATCTTCTGCGACGACCTTTCTTTCGACCACACCGACACCAGCTACAAATCCCTGAAAGCGGTGCTGGAGGGTGGCATTGAAGGTCGACCGGAGAATGTCCTGTTCTATGCAACCTCCAATCGGCGCCACCTGATGCCGCGCGACATGATGGACAATGAGCGGCAGCGCGCGATCAACCCCACAGAGGCGGTTGAGGAAATGGTGTCATTGTCCGACCGGTTCGGCTTGTGGCTTGGATTTCACCACTGCAGCCAGGACGACTATCTCGACATGGTACGTGCTTATTGCGACCGCTTCGGACTGGATGCCGACTGGCACGATGTTCGGGCAGCGGCCATTGAATGGACGAATACCCGGGGCGCGCGGTCCGGCCGGGTAGCCTGGCAGTTCGTGCAGGATCTGGCAGGGCGACTAGGAAAGACGCTGACAGACTGAAAGGCCGGTCGGCAGCGTTAGCGCGCAGCGACGTTGTTGCCTAGATAGGTCATCGGATTGACCGGCTTGGAACCGCGGCGAACCTCGAAGTGGATCTGCGGTTCCGACACGCCTCCGGATGATCCGGAAGACGCGATCTTCTGGCCACGCGAGACGATGTCGCCGCGATTCACCAGAAGCTTGTCATTGTGGGCATAGGCCGTGACATAGCCGTTCTGGTGACGCACCAGGACCATGTTGCCGTATCCCTTGAGCTCATTGCCCGCATAGGCCACCACGCCATTGTCGGCAGCGACGACCGGCGTGCCACGCGGTACGCGGATGTTGATGCCGTCATTGTGCAGACCGCCCTGTTTCGGGCCATAGCTTGAAATGATGCGGCCTTCTGCGGGCCAAAGAAACCGGCCTGCCCGCTTTGGCGGTTCGGGGATGCTGGGCTTGGCGCGTGGTGTGGCAACACCGCGAGCCGGGCGCGCAGCTGGTTGCGGCACAGGCGATGCCGCGGACGCCGTACGCACCGGCGCGGCCTGACGACGGGCAACCCCCTGCCCCTCGTCAGGCGTCCAGCCCCCCACGCGAAGGCGCTCCCCCACATAGATCGGATACGGCTTTCGTTTGCCGTTCAGTACCGCAACCTGGCGGGTGTTCGTGTCATAGGTCTCGGCAATCTCGGAAAGTGTGTCACCGCGGCGCACGACATGGGTGCGCGGCACCGGAACGGTCAGCTTCTGACCCTTATAGATCGTGTAGGGTCTCGACAGACCATTGGCTTCGGCCATTGCGCGCATGGGCACGTTGTGCCGCTCTGCCAATACGGAGAGGCTGTCACCGGACCGAACGGTGACTGTGTACGGCTCAACAGCGGGCGCGCGGCTCTGGCCATAGGCCCCGCCCGGCGTTCCACGATAGCTTGATGGTGAGGCACAGGCGCCCAGGATCGCGAGGCAAGCCGTCAGAAGAACAGCAATCGACATCGCGCGTGATGCGCCACGGCCGTTGCCGTCGCGCTGCAGCGGTCGTGCAAGTGCTGAAAAAACCGACATGCGTCCGTGTCCCAGTTGCGTTGTGACCGCTTGGGCGCTGTCCCATGCACAAGACCCACCCGCGCAGTCAATCTGAGGCGAAGTGTCGGGTCATTTGGTTAATGAAGACTGGATGAGCCGGAAAAAACCGTGTGGTTCTGAAAAGCAAGGGAAAAGCTGGGCCTTGTGGCCAGAGCACTGCCTAGAGTTCCCGCGCAACACCTTCAACAAGCGGCACAAAACGGACGGGCAGCAGATCTTCCCGTTCAAAACCGTCGTCCGTCCGGGTGAACTTCGCCAGCACCTGGCCGCCGCCCTCAGCAGGAGGCACATCAATGGGCACGATCGCGATCCCCTCAGGCTTGAGCTGATCAAGCAGGGTTTCGGGGACGTCGGGTGCCGCGGCGGTCACGATGATCCGATCAAACGGGGCCTGCTCGGGCCACCCCTTGGTGCCATCACCCACCTTGGCGGTCACATTGGTAAGGCCGAGCCTGGCGAACCGGGCTTCCGCTTCCTTGAGCAATGTCCGGTACCGTTCGAGCGTGTAGAGCCGCCTGCACAGCCGCGCGAGCACAGCCGCCTGATAGCCGGAACCGGTGCCAATCTCCAGCACCTTCATCCGGTCACCTACGTCCAGCTTCGACGTCATGAATGCGACAACATAGGGCTGACTGATTGTCTGCCCGCACTCGATCGGCAGCGCGTTGTTGTCGTAAGCATGCTTTTCGAATGTCGGTTCGACAAAGATATCGCGCGGCGTCCGTTCAAGCGCAGCCAGCACACGGCTGTCGGTGATGCCCTGCCGGCGCAGTGTCATGATCAACTGAATGATCCGGGAGGGGTCCTGAGCCTGATCGCTCACGTGCCGGACTTCCCATTGGCTTTTAGAGCCACTGGCGTGATGGCCTTGGGCGGAGTCCCTCCGAGTTCCCTGGCCATTGCCTTCCGGGTGCGTGCATGGGTGAGATCGAGATGCAACGGCGTCACCGATATCCGTCCGGCGTAAATTGCCCTGAGGTCTGTTCCCTCAGGCGGATTGGACAGGATTTTCTTGAAGCCGAGCCAGTGATACGGCGTCTCTCGCGCGTCCATACGGGTGTCGATCAACGCATTGCTTTGGTCGCGTTTGCCCTGGACCGTTACCTCAACTTCCTTGACAGCCGTGTGGACCACATCCGGGAAGTTGACGTTGATGAGAACATCGCTCGGCCATCCCATCTCCACGAGTTTGGAAACGAGCGCCGCACCGTGATGTTCAGCCGTCGCCCACTTCACTTTTTCGCGCCCCTCAAAGCCGTATGCCTGGCTCAGGGCAATCGACGGAAAGCCGAGCACAGTCCCTTCCATGGCACCAGCAATCGTGCCCGAGTAGGTCACGTCCTCGGCGATGTTCTGGCCGCGGTTGACCCCGGACAGAACGAGATCGGGCGGGGTATCTATCATCAGGTGCTTAACGGCCATCAGGACACAATCTGTCGGCGTACCGGAGACCGCGAATTTCCGGCGGTTGACCTTACGCACCCGAAGGGGGTGCGACAGTGTCAGGGAGTGGCCAGCGCCGGACTGCTCTGTTTCGGGCGCGACGATCCAGATGTCGCTGGAGAGGTCCTTGGCGATTTTCTCCAGTGTCTTGAGACCGGGCGCATGGATGCCGTCATCGTTTGTGCACAGAATACGAAGGGGCCGCTTGCCGCCGTTCGCTGCTTCAACCGTCAGCTTGTCAGCCATTGGCGGCTCCGAGCTCCAGCACATCAATGCCACCCATATAGGGTTTGAGCGCGTCCGGCAGCGCTACCGAACCATCCGCCTGCTGATAGTTTTCCAACACCGCGACCATGGCACGCCCGACAGCCAGACCGGATCCATTGAGCGTATGCACAAACCTGGTGCTCTTCTCGCCGGCGGGTCTGTAGCGTGCGTTCATCCGGCGCGCCTGAAAGTCACCACAGACGGAGCAGGAGGAAATCTCCCGGTACGCGTCCTGACCGGGCAGCCAGACCTCAAGATCATAGGTTTTGCGGGCCCCGAAACCCATGTCGCCCGTACACAAAACCATGGTGCGGAAGGGAAGCCCGAGACGCTTGAGCACTTCTTCCGCGCATTCGGTCATGCGCTCATGTTCCTCAAGCGACGTCTCCGGTGTCGTGATGCTGACAAGCTCAACCTTCGCAAACTGGTGCATGCGGATCATGCCGCGCGTATCACGCCCGGCCGATCCAGCCTCCTTGCGGAAACAAGGCGTGAAGGCCGTGAAGCGCAGCGGCAATTCTTCCTCGGCATGAATTGCCTCGCGAGCCAGATTGGTCAGCGGCACTTCCGCCGTCGGGATCAACCAGTGCGCATCCTCATCGTCAGGTGCGCCAGTCTTGAACTGGTCATCGGCAAATTTGGGCAGTTGTGCGGTCCCGTACATGGCAGCGTCGCGCACGAGCATCGGCGGCACGACCTCCGTATAGCCGAACTCTGTCGTGTGCAGATCGAGCATGAAGTTTGCAAGTGCCCGCTCCAGACGGGCCAACTGCCCCTTCAGCACGACGAAACGCGCACCGGAGAGCTTGGCAGCGGTCTCGAAGTCCATGAGCCCACCGGCCTCCCCAAGATCGAAATGCTCCTTGGGTTCGAAGTTAAGTTGGCGCGGTTCAAGGTGCGTGCGCACCTCGACATTGCCCTCTTCATCCTCACCGAGCGGCACGTCCTCAAGCGGCAGGTTCGGCAGCGCAGCGAGTACTTCTTCGATCCGCTCATCAATCTGGCGCTGGCGATCCTCGCCGTCCTGAATCACACTTTTGAGCTTTGCGACCTCGTCGATGAGTGCCTGCGCACCGGCATCGTCGCCCTGTGCTTTTGCCTTGCCGATGGCCTTGGAGGCATCGTTGCGCCGCGCCTGAGCGTCCTGGAGCTCCTGAATGAGCGCACGGCGCTCCTCATCGATCTTCAGAATGTCCTTGGCCTGGGGCGCCACACCCCGTTTTGCCAAGCCGGCGTCGAACGCGTCCGGATTGTCGCGGATCCATCTGACGTCATGCATGGGGGCGAATCTTTCGAGGCGGTATTGAGAACTCGCCCCTCTATACGACGCTGCAGCGGACCGGGTCCAGAACGCCGTTAGGCAGTCTTGCCACCGGCCTCAGCGGCGCTTTTTTCGTCTCTTTTTCGCTCAATCAGACGCACGCCAATGATCGAAATCTCATACAGCAGGATGATCGGCACACCCAATCCGATCTGACTGATCGGGTCAGGAGGGGTCAGAATGGCAGCCGCCGCAAAAGCACCGACGATTGCATATTTGCGCTGCTTGGCCAGTCCGGCAGAGGACACGAGCCCTACCCGCCCCATCAGGATGAGCAATACCGGTAGCTGGAACGCCAGCCCGAAAGCAAAGATCAACGTCATGACAAGCGAAAGGTACTCGTTGACCTTGGCCTCCAGCTCGATCGGAAGAGCCCCGTCACCACCGCTGGTCTCGAAACCGAGGAAGAATTCGGTCGCCATTGGCATGATCAAATAGAAAACCAGCGACGCGCCGAGCACGAACAGTATCGGCGTAGCCGCAAGGAAGGGCAGAAAGGCCCCGCGCTCGTCGCGATAGAGACCCGGCGCCACAAACAGCCATAGCTGCCCCGCGATGTACGGGAACGACAGGCACAGCGCCGCGAACATCGCGACCTTGATATAGGTGAAGAACGTCTCCTGCAGCGCCGTGTAAATGAGACGACGGCCCGGGTCGCCCGCCAAGGCATCAGCCAGAGGTTGAGTCAGAAAAGCGTAGATGTCGGCAGCAAAGTAGAAGGTCACGCAGAAGGCGAGCACAAACGCAACAAGCGACTTGATCAGCCGGGACCGCAACTCAATGAGATGTTCGAGCAAGGGCGCTCGGCTTGCTTCGATTTCCTCGCTGCCCACCCGATCGCTCATGATTGCTCCCCTGAAGGGAGAGACGCGGAGGACGCCTTGGCATCCCCTTCCTTCGTTTCTTCAACCTTTGTGGAGGCGTGATCCGGATGGATCGGTGGCGGCGTTGCCAGGATGTCACCCTCGCCGACGCGATCTATTTCCTTCTTGAGTTCTTCGAGTTCGGTCTCGCGGGCGAGGTCTTCAAAGCCGCGCTGAAACTCTGCGGCCATGGCACGGGCTCGTGCCACATACCGACCGACCGTGGCCATGAGCCTGGGCAGGTCCTTCGGCCCCACCACCACCACCGCAACGATGATGAGCAGGAGCAGTTCTGGCCAGCCGATGTCGAACACTGGATCTATCCGTTTCAGGCAGTGCTACTGCTTGAGCGTTTCGCTTGCCTTCGCATCCTGAGCTTCTGGCGTCGCGGTGCCCTCAATAGTCCGTGCGTCGCCGTCCTTGGCTTCCGGAGCCTCATCGCTAAGCCCCTTGCGGAAGCTCTTGATGCCTTGGGCCACATCTCCCATGAGGTCAGAAATCTTGCCGCGGCCAAACAACAGGATGACCAGAACGACAACGATCAGGATCTGCCAAATGCTCAATCCCATGGTGATTTTCTCCCGGCACGCGGTTCAAACAGGCAACAAACTCAAGAATCTATTGTCTCAGATGGTCTAGGGAGCGGCAACCTGCAAGGCCACTCCTGTATTATGGTCAACAGGACTGCCGTTTCCGGCCAGATTCCCGTCGACAAATATGAGGGCCCGGTCGGGGTCGGCAGCGGCCATGACGCTCGTCCCCTCTTCGGGAAGCCAGGTGCCCCGGATACGAGCATGAACAGGCCCCTCATGGCCATCAATGTCGACTTCGATGAGGCTTTCTTCACCCAGCATACGCGCCCGCCGCACAGTCGCAGACACACCTAGGCCGCCGCGGCCAAGCTCTATCGCTGTCGGCCTCAGCACCACATCGACTGCCTGTCCCTCCGCGAGGCCTTCAGCCGGGAAGGTCCCCAGGGCGCAGGTGATCAAGCCGTTGGACACCTTGCCGCCGCAACGGTTGATGTCGCTGAAGAAGGCAGCCGCCTCAATATCAACCGGCCGATAGTACAGTTCCTGCGGTGTCCCGACCTGCACAAGCCTGCCCTTACGCAGCAACGCAATTCGGTCGGCCATGCGCATTGCTTCTTCGGGGTCGTGCGTCACCAGGAGTGCACTGGCGCCCGACCCCTCGATCAGGGAGAGCGCCTCGTCGCGCACACTGTCGCGCAAGCGGTTGTCCAGACCGGAGAATGGTTCATCCATCAGCATGATGCGCGGCCCCGGCGCCATCGCGCGGGCCAGCGCCACCCGTTGCTGCTCGCCGCCGGACAGGACGCTCGGGTAGACATGGGCGTACCGTGTCATCCCCACGCCCTCAAGCGCCTTGAGCGCAATTGGCTCGCGCGCGGCCTTGGGGTGCTGGTGAAGTCCGAACGTCACATTGTCGAGCACGGTCAGATGCGGGAACAGCGCGTAGTCCTGAAACATGAGGCCGACGCCGCGTCTTTCGGGCGGAACGAACACACCTCGACCCGCGACCGGTGTCCCGTCGATCTCAACCAGACCGGATGTCGGGCGCTCAACGCCAGCAGCAATGCGGAGCGTCGTTGTCTTGCCACACCCGGAGGGGCCCAGCAGACATACGACTTCTCCGGCGCCGACATCCAGGGTCAGGTCCTGGAGCGCGAGTTGCACGTCATATTGATGTGCAATGCCTTTGAATGAAAGCCGGGCGGTCATGGGCGCACAATAGTCAGAATGCGTCCAAGTACAAATGCGGCTTATTCGCGACTGTCGGTGTCCTCGGCGTCACCTGCATCCAGATCCGGAGCGGGGATGACCTCATCGGCGGCCTCGCCGATAAGCAATTCCTCGCCGGTATCATCATCGGCGAGTTCTTCCTCGTCGTCTGTGAGGGCCTCGTCACCCGGCTGCGGAACAGAGAAATCAGGTGGCAGGCGTGCATCCAGAAGCCCCGCCGCCTTGAGGTCTTCAACGCCAGGCAGATCGCGAACGCTTTCCAGACCGAAATGCACGAGGAAGTCTTCCGACGTGCCGTAGGTCAGTGGACGTCCCGGCGTCTTGCGACGGCCGCGCAGGCGTATCCAACCGGTCTCCAACAGCACGTCGAGCGTGCCCGACGACACAGACACGCCGCGAATTTCTTCTATCTCCGCGCGCGTGACCGGCTGGTGGTAGGCGATGATTGCCAGCGTCTCCATGGCCGGGCGCGACAGTTTCTTCATCTGTACTGCTTCGCGCTGGAGAAGGAAGGACAGGTCTTCAGCCGTGCGCAACAGCCACTTGCCGCCAACCGGCACGAGGTTGACGCCTCTGGGTGCATAGAAGGCCTGAAGCTCCGCCAGCAGGGACGGGACATCGGTCCCTTCCGGCAGGCGCTGAGCGAGGCTCTTCACGTCAAGCGGCTCGGAGGCGGCAAACAGCAGCGCCTCGACCATGCGCAACGTCTTGGTGCGGTTTTCATCCGAGATGCTTGCGATGTTCGATGAGTCCGGATCGGCAGCGCCCGTTGAGGCGCTTTCGGTCTCTGAACCGGGCGCCTCTTCCGGGATGTCGTCGTCGTCATGCATGTCGTGTTTTTCAGCCCTGCGCGGTGCATTCGTCATGAGGCATTTCCGTTTGCTGCATCAACCGGCACTGGCCCTCGCTGAGGACCGCCATCTCCACGTCGCCGCACATACAGCGGTGCGAAGGGAGAGGCTTGCCGAAGTTCAATTCTGCCGTACTTTGCAAATTCGAGACTGGCGGAGAAGGTACTTGCTATCCCGGAGCGGCGGCCCTTGCCATCCGCAAAGTCAGGCGGCACCAAGGTATCAATCCGGTCCCAGTCGATGAGGGTGCCGAGCATGTTCTCGAGCCGCTTGCGCGCATCCTCGATCGTCAGAACAGGCTGACGCGGCATCTTTAGCCGGTCGATCTTCTGGACCGCCCGCTGCGTCGAATAGGCCTTGAGCAGATCATAGATTTCGGCGGTGTACTGGCTCTTCTTGATGACCCGGACACCCTCCGGCATGCCACGGGAAAACACATCCCGCCCCATGCGGTGGCGCGCCATCAACTTGGCGGCGCTGTCGCGCATGGCTTCCAGCCGCTGCAGGCGGAAGGCCAGACGCGCGGCCATCTCCTCTGCAGTGGGTTCTTCATCCTCGTCCGGAGGTGGCAGTAGCAGGCGGCTCTTCAGAAAAGCTAGCCAGGACGCCATCACCAGATAGTCAGCAGCAAGCTCAAGCTCGAGCCGTTTGGCTTCTTCCACAAAGGCCAGATACTGCTCGGCCAGTTCAAGAATTGAGATCTTCGACAGATCAACCTTCTGTGCACGGGCGAGCGTCAACAGCAGATCGAGCGGTCCCTCGAAGCCATCCACATCGATGACCAGCGCACGTGGATCCATCTCCAACTGAGGCTCGTGCTGTGGGCGCGGTGCGCCACTTTCAAAATCGTAGACTTCGCCGGGGCTCAAAAATCAAATCCCTATCGGATGTAGGTCTGAACATTCACCGTCCGCCGCCCGGCGGCCCGTCGTCAAGCACTTGCGCTCAGAAGTTCATCCCATCTGTGAACGGCTGCTACAGTTGATTCGCCACTGAACGGTTTTCGGCGGGAAAGTGCGGTTTCTGATCTCAAGAGAGCGGGCGGCGAGAGCGCTGATGTTGCGCCCGCGACGGCCTCCATCTCCTCCATGTCGCCGTTGCAGTGCAGGACAAGATCGCAGCCTGCGCTGATCGATTCGGAGACCCGTTTCTCCATTGGGCCGCCGAGGGCCTTCATCGACAGATCATCACCCATGAGCAGACCATCGAAGCCTATTTCTTCGCGGATGAGCCGGATGACTTCCCGGCTTGTGGTCGCAGGATTGTTGGGGTCCAGCGCCGTGAAAACCACGTGCGCTGTCATGCCAAGCGGCAGGTCTGCAAGGGACATGAATGGTTTGAAATCGATCTCGCGAAGGCTTTCGACCGGCGCATCGACAACAGGGAGGTCCTCGTGGCTGTCAACGCCTGCGCGGCCATGACCGGGAATATGCTTGAGGACCGGCAGAACACCGGCTTCCTCGAGACCGGTGGCCGCAGCACGGGCAAGAGCGATGACCTGCTCCGGTGTTTCGCCATAGGCGCGATCGCCGATGATGTCATGCGCACCGGGTTGAGGGACGTCAGCCAACGGCACGCAATCAACATCAATCCCGAGCGCTCGCAACTCCTGGCCGATGAGAAAACCGCCGAGCTGGCAGGCCTCAAGCCCAGCGGCCATGTCCTTTTCGAAAAGGTCTCCATAGCGCCGGGCCGGTGGATGCTGCCGCCAGTGCGGCGGCTTCAAACGCGCGACACGCCCGCCTTCCTGATCGATCAGGATCGGGGCATCACGGCCCACCGTGTCGCGCAACGCGTCACAGAGAGATGCGACTTGATCGGGCGAGTCCACATTGCGCGCAAATAGAATAAACCCCCACGGGTTGGCTTCGCGGAAAAAGCGGCTCTCGGCATCACTGAGAGCCAATCCCTCGCATCCGTAGATGGCAGCCTGTACCTGCTGTGCCTGAGCGCCGGTTTCCGGCGGCATCAGCGCCTCCGGACAAGGCAATCCGTCCCGGCTGCCTTGAGCTGTCCGCAGACCGTGTCCGCCGCCCCCTTCGTCGCGTAGGTTGCGGCCCGCAGACGGTACCAGATGCCGCGGTCACCAAGGTCAGCACGCTGAACATCCGCCGTCGCCCCTGCCAGGATGGTCGCGTGCCTGCTTTGCAGCCCAGCCCATTCGGTCTGCGCGCGCGCCTGATCGCGGAAGGCGCCTATCTGAACGACCCAGCCTTCCGTGGCAGCAGGTGCCGGCGCCGGCGCAGCCGCGGGTGGCGCAGCTGGAACTGGTGTGGGGGTGGGTGTCGGTGCGGGAGACTCCACAGGCGATGCAGCTGCGGTTTCCGTCGGCGCTGCCGCGTCATTGTCCGGAGGGGCTTCGGCAGCGGCAGGCGCTTCTGGAGCCGACGGCGCCGCCGGGATTGTTGCTGGCTCTTCTGGGGGTGGCAGCAGTCGCTCGACGCCGGTATCCGGGTCGGCGGAGGTTGTGTCGCCCGTGATCCGCTCAAATATTTCTTTGTCCTGATGCGGAATTTCCATGCCGCCAGGATCTTGCGGGGCCACCTTCTCAGGTCCGCCCTCAGCGCGCACGATCGGAGGAGCAGTGCGAATACCCTCTTCCCGCCCCTGCTGATAGGCAAAATACACAACACCCGCCAGCGCGGCCAAAACAACGAGAACGACCAGAAGCATAAGCCACCCGCGGCTTGCCGGTTCTTCTTCCTCATCGGTGGCGTCATAGGTGTCCATGTCGTCGACCATCACCGGGTCGAAAGCGCTGCGACCGTAGCGGTCATCATCACGATCCATATCGGACATGGGCCCCTGCCCCTCCTGAACCTAGTTTCCTGCGCGGCAGCTGGCATCAGCGCCTAGCGCATTTCCTCCACCGGGGTAACGCCGAGAATTCCGAGCCCCGCTGCCAGCGTGAGCGCAACCGCGCGAATCAGAGCCAGCCGCGCCATCGTAACACCCGGTTGATCTGTATGGATAAACCGCAGACGCGCGTCGTCCTTGCCCTTGTTCCAAAGCGCGTGGAACCCGGCGGCCAGGTCCTGCAGATAGAAGGCGACCCGGTGAGGCTCATGGGACTGCGCCGCCTGCTCCACCAATCGGGGGAAGGCCGCCATCAGCTTCAGCAGAGCCAACTCGGCTTCGTCATCGAGAGGTGCAAGATCAGCCGCGGCAAGTGCCGCGTCACTCAGGTCCGCGTCCGGGAAGTCATCCTTTGCCAGCCTCAGGACCGAACAGATGCGTGCATGGGCGTACTGAACATAAAAGACCGGATTGTCTTTAGACTGCTCCATGACGGCGGCGAAATCAAAGTCCAGCGGCGCGTCATTCTTGCGGGTCAGCATGATGAACCGGACGACATCGCGCCCGACTTCATCGACCACGTCGCGCAGCGTGACAAACTCTCCAGAACGCTTCGACATCTTGACCGGCTCGCCTGCCCTGAAGAGCTTGACCATCTGACAAACCTTGACGTCGAGGCTGCCGCCGCCGTCCGACAGCGCCTTCACCGCCGCCTGCATACGCTTGATGTAGCCCGAGTGATCGGCGCCCCAGACATCAATCATGTCGGAGAAGCCGCGACGGTACTTGTCGAGATGATAGGCAATATCGGCCGCGAAGTAGGTGTGCGCGCCATCGGACTTTTTCAGGGGGCGGTCGACGTCATCACCGAACTCCGTCGCCTTGAAGAGCAACTGCGGCCGCGCTTCCCAGTCATCAGGCTTCTTGCCCTTGGGCGGCTCGAGGACGCCGGTGTAGAGCAGCCCTTTGCTGTCGAGGAGCTCAAATGCTTCGTTGAGTTTTGATCCCTGTTCGTCCGCCCCGCCAAGGTCGAGTTCCGAGAAAAACACGTCATGGTGGATGTCAAGAGCCGAGAGGTCATCCCGGATCATGTCCATCATCGCATCAATGGATGCGCGCTTGACGACCGGTAGCCAGTCGTCTTCCTGCATGTCCCGCAGTGCCGGACCATGTGTCTCGGCCAGAGCCTTGCCCACAGGGACAAGATAGTCACCGGGGTAAAGCCCTGCTGGAATGGTTCCGACGTTCTCGCCCAGAGCTTCGCAGTACCGGAGGAACGCGGAGCGTGCGAGCACTTCGATCTGACCACCAGCATCATTGATGTAGTACTCGCGGGTAACGTCGTGCCCGGCTTTTGTGAGCAGGTTGGCCAGCGCATCGCCGAAGACGGCGCCGCGGCAGTGCCCCACATGCATGGGACCTGTCGGATTGGCGGAGACGTATTCCACGTTCACCTTGCGACCACCGCCAACGGCGGATGTACCGAACTGCGTTCCAGCTTCAAGAACGCTCCTGATCTGAGACCGCAACAGGTCGGGAGAGAGGCGCAGGTTGATGAAGCCGGGGCCTGCGACATCGGCAGAGGCGATGGCATCGTCACCCGTGATCCGGTTCGCAATTGCGTCAGCAATATCCCGGGGCTTCTTGCCTGCAGGCTTGGCAAGAACCATGGCTGCGTTCGTCGCAACGTCGCCATGAGACGGGTCTCGCGGCGGCTCAACGGTCACCCTCGACATATCCAGATCGGAAGGCAGCGTCCCGTCCTCAGCAAGGACCTCGAGGGTCTTGAGCAGAACGGCGCGGATGTCGCTGAAAAGGTTCATGGCAGTCAGGAAACAGCTCGAAATCTTCAAATTGTGCGGGCGGGAAGCGCTCGATACACCTTTGAGCGCGGTTTGTCATGCGGGCGTACGACAGCTACCGGAAGATCGGATCCGGCTGGAACAGGCGGCGATGTTCCTCAATTGCGAAGCGGTCCGTCATGCCGGCCACGTAGTCACAGACGGTCTCTGCCGTCTTCTGTGTCCGCGGGCCGTCGGTCATGTCCTGCCATTCGTCCGGCAACAGGCTGGGCTCGCTCACCAAAAGCTCGAACATCTCCCGCATGACCCGCTTGGCCTTGCTCATCATGCGGTTGACCTGAAAATGCCGATACATGCGCTCAAGAAGAAAAGACTTGAGCGCCCGGTCATGTGCCTGCATCTCATCCGAAAATGCGGCGATCTGGTGACCGGCATGGCGGATGTCATCGCTCGACTGCGGTGCCAGATCGGCAAGACGCCGATTGGTTTCCGAGATCACATCTTCCACCATATGTGAAATCAAGCGGCGGATCGCCTCGTGGCGAAGTCGGCGTGAGGCAAGGCCCGGGTACGCGTCATGGACTTCCCGGAACATATCGCCGACAAGCGGCAGCGCCATCAGATCGTCGGGCGTGAACAGCCCCGCTCGCAACCCGTCATCAATGTCGTGATTATTGTAGGCAATGTCGTCGGAGAGCGCCGCGATCTGTGCTTCGAGACTCGCATAGGTGTGCAGATCAAGCGCGGCCAAACCTTCATACTCCCGAAAAGCGCGTGGCAGATGATCTGTCCCGGCACCTTCGCCGACAACCGGACCATTGTGCTTCACCACGCCCTCCAGCGTTTCCCAGGTGAGGTTCAGGCCATCGAAATCCGCGTAGCGTTGTTCCAGCCGGGTAACGATGCGCAGGGTCTGAGCATTGTGATCAAATCCACCGTACCCAGCCATGCAATCCGCCAACGCATCCTCACCGGCATGTCCGAACGGCGTGTGGCCAAGGTCGTGTGCCAAGGCCAGCGCTTCCGCAAGATCTTCATCGAGCCCGAGGAAACGGCTCAGTGACCGGGCGATCTGTGCGACTTCCAGCGAATGCGTGAGGCGCGTCCGGTAGTAGTCGCCTTCGTGATACACGAAGACCTGCGTCTTGTGTTTCAGCCGCCGGAATGCACCTGAATGAATGATCCGGTCGCGGTCTCTTTGATAGGGCGACCGTGTGCGGCTCTCCATTTCGTCGAAGCGGCGACCACGACTGGCGGACGGTTCCGTCGCGTAGATGGCCAGATCACCGGTGACAGCTTTGGTAAGCGCGGGAGACAACGGCTAGAGCTTGCCTTCAATTGCATAGGCCAGAATCCGCACGACCTGCTGGGGTTCCTTAGCCCAAGCCAAGGCCGCGCCATCCACCTCTTTCAGAGGGTGGCGCAAGTCGGGATCGTGCAACGTGATGATCGGCTTTCCTAGCGCCGCCGCATAGCCGGCGTCGAAAGCAGCATTCCACTGCTTGTACTTGTCGCCGAAGCGCACGACGACCACGTCGGCGTCCTTGATCAAGGTCGATGTGCGGATCGCGTTAACCTTCGCACCCTTGTTATCGTACCAGAACTCGTTCTCTTCCGGTCCCAGGATGTCAGCACCGCAGGCATCGGATGACGCGTGGTCGGTGACCGGAGCAGAGAAGGTCACCGGCAGGCCCGCTGCCTTCGTTCCCGCCTCAATCTGCTCGCGCCAATCGGTGTGAATCTCACCGGAAAGGTAAACCTGCCACGTCCTGCTCATGGATCTCCACCGCCTGCTTCTGGATTGACAATCGCTTCTGTGCGATTACCTATTGATAACAAGTCGCATCACAAGGCCATGACTGCCTTGGAGTGCTGTGTTTCGAGGGTGTACCGATGAGTGACGTGCAAGTCGAGAGCAATGCAGCTGAAGCCGCGCCCGCGCCAGCGGGGGATTTCTCCGTTTCTGCAAGCGCCGCAAAGCGGATTTCAGCCATTCTTGCCGGCGAGGCCGATGGGACAATGCTGCGCGTCAGCGTGGAAGGCGGTGGATGTTCCGGCTTCCAGTACAACTTTACTCTTGATGACACCAAGACCGATGATGATCTGGTGATCGAGCGGGAGGGTGCGACTGTTCTCGTGGATTCCGTATCGCTTATGTATGTGGGCGGGTCTGAACTGGATTTCGTCGATGACCTCATCGGTCAGTCGTTCCAGGTGAAGAATCCGAACGCCACGGCCTCCTGCGGCTGCGGCACATCGTTCTCGGTCTAGATCTCGCCGCGGTCAGTCCGAACGGCGTTTACCCTTCTGGCAATGCGTGGCTCCCTCGCCTACCCTCCGCTCCGCTGATTTGCGGAGTGCCCCATGAAGATCGCTACCTGGAACGTCAATTCCATCAAGGTCCGCCTGCCCAATTTGCTTGCCTGGCTGAGGGAAGCCGAGCCCGATGTCGTCTGCCTGCAGGAGCTCAAATGCGTGGACGACGCGTTCCCCCGCAGCGAGGTCGAAGATGCCGGCTACAATGTCGAGACGCATGGCCAGAAGACCTATAACGGCGTTGCGATTCTCTCAAAGGCACCCCTTGAAGACGTGACTCGGGGATTGCCGGGCATGGAAGACGACGATCAGGCGCGGTATCTTGAGGCGCTGGTCCCGGCAGGCGAGCAGGTGATGCGTGTGGCGTCAATTTACCTGCCAAATGGCAACCCGGCACCGGGTCCCAAATATGAGTACAAGCTCGACTGGATGTCGAAGCTGCAGGTACATGCGGAGACCCTGCTGTCCCATGAAGAGCCGCTTGTGCTGGCTGGCGATTACAACGTGATCCCCACCAACGACGATGTACATGCTCCTGACGCATGGGCGGACGACGCGCTGTTTCGGCCCGATACGCTCAAGGCCTTCCGGTCGATTGCCAATCTCGGTCTCACGGATGCGTTCCGCGCCTGCCACACGACACCGAACCGATACACCTTCTGGGACTATCAGGGCGGCGCCTGGCAGAAGGACAACGGCATCCGCATTGATCATCTGATGCTCAGCGCCCAGGCTGCCGACCGGCTTACCGCCTGCGACATCGACCGGCATGTGCGCGAATGGGAAAAGCCCTCCGATCACGTTCCGGTCTGGGCGGAGTTCGATTTTGGCTGATCAGGACACATGGCCGCTTCGCGGCGGTTGCTCCTGCGGCGCGGTTCGATACGAGATTGACCGTACTGACCTCAATGCGGGCATATGCCACTGCAGCGACTGCCAGCGCCATTCAGGTGCACCGTTCGTGGTGTGGCTCGGGATCAGTCCGTCCTGCTTCCGGGTGGTGAAAGGTGCGATCAGCGAGTTTGCGTCATCCAAGTGGGCGCGTCGGGGATTTTGTTCGGCGTGCGGATCCACCCTGACCTATCGGGTCGAAAGCAATGCGGACGAGATCGACGTGAGTGGCGGATCTCTGGACGATCCGGAACGGGCTCCCCCTTCGTTCCAGATCTTCACGAAAGACCGGCCTCACTTCATGCACGGGTTTGACGACGCCCTGCCGGAGAAGGACGCTGAAGCCTACTTCAACGGCTTACGGGACCGCTGAAACGCCGGCCCCATCGGCATCAGGCGAACCCCACTCCGCAACCGGCGGTAGGGCAGATCGAGATGGTCTGCCGGGTTCGGGCCGGGACTTCCCACGACGATGATGTCACGGGCCACTTTCTGGAAATCGGCGCGGAAGTGCACGGAACTCTTGACCGCAACGATGTTCTCGTCAGCCGGATCGATACCGAACGCGGTGAACATGGCCCGGTCTGCGGTCTGGACCTTCTTGCTGGCCACAACCACACGCACATCTTCAATCAGCAGCAATGCTGACTTGCCGAGCGACAGATGGGCCCCCCGGTAGAAGGGTCCATGCGCATCAATCTCGCCGTCATGAAGCTTCAGTACACGGAATGTGGCATCAACCGGCAACTCCTTGGCCCCGCCTGTCCAAGCGCCGAGCTTCAACGCGACATCAGCGCCTTCGCCGGCAGCCCATGCCGCCTCAGCTGCCGCAGGGTCGAACATGACGCCGCACAGTGCCGTTTCGGCACCGGAGATCAGTGCGCGCAGAATACCAACGGTATCCCCATTGCCACCGGCGCCTGGATTGTCCTGTGTGTCTGCCAGAACGAGCGGGCCGTCACGGCGATCGAGGTTGCTTGCCGCCTCGCCATAGGCCACCGCTTCTTCGGCAGACCAAATTTTCTGGCGAAAGGCGCGCTCAAACTCCATGAACGTCTCTGCCAGCCGGTCAACGGCCTCGTCCGCCGATTCCTGGGTATCTGCATAGGCCATCACGGCCGGGCCGCACTCGGCGATGTCCGCTGCAGGAAAGCCCATGGTGGCCGACGCACTCAGAATGCCTGCTTCCGTCTCCGAGGTATTGTCTAGCCTGAGATTGTCGAGCGCCGTGACGTCGGCATAGATCAGTGCCGCTGGGTCACTCATGGTCGATTGTGCCGTGAGTGGGATCAGATAGTTGAGCTTGCGAAAAGCCTTGGCAGGACGCGTGCCAACAGCGAGGTGGGCGGCCAGCTTTGCGGCGCGCGCCCCGGTCTCAGCCATGTCCACATGAGGGTAGGTCCGATACGCGACCAGGATATCGGCACTGCGCATCATCTTGGCGGTCACATTGGCGTGCAGATCTAGCGATGCAACGATGGGTATCTTTGCGTCCACAATGTCGCGGATCCATTCCAGCAGATCCCCCTCGCCGTCTTCCATCTCCTCAGTGACCATTGCGCCGTGCAGGTCGAGATAGATGGCATCAAGCGGTCCATCACGCAGACCGCGCTCCAGCTCCTCCACCATCATGCCGGCGATATGGGCGAATGCGTCTGCGGTAACATGCGCGGACGGCGTTGCCGCCGCCCACACCATCGGCACCGGTGTGATCGCCTGATTTGCGGCCTCAGCGAGGAAGCCCGCGATCGGGATGTTCATGTCGGCGGCGCCGTCCGCCCCGGGCGCAAATGTCGTCAGCAAGCCCGACCCGCCCTGCAGAGCCGGCCAGGCATCCGGGCGCAGGAAAGCGTCCAGATCCGCCTTTTGAGGGGCGAAGGTGTTGGTCTCGTGCTGAAAACCACCAACCGCGACGCGCATGACTGACGCCTTTTCCTACGCTACGGCTGCCAAGCATCCGACATGCATGGCAGGACCTGAGCAACAGCTTAGGACTCGTTTGCTGCCTGTGGCTACACTCAAACACAGGAAACAAGCGGAATTTGTGGCACCCGGCACTTCAAGGAGAGCTGGTTTCGCCGGAAACGCATTCCAACAGGGAGGCTAACACCATGATCAAATTGATATTCTGTCTGCACCGGCTACCTGACATGACGCCGGAGGCCTTTCGGGACTATTGGTGGACAAATCATGCGCCTCTAGTGAAGGAACGTGCGCCGGTGCTGCGCATTGCCCGCTATGTGCAGTCGCACGGGCTTGATACGCAGCTTGACGACGCCATGCAGGCGTCACGCGAAGCTCAGCCCAAATATGACGGCTTTGCGGAACTCTGGTGGGCGAGCGAGGAAGACCTGACCTTCGCGATGACGGACGAAGCCGCCCTCAAGGCCGGGGCAGAACTGCTGGAAGATGAAAGAAAATTCATCGACCTCAAACGGTCGTCCCTGACATTCGTACGGGAACGGCCCGTCGTCGGCGCGGCCTAGTCTTTCGGGTGCTCGAGCCGGAAGGCTTCCGCCAGCCTTACACCGGCATCGATCTGCGCCCGGGACATCTGTCGCTCCCGCTGGGACATGAGCTCGTCCACACCCGCACGGGTATCGTCGGTTGCTCCCTGGCGTGCGAGTAGCAGGAAACTGTATGCCTTTGCCTTGTCCTGCGGCAGCGGATCGCCATTCCAGTAAATGCCTGCCAGGTAGATCAATGCCGGGGTGTAGTATTTCTCGGCGGCAAGCTCGTACCAGCGGATGCCCTCGAAGCGGTTCCGCTCGGCGCCCTCGCCGGCATAGTGCATCTCGCCGATCTTCATCTGTGCTTCCGCATGCTGGGCCAGCGCGGCTTTCTCATACCAGGCAAGTGCCTGATCATAGTCCCGCACCAGATCAGCTTCCGGCACTCCAAAGCGGTAATAGTCGGCGAGTTCCACCTGTGCCTGCACGTGGTTTCCCTCAGCCGCCATCTGCATGTACTGCACAGCCTTGCGGGGATTGGCAGGGATCGCGTTTTCCCCCTCATACATCTTCGCAGCCAGGAAGGCGGCCGTCGCGTCACCCGCTTCAGCGCCTTCTTCCCATGCGGCCACGGCACCGTTGATGTTGCCGGCGGCATAAGCCTCGATGCCCGTCTGCAAATCCGCGAGAGCTGGTGTTGTTGCAACAACGCCTAGCAGAAATGCGAATACGGCTGTCGCGCTAAATGTCCGCATAGACATGCGTCTCTTCCTTTGCACCCGGATGAGTCAGTGCGCCGCCCCGGGCGGGGCCGACCAGCTGAGCGTATTTCCACAATGTGCCCGAATTGTAGTCGGTCTTGCGGGGTTTCCAGGCTTTCTTCCGTTCAGCGAGCACATCCTCCGAGACGTCAAGGTCAAGCCGGCCTGTCTCGGCATCGATGGTGATCATATCGCCGTCTTCGATCAGACCGATCGGGCCGCATTCGGCTGCTTCCGGGCCCACATGACCGATGCAGAAGCCGCGCGTCGCACCCGAAAAACGGCCGTCGGTGATCAGCGCCACCTTGTCACCCATGCCCTGGCCATAGAGCGCGGAGGTCGTCGACAGCATCTCGCGCATCCCAGGCCCACCCTTGGGTCCTTCGTAGCGGATGACGAGAACCTCGCCTTCCTCATACTGACGGTTTTCGACGGCCTCAAACGCGTCTTCCTCGCAATCGAAGCAACGTGCCGGGCCGGTGAACTGAAGCTTCTCAAGACCGGCCACCTTCACGATGGCCCCATCCGGAGCAAGTGACCCCTGCAAGCCGACGACACCACCGGTCGGGGTGATCGGATTGGAAACCGGATAGATCACATCCTGATCATCGTTCCAGGTGATCTCCTCCAGGTTTTCGGCCAGCGTCTTGCCGGTCACCGTGATGCAGTCCCCATGCAGAAAACCACCTTCGAGAAGCGTCTTGAGCAGCATCGGCACCCCACCGGCCTCATACATGTCCTTTGCAACATATTTGCCGCCCGGCTTGAGGTCTGCCACGTAGGGCGTCTTCTTAAAGATTTCCGTGACTTCCATCAGGTCGAAATCGATACCGGCTTCGGCGGCCATGGCAGGCAGGTGCAGTCCCGCGTTGGTGGACCCACCGGATGCTGCCACAACAGTCGCCGCATTCTCGAACGCCTTGCGGGTACAGATCTCGCGCGGGCGCGGACCGTTCTTGATGAGCTCCATGACGGCACGGCCTGACGCCTCCGCATAAGCATCACGACTCTCATAGGGCGCCGGTGCACCGGCTGAGTTCGGCAATGCAAGACCGATCGCTTCCGAGACGCAGGCCATTGTATTCGCGGTGAACTGACCGCCGCATGCCCCGGCACTCGGACAGGCAACGCATTCAAGCTCGTGCAATTCGTCGTCAGACATGTTGCCAGCGGAGTGCTGGCCGACCCCTTCAAAGACGTCGAGCACAGTCACATCGTTGCCCTTGAACTGACCCGGCAGGATCGAGCCGCCATACATGAAGACGCTCGGCACATCGAGGCGCAACATGGCCATCATCATGCCCGGCAGGCTCTTGTCGCATCCGGCAAGACCAACAAGAGCATCGTAGCAATGGCCGCGCATGGTCAGCTCAACAGAGTCAGCAATCACGTCTCGGCTGACGAGCGATGACTTCATGCCCTGGTGGCCCATCGCGATGCCGTCGGTCACGGTGATAGTGCAGAACTCTCGCGGGGTGCCGGCGGCATCCTTAACGCCGCGCTTGACCGACTGGGCCTGACGCTGCAGCGCGATATTGCATGGCGCAGCTTCGTTCCAGCAGGTGGCGACACCAACAAATGGCTGATCAATCTCTTCCTGCGTCAGGCCCATCGCGTAGTAGTAGGACCGATGTGGCGCACGCTGCGGTCCGACGGTCACATGACGACTGGGGAGTCTCGATTTATCAGGTGTGTTCGCGTCCATGGGACGGGTGTCTCCTCAGATGGGCCGGGTTCTCGGCTGCTTGCATTTGCGCGGGATACTAGGGGCTCCGCTCGGGAACATCCACACGCATTCGGGGCATCAGCCATGCATGACAAACGCGCGCAAAACCCCAAACCTTTAAGGGGAAATAGGAGCGATTGAGGGTGCACCGATCAGGTAGCGGTAGTCACGCTCAAGTGCGGTGATCATGCCATCCAGGTGCGAGGCACACACATGTGCCAGACCCACATCGTCCGAACGGGCAAGACTGCGGCACCGGTCAGCGGCCGCCCGAAGGACGTCCGTCTCCCCTTGCAATGCCGTTTCCCAGGCAACCTGATCGGCTCCTGCTGACGGTCGCCCCGCCACAGCGGCCTCATAGGCTTGTTGCATCTCATCAAACTCGGCAGCCAGTCTTTCGGTCAGCAGCAAGCGTTGTTCCCAAACCTCACGCGTACCCAGTACCGTTGTTGTGGCCGCCGCAAGTTCCTGCTGGATGTATGCTCGCGCCGGGGCGACCTCCTGGGATAACGTGCCAAAGACATGGGCGACATGGACGCGCGCCTTATCAAGGTGACGCTCGAACCTGGCCTCCGACAAGGCAGGCCCGGCCTCTCCATCTGACTGAGTATCCAATGCAAGCTGGTAAGCATCGCGCAGTTGCTGATGGGCTGTACTGTCGCGGTAGTTTTCAAAATCGGACGCGTCAAGCTGGGGTGGAACGTCACCGAGCGCACCTTCCGGGAGCTCATCTGACGCGACCGGAACACGGACATCCCAGGTTTCGCCGCCGTCAGGACCCTGGACCATATCTTCGAACTCGATGATGATTTCGGCGGTCCCGCCCATGAACCCCAGTGACACCTGTGAGAGCCCGTCTGGCAATACGTCCGGCATCTCTCCCACGAGTCTGAACAATCCGGAATTTTGCGCGGTCTCCACAAACCGTACGGGTACGGAACGCGGCTTCAGGTTTGACGAGACAAACCCGGTCATTACGTCATGCGCCCAGGGACAGGGATCCTCAGCCTGTATGACCAAAGCAAATGGTTCGCCCACGGGCGCTGCATCGAGCTGTTCCATCGTGTTGGATGGGGTCGCATAAATGCCGCCAATACGTGCAGCCCACCGCTTCTCCAAATGAACGCGTTTGTGGTGCAGCGTGTCCCCGACAAGGATCACAGCATGACCACCAAGATCGGCATACTCGCGGTACCCCGGATCGGCCAGATACGTCCATCGGTCACCGGCCATCTCGCCAGTCATCAAAGTGTCTTCGACAGCGAAATGCAGACGGTCGCCGCTGTCCTGCTGCATAGCGGGGAGCGACATTGAAAAGCGATGCGGGTTGTCAGCTTTCAACGCCGAAATCCGTTTGTGCACAGCAACTGCATCAAGTGCAGCAACATCGAGCACTCCATCTTGAGCCCTGCCCGTCATCACATATGTCGGCACCCCGTTCGCCGATGGATTGACACTAACGGTCACAGACCCGGTGTCGGGACCCAACCGGCGGACGAGCCAGAGCTCGTCTCGCCCCTGCCAGCATCCTTCCAGTGACGTCACTTCAACCGGCGTTGTTGAACACTCAACTCCCTCCACTGTTCTGGCCGCAATCCTCACCTTCGAAAGATCAGTCAGCGTTGCCTCAAGCCCGGCACGGAGGCCGGCAAAGACTGCCTCCGGGTCAACCTCTCGGCCAAGGCGTGTCTTGACCACCGTCGCGGACGGAGATGCGGATTGGGCAAGATCTGAAACCTTGATCTGCGTGCAATCGATGAAAGCTGACCATGCAGCGCTGACCGCGCCGCGGTAGGCAGCTTCGACCTCCCCAAGCTCTGCCTCTGCCTCGGTGTTCCGCGTACGGACTTCATCAGCAGCAACCGCAATCTCAGCCAGCAGGGCCTCGGATGTGCTGTTGGCTCGTGAGCGTGCGCTCTCAAGCGATGCCACTTCCTTGGCAATCTCGGAAGGCGCCCCCAACTCTGTCAGCCGCGCAAGCTCGGCCGCATACTTCGACCGCGTATCGGCATCTGCAGCCTGCGACGCCAAGGTACGTATCTGTGCCTCATTGCTGGTCAACCGCTCGGCTTCTGCCAGGCGGTTACGGGCTGCCGCGAGCGCGAGATGGGACTGCGTAGCTGCCGTCATGGAGCTGCGCCATTTGACACGAAGGACCGAAAGGGCGAGCTCGGCATCCTCCGTTGCTGAACGGCTTATCTCGCTGGCTGTATCGCGTTCCGCACGCGCCTCATCAAGCGCAGTCTTGTGTGTCGCCGCACAGGTCAGTTGATCATTGGCTGTAACGCAGGCGTCGGCCAAGGCAACCAATCGATTGGCAGCCGCTGCAACGTGGTGTTGTCTCGTCTGGGCAAGCGACACCGCCAACTTGCCGAACTCTGCGGCAAGCTCGAGGTCTTGCTGCTGTTCGAACGCTCTGCGGTAGTTTCCCAGCGTGGTCTGGAAGTCCTTCCTGACACCGGCGACAAATGGTTCTGTCAACGCCTCGACAAAGACACGAGTTGCTATTTCAGACGCGCGAGACAGTGACATTTGCGACGCCACAGGCCGTAACGTCAGTTTGACCGGGCCACCAGCTGATGTGACGACTGCCACATTGGTCAATTGTTCACCGATAGACCGAGCGAGGTCTTGTGTGATTGCCGCCCGGATTGGATCAGCTGTAGCGGCAAGTCCTCCAGCCGCATCACGCTGTTGAGCTATCAGATTGACGCCCTGATTGGCTGCGTAGTTGAGCAGCGTGTCTGTGACGGCGTTGACCTGACCGGCAATGCTCCTGCTGTCCCCGGTCGCGAGGGCAGCCGCAATGCCGGCAGAGAGCTTTGCAGTCTGCTGGGCGATATCGAGCACGAGCATCCCCCTGGCAAGATCGTCGCGACTTGCCGCGAGATTCTCAAGAGATGCACGTTGATTATCAGCGAGGCGTGCCAGTTCCTGGGCACCTATTTCTGCCAGAACAGCCCCGGCTGCAGCGGCTTCAAGAGATGCGCGCGCGCGGCTTACCGCGGCAGCCAGACCTTCGCAGGAAAGATTGGCACAGGGTTGATCACTGCGAGCGCGGTCACTTACGCGTTTGAGTTCAGCCTCAAGCTCGCCAATACGTCGATTGACCTCATCGACAAGCAAGTCAACTTCAACCAGCTGGTTCTGCGTTGCATCGTACCAGCTGCCCGCAAGACTGCCCTGGGCCGCGACGGGCATCGGACCGCAAAGAGTGGCGAGAAAAAGTGAGAGAAAGCCCGCAGGCCAATTTCTAAGCATGATCCCCTCCCTGATCCTGCAGGAGAGCATGCTATCACACTTGTGTGGGCGCCCCTTTTCCTCGGCTAGGGCGCTTCACCATGAGACAGGCTTCCCAGCATCGCGAGGTACGCGGTCGTGAAAGCAGTCTGATCGAGGGAACTGTGATCTGTGTTCCAGGTCGCCGCGACGCACCATACAGAACCCGTCTCATCGACGAGCCGCGTGGTCATGTTGAAGGCGCCGAAATTTGATCCACCCTTGTAGGCGACTTCTTCCCACTTGTCGCGATCAGCCACGCCCGGATTTACCTGCATCGCGGGCTCGTCCGCCACATCTTCAATCAGGGAACACAGCTGCCGTACCGATATGGGCCAGCCGATTTCCGGAGACGGGCTGTCATCGAGTTCGTTCACCTCGGGGAGCGCCGCGGCAGCAAGGTCCTGCAGGACCGTCACACGAGACTGATCATCAGCAGCACGGTAACGCGCGCGCGTATTGTTGACATCAGCCTTTAGCTTGAAGAACTCAGCAGTGGTGAGAACCGGCGTCTGCGGCAGATGCGCGGCAACGGCGTCGCGCCCGAGCACCGACATAAGCGCGTCGGTTGCCGTGTTGTCAGAAATCGAAATCATCAGGGTCGCGAGTGTCGCAAGCGTCACCGGCGCGCCGTCCGGCCAGTCCTGAAGAATGCCGCTGGGCAATGACCGCCAGGCGGAATCAAACTCAACGACATCTCCCATGTTGTGAGTGCCCGCCGCGACTGCTTCAACCAGTGTCTTCAGCACCGCCATCTTGAAGGCTGATCCGGCATCAAGGTCAGCGTCAGGTGCGAGCGCGACCTGGTCCAGACCATCACGTGTGACGAGGACCGACACCTGACCGCCGCCGGACCGCTCCAGGCGCACAAATCCACCGAGTGCTTCCTGGGGCGTGAGGCCCGCAGCTGTGGGTTGGCGGAAAAACAGGAAGGTCACAAGGCCCTGATCATCAAGCTGGATTTCAGCCGGTACGCGTCCCCGTTCGAGAAACACGGTGTAGGTGTTCGGGCCTTCTTTCTGGACGCCGCGAAAGCCACCAAGGGTTCCCTTGAGCCCGCGTACAATGGCGACGACTTCTTCCACATTGGCGCGATTGAGCAATTGCGGCGAGAACAGGGAACGCTCGATGGTGTCATTGACGAAGATCGTCTCCAACACTTCTTCTTCCGCTGCGTATGCTGGGACAACCAGCGATACTGCAATGACAGCAAAAAACGCTACGCGCGCTGCCAGGTTGTGGAGCTGTTTCATTTAGGCGGCCCCTTCCAGGCGTCCGAGTGCATCTGCAAGTTTGGCGCGTGTCTGTTCGGCATCCGCGCGACGCTCGCGCTGTTCGTCAATGACGGCTTCCGGCGCCTTAGCAAGAAACTTCTCGTTTCCGAGCTTGCCGTCGATCTTTTTGATCTCGCCGTCGATCTTGCCGATCTCTTTGGTCAGACGTGCGCGTTCAGCATCCAGGTCAATGACATCGGCCAGAGGCAGGAACACGGTCGCTTCATCCACGACGGCCTGGATTGAGCCGGCAGGCGCTTCGTCCGCCGCCTTGAGACTGTCGAGGCGCGCCAGGCGTTCGATCATGTCCTTGTTGCGTGTCATGCGCGCGACGGTTTCATCCGAAGCGCCTTTGAGAACAAGGGGGATCCGCGCGCCTGCAGGCACATTCATCTGTGCACGAACAGACCGAACTTCGGTTACGAGACGGATGATCCAGTCGATTTCCGCATCCGCTGCCCTGTCACCAAGATCAGCTTCGTAGTTTGGCCACTGCGCGGTGATCAGCATTGTCTTCCGCGCCGGTCCTTCGACTCCGTTCTCCCACAGCTCCTCGGTCAGGAACGGCATCATGGGGTGCAGCATAATCAGTATCTGGTCCAGCACCCACGCTGCTGTTGCGCGGGTTTCCGCCTTTGCGTTTTCATCATTGCCATTGAGCACCGGCTTGATCAGCTCAAGATACCAATCGCAGAAGATGTCCCAGACGAAGTGATAGGCCGCCGCCGCTGCCTCGTTGAAACGGTAGGCCTCAAGCGCCTCAGTTACCTTGGCTGCGGTCCGCCGGGTCTCTCCGGCAATCCACTTGTTCGGCGTGCCTGTGACCGACCCGACTTCGAAATCGTCTACGCGCGCGCACTCATTCATCTGGCAGAAGCGCGCAGCGTTCCACAGCTTGGTCCCGAAGTTGCGATAGCCTTCAACCCGGGACGTCGCCAGCTTGATGTCGCGGCCTTGCGCGGCCATCGCTGTGAGCGTGAAGCGCAGGGCGTCGGCCCCATAGCTGTCGATCAGCTCAAGAGGGTCAATGACATTACCCTTCGACTTGGACATCTTGGCACCCTTCTCGTCGCGGACAAGGGCATGGATGTAGACGTCGCGGAACGGCACTTCCTTCATGAAATGCAATCCGAACATCATCATCCGCGCCACCCAGAAGAAGATAATGTCGAAGCCGGTGACCAGCACGTCGGTCTTGTAGTAGCGCTTGACCTCCGGCGTCTCGTCCGGCCAGCCAAGGGTCGAGAAGGGCCAAAGACCTGAGGAGAACCAGGTGTCGAGAACGTCCTCGTCCTGGGTCAACGGTTCGTCCTTGCCATAGTGGCTGGCCGCGAGAGATCTGGCCTCTTCCTCGTCATGCGCCACGAAGACCTCACCGTCAGGTCCATACCAGGCCGGAATGCGATGTCCCCACCACAGCTGACGGGAGATGCACCAGGGCTGGATGTTGCGCATCCACTCGAAATAGGTCTTCTCCCAGTTGCGCGGCACGAACACAGTCTCGCCGCGCTCGACCGCCTCAAGCGCAGGCTTGGCGAGCGTTTTGGCATCCACATACCACTGGTCGGTCAGGAACGGTTCGATGACGTCGTTAGACCGGTCGCCATAGGGCACGGCGATCTTGCGGTCCTCGATTTCGTTGAGTAACCCTCGCGCGTCCATGGCGGCAACGAGTTTTTTGCGGACGTCGAACCGGTCAAGACCATGGAAGGCGGCAATGGCATCAGCGGCTTCGGCACTGCCCTCGGCAAAGTCTTTATTGCCTTCGAGCGCCATGCGACCACGCGTATCCATCACGTTGATCATCGGCAGTGCATGGCGTTTGCCGACTTCGAAGTCATTGAAGTCATGTGCCGGGGTGATCTTCACCGCACCCGAGCCTTGGGTCGGGTCCGCATGCTCGTCCGCGACAATCGGGATGCTGCGACCGACCAGCGGCAGCACGATTTGCTTGCCAATCAGCCCTTCGTAGCGCGGGTCCTCCGCGTTCACCGCAACCGCTGTATCGCCCAGCATGGTTTCAGGGCGCGTTGTGGCAACAACAACATAGTCACGTGTCTCAAACGCCGTTGGGGTGCCTTCATCATCATGCTCGACGGGATACTCGAAGGTAACACCGTCAGCCAGCGGATAGCGGAAATGCCAGAAATGCCCATTTACATCCGTCGGCACCACCTCGAGATCTGAAATGGCGGTTTCAAGCTTCGGGTCCCAATTGACGAGGCGCTTGTCCTTGTAGATCAGGCCCTCTCGATAGAGTTGGACGAAGACCTTGAGCACGGCGCGGGACAAGCCGTCATCCATGGTGAAGCGCTCGCGGCTCCAGTCGCAGGAAGCGCCCAGGCGGCGCAGCTGATTGATGATCGTGCCGCCGCTTTCACCCTTCCATTGCCAGACACGTTCGACAAAGGCGTCACGGCCCATGTCGCGGCGGCCGATATTGCCTTCTTCCGCCAACTGACGTTCCACAACCATCTGGGTGGCAATGCCGGCATGGTCAGTTCCCGGCTGCCACAGCACATCCTTGCCGCGCATCCGTTCGAACCGGACCAGAATGTCCTGCAAGGTATTGTTGAGGGCGTGCCCCATATGCAGCGACCCGGTGACATTCGGCGGCGGAATGACGATCGAATAGGGCTTGGCCCCAGCAGCAACCCGTTCCGGGTCCCCGGCCTTGAACGCCCCGGTGGCCTCCCATTCGCCATAAATGCGCGGTTCGACCGATTGCGGCTGGAATGTCTTGTCTAGCATCGTGTGTCAGTGACCTTGGACAGGCCCTCATACAGTTGTCTGCGTCAGGTCCTGGAAAAGAAAAAGCCGGTTCCCGCAGCCGCCTCTTCAGGGCGCCTGCAACGGAACCGGCTGGTTTTAACGCAACGAGCCCTGATGGCAACAATCAGGCGCTCGCGGAAACGCTGCTACCGCCGGCGACGGCGGCCTACGCGCTCCACTTCTTCTGCGACGGCTGCTTCGACGATTGTCGGCAGGTTCTCATCGAGCCACTGCTTCATCATCGGGCGCAGGAGGTCCTGCACAAGATCTTCCAGCGTGCGCGACTGGCCATCATTTGACGTCCGCATGTCATCAGAGAGGCGGTCAAAGGCCGCCATGGCAGCCCCTGCGGCTTCCGGTGACATCAATCCGCTCGGCTCGTCAGAGGGCATCGGTGCCGCAGCTGCCGCGACGGGAGCTGGTTCCGGTTCGGGTGCCGGCACGGGTTCGGGCTCAGGCTCGGGCTCAGGCGTACGGTCGATCGCCATGATGTCGCTATCGTCACCCGTATCGAACGGGTCATCCTCAGCGACAGGCTCAGGCACTGCCTCGGGTTCGGGTTCCGGCTCAGGTTCTGGCTCCGGCTCAGGGGCCAACTCCGGCGCTGCAGCCACAACCGGCTCAGGCTCGAGGTCGGGCTCCGGCTCAACTTCGGCAATGTCGGTCAGTTCGAGGACGTCATCGCCGTCTCCGTCTTCCTCGACCATGAGATCCTCGATCGGCGTCACCTCTTCTTCAGCCGTATCGACGGCAGCTTCGGAAACCTCCTCGGCCGCACCTGCTTCGGTGCCACCTTCTTCCTCACCGTCTTCCGAAATGATCCGGCGAATGGACGCCAGAATCTCTTCCATGGACGGCTCTTGCTGCGTGCCCTGTTCGCTCATCGTGTCACTCACCGCATCCTGCGCGTTGCGCATCTAAAACCAGTTGGGGATTGCCGAACCTGCCAGAGCAGGCGTGCTGCCTCTGACGTGGTTCAAGCCTAGCTCAGCCAAAAGGCCAATTAAAGGCAGCGATTCCCTCAAATCCGATGTCTGGCCCCAACTCTGGGCCATAAACGGTTAACCACTGCCTAGTAGCCGGGCCGAATTGATGTGTTTCGAAAGCGGATAAGGCCTAGAGATCGCCGGCAGCATCGGTCCCTGATTCGGGAGCGAGGTCATCGGGCTCGTCTTCGATGCCGAACCCGAACCACTGGCCGCTTACGTCATCGTAGTTTTCAGCCGGCTGATAGACCTCAACCGGCAGACCGAGATACTCCGCGTTGAGCCGGCCCACTGCAGACAGCAGCCCGTACGCCGCGACATAGGCATTGCGCTCAGAGGTGACGAGGGCAACGCGGGAATCGAGAAGTTCCTGCTCGGCATCCAGCACGTCCAGTGTCGTGCGCGACCCCACCTGGGCTTCCTGCTGTACGCCATCAAGTGCAATCTCGTTGGCGCGGACCTGTTCGCGATCAGACTCGATGCTGGCGTTGGCGGCCCGATAATTCTCCCAGGCGCTCGCGACGCCCTCTTCGACAGAGCGGCTGGCTTCGCGGATCTGCAGACGTGACTGGCTGTTCAGCTGCTTCGCCTGACGCACCTGGCTATAGACAGCACCGGACTGATAGAGCGGTACGGTCAGACGGCCGGTGACGGTCGCTGTCTCGGACGTTTGGACCGAGGTGCTCGGATTGTCGGACTGGCTGTAATCACCCTGCACCGTCAGCGTCGGCAGCAGACTGCCCTTTGCATCGCGAATTGCGTGGCGTGATGCCTCTTCTGCAAAACGCGCTGCCATCAGCGACGGATTGTTCGCCATTGCAATCGAGAGTGCTTCGTCTTCGGTTCCGGGCAACGGCGGCAGCGGCGGTGCCGCATCCAGAGAACCCGGCGCGGAGCCGACGACGCGTTCGTAGCTGGCGCGCGAATTGGTGAGGTTGGCTTCAGCCTGGATCAATGCGGACTGAGAGCGGCTCAGGCGTGCCTCGGACTGGGCCACGTCGGTCCGGGTGATCTCACCGACATCAAACCGGTCCTGTGATGCCTCAAGCTGCCGCTGAAGCACGGCCACGTTGTTGGCGTTGAGTTCGACAGTGGCGGTATCGCGTAACACGTCCATGTACGCAGTTACCGCGCTCAGCAGGACGTCCTGCTCGGTGCCGGTGAGCGAGGCACGCCCTGCTGCCACCTGGGCCTTGGCCTGGCGAGTCTGAGCGATGGTGCGTCCGCCGCGGAATATGTTCTGCTGGACCGTCACGGTCCCAGTATTCGTGGTCCGGTCGTCGCGGCCGCTACCGAGCGCGGCAAAGCCTGCACCGGCGCGCAGATCGTTATCCGTGCGAGTGAACTGGCTCGTCCCTGTCGCGGTCACGGAAGGCCGCCAGTTGCTGAGCGCCTGCGCCACGCCTTCATCGGTCGCCCTCAGCTCTGCCCGCGCCGCCTGGAGCGTCGGATTGGAGCCGTAGGTCGCGACCAGTGCGTCCTCCAGCGATTCAGCGTCCGCGTTGGTCAGGCCAAATGAAAGGGTCAGGGCGACAGAAAGAGCCATCGCCGACGCGCCATTGCGCAGTCGTTTCCCAAGGAAATCTGCCGAATTCTTGCTCAATTCATCCCCCGCCGGTGCGTCATCGCACCTTAGCTGATTATCTCGGACCTATATAGGGTGCCCACAGAAGGCCGTTCAACATTTAGCGCTCAAAAAGTGGACAATTCCTGTGCGTCTGGTGGCCAAAAGGCACCAGATCGCGACCGTGCATGCCCTACCTACGTCAGGTGACGGGAATTGGTTGCCTGAAATGCGCGGAATCGGCGTTTTAGAAGACAAACCCCGCCGGTTTCGCGAACCCTGCAAGCGGTGCAACCGCCGCTGAAAATTCGATACGGGAGCTGGCCTCGCCGTCAACGGCCTCAAAGACCTGCGCTTTGCCCGCCAGACCATGGCCAATGACACAGACGAGCTTGCCACCATCCTTCAACTGGGCACAGAGAGCATCAGGCACTTCCGGTAAGGCACCCTCTATGATGATGGTGTCGAACGGTGCCTGATCGGGGCAGCCGTCCGGCAACGGTCCTTCGATAACGGCGACATTGTCAGCACCTGCCTCGGTCAGGTTCTGGCCGGCATTCGTTGCGAGCGCCGGCTCGCTCTCTAGAGCCACCACAGTCTCAGCAAGTTTGGAGACCACTGCCGGGCCGTAGCCGAGCCCTGCGCCCACATAGAGGACCAGAGCGTCCGATGGAATCTCGGCCAATTGCAGAAGTCGCGCAAATACCCGTGGCTCCATGATGGACCGCTGCACGCCGTCATCAGACGTATGAATGACAAAGTCTTCATCCAGATAAGCAACCGACCGCTTAGCCGCGGGCACAAAGAGTTCGCGGGGTGTGTCAGCCATCGCCCGCAACACCGTCTTGTCCGTCACATCATTGGTGCGGATCTGGCTTTCGATCATGGTTGAACGGGCGGTGGCGAAATCGAGCATGACACGAGCCTGAATTGTGTGAAGTGAGACCGGAGCTTGGTTACGGCTTCCAGCTTGTTGCCGACAGCCGAGTATACCGGTGACGCGCCTTATAGTCAGCGCCCGGGCGGCTGACAATGTGCCGCTGGGCGCGCGCATACCCAAACCCATAGGTCCGGGCGTTCAGGGCGTAGCTACTGCGAAGCCCGCAGAAAACCTGCACAAGACGCGTCTGGGCGATTGTTCCGCGGCGCGGCGTCTGCTATAGCCCGCCCCCTTGGTGGGCAGCGGCGGACATCTGCCGGTCCCCAAGCGTGAGGCCACGTGGCGGAGTGGTTACGCACCGGACTGCAAATCCGTTTACCCCGGTTCGATTCCGGGCGTGGCCTCCAACCCCTCCTCAAACAACTGATCGAGTGTCCATCCAAGACTACGCGGTCGTTGTCGTGTCCGAGGCTGTTGTCTTGGCCCGTGCCTCCTTGGCGCGGGCAGCCTTCATTTCCCGGCGGCGCCCATACCAGACTTCGAACCTTCGACGGATTCGACGGACACGCCATGAATCAACCGACAGGATCAGCAGACCCAGAGGGATCATCCAGAAGCCGAGGATGGGCAGAAAACCCAACATGCCGAGTAACACGAGCCCAACGCCCATGGTGATACGAACCGGCTTGGAGCCGGGAACCTTGTAGGTTCTTCTGCCAATCTTGATTCGAGCCATATTGCCTTTGGTTCTGCGCGTTCGAAGCGGTGCCTTCTACCATTCGGTCGGAGGGCGAAAAGCGGATATCCCCACAGGTAGGCGGGAATGTGGCTACTGTTAACCCGGCGCCCACCAGAATTGTTGCACTCTGGCCAAATCGGCCTTTGCAAGCCGTTAAGGGCTTTGCTATAGCCCTGCATCTCGCACGACGCCGTGACACACCAATGACGGCTTCGTCTGTGTTCCCCGGTAGCTCAGTTGGTAGAGCAAGCGGCTGTTAACCGCTGGGTCGCTGGTTCGAGTCCGGCCCGGGGAGCCATTCACCTCCAAATCAGTCTATTTGCGGCGCTTTGCCCCGTCGGACTTTTAGCGTGTCGCGCTAATCGGGCTGGACGGATTCAGACCTCGTCATCGACCACACCGCGATTGTTGGGCATCCGCATGCTAATGTGCGTGTCATGCTGCATTTCACAACATGTCTGGAAGCCATGCGCTCGCGCGACGCGACGTATGACGGTGTTTTCTTTGTCGGCGTGCGCACGACGGGTATCTATTGTCGCCCCGTATGCCCCGTGAAGACGCCGATGGAAAAGAACGTTACCTTCTATCCAAGCGCGGCGGCCGCCGAGCAGGCGGGCTATCGCCCGTGCCTGCGTTGCCGACCCGAAAGCGCGCCCTTCAGCCCGGCTTGGAACGGAACCAGGACGACGGCCGACCGCGCCATGCGCCTGATTGAAGAAGGTGCGCTCGATACAGGCACAGTCGCTGACCTCGCAGACCGCCTGGGCGTCGGTGCCCGGCATCTCACGCGGTTGCTCACCACGCATATTGGGGCCCCACCGAAGCAGATCGCGCAGACCATGCGCATGCAGCGGGCGAAACGGCTTTTGAATGACACGGACCTGTCGATGGCGGACGTGGCACTCGAAGCCGGTTTCGGCAGCACGCGCCGGTTCAATGCGGCATTCCAGAAGCTGTATGGACGGCCACCCTCCTCTATCCGGCGGACACTCAGATCATCGTCCGCGCAGAAGGCGCAGCCACGGGTGACGCAGCATGGCCGTGGACCGTTGCACACATCTCTCTGAGCGCTGACGCTGCCACCCTGTCAATCGGCAGGCGGGTCTCTTAGACTGCACTCATGATCTGTTTGCTTTCTCGCTTGCCGCTTCCTGCCGCAACGCTGGTGATCCTGCTGCTGGCCCTGCTGCCGGCGCGCGCCGACGCCCCGGCCTGCCCAATCGACCGACCGGTTGTGTTCGCCGGCCTCGACTGGGACTCAGCGCGGTTTCACAATGCCGTCGCGTCCCGGTTGCTGACGCTTGGGTATGGATGCCAAACACAAAGCATTCCCGGTGCAACAATTCCGCTGACAAACGGTCTCGCCCGCGGCGACGCCGACATCATGATGGAAGTCTGGCGCAACAATCTCGCCGAAGCCTGGGTCAAGGCGGCAGAGCGCGGCCAGGTGCGGGATATCGGCCCCAATTTTCCGGATGCGGAGCAAGGCTGGTACGTCCCCAGATATGTGGTCGAGGGTCCCGACGCGCCTGCGCCGGACCTCAAGAGCGTTACGGACCTGCCGCGCTACACAGAATTGTTTCGTGACCGGGAAGAGCCCGGCATGGGGCGCTTCTACAACTGTATTGCCGGATGGGCCTGCGAAATCGTCAACACCCGCAAGCTCGAAGCCTATGGCCTCGATACGCTTTACACGAACTTCCGCCCCGGCACCGGTGAAGCACTTGCAGCGGCGGTTGCCGGATCAATAAAGCGGCAGCGTCCCATTCTCTTCTACTTCTGGACTCCGACCTGGCTGGCCGGCATGTATGACCTGGTCAAGCTGGAAGAGCCCGAGTTTTCGGCAGAAGCTTTCGAGGCCCTTCGCGATCAAGATGCCGTGTTACAAGGCGGTGTGGCCTATCCGTTGGCGACTGTGGCCATCGGCGTGAACACGGAGTTCGAGACAGCCGCGCCGACGCTGATCCGTATGCTGACCGCTTACAATACCACTGCGGAAATGGTGGGAGGCGCTCTGGCTCAGATGCGCGAAGACGGCATATCGGCCGAGCAGGCGGCAGACCGGTTCCTGCTGGACAACGCGGACCATTGGGCTGACTGGTTGCCGGACGACGCGCGTACCCGCGTTCTGAACGGGCTGGCAGCAGGACAGTAGCCTGTGGCCAGCTTTCCGGATCTTGGGACACCGATCAGAAATGCCGCCAACGAAGCGGTCGACTGGCTGATCGTCACACACGGACGCAGTTTCGATGCCGTGTCAGACGCGCTGCTTTCGGCGTTCCTGTTTGTCGAAACACCTTTACGTTCCCTTCCTCCCTGGGTCGTTCTCATCATTGTCGGTGTCCTTGCTTTTCTGGCGTCGCGAAGGGTCGTCCTGACGGCGGTCTGCGTTGCCGGCATGTGGCTCATTGGAGCACTTGGTGTCTGGGACGAGGCCATCCAGAGCCTTGCGATCGTTCTTGTTTCTGTGGCGCTCTGCGCTGCGATGGGTGTCCCGCTGGGGATTGCCATGGCGCGCAGCACAGCTGTCCGCCGTGCCCTGTCGCCAATCCTCGATCTGATGCAGACAATTCCCAGTTTCGTCTATCTGATCCCCGTCGCGATGCTGCTGGGTTTGGGCAAGGTGCCGGCCATCCTGGCGACCATCATCTATGCGTTGCCGCCCCTGGTCCGCCTGACGGATCTGGGATTGCGGCTGATCGAACGCGAACTGCTCGAGGCGGCCGATGCCTTTGGCGCAACGGCACGCCAACGTCTGATCTCGGTTGAACTGCCGCTGGCCGTGCCGAACATCCTGCAGGGCATCAATCAGACCACCATGATGGCATTGGCGATGGTCGTCATCGCTTCGATGATCGGCGCCCCGGGACTGGGTCAGACGGTACTGGTGGGGCTGCAGCGCTCGGATGTGGGCACAGGACTTGTCGGCGGTCTGTCGATTGTGGTGATGGCGATTGTACTTGACCGAATGACCCAGGCCTTCGGTACGCGGCATCTGATTGCCGGTGGCGCCGCTGCCAGAGACGCCTCAAAAAAATGATTGAGCTCCAAAAGGTCACCCATCTGTTTGCGCCAAGCGCAAGGGCCGCACAGCAGGGTCTGATTGCAGCGCGCCAACGTGCCGGTCGGCCTCGGATACTGGAGCATCTCGATGCGACACTTGCCCTGGATGACGTGAGTCTTGAGATCAATGCAGGTGAGCTCTTTGTCGTCATGGGCCTGTCCGGCTCAGGCAAGTCAACGATGATCCGCCTGGTGAATGGACTTTTGCAGCCTCAAACCGGCAGGGTTCTCGTTGATGGTGCCGACGTCTCTGCTATGTCCCGCAAGGAACTGATTGCGTTCCGCCGCAACCGCATCGCCATGGTGTTCCAGAGCTTTGCTCTGTTTCCTCACCGCACAGTCGGGGAGAATGCTGCCTTCGGCCTTGAGGTCGCAGGCGTGAATCGGGCCGACCGCGAGGAAAAAGCCGGCCACTGGCTGTCGCGTGTCGGGCTGGCGGCACATGGCGGTGCCTATCCGCATGAACTGTCCGGCGGGATGCGCCAGCGAGTGGGTCTAGCGCGTGCCCTATGCGTGGAGGCGCCGGTCATGCTGCTGGATGAGCCGTTCTCCGCCCTCGACCCGGTGACGCGGCAGGACCTGCAACAGTTGCTGCTGGACCTGCAGGGCGAGTTGTCACGGACAATTGTGTTCGTGACGCATGACTTCTCGGAGGCAGCAAGGCTGGCGGCGCGAATGGCGGTGCTGCATGACGGCCGCGTCGCACAGACCGGGACACCGCAACAGATCGCGGATGCGCCTGCCGACGGCCATGTGGCGGACTTTGTGGCGTCTGCCCTTCATCACTGATCACCTGCCCGATTTGCAGGAAAGCTGCCGAAAATGATCCAAATTCCTGTCCGGCGCGTACAAAAACCATACTGAAACTGCGCCCTATTCGGTCGGCGCCATGTCTACAGGACTATTGAAGCGTTGAGCGAAGCGCCTGCCATTGTCTGGTTTCGTCAGGACCTGCGTATCGCTGACAACCCGGCACTTCATGCCGCGGTCGAAAGCGGACGGCCGGTGATTGCGCTCTATGTGCTTGATGACGAAACCCCGGGCACGTGGCGCATGGGCGGCGCAAGTCGCTGGTGGCTGCACGGCTCCCTTACCCAGCTCGCACGTGATCTGGAGTCGATAAACGTGCCGCTGGTTCTGCGCAGGGGCAATTCGCTGAGCGAGGTGCGTGACGTCGTGACCGCGTGTAGCGCGGGCGCGGTTTTCTGGAACCGTCTGTACGAGCCGTTCGCGATTGCCCGTGACACACAGATCAAGCAAGCGCTCAAGGCGAGCGGAACAGACGTCACGAGCCACAAGGCTTGCGTGCTGTTCGAGCCGTGGGAAGCTGAAACGAAGAGCGGCGGGCCTTACCGCGTGTTTTCCCCTTTCTGGCGCCACTGCCTGCGTGAACTGGATGCACCCGGACCACCTCTGCCGGCGCCGAAATGTGGCACACTTGCCGCAACTGCGCCGCCGTCTGAATCGCTGGATGACTGGGGTCTCCTGCCGACCAACCCCGACTGGGCAGGCGGTCTTCGTGACAGCTGGAAGCCGGGATCGCAGAGTGCCTGCGACCGCCTGACAGCTTTTCTCGACGATGCTGTTGCCGACTACAAGGATGCGCGGGACAAACCGGGAATTGATGGCACGTCGCGCCTGTCACCACATCTGCATTTCGGGGAGATCAGCCCGCGACACGTCTATTGGGGCGCGAAAGCCCAAGCGGACAGGCACCCTTCGGCATCAAAGAGCATCGACAAGTTCATCGCCGAGCTTGGATGGCGGGAGTTCGCCTACCACCTGATCTACCACTACCCCTCGATCCCGACGGACAACTATCTCGACCGGTTTGACGCGTTCCCGTGGCGCGAAGACGCAGAAAACCTCGCCGCATGGCAGCAAGGCATGACGGGCTATCCCATGGTGGATGCCGGCATGCGGCAGCTCTGGCAGACGGGCTGGATGCACAACCGTTTACGGATGATTGTTGCTTCGTTCCTTGCCAAGCACCTGATGATCGACTGGCGTTCCGGCGAGGACTGGTTCTGGGACACACTGGTTGACGCAGACCTGGCAGTGAACGCCGCCAGCTGGCAGTGGGTTGCCGGGTCCGGCGCCGATGCAGCGCCGTATTTCAGGATATTCAATCCGATTTCCCAGGGCGGCAAGTTCGATCCGGATGGTGACTATGTACGCCGATATGTCCCGGAGCTGGCAGCACTTCCGGACAAGTTTCTGTTTTCACCCTGGACAGCACCCGACAGTGTCCTGAAAGAAGCGGGCATTGTTCTTGGTAAAGATTATCCTGAGCCGATTGTTGATCATGCATCAGCCCGCGCACGCGCGCTTGAGGGCTATGGCGAGATCAAACAGGCCAGCTGACACTCATTCACGCCGGCTGCGCCGCGCCTCTCTCGAAGAAAGAACCAAAGACGATGAAGATTGCAATTGCCGGTACCGGTATCTCAGCCAATGGCGCGGCCCATCTGCTGGCTCGCGACCATGACCTGACGGTCTTCGAGAAGGACACGCGGATCGGCGGTCACTCGAACACGGTAGACGTGGACTATGATGGTGTCCCGCTCGCAGTAGACACCGGCTTCATCGTCTACAACGAGCACAACTATCCGAACCTGACGCGCCTCTTCGCAGAGCTTGGCGTCGAGACCCAGGACAGCGACATGAGTTTCGCCGTTTCGACCATGGGGGGCGCCTTTGAGTGGTCCGGACGCACGGTGAACAGTGTGTTTGCTCAGCGGCGGAACCTGTTCAGCCCGGGCTTCCTGTTCATGTTGCGGGAAATCTTCCGGTTCAACCGGCTGGCCCGCGAAGACCTGGAAACCGGCCTTCCCGAAGACGTCTCGCTCGGCGACTATCTTAGCGATCACCGCTTCTCTGCCCGTTTCAAGCGTGACTATCTGCTGCCTATGGGTGCGGCGATCTGGTCAACGCCGGCAAGCGAAATGCTCCGCTTTCCGGCCCGAAGCTTCCTCGACTTCTTCCGCAATCACAGGCTGATCGATGAAGACCGCCCGATGTGGAGGACCGTCACAGGCGGGTCGCGCGCTTACGTCGAGAAACTGACTGCCCCGTATGCTGACCGCATCCGGAGGGGTGTTGGTGTCGAGAGTGTCGTGCGCGACGCCACGGGCGTTCTGGTCACCGGCACCGACGGGCGAACAGAGCGGTTCGACCATATCGTGATCGGCGCCCATTCGGACGAGGCCCTCAAGATGCTGGCTGACCCTTCCGCGGAGGAACGCGCCATTCTCGGTGATGTCCGCTACGGTCCCAACATGGTCTATCTGCACAGGGACCCGGCGCTGATGCCGCGGCGCCGCGGCGCGTGGTCGGCGTGGAATTATCTCTCGCCCGGGCGCATCGACAGGGGCGGACAACTCTCCGTTACCTACTGGATGAACCAGTTGCAGGGTATCGATGAAAAGTATCCTCTGTTCGTGACCCTTAATCCGCCGACACCGCCAAAGCCTGAGCTGACCTTCAAGACCATGGAGTACCAGCACCCGATGTTCGACAAGGCCGCCCTGATCGCTCAGAAGCGAATGCCTGAGATCCAAGGGCAGCGTAACACCTGGTTCTGTGGAGCATGGCTTGGCTATGGTTTCCACGAAGACGGACTGACTTCCGGCCTCAACGCCGCGCAGATGCTCCTGGATAACATCCAAGAGGCACAGACCGCGCCAACCATCAGACCTTTTGTCGAGGCTGCCGAGTGACGGGCCGCGACAAGACGAAGTGCAAGACCAAAGAGAGCGCCGCGTCACTCTACTTCGGCAAGGTCATGCATGCCAGGTCCAGGCCACGCGAGCACCGTTTCACCTATGGTGTCTTCTCGCTGCTGATCGACATCGACAGGTTGCCGGAGGCGGCTGCCGCGAGCGGCTTGTTCTCACTCAACCGTTTCAACTTGTTCAGCTTCTTCACCAGAGACCACGGTGCCCGCGATGGGTCGGATCTGCGTCAGCACATCGACGATCTTCTGGCGACCGCGGGTCATCCGCGACCGGCTTACATCAAGCTACTGTGCTATCCGCGCATTCTTGGCTACGTCTTCAACCCACTGTCGGTCTATTACTGCTACGACAGCGCGGGCGATATCACGGCGCTCGTCTATCAGGTGCACAACACCTTTGGTGACGTGCACAGCTATGTGGCACCTGTCACATCTTCCGAGAAGACGGGCACAGTGATCCGGCAATCCCGCGACAAGGCGCTGCATGTCTCGCCGTTTGTGGGCATGGCCGCGGCTTACGACTTTTCCCTTAACGACCCTGAAGCAACGATTGCCATTCGTATCCGTGAAAACGATGAGGACGGCCCCTTTCTGCTTGCAACCTTCGACGGCGACCGCAAGCCATTCACAACCGGCTTTCTTGCGCGTGCTTTCGGCCGTTATCCGCTCATGACGCTCAAGGTCATCGGCGCCATTCACTACGAGGCGCTGCGGCTATGGCTGAAAGGCATCCCCTTCTTTTCAAGCCCGGCTTCTGCACCCGCCGCGGCCAGTCACGACGGCCCGTCGCGCGGCCCCCGGGGCAATGCAGTTGACCCTGCCAAAGCGCCGGAAAGACGCTATACTCAAGTCAAGCAGTCCAAAGCAGCGTAGGCGGCATCACCATGTCAGACGCGTCAGCAGTATCTGCGGCTCATGCGCACAACGGGTCCGCGCCAGCGGTGCCTGTCCTTGCGACACCGGAAGTGCTCGACACGCTGTCGGGCGTTCCGAGGCTTGTGCGTTTTGCGCTTCGCATGTTGTTGAACATCCAGCGCGGCAGCCTGACGGTTCGCCTGCCAGGGGACCTGGCGCTTCGCTTTGAAGGCTCGGAGCCGGGGGACCATGGTGAAGTCGAACTTCTGAACTACAGGGCGGTGCGCCGCTTACTGGCTGGCGGCGGCATCGGCTTCGGTGAGGCCTACATTGCCGGCGACGTCGACTCTCCTGACATGGCGAAGTTTCTGGAAGTCTTCGCCCGTAACCGAACCATGATGATGCAGGCCCTGCGGACGGGTCTCTTCGACTGGGTCAACCGGCTGTATCACAAGCTGCATTCCAACACGCGGCGCGGCTCGAAGCGCAACATTCATGCGCACTACGATCTGGGCAACGAGTTCTACGGTCTGTGGCTGGACCCGACGATGACTTACTCCTCCGCGATCTTCAAACCGGGCATGAATGATCTTGCCTCGGCGCAGCGCGAGAAGTATCGGGCGCTGGCTGCAGGCATGCAGCTGGATGCCTCGCACCATGTCCTCGAGATCGGCTGCGGGTGGGGCGGCTTTGCCGAGTTTGCTGCCAGTGAGATTGGCTGCAGGGTGACCGGCATCACGATCTCAAAGGAACAGCTTGCCTTTGCACGCGACCGCATTGACCGGGCCGGCCTTTCTGACCGGGTCGAGTTCCGGTTCCAGGACTATCGTGACGTCACCGAGACCTATGACCGGGTGGCCTCCATCGAAATGTTTGAAGCCGTCGGTGAGGCGTACTGGCCGACCTACTTCAGGCAGGTGCACGATGTCCTCAAGCCGGGCGGCAAGGCGGGCCTCCAGATCATCACGATCGCGGATGAGGCATTTGACGAGTACCGCAGCACCGCGGACTTCATCCAACGCTACATCTTCCCCGGCGGCATGCTGCCGTCCCCGACGGCGCTTCGAGAGCAGATCAGCAAGGCCGGTCTGACGCTGACTGGCAATCGCGAGTTCGGACTGGATTACGCCCGCACTCTGCGGCTCTGGCAGGAGCGGTTCGCGGATGCCTGGCCAAAGGTCGCGCCCTTGGGGTTCGATGATCGTTTCAAGCGTCTCTGGCACTTCTACCTCGCCTATTGCGAGGCCGGTTTCCGGTCCGCGAATACGGATGTGACCCAGGTCACTCTGGCGCGCGCCTGATACGATCTTCATGGCCCTGCCCCGACCCACATTGTGGTGGTACGCACTGCCGGGACTGCCGCTCGCCGCGCTGACTCTCCCTGTCTATGTGTTTGTCCCGGCTTTCTACGCTGAACTCGGGGTGCCGCTCGCCCTGATCGGACTTGTACTGCTTGCTGTCCGGCTTCTCGACGCGGTGACGGATCCGGCCATCGGAATCCTGAGCGACCGTCTCAGACTTCCTGGCGGCCGGCGCAAGCCGTGGCTCGCTATCGGTCTTGTTCCCACAATGCTGGCCGTGTGGATGGTGTTCGTGCCTCCTGCGGCACCGACGGCTGCCTACCTGCTTGTCTGGAGCGCGCTTCTGTCCCTTGGCTGGACAGTCATGATCCTCCCCTACAATGCGTGGGGGGCCGAGCTCGCGACGGATTACGACACCCGCACCTCAGTCACAGCCCATCGAGAAGGCATGGTGGTTGCAGGAACACTGGTTGCCACCGCCACACCGGCTGCCCTGGCCGCGTTCGGCGTGCCGGACACCGCTGACGCATTGAGCGTGCTTGCACTCATTCTGATCGTCCTTCTGCCCTTGTGTGTATCACTCGCCCTGTGGCGCGTGCCGACAGCGGTCGACCGCGGTGGTCAGCGGGTAGACCTGCGGACCGGGCTCGCGGCAATCCGCGGCAACAAGGCGTTTGTCCGACTGATTGCTGCGTTCCTGATCAACGGGTGGGCGAACGGGCTGCCGGCGACACTGTTCGTCCTTTTTGTCACACATGTACTCGTTTCGCCGGAGGCCGCCGGGCCCCTCCTGTTTGTCTATTTCCTGTCCGGTGTTCTTGCCATTCCGGTCTGGGTGATGCTGTCACGCCGGTTCAGCAAGCACCGGGTCTGGGTTGCCTCGATGAGCCTTGCCTGTGTCACCTTTGTCTGGGTTCCGCTGCTGGGTCCGGGGGACGTGATGTGGTTTGCCCTCATCTGCGTCCTGTCCGGATTTGCTGTCGGTGCCGACCTGGTGTTGCCCGCCGCAATCCAGGCGGATGTGGTGGATGTGGATACGGCAGAGACCGGCGAACAGCGGACCGGCGTCTATTTCGCCCTGTGGAGCCTTGCGACCAAGCTGTCGCTCGCGCTTGCCGCCGGCGCGGCCTTTCCACTGCTGGAGCTTTCCGGATTTCAGGCGGACACGCTCCCCGGGCCAGACAGCGCCAATACCAGCGGAAGTTTATTTGCGGTTTCAATGCTTTATGCCGCATTGCCAGTGATCCTAAAGCTCCCAGCGCTCGTACTTATGTGGAATTTTCCATTGAGCCGGGATGCTCAGGAAGACCTGCGGGCACGCATTGAACAGTCTGCCCCGTCTGCCTGATCTTTGTATCGGGTCCCCGGCCCCCGCAATGGGCGACTACAGGCGTGTACGATGCGCGATACGTTGACGAAGCAGGGACAAGGGGACACCAGTGGGGCCGCACACGAGCTGCGCCTCGAGGAATTCTTTGACGGCGAACTCGACGCGGAAGGTGAATTCCGTGATCCGTTCGGCCGCGTGCGGCGCACCTTCCACGCCCATGTAACCGGTAGGCGCGACGGCGACACGATCCGCATCCACGAAAAGTTCCACTACCACGACGGGGATACGGATGAGCGCGAATGGCTGATCCGTGCCCATGGCGACGGCCGCTATACCGGTCAAGCGACAGACGTGGTCGGCGTTGCTGAAGGCCGCGTGGAGGGCTCTCGTCTCAGATGGTCATATCCGATTGATCTGCCGATCGGCGGTCGGGCCTGGCGGCTCAAGTTCGAAGACGAATTTGAACTGAGCGAACCTGACGCACTCATCAACACGGCGAATGTCAGCAAGTTTGGGCTGCCCTTCGGCACAGTGCGCCAGCGCATCTCGCGGCGTGGCTGAAGCGCCGCTCATAGCCGGTCGCCCGTTGGCACGTCCGGCGTCGAATCCGGATCACTCCAGCCAGTGAAGCGCCGCACAAGACTGATACGCCATGCTGCCGGCAGGAAGCCGATTGCCTTGAGCACGTAGGTGAAGCGGCGCGGGAATGTCAGTTCGAAACGTGACGACGCCAAGCCATCCACAATCCGGTCTGCTGCGTCTTCTGACGCCATGAGGGCCGGCATCGGGAATGGATTGTCCTTCGTTGCCGGCGTGTCGATGAAGCCCGGGTTGACGATCTGCACATGAATGCCGACCGGATCCAGCTCGATCCGGAGGGTCTCGGCCAGGTTGATCAATGCAGCTTTACTGGCCCCATAGGCTGAACCCGTCGGCAATCCACCATACCCGGTCACGGACGCAACAATTGCGATCTGGCCCTTTCCGCGACCACGCATGGCTGCAATTGCCGGCTCAAGGCAATTGGCCACTCCAATGAGATTGACGTCGAATGTCGACCGGAATGGCTCTGCCTTGAAGTTGCGTGCATCGACCGGCTGGTAGACACCGGCATTCAACACACACAGCGCAATGTGCCCAACATCATGCTGAGCACGGCGAAAGATCCCTTCGATGGCTTCCCGGTCCGTCACATCGCCCGCATAAGGGCGTATTGTGCCAGGGAGGTCCTTCGCCAGTGCGGCAAGCTCGGCAAGTTCGCCAACGCGTCGCGCAGTTGCAACGACCGTCCAGCCGTCAGCTGCAAGCCTCAGGGCAACATCCCGTCCAATCCCCGAACTCGCCCCGGTAACCCAGGCGGCACCATCATCTTTGCTGACAGGGTTGGCCATCGCGTCCTCATGCGTGTTGACGTTCAAGAGTCTAACGTCGGTCCAGCCATCGCGACAGCCGGGCCGTCGCAGCGGGCACGCGGGCCGAAGACCTATAAGAGCGACTGGAACATGCGGCCGATGGTACCGGTGAGCTTCATCGGTGACTCAGTGACCGCGAAACAGATGCAGGTCTCGCCACGTTCAGCGACCGGTTTGTGATCGACATCATCATTAGCGAGTTCCAGATCCCCGGGTCCGAAACGTCCGGCTTCATCTACATAGGCACCGGTCAGCACAAGGGTTGCTTCAAGACCCACATGAGTATGCTGCGGCACGGCGCGTCCAGGCTCAATGCGCAGCAGCCGCGCAACAATGCCCTCATCTTCCAGATCGGAAACCCGGTATTCATAGGCGCCCATGCCGCGCCACTTCCAGGGGATCGACGCGATGGGCCGGCCGACAGCGTCAAGAAGGCTATGCGGAAGCCTCGGCGCTGATGACATTTCTACGGCGGGTGCCGCCGCCAGAGGTTCAACATTTGAAGATTGATCGAGACGGGTCAGAACATCTGATGCCGAAACGCCGGCGCGCATAGCAACCGGCTTCGCGGTCTCCAGTGACCATCCACCAATCTGTTCGATCCGCTCCGCTGCCGGGCGCATGGACGGGTTCATCTCGAGATAGGCCTCGGTCAGGACGGCTGCTGCCCGCGGCAGTTGTCCCATCGCGTATTGCGCTACCAGCCAATCGGCGGTCGGCGCGGGTGATTTATGAGCAGTTAGGTTCGTCATGCGCAGTACTGGGAAGGCCTAAAAACACATTTACATGTGCGGTGGACATACGGGTTACGGGCCAAAACCGCAGATTTTTGCGGATTTTTTCTCGCAGAGCTGAATTTTCTCAAGAGTTACGGATAGATAGCGTACTTGGATCACCGAGCATTTCAGGATTCCCGGCTTGTCGCCAATGCCCCAGCATGAAACCCAATGGATCGAGAAAAATGTTGAAGCACGGCGGTCCGGCTGTTGCGCCGACTAGGCACCGTCCCTATTTTCCAAACTCCCGACGACCAATCACACAATTGAAGTGTGAATGGTGCAAAAACACATCCAATACCTGAGGAATGGGCCCATGACGTCCGCTGCGATCCCCGGCATCAAGAACGGCATTGTGGAAGCCATCGGCAACACTCCGCTCATCCGCCTCAAGAAGGCTTCCGAGGAGACGGGCTGCGAAATCCTCGGCAAGGCCGAATTCATGAACCCCGGACAGTCGGTGAAAGACCGGGCTGCGCTCTTCATCATTCAGGACGCGATCCAATCCGGACGGCTGCAACCGGGCGGCACCATCGTCGAGGGCACTGCAGGGAATACGGGTATCGGCCTGGCACTGGTAGGCAATGCACTCGGGTTCAAGACCGTCATCGTGATCCCGGAGACGCAGACGCAGGAAAAAAAGGACATGCTGCGGCTCGCGGGCGCCGAGCTGATTGAAGTCCCGGCGGTGCCCTACAAGGACCCCAACAACTATGTGAAGTACTCCGGTCGCCTCGCCGAAGAGCTTGCCGCGAAGGAAGCCAATGGCGCGATCTGGGCCAACCAGTTTGACAATGTGGCAAACCGGCAGGGGCATGTTGAAACCACGGCTCCTGAAATCTGGGAACAGACCGGCGGCAAGATCGACGGCTTCATCTGCGCGGTCGGCACAGGCGGCACGCTTGCCGGCGTCGCGCTGGGCCTGCGTGAGCGCAACAAGGACGTCACCATCGGCATTGCCGACCCCATGGGGGCTGCGTTGTTCAACTATTACGCCCACGGCGAACTCAAGGCCGAAGGCACATCCATCACCGAAGGGATCGGCCAGGGACGCATCACGGCCAATCTCGAAGGCCTGGAGGTCGACGAACCGTTCCAGATTCCCGACGAAGAGGCCCTGCCCGTCGCCTTCGACCTTCTGGAACATGAAGGTCTGTGCATGGGTTCATCGAGCGGCGTGAATGTCGCCGGCGCGATCCGGCTGGCCAAAAAGATGGGGCCCGGCCACACCATTGTGACGATCCTCTGTGATTTCGGCACACGCTATCAGTCGAAGATGTTCAACCCGGCTTTCCTCAAGGAAAAGGGCCTGCCCGTCCCTGGCTGGCTGGACAAGTAGCGTCGCCGCCATACAGTGATCCTGACAATGCCTGTCACCAGGCCGCTTTCGCCTCTTCCTCTAAATGATAGGCTCGCTGCCAGCGGGCGACTCGTGCCTGCGCGACACGCCATAGCAGGGGACGTCTCATGAGCGATGCAGCAGCGGCGGACACGCATGCCCTTTCAAGCGAAGAGGCGTTGCGGGACAACTATGCAACGCCCAACGACGCGGTGATCGCCAAGGACATCCGTCACATTGATGCCCATTGCGCGCGTTTCATCGAACTGTCGCCCTTCTGCGTGATCGGCACGTCCCGCAATGACGGGTCCGGTGATGTCTCGCCGCGCGGCGGCGAGCCCGGATTTGTCCATGTGCTCGACAAGACCCACCTGGCGATGCCGGACCGGCCCGGCAACAACCGGCTCGACTCCCTCAGCAATGTTGCGCACAACCCGGCGGTCGGCCTGTTGTTCTTTCTGCCCGGCGTCAACGAGATGCTGCGCGTCAACGGGACGGCGACAATAACGACCGAACCGGAGTTGATGGAACGCTTCCGGGCCCAAGGAAACCCGCCCCGCTCTGTCCTGGTCGTTGAGGTCAAGGAGGCCTACCTGCACTGCGCCAAGGCCGTGAAGCGTGCAGGCCTGTGGGATGCCTCCGCCCAGATCGAGCGCAAGGACTTCCCAAGCCTGGGGCAGATCATGCGGGATCAGCTGGCGCTCGACATCGAAGCCGAGTTGATCGACCAGGCGCTTGATCAGGATGCCAAGGACAACCTCTATTAGGCATCAAAGCGCGATTTGGTTCCGGCAAGGGTTGGCGGCGGACAGTGCTTGTCGCTAGGTTGTGTCTCACAAATGTGACCCCCGGTCGCATTCAACCGAACAAGTGAGAAACACGATGTCCCTTCCCGATCTTCCTGCCTTTGCCTCCGGAAACACCGCAGCCATCACGGGAGGTGCCAGCGGCATCGGTCTCGCCTGTGCGCAGCTGTTTGCCAACGGCGGCATGAAGGTCGCGCTGATCGACCGAGATGAAGAGGCGTTGGCGGACGCGCGCACGTCACTCGAAGGTGCAACGTGCGAGACTTTTGTCTGCGATGTCAGCAACGCAGACGCAGTTGCCGACGTGGCCTCGCAGATAACAGCGAGCCTTGGTCCTGTTTCCGCGTTGATGAACAATGCAGGCGCCGGCATGAACCCGGGCAAGCCATGGGAGAACGCCGACGGGTGGCGGCAGCTGCTCGACATCAATTTCGGCGGCATCCTCAATGGCGTGCAGGCTTTCCTGCCGGCAATGCTGGATGCAGGGTCGCCGGGTGTTGTCATCAACACCGGCTCTAAGCAGGGCATCACCCTGCCGCCGGGCAACAGCGCCTACAATGTCTCGAAAGCGGCGGTGAAGGCCTATACGGAAATGCTCGCACATGAGCTTCGGGGCATCGAAGACTGCCAGGTGACGGCACATCTGCTGATCCCCGGCTTTGTCTATACCGGCATGGTCCGCAAGTTCCTGCCCGAAAAACCGCCGGGGGCCTGGACACCCGAACAGACCGCCGAGTTCATGTTCGAGAGCCTCGCGCGCGGCGACTTCTACATCCTCTGCCCGGACAACGATGTAACCCGCGCCATGGACGAGAAGCGTTCCGCGTGGTCGGCAGGCGACCTGATCGAGAACCGCCCGCCACTCTCTCGCTGGCACCCGGATTTTGCGGACGCGTTCGAAGCCTATATGAAAGGCTGATCTCAGCCATTCTCACCCGGACCTGCCCATGCCTCTCAAGATTGCCATCGTGCCTGTAACGCCATTGCAGCAAAACTGCTCGCTGCTGTGGGATGACGAAACCATGTTAGGCGCCGTGTGCGATCCCGGCGGGGATATCGGCAGGCTCAATGATGCGATCAAGGAAGCCGGGTTCACCCTTGAGAAGGTGCTGCTCACTCATGGGCACCTCGATCATGCGGGCGCCGCCGGCGAGTTGGCCCGGGCCTATGATGTGCCCATCGAAGGGCCGCATAAGGACGATCTCTTTCTGATCGAGACGCTGCCGGAGCAGGCGTCGAAATACGGCATGCCGACCTATCCGCATTTCGAGCCGACACGGTGGCTGGACCATGGTGACACGGTTACCGTCGGCGGCCTGACGCTGGATGTCATCCACTGCCCGGGACACACACCGGGCCATGTTGTGTTCCACCATGCACCATCGCGGATCGCGCTCGTCGGTGACGTGATCTTCCAGGGGTCCGTCGGGCGTACCGACTTCCCGCGTGGTAATCATCAGCAACTGATCGACTCGATACGGGATCGGCTGTTCACACTTGGGGACGAGACGGGCTTTGTGCCCGGACATGGCCCGCTTTCGACATTCGAGTACGAGCGCAAGACCAATCCCTACGTGTCCGACCAGGTGCTGGGGCTCGCGTGAGCACACATCCGTTTGATCTGTCCGGCCGGTCCGCTCTTGTGACCGGTGCCGCGCGGGGCCTCGGCCTCGAGATGGCCCGCGCACTCGGGAGTGCAGGTGCCACGGTCTTTGTTGGCGGGCGCGATGCCGGCACTGTCGACGCTGCTGTTGCAACGCTCGCCGGAGAAGGTCTCAACGCCCGCGCCCTGCCATTCGACGTCGGCGACCGGGCGGCGTGCCAGTCTGCGGTCGACCAGATTGTCGCCTCCGAGGGCGGTCTCGATATTCTGATCAACAACGCAGCTGCCCGCGACCGGCGGGACCTTTTCGAATTTGAGCCTGAAGCAGTTGCCGACCTTGTTCATGTCGATCTCGTTGCGCCCTTTGAGCTGGCACGCATGGCAGCAGCCCCCATGCGCGACAAGGGCCGGGGGCGGATCATCAACGTGACCTCGATCGGGGCGCACATCTCCCTGAAGGGTGATCCCGTCTACGGCATGGCGAAGGGCGGGCTCGCCGCGGCGACGCGGGCGCTCGCGGCCGAGCTTGGGCCCAGCGGCATCACCGTCAACGCGATCTGCCCAGGCTTCTTTGCGACTGAGTTCAATGCGCCCTTGGTGGATGTCGAGGAAATCACCCAGATGCCGCGTGACCGCTCATCACTTGGCCGGTGGGGCGAACCGCATGAGATCGGCGGAGCTGCTGTGTTTCTTGCGTCCGACGCCGCAAGCTTTGTCACCGGTCACACCCTGGCTGTCGACGGCGGGTACATGACGCACTATTGAGCCGGGCGTGCGACCCAGACGAACAAGCCCATGGCATCGGGTTCTGCATCGCCGTCCAGGGACCCATGCCGTTCGACCTCGAAGCCGGCTTTGGTGAACATGGCGCGATACTGATCATCCGTGTAAGCCTGCGTTGAGCTTGCATACCGCGTGGCTTCGCCATTGCCCAACTCGATAACATCAAAAATCTCGACCGATGCCTGCGCATCCACGTCATAGCGCGCCTGTTTCAGGACAATGTGCGGGTCGTCTCCGAACAGGCCGCCTTCATCCCGCCACCAGGTGGCCGGCGCCGCCCCTATCTGCTCCACCGACGCGGATGAAGAGACTTCAAAGATCGCCACACCTTCAGGCTTGAGAGCGCGCCGCACCATGCCGAGCAGACGTTCGGCGTCATTAGGCGCAAAGGTGTTGAATTCGCCAAAGAGCACCAATGCCGCATCATGCTTTGTTGACGGCTCGAACGTTCGGAGGTCCGTGAGGGTGTATTCACACTCCAACCCTTTGGCCTGTGATGACTCTTTTGCGTGTGCGATTGACGCCGGTGAGAAATCCACGCCATGGCACCGGTGGCCGATTTCGGTCAGCCGCTCGCAATAGAGTCCGGGACCACAGCCAAGATCCAGCACCCTTGCCGGCGGTGCCGGAAGAGCATGCGCGCTGAGCCAGTCGATCTGCGTCTCGATGCGCGACTCCTGGCGCGATGCCATGTCGTGTGCCTGCGACAGGTGTTCGGCCAGCATCCGTTTGCTGAAGTCAGGGTCATCCCACGGCAGCTTGGATCCAGGTCCGAATGGTTCGGGCAAAGGCAGTTTGTCGAGCTCGGACAGTGTGAGGGGCGATTTCATTCAGGATGGCCGGTGCATAGGATGGGACACAGCGAGTCGGAACACTCCAAGCGGGAACAGACACGACGATGGCGTATACACTCGGCAAAGTGATCCTCACAGCAATTCTTGTGTTGATCGTCTCGGAAACCTCAAAGCGCAGCCCTGCCTTCGGCGCGCTGGTTGCCTCGCTGCCTCTGATTTCAATCCTTGCGGTTGTCTGGCTGTGGAACGACACAGGCGACACGGTCCGTATTGCGGATCATCTGGAAGCCACCTTCTTCTATGTGCTGCCGTCGTTGCCCATGTTTCTGGTCATGCCGGCCCTGTTGCGGGCTGACTATGCGTTCTGGCCGGCGCTCGGTGTATCGATGGCCATGACCGTACTGCTCTATGGGCTGGTGGTGTTGGTCGTCGCGCGCTTCGGCATTGAGCTGTAGCCGCCACCCCGCATTTTGGCCGCGCCCGCAAGATTGTATCGCCCTGCCTGCCGCACTAGTCTCCCGCGCACTGACGTATCACAGGGGTATTGATTGATGGCGACCGGGCGAATTTCCAAATGGCAGCTTGGCTCCTTTGCGCTTCCCGCCATTCCGATCGCAGCCCTCGGGCTTCCCATCGTTGTCTACCTGCCGCCGTTCTATGCCGAAGACATGGGGCTGTCCCTGGCAACCGTCGGGACAATCTTCATGATCGCCCGGTTCTGGGACGTGTTCACGGATCCGGTGCTCGGCACCATCTCCGACAGGGTGCACTCACGCTGGGGACGGCGCCGCCACTGGCTGGTGATCTCAGCCCCGCTGCTCATGCTGTCTGCATGGATGCTGTTCATGCCCACCGCGCCGGTCACGTGGGTCTATCTGCTGTTCTGGATGGTGGTGCTCTATATCGGCTGGACGCTGATCACCATTTCGCACATGTCGTGGGGGGCCGAACTGTCGCCCGACTATGATGAGCGCTCATCGATCCAGGGCTGGCGCGAGTTCGCGCTGATCTTCGGGTCCTTCACGGTGCTTGCCCTGCCTGCGGTGCTCGATATCACCGGCAACAGCGACGGCCTTGCAGACGGTGTCGCTGCCATGGGCTGGTTCGTGATCATTCTGTTGCCGCTGACAATCGGTCTTGCCGTCTGGGTGGTGCCCGAGTTCAAGAGCGTGCCGCAGGCGGCCATCAACTGGAAAGACTCCGGCCGCCTCATTCTCAAGAACACGCTGCTACGCCGCGTGCTACTGGCCGACCTGTTCGTCGGCATCGCGCCGGGCATCACCGGCTCGCTCTACATCTTCTTCGCGTCCTATGTGATGGGGCTGCCGGATGCGGCGAGCCTGCTGCTACTGGTCTACTTCGTCGCGGGTTTTGTCGGCGTGCCGGTGTGGCTGCAGATCGCGCACCGCATGGGCAAGCACAGAACCCTTGCCATCGCCATGTTCTATGGCGCCCTTGCGCTGCCGCTGGTCGTTCTCATGCCGCGTGAGGAGTTCTGGTGGCTGTTCTTCGGCAACACGCTGTACGGCATCGCCTATGGCGCCGGGTCTTTCCTGCTTCGGGCCATCATGGCGGATGTCTGCGACCGTGACCTGATCGAGTCCGGTCAGCAGCGGACCGGTCTCTACTACTCACTGCTCACCATGACCAACAAAATCGGCTTCGCAGTCGCGGTCGGCATTACCTACATCATGCTCGACATGATCGGCTTTGTGCCGGAGCCCGGCGCCAACAGCCCGGAAACGCTCAACCAGCTTCTCGCCCTCTATGTCACACTGCCGGCGATCTTCATGACACTGGCAGGGATCGTCATGTGGAACTATCCACTCACCAAGGAAGCCCAGGCGGAACTGCGCACGCAGCTCGCCGGGCGCCATCATGAGCACGAAGGTCCGGCGGATGCCGCGGCAGCGGTGAGCGCCGTTGCGACAGGCGTTCACGACCGGACAGCGGACTAGCCGATGGCCGCCGACCTTCCTGAAGACACGCGCCGGATCGAGGCTCTACTGGCAATCATGGCGCGCCTGCGCGACCCGGATGGCGGGTGTCCGTGGGACCTTGAACAGACCTTCGAGACGATTGCGCCCTATACCATTGAAGAGGCCTATGAAGTCGCCGACGCCATAGAGCGTGGTGACCATCTGGATCTGAAGGACGAGCTCGGCGACCTCCTGCTTCAGGTCGTGTTCCATGCCCGTATCGCCGAAGACGACGGCCACTTTGCCTTTCCCGACGTGGTGGAGGCGATCTCGTCAAAAATGATCCGCCGCCACCCGCATGTGTTCGGTGACGACGACGCGCGCACCGCAGGTGCCGTGCGCGGCAGCTGGGAGCGCATCAAGGCGGAGGAACGGGCAGCTAAGTCAGATGGCACTGCGCCAAGCTCGCTCGATGGCATTCCCCGTGCACTGCCGGCGCTCGTGCGCGCGGTAAAGCTGCAGAAGCGCGCCGCCCATGTCGGCTTTGACTGGCCACAGACGGCACAGGTGCTGGACAAGCTCGCTGAGGAAACCGCCGAACTGAAGGCCGAGGTCGATGATGGTGCATCCGCTGAGCGGGTAATGGACGAGTTGGGTGACATCCTGTTTGTCTATGCCAATCTGGCGCGGCATCTTGATGTTGATCCGGAGCAGGCGCTTGCGAGCACCAATGCCAAGTTCGAGCGGCGGTTCCGGCAGATCGAGGCCTGGCTTGCCGAAGACGGACGCACGCCGGATGACTCGACACTTGAGGAAATGGATGCCCTGTGGACCAGGGCCAAGGAAAAAGAACGGCACTAAGGCCGCAGTTTCGCTAACGGGAGGGACAGATGTTCAGGACACTCACCATTGCCGCCGCCACAGCATTGGCACTCGCAACGCCTGCGGCGGCCGAGAAACTGATGCCGCTGTCCGAGATGCCGGACGGCTGGACGACCCTTTCGCCTGGGGGCGAGACCATGTGCGCAACGGGCACACCCTACTCGTTCCATGTGAAGCCGGGCGTGCGCGAGAAGGTCATGGTGTTTCTCAATGGCGGCGGCGCCTGCTGGGCCGGACAAACATGCGACCCCACGGTTGAACCGACCACCTATGTGCCGCTTGCCGAATTGCCCCATAACGATCCGCGCACCCGCGGCGGCGCCTTTGCGCAGGACAATCCCGAAAATCCCTTCAGCGCGTGGACGCAGGTTTTCGTCTCCTACTGCACCGGCGATGTGCATCTTGGTGCGAATGACATGACCTACACCAAGCCGGATGGCAGCGAGGTCACCATCCACCATCGCGGCAAGGCCAACACGATGGCTGCGCTCTCCTGGCTGTTCGACAATGTGGACACGCCGGAGACGGTCTTCATGTCCGGCGGATCGGCGGGCGCCGTTGCATCGCCGGTCTATGCCGGTGTGGTTCAGGAAGCCTATCCCGATGCGGAAGTCATCCAGTTTGCCGGAGGTGCCGGCGGCTACCGGGTGAGCGGCAACAGTAACCTCAACGAGGCACTCGGCATCTACCGCGACCTGCCGGACTGGCCGTCGCTCCAGGCCCTGTCGCCCGACACGTCCAGCTTCGACGATTTCTATGTCGCCACGGCGGAGCAGTTTCCGCAGATAAAATTCCGGCAGTTCAATACAGCCTACGACTCTGTGCAGAAGCAGTTCCTGACGCTGCTTGGCTCGGACAGCGAGGTCTATCCGCTGCTCAAGGCCAATCTCGACGATCTGTCCGCCGAGATCAGCACCTTCCGCAGCTTCACGGCTGCCGGCACATTTCACACGCTGCTGCGCTTCGACGAAATGTATGCCTTCGAGGCGGACGGCGTGCGCGCTGTCGACTGGGTGCGTGATGTCGCCGCCGGTAAGGATGTTGCGAACGTCACATGCGCTGATGACGCGGAAGGATGCAGCGCACCGGCGGCCGAGTAGCCTTCAGCCTTCGAGCTGTACCGGCTCCGGCAACAATCCGGGGAACCTCTTGTTGACGCGGCCGATATCCGCCGCTGACACACGGATGTGGAGCGTGACATTGCCCTCGCTGTCCGGCGTGTCCTCGCCAGTGACCGTACAGTTCTCATGCAGCCAGGCCCGTGCGGCACCGTCCGCCGGGCCGAGCATAACATCAGCATCCGTCAGATGTGCGGTAACACGGGCCTCAATCAGGGTGTTCAGGGCATCAAGCCCCTCACCGCTCAGGGCCGAGACAGCAATCTGATTAGGATCGGACTCAAGGCTGGCATCCAGCAGTTCGCGCGCCTGCGGATCGAGCTGGTCGATCTTGTTGGCCACTTCGACGACCCGTCTCGTGTCCTGCGGGTCCACGCCAAGCTCGCGGAGGACATCATGGACGTCCTGACGCTGGGCCGCCGTATCCGGATGCGAGATATCGCGCACGTGCAGGATGAGTTCGGCTTCGAGCACTTCTTCCAGTGTGGCGCGGAAGGCTGCGACCAGTGACGTGGGCAGATCCGAAATGAAGCCCACCGTATCTGACAGGATGACCCGCTGACCCCCCGGCATATCCAGCGCCCGCATTGTCGGGTCGAGTGTCGCGAACAGCATGTCCTCCGCCATCACACCGGACGCGGTAAGCCGGTTAAACAGGGTCGACTTACCCGCATTGGTGTATCCGACCAATGCTACCACCGGGTATGGCACGCGGCGGCGGGTCTTGCGGTGTAACTCGCGCGTGCGGGTGACCCGCTCAAGCTGGTTTTCCAGCTTGGTGATCCTGTCTTGGATGTGCCGCCGGTCAGCCTCAATCTGCGTTTCGCCGGGACCGCCGACGAAGCCGAGGCCACCGCGCTGGCGTTCCAAGTGGGTCCAGGATCGCACCAGCCGCGTCTTCTGATACATCAGGTGCGCAAGCTCGACCTGCAGCGTGCCTTCGCGGGTGGCCGCGCGTTCGCCGAAGATTTCGAGGATGAGCCCTGTTCGGTCGAGAACCTTGGCTTTCCAGGCACGCTCAAGATTTCGCTGCTGGATCGGCGTCACCGGCCCGTCGATGATGACGAGGCCTGCGTCCTCCCGCTTTACCAGATTGCGGATCTCTTCAACCTTGCCCTGCCCGAACAGCGTGCCGGGTTTGGGGTCAGCGACCGGCACCACGGCCGCATGGGCAATGTCCAGATGAATGGCGGCCGCAAGGCCGACAGCCTCTTCCAGCCGGTCTTCCGGCGCGCGCTGGGTGTGGCGCTGGGCGGCAGCGACCGGACCGGTCTTGATCCATGGATGTAGTACCAGTGCGCGGCCGCTCTCAGTCGCGGCAACGCGGTCCCCAGCGGGACTCAGATCAAGATTGATCTCCCGGTCAGGCGTCGCGGCAGCGGATAAGTGGTCTTGTGGAGGTTTGTTGGTCGTCAAAACGGAGAGCGGTCCCGGCGCTGATTAGTCGCCGGATCCCTCGCCATCATCTTCGAACAGCTGGACCGGCGCCGACGGCATAATCGTCGAAATGGCGTGTTTGTATACAAGCTGCGAATGGCCGTCACGGCGCAGCAGCACGCAGAAACTGTCGAACCAGGTCACAACACCCTGCAGCTTCACCCCGTTCACAAGGAATACCGTCACCGGCATCTTCTGCTTGCGGATGTAATTCAGGAAGGTGTCCTGGAGGTTCTGCGGCTTTTCTGAGGACATGGGCCTGGCCTTTCTTTTGTTCTTGTTCGGTCTGCCGGTACGCTCCGCGCACTCCGGGCCGGCGCTGTTACACACGGCTCCTGCGTCTCTACCAATTAATTGATGCAGTTTTCTTGCAGAACAAGAGCAAAATGGACGCGATCAGATGATTTGCCTAAAAGCTGGGCAATTGCCTAGCTGAAATCTCTGAAATGCCCTGAGCCGCTGCACGCAAACGCCGGGCAACCGGCCCCGATATCCCGCCTCCTACAGGTGCGCCATCAATACCCACAATCGGCAAAAGGATTGCCGATGAGCTTGTGAGGAAGGCCTCGGACGCTGCCATGGCTTCGGGAATGGAGAATGCGCGCTCTTCAACCGGTATCTGTAGCTCACCTGCCGCCTCCAGGACGACGCTGCGGCTGATGCCGGGCAGTATCTCCTGGCTCAGTGGGCGCGTCACAAGAGTGCCCGCCGCGGTGACGATCCAGGCGTTCGACGACGAGCCTTCGGTGACATGGCCGTCGGCGTCGACGAGCCACGCTTCATATGCGCCTGCGTCGCGGGCCTTCTGCTTGGCCAGCACGTTGGGCAGCAGGCTCACCGACTTGATGTCGCATCGCGCCCATCGCTCATCCGGGAGCGTGATGACCGTGACACCGGTATCGGCTCTCGCCTCGCGCGCTTCAGTGTCGATCGGTGTGGCGAAGGCTACCAGTGTGGGCGCAACGGCAGGGGCCGGAAACGCATGGTCACGCCGGGCAGCGCCGCGCGTCACCTGTAAATAGAGCACACCCTCGCGGACGCCATTGCGGCGGACGATTTCGCGCAAGACCAGCTGCAGGCTGCGCCGCGACATCGGCGGCGCGATATCAAGTTCGGCCAGGGAGCGGTCGTAGCGGTCCAGGTGACGCTCTTCGTCGACAAGACTGCCGCCGCGAACCTCGCATACTTCGTAGATCCCGTCAGCGAAGAGGAACCCGCGGTCTTCGGCAGCGACCTGCGCTTCCCTGCGGGGCACGTAGCGCCCTGGAAGACGCGCATCCTTCACATAGGCGACCCGGCTCATGCTCAACTGTCCTGCGTGGTCACGGCGGTGACGATGCCGACAAAGGCCAGAACTTCCACGCGCCCCGCGATCATGGCAAGGCTCAGCACCAGTTTGGCCGTCGCCGGCATGGCGGCATACACCTCCGCTGTCCCCATGGCGATTACCTCTCCGTCGGCACCCGACGCAAAACCGAGCAAGGGTCCCGCATTTGACAACGCGCCGATCGATGCGGTGACGGCCTGTTCGAACGGCACGCCCAGGGCAGTCAATGCAAGTGCTGCCACCAGTGCCGCCATGAGCAGGAGGACAAACATGGTCCAGACACCGCGCATAAGCGGCATGGTGAAGGGGCGGCCGCCGAAATCCGTGTGGACGATGCCGTGGGGATGGGAGAGGCGTGCGATCTCGCGTGTGCCCTGTTTCATCAACAGCGCAATACGCATCAGCTTCAATCCGCCGGCGGTGGACATGGTGCTGCCCCCCACAAACACAATGGCCAATGCAACAAGCAGCGGGATTGCTGCAAAACCGGCTTCATCAACGGCAAAGACCGACGTGGACAGGAGAGACAACATCCACATGATGCTGTTGAGCACCGGCATGCCCGCGTCTGAAGTCAGGGCTATCACACCCGCGAGCACGATGCCGCCGACAGTTACCCCGAGCACCATGTAGCGGACCTCCGGGTCCTCCCAGTAAGTGGCAGGTGTACGCCGCACCATGCCTGCGTGCCGCAGGTAGTTCGTGGCGCCAATCAACATCAGCGCTGCAACAATCAATCCTGCCGTGGCACCCATACTCCCGACGATTGTTGGTGCAGGGTCACCCCCGATGGCCGGCATCAGGCCACCGGTCGCCGCCGCCGAGAACGCAAGGCTGATTGCCGGAACGAGGGGCAGGCCGCCGATGAGCAGACCGATAATGCCGGCCAGTGTGACCCCGCCATAGACAAGCCCCAGGGCCAGCATGGCGGGCCAGTACCTACCGAAGGGCCCGGATGTGTCGCCGGGTGGAATCGGTGCGCGGCGCATCGACAGACCTGCCAGCCCCAACTGCGCCAGCACGAGCATCGCCATCAGGACGACCGCATAGCCGCCGATCCATTGCAGCGTCGCACGCCAGATCGTGACGGCGGGCGATACGGTTGCCTCGGTGACCAGTGAGACGGCGCCTGTCGTTGTCAGGGCCGACACCGCATCGAAATAGGCATCCACATAGAGTGTCTCGGGATCGACGCCCACAAAGGCGATTGCGGCAAAGGCCGGCACCACGACCCATACAATGGCAAGGGCGGTCAGGCGCTCCGACACAACCGGACGATGGGTCTTGCCGCCTGACGCAAAACCCAATGCACCCGCAATGAAAGCGGTCAGCACGCCGGTCAGGACGAAGACGATACCCTGTTCCGCATCACCTGCGGAAAAGGCCACGACGATCGGCAGCAGATGCGCGGCCGCTATGACGGACAGTGCCGCAGCGAGAACAATGCCGACGATTGCAAAGGACATGCGCGTTTCCTGCTGCCGCGCGGCTAGAAGAATTCGATACTGACGCGGAACATGCGCTCGACCCGGCGCACTTCGTCAGCCATCGCGAAGATGATGACGCGGTCGCCCGCCTGAATCTCCGTGTCGCCGCGCGGCACGATCACCTCGGTGTCCCGCAGAACCGCACCAAGCCGGATGCCGTCGGGCAGTTCCGCGTCCCGCAACGGGCGCCCGACAAGCGTGGATGTGGCCAGCGCTTCAGCTTCAATCACTTCGGCCTTACCGTCCTGCACCGACGACACACCGCGAATTCGGCCGCGGCGCACATGGCGCAACACGGTCGAGACGGTCGTGGCGCGCGGATTCACGAAAGCGTCGACCCCCATGGGGCCCATCAAACCTGCATAGCCACGGTTGTTGATCAGTGCGACAGATCGCTCGCAGCCCAGTTGCTTGGCCATGACGCAACTGAGGATGTTCACCTCGTCGTCATTGGTGAGCGCCACAAGGGTCTCCGCCTGATTGGCCCCGGCCTCGCGGAGTACTTCCTCCTCCAGGGCATTGCCGTTGAGCACGACGGTTCGCGACAACTCATCTGCCGCAAGCACCGCCTTCGCCTTGTCCGCCTCGATGATCTTGACCTTGACCCGGGACTCCCTGGTTTCGAGTTCCTGCGCGACATGGCGGCCGATATTGCCGGCACCAACAATCACAACGCGCCGGGCGGCCTGTTCTTCGTGACCGAACAGCGCGAGGACGCGGCGGCTCTGGCTGGCTTCGGTCACAACATATGCAATGTCACCGACCATCATCTGGTCTTCGGAGTCCGGCACGAACAACCGCTCGCCGCGCTGGATGCCGGTGACAACGGCCTTGAGGTCAGGAAACAGATCCGTGAGCTGCCGCAGCGGCGTATTCACGACCGGGCAGTCGTCTTCGAGCGCGATCCCCAGGAAGGTCACATGACCATCCGCAAACGGAATTGCCTCCAGCGCGCCAGGCATCTCGAGCCGGCGCATGACATCGCGGCCGACTTCGAGTTCCGGCGAGATGATCACATCGATCGGCATATGATCGCGGGTGAAGAGGTCCTGCCACATGGGCCGCAGGTAACTCTGGGCGCGGATGCGGGCGATCTTCGTCGGCACGTTGAAGATCGAGTGCGCGACCTGGCAGGCGACCATGTTGACTTCGTCGGCAAAGGTCACGGCGATGACCATGTCGGCCTCGCGTGCACCGGCGCGCTCGAGCACGTCGGGGTGAGACGCATAACCGACGACGGTCCGCACATCGAGGCTGTCCGCCATCTGCTGAATCAGGTCCGGTGAGTTGTCGATCACCGTTACGTCGTTGTGCTCATTGGACAGTTGCCGGGCGATGCCCGATCCAACCTGCCCTGCGCCGCAAACGATCACTTTCATTGGGTATCCCTGGGGCTGCCGCTAGGCACGGCTTGGAGTTCCGGAGAGGCGTTTCAGCGGTGGGGCCGCCGTCATCACAGGCCGGTCAGGCGCTCATCTCCGAGCGGTTGGAGGTGGTAACACCAAGCGATTTGAGCTTGCGGTGCAGCGCAGAGCGCTCCATGCCGATGAACGCAGCGGTGCGCGATATGTTGCCGCCGAAGCGCCGGATCTGTGCCAGGAGATACTGCCGCTCGAAGCTCTCGCGTGCTTCGCGCAGGGGCAGCGCCATGATGTTCTGCCCGGCCTCACCTTCACCGATTTGCGGTGTCGTACGCGCCACTTCCGACGGCAGCATGTCTGCCGTGATGGCGCCATCCTTTTCGCCTGAGGCCAGTATCAACAGACGTTCAATATTGTTGCGCAGCTGGCGGACATTGCCCGGCCAGTCATGGGCCTGGAGGGCTGCCAGAGCGTCCTCACCGATCTTGCGCATGGAAAGGCCCGTCGATTTGGCGATCCGTTCCATGAAGTGCTCGGCCAGCAGCGGAATATCCTCGCGTCTTTCCGACAGGGCCGGCACAGTGATCGGCACTACATTGAGACGGTGATACAGGTCCTCGCGGAACCGGCCGGCAGCAATCTCGGTCATGAGATCGCGGCTCGACGACGACACAACGCGTACGTCGACCTGGACCCTCGGACCACCGCCAACGCGTTCGAATGTCTGGTCGACCAGAACGCGCAGGATCTTGCCCTGGGTTTCCAGCGGCATGTCTGCGACCTCATCGAGGAACAGCGTTCCCTTGTGGGCCTGTTCGAACACACCGACCTTTGCCGGGCGGCCGGACGCGGCTTCCGTACCGAAGAGCTCTTCCTCCATGCGATCCGGCGCCATCGTGGCGGCATTGATCACCACGAAGTTGCCGGTCGCCCGCAGGGAGTTGGCGTGCAGCATCCGCGCCACGACTTCCTTGCCGCAGCCCGACGGCCCACTGATGAGCACGCGGCTGTTGGTGGGCGCAATACGGTCAACCATCTGGCGCAGCTGATTGATCCCGGACGAGACGCCGACAAGCTCCGCCTCGTCGCCCGTGCGCTGACGCAGGCGCTCGTTCTCACTTTTCAGCTTGGAGGCTTCGATGGCACGCTGGACGATCAGGACAAGCCTGTCTGCTTTGAACGGCTTCTCAATGTAATCGTATGCCCCTTTCTTGATCGCGGTGACCGCGGTCTCGACATTGCCGTGCCCGGAGATCACGACAACAGGCAGATCGGGGTGCTTCTCCTTGATGGCATCCAACAGATCGAGGCCATCCATCCGGCTGCCCTGCAGCCAGACGTCGAGCACCACAAGGCGCGGCACCCGGGCCTGAATGGACTTCAGCGTCTCATCACTGTTCGCCGCAAGACGGGTTTCATATCCCTCGTCGTCCAGTATTCCGGCCATGAGTTCCCGGATGTCGAGCTCGTCGTCGACAATGAGAATATCCGACGCCATACCGTTCTAACTCCCCAACTCCCTACGCGGACGCGCTGTGCCCAAAGGGCGACGCCGCATCCGTATCGTCGTCCGATTGATGATCATTTGCCGGCGGTTCCGGCGTGGTTTCGAAAATCTGTGAGCGCGGCAGCACCATACGAATGCTGGCCCCATGTCCCCCTGTCGAGACCCAGGGCGCATCCTCCAGCAGCAGGCTGCCGGCATGGTCTTCCATGATCTTCTTCACGATCGCCAGACCAAGGCCTGTGCCCTTTTCGCGTCTGGTGACATACGGCTCCAGCAGTTTGTAGCGTTCGCCACGCGGCAGGCCGATGCCGGTATCCGACACGCTGAGCGACACCATCTCTCCTCTGTCATCTATCGCCACGACAATCCTGTCGTCGCCCTCGGCAGGTTCACTGCCCGCTGCTTCGTGGAAAGACGCAATGGCCTCAATGGCATTCTTGATGACATTGGTGAGTGCCTGTCCGATCAACCGCCGGTCGCACTCGACCGCAATTGGCTCATCAGCACCTTCAATCTCGATGCTGATATGTGGGGCCGCAACGCGCTGCAGGAAGACTGCTTCGCGCGCGAGCTCGCCGAGATCCTCCTGCCCCATCACCGCCTTGGGCATACGCGCGAAGGACGAGAACTCATCTACCATGCGCCCCAAATCGCCAACCTGACGGATGATTGTGTTCGTGCACTGCTCGAACACTTCCGGGTCTTTCTCAATCTGATTGCCGTATTTGCGTTTCAGGCGCTCGGCAGACAGCTGGATAGGCGTCAGCGGGTTCTTGATCTCGTGGGCGATACGGCGGGCAACATCCGCCCAGGCGGATGCGCGCTGCGCGGACATCAGCTCTGATATGTCATCAAGGGTCACGACATAGCCGTGAGAGCCATCACCGGATTTCTCGGACGCGACGCGAACGGTCAGGTTGCGCTCACCACCATCCTGCTGCTCCAGGGTGATCTGGCCTTCAGCCGGACGGTCGTTGCGGGCCATGGCCTGGCGCACATAGATCGCCATCTCCGGCACACTGGCGACCAGGGGCTGGCCAATCAGTTCGTCCCGGGTCCGACCGAGCAGAGCAAGGCAGCTGCGGTTCACAAGGTCGACGCGGCCTTTGGCGTCGAGACCGATCACGCCGGCACTCACACCGGAGAGAACCGTCTCCGTGAAGCGGCGCCGACGGTCAAGCTGCTGGTTGGCTTCCATCAACTCGTTGCGCTGGCTCTGCAACTGACCGGTCATGCGATTGAATGTGCGACCGAGCGCACCGATCTCGTCGGCGTCGCTCCCCACTTCTACACGCGTGCTCAGGTCGCCGTCGGACACCCGCTCCGCGGCGCCCACCAGTTGGCCGATCGGGGCCACCATGCGGTTGGCAGCCCACAGGCCGAGCCAGATGGCGGCCAGCAGCACCAGCAGCGCGACGATCACGTAAATCAGCGCGAAGGTGAGTTGCACGGTGTAGCGGCGGCTCTCGATGTTGGCGTACTCCGTCGCCGCCGCTCGTGTGCGGGCGAGATGGTCCAGCACCCGCGCGTCAACGAACCGGCTTACCAGCAGATAGGCATCGTCAAAGCCTGTGAGACGCACCAGCGCCTGCACCTGATCACCATCCTCCGACGCCATGAGATGGGCTTCACCCTCGCCGAGCGACTTGAGGATTTCCTCCGAAGGCGGTGCAATTCGCGTCTGCGCAGACCCTTCCGCATAGGCCAGCAACTGGCCCTCGCCATTCGCCATGAAAGCGCCGGAGAGCGAGCGCAGCGCCATCTGCGTCGTCATGACGTCACGGAACCGCTGCGGGTTCGAGTAAAACAGCGTCGCACTGCGGCTGATGTCGCTGGCCATTGCCACGGCGTCGGCCCGCAGCACCTGGCTGTGTTCGTTAAGGTAGGCTTCGGCAACCGTCGACGCATTGGCGATAATCGTGCGCGTGCGTTCCGAGAACCAGGAATCGAGGCTTCGGTCGAGAGTCGTCGCGGCAAAAACGGCGACGATGATCGCCGGCATGATCGCCACGAAACTGAACATGGCGACGAGCCGCACATGCAGGCGCGCCCCTGCGCTCCCTGCCCGCCGCGCAATCCAAAGACGTACGAGGCGATAGGCGATCAGCGCCAGAAGGGTGAGCACAATAGTCAGGTTCACCAGCAGCAACGCGATGGCCTGGCCGCGGCTCGGCTCGAAATCCGTGGTATCCGTGAAGGCGATGTAGGTGGCGGCGCTGCTGAGGAGCGCCGCGATGGCCAGACTGATGCCCAGGATCGTCGGCCATTGAATGCGCTTCAGCCACCAACCGAACCGCGCGGCGGCTGTCCTGTAACTGCCTTTCAGCTGCGTCATCGAGCCTGTGGACGTCATGGTCCGAAGCTGCCTCTGATTGCCCTACCGCTGGTTCCGCCTCAGGCACCGGTATGCGGCACCCAACCGTGGCAGATGCGTCATTGTGGCGGGGCAACAGGTGCAAATCAACCACATTGTTGCGCGAATGCGACAGCCGCGTTACACGCTTAACACTATGATTTTATTATCTAATTCCGCGTATGACTTGGATATCGAGGTCACGGATCTTCTTGCGCAGGGTGTTGCGGTTGAGGCCCAGTAGGGATGCGGCCTTGATCTGGTTGCCGCGTGTGGCTCCCAGAGAGATGGAAATCAGCGGCCGTTCAAGCTCCTTGAGCATGCGGTCATACAAACCGGTCGGCGGCAGGGCATCACCATACTCGGCGAAATAGCGCTGCAGGTGCCGCTCGATCGAGGCAGCCAGACTTTCGTCCTCATTCGCCTCCGGCACGTCGCTGGTGACTGACGGTTCTGCCAGCTCCGCATGAATGACCTCGGCCGTGATCGTGTCCTCGGTGTAGAGGGCGGCGAGACGGCGCACCAGGTTCTCAAGCTCGCGGACATTGCCGGGCCAGCGGTGCCGGCGCAGCAGGTCGAGGGCCTGATTGTCGATGCTCTTGGACGGCAGCCCCTCCTCCTCGCACAAGGTGAGGAAGTGGCGCACCAGATCCGGGATGTCCTCAGAGCGTTCGCGCAGCGGCGGCAACCGGATCGGCACCACGTTGAGGCGATAGAACAGGTCCTCGCGGAAGAGGCCCTGATTGATCAGCTGGCGCAGGTCGCGGTTGGTGGCGGCGACGATGCGCACATCAGTCTTGATCGGGTTGCGGCCGCCGACGGTTGTGTATTCGCCTTCCTGCAGCACGCGCAGAAGACGGGTCTGGGCATCCATCGGCATATCGCCGATCTCGTCGAGGAACAGCGTGCCGCCTTCCGCCTGCTCGAAGCGGCCGACGCCCTTGCCGCTGGCGCCGGTGAACGATCCCTTCTCATGACCGAAGAGTTCGGACTCGATCAGTTCGCGCGGAATGGCCGCCATATTGATCGCGACGAACGGCCCGTTGCGGCGCTTGCCGTAGTCATGCAGCGCCTTGGCCACCAGCTCCTTGCCGGTACCGCTCTCGCCGATGATCATGACTGTCAGGTCGGTGCCGACGAGACGCGCCATGACCCGGTAGATTTCCTGCATGGCGGCCGAGCGGCCGATCAGCGGGATGCGGTCTTCATCATCCGGCACGTCGCGCTTGGGCGCCTGGGTCTTGGGCTGCGACAGGGCGCGGCGGACGATCCCGGTCAGTTCGTTCAGGTCGAATGGCTTTGGCAGATATTCATAGGCGCCCCGTTCCGCCGCGGTGATCGCTGTCATCAGCGTGTTCTGTGCGCTCATGACGATGATCGGCAGCTCGGGCCGCAGCTTCTTGATCCGCGGGATCAGGTCGAAGGCATTCTCGTCGGGCATCACCACGTCTGAGATGATCAGATCGCCCTCTCCCTGGCTGACCCAGCGCCACAGGGTGGAGGCATTTCCCGTCGACCGCACATCGAACCCGGCGCGGCCCAGCGCCTGGTTCAGGACGGTGCGGATTGCACCATCGTCATCAGCGACGAGAATGGTTTCACTCGGCATTTGGTTCTCCTGCGTCCACCGCATCAATGGCGCTGTTGGCGCCCAGGGACGGGTCTTTCATCGGCGCGCGCCGGATGGGGAGCAGCACGCGAAATACGGTCCGGCGCGGGATGCTGTCACACTCGATGACACCCCCATGGTCGCCGACAATCTTCGCCACCAGCGCCAGGCCCAGTCCGGTTCCGGATGGCTTGGTGGTGACGAAGGGATCAAACAGATGCGGCAACAGGTCCGGCGGCACACCGGGTCCGTTGTCGCGTACACAGACTTCAAGCGGCAGGCTGACACGTTCGCTGCTGCCGGGAATGGAGAGCCGGACGCCGGGGCGGTATGCCGTCGAGACGACAATCTCGCCGTCTTCAGCGTCAACCGCTTCAGCGGCGTTCTTCACCAGATTGAGGAACACCTGCACAAGCTGGTCGCGCGAGCCGGGGACCGGCGGCAGTGACGGGTCATACTCTTCAGTGAGCTTGATGTCCTTGGCTACGCCGGTACCGGCCAGGCGGCGCACATGATCCAGCACTTCGTGGATGTTGACCGGCTCGGTCTCCAATGGCCGCTTGTCGGAGAAGACCTCCATGCTGTCGACGAGCTTGCAGATGCGATCGACCTCTTCGGTGATCAGCCGGGTCAGGTGCCGGTCCTCGGGCTGCACGCCCATCTCCAGCAACTGTGCGGACCCGCGAATGCCGGAGAGCGGGTTCTTGATCTCATGCGCAAGGACGGCCGCCATGCCCATGACCGATCGCGCCGCGCCGCGATGGGTGAGTTGCCGGTCCATCTTGTGGGCAATCGTGCGCTCCTGAAGCATCACGACGACCGCGCCCGGTTCTTCAACGATGGGCGCAACCTGAATGTCGACTTCTTTCTCGCCCATGCGCGGACTGCCAATGCCCACGCCATATTCCGTGACCGACGCGCCCGTTGCCTGCACCTGATTGATCAGTGCAACCAGGGGGCTGCCGAAGGAGACGAGTTCGCTCGGCGGCTTGCCGATGATGATGCCGGCACCGGCCGCAAAAAACTGTTCCGCGATCGCATTCACAAAGGCGACCATGCCGTCGGCGCCAACCTTCATGACCGGATGCGGCAGCGCATCAAGGACGAAGTTGGGCGACTCCACTGTGCCGGACTGGGGACGCGGCGCCTTTGCCGCCTGGCTTGCCATCAGGCCACATGCTCCTGTGTTGCGAAGCCCGCATCAGCACTGAAGAGACGGGTCAGCGCCGAACGCACGTCCGCCGGATCAGACATGCGGCACAGATCAGCCTTTGCGGCGCGCAGGCTCATCCCGTTGCTGCGTTCAAGATCTTCCACATACCAGGCTAGATGCTTGCGGGCGCAGCGCACGCCGAGCGCTTCGCCATAGTGGTCGAGCATCGCGTCGTAGTGCGTGAGGATAATGTCGAGGCGCTCTTCCGTATCCGGATCATCCGGCACCGGCTGTCCGTGTAAAGCGGCGCGGATCTGGTTCAGGCGCCAGGGTGTCCCCTGTGCGCCGCGGCCGACCATCACGCCGTCAGCGCCGGAGAGCCTCAACGCAGCTTGCGAATCCGCGATTGAGCAGATGTCACCGTTAACGACGAGCGGGATGCTGACTGCGTCCTTGACCTCACGCACAAAGGCCCAATCGGCGGTGCCGGTGTAGAACTGGTTGCGCGTGCGGCCATGCACCGTGACGAGGGCGATGCCCGCTCCTTCGGCCCGCGCGGCAAGCTCGGGCGCATTGCGGCAGTCCATGTCCCAGCCGGTGCGCATCTTGAGCGTCACCGGCACATCCACCGCGTCCAGCGTCGCCTCGATCAGTGTCATCGCGTGATCAAGGTCACGCATCAGCGCGGAGCCGGACAGCCCGCCGACGACCTTCTTGGCCGGGCACCCCATATTGATGTCGATGATCTGCGCGCCGGAGGCTTCCGCAATCTTCGCAGCCTCGGCCATCCAGCGCGGTTCGCGGCCCGCCAATTGCACGGCCATCGGCTCTTCAGCCGCCTCGCGGCGGGCGCGCAGGACGACATCTTCCTTTTCGCGCACGAGATCTTCACTCGCGATCATCTCAGACACGACGAGGCCCGCACCCTGTGCGCGCACGACCCGCCGGAACGGCAGATCGGTGATGCCGGACATGGGCGCAAGGAATACCGGGTCGACGCTGATACAGGTTGTGCCGCGGACCACATCGAGCGGCCCGCGCACGGGCTCAGCCGCATCGCGGATCATCTGGTGCGACGAGCCGCCTGCCGCTTCACCAGCAACCGGCAGGCCCAGCCCGTCCCGCGCTTGCTTATCTGATGTGCACATGAGTTGTCTGCCTATTTGTTGGTCAACTTACACCCTTCGCGGGCATCGGACAAGGGAGCGGCGCAAGAGGTCAACGGCGGTAATCCGATATCAAACCAAGGCAAAGATTGTCGGCAAATGCTTGGCTTTGCGGACCGGCAACGGGTAGCTTGCAGCCTCGCTTTTCGGGCCGCTTCCGGCCCTTCGCTCCTGCGCCGCCTGCCCGGACCCACTTGATGACATCTTCTCCTTCAACCGCTGTCCTGATCGTGGCCGCCGGCCGCGGCCACCGATTTGGCGGCGAACTGCCCAAACAGTATGCGCAGCTCAACGGCGCGCCGGTTCTGAGCCACACATTGAAGGCATTCCTGACCCACCCGGATGTGGCCCATGTGGTCACGGCGATCCATCCCGACGACCGGGCGCTGTACGATGCCGCCGTCGAGGCCGTCAGCCCATCGGACAAGCTGCTGGCGCCGGTGCATGGGGGCGCGGAGCGGCAGGATTCGGTGCGTTTCGGGCTTGAGGCCCTTGAAACGCTCGGACCCGCGAAGGTGCTGATCCAGGACGGGGCGCGCCCGATGGCGACCCCCGGACTGATCACCCGGGTGATCCAAGGGCTTGATGACCACCCGGCCGCCCTGCCCTGCGTCGCCGTTACCGACACGCTGAAACGTGTTGCGGACGGACTGGTTGGAGACACCGTGGACCGCACCGGCCTTGCCCGCGCGCAGACACCGCAGGGATTTCGATATGATGACATCCTCGCTGCCCATCGCGCGGTGGTCGGTGAGGCGCTGACGGATGATGCAGCTGTTGCGGAACGTGCGGGACTGGCGATCGGCCTTGTGGAAGGTGCGGAGGACAATTTGAAGATCACGACCCAGGACGACCTTGTGCGTGCCGACGGCATGCTGGCTGCCCGCCTCGGTGATGTGCGCACCGGCTCGGGCTTCGACGTCCACAAGTTCGATGCGCCGGGGACCGCGAGCGAGATCATGCTGTGCGGCATTCCCGTACCCCATGACTGCGACACGGTCGGCCACTCTGATGCCGATGTCGGCCTGCATGCGCTGACCGATGCCATCCTCGGCGCCATCGGGGCCGGCGATATCGGCGAACACTTCCCGCCCAGCGACCCGCAATGGAAGGGCGCGGCGTCATGGAAGTTCCTGGCACATGCAGCGCAGCTCGTGGCGGAGCGCGGTGGCGTCATTGCAAGCGCCGACATCACCATCATCTGCGAGCGCCCGAAGGTCGGCCCGCACCGTCCGGCCATGCGGGCGCGGGTGGCGGAGATCCTCGACATCGACGAGGAGCGCGTATCTGTGAAGGCGACCACGACCGAAGCGCTCGGCTTCACCGGCCGCCGCGAAGGCATTGCCGCGCAGTCGGTCGCAACCGTGCGCCTACCGCTCGCCGGTGTGGCAGGCGTGGCGTAGCGCGACGCATGGCCCGTTTCCTCACCCCGCTTCCGAACGGTCTGCATTTCGCAGACCCGGTGGTGACCGTCGCAACCTTCGGCGGCTCCGGCCTGCTGCGGCCGGCGCCGGGCACATGGGGCACGCTCGCCGCCGTGTTCGCCGGCTGGCCACTCGGCGTCCTTGGCGGACCGGTGGCCCTGTCGATTGCCGCGGTGATCGCCTTTCTCGCAGGGTTGTGGGCAACGGAACGCTATATCGCCGCGTCCGGCAATGCGGACCCCGGCGAAGTGGTGATCGACGAAGTTGCAGCCATGTGGCTGGTGATGGCGGCGATCCCCCCGACCCCTGTCGCCTATCTGCTCGGCTTCGCCTTCTTCCGCCTGTTCGACATCTGGAAGCCCTGGCCCATCAAGGGATTGGAGCGCCGCGTCGGCGGCGAGATGGGCGTCATGGTCGATGACATGGTGGCGGCGATCTATGCCATCATCGCCACCTGGCTGGTGGGCATGGCGCTGTTCACCGTCTGACCAGTTCACACAAGGACCCTCCCCACAAGGACCCTCGCAATGTTTCCCGGCCCGATCACCAAACTCGCCCAGCTTGTGCTGTCCGATGCGCAGGCCGCAGGCCTCAGGATTGCGACCGCCGAATCCTGCACCGGCGGGCTGGTGGCGGGCTGCCTGACCGATATCGCCGGATCGTCGGCGGTCGTCGATGCGGGGTTCGTCACCTATTCCAACGAAGCCAAGCGCGACCTGCTCGGCGTGCCCGGCGACCTCATCGCAGACGCAGGGGCGGTCAGTGAGCCTGTTGCCCGTGCCATGGCAGAAGGGGCGATTGGGCGTTCGCGCGCGGATGTGTCCGTCTCCATTACAGGTGTCGCAGGGCCCGGCGGCGGCACGCCGATGAAGCCAGTGGGCCTGGTGCATTTCGCCAGCGCCCGCCGTGATGGACGCATTCTCCATGACAACCACCGGTTCGGGGATATCGGCCGCAGCGAGGTGCGCCTCAAGAGCGTCGAGGTTGCTCTCAACATGCTGCTGGCGCGGATCAACGAGTAGCGGCCTGCGACACTTACGAGCCCGCCGCGGGCTCCGGCACGGGCTGCGCCGGCACCGGTGCCACGCTGTAGAGCTCATGGGCGCGTGCCTCGAACGCATCTCCCATCTTGATCACCGCTTCGGCGAACCGGCTTTCGATGATCTTCTGAAGCGTGCGGCTGCGGAACGCGAAATCGACAAAGAATCCGACCTTTGTGCCGCCCACGCCATTTTCATCCGTATGCGGACTAAACGTCCAGCGGTTGATGAGATGCGTGAACGGCCCGTCGAGATATTCGACCTCGATGCGGCGCGGCGCGCTCTCATTGCCCTGGTCGAGGGTCACACGGCTGGTGAACTTTTCACGGAACACCTTGTAAGCGACGATCAGGTCGGCCGTCATGCGGTCGACGCCCTCGATGCGCTCGCGGGTGCGGATGCGGGCCCCGGCGCACCAGGGAAGAAACTCCGGGTAACGCGCGACATCGGCCACCAGATCAAACATCTGCTCCGGCGTGAACGGCACGAAGCGCTGTTCGTCGTGAACGGGCATCAGCCGGCGCTCTGCCGGGCGCGGGCGTCGCGCAGTTCCGCGAAGTCCTTGTCGGCATGATAGGACGAGCGGGTAAGCGGCGTGGCGGACACCTGAAGAAACCCCTTGGCGCGGGCGACGCGCTCAAAGGCGGAAAACTCGTCCGGCGTCACGAAGCGGGCCACCGGGTGGTGCTTGCGGGTCGGCTGCAGGTACTGGCCGATGGTCAGAAAATCGACACCGGCGCTGCGCAGATCATCCATCAGCTGCAGCACCTCGTCGCGCTCCTCACCGAGGCCGACCATGATGCCCGACTTGGTGAAGACCTGCGGGTCCAGTTCCTTGGCGCGTTCGAGCAACCGGATCGAATGGTAGTAGCGCGCGCCCGGCCGCACCCGCAGATACAGCGACGGCACGGTTTCCAGATTGTGATTGAAGACATCCGGCCGCGCCTCGATGACGGTTTCCAGCGCTCCGTCCTTGCGCAGGAAGTCCGGCGTCAGGATCTCGACGGTCGTCTTGGGCGCGGCATCGCGGATGGCGCGGATGACAGCCGCGAAATGCGCGGCACCGCCGTCGGCCAGGTCATCGCGGTCGACACTGGTGATGACAACATGGGCGAGGTCGAGCTTGGCCACGGCGGCGGCCACATTGGCGGGCTCATCCGCATCGAGCGCCCCCGGCAGGCCGGTCTTCACATTGCAGAATGCGCAGGCGCGGGTGCAGGTGTCGCCCATGATCATCATGGTGGCATGGCGCTGATCCCAGCACTCGCCGATATTCGGGCAGGCAGCTTCCTCACAGACCGTGTGGAGATTGTGCTCCTTCACGATCTTGCGGGTCGATGCGTAGCCCTTGGAGACCGGCGCCTTGACGCGAATCCAGTGGGGCTTGCGCAGCACCGGGCTGTCCGGGCGCGCCGCCTTTTCCGGATGGCGGGGGCGGATGTCCTTGGCGGTATCGAGAATGGTGACCATGCGGGCTGCCGGGACTCGTGACGTTCAAACTAGGCTCACAGCCTAACATATAGCGCGGCAGGCGGGGATTTCAGCCGCCCCGCGACGGCATAGCCGCCCTGCGCGCCGTCATCCGAAAGCGAACTGGCCGCCCAGCACACCGAGCCCGCCGTCGCCGAACTGCATGGGCAGGTGCATCACCTCGAAGTCGATGTGTTCCAGATGATCACCAACAAAATGGCCACGCAGTGTGACTGGCGTGTTTCCGGCGGCCACCCGGCGATAGATCTCCGCCGTCTGCGGTCCCAACTGCGGTCCGTAGATTTCTGTCAGTGACCGGCCGGTGAGCACCCGCTGCATGCGGTCCTCGATTTGGCTGCCGACGAGGCGGAACCGGAAGTCGTCGTCGGCGGGCTCGGCCAGAAAGACCCCCGGCAGCAGACGCGGCAGCGCCAGCGGATTGAAATCCGCCCGCTTCAGTGCGTCATGGGGTCCGCGGTGGCTGTCCCAATAGGCCAGAAGCTCCGCGTTGCCCGGATGCTCCGGCGCAGAGACTTCGGCGTTTGAATACCCAAGCGTTTCGGGTTTTTTCTGTAACATACCGGAATATATGCAGAATTCCGGTTACCAAATCGCAAATCGCAGGTCGCGGCGGGGTTATTCGGCCGCCTTCAGCGCCGTTGCATAGGCGTCTGCGTTCCAGCCGGGATAGCGTTCGCGCGTTCGCTCAAGAGTCCGCTGCGTCCAGAAGGGGTCGCCGGGTCTGGGGATGCCGATCAGCGCCAGTTGCTCGGGCGTTGCATTGTCGAAGATCGTGTCCCACGGCTTCAGGAAATGGAACGGCCAGGCGGACCAGCCGATCATCTCATTGCCGGCCCGCTTGAAGCTGGCCGTCAGCGTGAACCGCCGCCCGCCGGGCACCGTCAGGTTGGTGCCGCGGTGAAACACGTCGATGCCATAGGCAAAGATCGACCCGGCCGGGGCGGCACCGGATTTCTCCAGCGGCTTGAGCTTGGCCTGATCCTCATCTTCCGGAAACTGCGGCCGGCGGCCTTCCATCACCGTGTCGCCGTCGGGCTGGGTCACGTAATGGATGGCGCCGTGGCCGTCGGTCACGTCGGTGGCATAGATCATGATGTTGATCGTGCGCTCGCGCACATCGTCAGACGGCGCGATCAGCGTGTGATTCTTGAAGTCGCAGTGGAAGGTCTGGTCGTAGTCGGCGCCGCCGGTGTATTTCGCCCAGGAATGGCTCTGGTAGAGATGCACGTCATCGACACGCAGGGCCGCACGCGCCAGCTCCGCCAGCGCCGGGTGCATGCCCAGGAGGTTGAGCGCCGGGGAGCAGTTGAAGGGCATATCGTCGAAATGGGCGAACTGCTCGATCTCGAACTGGCCGATCGATCCGTCCTTCTTGTTGTTCTGCGCTTCAGAGTCCGCGCCCGGTGCGCGGTCGGCATAGAGCGTCTCGAAGTCCTTCACCACCGGCGCCAATTCTTCAGGCGTGAAGAAGTTCTTGATGAGCACCGCCCCGTCCCGGTTCCAGGCAGCGATGTCCTCGTCGGTGAACCGGCGATCCGTTGATTTGAGCGGTGTGACGGTCATGACGTCCTCCCAAACGCGGTTTGTTTCTCCGGCAAACAGTACCCCGCTGCGACGGCTTTTCAATCACATCCGGGATGCGGGTATGCCGAGAGCCTCGCCGGGCAGGCCCGGCAAGGAGATGAGGGGGGCGGGAGCGCTGGATCGCAGCGGTTCCGACGTCAAAGAATATGTGCCGCTTTCCAGCGCTCTCCGCGCAGCGTCTTCCGGCGGACTGCACCACCTCGCATCCTTGGGCCGGACGGCTGGCGTTACCCGCACCGCCGACCATCGTTCCTCGAGACCGCTGCAACATGGTCGCCCATGCCAACGCCCCGGAACCCCAAGCAGTCCACCGCCCTTCCGCAGGAGGCCCGTTAGTCCTCCGGCACGGTAGACGGCGGGATCGCTCCCGCCCGCCTCCGGGCGCTGCCCTTCCGCCAGAGCCGGGCCGGCCCCGGATGCCCTCAGCGAAAGGTGCCCCCAGTATGCGGGCACCTGAAGGGGGCGGGGAAAGATTTGGTGCAGATTTTTTGAGGTCTCACCGATGCGCAACTCACACCAAGTTGCGGGCACCCAATCCGAGTCCCCGGGCTTGACCCGGGGCCTACTCGCGGAGCCTGCGGACCGCAGCCAATGAGAGTGGACCCCGGGTCAAGCCCGGGGATGCGGTTGGCGAGTGTTGGGGGGTCGGCAGCCGTCAGTTGAACGCAAACATGCTGGCGATGCCGCCCTTGCGTTTGCCGTCGCGCGCCATGATCGGGAGAAAGACCATCTCGTAGTCGATGTGCTCGATGCCGAGACCAAGAATGTGGCCGCGCAGCATGACCTTCTCTCCGGTTTCCCAGATGCGGCGGTAGATGTCCTTCAGCTTTGCTGACAGGGCCGCACCGAACATGTCCGGGTTGCGGCCGGTGGGTTCGACGCCGGTGCGTTGCTCGATCTCGCTGCCGACAAGGCGGTAGCGGATGAGACCCTCGTCCTCCGGCACCTCTTCCACAATGAAGAGGCCGGTAATGACGTCCTTGAGATCGAGCATGTCAAAATCATCCCGTCCCGGCAGGCCGTCGGCGGGCTTCTTCGAGTCGTACAGCTCAATCAAACGCTGGTTTTTGGGGTGCTCGGCGGCCGCGATTTCACGGACATCCCAATTGATGTCGACCACCGACGAGTTGGAACTCATTGGAGACTAGTACCTTGTTTTTACTCTTGTATCGCGCGTCCTGATACGCAGGCGGGGATCGCACGGGGCGCTCCTTCTGCCGTCCTGTTTACCAAGATGTCAGTGTGGCAAAGTGACGCCGCGTCAGGAAATGCTGCACTGCGGGGATAATTCCGCAGGAGGAACGAGGGTATTCCCCGTGATCTAGATGTGGATCACGCGCCCATAGGCATCCAGCACGCTCTCATGCATGGCTTCGGAGAGAGTCGGATGCGGGAAGACGGTCTGCATCAGTTCGGCTTCCGTCGTTTCCAGCTGGCGGGCAACCGCGTACCCCTGAATGAGCTCGGTCACTTCGGGGCCGATCATATGCGCGCCCAGAAGCTCGCCGGTCTTCTTGTCGAAGACGGTCTTGATGAACCCGTCGGGCTCGCCCAGCGCAATCGCCTTGCCGTTGCCCTGGAACGGGAACGTGCCGACGCGCACGTCGTGGCCCGCCTCCTTCGCCTTGGCTTCCGTCATGCCGACGGAGGCAACCTGCGGGCGGCAATAGGTGCAGCCGGGAATGTTGGACGTGTCGAGCGGATGCGCACCCTCAAGCCCCGCGATCTTCTCGACACAGGCGATCCCTTCGTGACTGGCCTTGTGCGCCAGCCAGGGCGGGCCGGTGAGATCGCCGATGGCGTAGAGTCCGTCGACGCCGGTGCGGCCATAGCCGTCGACCACCACATGGCCGCGGTCGACTTTCACGCCGGCCTCTTCCAGGCCCAGATTCTCGACATTGCCGGTAGTGCCGACGGCGAGAATGACCTTGTCGAATGTGTCTTTGGTCGACTTTCCACCGACCTCGATCGTCGCCGTCGCGGTGCCATTCTTCACGTCGAGCGACGCCACCTTGGCGCCGGTGATGAGCGTCATCCCCTGTTTCTTGAAGGCCTTGAGCGCGAAGGCGGAGACGTCTTCGTCCTCGACCGGGAGGATACGGTCCATGACCTCGACCACGGTCACGTCGGCGCCCATAGTCTTGTAGAAACTCGCAAACTCAATGCCGATGGCGCCGGAGCCGATGACGAGCAGCTTCTTCGGCATCTCCTTGGGCACCATGGCCTCGCGATAGGTCCACACTGTTTCGCCGTCCGGCTCGAGGCCCGGAAGTGACCGCGCACGGGCGCCCGTGGCAAGGATGATGTGTTTGGCGGTGACGTCCTGCGTCTTGCCGTCAGTCTCGACCGCAAGCTTGCCCTTCCCGGCCAGTTTGGCAGTACCGGTGATGACGTCGATCTTGTTCTTCTTCATCAGGAAGGTGATGCCGGAGGAAAGCTGCCCAGCCACCTTGCGCGACCGCTTCACCACCTTGTCGATGTCGAAGGCCACATTGTCCGCAGACAGACCAAACTGGTCGAGATGCTGGAGGTGGTTGTAAATCTCCGACGTGCGAAGCAGCGCCTTTGTCGGAATGCAGCCCCAGTTGAGGCAGATGCCGCCGAGCTCCGCGCGTTCCACCACCGCCGTCTTCATGCCCAGCTGGCTGGCGCGGATCGCCGCCACATAGCCTCCGGGACCGGTGCCGACGACAACGAGATCATATGACGAAGCCATGGCCGGACGGTCCTTCAGGTTCAGATGCGTTCAAGATCTGTCAGCGTGCGCGGATCGTCCGCGTTGCCGGTGTTTATCGTCGATGCGGGCTCCACCATCATCACATGCACTTCATCGCTTTCGGCGACGGGGCAGTGCTCCACGCCGCGCGGCACGATGATGAACTCGCCCTCACCCACGATCTGGTCGCCGTCGCGCAGTTTCATGCGCATGGTGCCCTTGGTGACGAGAAAGAATTCGTCCTCTTTCTCATGAGCGTGCCAGGCGAACGCGCCGCGGAACTTGGCGAGCTTGACCTGCGAGCCATTGAGATCGCCGACGATCTTGGGTCTCCAGGCTTCGTCGAACAGCGTGTGCTTGTCTGCGATGTTGACGGTCTTCATGGGGGCGCGTGTCCTCACAGAAGCATGGTGAGCGGGTCTTCGATCAGGACCTTGAAGGCCTGCAGCAACCTGGCCCCGAGCGCGCCGTCGATGGCGCGGTGATCGCAGGAGAGCGTCACGGTCATCACAGTAGCGCTGCCCAGCACGCCGTCGCGCACCACGGGGCGCTCCTCGCCCGCGCCCACCGCCATGATGGCCGCCTGCGGCGGGTTGATGACGGCAGTGAAATGCTTGATGCCGAACATGCCCAGATTGGAAACCGAGAAGGAGCCGCCTTCATAGTCGGACGGCTTAAGCTTGCGGTCCTTGGCGCGGGCGGCGAGGTCCTTCACCTCTTCGGAAATCTGCGCAAGGCCCTTGGTGTCGGCGGCCTTGACGATCGGCGTGATGAGGCCGCCGTCCAGCGCCACGGCGACGCCGATATCGGCGTGCTTGTGTTTCAACAGGGCATCGCCCGCATAGGAGACATTGCAGTCGGGCACTTTCATGAGCGCCAGCGCCGCCGCGCGGATGATGAAGTCGTTGACCGAGACCTTGATGCCGTCAGCCTCGCCTTTCGCGTTCAGTTCCTTGCGGACGCGTAGCAGCTCATCGAGTTCGCAATCGATCGTCAGGTAGTAGTGCGGGATTTCCTGCTTCGACTGGGTCAGGCGCTTGGCGATGGACTTGCGCATGCCGTCGAGGGGCACTTCCTCGTAGGTGCCTTCCTCATAGTAGAGACGCGGGTCCGGCAGGGAGCCGACAAGGCCACCACCGGTCTCGCCGGCAGTCCGGGCGGCTGGCTTCCCGGGCGCTGCGCCCGGCTTGGCGGCTTCCACATCCGCCTTGACGATACGGCCATGGGGGCCGGAGCCGGTGACGGTCGTGAGATCAATCCCCTTGTCGGCGGCAATGCGGCGCGCCAGCGGGCTGGCAAACAGGCGGTCGCCCTTCGCGGCAGTTGGTGCAGGTGCGGGGGCCGGCGCAGCGGCAGGGGCCGCCGGTGCTTCGGGTGCGGGCACAGCCGGTGCTTCGGGTTGAGGCGCGGGTGCCGGTTTGGGTGCGGCACCCCCACCGGCATCAAAGCCGTCCAGCGCCGCGGCGTCCTCGCCCTCTTCCAGAATGACCGCGACCGGCGTGTTGATGGCAACGCCTTCGGTGCCTTCGCTCACCAGAATTTTGCCGACAGTGCCCTCGTCCACCGCTTCCACTTCCATGGTGGCCTTGTCGGTCTCGATCTCGGCAATCACATCGCCGGAGGCGACGCTGTCACCTTCCTTGACCAGCCACTTGGCCAGCGTGCCCTCCTCCATGGTGGGCGACAGCGCGGGCATGAGAACGGAAATGGGCATCTGGAAGCTCCCTATGCCTGCGCCGGCAGCGCAACGGTTCGCAGATTGGACGGGATGGCAGGATCAGAGAACGTCACCGGCATCCACCGGGCCGCGTGGCGCTGCTTGCGACCGGCACGGTCTTCCCCGGCGGCCTGAAGCGGCACGCTGTCGAGACCGGCAGCGACATCCGGCGCAATGCCGGGCACGTTGACGACGCAGCGCGGCCTTTCGCCGTCATCGGATATGGCGGCCACGAACACCCCGCAGGTGTGGCAGATCACGAAGTCCGCCGCCTCTTCACCGAACTGATAGAGGCTGATGTCGGCAAGGCGCCCGTCAATATGCGCGTGTCCCTGCGGGTCCGAATAGGCCAGCGCCCCGACGCGGCGGCAGAACGAACATCCGCAGCGGCGCAGCAGCACCTCGTCCGCCGGGCCTGAAAGCTGCATCTCCACCTTTACGGCCCCGCAATGGCAGGCGCCGCGAATGACTGTGCTGTCGTCGGACATTATCTGCTGCCTGCCTCCTACCTGTAGGTCACGGCCTTGACAGCCGCGACCACCTCTTCGGCGGATGGCAGGGCCAGCTTTTCGAGATTGGCGGCATAGGGCATGGGCACGTCCTTGCCCGTCACCCGCATGACCGGGGCATCGAGATAGTCGAAGGCATCCTGCATCAGGATCGCGGAGATTTCCGAGCCGATGCCGCAGATGCTCCAGCCTTCCTCGACGGTTACACAGCGGTTGGTCTTCTTGACGCTTTCGATGACGGCCTGCTTGTCGAGAGGGCGGATGGTGCGCAGGTCGATCACTTCCGCATTGATGCCCGCCTCTTCCAGCATCGGCAGGGCGTCCATCACATAGGTCAGGCCGTGGGAATGGGAGACGATGGTGACGTCGCTCCCTTCCTTGAGGGTCTTCGCCTTGCCGATGGGCACCACCCAGTCATCCGTATCCGGAACGTCGAAGCTCTTGCCGTAGAGCACCTCGTTTTCCAGGAAGATCACCGGGTTGGGATCGCGGATCGCCGCCTTGAGCAGGCCCTTGGCGTCCGCAGCAGAGTACGGCGCGATGACGATGAGGCCCGGAATATGCGCATACCACGCCGCGTAATCCTGGCTGTGCTGGGCGGCGACGCGCGCGGCAGCCCCATTGGGCCCGCGGAACACGATCGGGCAGCCGATCTGGCCGCCGGCCATGTAGCGGGTCTTGGCCGCTGAATTGATGATCTGGTCGATCGCCTGCATGGCGAAGTTGAAGGTCATGAATTCGACGATGGGACGCAGATCCGCAAAGGCGGCGCCGACGCCGATCCCGGCAAACCCATGCTCGGTGATCGGCGTGTCGATGACGCGCCGCGCCCCGAACTCTTCCAGCAGCCCCTGGGTCACTTTGTAAGCGCCCTGATACTCGGCCACCTCCTCGCCCATGACGAAGACGCGGTCGTCGGCGCGCATCTCTTCGGCCATGGCATCGCGCAGGGCCTCGCGCACGGTGACGGTGGTCATGGCGGTGCCGGCGGGAATGCCCGGCTCGGCAAGTTGCGGCGCGGCGGCGGGTGCGGGCGGTGCGGACGCAGCCGGGTCTGCGGCAGGCGCAGAGGCTGCCGGTGCCGGTGCGGGAGCTGTGGCGGGCGCAGCGTCGGCGGCACTCGCATCCTCGCCGTCCTCCAGCAGGATGGCGATCACTTCGTTGACTGGTACTTCTTCCGTCCCTTCGGCAATGACGATCTTGCCGATCACGCCTTCATCGACGGCTTCCACTTCCATGGTCGCCTTGTCGGTCTCGATCTCGGCAATGACGTCGCCGGCTTCCACCGTGTCGCCTTCCTTGACGAGCCATTTGGCAAGCGTGCCCTCCTCCATGGTGGGCGACAGCGCGGGCATGGTGATGTTGGTGGGCATCAGGCAGCGCCTCCGTCGACGGGGGCGTAGATATCCGTCCACAACTCGCTTGGATCAGGCTCGGGACTCTCCTGCGCGAATTCAGCCGCTGCCGACACGATGTCCTTGATCTCCCGGTCGACCTGCTTGAGGTCGTCTTCGGTGGCCCATTTGGCCTTGAGCAGTCGCGCGCGCACCATGTCGATGGGGTCGTGCTCGGCGCGCATCTTCTGCACTTCGTCCTTGGAGCGATACTTTGCAGGGTCGGACATGGAGTGGCCGCGATAGCGGTAGGTCTTCATTTCCAGGATCACCGGCCCGTTGCCGTCGCGGCACCATTTGGCGGCGCGGGCAGAGGCCTCACGCACCTGCGCCACGTCCATGCCGTCGACTTCCTCACCGGGAATGTTGAAAGAGCGGCCGCGCCGGTAGAGATGCGTCTCGGCGGCGGCGCGCTTCAAGGACGTGCCCATGGCGTAGCCGTTGTTCTCGATCACATAGATCACCGGCAGCTTCCACAGCTCGGCCATGTTGAAGGCTTCGTAGACCTGTCCCTGGTTGGAGGCGCCTTCGCCGAAGAAGGTGGCGCAGACCTTGCCGTCGTCACGGTAGGAATTGGCAAACGCCAGCCCGGTGCCGATGGGCACCTGCGCGCCGACAATGCCGTGGCCTCCATAGAAGGCCTTTTCCGTCGAGAACATGTGCATGGAGCCGCCCTTGCCGCGGGAGTAGCCGCCCTCGCGGCCCGTCAGCTCCGCCATCACGCCCTTGGGGTCCATGTTCTTGGCCAACATGTGGCCATGGTCGCGGTAGGAGGTGATCACCTGGTCACCGTCCTGCAACGCCATCTCGACGCCGGTGACCACCGCCTCCTGGCCGATATAGAGATGGCAGAAGCCGCCGATCAGCCCCATGCCGTACATCTGGCCGGCGCGCTCCTCGAAGCGGCGGATCAGCAGCATGTCGCGGTAGGCCTTGAGCGTGTCGTCCTTCGACATGTCCGGCTTGGCGCGCCTGATCTTGTCCCAGGCCGCCTGCGAGGTGTCCTTGCGGTCGGCTTCTGCTTCCAGCACCGTTTTGGAGGCGGATTTCGCCGCTGTTTTCGAGGTGGTTTTCTTCGCCGGGCCGCGCGCAGCCATGGGGGACTCCCTGAATTTTCTGTCCCGGCAAGTCTATCGCGGCTGGTGCCGGGGCGCGACGCTCACCCGCGCACAAAACCGTTAAATGCGCGGGCCTGCGGGTTACAAAATTGTGGGAACCGGGCGTTTCGCGAAATCGGCTGGATTCCAGGCCCTTCTACTCATCCACAAAGATGGTCAGCTCGTTCGGATGGGCAAAGCCCAGCGCGGCGCGGGCGCGCTCATCCAGAAGGTCGGGGTCGAGGCTTTCAGGCCGCAGCAACGCCACGTCACGCTCAAGATCGCGGCGCACGTCGCGGGCCGAGGCCACCTGCTGCTCGAGGGCGGCGCGCTGGTCGCGCATCTCCACCAGCCGCAGCAGCCCGTTGTCGCCATGAACCGCGTGCCAGGCGAAATAGGCCATGATACACAGGCAGGCGACAGGCACGATGGCGCGGCCCAGCCGGGCGCGCAGCCCGTCGCGCTCAACGGCATAGCGGCCGCTGTAGGAGCTGGTGCGAATCGTATTGTGCATCCTCATGGCCCCACGGAATCACAGAAGTGATTCTCATGGCAACCCCATGTGAGTCAGTCACTTAGCCTGAGTCGCTGGGAAACTGGGTCCGGGCCGTATCTGCCACGTCAGATGACGCCAGGACGGATCACCACCTTGCCGTTGGAGGTGTCGCTGAGCGTGTCCGGATAGCGGGTGACCAGCTCCTCCAGACCGAACTCATGGCGCGGTGGCGGCGGCGGGTTCTGGCGCAGCAGCGCCGTCGCCTGACGCAGGGCCCTGAGTGCTCCAAGCGTGGACTTGGATGCAAACCAGTGGCCTACATGAAAGCCCTGCACCGTGCCGTCGCGGGCGATCAGCACTTCCATCGCGTCCATGGTGAGCGGCTGGCCGGTGAGCCGACCGATCATGAGGATCGTGCTTTCGACCGGCAGGGCCCGGACCAGCCGCTCCGGCATGGTGCCGGACAGCGAGTCGACCGCGCCTCTGATCCCCAGCTTCGCCGTGACGGCCGCCAGGTCTTCATCGAAGGTGTTGCTCATCATGTTGAGCACGTGGGTTTCGCCCTCCTGCCGCAGCCGCGCCGCCTGGGCGTCCGACCGCACGACGCAGACCACTGGCTGTCCCTGCTGGTGCAACCGCCGCCGGATCAGCCGGGCAAAGTCGCCTGCGGCACCGGTGATGACGGCGCCATTGGTGCCCGCCGCCTCCAGACGCTCCGAAATCCCGATGGCGGTCGCCCCGTTGGTCAGCAGGTTGACTGCGCTCGCATCGTCGAGATCGTCAGGCACCGGCGCGCACATCTGCGGCACGGTCGTGACCTGCTCGGACCAGGCGCCGAACTTGCGCTCAGGGAAGGCGAAGACCACACGGCGCCCCTTCATCAGCCGGCCCAGCAGTGTTCCTTTCGACGCGACAACCCGCCCGACACCGGACAGACCCGCGCGGAACGGCGGCACGGCACCGCGGTCATAGACACCGGCGATCATCATGGCGTCCGCCGGGTGGATTGAACTGCAGGCGACATCAATCAGCACCTCGCCCGCCTGCAGGACCGGCGGATCGACATCCACCACACGCAGTCCCTCGCCCGTTTCGTGGAAATGCTCGGCAATAACGGCACGCATGTGTCGCTCCCTAATTAGTCAAGATTCTTGTTATACAAGATAATTGACTAATTAGGGACGGTTGTCCTTTTGGTCAAGCACCTTTACGAAATTGACATGACCAAGCGACAGCCGCCCAAGACGCCCCTCACCGAGGACCAGGTGATCCGGAAGTTCGATGCCTTCATCGAGTCGGAAGGTGCGCCGCTGTCACGGCTTCTGGAAGCGGCCAGCACGGCAATCCTCGAACGCACTCTCGCCCGCCTGCCTGACGACCTTCGCACCGCCGTCACCGCCAGCCAGATGCGCATCCTGCAAACCGTGTGTCTCGGCACCATCCGCATCGGTGAACTGGCGGATCAGATGCGCATCACCAAGCAGGCGGCAGGACAGCTTGTCGACGCACTGGAGTCCAAGGGCTTTGTCGAACGCCGCCCGGACCCGGACGACCGGCGCGCCCGCGTCATCGCCCATACAGATCAGGGAATCGCCCTCGTCTCTGCCCTGATCGATGCAACTGCCGATGTCGAGCGCGAGGTGGCCAAGACGCTTGGCCGCAAGGAGATGACCGGCCTGAAGGCTGTGCTGGACCGGCTCACACCACCCGCAGAACCCGGTAGCTGATGCCTGTTTTCGTGAAGCGCGCGGTGGCCACGAAGACGGACCTGTTGAGCCAGTCGTAAGCCGGAGCTGCCGTTTCAAACAGCGGGGAGACGCGGAAATAGACCTTGTCCGGGTCGATGGTGGCCCGCGTCTGTGGCGTGGCGATCTTCACAAGGCTCGCCAGATCGGCGTGCATCCGGCCCAGCCAGCTTGCCCGGATCAAAGCACCGTCGTGGGTCTTCATCACCAGTTTCGCATCGATATGCGCCCGCCCATCGTCACTCACGCGGGTCCAGTCCGTGCCCCCGGCGAGAATCTCTCCATCAATAGCCGGTCCGCCGAACCTGCCTCCCTTGGTGGTGAACAGGATCCGCCGTCCAAACGGCGTTGCGCCGACATCAGATGTGAGCTCAAGCGTGTAGTGCATGTCGAAGGCGTGCTCGAACGCGACGTCCGCCGGTACGTTTTCAAGATCGATTGCAGTGGTCATGGTCCCGTCCCTCATCCGAACAGTGTGGCGCGGACACGGTCGGTCGATACGCCGGACTGGGCGCACAATTCGGCGAGATCGAAGAAGAACAGCTCGCTGTCGATCAGGTCATCCTTGAAGGTGAAGCGCATGAAGACCGGCAGATCGGCCTGCTTGCCATTCGGCGTGACGCCCAACCGGTCTCCGGTCCACGTCATCCTCACCCGCCCCCAGGCCACCAGGGCCTCGCCGTCGCTGGCATGTCCCTCAAGCGTCACCGCGTAGTCGGGAAACCACTTGAAGAAGCCGGTGAGCGCGGCGGCATTTGCAGGCTTGCCACGGGCTTCAGATCCGAAGGCCGGTGACCGCAGTACCATGTCCTCATGCTGGAGGGTGAGGGCATCATCCACATTCTGCCTGCTCTTCGCATCACCCAGTCGGGCCACCAGGTCAAACATCCGCTCAGGGGTCATCAGGCATTCCTCGCTATCTTCTGAACAACTCGTCTGTTACATACATTTTGTATGTAACATTTCAAGTGCATTTTTCCTCCATGCTGGTATTAGACGCGTCATGCAGGAAAAAACGCCGGTGAAATCCAGACGGGATGAGTATCGCGAGCAGACCCGCGAGGCCCTTGTGCAGGCCGGGCGGGAGATCTTCGCGTCCTCCGGTTTTGCGAAGGCGGGGACGGAAGCGATCGCCCGCAGCGCCCGTGTGACCCGAGGCGCCTTCTATCACCACTTCGAGGACAAACACGCATTGTTCGATGCCGTGGTCGAACAAATGAGCGCCGAGGTATCCCGCAAGGTCCTGGCGAACACGCGGTCCAGGCGCAGCCTGTGGGACAAACTCTATGCCGGCATCGACAGCTTCCTCGATGCCTGCCTCGACGAGGAGTACTCGACCATCGTGATCCAGAACGCGCCCGCGGTTCTCGGCGAACGGCGCTTCCGGGAAATCGAGGAGACCCACGCAACCGCGCTGCTGATCGCCACGATTGACCAGTTGGCGCAGCAAGGCGAAATCGAGTGCGAGGACACCCTCCTCCTCAGCCGCATGATCAACGCCATGGTCTGCCAGATCGCGGTCCTGATGCCTGTCGAGCGCAACAGCAAAGCCCTGCGCCGGCGCGGTATGGACATGGTCAGGACATGTCTCGACGCGTTCCGGCCTCGCTAACGTCAGGCTGCGTCCTGTCTTCCCGACGGCCCTAGTTCAGCGCCTCGCGCAGGTACGCCGACAGCACCGCTTCAAATTCTTTCGACAGCGCCGGGCGCTGCTTCTTGTCGACACGCATGAGCTCCGCGAGGAAGGCGTCGAGCAGGACGGTCATCATGGCGGCCACCGACTTGCGGCGGGCCGCCGAGGCAGTGAAGCCCGCGGCCTTGAGCAGCTTGTCAAACTGGCCGGTGAAGTAGCGGTTGATCTCCTGATCGACCTTGCGCAGCTCCGCGTCCGACCTCAGCGCGATCAGGCAGGCGGGCATCCAGTCGGTGCCGCCGTAGTCCTCGTTCATCGAGGTCACGATCATCGACACGATCTCGTCCACCGTAATGCCGTCGCGGGCCCGCTCGATCCAGCCTTCCATGGTCGTCGCCCGCTCTGCCATGAAGCGGTCGGAGATCGCCATGAAGACCCCCTGTTTGTTGGGCCAGTAGCGGTAGAGCGACGTCTGGCTGACGCCCGCCTCCTTGGCGAAAGACTGCAGGCTTGCCCCCTCATAACCGTCGCGCGCCAGCACGCGTTCCGCCGCATCCAGCACCCGGGCCACCCGGTCGCGGGAACGCGTCTGTGACGGCGACAGGCGGTTTGTCTGGTCCGGGGTCGTGGTCACGGGCGACTCTCAAACGTGAATATCATTCTTGTTTATTGACTCTGACCGCCCATATGCGCAAGGTCAATAAAAATGAATAGTCTTCACGTTTGGAGAATACCTCATGGGCAAGGTTCTGGCGGGCTACCGCACGCCGCTGGTGGCAGGGGCCGGCGATACGGTCGAGTTCAAGGTTCACTGCGCAGATGGGGGCCCCTATGAGGCCGACCTGATCCGCATCATCAATGGCGACGGCGATCCCGCCGGCCCAGGTCTGGTGTTCGAGGAAATCGACGCCCCGTTTGCCGGCAACCATGACGGGGTCGCACAGCCTATCCACTCGGGTTCCTTTGCGCGGTTGCCTGTCAGCGCACCGGCGGATGCGTCCGACCTCACGCTGGCGCTGGCAGTGTTTCCGACACTGCTCAACGGCACAGTGCAGACCATAGCCGATGTGACGGACACCTCCGGCACCCGCCGCCTGCGCCTGCAGCTCGACGCGCGGGGGCATCTGACTGCCGACGCCAATGGGTCGACCCTGCAGCTGCCGGTTCAGATGCCGCTTGACCGGTGGAGCTTCATCGGTGCCGCTGTGGACGCCAGTGCAAAGACCCTCACAGTCTGGCAACGGCCACAGCCCAACGGCGCCGGAGACAATGCGCCGCTGCGTGCCAGCGAGGCATCGGCAGCCGTCAGCGACAGCCATGATGCTGCACCGGCCATGGTCACCATCGCCGCTGACTGGACGCCCGACGCCACGCCTGCCGCCTGCTTCAACGGCCGGATCGAAGCGCCGCGGCTGGTCGCGCGCGCCCTGACGATTGATGGCGGCATCGACATCGTGCGCGCGGAAACGGCACCGCCCGGCGATCCTGCCCTGCTCGGCTTCTGGGATTTCTCGAAAGGCATCGACACTCGCGACATCCGGGACCTCGGCCCCGGCGGCACCACCGGCGAGGTGTTCAACCTGCCCGTCCGCGCGGTGCGCGGGTTCCGCTGGACCGGCGCCGTGCGCGACTGGAAACAGGCGCCGCGCGAATATGGCGCGATCCATTTCCACGACAGTGATGTCTATGACATGGGCTGGCCGACGGCCTTCTCCTACAAAGTGCCGGACGGCCTGCGCAGCGGCGCCTATGCGGCCCGCCTGCACCGCGGCGAGGAGACCGAATACATCACCTTCTTCGTGCGGCCGCCGGTGGCAAAGCGCGCCGACCAGCCCGCCATCGCGTTCGTGGCGCCCACCGCCTCCTACCTCTCCTACTCCAACGAGATCGCCCATGTGGCGGTGACGCAGGCGCTCTATGGCGAGAGCGTGCAGCTGCTGCCGGAAGTGCAGCAGTTCCTCGACAATCAGGGCTTCGGGCGCTCGCAATACCAGGCGCATGATGACGGGTCGGGCGTCCACTATGTGTCGCAGAGCCGGCCGATCTGGAACCTGCGGCCCGATACCCGCGCCTGGGCGTTCACGGCGGACACGACCATCATCCACTGGCTGGAAACGCGCGGCTATGCCTATGACGTGATCACCGATCACGACATTCAGGAACATGGCGCGGCCATCCTCAACAACTACGAAGTGGCGATTACGGGCACGCATCCGGAATATCTGTCCACGGAGATTTACGACGCCTATGAGGGCTTTCTGGGGACCGGCGGGCGGCTCATATATATGGGCGGCAACGGCTTCTACTGGCGGGTTGCCTTCAGCGAGGCGTGGCCCGACGCCATGGAGGTGCGGCGCGCAGAGGACGGCACCCGCGCCTGGGTGGCGGAGCCGGGCGAGTATTATCACGCCTTCGACGGCGAGATGGGCGGGCTGTGGCGGCGCCAGGGGCGCAGCCCCAACCAGCTTGTCGGCATCGGCTTCACGGCGCAGGGTTTCACCACGTCGAGCCACTACCGCCGCCAGCCGGACGCGGACAATGCCCGCACGGCCTTCATCATGGACGGCGTCGAGGGCGACATCCTTGGTGATTTCGGACTGCGCGAAGGCGGCGCGGCGGGCGAAGAGATCGACCGCTTCGACATCGCGCTCGGCTCACCGCCGCACGGGCTGGTGCTGGCCTCATCGGAAGATCACGCGCCGGACATGATGCTGGTGAACGAGGAATTCCTGTTCACCCTGCCGCCCAACCTGGACCCGCGCATCCGCGCCGACATTACCTTCTACGAGACCCCGTCAGGCGGGGCCGTGTTCTCCACCGGCTCTATCGCCTATGCGGGCAGCCTGTCGCATAACGGTTTCGACAATCCGATTGCGCGGATGACGGAGAATGTCCTCAACCGCTTTGCCGACCCGGCACCGTTTGAGATGCCCGAACCGCAGGATGTCGATGTGCCATCGGAGCGTGCGTCGGTGTTTACCGGCCAGCGCATCACGGCCTGAGGAGACAGATCTCATGAAAGTGCTTCTTCTCGGCGCAGGTGCCATGGGCGTCACGGCGGCTGAAACGGTCTCCCGCTTCGACACGGTGAGCGCGCTCACCATTGCGGACCGGGACGGCGACGCCGCCGCACGGCTGGCTGCCCGCTGCGGGCCCAAGGCTGAGGCCCTCGCCCTTGACGTGACCGACGATGCAGCGCTCGCCGTGGCACTGGCAGAGGCGGATCTCTGCCTCAATCTGGTGGGCCCGTTCTTCCGCTTCGGCGTGCCGATCCTCAAGGCGGCGATTGCGGCGGGCACGCCCTACATGGATATCTGCGACGACCCGGAGCCGACGCTCGACATGCTGGCGCTGGATGCCGAGGCGAAGGCCGCGGGCGTGCCGGCGATTGTCGGGCTTGGGGCAAGTCCGGGGGTGACCAACATGCTGGCGGTGATGGCGCACCGGGCGCTGGATGAGGTGGATACGCTCTCGACGCTATGGTCGGTCGAAGGCGACGACGTGGACATCTCCGAGGAAGGCGTGACGCCGGACGGGCGGCCCTCAGCGGCGATCATCCACTGGCTCGAGCAGTGTTCCGGCAAGGTGAAGGTATGGCGCGGCGGCGCGCTGGCGGAGGCCGACCCACTGGTACCGGTCAGTGTGCCGGCACCCGGCGGCGGCACCCGCAAGGTGTGGACCGTCGGCCATCCGGAAGCGGTGACCCTGCCGCGCTATCTCGACATTAGGGACTCATCGCTCAACATGATGGTGCTGCCGCCCGGTGCCTCCGGCCTGCTGCTGGCAGCCAAGCGTGACATCGAGGGCGGCATGTCGCTGGAAGACGCGGCGGCAGCATTCATCGGCAAGGTCAGTGCCAGCGAGGCGTCGGTCATCGACCGGCTGGCGGGAACGGTGATGGGCTGGTTCAGCGGTCCCGACATGCCGTTACTCACCGCGCAGGCCACAGGACGCAAGAGCGGCAAACCGGCGCGCAGTTTGGCCTCCATCACCGCCATTCCCGAGGGCGGCATGGCGGGCATCACCAGCATCCCCCTGGCCATCGGGGCAAAGCTGTTTGCGGAGAAGCGCGGGCTCTCCGGCACGCCCGGTGTCGTCGCCCCGGAAGGCGCGCTTGATGCGGATGTGTTCTTCGCAGACCTCGCGCCCTATTGCGGCGTCGCGGATGCTGGGGCACTGGTAACGCTGGAGATCACCTGACCCCGGACACCTGCCCATGCTGACGATCCGCCGCGCCACCGCCGACGATGCGACCGCGCTGTGGGCGATGCTGGAGCCGGTCATCCGCGCTGGCGAGACCTATCCCCTGCCCCGCGACATGACGCGTGAGGAGGCGCTTGCCTACTGGCTCAGCGACGAGAAGACGGTCTTCGTCGCCGAGGAGGACGGCGTGGCGCTCGGCACTTACTACATCAAGGCGAACACCACCGGCGGCGGCGCGCATGTGGCCAATTGCGGCTACATCACCTCGGTGGCGGCGCGCGGACGCGGGGTTGCGTCGCAGATGTGCGCGCACTCGCAGGAGGAAGCGCGTAGGCAGGGGTACCGCGCTATGCAGTTCAATTTCGTCATTGCCACCAATACCCGCGCCGTCTCGCTGTGGCAGCACATGGGGTTTGAGATCATTGGTACGCTGCCCGGGGCCTTCGCGCATCCGACCGAAGGCTATGTCGATGCGCATGTCATGTTTAAGCCACTTTGACGGCTCACAAGCCCGGCCATGGCTGTTTCCTTTTCTTCGCGGCTTGCCGCTGCCCTTTCATTCCTTGCTGTCTTTCTCTTCATGACCGTATCGTCCGCCCGCGCGGATATCGCCTGCACGATCATCGCCCGCGCCGACACGGGGGATGTGCTGGTGGAGGAAGGCGATTGCGGGACGCGGGCCACCCCCGCCTCGACCTTCAAGCTGCCGCTGGCGGTGATCGGCTTCGAGACGCGCACCCTCATTTCGCCGACGGAGCCGGCCGTCGCCTTTGATCCCGACACACACGTAGCGTGGATCGACAGCTGGAAGGCCGAGACGACCCCGGAGCGCTGGCTGCGTGAGTCGGTCGTCTGGTACTCGTGGGAGGTCACCCGGCCGCTGGGCATCGACCGCATGACGGACTACCTGCAGCGCTTCAGCTATGGCAATGCCGACATGAGCGGCACGCCGGGCGCGGACAACGGCATCACCCATGCGTGGCTCAGCTCGTCGCTGCAGATTTCACCGCGTGAGCAGATCGCCTTTCTCAGCGCGCTCCTGATGCGCAGGCTGCCGGTGCGGGTGTTCGCCCAGAGCCTAGCAATGGAGGCCACGGCGAGCTTCCCTTTCGGGGACGGACAAGTGGCGAAGGGCAAGACGGGCAACGGCTTTGCCCTGGGTGCTGATGGCGAGATGGACCGCGACCGTCAGATCGGCTGGTTCGTCGGCTGGACCGGCCCGCAGGACGCGCCCATCGTGTTCGCCCGCCTCATCCGTGACGAAGTAAAACGCGACGGATATGCCAGCTTCGAAGCCCGCGACAGCATGCTGGCGGACCTGCCCGGCTATCTCGGAGCGCGCCCCTCAGCGGGCGAATAGATATCCGTGTCCTGAATACCGTCTCACCGTATCCCGGCCACCAGGGCGCGCACCGCGAAACGGATAAGCTCCTCGGCCTCCCGATCCTCGATCATTTCCAGAACGACAAGTCCGTGCATCGTCGCGCAGAGCGTCTTTACGGCATAGCTGATCTGGGCATCATCGACACGTGGTGACGCCGCCTGCCTGAGCGCCTCTGCAAAAAGAGCAAACGCACAGGACGCCTGTTCCTGAAAACGCTGATCGCTTTGATCCAACAACTCCAGCCGGAACATGATCGCGGTATGGCCGGGATCGCTCGCACCCATCGCGCGATAGGCCTGACACATTGCGACCACCCGATCTTCGGGATCATGCGAGGTGGTTGCTGCCGCCTCCATGTGTTTGGCGAGTTTGCCGAAGCCTTGCGCCGCGATGGCGGTGAGAAGGCCTTTGGCGTTGCCGAAATGGTGCGCAGGCGCTGCGACCGCCACGCCGGCGCGCCGTGCGACCTCACGCATGCTGAACCCGTCGGTCCCTTTTTCAGCCAGAAGCTTCGACCCCTCTTCGATCAAGGCCTCTGGAAGGTTGCCGTGATGGTAAGTGTCTCGCGGAATTGTCTCTTTTCTCATGTCACGCACCCAAGCATATGCCCGGTATTGACACAATCTGATCATTGAATAGATTGGTATCTGATCGATGATCAGATGGGGCGTTCAGCTCACCGCCAAAAAAAGGGGAACAGCAGCATGAAGACTTTCAGCAATATCGTCCTGGGGCTGTCCGGGCTGGCGCTGTTCTACATGTGCACCATGAGGCTGATTGACCCGTCAGCGGTCGTATTTCTGCAGTCCCTTGAAAGCACCGCGGACGTCTTGACCATTGAGATGGCGAGCGAAATTCGCGGGATGGGTGCAGAACTACTCCTGGGGGGCATCGTCGCTTTTCTCGGCATCTTCGTGCCACGCTTCAAGGTCACGGCACTCGTTGTCCTCAGCGTCATGTTCGTCGGCGTTGTCCTGGGACGATCGGTCAGCCTGGTCTTTGACGGCGTACCGGATGCGAACATTTTTCGAGCGTGGAACCACCAGGCAATTCTGGCCGCGCTCAACGTCTTTTGCCTCGCTTACATCCTGATCAAGGAGCGAAAAACGCAGTCGCTGGACGCACGGGAAGTATAAGACAACCTCCTGTTCCCAAACCTCAGGCGGACGGCCACAACGTCAGTATACTGACGTGCACCTAAGCGCCCGTCTCCTTCTCCAGAATCTTGAGGCGGTCGGACAGATCGCGCTTGGCGCCCTTCTGCGCTGCGGTCAGCAGGACGGCGGTCCAGAACGTTTCGGTTAGCCTGATGGTCTCGGCGATGGTGAGGTGGCCGCCGCCCCAGATTCCCAGATTGGCGAGCAGGCTGAGCCCAAGCTGACGGCCGAGCACTTCAGCATCGACATCGGTACGGATTTCCCCCGCCTCCTTCGCGAGCACCGTCAGCCCGACCACAAGATCCACGATGCGGTCATGGGCGCCGGCGCGCGCCTCCGGCTGGTCCGATGTCATGACCGCCCAGAAGATGCTGCGCAGATAGGTCTCGTCGGCCCCGTAGACCTCGGCGATCCGGTCGAGCGCCGCCACCATGGTGACAAGGATGTCGCGCCCGCCCGCGAGGGGAAGGTCGGCCATCAGCGTATCGGTCACCCGGTCCAGAAGCGCGATCAGGATGGCGGTCTTCGACCCATAGAGATTGTACGGCGTCCGCAGGGCGACCTGCGCATCCTGGGCGAGCCGCCGCATGGTCAGCCCGTCGACGCCATCGGCGCGGATAAGGTGCTCCGCCGTCCGCTCGATGCGGTCGCGCAGCTGGTCTTTGCTCTCACGTGGCGCCATGGGGTTTCTGGCAGTCGTATAACGTGTTGCACGGATGGCTCCGGATATGTATAACGCGTTATACAAACCTCGATCACCCCTGCGCATGAGGAAAAGCGATCACCATGCTCCGTTATCCCATCCGGTCCGACTGGCCGTTCTATCTCCTGGTCTTCAGTTACGGTTTCATGATCATAAACATGACCGTGCCGCTGTGGTTCGGCGACGGCGTCAACATCTTTGCCACCTATAGCACCGCGGCGACCGAGGCCGAGATGATTGTCGATGCCAACAAGGTCTACTGGTCGAAGACCTGTTTCCTGTTCGGTACGCTGTTGCTGATGTGGCTCAATGTGGACATTCGGGCCGCCGCCGGCCTTGCCGCCATGTTCTGGGCGGGCTCCCTGACGCTGGTGTTCGGGGCCAACACAACCATCATGGGCGCAGGTGCGCTCGGCACGCTTCTGGTGGCGCTGCAACTCTGGCGTGGCGCCCTCTTCAGCCCGCGGCACGCACCTGCGGTGCACGAGGCGTAACCCCCGTCTACCCCCCGCCTACCGGCTGGTGCTCAGCCATTCTTCCATGAGCACCAGCCGGTCGTTGCCGAACCACAGATTGCCCTTGCACACGAATGTGGGCACGCCGAAGGCGCCGGCAGCAATGGCCTCGTCGATATGGCTGTCATGCAGGGCCTCTGTCTCCGGCGCGGTCAGTGCCTGTGCGTAGGCCGCGGCGTCCAGCCCGGTCGCAACGGCGAGCTCCACCAGTTCGAGATCGGTGAGCGTGCGGCGCTCGCTCTGGAACAGTGCTGCGAAGATCGCCCGCGACATCTCTTCGGCCTTGCCAAGCGCCGCCCCCGCCACCGCGGCGAGAGAAAACAGACGCCGGTCGCCCTCAAGCCGCCCGTCGATCTCGTGATAGGGAATGCCGTAATGGGCCGCCCAGCGGCGCACGTCGCGCAGGCGGTAGTCGACATCATAGGCACCGGATGGCGGCGCCACGGCGAACGGGTTCTGCCCGCGCCGGTTCATCATGTCCGGGCTGAACAGCGGCTTCCACACGAAGGTTGCGCCGGTCCGGCGGGCGATTGCGTCGATCTGGGTGTGAGCCAGATAGGAATAGCGGCTCGACAGGCCGAAATAGAAATCGACAGTCTTAACGCCACCCCTTTTCATCAATCGACTCCTCTAGTGATTTAGGTTCTGACCGCATCGCGGGCATGATGATGGAGGCCAGACTGGAAAAATCGCTTTGTCCATTCCGGTCTTCGTTTCTTGAATCGCCAGTACAAGTGGACGGCGGCAATTTGGGCAATTTAGTCGATAGACCATGGCGGCAATCAGCATTGATATCAGCATCAGGACTGTAGAAATCCAATAACTGTCTTTGGCGATAGTTACGGAGGCAACAAATAGCGCAAACCCAAACAGAAGGGACAGCTTCCACTTTCTGGAGACACTCATTATCTCGCGCCCATTTTCAATTCACCCGTCACAAGCATCTCCAGTTTCCTACACCATTCAGGTACAGCAATACTTGGTCAATACAGTGTTAAGTCCGCTAGGGGCTGAGATCAGTTCGCATACCTTGCCCATCTCCGACCGTTTGCCCCATTCTGCTGGCAGCAAGGAAACCAGACACAGTCAACAGGGCAAAGCAGCGGTGCAAACCAATTGGGGAACAGGACCATGGTCGATCTGCCACGCGACCCGCGCACGGACCGGGGCGAACGCCTGACGATCAACAGCAGGGATGCGTTCGAGTTCACGCAGATCCTCGACGGCTCGGCACAGCACCAGGAAATCTTCGGCGACCTCGAACTGCCTGACGCCGCTGCCCATGGCGACGGGCCCTACCCGTGCGTCGTCATGTGCCACGGCTCCTATGGCTGGCGGTCTCACCATCTGGATTATGCAGACATGTTCCACGAGATGGGGCTTGCCACCTTCCGCCCGCATTCCTTTGAGGCGCGCGGCACGAAGGAAGTCTCGACGACGCAGATCGATGTCACGATGGCAATGATGATCTGCGATGCCTATGCGGCGATGGGCAAGCTGGTCGATCATCCCAAAATCGACCCCCTGCGCATCGCCAATGCAGGCTGGAGCCTCGGGGGCGGCATGTCGGTCTATTCCGCCTGGACACCGATCCGCGAAAAGCTGGCGCCCGCCGGCCTCAAATACGCCGCCCACATGCCGGTCTATCCCGCCTGCCACATCAAGACGGAAGACAACCGCTGGTCGGACTCACCCATGTGCATCCTGATGGGGGAAGCGGAGGACTACACGCCCGCCGCACCGGCCGTCGAGATCGTTGAAGACATCAACGCCCATGGCGGCAACGCAGAAATCATTCTGTATCCGGAGAGTTATCACTCCTTCGATTCAACAGACGAGCTGATGTATCTGCCGGATGTCATTGCGCTGCCGCCGGTCCGAAATGTCACCGTCACGGCCGAGGGCCGCATGGTGTCGGACAAAGGCGTTGACCTCTCGACCCGCGAAGCGCGGCTGGAAGGCTTTTCGACGATGGCCAAGCGCGGCGCCCATATCGGCGGCAACCCGCCCATGCGCGAGAAGGCCTTCGCCGATGCCAAAGCCTTCATGACGCGGGTGCTGCTGGACGGCCGCTAGGAGACGGCAGATGACCACGCTGCTCATCGGCACGACGGGCATGCTGTCGGAGGCAGCGGCGCAGATCGCCGCGCAGACTGAAGGCGACATCGTGGTCGTGTCGCGGCGCGCCAGTGCGTTCCGCTTCGACGATACTGCCTTGCAGGACCGCGTGACGGCGCATGACCTCGACTGGTCGGACAGCGCGGCGTTTCTCGCAGCGCTCGACCGGCTGGCGGCAGCGCACGGACCGTTCTCGACGGCACTGGTCTGGCTGCATGGCCGCGACGAGCCGGTGCGGGCGCAGATTGCGCATCACATGGCGGATGAGGGCCTGTTGGTGGAAGTGCTGGGGTCCGCGGCGTCACGGCCCGGCGCCTTCGGGGACATCCGCGTGCGGCAGATGCAGGCGCTGCCGCAAGTCCGCTACCGGCAGGTGCTGCTCGGCTTCGTGCATGACGAGGGCCTATCGCGCTGGCTCACCCACGCGGAAATCTGCGCGGGCGCCGTCGCGGCAGCAACATCAGACGAGACCGTCACCATCGCCGGCCAGGTGGAGCCCTGGAACAAGCGCCCCTAGAACAAGGCTCAGAAGAGCAGCCCGGCCACGCCAAGCGCCGTCACGACGCTGAAGAGCGGGATGGCCGGAAAACTGCTCAGTGCTACGTCTCCGCGGACGCAGACGAAGAAGGCCGTTGCCACCAGCGACGCGGCGAGCGCGGTTGCGATCAAGGCATAGTCGCTGCGTTCAGGGATCAGCGCAGCGGTCACGAACCCGGCGGCCATGAACACGAACAAGACTGATGCCGAATGCCAGGCGTAATAGGCCATCCACTTCTGCGATTCAGGGATATCGTTCTGCAGGAACGGGCCGATGAACAGGCGGCCGCCGAGAACCACATGCACGAAGAACGTCGCGGTCACCACCGCGCCGGCTGCCCAGAACAAGATCGTCGCCATGCGGTCCTCCTTGTTTGCCTCAGACGCGCAGGCATAGACGCCCGGCCGATAGCCGCCGCACTTACCCCTTGAGGATCGACGCGCCAGCATACTCCGCAGCGGGCCCAAGCTCCTGTTCGATGCGGATGAGCTGGTTGTATTTCGCCGTGCGGTCGGAGCGCGCCAGCGAGCCGGTCTTGATCTGTCCGCAATTGGTGGCGACGGCGAGGTCGGCGATGGTCGCGTCTTCCGTCTCACCGGAGCGGTGCGACATGACGGCAGTGTAGCTTGCCTTGTGGGCCATCTCGACGGCTTCCAGCGTCTCGGTCAGGCAGCCGATCTGGTTGACCTTGACGAGGATCGAGTTGGCGACCCCCTTGTCGATGCCGTCCTTCAGGCGCACTGAGTTGGTAACGAACAGATCGTCGCCCACCAGCTGCACTTTCTGGCCGATGGCGCCAGTCAGCGCCTTCCAGCCGTCCCAGTCATCTTCCGCCATGGCGTCTTCGATGGAGATGATCGGGAAGCGGCCCACGAGGTCGGCCCAGTAATCGACCATGCCGCCGGCATCAAGCGTCTTGCCCTCGCCTGCCAGCACGTATTTGCCGTCCTTGAAGAACTCGGTGGAGGCGGCGTCGATGGCGAGGTGAATGTCGTCGCCCGGCTTGTAGCCCGCCGCTTCGATGGCCTTCATGACGAAGCCGAGTGCGTCTTCTGTCGAGGCAAGGTTCGGGGCAAAGCCGCCTTCGTCGCCCACATTGGTGTTGTGGCCCGCGTCCTTCAGACCCTTCTTGAGGTTCTGGAACACTTCCGAGCCCATGCGCACGGCGTCCGCCACCGTCGGGGCTGAGACCGGCATGATCATGAATTCCTGGATGTCGATCGGGTTGTCCGCGTGCTCGCCGCCATTGACGATGTTCATCATCGGCACCGGCAGGATGCGCGCGGCGGGACCGCCAACATATTTGTAGAGCGGCAGGCCGCAGGACTGGGCCGACGCCTTGGCCAGGGCCAGCGACACGCCGAGCACCGCATTGGCGCCGAGGCGGCCCTTGTTGGGGGTGCCGTCGAGGTCAATCATCATGCGGTCGAGGAGGATCTGCTCCTCTGAGTCCATGCCGGCGATGGCATCGAAGATCTCGCCATTCACATTCTCGACCGCCTTGAGCACGCCCTTGCCGCCATAGCGTTTGGCGTCGCCGTCACGCAGCTCGGCGGCCTCATGGGCACCAGTCGAGGCGCCGGAGGGCACGGCGGCGCGGCCCGAGGCGCCATCTTCCAGCACCACATCCACTTCCACGGTGGGGTTGCCGCGGCTGTCGAGAATTTCGCGGGCGGTGATGTCGATGATGGCGGCCATATGGCGTCTCCGGTCGTTTTGTCGTAGTGCCAAACAGGGTGGCAGATGGTGAGGTGGCCGTTACATAGCCGAAGCCATGCGCCCATGGAACCCGCCAGCAGAAGAGATGCCGCCATGCCGAACCCCGACGCCCGGATCACCCTGTGGGGCCGCAACAATTCCATCAATGTGCAGAAGGTCATCTGGGCCTGCGAGGAACTCGGGATCGGCTATGACCGGATCGACGCCGGTGGCGCCCACGGGGTCACCGACACGGCTGACTATGCGGCGCTGAATCCGAACCGGCTGGTGCCGGTGATCCGCGACGGCGACACGGTGCTGTGGGAATCAAACACGATCCTGCGCTACCTTTTCGCCACCTATGCGCCGGACAGCGGCACCGGACTGCACTATCCCGGCGACGCACGGGTCCGGGCCCTTGAAGAGCAGTGGATGGACTGGCAGGCGACGGATTTCTGGCCGGCGATGCGCCCGATCTTCCGGGGACTCATCCGCAAGGAACCGGATATCCACGCCACGATGATCGAGGATGCGATTGATGCGGTCGAGTTCAAGCTGGACGTGCTGGACGCGCGGCTGAAGGACACCGCCTTCGTCGCCGGTGCGCGCTTCTCCATGGCCGACATCCCGGTCGGGCTCACGGTCGCCCGCTGGCTCAAGCTGCCTGTCGACCACAAGCGCCACGAACATGTGGAAAGCTGGTTCGACGTGCTGCGCGGCCGGGCTGCGTTCAAGCCGGTGGACCTGCCGCTGACCTGAACAGGCGCTTCGGCAGAGGCCTAGGCGCCATCGGGGATGACGAAGGCATGGCGGAACAGGTCTTTTAGTTGCCGCGCCACGCGGCTGCGGTTGCGCGGCGTCGGGTCCGCCATCCAGGCCCGCAGGCCGCCCTCGACCATGCCGTGGGCGATAAAGGCGGTGAGCCGGGCATCACCCTTGCGGTAGGCCCCGGCCTTCTGCCCCTCCCGGTACTGGCCGGCAATGGCCTCAATCATCGCGTGGCCGGGCTGGAACGTATCCGTGTCCAGCAGATCGCGGGTCAGCGCATAGAGCGGCATGACCTCCCGCTGGACCTCGGCGGTCGCCATCAGCGCGTCGATCATCGGATCAAACCGGTCGGCATAGACCTGGACCGAGTGCCACGCCGCTGACATGGCGGCAATGAACCGCTCCTCCATCGCCTGATGCAGGGCCGCCAGAAGCGCCGGTTTGTCCGGAAACAGCCGATACAGGGACCCGACGGCCACATCTGCGGTGCGGGCGATGTCGGCCATGGTGGTGCCGCCATAGCCGTGGGAAGCAAACAGCCGCTCACCCGCCGCCATTACAGCAAGGCGCTTGCCTTCAGGGTCCATCTTTCTGGGGCGGTTGCTCATGAATGAATCATATTCATTCTTGTCTTCGCCTGCCACCCGCCTATGTTGAGTTTCAGGAATGAACTTTATTCATACTGGAGACCGGACCATGGCGCATGGAGGACCGCGGATGACCAGACGGAAGATTGCACAGGCCGCTCTGCTGCCTCTGGCACTGCCGCTGCTGGCGACACCCGCGCCCGCGGCCACGCGCCCGTCAGATGACCCGGCGAACTATCTGCATCCGACAGCCTATCTCGACTTCGGGCATCCGCACGTCCGCGAGGCCGCCGGTGACATTGCCGGGCAGGGCATGTCGGATGCGGATGCGGCACGGGCCATCTTCCGATTCGTTCGCGACGAGATCGCATTCGGCTTTTCCGGCGGCTTCTGGAACAACACGGCATCCGAGGTGCTGCGCTCCGGGCGCGGCTACTGCAATACCAAGTCGACCCTGTTCGTGGCGCTGCTGCGGGCCCGGGGCATTCCCGCGCGGCAGGTGTTCGTCGACATCCGCACCAGCGTGCTGCACGGCATCATCTCACCGGGCACGCCCTATGTGGACCACTCCTACAGCGAGGTCCATCTGGATGGTGCCTGGCGTGCGACCGACGCCTACATCACTGATCCGGACCTGTTTGCCGCCGCCCAGCCACGTATCCTGCGGGAAGGCCGCGTGATGGGCTACGGTGTGCACGCCACCGGCTCCAACGACTGGGATGGTGAAAGCCCGAGCTTTGCGCAGTTCAACATGTTGGATGAGCGCCCGATCTCTACACGGACCTTCGGCGTGTTTGACGATGTCGGCGATTTCTATACGCGCGCCGATGCACCGTGGAACCGGCTCAACATGCTGGCACGCACAGCGTTCGGTGTGCTTGCGGGCGGCGCCAATGCGCGGGCGGACGCGATCCGCCGCGACCGTTAGCGCGCCGGTTTCTCGTAGACCGAGACGTGCATGGGGCTGGCGGCGTCAAACGGCTCCCTGTGCCAGCCGCCCCAGCGGTCGCGCAGGCGCAGTCCTGCGAGTTGCGCCATCAGGTCCATCTCCTGCGGCCACGCATACCGCATGGGCAGCGGCTTCAGCTCCATTCCGTCGCCGGTGATGCGGATGCGCTGAAACTCGATGAGCTGCGTCACCGGGTCATGGCGCGCGGCCTCCAGCCAGACTGATCCCATGTCGAGGCGCATGGTGCGCACCCGCTGGTTGTCCGAATAGCTGCTGAAGTCCGGCACGAATGTCTCGACGAGAAACACACCGCCCGGCCTGAGCCGCGCCGCGGTGTTAGCAAAGCAGCGGACCTGCGCGTCCTGGGACGTCAGGTTGAAGAGCGTATTGAACACCAGGATCGCCGTATCAAAGACACCGTCGATCGCCGCATCGACCATGTCGCCGATCACCACGGGAATGTCGGCGCCGCCGGGCTTGGCGCGCAGCTTGTCGACCATCTGCGGTGAGGCTTCGATGCCTGACACCGCAAACCCGCGGGCCGCCAGCGGCAGCGCGATGCGGCCGGTGCCGATGGCCAGCTCCAGCACTGAGCCGCTGCCGGCCACATCCGCAATAAGCTCGACAGCCGCATCGGTGGTGCCGGGATCATGCAGGTCGTCATACTCGTCGGCGTTGAGCTCGCCGAAGCTGGTGGGTCCGTAGCCTTGCATTAGTCTGGCCTTTCAAGCGCTAGGGCTGCGCTTGGCATGTTTAAGCGACGCAGAGCGCTCGATCCAGACTCGTTACCCGCAGCAGTCGTCGGACGTGGGTGCCGCAACCTCATATTCGTCATGCAGCCGCACCCAGCTCATGGTGCCTTCCTCGTTGCGGCCCTTGGGGGTCAGGTCGAGGAAGGCGAAGGCGCCGATGGTGGCCTCGTCGCCACGAGCATAGGTGGAGTAAGTGTGAAACACCTCGCCCTTGTCATTGCGCGTGAAGATGCTGGTGCCGTGCACGTCCTCGTCGAGATAGGGCGACGTCCCGTAGTTGTAGAGCGGTGTGCCTGCGGCGATCTGCTCAGGCGTGAAGGAGACGCCGAAATCGTAGTTGAAGCTGGTGCCGCCGGAGGAGAGCCACGGGAAGGTCCAGCCCATGCGCTTCTTCGCGGCTTCGATCTGCTCGACCGGCGCACGGGAGATGGCCACGAAGGTCAGATCCGCCTGACGGAAGTGCAGGCCCGCGCCCGCCACGTGATCGGCCATCAGCGAGCAGCCGGGGCAGATGTGGTCCTTGCCCGGCGTCAGCATGAAATGCTGCACCATCAGCTGGCTGCGGCCGTCGAACAGATCAATCAGCCGCTTCGGCCCATCGGCGGACTGGAACACATAGTCCTGGTCTACCTTCACCCAGGGCAGCGCCCGGCGCTGCTCCAGCATGGCGTCACGCAGATGGGTGACTTCGCGTTCCCTGGCCAGCAGCGCCTTGCGGGCCTCAAGCCAGTCTTCGCGGGAAACGATTGCATGGTCCATGATGTCCTCCCTCCGTGTCGTGTGGTGGCTGTCCTATGAGACGGTGCCGGTGAGCGCCGCCATGCGGTCAAGACTGACAGCCCAGTACACGGCATACCCGGACCGGGTGGCCGCTTCACGGGCAGCCTCCCCTGCCGGTGTGGCGTCGAAACGGGTTACCACCGTAAGGCGCGTACCCCCGCCCTCCGGCGCAAGCGTCACGGTGACCCGCGCGCGGGCCGGGAACCCGGCGCCCTGCCCGTCCGGCACCGTCGGGTCGCCGTCGATGACCAGCAGCCGCTCCGGCACAATCTCGCGGACGGTCCCGCGTGACGGGTACAGCGCACCGTCCGGCGCGCGCATGGTAATTGTCAGCGCGCCGCCAACCTCCAGATCAAGGGCGCACGCAGCAATCGTCACTTCCGGCGGCCCCCACCAGTTTGCGATATGGGCCGACTGCGTCCAGAGCTCCCAGACCAGGGCCGGTGGCGCATCAAGATGCCGGGTGAGGATGATCACGCCCTCGCTGTCGACCGTCACCGGGGTCTGCGGCGCGGCGCCGGAGGGCGGGTCATCGTAAAGAGACGGTGTGGGAGAAGACGAAGTGGTCATCCAGCGTCCTCCCCATCCGGCTTTGGGCTTCCTGCTGCCTGAATGTCGGCGAGATAGGACTCCAGCCGGTCTAGCCTTCCTTCCCAGAGTGCTTTTTGTTCCGAGATCCAGTCCTGGGCGGACGTCAGCGCCTCGGGCTCCATCTCGCAGGTGCGCACACGCCCCTGCTTGGTTGTGCTGACAAGGCCCGACCCTTCGAGCACGCGCAGATGCTGCATGAAAGACGGCAGCGCCATCTCGAAGGGCTGCGCCAGCTCGCTCACGCTGGCCGGACCGGTGCTGAGGCGGGCCAGCACGGCCCGGCGTGTCGAATCAGCCAGGGCATGAAACACCCCATCAAGGGCAGGATCGCTGTGACTCTGTTGATTAGGCATATGCCTAAGTTATGTAATCTGACCGACAGATGCAAGAACAATTAGGTTGCCGCCTAAGTTTATTTCCCACTGATTTCCTGCGTCTTGGGTCACAGCTGCGCTTTGCGTGTGTCCAACAAGGGAAAGCGGCACCGGCTGGTGCCACCCATGTTCGACACAGGAGCCCGATATGCACCCAGCTCTAAACGTCCTCGCCGTCATCGCCCATCCAAGGCCTGACAGCTTCAACCATGCGCTTCTTGAGGAGACCCGGGCGGCCTGCCTTGCGGAAGCGGCGACGCTGCAGGTTCGGGATCTGTACGCGGACAGATTCGATCCGGTGATGACCGACACTGATCTGGCAGCCGCTTTCGGTGGCCCCGCCGCCGCCGATGTCGCCGTTGAGCAGGAAATGATCGCCGCCTGTGACCTGCTGATCATTCACTATCCGGTCTTCTGGTTTGACCGCCCGGCCATTCTGAAGGGCTGGTTCGACAGAGTGTTTACGGCGGGATTTGCATTTGCCCTCGGGCCTGAGGGGACGACCGGCCTGCTGACCGCCAAACAGGCGCTGGCCATTCAAACTGCCGGCGTCGCCCGAGACGGATATGACGCTTTTGGCGACAAGAAGACGGCGATGGCTCCTTATCCCTACGGGGCGATAAAGACGGGCACACTCGAATTCTGTGGTTGCCCCACGTCTGTCCTCACCCATTACGGGCTTCTTGCGGCAACAGACTCTGAGCTGGATAGAATAAAAGCACAGACACGTTCCTGCGTTGTCGATGCCATCCGCCGAACCCGAGCAACGAGGCCGACCACATGACCGCCACAAGTCCCTTCATCGAGGCCTCCGGGGATGATGTGGACAGCGCCGATATTGTCCAGGCGGCAAACGGCGACAGCACGGCGCTGAACCGGCTGATCCGCAGACATCACGGCTGGATTTATGCGCTTGCATTGCGCATGACGATGATCCCTCAGGATGCGGAAGACATCGCCCAGGAAGCACTGCTGAAGATCGTCACGCGGCTTGCCCAATTCGAGGGGCGGGCCCGGTTCCGCACCTGGGCTTACCGCATCGTGGTCAACACAATCCTCAATGCCCGGCGCAGCGAAGCAGAGCGCGACATCAAGGGCTTCGATGCCTACGGCACCAATCTCGACAGCCTCCCCTCACAGAGTCTCAATCTGACGCCGCAGCTTGAGCCCGACCGCAGCGTGATTGTTGAGGAAGCCAAGATCAGCTGCATGCTCGGCATGTTGATGTGCCTGACGCGCGAGCAGCGCATGGCCTATGTGCTGGCTGAGATGTTCGAGGCTCCGTCGGATGTCGCTGCAGAGCTGATGGGTGTCAGCCCGGCGGCATTCCGCAAGCGGCTGGAGCGGGCCCGTCGCGACCTGCACGCCTTCATGAATGACAAATGCGGTTTGCTGAAAGCGACAAACCCTTGCCGCTGCGCACGCAAGACGACCGCGTTCATAGAAGCCGGATATGTGGACCCCGGGTCACGGCAATTTACCGGCACCCGGGTCGAAGAGACGACGCGGCGGGCCCACACGGCGTCCGCTGACCTGGACGGGCTCATGGAGACCGATTATCCGGCTCTGTTTCGCGCCCACCCCTTTCCGCCGCCACCGGACCTGTCGCAGATCCTAGCTGACCTCATGCAGACACGGCGGGTGCGGGAGATATTTGATCTCGACAATGACGGCGACGGCCCGCCGGGGCGGTAACCCGTTCCCGCGATGACCGGGCCGGCTTGACCTTGTCGGAATTTGACCCCATATGCATCCGCTGGATGTTTATGGAGGTGAAACTGACATGGATATGTTCGAACTCATCAAGGAGCAGACGCGGTCAACTGTTCCCTTTGCAGCCCATGCGGGCGTGACCGTGACACATGTGGCGGACGGCGAAGGCGCCGCGGAGCTGCCGCAGACCGATACCAGCATCAACCATATAGGCAGCCAGCATGCGGGTGCCCTGTTCACGCTGGGCGAAGCGGCATCCGGCGCCGCCATGGCCGGGGCCTTTGCACCGGTGATCCTCGAAGTCCGGCCGATCGCCGGCAAGGCGTCGATCACCTACACCAAGGTCGCCAAGGGCACGATCACAGCGACGGCACGCACACAGCAGCCCGGCGCAGAGCTCCTCAAGGCCCTGGACGCCGACGGCAAGGTCGCCTTCGATGTGGATGTGGCCTTTATGAATGAGGCCGGTGAGCCTGTCGCTGAAATGGCAGTCGCCTGGCACGTCAAAAAAACCTAAACAGGAGACATGTCCGACACCGCCGCCCAGAGACCCCGGTCCAAGCGCAAACCCGCCGCCGCAAAGCGCGCCACCTACCGGCACGGCAATGTGGCCGCTGAGGCCTTGGCGGCGGCGGTCACGCGCATCGAGGCGGACGGTGCCGGAGCGCTCAGCCTGCGACAGTTGGCAGGTGATATCGGCATTGCCCACCGCTCGCTCTACAACCACTACGCCGACAAGGAGGCGCTACTCAGGGCCGTTGCAGCCTTCGGCTTTAATGCACTGGCTGATGCTGTGGCCTCCGCCACGACGGCAAAGACCTTTGTGCGGGCCTATGCCGATTTCGCGCTGACGCGCCGGGGCCTCTATGAGGTGATGATGGCGCAGCGCAATGAGTCGATGTTTTCCGACCCTGGTCTCGGCGCCGCCGTGCAGCGGCTGATCAGCCTGTCACTCGCGATGTTCGCCACCAAAAACCGCTCGGCGGATGCCAACCGTCGGGCCGTCATGCGCGTCTGGATGCTCATCCATGGCGGCATCTCACTGCACCTCAACGGCGCATTGGAACCGCGCAGCGACGACGCCTTCATCGACGAACTTCTCCGGATCGCTCAGGTCTGACGCCTGCGGGCTGCCCGACCCGTCACATTCCCCTTACCTGCAACGTCAGGTCTCGGAGTCCCGTCTGCCGCACGGCGATTGGCACCGGCGCTTCTGTCCGGATTGGCACCAGCCTTCATGCGGCGCATGGCGGGACCATCGCAGCCACAAAAAAAGGGGGAAGTCCTCATGGCCCGCATTCTTCTGTTCGTTCTTGCCGGATATGCCGTTCTCATTTCCGGCTATATCTGGTTCCTGCCGCAGACCTTCTATGACAACACGCCCGGTGTCTCGATGATGGGGCCGTTGTCATTGCACTTCATGCGCGACGTCTCCCTCGCCTATCTCGCCGGCGGTCTCCTGCTCATCTGGGGGGCGCTCAGGCAGGACCAGCGGCTCGCCCTGGCCGGCGCCCTGTGGTTTGCCTTCCACGGGCTCTATCACTTCGCGATCTTTTTCAATCGCGGGATGCCGTTTGACATCGTTACCGCGTCCGACTTTGCTGGCGTCATCATTCCCGCCGCGCTGGCCGTTTGGGCCGCGCGGCAGCTGCCCGCCTCCCCCTGACCTCTGCCGCAGAGATGCGGCACGACCTAGTATGAGATACTCCGAATGCCGCATATCGGTCCGCACGTCACGCTGAACGATCCCGCCTATATCCACGACACGGTCACGCTGTACGGCAAGGTGACCATCGGTCCCGGCGCCAGCATCTGGCCGCAGGTGGTGATGCGGGCGGAGATGTTCGAGATCCGCATCGGCGCGCGGACCAACATCCAGGACTTCGTGATGGTGCATGTGGGCAACGGCACACCCACCATCGTCGGTGAGGACTGCTCGATCACCCATCACGCGACGCTGCATGGCTGCGAGATCGGCGACCGCTGTCTCATCGGCATCAACGCGACCATCATGGACGGCGCGAAGATCGGCGCGAACTCCATCGTCGCCGGGCATACCATCGTGCGCGAGGGGCAGGAATTTCCGGAGAACTCGATCATCGCCGGTGTGCCGGCCAAGCAGGTCGGCACCCGCGACAACGGACAGGCGAACCTGTTCAATGCGCGCTTCTATCATCAAAACGCGCTCAATTACGCCAGGGGCATCGACCGGATGAGCGAAGACGACATGAAGCGCGTTGCCGGCGCAGCGCCCATCGGCGAAGTTGCGGCGGACTGACCGTCACGATCAGGTGTCGCCATGCTGAAGATCTACGTTGCGCAGATTTCGACCTATGGCCGCATCGTGGCCACGGTGGCGGAGGAAGCCGGTCTGACGCATGAGACCATCCCGACGGATTCAAAGGCGCCGGAGCACCGGTCCCGGCACCCCTTCATGAAGACACCTGCCATCGAGCTCGACGGCGTCGCCATGTATGAGAGCGCGGCCATCTGTCCCTACATCGATGATCTGTACAATGACGGCGCCCTGCAGCCGGACGACCCTCTGGCACGTGCGCGGATGCGCCAGTGGATGGCGGTGACGGACCACTACGTGTTTCCGCTCACTGAAGAGCGGCTGGTGCTGCCCCGTCTCGTGGTGCCGATGATGGGCCGGCAGCCGCGCGAAGACCTGATCCAGGACGCCCTGCCCGCGATCCACTACTACCTGCAGGTGGTCGAAAACCGCCTGACTGAGACCCCCTATCTGGCCGGCGAGATGTTCTCACTGGCTGACATCTTCATGTACTGCACCATGGTCGCTGTCTCGCTCACGCCCGAGGGCAAAGCGATGCTGGCCGACATGCCCGCCATCACCCGATGGATGGCCGTGTGCAGCGCCCGGCCCAGCCTCATCGCCACGCGCTGGCCGATGGAACAGGCGGCATAGCCCACGCTTGCAAATAGTTGCAGTCGACAAATCGCAGAAAACTGCCAAATCTGTCTTTCGCCGTTAACCATATTGGTGCCCAAGACTCCCGGAATTCCGCCAGATGCGCTGAAATGACCTCCGCTAAAAGTAAAGCGTATACGAGTGGGGGCGTATGGCATGACCCGGGGGCGGTTGATGCCAGTTCGCGGTGTTCTGACCGCGCTGAGTGTCGTTGCAGGCGTAATGGTCGTCGGCGCGGACCCTGTCCGTGCACAGACGGTCTTTGCCGATTGTGCCGCGCTAGACGGGCATGTGTTCAACCGCGAGCACAACTCGGCCATCATCTCCGAAACCAACACGATCACCACGCTGAATGATGGCGACGCCCTGAGCTTCGATATCCGCTTCAACTCGGGTGACTCCGGCCTTATCAGCGGCGTCATCACGATCGACGGCACTACGGTCTTCAGCGAGACGATCCAGTTCGGCGGCGTCGGCGGTGTGGCGCTTGGCACCTATGACCGAACGGCCAGCTATGATCCACCTGCCGATGGCAGCGATGTCACCCTTGCCTTCACCACGCTGCCTTTCACGTCGGATGAAGGTCTTGTGCGGTTCACGGTGGGGTGTGTTCCGGGACCGGCGACCGGCACGCCGTCAACACCGACAACGCCCGTAACCGGCGCTGCCACGCAACTGTTCGCGACCGAACGCGTGCGGCGCATCCTGGAATCACGGCCGGACCGCCCGCGCTATCTGCGCAAGCGCCTGCGCGCCCTGTGGGGCAATGAGGACGAACCGGACACTGCCGCCGATGCGGACACGCAGGACGTCGCTGACGCTCTGACGCGCAACCGGCTAAACAAGCGCGCAGGGGCCGGGCAGACAGGCAGCCAACGCAGCGCCGCTGTCCCGGCGCAGTCTGCACCCATTCCAACGCCGGTGCAGGTGGCCTCGACCCGTCCCATGCTTGTCGGCATGGCGGCACGTGATGCCACGCTCAAGGCCTTTGCCTATCAGGGCGCCATCAATGATGGCTGCGGCGAGAGTTCGGCAGCGGTCCCCAAACTGCATTGCGTCGATGTGTGGACGGAAGCCCATTACACACGCTTCACCGACAAAGCGGACCGGGACGGCCATTTCGGTGTCGTCTATGCGGGTGCCGACTGGCATCTCACGCCCTGGGCCATCGCCGGCCTCATGGGGCAGGTCGACTGGATGGTGGATGAAGCGGGCCGCGTGCGCACCAAGACCGAAGGCATCGGCTTCATGGTCGGGCCCTATGCTTCCATGCGCCTCACGCCGCGGCTGTTCTTCGATGTCCGGGCGGCCTGGGGCTTGTCGGATACGGATGTGAATGCAGACGGCATCACCGGCAATGTCGCCACCGAACGCTGGCTGGTGACCGCACAACTCTCCGGCAACTTCCATGCAGGCGATTACCGGATCACACCGGAGGTGGCGGTCGAATACATCGAGGAAGAACTCGATGCCTATACCACCTCCAACGGTGCCGTTGTTGGCAAGCAGAAGGTCACCATCGGCCGCCTGCGCTTCGGACCGGAAGTGGCGCGCCGCTATGATCTGGGCGACGGCGACATTCTGGAGCCGCGGCTGTCGGTTCAGGCGGCATGGGACTTCAACCCGGCGGACACCGTCACCCTGGGCAATGTGCGGTATGGCGACGACGATTTCCGCGCCATCGTGGAAGCGGGCACCATCCTCAAGACGGCCAGCGGCATCAATTTCGCCATCTCCGGCAAGTATGAGGGCATCGGCGTGGAAGGCTTCGACGCCTATGGCGGCTATTTCTGGATCAACGCCCCGATCTAGGCTCACACCGGTTTTCGCGCGCAGACCGCAGGGCTGACCGTCGGCCCTGCACCTTGACGGGCAGGCGCCTCCCGCGCTTCAACCTGCCCATGACACATCCCGCGTCTCACATGTCAGACCGGTCAGCGCTTGTGCTGTTTTCCGGCGGCCAGGACTCGACCACCACCCTCGCCTGGGCGCTGGAATGCCATGGGCGTGTGGAGACCATCGGCTTCGACTATGGCCAGCGCCATGCGGTGGAACTGGAGCAACGCGGCATCGTGATCGCGGGCCTGCGCAGACTGAACACTGACTGGGATGCGCGGCTCGGCGATGACCACATGCTGGACCTCTCCGATCTCGGCCGGATTTCGGAGACCGCGCTGACGCGGGACGCGGAAATCGCCTTTGACGATCAGGGTCTGCCCTCCACCTTCGTGCCCGGGCGCAACCTGCTGTTCTTTACCTATGCGGCAGCCATCGCCTTCCGGCGCGGGCTGGACGTTCTGGTCGGCGGCATGTGTGAGACAGACTACTCCGGCTATCCGGATTGCCGCGACACAACGCTCAAGTCGTTACAGGCGTCCTTGTCGCTCGGCATGGACCGCGACGTGGTGATCGAAACTCCACTCATGTGGGTCGACAAGGCCGGCACCTGGGCGATGGCGCATGAGCTGGGTGGCGATGCGCTGGTCACGCTCATCCGCGATGACACCCACACCTGCTATCTCGGTGACCGCACCACGAAACACGCCTGGGGCTTCGGCTGCGGCACCTGCCCGGCCTGCGAGTTGCGGGCGGCCGGCTGGGAGCAATGGAAGGCGCAGCGGCTGTGACCTATTCCGTGAAGGAGATGTTCCCGACACTGCAGGGTGAAGGCGGCCAGGCGGGCCGCGCGGCGGTGTTCCTGCGCTTTGCCGGCTGCAATCTGTGGACGGGGCGCGAGGAAGACCGCGACAGCGCTGTCTGCCGGTTCTGCGACACCGATTTCGTCGGCACGGATGGTGAAGGTGGCGGCAAGTTCGAGACGGCTGCCGATCTGGCCGACGCGGTTGCCAAGTGTTGGCGCGGCGATACGGAAGACCGGTTGGTTGTCTGCACGGGCGGAGAGCCTCTGTTGCAGCTCGATGGCGCCCTCATTGATGCCCTGCACTGGCAGGGCTTCACGATTGCCGTTGAAACCAACGGCACGCTGGACGCCCCGCGCGGCGACACCGGCGGCATTGACTGGATCTGCGTGAGCCCCAAGGCCAATGCGCCGCTCGTCCTTACGTCAGGCCACGAGCTGAAACTGGTCTACCCGCAGCGTGAAGCGGAGGCGCAACCAGAGCGCTTTGCAGACCTCGAATTCCGGCATTTCTTCCTGCAGCCGATGGACGGGCCGGACCGCGATAAAAACACTCAGGCGGCGGTTTCCTATTGCCTTTCGCACCCCAAATGGCGTTTGTCCCTGCAATCCCATAAATATATCGGCATTCCATAAGGCCCGTTCCGGCGGATTTTCATGCGTATCACCAAGCAATTCACATTCGACGCGGCGCATTTTCTGCCGCATGCGGAGGACGGCCATCCGAACCGGCGGCTGCACGGCCACTCGTTCCGGGTGATCGTCTGCCTCGACGGCATGCCGGACGCCGCGACCGGGTTGATCCGCGACTTCGGCGATGTGCAGACGGAACTCGCCAAGGTGCGTGAGGAACTCGACCACCGCTTCCTCAACGAGATCGACGGGCTGGAAGCGCCGACGCTGGAAAACATCACCCTGTGGCTGTGGACGCGTCTCGCCGGACCGCTGCCGGAACTGGCGCGTATCGAGATCCACCGGGACAGCTGCGGCGAGGCCTGCATCTATGAAGGCTCGCGGCACGGGAGGAAGAAGGCATGAGCGATACGCCGGACGTATCCCAGCTGGGCCAGCAGACGGCCCTGCCCGCCTCGCCTGACGAGGCCGAGCTTGAGCGGGTGCCCAACCCGCATCCCGGCACGGCCTATGTGGCGCGGTTCACGGCGCCTGAATTCACCTCCCTGTGCCCGGTGACCGGGCAACCGGACTTCGCCCATCTGGTCATCGACTATGTGCCCGGCGACTGGCTGGTGGAGAGCAAGTCGCTGAAGCTCTATCTCGGCAGCTTCCGCAATCACGGTGCATTCCACGAAGACTGCACCATCGCCATCGCCAAACGGCTGGTCGCGCTGCTTGACCCCCAATGGCTGCGCATCGGCGGCTACTGGTATCCGCGCGGCGGCATCCCCATCGATGTGTTCTGGCAGACCGGTGCGGTGCCGGCGGGTGTCTGGCTTCCGGATCAGGGCGTGCCGCCCTATCGCGGACGCGGCTGACAAAGCTTTGAGACCGCGTGATCGGTGCGCCTTGCTAGGCTCCCGTCATGCGTATCCTGCTTCTGCTCCTGTTGTTCCTTGCACCGGCCCATGCGGCGTCCGGCGCCGCGACCGTGTTCGATACATCGCCCGAAGGCGTAGCGATGGATGGCTATGACCCGGTCAGCTATTTCGCCGCCGCCGCACCGGCGCCCGGTGATCCCCAAATTGCCGCGGACTGGTCAGGGGCCACCTGGCACTTCACCAGCACCGCCAACCGTGACCGGTTCCTCGCGGACCCCGAAGCGTATGCCCCGCAATATGGCGGCTGGTGTGCCTGGGCCGTCGGCCATGGCTATCTGCAGCCGGCACGTCCAACGTCCTATGCCATCGTGCGCGGCAAGCTCTATCTCAACTGGTCGCCGGGCGTGCAGCGCCGGTGGGAGGCCACCCGCCCGGCCAACATCGCATCCGGCAATGTGCGCTGGCCGCGCCTGCGGGCGGAGCTTGAAGGCTCGCCGGTCGAAAACGACGGCTAGGCCAGGCTGCGTTTGGCGGCGCGGCGGGCCTTCACCTTTTCTTTCAGGGTGAGGCCGCTATAGACCCGCTTCGGCATCGGGCTTGACCCGAGCGCATAGGTGCGCCGGCGCAACTCGTCGGCAAAGGCCGTGCGGTCGGTCAGGTGTTCCAGCTCCTCATAGCGGATTGGCCGGCCGATGCGGATTGGTACGCGGCTGCCGATGCTTTCGCGCACTTCACGGAACAGCAGCGACAGGCGCAAGGTGCGGCTGAAATGGCTGACCACCTGAAACATGCGTCCGTTCTGCCCTTCGAAGAACATCGGCACGACCGTGGCGCGCGACCGCTGCACAAGCTGCGCGGTGAAGGGTTGCCAGAGCGGGTCGACAGCGCGGCCGAAGGCGCGCGGCGAGGTCGATACAGTGCCGCCCGGGAACACAATGATGGTCCCGCCGTTCTTCAGAAGCTCGCGGGAAATCTTCCGGGTCCGGATGTTTGTCGCCAGCGCCTCCGGCGTCTCGTCGAAATCGACCGGCAGGAGGTAGTCCTCGATTTCCGGTGCCTGCGTCAGCACGGCGTTGGTGAGCACCTTGAACTCACCGCGCACCAGCGAGGTGAGATGGCTGATGGCCAGCCCGTCGATCACGCCGAAGGGATGATTGGCCACGATCACCAGTGGGCCATCCTTGGGGATCTCATGGAGCCGCGCCATGTCGAAATCGAGATGCAGCCGCAGATAGCGGATGGCCGCCGCGAAGAAGGTCTCGCCTTCCACCGGATTGGCCCGGTTGTCGAGATACATGCGCTTGAGGCGCGGCTGACCGGTCAGGGTCTCGATCAGGCGGATGACGATGCGCTTGAGGCGCGGGTCATCGGGCGAGGCATAGGAAAATGTCGGTTCCGGCGACACAGCGCCCTGTGGCGCACGGACCAAGGCATCGCGCCCGGCAGTCGGCATCATGTTCATGAAACCAGCCCCATACCCTGACGATCCGTCGGAATCGCCATCTCCCTGTTCTGAAAGGAGAATTATGGATCAACGGGCCGGACGCAAGACGCAGCCTGTGCGTATTTTGCACCTACACTTGGACCTTTTCCGGCGGTCAGGCGGCCTTGGCGAGCCCGTCAAAGGCCTGCAGCCGTTCCAGCAGGGCCGGCATGTCCTTGAGATGCACCATGTTGGGGCCGTCGGAGGGTGCACTGTCCGGGTCCTGGTGCGTTTCCATGAAAACGCCCGCAACACCCACGGAGACGGCAGCGCGCGCCAGCACCGGCACATATTCCCGCTGGCCACCGGTCGTCGTACCCTGCCCGCCGGGCTGCTGGACCGAATGGGTGGCATCAAAGATCACCGGCGCACCGGTCTTGGCCAGTTCCGGGAGGGCCCGCATGTCGGAGACCAGCGTGTTGTAGCCAAAACTGGCGCCACGCTCGGTGACCATCACATTCAGGTTGCCTGCGCCGGTCACCTTCTGAACGACGTTCTTCATGTCCCACGGCGCCAGGAACTGGCCCTTCTTGACGTTGACCACAGCACCTGTTTCGGCCGCAGCGACCAGCAGGTCCGTCTGGCGGCACAGGAAGGCCGGAATCTGCAGCACGTCGACCACCTCGGCGACGGGCGCGCATTGCTCTGCGGTGTGAACATCGGTGAGGACCGGAAGGCCAAGCGTCTCTTTCACTTCGGCGAAGATCGGCAGGGCCAGCTCCAGGCCGATGCCGCGACCGCTGTTCGCGGAGCTGCGGTTGGCCTTGTCGAAGGACGACTTGTAGACGAGCCCCATGCCCAGCTTGGCCGTGATCTCCTTCAGGGCCGACGCCATTTCCAGCGCATGGTCCCGGCTTTCCATGGCGCAGGGGCCCGCGATGATCGACAGGGGCTGATCATTGCCGAAAGTGACGGAGCCAATGGATATGGCGGTGTTCGGAGCGGTCATGACAGGGTCCGGGACTGGGAAAAGTAGCTTGAGGCAAAGCTGGTGTATCTGGGCCCGCTTGGCAAGGAGTGGCCAACACAATGCAGCCGGTCGGTAAACGGCTAGACCAACCGGCTCTGGGCCAGCGCAGCGCTGACGAAGCTGGCGAAGAGCGGGTGCGGGTCGAACGGCTTGGACTTGAGTTCCGGGTGATACTGCACGCCGATGAACCAGGGGTGCGACGGAATCTCGATGGTCTCCGGCAGGAGGCCGTCGGGAGACGCACCTGAAAAGGTCATGCCGGCGGCTTCCAGCGGCTCGCGGTAGGTCATGTTGACCTCGTAGCGATGCCGGTGGCGTTCCGAGATCGCCGTGGTGCCATAGATGTCGGCGATCTTGGTGTCGGACTTCAGCGTCGCGTCATAGGCGCCCAGGCGCATGGTGCCGCCGAGATTGCCGTTCTCTTCGCGCTGCTGCAGTTCGCCTTCCTTCAGCCATTCGGTCATCAGGCCGACCACCGGCTCGTTGCAGGGGCCAAACTCCGATGACGACGCAGCGGGCATGCCGGCCATGTTGCGGGCGGCTTCCACCACCGCCATCTGCATGCCGAAGCAGATGCCGAAATAGGGCACTTCGCGTTCACGCGCGAACTTGGCGGCGGCAATCTTACCTTCCGCGCCGCGCTCGCCGAAGGCGCCGGGCACGAGAATGGCGTTCACACCCTCCAGATAGGGGGCCGGGTCTTCCTTCTCGAAGATTTCCGAGTCGATCCACTCGACATCCACATGCACCTTGTTGGCGATGCCGCCATGGGTCAGCGCTTCGGTGAGCGACTTGTAGGCGTCCTTCAGCCCTGTGTACTTGCCGACAACGGCGATCTTCACCTCGCCGTCCGGGTGGCGGACGCGGTGGGTGATCTCGTTCCAGGTGCCGAGCTTGGGCTCGGGTGCATCCTTGATGCCGAAATGGGCAAGCACCTCAGTGTCGAGCCCTTCTGCATGATAGGCGGCGGGCACGTCGTAGATCGTGTCGACATCGCGCGCCTCGATGACACTTGAGGGCCGCACGTTACAGAACAGGCCGAGCTTGCGGCGCTGATCTTCCGGGATCGGACGGTCGGCACGGCACAGCAGGATGTCCGGCTGGATGCCGATGGCGCGCAGCTCGCGGACCGAGTGCTGGGTCGGCTTGGTCTTCATTTCACCGGCCGAGGCAATCCAGGGCATCAGCGTCAGGTGGATGAACACCGCATCATTGATGGGAAGCTCATTGCCGAGCTGACGGATGGCCTCGAAGAACGGCAGGCCCTCGATGTCGCCGACGGTGCCGCCGATCTCGCACAGCACGAAGTCCACATCGTCATTGCCGTGCAGGACGAACGCCTTGATGGCGTCGGTCACATGCGGGATCACCTGCACCGTGCCGCCCAGATAGTCGCCGCGGCGCTCCTTGGAAAGGATCGTCTGATAGATCTTGCCCGCGGTCACATTGTCGAAGCGCGAGGCGTGCACGCCGGTGAAGCGTTCGTAGTGACCCAGGTCCAGGTCGGTCTCCGCACCGTCATCGGTGACGAAGACTTCGCCGTGCTGGATGGGGCTCATGGTGCCCGGGTCGACATTCAGATACGGGTCGAGCTTGCGCAGGCGCACGGAATATCCGCGCGCCTGGAGCAATGCGCCCAACGCCGCCGATGCGAGACCCTTTCCGAGGGAGGACACCACGCCGCCGGTAATGAAGATGTACCGCGCCATGGGCGATTACCCTATCGCGAGTCGTAGAGGGCTTGAAGCGCTCAATGAGCATCGGCCCAAGTTAAATGAGCCCGCTGGCAATTTTGCCGCAGGAGATGTCGACATCATGGGCAGGCTTATTGCGGCGAGGGAACCAGCGGCTCGTCGAGAACGGGCGGCTCTTCACCGGCCGGGCCGACCGCCGGCGGTGCAATGTCGTCCGTGCCGGTGCTGGTGTCGCTGACCGGGGCCACTGGCGTGATGCGGTCGGCAATCGAACTGGCATTGCGGTCGGCGCCGTGAATCACCGTCAGGCCGATCGACGACAGGAAGAACACCACCGCCAGAACGGCCGTTGCCCGGGTCAGCAGGCTTGCCGCCGCGCGGCTTGAGAACATGCCGCCTGCGCCGCCGCCGCCGCCACCGCCGCCAATGCCAAGCGCGCCCCCCTCGGAACGCTGCAGCAGCACCACGCCCACAAGGGCAATGGCAACCAGGGTGTGAATGACAAGCAGGACGTTTTCCATGACGGCGGACAGTTCTCAATAAAGCGGAAAAAGACAGACCGGATTGGCGCGATTGGCCAATACCGACTTGCGGGGCGCGTTGTACGCCAATGAGTGACGGAATGCCAGTGGGGGAATTGTCCCGCCATCGCCGAGCCGGGCTCCCGGCTTGAACGGCCACACCGCACTGGCCATATGTCGTCTATTAGTTTGATATCGAATTATAGGTACTGTCCATGTCCGATGCTCCCCGCCCGCAGATGATCGCCCTTGCCGCAGTTTCCTTGGCGCATGTGCTGATCATGTTCGCCGGATTCACGATTCTCGCGGATGTCTTTCGGTTTCCGGAGGTCCTGCGCGAACCCGCGGCGGACCGGCTGGCGCTGTTTGCCGCCAACCAGGCGGTCATCCAGGGCACCTATTGGGCCCTCATGATGACCGGACTCACACAGATCCTGTTCACCATCCTGTTCGTCCAGAGCTTCCCGGCGCAGCGCTCACCGGGCCTGTCGACCCTGCTGATGCTGGTGCTTGTCTTTGGGGTCCTGACCGGGTTCGGGCAGGCGATGGGCTTTGGCCGCTGGGCGATTCTCATTCCCTATCTGGCCGACCAGCTGTTGAGCGGCGGGGCTGATCCCGCCGTCATTGCGCTCCTTGAAGGGTCCTTCAACCGCTATGCCGGCATGTTGGTGGGCGAGCATCTGTCGAACATCGCCTGGGGCATCTTCTTCATCAGTGCCGCCTTCGCCGTCCTGTCGTCCAAGGTCTTCGACCGGCGTATCGGGATCATCGGCGTAATCGGCACACCCCTCTTCTTCGTGCTCGCGGCTGAACAGCTGGGCCTCGAAGGCGCGCTGCTGGGCCTGATTACCGATTTCGGATTTCCGCTTCTGGCGGTCTGGCATTTTGCCATCGCCTGGTCGGCATTCAGGTTCGACCGCGCGGCCTGGCGCGGCCCGGCGCTGGGGGCCAGCTTCTGGGGTGTGATGGGCGTGCTGTATCTCGCCATGGCATGGCCGGCGATTGCCGGCTAGGCGGCTGATGCTGCCCGAGGCCTAGCGGTAGGCGTCGATGATTCCGTCAAAGTCGTCCGCCTTGAGGCTGGCGCCACCCACAAGCGCGCCGTCCACATCCGCCACGCCCATCAGTTCGGCAGCATTGGCCGGCTTCACCGAGCCGCCATAAAGAAGACGGATACCGCCGCCAACATCGCCGCCGAAGCGCTCGATCAGCGCCTGACGAATGGTTGCGTGCACCGAGGCCACATCCTCCGCCGTCGGGGTGCGGCCGGTGCCGATGGCCCAGACCGGCTCATAGGCAATGACGGTATTGGCCGCGGTTGCGGCATCGGGCACGGACCCGGCCAGCTGACTCTTGACTACGTCGAGGGTTTCACCCCGGTCGCGCTCGGGCTCGGTCTCGCCGATGCAGATGATCGCCGTGAGACCGGCCTCGTACGCGGCCTCGGCCTTGGCCCTGACCGTGTCGTCGGTTTCGCGATGGTCCTGCCGGCGTTCGGAGTGGCCGACGATCGCCGCGGTTGCGCCTGCATCGGCCAGCATCGCGGCTGCCACGTCACCGGTGTGCGCGCCCGGCGCGTCGCCTGAACAATCCTGCCCACCGATGGCGACAGGTGAGCCTGAAGCCTTTTCCGCAAACGGGATCACCAGAGTAAAGGGCGGCACGATCATCACGTCGCAGGCGGCAGCGGCCTTGCTGCCCAGGGCGGAGATCAGCGCTTCCAGTTCCCCGATGGAGCTGCGCAGCCCATTCATCTTCCAATTTCCGGCAACAAGCGGGCGGCGGTCTGTCATGCAAGCGGCTTTCTTGATCTTGGCCCGGCAGTCCCGGAACGCAGGGCACGAACGTGCCTTTGAAAGAGTGTTGCGGGAGCGGATAGCAAACGCCACTCAACCTTGCCAGTCCAAATGCAACCGGCTGTCCCCCGGACAACGAAAGCGCCAGACGCATCACTTCGCCGTGACGGTCCGCTGCAAACGCTGCATTTTCTTGCTGCCCGCGGGGTCGAGGCCATAAAATCGCGCCGTTTCCCGCTTAAGTGGGCAAACAGCTTGCCAGCCGCCGTTTTAGCCCGCATACCGCGCTATGGATGGCGGATCGGCGCCGTCCACCCCCGTTCCTGCAGACCAATCCGGCCTACTCAGACATGCTTGAAAAACTCCGCAAAAACGCATCGGGCTTCGTGGCCCAGATCTTCATCGGTCTTCTTGTGCTGAGTTTCGCGGTTTGGGGCATCAACGACATTTTCCGTGGCTCGGTCGACACGACGGTTGCGACGGTCGGCGATGAGGAGATCGAAGGCGGGTTGTTCCTGTTCGAGTATCGCCGCGACCTCAATCAGCGGTCCCAGAGCTTCGGCCGGCAATTGTCCCTCAATGAGGGCCAGGCGCTGGGCTTCGACCGGCGGGTGCTCGAGCAGATGGTCGGGCGTACGGCTCTCGATGTGAAGGCACGCGAGCTCGGCCTTGCCGCCGGCGAGGACCTTGTCATTGAGGACATCCGCAACGACCCGGCCTTCCAGGGCCCGACCGGCCAGTTCGACCCGGAGACCTTCCGTCAGACGCTGTTTACGAACGGCATCTCGGAGGCCTTCCTGATCGATGACCGCAAACGCTACATCGCCCGTCAGCAACTGATCGAATCGATCAGCTCCGAGATTGTCGTGCCGGATGGCCTGGCGCAGAAGATGTACGAGGTGCTCAACGAGCGCCGCAAAGCAAAATACATGGTGCTGACGCCGGAGATGGTTGACGCACCCGGTCAGCCGGACGAAGAGGCGCTGACCAGCTTCTATGACGTGCGCGGACAGGGCCTGTTCCGCCAGCCGGAGTACCGCACCTTCACGCATGTGATCATGACGCCGGACGTCGTGGCAGAGTCGATCGAGATTTCGGAAGACGCCATTGCGGATGCCTTCGAGCTGCGCCGGGCGGAGTTCGACCAGCCTGAGCGCCGGTCGGTCGAACAGATTTCATTTCCAACCCTCGAAGAGGCGCAGGCCGCCCGTGGCAGCCTCAGCGAAGGAAAGACGTTTGCCGGTCTTGCAGCAGACATGGAGCTGGCCGCGGCGGATTACCGGCTTGGCCTGCTCGCCCGCGGAGAGTTGTTCGACACCACCATCGCAGATGCGGCTTTCTCACTTGAGGAGGGTCAGGTGAGTGATCCCGTCGAAGGTCCGCTCGGCTATCTGCTGATCCGTGTTCCACAAGTTGTTCCCGCCGTGACGGCGGCGCTTGAGGATGTGCGGGATCGTATTCGCGGCGACCTCGCTGCCGACCGCGCCTATGACGAACTGTTCGACCTTGCCAATCAGGTGGAAGACGCCCGTGCCGGCGGCGCGACCCTCGCGGAAGCAGCTGAGGTGATCGGCCTGACGCCCACCGCTGTGCCGGCGGTGACGCAAGTCGGTGTCGGCCGCAACGGCCAGCGCCCGTCATCGCTGCCGAGAGAAGAGGAAATCCTGACAGCGGCGTATACAGCCGAGGTTGGCGAGGAAGTGCCCATGGGCGAGTTGTCTGACGGCTCTTTCTTCTGGGTTGAAGTAACAGATATCGCCGAAGCCTCGACGCCCGCCCTTGATGAGGTCCGCGCGGAAGCAATTGAAGCCTGGCAGCGCGAGGAGCGCGAAGCCCGCCTGCTGCGGCTCGCCGCTGATCTTGCCGCGCGTATCAATGGTGGTGAGACCATCGCCGAGGTCGTGGATGATTTCGGCCGCGCGCCCATTGAGACGCCGGAGCTGACCCGCGGCATGTCCAACGAGACCTTCTCGCGGATCGCCGTCAACAACCTGTTCAGCGTGCCTGAGGGCGATGCGACCTACGGGCCGGTCGGGTTTGGCCGCAGTGTTCTGGTGATGCAGGTGAGCGAGGTCATTTCCGGCGACGCCCTGGCGACCGGTGATGAGTTCGATGCCTTCTCCGAACGTCTGGCCGCCAGCTTCAGCGACGACATGATGGTGCAGTACATCAACGCCATCCGCGCCGATGTTGGTGTCGAGATCGACGAGCGGGCCATCGCTTATGTCATCGGTGGCGAAGGCCAGCAGCAGCATGGGGGCTACTAGCGCGGGGCTGCGTGTCCCGGCGCTGCTGCCAACAGTGTCATCATGATTGTCGAACCGGACTTTGCCGCCTTCGAGCGCGCCTATGAGGCAGGAACCGCACAGGTTGTGTGGACCAAACTCGTGGCCGATCTCGAAACCCCCGTTTCCGCCATGCTCAAGCTCATGGACGGGCGCTTCAACTCGTTCCTGCTCGAAAGCGTCGAGGACGGTGCCGTGCGCGGGCGCTACTCCATCATCGGCGTCGACCCGGACATCCTGTTCCGCGCCACCGGCAACAGTGCCGAGATCAACCGAAAGGCGCTGACGGACCGCGAGGCGTTCGAGCCCTGCGACAAGGGCACGCTGGATGCCCTGCGTGACCTGCTCGCCGAGTCCGCGATCGATCTGCCGCATGGCCTGCCGCCGATGTCAGCGGGTGTCTTCGGCTATCTCGGCTACGACATGGTGCGGCTGATGGAGCACCTGCCCGACCAGAACCCGGATGCGCTGGGCCTGCCGGATTCAATCATGGCGCGGCCCACGGTCATTGCGGTGTTCGACAGCGTGCGCGATGAGATCTCGCTGGTAACGCCCGTCCGCCCGCAGGAGGGTATCAGCGCCAGGGTGGCGATGACGCGTGCCGAGGAACGTCTGTCCGGCATTGTCGATGCCCTCGACAAGCCGCTGCCGCACATGGCTGACGCCTATATGGATGTGGCCGCCCTGCCGGACCCAACCTCCAACACCGAGCCTGCCGAGTATCATCAGATGGTGGAAAAGGCGAAGGAATACATCGCAGCAGGCGACATCTTCCAGGTGGTGCCGAGCCAGCGTTTTTCGGTGCCGTTCGACCTGCCGCCCTTCGCGCTCTACCGGGCGCTGCGACGCACCAACCCGTCGCCCTACCTGTATTTCCTCGACTTCGAAGGCTTTGCGGTCGCAGGGTCATCGCCGGAGATCATGGTGAAGGTCGAAGGCGACGAAGTGACCATCCGCCCGATCGCCGGGACCCGCCCGCGCGGGGCAACTCCGGAAGAAGACCTCGCGCTCGAAGAAGAACTCCTGGCCGATCCCAAGGAGCGGGCCGAACATCTGATGCTTCTGGACCTTGGCCGCAACGATGTCGGCCGCGTGGCGCAGATCGGCACGGTGGAAGTTACGGCCAGCTACACCATCGAACGCTACAGCCAGGTGATGCACATTGTCTCCAATGTCATCGGCAAGCTCGACCCGAGCTATGACGCGATTTCCGCACTGGTGGCAGGTTTCCCGGCGGGCACCGTGTCCGGTGCGCCGAAGGTGCGGGCGATGGAAATCATCGACGAGCTGGAGAAGGAAAAGCGCGGGCTTTATGCGGGCTGCGTCGGCTACTTCTCGGCCGGCGGCGACATGGACACCTGCATCGTGCTGCGCACGGGCGTCGTCAAGGACAAGACGCTTTATGTGCAGGCGGGCGGCGGCGTTGTGGCCGACAGCGACCCGGAGGCCGAACGCATGGAGTCGGTCAACAAGGCCAAGGCCCTGTTCCGCGCCGCCGAAGAAGCCATCCGTTACGCCTCCACCGCCAAGCGCGGGCAGTAAGGGCTACTGCGCCAACGCCAGCTGCGAACGGCGGGCCTCATAGGCGATGGCTGCCGTCATGGGAACAAGCCGCAGGCCCTTGGCGTCGAGCCCCTTCACCCAGACATCGAGAACGTCGAGGGTCAGCTCATGCGGGTGCGCTATGGCGACGGCGAGGCCGCGGGTGCGCGCCAGGCGTTCCACTTCGTCTAGCTGCGCGAGCAGGAAGTCGGCCCCTTCCGCGTGATCGAGAAACACGTCCCGGGCGATGAACGGCACATCGTAGGACGCCGCTGCTGCACGGGCGGTGCTGTTGCGTGTGGTCAGGGAGTCGACGAAGACAAAGCCGCGTTCCGCCGCCCCGCGCATGACTTCGTCCATGACGCGCCGGTTCGCCGTTGCGCGGCTGCCCATGTGGTTGTTCAGGCCGGCGACCGGCGCCACCGCCCCCAGTTCCGCAATGTGGCCATCCAGCTTGCGGCGCAATTCCCGGTCGCTGTCGCGCACCTTGAGGGCGCCCGGCCCGGGGTCAGCGGCACCGCGCGGCTCCATCGGCGCATGCAGGAAAATTTCGTGCCCCTTAGCAGCCGCCGCCTGGGCCAGCGGGCGCGAAACATCGCCATAGGGCAGGAAGCTCAGGGTGACTTCCTTCGGCAGGCGCAGTGCATGGGCGGAGCGATCCGGCACAACACCCAGATCATCGATCATCAGAGCAATGGCCGGGCGGGTATCACGGGTGGCGGCGGATGCAGATCCCGTGATCAGACCGGTCTTGCCGGACGCCACGACAAGCGGCTGCACCTCCGGCGGCAGGGTGATCCGGGAGAACACCATGCGGGGCGGCGCGTCAGCGAGCGCGCGCTTGCCCGGTGCAATCTCGACCGGCGTTGTCTTCTGTGTGTCGGCCGCCGTTGCTAGGGCCACCACATGGTCGCCGGGCAGGTCGTGCGGGGTGAGCCAGGCAGCAACATCAGGCCGAGGGGCCGCGAAGCCGGCGAGCAACAGGACCGCGCCCAGCAGCATCCCGGTCCCAAAGGCCAGGGGCGTCCGGGCGGCGGGCGGCACGCGCAGAAATGTCGGGAGGCCGATGGCCCCCCATTTCCCCCTGCGGATGGATCGTGAGATCGCCACCTGTGGTCCCTGCCCCTCCAGATGCACCTGGCTCGCGGCACATCATGCGCCTTAACCACTTCTTAACACTATATGTTGTGGTGGTAAATTGCGCCAATGGGCGAAAACCGCAGAAATCTGGGGATATCTTCCAGATATGCGTTTCCGCGTGACAGGGCTGCCGCCGTCCGGCTCCGGATTCCTTGCCTAACGCGCGCGGGCACCCGTATATGTCGCGCCTGAGTTTTTTGCGCGGATCGGGCCCATGCTGCTGCTGATCGATAACTATGACAGCTTCACCTACAACCTCGTCCATTTCCTGGGCGAGCTGGGGGCGGATGTGCAGGTGGTGCGCAACGACAAGATCAGCGCAGCCGACGCGCTGGCCATGAAACCCGAGGCGATTGTCCTGTCGCCCGGTCCGTGTGACCCGGACAAGGCGGGCATCTGCCTCGACCTCGTGGAGAAGGCCGCCGGCACGGTGCCGCTGATGGGCGTCTGCCTCGGCCACCAGACTATTGGCCAGAGCTATGGCGGCAAGGTGGTGCGGGCGCCGAGCCTGATGCACGGCAAGATGAGTACCGTGCACCACACCGGCCAGGGCCTGTTCAAGGGTCTCAACAACGACTTCGAGGCAACGCGCTATCACTCGCTGGTGGTCGAGCGCGAGAGCCTGCCGGACGCGCTTGAGGTTACCGCTGAGACCGCCGACGGCGTTATCATGGGCGTGCAGCACAGATCGCATCCGGTGCACGGCGTGCAGTTTCACCCGGAGAGCATCGCGTCCGAGCAGGGCCATGCGCTCCTGAAGAACTTTCTCGACATGGCCGCGCAGTTCAACGCCGCGCGGGAAACGGAACCCGCATGAGCGACTTCAAGACCACCCTCATCCATGTCGGCGCCGGCAATGCCCTTGATGCCGCCCATGCACGAACCGCCTTCGAGTTTATCATGTCCGGCGAGGCGTCTCCGGCGCAGATCGGCGCGTTCCTGATGGCGCTGCGGGTGCGCGGCGAGACGGTGGATGAAATCACCGGCGCAGCCGGCGTCATGCGCGAGATGGCGCTGCATGTCCCCGCTCCTGCCGATGCGATCGACACCTGCGGCACCGGGGGCGATGCATCCGGCACCTACAACATTTCCACTGCGGTGGCGTTCGTGGCTGCTGGCGCGGGCGTCAAGGTGGCCAAGCACGGCAACAAGGCGCTGACCTCCAAGTCCGGCTCGGCGGATGTGTTGCGCGCGCTCGGCGTGAAGCTCGAACTGACGCCGGACCAGATCGCCCGCTGCATCGAGACGGCCGGCCTCGGCTTCATGTTCGCGCCGCAACATCATGCGGCCATGAAGCATGTGGGCCCGGTGCGCACCGAGCTCGGCACGCGGACAATCTTCAACCTACTCGGCCCCCTCTCCAACCCGGCAGGCACCATGCGGCAGCTGGTCGGCGTCTTTGCGCGCGAATGGTGCGAGCCGCTTGCGCATGTGCTGCAGAATCTCGGCGCCACCCACGCCATGGTCGTGCACGGATCGGACGGGCTCGACGAGCTGACGACGACCGGCGCGAGCCATGTGAGCGAGCTGTCGGATGGGGTTGTGCGCAACTATGAAGTGACGCCCGAGGATGTAGGCCTCGCCCGTACGAAGCCCGACGACCTCGTCGGCGGCGAAGAAGCAGAAAACGCGGATGCGCTGCGGGCGCTCCTTGACGGCAAGGCAGGCGCCTACCGCGACATCGTCGTGCTGAATGCGGCGGCTGCCCTCAAGGTTGCGGGTAAGGCGGAGACGCTGCAGGCAGGTGCCAAGCTGGCGGAAGCTGCAATAGACGGCGGCAAGGCCCGTGCCGCCCTCGACGCGCTGGTCAGCACCAGCAATCAGGCCTGATGCTCTCCATGGACATCCTCTCCCAGATAGCCGCCTACAAGCGTGAAGAAATCGCCGCGGCCAAACAGGCCGTGCCGCTTGCCGAGGTGGAGAAGCGTGCTGCCGGGGCATCGCCCGTGCGCCCTTTCGCCGCCGCGCTTGAAAAGGCTCAATCATCCGGATACGGACTGATTGCCGAGATCAAGAAGGCGAGCCCCTCAAAAGGCCTCATCCGCGCGGATTTTGACCCGCCGGCCCATGCGCAGGCCTATGAAGCCGGCGGCGCCACCTGTCTCTCCGTTCTCACGGACACGCCGTCCTTCCAGGGACGGCCCGAGTATCTTGAAGCAGCGCGGGCGGCGTGCAGCCTGCCGGTTCTGCGCAAGGATTTTATGTTCGAGCCCTATCAGGTGGCCGAAGCCCGCGCGATGGGGGCTGACTGCATCCTGATCATCATGGCCTGCACGACGGACGCGGAAGCCGCGGATCTGGCTGCCGCCGCGCGCGACCACGGCATGGATGCGCTGGTGGAGGTGCATGACGGCGAGGAGCTGACGCGGGCGCTCAAGCTTCCGTGCCGGATGATCGGCATCAACAACCGCAACCTGCGGACTTTCGAGACGACGTTGGCGACCACCGAAGAGCTGGCGCCGCGGGTTGGCGGGGACCGGCTGGTGGTCGGTGAGAGCGGCATCGGCAATCACGCAGACATCGAACGCCTTGCAGCTGCCGATGTGCGCACCTATCTGGTCGGCGAAAGCCTGATGCGGCAGGACGACGTTACCGCCGCGACCCGTGCCCTGCTGGGCACCGGCGCCTGACACCGCATTCCGCTGTTCCGGCGCGCCCGGAGTGCGCCGACCCATCGATGATCCACATTCAGAAAAGGACAGGATCCATAGCCCAACTCGCATACGCAGATATTGCCCTCCCCGACGGATATGCCATCCGCCAGGCGCGGCCCGACGAGGCGGCGCTGCTGCCCGATATCGAAGACCGCGCGGGTGTGTTGTTCCGCGACTCGGAACATCCCGAAGTCGACGGTCATGATGCCGGGTCGCCGCAGCTCTTCGCCGCCCATATCAGGCAGGACCTCTGTTTCGTGATGGTTGATACCGAGGACGCCCTCATCGGCTTTGCCGCCTGCGGCGTCATTGATGCCGCGCTGCATCTTTATGAGCTGGCAATCGTGCCGGACCATGGCGGCAAGGGTCTGGGCAAGGCGCTCATTGAGACTGTGTGCAATGAAGCGAAGCTGCGCGGGATTGAAGCGGTCACCCTGTCGACCTTCGCGGACGTGCCGTGGAACGGCCCTTTCTATGAGCGGGTCGGGTTCCGTATGCTGACCGACGATGAGTTGTCCCCTGGACTTCATCTTGTAAAGAACCACGAGGCCGATATCGGCCTGACAAACCGGTGCGTGATGCGCCGCGAGGTGTAAATGGCTGACGGTGATGACACAGCGGCAGATGGAGCGGGCGGACCGGGTGGTCTGACCCACCTCGATGCTGCGGGCAACGCGGCCATGGTTGATGTGTCTGCCAAGGCGGTGACCTCGCGCGAGGCGGTGGCCGGCGGACGCATCACCATGTCGCGAGAGGCGTTTACCGCGCTCGTCTCCGGCACATCGCCCAAGGGGGATGTGCTGGCGGCGGCGCGTATCGCCGGCATCATGGCGGCCAAGAAGACAAGCGAACTGATCCCCCTGTGCCATCCCCTCCCGATTACCAAGGTGGCGGTCGACTTCGAGACCGATGGCGACGCCTGCGCGGTGAACGTGGCCGCAACCGTACGCGTCACCGGCCAGACCGGCGTCGAGATGGAAGCACTGACAGCCGCCAGCGTGGCCGCCCTGACGCTCTATGACATGCTGAAAGCCGTCGACAAGACGATGGTCATCAGCGATGTCCGGTTGCTCAGCAAGTCGGGCGGCAAGTCAGGCGATTTCCGCCGGGATGACGGCTGACACGCCATCGCTGGCTGACCAAGACATATTGCGGCAGACATAACCAAGGGGGGGAAGCCAACATGTTCAGCGCCAAGAGACTGGCCATTCTTGCACTCATCCTGCTCGGCGGCGGCGTGCTGCTGCTGTCCCAGAACCTGTTCGCGCGCAACGTCTTCTTCGCGCTGACGCATGAAAAGACGCTCGACAGGTATTCCCAGACGGATACGACACCAGCGGCTGACCTGACCGGTACGGATACGAGTGGACAAAACGCGACCCTGATTTCAGCCTTCTTCGGGCTTGATGATGGCGCACCGCCGCTCGCGGGCTGGGTCGTCTGTGAAGGCGCTGCCGGGAATGACGGCATGCCGGTCATCTTCTCCCATGAGGTCGATGTTTCGACTCTCGACCCCGGCGACTTCACGGTCACAAACGCGGCTGGAAGCGTTGGCGAGGTCGTCTGCCTGACACTAGCGCCGGCGGACGATCCCGGCGAGTTGCGGACCGTGCTCCTGATGGGCCAGTTCGGTGATCTCGAGGACCAGCCCGTGTCTGTCGAGATAACCGGCAACATTCACTCGCTCGACGGGACCGCGACGTTCAAGGGGGCACAAGTCGCCGTGACGCCGTTGCAGGACGGACCGTCTCTCATCCTGGCCGAGATCGTCCCGCAGGCAGAATGGGCGCTTGATACCGAAGCAACCGGTCTGCGGTTCGGCGGCGGCACCGGATGCCCCGCCGGCACGGAACAGGTGGTTCGCGCGGTCTGGAACGGCGGCATCACCAAGCCGGGCGGCGCTGAAGTGGATGACGTGGAGCGGCAGCTCTACACGGTCACGGTTGAGCGGTCTGATCAGACTGTTGAGGACATTGCGCCGTTTGCACTTGGCGACCTCTATGACGGCGACAACAATCACGAGTTGTGCCTGCAGACTAGGGCAACCGTGCGGTCGGTGTCGTTCCCGGCAGGTCATGTCACCGACCCGCGTGAAGACCTCAATCCCGCAACTACAATCCCCCTTGCTCAGCGATAGCTGGCGGGCGCCCGCTTTTACGCTTGACGCACACTGAGAACCAAAATAGAACATTCAAATCGTTTCGGTTTTGTTCTGATTTGTTTTCGGCAGAACGAATCCGCAACCTGGGCGTTCCGGCATGCGGGCCGGCGCGCCGTATACGGACTGTGTGCGGGAAGGGGATGTGACCATGCTCACACGCAAACAGCATGAGCTGTTGACGTTCATCCATGAACGAATTCGCGAGACCGGCGTTTCGCCGTCTTTCGACGAGATGAAAGAGGCGCTCGACCTGAGGTCGAAATCCGGCATTCACCGGCTGATCACCGCGCTGGAGGAGCGCGGGTTCATTCGCCGCATGCCGCACCGGGCGCGGGCGCTCGAAGTGGTAAAGCTGCCTGAATCCGCCGCGCCGCAGATGGCTCCGGCGCGCAAGGGGTTCTCCCCCAGTGTCATTCAGGGCAGCAAGCAGGATCCCGCGCCCCTTCCGGACGGACACATGTCGGTGCCTGAGGGTGGCGATGCGCTGACGCTGCCGCTCGTCGGCCGGATCGCTGCCGGTACCCCCATCGAGGCCCTGCAGGACGACACCAACCATGTGGGCGTGCCCTCCAGCCTGCTGGGCTCCGGCGAACACTACGCGCTGGAAGTCAAAGGCGACTCGATGATCGATGCCGGCATTCACGACGGCGATATCGTCGTCATTCAGCGGGCGGACACGGCAAGTTCTGGCGAGATCGTCGTGGCACTGGTGGATCAGCAGGAAGCCACCCTCAAGCGCCTGCGCCGCAAGGGGGATACCGTTGCCCTCGAAGCAGCCAATCCGGACTACGAGACCCGCATCTTCCCCTCCGACCGGGTGAAGGTGCAGGGCAAGCTTGTGGGATTGATGCGGCGTTACTGACGCGCATCTCCCAGACCGCGTCGTCTAGATGTGCTTGAGCGCCGTCTCTATTCCCTGGAGGCGGCGTTCGAGTTTGTCGAGATGACGGGACCGCTCCGCCAGTTCACCCAGATGCGATTCGATCCGCAGCAGCACCTCGGTCATGTCGCGGACCGGATCGCCGGTCGACGGTCGCGGCGGTGTCGCCCGTTTCCTGAACGGATTGAGTGAGGGCATGGGAACCTCCTGACGTCTTCAGATGCCGTACGCTGCAACTCTGCGACCCTTTTCGGGCTGATTTGTGTCCATGTGCCTGGGCCCGCCCCCTGCATGGGCCCACTGGTCACCGGCAGCGCGTCCAGGGACGCTCGCCGCTCACACTGCAGGCCGTCACGACCCGCACGCCGCCCAAAGCCGCCGCGTCGGCATAGAGCGCAACAGCCCCCTGCCGCGCGAGCCTGCGCCGGTCGATCAGAAGCGGTGCGCTGCAACGGTCCGGCGCATACATGTCGGTGACCACAAGCGTTGCGACGGCGCAGTCTTCGACCAACCCACGCCATGTCCGGGGCACCGCGACCAGGCCCAGATCAGTCCCTGTCGCGATGCAGCCATCGGCATCGCACGTGAACACACCGCCTGCGGCCTCCCGCTGGCTGCGCAGATCGGCATCACGCCGCAACCAGGCATCGGCCGTGAAGCCGGCGCCACGCGCCGACGAGAACGCCAGCAGACCATCGCCGCCTCGTACGGCCACGAGATCGCCGTCGCGGCTGACGAGGCCATCCGGATACGGCGCATTCACCGCCAGGAGGATGCCCAGCGCGGGACCGGCAATGCCTGCCCATCGCACCCGTGTCCGCCATAGGGCCATCCACAGGCCGCCGAGCACCAGACAGGCCAGCGCCATGGGGGGCATGGCGGGCACCGGCGTCACAGCGCCGGGCCAGGACGCGACAATGTCCGCGACCGAGACAATCAGTACGATCCCCTGCCCTGCGACCCACAGCGGCAGAGCTTCGAGGCCGAACGGCATGGCGACAAAGGACATGAGTGCTGCAGGCATGACGATGAGGCCGACAACCGGCACTGCTGCGAGATTGGCAACAAGCCCGAAATCGACCACGCGGTTGAAATGATAGGCGGCGAAGGGTGCGGTCGCGGTGGAAGCGACGATGGTGGTCAGGGCAACGCCGCCGAGATACAGCCAGAACCGCGCCGACACACCCCGGTCGGCCATGCGCCGGTTCCAGTCGCTCAGCCACGGGCGTGCCCACTCGTAGAAGGCGACGAGCGCGATGGCGGCTGCGAACGACATCTGAAAGCCGGCCTCCATGACCGCTTCCGGCGTCAGCAGCAGCACGATCATCGCCGCCAGCGCCACATTGCGCATGGTGATCGCCGGGCGGTCGAGCATCACGGCGACAAAGATCAGCGTGAACATGACGAAGGCGCGCTGGGTCGCGACCGATGCGCCGGAGACAAGCAGATAGCCGAAGGCGCCGGCGAGGGCAGCGCCTGCTGCCCATTTCTTGATCGGTCTGGTCAGCGCGAGGCGCGGTGACAAAGCCAGCAGGGCCCGCACGCCCCAGAACAGTGCACCCGCGAAGAGCGCCATATGCAGGCCGGAAATGGCCAGCAGGTGCGCAAGACCGGTGTCGCGCAGATCCTGCAGGATCTCCTCCGGGATGCCGCCCCGGTCACCGGTCATGAGAGCAGCGGCAATGGCCCCGCGCGGCGGCGGCAGGGCATCAATGATGCGCATGGTCAGATCGTGGCGCAGCCGTGCCACGCAGAAACGCAGACAGGCCGTCCAGCCGCCATCCATCTCCGAAAACGGCGTGACCAGCCGTACCGGCGCGATCGCATAGCCGACGGCCCCGATCTGCCGGAAATAGGCCTGGCGGCCGAAGTCGAACGCACCGGGCGCCGCAGGGCCTGGCGGCGGCATCAGACCGGCGCGCAGGGCCACGTGATCACCCGGCGCGATGGCATCCATGGAGGTGCGGACATTGAGGCGGATGCGCGCCGGACGGTCTGCCGGGTCGAGACGGCTGATGTGAGTGGGCGCGATCAGAAGACGCACGCCGCCATCGGCACGGAAGCTCTTTTGCAGGAGCAGGCCCTCGATATCCGCAGCGCGGATCTCGGAGGTGAGGACCGGCGCCGCCACGCGCGCGGTCCGCCAGTCAGCCGCGGCAAATCCCAGCGCAACGCCAGCGACGCCCAGCGTGACCGTCAAGGCCAGCAGGTTCCGGCGGCCGAGCCATGCGAAGGAGACCAGAAGCAGGGCAATCAGGGGCGCGGGCCAGGCGGTTGGCTCGCTGGTCAGGGACAGGTATGTGGCGATGCCCGCGCCGAAACAGACCGGCAGCCACAGGCCGAGCCGGTCCTGCTCGCGCGCGGCGACATCACGAAAGCGCGCGGTCCAGGGCGCCGCCAGTCGGGCCCTGATCCGCGCCGCAAGCCGCAACCAGGGCCACTCCCGCCAGCGCCGCACCCGGTATTCATCTGATTCTATTGCGATTTTTCGCTCCCGCCCGTCGCAAATAGATTGCCAATCCGGTCATTTTGCCCGAAATAGGCGTATCAGGTTGCGCGTGAATTTGGGTGCGGTGCAACGTATCGCCGCCCGCGGCGATATGCTAAAAACCTCGCGGCTTTTCGGGGCCTCGCCGCTGCGTCATCTGCGCGGATGTCCCGCAACAAGGCCTCACCCACGCCGTGAGCGGATGCGGGACCTGCCAATCGGGCTGTGCCAGCGGCCCTGCGGGTTGCGTGGTGCAGGCCGGGCCTCTCATGGCACCGCCATCTGGCGGGCACGAACAACGACTAGGACGACGACGAAGAAGGACGACTGATGCCGGCCGGTTCCCCCGCCACATCCCCAGGCACATCAGCCATTCGCACCCGGTTTGCCCCCTCGCCGACAGGTTTCCTGCATATCGGCGGGGCCCGCACGGCGCTGTTCAGCTGGCTGTTCGCGCGCCATCACGGCGGCCAGTTCCTGCTGCGCATCGAGGATACGGACCGCACCCGCTCCACCGACGAAGCGGTGGACGCCATCTTCGAAGGGATGCGCTGGCTCGGCCTCGACTGGGACGAGGAGCCTGTCTTCCAGTATGCGCGCCGCGCGCGCCACGCGGAGATCGCCAACCAGCTGCTTGCCGAAGGCAAGGCCTACAAGTGCTATGCCTCGCCTGAAGAACTCGCCGAGATGCGCGAGACCGCCAAGGCCGAGGGCAAGCCGCAGGGCTATGACGGCCGCTGGCGCGACCGCGACCCCTCTGAAGCGCCTGAAGGCGTTGACCCGGTTATCCGGCTCAAGATGCCGCGCGACGGTGAGACCGTGATCCATGACCATGTGCAGGGGGATGTCACGATCCCCAATGCGGTTCTCGACGACTACATCCTGCTGCGCTCGGACGGCTCACCCACCTACATGCTGTCTGTTGTGGTCGATGATCATGACATGGGCATCACCCACGTCATCCGTGGTGACGATCACCTGACCAATGCGGCGCGGCAGATCAACCTGCTCAAGGCCCTGGACTGGGACGTGCCGGACTATGCCCATGTGCCGATGATCCACGGGCCGGACGGCGCCAAGCTGTCCAAGCGCCACGGCGCCATGGGGGCCGAGCAATACCGCGACATGGGGTATCTGCCCGAAGCCATGCGCAACTACCTGGCACGGCTGGGCTGGAGCCACGGTGACGACGAAGTGTTTTCGACCGAACAGGCAATCGAATGGTTCGGTCTTGAGGCGATCGGCAAGTCGCCGGCCCGGTTTGACTTCGTGAAGCTGGCCAATCTCAACGGCATTCACATCCGCGACGCGGACGACGGCTACCTCGCCGACGAAACCCTGCGCATGATGGCTGACGTCAAAGGCTGGCAGGTGCCGGACGGCATTCGGGACGCGCTCATCGCCGCGATGCCGGGCCTCAAGGAACGCGCCAAGACGATCGACGATCTTGCGGAAGGTGCCCGCTTCCTCATCGAGGCGCGGCCGCTGCCGATCAACGAGAAAGCGGCGAAGCTGCTGGATGACACCGCCCGCGACGTGCTGGCCGGCATTGCGCCCAAGCTCGAGGCCCTGCCGGACTGGACGCTGGACGGTCTTGAAACCGCTGTGCGCGGCTTCGCGGACGAGAAGGAACTGAAGCTCGGCAAGGTGGCGCAGCCATTGCGCGCCGCACTGACGGGCACCACGACATCCCCCGGCATTTTCGATGTGCTGGCGGTTCTGGGCAGGGATGAAAGCCTTGCCCGCATCAAGGATCAGGCCGCCTGAGTGAGAACAGGCTGCCGACACAACGAAGACCGCGCGCAAGAACAAAAAGACCCATGCGCGGGCTTTTGGACTAACCCGGACGGGGGCGGAACTGCGATATGCAGCGCCTGCACCGGCCGACATAACAACGGGGCTTTAGAGCTATGAACGAATACGGAATGAAGGGTGGACCCAAGGCCACCGCGAAGATCGACGTCGAGGGCGACAGCTACGACATGCCGGTCTATGCGGGCTCCGTCGGCCCGGATGTGGTGGACATTTCCAAGTTCTACGGACAGAGCGGCCGCTTCACCTACGACCCGGGCTTTACGTCAACGGCAAGCTGCGAAAGCAAGATCACCTTCATCGACGGCGAGAAGGGCGTGCTGCTACATCGTGGCTACCCCATCGACCAGCTCGCCGAGAAGGGCGACTTCATCGAGACCTGCTATCTGCTGCTGGAAGGCGAACTGCCGACCGAGTCCCAGTATCAGGAATTCGAGAAGGCCATCACCTATCACACGATGGTGCATGAGCAGCTGAACTATCTCTATCGCGGCTTCCGCCGCGATGCGCACCCGATGGCAATCATGACCGGTGTGGTCGGCGCCCTGTCGGCCTTCTATCACGACTCCACCGACATCAATGATCCCGAGCAGCGGATGATCGCCAGCCGCCGCCTGATCGCCAAGATGCCGACCATGGCGGCGATGGCGTTCAAGTATTCGATGGGTCAGCCGTTCGTGTATCCGCGCAACGATCTTTCTTATGCCGAGAACTTCCTGCACATGTGCTTCGCGGTTCCGGCCGAGGAGTACAAGGTTGATCCGGTTCTGGCACGCGCCATGGATCGCATCTTCATTCTGCATGCGGACCATGAGCAGAACGCCTCGACCTCGACCGTGCGTCTTGCCGGTTCATCGGGCGCCAATCCGTTTGCCTGCATCGCGGCCGGTATCGCCTGCCTCTGGGGCCCGAGCCATGGCGGCGCCAACGAAGCGGCGCTTAACATGCTCATGGAGATCGGTTCCGTTGACCGCATCCCGGAATATGTGAACAAGGCCAAGGACAAGAACGATCCGTTCCGTCTGATGGGCTTTGGCCACCGCGTCTACAAGAACTATGACCCGCGCGCCAAAGTGATGCAGGAGACCTGCCACGAAGTGCTGCAGACGCTCGGCATCAAGGACGACCCGCTGCTCAACGTGGCGATGGAACTCGAGAAGATCGCGCTGGAAGACGAGTACTTCGTCGAGAAGAAGCTGTACCCGAACATCGACTTCTACTCCGGCATCACCCTGCGGGCGCTGGGCTTCCCCACCGACATGTTCACGGTGCTGTTCGCCCTGGCGCGTACGGTGGGCTGGATCGCCCAGTGGAAGGAAATGATCGAGGATCCGAGCCAGCGGATCGGCCGTCCGCGTCAGCTCTACACGGGCTACCCGATGCGCGAATACACGGACCGCGGCAGCCGCTAGGCTGGCCGGTATCCGGCACTCGCCGGACCGACGACATCAGCGCCGGGTCTGCTCCCCTACTGCGTCAGCGGCAGGTGGGCGGCCCGGCGTTCCTGTTCCGGCAGGGCGATGGAGAGGACGACCTCAGAGGCACGCTCTGCGGGCTTCAATCCACCGTCGTCCCCAAGGCGTGTACGCATTTCGCTCAATGCGGCAATCATCTCCGCACGTTGCGGCGTGTCATTCATCAGCGGCAACAGGGCTCTGGCCAGCGCATCCGGATTGCAGTCTTCCTGCAGATACTCCGGGATAACGTTCCGTCCCAGCACAAGATTGGCGAGCACGATGCTTTCCACCTTGGCGAGCTGGCGGATGATGAAGGCCGCAATCCGTTCGATCCGGTAGCCGATGACGGTTGGCACGCGGGCCAGGCCAAGCTCCAGTGACACCGTGCCCGAGGCGGCCAGCGCGGCATCAGCCGCATCGAAGGCGGCAAACTTCTCTGCCTGATCTTCCACGAGGATCAGAGGCAGGCTTTCGCCGGCCAGTTTCTCGCGTACCAGCGACCGGACATTGGGAACCGTCGGCAGCACGGCCACGAGGTCCGGCAGGTCCCGGCGCAGGCGGCGCGCCGTCTCGAGAAAAATGTCGATCAGGCCCTTCACTTCATTGGGACGGCTGCCGGGCAGCAGGGCCAGCACCGGGGCATCCGTGGCGATGTTGTGACGGGCGCGGAACTCTTCACCGCCCCCCAATGTCACGCGTTCCAGCACGGGGTGGCCCACAAACGTGCAGGGCAGTGTCGACTTCTGCGTGTAGAAGTCCGGCTCGAAGGGCAGCAGCGCCAGCACATGCGTCAGATAGGTGGCCATCTTCGCGGCGCGGCCCTGACGCCATGCCCAGACCTGTGGTGACACGTAGTTGATGATGGGAATGTGCGGCGCCCGCTTTGCGATACCGCGGGCCACACGGTGGGTGAAGTCCGGCGAGTCGATGATCACCACTACGTGCGGATCAGCCGCGACCGCATTGCGGACCGTCTCGCGGACGCGGCGCAGGATCAGCGGAATGCGCGGGACAACTTCGCGCAAGCCCATGACCGCGATCTCCGACATGTCGACGAGGCTGTCGAGCCCTTCCGCCATCATGCGGTCCCCACCGATGCCGGAGAAGTCCAGTGGCACGGGGCATGACCGGCGCAGGCTGGCCATCAGTTCGGCACCCAGGATGTCGCCTGACGGCTCGCCGGCGACGAGCATTACGCGCAAGGGGGCGGACAGGACCTGCGGCACACCGCTCACGATGCACCGCCTTCAGCTGCGTCCGGTTTGGCGAAGGCATAGACGAACATGCCCGCGTCGTCCGCCAGCCGTGCCACTTCTTCGCGATCAAAGACGATCGCACCGCCGGCCTCGATAGCAATGCCGGCAAGGCCGGCAGCGGCCGCCAGTTCAACGGTCATCGTGCCCATCATCGGCAGATCGACACGCCGGTCCTGGGAGGGCTTGGGCAGTTTCACCAGCACACCACGGCGCTTGTCGGGTGTGCCGCGGACGGTCTCCGGCAGCCGCGCTGTCCGGCGCAGCATTTCGTCTGTCCCCTCCGCCGCTTCCACCGCAAGCACCAGCCCGTCGCAGGCAATCGCGCCCTGCCCCACATCAAGATCATCCAGTGCATGCACGACCTGCTGGCCCAGTTCGATGTCGCGCAGGGCCGCCTCATCGGGGGCATGGCTGCCGACCGGGCCTTGCGGCGCGACCAGATCACCGAGCACATCCTCAGCACCAACGACAGCAAAGCCCTGCTCCTCCATCCAGCGGACGAAGAAGGAGAGCAGCGCATCATCGCCCTTGCGGGCGGCGTTGAGGACGCGGGGCAGCAGCTTGGTGCCGGTCCAGTCGAGCTTGAGTTTGGAGAAATCGGGACGCTTTACAGGGCCGATGATGCAGACATCCTGGCACTCAGCCTGTTTGAGCAGGTCCAGAGCCGTGCCGATGGCGCCCAGCCGGGCCCAGCCATGGTCATAGGCGGAAATCTCCGGACGTGCCTCACCCTCAATGCCGACCACAAACAGCGGACGGCCCATCGCGACGCAGGCGTCTGCGAGCTTCAGGGGGACCGGGCCGGAACCGGCGACAATGCCAAGTTTGCGCATGAGCGGGTTCCGCCGGGGGGCCTAGTCGTCAAAGCCGGAATGGCCATTGCCGTCAGGGCGCGGCGTCACGAGCTTGCGCTTCGTGTCGGCTCGGATGAACTCCACAATGTCCATCACGGTCTCGTTGTCACCGAATTCCTCGGCAACGTCATCGACGCGCTCCTGCAGTGTGCCTTCTTCAGCAAAGAGCAGCCGGTAGGCGCGGCGCAGGGTATGGATCTGATCGCGGCTGAATCCGCGGCGCTTGAGGCCGACAATGTTGAGGCCCTTGAGCACAGCCCGGTTCCCCAGCACGGAACCATAGGGGATGACATCTTTCTCGACACCCGACATGCCGCCGACGATGGCGTGTTTGCCAATGCGCACGAACTGGTGCGCCGCGGTCAGGCCGGACATGAACGCGAAGTCGCCGACGACGCAGTGACCACCGAGCGTGGCATTGTTGGCAAAGATCACACTGTTTCCCACGGTGCAGTCATGGGCCACATGCGACCCGGCCATGAACAATCCTCCATCGCCGATGCGCGTAAAGCCGCCGCCATTCTCCGTACCGGGATTGATGGTCACGCCTTCACGGATGACATTGTTGGCGCCGATGATGAGTTCCGTCTTTTCGCCAAGGAACTTCTTGTCCTGCGGCGCGTTGCCGACAGAAGCAAACGGGAAGATGTGGGTGCCTGCGCCGATTGTGGTCCAGCCCTGCACGACGACATGGCTGTGCAGGACAACGCCGTCGCCAAGGACGACATTCCCTCCGACGATGCTGTATGGCCCGATCTCGACATCACTGCCGAGCTGCGCGCCATCTTCAACGACCGCGGTTGGATGGACGGCCATCAGGCGTCTCCCTTGGCGCTGGAAATTTTCGGGTTGGCGCCGCCATCCGGGTCACGCTCGGCGATCATGGCGCTGAACTCAGCTTCCGCAACGAGTGTGCCACCGACCATGGCCTTGCCGGAGTATTTCCAAACAGGACCGCGCGACCTCACCATGGAGACATGCAGCTCCAGCACGTCGCCGGGCACCACGGGCTTGCGGAACCGCGCGCCATCAATGGTCATGAAGTAGACTGTCTTGGTATCTGCAACAGCGCCCATGTTGTTCATGACGACCGCACCCGCAGTCTGCGCCATGGCCTCGACGATCAGCACACCGGGCATCACCGGCATATCAGGGAAATGTCCCTGGAAGTGTGGCTCGTTGACGGTAACATTCTTGATACCCACAGCCGACCTGTCGGCATCAATGTCGATGATGCGGTCAATCAGCAGCATCGGGTAGCGATGCGGCAGCAACTGCATGATGCGCATGATGTCAGCCGTCTGCATCTCGCTTGCGGGCGCCTTGGTGTCTGTCTCGTCAGCCATCTTCCTGGTTCTCTAAAATCCTGGCGTCTCGTGCGCCGCTTGGTGGGCCTCGGTAAAGGGACTCAAGAATACGTCGGGGCCAGTCTAACCGGTTTTCTTCTTTCTGCGTTTGGCGAGGATGGCGACCGCGGCAAGTTCGCGGCGCCATTGGGACATCGGCCTGGCCGGCGTGCCACCATATTGCTGGCCGCCTTCAAGATCGCTGGGGACACCGGTCCGGGCTGCCAGCATGGCGCCGTCGCCAATCTCAAGATGGCCGGCAATTCCGACCTGGCCGCCGGCGACCACCAGATCGCCCAGCTTGGCGGAGCCCGAGATGCCCACCTGCGAAACAATCACGCAGCCACGGCCGATGGAGACATTGTGCGCCAGCTGCACCTGGTTATCGATCTTGCTGCCCTGCCCAACGACTGTGTCCGGCCCGGCACCACGGTCGATCGTGGTGTTGGCGCCGATGTCCACATCGTCCTGCAGCACGACGCGTCCAAGCTGCGGGATCTTCTGATGCCCATGGGGGCCCATGGCAAAACCGAACCCATCCTGACCGATGCGGGCGCCGGGATGAATGATCACCCGGTCGCCGACAAGCGCATGGGACAGTGTGACATTAGGGGCTACGGCGCAGTCGCAGCCAATCGTGACGCCCTGGCCAATGACCGTGTTGGCGCCGACCGACGAGCGGTCACCGATCTCCACATTGGCGCCGATCACAGCGCCCGGCGCCACCGTGACGCCCGCGCCGAAGGTGGCGCTCGGGTCCACATGCGCCGCCGGGCTGATCTGCGTTTCCTCGCTCGGTGCCACGTGGGGGTAGAACATGAGGGCCGTTGATGCGTACGCCGGATAGGCGGCGTCCGTCACGAGCAAGGGTATGCCCTCTGGGGCAAGGTCTACTGAATCCGGGGCGATGATGACCGCGCCGGCCTTTGTCGTCGCAAGCGCATCCTTGTAACGGGGATTATCGAAGAAGCTGACATCGGCCGGCGTTGCCGCATCCAATGGCGCAACATCCGTCACCTGCGTTGCCACGTCTCCGCCTTTGATTTCGGCGCCGATCTTGGCGGCAATATCGGCAAGCGTGAACGGTCCTGCCTTGGTGAAGAAACGCGGATCGGCCATTTGGTCTGTCTGCTTTCTACTGCCGGACCGGTATCGAGAGGCCGGACCCCAAACCTCTTTGGCTTACTGCGGCCGCTCCACCCGAAGCGTTGGCATGCGCTTGTCCAATCGGGCAATCACTTCAGCAGTGATGTCGTAGTCGACGCCGCCAACATGGACCGCAGCAACCGACATGACCATGTTGGCGCCGCGCTCAACCAGGATCTCCTGCATGATTTCATTCAGGACACTGTTGACCTTGCGGCGTGCCTCAGCAGAAGCAGCGTTGATGGCCGTCCTTTCGACCTGGAAAAGCCGGGCCCTGCCCTCCTTATCAAACTGGATTGCATCCCATCGCGCCTGCAGGTCCGCGCCCTGCCCGCTCTGCTGTTCGCTGATCAGCGCGCGTTCGCGCGCATCGAATTCTTCATCTGCCGCTGTTTCACGCGCGCCCAATTCATTCAGCATGACTTCCAGTTGCTGGCGAATGCCCTGGCCGACCTTTGACTGTGTGAAGACAGTCTCGAGGTCAAGAAACAGTGCTCTTGCTGGTGGGACCTGGGCAGTGGCGGGGGATGGCGCCAGAGCGATCACAGACGCAAATAGCAAACCGATACACGCGAAGGCCGGCAACACCTGCCGAAATGTTTGAAATATCATCATTGATCTAGAAGCTGGTTCCTGCGCTGAAGCGGAAGAACTGGTCTTTATCATAGTCTTCCTTCAAGAAGGCCTCGGCGAAGTCCACGCGAACGGGGCCAAACGGCGATTCCCAGAACACACTGAAGCCCCCGGACGCGCGCAACGCAAAGTCATCACGAATCTGGCTTCGCGTGACCACACCGTTGAAGAAAATGAGCTGGTCTTCATCATCCGTGAGACCGACCGACCCAAAGTCTGAGAAGATGGCTCCCTTGATGCCAAGTTCTTCGGGGAGAAAAAGAGGTACTGAGAGCTGGACTGATCCAATCGCGAATGCCTTGCCGCCAAGCGCGTCATCGGTCGTGACGTCACGCGGGCCGACACCCGACGGTTCGAAGCCACGGAAGCTGGAGCCGCCTTTGAAGTAGCGGTTGTTCAGCCGGACGTCCTCGCCGTCGTAGCCAAAGACATACCCCCCGTCGAACCTCGTGGAGAGGACGAAGTCTTCCGAGAGCTCATAAAAGTATGATGCGCCACCACCACTGGCGAGGAACTTGGTGTCACCGAGCGGCGTCCCAAAGTCCTGATCCCAGTAGAACGTGTAGCCGCCGGTCGGTTCTTCGGGGTCATTGCGCTGATCGATCGAGTAGGTGTAGCCAAGAAGGTGTGAGTCCGCGACGCCTTCAGCATTCCGTACTGTGATGGATGCAGTCGATGCCACGTTCTTGATCTCTTCGCGTACATAGCTGGTGCGCAGCCGCAGCGACGAAAACTCGCCCATCGGGAAACCGAAACGAACGCCGATGCCGGTTTGCTGGAAGTCATAACCGGACTCGTCCTGGAAATCGCTTTCGCTACCGAAGAGATCGATACCAGCGCTCAGATTGCGGCCCATGAAGTAAGGCTCCGTGAACCGCAGATCGATCTGCTGGCGATCCCCAGAGAGCGAAAGACGCAAGCGGAGAAACTGTCCGCGCCCAAGCAGGTTGCGCTCGATGATGGCGATGTCACCGAGAATGCCGCTGTCCGATGAAAAGCCAGCGCCGATCGAAAGCTCGCCTGTTGACTGCTCCTCGACATCAACGCTGATGATCGTCTGGTCTTCCTGGGACCCGGGCTCCTCGGTGACCTCGACATTGGCGAAGAGTCCAAGTGCCCGAATCCGGTCGCGCGAACGCGACAGCAAAACACGGTTGAAAGCATCGCCTTCAGCCAGGCGCATCTCTCGGCGGATAACGCGGTCCAGTGTACGGGTGTTGCCGTTGATGTTGATGCGCTCGACGTAAACGCGCGGACCTTCATCAATGCGGAAGGTAATGTTGATCTTGCGGTTCTCGCGGTCACGGCGCACCCTCGGGCGCACATCGGAGAAGGCATACCCTTCGGTACCCGCAGCAAATGTCAGTGCATCAACGGCATCGTCGATACGGGATGCGTCATACTCGTCCCCATCCTCGATTTCGATCAGTGCCCGGAGCGCTTCGGTGTCCAGCCGCTCCAGTTCGGTCTTCACATCGATCTCGCCGAAGGTGTAGAGCTCGCCCTCTTCCACCGTGAAGGTAATGAAGAACTCGCTGCCATCTGGCGCCATTTCAGCGACCGAGGACAGGACGCGAAAGTCCGCGTAACCGTTTGTCAGATAGAAGCGGCGCAGCAACTCGCGATCAAATGTCAGCCGATCCGGATCGTAGTTGTCATTGGTATCGAGGAATTTCCACCACGCCGACTCGCTGGTGACGATCTCGCTGCGCAGTTCGCTGTCGGAATAGGCCTTGTTACCCACGAACTTGATGCTCGCGACACCGGTCTCCGGTCCCTCGGAGATTTCATAGGCGAGGTCCACACGGTTCTGTGGAAGCTGGATGATCTTGGGTTCAATAGCGGCCGCAAAGTTGCCCCGGCGACGGTAGAGCTCGATGATGCGTTGCAGATCGCTCTGCACACGCGCGCGGGTGAACACGACGCGGGGCTTCAGTTCGGTTTCCGCCTCAAGGTCTTCGTCATCAATGCGGTAGTTCCCCTCGAACGCCACGCGGTTGATGATCGGGTTCTCGACGACCGTGACGACAAGGTCCTGGCCAGCCTGGCGGATCGAGACATCGGCAAACAGGCCGGTCGCAAAGAGGGTCTTGAGGCTGTCGTCGATCTCCCGGGGGGTCACCGATGTCCCCTCACGGATCGTCATATAGGAGCGGACAGTCTCCGCCTCGACGCGCTGATTACCTTCAACACGGATCCGGTTGATCTGCAGGCCTGGCGCCTCGGACGTCGTTTCAGCGGCGACATCCGCCGCCGACGTCGGCGGTGTGACCGGCCCGGTCTGGGCGTGTGCAGGGAGACTCGGCGCAGTGACCGCAAGCAGCAGGCCGGCAACAAGTGCGGCCAGAGCGGGTGTCTTTTTTGTCATTTTTCCCCGCCTGCAGTCAGGCTTGTCGAAAATCACTCTTGTTCCGCCCCAAAACCCGGGAAATTCGCGTCCGAACGGCCTGTTTTGCAGGCATTTATGACAGAATTGACCCGATATACTCCACCACCCGCAAATGGACCAAATCATTCCATGTTGCGAAAAGCATCAAAGTCATAACGGCTGCCAATCCGATACGAAAGCCGTATTCCTGCGCTTTTTCCCCCAGTGGCTCCCCGCGAACCGCCTCATACACATAATACAGCAAGTGTCCCCCATCCAGCATGGGAATGGGGAAGAGGTTTAACAGCCCGATCGAGACCGACAGGATGGCTGCGAGATTGAGCAGCGCCAGCAGCCCCAGTGTCGCGACCTGGCCGGAAACCTGGGCAATACGCAGGGGTCCGCCCAGCTGATCGGCGTCCTGGCGGCCGACAATGATGTCGCCGAGATAGCTCATCGTCGTGGTGATGATGAACCCGGTTTCCTCCACGCCCATCCAGACGGCGGTCACCGGATTGTAGCGAATCGTTGTGAGGTCCTCGGCGCTGTTCTGACGGCTCAGGCCGATCATGCCGATGCGCTGCACATTGCCGAAGGGGTCGGTGATCTCCTGAAGCTGCGGCACGACCACCAGGTCCACAAACGCTGCGTCGCGTTCGACTACCACGGCCAGTTCGCGTTCCGGGCTGGTCGACACGATCCGCTGCAGGTCATTGAAGCTGTCGATCTCGCGGCCGTTGATAGAGACGACCAGATCCCCCGGCTCGAACCCGGCTGCTTCAGCCGCACCGCCGGGTACCACCTGGTCGACCCGGGGTACGGTGACCGTCTGGCCGATAACGGAATACATGAACGCGAAGATGACGATGGCCAGGATGAAGTTGGCGACCGGCCCCGCCGCCACAATCGCCGCACGGGCATGGAGCGGCTTGAACTGAAAACAGTCTTTGCGGACTTCCGGGGGCAGCTTCTCGACCGCCTCATGATCCGGCGTACTGGCCGCATTCTCGTCGCCGAGGAACTTCACATAGCCGCCGAGCGGCAGCCAGCCGATTTTCCACCGCGTCCCGTTCTTGTCGGTCCAGCCGACAATCTCGCGGCCAAAGCCGATCGAAAACTGTTCGACGATGACGTTGAACCAGCGTGCGACCAGAAAGTGTCCCATCTCGTGAATGAACACCACGAGCGACAGCACGAAGATGAAGGGTATGACGTACCCGAATAATCCGGAGATGATGTCCATCGAGGTGGAAACCCTGCCCTGTGTCCGTCGACGTTGCGCCGCTACCTGCGGCGCGCCGTTACCAGTTCTTCCGCGATCGCCCGCCCGGTCCGGTCGAGCATCAGCACCTCATCCAGGCCCGACGGTGCAGCTGTAAGCCCCTGGGACGCGGCGCGTGACATGGTCTCCTCGACGATCGCTGCAATGTCGAGAAAACCGATCTTCTCGGCCAGAAATGCCGCAACCCCCACCTCGTTTGCAGCGTTGAGGAGTGTAGGTGCCGCCCCTCCGCTTTGCAAGGCGGCGAGGCATAGCCTCAGCGCCGGAAACCGTTCTAAATCAGGGGCTTCGAAGGTCAGCTGGGCAATCTCGGCAAGGTCCAGACGGGGGGACGGGGCCGCCATCCGGGAGGGCCAGGCCATGGTATGGGCAATCGGCGTGCGCATGTCCGGCGAGCCAAGCTGCGCCAGTACGGACCCGTCCGTGTAGGACACCATGGAGTGGATCACGGACTGAGGATGCACGATGACATCAAGCTGGCCCGTCTCGACACCGAAGAGGTAGAAGGCCTCGATCACCTCCAGGCCCTTGTTCATGAGTGTTGCCGAGTCGACGGAAATCTTGGCGCCCATCGACCAGTTGGGATGAGCCACCGCCTCAGCCGGCGTTGCGGCCGCCATGCGGTCCTTGTCCCAGGTGCGGAACGGGCCCCCGGAGGCGGTCAGGATGATCTTCTCGACCGCTTCGTGGTTCTCGGTCTCGAGCACCTGGAAGATGGCGTTGTGCTCTGAGTCTACCGGCAGCAGTGTGGCATCTGCCTTGCGCACCGCTTCCAGAAAGACTGTCCCGGCACTGACGAGGCACTCTTTGTTGGCCAATGCGACGCAGGCGCCCCGCTTTGCCGCGGTGAGCGTCGGCTCAAGGCCGGCTGCACCAACAATTGCTGCCATGACAAAGTCATTGTCGCGGGCAGCCGCTTCACGCAGAGCATCCGGGCCGGCTGCGGCCTCAATGTCCGTTCCGGACAATGCGTCTTTCAGGTCGGCATATTTGTCCGGGTCCGCCACAACTGCGACGCGGGCGCCGAATTCCCGCGCCTGGCTTGCCAGAAGCTCTACATTCGAGTTGGCGGTCAGCGCGTCCACCTGGAACCGGTCGCGATCGCGCGCAACGATGTCGAGCGTTGATGTGCCGATTGATCCTGTGGACCCGAGCAGGCAGATGCTGCGGGGAGCGTCCCCGGCAACGACTGGTTCCTCACGCGCGTCGAGCTGCGCGGCATTGATTGCAGCGCTCATTCAGTCCAGCCCATCAAGCAAATATCCCCAATCCGAACGCATGCCCCTCATCTGCCAGCAAGCTGACCAGAGACACAAGCGCCGTTGCAACAGCGGCAAAAATCAACCCATCCACCCGGTCCAGTACCCCCCCATGACCGGGGATGAGCGCGCCTGAGTCTTTCACATTCGCATATCGTTTCAAGGCGGATTCAGCGATATCGCCGATTTGCGCCAAAACTGCGGTCGCGCCGCTGATAGCTGCCAGTATGAACGGATGTTCAAGTCCCAAGATGACCGATGTCAGTGCGCCGGCGACCGCTGCTCCGGCAACCCCGCCCAGTAGGCCGGACCAGGTTTTGGCCGGAGAAAACCGCGGCGCAAGCTTGGGGCCGCCTATCGTCCGCCCCGTGACGAAGGCCAAGATGTCTGTAGCCCAGACCACCGCCAATAGCCAGTAGAGCGTCACCATGCCCCACTCGCCGCCGGAGCGGAGCCAGACAATGGCGATGCACGGCAGCAGGATGTAGGGGAAGCCGATCATCGGCCAACGCTTGCCCTCGTCACGCCAGATCACGACGGCTACGGCCACCGCGACACCCACCGCAGCCGCACCCAGCGCCAGCAGCGGCATGCCCGCACCGGCAAGGCCGACCGCAATTACGGCTGTGATCGCGTGGATGACATAATCCGCATTGAGATGACTGCCCCGCACAAGCCGCGCCCACTCATAGGTCATGAGGACGGCAGCCAGCATGATCAGCGCCGTGAAGGCCCAGCCCCCGACATAAACGAGCGCGATGACACCCGGCGCCAGAACAAGCGCGGACGCGATGCGCTTGAGCAGCTCGCTGGAGTTTGGCGGACTCGGCGGCACGCTTTCCTGTTCAGGATCGCCACCGGTGCCGGGACCTGGCGGGGACGCTACCGCTGGGGTGTCCATGGCTCTCTTGCGCCAAAGCGCCGTTCGCGGGATGCGTATTCGTCGAGCGCCTTGCCGAGAACGGCATCGTCGAAGTCCGGCCAAAGGGTTTCGACAAAGACAAGCTCCGCATAGGCCGCCTGCCAGATCAGGAAGTTCGACAGGCGCTGGTCACCGCTGGTGCGGATGATCAGATCCGGGTCCGGGAGATCATGGGTGTCGAGGTTGGAGGCGATCATGTCCGGCGACACATCGCAGGGCTTCACGTCGCCACGGGCTACGGCTTCTGCGATGCGTTGCGCGGCACGGGTGATCTCGCTCTGTCCGCCATAGTTGAACGCGATGGTGAGCTGCAGCCCGTCATTTTCGGAGGTGAGGCTCTCCGCTTCTTCGATCATGCGAACGATGTCTTCAGCGAGCCCATCTCTTGACCCGATAATCCGTATACGAACATTATTCTTGTGTAGCTCAGCCAGATCGCGACGAATGTACAGCCGCAGGAGACCCATCAGGTCCTCGACTTCGTCGGGCGGTCGACGCCAGTTCTCGGTCGAGAATCCATAGAGCGTGAGGAAGCGAATGCCGCGCTCGCCGACGGCCCGGACGATGCGGCGGACGGTTTCCACGCCCTGCCGGTGGCCCAGCTTGCGTGGCAGGTGACGCTTGGCCGCCCAACGCCCGTTGCCGTCCATGATGATCGCCACATGACCCGGCAGATTGGCCTGCCGCGGCTCGGGAGCCGCCCATTCCTCAAGCGCCCGCGGCTCTGCGGGGCTCTCGTCGGTCGGAACTGGTGCTTCTGCGCGGTGCATATGGCGAGAATATCAGGTTAAGCGTTGCGTGCACGTTACCGGACGGGGTAGCGGCAGACCGGCAGCGCTGTCAGACCTGCATGATCTCCGATTCCTTGGTGGCCAGCGCCTCGTCCACGTCGGACACGGATTTGTCTGTCAGGCCCTGCACTTTCTCGGCCAGACGCTTGCTGTCGTCCTGGCTGATATCGCCATCCTTTTCGGCTTTTTTGAGATGGTCCATGGCATCGCGGCGGACATTGCGAATGGCGACACGGGCCGCCTCGGCATATTTGCCGGCCACCTTGGTGAGTTCGACACGCCGCTCTTCGTTCAGCTCGGGGATCGCCACACGCACCAGCGTACCGTCGGCCACAGGGTTAACGCCGAGGCCTGCGTCGCGGATGCCCTTCTCGACCGGGCCGACCATGGACTTGTCCCAGACGGACACCGTGATCAGGCGCGGCTCGGGGACAGAGACCGTACCGACCTGATTGAGCGGCATCTTCTGGCCGTAGGCATCCACCATGACGGGATCAAGCAGAGAAGCCGATGCTCGCCCGGTACGCAGGCCGCCGAATTCACTCTTCAGGTTTTCAAGCGCGCCATGCATGCGCTGCTCGAGATCTTTCAGGTCAACGCCTGGTGCTTCTTCGGCCATTGCGGCTCTCCTTCATCAACTCGTCTGGGCGGCCTTCGCGCGGGCGCGCGTCAGGCGGCTTCGTTCTCGACAATCGTGGCGCGGCCTTCGCCCTTCAGGACGCGGCCGAACTCGCCGGTCTCATGAATGTTGAAGACCACAATGGGAATGGCGTTGTCGCGGCACAGGCTGATGGCGGACGCGTCCATCACCTTGAGGTCGTCCGCTAGCACCTGCATGTAGCCGAGGCGCTCATAGCGCGTCGCGTTCGGGTCGAGCTTCGGATCGGCGGTATAGACACCGTCCACCTGCGTCCCCTTCATCAGCGCGTCGCAGCCCATTTCGGAGGCGCGCAGGGCGGCGGCCGTGTCCGTCGTGAAGAACGGGTTGCCGGTCCCTGCCGCAAAGATCACGACGCGGCCTTTCTCCATGTGGCGAACGGCGCGGCGGCGAATGTAAGGCTCGCAGACCGTGGTCATGGGGATCGCGGACAGAACCCGCGTCGGCACGCCCTGCTGCTCCAGCCCGTTCTGCACGGCAAGCGCGTTCATGACGGTGGCGAGCATCCCCATATAGTCGGCGCTGGCGCGGTCCATGCCTTCGGCGGCGCCCTTGAGGCCGCGGAAGATATTGCCGCCGCCGATCACGAGGCAGACCTCCACGCCGATGGCGAGCGCGTCCTTCACCTCACCGGCGATCCGCTGCACCACCTTGAGATCGATGCCATAGGCTTCCTCACCCATCAGCGCCTCGCCGGACACTTTCAGCAACACGCGTTTGTACTGGGGCTCGGACATGTAGATGGGCTCCGCCGGCGGCTTGACCGGGCCGGTCTCCCCCAAGATCAAGGGGGCAATCCGGCCGCTAGATGGCATTGCGCCGCCGACTCAGGCGAGGCGACGGCGCTGCATATTGAACGATGCGCGGCCCAGTTTCCAGACCGTCACATCAGGGGAATCGGGCCCTTAGCAATTGGCGGCAGCCGCGACTTCCGCCGCGAAATCAGCCTCTTCCTTCTCGATGCCCTCGCCCAGCTCGAAGCGCTTGAAGCCCTTGAGCGTGATCGGGGCGCCGACATCGCCTTCAGCGTTCTTGATCGCCTTTTCGACGGTGTTGTCCGGGTCGATCACGAAGGCCTGCTTGGACAGCACGACTTCCTCGTAGAACTTGCGGATGCGGCCGTCGACCATCTTGGCGATGATCTCTTCCGGCTTGCCGCTCTCGCGCGCCTCGGCGGAGAGCACTTCGCGCTCCTTCTCGACGACCGACTGGTCGAGCTCGGCTTCCGTTGCAGCCAGCGGGTTGGTGGCAGCGACGTGCATGGCAACCTGACGGCCGAGTTCTGCAAGCTTGCCTGCATCCCCGGTGGATTCGAGCGCAACGAGTACGCCGATCTTGCCGAGACCCGGTGCGGCCTGGTTGTGCACATAGGCCGCGACGGCGCCTGACGATACTTCCAGGCTCTCGCTGCGGCGCAGGTTCATGTTCTCGCCGATGGTGCCGACCATCTCGGAGACGTGCTCTTCGATGGACTTGCCGGCGCCGGGATATTCGGCGCCCTTGAGAGCATCGAAGTCACCGCCCGTGGACGCAGCCACTTCGGCGATCTTGCCGACCATCTCCTGGAAGCTCTCGTTGCGGGCCACGAAGTCCGTCTCGGAGTTCACTTCAAGGACGACACCGCGGTTGCCGTCGACCGCCACGGCCACAAGGCCTTCGGCAGCGACGCGGCCGGCCTTCTTGGCGGCCTTGGCCAGGCCCTTGGTGCGCAGCCAGTCAACAGCTGCCTCCATGTCGCCGTCTGTTTCCTTGAGGGCGGCTTTGCAATCCATCATGCCCGCGCCGGTCTTCTCGCGGAGCTCTTTCACCATGCCGGCAGTGATATTGGCCATGGGTGATCCTCTTGATCTATCGGGTGTGGATGGGGGTCGGCGGACCGCCGGGATGACCCGGCGATACCGCCCTTATGCGTCGCCCGCATGACAGGAAGACCAGATGTCTCCTGGCACGCGAGGCGGTGTTACGGGCAGGTTCAGGCGGTTTCCGCCGGTGCGGCTTCCGCTTCCTCTGCCGGGGCTTCGGCAGCGGGCTCTTCCGGCAGCACTTCGCCAATCGGCTCCGCGGCTTCACCCGGATCGATCGCGGCACCGCCCTGGCTGCGGGAAATCCCGTCGAGCACGGCGCGGGAGGCCAGGTCGCAGTAGAGCGAAATTGCGCGCGAGGCGTCGTCATTGCCCGGAATCGGATAGGTGATGCCGGTGGGGTCGGAGTTGGAGTCAAGGACCGCAATCACCGGAATGCCGAGCTTGGCGGCTTCCTTGATGGCGATCTGCTCTTTGTTGGTGTCGACCACGAAGATCAGGTCCGGCACGCCGCCCATGTCGCGGATACCACCGATGGCCTGGTCCAGCTTGTCGCGGTTGCGGGTCAGCACCAGACGCTCTTTCTTGGTGAGCGGCAGGCTTTCATCGGCCAGCTTCTCATCATATTCGCGCAGCTTCTTGATCGAGGCCGACACGGTCTTCCAGTTGGTCAGCGTGCCGCCGAGCCAGCGGTAGTTGATGTAGTACTGGGCGCACCGGCGGGCGGCTTCCGCCACCGGGTTCGATGCCTGGCGCTTGGTGCCGACGAACAGCACGCGGCCACCGCCCGCGGCCACGTCGCTCAGTGCCACGAGGGCCTGATGCAGCAGCGGCACGGTCTGCGCGAGGTCGATGATGTGGATGTTGTCGCGGACGCCGAAGATGAACGGGGCCATCTTGGGGTTCCAGCGGTGGCTCTGGTGGCCAAAGTGCACGCCTGCTTCAAGCAGCTGGCGCATTGAGTATTCCGGCAGGGCCATCAGCCTTGCTCCTTTTCTTTTCCGGTTCAGCCTCTGTGAGGGAGGAAGAGCGGCAGAAATCAAGTCCTGCCACACCGGATGGACCAACGGGAATGTGTGCAAAAGTGCCGTTTTCGGCACCTTCGCGGGCCCCGCAAGCCCGTCCCTCACATGTGGAATGGGAGGCGGTATAAGGGGTTAGACACAAAGGCGCAAGGGGCGGGTCGGCCGTGGATCCCGCCATCCGGCTCGACGATCTGGCGCCAAACTCTTTACGTGGTAAACTGTTCTCCAAAGAAACAAAATGGCCCGCTGCCCGGCGGGTCGGGGAGGACGAGACCATGGTGCAGGTCAGGACGACATGCAGCCTGTGCGAGGCGTCATGCGGCGCCGTGATGACCGTTGAAGACGGTATCATCACCAAGGTCATGGCAGACCGGGAAGACCCGCTGTCCGGCGGGTTCATCTGCCCCAAGGGCGCAGCCATTCCGGAGCTTGAGGCTGACCCGGACCGCATCCGCACACCGATGCTGCGGAAGAACGGCACCCTGCAGCCCTGCGATTGGGACGAGGCGTTCGCCTTCATTGATGAAAGGCTGACAGGCATCCTCGCGAAGCACGGCCGCCAGGCCGCCGGCGTCTATGTGGGTAACGCGGCCGCGCACAATCTCAACATCATCACCTATTTCGAGGATCTGGCCCGGGCGCTGGGCACCACCAATCTGTTCACGGCCGCCAGTCTCGACCAGAACCCCCGGCAGGTGGTCTCGGGCCTTCTGTATGGGGACGAGTTCGCTCTCTATGTGCCCGACATCGACCGCAGCCGGCTTGTCTGGATCATGGGGGCCAACCCGGCTGAGTCCAACGGCAGCATGATGGTGGCCCCAGGTTTCCTCGGGCGGATGCAGAAGCTGCACGAGCGCGGCGGACGCAGTGTCGTTTTCGACCCGCGCCGCACGATGACCGCCGCCCGGGCGAGCGAGTACGTGCCGATAACACCGTCGGGCGATGCAGCCTTTCTTGCAGGGGTCGCGCATACACTGCTGAAACTCGGACCACGGCAGACGACTGCCCTGTCGCTGGTGGATGACCTCGAACAGATTGCCGGCTGGCTTTCACCGTTCTCGCCGGAAGCTGTCAGCACCGCCTGCGGCATAGATGCGCAAACCATTGTCCGGCTGGCCACCGAATTACGGGAGACGGAAGCTGCGGCGGTCTATGGGCGCATTGGCACGACGACGCAGCTGTACTCGTCCCTCACCTGCTGGCTGATGGACATCGTCAACATCCTCGCGGGCAATCTCGATACGGTCGGTGGGTCCATGTTCCCCAAGCCGCTGCTCGCGCAACCCAACACGATCGGCCCGCCCGGCATGGGTCAGGGGTTCACCGTCGGCAAGTGGACATCACGTGTCAGCGGGGCGCCGGAAGTCGTCAGCCAGATCCCCATGGCCTGCATGGCCGAGGAAATCGACACGCCCGGCGACGGGCAGGTCCGCGCGCTGTTCTGCCTTGCGGGCAATCCGGTGACGGCAAGTCCGGACACGGAGCGGATGCAGAAGGCGCTCGACCAGCTGGAGCTGCTGGTCTGCCTGGACATCTATCAGGGTGAGACGTCGTCCAAGGCCCACGTCATCCTGCCCTCGCCGCCCCGGCTCGCGCGGCCCAACTACGACGCCTATCTCTACCGCTTCACTGTCCGCAACTATGGCCGCTATACGCAGCAACACAGGCCGCTCGAGGCGCATGAGCGCAGCGACCGCGAAACGCTGCTGCGCCTCATGGCCATTGCGCAGGGGCATGGCTGGGACGCGGATATCGATGCGCTTGAGGAACAGGCCCTTGCAGTGACGGTTGAGGCGATGACGCAGGTGCCGCAGTCGGCCATCGAAGGGCGCGACCCCGACGAGATCGTGGCGCAGCTGCGCACTCTCTCCCCCGGCGAACGGCGCATGGATTTCGGTCTGCGCATCGGGCCCTTCGGCGACGGCTTCGGCAGCCGCGACGGTATTTCCCTGCAGACCCTCAAGGACACGCCGCAGGGCGTGGATTGCGGTGCACTCGTTCCGCGGCTGCCGGAAGCATTGCGCACCCAATCAGGTCGGATCGAAGCGGCGCATGCGGTCTTCGGCGGCGAGCTGGAGCGGCTGGCGGGTTGGCTTACCGAACCGCGCCCGCGTTTCTCGCTCATCGGGCGGCGGCAGCTGCGCTCCAACAATTCGTGGTTCCATAATCTGCCGAATCTGCAGCATCCGACACGACAGTGTACGGCGCAGATCCACCCGGACGATGCCGCAGGCCTCGGTGTCAGCAGCGGCGACCTGCTGCACATCTCGACGGACAAGGCTGCCATCGACATCCCCGCCGAAGTCACCGACACCCTGTCGCCCGGTGTGGTGTCCATTCCCCACGGCTGGGGGCATGGCGGGCTTGACGAGTCATTGCCTGTCGCGGCGGCTGAGCCGGGCATCAACGTCAACCGGATCGTCGATTATGGCGAGGTCGATCCGCTGACATGGAACGGGCGGCTCAACGGCATGGCGGTCGAAGTCAGGAAAGCTGACCGCGCCTGATCCCGCCTGCCTGCTTACAGATCCTCGACATGCACAACGCCGTCGATGGCCTTGAGCGCACCGCGCGCCTGCGGTGTCACATCGAAGCGGCCCGGCAGGGTAATCTCGACTTCCTTCTTGCCGGCATCGGCATCGACAATCAGGCTCAGCTGACCCCGCCCCTTAGGCGGCAGACAGGCCTGAATGCTGCTCAGCGCGCGGGCGTCATCGATGAACAGGCGCAGGCCGTTGGAGGTTTCCGACGCCACCTTATCCACCGGCTGGACGGTGGCGATCTTGAGCCGCACATCCTCGCCGTCGACATCCGCCTCGACGCCGACCACCACGGACATGTTGGGTTCAAGATAGTCACGCGACGTCGCCAGCGTGTCGGAGAAGATCACCGCCTCGAACTCGCCGGTGCCGTCGGAGAGGCCGAGAAATGCAAAGGCGTTGCCGCTCTTCGCACGCCGATCCTGCTTGTAGGCAACCGTGCCTGCCAGCTTGGCGACACGGCCGCCGCCGGCCTGAACGCTCTCCACGAACTCGGCATAGGTCTTGACCCGCGCCCGCCTCAGGGCGTCGCGGTAGTCATCAAGCGGGTGGCCTGACAGATAGAACCCAACGGCCTCCATCTCATGGCGCAGCCGTTCCATGGGCATCCAGTCACGCTGGTCGCCCAGCCGCAGGTCGGGCGCGACGCCGGGCCCGTCGCCGAACAGGCTCGACTGGGAGCTTTCCCTCTCAGCCTCGGCACGGCTCATCTCGGCCATCACCTTGTCAGCGGAGCCATGCAGGCGGGCGCGGTTCTTGTCCACCGCATCAAAGGCACCGGCGCAGGCAAGGTTCTCCACCGCGCGCTTGTTCACATATTTGGGAGACACGCGGGACGCGAAATCCGCCACTGACTTGAAGGGGCCGTTGGCGCCGCGCTCCTCTTCAAGGTGGCGCATGGCCTGCTTGCCGACATTGCGGACGGCGGCCAGTGCGTAGGAAATGCTGCCGTCGATCACCGTGAAGTCGGCGCCGGACTGGTTGACGTTGGGCGGGAACACGTCGATGTCCAGGCGCTGAGCCTCGCGGCGGAAGACATTGAGTTTGTCCGTGTTGCCCATATCAAGGTTCATGGACGCGGCCAGGAACTCAACGGGATGATTGGCCTTGAGCCAGGCCGTCTGGTAGGCGACCAGCGCGTAGGCGGCGGCGTGGCTCTTGTTGAAACCGTAGCCCGCAAACTTGGCCACCTGTTCGAAGATGCCGGCCGCCTGCTTGCCGTCCACATTGTTGGCTTCGGCCCCTTCGACGAACCGGGCCTTCTGCTTGTCCATTTCCTCCTTGATCTTCTTGCCCATGGCGCGGCGCAGAAGATCGGCATCGCCGAGGGAATAGCCGGACAGGACCTGGGCGATCTGCATCACCTGTTCCTGATAGATCATGATGCCGTAGGTCTCGGTCAGGATCGGCTCAAGGCTGGGATGCAGGTAATCCGGTTCTTCGTCGCCCTTCTTCACGGCGAGATATTTGGGGATGTTGTCCATCGGCCCCGGGCGGTACAGCGCCACAAGGGCGATGATGTCCTCGAAGCGGTCCGGCTTCATCTTGCGCAGGATGTCGCGCATGCCCGAACTTTCCAGCTGGAACACACCCACCGTTTCACCACGCGACAGCATCTCGTAGGTTTTTGCGTCGTCGAGCGGCAGCGCGCCGATATCCACCTCGACACCGCGCGCCTTCAAGAGCTCCAAAGCGCGCTCAATGACGGTGAGGGTCTTGAGGCCGAGAAAGTCGAACTTCACGAGTCCCGCCGGTTCCACCCACTTCATGTTGAACTGGGTCACCGGCATGTCGGAGCGCGGGTCGCGGTAGAGCGGCACGAGTTGCTGCAGCGGGCGGTCGCCGATCACGACACCGGCGGCATGGGTCGAGGCGTGGCGGTAGAGCCCTTCCAGCTTCAGCGACATGGTGATCAGACGGTCGACCACCTCCTCCGAGCGGCGGGCTTCCTGCAGCTTGGGTTCGCCCTCGACAGCTTCTCCCAGTGTCACCGGATTGGCGGGGTTGTTCGGCACCAGCTTGCACAAGCGGTCGACCTGGCCATAGGGCATCTGCAGCACTCGACCGACGTCGCGCAGCACAGCGCGGGCCTGAAGCTTACCGAAGGTGATGATCTGGGCGACACGGTCGCGGCCATATTTCTCCTGCACATAGGAGATCACTTCGTCGCGCCGGTCCTGGCAGAAGTCGATGTCGAAGTCCGGCATTGAGATGCGTTCAGGATTGAGGAAGCGCTCGAAGAGAAGACCGAAGCGCAGGGGGTCAAGATCGGTGATCGTCAGCGCCCAGGCGACGACGGACCCGGCACCGGAGCCACGACCCGGGCCGACCGGGATGTCGTGCTGCTTCGCCCATTTGATGAAGTCGGCCACGATGAGGAAATAGCCGGGAAAGCCCATGTTGCGGATCACGTCCAGCTCGAATTCGAGCCGCTTCCAGTAGTCTACTTCCGGCGCATGGGTGCCGAGGGTTTCCAGCCGGGCGCGCAGACCCTCCTCCGCCTGACGCTTGAGTTCTGCAGCCTCGCCTTCCACCCCGTCCAGGCCTTCAAAGCGCGGCAGAATCGGATCGATGGTGCGCGGGCGGTAGGCACAGCGCCGGGCGATCTCGACGGTCGACGCGATGGCTTCCGGCAGATCGGCAAACAGCGCGGTCATCTCGGCGGCCGACTTGAACCGGTGGTCGGGCGTCAGGCGGCGGCGGTCTTCCTGCATCACATAGGCGCTGTCGGCGACACAGAGCAGCGCGTCATGGGCCTCGAAGTCGTCCTCGTCGAAGAAGAACACTTCATTGGTCGCGACCAGCGGCAGAGCCTGGTCATAGGCGATGTCCAGCAGGGCGGGCTCGGCGGTTGCCTCATCCGGCATGCCGTGACGCTGGAGTTCCACATAGAGGTGACCGGGAAAGGCTGCGGCCAGGTCACGGACCAGCTCAGCGGCTGCGGCAGCCTGCCCGCTGACGATCAGCCGGTTGGCCGGGCCGTTGGGGCCGCCGGTTAGACAGATGAGCCCTGCCGCGTGGGCCTTGAGATCGTCGAGCGACACATGCGGCTGTTCGGTGCCGTCGGTGCCGAGATAGGCCTCGGAGGTCAGCGCCATCAGATTCAGATAGCCGGTCTCGTCCTTGGCAATCAGCGCCACGGTCGGGTCCGGCGGGCGCACACCGCCGCCACGGCTCGGCTCGACTTCCAGATCAAGCGCCAGAGTGCAGCCGATGATCGGCTGGATGCCGGCGCCGGAGAGCTTCTCGGAGAACTCGAGCGCACCGAAGAGATTGCCGGTGTCGGTCACGGCGACTGCGGGCATGTCGAGCGCAGCGCATCGCCTGGCCAGGTCCGGCACGCGGACGGCGCCCTCGAGCAGCGAATAGGCCGTGTGCAGGCGCAAATGGATAAAGCCGGGATCCCGGAACCCGGCCTCTTCCAGGCCGATCTCAGATGGGATGTCAGATGTGGCGGGGCTCGTCGATTCGTCGCTCATGGCATCAATCTTACTGCCATGCGCCCCCGGATCGCGCAGGTGGTTCCACTTATCCCCAGAAATTCGCGCGGTCCCGCCGGACGACCCAAGCGCCTCATGAGGCCTCGCTCATCCCGGGGCCTCACGCCAGGTTCAGAGGGCGGCCCTATCCGGCCGCCTGGGCTGCCGCCGTCAGGGCGAAGCCGCTCCACATGACGGCGCCGAGAACAAACAGTGCTGCGGTATCCTTGACCCATTCCGACATGGCCAGCCTCCTTCGATGAAGTTCATGGCTGGATAATGTTCTCTTTTTGTTCCAATGGTCAAGTACTTATTTTGTTCTCAAACTGCCGCACTTGTCCAGCGCAACCGAGATTGAGGTTTTGTCCGGAACTACCGCGGGAAATGGTCTCGATCTAAAGCTGGCCGCCTGCCAGATCGGCGCCGTCGACCAGCAGGCCCTCATGCAGCAGTACGACGCGGTCCATCTCGCGGGCGAGGTCGAGATTGTGGGTGGCGACGAGGGCGGCGACGCCCTCCCCGCGGGTCAGATGGACGAACTCGTTGAAGACGCTGCGCGAGGTCTTGGGGTCGAGATTGCCGGTGGGTTCGTCGGCCAGCAGGAGGCGCGGCCGGTTGGCCAGCGCGCGGGCGATGGCGACGCGCTGCTGCTCGCCGCCGGAAAGCTGCGCCGGGCGGTGGTCGAGCCGGTGTTCCAGCCCCAGACGGCCCAGCAGCCGTTCAGCGACCGCCGTGGCCTGCTTGCGGCCAATGCCGGCGATCATCTGCGGCAGCACGACATTCTCGGTGGCGGAGAATTCCGGCAGCAGGTGATGCGCCTGATAGACGAAGCCGATCTCGGTGCGGCGCACACGGGTCTTGTCGCTGTCCGACATCGCCATGCAGGGCGTGCCGCCGATCAGGACCTCGCCCGCATCGGGCTCCTCCATCAGTCCCGCGATGTGCAGCAGGGATGACTTGCCGGCGCCGGAGGGGCCGACAAGCGCCACGAGTTCGCCCGGGCTGACGGTCAGACTGGCGCCGCGAAAAATGTGCAGTGCTGCCTCCCCCTGCAGGAAGGTCCGCTCCACGCCCTGAAGTTCGAGGGCCGCCACATCACTCATAGCGCAGCGCCTCCACCGGATCGAGGCGGGCCGCACGCCAGCTCGGGTAGATCGTCGCGAGCAGCGACAGCACCAGCGACATGATGACGACGGCGATCACTTCGCCGGTCTCCATCTCCGCGGGCAGCTCACTCAGGAAGTAGATCGCCGGGTCGAACAGTTGCGCGCCGGTGAGGAAGATCAGCGCCTGACGGATCGCCTCGATGTTCTCGCAGAAGACGACACCAATCACGAGCCCGGCGAGGGTACCGACGACACCGATGGCGGCACCGACGATCAGGAACACCCGCATCATCGCGCCCCGGGTCGCGCCCATGGAGCGCAGGATGGCGATGTCGGGGCCCTTGTCTTTCACCAGCATGAACAGGCCGGAAATGATGTTGAGCGCCGCCACCAGCAGGATCAGCGTCAGGATGATGAACATCACATTGCGCTCGATCTGCAGGGCGTTGAAGAACGTGGCGTTGATCTCCTGCCAGTCATAGACGGTGGCGATGTCGCCCGCCGCCGCCTGCACTGCGGGCGTGAAGTCCTTCACCCGGTCCGGCTTTTCGATCATCACCTCGATGCCGGAGACCGATCCCGGCTGCCGGAAGAAGCTTTGCGCCTCTGCCAGCGGCATGAAGATGAAACTGGAATCATATTCCGACATGCCGATCTGGAAGGTCGCCGCCACGACATAGGCCTTCACCCGCGGCGTGGTGCCAAACGGTGTCGATGCCCCACGCGGCGACAGTAGCGTGATGCGATCCCCGATGCCGACGCCCAGCGCCGCCGCAAGCCGGCCGCCCAGCAGCAGCGGGCTCTGGCCGTCGGCTTCAAGGTTCCGGTAGGTGTCGAGCGATCCGCCGGTGATGTTGTCGGAGATGATGTCGAAATTGGCGAGGTTGGTAGTCGACATGCCGCGTACCAGGGCGCCGGACGCGCGCTGACGGGCCGAGGCCATCACCTGCCCCTCGACCAGCGGCGTCACCCGCACGACGCCGTCGACTTCGCGGATGCGCGCAGCGGCACTCTCATACTCCAGGAAAGTGCCGGTTGCGGACTGCACCATCATGTGGCCGTTGAGACCGAGGATGCGGCCGATGAGCTCTGACCTGAAACCGTTCATCACCGCCATGACGATGATCAGCGTCGCCACGCCGAGCATGATGCCGATGAAGGAAATCAGCGCGATGACCGAGATGAAGCCTTCCTTGCGCCGCGCCCGCAGATAGCGCCCGGCGAGAAACCACTCGAAGGACGAGAACGGCATCGTCGACCCGCCGGAACGGTCTGCCATGTCTGACTGCATCATCTGCTCGGCGGTATCTGTCATCGCGGGTTATCCGGTCAGCCTGTTGAGGGCGGCGTCGATGGTCAGCTCTTCCTTTTCACCGGTTGCCCGGCGCTTCAGTTCGACAGTCCCGTTCTTGAGACCGCGCGGCCCCACGGTCAGCTGCCAGGGCAGACCAATCAGGTCCATGGTGGCGAATTTGCCGCCGGCGCGCTCGTCGCGGTCGTCATACAGCACATCCAACCCGGCATTGGTGAGTTTCGCGTAAAGATCCTCGCAGGCTGCATCGGTACCGGCATCGCCGGATTTGAGGTTGATGAGCCCCACATGGAAGGGTGCCACCGCGTCCGGCCAGATGATGCCGTCGGCATCGTGGCTGGCCTCGATGATGGCGCCGAGCAGACGTGACACGCCCACTCCGTATGAGCCGCACTCAAGCTGCACTTCCTTGCCGTCCGGACCCTGAACGACGGCATTCATGGGATCAGAGTATTTGGTGCCGAAATAGAAGATGTGACCGACCTCGATGCCGCGGGCGGAGAGGCGCTTGTCCTCGGGCACTTCCGCTTCAAAGCGCGCCTGGTCGTGAATTTCGTCGGTCGCAGCGTAGAGGCTGGTACGCTCGTCCATGATCGGCGACAGGTCGCTGTCGAAGTCGGTGTCTTCGGGCGGGATCGGCAGGTCGACCAGATCCTTGTGGCAGAAGACTTCGCTCTCGCCGGTGTCGGCGAGGATGATGAATTCGTGGCTGAGGTCGCCGCCGATGGGGCCGGTGTCCGCGCGCATGGGGATCGCCTTGAGACCCATCCGGCCGAAGGTGCGCAGATAAGCGACGAACTGCTTCTGATACGACTTGCGCGCGTCCGCTTCCGTTAGGTCGAAGGAATAGGCGTCCTTCATCAGAAACTCACGGCCGCGCATGACGCCGAAGCGCGGGCGGATCTCGTCGCGGAACTTCCACTGGATGTGGTAGAGCGTGACGGGCAGCTCTTTGTAGGAGCGGATATCGCGGCGGACGATATCGGTGATCATTTCCTCATTGGTGGGCCCGTAGAGCATGTCGCGCTCATGGCGGTCCTGGATGCGCAGCATCTCCTTGCCGTAGCCGTCATAGCGGCCCGACTCGCGCCACAGGTCGGCCGACTGCAGCGTCGGCATCAGCAGTTCCACAGCCCCTGCCCGCGCCTGCTCCTCGCGCACGATATCGGCGATCTTCTGCAGCACGATGTTGCCCAGCGGCAGCCAAGCATAGATGCCGGCACTCATCTGCCGGACCAGCCCAGCGCGCAGCATCAGGCGGTGAGAGATGATCTCGGCTTCCTTCGGGGTTTCGCGAAGGATGGGGAGGAAGAAACGGCTCAGGCGCATGGGGATCGGGTCACTTGAAGGGGCAGCCGGTATCACCCGGTGCCATGTCGGAAATGTGGCGGGACTATAGGCGATTGAACACAAAAGCGAGAGGGGAATTCACCATATGCCGCGCACCGGCGGCCGCCCCGAAAAGGCAGGTAATTGGGCGCGCCCCGCCTCAGTGCCCAGATGGCGCCCATGGAACAGTTACTCGATGCCTTCGCCGCCATGGCGCTGATGATGCCCTACTTCCCGCCGCATGTGGCGCCGTGGCTTACATGGATGCAGATCGTCCTGATCGTTCTGCCCTTCGTCTTCTTCCGGTACCGGGCTGCACGGATGATGATCCTGGCGCAGATCTTGAATTTCGCGATCGCGACCGCCGTCTTCATGGCCGAGGGAAACCAGGTCACCAAGCTTTTCGGGCTCGGGCACATCGCCTGGGTCTACCCGATGATTCTCTTCTACCGGGACATCCGCTCCGAGCTCTGGAAGCCCTACCGGACGTACGCAGCCATCGCGGCCACCACCATCGCCATCTCACTGGTGCTGGACGCGCGTGACACGGCGCAGTGGATTGCCGGCGACCGGGAGACGGTGCTGATCGGCCTGCCGGACGGGCACCCGCTCGCCGGATCGCGGGAGTAACGCACATGACGCGCACCATGAAACGTATCCTCGCCGCCGTAGTCGGCATTCCGGTTGCCCTTTTGGTCATCGGCGGCCTCTACCAGATCACAGCCGCCGCTCTGGACGCCGACGCCTACCCGGCACCGGGCACGCTAGTCGACGTGGACGGTCTCAGGCTGCATCTCAACTGTCAGAACACGGACCGCCCCGGCCCGACGGTGATCCTGCTCACGGGCATGGGCTCCGTTTCCTCCGCCTGGCACCCGGTCATGCGGGCACTCGATGATGCCGGTCCCGTCTGCGCCTATGACCGTGATGGCACCGGCTGGAGCGAAGACAGCGGCGCGCCGCGCGATGCGGCGCTCGCCGCCAGCCGTCTCCATGCGTTGATCCGCGCCGCAGGACTGCCCGGCCCCTATGTACTTGCGGGTCATTCCTATGGGGGAGTCGTGGGCCGTATCTACGCCGACACCTATGCGGCGGATGTCGCGGGGCTCGTCATGGTGGATTCGGCGCACCAGGACATGGGCCAGCGGTTCTCGCCCACGGCGCAGAACGAATTCGCAGCCCTGCTCGACAGTTTCGGGACGGTGGCTCAGCTGCATCTCACGGGTTTCCCCCGCGCGCTGTCGCTTCTGGCCCCGGCGGTCGACGGGCTCGACGGCGCCGATCTTGCCGCCAGCATGAGCAAGCTCAACACACGGGCGCATATGCTTGCCTCGGCACGCGAAGCGGAAGGCTGGGAAGCAAGCGCGGCGCGGGCCCGCGAGGCCACGGATTTCGGCGACACCCCGCTTGTCGTGCTGGTCGCGTCCGACTGGCCGGACTACATGCTGCCCGACTGGCTGGTCATGCAGCGTGAGCTGTCGGAGATGTCCACACGCGGACGCATGGAGGTGATCGACGGCGCCAACCATGCGCAGATCGCCATGGATGCGCGCTACGCCCCGCGTGTGGCCGCGGCCATCCGCGAGGTGATTGATGTCACGCTCCATTGAGTTGCATTGTATCCTCTAAACCCGTGATTGGCTCAGGCCGCCAGCAGACGCGCAATCGGTAACGGGACGAGGGAATGGCGATGAGAAAATTCTGGTATCTGCTTATCTTTGGCGCGCCCGTGGTGGGATCCGTGGTTATGGGTGTGCTCTGGCTTCGCGCCGAAATGCGCAATGCGCTGCCAACGTATTCCGACCCCGAAGTCATCGCCAGCAATGAGCTTTACGGGGATTTGTGTGAAAACAAGATGGGAGTCACCATCCATCGTCAGGTGGCCGGGGTGGATGGCTACCTTCGACATCCCAATACATCCTATTTCGATGGTGAGGATAGTGAACCGACGGGCGCTTCCAGAGGAGGATGCACGTCCGTGTGCCTGCAGCAAATGCTTGAGCAGAGTTTCAAGTACGTCGAAGCGCCCTACGATGCGTCCGGGTCATACATCTTCTTCAACGAGCTGGCGACCGCTACGGGAAAGTTCAGATACCACCTGATTGACCGGCCGGACGCCAGATGCACCAGGTTTGACCGGCTGATGCAGCAAAATGGGGCCTACAAGGACCGGCTTGCTCCTTTTGCCGACTTGCTGTCGAGACAATGCATCATCGCCACGCCGGTCGAAGAGTTCTCTGCGCTTTATGAGATGTACATAGAAACCCTTCGCCGAGCGAATCCAGAGTATCTCGGTACTACGGGCTTCATTGATGAGTTGCGCAGGTCAGTACTGGTTCGGCAGACCGGCGAGGTCCTCGCAGTTCAACGGTCCTATATGGCCGGCAACCCGAATTTCAGAAACAAGATCGCCTCCTTTTGTCGTGTCCCTAGCAGTGACTGGTTGGAGATCGGCCACGTCCTGACTGGTGTGCAGCAGACTTCAGATTCGGAGAACTGAGAGGACCGGCGCAGTCACGCTTTTGCGCTGTCGCGCGCGGCCATGCGGTCATGCCACGCCTTGATATGCGTGTGCTCGTCCTTGTACGGAAGACCGACCAGACCCGTGACAAAGTCGAGCGTCGGCAGCGCCACGCATTCGACGACCGAGTAGCGGTTGCCGGCGAGCCACTCGCGGTCCGCCAGGGCGTCATTGAGAATGTCGTAGAAATAGTAGGTCCGGACGCGGCCGAACTCCGCCACGTCGGGCTTCTGCTCCAGAAGATGCGCCGTCAGGTCGTTGCCGTGGATCCAAGTGAGCCCGGCCGGGTTCATCAGATAGAGCTCCAGCCGCCGCAGCCACATGTCCGTCTCGGCAATCTCCCGCGGCGTGGCTCCGAACAGCGGCGGGTCGGGATGCTCCGCCTCGAAGTAGCGGCAGATCGACACGGACTCCGAGATGCAGGTGCCGTCATCGAGCTCTAGGACTGGAATGCCGCCCAAGGGGTTCTTTTCCAGAAAGTCCGGCTGCCTTCCCTCGCGCTTGATGATGTCGATCTGCTCATAGGGTGCCTCGATGCCCTTCTCATGCAGAAAGATGCGCACGCGCCGCGGGTTCGGCGCCATGCCGTAGTCGTAGATCTTCATTGGATGTCCTGACGGGTCAGAGTGCCGGCTGATCCGGCAGCGACGTCACCTCGTTGCGCGCCTCGACCTTCTCGGTCATGTGGCGGGCCAGAAGTGCGGGAATGTTCACGTCCGGCGGGCTGTCAACGCCGCGGCCCGTATAGAGCCCGCGCCCGGGCCGCTGAAGGCCTGCAAGGTCATGGCCCATATCGACATCGTACGTCCGGTCGATCTGATAGCGCAGGTGGCGTTCGGCGTCGTACCAGGCTGTCTTCGTGGCACCATCGCGGCAGGACGCCAGTTCCACCGGATCCTGCGCACCCCAGCGGCGCTCGATGCAGTGATAGGGGTCGAAGGACATGTCCCACAGGCGGTTCATGATGTCCTCGAGGTTGAGACGCACCTGTACGCCATTGGTGCGGCGATAGGTGATCTCGCAGGCGTGGCTCTCCTCGTAGAAGGCTGCCAGCAGGTCGGCGGCCAGGTCGGTACCGTCATAGCTCAGCTTCGGGTCACCGGCGGCGTGCATGTCCAAGAGCTTCTGCACGAGGTCGAAGGTTTCCTTGAAGGATGTCTTGAGGCGCGCGTCGCGCGACGGCGTCGAGTAGCTCTCCCAGATACCGGTCGTGCCATAGATGTTGTCCGGCAGGCGTGAGGGCTGGTTGTAGCGATTGATGCCGCGCTTGATGGCGATGTCGACCGCATGCCTGCGGGCGGCCGAGTCCTGGCACAGGGAGGTCAGCATGGCACGCAGTTCGCGCACCGGGCGGTAACGCAGATCGCCCGTCGACAGCGAGGCGCGGACCCATTCATAGTAGTTGAGCTTCTGCCCCTTCACCTCGAAGGACGGTTCATACCACTTGGTGAAGTTGAGCACTTCCGTGCCCGCATACTGGTCCAGCGAATAGTCGGGTAGCTCACTATTGGGCACGGCGACGACCTTGCCGCCATAGAGCGTGCCGTTGGCGGCGCGCTTGTAGCCGACGAGCTTGATCGGCCGCCAGTTCTTGAAGCCGGTGCCGAGCGCCGCCTGGGTGCGCAGGAAGTTGCGGCCGAAATAGCTGCGCGACAGGGACTGGTCCGGGTGTGCGGCGAGCGTCAGCACCCGTCCGTCCTCGGTGACCTTGTAGACCATGGTCACATGGCCGTTCACGTCATAGACGACGGTGCCCGGACGAATGGTGTCGCGGTTGATCTTCGGCGAATAGTGATCGGTGAAATAGGTCGTGCCATCGGCGGCGGCATGGTGGCGGTACATGCCGGTCGAGATGACCGGAATGTTGCGGATGAACGAGACGGCGTTCATGCCGGTGCGCACGTCGCGGCGGGCGACCACCTGGTTGCCGCTGAGCGAATAGCGGATATCCGAGCCGGGGCCGTCGCCGGACATCATGGCGGTCTGGTGCGAGAACGGCAGGCCGTTCTTCCAGGCATAGTAGGCGCGCAGCATGTAAGGCATGTCGGCGCAGTCGGCGAACCACTTCACCCACGGATCGGTCATCCGGTACGGGTTGGCCGGGCTCTTCAGGCAGTCGTTCATGGTGTAGCAGTCGGCCTCACCAAGGGCGGTCACGAACTCGCTGAAGCCGCGTTCGTCCGACTCTGTCCAGTGGTCCTTGGTGATCACCCATTTGCTGCTGCGGGCCGCGTCAGCGGCACCCGCGGTGCTCAGCAAAATCGCAGCCGCGCCAACGATAGCCAGCGCCATGGACACAAGCGGGTTCAGCGCAAGGCGCCGCACACGCGGTCGAGACATGTCAGACATACGGTTGCCCCCAACACACACCCGTTTCCCGGTCATCGCCGGTGCTGCCTGCAGCCTGGTCCCCCAACAGTCCCGCCCGAAGGCACGGAATTACCGGTCCGCAGCAGCACGCGGACCCGGCCAGGCCCTGATGCAAAACAGCCTGTTGACGCAGCGCGGGCAAGTCAAGGGACACAACAGCCTTAACGCCGCGATGGGTGTTTTTGCAGCACGATGCGACAATTTTCGGCATCAAACTGCAAAAAGGGCGTGACAGCCTGTCGCGGGCGCTGTAATGATGCTGTCACAATAAAAAAGGGGGCTGTCAGGGGCTTTTTGCCCTGAAAACGGCTCAAGTTTAGGGAGGAGAGCTTCCCCCATACGGCCACAACGGGAATACCCATGGCTATAGATCGCGCGGCTGCCTAACGGTTGCTCGCTGCGGTAGGGGAAGGAAGCAAACTGGAAAGCAAGGCCTTTGCGGGCCTTGCTTTTTTCTTTTGGGGCGAGCGCGCCTCGGATGCCCTAGTGGGCTTCCTCGCCGAAGGTCGGCAGGAACGGCACGTCATCGAGCCCGATCAGCCGGTACTCCAGCACTGCAAAGACGCAGGCCCAGATCAGCAGAGCAATACCGGTCGTAATGAGCAGCTTGCGGCGCAATTGCGGTTGCACAGGTGCACTGTCTGCCGCGCCTTCGACGAGCGTTTCGCCTGCTTCGGCGCTGGTGCGCACGCCGAAAGGCAGGACGGCGAACAGGACCACGAACCAGATGATGCCGAACACGGCAATTCCACCAACAAGCGACATCAAGCTTCTCCCATGTTCTTCGGTCAGACGCGGGTCACGAGGACCTGCACCGGAGGTTTCTTGTCCCACAGGAACCGGATGCGGCCGCGTACAGCCCGGCGCGCGGCTTCCGACACCGCATCATCATCGCGGGCGGCTGAGCGGCGCAAGCGATTGACCGCATCCTCCGCGGCCTCACGGCAGGTGTCCTGAATCGTAAGACTGTCCTCAAGGTCCGGAATGCCGTTGGCCGCTACTTCGGGTTCCGCGAGCAGCTGTCCATCCTCATCGATCACGAGGCTCACAACCACATTGCCTGCAAAGGACATCTGGCGCCGCTCGCGCAAGGGCGCCTCCCCTGCCCGCACCAGCACATTGCCGTCGAGATGCAGGCGGCCCGCCGGTACGTCGTCGATGATCTCCGCCGGCCCCGGCGCGATGCGCGCCATCAGCCCGTTGCGAAGGACGAGCTGTTCGGGCACCTGAAGCTCTTCCGCCAGTTCCGCGTGCGCCAGCAGATGCCGCGGCTCCCCGTGCACCGGGATCGCCAGCTCGGGGCGTATCCACTGATACATCTGGGTCAGTTCATCGCGGCAGGGATGGCCGGACACATGCACGTCATGGTCTTTCTCGGTCAGCACATCGATCCCGCGCTCGGACAACCGGTTGTGAAGGTCGAAGATAGGCAATTCGTTGCCGGGAATGATCTTCGAGGAGAAAATCACCGTGTCGCCTTCGGACAGGGAGATATGCCGGTGGCTGTCGTCGGCAATGCGCGACAGAGCGGCGCGCGCCTCGCCCTGACTGCCGGTGCACAGGTACAGCACATTGTCCGGGGGCAGATAACCCGCGTCGTCCTCGGCAACCGGCGGCGGCACGTTCTTGAGGTAACCTGTCTCGCGCGCAGCCGTCGTCACCTTGTGCATGGAGCGGCCGACCAGCACCGTGCTGCGGTCATTGGCGGCGGCGGCTTCCATGATGGTCTGCAGGCGCGCCAGATTGGACGCGAAGGTCGTCACGGCCACGCGGCCCGTGAGGCTGCCGATCAGCGCGGTCAGGTTCTTGCGCACATCCGCTTCCGACCCGGAGCGGCCCGGCGACAGGACGTTGGTACTGTCGCAGACAATTGCCCGCACGCCTTCATCTCCGAAGGCCTTGAGCGTGGCCTCGTCGGTCAGGTCACCCACCAGCGGGTCGTCATCTATCTTCCAGTCGCCGGTATGCATGATATTGCCGAGCGGCGTGCGGATGGCGATGGCATTCGGCTCGGGGATCGAATGGGTCAGGGTCACGAACTGAAGGTCGAAGGGACCAAGCGTCAGGTCGCCGCCCAGCGGGATCTCGTGCAGGGGCACGTCGTTGAGCAGACCATACTCAGCGAGCTTGCTGCGCAGCATGGCCGCGGTAAACGGCGTTGCGTAGATCGGGCACTCCAGCTGGTCCCACAGATGAGGCACGGCGCCGATGTGGTCTTCATGGGCATGGGTCAGCACAAGGCCGAGCAGGTTGTCCTTCTCGCCTTCGATGAACATCGGGTCCGGTGTGATGACATCAATGCCGGGCTCGCTCGCATCGGGAAAGGTGATGCCGAGATCGATTGCCAGCCATTTGCGGTCGGTTGGCGGACCATAGCCGTAAAGATTGAAATTCATGCCGATCTCGCCGGTCCCGCCCAGAGGCAGGAAGACCAGTTCGTCGGCCAGGCCCGGCGGCCCCTTGCGGTCAGCCATCGGCGTTGCGCCGGTAGATTTCGAGCAGGCCGCCGCTCGTCACGTCCGGATCGAAGATGTCGATCTTGTCGGTCGCCCCGTCAAACAGCGACGCGACGCCGCCGGTTGCGACGACAGTCAGCGGCTTGCCGTATTCGGCCTTCACCCGCTCGATCAGGCCTTCAATCAGGCAGATATAGCCCCAGAACACGCCCGACTGCATGGCCTCGACGGTGTTGCGTCCGATGGTCTGCTCCGGCCGCGCGATGGCCACACGCGGGAGTTTGGCCGCGGCGTCATGCAGCGCCTGCATGGACAGGTTGATCCCCGGGGAGATGATGCCGCCCTGGAAGGCCCCCTTCTCATCGACCACGTCAAAGGTTGTGGCCGTGCCGCTGTCAACGATAAGCAGCGGACCGCCATGGGCCACGAAGGCGCCGACAGCGTTGACCAGCCGGTCGGCACCCACTTCACGCGGATTGTCCATGTCGATCGAAACACCGATATCGACGTTCTCGCCGATCACCTGCGGCTCCACGTCAAAATAGCGGCGGCTCAGATTGCGCAGGTTGAACAGCGACTGGGGCACCACGGATGAAATGATGCAGCCGGTGATCTGGCCCACATCGAGCTGCTGCATGCGCATCAGTTCGGCCAGCCAGACGATGTATTCGTCGGCAGTACGGCCGGTCATCGTCGAGGTGCGCCACTGGGCGCGCCATTCCGTGCCGTCGTGCAGTCCGAAGACCGTGTTGGTGTTACCTGTGTCGATTGTCAGCAGCATGGCATTCCTCAGGCCGAGGCGCGGGAGGCGGTGTCCGGAAAGAACACTTCCCCCGCCGAAATCTTGCGAAGTGTATCACCGGTGCGCAGTTCAAGCGCGCCGTCGGCGTCAAGCGATACGAACTCGCCCTCGATGGTCTCGTTATGCAGGCGGACGGTGATGGGACCACCGACGCCGCGGGCGCGCACCAGCCAGTCGGCCCGCGTCGCGTCGAACCCCGCCCCACGGTTCCACTGGGCAAAGCGCGTTTCGAAATGGGCGGCGATGGCTGTCGCCATGTCCAGCGGCGTCACCGGTGCGTTGTGGGCGGCCAGATCCGTTGCCGGATACGGCGTATCTTCCGGGTGGTGCGCGAGATTGACCCCTATGCCGACCGCCAGGTTGGGCGCATCAGCCACATGGCCTTCCGGGCCCGGGGCGGTCTCAATAAGAATGCCGGTCAGCTTCGCGTCCTCAAGCAGCAGGTCGTTGGGCCATTTGAGCTTGAGTTGCCCGGCCCGCGTCAACGCCGGTGCCACGGTTTCCACGGCGTCATAGACAGAAAGGGCCGTGACGAAGGACAGCGATGCCGCGACCGGCAAGGAGCAACCGGGCGTAAACAGAAGCGTCGCGTAGAGATTGCCGGTCTTGGAGACCCACTGGTTTCCGCGGCGGCCGCGGCCTGCCGTCTGGGCGTCTGCGATGATCCAGCACGGGCCGGTCACGCCCGAGGCTGCCAGGCGCTTGGCCTCTTCATTGGTCGAGTCGATTTCGGCGTGGTGATGCAGTCCGACGCCCGCCGGCCAGCCTTCCGGCACCGTGGTCACCGTGCTCAGAACAGAGAGCCCGCAGCCGTCGCCGCGGTATCTAGCAACGGCGCCGGATAAGCGACATAGACAAGCACCAGGAAGCTTGAGACCGCCAGCACCAGCCGGGCATCCCCGGCGATCGGGGTCTCGAACGGCGCAGCAGGATCATCGAAATACATGACCTTGACGATACGCAGGTAGTAGTAGGCACCGACCACACTCGCCAGCACGCCGATGATCGCCAGGGCATAAAGACCCGCTTCGATCGCCGCAAGGAACACGTAGAACTTGGCGAAGAACCCTGCCAGCGGCGGAATGCCCGCCATGGAGAACATCAGGATTGCCAGCGCCAGCGCCAGCATCGGTTGATTGCGCGACAGGCCGGCCAGGTCATCGATACTCTCAACCGGGCCTTCGGCGCGCCGCATCGTGAGGATGCACGCAAAGGTGCCGACGGTCATGACCAGATAGATCGCAAGATAGATCAGCACGCCCTCGACACCCTGCTGGGTGCCCGGTGCCAGGCCGATCAGCATGAAGCCGACATTACCGATGGAGGAGTATGCCATCAGGCGCTTGATGTTGTTCTGGCCGATGGCGGCAAATGCACCCAGCAGCGTCGAGGCGACCGCCAGGAAGAAGACGATCTGCTGCCATTCCGCCAGCACACCGGGGAAGGCTTCCGTGACCGCACGCACCAGCATGGCGACGGCCGCCACCTTGGGGGCTGCGGCGAGAAATGCCGTTGCCGGCGTCGGCGCGCCCTCATACACGTCCGGCGTCCACATGTGGAACGGCACGGCGGAAATCTTGAAGGCCATGCCGGCCATGAAGAAGACGAGGCCAATGATGACGCCAAGTGAAGCACCGTCCGACAGCGCTTCGCCGAGACCCGCATAGGTCACTGTGCCGGCGAAGCCGTAAATCAGCGAGGCGCCATAGAGCAGCATGCCCGACGACAGGGCGCCGAGGACGAAGTATTTGAGGCCCGCTTCCGATGACCGCAGGCTGTCGCGCTTGAAGGCGGCGACCACATAGAGCGCCAGGCTCTGCAGTTCGATGCCGATATAGAGTGCGATCAGTCCATTGGCGGACACCATCATGAACATGCCGAGTGTTGCCAGCACCAGCAGCACCGGATACTCGAACTTGTTGAGGTTGTCCGAGCGCATGGTCGACAGGCCCATGAAGAGCGTCGCCGCAGCGCCGATCAGCACCAGGATCTTCACGAAGCTGCCGAATGGATCGGCAATGAAGCTGCCGCCGAATGTGGTCACGGCTTCAGCCGGGGCCACCAGCACCGCGATGCCGGTGACGACGAACAGCACGATCGCGCCCATGGCAACGGGGCCCGCGTCGTCATCCTTGCGGAACACGCCGAACATCAGCAGTGCCATGGCGCCGACGGCGAGGATGATTTCCGGCAATGCGGGTGCGAGATCAGGCATGGCGGTTGCAGCTTCCATTTGTCCCCTCCCCTACTGCAGGCCCGCGACGGCAGAAGCCGCGCCGGCTGCATGGTGGGCCTCGATCGCAGCCTGCGCATTGGTCAGCAGGTTTTCGACCGAGACGGCCGTGACATCGAGGATCGGAGACGGATACACACCGAAGAAGATCACCAGCACAATTAATGGCGCCAGGGTGATGATCTCGCGGCGGTTAAGGTCGAGAATGTTCTTGAGGCTGTCCTTCTCAAGCTCGCCGAAGATGACGCGCCAATAGAGATACAGTGCATAGGCTGCGGACAGAATGACACCTGTCGCCGCCAGGATCGCGATCCAGGTGCTCACGGCGAAGATGCCCATGATGGTCAGGAACTCGCCCACGAAACCGCTGGTGCCGGGCAGCGCCACATTCGCCATGGTGAACACCATGAAGGCGGTGGCGTAGAGCGGCATGCGGTGGACAAGCCCGCCATAGGCCGAAATCTCGCGCGTATGCATCCGGTCGTAGATGACCCCGACACACAGGAACAGCGCCCCGGAGATGAAGCCGTGGCTGATCATCTGGAAGATGCCGCCCTGCACGCCCTGCATGTTGACAGCAAAGATGCCCATGGTGACGAAGCCCATATGGGCGACCGATGAGTAGGCGATCAATTTCTTGATATCGGTCTGCGCCAGCGCCACGAGGGACGTGTAGATGATGGCGATTACCGACAGGCCGAAGACCATGGGCGCGAACAGGTCTGACGCGACCGGGAACATCGGCAGCGAGAAGCGCAGGAAGCCATAGCCGCCCATCTTTAGCAGAATGCCCGCCAGAATGACCGAGCCGGCCGTTGGCGCTTCCACGTGAGCGTCCGGCAGCCAGGTATGGACCGGCCACATGGGCATCTTGACGGCGAAGCTGGCGAAGAAGGCAAGCCACAGCCAGGTCTGCAGGTCGGCGGCGAACTCGTGCTCCAGCAGGGTTGGAATGTCGGTCGTGCCCGCGGTCCAGTACATGGCCATCATGGCCAGCAGCATCAGCACCGAGCCGAGCAGCGTGTAGAGGAAGAACTTGAAGCTCGCGTAGATGCGGTTGGCCCCGCCCCAGACCCCGATGATCAGGAACATGGGGATCAGCGCAGCTTCAAAGAACAGGTAGAACAGCACCAGGTCCAGGGCCGCGAAGACGCCGATCATCAGCGTTTCGAGCACCAGGAAAGCGATCATGTATTCCTTCACGCGCGACGTAATGCTCGTCCAGCTGGCGAGAATGCAGGCCGGCATCAGGAGCGTGGTGAGGATAATGAACAGCATCGAAATGCCATCCACGCCCATATGGTAGGAGGCCAGCCCGCCCAGCCAGGCATGCTTCTCGACGAACTGGAACTCCGCCGTCGTGTAGTCGAAGTCGATCCACAGGATCAGCGAGATCGCGAAGGTGATCAGCGTTGTCCACAGCGCGACGAAGCGCGCGTTGCGCGACGAGGTCTCGTCGTCACCCGGCACGAACAGGATGAACAGCGCGCCGAGCAGCGGCAGAAAAGTGACGAGGGAGAGGATGGGCCAATCGTCGGACATGGCTTAGTTGGCCCCCGTCAGCGAGTAGTAGGTCACGAAGGCGGCGACGCCGATGAGCATGGCGAAGGCGTAGTGGTAGACATAGCCCGTCTGCAGCTTCACCACGTTACGGGTGATGTCCATCACGCGGGCCGCGACACCGTTGGGGCCGAAGCCGTCGATGACGAAGCCATCGCCAAATTTCCACAGCGTCCGGCCCAGCCACATGAATGGCTTCACAAAGATGAAATCGTAGATCTCGTCGAAATACCACTTGTTGAGCAGGAACTGGTAGAGCGGCTGCTGCTCGCGGGCCAGCGTCTTGGGGATGTCCGGGCGGGCGATATAGAACAGCCACGCCGTCGCAAAGCCGATAACCATCATCACGAAGGGTGACCAGACCACCCAGGCGGGTGCGTCGTGGAAGGTTTCGATGATGTCGTTGCCGGCGGCGGTGTAGATGGACCCGTTCCAGAACTCCGCCTGGTAGTAGCCGACGAAGAAGTCCTTGAACGGGAAGCCAGCCAGGACAGTGCCCGCGGACAGGATGATGAGCGGCACCAGCATCACCCACGGGCTCTCATGCACATGGCTGATGACTTCATTGGACGCACGGCTTTCGCCGTGGAACGTCATGAAGATCAGACGCCACGAGTAGAAACTTGTGAAGAGCGCAGCGACCACCGTCAGCGTGAAGGCGAAACCGGCCAGTTCGCTCGGCGCCATATAGGCTGCCTCGATGATGGCATCTTTCGAGTAGTACCCGGCGAGATACGGGAACCCGGTCAGGCCGAGGGTCCCGATGATCATCATGATCCAGGTGCCGGGGATCATCTTGTAGAGGCCGCCCATCTTGCGCATGTCCTGCTCGTCCGACATGGCGTGAATGACAGAACCCGAGCCGAGGAACAGGAGCGCCTTGAAGAAGGCGTGGGTGAACAGATGGAAGATCGCCATCTGGTATCCGCCGACGCCGAGCGCCACGAACATGTAGCCGAGCTGCGAGCAGGTGGAATAGGCGATGACGCGCTTGATGTCGTTCTGCACCAACCCGACCGTCGCCGCGAAGAAGGCCGTGATCGCACCCACTGCTGTCACAACCCACAGGGCATCCGGTGCCGTCTCGAACAGGGGCGACAGGCGTGCAACGAGGAACACGCCGGCGGTCACCATGGTGGCAGCGTGAATGAGGGCGGAGACAGGCGTCGGGCCCTCCATGGCGTCGGGCAGCCAGGTGTGCAGCAGGAACTGGGCCGACTTGCCCATGGCGCCCATGAACAGCAACAGACACAGCACCGTCATGATGTCGAGCTGCATGCCCGCAAAGACGAAGGTGTCGCCGATAATGACGCTGTTGGGGTCCTGCACCTGCTGGAACACGGTGTCGAAATCGAGCGATCCGAACACCACGAACACGCCGGCGACGCCAAGCAGGAAGCCGAAATCGCCCACGCGGTTGACCACGAATGCCTTCATGGCCGCCGCATTGGCGGACGACTTTTTGTACCAGAAGCCGATCAGCAGATAGGACGCGAGGCCCACCCCTTCCCAGCCGAAGAACATCTGCACGAAGTTGTCGGCGGTCACCAGCATCAGCATGGCGAAGGTGAAGAAGGACAGATAGGCGAAGAAGCGCGACCGGTGCGGATCGTGGCTCATATAGCCAATGGAATAGACGTGGACGAGCGACGACACGGACGTCACCACCACCAGCATCACGGCGGTCAGCGTATCGACGCGGATCATCCAGTCGACTTCCAGCGCGCCGGAGTCGATCCAGCGCAGGATGTGCACCTTGCCGGTAAAGCCACCGAAAGCGACATCGAAGAAAGCAACCCAGGCCAGCAGCGCCGACAGGATCAGCAGTGCCGTGGTTACGATCTCCGATCCGCGATGGCCGATCACGCGGCCGAAAAGGCCTGCGGTGAGTGCGCCGATCAGGGGCAGAAACAGAATGGCTGAATACATTGTGTAAGCGCCCCTAACCCTTCATGAGGTTGACGTCTTCCACCGCGATCGAGCCACGGTTACGGAAGTACACCACCAGGATGGCAAGGCCGATGGCTGCCTCGGCAGCGGCCACGGTCAAGACGATCATCGCGAATATCTGGCCGACGAGGTCCCCCAGCTGAGTGGAGAAGGCGACCAGGTTGATGTTGACGGCCAGCAGCATCAGTTCGACCGACATCAGAATGATGATGATGTTCTTCCGGTTGAGGAAGATGCCGAAGATACCCAGCGTGAACAGCAGCGCTGCGACGGTAAGATAGTGGCCAAGGCCGATAGCGATCATGTCCCCTGCTCCCCCTAGATGCCCTGGCCCGGCTTCACGTCTTTGAGTTCCACCGCCTGCTCGCGGGTTCGCGCCACCTGCTGCGCGATCACCTGACGTTTCACGCCTTCCTTGTGGCGCAGAGTCAGTACGATGGCGCCGATCATGGCGACCAGCAGGATCATGCCGGCGGCCTGGAAGTAGTAGACGTAGTCCGTATAGAGAACGCGGCCGATGGCCTCGGTATTGCTGACATCGGTCAGCACCGGCGTCGGTGAGGCCGCCAACGACGCGGCTTCGGGCGCGATGGTCCAGGCGCCCACGACCAGAAGCAGTTCAAGGAGCAGAATGAAGCCGATCAACGCACCGAAGGGCATGTATTGCAGGAAGCCCTCACGCAGCTCGGCAAAGTCCACATCCAGCATCATGACCACGAACAGGAACAGCACCGCCACCGCGCCCACATAGACGATCACCAGGATCATCGCGAGGAACTCGGCGCCCATCAGGACGAAGAGGCCTGCCGCATTGAAGAAGGTCAGGATCAGGAACAGAACCGAATGCACGGGGTTGCGGGCTGCGATGACCATCACAGCAGACGCCACCGCGATAAACGCGAAGACGTAAAACGCAATCGTTGCAACGATCATCTTATTTGAGCCCCCCGGCCCGGTTCAGAGTTGTGCGGGCTTCTTGTCTGTCCCGCGTGTCACACATTCTTTGCTTCGCCCGGCCGCCTTTTAGCGGTACGGCGCATCCAGTTCCATGTTCTTGGCAATCTCGCGTTCCCAGCGGTCGCCATTGCTCAGGAGTCTGGCCTTGTCATACATCAGCTCTTCGCGCGTCTCCGTCGCGAATTCGAAATTCGGTCCCTCGACAATCGCATCCACCGGGCAGGCTTCCTGACAGAACCCGCAGTAAATGCACTTCACCATGTCGATGTCGTAGCGCGTCGTGCGGCGCGTGCCGTCATTGCCGCGTGGTGCAGCTTCGATGGTGATCGCCTGCGCCGGGCAGATCGCTTCACACAGCTTGCAGGCAATGCAGCGTTCTTCGCCGTTGGGATAACGGCGCAGTGCGTGCTCGCCACGAAAGCGCGGGCTGAGCGGTCCCTTCTCGAAGGGATAGTTCAGGGTCGGCTTCGGCTTGCCCATGTATTTCAGGGCAAGGAAGAAGCTGGAGACGAATTCGCTCAGAAACAGCGAGCGGGCCGATTGATCAAGCCATGCCATCTTGAGTGCCTCCTTACGCCGGCAACAGGTCGAAGGCGACAAGCACACCGGCTGTGGCCACGAGATAGAAGAGCGACAGGGGCAGGAACACTTTCCAGCCCAGGCGCATCAACTGGTCGTAGCGGTAGCGGGGCACCATGGCCTTCACCATCGCGAAGATGAAGAACAGGAAGATCACCTTGATCCAGAACCAGAAGAAGCCCGGGATCCAGGTGAAGGGAGCGAAATCCGCCGGCGGCAGCCATCCGCCCAGGAACAGGACGGTAATGAGGGCGCACATCAGCAGGATCGACACATACTCTGCCAGGAACAGCAGCATGTAGGGCGTGGACGAGTATTCCGTCGCGAAGCCCGCCACCAGTTCGGCTTCTGCTTCCGGCAGGTCGAAGGGTGGCCGGTTGGTTTCCGCCAGCGCCGAAATGAAGAAGATCACGAACATCGGGAACAGCGGCAGGAAGTACCAGTGCAGCAACCCGTAGGGGCCGTCCTGGGCGCGCACGATTTCCGACAGGTTGAGCGACCCGGCGACCAGCAGCACGGTCACGATGACAAAGCCGAGCGACACTTCATAGGACACCATCTGCGCCGCCGAGCGCAGGGCGCCCATGAAGGGATATTTCGAGTTCGACGCCCAGCCACCCATGATGATGCCGTACACGCCAAGCGACGAGATGGCGAAGATGAACAACACGCCCACATTGATGTCGGCAAGTGCCCAACCGTCGGCCATGGGGATCACCGACCAGGCGGTGAGGGCCAGCGAGGCGGCGACAATCGGCGCCAGAATGAACACACCCTTGTTGGCGCCGGACGGAATGACGAATTCCTTGACGACGAATTTCAGGAAGTCGGCAAAGGTCTGCAGCAGACCGAACGGGCCCACGACATTCGGGCCGCGGCGCAGCGCAACCGCTGCCCAGACCTTACGGTCGGCATAGAGCAGGAAGGCGATCAGGATCAGCAGACCGATGATCGTCGCCAGCGTCTGACCGATCAGAAGCAGCGCGGTCAGGCCATATGTGCTCAGAAACTCAGCCATTGGTGCCGGTCGCCTCTTTTGATCCGTTGTCCTGAGCCACACGGTGTGTCGCCGCCAGCGACAGGTCCGCCATTGTTTTGCTGGCGCGGGCAATCGCGTTGCTCAGGAAGAAGTCGTCAATCGCCGGCTCAAAAGCGCCCGCGTCCATCTGCCCGGCGGCAAGCGTCGGCATGTCGCCGGCTTCCACCTGGCCCAGACGCATCATCTGCGGCGCGTCTTCATACATGGCGGCACGCAGCTGCGCGAGATTGTCATAGGGCAGTGTCTTGCCGATCACATCCGACAGGGCGCGCAGGATCGACCAGTCTTCGCGCGCGTCGCCCGGCGGGAAGGTCGCCCGGCGGCCCAGCTGAGCCCGGCCCTCGGTGTTAACCCAGGTTGCGGACTTTTCGGTGTAGGCGGCGCCGGGCAGAATGACGTCGGCGCGGTGCGCGCCGCGGTCACCATGACTGCCCTGATAGATGACGAAGGCATTGCCGAACTGGGTGCCGTCGATCTCGTCAGCCCCGAGCAGATACACGACCTCGACCTCACCGCTGCGCGCGGCATCGAGAATGGCCGTCGTATCCTTGCCGCCCTCGCCCGGCACCAGGCCGAGATCAAGACCGGCAACGCGGGCCGCTGCCGTGTGCAACACGTTGAAGCCGTTCCAGTCGCCCGTGATGGCGCCGACGCTGTTGGCCAGCGCGATCGCCGTTGCGAGAACGGCATAGCCGTCAGCGCGGGTCAGAGCGCCCTGACCGATGATGATCATCGGCTTCTCGGCATCCTTTAGCACCTGCGCAAAGGAATGCGTGCCGTCGGCCACTTCCCTGAGCGTATCGGGACCGGCGCCAAGCTCGGCGACGGGATAGGTCAGGTCGCGGGCCGGACCGATATTGGCAACCTTGAGGCCGCTCTCGCGCCAGCGGCGGCGCAGGCGGGCATTGAGCACCGGGGCTTCCAAGCGCGGGTTGGACCCGATGAGCAGCACCGCGTCCGCTTCATCGATGCCGGCGATCCCTGAATTGAAGATGTAGCCGCCGCGTGATCCCGCAGACAGCTTGGTGCCGTCCTCGCGGCAGTCGATGTTGGCGCTGCCGATGGCGGTGGTCAGGTCCTTCAGCGCCTTCATGCTCTCGGCACAGGCGAGGTCACCGGCAAGGGCTGCGAATTTCGCGCCATCGAGACCATCTAGCTTCTCGGCAATGACGGCGAAGGCTTCGTTCCACGAGGCCGGCCTGAGCTTGCCATCCTTGCGGACATAGGGCTGGTCGAGGCGCTGGCGGCCAAGGCCGTCCCACACGAAGCGCGTCTTGTCGGAAATCCACTCTTCATTGATGTCGTCGGCGTTGCGCGGAATGATCCGCATCACCGCCTTGCCACGGGCGTCCACGCGGATGTTGCTGCCAAGGGCATCCATCACGTCGACCGTCTCGGTCTTCTTGAGCTCCCAGGGCCGCGCCTGAAAGGCATAGGGCCGCGAGGTCAGCGCACCAACCGGACACAGATCGATCACATTACCCTGCAGCTCGGAGGACATGGCCTCTTCGAGATAGGTGGTGATCTCCATGTCTTCGCCACGCCCTATGGCGCCCAGCTCCGGCACACCGGCCACCTCGGTTGCAAAGCGGATGCAGCGCGTGCAGTGGATGCAGCGGGTCATGATCGTCTTGACCAGCGGGCCGATATGCTTGTCCTCGACGGCGCGCTTGTTCTCTTCAAAGCGCGAGCCATCGGTGCCATAGGCCATGGCCTGGTCCTGCAGATCGCACTCGCCGCCCTGATCGCAGATCGGGCAATCCAGCGGGTGGTTGATGAGCAGGAACTCCATCACCCCTTCGCGGGCGTCCTTCACCATCTGGGTGTTGGTGAAGAGCTCCGGCGGTTCGCCTTCGGGCCCAGGCCGCAGATCCTTGACGTTCTGGGCGCAGGACGCGACCGGCTTGGGCGGTCCGCCCTTCACTTCGATGAGGCACATGCGGCAGTTGCCGGCGACAGACAGACGCTCGTGGTAGCAGAAGCGCGGGATTTCCTTGCCCGCTTCCTCGCATGCCTGGAGCAGCGTCAGGTCGGCATCGACCTCGACTTCTTCGCCGTCAACCTTGATGGTGCGCAGTTCGCCCATGCTCGTGATCCGTATCCTGACTATTCCGCCGCGACAGCCGCGCCGGTTCCGGCGCCGGCCTTGCGGGCAGCAATGCGGTCTTCAAATTCGTGCCTGAAATGGCGGATGACACCCTGCACCGGCCATGCGGCGGCATCGCCCAATGCGCAGATCGTGTGGCCTTCCACCTGCTTGGTGACCTTGAGCAGGGTGTCGATCTCGTCGACCTCCGCCTCGCCCTTGGCCATGCGCTCCATGACGCGCCACATCCAGCCTGTACCTTCGCGGCACGGCGTGCACTGGCCGCAGCTTTCGTGCTTGTAGAAATAGGAGAGCCGCGCGATGGCCTTGATGATGTCTGTCGACTTATCCATCACGATGACCGCCGCGGTGCCGAGACCGGACTGCACGTCCTTCAGCGCATCGAAATCCATCAGCACCGTGTCGCAGACATCCTTCGGGATCAGCGGCACGGACGATCCGCCGGGGATGACCGCCAGAAGATTGTCCCAGCCGCCGCGCACGCCACCGGCATGACGCTCGATCAGCTCCTTGAGCGGGATCGACATTTCCTCTTCCACGTTGCACGGATTGTTCACGTGGCCGGAAATGGAAAAGACCTTGGTGCCGGTATTGCCCGGACGGCCGAAGCCTGCAAACCACTCGCCGCCGCGGCGCAGGATGGTCGGCGCCACTGCGATGCTTTCCACATTGTTGACGGTGGTCGGGTTGCCATAGAGGCCGACATTTGCCGGGAATGGCGGCTTCAGCCGCGGCATGCCCTTCTTGCCTTCGAGGCTTTCCAGCAGCGCGGTTTCTTCGCCGCAGATATAGGCCCCTGCGCCGTGATGCACGATCACGTCGAACGGCCAGCCTGAGCCGCAGGCATCGGGGCCGATCAGCCCGGCCTCGTAGGCTTCATCGACAGCGGCCTGGAGGCGGTCGCGCTCGAAGATGTATTCGCCGCGCAGATAGATGAAGGCGTGATTGGCGCCCATGGCGAACCCGGCGACGAGGCAGCCTTCGATGAGCTTGTGCGGATCATGCCGCATCATCTCACGGTCCTTGCAGGTGCCCGGCTCGGACTCGTCGGCATTGACCACGAGATAATGCGGACGACCGTCGCTTTCCTTCGGCATGAAGGACCATTTGAGGCCGGTCGGGAAGCCGGCACCGCCGCGGCCGCGCAGACCAGACTTCTTGATTTCCTCGACAATCCAGTCGCGGCCCTTGGCCAGCAGCTCCTTCGTGCCGTCCCAGTCGCCGCGCTTGCGGGCAGCTTCAAGGTTCCAGCTTTCAAAGCCGTAGAGGTTGGTGAAGATGCGATCCTTGTCAGACAGCATGGTCTAGCCCTCCCCTCCGTCAGCAACAGCCACATGCGGCACCTCGCGCAGGGAGGTCGGACCGCCAGCGGGTTCAGACGACTTGCGTCCGGTCTGCGAGCCGATCTTCACGTCACGCCCTGCCGCGAGATCGTCGAGCAGTTTCTCGAAGTTCTCCGCCGTCAGGTCTTCGTAGTACTCGTCATTGATCTGCACCATCGGCGCATTGGCGCAGGCGCCAAGGCACTCGACTTCCAGCCACGAGAAGTTGCCGTCGTCGGACACGGTGCCCTGTTCGCCGATGCGCTTGCGGCAGACGTCCTTGAGGTCGTCCGCGCCGCGCAGCCAGCAGGGTGTCGTGCCGCATAGCTGGATGTAGTGTTTGCCGACCGGCGACAGGTTGAACATCGTGTAGAAGGTCGCGACTTCGAGGGCGCGGATATACGGCATATCCAGCATCTCGGCGACATAGCGGATGGCCGGTTCCGGCAGCCAGTAGTCATGTTGCTTCTGTGCCTGCCAGAGCAGCGGAATGATTGCCGATGCCTGACGGCCTTCGGGGTACTTCGCGATCGTCTTCTTCGCCCATTCCAGGTTCTCTGGCGTGAACTCGAAACTCTCAGGCTGGTTGGGATCCAGACGCCGGACGCTCATCGGTCCACCTCACCAAACACGATATCCAGGGACCCGAGGATGGCCGAGACGTCCGCCAGCATGTGGCCGGTGCACAGGTGATCCATGGCTTGCAGATGCTGGAAACCCGGTGCACGCAGCTTGCAGCGGTAGGGCTTGTTGGAACCATCGGACACCAGATAAACGCCGAACTCGCCCTTGGGCGCTTCAACGGAGGCATACACTTCGCCGGCCGGCACGTGATAGCCCTCGGTATAAAGCTTGAAGTGATGGATAAGCGCTTCCATCGAGCGCTTCATCTCACCGCGCTTGGGCGGCACGATCTTGCCGTCGGTTGACGACACCGGCCCTTCGCCCTCAGCGCTGGCAAGTTTCTCAAGGCACTGCTTCATGATGCGGACCGACTGGTAACACTCCTCCATGCGGACGAGATACCGGTCGTAGCAGTCGCCGTTCTTGCCGACGGGGATGTCGAAGTCGAGTTCGTTGTAGCACTCATAGGGCTGCGACCGGCGCAGGTCCCAGGCCATGCCCGACCCGCGTACCATGACGCCGGTGAACCCCCAGGCCAGCGCGTCCTCGCGCGACACGACACCGATGTCGACATTGCGCTGTTTGAAGATGCGGTTGTCTGTCAGCAGACCTTCGATGTCGCGCAGCACCGGCGGATGCTCCTCGCAGAAGGTCATGATGTCATCAAGCAGCTCATTGGGCAGATCCTGGTGCACGCCGCCGGGACGCACATAGGCTGCATGCATCCGGCTGCCGGAGGCGCGCTCGTAGAAGCCCATCAGCTTCTCACGCTCCTCGAAGCCCCAGACGATCGGCGTCATGGCACCGACGTCGAGCCCCTGGGCGGTGATGTTGAGGATGTGCGACAGCAGGCGACCAATCTCTGAATACAGGACGCGGATGAGCTGGCCGCGCTTCGGGATCGTGATGTCCAGCAGACGCTCCACCGCCATGGCAAAGGCGTGCTCCTGGTTCATCGGCGCCACGTAATCGAGGCGGTCCAGATAAGGCACGGCCTGCAGATAGGTCTTCTGCTCCATCAGCTTTTCGGTGCCGCGGTGCAGGAGGCCGATATGCGGATCGACGCGCTCGACGACCTCGCCGTCCATTTCAAGGACCAGCCGCAGCACGCCATGGGCAGCCGGGTGCTGGGGCCCGAAATTGATGGTGATGTTGTCGGTCTTCTCGCCGCTCTCACCGGTGGGGACGTTGGTCGGGGCAATGTTCATTTGGGCTGCTCCGCTTTCTCGTCACCGGGAAGCACATATTCCGCACCTTCCCACGGGCTCATGTAGTCGAAGCTGCGGAATTCCTGCATCAGCTTGACCGGCTCGTAGACGACCTTCTTCTGCTCGTCGTCATACCGCACTTCGTAGTAGCCGGTGAGCGGGAAGTCCTTGCGCAGCGGATGGCCTTCAAAGCCGTAATCCGTCAGCAGACGGCGCATGTCCGGATGACCGGCAAACTGGACGCCGAACATGTCCCAGATTTCCCGCTCCTGCCAATTGGCAGCCGGGAAAACGGAAACGCAGCTGGGCACAAGCGTTTCTTCGTCGGTTTCGATCTTCACCCGGATGCGCTGGTTCAGCGTCATCGAGAGCAGGTGATAGACGATGTCGAAGCGGCGCTGACGGGCGGGATAGTCGACACCTGTTATGTCGATCATGGTTGCGAACTCACAGCCCGTGTCGTCGCGCAGGAACTTCAGCACCCGGACGATTTCACCTGCAGGCACCGTGATGGCCAGTTCGCCGATGGCGATCTGGTGGCTTTCGACGAGGTCACCCAGGCCCGCGGAGATATGATCCGCAAGGTCGGCAAGGGCTTCATCGCTTGGCGTCACGTCAATAACCGACATGGCTTGCATTCGCTGTTCTCGTTGTTGGCTACGGCACCCGCAGCCATCGGGTTGGAGGCATCGGCCTGCGCGCATCGATGCGCCGGGCGATGCCGGGACGGCGTGTCAGCTACCGGACGATGGTGCTGGTGCGCCGGATCTTCTTTTGCAGCTGCAGCACGCCATAGAGCAGCGCCTCTGCGGTCGGCGGGCAGCCGGGGACATACACGTCCACGGGTACGATGCGGTCGCAGCCACGCACCACCGAATAGGAATAGTGATAGTAGCCGCCACCATTGGCACAGGAGCCCATGGAGATGACGTAGCGCGGCTCCGGCATCTGGTCGTAGACCTTGCGCAGGGCCGAGGCCATCTTGTTGGTGAGGGTGCCCGCGACGATCATCACGTCGGACTGGCGGGGGCTGCCGCGCGGTGCAAAGCCGAAGCGCTCGCAGTCATAGCGCGGCATCGACATCTGCATCATCTCGACGGCGCAGCAGGCAAGGCCGAATGTCATCCACATCAGAGAACCGGTGCGGCCCCAGGCGATCAGGTCTTCAAGGTTCGTGACAACGAACCCCTTCTCCTCCATCTCTTCGGTGATCTGGCGGACGAGCGGATCATTGTCGGCGTCAGACGGCTGCGGCGCGCGCGTCAGAAACCCGGTCTCCGGGTCGATGAAGCTGCTGGACCCCTCGGGGACCAGAATGCCGCCCTTTTCTTCTATTCCCATTCCAGCGCGCCCTTTTTCCACTCATAGACAAAGCCGATGGTCAGAATGCCGAGGAACACCATCATCGACCAGAAACCGAACATGCCGATCTCCCCCAGAGAAATAGCCCAGGGGAAGAGGAAGGCGACTTCGAGGTCGAAGATGATGAAGAGGATGGCCACCAGGTAAAACCGCACGTCGAACTTCATGCGTGCATCGTCAAACGCGTTGAAGCCGCACTCATAGGCGGACAGCTTTTCCGGGTCGGGATTGGAGGGCGCGAGGATCATCGGCGCCACTAGAAAGGCCGTCACCAGGACAATGGAAATGCCCAGGAAGAAGATGATCGGCAGGTATTCGGCAAGAAGCTCAGGCATGGCCCTGTCATAAACGTGTTGACCGCGACATGGTACGCCATATCGGGCGGCACGGCTGATAGGCCGCACCCAAGAATTCCACCGTCCAGAAACCGCCTCGCGAGGCCGATTCACTGCCGGGCAGAATTTGGCGCCACTATATCCCTGCGCCGCAGCATTTCAACGGACGCCGGACGTGGATTTGTACGCTTTTTCGGCCCCGGGAGACCGCAAAGGCACACAGGACGGCACCTGTTGCGAAACGTTATCAACTACTGGCCGGTCGGCTGATCAGATCACCTCACGATCGTACCGGTCCGCCGGATTTTCTTCTGGAGCTGCAGCACCCCATAGAGCAGTGCTTCCGCCGTCGGCGGGCAGCCCGGGACATACACGTCGACGGGCACGATACGGTCGACGCCGCGCACCACGGAATAGGAGTAGTGGTAGTAGCCACCGCCGTTGGCGCAGGACCCCATGGAGATCACATAGCGGGGCTCGGGCATCTGATCGTAGAGCTTGCGCAGGGCCGGAGCCATCTTGTTGGTGAGGGTGCCCGCAACGATCATCACATCCGAATGACGGGGGGTCGCGCGCGGTGCAAACCCAAAGCGTTCTGCATCGTAGCGCGGCATCGCCACATGCATCATCTCGACGCCGCAGCAGGCGAGACCAAACAGCATCCACATCATGGAGCCGGTGCGTGCCCAGGCAATGAGGTCTTCAGCGCTGGTGACGGCGAAGCCTTTTTCAGCAATGTCTTCGGTGATCTGGCGGACAAAGGGTTCCTCATCCGCCGGTGACGGCTGAGGGGGTCGTGCGAGAAAGCCGGTCTTGGGATCAATCAGGCCGGTACTGCCTTCCGGTACCAGCACGCCGTCCTTGTTGCGTTCCGCACCCATGGTCATGTCCCTCCCGTCGGTGGGGTGTCCGGTCTTTCGGGTATGGGCGGCAGCGCCGTCCAACATCCCGGCTACTGAAACTGACGGAAGTTGAGCCGAAACGTGACAGCCACGCATCCCCTTCTTGCGCACGACGGATTTGCATGGGGCGCATGCGACTTGGCATGCGCAATGCCCGTGGTCACCTGGGTGGCAGATTTAGGGTGGTGGTGCCTGTTTCGGCAATGCGGACCGCCGTTTTCAGACTGGCTGAAAATGGCGGGAGTGACGGGGCTCGAACCCGCGACCTCCGGCGTGACAGGCCGGCACTCTAACCAACTGAGCTACACCCCCGCGAAAGGGTCCGCGCCAGCGCATTGCGCCTGCGGAGCGGCGTGTCTAGGGCAGTGAGCGCCTTGGTGTCAAGCGTGGCCTATCCGAAAGCTGTGGATTTTTCCCCCGGCTCTCCATCCGCGTCGCGGCGGCACAGTTTGTGGAGGCTGAGGGCAAGTGTCTTCACGGAAATCGGCTTGGGTACAAAGTCCGACATACCAGCTGCGAGATAGTCTTCGCGGGTCCCGCGCATGGCATGGGCCGTGATGGCAATAATGGGGACATGTCGGTCCAGATCGCGCTCTTCCTCCCGGATGAGCCGGGTCGCCATGACACCGTCAATGTTCGGCATCTGCACATCCATCAGAATCGCATCATAGGCCGTGTCACGCGCTGCCTCCACAGCCTGTGCACCATCGCCGACGACGTCATATGTATAGCCAAGCTTGGTCACCATGGCGGTGATCACGCGCTGGTTCACCTCGTTGTCTTCAGCGATGAGCAGATGCGGCTTGCCGTCCGATCGGTCCGGCGTGTCGATGGCCGGCTGCGGCGCCACTCCTGCACCCTCGCTGGCGGACCTATCTCGCTCAGGATCGACTTCAGATGCGGCGGCCCGGCGATCGATCTCAGGGCGCTGAGCGGTGCCAGCCTGAACATCGATCGTGAACCAGAATGTGCTGCCCTTGCCGGGTGTACTGTCAACCCCGATCTGACCGCCCATGTGCTCAGCGAGCTGTTTGCAGATCGCCAGTCCAAGCCCGGTCCCGCCAAACCGTTCCTGGATCCGGCCGGAGGCCTGCACATAGGGTTCGAACAACCGTTCCTGCATGTCCCGTGCGATGCCGATACCAGTGTCAGCGACCGTACAGCGCAGTTGCTGTTTCCCGCCGCCCGCATCTGTCTGCTCCACATTCACCGTCACGGAGCCGCTTTCAGTGAACTTCACGGCGTTGCCGACGAGGTTGGACATGATCTGCCGCAGGCGCACCTTGTCGGCGATGACGGTCCGGGGCACTTCCGGGTCAACCTCCAGGAAGATGCCGATGTCGCGCTGCGCGGCATTGGGCGCGAACAGATGGATGACTTCCTGAACGATGTCGTGCGGGTCAAACTCGACCGGAGTGAGACTGAGGCGGTTCGCATCCAGCTTGGACAAATCAAGCAGGTCATCAAGGATGGCCAGCAGGCCCCTGGCACTGTCTGACGCGGTATCCGCAAGCGGTTGCTGATCAGAGTTCAGGCTTGCATGGGACAGGAGATCCAGCATGCCGATGATGCCATTGAGCGGTGTGCGCAGTTCATGACTGACTGTGGCGACAAACTTTGACTTGGCCTCGCTGGCTTCCAGCGCTTCCGACCTTGCACGCCTCAGCTGTTCCTCAGCCTCGCGGCGTTTTGTGATGTCGCCCACCGCACACACGATGCGATGCGGCGCCATTTCTTCGTCGAATGACGCGACGGCCTTCACTTCGACCCAGCCGACAGAGCCATCCGCCCGGACAATCCGCGTTTCCATCTCGCAGCGATTGCCATCTGCAAAGGACTGCTCCACCAACTGGTAGAACCGCTTGCGGTCATCCGGATGGATGAAGGATCGGGCAGTTTGCGTGGGCAGCGTGTTGCCGGGCGCGGTAATGCCAATAATCTCCTTCAGCCGGTCGGAGAGGAAGATCCTGTCTGCGCCGAAGTCCCAGTCCCACAGGCCGTCGCGGGACGCGTCCACAACCAGTCTCAGGCGTTCCTGCGCATTCTGCTTGCGGAGTTCCTGCTCGCGCTCCTCGGTGACATCCTGAAATACGCCAAAGAGCTTTGCAGTGCCAGGGTGGTCCGTCGTCTCAACCTCACCACGGGAGATGACGTGCCTGATCGAACCATCTGGGCGAATGATCCGCCGGTCGAAGTTGAAAGGCTCGCCGGTTTCAAGGCTGTGGCTGATGCATTCGCGGACGCGCTGTTGGTCTTCCGGGTGATAGGCGGCAATGGCCTTTTCTATATTCACGCCGTCAGGGTCCGGGTCGAACCCGTGAATCTCAAACACGCGGTCCGACCATTGCACCTGACCGCTTGCCACATCGTAGTGCCAGTACCCGGTCTCACTGATCGTCTGAATACGATCAAGAAGCGTCATCGCATTTCGGCTCGCTTCGACCGCGCGGCGCTCATTGGTTGTTTCCGTCACCGTGACGGACAGCACACCTGTCCATTGGCGAACACTCTTGAACTCGAGATGAAACACCCGCCCGGGCCGCATGGGAGAGGCCATCTCCATGGCCAGCGCCCCTTCCTGGATTTCAGCCATTGAGGCGATCCAGCGGATGTTGTCCTTCGCGCCGTCAAACTGGGCAATCCAGCCTTCCCCCAGCAGAGTGTCGCGGGTTACGGCGAGCATTTCGGTCAGACCATCGGACACGGCCACGCACTGACCCTCGCCATTGACCAGCATGGCCGGCACCGGCAGCCAGGCAATGTCAGGAAGCGATGCAATTCCTGCGGAATCCGAAGTGTCCGTATGGGTCATCCCTGCATCCAAAACGTGCGGACAATGAGTGCGTCCGTGCAGACCCTAGCGCCGCAATCGTAAAGGCGGGACTAAACCGGAGATGGTGGCCGGGATGTACGCGTTGCAGGGGCAAATGGTGGGCGGTGACGGGCTCGAACCGCCGACCCTCTCGGTGTAAACGAGATGCTCTTCCAACTGAGCTAACCGCCCGAAGCCGCCGGGAAATGCGGCTGCGTGTCCGCCTGGCGGCGGAGACGCAGGTCATACGCTAAAGGGGCAGTTTCGCCAAGGGCCGGCGCGGCACCAACACGCCGCGTCATTCTCAAGGCTGAAAACACAAAACGGCCTAAACACCCTCCTCCTGGGTATTCAGACCGTTCTGTGATTTCGCAATGCAGGTGGGTCTGCGTTGCGGGCTGGCACGGGCGCCGGACTAGCCGTTGACGGCGTCCTTCAAGCCTTTGCCTGCCTTGAACTTGGGCTGCTTCGACGCGGGAATCTGGATCTTCTCGCCGGTACGCGGATTGCGGCCTTCGCTGGCGGCACGCTGGGAGACGCTGAACGTCCCAAATCCAACGATCCGAACCTCGTCACCACCCTGGAGGGTCTTGGTGATTTGATCGAAGACGCATTCAACGGCGGTTGTCGCGTCGGTCTTGGACAGGCCGGTATTGTCGGCCACTTCTGCAATCAGATCGTTCTTATTCACTTTGATGCCCCATCGCTTTGAATGTGGTGCGGTTTAGGACTTCAAGGTTAGACCCGCGTCAAAGTGCCCACCAAGGATTATTCCGCAGAAAACCGGCAAAAAAGATGATGCGCCGCACCATGACCGAGCGTCGCCCCCTTTAACCACCGGAACACTAACCCTTTGATTTTGCTTGTCTTTCAGATTTTGGCGGGCCCCAAACAGCTAACTCATTGATAGAGAAGCGGCTTTAGGACCGGCATGGCGGATTTCCAAGGAAAACGGGCGACAGGGCCAAAAACCCTGCCGCCCGCGATGGTTTCCGAATCAGCCGCCACGGCCTGAAGCCGCGGCACCCGGCCCCTAGTGAGCGCGGATGGCGCCTTCGCCAGAGGCCCCGGCACCCTGGGCCAGATTGGACAGCGCCTGTTCTTCAAGCTCTGTCGTTTCTGGATCCAGCGGCGTCACGGCCTCGGTCAGGGCATGCTTCACGACCTCGTCCATGGTGGATACCGGGACGATCTCGATCTCGTTCTTCACGTTATCGGGGATGTCCGGCAGGTCCTTCGCATTCTCCTCAGGGATCAGCACCTTCTTGATGCCGCCACGTAGGGCCGCCAGGAGTTTCTCCTTGAGACCACCGATCGGCAGGACCCGGCCGCGCAGGGTCACTTCGCCGGTCATGGCAACATCCTTTCGGACCGGAATCCCCGTCATCAGCGAGATGATGGTGGTCGCCATGCCGATGCCGGCGGACGGACCGTCCTTGGGCGTGGCGCCTTCCGGCACGTGGACGTGGATGTCCTTGCGCTGGAACAGCGTCGGGCGGATGCCGAGCTCAGCCGAACGGGCCTTCACATAGGAAGACGCAGCATCGATCGACTCTTTCATAACGTCACCGAGTTTGCCGGTGGTCATCATGCGGCCGCGCCCTGGAACCATGACGCCTTCGATCGACAGCAGTTCACCGCCGACTTCGGTCCAGGCAAGACCGGTCACGGCACCGACCTGATCCTCTTCCTCACCGACCCCGAAGCGGAACTTCGGCACGCCGGCATACTCTTCGATATTCTCATCGGTCACGACGACCTTTTCGATATCGGAGGTGAGGATGTTCTTGACCGCCTTGCGGGCCAGACCGGCCAGCTCACGTTCAAGGTTTCGCACGCCCGCTTCACGGGTGTAACGGCGGATCAGCGTGCGCAGCGCACCGTCCTCGATCTCCCACTCACCCTTCTTGAGACCGTGCGACTTAATCTGGCGCGCGATCAGGTGGCGGCGGGCAATCTCGACCTTCTCATCTTCCGTGTAGCCGGCGATGCGGATGATCTCCATCCGGTCCATCAGCGGCTGTGGCATGTTGAGCGTATTGGCCGTCGTCACGAACATCACATTCGAGAGGTCGTAATCGACTTCCATGTAGTGGTCGTTGAAGGCGTTGTTCTGTTCTGGGTCCAGGACCTCGAGCAGAGCGGACGCGGGATCGCCCCGGAAGTCCTGACCCATCTTGTCGATCTCATCTAGCAGGAAGAGCGGATTGACGTTCTTCGCCTTCTTCATCGACTGGATGATCTTGCCGGGCATGGAGCCAATGTACGTCCGGCGGTGACCACGGATTTCCGCTTCGTCACGCACGCCGCCCAGCGACATGCGCACGAAATCACGGCCCGTCGCCTTGGCGATGGACTTGCCCAGGGACGTCTTGCCGACGCCGGGAGGTCCGACCAGGCATAGGATCGGTCCGCGCAGCTTGTTGGCGCGCTGCTGGACAGCGAGATACTCAAGGATGCGGTCCTTGACCTTCTCCAGACCATAGTGGTCGTCGTTGAGGATCTTCTCGGCGGCAATCAGGTCCTTCTTGACGCGGCCCTTCTTGCCCCAGGGGATCGACAGCATCCAGTCCAGATAGTTGCGCACCACCGTGGACTCGGCGGACATCGGGCTCATCTGCTTCAGCTTCTTGAGCTCGGCTGTCGCCTTCTCCTTGGCTTCCTTCGAGAGCTTGGTCTTTTCGATGCGCTCTTCGAGTTCGGCGACGTCGTCCTTGCCGTCCTCGCCCTCGCCCAACTCCTTCTGTATCGCCTTCATCTGTTCGTTGAGGTAGTACTCGCGCTGCGTCTTCTCCATCTGGGTTTTGACGCGCTTGCGGATTTCCTTCTCAACCTGAAGGACGCTGATCTCGCCTTCCATGAAGCCGTAGATACGCTCCAGACGCTCGCGAACGGAAGTGATCTCCAGAAGTTCCTGCTTCTCGGAGATGCGCACATTGAGGTGCGACGCGACCGTATCGGCGAGCTTGGACGCTTCAGCGATCTGCCCGACGGACACAACCACTTCCGGCGGCACCTTCTTGTTGAGCTTCACATATTCTTCGAAGTGCCCGGTGACCGAGCGCTTGAGCGCATCGATCTCGGCCTCGCCGGATTCGTCATCCTCGAGGACCGACATCTTGGCCTGGAAGAAGTCACTGTTCGGCACCCATTCAGTCACGCGGGCACGGCGGACACCTTCCACCAGCACCTTCACCGTGCCGTCCGGCAGCTTGAGGAGCTGCAGCACCGTGGCAACAGCGCCGATTTCATACATGTCGTCCGTGGACGGATCATCATCCGACGCATCTTTCTGCGTCAGCAGCAATATCTGCTTGTCTTCCGCCATCACGTCTTCAAGTGCGCGGACGGATTTGGGGCGGCCCACGAAAAGCGGCACCACCATGTGCGGGAATACAACGATGTCACGCAGCGGCAGGACAGGCAGTCCTTCCGGACGGGGGGACACAAACCCCGTGCTGCCACCCGTGGGAGTCTCGGTGCTCTCGGTCATACAAAGTCACCTTTTGTCTTGCGGACCCTTGAAACAGGCATCCTGGCGGACTTCAGACGGCGACCGGCGAGAGAGGCCGGCACCAAAAGCCCAGTTTTCAACCATTTTAGGGAGCTGCGGCCGTGCAGGACGCACCGCGCTTCACCTCAATATCTGGTGTGCGGGCGCCCTGCTTCAAGGCTAGGTGTTGATCGGAACACCCGTCCCGGCTGGCGCCGGCAAGCAATCAGGCCGTGGCGTCGGCGTCTTCCGCCCGGCGCTCGGCATAGATGTAAAGCGGCTGGGCGCGGCCTTCGACCACGTCACCGGAAATCACCACCTCTTCAACGCCGTCAAGGCCAGGCAGCTCGAACATGGTTTCGAGCAGGATCGATTCCAGGATCGACCTCAAGCCACGTGCGCCGGTCTTGCGCTCGATGGCGCGAAGGGCAATCGCCTTGAGCGCTTCCTCGGTGAAGGTGAGCTGCGTGTCTTCCATCTCGAACAGGCGCTGATATTGCTTCACCAGCGCGTTCTTGGGCTCGGTCAGGATCTTGACCAGCGCGTCCTCATCGAGGTCCTCAAGGGTTGCGAGCACTGGCACGCGACCGACGAATTCCGGAATAAGACCGAACTTCAGCAGGTCCTCGGGCTCGATCTCCTTGAGGAGTTCACCGGTCTGGCGGTCGTCTTCGGCCACGACGTCGGCACTGAAGCCGATTGACGTGGACTTGCCGCGCTGGCCGATGATCTTGTCGAGGCCGGCAAAGGCACCACCGCAGATGAAAAGGATGTTGGTCGTGTCCACCTGCAGGAACTCCTGCTGCGGATGCTTGCGGCCCCCCTGAGGCGGGACGCTGGCGACCGTGCCTTCCATGATCTTCAGCAGGGCCTGCTGCACGCCTTCGCCCGACACGTCGCGGGTGATAGACGGGTTGTCGGACTTGCGGGAAATCTTGTCGACCTCGTCGATATAGACGATGCCGCGCTGGGCGCGCTCGACATTATAGTCCGCAGACTGAAGAAGTTTCAGAATGATGTTCTCGACATCCTCACCGACATAGCCGGCTTCCGTCAGCGTCGTGGCATCGGCCATCGTGAACGGGACATCAAGGATGCGGGCCAGCGTCTGCGCCAGCAGCGTCTTGCCGCACCCCGTCGGACCAATCAGCAGGATGTTCGACTTGGCCAGCTCGACCTCAGAGTTCTTCGAGGAATGGCCGAGACGCTTGTAGTGGTTGTGAACCGCCACCGAGAGCACGCGCTTGGCGTGGGCCTGGCCGATCACGTACTCGTCGAGCACTTCGTTGATATCGAGCGGTGTGGGAACGCCGTCGCGGGACTTGACCAGGGAGGACTTGTTCTCCTCCCGGATGATGTCCATGCACAGCTCAACGCATTCATCGCAGATGAACACGGTCGGACCGGCAATCAGCTTGCGCACCTCATGCTGGCTCTTCCCGCAGAAAGAGCAGTAGAGAGTGTTCTTTGAATCGCCGCTACCGCCGCTGACTTTGCTCATAAAAACTTCCCCACTAAGGGTTCCTTGTTTTGGCTGCGGCGGCGAATGAGACCGCGCCGTATGCCGTTTGTGCCCAAATCAGCTTCCCTGATGACCCAGTGAACCCTGCAAACGCTACGCCAGCCAATATGAACGGATGGCAACAAGGGAAATGGATTCGGGCGAATCCTGAGATTTTCATTCGACCACGATAGGCGAAGGGCAATCAACACCCGGTTAAAGACCAAGGTGGATGCGCATTTACCTTAGTCAAGGTGCTGAAAGATGAGGCAGCCGAAAATCACGCCAAATATGACGGTTTCTGCAGGTTACGCCGCCTCGGCATCATTCGCCGGATCGCCCGGGCGGCTGTCCATGACAGCGTCTATCAGCCCGAATTCCTTGGCAGATTCCGGTGTCATGAAGTTGTCGCGTTCCAGCGCGTCCTGCACGGCGTCCATCGGCTGGCCCGTGTGCTTCACATAAATCTGATTGAGCCGCTCACGCAGCGCGAGCACTTCGCGGGCATGAATCTCGATGTCCGAGGCCTGGCCCTGGAAGCCGCCGGAAGGCTGATGAACCATGATCCGGGCATTCGGAAGCGCGAATCGCATGTCCTTGTTGCCGGCCGCCAGCAGCAATGACCCCATGGATGCCGCCTGCCCGATGCAGAGAGTGGAGATCTGCGGGCGGATGAACTGCATGGTGTCGTAGATCGCCATGCCGGAGGTCACGATGCCGCCGGGTGAGTTGATGTACATGGCGATTTCCTTCTTGGGGTTCTCGGACTCCAGGAAAAGAAGTTGCGCTGTAATCAGGCTCGCCATGCCGTCTTCGACAGGACCGGTCACGAAAATGATCCGCTCCTTGAGAAGCCGGGAGAAGATGTCAAATGCCCGCTCGCCCCGGCTGGTCTGTTCAACCACCATGGGCACGAGGTTCATGTAAGTCTCGACGGGATCATGCATCTGGATGTCGTCCTTGCGGCAGATCGGCTGCGGGAAGTGCGTCTGACCGAGCCTGAAGGCTCAGCCTTGCGGCCCGCGAACCGGGAAATGGGGGGCGCTGCTGAATCACAGCTGACCCCACATTAGATAGGTCTTGCTGGCGAAAGCGTAAAGACAGGGCGGAAAGACCGCCTTGCCCCTGCCCGAGAAAGCAGACCTAGTCCTTGTCCGCCTTCTTTTTCGAGGCAGCCTTCTTCTTAGTCGCGGTCTTCTTCTTGGCTGCCGCCTTTTTCTTCTTCGGCTTTTCGTCCTTGGCTTCGACGGCCTCCTCCGCCGGCGCATCCGGGTCCTCCAGCAGCGCTTCGCGGGTCACGGTCTCATCGCTCACCTTGGCGAGTTCGAGGATGTAGTCGACGACCTTGTCTTCGAACAGTGGTGCGCGGATCTGTGCCTGGGCCTGGGCGTTCTGGGTGTAGAACTGGAACACCTGCTGTTCCTGGCCGGGGAAGTTGCGCGCCTGTTCAGCGATGGCCCGGTTGACCTCGTCCTGCGTCACCTGGACTTCGTTACGGGAACCGACTTCCGAGAGAAGCAGGCCAAGGCGTACGCGGCGTGCGGCGATGCCCTGAAACTCGTCATTCTCCTCATCGGAGATCTCAATGCCTGAAAGATCGTCTTCCTTGGACGGATCGTAGTCCTCAGCGCTCTGGGCCTTTTCGGTCTTGGCCTGCGTGATGATCTGATCGAGCTCCTGCTCCAGCATCGTCGGCGGCAGTTCAAAATCGAGCAGGTCGTCGAGCTCATCCAGCAGCGACCGCTTCACGCGGTTGCGGGAGATGCGGCCATAGTCCTCACCGATCCGGTCGCGCAGAGCCTGCTTGAGGGCGTCCAGGCTTTCCAGACCCATCTGCGTGGCGAACTCATCATTGATTTCCGTTTCTGTCGGGCCGGCCACTTCCTGCACCTTGACCGCAAAGACCGCGTCCTTGCCGGCCAGGTGCTCGGCGCCGTACTCCTCGGGGAAGGTCACATTGACGGTCACGTCGTCACCAGCCTTGGCGCCGACAAGCTGCTCTTCAAAGCCCGGGATGAACTGGCCGGAGCCGAGCACAAGCGACACGCCATCGGCCGTGCCGCCTTCAAACGCTTCGTCACCCACCTTGCCGACGAAATCGATCGTCAGACGGTCGCCGTCTTCAGCCTTGGCCTTCTCGTCCTTGGCTTCGAAGTTCTGCTGCTGCTCCGCCATGCGGGAGATGGCTTCATCGACTTCCTCGTCGCTGACCTCCACGACCGGGCGCGTCAGCGAGATGCCCGCGAAATCCGGCAGGTCGAAATCGGGCATGATCTCGAAGACCAGCTTGTAGGTCAGGTCGGCGTCGCCCTCGATCACCGGCTCGACATCACCTTCCAGCTCGATGTTCGGCTGCAGGGCGGGCTTGAGCTCACGCTCCTCGATCGCCTTCTGGGAGGTCTCGCCCACCGTCTCCTGAATGACGTCGCCCATGACGGACTTGCCGTAGGTCTTCTTCAGGTGGCTCATGGGCACCTTGCCGGGGCGGAAGCCCTTCAGGTGAACCTGGCCCTTGATCTCCTCAAGCTTGGTGTCGAGGCGGGTGTTCAGTTCCGCTGCCTCAATCACAACCTTGAATTCGCGCTTCAGCCCTTCTGAGAGGGTTTCGGTGACCTGCATCGCCGTCTCAATTCCGTTTCATGTTGGGCGGTCCGGTCCGGGCCGGTGCCGCCATGTCGCTGCTTTTCCTTGTGGGCCTGCGTCGTGAACGCGCCCGGAGCGGCAGCACAAATTCCGTCTACTAGGTGTCAGGAGTTGGTGCGGGCGGAGGGACTTGAACCCCCACGCCTTGCGGCACTAGAACCTAAATCTAGCGTGTCTACCAATTCCACCACGCCCGCGAACCCGCCTGACGGGCGGAGCGCTTTCTACACCATGAATCCCAAAGCGCAAACAGCCAGATAGCCCCGGCTTACCGGGAGCTTGCCGGGACATGGTCGCGCGGCGTTTTGGCGATCAGGGAGCGGCGTTGCGGCTGAAGTCATAGGTCCTGAGGCGGCCCGTGCGCTTGGCCCAGCGATAGGCCGGTTTTCCACAGGCATTCTGGTGTTTCCAGTAAAAGGCCGCCCACCCCTTCATGGTCGGGATCCAGAACTCGTCAGAAATCTGCGTGCGCGGTGCAACGGCACCCAGTTGAATGTCCCCGACAATCACGCCGGGGCCTTCTGAGTAGTGGCGCTGGGCCACGATATCGCCGCTTGCGTCGATGATCTGGGTGTCGCCCATCAGCTGGGTTTTGGTGCCGACGCGCAGGCGTGTCCCCGGCACCAGCAGGAACTCGCCTTCCAGCATGCCTGTGTGCCCTGCATGCAGGAGGGGCGCACCGATCAACCCGGCGAGCTTGCCGGGGGTTTTGTGCATCATGCGCCCATTGCCCGCATGGGCCTTCTCGGCGATGGGCTCGAGGATGCGCCAGCCGGGACCGGACCACCAATGCGAGCCGGTCATCAGCACATCCACGCGGCCCACCAGCCGGCGCGCGGTCTGGTTACGCACCATCTCCCAGCACACTGCCGTGCCCACGCGCCCGATCGATGTCTCATGAAGACCATCGTCGCTGCCGCCGACATAAAAGGCGTTCTCGACCATGGTCGGCAGGTCCTTGTCGTGGCGATGCACCGTGCCGTCCGGCTCAACCAGCACATAGGTGTTGTAGACGTCGCCGTCCCGCATCTCGAGATAGGAGCCGCCAATCATCACCCGGTTGGCCGTTGCCTTTGACACAAGCATGTCGAGTGCCGGGTTCTCCGGTGGCAGAGAGCAGGCAAAAAGACGTTCGTCGTAGACGATCCTGGTCGTGAAGAACTCTGGAATCGCGATGACCTTTGCGCCTGCCGCGATAGCCTCATCGATCAGCCCGGCTGCATGGTTGATGTTGAAGGGCACGTCTGCAACGCGCGCCTCCATCTGGACAGCGGCAACGCGGGTCGGAGCGGCTTCCGGTGTGGTCATCGTCAGGCTCCCATTATCCAAACAGCCATGCGCCGAGCAGCCAGAGATAGGCGACGGTCATGACGATGAAGGAGGCAATCGAGAAGTTGCGCATGAAACGCTGCTCGGGCATCGGCTTGGTTGAGACCGCCTGAAACAGGAACGGCATGGGGTTGGTCCAGGACCCGATCATCAGCAGCCAGGCGGCCCCGGTCGGGATGTCCGGAAACACCGTGGCGATGACCATCTGCAGGATGCCCATGAAGACATTGTCGAGATGGTACTGAAGCACCCGCTTGGTGTGCTTCAGGGGCCCAACCTGTTTCATGCCTGAGTGCATCAGGGCGAGCGGCCAGCCGATGAGGACCGCCAGGGTGACCTGGATAAGGCCGGATGTGACCAGAAGCTCGGGCATTGCTCCCCCTTCCCGCGTCTCCTTTGTTTTGACAAGGAGAACTCTGAACGTCAGATTTCCCTCATTAGATTGGGTTTTCTGAGCTTTGCAATGTCTAGTTTTTTTGACACTACGGAAAGTGGTCTCGCCTCGCTCGGGCTGACCGGATCCCTCGGGCGGTTCTATCTCGCCGCCCTCAGCCTTGGCAGTGCCACGGTGCAGGAGGTCGCACGCGAGGCCGGTGTCGGTCGGACGAACGCCTACACGCTGCTGGAGAAGCTGCGGGACGACCGGCTGGTCACCGTTGTCCAGAAAGAAGGGCGGACGCTGATCGTGGCCGAGAACCCGGATGTGCTGGCGCGCAATCTCGACGACAAGCAGCGGGCGCTTGGGGCGATGCTGCCGGACCTGCGTGCCCTCTATGACAAAGGCGCCAGCACACCGCGCTTCCAGGTTTACGACGGCGTCGACGGCATCAAGACGGTGTTGAACACCGTGCTGGCCGCTCAGACGGACACGGTGCGCGGCATCCTGTCGATGCAGGAGCTCCTGCGATCGCCCGGCCAGGCCGTGATCGACCATTTCATCGCCGAACGCGTAACCGCCGGCAAATGGCTGCACGTGCTGCGCAGCCAGAGCGAGGAAACGGACGACATCTGGCAGGACAGCGACGCAGACCTTAGGCGTGTCCGCTACACCTCGGCGCCCGACCCTTTCGTGATGACCTTGTTTCTATTCGACAACAAGGTTGGGCTCATCTCATCCCGCAAGGAGAACTATGGTCTGATCATTGAGAGTGCCGAATTCGCCAATGTGCAGAACGCGCTCTTTGATGTGATGTGGGCTGCCAGCGCGCCATCCAGCTAGAGGTTGAAGACGCGCCGCGCGGTGCCGGAGAGGAACTTCTCCTTTTGACCGTCATCAAGACCAAGCGCATCCAGCTTGGCGAGGCACCGGCCCGGCGACAACATGGGCCAGTTGGTGCCGAACATGACCCGGTCCGCCCACGGGCCCTTCATGTTGGCGACAAACCCCGGCGGCAGGCGGTGAACCACATAGGCGGACGTGTCGAGATAGAGGTTCGGGAATTTCATGGTCAGGGACATGAGTTCATCGAGCCACGGGAACCCCACATGGCCGCCGACGATCACCAGTTCCGGAAAGTCGAGCAGCACCTGCTCCAGATAGGGGATCGGGCGTCCCGGTTCAGACGGACACAGGGGGCCGGTATGGCCGACCTGAGTGCAGAACGGCACACCGGCGTCGATGCAGGCGGCATAGATCGGATAGTAGCGGCGGTCATCCGGCGGCAGGTTCCACAGCCACGGCACAATGCGAACGCCGACAAAGCGTTTGCCGTCGACTACGTCGCGGATCACCCGCACCGCGTCCATCGGCTGGTTGAGGTCGACGCTTGCCAGCCCGCGAAAGCGCTCGGGGGCTGCATCGATCTGCCGGTCGACTTCCTCGTTGGTGATCAGATCACCGGCAGGCCCGTACCAGGCCGACAGAAGCGAGATGTCGACACCGGCCTCGTCCATGGCTTCCAGAGTCGACTCGGGCGTTGGCGTGACGGCCCCACCGGTCTGACCCGTCCAGCGCAACAGGGTCGCCAGCCACGGCTGTGCCGCCATGCGCTCGGTCGTCATTTGAGTCCAGACATCAATTGCACCCATGACACTGCTCCGTCTGTCATTTACTTCACTAGTGAAGTATAAGATCGAACACCCCGATGCAAGGCTCGAGATGACCCGTTCCCCTGCCTCCGCCCACAAGCTCTATTTCCTGACGCAGCGCGTGGCGCACGTATTGAAGACCTGTGCTGATGCGGAACTGGCTGCAGCCGCCAACCTCACGACGGCCCAGGCCGCGACGCTGGCCGTCATCGCAGAACGCGCGCCGGTGGCGCAAAACGAAGTCGCCCGCGAGCTGCAGCAGAATGAGTCCGCGATCACGGCGATGGTGCGGCGTCTGGAGAAGCTGGGATATGTCACCCGTAGCCGGTCACAAGAGGATGGGCGTGCCTGGGCCCTGTCGGTCTCATCCAAAGGTCATGCGGCGCTGGATGCAACGCGGCCGGCCTTCGGCAAGATCAATGATCTGATCGACAGGCATGTCGGCGCAGGTCAGGCTGCAGCACTTGCCCGATCGCTCGCCGCCCTGCTGGAAGATGCCGATCGTACCTAGGTTGAACGGCTACACTTCGAGACCGCGCTCATACCACTGTACATCCCAGTACTGCCCGAGCTTGTAGCCGACCTGACTGAAGATGCCGCAGGGAACAAATCCAAGCCGCCTGTGCAGGGCATCTGATGCATCGTTCGGTAGAGTCATACCGGCGAGCAGGCGATGAACGGGCGCGCCCTCGAGAGCTGCGAAGAGATCGCGATACAGGATTGTCCCGATGCCCCTTCCACCCGCGTCCGGGCGCAGATAGATGGTCGTCTCGACTGACTGTCCATAGGCCGCCTTGGGACGAAACGGCATAGTGCCCGCATATCCGAGGACCACCCCCTCCTTTTCGGCGACCAGCAACTGGTGCGGGCCGGTCTCCGCAAACTGCGCGAGCCAGGGCTCGCGTGTTTCCACCGTGTAGGGCTCTATGTCGAAGGTGATCGGCGTCTCGCGGACATAGTGATTGTAGATGTCGACGATCTGGCCAAGGTCATCATGCGTGGCGTGGCGGGTTGTGATTGTCATGCAACACGTGCCTTCTCGAGCATGTCGTCGACGCAGCGCTGGAAGGCCTCTGGCGTAATCAGTTCATCTGCATATTCGAGCAGTACGGTCAGCACATAATTGTTGGACAGGCCGCTCTCCGACGCCAGACGCCGCAGGTTGGCATAGGCGTCTTCCGAAACGCCCGCATTGAACCGCTTGGGCAGCGGCTTGCGGTATCTTGGTTTGCTCTCAGCCAAGGTGGGCCTCCAGGTCTTCGAGTACTTCAGGCAGCATCTCCGGCAAATCCTCGGCAATCAGACCGGGCCCAAAAGCGGTTGCGGCGGCCCCGTGGAGCCAGACGCCGATGCAGGCTGCATCGAAAGCGCTAAGTCCCTTTGCCAGCTGGGCAAGGATGAAGCCGGCGAGCACATCACCGGAACCCGCGGTCGCAAGTGTCGGCGGCGCGTTGGAATTGATCGCCATACGACCCTTCGGATCCGCGATCACGGTGTCGGCACCCTTCAGGACAACCACCGCGCCCGACCGCCTCGCCGCTTCACGCACTCGTCCCGGTTTGCCATCCGGATGGTCCGACAAGTCCGGGAACAGGCGTTTGAACTCACCTTCATGGGGCGTGAGGACGGTCGGGTGTTCGATGGCCTTCCATAGATAATCCGGTTGCTCCTCGAACGAGGTCAGCGCATCGGCATCAAGGACGACGCCCGCACCGCTTTCCAGGAGCGCGATTGTTCGCGCGCGCGTCGACGACCCGATGCCGGCGCCCGGGCCAATGAGAACCGCGTTCTTGCGCCTGTCTTCCAGAAGCGTCTTGAGCCCGGGTGCCGCATCGAACTCCATGAGCATGATGGCGGTCAGATGCGCAGCATTGGCCGCGACCGCGTCCGGTGGGCTTGCCACGGTGACAAGGCCTGCACCCGCCCGCAGAGCTCCCCGTGCGGCGAGCCGTGCGGCACCGGTTGTTGTTGCACCGCCGCTCACGACCACCGCGTGGCCGCGGCCATATTTGTGACTGTCTTCTCCCAGACGCGGCCAGACGGCGCCCCACAGATCGGGAACGTTGTGACTGGCCTGTGGCTTGATCTCCTCAAGTGACGCATCGGGAATGCCGATGGGCGCAATGACGAGTTCGCCGCAACGGGTTCGCCCGGGCAACAGAAAGTGCCCTGGCTTGGCGCGGTGAAAACTCACTGTCAGCTCGGCAGCGAAGGCGATGCCGCGTTCGGCGCCGGTGTTTCCGTCGATGCCGCTCGGCACGTCGACGGCGACGTAGGGAACGGACGTGTTATGGGAGGCAAGTGCCAACTCAGCAACGACACCTTCGAGCGGCCGCGTCAGCCCCGCCCCGAAGATCGCATCGACAACGAGCCCCGCGCCCTTGGTCGCCGCCGCCGTCAGGGGCAACGTATCGCCGGCCCAATCAGCGGCGGCCAACGCCGCATCGCCTGAGAGCCTGGCTGCGTCGCCAAGCAAAAAGAGGGATACCGGCCAGCCGCGCGACGTGAGCACCCGCGCGATCACAAACCCATCGCCGCCATTGTTGCCCGGACCGCAGAGGACGGTTACGGGCCGTGCATCCCACCTTTCGCAGATTGCGTCAGCGACGGCGGTACCGGCTGTCTCCATGAGATCGCGGCCAGGAATGCCTTGTGCGACGGCAAAGGCATCCGCCCGGTACATTTCTTCTGTGGTCAGAAGCTCCGGTCCCGGCAGGTCAAAGTCGGCCGGATCGGCCAGCAGATCAGTCACGGCATGCCCCTCAGGCGAAGTCACCGGACGACAGTATCAGCCTCCCGCCCCAGCGATACCAGCGTGATCGTGTCCGCAGTGACGTCAAGTTGCGTCACCGAGCAATTGTCCGGGCGGAACACCACCACACGGTCATCACTTTTCGCGGCACCGACGGCTGCATTGATGGCGATGAAGTGGCTGAAGATGACGGTGTCCTCGGTCACGGCCTTGAGCCGTGCCACAAGGTCATCCCGCCAGCCGGTGAAATCGACATCACCGGACGACGCGTCATTCGCGATGTCCGCCCAGGTACCCGGCATGACCCGGCGGAGCCATTGGGCGCGTTCGTCCAGGTTTTCCGTCGGAGAGGGTATCTCGCTGACGGCTGGCTCAACCGCAGGGACAGCCGACCAGGCACGCGCCAGCGGCATGCTGGTTTCGCGGCACCGCTTGAGCGGACTTGTTATCAGCGGCAGCGATACGCCGTCACCCAACAGGCCGACGATCTCGCGGGCGACCGCTTCCGACTGAGCGTTGCCTTCATCGTCCAGCCCCGGGTCCGGGTCAGCGCCCCAACCGGCGGCAGCCTTGCCATGGCGGATCATGTAAATGCGTGGCACGTGTCTACTCCGTTACTCGAGGGGTGTGAGGTCATAGCGGATGGCACCCGTCGTCCACTGGGCCGGTTCGTGGCCGAAGATCATACGGACACCGGGCAGCGCGTCAGCCAATGCCTTGAGCTTCGAGATGCTGTCCGACGCGACGTCCAATTCGGCGCCCAGACCACCGGGCGCGTTATAGCGGAACGTGGCTTCAAGATGGGCTGCATCGAAGGTCAGCAGCATCGGCCCGGCTGTCACGTTTAGCAGCACCGACATGTGTCCAGGCGTATGGCCGGGTGTTGCCAGCAGCCAGATCGATCCATCGCCGAACAGGTCAGCGGCGTTACCGATATGCGGCATATCAAGAAAGCCGTCATCGGCCGCCGCAATCCGCATGTCGGTGGCAAACTGATCGTAGCGGTAGCCCTGTGTTTCGCGCAGCGGGCTCTTGAGGGCATCGATCTCATCCTGAGAAGCAATGATCACCGGGTCGTAGCGTGCCATCACCGGGCCCAGGCCACTGGCATGATCGCCGTGGAAATGGGTGGCTACCGAATACTCAATCTCGTCGATGCCATCGCGAAGCAGCTGCGAGACAAGGTCTTCACCAGGTTTGTTGCGGCAGGGAAAGTCGAGCACTACCAGTATCTGATAGCTGCACTCGCCTGCCCGTGCACCACTGTCGAGCAAGACCCGTTGTCCTGAGGGATGCTCAACCAGATAGGCCAGCGACGGCACCCATTGGTCATCGCCGAGCCCGTCGGGAACGCCCTCGACTGTCGGATCGATCAGAACACCCGCACCGGCAAACACTTCGCCGGTGACATATGCCGTGACCCTGAGGTCCGTCGGTGACTGCAGCACCTCGGCCCAAGCCGCCGGCGTTTGTTCGACCGGACGCCATGTCTCCACGGTCGTATCCGTGATCTCGCCGATATCGCATGCGGTCAGAGCAAGCGTCGCAGCAACGGCCACTGCACCGTGCCGGAAGACGCGATGCAGCGCCGCGACCGCCATGGTCAGGCCGCCGGGGTGAACGTGTTGGTGCCCAGCTTGCCGTCCGGACCTGTTTCAGCCGGCTTCACCGTGCCTTCGACACCCAGCATTTCCCTGGTCTTCATCTCTTCCAGCAAAGCCTGATCCGCAGGTACATGCGCGACAAAGCGATGGCCGGTGTCATTCATGCGCCCGAGTACCATCCCGAACTGCGCGCCTTCACGTCCATGCACGACCGTATAGGTTTCGATCCTGGCATTGCCCTCGGGCAGTTCATCGACAACCGGATGATCCATGGCGTCGAGTTCCACCTGATAGGTGGCCGGGTTCTCACGTTCCCACACCCCTTCCTTGGGTTCGGTCGAGTAGACGCCGATTGAGTGCTTCGTAACGAACCAGCCGTTGGCCGTGCAAATGCCCTTGGAGCCCGGCTTGGCGCGCAGCTTGTCCAGCATGGTGGCAATGGAGTGCATGACATAGTTGTTGCCGGCACCGCCGAAATAGGGAAGCCCGCCGGTGATCGTGAAGCCGCGCGGATCGTCCAGTGCCAGGCCAAGCTCCTGCGCCCCGATCTGCACGGCGGACGGGAAGCAGGAATAAAGGTCGAGATAGTCCATATCGTCGATCGACATGCCGGCCATGGACAGGGCCTTCTGCCCCATTGTGCGGATGGCGGGCGATGAATGGTAGTTGACCCGTTCCGTCACGTACCAAAGGTCATTGGCATCGCCGCAGCCATGCAGATAGACCCAGCGGTCTTCCGGAATGCCGAGTTCCTGCGCCTTGGCCACGCTCATCATCACGACCGCAGCCGCCTGATCAACGCGGATGATCGAGTTCAGATACTTCGTGTACGGAAATCCGACATAGCGGTTGGCTTCCGTTTCAGTCGCAATCTCCTCCGGTGACCGGAAGGTCGGGAACCAGGCATGAGGGTTTTCGGCCGCTACTTCGGTGAACTTCGAGAACAGCTTGCCGAGTTCCAGCTGGTGGTCTGCGACGGAGCGGCCCAGCTGACCGCGAATGGCATTCTCAAACAGCGGATAGGTATTCACCGGGAAATACATCGCGTGACGGCGTTCCATCTCGTTCACGCCGGGCTTCTCAATGCCGATATGCGTCGGCTCACCGCCGGGGTCATCGCCCCAGTCGAGCTGATGGCCCTGGTTGAGCGCGGACAGCATGGTCGCCAGTCCCTCTGAGCCGGCCAGCAGCGCGCAGTCCGTCTCGCCGTTGGCAATCTCTTCCGCGGTGCGATTCACGAGCCATTGTGGCGTGTTGCCGCCGGTGGCGGTGTAGAGCTCGCGTTCGGGAGCGGCGCCGACCGCCTTGGCAAGCGTCCGCGGCGCATTGGTGTACTGGCCAAACGGCAGACGTCCGGCTTCGGGGCTGTCCGCCGTGAAGCGGACGACGGCAACCGTATGCAGGGCCTTGGCCAGCGCGTCCGCCCGGGTCGTATCCGCCAGTGCGCGCCTGGAAGCTTCCGCCATCAATCCCATCGGGGACAGCGCATCGGCCACGGCGACGCCCTTTTGCGTGATCTGTCCGCCACCAACGAGGATGGGTGTGTTTGCTTCGGGCATGGTGTCTCCTGAATGGGCTGGAATGGTGGATGTCGTGTTGCGTGGGTCTTATCAGCCGAGATAGTGCGAGAGGCGCTCACAGGCCTCTTCCAGCACCGATGGCTGTTTGCAGAAACAGAAACGGATGAAGTGGTCGGTCCGTGCCGGCGACCCCGGCGCATAGAATGCGCTGATCGGGACCGCAGCGACCTTGGCCTCAGTCGTGATCCGTCTGCAGAATCGGTCATCCGGCTCATCGGGTGCGACGGGACGGATATCGGCAGTGAGAAAGTAAGTCCCTTCGCAGGGGCTGATGGAGAACCCGGCTGTCTCGAGTCCCGCCTTCAGGATGTCGCGCCGCGACGCCAAGTCTGCGGCCTGGCCGGTGAAGAAGCTCTCGTCCTTCCCAAGCCCGTAGGCGACACCCAATTGCAGTCCGGGCGGTGTGGTGAAAACCAGATTCTGGTGAGCCTTCGATATCAGGCTGATGAGGTCAGCAGACCCAGTCACAAACCCCACCTTCCACCCGGTGAGCGAAAAGATCTTGCCGGCGGACTGGATGCGGACGACCCGGTCTTCCATGCCCAGGCGTGCCATGAGCGGCTCATGGGACAGGCCATCGAACACCATGTGTTCGTAGACCTCGTCACAAAGGGCAATCGCATCGTGCCGGATGCACGCGTCTGCGATGGCGGCCAGGTCGGCCTCACCGAAAACGCGCCCCAGCGGATTGTGTGGTGTGTTGACCAGTATCAGTTTGGTCTTGTCGGAAAACGCTGCTGCGAGTTCGCCATGGTCAAGCCGCCACTGCGGCGGGTGGAGGGCGACGCACCGCGCGGTTGCACCCGCCGCTTCGATGACCGGGAGATAGGTGTCGAAGAAAGGCTCAATCAGGATGGCTTCGTCGCCGGGCTTGAGCAGCGCGCTCAGGCTCGCTGCCAGTGCTTCCGTGGCGCCCGAGGTGATCAGCACCTGGCTCTGCCAGTCGAGGTTCATTCCGTAAAACCGTTTTGCGTGAGCGGCGACCGCCTGACGCAGCTCCGGCACGCCCATCATCGGCGGGTATTGGTTCGGTCCGTCGGTAATGGCACGTGCTGCCGCTGCCCGGATGTCATCGGGCCCTTCGTCGTCCGGAAAGCCCTGGCCGAGATTGATCGCGCCCGCCTCAACGGCGAGCGACGACATGACCGCAAAGATCGTGGTTCCCTGGGAGCCGTATACGGGGTTGGGGGCCTTCATCACGGGCGGTGGCACTCTTGAAGTCAGCTGGCTGAGATCGCGGGTTCGGGCCATCTCATGCCAGCAACCGCCAATCTTTGGCAAGCGTGGCCAAACGGCAGGCATTCGGCGGGCTGGTCAAGAAACAGGCTCCGGATTTGCACAAATAACGTGCAATCTGACCATCAAGCATGCAATTTTCCGTCTACCATAGCTGCAACCGCGGGGCGGAGTTAACGAAGTCTTTGACTCTATTGGGCTTTTGCAGCGCGCCTGCTCTGGCATGGGGCGTGCTATGGGCTCGGAGCAAACAGTTCAAAACCCAAGGTGCGCCGCCTCCCCACCCGGCCGGCAGCATTTTCGGGTCACAGTATGGGAGGCCTCGTGGGACCCCACGGGCAACAAGACATGAAAAAAATCGAGGCCATCATCAAACCCTTCAAGCTCGACGAGGTGAAGGAAGCGCTCAATGAAGTCGGCCTCCAGGGCATTACCGTGACAGAAGCAAAAGGCTTTGGCCGCCAGAAGGGCCACACGGAGCTGTATCGCGGCGCCGAATATGTCGTGGACTTCCTCCCCAAGGTGAAGATCGAGATCGTGCTCGGAGAGGACCAGGTTGAGCCGGCACTCGAAGCCATTCAGAACGCCGCGCGCACCGGCCGTATCGGTGACGGCAAGATCTTCATTACCAATGTCGAGGAAGTCGTCCGCATCCGCACCGGCGAAACCGGCGAGGCCGCCGTCTAAGGCCATGCATTTTCAGGCGACCGGGGTCACCGGTCGCCGCACCCCTTCAACCATGCAGCCGGGGGGCAAAACCGGCAGCAGACTGACCAGGCAAAAGGGCCCCGGGGATACGAGGGGTCCGACGCGTTAAGACCACTAGGAAAGGAATGACGCCTATGTCCGATGCCGCTTCAATCTTGGCGATGATCAAGGAGAAGGACGTGAAATACGTCGATCTCCGTTTCACCGATCCGCGTGGCAAGATGCAGCACGTCACCTTCGACACGGACCTCGTGGACGAAGACCTGTTTGCAGAAGGCACGATGTTCGACGGCTCGTCGATCGCCGGCTGGAAGGCCATCAACGAGTCCGACATGGTTCTGATGCCGGATACCGACACAGCCACAATCGACCCGTTCTACGCTCAGACGACGCTCGCCATCATGTGCGACATTCTCGAGCCGTCGACCGGCGAAGCCTATGACCGCGACCCGCGCACGACCGCGAAGAAGGCTCTGGCCTATCTGCAGCAGTCGGGTGTTGGTGACACGGCCTATTTCGGCCCGGAAGCTGAGTTCTTCGTATTTGACGACGTCCAGTTCTCCGCCGATCCTTACAATACAGGTTTCCGCGTCGACTCGGTCGAACTGCCGACCAACACCGGCACCGAGTACGAAATCGGCAACCTCGGCCACCGTCCGCGCACCAAGGGCGGTTACTTCCCGGTCAACCCGATCGACAGCGCACAGGACCTTCGCTCAGAGATGCTGAGCGTGATGAAGGAAATGGGCGTCGACACCGAGAAGCACCACCACGAAGTGGCCGCTGCGCAGCACGAACTGGGCATGAAGTTCGACACGCTTGTCCGCGTTGCTGACAAGCTGCAGATCTACAAGTATGTGGTCCACAACGTGGCGCATGCGTATGGCAAGTCCGCCACGTTCATGCCGAAGCCGGTGTTTGGCGATAACGGCACGGGCATGCACACCCACCAGTCGATCTGGAAGGACGGCGCGCCGCTGTTCGCCGGGTCCGGCTACGCGGATCTGTCGGAAACCTGCCTCTACTACATCGGCGGTATCCTGAAGCACGCGAAGGCCATCAACGCCTTCACCAACCCGTCGACCAACTCCTACAAGCGTCTGGTCCCCGGCTATGAAGCACCGGTCCTGCTGGCCTATTCGGCCCGCAACCGCTCGGCATCCTGCCGTATCCCGTATGCGACGAACCCGAAGGGCAAGCGCATCGAGATTCGTTTCCCGGATCCGACGGCCAACCCGTATCTGGCGTTCACGGCCATGCTGATGGCGGGCCTCGACGGCATTGAGAACAAGATCCACCCGGGCGATCCCATGGACAAGGACCTCTACGCACTGCCGCCGGAAGAGCTGGCCAACGTGCCGACGGTCTGCGGATCGTTGCGCGAAGCTCTGGACGCTCTGGATGCCGACCGCGACTTCCTGAAGAAGGGTGGCGTGTTCACTGACGGCCAGATCGATGGCTACATGGAGCTCAAGTGGGAAGAGGTCATGAACTTCGAAATGACCCCGCACCCGGTCGAGTACGACATGTACTACTCAGTCTAGTATCTCCTGCCATTTCGGGCATGGATGCGGAAAAGGCCGGAGCAATCGCTCCGGCCTTTTTTGTTGCCGATTCATCCGCATCAACGTGGACCGAGAGCGATTCATGAGAATTAATTTGTATACGGAATACGGCAGATAGACTCACCTTTTCGGCAAACGGTCAGCATGCCTGACTCGATTGTGCTTGATGCTGCACTGCACCGCGATTCAAGCTTTAACTACAACGAAAGAGGGAGGTTTGGACGATGACGCCACCTACGTATGAGGTTGTTGCGTAAGGACTATCCCGCTACCGAAACAAGGTAGGCAGGCATGTTGGAATGGCGCGATACCACGCGCGCTCACGCGATTTTCGCTGAACCCATGCACAAGCCAGCGCTCCTACGTGGTTGGCACGCTGGACCAGCCTGACTGCCAGGGACCTGTCACTACGCAGTCTCACGTCAGTACCAATGAGTTGGAGGTTGATGTCTTACATGCTGGTGCGCTAACAGGCACACACTGGCCGGACAACCCGGCAGCCGGTTGGAATTTCAGGCGCCCCCATGCGCAGTCCCTACCACCGGCCCCCGCCGCTGCAGCCCATGCAGCAGGGTTGTGACCGCAGGCCCCGGACTTTCCTCGACCCGGGCAGCACGCAACGACGACACCTTGATAGATGCCCGGCCCAATGGCGCGGGCGGGAGACCACTCCCAATAAAAGACGGCCCCGCGAGATGCGCTGCATCCACCAAGGCGGGGCCGTCGCTTTTTCCAGCAGACAAGTATGAAAACCGCTCGATCCGTCTGTCTACGGAGCAAGTGTTGCGCGGCTAGGCAGCGCGCGCTGCGTTCATCTCCTTGGCTGCCTTCTGTTCGTTGGACATGTATCCTCGCAACGCCTTGAAGGTGCTCATGCCCGTGTCCGGATCAAGGCCGTTGCCCATCCGGATCAGCTGCAGGCAGTACCACCCCTGCGCGCCCCAGGCATTGAGACCTCGAAACAGATCGATCGGGCTGTTGGGCCCGAGGAACCGCGTCGGACCAAGGCGGAACGTCTTTTCCCACTTCTTGGCTTCGGTGATCGTGCCGTCGATCAGCTGCTGCGGCAGGTCGGCCTCCACGCAAAGGGGCCGGGCGATGCCAACCACATCCGCATCACCTGACGACAAAGCTTCATTCATTGCATCACGTGTCCGGAAGCCGCCGGTCACCATCAGCGGCGTCTTCTGGACCGCTTTAGCCATGTCGGCCGCGTATTCGAGGAAATACGCCTCACGTTTGCGGGTCGATGACCTGACCTTCTCCTCATAGACCGGTTCGAAGCCCTCGGTGTCCATCATCACCGGCTGCTCGTAGTTGCCGCCGGACACTTCAAGAAGGTCGAGCCCGGCCTCGTCCAGCCATTTGGCGACCTGGATCGAGTCGGCATGGCTGAAACCGCCCTTCTGGAAATCGGAGGAGTTGAGTTTCACAGAGATGGGGAACTCGGGTCCGACCTTGGCGCGGACGGCCTTCACCGTCTCCATGAGCAGCCGGGCCCGGTTCTCCAGCGAGCCGCCCCACTGGTCGGTTCGCTGGTTCACAAGCGGGTTCAGAAACTCGGAGATCAGGTAGCCGTGGGCGCCATGGATCTGAACGCCGGTGAAGCCGGTGTCCTTGGCAACGCCCGCAGCAAAGGCAAAGCGCTCAATGATGTCGAGAATCTCGTCCTCTGTCAGGGCGCGCGGCTTGCCGAACTGGCCGCCCGGCATCTTCACCTCAATGGCCGACGGTGCCACGGGCTCCGATGTCACCGACGCCGGCGTCTGACGGCCGGCATGGGACAGCTGCATCCACAGGTGCGCGCCGTTGCGGGTGCCTGCCTGCGCATAAGCTGCCAGCGCGGACAGCTGTTCATTGGACTGCGGGCCGTCGATCACAACGTTGCCCGGCCGTTCCAGATAGCGGCCATCGACCTGTACATTACCGGTCAACAGCATGCCGGCACCACCGTCCGCCCAGCGGCCGTAGAGCGTTGCGTGCTTATCTGTCGCCTTGTTGTGGGCATCGGCCAGCCCTTCGGTCATCGCACCCTTGGCGATGCGATTCTTCAGCGTGGCACCGCATGGCAGCACCAATGGCATGGCAATGGTTGTATCGGACATGTAAGCCCCCCCGGATCGACTGATTTCCATGATGTTCACGTGCCAGATAATGGCTGTCTGTTCAGACTACCAGACATTTCCTGCGCCGGGCGGAATCCTGCGGGCACGCCCGCCTTCCGGGGGTGTAAACTGGAGTCGAATCACGCACATGATCATGTGATATCTACTCTCCCCGCCTCATGCCGACCCCGCGCCTGCGGACCGCAACCTGGGGCGATCTGTCCAATTGGAGCCCAATGGCCCGCGCGTCCAAGAAATCCGCTGCGTCCGGCACACCCGATCTGTTCAGTGCGCCGGCAAAACCTGCCCGCAAAACCACCGTCAGGAAGACGGCGGCCAATGCCAAATCGGGCTATTCAGCCAGCGATATTGAGGTCCTTGAGGGACTCGAACCGGTACGCCGCAGACCCGGCATGTATATCGGCGGCACAGATGATCGCGCCCTGCACCACCTGTTCGCTGAAGTGCTCGACAATTCCATGGACGAGGCCGTAGCCGGACACGCGACCCGGATCGAAGTTGAACTGATGGCGGATGGCGCACTGCGCGTTGCCGACAATGGCCGGGGCATACCTGTCGACCCGCACCCCAAGTTCAAGGACAAGTCAGCGCTGGAGGTGATCCTCACAACACTGCACGCCGGCGGCAAATTCTCCGACAAAGTCTATGAGACTTCCGGCGGGCTGCACGGCGTCGGCGTGTCGGTCGTGAATGCCCTGTCTGACAGGCTGGACGTGGAAGTTGCCCGCGACAAGGCGCTCTATCGCCAGAGCTTCGAGCGCGGCAAGGCCACGACCAAGCTCAAGAAAGCCGGCAAGGCCACCAACAAGCGCGGCACGACTGTAACATTTCATCCGGATGCGGAGATTTTCGGAAACAGCGCCCGCTTCAAGCCGGCCCGTCTCTACCGGATGGCGCGCTCGAAGGCTTACCTGTTCGGCGGCGTTCAGATCAGATGGAAGTGCGCGCCCGAGTTTCTGGAGGAAGGTGCCGCGACACCCGCCGAGGACACATTGCACTTCCCCGGGGGGCTCGCGGACTATCTGACCAGTACGCTCGACGGCAAGGAAACCGTCACCGCTGACATGTTCTCGGGCAAGCTGAAAGGCAAAGGCAGCGCGGGTACCGTGGAATGGGCCATTGCCTGGCGCGGCGACGATGACGGCTTCTGCAACTCCTACTGCAACACCATTCCAACCTCCGAAGGCGGCACCCACGAGGCCGGGCTGCGTGCGGCGCTATCCAAGTCGCTGAAAGCCTATGGGGAACTCACCAACCAGAAGAAAGCGGCATCCATAACGGCCGATGACGTGATGGGGACTGCCTGCATCATGCTGTCCGTGTTCATCCGTGAACCGGAATTCGTCGGGCAGACCAAAGAGAAGCTCTCGTCGTCTTCCGCCCAGCGGCTGGTTGAAACAGCACTGCGCGATCACTTTGACACCTGGCTCGCTTCCAAGCCGCAACAGGCAACCCGCCTTCTGGAGTGGGTCATCGACCGCGCGGATGAGCGGCTGCGGCGCCGCCAGGAAAAAGAGATCAACCGAAAATCAGCGACCCGGAAGCTGCGGCTGCCCGGCAAGCTCGCGGACTGCAGCAATTCCTCGTCGGCTGGTTCGGAACTTTTCATCGTCGAGGGTGACTCGGCCGGTGGATCGGCCAAACAGGCGCGCGACCGAAAGACCCAGGCCGTGCTGCCGCTGCGCGGGAAAATTCTCAATGTCGCGAGTGCTACGAGTGCCAAGCAGGCGCAGAACCAGCAGATCACTGATCTCATTCAGGCGCTTGGCGTGCAAACCCGGACGCGGTATCGCGACGAGGATCTGCGCTATGAGAAAATCATCATCATGACGGACGCCGATGTGGATGGCGCCCATATCGCGACACTGTTGATCACATTCTTCTATCAGGAGATGCCGGAGCTGATCCGCGGCGGTCACCTGTATCTCGCCGTGCCACCGCTCTACCGCCTCGCCCAGGGCGGGAAGACGCTCTACGCCGTTGATGACGCGCATAAGGACGCGCTCATGGAGAGTGAATTCAAATCGGGCCGCAAGGTCGAGATCAGCCGTTTCAAGGGCCTGGGCGAGATGCTGCCGGCGCAGCTGAAGGAAACCACCATGCGGCCGGGCCACCGCACCCTGCTTCAGGTGACTGTGCCGGAGGACGACCAGGACCAGACCAAGTCGCGTGTGCATGAACTGATGGGCACGAAACCGGAGTTGCGATTCCGCTTCATTCAGGAAAATGCCGAGTTTGCGACCGATCTCGACATCTAGGCAGGGTGGCCGGGTGGCGCTCACCCACATGTGCCTAATCGGCCATAGTTGTTGAGAAATACCCGTTTCCCTACGGAATTCAGGTATTCGTGCGCAATCGACCCCACCGCATTCATTGACTTTTCAGGCGCTCTTCTTATGTTGCAGCGCAAACAGACGCACTTGAACCGTGCGGTCCTGGCGGTGCTTCGGCACCACGGGTTTCCGCCGGACAAGGCTTGGGGCTCAATTCAGAGCCTGCGTGCGACAGCGTCTGTTGGGTGAGCCGGATGGGTCCGGCCCGCTTTTTCGCGCGCCGCAATGACGAAGCGCGGCGCTTTCGTGAACTGTCCGCTGGTGCTTTTTCGGGAATACGCCCGCGCACCGATGCCAAGCGGACTTCTGATTGACGCCAGCGGCTTGACGGCAGATGTGCCCGGCCTTGGTCCTATAGAAACGAGACTTCATGACATTTGACGATTTCGGCCTTAACGCCGACCTGCTGAAAGCCATCCACGAAGCTGGCTATTCAGAGCCCACGCCCATTCAGGCACAGGCAATCCCCAAAGCGCTGATGGACCGCGATGTTCTGGGCATAGCTCAGACCGGCACCGGCAAGACCGCTTCCTTCACACTTCCGATGATCGAGCGCCTGTCCAAGGGACGCGCCAAGGCGCGCATGCCGCGCTCGCTCATCCTCGAGCCGACGCGCGAACTTGCTGCGCAGGTCGCCGAGAATTTCGAGAAGTACGGCAAGTACCACAAGCTCTCCATGGCCCTCCTGATCGGCGGTGTGTCGTTCGGTGACCAGGACAAGAAGATCGACCGCGGTGTCGACGTTCTGATCGCCACCCCAGGCCGTCTGCTTGACCATGTCGAGCGCGGAAAGCTGATGCTGACGGGCGTGCAGACACTGGTCATCGACGAAGCCGACCGGATGCTGGACATGGGCTTCATTCCCGACATTGAGCGCATCTGCAAACTGATCCCGTTCACGCGTCAGACGATGCTGTTCTCTGCAACGATGCCGCCGGAGATCGAAAACCTTGCCAGCAGTTTCATGCAGGCCCCGGCCCGCATTGAAGTCGCCCGCGCATCGACCACCAACAAGAACATCACGCAACGCATTGTTGGCTGCGGGTCGCGCGACAAGCGCAAGACCCTCATCAACCTTATCGGGTCGGAAGACATCAAGAACGCCATCATCTTCTGCAACCGCAAGCGTGACGTGGATGTCGTCGCGAGGGCGCTTAAGAAGGCTGGCCTCGATGCGTCGCCGATCCATGGCGACCTGGACCAGTCGATCCGCACCCAGACGCTTGGCCGGTTCCGCGATGGCGAACTGAAACTGCTCGTCGCCAGTGACGTTGCCGCCCGCGGGCTCGACATTCCTGAAGTAAGTCACGTCTTCAACTACGACGTACCAACGCACCCTGAAGACTATGTCCACCGCATCGGCAGGACAGGCCGTGCGGGGCGTGACGGCGCTGCCTTCACGTTGGTGACGCCTGACGACAAAAAGTATCTGGATGCTGTCGAAAAGCTGATCGACCAGAGCATCGAGGCGTGGAAGGAAACCGCCCCCGGCTCAGACACCCCTGCAGAAGATGCTGCTGTCGATACTGACGAAACAGAAGCAGTTGTTGAAGCGGAAGAAACCGCAACACCCGAAACTGTCGAAGCTGTTGGAGAAGACTCTGACACGACCGACGAGACGGAAGACAAGCCACGCCGCCGGGGCCGCCGCCGCGGCGGACGTGGACGCGGACGCAACCGCCGGACCGACAGCGAGGCTGATTCCGACGACACAGTTGCCGACACGGTCGAGGCCGTCTCTGAACCCTCAGAGCCGTCGACCGAAGAGGTGTCTTCCGACGACGCCCGCTCCGGTTCGAATGGCCGGTCGCGCGGCGGGCGCAACCGCGGGGGCCGCGGCGGCAACCGCAACAAGCAGGAAAAGATCATCGGCATGGGCGACCATGTCCCGGCGTTCATCCTGCGCCCGGCACGTCCTGCCAAGGCAGCAGCCGACGCAGCTGCGGCAGCGGCCGCTATCGAAAAAGAGGATGACGCGGACACCCCAGAGAGCGACGCCGCTTAACAGCGCCGGTCTCTGAGCGATCTGCATTCAGACCAAGAATGCCCTGGCGCTGCACCGCAGACCCAGGGCATTTTCTTGCCACAAAACAAATGGCAGCTTGCGTGTCAATTTGTTGATCTTCTTGGTGGGCTGGCTTACCAATTGTTCATTGGACGCAAGTGGTAAGTTCGCCTTACTATCCAATCAAATACAGCTCCGCAGGCGCTGATTCAAATTCAGGGAGATTGCGTATCATGGCTCACCTAACATCCCGTGCTGCCGATTTCGGTGTTGCGCTTGCCGCGGCACTGTCCGCATTGGCCTTCGCGACAGGAAGCTTTGCCGCTGTGCCCGCCGAGATGGCCAAGCGTCTTGACCAGGATCTGACCCCACTCGGGTCGGAGCGTGCTGGCAATGCAGATGGCACCATTCCCGCCTGGACCGGCGGTCTGACAACTCCGCCAGCGGGCTTTCAGAAAGGCACTCACCACATCAACCCCTATGCTGGTGAGCAACCGCTCTTCACCATCACAAGGGACAACATGGCCCAGTATGCGGACCGCATCGCCGGACCGCAGAAGGCGCTGCTCGAGAAGTACGGCGATACATTCAAGATGAATGTCTACAAGTCGCACCGCAGCTGCGCCCAGCCTGAGTTTGTCTATGAGGCCAACCGCAAGAATGCCCTGACCGGCCAGGTCGTGGACTCGGGCAACGGTGTCGACAATGCCTTCATGGGGAAGCCCTTCCCCATTCCGAACTCAGGCTATGAAGTCCTGTGGAACCACTTCCTCGGCTTCGCCAACCACAAGATTCAGCGCCAGTTTGCAGCGGTTATTCCGACCGCGTCCGGCTCATACACCAAGTATTCCGCACAGGACGATGCGATCGTCCGCTGGAACGACCCGACGCTGAACACTGCATCGGATCTCGACAACATCTTTGCGCTGTACATCCTGCACACGCTGGAGCCCACCCGCGTGGCCGGCAACGTCATTCTGGTGCATGAGACGCTCAACCGCCTGTCGGATCCCCGCAAGGCCTGGCAGTACTCACCGGGCACCCGCCGCGTACGCCGTGCGCCGAACATTGCCTATGATAATCCGGGCACCAATTCGGATGGCGCGACAACATCGGATTCATTCGGTGGCTACAACGGCGCGCCTGACCGGTACACCTGGACACTGAAGGGCCGTCAGGAAGCCTACATCCCGTACAACAACTATGACCTGTACGCGGACACACTCACATACGACAACATCATCAGCCCACGCCATATCAACACCGACCATGTGCGCTATGAGCTGCACCGCGTATGGCAGCTGGAAGCCAATCTCAAGCCGTCGACGCGTCACGTCTATTCGCGCCGCGTGTTCTATCAGGACGAAGACACGTGGGGCATCGTCTCCGCGGAGCTTTATGACGCGCGCGGCGAGTTATGGCGGGTTCAGGAGCAGTATCCGATCGTCTTCTATGACGTCCCGGTCTGCGGCTCGAGCATGGGCGGCGCTTTCGACTTCACAAATGGCCGCTACATTCTCGTCGGCATGATCAACGAAGAAGAGCCGATCAACTTCTACGCCGATCATCTGAATGAGGATCGCTATACCCCGCAGACGATCCGGACGCTCGGCCGGTAGCACGTCTCACCTTTGCATCGCATGATGCGTGCTCACTGGACGAACTGAACACGGCCTACCTACTATCTCCCAACCGGCATGCTGGCGCAGGCACTTGTCCACAGGGAGACTAGGGTTATGGCGATCACATTCGTGCAGAGAATTCTGACGTGTTGCGCAATGGCGGTGGGTGCAGTGGTCTTGGGCATTGCGTGGACGGGGTCGGTGATTGCTGCCGTTCCGGCAGACATTGCGGAGCGGCTGGACCAGGATCTCACCCCGCTTGGATCGGAACGCGCGGGCAACGCTGACGGGACGATCCCCGCGTGGACGGGGGGGGCTGTCATCTGTGCCTGCAGGCATTGCGTATCAGGAAGGAATGCACCTTCCCGATCCTTTCGCGGCTGACCCCATCAAATTCACCATCACCCGCGATAACATGGATGCGCATGCGGCGCTCTTGACCGGCACGCATAAGGCGCTGCTGGAGGGCTACGCGGATACATTCAAGATGAATGTCTATCCGTCCCACCGTAGCTGTGCACAACCAGATTTCGTGTATGAGGCCAATCGCAAGAACGCCCTGACAGGCATGCTCACTGATGGCGGCAATGGCGTCGACAAGGCGATCATGGGAAAGCCGTTCCCGATCCCAAATTCGGGATACGAAGTCTTGTGGAACCACATGCTCGGATTCTCCAACCACAAACTCAGGCGTCAGTTTGCGGCGATTATTCCAACGCCAGGTGGGGACTACATCCGCTATGCGGCAGAAGATGATGCGATCGTCCGGTGGAACGACCCCGCTGTGAGTTCAGCGGCTGAACTCGACAATGTGATGGCCTACTACATCCTGCACACGCTTTCCCCCGTGCGTGTGGCCGGCAACGTCATCCTGGTGCACGAAACACTCAACCGCCTGTCAGATCCGCGCAAGGCCTGGCAGTACTCGCCGGGCACCCGCCGTGTGCGCCGCGCACCCAACATCGCTTACGACAATCCCGGCACCAACACAGACGGCGCGTCGACGGCTGATGCTTTCGGCGGCTTCAACGGTGCACCGGACCGCTATACGTGGACGACGCTCGGCAAGCGTGAAGCGTATATTCCGTACAACAACTATCGGCTTCACTCAGATGAGCTGACCTATGACGAACTGGTCCAGCCACGTCACCTTAACCCGGACCACATCCGCTATGAGCGTCATCGCGTGTGGATGACTGAAGCCACCCTCAAGCCCACCGCCCGCCACATCTATGCGCGGCGCGTCTTCTATCAGAATGAAGACACCTGGAACATTGTCGCGGCCGAGCTCTACGATGCGCGCGGCGAGCTTTGGCGGGTTCAGGAACTGTATCCGATGGTGGCGTATCAGGTTCCCGTGTGCGCCACCAGCATGGGTGGTGTGTATGACTTCAATAACGGGCGGTATCTGGCGGTCGGCCTCATCAACGAGGAAGACCCGATCAACTATTTTGCGACAGAGTTGAATGAGGACCGCTATACGCCGCAGACGATCCGAAACATCGGTCGCTAGCGTCCAACGCCAACCGCTACGCTCGCAGGCGTGTTCTCTTCGGTAAAGCTAAGTCTGCAACGTGGTCTTGGTACAAATGAACTCATCGCGGGTGACCGCGTAAACGCGCAGCAGCTCATCCTCAAACATGATGTCGCGTGAGTAGGTCTGCCCCAGCTTGGCCGCTACGCGGACAGAAGCGGTATTGGCCGGGTCGATGAAAGAGACAACTTCGTCGAGACTCAAGACCTCAAACATCCAGGCGGCGCAGGCTGCTGCTGCCTCGGTCGCATACCCCTTGCCCCATGCGGCTCGCGCCATGGTCCATCCCAGCTCGATATCCGGGGCGCCGTTGTGGAGTGTCGGCCCGACCCGACCGACGAGCTGACCGCTGGCCTTCTCCTGCACGGCAAACTTGCCATAGCCGTGCACCCGCCAATGCCGGCGGGCCTTGTCGAAATGATCCCGCGCGCCAGCCCTGTCCCGAACGCCGCCGATGAACCGGGCCACAACAGGATCAGCCAACATCGACGCATAGATGTCGAAATCATCTTCGTGCAACTGCCTGAGCAACAGGCGCTCGGTCTCCAATTGCATCTCGTTTGCCCACAATGAAAAAGGGCAGCCCCAAAAGACTGCCCTTTCATATCTTGATGTGGCGTTTCGCCCCTACTTCTTGATCATCGACAGAACGCGCTTGCGCTTTTTGTCGTCATAAGGCGGACGGAACATTTCCGCCACCATCTTGGCCTTTGACTGATGATAGACCGCCTTCGCGTGGCTGAAGGTGCGGAAACCATCAATGCCGTGATAGCTGCCCATGCCGGACGGGCCGACACCACCGAACGGCAGGTCTTCCATCGACACATGCATGATCACGTCGTTGACGGTAACGCCACCCGAGGTCGTGTTGTCGAGAACACGGCGCTCCTCGGCGTCGTCCTGCCCGAAATAGTAGAGACCAAGCGGGCGGTCCTTCGAGTTGACATAGTCAACGGTCTCAGACACGTCCTTGTAGGTCTTCATGGGGAGCACAGGACCAAAGATCTCGTCCTGCATCACCTTCATGTCTTCCGTCGGGTTCTTAATGATGGTCGGCGGGATCTTGTTGTACGGCTGCTGAGAGAAATCTTCGTTGGCCGGGTTGATCTCGACAACGTCAGCACCCTTCGCTTTCGCATCTTCGACATAGCCGTTGATGCGCTCGTAGTGGCGCTCGTTGATGATCGACGTGTAATCCGGATTGTCCTTCAGCGTCGGCAGCATTTTTGCCACAGCCTTCTGAGCACCGGCTACAAAGTCATCGGCCTTTTCTTCCGGCACCATGACGTAATCCGGTGCCAGGCAGATCTGGCCGGCGTTGAGTGTCTTGCCGTTCATCACCCGGGCGGCCACGTCTTCAATGTCAGCGGAACGGCCAACGACCACCGGTGACTTGCCGCCGAGTTCCAGCGTTACCGGAACCAAGTTCTCGGAGGCGGCGCGCATCACATGCTTTGCGATCGAGCCGGCGCCGGTGAACAGCAGGTGATCGAATGGCTGTTTGGAGAACGCCTCCCCGACAGCCGGACCGCCTGTGATAACCGCAACTTCGGTCTCGTCGTAGGCCTCACGGAACATCTTCGCCATCAGCTCCGAGCAGGCCGGCGTGAACTCTGACGGCTTGATCATCGCGCGGTTGCCGGCGGCAAAAACGCCCGCAAGAGGTGCGAAAGTCAGGTTGAACGGGAAGTTCCACGGGCTGATCACGCCGATCGTGCCCAACGGCTGATACTCAACATGCGCTTTCGCGCCGAGCAGGCCGAGGGGGAACTGCAGTTTGCGCTTTTCCGGGCGCATCCACTTTTCCATGTTCTTCTTGGCGTGCTCGAGCGGGCCGATCGAGCCCATGATGTCGGTCATAAGAGAAGCCACCGGCGCGCGGTTGCCGAAGTCAGCATTCAGCGCTTCGACGATTTCGTCCTTGTTGTCGACAAGCAGTGCGATAGACCGGTCGATCCAGTCCTTGCGGCGCTTGACGCTTGCCGGGCCCTCGTCGATATGTGCCTTTTTCTGGCGGTCGAGAATGGCGCGAATGCCGTCGGAAATGGCGTCCGCATTTGACGTCTCGGGCGTCGATTCCATAACGCTCATCTGTGTTTCCTCGTTTTTTGTAGTCAGGCCCCTGATCCGGAGCGGCCAAAATCTCAATTCCGGTGCTTATGCCTGAATGTGGCGCCGGCGACGCGGCCAGCCGCACATGGCATCTGGCTGCGGATCCCCTTCGATACGCATGCCGACAGATGGCTATTAATATAGCCCGGGCCTTCGCATGTGGCGAGGACGTTCGATTTCACGGAATTCCGCGTGTTTTGGGCGCATATCTGCTGTGGAAGCGGCGCCATTTAACGCGCCCTTAAGCCGCTCGACCTAAAACTATTCCCGTCAGAGGGGACGCGGTCGAGGACGCTGGAGACAGCATGACTGACCATACCCTCAAATATTATGGAATTTGATAACGCTCTCCGTGCCGGGGTGCATGACATGAATTTTTCGGGGGTTGCGACGTGACAGACGCGAGCACGATGACGGATCCAAAGGCCCTGGCCGAAAAGGCCATCGGCGAAATGGTGACCCGTGCCATCGACCCCACACCGGAGAACTACGAGTTCTGGTACACCCATGCCAGCGGCGCCAACCCAGGCCTCAATCGCGCGATCGAGAAACTCGATGACTCGGGCGAGGATCTTGATCCGTCACGTCTGGAAACGATCCGCACCAAACACCTGGCCCCGGCCAACAATGACAGCGCCATCCTCGAGATGGGCGGCAAGCTGGAAGACGAACTCGCCGGCGTCATGCAGATGCTGGAAACGGCAAGCCGGGACACCGGGGCCTATGGCGACTCTCTCAGCAATGTGACGGCCGCGCTGGACAGCGAGCGGTCTCCCGCCGAGATGCGTGTGCTCATGGAAACTCTCGTCACCGCGACGAAGACCATGGAGAGCCGGTCGAAAGAGCTTGAGCAGCGCCTGCATGAGAGCAAGGCTGAGGTCACCCAGCTGCGGACCAACATGGAAGAGATCCGCACAGAGGCGCTCACCGACCAGCTGACCGGCCTGGCCAACCGCCGCAACTTCGACGACACGGTTGCCGCCTGCATGGATGCCGCAAGTGAGCACGGGACACCCTTCACGCTCATTCTTGGCGACATCGATCACTTCAAGAAATTCAACGACACTTACGGTCACCAGACCGGCGACCAGGTCCTGAAGCTGGTCGCACAGTGCATGCGCCACTGTGTCAAAGATCCCCTCACTCCCGCCCGCTACGGTGGTGAGGAGTTCGCGCTCATCCTGCCGGAAACGGAGCTCACCAGCGGCGTCAAACTGGCCGATGAGGTGCGCCGGATGATCGAAAGCAAGGAACTGGTCAAGAAGTCGACCGGCGAAAACCTTGGCGCGGTCACCATGTCCTTCGGGGCGGCTCTGTTCGAACAGGGCGAAAGCATCACAGACCTTATCAAGCGCGCTGATGCGTGCCTGTATTCCGCCAAGCATGCGGGCCGCAATCAGGTGAAATGGGAAGTCGACGCAGAGCTCGACGCTATCGCCAGCTGACACACGACCCTGAAATGCAAGCCTGCCCCTACGTCATGACAGGGGCGTCCGGCAATCCTGCATTTTCCATCATCGAAGGCCAGATTTCGCCCGTTTGACCGGCGGCGCTGGGCCGGTATTGTCGCTCGCAAAATCACCCAGCGAGGCGACACTGCATGGAAACCATTCTCTTTGAGAAACACGACACCGGCGTAGCCGTCATCACCCTCAACCGGCCGGAGGTGCTCAACAGCATGAGCCCTACTCTGCTGGACGAGCTGCGCGCCACCATTCGCCAGGTGCGTGACGATGCCGATATCGGGGCGCTGCTTTTGACCGGTGCCGGTCGTGGTTTCTGTGCCGGCGCCGACCTGACGGCCGGTTTCAAGCCACCGGCGAATGCAACGATCGGTGATGGTGTGGCCAACAGCATGGAGATTGGCTTCAATCCGGCCATCCGCGAACTGGCCGAGCTGCCCAAACCAGTGATCTGTGCCGTCAACGGCATGACGGCCGGCGGTGGCGTCGGCCTTGCGCTCGCGGGAGATGTTGTCTTCGCGGCCAAGTCTGCAAGCTTCGTCCAGGTATTCGGCCCCAAGCTGGCGCTCGTGCCTGATTGCGGTGTTACCTATTTCATGCCGCGGCTGATCGGACAGGCCCGCACCCGCGCACTTGCCATGAGCGGTGACAAGCTTTCCGCAGAACAGGCTGCGGAGTGGGGCCTTATCTGGGCGTGCGTTGAAGACAACCGCCTGATGGAGGAAGCCATGGCCTATGCGGAGAAACTGGCCCAGGGTCCGACAGAGGCATTCGCCGACATCAAGATGGTCCTCGATGCGAGCTACGACAACGATCTCAATGCGCAGCTTGATCTCGAGAAAGAGACCCAACGGCGGCGCGGCAACCACCCGAACTTTACCGAAGGCGTCGCTGCCTTCGTTGAAAAGCGCAGCCCGAACTTCTCGCGCTGAGCGGACCGACGCACCGCGCCTGGCGCGACAGACATCTGAACCGGGAGACCCCAATGGAATTCAACAAAGTCAAGATCGATATGGATGGCACCGTCGCCACCCTGACCCTCAACGACCCGGGCGCGCTCAACGCGGTCTCGCCGGCCATGCTTGAGGGCCTCGCGGACGCGCTTGAATGGATCGACACGCCGGACAACGGTGTGCGCTGCGTCGTCATGACCGGCGAAGGCCGCGGCTTCTGCGCCGGTGCCAATCTCGCCGGTGGCCGCCCGGGCGAACGCCCCGGCGAAATGCGCGGCAATGCCCTGCCGGATGCGGGCCAAGCGCTGGAGCAGAAGTATCACCCGATCCTGCGCAAGATGCGCAAACTGAAAATGCCGTTTATCACCGCGGTCAACGGCCCCGCGGCAGGCGTGGGCATGAGCTTCGCACTCATGGGAGACATGGTTCTTGCGGCAAAGTCGTCCTACTTTCTGCAGGCCTTCCGCCGCATTGGCCTAGTCCCCGATGGCGGGTCAACCTGGCTGCTGCCGCGCCTTGTCGGCGTTGCCCGTGCGAAGGAACTGTCGCTGATGGGCGAAAAGCTGCCCGCCGATACAGCGCTCGACTGGGGCCTCATCAACCGTGTCTATGACGACGAGCAATTGATCCCGGAAGCGATGAAGCTGGCAACCGAATTGGCTGCCGGACCGACCCGGACTCTTGGTCTGATCCGTGAGGCCTACGCGGACAGCTTCGACAACACCTATGAAGAGCAGCTGGACAAGGAACGCTGGCTGCAGCGTGAGGCGGGCCGCACGGAAGACTTCAAGGAAGGCGTGAAGGCCATCCTTGAAAAGCGCCCCGCACAGTTCAAGGGCGAGTAACCCCCTTACTCATCCACGCCTCCTGCAAGGCCGCCGCTCCGGGTAACGGGGTGGCGGCCTTATGCTGCCGGTGTTGGATTGAGGATGCGGTGCATGTCGAGGCTGGGCGGCGCGAGGCCCGCATCAGACAACATGTGATGCACCTGGCCGCGGTGATGGGTCTGGTGGTTGAACATGTGGGTCACGAGTTGGTTCAGCGGGTCAACATAGTGGATGCCGGCTGAATTGATGCTGGCGAAATCCGCGTCCAGTTCGTCCTGCGTGATTGCGGCTACATATGCGTCGATGCGTGTGTCTTCTGCCTCCCGCGCCACGCGCAGTTCACCGAAGTCTTCATAGAGGGTGGCATCAAGGCCACCCAGAGGCGCGGTGCCGCCCTCGAAACGCGCCATCCACACACGGTCCCCCACCATGATGTGGTTGAGGGTCCCGTGGATCGATCCAAAGAAGGCACGCCGGTCGGCTTTGCGTTCGCTGTCGCTCAAGGCCGCACAGGCGTCGTAGAGGCGCTCATTTGCGAGGCGATTGTAGCGGGCCATCATCCGGCAATGGGCGGGTGTGCTCATGGGGCGTCCACTATTTCGATTGTTTCTTGCGCTGGCTCGGCGGTTTCGCCGCGTCGGCGCGCATCGCGACACTGACCGCATCCCGGGCCCAGTGCACGAACTCATCGGGTTCGTCGAACAGCCGTTCGGGTACCTGCCAATACGACATCACACCGCGCTTCCCGGCCTTTGTTTCATAGGTGAAGGGGCCCATGCCTTCCTCTTCAAAGGCTGCGCGGTTCTCGTCATCGACCTTAAGGTACAGCACGTCGTCGGCGATCAGGCCGAACATGAGCCCATCAGCGAACAGCCCTGCGCCACCAAACATGCGGCGCGAGGTCACCGAGCCCAATGGCGTGAGCATTTCAATCAGAAAAGCAGTGTATTCGGATGAGACCACCATGGCGGCGACAATGCCGCAAGTGTGCCCTCAGGTCGAGGGTTGCTGCTCGGCCACCGGGGCACTGGCTGGGGTGAGCGTTACGCTCTCGCCGCAGCCGCACGCGTCAGTCTGGTTCGGATTGTTGAACACGAAGCCGGAGCGCAGCTTGGTCTCTTCGTAGTCCATCTCGGTGCCGAGCAGGAAAAGGATCGCTTTCGGGTCGACGAGAATGGTCACGCCCTTGTCGGTCACTACTTCGTCGAGCGGCGCCGCTTCTTCCGCATAGTCAAGCTTGTAGGCCATACCGGCGCAGCCTGCATTTTCCAAGCCCAGCCGCACGCCCATGATCGGCGTATCAGACCCGGCGATGATCGCCTTGATCCGGTCGGCTGCCTTGTCTGTCAGCGATATGACCTGTCCTGCCATGACCTTACTTTCTTTACTCTACTTACCTTATGTGAGGACGCCACGACGCCACGTCAACCCGTCCGGGGCCGCAGGCACCTGCGGCTAGAACATGTTGAGGGCAACCTTTGCCTCTTCCGACATCCGCTCCGGCGACCATGGAGGATCAAATACAAGATTGACCTTAACGTCCCCTACACCGTCGACCGAACCAATCGCATCCGACACCCACTGGGGCATCTCTCCGGCGACCGGACAGCCCGGCGCCGTCAAGGTCATGTCCACTTCGATATCCCGGTCGTCGGAGACGTCAATCTTGTAGATCAGGCCCAGCTCGTAGATGTCGACGGGAATCTCAGGGTCATACACGGTCTTGATCGCGCCGATGAGATCGTCTGTAAGCATGTCGAGTTCGTGCTGAGGAATTGCGGATGCATTCACCTCGGCCGCGTTGGCCTCTGCCGGTGTCGCGTCTTCAGATGAGGTTTCCGGTGTGGCCGGATTTTCGATGTCACTCATGGGCCTGTCCATCATCCCAGAAACTCACGTGATTTTTCGAGCGCGGCGATGAATGCGTCAACGTCGTCTCGTGTGTTGTACATGGCAAAGGATGCGCGCGCTGTCCCCGGCACACCCAGATGCGCCATCAAGGGCTCGGCGCAGTGCTGGCCGGCACGGATGGCAATGCCGGAGCGGTCCACGATCGTCGCCACGTCATGGGGATGCGCCCCTTCCATGGAGAACGACAGAATCGCTCCCTTGCCCGGCATGGTGCCGTGGATCGTGATCCAGTTGAGGTCGCGCACGCGCTCTGTCGCGTAGGCGATCAGATCTGCCTCATGGTCATGAATGGCAGTGCGGCCAATGCCGTTCACATAGTCAATGGCGGCACCCAGACCGATCGCCTGGACGATCGGTGGCGTGCCGGCTTCGAACTTGTGCGGCGCATCGCCATAGGTGATCTCGTCCATGTGGACTTCACGGATCATCTCGCCGCCGCCCTGATAGGGCTGCATTTCAGCCAGCAGCTCGGACTTGCCATACAGCGCGCCAATGCCGGTCGGGCCATACAGCTTGTGGCCGGTCATCACATAGAAATCGCAGCCAATGGCCTGCACATCCACGTCCATGTGGACCGCACCCTGACAGCCGTCGATCAGCACCCTTGCGCCCGCCGCATGCGCCAGCTCCGTGACCTGGCGGGCATCCACAATACTGCCCAGAACATTGGACATGTGTGTCAGCGCGACGAATTTCGTCTTTGGTCCCAAGGCCGCCTCGTAGGCTGCCATGTCGAGCGATCCGTCCTCCAGGACCGGGATCCATTTGAGCACCGCACCCTGGCGTTCCCGCAGGAAATGCCACGGCACGATGTTCGAGTGATGCTCCATCACGGAGACGATGATCTCGTCGCCCGGCTGGATGATCGGCGACAGGTACCCCTGCGCCACGAGGTTCATAGCCTCCGTGCCGCCCTTGGTGAAGATGATGTCGTCGGTTGACGGCGCGTTGAGCAGCGCACGGACTTTCTCGCGCGCACCCTCAAACGCCTGCGTCGAGGCATTGGCCAAATAATGCAAGCCGCGATGCACGTTGGCGTAGTCTTCAGCATAGGCGTCGCGGATGGCATCAAGCACCTGCAACGGTTTTTGGGCCGAGGCAGCATTGTCCAGATAGACGAGCGGCTTGCCGTAGACTTCACGCGAGAGGATCGGGAAGTCCTGACGGATGCGTTCAACATCAAAGCCGGCAGTTGCCCCTGTGTCCGGCGCTATCGTCGCGACGGTGTTCATGCGTCGATCACCTCCGCAGTCTCCATTGGTGCACCAAGACGTTCCGCCAATAGCGTTTTGAGAGCCACAGCCATGTTGCCGTCGTCAAATCCGTCGACAACATCATCGAGGAAGCCGGCAACAAGAAGTGCGCGCGCAGTCTTCTCATCGATGCCCCGGCTCATCAGGTAGAACACGGCATTCTCGTCAGGTTCACCGATGGCGGACCCATGGGCGCACTGAACATCATCCGCGTAGATCTCGAGCATGGGCTTGGCGTCCATCTCTGCCTTGCGCGACAGCAGGAGAGCACGGGCCTGCATCTGGGAATCGATCTTCTGCGCATCCTTGCGCACCAGAATGGCACCCTGGAAGACACCCCGGGACTGGTCATCAAGGACAGCGCGGAACGTCTCTTCGCTTTCACAGTTGGGGACGGCATGGTCGACAAACAGCGTGTTGTCCATCACGGCGTCGCCCTTGAGCAGAGAGAGGCCGCTGATGCTGGCCTGTGTTTCTTCACCGTCGAAATGCACCTTCTCGTCGGTACGGGCCCGACCGGCACCAATGGCAAGACCAAGGGTCTTGTAGGTTGCCGCCGTTCCCAGAGTAACGGTCTTGCGGGCGATACGAACAGAGGAAGCGCCATCCGAATAGACGGCCCCGTGGGTCAGGCTTGCCGTGTCACCCACATGCAGTGACAGCGCGTTGGTCGCAAAGACCGGCGACGATGCATCATCATGGCGTGTCTCCAGAAGGGTCAGCGAAGCGCCCTCCTCCACGACGACCACGCTGCGGGCGTGGTAATGACTTTGCGTGGTCCCCGTGGAAACCCAAACCAGTTCAACCGGTTTGTCGACTTTGACCCCTGCCGGCACACGCAGGACAATACCATCTGCCGAATAGGCGAGGTTCAGCGCAGCAACGGGATCAGCGGTTTCCTCGGCTGCGTTCAGTGCCGCGTTGACCCAGTCCAGACCAGCATCCGCAGCCTCGGCGAACCCGAAGAGTTCGACGCCGTCGGGAAGACCATCAGTCTGCGACGCGTCGGCATCGATCCGGCCATTGACCAGCACGACACGATAACGATCAACGGCAGCAAACGGCGCTGCAATATCGGCTGATACGCCGGACAGAGAGACCGGAGCGGCCAAGGCGAGCGGGCCGGTCTTGCCGAGCATCTGCCGCAGGTCAAAATACCGGTATTCCTCGGACCGGCGATGGGGAAGCCCGCCTGCAGCAAAGGCCTTGATCGCCGTGTCGCGGGCTGCACCCAGCAACGCGCTGCCGGGAAGCTGTGCGCGCGCATCGGCATGCCCGGCAACGAAGCAGGTTTCAATGTCGAGAGGTTGTGGGGTCGGTCTTGCCATGATTACGCAGCGTCGCTCCGGATGTCGGCATAGCCGGTCTCTTCAACCTCGCGCGCTAGTTCCTTGGTACCGGACTTCACGATCTTGCCGTCGGAAAGGATGTGCACGTGGTCGGGCACGATGTGGTCAAGCAGGCGCTGATAGTGCGTGATGACCAGCATGGAGCGGTCCGGTGAGCGCAGCGCGTTCACACCCTCTGCCACGACACGCATGGCGTCGACATCAAGGCCCGAGTCCGTTTCATCCAGCACGGCAAAGGACGGCTCAAGCAGGGCCATCTGCAGGGTCTCCGCACGCTTCTTTTCACCGCCGGAGAAGCCCACATTAAGTGGCCGCTTCAGCATGTCGTCCGAGATGTTCAATGCCTTGGCCTTCTCGCGCACGAGCTTGAGAAATCGCACGGCATCCAGTTCGTCTTCGCCCCGCGCCGTTCGCACGGCGTTCAGCGCGGTCTTGAGAAATGTCATGGTCGTGACACCGGGCACCTCGGTCGGGTACTGGAACGCCAGGAACACGCCTGCTGCGGTCCGCTCGTTCGGTTCCAGCTCGGTCAGGTCCTGTCCCTTGTAGAGGATCGACCCGCCCGTCACCTCATAGCCGGGCCGCCCTGCGAGCACATAAGACAGGGTCGACTTGCCGGACCCGTTGGGGCCCATCACGGCATGCACTTCGCCCGGCTGAATGGCGAGGTTGATCCCCTTGAGGATTTCCTTGCCGCCGACTTCTACATGAAGGTCTTTGATCTCAAGCATGTCTAACTGTCTTTCTTGCGGGCGTTTGCGGCTGCTCCCAGAGCAACGCCGATGGCAACGCCAATCGCGATGCCGGTTCCGATTTCGTCCATCGCCGTGCCGACCGCTGCACCGAGTGCAACACCGACGGCGATCCAGGTTCCCATATTCATCAGCCGACACTCCCTTCAAGAGAGATGCCGACCAGCTTCTGAGCTTCCACAGCAAATTCCATGGGCAGCTGCTGCAGGACTTCGCGGCAGAACCCGTTCACGAGTAGCGCCACCGCCTCCTCCTCCGGCAGGCCACGGGCCTGGCAGTAGAACAACTGGTCCTCGGACAGTTTGGACGTCGTTGCTTCATGCTCCAGCACGGCCGACGGGTTGCGACTTTCGATATAGGGCACGGTGTGCGCCGAGCACCGGTCGCCAATCAGCAGGCTGTCGCACTGCGTGAAATTGCGGGCGTCCTCCGCCGTCGGATAGACGCTGACAAGACCACGATAGGCGTTCGACGACTTGCCCGCTGAAATGCCCTTGGAGATGATCCGGCTCTTGGTGTTCTTGCCGAGGTGAATCATCTTGGTGCCCGAGTCGACCTGCTGCGCGCCATTGGAGATGGCGATCGAGTAGAACTCGCCCGACGAGTTGTCGCCGCGCAGAATGCAGCTGGGATACTTCCAGGTGATCGCTGATCCTGTTTCGACCTGTGTCCAGGAGATCTTCGAGTTGTCGCCACGGCAGTCGCCGCGCTTGGTGACAAAGTTGAAGATGCCGCCCTTGCCGTTCTCGTCGCCGGGGTACCAGTTCTGCACTGTTGAGTACTTGATCTCGGCATCATCGTGCGTCACGAGCTCAACGACTGCGGCATGCAGCTGGTGCTCGTCGCGCATGGGCGCCGTGCAGCCTTCCAGGTAACTCACATAGGAGCCTTCGTCGGCAATGATCAGCGTACGCTCGAACTGTCCCGTGTCGCGCTCATTGATGCGGAAATAGGTGGACAGTTCCATAGGGCAGCGGACGCCCTTGGGGATGTACACAAAGGACCCGTCAGAGAAGACGGCCGAATTCAGCGCGGCGAAATAGTTGTCGGTCACCGGCACGACGCTGCCGATATACTTCTTCACCAGTTCGGGATGCGAATGCACAGCCTCGGACATCGGGCAGAAGATCACACCAGCCTCGGCGAGCTTCTCCTTGAAGGTCGTAACGACTGAAACGCTGTCGAAGACCGCGTCCACAGCCACCCCGGCCAGCATCTTCTGCTCGTTCAGAGGGATACCCAACTTCTCATACGTCTTGAGAAGTTCCGGATCGACTTCGTCCAGGCTCTTCGGCTTGTCGGCCTGGCTCTTGGGTGCCGAATAGTAATAGGCGTCCTGATAATCGATCTTCGGGTAGTTCACCTTGGCCCAATCAGGCTCTTCCATGTCCTGCCAACGGCGGAATGCCTCCAGACGCCATTCAAGCATCCATTCCGGCTCGCCCTTCTTGGCGGAAATGAAGCGCACAGTGTCTTCGTTGAGACCCTTAGGCGCCTTTTCGCTCTCAATGTCCGTATAGAAACCATATTTGTACTTGTCGCCCTGGCCGATGCCCTCGACGTCACGCACAGTTTCCTGAACAGCTGCCATAATCCTACCTACTCACCTGCAGAACGGACCGCATCCGCACCGCTATCCTGATTACTATCTGCCGCGGCCACCGTACCGGCCGGGCGTATGTTCTTGAGCGCCTGTTCCAACGCCGTTCCGAAGCGTTCGACATCGGCCTCGCTGCTGTTCCACCCCAGCGACACCCTGATTGCACCCGCAGACTGGCTCTCCGGCAATCCCATGGCGTCGAGAACATGGCTGCGCGCCACCTTGCCGGATGAACATGCGGAGCCGGAGCTGACGCAAATGCCGGCGAGATCAAGAGCCATCAACAGCGTCTCTGCCTTTACACCGTCAAATGCAACGCAGCTCGTATTTGGCAAGCGTGCCACGCCGGCGCCGCTCACCTGAGCGCTGTGCCCCGTTGCCGCAGCACTCGCCAATGCCAGGGCTTCGACCCTGTCCCGCAGGCTGGAGAGCAGCTGCGCATCCTTCTCAGACTGAGCAGCTTCCCCTGCAGCAGCCCCGAAGCCGGCGATACCGACCACGTTCTCGGTCCCTGCCCTGCGGCGCAGTTCCTGTCCGCCACCGCGCAGAACCGGGTCAACCTTGCCCTTGCCCTTGCCCCGCACGATCAACGCACCGGCACCCTGTGGCCCACCCAACTTGTGCGCGGACAGCGCCAGCGTGTGAGCATCCAGGAGCGGGCCCAGGGGCAAGCGTCCTGCCGTCTGAACCGCATCGACATGCACCCGGCCCTCATGGTGTTTGACGAGGGCAATGATCTCGTCAAGCGGCTGGATGACACCGGTCTCGTTGTTCGCCGACATGATGCAAACGAGTGCGGGACGGGAGTCCTCAGCAAGAACGGCCGCCAGTGCATCCAGGTCAACCAAGCCAGAACCATCGACCGGCAGCGTAACGACATCCACACCAGACGCAGCCGCTGTTTCCAGCACGCTTGCATGCTCGGTCGCCGATACGATCAGCCGTTCAGCAGCGCCAGAGTGCAGAGTGCCGTCGATTGCCAGACTGTTTGCTTCGGTCCCACCGGAGGTAAAGACCACCTCATCCGGCACTACACCTGCCAGGGCTGCAACTTCCCGGCGCGCATCTTCGACGAGTCGGCGCGCAACGCGGCCGGCCCGATGCACCGACGACGGATTGCCGCCTGACGACAGCGCATCCATCGCTGCCACCATGGCCTCGCGAGCAACGGGCCGCAGCGGCGCCGTCGCATTGTGGTCGAGATATGTGGACACCTGAGGCAAGACTTCGCAGTTCCTAAGGGACGACCCAACAGCGGCCTGTCACGTCACTCGCCGGCGATGGCGGCACCAGCGTAGTCCGGCTGCCGGACCTGCTGCTGCGGAGCCGTAGATGCCGTGACCTGATTGGCCTCACCCGCATCTGCATAGACGCCGCTGCGGCCAAGAACACGCCGGTTGATGACGTCGCCCAGCGAAACTTCACTGAGGAACAGATGGATCTGGCGGCTCAGTTCGTCCCACAGATCATGAGTGATGCAGCGCGTCCCGTTGCTGAGGCACCCTTCTCCTGAGCTTTCCTTGCAACGGGTTGCCTTGAGCGGCTCATCCACCGACAGGATGATATCCGAGACCTGAATGTCATCAGGATCGCGCGCGAGATGATAGCCACCACCGGGTCCACGTACGCTCTTGACGATGCCGGCCCGCCGCAGCTTCGCAAAGAGCTGCTCCAGGTAAGACAGGGAGATTTCCTGACGGCCGGCAATCTCGCCAAGCGAAACAGGTTTCTTGCCGCCGTAGCGGGCAAGGTCGGCCATTGCCATGACCGCGTAACGGCCTTTTGTACTGAGTTTCATAAGGTCTACTCCATCGCCTCCGGCACTACCGGCTGCGTTGCTGTGAGGCCGATTTGCCGTTTCTGCGTGCCCATACGCAGACCGGTCCATCGACCATCCATGACCCCCAATCTTGGTATGGCGCGTGATGACCCTTCGCGCCGCTGTGCAAGCGCCGCGGCGCTGACCTCGCGCGGAATGCTTGCAATCGCGCAGTGCGCTTGTGCTAAGAGAGGCACAAATCTCACGCGACCTGAGCATGAGATAATAAACCTGAGTGATTTAGTCAAGAAAAGGATGCGGGAAAACGGCCCTCGCTGATTGACCTTTGGTCAGTTCCGGCGCGGAATTCCAACCCGAGAAGTTGGTTATGCCCGCCGACGGCGACCCTCCCGCCGCATATACCTCTATGCCAGACGTGATTTTCAACGGCCCTGCGGGCCGAATCGAAGGCCGGTACCACCATCAGGGCAAGCCGAACTCGCCGATCGCCCTGATCCTGCATCCGCACCCCCAGTTCGGCGGCACGATGAACAACGCCATCGTGTATGAGCTTTTCTACATGTTCGCCAATCGCGGCTTCTCCGTCCTGCGGTTCAACTTCCGCGGTGTGGGCCGCAGTCAGGGTGGCTTCGATGGCGGTATCGGTGAGCTGTCTGACGCTGCGGCAGCGCTTGACTGGCTGCAGACCTACAATGTGGACAGCCGGACCTGCTGGGTCGCCGGCTTCTCTTTCGGCGCCTGGATCGGCATGCAGCTTCTGATGCGCCGTCCCGAGATTGACGGTTTCATCTCGGTCGCCCCACCTGCCAACTCGTATGACTTCAGCTTCCTGGCGCCCTGCCCGTCTTCGGGGATTTTCGTCTCGGGCGATCAGGACCAGGTGGCCCCGGTCGATGACGTCGAGAAGCTGGTCGAGCGCTTGCGGGCGCAGAAGGGCATCACGATTGATCAGGACGTGATCAAGGGCGCGAACCACTTCTTCGAAACGGGCTCAAAGCAGATGCTCGAAACGGTCGCGGCGTATCTCGACCGACGCCTTGAAGAAGATCAGCAAGAAGCCAGCTAGCCAGCCGTCAGGCGGCCCGGTCTGACGTGCGGTGCAAGACGCCGCCGGAAATGGGACTACTGACACCAGTGGTGGTCGGGACCGACAGTGGTTCGCCTCCGAGGCTGCGAACCGCCAGATAGGCAAAGGCTTCTGCCTCCAGGGTATCTCCACGCCACCCGGCTTCTTCCGCTGCGATAACCGGCGCCCCGAGGCGGCGCGCCAGTTCTCCCATGATGACCGGGTTGCGCCGTCCGCCACCGACAACAATCCATCTCTTCGGCTCAGCCGGGAAGTGCTCAGCTGCGCGCGCAATGCTCTCGACGGTGAAGGCAACAAGTGTCGCAGCACCATCCTGATCCGATAGATGCGCGGCTGGCTCAGCAGAAAAATCGAGGCGGTCGAGAGACTTGGGCGGTTGTCGGTCGAAGTACGAATTGGCAAGAAGCTGTTTCAGCACTGCGTCGTTGGCCTTACCCGCGCGCGCAAGCGCACCATTGTGGTCAAACGGTTCGCCGATCCTTTCGAGCGCCCACTCATCAATCAGGGCATTCGCCGGCCCGGTGTCAAAGGCAATCGGCGCGTCGCTGTCAGCACTGCCGATCCAGGTGACATTGCCAATTCCGCCAAGATTGAGCACAGCCAATGGAAGCGCCGCATCGGTTCCCAGACGCGCTGCGAGGCCTTGCGCGAGGGCGAGGTGATAGAGCGGTGCGAAGGGCGCCCCCTCACCGCCCGCAGCCATATCGGCCGCGCGAAAATCATTGACCACGTCTATCCCGGTCAACTCGGCCATCAACGCTCCATCGCCCAGCTGGAGCGTCCACCCCATGTCCGGCCGGTGGGCCACTGTCTGACCATGGAAGCCGATGATGTCGACATCTGCAGATGTCATACCGGCCTCCACCAGAAGCTGGTTGATGACATCGGATTGCATGCGGGTGATGTCGCGTTCCAGCTCCTCAAGGACCGCGGGCAAAGGCCGGGGCGCCGACAACGCAAGAGCTTCGGGCAGGAGAGCAGCTACCTGGTCGCGCAGGCTGCGTGGATAGGGAATGGCCAGGGACGGCCCCGGCTCGACAACCTTCTGTCCGTCTGTTCTCAGAACCGCGGCATCAACGCCATCCATAGACGTCCCGCTCATGAGCCCGATGGCGGTGTATCGGCGGCGTGTATCGGACATTCTGAGTTCCCCGAATCGCGAATTGCTGCTGCCCGAAACACTGCTTTCGGTTGCACAAACAACATGCTAATCCCCCGGCCTCACGGAACCAATGCCGCAATTCCGGAACCCTCCGCGTGCGGCGCAGATGAGCGACCCGACAATGCCCGACTTCAAGTCTGAATTTCTGCAGCGGCTCGACGAGCGGGGCTTCGTTCAGCAGTGCTCTGACGCGGACGTGCTGGATGAAAGCCTGAGCAATGGAGTGGTTTCCGGGTATATCGGCTTCGACTGCACTGCTCCAAGCCTGCATGCAGGATCTCTTGTTCAGATCATGATGCTGCGCGCCCTGCAGCAAGCTGGGCATCGCCCCATCGTTGTGATCGGCGGAGGGACAACACGTATCGGTGACCCCTCCTTCAGGGATTCTGCGCGACCGCTGCTGGATGACGAAGCCATTGCAAGGAACAAGGAAGGCATCAAAAAGGTCTTCTCGAAGTTCCTGAGCTTCGACGATGGCCCGACGGGTGCGTTGATGGTGGATAACCGTGAATGGCTGGACGACCTCCAATATGTGGACTTTCTGCGTGATGTGGGGCGGCACTTCTCGGTCAACCGCATGCTGTCCTTCGAGAGCGTCAAGGCAAGGCTTGAACGCGAGCAGAACCTGTCGTTCCTCGAATTCAACTACATGATCATCCAGGCCTACGACTTTGCAGAACTGTTCCGCCGGTATGGCTGCACGTTGCAGATGGGTGGGTCAGATCAATGGGGCAATATTGTCAACGGCATAGACCTCGGCCGCCGCATGGATGACGCCACACTCATCGGTCTCACGTCTCCGCTTCTGACCACTGCGTCGGGTGCCAAGATGGGCAAAACGGCCGACGGCGCGGTCTGGCTCAATGAGGACATGCTCCCGGCATTTGAGTACTGGCAATACTGGCGCAACTGCGAAGATGCGGATGTGGGCAAGCTGTTGCGCCTGTTCACCGACCTTCCGTTGGATGAGATTGCGCGCCTCGAAGCTCTGGAAGGTGCAGAGCTGAACGATGCCAAGAAGATCCTGGCGACAGAAGCGACGGCCATGGCACATGGGTGGGACGCAGCGCAGTCAGCCGAAGAAACGGCCCGCAAGACTTTCGAAGAGGGAGCTGTCGCGGCCAACCTGCCGAGCGTCGATATTGCTCCGGACAAATGGGAGGACGGCCTGGGCGTGCTGACGGCACTGGTGGAGGCAGGACTGTCGGCGTCAACGAGTGAAGCACGCCGCCTGGTTCAGGGCGGTGGCGTCAGGGTCAATGACCAGCAGATAAGTGACTGGCGGGCCAGCCTGTCGGATAGCGACATGATGGATGGTGCAGTCAAACTGTCCGCTGGCAAGAAACGCCACGTCCTGCTGAAAAGGGCCTAACCCCCTTCACCCGCAGATCCGGCTGCCGCGCCGGTCGTGTCGGTCGCTACCGGGTCCGGTACGGTATCCCCCGGCGTCGATGGCTTCGCGTCATTTACATCTTCGCTGGCAGTACCGCCGATCTCGAAGATACGCCGCAAGATGCCGGGCAACAGCGCTGCCGCCGGATTGACCACGATGTCAGGGTCGCTGGACTTGCCGGACAGACCGTAGGTAATGCCGAAAACGCCTTCGCCTTCGCGGCCCACCAGTATCTCGCCCACCAGCGGAATGTTTCCAAGGAAACTGTTGACCGTATAGGCCGGTATGATCGTCCCTCCGAGGTCGATTTCGTCGCTTTCCCGGTCAACATGACCCTTGATCGTCGCGCCGATCGCAGGGCCGGACAGGATTGCGTCCCGCAAGTCGATAGCCCGATCATCAACGCGCACAGGCGCATCAAGCCGGGTGAACAGAATTCCCTCTCCCTGCAAGGTGTCACTGATGCCCGTGAGCGACCCCAGGGTCAGGATGGAAGCGACCACAGGTGCATTCCGTATACGGATAGTATCGCCGGTCAGTCGGCCTTCAAGCGGGCTTCCGGCCACGCGATCATCAATTTCCGCGTCAAACTCCACATTGCCCCGATCCATGTTGCCATACACATCCAGCCCGCGGAGTACCGCGCCGGCATTGTCAGACGATGCGATGACCTTGCGGGTACCATAGGTCGTGGGCTTCATCTCGATATCGAGCATGCCGCCTGCTGCAAAATCTGCGTCAACAGACAGCTGCTCCATTCGCGACCCGTTCATGCGCAAATTTGCTGTGACAGACGTCAGCGTCTCGCCGCCATGCAGAAGAACGCGCTCCGCGTTTGCATTGGCGATGATGACCTGTCCCGGGCCACTCTCAGATGCTGCTTCGCCGGTGTCGGCAAAGAGACCGTCAAGAAACTCCTGTGCATTGAAGGTTGGGCCATTGACATCGACGCGCAGCACACCGTCTTCGGAAGACCGCTCGGCAACGCCGCTCAGCTCTGTGCCATTCGCCAGCAGAAGTCGCGTAATCGAGGCAGACTGTATGCCACCATCAGGCGCAATGAGCGCACTGCCCTGAAGCTGCACACCCTGCCCTGATATGCTGAGCCCGGAGAGGGAGACTGCTCCATCATCTGCCTGGGCATAGGAGCCGGCGAGGGTCGCCGGGACGCCGGCTTCCTTACGCCAGCCGATCAGGGGCTCAGTCACCACGACGGGACCAAGGTCGAGCTCGAACTCGGCAGAGGCGATGTCCGGACCGCTCCCCCGCAGCTTGGCCTGCACCGGCAGTGCGCCCTGGAGGTTTCGCTCAAGGCCGAGACCAAGTCTGGCGCGGGTAGCGTCATCCACGACGGCTGAAATGTCGAATGTACTGCCCGGCCTGCCACCCGGATCGAAGTCTTCCACCCAGGCAAGCTCGATCGGAGTGTCGGCAAGATCTATCGTACCACTGGCCCGAAGACGCTGATTGTTTACGTCAACGCTGAGGTCGCCGCGATCCATCGTTATGCCGTCGCCCAGGTCAGGCATCACAAGCTGCGTAGCGCGGCCGGTCGCACCGAAATCGACGTCTTCAAATCGCAACTGATTGCGCATCGGCAGGGTGACGCCGAGCTTAGCTGTTCCGGTCCCGGTCACCTCTCTCGGGTCCAATCCAAATCGCCCGATGTACCCGAGTGGCTCCTGGTCCAGCAGCGACAGGATGGCCGTCATTGACCCGTCAACCTGCACATTGATGAACGCATCATTGCCACGGATGTGGAAGTCTTCGGTGCGGAAGGTTCCGTCCGAGATACTGATAAGGCCCCCTGCCGGCGGCGACACGTCTCCACCGCTCATGCGCGCCTCAAAAGCATTGCCGGTCAGTTTCAGCGAGCCGCGCGCATCCGTTATGCGCGGCAGGTCACCCAGGTACCGGACACCGAGGTCAGCGAAGCGGACAGACAAGGAGAGCGCGTCATCCGGAATAGGTGTCTGCGCTAATGCCCCATCCGGTGCGTCGATCTTCAACACGCCCTGATCGAGGATGCCACCGGTCAGGTTGGCGGCCACCCATTGCCGCGCTCCGTGCCCCACGCGGGGTGGCCACACCCCCATAAGGTCGCCGAGCAGCAGGCTCTCGATGTTGCCATCGAGCACCATAGACAGGGGCCCGCCGTCCAGGCCGCCGATCATGCCTGCAAGGGAGACATAACCTTCACCCAGTTCGACCGACGCATTCTCAATGGCAAGTTGACCCAGCTCGGGGACGTAGCGCACTGATGCGGCAAGCCCGTCAATGCGTGAAATGCCGACGGTTACATTCGGCACATTGATCGCCATCGGGGCCGCGGTCACCGACAGGCTGGCGGACTGAACAATACCGTCAGCATCGACATCAATCGTGCCACCGCCAGTCAGCGACACGTCAATTCCGTCTCCCTTTACCGCCAGGTCATCCAGCGTGACCTCTCCTTGCGGCCATGTCAGACGGCCCTTGATGTGGGCCGTATCAATTTCATAGCTCCAGGGCCGCGGCGTATAGGGCGGGCGCGGGTCTTCGGGTTGAGGTGTCCCGTCGAATGCGAGCGGCTTTGGCGGATAGAATGGTTCGGGCTCATTCGTTGGAAGCCGCAGCGTGCCTTCCCCGGCATTCAGATCGACTTCCAGATCAGCGATCGACAGTCCGTCTCGATTGAGTTTGGCGATCACCCGTCCCGAGACGGCGCTGTCGAGCATCGACAACGGCTCCAGCGCGACCATTGTCTTGGCAAAGTCCGGCAAACGGATGTTGTTCACATTCGCCACGATGACCACAGGCTCATCAGCACCTGTTGCCCGCACCGTGCCGACCAGATCCCATTCACCGCCCGGCGACAGTACATGCGCATTGACCACGCCGGCCATGCCGAGCGGTGTGTTGCGAAACTCAAGCCCGACATCCGACGCCAGCCACAAACCGCCGGAGCGCTGATCAAAGACTGTTATTGAAGCATCGCGAATGCTCAGTCCTTCCAGGTGCCGTCCGGCGTCACTGTTCTGATCTGGCGACGAAACAGCATCGAGCAGGGTGGCAAATAGCGCATCGCCCTGTTCGGAAACTGCAGGCTCCGGTGCCGGTAACGCCTGCTCCCCGTTCCGGTTGGCACTGAGCCCGAAATTCAGACTGCCGTCGACGGTCCGCACGAGCGTCAGAGACGCCCCTTCGAAGGCGAGCTTCTTGGGTACAAGACGGCCGGCGAGTGTAGCGCGCAGGCTGAAATCGATTGCCAGCCTTGGGACGGTCACAACCTTGCGTCCACCTTCAGCCAGGATCGACACATTGACGGCCTGAAGCTCAAGGGCGCCCTGCCCGTCCGCCCAGGCAATGACCATGTCCTCGATCTCGACCTGGTTGTCAGGTAGCTGATCATTGGCCGTCTGCTCCACCAGCGGCGTCAGGAAGCTGACCGGCAGCGGGCCCTGCGACAGCCGCCACGCTGCGGCCACGGCCAGCAGCAGCGTTACGGCGGCAGCCCCTGCAACAACTTCCAGGGCAAGTTTGGTGGCGGGTCGTATCAACTAGATCTTCTCTGGTCTGGGTGATCCGGCTGCCAATTCCGGCAACCTGCAGCTATGCGACGTCTCAGCGAGCCGCGTGCCCCTTTCGAATCATCGCCCATAATGGCAAAAACCGTCTCCGTAAGAGTGGGTCTCACTCCCCTTACGGACATGCTGCACCATATTGTCGAATTGTGGCCTTGGCGCGTCGTGTTTCGTTCTTACCGGGGTCGCACCGAGATCACATCCCTATACCTCGCAGGAGACTAGCGAATGGCCGGTGAACTGGCAGAAGGCAGCAAAGCCCCCGCATTTTCAATGCCTACCGACGGCGGCGGCAAAACCGCTCTCAAGGATTTCAAGGGCAAGCCTCTCGTCCTGTACTTCTATCCCAAGGACGACACGTCAGGCTGCACAAAGCAGGCGATCGGCTTCTCAGAACAGCAGAAAGCCTTCAACAAGGCCGGGGCGGCAATCCTGGGCGTTTCCCGCGACACGGTGGCAAAGCACGATAAGTTCAAGGACAAGCATGACCTGACGATCGCGCTGGGCTCAGATGAAGAGGGGAAAGTGACCGAGGCCTATGGCGTCTGGGTGGAAAAGAGCATGTATGGCCGCAAATACATGGGCATTGAGCGGTCGACATTCCTCATCGACAGCAAAGGCAAGATTGCCCGCATCTGGCGCAAGGTGAAGGTGCCCGGCCATGTCGACGAGGTGCTCGAAGCGGTCAAGGCTCTTTGACCGATACAGCGGAAACCTCAGGCTCACTGCGGTACCGGGCCGTCGAGGTACTGAAAACCGCAGCCCCCGCCGCCAAGGCGACGGCGGCACGCCGCATGGCCTCAGACTGGCGCGCGGCTAAACTGGTCTGGCCGGGCGCGGCCGCATCGGTTCCGCTGCGGCCCGCGCGTCCGGCGAAACCAGAGTTGTTGCCTCCCAAATCGATGAAACGGCGCGGCCCTGGCAGTCCTCAGGGTCGAATTGCCCTGCTGCACGCCCTTGCCCACATCGAGCTGAATGCGATCGACCTCGCCTGTGATCTGCTTGCCCGCTTTGCTGAGGATGAGGGACGGGAGTTGCCGACGCAATTTGCGGACGACTGGGTGAAGGTCGCCGATGAAGAGGGCAAGCACTTCCTCATGCTCCAGACGCGCCTTGGCGAGTTAGGCGCCGCTTATGGAGACCTGCCGGCCCATGACGGGCTCTGGCAAGCGGCGGAGGCCACGGCGCATGATCTTGCCGCACGGCTGGCAATCGTCCCGCTGGTCCATGAAGCGCGCGGGCTTGATGTCACGCCCCAAACGGTCGCGGCATTGAGGCGAGCGGGCGACCATGACAGCGCCGTGTTGCTCGACATCATCTATCACGACGAAATCGGCCACGTTTCTGCCGGTGTCAGATGGTTTGAGATCGCTGCGGAGCGTAGAAACACTCTGCCAGGAACCCTGTTTGAAGGGCTGGTATCCACCTATCACCGGGGCGGGCTGAAAGGCCCATTCAACGAAGAAGCGCGCAGCAAAGCCGGTTTGATGCCGCTACTGTCCGGCATGGTGAGTGCATGACCCCCCGCCATGGCCCAATCCGGCCGGTTGGATCACGCGTTTTTGCCGGTGCGGGTCGCCCATTCGCGCGGGTGTTCGTTTTTGAGACGTTTTGCCGACGTTTTCGGTTAACCAGGTCAGGGATTCTTAACCTCAACCGGTTGAAATCGCACAAGCAATACGTTTCTATGACCCCTCTTGGGGGGTCTCAGACGCTTAGAGGGGTAGAGTGTCAATAAACTCCGATTTTACGGGCTCGGTGGTTCGGGGGTTCCGCCGGCTCTTTACAGAACGCCAGTTCTATTTGCGCAGCCACGGGCAGGTCCAGTTCATGGCCCTTTCGGCGTGGACGCAGGCCGTATTGGCGCTGGGCGCAATCTTCTTTCTCGGATGGGTCGGCTTCACATCGGTGAACGTGGTCTTCCAAGACCAGATCATCGCCGCCAAGGACCGCAAGTTCATTCGCATGCAGTCTGCCTATGAGCAGCGCATTGCCGAGATGCAGGCGGCCTATGACGAAGTGTCCACCGAGATGGTGCTGGCGCAGACGAATTTCCTCGCGCAGACGAGCGAACTGGAGGCGAAACACGGCCTCCTTGCGGACTTGCTCAACCACAGCCGCGAAGTACGCAGCCAACTTGACGATATGCGCAAGCAGGTCGCGGGCCTGCCGGGAACCAACAAAAGCAAGGCCGACGGCGAAACCCGCATCATGCTGCGCCCGGCTCCGGTCGAAGGGGCTTTCCGCGAAAGCCGCGTCCAGGTGTCTCCGCCACACCTGCACCTGAATGGTGCAGCAGGCCAAGGCGGCGCATTTACTGATCTTGCACAGGCGGCTGATGGACTGCGCCATGAAGAAAAAGTCGCCTTCATGGACCATCGCCTCGAGAATCTGGACGAAGTGCAGCAGCACCTCGTGAACCGGATCGAGGAAGAGACCGATCTGGAGATCAAGGAAATCGAGTCAATCATCCGCATGACCGGGTTCGATCCCGACAAGATGGCGGAAGACATGAGTCAGGAAGCGGTTGCCGAAGGCGGCCCGTTCATCAATTTCGCAGACACGGTTCTGCCGGACGGGGACAGCAGCGAAGGCTTTGACCGGCAGATTTTCCGCGTTGCAACCAACCTCGACAGAATATCAGTGCTGAACCAGGCATTGCGTCAGTTGCCGCTGGCCAAGCCGATATATGGGATCGAGGTGACCAGCAACTTCGGCGCCCGCGTCGACCCGTTTAATCGAAAGCTGGCGTTCCATTCCGGCATCGATTTTGCTGGGCCCTACGGCACGAAGGTGCACGCGCCCATGGCAGGCGAGGTTGTCTATGCCGGCTGGCGCGGCGCTTATGGACGGTTTGTTGAGCTGGATCATGGTGGCGGCATCAAGACACGCTACGCGCACCTGGCCAGCATTAAGGTGAAAGTCGGCGACGTTGTTGAGTTTCGCGAAACGATTGGGAAGGTAGGGTCCTCCGGTCGCTCCACCGGCCCGCACCTCCACTACGAGGTCTGGGTTGACGGAAAAGTCCAGAATCCCGCCAAATTTTTGAAGGCAGGTCAGTATGTTCTCGAAGAAGGATAGCGGCAGCTCTGCAAAGGCTGCCCCGGCTCCCGCTCCGCGCCGCGGACGCTCGGCGCCGTCGATCATCTCGGATGACCTTGTCGTCCACGGCAACCTCATCGCGACCGGCGATATCCAGATCGATGGGACGGTCGAGGGCGATGTCCGCAGCCACTCACTGACCGTCGGCGAGCACGCAACCATCACCGGTGCTGTCATGGCCGACGACATCGTGGTGCGCGGGCGGATCATCGGTTCGATCCGGGCCCGCCGCGTCCAGCTGGCAACTACCTGTCACGTTGAAGGCGACATCCTTCACGAGGCCCTAGCGGTTGAAACCGGTGCCTTCTTTGAAGGCAACTGCCGCCATTCTGATGATCCTTTGGGCGATGAAATGCCGTCGGCAGCCCCGGCCAATGAGCCGCCGGCTTCACTCAAAATCGCTGACGCACAAAACAAGGCGCCCGAAAAGCCTGCGGCACCCTCCACCCCGCCGAAGAATGCACCCGCAGCAAAGTCGGAAGACGGAAAAGGCGGTGTGGTGGTCAAGGACGGAGCCGTCGTGGTCCGTCGCCCGGCGGCCCAGTAGCGCTGTAGCAACGACCCGAAACATGAAAAGGCCCGCAGAGATCTGCGGGCCTTTTTCTTTGGCAGCACACCGATGAGGCTCATCGCCTACTCGGCCAGTTCGGCCTGCTGCTCGCTGCCTTCCACCTTGGTGGCCAGCGCCGCAGCCAAGAAGGCGTCAATGCCGCCATCGAGAACCGACTGGGGGTTGCCGATCTCAACGCCGGTCCTGAGATCCTTCACCAGCTGATAAGGCTGCAGCACATATGAGCGGATCTGATGGCCCCATCCGATCTCGGTCTTGGTTGCAGCCTCCGCCTGCGCCTCTTCCTCGCGGCGCTGGAGTTCTGCCTCGTAAAGGCGTGCCCGCAGCATTGTCCAGGCCGTTGCGCGATTCTTGTGCTGGGACCGTTCGTTCTGACACTGGACGACGATATTGGTCGGGATATGGGTAATGCGTACCGCACTGTCGGTTGTATTGACGTGCTGCCCGCCAGCGCCTGACGCGCGATAAGTGTCGATACGAACTTCGGATTCGGGAATGTCGATTTCGATCGAGTCATCGACAATGGGATACACCCAGACGCTTGCAAAGCTCGTGTGGCGCCGGGCCTGGCTGTCATACGGTGAGATACGGACCAGGCGATGGACGCCGGACTCGGTCCTTAACCAGCCATAGGCATTGTGCCCCCTGATCTGAAGGGTCGCGGATTTGATCCCGGCTTCTTCACCCTGCGTCTCGGCGACCAGATCAACCTTGTAGCCCTTGGCTTCCGCCCACCGCATGTACATGCGCAGAAGCATCTGTGCCCAGTCATTGGATTCGGTGCCGCCAGCGCCCGCATGAACTTCCAGGTAGGTGTCGTTGCTGTCGGCCTCACCGGACAGCAGTGTTTCGAGCTCGCGCTCGGCAGCGAGGTCTCTGGCATCCCGAAGGGCTGCCTCAGCTTCCGCAACGACTTCCTCGTCACCTTCGGCCTCACCCATCTCGATGAGTTCGACGTTATCCGACAGCGCATTCTCGAGTTCGCGAAAACTTGCCAACGCGGTTTCGAGCCGGGTCCGCTCTCGCATGACCTCCTGTGCTTTCTCAGGATCGTCCCAGAGGGTTGCGTCCTCGGCGCGCGCGTTCAGCGCTGCCAGTTCCTTTTCAGTGGCAGCCGGGTCAAAGATGCCTCCTTAGCAGCGCGAGTGACTGCTGGAGTTCGTCTACGAGATCGCGGATCTCGGCACGCATGGATACTCTCCTGAAATCCGCCGATGGCATGACCTGCAACACTCGAAGCCAGTGGCACAAAGGTGCCCGTCAGCCGTTCAGACGAAAACGTGAAGCGCGGAAACTAGGCCGCCGGACGCGGTCAGTAAAGCCCACCAGTGCCGGTTCCAAGTGTCGGCACGGGACGGGTCGGGCCGGAGCTGTCAGCGGTCAGATCGTCCGTCGTAGTGCCGCGCAGGACGCGTGACGGCGCACGCGGCTCTGTGCCGGCCTTGAAGGCTTCGAGGATAGCTCCTTCAGTCCCGGGCCGGGCAACCAGACCCGACTTGGCATCGACACGCACCAGCGTGACGCCGGAGGGGATACGGAAAGGAATGCCCGCAGTATCGACAAGTGCATCTTTCATGATGTCGCGGAACACCGGGGCCGCGAGACCGCCACCGGTCTCACCGCGACCCATGGGCTTCGGCTCATCGAAACCGATAAACACGCCGAGCGCCAGATCCGGGGAAAAGCCGACAAACCAGGCGTCCTGTTCGCGGTTGGTCGTGCCCGTCTTACCGGCCAGTGGCTTGCCGATTGAAGCAATGGTCCGGCCTGTGCCGCGCTGAACCACGCCTTGCAGCATGGACACAACCTGATAGGCCGTACGCGGATCAATGACTCGTTCGCGTGTGTCAGAGATGTCCGGCGCGTCCTGACCGGCCCATTCCCTCGCCGCACAGTTCGGGCACTCACGCACATCATGCCGGTAGATAGTGCGGCCATACCGGTCCTGAATACGGTCGATGAGGACAGGCTCGATCTTCTTGCCGCCGTTGACGAGCATGCCGTAGGCGTTGGTCATCTTGAGCAGCGTCGTCTCGCCCGCGCCCAGCGACATGGCCAGCACCGGCATCATGTCATCGATGATTCCGAACCTGCGGGCATATTCGGTGACTTTCTCCATACCGATCGCCTGAGCCAGGCGCACGGTCATGACATTGCGCGATTTCTCCAAACCCAGACGCAGGGTCGACGGCCCGTAAAATGTGCGCGAATAGTTTTCCGGCTTCCACAGCGCAAGGCCGGGCCCCTGCTCAATGACGAAAGGTGCGTCCAGGACGAGGCTGGACGGCGTGTAGCCATTGTCCAAGGCTGCCGCGTAGACAAACGGTTTGAAGGATGAGCCGGGCTGGCGCAGGGCCTGGGTGGCCCGGTTGAATTCAGAAAGCTGGTAGCTGAAGCCACCGACAAGAGCGCGCACTCGGCCGGTATGCGGGTCGATCGCCACCACCGCACCGTTCACCTGCGGGATCTGGCGCAGCGCATATTGCACCTGCGCGTTCGCGCTTTCCTCGATCGCGGCAGGGGTCACCCAAACAATGTCGCCGCGTGACAGAACCTGAGTGGCGTCCGTGATTTCCGGACCCGTCTTGCGGTTGTCGACGGACTCGCGCGCCCAGGTAATCTCTTCCAGGGGGATATAGCCGGTCTCACCCGGGTCGATCATCCTGCCGGCTTCATCCACGTCCGGCCTCAGACCAATCTCAGCCCCGTCAACGGTAGCATCGAGTACAACGGCAAGGCGCCACGGCGCGAGGTCGCGGGCCGTATCCATACCCACCAGCGCCTTCGGCCAGTCGCTTGTCCAGTCAATTGCTTCGTCCATCTGCGCAAACGGACCACGCCATCCATGGCGTTGATCATAGGCAACGAGCCCGTCGCGCAGCGCCGACCGGATCAACGCCTGCAGACTGGTATCAAGGGTCGTGCGGACCGAAAGGCCGCCGTCGTAAATCTTGTCGTCACCGTACAGGGCAATGGAGCGCCGACGGACTTCTTCGACGAAGAACTGTGTCTCGACAATCTGCGTGCCGGCGGTACGCGGCGTCACGTTGAAGGGTTCCGCGCGGGCAACCGATGCCTCAAACGGTGTGATCCACTCGTTCTCTGTCATGCGCGACAGCACCCAGTTGCGGCGGGCAACCGCGCGTTCGCGCTGGCGGAACGGATGGTAGTTGTTTGGGGCTTTCGGCAGCGCCGCCAGATAGGCCATCTCGCCCAGTGTCAACTCGTCGAGCGACTTGCCGAAATAGTTGAGCGCAGCAGCAGCTACACCGTAGGAGCCCAACCCCAAATAGATCTCGTTGAGATAGAGCTCGAGGATGCGGTCCTTTGAATAGGCACTCTCGATGCGCCGGGCGAGAAGCGCTTCCTTGATCTTGCGCTCGAAGGATACCTCGTTGGTGAGCAGGAAGTTCTTGGCAACCTGCTGCGTAATTGTGGACGCACCTTCAAGGCGGCGGTTGTTTATGACGTTGCCTACATTCGAGAGGCCCGCACGAACGACACCAAGAAGATCGACGCCTTCGTGGTCAAAGAAGTTCTTGTCCTCAGCGGACAGGAACGCATTGATCAGGTCCTTCGGGATGGCGCTGATGGGCACGTACAGCCGACGCTCGCGGGCAAATTCCGCGATGAGTGAGCCATCACCGGCGTGAACGCGGGTCATGACCGGCGGCTCATAGTGCGCCAGTTGGTCATGCGGCGGCAGATCGCGGGAGAAGCTCCAAAGCAGGAAGGCAGCCGCAAGTGCAGCGCCTGCGACCAGCACCACGCCCGCAACGCCCAAATAGGCAAGAATTCTCATCATCAGGCCAGACCTGTCCCCATGCTCGTCATCAGTGCCCGTACACGTCCCCGCTGCACTTATGTCTTCTATCTGCGACCGCCCGCGCGGCTTCAAGACGAATTCTCATTAGTGGTGAATTATGGCACGGCAATGACCCGTTTTTCCAATATCTGTGGGCATTTAGCCGCAGTGTTTGGAATGTCGGGCCCTTCGCCAAGAACCACTGTTTTCTCATTGCGAGGCCTCCGCCAGGCGCTCGGCGAAATAGGCATCTATGCCACGGGCAATGGACGCAGCCGTCTTGCGCCGCCAGGTCGCGGAGGTGAGGTTGAGTTCGTCATCTACGTTTGTGAGAAATCCGAGCTCGATCAGCACCGACGGGACATCCGGGGCCTTGAGCACCCGAAATCCAGCGAAGCGGTGGGTATTGCGCAGCACCCGTGTAACTTCCGACATTTTCGGGATCACAGTCTGCGCAAAGCGTACTGACAGGTTCTTTGTCTCGCGCTGGGCCAAGTCGATCAGGATATCGCGCACTTCGTCGCTGTCGCCACCAAGGTTGACGCCGGCGATGATATCGGCGGCATTCTCCTTGCGCGCCAGTTGGGCGGCTTCTGCATCTGACGCCCTTTCAGATAGGGTGTACACAGAGGCACCACGAACATTGCGCCGTTCCAGCGCATCCGCATGGACCGAGATGAAGAGATCCGCATCGTGGCGCCGGGCAATCGCCACGCGCTCGCGTAACTCGATGAAGATATCGGTATCGCGCGTTAGGTGGACTTCGTACTTCCCTGTTGCACTGATGGCATCCCTCAGCACCTTGGCGAAGGCCAACGTCACGTTCTTCTCGCGTGTGCCCCGTGTGCCAATTGCTCCGGGATCCACACCGCCGTGGCCGGCATCAATGACAATAACCTTGCGAGACCTATCGACAGGCTTCGCGCTGGGAACGTCAGGTTGCGGCGTTGCGGCGGCCGGTGTCGGTCGGGCGTCTGGCCAGCCGGCTGCCGAGCGGAACGCTGCATCTGTTGTCGTCACCAGATCAAAGACGATCCGCCAGTTTCGATTGTTGTCCGGGTCGGGCGGCAGCACAAAACTGCGCGAGACCTTCGCGGGACCTGCCAAATCGATGACCACACGGGCATTACCAGGCCGGAAGAGGCCGTAGCGGAAGGAACTGATGAGCCCGCGGCCAGCCGGCACGAAATCAGACGCCAGTTCCCAATCCAGTGCCGGCAGGTCGATGATCAGGCGATGGGGGTCCGCAAGTGTGAAGGCCTTGGCCTCTACCTTGCCGCTCATCTCAAGCACAAAACGCGTGGTATCGCCGCTCTTTCCAAGGCGGACATCAATCACAGACGGCGCCACGTCCTGAGCCGCGGCATGCTGAACAGCTGACAACGCACACAAGAAGACAGCAATAACAATTCCGACCAGGGAACTGGTGAACGATATCTGGTGTCGGCGGGGGCTCATTCCGGCAGAAATCCTGTAAATGCGGTCTCAGGCAGTCTCAAAAGCGGTGTTCATTGCCCAGATCTGGCTTGATGCCCTGCCGAGATCGGTAACTGTAAATTCGAAAGGATTAACCGGTCATAAACCATCGACCTTTCAAGGTGGAAATCAGGCCATTTTCCGCTCGTCTGGCACATGAATACCGTGCCGCTTGCATCACGGCAGATGGCCCGGCTACAACTTGGGTGTGCCGTTGGTGAGACTACCGCAACGGGAAGGCAAAAAACTCCCGTATTCTGCGATTTTCACTGAAGACACACCTCTATACAGATGAGTCGCTGGGGGCCGGCTGCCAGCCGGAGATGCGACCTCTGGACCGTATGAATTTTCCGGCCACCGGGCACCTGACGCCGCAAAGGCACAGACGCCCGGAGCCGAATTGTCCGAAAGGCCGCTGGCCTCAAGCCAGGCGGGCCCGCCACGAAAACTGAACCAATGACCGTTTCGAGCCAGATCGCAGCATATGACCCCGTCGAAAGGCGGCATGCGGCTGCGTGGGCACATTCTCCCCGCACACGACTACGCCTGCGGGACCGAAACGGCATTTCCTTATCCTCATTTGCGCGCCGCGCGGCATCACTGCCCGCCGGAGCTGGTTTTCTCGTGAGTTTTGAAAGCCTCTTCCCGGCCAGCGCCAGCGCGCCTGGAGAACACGCCTATGGGCAAGAAAATGCTGATAGACGCGGCCCACCGGGAAGAGACCCGTGTGGCCATCGTCTCGGGAAACCGTGTCGAGAACTTCGACTTTGAATCTGAAGCCAAGCGCCCGCTAAGGGGCAACATCTACCTTGCCAAAGTGACGAGGGTCGAACCTTCGCTGCAAGCCGCCTTCATCGAGTATGGCGGCAACAGGCATGGCTTTCTGGCTTTCAGCGAAATCCATCCCGACTACTACCAGATCCCTGTTGCCGACCGGGAAAAGCTGCTTGCGGAAGAAGCGGCTGAAGCGTTCGATGAAGATGACTTCGACGACGAAGATGACCAGACCGGCGTTGATGATGTCGAGGACAGCGATGATGACGATGCGTTTGACATCGGCATGCACGCTTTCGAGGACGAAACCGACGAGGACAAAGATCCGGAAGACAGTCGTCTAGATGACGCGTCTGACTATGACGACGCGGCTGAAGAGACAAGCAGCGAGGACGTCGAAGATGCCGAGGTGCCGGCTGTTGCTGCCGCCGCCGAAGCCTCACCGTCAATTGCCGAAGATGCCGCAATCGACGGAGACGAGTCAGATGACTCTGAAAGCGAAGAGGCATCTGAGACCGACGCTGCAGCCACCTCTGAAGAAGATGACGGTGCCGCAGAGGTTGCCGCTGACGAGGACGGCGAGTCTGAAAGCAACACGAATGGCAGTGGAGCAACATCCCGTGGCAACGGCCGCGGTCGTGGCCGCGGTCGAAATGGCGGCAACAGCCGGCGCCGGAGCCGGGGTCGGCAGTCGCGCTCCCGCCTGCGCAACTACAAGATTCAGGAAGTCATCAAGCGCCGACAGATCATGCTGGTGCAGGTGGTCAAGGAAGAGCGCGGCAACAAGGGCGCGGCCCTGACGACGTATCTTTCCCTTGCCGGTCGCTATTGCGTGCTTATGCCAAATACCGCCCGCGGTGGTGGTATCTCCCGCAAGATCACCAACACATCCGATCGCCGGCGCCTCAAGGAGGCCATGGCGGAGATGGATGTGGCTACGGGCATGGGCTTGATTGTCCGAACGGCCGGAGCCAACCGGACCAAAGTCGAGATCAAGCGCGACTTCGATTACCTGCTTCGCCTGTGGGAGAGCATTCGCGATCTGACGCTCAAGTCCTCCGCCCCCTGCCTCATCTATGAAGAAGGCGACCTCATCAAGAGATCGATCCGCGATCAGTACTCCAAGGATATCGATGAGATCATTGTCGATGGAGACAAGGCATATCGCGATGCCAAGGACTTCATGCGCATGCTCATGCCGAGCCATGCGAAGAATGTGAAGCGCTACAAGGATCGTGAACCGTTGCTGCAGCGGCATGGCGTGCAGAGTGAACTCGATTCGTTGCTCGAACCGACCGTGACGCTCAAGTCCGGTGGCTACATCGTCATCAACCCGACCGAGGCGCTCGTGTCGATCGACGTGAACTCTGGCAAGTCGACCAAAGAACACAACATCGAGGCCACGGCTGTTTCAACCAATCTGGAAGCAGCGGAAGAGATTGCCCGCCAGCTTCGCCTGCGCGACATGGCCGGTCTCATCGTTATTGACTTCATCGACATGGATGAGCCGCGCAACAATCGCGCGGTCGAGCGAAAACTCAAGGAGAACCTCAAGCAGGATCGTGCCCGCATACAGGTGGGTCGCATTTCTTCCTTCGGGCTGCTGGAAATGTCCCGTCAACGCATGCGGTCCGGTGTGCTGGAAGGGTCTACGGTTCCATGCCCCCATTGTCAGGGCACTGGCATGATCCGGTCCACCGAGTCTGCTGCCCTGCAGGTGCTCCGGGCGATCGAAGCGGAAGCAGCCAAGGGCCGGGCAAAGGCGCTCGATGTGAGTGTGCCGGTTGATATCGCCGTGTTCATCCTCAACCAGAAGCGGACCGGCCTTCTGGATGTCGAGAAGCGATACCGGGTCTCTGTGTATCTCGTTGCAGACGGGTCGCTGATCTCACCTGACTACTCCATCAAGCGAACCGATGACCGGACACCGGACATCGCAAATGACTCCGACGCGCTGAGCATGGAGAGTGCATTCGACGAGGAGGAAGATGCCGCTCTGGATGCCGCCGCGGAAGCGGAAGCACTCCTTCAGGAGGAAGACGCTTCAGAGGACACCGATGGAACGGGCGCATCCGAGACCGGTGACAAACCACGTCGCCGACGCCGGCGTCGGCGCAATCGCAAGTCTGAGGACACGTCGGGTGACGAGACTACCTCGACCGAAGAAACCGTGGAGACTGAGGCTGCTGATGCCGCATCGAACGATGCAGATGCAGAAGCTGCCGATGGTGACGATGAAGACAAGCCGCGCAAACGCCGCCGCCGCGGGAGACGTGGCGGCAGGCGCCATCGCCGCTCGACAGGTGCCGACGGGCAGGACGCAGACGCAAACGATGCAGAGGATGCGCTAGGCGACACGACTGACCAGGCGGCAGGAAGTGAGCCTGACACATCAGATACCGGCGCGTCCGAAGACACGCCAATCCTTGTTTCCTATTCTGCGTCTGAAGCGGTTGTCGTAGAAGCGCCTTCGGAACAGCCGGATGATGCGTTAGCGCCTAGTGAAGCGGTTGCGTCAGAGGTCCCTGCTGCGCCATCAAGTGCGGCGGAGCCTGAGCCCGAACAGGCCATAACCGACGTTGAGGAAGAATCCGTAATCGAAGCCGAAAGCACAAAACCGGCAAAGCGCGGTTGGTGGCAGCGGCGTCTTTCGAGCTAGCCGGTGAGGGACAGGCGGCAAAGCCTGTCAACCGCGTCCCCCATCTGCTCGGTCGGACCAGCAAAGGAAAACCGAACCGTTTTCCTGCCTGCTTCAGGATCGAAATCGGTCCCCGGCGTAACCGCTATATCGGCCTGTTCAAGTATGCGCCGGCATAGTGCCTCGCTATCCGCCGTCAGATGGCTGACATCAGCATACAGGTAGAACGCTCCGTCTGATCGGGCGAGCTTTGTAAAGCCAGCCTGCGGCAACCCTTGCATCAGGATATCCCGGTTCTGCCGATAAACATCGAGATTGGCGTTAAGCTCCTCGGTGGCATCGAACGCATGGACCGCAGCAATCTGGCTCAGCGTTGGAACTGATATGAACAGGTTCTGCGCCAACCGCTCAATCGGACGGACCATCTCTTCCGGGACGACCATCCATCCGATACGCCAGCCGGTCATTGAGTAGTATTTCGAGAAGCTGTTGATAACGATCGCGTCATCACTTGCAGTCAGAGCTGTCGTCTCGGCGACTGTGCCGTAAGTCAGCCGGTGATAGATCTCGTCGCTGATCAGCGTGATCCCACGCCGCCCAGCGGTCTGTGCAATCGCTGTCAGTTCCGAAGGTTCAATCATGACGCCGGTGGGGTTCGCAGGGCTTGCCAACAGCACGCCGTCAAGTTGCTGATCCCGCGCACAGCGTTCGAGGGCGTCTGCGGTCATCTGATAGCCGCACTCAGCATCCGCACTCACTGGTACGGGTTCGATATCCAGAGCTTTCAGGATGTTTCGGTATGCAGGGTAGGCTGGCATCGCAAGCGCAACGCGGGCCCCGGCGTCGAAGCCTGCAAGGAAAGCAAGCTGAAAACCGCCAGAGCTGCCCGATGTGATGACCACACGGTCCGCTGCCACGTTCGTCCCGTAGGCATCGGCATAGTGCTGCGCAATCCGTTCGCGCAGGGCCGGCAAACCCAATGCTTCCGCATAACCAAGCCTGTCGTCGGTGATAGCCCGGCGTGCTGCTTCGCGCACAAGTCGGGGTGCCGGGGTGCCCGGTTGACCGACCTCCATGTGGATGACGCGCCGACCAGCTGCCTCACGGGCATTTGCTGCCCGCATGACATCCATCACGATAAACGGATCAACCTGACCACGCCTGGACAAAGACATGCGCGATCAGAGGCTCGGCGGGAATCCGACCGCGCCGAGCCCCGCCCCCTTGGGATCAGCGCCAAACGAACACACCGCTCCTTCCCGCGGAGCACCACCCGGGCAGGCAATGATATTCATCAGGCTATCGGCATCGGCGACAGATGCGGCATGCGCCGACTCAATAGTCGCCGAGGCGCCTACGATCGCCTGCGCTGCATCCAGGACTGCCGCAGAACCTGAAGGGCCGCCCGCTGCCGCGCCCGCGTAGAAAAAGGATCCGTTGAAATCATTGGCCACAATTGCTGGGGCAAGAAAAGCGCCAGCGAGCCCAAAGCCTGGTGCATCTGGTGCACGAGCTGGAATGACTCCGGTGCCCTCGACAATGGCGCCCGTTCCGAAAGGTCCGTTCATGGTGACAGCACACGCCACAGCATCACCACCTGCCGTTGCGACCGCAAAAGCCGTCGATCCAAAATCGGAAGGGAGTGTGGTCTCTGCACCGGCATCCACTAACGCAGCTTGCGCCGCTTGCAGCAATGCAATGCCGTCTGTTTGCTGCGCTGCTGGCCAGATCGATGCCAGATACATGCCCGCACCTGTATCCGCAGATGGCAATGACAGCGTCTGATCTCCGATCTTGAAGGTCTGGGCCGGAACAACGACCGGACGGTATGCGCGCAACTCGTCGATCGTGATCGCGCTCCCCAGCTGCGCCGCCTTTGAGGCGTAGGCCTCGGCGATCGCGCCACTATAGAAACCGCTCGGTCCGCTGGCCCTGATCCGTCCCAGCGCGGCAGCCAGACTCTGTTGCACCAGGAGATCCCCCTGACGAAGTGGTTGACCACCGGGTCTAAGGTAGACTTCAGCCAGTTGGGGCCGGGTACGAATGGCCGCCGTCAAGGGAACCAGTTCGCGAACAAGCGCACGTGATACTTCATGCCCCTGCGCTGCCAACACTTCCGCAGGCGCAACCAGGCTGGACCAGGGCGATGTCCCATGGGTCGCCTGCATCAGGGCAAACCCCCGCACGTTGCCGGGCACGGCGATCGGACCTCCCGCGCGGGAACGCCGGGCCAGGAAGTTGTAGCTCGTCACCTCACGTGCTTCGGGGTCATGGACCAGACACAGCCCGCCCCCTCCGAGGCCCGCTGCATGCGGCATTGTTACCGCAAGGTTGAAGTAGAGAGCCGTCGCGGCATCCACCGCAGTGCCACCGTTTTCCAGGACAAACCGGGCAGCAAGCGCTGCTCTTGGTTCATCAGCCACGACAGCACCCACGAACGCACGACTGTCCGGGCCATCAATCAGCAGCAGTTCCTGGTTGGCGGCACTGCCCTGGAATTGAGCTGTAGCAATGCCGTCGTCTTCGGACGCAGACGAACATGCCGCCAGAAACCCGGCTGTCAGCCCGAAAACTGTCGTGGAAACCAGGGTCCGGAATGCCTTTTTCCGGCCATGCCAACGGAATATGTCTGGTGTCACGTTCAACTCCACGCGAGCTTCACTCTGGTCTGATTGACGGGAAAGATCACCCTGCCTACCGTGATATGCAAGCTGGTGGAAGGGGCCTGCAGCCCTTAACCAATTGCTGGGTAAGATTTTGCCGTCCTGATCGACTGCGGTTTGAATGACACGGCGCGCACCGGCACCCAATCCGGATCGGGCCTTACACAGGGGCAAAACAGCCAATTATGTCTACTGTATTCGCAGCGGCGACTTCCGGGTCACCGCTTGGTCAAAAGCAACCGACACTTTCGGCGCGACCGTGGGCTGCTTTCAAGGGTTTCCTGATCGGCCTCGTGGTCCTGTGCGCATCGGCCCAACAGGCCGCAGCAATTTCATTGATTCGAGATGCGGAGACCGAACGATTTATTCGGGTCATTTCTGAACCAATCTTTGCAGCCGGCGGCCTCGACCCTGCTTCGGTCGACACCTACCTCGTCAACGCTTCGTCCATCAATGCGTTCGTTACCGGTGGACAGAACGTCTTCATGCACACCGGGACAATTCAGCAGGCTGAGACGCCAAATGAGATTCTCGGTGTCATGGCCCATGAAGCCGGTCACATAACCGGCGGGCACCTGTCGCGACGGCAGGAAGCCGTGTCGGCAGCCACGGCGCCTGCCATTCTTGGCTATCTCCTTGGCGTGGGTGCCATTTTCGCCGGAGCCGGTGATGCGGGCCTTGCGCTCATTACAGGTGGCCAAACGGTCGCCCAGCGCAACTTCCTGACTTACTCGCGTACTCAGGAAGCATCTGCCGACCAGGCGGCGCTCGACTTCCTTGAGCGTACCGGACAGAGCGGTCGCGGACTTGTTTCATTCTTCGACAAGCTCGCCGATCAGGAAGCTCTATCGACGCGGTCACAGGACCCCTATGTGCGTACCCACCCGCTTTCGCGCGAGCGCATTTCCGCATTACAGAACCGTGTCGACAACTCGCCTTTCCGAGATGTGCCGGACCCGGAAGAATGGCAGGTGATGCTTGACCTGATCAAAGGCAAGCTGCACGGCTTCCTGGACCGGCCTCAGGTCACTTTTCGGCGCTATCCGGAGACTGACCAAAGCGCGCCTGCGCGATATGCACGCGCCATCGCCTACTACAAGATTCCGAACACGGATCGGGCCGTCGCCGAGATGGATGCTCTGATCGCCGACTACCCCGACAATCCCTATTTCCACGAGTTCAAGGGGCAAGCGCTCTATGAATCCGGCCGATCGGCGGAAGCAGCCATTGCCTATGCGGACGCAGACAGAATCCTGCCAAACCAGCCTTTAATCATGGTGGGTCTGGGACAGGCCTTGCTGGATAGCGGTGGTCCGGAGAACGTCACCCGCGCGCGTGAAATCCTGGAGCGCGCGACACAGCTGGAACACGACTACCCGCGGGGGTTCCGCGCCCTCGCACAGGCCTATGCCGATGAAGGCAATCAACCGATGGCGGCGCTTGCAACGTCGGAACGCTATGTCGCGTCAGGTCAGGTGAAAGAAGCCCGGCAATGGGCGAACCGAGCCAAGCGCGAACTGCCCGTCGGCAGCCCCGCTTGGCAGCGCGCAGATGACATTTCGCAGATCAAGGAACTCCGGTTCTAGCGACCGGCTGTACGCCACAGGACAGACCATGAAGACAAAGCCAATCCGCCTGCTTTCCCGTTCGGCGCGCTCAGTATTTGCTGCAGCAGGCATTGCACTTGCGATGCTTGCCGCACCGTCTTTCGCGCAAGAAGAGGGTGCAGACGTCTTCTCTGATGTCGAGAAGGAAGCGATTGGGCAAGTCATCCGTGACTACCTGATCGCCAACCCTCAGCTGATGCTGGATGTCATGGACGCGCTCGACGCCTATGAGAGTCAGGCTGAAGAGGAACGGCAGCGCGTTGTAATCCAGGACAACCGAGACGCGTTGGAACGCGATGGGCACTCGTATGTGGCCGGCAACCCGGATGGTGCGATCACAATCGTAGAGTTCTTCGACTACCGTTGCCCCTATTGCAAGCAGACCGGGGAAGACATGCTGGCCCTGATCGAGAGGCACGATGATGTGCGGCTGGTCCTCAAGGAATTCCCGATACTTGGGCCGAACTCGACTATCGCCTCCCGCGCGGCAATAGCGGCCATACCGCAAGGCAAGTATCTCGACTATCACTTCGCATTGTTGCGGGCGGAAGGCAGCCTTGACCGCGACAAGATCATGGAAGTCGCCGAAAGCGTCGGTCTCGATACCGAACAGTTAGCGCGCAACATGGAGAGCGCGCGCGTTGACGCCATTATCGATGAGAACACCAGCCTGGCACGTGAGATCGGCGTTCGCGGCACTCCGGCGATCGTCATTGGTGGTCAGCTGGTGCCGGGCGCAGCGCCGCTTTCCGATCTTGAAGCCCGCATTCAGGCCGTACGGGCGGCGGCAGCAGAAGCCGGCTAGATCAGGCCTGCCAACGGCGAACTGGGGTCTGCGTAGCGTTTCTTGGGCATGCGCCCCGCCAGGTATGCATCGCGCCCGGCTTCGACCGCATGTTTCATGGCCCGCGCCATGCGAACCGGGTCACGCGCTTCAGCGATTGCAGTGTTCATCAGCACACCATCGCATCCAAGCTCCATAGCCACCGCAGCATCAGACGCTGTGCCCACGCCGGCATCCACGAGGACGGGAACATTCGCCTGTTCCTTGATGAGCCGGATGTTGACCGGATTCTGAATGCCAAGGCCGGAGCCGATAGGCGCCGCTAGCGGCATGATCGCACAGCAGCCCAGATCTTCCAGCTCGCGGGCCATGATCGGATCATCGCTGCAATAGACCATCACATCGAACCCTTCAGAGATCAGCAACTCAGCTGCTCGAAGGGTCTCTCGCATATCCGGGTATAGCGTCTTCTGATCGCCCAACACCTCCAGCTTGACCAGCTTCCATCCGCCAGCCTCCCGCGCCAGCCGGAGGGTCCGAACAGCATCCTCACCCGTGAAACACCCGGCGGTGTTCGGCAGATAGGTGTACCGTGAGGGATCGACAAACTCGGTCAGGCGAGGCTGGTTTGGATCCGTCAAGTTTACTCTGCGAACAGCAACCGTGACGATCTCAGCGCCCGAAGCTTCGGCGGCGTCAGCATTTTGCTGGTACGACTCATACTTGCCGGTGCCGATGATGAGCCGCGAGGCGTACTCCTTACCTGCGATGACCAGCGTGGCATCCTCGGCGACAGGCACGGCATCGGGGCGGGCAACTTGATGGGCGTTGGACATAAGCGATCATACTCTTCGGTTCGTATGCAGTTCGGTCTGACAATACCGGCCTGACGGTGTTCATCCACCGCCGACAAATTGCACAATCTCGACTCGGTCACCATCGCACAAGACGGTCGCCGAATGACGTGATTTGGGAACAATCTCAAGATTGAGCTCGACTGCGATCTTGACCGGATTGAGCCCAAGACGCGCAAACAGGCCGCTGATCGTCGTGCCAGCGGGCGCCGTATGTGGCTCTCCATTCACAGTGAGTTCCACGGTTGCCGGTCCGGCAGCTTCAATCGCTGTCGATGTACTGTTCATGGCGGCAATAATGGTGTCCGGGACGCACCATTTCAATGTAATCGGGGCCCGGGATCGGCTGATTTCCTGCCCAGCCTTAGCTCCGGTCCCCCTTCGCGCCCCGTCCCTTTGCGGTCTTGCCTCACTGAAGTATAAGAAAGCAGACTTATCCGGTTGAAATTGCCCGATTTTTGGTGCTTTTTGCTGCCAATCCGGCCCGCGACACAAACACGAACAAGAGAAGGTTGGTCGAGCCCATGGCGGCGAATATCCTCGTTCTAAACGGGCCCAATCTCAATTTGCTTGGCTTGCGCGAACCTGAAATCTACGGCGTCGACACGCTTGGCGACGTGGAAGCGCGTTGCGCCACCAAAGGCAAGGCGCTGGGATTGACCATCGATTTTCGCCAATCCAACCATGAGGGCGAGCTGGTCACCTGGTTGCAGGAGGCACGCACCGGGGCGGACGGTGTCATTCTCAATGCGGCAGGGTATACACATACCTCAGTGGCCATCCGGGATGCGGTTCTGGCCTGCGAGAAACCAGTCATTGAAGTGCATCTTTCCAATCCCTATTCCCGCGAAGATTTTCGGCACCATTCCTTCATTTCAGATGTTGCTGCCGGCGTCATCTGCGGCTTTGCAGGCAAAGGGTACGAGCTCGCGCTTGAGGCCATTGCTGACATTTGTGGCAGATCAGGAAACTGATCGCCGCGTTTCGATTTCACACGTTGTGCGGGCACATATCCGCACCTGAACGGAGACCCTGATGAGCGACTCAAAATCGGGCAACGGACCGGTCAACAAGGACATGATCCGTGAGCTTGCGGACCTCCTCAAAGAGACCGAACTCAACGAAATCGAAGTTGAGACCGAGGAATTCAAGATAAGGGTCGCACGTGGCGCTGGTGGGGCTGTGGCCATTGCTCCCGCTGCCGCTCCAGCAGCAGCGCCCGCTGCCTCGCCGTCCGCTCCCGCAGAAGCACCCGCTGCATCAGGCGCGGACCTGGCAAGCCATCCTGGTGCCGTTTCGTCACCCATGGTGGGCACCGTCTACGTAGCGCCTGAACCTGGTGCTGCTCCATTCGTTCAGGAAGGCGCGACAGTTTCGCAAGGCGACACGCTGCTTATCGTCGAAGCCATGAAGACGATGAACCCGATCCCTGCTCCGAAGAGCGGAACGGTAAAACAGATTCTGGTTCAGGATGCCCAGCCAGTTGAGTTCGGCGAAGTGCTGATCGTCATCGAATAACAAGCCGGCACAGAACTGACCGGATACGGGAACGCTCCAGATGTTTGAAAAAGTCCTGATCGCGAATCGTGGCGAGATTGCCCTTCGCATTCAGCGCGCCTGCACCGAGCTGGGCATTGCGACTGTCGCTGTCCACTCAACTGCTGATGCCGACGCCATGCATGTCCGTCTGGCAGATGAAAGTGTCTGCATTGGCCCCGCTCCGGCGTCAGAGAGTTACCTCAATATCCCGGCAATCATCTCTGCGGCAGAGATCACAGGTGCCGACGCCATTCATCCGGGCTACGGCTTCCTCTCTGAAAACGCAAACTTCGTGTCCATCGTCGAGGAACACGGCATTACATTCATTGGTCCGAAGGCAGAACATATTCGGGTGATGGGCGACAAGATCGCTGCCAAACAGACTGTCAAGAAACTCGGCATTCCGGTTGTCCCAGGCTCCGACGGAGCGCTGGCCGATGCTTCGGCGGCCGCAAAGGTTGCTGACGAAATCGGCTATCCAGTGCTGATCAAAGCTGCGGCAGGCGGCGGCGGCCGTGGCATGAAGGTGGCCCTCAACAGGGGTGAACTGGACCAGGCGGTCTCGACAGCGCGTGCCGAGTCCAAGGCTGCCTTTGGCGATGACGCGCTCTATATGGAGCGCTATCTCGGCAAGCCGCGTCACATCGAGATCCAGGTACTCGGCGACTCGCATGGCAATGCAATTCACCTGGGAGAGCGCGACTGCTCTCTGCAACGTCGCCACCAGAAAGTCCTGGAAGAATCCCCCTCCCCTGCAATCACGGTCGAAGAGCGCGAGAAGATCGGCAAGGTCGTGGCCGACGCCATCCGTGGCCTTGGCTATCTGGGCGCGGGTACCATCGAGTTCCTGTATGAGAATGGCGAATTCTTCTTCATCGAGATGAACACGCGACTGCAGGTGGAACACCCCGTCACTGAAATGGTGACAGGCATTGACCTGGTTCGCGAACAGATTCGCATCGCAGCCGGTCAAGCACTCAGCATTCGTCAGGAAGACGTCGAGCTCACAGGGCATGCCATCGAATGCCGCATCAATGCGGAACACCCCGAGACATTCACACCGTCACCGGGCACGATCACTGACTTCCACCCGCCAGGCGGTCTGGGGGTGCGAATGGACTCAGCTGTCTATTCCGGCTACCGGATTCCGCCTTACTACGACAGCATGATCGGCAAACTGATCGTCTACGGTGCCGACCGTGAAGAGTGTCTGATGCGTCTCAAGCGCTCGCTACGTGAGTTCGTAGTCGGCGGCGTCAACACGACGCTGCCTCTGTTCAGCCGGCTTCTGGAAGAAGAGGATATCCGGTCGGGCAACTATGATATCCACTGGTTGGAACGTTTCCTGGGGCTGAAATAGACGTCCCCTCGTATGGCTGACGAACACATGGCCGATGAAACTGGCCTTGATGAACCGGCAAATGACGGTGACATCACCGCCGACATACTTCTGCGCGCTTATGCCTACGGTGTGTTTCCCATGGGTGAAGCACGCGACGACCCTGCCTTGTACTGGGTTGACCCCACCGAGCGGGGCATTCTGCCTCTCGACCATATCCACCTGCCCAGAAAGCTGAAGAGCACCATCCGCAGGGAGCTCTTCGATGTCACGATCGACACCGACTTTCGCACGGTGATGAGTGCGTGTGCGGAGCCGGCCCCCGGTCGAACGGGCACCTGGATCAATGACCGCATTCTCGACCTCTACGCGGAGCTGCACGACCGTGGTCATGCACATTCCGTCGAATGCCGACAGAACGGCGAACTCGTTGGCGGCCTCTACGGCGTCTCGCTTGGAGCTGCCTTCTTTGGCGAAAGCATGTTCTCGCGCCGGACCGACGCAAGCAAAGTCGCTTTGGCGCATCTGATCGCGCGCCTGAAACGCGGTGGCTTCACATTGCTGGACACGCAATTTGTGACCGACCATCTGGCGCAGTTTGGCGCCGTCGCGATCCCGCGTGATGTCTATCGCGTGCGGTTGGCAGAGGCCATCAGGCTCAACGGCGATTTCTACTCGTTGCCTGTCGGCGTCGCCGGAGAAGAAATTGTGCAGTCTGTGAGCCACACATCATAGACAGGGTGCTCCAGCGCATTCAGCCCCGGAGACGAAGCGAGCATCCAACCACTGAAAATCGGCTCAGGATCTGACGTGATCTCTTCGTTGACCGGGTATTCGCGGATCTCCAGAAACGCGATGGTTTTGGGTGGGTCCTCCGGGCGGGCTTTCTCACAGGCCCGGACGATGATGCCCAGCGTGCCGAACCGCAACGGCGCATCCAGACCCGTCCGCATGGGATGGGTACGTGCGGTGATCTTGTTCAGCCCCATCAGATGCGCGGTGTCCGGAACCGGATCGGCATCGACCGTCGTTACATCGTCCAGTGGTTCGCCGATTGCCGCACTCGAGGGCTGAGGAACGTTCTCCTGCGCCACCGCTGCTATCGGCATGACGGCAGCAGCAGCCAACGCGCCTGCAATCGCCCATGCGGCTTGGCCGGCCCTCGTTTCGGCCATTGGCCAAATCACTCGCTGTCGCCCCCGCCAGCGCTGAAGACGGCCTGGCTCACCAACCCGATCAGATCAACTGACCCCTGCGCAAACATGATTTCGTCACCATCCTCGAGGAGTGTTTCGCTGCCGCCGGGTGTGAGCGACACATACGCACCACCAAGCAATCCCTCGGATGTGATCTTGGCACTGGTATCCTCAGGCAATGCCACGGAAGGATCGACGCTGATAGTGATGCGGGCGAGATACGTCTCCGCGTCCAGAACCTGATCTGTGACAGAGCCAATCTTGATGCCGGAGAGACGGACATCCGCTCCAGGCGCAAGTCCATCAACACGGTCGAAGTCAATTGTCAGATCGTAGCCGGACGTGCCTCCCGCACCCGTCGAGCTGTAGGCGAAAAACAAGAAAGCGGCCGCGATCACGATTACTGCGGCACCCGTCAAGGTCTCAATGATGGATGACTGCACTGTTCCTGCCTCCGTGGCACTCGGTCAGATTTGGTGACGATCGGGCCGGAAGTTCCCGCCCTGCATCCCTACTCCGGTTTCCAAGCCTCATAATCACCGGCTGTCTTGGCACGTGGCATGCCGGTAACAAGCGAGCCTGCGGGCCGGTAAGCCTGCTGCGACCCGGTGAGGTTCGGCTGATGAGGTTTTTCCCATTCTCTCGGCTTGTAACTGTCCTCAACCGGCGGTGTGTCAACGGTTTGATGGAGCCAGCCGTGCCACTCAGGCGGCACGCGGGACGCTTCAGCAAGTCCGTTGTAAATGACCCACCTACGCTTGGGATTCTTTTTGTCGGCGTAGTACTTGTTGCCCTGCGTGTCTTCTCCGACAAGCCGGCCCCGGCGAAAGGTCCAAAAACGGGTGCCAATGGTCTGGCCGTTCCACCAGCTGAAGATTTGTCTGAACAGCAACATTGAATGGACTCAAAGAGGACAGCTTGGAGGGTGGGCAACACACACAGATTCGCGCTGCCACACGTAGGATTTGCCGCAATATGGCACCGCTTCCCGCGCACCGTCCACCCTTCGGACCGGTGCCGTTTGGTCACAGTCTGGTGGGCTGCCGGACGGGTCACCGACCCTAGATTTCCCAGACGCTTTCTTCTGCGGGCTCCGGAGCCAAAGCTGACCTGCGCGATCCGGAAACATCCTGTGCAGCTGGCGAAGCAGGCTCGATATCGCCGGGATTAGTCAGGACGAAGTGCTCTCCCTTGAGCAGGAAGATCCGCTTGTCCGCACGAACCCACTGAATTCTCTTCAGCAGATTGGCCGGCACAATGGGTTTGGCAACAAAGTGGTTGGCGCCGGCATCCATGGAAGCCTTCACGACTTCGGGCTTCGTATGGGCGGTCAACATGATTGCAGGCGTCCGTGCCGCTTCCCCGCTTCTCTTGTGACGCAGGTGACGCAGGAACGAAATCCCGTCCATGGGCTCCATATGCCAGTCGCACAGGATGAGGTCAGGCCTCTTGGCACTGATCATCTGGAGTGCCGTCTCCCCGTCTTTGGCAATGCGCAGGTCACGCGCACCAAATGCAAGCAGGAGTTCCTTGATCAGCCGGCGGGTGTTTGCGTTGTCATCAACCGCAACGATGCCGACGCCTGACAAGACACCATGATCTGCCTTTTTTTCATGTGCTGGCATTCGTCCGCCTGACCCCAATGACCTGCCCGTATGGGCGTCCACACCCTCCGGTTCTGCGCCTGAGAAGGCAGAGGAACACAACGGCATCCTGACCGGTTGGATCGCAAGTCTGCCCCGAATCGCCTTATGACTGTTTAACAGGCGGCAGGATTTTGCGGATTTCTTGGCTTTTGGACCGCTTTTTGATGACGGTTTCTCTTGACCGCAGGCCTCGTGAGGCGGCATATTTCGTTAACCATTCGCCGCGAGGCACAATATCTAGTGCTCGCCAGTTCGTGATCACGTTGTTCGTTTTGGGGGCGAACCATGAAGATCCGGCATCACTTCACAAGAGCTTCAAGAGATCCGTTTGTCGATGAACGGTTCCACAGGGTTGCCATAGAAGGCGTTCGGCAAAATGACGCATCGGTCCTTGCGCCGGCCAAATGGCCCCTGTCTGTCGTCGAAACCTTTGCCTGCGCGGCACTGATAAAGGACGGCGTGCCTTCAGCACGTGAGACCATTGCCGAAACCGGGGTCCCCCCCGCACTTTCCCGACGCCGCCCATCCGACACATCTCATGACCGGCCTCAAGGAGAGACTGACGTCCGCGATGCCATAGACCGTGTTGCCGGCAGTCTGGCACGCCGCGGACTGGATCTGGCCTACTTTCAAGATGCAGAGCAGGCGCTGACATTCCACGAAGAACTCAGGGCAGCCGTGGTTTTGCGGCGGCTCACCTTCGCAAGCGAAATCTGGCAACAAGTCGGCGCAGACTGGGCTTATGGAACACCTCGCCGCGGCGATGCAGCCCGAGAACGGCAGGACCAACATCCTGCCGCGACCACCTCGCAACTGGACGCCGCTGCGCTTGCCATGGGCCGCCGGATACTGCTTCAGCTTGCGCGGCGTTTGGCTGACAGCGACAGCTCGAACGACGCAATGGCTACGTTTCTTGATGCTGCTGAAGACCATGGTCTGCCGGCTTCCGCTGCTCAGCTTGTTGCAGACCTGGCTGGACAGGGCCAGGAAGAGTACCTGAACCGCGATGCACATCTGGATGCAGACTCGTCTGTCTGGCCCGCACTCGCGGCGGGCCAGACGACTGCGCCCAAGACCAGGCTGCGCCGGTACAGGGATGAAGACCTGGACGAGTTGGTACGGGCGAGCTTTTGCGGCGACGCCGAGACAGTTGCCTTTGCAAGGCACGACCGTCCATTCAAGTCAGATGATCTGGAACAGGCCAAACCAACCTCTGCCATTGATGTTTCGACGTTCATGCAGGCGGACGAAAGTGGCCACCTCTCCGTCGACCTTGAAGGACTGGCACATACCACCCGGCTGACAACAATTGCGCTGGACTTGGCACTTGATTCCGCCGGACGTCTTGATGCGGGTCGGCAGGTCAACATCGGGATCTCCGGGATGGCCGAGCTAATCATGGCTCACGGCGTCGCCTACGCATCCGACGAGGGCCGGGCCATCGCTGCGACGATTGCTGCATATGTCAGCGCGACTGCGATCTGCACCAGCGCCGATCTGGCTGAGCATCTCGGACAATGCGCCGAGTTTGACGCGCACAGGGACGCAGTCTCTGACTATCTTCAGGATACGGAGTGCCTCCTGCTGGGCCGGCATGGGTCAATCACCGCTCCCACGCTCTACCCCCATTCGACACACCAGGCGCGTTTACTGGACGCCGCACGTACCGTCCATGCGGAAGCCGTCCGCAAGGTCGAGAAGTATGGCCTTCGAAGTCTGACGAAGACATCCATCTGCGATGATCAGACGCTGAATGCACTTCTGGGGGCGGACGCAGCCGGCCTTGCACCGGTCCGGCAACTTGTTCAGCACCGCCGCCTGACCAATGAAGTAAGTGATGCATCACTGTACAAAGTGATATCGCCCGCTGTTCCACCGGCCTTGCGCGCACTTGGGTACGACGATGCCTGTATCGAGAGAATCCTCGAGGATGTTGTTGGTAGGGGCACTCTATGCGGCGCCCCAGGTGTCAATCCTGATCTGCTCCGTGAGAAAGGCGTGCCGAGAGCCGTCATTACCCGAGCGCAAGCCGCACTGACGCCGGCCACAAGTCTGCGCGCCGTGTTCTCATCATATGCGCTTGGCTGGGAACCGGTTTCGGACAGTACCCCTGACAGCATCTCCCCGACCCCGGAAGAAGATGATCTCCTACAAAGTCTCGGCTTCTCTGAATGGGATGTTGCCCATGCCGATCTCTATTGTTGCGGAGCCCAGACACTTGAAGCAGCTTCCGGCCTCGCGCGTGAGCATCTTGCGGTGTTCGATTGTGCCCAACCGCTTGGCCAGATAGGGACACGCTGTGTGAGCGTTCACGACCGGATGCTGATGGCGCAGGCTGTTCAGCCGTTCGTGACTTCACCGATCATCCTGGAAATAGAGATGCCCGCGTCCAGCGATCTAGGGGCAATCGCAGATGTATATGGGACTGCCCGCGTCATGGGCCTGACGGCCATCAGGGTCGACCGTGAAGGAACCGATCTGACCACACCGCTTGACTATGACGATCTGCGCGAGGCCCTGCTGCAACAAGAGGCTGAGACGGATGATCTCAACCCCTATGTCCGTTCAATTGAGTCCGACCAAGCAGATATGGGTCTTGTGCAGCCTGTATCGACCGCACTGACCAGTCACCGATCACCAGAGACTGCTGTCGAAGGCAAACCGCCCGCCTCCGACGGCTCATCCGCTTTCGGCGATCCGGCCATTTCGCCCCCCAGCGTTTCAGGCCATCCCGGAAGGCAAAGCCCACTGTAAGAAGGCGCGATAGCCAAGCCCCCCAAGCGCGGTTCATCGCATAAACAAAGATACCCCAAGACGACTAAAGGGCCTCTCATTGCGAGAGGCCCTTTTTGCATGTTTCTGAAGCCAGGAGGTTGCCGACCTACTCCTTCGGCGCCGTCGACCGGATGTGCAGTTCGCGCAGCTGGTGGGCGCTGGCTTCCGCCGGGGCGCCCATCATCAGGTCCTGGGCCTGCTGGTTCATCGGGAACATGGTCACTTCGCGCAGGTTTTCCTCACCGGCCAGCAGCATGACGATGCGGTCGATACCAGGCGCGATGCCGCCGTGGGGCGGTGCGCCGTAGCGGAATGCGTTCAGCATGCCGCCGAATTTTTCCTCCACCACTTCCGGACCATAACCTGCGATCTCGAAGGCCTTCATCATGATTTCCGGCCGGTGATTACGAATGGCACCCGATGACAGCTCGATGCCATTGCACACGATGTCGTACTGGTAGCCGTTAATCTCCAGCGGGTCCTTGGTCTCAAGGGCTTCCAGCCCGCCCTGGGGCATGGAGAACGGGTTGTGCGAGAAGTCGATGCGCTGCTCGGTCTCGTCGAACTCATACATGGGGAAATCGACGATCCAGCAGAACTCGAAGCGGTTCTCGTCGATCAGCTCGAGTTCGCGGCCGATCTGCTGACGGGCCTGCCCTGCGAAATCGACGAACTTCGCGGGAATGCCGCAGGTGAAGAACACTGCGTCGCCCGGGTTGAGGCCCAACTCGATGCGCAGGGCTTCAGTCCGTTCCGGGCCGATGTTCTTGGCCAGCGGTCCGGCACCGACAACGCTTCCCTCTTCTTCGCGGAAGAAGATGTAGCCGAGGCCCGGCTGGCCTTCCTTCTGCGCCCAGGAGTTCATCCGGTCACAGAATGCACGGCTGCCACCGCCCGGCGCCGGGATGGCCCAGACGCGCACCTTGTCGTCGGCAGCGATTTGACCGGCAAAAACCTTGAAGCCGGAGTCCCGGAAAGTCTCTGTGGCATCCGACATTTCGATCGGATTGCGCAGGTCCGGCTTGTCAGACCCGTATTTTCGCATGGCCTCCCCATAGGGAATGCGCGGGAAGCTCTCCGTGACTGACTTGCCATTTCCGAACTCAACGAACACGTCCCGAAGGATCGGCTCCACTGCCTGGAAGATGTCTTCCTGTTCGACGAAGCTCATCTCGATGTCGAGCTGATAGAACTCGCCAGGTGAGCGGTCGGCGCGCGCGTCTTCATCGCGGAAACAGGGTGCGATTTGAAAGTACTTGTCGAAGCCCGCAACCATGATGAGCTGCTTGAACTGCTGCGGGGCCTGCGGCAGCGCATAAAACTGACCGGGATGCATACGGCTCGGGACGAGAAAGTCGCGCGCGCCTTCAGGCGACGAAGCAGTCAGTATCGGCGTCTGGTACTCACCGAAGCCCGCTTCGGTCATGCGGCGGCGGAGGTCTGCGATAATGCGTGAGCGCAGGACGATGTTCTCGTGAATACGCTCGCGGCGCAGATCGAGGAAGCGATAGCGCAGGCGCGTTTCTTCCGGATAATCCATGTCGCCAAAGACCGGCAGCGGGAGTTCCTGGGCCTCCGACTGCACCTCGACACTCGTGATGCGAACTTCTACCGCTCCGGTCGGCAGCTTGTCGTTCACTGTGTCATCAGAGCGGGCAACGACCTCACCTTCGATCGTCACAACCCATTCGGACCGGAACGCCTCGACGCTCGGAAAAGCCGGGCTGTCCGGATCGGCCACACACTGGGTCAATCCGTAGTGATCGCGCAGATCGACAAAGAGCAGGCCCCCATGATCGCGCACACGATTGACCCAGCCTGACAATTTGACGGTCTTGCCGACATCTCCGGCACGTAGCTGGCCGCAGGTATGGGAGCGGTAACGGGTCATGGCAAAAAGCCCTGTAACTCTAGGGATCGAGGGGATTCGGACCGCCTGCACAAATCAGGTGTCGCGGTTGCGGGCGGAGAAGCGCATAGGGGCCCGTGTCTTGTCAAGATTTCTGCCCAATAGCGGGGCGTTCCCGCCGCTAGCGACATTCCCACGCGGTTGGGCTATAGACCTGACAACATGAACATAATCACGACGACTGACGCCCTTGAGTCGGCCTGCGCCGTCCTCTCGGGCGAGACATACATCACCGTGGATACCGAATTTCTGCGGGATTCCACCTATTGGCCTGTCCTCTGCCTCATTCAGATGGCTGCACCCAAGGGCGATGCGCTGATCGTTGATCCGCTGGCGGACGGCATCGACCTGTCCTCGTTTTATCGCTTGATGGCGGACAAGAAGGTCATCAAGGTGTTTCATGCTGCCCGCCAGGACATCGAGATATTCTGGCATGAGGCGCAGACACTGCCCGATCCGCTCTTCGATACGCAGGTTGCCGCAATGGTCTGTGGCTTCGGCGACTCGGTTGGCTACGAGAACATCGTCAAGCGCGTGACTGGCGAGCAGGTCGACAAATCATCCCGCTTCACGGATTGGAGCCGCCGCCCTCTCACCGACAAGCAGGTTCGCTATGCAGCAGCCGACGTCACTCACCTCCGTCAGGTCTATGAACACCTTGCGCGCCGGATAACCAAGTCCGGACGTGCGGACTGGGTGGCCGAAGAAATGGGCATTCTGCAAGCCGCCGAGACCTATGAGGTGAAACCTGAAAACGCTTGGCAGCGGCTGAAGCTGCGCAACCGGAACCGCAAATCCGTCGGCGTGCTGATGGAAGCTGCGGCATGGCGAGAGCGCGAAGCGCAGAGCCGAAATATTCCGCGAGGCCGCATTCTCAAAGATGATGCGATTCAGGAAATTGCCACGCAGGCACCCACTTCGGCTGAAGCGCTGGGAAATCTCAGAGCTGTACCCCGAGGCTTTGCCCAGAGCCGACACGCGGGCGGCCTGATAGATGCTGTTAGAGCCGGCCTTGAGAAGCCATCCGGCGAAATCAAAATGCCGGCAGCGCCTGAACAATTGCCGCAGGGCCTTGGCCCGACGGTTGAACTCATGAAGGTGTTGCTCAAGTACAAATGCGAAGCCCATGACGTCGCACAGAAACTGATCTGCAACGTCGCGGACCTTGAACGCATCGCGGCAGACGATGATGCCGATGTGCCTGCGCTGAAGGGCTGGCGCCGGGAGATCTTCGGGAATGATGCGTTAGACCTCAAGCACGGTCGATTGTGCCTCGGCATCGAAGACCAGGTCATCAAACCGGTCAGACTGACACGCGATGCTGCCGAATAGCTTGGTGGATTAAACGTCCGACACCTGAATATCCGGTTCGACACCTGTTGCACGCGCCAGAGCTGTAAGGCGCTTGGCGACGGCTTCACCCAAGAGGTCGCGTCTGGTCGACGGCACGAGCAGTGTCAGACGGCCCGGCTCCGGTTTCAGGCGGAATCCAGTCACAAGCTTGGGAGCGCCGGCCGAAATGGTGTGCCCCAGCCGCAGCGCAAGTCCCAGCGCAGTCGCCCGCCGCGTCCGATCCTCATCCAGCAGAGCCAGAACAGAATCATTGTCGCCTGCGGCTATGCCGCTTCTGTAGCGGTTCGCCACAGCGAGACTCAGGTAGATGCGGCCGCGATGATCGATACCCGAGACCGGCGCCCGCAGAATCTCGGTCAAGACATGTTGAGACCGGTAATCCGGGTGAATTCGCCATGCCATGTCGCTGAGATGGCATGCAGCCTTGTGAAGACGTGTCTCGTCATGGTCGGCTTGAGCCAATGACGGTGTCTTGAACAAGGGTGCTGTAAACCGTTCCAGTTCTTCGCCATGCTCGGGAAATCTGCCCAGACGATGCCCCACCCCTTTTGCCCAACTGATGAGCGGATCAACTTGCCGTTCCTGTTCTGAGAGCCGCGCATAGAGGAGGCCCTCACGGACACCGTAGGCAGAAATGACGAGCTGGGAAGCCTTGGTGACCTGTAGTGCCTTCTCAAGCACGAGCGCTGCAAAAGGAAGTGTTTCGATGCGCTTGCGCGATATACCCGGAACCCGTTCCAGCGACTTTGCGCTCTGTCCCGCTACAATCCTTGCAAGCTCAAGCGCCTCGGACTTGCGGACCGTGTAGGCCTGGAGAATGCGCAAGGGGTAGTCTTCGCCGTACATGTGCATGCGGGCCAGATTCCGCCAATTGCCGCCGACGGCATAGAAGTTGGACACCGGCGCCTGAGGCTTCCAGTCGACCTTGTCGAATGCACGCGATACCAGATCGCGCGCCTTGCGAATGTCGTTGCCGGACATGTCCATGAGCCGCAGGGGCCCGACAGGAAGTGTCACGCCATCTCCGTAGCGACCACCGGCGATGTCCACCAGCTCGAGGCTACCCCCGCCCAGGTCGCCGACTACGCCGTCCGCGTCGGGGAAGCCAGCCAACACGCCCTCCGCCGCATACCTTGCCTCGTCCTGTCCAGACAGAATGGTGATGCGCACGCCGGACAGATGTTCAGCCCGTTCAATGAAGTAGGCCCCGTTTTTCGCCTCTCTCACCGCAGCTGTGGCAACAGCTTCGACGCTGGCGATGCCCAGCGCACGCGTGAGCCCTCTGAACCGTGCCAGCGCAGCCAATGCACGGTCGATTCCCTCCGGGTCCAGCTGGCCGGTTGAGGCCACTGTCCGGCCCAATCCACACAGCACTTTCTCGTTGAAGATCGGTATTGGGGTCCGGCGATGATCGGCATACACGACAAGGCGGACCGAATTCGAGCCGATGTCGATGATGCCGACACCTTCTGTCAGGTCGGGCAGCTCGCTCAGCTTCAGAGCTGTCGCCATTCATGTCCCCCAAAAAGCGTCAGCGGGCACTCTTGCGCTAGCCGGGGCGTGGCCCGGATAGCCACTCATACACCAATTCAATCCGCTTCGAAATCAGTCGGCCGATGTTCTGAAACGGAACTGCTTCGGCAGGCTTTCTTCAAGTGCCTTGCCACGACCTGAAAGGCTCGGGTTTGTCATGAAGTACTGATGGGCATTGAAGGGCTTATGATCCGGCCCGATCGGATCGCGGACGTAAGACCCGTCCGGCTTCAAATCCCAGCTCTGTTCGTTGTCTTCAAGATTCGCGACCATGATCTGGTCGAGTATCTGTTCGTGAACTGTCGCGTTCTCGACCGGCACCAGAGTCTCGACCCGGCGGTAGAGGTTCCGCGGCATCCAGTCTGCAGACGAGATGTAGATCTTGGCTTTCGCATTGGGCAGGGAGTCCCCGTTGCCGAAGCAGGCAATTCGGGAATGCTCAAGAAACCGACCGACAATGCTTTTTACGGCGATGTTTTCTGACAGACCCGGAACCCCCGGCCGGAGACAGCAGATGCCGCGGACCACCAGTTCCACCTTCACACCCGCCTGGCTGGCCCGATACAGCGCATCAATGATCGACGCATCGACCAGGGAGTTCATTTTTGCCCACACGGCACCGGGGCGGCCTGACCGAACATGCTCGATTTCTTCGTCGATATGCTCCAGCAAGAGGTCCCGCAGTCGCATCGGTGACAGGGCAAGCTTCTCAAGGTCAATCGGTTCGGCATACCCGGTAATGTAATTGAAGGCTCTCGCAGCATCGCGACCGAGTGCCGGATCGGTCGTGAACAGGGAAAGGTCCGTATAGATCTTCGCCGTAATCGGGTGGTAGTTGCCGGTGCCGAAGTGGCAGTAGGTGCGTAATTCACCACCTTCGCGGCGCACGACCATCGACATCTTAGCGTGGGTCTTGAACTCAATGAATCCGTAGACAACCTGAACGCCTGCCCGTTCGAGGTCTCGAGCCAGCTTGATGTTTGCAGCTTCGTCAAACCGTGCTTTGAGCTCAACCAATGCCGTCACCGACTTGCCTGCTTCGGCCGCTTCGATCAGGGCGCGGACAATAGGACTGTCGGCTGATGTCCGGTACAGGGTCTGCTTGATGGCCACAACATCCGGGTCATTCGCAGCCTGCCGAACAAACTGAACGACGACGTCGAAGCTCTCATAGGGGTGATGAACAAGGATGTCCTTCTCACGGATCGCGGCAAAGCAATCTCCACCGTGATCGCGAATGCGCTCCGGGAAGCGGGCATTGTAGGGCGCAAATTTGAGATCCGGACGATCATCGACAATGAGCTGGGACGTCGAAGCCAGACCGACAAGCCCATCTACCAGTATAACGTCGCGCGGGCTGACTTCGAGCTCGGAGATCACGAGGCGACGCAAACGCTCAGGCATGTCGCTGGCGATCTTGAGCCGCACAACATTACCCCTGCGCCGGCGCTTCAGCGCACTCTCGAAGAGGCGCACGAGGTCTTCGGCCTCTTCCTCGATTTCGAGGTCACTGTCGCGAATGATACGGAAGACGCCGGCCCCCTCGACCTTGTAGCCAGGAAACAGGCGGCTGGAGAACAGCGCGATCACCGATTCAAGCGTGATGAAACGGATCGTATCCTGGCCGCCCTCCAACATGTTCGGCAGGCGGACAAAGCGCTTGATCTGTCCCGGGATTGGCAACAGGGCGGACAAGTTCTGTCCGTCACTCTCGCGGCGAAGGTCGATCGCCATCGAAATGCCGAGATTGGGGATGAACGGGAACGGATGTGCCGGATCAATTGCCAGAGGCGTCAGGACAGGGAAAACGTCTTCCAGAAAGAACGTCTCGAGCCAGTCCCGGTCAGAGGCGGTAAGCGCGTCTCCTTCGACGACATGTATCCCGGTATCAACCAGCAGCGCGTGCAGTTTGCGCCACATGTCCTGTTGCGATCGCATCAGAATGCCGGCTGCCGCATTCACTTGCTCAAGTTGCTGAGCGGGGGTGAGACCTTCCTGACTCAGTGTGTCAACGCCAGCCTGTACCTGACCATGAAGGCCGGCAACCCGAACCATGTAGAACTCATCCAGGTTGGAGGCCGAGATCGACAGAAACCGCAAGCGCTCAAGGAGTGGGTGAGACTCGTTGCCGCTTTCTTCCATCACACGGGCATTAAAAGCGAGCCAGGAGAGTTCCCTGTTGATGAAACGCTCGTTCGATTCCGCAGCGATCTCTCCGAGCGCGACAGCGGGTGTCTCCGGGGAAGCCTCGGCGTCCAACGATGGTGTTGCAAGCGGGTCTGCTGTCATTGCCTTGTCCAACTGTTCTGCCGTCGATTGTGCCGATCTTCGCTGCGGTGAGCAGGCATCGCATCAAGTTGTGACGGATGCATGACACTATCAGCATTGCTCTTCGTGGCACAAAGGCATTGAGAGTCCCGGCGGATCAGAACTGTCAGCGGTCCCGAAGAACCTCCCGTATCACCGTCATGTTCAGCTTGCGGCCATGCGAAAGGGCATGACGGTCAATCCGCTCGACAATGGTTTGCGCCGCGTGGGCGGACCTGTCGACGCGATTGACGATGTACTCAACCATGGCCGGGCCTGCATGGACGCCCCGCTCTGCAAAGAGCTTGGCGATCAACTGGATCAAAAGGGCCTCATCAGGTTCGGCCAGGGCAACATGAGGCGCCGCGTTCAAGCGCGAAGCCAAGTCCGCCAGCCTTGTTTCGAGCGCGGCGGGAGCCACTGCACTCGTAAACAGGAGCGGCACCGACATTTCGCGCGCGAGGTTCAGCAAGTGAAAGAGTGCCTGATCACTCGACCTTGTTTCTATGTCCTCGACCACAACGCCGGTGTTGCGGAGAATCTCAGGGATTTGGTCAATGGCCAAAGACGATGCGGCGTAGCACGCTGCGTTGGCCTTCTGTCGCCACACATCTGCGAGATGGGATTTGCCACTTCCTCTGGGTCCGCTCAGCACCAACACAGGCTGCGGCCATTCCGGCCAGCGGTCGATCCATGCCACCGCTACCGCATTGCTTTCAGACACGAGAAAGTCGCCGCGTCCCTTAGCCTCGCGATGTTCCAGTGGCAGAGGAAGCTGTGGCCCATCGCTGATGGATGCTCCAGGCCTCACGCAGCATCCTCCCCGTCATTTTCATTGGCGTTCGACGCGACCGCATCCCGGTGGTTACCGAAGTACAGATCACTCTTCATGTACTCCCCGAGTGCAAAGCGTGTGAGGACGCCAATCAATGCTGCGAGCGGCAATGCGAGAAGCACACCAACAAAACCAAAGAGTGCACCAAAAGCGAACAGGGCAAAGATCACCCAAACCGGGTGCAACTGGACACGCGACCCAACGAGCCAGGGCGTTAGGACATTGCCTTCGATCGCCTGACCGATAAAGAAGACCGCCGCAACGGCACCAATCATCACAGGGTCAGGCCAGAACTGGATCAGAGCCAGTCCGACGGAGAGGATCAAACCAACAAGCGCGCCTACATAGGGGATGAAGCTCACGAGCCCGGCGAACAAGCCGACGACAAGACCGAAATCAAGGCCGACTACGGACAACGCAGTCGCGTAGAATGTACCAAGGACAAGGCACACTGTTACCTGGCCGCGCACAAAGCCGGCCAGCATGGTGTCCATTTCTCTGATCAGACCACGGATCGTGTCTGCATGATCGCGCGGCAGCCAGCTGTCCATCTTGGCAACCATGCGGTCCCAATCAAGAAGGAGATAGAATGCGACCACCGGTGTCACGAAAAGCAGCGACACGAAACTCACAAAAGCGAGCCCACCGCTCAGTGCCTGCTGGAAGACCCGCCCGGCCCAGCCCGCAGCAGATCTGGCGATATCCGATAGGGCGGCCTGAATGTCAGTGTCGAAGCCGGAAAGAAGACTGGCGAGTCGACCGTTCATCATCCGGTCAAATAGCTGGCGCAGTTGCTCGACATAGCCAGGAGCGCGCTCGATGAAATTGCTGATCTGGTCCTGAAGCACCGGCAGCACAAGAACGAGGGCAAGAATAAACAGCAGCAACCCCACCGCCGAAATGACAGTGGTGGCTGCAACACGGCTCAGGCCGGCATCCTCCAGGCGGTCTGCGACCGGGTCAAGGAAATAGGCGATGGCCATGCCGGCCACGAACGGCAACATGATTCCGCTCAGCACATGGAGTGTTATGCCAAAAGCAACTGCGATGACGGCCCAGATCATGGCCTGTCTGCCGATGGTCATTCCTGCTCATCTCCCTGTGACGAGGACGTCGCGCGATGCAATGGCGGGGGTAGCGAGACGTCGTCCTCCCACGCGCTTACGTCACGCACCCAGTCGACAAGATAGCTTGCTCCCGACACGACCGTTGTCAGCCCGGTGAGATATGTCCCCATGACGAGCGCCGCGGCGAACATTGCTTCCAGGTGGAAGCCGAGCACCGCGAGGACAGCCGCCGCATAAGCGATCTGCAGTGTGGTGTTGATCTTGCTCACCATCAGGGGTCGCATGGTCACCGCAAATCCGATCAGCCAAGAGATCAGCACCGCCCCCACGATCAACACGTCGCGGCTCACGACCAGGATCACCAACCAGTTGGGGATCAGGTCCTGCATCCCGAGCGTTACGAAGATACTGACCAAAAGAGCTTTGTCAGCGACGGGGTCAAGATAGGCGCCAAGAGTGGTGGTGTAACCGAAACGCTTAGCAATAAAGCCGTCGACCCCGTCAGAAATCCCGGCTGCGACGAAAACCCAGAACGCCGCTTCAAAGGCCTGGTTACCGATCAGGTAGATAATAACCGGGACGAGGATCAGGCGTCCAAGGGTTATCAGGTTGGGGACGAAGCTCACTGTGAAGGCGTACCCGAGTTCTGACGAGTCAGTTGGTCTGCAATGGCTTCATCTTCCGGCAGTGTCGACGACTGCGGAGACGCCACGGTGCTACTCGGCGGTGTTTGGCCACCCAGAAGTGGCCCGGGCGCACTGGCAGTCGATGCGAATGCGAGCGTCCAATAGCCGCCTTCGTCAATCAGGCGAAGCTGGCGCTGCGCCAGATTGGCCGCGAGTGCCGGCATTGGCCCCGAGACCTCAAGCTGTACCTGGGCACCGCGCGGTGACACCGCAATCACATCGACAGTCTGAACGATGGAGGCCGCTTCAAGGCGCTCACGGATTGCCGTCCATTCTGCAAGACTGGAAAACTCAACTGATGCCGAAACGGTTTGCTGAAGACCGAACGCGACAGCGTTTTGCGTTTTCCAGTTGGCAATCAGTGAGTTGCGCAGCCCTTCTGCTCCGGCGGCAGATGCCTGTTCAATCGTCTCTCCTTCAAACGTCCGCCGCGTTTCATCAACGCCGCCAGGGCTGACGCGATAGAGGACCACCTCAAGTCTGGGCCCTTCCCCACCGCGGGCATGGGCCACTAGTACCTGTTCGACGCCATACCGCCCTGCAATCTCCTGAACAGCACTCCAGTCGGCAGAAATCGCGGAGCCTGCGTCGATAGCCGAGAAGTCCTCAAGGTCGCCAAGCGGCAACCGGATCGGAACGAGTGAATTTGACAGGCCGATCGACTCCCATGCTGCCCGCCACGGGTTCGGCTCATCGAAGAGCACACGCACGCCGGGTGTATCGAGCACGGGCAGCAGCAGACTGGGCGCGGCCTGGTTCTCGGTGAAGCGCACGCCGGCGCGGCGCAGATAGCTGCGTACCTGCTGGGGGTCGAGCCGCGCGGTCACATCTGCCAGATAGCGCGATTCCGAGACGCGTTCGTTGGCCACGCCGATGCCCGCCACGAGCAACTCGCCATCTTCGGCCGACAGTTCCGGCAAGCGGGGCCAATCGCCATAAAGGGTGAACCGGCGCAAGACTTCGTCCGCCGCCCTTATCCGTCCCTGATTGAGCGCCCGTTCCCGAGCCTCTGCTGCATTCGCACCTGATGCATCAACGGCCACGCCAGACACGCTGTAAACATCTGCGGAAGCTTGCGCGCGCGCGCTACTGATGGAAATGGCAGTTGCCGCGGCCGCCAGCATCAGAAAGCTAACGGGTGTCAGCATGTACCTGAACATGTGACGGGTTGCCTGTCGGTCAGCTTTGGCCAAAACGCTTATCTCCACCATCTGCGTAGCGGCGCCGGGCGCACCACGAACATATCCGCACTATATCACCGCCGAAGGCCAATAGCGCGCTTGCAGGGTCCTGCCGGGCTTGCTTTCCGCAGGGCTTTGGGCTCGTTTAGGCGCTCTCCGGCCCGGGAGCAAGACTCAGGCAAGGGAAGCGGCAAATTGCGGCCTAAAACAGGCAGGATTCCACGAGGGGGCGATGACTGACGCGCCAGACAATGCGAAACGCAACGGCATGACCTACGCCGATGCCGGTGTTGATATTGATGCCGGCAACGAACTAGTGCGGCGCATTGCCCCGCTGGCCAAATCGACACGGCGCCCGGGCGCTGACAGCGACCTGGGCGGCTTTGGCGGCCTATTCGACCTCAAGGCGGCCGGTTACGCAGACCCCATGCTGGTGGCCGCAAATGACGGTGTCGGCACGAAGCTGAGGCTTGCCATAGATACCGGTATCCTCTCGACCGTCGGTGTTGATCTCGTGGCCATGTGTGTCAATGACCTGATCGTCCAGGGCGCCGAGCCGCTCTTCTTCCTGGACTACTTCGCAACCGGCCGATTGGACGTGGACGCTGCCGAGCAGGTTGTATCAGGCATCGCCAATGGGTGCCGGGAGTCCGGCTGTGCGCTCATTGGCGGCGAGACTGCTGAAATGCCCGGGATGTATGACGGCGATGACTTTGACCTCGCCGGCTTCGCTGTAGGCGCGGCTGAACGTGGCGCCTTGCTGCCGAAAGGCGACATTGCCGGTGGAGATGTGATCCTGGGACTGGAATCCAGCGGCCTGCATTCCAATGGGTTCTCGCTCGTCCGACGGCTGATTGCGGATGCAGGCGCCAAGCTGGACGTACCACCGCCATTCGAGAGCTCAGCTGCCACGCTCGGCGAATCACTGCTCACGCCGACACGGCTCTACGTCAAACCGCTCATGCCGAGTATCCGGTCCGGTCATATCAAGGCCCTGGCACATATCACCGGTGGGGGGTTCAGCGAGAACATTCCTCGCGTCCTTCCCGAAACACTCACGCCTGACATCGATTTTGACGCGTGGGCCATGCCGCCCGTCTTTGCCTGGCTTCAGAAGCTGGGCGGCATGGATGATGCTGAGATGCGCCGAACCTTCAATTGCGGTATCGGGATGGTGGCAATCGTTTCTGAAATCAATGCCGATCATGTTCTGCGCGCGCTCGCAGAGGCAGACATGCCCGCCCACAGGATCGGAATGGTCACGCACGCATGAAGATAGCCATTCTGATCTCCGGCCGCGGCAGCAACATGGAGCGGCTGATCGCCGCTGCCGGAGCATCCGACTTTCCCGCGACCGTCACCCAAGTCATCTCGAACCGGCCGGATGCGGCGGGTATCGGCGTGGCGCGCAAAGCAGGCATCGACACGGAAGTCATCGACCACAAAGCATTCGACAGCCGGGCAGCCTTTGATGCGGCGCTTGACGACAAGCTGGAGGCCTGTGGTGCTGACCTTGTGTGTCACGCCGGCTTTATGCGCATCCTCACCGATGACTTCGCTGCCAAGTGGGAGGGGCGGATGGTCAACATTCACCCTTCGCTCCTGCCGGCGTTCAAGGGGATCCATGTCCACCGGCAGGCGTTAGAGGCAGGCGTAACGGTTTCAGGATGCACCGTTCACTACATCAGCCCGGCATTGGATAGCGGTCCCATCATCGCGCAGGCTGCGGTGCCGGTACTGCCAACTGACACGGAAGACACGCTGGCAGACCGTATCCTTGCTGCAGAGCATGTTCTTTACCCGGCCGCTGTCAGAATGATTGCCACCGGCGAGGTAAATCTCGTCAACGGTCGCGTCGTTCGCGCCAACCGACCCGAGAGCGAGCATAAAGAAGGGGCGGACATTACCTGCCCGCCCCTCTTTTCGCCTGAAGTCTAGTCCGCAGGACGTCCCTGTTCGGCATTAGCCGACGATTTCGTCGTCCTTGAAGAAGTACTTGATCTCTTCCGCCGCAGTTTCGGGACCGTCGGAGCCGTGGACGGAATTGGCTTCAATGCTCTCAGCAAAGTCAGCCCGGATGGTGCCCGGAGCAGCATCTGCCGGGTTGGTGGCACCCATCACCTCACGGTTCTTGGCAATCGCACCCTCGCCCTCAAGCACCTGAACGACGACCGGTCCGGATGTCATGAAGGTCACAAGGTCGTTGAAGAATGGGCGTTCCTTGTGGACCGCGTAGAAGCCTTCAGCCTGTTCCTTGGTGAGGTGCAGGCGCTTCTGGGCCACAACGCGCAGACCGGCAGACTCAAGGCGGTCGATCACTTTTCCGGTGATGTTCCGCTTCGTTGCGTCGGGTTTGATGATGGAAAAGGTGCGCTCAAGAGCCATGATGGGTGCCTTTCGATCTTGGCATCTGACAGGCCCGGCAGCAGATGTCGAAAACTGCTGAATTGCATTGCTTCAATGCAGCAACTGGCAGTGGACATCTGCAGGCGGACGCTTAAGAAGTATCCGGGCCGTTGAAAGGGAGTGCTGATGCCAGCAGATCCCTGTGCCCGAGTGATTTCGCGCGGGTTATAACCGCCGCCTCCCACCCACCGCAAGACCTACTCGGTCGTTGCCCAAGCGCCCGTATTGCTGAGCCGACTAGCATGTTGCAGATCAATGACCTGACATACCGGATCGGCGAGCGTGTGCTCTTGGACCGTGCAACGGCAGGTGTGCCGGAAGGCAAACATGTCGGCGTCGTGGGGCGCAACGGAGCGGGAAAATCAACGCTTTTCGCCCTTATCAACGGTGACATTCCGGCAGATGGCGGAAGTGTGTCGGTGCCGCGAAACTGGCGTATCGGCGGCGTCGAGCAGGAGGCACCTGCGACAGACAAGAGCCTGCTCGAGACGGTGCTGGCAGCAGATACGGAGCGACTGGACCTTCTGGCTGAGGCAGAAAGCGCATCCGACCCCACCCGCATCGCCGACATCCACACACGTCTCGCAGACATTGATGCACACAGTGCACCAGCCCGGGCCGCTGCCATCCTGGCCGGGCTCGGTTTCGATGAAGCGGATCAGGCGCGCCCGACGAGAGACTTCTCTGGTGGCTGGCGCATGCGCGTGGCACTCGCCGCGCTCTTGTTCACGACGCCGGACCTGCTGCTCCTTGATGAGCCCACAAACTACCTCGACCTGGAAGGAACGATCTGGCTCGTCGACTATCTGCGCAAGTATCCGCGCACCTTGTTGATCGTGAGCCATGACCGCGACCTGCTGAACCAGGTAGCAACCGGCATCCTGCATCTCGACCACAAGCGGCTGTCCTACTACCCGGGCAACTTTGAGCGATTTCAGCGATTGAAAGCCGAGCAGGCCGCGCACAATCTCGCCATGCGCAAGAAACTGGAAGATAAACGCAAGCATATGGCGGCGTTTGTCGAGCGGTTCCGGGCCAAGGCGTCAAAGGCGCGCCAGGCCCAAAGCCGCATCAAGGCTCTGTCGAAACTCGACCTTCCGAACATCCTTGCCGACGAGCAGTCGGCCGGCATCAGCCTTCAGGGCCCGGAAGATCTGCTGCCGCCTCCCATCATAACGATGGAAGATGCCGCGGTCGGGTACGGCGACAATACGCCTGTCCTCAGCCGCGTGTCATTGCGGATCGACCAGGACGACCGGATTGCGTTGCTCGGTGCCAACGGCAACGGCAAATCGACCTTTGCAAAGCTCGTTACGGCGCGCCTCAAGCAACAGGCCGGGACCGTACGCAGATCACCACGATTGAGGATCGGGTACTTCGCCCAGCATCAAATCGACGAACTCGCTGAAGGTCTCACGCCCTACCAGACTATGCGGCAGCGGATGGAAAAGTTCGGCGAAGTAACGGATGCCCAGGTTCGAACCCGTGTGGGCGCCATCGGGTTTTCCGGCCCGCGCGCAGATGTGAAAATTGCCAATCTGTCTGGTGGGGAGAAAGCGCGCCTGCTGCTCGCATTAGCGACGTTCGACAAGCCGCACATGCTTGTTCTGGATGAGCCGACCAACCACTTGGACATGGATGGCCGAGACCAGCTGGTAGATGCCATCAATGACTATAGTGGCGCCGTCATTCTTATCAGCCATGACCAACATCTGATCGACGCCTGCGCCGACCGTCTCTGGCTTGTGCATGACCAACGTGTTCAGGCTTTTGACGGAGACATGGACGACTACCGACGGCTGCTCTTGAGTCAGCGCGGCCAGCCGGGAAGCAAAGCTGCTGACGTGACAGGTTCGGACCGGTCAAAGTCGGCAGACACAAGTCGGGGGCGTGAATCCCGAAGGTCGACGGCGCAGCAACGCGCCGGACTTGCGCCTCTCAAGAAAGACGCCGATGCGGCGGAATTCAGGATCATCGAGATTGAAGAGAAGATCGCAAAAATGGATGCGGCCTTGTCTGACGGCACATTGTTCGAACGTGATCCGAAGAAAGCGGACCTCATTTCGCGCGCACGTGGAGAACTCGGCAAACAGCTTGAGGCTGCCGAAGCCGACTGGGTGGAACTGACACACAAGTACGAAACGGCCCTGGATGCGCTGAGTGAAGGCTAGAGCTTACGCTTTCTTCTCCCAACGCCCCCGCTCACTCTGCTGCCAATACGTTGCGTCGTGGTCGGTGTCCTTGAAGGTCTTCCAGTTTATCCGCGCCGCAGCCACAGCGTCGGCGTCGGCTCCGTCAAACATCAAAACACATCTCTGATAGGCCTCCGCACCCGACAGGTCCGCACCGTCCACCGCAAAAAGGACATTCGCGCCTGACGGGTTCTCCTCATTTGTCGTGAGAAGAACCGGCTGTTCTGTCTCATTGCCGGCACCGTTCAGGCCATGCGGCATGAATGCGTCATCCTTGTAAGTCCAGAGATGCGCGTCCAGGCTCTTCATCCGCTCTTCGGTCCCCGCTCTAACCACCGCAGTCCAACCCCTTTCCAGCGTCTTTTCGAGGAGTTGGGGTAACACGGCTTCAAGCGGCGAGCGTTCGAGATGGTAGAAGAGAATCTCCGCCAAAGGTCGTCCTACTTTTCGTAGTTGTCTGCCACGAGCTGATTGAGAATCCGGACACCCCAGCCTGTACCCCAGGACGGTGATGTCGGCTTTGAGCCCGACTGCCAGGCGGTTCCGGCTATGTCGAGATGAGCCCAGGGGACTCCGTTGTTGAAACGGGCCAGAAACTGGGCAGCGGTGATGGAGCCTGCGTTGCGACCGCCAATGTTGCGCATGTCAGCGAACTTCGACTTGATGAGCTTGTCATATCCCGCGCCCATCGGGAGGCGCCATACAGTCTCACCGGATGCCTCACCGGCTTTTTCCAGCTTCTCCGAAAGGGCGTCATTGTCCGAGAAAAGGCCGGCGTGCTCTTCACCCAGGGCGACAAGGATTGCGCCGGTCAAAGTGGCAAGATCCACCATCACCGCCGGCTTGAAGCGGTCTTGCGTGTACCAGAGCGCATCAGCAAGGACGAGGCGGCCTTCGGCATCCGTGTTCTGAATCTCAATCGTCTGACCGGACATTGAGGTCACGATGTCTCCGGGGCGCTGGGCGCCGGCATCCGGCATGTTCTCGACCAGACCAATAACACCAACGGCGTTGACCTTGGCCTTGCGCGCTGCCAAGGCCAGCATGGCACCAGTCACCGCGGCAGCGCCGCCCATATCGCCCTTCATGTCTTCCATGCCAGCGCCCGGCTTGAGCGAAATGCCGCCAGTATCGAAGGTGACCCCCTTGCCAACGAAAGCGACGGGCTTGCTCTTGGCTGCGCCGCCTTCCCACCGCATCACAACAAGCTGGCTTTCCCGCACGGACCCCTGTCCGACGCCAAGCAGAGAGCCCATCCCGAGCTTTTCCATCTGCTTCTCACCAAGCACTTCAACTTTGAGGCCCTTCGACGTGAGTGCCTTGCACTTCTTGGCGAACGACTCCGGGTACAGAACATTTGGAGGTTCGTTGACCAGATCACGTGCGAGATAGATGCCCTGGCCGATCGCTGACAGCGCATCCCAGGCCTTCTTGGACCGGGCAACCGCTTTCGTCATTACACTGAACTTGCTCAGCGATGGTTTCTGATCCGGCTTTTGTTTTGTGCGGTAGCCGTCGAAGCGATAGCTCGCCAGCTGCGCACCGAGCGCCAGGTGAGCGGCAATGTCGGCCTCTGACATACCGCTATCTGCGATAGGGTCAGCGGCGATGGATGCCTGCTTGATCCGCGCAGCGTTCAGCCGCTGCACTGCACGCCCCGCCGCTATCTCCAGAGCCGAGGTCTTGAGCGACTTCGCAGCGCCGAGGCCAACCACGAACAGGCGATTGACCGAGATCCCTTCCGGCGCAATGAGATCCAGAAACTGACCCGGTTTGCCCTTGAAATCCGCCGCCTTGATAGCCTTTGCCAGCGCCCCGTTCATTGCTTCGTTCACGCTCTCTGCCGTTGGCAGAAGCTTGCCGCCTTCAATGGCCGGCAGAATCAGAGCGCCGGTCTTGGGGAGTGCACTGCTGGAAATCGTCACATTCATCAGGGGATTCCTTGAAACCTGTCGTCAGATCATTTCGGCTCCTACCAGGAACCGCCGCGGCCATCATCGCGCGGGACTCGTTAACTCTAGCGAATTCGTGATCGCGGGGGACCCAAATCGCCCATAAAACTTCGGTTATCACGGCTTGCGGGGGTTCGCCAATCGCGGAAAGTGGGGTATCTCGTAACTCTTGCGGCGGCAATGGCACAGCCTTGAGCGGGAAATTAACCAAAATGTCCGCTCAGGTGCATAGAATGGTCGCCGCGGCAGCGCCTCAGGCACTGCCTTTGGCTCCGGACGGAACATCCAAGGCTTCTGATGGCACGCGACGCCCAATCCCGCCTTTTCAAAATCGACGCCTATGTTGCACGTCTGGTGACGGGACCTTTTCTCGTATTCATGCTGATCCTCACTGGTGTCGTCTGGCTGACCCAGTCGTTGGAACTCCTGAATGATGTGATCGAGCAGGGCCAGAATGTAGGGGTCTTCCTCTACCTGTCTGTGCTGGTCATACCCTCAATTCTCGTAATCGTCCTCCCGATCGCGCTCTTCTTCGCAGTGGTCTATTGCCTCTACCGGCTGCGCACAGACAGCGAACTTGTCGTTATGTATGCAGCGGGTATGAGCCGTTGGCAGGTTGCGCGGCCCATCTTCGGCTGCGCCATCGTCATCATGCTGGCAGCCTACCTCGTCAACATGTTGCTGTTGCCGATGGCCATGCGGGACATGCGTTCACTACTTCTGGAGATGCGCACGGAGTTTGCTTCCTCGCTGCTCCAGGCCGGCGAGTTCACGACTCCCGCATCAGGCCTGACGGTCTTTGTCGAAAACCGAAAACCGGGAGGCGAGATCGAAGGGCTGTTGGTTCACGACAATCGCGACAAGGACAAGCCAGTCAGCTACATCGCGGATCGAGGCCAGTTGATCGATACTCGCGACGGACCAAGGCTGATCATGCTGAACGGCAACATTCAGCGCCGCGATGCCAAGAAGAAAACCGACTTCCTCTATTTCGACAAGTACGCGTTCGATTTGAGCCAGTTCGAAAACCCTGCCGAAGAACGCTACTTCAAGGCTTATGAGCGGTACCTGCCTGAATTGCTCTGGCCGGACACGACGCAGGCCTATGACAATCAGTATCAAGATGAGCTGATTGCAGAAGGCCACGCCCGCATCACCTCACCGCTCTATGCGTTGGTGTTCGCTGCCTTCGCAATGGCCGGTCTTCTGCCGAACGACTTCAACCGGCGCGGCTACGGTCAGCGTATCGTGCTGACAATTGTCCTGGGACTCGCCGTACGGCTGCTGGACCTGGCCGCTGTTGGCTGGGCGACGCGCTACCCCATACTCATACCGGTGCAGTATCTCATCCCATTGGGTGCGCTGGCCTGGGCCTGCGCAATGATCGGAGGGTGGAAACCGGTCACTACGGTTGCAGGCGTTAGACGCCTGCTGGAGACGTCGTCACAGGCGGAGGCGCCACGGTCATGAAGATGCCCTGGACGATGTACTTCTACTTCGGCCGCCGCGCGCTGATGGCGATTGCAGCATCATTTCTCATCTGTATGGCGCTTGCCTTCGTCATCGACTTTGTTGAATTGCTGAGGCGTACGGGCTCGCGCGAAGTTCCCTTCACGACCGTGCTCTCGATGGGCCTGCTTCGGCTGCCAAGTATTTCCGAGAAGATGATGCCATTTGCAGTCCTTTTCGGATCGATGTGGGCCTTCCTGCAGTTGTCTCGCACCAACGAATTTGTTGTTGCCCGCGCCTCAGGCGTCTCTGCGTGGCAGTTTCTTGCACCGGCAATCATTCTTGCCCTCTTCATCGGTACGGGCGCCGTCGCAGTCTACAATCCGCTAGCTGCTGCAATGGTTTCTCGCTTCGAGGCGCTGGAATCCAAATATGTCCGTGGCCGGACCAGTCTGCTTGCCGTGTCGGACTCCGGTCTTTGGCTACGCCAGGCCGATGAGCAGGGACAGTCTGTCATTCACGCCCTTGGGGTTACGAACCAAGGGATCGAGCTGCGCGATGTCATCGTTTTTCTCTACAACAATGATGATGAGTTCATCGGACGGATCGATGCGGAGAATGCCAGGCTGGAAACAGGCCAATGGGCCATTTCAGACGCCCAAGTTTCAGTGCCAGGAGACCAACGCCAGTTCTATGAAAGCTATACGCTACCAACCAGCCTCACACTTGAGCGGGTGCAGGAGAGCTTCGCGTCTCCGGACACCCTGTCCTTTTGGGAGCTGCCGGAGTTCATAGAAACCGCGCAGGAGGCCGGCTTTTCGGCTCTGCGCTACCAGTTGCACTGGCACCAATTGGCATCCAGACCATTCCTGATGGCGGCGATGGTTCTTATTGCCGCTTGCTTCAGTTTGCGGCTGACGAGGCTGGGCGGTATCGGCCAATTGATCGTGGCAGGAATTGTGAGCGGCTTCTTTCTCTACTTTTTCACGGATGTCACCCTTGCTTTGGGCGCCCGAGGGGTTATGCCTGTCATATTGGCCGCATGGTCGCCGGCATTCATTAGTGCAATGCTTGGCGGCGCGCTGATTTTCCATCAGGAGGATGGCTAGAAGTCTATGGGGGTCGAGGGGGTCATCCGGCGCCGGTTTCCCGCCGCTAGCGGCGGGTCAAACTCATTTGTGAGCAAGCTTCTGGCTACCGGCGCGTTGCTGGGCGCGCTTGTGATGCCGCTTGTGCCCGCCGAAGCTCAAACGGTTCCAGATGATACCGTTCTCATCGAGGCAGATGAGATGGTCCATGACCGTGAGTCTGACATTGTGACCGCAACAGGCAATGTCGAGGTCACGTCTGAGGATCGCGTTCTGTTGGCCGACTCGATTGTCTACGATCGCCCCAGTAAAACAGTGACCGCCCGGGGCAATGTCAGCCTCCTGCAACCGGACGGACAGGTGATGTTTGCCGACACGATGGTGCTGTCGGATGATTTTGCCGACGCCGTCGGCGAAACCGTGAGGCTGCTGCTCGAGCAGAACGCACGAGTTGCCGCTAATTCCGGCACGCGCCGCGCCGCGAACCGAACAGAGCTGAATAAAGCCGTCTACACAGTCTGTGACGTTTGCAAGGAGCGCCCGGACTCGGCACCACTTTGGCAAATCAGATCGTTCAAAGCCATACACGACAAAGAGAAGAAGCGCGTTGAATATGAGGATGCTTTCGTCGAGTTTTTCGGCGTGCCCGTCCTCTATACTCCGTACTTCAGTCATCCTGACCCGACCGTAAAGCGGCAGACCGGTTTCCTAATGCCGGTACCTGGTACTTCGACCGACTTCGGCACAACGCTGCGCACCTCGTTCTTCTGGAACATTGCGCCGAACATGGACTTTACGTTCAATCCGAGATGGCAGTCCAAAGTGGGCCATGTATATGGCGGTGAATTCAGACACCACCTTGGCTTTGGCGAATACAAGATCGAAGGTAGTGCAACCTGGCCCGATGAGGATCAGGTTGGAGGAAATGACATCGAGCCATTTCGCGGGCATTTTTTTGCCGACGCCCGCTTCGATCTCACTCAAAAATCGTCAGCCGGACTTGACCTAAAACTCACTTCAGATGAGACCTATCTGAGGCGATACGACATCCTTAACGACAATGACCTGATATCGAACGCATTTGTTCAGACGATCGACGGTCGGAACTTTGCGCGAGCAGACGCGTACTATTTCCAAGGCCTGCTGACCAGCGATGATCAAGCAAGCATTCCATTCATCGCACCCCTCGTCGACGCAGAGTACTACTTTGAACCTCTCGTCGCCGGCGGTCAGATCAAGGGCAAGTTCAATGCGTTGAACCTTCAGCGACACGAGGGAACCAGCTTTCAGAGGTTCTCCGGCGAGTTGGGGTGGGACTTGTCTAGAACCGCAAAATCCGGCGAGAGATTCGGTGCGTTTGCGGATCTTCGTGGCGACGTTTACGTGGTCGACGAAGACACAACAAATGGCGTGGGCCAAAACAAGTCCTCCGTCCAGACACGCATTGTTCCGACTGTTGGCCTGGAATACCGCTGGCCCTGGATCAGCCAAGGGGACAACACTTCGCAGGTTATTGAGCCCATCGTTCAGGCGATTTATTCACCGAGCAACACGAACCCACGCGACATTCCCAACGAAGACAGCCTGAGCGTGGACTTCGACGTGACCCACCTCTTTGACCGCAATCGGTATCCTGGCTTGGATCGGTTCGAGGACGGTGCGCGCATCAACTACGGCCTTCAATACACTCTTCTGGGCGACGATGGCGGTCAGGCAAGCCTGCTTATCGGTCAGTCACATCGCCTGGAAGAGAGTGCTGCGTTTCCTGCAGGCAGCGGCCTTCAGGATAGCGATTCCGACATTGTCGGGCGCGCGCAGATCAACCCCGGCCCCTACCTTGATCTCGTCACTCGGTTTCGTGCCGACCCCAGAAACGGCGAGCTCCTGAGCAATGAAGTATCGCTGACATCATCCTTCTCGGTTTTCGACAACCGGGGCGTCTCCCTATCTGCCAACTATGTGTTCCAGGACTCGTCTCTGAACACGGTGACAAACAGGGAGGGTGAGGAAGTTTCGGGCAGCTTCTCTTTCAACTTCATGGACAACTGGTGGCTAAGTGGCAACGCACGCCGCGATCTGCGCCGTGCCGAGATGGTCTCGGACGGCTTGGGACTGACCTACCAGGACGAGTGCTTCCTCTTCTCGCTCAACTTCAACCAGAGCTTCATTCGCGATCGTGACATTGAGCCGACAAACTCGCTTACTTTCCGGATACAACTGGTCACGCTCGGAGAACTTGGCGGGTCGACGACCGTCTCGAGCGCCGAAGAGAATTAGCGTCTCAACATTTGCAGCGGCAGTGCTTGATCGGCGCGCGCCAATCGGTATGCTCCGCGTTTGGTGGGGTTTGGTAAACCGTTGGATGTGCGAGGTTTTTTGCGACACCTCGCAACTCACTTGAATCTAGGTGGGCATCCCCGAAACACGTGACAATAAAGATGAGTCTAGACTTTACCCGCTTCCCCTTGGCCCTCCGTGCCGTGTTGACGAGCCTAGCTGCTGTCACTGTCGTATCGCTCGCGCTAACCCTCTTTCTGTCCAATGCATCGGCACAGATGGTGCAGCGCATTGCCGCGATCGTGAATGACAGCGTGATTTCTGGCTATGACCTCGAACAGCGCCTCGGTCTCGTTTTCGCTACATCGGGTGTGCCTCGCACACCTGAAAACCTGGAGCGTATTCGCCCCCAAATTCTCCGCGCGCTCGTTGATGAGCAACTTCAGATCCAAGAAGCTCTGGAGAAGAACATTGAGATTGACAATGAGGAAATCGACGATGCGATCGCGCGGCTCGGCGGCAGAAACAATATGTCCCTGGAGGAGATCGAAACATTTCTCGCGAGCGTTGACGTCAACCTGGATACCCTGCGGACACAGGTCTTTGCCGAACTCGCCTGGAACGAACTCGTCGAGAGTCGCTTCGGACCGCGCGTGACTGTGACAGACACGGAGGTCGATACTGTTCTCGAGCGGATCATCAATCAGTCTGAACTTGCCTCTTACCTTATCTCAGAAGTGCTTATTCCCGTTGAATCACCGGAGGACGACACGCGTGCTCGTGCCGCAGCTGCTCAGCTGGTCGATCAGTTACGCCAAGGCGGCGACATCCGCGCTATTGCAAGCCAGTTCAGCCAGGCCCCCACAGCAGCGAACGGCGGTGACGCTGGCTGGATCATCGATGGGCAGTTGTCCAACACCCTTAACTCAACTCTGCGGACTCTCAACATTGGCGAGACGTCTGACCCGATCCGCACTGTGTCTGGATACCATATCCTTCAACTACGGGACCGCAGGCTGAGTGGTGACCAACAGGACCCGATGGATGCGATGATCACAATCGAAGCCATCAACATTCCCTTCACAGAAGACATGCCGCGTGCTCAGTTGGAGCAAACGAGCAACGCGATTAGCGCAGCACTGCGGTCGCCGATGGCTTGCGGCGAGGTTGAATCTTTCGCCAAGAGCGTGAACCCGAACTCCCGCTTCAACAGGCTTGAAGATCGGGTCATGCGTAGTTTTCCTGCCCCTTCGCGGCCAGCGCTTCTGGAACTTCAACCGAACCAGTGGGGGACACCCCAGCGCACTCCTGATGGCATCGAACTCATTGTCTTGTGCGACCGCAAGATGATGGAGCGGCAACTCCCCAGCCGCGACGATATCGAGAGCCAGCTCTTCAGCCAGGAGTTGGCTATGATGTCGCGTCGCTACTTGCGCGATTTGCGCCGCAATGCGGTCGTTGAGATGCGGTGACTACCCAACCCGACGACACACCCCTACCCATTGCCGTATCGATGGGCGAGCCTGCAGGCATTGGCGGCGAGCTTGTCCTCAAGGCGTGGATGAAGCGGGAAGAAGAGAACCTCAAGCCGTTTGTTGTCATTGATGATCCAGAGCGGCTCGCCGCTCTTGCAAAGCATCTGGGCCACTCCGTACCCATCCAATCGGTTTCAAGTGGCCATGAGACACTCAACGTGTTCGGGGATCACCTGCCGGTAGCCCCACTTGATGACGGCCTGGCGCCGGCAGCAGTCCCTGGCCACCCAAACCCCGATCATGGAGAGGCAGTGATTGGGGCAATTGAGGTTGCGACTCAATGGGTTTTCGAGAAGCAGGCGAGTGCGATCGTTACCAATCCGATTCAAAAGCAGAGCCTCTATGAGGCCGGCTTTCGGTACCCAGGCCACACAGAGTATCTGGCGGCCCTGACGGGATCGGAAGGGGCGCCTGTAATGATGCTCGTGTCACCTCAGCTCCGAGTTGTCCCCGTTACCATACACGTTCCGATTTCGGACGTTCCAAATTCACTTACAACGGAAGCCGTCATTCATGCGGGACGCCTGACGAGCCGCGCCCTTAGGCAGGATTTTGGTATCGTCTCACCGCGCATCTCGGTCGCAGCCCTCAACCCTCACGCCGGAGAGGGCGGGACGATCGGCGATGAAGAGGCGCGATTGATCGTGCCTGCGATCGAGGTGTTACGGACGGAAGGCATCCGAGTATCGGGGCCACACCCCGCTGACACACTCTTTCACACAAGAGCAAGGGAAGAAGCGGATGCCGTCTTGTGCATGTATCACGACCAAGCGCTTATCCCGCTCAAGACGCTCGACTTCGACCGCGGCGTCAACATGACCCTTGGCCTTCCGATTGTGCGGTGTTCCCCCGATCATGGCACAGCACTCGATATCGCCGGGACGGGACAGGCCGATCCCAGCAGCTTCATCGAAGCACTCAGACTGGCCCATCAGTGCACACTGGCTCGTAACCTTGCGACCACATGACTGACGACGGCCTCCCCCCCCTTCGCGACGTGATCACGGCACATGGGCTGGATGCCCGCCGGTCTCTTGGACAAAATTTCCTGCTTGATCTGAATTTGACACGGCGCATCGCCAGGGTCTGCCCTGACCTCAAAGACCACGACGTGCTGGAAGTGGGGCCTGGTCCGGGCGGCCTGACGCGCGCGCTCCTCTTGGAAGGTGCACGCAGGGTGGTCGCCATCGAACGCGACCATCGCGCCTCTCAGGCAATCGCTGAAATTGCAGCCGCCTATCCCGACCGAGTCCACCTGGTTGAAGCTGACGCGTTGGAAGTCAATGAGGAAGACCTCTTGGAGGGTCGTACCCACATTGTGGCCAACCTGCCGTACAACATCTCCACTGCACTCCTCCTCAAGTGGTTGGCTGTTGCACCCTGGCCAGGGTGGCCGCTCTCACTCACGCTTATGTTTCAGCGTGAGGTGGCTGAACGCATTGTCGCAGAGCCCGGATCGAAGTCGTACGGGCGCCTGTCCGTGGTCTCGCAATGGAGGACAAGGGCGCATATCGCTTTCGATGTCTCTCCAAAGGCTTTCACACCGCAACCCAAGGTCGTTTCAAGCGTGGTCCATATGACCCCAAAAGCGCCGGCGCCGAATGATCCCCAGTTTTCATCTCTCGAAAGGGTCACGGCCGCCGCTTTCGGACAGCGGCGCAAGATGCTGCGGGCATCTTTGAAGCAAGTGTTCGCGGACCCAATGGCGATTTGCGAGGCGGTCGGCATTGACCCCACCGCCCGGGCAGAGCAGGTGAGTGTTGACGGCTTCCTGTCTCTCGCCCAGCAGCTTGAGCGTTGACTCGTCCATCTCGGCGCCAAAGCAGCTACGTATTCTCAGGCTTGTCTGTTGTGACCCGGCGCCACCGATGGCACAGTACGCCGCAACAAATACTGACAACTTGTCGACACGCGGCGGACGCCGCACAGGGAGTAAGGAACAAGGGTTATGGCAACGCTCAATTACCTGAATACAACCCATATTGAATTCGGTTCGCGCGCCAAAGTCGTGGAGACGATGCAGCAACTGGGCATCAAGCGGCCCATGATTGTGACCGATAAGGGCATCGTGGCTGCGGGTATTCTCGACAAGGTCCGCGAGGCTATGGGCAACGAGTTTTCCCCCGAGATCTACGACGGCACGCCAGAAAACCCAACCGAGGAAGCGACGCTTGAAGCCTTGGCCCAATACAAGGACGCCGGGTGCGACGGGGTCATCAGCCTCGGCGGCGGATCGTCGATGGACTTGGCAAAGGGCCTTGTCTTGCTCGCTACTCACGAAGGCGAATTGACCCAGTTTGCCGCGATTGAGGGCGGCAGCGGGCTTATTGGTGAGACCGCGCCGCACATCGCGATGCCGACAACAGCTGGAACAGGCTCGGAAGTCTCTGTGGGTTCGGTAATCATCACCAAAGACGGCCGCAAGCTAATCTTCGCGAGTCAGAATCTCATCCCGAAAGTCGCTCTTTGCGATCCGGAACTGACACTGGGTTTGCCTGCGCGCCTGACAGCTGCCACCGGGATGGATGCAATCACGCACTGCATTGAGGCTGTGATTTCACCAATGGACAACCCGCCCGCAGAGGCCGTTGGCCTTGATGGTCTGCGCCGGGCCTTCAAGATGGGTTATCTCGAAAAGGCTGTTGCCGACGGCCAGGACCAGGATGCCCGGTACAACATGATGATGGCAGCCAGCGAAGGCGCAATGGCTTTCATCAAAGGCCTTGGGGCTGTCCACTCAATGAGTCATGCCTGTGGGCGCATCAAGGAACTGAAGCTGCACCACGGCACTCTGAATGCTGTCATCCTGCCCACAGTGCTGCGCTACAACGCCGATTTTGTCGGCGACAAGTATGACCGCATTCGTGAAGCAATGGGCCTTCCAGCCAATGCCGATCTGGCCGATGAAATCGAAGCGCTGAACACACGGATTGGGATTCCCAAGAATCTCGGCGAGATGGGTGTCTCCATGGAAACCCCGGGCATTGTTGAGAATGCCGTCACCGACGTCAGCACCTTCACCAATCCGCGCCCCCTTGAAGCGAGTGATTTCGAGAAGCTGTTTGAGCAAGCAATCGGCTAGCAGACCCGTCCACAAAACCTCCCTAAGGAAGAAACACCCGTGAAGAGCCAATCCATTGTCACCTATGGGGAAGCCCTTGAAGAAACGGCTGGCGACACGCCAACGCCGCAGGGTAAAGAGGTCCTCGTCAAGGTCTCTCATTGCGGCGTGTGTCACTCGGACGTTCACCTTCATGACGGTTATTTCGACCTTGGTGGCGGCAAGAAGCTGGATGTCACCGCGGGCCGTAAGCTGCCCTTCACTCTCGGACACGAGATCGAGGGCGTGGTGGAAGCTGTCGGGCCGGATGTAGAAGGCATCAAACCCAGCGACGACTATGTGGTCTATCCATGGATCGGCTGCGGCGAGTGCGCCATTTGCGCCCGGGGGGATGAACATCTCTGTCTCAAGCCGCGTGCGCTTGGCATCAATGTCGCCGGTGGGTATGCAACCCACGTCTTGGTGCCGGATCCAAAGTACCTCCTTGACCGGACGGGTGTCGCTCCTGGACTTGCCGCGACTTACATGTGTTCCGGCCTGACCGCCTATTCGGCGCTGCAGCGGATCGGCACTCCCGGCCCTGATGACAAGGTGGTCATTGTTGGATGCGGTGGCGTCGGCATGATGGGTATCCAGTTTGCCCGCGCTTTGCTGCCCTCTGCACCGCTGGCAGCCGACGTCGACGAGGGGAAGCTGCAAGCTGCGCAGGGGGCTGGAGCCTCTGCTGTCTACAACCCCAAGGACGAAGGCGCGATCAAGCAGTTGTTGGCGGATACCGATGGCGGCGCCTACGCTGCCATCGATTTCGTTGGGTCTGAGGCGTCCATGGCCTTTGCCACATCGGTTGTTCGCAAGGGCGGGCAAGTAGTCGTCGTGGGCCTGTTCGGCGGCGGCTTCTCGATGCCAATCCCGATGTTCCCAATGCGCGCTATCACCATTGGCGGCTCTTATGTTGGGTCGCCACAAGAAGCCGCAGACATGATGGAATTGGTGCGTGCGGGCAAGGTTGACCCGATACCGGTGGAGGAACGTCCGCTGGATGCGGCTTCCTCGTCTCTGGATGACCTACGCCAGGGCTCGGTCCTCGGGCGCGTAGTTCTGGCGCCCTAGAGCCCCTCCCGAAGACCTTTGACAAATCCGTCAAGACCCGTCTGTCTTGGCCGCTTTAGCCGCTCTGCGTCCAGGATGGCTCGCACCTGTGCACGGCTCTGTTCCAGATCCTGGTTGACGATGATGTAGTCATATTCGGCCCAGTGGCTCATCTCGTCTGCGGCTTTCGCCATACGGCCGGCAACGATTTCCGCGCTGTCCTGTGCCCGTGCGTGTAGTCGGCGCTCCAACTCCTGTGTGGAGGGTGGCAGAATGAAAATGCTGACAACGTCTGCGCCTGCGTTCTGCTTCAGTTGCTGGGTTCCCTGCCAGTCGATGTCGAACAGTACGTCGTTACCGCTGGCAAGGGCCTCTTCCACAGGCCCCTTGGGCGTTCCATAGTAGTTTCCGAAAACCTTTGCGTGTTCGAGGAACTCGTCGCGGTTCACCATCAATCCGAACTCTTCCACCGAGACGAAGTAGTAGTCCTTGCCGTGAACCTCGCCGGGCCGGGGTGGTCGCGTCGTTGCCGAAACAGACATGGTGATGGCGGCATCCGACTCGAGCAGACCACGCGACAAGGTGGTTTTGCCAGCACCAGATGGTGACGACATCACGAGCATCAACCCGCGGCGCTTGATGGAGATGTCATTCAACGTTCTGCACCTGCTCACGCAATTGCTCTATCGCGGCCTTAAGGTCCAGACCAATACGCGTCAACTCAGTGTCGCTGGACTTGGAGCACAGCGTGTTGGCTTCGCGGTTGAACTCCTGGGCGAGGAAATCGAGTTTTCGGCCTACGGATTTGCCTTCGTCAAGGAGGGTTCGCGCCTGGGCGATGTGCGCCCGGAGACGATCAATTTCTTCCCTGACATCAGCCTTGCTGGCCAGCAGAGCGACTTCCTGCACAATGCGCTCCTGGGGCACGTCCGCTCGGTCCGCCAGAAGCTCGGCAACCTGGTTCACAAGCCTGCTCTGAATTGTCGCCGGTGCATTTGCTGCGTCGGCCGCCGCAGCCGAGACCAGCCTTTCGATCTCGCCAAGCACATCCGAAAGGATGGAACCGAGCTTCTCGCCTTCCGCATGACGCGCCACGACTAGTTCCTGTAGTGCTTCGTCAAAGGACGCCGAAACCGCGTCCAGACGTGCACTGGTCTCGTCCTCATCCAGCTCTACTTCTGTGACTTCGACAACGCCGCGGATATTGAGCACTGACTCAAGCGACGGTTGCTCTGTTCCAAGGTCAGCGGCCAATTGGGACAGTTCGGCCATGAGGCTCTTTGCCATCTCGGAATTCACCTGAACACGGCTTGTCGAGGTGCCGCGGTCCAGATTGATGAACACCTGAAGCGCTCCACGCGTCAGCCGGCTTTGGATAGCCTTGCGCAGAGGCGCCTCAAGTGGCTCCAGGCCCTGCGGCAAGCGCATGCGCACATCCAGTCCGCGGGCGTTGACCGTCTTTAGCTCCCAATGCCAACTCCAACCGCCCCGTGCGCCGTCGGCCCGGCCGAATCCCGTCATGCTGCTTAGAGCCATAGGTTTATTCTAGCGCAGTCCGCGCTCCCGCTGTATCTGCCGCCAGACACGCACATTGCGCTCGTGCTCGCGGTTGGTCCGGGCAAATGCGTGCCCCCCCGTCCCGTCGGCTACAAAGAACAGATATTCAGTGTCCGCTGGATTAAGCACGGCCTCGATGGCGGCCGCCCCCGGATTGGCGATTGGTGTCGGCGGTAGTCCATCGATCTGGTACGTGTTGTAGGCGGTCGCTGTATCAATTTCCGATCTGCGAATACGCCGCCCCAAAGGCCCTTGCCCCTTGGTGATCCCGTAGATGATCGTCGGATCGGATTGAAGCCGCATGCCAAGGTTCAGACGATTGATAAAGACGCTTGCTGCCTTGTCGCGTTCATCGCCTTTGCCAGTCTCCTTCTCGACGATCGAGGCAAGAACAAGCGCCTCGTCAATCGTATCAAAGGGCAATCCGTCAGCACGATCGTCCCACAGGTCATCGACCAAACGCCGCTGTGCCTTTCGCATGCGGTCGATCACATCCTGCCGCGACGTACCGCGTGTCACGAGATAGGTCTCGGGAAGCAGAGACCCCTCGGCCGGCACGATTGGAACCGTGCCCGTAAGAACCGGCTGTAGCTTGAGGTGTTCCACGACTTCCCAGGAGGTCATGCCTTCGAAGACGGTGATGGGATGAAGGATCGGCTCGCCTTCCACCAGAATCACCATGATCTGACGCATGCTGGCGTGGCGCGGGATCGCATATTCTCCTGCCTTAAGTGCCCCCGATTTTCCGTGCAGTTCGACGCCAAGCCGAAACATCATGGCGTCGGCGACAAGCCCTTCACGCTCAAGCTGGCTCGCGATCCGGTTCAGCCCGGACCCTTCCTCAATCAGGACCGTGGTGCGTTCAGGAATGTCACTTGGACCGGTAAACCCGCGCCAGGCTATCCACGTCGGCGTACCGACGACCACCAACGCCAGAAGAAATGAAATGGCAAAGAAAAGGATGCCGCGCCGCACCCGTTTTGCGGGAGCAAGGGCCGGGTCCGGGTCTGGAGCTCTGGTCTCCTGATCGCTCATGCCGATACTCTGCGTCCTATGCCATTACTGATGTGGCAGGAGACAAGACCTAGGCATCAACCGCCTTAAAGACGAGTGAAGCATTTGTGCCACCGAACCCGAAGGAGTTGGAAAGCGCGATGGTCACGTCCTTTTCCTTCTTCTCGTTCGCCACGAGATCGAGGGAGGTCTCGACAGACGGATTTTCGAGATTGATTGTCGGTGGGACGACATTGTCGCGGATCGCGAGCATTGAGAAAATGCCCTCGATGGCACCGGCTGCTCCAAGCAGGTGGCCGACAGCAGACTTGGTCGACGACATGGCAACGTCCGGCTGCTCATTGCCGAACAGGCGTTCGACGGCGCGCAGTTCAATCTCGTCGCCGAGAGGCGTCGATGTGCCGTGTGCGTTTACATAGTCGATGTCTTCAGGCGAGATCCCTGCCCGCTCAATCGCCATGCGCATCGACCTATATGCCCCGTCACCGTCTTCGGCCGGTGCGGTAATGTGGTAGGCGTCGCCGGACATGCCGTAGCCGATGACCTCTGCATAGATCTTGGCGCCGCGCGCCTTTGCGTGTTCGTACTCTTCAACAACGACCACGCCGGCCCCCTCGCCCATGACGAAGCCATCGCGGTCCTTGTCATATGGCCGGGACGCCTGCTCGGGCGTGTCATTGAACCCGGTCGAAAGCGCGCGGCAGGCACAGAACCCGCCGATACCGATCGGCGAAATTGCGGCTTCTGCACCGCCTGCAAGCATCACATCAGCATCACCGAGCATGATCATCCGCGCAGCGTCCCCGATGGCGTGCGCGCCGGTCGAACAGGCTGTCACAACAGAATGGTTCGGACCTTTGAGGCCCCACCGGATTGAAGCGTATCCCGAAGTCAGATTGATCAGCCGCCCCGGAATGAAGAATGGAGACAGCCGCCGCAGACCCTTGTTGTGCAGGGTCAGCGTGCCTTCTTCGATGCCAGGCAGGCCGCCGATGCCAGAGCCGATGATAACGCCGGTCCGGATCTGGTCTTCGTAGGACTCAGGATGCCAATCCGCATCATCAAGCGCCTGTTTCGCAGCTGCCTGCGAGTAGATGATGAAATCATCCATCCGCTTGGCTTCCTTGGGGTCGACCCAGTCATCCTGATTGAAGGTACCATCCGTGCCATCGCCGCGTTTCACTTCACAGGCAATGCGGCAGGGATAGCCGGACGCGTCGAACTTTGTGATCTCGCCTGCCCCCGACTCGCCTGCTAGAAGGCGTGACCAGGTTGCGTCGACGCCGGTCCCAAGAGGTGTCACAAGCCCCAATCCCGTCACAACGGCCCGCTTCATCTCAACCATAACAACCTCCTGGAACAACTGTGCGCATCAGGTCCGACACACGCTCGCGATAGTAATACGGACGGACACGCGGTTGCGTGTCCGTCCGTCGATAGGCGTAGAATTGACGCTCAGAAACTAGCTGCTGGCGTTTTCCTTGATGAATTTGATGGCATCGCCAACCGTTAGGATGGTCTCGGCCGCATCGTCGGGAATCTCGACTTCAAACTCTTCTTCGAACGCCATGACCAGTTCGACGGTGTCCAGGCTGTCTGCGCCCAGATCGTCAATGAAGCTGGCATTCTCGGTGACCTTGTCTGCTTCGACGCCCAGGTGCTCGACAACGATCTTTTTCACGCGGTCTGCGATGTCACTCATAATTTCTTCTCTCAGCTCATAGTGTGCGATCGGCCGGCGAAACCGGTGATCTGGGGCTTAAACTCAGGCTCGCATACCTGTGGGATTCTCTCAATTCCCATGACGGTACGCGGCAAACTCGTTGCGGACAGGCTGCGGCGCCAGCAAGGTCTGCGCCCGCCTTTATTCCGAAAAGCGGTCGCTTGGTAACACAATCAATTTCCTTTGACCAGATTGTTGCGCTGCGCAATTTGATTGCGAAAAACCGAGTGATTCCGGGCTTCTAGAGGCCGCAGACTATCAAACACTCTGGCTAAATCATGGCCATTCCACCATTCACATGAATGGTTTGTCCTGTCACGTAGGCGGCCTCTTCACTGGCCAGATAGAGCGCTGCTGCCGCAATCTCGTCTGAGGTACCCAGCCGACCCGCCGGAATGCGCGTGGAAATTGTCTCTTTCTGGCCGTCATCCAGCACATCGGTCATTGCCGTCTGAATGAATCCCGGCGCCACGCAATTGACGGTAATACCGCGGCTCGCCACTTCCTGGGCGATCGACTTGGTCATGCCGATCATCCCGGCCTTGGCCGCTGCATAGTTTGCCTGGCCTGGATTGCCGGTCACGCCCACGACCGACGTGATGCCGATAATCCGGCCCCACCGCCGCTTCATCATCCCGCGCATCACGCCGCGCGACAGGCGAAAGCCTGCTGTCAGATTGACGGACAACACATCGTTCCACTCGTCGTCCTTCATACGCATGAAGATGTTGTCACGGGTAATGCCAGCGTTGTTCACCAGAATGTCGACCTGCCCCAACACTTCTTCGGCCTGTTTTGGAAGCGCATCGACCGCCTCGCTGTCGCCGAGGTTGCATGGCAGCACATGAGATCGGTCGCCCAGGTCCGCCGCCAACTCACTGAGAACGGATTCTCGCGTTCCCGACAAACCGACAGTGGCTCCCTGCGCATGCAATGCTCGCGCGATAGCACCACCGATACCGCCGGTCGCGCCTGTGACGAGCGCTGTCTTGCCACTCAAATCGAACATACTGATGTGCTCCAATCTCTCTTTGGACTGCTAGCTGCTGGTTCTAAAGACCTGCTTCGGCCAGTGCCTTGACGGCATCGACGGAGTTGATGGTCTGCCCCTTGATCGATTTGTCGATCCATTTGGTAAGGCCGGTCAGGACCTTGCCAGATCCACACTCCACCAGTTCCTGAACGCCGTGGTCGCGCATGTAAATGACACTCTCGCGCCAGCGCACGCGGCCGGTGACTTGTTCCACAAGCAACCCTCGGATGACTTCAGGTTCCGTCACAGCCTCCGCGCGCACATTTGCTACCAGCGGTACAACAGGCGCAGCGATCGTCACATCCTTGAGGGCATCTGCCATTTCGTCTGCTGCAGGCTGCATAAGAGCTGAATGGAACGGAGCAGAGACCGCCAGCGGCATAGCGCGCTTTGCGCCAGCTTCCTTGGCCAACTCACAGGCCCTGTCGACGCCAGCCTTCGATCCCGAAATGACCACCTGACCATCAGCATTGTCGTTGGCCACACTGACAGGCTCGCCGGTCTCTGCCGCTGCGGCCTCAGCAGCGACTGCCACCTTGTCGTTGGCCAAACCCAACGTGGCGGCCATGGCACCCGCGCCCGCCGGAACGGCGCGCTGCATTGCCTCACCACGCAGTCTCAAAAGACGAGCAGTTGTTGCCAGATCAAGCGATCCAGCTGCACACAGCGCAGAGTACTCGCCAAGCGAGTGCCCGGCCACGAATTTGGCATTCTTTGCAAGGTCAAGCCCGGCTTCTGCCTTGAGAACACGGCAAACAGCGACGGAGACCGCCATCAGGGCCGGCTGCGTGTTCATCGTGAGGGTCAGATCTTCCTCAGGGCCATCCCACATAATCGACGTCAGACTGATGCCGATGGCATCGTCAACTTCGTCAAACACGGCTTTGGCTGCGGGAAATGCCTCAGCAAGGTCTTTGCCCATGCCGACGGCCTGAGCACCCTGTCCCGGGAACGTGAAAGCGCGGATTGGGCTCTCGCTCACAATTCACCCCTGTTTTCTGATTATTGAGTCGTCTTGTGACTGTCTGACCGGAGAGACACCGTAGCAGTCCCCTGAGTCAAGTGATGTACCATCGGCGGCTGGGGCTTGAAATTTCACACCAGAATTGCGACTTATTCGGCCGTCAATAGGAGACTTTATGTTAGCTGAGATTGTGCCCGCCTAACGGGGCGCGCTTATCCTCCGCCCCGTTAAGAGAACCCGCACCGGTGCGCTGATCGCGTGCTGATGGCGACGTGCGTCCGCACGCAGACACGCCGGTGCCGCTCCTCTCTCTTCACGGCACGATTTCCAATGAACATCTCCCGAAACGAGCAGCGCGTTCTCCATGCGCTCGCTCAGGGCGGTTACATCCGCCATTTCCACTCCATATCTGCGGACGGCAGAAAACAGGGCATTTCCCGGATTGAATGCGTCACGCGCGACGGATGGCTCCTGTCGTCCTGCACGATGGGAATCTTCGATAAACTACGAAAAAGGCGGCTTATCTCATCAAAAGACGGCAAGCCCTACCGCATCACCCGAAAAGGGCTCGAAAGCGTACGGGCGCGACCGGATAACCGGTAGCGCCTGTCATGCTAACCACTTGCGCCGGGGAGATATTTCGCGTATCTCCCCGCATCGCTCAAGGTCCGGTGCCGGGGGCTGAAGGAACGGCGCTTTTAGCGCTTGCGAGGGTCGCACAACGGTTCCGGTGTTCCCGCCCGGTTCGTCCTCACGGAGACTTCCCTTCTCCGGACGAAGAATGGGGCTTCGCGCCCGGGCCAGCGGACTGTGAATGGGAGCCCATTTCCATGGCGCTTTACGAACACGTATTCATTGCGCGGCAGGACGTGTCCGCGCAACAGGTCGAGTCTCTGACTGAGGAGTTCAAGTCAGTTCTCGAATCCAATGGCGGCTCGGTCGCCAAGAACGAGTACTGGGGCATCAAGACGCTCGCGTACAAGATCAAGAAGAACCGCAAGGGCCACTACACACTTCTCAACATCGACGCACCGCATACGGCGGTCGCTGAGATGGAACGTCAGATGCAGTTGCACGATGACGTCCTGCGCTTCATCACACTTCGGGTTGAAGAACATGAAGAAGGCCCGTCGGCAATGATGCAGTCCCGTGGTCGTGATGATCGGCGCGGCGGGCGTGGTGGCCGTGGCGACCGGGATGACCGGCCGCGCGGCGGTGACCGCCGTCCGGCAGCTGATGCCTCAACGACCACAACATCCTCGGGAGAAGGAGCGACATCATGAAGGTAATACAGACAGACTCTTCGCGCCGCCCGTTTTTCCGCCGCCGCAAGTCCTGCCCGTTTTCCGGCAAGGACGCCCCGCAAATCGATTACAAAGACGTGCGCCTGCTCCAGGGCTTCATGTCTGAGCGTGGCAAGATCGTGCCGAGCCGGATCACGGCTGTGTCCGCCAAGAAACAGCGCGAGCTGGCGCGCGCCATCAAACGTGCTCGTTTCATGGCCTTGCTGCCCTACGTCGTGGACTAGAAATGCATGTCTGGACCCGCCGGCAACGTGCTGGCGGGTCCACTTCATTCGCCGCGCTTCTGGCTTGCTTCCCTAGCAAAAAGTGTCGGCATCCAATTGACCTGATCGACCGACCGCGCGCATGGGCAACCTTCCTTCCTGGATGATTGGCGTTCTGGCAGGGCTAGCCAGTTCAGTGCTCTATGCTGCTGCATCCGGCGGCGCGGCGCCGGCCCTCATTCTCGCCTATATCGCGCCGCTCCCGATATTCATCGCCGGCCTCGGTTGGGGCACTTTCATGGCCCTGATCGCGGGCGCCACAGGCCTTGCGGTCATGACGCTTGTTGGGGGGCTGTCGAGCGGCATTGTCTATGTCGCCGTGGTCGTCCTTGCGCCCGTATGGCTGGTGAGGCTGGCGCTCCTGTCCCGCGCAATCGGTGGAACCGGCCCCTCGGCCGCGGCGCGTGCCGCACGGGCCCGCGAAGCGCATCATCGTGCAGTCGCCGATGGCCGCCGAGATGGGCCGCCCGCCGAAGCGGAAGAGCCGGACATCGAGTGGTACCCACCCGGCTTGCTTGTTGTGTGGGCAACCGCAATTGCCGCCTCCCTCCTGGTCATTTCCATTCTGTCGATGGCTGGTGCCGACAACGGTATCCGTGGTGCCGTCGTTCAGATGATCAACACCGGCATTCTCGATACCGGAGAGTTGCGGCGTATGCTCGATGCTCAGGGCATGAACATCACGCCGGAAGAATTCCTGCAGATGGTGGCGACGTTCGTCCCGGCGACGGCAGCCGGCATGTGGCTCATCATGACGCTGGCCAACATGTTTCTGGCGCAATTCATTGTTGCGCGTTCCGGCGTGGCGATGCGGCCCAGCCCGGACATTACGCAGATGCAGTACCCGCAGGTATTCGTGGTCGCGTTTCCGGTCTCACTGATTTTGGGCTTTCTGCCAGGCGAACTCGGCTTCGCCGGGGCCTCGCTGGCAGTCCTGCTTTTTGTCCCCTATTTCTTGTTGGGACTGGCCGTCATTCATGCTATCTCCCGCGGCTGGCAGGCGAGACCTGCCATTCTCACCGGCCTTTACTTGGTTCTGATCCTGTTCGGCACACCTGTCGTGCTTGTTGGAATACTGGGCCTTGTGGAGGCTTGGCTGGGGTTAAGAGCGCGTTTCGCGGCGCCCGATCAGGGCCATCCGGGCGCGTAGTTCGACCGCTAACCGCCGTATTGGCGGGACAGGCGCTACTGATCTTCCAGCATTGGGCGGGAAGGCGGCGTTTGCTGGAACGAGGTTAAAACCAATGGAAATCATTCTGCTCGAACGTGTCGAGAAACTCGGCCAGATGGGCGATATCGTCGACGTAAAGCCAGGCTATGCACGCAACTTCCTTTTGCCCCGCGGTAAAGCGCTGCGCGCAAACAAGGCAAACCGCGAGCGTTTCGAAAATGAACGTGCGCAGCTGGAAGCCCGTAATCTGGAACAGCGTAAGGAAGCTGAGGCTGTTCAGTCTAAGCTGGACGGTGAATCTGTCATCGTAATCCGTCAGGCGTCGGAAAGCGGCCAGCTTTATGGTTCCGTCGCAACCCGCGATGTAGCCGCCGGGCTTACCGAAAACGGCTTCACAGTGGAACGCCAACAAGTTGTGTTGCAGCGCCCGATCAAAATTCTTGGCCTGCACGAAGTTCTCGTCCGGCTGCATCCGGAAGTGTCCGCGACCATCACCGTGAATGTAGCCCGGACCGAGGAAGAGGCCGAGCGCCAGGCACGCGGCGAAGACGTTACAATCGACCGGACCGACGAGGAGGAAGAGGCTGCTCTTCTTGCTGAGGAAGTGTTCGAAGATGCCGAAAAAGCAGCCGAACTGGCCGCCGAGACGGAGGCTGAAAACGAGGGCGAAGAGACAGGATCAGACGAAGAAACCGAGGAAACGTCTGCCTGACGACAGCTCAGAAGCGTTCTGTCACACTACTGCGACACCGAAAAAGCGCCGTTGCCCCCAGGGGCAGCGGCGTTTTGCTTTTTTGATCCATCTCCTGTTGCGCCGGCACAGTTCGGCATAGTCTTTCATCCTCATTTGAGCTCAAGGGGCGCGGGCTGGGCAGGCTGGAGGATGAAACATGTTCCTCAAGTGGATGCTCCAATACGTGGTGAAGACCGGTCAGCTTACGGTTGTTGAAGCTGACGGGCGGACTTGGACTGCCGGAGACGGGACCGGTCCAAAGGTGACCATTGCCTTGAAAGACCGGTTTATCGGACATCAGATCGCCTTCAACCCGCATCTGAAGTTCGGCGAAGGCTACATGGACGGACGCCTTGAGATCACTGAGGGCAGTGTCTGGGACCTGATGGACCTGCTGGGGGTCAATGTCGGCACCGGATACGGGACGCCTCTTGCCGCTTTCATTGCGAGGCTGAGACGCGTCTACCGCCGGGTTCTGCAGTACAATCCTGTCGGCAAAGCGCAGCGCAATGTGGCCCACCATTATGATCTGGATGGTCGCCTCTATGACCTGTTTCTTGATACCGACCGCCAGTACTCGTGTGCCTATTTCGAGATGCCGCAGACCGGGCTCGAAGAGGCTCAACTGGCCAAGAAACGTCACATCGCGGCGAAGCTTCAGCTGCAAGACGGCAACACTGTGCTGGATATCGGGTCGGGCTGGGGCGGTCTTGGGCTCTATCTTGCTCGAGCCGCAAAAGTAGACGTAACCGGTGTCACACTATCCGAGGAACAGTTCACGCTTTCAAATGCGCGCGCAACTGACCATGACCTGGGGTCTCGCGTCCGCTTTCACCTCCAAGACTATCGTGATCTCGCCCGCACATTTGACCGCGTCGTATCTGTCGGGATGTTCGAGCATGTCGGTGTCGGCCACTATCAAGAGTATTTCGATCAGGTCGCCCGGCTCCTGACAGACAACGGAGTGGCGTTGGTCCATTCGATCGGCCGAATTGACGGGCCAGGCACAACAAATCCCTGGATCGCGAAGTACATATTTCCGGGCGGGTACATCCCTGCCCTCAGCGAGGTCCTACCAGCCATCGAGCGTGCCGGTCTGTTTGTCACCGATCTCGAGGTCCTGCGATTGCACTACGCCGAGACACTGAGACATTGGCGAGACCGCTTTACGGCGAACCGGGATCGAGCACGAGAAGTCTACGACGAGCGCTTCTGCCGAATGTGGGAGTTTTACCTGGCGGCGTCAGAAGCCTCGTTTCGGCACATGGGTTTCATGGTCTTTCAAGTGCAACTGACTAAGAATGTCTCGGCACTGCCGATGACACGGTCATACATGACCGAGGCCGAGGACAGTCTTCGGATACACGACCAAGCCCCGAAACTGGGCGCCGGCAAGCAGTTGGGTGTGTAAGTGACTTCAACCAAGATCGACCAGGTGAAGTGGATGATTCTTCGAGTCGACAGAATCACTTACGGTGAGTCGTGCACATCATCCACAGGCTGTGGATATCATTCCGGTGCACAACTATAGAAACGTCTTCATCGTTGCTGCGCCCGTTCCCGCCATGAGGTAGAACGGCTCAATGGAACCAGCCGCCACACCATTTGAACCGCAGGCAGAAGCTCCTGATCCCGACTTTGATGGCGTCAAGTTTCGCGAGATGCCACATTCGATTGAAGCGGAGCAGGCACTGCTGGGTGCGATCCTTGTCAACAACGAGGCCTATGACAGGGTCTCTGAGTTCCTGACTGCGGACCACTTTTATGAACCTCTGCATGCGCGAATCTTTGAGGCTGTTGCGCAACTGATCCTCGGCGGTCATCTGGCCACACCTGTGACGCTCAAGGCCTATTTCGAACACGACAGTGCCTTGGCGGATGTCGGTGGCCCGGCCTATCTGGCGCGCCTTGCAGCAGCTGCAGTCGCAACCCCGCATGCCCGCGACTATGGTCGGGCCGTCTATGATCTGGCGGTCCGACGTGAGCTGATCCGGCTTGGCGAAGACATCCAGGCGGTCGCGGAAGACAGCCCTATTGACCTGCCGCCGTCCCAGCAGATCGAGAACGCGGAAGCGTCTCTCTACAACCTGGCTGAAAAGGGCCGTTACGAAGGCGGCTTTATGCCTTTCAAGTCGTCGCTGACGACAGCTTTGGACATGGCAGCAGCGGCTTATCAGCGTGAAGGGAAGCTGTCGGGGCTGTCGACAGGCCTGCGAGACCTGGATTCCAAGCTTGGCGGGCTTCAGAACTCCGACCTTGTCATTCTTGCCGGCAGGCCCTCCATGGGAAAGACCGCACTGGCAACCAATATCGCCTTCAACGCGGCGAAGGCGTATCAGACGCAAATCGACGAGAATGGCCGGGAAGTCGTGACGGACGGCGGCGTCGTTGCATTCTTCTCCCTCGAAATGTCCGCCGAACAGCTGGCCACGCGCTTGCTCGCGGAGCATTCAGGCATCTCTTCCGAGAAGATACGGCGCGGCGAGATTTCGGCAGATGAGTTCGGTCAGCTACGCGAAGCGACAGAGATGCTGCAATCGATCCCGCTCTATATTGACCACACCGGCGGCATTGCAATCTCGACGCTCGCAGCAAGAGCGCGTCGCCTCAAGCGGCAACATGGCCTTCAGCTGATCGTGGTTGACTATCTGCAGTTGGTCACATCGTCGGGCAAGAACCAGGACAACCGTGTCCAGGAGGTGACGGCCATCACCACGGGGCTGAAGGCGCTGGCCAAGGAGCTGAATGTCCCAATTCTCGCTCTTTCCCAACTGTCCCGTCAGGTCGAGGCCCGGGATGACAAGCGGCCACAACTGTCAGACCTGCGCGAGTCCGGCTCGATTGAGCAGGACGCAGACGTGGTCATGTTTGTCTATCGTGAAGAGTACTACCTCCTCAGAGCAGAGCCGAGTGCCGACACGCCCGAGCATCTGACATGGCAGGAGAAATGCAATCAGGTATTCGGTAAGGCGGAGGTTATTGTCGGCAAGCAGCGACACGGGCCGACCGGGCGTGTCGAGCTCCAGTTCCAGGCAGACCTGACGCGTTTTGGTGACCTTGACCATTTTCACCAAGGCTATGATGGTCCCTGACCAGTTCTTCAAGGATCGCGACGCGCCGGTTTGAAAGAAACGCACGCTACACCCCCCGACCCGGATGCATATTCATCAGGGCGCTTGACGATCGACCTGCGGGCAATTCGCGAGAATTGGCAGGCGGCAAATGATGCCAGCGGTGCAGCTACGGCGGCCGCTGTCGTCAAAGCGGATGGATATGGCCTCGGGGCAGTGGAAGTATCCAGGACACTCCACGAGGCGGGGTGCCGCACATTCTTCGTTGCCTTGCCCGAAGAAGGCGTTGCGGTGCGATCTCTCCTCCCAGACGTGGAAATCTACGTTCTGAACGGCCCCAGCCGACCGACCACGCTTGCTCTTTCAGCGCACGAACTGCGACCGGTGCTTAACAGCCGATTGCAGGTCGAGATGTGGGCCGAGGCCTGTGCCCAGCGCTCGCGAGCGATGCCAGCTGCGCTGATGCTGAATACGGGAATGAACAGGCTGGGTCTTGATCCAGACGACCTCCTCGCTCTCACCAACCGGTCCGGCCCGCTTGGCAAGATCGATCTCACTTTGGTGATGAGCCACCTTGCCTGCGCCGAAGATCCAACTTCTTCGATGAATGGCGCTCAACAAGCGACCTTCGACGAGATGCGCAGGGTCCTTCCGGATGCACCGGCCAGTTTGGCGAACTCTGCGGGCATCTTCCTCGGCGAGGACTACCACTACGAACTGACCCGCCCGGGAATCTGTCTCTACGGCGCTTCACCATTTGCCGACGCACCCGCGCCGATGGCACCGGTCGTGCAGGCGGAAGCGGAGGTGTTACAGATACGTGAGATTACGGCTGGCGAGACCGTCGGATACGGTGCGACTTTTACTGCTCAACGCCCGATGCGGATTGCCACTATTGCCGCTGGCTACGCAGACGGTCTGTTCCGAGCAGCCGGGAACCGGGCCAATGCGGCGGTCAACGGAACGCCGGTCCGGTATCTCGGGCGGGTCTCCATGGACCTGATCGTCGTTGATGTGACAGAGATTGGCGGAGATATTGCGCCCGGCGACCAGGTCGAATTGGTCGGATCAACCATAAGTGTGGACGATCTGGCACAGGCGGCTGGAACCATCGGGTACGAGGTGCTAACCAGCTTGGGTCGCCGCTACCGTCGGCGCTATATTTCCTGAGATTTTGCTGAGCGATTCTGGCTTTCTGGAGCAGTAGGAACCGGTGAACGTCTTTGCCCTTGTCGGCCGCGCTGTCCTGACCTTTCTAGCGGAGGTCGGTGCCCTTTCCCGGTTCACGATGCGGGCGCTACGCGCCTGTTTCACGCCGCCATTCTATATGCGGCTCATGGCACAGCAGATGCTCCGTATCGGGTACTTTTCCCTGCCCGTCGTCGGCCTGACTGCCTTCTTCACTGGTGGTGTGCTGGCGCTGCAGATCTATATCGGCGGATCGCGCTTCAATGCAGAGGGGTTCGTAGCGAATATTGTCGCGATCGGCATCACCCGCGAACTCGGGCCCGTCATTGCAGGTCTCATGGTTGCGGGACGTGTTTCAGCGGCTATTGCTGCAGAAATCGGCACCATGCGGGTGACAGAGCAGATCGACGCCCTGGTGACGCTCTCAACAAACCCGTTCAAGTACCTCGTCGCACCGCGGATCATTGCTGCCGTGATCTCCATGCCACTTCTGGTGCTGATTGCTGACATCATCGGCATATTCGGCGGCTTTGTGGTCGGAACGCAAAGCCTCGGCTTTAATCCGCTCGTCTATATCGGCAATACGGTCGACTTTATTGAAACGAGCGACGTCACTTCCGGGCTCATCAAGTCCGCCGTCTTCGGTTTCATCATTGCGCTGATGGGGTGTTACTCGGGCTACCGGAGCATGGGCGGCGCCCAGGGGGTCGGACGCGCGACGACAAATGCTGTGGTGACATCGTCCATCCTTATCCTGGCGGCAAACTATCTGATGACATCGCTCCTCTTCACTTCCTGATTGCTTTTCGGACAAAGGCCCGTTTCAGATGGCTGACACGCCAAAGATAGAACTGACAGATGTCCACAAGAGCTTCGGCCCCAAAACCGTACTGGACGGCGTCAATCTGAGCGTCGAGCAGGGCCACTCGATGGTCGTCATCGGCGGTTCGGGAACCGGCAAGTCAGTGATGCTAAAATGCATCCTGGGTCTGCTGCACCCCACAAGCGGCTCCATCAAGGTTGACGGGCAGGAGGTCACTGGCCTCTCCGAACGGGACCGCGAACAGGTCCTCAAAAAATTCGGGATGCTCTTTCAGAGCGCTGCATTGTTCGACAGCCTCAAGGTCTGGGAGAATGTAGCCTTCGCCCTGATCCAGGGTGAACACATGGCACGCAGGAAAGCCCGCGATGTTGCCATCGCGAAACTCGCGAAGGTTGGCCTCTCTGAAGATGTCGGCGAGTTGAACCCCGCAGAACTCTCCGGCGGCATGCAAAAACGTGTGGGCCTGGCCCGCGCCATTGCCCACGATCCCGAGATCGTATTCTTCGATGAACCCACGACCGGACTTGATCCGATCATGGCCGATGTCATCAATCAGCTGATTGTCGATACTGTGAGGGATTTGGGGGCGACCGCCCTGTCGATCACGCATGACATGGCATCGGCACGTAAGATCGCTGATCACATGTCCATGATCTATCGGGGCAAGATCATCTGGACGGGAGAGGCACGTGAGGTGGATACCTGCGGCAATCCCTATGTCGATCAGTTCGTGAACGGACGTGCTGAGGGGCCGATCCAGATGGAGGTGCTCAAGGCCTAGACAGGCTGCACAGCTATCATGGCAAAACCCGCGACACGTTTCGTTTGTCAGACCTGCGGAGCCGTCAGCTCGAAATGGGCGGGCAAATGCGACAGCTGCGGTTCATGGAACACTCTTGTCGAAGAAGTGTCAGCGACAGGCCCGGCGGGATCTCCCGCTGCAGCCAAGCTGTCGCGTGGCAGCAGAAAGACGCTCGAACTCGTTCCGCTGGAGGGAGAGACCGCTGAAGCGCCTCGCCACATAACCGGCATCGCCGAGTTCGACCGCGTCTGCGGTGGCGGCCTCGTGCCGGGATCCGCTCTTCTTGTCGGCGGCGATCCGGGAATCGGCAAATCAACAATCCTACTTCAGGCGATGGCTGCTGTTGCGAGGTCCGGCAAGCGCGCGATTTACATATCGGGTGAGGAAGCCATTGCGCAGGTGCGGATGCGCGCCAAGCGGCTTGGCCTTGAAAAAGCACCTGTGCAACTGGCCGCCGCCACGAATGTAGCTGAGATTATCGCGACACTTGACCAGTCCCCGTCGGCAGACGCGGTTGTCATCGACTCGATTCAAACGATGTGGTCTGACGCTCTGGACTCCGCGCCGGGCACAGTTTCACAGGTCAGGGCTTGCGCACAGGCACTTGTTCAGGTGGCCAAGGCCAAGGGCATTGCCATCATCCTGGTCGGACATGTGACGAAAGAAGGCCAGATCGCGGGGCCACGGGTTGTCGAGCATATGGTCGACACTGTTCTCTACTTCGAAGGAGAGCGCGGCCACCAATTCAGAATTCTGCGCGCGGTCAAAAACCGGTTTGGCCCTACCGACGAGATCGGCGTCTTTGAGATGCGCGACACCGGTCTTGCGGAGGTGTCAAATCCGTCTGCGCTGTTCCTGAATGATCGATCCGAGAAGTCGTCCGGCTCGGTGGTTTTTGCGGGCATAGAAGGCACGCGGCCAGTGCTTGTTGAAATCCAGGCTCTGGTGGTTCGCTCCTCGCTTGGGACTCCGCGTCGGGCCGTGGTCGGCTGGGACAGCGGGCGTCTTTCCATGGTCCTTGCCGTTCTGGAAGCGCGCTGTGGCACAAGCTTTACCGGTTTTGATGTGTATCTGAATGTTGCAGGCGGCCTCAGGGTCAATGAGCCGGCGGCTGACCTTGCTGTCGCCGCGGCCCTCCTGTCGTCACTGGAGGATGCGCCGATTGATCCGCAAACTGTCGTGTTTGGCGAGATCAGTCTTTCCGGCGACATCCGGCCAGTATCCCAGGCCGAAGCCCGATCGAAGGAAGCGGCGAAACTGGGGTTTCAGGCAGCAATCGGCCCAAAGGGCGTCTCAGGTCTTGGCAGTAGTCTAAAGGTAGAGGAAATCGTTTCAATCGGCGGGCTTGTTAACGCCGTTTGCCATTCTGACGTGCGGTTGCGAGATGCCTGATGCTAGAAACTGGGTCTGCCGGTGCCGTCTTCGGGGGAGTTAGGTGACGGGTTTTGACGCCATTGTCATTGCGATTACGCTGATTTCAGGTCTCCTGGCCATGGTGCGTGGCTTTGTGCGCGAGATGCTGTCCATCCTTGCCTGGGTCACGGCAGCGGCGGCAGCGATTTTTGCCCTTCCTTATCTGTCGCCGGAAGCACGCGAGTGGGTCGAACCAACGTGGCTGGCGGACGGCATTGCTGCTTTCCTGGTCTTTGCAGTGGTCCTTGTTGTTGCGTCTCTGGTGAGCTTTCAGTTGGGCGAGCGGGTGCCGGATGGTCACGTCGGGGCACTGGACCGGACCGGAGGATTCCTGTTCGGGCTCACGCGGGGTTTTTTGCTGGCAACCATCGCCTATATGTTCATCGCCTGGCTGGTTGCGCGGGAAGACTTTCCGCCATGGCTGGATGACGCGAGGCTACTGCCACTGGTCTCAACGACCGCAGAAACCCTCACGAATCTGGTTGCTCCGGCCTCTGAGGATAGTACGGCGGCTCAGAGAGCCAAGCCGCGTGCAACAAACGACCAGGCGGAAAGCACCGCTGGCAGCAAAGCTGACCCGCAAAATGGTGACGCTGACACGGCCCCCAACGAGGGGTATAACGCCGAGGAACGCCGCCGGCTCGATCAGCTGTTCGAGTCGGTTGACGGGAACGGGTAGCAATTCTGCCCCCATGTGGCTCTTCAGCACGCGCAGGCTTATGCGCAAGAGGTGAGTTTGACCCCGCAAGCCCCCACCCTGACCTCAGAGAATATTCAGACTTCAGACAATAGCGACCAGACCGATACCCCCTCGTGGCGTGAGCTCCTTGAAGGAGACACACTGCGCGAGGAATGTGGTGTGTTCGGTGTGTTCGGCAACTCGGATGCCGCCGCACTGACAGCGCTCGGTCTGCACGCACTTCAACATCGCGGCCAGGAGGCCGCAGGTATCGTTTCGTATGACGGCGAGCGGTTCAATGCGGAACGCCGCATGGGGCTTGTGGGCGACCACTTCTCGTCAGAAAAGATGATCAACCGGTTGGCAGGGTCAGCGGCAATTGGACATAACCGCTACTCCACAACCGGAGAAACCGTGCTGCGCAACGTCCAGCCCCTGTTTGCGGACTTGTGGGGTGGCGGTTTTGCCATCGGTCACAATGGCAACCTGACAAACGCCCTGACCTTACGTGACCGACTGGTGCGCGAAGGGGCCATCTTCCAGTCGACGTCGGATACCGAGACGATCCTGCAACTCGTCGCGCGATCTACCAAGCCCAAGATCATTGAGCGTCTCGTAGATGCCCTTTCTCAGGTTGAAGGTGCCTACGGGCTGGTCTGCCTGACGCCAAAGAAACTCATCGGCGCCCGCGATCCAAAAGGGATTCGTCCGCTTGTGATGGGCGATCTCAACGGATCTCCGGTTCTGGCCTCGGAGACCTGTGCACTGGATATCATCGGCGCACATTTCGTCCGCGAAGTTGAACCAGGCGAGATTGTCGTCTGCACGGAAGATGGCGTCGAAAGCCATAAGCCATTTCCGCCAGAACCGGCCCGCCCCTGCGTCTTCGAGCACATCTACTTCGCCCGCCCGGACTCGATTGTCGGCGGCAAGAGCGTCTATGAAGTCCGCAAGAAATTCGGCGCACAGCTGGCCGCTGAATCACATGACGAAGCGGATGTGGTAATCCCGGTGCCGGATTCCGGCGTGCCTGCTGCGATCGGTTACGCGAACGAGTGTGGGTTGCCTTTTGAACTCGGCTTGATCCGCAACCATTATGTGGGCCGGACCTTCATTGAGCCGACCCAGCAGATCCGCCAGCTGGGCGTGAAACTGAAGCACAACCCAAATCGGGCAATGGTCGAGGGCAAGCGAATTGTCCTGGTCGATGACAGCGTTGTGCGCGGTACGACCTCAATCAAGATTGTTCAGATGATGCGTGACGCAGGTGCGCGTGAAGTGCATCTGCGTATCGCCAGCCCGCCAATTACTCACTCAGACTTCTACGGAATTGACACTCCGGACCAATCCAAGCTTCTGGCGCACCGGTTTGATCTGGAAGGAATGCGATCCTATATCGGCGTCGACAGCCTTGCGTTCCTTTCCGTTGATGGTCTTTACAAAGCGCTCGGGTACGAGAGCCGTGACCCGGGTCAGCCACAACTCACAGATCACTGCTTTACCGGCGACTATCCGACACCATTGACCGATCGCGATGGTGATCGGTCCGGGGGGCAGTTGTCACTCCTGGCTGAGATCGCCTGATCATGGCAGGAGAATTCGAGGGTCGGCTGGTTCTGGTCACCGGAGCCTCGCGTGGCATCGGCCACGCCGTGTCGAAAGCATTTGCCGAGGAAGGCGCACATGTTGTCGCCGTCGCCCGCACCGAAGGTGCCCTCGAGGAGCTGGACGACGAGATCAAATCCGTCGGCGGCTCGGCAACGCTCGTGCCGCTCGACCTCACCGACTACGAAGGCATTGACCGGCTAGGTGCCGCAATCTTCGAACGGTGGGGCAAGTTGGATGTCCTGATTGGCAATGCCGGCGACCTTGGCGTGATTTCGCCCATAGGCCACGTGCAGCCAAAGGACTGGCACAAAGCGATTGACGTGAACATAAACGCCAACTGGCGATTGCTTAGATCCATGGACCCCCTGCTGAGGGCGGCGGAGGCGGGTCGTGCGGTCTTTGTAACGTCCGGTGCGGCGCAAAAGTGCCGTCCATTCTGGGGTCCCTATTCGGTCTCAAAGGCCGCACTCGAAGCGCTGGTGAAGACCTATGCAGCGGAGGTCGCCGACACGAACATCCGGGCAAACCTCCTAAGCCCGGGTCCCATGCGAACGGCGATGCGGGCCCGTGCCATGCCTGGCGAGGACCCGGACACACTTCCGCACCCCAGGGAAGTGGCTGGTCTATTTCTCGAAATGTCCCGGCCAGGATTCACAGCCAATGGAGAAGTCCACCGGTTCGGAGGGTGATCCTTTGGATCACCTGGACTTTCCTGCTGATTTCACCGGGCCTCGGCGCTTTGCCTTTTGTGGGGTGCCACGGCGCTTACGTTCGTTCGCGTATGGATTGTCACCCTTGCGCACAAAAAGCCGGATCGGCGTTCCGTCGAGACCGAACTCATCCCTCAGGCCATTGATCAAGTAGCGTACATAGCTGTCGGGCAGTTTCTCTGCGCGCTGCGAGAACACGATAAAGGTTGGCGGTCGTGCCTTGGCTTGCGTCATATACCGCAGGCGGATACGACGCCCCTGAACGGCAGGCGGTGGATGACGTGCAACCGCACCCTCCAGCCATCTGTTCATGGCCGCGGTCGGCACCCGAGCGACCCACCGCTTGTAAGCGCGGAGCACAGCCGGTCCGATTTTGTCGAGACCCTGGCCGGTCATGGATGAGATCGGTACGACTTCAACGCCCTTGACCTGCGGTAGCAGTTCGTCGATGCGGTCGTCGATCTCCCGCAATGCTGCTCCCCGGTCCTCCACCAGATCCCATTTGCTCACCGCGAGTACGAGTGCCCTGCCCTCCTCGATCACCTTGTCCGCAATGTGCAGATCCTGCTTCTCGAAGGGCTGGGTGGCATCAATCAGCAGCACCACCACTTCCGCGAAGTCCACAGCACGCAGGGTATCTGCGACGGACAGCTTCTCGAGCTTTTCAGATACCCGGGCACGGCGCCGCAAGCCGGCGGTGTCCCAGAGTTTGACGGGGCGGCCATTGACTTCCCAGTCAACAGAAATGGCGTCGCGGGTGATGCCGGCCTCTGGCCCCGTCAGCATACGGTCCTGACCAATTAGGGCGTTGACCAAGGTGGACTTGCCCGCATTGGGACGCCCGACAACGGCGAGACGCAGGGCGCGCGTTGTGTCTGTATCTTCCACATCATCTGTTTTTTCAGCGGAACGTTCCTGCTCCGCGACATCCGGTTCACCAAACGGCTGCAACGCGGCATAGAGATCGGCAGTTCCTTCACCATGTTCCGCCGAGATCCCCAGGGGTTCGCCAAGAGCGAGGCGGAAGGCTTCCATTCGCCCTGCTTCACCTGCTGAGCCTTCACATTTGTTGGCAGCCAGAATGACAGGTGTCTCGCCCTTGCGAAGCACTCGTGCGATCTCTTCATCAAGCGGTGTAAGCCCTGCCCTGGCATCAATGAGGAAAAGGCAGACATCTGCAGACTGAATTGCGGCCTCAGTCTGCTTACGCATGCGGGCGGGCAACTCATCGCCACCTGCTTCTTCAAATCCGGCGGTGTCAATCACCGCAAATGTCAGATCACCAAGAGTTGCAACGCCTTCACGCCGATCGCGGGTAACGCCAGGCGTATCGTCCACCAGCGCAAGCCGCCGCCCGACGAGCCGGTTGAACAGGGTCGATTTGCCGACATTCGGTCGGCCAACAATGGCAAGTGTAAAACTCATCGGCTGCGGCCCCTGCCGCGACGCGGGTCAGGAATGCGACAGGTCTAGCGAAATGCCAGAAGTTCCGCCGCGTCGGTCAGAATGTAGACCGTCTTGTTGGCGACGGTTGGCGAAATGAATGTGCCGCGCGGGATGTCGATTTCGCCAAGCGTCTCGCCATTGTACGGCGATACTGCCCGCGCTTCGCCTGTCGAGGATGCCAGCAGGAGCCGGTCGCCGACAAGCACAGGACCTGACCATGAAATAGACCCTTCCCGGTCGTCCGGGTCGGTGAACCGCGGCATCTGTGTCACCCAGCGAATGCGCCCATCGCGGCGGGAGAGTGCAAGTACTTCAGCGCTGGTTGTTACCAGAAAGATGAAGTCGCCGGCCACCCACGGCGTCTGGACCCCTGATAGTGACCGCGTCCAAACACGCTCACCCGTCCGAATATCGATGGAGACCATGCGCCCGGCGTGACTGATCGCAAACACGCGGTCGCGGTCGATCACCGGACGGCCGGCAATGTCGCTGATGTTTGCCAGAGCCGTATTGGAGAGCGTGCGCGTCAGCGTATCGTTCCAGATTTCCTGACCGTTTTCGACACGCAACGCAAAGAGTTCGCCGGAAGAATACGGGACGATCAGCGTATCGCCGGAGACTGCCGCGCTTGGCGACCCCAGAATGCCTGCCGTTTCCTGAATACCCTGGTGGGTCCACAAGACCTCGCCGGTCGCCTGCGCAAGCGCTGTGATCTGATTGTCGAAAGAGATTGCAAAGACACGACCACCGACCGCAGACGGCGCTGCCCGGAACGGCGTGCGTCCGTTGTAAGTCCAGAACTCTTCGCCCGAGGAGGCATCCAGGGCCACTACGGTTCCAAAGCCCGTCGCGACGAAGAGTGCGCCGGCGTCAAAAGCGATGCCTCCGCCGAAGCCTTCCTCAGAATCGGCATCTTCCGGCGTCAGATCCACAGCCCACAATCGTGTGCCACTTTCTGCATCGAAGGCACGAACCCCGCCCTCGGCATCAAGGACATAGACGCGGCCATCTGCGGCGATCGGCGGCGCTGTAAGGCGTCCGTCGCCGCTCGAACCTGCACCGGCGTCTGCACTCCAGACCTCAGCGATAGCATCGGGTGCATCGAGGTGATGAAGCACATTGTCGGGGAAGCCACCAGGCTGCGCCCAGTTCGCGTTCACATATGGAGCCGGCAAGATCACCTGAAGGCCTGCAATTCGCGGGTCGGCTTCGAGCTGCTGCTCGAGTGTCAGCACCGAAATCCGCTCTCCCGGCAAAGGCGGGTCGTCTGAAGGACTGATAAGGTCGTTGATGGTGTCACATGCTGTCAGGCTGATGCCCAGCATCAACACGGTCGCAATTCTTGTATTCAAGCTGATCCCAATACTCATTGCACAGCCTCGTCAACGGTTTCAGCTGTTCCGTCTGTCGAGTCTGCTCCGCCTTCGCTCCCAGACCCTGCGGGGGGTAGTTGCCGCGCAATCGGCCCTTCAAGCTGCAATCCTCTAAGCATGTCGCGAGCCCTCTCGCGCACTAACGGTGGTGCTCCATTGGCGTCAGCAAGCTGCTGATAGAGTTCGCCGGCACCAGCAGTGTCGCCGTCACGCAAGGCGGCGTATCCGAGCAACTCAATTGCTGAGAAGCGCCACGGGTGCCCTTCGACAGACAGTGGTGTAAGCCGAAGCTTCAGTTCGTCGGCGCTCGCGGTATCAGCCATCAATAGCGCCGCACGCAGCGCAGCAAGACCCCTGAGCGTGTCATCACCAGAGCCAGACGCGATTGCATCATATGTGGCAATCGCGCCCTCGGTATCACCTGCTTGCGCCTGAAGGCCTGCAGCGCGAATGCTCGCGACCACTTCGTAGCCGCCGCTAGCTGATGCAGCGATTGCAGCGAAGGCGTCTGCTGCCGCCTGCGTCTGACCTTCCTCAACCAGGGCATCGGCCGCGACAAACCGGCTTGCAGCATCCTCGGCCGCTGATTGTGTGGATGCGTTCCACCAGCTGATCCCTGCAACAAGCGCAACAATGCCAACCACTGCACCGATGACGTAGGGGCCGTAGGATTTCCAGAGATCCTCGGCGCGCTGGCGCCGAAGCTCCTCATCAACTTCACGGAATATATCGCTCAAGGAAGGCCGCTCTCTGAGGCTGGGAGTTCATGTTCGTGGCGTTTGGGCCGGACAGGCCCGAAATCGGCGTTAGCGGGCTTTGTCGCCAACTTGGGTAGGGAAACTACCCAAGCTCACCATTTGATACCAGCCATAATGCACTGAGAAATAAGGCAGGTTTTGGCCCAGATCGAGCTGCCGCTGCGCTGGGCCCAGGCTATTTCTTCATCGTGTAAGTGTGTTCTTTCGCCGGGAAGTTGCGCGCGCGCACCTCCTCCGCATAAGCCGCAGCCGCCCCCTCGATCGCCGCTCCCAACGTGGCGAACTCCTTGACGAACTTTGGCGGGCTGGGGTTGAGGCCCAGCATGTCTTCCAGCACCAGGATCTGCCCGTCACATGTCGGTGAAGCGCCAATGCCGATCGTCGGAATGTCGATCTGATCCGTGATCCGGGCCGCCAAAGGTTCTGCAATTCCTTCAAGGACGACGGCAAATGCACCGGCTTCAGCGACCGCCCGGGCATCCTCCTCTAGCGCTGCCCACTCGTCCGTCGAGCGGCCTTGGGTCTTGTACCCACCCATGGTCTGCACACTCTGAGGGGTCAGGCCGATATGCGCCATGACCGGGATACCGCGCTCGGACAGGAAATGGATGGTCTCTGCCATACGGGCGCCACCTTCAACCTTGATCGCGGTACAGCCAGTTTCATGAATGACCCGCGACGCATTGCGGAAGGCGATCTGCGGGCTTTCTTCATAGGTCCCGAACGGCATGTCGACGACGACCACCGCCTGGTCCGCGCCGCGCATTACGGCTTTCCCGTGCAGGATCATAAGCTCCAATGAAACGCCAAGCGTGTTTTCCATGCCATGCATGACCATGCCGAGGCTGTCTCCGACCAGGAGAAGGTCCACATATGGGTCCACAAGGCGCGCGGTATGGGCGTGATACGCCGTCAAACACACCACTGGCGTCTTGTTCTTTGAATTCCGTATCTGCGGAACGGTTTTGCGGCGGACGGTGTTCTGCACGGACATGGGGATACGCCTCCTGTGCCGGTCTGTTTGCTCGCCTCATTGTGCGGCGCAGCATACTACTGACACCCGCCGATTTAGGCAATCACACGACGGACGTAGCGGTTGAGGCCTCGTTGGGCAGGAGAGCAATCAATGAGTAGGTGAGAAAAGCAGCTCCGGCGACAGTCACGTAGTAGTTGACCACCACATTGACGATCAGCCAACCGGCGCCAATCGCCCCGAGCATGCCACCTGGCGCCATCTCCGGGTTCTGCATGGCGACTTCCGTACCGCCAACCACAAGGAAAGCCGCTGCGTTAATCGCAATCATAAGGATGAAATAGAGCATCCACGCGCCGAACAGCCGAAACGTATTGCCGCTCGACAAGCGCCACGCCAACCGCATCGCGCCTTTGCGCCCTAGGGCTGCAGCTGGCAGCGCCAGGAAGAGGCGCGCTCCGATCGCGATACCGGCGAGGGCTATGAGGGTCAATATCGACAGCGGAACCGGCCCAAGGCCCGCCACGTCAGCGTCTGCTGTTGTAGCACCGGAAATGGCAGCCACAATTGAGAAGCTGAGGCCAAAGTAGAGCAGACCAATCAGGCCCAGCCCAATGCCGACAAAGAAGTACCTGACGACCGGCCAAACAAGGTTCCAAGGATGGTCAACGCCAGCGACAATGCGATGTGTCAGCACGGCAACTGAAAGGAAGACCAGATAGGCGACGATGATGATGAAGAACAGGCCAATTCCGCCTGGCAGTGTCTGAGAGACTTCGCCAGCACCCGTTGGGTCAAGAGGTCCCATCATCTGGAACCAAAGAAAAATCAGCCCGAGCGCGACGCTTATGGCCGCGATGAAGAACGGCAGTAGAGGCCAGACAAACCTGAATGGCGCCGAAAATGCCTGTCCAAGTACGTCGAAAACTGGAAGCTTGACCATCACATCCCCCATTGCGCCATCCAACTCCAGATCGTGGATGGTTCAGCCAAACTGACCAACGCAGCCTCAGTGATCAAGCGTACAGGACATCAGCCCTAATTCTGATTGCTGCCGTAGGCCCAAGCCTTCTCTTCAATGTCCTTGTTCTCCGGCGCCAATTCATAGGCCCGAAGAAAGTCGTCGCGGGCAAAGCTGTTCTGGCCAAGGGTCTCGAAAATCCGACCACGGACGAAATAGGCGGCTGCGTAGTCCGGGCTGAACGCTATGGCCTTGTTGGCATCATTGATCGCCGCATCCAGCTGCGCCATTTCAAGGAACGCATTGGCGCGCGTTGTGTAGATGTCCCCGCTTTCCGGCGAGAGTTCCAGGGCCTGTGTGTAGTCCTCGATAGCAGCTTCCAGCTGGCCGGTCAGCTTGTACGCTATGCCGCGGTTCACATAAGCAGTGACGAGGTCGCCTTCCGGCAGGTCGCCAGCCTCCAGCGCATTGGTGCAATGGATGATGGCCTGCTCAGGTGTGCCGTCGCCAAAGAACTGGGCGTGACAAAGCTCGTTCTCCGCAATCGCATCAATACCGGTCGAGTTCTCAGCATCGGTCGATAATCCCGGCGACGCATCATTTTCCACCGGCGTCTCGGCAGTTGCAGCGGGCTCCGTATCGAGGGGTGGTGGCGTCACCTCTTGCGCATGTGCGTTGTCGAGCCCAAGACCAGCCTCGAGAACCAAGACGATGCCTAGAAGACCGCCGACGGACGCTACACGCGTGATCTGCACTGCCCTACTCCCACTCAATCGTGCCCGGAGGCTTTGAAGTAATATCGTACACGACCCGGTTGATCCCGCGCACCTCGTTGATGATGCGGGTTGCCGTCCGGCCCAGAAACTCATGGCTAAAGTCGTAGTAGTCGGCGGTCATGCCATCTGTCGACGTAACGGCACGCAGCGCGCACACATACTCGTACGAGCGCTCGTCTCCCATGACGCCTACTGTCTTGACGGGTAGGAGCACCGCGAAAGCCTGCCATATCTCGTCATAGAGGCCAGCATTGCGGATCTCCTCAAGATAAATCTTGTCGGCCTTGCGCAGTATGTCGAGCCGGTCGCCAGTGATTTCACCCGGCACTCGGATCGCCAATCCGGGCCCCGGAAAGGGGTGGCGCCCCACAAACTGTTCCGGCAACCCAAGTTCGCGCCCCAATGCACGCACTTCGTCCTTGAAGAGTTCGCGAAGCGGCTCAACGAGCTTCATGTTCATGCGCTCTGGGAGACCACCTACATTGTGGTGCGACTTGATGGTGACCGACGGACCGCCCGCGAAGGACACGCTTTCAATAACGTCAGGGTACAGAGTGCCCTGCGCAAGGAAGTCCGCACCACCGACCTTCTTCGCTTCATCCTCGAACACATCGATGAATGTTGCGCCGATGATCTTGCGTTTGCGCTCCGGGTCCGTAACACCCTCAAGTTTGTCCAGGAACAGCTTCTGCGCATCAACATGGACGAGCTTGATGTTGTAGTGATCGCGGAAGAGCGTCACAACTTCTTCCGCTTCCCCCATGCGCATCATGCCGGTGTCGACAAACACGCAGGTCAGTTGCTCCCCGATCGCTTCATGGAGCAACACGGCAACGACAGAAGAGTCGACGCCGCCAGACAATCCGCATATCACACGGCCACTGCCGACCTGATCCCGCACCCTCGTGATCTCGGTCTCGCGAAAAGCCGCCATCGACCAGTTGCCGCCACAGCCAGAAATCCTGTGCGTGAAGTTTCGCAGCAACTCCGCACCCCGGAGTGTATGCACTACTTCTGGGTGAAACTGGACGCCGTAGAACTTCTTCGCCTCGTTCGCGATGGCGGCAAAGGGGGCATTGGCGCTGGTGCCGATTACTCTGAAGCCTTCCGGGATTTCAATGACCCGGTCGCCATGGCTCATCCACACCTGGTCGCTTTCGCCGGTGTTCCAGATCCCCTCAAACAGCGGCGAAGACTCAACCGAAGTAAACTGTGCCCGGCCAAACTCGCGCTCTTCTGCAGCTTCAACGCGTCCGCCAAGCTGTGCCACCATTGTCTGCTCGCCATAACAAATGCCCAGAACGGGTACACCCAGCTCAAACACTCGCTCCGGTGCCCGCGGCGTCCCCATACCGGTCACACTTGCAGGGCCGCCGGACAGGATGATTGCCTTCGGGGTCAACCGATCAATGGCTTCGTCCGCCTTGTCATACGGGACGATTTCAGAGTAGACGCCGGTCTCACGCACGCGGCGTGCGATAAGCTGGGTCACCTGGCTGCCAAAGTCGACAATCAAAACCCGGTCGTCTGCGCCGGCGGGAATGTCAGGATGTGGGGTTGAACTCATCGTTGAGCTGTCCGTGGCTAGGTAGAGTGAGACCGTTCGAGACAACAGATGAAGTATCCATCCGTGCCGTGTGTGTGAGGAGCAAGATGGCGATCAAAGGTGACATCGACTACTGAGTACTCCGCGTGCTCAGCGAGAAACTCGTCAATCCGTACCTGGTTTTCCTGCGGCAGCACCGAGCAAGTTACGTATATCAATTGCCCGCCCGGCTTCACCAGGGGAGCAGCGCGACGCAGCAGCGACGCCTGGGTCTTAGCAAGTTGGTCGAGATCTTCAGAGTTCGTACGCCATTTGAGTTCAGGGTGTCGTCGCCAGGAGCCTGCACCGGAGCACGGCACGTCGAGCAGTACACGATCGCACTTGCCGGCAAGCGCCTCGAAACTCCCGTCCTGAGGCCACGGAAGGAGCTGGATGTTGCGCGCACCCGCCCGCTTCATCCGGGGTGCAAGGTTGCCAAGGCGGCGGGCATCCACGTCGGTCGCATAGATCTGGCCGGTGTTCTCCATCCTGGCTGTCAGTGCCAGCGACTTGCCTCCTGCCCCGGCGCACATGTCCAATACCTGCATGCCCGGCTTGGCCCCGACTGCCAGCGCAGCCAGTTGCGAGCCTTCATCCATCGGCTCGACCAGGCCCTGTTTGTAGGCGTCAGTACCAGTGATCAGGTGGGTACCGAGAACCCTGAGGCCGATGGGCGAATATGGTGTGGGCGACGTCTCGATGCCGGATTTCACAAGCATGGAAGCCACATCGTCACGGGTTGCCTTTAGCGTGTTTACCCGGAGGTCCATGGGTGCGGGACGGTCCAGCGCAGCAAGCGCACATTCCAGGTTGTCCCCGAACGCCGCTTTCAGTTGGGGCATCAGAAAGTCCGGCACATCATAGGCTGGCAACTCCACACCTGCCTGGCTCATGAGCTTGCTCAGGAGCGTCTGCTCATCATCGTTCAGAGGTGGTGGCGAATACCTTTCGCCGGAGAATAGAGCGACTACGTCATCGCGGGCATTACCCGCGCCAAGTACCAGATCCGCCATCACGAGCGCGCGCGGATCCGCATTCGCCGCTTTCTCGTAGACCCCCCGTCGGCGCAGGACGGAGTAGACTTGTTGAGTGATGGCCCGCCTGTCTTTTGAGCCGGCAAAACGGTGCGCGCGCGCCCATGCACGCACAATGTCATCGGCCGGGCGCAAGCCCTGTTCGATTTCCCCAATTATGTCGATTGCCGCGGCTACGCGGGCGGCTGGCGTCAACGGCTTGGACTCGGGTAATTGGGGGTTTCGCGCGTGATGGTGACATCGTGAACATGGCTCTCAAGGAGCCCCGCATTCGTGATGCGATGGAACTTTGCGCTCTCGTGCATCGTCCCGATGTCCTTGCAACCGGTGTAGCCCATCGAGGCGCGCAATCCGCCGACAAGCTGGTGCAGCACCGCAGATAGCGGTCCCTTGTAAGGTACCTGCCCTTCAATACCCTCCGGCACCAGCTTGAGCTGGTCCTTCACATCCGACTGGAAGTATCGGTCCGCCGATCCGCGGGCCATAGCGCCGATCGATCCCATACCGCGATAGGCTTTGTAGCTACGTCCCTGGTATAGAAAGACCTCGCCAGGGCTCTCATCGGTGCCAGCAAAGAGTGAACCCAGCATTGCTACATCGGCGCCTGCAGCAATCGCCTTGGCCAAATCACCAGAGTATTTGATGCCGCCGTCGCCGATCACCGGACGCCCAGTGTCTTTCGCTTCGGCTGCGCACTCCATGATCGCTGAGAGCTGGGGAACCCCGACGCCCGCAACGATACGTGTCGTGCAAATCGAGCCTGGGCCAATACCAACCTTGATCGCATCGGCGCCTGCCTCGATCAAAGCGCGAGTGGCTTCCGCTGTAGCCACATTGCCCGCGATGACCTGGGTGTAGTTGCTGTGCTGTTTGATGCGGCGCACGGAGTCGAGAACCCGCGACGAGTGACCATGTGCGGTGTCGACCACGACAACGTCGGCGCCGGCGGCGATCAATGCCTCCGTGCGTTCGAACCCATCGTCGCCAACGGATGTTGCAGCACCCACGCGCAGCCGGCCCTGTTCATCCTTGCACGCGTTGGGGTGCAGCTTCGCCTTCTCCATGTCCTTGACGGTGATGAGGCCGGTACACTTGTAGGTGTCATCCACAACCACCAGCTTCTCGATACGGTGCTGGTGAAGCAGGCGTTTGGCCTCATTCTGGCCAACGTTCTCTCGGACCGTGATGACTTCCTTTGTCATCAGTTCATGAACGGGTTGTCGCGGATTGCTGGCAAACCGGACGTCCCGGTTGGTCACAATGCCGACCAGCTTGTGGCTGTGCTCCACGACTGGAATGCCGGAGATCCGATGAGTCTCCATCAATTGAAGGGCGTCTTCAAGTGTGGCGTCCGGCGAAATCGTCACCGGATTGACAACCATCCCGCTCTCAAACTTCTTGACCTGGCGTACCTGCTCGGCCTGCTCGTCCGGCGACATGTTACGATGGAGAATGCCCATGCCTCCGGCTTGGGCCATGGCGATCGCCAGCGGTGCTTCCGTCACCGTATCCATCGCCGAGGAGATGATGGGTATGCCCAACTCGATCTCGGCGGTCAGCTTTGTATTGGTGTTGACGTCTCCGGGAAGGACGTCGGACGCGGCCGGGCGCAGCAACACATCATCGAATGTGAGCGCCTCGGGGATGATTCCGTTCTGGATTTGCAAGCCAACCTCCGCTTCTGCGTGCGGGTGCCGCCACGGGGCGGGCCAGAGACGCAGCGTGTCTTTGTTGGCGGGGGTACATACCATGATGCCGCTCTGCGGCAAACCGATTTGCGGTGCACAAACGCAAACATGCCATGCACACCGCCTCAAAGCCGTTCGGCGAGGTGCAAATGGCTCTGGTCAGGAGGCTGGTTCCTCTGCCGTATCGTCCTTCCCGCCTCTGAAACCGGTCGCCAGAACGTACATTTCTGCCGAATCGGAGCGGCTGGCCTTCGGTTTGACATGCCGGACACTTTGGAAGTTGCGCTTAAGAGCCTCCATCAGGTCGCGTTCCGCCCCCCCTTGCAGCACCTTGGCCAGAAAGCTGCCACCGGGCTTCAGTACATCGATGGCAAAATCCAGCGCCATTTCGCACAGGTTCATGATGCGCAAGTGGTCCGTTGCCTTGTGGCCCGTCGCCGACGCAGCCATGTCTGACAGGACAGTGTCTGCCGGCCCACCAAGCTCCCGCTTGAGTGTCTCAGGCGCATCATCGGACGTAAAGTCCAGTTCGAGAAACCGTGCCCCGGGAATCGGCTCTACGGGCAAAAGGTCAATACCTACTACATCACCACCGCCGCCGGAGTCCGCGCCGGACTTTCGAACGGCGATTTGTGTCCACCCACCCGGCGCCGCTCCCAGGTCAACTACGCGCGATCCAGGTTTCAGCAGGCGATACTTGTCATCAATCTCCAGGAGCTTGTAGGCCGCGCGGCTCCGGTATCCATCGCGTTTGGCGGCGGCAACATAGGGGTCGTTCAGCTGCCGCTGCAGCCAAAGTGTCGAGGACCGCTTGCGCCCCCGTGCGGTCTTGACCTTCTGTTTCAGTTCGCGGCCCCCGGCAGAAACGCCCGAAGCGCTGCCTTTTCTTCGCCTGCTCATCTACTGTTCCGCCGCTCATTGAGGTGTTTTTGCCGATGCGGTCGGCTTTGGCAGCACCGCCTGTTTTCGTTTGCGCCCACCGCGTCGACGGCGGCGTCGCTTCTTGCGGATGCGCCGTTCCTCTCGCATGAGAGTGATGAGAATTCCTTCACGAAGTCCCCTGTCAGCGACGCGCAATCGCTCGCACGGCCACGTGGTCTGTATGGCCTCAAGGATAGCGCATCCACCGAGAACGAGATCTGCGCGCTCATGCCCAATACATGGCACGCTGGCGCGCTCTTCGAAACTCATGATGCTCAACCCATCCGTCACGGCAGAAACATCCGCAAAATCGACCCATATGCCATCCACTTTCGAGCGGTCGTAACGCTTCAGCCCGAGATGGATGCCGGCAATCGTCGTGACAGTGCCGGATGTTCCAAGCAGATGAATATCGCCGTCACGTACGGCACCCGCCAGTTCTTCCGTAAGGCCTTCGGGCCAAAGGCTGTTGTCCAGAAGCCCCTTTACTTCGGCCACCATCGCCTCGTAGCCACCGCGATTGAGCGCACGCCCGTCATACCGGTCGGCAAGCGTCACAACACCCACCGGCAGTGATGTCCATGCCAGCAGTTCCGGCTCGCCTTCGCGATCCTGACCCTCCAGATTGAGCCAGACGAGTTCTGTCGAACCACCGCCGATATCGAAGACCAGGGCCCGCCTGGCTTCGCGGTCAAGCAAAGGAACACATCCAAGAACTGCCAGGCGCGCTTCATCCTCCGCAGTCAGCACTTCCAGTTCGAGCCCGGTTTCCGCAGCCACCCGGCGCATGAACACGTCTGCGTTGTCCGCATGCCGGCACGCCTGTGTGGTAACGACACGGGCACGAACCACGTTCCGGCGCCGCATCTTTGAGGCGCAGATACGCAGCGCCGCGATGGCTCGGTCCATTGCGCTGTCGGTCAGCAGGTTGTGTTTTCCCAACCCTTCCCCAAGGCGGACAATTCGCGAAAATGCGTCGACGACTTCAAAGCCGCCATTTTTGGGCCGAGCAATGAGCAGACGGCAATTGTTGGTGCCGAGATCAATGGCCGCAAAGCATCTCTGCTGGTCCTGCTTACGCCTCCCGGACCGGCGTCGCGAATTTCGCTTTGAACTACCTGGTTTGGGTTTTGCAGCAGACTCATAACCGGGCGCTTCGCCATATGGCGAAGAGTGCTGTGTTTCCACGCGCGCGGCGCCAGGCACTCCGGCGTCACTCCGGCGTTGAGTGCCGGCGCCGCCAGGGGAAGCCGGTGCCGTCTGCGCGCTATCGCGCGAGTCGTCCACCCGTCCCACTCCTCGCGCCGGTCATCTCCCTTTGGGTAGAGGACAGGCGCGGACTTATGTTGAACTTGAGGAAAACCTAGCACCCGCATGTGCAAGAAGGCCAGTGGGGTGTTGGGATGCCAGAATAAGGCTCCGCTTCGTGCCTATTCAGCCATCATCGAGTCGATCTCGTTCTGAGTCAGGGGGCCATCGCCGCGCCGATCCTGCCCGTCAAAAGACGACTTGCGATGCCGCCGGTCGGGCCCGACAAACCCCGGCGCAACGACGAAATTGCGCGGCGCAAAGATCGATGACTCGATCTTCTGCCGTAGTTGGGTGGCGGAAAAAGGCTTCGTGACATAGACATTCGAGCCGAGATCACGTGCCATCTCCACCGATTCACGCGATGGCAGTGCCGCCATGCATACGACGCCCGCTTCGGGAGACTGACATCCTGTATCACGGCGGATGAACTTCAGGACTTTAGCGCCAACGCCCTCTTCAGGACGCCAATCGATCAAGACACAGTCTGTAGGCGCGAAGGCAAGGCGAGCCACGGCCGCCTGCTCATCCGCGAAGATGTCGAGCGAGCGCGGCTCGAAGGACTTGACCAGCTGCGTCAGGATCGAACGCAGGTAGGACGATTCTTCGACCATCACGATGTGCGAGCCTGAAAGGTCACGCTTGGTGTGTACGGACATGTCCGACATAGACACGCTCCCGGGTTCTCCGCATATCTCTCGAGTCGCGGCTTTATCGATGGGATAAATGTGCCTTTGCCTAAGTAAATTCCTGCTTAATCCCGCAGCGAAAACCGTCCCTTATGGATCAAATTCCGCAGATCGTTTGCGTTTGACAGCCCGGTCCCCTTCACGCTAAACCCGCCGCCTGCTCTAGAGGCTGAAACCGAGCAATTGCTCTCGATATCGGCGTCTTGGGGGATCGTCTAATGGTAGGACAGCGGACTCTGACTCCGCCAGTCTAGGTTCGAATCCTAGTCCCCCAGCCAGCAGCACAATCTCTTCATCACTGTGAATTCGGCCCTAGGCTGCCGCCACAGGGAGATGCCGGGACAGCTCAGTCAAGAGGCCCTGCCAGGCATCCTCGACTTCCTGATCCCAGTCCTCGTTCAACACGTCACGGAATGTGTCGCGAACAACACCGAAGAAGCTCATGAAGAGTTCTGGCTCGACACCGTACTCGGCATGTCTCTGACACTCGGACGGGATCACACTGTCGCAGATAGTTCCGTTTCCAGGTGCATCAAATATGCAATCGAAACACTGCTGGAGCATTGAACCACGGACACCGCCATCGGCGTCCATGAAGAACAACTCCTCAAGATCGGGCCTGGACCTGAACAATCGGTCATAGACCAACTGTGTCGGATCACCGACACGCTCAACTACGGTTTCGAGAGTTCGCTCTATCACAGCAATCGACATTTGCCGCCAAGGTCTCCAGGCCGGGTTTGCTCACAGCATGTCTTAATTGCTTGGCAGCGAAGGAGCAATCAAGCTCTGCGACTAACCCGAGATGTTTCCTGTCTCGAGATAGGCGGCATATGCCGCGACGAGCTCACCCGGGTCGCCGGACCCAAAAATGGTTCGGTCGGGACGCGCCAGTACTGCGTCAAAGCCACCGCATTGCTTCGCCAGTGCATCGGACCAAGGTGACGCACCTTCTCCGATTGGGCGGGTGACCGTGTGCAGGTTGGTTGAGTCAACGATCGGTGTGCCTATCGCCGGAAGACTCGGACCGTTGACCAACAGGATTGGCCGATAACCGCAGCTGGCTTCTACCTGTGCATCCCAGGCCAAAGGCTCACCCGACAAAGGTGTGTCCAAAACTCCCTGTGTCAGTGGCGGCAATGCCGGCATGGGGCTTATCCGATCCTCCCGCGGTACCCCGCACATCTCCTCGTCTCGTGCGCGTGCCTGTTCCACATCATGGGTGCAGACAATCTTGCCCATCCCTATCGCGGTTTCGGTAATGAACCGGATCTGAGGCTCACGCTCGGGCTGCAAGGTGCTGAGCAATTGTTCGTTCGCCTTACCGCCAAGAACGGCGTCGAGCTTCCACGCCAGATTGGCAGCATCGCGGATACCTGAACACAGCCCCTGACCCATGAATGGCGGCATCTGATGCGCAGCATCACCCGCAAGGAGAACCCGCCCCTCCCGCCAGCGTTCAGCAAAGACGCCGTGGAAGGTATAGACTGCACTGCGCTCTACCGTGATGTCCGCCAGCGTTAAATCGTCCGGCAACTGAGATTCGACAAGCGCGTTGAGAACCGATGGAGATGCGACCGTCTCGGCCGTCTCTCCGGGAAGAAGCATGAATTCCCAGCGGTGTCGCCCGCTGCCGATGGGTATCGATGTCACAGGTCGCTCGGGGTCGCAGATCTGACGGCTGGCCTCGTGAAGTGGCTTTCTTCCGTCCGGTAACAGGACGTCGACCACCATCCATGGCTCATTGAAATCGAGATCATCCAACGCGATGCCCGCCTGACGCCGGACCAGTGACCTGCCGCCGTCACATCCGACGAGGTATCTGGCGCTCACTGGCGTTTCAGGTCCATCGGAGAGCGTGACATCAACTCTGTCGGAATGGGCATCGGCATAGGACATGAAATCGACGCCGATTCTGACCTCGATATTTGGATACTTCGCCACTTTGGCGCGCATGGCGTGTTCGAGTGTCGGCTGATAGAACAAGTTGCTCCACGGGTACCCGGTCGGTGCATTTTCGCCCGACGGAACGAAACCCATCAAAAGATCGCCGTCGGCGGTCTCAAAATCATAGGCACTTGTCGGTCGGCTGACCGCCTTCACCGCGTCATCAACGCCGATCAGGCTCAGCAGCCGAAACACTTCATGGTCCAGATGAACGGCGCGGGGAAGCGGATAGACCTGCGTCTCGTGCTCGACAACCAGCACACTTCGCCCTGTTGGCCCAAGAAGAGCCGCCAGCATGGCGCCAACCGGCCCGTAACCAATGATTGCCACATCATACATGGCGTCTAGCCGATCACAGCTGATGTATCTTCTTCGACCATTGTGTTCTCAATAGCCCCCAGCTTGCTGATTTCGACACGGACTTTGTCGCCGACTTTCAAGAACTGCATTGGATCCATCGCACCACCGACACCACTTGGCGTCCCGGTGAATATGATGTCGCCAGGCTCAAGCGTCATTGCCTGAGTCAGCTCCGCTATCTGGTCAAAGCAATCGAAAATCAGGTGCTTTGTGTTCGACCCTTGCATCTGCGTGTCATTGACGAAGCACTTGATGTCGAGGTCGTGCGGGTCACCGACTTCATCAGAGGTCGTGATCCAGGGACCGATTGGTCCGTGGGTGTCGAAGCTCTTACCTATTGTGAACTGGGGCGTCCGCAACTGCCAATCACGCACCGACACATCGTTGCCGCAACAATAGCCGGCGACGACTTCGTGAGCCCGTTCGCGTGGTACGTTGCGTGCGCGCTTGCCGATCACCATGCAGAGTTCCGCTTCCCAGTCGATCAGGTCAGACACCGCCGGCTTGAGGACATCGGCGCCATCCCCGACGCAGCCTGTTGGCGACTTGGTGAACCAAATCTGGTTCTTCGGTACCTCCAGTCCGGACTCTTCCACGTGATCGCGGTAGTTCAGCCCAATCGCCATCACTTTGCCTGGCTTGAGAACGGGCGCTTCCAGAACCACTTCGCTGACTGGGATGGGGTTGTCAGAGGAGGCTCTTTGAGCGGCCGACATGGCGGCATCACCAGCCTCCAGAAAGGCGATCATGTCGTTCGGAAGAGACGGGTCGGTTACCGGAAGATCAACAATGCCGCCGTCAACAACCTTGCCGATGCGGGTCTTGCCGCCATGCGTGAATGTCGCAAGTTTCATCCTGCTGTTTCCTTTTGCGTGGATCTCGATATTGAAGAAAGGCGCTGGCGCTATGACCCGAGCGTGGGTGGCGGAGGTGGTCCCCACTGCACGCCCAACAGGGTGTCAATGCCCTGAATCGCGGGTTTCGTCGCGCTGGTGAACAGATCGCCGTCAGTCCAGTGTTCAACCGTGTGACCCCATGGATCACGCCAGTAGTCGAACACCTGACTTCCCAGATAATGGCGGCCGACTCCCCACTCGTGGGTGTACCCCTTTGCGCCCAAGTGGCTGTTGCCGGCCATCAGGTCATCGAGGTTCGCCACTTCAAAAGCTGCATGGTTGAAGCCTTTCTCACCCGTGCCCAGCAGAAAAAGGGTGTGATGGTCTACCGGCTGGTCACCCTGATCGCATCGCATAAATGCACCGATCGACATGTCCTTTTCGATTTCGATTTCATCAGAAGTCACAAATCCAAATCGTTCCTTGTACCAAGCCTCGCTCTCGCGAAAGTCGACGACGTTCAGAACGCAGTGACCGAGGCGCATGACCTGTGCAGGCCCCTCGCCTGAGCGTAGCGTCGCATCGATCCTCGGGTGGGCGGACGCTGTGTTGTTCGGCGCATCTCGTAGCAACGGTAAGGTTGGCGCTGCCTCACGACCCGCTACGACCTCGACACTATGTCCACTCGGGTCTGTGAACCTCACCCGCTTTCCGCCACCCGGCTCGGAAACCGACTCGACTTCGCTCGCGCCATCCATCGAGGCCAGCGCTTCCAGATCGCTCACGCTGGCCGCCTGAAACGCCACGCCTGCGAAACCAGGCTCACCCTTGTGTGTGACGTGGACAAACGGGTCATCGCCGGTGCCACGCATGTAGAGCGCGTCTTCTGTCCGCTCAGCTCGGACCATGCCGAAATCGGTCAGAAATTCTTCCATCTTGTCGAGATCTGGCGCGTTGAAGCGCACAAATGCGACGTCGCATACCCGAATTCCCATGTGCCCCTCCAAAAACTTGCTACTTAGCAAATTTAGTACTACTATTTTTGTCAATCAACAAGTTTTTGGAGATCCCGAGTGCCGATGACGTCCGTTGCCTCGAAGAAACCCGCGAAACCACGCCAGCGGGCACCGCAGAAAAGGGCCGAAGAAACCCGCGAACATCTTCTGGACTCAGGTGTGGAGCTTTTTTCGACGCTTGGATTTGATGGTGTGTCGATCCGAACGATCGAAAGCCATGCCGGCGTGCAACGCGGGCTTGTCGCGTACCACTTCGAAACGAAGGAGGCTTTCTGGCGCGATGTGGTGGACCGTGTTTTCGCGCGACTGATTCACCGCACTGTTCAGGTCATAGACCTCATGGACGCCATGCCGTTGCGCGAGAGAGTCCAACTCTACGTGACGATGTTTGTACGCTTCAGCGCCGAAGAACCGCACCTAAACCGGTTGATGGTTCAGGAAGGCAAGGCATCAACCTGGCGGACTGACTACATCGTCGAAAAACACGTGAAACCCATGCAGGAGTATGCGGCGGCTGCGCTTGGCCTCAACATTGATGCTCACGGGTTCTACCTGCTTGTTGGAGCCGGCGCTTTCGTTTTCTCGGTTGAGCATGAGTGCAAAAAGATTTTTGGGGTCGATCCGAGGTCCGATGAGTTCATCAACGCTCATGCAGCCATGGTGTCGGAGATCATTGTTGATCGTGCAACGGGCGGCCCGATTGCTGCCACGACGACCTAACCCAGGCAAGGAAACGCGAGATGTTGCCACTATTGGGACTCGGCATATTTGCCATTCTTTTGTTTGCCTGGTTTCTGATCGAAAAATCAAATCGGCGTACACATCCTGTCCAAGGAGGCCTGCAGCGGGACATTTCCATACCGTATACGGATGAATTTGAACTCTATGCCAATGCTTTCTCACATTGCTCACGCAAGACACGCCTTGTCCTCGCCGAGACAGGCATCGCCTACAAGTACCACCAGATCGATCTGATTGAGACGGGCAAATATGAGACGATCAGTGCGCACTATCTCAAAGTGAACCCGGCCGGTCTGGTTCCGACGCTCGTTCACAAAGGGAATCCCGTCTACGAGTCCGACGACATCTTGAGCTACATCTCTGACCATGCCCCCGACGGATCCGCGGCGCTCGTCCCGGCTGATCCTGCGCTCCAGGTGGAGATGAAGACTTGGGTCGACCGAGGCATCATCTCAAGCGCGGATCCTATGGAGAACATGCCGGAGAGAGCGGGAAGCTGTATTCCGGCGCTCACTTTGCCGGTCTTTGTCACAGCCATACGGTACATCCCGCTTCGGCGGATTCTGGTCGGATTTCTGTTCCATCCGGACAAGGCACGACCGGCCTTCTTCGCCGCAGCAAAACTTTTTGGCTTGCGCGTGATGTTGTCTCAGAAACCGGTCAAGTCGATGGTGCATCAAGCCCGGGATCACATGCGCCATCATCTCGCCGGTCTGGTTCAGCAACTTGATGGCTCGGGCGGACCGTGGATCCTAGGCAAGCAGTATACGCTGGCGGACATCACATGGTCCTGCATGATACTGCGGCTTCATGAAACCGGCTGGCTGGATTTCTATCTTCGTGATCCGGACCTTGCCGCAGTCGGCGATTATTTTGTTCGTCTCCAGGCCCGGCCAAGCTGGAAGGCAGCAATCACGGAAAAGGCACATCCCAAGATCACAAAGGCTGAGGCTGATCTGAAGAATGCCACTACCGAAGATAGCCGTGTCCGCGCCGCACTCTACGGTTGATCCTGGCTGCCCAGATGTTGCCTGAGCCGGGGGGTGCGCCTGGCACTGATAGCACTGGCTTTTTCAATGAATGCGTCGACCGGCCCATAAAACTCAGTCCTGAGTTGTTCGAGTTCATGATCCGGCCAGTCCCACCACTTTAGCGCCAACAGCGCGTTGATCTGATCTTGTTCAAAGCGACGACGGATCTCTTTGGCCGGGTTCCCGCCGACGATGGCGTAGGGCTCTACGTCCTTCGTAACAACAGCACCTGCCGCAACAATCGCACCATCCCCGATTGTGATCCCGGACAGGATGATTGCCCGCGCACCAATCCAGACGTCATTGCCTATGGTGATCCCACCCTTGGTTACGGCATCCTGATTGGGCCTGTCCGTCTCCCAGATGAGCGTCTTGAACGGATATGTGCTTGGCAGGTCAACAGGATGATCCGCCTTTGAGAAGAAGAGAACGTCTGGGCCAACCGAGCAGAATGCGCCGATCTGTAGGGGCGCTTCAATCGACGCGCCCGCCAACATTCGCCGGGCTACGCCGTAACTGTGGCGACCAATGGAAATCTCCGGTCCGAGTCGCGGCTCCGGCTTTCCGAGACTCTTCAGGCGCGCTGCGAGGCGTCCAAAGACTGTCAAACGCTTTCTCCTTCAGCCGCGGGAACGGCGATCCTGCCTCTCAAGGCCGCCCATGTCCCTGCACAACGCGCGGCGTCCCGGCGCGCCTGAAATCCTCGAAACAGAAGTGCGTTGCCCAGCGCCTTGAGCGCATAGCGAAGGGTATCGATCAAAGCCAGCTGATTGGCCGCCGCTTCCCCCTGGTATTTGCGCTCGATATGTATGCGTGACCAGGCGATGTGCCAGAACTTCTCCCAGTAGTACGCCCTGTTGGGGCGCACCGAACCTGCATTGAGGTGGATCACAATACTCTCCGGCACCACAACAATGCTGTGGCCGGCTCTCCGCAGGCGCATGCACATGTCATCGTCTTCAAAATAGAGAAAGACATCCGGGTCGTAGAAGCCGATGTCACGCATGACGTCCATGCGGACGAGGTTCACCGCACCGGATACGAACTCAACGCAGATATCCCCATCTGGAGGAAGCTCACCATCACGCCTGCCAAAGAGATGCCGCCTCCAAAGCTCAACATCATGGCTTGGCTCGATGCGCCCGTCCCCTGCCTGATGGACCGGACCAAACATTGCAGCATCGGGATACCTGTCGGCAGCTTCAACCAATGCAGCAATCGCATCTTCGCTAAGGACGGAATCGGGGTTTGCCAAGAGCGCGAACTCGGTCTTGACACTCGCCAAACCGCGGCTCGCGCCTCTTCCATATCCCTGGCCCACAGTGTTCCGGAGGACCATCGCATCAGGCCGCTTGTCTGCCACAATATCGAGGGTGTTGTCCGAGGAGGCGTTGTCGACGACAACCAAAGCGATCTCGTGTGGCAGGCTATCAAGCAGCCCCCCAATCACGAGTCCGCCATTATGGGTGACGGTTACGACTGTCAGCCTTGTATGCATACTGGTCCCGGACGGCCATGTTGCTCAGCCCTGCTGGGATAACTCAGGTCAAATAGCGACACAACCGCCACCGCGGTCGGCGCAGTAGAGGAAATCAAGATGAGTGATCTTGTATTGAGATCAGATGAGAACGGCGTTGCCACACTGACAGTCAATCGGCCTGACAAACTGAACGCGTTGAATGTGCTGGTCTTTGAACAGTTGGAAGACCACGTTGCCGCAATCGAAACGCAACAGGACACAGTTGGCTGTGTGGTACTGCGGGGTGCTGGGAAGTGCTTCTCGGCGGGACATGATCTCGGCGACATTGCCACTGGTGAAAAGCTGCCGCGCCCCAACTACCAATCGCATGTGATCGAACGGCTGGCCGATCTGCCGCAGCCCGTCATCACTGCGGTTCACAGCCATTGCTATACTGGCGCTTTGGAGCTTGCCCTTGCCGGAGACATCATTCTTGCCAGCGAAAATGCAAAGTTTGCGGACACGCACGCTAAATGGTCTCTCACGCCAGTGTGGGGCATGAGCCTGAGGTTGCCGCGGCGTATCGGAAAGACAAAAGCGGCCGAGATGATGCTGACGGCACGAACCTATGGCGGCCGCGAAGCTGAAGCGATGGGTCTCGCCAATGTGTGCTTTGCAGATGACTCCTTCGATACCGAGGTTACGGCCTTCTGCGAGACCATGCTTGCCAACTCATGGTTCTCATTGCGCGCCCTCAAGAAGCTTCTACGCGAAACTGATGGTCTGGACCTTTCGTCTGGTCTGGCGCACGAGATCTACAATTCGGAAGGCGTAGGCCCTGACATGCAGGAGCGCATTGCCGGGTTTGGCAAGAAGTAGCGGATTTCTGGGGCGAGCTGTCCGACGGGATCGTTCAGCTCGCTTTGTCGAGGCCCGGCGTAGCAATCTCGCGCGTCGGAGCATAGTCGGCGGCCCGCTTCTCCATCTGCGACATCACGGCTTCTATCTGGTTGGGACTGCCGATTAATCGATCCTGTTCGACCGATTCCAGTACCAGGCCAACATCCTCATCTGCGTAGACGGCGGAATTGAGCAAACGTTTGGAAGCCTCAATCGCGGAGGGGCTTTTTGATGCGATTTCCCGTGCTGTTGCCAGAGCCGCTTCGCGCGGCTCTTCGGCAACCCGCGTTGCGAACCCATACTCGTAGGCTTCCTCGCCGGAGAAAATCCGTCCTGTATATGTCAGCTCACGGACAATATCTTCTCGCGCCAGATGTCGCATGATCTGCGTACCCGCCATATCCGGGACGAGCCCCCACCGAATCTCCATAATCGACAGCTTCGTGTCAGGCGCCACGTAGCGCATGTCGGCACCCAGAATGATCTGAAACCCGCCTCCAAATGCCACACCATGCACGGCAGCAATCACGGGCACCGGCATCTCGCGCCAGACACGCACGGCATACTGCGGGCGGTTGGAGATTCCGTTGGTGCGTTGTTCAAGCCGTCCCGGGCCGGCCTTCGGAGTCGCGTCTTCCGGCTTGGGACTGGCCATCTTGCCGAAATTGCCCATGTCCAAGCCAGCGCAGAAGGCGCGCCCTTCACCGGATATGACAATGGAGCGGACTTCACCGTTGGCCGCGAGTTCCTCACCTGTAATGATGAGAGCCTCGAACATTGCATCATCCAAGGCGTTCATCTTGTCCGCCCGGGTCAGGCGCACATCTGCAACACCGTCTTCGATTGATACCGAAATGCGTTCGCTCATTGCCGTCTCCATTGATGCTTCTGCACTGGTCTGCGGCGCGATGGCGCCGCAGACCAGATTTGCTAATTCATGCGCTCGACAATGATAGCCGGCGCCATGCCGCCTGCCGCACACATGGTGACAAGACCGTACTTCTTGTCCTGGCGTTCAAGTTCATCAACCATCGTACCGATCAGGATTGAACCGGTTGCGCCGATCGGGTGCCCGAGTGCCATCGCACCGCCGTTCACATTCACTTTGTCGCGGTCAAGATCAAGGTCGCGGATGAACTTTTCGGCCACAACCGAGAACGCCTCGTTGATCTCGAAGAGATCAATGTCGTCCTTCTTCAGGCCAGCCTTCTCAAGCACCTTCTTGGCTGCCGGCACAGGTGCGTTGAGCATCAGCGTGGGGCTGTCGCCCATATTTGCCATTGCGACGACACGGGCCCGCGGCTTCATACCGTTCTTCTTTGCATAGTCAGGTGACGCAAGAAGCACTGCCGCAGCACCGTCAACAACGCCGGACGAGTTGCCGGCATGATGGACGTGGTTGATGTCGAGCTCAGGGTAGACCTGGTTGATCAGCTTGCGGAATGTTGTGCCTTTTTCATCAAGCTCAAAGTCAGCGACCGCTGCGAAAGAGGGCTTGAGTTCCGAGAGTCCCTCACGCGTGGTGTTCGGGCGTGGGAATTCCTCACGATCAAGCAGCAGATTTCCGTCGAGGTCGTGCACCGCCACCAGTGCCTTGTCGAAGTGACCATTCTGGATTGCGTTGTCTGCACGCTGCTGGCTCACCAGAGCAAGATCATCAACTGCTTCGCGGGTGATGCCCTCAAGCGTTGCGATTGCATCGGCACAGACACCCTGATGGGGCTGCGGGTGCATGTCACGCAGGTGTTCGTTGCCGCTGTCCAGGAACGGAGACATGGACTCGTGCCCCGGCTGACCAGCCAACGACATCATCTCGGTGCCGCCGGCAATCACAAGATCCTCCATCCCCGACATGATGTTTGCCGCAGCGATGTTCACAGTCGTGATGCCTGATCCGCAAAAGCGGTCCAGCGTCATCCCGGAAGAGCGCACGTCGTAGCCGGCATCAAGCGCAGCCATGCGGCCAAGGTCGCCGGCCTGTTTCCCGCGCTGCGACGAGGTGCCCCAAACGATGTCATCCACCTCTTCTGTTTTGAGACCGTTGCGGTCAGCAATTGCCTTGAGAACCGTTGAGCCCAAGTGCTGCGGATGGCACTCCCAGAGTGCGCCCTTGCCAGCCTTGCCGATGGCGCGCGGCGTGCGGCAGGCATCAATGATCCATGCTTCGCTCATTTCCTCATCCTCGTCAGTTGTGTTGTTTGTGCCGGTCGGCAGAGTTGCGATACCCCGTGATGTAGCCGACGAAAAAGCGGGACGCGAGTCACTTCGCGTCCCGCTTCTGATTGACGTAGGGTCATCGGCAATTTTTGCCGGCAAGTACTCGGGGTCTACGACTCTACGGCGTAGGTAAGACCGGCATTCGCCGTCAGGCGATCGACGAGCTTCAAACCCAATACAGCACCCGGCGTATAGATGCCACCATCACCGTCCGGCACATCCTTGACGAGGCACACAGCCGCTTCGGAGATAATCTTGGACGTCGAGCCGTAGCCGGGATCCCGATCACCGGTAACACCGACGCGTACCGACTTACCGCTGCCGTCTTCGCCGATGATCAGAATGTCGTAGTTACCGGCTTCGCGCTCTTCTTTGGACGGACCTTCGCCCGGCTTGGTGGGATCGTTCGCCATTGCACCACTCATACCAGCCAGGAACTCCGCCATCTTCTGGCCTTCTTCCCCTTCGCCAGCGATCATCATCTCGTCGTAGACGAAGTCTTCGCCATAGGCGTGGCCGAGCAGCGCGTTGGTCCTGTGGACGTTCTTGGTATTGATCGGCGCCATGATGAAAGGCGCAACCCAACCAAGACCCTCTTCTTCTTCAACCGCGTTGCCTTCCGGCTGCGCCGGCCCGTTGAATCCGGGCGTCAGTGAAAACGGGCTCGCGAGGAGCTCAATGATACCCGGGTCCTTGGCAGCAGCTGCCATCGTGGCCTTGAAGCTTGCCAGGGTACCGCCGGAGAAAGTGCCGTTCATGGCACGCACACGTGTCTTCACGCGGCTTGCAGGACTGCCGAACTGCTTCTTGGCCTCCTCCTGAAGATAGACGACGCCAAGATCAAACGGGATAGAGTCAAATCCACAGGAGAAGACGATACGCGCCCCTGATTTCTTTGCCGCATCAGAATGGGCATCAATCATCGCGCGCATCCATGCCGGCTCGCCGCAGAGATCTACATAGTCGGTGCCTGCCTCTACGCAGGCCGCAACAAGATCATTCCCGTACAACTGATAGGGACCGACAGTCGTTAGAACCACATTGGTCCGTTCCGCCATGGCCCGCAATGATGCAGGGTCGGACGCATCTGCAACGACAAGAGGCACATCCTTCGGGATGCCCATTTCATCGCGCACCGAGGCGAGCTTGTCTTCGCTGCGACCAGCCATCGCCCACTTCAGATCGCCACCCACGCCGTACTGCTTGGCCAGGTACTCAGCACACAGCCGCCCGGTAAAACCGGTCGAGCCATAGACAACAGCATCAAATTCCCTGTTCTTTCCCATTGGTTCCTCTCTTGAGTGTCGACTTTTCGATTGATGAATACGTCTTGTGAGCCGCGAGCCCAAAGGCGCTCTATTGCTTTGGGCACGTCGGTCTTGGGCAAGCCATCAGGCTGACTTCAGGCCAGGTGATTTGTCGCGGCGCGAGATCAGCTGCCAGTGCCGAGTTCCGGTACACGTTTGGCAAATACACGCTCGAGCGCCTTGATCCGCTCACTCTCCGGCAACTCCATTGATTGCCCGATCCGGAGAAGCAGATCGGCTTCAAGTTCGTGCAGTTCACCATCGGCATAAGCGATGTCCCACAGGTGTTCCATTACCCGGGCACGCTCAGCCATGCCGGCCTTTTCCTTGATTGTCTTGGTGAAGAGCCAGTTTGTGTAGGCCTCCTCATGCCGCTCCTCAGCGGTGTTGAGAAGTTCACTGGCCTGATCAAGCGACATGCCAAATTCGCGGCGCATGATTGAACAAATACGATCCGTCTCGTGTCCGGAGTAATCAGTATCGAGCCGGGCGACTTCGACCATGAGGACCGCGGCCGCGACATGAGTTCTGTCCACACCATCCAGCGCCGACTCCGTCAGGGCCCCGGATTTCCTAGCGTCATTCAGTCGCGAAAAGAGGCCAGCAAGTGACGGCGTCTCTGCTTCCTGCTCTTTGGACCGCTTGGCGAAAAGTGACTTGATCATTAGACCGCCTCCCCAGCGTCAATCTCTTAGGCGGCAGGATAGCCCTCCTGCCGAGCAGGTAAAGCAAGCATTTTTGCTGTCTGTCGCTGCGTCATTGCGGATATCCAGTGCTACTGCCATCCTGTGACCCAGTGGATCGCAGATTGCCCGCCTCTGGACAACAGGGTCACGTGCAAGTCGCGACTGAAGGGGATAGCAAGGCCGGTTCTCTGCCCATAAGAGCAGGTGCAGGCCTTCGTGGGGGATACATGGTTCAGCTTGTTGAGAACATGTTGTTTAGGCTTCGTGGGCCTGTCCTGGCTCTCATGGCGGTCTTCACGGTGATTACCGGCTACTACGCCACGGATCTCAGGATGGAGGCCGGATTCCTGAAACAGGTCCCGCTCGAGCATCCCTATCTCAAGACCTATTTCGAGTATCAGCAGGATCTGCCCGGCGCCAATTTGGTGGTCATCGGCCTTCGTTCCAATACGGGTGACATCTGGAACGTTGAGTACTTCCGCAGGCTCTACCAGATCACTGAAGAAGCCCGCTATCTGCCTGGCGTGGATCGTGCACGCCTCATATCTTTGTGGACGCCGAACACACAGATTCTGGAAATTCACGAAGAGGGCTTTGACCTTGTCGACGTGGTGCCCGGTAACGTCACCGCAGACACCATGACACAGGCAGACGTTGACGCGATCCGGGCGCGGGTCCTGACGAGCGACCTATATGGCGATCTCGTCGCTCTCGATGAGACGGCATCCATCATTCTGCTCCAGCTCCAGGAGGCGGGTGCCGGCGAGGGCGATATTTCGAGCACCGCCAACCTTGCTCTCGAAGTCGCCGACATCATGGAACAGAAAATCCGGGCACCTTACTCGGATGAGCAGACCGATGTGATGATCATCGGCTTTCCTAAATTCATCGGCGACATTGCTGAAGGCGCCGTCGTCGCGGTCATGTTCTTCGGCCTTGCATTCATCCTCACCGGCATTGCGGTGTTCATGTATGTGCGGTCACTCACTCTTTCAGCACTGGCAATCGGGTCATCACTCGTTTCGGTCGTGTGGCAGTTCGGCGTGCTGGCAATGATCGGCTATGCGCTGGACCCCCTCGCTATTCTGGTTCCCTTTCTGGTCTATGCCATCGGTGTCAGTCACGGCATGCAGCAGGTCAACCTGATCGCAACTCAGATCGCCAAGGGTCAGGACGGCATGAATGCCGCGCGTGCCACGTTCCGTCGGCTTCTTGTGCCCGGATCGATGGCGCTTATCACTGATCTCGTGGGGTTTGTGACTCTCTATCTGATCCCAGTGGGTGTTGTTCAGGACATTGCGATCATTGCGACGATCGGTGTTGCGCTCAAAATCATCACCAATCTCATTATGTTGCCGCTCATTGCATCCTACATTCCGCGTGATGAGAAGCAGGTACGTCTCTTTATCTCGGCCCGAGCAGCGCGCGAAAGGGTGATGAGTTTCATCGCCCGCATTGCACAACCGGGACCGTCAACTGTTGCAACGGTCCTGATCCTCGTGGCGATAGGTCTGGCGTATATGGCCAGTAGAGAGCGGCATGTGGGAGACCTGACGCCTGGCGCGTCCGAGCTACGAGCCGACTCGAAATACAATCAGGACACGGCCTATATCGCCTCCGCGCTCAGCGTACCTACAGATGTGCTGATCATCATTCTCGAGACACCCCCCGATGGTTGCATCGACCCCGAGGTCATGAACTATGCCGACAGGTTCTCGCTCTACATGTCCGGCGTGCCAGGCGTCGTCTCTGTCGACTCCCTGCCATTCGCTGCCCGCTATTTCCAATCAATCGGTGCCGAGGGCAACCTGAAGTGGCGTGAATTGCCTCCAACAACACCACAACTCATTGGCGCCACCGCGCCGGTGCCGACAACGACGGGCTTGCTGAACGACCGCTGCACAATCCTTCCTGTCATCGCTTACATGGAGGATCACAAGGCGACGACCATTGAAACAGTGGTCGGTGCAGTCGAACAGTACGAGGCGATCAACCCAAATCAGGATGTCAACATCCGCCTGGGGATGGGCGGGGTCGGCATTATTGCCGCAACCAATCAGGTAATCGAAGAGAGCGAAGCACCGCTCGTCCTGTATGTGTTTGCGACAATCATTGTGCTGGTTTTTGTCGCGTATACAGACTGGCGTGCAGTCATCTGCTGCTGCATGCCGCTGCTGCTCGCGATGTTCCTCGGTTACGTCTTTATGATCGCGCTCGGCATCGGACTGAAGGTCACGACTCTTCCCGTTCTTGTTCTGGGAACAGGTATCGGCGTCGACTATGCGTTCTACCTCTATAGCCAAATCCGGTATTATCAGCGTGAAGGGTTGAGCATCGCGGACGCGTATGAGGGCGCTCTTCTATCGACCGGCATGGCTGTGGTCTACACCGCCATCATGCTTTCGATCGGTGTCGCAACGTGGATCCTGTCACCACTCAAATTTCAGGCGGACATGGGTGCGCTTCTGGCCTTCATGTTCCTAATGAACATGGTTGCAGCGATCATCGGTCTACCGGCACTTGCTGCCGTGCTGGAACGGATCGCTCCGCCTCGGCGATTGCGCGCGGTCACGGCATGAGCTAGCGCACAGCGCGCAAACCGATCCAACACACATCCATTAGTTGAGCATTAACCACTATGTGTTGATGATGCACGCTCCTTGGAATGTGCGCAGTAAAGCGATGACAAACCTGGCAACACTAAGCCGGTCCCAGCTTGAGGACATGGGGCAGCGGGAGTTCCTGCTGTCGTTGCAGGCCATGTCTGCTGACTCTGTCCGCCGCTTCAAGCGCATGCGCAAACTTCCAGACGGCCTCGCGCAGACGCTCGACACTTACATCGAGACACTTGGAGACGAGTTGCCCCAAAAAGCGCAGAAGCCGAAACCCCAACCGAGAAACCAACTTCCGCCGCGAAGTCCGTCTAAGCCTGCAAAGGCCAGAGCCCCGCAAAAGGCGGCAAAAAAGCCGGCGAAAAGTCAGGACGGCTACATCCCCTTCCCGGAGCGTTTCAAAGCATGGTGGCATGGCACGGACGTCCCCCACGGCTCCAACGCAAAAATCAAATCTGTCCGCGAGAGGAAGCAGTCCGTCGCAGCACACAAGGTGGTCGGCAACAAGCCTGCTGAAGAAGAGCCCTTAGACTGGGCGCGCCGGGTCCGAGAACGGGTATGGGGTGAGAGTTTCAGCCTCCCTGGTGGCTCCGAAATCATCCTTTCCATGGCCAAGGCAGCTGAAGTGGGTGTAGGCGACCAGGTTGGGGAATTGTTGCCGGCGAGCATGGGACCTGCGAAAGCGTTGGCGGATACCTTCAAAGCCTCCGTTTGCTGCATGCCACCGCACGAACACCTCGGCGCATTTTCCGAGGCGGAAGAAGCCGGGCTCACTCTGGGAAGATATGACGAGGCTGCGCCCGAGTTCGGCACACGCGCTTTCGACAAGCTCTTCTGCTGTGAGGTAATCTGCCTCGCGACCCGGAAAGAAGCCCTCCTTTCCGCCGCCGCTGCCGCGCTTCGCGGGGGCGGGCGTTTTGTCTTCAATGACATTGTCCTCATGGCCGACGGAAACGAAGCACCTGAGGTTCAGGCATGGCGGAAAACCGAACCCGTCAAACCCTATGTGTGGCAGTTGCCGGAGTTCACGCGAAAGCTCACCGAAACGCGCCTCCAGCTCATTTCGACGACCGACATCACAAAATCATACGTTCCGCTTGTTGAGACCGGCTGGCGCAACCTCATGGAGACCCTTGAGTCAGATCCGCTGCCTCCTGAAGGTGTTGATGCGCTCATGGAAGAAGGACGCATCTGGCAGGCCCGGATCGCGGCGCTCAAATCCGGCAAAGTTGGGATGATCCGGTTTGTCACCGGGCCCAAGACGATCCGCAGCCTGAGCGGGCCTGCTTAGCTCCCCTATTCAGCCTCGCTCAACGGCGAGACAGCGGCAGCCATGCGATCTGATCACAGGTGTCGTGCGTATAGCCCCTTGCAGACCGGTATATATCGAACCTATATACCGAAAATCTACAAGTCCCCAGCGTAATTCGGGCTTTTTGAGAGCTATCGCCTATGGATGTTCGCACAATGTGCCTGGGTCTACTCGCCTTTGGCGATGCATCCGGCTACGAAATCAAGAAAGAATTCGAACAGGGCCCGTCGCGACACATCATGGACGCGAGCTTTGGATCGATCTATCCGGCGCTCACCAAGATGACTGAAGAAGGCCTGCTGGCGTGCCGCACAGAGCCGCAAGAGAAGCGGCCTGACAAGAAGGTCTATTCGCTCACCGACCAGGGTTGGGCTGTACTTGACGAGGCGCTGCTTCAACCCGTCGGGCAGGACAAGGTCAAGTCGGACTTTGCATTCGTCATGATGTTTGCGGAACGCCTGTCACGATCACGTGTGGCCGCACTGATCGATGACCAGATCATGCATGCCCGCAACGGGCTCAAGGAGTTCGGCGAGTCTGAAGCACCCAGCGACAGCGCCGGCGCCTCCTTTGTGCGCCGATATGGACTGGCCATGTGCCGGGCGCATATCGACTTCCTGGAGCGGAACCGTCACTTCATCGAAGCAAGTGCCCGCGCCGACAGCCCGGTACCAGAACCCGTGTCATGACAGATCACTCACGCCAACACCGAACAACCAATTCAGCGTTTCGACCGCAAGGTGGCGCCCCCTCAGGACCGAACAATAAATGACCATCAAAAGAAGTTATGTGTTGGCGACCGTAATCGCACTGGGTTTGGGCCTTTGGATCCTGTCAGGGCAGTTCGGAAGCGTGGAATCCGAAGAGCCCGCCGACCAGATCGCCGAAGATACGGGAACCGATGTAACCGCAGGTACTGGCGAGATCCAAACCGTGCGTGCCCGGGTCTTTGAAGCAAAGCCCGTGACACGCGACATTGTCGTTCGCGGCCGAACTGAACCCGTTCGGGCTGTGGAGGTGCGGGCTGAAACGTCTGGAACCGTTACAAAGCTGCCGATTGAGAAAGGCGAATACGCAAGCAGGGGTGACTTGCTTTGCGGTCTTTCAATCAATGCGCGCGGTGCCCGCCTTGCAGAGGCAAAAGCGCTCAGAGAGCAGCGCTGGCTCCAATACGACGCGTCGCAAAAGCTCGCTGCGAAGGGCCACCGTTCGGAAACCCAGGCCGCCGCCGACAAGGCAGCCTATGACGCCGCAGTCGCGCAGGTACGTCAGATGGAAGTCGAGATGAGCCATACGCGGATCACCGCTCCGTTCGACGGTGTGGTCGACGACCGGTTCGTCGAGATCGGCGACTTCCTGGCGATTGGCCAGCCCTGTGCCACTGTTGTCGACCTGGATCCAATGCTGGTGGTGGGCCAGATATCAGAACGTGATGTCGACAAGCTGACGATGGGAACTGTCGGTGAGGCGCGGTTGATTTCAGGTCAGATGCTTGAAGGCGTCGTGCGTTTTGTGGCGAAGACTGCAGAACAGGAAACACGGACGTTCCGCGTAGAACTGGCAGTCCCCAACAAGGACAACAGCCTTCCCGCAGGGATCACGGCCGAGATTATCGTGCCGGCGGATCCCGTGAGCGCCCATCTGATGTCGCCGGCGTTTCTGGTGCTGAATGATGAAGGCACGATCGGTGTGCGCCTTGTCACTGCGGGGAAGACAGCGCGGTTTCAACCCGTGTCGATTCTGGAAGACGGCCCCGAAGGCGTCTGGATCGGCGGGCTTCCCGAGAAGGCAACGGTCATCACCGTCGGCCAGGAATTTGTGAAAGACGGCCAACCGGTCAACGTTACGCTTGAGAATGAAGAGGCGCAGTCATGAACCCGCTTGTCGCTGTCTCAGTCAGCCGCACGCGCACCGTCCTCACGACGATGGTGCTGCTGATCCTTGCGGGCATCACTTCCTATTTCTCCATTCCCAAGGAAGCCGACCCGGATATCCCGATCCCCTTCTTCTTTGTGTCGATCCCCTACCCCGGCATCTCCCCTGAGGACGGCGAGCGGCTGCTCGTCAAACCTATGGAAACCGAGCTGAGGACACTGGAAGGCCTCAAGGAGATCACGGCTTTCTCCACCCAGGGGATGGCAGGCGTCATTCTCGAGTTTGACGTTGATTTCGACAAAGACGATGCGCTTCAGGAGGTGCGCGAGAAAGTCGATCTGGCGCGCGCTGAGATCCCGCAGGAAGCTGAAGAACCGGTGATCACCGAGTTCAACGCCAGCCTGTTCCCAATTCTGGTCGCCACGATCTCCGGTGACGTCCCCGAACGCACACTTCTTGAAAAGGCCCGCCGGCTTCAGGATGCTATTGAAGCGGTACCGACCGTGCTCGAGGCAAAGCTCGTCGGCGACCGCGAGGAACTCCTCGAAGTTGTTATCGATCCGGTCAAGCTTGAATCGTACAACGTGTCTCAGCTTGAGCTGGTCAACGCAGTCTCACTGAACAATCAGCTTGTTGCCGCTGGTGCACTCGATACCGGTCAGGGGCGCTTCAACGTGAAGGTTCCAGGTCTCTTCGAGACACGAGAGGACGTTATGAGCCTCGCCGTGAAGTCCTCGGGTGAAGGCGTCGTGACACTTGATGACATTGCGGACATTCGCCGCACTTTCAAGGATGCCGAGAGCTTTGCAAGGTTCAATGGCCAACCGGCCATCGCAATTGAAGTCAGCAAGCGTCTTGGGACGAACATCATTGATACCAATGATGCTGTTCGTGCGGCGATCGCCGAAGAAAGCCGGAATTGGCCGGACGACATCCAGGTTGACTTCACGCTGGACGCTTCATCATGGATCTACCGGTCAATCAATTCGCTTGAGGCATCCATCATCACGGCTATCAGCCTTGTCATGATTGTGGTTGTCGCGGCGCTCGGCCTGCGGTCCGCCATACTTGTCGGCATTGCCATCCCGACCTCATTCCTGATCGGTTTCTTCCTGCTCGCCCTCTCCGGCCTGACCCTCAACATGATGGTCATGTTCGGCCTTTTACTTGCCGTCGGCATGCTGGTGGATGGCGCGATTGTCATCGTGGAATTTGCCGACAGGAAGATGGCCGAGGGGGTCGACCGAATAGAAGCCTATGTTTCGGCATCATCTCGGATGTTCTGGCCGATCATCTCATCGACAGCCACCACGCTGGCGGCCTTCCTTCCGATGCTGCTGTGGCCGGGCGTCAGCGGGGAGTTCATGTCCTATCTGCCGCTGACACTGATCTTTGTGCTTATTGCCTCGCTGTTCACGGCACTGATTTTCCTGCCTGTGCTTGGCTCGATCTTTGGCAAAGCGGAAGCGGCCAATCAGGCAACGCTGCGCCAGTTGTCGGGTGCTGAATCCGGCGATGTGCGCGCACTCGAAGGCATGACCGGGTTTTACGTGCGTGTGCTCGACCGGCTCGTCCGCAGGCCGTTCACTGTGATTGCGTGTGTCATCGGCGTCCTGATCAGCATCTTTTTCATCTATGGCACCTTCAACAACGGTGTCGAGTTTTTCGTGGAAACCGAACCCGAACAGGCTGCGGTGCTTGTGAGTGCCCGCGGCAACCTTTCCGCCACGGAGATGCTCAACCTGGTCAAGGAAGTCGAAGCCATTGTCATCGGCGTGGAGGGCGTCGCTTCAACCTTTACACAGACCGGCCCCGGCCAGGGCGGCCCCGGCCAGGGTGGCGATGCCCCTGCCGACATGATCGGGCGCATCTCTATTGAGCTGGCGCCCTACGAGGAGCGTCGACCCGGCGCAATCATCCTTGATGAAATCCGCGATTTCACTGCAGACATGCCTGGCATCAATGTGGAGGTCCGTAAGCGTCAGGAAGGTCCGCCGACAGGCAAGGACGTTCAAATCCAGCTGTCGTCCCGTGACTCAGCTGCCCTGCGCGCCATGACGCAGAAAGTGCGCGATCACCTTGAGCAGAATGTTGCCGACATCATCGATATTGAAGACTCCTTGCCGCTTCCGGGTATCGAATGGGTCTTGAAGATTGACCGCGAACAGGCCGGGCGATTTGGCGCTGATGTGGCGGCAGTTGGGGCAACCGTGCAGATGGTGACCAACGGCATTCTTGTCGGCACCTACAGGCCGAACGATGCCGATGACGAAGTGGATATCCGCGCCCGTTTCCCGAAGTCGGAACGGTCGATTGATCAACTCGATCAATTGCGACTGCGCACACCCAATGGACTCGTCCCACTTTCCAACTTCATCTCGCGGGAACCTGCGAAGCAGGTGAATGAGATCACGCGCATTGACGGCATTCAGGTGATGGACGTTAAGGCCAACACGACCAACGGCGTGCTGGCCGATGACAAGGTCCAGGAACTCAAGGCCTGGATCGAAAACGAAGCCAATATCGATCCACGCGTGAATGTGCGGTTCCGGGGCGCGGACGAAGACCAGGCTGAGTCAGCGGCTTTCCTTGGCAATGCCATGATTGCCGCACTGTTCTTGATGTTCATCATCCTGCTTACGCAGTTCAACTCGTTCTATCACTCCATGCTGACGCTCTCCGCGGTCATCATGTCAACGATGGGTGTGTTGCTGGGTATGGTGATCACGGGCCAGACCTTCTCCGTCATTATGACTGGCACGGGGATTGTGGCGCTGGCAGGTATCGTCGTGAACAACAACATCGTGCTCATCGACACCTTCCAGGGTCTTCTGGCGCGCGGTATGGAGCCGGTCGAGGCGGTGCTTCGCACGGCAGGACAGCGCCTGCGGCCGGTACTGTTGACGACCATCACGACAATCTGCGGTCTGTTGCCAATGGCCACCCAGATCAATGTCGGGTTCTTCGACCGGACAGTGACATATGGTGGACCGGTCGCGGTCTGGTGGGTCCAGCTGTCCACCGCGATCATTTCGGGCCTAAGCTTTGCGACCATGCTCACATTGGTCGTAACGCCTGTTCTGCTGGCTGCCCCAACGGTCATGCGGGAGAACTACGGCGGTTTGCGCGCAAGGATCAGTGGTATCTTCCGCAGGCGGTCGCTCAGGGATGGGTATGGGAGCGCCGCTGAATAGGGCCGACTATCCCTCCAGGTTCCGATCGCGGGAGGCGCGTGCCAATTGCGTACGTGCCTCCAGCACACGGTAGCGCCAGAACGCCAGCGGAAGCGTCAGAACATACAGACCTGCAATTCCAATGACAGTCGCCCACGGGTAGCTCACCGCAAGGGCGGCCACCAGGGCCACACCCAACAACACAGGCAACGCCCTGTCGCGCCGGCTCGAGAGCCGGAGATGTTTGCCTGAGAATGTCGGCAGGCGGCTGACCATAAGGAACGCGATGATGCCGATGTGAACCGCTACCAGCGACGGCCAGGTGTTGAAAGTCGTGATACCGCTGAAATCCATGTACAGAGGCAGCATGGCAAGACCGGCCGCAGCCGGGGCCGGGACGCCTACAAAAAAAGCATTTGCCCAGGACGGCCGGTCCGGGTCTTCGGCGGTCACGTTGAACCGCGCAAGCCGAAGGGCGCAGGCTACCGAATAGCCGAGCACAGCGACCCAGCCGAGACCACCCAGCGCCTCCAGGCTCCACGTGTAGAGAATAAGTACCGGCGCCACGCCGAAATTGAAGAAGTCGGCTAGGGAATCCAGCTCAGCACCGAAACTCGACTGCGCCTGCAGCATGCGGGCAAGCCGCCCATCGAATGCATCCAGCAAGGCGGCTACCAGAATGGCATAGACGGCAAACTCAAAGCGCCCTTCGAGACCAAATCGAATAGCCGTCAGCCCTGCACATAGAGCAAGGACTGTCAGGATGTTTGGGAGAAGGTTGCGAAGCGGCGGCGGCTTCAAACGCTCACGCTGACGACGCACCCGTCCAGAGAGCGGTCTCTTCAGGAACCGTTCTTCGAGATCGCCTTGAGCTCTCGACTGATCCCGCTCGTTGGTCATGACCTGCGTCCCGGGCGATGATCATCATGGGCATGATGGTCAGCCAAGACTGTCTCTCCGCCAATGCTCGTTTGTCCAACACAAACCAAAGGATCTAGCCCCTTGGGCAGATAGACGTCTACGCGGCTGCCGAAACGGATTAGCCCGATACGGTCTCCGGCTTCGAGGTGATCGCCCTGCCGTATAAAGGGAAGAATGCGCCGCGCCACGAGACCTGCAACCATCACCACGCCATAGTCACGCCCGCCGCCTGTCCTCATTAGAACCGAGGATCGCTCATTTTCTTCGGACGCCTTGTCCAGAGACGCATTGAGAAACTTGCCCGGCCGGTAGGCAGTTCGGATTGCGGCAGCTTCGACAGGGGCGCGGACAATATGAACGTTGAAGACGTTCATGAAGATGCTGACGCGGGTCAATGGCTCGAGTCCCATGCCGAGTTCCGCCGGCGGTACGGCTTCCGCAATCATGTTGACGACGCCATCAGCAGGCGAAATGACAAGACCTGGTCGATCCGGGGTCACCCGCTCCGGGTCGCGGAAGAACCACGCGCACCATGCCGTCGCAATCAGCCCCAGCCAGCCAAGCGGTTGCCAGATGAGGAACAGGACAAACGCCACCACCGCAAAGATGATGACGAACCGACGCCCTTCAGGGTGCATCGGCGGTACAAATGCCAACAAGTCACGCATGGCAACAACAGGTCCTTTTGGGAAGTTCAGGAAACTGGTGGAAGCGGGACTATATCACGGTCAGGTCAATCGGCAGGGACAGGTTCTACCGGCAACTCGCTCTCATCCTCAGCCACCTCCTTGAGAATCTCCTCAGCGCGCTGTGCTTCCTGTTGCCGCTGCCACATGGCTGCGTAGGCGCCGTTGCGGGCAAGCAGATCAGAATGGGTGCCGCGTTCGCAGATGCGTCCGTGATCAAGCACAATGATCTCATCTGCGTTGACTACAGTTGAAAGGCGGTGAGCAATGACGAGGCTGGTGCGGTCGCGCGACACCACCGACAGCGATGCCTGAATCTCTTTCTCGGTGTGTGTGTCCAGTGCCGAAGTTGCTTCGTCGAGCAGCAGGATCGGAGGGTTCTTCAGGAGTGTCCGAGCAATGGCTACGCGTTGTTTCTCGCCGCCGGAGAGCTTGAGGCCACGTTCGCCGACCTGACTATCGTAGCCGTCGGGCAACCCGGCAATGAAGTCATGAATCTGAGCCAACCGTGCGGCTTCCTCGACCTCTTCGTCCGTCGCATCGGGGCGCCCGTAGCGGATGTTGTAGCGGATCGTGTCGTTGAACAGCACGGTATCCTGCGGGACGATGCCGATCGCATGCCGCACGCTATCCTGGGTCACGTCTCGGATGTCCTGGCCGTCGATCAGGATGCGGCCACCGGTGGCATCATAGAAACGGAACAGCAGCCGGGAGATGGTCGACTTGCCGGCGCCAGACGGCCCGACAATTGCGACCATGCGGCCTGCCGGGACTGTGAAGTCCACATCTTTCAGTATCTGCCGCTCGGGGTCATAGGCGAAATCAACGTTTTCGAAACGCACCTCGCCACCATTCTGCGCCAACGGTTGGGCCGAGGGTTTGTCTTCAATTTCGGTACCCACGCCCAGCAGAGCGAACATGGTCTCCATATCGACCAATGCCTGCTTGATTTCCCGGTAGACAAATCCGAGAAGGTTCAATGGCTGGTAGAGCTGGATCAGCATGGTGTTCACCAGCACGAAGTCACCGATTGTCATGGAGCCGTTGGATACACCAACGGCCGCCATCCCCATGAGAATGGAAAGGCCGACTGCGAATATCGCCGCCTGTCCGGCATTCAGCCATGACAGCGACTTGGTTGAGCGGACCGCCGCATCCTCATACCGCGCCATTGACCGGTCGAACCGGTTCGCCTCGTGGGACTCGTTGCCAAAATACTTGACGGTTTCGAAATTGAGCAGACTGTCGATTGCCTTGGTGTGCGCGCGCTCGTCAGACTGGTTCATCGACCGGATGAATCCGATCCGCCACTCGGTCACCTTAAAGGTGAAGTAGACATAGCCGCCCACAGTGACGAGCGTGACCAGCGCGAACCAGAAATTGAATGTCCACCAAAGGATGCCTGCGACAAGCAGCAATTCGAGAATCGTGGGGCCGACATTGAAGAGCGTGAAGCGCAACAGGAATTCAATGGCTTTCACGCCGCGTTCGATCACCCGGCTGAGCCCACCGGTGCGGCGGCTCAGGTGAAAACGCAGTGAGAGTGCATGTAAGTGCCGGAATGTTCGCAGTGCCACGGCCCGGACCGCATTCTGGCCGACACGCGCGAACAGACCATCGCGCAACTGGGCAAAGCCGATCATCAGAATTCGCGCCACGCCATAGGCCACAATCAGCGCGATGACTGTGCCAATAACGATCTCTGCAGCATCGTCCTTGTCGAGAGCATCAACTGCTCTGGCATAGAGGAACGGCATGCCTACCGTCGCAATCTTCGCGAGAACCAATGCAATCATCGCGATGACGACGCGGGCGCGCAGGTCCGGACGGCCTTTTGGCCAGAGGAAGGGAAGAAGATCGCGGATTGCCTCGCGATTGCCGGCCCGCTCGACGTCGAGCGTCAACTGCTGGCCGGCTGCTGTGCCGAAGCGTGGCGCCATGCGGGGCTCCCGGGGACAAAGACCGGCGCCCTTCACCGGATATGGCGGCACCCGTCGCGTTGAACCGCCGCAGAATGGCGGTTTCCTGCCCAACTAGATAGCCCTTCCCCCACCTGATGCAAGGTTTTGGGCCGTTGGGCTCAGCCGCCTGCTCCAGGCGTTTCGAACACCTGGCCCGGATAGATCAGGTTGGGATCGCGGATCTGACTGCGATTTGCCTGATAGATCACCGTGTACTGATACCCGGAGCCATAGAGCTTTTGGGCGATTGTCCAAAGGTTGTTGCCGGGCTGTATGACGACCTTGCCGTCAGCCAGAACCATGGCGACTTCTTCGTCTGTCGCCCGCTCAAACGGCGCCTCCAGACGCGCCAGAACCAGTCCTTGGGCATCAAGTTGGTCCACCCTAAGATCATGCACGCCCGGCTCGATTGGCTTGTCAGCCGTGACAACCCAGCGACCTTTGGCGTCCGCGGTGCCATCGCCGACGGGCACATTGTCGACGTAGAGCCGCACATTCCCGTCTGCGGGAGCCCGGCCCGAGAAGATCACGCTGCCATCGTCGCCATAGTCCACAGTGTCGAGCGTCAGCGCGCCGCCATCGGCGACAACGCCGGTGCCCTGAAGGATGCGGCTGGGTTCATCCGGCTTCTGCAAGACGACCAGCGCCTCGGCTTCCGGGTCTTCAGGCACGGAAATCGAGACCACCTGCTGGGAATTGAGCAGGGTTCCATCCGGCAGTTCCGCCTCCAGACGCAACTGGCGATCACCGGTTTGCAGCGGCTCGTCAAGAATGATAACCCATTCGCCGCGGCTGTCAGCCTCAGCCTGCGCGATGACGGTGCCGTTGTCGATCAGACGAATCTTGGAGCCCGGCTCGGCGCGGCCGGCGGCGACTGTCTGACCGTCACGCTCGACTCGGACAATGTCGAAACTTGGGACTTCCGGTTCCGGCTCCACAGCTTCTTCCGCTGCAGTTTCGGAAGACGTTGCCGATTCCGCAACCTGATCCGCTGCCATTTCCGGTTCGGATTCTCCGGAAAACAGGAAGAAATAGGCCAGAAGCAGGACAGTGAGGGCGGCTGCTACCCCGCCGATGATGGCAATGCCTCGCGACATGTCGCCGGATCCCTTGTTACGCGGTCCGCCTTGTCGCGGCCCGACCCCTTGCGAAGACTCTCCTAGGCTGAGAATAAGGCATCGGCACGGCGGCGTCCGCCTTTAAGCCGTTTTTGCGTTAATTGCTGCGCTGCACGCGCGAGAACCAGAACAGAGCGATACATGACCAATATTGCCCGCGCCATTACCGTGTTTTGTGGCAGTGCAGCAGGGGATAACCCGGCATACACCGACGCCGCCCGCGAGCTGGGCGCGTGGCTGGCCAAATCAGATATCAAACTTGTCTATGGCGGCGGCGGCATCGGTCTGATGGGCGTACTTGCCAGAGCGGTGTCAGACAATGGTGGCGAGGTCGACGGGATCATCCCGGAATTCCTCACCGTGCCGGAGGTGATGAAGGATGCACCCGGCGCTCACCAGATCACCGACAACCTGCATGACCGGATGCAGGCCATGGCTGCCCGCGCCGACGCGTTCGTTGTCCTGCCGGGCGGCATCGGCACCATCGCCGAACTGGTCGACATTCTGACCTGGAAGCAGCTCGGGCGGCATGCCAAGCCGATCGTCATTCTCGACATCGATGGCTATTGGGCGCCGCTGACCGATCTCCTCACGCACATCGTGGACCGGGGGTTCTCGCATGGTGATCTTTCGGGGATGTTCCGTGTCGCTGGGAGTGTCGGCGAGCTGCAGTACGCCATCGATGATCAGCTACACGGCTGACCGCTACCGTCTTCTCACCGCATCCCAGGCGAATACCGCAAGGCCAAGCCAAATGCCGGCGAAGGTGAGCGCGTTGGCAAAAGCGAAGGGCTCGCCAAACAGCAGCACCGCCATCAGGAACATGATGCTGGGCGCCAGGAACTGCAGCAGCCCGAGGGTCGCCAGATCAATGCGCCGGGCACCGGCAGCGAACAACAGCAAGGGAATGGCGGTCATCGGACCGGTCAGCAACAGCAGCAGGATCGTCGGCCCATCGAATGAAGCAAAGCCGAGGCTGGCTCCACCGGCCCAGACGAGGTAGCCGAGCATGACCGGCGCCAGCACAGCCATTTCAACCAGCAGACCATCAAGACTTTCGACGTCGACTGTCTTGCGCAGGTAACCGTAGGCGGCAAAGCTCGTTGCCAGGAACAGCGCGATCCACGGAACATCGCCGATCAGAATGATCTCGTTGAGCACGCCCAGGGCCGCCAGCGCGATTGCAATCTGTTGCGGCCGGTTGAGCCGCTCGCTGAGCAGCACGACGCCGAGCGCCACATTCATCAATGGATTGATGAAATAGCCAAGGCTCGCCTCAAGTATCTGGCCGCTGTCGACTGCGTAGATGAACCCGCCCCAGTTGGCCGCGATGAGCAGGCCCGTCACCACCAGCACACGAAGCACGGCCGGATTGGAGACAGCTGCCCTGATCTGCGGCCAACGCCGCGTCAGCGTGACCACGCCGACAAGAAACAGTAGCGCCCAGACACCGCGATGCCCCAGCACCTCAAGCACCGGCACATGCCCAATGGCCTTGTAGAGGAGTGGCAGCACCCCCCACAGGGTAAAGGCGGCTGTTGCGAGGAGGACGCCGCGGCTGGACTGTGTGTCGGACATTCCGCTGATCCTGGCGTAAGCTGCCTGTTGCGGGTGACGGTGGGAGAGCAATGCCACACGCGCAGAGCCCGTGACCATCTGCTTCTGTGCAACCCACCAATTCACGCGCGATGCGGTGTCTTTGAAGGAGGTGGTGATGCCCTTACCCAATCTGTCGGACTACCCGGTCCATCTGGGCCTGGACGCAACGGCCGAATCTGAACCGGCCTTCTCCGGTGACCTCGAGTGGTATGAAGCGTACGGCGCTCGCCATGCGAAGGACGGCCGCGAGGGGCGGCTCGTATCGATGCATACGTTCACGAAGTCATGGGATACCTGGGAAATGCATCCGATGGGCCACGAAGTGGTGGTTTGTACCGAAGGCAAGATCACGCTCATTCAGGAACGGGATGGCGGCGCGACCACGGAGCTTGTCCTTGCAGCCGGCGAGTACGCGATCAATCCGCCGGGCTGCTGGCACACAGCAGACATCGCGGACAGAGCCACTGCCCTGTTCATCACAGCCGGCATGGGGACAGAAATCCGCCCGCGCTAGACGCCTGCAGCGGGCGCGCCATCGCGCAACAGCTTGTAGGTGATGGAATCCATCAGCGCCTGGAATGACGCATCAACAATGTTGGGTGAAACGCCGACCGTTGACCAGCGCGCACCCTGTCCGTCGACACTTTCGATCATCACGCGCGTCACGGCTTCTGTGCCACTTGTCAGGATGCGGACCTTGAAGTCTGCAAGGCGCAGGTCTTCCAGCCACGAAGAGTACTTGCCGAGGTCTTTGCGCAGGGCTTGGTCGAGCGCATTGACCGGCCCGTTGCCCTCCCCCGCACTCATGATGGTAACGCCATCTACGGAGACCTTGACCGTTGCTTCCGAGACTGTGACCAGCTCACCGACGGCATTGAACCGCCGCTCGACCAGCACGCGAAAACTCTCCACTTCGAAGTAATGGGGCACTTCGCCCAGGGCGCGCCGCGCAAGCAGTTCGAAAGAGGCTTCAGCACCGTCATAGGCATAGCCGAGGAACTCGCGTTCCTTGACCTGATCCACAAGGCGCTTGATCCGCGGGTCCTGCGCTTCAACCTCTATGCCGGCGGCTTCGAGCTGCGCCAGCACGTTGGACCGCCCGGCCTGATCCGACACCAGAATGCGACGTTTGTTGCCGACGGACTCCGGCGGCACATGCTCATAAGTCGATGGATCCTTCTGGACCGCAGAGACATGCAGTCCGCCTTTGTGGGCAAAGGCTGATGCGCCCACATAGGGCTGATGCCGGTTCGGCGTGCGGTTGAGGATCTCGTCCAGCAGCCGGCTCACATGGGTCAACTGCTCCAGGTTCTCCACCGGCACGCCGGTCTCGAAGCGATCGGCGAATTCCGGCTTCAGCATCAGCGTCGGCAGCAGCGACACCATGTTGGCGTTACCGCACCTTTCGCCGAGCCCATTGAGCGTGCCCTGCAACTGACGCACCCCGCCGTTGATTGCGGCGAGCGTGTTGGCCACTGCATTCTCCGTGTCGTTGTGGGCATGAATGCCCAGGCGGTCGCCCGGCACATGCTCCGTCACCGCTCGGGTGATCTGCTCGACTTCATGGGGCAGCGAGCCGCCATTGGTGTCGCACAGCACCACCCAGCGGGCACCGGCCTCCAGTGCGGTTTTCGCGCAGGCGATTGCATAGTCCGGGTTGGCCTTGTACCCATCGAAGAAGTGCTCACAGTCGATCATGGCCTCGCGATTGTGCTTGGTGATCGCCCGTACACTGTCCTCAATCGCCTCAAGATTTTCGTCGAGGGTAGACCCGAGCGCCACCTCGACCTGATGGTCCCAGGTCTTGGCCACAAGACAGACCGCATCGGATTCCGCATCGAAAAGCGCGGCCAGGCCCGGGTCATTGTCGGCCGACCGGCCGACCCGCTTGGTCATACCGAAAGCGGTCATCTGCGCCTTTTTGAGGCCGCGCTTCTCGCTGAAAAAGGCGGAGTCGGTCGGATTGGCGCCAGGCCAGCCGCCTTCAACATAGTCCACACCGAGCGCATCCAGTGTTTCCGCAATGCGGATCTTGTCGTCCACACTGAAATCGACCCCCTGGGTCTGCGCCCCATCGCGCAAGGTGGTGTCGAACAGATAGAGGCGTTCTTTCGTCGTCATCGGTCGCTGTCCTCTTTCTGATCCTCAGGTGGCGACAGACCAGGTGGTACCATCAGGCCCGTCCTTGATCTCGATCCCCATATCCGTCAGCTCATCGCGAATGCGGTCTGCTTCCGCAAAATCCTTGTCCTTGCGCGCGGCATTGCGCTCCGCGATCAATCGCTCGATCCGGGCATCGTCCACCGATGCAGATGCCGGGCGCCAGGATGCCCAGGCGGCCGACGTCTGGTTGAACAGACCGATCAACATGCCGGACGCCTTGAGGGCCCGCGCCGCTTCATTGCTGCCCTTCTGACTGTCGCCGCACAGCTTGTGGAGCGCGGCCAGTGCCTGCGGTGTGTTCAGGTCGTCAAGCAGAGCCCCTGAGACGCTGTCCGGCACCTCATCCGCGCTGACATCACCGACTTCAGCGATTGAGCCATACCAGCGGTCAAGGATGCCCTTGGCTTCACGCACACCGTCGACCGTCCAGTTCAAGGGCTGGCGGTAGTGGGTCATGAAGAGATGCAGGCGGAGCGCCTCGCCGGGCCAGTCGTCCAGAAGATCATGCACGACCAGAAAGTTGCCGAGCGACTTCGACATCTTCTCTCCATCGACCTGCAGGAAGCCGCCATGCATCCAGTAGTTTGCGAGCGACGCGCCATCATGAGCGCATGTCGACTGCGCCACCTCGTTCTCGTGGTGGGGAAAGGCCAGATCAATGCCCCCGCCATGGATATCGAAGGTCTCGCCCAGCAGCGCCTCGCCCATCACGGAGCACTCGATGTGCCAGCCGGGACGACCCTTGCCCCAGGGGCTTTCCCAACCAGGCATGTCGGCGTCACTCGGTTTCCAGAGCACGAAATCAGTCGCGTTGCGCTTGTAGGGTGCTACCTCCACCCGCGCGCCGGCGATCATGTCATCCAGAGAACGCCCGGAAAGGCAGCCATAGTTGGTGTCCGACGCCACATCGAACAGCACATGGCCCTCGGCTTCATAGGCATGTCCCTTGTCGATCAGGGTGGAGATCATCGCGATCATGCCAGGAATGTAATCCGTGGCACGAGGTTCATGAGAGGGTTCAAGATTGCCGAGGCCGCCCATATCCGCCTGGTAGATCGCCGCCGTCTTGTCCGTCAGTTCACGGATGGATACGCCGTCACGCACCGCACGCGCCATGATCTTGTCTTCGATATCCGTGATGTTGCGGACATAGGTGACGTGATCGACGCCATAGACATAGCGCAGCACGCGGAACAGCAGATCGAAGGTCACCGCGGTGCGGCCATTGCCGATATGGGCGAAGTCGTAGACCGTTGGCCCACAGGCATAGAGTCGCACATTGGCCGGGTCGATCGGCTCAAACACCCGCTTTTCGCGGGCTGACGTGTCGTACAGGCTGAGGGTCACATCACGTGCCATCAAACAGATCCTCTATGTCCCATTTTGCCCGGCATGCTGGAATGGCATACCGGTTCAAGGCCTGCTGGCCCCGGGCTAAACGTCTTGTCTGATGGTCAGGATTTTGACGAACGGCCGCGAGCCAGCGTGGTGCACTAGCTAATAATAATGGTGCAGCAGATGCACCGGATGGTGGCGGCGGTGTTCATGGGCGGGACTTTGGGCGGAATGTCTTAAAAAATCAACCCGCGCCGGGCATTTGTGTCAGGCCGTTGTGCCGGCAAGGCGGGAGGCCACCTTGTCACGTCCGATCAGGGGCAATAGCGCTTTCAGCTCGGGACCATGATCAAGTCCGGTCAGGGCCAGTCTCAGCGGCATGAAGAGCCCCTTGCCCTTGGCACCGGTCTCCGCCTTCACGGCATCGGTCCATGCTTTCCAGGTCGATTCATCCCAGGGAGCCTCAGGCAGCAACCGAAGTGCAGCCGCTGCGAAGGCCGTGTCCTCGATGACCGGCGCGACCTCCCCGTCGACGACCCGTGTCCATGTCTCGACATCCGCGAGAGTCTCAAGGTTGCCGCGAATGGCCTCCCAGAGAGGGGCACCAATCGCGAGTCCGATCCGGTCGAGACGGATGACCACGTCTGTCAGCTCGGCGTGATGCAGCCAGTCGGCATTGAGACGGGCGATGTCCGACACATCATAGTGCGCGGGCGCACGACCGAACTTTGCAAAGTCGAACGCATCAATCAGCTCGGCGAGACTGGCAGGGCGGATGTCGTCCGACGTGCCCAGATGGGCGAGATAGCTTGTCAGTGCCTCCGGCTCGAACCCGCGCTCACGGACATCCGCAACGCTTGCCCCACCTTCGCGCTTGGACAGCTTCGCACCGCCCGGCGCCACCATCAGCGGGAAATGGGCAAAGCTCGGAGCCGAAGCGTCCATTGCCTCCAGCAACTCAATCTGCGCCGCAGTGTTGGTCACATGGTCTTCACCACGCAACACATGGGTGATGTCCATCTCGGCATCGTCGGCGGCCGAGGGCAGCATGTAGGTGTAGGTGCCATCTTCGCGGATCAGCACTGGGTCGGACACCGATGCTGTCTCGATCGACTGAGACCCACGGATGAGATCGTTCCAGCCAACTGTGTCTCCCGACAGCTTGAACCGCCAGTGGGGTGTGCGGCCCTCCGCCTCCAGCCGCGCCCGATCCTCGTCGGTCAGGTCAAGGGCTGCCCGGTCGTAGACAGGCGGCTTACCACGTGCCTGCTGGCGCTTGCGGCGGCGGTCCAGTTCAGCCGGCGTTTCATAGCAAGGATAAAGCAGTCCCTTGTCTTTGAGGGCCGACGCTGCCGCGTCATAGGTCGCCAGACGCTCCGACTGGCGGACTGTGCGGTTGAAGCTCAGGCCGCCCCAGGCAAGGTCCGCCTCGATACTGTCTGCGGATTCCCGGGTCGAGCGGGCAAAATCCGTGTCGTCAAACCGCAGGACAATCTCACCGCCGGTTTTACGAGCAAACAGCCAGTTGAGCAGCGCTGAGCGCATGTTGCCAACATGCAGGGTCCCTGTCGGGCTTGGCGCAAAGCGGGTGCGTACGGCCTCAGCGGGCATCGCGGAACCCGTTGGTGATGGGATAGCGCCGGTCGCGGCCGAAATTCTTCAGGCCAATCTTCACGCCCGGTGCGGACTGGCGGCGCTTGTATTCGGCGATGTAGAGAAGATGCTCGATGCGGCGGACTTCGGCGGCGTCATGACCGCGGGCGATGGTCTCCTCGGCGCTGCGCTCGTGTTCCACCAAACTTTCGAGAATATCGTCGAGGACAGGATACGGCGGCAGGCTGTCTTCATCCTTCTGATCTTCGCGCAGCTCGGCACTCGGGGGCTTGTCGATGATCCGTTGGGGGATCACGCGGCCATTCGGCCCAAGGGCAATTGCCGGCATGTGCTGGTTGCGCCACTCACACAAGGCAAAGACCTGCATCTTGTAGACATCCTTGATGGGGTTGAAGCCACCGTTCATATCGCCATAGAGCGTGGCATAGCCGACCGACATCTCCGACTTGTTGCCGGTGGTCACCACCATGTCGCCGAACTTGTTGGAGAGCGCCATCAGGAGCAGCCCGCGGGTCCGCGACTGGATGTTCTCTTCGGTGATGTCCGGCTCGCGTCCCTCGAACAATGGCCCGAGTGCGCCCTCAATAGCATCCACACTCCCGCTGATGGGGACCGTATCAAGCCGGGTGCCCAGGAGCTTCGCGCAGGCCTCTGCATCGTCGAGGCTTTCCTGGCTCGTATACTTTGAAGGCAGCATGACACAGCGCACCTTGTCCGCCCCCAGCGCGTCGACCGCCATGGCGGCACAGATGGCGCTATCGACACCGCCGGACAGGCCCAGCACGACGCCGGGGAAGCGGTTCTTGGTCACATAATCGCGCAGGCCCAGAACGCAGGCGCTGTAGATCGCTTCCAGTCCTTCGGGGTCCGGCGCACGGCCACCGCGTGCGCATGTCCAGCCGGCGTCGTCGCGCGCCCACTCAGTCATCACCAGTGCTTCGTCAAATGCCGGCAGGCTGAGCGGGACGGTCATGTCCGTGTTGAGCACAAAGGATGCGCCGTCAAAAACGAGCTCGTCCTGACCGCCGACCTGATTGACGTAAGCGAGCGGCAAGCCGCTTTCGCTCACTCGGGCGCGCACATGATTGAGACGTGCCCCATGCTTTGTTGCTTCGAAGGGTGATCCGTTGGGGACGATCAGCAGTTCCGCACCCTGCGCCTTGAGGCCCGCGACGACGTGCTCGTGCCAGATGTCTTCACAGACCGGCACGCCAAGGGTCACACCGCGGAACGGAATCGGTTTCGGATCGGGCCCGGCTTCAAACACGCGCATCTCATCGAAGACACCGTAGTTGGGCAGCATCTGCTTGTGGCGGATAGCGGTGATACGCCCTTCATCAAGCAAAGCGACCGAATTGTAGAGCAGCCCCCCCTCGCGCAACGGCACTCCGATCAGGACGGCAGGGCCGCCGTCTGCCGTATCCTTGGCAAAGTCTTCCAGAACCTCGCGCGCTGCATCCTGAAAGGCCGGCTTCAGCACCAGGTCTTCGGGCGGGTACCCCGTCACGAAGAGTTCGGTGAAGACAATCAAATCGGCGCCCTTGGCGGCGACTTCGGCGCGGGCTTCGCGGGCGCGCGCGATGTTGCCTTCCACATGGCCGACAATCGGGTTGAGCTGCGCAAGGCAGATGGTCAGCGTGTCCGTCATACCGTCAGACCTACTGTGCCGGCCCGGCCTTGCCAAGGGTCGAGGCGCTGCATGTCAGCCCTGCTTCTCACGGACGAGCGGACCGACAGCGGCATCGATCGCCAGCGCCGTCGCCAGGGCACGGCGGGCATCCTGGCCGGAGACGCGTGGCCGGGCGCCGGTTGCCACCGCGTTGACAAACCCGCCGATCTCTTCGGCCAGCGGGTCCTGGGCGACCAGTTCATCAATGTCCGGCAACCCCTCGACTTCGCCGGGGTCCATGATGCGCCGGGTGCCTTCGTCGGTCGTCTCGGTGAGCTCGAACTGGCGGTTGGCAAAATCGATCATGATCTCGCGGTCCTTGCAGATGATCCGAACCGAGCGTTCCAGCTTGTCGCCGACGCGGCTGGCAAAGACGCGGACCGTGCGGCCCTCATCGGTCCGAATGACCGCGTCTACCTCGTCCGCCAGCTCACCATGAACCGCACGGCCGCTCGCCTCGACCTTGTCCGGTGTGTAGCGCAGTATCTGATGACTGATATCGAGATCATGGATCATCAGGTCGAGAATGGCGCTGACATCGACATTCCGACCCGTGAAAGGCCCGGCGCGGCGGCAGACAATTTCGACCGGATCAGAGACCAGTGACGGCAGATCGAAGCGTGAGAATACGTACCGTTCCTGATGCCCCACCTGGATCACGACCTTGTTTTCCCGAGCCAGGCGGATCAGCTCGTCCGCCTGATCAAGCGTCGTGGCTATCGGCTTTTCGATGAGCACATGGATGCCGTTCTCAAGAAACGGCTTCGCCATGTCATAGTGGCAGGTCGCCGGCGCGCTGATCGATACGGCATCCACCTTGCCCACAAAGTCCGCCGCGCTGTCCATGATCGCACAGCCGAATTCGTTCGCCACTTCGCGGGCACGCTCCGTGTCAGGGTCGAACACGCCTACAAGCTCGACACCAGGGATCGACGCATATTTGCTCACATGAAGGCGGCCGAAATAGCCAGTGCCGACAACACCCGCACGGACACGGGAGAGTTTGGGACGGTTGTAGGGCATGAATGCGCACTCATTCGCCGCTTGACAGGCGGCTTCAGGATCTGCCGCAGAACGCGGCTGGAAGGACAGGTTGGCGGGAAGCTAGGCGATCCGGCGCCTCAGGCCAAGCACCGGTTTTTCGCCAGTTCCGGGGCAGGCCGCGCGGGCTGTCCTTGCCAGTTCCCATGTCCGGCGTGTTAACTCCTGATCCCGCGTTTCTTAGCCCTGTGAGCCCCCCATGCCAGATACCGCCTCCGCGATCGAATGCCGCCAGATCACCCTCGCCCAGGCCCCGTCGGGCAAGCTGCAGGCGTCAGATTTTGCCCTCAAGACCGGGCCCATGCCACAGGCGGGCGACGGCGAGATCCTTGTTCGCGTGCTCTATATCTCGATCGACGCCGCCAACAGGGCGTGGATGCAAGGGCGGACATATCGTGACCAGGTTCTGCCCGGCACCAAGATGGCCGGCGGTGCGCTCGGCGAGGTCGTCGCCTCCAATGCCGCGGGCTTTGCACCCGGGGACATCGTCGAAGGCGACATGGGATGGTGCGACTATGTCGCTCTGCCCGCCACGCAGGTTCAAAAACGCAAGCAGCGCGGCCCGATCACCCATCTGCTATCCATTTTGGGCATCACCGGGCGCACCGCCTATTTCGGCATGCTGGAGATCGGCAAGCCGCAAGCTGGTGAGACCGTCGTCGTGTCCGCCGCCGCCGGAGCCGTCGGGTCGGTCGCCGGCCAATTGGCCAAGTCGCGCGGCGCACGCGTCGTCGGCATCGCCGGGTCTGACAAGAAGTGTGCCTGGCTTACCGACGAGCTCGGCTTTGACGCGGCCATCAACTACAACTCTGAGCCCGTCATGAAGGCGCTCAAGCGCGATGCGCCGAATGGTGTCGATGTCTTCTTCGACAATGTCGGCGGTGACATTTTTGAGGGTGTGCTGTTCCGCATGAACAACCGCGGCCGCATCGTCTGCTGCGGCGCCGTCTCGCAGTACGACACGGATACACCGACACACGGACCCCGCGGCGTGCCCGGGCTGATCGTCACAAAACGCCTGAAGGTCGAGGGCTTCATCGTCATGGACTTCCAGGGCCAGGAGCAGGCGGAAGCGGAGCTCGCAGGCTTTGCAGCGCAAGGCCACATCAAAGTCGCAGAAGACATCGTCGAGGGGCTTGAGAATGCCCCTTCGGCGCTTGTCGGCCTGCTCGGCGGCGACAATTACGGCAAGCGCTTGGTCCATGTAGCCGATCCGACCAGTTGACGCGGCGGTCCGGACCCCGGCGCCGACGCAAGATACGTTTTCGACAACCACACCAAACAACCACAGGGAGACAACACCATGTCCAACGTCGTATCGAAGGAAGTGCAGCTGGCCCGCCGGCCCGTCGGCATGCCCCAGCTTGAGGACTTTCAGGTCGGAGAAACAGAAATCGCAGCACCCGCGGATGGCGAAGTGCTTGTGCGGAACATCTGGATGTCCGTTGACCCCTATATGCGCGGCCGCATGTACGACCGCGAAAGCTATGTGCCGCCTTTCCAGATTGGTGCGGCACTTGAAGGTGGCGCGATCGGCCAAGTGGTCGCGTCCAATTCCGACAAGGCGGCTGTCGGCGACTATGTGCAGTCGATGATGGGCTGGCGCGAGTACTTCGTCGCCAAGGGCGAAGAGGTCCAGAAGGTCGACGACAGCATGGGCATCCCTATTCAGGCCTTCCTCGGGACGCTGGGCATGCCCGGGCTCACGGCCTATGCGGGCCTCCTGCGCGTCGGCGAGCTGAAGGACGGTGAGACCGTGTTCGTATCTGCCGCCTCGGGCGCGGTTGGCGCCATTGTCTGCCAGATTGCCAAGGCAAAGGGATGCTTCGTCGTAGGCTCAGCCGGGTCCGACGACAAGTGCAAGTGGCTGGAGGAAACAGCCGGTATCGACAAGGCCATCAACTACAAGACCTGCGGCGATCTGACCGAAGCCGTCAGGGCCGCGGCCCCCAAGGGCGTTGACGTCTATTTCGAGAATGTCGGCGGTGAACATCTCCAGGCGGCTCTGGAAAACATGCGCCCCATGGGCCGTCTAGCCATGTGCGGGATGATTTCCCAGTACAACGACACCGAGCCGACGCCAGGACCGACCAACCTCATCTACATGGTTGGCAAGAGCCTCAAAATGGAGGGCTTCATCGTGTCCAATCACTTTGACCTGCTGCCGGACTTCATTCGCGACATGGGCAAGTGGATCAGTGAAGGCAAGATCAAGTGGGAAGAAACCGTCGAAGAAGGCATTGAGCGTGCCCCGCACGCCTTCCTCAATCTCTTCACCGGCAACAACTTCGGCAAGATGCTGGTGAAGATCGGACCTGACAAAGCCGTCTAGTCCTTACACACCCAAGCCAAACGACAATCACCCCGCGGCACGCCGCGGGGTGATCTTTTTTATGCAGGCGAGCCCCATGATCCGCCGACCGGGGCAAAGAATCCCTGCCACCACAGGACCGCCAGTACGAGGCCGCACCCAACCACCAGCGCCAGCAGTGGGTTGTGAGCCCGCGTGTTTGCGCCGCCACGGGCAATGGCCAGCACAAGAAGGACGGTGCCTGTAGCTGCAGCAATCGCGGCAGCCGGAGGCAGAACCAGGAGCCATGCCTCCTGCGCCGGCAGCCCGAGAGCAAGCATGGCCGGCATCAGACCAGCACCGACGTCGGCGATGGTCAGGGTGAGAACGGCAGCAAACACGAGCAAGGTCAGACCTGCAGCGCCTGATAGCGCAGCTGATCCGAGCGCAAGTGTCGATGGGCGGCGCCCGGGATGTCCGCGGCCCAATGCCGTGAGGGTCCACAAAAGGCCGACAACGATCATCAACCCGCCAATAGCCAGCGAAACCAGAAGGAAAGGTGACTGCAACTGCAGAACGCCCGTGGCGAATGCCAAAACGCCGCGCGACAACGCCACATCTGTCACAAATGGGATGGGCGCAATCGTGGAAACACACCCATCCCGAATTAGCGTCTCGGGTCCATCAAGAAATGAGGCTGTCAGTTCACGCACGCAATCATGGCTTCGGTCAACGCCATGCCCGGTATGCCGAACATGGACATACTGACCCGCGGGGAAGCGCCGGAAGGAAGCCAGCGTATTTGACGGCGGGGTAATGGGATCATTCGCGCCGGCATAGAAAATAGCCGGCAACGGCGAGGAAACCGGCTCATTGAAGGAGGCATCCTCGAAGGTCGGCGCCCATTCGGCACACAGAATATCTTCCGTATCGAAGATGGTCAGGCTGCCGCGAAGAAACCGCTCCAGCCGGTTCATGTCCTGCAGGTCGCGGCCTGGCATCAACCAGCGCTCCCGGCACTCAACAGCATTGCGCGCCGCCATATCGATCCGCAGGGCCAGTGGCGCCAACACATCAATCATGCCCGACAGCGCGGCGCCATTCTGGCGGGCAGCCAGATCAATCACTTTGGGCACCAGCGAGATCGTGTCCCGCTGATACATCATCTGGTGAACGATGGACGTCAGATCCTGTGCGTTAAGGAAGAAGGTTCCGGAAGGGATGAGAGTCCTGTCACGCGCGGGTACGGCGAGTGGTTCGCGTTCAAGAGCAATGAGCGTTGCGAGGAATGATGTCTCAAGACCGGGGAAAGCATCCCTGCAGGCGTCATCCTGACGGCAGTCCTCGTAGAGTTGTTCAAGAGCTCTTGCGAAGGAACGGGTTGCAGCATCTCCGCCTGGGGCAAATGACGGCGGATAGACGCTGTCCAGCACCAATGCGCGAATACTGTCTGGATACGAACGTGCGTAGTCGAGGGCAACTGTTGTCCCGTAGGAGACCCCGAAGACATTCCAGCTCCGAATGCCAAGCGCCTGACGTAGCACCTCGAGATCACCGACCGTCGCACGGGTGCCATATCCGTTGAGGTCGGCGTTCGCGTTGACCATGCGGTCACGGCAGGAAAGCTCCAGCTCTGCAGTCGCGGCGACCGCCTGCTTTGCGCTCAGGTCTGCCGCAATGATGTCGAGGAAGCGGGCAGCATCTTCGGTGCATTCTTCCGGCAAACTGCGGCCGGACATGCGCTGATCGAACAAGACCACATCACGGGTACGGTTGATGGGGTGTCGAGCGTAATAGGCAGCACCACCTATGGCCTGGCCACCTGGTCCGCCATGGATGAACACAACCGGCTCGTCCGTGCCCTTGCCATCGCGCGCACGCACGACTGCAACAGCAAGCGACAGGTCTCGGCCGCCAGGTGTTTCCTCAACCGACAGGTAGCCACATGTGACCCGGTCATGGGTATACCCAAGCAACGGCTCGCACTCGGTCTGAGTGAGCGGACCGGTCTGCTTGGCAGGTGCCTGAGCCTTGACGGCAGCAGGCAAGAGAAATGCCGCGGCCGCCAGTGCCAGTGTTGCTGCGCGCCCGCTTGCTTTTCGAGTTTTTGCTGATTGCACGACATGCCTCCCCACGCCCCGACATGGTAGCGGGTGTGGAGGGCAGTCACTACGTCTTTATGCAGCCAGATTGGCTAGCCGGCAGCCGCCACCCGTTCGCGCTGCTCACGCTCTGCCTTCAGCCCCTCCGCGATCAGAAAGGCAAGTTCCAGTGCCTGGTTGGCATTGAGGCGTGGGTCGCAATGGGTGTGATACCGGTCCGACAGGCTCTCTTCGGTGACTTCGATGGCGCCGCCGAGACACTCCGTCACGTCGGAGCCGGTCATCTCGAAGTGAACACCACCTGCATGGGTACCCTCTGCCCGGTGCACTGCCATGAAGTCCTGTACCTCGCGAAGAATGCGATCCACAGGGCGGGTTTTGTAGCCATTGGCAGCCTTGATCGTGTTGCCGTGCATGGGATCGCAGGACCAGATGACCTTTTTCCCCTCACGCTCCACGGCCCGGATGAGAGGCGGCAGGCCGTCGCCCACTTTTTCGGCCCCGAAGCGCGCAATAAGAGTCAGGCGCCCCGGCTCATTGTCCGGGTTGAGAACATCGCAGAGGCGAACCAACTCATCGGGATCAAGCGACGGGCCGCACTTCATTGCAATCGGGTTCTTGATGCCGCGCATGAATTCGACATGCGCTTCTTCAGGCGAACGGGTACGGTCGCCGATCCACAACATATGCGCTGACGTGTCGTACCAGTCGCCGGTTGTGGAATCGATCCGCGTCATTGCCTGCTCGTAGCCCAGCAGCAACGCCTCGTGACTTGTGTAGAAGTCCGTCTGGCTCAAATGAGGTGAGCTGTCGGCGTCGATGCCACACGCCTTCATGAAATCAAGCGTTTCCGAAATGCGGGTCGCCAGCTCTTCATACCGGTGCCCCTCAGGGCTGTCTGCCACAAAGCCCATGTTCCAACGGTGCACATGGTGCAGGTCGGCATAGCCGCCCTGGGCGAACGCGCGCAGGAGGTTCAGCGTCGATGCAGCCTGGGAATAGGCGCGAAGCTGACGATCCGGGTCCGGAACGCGGGCATCAGGGTCAAACTCGATGCCATTGATGTTGTCACCGAAATAGCTCGCCAGGGTCACATCGCCCTGGGTCTCCGTCGGTGCGGAGCGTGGTTTAGCGAACTGACCGGCAATACGCCCGACTTTCACCACGGGCGAGGCAGCCGCGAAGGTCAGCACCACTGCCATCTGCAGTAGCACACGGAATGTGTCGCGGATGTTGTCCGGGTGGAACTCTGCAAAACTCTCGGCGCAATCCCCGCCCTGCAGCAGAAATGCCCGTCCCTCGGCCACTTCCGCGAGGTCGGCTTTCAGCTGGCGCGCTTCACCTGCAAAGACCAGCGGCGGATAGCCGGCAAGGGTCTTTTCCACCTCGGCGAGCCGTTCAGCGTCCGGGTAGTCGGGAATGTGCTTGGCGGGTTTTGTCCGCCAGGACTGCGGTGTCCAGGTATCGCTCATCGTTCCACTCTTCACATCTGCCACCAGGATGCCCGATGCACCGCAGGCCAGCTCTCCAGCTGACGCATGGTCATTGCGCATCAAGTCCCCGGGGTGAGGCGACTATATACGCCCGCTAACCTGCTGATTCCACCCCCAGCCCGTCAGGGCATTTCGGAGGGCACCACGGGCAGCGTGAAGTGGTTAACGGCTTGGCTTACTCTGCGGCGAGCGCGTCGGGCTGAGGTTCTGGCGTTTTCATGGTCACCAGCTCTTCCGCAGCGGTCGGATGGACGGCCACTGTTGCATCAAACTGCGCCTTGGTAGCACCAATCTGGACGGCAATGCCGATGCCCTGAATGATCTCGCCGGAGGCCGGGCCGATCACATGGACGCCCAGCACCTTGTCAGTGGCCGGATCGACGATGATCTTCATCATGGTCTTCTCGTCCCGACCGGAGAGCGTGTGCTTCATGGCCCGGAAGGTGGACTTGTAGACATCAACGCGTCCGAATTTCTCGCGCGCCATGGCTTCGCTGATCCCGACTGTGCCGATTTCCGGTGTCGAGAAGACCGCCGTGGGGATGCAGGAATGATCTACCGCGACCGGGTTCGCGTTGAACACGGTCTCGGCGAAGGCTGCCCCTTCGCGAATTGCCACGGGTGTCAGGTTCGCGCGGTTGGTCACATCACCCACCGCATAGATGTTGTCGATATTGGTCTTCGAATGAGCGTCGACCTTGATCGTGCCGTTGGGCTCGAACGCGACGCCCGCATTCTCCAGGCCAAGCCCCTTGCTGTTGGGATTGCGGCCAATGGCAAACATCACAGCGTCCGTTGCCAGCACCTCGCCCCCCGTCAGCGTCACGGCAAGGCCATCCTCTGTCTTGTCGATCCGTTCAAACACATGCTGCGTGATGACACGGATACCCTTCTTCTCCATCTCCGCATGGAGGTGGGTGCGCAGGTCATCGTCAAAGCCGCGCAGGATTTCCTCGCCGCGATAGACGAGCGTGGTGTCCACCCCGAGACCGTTGAAGATGCCGGCAAACTCGACAGCGATGTATCCGCCGCCAGCGACCACGACACGCTTTGGCAGGTCATCCAGATGAAAGGCCTCGTTTGAGGTGATGGCCAGTTCGTGACCGGGCACTTCATGAATGTTGGGCGTCGCACCCGTCGCGATCAGGATGTACTTGGCTGTCACATTTCGGTTCTGATTGACGAGATGAATGGTGTGCCTGTCCTTGATGACGGCGCGGTCCTCGATGATCTCCACATCCGACCCTTCAAGATTGCGGGTATAGATGCCATTGAGTCGATCAATTTCCTTGTCCTTGTTGGCGACAAGTGTCTTCCAGTCGAAACGTGCACCGTCGATCGTCCAGCCGAACCCGGCAGCGTCTTTGATTTCCTCCTGCACGTGGCTGGCATAGACGAAGAGCTTCTTCGGCACGCAGCCGCGAATGACGCAGGTGCCGCCAACCCGGTACTCCTCGGCAACCGCCACCCTTGCGCCGTGCGACGCGGCCATGCGTGATGCGCGAACCCCGCCTGAGCCGGCGCCTATCGTGAAAAGGTCATAATCATAATCAGCCATGTGTCCGGCCTTTCTTCTTGAGATGTGCCCTAGATAGCGCTGGCCCCACCGCGTCCCAAGGCTTCATCACGATAGCTTGAATACGGGGTCATTCAGTGGGACAGAACGTCCACTGACCCGTCAGCCCTGCCGATATAGGCCGAATGGGCAATGCCCAGGAAAAGGCCATGTTCCACAACGCCGGGCAGCCGCGCCAGATAGGTGCCCAAACCGGCCGGGTCCGGGATTTCCCCCAAGGCCCAGTCATAGATGAAATTGTTCCCGTCAGTACAAAACGGCTCGCCATACTCGTCGGTTCTCAGCGAAATGGCGCCCTCGCAGCCAAACAGTTTGCCGGATTCAAGAATCCTGTCTCCCGTCGTCCGCGCCCCGAACGGCACGACTTCGATAGGCAACGGGAAATTGCCGAGATGGGGGACGACCTTGCTTTCATCTGCGATGACAACCATGCGCGTCGATGCGAATGCGACGATCTTCTCGCGAAGCAGCGCGCCACCACCGCCCTTGATCAGGGTAAGGCCGGCGCCAATCTCATCTGCACCATCGATGGTGAGATCAAGATGCGGCCGGTCATCCAGTGAGGTCACGGTCAGACCAACCTCACGCGCCAATGCGGCAGTGGCTTCTGAGGTGGGAACGCAGACAAGATCCAGCTTTTCGTCCTTCGCCTTTTTGCCCAGTGCCGTCACGAAGTGAGCCGCAGTCGAGCCTGTCCCAAGGCCAAGCTTCATACCGTCATGGACCTGGTCGAGAGCCGCGACAGCCGCGATCTGTTTTTGCTCATCTGCAGACAGTTTGATGTCAGACATTCATTGGTGTCCCTGATCGTCCGAAGCCGCGCCTAATCGAGGCCGCCGAAGGTCATATATTTGGGTTCGAGAAACTCTTCGATGCCCCATTTGCCGCCTTCCCTTCCGATACCGGATTCCTTGACGCCGCCAAAGGGGGCAACCTCCACCGACAACAGTGCCTCGTTCAGGCCGACAATGCCAAAATCCAGCGCCTCACCCACGCGCCAGCACCGCCCCACGTCCCGCGAGTACACATAGGCGGCAAGTCCGTAGTTGGTATTGTTCGCCATTGCGATTGCTTCTTCTTCCGAGCGAAAGCGGAAGACAGGGGCCACCGGCCCGAAGGTCTCTTCATTGGCGATGCGCATGTCCGGCTCGGCATCAATGAGGACCGTTGGTTCGTAGAATGTACCACCCAGTGCATGACGGTTCCCGCCGGTGCCGATCTTGGCGCCCTTCGCCAGAGCATCAGAAACATGCCCCTCGACTTTCTCGAGCGCGGCTTCGTCGATCAGCGGACCGATCTGTGCTCCTTCGTCGGTCCCCTGCCCGACTTTCAGTTTCGCAACCGCAGCGGAGAGTTTCTGCGTGAATGCAGCGTATACGGAGTTCTGGACCAGAATGCGGTTGGTGCACACGCATGTCTGGCCGGTATTGCGGTACTTGGAGGCAATCGCGCCTTCGACTGCCTTATCGATGTCCGCGTCATCGAAGACGATGAACGGAGCATTTCCGCCTAGTTCCATTGACGTCTTCTTGACCGTTCGTGCTGCCTGTTCCATCAGCAATTTGCCGACAGCCGTCGACCCGGTAAATGTCACGACGCGCACATCATCATGAGAGGTCAGAACGCCGCCGATCTCGACCTCGTTCCCGGTAACGACATTGAAGCACCCTTTCGGCAGTCCGGCGCGCTCGGCAAGTTCGCACAGAGCCAAGGCGGACAACGGTGTCTGAGGAGCGGGCTTGCAGACCACGGTGCATCCCGCCGCTAGAGCGGGCGCTACCTTGCGCAGGATCATGGCATTAGGAAAATTCCAGGGTGTGATCGCCGCCACAACGCCGATGGGCTGTTTCGCGACCACAATGCGTCGGTCAGTGAAGTGCGCCGGCACAACGTCGCCATACACACGCTTCGCTTCTTCCGCATAGAACTCGGTAAAGGCCGCGCCATAGCGAATCTCGGCCACGGCCTCCGGCAGTGGCTTCCCCTGTTCAAGCGTCAGGAGCAGGGCCAGGTCATCCTCATGCTCACTCATGAGGTCAAACCACCGGCGGATGATCTGAGAGCGGTCTTTTGCGGTGCGCGCGGCCCACGGCCCGAATGCTACCTGAGCTGCTGCCACAGCGCGCTCTGCGTCACCACGGCCCAAGCTGGCGACCTGGCCAATGACCTCACCCGACGCCGGATTGGTGACATCCGTCACCGCGCCGGCCTCATGGCGGCACCAGGCGCCATCAATGTAGGCATCCTGACGAAATAGGCCCGTGTCCTTCAACGCTGCGGGCGCATCGACCATGCACTCTCTCCCCAGTCCAAGAGCGGTGCGCTTCGGCCTCCACCGGTCGCCCGTCTCACGCCATCGTTCTAGCGGGACTGACGGCTCGTGCAAAGTGGCGCCGCCAGTCCGGCTCCGCGTTGCCTCAGTTCATCTGACCGCATGGGACAGCCTGCAATTCGCGCCTATGCTACTACCCTATGTCCGCTTGCCGGTGCCCGCGGCCGATCATCAGGAACCTCCAAGGACCGTGTCCCCCTTCGCCACCAGTTATCGTGATGCCCGCACCCTGTTCGCAACGGCCGCTGAGGCTGCAGGTGCAGACCTGGACGCCCTCAGGCACCCCCTCACGGGTCCGGACGGGGAAGACCTCGCCATCGATCTGGCGTGGCTGGGACCAAGGGATGCCGACCGAGTGGTTTTCTGCCTCAGCGGTGTGCATGGCGCTGAGGGATATGCCGGCTCCGGCGCACAGGTCGCCTGGTTAAACTCAACTCACATGTCGCAATTGCCGGACGGCGTCGCAGTTCTTCTCGTGCATGGCGTCAACCCCTGGGGCTTCTCCCAAGGGCTCCGCGGCACGGAAGACAACATCGATGTGAACAGGAACTGGCTAGACCACTCTCAGCCACATCCGCCCAATCCGCTTTATGATGAGATTCACTCGGTGTTGTGCCCGGATGACCTCTCTCCCCGTAGCATAGATGCGATGTTGGACGCCGGAGGCCGGTTTGTTCAGCAGCATGGGCAGTGGGCCCTCGAAGACGCCATCAGCCGCGGCCAGTACAGCCATCCCGACGGGTATCATTTCGGCGGGACTCAGCTTGCCTGGTCGACCCGTCAGCTCCAGTCATTGGCGTCGGATCTGTTCAGTCAGCACCGACGTGTCGCCTACGTGGATTTCCACTCCGGGCCGGTCGGAGATGGGGAAACAATTTTCCTGTGCTTCAGCAACGATGGCACACCGGGACGCACCAAAGCGGCATCCTGGTGGGGTGCTGATGCCCTTGCGGCCCGTACGGTGGAGCGGCAGTGGGGATCACGGCGGCCAACACGGCACGGAATCGTTTTCTGGGGGCTTGAAGATCTGGCGCGCCAATCTTCTTACGATATCCAGGTTGCAGGCGCCGTCGTCGAATTCTGCTCCGCACAGCCGCGCCCCGACACACGAAGCATCATGCGCATCCCGATGCTCGAACGCTGGATGCGGTTTGTCGGCGGCCTCGACTGCGCTGAGGCCCCGGACTATCTGGCGGAGATTCGGGACAATTACGCGCCCCAGCGAGCGAATTGGGAGAACAAGGTTACCGCGCGCGCGATTGACGTCATGGAGCGCGCGGTATCCGGCGTGTCGCGCTGGTCATTCGGCAGGTGAATTCGATCACTCTGACCAAACAGCCATTGCGCAGGCGCTGCCGCACGTGCCAAATCCTGCGCCCATGACAGATACTCCCACGATCCTCTTCGACCTTGACGGCACTCTGGCCGACACGGCGCTGGACTTGACCGAAACCATGAACGTCATCCTGCAGCGCCATGGGCGGGACCGGGTGCCGCATGAGAGAGTCCGAGAGATGGTCGGCGGCGGTGCCCGCAAGATCATGGAGCGAGGCTTTTCCTATACCGGCGCGCCTGCGAGCGAAGCTTTGCTGGATCAGTTGTTTGAGGAATTCCTGGCCCACTACGGAGACCACCTAGCCGATCACACAAAGGTCTTTGACGGACTTGTGCCAGTCCTGGAGGACCTGCACCGCCGCGGCAGCAAGCTAGGTGTGGTCACCAACAAGGTCGAAGGCCTGTCGCGCGAAGTCCTGCGGCTTCTAGACCTGGACCGGTTCTTTCCGGTGTTGATCGGAGGCGACACGCTGCCGGTTCGCAAGCCCGATCCGGCGCCGCTTCACGAGGCGATCGCACGCCTTGGCGGCAATGTCGCTTCCGCAGTCATGGTTGGTGACAGCCCATTCGATATTGACGCTGCTCGAAATGCAGGCGTCCCGTCGATTGCTGTTTCATTCGGATACACGCATGTGCCGCCTGCCGAGATGGGTGCGACTATGCTGATCGATCACTATGATGAGTTTCCCGAAGCCTTGGCACAGATTTTCGAACGTCCATGACCCGCATCTTGGCTGCCACGCGACGCCCTAAGGCTGCTTGACTTTGGGTCCCTGCAAACCTAGAAAGCCGATCCCTCGGGCAGGCCAAGCTGGCGATAGCTGGCGACCTGCTTCGGACCAAAGGGCGCGTAGCTCAGTGGGAGAGCACTGTGTTCACACCGCAGGGGTCGCTGGTTCAATCCCAGCCGCGCCCACCATTTCCTGCCTCATCGGATCTATCGAAAGCATCACCCAGTGCCCAGCTGCAATGTCAGCCACACTGTAGGTGAAGTCGACTTATCCCCAGCTCAAGTCATGTCGGGAATGACGCCAACATGGCCACCGCTCTCGCAATACCTGTATTTGGTTGTACCAAGTCTCGCAATAAAGAGCGCCCAACTACCCTCACTGGTTGATGTAGATTGCGCAAAGCAACTATAGATTTAGTTGTTCGGTAACTTGCACGCACGACAATTGATCCAATAGAGGATCAATTATGCAGCAGGTCTGGCATGGCTGGATTGTGTGTCCATGACAAAGCGATCGAAGCAGATCAACTGAGCGTCGTCACACGCAACTTCAGCATGGACGTTCTGACAACGGCAGCCTGGGCACCCGGCCTGACAGTCATGTTCACGTCCACACTTCCCCTCGTCGGCCATCCGAATGAGACCTTCCTCTGGAGTTGGACTGCCGCAATGTGGCTCTGGTGTCTTGCTGCGGGGTTCGCGTGGATCAAGTGGGGACGGCCAAAAGAGAATGGCGTTGCGGCGGGATGCCTCGGCCTACCGGTTTTGTGCGTCTTCTATTTTGTCAACGCATGTTTCTGGTTCTCGTTGATTGCCTACCTGTTTCACTCAAGCGAGCTTCCAGAGTTCCTCCGCCCGGAACTCCACGATGATCTCGCTGACATGACGCTTGTCACCTCACGGTTGATTGCAATGCTCATGATGGTGGGGATCGCGATCAGCTATACGATTCAGCAGTCACCGCATCGCGCGGTCTTCTTCTCCTGCCTAGGCCCGCTGGTCGGCGGCACCGCGTTCCTCTTCTTCCGCGAACCTGCATCTTTGAGCGCGTTGACAGGCGCGTTGGTGATTGGAGTTGGCGGCTGGCTCACCGTGCTGGCCATGAAACTCAATTCCGATCTGACGCAGCGAATGGTGACGGATCGCGACCACAAGACCGCTCTATGTGAGCTGGAAGTTGCGCGCGATCAGGCGGAGACACTGAGAACGGCAGCTGAAGCGGCATCAGATGCCAAATCAAACTTCATGGCCACCATGAGCCACGAACTGAGAACGCCACTCAATGCAATAATCGGTTTCTCGGAGTTGATGAGCAGCGGCTACTTTCCAGATGACCGCCAGCGGCAGATTCAATACGCCACTGATATTCACAACAGCGGTAAGCATCTTCTCGCGCTCGTGGAAGATGTTCTGGACATACAAAAGATCGAAGGCGGCAAACGTAGCTACGAATTCAGGACCGTATCAGCTGCTGAAACCGTTGAGCAGGTCACGCCAATGCTTAGCGAGCAAGCGGCGCAAGGCGGCGTGGATCTGCGCATCGAAGTCCCTGAGGAGCTTTATCTTCACGCAGACGAACAGGCCCTCAAGCAGATCATCATCAACCTTGTTGCGAATGCCATTCGGCACACGCCATCGGGTGGTTCGGTAGCGATACGCCTTCAGGACCACGAAGGCATGGTACGTCTGGACGTCACCGATACCGGCGAAGGGATCAGGCCGGACATCGCAGACAGAATCTTCGATGCCTTTGTGACTGGCGTCGAATCCGCGACGCAGGCAGGACATGGCGGGACCGGACTCGGTTTGACCATAGCCAGCGAACTGGTCGCAGCCCATAAGGGTCGCATCTGGTTTGATACCACGCTGGGGAAAGGAACACGGTTCCACGTGACGTTTCCAAAGCCTACGGCCAGCCCGTCAACGCCTTACATAGATCTCGAGCTTCACCGCATTGCCCCGTGAATAGTTGAGGCCTTCGACGGAATGCGTCGCTTCGACCTCAACACTCTGCCGCATGAGCTCAGCGAGGAACTTCTCCTTCTCCCGCGACTCGACCAGCGCAATCGCTGCTTCGCCGTTTGCCAAAGCGCCCGCCGCACGCGTCCCATTGGTCAACAGCGTGTCAGTCCCCAGAGCAAAGACAAGGCTCGGCTCGGAGAACCCTGCCGACACGACAGTCTGCCCGGCCATGCCGCTGGCTTCTAGAATGTGCGCGGTACGATCGGCTACCCACAATGGTTCCACCCTAGGGCGGGCAAACTCGAGGAGCGCTACAGAAAATGCGACCCCGGTTACTGCCAGCGCCAGAACCGTTCCTGAAGCCCGGGCCCGCCAGGCCTGCGCCACCACCTGAACTGCCAGTGCTGCAAAGATGCCGGCGCCGACAACGGGCCAGGGGCCCGGTTCGACGGCGGTCCCATCGGGAAGCAGGACCGGGAGTGCAACGATTGCGGCAGCAAGAACCGAAGCGAGAAGGCCCCAGATGACAATATTGGTTCGTGCCAGTCCTGATTTCAGCAGCCCGGTATCGCGGACCGAAGCCGCGAGCAGCACGGCAACAAGGATTGCAAGTGCTGGATACACCGGCAGCACATAATGCGGGAGCTTCGTAGGAACGACCTCAAAGACAATCCAGTTAGGGATCGCCCAGGCTGCCAGGAAGACAACCGCATCAGTCTTGCGTTCGCCCCAGGCCTTCCTGAGTGCCGGAATCAGGAACAGGTTGGCCGGGAAGAAGGTGATTAGAAGCAGAACGGTGTAGTAGCCGAAAGGAGCACCGTGGCTTTCCTGTCCGCTAGCCAGCTTGGGCAGGAAGTCGCCGCCGACGGCCTCACCAAAAAAGCGGCCATCGGTGGCAATCCAGGTACTCACCGCCCAGGGGAGCGTCAGCAACAGCAGCAACAGGGTACCGCGGACCGGCCTGAGAAGAGATACCCATCGGATCTCCCGGCTCACGAGCACAAGCCCGGTGAGCGTAAGGCCACTCACCATTGGCGCAATCGGCCCCTTGAGCAGAATGCCCACGGCCATCGCAACCCAGAAGAGACCCGCGTTCCCAAGACCCGGGTCCATTCGGGAAGGGTCTCTCGCAAGCCAGGCACGTGCGATTGCGAGTTGAGCCGCCATGATCGATGCGGCCAGCGCCGCATCTGTCTTCGCGATATTGGCTTCGGCGACAAGCACGACCGTCGTTGCCATCAGTGTACCGGCGATCAGCCCAGTCCTTGGCCCGTACAGTATGGTCGCCAGACGCCAGGTCAGAAGGACGACCAACATGGCCGCGAGTACTGACGGAATGCGGAATGCCCATATGCCCGGCTGACCGTTGGTTTCTTCGGCGCCAAACATACTCGCGATCGAGGTTGTGGCAGCCTGAGCCCAGTAGATCGCGACAGGCTTTTTCGCCCGCAGATCTTCCTGGAAATACGGCACCATATAGTTGCCGGTCTCGTGCATCTGAACCGTCGCCTGGGCGAACCGCGCCTCATCCCGGTCCAGTGCCGGCAGCGTGAACAGGCCGGGGAGATACAGCGCCAGACACAGCAGCAGAAGGGCTGTGACCGGTCTCTTCTCAACAGCGGTGAAAAACGGCATGTGAAGCACGCTCACGGGCGGGTCGTAACGGGACGGGATGGTTCAGGGCTCTTAATGCCCTCATTTCAGCTGCTGCGCCACCTCTTCCGGCAGGTCTAATTGCGACGGCAACGGTGCGGCCGGATCCGATATCCAGGAGAGAATGTCAGAGTAGACACGTTCTCGCTGGAGGTCGCGCAGCAGCATGTGCCACCCGTCCGGGTACCGAATGAAGCGGACATCACCCGGCAACTGCCGGACGACCGCCTCGACGGGCGCGGCGGGAACTATCTCATCCCGGTCACCGAAAAGCACGAGAGCCGGCTCATCCATGTCGGCGGCGGACAGGTAGGCATCATCCATCAGGGTTACGAGGCCATAGATCGCGTCCACCCGCGTCTGGCGGATCATAAGGGGATCGCGGCTTAGGGCGCGCAGCATGTCGATATTGTCTGACGGCCACAGCCGCAGGCCCTCTCCGGTCAGATGATACCATGGAGCGATGTAGGCCATGGCCCGCAGTGTTGCGCGGTACACCGGGTTGAGCTGAGACCAGCCCCAGAACGCCGGGCCGGACAGGATCACACCTTCGATCGGCAGGTCATACCGTGCCGAAGCGACAGTTGCGACGGCTCCGCCCATACTCACGCCCAGGAGAAATACGGGCTGATCTGGCGATGAGGCGTGAACCAGAGTGACCAGTGACGCGAGGTCCGCTGCCAGTGCGTCCGTTCCGGCCCAACGCCCCCGCGTGGGTGTTTCACCAAAACCGCGCTGGTCCAGCGCCACCAGGCTGACGCCGCGTGACGCGAACCACGGTCCGGCCATGTGGAACGCATTGCCATAATCATTGAAGCCATGCACGGCCACAATGATCGCACGCGGACTTTCGGCTGCGTATCTGCGGACCGTAATCTCGCGGCCGTCTGCAGCAATAAGTCTGTCGTCGGCCAACTTAGGTTCGGTGACGTCCGGGCCCGGGAGATCAAGGCGCGGGGCACAGGCGACCACGCCAATCAGGATCATGATGGCAGGCAGAACTAAGCGCATAGCTAAACCCGGCTCCCGACTTCAGAGCGCAGGACCGGCAGAACCTCCGTTTCGAACCACGGGTTCTTCTTGAGCCACGAATTGTTGCGCCAGGACGGGTGCGGAAGGGGGATCGCAGATGGCAGATAATCCCGCCATGCGGCAACTGTCTCTGTCACGGTCCGCCTTCGTTGATCGCCCAAGTGCCAAGCTTGCGCATAGGTGCCAATGACAATTGTGAATTCGATCTGCGGCAAGAGCTCAAACAGCTGCGACCGCCATGTCCTGGCGCATCGTTTGAGAGGAGGCTTGTCGCTTCCTTTTGAATCGAGTCCTGGGAAACAGAACCCCATCGGGATGATGGCGAGGCGGCGCTCGTCATAAAAGGCTTCACGGTCGATGCCCAGCCAGTCGCGCAAGCGGTCACCGGACGGATCGTCAAACGGGATGCCGCTTGCGTGGACGCGTGTCCCGGGCGCCTGCCCCACAATGCAGACACGCGCAGTCGAACTGGCACGCAGAACCGGACGGGGCTCATGGGCAAGGTCTGCGGCACAAGCTGTACAACCGCGAATTTCGGTCAGCAGTGCGTCAAGCGACCCATCGGCGGCCATTTGCTTCCTGTCCCGGTACTTCAGCCCGCGTCCTTGAGCATGTTGCGGGCAATGACGACCTGCTGAATCTGGCTGGTGCCTTCGTAGAGTCGGAAGATACGTACATCCCGATAAAGGCGCTCAATACCGTAGTCGGCGATGTAGCCGGCACCTCCATAGATCTGCACCGCACGGTCCGCAACACGGCCGACCATCTCCGAGCAGAAGTATTTTGAACAGGATGCCTCGGTGCCGATTTCTTCGCCGGCATCCCGGCGCCGCGCCGCATCGACCACCATGCAGCGGCCTGCATAGGCTTCTGTCTTTGAATCGGCAAGCATCCCCTGAACCAGCTGGAATTTTCCAATCGGCTGGCCGAACTGCTTGCGTGCAGCTGCGTAGGCGACGCAGTCGGCGATGAGCCGTTCCGCAACCCCAACGCATACAGCGGAAATATGCAGACGTCCGCGTTCGAGGATCTTCATGGCGTTGATGAACCCCATGCCCTCTTCTCCCAACCGCAACCGCGCCGGGACACGGACGTTATCAAAATTGACGTCACAGATGTGGGCACCCTGCTGCCCCATCTTCTTTTCAGGCTGCCCGAGAGTAATGCCCGGCAGGTCCGACGGGACGATGAAGGATGATACGCCCTTGGCACCCTTCACTTCCGGGTTGGTCCGCGCCATCAACGTGAAGATGTTCGCCTTGTCGGCATTGGTAATGTATCGCTTGGTCCCGTTGATGACATAATCATCTCCGTCGCGAATAGCGGTCGTGCGTACAGAGCCGGCATCTGATCCAGCCTCAGGTTCCGTCAGAGCAAAGCTCGCTATGATCTCGCCGGATGCCAAGCCCGGCAGCCACTCGCGCTTCTGCTCATCCGTCCCGAACATCACGATACCCTGGCTGCCGATGCCGACATTCGTTCCGAATACGGAGCGAAATGCCGGAGATGTCCGGCCCATTTCAAACATCGTGAGGCACTCGTCCTCCATCGACAAGCCGAGACCGCCGAATTCCTCCGGAATGGCGAGCCCGAACATGCCAAGTTCGCGCATCTCCTGAACGATCTCATCAGGCACGGCATCATTCTCGGCGACCTGGTCTTCCAACGGCCGCAAGCGGTCTCGGACGAAGCGCGCGACGGAATCTATCAGTTGTTGACGGGTTTCAGCATCAAGGGACATTGGGCGGTACTTTCGAAAGGCTGGGTTACGCGGGCCGTTGGGCAGCCCGCGCGGATTTGGGACGCGGGAGAGTATCGGCCCGGTCAGGCAAGGTCAAAATCCAGCGCAAGCCAAAACCGGCGATGACATTTGCGGCGTTATCGCGCTATTCAACGCCTCGCCTAGTAACAGAATACCGACGTCTGGCTGCAGATGTCCCTTCCCTGAGGATAGTAATCCATGACCACGCAACCGCCCCCAGACCTTGAAGGATGGGAGAAATGGCCTGCAGATGAGCCCTTTGAGGACATGGCTGGCCCGTTCTTCTACAAGCGCATGGATCAAGGCGTCGTGTCTGCATTCAAAGTCGAACCGAAGCATCTGAACGGCGGCGGGGCCATCCATGGCGGGATGCTGATGACCTTTGCCGATTATGCTCTATTTACAATCGGAATGGATGCGCTGGGCGAGGCGTCGGGCGTTACCGTGGCTCTGAATGGTGATTTCACAGCAGCGGGGCCGGCTGAAGGCCTGGTTTTCGCGGCCGGCGAAGTAGTGCGCGAAACGGGCAGTATGGTTTTCGTGCGGGGCATGCTCAAGTCGGGCGATCCACTGTCCGGCCCAACGCTGCTAAGCTTCAGCGGCATTGTAAAGAAACTGAGAAAGCGAAGCTGATGTTCTCACCGCGCCTTTCTGTGCTTGATCAATCCCCCATTCGCGCTGGTGGAACAGCCGCCCAAGCGCTGAACGAGACTGTTGATCTGGCGAAAAGGTGTGATGGCTTGGGATACCACCGGTACTGGGTCGCCGAACACCACAATACAAAGTCTTTCGCAGGATCTGCGCCAGAAGTTCTGATCGCTCGGCTTGCTGCTGAAACCCGGTCTATCCGGGTCGGCTCCGGCGGAGTGATGATGCCTCATTACGCACCCTTGAAGGTCGCGGAAACCTTCAGGGTCCTCGAAACGCTCTATCCTGGCCGTATTGACCTCGGCCTTGGACGGGCTGCCGGCGCAGACCCCAAGACAACGGCGGCCCTGATGCCGGGACCGAAGGCCTACCCCCTTGAGGTCTTCCCGCAGCAAGTTCAGTTGCTGACCCAGTTCCTTGAGGACTCGACCGGACTTGAGGCAGAAACGGGCGGGTTTCCGGCGGATCACCCGTATCGCGGTATCCATGCGAGCCCCATGGGCCCGGGCATCCCTGAAATGTGGCTCCTGGGTTCCGGCGGCGACAGCGCAATCCATGCAGCCCAGTTCGGCCTCAGCTACTGCTACGCCCATTTCATCAATCCGGACGCCCCCTCACAGGCATTCGCGGCCTATCGACAGCATTTCAGACCATCACGCAGCCTGTCATCGCCCCGCGCGGCAATGGGCGTATCAGTGCTGGTCGCAGACACTGAAGAGGACGCCAGACGCATTTCGGCCAGCCGCAACTTGTGGGTCCTGTGGCTGATGCAGGGCAAGCCGGGAGCATTCCCATCAATCGAAGATGCGCTTTCCTATCCGTACACAGACGAAGAGCGGGCCATAATCGAAGGTATCGAAGCGCGTGGCATGACAGGCACACCGGAACAAGTGCGCAGCAGACTGCTTGCCCTGGCGGGCGAGCACGATGTCGAGGAATTCGCCGTCGTAACGATCACCTACGATCATGAAGACAGGATCCGTTCCTACGAGCTGCTGGCCGAAGCATTCGCCCTGGACGAAGCCGCCTGAGCGCCTACATCACGATGCCGACGACGGCGCCTGTCATGCACGTTGCCAGGGTGCCTGCTACAAAGGCCTTGCCAGCCAGGCCGACAATCTCATCGCGCCGTTCTGGGACCAATGCCGTCAGACCACCGATCATGATGCCGACGGAGCCTGGGTTCGCAAACCCGCAAAGGGCATAGACCATGATCAACTCTGACCGCTCGGAAAGCGTACCAGGCTCAAGCCCAATCAGTGCCAGATAGGCCAGAAACTCATTGAGAACGCTCTTTGTGCCCATCAGGGCACCTGCGCTGCCGGCCTCCGCCCAGGGAATGCCCATTGCCCACACAATCGGCGCAAATGCCCAACCAAATACGCGTTCGAGTGTCAAAGGCGCACCCGCGACACTAGGAGCAGCGCCCAGTATCACGTCGATGAGCGCCACGAGGGCGACGGCAACGATGAGCATCGCTGCTATTGCCAGCAGCAGCTGCAGTCCGCTCGTGGTTCCTTGAACAACTGCATCCATGCTGCCCCTGTAACTCAGTGTTGGCACGTCATCATTAACGGCAGTCCCACTGCCGGTCTCAGGCACCATGATCCGTGCAATGATGATGGCTGCTGGAAGGGAAATGATCGATGCCGTGATGATGTGCCCCAGAGCACCATCAACGCGGCTGCCGATGACGCTGGCATAGAGGACCAGCACGGTCCCGGCGACCGTCGCGAGCCCCACCGACATCAGCGCAAACAGTTCCGAACGCGACAAGCGGGCCAGATATGGCCGAATGAGGATCGGAGCTTCCACCATTCCCATGAAGACATTGGCACCGGAGGCAAGGCCCAGCGCACCGCCTATGTTCAGTGTGCGTCGGAGGGCGGCTGAAAGGCCCGAGATGAGGAGAGGTAGCAAGCGCCAGTGCCACAGCAACGCAGCCAGGGCAGACACCACCAGCACTATCGGGAGGGATTGAAATGCGAGGCTGAAATTTGCGGAAGGCTTCGTTACTTCAAATGGTGCATCACCCCCGCCAACATATCCGAACACAAACGATGTTCCGGCACGCGTTGCAGTCATGAGTGCATCCACCAGGCCATTCAGTGCCAGCATCGCCTCTTGTGCAACCGGCACGCGCAAAAACAGGAGTGCGACCAGAAGCTGGATGGTGAGGCCAGCTGCGACCGTTTTCCAGTCGAAGAGTGTGCGGTCTTCGCTCAGCAGCCAGGCCAGACCAACAAACGCGAGAAGACCGAACGCGCTCTGGAAGACCAGATAACTCATGGAGACCCCAAGACTGACTATCAGGAGTTTGCGGGACCAGCCCGGCGGAAACGGACTGCGGTGCAGCTTGACCCCAATTGATGGGCATTGCACAACCCTGTCCAGAATTTTGTGCGGCCCGGGTAACCGGCTGCGCCACCTGAAACTCCGGCGGACAGCCAAGTAGAGGATCAATCAAAGCATGTCGATTTCGTTTGAAGGCAAAGTTGCAATTGTCACCGGGGCTGGCGGCGGCCTGGGCCGGTGCCACGCGCTTGAACTGGCGCGGCGGGGCGCAAAGGTCGTGGTGAATGACCTTGGCGGCTCGGTCGATGGTTCGGGCGGTTCGTCCGAAGCTGCCGAGAAGGTCGTTCAGGAAATCAAGGATCTTGGCGGCGAAGCCATTGCCAACGGATCGTCAGTCACAGATGACGCTGGTGTCGCTAACCTGGTGAAGCAGGCTACTGACGCATTCGGCGGCATCCACATCCTGATCAACAACGCAGGGATCCTGCGTGACAAGTCCTTCGGCAAGATGGACCAGAAGGACTGGGACCTTGTCGTTGATGTGCATCTGACGGGTTCCGCCAAAGTCACGCGCGCTGTCTGGCCTGTCATGAAAGAACAGCAGTATGGCCGCATCGTGATGACGTCCTCGTCATCAGGGCTGTACGGCAATTTCGGCCAGGCCAACTACGGCGCCGCGAAGCTGGGCCTTGCGGGCTTTATGAACACGCTCAAGATCGAAGGTCAAAAGGACAATATCAAGGTCAACACTCTGGCCCCGGTTGCCTTCACACGGATGACCGAGAACCTCATGCCGCCGGAAGCTGAAGCTATGCTGAAGCCGGAGTTTGTTTCCCCGGGTGTCATGATCCTTGTGAGCGAAGACGCGCCAACCGGGACAATCCTGTGTGCTGGTGCTGGCGTGTTCGCGGCCGCACAGGTTGTCGAGTCCGACGGCGTCTATGTCGGCCGTGATGACCTGAGTGCAGAAGCAGTTCTGGAAAACTGGGACAATATCACCGACTTCTCGAACGCCAAGCCGTTCTTCATGGGTGGTGAACAGACTGGCAAGTTCTTCGAGAAAGCGTCAGGCAAGTAAGGCGTTTCGCCCACGACACAAGACGAGGCCGCGGGAGCATCAAGCACTCGCGGCCTTGTTCGTATCTGCGTCTGGTTCGGCGTGTTCTCTATCGGCAAGTCGCAGAATCTCGTCTTTCAACAGGCTGGTATCTATGGGTTTCGAAACATACCCATCGAACCCCTGTTCGAGGTAGGACTCACGCTGACCGACCATGGCATTGGCCGTGATCGCAATGACCGGGATTGTTGCCCGGTCCCCCGGCAGCTTCCGTATTTCCGCCGTCGCCTCGATGCCATCCATTTCGGGCATCTGCACATCCATGAGCACGATGTCGAAACTGCCGTACGCGACAGCGTCTACGGCTTGCCGCCCATTCTCAACGATTTCCAGCTGAAAACCGAACCGCTCGATGAAAGCCCGCATCAGCTTCTGGTTGATTGGATGGTCATCGGCGACCAGCACCCTCAATGGGCCCTGCCGTTCGACATCATGATCGGGAGGGCGCGGGACGGATGGCGCGGGGTCGACGGCGGGTGGTTTGCCAAAGAAGCGACAAGGGAATTCGACAATGAAGGTTGCCCCCTGACCGAGCTCACTTTCCACGGAGATGCTGCCGCCCATCAGCGCGACGAATTCCTGACACAGTGTGAGCCCGAGCCCTGAGCCGCCGTAACTTCTGGAGGTTGACGCATCCGCCTGCGTGAACTTCTCAAAGATACGCTTCTGGGCCTCTGGTGCGATGCCGGGCCCCGAATCCATGACCTCCAGACGCAAAACACCTTCCTTGGGCGCGCTGGCGCGAATACCGACAAATCCTGACGATGTGAACTTTATGGCGTTGCCGACAAGGTTCGTGAGAATCTGCTGAACCTTGCGGCTGTCCATTTCAGCGCGCCCAGGAAGGTCGTCGGCGATGTCGAGCTTGAATTCCAGCCCCTGGTCTCGCACCCGCGGTGCCCATAAGGCTTCTGTCGCGCCCAGTATCCTGCGCGGGTCTTCTTCATCCAGATCGAGGCTCATATGCCCCGCCTCAATGCGGGACAAATCAAGTGTGTCATTGAGAAGTGCCAGCAACCCGTCGCCGGATTCAATGATGGTCTTTGCGTAGCTGCGCTGCTCGTCCGAGAGGTCACCCCGAAGCAGCATCTGCGCCATTCCGAGCATGCCATTCATCGGCGTGCGAATTTCGTGGCTCATCATGGCCAGGAACTCGGTCTTTGCCGTATTAGCCTGTTCCGCCCGTCGGCGGTCGGCGTCCGCTGCCTGTCGGGCAATCTGCAATTCGCCGATCAATTCGTCCTTGTCCGCTTGAACCGAGAACAACCGGCGGCTGAGGCGAAGATTGGCAATCGTGTTGCGCGCGACAAGGATCACAAGAACGACTGCGAGGCCGGCCAGTGCAATATCAGCCGGTTGCTGGGCATAGAACGGCGGCACGAAGATGATGAGAAGACCGGGCACCGCACCACTTGTGATGGCAATTCTCGGAATGGCGCCATTCTGGTTGGTGACGACCATCAGGGATCCAGCCCACGCCAACAGAACGAGCGTCGTGCACATCGGGTCCTGCGTGCCCATCCCGAACAGGAGCCCGGGGGCCCAGACCAGCAGGGTTCCAAACGAACTGAGCTGCAATACCGTCATACGGCGGTGGACATTGCGAACACCTGTCTTGGTGCGGCTCATCCTGGTACGGACGATTGAAAATGCAATCTCCGCAACGACGACAGCAGCAGCCCAGATCGCCGCTTCCCTGCCGAGACCAACAGAAGCGAATGCCAGTGTCAGCAGCCCGGCGATCAGTGCCGTGTTGAGAAGGTCCCACCGGTGAACATCAAGATAGTTCTCGACCGAGGCTATAGCCTCATCGAGTTCTGCCTTGCTGCGCGGCTTGCCCCACAGGGCATGACGGACTGTGTCCCAGCGTTTCATGGCGCTATTTTGCGCCAGTTCGGGTTAAAATTTTGGTCTTGGTCCAATCCGCAAAAAAGGCCGGGACAGCGTGCCGCCCCGGCCCTTTCGTTACGAGATGGTTAAAGCGGCCTACAGTCCGAGTACCGCCTTGGCCATGATGTTGCGCTGAATCTCGTTTGACCCAGCGTAAATCGACGCCTTGCGAAGACTGAAGTAGTATGGCGCTGTGACGGGTGCATAGTCCGGACCGACCACTTCCTCATTCGAAAGCGCAAACGTGTCCTTGACAAATGGCATGCCGTAATAGCCCACGCCCTCCAGCGCCAATTCGGAGATGGCCTGCTGCAGCTCCGTCCCGCGGCACTTGAGCATCGACGACTCAGGCCCGGGATTCTGGCCATTGGACATGGCCGAGAATATCCGCAACTCCGTGAATTCCATGGCCTTAATCTGCGTTTCGATGTCTGCGATCTTGGCCTGAAAATCCGGACGATCTGCAAGCGTCTCGCCATCAATCTTCGTGTCTGCTGCGATCTTGCGCACCTTGCCAAGCGCCCGATACAGACCCGGTCCGTATGCGTTGCCGCGTTCGAATTCCAGGAGATACTTGGCGTAGGTCCAGCCCTTGTTCTCTTCGCCGATGAGGTTTTCCTTCGGCACCTTCACGTCTTCGAAGAAGACCTGGTTGATCTCCTGCTTGCCGTCTGCCGGCCCATCCAGCGTCACCAGCGGCTCGACCTTCACTCCAGGCGATTGCATGTCAATCAGGAGGAAGGAAATGCCGTCCTGGCGCTTCTCCATCTTCTTGGTGCGCACGAGGCAGAAGATCATGTCGGCGTGTTGCGCCTGTGTCGTCCAGATCTTCGACCCGTTGCAGAGATAGTGATCGCCCTTGTCCTCGGCCTTCATCTGCAGCGACGCAAGGTCCGAGCCGGAGCCAGGCTCGGAGTAACCCTGGCACCACCAGACATTGCTGGCGAGAATGTCCGGCAGGTATTTCTGCTTCTGCTCTTCAGAGCCGAATTTCATGATGACAGGGGCAACCATCCGGATACCGAAGGGGACCGTCAGCGGCACACCGGCTGCCGACATCTCGCTGTCAAAGATGAAGTGCTGGCTCGGCGTGAAGCCCGGTCCACCGTGCTCCTCCGGCCAATGGGTCGCTGCCCAGCCCTTTTCATGCAGGCGCTTCTGCCAGGTAATGTGGTCTTCCTTGTCCAGATAGCCGTTCTTGGTTAGGGCCATCTTGCGACGTAGGTCGTCGGTGAAGGCTTCGTCGATAAAGGCACGAACCTCTTCGCGAAACGCATTGTCTTCAGGTGAGAAACTCAGATCCATGGATCAGCTCCTGGTTCGTATGCTGACTACTTAACGATATCGAAAAACTGGGAGTCGGGAGCGCCTGCAACAAGACTTGCGAGCTTCGGCAGGCCTTCCTTCATATGCGGCTGCTCTCGGTGATTGTCGAGCGCGGCCTGATCGGCCCACTGTTCCATCACTACGAACTGGGCATTGCCAGACGCGTCAACCGCGCGGTTGCGATACAGGTCATACATCCTGCAGCCCGGCTCATGGGCCAGAACACCTGCACGCATGACGAGGAAGACCTGCTGGAACTCTTCCTCTTTCCCAGCGAGCACAGGGATGCGAACAACCCCTCCAAGCGTTCCATCAAGTGGCATTGCAGTCTCCCCCTCTTGCGTCCCGGGCCGACCTAGGCAACGGGGTCGAGATAGTCGAGGACCGGTGCACCACCGAGGACCGCGCCGAGCTTCGGGCCGGCTGCCTTGAAGTGCTCTGACTCGCCATGCGCCTTGAGCGCGGCTTCATCCTTGTAGCGCTCCATGATCACATAGGTCGAAGCGTCCGCCTTGGACTTGTACACGTCGTACATCTCACAGCCAGGTTCGTTGGCCAGCACCTGTTCGCGCAGTCCTTTGAATACCTCTTCGAACTCGTCTTCCTTGCCTGCCTGAATGATGAGTGTTGCAACAATGCCGACTGCGGCCATGGGTTTTCTCCCTCGAGTTGGTTGTTCTGATAGGAATGCAAATTGCGTTGCGGGGACTTTATGGCCATGCCCTGCAGGGGGCAAATGCCGCAAACCGGCAAATATGCAATACGTTTCGCCTTTGCCTGCAGATTAGCTGCCCTTGTAGGTCGGATTCCGCTTTTCAATAAACGCGGACACCGCTTCAGCATGGTCATCTGTGTGATGTGCCAGCGCCTGCATGTTGGCCGACATATCCATGATCTGGTCGAAAGTCGTGGTCATGCCCTGCCGCATGAGGCGCTTTGTCATCCGTAGTACATGGGGCGGCTGGCCGGCCATTTTTTCAGCTAGCGCGCGCGCCTCATCCATCAAGCTTTCATGGGGCACCACTCGGCTCACAAGACCCCACTCCCGGGCGGTTTCCGCGTCAATCACATCGCCCGTGAAGAACAACTCAGCAGCTCGCGCGCTGCCGATCACGCGAGGCAGAAGCCACGATCCGCCATCGCCCGGCACAAGGCCGATCTTCAGGAACGTCGCGCCGAAAATGGCTTTGTCAGATGCAACCCTGGTGTCTGCGAGACAAGCCACGTCGTTGCCCAGTCCGATCGCCGGACCGTTCACCGCAGCAATCATTGGCGCCTCGAGGGACCACAAAGACTTCACGATCCGGTGGATGCCCGTGTAGTAGCTGCGCGCGATATCAACACCCGGCCCACCGAAACTACCGGCCCGCTCTTTCATTGCCTTGATGTTGCCGCCAGCAGAAAAGGCCTTGCCCGCCCCGGTCAGGATGACCGCCCGCACATCAATGTTCGCATTTATCTCTTCCGCGGCGGCCGCGAATGCCGGACCGTCTTCGGCCTCGCCAAGGGCATTTCGGGAATCGGGGCGGTTGATCGTTAGCGTGGCGATATGGCCGTCAACATCAAGGAGGACGGGGGACGTGCTCATGGGTCTTTCCTTCGGGCTTGTGCCGATTTTCCGGGGCAATTTCCCCAAGGAACCAGCTTTGACGAAGCGGTTGTTAACACATTAGTGGCAGGCTGATGAAGCTCCGCCCTACTGGGGCGGAACAGGCATGTTCACCGAATATCTGGAGCACGAGGCGCGTGACCTCCTCCCCTGCCCCGAACCGCCGCGCCGCCGAGCGGTCACAGCTGGACTACTTCGTCCAGAACATGGCCCCGACGGGCAAGTTCGTTCCGATCCTGATGGCAGGTGTCGGCAGCATCCTGCTGTTCTGGGCGCCGCTTGCTGCCGCATTGATCTGGACCGTTCTGACCATCGGCACCTACCTGGCCTTCTATCATGTCGCCAGGTACCGCAAACCAGCACCCGGGCAGACGGAAGCCTTCAAGACCTGGACCCGAAGAGTGGTCTATCTGAATGCGCTCGCCGAGCTCTGCTGGGTGTCGATGGTGTTCTGGTTCTGGGTACCAGGCGACGTCCTGAACAATGCGTTCCTCCTCGGCGTCATGGCCGCGCATCTGGCAATGGCCATCGGGCATTCGTCGATCTACTTGCCGCTTATGTATGGGTCGCTGTTCATCCCTGCAGGTGCCTTGGTCTTCCGACCATTGCTAACAGGAGATCCATTGTTCATGGCGGTCGGCACGTTGGCCGCTGTTTACAGCTACTTCCTGTACATGATCGGCAAGGGTATCAACCGGACGTCGACGGACATGCTTGCCTTGCGCGACGACAAAGATGCACTGATCGCCAAACTTGAGACCGAGAAAACGACAGCCGAGCACGCGCGCAGTCAGGCTGAAGAGGCGAGCCAGAGCAAATCAGCATTCCTCGCCAGCATCAGCCATGAGCTGCGAACGCCACTCAATGCGATCATCGGTTTCTCCGATGTGATGCGGGGCGAGACGTTCGGCCCGATGGGCCACGAGAACTATCGCCAGTATGCAGAAGACATCCATGGAAGTGGACGACATCTGCTGTCGCTCATCGACGATGTTCTCGATCTTGCACGCATTGAGGCCGGTCGCCTTGAGCTTTCGGAAGAGCAGGTTTCGCTTCACGAACTTGCGCGCGAATGCGCGCGCATGATCGAGCTGCCGGCCGAGAAGCGCGGCATCTCGATTGAAATCGATATCCCCCGCAACCTGCCGCGGATCCTTGCTGACAACCGGGCCGTACGGCAGTTGTGGCTGAACCTGATCTCCAACGCTCTCAAATTCACCGATGACGGCGGACGTATCGTCATCTTTGCGACTATTCAGTCAGATGGGTCTGTTGCTTTCGGAGTGGAAGACAATGGCTGCGGCATGGAGCCGGAAGAACTGGAACAAGTCACCAAGGCGTTTACGCAGGGCCGCTCCAAGTCGCGGACGGCGGACCGTGGAACAGGTCTTGGCTTAGCCATTGTAAGTGGTCTTGCCCAGGCACATGGCGGCTTTATCGATCTCCAGAGTCAACTTGGAACCGGCACGCGTGTGACCGCCGTGCTGCCTCGTGCACGCCTTATCCTGAATGAGCTTCAGCCCGTTCGCGACACTGCCTGAGCCAAGAGCGTGCAAGCAGAATTGAGCTACCACTGCTCACCGAAGGGCCGTATCACCACATCAAATGCCCATGTTGACTTGGGCTGATGCGCGACGCGGAAGCACTCGTCTGCAATATCCGCGGGCTTTGCAAAGAAATCATCCGGGCGATCCGGCATGGCCTCGCGCGCCCAGGGAACATCGATTACGGCATCAATTGCTACATAAGCGGCATGAATGCCCTTTGGTCCCGCATCGCGGGCGATGCTCTCCAGCAGAATACGCTGGGCTGCCTTGGTCGGCGCAAAGGCTGCAAAGTTCGCCTTGCCGCGATAGGCGGACGTATTGCCGGTAGCGAGGACGACGCCCGACCCGGCGTCGATCATTCTCGGGACAACCTGCTGGCAGATGTTCAGCAAGGCCAGCACGTTTGTCTTGAAGTTTCTCTCGAGAACTTCCGGCTTGATCTCGAGAAAGCTCCCGAATGCCCCGCCAACGGCGTTATGGACAACGACCAGCGGTGTCCCAAAGCGTTCCTGGATGTCGGCAATGGTGCGCTCCAAAGAACTGGCATCAGATACATCGCAAGGAAAGGCATGGGCGGCGTCGATACGGCGCTCGAGATCTGCAAGCCGTTCCGCCGACCGCGCCAGCATGGCAACCGCGTAGCCACCTTGGGCAAACCGCTCGACCAGTGCCGTCCCGGTACCCGGCCCCACACCCGTCACCAAACACACTTTCTGTGGTCGACGCTCCATGTCACTCATTCAGGTCTTCCTCCATGTCCTGCCTGATTTCACCGCTGCAGCTATTGGCTCCACAGATGGGACGTTTCTAGTAGCGAATGGTTGCCCGGCCCGCCGTCTTTGCCGGAAACTCTGCGCTGTCGTACAGCCTATCCTTCGCTTCAAAATATGCCTTCGAGAAATCAAGCACGGGATCATTGAGAGGAATGCCTGCGATCGCTGCAATGCCGAGCATGCTTGCGGTGTTTCCGCTGGTTGCCAGCTGACCTTCAGGCCACTCGAAGATCTGTACCCAGATCGATCGAGCAATGCCTTTCTCCGACTTGTCCTCCCCTACCGTCTCTATGATTGCATATGTAATTGAGCGGTGCGCTTGCGACTTGCGATCCATGTCCATCGAGCCTTCTGGTACATTCAACTCCACTAGGAACTTTCCCGCAGCGGCTTCATACGTCGCATCACTGCGCCCACCGATGAACCAGTCGTCAGACTCCATTTCGCGGAACCGCACCCACGCAATAGAACGAGCGGCCGGATTATCGACACCTCCTTCGATCTGCAGGAGTACGTGGGTCAGTTTTTCAGCCAGATCGTTCTTTTGAGACTTGCTCAAAGAACCTGTGACGTAATCAATCGTGATTGATGGCATGTCAGAGCCTCCCTAATTCAGTATCTTTAACATACCCATTAATTTGGTATCTTCAAGCTACTTTTTAGGTAGGATGCAGTATGACCCGTACCTCACTTCAAGATTTCAATTGCAGTCTCGCCAGAACGGTCGACCTCATTGGCGACAAATGGAGCCTGCTGATCCTTCGTGACGCCTTCTACGGCTACTCTCAGTTTTCCGATTTCCGGAACCGGCTGGGTATTACGCCAACCGTCCTGACGGCGCGCCTGCAAGCGCTGACCAACGCTGGCATCCTGCAACGCGACCAGGTCCGGGAAGGTATTGACCGGCACCACTACCGCCTCACAGCCAAAGGTCGCGACCTTCTGCCGACGATCATTTCGCTGGTTCAGTGGGGCGACAAATGGATCTTCGAAGAAGAGGGTCCACCGATTGTCTTGCGTAACCGGCAGACCGGAAATGCGCTTGCACGGATGGAGGTTTGCGATAGTGCAGGCAAAGTGCTTGCACCGCGTAACGTGACCTTTGAGGCTGGGCCTGGCGCCACGGCAGAGACACGTGCCGCTGTCAGAAGTGCGCGCGCGAGCGACACTGGCGATACCGCCAAGTGATCAAAGCCACAAACGAGAGCGACCGCTCCTTATGGAACGGTCGCTGTTGCATCCTAGATGGTGTCGCAAGCCCTATGCAGCGTCGGCGTACCGCTTCAGATGGTAGTCGACGTTGCCCAGCTGGGTGTCGATCATTGTCAGACGCTTGAAGTAGTGACCAACACGCAGCTCATCGGTCATGCCCATGCCGCCATGCAGCTGAACGGCCTGCTGACCAACGAAGCGGCCGGCCTTGCCGATCTGCACCTTGGCAGCAGAAGCCGCTTTGGTGCGCTCGACAGCATCTTCACCCAGCTTCAGGTTGACCATGTAGCTGATCGAAACGGACTGCTCGTGGTTCATGAACATGTCGACCATGCGGTGCTGAAGCACCTGGAACTTGCCGATGGGAACACCAAACTGCTTGCGGGTCTTGCAGTACTCGACGGTATCGTCGACGAGCATTTTCATGCAGCCGCAGGCTTCCGCAGCAAGTGCAGCAATGGTTTCGTCCGCCACCAGCTCAACGAGCGCTAGCCCATTGTCGACTTCGCCGATCACCGCATCGGCACCGACCTTGACGTTCTCGAAGGTGATTTCCGAGGCACGTGATCCGTCAACCGTCGGGTAGTCACGGGTCGTCACACCAGCCGCCGACTTGTCGACGATGAAGACCGTTACACCCTTCTCATCACGCTGACCGCCGGACGTCCGTGCGGTGACGACAAGCTTGTCGGCCCACGGGCCGCCGAGCACGACCGCCTTGTTGCCGTTGATGACGAAACCGTCGCCATCCTTGGCTGCAGTCGTCGTCAGGTCGGCGAGGTTGTAGCGGCCCTGAGGTTCTGCGTAGGCGAAGGCCCAGATCGTTTCGCCGGAAATGATGCCCGGGATATGCTCTTCAATCTGAGCCGGTGTGCCACGGCGCAGAAAACCACCAGCCTGGACAACGGTCGGGATGAACGGCTCGACCACAAGGCCCTTGCCGAACTCTTCCATCACCACCATCACGTCGACGGGACCGCCGCCAAGGCCGCCCTGTTCTTCGGAAAATGGCGCGGCAAGCAGGCCAAGTTCTGCCATCTGCTGCCAGTTCTCGCGGCTGAAGCCGTCATCGCTGGCCGTAATCTTGCGGCGGGTATCAAAGTCATACTTGTCCTGAACAAACCGCTCCACCGAGTTGCGCAGCAGGGTCTGTTCTTCGGAGAAGGAAAAATCCATCGCTTGGGCGTCCTTCCTGTTGTCAGGTTGTTCTTGCGGGTCGCCTATGCGGCCCGTCCTGTCTAGATATCAAGTTATGTGATGTCGATTACCGATCGGCTGCGGACATTAAGCCGCTGCCGACCGGAAACCAAGCAATTCGGGTGTAGTGATTAGAGCCCCAGCACTGCTTTCGCAATGATGTTGCGCTGAATCTCGTTCGATCCGCCGTAAATCGACGTCTTTCGCATGTTGAAATAAGCCTGCGAGGCGCCCAGCGCATAGTCCGGGCCGGGCAACTCGTTAGACCCTTCCCCATTCGGGGCGGCGAAGGGATAGGCGTAATTGCCAACTGCCTCGACCGTCAGTTCGGTAATACGCTGCTGGATCTCGGTCCCCTTGATCTTCAGGATCGAGCTTTCCGGCCCTGGGCCCTGACCTTTGCTCTCCTGAGCAAGGGTGCGCAGTTCAGTGAACTCAAGTGACGTCAGATCGATTTCAAGGTCAGCGATCTTGCGGCGGAAGCTGTCAGTCTTGATCAGCGGCTCACCGTCTACAGTCTCAGCGCCCGCGATGGTCTTGAGGCGTTCGATGGCCTTTTTGGAACGGGCAACGCCGGCAATTCCGGAGCGTTCGTTGCCAAGCAGGAATTTGGCATAGGTCCAGCCCTTGTTCTCCTCGCCGATGAGGTTTTCCGCCGGCACGCGAACGTCCTCAAGGAACACCTCGTTCACTTCATGGCCACCATCGATCGTGATGATTGGCCTTACAGTGATACCAGGTGTCTTCATGTCGATGAGGATGAAGGAAATGCCCTCTTGCGGCTTCACTTCCGTATCCGTGCGCACAAGGCAGAACATCCAGTCCGCATGCTGTGCCAGCGTCGTCCAGGTCTTGCTGCCGTTGATGACGTAGTGGTCGCCATCACGCTCGGCGCGGGTCCGCAGGCTGGCAAGGTCCGACCCAGAGCCGGGTTCCGAGTAGCCCTGGCACCACCAGTCTTCACCGGACAAAATCCGCGGAAGGAACTTCGCTTTCTGTTCTTCGTTGCCGTAGGAAAAGATCACCGGACCTACCATCGACAACCCGAACGGCAGAAGCGGCGAGGTTTCGGCGCGGGCATTTTCTTCGCCCCAGATGTAGCGCTGGGTGACATTCCATTCCGTACCGCCATATTCCTTCGGCCAGTGCGGCGCTACCCAGCCCTTCTTATGGAGAACTTTGTGCCAGGCAAGGATGTCTTCCTTGCTCATTTCCTGGCGTGATTTCTTCTCACGCAGATGGGTAGGATAGTTTTCCTTGATGAATGCGCGCACTTCGTCGCGAAACGCCAGGTCTTCCGGGCTGAATTCGATGTCCATGATACTCCCTCCGGGGTGTCGGATGCCGTCCGGCGGTTCCACCGTGGTCGGCACACCCAATTCTCAAAAAGTGAACAAGCGTCACCGTTGCGCGGATATTAGCTCTGATCCGCCGTGTTTCAAGAAACTCGCGTGCTTGACCCTGTGTGGCGTATCGACCACCACAGCGCTAGGGTCAATATGACGCGACGTTTTCTGTGATGCCAATCGGCCACATAACTTACAATTTTGTCGGCAATTGATTTCCGGCCCCTGGACCACATGACACCTCTGAGTTCTCCCGACGACGACGCTTGGACCGTTCGGGCCTGGATTCGGGATGTTCACATCTCTATCGCAACCCTGACGCGCCTGCCGGTGCCTGCGCCTGATGCGTCGGCGCTTCTGTCACCGCGGGCGCGGCGGGCGTGGCCCCTCGTCGGCGCATTTACGGGGTTGGCGGCAGGCGGCGTCTTCTTCGCGGCTCATGATGTCGGCCTGCCGCTGGTGGTGTGTACGGTCTTGTGCGTCGCGTCCCTTATTCTCATTGGCGGACATGTAGACGACCACGGACAAAGAGCCGCTGCGCCCCTGCTCGTGGCCACCATGATCAAGCTGGCAGCGATCTATGTGCTTGGAAATCCGGCCACGACGGGCGGCGGGTCGCACATGGTTGTCCTTGCGCTCGCGGCAGCCGGTGCCCTGTCTCAGGCGGGAACACTCCTCCTGGAGCCGGATGCGTTGGAGGAAGACAGCGAGACGCATCTTCCCGAGGAAACGGCTAGCGACCCAAAAGTCATCATTATGCCCCCGGACGGAACGCAGATACCGGAAGACGGCTTTGATGAGGGGAATGGCCGCGCAATCGGTCCCGCTGCAACGGCCGTAACGATCTCATTGCTGATCGCATTTGCGGCACTCGGGCTGCTTCCCGGGGCCGTTGCCATCGGCGGTGCGGCACTCGGCGCATGGATTGCACCGCGTCTACTCCGGCGCGACATCGAAGACGGTGCGTTGCCAATGACTCTGGCACAACAGCAGTCAGGCGAGGTTTGGGCCCTTTTGGGACTGGCGGTCCTGATGAGCGTTTGAGACAGCTCCGAAGGGGTCCGGGTCCAGTTCCCTTCCTTCGGTCAGCGCGCCCAGCCAATCGAGGCCTTTACGCAGCTTCACCACCTCCCCGATGCAGATGATCGCTGGTGCCTCCATCCCTGCGTCGGCCACTGCATTGGCAGCCTCTGACAGGGTTGTTTCCAGCACACGTTGCTGCGGTGTCGACGCATTGCTCACGACGGCGACCGGGTCTTCTGCGGGCCGCCCTGCTTCAAGAAAACGGTCCGCAATGCGCCCCAGGTGTTTCATGGCCATGTAGAGCACCACCACAGGGGATCCCCGGCCAATCGCATGCCAGTCCAGCCCGTCGGGCACTTCGCCGGCAGCACTGTGACCGGTTACGAAGGTGACCGCCTGATTGGTATCGCGATGTGTGACCGGAATGCCCGCATAGGCAAGCCCGCCTGTGCCGGCAGTGACGCCTGGAATGACCCGGAAGGGGATGTGTGCAGCGACAAGCGCCAACGCTTCCTCGCCACCGCGGCCGAACACAAACGGGTCACCGCCCTTCAGACGGAGGACCCGCTTTCGTTCGCGCGCCAGTTCGATAAGGCGGTCAGAGATGTCGCGCTGCTTGGGGCTGGGTTTGCCACCTCGCTTGCCGGCGAAAACCAGTTGAGCCGTCGGCTTCGCAAGCGCGAGAATGCGCTCATCGACCAGTGCGTCATAGACAACCGCATCGGCTTCAGCGAGGCCATGAACGGTATGCAGAGTCAGCAGGCCCGGATCGCCTGGCCCAGCGCCGGCGAGCCAGACCCATCCAGGCTCAAACGCCGGCAGGCCGAAGCGCTGGCGCATTTCGCCAGGCAGAACACCTGCAGCAGGCCGCATATGTGTCGGTTCTTCAGCCAAGAACTCACCCGTTAATCACATTTCTCTGTGTGATATAAGCTATATCACATTGGAGATGAGATAATTATCACTTGCTTAAGTGCCAAGCGAAATCTGTCACGCGCAATTCCTAGACTTTTCTGCCATGGTTGTCGCGGGCGGAGAGGCACTGGAACGTCAGAGGACCCCATGTATCGCAACCGTTGGACCTGGATCGGCCTTGTCGGCCTCGGCATCAGCGCCGTGATCCTGTTGATCGCCCTGCAGAACCCTCAGCCGCTATCGAACGAAGATGACCAGATGCGACTGGTCTATCTCGTGCTGTTGCTTGTCCTTGTGGGCTCTTCAGTAATTGTCGGCTGGCGCGAGCGCGCCGGTTTGGCTCTCAAGCAGGCCCTGGCCTGGATCGCAATCGGCATCGTCCTCGTGGCTGGGTACTCGTTTCGCGGCGAATTTGCCATGATCGGCAACCGGCTTCTGGGTGAACTGGTACCCGCTCAAGCCATCGAGCAGGCACCTGGCGAGATGTCGTTGCGTGCCAGTGCCGACGGGCACTTCCATGTTGAGGCGCTCGTCAACGGCACCAGCGTGCGCTTTCTTGTCGATACCGGCGCAAGCGACGTGGCCCTCACGTCCGGCGATGCCCAGCGCTTGGGAATCGACCCGACGACGCTGCGCTTTGACCGGCTTTACAGTACGGCGAACGGAACCGTTGCCGGCGCCCGTGTGGTTCTGGACTACGTACGAGTGGGGTCGATCGAAGTGCAGAATGTGGACGCGTCGATCACGCGTGGCGACGGCCTGTCACAATCCCTTTTGGGCATGTCATTCCTGCGGGAACTACGATCAGTGCAGTTTGACGGCGACCGGCTCATATTGCGTCAGTAGTGTCACGCCAATCGCATGACCTGTCGTGCAAATGTGGCTGTTTGCATCGGATGAATCTTGGCACATAGCGTGCTACCCACAGGCCGTATTCCCTGTCGCCGAAACATGATGAGGCAAAGATGCTTCCGACGCCCCGCGCCGATCTCCAACCCAATACATATGAGTACGAGTCCCTGCCGCTCGTCGCTCCACAAGGCTTCCGTGAGTATGACGCACGCTGGCTGTTCGAGAAGGAGATCAATCTTCTCGGTGTCCAGGCCCTTGGCCTTGGATTGGGAACACTCATCCATGAGCTTGGCGTAGAGCCCGAAATCGCTGTCGGTCACGACTACCGGTCCTACTCGGCAAGTATCAAGCAGGCCCTCATGACCGGCCTGATGGGTGCGGGGATCAAAGTGCATGACATCGGGCTGGCTCTGTCACCGGTGGCATATTTCTCTCAATTCGCTCTCAATGTTCCGTGTGTAGCCATGGTTACAGCGAGCCACAACGAGAATGGCTGGACAGGGGTCAAAATGGGCGCAAATCGTCCGCTCACCTTCGGCCCCGATGAAATGAGCCGGCTCAAAGAGATTGTCCTGAGTGGGAAGAGCATTGCCCGAGATGGTGGGGGCTATGTCCATGTGCCCGATATGCGTGAGCAGTACATTTCTGACCTGACAGATCGCCCAAAGCTCAAGCGCAAGCTCAAGGTCGTTGCCGCTTGCGGCAACGGAACCGCTGGCGCATTCATGCCGCAGGTCCTTGAGGCGGTGGGCGCTGAGGTAATTCCGCTTGATTGTGACCTCGACCACAGTTTCCCGCGGTACAATCCGAACCCGGAAGACATGGAGATGCTGCATGCCCTCCGCGATGCCGTGCTGGAACACGATGCTGATGTCGGACTGGCCTTCGATGGCGATGGCGACAGGTGTGGCGTTGTTGACAACACAGGCGAGGAAATCTTTGCCGACAAGGTGGGAGTGATGCTTGCGCGGGATCTCGCAGCGCAATACCCGAACGCAAAATTCGTAGTCGACGTAAAGTCGACCGGTCTGTTCCTGACCGACCCTGTGCTGCTGGAATTGGGAGCAACGACGGACTACTGGAAGACCGGACATTCCTACATCAAGCGTCGCAGCCACGAACTTGGCGCACTTGTCGGGTTCGAGAAGTCCGGTCACTATTTTTTCAACGCACCAATCGGCCGCGGGTATGACGATGGTTGTGTCGCAGCTCTTGCCGTTCTCGACATGCTCGACCGGGCGCCGGACAAGAGCATGGCAGATCTCAAAGATGACCTACCCAAGACCTGGGGGTCACCGACCATGTCTCCCCATTGTCCGGACGACAAGAAGTATGGTGTCGTGGACAAGGTCGTAGCCCACTACTCCGCAAAGTTCGACGCGAAAGAGAAAATCTGCGGACAGGCCATCCGCGATGTGGTCACCGTCAATGGGATTCGATTGACACTGGAAGATGGGACCTGGGGGCTTGTGCGCGCGTCCTCCAACAAACCCGGCCTAGTCGTTGTTGTGGAAAGCCCCGTCTCTGAAGAGAACATGCGGGCGATGTTCAAGGAGATCGACGATGTGCTCTCCGGCTATCCTGAAGTTGGCGAGTACGACCAGAAGCTCTGACTGATGACTGTTCCTGATGGCTGGACGCCAATCCACACATTTGATTACGACACCTTCGAGAAAGTCTCCGGCCCGATCTACAAGCCGGCGACGCAATCGGACGGCGAAACCCGGTACGGCCTCCTTGTCGAGAAACGCCACTGCAACCCCTATGGCATGTTGCATGGAGGCATGCTGTCCACGTTGGCCGACACTCTGCTGGGGTCTGTCGTGTATCACGCAACCGGTGGCGTGCCGATTGCCACCATCTACCTGAATACAGAGTTCATCGCGGGCGCGCGCGAGGGCGACTGGGTGGAGGGTGTCGCCACGCTGCGCAAGAGAGGCCGACGGGTGGTCTTCACTCAGGGCGAATTCTTTGTCAGGGACAAACTGATCGCGAGCTCTGCGGGAGCCTGGGCGGTCATCGGCGCCTAAGTTGCAAGCACGCCGTACAGCATTCGAACTGCCACCAAGGCAAGAAATGCAGCAAATCCGCGTTTGAGAGTCTGCTGTGGCAGACGGTGCGCAAGCCGCGCGCCGACGGGCGCCATCAGTATTGTGGCCGGCACAATGCAAGCGAACGCGATCAGATTCACATATCCGATCGATCCCGGTGGTGTGCCAACCTCCGACCAACCGCTGATGATGAATCCAAGGGTTGCCGGCACAGCGATGATCAGACCAAGACCTGCGCTTGTCGCCACAGCCTGATGAATGCTCCGGCCATACAGTGTCATCACCGTGTTGCCGAATGTTCCGCCACCAATGCCCATCAAGGTCGACAAGAAGCCGATCAGCGCCCCGATTGCATCTCGCAAAGGACGCCCCGGCATGTCCGGTGCGATACGCCAGCTTGACTTGGCAAATGCCATGTTAGCCGCCACCAGCAGTGCAATTGAGCCGAAGACAAGCGTGAGCGCGGTGCCATCAATCATGTCGGCAACAGCAGTTCCAGTGACGACGCCTGCAACGATGGGAAGCACCCAGGTCTTGAGAAGTTCAACATCCACCGCACCGGATTGGAGATGGCTTCTCACTGATCGGACGGATGTGACGATTATCGTCGCCAACGATGTGCCGACAGCCACATGCATCTTGACCTCTTCCGGAATTCCGAAAGCGGTGAACACGTAATACAGCACCGGCACGATGACGATCCCGCCGCCGACACCGAAGAGCCCGGCAACGAGGCCTGCAAGAAGTCCCGCCGCAGCCAGGGCCGAAACGAAGACGACAAGAACCGAATAATCAATTTCTGTGAATGCCATAATGGGCGCTGTCTACACCGCATCAATCACAGGCGCACGCTCTTTGTCCCGTTTCAGCGTAGCGGGATCGCCGTCGGACACTTGTGTGGTTGCCGCAAGGACGACATCTGTTCCTGCACCTGGATTATGCATGTGTTCGGAGAGGTGACGCCGAAACGCTCGCGCTCCGGGCATTCCGTGGAAAAGCCCGACGATGTGCCGGGCCATAGCATTCAATCGAACGCCCTTGCTCAATTGATGTTCCATGTAGGGCAGATACTGATCGATGACCTGATGGCGGCTAAGGACGGGGCTTTGCCCACCGAAAAGCTCGTTATCCACACGCGCGAGCACATATGGTTCATGGTAAGCGGCCCGCCCCATCATGACGCCGTCTACGTGCTGCAGATGAGCCAATGCCGCCTGCAACGAAGTCACACCTCCGTTGATGCTGATGGGCCAGGAGGGAAAACGCTGCTTCACGGAATAGACGAGCGGATAGTCCAGGGGCGGAACATCCCGGTTCTGCTTCGGCGACAGGCCTTCAAGCCATGCCATACGCGCGTGAACGATCAGTGCATCAGCGCCCGCCGCATGCATCCGCATGGCAAAGTCCGGCAAGACATCAGCCGGAACCTGATCGTCAACGCCAATGCGGCATTTAACGGTCACTGGCACGTCCACTGCGGCTTTCATTGCCTCAACACACCGCAAGACCAGGTCTGGCTCACGCATGAGACATGCGCCAAAGCGGCCCGACTGTACTCGGTCAGACGGGCAGCCGACATTGAGGTTGATTTCGGCATACCCCTTGCCCGCGCCAATGCGGGAGGCTTCGGCAAGATCTGATGGGTTGCTGCCGCCGACTTGAAGCGCGACAGGGTGCTCTGCATCAGAAAATCCCAGAAGCCGGTCGCGGTCACCATTGATGACGGCTGCCGCTGTGACCATCTCGGTATAGAGCCGGGTACGCTTTGTCATGATCCGATGGAAGGCACGGCAATGCCGGTCCGTCCATTCCATCATCGGCGCAACGGAGAACCTGTAAGGACTCAATCGTTCATCATCGCTGCGTTTCATTGACTGGCACCCGTAGAACCCGAACATCCGAACGCGTGGTTATGAAGAATTGCGGGCTTTGACACAGATTAGAGATGGGTAACACTTTGCAGCACCGGATTGAAAGCCCGGCTGGCACCCCCCTAAAGGCGCGCGATGACAGCAAGACCTACACCACAGACTGAGATCATCCTGCCCAGTGACCTGTCCGGTGACGATGCAGAAACGATTGCGAGAGTGGCCAAGGTGGCAGAACTGCTGGACGCGCAATTCGGCGTTCCGGGGACGCAGATCCGGCTTGGCATCGACGGCGTAGTCGGTCTCATCCCGGGAATTGGGGATGCTATCGGGCTCTTGCTTGCCGGATACATCTACTCGGAGGCCGTTCGCGCCAAGGTCAGGAAGCGCACACTTGTTGCCATGGCCATCAACACAGCCCTTGATACTGCCGTCGGCGCCATACCCGTTCTCGGCGACATCTTTGACATCGCTTTCAAGTCGAACATTCGAAACGCACGCCTGATTGTCCGTGACCTCGAGAGACGCACGGCCGCCCATCTGGATCAACCGGATCGGTGAGAGGTCATCAGGACGCCCCCCATCTTCGGTGCGAGCGTCTTGATCTCCGCCAGCAGGCGCTCCCGCGTGGCGGCGTTAGCCAATCCAAGCAGAAGGCATGCCCATGTATGCAGAGCCTGTGCTTCAAACCCCTCATGATCGACTGCCCCCCGCGCCCAGCGATGCCCGGCGTTTGCATAGGCATCAAGGATAAGGTGCGCGAGAACGGCTGCCGGGACCAAATCATCGAGCTGCCCGCTTTCAATTGCCATGCTCATGGCCTTTTCCTGCAGCGCACGCGCCTGGTTCGCGAGCATGGCAGTGCCTTCGTCCGATGTCGCATAGGTGAGTGTCATAAGAGGACGCATGACGTCCTCGTTGCGTTGAAATCTGGCAATTGAGACAGTGATGATGGCGCGGGACAATTCGATGCCATCATCGAGCTTCAGCGCGTCCAGCTCATTCGACAGCTCGTCCAGCTCCTGAGACATCAGAGCTAGCAAGACGTCTGATTTTCCGCCTGAGAACTGATTGTAGAGCGTTCGGTATGCCAAGCCGGCTTCTGCTGCGATTGACCTTATCTGCAGCCCATCAACGCCATCACGCTTGAGGATTTGCCGTGCGGCCCCGAGGGCCTGCTCTACTCTTTTTCGTTTGGCTGTTTCGCGCACGCTCATGATCTATCTATAGCCAAAAATATATTGCAACGTGTTGCAATTATAGAGAGGAATGTCTATGTTTGAGTCTGCTAGAGGGAGACTCGCCATGCGTAAGGACGAACAGGTCCGTGTTCTCAAGGAACTCATCGGGCATATTGATGCCGGAACAAATGTCGATGCCGGCGGTCAACGCCGTAACCCGGCAGACACATACACCTCGCCGGAACGTGCCGAGCTGGAGTGGAACACGCTCTTCCGAAACCAACCTCAGATCATCGGCCTCTCCGGCGATCTGCCTGAGGCAGGCAGCTTCGTCACGATGAACGATTTCGGCATTCCGCTTCTTGCCACCCGTGACAAACAGGGACAGTTCCGGGCGTTCGCAAATGTGTGCCGCCACCGTGGTGCCATTGTTGAGCAGGAAGCCAAGGGCAAGAAAGCGCTTTTCTCCTGCCCCTTCCACGCCTGGACATATAGCAGCAGCGGCGCCCTGGTTGCGGTACCCAAGGAAGAGCATTTCGGACCGGTCGACAAATCCTGCCATGGGCTCGCTGAACTACCCGCCTCAGAACACCATGGCCTCCTCTGGATCCATCCCCGGGTCGACGGTCATCTCGACATGGACGACCTCATGGGTGGCCTGGACGCAGAGTTTGCTGCCTGGGATTTCGGCCGTCTGACCTATCTGGGTGATGACACTTATGAAACGCCCATGAACTGGAAGCTCGCGATTGATACTTTTGGCGAGACCTACCACTTCAGCGCGCTTCACAAGAATTCCCTGTTCCCTTTCTTTCATGGGAACGTGCAGGCCTATGACATCTTCGGACGTAATCACCGTATGTCGCTGTGCACACGCGGCATCGACGACATGCGTGCCAAGCCAGAGAGTGAATGGTCAATTACCGACGGTGCGTTCCCCGTCTACTACATGTTCCCTAATGTCCAGGTGAATGTCGGCGCTACGAGTGTCGTTCTCGTGCGTGTCTACCCGCACGGCAACGACCCCCACAGGTCATATTCGCGCGTAACCTTCTACGCCTGGCCGGAAGCCCTTGAAACCGGAGACCCGATTGTAAGCGAGCTACCCCAGCGTTTCGGCGAGATCATCCGGGACGAAGACTATGTCACGGCTGCCTCATCTCATGCGGGACTGCGGTCCGGGTATCTTGATGAGATGGTATTCGGCCGCAATGAGCCCGCACTTCACCACTACCACAACACCTATCGCGCAGCGCTAGGGATGCCGCCTCTTCCGCTTGAAGAAGGCTGACGCCCTTCTCTCTCGCGCTTCCGGCACACATGGAATAGTCTTTGCCGCGAAGTGCTCATCATCGAGAGAAACGTTGTGTCAGACGCAGTACCCACCTCAGCCGGCTTTGCCGTCCTCACGATCTCGGATACACGGGACGAGGCTACCGACACGTCCGGTGCCTATCTCATCAATGAGATCGGCGCGGCAGGCCATACCGTCGTTGACCGAGCCATCGTCAAGGATGAGCGAGAAGCCATTGCGGCCAAGCTGAAAGAGTGGGTTGCCAACCCGGAGATCAATGCCGTGATCTCGACCGGCGGCACCGGGCTCACCGGGCGTGACATCACGCCGGAGGTCTTTCACACGTTTTACGACAAGGAAATCGAAGGCTTCTCGGTAGTCTTCCACATGGTGAGCTTTGAGAGTGTTGGCGTGTCGACCCTGCAGTCACGTGCGACCGCCGGCATTGCCGGTGAAACCTTCCTCTTCGCGCTGCCCGGTTCCAGCGGTGCGGTGCGCGATGGCTGGGAGAAGGTTCTCAAGGCCGAGTTCGACCATACGCACAAGCCGTGTAACCTGCTTGAGATGATTCCGCGGCTTGGTGAGAAGTAAGATTTCCATTCCCAGCATGATTACTGTTGAGGAAGCGCGCTCGCTGATTGCTGGCGCCCTTGCACCGTTGGACGCTGAGACGGTGGCAGCCGCTCGTGCGTTCGGTCGCACGCTGGCTCAGGACATTGTCGCCGGCCGCGACCAGCCGCCCAAGGCTGTGTCAGCCATGGATGGGTATGCGGTCCGTTCTGGCGATCTTGGGAATGGGATGCTCACAATTCAGGGCGAGTCCCGAGCAGGCGCTTCGCTCGATGCCATTCTTCAAATCGGCCACGCTGCACGCGTGTCAACCGGAGCCGCGATCCCGGAGGGCGCCGACCAAGTTGTCATTCAGGAAAATGTAAACCGGGATGGCAATACGCTGAGTACGGACGAGGCGGCTAATCCAGGGCGGCACATCCGGCCTGCAGGATCAGACTACAACGCGGGGGATCTCCTGATCCCCAAAGGAACAATCCTCAATCCGGCCAAGGTAGCTCTGGCGGCGGCGGCCGGCGTTGGTGACATCCCGGTCATGCGCCGCCCCCGGATCGCAATTCTCGCAACCGGCGATGAAATCATAAATGCAGGCCAGACGCCGACTGGCGATCAGATATTCAATTCGGGCACGCCGGGCCTTTCAGCGCTGGTCTTTTCGATTGGCGGGCAGCCTCTGGCGTTGGGAATTGCACGGGATGACCCTGACGATGTGCGCGAGGCGCTCGCGTCGGCAGAAGGTGCAGACCTCCTTGTGACGATCGGCGGGGCGTCGGTCGGTGACCATGACCACCTGAGACGCGTCTTTGCCGAAGAAGGCGGTTCGTTGCTGTTTGAGAAAGTGCGTGTGAAACCGGGCAAGCCGGCCTGGTTCGGGCGCCTTCATGACCTGCCGGTCCTGGGACTTCCCGGCAACCCGGTTTCGGCAATGGTGACCGCCCGCCTCTTTCTGGTGCCCGCACTTCGTACTTTGCTAGCGCAGCCGACAGCGCTTGCGTTGGGGTTTGAAACGAGTGTCCTGTCCGAACCCCTCGACAAGAATGGTGACCGCGAGACCTATCTGCGCGGATTTCGTGAGACCGTGACAGGCCCTGTGAGGCCATTGTCTGCTCAAGACTCGTCCCACCTGGCAGCATTGTCGCAAGCGACTGTTCTCATCCGCAGGCTACCTGAAGCACCGGCTGCAGATGTCGGCGAGCAGGTTGAAATCCTGCCGATCTAGGAATTCCGGACCAAAAGAAAACGGCCCGCACTTCGGTGCGGGCCGCTCCATTTCTTGACTGGCTTCGAACTATTTGCCCTTCGGCAAGTCGTTGAAGGCAACGTCTTTGTCGACACGCACATCTTGAGGCAGGCCCAGGACCCGCTCTGCAACGATGTTGCGAAGGATTTCGTCGGTACCACCGGCGATGCGATAGCCTGCAGCGCCGAACCACTGAGCTTGGAAGCCGCCATTCAACGGGGCGATTTCACGATCAGTGATGATGCCACCCATGTCTTCGAGGTCCATGGCAAATGCTGCCAGATCCTGCATCTTTGGCGCTGATACGATCTTGCCGATTGACGCCTCAGGCCCAGGTGCCTGGCCCTTTGAAAGAGCGGTGATGGTGCGGAAACGGTTAAGTTTCAGGCCCTGGCTTTCCACGTACCAGTCGGCAATCCGTTCGCGAACGGACGACTGAGAGATCGCGGGACCATCTTCCATTTCGGTCGAGCGTGCCAGATCCAGCAGCTCACCGTAGTCACCCGCACCGGCACCACCTCCGACCGCCAGGCGCTCATTCATGAGCGTGGTGATGGCTGACTTCCAGCCTTCACCCACTTCGCCAAGGCGCTGACTGTCTTTCACGCGCACGTCGGTGAAGAACACTTCGTTGAAGTTGGCATCGCCTGACATCTGCTTGATCGGGCGCACCTCCACACCAGGCGACTTCATGTCGAGCCAGAACATGGTTAGCCCTTTGTGCTTGGGCACATTTGGGTCGGTGCGCGTGATGATGATGCCATAGTCAGAGAAGTGCGCACCAGAGGTCCACACCTTCTGGCCATTGATCACCCACTCATCGCCATCCTTCTCCGCCTTCGTGCGAATGCCGGCCACGTCCGACCCGGCTGCTGGCTCCGAGAAGAGTTGGCACCAGATTTCCTCGCCGCGCAGAGCCGGTCCGACGAAGCGCTTGCAGGTGTCCGGGTCTGCATACGCCATGACAGTCGGGACGCACATACCGAGGCCGATCTCGAACACGCCGCCCGGAACGGCGAACTTTGCTTCTTCCTGCGAGTAGATGACGGACTGGATGGGTGTACCACCGCGTCCACCCCACTCCTTCGGCCAGGTAATCTGGGCAAAACCAGCTTCGGCTTTCTTTACCTGCCACTTTTTGGCGCGTTCAACATGCTCTTCAACGGACAGGTTGCCACCCGCACGTTTCTCACTGACATCTGCCTTGAGCTTCGCGTTAGCGGAAAGCCAGTCATAGCACTCCTTGCGGAAAGCAGCTTCTTCCGGGGTATCGTTGAAATCCATTTGGACCTCCTAAACTTCTGAATTGCCTGATCTGGGTGCTAAGCGGCGTTGCGCTGTTCAAGCTGGCGTACGATGCGTTCTTTCCATTGACCGATCGCGCCGAGCGAAAGGCCAAGCAGTTTGGAACGACGATAGTAGAACTGGGTGTTGGCTTCCCACGTGTAGCCAATGCCGCCATGGGCCTGGATGTTCTCCTGGGCTGCATAGCGATAAGCCTCGGTCGCGGCGACACGCGCCCCGGCTGCAGCAAGCGGCAGCTCCGGTGAGTTGGTTGAGAGCGCCCAAGCGCCGTAGTAGCAATGGCCGCGAGCCAGCTCCAGCTTCACATACATATCGGCAAGCTTGTGCTTAATCGCTTGGTATGAGCCGATCTGACGACCGAAAGCATACCGGTCGAGCGAATAGTCTTTCGCCATCTCCATGGCGGCCTGCGTACCACCCAACTGCTCAAAGGCCACAAGCACTGCGGCGCAATTAAGGATTTCCTGCGTTGCCGTCCACCCTTCGCCTTCAGCACCAAGGAGATCGGCCGGGGCACCATCGAATGTGATCGTCGCGTGGCTGCGTGTGGGATCAAGGGTATCGACAGTCTCCCGGCTTACGCCCGAGGCGCCAAGATCGACGAGTGCCAGGGACACATCACTCTCAGCCGTACCAGAGCCTGTCTTGACGACGACGACTGCAAAATCAGCGACGTCGCCATCGGCGACCGGAAGCTTCTTACCCGTCAGCTTACCGCCTGCAAGTGTTGTGGCCAGCGTCTTCGGGGTCGGCGCCTGAACACCTTCGGCGAATGCAAAACAGCCAATGGCTTCACCAGAAGCGATTTTCGGAAGCCATGCCTGCTTCTGTTCCTCCGAGCCAAGCCGATTGATGGCTTCGGCTGCGAGATACACAGACGAGGAAAGAGGTACCGGCGCACACGCGCGGCCAAGCTCTTCCGCGATTACACAGAGTTCGAGATAACCGAGACCGAGGCCACCGTAAGCTTCAGGAATGGTTGTGCCGAGAAAACCCATCTCTGCGAGCCCATTCCACAAAGCCTTGTCATACGGCTCATCGCTTTCGAGGATCTTCCGTACGTCCTCAGGTTTGCACTTGTCGGCCAGAAACTTTGCCGCCTGGTCCTTCAGCAGCTTCTGGTCGTCTGAGAAATCAAAATTCATGATCGTTTCCTCAACCCTGCATCAAACGCCTTTCCGCATTTCAGACGCTTTGGCCTGTTATGCCGGACGGCGTTGTGAAAATCTTTGTCTGCACGACGGAGCGCGCGCTTTAGTCCTTGATTTCTGAGGCAAAACTTAGCGCGCGGCAAGACCAAGGAAAGGACACGCGGGGGGCAAACTGAAGCGGTCACAGTTTGACGTAGGGTTACCCTACTGTCCCGACGGGCTTCCTCATTTTCGTGCGCTGTTGACGCACTTGGTCCTGCTCGGATTGGAGTGCATCAAGGACCATCAAATTGGACTTGATGCGAAGAAGCGCTTCGGTAACGCGTTCCATTTCCCTTTTGGAGATCCCATCAAAGGCTGGTTCAAAAATCTCTTCGCCTAGGGCCAGCATCTCAGTGGCGATTGATGAAAATTTGGCGGTCAGGTAGACGCGGCGCACCCGACGGTCTTCCGGATCCGGTCTGCGCGTTACAAAGCCAGCGTCCTCAAGACGATCAACCAGCTTGCCGACTGGTGCCCGTTCCATATCGAGCCGATCCGCGATCGCCGATTGGGTGCTCCCGTCGTTCCGGCGCAATACTGCCAGCACGCGTCCTTGCGCGCGTGTGAGACCGATCGACCGCATCCGGCGGTCGAACAATCGGCCCATAAGCCGCTGCACATCGTGAACAGCCCACCCAAACTCACCCTCGAGGGTCAGTTCATGGTCGAGTTCAACCGAATGTGGCTGTAATTGCCTGACCGCCTTCGACATCGAACTGCTCCGTTTCGTTCGCCCAACGCACAAGAAGCGTCGTAACAGAAGCTATTGTATACATGCATATAGTATGCATGATTACAAAAGTACACGACGTGATGCTGCTGCAGGACCGCTGATGAACTCCCCATGGAAAACAGCCATGAGCGCGCTTGTTGTTGCGCTACCGCTCGCCGCGTGCAGCGATGCGGCAATTGATGAGAGCACCGCTGAGGAGGTGCGCGAGCCGGTCAGTCTCTCGACGGCAAGAGTCGCGAAGGTGACGATCGAACAGCCGATCACCGGCACCGGCACCATCGCCCCACTCCAAAGCACAGACCTCGGACCGCGTGTCGATGGCATTATCGAAGAGATCTTTGTCAGGGTTGGCCAACGCGTCGAGAAAGATGACCCACTCTTTCGGACGCGCGATATCGAACTGAGATTCAAGGTCGATGAGCTCGAGAACGAACTGAAGCTCGCGACTGCCACAGCGAAAGAAGCAAGCCGCGACTACACCCGGATTTCGAAGCTTCACAAACGCGGTAACGCATCTGCCGGGACTCTCGACAAATCGCGCGCCGCACACGAGTCGGCACAAGCCCGCCTGGGGATTGCGGAAGCGAAGCTCGGCCAGGCTGAACAGGCTTTGACGGACGCTGTTGTCAAAGCTCCATTCGACGGGGTCATCACCGCGCGCAATGTCCATGAAGGCACATTCATGGCGACGCGCATGGGGGGCGGCATGATGGGCCCGTCCGGTGTCATCCAGATAATGGAGATCCACATCGTCGCAGCGATTGTCGATGTTCCGGAAGTACATCTGTCCAAGTTCAGAGTTGGGACACCGGCGAAGGTCATAGTCGACGGTCTGAATGACGAATTCGAAAGCCAGGTCCATCGGATCAACGATTACATCGACCCGGTCAAAAGGACGATCGAAGTCCGGATTGGCGTTGAAAACAGCGACTACCGCATCAAGCCAGGGTCATTTGCCCGCGCGCTGATCTTCCCGCCGGCAGAAGAGGTACTTGCGCTTCCACGCGGCACAGTTCTGGGGTTTGAGGAGGGTCAGTATGTCTTCATCGAGCGTGATGGGGTCGCTGTACGCAAGGCCGTTCGCACAACTCAATTGGATGCAGAACGTGTTGTTGTCCAAGCAGGTCTTGAGGATCGCGACCTGGTCCTGATGGGCCCCGGACTGCGAACCCTGGTGGAAGGCGACCCGGTCGAAGTGATTGGCAACAATTCTTCTGACTCTGAGATCATCGGCATCGACCCAGCTTGAGGACGTCAACACTATGTGGATCTCGGATGTCTCAATCCGCCGCCCTGTCTTCGCTGTCATGCTCGTCGGCGCGTTTGTCGTGCTTGGCTGGATCTCACTGGGGCGCATCGGCGTCGATCTCTTCCCGCGTGTCGAGTTTCCATATGTCTCCGTAACCGCCCTTCTTGAGGGCGCCGCTCCAGAGACGATTGAAACGGAAGTCACCGACTCAATCGAGGAACAGGTCAACACGATATCCGGCATCGAGAGCCTGAATTCGATCAGCTCTGAGGGCCACGCCGCAGTCAATATTGAATTCGGGCTGGATGAAAATGTCGACGTCAAGGCGCAGGATGTCCGCGACAAGGTAGCTCTTTCCATCGCCGACCTTCCCGGTGATGCAGAGCAGCCGATTGTGCAGAAGGTCGATCCGGACGCCCAACCGATCATGTCCATCATGATCTCCGGCGACATGCCCGTACGTGACATCACCAGATACGCAGACCGTGTCGTCAAGGAACAGCTGCAGCGGGTACCGGGTGTGGGGTCGATCCGGCTCGTTGGAGGGCGGGACCGGGAAGTCCGCATTTGGCTCGACGCGGTGCGGCTACGGGCATATGGCGTAACGGCACAGGACGTCATCAACGCGGTTCGGCGCGAGCATGCAGAAATACCTGGAGGTCGGCTCGACACCGCCGGTTTGCGGGCAGAGTTTTCAGTCAAGACGAAAGGTGAAGTCCAGGACGTCATCGAGTTCGGCGATATCGTGGTCGCCTACCGGGAAACCGGGCCCACACGGGTGCGGGATGTGGCCCGTGTTGAAGACGGCATGGAAGACCTCCGCTCCTACGCTGAGCTGGACGGACAACCGGGTGTCAGCCTTGAAGTCCGTCGGCAGTCAGGTCGCAACACTGTAGAAGTTGCCCAAGCCATACGTGCGCAGCTCGCGGAAATCAGACAGACGGCGCCTGAGGGCGTTCGACTCCTCGCAGCACGCGACACGTCCAAGTTTATTGAAGAATCGGTCAATGACGTGTTCGGCGATATCTCGCTTGGCGTTGTACTCGTTGTCCTGGTGACGCTCGCCTTCCTGCTTTCTGTACGCGCGACGGCCATCGTTGCCATCGCCATGCCGACAGCGCTCATAGCGACATTTTTTGCCTTCTACGTGATGGGCTTCACGCTGAACATGATGACGTTGATGGCCCTGTCCGTTGCGGTCGGTCTTCTGGTCGATGATGCCATTGTCATTCTGGAGAGCATTCACCGGCAGCTCGAAGAGGGTCACCCGCCAATGCAGGCTGCGTCGCTCGGCGTGCGCAAGGTCGGTCTGGCGGTCCTGTCGGGATCTTTGTCCATCGCCGCGGTCTTTGTGCCGATTGCCTTTATGGATGGCATCGTCGGACGTTTCTTCTTTCAGTATGGCTTGGCCATCGTGTTTTCGGTCGCCGTTTCATTGCTGTGCTCGTTGACCCTGACGCCGATGCTGTGTGCGCGGTTTCTGAAACAGGGAGATCAGGAGAATCTGGGCCGCATCGGGAGCTTCTTTGACGACGCCTATGGCAGACTGGAAGTCGCATATGGCCGCCTTCTGGATTTTGCCCTTGAGCATCGCTGGATCGTCGTATTGGCGGCCGCGGGCACCATGACACTTGGCGTTGTCGTTGCCGGACTGGTGCCCTCGGCGTTCGACACGCGGGCTGACCGATCAGAGTTCCTTGGCCAACTGGAATTGCCCTTTGGTGCCGGCGTCGAACAGACACGTGAAGTTGCCAGCCGCGCTGCCGCAGCGATCGGACGTGTCGAGCATGTGGACTCGGTATTCTTCACCGTCGGCAGCGACAGCCGGGAACGCGTCAACCAGGCGTCATTTTACATTGCCCTTACTCCCAAGGCTGAGCGCGACATTGGGTTCATTCCGATCATGGATTCCGCCCGCCGTGCCATGCAGAACGCAGCCCCAGAAGCTACGCATGTCTCTCTGTCTGATGTCCCCTGGATCTCTGGCGGTGGCTTTACGAATTTCGAGCTTGAGTACGCCCTTGCAGGCCCGGATCTCGATGTCCTGCGTCAAAGGACGGACCTGATCGCTGCACGGATGCGCGAGGCCGGTATCTTTCGTGACATCAAAACATCGTTTGAAGAGGGCAAGCCGGAAGTCCAGGTGCTGGTCGACAGGGTGCGTGCGGCTGATCTGTCTGTGCCTGTTCGGTCCCTGGCAGACACAGTGCGTGCTCTGGTCGGCGGCGTTGATGTCGCGACATTTGAAGAGTATGGGCAGCGGTATGATGTTCGCGTGCGGCTGGAGGAAGACCAGCGGCATGAGCTGCACCAGCTTGAACTCATCCAGGTACGGGCGTCAGATCAGGAATTGATCGACCTGGCCAACCTTGCAGCCTTCAACATCGCAGCTGGACCAGCCCAGATTGATCGAGCGAACCGCTCGCGCAAGATTTCTGTCTTTGCGAATACGGGTCCCGGCGTGGCTATGGGCGATGCGACAGCTGAGTTTGAGCGGATCATCCAGAGCGCCAAGGTACCCGATGGCTATGTCGTGACTGCGGAGGGACGCGCCAAGCGGATGAAGGAAACGGGCGAGGCCATTGCATTTGCCTTTCTACTTGCGCTTGTGGCCCTCTACATGATCCTGGCAAGTCAATTCAACAGCTTCACCCAGCCGATGATCATCATGCTTACTGCCCCCCTCTCGTTCGTGGGGGCATTCGTGGCGATCTGGCTGGCCGGCGAAACCATGACCATGTTTGCGCAGATTGGTCTGCTGGCTTTGATGGGTCTGGTGATGAAGAACGGCATCCTTCTTGTTGATTATGCCAATCAGGCACACGCAAACGGGCTTTCTGCGCGCGAAGCCATACGCGAGGCCGGGCCGGTCCGGCTTCGTCCGGTGCTGATGACTGCCCTTTCCACAATCTGCGGGATGATCCCGGTGGCCATGTCGGTCAGCCAGGGCGCTGAATTCCGAAATGGTATGGGTTTCCTTGTCATCGGCGGTCTGACGTCATCAACAGCTCTGACACTGGTGGTTGTGCCGGTTGCCTATTCCTTGATGGCGGATGCCCGCAAGGGTGTCGACACTGCAGTCGACTGGGCCAGAAAACGAGGTTCCCGCGGCGAAAAACCAGCGTGAACCGAGATGTTTCGCATGCAAACCGGTCGATGTGCTTAAACGGACCTTAACCCTGCATCAGTCAAGGTAAGGCCAACAGCCATCTATCTGTTTTGATGCGGAGCCGAGATCATGGCCAAAGCGCAGTTTCACAAGAACCAGCGCGTATACGTCAAACCTGTGGGGACATGGGCTCAGATTGAGCGCGTGCTGCCGCAATGGGTAAAGGATGTGGAAGAGCCAATCCGCATTGCTTACGACGTCGGCCTGGGCCGAGAGTTTGGCGCAGACGAACTTGCCAGCGAAGCCTCGTCAGACGAAGTGTCTGGTTTCGACGGCGAGAACTGGCGGGTTATCCGCGGCAAGAACAAGTGGCAGCAGCCGGACGAATGCGGCCACCACCCTCATCCCGGGACCTACCCGATCGTAGCGACCGGTGAAAATGATTGGGGCGGGTGGCGTGTTCCCGGCTCAGAGTATGATCTGTATCCCGACCGTATTGAGTTCCAGGCACGCCTGATCGCCGGAAGCATCCGCCTTTATCGGCTCACACGCGAGTTGGTTGGCTATGCAGAAGACCAGCCGGAGAACATCTCCAATGAGCTGATGAGCCTCATTCAGGATGCAAAGCAGACTATCAAGGCCATCGAACAGGACCCTGAAGCCGATCTTGAAGAAGCCGCCGGCTGATCCGACGCAGTCGCGCAGCAGATGCTCTTTCATCCCGACCGCAGACTTCTATAGTACGCATCCCGTATTTGCATTGCCGATGCAATCTCGGCTGTCACTACCGATGGATCTATCTTGAGCGTACCGACCGAGGGCACCGTGCCCACTTCCCCGCCCTCTCCTTCAGCTATTCGCCTGGAGGACTACACCCCTCCGCCGTGGCTCGTTGATACCATCTCGCTCAACGTCAAACTCGCCCCCATTGCTACGCGGGTTATGGCGATCAGCACCATCCGACCAAATCCGGAGGCTGGGTCTGCTGCGGACCTGACGTTGGATGGCGAGATGATGCGGCTTGTTTCTGTTGAACTAGACGGCAAGACTCTGGGCCCGGAAGCCTATGACCTCTCTGAGACGAAGCTGGTGCTTCGCAGTATCGAGCCCGGCCCGCATACACTGATAATCGAGACCGAGTGCGACCCCGAGAAGAATACCGCTCTCACCGGCCTCTATCAGACCAACGGCGTCTTTTGCACGCAGTGTGAGGCTGAGGGCTTCCGCCGCATCACCTACTTCCCTGACCGCCCTGACGTCCTTTCGGTTTTCACTGTGAGGCTTGAGGCTGACCAAACAGCCTGTCCAGTACTACTGGCCAACGGCAATCCTGGTGATACAGGTATTCTCGCTGACGGACGTCATTTTGCAGAGTGGCACGATCCGCATCCCAAACCACCCTATCTGTTCGCCATGGTTGCCGGCGATCTCGCACGCGTGTCGGACACATTCACAACCATGTCGGGACGTGCTGTCGATCTTGGGATCTATGTCGAGCACGGCAAGTCTGACCGCACCTCCTATGCGATGGATTCGCTGAAGCGGTCCATGACATGGGACGAAGAGACCTTCGGCCGTGAATACGACCTGGATGTGTTCAACATTGTTGCCGTGTCCGACTTCAATATGGGGGCCATGGAAAACAAGGGACTCAATGTCTTCAACGACAAGTACATCCTGGTGCGCCCGGACACGGCAACGGACGCAGACTACGCCAATGTGGAAGCGATCATCGCCCATGAGTACTTCCACAACTGGAGCGGCAACCGCATTACCTGCCGGGACTGGTTTCAACTTTGCCTCAAGGAGGGGCTCACGGTCTTCAGGGACCAGGAGTTCAGCAGCGACATGCGTTCACGCCCCGTCAAACGCATCGCCGACGTAAAGACACTGCGAGCGCACCAGTTTCCGGAGGACTCGGGTCCACTCGCCCATCCCGTTCGCCCAGACAGTTATATCGAGATCAACAACTTCTATACGGCAACCGTTTATGAGAAGGGTGCTGAAGTCGTCCGCATGCTGAAGAGGCTGATTGGCCCCAAAGCCTTTCGCTCCGGCATGGATGCATATTTTGCACGCAATGACGGCACGGCAGCGACAGTTGAGGATTTCCTCGGCGCCATGGCAGATGCGTCGGGAAGAGACCTGACTCAGTTCAAGCGGTGGTATGAGCAGGCGGGAACACCGGAGCTGATTGTTTCCGGACGCTTTTCACCACTCGACGAAACCTATGAGCTGAAAGTTGCCCAGTCGACACCGCCGACGCCTGGACAAAGCAAGAAGCGGCCTCTGCATGTTCCTCTGGCGATCGGCTTGCTTGACCCTGACGGGAACGACCTGTCGGTGAATGTCAGAGGTGCCGCCGACACTGGAGAAGATGGCGTTGCTGGTGAGACCATCCTGGAGCTGACGGACTACGAACACACATTTGTATTTGAGAAGGTCAGTTCACCGCCCGTGGTCTCTCTGCTTCGAGGGTATTCCGCACCGGTCCATTTGACGACAAATGGAAGCGAACGCGACTGGCTCTTCAGAATGGCTCATGACACCGATGCTTGCGCACGCTGGGAGGCTGGCCAGACCTATGCGCGGGAACTCCTGGTGTCGATCACAACCGCCGCGCGCCGGGGCGACAAGCTGCGGCGCGGCACACGCTATGCAGAGGCGCTGAGGCAGATTCTCGAAGACCCGTCTCTTGAGCCTGCGTTTGTAGCGCTGATGCTCGATCTCCCGAGCGAGGCGGAGATAGCTCAGCATATCGGCGCTGATGTGGACGCAGACGCGGTGCATATGGCTCGGCGGCATCTGCTGTCCGCACTCGCTGACCAACTTGGCGATCTTCTGCTGAATCGGTTTGCAGAGCTCCAAACGAATGCGCCATACAGCCCGGACGCGGTCCAGGCTGGGCAACGTCAGCTCAAGAACGCATGTCTTCGCCTCTACAGCGCGCTGGACAATGAAAACGCAGCACGTCTTGCTTCTGGCCAGTTCAACACCTCAAACAACATGACAGATACGGAGGCAGCACTTGGTGTCCTGACCCACACTGGCCGGGACGCCAGACAGGAAGCATTTGACGCATTCTACGAACGCGCGTCCGGAGACCATCTGTTGCTCGACAAGTGGTTCTCACTTCAGGCAATCTCAAGCCTTCCCGACACACTTGAGCGGGTTGAAGCCCTGATCAGTCATCCCGATTTCTCCATGACCCGACCGAATACGGTCCGGGCACTTATAGGGGTCTTTTGCAGTTCCAATCCTGTCCGTTTCCATGCAGCAGACGGAAGCGGGTATCGCTTTCTGACCAGCAAGGTCCGAACATTAGATGCGACTAATCCCCAGATCGCCGCGCGACTCCTCGGCACGCTGAAGAGCTGGCGGATCTATGACGCAGCACGGCAAGAACATGCTCGGTCTGCAGTCAGTGATTTGCTTGAACAGCAAGGATTGTCGAAAGACACCTTTGAGATCGCGACCCGCATGATTGGTTGATGGCTCACCGCGAGTCGGAGGCCCCCTTTGAGGGAGCCTCAAGTTAGCGTTCCGCGAATCGTGAGTCTCAGCAGCAACACGTTTTTGCAGGTTAACGGAAAGTTAACAGCGGAACCCCAGCTCACCTAGACAGCCTGACTCCTTGTGCGAATCATCATGAGCGATTCGCATGGCAACAGAGGCCAACCGGCCTTTCAGGGATGGTGCACATTCCGCCGAGGGGAGCATAGGGGACATGAGCGAGGCGCAGGTTGCTGATCCCTTGTCGAGAAGCAGCAAGTTGATGGGCGATACAGGCCATACCCGGTCTGGACCAAGTGGGAGCGCCCTGAGCCAGTTATTCCATACGGCAAACACTGGTGTTGCGGGTTCGAACGCGTCGATGGAGATGCGTGCGCGCCTCTGGGCATTTCTCTTCTGCGGCCTCGTGCTTGTGGCATTCAATGCCGTGGCCGCGTGGCAGTTGCGGACCGACTATCAGGCCGGATTGGCTCAGGCCAAGACACATGCGACGGCGCTCGCGCGTGCGCTCGCGGGTGATGCCAACGTCGCGAACATGGACTTTGGATCATATGCCGACCGTGTGGCTAACCTACAAGTCAAACCCGGCATGATGATCACCCGCGAACGGGCCGGAACGACCCCCTTGGGCAATGAGTCCCGGTCAATCGAGGCACGCGCCATCATCACAGGCAGCACTCAGCAGATTGCCGTGACCATTCCCGTCCGCGCCGCTCTGGCTGACTGGTACACGACACTGCCATTCCATCTTGTGCTTATGGCTGGCGCGTCGTTTTTCATATGTGTGATGGGAGGTGGCCTGGTGCGCCAGATCGAGCGCAAGTCGGCCGCAGACCTCGCCCTTAGAGATAGTGAGCAGCGTTTTGAGTTGGCATTCGCAGGGGCCCGTTGTGGCATCTGGGACTGGGACCTAAACGCCAGCCGACTCTACTGGTCTGCACCGATGCTCGCGCTGTTGGGTGAGCCGGCGAAAGCGGCCCGTCTGTCATCCGAACAGGTCATGGATTACGTGCACCCTGAGGACCGCCACATTCTCCAGGAAGTCGAGGACAGCGTCCGGCGCGGCACACTTGGATATGACACGACATTCAGATTGCGTCATTCATCCGGTGAGTGGATTTGGGTCAGGGCTAAAGGTCAGATATGGCGCGGTATTGCCGCCGATACGCAAAGGCTTGTCGGAATCGCGATCGATATCACTGAACAGAAGCAGGCCGAAGCACGAGAACGGATGGCCAATGCACGTCTCCGCGATGCTGTGGAGAGCATCTCAGAAGCCTTCTCACTTTGGGATTCACGCGGTCGTCTGGTGATGGCCAACGAAAAATTCCGTGCATTTCATAAGATTGATCGCGATGCCGTTCCTTTTGGCACAACAGCACGCGATCTCGACTTGAGGACGTCAGACGGCGCACTGCTACTACCAGGCCGGTTGGCAGATGCCCGGGATCCGGCCCATCAGGAGGTCAAACTGCCGGGTGGTCGCTGGCTGCACCTGAGCGAGCGACGCATGCGCGACGGTGGAATAGTCTCGGTAGGAACTGACATCACCGCCCTCAAACATCAGGAAGCCGAACTGGTGCGCAAGGGCGAAATACTCTCGGAGACAATCACTGATCTCGAGGGCTCGCGGCGGACATTGCAATCGCAAGCCAGTCAACTCGTCCAGCTTGCAGAGAAATACGCCGGGGCGAAGGCCAAAGCTGAAGCCGCCAACCGTTCCAAGTCCGAGTTTCTTGCCAACATGAGCCATGAGCTTCGGACGCCCTTGAACGCAATCATCGGTTTTTCGGAGATCATGCGAAAGCAGATGTTCGGGCCTCTTGGCGCTGCCAAGTATGAGGCCTACGCGGATGACATCCATTCGAGCGGCCAGCATCTACTCGAAGTCATCAATGACATTCTGGACATGTCCAAGATCGAAGCTGGACGCCATTCGCTTGATCGCAGTGAATTCGATCCTGCAGACGTCATCGAAGAGACTCTCCGTATTGTGTCGGGTCGGGCAAACGAAGCAGATGTTTCGCTCGAGAAAGGCCCGGTCGAGGTTAGTTGTCTGATTGCCGACAGGCGGGCGGTGAAGCAGATCTTGCTGAACCTCCTGACAAATGGAGTGAAGTTCACGCCGAGGGGCGGTCAGGTTCGAGTAAGTGTCGCGACAGACAGCGAAGATGGAGCCGCATTGTTCTCAGTTCGGGATACGGGCATTGGCATCGATGAAGCTGACCTGCAAAGACTTGGTCAGCCATTTGAGCAGGTTGAGAGCAACTACTTGAAAACACATGAGGGAACCGGGCTCGGCCTTGCATTGTCGCGATCGCTTGCAGAGCTTCACGGCGGAACACTGACCATTGAGAGCCTGCCGGGCGAAGGCACGTGCGTTTCCTTCACAATACCCGTGAGATCCCAGACCGCGGTCGGGACCTCAGAAGCATAGGCATAGGCTGACCGACACCCGGTGTCGGTTCAGTTGCGTGAGAATGCCTCAGGACCACTGGGCCGACGTCCCCCCATACGCTCAAAGGCGTCAGCAACACGGGCTCTCTGTTCCGGGGTGAGTTCGCTCAGCACTTCGGCAAACGGATCCTGAAACGCCTGGGCCATTTCCCCATGCGACTGACGAACGCGCCCGAGTGCCTCCGAAAGCGCTGATGCATCATATGGTTCGGCTCGGATTGCCTCCACAACTGACCGATGGTTGGATCGCAGCTCGCCGAAGCGATTTCGAAGGTCGGGAATGTCTCGACGCAATTCTCTCATGACACGCCGTCCCTCCTCTGGCCCGAGTGCGGCGACAAGGACCCGCGGACTGATCCCCACTCCAGGACCGGCTGGTCCACCAAGTTTGAGTGGAGGTCCGAACAGCATCCCGCCGAAAAAAATCCCGGCCAGCAGCAGGTTGAGTGCAAGAGATCCGAGCAACAGGCCCGATACCCAACGTCGCGAATTAGGTCCCTTGGGACTATCCGTCATCTTCCCAACCTCCAAAACCGAACGCGTCTCCGTAGACAAGAGAAACAGCGGCAGTGTCGAAACTCTCTGATGCGCCATCTTCAACGGGTACGATGCCCTGCGCACCCAACCAAACGCCGACAAGAAGCGACGCGGCAAACCCTGCAACAGGCTGCCATCCGGGGACCCCGGGCACTAACTGGTCCAGCAACCCGCGCCACCAATTTGAAACGCCCGATACGCTTCCGGCTCCCACGCTTGCATCTTGCACATGGGCCGCCGGTCTCTCAGCCAGTATTGAACGGCGCAAGGCCTCAGAAGGTTGGGCGGTCGTGGCGAGATCCAAGACACTATCCAGAGCGCGAGCTTGTTCGAGATAGGCGGTCAGCGTTGCTTCTGACCGCACAAGTTCCTGCGCGGCGCTACGCTCACCAGCTGGCCAGCGGTGCGCATCCGCACCATAGGCGTCTATGATCTGCCGCACTCGGTCTGGGGTCATTGGTCTACTCCCAAGAGTTCCTGCTTGCTTTCCATCAGTTGTTTCTTCAATGAGCGACGACCTCGTGCGAGAAGAGACTCCAACGCGTCTACGCTTACGTCCATGACCTCCGCCGCTTCGATATTGCTCATCTCATCGAAATGCACGAGCTGGATTGCGGCTCGTTGACGGTCTGGAAGCCCATCGACCGCGGCACGAACAATGCCAGCCTGATCGCTGCTGCCCACAACGCTGTCCGCTGACGGTGCTCCATCAGCGATATCCGGCGCCTCATCAAGTGGCAATACCCTCTGCGAACCGGTCTTTCTCAAGCGGTCATAACAGAGATTCATCGTGATCCGGACGACCCAGGTTCTGAGCCGAGCGCCCTTTGGCGTCCACTTGCCGGCATGTCTCCAAACCCTGAGAAATGTCTCCTGAACGACTTCGTCCGCATCTGCTTCGTTGCGAAGCATCCGCCGCGATACAGCATGCACCTGCGGTAGAAACTCGTCGACAGCCTCGCGCATGGCAGTGGCTTCCCCAGACGCAATGCGTTTGGCAAACTCCTGATCCAAATCTGCAGCGATCACGACCTCTGCTTTCATTGGCTCTCTGCCAGTGCTGGCCTGCGCAGAACGTACAAACGCTTCCCCCTTAGCCCTGTGTTGCACTCTGGCCGACTCAGGGTCGGCTGAGGCACCGCACGTAGATATGGCAGCCGATTGCAGCCAATCGGCGCGGTTCGCCACAGGCATCACAGCAAACCGCGCCATGCTACTCTAGAAGTCGCGATTGGCTCTACGCTCGGCGCGCATGGCCTCCCTGAAGGCGTCTGCTTCCTGCTTTGTCACTTCGCCGTTTGAATTGGTATCGGCGCGAGTGAAGAACATCTGTTGGCCGTGCGCGGCAAACTCTTCGATGCTGACATTGCCATCTGAATTGGTATCGATGGCAGAGAACCGTTCCGCCTTACGCTCGGAGCGCCGCTGCGCTCTAGCCTCAGAAGCGGCAGTCATCTCGTCCAGGGTCACAGCCCCGTTGCTGTCAGCATCCATGGCTTGGAACATAGCCGCGGTCTTCTCAGCGCGCTCTTCGGCTGACAACACCTGTCTCCCTGACCGTTTCCCGCCATGCCTTCCGAGTTCATCTGATGTTAGAGAACCGGAACCGTCACGGTCCATGCGCTCAAACCGGGCTTCGCTCAGTGTACGGACTTCCGCCGAAGTCAATACTCCGTTGCCATCTGCATCGGCTCTCTCGAACATGCCGCCGCCGGGCGCTGCGATCACCAGACCGGCGCCGATCGCGGTAAAGAGTGCGGTGAAAGTGAGTGTCTTATTCATTTTCTCATTCCTAAAAATCGCTTGACCAAGCCACCCATGCCCCAAACTGCGAACACCGCGGTACGGTGCGCCACCTGCATAAGGGGTCATGCTGAGGACTCAGACGCACCGTACCTACGGGTCGGCCTGCAAGGGCTCTTGAGGGGATGCCGACCGACCGGGAGGCACTCAGGGGAAGCGCATCCAGCGGCGTTTGCATAGCCAACCCGTGGTGTTCTGATAGTCAAACGGGCCCTCGACGGGATTCCGTCGGTGGTAAGGAAAGTTTTTGGGCCGGCTTTCCCCGCTCAGCTTGCCTCAGGTGGCGTACGCCGGGCATTCGGGCATGTGTAGAAGGGTCTCGGCACTATGTGGCCGCGAAAGCGTCCGCCGCCCGGCCCAGTGGCAGTCAGCTGCGCCGAGTTTCCAAGAATGCCTGCCTCAACGTCCGCAAGGGCGATTATACGTTTCCTTGCCGGCGACCAGGCAACTGACGTGATCTTGCCGATCGCGCGATCACTCAGAAACAGCGTCGCAGCAGACGGGAGGTCAGAACCTTCGATCAGGAGCCCAACCAATGAGTACGAAGGCCCTTCGCGTAGCCCTTGCTGCAGAGCCCCGCGTCCCGTGAAGACGCCGGCATCCATATCAATAAACCTTCCAAGGCCAACCTCCAGGGCGGTGCGCAACTCGTCTGAGCGACACGTGCGCGAAGACTGATAGTCCACGCCGAGCTTTGGGTGGCCGGCTTCAATCCGAGCCACATTCCTGGCGGCTACACCGACCGGCCGTGGCCGGAACAAGGCGGAAAGCCGGAAGACCCTGTCATACAGAAACAGCGCATCGTCGAGGCCACATCTGATCTCGTATCCAAGTCCGCCGGTCGCTGAAACACGAGCAACCAGCACTTCGGCTGACGCAATCTTCATCTTACGGACGGCGCCAGGCCTCAAGGCCTCAAGACCACCGAAACCCGAGGCAAGTAGCGCAGCACATGCTGATGGACCTTCGACAGCAAACGTACACACAGTGTCGGACACATCCTCGACAGTGCACTGCATCCCTTGTGCGGAGACGAGCAGCCAATCAAGACATCGCATTGGGAGCGTCAAAAACCACTCTTCCTGATCTGGCCGCATGACCAGACCATCGCCAATCAAGCCTGCGGTCTCGTCACTCAACGCAACATACCGGCTATGGCCAATCTCGACATGGCCGCCACATCCACCTGCAAGCCGGTCGAGAAACGGACCAGCATCCTCGCCCCGGACAACATAGGTGGGCAGGCCCGCGAGATCCGCAATGCCGCAACTGTTCCGCAAAGCGGCGTATTCCATCTCAATCGTGTCATAGATCCGCGGTACGGTACGACCGAACTCTGTCGTCCAGTCGTTGGTTCGGTTGAACTCAGATGTACGGTGATGCAGTGGCGATGGTTGCACTGCGAGCGCCCAGATGTCTGCACCTACGGTTTGTGTCATCGTTGTACCGCCCTTGATCGTGAAGACAGAACGGAACGTGCGGCGGATCGTCCAGGCCGGCCCGTGAGACCTCCTCCGGGGTGAGAGCCGGCACCACCAAGGTGAAGTCCTCGCACGGGGTTTCCAGCTCCATCAGAAGATGCCCCGAAGCCGCCCAGAACCTGATCGAAAGCAATATCGCCCTTGTGCCAAGACCCCATTTCTGAGCCGCAATGGGCCGCAATGTCCGCAGGTGTCAGGACCTCGCCCGCCTCGATAATGTCAGGGAGGTCAGGCGCATACTCTGCGAGCGCTTTGACCACCATACCGTAGAGACGTTCTTTGCCGATTTCCCATCCGCCCGGTGTTTCAAAAGGCACGAACGGCAAGATAACCGACAGAATGTGCTTGCCTTGAGGGGCCAGCGTCGGATCAGCAACCGTTGGCAAAGTGCATTCGAAGACCGGTTCGTATGGCAATTCGCTGTATTTCTGGCCATTGGATGCGCGTTCAACCTCGAGAGGACTCGGCGCAACCATCAAGCGGTTGGCAAGCAGCGTGTCCGGCGTCTTCGGGAATGATGGCAAACGGCCCAGAACGAGGTTCACTTTCGCAAGCGATCCTTCGTTCCGCATAGCCATGGCGTTGCGCACCACATCTGCCTCAAGGTAACGCGCCCCAACGAGACTCAGGAGCGTTGTCTTCGCGCTCAGCGTGGACACAACCTGCGGAGCTTGAATCTCATCACCATCCTCAAGCACAACGCCGACGGCCTGCTCGTCCTTGACCAGGATGGACGAAACTCGAGCCGAAAGCCGCACATCCGCGCCTGCAGCAAGCGCGGCACTATGCAATGCGTCTGTCAGGGCGTGAGGACCACCCGCCACTTGAACTGCGCCTGCCTTGTCAGCTTGTTCGATCGCACGCATCCAAGACCAATAGAAGACAGATCCCGGCGCATAGGGGCCATGTGGTGCACCGATAGATGCCTCAAGTGAAAGCGCACCCTTCAGATGTGGGGTTTCGAAGTGCTGGTCCACAAAGTCGGCCATACTCGACGGCAGCAGCCGCAGAAGGCTTTGAAAAGATGCCCTGCCACGCAACCGTTCACGTATATAACGCCGCGCCCAGAAGAAGCGTTCTGACACTGAGTTAGTGGGCAGTGCGACGATATCACGTCGCACCAGCGCCATCAGTGGACCGACCAGCGCACGTGACTGCTTTTCAAATCGTCCCAGTGTGTCGGCATCGTGGCTTGACCAGCGAAATGTCGCCTCCCGGGTCTCCTTGTTCAACGGGAAGAACGGTATGTGCCTGCCGTCCGGGTCAAGTGCAATGCGGCCAACCCTGCGCTTGATAATTTGCAAACCATGCTTGCGCAAACGGAGTTTTCGAACGAGGTCCGACGGAAAGCCGCTAACGAAGTGGACACATTGTGGCGCTGACACGCCTGCAATCGGACTGCTCACACCGGCGGCGCCACCGAGGTGCGGCAATGCTTCGCAAAGGACGACGCGCTGTCCGGCTTGTGCCAGCAATGCTGCGGCCACAAGACCGTTATGGCCGCCTCCGATGACAACTACGTCACACTGGTTTGCCGAGGCCGTCACAATGCTGCCCTCCGGGCACGCCGAGGCATGACATCATTCAGAATGGTTCGCGCGGCATTGGCACCAGGCGCACCCATGACGCCTCCGCCAGGATGCATGCTTGACCCGCACAGGTAGTAACCGCGGATTGGGGTCCTGTAGTTGGCCAATTCCGGTAATGGCCGGTTGAACAGCAACTGATCGAGCGTCAGCTCGCCATGAAATATGTTGCCCTGCGTAAGGCCGATTTCGCTCTCGAGATCGGCCGGGCTTCTGGTCTCAACATGGACAACGAGCTCCCTGAAACCCGGCGCATGGCGCTCGATCTTGTCGAGGACAGTCTCCTGCAACTCCTCGCGCTTCCTGTCGGTCCATCCACCGTCAATCAAGGTGTCCGGGACATACTGGACAAAAACTGACGCGACATGCTTGCCAGGAGGCGCCAGAGTTGGATCCAAACGCGACGGAACCACCATCTCGATGTAGGGATCACGCGGCATGACCTGCTCTTTCCAGTCATCATACGCGCGCTCCATATCGGCTATCGTGCCACACAAACGAACGTCACCGTCCAGTGCCGGACAGTCGGTGGGAACGCTTGAGAACTCAGGCAATCCCTTGAGTGCGATGTTGAGCTTTGCGGACGACCCCCGCGTCCTGAAATGCGAAACACGATCAGCAAATCCTTTTGGCAAGGCGCTCCAGTCGAGCAGCGAAAGGATCGACCTCTTTAGTTCCAAGCCTGAGACAACGATACCAGCCTCGATCTCGGTTCCATCTGACAGCAAGACACCAGTGGCTTTGCCTTTCCTGACAAGGACTTCATCCACTGGTGAAGACACGCGGACCTCTCCGCCAGAAGCCTGAACGGAAGACGCAAGGGCGTGAGACACCTGCCCCATGCCACCTCGGACATACCCCCATCCACCACTGGTGCCATCAATTCCACCGAGCCGGTGATGCAGGAGAACATATGCGGTCCCAGGTGACATTGGCCCCAACCCTGTACCAATAACTCCTGACGCCGCGAAATGCGCTTTGACCACATCAGATTCAAAGTAACGGTCCAGCAGGTGAGCGACTGAAGCGGTCCAAAAGCGAATTGAGGCCGTCAGTCCATCAGCTCCGCCTGAAGTGAAACGTTCAATGAGGCGGAGGTTCTTCTTCAGGTCTTTCCAGGACAGAGAGGCTGGGTCAGGAGGCGCGTCGAGCAGCAACGGCGATACCAATTCTGCCTGACGCTGCAAGTCACGGCTATACAGTTGATAGGCGTCTGCATCTACGGGAGAGTGTCGCGCCAGCTCCCGCCGCATGGTTTCAGGATGCGGAGAGGACGCCAGAAACCGACCGTCGCCGAACATGGTGACCGATCCCTGATAGGGGATCGTCCTTAAGCCATGTTGTGTCAAATCGAGATCGTGGATGATTTCAGGACGCAACAGGCTGAGAGCGTAGGAACAGCTGGAATAGACGAAACCTGGTTCGACTTCACGGCTCACTGCTGCGCCGCCGATGTAGTCATTGGCCTCGACCACGAGCACACTTAGGCCCGCTTGCGCCAAGTAAGCTGCCGCAGTCAGCCCATTGTGTCCTGCACCGATTATGACAGCGTCAACGCGCTCCATACGATCAAGGCTGCAGGCTGAGTTGGCCTGCCCTCCAGTGAGAAACCTCCGCACTAGCTGCTCAAAATGCAAGCAGCAAGCCACGGTCCCCGTTAAGGATAACGTCCCAATGCGGCCCATGTGGGGTCGCTAAGAAATGAGTTTGGAAAAAGCCTTATCCACGGACGCCTTCGAGTCCGCCAGCTCTCTTTCAACGGCTGTAAACGATGGCATATCGACCGACCTGGCGAGGCGGCTCTTTAAGGCATCTGCGGCGGAATCGGGATCAAAGTGTCCGTGGACCGCAATGCTGAGCACCTGGTTCAGGTTGTGGAACCGGTCGAGCGCCTGCAACAACTCTTGACCGATACGGTGATCAACGATGCCGGCCGCAAGAAGTCTTTCCAATGCGCCGCGGGTATTGGTGTCCAGGATCTTGGGTCTTCTTGCAGCGTGAACGAGTTGCAGTCCCTGGACGATAAATTCGAGGTCAACCAAGCCTCCGCGACCATGCTTGATGTCCCAGAGCCTGTCGCTGCCGAGTTCTTTGTACACCCGCTCACGCATCTCCGAGACATCCTGCGCTGTCTTGCGGGCAGAGCGCTTTTCACACAGGACATCTGCAATCGCCGTTTCAACCATCGTCCGCATGATCGGCGTCCCTGAGACGACGCGCGCGCGCGTGAGTGCCATCTTCTCCCAAGTCCAGGCGCTATCGCGGTGATAGGTGATAAAGCTGCGCAACCTTGTTGCAAGAGGCCCAGCATGACCAGAAGGGCGCAGACGCATGTCGACTTCGTACAGTGGTCCTTCCGCTGTCGGGACAGTCAGGGCGCTAATCAGCCTTTGGCAGGCGCGGGTGTAATACCGCACGCCGTCAATCGGTCGGCGCCCGTTTGATTCAGATGCCTCGCCCTCAAACTCGTAGATCATGATGAGATCAAGGTCTGAGGTTGCTGCCATTTCTCCGCCACCGAGTTTGCCCATGGCCACGATGGCCATCTCACCACCAGGCAGATCCCCATGGTCACGTTGGACCTCGGCCAAGGCCACCGGGTGCATTGCCTGGACAATGGCTGATGCCAGATCGGCATAGGCGCATCCAGCTTCGCCAGCGGGTGCAGTGCCGGTCAAGACTTGAACGCCGACCTGGAACATCTGCTCACGTGCATAGATGCGCATGAGATCGAGCACTTGCTCGAAACCGTCGGCCTGTCTGACGACCTCCGCAACCTCAGACGACCTTGCTTTCGCATCTGGCAGCGGGCCGTAGAAGTCAGCGGCAATCACTGCCTCGAGAACGTTTGGATGCTCGGACAGATACCGCGCCATCATGGGTGCTGAGCCCATAATGGCCGCCAGCAGGTCCATCAATGCGGGGTTCTGGTAAATCAAGGAGAAGAACTGGACACCTGCAGGCTGACCCGACAAAAAGGTGTCGAAGCGATTGAGTGCCTGATCCGGATTATCGACGGCGGCGATGCTGCCGAGCAATGCAGGGATCAGCTTCTTCAGCAGATCACGCGACCGCTGCGCACGTGTCGCTGGAATACGCCCCGCATACCACTTGTGGACAGTCGCAGACACGCTCTCGGGATCCGAGAAACCCATCTCCGCAAGCCGCTCATTGGTCGCGGCAACACTGTCTGTGCCATCAAAGACAAGTGCCGCATCCTCGTTCATCGCTTCTGCTTCACGTTCAAACAGCCCACCATAGTGACGTTGAACTGTATTGAGCTGAGTGACGAGTTCCGCCCTGAAATCGTCAGTGCTGGCATAGCCCATGAACCGTGCCACGGCATCCACACCATCCGGCTGTTTGGGCAGACGGTGGGTCTGTTCGTCATTGATCATCTGCAAACGGTGTTCAAGGGTCCGCAAAAACCGATAGGCGACTTCAAGATCTTTGCAGGCTTCCGGCGTGATCCAGCCTTCCGTTGCCAAGGTGCGCAGCATCGGCACTGTTGCGCGTCCACGCAAATCAGGTGTCTTGCCTCCACCAATGAGTTGTTGAATCTGAACAAAGAACTCGATCTCACGAATGCCGCCTCTGCCGAGCTTGACGTCGTGTCCCTCGACCGCAATCGCACCGTGCCCGCCATGGGTATGAATCTGGCGTTTAAGTGCGTGTATGTCCTCGATTGCCGCGAAATCCAGATAGCGGCGCCAGACGAACGGTTCCAGCATGTCAAGAAAGCGACGGCCGGCCTCAAGGTCACCGGCACATTCGCGGGCCTTGATCATGGCGGCCCGCTCCCAGTTCTGTCCCATGGTCTCGTAGTAGGTTTCTGCCGCTTCCGCCGAAACGGCGACACTTGTCGCACCAGCGTCCGGCCGCAGGCGCAAGTCAGTGCGAAACACATATCCATCGCCTGTCGGTTCCTGGAGAATCTTTACGAGGTCACGCGTCAGCCTCACAAAGAAAGAGCCCGGATCCACGCCTGACGCAAAAGCGAGCTGGTCCCGCTCGTAGAAAACGATGATGTCGATGTCACTGGAGTAGTTGAGTTCAAAGGCGCCATGTTTACCCATGGCGACAACGATCAATCCGGATCGGCGTGTCGGCACCCGGTCGTCTGACAACTGGATCTTTCCAGCAGATGCTTCGCGCCTCAGGAGCCAGTTGCAGGCTGCCTCGATGACAGTGTCGGCGAGCCGTGTCAGCGCTGATGTAACGCTCTCCAGCGGCCAGGCACCTGATACATCTGCGAGCGCAGCCAGGAGGGCAACCCGGCGTTTTGCGATCCGCCCAGCCTCCATGACGGCAGCGATATCAGTTGCTTGGCTGACCCCGAGGGCACACTCCCTGAGTAGCGCGTCCAGACTTGCATCAGGATTTTGCAAACAGAGGTCGGAGAGTATTTCGGCCTCTCGGCATATAAGCCGTGCCAGGTAAGGCGAGTTGCCAGCAAGCCCATTGAGCAGTTGCACGGCATCAGGATCTCTGATCAGCGACGCAAGTCGGCCAGACGGTGTGCCTGCAGTTCTCGCCTGTTCCCTAAGTTCGGCCAGGCAGCGTTCCGCACGCTCGCTGTCTGACCAGTACAACGCCACACCAGCACGAACGGCTTCAATTGGAGACCGGCTTTCTCTGCTCTGCATAACGCGTATGTATCACAGGAATCCATCTTGGGGGGGTCATACAAGGTCGCGCCGCATCTGTGAAAACAAAAAGCCCGCCGACGTTACCGCCGACGGGCTGATTGCCCGGCTGACCGTCAACAACGATCAGCCACATGCCGTTTGAGGCCTAGCAGCCAGCTGCATCCTTGAGCTGTGCTGCCGGCTTGAAGCGCAGCACTTTGGATGCTTTGATCTTGATAGCTTCGCCGGTCTGCGGATTGCGTCCCATCCGTGCTGCACGCTTGGAGATGGTGAAAGTGCCGAAGGTACCGATCGTGTACTTGCCTTCTTTCTTGGCGCCCTTCAGGCCCTTTTCGATCTCGCCAAACACGAGCTCTACGGCACGCTTTGCTTCTGCCTTCGACATGTCACCGGCTGCGGCGACGTTCTCGATAAATTCTGCCTTGCTCATCTCAATTGCCTCTCAACTGACCAATATGGCTGGCGTCGCAACAACGCCTCACAATCTCACAGCGGCATTTCCAGGATGCCGCCGCACTGAACCCCGAGCTTCCCCCGGTAACGTCTCACAAGTGAGGCTGCGCATTGGCCGCGATTTCCGACTCACTTCGAAAACGATGTCTTCTGTCGATATGGGGGATTGGGCGGTTGCGCAAGCGGTTTTCAGGTCCAACCCTTCATCAAACCCTTATGGCATAAGGGTTTCAGGAAACCGTTGCTCTAAAACCCTCTTGACGCCTGCAAATGGCGCCACCCTCGTTCACGAAAACGATTCGTGGCTCAAGTTCGTGTCCTGGCATTGAGCCGCAGCGTGTGAATGATATCGAAGACCAAACCGATCTCCTTTGCCATACGGGCAATCATTGAGGGATCGTTCGTCGGCTTGAACATGCCGGCGCCTTCAAACCGGTCATCGCCGCCGTTTACAGTCAGAAGAAGACGCTGGCCAACCAGCGCCAATTGCAGCTTACCACCGACCAGATCCGCCAATTCACAGATGCGTTCCATGAATGTCGGGGTCAGGAGATAGCGCGCCTCCACCTGATCGTCTGAGTGGACTTCGAACAGTTTCTCAAAGCGAGGGTCTTCGAGCCGGATTCGCTCGCCCTTGCTGCCAAAGCCCGAAAAGAAGTTCCCGATGACCCCCCCATCGGTCGTGATGATCGTTCTGCCCACGAACGTCTTGGGGAAGGTGAACTCGGCGAGGAGCCCGCGAAAGACGGTTACATAGTACGTCTCCGTCCGCCCATCGCTGTCGCGCCGTGTCCGCTTGTCTTCCAGAAGCGCTTCGCAGAGCTGAAACGATACGTCTTCATGTACGCCGAGTATCTCATCCTCCAGCGAGCGACGATCAAAACTAGGGATGACATGGTTGCTGCGAAACTTGCCCAAATCTGCGGACTGTGGTTCGGCATTGTAGGTAAAGCCGAGAAACCGGCACAGCCGCGCAAGCGACTCCTGTTTCACCTCGTCCACGATCTCAAAGATGCTCGAGCCATGATAGGCAAGGACACCGATCACCGTGACGACGATGACTGCAGCTGCCGCGAACCCAATCCACCCGCTTGAGAAGCCATCAAGGAACCAGACCAGACCCAGCCCCGCCGCACCGAGAGGAAGTACCGCGTAAGCGTATTGTTTGAATTTCGCGTGTGCCGCGCTGCGCGCTGCTTCTTGCTCTTCCAGATATGGTTGAAGTTCGTTGCGGTAGAAAGCGGTCAGCCCTTCGAAGGCAGGGTTCGACGCCTCAACCTGTTCCAGCGTCGGGTCCATTTGCGCTACCTACTTCAAGTAGTTGGAAGCATCGACAGGTGCCCTTGCGGCTTCCTCAATTTCATAGAACGGCATCGATTGTACGCCTGCCAAGCCCGCAATCAGGCTGCCGGGGAAGATCTGCACCGCATTGTTCAGGTCGGTAACCGCTGCATTGTAGAACCTGCGTGCAGCTGAGATGTGGCCTTCGACTTCCGAATAGGTTTCCTGCGCATTCACCATCGTTTCGGCCGAGCGCAGTTCAGGATATGCCTCAGCAGTGGCAAAGAACCGCAGCATTCCTGATTGAAGCTTTCGTTCAGCCTCAATGTGCTGCTTCACCGCAGCAGGGTCTGATTTGTCATAGTCAGACATGGCATTGGCACGCAGCTCCGTCACTTCGGTCAGAAGCTCCTTTTCATGCTCCATGAACCGCTGGGCGATCTTCAATACATTTGGAATCAGGTCATGACGTTTACGTAGCTGCACATCAATGGAGGACAGCGCCTCAAGGGCTCGGTTCCGTCGACCGATCAGCGATACGTACCAGACATACCCGCCGATCAAGATGATCGCGACAAGGCCAAGCAGGATTTCCATCTCAAGATTCCCAATTTCGTAGAGCAGATGCGACGCAATGGTTAGTATGCATGCGAAGGAACGGAGTTAAAGGATCAACACATGCGGGTCGCAACCGTCCACCATCAGGGTCGCAAGGCAATCGGACTTGTCGAAGGCGAGACCATACGACTTGTTCCGCCGGATGCTCAGGTTCCGGCAGACCTGCGGCGGTTGATCCAAGACGGCAACTTAACAGTTGAGTTTCTTACAGAGGCGGTCTCTGGCAGCAGTCCGATTGATCTTGCCGATGTAATGCTCGAGGCACCGATCAGCAGGCCCGGCAAGGTCCTTGCCATTGGGCTCAACTACCGTGCTCATGTTGCCGAGACAGGTCGTGAGGTCAGCCCCCATCAGATCTGGTTCAACAAGCAACGAACCTGTGTGACCGGCCCTAGGGGCGTGATCGAAAAGCCGGTCGCCTCAGACAAGGTGGATTATGAAGGTGAGCTCGTCGTCGTGATTGGCAAGCGGTGCCGGCACGTGCCTGCTTCACGCGCGCAGGAGGTCATCGCCGGCTATATGGTCGGCAACGATGTATCTGTGCGCGATTGGCAACGCAGGACACCGACGATGCAGATGGGGAAGAGCTTTGATACCCATGGGCCAACCGGGCCATGGATTGTCACGCCAGATGAGATAGCCGATCCGCAAAACCTGACGATCGGCACCTGGGTCAACGGCGAAGTGCGACAGCAGGCTTCGACGTCAGAGATGATTCACTCGATCGCGGATCAGATCGAGCATCTCACAACCGCGTTCACCCTCGAGCCAGGTGATCTGATTTTCACCGGAACGCCAGAGGGCGTAGGCGCGGCGATGGACCCGCCACAGTTTCTGCAAGATGGAGACAAGGTCCGTATCGAGATTAGCGATATCGGCGTTATTGAAAACCATGTCTCTAACGAGGTTCAGAAAACCGTCATCTCCTGAAGCCGATGCCTACTCTGCTGCCACTTCCCTCGGTCGGCGGCGGGCACGGCGAGCCAGCGAGATCACGACCCGTAGCCCTGGCTGGTTGTCTTCGAGGCGAAGCTCGCCACCATGCAGTCGCGTTACCGCGCTGACCAGACTTAGGCCAAGGCCGCTTCCTGGTGTGTTCCGGCTTTGCTCAAGCCTGACAAACCTTGCCAACACCCGTTCTCGGTCATCGACACCGACGCCGGGTCCGTCGTCCGCCACGACCACCTCGGCCCCGAGCATCCCCCGGCTTCTGACGGCCAATCGGATGAAAGACCCACCCGACTTGCCACCGGCATGCTTGATGGCGTTGTCGAGCAGGTTTGCGATTGCCTGAGCAAGAAGCTCTCTGTGCCCGCGGTATTCGAGTGCCGGCTCTATGTCGAGCGACAGGGCCAAACCCGCCTCTTCTGCGACCGGCTCATAAAGCTCTGCAGCATCCTGCGCGAGCGAACTCAGGTCGACCCACTCCATGCCGTCACGTGCGGTGCCAGCCTCCGCCCGCGCGATGAGAAGAAGGGCGTTGAACGTCCCAAGGAGTTCGTCGGCTTCCGCGATTGACCGTTCGAGAGCCTCGGCATACTCCGTCTGAGATGCCGGCTTCATCAGCGTAACTTCAAGGCGGTTTCGCAAGCGGTTCAACGGGCTGCGAAGGTCATGAGCGATGTTATCGGTCACTTCACGCATACCAGACATCAGCCGCTCAATCTGATCCAGCATATCATTCAGGTTTTCCGCCAGCTGGTCGATCTCGTCCCGGGCGCCGGACACGGGGATGCGCCGTGAGAGTTCGCCTCCCATGATATCCTTGGCCGTGCGGTTGATCTGGTCGATGCGCGCCACAACATTGCGACTGATGATGGCACCACCAACAATGCCCAGAACAATCATCGCTCCGACTGCCCATGCAAGCGCGTTGGTTATCTGCGCTTCAAGTCTTCGGCGCTCTTCGATGTCCTGCCCGACCAGCAAACGCATATCATCGGGAAGACGCGTCGCGATCGCCTGAGCCTCATGGATTTCCACGTCCCCTTCGACGGTGCGTCGGCCATAGTCAAAATTCATCCAGCCGTCGTCGCCCGGCACAACGCCAGGCCATTGGTCCAGGTTGCCGCCGAGTTTTTCACCGTTGGCATCTTCCAGCAGATACAGGTTCTGGCGTGGGTCGCGTGACTTGGTAATCACCGCATGGACAAGCGCCGGTCGGCCTGCTTCGTCCAGTGCGGTAACAAGCTCTGCTGTCTCAGCTTGAACAGTCGCTTCGGATTGGCGGGCAAGGAAACCTGCCGTGTTCCAATAGAGATAGCCCAGGAGCGCGCTTGAAGACGCAAGGAAGAGCGCCAGATAGACGAGCGCCAATCGGAATGTTGTGGTGGAGAGGAGTCTATTCTGGGGCACGCAAAGTATAGCCTGCCCCACGAACAGTATGGAGCAGCGGCGCCTCAAAGTTCTTGTCGATCTTCGCCCTTAGGCGCGACACGTGAACATCAATGACATTTGTCTGAGGATCGAAATGGTACTCCCATACGTTTTCAAGCAGCATCGTTCGCGTCACGACCTGCCCGGCATGCTTCATCAAATACTCAAGCAGTCTGAACTCGCGGGGCTGTAGATCAATGTCCTGACCGCTGCGGGTAACCTTGCGAGAGAGAAGATCCATCTCCAGATCTCCGACCTGCATTCGCGTCTGCTGTGCCTCACCCGGATGGGCGCGGCGCACAAGAACTTCGATGCGCGCCAGGAGCTCTGCGAATGCAAAGGGTTTCGTGAGGTAATCGTCACCACCGGCGCGCAACCCGCTCACGCGGTCTTCAACTTCGCCAAGCGCACTCAGAAAAAGCACTGGCGTGGTCCGGCCTTCCTCACGCAGTGACGAAACCACAGAGAGGCCGTCCTGCTTGGGCAGCATGCGATCAATCACCAGAACGTCAAACTGGCCAGACATCGCCAAGTTCAGCCCATCATGACCATCTGCCGCGTGATCGACCACATGACCGCTCTCACGGAGACCTTTGACGATATAGGCAGCCGCCTCGACGTCATCTTCAACAACCAGGATGCGCACGTCTTCTCCAACGGGCTGCGATGCTTGCTGCAACATGAACTCTCGCTCCAGCTTATGCCGAGCGACACCATACCGCCACCGGCCAGGCCCGGGTGTGCGGCGCAGTTAAGCGCTACAATAAGGAGAAAAAGGCCGCACCGGCGCACTCGTGGGGGAACACGAAACAAGGTGACGCCGGCGCGGCGACTTGAACGGCCCGGTGTGATGGAATTCTAAGGGGGGCCGCCTCCAATTTGCGGAGCCGAATCAACAATCGAACTCCGCATCCCGGAATAGGTTTGATTGTCGGGTTTCCAGCCTTACAGCCCGCTTTCGGCTACATGACAAATCGGTAATGAACCGGTTCAACCACCGGCACTGGTCCGGACCACAACAGTGTTCTCAAGAGTTCGATGCACGGGGCACTTGTCAGCGATAGCCATGAGGCGTTGACGATCCTCATCGGACAGTTGACCGGAAATCGTGATCTCCCGGTTCATGAGATCGACCATACCCGCACTGTTCCCATCACTCGCACTGCATTCCTCGCAATCATCAACATGAATGCGGTCGTGCCCCACACGAACGATCACTCGATCCATTGGAATCGACTTCCGCTCCGCATAAAGACGCATGGTCATGGCCGTGCAGGCGCCCAACGCCGCATTGAGATACTGGTAAGGCGTCGGGCCGGTGTCGAGGCCACCAACGGCCTCGGGCTCGTCGGCCAGAAGCACGTGCTCCCCGGCCAGCACTTGCGATTGGAACTTCCCTTTGCGGGTTTCAACCACTGTCACGCGGTCAGGGTCTGGCCGGACGATTGGCTTGCTGTCGTCCACCTCTTCACCCAGATACCGGGCGGCCCATGCAGATAGCATGTCGGCAACAAACGCCGCATCTGCTTTTCGCGAGAGGAGATGATCAGCGTCGTCCAGGGAGATAAAGCTCTTGGGATGTCTTGCGGCAACAAAAATCTTCTCTGCATTCTCGATACCGACGGTAGCGTCACGCGGCGCATGAAACACGATCAGCGCTTTCTTGAGACCTGAAATACGGGGTTCGAGTTCCTGAGACCGGATGTCTTCCAGGAAGCTGCGTCGAATCCTGAACGGACGACCCGCGAGTTCAACTTCAGCCTCACCCTCGGCTTCGATTTCATCAATCTTCGCACCGAAGTTCTCCGCCACATGTGCTGCGTCCGCCGGTGCGCCGATGGTCGCGACACCAACGGCTTCCGGCACCTGCGAGGCAGCAGCAAGAACCGCGACGCCTCCAAGGCTGTGGCCGATCAAGAGGGCGGGAGCTGCGTGGGTTTTGCGTAACCAGTCCGCAGCAAGGACCAGGTCTTCGACATTTGAAGAAAAATCCGTATTGGCAAAGTCACCGTCCGAATGGCCAAGCCCCGTGAAGTCGAACCGCAGGACCGCGATCCCGTGATCGACAAGTCGCGCCGCAATGCGAGCCGCAGCAAAAATGTCCTTGGAGCAGGTGAAGCAGTGGGCAAATACGGCGAAGGCGCGAGGTTTCCCCGATGGGAACTCGAGACGCCCGGCAAGCTTTTCGTTCCGGCTGCCAGTAAATTCGACCTTCTGCATCTCTCTTGCCATCGCACCTTCCTCGATGTTCCGGGGCACGATCGGCAGTAGCGTTGATCAACTCTTGTCGTTGAGAAGCTGCGCAATCCGCTGCTGCTCTTCGTTGCTCAGCGGCGTGCCCTCTGCCGCTGATGCAACTGCATCTCTGTTTGTAACGTATCGGATGGCGAAGGCACCGGCCAGTAACACAATGATGAACGGTCCGAACCACAGAACATAGGTATGCGGAGCAACGCGAGGCCGCATCAGCACATACTCTCCATATCGCTCGACGACATAGTCGAGCACCTGGTCGTCCGTGTCGCCCTTAACCAGGCGGTCTCGGACAAGAAGCCTGAGATCTTTGGCGAGGGGAGCATTCGACTCGTCAATCGATTGGTTCTGGCAGACCATACATCTGAGCTCCGCGCTGAGGGCACGTGCCCGCGCCTCAAGCGCGGGATCACTCAGTACCTCACTAGGTTCAATCGCATGGGCAGGCTGCTGGAGGGCCGCTGCGGCAAGAAACATGAGACCGCAAATGCCACGCGTGCACCACCGCAGAGATTGGTGCCATGACGTCATGCCGACACACCGCTTGATGCCGGCGTTCCCGCCTGTGACCTACGTCTTGTTGGCGCGCCCACGCGGAAACGCCTGTCTGCAAGTGACACCAAGGCTCCCAGTACCATGACAATACACCCAACCCACACGAGAGGCTGAAGCGGATTGTGGTAGGCGCGCACGATCCATTTGGTCTCGCCGGGTGATGCGCCTGGTTGCGGGTCACCCAAGACGACATACACATCGTCGATAATGGTGGTTCGAATCGCAGCCTCGGTCGTTGGCATGCGTGCCACTGGATAGAACCGCTTTTCAGGTGTCAGCTGGCCGATGACATCACCGTCGCGCTTCACAGTGAATATCCCCTTGTCGGATTCGTAATTCGGGCCGGGCGCGGGTGTCACACCCTCAAACACAAGCTCGTAAGGCCCAACAACCACCGCTTGTCCGGGAGACATCAGGACGACGCGTTCCTGAGCGCCGGCAGTGACTCCGACGACACCGAATACCAGTACGCCAACGCCGGCATGGGCGATGGCCGTGCCCCAGGCGGACTTTGGCAGGCCGCGCAGCCGGTTCAGACTCTGCTGGAAGGGGATCTTTCCGAGTTTGGCACGCTCCGCAATTTCGACGCAGGCACCGAGGATCAGCCAGGTGGCGATCGCAAGGCCTGCGGCGGCCAGAATTGGTGCGCCCTCGACCACAAACAATGCAATCAGCCCCACTCCCAACGCTGCTATCGCTGCAGCATAAAGCCGCTGTGCCGTCGCCAACGCGTCCGCGCGTTTCCATGCGAGCATCGGACCGAACGGGACCAACAGGAGCAGCGGCAGAATGATCGGTGTAAAGGTCGCGTTGAAGAATGGCGGGCCAACGGAGATCAACTCGCCCGTCACGCCTTCCAGCACAAGTGGATAAAGTGTGCCGATCAATACGGCCGCCGTCGCCGCCGTCAGCAGCAGGTTGTTTATGACGAGTGCCGACTCGCGACTTATCGGGGCAAAGAGCCCACCCAACTTCAGCGTCGGCGCGCGCCACGCATACAAAGCCAGCGCACCGCCGATAAAGAAGATCAGGATGGCGAGGATGAAGACGCCCCGCTCAGGGTCTACCGCAAAGGCATGAACAGACGTCAGCACGCCGGAGCGGACCAGGAAGGTCCCGAGAAGTGAAAGGGAGAACCCCAAGATGGCAAGGAGTACCGTCCACGATTTGAGCGCGCCCCGCCGCTCCACCACAATCGCTGAGTGAAGCAGTGCAGTGGCCGCAAGCCACGGCATCAGGGATGCATTCTCAACGGGATCCCAGAACCAGTAACCGCCCCACCCAAGTTCGTAGTAGGCCCACCAACTGCCTAGAGCGATCCCCACGGTGAGCGACGCCCAGGCCGCAAGCGCCCACGGACGCACCCAACGTCCCCATGCAGCATCGACGCGCCCTTCAATGAGCGCGGCGGCAGCAAAGGAGAAGGCAACTGACAGCCCGACATAGCCGCCGTAGAGAAATGGCGGATGAAATGCCAACCCTGGGTCCTGCAACAACGGGTTCAGATCCGTCCCGTTGATCGGTGTCGGGCTCAGACGCACAAACGGGTTGGACGACAAGACAACGAAGAGAGCAAAGACCGCTCCAATCAAGCCCTGTACGCCAAGCACCCGCGCCTTCAGCGTGTCTGGAAGGTTTGATCCGAATGCTGCGACACAGGCGCCGAACACAGCCAGAATAAGGACCCAAAGCAGCATGGATCCTTCGTGGTTCCCCCAAACGCCCGTGACCTTGTAGAGCATGGGTTTCGCCGAGTGGCTGTTCTCGTAGACATTGATGACCGAGAAATCAGAAACGACAAATGCATATGTCAGTGCTGCAAAGGATACTGACAGAAGCATCACCTGAAGGCTGGCGGCGCGCGATGCCATCACCATGAGCCGACCATCGTTGAGTGTCGGGCCGTACAGACCAAGCCCAGTCTGAACAAGTGCAACACCGAGCGCCAGCACAAGGGCAAAGTGTCCGATCTCTGGGATCACTCGACTGTCTCCTTCCACTGACCTGACGCCTTCAGCGCTTCAGCGACTTCCGGTGGCATATAGTTCTCGTCGTGTTTTGCGAGGACACGTGATGCGTCGAACCGCCCTGACGGATTGAACGCGCCTTCAGCAACGATGCCCTGCCCCTCGCGAAACAGGTCCGGCAGGATACCGCCATACGCAATCTGGATATCGTTTTGCGCGTCAGTCACCGAGAAGAGCGTTAGCTGCCCCTCTTTCGAGACACTGCCGTCAACAACCAGTCCGCCAACCCGTGCATACTCGCCGACGGGCACGCCCTTTTCCGCAACATCAGTGGGGCTATAAAAGAAGACCACCGTGTCTTCGAGCGCTGTCAGGGCGAGAATGACCGCCGCGCCAAGTACGACAAGGGCAGCACCGATGAATGCTGCGCGGTAGGACTTTCGGGTTCTGGTGCGGCGTGTTCGGGTCATAACGCCACGAATATATAGCTGCACGGCACTGCCGAACACGGTCAAAACACCGCAGCCTGGCTCTCGGGAATTAGGTCAGACCAAGCGCGGATAAGGTTGCAGGGCCGGCAATGCCATCAGCAATCAATCCGACCTCATCCTGAAACTGCACAACACACCTCCTGGTGCCTTCATCGAAGACGCCATCGATATTGATTGCCCATCCCCGACCAGCGAGGGCGTTTTGCAGGGCCTCCACATCCGCACCGGTCATTGGAGGTGCCACAAGCTTCAAAGTCCGCTGTTCGGTTTCTTCGGCTGTGACGCGCGTGGGTGACATACCCAGCACATCTGCGTTGATCGTCTGACCCCGTACAGCGAACGGCAGCGTAAGTGACCAATTCCCGGCGTCTATCAGACTGTTGAGTGCATCCATTCGGTAAACCGTCCGGCGCAGAAGCCGGTTGGAATGGCCGGCAAGCCATGAACGGCGAACCGCGACATATGACATTGCCCAGCGCCGTTGCCCGACATCGTCCGGATGGCCGAATTCTGCCATCGTTCTGTCGCGCATTCTGCTCCAGGAGCCATGCACCTTGCTGTCGTAGACAACTCCGATGGAGAGCGGTTCCCGCAACCCCAAAGAGTTTGCGGCTACTTCCGCGGGCACCCAGAAGAGGCGGTCGAAGAAGGCATCCTGGACGTCTTGCATGACCGGATCCGAACCGGCATCCGCGAGCAGGGTTCGAAAGCGCATGTCGTGGTCCAGGGAAAGGTCGACTCTGGCGAGGCGGTCGAGGAAGTCGGACAACGGGCCGGCGAGAGCCGCGCCCTGGGCATCGCAATAGGCTTTGATCAGGAGATGAAGATTGCCAGACCCAAGCGTTGTCTGGGCGCGTCCATAGGTGAGATGGCCTGTATCTCCAGCCAGTAATGTGACAGCTGCATAGTCACCGCGCGGGGTGCCTGTTTCAAATACGCTGACAATGGCTTGGGCAGCGCGTTTCTGGAGGCGTGTGACCGACATGTGCATTGCGTCCGAGTGATTGGCGGCAGGTCGCTTCTGCCCAAGACCGACTCGCACGAATCTACCACCGTCCCGGCCTACCGGGGATAAACGACTGTCACGCTATTGCGGTTGTGCTGCCTCAAGGACAATGCCCATTTCTCTTGCGGCTGAGACAAGCCGCGCTACAGCGGCAGTGTCCGGGGCCAGGTCTTCAACTCCCCTTGTGAGAGCGTCTCTGGCGGCCGCTTCGTCTCCGAGCACAGTCCGTGCACGAATGAGGCGCCGCCATTCATCCTCCGTGCCGCCGTCCGTGGACAGGCGCTGATCAAGCCCCTCCACCATGGCTTCAATGGCGGCCGCGCGCTCTTCGGGCGGCAGGGACGCAATACTGTTTGCCGCCGCCGGCGCATCCTCCAGCCTCTCCTCAGCGGGGTCATCAAGTTGAGCCAGACTTCGGGCCACCATCTGTGCCCATGGAAGTGCTGGATCCGCGGTATCTGCCAGGCGTTGCCAAATCTCACGTGCAACTTCGGTTCGGCCTTCCTGCAACGCCGCCAGGCCCTGGAAGTAACGCGCCTGTGCATTGTCAGCATCAAGTTCCACGGCTCTGTTGAAGACCGCAGCTGCCTTGTCGCTCACAATTCCCTCGTCGGCGAAGACCATCGCCTCACCCAGATCAGCAAGGCGCTGACCGGTGGGGCCATCAAGGTCAATCAATCGGCCATACGCCATCGCGGCGTCTTCGAAACGACCCATTCGGGCATAGATCGGCGCTACGACCTGCCAGCCTTCTGCGTCTGCGGGATTCGCGCGAAGGTGCTCTTCGACACGTGCAACCAACTCTTCGAGGCTCTGGTTTTCCGGTGCCGCCGCAAGACGTTCAGCAAAGGGCTGTGAGGGCAATCCGGGGGCACCCGAATAGAGATACAGAGGCACGGCAATCATGGGCATAGCAACCACTGTGATCCATGCAAACTGAGTGGCTGCGCCGGACTGCCTAGACGCATGGGTCTGTCTTGCACCATCAGCTGCGAGCAGACGGCGGGAAATCTCGTTGCGCGCTGCCTGAGCCTCCACTTCCCCGATAGTCCCGCGCTCAAGATCACGCTCAACCTCCTCAAGCTGGTCCTTGTAGACAGCTACATCGCTTTGCGCGCGCCCGCGGACGTCGCGGGACCAGCGCAGCGGAATCAATAGAAGCCAGACGCAGGCGAGCGCCAGCAAACCTGCGACGGTCCAGAATGGGAGGGCTGCAGTCATGTTCGCCAATTCGAGTGAAATGGGTCTAGGGTCTGTCTAACACCCATCGAAGGGCCGCACCACGGGCCGGATCGTCGCGCTTGCCCAAATCCGCTCCCGGTGCAGGGTCCCTGCCAACAACGGAAACGCTTAGAGGTTCGTCGATCATGTCTCGCTTACGTATTGCCGGTTGGGGGGCACTGGCCCTCGCCTTCATCGCAACCAGCCTGCTGTTCGCATTTGGCCTCAGGCTCAACATCGGGACCGGTACAGAGGATTTTTCGGAGCATCGGGTCGCAGAGGGTACCTACGACGTTGAGATCATTCGCGACCGGTTTGGCGTGCCACATCTCTATGGTGCGCGGGACGCCGATGTTGCGTTCGGTCTCGGGTACGCGCAATCGGAAGACGACTGGGCAACGCTTCAGGAAATCATCGTGGCGGCACGTGGAACACTGGCCCGGCACAAGGGCCCCGACGCTGCGGTGACAGACTATCTTGTGCATCTGTTGCGCATCTGGCCGACGACAGATGCGGCCTATCCCAACTTGCCGCAACATGTGCGCGACATTGCCCAAGCCTACGCAGACGGTGTGAACCTGTGGGCTGCCGAGCATCCACAGGAAGTCTGGTCAGACGTGATGCCGGTCACGGGCAAGGATGTTGTTGCCGGTTTTGTTTTCAAGACACCTTTTTTCTACGGCCTCGACGGCGTCTTCCGGGAGCTGTTTGAGGAAACGCGCAACAAGGAAGTATCCCTTGGCCCGGACAACGCTTTCCTTTGGACGGATCAACCACAATATCCAATCGGGTCAAATGCATTTGCCGTTGCTCCTTCCCGCTCGGCCGACGGGCATACGCGACTCCTGATCAACTCCCACCAACCGTATGCAGGTCCCGTGTCGTGGTACGAGGCACGCCTCAAATCAGATGAGGGGCTGGACATCACCGGTGGGGTCTTTCCCGGCTCACCCGTCATCCTGCACGGGCACAACAAGACGCTCGGCTGGGCCAATACGGTCAACAAACCAGACCTGGCGGATGTCTACGTTCTCGAGGTCAACCCAAACAACGAAAACGAATACCGCCTTGATGGAGAGTGGCGTGCCATGGAGGTCGGTGTGGCGGAGATACGCGTCAAGCTCTTTGGGCCATTTGAATGGCTCGCGAGACGAGACGTCAAGTTCTCGGAACACGGGCCCGTTCTGGAGACAGAGCACCGTGTCTATGCCGTGCGCTATGCAGGTATGGGCGAGGCACGCCAGTTGCAGCAGTACCATGCGCTCAACCGGGCGTCAGACATGGAGGAATGGATGTCCGCGATGCGGCTCCAGGCGCTGCCAAGCATCAACTATGTCTATGCCGACAAGACCGGCAACATCGCTTACATCTACAATGCGCAGATGCCGAAACGCGCGAGTGGTTGGGACTGGAGCAAGTACCTGCCCGGCGACCGATCAGACCTGATATGGCAGGGCTACCATGACTTTGATGAGCTGCCGATGCTGATCAACCCGCCAAGCGGTTTTGTGTTCAACGCGAACAACACGCCATTTGAAGCGACAGCGACTGAGGATGATCTCGAACCTTCAGAGTTCCCCGACACGATGGGCATCGAGTTGCAGATGACCAACCGTGCCTATCGCGGCTTGGAGCTTCTGCGACCTGACACCCAGATTACGGCCGACGAGTTCAAGACCTACAAGTTCGACAAGACCTATTCCGGCCAGAGCGAACTGGCGCAGCTCATTGCCCTCTGGCTGGACGCAGACTTTTCGGACGAACCGCTGCTGGTCGAGGCTCAGCGATTGCTGCGAGACTTCGACATGAGTGCGGACACTGAGGACCAGGAGGCCGCTATCGCCATTCTTGCCGGCGAGCCCGTGGTTTGGGCAAAGATGCAGGGCGAACCTGTGCCTGACGCTATTCAGTCATTGCGTGATGCAGCAGATCACCTTCAAAAGCACTGGGGCCGATTGGATGTTGCGTGGGGTGAAGTAAACCGGCTCCGGCGAGGTGATCTGGATCTCCCGTTAGGGGGAGGACCGGACTTGTTGCGGGCTGTCTATGCGCGGACACCACAAGAGGATGGCAGGCTTGTTGCCCAGGGTGGCGACACGATGATCTACATTGCCGATTGGGGCACGGACGGCTCGCTCACAAGTGAGAGTATTCACCAGTTCGGGTCAGCAACGCTGGACGAGGAGAGTCCTCATTTTGCGGATCAGTCTCCGCTTTATGCTGACGAAGTCTTCAGGAGAATTCCGCTCGACAGGGCCCTCCTGGAAGCGGAAGCAACCCGGACCTACCGGCCAGGTCGAAGTTAGACACTGTGGTTCCAGATCGGTTCGTGGCTGCCGGGAGGGGCAGGTGGCAACTCCCAATGCGGGGGTGTTTCGGAGAGGGTGTCAGCAGGTCGCAGGTGCCGCATTTCTCCGAATGGGGTTGGCCGCGTCTCCGACATGCCTGAGAGTTCTTCTTCCGAGAGTGCGGTGACCTTTGTCCGGTCGCGTGCGCCCAGGTCCTGCATCCAGGTTGCCGTCTTGGCCAGAGAGACCCGCACATGCCAGCTTCCACCCTCCAACTGCTGTCTGCGTAGAGCGGCAAGAGCACCAAAAGCGGCGAGATAGCCGGTGGTGTAATCGCAGGCGGCGGCGGGGAAGAGTCCGGGCATGTCTTCACGCAGGTCGGCATCGCCGCTATGTGCCAGAGCCATACCTGTCACGCTTTGCGCCAACTGTTCCCAGCCGGCCCTGGCGCTCATGGGGCCGGTATGGCCATAACAGTTTACAGATACGTAGATGATCCCCGGCCGCAGTTCGGCAAAGTCTTGCGGACCAAACCCATGACGGGCCAACGAGCCGGGCCGAAAGCCCTGAACGAATATGGCCGATCCCGCCGCGAGATTTTGCAGGGTCTGCGCGTCTTCCCTGATGCCAAAGTCGAGAGTCGTCAGCCGCTTACCATGACTGGTATCCATCACAAATGGCTCAATTGTCGGAAGGTGAGCAGCGCCAACGCGAAGCACGTGCGCGCCATGTGATGCGAGCGTCCTGCCGCAGACCGGTCCTGCAAGCACGCGGGTCAAATCCAGAACGCGGACAGCATTGAGCGGCCGCTTCGCGCTTGCCGGCACAACCAAGGGGTCTGCATCACCGATTTTCTGGATGTCGACAAGTGGTTCTGAGGAGATCGCGACACCCTGTGGGTGGGCATTCCATTCATCGCGTGTCCGCAACACACCGCCACAAAGCTTCATGAAAGCGATTGCGTCTTCCAAGGCTTCCGCATCCCACTTGGCCACAGCCGCGGCAATTGCTGTTTCGTCTGTCGTACAATCAAGCAAGCGCAGCAGACCGTCCTTCAGATGAGGGAACCCTCCATGGAGGTGTATGAACCGGCCACACCCGGCCCGATAGATAGCAATTGTCGGGTTTGACATTGATGGCGGTAGAATGGGACGCCCATCAACTTGCATGTGCAGAAACCCCAGCAAGGATGCTGCCACCGCACGCCGATCAACTGACACTGACTGACGCGGCAGACCGCGATCGGCGCCGAACTCCTGTGCCATCGCCGATACGGCGGCAAGCACCCCCGACGCAGCGTCTTCTGCACGAACGGGTGAACCGTAGACTGGATTATCGCCGACAAATGAGACGGACAAAGGCTGTCCGGCATGTTTGCCTGCGAGGCGCATTACTGAACGGTAAGCGTCGCCGGCCACTCCTGCCCTCCCTGCACCACAAACGCGATCTGCATAAGCTCACACCCACCCAATATCCGAGCCGGCTGCTATGCTACCGTCTTTGCGCCCGTCGAACACTGATTGTCCGCCGAGCCAACACTGATCGCGAGTGTCACCCGACACTGTTGAAGAAAGGCGACACTATGACCGATGAAGCCCAAGGCACGCTTGCAGGCGTCCGCGTTCTCGATTTCGGACGCTACATTGCCGGGCCGTTCTGCGCCACGCTGCTGGGCGACATGGGCGCGGATGTAATCCGCATCGAAAGGCGCGATGGAAGTGAAGACCGATATGTCCAGCCAATTGTCCCCGGAGCCAAGCCCAGCGAAGGGGGTGAGGGTTCCATGTTCCTGCAGATGAACAGGAACAAGCGCAGCATCACACTCGACCCCATGACGCCGGAGGGGCAGGAGATCGTGGGCCGTCTCGCGAAGTCCGCCGACGTCGTCGTCGCCAACCTGCCGCCATCGACACTTTCCAAGATGGGGCTGGATCTCGAGTCGCTGAGAACACATCGCGATGACATTATTCTGACTACCGTATCGGGGTTTGGCCGTAGCGGACCGGACAGTGATAAGACGGGATTTGACGGCGTTTTTCAGGCTATGTCGGGAGCGGCGTATCTGTCTGGATTTGGCGATGCACCTGTCAAGAGCTACGCAGCCTGGGTCGACTTCGGGACAGCCTCTTTCGCCGCCCTTGGGACCATGGCCGCCTTGATGGACCGCGGGAAAACCGGTCGCGGGCAGATGGTAGAAGGCGCGCTGCTGGGAACTGCTCTCACCTACTTCAACTTCCACCTGATTGAACAGCAGCTGCGCGGGACGAACAGGTCGCCGAGCGGCAACCGCAGCCAGTACGCCGGTCCGGCAGACGCCGTACGCACCAAAGACGGTTGGATCTTTGTGCAGGTTATCGGAGATCCTCTTTTTCGCCGTTGGGCCAAACTGATGGGCGAGGAAGACTGGCTGACTGATCCGCGCTTCAAGGACGACATCTCCCGTGGCGACAATGGCGCCGTTCTGAGTGAACGCACCGAAGCCTGGTCGAAGCACCTCTCAACGGACGAAGCCCTTGCTGCGCTCGAGGCAGCCCGTATTCCGGCAGGGCCGGTCATGAAACCAGCGGATGTCCTGAAAAACGATCACATCCAAGAAGTTGGGTATTTCGAAGAGGTCAATTTCCCCGGGATGCCGGGGCCGGCACCGGTCGTCGGGTTTCCTGTCAGAATGTCTGAGAGTCACACAGCTATACATCGACAACCACCGGAGCTTGGTCAGCATACGGAGGAGGTACTACTCGAGCTGGGCTACAGCAGCACAGAGATTTTAGAGCTGAGACAAGCAGGTGCCATATAGCGAAAGGAACCCGGACTATGTCAGACGCGTTCGAGGCGATTGAGCGCATCAACCTGGTGGGCCCGCCGACGCCACTTCAGGAAATGCCGCGACTACGAGCTGCGCTTCAATCCATCGCACCATCCTGCCCTCTTCTTCTTGTCAAGCGTGAGGATCTCGCATGGACTGCGGGCGGCGGTAACAAAGTCCGGAAGCTGGAGTATCTCTTGGCAGACGCCGTCGCGAAAGGCGCGGATACCATCATCACCGCCGGTGCGGTGCAATCCAACCATGTTCGTCAGACCGCCGGCGCGGCCGCCAAACTCGGCTTGAGTTGCATAGGCCTGTTGTTCGAGACGGTTCCCAATACCTCCGTGCCGTACACCACATCGGGCAACGTGCTCCTTGACGATGTCTTCGGTGCTGAGTTGCGGCGTTTCCCTGCTTCCGCCAACGGGCGGGAAGTTCTTGATGGCGTCCTGGAGGAAATGCAGGCGGAGGGGCGTAAGCCATACATTGTGCCCGTTGGCGGCTCGAATGAAGTCGGATGCCTTGGCTATGTGAGAATGCTACGTGAGCTGTTGGACCAATCTGCTCCAGAGCAGATGATCAACCACATCGTCGTGGCGAATGGGTCGGCAGGAACGCATGCCGGACTTGCTGCCGGCACAGCTCTCTTCGCGCCTTACACCAAGGTGCATGGCATTGCTGTGCTGAACCCTGATGCGGACCAGGTGCGCGAGACAACCGCTTCGCTTGCTACTGCGACGGCAAGAACGGCTCATGCGGACTGTGATGCCACGATTGCGCCAGACGACGTAACCCTTCACCTGGGATTCTTGGGAGACGGCTATGGAATCCCGACACCGGAGATGGTTGCCGCAGTCCGCCTCGTTGGCCAGACTGAGGGGCTTCTTCTTGATCCGGTCTATAGCGGCAAGGCCATGGCTGGCCTTATCGGGCTCATACAGGCGGGACGCTTTCAACCTGAAGAGACTGTTGTTTTTGTCGCGACTGGTGGGAGTCCAGGGCTTTTTGCCTATCCGGACGCGTTCACTGCCTGAACTGCGTTCTTCGGCGCGCCAGCCGCCTACTCTTTAGAGCGGACTATGGGGGTCAAATTTCGCGGGCCGTTTCTCTTTTCGCGCGTTGAGCGACTCTCTTGGATCAGGCCCGGTAAATCCGAGCATCTCAAGGGCCGTGGATGCGTCGAATGCCGGTCCGAACATCCGCAGGACATTGTTCAGGGCATACTTCGTGAACCGGATCGCGCTCGGGCTTCCCTCCGCGAGTCTCGTTGCAATGTCGATGGATGTCTCTTCGAGTCTGTCTTCTTCAACAAGCCTGGACACAAGACCAATCCGCTCTGCTTCAGTCCCATCGATGGGCTCGCAAAGCATCAGATAGTATTTCGCCTTAGCCATGCCGCATAGCAGCGGCCATATGAGAACGGAGTGGTCGCCCGCAGCCACGCCCAACCGCGTGTGCCCGTCAACGATCTTGGCGCTCGGCGTGGCGATGGAGATGTCCGCCAGCAGAGCGGCTGCGAGCCCGGCACCAACACAAGGGCCGGTAATGGCCGATACAATTGGCTTGTTGCAGTTGGCGATGTTGTAGACGAGGTCCCTCGCCTCTTTCCACAGGCCCGTTAGCGCAGTGAAATCATCAAGGACATCCTCGATCATCTGGAAATCACCGCCTGCGGAAAATGCCCTGCCGCGACCGCGGAGGATGACCGCGTTCACGGTGTCATCCCGGTCAATGTCGTTCCAGACATAAGTCAGTTCACGATGGCCATTCGCATCCAACGCATTGAGCCGATCCTCCCGGTCAATCGTGATGCGGAGGACTCGTTCCGCCGGGCGGTCGAATGCCAGTTGCGAGTACCCGTCGTAAGAAATGCCCATGCCATGTTCCCCGTGCGAAGCAATTGGATGTGGCGCAGCATAGCGGCTTATCGCCGGGCGAAAAGCAGAGACTGGGGTATGGAGCAGAACTAGGCGGCCGAATCCTTGGCGAGCATGCCGCGCTTGCGGAGCAACGCGGCCTCCTCAGGACTGCGAAAAATGTCCACAAGAGAGGCAGCCGCGTCCAGGAACGCTTCGGCACGATCACGGATTGCAGGGTCTTCGTTGCGAAGTTCATCAAGGATCGTGCGTTCATAGTCTTCGAGGTAGCGATCAATCTCCGTGACAGCGGTATTGAGAGACCCCACAAAGGAGCCCGCCTGTGCATAACGCCGGGCTCCCTCAAGGAAACGAACCGTGCAGCGGGCCTGCTCCACGGCGCGCGGGTCAACTTCCTTTGAAAGATCGGGACGGCTGGGGCCGCCGCGGCCAAAGCGACCGGTCGAGCGCATGGGCAGCGCCTTAATAATCTTGGTCGGCGCCCGATCACTCCGCTCACGTATGATCTCGGATACGGCACCGCGTGCGCTCATCAGCCGGGTCGCCCAGGTGCCGTCGCGGCGAACACCAATCTCCTCAGTGATACCTCGTGATATCTGGGTGAAGAGCTTGAGCTTATCCAGCACGGCTTCCGGATCTTCGCCCGGATCGACTGTCTCGAGACAATCCACCGCTTCTTCCATATCCAACAGCAGCAACTCGCCAACGATGGAGATATCGGTCCGGCTGATCAGAACATCAGTGTTGGTGTGTGCAACGCCTTTCACGATGCGGAACATCTGCCAGGGTTTCGCGATGTGGCGCATCGCGATTACAGCGGCGTAAGGTGCGGCGTCAGGCTGTGCTTGAGCAAGCTCATCGAAGAGATCTCTGACCTGATGCGCCAGATCTGGCGTCAGCTCCGCAACGTTCTTCGGAATCCCTCTTTTGAAGACTGACAGCAATGGGGCGACTTCGAGCAACAGACCCATTTCCCGGGCATCCTCGAGAACATCTTCGCCTCCAAGCCGTTCGACCAGAAGGCGCTTCTTCTTGCTGCCTGGAGATGCTTCCGCCAGTCCTTCGCGAATGGCATCCGCGCAGGTCGCGTGAAGCACTTCAACCGCTGAGTCCAGACCCTCTTTGTCCTTGGCGAGCGTGTGCTCGACAATACGGTGAGACAGATCGGCGAGAACATCGGGCATCCTGTCCTGTGCCAGCCATTCCCAGACGGGCATGATAGATGTGCGCGTGATACGACCGCGATGTTTGGGGCCACCCCTGCTGTTTACAAGCAGCTCTTCGAACGGCCAGCAAAGGTGCCGCACGGGCGTGGGCGCGCCACCACGTTTCTTCGATCCATGATCTTCCGCCTGCAGACGGGGGCGGAGAAGCTCCAGGATCAGGTCATGCGGCATGGCGCCACCGGCGAGCTTGTCACGCTCCAGCGCCACGATGAGCTTCTCAGTCTGCGCCTCGGTGAGCGCAGAGAGTGCCTCCTTTAGCTGCCGTATGGTCCGATTTTCGGCCAAACCGCGACTGTCCTTTCCGGCAATTAGGGCATCGCCGCTATTGCTTTACGCGCATGCGTAATCCAGCAGGCATCATGTACATGGGCATGCTTAACAACCGCTTTCCAAAGCGGGATCGTTAAGGGTGCATTAACCCTGGCAGGTGCTCTCCTCTATGCTGTTCCATGGTAGGAGTTGTCTGGCGTCGTAACGAGACGTCTTGCGCGGCACCCTATCCGACGAACAGGTACTGACATGACGCCTAACCAATTGTGGACAAGCGCCCAGCAGTTCATCTGGGACAAAAACCTGGATGGTGCACCCTGGTGGCAACGCCTCGCGCAGCATGCACTGCGCATACTTGGTGTGCTGATCAGGGATTTCTCGGTGGGAACACTCAACCTGCACGCCATGAGCCTTGTCTACACGACATTGCTCGCCCTGATACCGATCCTCGCAATCGTGTTTTCCGTACTCAAGGGGTTTGGCGTTGACCGGGAGCTCGAACTGTTCCTGGTAGATTTCCTTGCTCCGTTGGGAGACCAGGGCGTCCAGATACGGAATACGATCCTCGACTTCGTTGCGCAGGTAAACATCGGACTTCTGGGCTCAGTGGGTTTCGCAGTCTTGATCTACACTGGCGTCTCGCTGCTCCAGAAAGTCGAAGCTGCGCTCAACGAGATATGGCAGGTACGGCGACTGCGCCCGTTTGCACGGCGCTTTTCGGACTTCGTGAATGTGCTGCTGGTCGGGCCTATTCTTCTGGTGGTCGCATTCGGCCTTATGGCGAGCGTCGCGGGCACCGCAGCAATTGACGAACTGGGTAGCGGGCCAATCCAGGCGGTCCTCGCAGAGGTGTCGCGGATCGTGCCCTACCTGCTTGTCGTGTCCGTATTCATGATCATTTACATGGTGCTGCCAAATACAAAAGTGCACTTCCTGGCTGCGCTTCTTGGTGCAGCCATTGCCGGGCTCGCGTGGAACGTGGCCGGCTGGGCGTTCGCTTCTTTTGTGGTGACCTCAGCACGATATGCGGTGATCTACTCGGCCTTTGCCTCACTCATTGTCTTCATGTTCTGGATGTATGTGGGGTGGCTGATCCTGCTCGCGGGTGCCGGGATTGCCTTCTATCAACAAAACCCGGCATACCTCACGCGCAGTGCGATCTATCGCTTGTCCATCGATGCACGGGAGCGGCTCGCTCTGCATGTGGGGCATCTGGTGGCATCAGCCTTTGAGCGCGGCGAAAAGCCATGGACGGCACAACGAATTGCCCGCGTTATGCATCTGCCTCTTCCGCCGGTAGAGCGGGTTGTAGGGTTCTTGATGAATGACGGGTTGCTCATCGAAACCGGGCAGGAAACACCCGGCCTTGTGCCTGGGCGTCCTTTGGACCGCATCACAGTCGATGAGTGGCTCTCTGTTGTCCGCAAAGGTGCTGAAGGTCACGCACAGTTTCAACTGCCGACACGCGCAGATGATGCGAGCGATAGTGACGACCTCTTGCCTTTGATGGATAAGCTGCGCGAAGCCCGTAAGGAGGCTTTGGCCGGGCTGTCGCTACGTGATCTTGCAGATGCCGGCGCCCTGCGTGGAGACGACGACAGCAAGCAGGTCACTTCTCTCGCCCGTTAGACGCGGTCTGGCGGCGGAGGCCCAAAGAAGAACGGGGAAAGCGCTAAGCGCTTTCCCCGTCTGACTCGCCAAATGCTGATACGCGGTCGCTGACGCGCGCGTGGGTGCCCTAAAGAGTGCGCCAGCTTCCATCCGGCATTCGGCAGGCCGTTGCATAATCGCGGTAGGGGCCCTGAGGCCCATAGAAAGTGCTTTCCACCCGCCGGCACTCGCGCCCGCCATCATGGTAGGCAGGCCCGGAGTTAAAGTGGCCATGGTGGCCCGAGCGGGGGTTACGCCAGTGCACAGGACCCTGGCTGTAGAAGGAGTCTGAGTAGGCACGTTCCGCGTAGAGCGCGTCCGCGCGATCAAGGCTCTGCCCGGCGGCGCCGCCAACAGCAGCACCCAGCAACGTCCCAACGCCTGTGGCGATCAGTTGGCCGTCACCCGAACCGAACTGCGACCCGAGCAAGCCACCAGCAACACCGCCAACCACAGCACCGCCGACCGTCTTGGGTCCGTATCCATAGCCACCAGCTGTCTGGCAGGCGCCAAGGGCAAGCGCTCCGACCAGTATGGCTGCAATCTTGATGCCTCGCATTTTCTTGCCTTCCCGTATCTGTGCGGTTCACTTGTGAACCTCAATTCGTCGACCGGATGGCGCGGAACAAGAGGGGGGGGCTTGGGCAGTGAGGAGGCGTCCGCGCCATCCGATGAACAAAGATTAGGGAAGATGAATTGAGGCCGGGGTGAACCACATATTCATATGCGGTTCATCTGGCCCGTCAGGCCGCTCTGGGCAGCGTCAGACGGGCTCTCAGCCCCCCTAGATCCGAGGATTCAAGCGCAAAAGCACCTTGATAGAGGCCAGCTATGTCCTCGACGATCGACAGGCCAAGGCCAGAGCCGGGCACAGATTCGTCAAGTCTGGCCCCACGCTTGAGCACACGTGCCCGTTCTTCTTCTGAGAGGCCGGGGCCATCATCCTCGACGCTGATCACCACAGTGTCGTCATCTGCAGTGACCTTCAGATCAATCCGGCCATCGGCCCACTTGAAGGCGTTGTCGAGAAGGTTTCCAAGCAGTTCCTCAAGGTCCTGCCGTTCACCACGGAAATCGAGACCCTCCGGGCAATCGACTGTTACCGCGTACTCCCGGTCCCGGTGAATCCGTTTCAGCGTGCGGACAAGGTCTTCGCTGACCGACGCGACCGATGCGCGAGCGCCCAGCACACTGCCGGAAGCGGCAGCGCGGGCTCGGACGAGATAGTGATCAACCTGCCGTCGCATCAATCCTGTCTGGCGGCGCACGGTTTCTGCAAGAACGGGTGCGTTGTCCTGACCGGCTGGCGCGTTTGCTTCATTTGTCAGGACACTAAGCGGCGTCTTCAATGCATGAGCCAGGTTGCCGACATGCGTGCGTGCTCGTTCGACAATCTGTGCATTGTGATCGAGCAGCTTGTTCATTTCATCGGCGAGCGGTGCGATCTCTGCAGGCAGTTCGCCGCTGAGCCTTTCGGCCTTGCCAGACCGTATGTCAGACAGACCTTCTTCAACTGACCGCAAAGGACGCAGACCAAAACGGACCTGGATCAACAGCGCGCCGATCAGGCCAACAAGGAGTACACCAACCGCGACAGCAATCGTCCCGTTGAACGCTTCTGTCTCGCGCTCGATATCGTCAATCGCACCTGCGACGATGAAGGTGAACTCGCGCGACGTTCCTGGAAGTCTCACATCGCGAGCGACCAGACGCAGCGTCTGCCCTTCCGGGCCAACCGCCTGTCCTCGCCGCGGACCTGGTTCATCACTCGGTTCGGGTGTCGGGAGTTCCTGATCCCAGATACTTCGGGACCTCAGGAGGACCTGGCCCGCTGACGCTTCTGTCACTTGCCAGTACAGGCCCGAAAAGGGGCGTTCAAAACGCGCTTGTGTGAATCGGCGACGAAGAACCAGCCGTCCTTCGGGCCCAATCTCCGCGTCAGCGATGAGGCCCCCGAGGAGTACGTCCATGCGGGCGTCGAAACTGCTCTCGACACTTTCCCGAAACGCAGAAGCGAGCAGAAGGCCGCCCCCAACAAGGATAACCAGGCTCCAAACGGCAGCTCCGGTCACCAGCCGGAAGGCGAGCGAATTAGGCCGCATCTTCCGGCTGAGCGAGACAGTAGCCAAGGCCTCTGACAGTCTGGATGAGATTGACGCCAAGTTTCTTCCGCACGCGGCCAACGAACACTTCGATCGTATTGGAATCACGGTCGAAGTCCTGATCGTAGAGATGCTCTACCAGCTCGGTGCGCGAGACAACCCGGCCCTTGTGCATCATCAGATAGGCCAGCAGCCGGTATTCAAGCGCCGTAAGCTTGATGGGGTTGCCTTCGACTGAAACACGTGCAGCCCGTGTATCGAGCCGCAGTGGCCCGCATTCCAGCTCGGATGTCGCGTGACCGGCTGCACGGCGCACAAGCGCACGAAGTCGTGCAAGAACTTCCTCAACATAGAATGGCTTGGCGACATAGTCGTCTGCGCCGGCGTCAAAGCCTGCGACCTTGTCGCTCCACCTGTCGCGCGCCGTCAAAATGAGGACCGGGGTCTTGATGCCAGCGCGGCGCCAGCGTTCCAGGATTGTGGCGCCGTCCAGCGCCGGCAGGCCAAGATCAAGCAGGATGGCGTCGTATGGCTCAGTCTCGCCGAGAAAATGGCCCTCTTCTCCGTCGGCCGCAGCGTCCACCGCGTAGCCCGCATCGGTAAGAACCGTCACGAGCTGACGGGAGATATCGACATCATCCTCAACAACCAAAACACGCATAGCGACCCTCGTAGTCTATCTGCCCCGCACGCGGAGTACGCGACCGGACTTGCCATCAACAATTACGTCGACAACCGAGTCATTGGGTTTGATCATCTTGAGGCGGTACACACCGGTCCGCTCATTGAGATCAACCTCCAGCAACTCGCCCCCGCCGATTTCACGGCGGGCGATGCCCAGGACGGTCTCAAGCGGGAGCACATTCTGGCTCTGGACAAGATGCCAGGACTCAGCTGTCTCACCGGAGACCACGCGGTCATCGGTCAACGGCAAAAACCCTAGCCTGCCGTCAGCCAAAGCCGGGGTCGCAGACAACAGCGCCGCTGAAAGCAGAGCTGCTGTGAGGCTTCCGGTTCTGGTCAGAAGGCGTGTCATGGCACGGGTCTTTGCGATCGTTTTCCACATGAAGTGGAGTTCTAAGGAAGTCAGCGTGAACCCTGTATGAACATGAACAAATGGCCAGCTTCAGCAAGCAGAATCCGAGAAAACGGGGAAATTTCGTGCTTTTGCGGCTCTAGATGCCCTGAAACTTCACAAACTCCGCGAGGTCTGCCCGATCCGAGCGCAGGGAGTTGATCTGTGCCTCCTCGTCGCGGTGCCCGATCCCGAGACCACAAAAGAGCATCTGCTCTTCCGGGATTCCGACAAACTCACCGACGGTCTTGTACCAAATCGCCCACGCTTCCTGTGGACAGGTATCGAGCCCGTGCTCCCGGGCCAGCAGCATGATGGACTGGATGAACATGCCAAGATCGGCCCACTGCCCCTCCTGCATTGTCCGGTCGATTGCAAAGAACAACGCGACAGGGGCCCCGAAAAACTCGAAGTTCCTGGCAAACTGTTTGAGTCGCCCCGCCTTGTCTTCTCGTGACACATTGATCGTCGCGTACATGTCTTCCCCGACCTTGAAGCGCCGACTCTTGTACGGCTCTTTCAGCGATGGCGGATAAACGTCGTACTCGGATCCTTCGCCGAACGGATTTTCCGGCAGTTTCTCGGCGATGGTTTTCTTGAAAGCCTGCAGGTCTTCCCCGCCGACCACATAGACGTGCCACGGTTGCAAATTGCCGCCAGACGGCGCGCGCTTTGCCGTCTCGAGGATCGTCTCAATGGTCTTCCTGGAAACCGGTGTGTCCTTGAAGGCCCGGCATGTGAACCGGGTATCGAGTGCCTCAGATACTTTCATTGTACATCTTCCTCCGACGGACGTGTTTCAGGCTATCGGGATGTGATCTCAGCCCAAAGGGCATCGCCGCCGCCGCGTATCGCATGTTGGCCGAGTCTCTTTGCCCAGTAAGCAGTCCCACCAAACTCCGGAGCCCAAGACCACAGGCGGCGGGTCCAAAAATGCAAACCATGTTCATAGGTGAAACCGATCGCACCATGGGTCTGATGTGCAATTGCTGCGCCGGCCTGGGCAGCATCTGCCGCACGTATCTTTGCAACCGCAATGTCGAACTCAGCCGCAGTGGGGCCTGCATCAAGCGCCCGCGCGGCTGTGTCAACGGCAACGCCGACAGAGGCTGCCTGGGTCGCCAGTTCGGCAAGCTGGTGCTGGATCGCCTGAAACTTGGATATCGGCCGACCAAACTGGACACGCTCACCCGCATACTGAACTGCCTGGGCCAACACAGCCTGAAGGGCGCCGGCAATTCCGGCCGCGCGGACAAACGCCCCTATGCCGTGCACCACGCTGATCGGCATTTCAGCGTGTCCACAAACAGCGCCGGTCTCGTCAATAGCGACGTCTGCAACGGGATCCCGGGCAATCGTCGCGACAGTATTCTCGGTTCTTGGATTGTCATGGCGCGCTACCCGGATGCCGTTACCCTCAGGAGATGCAATGACAACACTCTCACTCCAAGGCGCGAACGGAACGGCAGCCACGGTGTCCGGTGAACTGGCAATAGCAAAGGTCAGCGGCCCTTCGGGAACATCTAAACCGGCCTGATCAAGCAGCCATGCCGCCACAATTGTCTCTGCAACAGGCAGCGGCACGGCGTGTGTCCCAACGGCCTTCAACAGTATCGCCGCATCGCTCCAGGACGCGGCGGAGCCGCCGCGCCCCTCGCTCACCAGCACATTGAGAAAGCCACTCTCGGAAACAGCGGTCCACAGATCGCCAAGCCACTCACCCTGCTCGGCGGCGATACGCTGCGTCTTGTCCAGTTTATCCGTGAACAGACGGTTTGCGGTGTCAAACAGAATTGTCTGGAACTCATTCATGGCGCTACCTCAGCCCCAGACCGCGGGCAATGATGCCGCGCAGTATCTCGCGTGTACCCCCACGCAGGGAAAAGGAAGGCGCATTCTGAACGAGGTAAGCTCCGGCTTCATCCAGCCCGCCGCTACCGATATGGAAAGGCCGCTCCAGCAGATCGGCTGCCAGGCCCGGTGTGCGCTGCTCAAGCACCGCCCCTAGGTCTTTCACGACCGACGCCTCCAGAGCCGGATTCAACCCCGCTTCCAGCATGCCGGCTACGGACAATGACATCTGCCTGAGTGTCGACATCTCCGCGACCATGCGGCCAATCTCGATCTCCTCCCGCTCGCTTGACGCCGTGCCTTCCGACAACTCATCAACCAGGCTGGTGATCAGCGGGTAGCAGGACAGGTAGCGCTCCGGGCCGGAACGCTCGTACGCCAGCTCAGCGGTAACCTGGTGCCATCCGCCATGGGTCTCCCCGACCCGCTGGCTGTCGGGAATGATGACGTCCTCAAAGACAACTTCGTTGAAATGTGCGTTGCCGGACAGGTCCGTGATCGGGCGGATGGTGATCCCCGGCGTGTCCAGATCAACCAGAAACTGTGTCAGGCCGCCATGCCGGTTGCCTTCTTCAGTTGCTGTCCTGAACAGCGCAATCATGACATGCGCCTTGTGTGCACCAGAGCTCCACAGCTTGGTGCCATTCACCTTCCAGCCGCCGTCAGCCGGCTCAGCCTTGGTGCGCACCGAGGCGAGATCCGAGCCTGAGTCAGGTTCGCTCATGCCGATGCAAAAGAAGCATTCGCCACTCGCAATCTTCGGAAGGTACTTCTGGCGCTGTTCTTCTGTCCCGTAGTTCAGCAATAGCGGCCCGGACTGACGGTCTCCGATCCAGTGAGCGGCAACGGGCGCACCGGCTGACAGCATTTCCTCAAGCACGACGTACCGGTCAAGCGCCGACCTTTCGTGGCCGCCATAGGCACTTGGCCACGTCAAACCAATCCAGCCGCGCTCACCCATCTTCCGGCTGAAATCGGCATCCCAACCCATCCAGGTTTCGGCGCGCTTACGCACCGGATAGTCTGCCAGTTCATCAGCCAGGAAGGCGCGCACATCGTCGCGCAGCTTCAATGCACTGTCAGGAAGGACACAGGGGTCAAAGCGGAAGGTCTGCATGGCTCGGATGGGTATCTGATGGAAGTGTCGGATCGGAATTGAGCCGCACACTACACGTCGGCCCGTTCACTTGGCCAATCTAGAGTGAAAGCGATGCGGCACCACCATCAACGCGAAGATTGACTCCGGCTATGTGGCTGGCGGCAGCACTTGCGAGAAACACAACTGCGGCAGCAACCTCTTCACGTGTCGACATTCTGCCGGATGGATTGCCACCACCCATCTCCTCCAACGCACGTTTCTCGATGGTTGGCCAATCGTCGCCCCATCCATTGCGCTCAGCACGTGCGCGAAAATGGGCTTCCACTTCTGCGGTGCGGATGAGGCCCGGGCTCACCAGGTTGACTGTGATGCCGTGCGGGCCAAGCTCACGCGCCAGACTTGCCGACGCAGCGGCAAGTGCGCTTTTCGCAGCATAATAGTGCGGGGTTCGGGCTGGTGGCTGAACGGTGCCAAGCGTGCCCAGATTGACGATACGGCCAAAGCCTTCGTCCTTCATGTGCGGCGCGACGCGCGCAGACAACCGGGCCATGGACAGGACGTTGCGCTCATAGTCGCTGTGCCAGACGTCCATGTCCGCCTCGGACCAGCGCCCCGGTGCAACCCCGCCCCAATTGTTTATGAGAATTGTCGGTTGTCCAGCAGCTGCGAGTGTTGCTGCCAGAACCTGGTCGGCACCCTCATCGGTTGTGAGGTCGCCATCGACGCTTGCAGCAGTGAATTGAGCTTCGACAATCTGTGCCACTGTCTCCGCGGCATCTCCTGCTTCAGGACCATGGACCGCGACACGCGCGCCCTCTGCGGCCAGCATCCTCGCGATCACCGCACCGGTTCCTCGATGCGCGCCGGTCACCAGTGCCACGCGTCCTTCAAGTCCCAAATTCATGCCGCGATCCGGGACAAGTACGAGGGCCGACCATTTAGGAAGCCGGCATGCCGAAGTTGCGCTCGCGACGGGCGCGAAGGCGCCGCCGATGAGACAGATAGGCGCGCAAGCCATAGCCGAAGCCAAAGCCAGCCAGAAAGACGATGACCGCAAACAGTAACCCCTGCATCATGAGACGCATCTCGCCGGTTTCGGGCAGCTGCGAACGCACCCAAGCCACGTTTGCAACGGTTTACCGACCCATTGCTGACGTAGTTTGGTGATGTCGCCCGGGCCGCGGTGAACTCACCCCAGGGTTTCCTCACTAACAGGCAGTGTATCCCGCAGACCGCCACGCGCAAGCGAGTGCGGCCCGAAAACACGCTCAGCAAAAAAAGCTTCATCGGGCGGTCAACCCGCCGTCAATAACGATTTCGGCACCGGTCACAAAGGCGGAGTCTTCGCTCGCGAGAAAGACAACTGCATTTGCCACATCTTCAGGCACGCCAAGGCGACCAAGTGGATGCAGCATCGTCACCAATTCTGTCGCCTCGTTGTCGGAGACGCCCATATTTGCCGAAAACTGACCGACCAGATCTCGGCCCATGTTGGTGTCAATGACGGCGGGATGAATGGAATTGGCACGGACCTTTGCTTCGCCTTCGGCACCCTCCAAGGCCACTGACTTGGTCAGCAGGCGCACAGCCCCTTTCGACGCATGGTAGGCGGTACCGCCAGAAGCACCGATCAGCCCGGCGACGGATGACAGGTTCACGATGGATCCGCCCCCTCGCCATTTGCCTGCGCGCTCCCTGATCGCCGGCAGTGCGGCACGGCAGCCGAGAAACACGCCGTCGACATTGATGGCCATCATCCGGCGCCAGTCTTCGAGCGAGATATCTGCGATCGGCCGGTTGAAATAGATGCCCGCGTTGTTCACCAGAACATCGAGGCCACCAAACTTCTCGACCGCTGCTTGAACGGCAGCCTGCCAATCGTCTTCCGACGTCACATCCTGGTGCAGATAGATTGCCTCTCCACCGCTGTCGATGATGGCGTCCGCGGTCTGCTGTCCTTGATCGTCCAGCAGATCCGTCAGCACGACCCGAGCACCAGCGCTGGCCAGCCGCTTTGCTGTTTCTGCTCCCAACCCGCGCGCTGCACCTGTAATGAGCGCGACCTTCCCGTCACAGCGGTTCATCCGCTTTCCTCCCGATTATTGTTCGGGCGGGATGGTGGGCAACCGGACACCTCCGGTCAACCGACGAGGCCCGGAAGCTATGTTTTTAGGGGGGGATTTTTAGTCGGCTGACAGAGATGCTGCTGAGACAATGACCCGGGGCGTGTCGTGGGACACTCCGTAGGTCACGCCGACATGGAGGCCAGCTGCGAATGCCGCTCCTGTGATGCAAGCGAGCATGAGACCGGCAACAAGTGTCGAAGCGCGCGGACCGCGACGTTTCGACGGAAAGAACATCATACGTTTGGCCATTGCATCTATCCGGCAAGTCTCTCGTGACGGAGCTCTCTACCCATCACTTCTCTTGCCAAAGACTGTCGCATGGCGGCTGTTAAGAATTCACCAAAGGACCCTCGGAAAAACGCTCAAAATCAAAGCTTTGTTTGGGCTGAGTTCATCCAGTGCGCAGGAAGACCACATCCCCGATTGCGGTGCCAGGCTCCTGGCCACTCGACCAATCCGGCATTTCATCGCAGCGATGGCAACGGACTGCCCCGCCGGATGCGTCACGACGCTCGCCCGAGAACACGGCTGTTATCTCGGCCAGGGCCCGTAAATGCGGGCGACTCAGCATCCCGACCTGTACCAAGCCCTCGGGTACGAATTCCTGATAGGCCTTCTCGAGCGTCCCATCCCCAAATACCGGGTGAGGCTGATTACGGGCGCGCATGTGTGCCGCAGCGACCGCCTGCCGGTTCAGGATCATGTGCCGCCATTTGGCGAATTCGTCACTCCAGGCGATATGGGCCTGATGGCCGCGCAGGGCTTCCGGGTCCTCGGACGAAAAGGCCAGCGCCACGGTGCCCGAGGGCCACTCGACGCGCCGCTTCGATCCGATCCATTTCGGCCGTTCGTCCGGTGGTGACACAGCCAGCAGGCCGGAGGGGCCTTCAACCATCACGTCGCGCACATCGGCCAGGGTCTCGCCCACCAGCGCGATGCGGATGGGCTCGTGCACCTGGGTGCGCACCCATTCCGCCCCGGCGCGGGTCTTGCCGGCGCCGCGGCCGCCGAGCAGGAGCCAGGTGGTCCAGTCCGTGTCTGCTTGCGGCGGCAGCTGGTCGTCTCGGGCCCAGACGTCCCAGGCGTAGTAGAGGGCCTGGGCTTCAGCCGGTGTGAGGCTTTGCCAGAAGCGCGTCTGCTGCTCGGTCGTTGCCGAGGCGAGCGACGCGCTCAGCGATCGCCGCAACGATGCGGTCATAATCGGCCTTCACCTGCTCCGGGCTGCGGGTATCGGCGAGCGCCGGCGCGCGCAGCCGCTCGGCCAGCGCCATCAGCCTGTCCAGCACCTGGGTCAGCGCTGTCAGCCGTTTGGTCTCGAGTTCCTTGTCGGCGGTGGAGCGATCAGGCTTCTTCATCGCCTCTTCGAGTTCATCGATGTGGCACGCCAGGCTGCGGCTCAGCCGCGCCAGCATGGTGATCGAGACGTCATCAGGGTTGGCGGTGCCACGCAGCACGAGGCCTTTAGCCGGCAGATGCCTGCGGCGGGGCGGCCAGCCATGGCGGCGCGCATACTTGTAGAGCCGGTCCTGAGAGATGCCGTAGCGCACGGTGATCTGCGCAACCGTGCAGTCACCGTCAAGATAGGCCGCCTCAATGGCCGGCCAGTCGGGGTGTTTCATGGCGATTGAATTGTTTTGTCAGCGCGGAGTTAACAGGGTTAACGCGAATCACGCCAACCCCCTTGCTACCACTACATTTAGTTATGTAATATCTTGACGCACACGATCTTGCGTATCCGCCTCTGTATCGAATCAGGATACAATTGCGCGTGTGACGTTGCGTATGGCGACCATTGCGCGGGCAATAGGCCCGAGATTGGAGGGCATGCGGGCGACTAGCTCACCGTCGTAGCGGGCGAACGCGAGCATCTTTAGACGCTCCTTCGCATCGCTGGCATCCTCGGCGACTACATCAATCGTGTACTCCCGACCGTTGTAGCGGTAGCTGAATACATGCGTAGCGAAGCTATCAACGCCATTAGGAAAGGTATTTTTCATGGCAACTTCTACAGGCTACTACGAGGTCTACAAGTCCGGCACCCAGTGGCGCTGGCGCTTCAAGGCCAACAATCACGAAATCATCGCTCACGGGGAGTCTTACTACAACAAGTCTGACTGCCTGAACGCGGTGGGATTGCTGAAGGGATCTTCCAACGCCAAGGTTTACGAAGCGTAAACAAGATCCCTCCAGCATTTCTCTCGACGGGGTGGCCTTTGGCCACCCCGTTTCCGTTTGTGGACCCGAAGGCCACAAACGGAATCATATAGAGAAATCTTGATATCGCCAAGATAGAGCCGACAACACCGTGTCGGGGCATGCCGTCGCAGCGACTTCCAGACCCAATTCTCGAGCGTAGGAGAACCTTACTCCAGGACCGCACCGCTCGTCAACACAAAAATCACCTATTTCGTAATTTTTTCTTCTGGCAGGCTACTCATCACCGTCTTCCCAGATCGCCAGATAGTCTTCGAGCTCATCTTCCGGGATGCGTTCCTCGCTGACGACCTTGCCGCGCACGGAGATTCCGGCGGCGTGGACGCTGTCCGGATCGCCGGAAATCAGCGGGTGCCAGGAGGCCAGACCCCGCCCTTCCGCCAGGCGGCGATAGGCGCAGGAGGTGGGCATCCACTTGATGGCGGCCACATTGCCGGGCGTCAGCTTGATGCAGGTCGGGACCAGTTCTGTACGATTTGCGTAATTTGTACAACGACACCTGTCCTGGTCTAGCAGGTGGCAGACCACATTGGTGGTCTCGATCTCGCCCGTGTCCTCATCCTCCAGCTTGATGAGGCAGCAGCGGGCGCAGCCGTCGCACAGGCTTTCCCATTCCTCGGGCGTCATGTCGCCGAGGGACTTGGTTTCCCAGAAGGGTTTGCTGCTGTTTGACACTGATGATCCGGTCATGCCGCCGTCGGCTGCCCCTCGTCTTAACCTCACCGCCAATATCCAGGGGCCGCGTGCCTTTGTTTGCCGCCCATTAAGGACTAGTCTCGCGGACCGGCAGGCGCCACTGGGGGCCGCCTGCCGCCTGGGGTGTTCCGCCTGCCGATGGCTTACCTGCCAATGGCGGCGCTGAACAGGGGTGAATGAAACGCGGCGCAGGGTCCGGCGCATCCGCCGACCGGCCGTGATGGGGCCATGATGACGACAAACGGCACCGGACGGGACATGTCAGGGCACGACCGGGTGGGCGCATGGCCTCCGGTCGAGGCGTCCGCACGTCCTGTGGCCCCCGGTGCGGAAGATCGGGACGCTGCGCCCTTTGATCCGTCCGACGTTCGTCCGGATGCGACGGGCAAGCTGGGCAATGCGCCCAAGAGTACCGTGCGTGGCCGGATCGGCGGCGGGTTCCGGCTGATGATCATTTCATCCATGGCCACACTGCTTGTGATCATGATGCTGCCGCTGGCCCTTGGCCTGCCAAGCAAGGTTGACCCGTGGTCGATCTCGAGCATTGCCAATGGCCGGGTCAATGTGACCTTCGTGGACAGCAAAGGCGAGCTGCTCACCCACCGGGGGTACCGGCAGGAAGAGACGGTGCCGCTCTCCGAGATTCCGCCCTATCTGGTGCAGGCAGTGCTGGCGATGGAAGACCGGCGCTTCTACCGGCACTGGGGCGTCGACATTCTTGGCGTATTGCGGGCGGCGCAGGCCAACTTCGCGGCCAACCGCATTGTCGAAGGCGGCAGCACGATCACCCAGCAGCTGGCACGCAATCTCTATCTCGGCCCGTCGCGCACCTTCCGCCGCAAGGCGCAGGAGGCCGCCCTTGCCTTCTGGCTGGAGCAGCATCTGACCAAGGACGAGATCCTCGAGCTCTACCTTAACCGCATCTATCTTGGAGCCGGCGCCTATGGCGTCGAAGCCGCGTCGCAGGTCTATTTCTCCAAGAGCGTGCGCGACCTGACCATGAGTGAGGCGGCGCTGATTGCGGGACTGCCGAAGGCTCCCGCACAGCTGTCCCCGGCGCGGGACCTGCAGCGGGCGCTCGAACGCGCAGCGCTGGTGCTCGACAAGCTGGAGGAAACCGGCTGGCTTTCTGCAGCGGAGATCACCGACGCACGGGCCAATCCGGCGGTCATTGATCTGGAGGAGCGCTCACGCGAGGTCAAGGCGGGCTACTTCGTCGACTGGGTCTATGCGCGGCTGCCGCTCTATATCGACGGGCCTCCGCGGGAGCTGGTGGTGGAAACGACCATCGACCTTGAGCTCCAGCGCATGGGCGAGGCGTCGGTGACGGCTGCCTTTGAAAGACAGCGGCGGGGAGTCGAGGTTGACCAGGCGGCGATGGTGGCGCTCGATCATTCCGGCGCCGTCCGGGCGATGGTCGGCGGGCGGGACTATCTGGAAAGCCAGTTCAACCGAGCGGCACAGGCGGTCCGGCAGCCGGGCTCGGCGTTCAAGCCCATTGTCTATATGGCGGCGCTGCAGAACGGTTACACGCCCTATTCCGGCGTCGTTGACCGGCCCATACGCATTGACGGCTGGCGTCCGCTCAATGCCAACCGGCGTTACAGCGGCTGGATGCAGATGCGCAACGCGGTCGCCTATTCGGTCAATACAATCGCCGTGCGGGTGGCGCACAAGGTCGGTCTCGACAAGGTGGCGGACTATGCCCGTGCGTCCGGCATCTCGACACCGTTGCCGGAACATCCGTCTCTGGCGCTCGGCGCGATGGGCACACGGCTGACGGAACTGACCGGGGCCTATGTGCCCATGGCCAATGGCGGCTACGCGGCGCCGGTGCACGGTATCAAGCGCATCCTCACCGTTGACGGGGATGTTCTGTATGAGCGCGCACGCGAGGTTGTCGGCGCCATGCCGCCTCCCTATCGCGAGACCAATGCGGGACGGGAGGTCGTGGCAGAGGATGCAGCCGCGACGCCGATCTTCCAGAAGGTCGCCTCCACCCAAGATGCCCGCGTCATGACGTCGATGCTGAAACGCGTGATTTCAATCGGCACCGGCCGCAAGGCTGCGCTCGGCGCTCGTGAGGCCGCCGGCAAGACGGGCACGACCAATGACAACCGCGACGCCGTGTTTGTCGGCTACACCGCCGACCTCGTGACGGGCGTCTGGTTCGGCAACGACAACAATGCGGAGATGGGCAAGGTGTATGGCGGGACCCTGCCCGCCCGCACCTGGGCGTCGTTCATGACCGCGGCTCATGAGGGGAAGCCCCGGCGCCGGATGTACCGGCGGCACTGGGTGGCGCCCCACCCGTCGCAGATCAAGCCTGCGGAAGAAGAAGAGATCGCAGAAGAGATCGCCGAGGCACCTGTCCCCTACACTGCGCTGCGCGGCAAGCTGCAGGGGTTGGCGGCGGCCCTGTCTTCAGCCTCACCGCTTGAGCCGACGGTCAGCGAGACCGTGTCCGCACCGCGCAGCCGGCGGATGGACCGCAGCGTGTTTCGCAGCCGCGACAACTGAGTTAACCGTGGTCGCAGGCAGCACTGGCATCAAGACCGGTGTCATGCATAAATCGGCGCGGAATTCCGCCACTCCTGACCGCCGCCAAGAGCCTCGCCAGAGCCCATGTTCCGCGTGCCGACCTTCCTCAAGCTGATCGCCGTCATCGTCGTGGCCACAGTGCTGGGCGCGGGGTCCGCGTGGTGGGCCATCCTCGGCGCAATGGATGCCTCGGGCATCAAGAATGGTCCGTGGTTCACGTCGAGTGCGATCGGTGCCACGACGTCCGATCCCTACACGCGCGCGCAGGTCGCGCTGACCGGTCTGCTGGCACTCAACAAGTCCGAAGCGGTGTACTACACCGCCACACAGGACAGTGCCGGCGATCCGCTGCGCGGCGCGTGTACCTACGAAGTGACGGGCCGCAATCTCGCCGCCCGGTGGTGGAGCCTTACGGCCTATGGCAGCGACCACTACCTCATCTCCAATGAGGCGGAACGCTACTCCTACAATGTCGCGTCGCTCGGGTTGCGGTTTGCGCCGATTGCAAAATGGCGCATCACGGTATCTTCCGAAGAGCAGAGCACCAACTGGCTGCCGGTGAAGCAGGATGACTTCTTCTCGCTGACCCTGCGCCTCTACAACCCGTCGGCACAGATCATCGACAATCTGGCCAGCGTCGGGCTGCCGGAGATCAAGCGCGCGTCCTGCAGGACGGGCGAGGAAGGCGCGTCATGAAGACATGGCCTCTGTGGATCGGCGCGGTGCTGGTGCTGACAGTCATCATCCATATCCTCACCGTATTGCTGGTGCCGCCGGGCATCATGACGGTTGCGATGATGCGGATGGCTGACGGCGGCGCGGACACCCGGGTCGTGCATACGCCGCCGCCGGATGCCTCCTCCCGTGCCGTCGTCCGGCCGAGCCCGGATCTTGCCTACTCCATCTGCCTGTTCGACATGGCGGAGGGACCGCTTCTGGTAAAAGCACAAGTGCCGGACACGTACTGGTCCGTGTCCGCCTTCGCCCACAACACGGACAATTTCTTCGTGGTCAACGATCAGCAGCTTCGTGGCGACACGCTCGAGCTCCTGATCCGCCGTGAGGACGAAGAGGTGCCCGGCTTTGGCGGCATCCCCGTCTCCTTTGCGCCGACCGACCGGGGCGTTGTTCTGATGCGCATGCTGGTTACCGATGAAGACAGCTATCTCGAGCTTGACCCGGTGCGCCGCACGGCAACCTGCGAAACACTCAAGCGGTAGGCCGCCGCCATATGCATGGCCGAAGGTGGCAGCCCTTCTGCAACATGCTAGTTTCCTGCTGACTGGTCATCTCTTCGAAGGACGATTGCATGGGCCGCTTGGGCATCATCGGCGCAGGGCTTGCCGCCCTCATTCTCATCGCGCTCGGTATCTGGCTTGCAGACCCGCAACCGGACTACACCGGCGACGGGATGCAGAGCATCACCTTTGCGACAGATTGGAAAGCACAGGCCGAGCACGGAGGGTTCTACCAGGCCGTCGCCAAGGGCTTCTACGCCAAGCGCGGCCTGCAGGTCGAGATCATTCCCGGCGGGCCCGGCGTGAACGTACCGCAGCTGATTGCCGGTGGTGCCGTTGATTTCGGTATGGGCTCCAACAGTTTCATCCCCCTACGGATGGTTGAAGCCGGCATACCGGCGCGCGCGGTCATGTCTGTGTTTCAGAAGGATCCGCAGGTGCTGATCACCCATCCGCGCGACGACGTCTCGTCGCTGGCCGACATGAAGGGCAAGCCGATCATGGTGGCGGACGCGACCATCAGCGCGTTCTGGGTATGGCTACGCGCGAAATACGACTTCAGCGACGACCAGATTCGCAAATACACCTACAACCTGGCGCCGTTTCTTGTGGATGAGACCGCGATCCAGCAGGGTTATGTGACGTCGGAGCCCTACTCCATTGAAAAAGAGTCCGGCATTACGCCCCAGGTATTCCTGCTCGCAGACAATGGCTATCCCGGTTATGCGACTATGGTGCTGGCCCCCGACTCATGGATCGAAGAGAGCCCGGACGTCGTACAGGCCTTTGTCGATGGGACCATCGAGGGCTGGTACGACTACCTCTATGGCGATCCGGCACCGGCGAACGCGCTGATCCTGCAGGACAACCCGGAGATTACGCAGGACGTCCTCGATCAGGCCCGTGACAAGATGCTGTCCTATGAACTGGCAACTGGAGGCGACGCTGTCGCGCTCGGCATCGGCGCCATGACCACCGAGCGATGGCAGACCTTTTATGACGTCATGTCCGCGAACGGCGTCTACGAGGACGATCTGGACTGGCGGGCGGCGTTCACAGACGAGTTCGTCAACCGCGGCCCGATGGAGATTCCGGGCCTGCCTGCGGCTGCCCTAGCGCAGTGACGTCAGCGCTCCTTACACTGAGCAATCTGTCCCGCCGCTTTGCTGACGGCACGACGGCGCTCGACGGCATATCGGCAGACATCGCGGAGGGCAGCTTCGTCTCCCTTGTCGGCCCATCGGGGTGTGGCAAGAGCACGCTGCTGCGGCTCGTTGCGGGCCTGGACCGGCCAACCGGCGGAACAATCACCTGGCGCGACGGTCAGCCGGAAGATGTGGGCTTTGTGTTTCAGGACGCGACACTGATGCCGTGGGCAACCGTGTTTGACAATGTCTGGCTGCCGCACAAATTGCGGGGGATCGCCCGTGAAGAGGCCCGAACACAGATTGAGGAAGCACTCGCACTGGTCGGTCTCGCAGGACGCGAAACGGCCTACCCCCGCGAACTGTCCGGCGGGATGCGCATGCGCGTGTCGATTGCCCGGGCGCTCTCGCTGAAACCGCGCGTCCTTTTGATGGACGAGCCCTTCGCGGCGCTCGACGAGATCACCCGCGAAAAACTGAACGATGATCTCAACCGACTGTGGTCGGAGCACAAATGGACGGTGTTGTATGTGACTCACAGCGTCTATGAAGCAGCGTTCCTGTCGACACGCATTCTTGTGCTGCCGGCGCGACCTGCACCGTTTCTCGCGGACGTCGCAGTCGATGCACCGGTTGACCGGGATGACACTTGGCGCGGGAATGCCGGATTTGCCCGGCTGACCGCCGACGTCACGGCCCGCTTGCGTGACGCTGCCAACGCCGGCAGCGCGCAGTTCGCGTGAGAGCGTCATGACACCACCGCCGCCAACCGACAACCGCAGACAGCCATCGAACTCCGGCTCCGATGGGCATTGGATGACATGGGGTCTGCCCGCCCTGTTTGGCGTCGCAAGTCTTGGGCTGTGGGAGTGGCTCGTCTGGGCCCTTGAAGTCCCGGATTATGTATTGCCGGGTCCGCTCGCAATTGCCGACGCCCTCATGTTCGGCTTCACATCGCTGATGGGGTCGCTCTGGGTGACCCTGCGGATCACCCTCCTCGCTTTCCTCATCGCGCTGTTGCTTGGCACGGGCTTCGCCATCCTGTTTTCGGAGAGCCGGCTGGCGGCCCGCACGCTCTACCCGTATGCGGTCGCCCTTCAGGTCACACCGATCGTTGCCATCGCACCGCTGATCCTGATCTGGGTCGGGCTCGACAACGCAGAGGCGGCCGTCACCATTCTGGCGGTGGTGGCCGCCTTCTTTCCGGTCCTCGCGAACATGACCGCCGGCTTGCAGGCTGCCGACAGAAACCTGGTGGACCTGTTCCGCCTGTACGGCGCCAGTCGCTGGCAGATCATCACTGGCGTGCGACTGCCCACGGCCCTGCCCTATCTCCTGTCCGCCATGAAGATTTCTGCGGGACTGGCACTCATCGGTACTGTGGTGGCCGAGTTTGTGGCGGGGTCCGGAACCTCCACCGGCCTTGCCTGGCGCATCATCGAAGCCGGCAACCGGCTGCAGATTGCCCGCATGTTTGCCGCTCTGGCGCTTCTGTCAGCCTTGGGAATCTCGCTCTTCTTTGCGCTTTCCGCCCTTGAACGCATTTTGCTGCGCCGCTGGCACCACAGTGCGCAAGACGCCTCCTGAAAGGCCTAAATACGCATTTCTTGTGTGGATCATATATTTTTACACAAGGATTGACGGATAATTGCTTGTTCCCCATCTTCCCGTTAGATGTGGCGCTCGAAAATGCGCTGCTGAGGACCCAGCCTCGGACCAGGAGAACAATACGGACGGACATGGCCCAACACATCAACAAGAAGGCGCGGTTTCACTCCCTCACCGCCAACCGGCTTCTCGATGGAGAACCCGTCTATATGACCGGCGATCATGGCTGGTCGGAAGTGCTTGAAGACGCCGTGATTGCAGACGGCAAGGATGAGGGCGAGAAGCTGCTGACGGTTGCAGCACAGGCTGTGACCGACCGGCTGGTCGTGAACCCGTATCTGTTTGACGTGGATGCGGACGGCGACAAACCAAAGCCGATCAGCGTGCGCGAACAGATCAGAGCGGCCGGACCGACCGTGCGGCTGGAACTCGGCAAACAGGCTTCCTGAACGTAATCGAGACTCAGTGCGCCCGTTGAACCAACCTCGGGCGCCAGGACCAGAGACAGACCATGTATCGCTACGACGAGTTCGACCAAACCATCGTCAATGAACGGGTGACGGAGTTCACGGGCCAGGTCAAACGGCGCCTTGCAGGCGACCTGACGGAAGATGAGTTCAAGCCGCTGCGGCTGATGAACGGTCTCTACCTGCAGCTGCATGCCTACATGCTGCGCGTGGCCATTCCCTACGGCACCCTGTCGGGCACCCAGATGCGGATGCTCGCGCATGTTGCACGCAAATACGACAAGGGCTACGGCCATTTCACCACGCGCCAGAACATCCAGTACAACTGGCCAAAGCTGAAGGACGTACCCGACATCCTCGCAGACCTCGCGACTGTCGAGATGCACGCGATCCAGACATCAGGCAACTGCATCCGCAATGTCACGTCGGACCAGTATGCCGGCGTGGCCAAGGGCGAAGTGGACGATCCGCGCATCTGGGCGGAGATCCTGCGTCAGTGGTCGACCTTCCATCCGGAATACACCTTCCTGCCGCGCAAGTTCAAAATCGCGGTAACCGGACACAGCAATGACCGGGCGGCCATCAAGATGCATGATGTGGGCATCATCATCGTCGAAGGCGAGAACGGCGAACCGGCCTTCGATATCTACGCCGGAGGCGGCCAGGGCCGCACGCCGATGGTGGCACATCTCGTCGGCGAGAAAGTGCCCGCGCGCGACCTGCTGCATTTCATGGACGCGATCATGCGCGTCTACAACATGCATGGCCGACGCGACAATCTCTACAAGGCGCGTATCAAGATTCTGGTGCATGCTCTGGGTGCGGAGGAATTCGCACGCCAGGTCAAGGAAGAGTTCGCAAAGGGTGGCGCGGGCGATGACCTGAAGCTGCCGGATGGTGAGATCGAGCGCATTCGCGCCTATTTCGCGCCGCCTGCCTACGAGACGCTGCCTGACTCAGATGCGGCCTACGAAAAGGCCCTCGCAGAGGACAAGGCTTTTGCCCAGTGGGCGCGCACCAATCTCGCAGACCACAAGGTGCCGGGCTATGCGATCGTCAACGTGTCGCTGAAGCCGATCGGCGGGATCGCGGGTGACGCGTCGGATGCACAAATGGATGCCGTCGCCGACCTGGCCGAGACCTTCAGCTTCGACGAAGTGCGGGTGACGCATGAACAGAACCTCGTGCTGCCGGACGTCAAGAAGGCCGACCTCTATGAAGTGTGGAAGCGCCTTGACGCGGCACAACTGGCGACGCCGAACATCGGTCTGATCTCGGACATGATTGTGTGCCCGGGGCTCGACTATTGCGACCTCGCAAATGCACGCTCGATTTCCATCGGCCAGGCCATCTCCGAGCGCTTCGCGGATCTCGATAAGGAACACGATATCGGTGAGCTGAAGATCAAGGTCTCCGGCTGCATCAATGCCTGTGGTCATCATCATGTCGGCCACATCGGCATTCTCGGTGTCGACAAGAAGGGCGTTGAAAACTATCAGGTTTCGCTGGGCGGGTCGGCGGATGAGAACGCTGCCGTCGGCGACATTGTCGGCCCGGCCTTTACCGAAGAGCAGATCGTCGGCGCCATCGAAACCATCGTCGAGACCTATCTCGATCACCGCAAGGATGGGGAAATCTTCCTCGATACCTATCGCCGTATCGGCATCGACCCGTTCAAGGAGACCCTCTATGCCGCTGCTTAAGAACGGTGTCGAAGTCACGAATGACGCCTGGGTGCGCGTTGAGGATGATGCGGACCTGCCGGAAGATTGCCATGCCGTCGTGAGCATGGCGCGCTGGCTCAAGGACCGTGACACGCTGCTTACCCGCAACAAGCCCATCGGTGTTGCACTGGAAAGCAGTGACAACCCCGACGAGATCATGGACGACCTCGACAGGTTCGGGCTGATCACCGTGGACTTTCCGCAGTTCAAGGATGGGCGCGGCTTCTCCTACGGGCGCCTGATCCGCCATCGCGGCAAGTTCAGTGGCGAGCTGCGGGCGACCGGCGGTGTGCTGGTGGACCAGCTGCACTATCTTGCCCGCTGCGGCTACGATGCCGTCGACGGCGACGCGCGCATTACCGAAGCCGCCTGGGCTGAAGCCAACAGCCGGTTCTCGGAGGTCTATCAGACCACCGGCGATGGCCATCAAAGCGTGCTTCAGAAGCGGCACGGATAGGCGGGTAATTGTTTCGCCGGCTCAGGCGCCAAGGGCCGCTGTCATCAGGCTGGTGTTTGCCGAAATCTCCGCATCATCATCAAATTCGCTTTCCGGCGCCAACAGGAGCCGGGTCACGACATATCCGAGATTGACGGACACGATCACCCGCGCGATGCGTTCGGGCGGCATGTCTTTGCGGATCTTTCCTTCTTGCTGAAAGCGGGTAACGGCAGCCACAGCTGCCCGCCAGACCTGCGTGCGCCAGGCTTCGACAAACCAACGACGCACATCCTCATCCGTACACAGTGTGGCAATGAGCATCCGAAGCTGTGGGGCGATACCGCGGCTCTGGTCAAGCCGTGTGCGCACAAGCGTTTCGTGCCAGGTCTCAAAGTCGAGGTCTGAGGCTTCCCACAGGTCGCGGGTTTGCTGGAGCCCTTCTGCAACCGTCATTGCGATGACCGCCGGCATCAGGGCCGCGGCGAAGAGTTGCGCTTTCGTCGGGAAGTACTTGAACAGCGTGCGTTCTGTTGTCTTCGCAGCTTTGGCAATGGCTGCTGTCCGCGCGTCGTGAAAGCCCTTCTCGCCGAAGACGCGCCCGGCAGCGGCGAGAATGCGCATCTCGATCTCTGTTCGGGGAGGCTCCGCCTCCTGTCGCAACACCTTCAGAGCGTCCAGTGTGTCTGATGCCATGACTGCCCTTCCTGCCTGTATCAAGGAGTCTCGGTAGTATAGTAGCCACTTTACATGAGCCATGAAACATGTATAGTGGTGACTATACCCAAACAGGAGATGGACTCATGGCTTCCCTGGCAAAACGGCTGGTTGACCCCTACGACTTCGGATGGACGCTGCGCGATGTCGACACGTGCGACGTCGTGGAGACACACCTCGGTGACGGACGCTATGAGATACGGTTGGACCATGCGCCCCTCGCAGGCGTCACCACCGAGATGCTCGAATGGTGGTTCCAGGTGTTTGACGGCACGGCCAGCTATCGTGGCCGTTCCCTGCCCGCCTATCACCTCTGGCATCCGCGCGACCATGTGAAGGTTGAACTCGGCCGCGACGGGTCAGGCCGGGTCGCTTCCAATCAGAGCGTGCACATTCAGGAAGTCTTTGGGCGTGACCGGCGCTTCACTGTCGACCAAAGGCCGGTCATTCATCGATGGGACCGGCGCGGTGTCGGCTTTCATGCCGATGTCGCCGGTCACCGGCTGATCGAGCTCGATCATGTCTTCACCGATACGCCGCAGGGTGTGATCTATCGTTCCTGCATGCGCGCAGGTGTCGGCGCCGGCCCATTGCGACGCCTCATCAACGGCGTGGTTCTGCCAAAGCGGTTTGGCGCCGCGCAGCGCGCAGCATGGATTCGCCACAATGTGGAAGAAGTGGGGTGTTTTGTGGAGTTCCTTCCGGAACTCTACGCCGACAAGGCCGTCTCCGCTCCGGCTTAGGTTCAGCGCCCGTTTATGCTCGGCCGGGGCGTCCTGTTGGGCGCTGTTCAGGACAGGCGGCGGCGCAGGCGTTAGTCTTCGCCCATGTCTCTTGCCCCTGCGCCGATCCGGACCACACCGTCAGCCCGCAACAGGAGTGCCCATGCGCTCCTGTGGGCGGCGCTGGGCCTGATGATCGGCGGCGTCACCCTGCCCGCCCTGTCGGTTAGCTCGCTGTGGGTCTTTCAGGAGACCTATTCCATCCTCGGCGGCATTATTGCCATGGCCGAGCAGGGGCAGCTGCTGCTTGCCGCGTTTGTGTTTTCCGTCTCGGTCGCTTTTCCCATCGGCAAGATCGTTTTGGGATTGCTGGTGCTTCGGCGCATGCGGCGGCTCGAAGCGGGCGCTGACGCGCGTCTGGCGCGCCTCATGGGCCGGCTGTCGGCGCTGTCACGCTGGTCGATGGCCGACGTGCTGGTGCTGGCGCTGCTGGTGATCATTCTCAATGGGCAGATGCTCACCACCGCAGATCTTCATTCCGGCGTTGCCCTGTTTGCGCTGGGCGTGGCCGCCTCGGCCATCGGCCTGGCCATTGTCGAACGCCGGGCTGGCGGCACCGGGTCGTCCGGGTCCTGATCACCGAAAGCGTGCACAAAAAAACGCCCGGCTGCAGGGAGGGCGCAGCCGGGCGTTCTGCCTGATCAGGCGTTTTGGATCCGCGTGTTACGCAGCGCGGCCCAAAGCTTCGTTGACGTTGGTTTCAACGCGCGTGCGGACTTCCTTGACGCGCTTGACGAGCGGCTCGCTTGCGTCCTTGACAGCCTTCGTAGCAATGTCGCCAACCTTCTCGGCGCCCTGACGGGTGCGCTTGAGAGCGGACTCGGCATACTTGCGCTGCGCGTCGATGGCAGCCTGCAGGTCCTTGGCATCGACGGTGGCGCGGAACGCCTTGAAGCCGTCGGTCACATTGCCTTCAAAGGTGTCGATCACCGTGTGAGCCGCAACGCGGATCGGGCTCTTGGCAGCGGCCGGCTTCTTGGCAGCCGGGCGGCGACGGGTGGTGGTCTTCTTTGCAGTCTTCTTGGCAGCAGCCATGTCAATTCTCCTCTTGCGGCGATTTGAGGGGGTGCCGCGATTCATGTCCCCGGTTTTGGAACTGGATCCACCCCGATACGCAGGGTGTCAGACGGGAGGCCCGTGAGCGCCTGTGGCGGCTTCGGCCTCGTCTTGTGCGATGCAGCATATATGGCAGGGCGGAAGGTCTTTGCAAGCGCTTTTTTGTGCGCCGCAACAAAGCCACGTGGATTCCGCAGAATCCTGCGAGATTTTTGCGAAACTTTTTTGTTTACAGCGACTTACCGGCCGAACCGTGCAAGCTCATATGGCGCGGAATCGATCGGCGGCGCGATCCCATCGACCCGATCCGCCACCATGCGTGCACTGCCACATGCCATCGTCCAGCCATAGGTCCCGTGACCGGTGTTGAGCGTCAGATTTTCCCAGTTTCCTGCCGCTCCGATGATGGCGCCCCCGTCCGGCGTCATGGGCCGCAGGCCCGTCCAGACCGAAATCTCCGGGAGGTCCGCCAACTCCGGAAACAGGGCATTCAGAGCCCGGCGCACTGCTTTTGCCCTGCGCGGATCAACAGTGAGGTCCGTACCGGCCAACTCAGCCATACCCGCCACTCGGATGCGGTTTCCCATGCGGCTGACGACAATCCGGCGTTCTTCGTCCGTGAGACTTACCTGCGGTGCCGCATTGGTGCCCGTCGCATCGACCGTGATCGAGTAGCCCTTTACTGGATAGATCGGCAGGCGAATGCCCAACGGTTTCAGCAAAGGCGCGCTGCCGACACCGAGACAGACAACCACATGCTCGCACGGGATCGGGCCTGTGGAGGTCAGGACCGCGGTGGCGCGCAGATCGTTTGTCTCAAGGCCTGTAACATCTGTCGCCATACGGAAGTCGACCCCGAGCTCCCGCGCACGCTTTGCCAACTCCGCTGTAAACAGATGGGCATCACCGCTTTCATCATCGGCGAAGTGGATGCCGCCGCGCACTTCCCCGGCCTCGACCGCTGACCGCAAGGCGGGCTCGATCTCCACGCACTCTTCAGCAGTGACAAAGCTGACCTTGGCCCCAAGCGCTTCCAGTTTGCCAAGCTTGCCGCGCAAATCTTCGAGATCAGCAGCCGACTTCGCAACCTTGAGGATGCCGCCCGTCTGCTGATCGTAATCAAGACCCAACTCCGAGCGGAGCTGTCGCAATTCCCTCAAACTCAACTGGCCGAGCTGGATGTTGCGGGAAACGCCCTCATTGTAGGCGGATGCCGTGCATCGCCGGACAAAAGCTGTCAGCCATGCCCATTGGGTGCGGTCTGCTCGAGGTGACCATTTGAGCGGTGCATCTGGGCGGCCTAGCCACTTCAGAGCCTGGAGCGGCACACCTGGCGCTGCCCAAGGTGCGCTGCCGGTTGCCGATACCTGTCCGCCATTCGCAAAGCTGGTTTCGAGTGCAACGTCGGCCGCGCGGTCAATGAGCGTGACGTCATGCCCTCTTCGCGCAAGGAAGTAGGCCGACGTGACGCCGATGACACCTGCACCGAGAACGACTGTTTTCATGCTGCCAGTGTCCGTCTACCATTTTTCGCGTCGCGTCCACCGCTGTGTATGGCGCTTTATCCAATTGGACAACATGCGACACCTGGTCAAGACAAGGAGTCACCCACATGGCTGCCCACCCAAAATCGCATCTGTGGCCCTTTGTTCCGTCCAATCGGATCATTGATGTCGTGAAGGCGGAAGGCGTGTGGCTGCATCTTGCCGATGGCACCCGTATTCTGGACGCGGCCGGTGGCGCAATTGCCGCAAGCATTGGACATGGCCGTAAGGAGGTCGCCGACGCCATGGCACAGGCGGTGTCGGACACCGGATACATCGTACCCACCTTCCTCACCCCTCAGCGCGAATGCCTTGTCGAAAGGCTCACATCGTCTTGGCTGCCAAAGCATTTGACGCGAGTCCACCTGTCGAGCGGCGGCTCCGAAGCGGCTGATGCGGCGATCAGGCTTGCACGCATGCACCATATCGCAAGGGGCGATGAAGCAAGGTGGAAGATCATCGGCCGTACCCCCTCCTATCACGGCGCCACTGCACTGACCCTTGCCGCCGGCGGCCATACAGCCAGGCAGAAGGGATTTGAGCCATACGGGCCTGAGTGTCCCAAAGTCCCCGCCCCTTATGCGCTGCGCAGCCCGCTTGGCCGCGGCCACGACGACGAAGACCTGCGCTGCGCCCAGGCGCTTGAGGACTCGATCTTGGCCGAAGGCCCGGAGACCGTTGCGGCATTTCTTGCCGAGAGCATTACAGGTTCGTCGGGCGGTGCCCTTCAACCGGGGCCACGTTACTGGCCAGAAGTGCAACGAATCTGTCGCAAATACGGCGTGCTGCTGATCGTTGACGAAGTCATGACCGGCTTTGGCCGCACCGGCAAAGCATTTGGGTCAGGCCATTTCGGGATTGAGGCGGACATCATGTTTGCAGGCAAGGGACTAACGGCCGGCTACGCTCCCCTTGCAGGCATCTACACCACCGAAGATGTGGTCGCACCTCTCGCTGCCAGAGGCGACAGCCTTATGTTCTATACGTATGGCGGGCATCCCGGCGCGTGTGCTGCTGCGGACAAGGTCCTTGAGATCATTGAGCGTGAGGTGCTTGTTGAACGCGCCGCTTCCCAAGGCGAGAAGCTTGCTGCGTTGCTGCAAGAAAGGCTGGGAGACCATCCGCATGTGGCGGAGATACGCGGTCGAGGTTTGCTCTGGGGAATTGAACTTGTGGCTGATCGGGACAGTCTTGAACGCTTCCCGTTTGACGCGGGTGTAACCAACGCCGTTGTTGGTCATGGGCTCCGCGAAGGCGCGTTTTTCTATCCAGGCGGCACCGGGGACGTTCGCGATGTCATCTGCCTTGGACCCGCCTTCACTGTGAGTGATGGCGAACTGGACATGATCACTGAAAGGTTGGTCAAAGCGATTGATGCTGCGACCGCGACACGGGTAGCAGCCTAGTCTTTGGGGAGCCCTCTCCACCGGCGTCAAAGGGCCTTGCGGGCGTCAGGGTGACGCGGCAGCTGCCTTGTTGCTGTGGTCATCCGCCTGCTGTCCAAACGGAATGATATCAGCGGAGTGTCCTTCGGGCATGTCGACCGGGATACGCGGTGCAACAACCAGCGTTATGACGTTGACCGCTCCAGCGGCCGCTGATGTCTCACACATCTCAGTCAGGTCGGCGTCTTCGGGCTTGTCAGCCATAGTCCTGCTCCTGCTTTCTGTTCGACACTTAAAAGCCTGAGCCAGCTATGGTGAACTAAAGGTTAACGCGCGCATCGCGTCCTGACCTGATCCAGGATGGAATCGCCCTCAGATCTGGGCTGCCAAGATGCCCAGACACGCACCCATCGGCACCACGCTCCATGCCGGCAGCTTGGCGAACTGGAGGGCAAGAAATGCGAGACCAGCGATTGCGATGTCTTCCCAGCGATTGATGGCAGTCGTCGCAACTGGTGTGTAAAGCGCTGCAGCGAGAATGCCCACGACAGAAGCATTCACGCCGTTGAGGGCAGCCCGCGCAACCTGGTTGCGCCGCAGATCGGCCCAGAATGGCAGTGCCGCAAAGACCAGGAGCGTTCCTGGCAGAAAGATCATCAGGATCGCAACGAATGCCATCGTCACCGCCGACCCGGTGCCACCGGCCAGTCCGGCAGTTCCCCCAAGGAACGCCGCGAAAGTGAAGAGCGGCCCGGGAACAGCTTGGGCAAGGCCATAGCCGGCAGTGAATTCGGCGGCACCTACGAGCCCGGGTTGCACGGTCTCTGCCTGCAGCAGTGGCAAAACCACATGACCGCCCCCAAAGACCAAAGCGCCTGACCGGTAGAAACCGTCAGCAATCTGCCAAGCAAGTGACTTGTCGCTGGACGTGACGGTCGGCAGGGCGAAGAGCAGAAGCAGAAACAGCGCCAACATGGCCCACGCGACGGGTCCACTTACGGGCACTTGGAAGTCGGCAGACGCGTCTTTGGCCTCAAGGGCATTCCGGCATACCACGAGACCGACCAGTGCGCCGGCTGCAATTGCTATCAACTGGCCCGTCACTCCCGAAACGATCAATGCAAGCGCAGCGGCGAATACGGCAATGGCAAACCTCTGGACATCGGGGGTGAGGTTACGGCTCATACCCAACAACGCCTGAGCAACCACGGCGACCACAACTGCCTTCAGACCGGCAAGCGTGCCGTCAGGAATCGCGTCGCCGAACTGAAGCAGAGAGATGGCAGCTGCCGTCATCAAGAGCGCCGAAGGCAATGTGAAGCCAACCCATGCCGCAAGCGCGCCGAATGGACCCGCTCTCAAGAGACCTATCGCGAGCCCGGTCTGACTAGAAGCCGGACCAGGCAGGAACTGGCAAAGGGCAACCAGGTCGGCATAGGCCTGGTCCGTCAACCACTTACGACGATCCACAAACTCATTTCTGAAATAGCCGATATGGGCGACCGGTCCGCCGAATGCAGTCAGACCGAGGCGCAAAAACGCAAAAAAGACCTCACCAATCACAGGTATTGCGCCCTTTCGTCCCCTCAAGGCCACCGAATCTTTACACAGCGGCGGCATCATTGCGCCTCAAGTTAGACAGCTGGATGACAGGTCGGCCAGCGTCAAAACACTTCTGCGCATCACCGGATGGTTCGGTAGAGCATGGCACCACTGGCGACAAGACTGGGCGATCTTGCTGGACTGCTCCGAGACCGGTCGCAGGAAGGCCGCGACGCACTTCTGGAAGGCGTCACCTCCCTCTACCTTGAAGGCGCGGACGATTGTGACGCAGCTACGCGCGAAGGCTTTGGACAGCTGATCGCCAGCATCGCGAACGCTGCAAGCATCACCGCGCAACATGAGCTGATGATGCGGCTTGCAGAAGTCGCCGAGCCCCCGACGTCGCTGGTCGAGTTTGTTCTGACTCAGTCTGCTGATGTCGCCGCGCCTTTCATTGCCAAGTCCAACTCACTCACCGACAGCACGCTTGAGGTCCTGCTTGAAGATGCAGCAGCGACACATGTTGCTGCTGTCGCTGCGCGCGAGGGCCTTACATCCGCACTGGTGCAAAAGGTTCTGTCTACAAACAAACCGGATGCTCTTGCCGCCCTGGCCGGCAATGAGGATGCCCCTCTGCTGCGACGTGACTACATGCCTCTGCTGGAAATGGCTTCCTCACATCTACCGCTTCAAACCGCTCTGGCGCATCGCTTGAATATGCCGGCAGATGTGATCACGCTATTGCCGTGGCACGTCGGAGCGCGCTTGGCGCGTCAGGTGATCGACCGGGCGCTCGATGTAGACCCTAATGCCTTCCGGCTCGCGATTGAGACCGCCTATGCAGCCCAGATAACAACCGCGCGCGCAGATGCGCATAGCGAAGAGGCTGTCACGTTCGCACGCGAAAAGAAGGCGCGGCATGAACTCAAAGAGCCCGTCATTGTGCGGTTGCTACGCGACGGCGACATGGACCGCTTCTTCGCCTGCCTTGATGAGCTGACAGGCATTGAGAGACCTCTGGGTGGCGCCCTCGTTGAAGAGGCCAACGGTTATGCCCTGATGGTTGCGTGCAGGGCGGCCGGGTTTGCCCGCTCCACCACCTCCACACTCGTCCGGTCGTTGCAGCCGGAGCTTGCTCAGGACGCCACACGCACTTTCGATCTGATGTCTGCGTTGGAGGACACGAATGAATCAGCTGCGGCCCAGCTTCTCAGTTACTGGCGTGTGCAGTTTGCAGGAGCCGCCGTGGAGGACATTCAGCATCCGGCGGAAACGCGGCAAGTCAGCTGACGACCTACCTAGCTTTCCGGTGGCGTGAAGATCTCCGGTGCGTCGACGGGCAATGCTTCCAGATAGATTGACGTTGAGGGGAAGGCGAAGCCGGTTCCCGCTCCCTCAACAATATCCTTTATGGCCAGGGCCAGACGCTCTTTTGCTTCAAGCCACTCACCCCACACGATGGTGCGCGTAAAGCAGTAGAGCATGACATCAATCGAACTATCATTGAATGCATCGATGCGCACGAACAGCGGCACCTCGGGCGGCTTTGCGAACTCGTCCGACCCCAGGACATAAGCTTCGATGCCGTTACGGACCTGTTGCAACTGCTCCTTCGTGGCGCGGTACTCAATTCCAATCTTCCAATAGATGCGCCGATGCGTCATCGCGGAGAAGTTGGTCACAGCGCCATCGGCAAATTCTGTGTTCGGCACATAAACCGGTGCCTTGTCGAAGCGGCGGACGCGGGTCGACCGAAAGCCAATCTGTTCCACCGTACCTTCGACCACGCCATCCACCTTGACCCAGTCGCCAACGCCAAAGCGCTTTTCCACCAGGATAGACAGGCCGGCGAGCAGATTCTTGAACAGGTCCTGCGCACCCAGCGCCACCGCGACACCAAACAGCCCGAGACCGGCAATGAGAGGGGCAACCTGGATGCCCCAGACCTGCAGCACCGTCGCGAGCCCCAGGAGGACAACACCGATGCGCGTGGCGGTGATGAGCCAGTCCACCATCTCGCGCGTGAGGATCACCTCAAGCTTCTTGAAGACGAGGGTCATCGGCTTGGTGATGTTGTAGAGCGCCCAGAAGAAAGCCACCGCCACCAGCGTGCGCACGAGGTTGGCGATGATCAGACCACCCAAGCCCTCAAGTGCCAGATATTGTCCGGCAACAAAGACGCCGAGCGTCACGACGAGCAGCTTCAGGGACGGGGCGACCGCTTCAATGATCAGGTCATCGAGGGACGTCTGCGTGCGTTTTGCCCAGCCGCGAATTGTGGCCAATACGATCCGGGCGAACAGCCCGCGGAGCACGTAGAAGAAGATGAGGATCCCGGCGACCACCAGGATACGACCGAAGTCGATCCCCAATATGCCCTCAGTCCAGAAGGCGACCAGCACGGCCCAGAATTCGGCGGCGAGATCTTGGACCATGGCAATGTCTCTTGGATTCGACGGGACGGAGGCGCAGTAACGGAACCATCTGATAGCGCGGTTGGGCGGCGTGTCTCAAGTTTGCTGCATATTGTCCTCAGGCAGCACCGGTACCGAGACACCGGACGAGCTTGACCTCGATCATGCCCTCACAGTCATGTGCCAGCTATACTTACGGGGAAACCTATACATAGCTATTCCTCAAGGAGACCATCGATGACCACGGCACGTGAAATCGTCGAGAAACACGTTCAGGCGGCACTCGACGAAGCCGCTGACAAAGGCCATCCGCGTGACTCAGTTGCGCGAGTTCTGTTTGATGAAGTGATCAAGCTCTACCGCATGGACCGAGACCCGTCTGACATTGCGAGCGAGCTGTCGGCAGCGGCCGAAAACATGGATGCAGACGACGGGATCGCTTTCATGCGGCCCTAAGGGCCACGAAAGGTCTTCGAGATCAGCGGATCCGGCTCGACGATTGTCTCATCAACGATGGGACCGTCGAGGCAGGGCTCAGGATCGCAGGCCTCAATTTCCAGTAGCCAGAAATCTGGGTCCGACCTGGCGTAACGGGACATGCGACCTTCCGAATCGGTCTCAGACTCTGGCTCGTCGCCTGAGACACATACCCATCTTTGCTGCCCCTCTTCATCCAGGCCGGGCCCAGGAGCCGGGCCGAAGAGGCGGCTGTTTCGTTTCACATCCAGATGGCGGACAAATACGGTGCCGGCAACCTCGTGGCCTTTGTGAACAATGGTCGCGAATCCACCGCGGGCTCTTGCCTGGCGCATGATGGCCTCCACACGCAGATCGCTTCTCAGTCGAGGATGCATACCGCAAATCTGGCGTGTGATGACCGCTGCCGCAAGCCGATGGACCGGCGATGTCCGGATTGGCCCGGTTCAGGCGCGGATAAGCTTGCGCCCATTCATCTGTGCGAGCGGGAATGCAAGGCGCACAGTTGTGCCCTTACCTTCTTCCGAGCGGATCGTGAATCCACCCCTCTGAAGCTCGGTCAAAGCCTTCGCAATGGCCAGACCGACGCCGGCACCGGAGGGGCGCCCTTCCAGGCTTCCGCCTTGGCGTTCAAACGGGCGCATCAGGCGATCAATCTCGTCAGCGGGCATGCCGGGACCGTTGTCGGCCACCTCGATCCAGATGCTGACTTGGTCATGACCCGCATCCACGTCGACGCTTTGGCCAAGCGGAGAATACTGGACTGCATTGGCGAGGATTCCCTCCAGCGCCTGCTTTGCCGCTTGGGCGTCGGCCATGGCCAAGGGCAGATCGTCAGAAACATGGTTCTGCACAACGACCCGGGCCTGGCGGGCCTGCGGTTCCACGGTCCGAATGGCGGCATCGGCAATCGGAAAGACGCGTGTCTCTTCTGCTTCAATCTCGATCTGGCCGGCTTCGATCTCCGACATCCGAAGGACATCAGTGACAATACGCAGCAGCGTCTTGCCGCTGTCGCCGATCATGTCGGCGTAATCGGAATAGCGGCCATTGCCGATGGGACCGAAGGCCTGGTCACGGATCACCTGGGCGAAACCAATAATGCTGTTGAGTGGCGTGCGCAGTTCATGGCTCATACTGCGCAGAAAAGCCGACTTTGTGCGGCTGGCAGATTCGGCCATGTCGCGGGCTGCCGCCATGGCTGCCTGAGCTTCAGCGCGAACCGTGACGTCACGGGTTACGGCAATCACGCTTACGTCCACGGCATTGCCGGTGGCACGCAGCCGTGTCTCCAGGTGCCGACGTTGGGTGTTCGGCCCCGTGACGGTGAATTCGATGGTGGTTTCACCGCCACGGCGCAGAGCAAGCGCAAACCCATCAGAGATCGCTTCGCCATTTTCGACCCCTGCCATCTCAGACAGCCGGGAGCCGAGCAGCTTGTCAGGCGATATGTTCAACAGGCGCTGGCTGGCCGGCGTTGCGAACAGCACTGTTCCGTCGATCGCGTGGCGTGTGATCAGGTCGCTGGCGTTGTCGGCCACCATGCGGTAGCGGGCCTCTTCAGCGTCGGCGGCATCCTCGGCGAGCTGGTAGGCCTGTTGCGTCCGCATGGCGATCGCACAGGCGTAAATGATTGCGGCGACGATCGCGATCATGCGCACGAGGAAGGGATCAAGGCCCGGCAGATGAGGCGGCGGTAGCGACGATCCCACAGACAGCCAGATCAGTGCTGCAAACACAGTTGCCGCAATGGACGCTGCCGTTAGGGCGCTTCGGCGATTGGCCGACAGCGCAGCCTCCATAGGCACAATTGCAAGCCAGAAGATTGCCGGTGAGTCGACGCCGCCGGTCCAAAGACACAACCACCCAACCAGAAGTGCAAGAAAAGTCGATGACAGGACATGAGCCGCTGCGAGTTGCCCGGTCGCGCGAAGGTACAGTCCTGGCAATGCGGTTGCCGCCAGAAGTAGGAAGGCCCCCGCAGCAAACAGTTCGATGCCGCCCGTTACAACCGCAAAGGAAAATCCACCGACCAGTCCGAGAAGGCCTCCGGTCAGGTGTTGCCGAATAAACGACATGTGGCGGCGCATTTGCCGTGGGCGGCCACGCACGCTCAGATGAACTTGCCAATCAGCAATCTGCACGAGAGATATTCCTGTTCCCCGAATCTGCTCCGCTTGGCGAAGCTGGCAGCGCCGCAGAAGCACTGATGTGCTTTCACAGCCCGAGTCGCAGGCAGTCTGCCGGGACAGGGTTAAGGAAACTGAAATCGCCGGCCAAGCGTCTTCAAGGGCGCCAATTGACCGCACCAAACCGGGTAAGAAACAGGTCCCCAACCCGACTTGCCGGATTGCATGAATGGGGCGCTCAGCATAGTGTTAGGAATGCCTGTTGCAGGGGCCCTAGCTGGGCTCCGACGGGTGATCCGAAATGGCACAAAACAGGGTTTTCCTGGTGTCATGGAACGGCATTATCTTCAATCCATGCCTTCAGCTGCCGACACAAGGCCGCTCGATATGGTGAGATGAACGTGTCGAAGCACAGTAATATTGAATTCCCGGTTCCGGCGGCGGGGACGCCATCGAACCAGCATTTGGGGGCGAAACGCATGGCCGACCTCACTTCCACTCACGCAGGTGCATCGCGGGCATCTGGCACCCGCATCGGCGCGGTTGCGGCGATTTGCGGCGTGTCATTGCTGCTGGGCGGATGTCTCGGCGACAGCGGTCCAGAAGTCCGCGCGGTCCAGGCTCAACCTGCGCCAGCACCTGTCGTCGAGCCTTACCAGATCGCCAGCGCACCGGTCGTCATGTCGGACGGCACGATTGTGCCTATTCCGCGGGCCAAACCTGCCCGCGCAGGAAAGCCACTTGATCAGGTCACGCGGTCCGATGCCAAGCGTGCTGCTCCGCTCGATGGTCCTCAGGGACTCGTTGAGAAGGCAGCGGCATACCGTGCATTCGAAGATGCAATTGATGAGCTGGGCCAGCGCAAGTTCAAGTCGCCTCGTGATGTGAGGGCAGCGCTTGATTCACTGCGTCCGCATGAACCGAAGCATCTTGGCGAAGGATGGGTGGCAAACAGTGCATTTCTGGCTGCAGCCCAGCCGGAATTCGTTGCTGCGCTGAAATCGGCTGTCGATCGCGATGGCAAGGCAGCGGTACTTGGAAAACTCCGATCCGGCACCGGTGTATGGATGTTTGCCGGATCGCAGCAGGCGCGTTCTGCCGTGGTTGCTGATGCAGCTGAAGATTACAAGAAGCTCACAAATCTTGGGCAGCGGTTCTTGACCACCGCGGTTGAGTTCCAGCGGACCCGGTGGGGCAGCTACGAACAGCCAGCCCCATTCTCGACGTCCCCGCAATTCGCAGCGGCTGACGTGGGTGGAATGGATCTCGGATCCATCCTGGCCGAAGTTGCGGGGATTGGCGAAGCACAAGCGGCTATACCCGTTATGCAGCGTATTTTGGCCATCGCCGGACACATCGCCCTTGATGAGTCCGACGGCAACGCCGCTGTATCATTGGTTCAGAACCGCGACCTGTCCCGCTGTACGCGTTTTGCCCGCCTGAACCTGAACCAATGTCTTGCGGCAGCACACTTCCCGTCGGAAGAAGCCTACTGCACCGGCAAGCACGCAGTGAACGAGATCGCCTATTGCTGGGCGACATATCTTCCTGCTGCAGCAAAGTAGTAACTCAGCGTTCACACGTGTTACGCAATGATAAAGAAAGCGGGTGCGGTGTCACCCGCTTTCTTGTTTTTTGAACGCAGAGAGACACCCCCCGAACAACCGCAAACGATTTACTAACCGTGTCCCACATAGTCTGCGCCGAGACATTCCGTGTCCGGCTAGTAGGACAGATTGGGGCGAACGATGCCGATTGGGTCGCGCGAGGGGATTGACGCGCTTGTAAAGGGGCTGGACAGCCTACGCGTCGGCATCATCGTTTTTGATGGTGAGGATCGCCTCACCTATTGCAACGACCACTTCCGGTTCATTTTTCGCACATTCGACGATCTCGAGTCGATCAACGGCAAAGCATTCGAAGACGTTTTGCGCATGTTGCTCGAGAACGGTGAATTTGCCGGCGCTCGGGCGATCCACGAGCCGGATGAATGGCTACAGGACGCTTTAGCCTATTTCCGGTCACGCGACTGGACACCGCGCCTTGAGCGGTTGGCGGACGGACGTTGGATGGAAGTCAAATGTCGCCCCATCGAGGACGGCGGCGCCATTGTGCACTGGAATGACGTCACCGCGTTGATGCAAACACAGTTGCGCTTCGAGGCAGCAATCGAAAGCACCGCGGACGGCTTTGCCGTCTGGGACCAGGCGGACCGTCTTGTTCTTCACAACAGGGTCTTCGCGCGGCTGCACCGCGCGACGTCGGAGCGGCTCAAGCCCGGCACGACGTTCCGGACATTCATTTCCGAAACAGCTGTTTCAGGGGTCTTTGACGACGGCGGCAACCAGGACGAATGGATTGCCCGGCGCATGGAAAAGCACAGCCTGCCAATTGGCCAGAGTACGCTGAAACACCGGGACGGCCGTTGGTTTCTCATGCGCGACCGCCATACCCGCGAAGGTGGTCGCGTCACGGTTTTGACAGACATCACGGAACTCAAAGAACGCGAACGGCAATTGATTGAGCGCGGCAAGACACTCCAGTACACGGTTCAGGAACTGGAGATGAACCGGGCCAAGCTTGAGGATCAGGCGTCAAATCTGGTCGACGTTGCAGAGAAACTGGACTCAGCCAAATCGGCTGCTGAGCGCGCCAATGAGAGCAAGACTTCGTTCCTGCGCAACATGAGCCATGAGCTGCGCACACCGCTGAACTCAATCATTGGGTTTTCTGAGGTTCTGGAACAAGAGCTGTTCGGCAAGTTGGGCAATGAGCGATACATCGACTATGCCGCAATGATCCACACATCCGGCGACCATCTTCTTTCGCTGATCAATCAAATTCTTGATCTGTCGAAGATTGAAGCAGGACGCTATGAGCTCGTGCACCACCCATTCGACCTGCGCGAAGTCATTGAGGACTGCAGCCGGATCATCGCACCACAGGCCGCTGAGGGGCAGGTATCCGTTGACATCGCCCTGCCGGCGGACCAGTGCGAGATCGACGCAGACCATACAGCCATCCGGCAGTCTGTCCTCAACCTGGTGTCCAATGCGGTCAAGTTTACCAAAGAGGGCGGATCGGTGTCGGTCCGTCTGGATGACAAAGGGGAGCAGGTTTGCCTGGTCGTGAGTGACACCGGTATCGGTATCGCGCCAAATGATCTCCGTCGCGTGATGATCCCATTTGAACAGGTGGACTCGGCCTACGCCTCTGAGAAGCAGGGCACCGGCCTTGGATTGCCTATCGTCAAATCGTTGATCGAGTTGCACGGTGGCTCAATTGAGCTCGCAAGCACACTTGGTAAGGGCACAACCGCGACAGTCTGGCTGCCAAAGGAAGCCCGTGAGGCTGCACCCAACCACACGACCGGGCACCAAGGGTTCGGGCTCATTGCATCTCCCCGCGCCTGACCTGCTCCACTGGACACCACTCTAGGGCAACACCCGCCGGTTGCGATCCATGAATGGTCCCGACCGGGACGATATTGCTTATACCCTTGAGATGCCCGAAGCTCTTACGCTTCTCGGGGAGTTCTGCGATGAGCAGCAAGAAAGACAAAAAGACTGATGACACCGCTGACGGCGCAGCCGGTCAGCGGCCGTCGCACGATGACAATTTTGCCGTGTGGCATCCTGATGGGTTCGGGCTAGCCAACCTCGGGAATGACATCACGATGGATAGCGAGTTCTATGAGCGCACGCTCGTGGAACTGCAACTCCAGCTGCGGCAGTTGCAACTCGCATTCCTCTACAATCGCCTCAAGGGCATTATTGTTTTCGAAGGCTGGGATGCCGCCGGCAAAGGCGGAATTATCCGTCGGCTGACGAGTGTCATGGACCCACGTGCGGTCCGCGTTTGGCCCATATCCGCACCGGACCAGCGAGAACGCGAGGAGCACTATCTTCAACGCTTCTGGCGGCGGTTGCCTCCGAATGGAGAACTCGGTGTCTTCGACCGGTCCTGGTATGGACGCGTTCTGGTGGAACGGGTGGAAGGCTTTGCCACGCGCGAAGAATGGGGCCGCGCATATAGCGAGATCAACGCTTTCGAGAACTCTCTGGCATCTGACGGTTTCCGCCTGGTCAAGCTGTTCCTACATGTTGATCACGACGAACAGGCACAGAGGTTTCGCGATCGTCTGAATGATCCGCTGAAACGATGGAAGCTGACCCCGGACGATCTGCGCAACCGGTCCAAGAGGGTCGCCTATGAGGATGCCATCGAAGAGATGGTTCGCCGCACCTCAGCGCCAGGCGCCCCATGGCATGTCATTCCAGGCAACAACAAGAAGTTTGCGCGGCTTGCGGCGATCAGCAGCATCATTCGTATGCTTAGTATGGGCATCGACTTCACGCCTCCGGACCCCACACCAGATTTTTTGGCTCAGGCCAAGCGGGAGCTCGGTGCCGACGCCGAATAGATAAAGTTTTACGCAAATCTGCTTCAAACACGCCGTTGCCCATACACGCAATGCTCACCACGAGTGCCGGTTTGTGTGGCTGATGGCTGTTGCGGGCTGATTGCTTCAAATTCGATCTAATTGGTTTGCCGGGCCCTAATGGATGGCCGCCTAGGCTGCATGCGTGATTGATAGCACGCTGGTCTGGTCTTTGGTCGATTGTGAACCTACCGGAACAGCGCAACCGAGGGGTCGGTTCGATGCTTCTAGTACGTATTGCCTTCTGGATTGCCGTGGTCGCAGTCCTTCTGCCTACCGCGCCGGACAGTGTTTCCGGCGACGGGTCTGCACAGGCCGCGACCGGCACACCTGCCGAAGAGGCTTTTGATGCAGCTGCCGCCGTCGATATGGCCGTCTCAACCGGTTCAGACGTGATCAGCTTCTGCGAGCGCAACGCGGCAGTCTGCAACACGGTGTCCGATGCCGGTTCTCACGTCCTTCATCAGATCATATACTACACCGGCGAAGCCATGAGCTGGGCCACGCAGGCCCTGATCGATGCCCGCCAGTCCGACGTCCCCGCACCTATCCCCTCACCAGGTGCGTCGACAAATCCGGCCTAGACCGGAGCAGGAAACAGCCATCGCTGTTTCACAGCCCAAAGACACACTCAAGGGCGCGTATCACACACCCCGGCCGTCCCCCCCCCGGCCTCCCCTCACGTGATACGCGCCTTTTTTTGCTCTACGAGTCTTGCTCCGCCTGGAGTTGCTCTCTGCTGATGCCGGTTGTCTCCATGGAGTGACCGGCTTATGTCTTTGCCAAACGAGACTGCGCAGATCCGAGGCTATTCGGGCTGTGACCGGCATTCTGCCGCTGTGCAAGGGCGTATGGGTTGTGAGCATCAACGAACTGATCGATGACTTTACCTACCTGGATGACTGGGAAGACCGGTACAGGTACGTGATCGAGTTGGGTAAAGGCCTTGAGCCCCTGCCGGAAGCCGCGCACACGGACGACAACAAGGTGAAGGGCTGCGTCAGCCAGGTCTGGTTGGAGACCCACGTGGACGACAAAGGCTCCGGGCCGATCCTCAGTTTCATCGGAGACAGTGACGCCCACATCGTCCGCGGGTTGATCGCCATTGTGCTGCGGCTCTATTCGGGACGGCCGGCGGAGGAAATCATCAACACGGATGCAGACCCCGTGTTTCACCAGATCGGCCTTGACGAGCACCTGAGCCCACAGCGCTCAAACGGCCTGCACGCCATGGTCCGCCGCATCAAGTCAGACGCAGAAAGCGCGCTCGCCGGCGCCGTGTCATGAGCGTGACGGTGTTACCCTACATTGGCGGGCTGATCGGCCTGGGCCTTGGTCTCTTTGCGATCTTCAGTCCACATGGTGCTGCACGGCTTGTTGGAATTCGGATCATTCCAGAACTTCCCCATTCGATTTCGGAAGTGCGGGCGACCTATGGCGGTGTCTTCGCCGGTGGCCACGCCTTCGCGTTGGCAAGCGGCAGCGAGGTTGCCTTTCTGACTCTGGCCTGCGGCTGGGGGCTTACAGGTCTTGTGCGGCTTGTCTCGATCGTCATAGACCGCGCCGCGAACGGGCCCAATTACGGTGGCACAGTCTTTGAGCTCGCGATGGCCGTCCTATTGGGACTGCCTTTCCTGATTGTCTGATCCGCACTGTGCGGCTACTGCCCGGACTGGCTCGTGTCCGTGCCCGGCTCTGATGGGTTGTGCCAAACATGTGACCGCCGCGACCGGCGCGGGCGGGCACCGTTGAAACCGTAGTGGTCGGCCAGGCGCTCAAGGGCAATGGCCAGAACGACTTTTCCGGACCGTTGCGGCCACCCTATGCGGTTCTCCGCAGCCTCCAAGCCTGTCAGATGGCAGCAGACATCGACCAAAGGTTCCGAGAGACCGGGCCCAACTGTCTCAAGGGCCTTGTAGAACCGTTCCCGCGCGGCAAGCGCCCGTTCGCTGACCGTCATCGCATCAGGCGCGCCACGACGATTGCCATCCAACTGTACTGACCAGTCCGCGGTGAGCCGTTGCGTCATCTGGGCCGCTGTGAAGTCAGCACGGAGCTTCTCACCCGCCTCGAACTGCGCTTCGCTGATAAGCGCCTTGCCGTCCCGCCCCTTGCGTCGCCGCAGCCAACCCAATGGCGATTCAGCAAGATTGACTTTCATCTGTGTGAGCGCCGTCTGTGTCCCTGCTCCGCGCCCATCAATCATGCGTTTTCCGGCAACCTGGTGCTGCGCGCGATAGGGATCCACCGCAGCGTGATCACGGGCAACGCGTCTGTGACCGAGTTCGGACAACACAAAACCAGCATCTACCGCGTCGAGCAGCCCGTCGCAGGCCATAGCATCGACATATCGCGCATCCACGCGGACCCTGCCGGAGCCATTGCGGCTGCGATTGGTCCGGACTGCATAGCGGCCGGTTGCGAGGTCACGGACGAGAACAGCGCCTGCAGGCGTCAAGCGCGGCAGGATGCGCCGCACCTCGCGATCAAACTCGCCTCGAGCAATTCTGCTGCGCCCCTTCGGGCACGCTGGAAGTGGTGTGACCCAGCCCGCGCCGGTGCTTGCAGATGGTTCTGGCGGCATGGCCTCAATCCTCCCGTCCGGTGGCAGCACGCAATTGCCACTCGATCCGCGACAGGAGCATGTCGAACCGGCGATCATCGCGGCGCAGCTCGACACGCTGGCAAGCGTGGGACACGGTTGACCGGTCCCGGTGAAACTCCCGCCCAACTGCAGTCAGGCTGAGCCTGAACACGACATGGGTCAGATACATGGCAATCTGGCGGGCCGTGCATACACGGGCGCTGCCACGGTCCAGCGCAGCCATCTCGGACAGCGGGACGTCGAAACACCGCCCCACAACTACTCGCACAAGTTGTGACAACTGACTATTTTCATTTCTCTGGGTTGTGATTCGGGGGCATCTTGGATCGGTCGCTTTGACATCAATTGCGTTCGGCATTGAGGTTATTCCCGTAATACGATATGGAACAGAATACGAACTTCGCGTTTGTATTGCGATATTTTTACGCATTACGTAAAGACCGGGGATAGAATTTTTGGTACCCAACCAAAGCGGCGCTGACAGCCCGGCAAGTCACCGGATCTGAAGCGGTCGCCGGGCACCAAAACATGAGGGGACATGGCGGTGCAGACACGCATTCGGCACTACCGAAAGCTTCGAGGGCTGACACTGCAGCAGCTTGCGGAGAAAGTTGCGACGACACCGCAGACAATCTCCCGGCTTGAAACCGGCAACATGACCGTCTCCATTGACTGGCTTGAGCGGTTTGCACAGGTGTTTGAGGTGCATGTCGCGGACCTGGTGACCGGCGGCGGGCGCGAGATCAACATGCTCGGCACCCTGGCCGGCGATGGAGCGGTACTGACGTCTGCAGAAAACGATGCTGGTGATTTCGCGATTGATGTGCCGGCAGACAGGCCGGTTGCTGTGTGGCTTTCCACCAGTGTGGGCCGCTACGATGCTGGCGACCTTCTGATCGGCAATCGCTTGGATGGTCCAGACCTTGCCGCCGCCCACGGGCAGGACTGCCTGGTGCCGGGCGACGGCAAAACATTCTATCTACGGCGCCTTGCCCGAAGTGATGACGGGAGTTTCACACTTATGCCTCTGGAACCTGGCGGCGATATTCGGTTCGGCGCACGACTTGAATGGGCGGCCCGCATCGTGATGCGGGTGTCGTATTTTCGGCAACCGCGCTAGCGTGCTCGCCCCACGACGCACCGTCCGCTCCAGCGACCGCCATTGTCACTGCGGCCCGGCTCAAGCCCCCATGATCCGCGAAAAGACTCGCTGTTGTTGCCGAGCTTTAAGCGCGTACCACCACTGCTGATCTCAGACATCCAGGTCGCACTCAGCGTCTCCGCATTTGCGTTGCCGAAAAGAAACCCCGGCTGGACGCCATGAGTCCTGCTGTAGGACCCGGAAACACGCCCATCTGGCCGCTCAACCGTGACGAGACGACCAAACTCGGTCGCCCAGATACCAGTCCAGCCGGAACACACTTCGGGCTCCGCACGATCAACTCTCAAGGGCACGGCGGCAAGCAGGGGGCTACCGTTCGACGCAGCGCCATAGACAGCCGCCGCGTAGTTGCCTTCGGGGGGCGCCTGAAAAAAAAGCCGGTCGCCCGGGACAATCATCAGGTCTGCGGTAGCTGTAGCAACTGTTCCACCGGAACCATTGATGTCCTCATATGTAGCAGGCGGCCTGCTACGCACATCGTCAATGGGGACAAGTGCCAGGTGCCCGCCACCTGCGAGACACCTATTGTCGACTGGATCCAGGGAAACTCGGATGCCTTCGCTCTGACGGTAGGTGCTGTGCTCAACCTGAATCACCGGCGACGGGGCTGCTCTCGCCCCAGCATCCTGCACCGCTGGCTCGGAGATTTGCACTTCTTCATCCAGTGTTTTGAAAAGCTCAAGACCAAGGTCAAGTGCAGGGCTCTCAACGACAGTCGCTGCGCGCAAACGGCCCGCGTCTATCGCTGCCTGAGCTGTGCAGCCGCTTCGAACGGAGCATACAGCGGCGGCGCTCAAGGCCTGCCGCAAACGGAATAGGGTTCGTGTCAGCCTCGGATCAGCCCCTGAGCATGAATGGAGCTGGCCTTTCGCACTTTCTCTGACTTCGCTGTCAGACACCGGCAAAGCAGTTGCGAGGGCTCGTGATCGCTCCAGCCGCATGAGCGCATCAAGCGTTGCGGCCAACCGGGCAGCCGCCGTCTTCCAGGCGGCCGATGTTGTTGCACGCCGGGCCAGGCGCAGTGTCGCGAGCGCATCTCGCAGGCCCGCAAGGGCAAGCCTGGCTGAAATGCGGCGCCATTCGGGCAAAAGACCGCGCGCGGCGGTAGAGGGCCCAGTCAGAATGGACTCCATCGACGCCAGTTCAGATGCGACGCGCAACGTCTGTTCAGGGTCCAGGCCGGATGACGTGAATGCTTCGGGTAGTTCGGCCAGAACACCAAACACATCCAAGCCTCCAAAGACTCGCCGTTCATCCGTAGCCTGATTATCGTCGACGACCTGTCCGACAACAGAATTGCCTACCGGCTCCCCGGCGGCAGCGGCCAGAATGCCTTCGGCAAACGATATCTGCTCTATCAGTAGGTCGCGTGCAGCACAGTCTGCATCAGGGCATGGAATTGCCGAACAGGTAAGAGCCTGAGTTTCCAGGATGCCTGTCGCATCATTGATGGGGCGCAGCAGGCGTGTCAGGTCAACGTCGTCGTCATCAGCAAGAACCGGGCAAGAAGTCCGGTCAGAAGCTGCCTGTCGCAGTCGAGACTCGCCATCTCTGCAATGAAGACCACCCCTGCAATGATCTGACCGCTCCTCAACTACCGCAACAAGCAGAGCAAATCCCTCCGCCATCTGCTGCGCTTGCCGGGCCTTCTCCTGATCCGCAAGTGTGTTCTGGTACCGGGTCCACGGAGTGGCGGGGCTATCCCGCCTTGGTGGGCCGGGCCAGTGCAGGCGTCGCGGGTCCGCCGCCAGCTCTGCGCGTCGGTCAATGGCCTCAGCCGAGTTCGCAAGCTGCCCAGCTTTGCTCACAAATGTGCCTGCCATCTCATTGAGGGGCCTGCATCCGGGACAATCATCAGACCGTGCGACACCTGGCGCGAAGGTGAGCATCATCACCGCGATAGCGCCGCAAAGACGCGCGACACGCGCGGTCGCACCCCAAGTGCGAAACGGTGATCTCAACGCGCTGCGAATCTGGTTTGGGAACGCAATCATCGCTCCTATATTGCAGGGCAGCATAGGCCTTGTGTATGGTCACGAGCTCATTCGTTCTGACATGTTGTCAGTCTAGCAGAGGTGTTGTTATGGCAACCGCACAAAAGACCGCCGCAAAGACCAAGACGCGCGCCAAATCCACACGCAAAACCGCTGCGAAAGCGAAGAAAGCTGCCGTCCGCAAGACAGGGGCGACACGCAAAACGGCGACCAAGAAGGCGCCGGCTCGCAAGCCTGCCGCTAAAAGCACTGAAACGAAGAGTGCGCGGCCTGGCGCTATCGCCCAGCCCGTTATCCGCCGGATTTGGCCGCTGGAGGCCGACTCTGTGCGCCGCCATCTTTGCAGGTTGACCCGAGAAGACCGCATCCTGCGGTTCGGGCGTCCTGTGACCAACAGGTACATCCAAACCTATGTGGATCGGATCGACTGGTTCCGCGACATCGTCATTGGCGCGGTGATCGACGGTGAAGTCAAAGCATCCGGCATTCTGACGCCTATTGGCTGGCGTCTGCCGCTCGAGGGGTCCGCTGCCGTTTCCGTCGAAACGGACTTGCAGGGCTTCGGGCTTGGATCAGAGCTCACAAAGCGCATGCTGACGATCGGTCGCAATCGTTTCATGAGCCGGATTTACATGCTTTGCCTGGTCAAGAACGAGCGCATGTACCGGATCGCCGAGAAGTTCGGCGGCGAGGTTGACCGCTTCCGCGACGAGACTGTGGAAGCTCAGTTCGACCTGTCCCGCCCGACTGTTTCCACGGTGGCGACAGAAGCTATGTCTGAGGGTCTGGCACTTGGGCGGACCGTTGTCGGTCGTGTCCCCATTGTCGGCGCACTGGCGAACGGCACAAACGCTGCCTAGGCAACCTGCCGAGGCAAGTTGAAGACACGCCGAGGTGAGCAATTCCGATCAGGACTTGCCCGCAAATCTCTCCGGTCGCAGTACACGTGCTTCGCTGACGGACACAATTCCGGGATAGCGTTCAAAAAGGGTGCTGATCTTCTCAAGCACCTCTTCGGCCCCCTTATCGTCCGTGATTGCAATCACAACGATATGGTCTTCCGCTCCGGTAAGCTGGTCTTCCCGCCAGACCCCTGAAGTTCCAGCCCCACCGACGGTCTTGAGTGCCGTCCACCCCGTCACTCCTGCGGTCTCGAAGACACCAGCAAAGATGCGCAAATGTGCCTTGGCAATGGCCAGTTCGATGCGTTTGCAGACTGTGGTTTCGATTGCCATGAGTGAATGTCCTGCTAACTACCCTGCCAGCATCTGCGCGGCGGACACGTACAAGGGTATGCCGACAATCAGATTGAATGGAAATGTAATTGCCATTGAGAGCGTAAGGTATATCGCGGCGTTTGCCTCGGGCAGCGCCATGCGCATCGCCGCCGGCACAGCAATATAGGACGCACTGGCACACAGAACTGTGAGCAACGCGACGCTTCCGACGCCCAGTCCCAGAAACGACCCGGCAACTACACCAAGGCTGGCCGCAATCAGCGGCATGTAGATACCGAATGCCGCAAGCGGCATCGTCAGCCCGGAGGATTCACGCAACCGCCGCGCCGCCAAAAGGCCCATATCCAGCAGGAACAAACAAAGGATTCCCTTGAATGGCGCGTCGACGAAGGGGCCGATTGCTTCCATACCCTTGGTGCCGGTGATGATGCCGATGACGAAAGCCCCGAGCAGCAACACAACGCTGCCATTGAGAAACACCTCACGCGCCAGATTGCCCCAAGGCGTCCGGTCAGCGGGCCCACCGGCGCGTACCGAGCCTCTGGCAAGCAGAAGACCGGCGATGATGGCGGGGGTTTCCATGAGCGCCATGACGGCAACCATATAGCCGTCGAAGACAAGCCCCATGGAGGTCACGACCTCGGTCGCCGCCACGAACGTGACTACGCTGATGGACCCGTAATGCGCAGCAACGGCGGCTCGGGTGGCGTCATCGAGACGCGTCGTCATTCTCAGCAGGGCATGCGCAATGACAGGGATGACGAAGCCAAGAATGGTCCCGGCAAGTGCCGTTGTCACCAGCGCTGTACTCACGCCCGCTTCGGCAACCGACACGCCGCCCTTGAAGCCGATCGCCAGCATCAGGTAGAGCGCCAGTCCCCGGCCAATCGCTTCGGGCACGGAAAGCTCTGACCTGGCCAGAGCTGCTAGAAACCCAAGGGCGAAGAACAGCACCATGGGAGAAGCCAGATTGGCAACCGCGACGTTTAGGGTTTCAGCCATGCAGACGGAGAATCCGTTAAGGAGAAGGTCGTTTCAGCATAGGCGCTGGCTGGCGAATTGATACAGCCCAATTGCCGTATTGGGGTGGACCGGTGCATAACAGGCCATCGCCCGCGGGACGGGTATATCGCTGCAACAGACAGGCTGGCAATGGATCAAGGCGATGGCTTTCTCAAGGACATCTGGTACTTCGTGGTTCATGGCCGCGAGATCAAACCCGGTGCACTTGTCCATAAGGTGATCGCCGGACAGCCGATCCTTGTCGGACGGACAAGGAGCGGCAAGGCGTTTGCCATCCGTGACGTGTGTCCGCACCGCGGCGTTCTCCTGTCGGCCGGAAGACTGGTCGACACCGGTGATCAGCCTACGGTGCAATGCCCCTACCATGGGTGGCGCTTTGGGACGGACGGTGTCTGCAAGCACATCCCATCGCTGTACGACGGTCAGGACATGGATCCTTCACGCATCTCCGTGACGTCCTATCCGCTGCAAGAGCAGCAAGGGGCGATCTGGGTCTTTGTGCCATCCGATCTGCGTAACCCCGCCTCTCCGACGGATGGGCCACCCATGATGCCCGGCGTCGGTGATCGCCCGGCACGCATCTATCAGAAGTTCCCTCTGAGTTGTCATGTGGACAATGCGGTTATCGGCCTGATCGATCCCGCCCACGGGCCGTTCGTGCACAAAAACTGGTTCTGGCGCGACGAAAGCGGTATGCGCGAGAAGGCAAAGGAATTTGCCCCGGTGGAGCGCGGGTTCAAGATGGTGGCACATAAACCTTCCGCCAATTCGAAGATCTACTCCCTGCTTGGCGGCGACGTGAAGACCGAGATCAGCTTCCTCATTCCAGGTGTGCGGATCGAACACATCACGGCAGGCAAGCATCACCTTGTGGGCATGACGACAGTGACCCCCAACGGGCCCGAGTCGACTGAGATCACGCAGAGCTTCTTCACCACGAATCCGGTCCTCAATCTGCTGGCGCCGGTCTTCAGGCCGTTCATGTATCACTTCCTGAAGCAGGATGCCGACATCGCCAACATCATGCAGGAAGGACTCAAGTTTGATCCCCGTCTGATGCTCATCAACGAAGCGGATATTCAGGGCAAGTGGTATTTCAGCATGAAGTCAGAATGGGACCGGGCGCGCGCGGAAGGACGGGCGTTCAACAACCCTGTGCCGGAGAAGACCGTTCTCCGCTGGCGTAGCTAGCCGGGAACTTTCGCCTTCAGGAAGTCACCCGCCCGTTCGAGCGCCTGCCTCCCTTCCTCAAGGACCGGGTGGAAGGAGTGCCAGACATGGACCATGCCATCCCACACTTCGAGTTCCGCCACTGTGCCCGAGCGGCGCATGGATGTGACGAGGTCACGGGAGTCGTCCAGCAGCACTTCCTTCTCACCGACCTGCACGAGACAAGGCGGCAGACCTGACAGGTTTGCATAGACCGGCGAGGCAAGCGGTGTCGTGACATCTGCGCCGGCAAGATAGGCATTGGCCGTGTCCTGGATGCCGGTCTGGGTGATCGACGGGTCGACGGCGGCCCGCGATGCATAGCTCGGCCGATCGCAGGCAAGGTCTGTCCAGGGGCTGAGCAGCACTGCAGCCGCTGGCAACGGCAGTGCTTCCTCACGCGCCTTCAACATCAGCGACACCGCCAGCCCGCCTCCGGCTGAATCACCGGCCACGGCAATCCGGCGTGCTGCCAGACCCTGATCAAGTAGCCAGCGATACGCGGCAAAGGCATCATCGACGGCTGCGGGAAAGGGATGCTCGGGCGCAAGCCGGTAATCGACGCTCAGACACCGCATGCCGGCGCTCGCGGCCAGCTTTGATGTCAGGTGCCGGTGGGATGTCGGAGACCCGAACAAATATCCACCGCCGTGGAAGTAAAGGAGACACGACGCGGCACCTGTGCCTGGCGGGATCTGCCATTCGGCAGCGACACCATTGGCGTCGACCGGGCTCACCTCGATCTCCGGTCCGATCGGGAATGCCGATGCATTGGAATCCACAACATCCCGGCGTTCGGAAAGGGACAGGTTGCCGCGTGCGGCTGCGCGCTCGCGCATGTAGTCCGGCAGCGTTGCTGCGGTCAGCAAAGGCACCTGAGGCTGCGACTGAGTCGACGACACGTCCTGCATAGCCCAAGCCTAACCTATCCGGTTGCAGCGTTGCGAATCGTATATCCTGATCCGCAATTTCCTTGAAACACTCAGAGTTGGATTCGTCCGATTGACACCTCTCTACTATAGCCGCGCGGCATTTCGCACACTTGCTGCGCTGCCGAAGGCACAACAGGCTGCAGTACGGCGTTGTGCCGACGCTCTTGGTGTATCGACGGACCGCTCCGCAGTCATCCGCGCTCTGCCCGGTGGGCTTGATCGCGACCTTGCTCAGGTTGCCGTCGAAGGTGTCGGTCGCCTGGTCTGCCGGATCTCCGAGCTGCGCATCGACGTACTGGCAATCATGGCGCATGACCACTCTCTGCCGCCTTCGGCACGACGCGATGCCGGACAAGGGACGACCGCGGCATGAGCAAGGACCCGGCAATCCAGATCATCGAAACGCCTGACGGCGATGCGGCTTTTGCCGCGGTGCCGATCGAGACCTACAGGGTGATGACGCGCGACCTTGAGGCCTATCGGGACCTCAAGACAGGCGTGACCGCGCTGCGGAGCATCGAGGAAAGCGACGATGCCCTCCCCGCCGATGTGGCCCACCGCATTGCAGATGGAGACAATCCGGTAAGAGTGTGGAGAGAACACCGCGGCCACAAGGCCGTTGCTCTTGCAAGAATGGCCGGCATCAGCCCCGCCTATCTTTCCGAGATTGAGACCGGCAAGAAGGAAGGCACATTCCGCACCATGGCGGCCCTTGCCCGGCATCTGGAAATCAGCCTCGACGATCTGGCGCCGCTTGCTGACGATCAGGATGTGGACAGCCTGCGGCGGGCAGGCCGCGAGGCCGCTTTCAAGGCCGAGATCGCGGGCATTCGTGCTTCTATCGCCAGCGGCGCGTTTGACAGCGACGCCGTCCGCAATGCTGCAGCGCGGCTGGAACGGGACATGGACAGCCTTCTCAAAGAAGGGGCCGAGCCGATCTGGGCGTCCCAGCTGAGCCAGGCGCTCAAGCAGATCGTCGCGCTAGTGGACCAGGCAGAGCAGGACATTGTTGAAACTGCCCGATCCGCTCAGACACGGCTGGAAGACATCATCTCCGGAGAAGTGTTTTCGGTAGCTACATCATCGAAAACACGCAGAGCCGCAGCACAACAGCTTGATGCGGAGACTGCTGACGGACCGCAACAGATGGCCGGCGAGTAACAATTAGGCGGCGGCTTTGCACGCGGGCTTGACCCGCTTGAGGCGCGGCGACGTCACGACTTCATCCCAGTATCTCAGGACTACGTCCGCACGGTCTGTGGCTACACTGTCGAAGAGAGCTGTCAGCCGATTGACCTCGGCGGCTGTGCGCGATGCGCCGTCACGTTGGCTGGCAATCAGCAAGGCCAGTTGCAGAAACTCCTTACGGGTCATGCCCAAGGCCTTGGCACAGACGGCAAGCGCCTCGCCACCCTCGTCAGCAACAATATGGGCTGCGGTCTGTGGCGCGATATCGGCATGTTGCACCATGAGCTTGACGACCATGCGCAGGTCAGACGCCCTGGCTGCTGAGAGCAGTTCCTCTCCGAGACTCGGACCATAACGACGTTGCGGGGCCATCATGCTCAAGGTGCGCATCAGATCCGGATCCTCGGCAAACGCATCCATGCCCTCACCGATGGCGTCGTCCAGTGCTTCACGCAGAAGCCGGCGATCTGTGGTGAACCTGTTGACGATTTCCAGGCGCAGTCCGGATGACGCCCACCAGAACATGGTGTGAGCAAGCGCCGGCGTCATGTCATCGCGCGCGATGAGCAGGTCGCAGAGCGCCGGCTCCTGTTCGCTCAGGCCCACCAGGCGCTCATACCCAGCTGTCGAGAATTGGGCCCCCTTGTTGCGGGCAATCTCCATCAATGCATCAGATTCCTCTGTCTCAATGAGTGCGTCGGTGACAGAGGACGACAGGCTGGTGCGCTTCGCGGTTGCCACCCAGTGGTCGCGGCCTTGCGCCTGGATAACACTCACAAGATCGCTGTCGCTAAGCGCTGAAGATTTCTCAAGCAGCGGCCGCGCGACTGAAATGACATCATGTGCCAGGGTAACAATGACTTCCGACGGCGCATCGGACCGGGCCGCCAGGCGCGCGGCGAGACGCGCGCGCAGATCAACCTCAATATGCCCCACAAGCTGGGCCAGCATCTGATCCACCAACTGACGTTCCTGAGGCGTCAGCTGTGTTTCGGGGAGCAATGCAATATCAGTCAGACGGCGCACAATGAGTGCGCGCGCTTTGCCCGCGTTGTCCTGCGCGAGAGCAACAAGTCCCAGCATTTCCCGGGCTTCCTGCTTGACCGACTGTTCGGTGCGATCGTCTGCCATGCTCCTGTCCTTCTGCTAGAGCTGCTTCTTGTCCTTTGATGGCAGATACAGATTGCGGTCAGGCCCTTGAGAAGACGCCAAAACTGCTGGCGGCATTCGACTTTATAGCTGGTTTCATTTGTCCGGATTTTTATCGGTGTTTTACCGCAAAGCTGAAAATGGCCCAGTTAACTGTCACATTTCTCACCCATCGCAACGGTGCAGCCGCTCTGATAGGCTTGCGAAAAGTTGGAAAAAGGACTTCGGCAGTCCACTGTTATCTGGGAGACCCACGTCGTGACACGTCTGCTTAGCGCTTCCTGCGCCCTCATCCTGGGGGCCCTCGTCGCGGGGTGCGCCCATGAGACGGACCGTGATCTGGAACGGCTTCCAGCCTTCAATGCGGGTTACTCTGACGGGTGTCGGACTGCACAGAACCGCGCACGCGGCTTTGCGACCAAGTCCTTTCTCAATAAAGAGGCATTCGAGCAGGATGCGGCCTACAGAGCGGGCTGGCGGCGGGCCTCATCTGTCTGTGGCGACAACAATGGCCTCACCCGCAACAGGATGTTCGAAGACCAGCAGATCGGCCCGTCCCGCTTCTAGCGGTACCCGCACAGCAAACCGGTGGCGTAGCGACAATGAGGGCATTAACCTTCCCTCATGAGGAATTCGATCCGCAGTCCTGATTTCAACACACCGTCGCTCGGCCTTGTCCCGCTTGTGACAGCATTTCTGGTTTTCGCACTGGCCGATCTCGGCTGGAGCAAATCACGCGTCGAGACGGGACGCGATCTCTACAACGCCTGTCAGCAGGCCGTTCGTGACTTTGAGACGGGCCGGACACCGCAGAACTCCGTGGCCATCTATCACTGCAACCACTTTCTCTCAGGCCTTTTCCGCAGTCATCAGGTCATGACGCGCAACCGGCTGACTGCCAAGCAACACGGCAATGACGACCACGACCGCGTGCAATGCCTTCGCGTTCCGCAAGCCGCCAGCTTCAAGCAGTTGGCGCAAAAGGTGGTCAACCACGCAGAGTGGCAGCCAGAATTGCTAGACAAACCGGCGACGGAGTTGGCTTTTTCCGCCTTCGACGCGCTCAATCCGTGTTGAATATGTGAAGCCGCTACGATCTTTAAGCTGCCGTGGTCTTGGCACCTTGGATCTTCTGTTCAATGACCCGTGACGCAGGGATCATGACTTCGATACGCGTACCTTCTCCAAGGTTGCTGTGAATCGTAAGGGTGCCCCCATGCGCTTCGGTCATGGCCTTGGCGAGTGGAAGGCCCAGACCTGTTCCCGGACGTGTCCGGCTCATCGCATTTTCCACCTGTTCGAAAGGCTGCAGGATGCGCTCAATATGGTCCTGCGGAATGCCGATGCCGGTGTCTTCCACGTCCACGATCAGGCCACCTTCATGTCGTCTGGATCGAACAGACACGGTCCCGCCTCGCGGCGTAAACTTTATGGAGTTTGAAAGCAGGTTCAGCATGACCTGCCGGGCCATCTGCTGATCCGCGAAGAGATAGGCCTCGTTCCCAATCAAGTCGACGGAAAGCGTCAGGCCGGCATCAGCGATTTCTTGCTTGAGGATCTGAATCGCTTCGCGCACAGGCTCTGCGGCGGGAAAAGCTTCTTCGCAAAGCTCCATCCGCCCCGCTTCGATTTTCGCCATGTCGAGCAGTTCATTGATCAGCCCCAGAAGGTGATGCGCGCTCTTGTTCACATCTGTGATGTATTCGCCATAGCGTTCGGGCTGGAGGGGCCCGAAAGGCTCACACTGGATGAAGTCCGTGAAACCGATGATCGCATTTAACGGCGTGCGCAACTCGTGGCTCATACTCGCAAGAAACTCTGTCTTTGAGCGATTGGCTTCCTCCACCCGGCGGCGCTCGAGATCCAGCGCTTCGGCGCGGCGTTCGCTTACGTCGAGCATCAGGCGCATCACACTGAGCGCGGTAGCGACACCGTGATACTTGCCTTCCCGTGTCACGACAAAGCCGCGCAACAACCCACCAGAGCGCGCCCGGACAATCCTGTTACCGAGCACATCCAAAGGTGTTGCGACATCAACGGTCAGCGGATTGCGGTCCATAAGATGCGAAATGTGCCGTCGGCCATAAAGATCAGGTCCCAATTGATAGGTGTACCGAAGGAGGAAGTCCTCGCGGTTGACCAATCCGGCAACTCTGCCTTCGACGGCGATCGGCACACACAGCGTCGCGGGTTCACGCATGAACAACTCATAGACATCATGACCCGTTGTCGTCGGGCTCAACGGATCACGACGCTCAATCAGCTGTTCTATGTAGTTGCTCATAATGACCAGCTTGGGTTCTTCGAAGTCACCAGACTCGATCCATCAACGCCTTTCACCAGTGACCTGGAGACGCGTGTTGGCGGGGTGTTGCCCCGGGAAAGCTACGTTTCAGCGCTTGCCAAGGGCTTAAATTTCGCCTGAAGACTGGGTCTGACACCCAAACTTCACACAAGCGTCACAGTTGATCCGCGCCGGTCAGCGTGTTCCCTTGGCACAAAGACAACTGTTGCGTGAGACCGCTTATGAACACTCAGCCTACGGATGAGGCCGCGCCAACCCGCTCAACCAACCTGTTCAACTGGTACCTGGGCAGCCAGGCATCATGGTTCAGCAGTATCGGTCTGCAGATGGTGCTGTTCGCCTGGCTGGTGACCGACGTACTGGACGAGCGTGCGTTTCGTGTTGGCCTGGCACAGACCGCACTCATGGCGCCATCGCTCGTGTTCATGATCTTTGGCGGGGCCTTCGCAGACCGGCGCGATACGCGCGCCCTTCTGATCCGCCTGCACTGTGCTGCAGCGATCCCACCGGCAATACTCGCGCTCATCATTTTCTCAGACAGCCTGCAATACGAATGGTTGATCGTTTACGGCCTGGTCATGGGAACTCTGTCGGCCTTTGCAATACCGGCACGCGACTCCCTGCTTTCGACAATCGGGTCTATATCCTTCGGTGCCGACATCCAGAGGGCAGTTACGCTCGCTTCAGGCATTCAGTTTCTTGGACAGCTTGGCGGCATTGCCGCCGCCAGCGCCGCAGCAATCACAGGCGCACCCGCACTGCTTGCCCTGCAGGCAGCCGTCATATTTTCTGGCGCCCTGATGGTGCGCCGGCTCCCACCAGCGCCGCCGGTCGACCGGCCGCCTGCACATCCCTGGGAAGACATGAAGGACGGCATACGCGAAGTCGTCTCTTCACCCATCCTGCTGCCTGTTGTCCTGTGCATGTTTGCGGTCGGCGTGCTTTATGTGGGCAGCTTCATGGTGATCCTGCCGCTATTGGTGACCGGCTTCTACGATGGCGGCGCCGGTGGCATCTCGATCGTCAATATCTGTTTCTGGGGTGGGACGATCATCGCCACATTCACGCTCCTGCGGTTTGGGCACATCCACAGGCGTGGATTCATCCTGACCTGCAGTCTGTCCAGCGGTGCCGTCATTCTGTTTCTTATAGGCGTGCCAGCGCCTTTCTGGATCATGTGTCTGCTGTGCTTCCTCTGGGGGTTGGGCGCAGGTACCTCAATGACAATGAGCCGCACCATCGTGCAGCTCGCAGCCCCTGACAGCCACCGCGCCCGGGTATTGGCAATCTTTCAACTGGGTTTTGCGGGCGGGGGCCCGGTGGGCGCTTTTGCGTCGGGTTTCCTGGTGGAACTGACGAGCATTCACATGGCCGCATGGATTCCCGCGGGCGTGATGGTGCTCGTCCTTGTGACAATGGTTGCCACCACTCGCCTGATACACATTACCTCGGACGACATTGCCGAAACGGCGTGACGCCACCGGTCTGCTGTCGCCCTTGCCCCAGCGCCTATGTCCCTGCTGTGGACGCGGGCTTGAATTTGCCTGACAATGTGTCATTTGGTGGTGTGGTTGCTCGTGGAGCGACCTGCTGCCCTACCCCGACAACCGGACACTGCCCGCGTGACTGACGCCACCGCATCCTCAATGAATGAACCACGCTGGTACATGACCGGTCATGCTGCCTATTTCCTGGCGGCCGGGTTTCAGGGCGTCCTGGTGCCTTGGCTTGTTGCCGTCGTGCTGAACGAGACGCCTGAGCGTATCGGCATCGCACAGATGTTTTCGATGCTGCCGATGCTGGTTTTCATCATGGCGGGAGGAGCGTCGGCTGACCGGGCGGAACTCCGCAGCCATCTGGTAAGGCTGCAGATCTTTGTTGCCCTGCCGTCGCTGGCACTGGCGGTGGTCATTGCGACTGACAACCTGAGCTACTGGGCTGTCCTCGCCTATGTCGGCGTCATGTCGTCGGCTGCGGCCTGGATCGTTCCGGCACGCGACTCGATCCTGACCAGGATTGCGATGCGCTCGATGGGCGGCGCCATTCCGCGCGCCGTGGCCATGGCGACCGCCGCGCAGTTTGCGGCGCAGGTGATCGGCATGCTGGCTGCAGGCTTCGCCGGTGTCATCGGGGCCGTGCCGTATCTGGTCTTTCATTCAGTGATGTCACTGCTCACTGCCTTTACGACCACACGCCTCGCCGAAGCGCCACCTGCGCCACGGAGCGCGCAGACACATTCGCGCGCCAAGGAGATGATGGAAGGCATGTCCATGACGCTGGCGGACCCGGACATCCGCGCGATCATGATCCTGATGGGTCTTGGCGGTGTCTTCTATATCGGCGTGTTCATGGTGATCTTCCCGCTCCTGGCGCGCGACGCGTATGGCGGGGGCGCATTGGAGATTGCACTCTTCACGGCCTTCTTCTTCGGCGGCATCGGGCTTTCGAGCTTTGTCCTCACGCGGCTGCCAGAAATCCAGCGCCAGGGCCGCGCCATCATGCTGGCCATGTGCATGGGGTCCGTCACCATGACACTGGTGCACTTTCAGCCGCCGTTCTGGGCAGTGCTGGCGCTTGTGCTGGTGTGGGGGCTGTCTGCAGGCGTGAGCATGTCGACGGCGCGGGCCATCGTGCAGGCGCGGGCACCGGACAGTCATCGCGGGCGCATGCTGGCCGCATTCCAGGTGGCGATGATGGGTGGCGGACCGATCGGATCGCTCATGGCCGGTTACGTGGCCGGTGAACTCGGCCTGTTTGACGCCATCCTCGTGCCGCCGGCCTGCATGGTTGTGCTGTGGCTCGGCGTCTTCTTCTTCACAGACCTGTGGAAGGCCGATGCCAGGGTCCCGGTGCCGCACCCCGCCGATTGACGGGGATACGGCACGCGGCCCTGAGCGTCAGCTGTATTTGCGCTCTTCCCACCAGGGATAGAAGCTCGGCATGTCCTTTGACGGCTTGCATGGATAGTCGGGCTGACGCTTCTCGAGGAAGGACATGACGCCTTCCTTGGCATCTTCCGTCTGACCGCGGGAATAGATGGCCCGGCTGTCGACCTTGTGGGCTTCCATTGGATGATCTGCACCGAGCATCCGCCACATCATCTGACGGGTCAGAGACACCGACACAGACGAGGTGTTGTCGGCAATCTCGCGCGCAATCGCCTGTGCCGCCGGCAGCAAGTCTTCCGGCTCATGCAGCGAGCGGACGAGACCACCGTCGAGGGCTTCCTGCGCGTCAAACACGCGACCGGAGTAGCACCACTCCAGTGCCTTCGAGATGCCGACGATGCGCGGCAGAAAATAGCTTGAGCAGGCTTCGGGCACGATACCGCGGCGGGCAAAGACGAAGCCAAAGCGCGCCTTGGTCGACGCGATGCGGATATCCATTGGCAGCTGCATGGTCACGCCCACGCCGACCGCGGCGCCATTGATCGCACCGATGACCGGTTTGATGCTCTCGAAGATGCGCAAGGTCAGACGGCCGCCGCCGTCACGCACCTGCTCGGACGACCAGTCGATCTCGCCACCCTTCATGGCAGACCCCTGCTTGTCCGGCCGGTCGTCGCGCGCTTCATAGTCGAATGTCTTGGCCCCTTGCGACAGGTCGGCGCCTGCACAGAAGGCACGGTCCGCGCCCGTCACAATGACGGCACGCACGTCGTCATCCGCATCGATGCGGTCAAAGGCGTCGATCATCTCGACCATCATCTCGCCGGTGAAGGCGTTCATTTTGTCGGGACGATGCAGTGTCAGCGTCGCAACGCCATCATCGACGTCGTACAGGATGGTGTTGTAGCTCTCGTCGGCCATCAGGCGGTCTCCCTGAGATATGGGGAATTTCGGTTTGTGTCGGCGGGGAGTTTAGCGTGCTGTGCGGCGGCGGCTAGTTGCCGTAGCGTCAACCAAGACCTGATGACGCTTCCCCGGCGAGCGCTTGCCGCCCCTTGTTAATGCGTATAATCCATACGTAAAGCAACAGACGCGGCAAACTAACAGACGACGCCCCGCGCGCTCAGGGAGAAGACCATGCATCCGTGCGATCACGCCAAGACATCGCCTGACAAACCCGCCTATATCATGGCCGGCACCGGCGAGACCGTGACCTACAAGGACCTGGATGAGCGGTCGAACCAGGGTGCGCAGCTGTTTCGCAAATACGGCCTCACGCGGGGTGATGCGATTGCCATCTTCATGGAGAATAACGCCCGCTACATGGAGTTGTGCTGGGCGGCGCAGCGCTCGGGCCTGTACTTCACCTGCATCTCGTCTCGCCTGACCGCCGGGGAAGTCGAATACATCGCAGGCGACTGCGGTGCGAAACTGTTCATCACGTCGGCCGCGATGGGCGGTGTCGTTGATGAGCTCGTAGACCGGATGCCGGGCGTTGAGCACCGGCTGATGGTGGGCGGTACGCGGCCAGGGTACGAATCCTATGAAGACGCACGTGACGCCATGCCATCGACGCCGATCAGCGATGAAAGCCCAGGCACGGACATGCTCTATTCGTCGGGCACGACAGGGCGGCCCAAGGGCATCAAGTCACCGCTGCCCGAGGGAGCAATCAACGAGATTCCGGCGCTGCTGGGTCTCATCACGGTGCTGTACGGGGCTGGCGAAGACTCGACATATCTGTCACCGGCGCCGCTCTATCATGCGGCTCCCTTGCGCTACAACATGGCCATGCACCGGGTCGGCGCCACCTGCGTGGTGATGGAGCACTTCGATGCGGAAGAAGCCCTGAAGCTGATAGAGCAGTACAAGATCACCATCGCCCAGTGGGTGCCGACAATGTTCGTCCGCATGCTGAAGCTCGAGGAAGACATACGTACCAAATACGATGTCTCAAGCATCCAGTGCGCGATCCACGCAGCTGCCCCCTGCCCCGTCCCGATCAAGGAACAGATGATCGACTGGTGGGGCCCTGTCATCAACGAGTACTACGCCGGAACAGAAGGCAACGGCTTCTGTGCGCTGAACTCGGAGGAGTGGCTGGCGCACAAGGGATCCGTCGGTAAACCGCTGATGGGCGAGCTGCATATCTGCGACGAGGACGGGAACGAGGTTCCCACTGGTGAAGTCGGCACGATCTATTTTGGCGGCGGCAACGAGTTCGAGTATCACAACGACCCGGAAAAGACTGCAGATGCCCGCCACCCCAAAGGCTGGACAACGCTAGGCGACGTGGGGCGCGTGGACGAGGACGGATACCTTTATCTCACCGACCGGAAGTCCTACATGATCATCTCCGGTGGCGTGAACATCTATCCGCAGGAAGCGGAGAACCTGCTCGTCACCCATCCAAAGGTGGCGGATGTCGCAGTGATTGGCGTACCGAACGAGGACTTTGGTGAGGAAGTGAAGGCCGTCGTGCAGCCCATGGACTGGGCAGACCACGGGGCCGACCTGGAAGCAGAACTCATCGAGTTCTGCCAGTCGCAGCTCGCAAAGATCAAATGTCCCCGGTCGATCGATTTCGAACAGGAACTGCCCCGCCACCCGACCGGAAAGCTGTATAAACGGCTGATCCGTGACCGGTACTGGGGCAATCGTGACTCGAAAATCGTCTGACAAAGATACCGCCGAACCGGCATCCGGCGTCACGCTCAAGATGTCTGCCGATGGCATGATCCTGCGCGAGAATTTCACGCCGGAACGCATGGAAACGCTCCGTCAGGAACTTGCCAAGACCGGTGACACAAGCTTTCTGACCGAAGAGCAGCGTGAAAATAACCGGCAGCGCTTTATGCGGCGCTGGGACGGCAAATCGGACATCTGGGTCTTCGGCTACGGCTCATTGATGTGGAACCCGGCGATCCATGTCAGCGAAACGAGCCCGGCCAAGGTCTTCGGGCTGCATCGGTCGTTCTGCCTCAAGCTGCCGCTGGGACGCGGCACACCGGACCGACCCGGGTTGATGCTGGCGCTGGATCACGGCGGCTCCTGTCGAGGCATGGCTCACCGCATTGCGGCGCATCAGGTCGAGAGTGAAACCGAAATCCTGTGGATGCGCGAGATGATCGGCGGATCCTACAAGCCCGCCTGGATCAATCTGCATGTAGACGGCGAGCCAGTTGACCAACTGGCCTTCACCTACGTGATCAACCGGACCCACAAACGCTACGCGGGCAAACTGTCGGAAAACACAATCATCCGCCGTATTGCCCGCGCCGAAGGCCAGTTGGGCACCAATCGGCAATACCTCTATCGCACTGTCGAGCGGCTCGACGCCCTTGGTATCGGTGATGGCCCCATGCATCGCTTGTGTGACAGGGTCCGCGACATCGCGGGCGACTAGCCCCTCGTCAGGGATTCCGCTTTGCGGTAGCCTGTGGCCTGCGTGTTCGGTGCAGTTCAACAGCTGTGATGAGGCCTTCCATGACCCGTCTGTTTTTCGCTGCCGCAAGCGTGGCCGCCCTGTTCACCTTCGCTTTCGCCCCGACTGGGCCGGCATATGCCTGGGCTGACAAATGCCGGAACAATGTGGACGCACAGATTGATGACGAGTACCGCATCTATTTCCACACGTCCGGCAACGAGCTGAGTGAGGAAGCGATCAGGCGTATCGACCGGGCGCACTCCATCGCCTCAGCGCGCGATGTGGAACAGATCTGCATTGTCGGTCAGGCAAGCAAGGAGGGCGATTCACGCGCCAACTCCAATCTGGCCTACGCACGCGCCGAGGCTGTAGCCAACGCCTTTGTCGCCCGCGGTTGGCGGAAGGACCAGATTGTCGTTCGCTCAAAGGGAGAGAGCTGGGGCTTCATGACCGAATGGCTGACCGATGACAGTGCTGCGGACCGCAGGGTCGACGTGACTTTCTCCTACTGAACGCCACCGCGCCTTATGACAGGTCGCTATTGGCAGTCAGATCGTCTCGCGGCTAAAGTCCCGCCTGACTTTCCATTCCGGCTGCGGCCTCTGGCGTTCCAGACCTTGCTGCAGCCATGCCCCAGAACAAAATAAGGGAGATCCGCGACAATGCGCATGTTTGAAAACCTGGAACAAATGCAGAAGGAAGTCGGCAACGAGATCGGTGTCAGCGACTGGGTGGAGATCGATCAGGACCGCATCAACCTGTTTGCCGACGCTACCGGTGACCATCAGTGGATCCACATCGATGGTGAGCGTACGCAGAAGGAGCTGGGCATGCCGACAATTGCCCACGGGTATCTGACGTTGTCACTTCTTCCCATGCTGTCCGGCCAGGTGTCAGGCATCAAGAGCGTCACGCGCGGTATCAATTACGGCAGCAACAAGGTGCGGTTCACAGGCATGGTTCCGGTCAACAGCAAGGTTCGCGCGCGCGTGAAGCTGGTGAACATGGAACCCAAGTCCGGCGGCATGCAGATGACCAACGAAGTCACCATGGAAGTGGAAGGGTCTGACCGTCCGGCCATGGTTGCAGAGACGCTGTCGCTGGTCTTCGAATAGGCTGCAGGCTGACCGACATTCCAGCCTGACGGACCGTCGGGCTGACGATATGGTGACCGGCGGGCTCCCTTGAGGGGTCTGCCGGTTTCCCTATATGGAGACCAGAAAACTGTCGACAAAGCGAGGCAAGCCATGAGCGATCCGACACGCGCCCTTTGGACCACAACGAAGCGGCCCAACAAGGTGGAAAAGACCGATGCAGAATGGCAGGCCCAGCTGACACCGGAACAATTCCACGTGGCGCGTAAGGCAGGCACCGAACGCGCCTTCACCGGACCCAACTGGGACCAGAAGGCGCCGGGTACTTATCGTTGTGTGTGCTGTGGCCAGGCGTTGTTCGATGCGGACACAAAATATGACAGTGGCACTGGCTGGCCGAGCTTCTATGCGCCAATAGCTGAAGACGCGGTCGAGTATCATGCGGACAAGTCGCTCTTTTCCACGCGCACGGAGGTCGTCTGCTCCAACTGCGATGCCCATCTGGGGCATGTGTTTCCGGATGGTCCGCCGCCGACGGGTCTGCGCTACTGCATGAATGGCCTCGCGATGGATTTCGAAAAGAATGACTGAGGCCGCCGCGCCCGCCGCCGCACGGAAACCCGTCTCAGAGACGCATCACGGACGAACCCGCACTGACGACTATGCCTGGTTGCGTGCCGACAACTGGCAGCAGGTCATGCGGGAACCGGAAACGCTCGACGCCGAGATCCGCGCCTATCTCGAAGCGGAAAACGCCTTCACCGAGTCGAGCCTGGCTTCAACCCGTGATCTACAGGCGAAGCTGTTTGCGGAAATCAAAGGCCGCATCAAGGAAGATGACAGCTCGGTGCCTGCACCGGATGGCGCCTTCGCCTACTACTCGCGCTGGGATGCCGGCGCGGAATACCCCCTCTTCTGCCGTCAACCGCGTGATGGCGGTGAGGAGCGCATCATTCTTGATGGTCCCAAGCTCGCTGAGGGTCACAGCTACCTGAAGATTGCCGACGCCAGCCATTCGCGTGACCATGCGCTGCTGGCCTACAGCACTGATGTAGCGGGGTCTGAGTACTTCACCGTCCGCGTGAAAGACCTCGCAACGGGCGAAGACCTCGCAGACGAAATTCCCGATACGTCCGGCGGTGCTGTCTGGTCAGCTGATAGTACGACCCTTTTCTACACGTTGCTTGATGCAAACCACCGACCGCACAAAGTCATGCGCCACCGGCTGGGCACACCCATATCGGATGATGTCTGTATCTACGAAGAAAATGACCCTGGCTTCTTTGTCGGTGTAGGACAGACCCAGAGCGGCAGGCTCATTCTCATCGACAGCCATGATCACCAGACGTCAGAAATCCGGTTCATCCATGCGGACAGCCCGGGCGCCGATCCGGTGCTCATCGCTGAACGGGATGAAGGTCACGAATACGACGTCGAGGAATGGGAAGGCCGGCTGATCATCCGCACCAATGCGGCGAATGCGGAAGACTTCAAGATCATTGAGACGGCACTTGCCACGCCGGGTCGCGCGCACTGGAAGGACCTTGTCCCCAATGTGCCTGGTACGCTCGTGCAGGGGCACTATGCCTTCAAGGGACACCTTGCACGCCTTGAGCGCCACGCCGGTCTGCCACGCGTGATCATTCGTGACATGACGACGGGCACGGAACACGCAATTGCATTTGACGAAGAATCGTATTCACTCGGACTTTCAGCGGGCTACGAATACGACACCACCAAGGTGCGCTTCACCTATTCGTCGATGACGACGCCCGCAGAGCAGTATGACTACGACATGGCGACACGCGAACGGGCTCTGCTCAAGCGCCAGGAAGTCCCCAGTGGCCACGACCCGCAGGACTATGTCACCCGTCGTTTGATGGCGCCCGCACCGGACGGCGAACTCGTGCCGGTATCGGTCCTGCATCACAAGGACACGCCGCTCGATGGGTCTGCGCCTTGCCTGCTCTACGGCTATGGCGCCTATGGCATCACCATCCCGGCGGGATTTTCCGTCGCACGGCTCTCCCTGGTCGACAGGGGATTTGTCTATGCCATCGCCCATATCCGCGGTGGCAAGGACAAGGGGTACCAGTGGTATCGCGGCGGCAAGCTCAAACAGAAGACCAACACCTTCACGGACTTCATTACTGCTGGCGAGTATCTTGTCGCCAACGGCCTTACATCCCCCGGCGCCATCGTTGCCCAGGGCGGCAGTGCCGGTGGGATGTTGATGGGCGCGGTCACGAACATGCGGCCGGACCTGTTCTCAGGGATTGTCGCGGAGGTTCCGTTTGTAGACGTCCTGGCGACGATGCTGGATGACACGCTGCCGCTCACCCCGCCGGAATGGAACGAATGGGGCAATCCGATTGCGGACGCGGACGCCTATGACTGGATTGCCGCCTATTCGCCCTATGACAACGTGACAGCGCAGAATTACCCGGCCATCTTCGCGCTCGGCGGTCTCGCAGACCCTCGGGTCACATATTGGGAGCCGGCCAAATGGGTGGCCAAACTGCGGGCACTCAAGACCGACGACAACTTGCTGTTGCTCAAGACGAACATGGAAGCGGGCCATGGCGGCAAATCAGGCCGCTTTGAAGGACTGCACGAAGTCGCGGAAGTGTTCGCGTTCTGCCTGCTGGTTGCCGGCAAGGCCTAGGCGCCGGCAGAGGGCTGCACGACGATTTCCAGCCTACCGCCCGACGTATCCGAGATGGTTACAACCTGCCCATCGTCAATAAAGGCGGCATTGCCGGAGGTCAGGCTGATGTCACAGCCCGAACCGTAGTGCAGCCGCGGTATGTACAGTTCGGTTTCAGACGCGTCCGCATCCAGCTTGATCTCGGCCTTGAACTTGCGGGATTTGAGGTCGAATGCCTGGGAAACGATCTCTCCCTGGGCCCGTCTCACATAGGGGCGGCAGAACCCACGCAGGGCGCGGCCGCCGGAATCCTTGTCCAAGGGGTTGTTCTGCTGATCGCGGGAGAAGATCGAGAGGTCTTCCTGGTTCCAGCCGTCTCCGATGGTCTGATCATTGCTGTTTGAGGCCGTGTAGTTCCAATGCGTCGACGACAGCAACAGCGCGTCGAGCGCGTTGTACATCAAGTCCAGCGCGGTGATGTGAGACGTCCAGGGAGCCTCACTGTGATCGCCACCGGCATAGGCCTTGTAGGCGGCGGCATCATCAAGATCATAAGGTATGCCGAACTCGCCGATCAGGGTCGGTGCACCGGTGCCGCCATTGAGCGTGCGTGATGCATCCTTGATCTGCGACATCTGCTCGACATATTGCGCCTCGATCGCGTCAGCGCCTTCGATCACCCGCCCGTTGAACGGATTGATGGCGGTCGGGAACATGAAGTTCTTGGTGACGAGCGTGACGATGTCGTACCAGTGACTGGCATTGACCGTGTTGTCGGGAGAGCCTTCCGGAAACCCTTCGCCGCTCAGACCGCGGAACGGATCAAGCTCGGCGAAAACCATCCAGTCCGCCTTGATCTCGCGAATGCCCTCGGCCACCCGCCGGAAGAACGGCGCCATGTAGTCCGCCTCCAGATCAACGCGTTTGCCGTTGATCTGTGTGAAGTAGGTCTCATTGACGTCTTCGGCCTCGCCATTGGCGTTGAGGCGGTAGGCACCGGCCTTCTCGAACGGGCATTCGACGCCGTCGCGCCAGATCGGGACTCTGGCGTCGTTAGCCCGCTCTTCACCGGTCACAGCCATCTTCATTGCTGTTGCATCGAAGCTCAGGACAGGCACGGACCGGGGGATGCCACGGGCGACCAGAAGGCCGTCGAGCGGTGACCAGGCGGGGCCCGGCGTCACGCGTTCGGGGTGTTCCGCCGATTTCTCCGTGTGCTGATAACTTGTTTCCAGACCGATCCAGCCCGACCCGGGTTCATTCAGTGTGTCGAAACCGAGTACATGCGGCATATCCTTCACGCGCACGGCAATCTGCTTCATGGCACCGAGATAGTGACTTTGCAGAAATTCCTGAGCGTTCACACCGTCTACCATAAGGTCAGGCACAAAATCAGCGCCTGCGAAGAACAGCGTCCACATGATGGCGTTGCCGGGGCGCCGGTAGTTCTGCGCCCAGCTCATGGTGGGGTACGTGTCTTCCTGGCGGCCGCCACCGCGCTCGAAGTCGTAGCAGAGCTGCATGACTTTTGCGGCGCCGGCATCGTGGAACCTGGTGAAGTCGAGGCCGCACTTCTCGAAGGTCCAGCCCGGCGCGCCGTCACCGCCTGACATGCGTGACCAGACGTCCTGGTGGAAATCGATGAACACATACATGCCGTGGTCGCCGGCCCGGCGGCACACATCGGCCAGGTAGTCGAGATAAGCCTCGTCATACTGTCCGGGTCCTGCATGTTCGCAGGATTCCCAGGTGGTCAGCAGACGCAGGCAGTTGAACCCCCAGTGTTTGAGGCGACCGAGATGTTCGTCCGCTTCGTCGATGGGAAACGGACGGCCAATGAAGCTCACCTCGCGATGGTCGGAAAAGTCTGTGGGCACATGCGTGCCGCCATCGGGATAGGGCAGCTTGCAGTCGCCGCCGAGATTGACGCCGCGCAGGATGACATGGCGGCCGGTATCGTCCACGAACCTGTCGCCATCGAGATGCAGTTTCGGCAATGCCATATGGTCAAGTCTCCCTGCGCCTACCGGATGGATGGTCCGGCTTGGTCATGTGTTTGGGCGACTATGCCAGATATCCACGGCAAAAATCTCGTCCTGTTTCGTCGGCATACACAGCTTTTGAGACTTGCGATGACTCATGGCTATGGCACTGTGCGACCCATGACCGATACTTCAGAACTTCCTGCCCTTCCTCTTCAACCCACTGGTACGGACTGGCCGACACAGGCTTGGCCGACCGGCACCGCCGCCACTGCTGATCACGTCGCACTTGGTGATCTGCTCGACCGGGCGTTCGACGACCCGGACGGAGACGGCAAGGGACCGGCGGAGATGGGGCCGACGCATGCCTTCCTGGCAATCCAGGGCGGCAAGATCGTGTCAGAGGCCTATGCCGACGGATACGGGCCCGACCAGACCTATCCGTCGTGGTCGATGGCGAAGAGCATCCTGCAGGCGCTGATCGGTATTGCCGTGCGGGACGGCAGGATGTCGATCTTCGACCGGACCGGCGCACCTGAATGGCCCGCCGGCGATCCGCGCGCCGAGATCACCGTTGATCAGCTGCTTCGGATGGCGAGCGGGCTTGAGTTCGACGAAGACTATGTAGACGGGGATATCTCCGACACGATCGCCATGCTGTTCGGCGACGGCAAGGCGGACGCGGCGCACTACGCTGCCGACAAGCCGCTGCTGCACGCCGTGGATACCGTTTTCAATTACTCCAGCGGGACCTCGAACATTCTAGCGCGGGCGTTGGCGACGGTTCTCGGCGATGGCACAGCCGTCGACACGGACGCTTTTCAATCATTCATGCAGCAGGAACTGTTCGGGCCTATCGGGATTACCAGCGCCATTCCAAAGTTCGATAACGCCGGAACCTGGCTTGGCTCATCCTACTGCTTCATGACCGCCCGCGATTTCGCGAAGTTCGGCCTTCTGTATCTGCGCGGCGGCTGGTGGGACGGACGGCAGATCCTCCCCAATGGCTGGGTCGACTATGCGCGCACCCAGAGCAAGGTCCCGACAGGCGCGGACGAGATACAGGGCTACGGCGCCCATTGGTGGCTGGAGATTGCCGGCCCCGGCAGCTTCTCCTGCAACGGCTATGGCGGGCAGTACATCGTGCTGGTGCCGGAAAAGGACCTGATCCTGGTGCGCCACGGCGACAGCCATGACGCCCAGGGCGAGGCGGTCAAGCGCTGGATCAAGGACATGGCTGCCTGTTTCGGTGCGCCGTAAGCAGCACCCCCGGCCATGGTCTGGCAGTTTCTAGGGCGAATCCGCAAGGTGCCCCTCAGGCTTTGGTAAGCTTAAGGCGCAAATGCCGGGCATAAGAGGGCGTCGGCCGCAAACTCGGGCTTGCCCGCCCGTGCGGTCTATCCAACAATGGCGCGCAGATACCAGACATGCCGTGTGAGATCTGACCGACAGCGTCTCGCGCGGCGGCGCAGCCAATGTGCCGAAGCCTCCAGGGGGAAAAATTGGGCGACGTCGTACACCTTCCGCTCGACCGCATTACCGAGCGCGACCGCACACGGCTGTTTCAGGCTGTAGCCGGATCGCCGCTCGATATCGATCTTGTCATGAACGGCGATGGGGCACCGCAGGTGCTTGTGTATCGCTGCGGTCGGCTCCATCCCAGCTACCGGGTCGAGAAAGCAGCCGGCGTCTGGCAGGCCTTCGACCTTGAAGATGGCGGCAGCAGCACGCCTGCTCTTGTATTCCGCCACCTCAGCGATCTGGTGGCGGCCATGAGCTACCCCGACGCACAGCAGAACAGGCCAACAGCATCATGAACGCCCCCCTCATCAGCGATCCGACCAGCGCCGCGAAGCAGGCAGGCATGTGCCCGGAGCGGCTGGCACGCATCACACCGTTCTTTCAGAGCTATGTGGACCGCAAGAAGCTGGCAGGTCTGTCGACGCTTGTCTGGCGCAAGGGGGAACTTGCCCACTTCGACGTGCAGGGTCAGATGGATGTGGAGCGCGGCAAGTCTCTCGCACATGACACGATCTTCCGCATCTACTCCATGTCCAAGCCGATCACGTCGGTTGCGGTCATGATGCTCTATGAGGAAGGCAAGTTTCAGCTCGAACATGAAATCGGGCGCTACATTCCCGAGCTTGGCGACCTCAAGGTCTACGCAGGTGGCCCGGCGCGTGGCATGGCCGTCCAGGCTGCCAGCCGCCAGGTCACGATCCGGGACCTGCTGACCCATATGGCAGGCTTCACCTACGGGTTCATGGAAGTGCACCCGGTGGATGCGGCCTACCGCCATTTCAAGATCGGCGGCGTCGATCTCACGACGTCCAACCTCGAAGAGTTCTGCAAGCTGCTCGGCCGCATGCCGCTGCTGCACAATCCCGGAGAGGCCTGGAGCTACTCTGTCTCGACGGATGTACTCGGACGGTTGGTGGAAGTCGTGTCCGGCATGTCGCTGTTCGACTTCTTCAACACCCGCATCTTCCAGCCGCTGGATATGACCGACACGGCTTTTCAGGTCAGCGCCGACCAGATGCCGCGTTTCGCGGCAAACTACGAGCGCGACCCAAAGACAAGGTCATACCGGCTGGTGGATGATCCGGAGACAGGCCGCTACGCCAAACCACCGGTCTTCACGTCCGGCGGCGGCGGACTGGTGTCGACCCAGTCCGACTATCTGAAGTTCTGCCAGATGCTGCTGCGCGGCGGCACCGCACCGGATGGCACACGGCTGCTTTCCCGGCCGACCATCTCCCTAATGACGCAGAACCACCTGCCTGATGGACGTGATCTTGAAGGCTTCGCCCAGGGCGCGTTTTCTGAAACGACCAATGCGGGAATCGGCTTTGGTCTCGGCTTTGCTGTGACGGTTGATGAGGCCAAATCGCAGATCACCGGGCCCAACGGCACCTATTACTGGGGCGGCGCCGCCAGCACGATCTTCTGGATTGATCCGAGCGAAGATCTTATTGCCATCCTGATGACGCAATTGATGCCATCGGGCGCCTATCCACTGCGGCGGCAGTTCCAGCAACTGGTTTACGCCGCGATCGACGACTAGGCAGGCGCCGCCGGGAGCATGCCTGACGCATGGCTGGCATGAGTGGCCAAGCGGCAGCAGGGCGGCGTACAAAATCGCCACCCTTCCCTCTCCGGGACCGTCATGCCGCTCTGGATCGCCTTCACGCTTCTGGCTGCCTTCGCGCAGAATGTCCGCTCTGCATTGCAGCGCGGCCTTGCCGCTGACCTGACAGCGACCGGCGCTTCCTATGTGCGTTTTCTCTACGGACTGCCCTTTGCGGCAATCTATCTGGCAGTCCTGCTGCAGCTCACCGGAGAATCCTTTCCACAGATCAATCTCACCTTTCTGCTGTCGATCCTGATAGGCGGGACGGCACAGGTGGTGGCGGCCGTGCTCCTGGTACGGATGTTCGCGCTGCGCGTCTTCACTGTGGGGACGACCTACTCCAAGACCGAGACAGTTCAGACAGCGTTGATCGGGTTCCTGGTTCTGGGTGAGGTGGTCGGGCCCTATGCGTTCGCAGGCATCCTCATCAGCTTCATTGGTGTCATTGCTTTGTCAGTTGCACGCACCGCCGTGACGCCGCGCAGCATCATCATGTCTCTGGGGTCACCGGTCGCCTTGATGGGGCTTGGCTGCGGTGCCGGATTTGCCATTGCATCTGTTGGCTACCGCTCAGCTTCGCTGGCACTTGAGGGCAGCGGATTCGCTGTGTCGGCAGCAACCACGCTCACAGGTGTGCTTATCTGGCAGTCACTGATCATGACCCTGTGGCTGGCGCACCGGGACAGGGCGTCTCTGTTGCAAAGCTATGTCCGTTGGCGGCCTGCACTGGCAGTCGGCATTGCCAGCGTGATTGGGTCAATCGGCTGGTTCACCGCCTTTGCGCTGGAGAACGCCGCCTATGTGAAGGCGCTGGGACAGATCGAGCTTGTGTTTGCGCTGGCGACATCAACTCTGATCTTCAAGGAAAAGACCAATCGGGCCGAACTGCTTGGCATCGCACTTGTCGTCGCCGGACTGGTTCTGGTCGTTCTCTGAGGCCATACCCGCTCCGACCGCGAGTGACCGCGGATCACGTCCGGGATACGGCTATGTGTCGGGCCGGCTCTGGACACACACGCGCTGTCCCTCCGGCTTGACCGGAGGGTCTATCCGAGATGTCCATGGACCCTCCGGTCAAGCCGGAGGGACAGCGGTCTCTATGTGGTGATCCAGCAACAAGCCCAGGTCGCCATGTGCATCCGGGGTTTGTTGCTGGCACGTGGCCCTGGAGCTTACTCAGCCGCTTGTGCCGCGCTTCCTGCAACGAAGCCATTGAGACGGCTCTGGATGATCGTTTCGGCTTCATTCACGATGCGGCTCACTAGCTCGTCCACGGTCGGAATGTCGTGGATCAGGCCCTGGATCATGCCGGCGGACCAGATGCCGTGATCCGGATCGCCTTCGGAATAGACCACCTTGCCGCGCTGGCCCGAGACGAGATGCTGGATCTCCTCAAACTTGGCTCCGGCGCGCTCCTTTTCGATCACTTCCTGCGAGATCGCATTCTTGGCGACACGCGCTGTGTTGCGCAGGGTGCGGAAGATCAGGTCCGTGCCGCGCTCGTCGGTCTCGACCATCTTCTGCTTCACATTATCGTGGATGTCGGCTTCCTGGGTGGCGCAGAAGCGTGTGCCCATGTTGATGCCTTCCGCTCCGAGCGCCAGCGCCGCCACAAGGCCACGGCCATCGCCGAAGCCACCGGATGCGATCATTGGGATCTTCACCTTGTCAGCTGCGGCTGGGATGAGGATCAGGCCGGGGATGTCATCTTCGCCCGGGTGTCCCGCACACTCGAAACCATCAATCGAGATGGCGTCGACACCCATGCGCTCCGCCGAGAGTGCGTGGCGTACGGCGGTGCATTTGTGAATGACCTTGATGCCGTGTTCCTTGAAATGGTCCACATGCTCCTGCGGCTTGTAGCCGGCGGTCTCGACGATCTTCACGCCGCTATCGATAATGGCTTGGCGATACTCTGCATAGGGCGGAGGCTTGATGGCCGGAAGGATGGTCAGGTTCACGCCGAAGGGCTTGTCGGTCATCGACTTGCAGCGTTCAATTTCCTTGGCGAGGTCGTCCGGCGTCGGCTGCGTCAGTGCTGTGATGAAACCAAGGCCGCCGGCATTTGCCACTGCAGCCACCAGCGGCGCCTTGCCGACCCACTGCATGCCACCCTGAACGATGGGATGTTCGACGCCGAACATCTCCGTGAAACGTGTCTTGAGCATGTATCGCTCCCCTGTTGTCGGACCTTGGGTCCTTGTCATGCATCAGCCCGTGACCGGGCAGTCAAGATTTCTGTTCAGCGGTTTTAGCAGCTTGGCTAACGCTATGCACCCCGGCCGTCTCTTTCGCCTGTTCATTCTTGATCAGGGTATCGTTAACCTGCGCACATTGGTTGTGGCGGTCGCGGATCCTCCCGGACGCCGCGTGATCCTGCTCAAATTGAAAGGCCCGCCATGAGCGAACCCAACTGGGACCTGTACCGCGTCTTTCTTGCTGTGGCGGAGGCACGCAGTTATTCCGGTGCGGGGCGTATGCTGAAGCTCAGCCACGCGACGGTCGGCCGAAAAATCACCGAGCTGGAAGCGTCGCTCGGCATAAAGCTTTTTGTTCAGACCAATGAAGGCTACGGCCTGTCGCCCAGCGGAGAGAAGCTGAAGACGGAAGCTGACGAGATTGCCACCGCCGTGCTGCGTGCCGGGCATGCGTTGTCCGCCGCCAGTGGCACGCCACAGGGTGTTGTCCGCGTGTCGACGGTGGCCACACTCGCCGGCTACTGGCTGATGCCGCACATGGATGCCTTTACCCGGAACCATCCGAAGATCGAGATCGAGTTTGTGACGGATACATGGCCGGCCAGTGTGACGCGCCGGGAGGCAGACATCGTGATCCGGCTCTACGGGCCCGGAGAAGAAAACCTTGTCGGCCGCAAGATCGCCCGTTGCGGCGTGGCATTCTATGCCTCACGCACCTACGCCGATACTCATGGTCTGCCGCAACAACGGGATGAATGGGCGCAGCATCGGCTGATCGGTTTTGCCGGTCAGGCCAACGACGCCGAACTGGCACGGTGGGCCCGGCACGTGACCCGCGGCGCCCCGACCTATATCCGCTGCTCATCCATGGCCGACATGGTGAGCGCGGTCCGCGCGCATGCGGGCATTGCCCCTCTGACCTGTCTGCAGGGAGAGTCACATGAGGATCTCGTGCGGGTCGCGCCGCAGAAGCTTTTCAGCGCAACGGATGTCTGGCTGCTCGCGCATCCTGACCTGATCAAGACACCGGCCATACGCGCCGTGCTCGACTTTATTGCGGAAGCGGCCAAGACTGACCGGGAGAAACTTCTGGGGAGGGCGTGATGGGAATACGGACCTTGGTTGTGGCACTGGCGTTTCTGCTCGCCGTGCCCGGCATGGCGCGGGCGGAAGACACACGAACCTTTTCCTTCATTGAGGCAAACGGCATCGAGTTTGCCTATCTGGAAGAAGGGAGTGGCCCGCTTGTCTTGCTTCTGCACGGATACCCGGAAACCGCGCGCGGCTGGAAAAGTGTCCAGTCACGTCTTGCGGCAGCCGGCTACCGTGTCGTTGCGCCCAACATGCGCGGCTATGCACCGAGCGGGTTTGCGCCCGACGAAGACTACACCGTGGGGACCCTCGGGGCTGATGCCCTGGCCCTGATCGCTGCCCTTGGTGAAGACCAGGCCGTCGTGGTTGGCCATGACTGGGGGGCCACCGCCGCCATGGCGGCAGCGGCAACGGATCCTGAGACGGTGGTTGGGCTCGTATCACTGACGATCCCGCACCCCATGGCGACGCAGCCGAGCCTGAGCCTGTTTCTCAACGCACCGCATTTCATCTACTACCAGTTTCCATGGGCAAGCTGGCTCGTGTCGCGCAACGATTTCGCGCATATCGACGGCATCATCGACGCGTGGGCGCCGACCTTTGACGCCGACCGGCGCGATACCGGCGCCATCAAGGTAGCCCTCTCCGTTGACGGCGGTGTCGAGGCCATCCTCGGATACTACTGGTCCATCAGCGCTGACCCGACACCAGGCACCATCCGCGCTGACATCGACACACGCTTCGAAATGCCAACTCTGATGATTGCCGGGGCTGATGACGGGGCGCTCGACATCTCCCTGTTCAAAGAAGGCGAAGCAGGATTTACAGGGCCCTACACCTATGTGGAACTTGAGGGTGTGGGCCATTTTCCGCAGGTTGAGGCACCTGACGAAGTGGCAGCGGCATTGTTGGGTTTTCTGAAAACACTTGAACCGTGGGGCAAACTGGACCCCTAAGCTGTTCATTCGTGCTATCGACATTGTTCATGCTTGAACTGGACATCTGCGCCTGACGCGCCAAATATCCCCACAACAATTATCGAATTTCCTGTGGAGACGCCGCATGGCCATTCCTGCGCATATTCGCGACAACCTGCGGATCCCGGTGATCGGGTCCCCGCTCTTCATCGTGTCCGGCCCAGAGCTCGTTATTGCCCAGTGCAAGGCGGGCATCATCGGCTCGTTCCCGGCGCTCAATGCGCGTCCGGCGGAAGTGCTGGAAGAGTGGATCGTCCGCATCAAGACGGAACTGGCCGAGTATCAGGCTGCCAATCCGGACAAGAAGGTGGCGCCCTTTGCGGTCAACCAGATCTGCCATGCGTCGAATGACCGGCTCGAGCACGACATGGAAGTGTGCGTGAAGCACGAAGTGCCGATCATCATCACCTCCCTGCGTCCGCCGGCTTTCGTTGTGGAAGCAGCGCATTCCTATGGCGGTGTGGTCTATCACGACGTGATCAATGTGAAGCACGCGAAGAAGGCCGCCGAACAGGGCGTGGACGGGTTGATCCTCGTCTGCGCCGGAGCCGGCGGCCATGCGGGCGCGCTCTCTCCCTTCGCGCTGGTGCGGGAAGTGAAGGAATGGTTCGACGGCACGGTCATTCTCTCCGGCGCCATCTCCGATGGATCATCCATTGCGAGCTCCATCGCGCTGGGTGCCGACTTTGCCTATATCGGCACCCGCTTCATCGCGACCGAGGAAGCCAATGCGGATCAGAACTACAAGCAGTCGCTGATCAAGCATGCGGCGGACGACATCGTCTATTCGAATCTGTTCACCGGCGTGCACGGCAACTACCTGGCGCCGTCGATCCGGGATGCTGGTCTTGATCCGAACAACCTTCCGGAAGCGGACAAATCGAAAATGAATTTCGGGTCCGGCGGCAATATGAAACAGAAGGCCTGGAAGGACATCTGGGGCTCCGGACAGGGCATCGGCTCCATCGAGGATGCCCCGTCCGTTGCCGAACTCGTCGACCGGCTGGAGAGCCAGTACCGCACGGCGCTCGACGATCTCAGCGGGCGTACGCTGTTGTCCGCAGGCGCTGCCAAAGCAACCGCCGCTGAATAGCCTCACGCACAAACAGGTGCAGCCAACCGGTCATGCGGCTGATCCCGCGTGGCCGGTTTGCGTGTGCAGCTGAGCTGCATCCTCCGCTTCAACACAGCCGAGCCCTTCAAGTGTGACACGTAGCGCTGTCTCGAGCGGCGTATGTGGCTCCTCGCCCAGGGCGGCCACGAGCTTGGCACTGTCGAGCCGGTGCGGCGTCCGCCACAGATAGCTCATCTTCGCCAGTTCCCTGAAGGTTTCGTTGAAAGGTCCCAGGGCACGGATCACACCCCAGGGCAGCTTGCGGACCGGTGCGTCCGGCTTGCCGGCGGCCCGACGCAAAGCGTCGGCAAAATTGATGCCCGTACTGCCGCCGACTGTGTGCCCGGCGAAGTGGTAGACATCGAAATCGGCCGGTTGTGCTTCATCCCTGCCCAGCAAGCGGATGAATGCCTCGGCGAGGTCCGGAAGATAGGCGAAGGCATGCAGCAGTGCCGGGTCGCCGGGATAGGTGACAGACTTGATCGGCTTTCCCGGTTTCACCATGCCACCGGTCACCCATGATCCCGGCGCGTTGGGTCCGAAGAAATCGCCTGCACGGACGATCAGCGCCGGCTGGCATGTGCGGCGCAACATATATTCCATTTCCAGACGAATGTTGCCCTTCTCTGTCAACGGATGTTGCGGTGCACTCTCGTCGAGGACCGGAAACGCATCGTCGCCGTAGGCGTAGATGTTGCCGGGAAACGCAATGCGGGCACCCACCGCTTCCGCCGCCTTGATGGTGTTGGCCAGCATCGGGATCGCCCGCTGCCGCCACTTTCGGTAGTTCGGCGGGTTTGCGCCATGGAAGATCACGTCGCACCCCTTGGCCGCCCGCACAACGTCGCGGGTCCGCATGGCGTCACCCTTGACCCAGTCCACCGCCAAGTTCGCCATTTTCGCTGAAGCCTTCGCCGGCTTGCGGTGCATGGCGCGCACCTGCCAGCCGGCCCGCCTGGCCGACGCGGCCACTTCCGATCCGATGCCACCTGTCGCACCGATGATCAGAATCGTTGGAACGCGTTGCAATTTTGCGTTGGGATCCATGCCCTTGCTCCTCTTCCATGTCTCTTGGAGAAGAAAATGGGGCGAACCATTCCAAATATAAATTGTCGTTTAGTCTTCCTTTGATATAAATATTTTTATGGAATCGGATGCACCACATTGGGATTACTGGCGCTCTTTCCTAGCCGTGCTCAACGAGGGGACCCTGTCCGGTGCCGCACTATCCTTGGGGCTGACGCAGCCAACCGTCGGCCGACACATTGAGATGCTGGAAAGCGTCCTGGCAGTTCCGCTTTTCGTGCGTTCTGTGCGGGGTCTGTCTCCCACCGATACTACGCTTGCCTTGCGTCCCCACGCTGAGGCCATGGGGGCGGCAGCGGAAGCTCTTGTACGCACAGCGAGCGGCTCCGCTGACCAACTCAGCGGAACGATCCGGCTGACGGCCAGCGAGTTTGTGGGCGCTCATGTGCTGCCGGAGGTCCTTGCCTCCTTCGGCGAGCTCCATCGGCGGATCGACATTGAGTTGGTGCTTTCTGACCGGACCGACGACCTCTCCGGTCGCGAAGCGGACATTGCTGTTCGAATGCTTGCACCGACGCAGGCCGCCCTCGTTGCCAAGAAACTAGGGACCGTACGGATCGCGCTGTATGCCCACAGGCGGTATGTCGAACGGCACGGCACCCCAAAGAGTCTTGAAGAAGACGTTTCAGGTCATAGGTTCATCGGATTCGACAGGGACACACGGTCGCTTGACGCACTAAGGGCACAGAGATCCTCCCTGACCCGTGACGTGTTCGCACTGCGAGCCGACCGCGATGCGGCACAGATGGCTCTGTTGCGCGCGGGCGCCGGTATCGGAGGATGCCAGGTCCAAACGGCGCGCCGAATTCCGGAGTTGGTTCCGGTCCTTCATGATGAATTCGGCTTCGATCTGGAGATGTGGCTCGTCATGCATGAGGACCTGCGGCGCGTAGCGCGCATGCGGGCGCTGTTCGACCATCTGGATCAACAACTTAAGGCCTATGTCAGCATTTAGGCTGCGGCCCTCTGGCTGACTTGTTGCCGGTCAGGTGAAGGGCTAGTGTCCGGCCTAATCCTCACCATGAAGAGCAAGTCCTATGTCCGAAGCTGCCAAGCTGACCCCCGCTGCCCCGTTTGATCCCTCGCCGGAAGCGTCCGCGCCGTTTTCGTGGGAAGACCCGTTCTTCCTCGAAGACCAGCTGACAGAGGACGAGCGGATGGTACGCGATTCGGCCAAGGCATATTGCCAGGACAAGCTGATGAGCCGCGTACGCGACGCCAATCGGAATGAAATCTTCCACCGAGAGATCATGACCGAGATGGGCGAGCTGGGGCTGCTCGGCTGCACGATCCCCGAAGACTATGGCTGCGCTGGTCTCAACTATGTGTCCTACGGGCTGGTCGCGCGCGAAGTGGAAAATGTGGACTCAGGTTACCGGTCTGCGATGAGTGTCCAGTCGTCGTTGGTAATGCACCCAATCTACGCCTATGGCACCGAAGAACAGCGGAGGAAGTATCTGCCGAAACTCGCGACCGGTGAATGGGTCGGCTGTTTCGGCCTCACCGAGCCGGACCATGGGTCGGATCCGGCCGGCATGGTGACACGCGCGAAACCGGTTGACGGCGGTTACGTCCTCAACGGTGCCAAGATGTGGATCACCAATTCGCCTATCGCTGACCTCGCGGTTGTCTGGGCGAAGCTTCAGGACGAAAACGGTGAGGACAAGATCCGCGGCTTTGTTGTTGAGCGTGGCTTTGACGGGTTCGAGACACCGAAGATCGAGGGCAAGTTCTCGCTGCGCGCCTCAATCACCGGTGAGATAGTTCTCAATGATGTGTTCGTCCCTTCAGAAAATCTGTTGCCTAACGTAGAAGGCCTTAAGGGCCCCTTCGGATGCCTAAACCGCGCTCGCTATGGGATTGCCTGGGGCGCGATGGGCGCCGCTGAGTTCTGCTGGCATCAGGCGCGCCAGTATACGCTCGACCGAAAGCAGTTCGGCCGCCCTCTGGCGCAGACACAGTTGATCCAGAAGAAGCTTGCCGACATGCAGACGGAGATCTCGCTGGGTCTGCAAGCCGCTCTGCGAGTTGGACGCCTGTTCGATGAGAAACGGGCTGCGCCCCCAATGATTTCCCTCATCAAACGCAACAACTGTGGGAAAGCGCTGGACATAGCTCGGCAGGCACGGGACATGCACGGCGGCAATGGAGTGTCTGATGAGTATCACGTGATCCGCCATGTCATGAATCTTGAGGCCGTCAATACCTACGAGGGCACGCATGATGTGCACGCTCTCATTCTCGGAAGAGCACAGACGGGATTGCAGGCATTCTTCTAAGAGGGCCGGACGGCTTCCTTGGGCTCATCTTCACGCCCAGCACCCAGCACATACGCCACAGCAAATGTCGCCGTCCATGCAGCCGGCATGAGCCACCATCCCCTATCCGGATGCGATGCTACGTGGATGGCCAGTGGCAGATAGACGGCAATGCTGAGCATCCAGAACCCGCGCACCACCGGCGCATGCCCCTTCCATTTCCGCGAAAGCTGCTGGTAGACGTGGGTCCTATGTGCACCGAACAGATCCCCATAGAGGTGATACCGCATGGCGCGGGTAACCGTGGCATCCGCCACAAAGGGTGTCATCAATATGCCCCATGCCCACAAGCTCACCTCATCTGCTGTAGCGATCGCGGCCAATGCGATGACAAGCCCCAAGAAACCGGATGACACATCTCCCATAAAAATTCTGGCGGGTGGCCAGTTGAAAACAAGTAAACCAGCAGAGGCCGATGCAAGAATGATCATGAAGGCCGCCATACCTGAATCGCCAGCCGACCAGAGCAGAACCGCGCCGGCGGCAGACACGAAAATCGCGTGACTAGCGACGAGCCCATCTATTCCGTCCATGAAGTTGGTGAGATTGATCATCCAGACAGTTCCCACCACGGCGACCGCTGCCCCAAAGACGCCTGGATTCCAGACAGAGTCTCCGATCTGCAAGAAAGAAACGCCGCCAACGGTCACAACGGCAAACATCGAGGCAACAGTATGGACCAAGGCCCGTACCGCAGCCGAAATGCCGCGGCGATCATCTAGATGGCCAATAGCGGCTACTGCTGCACCGGCGACTGAAATGGCCAAGGCCGAAGACGCCGTGAGATGTCCGGCCCACCAAAGAACGGGTAAGGATCCAAGGGCCACCAAGACAATAGCTATCCCACCGCCTCGCGGCGTCGGCACCACATGCGAACTGCGTTCGTTCGGCACGTCCAATTGATGGGTTCGCGCCCACATCCACACAAGCGCCACCAAGTTTAAAGCTGTTGCGAATGCGACTAGTGCGGAGAGGTAATAGTGCCCCATGGTCACCTAGCCATCCCGCTTCATCATGAGCATCAACATGGCCGGAAGCATGCCGAGTGTTGCAATCCACCAGAATTGCCAGATCCCGTAGCTCAAATGCATAACGACGAGCGTTGCAACCCAAGCACCCATGACAGAAGCACGGATCACTGGATCTTCCGACACAACCATAACACTCCGCGTCGTCAGATAGACCATGGTTGCAAGGATCAGCGCACCGACCAATCCCAATTCGAGCCATACCTGCAAAGATGCATTGTGCGGATGAAGGGGAAGCGCCTCGAAAACTACTGGATCATGGGGTACCAGGTCCGTGAGCTCCGCACCGCCACGTCCAAAAACCCGAGACGCCTCGATCCCATATCCGAGGAGAGGCTGCTGGATGATGAGCTCCGCAACATAATCCCAGATCGCCAATCGATGGAGCGCGCTAGCATCTGTGCTTATCAAGATGTCACGGCTCAAGTCCAATGCGCCCTGAGCAAGCCAGGGTGACAGAACCACACAGACAGCCAATAGGACTGCCAATACTTGTGTGAATCGTTGCGCGGCTCCGCCCATCGCGATCAGAAACACACTAACAAGCAAACTCGCAGCGATAGCAGCAAGCGGCGCGTGCGTTGGCGCAACGTACACCGCTACACCAGCTGCGACGAAAGAAAGCACCGCAACCAGAACCCCATATCGCTTCCACATCAACACTGAAAGCGGCAGAGCCAATATGGCCACCACCGAAGCAAGATGGCTGAGCCGGTTTTTGAGATAGAGCTCGTCAACATAGGTGATGCCATCGGCCGGCCCACGTGGGTAAGGCACCGGGCTTACGAAGACTTCGCCGTTGAAGACGTAACGCGCCAACCTCAGCAGTGGCATGTCTAAGACCGTTTCGATCACCAGAAGTGTGACGGCGAGCCCAGCGGCAGCAAGGGCCCAACCGCCAACGCGCGTTTGAACTGGTCCCGGTTGGGACATCACGAGCAAAGGGATCAGCGTTGCAACGAGCATCATCGCAGCAATGCGAATAGCGCTACTAACGGCCTCCCCCTCAGCAATCGACCAGGATGCGGATATGAGAATCCACAGAACAAGTGCAGCGGCACACCAGAAGAGATAGCGGCTGCGAAGATGCATCTTCGCCGTTGTCAAAGATGCGCCAAAGGTTGCTGTGAGCACCACGAGACAAGCTACAATCGGGGGAGCACGTTCTACGAGTAACAGCACTACTGCCAGCAGGACAAACAATGCCGAAAGCCCGTTGGCAGAAATCTTCTCACGTGCTGTCATTGGCTCACTTGGGTCGGCCTTCCACCGGACGCCCGTTTACGGACACTCCTGCTGTGATTACTGGAGCCCGTCCAATTCCGCAACCAAGCCGCTACGACCACGGGTGGCTCGGCAACTATGGCGCATCGCGGATGACCAACAGCCGTGTTTCAGTCATATCTTCGATTGCCCAGCGTATTCCTTCGCGCCCAAGTCCCGAGTCCTTGACGCCCCCATAGGGCATGTGATCGACGCGCCAGGATGGTACATCTCCAACGACCACCCCGCCTACGTCCAAGATGTCCCAAGCACGCATCGCCTTGTAGAGGTCACGCGTAAAGATCCCGGCCTGTAGACCGTAGCGGCTCTTGTTCACACTACGCAAAGCGGCATCGAGGTCTGTGAAACGCGACAGAACAGCAACCGGGCCGAATGCCTCTTCCTGAACGACATCACAGTCTTCAGGCACGTTGTCCAGGACCGTTGCCTCGAGCATCTTGCCGTCAAGGTTGCCGCCAGCAAGCAGGTTCGCGCCCCGCGCCTCAGCGTCCTTGACCCAGCCATGCAGCCGGTCGGCTTCTTTCTCGGAGATCATTGGCCCGATGAAAGTATCCTCATCGTGAGGATTGCCAGATTTTAGGTTTGATACAGCGGCGACAAAGCGGTCTTTGAAGTCACCATAGACTTCTTCGTGCACCAGAACGCGCTGTACGCCTATGCAACTCTGTCCGGATTGGTAGAACGCTCCGAAAATGATGCGATCGACGGCATCTTCGAGATTCGCATCTTTATCGACAATGCAAGCCGCATTGCCCCCAAGTTCCAGTACGACGGGTTTGCGCCCTGCTTTCGCCTTGAGATCCCATCCGACCTCCGCAGACCCGGTAAAGCTAAGGAGTTTCAACCGGTCATCCTCAGTGAAGAGGCGGGCACCGTCCCTCCGACATGGCAGAATCGAGAATGCGCCTTTCGGAAGATCTGTCTCCGCCAGCGTCTCGCCAATGATAAGCGCCCCAATCGGCGTGAGGCTCGCCGGCTTGAGAACAAAAGGGCAGCCCGCGGCAAGGGCCGGTGCGACTTTGTGCGCCGCCAAGTTCAACGGGAAATTGAATGGCGAGATAAAGGAGCATGGCCCGATCGGTACACGCTGCCACATGCCACGGTATCCGGACGCGCGCTCGGCATTGTCCAAAGGCATGACTTCGCCGTAGATGCGCTCAGCCTCTCCCGCCGCGATGCGAAAGGTCTCGATGAGGCGGGTCACCTCCCCGCGGGCATCCTTTATGGGCTTTCCCGCTTCGATGCATAGAGCCCGCGACAGTTCCTCGTGACGTTCGCGAAACCGTGTCACACAATGGTCAAGTACCTCGCGGCGCTCATAGGACTTCATGTTCGCCATATGCTCTGCCGCCTGAACCGATGCGCCGATCGCCCGGTCAATAGCTGCCTCATCCGCAAGTGCAACCCGCGTGGCTATCTCGCCGGTATACTTGTCCTCAACAGCCAGATCCGTGTTCGGTTGCTCCGGTTCGTTGGCAAGGTAGTAGGGATAGCTTTCTTTCAGCCTGTGGGTATCCGGCATTGCGTGTTTCCTCGGAGCATGCCTGCAAGCATATTGCGCAAGCGCAAGTCATCTAGATGGTTACGTCAATCTGACCGAGACGTTCTGTCAGGAGAGCGTTTTCGCGGTAGTCGATCGGGATGACAATCAATGAGGGACCCTGATGCGCGAGGGCCGTATCAATTGCACCTCGCAGATCGCGGGCATCTTGAATGTGCTGTCCTTGCCAGCCAAAGCTTTCGGCGAGTTTTAGCCAGTCAGGATTGGTGAAACTCAGATTGGTATGCCGGTTGAATTCCGTTTCCTGTTTCCAGGAGATCAATCCATATCCGCCATCTTCCCAAACCATGACGGTGATGTTGGAATTCATGCGTCTGGCAGTCTCCATCTCCTGCACATTCATCATGAAATCACCGTCACCGGCAATGGCGAAAATCTTGCTGTCCGGGCAAACCATATCTGCGGCAATCGCGCCAGGAAGCGGAAGCCCCATGGAACAGAAACCATTTGGAATAAGGCAGGTATTGGGCTCGTGGCACTGATAGTGACGGGCAATCCACATCTTGTGGGCCCCCACACCTGAAAGAAGAATGTCGGCGGGGCCAAGTGCCTCCCGCACGTCCCAGAGCGCTTTCTGTGGGCGGATTGACCCTTCGGTATCGTCGTCCTTGTATTCCTCCAGCTCGGCCTTCATTCGACCGCGTATCTCACGTTGCGTATCAAGGTCGAAAGATAGGTCGTCCCGATGGCGCCAAACCCTCTCGTTCAACATCCAAAGAGAGTGCGCAACATCGCCGACCAGTTCACACTTGGGATGATAGTTCCGATCGATCTCTGCAGGCTGAAAATCGATATGGATAATGTCCTTGCCACCGCCAGGGTTCCAGAGGTGGGGATGGTACTCCACCATGTCGTAGCCAAGAGTGATGATGAGATCTGCGTCATCGATGGCCAGAGAGACGATATCGCGCTGTCCGAGGCCGATCGTGTAGAGACAGTAATCTGCGTCCATATCGACCGCTCCCTTGCCCATGAAAGTGGACATGACGCCGATGCCGGTAGCCTCGCAGAGACGCCGCAATTGTGAAGAAGCACGCTTACGAATAGCACCATTGCCGGCGAGGATCAGCGGACGTTTGGCAGAGCGCAACATGTCGAAGGCTCGGTCTGCAATCTTGTCATCGGGCCCCGGGCGCCGGAAACGGCGCGGCTCCATGGGCTCCCGATCTGTTTCGTGTTTGGCAATGTCCTCCGGGAGTTCGATGAGAACCGCACCCGGCTTCTCCGTCCTGGCCAGTCGGACCGCCTTCCGAACAATCTCCGGTATCGCATCCGCCTGATTGACCGAGTAAGCCCACTTTGTGACCGGCTCATACATGCCCACCACATCCATGATCTGGTGGCTTTCCTTGTGCTGACGCGTGGTTGACCCCTGCCCGGTGAGAACGAGCATGGGGGCCCGGTCCATATTGGCGTCGGCCACGCCGGTGATCAGGTTGGTAGCCCCTGGACCGAGAGTCCCAAGACATCCCGCCGGATTGCCAGTGAGGCGCCCGTACACTTCTGCCATGAAGGCAGCTCCTTGTTCATGACGGGTCAGCACGAACTGGATCGATGACCCCTCAAGGGACATCATGAAATCGGCGTTCTCTTCACCTGGAACGCCGAATATGTGGGTAATGCCTTCCTTCTCAAGGCAACGCACGAACAGGTCAGACGCTTTCATGGAATGTCAGTCTCTCATCTGGGCAACACAGGACACATCCTGTCATAGAATTGCCCATGATATGTGTTGACCGTTGGGAAACTCAAAGGTGGTGGTCACCGAAGAGTGATCTAGAAGCGGTAGAAAGCCCGCATGGCGCGGCTCTGTGCATCAGCCACGGAGTCTCCAAGGCCTACCACGTCTGCATCAATTGGCGCGGTTTCCCAGATTGAGCCGAGAATGCGCGTGACGGAGCCATCATCAGCCGCAAGGGGCAGCCAGACGTTCTCTGTGTTGAACGTGTATCCAGATGGCGTGGTCCAGGTGCTGCTGGCGACTGTAACGAGATGCTCCTCGGCGATATAGGTCAGCATTTCGAGTACTTCGTCGGCCCGCTCAGCCTGATAAAGACTCAGCATGTCCACACCCGTGAGATCATACCCAAGGCGATGGGACAGCTGGGTTCCGAAAATGCGGATGTTTGCCTGCCTCGGGAGATCCGGCTCGAGCATAATGATATGGGGAAGGTGCCGCGGTAGGTCCATGGGCCTGAAGCGAGAGCGTGGTGGCAAGACCGCGCCACCACGGGCCCGATCCCAGTAGTCGAGCAACTGCTCGTTCTCCGGGCGCTCCAGATCAGGTTTTCGGTGGTGAATCTCGGGCACGTCGATTTGCAAGTCGTTGTTCTGGCTGGTTGTTGCGCCGCTGTGCGCGTTAGTGGGCAAGAAGCCTGAGAGTATGCCCGCATCGGGTTAACTGTTTCTGGCCACAACACTTTTCAATCGTTGCCAGTCTCCGCCAAAATCCTTGTCCCGAGCTTGTCTTGGGCCCAGATCATCCACAGAGTTAAGTGTTCGTTTGTGGTTGGCAGTGCGTGGAGAGTTCCGGTGGGCCTGTTCTCGCCCCGAAATCGAGCAAAAATGCCCAGGCAGCGGCGGCTGCGTTCCAACGGCGCCCTCCTTGACGCCTACAGTCAGGCGGTTTCTGGCGCTGTTGAAGCGGTCTCAGGCTCTGTAGTTCATCTTCAAATCCGCGGGCGCCCAACGCCGGCAGGCCAAACCTCCGGTTCCGGTTCCGGGTTCATCTTCACCTCTGACGGATACACCCTCACCAACAGTCATGTGGTCAATGGCGCTAAATCGCTCAGTGCCGTCTATCCAGATGGCCGCGAAGTCGAAGCGGACGTGGTTGGGGCTGACCCTGACACTGATGTGGCCATCGTCCGGTTGCCGGGAAAACACCGGGAATGGGCCGAGTTGGGCGACAGCGCAGAACTGCGGCAGGGCCAGCTGGTTGTTGCGATCGGCAACCCACTCGGATTTGATTGTACAGTCACGACCGGCGTCATTTCAGCACTGGGCCGCTCGCTGAGAAGCCAGTCCGGGCGGTTGATTGATGATGTGCTGCAGACCGATGCCCCCTTGAATCCGGGCAACTCCGGAGGGCCGCTGGTGACGCCCGATGGGAGAGTTATCGGTATCAACACCGCTGTCATCGCGGGCGCTCAGGGGCTCTGTTTTGCGATTGCGTCCAACACGGCGCAATACGTCGTGGGAGAGATACTCAAATTTGGCAAGGTTCGCCGAAGTTACCTGGGACTAGGCGCCCAAACGATCGAGCTTTCTCAAAAGCTATGCCGAGAGCTCAATCGAAAGCCTGCCGGCGCTGTGCGTGTAGCCCAATTCGAGACCGGGACTCCGGCCGCTCAAGCAGGTCTCGCGCCCGGCGACATTATTCTGCGATTTGATGGCCATGACGTCACCGGAGTTGACGACTTGCACCGGCTCCTCACTGCAGAACGTCTCGGCAAAAAGGTCAAACTCGATATCTACCGAGATGGTAAGGTTGTGGCAGTGACGGCTGTGCCCGGTGGCCGAGACTAGAGACTCTGAGGCGGATTGCACCTTCTCTGTGACGCGAATTGTCAAAATTGCGCTGGTAGACGACCACCAGATGTTTCTGGATGGTTTGGGCGAAGTTATTCGGGTCCTAGATCCGTCATACACATGTACGCCGTTTAGCCGCCCGGGCGATGCACTCGCTGCAATTGATAATGGAAACAGATTTGATTTGTTCATCATCGACCTTGTGATGGCCGAGATGAACGGAATTGCCCTTGTTATGGCTCTCAAGGCGCGTTGCCCTACGACCCCGGCGCTGGTCGTTTCAGGAATCGACACTACTCCGCCAATCGACAAGATTCTCGCTGCCAAGGCCAGTGGCTTCGTGCCCAAGTCGGCTTCTTCACGGATTCTCAAGGGAGCAATCGAAACCGCCCTCGGCGGTGACGTATTTGTTCCGGATCACATCTGGCAAGTCACAGCCAACAGGTCAGGCTCAGAGGGGACAACCGAGGCCGACAAGAGCTTCGATCCCATCGAGACTTTGGGGCCTCGGCAAGTGGAAGTGGTAACACTTATGGCGGAAGGGTGTTCCAACAAGGAAATCGCCCAAGTACTCGCGATCAGCGAGAACACGGTGAAGTCTCACATCAGCGCTACGTTCAAGGCTCTCGGTGTAACCAGGCGAACTGCATGTATCAGCAAGGCGCGAGCGCTGGGGCTCATTGACTAGATACATGGCGCCTGCCGACCATTCATCAGTATTTGCCGGAGCGCGACCGGGTCAACCGGCTTGAACAAGATATGGGTGTTCTCGCTGCCTGATGCGCTCTCACTCATGCGGACATCGCCAGTCATGAGCACGGCGGGAACATTCTGGTTCAACTCATCGCGAACGGCCTCAATAATCTCCAGCCCTGAGAGGCGTTCTCCCAGATTCCGGTCTGCAATGATCATGTTGGGTGTGGCATCCATTCGATCGAGGAACTCGATAATGTTGCCCTTCCCATCGGTACTGTAGACTTCGCACCCCCAGCTGGTGAGCACCTCGGCCATCGACATGCGAATTGCTTCCTCGTCGTCAACGATAAGAACGCAAAGGCTGCTTACCTGATCACGTGCAAGACGTTTGTCTCCACTGAACTGTCGTGTTGCCAGGTTTGTTCCGCATAGCTCTGATGGGAAGCCCACCGTCACCCTCGTACCCGATGGACGGGCTGCATCAATCGCAATATCGAGCGATAGAAGTGCTGCCAGACGCTTGACGATGGATAAACCAAGGCCCAATCCCTTTTCACGATTCCGCTCGGGATTGCCAAGTTGCACATATTCATCAAACACCGAAGACCGCGCCGTTTCTGGAATTCCGGCGCCACTATCTTCGACAACCAACGCTGTTGAAGTCTCACTACCTCGAACGGAGACACGAACCGCACCGTTTTTTGGAGTGAACTTGATCGCGTTTGATATCAGGTTTCCGACTACACGGGACAACAGCGCAGGATCTGAGAGTACGTGCTCACTTGTGCCAGAGACGCTCAGGTCGATCTGTTTCTCAGCCGCTTGTGCTTCGAACCCAGCCGAAACCTGTCTTACATGTTCGAGAAGGTCTATCGGACGTAGATCCGGAACAATTGCCCCTGCGTCCAACCGGCTGATTTCCACCAGTCCATCCAGCAATTGACCAAGGCTCCGCCAGCTACCGGATACCTTGTCAATCAGTTCAAGTACCGCCGGGTCACTGGTCTTCTCGCGCAGCGCGGCGAGATAAAAACCCTGAGCATGTAAGGGCTGGGCCAGATCGTGGCTTGTCGCCGCCAGAAATCTTGTCTTCTCTTCAATCGCTCTTTGAACAGCGTCTCGCTGCACCCGCAGCTGCTCGGTCAACTCCAAGTTCCGCTTTGCGGCTATCGTATCTCGGGTTCCTATCTCGACCCGCGCACTGATCGACATAAAGAACGCGTAAGCGATCACCAGCCCGATCCCAATTGCATTGAGCGGCCACGATGCGGTCACAAGCAGCCATACAGCGAATGGAATGATCGTCAGTGTAGCGAGTGCCACATAAGATCTGCGAAACGCAGACTGGGGTGAAATGCCGCCAAGCGTGATTGTCACGACCATGATTAGGCCGGAGTAGACACTCAGGAGATTGTTCGTATCCGACAACCAAGCGGCACCGAAACCCCAGACCGCTCCGGTCACTCCGGAGATGAATGTATGTAAATTCAAGTATGTCGGTGCGTTTGTTTCGCTCACACCTTCAGGAAACAGAAGCCTCGGCTGAAGAAGGGTGATGCCGATCATTGCACTGGCGCCCAGAAACCAGATCGCCGCCTTCGTCGGATCGCTCACAAAGACCATGATCGCCGAAAAAAGTACGACCAACGCAAAGACACTGAACGCAGACGACGGCGCGCGCTCATAGAGCAATCGCGCCTGTTCCACCTCCAGAGCCTTGGCATCGAGAGACACACGCTGGCGCATTCTGCCAGTTTGTTGCTCCGCGGACGGACCAGCCTCACCTGTGGCGTCGTTCGGTTCCACATGCATGGCGAAGCCGGTCTCCAAAGAACGTCTGGCCCGGGGCATGAACTCGCGCGAGCTTACCCGCCCGTAACCGACATATGCCTCGGCACGGCGGGCGCGCTCCCTGGCCTATCAATTACGAAATCATGGCCCTTGGGCTTGCGTGAAATGGCCTCGTCAATGGCGTCGGACAAAGCTTCATCCGAATGTGGATGATCGCGCATGACGGCTCTCAGGTCTGCTGAGTCCTCCTGGCCAAGACACATGTACAGCTGCCCCGTGCAGGTCAGGCGGACGCGGTTGCACCCTTCGCAGAAATTGTGCGTCAGTGGTGTGATAAAGCCAAGCTGACCGCCTGTCTCTTCAACCCGCACGTAACGTGCAGGTCCACCGGTCCGATGAGCCAAAGGTGTCAGCTGCCACTTGGATTCCAGTTGCTCGCGCACGAGGCTCAGCGGGAAGTACTGATCAAAGCGGTCTTCTTCGATGTCGCCCATGGGCATGGCTTCAATGACTGTGAAATCATGATCATTGGCATGCGCCCAGGAGATCATATCTGCCAGTTCAGGCACATTGTCCTGCTTCAATGCCACCGCATTGATCTTGACGCGCATGCCAACGTCTGTTGCGGCCTTGATGCCGTCCAGGACCTTTGCCAAGTCACCGCCGCGCGTCACGCGGCTGTACTTGTCCGGGTCGAGACTATCGATGGATACATTAAGTCGCCGAACACCCGCTTTCGCGAGCATGTCAGCGTGCTGTGCGAGCTGGGTCCCGTTCGTCGTGAGCGTCAGCTCATCAAGCGCGCCGCTCTTCAGATGGCGCGAGAGACTGTCGATCAAGTTCAAGACATCGCGCCGCACCAGTGGTTCGCCGCCCGTGATCCGAAGCTTGCGGATTCCCTTTTCGATGAAAGCCGTAGACACGCGATCAAGCTCCTCAAGCGTGAGAAGTTCACGCTTCGGGAGGAACGTCATTTTTTCTGCCATGCAGTATGTACAGCGAAGGTCGCATCGATCAGTAACTGACAGCCGCAGATACGTGACGTGGCGACCGAAGGGGTCAATCATGTTTCCAGCCTCGCTACCCACCAGCCCCTTATTCCACAAACATAGTGTTGAAAAGAGTGCTGGATCTCGTTTACGGGGCATTGCGGCCATTATCGGCCATTGTGTCAACTTGCCCACCTCCCGAGGTAGTATACCCGGTGGGGAGCGCAAGCTGAAAATGTGGATAGCATCCAAGTGACGATTGCCGGAGTGATCTTGGCTGGGGGTCGGAGCAGCCGTTTTGGTAGCGACAAGGCCGATGCTCTTCTCGATGGGCGCCCCATGGTCCATCATGTCTGCAACCGGCTCACGCCACAGACTGATACTGTGGCCATCGTGGGCGGCAGCAGCGCCTATGGCCTCTCGATTCCGCTTCTTGATGATGGACGGCATCGTGGCGAAGGGCCGGTGGCGGGCATCCTCGCCGGTCTACACTGGGGATTGTCGATGGGCGCAAGGTACATCGTGTCAGCGCCATGCGATGTACCCATGCTACCAAGCAATCTTGTTCAACTGCTGAACCGTGCATCCTCTGACCGCCCCAGCGTCCTGCAGATGCCTGGCGGCTTAGAACCTGCCTGTGCCAGGTGGCCAACAACAGCAATCGCCCGGATCGAAACCCTTCTGTCTGTGAAGGGCCGCCGTTCATTGCAGGCTGCGCTCAACACATGTGATGCCGAAGTCATTAGAGTTGAGGACAGCGAACTTGAAGGCTCGTTCGCCAACATCAACACGCCAGGAGAGCTGGCCAGGCTCGGATTATCAATCCGATAGCCGTCACGCCATCTCCATGCCCTCAAGTTCCCCCTTCGCACGCCAGGCTTCGAGTATCTCGAAGTACTTCACCGATCCTGCACCGTAGGGGTTGTTCTGTTCGCTACGGTCCGCGGGTTTGCCTTCATTGTTGTAGTAACCGGGGGTGCATTCTTCGAGAAACTTCCGGCGCAGTGCGGCGTTGTCGATGATCTCCTGAACCCAGGCATCTTCGGCCTCCTCAGTAGGTTCGACCGTGCGCACCTGCCGCTTAAAGGCCTCATCAACGACATATGCAATATGGGCCGCCTGCTCGAGCAACAGGTGCGGGTAGTTCGCCGTGAACCCCGCCTGTGCCGGCCCCATGATGAAGACATTGGGAAAATCGCGCACATTCATACCGTAGAGCGTGCGCATCCCGTCCTCCCACTTCTCGGAGAGGGTTAGCCCGCCGCGGCCCTTCAGGTCATATCCGGCGCGTCGCGTGTAGGCAGTGCCAACCTCAAAACCAGTCGCATAGATCAGGCAGTCAACCTCATACTCTTTGCCATTGGCCCACACAGAGGTTTCGGTGATCTTGTCGACACCCTTGCCGGCTGTGTCCACAAGCTCGACATTCGGGCGGTTAAATGCCTGCAAGTATTCGTCGTGAAAACAGGGACGTTTGCAGAACTGGCGATACCAGGGCTTCAGTGCCTCTGCGATCTCGCCGTCCTGTATGACCTCATCCACGCGCGCGCGCACCTGTTCCATTTTTTTGAAGTCCGCAAGCTCTGCGAGGTCTGCCAGTTCCTGAGGTGAAAGGTTCTTGTTGTCTCCCTGACTGGCGATGAAGAGCAGGTTGCGAATGATGTCGGTCCACCCGTCATTCACAAGGTCCTCGTTTGCAAATCCACCGGACACGAGGATGTTGAAGTTCTCCATCCGGTGTTTGTGCCAGCCCGGCTCAAGCGACTTCGCCCACTCGTGATCTGTCGGTCGATTGTTCCGTACATCAATGGATGAAGGTGTGCGTTGAAAAACGTAAAGCTGCTTTGCCCCCTCGGCGAGATGGGGCACGCACTGCACGGCCGTCGCACCGGTGCCAATGATGCCGATCCGCTTGTCTCCAATCTTGTCGAGGCCGCCGTCCGGCGTTCCGCCGGTATAGGCATAGTCCCACCGGCTTGTGTGGAATGAATGCCCCTTGAAGCTTTCAACGCCTTTGATGCCGGGCAGCTTGGGTCGGTGCAGCGGCCCATTCGACATGACCACGAACTGCGCACGCATCTTGTCGCCGCGATTTGTTTCAATGACCCACCGAGATGATGGCTCATCCCACCACATGTCGGTGACTTCCGTCTGCAGACATGCGTTCTCATAAAGATCGAAATGCCGGGCGATACGCTGGCTGTGCTCAAGAATCTCCGACGCGCGCGAGTACTTCTCAGCTGGGATGAAACCCGTTTCCTCCAGCAACGGAAGATAGACATAGCTCTCGATGTCACAGGCAGCGCCCGGATACCGGTTCCAATACCAGGTGCCGCCGAAGTCCCCGCCCTTCTCGATCATGCGAATGTCTTTGACACCAGCCTTCCTCAATTCGGCACCTGCCAGCAATCCACCGAACCCACCGCCAATCACCGCGACTTGCACCTCGTCGGTGAATGGTTCTCGCTTGAACCCCGGCTTGACATAGGGGTCATCAAGGTACTGGGCGAGGTCGCCCTTCACTTCCCGGTACTGCTCATTACCGTCGGCACGTAGCCGCTTGTCACGTTCCGCGCGGTACTTGTCACGCAGCGCATTAGGGTCGAAGTCGACGAGTTCCTTTGCGTCAGCCATCGGGGATGTCCTCACCTACCCAATTTTGAAATGACATTTTGTCATATCATATAGCATGTGCGTCCCGCTTGGCCAGACAGGGGTGACTGCGCCGCGCAAACAGAAAGGCCGCAGTCGACTGATGCCAACTGCGGCCTGACTAAATTGGCCTCAATACCGGCTTGCCGGTCGCCCTACGACGCCTTCTTCTTGACTCTATAGGCATGAAGAAGCGGTTCCGTATAGCCGCTGGGCTGCTCCGCTCCCTGATACACCAGAGCCCTCGCTGCCTCGAAAGCAAGGCCGTCGAACTTCGGCGCCAGGGGTTCGTAGGCGGCATCGCCGGCATTCTGTTCATCGACCTTTGCCGCCATCCGCTCGAACGCGGCGTCGACCTGCTCGCTTGTGCAGATGCCGTGCATCAGCCAGTTCGCCATATGTTGCGATGAGATACGCAGTGTTGCGCGGTCTTCCATCAGGCCGATGTCGTTGACATCGGGCACCTTGGAGCAGCCGACGCCCTGATCAATCCAGCGAACCACATATCCGAGAATTCCCTGCGCGTTATTCTCCAGCTCACGCTCGACAACATCTGTCGGCCAGTTTGTATCCGTCGCAAGCGGAACGCTAAGAAGCGGTTGCAGAGACGGAGTTTCGCGCTTCGCAATCTCGTCACGCAGCCCCATCACCTCGACCTGGTGATAGTGGATGGCGTGGAGCGTAGCTGCTGTCGGGCTTGGGACCCAGGCGGTATTGGCGCCGGTTTTCGGATGGCCGATCTTCTGCTCCAGCATATCGCCCATACGGTCCGGTGCTGCCCACATGCCCTTTCCGATCTGCGCCTTGCCCGAGAGTCCGCAGGCCAGGCCAATGGCGACGTTGCGTTCCTCGTAGGAGGTGATCCAGTCAGTCGTCTTCATGTCGGCTTTAGGGATCATCGCGCCAGCCTTCATGCTGGTATGGATCTCATCGCCGGTACGATCAAGGAACCCGGTGTTGATGAAGACAATGCGGCCCGACACTGCCTTGATGCAGGCGGCGAGATTGGCGGAGGTCCGTCGCTCCTCATCCATGACGCCAACTTTGATTGTGTTTGGCGCAAGCCCGAGCAGTTGCTCGACGGCCGCGAACAAACGGTCGGTAAAGGCAACCTCATCGGGCCCGTGCATCTTGGGCTTCACTACATAGATGGAACCAGCAGGGCTATTGACCCGGCGGCCCTCGGGTCCGACGTCCTTCAGTGAAATCAGGTTTGTGATGAGCGCATCAAGAACCCCTTCAGGAGCCTGACTTCCATCTTCGAGAAGCACAGCTTCTGTCTTCATAAGATGGCCGACGTTGCGGACGAGAAGTGTGCTGCGACCCTTTAGGGTTGCAGCCTTGCCATCAGGTGTTGTGATATCCTTGTCAGCAGCAAGCTGGCGTGTGAGGGACCGTCCTCCCTTGTCGAATGTCTCCACAAGGTCGCCGGTCATCAGTCCGAGCCAGTTGGTATAAGCGTCAATCTTGTCGGCGCAATCGACTGCCGCAACGGAATCCTCCAGGTCCACAATCGTCGTCAGGGCTGCTTCCATCAGAATGTCGGTCACGCCGGCCGGGTCGGTCGAACCAACATTCGTTGAACGATCAATCAGGACCTGTATGTGCAGGCCGTTATGCTTGAAGAGGACGGAGTCGGGGTCGGCAGGCAGGCCCGTGAATCCGGCAAACACAGCTGGGTCCTTCAAAGCCGGCACAAGCGAACCGCCTTCGACGCTGTATCCCTTCACATCCTTGTGGCTGCCGGACGCGAGCGGCACAAACTCATCAAGCAGACTCTTTGCCTTGTCGACGACCTGCGCGCCACGCTCTTCGTCGTAGCCTGGGCCTTTCGCTTCGCCGGGAAGAGCATCAGTGCCGTAGAACGCATCGTAGAGGCTGCCCCACCGAGCGTTCGCCGCATTGAGCACGAAACGTGCGTTAAGCGACGGCACAACCAGCTGTGGGCCGGCCATCGTTGCGATCTCCGGGTCAACATCGCTCGTGGTGATCTGGAAGGGAGCCGGTTCCTCGACGAGATAGCCGATCTCTGTCAGGAACGCCTTGTAGGTTTCAAAGTCAGATACCGCACCGGGATTTTCAGAATGCCACGTATCGATCTTTTCCTGGAGCTCCTCGCGGAATGCCAGAAGCTTGTCGTTCTCGGGCGAAAACTCCTTGAAAATCTTCGACGCACCCGCCCAGAAAGCTTCGGCGGTAACACCTGAGCCCGGTATGCACTTGTTTTCTACGAAGTCGACCAGCTGCGCCGCGAAACGAACGCCGTCCTTGTCCAGATAGTCCATGAATTGTCCTCAAGCTTCCATTGGCGGCCGGCGGCCGACGTATCTCTGTCTCAGTGCATCGCAGACAGCACGTAAAACATGCAGATAGACCGGTCGTTTTCTGGCCCTGCCTGCCCGCCTGCCTGTGCTGCCCCGATCGACGGGCACATAACTCGCTGCGGGAGTTACCCTATAGTGGGTCCAAGGGGCAAGTATCTGCGCCGTATGGGTAATCGTTGTCGCTACCGAGCCTTTTCCCAGACACATCTTATCCACGCGGGATCCCAGCCAAGGTCGCTACTTCAGCTTTGGATCCGTACGCACGATGCCGCACATCGGTAGCGCCCTGGCGGTGTGTGTCGGCGCGCACATTGACGCCAAGTGGACCGTTGGACCAAGTTCACACCAACTCAGAACATGCAGCACAAAGGGAGCTTTCATCATGGATAACCTGTTCGATCTGTCAGGAAAGACTGCTGTCATTACAGGAGGCTCAAGGGGTCTTGGGCGTCAAATGGCTCTCGCCTTTGCCGAGCGTGGCGCAGACATTGTGGTGGCCAGTAGAAAAATCGAGGCTTGCGAAAATGTGGCCAGCGAGATCAGGGCGCATGGACGCAGGGCGCTGCCCTTGGCGCTGGACGCGGGCGACTGGACAGAGATGGAGAGCTTTGCAAACCGCATCTATGATGAATGGGGCCGCATCGACATATTGGTCAACAATGCCGGCAAGTCCCCCGCTGTGCCATCACACGAGGTCTCCGAAAAGCTGTTCGATATGGTCGTTGACCTGAACTTCAAGGGACCATTTCGACTGGCATCGCTCGTTGCTCAAAAGATGGCTGAGGCAGAGGGAGGCATCATCATAAATGTGTCCTCAAGCGGTGCGCTGGTGCCGCTCCCCTGGGCTGTTCCGTATTCCGGGGCGAAAGCGGCGCTCAATGCCATGACGGTGTCGCTGGCGCGCGAGTACGGGCCGAAGGTCCGTATCAACACAATCTCCGCCGGCCCTTTCCTGACAGACATTTCAAAGGCGTGGAGCGAAGAAGCCCGAGAAAAGTCGGACAACTCGCTGGGACGTCCGGGGAAGCCCGAGGAAATCGTCACGACGGCGCTCTACCTCGCCAGCCCCGCATCCAGCTTCACGACAGGCGCAATCGTGCGTTGTGACGGCGGCATGGGATAATCTCGGATACTCAGCATCCGGATGATTGCAAAGAACCGACCGGTCGCACTCAATGCCGAAGGACCGCAGCACCGTCGCGGCTCTGCCGTTCCATGATTCTCTGGTCTTGGTGTACTGTTCTATCGACACTAGAGAATAGATGTAACGACCTAAAGCATTCCTCAAGCAGTGCTCCACGCAGTCGACGACGATGATTCATGTGTCGGATCGTGGGCAGGAACCTAAGGTGGCTGGGGCGGCAGGATTCGAACCTGCGAATGGCGATACCAAAAACCGCTGCCTTACCACTTGGCCACGCCCCAGCATCTGTCCCTCAATTCGAGAGAGACGCCGGGGCAAGATAGTGAGGCAATTGTGGTGGCGCAATGGTCATTTCCACCCGGCTCGTAGCCTTGGCGACGCCTGGAAGACAAAGCTGTATTTGACCCTTGCGGGTGACCACAGGGTCCCGCTATAACGCGCCTCCGCAAGGTCACGGAGTGTGGCGCAGCCCGGTAGCGCACCTCGTTCGGGACGAGGGGGTCGCAGGTTCGAATCCTGCCACTCCGACCAGCGGATACCCCCAGATTGCTCATTGCCTATGCCGAAATTAGGCTGCACCAACTTTGGCACGCCCCAGGTATTCGGAGTCTGATCTGGGCAGATCGATGTAAATCTTCGTCCCGCGACCTGGCTCGCTCTCAATTGAGAACCTGCCGTTCATCAATTCAGTCATTGATTTGGCCAATGGAAGCCCGAGGCCAGTTCCGTCCTGCGTCCTGGTCATCGCGTTTTCCACCTGCCCGAATGGGGCAAGAATCTTGGGGATATCCTCCGGTGCAATACCGATCCCCGTGTCCTCGACACGTACTCGCCAACCGATTTCTGACGGCATTGCAGAAATGTGGACGTGACCGCCAGGCTCTGTGAACTTCACGGCATTGGACAGGAGATTAAGAAGTATCTGCTGCAAGGCACGCGGGTCAGCAGCGACCATGGCATCGCCTTCAACATTGCCAACCTCCAGGTTCACGTCCCGTTGAGCGGCCTGCGCATCGATCATGGCGACCGACTCGCCGACGATCTCCGAAAGCTGCACCGGCTCGGGTGCAACGCCCATCTTGTTTGCTTCGATCTTGGAGAGATCAAGTATGTCATTCACCAGCTGCAGCAAGTAAGAGCCGCTGCTGTGTATGTGATCCGCATACTCACCATATCGGGAATCGCCCAACTTCCCGAAAATTCCATGCTTCATTAGCTCTGAGAAGCCGATGATCGCGTTCAGAGGCGTGCGTAGTTCATGGCTCATGTTGGCGAGGAACTGGCTCTTGGCCCGATTGGCAGCATCCGCCTCAAACGCCGCACGCTCTGCTCGATCACTCGTCGCCTGCAGAAGCGCACGCTGACGCTGCAGTCGCCCCAGTGCCCGCCTTCGCCTGAGTTCCGATGCTGCTCGCTGACGAATCTGATTCATCCGGACGGTGAAGATGACGCTCGCCAACAGCGTGCTGAAGACAAAGTGAGTTGCGTAATGGCCGATAGCCCCAGCCGGAGTCCCGGGAGCCATCAGCATGTAGCCGACGCCGCCGGCGCCCAACAGTATCGTCCCGAACATTGACGCCGAAGAGTGAAGGCAGAGGCCGGCCGCGATAACCACCAGGGACATGGTTGTTGTAAGCGACGGATCAGGCAATAGATAAGCGTGTGCCATGGTGTTCGACGCGAGGATCAACAGAATGCCGGCTTCACTGGCACGCGTGCGGTCTGGCGTTGCAGACACGGTATGGAGTGCCGCACGCATTCCGAAACACACAAGCGCTGAGACACCGGCCGACGCCATGAGAATGAAGGCATCAGGCTGAGGTAACATGACAGGATGCAGGACAAAGAGAGCCGCGTAGAGCCATCCCGCGCCAACCGTTAGGTAGCGCAGGGCCTGCTTGCCTTGTTCATGCTTCAGGCGAGCAATGGCCGGCGACGGCCGCCGCCTCAAAAAGGGCAACATCCCATTGATCCCTAGGTCCAAATGACCCCGGAGCATGGCCCGCCGATGTTTAACATCGGGTAAGGCGTTCCCTGTGGCGCTGAGTTGAGAGGCTGCTCAGGCCTCTCGTTTTCCAATGATAAGGCCAACCCTGCATGGGTTTGATGCAGATCAACGACAAAGATGACGCCTGCGTCATTCTTTGCGCATGTGAGGTGGTGCCTCAGGGACCACCGTGACAGTGCCGGGAGGAGTTCATGGCCGAGACACAAAAAGACCAGATCACTAAAGACGAGATCTACAACACCGTTGAACCAGACGATTTCGCGTCGATGATTGAGTGCGACCGCTATCTGGAGCGCGCCTCTGCTTTCGACAAGATCATCTCGGCTACCCATGACCATTTCTGGGATCCGATGGACAAGCGTTACATCGACTTCTCTGAGCCGTTCGACATCGAGAACGAGTTCATGGTCGATCCGGAAATGACGGTCGGGTACGGCACAGCGGTTTGGGACAAGCTTGATCCGAAAGCGCGGGTGAAACTCACCAACCTCGAGACCCATTGGTCACTGTCAAATATTCTGCACGGCGAGCAAGGTGCGATGGCGCTTTCCGCATCGCTGTGCCACATCCTTCGGGATCCAGGGGCACAGGAATATGCGGCCAATCAGGCGCGTGAAGAAGCCCGCCACGTGACAGCTTTCATTGAGATCGTCCGCGCCCGATTTGGAAAGCCCATGCCTTGCGGTCCTGTTCTGCGGGACACGCTAACGGAGTTAGTGAATTCAAAGCTTGCCTGGAAGAAGATCGTGGGCATGCAGCTCCTTATCGAAGGGCTGGCCATGGGTGCCTTCGCGACGTTCTACAATCGCGGGCGCGACCCGTTGATCGTCCGTCTCGCTCAGCTGGCCATGACGGATGAGGCCTTCCATCACAAGTTCGGCAAGATTTGGGCCGACCGGACCATTCCGCATCTCGATGAGGAAGAGCACAACAAGATTGAAGACTGGGCATGGCAGGTCTTCTCCAACCTCCTCTACAACCTCGCATCGCCGGACCAGAAGAAGCACATCTACGAGCAGGTGGGCCTCGACTGGGAATGGGTGCAGGGCGCCTTTATGGAGGGTATGACCGACGAGAAGGTGCGTGAGCGCATGCAGGATGCAACCAACATCTTCCGTGTACTCGTCAAGACGCTGCTCATGTGCGGCATTATTACCAAACGCACCGCCGGCAACTATGCCGCCTATATCGACATGCAGCAGTTGAACATGGAAGGCGACGAGATGGTTGGTGACTCGATCGCAGCCCATGGCATTGAGCAGTTGAAAAAGATCAACTCGAAGAACGAAGCCCTGCGGGCACTCGCCGGTCGGGCTGCGGATTGACGGGACAAGATCGACACTGAACTGGCGGTGCTGCGGGACTGTGCTCTCCAAGGCCGATCCCGCTGCCCCACCACTTCCCTCATCAGGACGCTTCGGGCGATGACCCTAGCCCAGTCCGGAGCGAACTCAAGAGGGGACACGCGGCTCCAGCATCACCTCAGATGGTGCTGGGGTCGTTGTCTTTTGAGCATTAGGGTTGTTACTTGCCTGTGAAGCGTGGTGGGCGCTTCTGAACAAAGTGATCCACGCCTTCCCTGAAATCATCAGACGCGAAACTCTTGTGCATTTCCAGGTCACCGGTTTCGATTGCATCCCTGAGCGACTGGAACTTCGCCTTCCATACCTGCGCTTTCATGACGGCGACAGATCTCGGGCTCACTGTTTCTGCCATCTCTTGTGCGTATGTAAGGGCATCGTCCACAAGCGATTGGGTGGGAACCATCTGGTTGAGCAGACCAAGCTGCAGCGCTTCGTTGGCTTCCAAACGCCGTGACGAAAAAAGCAGATCCATCGCTGCTGCATGCCCGATGAGTTCCGGCAACAGCCACGAGATGCCGTGCTCCGCGATCAGGCCGCGCTTGGCAAATGCGGTTGTGTAGAACATTGACTCTGCCCCGAACCGCATGTCGCACCACAAAGCAAACACCATCCCCAGTCCGGCGCAGGGACCGTTGATCGCTGCGATGATGGGCTTGGGTATCTGCGGCATGTAGCCGAAGCGCCCTCCCATGTGGCCGGAAATGTCGGGCCCAAGCGAACGATCCCAGTCATCTGTCGCGCCGGCTGTTGATCGGGCCAGTTCGCGCTCATCGCCCGCGCCCGGTTCGATCTTCTGGAGTAGGTTCATATCCGCACCGGCGCAGAACCCTCGGCCTGCACCCGTAACGACCACGGCGCGAACGGCGTCGTCATTTGCGCACGCCACAAGTCCCTTGCGCATCGATCTTTCCATCGCCGCCGTCCAGGCATTCAGCTTGTCTGGACGATTGAGGGTCAAGAGCGCGACACGCCCCTTTCGCTCCAGGGTAAGGTCCTGCAACTCATCCTGAACCGCTTCCAAGGCACCCGGCATAGTCGTTCTCCCTTTAGGATTGGCGGTTGTCATTCCGCGCGGTCTATTCTTTGCCGTAGATTGCGCCCCAGACAGCTTTGGAAGGCAAGCCCATGTCCAGTTACACAGCCATTGAGGCCTCGACAGACCAACCGATGGTTCGTGTGATCAAGCTCAATCGGCCGGGTCAGATGAACGCCTACTCCATGACAATGTGCGATGAGCTTTGCGCAGAGCTTGATGCCTATCTGAAAGACGACGAACTTCGTGCACTCGTGCTAACAGGACAAGGCCGGGCCTTTTGTTCAGGCGGCGATGTATCGGGCGCTGATGAACAGCACAGCCATCTAATGGAGCAGCAATTGTCCCATGCACGCGAGATGCGCGATGGGATGCAACGCGTGATCCGGAAACTGCAACATCTGGACAAGCCAGCCATAGCAGCAATCAATGGCCCGGCCGTTGCCGGCGGGCTGGCGCTGGCGTTGGCGTGTGACATTCGCATCGCAGAGCGTAGCGCCAAGCTTGGCGATACATCCGGCCGCTTCGCCCTGCTGCCGGATGAGGGCGGTGCGTGGCTCTTTCCAAGAGCCATGGGTCTGGACCGTGCACTGCGGATGACGATGCTGGCAGAGACCTATGCCGCCGAGGACGCAATGGCATTGGGCCTGGTAACGGAAGTGGTCGATGATGGCCGGGCTTTTGATGAAGCCCTGCGCCTAGCTGCACGGATCGCAGATCAATCCCCGCTGGCGGTCCGGTTGGCGAAGGCGATGATGAAGAATGGCATGGAACTGACGCTTGAGCAGTCCCAGCGAGAAGCCGCTCTGTCGGTGATGGTTTCGAACCCATCAAGCGATGTGGCGGAAGGCGTCCGCGCTTTCTTCAAGAAGGACAAGCCGCGCTTTACCGGTCACTAGACCGATGCCGAATTCCTTCAAGCACCATCCGGACGATTTCGTCAGCAAATGTCTGACTGAGTGGTGCATGCACCGTCAGCAGTCGGAAGAATACCGGCCCGTAGATCAGATCCAGAGCTGAATCGATATCCAGACTGATGCTGATTTCTCCTTGAGACTGAGCGCGCTCGAGAATTGCTCTCCCTTCATCTCTTCCCGCCATCACGACCTGGTTGCGGAACGCCTTGAACATCTCACTGTCCCGCTCTGCCGTCGCGAGCATCACCGCGGTCTGCCTTCCGCGTGTTGTGGCAAATCGAGCAATTAACCCACGCACATGAACCCTAAGGTCCTCCACCGCAGAACTGCTTTGAGGGATCGATGACGCATCGGGCATGCGAGCCATTAATGCTGCCATCGCCAACTCGCGCGCATTCGACCAGTAGCGATAGATCGTCGGTTTGCCGACCTTGGCACGTGTTGCCACGGCTTCAATTGTCAGGCGCGCGGGCCCTGCCTCATCAAGAAGCTGCCGCGCTGCTTCTAATATGTTTTCACGCGCAGCCGTGTTTCTTGGTCGACCGCGAGACTTTTTTTGTTCAGTCATACTTGACTTATCTATTTATAAAACGCTACGTAACGTTTTATATCATGATGGAGGTCACGATGCCAGATTCCACATCTGCCGGCGCCCTTTCGCCCTACATCGCCGTCAAAGGTGCTGCTGAGGCTATCGCGTTCTACAAGGCGGCTTTCGGAGCCGAAGAGAGCTTTCGTCTGCAGGACCCCGGGAGCAACAAGATTGGACATTCGGAGATCACGATTGGCGCCAACACGGTGATGATCGCAGATGAGTACCCGGAGTTTGGCGCACTAAGTCCGGATTCCCTCGGCGGCTCGCCGGTCAAGCTGCACCTGTATGTGAAAGATATCGATACGACATTTGCACAGGCTTTGGAGGCGGGTGCGACCGAGTTGCGACCGGTCAAGGACGAGTTCTACGGAGACAGGACCGGTACGCTGATGGACCCGTTTGGCCATACTTGGATGCTCGCGTCGAAGAAGGAAGAAGTGTCACCTGAAGAAATGCAGAAGCGGTGGCAGGAGATGATGGGCGCGTAACGCCAAAACGCGCTAGGGTCACGCAACCGCAATGCTGTTGCAGGAGACAAACCGATGCGCGCAACGATGCCCGACCACGGGACTTCCTGGGAAGATCTGTCTTCACAGATGGATGAAATGGCGACGGGCGACGTGAATTGGCGCGATGGCAAGGCGGCAGTCTACGTCTTTAACGCCGGGGAAGACGTTTCCCGAGTCCAGAAGGAAGCCTATACGAAATTCATGTCTGAGAACGGGCTTGGGCCGATGGCGTTTCCGAGCCTGAAGCGGATGGAGGAAGAAGTGGTCCAGATGGGTCTCAGCCTCCTCCAGGCACCCGGGGATGCGGCAGGCTCCGTCACCTCCGGCGGCACTGACTCCATAACCATGGCTGTCAAGACGGCGCGCGACTATGCCCGGGCCACCGGCAGACTTTCCGCATCCGCCATACCCAACATCGTCCTGCCCTGGTCTGGTCATCCCGCATTCGACAAAGCCGCCATGATGATGGATATGGAATTGAGGCGTATCCCTGTCAGCGAAGACTTCCTTGCTGATCCGGCGGCAATGTCAGAAGCCGTGGACCAGAACACGATCATGATCGTCGGATCTGCACCATGCTTCCCCTACGGATTGATTGATCCGATTACGGAGCTCGGTGCCGTTGCGGAGCAACATGATGCATGGCTGCATGTCGATGCCTGTGTCGGTGGTTTCTTTGCACCCTTCGCCCGCATGAACGGTGCCGACTTGCCCGCCTTCGACTTTGCAGTGCCCCAAGTCAAGTCGATGTCCGCCGACCTGCACAAGTACGGGTATTGTGCCAAGGGGGCATCGACTGTCCTGTTCCGCTCTGGTGAGCTCAAGGACCACATGGCGTTCGACACCAATGACTGGCCGGGAGGTCGCATGATCACACCGACCCTCGCCGGCACACGTCCTGGCGGCGCAATTGCTGCTGCATGGGCGGTCATGAATTACCTTGGCATCGATGGCTATCGAACCAAACAGGGTGCGGTCGTTGAAACACGCGAGCGCATTGAGGCAGGTGTGAAGACACTGGGGTTTCAGATCATCGGCAGCCCCCAGCTAGGCTTGGTCGGCTACACGCATCCACAACGTGACATGTTCGCGATATGGGCAAAACTGTTCGAGCGTGGCTGGTTCACATCCGTTGTCACCAAGCCGAAGGGCATCCATCTCATGCTGTCGCCGAAACATGCTGAAGTCGTCGACACCTATCTGTCCGACCTCGAATGGGCGACGGAACAGGTTCGCGGGGCAAATGCGCCGGAAACTGAGCGCGAGATCAGGTATAGCGGCTAATCACAGCAGTCTTTTTTGCGCTGCACAATTAGGATTAACCGGCCATGCAAAATCGGATGGCTGCTAGTGCAGATCGCGCAGCTACAGGTCCGGAGATCCGATAACATATTGATATTTATTGATCTTTCCTGTTTGTGAATAATTTTCGAAACATTCATTGTTTCACAAACTCTTCGCACTTGCGGTATTGCCAGTCTGCTTGTCTCGGCCCATCTTAATGGCACGCCTAATAAATGATGCGGCGCACAACACCGTCAGGTGACAGCGTAAAAGGCGTGTCGTGTAGCAAGAGCTTGACGCTCAGGCCCGAGAAAGAGGCCCGCGCGATGGATCAGGAAACGGTTTCAAGAGGGCCTAGTAATTGGCTGAGCATGCGTATTCCTGAAGGAATAGTCTCATGAGCGCGAACTCAACACTGGCCTCCTCCCCACTTGCCTCCAGCTCGGCCAACGCGCATTCCGGTTCGGTTTTCGGCCGCCTTGCGCAGCGTGTCAGCAACATCAAGGCAGGCGACCTCTTCACCAATGGTCTATGGGTCGCATTTGCAGCCTACGGCCTGGCAGCGACAATCAACGTCATTCTCACCTACTAGTGTGACCTGACGCTGTGCGGTCACAACTGACTGCCGACAATGTCTCTCTCAGATACTCAAACCGACTGGCCCGGCTTTGCTCCGAATTGCGATGGAGCGGGGCCGGGCCAGTTTCGTTTTGCGGTGCGCTGCCCTAAGCGTTCGCCGACGGGCGCGCAGCAACGCGATCGTACCAGGCCTGAACCTTTGGGCAGCTTTCCGGGATTGGTTGTCCGACTGAGGCACCAAACTCCAGAAACGCGAAGAGCAGGCAGTCGGCGATCGTGAAATTGTCGCCGGTAAGCCAGTCGCTTTCCGCCATGTTGTCGTTGAACCATTGCACGCCGTTCGCCGCCATGGCCTTGAGACCGTCTGCCGCCTCGGGCCGGCACAGAAGGCGCTTCTCAAACAGAGGCAGCCCTTCAGCAAACCGGAATCCGTTTGCCAACGGTTCACAGACATAAAGGTCAGCGCGGCGCGTCCACATACGTGTCCGCGCGCGTGCTTCCGGCGTCGTGCCAACCAGGTCAGATGATCCGTTGAGGTCGTCGAGGTACTCACAGATCGCGGTAATCTCGGCGAGATATGTACCGTCATCCAGCTCCAGGCATGGCAACTGGCCACGTGGATTCCTTTTTGCGTAATCAGCCTGCCGGTTTTCAGCAGCCATTAGATCGACCTCGACCTTCGGTATGTCGAGACCGCGTTCGGACATGTACATACGCACCATCTTCGGGTTGGGTCCGATTGAGTTGAAGAGCTTCAAAGGCCATTCCTCCGAGTTTTGTTTTGTTGTTCAGGTCCATCTTACCCTGAGCGAGCCCTAGAGCGCTTGCGTTTCCAGTACCCACTTGCCATCTATTGGGTACTTGTTACCGACAGGCGAGAGACCCCGGCTGATGCGCCCGATTGCCCATAGCCTGATGATTGTCCTGGGCTGGCTGCTGCTTATTCCCGGGCTCATTTTTGTCATCTTGCCTCCCCCTTTTGCCTTCGGGATTTTTATGGTTCTGCCGGGCATCGCCATCCTTGTCGGTTATTCGAAAGGCATGCGACGTCTCGTCCAGCATGTGCGCGGACGGTACAGTATTGTGGATCGCGCGTTGACTGCAGTGGAGACACGTGTCCCAGATTTCATTGGCCGCAACCTCAAGCGGACGAACCCCGCAGCTCTTGCACGCGCGCTTAGATGGCGTAAGCGCGCGCGTGCTGCCCGCAACCGGTCAACCGACAAGACCGCAACTCAGGCTTCTGAAGGTGACTCCCATGGCAGAACTCCCCCTCAACCGACAGTTTGAACCGCGCTACGGAGAGATGGTGGAAGTCACGCCGCTGATCCGCCGTGTGGTCGCAGCCAATGACGGTCCCTTCACATTCAAAGGCACCGGCACCTATGTCATTGGACGCGGCGCCGTTGCCGTTATCGACCCTGGCCCCCTGGATGAGGTGCATGTAGAGGCCATACTTTCTGGTCTTAAGGGCGAGACGATCACCCACATACTGATCACGCACACCCACAATGACCACTCGCCGGCCGCTGCTCCGCTCAAGGAAGAAACCGGCGCGCCGACCTATGGTTTCGGCCCCCATGGAATGGGCGCCGGCGACGGGGTTGCGGAAGGCGCCCGCATGGATGAGGGCGGTGACATGGCGTTTGTCCCGGATCACGTGATCCGGGATGGTGATGTCATCGAAGGAGATGGCTGGACTGTGGATTGCGTCTTCACGCCAGGCCACACGTCCAATCACATGTGCTTTGCACTGCGCGAGGAGAAAGCGCTGTTCACCGGCGATCATGTCATGGGATGGTCGACTGCCGTGATTGCGCCGCCGGACGGCGACATGGCAGCTTACATGGCCAGCCTACGCAAACTGTTGGATCGGGATGATGCGACCTACTATCCGACACATGGGGCGCCGGTGGAAAAGCCGCAGTCTCTGGTACGTGGCTACATCGCCCACCGGAAGGCGCGGGAAGCCCAGATCATCAAACGCCTTGAGGCCGGCGACAGAACCATCAAGGACATGGTCCCAGTCATGTACGCGGAAACAGACAAGCGGCTGCATCCGGCCGCAGCGCGGTCTGTGTTCGCCCATATGAAGCAGATGGCAGAAGAAGGACGTGTCCAAACTAACGGCACGCCTAGCATAAGCGGCGAATACTGGCTCGCATAACTTATTGCTTGCGATTCACTGCGAAGCTGACTATCCGCCCAGCTCGCCCTTCAACTCGCCCATGTACGCGTCAATACGCTCGGCATTCTTGCCGAGATCGGAGAGACCGATCCGACTCACGGATCGCATGTCAACGAGAGTCCGCTCCGGACCATCGTCGGCAATGCGGATGACCACATCATCCTTGAAGCCAAACATGAGAGTAGTATCGGTAGCTTCGATACGTCCGGGCTCACCGTTCTCAGGTGCATCCGCATCTGCGACCTCCCAACCCTGACGGTTGGCGACGGCCAGTGCAGCATCAAAGACAGTTGCTATGTCGTCCGCGACGACCAGTGTCTGCAGCTGCGGATAGGCTTCGCGCTGAAGATCGTCGAGGTTGTCCGGATTGGATCTATCAAGAGGGTTGGAGTCATCCCCGCGCAGCGCTACCACTGACACAAACTCGGGCGGATTCTCCAGATCCGTCGTGATGTCATGGATTGGTGGAACAGCGCCGCCGCTCAACGCATTCATGACCGGAACCGCGAGGATAACGACGGCGGCAACCGACGCGATCCCGCCCTGGCGCAGGCCGGGCTTGCCCACCAGTCCGCGGATCAGGGCAACAAGGCCAAGCAGTCCGCCGATTGCTACAATCAGCAGTCCGCCGGCAGTCCCGAACAAACCAATTCTGCCGTCCAGAATGCCAAAGCGTGCAGCGAGCATCGCAACCGCGGCCGCGACCACACCCGCAATGACGAAACGAATTGCCAATCCCCCCAAACGGGACCGCACAGTATCACTCATCAGCTATTCAGGACCCTCGGCCCTGCCCCCAGCCGGTGCACCATGCACCGTTGTTTGTATTCTCGAAACCAAGTCAGACGGAGCATCGAAATCCCCGCGCTGGCGCAGCTATTCAGCTGCGCCTTTCTCGAGGTTGGCGGTCGGCAATTCGTAATCCTTGAAGGTCTGGCGCAAAGTCAGCTTCTGAATCTTGCCGGTTGCCGTGTGCGGGATTTCATCGACGAAAGCCACGTCGTCAGGCATCCACCACTTGGCAATCTTTCCGTCCATGTATCCAAGGATGTCCTCCTTGGTCGGCGACTTGCCTTCTGCCGGCACGATGATCAGCAGTGGCCGTTCATCCCATTTCGGGTGCGCCACGCCGATCACTGCGGCTTCGGTAACGTCCGGATGACCCACTGCGAGGTTCTCGATTTCAATCGAAGAGATCCACTCACCGCCGGACTTGATCACATCCTTGGCTCGGTCGGTGATAGTCATGTAGCCATCTTTGTCCAGCGTCGCCACGTCGCCGGTATCGAACCAGCCATCCTCATCGAGGATCTGTCCGCCTTCGCCCTTGAGGTACTCACCTGAAATAGCCGGGCCACGGACCATGAGGTGGCCAAACGCGACGCCATCGCGCGCAAGCTCCTTGCCGTCATCATCCGTAATCTTCATTTCGACGGTATAGACCGGGCGACCCTGCTTGATCTTCACATCGATCTGCTTGTCGATGTCCCAGTCCTCCATGCCTGGTTTCAGGGCGCCGAGCGTGCCGAGCGGCGACAGTTCGGTCATGCCCCATGCGTGGAAGACCTGCACATCGTAGTCTTTCTCAAAGGCCTCAATCATCATGCGCGGCGCCGCCGAGCCGCCAATCACAACACGATTGAGATATGGCAGCTTCTTTCCGGACGCCTGCAGGTGCTGAAGAAGCATGAGCCAGACGGTCGGCACTGCCGCCGTCACGCTTACCTTCTCCGTGTCCAGGAGTTCGTAGATGCTTTCGCCATCCATGTTAGCGCCTGGCATCACGAGTTTCGCGCCAGTGGCCGGGGCGGCAAAGGCAATACCCCACGCGTTTGCGTGGAACATGGGAACGACGGGGAGCACGTTGTCGACGGCCCGCATGCCAAGTGCGTCTGCATTGTTCACCGCCAGCGAGTGAATGACATTCGAGCGGTGGGAGTAGAGAACGCCCTTCGGATTGCCGGTCGTGCCGGAGGTGTAGCACAAGCCGCAGGCATCATTTTCATCGACCTTGGCCCAGCCGAAGTCGTCCGAGTGTCCATTGACCAGGGTTTCGTAGCAATGAGCATTCTTGAGCGAGGTCTCCGGCATGGCTGCCTCGTCGCACATGATCACCACATGCTTGAGATTACCTAACTTGTCGGCGATGCCTTCGATGATCGGTACAAATGTCAAATCGACAAAGATGACTTTGTCTTCGGCGTGATTGGCAATGTAGATGAGTTGTTCTGCAAACAGGCGTGGGTTGAGCGTGTGGCAGACGGCACCAAGGCCCATGATGCCATACCAGGCTTCAAGGTGACGGTCGGTATTCCATGCCATGGTGGCGACGACGTCACCACGGCCAACGCCGAGATGCTGCAGGGCGTTTGCGACCTTCCGCGCGCGCGAATGAATCGCCTCATAATTGGTGCGGCGGATGGGACCTTCCACGGACCGTGTGACGATTTCCCGGCCACCGTGGTACTGGGCTGCGTGGTCAATAATCGTGTGGACCAGAAGCGGCCAGTCCTGCATCAAACCCTTCATGGGTATGTCTCCCTGCTTCCGTGGCGAGGCGTCTTGCGCCGATGAGCCACAACAAATCTATGGTTATTTGCCGGGCAGCATGGCCACCACCGGGCGTTTGCCGGTACTTTATGCGAGCAACGCCTCGGGCTCAACGCGCCAGACCTTTCTCGCTGTAGAAATCCCGCCCGGCAAAAAGTCATTGAAATCAACGGGGAACCCACTGGATGAGTGATATCAGTTTCGAGCCAGCCCATGTTCTGGCGGCCATGATCCGCCGCCGAGATATCTCATCCGTCGAGCTGCTGGACCACCTGATTGCCCGCTATCACGCGCATAACCCGAGCATCAATGCTGTCGTCGCAACGGATTTTGAGCGAGCACTGGCTGCGGCTGAAGAGGCTGATCATGCGGTCGCCCTTGGAGAGCTTTGGGGGCCGTTTCACGGTGTCCCGATGACGATCAAGGATGCTCTGGAAACCGAAGGCCTTGTTACAACAGGGGGGTCACCCGATTTGGCTCAGCACGTCCCATCACGCGATGCCGACGCTGTCAGCCGCATCAAGGCGGCGGGGGCCATCGTGTTCGGCAAGACAAACGTTCCATTCTTCTCCGGCGATCTCCAGAGCTATAACGCCGTCTACGGAACAACCAATAATCCATGGGACCTTGAACGTGGCCCCGGCGGATCGTCCGGTGGCGCAGCAGCGGCGCTTGCCGCAGGCCTGACACCCCTGGAAATCGGATCCGACATCGGTGGATCAATCCGCACCCCGTCACATCTGTGCGGTGTGTTCGGTCATAAGCCAAGCTTCAATCTCGTTTCCAAAAGAGGTCACGTTCCGGGTCTACCCGGATCGCTCTTCACGGGCGATCTCTCCGTGGTCGGTCCGATGGCGCGGTCAGCCCGGGACTTGGAGATCGCGCTGTCGATGATCATGGGACCGGACGACTTTGACTCCGTCGGCATGACACCGGCGCTACCAGAGCCCCGGGCGCGTGACCCGCGTGAACTGACGATTGCTACATGGTTCGATGACCCAGCCTGCCCGGTGGAATCTGAGAATGTGCGGATCATGGAAAGAGCGGCAACCGCGTTGGAGGACGCTGGCGCCGTTATCCATCGCGACGCCCGACCGGACTTCCGCTTCGAGGAAGCCTTCGAGATCTACGCCACGCTCCTTAGCGGCAACACAACACGCGGCTTTCCTCCGAAGGTCCTCGACCGGCTGCGGCAATCCGCAGCCACACTGGACGCGAATGACAAATCTCACGAAGCCATGCAGGCGCGTGGTGCCGCTCTCACCTTCCACGAGTGGGCAATCTGGAAGGAAATGCAGGCTCAGATGCGTGCCAAATGGGCCGACTTCTTTGACACCTATGATGCGGTGCTCATGGCAGTCGTACCGGTCGCAGCCTTTCCGCATGATCAGCAAACGAACTTCCATGCCCGCCGGTTGACTGTAAATGGCCAAGAGCGGCCTTATCTCGATCTGGTGAGTTGGGCAGGTCTCCCGCTTGTCTCCTACCTGCCAGGCACAGCCGTTCCCGTGGGCCGGACTGAGAGCGGATTGCCGGTTGGTGTGCAGATCGTAGGTCCCTATCTGGAGGACTTCACTACGATCGCCATCGCACGCATGCTGGAAGAAGAACTGGACGGATTCTCACCGCCGCCAGCATACGCCTGATCAACGCGGCCTGGAAAACCATGGACATCTACAGCGGCTATTTCAGTCTTGACGAAGGCCAGTCGGACACTGGTTTCGCCGATGCTCTCGGCACGTTCCTCGACCACCTTGTCGATGAGGGACGCATTGAAAGCTGGCGGCTGATGCGGCGAAAGCTGGGCCTTGGGCCGAAGCACCTGGCGGAGTTTCACCTGATGATCGAAGTGCAGGACCTTGCCCAGCTTGACCGCGCCTTCCAGGACGTTTCAAGCCGAGCCGGAGAGATTGAAGGGATGCATGCATCGGTCAATCAGAAGGTCGCTGCAATCGAATTTGCGCTTTACCGGGACTTTCCTGATCCACAGCGCAAGCGCGGCGACGAGCAATTCTAGGCCGGGAATCCGTCCCGCAGGATCGAGTAAGTTGTCTCGAAGTTGTCGCGTGTCCGTTCATCCGGCACAACGCAATGGGGTGCGTTATCTTCAATCGCGGCAATGGCGAGGTCAGCGACGTGTTCCACCGTCATGCCTTCGTTGCGCCAGTATTCGCCGGCTTCTTCCGGCTGATGACGCGGGCCACCGAAGCGGTCAGGGCGAGATCGGGCAGCATCCCAGATCCGTGTGTTGACAAGGCCCGGATAGATCGTGGTGAAACCGATGTCGTGCGGTTCGATCTCCGCGCGCACGCCCTCTGCCAATCCGGCCATTGCCTTCTTGCTTGCCCCATAGGCCGCGAGGCCGGCCTCAAGTTGCACAAAACACGCAGAAGACGCAGTGAAGGCTACATGCCGGGGGCCGCTCTGTTCGATCATGGCCGGCACGAACGCACGCACTGTGTTGATGGGACCAAGCACATTGACGCCAAGGATCCAGTCGACTGCCCTCTCGGATGCACCAATGTATCCACCGCCGATGCCGACACCGGCATTGGCGATGAGAATCGAAACCGGACCAAGTTCAGTGGCAACAGTTTCGGACGCCTTGGCAAGGCTTGTGCGGTCTGACACATCCGCCTCGACAGCGATTGCCTTGACGCCTTTTTTCGTGATTGCGGCGACCGTTGCCTCTGCCTTGTCGGCCAGCACATCAAGGACGGCGACACTCACACCGCTGTCTGCCAGTTTCATGGCATAAGCCGCGCCGATGCCGTCAGCGCCTCCAGTGATAACCGCATTTGTTCCTTTGAATCGGGACATCGTACTTCCTTGTCTGATGCTGTGAGAGAGTGCGCCGTCTAGGGGATGCGCACGAGATCGTGGGCTCCACGGGGAACGGTGATCGTGACGCCGGAATAGGTCAGATGCCGACCGTGCCCATCGCCTTCAACACGCCACAGCTCGACTGCACCTTCCGTCGGCATTTCGTCTGCATAGTGGTACACGGCAACTGCGAGCGAGCGGCCTGTGTTGTCGAATTCCGGATTTTCCGGAAGCAAGCCCGCGAAGTCTACTTCTTCGCCGAGCGTTTCAAGAGTTCCGGTAGCCTGGTCGAAGCCAACAAGTGAAAGCGAACTGTGATGAGCACCTGGCCACCATGTGAGCGGGAAGGTATGCGGCAGGTATGACCGGTTCATGTTCACCGCCGCAAAGAGATCTCCTGCCGGGTTCTTGGCAATACCTTCAGGGCTCAGGCCGACTTCCGCCTCTGACACGATGGCATGATCGCCCTGGGGACCAACAGCGATCGAGATCAGACGGCCATTGCCGTTGAACAGAGCTCCAAGTGATCCTTCGCCCCACGCGACATCCGCCACAACGAAATGCCTTCCATCATTTGCGAAGACTCCGTGGCTGATGTGGCCGTCGATATCGACCCGATCACCAAACGCTGTCAGCGTTGGCCGGTCGCCGTCAGAAAGAGCGAAACGATAGAACTCGACATGCTCGTCGTTCAGGGTCGCAGCTAGCAGATCGCCCATAGGGGACCAGTGTACGGTCCGCATGCGGGTTGTCTGCGACTGGGGTTCAAGGACATGGACATCCGCCGGCACACCGCCCACGAGGCGTACCAGCGCGATGCTGCCAGGCGCGTCATCCAGACCGATTGCCAACCAGCTACCGTCTGGCGACGTCTCCACGGACTGAGGGTTGGCGCCAATTTCGATCTGGCTGATCAGTGTCGGCGCAGCGAGGTCGTTCAGATCGAAAGTGCTCAACAGTCGGCCCGGAGGCAGCGCCGTGTAGAGGCTGTCAACCTGCTCTGTGCCATCAGGCGGAGCGCCCTTCGTTTCAACCACATAGGCATGGCGGCCATCGGGCGATATGTCCATGACCGCCGGCCAGCTAACCACAGAATTCGGGGCTTCGACTGTTGCAGGCGCGTTGTCACCACTCATGTCTGTGATTACGGCGAGGGTGTCTCTGACGCCGGGTTGAAGCTTCAGAAGGCCATCGGCATAGGAAGACGCCACAGAGTCCGCATCGGACAAGGACAGCAGGGCACGGGCCTCAAATGCCCCGGCACTCGTTACCGCCCCCACCAAAGAAACCAGGCATCCTGCCGCCAATCTCACAAGCCACAAACTGCAAGGAAGCTCCATTTCCCACTCCTTACTAAAGTGATTATTTCACTATATAAAGGGGCTTAATTGATTGATTCAAGGCCGCACCTGATTTTTGTAGGCTTCTGCAGATTCAATGCCGACAGTTGGCAGGGAAGAACACCGAATGACAGATGCTCTGAGCGGACTGGCGAAGTACCAGCACAACCTGGCCAGCCGCAAACACCAGGACATAGTGATCGCCGCCACCCACGTGTTTCTTAAGCAGGGCTATGACGGTGCCACAGTTGATGCAGTCGCACAGCAGGCGTCCGTCTCCCTGGCCACGCTCTACAAACACTTTCCGACCAAGGCCGATCTTTATGGAGCAGCACTTGGAAACGTCGTATCTCAGCTAGCGGCACAGGCCCCTCATCCTTCTGCCTCCTCAGATCCGGTCAAAGCCCTGACAGCATTGGGCAAAGCCTATGGGGAATTGCTGTTGGATCCGCAAACACTTGGCTTCTTGCGGTTGATCATTGCTGAGCAGACCCGATTTCCGGAGCTTGGGGCCGAGATGTATGAACGCGGCAAACTGGTCGCCCAGGGACCAGTGCATGCCTATCTCGAAGCAGCCTTGAAAGCTGGCGAGCTTTCCATTCCAAAGGGTGTTGATGCAGCCGGGCAGTTTCACGCGATGATTGAGCACGGGACACTTATGCCCGCTCTGCTTCTCGGGCGTGATCGTCTTGGTGGCCGACCGGTCACGACGATTGCGCGTGAAGCCGCCCGGACTTTTGTGGCGCGTTTCGGGAAAGCTGCCTAGAGTCAGTAGGAGTATTGGCGTGCGCCCCGGAAGATATCTGGTGGCAAGCCCCAGGCAGCAGGAGCCGGACATGGACCTCACCAATGCGCAGATGCGTGACATCGAGACGCTGATTCACCCCTACACAAACCTGGATGTGTTCCGTCAGACCGGCCCAGTTGTCATGGAGCGTGGCGAAGGCATCCATGTCTGGGACACGAATGGGAAGCAATACATCGAAGGTCTTGCAGGGCTTTGGTGCACATCTCTGGGCTACAACGAGCGCGAGTTGATCGACGCGGCAATGGAACAATTCAGCACTCTTCCCTACACCCATACTTTTGCCGGCAAGAGTCACGAGCGTGCGATTGAGCTTGCGGAGATGATCAAGGAGATCGCTCCCCATGATGCATCAAAGGTTCTGTTCTGCGGTTCGGGGTCGGAAGCCAATGACCAGCAGATCAAACTCGTCTGGTACTACAACAATGCTCGCGGCCGCCCCGACAAGAAGAAGATCATCTCCAGAAAGCGCGCCTACCACGGTGTCACCGTCGCCACGGCCAGCCTTACCGGATTGCCGGCCAACCAGATGGATTTTGACCTTCCCATTGACCGTATCCATCACGTGAACTGCCCGTTTGCCTACCGCGAGGCTGAGCCGGGTGAAACTGACGATGCCTTCACCGATCGTTTGGCCACGGAACTGGATGCGTTCATCGAGGCGCAGGGCCCGGGTACTGTCGCAGCATTCATTGCCGAGCCAATTCAGGGCGCTGGCGGTGTTCTCATTCCTGCCGAAGGATACTTCCCAAAGATCAAGAAAGTGCTCGACCGACACGACGTCTATTTCATTGCCGACGAAGTCATCTGTGGCTTTGGCCGGACCGGCAATATGTTCGGCTCTGAGACATTCGACATGCAGCCGGACTCGATCTCGGTCGCAAAGGCGCTGTCTTCAGCCTACTTGCCCATCGGTGCCGTGACCGTTGGCGAAGACATGTATCAGGCGATGCTCGATGAAAGCCGGAAGATTGGCGTCTTTGGCCATGGCTATACTTACACAGCGCATCCTGTTTGCGCCGCGGTCGCGGTCAAAACTCTCGAAATCTACAAGAAGCGCGACATCGTCGGCCACGTCCGACGCATTGCACCCGTCTTCGAAGAAAGGTTTACGCGCCTTGGCGAGCATCCGCTGGTAGGCAATGCGCGGGCAAAGGGCCTCATTGGTGCCGTCGAACTCGTGGCGGACAAGGCAACCAAGCGCTCTTTTGACCCGGCCTTGAAGGTGGGGGCCACATGCCAGGCGCGAGCTGAAGATGAAGGCCTTCTGTCCCGTGCGCTTGGCGGTGATATCGTTGCTCTGTGCCCACCCTTGATCATCCAGGAAGACGAAGTGCACGAGGTTTTTGACCGTCTCGAGCGCGCGCTGGACGCAACTGAGCACTGGGTCAACAAAGAAGGCCTCCGGTCTGCCTGACGTCAGACGTGCTGCCCGCCATTGATATGAATCTCAGCGCCGGTCACGTAACTGGATTGCTCGGAACAAAGGAAGAAGATCGTTTCCGCTACTTCCGAAGGCTGGCCGAGCCGACGCATCGGCAGTTCCTCGACAAGTTTGTCCGTGCCTGGCGATAGGATCGACGTATCGATCTCGCCAGGCGCAATGGCATTCACCCTGACGCCAAGCGGACCAAAGTCTGCTGCCATCTCGCGGGTCAAACTAGCCAATGCCGCCTTGGACGTTGCGTAAGCAGTGCCTGCAAAGGGATGCACCCTGCTCCCAGCGATTGAAGTGACATTCACAACGGCTCCTGAGGCAGCCTTGAGTTCATCCACAAGACCACGCGCCAAGATTACCGGTGCGAAGAGATTCACATGGAACACATGCAACCAATCGGACAGGTCGGTGTTCATCGTACCCAAGCGTCCACCGTCCGGGCCCTTGGGGCTGATCCCCGCATTGTTGACCAATGCATCAAGCCGACTGTCTTGATCCTTCAAGCGCTCGCGCATCTCAGCGACCGCCCGCGTCGTGTCTTCAGGGTTTGATAGATCTACCTGGATATGGTCTTCGGGTCCGGCCTCCCAGGGGCAGTCTTCCGGAAACGCCTGACGTGAGCAGGTAATGACCCGCCACCCAGCCTTGGAGAACCGCATGACCGTTGCATGGCCAATTCCACGGCTGGCTCCAGTGAGGATCAGGGTTCGCTTGCGTTCAGGCGTGCTCATGCCTGCAGACTAGGCGTTTGCTGGCGTCGGCGCCATGGGGCTTTCTGGCTGCATATTTTCGGGGACGGTTTCGTGGCCGGCCGGATCCTGATGGATCAGAATTTCTGCATCAGGAAACTCGGTGGCAATCGCCAGTTCCACCGTGTCGGCGATATCATGAGCATGCCGGAGCGGCAAATCTCCCGGAATCTCGAGGTGGAATTGAATGAATACCGTCCGACCGGCAGTTCTGGTCCGAAGATCATGGATCGTGTGAACCTGCGGGTGTGAGAGGGCAATTTCCTCTATCCTAAGCCTGTCCTCACGCGGCAACTCCTTGTCCATAAGCTCGCTGGTCGAGCGGGACACGATTTCCCATGCCGCGTGACCAATCCATGCAGCGAGCGCAAGTGCGATGACCGGGTCTGCCCATGAGATTCCAAAGACACCCGCCACAATCAGCGCCACAATGACCCCGATGTTCAGCACAACATCGCTGGCGTAGTGCAGACTATCGGCTGCAATTGCCAACGACCCGGTCTGCCTCTGGACATAGCGCTGGTAGGTGACCAGCCCCAGTGTGAAGACCAAAGACACAATGATGATTGTGATCCCGAGAGCTGACTCCGTCACTGGTGCCGGATTCAGCAAGCGTCCGACGCTCTCAGCAGCCAGGAAGAGCGCAGATGCGCCGATCAATGCAGCCTGTCCCAGGCCTGCCAGCGCCTCCGCCTTGCCGTGACCGAACCGGTGCTGCCGATCAGCCGGTGTCAGTGCCACACGGACAGCAATCAGATTGACCAGGGAGGCCGCACCATCAAGGAGCGAGTCGAGAAACGTAGCCAGCAATGCCAACGATCCGGTAGCCCAGACAGCCCACGCTTTCATCGAAATCAGCACCAGCGCTACACCAACTGAGGCATAGGTCGCTCGCTTCATGAGCTTGGCCGCCCGCTCTGGCGAGACATGCCGGCGAAAGGATCTGGGACTGTCTGTCGACTTCATGCGACAGGTTCTATCACGTTCACATCATGGCCTTAAGGCCTTGATTTTGCACGACCTTCTGAGACGCATTTGCAAAAGAGGTGGTCACCGCTTAGGGAAAAAGGCGTTCCGTCTTCCAGTTCCAGTTCGTGCGATCCAGAGGTCCCTGCCTGCGAAAGACCAACCGGTCATGCAGCCGGAAAGGTCGGTCGCGCCAGAACTCGATCTGTTGTGGCAACACTCGGAACCCGGACCAATGAGGCGGACGTGGCACGCTGCCTACGGCATACTTCGCCGCGTAACGCGCAACCTCTTTCTCAAGTTCGAAACGCCCTTCGAGGGGCCGAGACTGACGCGACGCCCAAGCGCCAATCCGGCTGTCACGGGGACGCGACTCGAAATAAGCATCCGCCTCCTCCGCGCTCACGGGTTCGACAGGTCCGCGGATGCGAATCTGTCGGCGCAGCGACTTCCAGTGGAAACACAGAGCCGCTTTTTCGGTAGCAAGCAACTCTTGCCCTTTTGCACTTTCAAGGTTGGTGTAGAACACAAAACCGCTCCGGTCCGCGCCCTTGAGCAGGACCATGCGGACGTCTGGCAACCCTGACTCGTCAACAGTGGCCAACGCCATCGCATTGGCGTCATTGATTTCACTCTCACCCGCCTCCGCCAACCATTCCTCGAAGAGAGTCATCGGGTCTTCGGATGTGAACACTTCAGCGGGCGCTTCAGATGCAGCTTCGGTCATGCCGGCAACGGTCCCAGTTATCATTGTCTGCGACGACAGTGTTGTAGAAGCCCCACTTTCGCCAGAGAATTTCTTAGTATCACATATAGGCTGCGTAGCCGGTCAGGTCGCGCATCACTGAGATGCATTATCGTGGGATGCCGAGGCCGAACCCCGCACAGAGGAAATCAACGTGTTCAGAGCAGATTGGCCGGCCTTATGTCTTTTGGTCACGCTTGTTTCGGCAGTGTCTGCATCGGCGCAGACGGATGAGGTTCTGTCTCAGGGTCTTGCAGAGACCGAGGACGTGTCAACGCCACCCAAACGCCCGGACGATGCGGTGCTCGCGCGTCAGTTTCAGCAAGGCGTGGACGCCTATGACGCAAAACGCTTCGCCCGCGCCTTCGAGTTGTGGCTGCCCCTTGCCCAGAACGGTGACCTCGCTGCACAGCGCAATGTTGCCCACCTTCTTCGTCGAGGACTGGGTGTTGAACAGGACCTCATCAGAGCCCGCAAGTTCTACGAGCAGTCAGCAGAGTTCGGATTCGTAACCGCGCAGACGAACCTTGGAGTCATGCTGCTCAACGGAGAAGGCGGAGACAAGGACGCTGAAGAGGCCGCAATCTGGTTCGATCGGGCGGCGCGCGGTGGACACCCATTGGCCCAGTTCCACCTGGCCCGCTTGTATGAGACTGGAACAGGCGTGGATCCTGACCCTGGGAGGGCGTTGGGATGGCATGCCTTGGCAGCGCGTGCCGGATATCAGCCGTCGCTCGACCGGCTGGCCGAGCTCGTGATGCAGTTGCCCGGACCAAGCACTGTTGCCGGTGCAGCGGACGAGGATGTGACGGACCAATCCGATCAGATAGGTGGGCCTCAGATATCTGACTTGTCGGTGGAAACACTTCCTCCGGAAGATGAGACCGCCATGTCTGAGGCCGACACTGGACCAGCACCACCTACCGAACCATCGCAAGACCCATCTTTGCCTTCAGCGGATGTCATCCTTGGCACACCTGCATCCGATCCTGCCGATGCCGAGGCAGCAAACACCCGCGATACGGATACGACGAACGATGACTCAGCGGAAATCGAGCTGGCCATAGCGGCCTACTCCGGTCGCCGGTTTCAGGAAGCGCAACAACTGTTCGAGGCCCTTGCCTATCGGGGAGATGCCAAGGCCCAATATCATCTGGGCCGCATGCGCAACCGTGGCGAAGCAGACCCCCGGGATCCGGTTGCCGCACTCGCATGGTGGACTGTCGCCGCGGAGGGGGGGGCACAAACGGGCCGAACAAGCCGCCCAGTCTCTCTCTTCTGAGCTTGGGCCACGGCGCAAAAAGGAAGCCGAACGGGAAGCAGCGCAGTTTCGCGCGCTAATCTCACAGTTGAACGGCAATCGCTAAGGCAAATCAGACGTTAACTCAATGGTATACGTGACCTGAGAAGATGGCAGCATCTCCCGAAAGAGGACCGGGCTGCCGCCTCCATGCGTGAACCACATCAGATCCTTGGCGTCGCCAAGAATGCCGACGCAACAACGATAAAACAGGCATACAGACGGCTTGCGAAACAGTATCACCCAGATGCTGCAGGGCAGGACACGGAATCCCACAAACGCTTTCAGGAAGTGACTGACGCTTACCGTGCCTTGCGGGCTCTCTCGGCAAGCGAAGAAAGGATCGCTGCGAGCGCTGCAGAAGCAACACGCGCGTATGAGCAACCGCGGGCTGAGCTGGAGCCGGAAGAGATCCGGCGGGGACCAAGTCCCACCAACGCAAAACCCACACGTGCCGGCGGACCCGACGCTGCGGGAGAAAAAGGCGCGCGCCGAGCGGCAGAATTTTTCGAGACGCTTAAACAAGCTGGGACACGACCATTCCGCCGCCGTGGTGACGACCTGGCCTGCTCACTTGATGTTCCATTCATAGATGCAGCCAAAGGCGGAACCCATCGTGTCACCCTGCCGAACGGCAGAACAGTCGATGTGACCCTCCCTGCCGGGATTGCGGACGGCCAACAAATACGTCTGCGAGGCTTGGGAATCGAAGGATCGGCAGGCGGTGGCGCCGGCGATGCCATTGTCACCGTGGATATCGAGCCACATCCCTTTTTCAGCCGCGAGGGTCATGATATTCGTCTGGCCCTCCCGATTTCGATCGCTGAAGCGGTCGATGGCGCGAAAGTACAGGTTCCCACCATTTCAGGACGGGTCTGGGTGACTATCCCTGCCGGTTCCAATTCGGGGACCGTCCTACGCCTTGCAGGCAAGGGGCTTGATCGCGGAGATGGTGAGTCCGGACATCAGTTCATCGAGCTGATCGTAATGCTGCCGGACTCCCCGGATACGGACCTGGCAGATTTCGTGCGCCGATGGCCGGCAGCCAAGTCCTTTGATCCGAGGGCCGCAGTTGGCCTCAGCTGAACTGCTGCCAACCAGCTGAAGCTTACAATTCATTACATTCCGTGAATGGCTTGTGCTGGCCAGCCATTGCCGGATCGGCTATGGCAATGGAGCAATTTAGGTAAATGGCGCTTTGCTGCGATTTGTGGCGTCGCCGAGAAGAGCAATAAGACGAGGGCTGAATGAGTGCGACGGAGCTGATGGCCGGGAAACGCGGCCTGGTAATGGGGGTCGCCAACGACCGTTCCATCGCATGGGGAATTGCCAAGGCCGCCGCGGATGCCGGCGCGCAACTTGCCTTCACCTATCAAGGAGATGCGCTGAGAAAGCGTGTCGCACCTCTTGCGGAACAGGTCGGTGCGAACCTCGTATTGCCCTGCGACGTGACAGACGCAGGTTCAATGGACGCTGTCTTCGAGACGCTTAAGTCTGAATGGGGCAGCCTCGACTTTCTCGTTCATGCGATCGCATTTGCCGACAAGGAAGAACTCAAGGGCCGATATGTCGACACGACACTCGACAACTTCCTGATGAGCATGAACATTTCCTGTTACTCCTTTACCGCGATCGCCCAGCGCGCCGAAAAGCTGATGACCAATGGCGGCTCTATGGTGACACTCACCTACTACGGCGCCGAAAAAGTCATGCCCCACTACAATGTTATGGGTGTCGCCAAGGCTGCGCTCGAAGCAAGTGTTCGCTACATGGCTGAGGACCTTGGCAAACAGGCGATCCGGGTCAATGCGATCTCAGCTGGACCGATCAAGACACTTGCAGCCAGTGGCATTGGGGACTTCCGGTACATTCTCAAGTGGAACGAGTACAATGCGCCGATGCGCCGTACCGTGACAATCGATGAGGTAGGACAGTCTGCACTTTATCTGTTGTCGGACATGGGACGCGCTGTGACCGGCGAAGTCCACCATGTAGACGGCGGCTATCATGTTGTTGGCATGAAGGCTGAGGACGCGCCGGATATTGCTGTTTCGTAACACACGACACCCAGACCTGACCGGTTCAAGATGAGTCACAATAGTTTCGGGCATCTGTTTCGCGTGACCACGTGGGGAGAATCCCATGGGCCCGCTCTTGGGTGCATAGTCGACGGCTGCCCGCCGGGCATACCGCTGACCGAGCACGACATTCAGATCTGGATGGAGAAGCGCAGGCCCGGTCAGAACAAGTATACGACGCAACGGCGAGAACCGGACACTGTCCGGATTCTGTCCGGCGTATTCGGCAATGCAAACGGCACGCAGGTCACCACCGGCACGCCGATCAGTCTGCTGATCGAAAATGTCGACCAGCGGTCGAAAGACTACGGGGACATCAAGGACAAGTTCCGACCCGGCCACGCGGATTATACCTACTATGCCAAGTACGGCATTCGCGACTATCGGGGCGGGGGAAGGCAGTCCGCGCGCGAGACCGCAGCGCGCGTTGCTGCCGGTGCGATTGCACGCAAGGTCCTGGACGCGTTGATCGGAGAAGTCACCATTCGTGGTGCGCTCGTGCAGATGGGACCACACAAAGCCCCCAAATCGCGAAAGAAGTGGGACTGGTCAATCATCGACGACAATCCGTTCTGGTGCCCTCACAGCGCAACAGCTGAGAAGTGGGCAACCTATCTCGATGGCGTCCGCAAGGCCGGGTCTTCCTGCGGGGCAGTGATTGAAATCCAGGCTCTGGGCTTGCCAGCCGGACTTGGCGCCCCCATTTACGGCAAGCTCGATGCTGAACTCGCTGCCGCACTCATGAGCATCAACGCCGTAAAGGGTGTGGAGATCGGCGACGGCATGGAGGCGGCCCGGCTGACCGGCGAACAGAATGCTGACCAGATGCGCATGAAGGACGGCAAGCCGGTCTTCACGTCAAATCATGCAGGTGGTGTTCAGGGCGGTATATCGACGGGCCAGGAAATCATTGCCCGCTTTGCCGTCAAGCCGACGTCGTCCATTCTTACGCCGCGCAATACTGTTGACCTCTCAGGCGATGAAACCGACATCATTACGAAAGGTCGGCATGACCCCTGCGTTGGCATTCGCGCGGTTCCGGTTGGGGAGGCCATGATGGCCTGCGTCCTTGCCGATCAACTCCTCAGGCATCGCGGGCAGACGGGACGCACGGACGGACTGCCGCTTGGCGACTAGGATAACGGGAATGCTGACATGACAGGGACGGAAGACCCCTTCGCCGAAAACCAGCCCGTCGCTGCCGCACTTGCCACGACCTATCAGCGCCAGGCTGGTGAGATGATGGTATACGGCGGCACGTTCTTTGGTCTGTTCTTTCTGCTTGGCGGCGTCATGTCCGGAACGCCAGCGCTGCTTGTACTTGCTATCGCCATGCTCGGCGGCGCTTTCTACTTTTTTCCAATGATCCGAACTGATCGCGCACAACTGCGTGTGGAGGCCCGTGGGTTCTACCTGGACGGCCTCGGTTGGTTACCTTGGACGGGTATTCGCGGGACCCGCATGTATGACAAGTCCGTTCGGACCATCAGAAATGCGCACCTCGAGTTGACGCTTGCCGCACCTGCGAAGGAGCTCGTGATACGTGACGAAAAGCCAGATCTGATCCGGGACGTGATGGCGAAGATCTGGTCATCAAAGCGCGGGCCTGACGGCGTTGCCGGGACACTTATCGTCGTACGGCTTGAGCCGTTGCGCGCGACTCCAGAAGAGATACAGGCAGCAATGCGGCGCTACCTGCCAGCGGCATAAGTGCCACTCAGTCTTTTCTGAATACGACAGTCTTCGACAGAAACGCCGGCTTCTCAGATTGCTGCTGCAATCCCACCTGCTCGAAAAGAGCGGCAAGATCTTCGCTGGTGTAGGACGAGAAATAGGGCTCATGAAAAGCCCACGGGAAGAAATCCAGCAGCATATCGAGAGACGACGTGTCCCCTTTCTGCAAAGCGTCAGTGAAGATGAGCGTACCTCCCGGCTTGAGGACACGTGCAATCTCACACGCCACTGTGCGTCGGACCTTCGGCGGCAACTCATGAAACAGATAGACGCAGGTGACGACGTCCTGGCTGTCGTCTGCCACCGGCATCTGCTCGACGTTGGCGTTGACAAAAGACACATTGCGCCACTTTCGAAGTGTCTTTCTGGCTTTTGACAGATAGTTGGGTGACAGGTCGACGGCCGTCACATTCAGTCGCGGGTAGTTGTCACAGACAAAGGTCAGGAATCTGCCGGTTCCGCAGGCAAGCTCCAGTGCTTGTACTGTTCGTTGATCCCGACCTTGCAACGCCTCTGCTAACGGCACCAGTGCCTGCCTGCGCATGGCGTCGGCGGTACCTGAAAACAGAACCTCGACCTGCGTGTCGTAGATATCAGCGGATGCGTCATCAAGCCAACCGCCGGTTTGATAGTGAAAGTTCTGAAGGTAGTAGCGCGGGAACCGGTTGCGCCGCTCCTCATTCAGAACTTCGGAATGCGCTTTCGCGCGCCGGCGACCATCGACCTTCGGCACGTCGGCAAAATATGCTTGAGCCTTGCGCAGGCCCTTGACGGGTTTAGGAATGAGGTCATGGGGCGCCGCATAGATGCCTTGGCTTATATTGCGCCAATCGTCGGCAAATAGGTTTGCGATTTCCCTGAGAAGCTGACGCCGGTCGGGGGCCTTCGCTGATGAGTTGAGCGGCTTGGTGGTCTCATCGCGCAAGGGGCCAACCATACGCCGCGTCGCGACCGTCTGCGCCAGGTACCACGCGACCCGCGCTCCCTGGCTCAGCCCGTAGGCCATCTGCATGGCAGGCCCGGCAGCACCGTTGCGATGTGAGGGTTTAGTCATAGGTGCCATTCAGTTTCTTTGAAAAACCGCTACCAGTTCTACATGTGACGACCACCGGAACTGGTCAATAGGTGTCACAGGTCCAAGTTCAAACCCAGCGTCGACCAATACCCTAGCGTCCCGCGCAAAGGTGGCAGGGTTGCACGACACTGACACAACAGTGGGCACCGTTGACTTGGCCAGTTGCTCAATCTGGGCCACTGCACCTGCCCTTGGCGGATCGATCACGGCAAAGTCGTACTGAGACAATTCCGGTGCAAAAACAGGCCGACGAAACAGATCACGCCGCTCTGCCGTTACCGGCTTCAGGCCCTTTGATTTGCGGAAGGCATTGTTCAGCGAGGAAATGGCTGCTCCGTCGCTGTCGAACGCGTCAACTTTCGCGAGGCGCGCCAGCGGCAGTGTAAAGGCGCCGCATCCGCAAAAGAGATCCACGACCCGGTTCACACGCTTGCGCTGCTTGATTGCGTCCTGAATGCTCCTGCGAATGGTGTCTTCCGCGGCCGCAACCGCCTGCAGGAAGCCTCCCGGCGGTGGTACACACTGGATACCATCAAACTCGATTGTCGGTGGTACCCACTCCGCAACCTGTTCGCCGTTCCAGCTTAACCGCGCGAGGCCAGCCTTCGCACCCTGATCTGATACAACCGTCAGTGTACTGCCGGTCAAGGGCTTGCCCGGAAGCTCTACGGCAACGTCGAACCCGCTATCTGTGTTCAGAACCGAGACCTTGGCCTCACCGCGTCGGGACAGGCCACTGCTAAGTACCTGTGCCAGAGCAGGAAGAGCGGCCATGATCGCCGGGTCCACGACTTCGCAACTCGGCGTATCCACAACTTGTGGCGAAGACTTTTCATGGAAGCCGATGATCACGCCGGATCCCTTTCGGCGTGCGGCAAAGACAGCACGCCGACGTGAGCGGCTTGGTAGTGTCACGGTATCCGTAACTTCGGCATCAATACCGCGATGCTGCAGAGCGGACACGACAAGCTCCCGCTTCCAGTTGCAGACAAACGCCTCATTAAGATGCTGGAGAGAACAGCCGCCACAGGCACCGCTCCCGTGGCCGAAGTGCGGGCACGGAGGAACCGCCCGGTGAGGTGAGGGATTGAGCAGATCGACAATCCGTGCCCGGTCACCCTCTGCATGCAGCTGCACCACATCACCAGGCACGCCGCCTTCGACAAAGACCTGCCGACCATCAAGGTCCGCCACACCATCGCCTTTGTGCGCCAATGACAAAATTGTCGCGCTGGCGGCAGGCTCAACCATCTTTCCGGGCTCCCAGAAGAAACTCGACATTCCCGCTGCCACCGACGATGGGGCTTTCGACACAACCGGTCACTGACCACCCGGGCATGGTCTCGACCGCCTCGCTGACAGTTCGTATCGATCCCTGACGTGCCGCGTGGTCCTTGACAATCCCGCCTTTGCCAATGGCTTCCCGCCCTACTTCAAACTGAGGTTTGACCAGGACCACAAGACGTGCGACCGGCGCGGTGAAACTGCAAGCGTTCGGGAGCACCCTGGTCGCTGAGATAAATGACACATCACAGACGACAAGATCCACAGATTGTTCGATCTGCGCGGCGGTCAGCGACCGGGCATCCTGACCTTCGAGGGAAACCACACGTGGATCTGTCCTGAACTTTGGCGACAACTGATCCCGGCCCACATCAACTGCGTAGACCCGTGAAGCCCCCCGCGTCAGCACGACATCAGTGAACCCTCCAGTTGATGCACCAATGTCGAGCACTGCCTTGCCCTGACACAGAATCCCGAACTGGTCCAACGCATGGGCAAGCTTCAGCCCCGCCCGGGATACATATGGGATAGCGGGGTCATCCAGGGAGACCTCCGTATCGAGCGCAAACTCCTGCGACGGTTTTGCCGCAACCACACCACGAACCTTCACGCGCCCGGACTTGATCTCGGCTTGTGCACGCGCGCGGGAGTCAACGAGCTGTCGCTTTACAAGCAACACGTCGAGGCGCACCCGCTCATGGGTGGTGCCGGTCAAGAAAGGACCTCAAGCACGCTGCGGCGCATTCTCAGCGAGTGCTGGCGAAACATCGAGCGCAGAGAGTGCCTTTTCCACGATCGCCTGACGGTCCAGACCAGCTTGAGCGTACATGATGTCGGGTTTGTCCTGATCGATGAAGCGGTCCGGCAGGACGAGCGGGCGAATAGCCACTCCCTTGTCCAACTGGCCCGACATTGCCAGATGATGCAGTACATGACTGGCAAAACCGCCGACGGCGCCCTCCTCAATTGTCAAGACAACCTCATGATTGCGCACCAGTTGATCAATCAGTTCCGTATCGAGCGGCTTTGCAAAGCGGGCATCGGCGACCGTGGTCGGCAAACCGCGTGCAGCCAGATCATCGGCGGCTGCAAGACACTCCGCCAGTCTGCCCCCGAGATTTAGCAAGGCAACCTTGCCGCCCTCGCGCAAGACCCGCCCCCTGCCGATTTCGAGTATGTTGCCACGCTCAGGCATATCCACGCCCATGCCTTCACCGCGTGGATACCGGAACGAGATTGGGCCTTCATCATAAGCCGCCGCCGTGCGAACCATGTGTACCAGTTCGGCCTCATCGCCCGCTGCCATCACGACAAACCCTGGAAGTGTCGCCAGATAGGTGATGTCGAAAGAACCCGCATGTGTGGGACCGTCAGCGCCGACCAGACCTGCACGATCAATTGCAAACCTCACGGGCAGTTTCTGAATCGCCACATCGTGGACGACCTGATCGTAAGCGCGTTGCAAGAAAGTCGAGTAGATCGCCGCAAAAGGCTTCAGGCCTTCCGTTGCAAGACCGGCAGCGAATGTCACGCCGTGTTGTTCCGCAATACCGACATCAAATGTGCGTTCGGGAAAACGGTCGCCAAAAATGTCGAGTCCGGTTCCGCCCGGCATGGCGGCATTGACGGCAACAATGCGATCGTCTTCCTCAGCTTCGGCGACGAGGGAATTGGCAAAGACTTTTGTGTAAGCCGGCGCATTGGCCTTGGCTTTCACCTGCGTGCCGGTGATGACGTCGAACCTGGATACACCATGATACTTGTCAGCAGCAGATTCGGCCGGTGCATAGCCCTTGCCCTTCTGCGTCACTACGTGGATCAACACCGGGCCTTCTTTTGCGTCGCGAACGTTCTTCAGGACAGGCAACAGATGGTCGAGGTTGTGTCCGTCGATCGGGCCCACATAGTAGAAACCGAGTTCTTCAAACAGTGTGCCGCCAGTTGCAAGTCCGCGCGCATATTCCTCAGCGCGCTTTGCTGTTGTTTCCAAAGACTTGGGCAGTTTCTCGGCAAGTTGCCGGGCAAAATTGCGCAGTGTCCGGTATGACGACCCCGAGATCAGCCGCGCAAGATACGCGGACATTGCGCCAACCGGCGGGGCGATCGACATATCGTTGTCGTTGAGGATGACGATCAGCCGGCTGTCCAGGGCCCCCGCGTTGTTCATGGCTTCGTAGGCCATGCCGGCAGACATGGCCCCATCGCCGATCACGGCAATGACGTTGTTGGCTTCGCCTTTCAGGTCGCGCGCGACGGCCATGCCAAGACCTGCCGAGATCGATGTGGATGAGTGAGCCGCGCCGAACGGGTCATACTCACTTTCAGTCCGCTTGGTGAATCCGGAAAGGCCACCGCCCTGCCGGAGTGTCCGGATACGATCCCGACGCCCTGTCAGAATCTTGTGCGGGTAGCACTGGTGCCCAACATCAAAGATCAACCTGTCGTCAGGCGTGTTGAAGACATAGTGGATAGCTGTCGTAAGTTCTACGACCCCCAATCCGGCACCCAGATGGCCACCGGTCTCGGACACCGCCGCGATGGTCTCCAGGCGCAACTCGTCCGCAAACTGCCGCAGATCACGTTCAGGCAGTTTCCGCAGATCGGCTGGGACATCGATACCGTCCAGCAGGGGTGTCTTTGTCGGCAATTGATCAACCATGCTGTCTCTCCTGACCAGAACCGGCACTCAACACTATCAGTCTCAGGCCCGTTCTGGGCACAGATGACGTAGCGTATGCTTGAAGGCTCACGTTTTTCAGGGATCGAATCAAGGGAGTCGCGTCAATCTGACCAGCATGATGCTGGAGAACCGGGAGCAAGCGCCGGTAATGCGTGCCGGCGTGATCAATCAATGTCCAGATTGGCTGCTGCGCTGCCCTTCGCGGATCCATCTGCGCCAAGGGTGATTTTTTCGACCTTGAGCTCAGCTTCGCGGAGCTTTGCCTCGCAATGCGCTTTCAATGCTGTGCCGCGCTCATAGACCTGAATTGACTTTTCGAGGTCCACCTCCCCGGCTTCGAGCTCGTTCACGATTGACTCAAGCTCTTCGAGAGCCGCTTCAAACGAGAGCTTCTTGATATCCGCAGGGATTTTTTCAGCCATTGAAATTCCTGTTTGCTACGTGCGCGCCACTCCGTGAGCGTACGCAAGACGTGGGGCTACTCATGCAGGCGCAGCCTTGAGGGTCTTAACATGAGCCGTGGCAGCGGACGCAAGTGCCTCCAGATCATACCCGCCTTCGAGAAGCGATACGATACGTCGGCCGCAGTAGTCAGCGGCAGTTGCGCACAGCTTCGCTGTCACCCACGCGTAGTCGTCGTCCTCAAGCTGCATCTGTGCCAGCGGATCCCGCCGATGACCATCGAATCCAGCTGAGATAATGATCAACTCCGGGCGGAAAGCCGCAAGGGCGGGAAGGATCTTGTTCTCGTAGGCACTCCGAAATGCGCGTCCATCCGTGTTCGGCGGAAGCGGAACGTTCAATATGTTTCCGTTCACACCGGCCTCATCCGCGTTTCCTGTGCCGGGATACAAGGGCTGCTGATGGGTAGACGCGTAGAACAGATTTGGATCTGCCATAAATGCAGCCTGTGTCCCATTGCCATGATGTACATCGAAATCCACAACAGCTACGCGCGCGTGGCCATGGTCCTCTTGTGCATGACGGGCAGCAATGGCGGCATTAGAGAAGAAACAAAAACCCATGGCGCGTTCTGGCTCAGCATGATGCCCTGGCGGTCGGGTTGCACAGAACGCGTTGGTCGCCTGACCTCCGACCACGAGATCAACCGCCTGGATCGCCGCACCCGCAGAGAGCATAGCCGCCGATAGGGACTCGGGTGACATGACCGTATCTTCATCAACGAAGGTGTACCCGTTCGTCGGGGTCAGTCGGGTCATGTTTTCGATATGTGACTGCGGATGAACCAACCGCAATTGCTCCTGCACCGCTGGAACGGCCTCCACCCTGCTCAGATCAGCAAACTCTGCTGCTGACAAGCCGCTCAGCACGGCCTGCAATCTGGCCGGACTCTCAGGATGTCTGGCAGGCGGCCGGTGCTCCAGGCACAGGGGATGTGTAATGAGGGCGGTCGTCATGCGCCTATTGTGCCCCAACCACCCGACGCTGCAACCTTGGCCAGTACGAATCAATGGCATGTCCGGGAGGGAATTCGATGGCGGACATCGATGATGGTGATGGGGGTCTTGTCTGCGCCTATCTGATGGACGGACATGGAGGCGCAAAGCCAGTGGGCTGGCAGGAGGTCAGAAGCTGGACGCCGTCTGACGGCGAAATCTGGGTTCACCTGGACTACACGCAGCCTTCAGCGGTTCAGTACATCCGTGACACCTCCGGTGTGAATGTCATTGCTGCCGACGCACTTGTCGCTGAAGACTCGCGGCCTCGCGCCATTCCATTCGAAGCCGCCGTTTTGGTCACCCTCAGGGGGGTCAACCTAAATCCGGGTCAGCGCCCGGAGGACATGATTTCAATTCGCTGCTGGATTGAACACGGCCGTATGATAACGACGCGCCATCGGCGTCTACAGAGCATCGACGCGTTGCGTGAACGGCTGGCCGGCGTCACCAAGCCCAAAAACGTCAACGAGTTGTTTCACCTTCTCGCTGATCGCCTGTCAGCTCGGGTCGATGATGCGGTCCGTGCGATTGACGAAACAGTCGACAGTCTTGAGGAGGCCGCATTGGAGGATGCGTCCGCTTCCGGCCGTGGCCTGGAACGCGAGCTCGGGCAGATGAGGCGCCGAGCCATTACCCTGCGGCGTTTCCTGGCACCTCAAAGGGAAGCGCTTGGATCCCTGCAGGTCGGTATTGGCCCATTTTCTGACCGCCAAAGAGCGCATCTGCGCGAAATCGCCGATCACAACCTCCGTATCCTTGAAGACCTGGATGCTACGAGGGAGCGCGCCGCCGTGGTTCAGGAGGAACTGATGCACCGGGCGTCGGACCAAATGAACCGGAACATGTACATGCTGTCCGTGATCGCAGCGATCATGTTGCCCCTCGGCTTCATCACTGGCCTGCTCGGCATCAATGTTGGCGGTCTGCCCCTCGCTCACAGCGGGAACGGTTTCTGGATCGTCGTTGTCTCTCTTGTGATCCTCGTGGGCATACAGGTGTATATCTTCCGCAAGCGGAAATGGCTTTAGCCGCCCAGAGCAGCCTCAACCGCTACGTCAAATGGCGTCCTTGACTGGCGCGCACGTGAGAGCAGCCACGCACCTTCCAGACCCATCATGAGTGCTTCTGCCTGATGACGAGGACGCGGAGACTTCAGGCGCCGGGCGTGGGACTCGATGTCTGAGATCCAGGTTTCAAACACTGCCAGCGCCTCTTTCCGGAGTTCCGGTGACGCGGGTGTCGTCTCAAGCAGCACCGACGCTATCGGACAGCCCTCCGCGTAGCCCGATTGCTCGAACCAATCAGCGACGAGCCGTCCCAGTTCGCGGATACCTGTTTCCAAGTCCGGCGCGGCGGCAAAGGCCTGATTGATGAATTCCTCGATTTCCAGGCTGGACCACTGCATTGCTGCGACAGCGAGCTCCTCCTTGCCCCCTGGGAAGTGGTGGTAGAATGAGCCCTTGGGCGCACCACTTTCTTCGAGAATGAGGGTGAGCCCAGTGCCGTGGTACCCGCGGCTCTGGAACAGGCGGGCCGCGGTCTCGATCAGTTGCTGTCGCGCGTTTGAGTGTCTGGCCATTACTTTTTTCTAGCTATTGTATGGCGATCGGTCTAGATAGAAACTGTTATATGGTGATCGCCATAGAACAGTTTCTATGTACCTTTGGAGAGCAAAAATGGCGGAAATCCTTACTATCTGGCGTGCATTTCTAGACGAATTCAACGCCGCGTGTGAGACAGATGATTGGTCAAAGCTAGGGCCGTATCTCACGGAAGACGTTGAGTATCAGGTCACTGGTATGCCCTTCGCCTGCCAGCTGTCCGGTCGTGACTCGGTGATCGCAGGATTTGCTAAGTCCGTTCGCGGATTCGATCAGCGTTTCGACTCGCGCGTTCACGAGCCTGTTGGCATCAAGCTGGTCGAGCCGGACACGGTGACTGCAATTGCCTGGGGTCGGTACGAGAAGGCCGGATCTCCCGACGTCCGTATTGCTGCGCATGGCTACTGGCATTTCCGCGACGAAAAGATCTGCCGCATGATGGATATCTGGGACACAACCCTGGCTGAAAACCGGAACGCTCTTGCATGGCTGGCTGAGAATGGCGAGGACTTGGACGCGTCCTACACTTGACCTAGTCAGCGGCGGCGACCTGATCTGATCTCGTGCGCTGATACCGGGCAACGCCGTCTTCAGCCAGAAAGCGGCGGGCCCGGCCGCGACCGATCAGACAATTCAGATGCGCAAGACTCTCGCCTGTGGCCATATGGACGAGGTCGTCTGTGATCGGCCTGCGGAACAAAGCGCCGAACACGTCATTGGCTCGTTTGGGATCGTCAAGCATATCCTCAAGAGCGATCAGGTCGGCTTCATGCTCATCAATCAGCGCCTGGAGACGAACACGCAGGCCGTAGAACGGTTCATTATGGGCTGGTGCGACCAGTGTGGTTTCGGGAAGCGTGTCGCGAATACGTGCGCAACTCTCCAACCACTCGGAAAGAGGGTCTGCCTGCGGTTCTGTCGGGTGCACGCTGATGTTCGACGAGATTCGCGGGAGTACCTGGTCGCCGGAGATGAGTATCCCTGCTTCAGGGCACCAAAGACAGATGTGCTCCGGTGCGTGACCTCGACCAACCACCGCCTCCCATGTGCGGCCGCCAATCTCCAGCTGCTGACCACCCACAAGCCGCTGAAAGCTCTGGGGCAATGTCGACACATCCCGGCCAAATCCCCCGAACCTGCGACGATAGGTTTCTACCTGCGCTTCGTTGAAACCGGCTTCACGATAGAACTGAACCCCTTCTTCGGGCGCTTCTGTGCCAGTGTCTAGAACAAGATTGCGGCACATGAGGTAGTCGGTGCGCGACATCCAGAGATCGATCTTGAAGCGCCGACACAGCCATCCCGCCAGACCCACGTGATCCGGATGCAAATGGGTGACGATGACCTTGCTCACGGGGCGGCCACCCATGACCCCTTCAAAGTGACGCTCCCACAGGTCGCGAACCTTGGACGTGTTCACACCAGTGTCGACGATCACCCAGCTGTCGCCATCTTCAATGAGGTAGAGGTTGATGTGGTCCAGGGTGTAAGGCAGCGGCATGCGCAACCAGTGGACACCGCGCGTCAACTTAACGGTCTCGCCGGGTCCCGGCGCCTGCTTCAGACCGTGCGGATACGTGATTTCCTGCGGCGCTTGAGACGCGTGGGCATTGGTCATGATTGCAGCACTCCTTGCCCAAGGGGTTACGTGACGCCCGGTGCTGCGTCAACGCGCCTGATGCGGACTAGGATGCCAGCAAGTCCGTATCCAGTGCATAAAGCCCTGCAGCACCCGACGTCACTGGCGCTTTCAGGCCAGCAGCCTGAGGCAGGATGTTTGCCGCGTAGAACGCTGCCATCTCCACTCTGCCGGCAAGGTACGTGTCATCGGATGCTCCCGGATGTGCCGCCAGCGCACCCTTGGCCAGGTAAGCACCACCGGCGACAGTGCCGATCATCTTGAGGTATGGCGTTGCACCTCCCAGCGCATCTGTCGCCTCGGTCTTGAGGGCATCAAGCAACCAATCAGTTGTCTCCCGCAGGACGGCGTTTGCGTTTGCAAGTTCACGGCCAATGGTCACAAGCTTCTCGTCATTGGATGCCGAACATGCCTTCGCGGTATCGTCGATCTCGTCCAGGAAATCAGCGACCACCTGCCCACCATCCATCGGCAGCTTGCGACTGACCAGATCGATGGCCTGGATTCCATTCGTGCCTTCATAGATCGGCGCAATACGGCTGTCGCGCAAATGCTGAGCAGCACCGGTTTCCTCGATGAATCCCATGCCCCCGTGGATCTGAATGCCGATCGAGGCAACGTCAACGCCGACATCGGTCGAAAACCCCTTGGAGATGGGCGTCAGCAGTGCGGCACGGCCCTGCCCCCATTTCCGCTTTGTCTCATCATCACCATTGTGTTCCAGGTCGATGGCGACGGCATTCGCATAGCAGATGCCGCGCGTGGCCTCCGTCATGGCCTTCATGGTCAGAAGCATGCGGCGCACGTCCGGGTGATCAATGATGGCGGACGGACCTTCCGGCTTGTCTGTATACGGCGTAAATGCCTTGCCCTGCCGACGTTCGATCGCATAGGCGAGCGCCTGCTGATAGGCACGTTCGGCAATGCCGACACCCTGCATACCGACATTCAGCCGAGCATTGTTCATCATCGTGAACATGCAACGCATGCCCTTGTTCTCTTCGCCGATAAGCCAGCCGACCGCCCCTTCGTTCTCGCCATATGCCATGACGCAGGTTGGGCTTGCGTGAATACCAAGCTTTTTTTCGAGACCGATGCATTTCACATCGTTCATTTCACCAAGTGAGCCATCCTCGTTCACGAAGTATTTCGGGACCAGGAAAAGCGAAACGCCCTTGGTCCCCTCCGGCGCATCCGGCAGCCGTGCCAGGACAAGGTGGATGATGTTGTCCGCCATGTCGTGATCGCCCCAAGTGATGTAGATCTTGGTGCCACGGATACGGTAGCTGCCGTCACCGACAGGCTCTGCTTTGGCCTTCAATGCGCCGACATCAGAACCTGCCTGAGGTTCCGTGAGGTTCATTGATCCCGTCCACTCACCTGACAAGAGCTTGGGAAGGTACTTTTCTCGGAGTTCTTCCGAGCCATGCTGTGTGAGGCTCTCAACAGCCCCCTGGCTCAACATCGGACATAGACCAAAAGCCATGTTTGCCTGGTTGATGTACTCCTGAACGGCGACGGCAAGCGACAGCGGCAGGCCCTGCCCGCCATAATTGACATCCCCTGGGATGGAGCACCAGCCGGCCTCGAACCACTGGCGGTAGGCGTCAGCAAATCCATCAGGAGCCTTGACGCCATCGGCTTCAAGCTGCGCGCCCTGCCGGTCGCCGGTCCAGTTGAGAGGTGCGAGCAGATCGCCCGCCATGCGGCCTGACTCTTCAAGCACCTGATCGATGAGTTCAGGCTCAAGATCAGGGAATGCCTTTGTGCCACAAAGGTCCTTGAGCCCCGCTATCTCATTGAGCGCAAAAGACATATCTCGGACAGGCGGACGATAGGACATGCGGGCTTCTCTCGGCTGGCAATGAAGTTTCTGGCGCAACAGATAGCAGAAATGGCGGCCATATCCAGCCGCTGACCCGCGCAGAGGTCTCGCCCGACTGATTTGCTGCTTTTTTGGGCCGCGACTGCGTGGCAGGTTGCGCCGATGACACGACTCCTCCCTGCCAGTGACCCCGGCGCCATCGACCGCGCGGCAGATTTAGTTCTTTCAGGCGGCCTGGTGGCATTTCCGACAGAGACGGTCTACGGGCTGGGCGCGGACGCGACCAACGATATCGCTGTCGCGCGCATCTTCGAGGCCAAGGGCCGGCCGCAGTTCAACCCTTTGATCAGCCATGTGGCCACACGTGAAATGGCCGCCGCACTCGGCCAATTCGACGACATGGCAACTAAACTCGCGGACGCGTTCTGGCCGGGGCCGCTGACCCTGGTTCTGCCCCGATTGCCTTCGTGCCCGGTATCGCTTCTGGCGTCGGCAGGGCTTGATACGGTCGCAATCCGCATGCCCCGCCATGCTGTAGCGCAAGCCTTGATCTCGCAGGTTGGCAGACCGCTGGCCGCGCCGAGTGCCAACCGCTCTGGTGCGATCAGCCCCACAACGGCCCAGCATGTGCTTGCAGGGCTTGAGGGCCGAATTGATGCCGTCATTGACGCGGGCCCGTGCGACGTAGGTCTGGAATCGACGATCATTGCCGTTTCGGACGGCACAGCCTCATTGCTAAGGCCGGGAGGTGTACCGACGGAGGCCGTGGAATTCGTATGTGGTCCGCTTAAGAGGCCGGAAGGGAACGCGATCCAGGCACCGGGGATGCTGGCGAGCCACTATGCACCTCAGGCCCAGATCCGTCTGAATGTGGATGCGGTTCGGCCCGGCGAGGCGCTTCTTGCGTTTGGTGAAGACGTGCCGGAACACGATGGGCAGATGGAAAACTTGAGCACGACAGGGAACCTCGTCGAAGCCGCAGCCAACCTGTTTGCCATGTTGCGATACCTCGATACAGCGAGCCCGCAGGGAATTGCCGTGATGCCCGTTCCTGACGAAGGCATCGGCGAGGCGATCAACGATCGGCTGCGCCGTGCAGCAGCCCCTCGCCCTGACGCTGATTGACCTTTGACGGTGAGAGCAATCAGGCCTAGGTCTGAGCCATGAGCGATACAGGACTCTCACAGGCTACTCTGGCACGTCTTGCAGAGGCCGCTGGCCCGGGCGGCGCTCTGATTGACGGGGTGGATGACCTGACCAAGTACCTCGTCGAGTGGCGTGGCTTGTTCGAGGGCAGGAGCTCCCTTGTGCTTCGTCCCTCGGCTGTCGAGCAGGTTGCTGACATCGTTCGGATCGCAAATGAGACTATCACCGGACTGGTGCCGCAGGGCGGCAACACTGGCCTTGTGGGTGGACAGGTCCCGGATACATCCGGCAACCAGGTCATCGTGTCGCTTGAGCGCATGAACCAAGTGCGGAATGTGGATGCGCTCAATAGCACCTTGATTGCGGATGCGGGATGCACATTGGCCCAAGTTCAGGCGGCCGCCGCTGACGCTGACAGACTCTTTCCGCTCAGTCTCGCCTCGGAAGGCTCGTGTCAGATCGGTGGCGCCATTTCGACCAATGCAGGCGGAACTGCCGTCCTGCGGTATGGCTCGATGCGTGATCTTGTTCTTGGGCTTGAGGTCGTCCTGCCGAATGGGGAGATTTGGAACGGCCTGAGCGGTCTGCGAAAGGACAATACAGGCTACGATCTGACCCGGCTGCTCGCCGGCGCGGAGGGTACGCTTGGGATCATCACAGGCGCAGTGCTGAAGCTGCATCCAGCCCCCAAATCTGTCGAGACCGGCTTCGTTGCCGTTCGGGACCCGCAAGCAGCAGTGGAACTCCTCGCGCTTCTCCAGGACGTTTCGGGCGGGCTTGTTGCCACATTCGAGATAGTCAAACGCTCTGGGTTTGACTTGGTTCTTCGCCACTTCGAAGACACCAAAGATCCGCTGGCAGACCCGTCCGACTGGTATGTGCTTGCGGAGCTGGCTGCCGGCACCGGAAGTGGATTGCGCACCGTTTTCGAAAGAGCTCTGACACGTGCTGCCGACATGGGTTTGGCAACGGACGCGGTAATTGCCGAAAGCGGAGTCCAGAGAAACGCGCTGTGGGCGCTCCGGGAAAACCTGTCAGAGGCTCAGAAGCTTGAGGGTGCAAGTATCAAGCATGATGTGTCGGTGTCGGTGTCAGACGTACCTGTGTTTCTGGAGACGGCGACCAATCGCGTAGAAGCTGCTCTCTCCGGCATCCGCGTGGTGCCGTTCGGGCATATCGGCGACGGCAACATCCACTTCAATCTCAGTCAGCCGCCAAAGATGGACCCACAGGATTTTCTGGCGCTCTGGCAGGACATGAATGACATCGTGCACAGTGTTGTGGCATCGCTCGGTGGATCGATCTCTGCCGAGCATGGCATCGGAACACTGAAGCGGCACGAACTGGCGCGGCGCAAGTCTCCGGCTGCGCTCTCAGCCATGCGCGCGATTAAGTCAGCACTCGACCCCAATGGGATCATGAACCCGGGAAAAGTGCTCTAGGCGATCAACTCGCCTTGCCGCCGGCACTTCGAAGGCCGGCAATGGGGATATTGCGCAGCGGTGCAATCAACACCTTGTCGATCCGGGTTCCGTCAAGGTCCAGAACCTCGAACCGGTACCCGTCCCAGACAAACTCATCACCCTCGGTCGGCAGGCGGCCGAAGAAGTGCAGCATTGCGCCTGCAAGAGTGTTGAAGTCTTCCGTCTCCTCACCGGGAAGCGACTGCAAGCCCAACACTTCTTTGAGTTCATCAACGGCTGCACCACCCTCGACAAGGAACGAGCCGTCACTCCGGCTGACGACATTCATACGCGGTGCGCTTCCGTCGCCGGTCACATCCCCGACCATTGCGCGGAAGATTTCAGCCATTGTTATGGCACCCTGGACCTCGCCGAACTCATCGACGACCAGCGCCATGAACTTGTTCTCGGACTGCATGATGCCGAGGACCTGAAGCGCTTTGGCTGTTTCGGGCACGTAGAGCGGCGCGCTCATGCTGGCAAAAATGTCGAGATCAAGATCCGGAGGTGTCGCGGACAACAAGTCTTCCGCTCGGATCACGCCGACCGGCTCCCGGGTCGGGCCCTGACCGACCACGTAGCGCATGGATTGCGCCTCACGGATCACGGAGATGTTGTCTTCGAGCGACGCGTCAATATCAAGCCAGGGCAACTGACGTCGCGGCGTCATGATGTCATAGGCCATCTTGTCGCCGAGGCGGAAGACCCGATGCACAATGTCCCGCTCGACATCTTCGATGGCACCCGCCTCGGCCCCTTCAACGACCAGTTGCCGGATTTCCTCTTCTGTGACCTGACTGACAGGCTCGGCCGAAATGCCGAGCACGCGCAGCGTCCAGTCACTGAGGACGGAAAGAAGATCCACCAGCGGACCGAATACGCGGGACAGGCCTTGCATCGGCCGGGCTATCCCCGCCGCAATGTATTCAGGGTTGCCCAGCGCAATCCGCTTGGGCACCAGCTCCCCGACAACCAAGGTCATGATCGTGACGACGACGACAACGAGGCCAAGCGCGACAGGTTGCCCGTATGTGCCGATCCACTCGATTGACGAAAGGGCTTCGCCCAACGGTTGAGAAACCGTGGCCGCACCGAACGCCCCCGACAGAACGCCGATCATCGTGATGCCGATCTGGACCGTGGACAAAAAACGCTCAGGGCGCTCACGCAATTGCGCCGCAACCTTTGCGCCGGTCGACCGCCGCTCGCCATCTGCGATCGCCTGCAGACGGGCAGAGCGTGACGAGACCACGGCCATCTCCGACAGAGCGAAGAAGCCATTTAGTCCTACCAGCGCAAGAAGAATGATGATGTCGAGTGCCATCAGGAATCCAAGCCGACCCTATGATTCTAATATAGGCCTATGTACGGTCTTTTGCTCGTTTTTGCGGGCCATTCCCGCGTGAATTGAGCGGGGGACAAGTGGTTTTGACTGAAAAACTGCCCAAAATCCAACAATCTGGCGACATGCAGGTCCGCCCTGCACGACCGGAAGACCGAGCGATTGTAACAACTCTCTGGGCGAACTGCGGCTTGACGCGGTCATGGAATGATCCGGACGAGGATTTCGACATGGCGCTCAGCGGTCCCTCTTCAGCGGTGTTGCTCGTGCTGCGTGATGACCAATTACTTGCCAGCGCGGTTGTTGGTCATGATGGCCATCGGGGAACCGTGTACTACGTGAGCGTAGATCCAGAATTCCGGGGCACGGGATGCGGGACCTTGGTCATGCAGCACGCCGAACAGTGGCTCCGGGACCGCGGTATGCCCAAACTCAATCTGATCGTTCGCGGAGAGAACAAACAAGCGATCGGGTTCTACGAGTCGCTCGGCTACGCTGTCGAGCCAAACATCCAGATGGGTAAGCGGCTGCGATAACCGGTCTCGCTCTCCTTACGCCAATCAAAACAAATTCATTTGCTCACCCCGCCCGCTCTTCTTCGGTGCGTCGGGCGATAGAGAAACAGGTTCAAGCAGCGCCTGATCGTCGTTGGCTACAGAGTTGACCCGCTTGGAAACCGGGGTGACATCCAACAAATCGTCCGAAGGCGGAACAAGCAATCCAATCGCATCACGTGTCAGGCGTCCGGAAGTGTCAAGCCAGACTTCCCAGTTGGACTGATCGATAATGACCGGCATACGGTGGTGGAGCCTGGACAACGTGGCATTGGCGGCGGTCGTCACAATACTGCAACTTTCCAGTTCTGAACCGTCGGGTGCCTGCCAATGTTCCCAGATCCCGGCCAACGCCATTGGCTGGCGATCACACCGACGGATGAGATAAGGCTGCTTATCGGCATCCCTGGCAGGTTGCCATTCATAGAATCCGTCAGCCGGCACAAGACAGCGACGGCGCCTGAACGCAGCGCGGAAGGCAGGTTTGTCAGTGATGGTTTCACTTCGCGCATTGAAGAGCGGCTTCGCACCTACTTCCTTCGCCCAATCCGGCACCAGCCCCCATCGTACGAGCCGGAAATGGCGTTTCCCGTCTTTCTCGGCTCGAACAATGGGCACTGGTTGCGTTGGCGCAACATTGTATCGTGGTGGAAAGTTGGGCGTCTCCACGTACCCGAACATGTCTCGCATGGCCTCGGGCGGTGAAGTAATGGTGTATCGACCGCACATAGCGGCGGATACTATCCACCGATTGTTAACCACTCCAGTGGCAAGAGCCCATGAGGCGCCCGCAAGACTCTATTTCAGGACAGGACCATGCCCCTCGCCCGTATCGTTGCCGCTGCGCTGTTCGCGGCAGCCTCCTTTGGCCCCCAAGCACTGGCGCAGGATCAGGTAGGCGACCGCAACGGACCATTCGTGAAAACGGACCTGGGTCTCGGCACGCTTCTAGAACAAGGCTATGAAATCAAAGGGATTCTCGGTGGCGGCCTGATATTGGTTCGGGAGAGCCAATTGTACAGTTGCAGCCTCGTGCCGGATCATGAAGCACTGAGCTACAAACCCCAGTTTGAATGCTCAATTCTTGATGAATTGACTGAGACTGCTGACCGCTGACAGCAGACTACTGTACCGGTAAGTGGGCAGTAACGACCTTCCCACTAAACTGCAACCCAGAGTGGCACTCCCATGTTCAGAACGGCGACAAATACGTGTCCCAGCAATTGGCCAACAGCGATGACGCGACCGCATCTGCAGCCCCCAAAATGGGCTGGCCACGCACGCTTGCGCGGCTTGTCGAGGGCCGGAACATCAACCCGGAAACACTGTTGGCCACTGATTATCTGAACCACTTCAATGAGGTGGTCATGCTGATTGAGATGTCTTCAGACATGCCTGATTGCATCGAGGATGTGGCCGAATGGCAGCCCCTTTCCTATGAGGATCACTTCAGACGCTCAACCTTTGCGGACAAGGACTTGGCCATTCTTGCCTATGAGAACGCTCCGGCCCGTCACAGAGAGCCGTTCGATGCGATTGTCGATCAGGCGAACCGGCTGGCAACCGCAGCTGCTGCCGAACTGACGAGAGTCTACAGTTCCGGCGAAGCCTATGACCCAGCCATCCTGTCCGACATGGCAAACCGATACACCGCGAACCTCAGACGCCTCGTTGATATGGCAAGCGGCATCATCAATGGTCACGGATTACGCATGGACCAGAGTGAGATTGACGCCATACTGGCTGAATGACGCGCTCGCCTGCTGACGACACAAATGCTTCACAAGACCTTTTGACCATTTCGGCGGTGAGCATCGCCGTAACCAAAGGCGACCAGGTGTTGCTCGTCCAACGACCGGACGACACATGGGCGTTTCCGGGTGGCAAGATCGAACCCGGCGAGACAGTTGAGCAAGCGGCACTCAGGGAGCTCCGCGAAGAGACAGGTATCACTGCAAGGATCTCAAGCGAACTTGGCGCATACTCGTTCGTTGCACGTGATGCCCGCTATTGTCTCACGGTGTTTCGGGGTGAGCATGAGGATGGCACGTCTGTCGCAGCCGATGATGCCGTCGCCGTTCGTTGGATACGCCCACAGGACGCACTCAACCTCAAGCTTGCAACGAATATGGCGGATGCACTTCGAAAGCTATAATAGCCGGTGAACCATGATACGCGGCACGCATTCAACAAATACAAGAGGGAACACACATGGCCTACTCACCCTTCGACTTGTCGGGGAAAGTCGCACTTGTGACAGGCGGCAACGGCGGTATTGGCCTGGGGATGGCAGATGCCATGGCCCAGGCCGGCGCCGATGTGATGATCTGGGGCACCAACGAAGACAAGAACGCCAAGGCAGTTGAGCAGATGACTGCTCATGGACGCGGCAAGATCGCCGCCAAACGCGTTGATGTCTCAGATGAAAATGCAGTGACTTCGGCAATGGCCCAGACCGCGGAGGAGATGGGACGCATCGACGCTGTCTATGCCAATGCGGGCATCGGCTACGGCGCCAATTCCTTCCTCAACATCACGACGGAGATGTACCGCAAGGTTCTTGCCGTCAATCTCGACGGGGTATTCTGGACTTTTCGCGAAGCATGCCGGCACATGGAAGAGAGGGCCAAGAACGGCGACCGTGGCGGATCAATCGTGGGTGTTGCCAGCCTCGCGGCGATCGAAGGTGCTGGTCGCAACGAGCACTATGCCGCAACCAAGGGCGCTGTAATTTCCATGATGAAAGGGGTGGCCGTGGAATTCGCCAAGCATGGGGTCCGCGCCAATGCCATTCTCCCGGGCTGGATCGCCACGGACATGACCTCAGCAGCACAGGACGCGCCGGCCTTCGCTGAAAAAGTGATCCCGCGCGTACCAGCACGCCGATGGGGAGAACCAGCAGACTTCGGAGGCGTCGCTGTCTATCTCGCCTCGGACGCATCCGCGTATCACTCAGGCGACACATTCGTGATTGACGGGGGGTACTCGATTTTCTGATTCAACTAGAATGGCCGGAGCACACACTGCGCTCCGGCCATTGGCAACTGGTGTGAACTTCTGCGACCACCCTAGTTGATGGGCACGTTCCTGTTTGCGTAGGCAAGCTCACACTGCGCGTAGAGCTCGCTGCCCACCTGATACCCCTGCTCCTCGTAGCAATGCTGCATCGCCTCCCAGAAATGGCCTGGCCGCGCGAACTCCTTGAGCTTTTGCTCGTGCGGGAGGCTATCCCAATAGGCTTGGACTTCATCACGCAATTCTTCATCAACGCAGATCAAGCGACCGAACTCATCCGTTCGTCCACGTGCCACGCATTCGTCTGACGGCCCGCGAAAAGTTCCATCGGCATTCCACTGACTTGCATTCTGCTGCCAGCTCTTGGTTCGCATTGCGACACACTCATCACTTTGAGGCGATCCCGCCCGAAACCCAAGAAAATCGCAATAGATAACGGCGCGCCATTCTTCAAAGGGCGCATCGTACAGCGACTCCTTGAAGTACCGCGGCATCTGCCTCCACCAGCGTTCGAACCGCTCCTTCTCCACGTCGTTCATGGTGGTCATGAACGCCCGAAGTTCCGGCGTGTAATCGCTGGATGCATTGGCCGGCACAACGCCCCAGGCCAACATGCAGGCAGCCAAACTGAACAGGGTCGATTTAGTTCGTGACGTTACGCGCATCAGGCAATCCTCCCAGACTGTTGATCCTTGCACTTCCTTTGTCCGATGACTTCACTCTGGCATTAGTCGCAGATAAGCCTGCCCCATTTGTCTGTCTTGTTCCGGGCGAGACACTCCTCCGACGGTCCCTTGTAGGTGCCATCAGCGTTCCACTGATCGGCCGACGCCATCCGTGCCTCGTACTTCGTTTCCCGGCAGTCGCGCCCTTCCTCCGTTCCGATCCGGAACCCCAGAAAATCGCACAGGACGGTCGGTCCCCATTTGCCGAGAGGCAGGCTGGTCAGTTCGGCACGCATCGAACTCGGAGCCGCAGACCACCAGCGCTCAAACCGCTCCTGCGGCATGCCCATCTCCGCCGCAATGTCCTCCACCGGGTACGGGTAGTCTTGCGCCGAGGCTGGAAACGCCGAGCAAAAAAACACAAACATCAATCCCGCCGCCAAAACTGGCAGTGGATCCGTGAGACCGAGACGACGCGTGAAGCACATAGACATTTTGGATCCGAACAACACTTACAACTAGTAAGCTATCCTAACTATTTTGGCCGCAATGGCAATGGGGAGTGAACTAGATTGTTCTCAATGCACTCAGCCGACGTCCGGCGGACCCTTGAGTTCCACAGTGTTGCCGTCAGGATCATTCAGATACAGAGAGGGGCCATATCCGCCCGCGCCGTATCTGCGCTCCACACTGCCGACAGCAATGCCGTTCGCGGTCAGCCAATTGCGGATGTCGTCTTCCTTGAACTCGCCGATTGACAGGCAGAAGTGGTCCATATTGTGCCCATCCTTGCCTGGCGCCGCTCCGCCCAAGCGCCCAAACTCGCTGTCGACCGGGACAAGGTCAACAAGCGAGGCGCCTGCACGGAGTTGAACGAGTCCAGCCTCGAGCTCCCGTTCAACGTCCATTCCCAAGACGTCACGATAAAAGTGCAGTGCCTGTTCGAGGTTGGTGACACGCACAACGACATGATCTAAGGCAACAAAATCGATCATCTCAGGCATCTACATCCTCCCGGCGAGTTGGAAACGAGCGGCCCAAGCGAGCTCGCCGAACCAACAATGCAAGGTTTAGTTCCCAAGCCGCAATCAGGTAGGGTCTGGCTGTCATGATCCGCAATTCCGCACAGCTGTTTCACGTGAAGTCCAAATTGGCCGTTGTCGTCGTTTCGGCAGCTCTGGCGGTGAGTTCCATGGTCTCGCCAACCTCGGCCGACCCGATTGTCGAAGACAGGCTTTCAAGGCTGGCAGGTACGCTCGGCGCCGTCCACTACCTGAGAACGCTATGCCGGCCAGCTGAGGGACAGCTTTGGCGCAACAAGATGTTGGAGCTTCTGGCCTCAGGGGAAATGGACCAACCGACCCGCAACGCCCTCATCGGATCATTCAACGCGGGCTATTCACGTCAGCAAGCCGCTCATAAAACATGCACAACGGCTGCAGCCAATCTTGGCAACACGTACGCCCGGCAAGGAGCACAACAGGCTCGCGATCTTGCGCGCCGGCTAGGTAGTTGATCCAATCACGTCAGTGATTGTCAGAGGCGACCTGCCAGATCAACCGCACGCGCGAGCTCACCGGGACTGACTTCCCCCAGAAGGACTTTGCGGACGCCGTCATCAGCAAGCGTTTGGAAGCCCTTAGCTTCCGCCGCGGCGCGCAACTCTGCGATCCCGGCTCCTTCGGCAATCAGATCATTGATCTCATCATCGACAATGAGAACTTCCGACACCACAGTGCGGCCGCGATAGCCGGTCGACCGGCAACTGGGACAGCCGTTCGGATGATAGACTGTGGGTCGGTCAGTTGGATCAAGACCAAAAATGAAACACTCATCGGCGCTGGCCAGACGCGATTGCTTGCAGACAGCACACAAGCGGCGAACAAGACGTTGCGCCATAACTGTGGTGATCCGTCCGGCAAGCTGACGAGGGTCATCAACCAAGCCCATCAGTTCAATCAGTGCTGACAGCGCATCCGGCGCGTCCATTGACGTCAGCACAAGTCGACCTGCCGATGCCGCATTGGCAAGCGACAATGCTGAATGGCGATCATCGATTTTGTCGTAGAGCAGTACGTCGGGGTCCTGAGCCACGACATCATCGATCAGGGTCGCAGCATCGTTCGCCTGCTGCGTTGATACTTCAAGCTGGCTGACAAGCGGCAGGCGATATCCGATCCGACGTTCGACTGTAAAGATCGACCGCTCCGCAGCCTTCATTTCTCCAAGCATGCCGTACAGGGTCGTTGTGCGTCCGGACGACCGCCCGCCTGCAACGATGATCATGCCCGACGGTCGCACCAGCGACCGGAGTACCAAAGCCGACGAATGATCAGAGAGGCCTATCTCGCCAAGAGACATCGGGTCCTGAGCAATCTCGCCAAGACGGATCGTCATGCGCTCGCCGTTCAGGGTCTCAAATGTCTTGAGTGCACACATGAACACACGGTCACCGAGGCGCATGGTGTACTCACCGGGCACCTCTTCTTCCTGACGCTGTTCTTCATCAAGTCCGGCAATACTGCGCAGATGCGCAGCCACCGGAGACCAGAACCGCTTGTCGACCGAGGATGACGGCTGCATGGCGCCGTCCACACGATACCGGACACGGACATAGCCATTCACTGGTTCGAAGTGAACATGGCTGGCGCCCAAACCTATGGCTTCCAGCAGTATCGCATTCACAAGGCGAACTGCAGGATCGGACCACACATTCGCTTCGGCGCCGCGCTCTTCCGTTCCCTGGGCGAGTCCCTTCAGAATGCGCTCGGCAGACATCTCATGATCAAGAACCGCATCAATCGTTTCGCTCAGGGCATCTTTGGGCCAGAAACATGGTTCGACGCGCGTTCCCGCCGGAAGATAGGGCCGAAGGTCTTCGATACGGTCAATGTCAGTTGGATCGGACAGTGCCACCATGATGGCGCCACCACCCCGTGAAACGGGTAGAGCCTGTGCTGATCGTACCAGGTCCGCCGGCGCTGTCTTGATGGCCTCGGGGTCAATCAGTGTGTGAACAGGATCATGCGCGCCACCCACCTCTTGCCCGGTCTGATCCGCGAACAGGTCGAGATCAGACAGGATACGGCCGAGCATCTTGTGCGGGCTTCGCTCCTGTTCGGCGATCGCAGTGTCCAGCCCTTTGCGCGTGACCAAGCCAAGTTCCACAAGCCGTTCACCGATCGGCCGCTGCATGTCACCTGCCGATGCAGTCGTCCGAACACGAGATGTTGCATCGGCGATATCGACCTGTTCGGCAATCGCCGGATCGGTGACATTGATAGCCGGAGAAGACTGCCCGCTGTCTGGCCGTAAGGCGTCAATGGGTGTCACGTTTGCAGGCGAACCGGACGCAATACCAGCCGAACGGATCAGCCTTTCGATTCCCAGATCAACGTCATCGGGCGCCTCTTCCGCGAACTCCTCGTCGCTGACATCTGTGTCGATCCCGAGATCATGAATGTTGAGGGCAGCGGCATCGCGTGGCTTCGCCACGTCACCCGGCGTGCTAACCGCCGCATCGGCATTATTGTCTTCTGCCCGTTGCGCACCCTGTGCGCCTGCCCCAAGTGGGTCGGTATCCTTGTTGAAGCCCATATCGTTTGCCGCCTATTGGAAACCAGTCGGCCAGACCCGGCCGTTATCGCGAATATGCAAAGGTTGGACCGGTCATTTGGCGCAAGGGATACCCCCTGCGGCCCTTGAATTCAGCCAAGAGCCTAACAGCAAAGGCGTGTGGCAAACCAGACGGTTAGATGGTTAATCCGCATACGTCCTGATAGATCGTCTGAATGACAATCCGCAAGCAGGCACTGCCCTAAATGAGCGCCTCGATCAGGAATGGCCCTTTACGGGACATTGCCGACTGAAAAGCTTCGTTGAACTCTTCAGCAGTCTCGCAGCGCGCTGCTTCAACACCCATACCGTTCGCTAACTGAGCCCAGTTGAGTTCCGGATTGTGCAGATCAAGCATCGAAAGGGCTTTCGGGCCCGGGTTCTCTGCCCCGACACGCATCAGTTCAATGTTCAAGATCGCATAGGACCTATTGGCGAGGATGACGGTCACGACGTCGAGGTTCTCGCGTGCCATGGTCCACAGAGACTGCAAGGTGTACATCGCGCCACCGTCACCATGGAAACATACAACCTTCCGGTCGGGACAGGCGAGCGCCGCACCCGCAGCCAGAGGTAGTCCCTGGCCGATGGAGCCGCCGGTCAGGCACATGTGGTCATGAGGGACCGCGTTCTCGGTATAGATGTTGGTGAAGAGCCCAGCCGTTGCCCCTTCGTCGGACAATATTGCACCTTCCGGAAGGAAATGCGCAATTGCGCGTCCGACACCATCGGCATCAAGCGTCCCGGAGGCCAAATCGGGTTTGGCGAGTTCTGCGTGCTCAGGCGCTGTGGCAGGAGCACTCACTGCGTCGGCCAGAGCTTCAAGTGCGGCAAGCCCGTCTTCTTCCGGACGTGCCAGAACAAGCGTTTCAGCGTCCTTGGGCGTCAGCCAGCTCTCCTTGCCCGGATACGCAAAGAACGCGACAGGGTTGAGTGCACCGCAGAGAACGAGCTGCTCCACATCCGCAAGATGCTCGACTGCCTGTTCAGCGAAGTATGGGATGCGCTCAAGTCTGACCCGGCCCGCACCGCGCTGCATACGCGGTGTGAATGTGTCACAAAGGACGCGCGCGCCGGTCGCTGCCTGGATACGGCCGGCAAGCTCCAGGCCATCCTCCAGGAGCACACGCCCCCGCAGCAGCAGTGCCGATTTCTTGCCGTTTCTGAGCGCTTCAGCAGTCTTGTCAATGGTGGCTGTGTCCACGGTCGTAAACGGAGCCGCGTCCACTGGGTCGGCGGGACCATCGGCTTCAAGCCAGGCAGTATCTGCTGGCAGGATGAGCGATGCGATACCCCCCGGAGCGCTCATTGCCGCCGCATATGCACGCGCACCCGCGGCGGCAACGTCTGACGCCTCCTCAGTCGTCTCCATCCAGACCGAATTGGGACGAGCGACACTGGCGATATCGGATGCGAGGGGTGCGTCGTACTGCCGGTGGTAGGTTGCGTGTTCACCAATCACATTGATGATCGGGGTGGCTGCGCGGCGGGCATTGTGGAGATTGGCAAAGCCGTTGCCCAAGCCAGCACCCAGATGCAGAAGAGTCGCGGCCGGCTTTCCAGCCATGCGCCCATAGCCATCGGCAGCGCCTGTGACCACGCCTTCGAAGAGCGCGAGGACCGGTCGGATTCCATCAATGCGATCTAGCGCAGCAACGAAATGCATCTCAGACGTGCCGGGATTTGCGAAGCAGATCTCCACTCCGCAATTGACAAATGTCTGAACCAGGCTCTCAGCGCCGTTCATTTGCTCCACTCCCTGTATCTGGCCTTGCGACCGCCAATGTAAGCGACGGGGCCATTCGTTAGATTGAATTGTATATCAGCCGCCCAAGGACGAAGACACCGAAGGATACGATCAATATGCCCGATATGCGATTGATCAGGATCAGGGTCTGGCCCGTCATCCGGTGGCGCAGCAGCCCGACCGTCAACGTGACACCCAACCACCACAAGGCTGAGCCGACAAAGACGGCGACCACCAGCAAGGTCGCGGTCATGAGGCTTGGTTCGGTCGTAATAAGCCCGCCCACGCCACCAAAGATCGCAATGAACCCCAGCATCGTGGCTGGATTGGTGATGGTGAGGATGAAGGTTGCCACGACCGCAGCGGCCAGTTTGCCGGTCGAATTCGTGCTTACGGAATCATTGTCTGTCGGATGGCTCAAGAAGGTATGGATGCCAAGGCCGACGAGAAACAGCCCGCCAAAGGCCTGAAGCCAGTCGCCGACCGATACAAGCATTGACGATGCAGCCGTCAGGCCGAATGCAGCCACTGAGGCAAACACGGCGTCGCCGGTCGCGGCGCCAAGTCCCGAAACAAAGCCGTTGGTACGCCCATACGCCAATGTCCGTCTGATGCAGATCAGATTGACCGGTCCGATGGGTGCAGCCACGACAATGCCGATCAGCACGCCGTTCAGTATCAGATACCAGTCGGGCATTCAGGGCCTTGTTTCTCGATCCTTACGCGAGCGGATCGTCGGTGACGACACCCGCATTCATGTGCCTGAAGAGCGGCGCTCAGACAACCACCACATCATTGCCTGGCGGATCGGTGAAGAGTTTCTCGACCATCTCTTTTCTGCGTCCGAGAGAGACCGACTGGTTGATATAGCCCTTGTCCGTGAGCTCGCCGGCATCCAGGGACGGCGGCTCGGACAGCAACAGCGCGCGATGGATCTGCGTCGATGATCCAGGGTTACGCGAATTGTGTTCCCGCATCCCTTCGGCGATGCGTTCGAGCACACCGGGTGCGCGAGCCACTTCGTCGTCCGGCATATCGTCAGCGAGTCCGGCGGCCTTGCGGCACGCGGGGAAATTGGGGAAACCAAGTATCCCGACATAGGGTTGATCCAGACCGGCCACGAGGCAGTCGTTGATCAGCCCCTTGCCTGCCTCAACGGCCTGCACGCGCATGCGGCCGGCATTGACCCAGGTGCCACTCGAAAGCTTGAAGTCCTCGACGACACGCCCATTGAAGACCAAACCCTGTTTAGGGTCGTTCTCGTCGACAAACTTCGCAGCATCGCCCAGCTTGTAGAAGCCCTCGTCATCAAATGCATCGGCTGTCTTTTCGGGGTTCTTATAGTAGCCCGGCGTTATGCAATCTCCCTTGACCCGGACCTCCATCTTCTCGCCTGCGGGTACCAATTTGATCTGGACACCAGGAAGCGGTAGGCCCAGCAGGCCCATGCGTTCCGTCTCCCAGTGGGTGTTCATGATTGTTGGTGCGGTCTCGGTAGCCCCATAACCGGATGTGAAGAGGATTCGCTCTCCGGTGACCCGGATGGCTACAGCCTGCATCCGCTCCGCGAGATCCTGGTTCAGTGCAGCCCCGCCGTACCCCATCGAACGCAATCGCGAGAAGAAATTGCGTGCGAGCTCATCGTCCCGCTCCAATTCTTCGATCAGCATCACATAGGCAGCGGGCACATTCGTATACGTGGTCGGCGCAACTTCACGCAGGTTCTGAACCGTCTCCGCGAATTGGCCGGCGACCGGCCGCCCGCCATCGATGTAAAGCGTGCCACCGGACGTCAGCAGGTTGTTCAGAACTGCATTGCCACCAAAGACGTGGTTCCACGGCAGCCAGTTGACGAGTGTCGGCGGCAGATCATCGGGTGTCTCTTCGATCAGCTTTGTCGCCATAACGGCATTCACGCACATCATTCGATGTGTGGTGATCACTGCCTTGGGCATGCCGGTCGAACCGGATGTGAAGAGATACTTGGCGACCGTGTCGTAGGTCAGCGCGTCATAGGCTTCATCAACGGCTTCCGTCGGCTCGGTCTTCAGCAAGTCCGTGTATGAGGTCGAGCCATGAAACGCCGGCGCCGCGTTTTCGACGTGGATCAAGCTCAGATCCTCTACATCAAGTGCCGCCATGGCTGTTTCAAACATGGCACCGTCCTGCACAAAGATCGCCTGAGGCTCGATGAGCTCAAAGACATATCGCAGCTTTGCGTAGTCCGACGAGATGAGACTGTAACTGGGTGAGACCGGTACTGCTGCGGCTCCGGCGAGGATCGCCCCATAGGTCATCATCGCGTGTTCCAGCGAGTTGCCCGACAGGATCATCAACGGCTTGCCCGGTCCCACGCCACGGTCAATCAGGGCCTGAGCAATCCGGCGGACGCGGTCATAGGCCTGCGCGTAAGTGATGGTCTCCCATTCCCCGAGCTTGTTTCCATCACTTGGACTACCGCGTTTTGCGAGCCACACGCGGTCGGGCGCCTCCGCAGCCCATTTCTTAAGCGGCTCGATCACATTCTTTGCCGGATCTCCCATGGTATTGGGATTCTCCAGGACGATTGACCCGTCTGTGCGTCGCTCGACGTCAACGCGCGTCTCGACGAAATTCACTTTTCTGAATGGTGGCAACGACATATCAGCACCCTCCCCGGTGGCACCGGCCGACTCTCTCATGGGAGCGGGTCCGGCCTCGTCGTGTTTGATTTGCGTGTCAGGCGTTGACGTCAACAACCAGGCGGCCGCGCACCTTGCCCGCAATGATGTCTGCAGCCGCAGCTTTCACCTGCTCAAGACCAATCGTGTTGGTCATTGCGTTGAGCTTGTCGAGTTCGAGATCGCGCGCCAACCGGCTCCATGCTTCTTCGCGCAGCGCGCGTGGCGCCATGACGCTGTCGATGCCAGCGAGAGTCACGCCCCGCAGAATGAAAGGATAGACCGTAGCCGGAAGGTCCATGCCGCCAGCCAGACCACATGCCGCGACAGTACCGCCATATGCTGTCTGCGCGATTACGTTGGCCAGGGTCGTACTGCCGACTGCATCGATGGCACCGGCCCACCGCTCCTTGCCGAGCGGTCGGCCAGGCTCAGAAAACTCTTTGCGGTCGATGACATCTACCGCCCCGAGTCCTTTCAGATACTCGGACTCTTCGACGCGCCCCGTCGACGCAACAGGGCGATACCCAAGCTTTGCGAGCAGCGCAATGGCCACCGATCCGACACCCCCATTGGCGCCGGTGACGAGAATGTCGCCGTCTTTGGGGCCGATGCCGTGCTTCTCCAGGGCCAGGACACATAGCATCGCAGTATATCCGGCAGTCCCGATTGCCATCGCATCTGCCGTCGAAAAGGCGTCCGGCAGTCGAACCAGCCAATCACCTTTGACGCGCGCACGTTGCGCGTATCCGCCACTATGGCCCTCACCCACACCGAAGCCGTTCAGCACGACCTTGTCTCCGGCCTTCCAGTCGGCATGGTCGGATGAGATGACTTCCCCGGCAAAATCGATCCCGGGTATGATGGGTGAGGCGCGCAGGATTGGCGCCGCTCCGGTAATGGCAAGCCCATCCTTGTAATTGACTGTGGAGTGTCCGACGGCGACCGTTACATCGCCGTCCATGAGGTCGGAATCGGTGATGTCCTTCAGCTCGACGTCTTGTCCATCATCGGTTTTGGTGACCACGAGCGCACGGAATGAGTCAGCCATCAGGCATCTCCAGAATTGACGAAAATCGAGTGTTGAAAAGCAGTAGGTTTCGCGCGCAACGGGACCCTATCGCCGACACCGCGTCAAGTCCCCTGGCAATGCCGGATCCGTCACATAAAGCTTGGGTCGAGCCAGCGGGACTGGCATCAAGCCGACTGGGACAGCACGTCTTCCACCGAACCTTCAGCGGCAACACCACGTATGTGGTGTTGGTGCCAAAGGGCAAAGAAGAGCAACAGCCACGCGGCCTGGCCATCATGCTTGGCTGGGGTTGAGCCAAGCCCCGCAAACAGCGCCTTGACACGATCAGGATTGCAGAGTGCCTGAACACCGGGCTGCTGCGAAACCAATGGCGCGAGTTGAGAACCGCGGGAAGAGATCCACTCTGCGACAGGAACCGTGAAACCGCGCTTGCGGGCAAACGGCTCTGCTTCCGGCAGATGCTTTGCCAACCAAGCGCGCAACAGATACTTGCCGACCCGGCCCTTCAACTTGAGGGAGTCCGGTAACAGGAAAGCCGCCTCCGCCACCGCGGGGTCAAGAAGCGGTGTACGGCCTTCCAGGCTGTGAGCCATCAGGCATCGATCAAGCTTCACAAGCAGATCATTGGGCAGCCAGTCCGCGCAATCCACCGACTGCGCGCGCTGCAACCTCGTACGACCACCACCTCCAGCCCGGTTCCACGCAGACATGATCCCGTCACGCCAGTCAGGAGTCGCATCGCGCAAGAGCTTGAGGCCATCAAGCGCACCACGCGCGCGCATGGCGCGTCCGCCAAGCCATGTCGGACGGGTCACCGCCCGGTACCTGCCATATCCGGCAAACAGCTCATCGCCCCCTTCGCCACACAACACGACCTTGACATCCTGCGCAGCCACCGACGCCAGTTTGAACGTCGGCACGATCGCATAGTCGGCTGTCGGGTCATCAACGGCAGCGGCGATGGATGGCAACAGTGTCCAGAAGTCCTGTTCCGACACGTCAACGCTCACATGATCAGCACCGGTCGCAGACGCGACACGGGCGGCATGCTCGCGCTCGTCTTTCACCTTGGTGCCTGAGAAACCGGCTGTGTAGCACCGGACCGGCTGATCGTTTAGCCGTGCCATGCAAGCCAGGATGACGGAGCTATCGATGCCTCCGGACAGGAACATGCCATAGGGCACATCAGACCGTTGGTGGACACGGACACTGTCGATCAGGGCGTCTTCCAAAACGACCAGAGCACGCTCTTCGTTGGTGGCGACCGGGCCGCCCTCGGGAAGCGCCGGCCTGCGGTTTCTCGCTATGACACGCCCACGTTCGACGACGAGTGTCTCGCCGGGCAGGACACGCAAGATGTTCCGAAAGGCTGTACGGCGGCCCGTCGTGAATTGCAGCTGGAGCAGCTCGCCTGCTGCGGAGTGGTCCAATTCGGCATCAACCAACTCTGTCGCCAACAAGGCCTGAGGTTCTGACGCAAATACAAACCCCTTTGGCGTCTCCGCGTAATACAGGGGTTTGATACCGAAAGGGTCGCGCGCAAGCAGCAGTCGCTCTCCATCGGGATCATACATCGCGATGGCATACATGCCCCGCAAGCCATCTGCGAAACGAAGACCGTCGCGTCGATACAGCTTGAGAGGAGTCTCACAGTCCGAGTGGGTCTTGAAGTTGCTCTCGCCAAACTCCTGTCGCAGCTCCAGGTAGTTGTAAATCTCGCCGTTTGCCACGAGCGCGAGACCTTCATCGTCAAAGAGCGGCTGGTCACCGGTTTCCAGGTCGATGATGGCCAATCGGGTCTGCATCAACCCGGTGGCTCCCGAAATAAAACTCCCTTCGCCATCCGGGCCGCGATGTGTCAATGCATCGGACATGGTGGCGAGCAGCGCCGCAGAAGGCGCCTCACCGCTTGTCGTCTGGATGCCTGCGATGCCGCACATGACTTAATCGGTATCCTGAGTGTCTGATGCGACCATCAACTCAGCCGCGCTCTTCTTTTAGCTGGGAGAAGAGAGAAACGTAACGGTTTACGCAAGCAGCCTCGGAGAATTCAGCATCGACCCGGGCAGCGCCTGCCGCGACGATCTGATTTACCAAATCCGAGTCGCTGGCCAGGCGCGCAATGGCCTCTGCAACTGCATGGGCGTTGTCTCTAGGCACCAACAACGCATCCTGTTCATGACGGACCAGCCAGGCCGGTCCAGTGGCGTTTGCCGTGATGACGGGCGTGCCATGCGCCCAGGCACCAATGATGACGTTTCCAAACGGTTCTGTCCGCGACGGAAAAACACAGATGTCGGCCGTTCGCAGCAACCTTCCCGGATCGTCCCGCCACCCGAGCCATCGGACACGCGACGCCACGCCGAGGCTCTGCGCCTGAGCCTTCAGGTCTCCTTCGAGCGGGCCTTCCCCGGCGATCCACAGATAGGCTCCCGGGGCGGCTGCAAGCGCATCGAGCGTCACGTCAAACGCCTTTGCATCATGAAGCCGCCCCATGGAAAGCAGGAGAAGGGCGTCGTCCGGCGTGTCAAAGGCCGACCTGGGGAGCGGGTCGCGCGGGTCAACCGGTGTGAAATTGGGGATGAAGTGCACGCGCGCGGGATCAAATCCGCCCTCTGTCAGGTACCGGACCAGATCGGGCGTGTTGCAGACTTGGGCGTCAAAGCCACGGAACGACTTGAGGTTGTAGTAGCCGCCGTGACGGGCCACGCGAATATAGGGACCTTCCGGTGTTGCCCGCGCCGCCCGGCCCATCCATGACAAGACCACATCCGCGCCAAGGTCAGCGGCAGCTGTTCGGATGGCGCGCGGCGTCTGAAAATCCAGCCACCGGTTAAACGGGACATCCGAATGAGGTATGGCGGCTTGATCAAGTAATGCCCCGCGGGCCTTATTGGGGCGCATCACGGCGGCGGTGTCATGCCCAGCCGATTTAAGGGCAATTGCCAAATCGACGAAGAACCGTTCCGCGCCGCCGACCTGCCCACCAGCAATGGTATGCAGGATATTCACCGGCGCTCCGCTTCGCTTTCGTCGTTCGCAGCATCTTCGACATAGACGTCCGGTTCCAGCGTCGCCTTCAGAAAGGAGACGATCGGGTAGAGCCCCGCAAGAACAGCGATGAGAAACCCGTACCCACCTTCCCTGTAGCCCTTTCGCCGAACATAGGCCTTGTAGAACCGGGAAGGAATGCGCCGGATGTTCCGCCGCAGTGTCTCGGATTCAGCCTTGCCGGATGACACGAGGTCCCGCGCGTTTGCTGTTGTGTAGCGATCGAAACGCGCGAGCATATCGGTGATGTTGTCGTCGACGAGGTGATCGATGCGGGTCTCCAGTGTGCCAAGGCGGGGACCAAGCTCGAGTGACGGGTGTACACGCTGGCGGCCCCACTTTTTTGTTCCACGGGCAAACAAGCGCGGCGCGGCACTGGCACCGATATAGGCACCCCACCCATACCGAACGCGCGTCTGCCCTACATAGTTGTCGAACTGAACAAGGTAATAGCCCTGCTCAGGCTGTTTCACCGCCTCACGCAATTCCACTGCAAGCGCGGATGGCACCCGCTCGTCAGCATCGACTTCAAGCACCCAATCGGACGTACAGGCATCAATCCCGGCGTTGCGGCGATCACCCTCGATGGGCCAGACACCTTCCAGTATCCGGTCGGCACCCGATGCTTCCGCGATCTCGCGTGACCGGTCTGAGCAGCGGTCCAGAACAACCACACGCTCATCGGCAAAAGCGAGCGCTTCCAGACACGCCTTCAGATTTGCTTCCTCGTTATGTGCGACAGTCAGTGTCGACAGCGTCGGGCGTTTCTCTGCAGTCATTGAGACACCCTCTTGTGAAGGGCAAGAGCAGCATCATAAACACGGTCGACGTCGAGATCGGTCATTTCGCTCTTCGTTGAGCGAAAGTCGTATGCCGGATCTGCAATGATGTCTTCGAAGCTACGCGGCCCGCGAATGCTAGCGCACTTCTTGCCCCACGGGCCGTACTTTGACTCCGAACTCGGTCCGAAAAGCCCAAGCGTGGGCAAGCCGACGGCAGCCGCCATGTGCATCGGGCCCGAGTCATTGCCAATATAGAAATCTGCACGTTCTAGACATGCGGCAGTCTGTGGAAGATCCGTCCTGCCGACCAGATCAATGAGGCGGTCGCCGGGGACTGCATCAATAACCGGCAATGCTGCGTCCCTTTCTGCCTGGGCACCTACGACCATAATGCGGCCGTTGGATAGAAAGCCGGCAGGTCCGGTGATCCGTCCCATCAACTCGACGAAGTTGGCGGCCGGCCATGCCTTGCCGGCCCAATTCGCCGTCGGCCCCAGGGCAAGCACCGGCGGTCCGTCCGGGACGAGGGTACGCGCCTGACTGCGCGCGCCGCTACCGGTCGCGAGTTTCGGATCTGGTGGAGGGGAAAGTCCGAGCACCGATGCGATATGCGGCACACGGTGCATAGACGCATCCTGCTGCAGAACGCACCTTTTTCGGGCACGCAGGAGGAAGGCAATCAGGGATGCTCGCAAATCCACAACCAGGTCCCAGCGTATCCCGATCGTCTGGCGCCAGAGCGCCAGCCAGTGCCCTGCCCGACGCTGCTTCGCCATCTCGATCACACGGACAACGCCAGGTTGGTCCCTGAATAGCGATGCTGTCGCGGGTCCACAGGCAACCGTGATCTCAGCATTCGGATTTTCCTCCGCCAGCCACGACAGCACGCCGCTCGACAGCACGGCATCCCCGATGCGGTTGTAGGTCACGAATAGAATCTTCTGCATCCGGCGGGCCGGCCTAAAGGTGAGGAACCTGCTGGTTCGTTGCTTCCAGCCTTATAGGTGGCCGCATCGTCGAAGCCAATGGCCACATAGGCTGTCAGGAGACCGGCACAAACCAGCAACATTTTCCTTGAAGCCTTGGTCTCCGCTCCCCACCATCTGCCGGAACCTTCTTATGTCCAACAATGATCACAATTGGCCGCAGATGACTGAGACACATTTTGCCGTCCTAGAAGACAGAGGGGTGCTGCGCGCCCACGGTCCGGACATGTTTGACCTCCTTCAGCGCCTGGTTACCGGCAATCTTGAGGAGGTCACAGAAAACCGTGCGGTGTACTCACTGCTTCTCACACCACAGGGCAAATTCCTGTTTGACTTCTTCCTTTTTGCCGACCCAACGCAGCCAGACGCAATTCTGATTGATTGCGCAGCTTCGCGACTGGCAGACCTCCAGAGACGCCTGACCATGTACAAGCTGCGGGCGGACGCCTCCTTCGACGATGTCAGCCGCGCGTTTTCCACCGTTGCCGTGTGGCCGGGTACGGAAGAGACCGTTACGATATCCAATGTGTCGTTTGTCCCCGATCCTCGCGGTGCCTTTTTGGGGTGGCGATCCATTCTCCCTGCTGGCGAGATCGATGGTGTCCTGAGCGGGCTCCAGGGCACTCAGACCGACGCAGCTGGATATCGGGCCTTTTGTGTAAGCCGTGGCGTTCCCGACGGGGCTCGCGATATCGGAGTTGATCAGGATTTTCCGATCGAGACCAATCTTGATCTGCTGAACGGGATCGATTTCCAGAAGGGCTGCTTTGTCGGCCAGGAGGTTGCCTCCCGCACTCACCGGAAGGGAAAGGTGCGCAAACGGCTTGTGGTCGCTGCCGTGGATGGCTCTTTGCCGCAACCAGGCGCAGAAATAACTATAAACGGGACGAAGGTCGGTTCGGTCACAGGCCATGCCGGCAAAGACGCGTTGGCTCTCGTGTTTCTCGACCGGGTCGCCAAGTCCGGGATTACTGTTGCCCAAGCCGGAGAAGCGGAATTGCAGTTGCAAGTGCCGCCCTATGCAGACTTCTCACTCAGCGGAGATGCTGCATGACACAGTCTGGGCGCTGTGGATGGTGCGGCGACGACCCTCTCTACGTCGCATATCACGACGAGGAGTGGGGCGTTCCCGAATATGACGATCGGGCGCTGTTCGAGAAGCTCATCCTCGACGGGTTCCAGGCCGGGCTCGCATGGATCACGATATTGCGAAAGCGGGAGAACTTCCGCAAGGCGTTCCATGGCTTCAGGCCGGAGAAGATTGCTCGGTACACGAACAAAGACGTTGAGCGCCTGCTTGGAAACGATGGCATCATCCGCCATCGGGGCAAGATTGAAGCAACGATCGGGAATGCGAAAGCCTACCTGAAGATCATGGAAAGCGAACCTGACGGTTTCTCGGGATACCTTTGGGACTTTGTGGATGGCAAGCCGATCGTCACCAATCACAGGAACTGGAAGGACATGCCGGCACAGACGCCCATGAGTGCGGCATTGTCGAAGGATCTCAAGGCGCGCGGGTTCAAGTTTTGCGGCCCGACGATTGTCTATGCATTTGCTCAGGCTGTTGGGATGGTCAACGACCACCAGATCGGGTGCCCACGGCGCGAGGCCTGCCAGAAACTGGCTCGGTAGGGCAACGCCGGAGCTTAAGGAATGACCCAGTAGCGCGTGCCCGTCCTGTAGTTGAACTGGGCCCGGCGGTGCCCCTTGCTGTCGAGATAGAGCCAATCCAGCTGCTCGACATGAAACCTCATGACCGAAAAGTTCTCACGTCCAACCTCAAGTAAATCAGCAGCCACACGTTGCCCCCGGTCTGCATGGTCAGGCAGGCCAGAGGTTGGCGCAGCCTGGGTGCTTCCCGGCGCTTCTGTCGCCAGATAGCACACACGGCTGCCCAAGGCGGACGTCTCCCATGCCGCGTCCTTGTGTGGCCCATCGGACAGCAACTCCGCCGTGGCCGTTACCCGCACCTGCACCTTGGCATCCGGATCGTAGAACAGCATCTGAACGCGCGAATCATGCCTCAGCTGTGCTGCTTTTGGCGACCGCTGGTCTGTGTTTGCCCTCAAGACGCGCGTTGAGGCATCTGCCTCGCGCAGAACCACCGTTCGTGCCTGCGGAGCACCCTCGGCATCCACTGTTGCGAGGACAGGGGTATGAAAAGCACGCTTTGCGGACCTGGCACCTGCTTCCAGCATCCGCCATGCTTCAATTTCCGCTGCGTCAAGCTTGGAATAATGATCGGGAAAGCCCTCGACCCGTTGAGCCGCATCGCCTCCGACTGTCGTGTCTGTCACCTGTTCTGCACCTTGTTCTGCCCTTCTTGACCGCCGGCGCGCCCCCGATGTTCACCAATCTGGCCGGGTTCCGCTGGCATGACGCCCATGCATCCCTTAAATTAGCCCATTAATGGACGTCATCTAACCGGATTGCTGTTGTTGGATGAACGTTGAGGGGAACGGAAACAACTACAGCGCGCCGGAATCAACCCAATCCAGGTATTCGCGCGCAACACTCAGGTGGACAGAGTTGACCAAAGTCGTCATCAGCGGAACCGGCGTTTTCACGCCCGAAGAATCCATCACCAATGAAGAGCTGGTCGAAGCCTTCAACGCTTATGTGCGCAAGTTCAATGCAGAGAACAAGGACGCTATCGAACGCGGCGATGTCGATGCACTGGACGAGTCCAGTGTTCCTTTCATTGAGAAGGCATCGGGCATTCACAAGCGCTATGTGATGAACAAGACGGGCATTCTGGACCCGGACATCATGGCCCCGCGTCTGCCCGAGCGTCCCAATGAAGAGCCGTCGATCCTGGCCGAAATGGCCGTGACGGCAGCACGGGATGCGATGAAGCAGGCTGGCAAGACCGCTGCGGATGTCGACGCAGTGCTGGTGGCATGCTCCAACCTTGAGCGTCCCTATCCCGCAATTGCAATCGAGGTTCAGGACCTTCTGGGCATTGACGGGTTTGCGTTCGATATGAATGTCGCGTGCTCATCTGCCACGTTCGGCATCCAGCAGGCCTATGACATGGTCCGCTCCGGCTCGGCCAAATGCGTGCTGGTGACCGACCCCGAAATCTGCACCGGGCATCTCAACTTCCGCGACCGCGATAGCCATTTCATTTTCGGCGACGTTGCAACCGCGATCATCATTGAAGCCGCCGATACGGCGACGGCTGCACATCCGTTCGAGATTATCGGCACGCGTCTGAAGACCCAGTTCTCGAACAACATTCGCAACAATTTCGGCTTCCTGAACCGGACGGCTCCGGAAGGCATCGGCGCCAAGGACAAGTTGTTCGTCCAGGAAGGCCGCAAGGTCTTCAAGGAAGTCGTCCCGATGGTCTCAGAGATGATCCTCGACCACATGAAAGACGAGAACATCGGCAACAACAGTCTCAAGCGCATGTGGCTGCATCAGGCAAATGCGAACATGAACGACCTGATCGGCAAGAAGGTGATGGGACGACCGCCGTCTGAAGAGGAACAACCAAACATTCTAAAGGACTACGCGAACACCAGCTCCGCAGGATCGATCATCGCATTCAGCCAATACAGTGAGGACCTGGAGCCGGGTGATGTCGGCGTCATCTGCTCTTTCGGCGCGGGCTACTCAGCCGGCAGCGTCCTGGTTCGGCGGATGTAAGCACACCTATCGTGGCGGCATCCGCCGACGTCAAAGAGAAAGGCCCCGGTCAGGTACCGGGGCCTTTTCCTTTTTCGGAGGATGTGACCTCTAGGGGAACGGTCGCACGGCTACGACACGGAAGGTATGCATCTCACCATCACTTTCCGTAATTGAGACGTACTCGCCTTCAGAGAGCTTGTGTCGGTCCAGCTTGAAGAAGAGCTCATCGTCTTCGTCGTCGCCGTCGTCATAGTCAAACTTCCAGCCCTTGCCGACGTGGCGCAGATGACCGCGCAAGTCATCTTCATCCTCCCAGAACCGGTGAACGGTGCAGTCGTCCTTGTGGTTCTTCCAGACTTCCGGGTCGAGCTGCATCTCGCCATCCAGAGGCACAACAAATTCGTAGCCGCATTCTGAGGATCCGGATGGATACTGCTCACTTCGGGCCACGTTGAGATGCACACGGTAAAGCGCCATGGTCTTTCCTTTTTCTTCAATACTTGAGGAATCTTCGGAGGCAGATCTGCGGCCTACCCCAATTGTCAGTGGGCCATGAGAACCGGAATGGTCGCGTGCGACCGTATGTGACGCGTCACACCACCGAGCACAAGCTCACGCAGACGCGAATGGCTATAACCGCCCATCACCAGAAGGCCCGCATTGAGCTTGCCGGCTTCGTCGAGAAGCACTTCACCGGTGTTGCGGTTGTCCTCCGGCACCAGGTGAATCTCAGCCGCAATGTTGTGAAGTGTCAGATACTCGGCCAGCGCCTTCGCGCCCGGCGCATCACTGATGCCGTCTTCATCCACGCACACAATGATGACCTTGTCAGCTTCAACGAGGAATGGAAGCGCGGCTGTCACCGCATTGGCTGCTTCGCCGCTCTCGTCCCAACCAATAACCGTACAGTTGCCGACATTGCTGGTGGCTTCCGCAGGTGCAAGCAGAACCGGGCGGCCCTCCGCGAGCATGCAGGTTTCCAGGGCATTTGGACCGGACGTCTGATCGCGCGCCGAGGCGTCGGCCACAATCACAAGGTCAGCAAGGCGACTTTCACCGGCGATCACATCCGCTGCGCGGCCAGCCTTCACCCGGATGCGGGCGCTGGCGGTCCCGGGCTTGGTCTCGTCCGACAGGGCAAGCCCCGCATCGGCAGCAGCCGTTGCAGCGGCATCGCGACACTGTTTCTCAGCCTCGTCCGCCGCCTTGCGTGCCGTTTCAATGATGTCCTCAACGACTGGGCCGGAAATCCCCTCGCCCAGGTACGGCAGGGCGTCAGTCGGGTTCGGCCTTACGAACAGAATGTCTGCCTGGGCGCCAAACCGCTTTGTCAGCGCCAAACCCGTCTTGAGGGCTGCCATGTCCGAGTCGGAGCCATAGAGAGGACAAAGAATTCGTTTGATGGACATCGTGTTTTTCCGGTTCTTCCACAGTCCAAGGTGCCGCCTCGGCCCCTTGTTCTATCTATCTAGTAACATGATGCCGCCAGCCTGTGGCAGACCATGACATGTGTCAAAGGGCCTCTCTACGAGCACCCACGACGTGCGGTGATGTCCATCGACATTCCACCCCTTTATCGCTAAGGCGTGCCCTTCTGCAGCCACCGAGACCGGAGATCAGCTCTGCCCAAGAAGACCATGTCGGAAGCACCGCGCGCGTGGCAACGCATGTTGAGTGGCCGGCGGCTCGACCTGATCGACCCGTCACCGCTGGATGTGGAGATTGAGGACATCGCGCATGGCCTCGCCCGCGTGGCGCGGTGGAACGGCCAGACCACCGGTGACCACGCTTTCAGCGTGGCGCAACACTCCTTGTTGGTCACCGATCTTGCGCAGGCCTTTGCACCGGACTGGGATCACACCAAACTGCTGGCAGCACTCCTGCACGACGCACCCGAATATGTGATTGGCGACATGATCAGCCCTTTCAAGGCTGCGCTCGGTGTCGACTACCGCGCCTTCGAAGACCGCCTTGAGGCTGCAATCCATCTGCGTTTCGGCATTCCGGTGACAACGCCCAAGCACGTTGCCCGTACGATCAAACGGGCGGACCGCGTGTCGGCCTATCTTGAAGCGATTGAACTTGCCGGTTTTGCGCCTGACGAAGCTGGCCGGCTGTTCGGTCGTCCAAAATTGACCGAAACTCAGGCGCGCGCCGCGCGCCGATGGATCAAACCAATGCCGGCTAGCGAGGCACAGAATGCCTATCTCAGGCGTTTCGCCACGCTGTCCGGCGGATAACCGCGACCTCCGCCTGCGGGCAACCACAAATTGCCATGCGGATTCAAAGACTTCATAATGCTGAAAATGAGCAAAAGGTGTCGCGAGAGTGATACCCGAATCGGCGACAGTCTGAGCCAGCCGGGAGACATGTTCGATGATCTATGTAAGTCCGCTCAGCGCGCTTGAAGCTTGTGCTCAGGACCTGAGGCCCTCTCACGTGGTCAGTCTGCTTGATCCTGAGACCATTGCCGTTCTCGGCACGCCGCCCGGCATTGCACCCAAGAACCACCTTAAAGTGTCCGTCAACGATATTGCCGCGCCGATCAATGGCCATGTCCACCCGGACAGTTCGCATGTGGAGGAAATCATCGCCTTCCTGTCGGGCTGGCAACCGGATGCGCCCCTTCTCATCCATTGTTGGGCAGGAATAAGCCGGTCGACAGCGACCGCCTTCACAGCCCTGTGCATGTACAACGAGGACGCCTGCGAGTTTGCCCTCGCACGCCTGATCCGGGAACGCGGCGCGCACGCCTCGCCGAACCGTTTGATTGTTGCCCACGCTGACCGCGTCCTGGGCCGCGACGGCCGGATGATCGATGCAGTGGATGCCATGACGCCGCCGCGTGCGACATATGAGGGCGTAACCTTCAGCCTGCCACATGCGCCAGACGTGGATCTTCGGAGCGAAGCCATCTGATATGGCAACGCCCTCACCTCAACCGGCTGCCGCACCTTCGACATTTGACGACACCTCAACTGCGGTCGTCGTTGGCCTCAACGCGGCTATCGTTACGATTGCCGAGGAGGAGCCACGTACGCTGGTTGTCCATGCATCGGATGAGACCGGCGTAAAATCATCAGACATGTGGGACGCTCTGCCGTTTGGGCCCTTTGATCCGCTATCACACCGAACCATGGCCGTCGGCTTGCGTGCCTGGGTGGAAGAGCAGACCGGACTTGAGCTTGGCTACGTCGAACAGCTCTACACATTCGGCGACCGGGGGCGTAACCGCCTTCCGGACGACATCGGCCCCCACATTATCTCTGTCGGGTATCTGGCGCTGGTGAGTGCCCATGATCTGGCCGTTGACGCACCTTCAGCTGAAGGCGCGTGGCGGGGCTGGTACCGATACTTCCCCTGGGAAGACTGGCGGCAGACCCGACCGGCAATCATCGACGATACGATCGCTACTCTCGTCGGCGCATGGGCTGATGATGCTGCATCAACGTCACTCAAGGCCGAGCGTCGTCAGCGGCTCAATCTGTGCTTCGGCCTTGGTGGCATCTCCTGGGACGAGGAGAAAGTGCTTGAGCGGTTCGAACTTCTGTATGAAGCAGGGCTGGTCGACGAAGCTGCCCGGGACGGGCGCAGGAATGCACGTCGCAAGCTCAATGTGCCCGAGGGCAAACAGGATGTCCCGGCGCTTGGCGAGCCGATGCAACATGACCACCGGCGCATTCTGGCGACCGCAATCGGCCGTCTGCGGGCCAAACTGAAGTACCGGCCGGTCGTATTCGAACTCATCATGGAAGAGTTCACGTTGACCGAGCTTCAACGAACTGTCGAAGCTGTTATGGGCGTTCGGCTGCACAAGCAGAACTTCCGCCGCTTGGTCGAAAAGGCCGGACTGGTTGAACGCACCGGTCATGTGGCGACCAACACCGGCGGTCGTCCTGCTGAACAGTTCAGGTTCCGGCGTGAGGTCGTTACCGAGCGGGCGGCTCCAGGCGTTCGTGTGGGCGCGCCGCGCCGCGGGCGTAGGAATTCAGCCAAGGGTAGCTAGGAAGCCACGCGTCTCTAGTCCGAACCAGTTTTATCCTTCGGCAACACCGTGGCATCCGAAAACGCGCGCAGAACAGCTTTGGTCCGCAGGTGACCGAAGAACGCCATCATCCGATTGATGGCTTCGAGCGCCATGTCCGCCGCTGCTTCGGCATCGACCTTGCCCTCGATCGCTTCAAGAAAGCGCGTGACTTCCGTCTTGCCGAGCTCATTTGCCGAGGTGACGTAGAAGGCCAGCAAGTCTGTCGAGAAGCCGTTTACTTTCGTGAAGCCTGCAGCTTTCATCTCGCCCCAGATGGCGACCAGCTCAGCGTCTGTACGGCTGAGCATAGTCTTGCCCTTCTGTCGCTTCAGCGTGATCGCACCGATTTCTTCGAGCCCTGCGGCGTCTTCCTCAGCGTCGGCGTTGCGTGGGAGCACCGAGGTCAAGGGCACGAGGGCATCGAACCGGTCGAGCCGTGCTGCCACCAGTTGCTCCAGATGCGGAAAGGCGCCCACGCTGAGAGAGCCGTCGGTCAGTTCCCCGGACAGGACCCTGCCGATTTGCGGCAGTGTCAGTCCTTCTTCCTTGTGAAGGCGCCGGATCAACCGGATGCCATCTACATGGGACTGATCATAGTCCGCCACATTGGGTTTTGACCGCTCGGGCTCCGGCAACAATCCGTGGCGAAAATACACTCGGATCGTTTCTCGATTGACGCCAGTTGCCTCTTCGAGATCTCGCATCTTCATGGACACGGGATAGCTCAAAAACGCGTATTTACATACCGCATTTTTGCGTATAGTTTATACGTAAAAATGCGGGAGGAAAGGCTGATGAGCCAAGCTGCGTATACGGGGGCCGACGCATCCGATCTGGTGGAGATGGTCGCCACGGTTTTCAACCCGGCGAGTTTCGCCAACCGGCAACAGATCGACAGGGTCTTTACCCATCTGCGTCGTTCCCATCCGCTGGTGCAGGTTGAGGTACCCGGCTACGACTCTCACTGGATCGTCACGAAATACGCGGATGTAAAGGAGATAACCCGGCAGGACGATCTCTTTCACTCGGGCGATCGGCCCAAGATCCTTCACAGTCAGGCGGGTGAAGCGCTGGCGCGGGAGTACACCGGCGGATCGCCAAACATCTTCCAGTCACTGGTGCAGTTGGACCCGCCGGAACACACGGCCTATCGCGGTGTCTTGCAGGGTCAGTTCATGCCAGGCGAGATTGCAAAGATGAAGGAGCAGGTCTCGGTCACGGCCGGTCAGTTCGTAGATCACATGGCAACGCTCGCACCCGAATGCGACTTCGCAACTGATGTGGCCATGAACTACCCGCTCCAGGTCGTGCTGGACATTGTCGGTGTTCCACGCGAGCACCACCCCAAGATGCTCGAACTGACCCAGTGGCTCTTTTCCTACGCTGATCCCGATCTCAAACGGCCGGGCTCGGACCTCACTGATCCAGCCGAGATCATCAAGACCTGGAACATCGTGTTCAACGAGTTCCGTGACTTCTTCCTGCCGCTCGTCGCGGCACGACGGGCCGACCCCAAGGCGGACGTCGCAACGCTGATCGCCAATGCCGAGATCGGTGGCGCCAGTATGGAAGAGCGCAAGATGATCTCCTACTTCACGATCCTTGCGACGGCCGGCCATGACACAACATCGGCAACCACGGCCACAGGCATGCAGGTTCTCGCGGAGAATCCGGACATGCTGGAGCGCTTGAAGGAAACGCCGGACCTGATCCCGAGCTTCGTTGAGGAGTGCATCCGCTGGGCGTCGCCGGTGCAGCATTTCATCCGGTCCGCAACAGAAGACTATTCCCTGCGCGGTCAGACCATCCGAAAAGGTGATTTGCTGTACATCTCCTATTTCTCTGCCAACCGCGATGAGGAGGAATTTGAGGACCCGTTCTCGTTCAAGATTGATCGGGCCCCCAACAGGCATCTTGGCTTCGGGTTCGGCGGACATGTCTGCCTCGGCCAACATCTGGCGCGGTTGGAAATCCGAAACTTCTGGCAGGCGCTGATCCCGCGGCTGAAGCGCGTCCAGCTGGCCGGTCCCGTCAAGCTGACGGAATCAGAGTTTGTTTGCGGACCAAAGTCAGTCCCGATCCGGTTTGAGATGGCCTGAAACCAGCCGACTGCTGTTCAGGCTCCTTCAGGTCGTCGAACGACTGTACGCCGACTGAGGATGAGAATCACAAATCCGATGCAGGCAATCCCAACCGCTGCGGGAAAGAGCACCGTGGTCCACGAATAGTTCTCAAGCGCCAAGACAACGAAGCCGTTGCGCAATGCCCCCAGGAAGAAGAACAAAGCGTTTTCTTCGTAGGGCAGCTCATAGGCCTTTCGAATGGATGGACCGAAACCAAGCAGGTCGACAGTTGTCAGAACAAGCACAGCCGTCAGCGGGTTCGATGTCGCGTACCAGAGCGGTAAGGCTGATAGCGCAAGAACGAGAAATAGCCAGTCGACGGGCACGATCGTTGTGTCACCCGACTTCCGCAATGCAAGGAGCGCGACGAACAGCGTGATTACGCCGGAGATGCCGATCGGCCATGCACCTATGCCGCCACCATCGGCCAGCTGCGCAAAGAACACGACGACCGTGCCCGCTGCCCAGATGATCCAGGAGAACACGTGTGGGCGTGTTTCCTCCCTCAGGATCGCGCGGACATAGGGATAGAACGCGACGAAAGTGAGCACGAGTGCGATCGCGCTAAAAACGAGTTTTGCTGTCGGGATGTCTTCCATCGCGCGAGGAAAGCACGCATTCCCGCAGTCTGAGCACCATCAGATGGGAATAGCCATGTTGCAGGATTGTCTGCGAGACAGAGCCGCGCCGCGTTTACCTTGATTGCCTTTGAACCGGTGCTATTTCCTGTGTTGACAGCAGTAATGCTCACATGTAGCATTACTCTCAAATTTATGGTGCGGATTTACGTCCGCCTTTTTTGCGGCCCCTAATATACTCACTTTGAGTATATTAGGGGCCGCATCCCGGACCCCGAAGGAGGGCTGGAGATGACGATCGTGTATGACGCCCGTGAGCAGGATGGTGCTGCAAAACGCGTAAAGCCAGTGAAGGCCAAAAAGCCGACGGTGAAAACGCCTGACTTCGAAGTGCCCGAGTACACGCCGGGCCTGGCGAAGGAAATGGCGCCGCTGTATGCCCGCGTCTCGAAGGTCATCCCGTCCGTCGAGTGGCCGTTCTTTGCGCCGTACATCTACGAGATCAACCGGCTTAAGAAGCAGAAGAACGCTGTAATCCTGGCGCACAACTACATGACGCCGGAAATCTTCCACGGTGTCGCTGACATCGCCGGCGACAGCCTGCAGCTTGCAATTGAAGCAACAAAGGTTGAGGAGCAGGTGATCGTTCAGTGTGGCGTCCACTTTATGGCCGAGACGTCCAAACTTCTGAATCCGGGAAAGACAGTGATTATTCCCGATGAGATGGCAGGATGCTCACTCGCATCTTCCATCACCGGAGCGGATGTGCGCGCGATGCGTGAAGCCTATCCAGGTGTGCCGGTCGTCACCTATGTGAATACGTCAGCCGAAGTGAAGGCTGAAACCGACATCTGCTGCACCTCCTCCAACGCGCTGAAGGTTGTTGAGAGCATGAACGCGCCGCGTGTCATGTGCATCCCGGACGAGTATCTCGCCCGGAACATCCAGAAGCAGACGGATGTGGAGATCATTACCTACAAGGGATCATGCGAGGTGCATGAGCGCTTCACCCCGGAAGAGCTGCGGGAGTACCGGGAGAACGACCCCGGGATCAAGATCATCGCGCATCCGGAGTGCCCGCCGGATGTGCTGGATGAGGCAGACTTCTCGGGCTCGACGTCTGCAATGATCAACTGGGTGAAAGACAATCAGCCGTCCAAGGTGATGATGGTCACAGAGTGTTCGATGTCGGACAATGTGGCGGTAGAGAATCCGAATGTGGACTTCATTCGCCCCTGCAATCTGTGCCCACACATGAAGCGGATCACCCTGCCGAAGATCCTCGCCTCACTGCACACGATGCAGGATGAAGTGACGATCGATCCGGCGATTGCCGAGCGTGCGCGCCTGCCGATCGAGCGCATGATCGCCCTCAACAACTAAGCCTGCAGTCAGGAAGGCCCGAAGCCGATGGCAAAGGCCACCTCCCCCATACGCGAGCATCTTGCGGGAGACGTGCTTATCGCCGGCGCGGGTATCGCCGGTCTGTTTACTGCACTCAAGCTGGCCGGTTCCGGCTGCCGTGTGACTGTCCTCGGTGGGATACCCCGGCCCGGCGGTGCAACCTCGACCTGGGCGCAAGGCGGGATCGCAGCCGCGCTTGGAGACGATGACAGCGCAGAGCTGCATGTGGCCGATACGCTGGCGGCAGGCGATGGCCTCGTCGATGAGAGCGCCGCACGCCTGCTTGCAGAAGATGCACCTGCCCGCATCGCCGACCTTGAAGCTCTGGGCGTTTCCTTTGACAAGACGTGTAACGGCCAGTTTTCACTTGGCCGGGAAGGGGCGCATTGCCGAAATCGTATCGTCCATGTGGGTGGCGACGCGGCAGGTGCCGCGATTATGACGGCCCTGGGCAAGGCGGCACACGCTCATGATCGCATCCATATCGTGCCCGGATGGCAGGCGGCAGACCTCAAACTTTCCGGCAACGCGGTAACCGGTCTTGTGGCACGCAGCGGTGTGCTGCCGGACGCACCATCCCTGGCCTTTCGGGCGAACGCGACGATATTGGCAACAGGCGGTATCGGCGCGCTCTATGCGGTGACCACCAATCCGGCGGGGTCTCGCGGGCACGGCCTCGGCCTGGCTGCACGTGCCGGCGCAGTCGTGAGTGATGTCGAGTTTGTTCAGTTTCATCCAACAGCGATTGCCTGTTCGGAGGATCCTGCACCGCTCGCGACTGAGGCCCTGCGCGGCGAGGGCGCGATCCTGTTGCGTGAAGACGGCTCCCGCCTGATGGCCGGCATCCACAGCGATCTTGAACTCGCACCGCGCGATATCGTTGCAAGAGAGATCGCCCGTGAAATTGCGCTTGGCCGAAAGGTCCTGCTTGATTGCCGGGTTGCCGTCGGCGACGGGTTTTCGGAGCGCTTTCCGACGGTGTTTGCGGCGTGTACGCGAAACGGAATCGACCCGGTCAGGGACGCAATCCCGGTGGCGCCGGCGGCGCATTACCATATGGGTGGTGTTGTAACCAACCTTTCAGGCGCAACCAGCCTTCCCGGCCTCTATGCCTGTGGGGAAGTAGCGCGTACGGGTGCACACGGCGCCAACCGGCTCGCCTCCAACTCTCTTCTGGAATCTCTGGTCTTCGGGGCCAGGATTGCGGAGGCGATTCCGCGGAGCCATGGCGGCGCACCAGAACAGGCCCCACAGGGCGGCGAGGCGCCGAAAGGGCCTGACCCCAATGCCTCAAACATCGCCGAACTCAGAGCCAGTATGGCCCGGAATGTAGGTGTTGCACGACATGCGGACGCCTTGCGCGAGACACTCAGCCTTGTCATCGCGCTTGAAAAACAGGCAGCGGATGGGGCCAGCGGCTACCGCAACATGCTGGCAGCCGCCCAACTCGTTGCCGCAGCTGCCCTGCGACGCGAAGAGAGCCGCGGCGGTCATAGCCGCCTGGACTATCCCGACCGCGATGACGCCCTCGCATGCCCGCTTCCACTGACCCTCGAAGACGCGCATGCCACAGGCATGCGTGCTGCTGCACCTTCAACAGTTAAAACGGCCTGACTGCGATGACACGACCTCCCCTTCCACCAATGCCGCGCCTTGTGGTCGAACCGCCGGTCCGGCGTGCCCTCGAAGAGGACCTGGGCCGCGCGGGGGACATCACGTCGGACTACGTGGTACCGGCAGACAAACGTGCCCGTGCGCGTATCGCCGCTCGCACTGAGGGCGTTGTGGCAGGGCTGGACGCGGCACGGACAGCGTTTCGTCTTGTTGATCCTGACCTGATGATCGGGGTTGAGAAACGCGAAGGCGATGTGATCAAACCCGGAGATGCTATCTGTCATCTCGACGGAACGGCACGATCCATCCTTACAGGCGAGCGGGTCGCACTGAACTTCCTGGGGCATATGTCGGGGATCGCGAGCGAAACACATCGTCTGGCGCAGATGATCGCACATACCAGGGCGCGCGTGACCTGCACCCGCAAGACAACGCCAGGGCTGCGCGCATTTGAGAAGCATGCCGTGCGATGCGGCGGCGGTGCCAACCATCGTTTTGGCCTTGATGACGGCTTGTTGATCAAGGACAACCACATCGCAGTTGCCGGGGGTGTCACGGCGGCCATCGAGTCGGCGCGGGCGCAGGCGGGCCATATGGTCAAGATAGAATGCGAAGTCGATACGCTTGAACAACTCCACGAAGCACTCGCAGCAGGCGCCGAGGCTGTGCTTCTCGACAATATGGATCCGACCACGCTGGGACAGGCGGTCGAGATCAATGCGGGCCGGGCCGTGCTGGAAGCTTCCGGCGGCATCACCGGCGACACCATCGTGCCGGTTGCCGAATCCGGCGTCGACCTCATCTCGGTCGGCTGGCTGACGCACTCGGCACCATCCCTCGATCTCGGTCTGGATATCGATTTCGACGCGTGAAACCACTAAGCTTCCCGCCAGAACACAAAAAAATGTGCACTGTCGGGGAGGCGTATCATGGGCAAGGCTGGCGACCGCAAGTCGATTTTCATCACCGGAGCTGCGAGCGGCATGGGCCGGGCCACGGCCGAATTGTTTGCTGAGAAAGGCTGGTTTGTCGGAGCAACCGACGTGAACAAGGCCGGTCTTGAGGAACTGGAGACCTCCTTCGGGACGGACAATTGCTTCATCTCGACGCTCGATGTCACCGATTCCGACGCGTATGCAGCTGTGTTGACGGCATTTGCAGCGGAGACCGACGGCACGCTCGACCTCCTCTTCAACAATGCGGGGATTGGCGCTGGCGGGTTCTTCGATGAAATGCCCTTCGACGACATCATGGCCGTCGTGAACATCAACTTTGTTGGCGTGATGCGCGGAATCCATCTGGCCTATCCGCTGCTGAAGGCGACGCCGAATTCCCTCTGCTTCACCACATCCTCTTCGTCGGCAACTTTTGGGATGCCGGGGATCGCTGTCTATTCGGCGACCAAGCACGCCGTAAAGGGACTGACGGAAGCGCTGTCGATTGAGTTTGCGCGCCACGGTGTGCGGGCTGCGGACGTGTTGCCGGGCCTGATCGACACACCGATCCTGCCGGAAGGCACCCAGGACGGGGCGCCAACCGAGGGCATGTTCCGGCTGATGCCGGCGTCCTCCGTGGCTGACAGCGTCTGGGACGCCTACCACACACCGGAGAAGCTGCACTGGTATGTCCCCGAAGAGATTGGCGACCTGGATAAGGCCGCCGGCAACACACCGGAACTGGTGCGTGAACAGATCAAGTCGACAGGGCCGCTCGCCGCTGTGATCAAGGAAATGGAAGAAAAAGCGGCGGCTGCCACCTAGGCAACCGCCGCTCGAAGGGTCGTCATCGCGGGATCGGGCGCTCTAGCTTTCCTGCGGCGCGTGGCGGTTCACCCAGCGATAGAAGATGTGCTTGCCGACGGTCGTGGTCTCGTCCAGCGTCGGTGCCCAGTAAGGCGACACATAATCAGCGTGGTAGTGGGTCGCGTTGCCCGTCACATCCTCCCACTCAACGTCGAGCATGACGTAAGCAGCCAGGTTCTTGGACTTGTTCCAAGCGCCGTTTTCGGCGGGAACGTCACGCAAGCCATCGCAGGTCCAGGAGAACTGGCAGCCAGTGGTGCGGTGCGACCCCTGATAGACCACGCCACAGATCGTACCGGGATAGCGCTTGTCCGCGACGCGGGTCAGCACGACTTCGGCAACCGCCAGCTTGCCCATGGCGCCTTCGCTGCGTGCCTCAAAGTAGATGGCCTCGGCCAGACACTGGCGCTCGCGCTGAAGCTGCTGCGACGACAGCCGGGAGAACTTGTCGGCCAGTCGGTCGTCGCCGGCGATCTGCACGGCGGTCTCAACCACCGCATAGAAAGTGGCGTCGCTCATGGATTTGTTGACGGACGGCAAGGTCGTGACCGGCGCGCTCAGGCGGCCACCGGCCACACGGTTGCGTGCCCTGGCGCTGACGGCCCGTACAGCCGGCTTGTCGCTGATGGAGGCCGTCTGTTCGTGTGCGGTCTTGCTCAGGGTAAGACCCGTCACGCCGGGGAAAGCGCCCAGAGCGCCAGCGCCCAGTGCCACAAAGACTGCTGCCACAGCAGTAGCGGAGGCCAGACGGCGCGTGCTCTGACGCGCCACGAACTGGCAGAAATCGGTCCAAACGGTGTCGAAGCGCACGCGCATCGTCCTGTCTCCTAGCCGTGGTGGCGTGAAAGGCCCGGGCGCGCAGTCCTGCGCAACCGTCACAAACCGTCTTCACGCCCCCAAATAAACGAGCGGACATCTCCTGAGGTCCGCAATCTCACTTCGGCACGCCATCTTCTGATCTGTGCCGGATTGGGTCTGGAAACGCCGAGAAATCTGCAGCCGGGCTCCCAAAGCCCGAGATTTCTCCACCAGCCCAAAGTCAGCGAGGCAATCCGCGTGCCACCTCCATCCCTGAAGGACCGCAGCTGCCTGGCCGGAATTCTGCCTGTCGACATCTGGTGACAAGATTGTCAACAGCGTCGCAGTGATTAGGGAGATAGCATTTACCCCCGGCGGCTTCAAGGCGACCGGAGTCACAGAAGCGTTACTTCGTTCAACGCTTTGATTTCAAAGGATATTTTTCCTTCTCCGGTGTTCGGATTCGCCCCCTTGAGGGGTTAATATTCGCTGCGCCGCACACCAATATTTCGGCAGTTTTCAGCCATATATGTTGCACCGCAACAAAGTGCGCGCACCAACCGCTGGTCACACCCGAATCAGTGCATGTCAGCCCTGCAAAGATGCCTGGGCAGCCGCCAGCCTTGCGATGGGGACCCGGTAAGGCGAGCACGACACATAGTCGAGGCCGACGCTCTCGCAGAAGCTCACCGAGGCGGGATCGCCGCCATGCTCGCCGCAGATGCCGAGCTTGATGTCGCCACGGGTGGTGCGGCCGCGCTCGGCACCGATCCTGACCAGTTCACCGACGCCATCGGGGTCAAGCGACACGAACGGGTCCTGCTCGATCAGGCCCTGATCTGTGTAGGTCTTGAGGAACATGGCCGCATCGTCGCGCGAGATGCCGTAGGTGGTCTGGGTGAGGTCATTGGTGCCGAAGGAGAAGAACTCCGCCGTCTCGGCAATCTGGCTGGCCTGAAGGGCCGCGCGCGGCAGCTCGATCATGGTGCCGACGAGATAGTCCAGCTTCTTGCCGGTCTCCTTCTCGACCTCGCCGGCGATGGCGACAATGCGCGCCTTGAGCGTATCGAGCTCCTGCTTCATGGCGACCAGAGGCACCATGATTTCCGGTGTCACCGGCGATCCGGTCTTCTCGGCAGCGGCGATGGACGCTTCAAAAATGGCGCGCGCCTGCATCTCGTAGATTTCCGGGTAGGAGATCCCCAACCGGCAGCCGCGATGGCCCAGCATCGGGTTGAACTCGTGCAGCTCATGGGCGCGCTGCTTGAGCTTGGCGGCGTCTATACCGGACGCGGCAGCGACCTCATCCATTTCCTCGTCGGTCTGCGGCAGGAATTCATGCAACGGCGGATCAAGCAGACGGATCGTCACCGGCAGGCCGGACATGATCTCGAACAGGTCGGTGAAGTCCTGACGCTGCATAGGTAGAATCTTGTCGAGCGCGGTCTTGCGGCCCGCCTTGTCATGCTCGTCGGCGAGGATCATCTCGCGCACGGCGACGATGCGCTCGGCTTCAAAGAACATGTGCTCCGTACGGCACAGGCCGATGCCCTCGGCGCCGAACTTGCGGGCCGTCTCGGCATCCGCGGGCGTTTCGGCATTGGTGCGCACTCTCATGCGCCGGGCGTCGTCCGCCCAGGTCATGAGCTTGGCGAAATCGCCGGAGAGCTCCGGCTGCAGCGTCGGCACCTCGCCAAGGATCACCTGCCCCTTGGCGCCGTCGATGGTGATGATGTCGCCCTGTTTAACTGTCACACCGCCGACCGTGAAGGTCTTGCCGTCATAATCGACGCGGACCGATCCCGCACCGGACACGCAGGGGCGGCCCATGCCGCGCGCCACCACGGCCGCGTGGCTGGTCATGCCGCCTCGCGTCGTGAGGATGCCTTCCGCCGCATGCATCCCGTGAATGTCTTCAGGGCTCGTCTCGATGCGTACAAGGATGACGCGCTTGCCTTCCTGCATACATTCGACCGCGTGTTCCGCCGTGAACACGACTTCGCCCGACGCCGCACCGGGTGACGCCGGCAGGCCGGTCGCGATCACATTGCGCTCGGCGTCTGGATCAAGAGTCGGGTGCAGCAGCTGGTCGAGAGAGCCGGGCTCCACGCGCAGGACAGCTTCGTTGGAGGTGATCAGCCCTTCATCCACCATGTCGCAGGCGATCTTGAGCGCCGCCTTGGCGGTGCGCTTGCCGTTGCGGGTCTGCAGCATCCACAGCTTGCCCTGCTGCACAGTGAACTCGATGTCCTGCATGTCGCGGTAATGGGCTTCGAGCTTCTTGTAGATATCCACCAGCTGGCCGAACACATCCGGCATCGCCTCTTCCATGGAGGGCTCGCTGGCGCCGGCTTCGACGCGCGACTGCCTGGTGAGGTTCTGCGGCGTGCGGATACCCGCCACCACGTCCTCGCCCTGGGCATTGATGAGAAACTCGCCGTAAAACTGCCTGGCGCCGGTCGACGGGTCGCGGGTGAAAGCCACGCCGGTGGCCGACGTATCGCCCATATTGCCGAACACCATGGCCTGGACGTTGACGGCCGTGCCCCAGCTTTCGGGAATGTTGTGCAGCCTGCGGTAGGTGTCGGCGCGGTCGTTGCGCCAGGAGCCGAACACCGCCGAGATCGCGCCCCAGAGCTGGTCGCGCACATCCTGCGGGAAGGGCTGCTCAAGCTCGCGCTCCACCGCCGCCTTGTAATGGCTGATGATCTCTTTCCAGTTGTCGGCAGTGAGTTCGGTGTCGAGCGTCAGCTCGTTGTCTTCCTTGAAGGTCTCGAGGATTTCCTCGAAGTGGTAATGGTCCACGCCCAGCACCACGTCGGAATACATCTGGATGAAGCGCCGGTAGCTGTCCATGGCGAAGCGCTCGTCGCCGGACAGCCTGGCCAGAGCGCCGACGGTCTCGTCGTTGAGGCCGAGATTGAGCACCGTATCCATCATGCCTGGCATGGAGGCGCGGGCGCCGGAGCGCACCGACACCAGCAGCGGGTTGGAGGTGTCGCCGAAAGTAGCACCGACAAGCGTACCGATCTGCTCAAGCGCTGCGTCCACCTGCGCCGTCAGCTCATCGGGATATTTGCGGCCATTGTCGTAGTACCAGGTGCAGAGCTCGGTGGTGATGGTGAAGCCCGGCGGCACCGGCAGGCCGAGATTCGACATCTCGGCGAGGTTCGCCCCCTTGCCACCCAGAAGGTTGCGGTCACCGGCGGACCCTTCCGCCTTGCCGTCGCCGAAGCTGTACACCCACTTGGTCATGGTCGTCCTTAACCCTCGATACGGGAGAAATCCGCGACGGTGTGGAGTGCGTCGCGAATTTGGGAAAGCAGTTTAAGCCGGTTCTCGCGTAAGCGCGGATCATCGGCATTGACGGTCACCCCGTCAAAGAAGAGATCGACCGGCACGCGCAGCTTGGCAAGCGCCGTCATGGCCGCGGCGAAGTCTTCGTTTGCCACCGCCTCTCGGGCAACGCCGGTCGCTGCATCGATGGCGCGGTAGAGATCACCCTCGGCGGGTTCGGCAAAGAGCTCCGTGTTGGCGTAGCCGGAGACGGGTTTGCCGTCTTTCTTTTCTTCGATGCGCAGAATGTTCGCGGCGCGCTTGTAGCCCGCCAGCAGGTTGGTGCCGTCGTCGGTCGCGAGAAAATCTGACAGCGCATTGACGCGCTGGACGATCAGCCAGAGGTCGTCCTGACCTCCCATAGCAAAGACGGCGTCCACAAGATCATGACGCGCGCCGCGGTCCCGGAGATGGACCTTCAAACGGTCGGCAAAGAATCCAAGCAGGCTGCCATCAGCCTCAGAGCCACCGCCAGCAAAGGCGCGACCTGCTGCCGAGAACTCTGAAGACAGGCCAAGCCTCAGGGAGTTTTCCAGAACAACCCTGATTGTGCCGAGCGCCGCACGCCGCAATGCATAGGGGTCTTTCGAGCCCGTGGGCTTCTCATCGATAGCCCAAAAGCCGGTAAGTATGTCCAGCTTATCCGCGAGCGCCACGGCAACAGAAACAGGTGCTGTCGGCACATCGTCATCTGGCCCCTGCGGTGCATAGTGGTCGCGGATGGCGTCTGCGACCTCGGCATCTTCGCCATCAGCCAAAGCATAGTAGCGGCCCATGATGCCCTGCAGGTCGGGGAACTCGTAGACCATGCCGGTGGTCAGGTCGGCCTTGGCAAGGCGGGCGGCGCGTTCTGCCTTGTCCGGGTCAGCGCCGACTTTGGGTGCCAGTTCGCGGGCAAGTCTTGCAACGCGTTCCATCTTGTCATGCACGGTGCCGAGCTTGGCGTGGAAGACCACTTTGCTCAGATCGTCGATGCGGCTGTCGAGGCGCTGCTTCTTGTCTTCGTCCCAGAAGAACCGGGCATCGGAGAAACGGGCGCGCAGGACGCGGCCGTTGCCGTCGGCGATTGCGGCGCCACCGTCTTCGGCTTCCACATTGGCGACGCAGATGAATCTGGCGGCCATGTCGCCCGTTTTGGGATCGCGCACGGCAAAGTATTTCTGGTTGGCGCGCATGGTCGAGGTCAGCACTTCCGGCGGCACGTCGAGGAAGCTGTCGTCAAACGACCCCATCAGCGGCACAGGCCATTCGACGAGGCCCGCGACTTCCGCCAGCAGTGCTTCGTCTTCTACCAGTTCCAGCCCCTGCGCTTCGCACAGGGTCTTTGCTTCGTGCAGGATCGTCTGCATACGGACGTCTGCATCTACCATCACATTGGCGCGTTCGAGGCTGACCTCATAGTCCTCAAGCCGCGACACGGTGATCGCGTCCGGGGCCATGAAGCGGTGGCCATAGGTCGCGTTGCCGCTCTGGATGCCATCGACCTCGAAGGGCACGACTTCACCGTCAAAGGTGCAGACGATCGAATGCAGCGGACGCACCCAGCGCAGAGAGCCTGACCCCCAGCGCATGCTCTTGGGCCACGGGAATTTTCGAACGGTGTCCGGAATGATCTCCGCCAGGAGCTCGGGAACTGGGCGGCCTTTCTGCTCGATCACCGCGACATAAAAGGCGCCCTTCTTGTCCTCGCGCTGCTCGCACTCATCAATGCTGGCGAGCCCGGCGGATTTGAGGAAGCCTTCCAGTGCCTTTTCAGGTGCACCAACGCGCGGGCCTTTGCGTTCGTCCTTGCGGTCGGGGGCTGCGCCGGGCAAGCCGCCAAGTGCCAGCATCAGGCGGCGGGGGCCATAGTGAATGCGCGCCCACTCATAGGTGACGCCCTGATCCACCAGATCGTCGGTCACCATGCGCTGCAGATCCTCCGCGGCACGCTTCTGCATGCGCGCGGGGATTTCCTCGCAGAAAAGTTCGATGAGCGCTTCAGGCATCCTGTGCCTCAAGCTGGGTGGCCAGGTAGGCTTCGCAGCAGCCCTTGGCGAGGGTGCGGACGCGGCCGATATAGGCCTGGCGCTCGGTCACCGAGATGACGCCGCGGGCATCGAGCAGGTTGAAGCGGTGTGACGCCTTGAGCACCTGGTCGTAAGCCGGCAGCGGCAGTGCGGGCTCGTGGCTGAGCAGCCGCTCGCATTCCTTTTCCGCGTCCTCGAACTGGCGGAACAGCGCGTCGGTGTCGGCGGCGTTGAAATTGTGATGGGAGTATTCAACTTCCGCCTGATGAAAGACGTCGCCATAGGTGACCTTCCGGTCGCCTTCAGCGCCGTTGAAGTCGAGCTCGAAGCCGTTGTCGACGCCCTGCACATACATGGCGAGGCGCTCCAGCCCGTAGGTCAGCTCGCCGGAGACCGGTGAGCAGTCGATGCCACCGACCTGCTGAAAGTAGGTAAACTGGGACACTTCCATGCCGTCGCACCAGACTTCCCAGCCCAGTCCCCAGGCGCCGAGCGTCGGGCTTTCCCAGTCGTCTTCCACAAAGCGGATGTCGTGAAGCTTGGGGTCGATGCCCAGCGCGTACAGGCTTTGCAGGTAGAGGTCCTGAATGTTGTCCGGGCTTGGCTTCAGGATCACCTGAAACTGGTAGTAGTGCTGGAAGCGGTTGGGGTTCTCGCCATAGCGGCCATCGGTCGGGCGTCGCGACGGCTGCACATAGGCGGCGTTCCAGGGCTTGGGGCCGAGCGCACGCAGGGTGGTCGCCGGGTGAAAGGTCCCCGCGCCCATTTCCATGTCATAGGGCTGCAGCAGCACGCATCCCTGGTCCGCCCAGAAACGCTGCAATGTCAGGATCAGGCCCTGAAAGGATGTGTCGGCCTTCGGCCGTGACGCAGTCATGGAGACGCTGGTGGCTCACCGGACGTAGAGGTCTACAGGTGCGCCCGTTCTGATACGCGGAATCGTCTGGGAATCCGCCTGTTGGCCCGGGCGCGGCGGAACCTAGCCGCGCGGGTCCGGTGGGGTCAAGGAAAGGGTTGAAAAGCCTGAAATCCGGCCCTCTAGCGCGGATCCTTGTCCTTCGGGCGGTAGACGCCGTCGCGGCCCGGTTCAAGCATCTGGGCGTCGTTCTTGCCGGCCATGTGCTCGGTGGCGCGGCGCGCGGCCTCCTCCACCGACGAGCGGCGGGTGACGCCCTTGTCCTTCAGCGTCTTCCAGGCGGCGTAGGCGGCGACCACCAGCAGGGCGGTCAGGATCAGATTCCCCATGTCGTCTTCATCCCTCTTGCGTCTTGCGTGCGCCCCGGCGTCACCAAACGAGCCGGGCGGGTCACAGGCTCCGGCCTACAGACCAAAGCGTGACCACAGGGCCCGGGTTTCCAGGGCCGCAAGCGTGTTTTCAACGAGCTGTGTATCGCCACTTAGCGGCGAGCTTGTGGCACCGGGCGCGGCCGGTGCTGCCACTTCAGCGGCGTTCTTGTGGCGGCGGAAGAAACCGCCGGTCGTGTGGACCAGCTTCAGCTTGGTCTTGTCGCCGAACTTGTCCTTCATGATGGTGCGCATGTCACCAGTGCCGTCGATCAGGCCCATGGTCTTCGCCTTGGCCCCGGTCCAGAAGGAGCCGGTGAAGAGGTCCTCTTCCGGTGTGGCGAGCTTGCCCTCGCGGCGGTCGCGGACCATCTGCTTGAAACTTTCATGCACTTCCGACTGCAGACCCTTCAGGTGCTCGACATCCTTCGGGTCTTCGGCCTTGAACGGGTCGAGCATGGCCTTGCTTTCGCCTGCCGTGTAGACGCGCCGCTCAACACCGATGCGGTCGATCAGCGTCTTGAAGCCGAAGCCCGCCGAGACGACGCCGATCGATCCGACGACGGAGTTTTCGTCCGCGTAGATCTCGTCACCCGCCAGCGCCAGCATGTACCCGCCGGACGCGCCCACATCCTCGATGAAAGCGAAGACGGGGATTTCCTTTTCCGCCGACAGGGCCCGCACGCGCTTCATGATAAGCGCCGACTGCACCGGCGAGCCGCCGGGCGAGTTGATGGCAAGCGCCACTGCCTTGACCGAACTGTCGGAGAAGGCCGCTTCCAGATCGGCGGCAACCGAGGTCAGCGTCAGGGGCGGATTGAACATGTTGGTGGGCCCGCCGATCACGCCGGCAAGGCGCACCACGTTGACGCGGGGCTCGCCCTCGCGCATGAGGCGCCGCGCAATCGGGCCGATGAGCGGTTGGTCGCGCAGGCTGCGCAGATTGTCTTTTATTCCCATGGATCGAGACATAGGCACTTAAATGTGGCGACACAAGCGGCGAATAAGGCAGGTGCCTGCGGCCGTCGACGTCCCGGACTCCCGGCCAATTCCCTGCGCAATGAAGGGTCAGGCCTGAAGGTCAAGGGGGTGTCCCTTGCGCAGGATATCCCAGGCGCGGTCGGTGAAGCGGGCGTCCGGCCCGTGCAGCACCAGCCCGGGCAGAAGTGCCAGCGGGGCACGGCTGCCCTTGGTGGCCTGCACGATCACGCGGGTGGCCGGCTTGCCGGTGCCGCGCGGCGCCGGCCACAGAGGAAACACGCGTGCGCCCCCTGCCCGGCCTTCGAGGCCCGCCAGCAGGTCCGACAACCGGTCGGCGCGGTGCACGAAAGTGAGCGTGCCGCCGGGTCTGACCATCCGGGTCGCACATTTGATCCACAGCGCCAGTTCCCCGGCAGGTCCGGCAAAGGCACGGGCGCGCGCATCGCCGGGCGGGGCCGTTGCTTCGCCCTCGGTCAGAAATGGCGGATTGGCGATGGCGTGATCGCAGCTTTCCGGCGCCAGGCCGCACTCCGCGTGGGCGCTGCCTTTGGCGGTCACATCCGCTTCGACCAGCGTCAGAGCGTCTGCAAGGTCATTGCGCTCGGCGTTGCGGCGCGCCAGGTCGAGCGCTTCCGGTTCGATCTCGATGCCCAGAACTTTGGCGCCGGTGCGCCGGGCGAGGCACAGGGCCGCGACACCGGGCCCGCAGCCAAGCTCCACCACGCGCTCACCCTCCTGCGCCGGACAGGCCGCGGCCAGCATCACTGTATCAATGCCGGCGCGGAAGCCCGCGCGCGGTTGCAGGCACTTCACCTGGCCGCTCAGGAAGTCATCGTCCGACGTGTCGATCTCGGCGCTGGTGGCCCCGGCATCTGTCACCCCCGGCTCTCCCCGATGGGTGGTACGTCGATACCCGCTTCGACCAGCAGCGTGCGGGCGGCCACCGCATCATCCTCATGCACGGCGAGGCGGCGCGGCAGAATGCCGAGCGACCCCTCGACAATGCTCATATGCGTGTCGAGCACGCCAAAGCGCAGGCCCGCGTCGCGCAGCAGCGCCTCGGCAAAAGACACCAGAACCGGGTCATTCGTGCGCAATAATTCAATCATGTCAGGCGCCTAAAGCCCTGCGGGCGAATGTGGAATGCGCGGCGGCAGGCCGCATGGGAGTTGACTTGACCGGGTCGGGCCCGCACTTAGACTCTTCCTCACACGGGGCCGGGTCGTTTCAACAAGGATCCGAGCCTAACACGCGACGCACCGGCCTTCACGCGCCCTTCCGGCAGTTTGGCTCCGGTATGCGACCGCCACCACGAATCTGAAGCTTGGGCTGACCATGGGCGTAGTTGTTCCTCTTGAAAGCGACCGGGGCGAAGGCAGCGATGCCGTTGAACGGCTGACGGCGCTTGTCGGCGACGACATGGGGCGGGTGACTGATCTCATCCTGTCGCGGCTGGCCTCGCAGGTCGAGATGGTGCCGGAGCTCGCCGGTCACATTGTCGAGAGCGGCGGCAAGCGCCTGCGCCCGATGATGACCCTCGCCGCCGCAGACATCTGCGGCTATCAGGGTACGGATCATGTGAAGCTCGCCGCCGCCGTTGAGCTCATGCATACGGCGACGCTCCTGCATGACGATGTGGTGGACGAAAGCGATCTGCGCCGCGGCAAGGAGGCCGCGCGCAAGATCTGGGGCAATCAGGCGAGCGTGCTGGTTGGTGACTTCCTGCTCGGCCGCGCCTTCAAGATGATGGTCGAGGTCGGGTCACTGAAGGCGCTGGACGTGCTGTCCAGCTCCGCCTGCGTGATCGCGGAAGGCGAAGTGCTGCAGCTGGCCACGACGAAAGACACGCGCACCACGGAAGACGCCTATCTGCAGGTGGTCAACGCCAAGACGGCCGCGCTGTTCGCAGCGGCGACGGAAGTCGGCGCGATCATCGCCGAGCGCCCTGACTCCGAACAGGCGGCGCTGGCCTCTTATGGCCGCAATCTCGGCATCGCCTTCCAGCTGGTTGATGATGCGCTTGACTACTCAGGCCGGCAGGCGACGCTGGGAAAGACGGTCGGTGACGACTTCCGTGAGGGCAAGCTGACACTGCCGGTGGTGCTCGCTTATCGCCGCGGTACGGCCGATGAACGGCAGTTCTGGGAGCGCACCCTGCGCGACGGGGATCAGCGCGACGGCGACATGGACAAGGCCATCGCGATCATGGAGGCCCACGGCTGCCTCGACGACACAATCGGCCGGGCACGCCACTACGGGGCGATCGCCTGCGACGCGCTGGCGATCTTCCCCGAGAGTGACATGCGCGACGTGCTGATCAGCCTCGTGCATTTCTGCGTCAACCGCAGCTACTAGACACACTTTCCTACCAAAGCGGCGCAATGGCCCATTGCGGAAACGCGGCGGCCACAAGCAGCGCCGCCGCGACAGCTGCGATGAACAGCGCCACGGCCTGTGACTGCCGCCACGCGCCGGTTGCGTAGAGCACGGCGGCACCAACCCCGTTCGAAAACAAGCCCATCACAACCACGCCCCAGGGAAACACGCCCTGGGCAATGGCCCAGAAGCCCGAAGCATAGCCGATGAGCAGCGCCAGGATCGCCGTGCCGTAGAGACGGAACAGGGGTGCGGACGACACGTCGTAACCGGTCACCGCCGCAATGCGCGTCGCGGGTAAGGCGAAAAACGGCAACCCGACGAACAGGCCGGTGACGCCAATCTTGGCGATGAGGACAAGGGACAGAAAGCTCATAGCTGAATTCCTTTTTTGAACTCAGCTTGAGGTAAGGTATCTAAGTCTCAATGTCAAACTCAGGTATCGGAATGAGCCTACCTCTTTGGCCCGGCATTCAGGTCAGGATTGCGCCCGCATGGACCCAGTGACCCGGCCGCGCAAGCACCGACGCCGCCCGGTCTGCTGCGTCAGCATCGGCATACAGCCCAAAGCAGGTGGCGCCGGAACCGGACATCCGTGCGATCAGGCAGCCGTCCGTGGCCGCTATCGCCTGAAGCGTCTCGCCCACCTCCGGCACGAGGGCGCGCGCGGGTGGTTCAAGGTCGTTGCGGCAGGTTTTGAGGAAACGGGCCGCCGCTTTGGCATCTGCAAAGGCGCCGGGCCAGAACGTGTCGCTGTCAGCGGTCGCGGCCTGCGCATTCAGTGCCTTGAAGACAGGTCCGGTCGAAACCGGCACCCCCGGATTGACCAGGACACACCAGAGGGCGGGCAGCTGTGGTGCCGGAGCCAGTTTCTCACCGATGCCCGCCATGATGCTTGGCCGCGGTGCCTGCACGCAGATGGGCACATCGGCCCCAAGGTCGAGCCCAAGTTCGGCGAGCGTCGTCTGGTCGTGGCCCAGGTCCCAGACTGTATTGAGAGCACGCAGCGCGGCGGCACAGTCAGCCGAGCCGCCGCCGATGCCCGCAGCGACGGGCAGGTATTTCTCAAGGGTGATCCTGGCGCCACGGCCGCTGCCGCCATCAAGCAGACGTGCCGCCTTGAGAACGAGATTGTCCGCATCCGTCGTATCCGCCAGCGCGTCCGCATTGGGACCGCTTACCTTCATGCTGAGGTCGTCCGCAGGTTCAACCGTCAGGTGGTCGCCGATATCGGCAAACACGACAAGGCTCTCGAGCAGGTGATAGCCGTCGGTGCGCTTGCCCAGCACATGCAGGGACAAGTTCACCTTGGCGGGCGCGAATTCAGTCACAACAGTCACGACAGCAGCCCCAGTTCGCGCTGCTTCTTCTTGGAGAGGCCCGCAGCCACCATTTCGTAGGACGCGCGGATGTAGTCCTTGAGCTCGTCATCGGTAAGGCCGGGGCTCTCATAGTGCTGAACCCATTTGAGGCCGCGCGAGGCCATGTAGGGCGCGGGCCGCACGCCGGGCTGCTGCGGCAGCACTTCGAAGCCGAGATCGCTCACCTTGAAGGTGAAGGCCGGTTCCTTGTCCTCCCAGCCGCCGATCGCATAGACCTTGCCGCCGATCTTCCAGACATGCGCGCCGCCCCACTGCACCACATGAGTGGAGTGTTTCAGGCTCTTGCAGAAGGCGTTGAACTCGTCACCGGTCATGGCGCGTGGGCTGCTGTCAGGACCCGGCAGGCGGATTCTCGGACTCCGCAGCTTCAACGGCATCCAGACCCTTCTCCAGCTTGCGGATGATGCGCGCCGCCGCGTCTTCCTCGGGCTCGCTGTCGAGGGCATGCTGCCACTGGAAGCGCGCTTCCGTGCGGCGGCCGACCTTCCAGAAGGCATCGCCGAGATGGTCGTTGATGGTGGGGTCGTTCGGGTCGAGCTCAACAGCGCGTTCCAGATAGGTGACCGCTGTCTCGTAATCGCCGAGGCGGTAGTAGGCCCAGCCGAGGCTGTCGACGATGAAGCCATCATCCGGACGCTGATCGACGGCCTTCTGGATCATATCGAGGGCTTCTTCGTAGCGGATGCCCTGCTCCAGCCATGAGTAGCCGAGATAGTTGAGGACATAGGGCTGGTCGGGTTCAAGCTCGAGCGCTTTCATGAAGTCCGCCTCTGCTTCATCCCAATTGCCCTGACGTTCACGCGAGACGCCCCGGGCATAGTAGATCGTCCACAGGCGGCTGCCTTCGGATTCCAGCAAATCGAGCGCGCCGCTGTAGCGTGTCTCCGCCTCACTGAAGCGCTCCCTTGAGCGGTAAAGATCCGCCAGGGCGATCAGGATTTCAGCATTGGCTTCTGGCGTCGGTTGAGGACCGAGCCCTTCCAGCGCATCAATGGCATCTTCCGTACGGCCGATGCGCTCAAGCAGCAGCGCCCGCTCGATCCGTGCGGTCGTGAACAGGGACGACGAGGACGAGACGTCGTCATAGGCATCCGCCGCTGCCGCCAGGTCTCCGGAATTGGAGAGCAGCTCCGCCAGCAACACTTGTGCGACGTCGAGGTCATCCGCGACGAAGAGCGCAAGCTGCAGATACAGGATCGAGACATCCACGCCCTGATCGCGCGAAAGAGCGCTGCCTATGCCGTAGAGTGCCTCCGCCGTCCCTTCGCGGGTGGTGCGGATCAACAGATCCGGACGTGTGCCGTCGCGGGCACGGTCCAGCGAGGCGCTGATGATCGGATGTGCCGGTGAAAGCGCGAGATATCCCGAATAGATGACGACAGCATCCTCGATCTGGCCGGTGCGTTCGAGAAATCTGCCGTAGGCATCAACAATGCGTACGGAACCGCCGCCAGAAGCCGCCATGGCCGCTTCGTAGGCGTCGCGGGCCTTGTCGGTGTCGCCTTCCAGGTCGGCGATAAGTGCTGCATGGTAGTTGTTGAACAGCGTGTGCCCCGGCCCGTCTTCCTCCATGGACAGGGCTTCATAGGCGGCCGGATAGTTGCCGTCGCCCACATGGGACCATGCCGTCAGAAGCCCCGAAACGAGCCGGGTAAAGGGTCCCGCGGCGGCGCTGTCCAGATGCCCGCGGGCTCCCGCGAAACGGCCGGCCTCAATGTCACGCACCGCCAGAACCAGCCGTGCCGTCCTGTCGCCTGAGTCCTGCGCAATGATTTTCTCGGCCAGCATGGCGGCCCGAGGAATGTTTCCCGCGGTCAGCTGCAGCAGGAATGCCCGGTCGAGAATGACGGTATTGCCGGGGTCTTCCGACAGGACCTGGTCATAGAAGACTGCAGCCGCATCGCGATCACGCAGATTGGTGGCGTGGCGGGCGGCCAGATAGTTGCCCAGCTTGGTCTCGACATTCCGGCCGCCTGAATCAATGCGGAGGTTCTTACCGACGGTGCTGGTGTCGAAGTCGCGCGCATCAATGCCGCCCATGCCCGCGCAGCCCGCCAGAAGGCTTGCGCCCAACAGGATAGACGGCAGACGCAGCGCGCGGGCGCCACGCCGGGGCGCGGATGTCTGGTCTTTGCCGGCCAGAGAGTGCGCTGGCATTCGGGATGCTCCACCTGTGGACCGCGTCATGCGAGCGGTCAGCTTATCCGAGAAGCTGTAAAAGCTCGCATCAAATCGGCATCAGCATTTTGCAGCGCATTTGCCTACATGTTGACGTAGATCGGACCGCCGCCGCCTTCCGGCACCACCCAGTTGATGTTCTGGCTGGGATCCTTGATGTCGCAGGTTTTGCAGTGGACGCAGTTCTGCGCGTTGATCTGGAAGCGCGGGTCAGAGCCATCATCATTGCGCACGACTTCATACACACCGGCAGGGCAGAAGCGCTGAGCGGGTTCAGCCCATGTCGGCAGGTTCTTCTCGATGGGTATCGACGGATCGCCGAGCGTCAGATGCGCCGGCTGGTCTTCCTCATGGTTGGTCGATGACAGGAAGACCGAAGACAGCTTGTCGAAGGACACTTCACCATCGGGTTTTGGATACTCGATCGGCTTGCACTTGTCGGCCGGCTTCAAGGATGCCGCATCTGTCTTGCCATGCTTCAGCGTGAACGGCAGACCGATGCCGAGATTGTTCATCCACATGTCGATACCGCCGAGGCCGACACCGATCAGCGTGCCGAACCTGGACCATAGCGGCTTCACATTGCGCACGCGCTTCAGGTCCTTGGCCACATGACTGGTTTCATAGGCTGCCTGATAGTCCGCCAGCTCATCATTGGCGCGGCCATTGCGTACGGCTTCGAATGCCGCCTCGGCGGCCATCATGCCGGTCGCCATGGCGTTGTGGCTGCCCTTGATGCGCGGCACGTTCACGAAGCCTGCAGAACAGCCAACCAGAACACCGCCCGGGAAGCTGAGCTTGGGCACTGACTGGTAGCCGCCTTCGGTGATGGCGCGGGCGCCGTAGGAAAGACGCTTGCCGCCTTCGAATGTCGGCCGGATCGACGGGTGCGTCTTGAAGCGCTGGAACTCGTCGAACGGCGACAGGTAGGGGTTCGAGTAGTTGAGGTGGACCACGAAGCCGACGGCCACGAGGTTTTCGTCGAAGTGATAGAGGAACGAGCCGCCGCCGGTGCTGATGCCCAGAGGCCAGCCGAAGGAGTGCTGCACCAGGCCCTTCTTGTGCTTGGCAGGATCGATTTCCCAGACTTCCTTGATGCCAATGCCGAATTTCTGCGGCTCGCTGTCGGCATCGAGATTGAAGTTGCTGATCACGTGTTTGGAGAGCGACCCGCGCACGCCTTCCGCAAAGAAGGTGTATTTGCCGAGAAGCTCCATGCCCGGCATGTAGCCGTCCTTGGGTTCGCCGTTCTTGCCAACGCCCATGTCGCCGGTGGCGACGCCCTTCACGGAGCCATCATCATTGTACAGAACTTCGGCAGCGGCGAAGCCGGGATAGATCTCGACGCCCAGCGCTTCCGCCTTCTCGGCGAGCCATTTGCAGGTGTTGCCGAGGCTCGCGATGTAGTTGCCGTGATTGTTCATCAGCGGCGGCATCATGATGTTCGGCAGGCGGATGGAGCCGGACGGGCCGAGCACCATGAAGTGGTCCGCCTTGACCTCGGTCTTGACCGGGCAGGTCTCGTCTTCACGCCAGTCGGGGATCAGTTCGTCGAGGGCGATCGGGTCGATCACGGCGCCGGAGAGGATATGTGCACCGACCTCGGCGCCCTTTTCGAGCACGCAGACGGAAATCTCGAAATCCTGCTCGGCCGCCAGTTCCTTGAGCTTGATGGATGCAGCCAGGCCCGCAGGACCGGCACCGACGATCACCACGTCATATTCCATGGCCTCGCGCTGCTCGGGGTGCAGAATGAACCCCTGCGTCGCGTTGACTTCACTGGCCTTCGTAAGGGCGTCGGTCACAGGAACCTCCTCAGGTCGCATCATGTCGTCAGGCGGATCGCCGCGCCGGTAACCTCATGAAAGGATCGCGCGGCAGGCCTGCTACCAGTTGCCGGGCGGCTGGCATAAGCTGTTCGCAATAATCGCAGATTTCCACCGCACCCGGCACGGCGGACCGCGTTTATGGGGCCAAGCCAAGCTGGGGGTCAAGATGCGCGCTTTGCGGCCCTTTTGCGCAATCTGTGCGTCACAGTGAGACGAATGAACCGTCCCCTTCGTGACCACGTGGGTGACCGCCTGCGTGACCCTGCGCCAGATTCACACGGCAGGATGACTCCCAACGGCCTCCTTGTGTAAAGCTAGCGCCCATGAGTGACGTTTCCACGCCTCCTGCCACAGCTGACGATCAAGCGGCCCTGGCCGATCTGCTGCGCTGGTTTGCAGACGCCGGGGCAGATGAGGCTATGGGCGATGAGCCGATCGACCGGCTGGCGCATGTGCCCGAGCCGCCGAAACCGGTGCCCCCCGTCCCCTCCCCTGCTGCAGCACAGGACCGTCCTGTTCGGCCTGCCGCACCGCAGGCGGAGCTGGCGGATGACAAGGCGGCCATTGATGACGCGCGGGCGCTTGCTGCCGCTGCGTCAACGCTGGACGAGTTGCGCGACGCCATGGCGGGATTTGCGGGCTGTCCACTGAGGACCACTGCAAAGAACCTGGTGTTTGCGGACGGCAACCCGCAGGCCCGCATCATGCTGGTGGGCGAGGCGCCGGGCCGCGATGAGGATATCCAGGGGCTGCCTTTCGTTGGGCGTTCCGGCCAGCTGCTGGACCGGATGCTTGCGTCAATCGGCCTCAGCCGCGAAACCGTCTACATCTCCAACGTCCTGCCGTGGCGGCCGCCGGGCAACCGCACGCCGACCCCTGCCGAGACCGCCATGTGCCTGCCGTTCATCCTGCGGCATATCGAGCTCATGGCGCCGGAGATTCTTGTCTGCATCGGCGGCGTGTCCGCGAAAGAGCTGTTCGGCACCACCACCGGTATCACCAGGCTGCGCGGCCAGTGGCGGGACTTCGATCCGGCAGCCATTGGCGGGCCGGAAGGGCGGACGGTCCCGGCCATCGCCATGCTGCATCCCGCCTATCTTCTCCGCCAGCCGGCCCAGAAGCGGCTGGCCTGGCAGGATCTCCTCAGCCTGAAGGCAAAAATGGCGGAACTCGGCCTCTGATCCGGCATCGAGTTAACGTTGTGGATGGCATGGGACTCGCATGATGGCGGCCGGGCCTCTAGACTTGGCCTGAAGTTGAACACTCGACCGATGCCGGAAAAGGGGACGGCAGGTCGCGCACCGCGCCGGGGGGCCGCATGCCGCGCCAGACTGAGACATCCATTCGCGCCCGCGCGGCAGCCCGCGCTGCCGACACGGCGCCTTTGCGCGCGGCCATGCTTGTGACCTGGCTGACCGCTCTGGCGCTGGCGATCTGGCTCCTGACCTCTCCTGTTCTCGCCGCGAACAGCGCAACCGTGCTCTCCGCCGACGACAAGGCGCGCTACGCCGAGATCTTCCGGCTGCAGGAAGCGGGCAGACTCACGCAGGCAGACAAGCTGATCGCGCAGATCGAAGACGATGTGCTGATGGGCCATGTGCTCTATCAACGCTACATGCACCCTACCGCCTACCGTTCCAAATACACCGAGCTGCGCGGTTGGCTGGCCAAATACGCAGATCATCCGGGTGCGGATAAAATCCACAAGCTGGCGATGAAGCGCCGCGGCGGCGCGAGCGTTCCGGTGCGGCCGGTCCGGCGCGCGTTCCGCCCGACGGCCTATCACTCGGTCTATACGGTCTACGGCACCAGCGCTGAAGGGCGGACGGCCTATGGCCGGACGATCTCGCGCAAGGTGCGCTCGCTCATCTCCCGCGAAAGGCCGACCCAGGCGCTCAACCTCATTGACTCCGCCAAGGTACGCAACCGGCTCGGGGCCGACGAACGTGCGGCGCTCAAGGCGCGGGTCGCCTGGTCCTATTATGTCGAGGGCAAGATCACCAAGGCGCTGGATCTGGCATCGTCTGTCGCGGCAACGCACCGGCGCGATGCGCCGCTTGCCGACTGGTATGCCGGTCTTGCCGCCTGGCGCCTGAACCAGCCTGAGGTGGCCGCGCCGCATTTCGATGCGTTGGCCGCCAATATCAGCGTCTCTGACTGGACGCGGTCTGCTGCGGCCTTCTGGGCGGCGCGGTCCTACTTCGCTGTCCGCGAGCCGGGCAAGGCAGTTGACCAGCTTGAAACAGCGGCGAGCACCGGCATGACCTTTTACGGTCTGTTGGCGCAGCGGCAGCTGGGCCGCGAGCCGAAAGTGAGCTGGTCGGAACCTGCGAGCGATCAGACCAGCCACTCCGCACTGCTGGCGATCGATCAGGTGCGCCGTGGTGCTGCCCTCGCCGAGCTTGGCATGCGCGACATGGCGGAAGCTGAACTGCGCCGCGCCCATGGCCGCCTCGACCCGTCGCTCGATCTGGCGCTGGCAACACTGGCCCGTGATCTTGATCTTCCGGCAACGCAACTCTCCGTGGCACTGGCCAGCCCGCAGCCGATCGGCATGGCGCTGTTCCCGGTGCCGGACATCGTGCCCGAGGGCGGCTACCAGGTGGACCGGGCGCTGCTGCTGGCGGTGGCGCGGCAGGAAAGCCGCTTCATCGTGGACGCCAAGAGCCGCGCGGGCGCGGCCGGCCTCATGCAGATCATGCCGGGCACCGCCTATCACATCACGAAAGACTCAGCCTACCGGCGCGGCAACCGCGACCGCCTCGCGGATCCGGCCCATAATCTGGCGCTCGGACAGACCTATCTGCAGGAGCTGATGGGGTACTCGGAGCCCTATGGCAACCTGTTCCAGATGGCCGTCGCCTACAATGCCGGCCCCGGCAATCTCAACCGCTGGACCAAGCAGATCGGCGATGCGGCGCAGGATCCGCTTACCTTCATCGAGAGCATTCCGGCAGCGGAAACCCGCGGCTATGTGGAGCGGATCATGACCAATCTCTGGCTCTACCGCCTGCGCCTCGGCCAGCCCTCCCCGTCGCTCGACCAGGCCGCCGCCGGCGGCTGGCCCGTCTATGCGCCCATCGAACGCGCCGGGTTTGCTGTTCAGAACGCCTCGCGACTTTAGGCTGTTGAACCGGCTCTAGCCACAGCGCCTGCGCCACAGCGCATGGTCTGCGCCGCTGTCGACGTCGGACAGTTCATCGAGCATTGCCACGCGGGCGCCGCCGAAATTGGCGAGGGTCTGATCGCGCTCCCTGCCGCTTGACCATTCAACACTGGCAAAGGGCCGCAGGACCTTGGGCACCCGCTTCTGGCCAATGAGCCAGTATCCTCCGTCTACGGACGGCCCGATGACGGCGTCGGCGTTACCGAGTGCGCCAAGGGCGGACGCAATGTGCGCCGGCGTGATGTCAGGGATATCGCTGCCGATGATCACGACCGGACCCGGCGGGGCGATATCGAACATGTGCTGCATACGGGTACCGAGATCGCCGTTGCCCTGCGGCACAACCGCATCTGCATCCGCGTGCCATGGCGCGGGCACCACCGCCTCGCCATCGGGGCTGGCGGCCACGGCTGTGACCCAGCGCGGGTCAGCGGCAAGCCGGCGGATCAGGCGCGACAGCGCCACCCGGTAGAAGCGGGTTGCCTCGACGCTGCCGACGTCGCGCGCCAGGCGTGTCTTGACCCGGCCGAGTGCCGGGGCCTTGGCCATGATGACGAGGGTGTTCTGCATTGGGTGACGGCTGCTCAGCGCTTGGCGTAGATGCGGGCGATGCGGTCGGGATTGACGCCGAGATAATAGAGCATCAGGCACAGGGCATTGCGTGAGGAGCGGGCGAGATAGCCGTCGTCGAGATAGCGCTCGGGGCTCGTGACAGCCGGGCTGCGCAGGAACACCAAACGCCGCCGGCCGATGCGTCGGACGAAATCGACATCTTCCATGATCTGCAGCGGGCGGAAGCCGCCGAGCCGGTCATACAGGCTGCGGGACACAAGCAGGCCCTGGTCACCATACGGCAGGCCGAACAGCCAGCAGCGCCAGGCGACAATGCTTTCGAGCATGCGGGCCCAGGCTGAAAAGTCATCCAGCGCAAACTTGAAGACGGCAGCGAAATCGAGGCCCTTCTCGCCGCGCTTCTCCAGACGCTCAAGAAGCGTCTCGACTTCCTCTTCCCAACCGGGCTGCAACACCGTGTCTGCGTGCAGGAACAACAGCCATTCGCCGCGCGCCGCCTGGGCACCGGCAGCGAGCTGAGTGCCGCGCCCGCGGGGGGCCTCGACAAACCGCGCGCCGGCTGATTCCGCGATGCTGGCCGTGCCGTCCGTCGAGCCGCCATCGACAATCACCACGTCCTTGATCAGCCCACGGACAGTCGGCCGGATCAGCGCGGCGAGGACGCGCGTCAGGGACTTCTCCGCATTCAGGGTCGGAATCACAACGCTCAGCATGCGGCGGATGTTAGCGTCAAAATGCTGCGGCTGCGAAATGCGGCTGCGAAATGCCGCTCGTTAACCTAAATGTTCTTGTATTGTTCCAGTTGATGTGATTATATTCCTCACATGAACGGAACAACGCTCCACAGACTCGGCTCACACTCGAGACAGGAGGATTATGGCAGCGGGGATTGCCCCGAGGCCGACGAGCCAGCGCGCGCCGCGACCATGCCCGTCTTTCCGCTAACCGCCCCCCAATCCGGTCAGCCCCATGACGGCAAGGTCTCCACGCCCGGACGTGGTGACAGGGAGATACGCCCTGATACAGGCCCTGCACCACGGCCCCTGACTCGCCCCTTGTTCGGGCCGGGCAGCAGCCTCCCCCAAGGGCTGCAGGAGACCAGCAAGGGTCGCGGCGCGCGTTCCAACCATGCGGGGCGCTACGAGCACCGGGCCACCCTTCCCCTCGGGGAAGCGTTTGACGATGGATGGGACATTGCAGAGGACGAGGCGCCCCTGCGAACCCATGTCAGCGAAGAGGTGGCCCGGACCATCATCACCCGCAACCAGTCGCCAGACATTTCCTTCGACCGGTCGATCAATCCCTATCGCGGCTGCGAGCATGGCTGCGTCTACTGCTTTGCGCGGCCGACCCACGCCTATATGGGACTGTCGGCGGGGCTTGATTTCGAGAGCAAGCTGTTCGCCAAGCCGAATGCGGCGAAGCTGCTGCGCCGGGAACTGGCGAAGCCGGGCTATGAACCGCGCACCATCGCTATCGGCACGAATACGGACCCCTATCAGCTGATCGAGAAGGAGCGGCGGATCACCCGGTCTGTTCTGGAAGTGCTGGCGGAGCACCGGCACCCGGTCGGCATTGTCACCAAGTCGGCGCTGGTGACCCGCGACATCGACATTCTGAGCGACATGGCCCGCGACGGGCTGGTGAAGGTTGCGGTCTCCGTAACGACGCTCGATGGCAAGCTGGCGCGGGCGATGGAGCCGCGCGCCTCGACACCGGGCCGGCGGCTTGAGGCGATCCGTCAGTTGAGCGAGGCAGGTATCCCCACAGGTGTGATGATGGCGCCGGTCATTCCGGCGCTGAACGATCATGAGATCGAGGCCGTGTTGCGTGCGGTTGCCCGCATGGGCGCGCGCGAGGCGGGTTATGTGATGTTGCGGCTGCCGCTGGAGATCAAGGATCTGTTTGCCGAATGGCTTGAGGACGTGACGCCCAACCGGGCGGCGCGGGTGATGAAGATCATTCGCGACATGCGCGGCGGCAAGGACTACGACGCGGAATGGGGCAAGCGCATGACCGGCGGCGGCCCCTATGCCTGGACGATCTCGCGCCGCTTCAACCTGGCGATGGAACGCAACGGCCTGTCGCGTCAGCGCCTGCCGCTGAGGACGGACCTGTTCGAGGTGCCTGGCGGCGGCCCGAAACAGCTGGCGCTGTTGTAGAAACGCCGACAGCAGGCACTGCAGTTTGACAGGCTGAACCTGGCCATGTCCTTCTGCAGCCATGCGTCGCAGAAGCTTCCTTTTCATACTCTTGGCAGGTTGGAGCGCCGGTTTCTCCGTCTGGTTTCCGGCGTCAATACCGGCTGCGCCGGCTGAAAGCAGCGCATCAGATTATGTACGGATCGAAGCCGCTGCGATCACACTCGGCGCCATGGCGGATGATCCTGCTGCGGCAGCGGACGAGATGCCGCGTGTGACCGTGCATGTCGGCGCGGACTTTCAAATCTCACGGACACCCGTCACCCGCACCGCTTTTGCAGCCTATGCGGCGGACACAGGATTTGCGCCAGAAGGTGGCTGCTGGACGCTCACATCCAAGGGATGGCGGCAGGACCCGGACGCATCGTGGATGTCGCCGGGGTTCGACCAGACGGATGCCCATCCGGTGACATGCGTGTCGTACAAGGATGCACAAAACTATGCAGCCTGGCTGTCGCGGGAGACCGGCGTAGCAGTGCGCCTGCCGACAGAAGCTGAGTGGAGACTGGCAGCGGGCGAGACAGCCTTCTGGGACCAGCCGGAAAGCATCTGCGTGTTCGGCAATGTCAACGACATCACCGCCAAGAACAAGGTGGCCAAGGCGGCTGAGCCATGTACCGACGGCTACATGTTCACCTCGCCGGTCGGATCGTTCGCAGAGAACCCAAACGGTCTTTTCGACGTCATCGGCAATGTCTGGGAATGGACGTCAGACTGTCATCGAGGCAGGTACGACGCTCTGCCTGCCGATGCCGGGCCGTCAGATGGAGATGACTGCGATGCATACGCCCTTCGCGGCCACTCGTGGACAGACGCGCCGGGCCCCGTGCGCCTGGAAACGCGGTTGCCGCTGCCGCCTGATGCACGGCAAGCAATCGCGGGCTTCCGTCTGGTGCGGGCAACAGCACCATGAGCCGCGCGGCCGACACGGCGCCCGACCTGTCGCTGGAGAAAGCCAGCGGTGCAGAACAGGTTTGCGGTATTGACGAGGCCGGGCGCGGCCCGTGGGCGGGACCGGTCGTTGCAGCGGCGGTGATCCTCCCCATATATGGCGGACGGGACATGATCCCGGAGGGACTCGATGACTCAAAGAAACTCTCCGCTGACCGACGCACTGTACTTGCTTTGGACATTCGCGCTTCATCCCTCGTGGGAGTGGGCGTTGCGGATCCGCAGGAAATTGATGAGCTGAACATCCGCCAGGCGACTTTCCTCGCCATGGCCCGCGCGGTCGCCGCCCTGCCCGCGCCGCCGGATTTCGCCCTGATCGACGGGCGCGATGCGCCGGACGTGGGATGCCCCGCCGAAGCCGTCATCAAGGGCGACGGGCGGTCCCTCTCGATTGCCGCCGCCTCCATCATTGCCAAGACCGTCCGCGACGAGCTCATGATCGCGGCGGACATCGATTTTCCCGGATATGGCTTTGCCCGCCACAAAGGCTATGGCACCGCCGCACATCAGGCAGCGCTGGACAAGCTGGGGATAACGCCGCTTCACAGAAAAAGTTTTGCGCCGGTCAGGGCCCGCCTGGCGCTAGATGTTGAGTCCCCTTGACACGCAGGGACTCGATCTTGTGCCGTTAACCTTCATTAACCCTTTGATTCCAAATCGGAATCTTGACGGTGATTCGCTGCTGACTCAAAATCCGCCCTCAACAGGTTCCTTGGGGGGCGTATGCGTACCAGTAAAACCCGCGCGGGTACTCGCGTGGCGACCAAAAAAGCCGCGCCGAAGACGGCAGCTTCCAAGCGCGGCAAGGCAAAATCAGCGGCAGCCAAACTTCCGCTCAACACCATCATCACCGGCGACAGCATCGAGGCGCTTTCCAGGCTGCCGGATGCGAGCGTCGACCTGGTGTTTGCGGATCCGCCCTACAATCTCCAGCTCGAGGGCGAACTGCTGCGGCCCAACAACACCCGCGTCGACGGCGTCGATCAGGAGTGGGACCAGTTCGGCTCCTTCGGCGACTATGACCGCTTCACCCGTGCGTGGCTGGCGGAAGCGCACCGGGTCCTGAAGCCGACCGGCACGCTGTGGGTCATCGGCTCCTATCACAACATCTTCCGTGTCGGCGTGGCGCTGCAGGACATCGGCTTCTGGGTGCTGAACGACATTGTCTGGCGCAAGACCAACCCGATGCCGAATTTCCGCGGCCGCCGGTTCACCAATGCGCATGAGACAATGATCTGGGCCTCCAAGGACCGCTCGGCCAAGGGCTACACGTTCAACTATGACGCCATGAAGGCGCTCAATGACGACCTGCAGATGCGCTCCGACTGGACGCTGCCGATCTGTTCCGGCGGTGAGCGGCTCAAGGATGATCAGGGTCAGAAAGCGCATCCGACGCAGAAGCCTGAAAGCCTGCTGCACCGGGTGATCCTGGCGTCTTCCAATCCCGGCGATGTGGTGCTCGATCCGTTTTTCGGCACCGGCACCACCGGCGCCGTCGCCAAGAAGCTCGGCCGCAAATTCGTCGGCATCGAACGGGATGCTCAGTATGCGGAGATCGCCCGCCAGCGCATTGAGCGCGTGCAACATGCCGACCCGGAGGCCCTTGAGGTTACGGAGTCGAAGCGCGCCCAACCGCGGGTGCCGTTCGGAACCCTGGTCGAGCGCGGAATGATCGAGCCCGGCACAATGCTGTATGGGCCGGGCAAGCGCCACAAGGCGCGCGTGCGTGCTGACGGCTCCCTCGCCGTTACGGGTGCGACCGGCTCCATTCACAAGATGGGCGCCCATGTGCAGGGCCAGGAAGCCTGCAACGGCTGGACATTCTGGCATCTGAAGACCGATGCCGGCCTCAAGCCGATCGATGTGCTGCGTCAGAAAATCCGCGCTGAAGCCAGCTAGCGTTTTCGGGAATTGAACTGCGCCGCCGCAGCCGGATCGGCATGGGCAACAACCTTGCGCATGACGGTCGGCAGTGCGCGGCTCGACAGCTCCGTGAGCGGCACCCAGTCACCCACGACTTTGCCGCGCCGACGCACACGGGCCCGGTACACGGTCAGTTCCAGCGCAAAATGCGTAAAGACATGGCGGACGGTGCCGTCCAGGCATTCCCAATCAGCGTCGGCGGGTGCCCGTGCGAGCACCTCGCCGGGCGCTGCATCCGTCCACTCGGTCCCGGGGATTTCGTCCATGCCGCCGAGCAGCCCCTTGGGCGGACGGGTGCGGATCAGCACGTGGTCCCGCGCATCGGTCAGCCAGAATGCTGCGCCATAGCGGGTCGGCTTGGCCTTCTTGGGCGGCTTGACCGGCAGGGTCTCGGCAATGCCCCTGGCGTGCGCCGCGCAGTCATCCGCCCACGGACAAAGTGGGCAAGCGGGTTTGCGCGGCGAGCACAGGGTGGCACCCAAGTCCATCGTCGCCTGTGCAAAGTCGCCGGGACGCTTGTCGGGGACCAGATGCGACAGGGCCTCCCTGATCTCGCTCTTGGCCGCCGGCAACGGCGTAGAGATGGCGCGCAGGCGGGAAATGACCCGCTCGACATTGCCGTCCATGACCGCGGCCGGCCGGTCGAAGGCAATCGCGGCGATCGCCGCCGCGGTATAGGGACCGATCCCCGGAAGAGACAGCAGCCCGTCTTCGGTGTCGGGAAACACACTGCCATGCTCGCTGACAACTGCCTTCGCGCAGGCGTGCAGGTTGCGGGCGCGGCTGTAGTAGCCAAGTCCCGCCCAGGCGCTCATGACATCCTGTGTAGGCGCAGCGGCAAGGTCAGCGACCGTCGGCCAGCGTGCCACGAACTGCTCGAAATAGGGTCCCACTGTCTTGACCGTCGTCTGCTGGAGCATGATCTCCGAAAGCCAGACGCGATAGGGGTCGGGTCGTGCACCTTTCCTGCCGGCCCTGGGCCCGATGCGCCAGGGCAGGTCCCGGGCGTGGCGGTCGTACCAGGCGAGCAGACTGTCAGCGGGTGAAGGGTCCGGCATGGGCGCGATGGGGCGATACAGCTGGCTTGTGGAAGGACTTCGGGCCGCCGGCGGTCGTCTCCACGGAGAAGTGTTATGATCATCCCACGCTTTTGTGATCGCCAGCGTCACCATGGACACTTAGCATGGGGCGTAGCGGCGTCTAGCCTGTGTGTCACTTGTTGTTGAACCTGCGTGAGCCATGCCCACCGCGTCCCGAAAAGCCCGGCGGCCGATCCCCAGCTCCATCCCGCGCCAGAAGCTCAGTTTCGAGCGGCTCGGCACGCGGCTTGACGGGCTCACGCGCAAGGCTTTCACGAAGTTCGGATTTGCAGACGATCATGTCATCACCCGCTGGCGGGAGATCGTGGGGCCGGAGATGGCCCGCCTCACCTCGCCCGAGCGTCTGTCGCGGCCGCAACGGACCGGGAAGCCCGGCGATACCAGTGGCAGCACGCTGACGGTGCGCGTCGCCGGCGCCGCGGCGCTGGAGATGCAGCACATGGCGCCGCAGATCGTCGACCGGATCAACGGGTTTTACGGACGGCCCGTCGTGGCGCGCCTCAAGCTTGTGCAGGGGCCGTTGCCCGATCGTCCGTCGCGTCAGCGCACGGCGGACACCTCCGCGGCATCGTCCCTGTTCGGCACACCGCCAGAGAAAGACGTGTCACATGACCGCTATGCCATCGATGATCCGGACCTTGCCGACGCGCTGGCGCGCCTTGAGCGTGAAGTGATCAACGCGCCATGATCTAGCCGCTGACACCCGCAATCCATCAGACACCTAGCACTGACCCTTAGCCTTCTGACCGGAGAGACCTCAATGTCCCTGCCCTCATCCACAGTTCCCCAAATCGCCGAGACCGAGCCGGGCGGCCTGTCGCGCCGTCAGTTCGGCACGCGGGTCATCCAGGCGACGGCGGCCACGGCCGTGCTTGGCCTTGCGGCCTGTGGCGACGGGGGCGGCGACACTGCGTCCGGCGGCGGCAGCAGCAACCCGGCTTTGGTGATCGAACATCCGCTGGGCGAGATCACCATGGGTGACCCCAATGCACCGGTGATCCTCGTGGAGTATGCCTCCTATACCTGCGGTCACTGCGCGGCCTTCCACGCGGTCAACCTGCCACCGCTCAAGGAAAACTACATCGAGACCGGCAAGGTCTTTTACATCTTCCGGGAGTACCCGCTGGATCCCGTGGCGACGGCGGCCTCGATGCTGGCGCGCTGCGTGTCTCCTGACAAATATCTCCAGTTTGCCGAGGTGCTGTTTGCCCGGCAGCAGCAATGGGCCTTCGTGCAGGACCCGCGCGCGGCCCTCGCCGCCATTGCCCGCCAGGGCGGCATTTCCGCAGGCCAGTTCGAGGCCTGCATGACGGATCAGCCGGTGCTTGACGGGTTGCGGGAAATCCAGCGCCACGCGCAGGAAGAGCTGCAAGTCCGCGCCACGCCTACGCTTTTCGTGAACAGCGAGAAAATCGACGGCAACCTGCCCTGGCCGGCGCTTGAGGAGATCATCACAAACCAGTTGCCGGGGTAAGCCGAATCGGCGGATCAAAAGGGTTAGCAAACCTTTAACAGGCAGGGCCGTTCGCTCTCGGCGAGCGCCTGCCGTCTCCGGGGACGCCGCCGCATTGCGGGGGTGAGACAGAGTTTTGAAGCTAAGCCGCCTCCGCCTTACCGGGTTCAAATCCTTCGTCGAGCCGACGGAACTGATCATCGAACAGGGCCTGACCGGCGTTGTCGGCCCGAACGGGTGCGGCAAGTCCAACCTGCTGGAAGCGCTGCGCTGGGTCATGGGCGAAAGCTCCTACAAATCCATGCGCGCGACGGGCATGGACGATGTCATCTTCTCCGGCACGTCCGGGCGCCCGGCCCGCAACATGGCCGAGGTCGTACTGGCCATCGACAACAGCGAGCGCACGGCACCGGCCGCCTATAACGACGCGGATGAAATCGAGATTTCCCGCCGCATCGAACGCGAGATGGGCTCCGCCTACCGCATCAACGGCTCCGATACGCGCGCCCGCGACGTGCAGACCTTCTTTGCTGATGCATCGACCGGCGCCCATTCTCCCGCCCTTGTGCAGCAGGGCCAGATCGGCAAGCTGATCGGCGCGAAGCCGACGGCGCGGCGACAGATCCTCGAAGAAGCGGCGGGCATCTCCGGCCTGCATTCGCGCCGGCATGAAGCCGAACTGCGGCTGCGACAGGCCGAGACCAATATGGAGCGCCTTGATGATGTCATGGCGCAGATCGAGACCCAGCTTCAAAGCCTGAAGCGGCAGGCCCGGCAGGCGACGCGCTTCCGCAATGTGTCGAAGGACATTCGCCGCGCAGAAGCGATGGCGCTGCATCTGCGCCATCAGGCGGCCGCGGAAGTGGAGCAGACCCATGTCATCGGGCTGCAGGAAGCAGACCGGGCCGTCGCGGCGGCGACGGAAGAGACAGCCCGCACGTCACGCCTCCAGTTCGAGGCGGGCGAAAAACTGCCGGAGCTGCGTGAGACGGAAGCCCGCGCGGCCGCGGCGTACCACCGCCTCACAGTCGAGCGCGACCAGCTGGCCAATGAAGCCCGGCAGGCGGAACAGGCGATCGAACGGCTCGACGCCCAGCTACGCCAGATCGAGGCGGACCTGACGCGCGAACGCGACGGGATCACCGACACCACTGAGAGCCTGACAGCGCTCAGCACCGAAGAAACGGATCTCAAGCAGGCGGATGAAGGCTCGGACGAAGCCCGTGAACGGGCTCAGGCAGACGTCACCCGCCTGAGCGATGCGCTGGCGGAAAAGGAATCCGGCGTCGAAACCCTGTCGCGCGAACTGGCTGATCTTGCCGCGCGGCGTCAGGCCCTGACCCGCCGGATCAATGAGACACGCGCGCGCTTCGACAAGCTCAATGCCACCCGCAGCACGCTGGCGGCAGAGCGCGAGGAGATCGCGCGGTCGGCGGATGTACAGGCGGCCATGGCCGGGCGGCGGGCCGGTGTGGACCGGTCACGCGAGGCCGTGCGTGCGGCAGAGGCGGCTGCCCAGGACGCAGAACGCGCGCGCGGCGATGCAGCCACCGCCGAAGAGCTGGCGCGCGTGCCGCTGAATGCGGCCCAGCAGAAACTTGGCAAGCTTGAAGCGGAAGCATCTGCGCTCGCCGACCTGCTGCGGGTGGCCGATGGTGACCTGTGGCCGCCGCTGATCGACAGCGTGTCCGTGCGTCCCGGATTTGAGGCGGCCCTTGGCGCCGCGCTCGGCGAAGACATCGAGCAGCCTGCGGATGAAGCAGCGCCGGTGCACTGGCACACGCTGCCGGCGATCGACCCGCCCCGTGCGCTGCCGGACGGCGCTGAACCGCTGTCCACCTATGTGGAGGGCCCGGCAGCCCTTCAGCGGCGCCTGTCGCATGTGGGCCTTGTCGATCAGGCGCTCGGGCGGCGCCTGCAGGCACAGTTGTCGCCCGGTCAGCGGCTTGTCTCCAAGGAAGGCGACATGTGGCGCTGGGACGGCTACACCGCCGCCGCCGATGCACCGACTGCCGCCGCCCAGCGGCTGGCCCAGCGCAACCGGCTGGCCGATCTCGATGCCGAACTGGATGCCGCGCGCGCCGACGCCAAACAACTGGCGGAGCGTCACGAGGAAGCACGTCAGGCTGTGTCGCAGGCGGCATCGCGTGAAAACGCCGTGCGCACCGAGTGGAAGGCAGCTCAGGGCGCGCTGACCGCAGCCCAGGATGCACTGGCAGAGGCGGAAAAGGCCGCGTCGGCGCAGATCACCCGGCTGGCTGCGGTGGATGACGGCCTGGCCCGCACTGCGGCAGACATCGAGGAAACACGCGCCGCACTGGATGCGGTGAATGCCGAAGCTGCGGACCTTCCCGCCGAGGACGAGAAGCGCGCGGCTTTTGAGGCCCTGCGCGGTGAAGTTCAGACCCTGCGCCAGGAAACCAGCCTCGCCCGCGCAGCCTTTGACGGGCTGGCCCGCGAAGCCCAGGCCAGGTCGCAACGGCTCACCGCCATCGATCATGAGCGGGCGCGCTGGGAAAGCCGGCTTGAAACCGCCAATGCCCATATCACGACGCTTGAAGAGCGCCGGACGGCAACCAGGGCGGAGCGCGGCGAGCTCGAACAGGTGCCGGCGCAGGTCGAGGAAAAGGCCAAGGCGCTGATGGACAAGCTGTCCGACGCCGAGAAGACCCGCCAGGACGCAGCCGACGCGCTTGCCGTCGCCGAGAAGGAGCTGTCGGACGCCGATCAGGCCAACAAAGACGCCACCAACACGCTGAGCGAAGCGCGCGAGACACGCGCACGCATCGACGCCATGCTGGAGGGCGCCCGCAACCAGGTGGCCGAAGCGGCACGCCAGATTCATGACGCCTTCGAATGCGAGCCGGCACAGGTGCTCGCCGCCGGCGAGATCAAGGACGACGAAGCGCTGCCGCCACTGGAAGATGTCGAGCGCAAGCTCGAACGCTACAAGCGGGAGCGGGACAATATGGGCGCGGTCAATCTGCGCGCTGAGGAAGAATCCCGCGAGGCGCAGGAACAACTCGAAACCATGCAGACCGAGCGCGGCGACCTGGAACAGGCCATCGCTAAACTGCGTCAGGGGATCGGCAGCCTCAACAAGGAAGGCCGCCAGCGGCTGATGGAAGCCTTCGACACAGTGAACGAGAATTTCACCCGGTTGTTCACCCGCCTGTTCGGCGGCGGCACGGCGCATCTGGAACTTGTCGAGTCCGATGACCCGCTGGAGGCCGGTCTGGAAATCTTCGCCCGCCCGCCCGGCAAGCGGCTCAGCACCCTGTCGCTGCTGTCAGGCGGTGAGCAGGCGCTGACGGCGATGTCGCTGATCTTCGCGGTGTTCCTGACGAACCCGTCACCGATCTGCGTGCTCGATGAGGTCGATGCACCGCTTGACGACGCCAATGTGGAGCGGTTCTGCAAGCTGCTGAATGACATGCGCGGCGAAACGGACACCCGCTTCCTGATCATCACGCACCACCCCTACACCATGTCCCACATGGACCGGCTGTTCGGGGTGACGATGGCGGAACCGGGCGTGAGCCAACTGGTCTCAGTCGATCTGGCAGGTGCGGAAGCCATTCGCGACGTCGGGTAGACATCCGGCTGGACCGGTTGACCCAAAGCCTGTCACCCTATTCGCGGGGAGGACAGACCATGGCCAAAAAGAAAAAATCCAATGACGTCTATGTGGATCTGCCCACGGGCCTGAGCCGCAGCCAGATTATGGATGCCGTCGAAAGGGCGGCGGCGGCGACAGGGGTCTATATCTCCCACATCGGTGGATACTCCCGGAAGAAATATCCGGGATCAGTGCATTGGCACTTCAAGCGCGATCCAAAGGAACCGGGACTGATCGACGCGACCTATTGGGACGTAAGAGAACTGCTGTGGCTGATGATCCGCCACAAGGAACCCGCATGGGTCCACCGTCTGGCGCCGAAACTCAGACGCGCGCTCAACCGCGAATTCGCCGCACTGGCTGCATCGCCCCGGTCGTGATCCCGCCAATTCAGGCGTCAAGAACAAGAAAAGGCTCTCCACATGCCGACAATCGAAATGACCCGCATCATCAAGAGCCCGGCCAGACGGGTGTTCGAGACAGTGGCGCATCTGGGCGAATTCGCCGAAGCCATCCCGACCATCACCGCGGCGGAGTGCCTGACCGACCAGGAAACGGGCGCGGGCGCGCAGTGGCGCATCTTCCGTGAGATCAATGGACGCGACCGGTCGACCATCTTTGAGGTCTTGGAATACGAGCCGACCGAATGGGTCCGGATCGTGTCTGAGGCCGGCGGCGCCACATGGGATGCAGGGTTCGAACTCGCAAAGAGCGGCAGGCAGACCGAACTCATCTGGACACTCGAGGCGACACCGACATCGCTGAAGGCCCGGGTCGGCCTACCGCTTCTCATGGGAGCGATTGAATCCGCCCTCGCCCCTGATCTGGACGCGGTAAAGCGCTACTGTGAGGGTTCCTAGGCGACACGTGGCGAGCGGGGGTTGAAACATGCCGGTGGTGAGAACAGAGCGGGAGATCGCGGCACCGCCTTCGCGGGTGTTTTCCGCTGTTGCCGATCCGCAGGTGTTTGCAGACGCCATTCCGGCCGTGTCGGGCATTGAGTTTCTCGGTGACCAGACCAGCGGTGCGGGCACGCGCTTCCGCGAGACACGCTCGATGAAAGGCAAAGACGTTTCCACTGAACTTGAGATAACCGAGTACGAGCCAGATGCGCGCGTACGCATCGTGTCCGACGTGAATGGCACGGTATGGGATTCGGTATTCTCGGTTGTGCCGACCTCCGATGGCGCGACGCTCACCCTGGTCATGGAGGCGAGGCCCTATCAGGTCCTGCCCAGACTGCTCACGCCGCTCATTATGGGCATGGTCAGGAAAGCACTTGAGGCCGACATGAACAGCATCAAGGCCCATTGCGAAGGCACCTGACAGCGCTTATTGCTGCATCGCGAAAGAGTCGCGCTTTGGTGACGCCTGCGACTCTTTGGCGGGGCTCAATTTTATCAATGATTTCAATGCCTTAAATGTCCCTCAGCCTTGCTTGACAGGGGTTGAGGGCGAAACTATGGTGCGCGCGACTTCAAGCCCGGCTGTGGCGTTATTCGCAGTGCGCGGCGGGAAATTCCTTTTGCTCATTCGGGCGGTTCCAGCGGGCGTTTTGCCCAAGGCAGGTCACCAAGGCAGTTTTGACAAGAGAAGCAACGGCTTAGGCACATTGCCCGGGCGGTTGACGGTCTTGGCAAGAATACCTTGGAGAGAATTGTCGCAGGCAGCGTGACACCCTCACATGCCTCATAAGAGACAGACAGGCCGATGACCGACCGCGACCCGAGCGATACCGGCGAGAGCCGTGAGGATTTCGACCGCCGCCTTGCACAGGCGCAGCGCCGCCACGACGGGCCTGAAGAGGGCAACCGGCAGACGGCTTTCGGCCAGGCCTTTCGCCTCTCGACCGAGATGGTGGCGGGGGTTCTGGTCGGCGGGTTTATCGGTTGGTGGCTCGACTACTGGCTGGGGACGACGCCCTGGCTGCTTTTGGTGTTCTTCTTTCTGGGCGTTGCCGCGGGCATTCTCAATGCGGTGCGGGCAGCCAACGAGATGAACAAGCGGACGAATGACGACTAGGCCGCGACGTGTCGCGGCGAATGCGGGTGTAAGAGGCAAGAATGGCGGCTCCAGCTGAACCGGGTGCGTTTCCAGTAGATCCGATGCACCAGTACGAGATCGTCCGGCTGCTGCCGATTGAGCTCTTCGGGTTCGATGCGTCCTTCACCAACTCCGCCATGTGGATGGTCGCCGCTGTCACCGCCATTTCCGTCTTCATGATCATGTCGGTCTCGTCGCGGGCGCTTGTGCCCGGCCGCTGGCAGTCACTGGCGGAACTCTCCTACGAATTCGTGGCGAACATGCTGCGGCAGAACACGGGCAACGAAGGCCAGCCCTTCTTCCCGTTCATCTTCTCGCTCTTCATGTTCATCCTGTTCGCCAACATGTTCGGGCTTCTGCCCTACTCGTTCACGGTGACGAGCCACATCGCGGTGACCTTCGCGATGGCTATTTTCGTCATCGGCGGCATCACCCTGCTGGGCCTGTTCAAGCACGGGCTTGGGTGGTTCAAGCTGTTCGTGCCCTCGGGCGTGCCGGTGATCCTGCTGCCGTTGATCACCGTCATTGAAATGATTTCCTATCTCACCCGGCCCCTGAGCCTTTCGGTGCGTCTGTTCGCCAACATGCTGGCGGGCCACACCATGCTCAAGGTGTTTGCCGGGTTTGCGATCATGCTGGGTGCCTGGGGAGGCTGGGCACCGCTTGCATTCATGGTGGCGTTCACGGGGCTGGAGGTGCTTGTCGCCTTCCTGCAGGCCTATGTGTTCGCGATCCTGACCTGCATCTACCTCAACGATGCGCTGCACGTGCATCACTAATCGGTTTGACTTCACCGGGCGTCACTAAAGGCGGCCGGCAACACTTCTAAGGAGACTTCGACATGGAAGCGGAAGCCGCGAAATACATTGGTGCCGGTATTGCCTGCATCGCCCTTGCTGGTGCCGGCCTTGGTATCGGTAACATCTTCGGCAACTACCTTTCCGGCGCTCTGCGCAATCCGGCTGCGGCTCAGGGCCAGTTCCCGAACCTGTTGCTCGGCTTCGCCCTGGCGGAAGCAACGGGCCTCTTCGGTCTCGTCGTCGCCATGATGCTGCTCTTCGTGGTCTAAGGCCTTTCAGGTCCCTCCACGACTGAACAGCTGACGGAAAGGTCGACACCATGGCGGATACGTCCATCGCCATCGAGCATTCAGACGCCGGATACGGCACGACCATCGTTCTCGCACAGGCTGCGCCGGACGACGGCAGTGTGATCGTCATCGGCGAACAGGCAGAAGCGGAACTCGGCATCGCTGAAGACAGCGCGGCTGAGTCCGGCGGCATGCCGCAGCTCGACTTTTCGACCTATGCCCCCCAGCTCATCTGGCTGGCGATCACCTTCGGTGTTCTCTATCTCCTGATGTCGCGCGTGGCCCTGCCGCGTGTGGCACAGGCGCTGGAGGCCCGGCGGGACCGCATCGCCAATGATCTGGACCAGGCGGCTCAGCTCAAATCGGAAACCGACGCGGCCATCGAGGGCTACGAGACGGCGCTGGCGGATGCCCGTGCCAAGGCCCATCAGATCGCGTCCGAGACCCGGGAAGAGCTGGCCAAGGAAACCGACGCCCTGCGCGAGAAGCTGGAAGCGGAACTGGACCAGAAGCTGGAAGCAGCCGAGGCCCGGATCACCGCGACCAAGCAGGAAGCCATGGGCAATGTGCGCGGCATTGCTGCCGACGTCGCTGCGACGATTGTCAGCACGCTTGGCGCCACCAATGTGGACGCCGCAAAGGTCGCTCAGGCGGTCGATGCGGAACTGAACGGCTAAGGAGCCAAGACGGACATGTTGTCTCTCTTTTCGGATAGCAGCTTCATAACGGCCCTGTCGTTCTTCGGCTTTATTGGCCTTCTGCTCTATTTCGGCGTGTGGGGCCGCGCCACCGCGGCCCTCGATGCCCGCGCGGAAGGCATCAAGACCGAGCTGGAAGAAGCCCGCAAGCTGCGCGAGGAAGCGCAGGCGCTTCTGGCCCAGTATCAGCGCAAGCAGCGCGATGCCGAGGAAGAGGCCCAGGAAATCGTGTCCCAGGCCCGTCACGAGGCAGAGCGTCTGGCCGCTGAAACCAAACAGAAGCTCGACGAACAGGTGGCCCGCCGCACCGCCCTTGCCGAACAGAAGATCGCCATGGCGGAAGCCCAGGCTGCCAAGGAAGTGCGCGATGCGGCCACGGAAGTGGCGATCACGGCGGCCGCCAAGGTGCTGGCCGAGACCAGCGATGATGCCCGCCAGGACGCGCTGATCGACGAAAGCCTCGCTCAGGTGCGCCAGCGTCTGGTCTAGGCGAGCGCGACACCGACGACCATCGACAAAGCCCTGCCCTTATCGGCGGGGCTTTTTCTTGAGATTAGCTCGAGTCGGGGCTGGCAGACAGATCAGATGCCTGTACCGCTGCGACAAGAAAATCGATGAAGACGCGAATGCGCGGCGACAACATTCGGCGATCCAGGTACAACGCGCTTATCGGCGTTGGCACAGGGCGAAATCCAGCCATCACCTCGACCAAAGAGCCCGTCCTGATTGCAGCGCGCGCCATATATCCGGGAAGCTGGGCGACCCCCAAGCCTACAACACAGGCGCGAAACACAGCTTCACCATCGTCAATTGTGGCGCCCCCGCCGACCGCGATTGTCTGATCGCGTCCATCAAACCTGAACTGCCACGGAAAATGGCGGCCCGTCTGTGCGCTGCGAAAGTTGAGACATCGGTGATCCTTGAGATCGGCAGGATGGTTCGGGCGCTCATGCTCTACCCAATAAGAGGGCGCCGCGCAGACATGCAGCGTCTCGTCATAGAGTTTGCGCGCGACGAGATTGGCCCTGTCGGCAATCGGCCCCGACCGGATCACGACATCGACGCCGCCGGCTGCCAGATCCACGCTCCGGTCATCAAGCGAGAGTTCAAGATCTACCTGCGGCCAGTCGGTCTGAAACCTATTCAGGTGATTGATAAGCCAGGTACGCGCGAGTGCCGATGGCGCGTTCACTGACAATCGGCCCACCGGTGCTGCCGTTCTGTCGGAGACCTCCTGACCGAGGATTTCCAGCTCCTCTAGGAGGTATCGTGCCCGTTCCTGATAACGCTCGCCTTCCGGCGTCAGGCCGACACTCCGGGTGGTTCGATGAAGCAGTTTGACGCCGAGATGGTCTTCCAGACGGCTGACAGCCTTAGATGCAGCAGACGGCGACAGGTCCAGCGCGCGTGCGGCCTGTACAAACGCCCCTGACTCAGCCACCTGCACGAAGGCAGCGATCCCGGTCATCGGCGGTCGATTATTCATGATATTTTTTCACTACTGGAGGTCCTGACACCCCATTTATCCTACATTTCTGCCTTTCTATCTTCAATCTTGTGAACAACACACGGCACACGAAGGAGATAGACCCATGAAAATCGGAATTATCGGCGCAGGCGGTATCGGACAGCTCTATGCACGCTTGTGGCTGGAAGCGGGCCATGAAGTAGCCCTCAGCTCACGGCACCCCGAGACGCTGGAGCATCTCGCAGCGACGACCGCCGGGGCGCTCACGATCAGCACGCCGCAGGAAGCTGCGGCCTTTGGCGACGTGATCTTGCTTGCCGCCAACTATGCGAGCATCGACGAGGCGATTGCAGCGATCGAGTCCGATGTGGCGGGCAAACTCGTGATCGACGCGACCAACCCCCTTCGTCTGACGAAGACTGGGTCCTTGGAGCGGCTTATCGGAGAAGACGAGATTGCCGGCGAGGTAATGGCCCGGAAGATACCAGCGGCCCGAGTTGCCAAGGCCTTTACCAGCCTGTGGACCGGCCATGTGGAAGTCCACGCCAATCGCACCAACCCGACAGCGGCGATGCCATTTGCTGCCGATCGGGCGGATGATCGCGCCGTCGTCGGCGCCCTCATCCGCGACGCCGGGCTTGTGCCTGTGGAACTCGGTCCGCTTGCCAACTCCGTCGCACTCGATCCGCAAAGCCCGATCTGGAACGTCGTCCTGTCAGAACAGGCCTTGCGAGCACAGTTGAACGCAATTGATGTGGCGGCGGCCTGAAGTGCTGCAAGCAGTCCATAGCAAGGAGATGAAGAAGATGCCCTTCAAACAATTCACCGTCGCCATGATCGCACTTCTGTTTTCGGCTGCTTCAGGTGTGGCCGATGAGTTCCCGACGGAGACCGCGCTGCCGAATGCGCTGGTGGACCCTTTACAGGTGACGCATCTCTCGAGCGATGACTCAAGCCAGATACGCGAAGTCATAGCCCGAATTTATCTTGCTGAGGATGCACGCACCTACGGCGCCTTCGCATCGTTGCTGACCGATGACTATGTTCAGGAGCACTCAGTCTATGGGCGGCTGGAGGGGTCTGCCGCCTTCGTGGACTGGCTCAAGGCAAATCCGCAGGCGTTCGACCGGTATCGGCATATGGCACTCAACACCGTTACGCGTGCCCTTGGAGCCCAGTCTGCCGAAGCTCTCAGCTACATCCTCGTACTTGATCTTCATCCGGCTCCCGGCAGTAACGCGACAGCTCTGCCCCGCATCCTTGCACATGGCGTTGTTCGCGACACACTGCGAAAGGAAGACGGTCTCTGGCGTGTCTCACAGCGCGTATACGACCAGTTTGCTGTAAGTGCAGCTGTGGTGCCCGATCGGTCTGCTCGATTGGCCGCTACGCGCGAGATAGAGGCCGACCCAGACAGGTGAGTTCCGATCCGATCAACACGGCTCATCTTTGGCAACATCGGGAAGTCCCGCCTCATCAGCGGGGCTTCCTGCGTGTTCAGCCTGCCGCTTCGACCGTCAGCTCAGGCCATTTATCATGCCAGCGGCCTGACTTGGTCGCGTAGTGTTCGGCAGAGAAATTGTTGCTGGGGTTGGGGCGGATCCGCATCTGCTCCATGTCGGCGAGCCCGTCGGGTGCGTAGACGCGTTCCTTTCCGTCCAGCGAGACGCCCAGCTTGCACGCGATGGCGAGAAAGCGGTCAATGCCCTCACAGGCCGACGCCAGCGGCGTGTAGTCCACTTTGAAGTGGTCCTTGTACCAAAGATGCACACGCGCCTGATTGCGGACCTCGATGTCGGCATCGAGATCAGCGCATAACGCTGCGACCTTTCGGATCTGCGCATCTTCCGCGTCGTAGGACGTGTCCGCGTCGAAGTAGAAGATGTCGTAGTCCTTGATCCCGTGGGTCGCGGGGCGGCCGGTCTGCAGGTTCCAGACGGTCTGGAACAGGCTGCCGGACACCAGCCAGGCATCGGGCAGGTGCAGCTGCGGGATACGGTCGAGGAGCGCAGCGTTGACCGGGTTCCGGCGGACAAGAGCAACGAATTCGGCGTGGGTCATCGCGTGACCCTACGCCGATTCGGTTGCCTGTTGGCCTGCCCTACTCCGCTGCCTGGGCCGGTAGTGGCGGTGTCCAGCGCAGCACCGGCTTGCGGGCGGCGGTGGTTTCGTCGAGGCGGCGGCGCGGTGTGAGTTCGGGCGCGTTCTCGAAGCGCGCCGTGTCGCCCGCCTTGGCCGCCTTGGCGAGATCCGCCATGCAGGCAATGAACTCGTCCAGGGTCTCCTTGGACTCGGTTTCCGTTGGCTCGATCAGCATCGCGCCGTGGACGACGAGCGGGAAATACACCGTCATCGGGTGGTAGCCCTCGTCGATCATTGCCTTGGCGAAGTCCAGCGTCTCGACGCCCGTGCCCTTGAGGAAACGGTCATCGAACAGGGCCTCGTGCATGCACGGACCCTCGAAGCTCGCGGTCATCACATCCTTGAGGGAGGCCAGCACGTAGTTGGCATTGAGCACCGCGTCTTCGGCCACCTGGCGCAACCCGTCGGAGCCATGGCTCATCATGTAAGACAGGGCGCGCACGAACATGCCCATCTGGCCATGGAACGCGACCATGCGGCCGAAGGGGTCCTGATCGGATGCGGTCTCGTCCTCCACCAGGGTCAGCTCACCACCGGTGCTGGTGACGTAGGGCAAAGGCGCGAACGGTGCCAGCGCCTCCGACAGCACGACGGGACCAGCACCGGGACCGCCACCGCCATGAGGCGTCGAGAAGGTCTTGTGCAGGTTGATGTGCATGGCGTCGACACCGAGATCGCCCGGCTTCACCCGGCCGACAATGGCGTTGAAGTTGGCGCCGTCGCAGTAGAAATACCCGCCTGCATCGTGCACCGCATCGGCAATGCGCCGGATGTCCCGCTCGAACAGCCCGCAGGTGTTGGGGTTGGTGAGCATGATGCCCGCCACGTCATCGCCGAGCTTGGCTTCGAAGGCGGCCAGGTCGACGCGGCCGTCTTCGGTCGCCGGAATGGCATCCACCGTGAAGCCGCAGGCAGCGGCCGTCGCCGGGTTGGTGCCGTGCGCACTCTCGGGCACCAGCACACGGGTGCGGGTTTCGGCGTCACCGCGGGCCTCAAGGGCGGCACGGATGGCCATCAGGCCGCACAGTTCGCCATGGGCGCCGGCCTTGGGCGACATGGCAACGGCCGGCATGCCGGTCAGTTCCATGAGCCAGCGGGCCAGCTCGCTCATCAGTTCCAGCGCACCGGGCACGGTCGACTGGGGCTGCAGGGGATGCACGTCGGAGAAGCCAGGCAGGCGCGCCATCTTCTCATTGAGGCGCGGGTTGTGCTTCATGGTGCAGGAGCCAAGCGGATAGAAGCCCGCATCAATCGCGTAGTTCTTCTGCGACAGGCGCACGAAATGGCGCATGACTTCCGGTTCGGAAAGACCCGGCAGACCAACGCCGCCCTGGCGCTCCATGCCGCCGAGGCGCGAGGCCACGCCTTCAGGTGCCGGCAGGTCGACGCCGCAGGCCGCATCGCGGCCGCGTTCAAAGATCAACGGCTCTTCATGGTCGAGGCCGCGATGTCCGGTGAAGGTTGTCTTCGTGCTCATGACAGCACCTCCGTAAGAGCCGCGGCATAGGCGGCACGGTCCTGGTCGGTGTTTACTTCGGTGGCGGCAACGATGATCAGATCGCTGACCGCGTCATTGCCCGGCATCAGGCGTGAGGCCGGAACGCCGCCCAGCACACCCTTCTCCGCCAGCGCCTCGATGACGCCGGCAGCGGGTTTCGGCGTGCGGATGGTGAACTCGTTGAAGAAGGCCGGGGTCAGCAACTCGACGCCCGCAACCTGCTCGAGGGCACCGGCGAGCTTGCAGGCGCTTTCGTGGTTGAGGGCCGCGAGGCGCGTGAAGCCCTGCTCGCCCAGCAAGGCCAGATGAATGGTAAAGGCAAGGCAGCACAGGCCGGAATTGGTGCAGATGTTGCTGGTCGCCTTCTCGCGGCGGATATGCTGCTCGCGGGTCGACAGCGTCAGCACATAGCCACGCTTGCCGTCAGCATCCACCGTTTCACCGGCGAGACGGCCGGGCATCTGGCGGACATATTTCTGCCGCGTGGCGAACAGGCCGACATAGGGACCGCCGAAATTGAGCGCGTTGCCGATGGACTGGCCTTCCGCCACCACGATGTCGGCACCCATCTCGCCGGGTGTCTTCAGCGCACCCATGGAAACGATCTCCGGGATGGCAACGATCAGCAGCGCGCCTTCCGCGTGAGCTGCGGCGGCAATGGCGGAGAGATCGCCGATGCGTCCGAAGAAATCCGGATACTGCACAACGACACAGGATGTCTCGCCGTCGATCTGCGACGCGATGTCCTCGCCGCCGGATACATCCGCTTCGAGGGCGACAACAGCATCACCGGCAAACTTCGAGGTGGTTTCGATCACCGCGCGGTAGTGCGGGTGCAGGTTGCCGGACAGCACCGCCTTGTTGCGCCGGGTGACCCGGTGCGCCATCTGCACGGCTTCGCCGCAGGCGGTCGAGCCGTCATACATGGACGCGTTGGCCACATCCATGCCGGTCAGCAGCGCCACCTGGGTCTGAAATTCGAAAAGGTACTGCAGCGTGCCTTGCGAAATTTCCGGCTGGTAGGGCGTGTAGGAGGTCAGGAACTCCGAACGCTGGATCAGGTGATCGACGCTGGCGGGCACATGGTGCTTGTAGGCACCGGCGCCGACGAAGAACGGCACGGAGCCTGCGGACGTGTTCTTAGAGGCCATAGCGGAGAGGGCACGCTCGACTTCGAGTTCACCCTGATGCGGCGGCAGGCCGAAAGCCTGGTCGATGCGCGCGGCTTCCGGCACGTCGACAAACAGATCATCAATGGACTTGGCACCGATGACACCGAGCATCTGCTGGCGGTCGTCGGGCGTGAGAGGCAAATAGCGCATCAGTCGAGCTCCGCCAGATAGGACTTGTACTCATCTTCGGACATGAGCTTCTCGAGCTCGCCCGCGTCAGAGAGTTTCAGTTTCACAAACCAGCCGGCGCCGGTGGCATCGTCGTTGACGCCTGCCGGGGTATCGGCCAGCGCGTCGTTGACCTCGACAACTTCGCCGGAGATCGGCGCGTAGACCTCGGAGGCGGCCTTTACCGATTCAACGACGGCAGCTTCATCGCCCTGGCCGACGCTCTTGCCGATGTCGGGCAGTTCCACATAGACCACGTCGCCCAGCTGTTCCTGTGCGTAGTCGGTGATCCCCACGGTGGCGGTGTCGCCATCAACGCGCACCCATTCGTGGTCCTTGGTGTATTTCATGTCAGCCATCGGTCAGGTCCTTGAGATCAATCCGTGAGAGTTACTTTGCATAGCGATGGGGAGCGAAGGGCAGCTTGGCCACCTTTGCGGCGCGGGGCTTGCCGCGCACGATCAAGTCGAGTTCGGTGCCGGCTTTCGCATGGTCGCGGGCGACATAGCCCATGGCGACCGGCCCGTCCGCGGTGGGGCCGAAGCCGCCGGAGGTGATTTCACCTATGGATGCGCCGCCGGCCTGAATTTCCGTGTGGGCGCGTGCGGGCGCCTTGCCGTCGGGCAGGATGCCGACGCGCTTGCGCGTGACGCCGTCAGCCAGTTCCTTGAGGATACGCGCCGCACCCGGAAAATCTCCGGCCTCGCGGCGGTGCTTGGGAATCGTCCATGCGATGGACGCCTCGATCGGCGATGTGGTTTCGTCGATATCGTTGCCATAGAGGCAGAGCCCGGCCTCCAGCCGCAGACTGTCGCGGGCGCCAAGGCCGATGGCTTCGACTTCGTCATGGGCCAGCAGCGCCTTCACGAAGGCAACCGCATCGCTTGGTGCGACAGACACCTCAACGCCGTCCTCGCCGGTATAGCCGGAGCGGCTGACATGCACATCCATGCCGTCAAATGTGGCGGGCGTGGCCGTCATGAAAACGAGGTCCGCCGCCTGCGGACAGTGCCGCGCAAACACCTCCACCGCCTTGGGGCCCTGAAGGGCGACCAGCGCCTGGGTATCGAGGGTGTCCAGCGTCACGCCGTCGGGCATCTGCGCGCGGATATGGGGAAAATCGATGGCCTTGCGCGACGCGTTGACCACGAGGAACAGATGTCCTTCGCGGGCCGGGTCCTTCGGGCGGGTGACCATGAGGTCATCGATGATGCCGCCCTCCTCGTTCAGCAGCACGGTGTAGCGCTGCTGGCCGGGGGCGAGGCCCACGATGTCGCCGGGCACCACGCGCTCGAACGCCTTGGCGGTTGTTTCATGGTCCGGGCCGATCAGGTAGGCCTGACCCATGTGGGACACGTCAAACAGACCGGCGCCGGTGCGGGTGTGCAGGTGCTCGCCGAGCACGCCGAGCGGATACTGCACAGGCATGTCATAGCCCGCGAACGGCACCATCTTGGCGCCGAGGTCCACATGCAGGCCGTGCAGGGCCGTCTTGAGAAGGGTATCAGATGCGCCGTCAGCCACTTGGATTTCGCTTTCGCCAGAGTCGGGAATCCGCCTCCCGCGCGCGCTGAACCCAGCCCTTGCGGCAAGCGCCCCCTCTGTCGAAAACCTGAGAGATTCACCCGGGCCTGAAGCGGTGCGGCCACAAGGACCGGCGCCTCACTGGCGGGCTTACTCCTTCGGTGAGTGTCCGGGCTCCTGCCCGAAGACTGCTTTCCAGAGTGTCATCCCCACGCGGTCCCTGGTGCCTGAGAGTTTCCGGGGCGGTTGCTCCTTCGGCGCCTTTGGCGAGGCCGACCCAGCTCAGGGCCGCCGCGCCGCCAGTCTCTCCCGCGTGGGTTAGGCTGACATGCGCGATGATAGGGGGGGCCGGGCGAGAGTCAATCGGCACCCATCACCCCCTGCCAATCGGAAGTTGTTCTTGGTCGTGGTGTTGCCCGGGTGCCGCTGAAACCCCGCGGACATATTTAGCGGATGCGCGTACGGCTGCGGTTTTCCTGCACCTGCTGGGGCGTCAGCTGAAACCCGATGACGATCTCGTAGATCGAGCCATTGTCCTCACCCACATCGAACTCCAGCCCCTCAAAGGTGCGGGTATAGACGGCTTCACGGCGGCCGCGCTCAAACTCCACTTCGGCCTCGAAGGTGGTCTTCTGCAGAATCGATTCGCCCGCCCGGGTCACCGCCACGAAGATCGGGGCAACCACGAGGGCCCGGTCTGCGGCCGGTCCGGCACTCACGGCGAGGCTCAGGGCGTAGTCGACATTGATCATGTTGTCGTCGTAGCTGCAGTCGGACACGGCATCCAGCAGCTCCCAGCGATAGGCGACATCGGTGATGTCGCGCCCCGTCCCGGCGCGGTATTCGACCAGCCTGTCGGCATCAACCAGAATCCCCGCATCAGGGCAGCCGCGCTGGCGCACGGTCTCAGCCGTCTCCCCGGACCACCAGCCGCACCCGGCCACGGTCAGGGCCAGGGCGCCGACAAATCCAGTACGGGAAACCTGCCGTATAAGGGAGTGAGGTGACGTGCTTAAACCCATGTTCTTCCTGCTGTTTTGACGCTCGGCCATGCGTCGATTCGAAACCTTGACTTGGGCAACCGTGTGCCTCACTTACGCCCTACGCAATCGATAGGTTTTACCGATTGTGCAGGCGAGTGGCGGCGGGAGGCGAACAGTAGCCAAGCGCCCCGAAACCGGCAACAGAAAGACAACCTGTGACACAAGCGCCCCTGCTCTCCATCCGCCTCGCCGCTCCGCGCGGTTTCTGCGCCGGCGTCGACCGGGCCATCCTCATGGTGGAGCGCGCGATCGAGAAGTATGGCGCACCCGTCTATGTCCGGCATGAGATTGTCCACAACCGGCATGTGGTGGAAGGCCTCGAAAAGAAGGGCGCGGTCTTCGTTGAAGAACTGAGCGAGATTGAAGACTCGACCCGCCCGGTGATCTTCTCGGCGCACGGCGTGCCGAAGTCGGTGCCGGCGGATGCTGAGTCGCGCGGCATGTTCTATCTCGACGCCACCTGCCCGCTGGTGTCGAAAGTCCATGTGGAGGCCAACCGCCACCATGACGAGGGCCGCCACATTCTCATGATCGGCCATGCGGGCCATCCGGAAGTCGAGGGCACGCTGGGGCAGCTTCCCGACGGCGCGATCACCCTGATCGAGACGGTCGAGGATGCCGAAACCGTGTCGCCGCCGGATCCGGCGCGGCTGGCCTATGTGACCCAGACCACCCTGTCGCTCGATGACACGCTGGAAGTGGTCAATGCGCTGACCCGCCGGTTCCCGGCCATTCGTGGCCCGCACAAGAACGACATCTGCTACGCCACAACCAACCGTCAGGCCGCTGTGAAGGCCATAGCCGAAGGCTGCGACTCGATGTTCGTGGTCGGCGCGCCGAATTCCTCCAACTCGGTGCGGCTGGTCGAAGTTGCCGAGAAGGCCGGTTGTTCCTCCGCGCAGCTGGTGCAGAAGGCCGCCGAAGTCGACTGGGACGCGCTGGAAGCCGCTGTCGCCGCATCGGACACCACGTTCACGATCGGCCTGACCGCGGGTGCGTCCGCTCCCGAATCACTGGTGCAGGAAGTGATCGACCAGGCCCGCCAGCGCTTTACCGTCGTCTTGGAGGAAGTGACGGTCTCGTCTGAAGACGTGATCTTCAAACTGCCGCGCGCACTGAGCGCCTAGCGCCCTCGTTTCAAAGCCCACGAATTCTCCAGAGCCTTGTTGCGTCCGGACCAATCCGGCTGATACCAAGGCCCATGGCGGTCTACACGGACATTTCGGATGAAGAGCTCACGGATTTCGTGGCGCGCTACGACATCGGCACGCTGCAATCCGCTAAGGGCATCGCGGAGGGGGTGGAGAACTCCAACTACCTTCTGCACACGACGACGTCGCCCTTCATCCTGACGCTGTACGAGAAACGCACCGCTGAAAGCGATCTGCCATTCTTCCTTGGACTGATGGAGCACCTGGCGGCGCGCGGCCTGTCCTGCCCGGTGCCGGTTCATGCCCGCGACGGCTCCGTGCTGCACCGGCTGGCAGACCGGCCGGCGGCGCTGGTCACCTTCCTCGAGGGCATGGACGTGAAGAAGCCGCAAGCGGCCCATTGCGCCCAGGTCGGCACCGCGCTGGCGCAACTGCATGAAGCGGGCGCGGACTTTTCCATGACGCGGCCCAATGCGCTGTCGGTCGAGGGCTGGCGGGCACTGGCCGATCAGGCGCAGGAGCGCGCTGACACGGTCAGCGATGGATTGTATGACCTCATCGAGGACGAGTTGACCCTGATCGGGTCGCGCTGGCCCAAGGACCTGCCAACGGGCGTCATCCACGCGGACCTGTTTCCGGACAATGTCTTTTTCATCGGCGGTGAGCTTTCAGGGCTGATCGACTTCTATTTCGCTTGCACGGATGCCTTCGCCTATGACATCGCGATCTGCCTCAATGCCTGGTGCTTCGAGGCGGATGACAGCTTCAACGTGACCAAGGGGCGGGCGCTGCTGGCCGGCTACAACAAGGTGCGCAGCCTCGAAGACGACGAGGCCGATGCGCTGCCTTTGCTGGCGCGCGGCGCCTCACTGCGTTTTTTGCTGACGCGGCTGGTGGACTGGCTGGACGGGCCTGAGGACGCGCTAGTGAAGCCGAAGGACCCGCGCGAATACCTGAAACGCCTGCGCTTCCACCAGCATGCCGTCAGCGCCGCCGACTACGGATACGGCGGATGACGCGGGTTGATGTGTATACGGACGGTGCCTGCTCGGGTAATCCGGGCCCCGGCGGATGGGGGGCCATCCTGATATCCGGCGACAACACCAAGGAAATATCCGGCGGCGAAGCCGGCACCACCAACAACCGTATGGAACTCCTGGCCGCCATCATGGCGCTTGAAGCCATGAAGCGCCCGGTTGAGGTGCATCTGCACACGGACTCCACCTATGTCCGCGACGGCATCACCAAATGGATCCACGGCTGGAAAAAGAACGGCTGGCGCACCGCCGCCAAGAAGCCTGTGAAGAACGCTGACCTGTGGCAGCGCCTCGAAGACGCCGCCGCCCGTCATACCGTCGAATGGCACTGGGTCAAGGGCCATGCGGGCCACCCGCTCAACGAACGCGCCGACGAACTGGCCCGCGGCGGGCTTGAGGCCTACAGATAAGAAAACGGGCGCACCGAAAGTCCGGCACGCCCGTTTCAGTCTTACTTGCCACTGTCGCCTAAAGCTGGCCCAGCATCGTTTCCGCGCCGGAGGCCTTGGCCTCGCCGGGATTGGCTTCCTGGTTGAGGCTCTTCACCACGCCGTCGTCCACCAGCATGGAATAGCGCAGCGAACGGGTGCCCATGCCGAAACCGGAGCCGTCGAAGTCGAGACCCATGGCCTTGGTGAGGTCACCATTGCCGTCACCGACCATGGTGACCTTGCCGTCGGTTGACTGCTGCTTGCCCCAGGCGTCCATGACGAAGGCATCGTTGACCGACAGGCAGATGATGTCGTCGACGCCCATGCCCTTGATCTCGTCCGCATGCTGAACGAAGCCCGGCAGATGCTGGTTGGAGCAGGTCGGGGTGAAGGCGCCCGGCAGTGCGAAGACGACGACCTTCTTGCCGCCGAACAGATCCTTGGTCGTGACCGGAGTCGGTCCGTTTTCCGACATCACGGTGAGGGTTGCGTCCGGAATGCGGTCGCCCACGCTGATAGCCATGAAACTTTTCCCTGTCTAAAGGCACATAATCCGTGCCGGATTGTGGAAGGCATGTTTTTCGGGCGGCATTAAACCCCACGCATCCCCCTCATGGCCAGACAAAAGGGATCGCGCGACCAGCACTCGGGCTTTGGGTCAGGGCGCAGCCGCGCCGTCGGCTCCAGGAGACGGCGCGGGCAGTATCTCAGCGTCAAACTGCTGCGCCCACTTTGTATCCTCCGCCGTGGCGGCCGCCCGCATGTCGGCCAGCGTCAGGCGGAACGCAACACCGGCCTCAAGGCCCGGGCGTGTCTTGTGCGCGCGGACGGGAAAGATGAACCGTGCGGAGCTGCCGTCCGTCGTGACCTCCGGTGTTCCCAGATAGACATGCCCGTCGCCACCGACCGGTTCTGCGACCAGCACGGGGGTGTCGAAGTCCTGCGGCGCGGTGACTTCAATCTCCAGATACTGTGCGTCATCGACTTCGCTTGTCGTAACGCTATGCAGCTCGGCACCATGGCCCGCGGGGACGCGTGCCTGCCACTGTGCGATATCAGACGCAAATGCCCGGCTCTCACCGCTTGTGTCACCGAAGGTGAGTTGGGCCACTGCATCGACCGGAATGCACAGTTCTTCGCAGGCGCCATACATCACGTCAGCAACCAGCGTAACGGGCTCTCCGGCAGTGTGCGGTGTCACGGAGAGGGGAAAGACCACGCGGGTTTCGTAGCCGAAGCTGATATCCCCGGGCAGATCGAAGCGCTGGGGCATCGGATAGCTCACATCAACGGCGGCGACGTTGAGGGAGCGCGAGAAATCGAAGACCGGAGCAATGCCCGTGTCACCCGGTGTGCTCCAATAGGTTTTCCATTTCGGGTCGAGAGTGATCTCGACACCGGCGTCCAGTGTCCCTTCCGGGTCAGCACCCCCGGATATCAGCCTGAGCCTGGATGTCAGCGATGCGTCCCAGGGGCTCGCACCGGGTTCCGCGCGCGCGCCCGCGAGCCGGCCGGCCAGGCGGTCGCTTGCGCTTGTCCCCAGGTCGCGCACGCCCTGAGCCTGCGCAAGGCCCGCCAGTGGCCCGGCGGCCATCACCATTGCCGTCGCAGCAGATGCCGCAACAGCGGCAACAAGGCGGGACCGGCATGTCCGGCGGGATGTGAACACTGCGTCATCCATAATGACGCCATACTAGAGCGGAATGCTGAACGCCAGCCCACCCGACGGTCACCGTTGCGTGATCATCATGGAGGGTGTTTGCGGCGGGTTAACCCAACCACCGCGAGGCTTTTGGCTGACGGGGGCCATTAGGGGTATTCTGACGTCATGAGCAGCAGCGATCCCTTCTTGTCGGACTCGGTGACCGGCGGCCTGGCAGGTTCACTGCAGGGGCGGTTTCTGATCGCCATGCCGTCGATGGAAGACAGCCGTTTCCAACGGACGGTCATCTACATGTGCTCGCACAGCACCGAGGGCGCGATGGGCCTGGTGGTCAATAAGCCTGCCGACCACATCACCTTTGATGATCTGCTTGAGCAGCTGTCGATCGACACCGACATTGTTCCCGGCGCCCTGCCGGCCTCACATGTGCCGATTCACGCCGGTGGACCGGTCGACACGGGCCGCGGCTTTGTTCTGCATTCCCCCGAATATGACGGCACCGGGTCGACGATCACGGTTGGCGAAGGGGTGCGCCTGACGGCCACGACAGACATCCTGCGCGCCATTGCCGACGGGTCCGGTCCACGCCAGCGGCTGCTTGTCCTCGGCTATGCGGGGTGGGACGCGGGTCAGCTGGAAGCTGAAATCCGCGCGAATGGCTGGCTTGTCTGCGACGGCACGCCGGACATCCTGTTCGAGCCGGACACCGACAAGAAATGGACACAGGCCCTGGGCGCGCTCGGGGTTGATCCGCTGCTCCTGTCCGGAGAAGCCGGCCACGCCTGATGGCAACGCCGTTTGACGGCACCCTTACTGAAAATGACGGGCGATGAAGTCGTGGGCGTTGTCGGCCTCAAGCGGCTGGCCGAAGAAGAAGCCCTGACCATAGGTGCAGCCCTGAGCCTGAAGGCTGGCGCGCGCCGCATCGTCCTCGACACCCTCCGCCACCACGTCCAGCTTGAGATCGCGTGCCAGTGCTAGCACCGACCTGACGATGGCCTCCTGGTCACTGTCGGTGCCCATAGCCTGCACGAAGCTCTTGTCGATCTTCACCACATCGAACGGGAACTGCTTGAGGTAGCTTAAGGACGAATAGCCGGTGCCGAAGTCATCCAGCGCCAGCCGGACGCCGGTTTCCTTGACGGCTGACAGGATTGCCGCGGCCCGCTCCGGATCATCCATCACGAGGGACTCGGTGACTTCCAGCCGCAGCGTCTCCGGCGCGATATCGGAGTTCGCCAGCAGGGTTGCGACCTGACCCGGCAGGTCTTCCAGCAACTGGCGGCTGGACACATTGACGCTCGAGAAGAGCGGCGTCTCCTGCGGGAAGTCCTGTTGCCACCGGGCAAGATCCTGGACCGCCTGCTGCAGCACATAGGCCCCGAGATCAACGATCTGGCCGGTGCGTTCGGCCAGGGGTACGAACTCATCGGGCGAGATCAATCCGCGTTCCGGGTGCCGCCAGCGGATCAGGGCTTCGAAGCCTGCCAGCTGACCGGTCTCCAGGCGCACGATCGGCTGATAGGCCAGGTGGATCTCGCCGCGCTCAAGCGCCCGGCGCAGGCCGCTTTCGGTCGCCAGTTCGTCATCTGCAGGCCGCATGTCCGGGTGGAAGGCGGTCACCGCATTGCCCTGCTTCTTGGCAAGACGCAGCGCCAGATCGGCTTCGCCCAGCAACACCTCACCGCGTTCGTGATGCGGCTGGCGGATGGCGTATCCGATGCTGGCCGTCGGGAAGATTTCGCGCCCCGATACTTCAAGCGGCTGCGAAATCGTTTCATTCACCAGTGTTGCGATTTCCGCCGGACCGGTTTCATCCGACCAGCCGGAGATCAGCAGCGCGAAAGTATCTCCGTTGATCCGGGCCAGGGTGTCTTCCGGTGCGATGAGGGCCTTCAGGCGCTGGGCCAGGGCTGCCAGCACCGTGTCGGCAGCGGCATGGCCAAGGCTCTCATTGATGGACTTGAAGCGGTCGAGATCGGCCAGAACGAGTGCGATACGCTCATGGGTGCCCCGGGCGCGCAGACAGGCGCGGTGCAGGCGGTCCGTGAAGAGCGGACGATTCGCGAGACCCGTCAGAGGATCATGCAGCGTCTCGCGCACAAGGCCCGCCTGCTCCTCCCGGCGCTGTGTCACGTCACGAATGGTGCCGATGCAGCGGCGGGCATTGCCGCTCTCACCGGCAAAACAGGTGGCACACAGCTCAAGCCAGCGGGCGCCCTGAACCGGGTCGGCATGGCTGAGCCGCATTTCAAGCGTAAAGGTCGCGTTGCCGCGCTCAACATTCTCGTCGAGCACCTGCGAGACGTGCCGCCGGTCGTCACGGTCGACACGCGCCATCCAGGTTTCCAGCCTGCCGCACAACGACCCCGGCACAAGACCCAGATGCGCTTCAAGGGACGGGTCCACATAGAGCATGCCCGTGGTCACATCGAGGTCCCACACGGCTTCGCTGGACCCGGCAAGCGCCAGCGCGTTGCGCTGCTCTGCCCGTATGGCGGAGGCATCCGGAAGTGACGCGCCCTCGCCCGGGCTGATTGCGCCGGATGCCCCGCGCGTCCGGCCCAGCGCCATGGACCTGCGGGCGGCGGCGCGCACGGATGTGGCGGCGGTCGGGCCCGCAAGGGCATAGGCGGCGATCAGCACGCCAAGGCCCGCGAGTGCGTGGATGATCATCTCAACCGCGGGGGTGCGCGGCATGAAGCCCTGGGTGGCAAGTGCTGCCAGCACCGCGGCAAGCGCCATCAGGCCCCACCCGGTCCGCAGTTCACCGGCGGCAGGCGTCACCCTCTGGCCGCTGGCGCCTGTACCGGCGGTGAGCGCAGCCACGCCGCCGACGGCGACGAGAAATGCGATCAAGCGAATGAAGGGCAGACCAATTGCCGGCAGTATCAGCACCAGAAGGGCCCCCGCAGGCGCCACCCATTCGGCCAGACGGGCCAGCTGCTCGCGGTCCGCAGACAGGGCCCGGATGCGTTCGGTCGCCAACACATGAGCTGCGGCGGCGGCGGCAAGGGCAAGGGTCACACCGGCCATCCGTGCATCCCAACCGGCAGACCAGTTGAACGCGGCTGCAAGGAAGCCCTGTGCCGACAGCTGGTAGAGAAGCGTGCCGCCAGTGAGCAGCGCCGCCAGCCGAACGGCGCCTGCTGCAGGTACTGTGTTCCCGGCGGAACTTCCCTTGAGGCCGGAGACCACATGCTGCGCCCATTGGGCTGCGAAAAAGGCAAAGGCAATGGCCAGCGCGCCGACGATCAGACCGGCGAAGATGGCGCCGCCACGGTCCGCGGCCGCAAGTGCTGCGGGCGTCCAGATATGGATGGGCGTCTGCGCAGTCGCACCCAACGGGAGCGCAAAGCTCACTGTCGATTCCGGTGGCAGTGTCACCGCGAAGCGGGCTTCAGCAGACTTGGACGGACCGTACGCCGCCTCGGGCGGCGTCGGCGGCGGTACGACCGGCGGCATGGTTCGCCAGGTCCCCAGCTCGCTCAGGCCGCTGCGCACCGGCGCAATGCCGGACGACCACAGGGCAGCCCGGTCGATGGCGATGACCCGCCGCTGTTCGGTCCCGGTCGGATTCTGCAGGGCAAACAGCATCCAGACCCGGGCAAAGTCAGCCTCTTCATCGGAGAGGACCAGCGGCACCGGCCCGGGAAAAGCGGCTTCGCGATGGGCCGGCAGGTGAAGAACGACCGGTGTGATATCCACATGCGCCTGCGCGGAATCGATCACGACGACCGGCAGGCTTTGCGGCGCCGCTCCAGGAAAGGGCTCGGCGCCCGGCGCAGCCGCCTGCGATGCCGCCGGGACAGCGTCGGCTGCCTCCTGTGACGCCGGACGTTCTGACGGGAAGGGTGTTTCCGGATCCGCCTGCGCATGGGCCGGCATCACAGCGACGGCGAGCAGCAGAGCGGCCAGCACGCCGGGCCGGGTATTACGGCGGCGCCAGAAGAGGCTGAAACGCCTGAAACGTGTCGGCAGATGCTGGTCGACAGTCGGAATGGGTCGGCCTCGCAACGGGATGGCGATGTCTTGTTCGGCAGGCAGCCCGTCCCGCCGGCGAATCAAATCACCAGCAGACGTCCGCCTTCACCCCCTTGGTACCGCCCTGCCGCGTGTTCTGACAAGAACAGCTTGATGCGGCAGACTGCTAAACCCTCGGATCGGTTGAAAGAATCGCAAACAGCAGATGGTCGCGCCAGGCGCCGTCGATGCGCAGGTAGTTGCGGGCATAGCCTTCCTGGGTGAAGCCGCAGGCGATGAGCAGGCGCTGCGATGGTTCATTGGTCGGCAGACAGGCGGCTTCAAGCCGGTGCAGCTTCAACTGGTCGAATACGAAGGGGACAAGTGCGCGCACGGCGGCGCTGGTGAATCCCTGCCCTTTGTACGGCTCGCCGACCCAATAGCCGAGCGAGCATGTCTGTGAGACGCCGCGGCGGACATTGGAGAGCGTGCAGCCACCCACGAGCTTGCCGCTGCGCGAGGAGAAGACGAAGAACGGATAGGCCTGATCCTCTTTCACATCACGCTGGTAGCGGCGCAATCGCCGGCGGAACGCGGCGCGGGTCAGATCATCCGCCGGCCAGGTTGGTTCCCACGGCGTCAGGAACGCACGACTACGCGCCCGCAGCTCTGCCCATTCCACATAATCGGTCTGCCGCGGCAACCGCAGCACCACGCCGTCGCCTTCAACGGAATGGGCATCATCGCTTGCGGAGAACTGTCGGAGAAGGGCCATGTGCGGCTCGGGCGGCGAAACAAACGAAGGTTGGAAGCTCAGGTGGCGAAGTGTGCCGCGAAGTCCTGCGCAGTGGCAAGGGACGCGTCCGGACCAACAAGCGACACGGTTGGCCGCGACAGGGACCGCATGAAGCCGCGTACGTCTTCTTCCGTCACGGCATCAAGGCGCGCCACAAGGTCATCCGCCGACAGAACCTCTCCGAAGATCACCAGATGCCGGGCGATCTGCTCTGCGCGGGCGGCACAGTTCTCCAGGCTCATCAGCAGACCGGCCTTGGCCTGGGCCCGGGCGGCAGCTATTTCGTCAGCCGACACACGCTCAGCCATGGCACTCATCTCGCCGTGGATGACGCGGATCAGTTCAGCGGAGTCCTCCGGCGCCGCGCCGGCATAGACGCCGAACAGGCCCGTATCCTCGAAGCCCCAGTTGAACGCGTAAACCGAGTAACACAGTCCGCGCTTCTCGCGGGCTTCCTGAAACAGACGGGACGACATGCCACCACCCAGAATGGTCGCGGCAATGTCGGCGGCGAAGAAGGCGTCGCTGCCGGTGGCCGCCCCTCCGAAGCCGAGGACGATATGGCTCTGGTCGAGATCCCGCGCTTTCGCCGTGGCGCCGCCTTCATAGCGCGCGACATCGAAAGCACTCGCCGGCGCAGCCCCCTGCGCGCCAAACGCGTCCTGCGCGAGGGCGACGATCTGATCATGCGCGACGGCACCCGCGGCGCTCAGGATCATGGCGCCGGGCCGGTAGTGCGATGACAGGTAGCCGCGAATGCGGTCTGCCGTCATGGCGCGGACGCTGTCACGGGTGCCGAGGATCGGACGGCCGAGTGGTTGATCGGGAAAGGCGGCTTCCGACATCATTTCGAAGACCAGATCGTCCGGCGTGTCCTCGGCCTCACCGATTTCAGACAGGACGACGCCCTGTTCGCGGTCGAGTTCGTCCGCATCCAGACGCGAGTTCTCGATGATGTCGGCGAGCAGCGTGACGGCAAGCGGCACGTCATCCGCCAGCACCCGCGCGGCATAGACTGTGTTCTCGTGTGAGGTGGCGGCATTGAGCGCGCCGCCGACGCGCTCGATCGCGCCGACAATCTCAGCAGCGCTGCGCGTATGCGTGCCCTTGAACGCCATATGCTCCAGCATGTGCGCGATGCCGTGCTGCTCAGGGGTTTCGTGCCGTGCACCGGCATTGACGGTCAGCGCGACGGCCGCTGTCTTGATGTGCGGCATCTCGTCTGTGACCACGGTCATGCCGCTGGAAAGGCGCGAGATTGAGACCGTCATGTGGCGGCGGTCTTCTCTTCAACGAAGCGCTGCACGGCGGGCAGATCATTGGGCAGGTCGGTCATGCGCTCTTCGCGGTCGAACAGATCGCCCAGATGTGGCGGGAGTGCCGGGTGCTGCCCGGTTGCCTTCTCGACCGCTGCCGGGAACTTTGCCGGATGCGCGGTGGCAAGGGTCACCATTGGGGCGCCTGCGGCATCGAGCACGTCGCGCGCAGCGGCAACACCGACAGCCGTATGCGGATCGATCTGCATATCGAGGTCCTTGTAGACGCCCTGCATGGTTGCGTGCATGGCCTCGTTGCTCACCCGCGCCGAGCCAAAGTCGGCACGCATCGCGCCGAGCGCCTTCTCCTCAAGCGTGAAGCTGCCCGACTGGGCCAGCGCGCCCATGGCCGCGCGCACCTTGGAGGCGTCACGGTCATAGGCTTCGAACATCAGCCGCTCGAAATTGCTCGACACCTGAATGTCCATCGAGGGTGCATCCGTCGGCGTGACGCCTTCGACGGTATAAGCGCCGGTCTTGAGCGTGCGGTCGAGGATGTCGTTGATGTTGGTGGCGATCACGAGTCTGTCGATGGGCAGCCCCATCCGCTTTGCGACATAGCCCGCAAAGATGTCGCCGAAATTGCCGGTGGGGACGGAGAAGGAGACCGGCCTGTGCGGCGCGCCAAGGGTCGTGGCGGCGGTTACGTAGTAGACCACCTGCGCCAGGATGCGCGACCAGTTGATCGAGTTGACAGCGGCGAGCCGGACCCGGTCGCGGAAGGCCAGATCGTTGAACATGGCCTTCACCAGCGCCTGGCAGTCGTCGAAGTTCCCGTCGAGCGCCACATTGTGCACGTTGGGCGCCATCACCGTCGTCATCTGCCGGCGCTGCACATCCGACACGCGGCCCTTGGGGTGCAGCACGACGATGGTGACCGCGTCGAGCCCGGCAAAGGCTTCAATCGCCGCGCCGCCTGTATCGCCGGATGTGGCCGCGACGATGGTGACCTGTTCACCGCGCTTGGTGAGAACGTGGGAGAAGAGCTGGCCGAGCAGCTGCATCGCCAGGTCCTTGAAAGCCAGTGTCGGCCCGTGAAAGAGCTCCAGCAGGAACTCGTTCGCATCGAGCTGCGCCACGGGCGCGACGGCCGGATGCGAGAAGGTGCCGTAGGCCGCTTCCACCATTGCCGCAACATCGGACTCTGCGATCGACGGGGCAAACGGTGCCACGATACGCGTTGCCACCTCCGTATACGGACGGCCCGCCGTACCCGCAAAGTCGGCGGCAGTGAATGCCGGCCAGACTTCCGGCACATAGAGGCCGCCGTCGCGGGCAAGGCCCGAGAGCAGGACGTCTTCGAATTCGAGAACGGGAGCATCGCCCCGGGTGGATACGTAACGCATGGGTTTCTTCAACGGTTCCAGCGGCGTGGAATGGCGCGCACCATAGGCCGCGCGCATTCAGCGGGGCAAGGGCCCGGGCGCGCGTTTGTCCAAAGGCCGTTACCGCAGGCTGATCCGGCCCTTTGCGACATGAAATGCCAGCCAGACAGCCACCAGCGTGGCGGCGAGGCCGTACCAGGTCATGGCATAGCCAAGATGCGGATTGCGCAGTTCCAGCCGGGTCTGGCCACCAACCGGCAGTCCGCCGGGGTTGGCTGCGGGCCCGGCATCCAGCAACAGCGGGAAGACGGGCGCGATCCCGGCAACAGCCGCGAGGTCCCCAACCGTGCGGTGGTACCAGATGTTGCCGTTAAGATCAGGGTCCGGCGTAAAGCTGTTGCGCGCTTCAGGCTCGATGAGAATGCCGGCCACCGTGACCTCGCCATCGATCTGTCCGGGAGCCCGCATCGCCTGCTCCTTGCGGCTGATGGGGACGAAGCCGCGGTCGATGAGGACCCAGCCGCCGGTGGCCAGCTCAAGGGGCGTGACGACGTGATAGCCCGGCTGGCCCTCCAGCGACGACAGGTAGACATGCGCTTCCCGGTCATGGGCGAACCGGCCCGAGACCTCGGCAGGCGTGTATGTCAGCGCCTCAAGGTCAGCATCAGCCCATGTGCTCCCCGGCGGGAGAGCCGCTGGTGCGGCCTCAAGGCCTGCTTCGATCTGGGCGATCAGCCCTTCCTTCCAGGCAAGCCGGTCCATCTGCCAGTTGCCAAGGCCGATGAGAATGGCAAGCGCGGGGACTGACAGCAGCGTCGGCCACAGCATCGGACGGAATGTCATGAGCCCTGCCCTCCTGCGTCCCGGCGGCCTTCGCGGGCGCTGTTGTGATACTGGAGCGCCACCAGCGTGGCCTTGAACGGCCTCAGCAATGCAGCCGGCAGCAGCAGGCCGAGAGGCAGAAAGATCGCCGCATGGACCCAGTAGGGCGGCTGGTAGGTCACTTCGACAATCAGGGCGAGGCCGACGATCAGGAAACCCGCAATGAGGATGATGAAGACGGCGGGTCCGTCGCCTGTGTCGACCTTGCTGTAATCAAGCCCGCAGACCTGGCAGGCAGGCCGCACGGTCAGGAAGCCTTTATAGAGGTGCCCCCGCCCACAACGCGGACAGCGCCCCAGCAGACCCGCCACGAAGGGCGAAACCGCTGGAGCGCTGTCTGTGTCGCGTTCGAATTCTGCCAAGGAGCGCTAGTGCGCTGCCGGCGTCCCTGCACCCCATACGTATATGGCGGCGAACAGGAACAGCCACACCACGTCCACGAAGTGCCAGTACCAGGCAGCGGCCTCGAAGCCGAAGTGATGCTTGGCCGTGAAGTGCCCCGCATAGGCGCGGAACAGGCAGACGGCGAGGAAGATCGTGCCGACGATCACATGGAAGCCGTGGAAGCCGGTGGCCATGTAGAAGGTGGCGCCGTAGATGTTGCCAGAGAAGCCGAAGGCGGCGTGGCTGTACTCGTAGGCCTGCAGGGCGGAGAACAGGATGCCGAGGACGACCGTGCAGATGAGGCCCCATTTCAGGCCTTCGCGGTCACCGGTCTGCAGTGCATGGTGCGCCCAGGTAACGGTGGTGCCCGAGGTCAGCAGAACCAGCGTGTTCATCAGCGGCAGGTGGAACGGATCAAAGGTCTCAATGCCGACCGGCGGCCAGACACCGCCCGTTGCTTCGACACGCTGATACTGCGCCACTTCGCCGGCGAAGAAGGCCACATCGAAGTAGGCCCAGAACCAGGCCACGAAGAACATCACCTCCGAGGCGATGAACAGCACCATGCCGTAGCGGTGGTGCAGCTGGACCACGGGGGTGTGGTGGCCCTGATGCTCGGCTTCCTTGGTGACGTCACGCCACCAGCCATACATCGTGTAGATCACCATCGCGACGCCGATATAGAACAGCCACGGGCCCGACATGCCGAGAACCGGGTCGGGCTTCATGGCGACAACGCCACCGAACATCATGATGAAGGCGCCGATGGAGCCGACAAACGGCCACGGGCTGGGATCAACCAGGTGGTAATCGTGATGTTTTGCGTGCGCGTCGGCCATGGCGGGTCCCCGGATGTTCCTTAAGTCGCTTTGGTCACGCAGCCTACATGACTGCGCGTAGGTGTTCCAATTACCTCGCTAGTCAGCGAGGGCACTGATCTGTGTGGTCGGATTCTTCTTCTCGTAGAAGGTGTAGGACAGCGTGATCGTCGTGACGTCATCCATGTCCGGATCATCGGCGATGGCCGGATCGACGAAGAAGGTGACGGGCATGTCGATGCTCTCGCCGGGCATCAGCAGCTGCTCGGTGAAGCAGAAGCACTCGACCTTGGCGAAATACACGCCGGCCTTCTGCGGCGTCACATTGTAGGTGGCTGTGCCGACAACGGGCTTATCGGACAGGTTCTGGGCGGTGTAGAAGGCCAGGCCGTCAGCGCCGACATTGATCTGTGTGGAGACCTGCTGCGGCTCGAAGCCCCAGTTGAGCTCACGGTTGGTGTTGGCGTCGAAGCGGATCGTCATCTCGCGGTCGAGAATGACGTCGGAAAACTCGGATGCCGCCTGCGTCGTCCCGCCATAGCCCGTCACCCGGCAGAACAGGTCGTAGAGCGGCACCGCCGCATAAGCCATGCCGACCATGCCGCCGACAATGAGCGCGCAGGCCATGACGATCTGCTTTTCACGCTTTGCGAGGTTCGGCTGAGCTGCGGTCGTGGTCATCTTGGTCACCCCTTCGCTAATAGGTGCGGTCTGCGACGTTACCGCCGAGCCGGACGAGAGTCATTGCGAAGAATAGTCCCACCATGGCGATCAGTGTCAGAGCCACGGCGATGTTGCGGCGGCGCAGCCGCGCCTGCTGCTCAGGCGTGAGCGTTACCGCATCAAGTTCCGTTTCCGTGGGTTTGTCACCGGTCATTCTTCGCGCACCTCAAAACCATGCCGCAAAGGGCGCAAGGCCCGCCATGCGCTCGATCAAAAGCGATGCGAAAAGCGCAAACAGGTAGAAGATCGAAAAGCCGAAGAGCCGCATGGCCGCAGACCGCGCCGCGTCGCCGTCACGCAGGCGCCATACATTGGCAGCCAGGGCGAGGAAGCCGGCGCCCAGGCCAATCGATGCGACCGCATAGGCCACGCCGCCGAAGCCAAGAGCGATGGGCGCCATGCCAAGCGGCACCAGCAGCAACGAATAGAGCAGGATCTGGTTGCGCGTGGCGTCGGGTCCCGCGACCACTGGCAGCATCGGCACGCCGGCGCGCGCGTAGTCGTCGTTACGAACCAGTGCCAGCGCCCAGAAATGCGGCGGCGTCCACATGAAGATGATGGCCACCAGAACCAGCGGTTCCAGCGCCAGACCGCCGGTGACAGACGCCCAGCCGATGGCCGGCGGCAGCGCTCCGGCGAGACCGCCGATGACGATGTTCTGGGACGTCGCCCGCTTCAGCCACATGGTGTAGACGACGACGTAGAAGAGGATGGTGAAGGCCAGCAGCCCCGCCGGCAGGTAGCCGACAAGCGCCGCCATCACGAAGACAGACGCTGCCGACAACGTCGCGCCGAAGGCGGCCGCGGATTGCGGTGACACCACCCCCTTGGGGATCGGCCGCTCGGCCGTGCGGTCCATGACCGCATCGATATCCGCATCCCACCACATGTTGAGCGCGCCGGAGGCACCTGCGCCCACGGCAATGCACAGGAGGGCCGTGATTGCCGTCAGCGGATGAATGGCACCGGGCGCAATCACCATGCCCACGAGCCCGGTGAAGATCACAAGCGACATCACGCGCGGCTTCAGCAGCGCGAAATAGTCCGCGATGTCGGCTTCCAGATAGCCGGCGGTCTTGGGCGATGCAGAAACGGAGGCCCCGTTGGGACCCCCGTTCTGTGTGTAGGTGATGTCGCTCATGTCAGCGTGTCATCCAAACCTTGTGTGCAGCTGCGTTACTTGATGCGCGGCAGCGTCGAGAACTGGTGGAACGGCGGCGGCGAGGACAGGGTCCACTCCAGCGTCGTGGCGCCTTCGCCCCAGTAGTTTTCGCCGACACGGCGCTTGGCCATGAAGGCTTCCGCCACACCCCACAGGAAGATGAGGACAGCGAAGGCCGAGATGTAGGAGCCGATCGACGACACCATGTTCCAGCCGGCATAGGCATCCGGGTAGTCCGCGTAGCGGCGCGGCATGCCGGCAAGGCCCAGGAAGTGCTGCGGGAAGAAGATGAGGTTCACACCGATGAACGTCACCCAGAAATGCAGCTTGCCGATGAATTCGGAGTAGGAGTAGCCGAACATCTTGCCGAACCAGTAGTACCAGCCCGCGAAGATGGCGAAGACGGCGCCCAGTGACAGCACGTAGTGGAAGTGCGCCACCACGTAGTAGGTGTCATGCAGCGACCGGTCGATACCGGCATTGGCCAGCACCACGCCCGTCACACCGCCAACGGTGAACAGGAAGATGAAGCCGATGGCCCACAGCATGGGTGTCTTGAACTCGATGGACCCGCCCCACATGGTCGCGATCCACGAGAAGATCTTCACGCCCGTCGGCACCGCGATCACCATGGTGGCGAACACGAAGTAGGCCTGCGTGTCGACATCGAGGCCGACCGTATACATGTGGTGCGCCCACACGATGAAGCCGACGGCACCGATTGCCACCATGGCATAGGCCATGCCGAGATAACCGAAGACCGGTTTTCTCGAGAAGGTCGAGATGATGTGGCTGATCATGCCGAAGCCCGGCAGGATGAGGATGTACACCTCAGGGTGACCGAAGAACCAGAACAGGTGCTGGAACAGGATCGGGTCACCACCACCGGCAGGATCGAAGAAGGTCGTGCCGAAGTTGCGGTCCGTCAGCAGCATGGTGATGGCGCCAGCCAGAACCGGCAGCGACAGCAGCAGCAGGAAGGCAGTGACCAGCACCGACCAGACGAACAGCGGCATCTTGTGCAGGGTCATGCCCGGCGCACGCATGTTGAAGATGGTGGTGATGAAGTTGATGGCACCGAGGATCGAGGACGCACCGGCCACGTGCAGCGACAGGATCGCGAAATCCATCGCCGGGCCGGGCTGACCAGAGGTGGAGAGTGGCGGATAGATTGTCCAGCCGCCGCCAACGCCGTCACCACCCGGCGGTCCGGGTACGAAGAGCGAGATCACCAGCAGGCCCAGCGCAGCCGGGAGCAGCCAGAACGAAATGTTGTTCATGCGCGGGAAGGCCATGTCCGGCGCGCCGATCATCAGCGGCACGAACCAGTTGCCGAAGCCGCCGATCATGGCGGGCATGACCATGAAGAAGATCATGATCAGACCGTGGGCCGTCACCAGTACGTTGTAGAAGTGGTAGTCGCCGCCGAGGATGTCGTCGCCCGGGGCCTGCAGTTCCATACGGATAAGAACCGACATCAACCCGCCGATCACGCCGGAAATGATGGCGAAGATCAGGTACATCGTGCCGATGTCCTTGTGGTTGGTCGAATAGGCGTAGCGCCGCCAACCTGTCGGGTGATCTTCGTGATGATCTGCGTGTGCTGTTGCGTCGCTCGCCATCGGTTTGGTCCTTATACCTGTCGCAGTCGTTCTTCGATTTTCGTGTGCCGCGGAGCGCTTACTGGCGCGCGTCGGCGAGTTGTGTCTGCTGGTCAAGCGGTGACGGCGGGATCGTGCCGTTCAGCGCGTACTCGTCCTGAGCGCTTGTTACCCACGCCTCGAAGTCGTCCTTCTCGACGACATGCACTTCGATAGGCATGAAGGCATGGCGGGCGCCACACAGTTCCGAGCACTGACCGTAATAGATGCCGGTCTCGGTGGCATTGAACCAGGTCTCGTTCAGGCGGCCGGGGATCGCGTCCATCTTCACGCCGAAAGCCGGCATCGCCCAGTTGTGGATCACATCTGCGGCGGTGACGATCAGGCGCACATTGGTATCGACGGGCACCACCACCTTGGTGTCCGTCGCCAGCAGACGCGGCTGGCCGGGAGCCAAGTCTGCTTCCTCGATCATGTTGGCGAAGTATTCAAAGTCGCCGTGATCAGGATAGGAGTAGCCCCAGTACCACTGGTAGCCGGTGGTCTTGATGGTGAGTTCCGTCTCCGGCACCACCGCCTCAAGATAGAGCAGGCGGAAGGACGGAATGGCGATTGCCACGAGGATCAGCACCGGCACGACCGTCCACACAACCTCAATGAAGGTGTTGTGCGACGTCTTCGACGGCACCGGATTGGCCTTCGCGTTGAAGCGGACCATGCAGTAGAGCAGCAGCGCCAGCACGAACAGCGTGATGGCGGTGATGATCACCAGCAGGAAGTTGTGGAAGGAATTGATGCTTTCCATCACCGGCGAGGCCGCGGGCTGGAACCCCATCTGCCAGTCTTCCGGCTGCGCAGCGCCGGCGGCGCTTGCAATGATCATCGCGCCCAGAAAGGCGAAGGCCATGCAAATCTTCGGCAAATAGGTCGGCATTCTCGACATCCCCGGTCGTATTTCTTGATGCGGAACCCGCCAGCTGCCCTTGGGGGGACACGGGTGGGGTCGTGCGTGCAGGGGCGGACGATTAGCACGTCGCGACGGTGACGCAAACAATGCATTGCACCGCCGGCAACAAGGCGAATCCCACCCCCGTGGCTGACCGAAAGTATAGCCCGCTCCCGCACCGGAGCGAGCGGCGCTGCGGGTTTTGCGACACTTTGACCCAAAATCCGCTGCCTGCTCCGCGCGGCGGCAGCCGGTGGGCCACAGGCCAGTGCGCGCGCCCGTCGGTCCGCCGCCGCCGACCGGGTCCAAGGGCTTACGGAAAATCCCTTTTTTATCTGTGAGTTAGCGTGCAATGCACGGGTAGTCGTTTCTGCTATGGGCAACGCCGGATTGTGCGCTAAGTCTCACCGTATAAACTTGCAATTGGTTCGCAGCTTGGGGCGAAACGGCAGAGGACACGGCAGACGATGCGGGATGAAGCACTGATCCACTTCCACTACGGACGGAAAATCTCCGCGGGACTGCATATTGCCGAGGACGGCGGCTTGGCCCCCGCGCTGCTCGAGATGGCCGCGCCGTATCTGGACCCGCGCGATCCCGGCCGATCCGCCGTCGGCTTCTGTGCCGCGCATCCCCAGTCCGTCTCCGACATTACCGCCGCGCCCCCCAAGGGCTGGGAAGATTGGAAGTTCCAGCAGTGGGACGAGTGGTTCGGGCGCATCAACGGCGTGTTCCTCGTCGACCTGCAGACCCTCCGCGTGGTGCAGTGGCCCATGTACCGCACCTCGCGGGCGCATGTGCCTTGCGACCTCTCCAACGTCCCCGGCCGTCTGGTGCCGATCGAGGAGCTCGTCGCCAATGATCCCGGCCATGCACGCCCGACGGGCCCCGGCGTCCAGGCGCTGCTGGATGACTTTCCCGGTAGCTAGGACCCGCTGCGGGCCTTATGTGTAAGGAACCGCGCATCTTCTGCGTACCCGTTGCCCGATCCGAAAGAGTTTCGCCATGCCCACTCCTGACGAACTGTTCTTCACCCGCGCCGGTCTCGACCCCGACCGTCTGACGCGCATTGTCTCCGATACGCTGACGGGCGCAGACGATGGTGAGCTGTTCCTCGAATACACCCAGTCGGAGGCACTGGCCTTTGATGACGGGCGGCTGAAAACGGCGAGCTTCGATACGGGCCAGGGCTTCGGCCTGCGCTGCGTTGCCGGCGAAGCCACGGGCTATGCCCACGCGTCCGATCTGTCGGAAGCCGCTGTGAAGCGCGCCGCCGATGCCGTGCAGGCGGTCAAGGCCGGGCATTCGGGGTCGATGGCCGCGGGACCGGTCGCGACCAATGCGCATCTTTATGGCGACGAGAACCCGCTTGGCGGCCCTTCCTTCGAGGATAAGGTCACGCTGCTGCAGGAAATCGACGCCTATGCACGGGCGAAGGACCCGCGGGTGCGGCAGGTGTCGGCGTCGCTGTCCGGTGAATGGCAGGCCGTCATGATCCTGCGCGCCGACGGGCAGATCGTCCGCGATGTGCGCCCGCTGGTGCGGTTCAATGTGAGCGTCGTGGTCGGTGACGGCGACCGCCAGGAGTCCGGCTCCTTCGGCACCGGCGGTCGCGAGAACTACACCCGCTTCATCGAGACCCGGAGCTGGCAGGCGGGCGCGGACGAGGCGCTGCGGCAGGCGCTGGTCAATCTTGAAGCCGTCCCCGCCCCTGCCGGCGAGATGGACGTGGTGCTGGGGCCGGGCTGGCCGGGCATCCTGCTGCATGAAGCCATCGGCCACGGGCTGGAAGGTGACTTCAACCGCAAAGGCCAGTCCGCCTTTGCCGGGCTGATGGGCGAACGGGTGGCGTCTCCCGGCGTCACGGTCGTCGATGACGGCACGCTCGACAACCGGCGCGGCTCGCTCACGGTCGATGACGAAGGCACGCCGACCTCCCGCACGGTGCTGATCGAGGACGGCATCCTCAAGGGCTACATGCAGGACCGCCTCAACGCGCGGCTGATGGGCGTCGCCGCCACCGGCAACGGGCGGCGCGAGAGCTTTGCGCATCAGCCGATGCCGCGCATGACCAACACCTACATGACCGAGGGCGACCGCGATCCGGGCGAGATCCTCGAAAGCGTCAAGAGCGGTATCTATGCCACCAACTTTGGCGGCGGCCAGGTAGACATCACCAATGGCAAGTTCGTGTTCTCCTGCACCGAGGCCTACAAGATCGAGAACGGCAAGGTGACGACGCCGATCAAGGGCGCAACGCTGATCGGCAACGGCGCCGACGCGCTGACGCGCATCAAGGCCATCGGCAACGACATGAAGCTCGACACCGGCATCGGCACCTGCGGCAAGGCCGGCCAGGGCGTCCCCGTCGGCGTCGGCCAGCCGACCCTGCACATGGAAGCGCTCACGGTGGGCGGCACGGCGGCTTAAGAGCACGGCTCCAGTTTACTGATGAGCGTATCGGCGGTTTCACCGTCCAGGTCGTCCAGCACGTTTTCCGTGCTCACCATCTGGATGAACGGCCCGTCCGGTGTGAAGCGCAGGAAGGTGCGTAGTGGCAGCACGGTGGGCCGGACGCCTGAATAGCACCCGCTGTCGAAACTGATACTGAAGGTGCCGCGTCCGTCCTGCTCCTGATCTTTCAGCTGCAAGATTTTCTTCTGGGCAGCACGCATTCTCTCGGCAACATCCGGCGTTAGCGACACGACATACACCGCTTCTCCCATCTGCGCGTCCGGTGCCGATTTGTCCTCACGCGCAATGCGCATTTCAAAGTGCTCATCGACCCGCGGGGTGTCCTCGCCTTCCACCTGATACCCCAAATAGAGGGATGCATCCCCGTCGCGCAGCCTGATCGTGTCCGGCACGGCAAGGGCAGCACTGAGGCTCTCAGGGTCTGCCGTCAGCAGGTCGAATTGGGATAGCTGCCACATGGCGACGGGTCCCAGTCCCGCACACCCGGCGAGACCTAAGAAGAGGATGGACGACAGCCAGCGCCGGGCATGGATGCGGGTAAGGAACGGGGCGAGGGCAATGCCGACTAGAAGGCGCATGGGTAAGCTCCACTCAATTTATCGAACGAAGCTAATATTTTATTGTTTTACAGAAATCAATAACCTATTCCGCCACTCCGGCAAGCCAGGCATCCACGGCCTTCCGCGACCTGAGCCGGACCACCGGTGTTTCCGAATGACGGGCAAAGGCGCTTTCCAGCTCCGGCTTGCTATCGCGCGGGAAGTTCCACAGCCAGAGGAAGAACTCGGCGTCAAACCGCTCGGGGCAGCCCGGCGCCATGTCGCTGCGGACCTGGCCGGACTGCTTGAGGACACGGGTGAACGCGCCCCACAGGCTGCGCCGGCGATTGACATCAAGAAAGACAACGAGATCAGCAACCTCGAGCCGCGCGTCCAGGAAGCGCGCGAAGTTGCCGTCCATGATCCAGCGCTCGCGGGCTGTCAATTCGGCGATTGTCATTGACCATCTCTCGGAGTCCATCGGCACCCAGCCCGGCTGCCAGTAATGCTGGTCGAGATGGATCAGCGGCAGGCCGAACTTGTCCGCCAGCTTCTTTGCCAGCGTCGACTTGCCCGCGCCGCCGGGGCCGAGAATGAGGATGCGGTTCAGGGTCCGGACAGACGGCTGTGAGTCGGCATGAGTCATCCGCGCAGTTTCGCATGGGCTCACACAGGCGGGGATAGAAAAGCGGCTGACGGCCCAAACAATCGGAATGCGCTAGTAGGAATACTCGGCGAAGAGGTTGTCGAGATTGCCCTGCCATTTGCCGTGATAGTGCTCGAGCAGTTCTTCCGCCGGGGTGCGGCCTTCCTCCAGTGTCGACTCGACAGCGGCGAGGAAGCCGCGTTCGTCGCCGTCGAAGCCGTCGGTGCGGGCACGGGCCTTGAGGCCTTCCTTGGCGATGGCGCAGGCGTCGCGCGCGATGTCGAGCACCGTGCGGTCGCGGAATCTAGCCTTGAGCGCCTGTGACGGCACCTCCTGGTGCAGCTGCTCGCGCTCTTCCACGGTCCAGTCCTTGACCAGATCCGACGCCGCTTCCTGCGCGGCCCCGTCATAGAGCAGCCCCACCCAGAAGGCGGGCAGCGCACACAGGCGCCGCCACGGGCCGCCATCGGCGCCGCGCATCTCGATGAAGCGCTTGAGGCGGGCTTCCGGGAAGATCGTCGTCAGATGGTTTTCCCAGTCGTCCATGGTGGGGCGCTCGCCTTCGAGGCCCTTGAGCTTGCCGTTCATGAAGTCGCGGAAGGACTGCCCGGACACATCCACATAGGTGCCGCCGCGATGGACGAAATACATCGGCACATCGAGGGCATAATCCGTGTACTGCTCAAAGCCGAAGCCGTCCTCGAAGACAAACGGCAGCATGCCGGTGCGGTCGGCGTCGGTATCGAGCCACACATGGGCGCGGTTGGAGAGGACGCCGTTGGGCTTGCCCTCGTAGAAGGGCGAGTTGGCGAAGATCGCCGTGACGATGGGCTGCAGCGCCAGGGCGATCCGGTATTTCTGCACCATGTCGGCTTCGGATGCGAAGTCGAGGTTCACCTGCACGGTGGCGGTGCGGAACATCATGTCACGGCCGCGGCTGCCGACCGTCGGCATGTAGGCGCGCATGATGCCGTAACGGCCCTTGGGCATGACCGGCGTTGCATCCAGCGTGCGGCGCGGCGCGAAGCCGAGGCCGATGAAGCCCGCGTCGATCTCGCCCGCCACCGTCGCCACCTGATCGAGATGCGTGTGCACCTCGTCACAGGTGTCGTGCAGGGTTTCCAGGGGCGCGCCGGACAGTTCGAACTGGCCGCCGGGCTCCAGCGTGATGGAGCCGCCGCCGGTTGCGTCGTTGCCCATGAGCGCGATCACGTTGTCGCCCTCGTAAGCGGGTTCCCAGCCGAAGCGCTGCATGCCCTCCAGCATGGCCTTCACGGTCGCGCCCGTTTCGCCGGGTGCGTTGTCGTAGGGCATGGGGGACAGATCGCCGATGCGGTAGCCGAACTTCTCGTGCTCGGTGCCGATGCGCCAGTCGGCCTTGGGTTTGGACCCCGACGCGAGATAGGCCACAAGCTCATCACGGCTTTCGATGAGCGGGGCGGCCTCGCGTGTTGTTGGGGGTGCCGACATACAGAGCGTTCCTTCGGGGGGCCTGATAGTCTCAGGCCTCATATGGCCGTTTTCCGGCCTTGTTACTGCCGAGGCCGGCCGGCACCGGCGCACCACCTGCCCCGCTGCCGAAAATGACCTTCGGGGTCATGTAAGGGCTGGCGCAAATCCACACAAGTCACAAGGTTGGCGTCCAACCGGCGGGACCATGGCTGCCTCGACCGATTGTCTTTACACCGGCGGAGAGTTTCTGCACGGTTTTGGTGCAACTAGTAGCAGTATCCGGAGACAGTTGATGGCCCGTTCGATCCTCACAATGGCAAGCACCGTCGCGCTGGCCCTCGGTGTTTCAGCGTGCAGCCCCGGCGTCGATACGATGCGTGTCGACAACCGTGCCTCCAACCTCGAAGGGCAGAACTCGGACGCCGTTCTCCAATGCATGGGCGAACCCCAGTCAATTCAGACTTTGGGCGGCAGCGAAATCTGGCGCTACACGCATGAGCGTGTGGTTGAGCACGATGCTTATGATCTCTATGGCGGCACGCCGGGGGTCATCATCCGAATGCCGGCTTCCACACAACAGGGCACCTGCATTGCCGATGTCACCGTGATCGACGATGTGGTTCAATCGATTTCCTTCAGCGGCGACTCTGGTGGCGGCCTCAATCGGCGCTGGGCCTGCATGCCACTGATGGAGAACTGTCAGTAATGCCGATGGCGAGCTGACACGCGACGCACTTTCGATAGAGAGGGGATACCACCATGGCCGGAGAGCTCATTCTTCCCGACGCCCTCAAGGGCACCTACACCAATTTCAAGTTCGCACCGGGCGTGAAGGCGGGCCGGTTGCTGCACATGTCCGGCATCATCGGCACGGGCGCAGACGGCAAGGTGCCCGCCGACATGACCGAGGAGTGCGTCGCCGCATTTGAGCAGGCGAAGATGGTGCTCGCCGAAGCCGGGCTCGACTTCACCGACGTGGTGGAGATGACGACCTACCATGTGGGTCTGCAGGAGCACATCGGCACCTTCATGGGGGTAAAGGACCGCTATGTGGCAGAGCCTTACCCGGCCTGGACGGCCATCGGCATCACCGAACTGGCGCTCCCCGGCGGGCGTCTGGAGATCAAGATCACCGCGCTTGCCCGGTAACCCTTAGCTCTAGCGCCAGTCCCCCAGCACTGACTGCCACAGGGCCATGGCGGCCACTGCCGCCGTGTCGGCGCGCATGATGCGCGGGCCGAGGGCGACCGCGTGGGCCGTATCCATGGCGGCAAGCTGTTTGCGTTCGGTGTCGTCGAAGCCGCCTTCCGGGCCGATCAGGATTGCCCAGGGGGCGGACTTCGCCGCGTCCGGCAGCGCGCGCAGCATCTCCGCTGCGGGCAGCGCGGTATTGCCCGGCAGGGCTTCGTCGCAGAACAGGATCTGGCGGTCCGCGGGCCAGGACGCAAGCACGGCCTCCAGCTTCACCGGCTCTTCGACCTCGGGCACAAACAAGAGGTTGCACTGTTCCGCCGCCTCAACGGCATTGGCCCTAAGGCGCGCGGTCTTGACCCGTTCGGCCTGGGTGCGGCGGGTGACGACGGGGCGCAGCACCGACGCGCCCATCTCGGTCGCCTTCTGGGCCAGATAATCGATGCGGGCGCGCTTCAAGGGCGCGAACAGGAGATGCAGGTCGCAGCCCTCGGTCTGCGCGCGGGTACGCTCCAGCGGCATGGCGTGGGCGCGCTTCTTGCCGATCTCGTCGAGCCGCACGCGCCACTCGCCATCCGCGCCGTTGAACACCAGAAGCTCGTCGCCCTGAGACCGGCGCATGACGCTGCCGAGATAGTGCGCCTGCTCCGGCGGTAGGGCGATGGCCGCATCGGCGGCGAGCGGTGCCTCCACGAAGAGACGAATCATGTTTGTGCGGTTGCTCGGCATGGTCTCCCCCAGTATCACGGGTCTCATGACGGGTCCTCAAGATAACGAGCCGGGCCGGGACCAGGGCCGCGTTGCCGATGCGGCGACGGACAACTGGGTCGACAAATACGCTCCTGCCGCCGCCCGGCCCTATCTGCGGCTGATGCGCGCCGACCGGCCGATCGGCACCTGGCTGCTGTTCTGGCCGGGCGCGTGGGCAATCGCGCTCGCTGCGCCGCAGACCGGCCGTTACGTGCTGTGGCCGGAAATCCTCTATCTGATCGCACTGTTTCTTGTCGGGGCCTTCGTCATGCGCGGCGCCGGCTGCGTCTGGAACGACTACACCGACCGGGAGATCGACGCGCAGGTGGCACGCACCGCCAGCCGGCCAATCCCGTCGGGACAGGTCAGTGGATCGGCGGCACTGGCCTTTCTCGGCGTGCTCCTGCTCATCGGCTTGGTGATCCTGATCCAGCTCACCTGGGCGGCCATCGGCCTGGGCGTCGCGTCGTTGCTGCTGGTGGCGATCTACCCCTTCGCCAAGCGGTTCACGTGGTGGCCGCAGGTGTTTCTCGGCCTCGCCATCAACTGGGGCGCGCTGATGGGCTGGGCGGCGGTCACCGGCGGGCTGGCGGTGGCACCGGTCCTGCTCTATCTGGCGGGCATCTTCTGGACGCTGGGCTATGACACGATCTACGCGCATCAGGACAAGGAAGACGACGCGCTGATCGGCGTGAAATCGACGGCGCTGCGGCTGGGCGGCGCCACCAAGACATGGCTGTGGGGCTTCTACGGCCTGGCGCTTCTTTTCCTCGGACTCGCGGGCGTCTTTGCCGGTATCGGCTGGGTCTATTTCGCCGGGCTGTTTGTCGGCAGCTTCCATCTCTTGCGGCAGATACGGGACACGGATCTGGATACGCCGGAGGAGTGCCTCGCGGCATTCAAGTCGAACCGCGATTTTGGCATCATCGTCTTCGCCGCCCTGCTGGCTGGCACCCTGGGGACCACCGGCTGAGACAGCCACATATCTGTCACAGATGATCCGCCCGGCGCGTCTTGTCGTATCAATGATCAAACGACGAGAAAGATGGAGGGCGATTGGATGTCCACCGCCACAATTTCCCGGTTCCTGCGCAATACCGGCGCATTTGTCGCCCAGATGTTCGCCTTCGAGCGCATGTATGAGCGCAAGGTCGTCTATGTGCGGCACCGCCTGCCGCAGTAAGCGCCCCGTTTCGGCCATGCAGCCCCTGCATGGCTGACTGCCGCAAGCAGCCGGTCTGTAAGAAGGCCGGTCGCAAGACCCCCGAATTCAGCCAGTTTTGAACCGAGCCATGCAGTGGCTGCACGCCAGACGAGCGGGCGGGCGCATTGTGGTTTTCCGGGTCCGGACCAATTCTCCGGACACCCAAGGAATGGTCCTTGGCTGACGTTCATCCGGGAGCCTGAAGATGAGTGATTTTCTGAAGATCTGGCTCAACGCTGTTGCAGCCTCCATTAGTGCCTTTGCCGGTCTGCCTTACGAGCCGGTCGTGCGAACCCGTGGTGCGTCAACCAGGAAGTCCGACCGACAGATGTCGTTTCCGTTTGCCGACAGCGACGACGGCTACCGACAGTCATCCGGGTATCCGGGACACGCCCACCCGGCCTGACCCAAAAGACACCTGACCGGTGACACCCGAAAGGTGGCACGATTGAACAGCGCCCCCGGGGTTCCCGGCGGGCGCTGTTTTTGTTTCGAGCAGCCTGAAATATTCCGTGAGCAGACGTTCTTGGAAGGACTTCGAGACAGCCGCATCCCCGGACCTGATCCGGGGTCTACTCTCAGTGCGGCAGGCCGCGGGGCTTGGGTCACGATCGCGGCGGCAAGTGGGCTCGCGAGTAGGCCCCGGGTCAAGCCCGGGGACTCGAAGGGGGAAGCTCTTTGGACCAATGCCCCAGCACCAGAGGCCCCGCGGGGCAAGGACCTCGCGAAGGTGTGAGGGAGAACGGGAGCGCTGCCGTGGCAGCCTGGCCGTTGCGATCAAAAATGTGTCGAGTGCCGCTCGTAAACTGCGCTCCCGTTACGGATGGGCTTCAGCTTGAACACGCAGCGATGGGACAGGCCTTTCGGCTGCCTTGGTCCACCGCGGCCCTGCTACCGGTCACACGCACTTTGGAACCTGCACGCTTGTCCACCGGGGCGATCTGACTTCATGCGCCGGGCCGAGTCCCTGCTGCCCTTGCGGCGGTGCGTCCGTTACCCGCACGTCGCCTCGTGATCCGTCCGCGCGCGCATGGTTCCCGAGGCGCCGGACGAGACCCCTTCCGGGCCATCCGCCCCCGCATCCAGGCCCGGCCGGTCCGGGATGCCCTCAGATGCGGGGCGTGACCAGTATGCAGCCACCCCCGGGGGGCGGGGATACAGATTCGCAAAAATCCCGCAGCGCTTGACTCCAAGCCCTGAACCATGGTTCATTTCATCAAGAGTTGAACGGAGTTTCATTTCTTGGCGTACCGCAAGACCGGCAAAGTCGTGGCCCAGCTGGAGGCCAACCGCGCCCGCATTCTCGATGCGGCGCGCACGCTTGTGTCTGCCGGCGGGTTTCAGGCGGCCAGCATGGCCGCCGTTGCCGTCAAGGCCGGGGTCGCCACGGGCACGCTGTACCGCTATTTCGACTCCCGCGAGGCGCTGCTGCTGGCAGTGTTCCGCGCCATCTCGGACGCGGAAATGTCGCGCCTCGAAACCATCGCCGCGGGCCCCGGCCTGCCGGCGGAACGGCTGCGGCAGGTGGCGCATGCCTTTGTCAGCCGCGCGGTGCGGGCGGCACGCCAGGCCTATGCCCTGCTTGCCGAGCCGCTGGACGGTGCGCTGGCGGAAGAACGCCTCGCCTACCGGCGCCGCCACGCGGCGATCTTCGAGCGGCTGATGCGCGAGGCGCAGGCGGCGCGCGAAATCCCTGCCCTCGACGCGCATGTGACGGCTGCCGCAATCGCCGGCGCCATACCATCGGCCCTGACCCTGCACGGCCCCGACAACGTGCCCGACGCGGGCGCACTGGTGAATGCCGTGTTGCGCATGTCCGGGCTTGATCCCCATACGGACAATCTCTCAGACGAGGATGTTTCCCATGATCAATCCGCTTGATCTTCTCACCCAGGAGCAGCTTGACGAGGTCAAGCAGCGCTCCGACCTCAAGGGCACCTGGGTGGTTGCCTTCAACTGGCTGCTGATCTTCGGCGCCATGGCCATGTTCGCCATCTGGCCGAACCCGCTGACATTCATTGCCGCCGTCATCATCATCGGCACGCGGCAGCTGGGCCTTGCGATCGGCATGCATGACGGCGCGCATGGGGTCCTGACCAGGAACCCGTCGCTCAACATGTTCCTGTCGCAGTGGCTGTGCGCCTATCCGATGCTGGCGGAGACCATGTCCTATCGCCGCTATCACCTGACGCACCACATGAACACGCAGCAGGAGAACGATCCCGACCTGATCCTCTCCAAGCCGTTCCCGATCACCCGCAAGAGCTTCCGCCGCAAGATCATCCGCGACCTGACGGGGCAGACCGGCTACCAGCAGCGCAAGGCGCAGATTCTCAATGCGCTGGGCGATCCGTCGCTGCCCTGGGACAAGCGCATCGACAACTTTGCGTCAAAGCTCGGCCCGGCCGTGTTCGTCAATCTCGTGCTGTTCACGATCCTGGCGCTGGCGGGCCAGTGGTATCTCTACTTCCTGCTGTGGGTGCTGCCGGCGCTGACCTGGCATCAGGCGGTCACGCGCATCCGCAACATCGCCGAGCACGCCATGGTGCCGGACAATGACGACCCGTTCCGCAACGCGCGCACCACCAAGGCCAACTGGTTCATGCGGCTGGTGCTGGCGCCGGGCTACGTCAACTATCACGTCGAGCATCACCTGTTCATGTGGGTGCCCTGTTACAACCTGCCGAAGCTGCACAAATACCTCATCGCCAACGGCCACGGCGACAGGATGGAGATCAAGGACAGCTACTGGGAGGTCATCAAGATGGCCACGTCGCGGCCGGACGATGAGGACAAGCCCGGCGAGATGGTGCACAACGCCCGCACCCGCCGCGTCGCGGGCATCGTCTCCGAAGGCTTCGAGGAAGTGGACGGCAAAGCCGCACCGAATGCCGCCTGAGACCTCGAGCGTCCCTGACACGCCCGACGCGCCTGAAGCGTTGGCGGACCCGCGGGGCTATGTGGCGGGCAATTCCGTGCTGCAGTCGGCGCCGCTGGTGCCGGAGATAAGCCTGCACCTGGCGGATGAACGCGCGCCCTTGTGGACCAAGACCCAGCGCGACCTGTGGGACGACGGCATCGTGCTCCCCTACTGGGCCTTTGCCTGGGCGGGCGGTCAGGCGCTGGCGCGGCTGCTTCTCGATGAACCGGAGCGGGTGCGCGGCAAGCGCGTCCTCGACTTTGCGTCGGGCAGCGCCATCAGCGGCATCGCCGCAGCGATGAGCGGGGCCGAGCATGTGCTCGCCGCCGACATCGATCCCCTGGCCGCCGTCGCCGCGACAATGAATGCGGACGCCAATAACGTCACCCTCGATACCTCGACCGATGATCTGGTGGGTACAAGCCTCGCCGCCTTCGACGTCATCATCGCCGGGGACATCTGCTACGAACAGTCGGTCGCCGAACAGGTGCGCGACTGGTTCCGTGCCGAGGCCACACAGGGCCGCGAGGTGCTGATCGGCGATCCGGGCCGCACCTTCCTGCCGCGTCAGGATGTGGAGCCGGTGATCGGTTACGGGGTCAAGTCGTCCCGTGATCTCGACGACACCGATGTGCGCAACGCGCGGGTCTGGCGCTTTGTGACCACCTGACTACACTCCTGCGCCACAACAATACTGCGGGAGGGTGCACAGATGGGTGGCACACAGGTCGAGGCCGTCGGTCTCTATATCGGTCTCAATCTCATTTTGACGCTGGTGCTGGCGATCCTGGTCGTGCGCCAGCGCGCCAAACACGAGGTCAGCCTCGGTACCGGCGGCAATGATGACCTGGAGCGCGCCATTCGCGCGCATGGCAACACGGTCGAGTATCTGGCGATCGCCCTGCCCGGCCTGATCGCCCTGGCGCTGCTCGGCGCATCAACGTTGCTTATCCACATCGCTGGATTGCTGGTCACGCTGGGCCGGGTCGGGCATGCGGTCGGCATCACCAACGGTATTTCGCTCGCCCGTCAGCTCGGAACGCTGGCCACCTGGTTCGGTGTGCTGGCGCTCGGCGGCGGCTGCCTGTGGATCGTGCTGACCTGACGCCTCAGGGGCGGGCCGGTTTGCCGGTGGAGCCCCAGGTCTCGTAATTGGTGTGCCAGACGGCAGCGGTCACGATCTCCGGCGGGTCGCCATGGTCGAGATACCAGCTGTCCACCGCCCACTGCACGCCGGTTTCCTTGTCGATGATGGTGGGCGCCATATGCGGCAGGGAGTCGAAGAACTCACCCTTGTGCAGGCGACCGCCCAGGCGATGCCTGGTGATCAGCCCGTCGGCCAGCAGCAGCTTGAGATAGGTGGTCGTGTTGACGGTCTCGTCGGCGCAGTCGAGCTGGTTCTGCATCCACATGTTGGAATAGGTGCCGCCCAGATCATTGTCGGTCCCGGTGGCGGCGCCGGCGAAACGCTCCAGCCGAGACACCGCTTCGCCGATCAGCCGTCGTTCCTCCTCAGGCGTAGCCGCGGGCGTGGCGAAAACCGCACGCACGCTCTGCCACTGACGGTTGGAGAGATGCACGTCGTGCCGGTCATAGCAACCATGGCCGGAGCAGATGACGAAGTGCTGCGGCGTCGGCCCGCCGGCAGGATGCAGGGTGTGCAGACGCTTGGCGATGGGCTGGTCGCGCCCGCCGGCGCAGGCGACCAGCACCACGAGAAGCCCCGCCGCCACCAGCGGCTGCACCCACCTGCGACCAGATGACCGGTTCTGCGCCATATCCCGTCCCCAAAATCCGCCCCAAAAGGGGGGCATGACTGCCCGTTTCACGCTATATGAGGCTTATAGCCCATCCGGGCCGGAAAACAGCCTCACAGCCGCGTGACATTACAGGCCCGGTGTGCCGGGCCATTTTCCGTTCCGGCACGTCCTTCGCCCGCTTCAAGGTGTCATACACTCCATGCCGTCATCCCCGCCTACCGATCTCGAAATTGCCCGTGAGGCCGTCACAAAACTCATGGCCGCCGGCGCCGATGCAGCGGATGCGCTGGCCGCGGCGGGCACCTCCCTGTCCGCGTCGTTCCGCATGGGCAGTCTTGAGGACGTCGAACGTTCCGAGGGCACGGATCTGGGCATCCGGGCGCTGGTCAAGGGAGAGAACGGCGCCATGCGGCAGGCCGTCGTATCGCTGACCGACACCAGCGGACCGGCTCTGGATGAGGCCGTCGAACGGGTGGTCGCCATGGCGCGGCTGGCACCGGACGACCCCTATTGCGGCCTTGCCGACCCGGCGCTGCTCGCCAAAGAGGTGAGCGATCTCGATCTGGATGACGGACAGGAGCCCGCCGCCGAGACGCTGGCCGCTCGCGCAGAAGCCGCCGAGCGCGCTGCCCTGGATGTCGAGGGTGTGACCAATTCCATGGGGGCCGGGGCCAGCTGGGGGCGCTCGCAGGTGGCGCTGGTGACCAGTGACGGCTTTGAAGGCACCTATTCGGGGAGCAGCCACTCGATTTCCTGTTCGGTGCTTGCCGGGGAAGGCACCAACATGGAGCGGGACTATGACTATTCCTCCGCCCGCCATCTGAGCGATCTGGATGACCCCGAAAGCGTTGGCCGCAGCGCTGCCGACAAGGCGGTCAGGCGCCTCAACCCGCGCAAGATGAAGAGCCAGGCGGTGCCGGTGGTCTACGACCCGCGCGTCGCCGGCGGCCTTGCCGGACATCTGGCTGGCGCCATTTCCGGTGCCGCCGTCGCCCGCGGCACCAGCTTCCTCAAGGACCGGATGGGCGAGCAGGTGATGGCCGAGGGCATCACCATCATCGATGACCCGCGTATTCCGCGCGGCCGTGCGTCCAAGCCCTTTGACGGCGAGGGTGTTGTCGCGGAGAAGCTCACCCCGGTGGATGCGGGCACGCTGACCGGCTGGATCATGGACTCGGCCGCCGCCCGTCAGCTCGGCCTTGCTACCTCGGGCCGCGCCGCGCGCGGCACCGGCGGCCCTCCCGGTGCCTCGACCACCAATCTCTACATCGAGGCCGGCACGCACACACCCGCGGAGCTGATGGCCGATATCGGGCAGGGCTTCTATGTCACTGAGCTCATCGGCATGGGCGTCAACGGCATTACCGGTGATTACTCACGCGGGGCCGCCGGCTACTGGATCGAAAACGGCGAGCTCGCCTTTCCGGTGACCGAGATCACCGTCGCGGGCAACCTCAAGGACATGTTCATGGGCATGACGCCGGCGAGCGATCTCGTGTTCCGCTACGGCACCAACGCACCGACGATCCGTGTGGAAGGCATGACCATTGCCGGATCCTGATACGCTGACACCCGTCGCTGACGATCATGCCCTGCTGCGCGATGCGGTGCGCGAAGGCGGCGCGCTGGCGCTTGAGCGCTTCAAGGCGGGCGTGACGGCGCGCGACAAGGCCGACGGCACGCCGGTGACCGACGCTGATGTCGAGGTCGATACGCTGCTGAAGGACCGGCTGCGCAGCGCGCAACCGGACTATGGGTGGCTGTCAGAGGAAACCGAGGACGACACCTCCCGGCTCGACACCACCCGCCAGTGGATGGTGGACCCGATCGACGGCACCCGCGCCTTCATCAAGGGTCGGCCGCATTTCGCGGTCGTGGCCGCGCTGATCGAGCAGGGCCGCCCGGTCTCCGGCATCATCTATAATCCGGCGACGGAGCAGATGTTCGAGGCGCAGGCGGGCCAGGGCGCGCTTCTCAATGGGATTCAGATTTCCGTCAGCAGCCGCGCGGATGTCGAAGGCTGCCGCATGCTCGGCTCGGCGGATATGTTCCGTCACCCGGCCTGGCCGCATAAATGGCCGCAGATGGACGTGCAGCAGCGCAACTCGATCGCCTATCGCGGGGCGCTGGTGGCCAGCGGCGAGTTCGACGCCATGCTGGTGATGAACTGGAAGAATGACTGGGATCTGGCGGCGGCTGATCTGATCGTTCACGAAGCCGGCGGCCGGATGACGACCCATGCCGGTGAGGGGCTCACCTACAATGCCCGCGACCCGCGTCACCGTACGGTGGTCGCCGCCGGTCCGGCGTTGTACAAGGCCCTGCACGACCGGATCGGTGATATCGTCCTGCCCGGTTAGCACGCAGTCACGTCCTGGCGGGGAAGCACGCGGCATGAGCGAAACAGACACGACGGAAACCGGCGGCAACAATGACCAGCTTCTGCATCTGGTCATGGGCGGCCGTCTGACGGATATGGGCGGCACCGAGTTCGAGGACGTGTCGAAGCTCGATATCGTCGGCATCTATCCAAGCTATGCCAAGGCCCATGATGCCTGGAAGGCGGCGGCACAGCGCACCGTGGACGACGCCCAGATGCGCTATTTCATCGTGCATCTGCACAAGCTGCTCGACCCGGACAACGACTAGCGCACCAGGCGGTCAACGCTGGCCAGCGCAAGGCGGAGAAACACGCTGTTCAAGAAGATTGCGAGATCCGGTCCGGTCGCCGCCCTCATTTCGATGCTTGCGGCGCTCTACATCAAGCTCATCCTCATGACGAGCCGTATCGATGTGCTGGGTCAGGACATTCCCGCCCGCTTCTGGTCCGCCGGTGAGCCCTTCATTCTTGCCTTCTGGCATGGGCAGATGCTGCTGATGGTGGAGTGCTGGAAGACGGACAGACCGATCCGCATGCTGATTTCCCAGAATTTCGACGGCGAGCTGATCGCCCGTGCCGTTGGCTGGTTCGGCATCGGCACCGTGCGCGGCTCCTCTGACAAGAACGGCAGGGACAAGGGCGGGCGCGCCGCGATCCGCCTGATGCTGAAGACGCTCAAGTCCGGCGACTGCGTCGGCTTCACGCCGGACGGACCCAAGGGACCACGATATGAGGCAAAGGAAGGCGTCGCCGTCGTCGCGCGCTTGTCCGGTGCGCCGATTGTCCCGGTTGTTGCCGTCTCCAACCGCGCGCGCATCCTGTCGAGCTGGGACCGGTTTGCCGTACACCGGCTGTTCTCGCGCGCGGTGATCTCCTGGGGCGAGCCGATCCATGTGGCGCGCGATGCGGATGCCCGGGGAATCGAGACCGCCCGCCAGACCGTCGAGACAACACTCGCGCGGTTGACTGACGAGGCCTATGGCCGGCTCGGTGTGGCTCAGCCGGAGCCGGGCGCATGACCACCGCCGCTCCTCTGCCCCTGACCCGCGGGCTCACGACGTATCGCGCGCTGACGACGCTGCTGTCGCCGGTGCTGCCGGCCTATCTGCGGCGGCGCGAACGGCGCGGCAAGGAAGACGCCGCCCGCCTGCATGAGCGCCTCGGCGCACCGGCGTTTGCGCGCCCTGACGGTGTCATTGTCTGGCTGCACGCAGCGAGTGTCGGCGAATCCCTCTCCATCCTGCCGCTGATCGACCGCCTTCTTGCTGCCCGGCCGGACATCACGCTGCTGGTCACCACCGGGACCGTCACCTCGGCACAACTGCTGGCAGACCGGCTCCCGGACCGGGCGCTCCACCAGTATGTGCCCATCGACACGCCGTCCGCGGTCTCCGGCTTCCTCGACCACTGGCGCCCCTCTGCCGCCATTCTGGTGGAAAGTGAGCTGTGGCCGAACCTGATTACCCTGACGCGCGCCCGCGGCATTCCCATGGCGCTCATAAATGCCCGCATGTCGGCCTCGTCCGTGCGGGGCTGGCGCTGGTGGACCGCCGCCGCCCGGACACTGACCGGCAGCTTCGATCTGGTGCTTGCGCAGGATGAAATGGCGGCCACCCGTCTCAAGCTCCTCGGCGCCACCGGCACACGGGCCGTCGGCAATCTCAAGGTCGATGCGCCGCCGCCACCGGCACCGGATGCCCTGCTTGGCGAGCTGACGCGGGAGGTCGCGGGCCGCGCTGCATGGATTGCGGCCAGCACGCATCCCGGCGAAGAACAGGTGATCTGCGAGGCACATGCGCTGCTGAAACAGGCCCTGCCCGGCCTGCTGACGGTCATCGTGCCGCGCCACCCCGAGCGGGGCGATGACGTTGCGCACCTGATAGAGGCAGCTGGGCTCAACGTCTCGCAGCGCAGCAAGGGACACCATGTGGGCGCCGGGACAGACATCTATCTCGCGGACACGCTGGGAGAGCTTGGCGGCTTCTTCCGTGTTCTGACGATTGTCTTGATGGGCGGATCGCTCGTACGGGTCGGCGGCCATAATCCGATCGAACCGGCCCTGCTGGGTGCGGCCCTCCTCACAGGCCCGCATGTCCACAATTTCGCGGGTATCTATCATGCCTTCGAGGACAATAACGCCGCGGAAACGGTGCGCGACGCAGCGTCGCTTGCGGCCGCCGTCGGGCGGCTGATGGCGGACGGCACGCTGGCCGGCGCACGGGTCTCCGCCGCGGCGGAAACAGCCGGCAGCCTGACCGGGGCGCTTGATGCAACGCTCGCAGACCTGATGCCGCTGATCGACAGGGCGGCACCGCGCGCCGGCGATGCCACGCGCCCGGGCGGGGTTCCAGACAATGCAGACACCTGAGTTCTGGCACAGGCCCGACAGCTGGGCCGCCCAGGCGCTGCGTCCGGCAGCGGCGATCTACGGAGCGGTTGCGCGCTTTCGCCTGCGCTCGACGGTGGCCGCGCGGGCCAGCCTGCCGGTGATCTGCGTCGGCAACATCACCGCCGGCGGCAGCGGCAAGACGCCGGTGGCAATGGCCGTGGCACGGCGCCTGGCCGATATGGGCGAGCGCCCGGCCTTTCTGACGCGCGGCTATGGCGGGCGGCTCGCCGGTCCGCTTGTCGTGGATGCCGCTACGGCGCATGCGGTCGATGTGGGCGATGAACCGCTGCTGCTGGCGCGCCATTTTCCAACCGTCAAATCGGCGAACCGGCCCCTGGGCGCCGACCTCGCGGCGCAGACCGGCGCCAGCGTCGTCGTGATGGATGACGGCTTTCAGAACCCGTCCCTGCACAAAGATGCCGGGCTGGTGGTGATCGATGCCGCCACCGGCCTTGGCAATGGGTTCACGCTGCCCGCGGGTCCTATGCGCGAAACTGCGGAGGATGCGCTGGCGCGCGCCCATGCGGTGATCGTCATGGGTGATGCCCCTGCCTGCGCCAGTACGCAGCATGTGATGGATCTCGCCACCGCAAAAGACCTGCCGATCATCAAAGGCCGCCTGACGCCCCAGGTGGACCCGGACGCCTGGCGCGGCAAACCGGTGCTTGCCTATGCGGGGATCGGGCGGCCGGAAAAATTCTTCGGGACGGTTGCGTCGCTCGGGGCCGATCTGCGCCAGCGGGAGGTCTTTGCAGATCATCACGCGTTCACGGATGACGAAGCCCAGGCGCTGCTCAGCCGGGCACGGGCCGACGGGCTCACGCTGGTTACCACTGACAAGGACATGGCGCGGCTCACCGGCGCCGGTCACTCCGGCGCGCTGGCCGAGTTGCGCGACCAGTCGCAGACCGTGCCGGTGGCTGTGGCCTTCGATGATCCCGCCGCGCTTGACCAGCTTTTGCGGGCGCGTATGAATGCCGCCACGCAAGCGGGCGACTACAAGGCATTTTGAGGGGGCAGACCACGCGGATGATCAGTTGGCAGCACAGGCTGGAGGCGGCAGGATTCTTCTTCCTGATGGGATTCTTCCGCCTGCTCGGGCGCGAGCGCGCGTCCGCGTTCGGCGGCTGGCTGTTCCGCAGCATCGGCCCGCTGGTGTCACGCCACAAGAAGGCCGATGCCCGCATGGCGCGGGTCATGCCCGAGCTGAGCGCGGAGGAGCGCCGCGCCGCGCTGACACAGATGTGGGACAATCTCGGCCGTGTCGCGGGCGAGTACCCGCATCTGGGCAGCTTCACCATCCACGGACCGACGCCAGACATCGAGATTCATGGCCGCGACGTGATTGATGACCTCAAGGCGCGCGGCCAGAACGGCATTTTCGTCTCCGGACATTTCGCCAACTGGGAGCTGATGCCGCTGGTGCTGACGCAATACGGGTTCGAGGGCGCCGAGGTCTACCGCGCGCCGAACAATCCGAAGGTCGATCAGTGGATCACCGACATGCGCACCACCCACATCATGGCGCGGCAGGTCCCCAAGGGGGCTGCCGGCGCGCGTGAGCTGGTCAAATGCGTGCGGTCCGGGATCAGCCTGGCAATCCTCGCGGACCAGAAGATGAATGACGGGATTGAGAGCCCGTTCTTCGGCATCCCCGCCATGTCCCCCGCCGCGCCGGCGATGCTGTCGCTGCGCTACAAGGTGCCGATCATTCCGGCGATGTTCGAGCGGGTGAGCGGCACGAAATTCGCGATCCACATCGACAAACCGATCGACTTCGACCCGACAGGCGATCTGCATACGGACATTGCGGCGCTCACGACCAAGGTGAACAAGGTGCTGGAAGACGGCATCCGCGCGCGGCCGGGCCAGTGGCTGTGGCTGCACAACCGCTGGAAGGACCAGCCGCCGCCAACCCCGGCTGACTAGTCGGGCATGGGCCCCACGACCAGCTGCGGGTCGAGGCGTTCACCGCCCCAGTTCATGCGCCAGTCGAGATGCGGACCGGTTGCGCGGCCTGTCGCACCGACCGTGCCGATCTGCTCGCCCTGCTCGACCTTCTGGCCGACCTCCACATCCACCGTGTGCAGATGGAAGAGCGTCGAGTTCAAGGAAAAGCCGTGGTCGATGATGACGATGCCGCCGGTAAAGAAGTGATCCGTCTCGGCGAGGCGTACGGTACCACTGGCCGGGGCCAGCACCGGGGTTCCGGTCGGCGCCGCAATGTCGATGCCGAAATGCGGGCGGCGGGGCTCGCCGTTCAAGACGCGCTGCGACCCGTAGACGCCCGAGATGCGGCCCTTGGTGGGCCAGATGAAGTCCTCGAGGAAGTACTCATCACGGCCCGTGGCCCGGCGGGCCGCGCCCACCTGCGCGTTGTCTGCACGGATGCGTTTCAGGGTTGCTTCCGAGAAGCCGCCGACCTTGCCCGGCGGTAACCCGTCGATGCGCTGGATGTCGTAGTCACGTTTGGCGATCTCAAGCGGCCAGACAGCCTGTTCGTCCTCGCCGGGCTTCATCACTGCCAGAACCGCGGAGGGACCATGATCACGCCCGAAGCCGAACACGAACTTGCCTGTGTCCGTCACGGCGACGGCCGATCCGTCGAGGGTGACCTCGCTGCCCGGCTCGACGGTGCCGATGACCATGCCGCCCTGCACGAGTTCGCCATCGAGCTCAAGGGCAAGCGCCGGTGTCGCCGCCAGCAGCACGGCAGTCAGAAACAGGCGGTCAAGCAAGGCCGAGATCCCGCTTCACCACGGCTTCCGGTGTCGCATAGGGCTCCTGCCGGTCAACGCTCCAGTAGCGCAACTCGTCGAGCGCGATGCGCTGTCCCGTCACCGCGCAGGTCACATAGGACCCCGGCGCGAGCACCTCATAGTCGGCGTCGAGATAGCGCAGCCGCGCCTCGCCGCCCATCTGGCTGTCAAACCGGTTCACGGCCATTCCTACCTGTCTCTCATTCGCATGCGTGCGGGACCATACCACGCGGGCAGGCAGGTCAAAACAATTCGCCCTGCCCCTTGCCCTTCGGTTTTTGCGGCTTCGGCTTCGCTTTGGCCGCGGCGCGCGGCGAGGCGGTCGGTGGCGGGACATCGCGATCGACGCTGGTGACCGTGAGGCGGTCCTTGTGCGCGAATTCCAGCGCGAAGGTGCCTGCGGCGCGGGCTTCATCCGCCGTGCGCAGGGGCTTGCCGGCTTCATCGAGCGCGAGTGCGAAACCGCGGTCGAGGACACTTTGATGGGACAGGCTGTCCAGCAGCCGCCCCGCCTGATCGAGCCGCTTGCGGATGCCGGACACATGGGCGGCAAAGACGCGCGGCAGACGTTCAGAGGCCGGTTCCAGGGCCCGCCGGGCCGCGATCACTGCCGTGCTCCGGCGGTTCACGAGGCGTGCCGCCAGCCCATCAAGCTGCTTGCGCGACTGCGCGAGTTGCGCCTGCGGGCGACGGGCCTCGAGGCGGCCGGTGGCGACCGCGAGGCGGGTGCGACGGTCCTGCAGCAGGCGCGCGCGCTGGCCCGTCAGGCGTTCCGCGGCAAGATCGAGACGCTGACGCTTACTGTCGAGCATGCTTTCGGGCTGCGGCAGGGCGCGCGCGAGGGCGCGGATATCGCCGCGCGCCTGCTCGAGCCGCCGCGCCATGATCCGGTGCTGGCGGGTGCCCTGCTCCAGCACCTGCGCCACCAGGTCGGCGCGCACGGGCACGGCGTGCTCCGCCGCCGCCGTGGGTGTCGGGGCGCGCAGGTCGGACGCAAAGTCGATGAGCGTCGTGTCGGTTTCATGGCCCACCGCCGAAATCAGCGGAATGGCGCTGGCGGCCGCCGCCCGCACGACGACTTCTTCGTTGAACGGCCACAGGTCTTCGACGCTGCCGCCGCCGCGCGCGACGATGATGAGATCCGGGCGCGGCACCTTTCCGCCGGGCTCCAGCGCGTTGAAGCCTTGGATGCCGGCTGCGACTTCGGCAGCTGCCGTCTCGCCCTGCACGCGCGTCGGCCAGATCAGGACATGGCGGGGGAAGCGGTCGCGGATGCGGTGCAGGATGTCGCGAATCACAGCACCCGAGGGCGATGTCACAACGCCGATCACCTCCGGCAGGAAGGGCAAGGGCTGCCTGCGGTCGGCAGCGAACAGCCCTTCCGCCGCCAGCGCCTTGCGGCGGTCTTCCAGCAGCTTCATCAGCGCGCCGATGCCGGCGGGTTCGATCGATTCGATGACGATCTGATACTTGGACTGTCCCGGGAAGGTCGTTAGGCGCCCGACAGCGATCACTTCCAGGCCCTGTTCCGGCTGGGTCGCCAGCCGTGAGGCATTGCCCTTCCAGATGACGCCGGACAGGACCGCACGGTCGTCCTTCAGGTCGAGATAGACATGGCCCGAGGCCGGGCGGGACACGCGGCCGATTTCCCCGCGCACGCGTACATGGCCGAACTGGTCCTCGACCATGCGTTTGACCGCCCCGGAAATCTCCGAAACGGAGTATTCGGGCGCATTCCCCAGCGTCGGTGCGGCGGTCGAGTCGGATGGCATGGAACAGGTCTAGCAGGCGCGGCGGAAAAAGGCAGTCAGAAGCAGGGCAGATCCGGCAACAACGCATCGCGGCGCGGGTTCAACGGCATGAAAACTTCATGCTAGAACCCGGGTCAGGACCCTTGCCCTTGCACCGCCCATGCTAGCCGGGATGCCCCGGAGCGCAAAGCGGCGGCCTCAACCTGGCGGACAGAACAAACATGAAAGTACTGGTGGTAGGCGGCGGCGGTCGCGAGCATGCGTTGTGCTGGAAGCTCGCCCAGAGCCCGAAGCTGACCAGCCTCTATACCGCTCCGGGCAATGCAGGCATGGCTGCCGTTGCGGAGTGCGTCGCCATCGGCGCGGAAGACGTGGACGGGCTCGTCGCCTTCGCCAGGGATACGCAGATCGACCTCGTCATTGTCGGTCCCGAGGGGCCACTGGTGCTTGGTCTGGCCGACAGGCTGGACGCGGCGGGCATCCGGGTCTTCGGGCCGAGCGCCAAGGCAGCGCAGCTGGAAGGCTCAAAGGGCTTCACCAAGGATCTGTGCCAGCGCGCCAACATCCCGACAGCCGCCTATGGCCGTTTCACCGATGCAGACGCAGCACTCGCCTATGTGCGCGACCAGGGCGCGCCCATCGTGGTGAAAGCGGACGGGCTTGCAGCGGGCAAGGGCGTGACGGTGGCCATGACGCTGGCGGAAGCGGAAGGTGCCATCACCGACGCCTTTGACGGACGCTTCGGTGAGGCGGGCGCGGAAGTTGTTGTCGAAGCCTTTCTCGACGGCGAGGAGGCAAGCTTCTTTGCCATCAGCGACGGCGAGATCGCAGTGCCGCTGGCCACCGCGCAGGACCACAAGCGTGTGGGCGACGGCGATACCGGACCGAACACCGGCGGCATGGGCGCCTATTCTCCTGCCCCGGTGATGACGCCCGCGCTGGTCGATGAGGTGATGACGCGCATCATCACGCCGACGCTGACGACGCTCAAGGCGGAAGGCATGCCCTACAAGGGCGTGCTCTATGCCGGACTGATGATCACCGACAAAGGGCCGGAGTTGATCGAATACAATGCGCGCTTCGGCGACCCGGAATGCCAGGTGCTGATGATGCGCATGGAGAGCGACCTGCTGGAGCTGCTGGACGCCGCCGCCCGCACGGACCTCGCAGGCAAGAGCGTGACATGGACCGACGATGTGGCGTTGACTGTGGTGATGGCCGCCAACGGGTATCCCGGGTCCTATGACAAGGGCACTGTCATTGGCGGCCTTGATGCTGCCGGGGCACCTAAGGATGTGGAAATCTTCCATGCCGGCACATCGGTAAAGGACGGCAAGACCGTCGCCACCGGCGGCCGCGTGCTCAACGTGACAGCGCGCGGCGCCACTGTCGCAGGCGCACAGGCAACGGCCTATGCTGCGGTTGACACCGTCGACTGGCCGGACGGGTTCTGCCGCCGCGACATCGGCTGGCGCGCGATTGAACGCGAACAGGCCTGACAGGCGGCACGGCCAACCGAACAACACCACAACAAAATCAATCAAACCAACTGGGAGCGAACACAATGAGCGAGGCGGCACCGTCAGATGACCGTCAGGAGATGTTCTCCGGCACCAAGGACGTGGCGGACAATCATCGCTTCGATGAGGCCACACTGCATGCGTATCTGTCCGACACGGTGAAGGGCTATGAAGGCCCGCTGGAGGTGCGCGAGTTCAAGGGCGGCCAGTCAAACCCGACCTACCAGCTGGTCACACCGAAGAAGAAGTATGTCCTGCGCCGCAAGCCGCCGGGCAAGCTGCTGCCGTCCGCGCACGCGGTCGACCGGGAGTACCGGGTGATCTCCGCCCTGCAGGACACCGACGTGCCGGTGCCCGAGGCCTATACGCTGTGCGAAGACGAGAGCGTCATCGGCACCATGTTCTACGTGATGGAAATGGTTGAAGGCCGCGTGTTGTGGGAAGCGCTGCTGCCGAACGAAAGCAAGGAAAACCGCGGCAAGATTTATGACGCGATGAACGACACCATCGCCAAGCTGCACATGGTCGACTACGAGGCCATCGGGCTGGGTGATTTCGGCAAGCCGGGCAACTATTTCGCCCGCCAGATCTCGCGCTGGTCGAAACAGTATGTGGCCAGCGAGACCGAGACCATCGAGCCCATGAACAAGCTCATGGAATGGTTGCCGGACAACATCCCCGACGACGAATCGACCTCCATCGTCCATGGCGACTACCGGCTCGACAACATGGTGCTGCACCCGACGGAGCCGCGCGTGCTGGCCGTGCTCGACTGGGAGCTGTGCACCCTCGGCCACCCGCTGGGCGACTTCACCTATCACACCATGCAGTGGCGGATGCCGGGTCAGGGCACGGGCGGCGGCACCGGATCGCTGCGCGGCCACGACCTCGCCGCGCTCGGCATCCCGAGCTTCGACGACTACGTCAAAGCCTATTGCGACCGCACCGGCCGCGACGGCATCGACAATCTCGATTTCTACTATGCCTACAACTTCATGCGGCTTGCCGGCATCCTGCAGGGGATCGCGGGCCGCGTGCGTGACGGGACGGCGGCGAGCGACCATGCCAAGACCATGGCGGCCAATGTCCGGCCGCTGGCAGAAGAAGGCTGGCTCTACGCGCAGAAGGCCGGCGCGGTCTAAGACCGGCCTTTCGGCCCGTCGGCCTGCCGCCCTATCGCAGATTGTGCGCCGCGTGCTAGGAAGCCCGCGACCCAATCACTTTGCGCATTCCGGACCCCGCCATGTCTGAAACCATTCCCGTTCTTGACCGTCACCGCTTCGACGAAAGCGCCCTTGAAGCCTGGGCCAAGGAGCATGTGGACGGCTTCGAGGGCCCGTTGACCGTCAACCAGTTTCAGGGCGGCCAGTCGAACCCGACCTTCCAGCTGGTGACGCCCGACCGCACCTATGTAATGCGCAAGAAGCCTCCCGGACAGCTGCTGGCGAGCGCGCACCAGGTGGACCGGGAGTACCGGGTGATGAAGGCCCTGGCTGACACGCCGGTGCCGGTGCCGCACATGTACGCCCTGTGCGAGGACGACGCGGTGGTGGGCACGTCCTTTTACATCATGGAACATCTGGACGGCCGGGTGTTCCGCGACCCGACGCTGCCGGGCATGGACCCGGAGGAACGCGCCGCCATCTATGACGACATGAACCGGGTGCTGGCGGAGCTGCACAAGGTCGATTTCGAAGCGGTCGGCCTTGGCGACTTCGGGCGGCCGGGCAATTACTTCGACCGGCAGATTTCGCGCTGGATCAAGCAGTACCGGGCGGCGGAAACCGAGACCATCCAGGAGATGGAAGACCTGATCGCGTGGATGCCGGACAATGTGCCCGATGAGGACTCGGTTTCCATCGCGCATGGGGACTACCGGCTCGAGAACACCATGTTCCATGCGACCGAGCCGAAGATGATCGCGGTGCTCGACTGGGAGCTCTCGACCATCGGGCACCCCCTCGCCGATCTCGGTTACAACTCGATGCTGTATCACATCGACAGCCCGACCATGGGCACGCTGACCGCGACGGAGTTTGCCGCGTCGGGCATTCCGACCGAGGAAGACTATGTGGCACGCTACTGCGAACGCGCGGGGCGCGACGGCATCGAGAACTGGCCGTTTTACGTGGGCTTCTCGATCTTCCGGCTCGCGTCGATTGCCCAGGGCGTCTACAAGCGCGGCCTCGACGGCAATGCCAGTTCCGAGAAAGCGACGCTCTACGGCAATGCAGCCCGCATGCTCGCGGAAGTTGCCTGGCGGACCGTCAGGACCGGCTAAAGGGTGCATCGCGCGCGCCGATTGCGCGCAGAAATCGCCGGTTTTTTGGCGCGCGAGCGACGAAACCCCTTTGCCTACAGGATTTTAACCAATCCGGGCGCAGACTATCCGCAGAAAGACAATAATTCTGCGAAGTCGAGGAATGCCCGAGACCCCTCAGATTGCGGACGGACTCGATCCGAATGCCCTGGTCTTTAACAGGGCCGACGCGCCGGAGTCCTTCTTCCGCGCCGTGGTGGAGAATGCCGCGGACATGATCTCCGTAATCAACACGGAGGGCATCTTCACCTATGCCTGCCCGATGGCGGCGGACCTGTTCGGCTTCGAGCACGGCACGGTCGACCGGCTCAGCGAAGAACGCTTCCACCCTGACGATTATGCATGCGTGGTGGCGGAGTTTTCAGACCTGGTGGCCAATGGCGGGCGGCGCCAGCTGACCGATCACCGCATCACCAATGGCCGCGGCGGCTGGGTTTGGGTGCAGACCCATGCGGTCAATCTCGTCGACGATCCGCGTGTCGGCGGTATCGTCATGGTGTCGCGCGACGTGACCGCCCACAAGCGCCGTGAGGAACAGATACTCCGCGCCGAGAAGGCTGTCGGCTTCGGTCACTGGCGCTGGGACGCCGACTCCCCCGGACCCTACTGGTCGGACGGCATGTTCTCGATGCTGGGCCTCGCCCGCGAGGAGCACCCAAGCGACATGACCTGGGCCATGGACCTTGTCGCCGAAGAAGACAGGCAGGGCATCATCGAACAGTGCATGGAGACGCTGGAAAGTGGCACGTCCTTCACGCGCATCCTCTCCCTGCGCCACGCCGACGGCGCCTATCGCCGGGTGATGCTGACCGGCCATGTGGAACGCGGTCCGGGCGGCCGGCCGACATCCATCGTCGGGGTCACGCAGGACATCACCCGCATGGAACGCGCCGATGAGACCATCCGCCAGTCGGAGCAGGAGTTCCGGCTGCTGGCTGAACACTCGACGGATGCCATCACACGCTACGATCTGGCGGGCAAGGTGCTGTACATCTCGCCCTCCGTTGAACGTCTCCTCGGCTATTCGGTCGATGAATGCGTCGGCCGCTATTCCAGCGACTTCCTGCATCCCGACGACGTGGACCGGGTGACCGAAGAGATCCTTGGCATGTTCACCGACGGAAACATTCGCCGGACATCCTTTCGCATGATGGCGAAAGACGGCAGGTATCTGTGGCTTGAATCCGCCATGACACCGGTCGAAGGGTTCGACAAGAAGTACCAGGGCTTCATTGCCTGTACCCGCGACGTCACGGATCAGAAGATTCGCGAACAGGAACTCATGGCGGCGCGCGAGAAGGCCGAGCAGGCCAGCCTCACCAAGTCACGCTTCCTGGCGAATATGAGCCACGAGTTGCGCACGCCGCTCAATGCCATTCTCGGTTTCTCCGAGATGATGACAGAGCAAGTCTTCGGCCCGATGGAGAATGATCAGTATATGGAGTATGCTGGTCTCATTCATGAGAGCGGAAGCCACCTGCTGTCTCTGATCAGCGACATCCTCGACATGTCAAAGATCGAGGCCGGCAAATATGATCTCGCGCTTGAACCTGTCTGCGTCGGTACCGCCATTGAAAAGGCGGCACGCATGGTCCAGACCCGTGTCGATGAAGGCGAACTGGAGCTGCTGCTTCAGCTGGACGGCGCAGACGGATATACGGTGCTCGCGGATGAGCGTGCAGTGACCCAGATTCTGCTCAATGTGCTGTCAAACGCCGTGAAGTTCACGCCTGCGGGCGGGCGCATCACCGTGTCCGCGTTACCCGCCGCGCACGGCCACATCGCCATTTCGGTGAAAGATACCGGCGTCGGTATTGATCCGGACGATCTGGAACGGGTCCTCAACCCGTTCGAGCAGGATGTCCGTCATGCGGAACTGGCAAGCCAGGGGACCGGCCTTGGCCTGCCCCTCGTGCGTGCCCTGGTCGATATGCAGGACGGTGCCTTCGCCATCGAGAGCACGCCCGGGCGGGGCACCACTGTCAACATCATGTTGCCGGATGCGACCATTGCGCAGAGCATGCCGCTCAATGGATTGAGCGCCTAGCGCATGCCCTTAAGGGCGTTGTCCATCTCTTCAAAGACCTTGTTCACGGCGGGTTCGTCAAAGATACCCTGCCAGTAGGCCGTCGCCTTCGGGTGCGGGTCGAGCAGACAGCCGGACTTGCCGAAGAAACCGGGTATCCGGCGGACGAAGAACAGGATCGGCACCAGCGCGCAATCCGCAAGGGACAGCTTGCTGCCCACCGCATGGCCCGAGCCATCGAGATAGTGGTCGAGCCAGCCGAGCGCCGTCTTCAGTTCGGTAAATGCTTCAACGACCTTGTCGTGATTGCGCACACTCGGATCGATGTTGCCGAACAACACCGTCAGCGGCGCAAGCATGTAAAGGTCGCCTATGCGTCCGAGCAACCGCACCTGTGCCCGCAGCTTGGGATCATCCGGCAGAAGCGACGGTTCGGGATACAGCTGTTCGAGGTATTCGCAGATCGTTTCCGATTCAGGCAGAACGAAGCCGTCATCCATCTCGAGGGTCGGCACCTTGCCGAGCGGCGTGATGGCCTTGAAGGCCTCCGGCTCAAGCTCGGTAAACGGATCAACCGTCTCCACTTCGAGGCCCTTGGCGTAGAGCATCAGCCGTACGCGGGCGGAAAAGGGTGACAAATCGTTGCTGTAGAGCTTCATTGGCTTGTTCCTCCGGCGCATGTCGCGAGGCGCGAGATGGGCGCTTTTGGGTTCCGGCGCTTATGCTGCGAATTTCCCGGAAAACTGCTGATTATTATGCTCCGGGCGGCCAAGACACCAGGCGGAGCTTCGAGTAAGGACTGCCATTAAAATAGCGGCCCGGACACCATATGGTGCCGGGCCGCCTTTTTAGCAAGCTGTGGAATGAGCGATCACGACACTGCTACTCGGCAGCAGCGCGCAGCTCTTCCATGTGCTTCTTGTATTCAAGGCGGGCGATTGTGCGGTTGTGCACTTCGTCCGGACCGTCGGCAAGACGCAGGGTGCGAATGCCGGAATACGCCTTGGCGAGACCGAAATCGGTGGTCACGCCGCCGCCGCCATGGGCCTGGATCGCGTCATCGATGACCTGCAGCGCAACACGCGGGCCTGCGACCTTGATCATGGCGATCTCGGCGCGGGCGACCTTGTTGCCGACCTTGTCCATCATGTCCGCGGCCTTGAGCGTCAGCAGCCGGGTCATTTCGATGTTGGTGCGGGCTTCGGCGACGCGCTGTTCCCACACCGAATGCTCGGACACCTTCTTGCCGAAGGCTTCGCGGGTCAGCAGGCGCTTGACCATCTTTTCGAGGCAGCGTTCCGCCACGCCGATGGTGCGCATGCAGTGGTGGATGCGGCCCGGGCCAAGGCGGCCCTGGGCGATCTCGAAGCCGCGGCCTTCGCCGAGGATGAGGTTGCCGGCCGGTACACGCACATCCTTGAGGATGACTTCTGCGTGGCCGTGCGGCGCATCGTCATAACCGAAGACCGGCAGCATACGGACGATCTCGATGCCGGGTGCGTCCAGCGGTACGATAATCTGCGACTGCTGGCGGTAGGCATCGGCGCCCGGATCGGTCTTGCCCATCACGATGGCGACCTTGCAGCGCGGGTCGCCGACCCCTGACGACCACCACTTGCGGCCGTTGATGACGTACTCGTCACCATCACGCTCAATGCGGGTTTCGATGTTCGTGGCATCGGACGATGCCACAGCCGGCTCGGTCATCAGGAAGGCCGAGCGGATTTCACCGGCGAGAAGCGGCTTCAGGTATTTTTCCTTGAGCTCTTCGGACGCGTAGCGCTCGAACACTTCCATGTTGCCGGTGTCAGGCGCGGAGCAATTGAAGACCTCCGATGCCCAGCCGACGCGGCCCATGATTTCGCACAGCGGTGCGTATTCCAGGTTGTTGGTGCCGCCGCCGAGATCGGAATGCGGCAGGAAGAGGTTCCAAAGACCGGCTTCGCGGGCCTTCGGCTTCAGGTCTTCCAGAATCTGCGGCACCTGCCAGGGATTGCCCTCGTCGCGGAAGGCCTGCATCTGGGCATCGTAGGTCGCTTCATTGGGATAGATGTGCTCATCCATGAAGGCCTCAAGGCGCGCGATCAGCTCCTTGACCTTGTCGGTGTGCTCAAAATTCATATGAGTTCCCTCGTTTTTCTCGTGTTTATGACGAAATAGGTAGTTTCGCCGGGGACTCTAACGGCTTGGCTGCGTGCCGTCACCTGTTAGCTGGCGGTCGGGATGACGCAGGGTTTTGTGCGGTGCAGTGCAGACTCGGGGCGGCGCCGGTCAGCTGCGGCGGGCGGCGAAAAAGTCGCGCAGCAGGGTCGTTGAGGCCGTTGCATCCATGCCGCCATAGACCTCCGGCGCGTGGTGGCAGGTGGCGCGGGCGAAGACCCGCGCGCCATGCTCGACACCGCCGCTCTTGGGATCGTCCGCGCCGAAATAGAGCCGCCGGATGCGCGCATAGGAGATCGCGCCGGCACACATGGGGCACGGTTCGAGGGTCACATACATGTCGCAGCCGATGAGCCGCTCGGAGCCCAACGCCTGACAAGCGGCGCGGATCGCCAGCATCTCCGCATGCGCCGTCGGGTCCTTGTCCTCAAGGGTGCGGTTGCCCGTACGCGCGATGATCTGGCCCGACGGATCGACGATAACCGCGCCCACAGGCACTTCACCGCGCGCAGCGGCGGCGGCCGCCTCTTCGAGCGCGATCTGCATCGGGCGCTGGTCAGTGCTTTGTTTTGGGTTGAGCGCGGTCATGGCGGGACCGTGCCTGCTGGGCCGACACAAGGCAAGGTTCGGGGGTCAAGATGCTCGCGGGGCCAGCCCGCATCTGCTACAGACCCTGCCCATGACAGGCCCTTCCTCGAAATCCCATCTCGACTTCCCGCCCGGTGGCGAGCGCATTGCCAAGTATCTGGCGCGGGCAGGCGTATGCTCGCGCCGCGACGCGGAAAAGCTGATCGAGGAAGGCCGCGTTGAAGTGGACGGCACGGTGCTGACCACCCCGGCCTTCAAGGTTGCCAGCGGCAACGACATCCGCGTTGACGGCAAGGAAGTCGAGAAGCCGCAGGAAACACGGGTGTGGCGGTATCACAAGCCGCAGGGGCTGGTGACCACGGCCAAGGACCCGGAAGGCCGCCCGACGGTCTTCGAGACCCTGCCCTCCGACCTGCCGCGCGTCATTTCCGTCGGGCGGCTCGACATCGCGTCGGAGGGCCTGCTGCTGCTCACCAATGACGGCGAGCTGGCCCGGCAGCTGGAACTGCCGTCGACCGGCTGGCTGCGGCGCTACCGGGTGCGGGTGCGCGGGTCGCTCACCGCCAGCATCATCGCGCAGCTGAGATCGGGCATTGAAGTCGAGGGGGTGCGCTATGGCGAGATTATTGTCAGCCGCGATGACCAGTCGGCGGGCGGTGCCAACCAGTGGCTGACCGTCGGCCTGCGCGAAGGCAAGAACCGCGAAATCCGCCGGGTGCTCTCCGCCGTCGGTCTTGAGGTGAACAGGCTGATCCGTCTGTCCTACGGCCCCTTCGAGCTCGCAGACCTGCCGGCAGGTGTTGTGCAGGAAGTGCCGACGCGGGTGCTGAAGGACCAGTTGGGCCGCGGCCCCAAGGTGGACATGGCGGAGGACGGCACGGTGCGCCATCCCAAACGCCCGCCCAAGCCCGGCGGCTGGGCCAAGGCAAAGCCCAAGACAGGTCCCAAGCGGAAGTCGAAGCCCAAGGCGACCGGACCCAAGGCCGCGTCGGCGTCCCGACCCGGGCACGCCTCCAAGAGCAGGTCTGCTGCGCGTCCGCCGGCCAAAGGCAAGTACAAGAGCGCAGGCAACAGCAGGGGCAAGCCGAATGCGCATCGTCGGCGGAAGCCATAAGGGCCGCGCGCTGAAGGCTCCGAAGGACGCCCGCGTGCGACCGACATCGGACCGCACCCGCGAAGCGATCTTCAATGTTCTGGCGCATGGGGATTTCGGCGACTGGGCGCTTGAGGAGGCGCGGGTGCTCGACCTGTTCGCCGGCACAGGCGCGCTGGGCCTCGAGGCCCTGTCGCGCGGAGCGTCGTTTGCGCTGTTCGTCGACGATCACGCACAAAGCCGCGGCCTGATCCGCGACAACGCCCAGACGCTGGGCGAGACCGGCCGCATCAAGCTCTATCGCCGGGACGCCACGAAGCTGGGGGCCCGCGAAGGGTCCGCGGGCCCGCCCTTTTCTCTCGTCTTCTGTGATCCGCCCTATGGCAAGGCGCTGGGCCGTCCCGCCCTCACAGCAGCGCGGGACGGCGGCTGGCTCGACGAGACCTGTGTCTGTGTGCTCGAAGAAGCCGCCGCCGCCGATGTGCCGTGTCCGGACGGTTTTGAAGAACATGACCGGCGCGTCTATGGCGACACGCAGGTCATCTTCCTTACCGCAATGCCCTGAAGCCGGTGGCGACCAGCCGATGCCATTTGCGCTGGCGGTGGCCATAGAAGATGCGGGCAAAGAGCCAGATGGCCGGGGTCAGGAGCCCGGCCTCGACATCCACCCGGTCCGTGTAGCGGGTGCGTCCGTCGCCCATGTCTTCCATGAAGATCCAGTGATCCCATTTGGCGATCAGGGTGCCCGAGCCATTGTCCCGCAGGACGCCCCGGCCCTCGGCAATCCCCTCCCCTTCGGGAAACTCGATGCCGACCCATTGCCCCCCGAGAGGCAGGATGCCGAAGCTCCACATGCCGACCCGGTAGCGGCCGGCGCTCCAAGTGTCCGGCGGGGTCTTCGGATCGCGGTAGGTAAACCGGATCAGCGGCCAGGCGATGTGTTCAAGAAGTGCCGGGCGATGAAGCTGGGCCCAGGCGGTGTCGATGGAACAATCCAGTTCCGTCGTGAGTGTCATGCGCATTGCGCGACGTTTTCAAACCTCCGTTGAAACCGGCACGCGCCAATCGCATGCCGAGCCCGATGACGTTGGGTGTCACCGACCCGGCTTCAAGGGGCGATGTTGAGGGCGGGCGCTGGACAAGCGCTAGCGCCGACCGAACAGCTTCTCGATGTCGGGCAAGCTGAGGGTCACATAGGTGGGGCGGCCATGGTTGCACTGGCCGGAGTGCGGTGTTGCTTCCATCTCCCGCAACAGGGCATTCATTTCCGCTGCGGTGAGCCTGCGCCCTGCGCGCACGGAGCCGTGGCAGGCCATGGTGCCGGAAACTTCGTCGAGCTTTTCCTTGAGCGACAACGCCTGGCCGAGATCGGCCACTTCGTCGGCAAGGTCCCTGACCAGCCCCTGAATGTCCGTGTCGCCGAGCATGGCCGGGGTTTCGCGCACGATGATGGTGCCGTCACCGAAGGGCTCGATGACGAGCCCCAGTTCTGCCAGCTCGTCCGAGCGGTCGGCCAGGGCTGCGGCTTCGTCGGTGCCGAGTTCCACCACTTCAGGCACCAGCAGCGCCTGCCGCTTGATGCCGGTCTCCGCCAGCGCCTTCTTCATGCGCTCATGCACCAGCCGCTCGTGTGCGGCGTGCTGGTCCACCAGCACCAGACCGTCATGGGTCTCCGACACGATGTAGGTGAGATGCAGCTGGCCGCGCGCCGCGCCAAGCGGGCGGTCCATGAGATCGTCACCGGACGTGTCTTCGACCCGCGCCGCGGGCTGGTCAAAGCCCGCAAGGTCCTGCGGGGCGGCGGGTGGCGTTTCTTCCATGCCCGGCGTTGCGGGCCCGGTTGGCGCGAAGCTGCGGGCCGCGAGTTCCATCAGATGCCGCTGTGGGGGCGGCTGATGGCCCGCATGCGCGCCCGGCTGGAATGACGACAGGGCGGTGTCTGCCACCGTGGTCGAGGCACGATGCCCCGCCGCGTCGAGGGCCATGCGCAGGCTCTTGACGATCAGGGCCCGGATCAATCCGGGATCACGGAAACGCACTTCCGCCTTGGCCGGGTGCACATTCACATCCACCTCGGCGGGATCAATCTCGACGAACAGCGCCAGCACCGGATGCCGGTCGCGGGCCAGGAAATCCGCATAGGCACCGCGCACCGCGCCGATCAGCAGCTTGTCGCGCACCGGGCGGCCGTTGACGAACAGATACTGCGCCTGCGCGTTGCCGCGGTTGAAGGTGGGCAGACCGGCAAAGCCTGCAATGCGCACGCCCTCACGCTCGATCCCGACGGGCATCACATTGTCCTGGAAGTCACGGCCAAGGATGCGGGCAAGGCGCGCCAGCTGCGCGTCGTCTGCGGACGCCCCGGTCTCCGGGTCGATGCCCAGGGAGGTGCGGCCCTCATGGGTCAGCGTGAAGCCGATACGCGGATGCGCCATGGCGATGCGGCGCATGACGTCGCCCACCGCCTGCGCCTCGGCACGGTCCGATTTCAGGAACTTCAGCCGCGCAGGTGTTGCGTAGAACAGGTCGCGCACCTCGATGCGGGTGCCCGGCGCAGCCGACGCCGGTTTGGGGCCCGTGACCGTGCCGCCCTCAACCTTGAGCGCATGGCCTTCCAGACCCGGCGGACGGCTGACAATACCGAGCCGCGCCACGGCGCCGATTGACGGCAGCGCCTCGCCGCGAAAGCCGAGGCTCTGGATATGCACGAGGTCCTCGGTGCCGGTCTCCGTCACGGCCAGCTTGGAGGTGGCGTGGCGCTCGACGGCGAGCGTCAGATCGTCGGCGGTCATCCCGCAGCCATTATCCTCGACGCTGATCAGCGTCTTGCCGCCGGCGGAGATCGCCACGTCGATGCGTGTGGCTCCGGCGTCGATGGCGTTTTCGACCAGTTCCTTGACCGCACTTGCCGGGCGTTCCACCACTTCGCCTGCAGCGATGCGGTTGACAGTGCCCTCGCTCAGCCGCCGGATATGCGGACGCTCGCCGCTGCCCTCGGGGTCCATGCTGGTCGCCGGATCGGCCATGGGCACCTACATCTCCCCCAGATACTGGCGCGCGAGGATCTTGCCTTCCTCGACGGCGGGCTGGTCGAACGGGTCCACCTCCATCAGATGCGCTGCGATGATCGTCTCCAGCATGAAATGCATGAGCAGGGCCCCCATCGCGGTCTCGTCGAGCACCGGCACGGCGATGGTGCGGACCGGACGATTGTTGGCCTTGAGGGTCGCGACCGTGGCGCGGTATTCGGCGTCCATCAGATCGCCCATGGTCTTGCCGGTGAGATAGTCCAACGCCGGGTCGTCGGTCTCCACGCGCGGACCCGCACCGGCGCTGCCGACGGACATGACCGTGTAGGCCTTGTCGGCGGGCCCGGCGAGATAGAGCTGCAGCTGGCTGTGCTGGTCGACCGGGCCAATGCCGGTGGCGGGCAGCGTCCCCTGCCCGTCCTTGCCCAGGCTCTCGGCCCAGAGCTGGCGGTACCACAGGCCGAAGCGCTCCAGCCGGTCGGAATAGGCGAGGATCACGCTGGCAGCGGTCCCCAGATGGCGCGCGAGCCCCACCTGCATGGCGGCTCCCGCAGCCGGGGCGACCTGCTCCGGCGCAGCACCGTCGAGCACCGGCGCCAGCACCCGGGCGGCGCCGTCGCGGATCGCGCCCGCGTCCAGTCCCATCAGCAGAGCGGGCACCAGTCCGACATTGGTGAGCACGGAGAAACGGCCGCCGACACCTGGGTCATGCTCGATGACCGGCGCGCCGAGCCCTTCGGCGAAGCGGCGCACGGCATTGTCGGTCGGCTCGGTGATGGCGGCGAAATGGTTGGCGAGGCTTGCGCTGCCGATCGTGCTTTCCAGAGCGGCGCGCGCCGCATTGGCCTGCATCAGAGGTTCGGCGGTCCCACCGGACTTGGACACCACGAGGAACTTCGTGGTGGCCAGATCCAGCGCGGCCATGGCGCGCTCGAAGGTGTGCGGATCGAGATTCTCGAAGAAGTGCACCCGTGGCGTCGCGTTGCTCTGCGCCGGGGTCGCGTCATAGGCCAGTTGCGCCAGTGCCTTGGCGCCGAGGCTCGAGCCGCCGATGCCGAGCACGGCGATGTCGGTCGCCCCGTCTTTCATATGCGCCACGAGCCGCTCCATGTCGGCCATGTCGGTGCGGCGTTCGGGGAGATGCAGCAGCGGCAGCGACCCCGCGGCATGCTGGCTGCGCAGATGGTCAAGCGCCGGCCCGGTCTCCGCCAGCAGCGCCTCATATTGCGTGTCGGTCAGCCCGCCGACACCAACGATCCCGGATATGTCGTGCAGATAGGGCAGATCGTCGGGAACAACAGACGCTTTGACGGGCATGGGTGGGGGCACTCCGGACCATAAGACTCGCGCGGACAACGAGTCTCACCGTAGCAAACGGCCCGTCCCCACCCAAGCGGTCGCGCCCGGGCTGTGCCGGGCTAGTTGGCGACCGGCTCGGACGCCTCGATGCCCTCCGGCGCGCCGACGGCGACAACGCGCAGGGCGTCGGGCTTGAGCAGGCGCTTTGCGGCACGGGACACATCGTCCAGCGTGACCGCGTCCACGAGAGTGTTGCGCCGGTCGACATAGTCGATGCCCAGATCCTCGAACTGGATGGCGGCGAGTTGGCCGGCGATGGAACGGCTGGTGTCGAAGCGCAGGGCGTAGGAGCCGGTGAGGAAGGTCTTGGCCGCCTCCAGCTCTTCCGCCGTCAGGCCGTTCTCGGCCACATCGGCGATCTGCGCCTTCGCCACCTCCAGCGCTTCGGCAGCGGTGGCGTTGCTGGAGGCCAGATAGCCGATGGTGAGGCCGCCATGGGCTAGCGGGTAGAGCGAGGTGTAAACGGAGTAGACGAGGCCGCGCTCCTCACGCACCTCCTTGAACATGCGGCTCACAAAGCTGCCGCCGCCGAGCATGTAGTTCATGACGAAGGCGGGAATGAAGTCCTCGTCATCCCGTTTCATGCCGTCCATGCCGAAGACCACAGCCGTCTGCGGGTTGTCACGTTCGATCAGGGTCACGCCCGGCACCAGCGGCGCGACGGGGCCCGGTTCAGGGCGATCGGTGGTTTCCGGCAAACCGCCGAAAGTGCTGTCGAGGAGTGGTGCGAGCTCTGCAGGCGTGATGTCGCCGACCACCGCCACCGAGATGTTGTCGCGGCCAAGCGCCATCGCCCGGTAAGCGCGCATGTCGTCGGCCGTGATGGCCCCGATGCTCTCGGGCGTACCGGAGGGTGAGGCCGCATACGCGTGGCCCGCAAAGGCTTCGGCGAAGAAAGCGCGGAAGGCGACGGTGTCCGGGTCTTCCTCGTCGCGCGCCAGGCTTGCCAGCGCCTGGGCCCGCACGCGGGCCACATCCGGGTCATCGAAGCGCGGTTCGGTGAGCGCCAGACGCACCAGACCGAACGCCTCGTCCACATTTTCGGACAGGGTCCGCATCTGCACCTTGATGGTGTCACGTCCCGCCGAGACCGACAGGGAAACATTGAGGTCGCGCAGACGGGCCGCAAAGGCCTGACTGTCGAGATCCCCGGCCCCTTCCGTCATCAGATTAGCGGTCAGATCCGCCAGACCGGCCTTGCCGGCGGGATCAAGATGGGAGCCTGCATGAAACAGCACTTCCAGCGCCACGATCGGCACCGCGTCCTCGGAGACGAGCCAGGCTTCGACGCCGCTGTCTCCGGTCACAGTTTCTATCTCGAAGGCGTGGGCGGGCAGCACATACAGACTTGCGGCAACCAGCAGGGCAGCTGCGGGGGCAAGACGTGTGGCGAGGTGGCGGATCATGAGGCCTGCTCCGGACGCTTGAGGACGCCTGTGACAGAGCGTTCCTTCATCAGATATCTGCGGGCGGCTTCCGTGACATCTTCCGGTGTCACGGCGAGCACGCGGTCGGGCCAGGTAGCGGCCTGTTCGACCGTGAGGCCGGTCGTCAGCGCAATGCCATAGCCCCGGGCCAGCGTCTGCTGGCTGTCCTGGGCGAAGATCGTGTCCGCCACCAGCGACCGCTGGGCGCGCACCACTTCTTCAGCAGTCACGCCGTCTGCGATGAGTTTTTCGATCTCGGCGTCGATGGCGGCCTCAGCGTCTTCCAGTGACACACCGGGCGCGGGAATGGCGAAGAAGCCGATGGTGCCGTCATCCAGTGCCGAGCCGTAGTACCAGCCGGACGCATTCAGGGCGACTTTCTGATCGACCACGAGCGACTTGTACATGCGCGCGGTGGCGCCGCCGCCGAGAATCTCGCTCAGGACATCAAGCGCTTCCGCCTCGCCCGGTGCACCATTGGCATAGGACGGTGCGAGATAGGCCCGGCGCACATAGGGCTGCTCGACACGGGGGTCTTCATAGACGACGCGGCGGGCGGCGCGCTGCGGCGGGTCCTGAGGGCGCACGCGCTCTGGCACGGCGCCATTACTCGGTATGACGCCGTAATATTGCTCCGCCAGCGGACGAAGCTCTTCAGCGTCGATGTCACCGGCGACGATCAGAATGGCGTTGGCCGGGTCATACCAGCGGCCATAGAACTCAATCGCATCCTCATGGGTCAGGTCACGGATTTCATGCTCCCATCCGATGATGGGCGTGCCATAGGGATGCGACAGATAGAGGATCGCATTCAACTGTTCGGACAGGATGGCGCCGGGGTCGTTTTCCGTGCGCGAGGAGCGCTCCTCCAGCACCACATCGAGCTCGGGCCGGGCCAGGTCCTCGGTGAGCACGAGGCCGGTCATGCGGTCGGCTTCCAGTTCCATGACCAGCGGCAGCCGGTCGCGGGCAACGCGCTGGAAGTAACCGGTGAAGTCATAGGATGTGAAGGCATTCTCGCGGCCGCCATTGCGGGCAACGGTGGCGGAGAATTCGCCCGGCGGCACGTTCTCCGTGCCCTTGAACATCAGATGCTCGAGATAGTGTGCAATGCCTGACCGGCCGCGCGGTTCGTCCGCGGAGCCGACGCGGTACCAGACCATGTGGGTGACCACAGGCGCGCGGCGGTCCTCGATCACCACGACCTGCATGCCGTTGTCGAGCATGAAGCTCTCCGGGATCGGCTGGCCGGTGGCCTCGACGATGCGCGGGGCGGCGGGCGCCATCACCTCGGATGGCGCAACGGCTGTGTCTTCTGCTTGTGCAGCCGCTTCAACCGCCGCCGGGGCTTCATCGGCTGCATTGGCCACCGGTTCCGGCGCCTCGGCGGTTGCCTCGTCGTCGCTGCAGGCTGCGATCAGGGGCAGACATAGCAGCAGGGCGGTTGCGATCAGGGGGCGGGAGCCGGTGCGCATGGCGGGGTATCCAGAAAACAAGGGTGACAGGACGAACCTCAAGGGCGAGTCGCGGTGAACGACACGCATGGCATCATCCAAATATGACAGAAACGGGCCCGGTCGGGCCCGTTTCCTAAAGCTTTTGTCATCAATCCTCGGTGAGACGGATTGATGCCGCCTAGAAGATGCCTTCCAGCAGACCGCGTTCTTCGTTCGGTTCAATCCGCGGCGTCTCGCCTTCGGTGACCGGCTGGCCCAGGGCATCGTTCTGGCGCAGGCGTTGTGCTTCGGCGGCCGCGTCAACCGGGATCGGCTGGGGTCCGCGGTCCTGCCAGAAGATGATGCGGTCAGCAAATGTGCGGTCGGCTTCAATGCGCGACTGGTACTCGCTCTCGATCAGGCGGCGCACTTCCGGGCTGGCATTGGTCGCGCCGGCGCTCGCCAGAAGCGCGGCTTCGCCGCCGCTGCCGCCGGGTTGACCGAGCTGGCGCGCAGAGATGTCACGGTTGTCGGAGGTCGAGTAAAGCGCCGCTTCGGCGATTTCCTGCGCGGTCCGGGCCTGGCGCGGCGATGCGCCGGGCTGCGGCGGGCGCAGGGAGTAATCCGGCGGAATGGCCAGCGGCGCCTTTGTTACAATAGCGAATTCGTCCGGCGGGTTCTTGCCGAGACCCAGGGCATCATCAAGGCCGCCCCCGCAGCCGGCCAGAAACAGCGCTGCGGACAGGGCCGCGCCCATTGCCAGAAGGCGCCCGGAACGGGGTGTGCTGGTACGCTTCAACATCTTGATCCTCTAGATCCTCTTCTGGGGTCCGGGTGTCAGTCCCGGTTCTGCCGCTCGCGTCTCTCCTGCTGGGCCGTCGGCCCGAACACGGAGTCCCAGATTAGCAATATTACACCAAATACGATGGCGACATCAGCCACGTTGAAAACGTACCAGTAGAAGTCGAAGGCATGGAAGCTCATAAAGTCAGCAACCGCGCCGTAAATCGCCCTGTCATAGGCATTGCCGACCGCACCGCCAATGACCATGGCGACAGCGACGCCAAGCAGCCGATGCTCAATCCGTGCCAGCCATACGGTTAACGCGAAGGTCACCGTGAGTGCGAAAATCACCAGAACCGCCACCGCCCAGGCCGAGTTGGCCGGCAGTAGCCCGTAACTGATGCCGGGATTCCAGACCATGGTGAGGTCAAAGAACGGTGTGATCTCGATCTTCCGCTTCGCCGGCAGGTCGACCCAGTACAGGATCGCCCATTTGCTCAGGCGGTCAGACACCGCTATGGCGATCGCGAGCATCATCCCGTAGCGGAACTGCGGACCAGGATCACGCAGGGACGCGACCGCCTCATCGAACTGGCGTTTCAGCCATTCCATGGTCTCAGCTCACCTCACTCAAGACGCCCGGCCGGGCCGCCACGGCCTCGGCACAGCGGCCGCAGATATCCGGGTGGTCAGGATTGCTGCCGACATCCGGCAGGACCTTCCAGCAGCGGGCACATTTCTCGCCATTGGCCTGAACCGGCACGGCGGCGATCCCGGACACTTCCTCCATGCGGAAGGCGTCTGCCGGGACTTCGGTCCCGGCGGGCATGACCATCAGACCGGATGTGATGCACAGGTCTTCCAGCGGCACGTCGCCGAGCGCTGAGCGGACCGCATCGTCGTCGACATAGACTTCCGGCGCGCCTTCGAGGCTCGCGCCGATGCGCTTCTCACGCCGTTCGATCTCCAGTGCTCCGGTGACGACACGGCGGAACTGGCGCAACTTCTGCCAGCGGGCGGCAAGGTCATTATTCTTCCAGTCCGCCGGTACCTCCGGGAAGGTGCGCAGATGCACCGAGCCTTTTTCGTCCGGGAAGCGCGACAGCCAGGCTTCTTCCATGGTGAAGGACAGGATCGGCGCCAGCCATGCCGTGAGGCAGGCAAAGATCTGATCCATCACCGTGCGCGCGGCGCGGCGCCGCAGACTGGTGGGCGCATCGCAGTAGAGCGCGTCCTTGCGGATGTCGAAATAGAAGGCCGAAAGCTCGGTGACGCAGAAATTCGTCAGCGCGTGGAAGACGCGGGTGAAATCATAGGTGCGGTAGCCGTCACGCACGAGGTCATCAAGCTCCGCCAGCCGGTGCAGGATGAACAGCTCAAGCCCCAGCCCGTCGCCTTCGGGCGCCGCCTGCATGTCGGCTACCGTGACACGCTCCGCATCGTCGAAGCCCGCGAGATTGCCGAGCAGGAAGCGGATGGTGTTGCGCAGCTTGCGGTAGCTGTCGGTGCACGACTTGATGATGTTGGGGCCGACCACGAGGTCGTTCTGATAATCGGAGCTGGCGACCCAGATGCGCAGGATCTCGGCGCCGGACTGCTGGATGACCTTGTCCGGCGCGGTGGCGTTCTTGCCGGACTTGGACATCTTCTTGCCGGTCTCGTCCAGGATGAAGCCGTGGGTCACAACCTGCTCATAGGGCGCGCGGCCCCGGGTGCCGCAGCTTTCCAGCAGCGATGACTGGAACCAGCCACGGTGCTGGTCGGAGCCTTCAAGATACAGATTGGCCGGCCAGGTCTGGTCTTCGCGGTCTTCCAGCACGAAGGCGTGGGTCGAGCCGGAATCGAACCAGACATCGAGAATGTCCATCACCCGGTCGTAGTCATCGGCCTTGTAGTCGTTGCCGAGGAAATCCTGCGGGTCCGTGTCGTACCAGGCATCGCAGCCGCGTGCGGCCACCGCTGTGTGGATGCGCGCATTCACAGCCTCGTCGCGAAGGATCTCGCCGGTCTGCTTGTGCACGAAGATCGTCAGCGGCACGCCCCAGGCGCGCTGGCGCGACACCACCCAGTCGGGGCGTGTCTCGACCATGGACCGGATGCGCGCCTGGCCGCGCTCGGGGAACCACTCGACGGCGTCGATGGCGGCGAGCGCCTTTTCGCGCAGACCGTCATGTTCCATCGAGATGAACCATTGCGGCGTGTTGCGGAAGATCAGCGGCGCCTTTGAGCGCCAGGAATGGGGATAGGAGTGGTCGAGCCGTCCCGACGCCACCAGATGTCCGGCGGCGCGCAGGGCTTCCATCACGGTCTTGTTGGCATCGCCGTCCTTGCCGTTGGGCCTGAGGACGGTCTTGCCTGCAAACAGCGGCACATGGTCGTAGTAGCTGCCGTCTTCGGACACCGTGTGCGGTACTTCGATGCCGTGCTGCATGCCGAGCACATAGTCGTCCTGACCGTGCCCGGGGGCCACATGCACAAAGCCCGTGCCCTGCTCGTCGGTGACGAAGTCGCCCGGCAGCGCCGGCACGTCATAGTCATAGCCCTGCCCGCGCAGCGGATGCGCGCAGACGATGCCGTCCAGATCGGTGCCCTTGAGGGTGGTCAGGATCTGCGGGCTGTCGAGGCCTGTTTCCTTGAGGAAAGTGTCGAGCAACGGCTCTGCAACGACAAACGCCTTGCGCTCGGTCCCGCTCTCAAGCTGCTGGCCGCCTTCGAGCAGCACATAGGACATGCCCGGTGCATAGGCGATGGCGCGGTTGCCGGGGATCGTCCAGGGCGTCGTCGTCCAGATCACCAGATGCGGCGTGCGCTGCTCCATGTTGGGCGAGAGCATGGGATGGGACGCCTTGATGACCGGGAACGCCAGATAGATCGTCGGCGAGTTGTGGTCGTGATATTCGACTTCGGCTTCCGCCAGCGCCGTCTTTTCCACCGTCGACCACATGACCGGCTTCGACCCGCGATAGAGCGCGCCGGACATCGCGAATTTCAGGAACTCCTGAACAATGGCCGCTTCGGCATCGTTGGACATGGTGGTGTACGGATTATCCCAGTCGGCCAGGATGCCCAGCCGCTTGAACTCCTCGCGCTGGACGTCGACCCAGTGCGCGGCGAATTCGCGGCACTCGTTGCGAAACTCGAGCACGGGCACTTCGTCCTTGCTCTTGCCGGCATTGCGGTACTTCTCCTCGACCTTCCACTCGATGGGCAGGCCGTGGCAGTCCCAGCCGGGAACGAAGGAGGCGTTGTACCCCAGCAGCGACTGGGAGCGGCACACCATGTCCTTGAGAATCTTGTTGAGGGCATGGCCCAGATGGACGTTGCCGTTCGCGTAGGGCGGACCGTCGTGATAGCTGAAGACAGGCGCGTCCTTGCGCTCTTCACGCAACCGGTCATAGAGGCCGATCGCGTTCCAGCGGTCGATGATGTCGGGCTCGCGCTTGGGCAGCCCTGCCTTCATGGGAAAATCGGTTTCCGGCAGAAAGAGGGTCGGCCGGTAATCGGGGGTATCGGTCTTGGTGTCGGACATCTGTCTCTTCGATTCGCTGATGCGCTGAAGGCCTGATCTGTCTGTCAGAGGTGCCGGCAGCGCTCACTTGAAACTGGGCGGGTCCCGTGCGGCGGCAACATGTGTCGCGGCACCGGTGGCTCCACGCCCCTGTGAAAGGCCCATCGGGTGAGCCCTGTCCCGGTCCGCAGGCGGCGCTGCGACAAGCCCGCGCGCCTAGCCCCGAACCGGGCCGCTAATTCGCGCCCCGGCGCGTATCGGAATGATGGTCAATGACAGCTGCATGATGGGATGCTTGTAGCAGCGCGACTCAGGCGGCGTAAAGCACCACGATCACGCGGAAACCGGCCTGCAGCGAGCTGTCGCGGCAAGGGGCCAGGCGGGGGTCAGGCGAGCCGTTGCCGTGCCTCTTCGGCGTCTGCCGCGATCTGGGCCTTGAGGGCATCGAGCCCGTCGAACTTCTGCTCGGGCCGGATGAAGCCGACCAGCGACACCCTCAGATGCGCGCCGTAGATGTCGCCCGAGAAGTCGAAGAGGTTCACTTCAAGCAGGACGTCCTGCTTGTTGAAGGTGGGCCGCTTGCCGAGATTGGCGACGCCCTTGTAGGTCCCGGCGTGATCCCCGTCGGTGACTTCCACCGCAACCGCATAGACGCCCAGGCGCGGCGTCACGATCTCGTCGAGCGCCACATTGGCGGTCGGAAAGCCGATGGTGCGGCCGCGCTTGTCGCCGTCCAGCACCCGGCCTTCGATGAACCAGGGCCGGCCGAGCATGTGCGCAGCGTCTTCCACGCGGCCTTCCTCCAGCGCCTCGCGGATGCGGGTGGAGGAATAGGCCTCTCCGTCATCTCCCTGCGGTGACACAACCGACACGCCGAACCCCTCCATCTCGCCCATGTAGCGCAGCAGGGTGATGTCCCCTGCCCGGCCCTTGCCGAAGCAGAAATCATAGCCGACCACCACATGGACCGCACCCAGTCCCTCGATCAGGACCTCCTTGACGAAATCCGGGGCTGTCAGAGCCGCCATGGAGGCGTCAAAGGGCAGCGCGAAGACGATATCGACGCCCTCTTCCGCCAGACGCGCGACCTTGGCGCGAAATGACGACAGGCGGAAAAAGGGCGCATCCGGTGCAAAGAACTGGCGCGGATGCGGCTCGAACACCAGGACGGCCAGCGGCACGCCCATCTCGTCCGCATGCTGCCGCGCCGCCTTGATGACAGCCTGGTGACCGCGGTGGACGCCATCGAAATTGCCGATGGCGACAACGGCACCACGGGTGGCGTCCCGGGCGTCAGTGTGGTGGCGGATGATCCGCATGACCGGCCGGTGGTCCTTTGAAGTCTGATGAAAAACGCGCGGATGAGCGCGCTCCACCTAGGACCCACACGCCGAAAGGTCAAGGCTGCGCGTCAGTTCCCGCCCGGTGCGGCCCTGCAGTGACCCATATAGGCCGCAGGAAGGACGATACACCCATAGATTGAGGGGGCGGCCTGAATTCGCCTCGCCGTTAACGGTTTTTCAAACCGGCACCAGTAGGTTGGCCCCTCGTGCACAGGACGTGCACCGGGAAGATAATTTTTTGGGGCAGAATGATGGCTGTGAACTTGTCCATGCCGGTCCTTGTCGTCGACGACTACAAGACCATGATCCGGATCATCCGCAACCTGCTGAAGCAGCTCGGATTTTCCGATGTGGATGAAGCTGCAGATGGCACCGAGGCGCTCGGCAAGATGAAGGAGCGCTCCTACGGGCTCGTCATCTCCGACTGGAACATGGAGCCGATGACCGGCTACCAGCTCCTGAAGGAAGTGCGCTCGGATGACACACTGAAGCCGACGCCGTTCATCCTGATCACTGCCGAATCCAAGACGGAAAACGTGATTGCTGCCAAGAAGGCCGGTGTGAACAACTACATCGTCAAGCCGTTCAACGCAGCGACGCTGAAGAGCAAGATCGAAGCGGTCATCGGCGAGTTCTAGACCCGCCTGCCCTTACGGCTCTTACGGCCAATCAAGACGTGGAATGGCGTATCGGGGTGCCAAACCCCGATGCGCCAATTCCTTTTTGAGCAGGTTTTCGTCCGGGTTCAGCGGATCGGCGCCGAACTCCTTCGCGTGAATGCCCGACGTGACAAACAGCGCATCGATGCCCTGCGCCCGGGCGCCGGGAATGTCCGTTGGCAGACCATCTCCGATGAACAGCACCCGCGACCAGTCGTCGTCCTCGCGCGTCACGCCGAGGCTTGCCAGCTTCTCGCGCGCGATGCGGTAGATCGGTGCATGCGGCTTGCCGGAATAGTCCGCGCGACCGCCCATTTCCTCATACAGCGCGGCCAGCGCACCGGCACAGGTGATGAGCCGCGAGCCGCGCTCCACAACCAGGTCCGGATTGGCGCAGATCATCGGCATGCCGGTGGGCAAAAGGGTCTCGAACAGGCCGCGATAGTCTTCCGCTGTCTCCGTCTCGTCGTCCCATGGACCGGTGCAGATCATGAAATCCGCCGGCACCTCCGGATCGCGCGAGCGCTCCACATCCATACCCTCGAACAGGGAGTGATCACCCCGGTCAGGACCCAGATGGAAGCAGCGCCTGCCGTAATCGCCTTCGCGCACCATGACGCGTGTGGCATCGCCGGACGTCACGATGGCGTCCCAGCTGTCTTCGGGAACACCGATATGCGCCAGCTGGGGCGGAATGCCTTCCGCGGGCCGCGGCGCGTTGGAGACCAGCACCACCGGCCCGTGCGTGTCGCGGAAGCGTTTGAGCGCGGCACAGGCAAGGTCGTGCGGCTGCTGGCCGTTGTGGATGACGCCCCACACGTCGCACAGGATCGCGTCGTAGGAGGACGCAATATCGGCAAGGGACGCAATGAGACGGGTATCGGGAAGCGCGGTATCAGACATGGCGGCGGAGGTAGACGGCCCACTCCGCGCCGTCAAGCGGGCACGGGGCTGCGGCGATGCTAGATGCGCACCTGACGCAGTTCTTCTGACGGGACCGCCGCCGGGTCCGCAGGCGCGGACAGGGCCTCTTCCCGCACGGCCCGCGGCTCACCGAACAGGAAGCCCTGTCCGTAGCCGATATTGAGGTCCAATACGGAGACCGCCGCACGCTCGTTCTCGATGCGCTCGGCGATCAGGTCGAGGCCGTTGCGTTCGAACAGGGCCTTGATGTCGTCGGCGCGCACCAGCGAGCCGGTGCCGCGCAGGTCGCCCAGCAGCATGTCCGCAGGCACCTTCACGAAGCGGAAGCCCGTGTCGTAGAGATCGCTCAGATCCATGTCGAGACGGCGCACGTGATCGAGCGAGAAACGGAAGCCGAGGCCATGTAGGGTCTGCAGGCTGGCCCGCTCAATGGGGCCCAGACCCTCGAACGCGGCCTGGGAGAACTCGAAATAGAGATGTCCCGTCAGGTCCGCATTGTGCTCCATGAACTCGACGAATTGCGGGAAGAACTCACCGTCGAGCAGGGAGTGTGCCGAGATATTGCAGAAGACGCCGACATCCCGGTTTCGCGACACCAGGCGGCGCACCACCTGGACACAGCGGAACAGCAACAGGTTATCGACCACCGGCATCATGCCGGCGGGTTCTGCGACGCGCATGTAATCGCCGGGCATGATGACTTCGCCTTCGCTGCCGCGCAGGCGCGTCAGGCCTTCGTAGAACCGTGTGCGGCGCTGAGGCAGCGTGACGATGGGCTGCAGATAGAGGTCGACCCGGTTTTCTTCGAGCGATGCGCGAATGGTCTCGATCATCTCGCCTTCGGTCACCGCGTGGGACGTGTCGCCGTCAAGCGGCAGGCGTGTCTGGTCGCGGACGGGTTCTTCCTTACGGTCGCTGGCACGGCGGGCGGGCCCTGTGCCGTTGACCCCGGCCTCGACGCTTTCCGCCAACCCTTTAACAAGGGTCTCCACGAGACGCACCTCGCTTGACAGCTGCTCGTTGCGGGCGGTCGTCTGGGTATCGAGGGCGGTTTCGAGCTCGGTCACTTCCGAGCGGAGGGTCTCCATGTCGCGGCTCATGGTGGCGACGGCAGCCCGCAGCCCTCTGAGTTCCGCGTCGAGAACCGCCCGTTCCGACGACCGACCGATCACTGCGTGGAACTGGCCGGCAAACAGCAGCAGCACCGCGCCGACGAGGACCGATGCCTGCACATCGACACCGGCGACCCGGTGCAAAACCACCGCCAGCGCGGCAATGACCACGGCGTAAGAGGCGAAAATCAGACCATTGTTGAGCCAGGACGGCATGAATCGGGCGGCTTTCCTGCGGAGCCCTGCCTGATAGTGGGCATGGGTCCGGTATGGTGAACAGATTCTTGACGCCCAGTGTCTGCCCGCAGGGTTTGAGAAATCGTTAACCAGACCTCCCCGCCCAGGGCACGCCTGCCTGTTTGCCGGATCGCGGGCGCTCTCCTAGATTGCCGCCCCATGCGTCACCGCACCCCTCCGATCGGCCCGGACGGCCTCTGGATTTTCGGCTACGGCTCCCTGATGTGGGAACCGGGCTTCGACCATGTGCGCGCGGAGAAGGCCCATCTTGCGGGCTGGCACCGGCGCATGAGCATGGTGGCGACAAAATCCTACGGATGGCCGTCGCGTCCGGGGCTGGCGGCCGGGCTGCACCCCCGGGGAAGTGTCGACGGCGTTGCCTTCCTGATCGCGCCGGACATCTGCGACGCGGTATTGCCCGTCCTCGCCGCGCGGGAATGGGCGTATCTCAGCGTCATGGCGCCTGTCCGGCTCGCCGACGGGTCGCGGGTGCGGGCTCTCACCTATATCGCCCATCCGACGAACGGGCGGTTCCGCGCCGGGCAGAGCGCCGGCGACTTCCGGCGCCGCCTCAATCACGGTGTCGGGCGCAAGGGCCGTGCCGCTGACTATGTGCTGCAATCCGCCGACGCACTGACCGGCCACGGCATCCGGCAAAGCGACCTGCATGACCTGCGGCCGCTCATTCATGCCCATCGGTTGCACTGGCCGCGATCAAACGGCGGGGCGCGGGTGCGTCACAAATGATCACAGCACCGGCCTGCAAAAACTGGTACACGCATCCAGCTTCAAATTGACGATGTAGCGGCAGAAAGGACCTGTCCTCCCGTGAGTGCACATGATTTCAGCTTCCCGTCGATCACCGGCGGCACGATTGACCTCGGCGACCACAAGGGCAAAACGCTGCTGGTCGTGAACACCGCCAGCGAATGCGGGTTCACGCCGCAATATGGCGATCTGCAGCGCCTGTGGGAGCGCTACAAGGAGCGCGGCCTCGTCGTCCTCGGTGTGCCGTCGAATGACTTCGGCGCCCAGGAGCCGGGCACGGAAGCCGAGATTCATGATTTCTGCACGGCGACCTATTCGGTCGATTTCCCGATGACGAGCAAGCAGACGGTGATCGGCGACGGCGCCCATGACTTCTACAAATGGGCGGCGCGCGAAGGCGGCGACGCGGCCGTACCGGGCTGGAATTTCCACAAGCTCCTGATCGGCCCCGACGGCAGCTTCATCAAGAGCTTCGACCCGAAGGTGACGCCGATGTCCGATGACCTGCTGCGCGACCTGCGCCTGGTCGTGGAAGACGTCTAGGCCGGAACACCACAACCCCTGCGTGCCAGACTGACCCCTTCAGACCTGAAACCGCCACCTGAGGTGGAAACAGACGTGCGATTAGCCACCCCTTAACACCCTGCGTGCTCTACCGCTCACCGGGGACATCACAAGCGCAAGCGGCTGGCGAAAGCGTGACGCTGCGTGGTTACGGGACGGGTACCGGGTGCGCGATTTCTTGCCGGCTGTATTCCTGGCCATTGCGGGATTGGGTGTTCTTACAGCATTCACATTTATTCCGAAGGCGGACGAACCTGCCATTGTGGTGTTCGGCACCTCACTGAGTCAGGAGGAACGGCTGATCCGTGTCGTGCGTCTTGGCGGCATGATCATGGGCGCCCCCCAGACCGGGCAGACGATCTACGCCACCTTTGAAAACCTCCCGTCATTTGAAGACATCCGGTCATCCGGGGTGATTGCGATCCTCAACGCCGAAGGCGCGCGGGGCTGCACCATCCAGGAGATATGACCTGCCGCAGCGGGCCACCGCATGCGTGAAACCTGAAAGCGATATTCACGATGGAAGAGATCAAGAAAATCCGCCGCACGGCAAGCACCGCTCTGGTCGGTTTTGTCTGGGCCCAGGTTGGCGTTGCCATTCTGCTGGGCCTGATGACCGGTCAACCGATCCTGGTGCCGGCCGCGATGATTGCCGTGCTTGCGGCGGCCAACACCGCGTCCTGGTATATCGGCCGCGGCGATACCCAGAGCCGCTACACCACCGCGGTTGCCGTTGTTCTCTCGGTCGCAGTGCTTGTCTACCAGATGGGCGGACACCCCTGGCAGATCGACATGCACATGTATTTCTTTGCAGCGCTCGCCATCCTTGTTGTGCAGGCGGACGGACGGGCCCTGCTGCTGGCGGCCGCCGTGGTTGCCGCGCACCATCTGATCCTGAACTTTGCGCTGCCGCTGGCTGTGTTTCCGGACGGCGGCAACTTTGCGCGCGTCGTGCTGCACGCAGTCATCGTGGTGCTTGAAACCGGCGCCCTGCTCTGGCTGACGGACCGCCTGACCTCCGGCTTCCGGTCAGCGGAAGATTCAATCACCAGGGCCAATCAGGCGCTCGCCCAGGTCGAGACCCTGACCGCAGAACGCGAAGCAGAAGCGGACCGTCAGCGCGAAGAACGCCGCCAGCAGATGCTCAAGGTGGCCGACGATCTGGAAAGCGACGTCAAGGGCGTTGTCGAGGATGTCAGCCACGCCGCACAGCAGGCCAACAGCGCCGCCGCCCAGGTGAAGACCGCAACCGATGCCGCGTCAGGCCGGTGCGAGGCCGTCTCACACGCCTCCGCCGAGTCCGCAAGCAATGTGCAGGTCGTCGCTGCGGCCACCGAGGAACTGGGGGCGTCGATCTCCCAGATCGCCGGGCGTATCGGCGATTCCAGCAAGGCCGCGCGAGATGCCGTTGATGAAACGGACCGTGCCGTCGCCGCTGCGCATCAGCTCAACGCGGAGACCGACAAGATCGGTGAAGTGATCAGCCTCATCGAGGACATTGCCAGCCAGACCAACCTTCTGGCGCTCAATGCCACCATTGAGGCGGCCCGTGCGGGGGAAGCCGGCAAGGGCTTCGCGGTCGTTGCCAGCGAGGTCAAGCAGCTGGCCTCGCAGACGGCCCGCGCGACCGAAGAGATCACGCAGACCATCGAGACCATGCGCGACAGCGCCGGGTCCGTGACCGGGGCGATTGACGCGATCCGGACGCGCATTCAGTCGATTGACGAGGAAAGCGCTGCCGTTGCCCAGGCCATCGAGGAACAGACCCTCGCCACATCGGAGATCGGCCGCAACACCGATGCCGCGGCGCAGAGTGTCGGCGGCGTGGACTCCAATATCGGCGAAGTGCTCGACCAGACGCGCCTGTCGAGCGACAGCGCGGCGGACATCGCCCGCATCATCGACGACGTCAACACCCGAACCGGTGCTCTGCAGGGACGGCTTGATGCCGTATTGCAGCGATTGCGTGCCGCCTGACCCCTCTCAGACCGCAGCACGCAGAAAAAAGCCGCCTTCCGGAACATCCGGAAGGCGGCTTTCTTGTCTGAGCAGCGGCTCGCGGGCGTTATGACGCCGTGTGGCCGGTCTCAATGGATGAGGTTGCGCGCAGCGGCGAGATCTGGATCTCGACCCGGCGGTTGGCGGCGCGGCCTGCTTCCGTTGCGTTGTCGGCAATCGGGCGTTCCTCACCGAAGCCCTTGACCAGCAGACGGCGGCTGTCGACGCCCTGGCTGGCGAGGTACTGGCCGACGGAGCTGGCGCGGCGCAGCGACAGGTCGATGTTGTATTCGGCGCTGCCTGTTGAGTCCGTATGACCCATCACGTCGACCAGCGTCTTGTCGAATTCGTCGAGCACGATGGCGACCGAATTCAGCACTTCATAGAAGTTCGGTTTGATGTCCGATTGGTCGACCGCGAAGGTGATGTTGGACGGCATGTTGAGGATGATGTTGTCGCCCACGCGGGTGACGCTGACACCGGAGGCCTGCAGGCGCTCGCGCAGCTTGGCTTCCTGGCGATCCATGTAATAGCCGACACCGGCACCGGCCAGCGCACCGACACCGGCGCCGATCAGGACGCGGGTGCGCGTATCCCCGCCCCCGATGAGAGCACCGCCAAGAGCGCCGACAGCGGCGCCGACACCTGCGCCGATCCCTGCCTTCGAGGCCTTGCGTTCGCCGGTATAGGGGTCGGTGGTGCAGGCAGCGAGGGTGAAGGCTGCGGCCGCCACCAGGGCAATTGTCTTCTTCATGAGGTTTCGTCCTTTGCTGACACCCGCAAGAATCGGGCATGAACTCCACATGGCCCCCAACCTAGCAGGGCCGAATGATGAATGGTGGCGCGTTTTCGTCGACTTGTCCCCGCCCCAGCATTCCACGTTGCTTCACGTTCAGGCTATCTGCATGAACCCAAGCTGAACGGTGCACAGCCCGCCTGCTGCGCCCGGTGCGATTTCTGCTATATCTGCGCCTGAAACACGGCAGAAGTGTGCGCGTCGCGGCGAGAGACGCCGGCGCCACAAGATCAGGCCAGAAAAACACGCATATGAAGGAAATGTCCCATGTCGCTCTTTGATCTCACAGGAAAAGTCGCGCTGGTTACCGGGTCGACCAAAGGCATCGGTGAAGCCATCGTCAAACGGATGGCCGAGCACGGCGCCAAGGTGGTGGTCTCCAGCCGCAAGGCGGATGCCTGCGAGGCCGTTGCCGCCGAAATCAACGAAGCCCATGGCGAGGGCACGGCCGTCGCCATCCCGTGCAACATCAGCCACAAGGAAGAGCTGGAGAAGCTCGTCAACGCGACGATGAAGGCGTTCGGCCGCATCGATGCGCTGGTCTGCAATGCCGCGGTCAATCCGTTCTTCGGGTCCTCGGCGGACATTCCCGACGACGCCTTCCAGAAGGTGATGGACGTGAACATCAAGTCCAATCACTGGCTGTGCAATCTGGTGCTGCCGCAGATGCTGGAGCGCGGTGAAGGCTCGATCACCATCATATCGTCCATCGGCGGTCTCAAGGGCTCGCCGGTCCTCGGCGCCTATGCGATCTCCAAGGCGGCGGACATGCAGCTGGCGCGCAACCTGGCCGTGGAGTACGGCGCCAAGGGCATTCGCGCCAACGCCATCGCGCCAGGCCTCATCAAGACCTATTTCGCCAAGGCGCTGTGGGACAATGAGGAAATTCTCAAGGCCTCGACGTCGGGCGCGGCGCTCAAGCGCATCGGCATGCCGGACGAGATTGCCGGGGCGGCCGTGTTCCTCGCGTCCGATGCAGGCGCCTTCATGACCGGCCAGACCATGACCATCGACGGCGGCGCCACCATCACCGGCGGCTGACCACCAGACCACAAAAAAAAGCCCGGCGGCATCTCTGCCACCGGGCTCAGGTCCCGGGAAAGTGCCCTGATCCATGGCCCAGTCGAGGGGGAGGGGGATGCTGACTGAACCGGGGGGCATGTCCGGGTATGACGGGCATATGGGCGTCACCCGGGGTCCGCGCAAGTGCGGCATTCCGGCATTTGCGTAACAGCTGTGTGAACAGTTAACCGTTTGAAATCAAACGTGTTTTAGGCGACCTGATCGAACGCCCGGCGGGTGCGTGCCACAATCTCGCCCACTTCGTCCTCGGTGACGATCAACGGCGGCGACAGGCAGATCGTGTCGCCGGTTGCCCGCACCATCAGGTCATGATCGTGGAAGGCGGCCTTCATGGCCTCGAAGCCGCGCTTGGCGGGCACGCCGTCGATGGGCGCGAGATCGAACGCAGCCGTCAGACCAAGCTGCCGGATGTCTTCGACCAGCGGATGATCCTTGAAGGTCATGATCGCGTCCGCCCACATCGGTTCCATCTCCGCCGTGCGCTCAAACAGACCCTCGTCGCGGTAGAGATCGAGCGTCGCCAGACCTGCCGCGCAGGCAAGCGGGTGGGCGGAATATGTATAGCCGTGGAACAGGTCGATGGCGTGATCGGCGCCGGCGACGGCGTTCTGGAACGTGTCGTAGATTTCTTCGGTGACGATGACGCCTGACAAGGGAACCGACGCCGACGTGACGCCCTTGGCGAAGGTGATCATGTCCGGCACGACACCGAAGCGCTCCGCCGCGAAGGCGGCGCCCAATCGTCCGTACCCGGTAATGACTTCGTCGAAGATCAGCAGGATGCCGTGCTTCTTCGTGATCTCGCGCAGGCGCTCAAGATAGCCGATGGGCGGCGGCAGCACGCCCGTGGACCCGGCCATGGGCTCGACGATGACCGCGGCAATGGTAGACGCATCATGCAGCGCCACCAGCCGTTCCAGGTCGTCCGCCAGATGCGCACCCCAGTCGGGCTGGCCCGCCGTGAAGGCCTGGTGGTCACGCGAATAGGTCGCGGGCAGATGATCGACCCCCGGCAGCATGGCGCCGGAGAACCATTTGCGGTTCATCACCATGCCGCCCACGGAAATGCCGCCGAAGCCTGTGCCGTGATAGGCGCGCTCGCGGCCGATCAGGCGCGTGCGGGTCCCCTCGCCCTTGGCGCGGTGAAAGGCCAGCGCGATTTTCAGCGCCGTGTCATCGGCTTCAGAGCCGGAGTTGCCGAAGAACACGTGGTTGAGATCACCCGGCGCCAGCGCGGCAATGCGCGAGGCCAGCTCGAATGCCTTGGGATGGGAGAACTGGAAGGACGGCGCGAAGTCTAGCTCGGCTGCCGCCTTCTGGATCGCCTCGACGATGGGCGGGCGGCAATGGCCCGCATTGGCGCACCACAGACCCGCTGTGCCGTCGAGGACCGCGCGGCCCTCGGGCGTGAAGTAATGCATACCTTCCGCCCGGGCGATAAGGCGCGGGCGCTTCTTGAACTCGGCATTGGGCGTGAACGGCACCCAGAAGGCGTCCAGATCATTCGGCGTCGCAGCCGGTGTGCCCGATGGGTCCTGTGGGCCGAGATCGTCAGGTGGTGTCATGGCGGTCAACTCCAGCGCCCGCGTGTCTCCGGCCTTACTTGCCGGTGCGGGGCCTCAAACGCTATCAGAGACCGGCACGGTGATAAATAATCACCTGCCGCATAGCTTCCCTCCACCCTTGCTCGTCCGGAAAGCGGTCCGCCATGTCCAATTCAGCACCAGTCTCAGGCGCCAAAGCGCTGGCGCGACGCCTCAAGCGCAAGGGCATCATCGTCGCGCCCGGCGCCTATGACGCCCTGTCCGCGAAGATCGCGGCACAGGCCGGGACCGACTGCGTCTACATGACCGGCTTCGGCGCTGCGGGATCGACGCTGGGCGTGCCGGATATCGGTCTGATGAGCGCCACCGAAATGGCCGACCGGGTGCGTGCACTCGCCGCCTCCGCCCTGCCCGCCCCGCTGATCGCTGATGGCGACAACGGCCATGGCGGCCCGCTCAATGCCGCACGGCTGACGCGGCTGTATGAAAGCGCGGGCGCGGCGTGCATCCAGCTTGAAGACCAGGTCTTTCCCAAGCGCTGCGGGCACATGGAGAACAAGGAAGTGGTCCCCACCGCCGATGCCGCCGCCAAGATCCGCGCCGCCGCCGACGCACGCGACAGCCGCGACTTCAAGATCATGGCCCGCACCGATGCGCGCTCCATGAACGGCATGAAGGACGCGCTCAAGCGTGCCGAAGCCTTCCTGGAGGCCGGTGCCGACATCCTGTTCGTCGAGGCCCCGCGCACGGAAAAGGAACTTGTCAAAATCTGCGAGACCTTCCCCGACACGCATCTCATCGCCAACATGGTGGAAGACGGCAAGACGCCGTACCTCACCGCCAAGGAACTTGAGCAGATGGGATACAAGATCGCCGTCTTCCCGGTAACCGCCCTGCTCGCCATCACCAAACGCCTTCAGGACGTATACGGAGCAGTTCTCGCAAACGGACGTCTGCCCGCGGGAGAGGACCGGGTGACGTTCCAGGGCTACAACGAGATCATCGGCCTGCCGGAGATGCTGGCCGAAGCGGCGGCGCTGGACGAGGGTTAGGCGCGGGGGCTATGGCCGTGCCGCGATGCACTCGACTTCGACATGGCCGCCGAGCGCCAAGCCGCTGGCCCCGAAGGCGGAGCGGGCCGGGTACGGGGCGTCGAAATACTCGACATAGACCGCGTTGAAGGCAGGCCAGTCGGCCATGTCGGCGAGCATGACGGTGCATTTGACGATGTCGGCGAAGGTCAGGTCCGCCGCTTCCAGCGTTGCGCCGATATTGTCCATGGTCTGGCGCGCCTCCGCCGCGATGCCGCCTTCGACCAGCTCCAGCGTGCCGGGCTTCACGCCGATCTGGCCGGACAGGAAGACGAGGCCATCGACCTCCACTGCTTCAGTGAAGGGCAGGTTCTGCCCCTCAAAGGCGCCGGAGGAGTGGTAGGTGACATCGCTAGCGCCCGCGGGTGTTGCCGCAAGGAGCATGGCCCCTGCCACCGCGCCATATGCTGCACGCCAAACCGGTCCCGTCATCTTCTCGCTCCCTTATCCGCTGAGTTTCGCAACGGCGTTGATGTTCTCATTGCCGAGGCCCGCGTCCAAGGCCTCACGATACCGCGCGGCGGCCGCAGCCAAGAGAGGCGGTGTTGACGATCCTGGCGACAATGCGGCGCACGCATAGTCGAAGTCCTTCGCGACCAGGTCGATCGGGAACAGCGGCGAGAACGCGCCCGCTGCAACCATGCCTGCCGCTCCGGCAGCGGCCGGACTGGTTACCGGCAGGTCCGCCAGTAACTCGGCGGCGCGGGCCATCGGGATGCCCTGCTTCTGCAACCCCGTCAGCAGTTCGCCCATTGCGGCGACCTGAATGCCGAACAGCGTATTGACCGCGAGCTTGAATGCAGCGCCTGTGCCGACACCACCGACATGAAGCGTGCGCGCAGCGAGGACATCGAGAACCGGCGCTACATCCGCAATGACATGATCGCCTGCCCCGGCGAGCACGATGAGCTGGCCGCTCTCCGCCTGCGGCAGAGAGCCTGCGACCGGCGCTTCCATGTAGCGCCTGTCCTGTGCGGCAAGGGTCTCGCCCAGGTCGCGCGACCAGCCGGGGGTGAGTGTGCTCATCTCGACGGCGACGGCGCTTTCAGATAGGGCCTGCGCCGCCCCGTCGGGGCCCAGCCAGACCTGCTGCGAGGCCGTGTCATCCCGAACCATGGAGATGACGACGGCGGCGCCGTCTGCGGCGCCTGCCGGTGTCGGTGCCGCCGTCGCACCCGATTGCACGAGCGGTTCAACCGCGCCAGGCGAGCGGTTCCAGACCTGCACATCAAACCCCGCGCCGACAAGCCGGGTGGCCATCCGCGCGCCCATATTGCCGAGTCCCAGAAATCCAATTCTCATCTGTCCTTCCTCCGGTATTGGTGTGAGGCACAGAAATAGAGATGCAGGATCGCGGTTAAAGCGCGTTGATTCCGATTCAGTAATGCATATTCTGCATTAATGAAGATCGACTCTCTCAGACTGGCGCTGTCGGTCCAGCGCGCGGGCGGGTTCGCTGCCGCGGCCCGGGAAGCGGGCATCGACCCGTCGCTGGTCTCACGCAGCATCGGCGTGTTGGAAACCGACCTCGGCTTTCGCCTCTTCACCCGCAACACCCGCCGGTTCGCCGTTACCGATGCCGGCAGCGCTTTTCTCAAACGGATCGCACCGCTCCTGGATGACTTCGACAGTGCGCGCGCGGAGGCCGCCAGCGACCAGCAGGGTGCGCCGGTCGGGCGCGTGCGGCTGACCGCCTCGGTCGCCTTCGGACAGATGTGGCTCATGCCGCGCGTGCCGGCGCTGCGGCAGACGTTCCCCGAAATCAGCCTCGACCTTGTCTTGTCCGACTCGATTGTGGACCTCGTCGGCGACACCGTGGACATCGCTCTGCGGTTGGGCCCGCTGAAGGATTCATCGCTGGTGGGCACCACCCTGTTCGCGGTGCGGCACCGCGTCGTCGCCGCGCCCGGCTATCTGGACCTGCATGGGCGGCCACGTGCTCCGCACGACCTCGCGCAGCACGAATGTCTGCTGCTGCCCATGCAGGGGTACCTGTCCCTGTGGAAGTTCCGGCGCACGGGAAAGACCGATGAGACGCAGGTAACGGTTGCCGGCAAGCTGGTGGTGTCGAGCCCGCTGGCGCTGCACCATGCGGCGCTTGACGGGCTCGGACCGGCCCTGTTGCCGGACTGGATGATCGCATCTGATCTGGAGGCCGGCAGGCTGCTCGATCTGTTTGCTGACCATGACGTCACAGCGACGGACTTCGACACGTCGGCCACTCTTCTGTATGCGGACAGATCAGCTGCGCGCCCCGCGGTAAGAGCTGTCGCGGACTATCTCACGAAGGCCGCGCGCGGGCGCTAGCCCAGAAACATCGGGCGGCCATCGAGATTGCGGATGTGGGGGCGGTAGGCGTCGGCGTCGTAATAGGCGTCCACATCGACGCGGCGCTGGCCCTCCACGCATGTGGAGACCGGCACGCTCTCATAGGTGCCGTTGCGCACGGCGATCATCACCCCGGCGCGGCCATCTTCGAGATGCTGCACCGCCATGGCGCCCATACTGCGGGCGACGATGGTGTCGAGCGCATCCGGCGCACCGGTGCGCATGAGGTAGGAGAGCTTCTGCGAGATCGTGCCGATACCGGTCAGGCGCTTGAACTCCTCACTCACCGTGTCGCTGATGCCGCCGAGACGGCGCTGGCCGCTCGCGTCAATCTCGCCATATTCCACCGTGTCGCTGCCGGCGATGCGTGCGCCTTCGGAAATCACCGCCATGGTGTAGGTCGACGGGTTGTCGGCGCGGTCCGCCGCCAACATCTGCGACAGCATTTCCATGTCGAAGGGCACTTCGGCGATGAGGACACGGCGGGCGTCGGCGAGATAGCCGGACATCAAGGCCGTCTCGCCCGACTTGCGGCCGAACAGCTCGATGATGCCGACGCGCTCATGGCTGCCGGCAGGCGTGCGCAGGGCGTTGATGGCGTCCACCGAGCGGGTGACGGCGGTCGAGAAGCCGATGCAGTAGTCGGTGCCGAAGACATCATTGTCCATGGTCTTGGGCACGGTGTTGACCTTGACGCCTGCCTCCTCGAGCCGCGCCGCATAGGCCAGCGTATCGACGCCACCAATGGGTATGAGCGCGTCGAGCTTCAGGTGCTCGATGACCTTGAGGATGTGGGGCGTGTGGTCTTCGAGCGCCGCGACACCCATGCGGGAGGTATGCAGCACGGTGCTGGTCAGCCGGTCGATGGCGCGCACGGAGGCCACGGTCAGCGGCATGGTGCAGCGTGCAGCGGAGCCTTCGGGGTCGTCGAGATCGAAGTCCATCAATCCGCGCCAGCCGCGGCGGATGCCGACGACCTCCCAGCCGAGAGCCGCCGCCTGACGGGTGATGGTCTGGATCGCCGGGTTGAGGCCGGGTACGTCGCCGCCGCCGGTGAGAACGCCGATACGCATGTCTTGCGCCCCTCCCCTAAAAGCTCAGTGACTGGGTGATGCCGGCGCGGGTGATGCGCGGCTTGAATGTGGCCCGGTCGTAGTAGCGGTCCACATCCACCTGGGCGGCGCCTTCGCCGGTGCGTGCAATCGGCACGGATGTATATCGGCCATCCTGCAGGCCGGTCATGCGGCCAGTCTCGCCTGCGTCCATCAGTTCGACGGCAAGCGTGCCGAAGGCGCGGGCAATCATGCTGTCCTGGGAGACCGGCGCGCCTGCGCGCATGAGATAGGCCAGCTGCAGCGAGAAGGCCGGGAGCCCGAGGCGCCGGGTCAGGTCGCGGGCGAGAATCTCACCGACGCCGCCGAGACGCCTGTTGCCGAACTTGTCCGTACGGACCGGCATGCGTGCGTCATTCACATCAATGCCTTCAAGGCTGGCGCCTTCGGAGATCACCATCACCGCGCCCGCCTCGCCGCCGGCGGACAGATCGTCTTTCAGCAGCTCCGCCAGCGCTGCGACGTCCACCGGCACCTCGGCAATGGCTGTGCGGTCGGCGGAGCCCAGATGCCCAGCCATCAGCGCCGTTTCGCCTGAATGCCGGCCCATGAGTTCGATCACGCCGATGCTCTCTTCAGCAGACGCCGTGCTGCGGATGTTGTGGACCGTCTGGATCGACCGGGTGACGGCGGTCGGAAAGCCGATGCAGACATCCGTCCCCTGCACGTCGTTGTCCATGGTCTTGGGGATCGCCACCACCGGAACCCCTTCGGCGCCGAGGCGGGCGGCATAGCTGAGCGTGCCGTCGCCGCCGATGGGCACCAGCGCGTCGAGGCCGAGATGGTCGATCACGCGCAGGATATGCGGCGTCATGTCGGCCCAGCGGCGCTCGTCATACTTAGCTTGCGCGTTGAGAAAGTCCGGCATGTCGGCTTCGCGCACCGTGTCTGGGTGCAAGCGGGCCGTATGCAACACAGTGCCGCCGAACCGGTCGATGCCGCGGGTCGTCTGCAGGTCGAGCGGCATCAGGCTTGTGTCATGGGTCGCCGCGTCATCCGGGTTCACCCGTAGCAGCCCGGCCCAGCCATTGCGGATGCCCACAACCTCCCAGCCGCGCGCGCAGGCCTCCCGCGTCACCTGCTGGATTGCCGGGTTGAGCCCCGGCACATCGCCGCCGCCTGTCAGAATGCCGATACGCAACTTGCGGTTCATCGAGAGGACCTTTTCAGCCGGGGCCGGGGACCGGAAGGTCGGGGCTCGCCCTCCTCCCAAAATCATGTAGAATTGGCACTATACAGCGTTTTCTTTCGGTTTCGTGATGCTCATCAGCACTTTGAAAAGTCAGATGGAGGCGTTCTCGGACGGCCTGTCGCGCGCCGCGACACCGTCCGACGCGATTGCTCTGCTGCAAACGGAACTGCACGCCGTGGGGATCGAAGGGTTCGACTTTTTCGGGACGCCGCGGCCGGCACCTGAGGCGGACGATCACCACGAGCCAGACTACGTTGTCTCGACACTTCCCGAGCGCCTTGTGGACGACTACTACGCGTTTGGATGGGACGATATCTGCCCGGTCGTCGATCTCGCTTACGGCCCCGGACAGGTGGCGCTGACCAGCAGCGTGTTCGCGGATGCCGCGGCGGGGTCAAAGCGCCGGGAAATGTGGGATGGCATGCGCGACCACAATATCGAGCACGAGATCAACATCCCACTCTCCGACGAACGATATGTGCGTCAGATCAGCATCTACACTGCCGGGCGCAGCGCCGCCGATGCAGCGCGCTTTGCCGAGGCGCGGCATGCCGGCCAACTCATGGCGACACAGTTCATCTATGCCTATGAAGCTCTGGTCCATAACGACAAGAGCATCGACCAGACCGCACTGACGCCGCGAGAGACAGAATGCCTGCGATGGGTAGGCAGCGGGCTGACAAATATGGAGATTGCCGCCCGGCTCAATATCTCGCCGAGGACCGTCAAGTTCCATCTGACGAACGCCATGGCAAAGATGGACGTGACCACGCGATCGCAGGCCGTGGCAGAGGCCTCGCGGCATCGTCAGGTCAGCATCCACCTCACCGGCCGGGCCTCGACGAACGCTCAGCATTTTGCTGAAGCGCGGCAAGTTCGCCAGTTCATGGCGACACAGTTGATCCGGGCTCATGAGACTCCGGTCGATCCTGACGAGCACATGCACCTTGCCGTATTGACGCCGCGCGAAGCGGAATGCCTGCAATGGGTCGGCAGCGGGCTGACCAACCCGGAAATCGCCGATCGGCTCGATGTCTCGCCGCGGACAGTCAAGTTCCATCTGACCAATGCCATGGCGAAACTGGGTGTGACGACACGATCACAGGCGGTTGCAAGGGCCCTGCGAGACCGCATTATCCGCCTCTAGCAGTTGCTTGCCTGACCATATGGGCAGTTACGCCACGCCAGCGTGCTGCGTAGCGTCCCCGACTCCAGCGCTTGTTGCGTCTGTCGACTTCCGGGGGTCTCATGTTGCGCCATTCATCTGTCTGCCTCGGCCTTGCCGGCCTTGCTTCTTGCCTTCTTGCCGCGCCAGCCATGGCGGCGCCTGGCGATCCCACAGCCGCATTCATCGCCAGCAATGCAGCGCCCGGCGAGACCACAAGCACACGCTGTAATTCCAACGGATTCGTGGAAGTCATCTTCTCATTGGGCGCAACTGTCGTATCGACAGTTGAATCGGGCGACACCTGTACGCCTGGTACGCCCGTGGGGCCGGGCGGCCCAGTCGGCAACAGTGGAACGACACCACAGAGTGGCGGCAGCGCCGAGGCCAAGCGGGAAAACCAGAATGACCTCGACGATCTCGAAGACCTGCATGGACGGGTCTGGGACGACGAAGGCGATGAGATCGACGGCTGGGACGGCGAAGGCGGCGAAGATGGCGGCGGCACCGGAGGCGGCGATGGCGGCAATGGCGGTGAAGATGAAACCGACACCGAAGCCGAACTGCGGCGCCTTGAGGGTGAGCTTGCGGATGAGAAAGCCAAGAACGCGGAAATGACGGCGGAGTTCATGAGCTCGGCCAGATTGATTGAGGAAATGAAGGCCGCCCGGGAAGAGTTCAGCGCCGAGAACGAAAAGAAGCTCGAGTCGACTGGTAGAGCACTTGAGGAGGCCAGGGTCGAACTTGCGCGCTGGGGCGACATCGTCAGCGCCCTGCGTGCGCTGAATGAGGCGCGCGATCTGTTCGTGGCAACACCTGTGACTTCTCCGGATATGCCATCCATCGAACGCCGTCTCGAAAACGCGCGGGCGGCTCTGCGCGCTCTCGGCGTCCCCGAACGAACGTCGATGGCCAGTGCCGAAGCAGCGCTCGATGAGGCACGCATCTACTTCAACTCGGCTGACGCGGCGAATACGAACGCCGCCAATGACGCCTTTGAGGAGAGCAAAGACTTGGGCATGCAGATCCGGGTCGCTGAAGAGGGCCAGAAGTTGCTTGCTACGGACATCGCCCGAAGCGACGCGCGGATCAGCCAGCTTGAATCCCGTATCCAGAACCTCAAGCGGCAGAACCAGCTTGCCGGTCCCGCGCCGCAGCCGTCGATCCTTGACCTCATCAATGCGCGCGGTATCCACACATGGGTCTCCGGCGACTTCACGTCGGCAGAAGACACCCGCTCCGGCCAGCGCCGCGACACCGAGGCTTGGCGCGTCACCGTTGGCGGCCAGGTGCGCGTCACCGAACGCGTCACGACCGGCATCAGCCTGACCTATGGGTTTTCCGACACCGACGACACAACCGGCTTTGGCACATCGAAGGAAGCCGACACCTATTTGGTGTCGCCGTCTGTGGCCTACCGGCTGAGCCCTGACACCGGGTTCCGTGCGGGCCTCGTCTACTCCCAGACCGAAACCGACGCGGTGCGCGCAGGCGGTGCGACCACGTCCTACACCACCCGCGGCTATGGCGCGCGTGTGGGCGTCAGCACGCGCGAACAGCTCAATCCGTGGGTGACGGTGCGTGGCGGCCTTGGCCAGTCCTTCTTCTATTCCGAGACGGACGGATACACCGATACTGCCGGACTGGTGACGCCTAACGCCGACAGCCGCAGCAGCACCACGCATGTTTCGACACGCGTCGACGTCGCGGCGACGCCGGACCTCACCCTCTACGGGTCGCTCAACGGCAGCTATGCGCTTCTCAAGAGCGACGGTGAGCGCGACCGCGCCGACGCCTATCTGGGTACGGGTGCCGACTACGACGCGGGGTTTGCGCTTCTATCAGCGGAAGTCGGCAAGACGGTGTTCCGCAACAACTACAGCGATGTCACCGCACGGGTGACGGCGCAGGTGACGTTCTAGCGGGTGCCGCAGGACCACCGCTTGCAGAGAGCTTTGGGGGGTGAACATGGTTCGTTACTGGATTCCCGTGGCGACTGCCGCGGCGCTGGGCATGGCGGCTGCCACACCCGTCCAAGCAGGTCCCGGCGATCCCACAGCCGCATTCATCGCGAGCAATGCCGCGCCGGGTGAAACCACCAGCACGCGCTGCAATGCGAACGGGTTTATCGAGGTCATCTTCTCATTGGGCGGGGCTGTCGTATCGACCGTGGAATCCGGCGACACCTGTACGCCGGGCACATCGACGACTTCGGTCGGGAGCGGCCGCAGCCAGGAGGAGATCGACGCGATAGCCCAGGCGGAAATCGACAGCGATGCGCAGTTCGACAAAACACTGGAGGATTTTGGCGGTCTCTGGGACATAGATGTGTTCGATGGCTGGGACGGCGATGGCGGAGACGGGGGCGCAGACGGGGGTGGAGACGGCGACACCGGCGAAGACGAAGACGGCACGGAAGACGACGACGAAGACAACTCTGCATTGGAAGACGCCAAGCGTGAGCTTGAGGCCGCGCTGGGATACGTCGCGAGCGAGCAGCAACGGATCGCGGAGCTCAAGAACAAGATCTCCACACTGCGCGCTGAGCGAGCCGCCGCGATGGCGGCCGCTCAGACGGCCTTCGACGACGCAAAGTCGCAGCACAATGAAGCGCTTCTGGAATCCGAACGGTGGATGCAGGGAATCCGCGCACTAAAGCGGTTCAAGGCCATCCAGCAGGATGCCATCGCAGCAACCCCTGGAACTGAAGGGTCGAAGTATCTGCTCGATCAACTTGATGAGGCGCGGGTGGACCTCAATCGGTTCGGCATCGCAGAGAGCCTGCCTGTTGTGTCCGCCGAGAACAGCCTGGCCGCGGCAGATGTTCGCCTGACCATCGCCTGGAACGCGTATCAGGCAGCAGAAAGTGAGTTGCAGGATGTCCCCGGGGAGTACGATCCGGACATCAACCTTGCTGAATTCGATCTCAAGCAGGCAGAGAGCCGACTTAAGACCTACATGGCGCGGGTGGAGGAACTCCGGGCGAAGGTCCGTCTTCTACAAAGCAGCAACCAGCTTTCGGGTCCTCCGCCATCGCCGACCTTGCTGCAGCTGCTGCAGGCGCGCGGCGTGCGTACCTGGGTTTCCGGCAGCTTCTCCTCCGCCGAGGACACGCGCTCCGGCCAGCGCCGGGATACTGACAGCTGGCGGCTTGTCGTCGGCGGTCAGGTCCGGCTTACGGAGCGAACGGCTGTGGGCATGAGCGCGGCGTACGCCTTCGCAGACACGGATGACCGCACGGGGGTCGGCACCTCGACCGAGTCTGACAGCTACATGGCGGCGCCCTATGTCGCGTACCGTCTGAGCCCAAATGCAGGCATCCGCGGCGGTGTGGTCTATTCGCAGACCGAGACCGACCTGGTGCGCGCCGGCGGGGCAACCGCGTCCTACACGACACGCGCCTATGGCGTACGCATCGGGGCCAGCGGGCAAAAGCAGCTGAACCCCTGGGTGAGCGTCCAAGGCAGCGTCGGGCAGTCCTACTTCTATTCCAAGACCGAAAGCTATACGGACACTGCCGGTACGGCAGTGCCATCCTCCGACCGCAGTCAGGCGACCACGCATGCCGGCGGCCGCGTGAATGTCACAGCGGCCCCGGATCTCAATGTGTTCAGTGGTCTGTCCATTGACTACGCCGCGCTCACATCAGACGACGAGCGTGACAGGGCGGATGCCTATGCGTCTCTCGGCCTCGACTACACGACGCACGGGGCCCTGATTTCCGCCGAAGTCGGCCAGACGCTGTTCCGTAACAACTACAGCGACATCGGCGCCCGCGTCACGGTGCAGTTCGACTTCTGAGACCCGCCTCTGCGCAGGCTGGCGGCAGCCTGTCAGCCGGACGCGGCGGCCCGCATGACGGAGCACTGGCGCGCGGTGAAACGGCACACCTCGCACCCATAGGGGGCCATCAGATCGATGGCATGCAGGGCGGCATGACGCAGGCCCAGTACATGGCCAAGTTCATGCGCTGCCGTCTGTTTGTGGTCCAGACGGACACCATCCGGTCCGGCCCAGGCGACGAGAGCCGTTTGCCCGCCGTCCTCATTGGGAAAGGATGTGCCTTCGACAACGCCGCCGTCCGCCGTGCCCAGTGACGCGACGAAGCCGAGGCGATTGGCGGCAGCGGCATCCGGCGCAACGGTGATGCCGCACTCGGCCAGGCGCTGCGTCGCGGTGTCGATTTGATCGCGCGCGGCATCAGCGGGCCAGGGGGCCTCCACGGTAATCGCGAGTGCCACCGGAATCGGCGCGCGCTCCGGCGCTGTCTCGCAGGCCGTGAGCAGGAGCGCCACGCCTGCCGCCAGCACAGCGGCCCGCCATCGACGCGGCGTTGCGCTTTCGAAACTTGTTGGACCCGGCACCATGTTTGTCAGGCGGACCGGCCGCGGGTATCGACCGGCCAGATATCCACGAGCGTGCCGTCTTTCACCACGTGATAGCAGTCGTAGAGATTGACCGTCGGATCGCAGTGCGGCGTTTCAAGATTGAGGACACTGCCGGGCGCAAGGCCTGTGTCCTTGTCCGGGAACATCAGGCCACCCTGCTCGTCACCAAACAGGAAATAGCCGGTCCCCTCCGGGACGCCGGAGGCGATGGCGATGTCCTTCTGATCCGTCGCCATGCTCTTGATGCCGGCGTCGGTCGTCGCGATACCCGGCGTGTTGGCACTGACCACGGTGGTCTGGATCGTCAGCGATGTCTCGAAGGCTTGGGCATCGCCCGCCTTCTGGTGAACGGCGTTGTATTCCGTGTCCATGAAGAGATAGCTGCCTGCCTGCAGGTCGGTCAGCACACCTGCTTCCGGGTCAATGTCCCAGGTCCCGGTACCACCGCCGGTGAGGATCTCGCAGGAGATACTCCGCTCCCGTAGCATGTCGCGCATGTCGCCCAGCTGTTTCATGGCGTCGAGGGACTTCTCGCGCCGCTCGGCATAATCCGCCACATGCATCAGGTGACCCGCATAGGCCTGAAGCCCCATGAATTTGAGGCCCGGGCTTGCGGAGACGAGCTCCGCGAGTTGCGCAGCCCCTTCTCCCGGCGCAATGCCGGTGCGGTGCAGGCCCACATCCAGATCGACGATGACCTTGAGGGGACGCTCGCCCCCGCGTTCCGGCGACGCCGCGCGGGCCAGCGCCTCGGCGTTGTGAATGTTGTCGACCGTGACCATGAGGTCCGCGATCCGGTCATTGAGGTCCATCAGGCGGCGAATACCGTCTTCCTTCACGACCGGCGAGGTGATGAGCACGCTCTCGATGCCGCCCGCACCCATGGCTTCGGCCTCCCCCAGCTTGGCGACGCAGATGCCGACTGCCCCGGCGGCGAGCTGGCGGCGGGCAATCTCGACGGACTTGTGGGTCTTGGCATGGGGCCGCAGGCCCAGACCGGCCGCCCGGCAATGGGTCATCATGCGGTCGAGATTGCGCTCAAAGGCATCGAGATCGAGCACCAATGCGGGGGTGTTCAGGGCCTGTGCCGAACCCTGCTGGCCCAGCATGTGGGCATTCGGGGTCAACTGGCGTGCGGCATCCGGCGAAACGGCCATGGGTCCATCCTGGGAACGAGAAGAGTCCCGGAAACTTAGGAGAAATCGACCGCAACCGCCACATCGCGGCCTGTCGGGGCGACCGGTTCAGAAAGTGTTTACCGCGTTAATCGGGCATCAAGGGTGCGCGGCCTAAAGTCTCGCGATTTTGTTTGCCTGGACCGCCCCATGAGCACGACGGACACACCGCCGGAGACTGCCGAAGCAGCGCCTGCGCCCGACACTGACGGTGCCGGTGGGCGGGCTGCTGCGTCCACCGTCTCTGCGCCGCGCTACTGGCTGCTGATCTCGGCGCTTGTGCTGCTGGGGTTCGCGCTGTCGGCCGGGTTCGCCATGCGGATGCTGAGCGAAGCGCCGGGCACCAACTCCTATGCGGTGCTTGTCGACTCGTGGCTCAACGGCCAGCTGCACTCAGACCAGTGTTTTGACGACGACTGCGCCAGTTTTGACGGCAAGACCTGGGTCATTTTCCCGCCGGCACCTGCTGCCGTCGCCCTGCCCTTCATCGCCGCCAGCGGACAGGGGGCGGACTTTGCGCATTTCATGCCGATCTCGATGGCGCTGCTGCTGGCCATTGCCTTCATCTGGTCGCGGCTGTTTTCGGCAGCGGGGCCGGATCAGACCCGCACACTGATCCTGCTGCTGGCGCTGGTGTTTGCAACGCCGCTCTACTACGTCGCCCTGCGCGGCGACCGGGTGTGGTTCTTCGCCCAGCTTGTCGGCTTCTTCTTTGTGTCGATGGCACTGTGGGCGAGCATCGAGCGGCGCAATGCGTGGCTTGCAGGCGCAATGCTGGGCATGGCGTTCCTGTCGCGGCAGATGACCATCCTCTACGCACCGCTGCTGTTCGCGCTGATGCTCAATGATGACGAGCCATTGTTCCGCATCAACAAGGAGCGGTTCCTGCGCGGGCTCAAGCTCGGCGTGCCGCTGATCATCGCAGTCGGCGTCTATTGCCTCTACAACTATGCGCGTTTCGGCGACCCGATGGATACGGGCTATGGCTATATCGCCCGCGACGTGCTGCCGGGCGAAGACAATGTCATCAGCTTGCGGATCAACGACCTTGGCCTGTGGGCGCAGGAATACTTCCTGTTCAACCTGGCGCATATGTTCTTCCAGGGCCTGCATATCGAGTTCGGCGGCACCTATACGACGAAAGTGCTTGGCGTCGACAATTTCGGCACATCGATCCTGGCCGCCAGCCCCTTCCTGCTGTTGCTGGCCTTCGTGCAGCGCCACCGCATCACGTTCATCGGGGCGGTGACGGCAGCGGCCATCTGCGGCATCACACTGTTCTACCACTCCAACGGCTTCACCCAGTACAACGTGCAGCGTTATGCGCTGGACTGGCTGCCGATCGCCATGCTGTTGCTGGCGCCGACGGTCAAGCCGGACTGGCGCGGCATCCTCGCCGTACTCGTCGGTTATGCGATGGTACTGAACCTGGTGACCATGGCGGCGCTCAAGGTCTCCGGCACCGCCTGACGTTTTCAGATCAGGCAGGCTGGGCTGAGCGGAATGTCAGAAGTTTGTGCCCGACATAGCTGGTCGCAGCCCCAACGGCGATGGCGATAGCATGGACCAGAGCTTCAGCGACCGGCAGATAGGCGGCGTCCAGACCAAGCGGCGGCACCGCGAAGCGCATGGCCAGAACGGCGATCAGCCAGACCTCCACCGCACTTACCAGATTGACCGCGATGAACCGGCGGACCTGCACGCCCATGGGCAGGCCCGCGTCAGGAAAGACGTAAGCCCGGTAGAGGAGGAAGCCGCTGCACATGCCGATGGCATAGGCGATCAGCACCGCGGCCTCGAAGCTGAGCGCCGGCGCGAACAGCGCTGAGAGCGCAATGCGGGCCAGCCAGTTGACGGCGGCCGCCAGTGTACCGACGAGGAGAAAGCGCAGGACGCGATGGGTTTCGGACATCCGGATTTCCTAGAACGGTGACCCGGCAAGCGCGGCGAGGAACACCATGCCGAGCACCGCACCGAGCAACAGGCTCGGCCCGTCCTTGACCGCGAAAGCCACCGGGTCGTCGTCCAGTTCGCCACGCTGCGCCAGAAGCCAGATGCGCGCGATCCACAGGAACAGGACCGGCGGCACGGCCCACAGCATCAGTGGCTGGGCATAGGCGCCGGCGGAATAGGCCTCGTTCATCACATACATGACCATGACCTGCACCGAAGCGAGACCCGACGCGGCACCGATCATCGCCACCATGGGTCCGTCGCCCGCCTTGTAGCCGCGTCCGGCAGCCTGGGTGCGGCCGCGCTCTTCCATGCGCATCACCTCGACATAGCGCTTGGCAAAGGACAGCGAGAGGAAGAGGAACATGGAGAAGACCAGCAGCCAGGGCGACAGCATGACACCGGCGAGCGCCACACCGAATCCCAGGCGCAGGGTGAACAGGGTCGCAAGCACGGCTGCATCCAGCAGTTCGATCTTCTTGAGGCTGAAAGAATAGGCCAACGTCAGCGCCAGATAGGCCGTGAGAAAGACGATGGCGACCGGGCCAATCCATGCTCCGATGGCATAGGCCGCCCCCATGCCGAAGGGGACAAGCATTAGCGCGTGGGCAATCTTCAGACGGCCGGACGCCAGCGGCCGCGCGCGCTTCGACCAGTGACGGCGGTCATCGCTCAGATCAAACAGATCGTTCAGCAGGTAGGTTGCGGATGCCAGCAGCGACAAAGCAAGGAAGCCCGCTGCCGCCATTGTCCAGGCCTGCAGGTCGAACAGCAGCCCGCCAAGCATCAGCGGCGCGAAGACAAGCCCGTTCTTGGCCCACTGATGCAGACGCAGGACCTTGGCGACAAAGCGCAGGCCGGTCCGGGGTTTTTCAAAGACATGCGCTGGTTCGCGAATGGCGCCGGCTGCCTTCAGGACGGGCGGCGTCGGGTTGACGACGATGGTCTCGGACGCAGCCTGCCACACGGGCAGGTCGGCGCGGCTGTCGCCCGCATAGGCGAAACCATCGGGAAATGCGTTGCTCAACGCGTCTGCCTTGGCGCGTGCCTTGAGATTGGTTTCGCCATCGCTGGCAAAGACACGCGAAATGAACGGGAACCGGTCGCGGACCCGCTGTGCGATGCCGATATCGGTGGCCGTCGCCAGATGCACCTGGCGCCCAAGCGCGGCCTCCCGCGCTGCGTAACTCACGAGGTCTTCGGTGACCGGCAGGCTTTCCACATCAAGATCGGTGACCGCCGCCAGGCGCTGTTTCAAAACGGCACGGCCTTTCAGCAGCCAGCCGGCAACCTTGAACAGGCGCAGTGGATTGCGGCGCACATAGGCAACAAATGTCTCAAACAGGATGTCCGTGCGCACAAGTGTGCCATCCAGGTCCAGTACCAGCGGCGGCCGGGACGACCTGTCTTCGGTCTCATCTGATGTGCTGACGGGTGCGGCAAGCGTGTCGTGCGGCGCCTTTTGCACCGTGTCTGCAGCGCGCTGGTCGTAAATCGCGGTCATATCGGCAGAGTCCTGCACCAGATTGACGGATACCGGAGTGTGCAGGAGCCGGGCCAAAGGCCCGGTTAAGGAATGCGCTGAACAGAGGGTTAACCCCAATCTGTTCCGGCACGCATCTTGTATCGGTCTTAGGTGGCCGGATGTGCCGGCCGTGCAGAAACCCGAGGACAGTGCCCCATGCGGCTCGATCCGCAATTTGTCAGATACATGGTCTTCGCCGGATCTCTTGCCGTGCTCGCGGCAGGGCTCGCGCGCGAAGCCTTTGTGCTGAATGTGGGCACGGGCACCATCGTGCAGGACCTGCGGCAGTTCAATCTGGATGCGGAAAACAGCGTCCCGGCCTGGTGGTCGTCATCCCTGATGCTCGGCGCGGCAGGTCTGCTCTATGTGCTCGGCGCTCAGGCCTGGCACAGAAACGACGTGCTATGGCGCATGTGGAGCGCGTTGGCGGCGGTGTTCCTGCTGATGTCGATCGACGAAGCGGCCAGTTTCCATGAAGGCTTCATCATGCCGCTGCGCGACCTGTTCGGTTTCGGCGGCCTGTTGTTCTATGCGTGGGTGGTGCCGGCGATCCTGTGCCTTGCGGCACTGGGCCTGTTCCTGCTGCCGCTTCTCAAGCGCCTGCCTGTGCGCCTGTTCTGGCAGTTCGCGCTTGCTGGCGGCCTGTTCGTCCTTGGCGCCCTCGGCATGGAGATGATCGGCGGATGGCTCGACTATGAAGGCTACCGGCCGACGGCGCTCTATGCCCTGTCCATCAGCATTGAAGAAGGCCTCGAGATATTGGGGCTCAGCCTCTTCGTGGCCACACTGCTGGATCAGTTCGATCCGTCGCGGGCGCTTGTCGGCATCCATGCGCGCCAGGTCCGTGCCGAGCCGCGGATGACACGGCCACCGCTGACCGGCGCAGGTCAGTTTCCCGCCGCCGGTGCCGAGTGACCTCAGCCCTGTCAGCCGGACGCGAAGCGCAGCCGGTTGCCGAACGGGTCCGTCACTTCAAGCAGCTTGCCGCCCCAGGGGGCATCTTCCAGACCCGGCCGGATATTGCCGATGTCATCGCGCGTCCGCAGTTCGGCGTGAAAGGCCTCGATGCCCTCCATCGGAACAAAGACCGCTGACCCCGGCGTGGCATCGCCATGGTGGCCGCTCACATCCAGAGTGACACCGGCCCGGGTGAGCCGCATGTAGAGCGGCAGCTGCGGTTCAAAGCGGTGTTCGAACACGATCCCGAAACCCAGATAGTCGAGATAGAAGCGCCGCGCCTGGGTCTCATCGAACATCCGCAGGATCGGAATGGCACCGTGGAAGGTGATGGTCATCGAAGCACTCTCCCGTAAGGGTCGTGGACCTGCAAAAACCTGAGTCTTTCCGCGCCCTTCGCCGGGTGCAACCGGTTGACAGAGATGCGCGGACTCCCTATTTCACGCGCACGTCAACTGGCACTCAAAACAACTGAGTGCTAACAGACGGGCAGCGGACTCAAGTCTGGCTGCTTAAGCATTGAAATTACTGGATTTTTGTCCCTGACACGTGTGGGACCAAATCCGTTTGAGAGGAGAGAGCTCATGGGTTTTCGTCCCCTGCACGACCGTGTTGTCGTTCGCCGGCTCGAAGAAGATGAGAAGACTGCCGGCGGAATCATCATCCCGGACACCGCCAAGGAAAAGCCGAGCGAAGGCGAAGTCGTCGCTGTCGGCGCTGGTGCCCGTGACGAGAATGGCAAGGTCCAGCCGCTGGACGTGAAGGCCGGTGACAAGGTGCTGTTCGGCAAGTGGTCCGGCACCGAAGTGAAGATCGACGGCGAGGATCTGCTCATCATGAAAGAGAGCGACATTCTCGGCATCATCGAAGGCAAGGCTTCCAAGAAGAAGGCTGCGTAAGGACACCCGTCCGACACGCGGCTTTTTTTGTGCCGTCCCGCCTATCCAAACATGAAGTGAAACACTGCCGGTTGCCCTTTGTCCCCAACTATGGGGCGCGCGCCGGCGAGATGGAGGTTTTTGAAAACCATGGCTAAAGAGGTCAAGTTTTCATCGGAAGCCCGCGAAAAGATGCTCCAGGGCGTCGACACGCTGGCAAACGCAGTCAAGGTGACGCTGGGTCCCAAGGGCCGCAATGTCGTCATCGACAAGTCTTTCGGCGCACCGCGCACCACCAAGGACGGTGTATCCGTGGCGAAGGAAATCGAACTGGAAGACAAGTTCGAGAACATGGGTGCACAGATGGTTCGCGAAGTCGCGTCCCGCACCAATGACGAAGCCGGTGACGGCACCACCACCGCAACCGTTCTGGCCCAGGCCATCGTTCGTGAAGGCGCCAAGTCCGTTGCCGCCGGCATGAACCCGATGGACCTGAAGCGCGGCATTGATCTCGCAACGGCTGCTGCCATTGCCGATCTCAAGAAGCGCGCCAAGAAGGTGAAGGGCTCTGAAGAGATCGCCCAGGTCGGCACGATTTCCGCCAATGGCGAAAAGGAAATCGGTGACCTCATCGCCCAGGCCATGCAGAAGGTCGGCAATGAAGGCGTGATCACGGTTGAAGAAGCCAAGTCGCTGGAAACCGAACTGGAAGTCGTTGAAGGCATGCAGTTCGACCGCGGCTACCTGTCGCCGTACTTCATCACCAATGCCGACAAGATGGTTGCCGAGCTGGATGACCCGTACATCCTGCTGCACGAGAAGAAGCTCTCCAACCTGCAGTCCATGCTGCCGATCCTGGAATCTGTCGTGCAGTCGTCGCGTCCGCTGCTGATCATCGCAGAAGACATCGAAGGCGAAGCGCTGGCGACCCTCGTGGTCAACAAGCTGCGCGGTGGTCTCAAGATTGCTGCCGTGAAGGCACCGGGCTTCGGCGATCGCCGCAAGGCCATGCTCGAGGACATCGCTGTTCTCACCGGTGGCCAGGTCATCTCTGAAGATCTCGGCATCAAGCTTGAGAACGTCACCCTCGACATGCTCGGCACGTCCAAGAAGGTCCGCATCACGAAGGACGACACCACGATCGTCGACGGCACCGGCAAGAAGGGCGACATCGAAGCACGCGTTGCCCAGATCCGCACGCAGATCGAGGAAACCACCTCTGACTACGACCGTGAGAAGCTCCAGGAGCGTCTCGCCAAGCTCGCCGGCGGCGTTGCCGTTCTGCGCGTTGGTGGTGCCACGGAAGTGGAAGTGAAAGAGCGCAAGGACCGCGTCGACGACGCCCTGAACGCAACCCGCGCTGCCGTCGAAGAAGGCATCGTTCCCGGTGGCGGCACGGCCCTGCTGTCCGCTACCAAGGCGATCAATGCTGTCATTGACAATGCAGAGAACGCTGACCAGCAGGCCGGTGTGAACATCGTGCTGCGCGCCATTCAGGCGCCGATCCGCCAGATCGCCGAAAATGCCGGTGTTGAAGGCTCGATCGTTGTGGGCAAGGTGCTCGAAGGTAAGGGCGTGGGCTTCGGCTTCAACGCGCAGACCGAAGAGTACGGCAATCTCGTCGAGATGGGCGTCATCGACCCGGTCAAGGTCGTGCGTCACGCTCTGCAGGATGCAGCCTCCGTCGCCGGTCTCTTGATCACGACGGAAGCCATGGTCGCCGACAAGCCTGAAAAGGCCGGCGCCGCTGCCCCGGCCATGCCGGACATGGGCGGCATGGGTGGCATGGGCGGCATGATGTAAGCATCAGCCTCCCGGGCCTTCCGGCTCAGGACATACGGAAAAGGGCGGCTCATCCGAGCCGCCCTTTTTTGTTGGAGAGGTCTCCACAAATCTATCCCCGGTACCCCTGACTGGTGAGATACTTGCCGGATGGACCAGACAGCCTCTCACTCCCACACTCAGTCGCGGCGGCGGCGCGGACGGTTTCTGACGCCGCAGGAGCTTGCAGTGCTGGACCGCATCAAGATATTGCAGCGCGCACCGCGGCTGCTCGCGCGGCTCAGGCGCGACAACCCGGAGGCAGCCTCCGGCTTCCCGGATTTCGGCGCACCGGCCATGGCGGCGCACAGGGAGATCGCGGCCGCGGTCGCGGGCGAGCGCAGCTGGCGTGACGCCCTGCAGGACATCGACCAGGCGGCCCGGTCGCTGGAGTGGCTGGGCGAACGGCGGGACCTGCACGGCGCGGCCGCATGCCTGCGGTTGGCGCGCGACCTGCGGCGGCAACACGCAGCGCTTCACGCTCTCGACGCAGAGCTCAACGGAACTACGCGTCCACCTCATGGGTGAAGTCGTCGACCGGCCAGCCGGCCTTGGTGGCCCCGGCCTGATAGGCGCTTTCGAGGAAGGAGAGCAGAGTCGCGCGCGGATCAGCGCTGGTGCGCACCGCCTCATAGGTGAGAAACGCCATATGCGATCCGCCGGCATCGTTCCACACGGCCTGCGACGGTTCGAGCGGCTGTGTCTCGATGCCCGCCGGCTCGGGCGCGGTGTAGGAGTAAAACGCCGCCTCGCGGATCTGGTCGTCTCCGGCCCACCAGCCAAACGAGATGACCTCGTGGCTGTAGGCTTCCTTGTCGGCCTTGGTGCCGCCTTCCATGGGCGGAGCCTTCTTGCCTGAAAAGCGGGTCAGGGCCAGGTCGAAGGAGTGCCAGAACAGGTGCACCGGTGTGGACTTGCCGAGGAAGCGGCCGCGGAACTCTTCAAACACCGTGGCGATCTGCGTCAGCGCGCGCCAATAGGCATGCACCTTGTCGCCTTCATAGGTCTTGTGCTCCGTGTCCTGATCAAATGGCGTTGTGTAGGGCCGGTCATAGGGTATGGCGACGATCTTCACGTCAATGCCGAGCTCAGAGAGTGCCTCGAAGACCCTGGCATAGAAGTCGGCCACGCTGAGCCCCGTTAGCGCAAAGCTGCGGGTGCCGCCATCACAGCGTGTGACGGTCAGTGTGTGGTCGATGAAGTCGAATTCGATCTCGAAATCCACACCACCATAGGGGATACGGCGCGTCGTGACGCCGCGCGACGAGGGATACAGCGTCACGTGCCACCAGTGGTTCAGCTTGGGATGGGTCTTGAGGCGGATCTTGCCGACGATCTGCAGGAACAGATGCAGCGTTTCCTTGGTGTCTTCCCAGTCTTCAAGCGGAAGCGGCGGCAGGTCGAGGACGGGACGCATCGGGCATTTCTCCTGGCTGGCACACACGAAACTGCGGCAAGCCTAGCCCAGCTTTGCCTCCAGCGCTGCCATAAGCGGGTTGCCTCGCTCGAAAATGTAGCGCGGCTCCGTAACAGTTACCGCGTCCTTGCCGTGGGCGTAGAGGTGGCTGACAACGTCATGCACCCGCGGTTCGGGCACATGCAGGATGAGCGCGACACGGGCGCCATCCTCGTCATAGGGGAATGGAACGCGCGCGCCGAACTTGGAGGCGAGATCGTCCAGAAGCGTCTGGTCGGATACGTCATGCAGGAACCGCATCTCGACGACACCGCGGGCGCGGGCGACGGCTTCCACCATTTCAAGAATTTGTGTGGCCGCGGCACGGGCCCCGGCACCCCACTTTGCCGTCAGCGAAGCCACCAGATTGGCCTCGCTGCGCAACATCACCCCGTCATCGAGGATCTTGAGGTTGTTGGCGCGCAGGGTCGCTCCTGTCGAGGTGATATCGACAATGGCTTCCGCCGTGCCGCCCGCCGGCGCGCCTTCGGTTGCCCCGGCGCTTTCGACAATGCGGTAATCGGCGAGGCCGTGCTCGGCGAAGAAGTTACGGGTCAAGCGCAGATACTTTGTGGCGATGCGCACGCGCTCACCATGGCGGGCGTGATAGGCGATGGCGACATCATCAAAGTCCGCCATGGTGCGCACGTCGATCCAGCTCTGCGGCACGGCGACCACCACATCCGCGTGGCCGAAGCCGAGTGGCTTGACCATGTGGACGACGCCTTCGGGCTCCGGCAGCCTTTCGCGGATCAGGTCTTCGCCGGTGATCCCCAGATGTGCGCGGCCACTGCCAAGCGCTCCGGCGATCTCACTGGCGGACAGGAACGCAACCTCGACATTGTCGACGCCGGGCATGCGGCCCACATAGCCGCGGTCAGAGCCTGCCTGCCTGATGGCGCACCCCGCCTGCCTGAAGAATTCAAGCGCAGTCTCCTGCAAGCGCCCCTTGGAAGGGACGGCGACGACGAGCGGGCCGTCTGTGTTCTGCGGTGTCATGCGCGCGCCTCCAGTCCGACGGCAGCAAGCAGCCGCTCGGTACGGATCGCGCAGCCCACGGCGGGCACATCTCGCGCACAACCCAGGCTCCTGAGCAGGCCGTCATAGCGGCCGCCGCCGGCCACCTGACGCGAGGCTCCCAGCGCCTCGACACGCAGCTCGAACACAAAGCCCGTGTAGTACTCTTCCTTGCGGCCGAAATCAGCGTCGAAGGTAATGTCGTTGCGGTTGATGCCCTTGGCGCAGATCAGATCGATGCGGCGGGAGATCGACTCGAGCTCATTATCCAGCGAGACACCCGCCGCCTTGGCGACCAGCGCGATCTGGTCCACGGCATTGGTGCAGGGGGCGGAGATGGCGAGGAAGGCGCGGATCGCGTCTGCAATTTCGCGCGGCAGCTGCGCGCTCGACGCGCCGGCCGCCTGTTCAAGAAACCGCTCGGAGATTTCCGTAACCGTGCGGCCGCCGACGGCGGAGATGCCCGCCAGCGCCAGTACATCCTGCACGACGTCGCGGGCGCGCTCGGGCTCCATGACATCGAGTGCCGCCAGCAGCGCCTGATTGGTGTTGGATGTCACCGGCACCGCCTGCGCATCGGTGAGGCGGGTGAGCATTTCCTCGAAATAAGCAGGCCGCCAGATGTGCCGCTTCAGGCGGTTCTTCCAGCTCTCCGGCAGATCGAGCTTGTCGACCAGCGCGCCGAACAGACCCAGATCACCCAAGGTCGTTGCAAAGGAGGCAAGCCCTGCGCTCTGCACGGCATCGATGGCAATCGCAACGATGTCGGCGTCGGCCTCGGGCGTGCTGGCACCGCCGATATGTTCGACACCGGCCTGCAGGAACTCGACCGGTTTGCCGGCGGACGGAGGCTGATAGCGGTAGGCCGGGCCGTTGTAGCAGAACCGCGCCTCGCTCTGCCCTGACGGGTCGCGCTCGAGATACATGCGGCAGGTGGGAATGGTGAGATCGGGCCTCAGGCACCACTCATCGCCACCGGGATCCTGAAACACATAGGTGCGCTGACGGATGTCCTCGCCCGAGCGATTGAGGAAGATATCGGCGGGCTGCAGGGTCGGCGGCTCGACCGGCTCGAACCCGGCATTGTTGAACACCGCCTTCACTTCACGTGCCTGGGTTTCGAGCGCCTCCAGCGAGGCCGCATCATAGCCCGCTGCCGGACGTTCCGGGTCCGGACTTTCGATGACGACAGCATCGCGCGGCGGCTCTTCACCGGCGCGGCGGAAGGCGGCGTTGCGCTGGGCCCGCAGCAGCCGGTCCGCGTCCACGGATTTGCCGTCGCGGCGCGCCGCATCAATCACCGCCGGCCACCATTCCTGGGGAATGCTGTCGCGGCGGCGCCATTTGCGGGCGAGATCGCCGCCATCCTCCTGCTCGAGGGCACGGGCGAAGTCGGCGGGTTTTCCCCATTCCGCAATGATGGCGGCAAAGCTCAACGGATCATCGGTCATGGCGAGCCAATACACCGTGTCCCGTTTTATTGCAACTATGTTCTGTTTAGATGCTTCTATGTCCTGTTTTCAGGACATACGGGACAAAATCCGGTCGAAATCCAGGATTGGTAGCCGGAAACGGGACATCACGACCCCATATGCGGCCTGTTGAGCATGTCCTGAACGGCCTGCACGAGATTGCCGGCCGGCACGGAGACCTGAGCGGGCTGGTCCTCGCGCCAGGTGGTGTTGTCCTCGATCTCGCCGGAGAGTTGCGCGCCAAGGACGAGGTCCTTGAGGGTGATCTCTCCCTTTTCGAACTCATCGGAGCCCTGAATCACCGCGACAGGCGCGCCGCGCTTGTCGGCATATTTGAGCTGCGCCCGCATGCCCGCGCCGCCGAGATAGAGCTCGGCACGGATGCCCGCATTGCGCAGGTCCCAGACCATCTTCTGATAGTCGCCCATGCGCTCTTTATCGAGCGGCAGAACGACGACCGGCGGCGCCAGGCTCTCCGCTGTGCCGCGGCCGAGCACCTCCAGTGCCGAGAGCAGTCGGTCGACCCCGATGGAGACGCCGGTCGCCGGAATCGGCGTGCCCTTGAAGCGGCTGACCAGATCGTCATAGCGGCCGCCGCCACCAATGGAGCCGAAGCGGATCGGGCGACCGTCCTCATCCTTCACATCAAAGGTGAGTTCAGCCTCGAAGACAGGGCCCGTGTAATACCCAAGCCCACGCACGACCGAAGGGTCGAACAAGACCCGGTCAGGCCCATAGCCTACCGCATCGAGCAGCCCGGCAATTTCCTGCAACTCGGCGACGCCGGCCAGACCGGCTTCGCTGGTGCCGACAAGGCCGCGGAGTGTTTCCAAAACTGTGCCGCGGTTCTCGTTTCCTGCACCCACAAAGGCAAGCACGGTATCGGCCTGGGTATCCGACAATCCGGCACCCTCGGTGAAGTCGCCGGATTCGTCCTTTCGGCCCGCACCCAGGAGCAGGCGCACACCGTCCGTACCCAGACGGTCGAGCTTGTCGATGGCCCGTAGCACCGTCATGCGCTGCAGAGCGCCGTCGTCGCCGGCGGGCACGCCGATGGTCTCCAGCACGCCGTCGAGAATCTTGCGGTTGTTGACGCGGACCACATAGTCGCCGCGGGCGATACCGACGGCTTCCAGCGCATCCGACACCATGGCGCACAGCTCGGCATCGGCCGCCATTTCCGGCGCGCCGACGCTGTCTGCGTCGCATTGGGTGAACTCGCGGAACCGCCCGGGACCCGGCTTTTCGTTGCGCCAGACCTGGCCGGTCTGGTAGCGGCGGAACGGCTTGGGCAGGGCGTCATAGTTTTCCGCCACCATGCGCGCCAGGGGCGCCGTCAGGTCGTAGCGCAGCGATAGCCACTGGTCATCGTCATCCTGAAAGCTGAAGACACCCTCATTCGGCCGGTCTGCGTCCGGCAGGAACTTGCCCAGCGCATCCGCATATTCGAGGGCCGATGTCTCGAGCGGGTCAAAGCCGTAGGACTCATAGACGTCCATGATCGTGGCCAGCATGGCGCGCCGCGCGGCCACCTCGCCGGCGCGCAGGTCGCGCAGGCCCTTGGGAAGCCGCGCTTTCGGGCGGAACTGCTTTTGTTTCTTGGCCACAGGTGTCGGTATCCGGGTCTTTTCGGGAAATGGCGGAAGAGATGGGCGCTCTACCTAGCGCACGGTCCGCGCCCGCCGCAAGCAAGGGCTGCGCGGCAGGATGGCGGGCCGTCAGGTCTTAACCGGCTGGTGAGGAGACCTAACGCCGCCTTAATCCCGCCACAGGTCATTTACCCCGTGTTTACCATCAATGTTCATGTTTGATTCACGGATTCGCGCCGCTGCGCGGGTCCGGACATGAAATTCTTGAGACCTGCAGGCAGTTTATGCGTTCCCAGTCCCGATCAGTCCCTGTGATTCCCAAAGGGAGTCTGCTGCCGAAACGGTCCTCCGCCGCTGCGGAAAGTGCCCGTCTGGCGCTCGCCCCGGTGGATGTGCCCGCGCGCCGTGAGAGTGTCGGCGTCATCAGCATGAGCGCGGACACCGCGCGTCAGGTGGCCGATGCGCTGGATGTCCGCCGCGACAGCCCGGTCGATCTTATCCACAGCCTGCCTGGCGCCGGTCTGGATCAGCTTCTGGTCCCGGGCCTGACGGTCATCATCGCCGAGGCTGCCGCCGACGAGGCCGGACTTGCGCATCTGAAACGTATCTGCGCCGTCGGCCCGAATGCGCCATTGGTTGTGCTGATGCGTAAACCAACCGATGCAGCCACCCTCCAGGCCATCGAAGCCGGGGCGGATGACGTTGTGGCGATGACGGATGCCGGCGACTTCAATGGTGCCGAACTGGCGTCTGCCGTCGCACGCTCGCTTGCGCGCCGCGGCCATGCGGGCAGTGCCAATGCCCCGGCGGGCAAAGGCGCGTCGGTCCAGGCCCCCGCACCGCTGATGCTGGTGCAGGAAGCGCCGGACGCCATGGTTGTGCTGGACCGGCATGGCGCGGTCGCCTTCATCAACCCCGCCGCGGAAGACCTGCTGGGTCGCCCGGCGGACTCGCTGCTCGGCAAACGGTTCGATCTTGAGATCGGCAAGGGCGGCGAGGTCACGATCGTGCAACCCGGCGGCGAGACGCGGGTGGCGGAAGTCGATGTGGTGGAAACAGAACATGGCGGCGTACCGGCGCGCATTGCCAGCTTCACCGACATCACCGTACGGCGAAAACTCGAGACCGCTCTCAAGAGCGCACAGAGCGGCCGCGACGCGGCCTTAAGAAAATCGAGCCGCTTCTTCTCGCGGGTCAGCCATGATCTGCGCACGCCGCTGACTCATATCGTGGGCTTTGCGGATCTGCTGCAGGAAGAAAAGCTCTCGGACCCCGAGCGCCAGCGCGATTATGCTGCCTCCATCTCCGATGCGGGCCGGGCGATGCTGGATATGGTGGAAGACCTTCTGAGCGTCGTTGACGCCAGCGACACCACCATCGAACCCTGCGACCTCGTCAAGCTTGTGCGCAACACGGCGCATTTCCTGAAACGGCAGGATGCCGGGACCGGCCCGGAGATCGTCGTCGATGCGCCGGATGCGTCACTCATCGCACGGGTGGATCTTGCAAAGCTGCAACGCGCGCTCTACCGGCTGGTCGCCGGGATTGCCCGCGATGCAGCGAACGGCGCCGTGTTGCGGCTCCAGGTGCGGCAGGCGGGAAAGCAGGCGCGGCTCACGGTGCGGGTCGATGGGCGCTCCGGAAAACCGGTCGCCCTCCCCGCCAGTCTTGAGGACACAGACCCGTTGGTGACACCGGCTGATCCGCGGACGGGGTTTGCGGCGGAACTGCTGCGGGAGGCACTGGACGCCCATGGCGGCGCGCTACAGCTTGCGCGCGATGCCGGAAGCGTCGTTGCCGCCGTCATCACACTGCCGCTCAAGGACTGACTCTATCTAGCTGGCCACATTCACCTGCGGTGGACCCTCAGGCAAACAGGGCGTCGATGTCGTCCTGCGTTGCGTGGCCGTGATGCTCTTCGAGCGCCGGGCCGTTGAGAAGGGCTTCATCGCCTTCCGGCTCGGACGATTCAGGTGCGAAGGCTGCTAGGTCATTGGCACCGCCCCAGATTTCCATCATCCGGGACACGCGTTCATCGATGAACTGTAGAGCCTGCACGACCTTGGTGATGCGCTGGCCGGTAATGTCCTGGAAGTTGCAGGCCTCGAAGATGTTGACGACCTGCTCGGCAATCTCCTCCGCCTGGCCGCGGCTGACATCGTCGGTTGCTGCGGAGCCCAGATGGGCGGCTGCGGAATCGATCTTCTCGGAGGCCGACAGAATCGTGTCCGTTGCCTGTTCGGTCGCATTGACGACCGCATCCAGTTCGTTACCTGCTTCCTTGAAGCGGGCGGCAGCCGGTCCGTCGTAATGGAGCGCTGACAACTCCTGCTTGGTGCGCTCGATGGCGCCGGAAAGCTCGGCAAGCTCCGCCTGCAATTTCGCGGCTTCGGAGACCCGGTCGCGCAGGGCGGCGAGTTCCTCGATGCTCAGTACCTCGCCCTCCACCGGGCTCCCGGCCGGCGCTGCGGCACCGTCCTGAACAGGTGCTGCGGCCACAGCCGGCGCAGACAATGCGCTGTCATTGGCAGGCGCAGATGGGGTGTCGACGACCGGGGCGTCATACCCCATCATCTTTTCAATTCGAAACGGCTTGTGCTGGACCACCTGGCGCACCTCCCCCAAGGCAGAAACGTGACGGTGACCCTACCCGGACTGGTGTTAAAAATGCCTTTAGCCACCCCCATGGGTTGTGCACCTTCGTCCGCATTCGCCTAGAATCTGCCTGTCCCGATGCAGTCCTCTCCCCCACCGCCACCTGCAGAATTGCCGATGCCTCTGCCGTTTTTCGGCGCAGCGCTGGGTTTGGCAGGGCTTGGCGCCAGCTGGCAGCGGGCCGCCGGTGACGACCCAAACCTGCTGTGGATCTCCGGGACACTCGCTGGTGCGGCGACCCTGGTCTTGTTGCTGGCGGCAGGGGACCATGTCCGGCGATGGCAACGCGGCGGAGGCATTGCCGGGGCTGTGCACGCACTTCCCGTCCTGTCGGCACTGGCACCGCTTCCGATGGTCCTCATGGTGCTGCCCATCTGGCTGGTGCCACTCGGCACCGGAATACTCTCTGCCGCATCCGTGCTTTGGGCCGCCGGCCTTGCGGGCCATGCGGCTATCGCTATCAGGATCTGGGTATTGCTTCTGCGCAGACCGCAGCTTCTGGCGGATGCAACGCCGGCTCTCTTTGTGCCGACAGTCGGCATGGCTGTGGCGCCGGGTGCCGCATTCGCCCTCGGCCATGTTCCGGCCGCAAGCGCTGCCGCCTTTGCCGGAGCGGTGGCGTGGGTCTGTCTTCTGCCCGCCGTGTTGCGGCGTGTGCTGACCGGTACAGAGCTGCCGAATTCCGCCGTGCCCGGACTATCCATCCTCGTCGCGCCACCGGCACTTGTGGCACTCGCATTCGGACTTCTCTCGGACAGCGCTGAAGGCGCCGCCCTGTTCACACTGATTTCACTGGGATTTCTGGCGCTGGCTGCGATCCTCGTCCTGCGCAGGGCATATCAGGCCGGATGGCCCGATTTTTCCCTCGCCTGGTGGAGCGCCACCTTTCCCCTTGCCGCCCTTGCCAATGCAGCGCTGCTCACAGGCGAGATGACAGCGGCCCCGGCGTATGATGTCGCCGCCACCGGAGCTCTGGGTCTTGCTTCACTCGTCACAGTGACAGTCGGTCTTCTGACGGTCCGACATCTCATTCGGCAGCGTTAGAGGCCTGCGTCGGCGCCATGCGGCCCATTCGGCCAGCAATCTCGAAGAATTCGCTGACGGTCTCGTTGATGATGTCCGCGGCCGGCTTGATTTCCTGGATCAGACCCGACGTCTGACCGGCAAGACCAACACTCGCTTCCATGTCGCCGCCGAAATAGAGGTCCTGAATGCGCGCAAAGGTGTCCGCCGGCATCAGGCCTTCCTCGAAAATGGCCTCGGTCTTGTTGGTCTTGAGGGCACGGATGCAGGGGCTGGCTTTCTTGTTCAGCACATAAGTGCCCGTCGTCGGCGCGTCGATGATCGCGTTCTTGTAATTGTCGTGCACCGGGCTCTCCGCCGCGCTGACGAAGCGCGTGCCCATCTGCACGGCTTCCGCACCCAGGGCAAAGGCCGCCGCCATGCCGTGGCCGTTGCAGATGCCGCCCGCGGCCACCATTGGAATGTCAGACTGCTGACGAATCGCCTGCAGAAGCACGAGTGTCGACACTTCCTCCGGGTTCTTGAAGCCGCCGCCTTCCGCCCCTTCCACGACCAGACCGTCAATACCCGCGTCGATGCACTTCATCGCTGCGTCGAGCGTCGGCACGGCGTGGTAGACAGTGATGCCCGCGTCCTTGAGCGGCTTGATGAATTTGCTCGGGCTGCCGGCAGACGTCGTCACGAATTTGACGCCGCTGTCGCAGATGTAGCGCAGCATGGCGTCGTCCTTGAGGAACAGGATCGGCAGATTGACGCCGAAGACACCGTCCGTCAGGTCCGCCATCTTCTCGATCTCGGCCTTGCAGGCATCCGTCTCGCCGGACGAGGTCTCGATGATGCCGATGCCCCCGGCATTGGCGACCGCGGAAGCCAGTTGCGAGCGGGCGATCCAGCCCATGGGCGCCTGGATGATGGGGTATTTGGCCCCGGTGTGGGCGAGAACACGGTTGCCTGCAAATCCGGACATGTTGGCTTCCTCTTGGTCGGGTGGTCCTGATGGGAGTTTCCTGATGCCGGGCACCCTACATCAGTTGAGCCGGTATTGAATGGGCGCGATGAAGGCAAAGTCGCGGCCGTCCGGCGACAGTGCCGCCGGCACCGGCGGAAACGGCGCAACGCGGCGCACCAGATCAAGCGCTGCCTCATCCAGCACGGCGTGGCCCGACGTGCTGGCCAGGCTGACAGCGCGCAGGCTGCCATTGGCGGCGAGCACCACCTCGACGCGCACGATACCTTCCAGCTCACGCCGTTGCGCGCGGCGCGGATAGACAATGGCGCGTTGCAGGCGGGTCAGCAGCAATCGGGCGTAGCTGGCTTTGGCTGCTGCCGCATCGTCGCCGGTCAGAGAACTGCCGCCGCCCGACGCCGCCGGAGGCGGCGCCGAGGCTGCATCTAAGGCACCTGCGGGCTCAACAGGAGCCGGAGTGCCCGCAACGTCCGGCGTTTCGGCGGGCGCGGGCTGCGTCGGGCGGGGCTCAGCCGCGTCTGGTTGTTGTGTCGGCACGGGCTGTGGCGGCGGTGTTTCCGCCCGGGGGCGCCGGGGCTGTGTCCGGGGTTGCTGCGGTTGCGGCTGGACCCGGGGTTCGGTGTCCTGCTGCGGCGGTGCCGGCGGGCCTTGCCGGGCAAGTGCCACAAGATCAACCGCGATGACCGGCGCGTCACTCACTGGTTCGGGATTGTCGGCCAATACGCCCCACAGACCGGCGATCAGCGCCGCGTGGATGAGCAGCGATACCACCAGCACGCGGCGCCGGTCGCGTCGCGGGCCTGCAGCGGCCTCAGAGGGCGGCGCCGGACGCGCCTCTCCGTCGCGCCTGTCAATGTCCTGTGGGAATTGCAAAAAAATCCAATCCGTTTATGCCAGTGCCCATTCTTCCGACCGCTGACACAGATGCCAGCGCAGCCAGGATACGACCGGCCCGTGACACCGACCCGAACACCCCCCGTACAGTCCGCGACACTGCCGGATGCCCTGGCCCATTTCGATGACGTCATGGGGCGGATGGCGGACCGGCGCCCGGCGCTGTTTCTGGACTATGACGGCACCCTCGTGCCGCTTGCAAGGCGGCCGGAACTGGCGGTACCGCCGGAGGACCTGCGCACCGCTATCGGCCATCTCGCCACCCTGATGCCTGTGGCCGTGGTCAGCGGGCGGGGCCGGGAGGATGTACGCCAGATGCTCAATGTCAGCGGCATCGCCTATGCGGGCAGCCACGGCTTTGACATCACGGATGCAGGGGGCCGCGATCTCTCCGGTGATGTCGGCGACCCCTACCTTCCTGCTCTCAAACAGGCAGCGGCGTCGCTTGCCAAAAGCCTCGACCCGATCTCCGGCGCTTTCATTGAGGACAAGACCTACTCCCTGGCGATCCACTACCGCGAGGTCCACCCCGACGAACATGCTGATGTCCATGCCGCCGTCGAGACGGAAGCCGCCCGCCATGACACGCTCAAGCGCACCGGCGGCAAGATGATCCACGAACTGCGCCCGGACCTTGAGTGGCACAAGGGGACGGCGGTGCTGCGGGTCATGGACGCGCTCGGGCTGACACCCGACACGGCTGCGCCGGTCTATCTGGGCGACGACGAAACCGACGAAGATGCCTTTGCGGCTGTGCGGGACACGGGGATCGGCATCAAGGTCGGTGGTGGGTCCGAGCCGACCGCGGCGCATTTCCACCTGGCGTCGCCCGCGGATGTGCGCGTCTTCCTCGATCGCGTGGCCTCACGGTTCGGCAACTGACCGCAGCCCATCCGCATGACACATGAAAAAGCCCGGACGCATGCGCATCCGGGCTTCCTCTGCGAGTGATCCCGCAACCGGCGCGGTCTAAAGGTCCTCGCCGATGACGATGAGCTTGTCGTAGTTGAGCCCCTGCTCATCACACATGCCGCGATAGACATTGAGGATGCTGTTGGCATCCAGAATGCCCGTCACCTGGCCGGTTTCATCCGTGTTCACATTCGGGCCGTAGATCGCAAACCACACGTCGGTCTCTTCGTCGTTCGTGTCCGGCACCATGAGGGTGTGGACCGATCCGGCAGGTTCGAACAGGTACGACCCCTTGGTGTTCACCACGTCCGGATACTCCTTGTAGTACCACTTACCAGTGAAGGTGACGGCGAAGACGGGCCCTGTGTGATAGTGGGTTGCCACCTGGTAGCCCGGCGCAAACTTGGTGCGCAGAACCCACAACCCGCGGGTCAGGTCGACCTGCTGCAGCTGAATCTTGGTGCCGTCGCCCAGATCAATGAAGGGCAGATCATTTTCGCCGATATGCAGCGCCTCGCCGGATGCCGGCGGCACCACCGGTGCGGCCATCTGGGTGATTGCATCGTCTGCCTTGGTATCCATCTTGGCGTCTCCTGTCGCACGTCCCTGTTTGGTTCGAGGGCAGTGTAGCGGGAATCGGTCAGGCCCGCATGTCCTTCCGGTGCCCACTTTGACTTTCCTCGGGCAAGACGCCATGTCAGCCCCATGTCCGACCGCCGCCTCAGCCCTTTGCCGCTCACGCCGCCCGTCCCCGAGGATATCGATGCCGGTACCGACTGCTGCGCCCTGTGCGGGCGAGCACTGGGCGATCGTGTTGAACGGCACCACCTTATTCCGCGGCTCAAGGGCGGTACGGAAACCGTGACGCTGCACCCGATCTGCCACAAGAAGATCCACTCCCTGTTCACAGAGAGCGAGCTTGCCGCACGCTTCAACACGATTGAGGCGCTGACCGGTCATCCGGATGTCGCTGCCTTTATCAGATGGGTGCGCAAGCGGCCTGCCGACTTTCACAAGCGCACCCGCATGGCAGGCGGCGGCCGGGGGCACAGACGGCGATGAGCCTGCCGCGCTTCGACAGCAAGGATGCCGCGCGGACCCATGTGTGGGACCGGCTCAAATCTGAACGGCTGGCAGCGTTCCCGTTTCCGCCGCACGGGCGGATTCCCAATTTCAAAGGGTCTGCGCAGGCGGCGCGGCAACTGTTCGAGATTCCAGTGTTTGCCTCGGCAGCAGCGCTCAAGGTCAACCCGGATTCGGCGCAGAGCGCGGTGCGGGCAGAAGCGCTGCGGCGCGGCATCGACGTCTATGTGCCGACGCCGAAACTGGCCGGCGGCTTCTGGAAGATCAGCGGGCGCGACGTGCCGACGGACGCGGTGCGCGAGGCTGCTGCGATGACGACCATGCGCAAATGGGCGGAAGAAGTCCCGCTCACCGACCTGCCGCAGATGGATGCCATCGTCTCGGGGTCCGTCGCAGTCACGGCGTCGGGCAAGCGGTGCGGCAAGGGGGCGGGCTATGCGGACCGGGAGTTTGCCATCCTGATGGAGCTCGGCCATCGCCCTGTGCCCGTGGCCACGACGGTTCATGACGTGCAGCTGGTCGAGGACTTTCCGCAGGTCGGTACCGACGAGCCGCTGCACTATGTGGTCACGCCGGACCAGATCATCGAAATCGCCGATCCGCCACCGCCGCCCGTGGGGATCGACTGGGCCGCGATCAGCGCCGCGGACCTCGACGACATGCCGGTCTTAGCGGAGCTGAAGGCACTCACCAACGGCTAGCAGCAGGCGGCAAGTATGAAGGAGAGGTGGTACCGCCTCTTGGTCTCGAACCAAGGACCTCCGGTTCCACAAACCGGCGCTCTAACCAACTGAGCTAAGGCGGCACGGGGCGATCCCATCTCATGGCCATATTCAGACCACCGGGGGACGCGGAGGCGGAACCTAGCGCCGGGTTCCGGGGATTGCAAGGCGCTTGTACGGCACCGCAACACAGGCGCTTACCCCTTGCTGGTCAAGGATTTTTGCCATCGCCGCCGCGCCGCTGCGGGCACCGGATCGCCGTGTATTCGCTTCAAATTTGAACAAACACCTTACCGTCGTCTTGAGACCTCGCCCCTAGGGTCGAGCCTACGGGGTTACCCGCGCCTGACCTTCACGCGCGGCATGAAAGCGAGGAACCGACATGACCAGTGAGCGTACCGGACCGGGCACGACCTGTTGGGCCAACAGGGCTCTCAACGCCCTGGGCGCAATCGCCATCGTGGCCGCCGCTGTCGTCTACAGCGCCATACCGCAGGCGCAGGCGTCCGGCGCATCAGCGAACGCGATCACGGATGACCTGTCAGCCCAGCTGGCAAACCGTCCGTCGCATGTCTCCACCTCCTGGGACGGTCTGGCCGCTGGCGGGTTTGATGTCGTCGCCTTCTTCATCGACAACGCTGCCATGCGCGGCGACAGGGCGATTACCACAAGCTATGACGGGGCAACCTACCGTTTTGCCACCGAGGCAAACCGAACCCTGTTCCTGAAAGACCCGGCATCTTTGGTGCCGCAATATGGCGGCTACGGGGCGATGGGCGTGCGCAAGGGCAAGAAGCTGCGCCCTGACAAATCCGCTGCATGGCTCGTCGCCGACGAGAAACTCTATCTCTTCATCGATGACGAAACCAAAGCCATGTGGACGGCGGACCGTCATGCCAATGAGCGGATCGCCCATGCCATCTGGGCGCAGATACGCGACGTGCCGATCCACATCCTGACGGCACCCGCGACCCACTAGGCCCGCATCGTGCGCCGCTGCTAGACTTGCCGTCACCAGACAGGGAGGCGGCAGGCGATGGTTCCGGGCACAGATACCCGTTTCATTGAGGCGAACGGCATTCGCTTTGAGGTGGCGGTCGCGCCGCCCGCCCATGAAGGTAGCGGGCCACGGCGGCTGGCGCTGCTGCTGCACGGCTTTCCCGAGCTCAACTATTCCTGGCGTGACCAGATCGAGACCTTCACCCGCGCGGGATATACGGTCTGGGCGCCTAATCTACGCGGCTATGGCGCCACCACGCGGCCGGACGGTATCGATGCTTACCGGCTCGACGTGCTGGTTGACGATGTCGCCGGGCTGATCGACGTCGCCAGGGCGGAAGGTCTCGCGGACGAGGTCTGTCTGGTCGCGCATGACTGGGGCGGCATCATTGCCTGGAGTTTTTTGCTCGGCGCCGCGCGGCCCATCGACCGTTTCATCGTGATGAACCTGCCGCATCCCAAGCGCTTCATGGATGAACTCAAGACGTGGAAGCAGTTCCGCCGGTCCTGGTACACGTTCTTCTTCCAAATTCCGTGGCTGCCCGAAAAGATGCTTGGCGCAAAGGGTGCGGAAGCCATCGGGCGGGCGTTCCATGACATGGCAATCGACAAGTCACGCTTTCCCGATGACGTGCTTGATGTGTACCGGCAAGCTGCGCTGCAGCCGGGCGCGCTCACGGCCATGGTGAATTACTACCGCGCGACGATGCGGCGGCAGACCAGGTATCAGGAGCTCTGGCAGGACCCACCCATCATCGACGTGCCGACGCTGATGATCTGGGGTGAAGCAGATTCCGCCCTGTGTGTCGAAACGACCGACAGGACCGAGCCGCTGATGGCGGACTTCACGCTGAGGCGGCTGCCAAACGTGTCACACTGGGTGCAGCAGGAAGCGCCCGAAACCGTCAATGCGATGATCGCAGCCTGGCTTGGCGGCGTCGCCGTTCCGTCTGCGGACGATCTCAGGCGGTTGCCGGAGAGCAGCCTCGTACAGCCCGCTACATCATCTGCCGCCCAATAGCGCCCGCGACCAGACGGGTCAGCCAGCGCGGCGAAGCACGTCCGATGCTCGTGGTCATGGCATAGGCGAGACCGGGCACCCGCACCACTTCGCCCTTGATGCAGGCGTCATAGCCTTCCTGCGCCACATCCTCGACGTCTGCCACCAGGAAGGACGGGATGTAATCCGTGCGCTCGTTGGAGCTCTTGATGGTGCCGAACATGTTGGTCTCGGTGATGCCGGGGCAGAGCGCCGTCGCCGTCACATTGTCCGGCTTGAGTTCTTCTGCGAGGGACTCGGTCAGTGACAGAACGAACGCCTTGGTGGCTGCGTAGACCGCAAGCGACGGCACCGGCTGGAACGACGCGACAGAAGCGACATTGAGGATGCGACCGGACTGGCGTGCCGCCATCGGTGGAACAAACAGCGCCGCCATTTCCGTCAGCGCCAGCGTGTTGAGCCGCACCATATCGCCCTGCTTGTCCGCCGGCAGAGACGTGAAGGCCCCCATTTCCAGAACGCCGGCATTGTTGACAAGGATGTCGATATCGATGCCGCGGGCGGCCATCTCGTTGAAGAGATCCTGCGGAGCCCCCGGCTTCGCGAGATCAATCTGAGCCACTTCGGCACTGATGCCATGTTCTTCGGAGAGCTTGGCGGCAAGCCGTGTCAGCTTGTCCTTGCTGCGGGCGGCGAGCACCAGATCAAATCCGCCGGCGGCAAACTTGCCTGCCAGTGCCTCGCCGATACCCGCCGAGGCGCCCGTGATCAGCACCCACTGGCCCTGAGAGCCTGTCGGCTGCCTTGTGGCCGACGCCCTTGATCTCGTCTTCGACGCCGCTTTCCGCGCTGTTTTTTTGGCAGTTTTCCGGGCTGTCGCCTTGCCAGCCGTTTTCTTTGCAGCTGCTCGCGCCATCTCATCCTCCCCATGGCCTGATCTTTGAGTAAAAGCCTAGGGCGGGTGCTCGCGTCTGGCCAGCACGGCTGGTTTTGCCGGTCTTGGTGCTATGGAGGCTGAGAGGGGTCACAGCAGCGCTTTTTTGTCCCATACTCTCCTCATGCGTGCTTGGGGGAGTGCGCGGGCTCTTCATGAAGCCTGGTCTGTCGGGGGGACGGCCAGGTCGCTCAGCCGGGCTGGCTCCTTTCCTTTGTGCAGTGCGCTCACCGATGCCGCGGATCATGTCCGTGCGCATCTGAACTTGGATTGTGGGTTTGGCGAACCGGATGACTTCCGACGGGGACGACATTGCGGCGACAGTTTTCCCGGCGCGGTTTGTCTGGGATGGCGACCGGTGCCGAATTGTCGATGCAGACGATGCCGCGGCACAGCTGTTCGGCGACGCAACCGTGCTTGACCTGCTGGAGCGCCCCTTCGCACCTCAAGGGCAGATGGCCAGGGCACTTGGCCCACACCTGGAGATTGTCTCCGGCGGTCCGGAGGCGTCCGCCCTGCACGAAGGCACCCTGCCCGCCCCCGTCAACGGCGCGCTGCTTGCGGCGACCTTCGCCTCAACAGCCCTGCCGGACGGGCGCATCGGGCTTGAAGTCATTGTTGCTGGTCCTGCGGACTCCGCCCCGGACACGGCACGCGTGGCAGCACTCGGCGAAGCCATTGCGGCGCCCGGCGCGCTGTTTGCCGCTGACGGCGCGTGGCTGGCAGGGAACGACGCTGCCATCGCCCTGCTCGGCGACGTCACGCCCGCGCTGGAGGGCCTGCTCGGCGATCCCAAGGCCACCGTCAAGCTGACCGGCCAGGCGCTTGCCGAAGGGCTGGCGTCCGGCACCTTCCGCATTGCGACACGCTTCGGCCCCCGGCTTGCCCGCGTGACGCTGACCCGCGCCCTTGATCCGGACACCGGCGGCGCTGCCGTGGCAGCGTACTTCAATGACATCGCCGACCGCGCGCGGTTTCTGGCAGCCCGGCCGCCGGCAACCGCACCGGCGAGCCCGCCGCAACTGCCGGAGGAACGCTCACAGGAGCACACTCAGGAAGCCTCTGCCGCTGCGATGGAGGCGCGGGCGCTCATGTCGCGGGTCGGCCATGAGTTGCGCACACCACTCAACGCCATTCTGGGCTTCTCGGAAGTGATGGCGAATGAGCATCTCGGCCCGATGGGGAACGAAAAGTATCTCGAATATGCGCGCGACATTCACAGCGGCGGCGAACACCTGCTGAGCCTTGTTGACGACCTGCTCGAAATGGCGCGGTCGGAGAATGGGCGCCGCCAGCTTTCCTTCGAGGCGGTCGATCTGGCCGACATGGTGCACAGCATGGGCGACCTGTTGCGTGAGGAAGCCGCGGCGCGCGGCCTGACGCTGTTTGCGGAGATCGGCGGCGACGTACCGCCGGTGGTGGCGGACGCCCGCTCGCTGCGGCAGGTGCTCATCAATCTGATCGGCAATGCCATCAAGTTCACCAAAGCCGGCAGCGTCACCGTCGGCGTCAAGAGCGACGGCGAGGGCGGTGTCACGCTGTTTGTCGCCGATACCGGGATCGGCATGACAGCGGACGATCTAAAGGCGGCGCTCGAGCCCTTTGGACAGGTGGAGACCGCCCAGGCCGATCTTGCCGGAGCCGGCAGCGGGGCTGCCGGCTTGGGGCGGGGCCTGGGGCTCGGCCTGCCATTGGCCAAGGCGCTTGCGGAGGCCAACAAGGCCTCTTTCGAGATCGACTCCGAGCCCGGCAAGGGCACGACGGTGCGCGTCACCTTCCCCCCGACCGGTGTCCTTGCGACGTAATGCAGCGCCGTCCGCAGCTCCAATTTATTGACACTCATTCGCAACAGGCCTACTTCGCAGGGTCAATGTCCGCACTTTTCCGGCGCTGATGCCCGATGGCCCTTGCCCACAGCCCCCTTCCCGACCACAGGAACGCCTTTTCGGCGCGCCTGAAGGCATGGCTGCATCAAGGGCGGCAGCTCCTGTCGACGGGAACGGCAGGACGCACCCTCACCATAAGTGCGCTGATCGTGGCGCTGCTCATCTCGCTGCCGGCGCTCGCGGTGATCGCGACCCTGTTCGACACGGCAACAGCGAGCCTGTCCGGCCTTGGCCGCTCGGTCATGGCCGAGCTGCTGACCAACTCGCTGCTGCTGGCATCGGGCACATTTGTCGGCGTGCTGCTGCTGGGCGTCTCCAGCGCGTGGCTTGTCACCATGTGCCGGTTTCCGGGACGTGAGGTGTTCCACTGGGCGCTGATCCTGCCCCTCGCTGTTCCGGCCTATGTTGTCGCGTATGCGTATACGGATTTTCTGCATCATCCGGGCCCCGTGCAGTCCCTGCTGCGGGACGTAACCGGCTGGGGCGCCAATGACTACTGGTTCCCGAACATCCGCTCCGAGGGCGGTGCCATCTTCGTCTTCTCCTTCGTGCTGTATCCGTATGTCTACCTGCTGGCGCGTGCGGCATTTCTTGAGCAGTCGATATGCGCCCTGGAAGCGAGCCGGACACTGGGGCAGTCGGCCTGGGGCGCATTCTGGAAGACGGCGTTGCCGCTGGCCCGCCCGGCCATTGCCGCCGGGGTAGCCCTCGCCTTAATGGAGACGCTGGCGGATTTCGGCACGGTGTCGCATTTCGGTGTGCGCACCTTCACGACCGCGATCTATCAGACGTGGTTCTCGCTCGGGGACCGTGTGCTCGCAGGCCAGCTGTCGGCCGCCCTGCTCGGCATCGTCACCCTGCTGATCCTGTTCGAGCGGGTCAGCCGGTCCGGTGCGACCTATGAGCAGACGACCGGGCGGATGCAGCGTCTGCCGGACTATCACCTGACCGGGTGGCGTGGCGTCGCCGCTTTCGCGACCTGCGCCCTGCCGGTCACGCTGGGCTTCCTGCTGCCGCTCGGTATCCTCATCTACCTCAATGCCATCGGCGGGCATGATCTGTTCGGCACGCGCTATGTCCGCCTGACCCTCAACACCTTCACCCTGGCGGGCATTGCAGCGGTCCTGGCGGTGCTGCTTGCGCTTCTGATGGCCTATTCGGTGCGTCTGTCGGGCAGCCCCTTGTCGCGGCTTGCCAACCGCATGACCAGCATGGGCTATGCCATTCCCGGTTCGGTGATCGCCGTCGGCGTGCTAATTCCGCTGGCGAATTTCGACAATGCGCTGGACGCGTGGATGCGCACCACCTTCGGCATCTCGACAGGGCTGATCCTGACCGGGTCGATCGCCGGCCTCATCTTCGCCTATCTGGTGCGGTTCATGGCGGTCTCGATCAACACCGTGGAAGCGAGCCTCGCCAAGGTAACGCCGAACATGGATGCCGCCGCCCGGTCGCTCGGCCGGTCGAAGCTCGCGACCCTTGTCGAGGTGCACTCGCCGCTGATGCGCGGCAGCCTGCTCACCGCCGGCCTCATCGTGTTCGTGGATGTGGTGAAGGAACTGCCGGCAACGCTGATCATGCGGCCCTTCAATTTCGACACGCTGGCGATCCAGGCCTACCGGCTGGCGAGCGACGAACGGCTGGCCGAAGCATCCACCGCCAGCCTGATGATCGTCGCCACCGGTCTCATTCCGGTGATTATCCTGTCGCGGACCATCATGGCCTCCCGGCCCGGCACGGACCGCCGCTAGCCAACAAAAAGAGCCCGGCTGCATCGCTGCAACCGGGCTCGAGGATGTCTGCTCCCAGGGAGGATCTTACTGGTAGCCGACCTCATTGTAGATTTCCTGCGCCTTGGCCTGGTTTTCACCCAGTGCCGTCAGCGACAGGTCATCGGCCTCGAATTCGCCCATCGATTCGACCGCCGAAGACGCTTCGATGTCCTCAACAACGGGGTACTCGTTGTTGCCGTCGGCGAAATACTTCTGCGCCGCATCCGTTGCGAGATACTCGAGGAACTTGATGGCGTTGTCGCGGTTGGGGGCATTTGCGACCACGCCGCCACCGGAAATGTTCACATGGGTGCCGTCGCCGTCCTGATCCGGGAACACGACGCCGATGCGGTCGGTATCCTCAGGGTTCGCCAGATCGCGCACGTCCTTGGAGAGGGCGCGGGCGAAGTAGTAGGTGTTGCTGATGGCGATGGCGCACTGGCCGGAGGCAATGGCGCGCAGCTGGTCGGTGTCGCCGCCTTCCGGATCACGGGCCCGGTTTGCCCACAGGCCCTCGGCCCAGGACTTGGCGGCCTCCTCGCCTTCATGCTCGATGATGGAGGCCATCAGCGACAGCATGTAGATGTTTGAGCCTGACCGCGTGCAGACGAGGCCCTTAAGCTTCGGGTCAGCGAGGCTTGCATAGGTCTGGATGTCGGCGGGATCGACCTTAGCCTTGTCATAGAAGATGACGCGGGCGCGGGTCGAGAAACCGAACCAGTGGCCATCGGGATGGCGGAGGTTCTCGGGAATGCGGTCTTCAAGGTCTTCCGACTCGATGGACTGGAACAGGCCATCCTGATCGGCCTGATAGAGGCGGCCCGCATCAACCGTCAGCAGGACATCGGCCGGCGAGTTCTCACCTTCTGCCTTGATGCGCTCGATCAGCACATTGGCCTTGTCTTCGATTCGTTTGATCGTGATGCCGGTGGCTTCTTCGAAGTCCGAATAGAGCCGCTCGTCGGTGTCGTAGTGGCGTGAGGAATAGACGTTCACTTCGCCGGCGGCCTGGGCGGCCACGGGAAGTGCAATGAGGGCCGCCGCGGCGACGATCAGGCTTCGCATGAAAACTGCTCCAACTCAGTCAGGTGAAATTGCGACTAGATCGCATGTTTGTCGCGACTGAATATGAGAGCCATTCTCATGTCAAGCGGCCTGAGGCCGCGGCATCTGCTTCAAACTGGCGCAGGACGGCGGCCTAGGCCTTGAGCGCAGCCAAATTCCGAAACAGATCAAGGGCTTCCGGATTGGCCAGGGCCTCGCGGTTTTTCACCTCGCGGCCATGGACCACGTCGCGCACGGCCAGCTCCGTGATCTTGCCGGACTTGGTACGTGGGATATCCGCCACGGGCACGATGCGCGCCGGGACATGCCGCGGGCTCGCCCCCTCCCGGATGCGCTGGCGGATGCGGGTTTCAAGCTCCGCGTCCAGCTCGCCGCCGGGAGCAAGAACCACAAACAGCACGACGCGGGTATCGCCCTGCCAATCCTGGCCGATGACCAGTGCTTCCACTATCTCCGGGAGCGCTTCGACCTGGCGGTAAATTTCAGCGGTCCCGATGCGTACGCCCCCGGGGTTCAGCGTGGCGTCCGACCGTCCGTGGATGATGAACCCACCGCCCTGTGTCTCCTCGGCGAAATCGCCGTGATGCCACACATTGTCGAACCGCTCGAAATAGGCGGCGCGGTAGCGTGCATCACCCTCATCGTTCCAGAACCCGATGGGCATGGAAGGGAAAGACCGTACACAGACGAGTTCGCCCTTCTCGCCAATGATGCGGTTGCCTCCGTCATCCCAGACCTCGACCGCCATGCCGAGACCCGCGGCCTGAATCTCGCCGCGATGCACCGGCAGCAGGGGGTTGCCGAGCACGAAGCAGGAAACAATGTCGGTGCCCCCGGCAATCGATGCCAGATGCACGTCCGGCTTGATCGCCTCCATCACATAGTCAAAGCCTTCCGGCGCCAGCGGCGATCCCGTGGACAGCAGCATGCGCAGCGCCGTCAGAGTGTGGGTATCACGCGGGCGTAATTTTTCATTGGCGATGGCGTCGATGAATTTTGCGGAGGTGCCGAAATGGGTGACCTTCTGCTGCTGCACGATGTCGAACAATGCATCCGGGCCGGGATGGAACGGCGAGCCGTCATAGAGCACCAGCGTCGCGCCGATCTGAAGGCCTGACACAAGCCAGTTCCACATCATCCAGCCGCAGGTGGTGAAGTAGAAGAGCGTGTCGTCCGGCCCGAGCCCGCAATGCAGCCGGTGTTCCTTTGCATGCTGCAGCAGCGTGCCGCCTGCCGAATGCACGATGCATTTGGGGGCGCCGGTGGTGCCCGATGAAAACAGGATGTAGAGGGGATGGCTGAAGGGTAGCGGCAGAAACACGGGTGCATCGACCTCTTCCGCATCCAATGCGTCCCGCCAGATCTCTGTATTCGCAATGCCCTCGACATCGTCATTGCCGAGATAGGGTACGACCAGAACACCCGCCAGCGACGGCAGGCCTTCGGCGATTTCAGCAAGCTTGGCTCGGGTGTCATGGGTCTTGCCGCCATAGGCATATCCGGCGCACCCGATCAGCAGCGTGGGCTCGATCTGGCTGAACCGGTCAAGCACGCCCTTGACGCCGAAGTCCGGCGAACAGGAAGAAAAGACCGCACCGAGACCCGCCGCAGCCAGCATGGCGACGACCGTTTCCGGCATGTTCGGCATCATGGCGGCGATACGGTCGCCGGGTCCGATACCGAACCGCGCAAAGACTTTCTGCGCGCGCGCCACATCCTCACGCAGGGCGCCCCACGTCATGCGCCATGCGTCGCCGGTCTCCGACCGGAAAATCAGGGCCGGCTCATCGTCGTCGCGCGCATGGGCGAGCAGGTTCTCGGCGAAGTTGAGCGTGCCCTGAGGGAAGAAGCGGGCGCCGGGCATGGCGTTGCCGTTTTCCAGAGTCACTTCACCCGGCGTGCCGACGATGCCGCATGTATCCCAGACGCTGCGCCAGAACTCGCCGCGATGGTCAATCGACCACCGGTGCAGCGCGGGCCAGCTCTCCAGGTCGCGATCCCATTGGCGGCCTGCCGCCCTGGCGAACAGGGCCATGGCGCTGTCATTCGGCTCCGGCGGCTGCCAGAGGACCGGAGCGGGGGTCGCTGCGTCACTCATGCGGCACCGATAGCGCGGCTGGCCCGGATTGCAAAGCGCAGTGACACGGGGCCGGGGCCCGCAGGCACCGGGCCGGTCAGAAGACCAGCCCGGCGGCCTGCGTTTCATGCAACTGCCGGAAGTCGCCTTCCGGATTGCGCATGAGCTCCGCATGGGTGCCCTGTTCGACGATGCGGCCGTTCCGGAACACCAGAATCCGGTCCACGTCACGCAGGGTCGACAGGCGGTGGGCAATGAGGATCGTCGTGCGTCCGCGCATGAGCTCCTCAATCGCATCCTGAATGATGCTCTCCGTCTGGGAGTCGAGGCTTGAAGTTGCCTCGTCAAGAACCAGGATCGGCGCATCCGCCAGGAAGGCCCGGGCAATCGCCACCCGCTGGCGTTCGCCACCGGACAGCTTGACCCCCCGCTCACCCACTTCCGTGTCATAGCCCTGGGGCAGAGTGCGAATGAACTCGTCCGCATGGGCGCGGCGGGCCGCTTCGACAATCTCCTCACGGGTTGCATCCGGCTTTGCATAGGCGATGTTCTCCGCCAGCGATCGGTGGAACAGCGCCGGGTCCTGCGGCACCAGGGCGATCGACTGCCTGAGGGACGCCTGCGTGACCTGCGACACGTCCTGACCATCGATCATGATCGAGCCGCCCTCCACATCGTGCAGCCGCTGCAGCAGTTTCACGAAAGTGCTCTTGCCCGCGCCGGAACGGCCGACAAGCCCCACCCGTTCGCCCGGCCGGATCGTGAGGTTGAACGCCTCATAGATCGGGTCCGGCTGGTTGGCATAGGTGAAGGTCACATTGTCGAACTCGATCATGCCCGAGCCAGGCGCAAAGGTGAGCGCACCGGGCCGGTCAGCGACGCCCATGGGCTGACGCTCAAACCGCACCAGATCGTCCAGCTCGTTGATCGCCTGCTGGGCATTGCCGAGATGATGCGAGATGTGCCGCAGGTGGCTGTCGATCACGAAGAAGGTCGTGAGCGCCAGCACCACGTCACCCGGCGTGGCGAGCCCCTGGGTCCAGTAGTAGGTCGAGAAACCCAAGAGCGCCGCCATCATCAGCAACTGCATGGCCACCTGGAACATCACGGCGTTTTCGCTGCGTACCCAAGTGAACTGGGCACGGCCGGCCCAGTCCCGCACGGATCGGGCGAAGATTGCGTCTTCGCGCACTTCCGCGCCGAAGCTCTTGACCACGGCATTGCAGGTGATCGCGTCGGACATGGCGGCGCCGAGCCGGCTGTCCGCTTCCATATGGATGGCATTGGCCGGTGCGACCCATTTGGCAAACAGCCAGTAGCCGACACCCAGATGCAGGGCGATCAGCATTCCGACCGTCATGCCCATGACCGGCCACAGGATGGTCAGCATGATGGTCAGGCCGATCAGGGTGGTGATGGCGGTCAGCAGGGCATGCACGACCGTGTCGGAATACAGGTCATAGGCCCACATACCGCGGCTGATCTTGCGCACCGTCGCGCCCGCAAAGGCATTGGCGTGCCACTCGGAGGAAAAGCGTTGCACGCGCTCGAACGCGTCGCCCACCAGGTGACGCATCACGTTGGCCGCAAACACGATCCACACGCGGAACATGATGTAGCGCAGGGTGAAATAGAGCACCGTGATGCCGAGCAGAATGTAGAGCAGCTGCCATACATTCAGGTCGGGCTGGTCGCTGGCGATCGCGTCGACGAGCCGGCCCGCCAGAATCGGCATGACGGTATCCAGCGCGGCCAGGCCCAGCACCAGCAGCACACAGGTCGCAAAAAGGCGGGGAAAGCGCATCCAATAGCGCCAGACGAACTGGACCGTCTCGAAGGTTGTCAGAGTATTCATGTCATTTGCAGAGCCACGCCGGACGCGCGGATCTGTCCCAGGAAGTCATTTGTTTTCAGATGTCTTGAAAAGCGCGGCACAAGGCGCGCAGACCGGGTCAGTCCCGGACCGGGCACGTCATGGAGGACCACGAGACCGCCGGCGCAGGGCCGGTCGGGCTGAATGGCGCCAACCGCGTTTTTCTAGGCCTCGCCTCTAGGCGCGGTGCCGGTGCCGGCAAGGCTCAGAAAACGCGATCACGCGGGGAGGATCGAATTTCATCGAGAACCTCTTCCTGGGATACTGCCGCCTCACACCCATGTCGGGATTTCGAAGGCCGGGAGCGTACGTGACTCGCAACACCCGATTCACCGCGAACCGGGCAGTCATGACATTGCCACAAGATTTCGCGACTTTGGAAGTCACGAAAATGCGATGCATGGCAGACGTGCGCCAAGCGCGATACGATTGCCACACTCGCAATGCCCCCGCCGCCAGGCGGGTGTGCCCCCGCAGTGGATCCGGAGCCATGCCATGCGCGCCTTGCTGATTTTCATTCTGACCGTGGTCATTCTCGTTGGAGGCGCGGTCGTGCTTGCGCCGATGTTCATTTCCGCAGACGTGGTGAAGCGTGAAGTGGAAGCGGCGGTCGAGAGCGCCACCGGGCGCAAGCTCACCATCGCTGGCGATGTCTCCATCAGCGCATGGCCGGCGCTTGCGGCGGATATCGGCGACGTCACGTTTGCCAATGCGCCGGGTGGTCGCGCGGAGACGATGGCGAGCATGAAGGAATTGCGCGCAGAGCTGGCAATCATGCCGCTTCTGTCCGGCACTGTGCAGGTCGATGAATTCGTGCTGCGCGAACCGGTGATCAGTCTTGAGGTCGCCCGCGACGGCACACCGAACTGGCAGTTCGAGCCCGCGGCATCTCCCACCGACACCGCCCCGCAGGAACCCGCCTCGGATGGCGGCGATACGAGCGGCGGCGGCACGACAGGCGGAGGGGGCATTGCGCCGACCGAAGTGTCGCTTGCCAACATGACCATCGAAAACGGCCAGATCAGCTACAGCGATGCACAGACCGGCGCGTCCTACACGTTCAGCGACGTGGACGTGACGCTGAACCTGCCGAGCCTTGATGATCCGATGAAGCTGAGCGGCGGGCTCACCTGGAACGGCGAACGCGTGAGCATGGATGCCGATGTCACCCGGCCGCGCGCCGCCATGGAGGCCGGCACCACGGCTGCCACCATCGCGGTGGCCTCCACGCCGCTGACCTTCGACTACTCAGGCGATGTGACCTTCGGCAATGACCTTTCAACCGCGGGCACCATGGCGCTTTCGGTGCCGTCGGTGCGGCAGCTCGCGGCGTGGACCGGCAGCCCGATGGCGGAGGGCGGCGGTTTCGGCCCGCTGGCGCTCAATGGCCAACTGGCCAGCGCGGGCACGCGCTACACCTTCTCGGACGCGACCATGTCGCTCGACGGCATGAATGCGACCGGCAACCTCGTTGTCGAAACGGCAGGCGCGCGGCCGAAGCTTTCGGGCACACTTGCGGTCGATCAGATCGACACCAATGTCTATGCGGGCCAAGGCAGCAGCGCCTGGAGCACGGACGTGATCGACTTTTCCGGCCTCAAGGCCGTCGATACGGATCTCGCCCTGTCCGCCGGTGAGATCATCTTCGGCAACATCGTCGTCGGCCAGAGCGCGCTGGGCCTCGACATCACCAATGGCCGCCTCGTGGCGGACCTGACCCAGATGGCACTCTATGGCGGCAGCGGCGCGGGCAAGCTGACCCTGAACGGACGCCAGGCGACACCGTCGCTGGCGGCCAATTTCAACCTCTCGGGCCTCGCCATCGAGCCCTTCCTCAATGCCGCTTCGGGCTTCTCCCGTCTGGCGGGCACCGGCCTGTTCAACATAGCCGTGACGGCCCAGGGCAATTCCCAGGCGCAGATGGTCAACACGCTCAACGGCACCGGCAACATTGATTTCCGCAATGGTGCCATCAAGGGCGTCAACCTGGCGCAGATTATCCGCACCGCCCTTACGGATCCGATCAGCGGCTGGAGCAATGCCACCACGTCCGACACGGATTTCAGCGAACTCAACGGATCGTTCTCAATCACCAACGGTGTGCTGTCGAACAGTGACCTCAAGATGCTGGGCCCGCTTCTGCGGCTGACCGGCGCGGGCAGCACCAGTATTGCCCAGCAGACGATCAACTACCGGCTCAAGCCGAAACTCGTGGCGACGCTGGAAGGCCAGGGCGGCGCTGCTGACAAGACAGGGCTCGACATTCCGGTGATCGTCACAGGCACATGGGCCAATCCGAAATTCGCGCCGGACCTCGCCGCGGTCATTTCCAACCCCACCGAAGTGCTCAAAGGCGTCGAGAGCCTCGAGAAGCTGCAGCCCAAGGACATCATTCGCGGGCTTCTGGGGCAGGAAGAACCTGTCAATGACAACAGTTCGGGCGGCAATGAGCAGCAGGCTGACCCGAAGCCCGAAGACGTGCTTAGGGGCCTGTTCGGGCGCTAGACCGCGCAAGGTAACGACCACGTCAGCCCCCGGCTTGCATCGCGGCGGGCATTGTCTAGGCTCGGTCCGACTGGCTGATTTGCCTGCCGGACGGGAGCTCCATGACCACTGACACCACGCCGCCCGACGCCGAGGCTGCGACCGCCGACGCACTTGTCCGGTTCCGCGGCGTGCAGAAGACCTATGACGGCGAGAGCCTGGTGGTGAAGGGTCTCGACCTGGATGTGGGCCGCGGCGAATTCCTGACGCTGCTCGGGCCATCGGGCTCCGGCAAGACCACCTGCCTCATGATGCTGGCCGGGTTCGAGACACCGACCGGCGGCGATATCCTCCTTGACGGCACATCCATCACGACCCTGCCGCCGCACAAGCGCGACATCGGCATGGTGTTCCAGAACTATGCGCTGTTTCCGCATATGTCGGTCGCGGAAAACCTGGCCTTCCCGCTGAAGGTGCGCGGCATGGTGCCCGGCGAGATAGCGACGAAGGTGACGGATGCCCTCGACATGGTGGAACTCGAAGGCTTTGGCGCCCGTAAGCCGTCGCAGCTCTCCGGCGGTCAGCAGCAACGGGTAGCCGTGGCACGGGCTCTGGTGTTCGAACCCAAGCTGGTGCTGATGGATGAACCCCTGGGTGCGCTGGACAAGCAATTGCGCGAACAGATGCAGCTGGAGATCAAGCATCTGCATGAGCGGTTGGGCATCACGGTTGTTTATGTGACCCACGACCAGAGCGAGGCCCTGACGCTCTCGGACCGGATCGCGGTGTTCAATGACGGCGTGATCCAGCAGGTCGATCCGCCCGCGCGGCTCTACGAAGAGCCGCAGAACAGTTTTGTCGCCTCCTTCATCGGCGAGAGCAACCGGCTTGCGGGAACCATTCAGTCTACGGATGAAGACACTGTCACCATCTCACTCGATGGCGGGGGCCGTGTCACCGCCACCCCTGTCAGCGCGACAGGCGTCGGAGAGCGGACGCTGCTGTCGATCCGCCCCGAGCGGGTTGTTCTTCTGGCTGACGACGCTGAGGCTTCATCTTCTCATGCCAACCGGTTGAGCGGCGAGGTCCTTGAGCTCATCTATCTCGGTGACCATGTTCGCGTGCGGCTGCGTGTCGCCGGACATGAGGATTTCATCGTGAAGCTGGCCAATGCCAATGCGATGCGCGGCCTGGCACGCGGGGATACGGTCCAAATCGGATGGAGCGCGGCTGACACCCACGCGCTCGACTATGTGGAATATGACACGGGCGGTGCGCGCGATGCGGCGTGACGACGTGGCTCATTTGGGGAGCAAGACAATGATGACGGTACAACGGACACAGGGCCGGCTGCTGGCCGCGACAGCAATCATGGCATTGGCGCTTGCCGCCTGCGACAGCGGCGACACCACAGCCGATACCCCCTCCGACCCGTCCGGATCGCAAACCGCTGAGGGCACTGTGACTGCGCCGGATACGGACACCCAGACGACAGCGCTGACCATCGTCTCCTGGGGTGGTGCTTACACAAAGGCGCAGGTGGAGGGTTATCACAAGGCCTTCATGGAGAAGACCGGCATCACCCTCCAGTCAGAGGACTATGACGGCAATGTCGCGCCCATCAAGGCGCAGGTGGAGAGCGGCAATGTGGTCTGGGATGCGGTCGATGTGGAGACCGCTGACGCCGTACGGCTGTGCGACGAAGGGCTGATCGAGCCCATGGATCATTCGGCCATGCCGCCTGCGCCGGACGGCACACCGGCGCTCAAGGATTTCCTGCCGGGCACGCTGTTCGAGTGCGCCGTGCCGGTGACGATCTGGTCCAACATAATTGCCTATGACGCGTCGAAGTATCCGGACACTGCGCCTTCGACGCTTGATGATTTCTTCGACATTGAGGCATTTCCCGGCAAGCGGGGCCTGCGGAAGATTCCGAAGGTCAATCTCGAGCTTGCCTTGATGGCGGATGGGATTGCACCGGCGGAAGTCTACGCCACGCTGGCGACGCCGGAGGGCATCGACCGCGCGTTTGCGAAACTCGACACCATCAAGGACGAGGTCATCTGGTGGGAAACGGGCGCACAACCGCCGCAACTCCTCGCCGATGGTGAGGTGGTGATGACCGCCGCCTACAATGGCCGCATCTTCAATGCCCAGGTGGCCGAGGGGCAGCCCTTCGAGATCATCTGGGACCGCCAGATCTGGGACATTGATCTGTGGGTGGTGCCGACAGGCGGAAAGAACATCGATGCCGCTATGGATTTTGTCTCCTTTGCCACATCGACCGAGGGGCTCGCCGCCCAGTCAAGCTGGATTGCCTATGGCCCGCCGCGCAAGTCGTCGCTGGCGCTGGTCGGTGCCTATGCGGAAGACCCGGATATCGACATGGCGGTGCACATGCCGACCACGCCGGAACGTCTGGCGACCGCGTTGCAGAACGACTACGAATTCTGGGCTGACTACAATGATGAGCTTGAGCAGCGCTTCAACGCCTGGCTGGCGCAATAGCCCATGACGGCTGCCGGCGCAGCAACCGACCTGAAGCGGCAACTGCATCGCGCCAATCAATTCGCGCGCTGGAAGGCGTTCGGGCTGGTCGCGCCGCTTCTGGTGTTCCTGCTCGCCACCTTCGTGCTGCCGATCGGGTCAATGCTCACGCGCAGCGTTCATGCGCCGGTGTTTGCCGAGGTGCTGCCGGGTATCAGCGCGGCCATTCAACACTGGGACGGTACCGGGCTCCCTGACGAGACGATCCAGGCGGCCTTGGTCGCCGACATGGCAGCGGCCCGGGCCGACCGGACCATCGGTCAGGCGGCAACGCGGCTCAACTACGAAGCACCGGGCACGCGGTCACTGTTGATGCGGACTGCACGGCGCGCCGCTCAGATGGAGGCCCCCTTCTCTGAAAGTCTGGCAGCGGCGGATGCCCGGTGGGCAGAGCGCGCTGTTTGGGCAGCGATCAAGCGCGTGTCCGATCCGATCACGCCGACCTTCTATCTCGCCGCGCTCGACCGCGGGCAGAACGCCGACGGAGATATCGTTCTGAATGCGGAGGAACAGCGGCTCTATCTGGCACTGTTCTGGCGGACCTTGTGGGTCTCGGCTTTGGTCACCGCGCTGTGTCTGGCGTTGGGATTTCCGATTGCCTATCTGATGGCGCAGATGCCGACGGGCCGCGCCAACCTCCTGATGATCCTGGTGCTGCTGCCGTTCTGGACATCGCTGCTGGTGCGCACCACCGCATGGATTGCCCTGTTGCAGACCGAAGGCGTCGTGAATGACCTCATGGTCTGGGCCGGGCTTGTGTCCGACGCAGGCCGCATTCAGCTGATCTACAATCAGGCCGGCACGCTGATCGCCATGACACATATCCTGCTGCCCTTCACGGTATTGCCGCTCTATGCAGTCATGCGCGGCATTCCGCCATCGCTCACACGCGCCGCCCTGTCGCTGGGGGCGACGCCGGCCATGGCGTTTGTGCGTGTCTACCTGCCGCTGACCCTGCCGGGGATCGGCGCAGGCGGCATACTCGTCTTCATCCTGGCGATTGGCTACTACATCACGCCGGCGCTTGTCGGCGGCCGAACCGGGCAGCTGATATCCAACCTGATCGCCTTCCACATGCAGGAGAGCCTCAACTGGGGGCTTGCAGCCGCATTGGGCACCATTCTGCTGGCGGGTGTGCTGGCGCTCTACTGGCTCTATGACCGTCTGGTCGGTGTCGACAAGATGAGGCTCGGCTAGAGATGGCACTTCCCAGTTACGCATCGCCGGGAGAGCGCGTCTGGTATGTCGGCTTCCGCATTCTGTGCGCGGCGATCTTTCTGTTTCTGATTGCGCCGCTGCTGGTGATCGTGCCGTTGTCGTTCAACGCACAGCCTTACTTCACCTTCACACCGGAGATGCTGGCCCTCGACCCTGTCGGCTATTCCGGACGCTGGTACCGCGACATCATCGAGAATGACCAATGGCTGCATTCGATACGCAACAGCCTGCTCATCGGCAGTGCCGCAACGCTGATGGCCACAACGCTTGGCACGCTGGCAGCACTGGGCCTCAACAGTCCGGCCATGCCGTACCGGCGCACGATCATGGCGGTCCTCATCTCGCCGATGATCGTGCCCATCATCATCAGCGCGACGGGCATGTATTTTTTCTATTCCTCCATCGGGCTGGCGCAGACACATCTGGGCATCATCCTCGCCCATACAGCGCTCGGCATTCCCTTCGTCATCATTACCGTCACAGCCACCCTGGCGGGCTATGACGCGACGCTGACGCGTGCGGCGCTATCGCTCGGCGCACCACCGCATGTTGCGTTCCTCAAGGTCACGCTGCCGATCATTCTGCCGGGTGTCATCTCCGGCGCGCTGTTTGCGTTCGTCACCTCGTTTGACGAAGTGGTTGTGGTGCTTTTCATGGCAGGCTTTGAAGAGCGCACGATCCCGCGGCAGATGTGGGCCGGCATCCGCGAGCAGATTTCACCCACCATTCTGGCGGTTGCGACTTGCCTTGTTGCGGTCTCCATCGCGCTTCTGACAACGGTTGAATTTCTCAGGCGGCGCGCGGACCGGCTTCGCGGTGATGTCGCATGAACCCCCTCCACCTCAGTCGGACGTGGGCCGGTGCAGTGGTCCTCATGGCTTTTTCCACTGCAGCTGCCGGAGCGGACACACGCCTTGTCAGCTACGAGGGCATGTGGGGCGATGCGATCGAAGAGGTTGTCGCGTCGGGTGGACCACCGCCCGTTGAAGTCATCCGGTACTCCGGATCGCTTGAGGGGCTCACGGAGACTGGGGCAGCGCTTGTCGACGTCGAGTCACAGGTCGCCGACTTTCTCTGCGACAACGGCCCGGCTCAGCCCCTGGATGACAGGTTCCGCACCGCGCTGACGGTCAGCGCCGGGTTCCCGGGCATGGCGCATCCCTGCGGTGTCGGCTATCTCGTGACTTCACTTGTACTGGTTGCGGAAGACGGCGGCCCGGACAGCTGGGCCGGTTTCTTCGACACCGGTGCCTACCCGGGCGCACGCGCCCTGCCGCGTGGCGCCCGCGGGACCCTGGAAATCACCGCCATGGCCAGTGGTGTCTTGCCGGACGACGTCTACGACCACCTTGCCGAAGAAGATGGCATTGCCGCTACGCTGGACGCTCTGGATGTCCTCTTCCGCGAGACGCAGATCGTGTTCTGGGACACGCCGGAAGATGCCCTTGCCTTGTTGCGCGCAGGCGCTGTCTCGGCAGCCGCCCTTCCCTCGCCCCATGCAGCGGAACTCGTGCTGGATGATCCCGCCTTTGCGGTGTCTTTCGCCGGACAGCTTCACAGCGTTCAGCGGATGGTGCTCCTGCCGCCGGCAGCGCGTCGACCGGAGGCCACCCTCAATGTCCTGAGGAAGATCCTGTCGCCCGGGGGCCAGGCGGCACTGGCAACACGCCTGTTTGCCGGGCCGGTGACGGCAGATGCCTGGCAGTTCATTCCCGAGGAGATAGCGCCGCTGCTGCCGACCTGGCCTCAGTATGATCTCACGCGTTCAGGGCTCGCTGAAGATGCCGACTTCTGGTCCGCAGGAGGGCGTAGTATCGAGGAGCGCTTCGCCATCTGGCTGCGCGATCACGAAACCGGATCGCCCGGTCCCACCCTGCCCTAGGCCGGTGCGCAGCCATCTCGTCAATCGGGCACGAAGCAATTAGACTCAGCACACGAACAGCCGGGAGGGATGCGCCAGAACCGCGTGTCGCTTGCGTCGAGTGCCGGACGGGGACAGCAGGATGCTTTTTGATCTCGTATCGATCTTGTGGCGGCTGGCGGCGGTTTCCGCTGCCATCGCGGTGATCCTGCATCTTCTGGGCACCAATGCCACTGAGGTCCTGGCGCAGGTCGGGGCGACGCCTGCAGAAATCGGCGCGCTGATTGCCCGTGGCTGGGAACTGGCACTGCCGAACCTGATGCTCGGCATTGTTGTAATCGTGCCCCTGTGGCTCATCGTCTTCATGATGCGTCCCCCAAGGAATTAGGGACCGGCGCGAAGACCGCCACATTTCCCACTAAAGCACATGGAATTTCTCTGGCGTCGGGCGCACAACGTGGTTAACGTTTCCGCCGCGTGGGACACCTAATCCACGGAAATCCAGGGAGATTTTCTATGCGAATTCTGAAGAGCGCAGCACTGGCTGCGTTGCTGGCCGGTGCGGGCGCCGTTGCTGCCTTTGCCAATGTGGGCGCTGGCCTTGTCGGCAACTCCGTGACGGTCACAGGACCGGACGGCGCAACCGTCATCCTCTACTATCCGGATGCGTCGACTGTTGAGCGCAAAGCTCCGGACGGCTCGATGGCTTCGGGCACATGGTCGGTCAACGGCCAGGACATCTGCACCACGTTCCCGGGCGAAGAAGAAGCCTGCGTGACGGTGACGGAAGAAGCGCCGGTTGTCGGCGCCTCGGGTGAAATCCCGGGTGAAGCCGGCGCCAGCACGTGGTCGGTTTCTGAAGGCAAGGCCTTCTAAGACCCGTACGGCATCAAGCCCGCACTATCAGAACGGCGGACCCTCGGTGAGGCGTCCGCCGTTTTTGTTTGTCTGATCCGGGTTTCAGGGACCAAACCGTTTCACGATCGAAATGCCGAGCATGGGTCCGGCGACAGCCGCCACGATCAGCGGGACCCAGAATTCGCCGAGTCCATAAAGTACCGCAGCGCCGAGCAAAAGGATCAGATTGATCAAGATCGAGCCCATTTGAGTTCCATTCCTGCGACATGACACGGACAAGCCGTGCGGCACTTGCCCGCCCCCGGCTGCGCCGCCATCCTAAGCTGATTCATATGACAATCGGGGCCCGGTTTCATGTCCGACCGCCAGATCAGGAAGCTCCTTGTTGCCAACCGCAGCGAGATCGCCATTCGCGTCATGCGCGCGGCCGCGGAACGGGGGATCGAAACGGTTGCCGTCTATTCGGAGCAGGACCGGCTGGCGCTGCACCGCTTTAAGGCGGATGAAAGCTATCTGATCGGTGAAGGCCGTGGGCCCATCGAAGCCTATCTGTCCATCGACGAGATGATCCGCGTGGCGCGGGAATCCGGGGCCGATGCCGTTCATCCGGGCTATGGCTTCCTGTCCGAGCGCCCGGACTTCGTGGAGGCCTGCGCCGCGGCGGGCATCACCTTTGTCGGTCCACCGGCGGACGTCATGAAGCGGCTGGGCAACAAGGTGTCGGCGCGCAACCTTGCGATTGAAGCCGGTGTGCCGGTCGTACCCGCGTCGGATGCCCTGCCAACCGACATGGACGAGATAGCCCGTATCGCCGACGAGATCGGCTACCCGCTGATGCTGAAGGCCAGCTGGGGCGGCGGCGGTCGCGGCATGCGGCGCATCTATACGGCAGACGAGCTGGCAGCGCAGGTGCAGGCCGGGCGCAGCGAAGCCAAGGCCGCTTTCGGCAATGACGAGGTCTATCTCGAAAAGCTGGTGGAGCGTGCGCGACACGTCGAAGTCCAGTTGCTTGGTGACACCTTCGGCAATGTCATTCACCTGTATGAGCGCGACTGCTCCGTGCAGCGGCGCAATCAGAAGGTCGTCGAGCGCGCGCCTGCGCCCTATCTCGACGAGGCGCAGCGTACCGAGGTCTGCGACGCGGCGCTGAAGCTTGCCAATGCCGCCAACTATCAGAACGCCGGGACCGCCGAGTTCCTGATGGATATGGCGACCGGCGCCTTCTACTTCATCGAAGTCAATCCGCGCATCCAGGTGGAACACACGGTCACTGAGGAAGTGACCGGCGTCGACGTGGTCAAGGCGCAGCTGGCCGTGGCGGAAGGGGCCAGGATCGGTGACACGACGGGCAACACCCGCATTCCGGCGCAGGCCGATGTCCATCTCAACGGCCACGCCATGCAGTGCCGGATCACCACCGAGGACCCGGAACAGAATTTCATTCCCGACCATGGCCGCATCCAGATCTATCGCGGTGCCAACGGCTTCGGCATCCGCCTCGACGGCGGCACTGCCTATTCCGGCGCGCTGATCACCCGCTACTACGACTCGATGCTGGAAAAGGTCACCGCCTGGGCGCCGACGCAAGACGAGTGCATCAAGCGCATGCGCCGGGCACTCGGCGAATTCCGCATTCGCGGTGTGCAGACCAATATCGTGTTCCTCGAGAACCTGATCGACCACCCGGAGTTTCTGTCGCTCAACTATTCGACACGCTTCATCGACGAGACGCCGGAACTCTTCGAGTTCACGCCACGCCGGGACCGCGCAACACGCCTGCTCAAGTTCATCGGCGAGGTCACCGTCAACGGCAATCCGGAAACCAAGGACGCTGCCGACACCGTGTCGCGCGCCATGGTGCATCCGCCGCGCAGCGACGCCGCCGCGCCGCCAAGCGGTACCAAACAGCTGCTGGATGATCTGGGCCCGGAGAAATTCGCGGCATGGATGCGCGCGCAAAAACGCCTGCTGGTGACCGACACTACCATGCGCGACGCGCACCAGTCGTTGCTCGCCACCCGCATGCGGACCCACGACCTGGTCGCCATCGCACCCTACATGGCACGCGAGCTACCGGAACTGTTCTCGGTCGAATGCTGGGGCGGCGCCACCTTTGATGTGGCCATGCGGTTCCTGCATGAAGACCCGTGGTCGCGGCTGGCACAGCTGCGCGAGGCGATGCCCAACATGCTGACGCAGATGCTGCTGCGCTCGGCGAACGCCGTCGGCTACACCAACTATCCCGACAATGTGGTGACCTATTTCATCGACCGGGCGGCTGAGGCCGGCATTGACCTGTTCCGCGTCTTCGATTGCCTCAACGTGGCGGAGAACATGGTGCCCGCCATCGAGGAAGTGGCGAAGACCGGCAAGCTGTGCGAGGCGGCTATCTGCTATTCCGGCGATCTCACCAACCCGGCCGAGGACAAATACACCCTCGCCTACTATCTCGGTCTGGCGAAGCAGTTCGAGGCGGCGGGCGCGCACATCATCGGCATCAAGGACATGGCAGGCCTGTGCAAGCCCGCTGCCGCCCGTGAGCTGGTGACAGCGCTGCGCAACGAGACTGACCTGCCGATCCATTTCCACACCCACGATACATCGGGTGCCGCTGCGGCCAGTGTGCTCGCCGCTGCCGAGGCAGGTGTCGATGCGGCGGACGCGGCCATCGACTCGATGTCCGGCGTCACGTCACAGCCCAATCTCGGCTCCATCGCCGCCGCCCTGCGTCATCAGGAGCGCGACACGGGGCTGGACGCGCAGGCGCTGATCGCCGTCACCACCTACTGGGAGCAGGTGCGCAAGCATTACGGGCCTTATGAGAGCGACATCCGCGCGGGCACGTCGGACGTCTACCGCCACGAAATTCCCGGTGGTCAGTACACGAATCTTCGCCAGCAGGCGAAGGCCATGGGACTGGACCACCGCTGGCCGGAAGTCGCCGGGGCGTATGCCGCTGTCAACGACCTGCTCGGCAATATCGTCAAGGTGACGCCCTCGTCCAAGGTGGTGGGCGATCTGGCGCTCTACATGATGTCGTCGGGGCTCACTGTCGAGGATGTGCTGGACCCGGACAAGGACATCGCCTTCCCGGAAAGCGTGATCCAGTTGCTCAACGGCGAGCTGGGCACACCGCCGGGCGGCTTCCCGGACGACATCACCAACCGCGTGCTCAAGGGCAAGACGCCGATGACCGGCAGGCCCGGCGCGCATCTGCCCGCCGCCGACCTTGAGGCGGAGCGCGCGACGGCTGCGGAGGCCGTCGGCCGGGAGGTCAGCGACGCGGACCTTGCCTCCTATCTCATGTATCCGCGCGTCTTCACGGACTTCGCGAAGCACCAGATCGAGCATGGGATTGTCGAAGTGCTGCCGACGCCCGTCTTCTTCACCGGCATGGAGGTGGGCGAGGAAATCTCGGTCCATATCGACAAGGGCAAGACGCTGGTGATCCGGTGCCTCGGGGTCTCCGAGGCCGATCAGGAGGGATTCCGCCGGGTGTTCTTCGAGCTCAACGGCCAGCCGCGGCAGGTCAAGGTGCTCGACACGCATCTCGCGGCCCCCGCCGCCGAGCGGCCCCGTGCAGACCCGGCCAATCCCAACCATGTGGGCGCGCCGATGCCGGGTCTGGTGGTGCAGATATCGGTAAAACCGGGCGACTCAGTTAAAGCAGGGGATACGCTTGTTGCCCTTGAGGCCATGAAGATGCAGACCACCGTCACCGCCGAGCGCGAAGGGGTCATTGCGGACCTCATGGTGGAGCCGGGCATCACCATCGACGCGAAAGACCTGATCATGACGTTCGAGGATGTCTAGCCCCTCCGCCGCCGCCCAACTGACCGAGGACGCCAGAGACGACGCGGGCTTAGGCACGGCGGGTACACTGGCCTCTGCGCGCACACTGCTCAAACAGGTCTTCGGGTTCGATGATTTCCGCCCCGGCCAGGAAGAGATCGTGTCGTCAATACTTGCCGGGCAGGATGTCCTGGCCATCATGCCGACGGGCGCGGGCAAGTCGCTGTGCTACCAGCTGCCGGCCCTGATGCGCGACGGGCTCACCGTCGTGGTGTCACCGCTTATCGCCCTGATGCGCGACCAGGTGGCGGCGCTGCAGGCCAATGGGGTCGCCGCCGGGGCGCTGACGTCGAACACCGATCCGCATGAAGCGGAGTTCATTCACCAGTCCATTGATGACGGGTCGCTCAAGCTCTTGTTCATGGCGCCGGAACGCCTATCTGTCGCGGGCGGCCTGCTGCAACGGGCGGGCGTCTCCATGCTGGCCATCGACGAAGCCCATTGCGTGAGCCAGTGGGGCCATGACTTCCGGCCGGACTATCTCAGGATCGGCGCGCTGCGCGATCAGCTGAGTGAGCATCTCGGTCATGTGCAGATCACGGCCTTCACCGCCACGGCGGATGAAGAGACCCGCGGCGAGATTGCATCAAAACTCTTCACCGAGCCGCCGCAGGTCTTTCTCGGCGGCTTCGACCGGCCCAACCTGTTCCTCGCCTTTGAGGCCAAGACACAGGCGAAGGCGCAGGTCACGGACTTCGTGATGCAGCATCCCGGCGAGGCGGGCATCGTCTATTGCTCGTCGCGCGCCAAGACGGAGAGCTTCGCCGACCATCTCCAGAGCAAGGGCATCGAGGCGCTGGCCTATCACGCGGGGCTCGACGCGGAGACGCGGCAGATCCGGCAGGACCGGTTCACCCGCGAGGACGGCATCGTCATCTGCGCCACCGTCGCCTTCGGCATGGGGATCGACAAGCCGGATGTGCGCTTCGTCGTCCATGCCGACCTGCCCAAGAGCATGGAAGCCTATTACCAGGAGGTGGGCCGCGCCGGGCGTGACGGACTGCCCGCCGCCACGCTGACGCTGTACGGCATCGACGACATCAAGCTGCGGCGGCTGCAGATCGACGACAGTGACGCGCCGGACGACCGCAAGCGCGCCGACCACCAGCGGCTCAACGCGCTGCTGGCGCTGGCAGAAGCCCCCAACTGCCGCCGTCAGGTGCTGCTGGCGTTTTTCGGCGAGCGCGACCACGGGCCGTGCGGACACTGCGACCTCTGCAAGTCGCCAGTCGAGACATATGACGGCACCGAAGACGCGCAGAAGGCCCTGTCGGCGATGATCCGCACCGGCGAGCGCTTCGGCCTCGAACATGTGATCGCCGTGCTGCGCGGCGAGGACACTGACCGCGTGCGTGCCCTGCGCCATGACCAGTTGCCGACTTATGGCGTCGGCCAGCACTACGACAAGCATCAGTGGCGCGACATCTGCCGCCAGATGTTTGCCCTCGGCCTCACCTCGGTGGACCCGCAATATGGTTCATGGCTGGTGACGGAAGCGGGCTGGGCCGTGCTCAAGCAGGGGCAGGACGTCGCGCTGCGCCACCCGCCGGTCAAACAGCCCCGCCGCCGCGCAAGTTCAAAAGCCCCGCGCAAGCCCGCCCCGCCGGTGGACCTGTCCGAACGCGATGGCGAATTGCTCATGGCGCTCAAGGCCAAGCGCACGGAACTGGCCAGGGCGCAGAACGTGCCGGCTTACGTGATCTTCCCCGACAAGACACTGGTGGAGATGGCCATGGTGCGGCCAAGTTCGCTGGACGAAATGGCCGAGATCAGTGGCGTTGGGGCACGGAAGCTCGAGAAGTTCGGGGCGGTGTTTCTGGAGGTTGTGGCGGAGGCCTGATCACACATGCTGATCGATCAGCACCGGGTTGCCGTCTGGGTCGGTGAGGGTGATGTGGGCGGGGCCGGTGGTGGTTTCGTCGGCCTCTTCGATCAGGTCGATGCCTGAGGCCTTGAGCGCCTTCTGGATGTCGCGCACATCGGTGAAGCTGTCGAGCGGCTTGCCTTCAGCGTCCCAGCCGGGATTAAAGGTCAGCATGTTCTTCTCGAACATGCCCTGAAACAGGCCGATGGTGGCACCGGGGCTGGCCATGACCATCCAGTTCTGCGCTTCGTCGCCTTCGATCACGGCAAAGCCGAGCGTCTCATAGAAGGCGCGGGACGCCTTGATGTCCTTCACGGCAAGGCTGACGGAAAAGTTTCCAAGCTGCATGGTGGTGCGCTCCTTCTGTCTCAACGCGGACAGGGAGCGTGACCGCGGCCGCGGTCGCGATCAAGCAGAGATCAACTCAGCGCGCAGCCTTCGACGGTGATGCGATGCATGACGCGGCGCTGGCCCTGATAGTCGTTGAGCGCCCAGTGCCAGGTGGCGCGGTTGTCCCAGAAGGCGATGGAGCCGGGCTTCCACTCGAAGCGGTGGGTGTATTCGGGCCGGGCGCATTGCGCATAGAGATATTGCAGCAGCGGGTGGCTTTCCTCGTCTGTCCAGCCTTCAAAGCGCAGGGTGAAGGCGGGGTTCACGTAGAGCGCCTTTTCGCCGGACAGGGGATGGGTGATCACCACCGGGTGGATCACGTCCTGCATACCATCCGCCACAGCGGCGTTGTTGATGCGGCCATCGTCCTTGCTTTCGTGGCCGGCAGCATCGGTCGACGTGGCGTAGGTATTGGGTCCGGAGCCAAAGATGTGCGCCGCCGAGTGCACGGCGTTGAGACCGTCGAGCATGTCCTTCAGGCCGTCGCTCAAACCCTGATAGGCCTTGTACATGGAGGCGAACATCGTATCGCCGCCGGTCTCAGGCAGTTCGCGGGCGACGAGGATCGACCCCATGGCAGGTTCGGCATCATAGGAATGATCCGTATGCCAGCCGCCGCCGATGTTGTCTTTCTGGTCGACATCCTTGGACACCAGCGCGATCTCCGGATGATCCGGGTGCGCGGCAAAGAAACGGTTGATGTCGATCTCGCCGAACTTCTGCGCGAAGGCGATGTGATCGTCTTCCGAAATTGACTGGTCGCGGAAGAAGATCAGCCCGTGCTGCGAAAAGGCCTCATGGATGGCGTCAAATTCGGTGTTGCTCAGACCCGAGGCGATATCCACTCCGTGAATCTCCGCGCCGACCCCTGAAAGGGGACGAATGTCCATTGCCGCCATGCCGTTTCCTCTTTTGTCTCAGGGCTTTGCGCCACTATTTGATGACAATCATTAAATCAGGGTGGCGCGGCGGCTGCAAGTGCAGCTGTGGGCTAGGCATCCAGCGCCTTGTCGATACGGCCCAGAAGCTCCGGTTCTATCGCCTTGCGCATCTTCGCGCCGAGGCCGAGGGTCCCGAGAACGTGGGACTGGGTCATGCTCGCCATGCCGTGGATCGTGGCCCAGACGAACAGCGCATCATATTCGCGCTCATCGTCCGTGCGCGACGGCATCAGGTGCTGCAGCGCCTGGCGCAGAATGTCGAAGCTGTGGCGCGCCTGCTGCAGCATCTCCGGATGATCGGAGGGGTCCGGCAGCGGCGTCTCGAACATCAGCTTGTATTCCAGCGGATGGCGGCGCGCGTAGTCCAGATAGGCCGGGCCGAGGGACGTCATGTCCTCCAGCGGGTCGCCGGTCTTGGGGCGGCCATCCAGTTCCGCGGCAAAGGACCTGTACGCGCGCGCCACCACCTCGGCGATGATGTGATCGCGGCTGGGGAAGTGTTTGTAGGGCGCCTGGTGGGAGACGCCGAGCCGGCGCGCCACCTCACGCATGCTCAGGGCCTCGATGCCGTCGCTGTCGATGATCCGGCGCGCTTCCAGCACGCAGGCTTCCTTGAGATCGTCAGGCCGCTTTTTCTGTTTGTCCGCTCTGCGTGTCATCCTGATGGCTCGTCATGCCTCCCATAATCAGAGCCATGATACGCACGCGGCCCGCCCGTGGCACAGGGGCCAGCGATGCGGCGAGAAACCGCGACAGGAACCCCGGCCGGACCGTGCCCTTGCGGCCGAGCGACTTGAGGGTGCCGCGCGCCACGCTGCGGGGCGACTGGGCCATGCCCATCTGCATGTCCGCCCGGTCCGCAAAGCCGGACTTCACCGGGCCCGGCGCGGACGATACGACATCGACGCCGAGCGGCTTGAGTTCGTGGCGCAATCCTTCGGCCAGCGTCTGGATATAGGCCTTGGTCGCGGCGTAGTTGGCGGCGCGCGGTGTACCCTGAAAGCCCACCAGCGACCCCATGAGGATGATGCCGCCCCTGCCGCGCGCAACGAGGCGCGGGATCAGGGCATATGTCATGGCTGTCGCGGCGCGGCAGTTCACGTCGATCATGTTGAGTTCGCCGTCTCTGGAGGACGCGAGCGCCGGTCCTGACAGGCCGTACCCGGCGGCAGCGGCGAGCAGGCCAATGTCGAGGTCACCGGTCGCGGCGAGCACCTCCTCCACGGCTTCGGCATCCGACAAGTCGGCTGCGATGACCCTCGTCTCAACGCCAAAGTCTTTCGTCAGCGACGCTGCAAGGTCCGCAAGCACGGCTTCCCGCCGCGCCACAAGCACAAGATTGAGCCCGCGCCGGGCCAGATCGACAGCCATTTCGCGCCCGATCCCGTCCGAGGCACCGGTGACAAGCGCCCACGGGCCGTAGCGGTCCTTCCAGGCACCGGACTTTGATTGTCGCTTGGACATGACACGTTCTCCTGCGATTAGTAGACACTGTCTACCTACGTGGTGTCAAACGTGTCGGATTGCCAGAGGTTTTGATTTTCTGGGTCAGGTCGGCCGGACGACCAGTTCCGTGCCTTTTGATTCCGTGACTTCGACGCGGGTGCCGGCGGCCGGGTTGGAGCCGTTTGATGTGCTGGCGAGCCACTGGGTGTCGCCGAGCTTCACCTTGCCCTGACCGCCGGAAAAGGTCTCGACGACCACGGCGGTCTCGCCGGTGACACGGGTACCGCGGCGGTTGAGCTCGGGATGATCGGTCTCCTCATACGTCTGACGCAGGTAGCGCGGACCGATCAGCGCCGCGGCCACCGTCAGCACCGCAAAGGCTGCCACCTGCCAGGCCGGGAACGGATCGCCCAGCACCAGCACCAGCAGGCCGGTGATGAAGGCGCCGATGGCAGGCCAGAGAAGATGGGTGGTCGGCAGGACCACTTCCATCGCCACCAGCGCGATGGCCAGCACCCACCAGCCCCAGAACGGGACCGAATCCACAAGGCTCACGAAGGGTTCCATGCTCGCCTCCCCTTACGCGCCGCTTGTGGGAACGCTGGTCGAGGGCGAGGCGCCCGGCGACGCGGGCGGCGTGCCGCCTTTGGTGATGTCCTTGAGTTCCGCAATGCCGGACAGCAGGCCGACGAGGCCGGCGGTCTCGGCGGGGATAATCACCGTCTTCTGGTGCTTGGCGTCGGCCAGCTTGGCGAAAGCCTCCACATAGGACTGGGCGACAAAGTAGTTCACCGCCTGCACATCACCCTTGGCGATGGCTTCGCTCACCATGGCTGTCGCCTTGGCCTCGGCTTCCGCCTCGCGCTCGCGGGCCTCGGCATCGCGGAACGCAGCTTCGCGGCGGCCTTCGGCCTCAAGGATGGCGGACTGCTTCTCGCCTTCGGCGCGCAGGATAGATGCGGATTTGTCGCCTTCGGCCGTCAGGATTTCGGCGCGCTTCTCACGCTCGGCCTTCATCTGCTTGGCCATGGCCTCGGTGATGTCCTTCGGCGGGGTGAGGTCCTTGATCTCCACCCGGGTGACCTTCACACCCCAAGGATTTGTCGCGAGGTCGATCACATTGAGGAGCCGTTCGTTGATGGCGTCGCGGTTGGACAGGATCTCGTCGAGGTCCATGGAGCCGAGCACGGTACGCACATTGGTAAGCGAGAGATTGGAGATGGCCCGGTCGAGATTGGCCACTTCATAGGCGGCGCTGGCGGCGTCCATCACCTGAATGAAGGCGACGGCGTCGGCCGTCACCATGGCGTTGTCGCGGGTGATGATTTCCTGGGACGGAATATCGATCACCTGCTCCATCATGTTCATCTTGAGACCGATGCGGTCCATCACCGGCACCAGCAGCCACAGGCCCGGCGTCAGGGTGCGCGTGTACCGGCCGAAGCGCTCGACCGTGTATTCGAAGCCCTGGGGCACGATCTTGATTGAGTTGTAGATGAGCACGGCGGCGAAGCCGAGCAGCACCAGACCAAACAAAAGGGATGGGCCGAGCATGAAGTTCCTCCAGTCCGGACAGATGCAACGACCGTCCGGCAAATATGTGGGGCTGCGATAACAGGACAGAATCGCAGGCGGGAAGAATACTGCTGATCAGCATACTGGATATGGGGAATGAAAATGTGGCCGCCCAGCAAAATCGGCTACGCGCGGCACAGAACCCGACCGAACGATCAAAGCGGCATCCAGAGTGGCTTCAGGCGACCAGATTGAGCGTGTTTCCGGCCAGAAACGCATCAATATTAGCGCGGGTGGTCACCAGAATGCGCTGCATGGCCTCGCGGGTATTGAAGGCTGAGTGCGGCGTGATCACGACGTTGCGCAGGTGCAGCAACACATGGTCCGCCAGCAGCGTCTCCAGATTGTGGTGACGCATATAGACCGATCTCAGCAGCTCCGCTTCCTCGCGGATGGTCGGTTCCTCCGGCAGCACATCAAGGCCCGCACCGGCCAGCTTGCCGGTCGCCAGCGCCTTCAGCAATGCGTTGACGTCCACCAGATTGCCGCGTGCTGTGTTGATGAGCACCGCGCCGTCCTTCATGAGGTCGAAGGCGGCCTCGTCGATCATATTGTCCGTGTCCGCCCCACCGGGAACATGCAGGCTGATGATGTCAGACTCTGCCAGTAGTTTTTCCAGCGGGACGTATGTGAAGCCCATCTCCTTGGCGGCTGCCGTGTCTGGCTCCAGGTCATGCGCCAGGACCTTCATGTCGAAGCCCTTGGCGATGCGGATGGTGTGCAGCCCGATATGACCGGTGCCGATGATGCCGATGGTCTTGCCCATCAGGTCGAAGCCCTGCAGGCCACGCTGGTTGAAATCGCCCCGCCGCGTGCGGTCGGTCGCCTCGACCATCTTGTGCGAGACCGCCAGCAACAAAGCAAACACATGCTCCGCCACCGTCGTTTCGCCATAGGTCGGGACGGTCGCGACGCCGATGCCCCGGGCATGACAGGTCTCAACATCGATATGGTCATAGCCGGTCGAGCGGGTGGCGATCAGCTTGAGCTGCGGCATGGCCGCCAGCACATCTGCGTCGATCCGCGAATAGACAAAGGGCGAGATGATGTCCGCGTCGGCGAACTCGGCGGCGTTCTCCGCCTTCAGGCGTTCCGGCACGAAGACGAGGTCATGGCTGTCCGCCAGGGATTGCAGCGGCTCCCACTCCCATTCTTCGGTTTCAAAGATGACGATCTTCATCGAGGCATCTCACACTGATGGACAAGGATCTACTGGGCGGCAACCGGCGGCGATTGCGATGCCTGCGCCGCCTCCGCCCTGGCGACTGCCTGCTTGGTGCGGATGAAGCTGTCCGGTGTCACAGACATTGAGTCGATCCCCGCTTCCACGAGGAAGGCCGCGAAGGACGGCTTGTCGCTTGGACCCTGGCCGCACAGACCCACCTTGCGTCCATGGCCATGGGCGGTACCGATCACCCGCTCGATCATGCGCGTGACGGCCGGGTTTTCCTCATCAAACAGATGCGACAGCAAGGCGGAGTCGCGGTCAACGCCGAGCGTCAGCTGGGTCAGGTCGTTGGAGCCGATGGAGAAACCATCAAAGCGCTGGGAGAACTCGTCCGCCAGAATCACATTCGAAGGCACTTCACACATCACATAGACATCAAGGCCGTCCTCGCCGCGCTTCAGGCCGTGCTTCTCCATGATCTGCAACACCGAGTCCGCCTCCTCCAGCGTCCGGCAGAAGGGGATCATCACCACCACATTGGTGAAGCCCATTTCCTTGCGCACCTTGGCGAGCGCCTGGCACTCGAGGGCAAAGCCGTCAGCGTAGTTCTTCGAGTAGTAGCGGCTGGCGCCCCGCCACCCGATCATCGGGTTTTCTTCCGCCGGCTCGAACTGACGACCGCCGATCAGCTCCGCATATTCGTTGGTCTTGAAGTCGCTCATGCGCACGATGACCGGATGCGGGAATTGCGAGGCGGCAAGACGCGCGACCCCATACGCCAGAGTGTCGACGAAGTAGTCCCGCTTGTCAGTGTAGCCGGCCGTCAGCTTCTCGATCTGGCGGCGGACACTCTTGCCCTTGACCTCGTCAAAACGGGTCAGCGCCAGCGGGTGGATCTTGATGATGTTGTTGACGATGAATTCCATGCGGGCAAGGCCGATGCCGTCCGCCGGGAGCCGCCACCAGCGCAGGGCCGCTGAGGGGGTTGCCATGTTCAGCATGACCTTCGTCGATGTCTCCGGCAAATCGTCGAGGCTCAGCGCTTCAGTGGTGATCTTGGCGGTCCCGTCATAGATGCGGCCTTCGTCGCCTTCTGCGCAGGACACGGTGATGTCCATGCCGCTCTTGAGCGTGCGGGTGGCGTCATGGGTGCCGACAATTGCAGGAAGACCAAGTTCGCGGCTGACAATGGCTGCGTGGCTGGTCCTGCCGCCATGGTCTGTCACGATAGCAGCAGCGCGTTTCATGATCGGCACCCAGTCAGGATCGGTGATCGAGGTCACGAGTACCGCGCCATCCTCGAACTTGTCGATGTCTCGCGGGCTCGCCAGATTGATAACCTTGCCCACCGCAGCGCCGGACCCGACCGCAAGGCCGCTGGCAATCTGCTTTCCCTTGTTCTTGAGATGGAACGTCTTGAGGTCCGTCGCCTCCTGGCGCGACTGCACTGTTTCGGGGCGTGCCTGCACAATGGCCAGTTCACCGGTCTTGCCGTCCTTCGCCCACTCGATATCCATCGGGCAGCCATAATGTTTCTCGATGATCGCCGCCCAGCGTGCGAGGGTCAGCACCTCGTCCTGCGAGAGGGTGAAGGTGGTGCGCTCATCCGCCGTAGTCCGCATCCAGCGGGTCGGCTTTTTCGACGTGCCGGCCTTGTCGGCGTAGATGAGTTTCTTTTCCTTGGTGCCAAGCGTGCGCTCCACGACCGGCGCACAATTCGCATCCTCGAGAAGCGGCTTAAAGACCATGTACTCATCCGGATCAGCGATCCCCTGAACCACCGCTTCGCCCAATCCCCAGGCGCCGGTAATCAGGACCACGTCCGGGAACCCGGTCTCCGTATCGATCGAGAACATGACACCCGCCGCGCCGCGGTCAGACCGCACCATGTGCTGCACACCGACAGAGAGGGCAACCTCCAGATGATCGAACCCATTGTTGTTGCGGTAGGTGATGGCCCGGTCGGTGAAGAGTGACGCATAGCACTTGCGCACATGCTCCAGCAGCGACTTGCCGCCCTGGATGTTGAGATAGCTCTCCTGCTGGCCGGCGAAGCTTGCTTCCGGCAGGTCTTCTGCTGTGGCGGAGGACCGCACGGCAACATCGGGCCTGCGTTTTCCGGCGCGCTCACCCAGGTCGGCATAGGCTGCCTTGACGGACGCCTCCAATTCCGCGGGTATCTTCGCCTTGAGGAAGGCCTTGCGGATGGTTGCACCCACATCTGCGAGCTTGGCCTTGCCCTTGGCGAGCGCCGTCGTCTGCTCGGTGATGACTGCATCAAGTCCGTTTGCTGCAACGAACAGGCGGTAGGCCTCTGCCGTGGTGGCAAAGCCGCCCGGCACCGAGACACCCATGCCGGACAGGTTGGCGATCATTTCGCCCAGCGACGCGTTCTTGCCACCGACACGCGGCACGTCAGACACGCGTGCATTCTCAAGCCAGAGGATCAGTTCAGCGGAAGCCGCCTTGGTCTGCCTGCTCTTCGCCGTTTGCTTGGTGGCCATGCAAAAACCCTTTGAAACTGTGTGGTTGAAGCGCGCCCTGCGCACACCTGCAGCGCATCAAAGAATGATGTCAGGGACGTGACACCGGCCATTGATCTAGCGCAAACCTGCCACGCAGGAGCGACTATGCCGCAGCGGCTAGCCGTCCTCCGGCGCCAGAGCACCTGCCGCTTTCAGCGGAATCTGTGACGACATGCAGCGTACACCGCCGCCCATGTGACACACCTGGGACGACAGGACCGGAATCACCTGCTTTGAGGTCAGGGCGGTCACGGTAGCCAGCGCTTCAGCATCTTCCAGGACACCGAATTGCGGCAGGTAGACCGCATGGTCTGTCACCAGGGCATTGGTGTAGAGGCCGCAGGCCGAGCCGAAACGCGGGTCATAGACCTCGGATTCGTCATACGCATTGACGATGCTGTGGACCGCAACATCCGGCAGTCCGCGCTTCAGACGGGCAAGCAGGTCCGCCTCGTAGTCCCGGTCATCCGTATACGCATTGACGAGCAGGACACCGTCATCAATGAAAGAAACAACACCGTCGGCGTGCTCGAGACCGCCCTGCTCATCCGCTTCGATGAAGGCTACATGGCGGATCCCGGCTGCCTCCGTGAGGGCGTCACGGGCTTCTGCTTCCGTCAGGCCGTTGTCGTCAAGAAACTTGGTGCTGACAACCGCATTCCCGGCGCCGTCATAGACCCAGTTGCCGCCGTCATTGAGCAGGTCAGACCCGACGATGCGGATGCCTGCGGACTCTAGAACCTCGGCATGGGTTTCCTGCACGGCGTCCGCTTCGCGCTGGTCACCACGGCCACCGCCCTGTCCCGCTGCGGTGTACCGCATCATGAGGCCACCATGGGCATCCGTAATGCCGAAATCCCTGACCCAGATGTCGTCCATCGGCGCAATCACCACAGCGTTTTCGCCCAACGCTGCGATGTAGCGTGGTGCCGCGTCGGCCCCGGAAAGGATCACCACGCGGTCAGGCGGCGCGACGGCTTTGGCAAAGCCGATATGGAAGTCGATGATCGCCTCAGCCTCACTTGCATAGTAGGGATCATCAAGCTGTGGTGCGGCCAGCAGAATGAGCTGCCCGGTTTCAGCCCGCGCGTTTGCCGACGTCATGGTCACCCCCAATGCAAGTGCCACAAGGGCTGAGGCCAGTCGGACGCAGAAATGCTGCACAGATTCCAGTGACCTCATGGCTCAGGCCTGCCCCGGTTGAATTGGTGGATTGGGCGGCGGCGGTCCCGCAGGCGGCAGCGGCGTCACACGGTGCTTCATGGAGATAAGCATCGCAGGGAGTGCCCCCGCCAGGGCGATGACAGCACCAATCACGAAGATCATATGCAATTCGAGCACCTCGCGCGGGAGTGTCAGAAACACACCGAACAGGCTGAGGCCGAAAGCCGACCCGACCTGTCCTGCAAGGCGGCTCATGCCAGATGCCATCCCGAACTGGCTGGGTGGCACCGCGGTCGCAATGACTGAGGCCAGGGGCGGCATGGCGATACCGTGGCCGACGCCCTGCAGCACAAGGCCGAGCAGAACAATCGGCAGGTTGATGTAGTAAACCCCGGCGGCAACGATCAGCAGACCTGCTGCCTGACACAGAACGCCGATCATCGTCCCGACGCGTTCGCCAAGCTGCGCGGCAATGACGCCACCAAGCGGGGACGCGAAGGTCAGGCTGATCGTGCGGGTCAGCATGAGCATCGCCGCCACGGCGACCATGAAGCCGAACAGATCCTGGAAGACTGACGGGGTCGCGATCAGGGCGCCGAGATATGACATCTGCAGAAAGAAGTTGGCGGCAGCAGGCGCATCGAAGTTGCGCTGTTTCAGGAGCGACGGTGGCACGATCGGGTTGGAGATCGACGCTTCATAGAACAGGAAGACGATCAGCCCGATGACACCGACAATGCCGGCGCTCACAAGCATCGTCGTCGACACGCCCGGTTCAGCGAAGGCGCCGATCACGAACAGAATGCATGAAAGTGCCAGGAGCAGAATGAGATTGCCGACATGGTCGAACTTGACCATCTGGCGGTCAGTTTCCGGCAGGACCTTCCAGGCAAGGATGACTGCGCCAATGCCGGCCACCGCCTGAACGAGGAAGACCGAACGCCAGTTGAACAACTCGATGAAAGGCCCGCCGAGGATCAGTCCCAGGGCGGCGGCGCCGGGACCGGCCATGGACCACCAGCCGATCGCCTGATTGCGGTGTTCCGGCGGGTAGACATGGAACAGGATTGCCATCGCCGCCGGGCCGGTGGCGCCTGCCAGCACCATGGACAGGATGCGAAAGGCAATCAGCGACCAGATGTCCCACGCGATCATGCACATGAAGGCAAAGACGGTTGAACCCAGAATGCCCCAGATGAAGATACGCCGGTGACCGAACAGGTCGCCCAGCTTGCCGATCACCGGCAATGTGGCGGCGGAGACCAGCATGGGTGCGGACACGGTCCAGGCGGCAAAGGCTTCACTGACGCCCAAATCGTCGGCAATCAGATTGAGCGCAACTGTGACGATGGTGAACGGAAAGCCGGTCGCCAGCATGCCGATCATGCCGGCCCACAGGACCTGCTGCGCCTTCTTCTCGTCGAAGGGCGTGGAAATGTGGGTGACGTCACTCATCGCGCGGCGGCCATCGCCTCCTCGGCGGTCGCGTCCGCGTTCATGATGAAGTGCGCCGTCAGGACCGGGTCCTGCATCGGGATGAAATGGCTGAGATGCGGCAACGGCACGTCACGCGCATTGCCGAACTCCGTGTGGAGCCGGTCCCAGGTGGGGGACAGGGCGAAATCCATAACGGCTTCCGCGCCCGGTTCGCGCCCCTTGGCCCGCAGGATGGTAACGGGCAGGGTCAGACCCTTCAGCTTGCCGTTCAGGCTGGCATTGATGCTGCCCATGTAGACCGACGCTTCCATCACGGGTGGACAGGCGAGACGCAGTCCCGCCCCATCCTTGCATTCGCGCAGGCCGTAGCGGCAGTAATCCTCAAGCGCTTCCTTCGTCCAAAGCGAATAGGGGTGGCGGTCTTCGAAGCGCTCATACATTTCCTGCCAGCCCGACCAGGCGTCGCGGCGGCGGGCAACGGGGTGCTGCGCCGGATCGGTCAGATCGTGATAGGGGTTCGACTCGTAACGCCCGGGCTCCATCATGACCGGGTCGATAAGGAGCAGACGTTCGAATATGCCGGGGCGCGCCAACGCCACCTGGGTGAGGCAGTGGCCGCCCATGGAGTGTCCGACACCTATGACATCTGTCAGCTGAAGGTGATCGACAAGGTCGCCGACATCGCGCGCGACAAGCGACCAGTCGAGCAGCAGCCCTTTCTTCTCGCTCTGGCCATGACCACGCATATCGACGGAGACGATCCGGTGCTGCTGTGGCAGGTGGCGGATGGTCTGGTCCCACACACGGGCGTGAAACCCGGTCGCATGGATCAACAGGATCGGCTGCCCGGCAGGGTCCCCCCATTCCCAATAGGAGATGCGGGCATCACTGCCATCGAAGAAATGGTGGGTCGGCGTTTCCGGCATATCGCAACTTCTGAGTTGTCTGTCGTTCCCGTCGGCGGCCTGCAACCAGGGCCGAGGGTGAGTGCAGATACCACGTCAGCTGGGGTGCCGATAGGGCAGCGGCGGGACCCTGCCCGCCGCTGCCGATCTTGCCGAGGCCTTGTGTGACGGCAACCGCCTCACGACGCAGGCTGAGGTACGTACCGGATGTAGGGTTTGGGAGCCTTCCATCCGTCCGGAAACGCCACCTTGGCATCATCGTCCGACACCGCCGGCACGATGATCACGTCGTCGCCGGGCACCCAGTTGGCCGGCGTGGCCACCTTGTGGTGAGCCGTCAGCTGCAGGCTGTCGATAGTGCGCAGCACTTCGGCAAAGTTCCGCCCGGTGCTCATGGGATATGAGATCGCGAGGCGGACCTTCTTGTCCGGACCGATGATGTAGAGCGTGCGGACGGTCGCATTGTCCATCGCCGTCCGGCTCGCCGCGTCGCCATCCGCATCTGCCGGCAGCATTGCGTAGAGCTTGGAAACCGACAGGTCGCCGTCTGCGATGAGCGGATAGTTCGGTGCCATGCCGGTCACCTCTTCAATATCCTTTGCCCATGCAGTGTGACGATCCACCGGGTCGACACTCAGGCCGATGATCTTGCAGCCGCGCTTGTCGAAGTCCGGTTTCAGTCTGGCCACTTCACCGAGCTCGGTCGTGCAGACCGGGGTGAAGTCCTTGGGGTGTGAAAACAACACACACCAGTCATCACCCATCCATTCGTGAAAGCGAATCTGACCGTCCGTCGTTTCGGCGGTGAAATCGGGCACCATGTCGCCGATACGAAGCATGTTCTTACCTCCATACACTTGGTTACATCCTGCCTACGGCACCGGCGCACGATTGCGCCTTCCGCAGTGGAGGCATCACATAATGGCGAGAACGGGCCGCAGCACCCAGATATGTTGCAGCGACCGGTTGCGCTTTTGCAGGCGGGTTTTATATGCGCCTCATGAACTGGGACGACTTGCGGGTGGTACGGGCGATCTTTCAGACCGGCAGCTATGCGGCTGCGGGCCAGCGCCTGTGTGTCAACGAGACAACCATTGCCCGCCGGCTGGCACGCATCGAGGATGACCTCGGCGAGCGGTTGTTTGACGCCGTCGATGGTACGCGCAAACCGACAGAGCGCTGCACAGACATCATGGTCTTCATCGAGCGCATGGCCGCCCAGGCTGAAGGCGTTGTGCGGCCGACCACGCCCGAAGGTCCGGTCGGCAACCGCCGCATCGCCGCGACGGACTCGATTGCGACGGACATTCTGGCCCCCAATCTGGTGCCTCTCCTGGACACGCATCCGGGCCTCAACATTGACCTGCGCGTGTCGCCGTCCGTTGTCGATCTGGCCCGCTGGGAAGCGGATGTGGCGATTCAGTTCAAGACGCCGGAAAACGGCGACATGATCGTGTCAAAGCTGGCCGACCTGCAGCTTTCCTATGTTGAACCCCGTGAGCCTGTGCAGGGCCAGACACCGCTCCTGTGCGCCTTTCCGGACGATCAGGCCAACACGCCCGAGATGCGGTTCCTGTCCTCCCATGGACTTGTGCAGCACCGGCGGATCACGGCGCGCAACCTTGTCATCCGCAAACAATTGCTGCGCACCGGGCGGTGCGCAGGCGTGGTCTTTGATTTCGCGGCGCAGGACCTGCTTCAACAGCCCGACCTCAGGGTCACGCCGCTGCCGGAAACCTTTCCGACATGGCTGCTTGTCCAGCCACATCTGCGGCACGACCCGGCAACCCGTGTCGTCATCGACTGGATCAAGGACACGTTCCGCCAGGCAACGTCCCGGACCATGCGCGTCTGCGCCTGAGGCGTGCCCTGAGCCCGAACCGAACCGGGGCCGGACACAACCCGCCTTGCAATCACGGCCCAACATGCCAATGTCTTGTCCAGCCAACACGAGGAGACAAGCCGATGCGCCTTTCAGACAGCACGCCACCCTGCCCTGCTGCTCTGAACCACGTGGTGCATCATGCCTGCGCAAATCTCCCTCACTGGCGTCAGCTACCGGACTGCTGACGGCACCGAACTCATCAAAGATGCGACTGTCGCTCTCGGCTGCGAGCGCACCGGCCTTGTCGGCCGCAACGGCATCGGCAAATCCACCCTGGCGCGGCTCATTACCGGTGAGTTGTCATGTTCTTCCGGCTCTGTGAGCGTCGAAGGCCGGATCGCGTCGCTGCCACAGACCCTGGCGCACTCATCAACCGACACACTTGCCGACATCATGCGGGTGGCAGACGCGCTTGCACGGCTTGACCGTCTGGAGCGCGGGAGACCCCGAGACGGCGATCTCGACCAGGCCGACTGGGCCCTGCCCCAGCGCACCGACATGGCCCTTCACCAGATGGGTCTCGCCAATATGGCGCTGGACAGACCAGCTACAGAGCTGAGCGGCGGTCAGGCAACACGCGCAATGCTTGCCGGTCTGCTTGTGGAGGCGCCGGACTTCCTCATCCTGGACGAGCCTACCAACAGTCTCGATGCCGACGGGCGCGCTGCCCTCTACACCTTTATGGGCCAGTGGCGAAAAGGCGCATTGGTCATCAGTCATGACCGTGCGTTGCTGCGCCTCATGGACCGGACGCTGGAACTCTCAAGCCTTGGCCTCAAGAGCTATGGCGGCGGCTATGACCTCTATGTGGAACAACAGCAGATCGAACAGGCGGCCGCCCAGCGGGCGCTCGACGATGCTCACCGTGCCCAGGCACGGACCATGGCCGCCGTGCAACAACAACGCGAGCGGCAGGCCCGGCGCAACGCGGCCGGCAGGAAATCGCGCAAGCGCCACGATATGCCAAAGTCCTGGCTTGACGGTCAGGCCGAGCGTGCGCAGTCGACCATGGGCCGCTCCGGCCGCATCGCTGACCAACGTCAAAGCGCGGCTGCGGACCGGCTGAACGAGGCGCGAGAGGCGGTTCGGCAGGCCGCGCCACTCAGCTTTTCACTGCCGCCGTCCGGCCTTGCGGCGCACACGCTTGTCGTCAGTTTCGAGGACGTTTCGTTCGGCTGGCCGGGCAGCCCGGCGCTCGTTCAGGACTTGGCTTTCAGACTTCGCGGCCCTGAACGGCTTGCAGTGCGGGGGCCAAATGGCAGCGGCAAGTCCACACTCATCCGCGTCATCACGGGCGACGTGACGCCGCTGTCAGGCCAGATTTCGGTCGGCATTGCACCCGCTATCCTGGACCAGCGTGTCTCGCTGTTGCATCCCGACGACACGCTGCTTGAAAGCTTTCGCCGCGGCAATCCGGACGCGACCGACAACCACGCCCATGCGGCGCTGGCACGGTTTCTCTTTCGCAAAGACGACGTCCACAAGCGCGTATCGGCGCTCTCGGGTGGCGAACGCATGCGGGCCGGACTGGCCTGCGTGCTGATGGCCGCAACGCCACCACAGTTCCTCATACTGGACGAGCCCACGAACCATCTGGATCTGGACTCGATCGCTGCGATGGAAGCCGCGCTGCGGGACTATGACGGCGCGCTGCTGGCGGTGTCCCATGACACGAGTTTTCTGGAAGCGATCAATGTGTCACGGGACATCACTCTTTGACGGTCAGGACGCCTGCTTCAGGCGTTCCTTCGTGTAGACGAACGCCGCATCGTCCAGATCAATCTCCGGGAACTCTTTGCGCTCGGTCCAGTAGTCCTGGTTGTGCTGCCATTCCGGCTTGTCGCCGCGCTTGGGCAGCAGATGCATGTTGCGCATGATGTAGCCGGGATTGAAGTTGTCCGTATCGATCCAGTCGAGGATCGGCATGTCCTTGTCTTCCGGGCGCAAGGCCACTTCGACTTTCGCCGACCCTTCCGTCTTCATCTTGTTCAGCAGGCGGCAGACGAAGTCCGCCACCATGTCGACGCGCAGGGTCCAGCTGGCGCGGAAGTATCCGAAGATCCACACCATGTTGGGAATGCCGGTGAACATCATGCCGCGATAGGTGACAGTCTCATTGAACTTGATCTCTTCGCCGTTGCGCGAGAACGCGATGTCGCCGAGCGCACACAGGTTGAAACCCGTGGCCGTCACGATGAGATCAGCTTCCAGCTCTTCGCCGGACTTGGTGAGGATGCCCTTCTCGGTGAAGCGGTCGATCTCGTCGGTCACCATGCTCGCCTTGCCGGCGGTGATGCCGGCGAAGAGGTCGCCGTCGGGCACGAAGGCGACGCGCTGGCGCCACGGCCGGTAGCTCGGCGTGAAGTGCTTGTCCACGTCATAGCCTTCCGGCAGCAGTTCCTTGACGCCGTCGATCAACTCCTGCTTCACGACCTCCGGCTCCTCGAAGGAGCGCCGGGTCAGTTCGGCCTGATTGTAGAGCACGGCCTTGCGGGTGATTTCGTGAATCCACTCCTCGTTCACTTCGAGGAGCCGCAACATGTCAGCCACTTCGTTTTCGTTGCGCCCCGGCACAAAGTAAGTCGGAGAGCGCTGCAGCACGGTGATGTGCTCGCAGTCAGGTGCCATGGCCGGCACGATGGTGGCCGTGGTGGCGCCGGAGCCGATCACGACGACCTTCTTGCCCTTGTAGTCATAATCTTCCGGCCAGGTCTGCGGGTGCAGGATGTCGCCCTTGAACTTGTCCATGTCCGGCCAGTCCGGGGTGTAGCCCTTGGAGTGGCGGTAATAGCCCTGGCACATCCACAGGAAACCGCAGGTGAAGACCAGGTCTTCATTGGTGTCGGTCCGGGTGGCGTGGATGGTCCACAGATTGTCCTCGTCCGACCAGTCGGCAGACAGGATCTTGTGCTGGTAGCGGATGTGACGCTTGAGGTCGTTCTCGTCGATCACCTCATTCATGTAGGTGAGAATTTCTTCGGCGGTCGCAATGGGCGCACCGGTCCACGGTTTGAACCGGTAGCCGAAGGTATAGAGATCGCTGTCGGACCGGATGCCGGGGTATTTGTGCATCAGCCAGGTGCCGCCGAAATCCTCCAGCGCTTCCAGCACAACGAAGCTCGTGCCCGGGCATTGATCCTGAAGGTGGTAGGCCGCACCCACGCCGGAGATGCCGGCGCCGACGACCAGCACGTCGAAGTGTTCTGCCTTGCCCTTGGTGGCGGACGGACGGGAAAGAGTGACGGTGTCAGGCATCTGTCGGTTCCTCCAGATCATGGTCTTGGAGAGCAGCCGCACCGCGCGGCCAACCCCCGCCATTGTTTGCTGAGGCAACCGTCTCACATATTGACAATCTGTCAATTGACGTGGGTCAAGCGTCCACGCCCTTTTGGGCAACCGACTGAAAGATGCTCTTGATCTGATCAACCGTGGGCTTGGGGCCCTTGCCGGTCACATATTGCAGCAGCATCCCGTCCAGCAATCCGAAGCAGGTGTCCACCTGATCAGGGGACGGCGCGCCGGACAGGAGCTTGACGAAAAACTCGATGGGTTGACGCGAGGCGGCGTCAAGCTTGCGCCCGGCTTCTGCAAGCGCGGGATCGCGCGTGGCGGCCAGGGACAACTCGACCTGCGCAATGACGAGGTCTGAGAACTCTTCCGCATATCTGAGAAGATCCTCGGCGACGAAATCGATGGCGTCCGCCTGTTTTCCGTCTGCGATCAGTTCCGCGAACCGCCGCCGCGTCTCCACGCAGTCGTCTTCGATCAGATCGGCAAGGCGTGTCGCGGCTGCTTCAATCAGACCCGTCTTCCTGGGAAAGTAATAGCTGGTCGAGCCCTGGGGCAGCCCGGCAGCCTCGTCCACGGCGCGATGGGTCGCGCCTGCCAGCCCCCGGTCGCCGACCACGGCCAAGGCAGCATCCAGAATCTCGGTCTTTCGGTCCGGTCTCGACATTGACACCCACAATACTCTACATATGTAGAGATTTCCAAAACATGAGGGAGAGGCTTGATGCCCCAGACAATTGAAAAAGTGAACCCGCCCACCCTGCCGGATTCAGCCTCCATGGGCTATTCGCAGATCACCACGACCACCGCCGACAAGCTGATCTTCATGTCGGGCCAGGTGGCGTGGCAGCCGGACGGCACGCCGGCGCCGGACGGGTTCGGTGCACAGGCGGAAATCGCCATTGAGAACGTGCGCAAGGGCCTGGAGGCGGTCGGCGCAACGCCGGAACACGTGACACTGATGCGTGTTTACGCGGTGAACCCGACGCTCGAGGACTGGAATGACGTCTTCGGCCCGATCATCGGCTTCTTCGGCGACATCAAACCGAGCGTCACCGGTATCGGCGTGGCAGGCCTTGCGGGCGAGAACCTCAAGGTCGAGATCGAAGTAACCGCTGCCCTGTGACACGGCGCCGTCTTGATGAGGGCGGAGCGGACTGGTAGGCGTCTTCCCCATGGAAACGCTTACCATCCGACGCCCCGACGACTGGCATCTGCATCTGCGCGACGGCGACATGCTGAACTTTGCTGCCGACTACACGGCTCGCCAGTTCGCCCGCGCCATTGTCATGCCGAACCTTGATCCGCCGATCACCACGGTGTCGGCGGGCGCGCATTACCGGGATCGCATTCGTGCCGCCGTCGCACCGCATCATGGCTTTACGCCCTTGATGACGGCCTATCTCACCGATGATATCGACCCGGACGAGATTGCCCGCGGCTTCGAACAGGGCGTGTTCACCGCCTGCAAGCTCTATCCCGCCAATGCGACGACAAATTCCGCAGCCGGCGTGACGGATGTGCGCAAGCTGGACCGCGTCTTCGCGCGGATGCAGGAGATCGACATGCCGCTCCTCATCCACGGCGAAGTCGTGTCACCGGACATCGACATCTTCGACCGGGAAGCGGTTTTCATCGAGACGACGCTGGCGCCGCTCATGACCCAGTTTCCGGATCTGAGGGTCGTGCTGGAACACATCACGACACAGGACTCGGTCGAGTTTGTGCAAGCGAGCGGCGACAAGCTTGCCGCGACCATCACGGCGCATCATCTGCGCATCGACCGCAATGCCATGTTCGATGGCGGCATCCGACCGCATGCCTACTGCCTGCCTGTCGCCAAGCGGAGCTTTCACCGCGAAGCGCTGCGCAAGGCAGCTGTGTCGGGCAATCCCAAGTTCTTCCTGGGTACCGACTCGGCGCCGCATCAAAAGCACGACAAGGAAAGCTCCTGCGGCTGCGCGGGCATCTTCAGTGCGCCGATCGCGATTGAGAGCTATGCGGAGACATTTGAGGAAGAAGGCGCCCTCGACAAGCTGGAGGCCTTCGCGTCTGAATTCGGGCCGCGCTTCTATGGTCTGCCCATGAATGACGGCACGATCACACTGGAGCGTACCGGCCATGCAGTGCCGGACCTCATGGAAGATGCCGAGATCAGGATCGTGCCGTTCCACGCCGGCGAGACGCTGCACTGGCGGCTGGTGGACTAGAGCGCAGCGCGGCGACGGATTTCGGCTGCGATGAGCCAGAGCCGGTCCTGACCCCACACCGACAGGTCCGGCTCTCCGTCGGGCCCGCGCAGGCGATAGCTCGGCACGCCCCACAGGCCGAGGCCATCCACCATCTCGTCCTGATTGCGCTCGATCATCGGCTTCCAGCCCTCATTGCCGATGATCTGGCGCGCCTCGCTCCAGTCAAGACCGGCCGCCTCGACCGCCTTTCGCATCTTTGCATCCGAATGCAGACCGATAGGGCTGGCAAAGGCCTGTCGCAGGCCGGCACTCAGCAAGGCTTCGTCTTTGCCCTGCTCCATGGCCCAGGGCAGCAGCGAATACAGCCGCCGCGTCGGCTCTCCGATCGGCGTGACCATGGGTCCGAAAGGCACACCCAGTAGCTCGGCCTCCCGCCGCGTATCGAACACAATATAGGTACCCTTGGCGCGGGTGGCCGGAACGCCGCGCATGATCATCGGCAAGACAGGCTTGTGATTGAACTGAATGCCGCACTCGTTTTTGAGGGCTATCGTCTTGTCGTAGATGATCGATGTGTAGGGCGAATTCAGCGACGGATAGAAATCAAGCGTCAGGGCACTTGCATCGACACCGGACACATCAATCTCGGGGCGCGGCACCAGGAGTTCCTTGCCGTCATCCCGTCGCACGCCAAGGCCCATGAGGCGCTGCTCGAGATGCAGAAGCCGGTCGACGCCCCAGTACCATTCGCCTCCATAGTAGAGCATGGCCCCAGAGTAATGGCCGAGTTTCGCGAGGCGGGCTGATCCCTCATCGAGCGCGCTCTCCACCTCTGCCTGAGTGGCGGACGTGTCGAGCGTACCGCCGCTCCACAACGTCTCGCTGATCTGCGCTATGTCGGCCGCGAAAGTCTGTGCGTCTTTGCCGGCCAATAGTGAGGCAGCTGCCGCAACCGCATCTGCGGGCGGGACCGTTGGTGCGCCTGACGGGAAGGTCAGGCCCAGATGCGGGGCAATCAGCTCGGCATCGCGCCGGGCCCAGATTGCCAGTTTCTCGAACTCCGGCTGGTTGCGGCCGCCACTTGCACGGATCAGATGCGGAACAAGCTTGATGTCGTAACGCTGCGCGAATTTGGCAAGCACCTGCGCCAAGAGATGGGAGTATGGATCATCAAGCTGATGAAAATACTCGACCACATGTGGGGCATTGCGGCGTTTGCGGCGGGCCTCTGCCTTGTCCCGGCGTCGGTACACACGTCTGAGGTCGGTTACGGAGGACAGCTGCCGCTGCACCACCCGCCGGAACCATGTCGGCGGGTCCACCATGATCGATGGATTGGGATTCTTGTCTGGCTCAAGCATGGCTGCTGCTTCCGGGAAAGAACGCACACCGCGCTCATGCGGTGCGGGATGCGTCCCAGATACATTATGTCATTGGCAATGCCAATTTATTTGTCTCCGGCCCTCCCGGCACGCCTGTCACCTATCGGGCCCGATAGTTTACGGCGTGAAGTGTTCATGAAAACCTGCGCTTGCGTCTGCTCACTCTTATCCCCGAGATCATGCATGTCCCGAGCTCGTGCGCTGGAAGCCCGATCGGTTCTCACGCTGGCAAAGACCTGGACCAGGTGTCAGCAGCACTCCATTTTGAGTGCAGCCGAAATCTGGAACCTCACCCTGCTGTCGACATGCAACCTCGTCAGCTATGACGAACTCGCCGACATCCGTGGGGTCAGCCCGCCGACCATCCGTGCGCAGATGAATTCGGTTCGCCTGAAACTCAACGCCCGCAGCGATCTGTTTGCCGTCGCCGAGGCCCTGAGACGCGGCATCATCCCGCGGATTGATCCGCGCCGCCCGGGCACTGCACATGCCGACATTCTGGCCTTTCCCGGCGGACGCAACAGGGAGCCGGGCTGAGCGTCAGCTGCCGGAGACGATGCGCACGCGCCCGGCCTTGCCTGCGGCTTCCTGACGTGCTGCTTCCGTTGTGTGCCGGAGCATGTCAGCCGTTGTGTTCATCCCGAACTCCTCGGATATGCGGATGAACAGGGCGAATACATCGCGCATCTGGTCCGCAGCTTCCGAAGGCGAGCGCGGCCAGACGCTCGCAGGGTCCTCGTCGAAGCCGAATGACTCGGGCAGTTGATCATTACGCGACTTCATGACGAACCTCCCCGGCAACAGCCGGCACCTGCGTCGTGTCGGGCAGTGGTACAAAGACCTGACCGTCGATGTGTGACCGGCGCCGCAGGTCATGCGCCAGTTCGGTGCTGACCGGGAAGTAGCCGGCAATAAAGCGGCCATCGGGGAAGGACATGGCAGGTCCGTAGTAAGTCACTGACAGCCCCGCGCCTTCGAGCGATTTTTCCGCCACGCGCTCATAAGTGACGAAGGTCAGCCGATCGATCCCCCTGCTGACCGCCCACTCGACATTGGCGATGAGCAGCTTGAAGAACCAGACGCGGGCTTCGTCCGCTGGCAGACTGAGATCGACACCCGTCCGCGACCCTTCAGCGTCGGCCAGGCTTCGCGGCAACGGCACGTGCTGAGCCAGTTCAGGCCAGAGGCGTGCCAGCATGTAGGGCGTGTCGCAGGTAATCATGCGGCTTTGGGCCCGCACTACACCGGTCTCGTCGACGCCGACAAGGTAGCGTGCCTTCAACGTGTCGAATTCATCGAACTCCATGCCCAGATGTTCGGGCACCGACCAATCCGCACCCTGACGGTACAGGGCATGGCGAAGCCGATGCATGGAGGCATGAATGTCTTCATGGGGAAAGGGAGCAGCACAGCGCTGCGCGATCGCAAACTCGTAGATCATGGTTACGCTCCTCAACAGGAGCAGAACCATGACGACTGCTTTATTCCTTGGGAGCTACCAGAAACTGGTAGTTGACCTCGGCAAGCCCCGTCTTATGAGCCACCGCGGCAACCGCAACCCGGCTGGAAAGCTGGAGTTTTCGGAAGATGTTCTTCTTGTGGAAATGGACACCATTTTCGCTGATGCCCATGATGCAGCCGATCGTCCAGTCATCCTTGCCGGCTGCGATCCAACGCATGACTTCCTGCTCGCGCGGCGTGAGCTTGAAGGCCTTGAGCGTGTCGCGTGACCAATTGCGTACGCGAAGTACGTGCATCGCGCTTGTCATGGCGTAGATGGTCATCAGGTGCTCGCGGAGATCGGCATTGCTGTCGCCGGCGACCGAGACAGCACCTTCATATCCCCCGCCGGTGATCAGCGGCGCGCTGATCCCATAGCGCAGCCCGGCATCCGACGCCTGGCCCATGAAATCACGCTGTTCGGGCGTCTCAACCGGGCAGTCATCCCAGATGAACGGCAGGCTGAACGTCGTGGAATGGGCAACGACCGGGTCCACGGCGTGGAGACCGTCATAGTAGGAACTCAGCCAATCGTCGGTAAAAGTGGTGCTTTCGACCAGATGTTCGGTCACGCGGGAGGCGTCCTGCGCCCGGATGCCGTACATATGCTTGCCGAAGCCAAGATCGGCGATGGCATTACCCCAGACCTGAACCTCGCGGCCCTCTGCGGCGGCTTCGTCTAGTCTGTCGAGGTAATCCGCGAACATATGATCAGTTTACCGATCTTCAGTTCCGACTCAATGTCTACTGAAAACAGTATCTGATTACTTGTCAGAAGACGCAACAAGCCTTTCATTTAGACTGTGCTGTGCGGTCGGCATCAGTCCAACGGCGCGGAAGGCCATTGGTGCGAGGCCGGTCATGTAAACACCCAGGACAAAGGCCGTGACATAGCCTGTCAGGGTAGGCCCGGCGCCCAGAATGGCCATGGTTTCTTCCACACCAGCGCGCAGGGCAAACAGGACCACAATGCCCACAATGGCAATTGTCGCCATATGCCACATGACGCGTGGCGGGGCTGCATCACCGCCCTGTACACGGTCAAGCGCTGCGCCGATCAACCAGCCAAGCAGGAGAAACAGGACGCTCGTGACGGGACCCGGGCCGGAGCGAACCACGGCTGTCACCGTTTCAGGCAATGGCGGCCAGATGGCCCAGACCATCGGCACCAGAATGGCGATCAAAGCCAGTTGCGCCGGAAGCGAATTCCGAAGTGCTTGGGTGTGCGTATTGTCCGGGCGCACGGCCCAGGCAAACACGGCCAGCGTGGCCATACCGAACGCGGCTCCTGTCAGCACGTCGTCCACATCATGAACGCCGAGATACAGGCGGGAGAAGCTCACGCCGAGCGCGAGGATGCTGCACACGACCCAGGCGAGCGGCCGGTTGATCTCGTAAGCCAGCCACAGCCACATGGCGACGGCGACCTGCGTATGACCGGACGGGCGTCCCGGAGATCCGGTCACGCGCCCGTCAAGCTGGATGTCAGCGCCCGGCCGCGGGTCGAGCCACAGGTCCTTGAACCACCCATTGATCAGCGCGGTGATGGCGATCAGAGCAGCCAGACGCGTGAAGACCGCGCGGTCCCACAGCCAATAGCCGAGTGGCAGGAAAATGAGAAAAAACGGCGTGTATCCCATCCAGGTGAAACCCTGGGCCACCGGCGTCGCCCAATCGCTGCGCAGCGGCAGCACCCATTCCATGCCGAATAGAAAACTGTCCATATCTGCCGCGCCTCCCCCGACAGCGCAGCGAAGCAGCATCGTCTGCAGACGCCTGAGCGCTCTTGTTGTTGTTGCTTGGCCAGGTGAAGTGAAGCCATCGGCTAGTTGAAACCGACGATTTCCTTCATCTTGGTTCTATCAATCTTCAGGACATCCCCACCTTTCTTGAGATACCGGCGCCATGCAACAGCAATCCTGTTCTGCCTGGTGGTGGCGAGGGGATGACGGCGCGGGTGATAGCGGCTGGAGAACGTCGGCAGCGCGTGCCAGACCATCTGGCCGAAGGTGGAAAAGACAAACCATGTCGCCTTGGCCGCGCGGACCGGATTTCGGAAATAGCCTTCAACGCGGCACATGTGGAAGTAGGCCGTAAGGGCTTCCTTGCCGATATGCGTCAGTGCGGCGGCGATCATGTATTTGCGGTAGAGCTCATCGTCGCCAAAGAGCTCCTTGTAGACCTCAAAGGCAACCGCGCCATGTTCGACTTCCTCGACCTGGTGCCAGACCCAGAGCGCCTTGATGGCGGGATCGGACTCCGCCATCCACTTCTCATAGTTGGCCAGGACGATCATGCCGGCGAGGAAAGTGAAGGTCTCGTAGCCGGCGGTGAACCCGACCAGAGTCTTGAGCGAGTCCGTCTTGGCGCGTTCGGTGAAATAGAGACGCGCACGCTCATCAAGCTCGCCAACGCGCGGATAACGGTCCGCGAGCACCTTGTTGAAAGTGATGAAGTTCTTCGCGTGGTGTGCTTCCTGCCCGGTGATCGCGCTCATATCCGCGCGCAGCTGGTCGTCGGTCACGTGCTTCTTGGCGGTGGACATGGCGCGAATAAGGTAGCGCTCGAAATAGGGCACATGGACCCCGAAGGCGTTGAGATAGATCGCGAATTCCGGCGAACTGTCGCTCCACACGACGCGCTGGGGATCCAGGTCCTCGGTTGCGAAGTCGAGCGGCCGAACGATGATGTGGTCCATCGGGTGCTCGGCGTCACTCACCGTGTCCATCTGTGATGCGCTCATCATGCATTCCTCCCTGCGGTTCCTGAGCGGCCCGCGTGTCGTTACCTGTCCTCGGCTGCCGGAAGATTCCGCAGCATGACGATAACAATGACCATCAGCACGAAAGCAACGATGAAAGCCGGTGCAAAGGCAATGGGTGCCGCCCAATTGGCTTCACCGACGGGATTGTCGCCCAGCGACAGGCCGCGGTTCGGCGTCAGTATGCCAAAGATGTAGAACAGCGCGTTGCCCCAGATCGTGCAAACAAGCCCGATGGCGATGCGCCGGACAGTTGTCTCTGACAACGTCAATGCCGGGATCAGCAGCGCGAAGATGATCGCCATCAGCCCGTTCATGATGTTGCCGACATGAACGGCCCGCCACTGAGCGGCATCACCTGGAATGACATAGTCGAACGCCAATGGCAGCGGCGAGAGCGAAATCTGTCCGAGTACGGAAAATAAGAGAAAAAAGCCGCCGACGAGCCCTATCAGCAGGACAACAAGGCCATGCTGGACCAGCAACCGCTGGTGACGGTTGAGTGTCATTCTGTCCCTCCCGGTCCCGGCGTTTTGTGGCTATGTGCCGGAATTGCGCCAATTCCGCATAATGCGGATTGGAACTACGCATTTTATACCAGAATACGGACGATTGTGGAAGCGCGGCCTCCACGCCGGGACAGACCGTGGGGGCGCCCTGCTACTCTGAGACGGTGTTGGTCAGTTCGCCGAGCAGGTCCGTGGTGATCGTCACGGTTTCGCCCGGCTGCAGATAAAGGCCCTGATCATGGGCCCGCGCGATATGCCGCTCGACGACCCAATGGGTGACCGGCTTGCTCCAGCCGCCGAGAACCCAGTCGGCAACACCCAGCACAATGGCCATGCGATCAATCCCCTTGAAGATTGTGCCGTCCGGCGTTCCGGCAAGAACGCCGGTGCGCGCCGGCACCACCCCATTGGTGATCGGCAGACCGACTTCGCCGCCATTGTATGCCCATCGCGTTTCAGCCCTGGCTGCCGACTGACGCAGGATCTCATCAAAGTCCCAGATCGCGAGCGACTGCTTTGCCGACTGGACAAGCTCGTCTCCCCGAAACAGGCGCAGATCAATGTCCGCTGCGAAACTGCGCAGGTCATTGGGAATCACAAACAGATTGCCGACCGGCAGATAGCCGGGGGCGCTCTTGCCGGTCGTGAACCCGTCGCCTGATGTTACATCCGATGGATTCAGGTGCCGCATGAGCCTGGCGCGGTCCGTCACATCATTGCAGAGGATCAGACCGGCACGCGCCGGCGGCTGCGTGACGTCAAAATCGTCCAGGGCGACAAAACAGAGTTCCACCTCGAAGTCGAGCAGGCCGTCGCCGGCGGGGATCGGCGCGTTGAATGCGGTCGGCGTCACTTCCTTGGCGAAGAGGAACGGACCATCTTCCACTGTCGCTTCTTCCGCATGTGCAGGAAAGTTGGTTCCCACGGCAATGTGCGATGCCGTCAGGTCGACAGGCAGGGTCAGGTCTTCGACGGCCACCTGGACAGCGGGTCCGTCGAGAGACGCCAATGCCTCGTACCCCTGTTTCGCGTACAGCGTGATCGGGTCATCTGCATCGGAGATTGCGATACCCGACACGATGCCGTTCTCATAAGCGGAAACGAGCATCAGCGCGTAGGCGCCTGGTGTGCCGGTTCGTGCGAAGGTCAGCGCATCGCTGCGCGGGGCGATGTCCACCTGGGCTGCCGCTGGATGGGCCAGAACCATGAATGCGCTCCATAGAATGAGAAGAAGACGGGGCATGTCGCAGTGCCTCACAGGGACAGCAGAAGCCAGACGCCGATGGTATTGAGGATCATGAAGATCGTGGCGCCAAACAGATTGGTGTCGACGAGGTAGATCTTGCCGAAGATGTTGAAGCGGAACGGTTTGATGCCGTTCTTGTCCTTCAGGGAGCCATCGAAGATCGGCATGGTGGCCATGGTCGCGAAGAAGCTGAACAGCCACACATAGATCAACGCAGCCGCCATCCAGATATGCGTGAGATAGTCAGGCGACGGCGCCCAGAGCAGATACAGGATGGCGATCGATACACCGGCCTGGCTCAGCACCTGCCAGACAACGTGAAACCGCGCATGCGGCGTCCACAGCGGATTGGTGGCGTGCGTCTTGTTGAAGTCGGCAAACATCGGGCCGACGGCAATCATCACGCCGAGAAACGTAAACAGGATACGCGGCACAAGGGTCTGATCGTACACAGCTTCCATCGTCTTTTTCCTTAGATAAGACCGGCGTAAGAGCCGCCGTCGAGTTGAAGGTTCTGGCCTGAAATGAACCCGGCCTGGGCGCTGCAAAGGAACGCGCAGGCATCGCCGAATTCCTCCGGACGGCCCATACGTTTGGCAGCAATGGTCTCTGCAATTTCGGCGCGGGCCTCGTCGCGGGTGATGCCCTTTGCAGCCATGGCGAACTGCGCCATGCGCTCCTGACGGTCGGTATCGAACCGCTCCGGCAGCATGTTGTTGATGGTGACATTGAAGGGCGCTGCATCGACCGACAGGCCCTTGCACAGCGCTGTGAGCCCCGAGCGCGCCGCCGTCGACAGGCCCATGTAATAGTTGGGTGACTTCACCATCGCCGACGTGATGTTCACGATGCGGCCGAAGCCGCGCTCTTTCATGCCCGGGATGAGCGCCTTGATCATGAAGGCCGGCGCCAGCATGTTGGCGCCGATGGCCGCCAGCCAGTCGCTTTCATTCCACTTGGTGAACTCACCCGGGGGTGGACCTTCATTGTTGGTGACGAGAATGTCCGCATCCGGACAAGCCGCGACGAGAGCGCTGCGCCCTTCGTCACTGTTGAGGTCGGCCACACCGGTGCTGATGCGGTCAGGTGACACACCGGCTTGTGCGGCAATTTCCTGCCGCGCTGTTTCCAGCGTATCGGCATTACGGCTGTTGATGACCACTTGTACGCCCTCACGTGCCAGAGAGACGGCGCAGGCACGGCCGAGGCCACGTGAGGAGGCACAGACAATGGCCTTCCTGCCTTCAAGTCCGAGATTCATGGACGTGCGCCCCCGTCTTTCATGAGTGCAGAGGCCAGTGCTGATTGCAGGTCCGCCTGCAGGTTCTGTTCGGTTCCGGAGAACCGGGCTGCGATATGCCCGTCCGGCCGTACAAGGACGGCGCCCGTATCCGGCAGCTTCGTTTCTGCCGCCCAGGCAAATCCACTTGCGGTCACATCAGCGTTAAGCCGCTGCAGCTGAACCGTGCCGTCAGCGGTTTCAAAGGCCCCGTTTGCCTGCGGGCCCGTGAGCAGGGTGAAGGCGTTGGGTGCCAGCAGGGAATGCAGCGAGGCGCGTGCCCCGGACCGGTTGATCCAGTGATGGGGCACATGGGCACCGACCTGCCAGTCCGGGGCGTACACACTGGTCTCGATCTCGGCTGCTGGCGGGAGCGGCTCGGCCCCCTTCAATGCGTCCGACGCATAGCGGTAGCCGATCTGCAGATTGAAGCTGTCAAAGTGCGGCCGCTGAGCCTCCACCGCCTGGGCCAGCCCCTCGAGCGATGCGGGGTCGGCTGCGGCAGAGGCGTAGTGTGCGGCGGATGCGTCCGGATCAAGCCCGTGCAGCACGACAATAAGATCAAAGATCTTGGCGGCATTGGTCAGGCTCTGCTCTGAGTTGATGCGTGCGATGGGCTGGCGTTCCTGCTCATATGTGTCGAGCAGGGCTGGAGAGGCCTCGCCCTTCAGCACTGCCGCGAGTTTCCAGGTGATGTTCTGTGCATCGCCCGCTCCGGTGTTGAGCCCAAGGCCACCGGTTGGCGGGAAGCGGTGGGCAGCGTCGCCAACGAGGAAAACCCGGCCCTTGCGATAGGACTCGGCGATCTGCGCTGACATGGACCAGGACCCGATGGTGCGGATGTCGATGTCGGGAGCCTCGCCACCAAGTGCATTGCGAACGATGTCTTCGCAGCGGGCTGTGTCGTAGTCGGCCAGCGTTTCGGCCGATGGGTCATAGGCATGCATGAGAACCCATGTCCGTGCCCTGTCATACGCGATCAGAACACCCTGGGTCTTCGGGTCGAAGAGGAAATACAGGACGCCCGGCCGGGCATCGGTGATGGCGCGCAGATCTGCTTCGAAATGGATGGTGATGAAGGTCTCGATCACGTCGGGACCCTCCATTTCGATGCCGAGCGCCGCGCGTGTCTGTGACCCGGCCCCGTCTGCCGCGATCACATAGTCATAGGTGCGCGTCAGCGTCTCGCCGCTGGTTTCGTCTTCCAGGATCGCAACGACACCGGCCCCGGTTTCCTCAAGGTCCGTGCAGGCGCGCCGGCGCGTCAGACTGACCAGCGGTTCCTTGTCGAGAGCCTCTTCGAGTGCCGCCTCGAATTTGGGCTGGGGAATATTGCTCAGCGGATACGGCGTGCTGTCGAGCGCGCCCTCGTCCTGACGCTCATAGGGAAGCACACCGAATTCCGGCCCGGACAGCGTGCCGACGAAGCGGACCCAGCCGCCGTCATTGGCGCTGGCCCCTTCGGCCCGCAGGGCCTCTGCATCAACGCCGAGGCTTTCGCAGATTTCAAGGGTGCGCGCGTTGACCGCATGCGCCTTTGGCGCAACGCCGATCTCGCCGCGCCTGTCGATGATGTCGCAAGCGATCCCGTGGCGCGCCAGCGAAAGCGCGGACAGCTGGCCCGCCGGACCCGCGCCGATGATGAGTACAGGTGTGTTTGCCGTCATGACACCCCAGCCCTGAGTGAATTCCATTATTGAGATGACTCTCATTTATGAGATATCTCTCATTTTACTGGAATGTCAACCCCGCCTGCGCCATAATGCGCACCAGTTGGAACAATGAGTCGGGAGGTGCCGGTGAGCGGGCACTTTTTTGCAGATGCGGCAAGCGGGCTTGGAAAACGCGAACGGACCAGGGCCGCACTGCTCGACGCTGCCGTTGATGTGGTCGGGCGCAAGGGGATGGAAGCGGCCAAGATCACTGACATGACAGCCGCTGCCGGCCTCGCCAATGGCACCTTCTACAACTACTTCCAGACCAAGGAAGAGATCCTGCATCGGGTCGCCGTAGATGTGGCCGTGGAAGTCAGCGAGCGGCTCAATGCGCAGATGAGTGGCATCGACGACGGCCCGACGCGCGTCGTCACCGCCACGCATTCCTTTGTCGAACTGATCCTCGAATCGCCGGACTGGGCCAACATTCTTCTCGACGGTTGGGACTACCTGCCCAACCCACCGCTGCAGACCTTCCGGTATCTGAGGGCAGATCTGTCCCAAGGCGTCGAGCAGGGTGCGTTCGACGTGGAGGTTGATCCCTTCACGATCGCCCAGGTCGTCGCGCTCATCGGATCGGCGATCCGCCTGCAGCTGGCTGCGGGCCGCGATCCGGAGATCACCAAACGGCTCTGTGTCAATGTTCTCCGGCTACTCGGCGTAGCACCGCGCAAAGCCGGCAGTACCGTCTCAAAAGCGCTTGGATGAGGGCGGCCCCCAACACGTCCCTCCCAAGAGACGCGGCGTAGTGGCCGCCCTCACCTTCTTCCCAAGCCTGTCTGACTCAGAACAGTGAGTAGTGCTGGCCGCCATCAATGACGATGTTCTGGCCGACGATGAAGCGTGCGAGTGGACTGCACAGGAACGCCGCCATGGGGGCCAGGTCATCCGCCTCGCCGATGAACCCTGCGGGGATGTGGTTGTTCGCCATGAAGTGCGGACGGACGACCTCGGGGTCCGGCTCCAGCCCGAAAGCGTCGGCATAGTCCTTCATGATCTCGCTCGCGCCTTCGGTCTGGAACATGCCGGGCAGGAGATTGTTGATCGTGATGCCATGCTTGGCGATTTCGCGGGATACGCTGGCTGTGTAGTTGATCAGCGCCGAGCGGGCGGGGCCTGACATCAGACGCCAGATCATCGGGTTCTTGGCCGAGAAGGTGGCGATGTTCACGATGCGGCCCCAGCCCTTGTCCTTCATGGCCGGAATGTAGTTGCGCATGATCTCGATGGGCCCGATCAGGGCTGTCTCGACGGACTCGCGCCACATCTCCGGCGTCACTTTCAGGAAATCGCCATTGGGTGCCGGCGGCTTGATCGTGATGGCCAGGATGTCCGGGTCCGGACAGGCGGCAAACAGCGCCCTGCGGCCATCTTCGGTCGAAGAGTCCGCGACAACCGGTGTCACCGGTGTCCCGTACTGCTCTGAAATCTCTTTGGCTGCCGCCACAAGCCGCTCTTCGCGGCGGGCGGTGATGACGAGTTCGGCGCCTGCTTCTGCCAGCCGCTCGGCCGTCGCGCGGCCCATGCCGGCACTGCCGCCGGCCATGATCGCTTTCTTGCCCTTTATCTGGAGGTCCATGTCCTCTTCCTCTCTTCAAATAAATCCGTACAAAGAGTTCTGCGTCTGAGTATTCAGTTGCGTGATTTCAGACCCTGCCGCTCGAGGTGCCAGCGCAGGGTGTCGATGCGGTCCTGACCGAAGAACGGTTCGCCCTCGAAAACCATGGTCGGCACGCCCCAGTGCCCGGCGGCTTCAAGGGCCGTGTGGTTCTCTTCCACGATTGGTCTCACGTCATAGGTCTCGAGCGCGGCTTCCATCTCGGCCAGATCGAGGCCGGCTTCTGCTGCTGCATTCTTGAGGTGATCACCGGTGTCCCAGCTCTGGGTGCCGCCCCAGATGAGCGCCGCGGCGGCGGCAATGAAGTCGATGCCCTTGCCGCGCCGTTCTGCTTCGACACCCAGGCCCGTCAGCCGCCAGATGAGGGGCTGGTCGTCCGGCACCTCGAAGGTCTCCATGTCCTGCACCACCGGGTCCGGGTTGGGCCATGCCATGGGCAGCCCCAGAAAGGCTGCACGGCGCAGGGAATCCATGAAGATGTAACGCGGGCGTTTCTTGTCGCTGGCATCGAAGACCGATGCCTTGTCGCGCACGGCGATCGGCAGGACCGGCCGCAGGGTTACGGTCACGTCAAAGTCGTCGCGCAAGCGCAGCAGATCCGGCGTGACCAGATACGAGTAGGGGCTTCTGAACGACCAGAAGACGTCGACATTGGCTGACATGGCTTCAATCTCTCGGTGTAGCTGGAATGGCGCGCGGCAGTCAGGCGCTTTGGGCCCGTCCCTGAGCGCGCATCTTGCGCGCGACCCTCTCGGCGATCATGACGCAGCCGAGATAGGTGTTGCCTGAGGGAATGGTGGGCATGACGGAAGCATCGGCGACCCTAAGGCCCGCAATGCCATGAACGCGGCAGTCCGCATCAAGAACGGTCCCCATCGGGCAGGTGCTGGTCATGTGGTAGTAGCTGAGCGTGAGGCGTTCGAGCGCTTTCGCGACCGCGTCCGGTGCCGAGAGGTCATGGGGTTCAGCAGGTTGGCATCCCAACTCCTGAGCCGCCGCAGACCGCTCCCATGCAGCGATGCGGTCAAACGCGGGACGCAGCCGGTCCGCCGCATCGTCCGGAAGCGGCGGCGCCGTGATGACCGGGTCCGCTTCAGGGGTGTCGCCCAGCGTTACGCTACCCCGCCCGCTTGAGCGCATGAGGAAGGCCGCCATCATAAAGTCAGTGCTGTCGTCGCAGGGTGCCGGGGCGATCGGGAAGGCGTGATAGTCGACATCGGTCCCGTTCGATGCGCCCACAAGCACCACCTGAGCCGGGCCGGCGACGCCGCCGCGCGGACCCTCATGGTGATAGGGAATGCCGGGGCCGAGGTGATCGCTCATGGTGGCGCCAACGGGCAGATCGGCCTGCACCTTGATGCCGTGACCTGACAGCTGGTCCGCCGGGCCAATGCCGGAGCGCAACAACAGCACCGGAGACGAGATGGCGCCTGCGGCGAGAATGATTTCGTCGGCGTCGATATGGTCGCCGGAGGTGAGCACGAGTCCGGTTGCCCGTCCGCCATCGACGACAATCGTGGCCACTTCCGCGTCGGTGCGGATTTCCAGGTTCTCGCGGGCGCGCACGTCCGGCGTCAGATAGGCGAGGCTTGTCGTCAGGCGGTTGCCGTCTTCATCCACCGTGACCGGAAAGACGCCGATGCCCGGGAGCTGGGACGGGTCATTGATGTCACCAACGGCCGGGACGCCGTCCGCCACCAGCGCGTCATAGTAGGTCCGCTGGGCATGGCTGAGTTCATCGCGCCGCCAGCGGCGCACGGACAATGGTCCGGCGTCGCCATGCAGGGCGGTCGCGCCAAAATCCATGTCCCGCTCGGCGGCGATGAAGGTGTCGACGACATCCTGCCAGCCCCACCCCTCAAGGCCGGCAGCCGCCCAGGCGTCATAGTCAGCCGGCAGGCCGCGCAAGGTGGCAAGCCCGTTGACGGCTGATGTTCCCCCGATCAGGCGGCCCTGCAGCATGGGAATGGCGCCTGCTTCCGTCGCCATCACATTGACGGCGATGGGCGTTGCGCCCGACCACGCGTCTGCTGCCATTGCGGGCGTCAGGACATCCGGCCCGTAGGTGCTGTCGTCGGGTCCGGCTTCGAGAAGCGTGACTGACAGGTCAGGGGCCTCGCTGAGGCGGGCTGCCAGCACAGATCCCGCCGTGCCGCCTCCCGAAATGACGATATGCCGTGATGCCTGACGCATCGTGTCCTCCCATGGCGGCGCTGTCTCACCGCTCGATTAGGTTACGTAACCTAGAATTAGGTGTTATAACCTAATCTGTCAACACCCCCCGTTTTCATGGTTCCGGACCTTCGACTTCATGGCACCCCGCGCAGCTACATCGGACCGCATTCTTGAAGCCGGACGGCGGCTCTTCAACGAGAAGGGATATGCCGCGACCACGCTCTCGGAGATTGCGCTGGCGGTCGGAATTTCACAGGGCAACCTGACCTATCACTTCCCGACCAAGCGTGATCTCGTGATGCGGCTCGAGGAAGACGCGCGGCTGCGCGCGAAGACCCGCCGGGCACAGCTTCAGCCCAGCTCCATCGAAGACGACTATGTCGAGCACCTGCTGTTCGCGATGGACCTGACCTGGGACAACCGGTTCCTGCTGCGTGACCGCGCGCTGTATACGAGTCTTCCCTTCGCCAAGCAGGCTGAGTCAGAAACAGCCGCGGACTTCGATGAGCTGCATGGCCTGTTGAAGCGGATCAGACAGGAAGGCCTGTTCCGCAACGACCTGCAGATCGATCTGCTGATGCTGACCCGGTCCCTGTGGATCGTCAGCCGGTACTGGATGGACTATCTGCGCGACTCCGAGGGACTGGAGCAGATTTCCTGGTCTGACCAGGAGCGCGGTATCCAGCAGCATTTCGCGGTCCTGCTCCCCTGTCTGATAGCAGCCGCCAGGCGCGACTTTGAGGCGGCTCTCGACAGGGCATCGCGCCGCCTGGAGGCGGGATAAGTGCCCGTCTGTCCAAGGTGGCGAGTGCGGCCTGTCTTTCCGTCACGATAGTCAGCACCTATTGCTCCACTAATCCCGGGAGCTAGACTAGCTGCTTGATCAGCCTCACAATTGGCAAGGCGGAGAGGTGTCGTGTCAGCACTACCCTCATCAGAAAGCCCGAAAAGCGTGCCGTTTTTCGACGCCATCATGGTGTCGGATGACCCGGACATGCAGGTCAAGGCGATGTCCGAGATGATGCGCCCGGTGGCGGATTTCGCAGGGCTTGGATGGTCCGGCGCCGAGGGCCTCGACATCGTGAGGATGTGGCTTCTCGACGGCGTCATCCTCACCGAAATGAAGATGCGGGCGCATGTCATGCTCCGGCGCCCCGTGCATCTGCGCAAATACCCGCATGACACTGTGATGGTCCGCCATCACCTCTCGGGGCACACATACAACGAAATCGGGATTGATGCGTATCAGGCAAAGACCGGCGACGTGCACATCACCGATCTGACCGAACTGTGGAGCGGGGTTGCAACGGATGTCCATTTCTATGGCGCTGCCCTGTCGCATGGCACCGTCGGCTACGACCCGGCGCGGCACCCCGCCCATATTTCGGTCGTTCCACCCCAGCCCCAAGACTGCGAGATCGCCAGCACCTTACGCTTTCTCGTCACGGAAGCGGTGCATGGCGAAATTGAACAAGCCAATGCTTCGGCTGCCCGGTTTATTGAGCTGCTGAGAGACTATCTGGATGGGGTGGAGGCAGATCCGAATGCGCCGGACCCCAAGGACATCCGGAAGCTGCAAATGCGGGCGTTTCTGGAGAAGAGCCTGTCACATCCCGAGTTGAGTACGGAGATGGTGGCGGAGGCCTTCAGTCTGTCGCGTGCGTCCGTCTATCGTGAGCTGTCAGCCCTCGGAGGGTTTGACCGCTACGTGCAGCGACGCCGGCTTGAAGAAGCCTGCAAGGAGCTTGCTTTCGGTGACAACACCCGTGGGATCGTCGGAGAGGTCGCGCAGCGCTGGCAGTTCAGTTCGGTTCAGCACTTTTCCCGCGAGTTCAAGCGCCAGTTTGGCGTGCCGCCAAGTCGGGCCGTGGCGACGTCGCTGTTCAAACTCCTGCCGGATGATCCGCATGAGATGGGCAAGGTCACGACGCGCGGGGTTCCCCCGTGGTACGCCGCGCTCTGACACCCGCGCGCCGGTGCCTATTGGGCTCACGGCGGCCTCGATGAGACGCACAGACAACAAGTTTTGTCCCCAGGTGTGGTTACCTTTTCCGCAGACTCAACACGAAAGGACGGAGCCGGACAAAGTTCCCGGCCATCGTTAACGCTCAGGTGCGTTCGTTAAGCCTTGAGTGGCGAAGTTAGGGTAAACTCACGCAGTTCATGGGGCTAAGCGTCCGCAATGTTGAGCAAGAGTGATGCTGAGAACTGCAATACACCTTCCGTTGGTACTGTCGATTCTGGTCCTTCAGGGCTGCAGCGCGATGGATTCCTTTGACGCGCCGCCGCCTGCAGCGGCGGCACAGGATGACGGCTTTTACAGCGAGGACGGCAATGCACTGTCGTTCGGGCCGGAGGAGCGCGTCAGCCAACAGCTGGTCGCTGACGTTCTTGAAGCTCTCAGGAACCGGGACATCGAGACGGCGTCTCACCGTGCGAATGTCGCGCTGAGGCTTGATGTAGCGAACCCACGCCTGCAGTTCCTCAACGGCTACGTCTATCACCAGATGGCGCTGAGCGGGGACACCAGCAAGTTCGAACTCGCCGAGCAGGGCTATCTGCAGGCACTTCGCTTCGACCCCGGCAATCTGAGGGCACAGTACCAGCTGGGCCAGCTCTATCTGGCGCAAAGGCGCTTTGGTCTCGCCAAGGGATACTTTTCAGCGGTCGTGCTTGACGACGAGGACAACCTGGCGGCGCTCTATAATCTGGCGACGGCAGCCTACTACGCCCGCGACCCGGTGACGGCGGAAGTGGTCCTCCGGAAGCTCCTCGAGAAAGCGCCGGAACTCGCCAATGAACCGGAGATTGTTCAGGCAGTTGCCATCTCGAAGGCGGCGGTCAATGACCCAGCCGGTGCATCGGCGTTTCTGAGCCAGGCTTCCAACCTGGAAAACATCGCCTTCGTCCGGCGACGTCTCAACAACTGGAGCGATTTCTATCAGCACGACTTTGCGTCACAGATGTCGCCGCTGGTTCAGCTTGCAAATGTGTCGGAGACGCCACCGGGAGAGGCCGAAGAAGATATGGTCGTCGTCGACGTCGTGCTGATCGGCACGCAGGAAGACGCGCGGCGCTCACGCGGGATCAATCTTCTGGATGGCCTGCAGCTGCAGTTCGGCGACGCGCTGGATGCAATCCCCGGCTTCAGCTTCGGCTCAACACGGGTGTTCGACCAGCTCAATGTGGATGGCGGTCTGGATGAGAACACGCAGACCATTACCCAGCTCATCAACATCCCGGCCGTCACCTATTCATTGAACATTGCCAACTCGCTCGACAGCTTCAGCGAGATCCTGGCGAAACCGTCTCTGGTTGCGTTGAACGAGGAGACCTCAGAATTCTTCTCAGGCACAGAAGTGCTGGCCGCGGCCGTATCCGGTGGCGATGGCGACTCTGTGTCGGTGGAAAAGGAAGTGGGCGTCAAACTCGCCGTGACGCCAACAATCCTGAGCGACGGCAGGATCCGCCTGCACGTGGTGGCGGAGCGCACCTTCCTGACCGACCCGTCGAACTCGGTCCTGTTCGAGTTCCGCCTCGATACGACCAAGACGACGATCAACTCGACCGTCACCATGAATTTCGACGAGACACTGATCCTCGGCGGCCTGACGGAGCGGGAAACAACGAGCTCCGACAGCGGCGTGCCGATCATCCGCGATGTGCCGGGCATCAACCTATTGTTCTCCGAGAAGTCCAGCCGCGAGTTTGAGCGGTCGATCCTCATCCTGCTGACACCGCGGCGTTCGCACTTCACCCACAAGTCCGCCGAAGACCGGCAGGCGACGCTCAATCAGCTGAGCTCCATCGAGCGTGACATCGAGCGCTTCGAGCGGCGTCACAGCGACTGGTATGTTCCGCGGGCGACATTCTCCGAGCTTCTGGAGAATCTGCGCGGCACCGCATTTGCCGAAGAGTTCCGGATGGATGATCTGCCCATCCGGGAATGGAAACGAAAGAACAGCGGCCTCATAAATGATGCTGACGACCTTGAGTCCTATCTCTTGTCGGACGGGGTCTAAGACCCTTTCGACGGCCGTCCTTGCCTCAGCGCTTGCGCTGATTGCGGGGCAGAGCCATGCGCAGTCGTCAAGCGGGGCGCGGACGCCCCAGGCGCCCACTTATGAAGTCACCGTTCCGCAGGTGGATGCCACTGAAACCGAGCCGCTGGAGACCGAGACACCCACGGCAAAGGTTCCAAAGGCCAAGCCGCTGTTTTCAGATGAGCGGGAAACCAGTTTTGAGCTGACCGAAGGCTACAGAGGCAGCGATGACGGTGACGACGGCGACGCACAGGACGGTGACACGCAAGATGGTGACAGTGCCGCCGGCAGCTCCGGCCGGAGCGGTGGCGGCCTGACACGCCCGCCGACGGCCATCACGTCCAGAGATCCAATCACCTTTGTCGATATCAATGAAACGGCGTCCGCTCTGGCCCTTGGACCGGAAGGGCGCGTCTTCGCGCTTGATACGTCCGGCGCCCTGTTCATCTGGTCCAACCGGCGGCGGGATTTCAGGGCGTTTGGCGATGGTCAGTTTGCCCGCGTGGTCGCCGGCCCCGACGATACCTTGTGGGGGATCAACACGCTTGGCCGTGTCTTCTTCTTCAACGGCAGCCGCTGGTTCCAGGTTCCCCGGGCAACGGCGTCCGACATTGCCGTCAACCGGAACGGGGATGTGGTCATCACGCGGCAGGGCGAACGCGTCGAGCGCTTCAATCCGGACACAAATCAGTTTGAGGTTGAACGCGGTTTCCGCGGCGTGCAGGTAGCCCTCCTGTCCGACGGTACGCCCTTCGTGATTTCTGACAACAACCGCGTCCAGCGATGCGAAGACCAAGTATGTCAAAACGTCGGCCGATCCGCCCAAGCCATCGCGATCGGACCGGACGACAGCATCTTCATTGTCAGCACCGACAACCGCCTGTTTCGCTCTCTCGATGAGGGCCAGACATTCGAATTCATCCGCACGCTCGGACGGGATATTGATCGCGTGTCGGTCGGCCCCTTCGGGGCCCCATGGGTCGTGACCGTCGACAACGAGGTTCTGTCCTCACGGTTCTTCGACCGCGATGAAAGCCGTGATGACCGCACCCGGCTGTCAGCGGGTGGCGATACCGTCGGCAGCGGCGCCACGGCTGTGGTTACCAGCACGCAGCAATCCACCGGCATCGTGTTTTCCAGGACCCTGCGGTTCGACAATTTTCAGTCATCCAACAACCGCTTCGTCAATATTGAAGGTCTGGTCATCGGCCACGACGACCTCGTGTACATCCAGGGCCGGACGGCGGGCTTTGCTCAGGGATTTGATGTTTTCGACGAGCGGCGCAGACAGTTTGTGCCCCTCGGTTTTGACCCCTTCCCCCAGGATGTCCGGCGCTTCGACGTGGAGGCGGACGGCACCTTCTGGGGAGTCAGTGACGGCGCCACGGCGACAGTCTACAGGTCGCGCAACAGGGGCCAGCGTGTCGAGAGCTTCTCCCTGCCGGTCGGCGGCGGCGTCTTCGTCAACGGTATGGCTGTCGACGCCAGCGGCACCGTTTATGTGGTCGCCAACCGGACGCTCTATGTGAAAGAGGCGAGCCGGCGGAGCTTCCGGCAATTCTCCAATGAAGAGTTGAACCTCGTGGCGATTGGTCTTGCGGGCAATCTCTGGGTGACCCGGTTCAACGGCAATGAGGTCCTCAGGTTTGACGGGCGCCGGTTCGTGGCGCCCGCGCGCCGGCAGCAACTGGCGTCCGCCCTGGGTGTCGGGCTCGACGGCACCGTCTTTGCCAGTTCGGTGGGCAGCAACTTCAATCTTGTGCGCTTCAATGCCACCAACCGATCATTTGACCGGGTCACGAATGTGACCGCCGCAGCCTTTGTCGACGTGGATTCCAGAGGTCGGCCGTGGATCGTCGAAGGGACCCAGATAAGGCGGGCAAGAGACTGAGAGTCACTTAGGCGTGGGTGCCGAACCGGACATTCAATCAGGAGAGACTGAAAATGACTTCGAATTGGACGACGCAGTTCCTAGCCGCCGCTGCTTTTGTCGTGGCGGGCACAATCGGGTTGATACCCAGCGCGTCGGCAGACGTGTTTGACAAGGCCTGGCAGGGTATTGTCACCGCGACAAGGTTGATGGCTGCAAGAAGGTCATCGACCGCAGCCGCAACCTCTACAATAAAGCCAACAAGGCCCACGCTACCCATCAGCCGCTGGCTGTGTCCTACTGCAATCTCGGTGGGTACACGGTGAGATGGACCGAACTCACGCTCTGGCGCAGGGACGGGACCGGTGACGGGTGGTGGAACAAGATCTATGTCGGTCGCATCAATGAAGACATGCGCGTCGGCCAGGGTGGGTTTTTCCTGGGTCGCAAACTGCAGCTGAACGAGAAGTACAAGCTGCGGGTGCAATACGACATCAAGCATGGCGACAGGGAGGAATGTCATGCAGAGTTCGAGATCGACGGTGACGGCAAGCTGCTGCAGTTTGGAAGCTCCGGAACGACCAAAAACAACAACCGCTGCAAGCGGATCAAGAACATGAAAAAGGAAGCGAGGAAGTTCCTCAAATAGGTGGCTGTCGTCTCCCATCGACCTGCATGTGGTCTAAGGGACAGGGCGCGTCTTCCGGCCGGCCGCAGCGCCCTGCCCTAACCGCTTCGCGGATCGCTTGCCGTTATGTCAGAAAGATGCCTGATCGCGGATGGCCGTGTCCGTCCGCGCGGCGCGATCAGACCTGCTACTCGTTCACATGCGCGACGTACTGCTCCGGGTCGTCCTGGCCTTCTGCGGCATTCCACCTGATGCCGCCTTTGGACACCAGCTTGCACCGGTTGTTGTTTTCCGTGGTGCCGCCCGACTTCACCTTGAGTGTCCCGCCGTCGGGGTGAAAATAGAACTTGTTGCCGTCCTTGCGGCAGCTTCGCCGGTTGCCGGCCTCGCTGGCATCATTGACGACAACAACCGGCCATACTTCCGTGCCGGGCGCCACGACATACGCCGTCTCCTCCTCAGCCTCCCGGTCGACCCAGATTCTCATCTGTTTGGCCCGGCAGTCTTCCGGCCGCATCCTGAATTTTGCGCCTTTGTCCACGTGCTCCAAGTTGGCGAGGTTTACAGACCACTTCTGGCCCTTGTCGATATTGTTGCTCTTATCGCCGCTTATGAACACGAGGAAGCACCCCTTTGCCGTGTCGGTCCCTTGGGCATTCAGCATTTTTACTCTGATCTCGGCAGTTGCTTCATACGCGCCCCTATTCTCGTAAACGACCTTGCTGATGGCGAAGTCGTCCGCGTTGGCTTGCGGGACCTGAAGGCCTACTAGTGCGAAGGCGCACAGAAGGGCTGAAGCAATCGTCCTCCTCACAGTTCAAACCTCTCAGTATACGGAGTAAGTGCCGTTGTGTCAGAACGATTCCTGGTCGTTGCAGTCTGTGCCTGCAAGCAGAACGCTGTCGGACCTAGTTTTCATTCACGTGGGCGATGTACTTTTCAGGGTCGTCCTGGCCGCCTGCGGCATTCCATCGGACACCGCCTTTCGACACAAACTGACACCTGTTGTTGTTCTCCGTGGTGCCGTCGGTCTTCACCACAAGTGTCCCGCCGTCCGGGTGGAAATAGAACTTGTCGCCATCGTCGCGGCAACTCCTCCGATTTCCGTTCCCGGTGCTGTTGTTGATGACAATGACCGGCCAAATCTCCGTGCCCGGTGCCAGGGCATAAAGCTCCTGGTTTGCCTCCACCCGCTCGCGCCAGATTTCCAGCTGTTTGTTTTCGCAATGATCGGGCCTCATCCTGAATGCAGGCTTCTCATTGACATGCCGCTCATTGTTTAAGTTCACGGACCATTTCTTGCCTTTTTTTATTGGGTCCTTCTTGTTGCCTTTGGTGAACTTGATGAAACAGCCATCCGCTATATCCGTGCCCTTGACATTCAGCATTCTGATTTTGATTTCGACAGCGGCCTCATAAACGCCCTTGTTCTCGTAAACGACCTTGCTGATGGCAAAGTCCTTTGCGCTGGTTGGTGAGACCGAGAGGCCCAACACTGCGAAGGCTCCCAGTAGGGCTGAGGCAATCGTCCTGTTCATGACTTTGTCCTTTGAAGGTACTGAAGCAAGGGACTGACCCCCTGTCACCCCGGCACGTGAACTTTGCGGCAGGACGCACTCGCCTGACGGGAGATGGCGCCCTGCTTCTTTCAGTCTCGCGGATCCTTGACGGTCAGGCTGATCTTCAGCCGCTGCTCGAAAGCCGCGTAGGCGCGGTCGCATCCCAGGGCGATGACGTCCCACTGGCCGTTGCAGCCAAGCTCAATGAACTTGATCTCCGCGTGATGGACGTTCTTTTCCATCTCAGCGTTCCGGTGACGCAATTTGTAGCGATAGTCACAACTGGCGACCTGGGTTCCGTCAGATGTGTAGAAGTCGATCTGATCGGTGATGTCTTTCCCGCCATTATGCTTGAGGTCCTTGCGGGTGTAGCGGGCGCGTTTGATGGTCTCGAATCCCCGCTCAAGCTCATATGTCTGCCCGCGATTGTTGAGGCGCACATACATGCCGGACTGGCTGGAACGATTGCGGGCCTCCAATCGGAAGTGCTGTTCGTTTACACCGCCGTCATAGGCCGATTGATCACCCTTTCGCCAGTTTCCGGTCTTGGCGCAACTTGCGGCGAGCGCAGGGTTCGCTGCCGTCGACAGAAACATGCCGAGCGCAAGGGTTGAGACAATCCTTGAGGATGTCATCATGTCTTGTGGTCTCCGTAATGTGTTGCCTGGCTACTTGTCCTGAAGGCTAATGCTGACCTTCAGACGTTTATTGTCCGGCGAATAATCGCGCGTGCAGGAGACCTTGTAGTCCTCCGCTGCCGTGCATTTGCCGTCGATATATTTGATCTGCGCCGCCGTCTCCGTCCGGTTTCCCTGAGCCACGGTCTTGTTCCTGACTTTGTACTCGAAAGAACAACTCGCCAGGATTTCTTCGTCTTCAGTGACGAATGCGAATGTATTCAGGTGGCTCTGGGTGCCCCCGGTGAGATCGCTACGGCGGTGCTCGACCTTCGTGATCCTTTCGTAGGACCGGCCAAGATCGTGATAGGTCCAGTCGGGCTCTAGGATGCCGTACCTGCCCTGCACATCAGCGCTGGAACGGTCCCGCGCCTCAAGCCGGAATGTCTGCGACCGGGTATCATTGCCGGCGGAGCGCCAGTTGCCGCCTTCGCCACACCGCTCGGCAGCAAAAGCCGGCGCCGCAGGCAAGGCCAGCGCTGCCGCCATGGCAACGCTCAAGATACGTTTTGAAGAGAGTCCCATTAGTCGTCCTCCGGGTACAGTCCGTTAGCGACCCACGCGCGGCACAGCTAACGCGCATTCGACTGGTGTCGCAACACCGCACGCCCCGAAATCCTGCGTGTTGAGACGGACAGACAACTATTGGCGATACAGAGGCCCTAGCCGCCATATCGATCCAGCACGCGCTCGGCGCGAGCCAGCTGACGGGGTACATCATCGGGGTGGAAGCGCAGCTGCCACGATGTGCACCGCAGGGCGTGGTGAGCGGCATAGGCCCGGATCACATGGCGCCCGATCCCGGTAGCCTCGATACGATCCCAGACCGGTTGATTGTGCCCGTCCAGATCAAAGGCAAACCGGACAAGGTCGAACCGCGGGTCGCCGCCGCACGCACCCTCCCAGTCAATAATGCCGGTCAGCTGTCCGTCCGGACCGGCCAGAAGATTGTCTGTGTGCAGATCGAGGTGCACCAGGCCGGTGGTCGGGAACCACGCCGGATCAGCCTCTGCGCCGATCGCGTGTACGCGGTCGAGTAAGGCCGCACTGCGCGCGCTGCCCTGGCGCAACGGCGCATGGTCTGCCCAGCCCTCAAGCCCGACCGTCAGGGTGTGGACAACGGACGCACCCCAGCCAAGGCCATCGGGCGGCGACAGTGCGCACGAGATGCCCTCCATGGCAGCAACGCAGTTGATGACCTGCTCAACCATCGCAGGAGACGGATTATCCACGGACGCACCCGGCAACAGCTGTTGTGCCGAAACGGTCCAGCCGTCCGCCTGAAAGACGTGCGGATAGTGAGGCGCGGGCACTCCGCGCGACCTGAGCACATCAAGCGCCGGGATCAGAGCCGCATACCGGTCGGCGACAGATGTGTCCCGCTCCCACTTGAGAACAACCGGCTGGCCATCGGGCGCCGTGGCGAACCATGCCCCGTGCTCCGACTCGCCCGCCTCGGCACGCGCGCCGATCTGAAACCCCCGCTCGCGCAGCCGGTCAGGGGTCATGCGCACAGCGGTGAGGTGGTCACCGGCAGGTCAATCCAGTTGGCCATAGCCAGGGCACTATCCCGAAACCCGCCAGAAAACGTCAATGGCAGCCGGGTACGGCACAGGCCGGTTGGGTCGCCGGCCGGGCTTCCCGCCGGAAGACCACCCGGAAGACCACCAAGACATGACCAAAATCACTTTTGACTTGACTCATAACTGACTACAGTCATATTTGGCCCATGAACGACGCAACCACACCAGAAAACCAAGGGTCGAGCCGGTCTGCGCGCCGGAAGGCCTCAACCCGTGCCCGGATCATCGAGGCGGCCGAGCGCCTGATGCGCGAGCGCGGCGTCGAGGCCGTCACGATCCAGGACATCACGGACGCTGCCGATGTTGGTCACGGCACCTTCTATCTGCACTTCAAGACGAAGGGCGAAGTGCTGCGGCCGCTGATCGAACATCTGTCCAATCAGGTTCACGACCGCGTGGACCGGGCAGCGCATGGCGCAACAGACCCGGCGCTGCGCATGTCTCTCGGCCTTCGCATCGTCCTGCGCGCTATCGCTGATGACCCTTTGTGGAGCTGGTATCTCGGGTCGGGAACTTCGTTTGTCGATCTCGTCGCCGGCATGGGCACCCCGCCCGCGACCGATATGCGCAATGGGCTGAAGAGCGGCCGGTTTCAGGTCGCTGACCTTTCCGCACTCACGAATTTCATCAATGGCGCACTCGTCGGGGTGATCACTTCACTTCAGCAAGGCGGACGTGCCGACGAGGTCGCCGACACCACAGCCGAGATGGTTCTGCGCGTGCTCGGCGTGTCTGCCGAAGAAGCGGCGCAGATCGCCCGTCAACCACTTGAGACCCACTAACGACGCCTGCGCAGGACGCATGGCGCGAAACCTATCGGGAGACCAGGATGTCCAACACTCACCTTGAACCGGCCGCGTTGATCGAAGCCGCCGAGACTCTGGCGCCGCTGCTGCGCGACAAGGCCCGCGAAGCAGAGATTGCCCGCAGACCGCTCGATGAGGTCATCGATGCCATTCGCGACAGCCGCCTTTTCTCCCTGATGGTTCCCAAGTGCTACGGCGGGCACGAAGCCGACCTCGACACCTTCTTCGAGGTTTCGCTCACACTTTCTCGTGCGGATGCCTCTATGGGGTGGCTGGTTTCCTTCTATCTGGAACACGCGTTCTGGTTCTGCGGCTTTCCGGAAGAGTTCCAGAGGGAACTGTTCTCCAAGCAGTCCTATGTGCTCGCCCCGGCAACACTCAATATCGGCGGCGGCACCGCCAAGGAGGTTGAGGGTGGCTACCGGATCAACGGCCGCTGGCAATGGGGCACCGGCATCGTGCACGCAGACTGGGTTCTGGTCGGCGCCATCCTCTCAGGCGATGACGGCGTGCCGGCGCCGCTCTTCTTTGCCCTGCCCCGCGAAGAGGTGGAGGCAATTGATACGTGGCATGTGGCGGGCATGTGCTCGACCGGGTCCTACGACATCAAGATCGACGATGTGTTCGTTCCCAAGAGCCGCACCGTCGCGATGATGGACCTGACGAATGCCACCACTGCGAGCAAGATTCACGACGGCCCGCTCTATCGCACGCCGCTGGTCCCTATTCTCGGTTTCGCCTCGGCCCTGTCGATGCTCGGAGCCGCGCAAGGAGCGCTTGAGGAGTATCAGTCACAGACCAAGGCAAAGATCGCCGCAAACCAGGCGCGTGCCGGGGGCACGATCAAGGATGAAGGGAAGCCGTCAGTGGTCGCTCAGGCCGCGCTGACGATTGAAGCGGCCGAACTGATGCTCCGGGATGTGCTGCGCGACGTGATGGAGAAGCGCGACAGCGCCACGCATGACGAGCGGAGCAACTGGCTTGCCCGTATGTCGCATGCGGTCTTCATGTGCCGCAGTGCTGTTCAGGACATCGTGTCGGTCACCGGCGCCAGCGGAAGCCGCCTTGAGAGTCCGATTCAGCGTGCCCTGCGTGACATTTCCACCGGATCCAATCATGTGATCTTTGATCGCGAGGCCCGATATGCCGACTACGGCCGCACCCTTCTGGATCAGCCAATCCAGAGCATGATGGTGTGACCGATGACAGCGCCCCGCATTGTTCCCCTTTCGGCTGAAGACGCGGCAAAGACAGCTGAGCAGGTCCAGATCGACCCGGCGAAAGCAGCGTTCTCGATTTACCGTGTGCTGCTTCATCAACCGGGCTTCGCAAAGCAGGTGAACGACATGGCGGAAACGCTGATGACGACATGCCGGCTGGAGCCGCGCCTGCGCGAACTGATCATCATGCGGATCGGCTGGGTGAAGAAGGGTGTCTACGAATGGGCGCAGCACTGGTGGATCGCAAACCAGCTCGGCGTTCCCGAACGTGACCTGCTGGCGGTCCGCGACTGGCAAGCCCATGACCATTGGTCGCCGGTCGACCGGGCAGTTCTGCGCGCAACAGATGAGACGCTCGAACACGGCACGATCTCGCAGCCGACCTGGGAGGACTGCGCCGTACACTTTCCGACTGATCGCGACCGGATCGAACTCGTGGCCACGATCGGCAACTGGAAGATGATGTCGGAAGTTCTGACAAGCCTTGCGGTGCCGCTTGATGACGGCTTTTCACCGTGGCCGCCGGACGGCATGGGCCCCGCATAGCCGTCCGGGCCTTATGGACACTGCGTCTCTCACTGCCCGAACACTGAAACCAGCGGAACGACAGACATGAGCACTGACATGCCCGACACGCCTGAGACGACCGTCGATCCTTCGACACTGCGACGGACCTTTGCCTGCTTTCCGACCGGTGTGGCCGCTGTCTGTGCGACTACGGAGATTGGCACCGTCGGACTTCTGGTCAGTTCCTTCACCTCGGTGTCGCTGGACCCGCCGTTGGCCTCCATCTGCATCATGAAAGGCTCGCGCCGGTGGTCATTGCTTCGTGACGCCGAGCGGCTTGGTGTGAGTTTCCTCGGTGACGGGCAGCAGCATGTGTGCCGGCAGCTTTCAGGCTCCATTGAACACGGACTCGACGCGCTGGTCACAAGCTGCACGGGCGAAGGCGCTGTGATGCTGCATGACGCCACCGCCTGGCTGGACTGCTCGCTGCACAGCGAGATTGATGCCGGTGATCACACCATCGCACTACTTCAGATCGAAGGCATGGACGCACATCCGGACCAAACGCCTCTGGTCTTCCATAACTCTCAGTTTCACCGCCTGGCAGCATTGTAATGCCGCCGCTCGCCCGGCAGCACACCACACCCAAGGACCGGTACTCATGATGATGCGGCGCGCCTTTCAGATCACGCTCCTTGTCGTAGCGTCCCTCCCCTTCCTTCTTGGCCTGATGACCCTGTTCGCCGGGGGCGCGCGGTTCGTGCCGGAAGAGGTCGTGACGGCGCAGCTTGATGGGCAGCTGCGGTACTACGCGGTGTACTCGATGCTGCCTTTGCTCATGTCGATCTGGATTGTCCGCAATCTCGAAATCGCCGGAACGATCCTGCTCATCACATTGGGAGCCACGGCGCTGGGTGCACTGGCACGTCTCTATTCGGCGACACAGTATGGCGCCCTGGAACCAGCAACGATGGCAATTGTCGCCTTCGAAGTCGGTGTGCTCGTGTTTATCCCCTGGTACCGGCTGGTGGTGCGCAGGGCACATGCACCTGCCAGCGCATGAGCTGAGACCCGTTGCACCTCAAAGGAACATAAGAATGATCAGACATGGACCGGGCCGCGTTGCGCTCTTTCACGTCATCGCTTTCTGCGCGCTTGCGGGATCTGTGTCGGACGCAGCGGCATCATTTGCCCTTGAGCCGTGGAACATGGAAACGCGTCTCAGTCTCCCGCTCTACCTGCAGGTCTGGCTGCTGGGTGTCTTGTTGCCAGCTTTCCTGGCTTCGGTTTTCTTCGTCCGCGATCACATCGCCGCAAGGTGGGTGCTCGGCGGCTTCTTCTGCAGCCATCTGTGGCTGACGATCGTGGAAGTGACGGGTGCATTCCCGGTTCAGGGCGGCCTGGTATCGCTTGGCCACATCGTCTTCTGGTCGCCGGGCATCTATGCGCTCTACCACTACCGGTCCGAGATCAGGTTGCCCTCCGCCTATGGCATCTGGGCCTGCATCATGTCTCTCGTCTTCGCCGTGTCGATGGTGTTCGACATCCGCGACGCTGCCATCTGGATCAGCGCGCAAGCAGGTCGTTGACGGAGGAATGGTGCCCGGGGGTGGCACGGAGCTCTTGATGAACGGATCTGATCGAGCGTTCCCCCAACCGGACGCGTCAATTCAACATAGTTCAGCGCAGATGCATCGGTCCCACGCTAAAGACATCTACACGCGTTCAAAGACTTTGATTTGATGTGATAATCGTAGCCTTGGTTCGATCCCGCTTGGCGCCGCGATTTTCAGACAGAGATTGCGAGAATCCCTAGGCGCCGGTGGCCTGAATCAGTCGTTTTGAGCTGCCCATGTACGTCGCCGCCTCGGCGATTTTGAATGCCGAACCAATGCCTAAGATGACCGGAGAAGAGCAGTCGATTGGGAGACGTCCGTTGGCCAGTTGCGCCAACGTGCCTTCAACCAAGGTTTCTTCAGGACGCGAAACACTGGTTGCGACCAGCACCGGTGTTGATGCGGTGCGTCCTGCTGCGATGAGCTTGCGCGCCAACTCCGCCGAGGTTCGTGCGCCCATATAGACGACAAGGCTGGTTCCCGAATGGCTCAGGCCGGTCCAGTCGAGATCTTCTGGCAGACCTCCCTTTGCGCCATGAGCGGTGACGAAACGCACGGACTGGGCGGCGCCTCTGCGCGTCAGCGAGACACCTGCGCCGGCGGCCATGGCTGAGGCCGACGTGATGCCGGGAATGATCGACACGGATATGCCAGCACCGCGGACCGTATCGAGCTCTTCCATGGAGCGTCCGAATACGGACGGATCGCCGGACTTGAGCCGTACCACGTGTTTTCCATCACGCGCCAGCCGGACCATGAGGGCGTTGATGTCGTCCTGCCGGCAACTGGGACGTCCGGCCCGCTTGCCGACGCAGATGCGCGCGGCACCCCGGCGCGCCAGATCAAGCACCTCAGGCGTGACAAGGCTGTCATAGAGGATGACATCGGCTGCCTCGAGCGCCCGCAGCGCCTTGAGGGTCAGTAATTCCGGGTCGCCGGGTCCCGCCCCCACCAGCGTGACATGTCCGCGTCCTGCTTCAGACGGCCTGTTTGACATTGGCCAACTCCACAATGCGTTTGATTTCCGTGCGGCACGAGCCGCAGTTGGTGCCTGCATTGAGACAGGCACCGATGGCATCCACCGACCGGGCGCCAGCGAGAGCCGCTTCTGAAATCTGATTGAAGCCCACCTGGTGGCAGGCACAGATGATTGCTCCCCGGTCGGGCTCGTCCGCCCCCGAACGGGCAGCGAGAACCCGATGGCGCATGGGACCGGCGATCTCGTGACCCACCTGATCTGCAAGCCAGCCGCGTGCCGCCGCCACCGGCGCGCTGCTCGCCACGACCGCACCGAGCAGGCGGCCCTGCCGCACAACGGCAATGCGGTAGTCACCGGCAGCGTCATCCCCCAGTTCGAGAAAATCGTCGTCTGCTTCCTGCGCCAGTCCCATCAGGCGGACCATGTGTGCTGGATCTGCCGGAAGGTCGCCCTGCCCTGCGCACTCGCCGCGCCAGCCGGTGTCGGTGCGGGCGAGGCTCCAATAGGCAGCGTCACCAGGATCGGGCTTCTGCGCGGATACGACAAAGGCATACCAGCCTGCATCAAACCGCGAGATCGAGACCGGTGTATGTTTGAGCTCAGGCTGGCCGGACACAGGATCGACATGCCCCGTGACCAGCGCATCCGGGTGGGCGCAGGTCGCAAACGGATCTGTCCAGTGCATAGGCACAAAGATGTTGCCGGGCTGCTGCCTATCGGTGATCAGGGCACGAACGATTATTCGGCCGTGCCTGCTTTCGATCTCCACCAGATCGGCCGGCTCGATCCCGGCGCCGGCGGCATCCTGCGGATGCAGTTCCACATAGGGTTCCGCAATATGGGCCGACAGTTTCGGCGCGAGGCCCGTGCGGGTCATGGTGTGCCACTGGTCACGCACCCGGCCGGTGTTCAGCGCCAGAGGCCGGTCGGTGTCCGGTTGCGATGCCGGCGGACGGTAGGGCGTGGATACGAAAGCGGCGCGCCGGTCGGGCGTGAAGAACCCACCTTGGGCAAAGAATCGCCCGTCAGTCGCTTGGCTGCCCCTTGGTGCCGGCCACTGAAACGGCTCAAGCGTGTCGAATGCTGCATCCGTTATCGCCTCATGGGCACTGATATCGAAATCGCGGGTGCCGCTGTTCTCGTATCCTGAGAGCGCTGCATGTTCGCGGAAGATGTCGGCGGGCGACGCATAGTCAAATCCGTTGAAGCCCATGCGCCGCGCCACCTGGGACATGATCCACCAATCCGGCTGCGCCGCGCCTGCCGGGGGGACAAACCGGCGCTGGCGGGAAATGCGACGCTCCGAATTGGTGACCGTGCCGTCCTTCTCACCCCATCCTGCGGCGGGCAGCAGAATGTCCGCACACTTTGCGGTGCGCGTCTGGTCCGTCACGTCCGACACGATGACCAGAGGGCATTTTTCGAGGGCCGCTCTCACCAGATCCGCCTCCGGCAGGCTGGCCGCCGGGTTGGTCGCCATGATCCACACGGCCTTCACGTCACCGCGGTCGATGGCACGAAACAGGTCCACCGCCTTGAGACCGGGCTTACGGGCCACCGCTGGTGCATTCCAGAAGCGGGAGACCCGGTCGCGGTCGGTCTCACTGTCGAGTGCCATATGCGCAGCGAGCTGGTTGGCGAGGCCACCGACCTCGCGCCCGCCCATCGCATTGGGCTGGCCGGTGATCGAGAACGGCCCCATGCCCGGCTTGCCGATACGCCCGGTGAGCAGGTGGCAGTTGATGATGGCGTTGACCTTGTCGGTCCCCGCCGTCGATTGATTGACTCCCTGGGAGTAGACCGTGACGACCTTATCGGTCGTTTCAAACAGAGCGTAGAAATACTGAAGCGTGATCGGTTCAATGCCGGTCGCCGCAGCAATGTCATAGGGCGACATGGCGCTTGCCGTGTCGAGTGCCGCTTCGGCGCCTGACGTGTGCGCGGCCACATAGGTTTCGTCCACCGCACCGCGTGCATGCAGGTGGGCGAGCAGCCCGTTGAACAGGGCGACATCGCTGCCGGGCTTGAGCGCAAGATGGATATCAGCCGCTTCCGCTGTCACCGTGCGGCGCGGATCGATCACGACAATCCGCGTGCCGCGTTTGGACTGGGCCGCCTGCAGCCGCTGGAACAGCACCGGATGGCACCACGCAAAGTTCGACCCCACGAGAACCACGAGATCTGCACGTTCAAGATCTTCGTAGGTTCCCGGCACCGTATCGCTACCGAAAGCACGCTTGTGGCCGGCCACAGACGACGCCATGCAGAGGCGCGAGTTGGTATCCATGTTGGCGGTGCCGATGAACCCCTTCATCAGCTTGTTGGCGACGTAGTAGTCCTCGGTCAGCAGCTGGCCTGACCCGTAGAGGGCGACCGCATCGGGACCGTGCTCTGCAATGACGTCACGAAGACCATCAGCCACACGGTTGAGGGCCACGTCCCATGTGGTGTCGACGCCGTCCACGCGTGGGACCAGCAGCCGGTCTTCGAGCGAAAGCGTGTCGCCGAGCGCTGAACCTTTCGAGCACAGCCGTCCGAAATTGGCCGGATGATCCGGATCGCCCTTGACGCTGACATGGCCATCAGCAGCCTGCTCCACAATGACGCCACACCCCACACCGCAATAGGGGCATGTGGTCCTGGTCTGTGTGGCTGCGGTCACGGGGTCAGGCCACCTTTTCACCGAGACCGGCCTCAAGACCGATCAGAATGCGTCCATCGCGCACCTCGACAGGGAAGGTGCGGACGCAGCCGCCATCGGGCCCGTCGGCCATACCGGTTGCCAGATCGACAACAAGGTTGTGCAGAGGGCAGGTCACCCGACTGCCGTGGACAATGCCCTGGGACAGGGGTCCGGACAGATGGGGACACTTGTCCTCGATGGCGAAGATCTGTCCTGACGCGGTCCGGAAGACGGCAACCGTCTCCGACTTCGTCTTCACCAGCCGCGCGCCGCGCTCGGGAATGTCATCGACTGAGCCGATATCGAGATAGGTCATTCCCTTACTCCGCCGCCAGCCGCGTCAGGTCAGCCATGGGATGGAACTCATGGGCATCGGTGCCGCGGGTGCGTTCTTCCCACGGGTCGGTCTGTGAAAATTGCTGCGAATAGACGAACCGTTCGTAGAGAGCCTTGCGCCTGGGCACATCGTCGATGATCTGTGTCCGGACGGTATCGACGCCGACACGGGCCGCCCATTTGTAGATGCGTTCGAGATAGTAGCCCTGCTCACGATAGAGCTGCGTCGTGGCCGCAATGATCTCGATGGTCTCTTCTTCTGTCGTGGCATGGCCGAGCACTTCCGTGCCCTTGATCTCCAGGCCGGCCGCGCCGGCGAAATGAATCTCATAGCCGGAGTCGACGCAGATGACGCCGATGTCCTTGCAGGTGGCCTCGGCGCAGTTGCGCGGACACCCGGATACGGCAAGCTTCACCTTGGCGGGTGTCCAGGACCCCCACAGGAAGCGTTCAAGCTTGACGCCCAGCCCGGTTGAATCCTGCGTTCCGAAGCGGCACCAGTCGGAGCCGACACATGTCTTCACCGTGCGCAGCGCCTTGCCATAGGCATGGCCGGATACGAGCCCTGCCGCATTGAGATCAGCCCAGACCGCAGGCAGGTCTTCTTTCCTGATGCCCAGAAGGTCGATGCGCTGGCCGCCGGTGACCTTGACCGTCGGCACATTGAACTTGTCCGCCACATCAGCGATGGCGCGCAGTTCCTTGGCGCTGGTCAGGCCGCCCCACATGCGCGGCACGACCGAGTAGGTGCCGTCCTTCTGGATGTTGGCGTGCACACGCTCATTGATGAAGCGCGACTGATTGTCGTCGACATATTCACCGGGCCAGGTCGAGAGCAGATAGTAGTTGAGGGCAGGCCGGCACTTGGCGCATCCACAGGAGGTCTTCCACTCCAGTTCCTGCATGACGTCGGGAATCGTCTTGAGCTGCTTGGCGACGACCAGCCGCCGCACGTCGCCATGACTGAGGTCGGTGCAGCCGCACATGGCCGTCACCGCGGCCGGGTTGTATTCGTCCCCGAGGGACAGGCTCAACAGTTGCTCGACCAGCCCCGTGCAGGAGCCACAGGACGCGGACGCCTTGGTGTAGGTCCGCACACCGTCGATATCCGTCAGCCCTTCTGATGAAATGGCACTGACGATCTCCCCCTTGCAAACGCCGTTGCAGCCGCAGATCTCGCCGTCATCCGGCAAGGCTGCAACGGCCGCCATAGGGTCCAGGGGGGTCCCTCCGGCGAAAGACTGTCCGAAGATCACGGTATCCCGCATGTCGGCGATATCCGTGCCGCGCTTGATCATGTCGAAAAACCATGCACCGTCGCTGACATCGCCATACAGTACCGCGCCGACAATCACGTCGTTCTCGATGACCAGCCGCCGGTAGACGCCGTTGGACGCATCACGCAGCACGATCTCCTCGCGGCCCTCGCCATCGGCGAAGTCGCCTGCGGAGTAGAGATTGATGCCGGTGACCTTGAGCTTCGTGGCAGTGACGGAGCCTTCATAGGATGACACTTCGCCCGCCAGCGTGGCCGCCAGCGTCTTCGCCATGTCATAGAGCGGTGCCACCAGCCCGTAGCATTGGCCGCGATGCTCCACGCATTCGCCAATGGAGAAGATATCTGCGTCTGAGGTGCAGAGCTGGTCGTTCACCTGAATGCCACGCCCGACTTCAAGGCCGGTGTCGGCGGCGAGTGCGGCGCTGGGGCGGATGCCCACCGCCATGACGACAATGTCCGCGGGAATGATCCGGCCGTCTTCAAGCTCAATGGCCGACACCTTGCCGGCGGACTCATGAATGCATTTGGTACTGGCTTCGGTGAGAACCTCGATGCCCCGGTCTTCAACTGCTTTTCTCAGCAGGTGACCGGCGGCGGCATCGAGCTGGCGCTCCATCAGAGTCGGCATCAGGTGGATGACCGTGACGTCCATGCCGCGCATCTGCAGGCCTGCTGCGGCTTCGAGACCAAGGAGCCCGCCGCCGATGACGACAGCACGGCCACCGCCTTCGGCAGCTGTGGTCATGGCGTCCACGTCATCCAGATCGCGATAGGTCAGAACGCCGGGCAGGTCATGTCCCGGGACCGGGATGATGAAGGGAGACGACCCCGTCGCGATGACCAGCTTGTCATATGCCGCGACGGTGCCGTCTGCCGCCTCGACCAGTTTCTCCTCACGATCGATGCGGCTGATGCGCGTGCCCTTGTGCAGGGTGATGCCGTTCTCCGCGTACCACGCATCATCATGGATGATGATGTCCTCATAGGTCGTCTCACCGGAGAGGACGGGAGACAACATGATGCGGTCGTAATTGACCCGCGGTTCGGCGTTGAAGATGGTAATGTCGTAGGCCTTGGGCGCGCGCTTGAGAAGCTCTTCAAGCATCCGGCCCGGCGCCATGCCGTTGCCGACAATGACGAGGCGTTCGCGCGTCGGCATATCCACGATGTCCGGTTTCATGTCCCTCCCCTCACGCAATGGCTGCTTGCGGTGCCGGCACGTCGTCTTCCTCCGGCGTGTCCTCAACCGGAGGTGCCGGAGGGCGTTTCGGCTTGGCGCCGTGCTCATACTCTTCCAGGAAGGCCAGCACCTCGCCGCGATAGCGGTAGTAGTCGGGATGCTCCAGCAGCGCCGCGCGGGTGCGCGGGCGCGGCAGATCCACCTTCAGAACCTTGCCGATGGTCGCCCGGGGTCCGTTTGTCATCATGACGATGCGGTCCGCCAGAAGAATGGCTTCGTCCACGTCGTGGGTGACGCAGATGGAGGTGACCTGGGTGCGCTTCCACACATCCATCAGGACTTCCTGCAGCTCCCAGCGCGTCAGGCTGTCGAGCATGCCGAAGGGTTCATCGAGCAGGAGCAGTTTCGGTGACAGGGCAAAGGCCCGCGCGATGCCGACGCGTTGCTTCATGCCGTTTGACAGGTCAGCCGCCATCTTGTGCATCGAGTCACCGAGGCCGACGCGTTCGAGATAGTATTCGACGACATCCCTGCGCTCAGCCGGTGTCGCATGCGGATAGACGCGGTCGACGCCCAGCGCCACATTTTCCCGTGCCGTCAGCCAGGGCATCAGCGACGGCGCCTGAAAGACGACCGCCCGGTCCGGGCCGGCACCGGAGATTTCCTTGTTGTCGAGAATGATCCCGCCGCCGGAAATCTCGTTGAGGCCCGCGACCATCGAGAGAACCGTCGACTTGCCGCAGCCCGAGTGACCGATCAGCGTGATGAATTCGCCCCGGTCCATGTTGAGGGAGAAATCCTCCAGAACCGTCAGGGGCCCCTTGGGTGTCGGATAGACCTTCTTGGCCTCGAAGATTTCGACGAACTTGCGGTCGACGGGCGATTCTGCCGCCTTGGCATATGCTTTTGGCAAGCGCCCGCGGGCAGTGTCGATCGGGGTCACGTTGGGTGCCCCGCGCTCGTCTTCGCCGGAGGCCGCCTTGGCTGTCGCGCCGACATTGATCAGATAGTTGGTGACGTCCGCACGCAGGGCGATGAAGGCCGGGTCCTGGTTGATAGCCGTGCGGTCGCGCGGGCGCGGCAGGTCGACCTTGAAGGACGGACCGAGGGTCGCCTTCGGTCCCGGGTTCAGCGGAATGATGCGGTCGGCGAGCAGGATCGCTTCATCCACATCATTGGTGATCAGGATCACTGTCTTCCTGTCTTCCGCCCAGATCGACTCGATCTCGTCCTGGAGCTTGGCGCGGGTGAGCGCATCAAGGGCCGACAGCGGCTCGTCCAGCAGAAGCACATCCGGGTCCATGGCCAGGGCACGGGCGACAGCCACGCGCTGGCGCATGCCGCCGGAAAGTTCCGACGGCAGCCGGTCGGCCGCATGCGACAGGCCGACCATGTCGACATATTTCTGCGTACGCGCCGTCCGGTCGGCCTTGCTTTCGCGCTTGAAGACCGTATCCACCGCAAGGCCGATGTTTTCGCTTACGGTAAGCCAGGGCATCAGCGAGTAGGACTGGAATACGACACCGCGGTCCGGACCCGGGCCGTCGATGGGCTGGCCCTTGAGATGGACCTCGCCGCCATCAGGTTCCACCAACCCGGCGATGGTCGAGATCAGGGTCGTCTTGCCGCTGCCCGAGAAGCCGACAATGGCGACAAACTCGCCCTCCTCGACTTCAAGATCGATTCCGGAGAGAACCTCCGTGAACTGATCACCGGTACCGTAGGACTTGGAGACAGATTTGAGGTCAAGAAATGCCATCTCTTTCACCCCCTAGCGCTGCGCCGAATAGGTGAAGGCGGCCTGCAGGGCATACATGATGCGGTCGAGCAGGAAGCCGATGATGCCGATGGTCAGCACCGCCACCATGATGCGCGCCAGCGAGTCGGATGACCCGTTCTGGAATTCGTCCCAGACGAACTTCCCGAGGCCCGGATTCTGCGCCAGCATTTCGGCGGCGATCAGCACCATCCAGCCGACACCGAGCGACAGACGCAGGCCGGTAAAGATCAGCGGCATGGCGGACGGCAGCACCACCTTTCGAATGGTCGTGAGGCGCGGCAGTTGCAGCACCTTGCCGACATTCATCAGGTCACGGTCGATCGACGAGACGCCCAGCGCCGTATTGATGAGCGTCGGCCACAGGGAACACAGCGTGACCGTCAACGCCGAGATCACCAGCGACTTCGGCAGGGCGTCACTGGCATTCACATAGAGCGCCGAGACCACCATGGTTACGATGGGGAGCCATGCCAGCGGCGACACCGGCTTGAAAATCTGGATCAACGGGTTGAGGGCGCCGTTCACAATGGGTGACAGGCCACACATGATGCCGATGGGCACAGCGAGGAGCGTTGCAATCAGGAAACCGAGCGCGACGGTCCACAGGCTGGTGAATATCTGGTCGAGGTATGTGGGTTTGCCGGTGTAGCTGCGCCATTTGACGCGCTCTTCAAGGCCCTGCTCGATCAGCGCCTGATTGCGGACTTCCTGCCGCTCCATGAACGCGTCGGCCTTGGCCCGCTCTGCGACGTGATCGTCGTAGAGGACGCCAGCCTGCTCCATGACGGCGGCAGGTCCGGGGATGGCGCCGAGAGAGGTCTGCACCTGCGGGGCGAGGGACGCCCAGGCAAAAATGAAAAGCGTAATGCCAATCAGCGGCACCACGAGTGTGCGGCCAAGGGCCGAGATTTGTTGTTTCGGACTGTCGCCGGCCGCCATACGCATGATCGGCACCAGGAAGCCAAGTCCCATCACATCAAGATAGGTCGCAACCTTGTTGATCTGCGTCAGACGGCGCGCCCGGCGCTCTTCCTTCGCCTGATCAAGGTCCGCGTTGTCGATTGTTGTCATTGCCATGACGGGTCAAGCCTTTTGACTGAAGAAGAAGGGGGAGTGCCGGGCGGCACATACGCCGCCGCCCGGCACCTGCGATGCGCCCCTTGCGGGGCAGGGCGTCAGCCTCCCGTCACACCGTTCTCAGAGACCATGTCACCGGCTTTCAGGCCGATCGGGAAATTGGCGAGATAGTCGTTCGGCGCACGGCCGTCATAGGTGATCTCGTCAATGAACTCGGCCGTCGGCTCGCGGAAACCGTCCGTGTCCCAGGGGAAGTCTTCCTCATTAGCCTGACCGGCATCGACGAGCGCGCGGGCCGCCTTGAGGTAGAGATCCGGGCGGTACACCTTCTTGGCAACCTCCGTGTACCACTCATCCGGTTTGGTATCGGTGATCTGGCCCCACCGGCGCATCTGCGTCAGGTACCAGACAGCGTCGGAGTAGTAGGGATAGGTCGCGTAGTAGCGGAAGAAGACGTTGAAGTCGGGGATTTCCCGCTTGTCGCCCTTCTCATACTCGAAGGTGCCGGTCATGGAGTTGGCGATCACCTCCGCGTCGGCGCCCACATATTCGGAGCGTGACAGGATTTCGACCGCTTCCATGCGGTTGGCGTTGTCATTTTCGTCGAGCCAGATCGCTGCACGGATCAGCGCCTTGGTGAGCGCAGTGACCGTGTTGGGATACTTCTCGGCGAATTCGGCAGTGATGCCGAACACCTTCTCCGGATTGTTCTTCCAGATTTCGTAGTCGGTGATCACCGGCACGCCGATGCCCTTGAACACGGCCTGCTGGTTCCACGGTTCACCCACACAGTATCCGTGAATGGTGCCCGCCTCCAGCGTTGCCGGCATTTGCGGCGGCGGTGTCACGGACAGCAACGCATCAGCCGAGATCTGGCCCGAGATGTCGGACTCGGAGTAGTAGCCCGGGTGAATGCCACCGGCAGCAAGCCAGTAGCGCAGCTCGTAGTTATGCGTCGAAACCGGGAAGACCATGCCCATCTTGAAGGGCTTGCCCTCCGCCTTGAACTGATCCACGACCGGCTTGAGATAGTCCGCCTTGATCGGGTGCTGCGGGCGGCCATCCGCCATCTTCGGGATGTTCGGCTTCATCATCTCCCACACTTCGTTGGAGACGGTGATGCCGTTGCCGTTCAGGTCCATGGAGAACGGCGTGATGATATGGGCTTCGGTGCCGAAACCGATCGTCGCCGCCAGCGGCTGTCCGGCGAGCATGTGCGCGCCGTCGAGTTCGCCGGTGATCACGCGGTCGAGCAGCACCTTCCAGTTGGCCTGCGGTTCCAGGGTGACGAACAGACCCTCGTCCTCGAAGTAGCCTTTCTCATAGGCAATGGCGAGGGGCGCCATGTCCGTCAACTTGATGAAGCCGAATTTCAGCTCATCCTTTTCTGGCAGCAGCAGTTCTGCCTGCGCCATGCCCGTCACGGCCATGGTCGCTGCCGCAACCATGGACACAAGACGGGACGCTTTCTTCAATGCTCCGGGTACGGAGGATGACAAGCCTGTTTCAGGTGCAGTCATCAGGGATAACCCTCCAAATCAACTTCCGGCGGGTGCCGGTGACAGATCCCTTCCGCTTCTCCCTAGCGCGGTCAGGAACAAAAAAAGCGCTGTCCGCGGGCGCGACCCTTGTCCCTTCCGGTCCAGGTCCCATCCCGTCGGCAGCGCTGCCGTGTGGCCTCTTAAGCAGGCCTCGTATGTTGTGAGCGTTGGCGCGCCTTTGCGCCTGGGTTAACGGAAGCAACTGCTGTGCCAGTCAATGAAACCGCAGTTTTCTGCCGCTTTACGGGTGGAGACAGAGGGAGCCGGCCCCCACCCGCATTCTTGTTGTGCACTGCCGCCCAAGAATTGTGCAGTGCATGATCGTGGAGGCGGTTACAGCTTCCAGTCGACCTGCAGCCAGACCTTCTGACGGTCCGCAGGGCCGCCGGCGGGGCCGTCATAGTCGGCATATTTCGCGGTGACAGAGAGCTTCTTGTTGATCACGCCCTTGAGCAGCAGGTCGATCTCTTCGCCAAGGCTGCCGCCCCCTGTCTCAGCCTCGAAGTCGTGATAGATGGCGGCCGCGACAATCTTGGCGAAAGGCCCGACCTTGCCGCTGGTGTATCCGATGCGGCCGTAAAGGTCTTCAATGCCGGTTGCCGGCGTCGCCAGGAACACGTCTGCCCAACCCTGGAACTTGTGAAGAGTCGCAAGCGGCGTGCTGAAGCCGCGTGTGCCGTCGCCTTCGAGCACCTCATAGGTCACCGACGCGTCGAAGCCCATCGCCTTGGTGCCGACCGATGCCATGTAATAGTCGAGATCGTAATTGCCGGGATTGTCGCCATACTCCGACTGGAGGGCATAGGACCCGCTCAGGAGGATCGGGATGTCCTCGGTGATATCGAATTTCCCTTTGGCACGAACACCATAGGTCTGGGTGGACAATGCAGGCGCCTCGGCAAGGTCAAGCAGATAGCCGAACGCGCCGAGTTCGAAACCCGGGATGACGGTGTAGCCAAGGTCGATCAAATGACTGTTGGTCGAGTCAAACTTCCCGATCGGGCTTTCATTGCCGAAGATCCGCTGCACGGAGGCCAGGTAGGCGTAGGTTGCCTTGAGGTTCGGGATCGCCGTGACCTCAAGCAACGCCGCGTCAAAGGTCTGTTCGTTCTGACGCCATCCGACATTGCCGACGAAACGGGCATCATTGAGGATGATGCGCTGGCGGCCGCCGACAACCTTGAAGCCATCGCCTTCATAGGTCAGCTGGGCGCGGTTGAGCTCCACCCCATCCGGATCGGCCACTACGGGAAATGTCGTGCGTCCATTGGTCGTTGAGTTGTAGTCGTTGGTCAGACCTTCGATGGCTTCGATTTCGACCAGTGCCGAAAAACCCTTGTACGGCCTGGTCTTGAGCCCGGCCCGGACACGCGCGGTGACAGCGTCAGCGTTGTTGGCGAACCCGTCCTGATCGACATGCTCATAGCGCAGGCGCGTATCGATGATCGGCGTCACGATGGAAGAACTTTCTTCCTCGGCCTTTGCCGGTGTCGGCGCTGCTGTGGTTGCCAGCAACGCAAGGGACATGGCTGCGACGCCACCGATTGCCCCAGGACCACTCCAAGATTTCATTCCCCAGTTCCTCAGTCTCTACTGCCCCCAAACAGCGGGCACAAAAAAACGCTGCGCGATGGACGGTTGCTTCCCGCTCGTCAGGAAAGCGTCTCGTCATCGGCAGCGTTGCCAGCGGCGTCCGGCACTGGACGCCCGTTATGTCATCGCGACTTCGCGATTGGCGTCCTCAAAGCACAGAGCGTGCCAGTTTGAGAAATGGCAGAAAAGCTGGATAGGACGTATACGGAAGATATGGAGATACTTCGCATCTGCACAAAAATTGTCATCTGGTGATTAAGAAGCAGGCGTTCCGGCGGCTCCCGGGTGGGTGCTTGATCAGGCCGAAGTCATCTGTTCGAGATAGGCGCCGACGGCACCGGGATCAAAGTCACGGCCATCAAACAGGGTCGCCGCGCCGGACCCCGGCAGCGCCGTATCACCGGTTGCCCTGGCATAGAGATCGGGGCGATAGGTGGCCATGGCCTTGTCGAGTGTCTGCGAAGAATACTCGATCTCCTTCCAGCGCATCATCTGCGCGGTAAACCAGGCAGCATGGGCCGGCTGGGGAATGCAGGCACCACCGCGCGCAAACCCTGCGCTGGCGCTCGACAGGGGTCCGGTCAGACCGGTCCGCAGGATGTCGGCCGACGTATCGAGATAGTCAGGCGCGGCCAGAACGGCAGCCAGATCGTCTGCGTTGTCCGGGTCGTCGGTCCAGTCAGCGGCGGCCACGAGCGCGCGGACGAGGCGAAGCACCAGATCTTCGTTGTCCGCGGCCCAGTCGGCACGCAGGCCCAATACCTTGTCAGGCCCGCCGGGCCAGATATTGTCTCCGGAAACCAGCACATGGCCGGTGCCCGCCTGCGCCGCAACCGAGTTCCAGGGCTCGCCGACGCAGCATCCATCGATCACACCGCTTGCAAGGGCGTCAGCCATGAAGGGCGGTGGCACGAATTCCAGCCGCACGTCCTCGCCGACGAACAGCCCCCCGGCCCCCAGCCAGTAGCGCAGCAGATACGCATGGGCCGAATAGGCATGGACTGCCCCGAAGACCAGCGGCTCACCGGGCATCCTGTCGCGTTTCATGGTGGCGAGTGCCTGCACAGCACTCGCCGCATCCTGCGCCGGCTGATCTGCGGGGATGTCCAGCATGTCACGCACGCGGTCCGAGATCGTGATCGCATTGCGCCCCGTGCCCAAGGCCACGGGCGCAATGAAGGGAACCGGCAGCGGCGGCAGCTGCAGCGACCCGGCGATCGCCATGGGTGCCAGCATATGCGCCGCATCGAAATGCCCGATCGCGACGCGGTCGCGGATGCTGGCCCAGGAGGTTTCGCGCACGAGTTCGAGGTCGATGCCTTGTTCTTCCGCAAAACCCTTTTCCCGCGCGACGATCAGCATGGCCGCGTCGAGCAGCGGGATGAACCCAGCCGCTATGTGCTGCGTTGGCGCGCTCATGTGTCATCCTCCGGGAACAGATCTGCAGCCATAACGATGCTGCTCGCCACTTCCGGTATCCGGATGTTCTTGGACATGGCTGTCCGTCTCAACAGGGCGTAGGCGTCGTCTTCAGTGATGTTGCGCCGCTTCATCAAAAGCAGTTTCGCCTGATCGACGATCTTGCGGTCCGCGAGCTCCGTGCGGACTTCATCAAGTTCGGACTTGAGGCGGTTGAAGGCATTGAAGCGGCTGATGGTGATGTCGAGGATGGAGCGGACCCGTTCCTTCTTGAGGCCGTCGACGATGTAGGCTGAGACGCCTGCATCCACCGCGGCGTTGATCGTGTCGCTGTCGGATTCATCCACAAACACCGCAATCGGGCGGCTGATGGAGCGCGAGACCTGCAGCATGCTTTCCAACCGGTCGCGGTTGGGGTTAGCAAGATCGAGAAAGATGACCTGAGGATCGAACTCGGCGATCCGCGCCACGATGCCGCTCAGCTCGGTGACGACGGCAATCTGGTCGAGCCCCGCCTCCCGCAGCCCCTCTTCTAGAATAGAGGCACGGATGTGGTTCTCGTCATAGATCAGAACACGGAGCGAAGCGTCCGGCATAAGCCACCAGCAGTTATTGTGCGCCGCAGCATACTGCCGTGCAGCAGGCAAGAAATGCAAGCTGCAGTCAGGTCATGGTGCGCAATGCGGTCCATGCCCGGATGCACTTGCCGCTACATCAGGGTATCTAACGAAAAAGCTGGGGGTGGTGCCAGGGGCGGGGCAACACATCCGCAGAAATCTGCCGGATATTGGTGAAGTGGGACAATTTGTGTCTCATTGAGTTTCAATGGGTTACACCGAGCGGTGTCCCACTTTTGATCCTAGATCAGACCTTTGAGCAAATGCATGCGGCTCACTAGGTCGCCATCACAAATCGACAAAACAAGACCAAACGTCAGCCGGATCGGATCGTTTGTCATTGAGGGCCCGTGATCTACGCGCGTTGTCCTGGCGCGGGCTCTACCGCTCTCGCGTCAGCGTCTCGCCGCGCAGGCGCGCTTCAGCTTTCGAAAAACCCTCTAAGGAGAATGGCAGGCCGATCCTGCGGGCGTCGCGGGCCGTGAGATAGACGTAGCCGGTGTTGCCGACGCGGAAGGCATCGATCGCCTCGTCTTCGAGCGCCGCCTCCACATAGCAGCCGGCGGTATCGCAATAGTCGACGGGCATGTCCGCCACCTGATAGTCGCCGATCTCCAGAGTGACGCCCGGCTCGAGCAGGAAGTCGAGAGGCAGCACCAGCTGCATCGCGTGCGTGCCGGCCTCGGGCGCATAGACGATTGAAAAGGCCAGCACCTGCGACTGGCTTGAATGATCCACGATGCGATGGCGGATCTGGCACGGCAGCGCGTTCTCGATCTCCTCGCAGACAAGCTGCCAGTCGTCAAAATCCTGCGTGAGACCACCTTGTGCGGCGGCGGGCTGCCAACCGGCGAGAGCCGCAACACAGAAGGCGATCGAAATGATGAACGCCGCCCGGCCACTCATGGCGCCTTGTCTCCGTTTGTCGCGGCCGGTTCCGCATCCGCAGCAGTAGCGGCGTCTGCCGGCGGCGCCTGCGGGTCCTCTTCGGAAACGGCCGCGGTTTCACCCTCGTTGTCGTCGAAGAACCGGGCGCCGAATTTCCAGATCCGTGTGAGGACGGACATGCTTTCCGCCCTGAGCCCTGAAATCCCATCGGCAAGTCCGTCTGCCTGAACCTCCAGCCGGATCGGCTGTCCGGCCTTGTCGGCAATGGTGACGGCAAAGTCGCCGGCCGCCAGCAAGGCGATCGCATCCTCCGTAAACGGACGTTCCACATAACAACCACCGACATCGCAGCGCGTGAACGGCAAGCGGTTGCCGGGTGCGTCTTGCGGGTCGATTGCCAGGCCGCGGCGCAAAGAGGTCGACAGCGGCACGGTCAACTGCGCCGGATAGGTGTCGGTCTCCGGATCAAAGCCAAAGCGAAGCTCCAACAGCCGCGGGCCATCCTGGACGGTGACCCGGTGGGACAGGATGCAGGATTTTTCACCTTCCTGGTCAGGGCCGGGTTCGTAGCAGGAGAGCAGCCAGGCGCCATAGCGGGTCTGGGTTGAGGTCTGTGCAAGGGCGATCTGCGGTACTGCTGCGAGGCTTGCGGCCATGCCCAGGAGCGCCGCTGCGTACCGCACCCTGAAGGGCGGTGCGTCAGTAGCGGATCGTCGCTGAAACATGCGCACGCGCATCCCCTGCATCTGTCGCCCGGGTTTCCAGAACGGCAAAGCCAAGCGCCGCATCGAGCGATAGGAACCGGCTGACGCTGTAACTGGCGCCGAACCCGGTTCCAAGAAGGACTTCATCCACATTCGAGAAGTCGTCGCTGACGTAACCGACATCGACAAAGCCGAAGGGCACCAGGTCATTGGCAACGACATCGTCGCTTAAGACCGACAAGGCATCGAAGCGCAGTTCGTTCGACAGGGACACCCCAGCCTCGCCGGAGAGTTCCAGCGCCTCGTAGCCGCGCACGGTGCTCACCCCGCCGACGGAGAACTGTTCGATGCCGGGCAGGTCACTGCTGCCGACCTGGAAGCGCAGACGGTTGACCAGGGTCGCATCGATCGGATCGACCGGGGTCGAGCGCAGTGCGGTGCCGAACAGATAGGCATAGGTGGCGTCCGCGTCGGGATTGCCGGTGGAGGCGACAAAATCACTATCCTCATTGTGGCTCACCAGCCCGCCGGGGCTCGCCACCACGCGCACATCAAAGCCGGTGCGCCCCCAGGCGTCACGCTGGGTGCCGCGGATGCCGCCACCGAACTGGGCGATGCCGAGTTGTGACCGGCGGACCGGCAGGCCTGCGAAATCAAGCGCCACTTCCTGCAGCTTCCATTCGGCAAGGCCATAGGCGTCATAGCGAATGTCACCGCGCGTATCGACGGGGACCGCATAATCCGCATAGACCTGAACCGTCTCACCGGCCTGGGTGAAGGGCGTCACCAGGGTCGCGTCGGAATCGATATAGGATGCCTGCATCGTAAGCTTGTGGCGCCAGGGCAGCGGCACGAAGTAGCTCACCGAATGGGATTCATAGGCCGCGTGGGCGGGATCTGCCAGCAGTCCGCCATCCCACCAGAAGTCAGGGCTGGCGGTCAGTTGATAGCTCAACAGATGATCCGTCCCCGGAAAGCCTGCCGTGTTGAAGCCGGCAAAAATCCGGTTGCGGTCAGAGCTCTCGACGCCTGAATTCTGATAGCCGGCATAGACCTGCCACGGCTTCACTTCGTCAGCGCGCAGCGTGAGGTTGGTTTCGCCGGCCTTGCGACCCGGTTCGAACACCGCGACCACATTGCGGTAGGGGTTGAGGTTGAGCCAGTTGAGGTCTTCCAGAAGGACCGCGGAGTCAACCGTTTCGCCGGGTTCGACGCGCATCGCGTCAAGCAGATGAGCGTCGGACGTGCGCGTGTTGCCGTCGGTGGTGATCTCGCCAAGGGTGAAGACGGTCACCGCCAGTTGCAACACGCCGCCGGTCACTTCCTGCGGCGGCACCGTGACAGACACCAGCGGCAGATCGGCCTTGCGATAGGCAGCGATCACCACCGTGCGGATCTCGCCGATCAGCGCCTGCGACAGCGGCTGACCGATAAAGCCCGCCAGCGCGCTGGAGAGACCAGGCAGGTCTTCAGCAAGCGCCGATATGTCGACACCGGACCCGCCACTGCGCGCCGGCGCACCGGACGGGGCGACAATGATGCCCGCCAGATCAACGCCCAGGGGCTCGCGCGACAGGGTCTCGTCCGGCGCTACCGGATCGGCCAGTTCGTCACGCTGGGTCCCCTGCGGAACCGGCGCCGGGTTTTCTTCCACCACCTGCGCCACAGCGCCCGTGGACAGCAACGTCGCAGCCGTCAGTGCAGCCGTTAGAACTCTGATCATTTGCCCCGATCACCCCTCAGTCGCGGCCCACCCCCAGGCCCTGCTACCAGTATGAAGATTCTGCCGAAACGGAAAAGCTGCAACACGCATGTGGGTTAACCGCGGGATGGACGCGCGTCGCACATCGTCAACATACGGAATACACATGGAACTCGCCGGACTACAGCATTGATCTCCTGACCTGCCTAGTTCGCCACGGCGAAGCTGGAGAAGAAGACCGAGTCCGGGATGCCGTCGCAGGCACCTTCGCCGGCGCAGCCGGAGAAGTCGGGCGGCAGCTGGAAGGAGAAGGCCCCCTCGCCGCCCGGTTCGCCCTCGACTTCGATCTCGACCATCAACCGGCCGGTGATCTGGTCGCCGCCGGCGCCGGTGCCGTCCTGCGTGCCACCGCTCTCATCAATCGAGCCGGTGACGATCCCCTGACCCGATCCCGCTCCCGGGCCGCCGGCAACGCCGTTGCCGGGCTGGCCGTTGAAGACCGGCGCTAGGGAGAAGCCAGCCGCAGGATCGCGGGTCTCGACGGCGCGAACTGAGTCGGTGATCGCATCGCGCACCACCTCGTCGCTCGGGCCCGTGGAAACAACCGTCAGCACGCCGTCGACGCGGGTGAGAATGTAGTTTCTGGCGACGCCGCCGATCGGGCGGATGACATAATCACCGGCAGGTGACCCTGCGATGGCGGTGGAGAAGAAGCCAAGCCCCCGCACAGCATCTGCCGTGTCGTCATTGAGCAGACCCGTCACTGCCGCCGAGAAGGCCGGGTTCGGCTGACCTTCATCGCGGGTCTCATCATTGGCAGTGACCGTCAGCGGCGCTGGCACCACGGTCAGCGTGCCGTCGATGAGTTGAAGGTCATAGCCAAACTGTTCCGCACCGGCGAAAGCAGGTGTTACGGCATAGGTGCCCGCGTCGCTGGCCGCTGTCGCCTTGGTCGAGGCAGTGACGGGGGTACCGCCCAGGACGTCATTGAGTATATCGCCGTTCACAAGCCCGTTCGGTGTCACCGAGAAGGCGGGATTGGCGCCGCCATAGAGACGGTCGGCATCATTCGCGGTAACCGTCAGGACAGGCTGGCGGCGGTAGGTGAAGACGTTGCCGTCCGCGGGCAGCCCGGCCGCGGGTACTTCTTCCACATTGTAGCGGTTGGCGCCGGTGAGGCCGCCGCGGGTCTCGCTCTCCCAGTCGTCGGCGAGGATCAGGAACCGGCCTCCGCCCGAGAAGGTGAAGAGGCCGGCCCCGGCGGCATTGCTGAAGACATTGGTCTGGAGCACGGCGGCGTCGCCGGCGCCGGACAGGTTGACGCTGCTGCCAGCGCCAAACGCGACCGACCGGCCGAGGCCGGCTTTGCCGGCATTGCTCAGCGACACAGTGGCGGCGGTGACCGTGTTGTTGCCGGCGAACTGGATGTTGCCGGCGGGCCGCGTGGCGTCGACACCGGGCGCGATCGAAAAACCGATGTCGCCGGTACCGGCGTTGAGGGCCACGCCGTCGGCGACGGTAATGCCGCCGGGCCCGCCGTCGCGGTGCGCCGTCTGCGCCGCGAGTGCGTTGGCGATGAAGGAGATGTCGCCATTGTCGGTGGTAATGTCCGCGTTGACGAGAATGCTGCGCCCGGCCGAGGCCGCCAGCTCACCGCCATCGCCGTTCGGGTTGTCAGCGATGAGGCCGGCGGCAAAGGTGATGTCGTTATTGGCCTGAAGCTCGACCCGGTTGCCGGCGTTGAGCAGCGCGGTGAGGGTCGTTGTGGTGAGGGTGATGTCGGCGCCGGGCAGGGTCGCAAAGGCGGCGTCGCCCGCCTCCGCCTCGCCCCAGACATTGGTGAACAGGCGCACATTGCCGCTGAAGTTTAGCTGATTGGTTGCGCCGCTATCGCTACCTGCGCCGACCGCCAGCCGCGTGCCGTCCAGCGACACGGAGGCGCCGAAATTGTCGCCAACTTGGAGAGTCGTGCCGTTGGCATTGAGATCGATGCTGTTGCCGAACGGCGGATTGCCACCGATCATCCGGACAAGCTGGCCGCCGGCAAACGATTCATCCGCAAACGTAAAGAGAGTGACCGCCCCCTGGCGCTGCCGCATGGACGGATACGCAGAGCTCCCGACCGCCAGCCGGGTGCCGTCGAGTGACACGCTTTGACCGAACAGACCCGGAAAGCGAGGCGCGTTAGTTGCGCTTACTACGTTGCGCGGCAGATTGATGTTGTTGCCACCGGTCTGGCCGTTGCCGATCACCCCGGCGATGCTGCCGCCGGCAAAGTCCTCATCGGTAAAGGTGAAGAGATACACCACGCTTCTAGTGACAGGAAATCCGGGGCCTCCGCCGGGTGCGCTGACCACGAGCCGTGTGCCGTCCAGGGAAACGGAGGTGCCAAAGACGCCACGCTGCCCCAGCGCCAGGGCCCCATCCAACGTGTCCGGGTCGCTCATGTTCAAATTGTTGCCGCCGGTATAGCCCGAGCCGATGATGCCGGCGAGGCTGCCGTCGGCAAACGCCTGATCGGCAAATGTGAAGAGATAGACCGCGCCGGTACTCCCTGCTGTGCCGACATCGCCCGGCACCCCGACCGCCAGCCGGGTGCCGTCGAGCGACACAGAGGCGCCGAAGCGTTCTTGGTTGTCGAGCGGCGAAGCGGCACCATCGGCGTTTAGATTGATGTTGTTGCCGCCGGTATAACCCGAGCCGATGACACCTGAAAGGCTGCCGCCGGCAAAGCTCTCATCCGCAAAGGTAAAGAGATAGACCGCGCCGCGACCTGGCCCGGTCGAGGCGCCGGTACCGTTATCCCCGGTCGCACCGACCGCCAGCCGGGTGCCGTCCAGCGACACGGAGGTGCCGAAGGTGTCGGAGTTGTCAAGCGGCGCCGCGGCACCGTCTGCATTGAGGTTGATGTTGTTGCCACCGGTATAGCCGGAGCCGATGACGCCTGAGAGGCTGCCGCCGGCAAAGCCCTCATCCGCGAAGGTGAAGAGATAGACCGCACCGCGGTCCTGCCCGGTCGCCGCACCGGTGCCATCGTCAAGCGGCGCCCCGACCGCCAGCCGGGTGCCGTCGAGCGACACCGCGCGACCGAAACTATCGCCACTATCGAGCGGCCCGTCTGCGTCCGGGTGGAACCCGGCAAAGCCGTAGCCGGCGCCGAGGACGAAGATCGACTGGTCCACAGAGGCGGCAACGACGATGTTCTTCGGGTCGAGCAGCACCGTGCCGTTGCGGCCGTTGCGGCCCGTTGACGCCGTGCCGGCGAATTTCAGCTCGCCACCGGAGGAAAGCTCGACAAAGCCGCCATCGCCGCTGTCGGTCCCCGGCCGCGCCACGATGTCACCCAGGATGGCGGCGCGTGTATCCGCCCACAGGATCACCGTGCCGCCGTCGCCGTCACTGCCGGTGGCGTCGGCGCGGATGGTGGTGGCGTCGGTCACCGCCAGCGCCTGCGCGTTGGGCAGCTCATCCGTCGCCAGACCCTTGCCGCCGCGATATTCGCCGCCGATGCGGATCTGCCCGCCGCCGCTGGCGCCGGAGGCATCAATGGTGGGGGAGAACAGGCGCACCGCGCCGCCGGAGACATCGATGCTGCCGCCCGCACCAGTGGTGCCGATGGCGGTGAGATCAGCCGAAGACATCAGGTCGTGGCCGGAGATCAGGCGGATGTCGCCACCCTCGGCGCCCGATACGTCGATTGAGCCGGTATCGGTGGCCAGCGTAGTGCCGGCCACATCGATATCGACGCGGCCGCCCTTGCCGGTGGTGCCGGTGGCGGTGGCGGTGATGGCCTCGGGCAGCGACAGGCTCTCGGCCCGGACTGTCACCGTGCCGCCGCTCACGCCCGAGGCATCAATCGGTGCACCAAGAGACACGAAATCGCCAGCGATTGAGATATCGCCGCCGTCGGAGCCGCGGCTGGCCGTCACGCTGGCGCCGATGCTCACATCGCCGTATTCGGCGGTGAGGAAGATGCGGCCGTTCTCCTGGCTGACACCGGCGGCATGAATCTCGCCGGAGCGGTTGCCGGCGAGGGTATAGACATTGCCGCCGCTGGCGCGCAGTTCCGCCGACGCCGCATCGATAGTGCCGTCATGGCGGACCTCGGCGCCGTCAGCCGCCAGCTTCACGAACATCATGCCGTCGGCGGTGGCGGTGTCATTGAGCAGCACTTCATTGCCGGCGCCCAGCGCTGCCGTACCCGCAGGCGCTGTAATCGCACCGCTATTGGTGACCTGACGGGCGATCAGCACCACGTCGCCGCCGAGCGACGTAATCACGCCCTGGTTGACGATGTCGCCGCTGCCTGACCCGGTAAAGCTGTTTGCGCCGCCGTTGAGGAAGTCTTCATTGGTGATGTCGCGGGTTGAGCCCACAAACGACCCGCCGGTCTGGATGCGTCCGGTCGGGCCGACCACCAGGCCGTTCTCGTTGATCAGGTAGAGCGAGCCGCTGGCGCCGACGACCCCGTCGATCTGTGAGGGGTCAGGACCGATCACCCGGTTCAGGGTGGCACCTGCGCCATTGTTGAACTGCACGGAATTGGGCTGGCCGACCGAGAAGGACCCCCAGTCGATGATGGCGGCCTGACTTGCCTGGTCGATGGTCACGGCGCCGCCCGCCGGTGAACCGATCATAGCGCTGCCATGGGTGACGGTGCCGCCCGTCGGCAGCACAGACTGGGCCACCACCTGCGCCGGCACGGCGATCAATGCCATGCACATCATCGCGACCGTGTCGCGAACGGTCAGACGCTGGGGCAGCCAGGCGGCCTGACTGTCTCGGCGTCTGTGGCGCGGGCGGCGCACGTCCCCTCGCGACGGTGGAACACATGCCATCGAACGACCGCGTACGGCACGATGGTCCGCCAAGGCGTTCCAACCCATTGACCCCTCCAAGCCATTCTAAAACGCAGAAAACCTGGAGAGACGGTAGTACTGACGACAATTGACCGCTGTCCCAACGGGGACAGTTGGCTAATGACAGTTTCAACGCGAGACCATAAGCACCGGGCAAAAACCACAGAAAAGCGGCGATTTTCGGAGCCTCCGCACCAAATGACTATCGCCGCGCTCTCACGGTTTGACGCTTCTCACCCGGCTGTGACCAATCAACCACAACCAATGTCCTGCGTGTTTGGCCGTCTTCATCGGCACTGTGTCCCCAAACGATCGGCACCTGGACCGCGCCTATGCGCTTTGCCGATGGACCAGCCGCATCTGTAAATCAGTCAGGGTCGCGGCCCACTCCGGCGGCAGGGGTTCGTCTTCTTCCAGAACCTCCTTGAGGAGGAGATAGTCAGCAACTTCGACAATGCGCCCGCGGCGTCGGAGAATCCCTTCTTTCTCCATTTCGCGCATGACGCCATTCACGCGTTGGCGCGAATGGCCGACCATGGCCGCAATTTCGTCCTGGGTAACGTCGGTGTCTCCGACAGCTTCATCATCCGGATCAACACGGACGGGTGCTTCCGTCATGAGGACAACTGAGTTCAGGATATTGATGAAGAGCGCAACCGCGACCTGCAGGCGCCGGGATCCCTGCGTTGCAACGTTCAGGCGTGAAAATTCGCCGCGGAGCTGATGACAAACGAATGTCATGACATCGCTCATGTAGCGTCTGTCGCTGTTCACCACGTCGATGAAGGCGGCGCGGGGAATGTGCAGGACCAGCGAGTCGCGGCGTGCTGTGAGACCATGCGTCAGGTGGTGCCCGTCCCACGCAGCGGCAACCTTGAGCGGCCAGTTTGGATGCAGGATTGCCATCAGCGTGTATTTGCCGCTCTCCCAGCTCCGGCAGTTAAGCAGGGCGCCGCGGACGATCACAAAAACGCCGGTCGCCGGACCGCCCGCTTCTGCAACGACTTCGCCTTGGTCGTACTGCCTCAGGCCGGCGGCTTGTGCCAGTGCGTCAAGCGCTTCATCAGACCAGGACGAAAACAATTCCACCTGGCGCAGTGTCTTGCCGATGAGCCCCTTGGTGTCCGCAACTGCTCTGCTCATCTCATGGCCCCCGCTTACTGCATGAGATTCTGTTCTGGTTGAACCGCAACCGGTTTACCCGGTACCGCAGGTGTAATCCTTTACCTATCTGACATCGCCCATCAAGACTGCCACGACGCGGCCGAGCGTCATCGCGGCGACGCCAACAAAAGAATAGGGCGCATTCTGCAACTGCTGCAGGCTTCCGGTCCTTTAGAAGATCGGAACAAACAGAAGTTTCGGACGACTGGTGGACGCACAAGGACTCAATCCTTGGACCCGCTGGTTTAGACCACGCGTAGTTCGTAGGAAATCCAGGGCATAGCGGCCAGTTCCGTTGGAGCTGGTTGGGTGTCTGAAACAAATGGTGCCCAGGGGCGGGGCAACACATTCGCAGAAATCTGCCGTTTTTCGGAGAAGTGGGACAATTTGGGTCTCATTGAGTTTCAATGGGTTACACTGAGCGGTGTCCCACTTTTGATCCTAAATCAGCCCCTTGAGCCAAGGCATGCGACTCGGTAGGTCGCTACCACAGTGAGACAAAACAAGGCCGAGCCTCAGTCGGATTGGATCGTTTGGCTTGGTGGTTAGTTGCCATTGATAGTGTGCGGGCGTCAGCTGTTGGAAGGCCAGCACCCCCTCGTTGATTTCAAAGAGTTACATCCAGCTTTTCTGGCGCTAATCGCTACTATGGGAACAAGAGAGTCCAGAGAAGTTGGATGCCTCGCGTCACAGACTCAATCCGCCGATTGGCCTAGCTACACTCCTTCCGACTTTTGGCAATGCTGAACAAGCCATATCGGTTGAGTTTCACTCAGTAGCAGTGTTCGCCGACCCTGTTGTGTCCTCAATCTACGCTACCGAGAATTTATAGCTTGACGGCAAGAGATCAATTTAGCCTAGGCAGCACTGCTGTTCATTTGGTTTCCCATTTGTCGCAAGCTTTGATCCACTTGGGGCAATAAAGATAGAAGCTTCCATCTTTTTGCGTTATTGCTTCCTTGAAAAAATCGGCGTCAAGCGAATTGAGAGAAACAAATGTGGAGGGCGATTTAGTCTTGGGAATGATGTTCGTTGTTGACCGTGAAGACACCCGAAACGGAAAGAGGGGGGTGCATGGCACCCTTCGATGGGGGACTAGAGCCTATAAGGCCATTAGCGGGTATTATGGGAAGGGGCCGCTTCCCTACGGTGAGTACGATGTTAAGACACGGGATGTCGTAACAGGGCCCCATATGGCCCCGCCGTTTTGCGTGGGCCGGGGCGATTCGAAGCTCTGCTACTTCATTCCAGTCGAACCCAAGTTCGATGCTGGAGGCCGCGACGGCTTTGGCATTCACCCGGACGGCAATGTGATCGGGTCAGAGGGTTGTATTGCCCTGACGGAAGGCGAAGCCCGCAGGTTCTGGGCCAATTGGATGGCGACGGCTCTCGGCGACCGTCCGACGATTCTTTCAGTCACCAAGCAAGAGTCTGCCCTTCTACTTGCCGAGGATGATCTGCAGGTCCAAGCAGTACGGAACATCGAGGTCTCCGCGGACAAAAGCGATTTCGAGGGCCGGTACTTGCTGCGGCGATTTGGATGGGGACCAGACGGGTTCGACGAATCGTTCTCCACATTCATCCTCGAAGACCTCCACGTTCATCTCAGCGGGACAGAGGTCAACGATGGGGCCGTTCTTGTGGTTAGCATGAGGGGGCGTCGGCGGTTGTTCATGCACCCGATCCCTACACCCAACACTCGGCTCAGATTGTTGACAGACCTCACGTTCCATGCAGAGAACGGTGAACTGGTCGGAGAAACGGTGTCCATCGGACTTGTCATGAAAGACAAGGATAATGATCCCATCCCGGTCGCAGATTCCGACGTTCGGATCATAAATTACGTAATGACATTCGACCGCGTAAACGTGGATTTCGAAAAACTATCCTACATTCATTTGTTCGGCCAGAGGCTGATGACGATCTAAGTTTCATGCTCGTATCCAGCCGCGATCAATGGCAGCGATGTGGTTGCGTGCAAGGCGGTCATAACTGATTGCGATGCAACACCAGTCCTTAAGCCCTCGGTAGGCGCGACCGCTTGCGGGAAGTGGTAGTGGAGAGCACGGGTCATTTGCCGAGCCTGATTAGGAATCTGCGCAAGCCTTTGCTGTCGTAGGCAGTGTTGGCGATCACTCCGGCTCGTGGTGGCTGTGTGCTCATGAGAACCAGTGCCACGAATGCGTCGCCGCGCTTCCTAGCAGTAGTCTCAGCGGTCACTTCAATCCTGGTCGTGCGCCCCGCCGCGTGATCTCCATAGGGCTGAAATGAAGCCACCCAATTACAGTCGGCTGCCAACAGATGCGCCTTGATGTGGCTGTTGTCTAGTAGCAGCTTCGTCGACGGTCCACCCGAGATTGCAAGCGCGTGCAAGACCTTCGTCAAGAACCCTGATCACGCCGTAGGTTAACGCTGGCACCATCTGCCACGGCCGACCGGATCCTGAGAACCAGGTCCTGATTATTGGGTTTCTTTGAGACGGTTGGATTCAAAGACCGTACGTTTGGTTTGTTGGCCTACCGAGTACCGGCTGTCCAACGGTTCGAGGCGATCAAGGGCCAAGCGAGACAATGGAACTAGCCGCGACGTTGGGCACCACTGCTGGATCGGCCACAAAGCATCGATTGAGTCAGCCGACGCCTAAGGGAGTAGACCTGAGTAACTCACTTTTTGCCTGCGTGACCAAAGCGCGGAGGTGCTGCGATGTGACACGCAGTGAAGACGGGATCAAAGGGTATTTCAACTGCTCTCCATGCCAGGGGTTCGCACGAGACGTCGGCACGGGCGTTGCGGTCAGAAATTGTAACGAAGGTCCGATAGAATGAGCAGCGGCTTTTCGATGCGTTCCAACCTGGAGTAGATCCGCAACTGAAACACAAACCGTCCCGACGTCGGAGCTGCCTTTCTCAGGTTTCGTGTTTGCCATGCGGACACACTTCCCCAAACGATCCCTATTGCGTCCGAGTAATCGGCTTTCAGCTTCCGCGCCGTGAACATCCCGATGGGATCGGAAGCAAATACGCGCATTCCCTTGTCCTGATAAGCTTCGGGAACGTCCAAGTACTTGTCCAGTTGACCAGAGTCATACCCCCACGCCATGTCAACCAGCGGCCGTTTGTCCGCGTCGTCCAACCCTTTGAAGGCGGCGTCGAAGAGCTGCTTCAGCGAGTCCGACAGCTTCTGCTTCTTCGTCGCCCCATTCCCCAGTGGCAGATTGATGGGACTGTCGATCGTCAAGAGCGGCGTCAGGGCTTCGCCCGACCGTCTCTCTTCGGTTTCATACACGAACACGGGGTTTATCGCAGTGGTCCCGAACCCAGCCAGAGACTGGTTCCGTTTTACCTTCACCGCTGGCCAAGCATTCTCGAAGTTGAGAATGTCTAGGCCATCCGAGCTGATCCGGCGTCCTGCGTAGTACTCCCCTGTTTCGAAAGGTGAGCGGGGCTTCTCAATGACAATGGTCCGCGGCAGAGGGCCCAGGACGTCGGATCGCTCTCGATCCTCATCGCTGAGATTGCGACGATCGGCGGCAATAGCCTCGACAGAGTAGCGAAACCCGGACGCGGACCAACTGCCCAACTTTTCAAGCGACAAGATCAACGTGTCGTTGCCGGCATCTTTCTTCTCTTTCAAAATGAAAGACTGCGTCACTTCAGCGAGATCGTCCATACTGCGGGACACTTGTAGGTCAGCGACCGCCAAGCCGCGGGCCACGAAACCACCCCAATACGCTAACGCCTGCAACCACAGATCGCGGTTCTCTGGCGTGTTCAACGCTGCCCGGTAAAGCGTGTACTCGAATAGCACGTCGCCGATCGCCCGGTCGCCGGACCCGAACCTAGCAGCAAACACACGATCGGGCCGAGTGTTGTAGTTAACATCGATGAACAAATCGTCCTGTGTCGCCGCGCGGGCGCGTTCAACATCGAACTTGAACGTCCACTTTCTTGCCTCTTTGATGGCCTTATCCAGGCTCCAACTTGGGTCGACTTCTTCCAACAACTCCGGTGGTGCCAAAGAAACATCGGGCTTCGTGACCAGTTTCTTGAATAGGATAGGCACTGTCAGAATTCCCGCCGATCCCGAATTCCTGACTAGCGGAACCTTCTTCGCTTTGAAGAGTTTCAGCCAGATTACACCAAAGGACGTTTCGCTTGTATCTCTGTCCCAGCGCACATGTTCAATGGCGAACTCCGCGTCTGTTTCGTAACACTCGCGTCCTGCAGGCTCCTTGGCGTCGAACTGAATGATCAACGGGTTTGTTGTACCGTCCCGGTGGAGGGCTGCGGGCAGGAAATGATGGTCATCGGCTTTGTTGGCTGGAGTGTCCTTTGACATGCGACCGTAAAGTATGAACTTCTTGTCCTCGCCGACTGCAGGATACTCCATCGGCAGCACCAGAACCGTATCGACGTCGGAAACTCGGCCAAGGCGTTTCTTAAAACTGTTCTCCAGGTTCGTCTGCAGACTTTTCGCAGCCTCCACGACTGCGGTGTGATCTTTGGCGACATCCAGAATGCTGGTGACCCGGGAAGCCGCTGCCGTGGCAATGTCCGACTTGGCAACCAATAGCGCATCGAAAGCCTGTGCACCTACATCCGAAGGCTTCTGCCAGACCGCATTCGCCTCCTCCGGTGATAGGGCAATATCGATATCCCGCAGAAACGTATGCAATGCAGTGTCTTGATCGAATGCCGAAATCTCGCGTTTCAGCCAGTCTTCGGTCGGTGCGCCGGGACTGGGCGGCGCCTTATTCTCCGCCCAGTCCCAAATCCCTGTCTTGGCGATGGCATAAGGCCGGGTACTGAGTGGTGTGATGGCGGCGAAGGCTGGCACATTCCGGTCGGCGGCAATCCTCAGATCAAGAAGCGCTTCATTTACGACATAAAGGGCTTCGTCATCCTGGCCGTCCCGGGAGAAAGCGAGACGTACCTTCCCAGAAAACGCCGACATCATAGCCTCCGCAAGGGTCTCGGACGGGGTCGCTCCGATTGCTTGCGACCGCGGTCGAAGAGGAATATCTGCCGCGATCATTCGGACCTTTGTACGTTCCATATCTGCGACACGAGGCCATATCAGGCCGTTGTCGCGTTCCGCGCAGAATCGGACGCTATATCGGACCACACCGTCCTTGGGAGGCGTTCCCTTTTGCCGGAACGATAGTTCGGGGAATGTCAGATCGGTGACCGGCCTGTTGTTTGCCAAATCGTCTAAGGCATCACGACATTTCTTCAAGATGCCATGCAGTGTCTTGCGATCGTCATCACTGAGTGGCTTTCTCAGATCGGAGGAGGCCGGCAGGCCCGCGAACCGAAGCGATGACTCCAAATGATACTTCGTGTTGGCATCACGCAACTGCTGCATGAAACGCATGTAGGCCGCTCGGATCGAGCGAACTCGCTCCTTCTCGCGAGAATCCGGCTCGCCATCATCGTCGCGGGGGAGTCGCACCGGTCCCGTTGGGTTGTCGGCATTGACGACGGCTCTCGGGTTAAACGCGATCGCAATTTTGAGGTCGCCGTCGCTCTTTTCAATAGTATGGGTTACCTGCAAGCCCGTTAGCCCAGTGAGTGAGATCAGCGGGTCGAAGTATTTGCCTTCAAGATCTAACTCCTCGGCGTTTTGAAGATGCGGCGTGTAGCCAAGTATGTCACGAAACTCGACCTTAATCTTCATCTTGCGACCAATAGCTCCGTAGACGAACGGGTCGCCGGAACTTGGAAAAAGCTCGTTGTCGGCATGGTCCACGAATTCATGCGCTGGGATCGACCATGTATAGATCATATTTCCCGTGGCCGAGTCTCTGTCCTCTTCCGGACCGGTGGGCAAGTCGCAATGCCCAGGCAAGGCCTTGAACCCGGTCTGTTGCGAGATATCGACCTGCATGAGGTTGAAGCGCTTGCCTAGTTCCACTTCGTTGCCGCCTGCATCTTCGAGAACCTCCGCAGCGAGTTGCCCCTTCCTGTCCATATCGACCAGCATCGCTGCTTCTAAGCCGCGTTGTTGCTCGATGATGTTGAGCACCTGGACCCGGCTCAGCGACCTAGGACCGTCTGCCGGACCGGACGGATCGCGGTAGAGCGTATCAGGATTTTGGCGTGTTACCTTGGCCACGAAAACACCAGGTTCGCCGTTTGGAATTACCTGAGGATCCTTCTTTCGCACGACGTGGCCAAGGCTGTTCGGACCGACGACTTCGTTGGTCACGAAGCGATTGATGAATACGGGCAGGTGTCCTTCGTACTTCGAACCCTTCAGACGCAATGCAATCCAGACACGCTGTGTTTCTTGCTGCGTCCAGCCTTCGATGTGCAGAAGATAACCGCCACTGTTCGTCTCCGCCGCCGAGCGCAACAGCCAAAAGAAGTCTTCGGACTCGGCGGCGATCGGGCGCGCCCGCATAACGCCGCCTCCGCTACTCACGGCGCGTTGCAGACCGATGACCGGGGCATTGGGGTCGGACGACAGATTAACCCGACCGATGAAAGACTTGGTAAGATCGATGCCTGGGTCGTCCATGCGCTCAACCCGGCCGTTCTCGCCGTGTTCCTGAGCATAGAACGCGATCTCCACGTCCTTGCTCGGGATTTTTGCCCTATCGAACTCGTCGAGCAGCCGCCGGTCGACCTCTTTGATCTGCTGAATGACAAAGGAGTCCGATGCTTCCGCCATAGGTAGGACAGGAAGAGAGATCAGCGTGACGGGGTCGTAAGAAACAGTCTTACGCTTTTGGTCCTTTCCGACTTCCCCTTCGAAGGCCTTCTCAAGCGCGATGGTCAACGGACCCTGGCCGGCATCACGTTCCAGCTCCATCGCTTTGTCCGCCAAGGCCTCCGGGATGCTCCATAGTGTCTCTTTGTCTGTTCCCCCAATTGAAAGGGGCACCCGTTCGGGCAGGGGGTAACGATCGCCGTCGGCCTCGTGGAACGGAACCACCTGCTCCACAGTAACACTTCCGAAAACTGGTTCGATGCCTGGAAGACTGTCAATCGGAGAAGCATCATCGACTTCGAAATCAACCGACTTGTTGAGTCCGGGATACGTCGCCGTCAGGCTCAGAGCTTGAATATCCTTGCCCAACCATTCGGACACGTCGATGGCCCGATTCGCCTTTTCCCACAGAGCCACGGTCTTTGTCGCCCGAGGCGTATTCGATTTGGGCAAGCGCATGCCGCTAAAGACCTGGCGGTTCAGCATGCCGGAGACCGCGGTCGCTTCCTTCGCGACAAAAGCCCTCAATTGGTCGAGACGTGGCGCGTTGGACCACTCTGGCTCAACCCGCAGGATGGCATCGGCAATCCTGCCCCAAACCGCACGCAGGATTGATTCCAAAAACTCTTCGAAAAGGAACTCGTCCAAGTTTCGGCCAATCTTAGTGGCCCTATAAGTGGGAGCCTCGTCTTCATTTCTCTCTTGGTCTACTTTCACACGGATCTTGTCGAAGAAGGTATCGAGCAATCGCAGATATGCACTGTCTACGGTGGTGCCTCCCAATTGAATCTGCTGCGGTTGAGTCCCTTGTGGAAAGCGTGCCTCACCTGAAAAACCGCCAGGCAGAGTAAATATCGTGCCGCCGGCGATATTACCCTGCCCCTCGTTGAGCAGTTCGAACTCGAACTGCTCCGTCAGTACTGCCCATGCCTTGTGCGACGCCCACGAGCCGCGGTCTGCCGCCCAGTCCCGCCTCGCGATCTCCTTTTCAATTTCAAGCAGGACATCGAACGGGATGACCGTGGTGTCGGTCGGGAGCTGCGCGTACGCCGCCTTCAGCGACCACTCGAACACGAGCGTCACCAAATCCTTGAACGGCCCCGGGTCGACAGTGTTGTCACTGTCCATAGTGGTGCTGAACGGGATGAAAGTCATTGGCACAATGATGGGCTTGCGAGCGTCGTCTACGGTCAAGTCCAGCGTTACTAGAAGCGGCATCCGCTTCTTTTTGTTGTCCTGGGGCCTGTCCGGTTTGCGCGACCAGTCGAAGTCAAGCACGATGGGTCCGGCCTCGTGGAATGGCATTTCCTTGCGAGCTAACGCTCGCGTCGGCGAACTGAACCACTTCTCGTAGAGATCGCTGCGGCCGCTGTTCAGAACGTAGTCCTGACGGTACTCCGTCGCGAACCTCAAGGTGATCTTGAGTTCAATGGTTTTTCCGAAAACCTTGAATCGGGCGACTACCCATTCGAGGGAAACCCGAAGTTCGCCGCGAATGTACGCAAGCGTCTCTTTCCACGTTTCGAACACGATGCCGATGCCCACAAGCAGACGGGCATCCAGACGCTGTCGCGTGATACCGAAATCGACGACGCCGAAGATCTCGGCAATGATGCCGACCTCGCCCCAGTACTTGTTGTAGTGGTTGGGGAGACCGTCATCCAAAAGTTCGGTAGCAGTTGTTGGCGTAACGTTCTTCAGGTTGCGGTTGCCCCAGGTGCCGCTGAGGATGCCATACATGGTGATGCTGGCGCCGGCGGAAAGGATCGACTTCTTGAACGTTCGGCCCAAGCCGAACCGGCCAGCCAGCATGATCCGCGTGATCGGTGAATAGATGGCCTCACCGGTCTTAAGCTTAGGAACATCCTTGAAGGCGGAGCCGTGAATGTTGGCGTAGAGCAGCCCGGCGTCGCCCTTGAACATCTTCACCTCGGCGCCCGCCGCATTCGAAAAGTCGTCGGGTTTGGCAACATTCAGACCGACATTAAACGAGTATCCGCCATCGGTGTCGGTTTTGACGACGAGACGGGGCAATTGGATCCGTACGGCACCAACGTCGATGCTGCGGATCTTCTCCGATACGGTCAGGGTACCGGTGTACATGCCGATTTGGGGCGTCTCCTGGCGGTACAAGATCGAGACATTGCCGAGGCCCTCTATCCTGACCTCGCCGCCAAAAAGGTCTGGCGGGTTGTAAACGGCATGAGCGGACCCGACTTTTGCAACTTCTCCACCCAGCGCGACGAACCACTCGTTGCCTTGATTGTATTTCAGGATCGTTTCGAATTTCTCTCGGAACTCCTTGGAGCGGTCAAGTTTGTCTTCAGCGGGAAGATCATGCGCCATGCTAAAATGGGTTAGTGTCGCAACCTCCTTAATGATCTCGCGTGGTGTGTCAGGGCCCTGGCCTTCGTACTTCATGTTCTGGCCGAGGCCGAGCTTGAACTTCTCGACAAACCCGAGTTCGTCGATCTTCAGCATGGTGAGCCATCCGAGGGGCCCGTTAAGTGGGTCTTCCGGATTGGGCGCGAGAATGAGGCCGAGCTTATCCGGGTCCTTGGGGACTTCCTCGCCGAACACGACAAAAGACATGTCCGATGCAACGATGATCTTGCCTTTGTCGTCGTCCTTTGGGTTGAAGATGTCGAAGTAGCCGGCCTTGAGGCGCAGAACACTGCCGACGCCAATGTCCAGGCGGTCGCCACCCATGTCATCGAACCGGAGGCCGACTGTTGCTTTTCCGAACGTGTCTCTTTCACCGCGCGGCAACCAGCCGACGATCATTGTTCCCTTTAGGCCGGAATCGAAGCCCAACATTTTGGCCAGGGTTCCAAAGTCCACGTCCCATTCCAGGCCGTACTCGAAGGTACCGCCGGCATTTGAGAACAGTTGCAGGAACTTGAAACTACTAATATCTTTGGGCGTTTCGAAGAAACGGAAAGTCTTGAACTTTATTGGGAAGCTCTTAAGCAGACTGTTCGGGCGACGACGAGTCTGATCGGTGCCGAGGCTCAGGCCCTCGAAGGTCAGCTTCGGTAGCTCGAAGTCCCAGTCTGAAGCCCGCCAGGAATTGTCAGCCGTCTTCTCAACTTTGACGTTGAACGGAACGGCGACACCCGACAGTTCCAGGCTTTCGAAACTAAGGATGTCGTCGAGGCCAACACCCCCGAGGTTGTCCCTGAAGCCCACAACCGCATCGAAAAGTAGTTCCGACCTAATCTCGCGTTTTCCATCGGAAAGACTGTGGCTCTTTGTGGTCCGCAACTCGACACGGTCAATGTCGACCTTCTCGAAGATAAAAGTATCATCCTCCTCTTGCACCAGGTTGATTTCGCCATCGCTGACAAACGAGTAGCGAGTGACCTTCTGGCCGTTGGCATCTAGGAAGGCCTGATGCCGGCCACGGATAGCGAAGACATTCTTGCGGTCACCCTTCTCTCTTGGTGGCTTGTGGCTGGGAGTTGGGCCGCCCTTGACCTCAGTCACATTGTCCTTGAACCAAGACGGCACGTAGATGCGGAGCAGGCAATTGAAGTCCTGAACTTCGGAGTTGCTAAACAGGACCTGCAACGTATTGACGCGAAAATCGAACTTCTCATTTGGCGCCGCCGTCTTGCCATCCGACGTCTTCGGATGTCCGAAGCCGCTGTGGTCCTTGTAGTCGATCAGACCGAACAGCGCGCTCTTTTCTATACGGGGACCATTGCCGCCGATCTCAATCTTGTTCTGGGTGAAGCCAATGTGGTGGCCGCGGAACCGTTCCAGATCGATCCCCGCCACGAGGCTCTGCAAAGCCTCCGGCAGATGGTCTAAGTCGACCGTCGGGTTGATCATCAAAACGCCGGTCCACGACTCGTCGTTGACGACACTCTGGATTAGGCGATAGGCGCGATCATTCTCGTTCTTCTGAATGCCATCTAACCACTCGGCCATGGCGGATTTCGCGCCTCTCACCCAGTCGCTCGCCAAGAGACCGCTGCGGAAGTTGTCCCAAGTGTTCTCGTCCCTCAGAACGTCGGATAGTCGTCCTTTTCGATACTTGAGAATCAAGATTGAACGATTGTTCGGCGCATCATCGTTGCCGGTGACTATGCCTTCCTTGCTGAACCCAAGATCGAAGGCCCAAGAACCCATCTGGATCTTAGCCCTTAGAGCGATCGCATCATCCTGCGTACCACCATCCGGCAACACAACTCTGTCGGTCGGCAGAACCAGCAAGTAACTGTTCTGCTGAAACAGCATGTTCAGATCACGGTTCTTTACATCGATCGTCAGGTCAAGCGTAACGCCCCCTCGTTCGGTCTTGGCCAGAACGAAGCAACGGCTTTCCGGCTTGACCACGACTTCGAACCCTTGCGGCGTGATGTTCGCAACGTCGCCCGCCGTCCGCGTCGGGTCCGGTGAAGGAACGTCTGCCGACCGTCCGGAAAAACGGCGGTTGGTTCTGGCAGCGTTCAGGCGCAGTTCGAACCTGTGTCCTGCCAAAGCTAGCTCCAAGTCACTGGGTCGAGACTGCGGCCCCATGGGGCGGTCAGGCACACCGTCCAGGAACGTAAAGGGCATCGGTCCACTCACGAGACCGACATCTTCGCGCTGATAGCCAAGCGAGTCGTCCGTTGCGTCGGGGCTTTGGCCCTTGACGGCAAACCGGACGATCTTGTCAGGCTGTACGGAATAGATCGCACCGTTGCCGCTGCGTGTGCCCTCGGTAAAATCAATCACAGCGCCGTTCGCATCCATCGCTCTAAAAGCGGGCCAAACACTGTCGAACAGCGACGTGAGGGCGGGGCCTTCGCGAAGGTCCAGGATCGTTTGTGAAGATGCGCCCGCTTGAGTAGCCAAGGCCGCCATGGATTGGCGGAGAAATCCGCCCGTCGCTATGCTACCGCTACGCTGAGCCGAGTCCGGCAGTGCGGTGAATTCAAGCGCCATGTTGGGGCGCCCGCCCGTTTCCCTGATCTCCAGAACTTCAGTGTTTGACGGGCCAAATTTCATGCGGCGCGCTGCCACACCCGACGGAAAGGCGGATTGAATTGGAAACACGCCTTGCGGAATGAGAGTAGTGTCCGGCACGTCAACTATGAATTCATCCGGGCGATCGGGCTGATGGTGAGCGGCCGCGGGGGAAGGAAACAAACAGAATCGCTGGCCTGGGTAGCCGAGCTCCGTTTCTAACTGACGTCCCAAGGTGTCGCGGGCCGTAAGCAGGACGCGGCTTGCGGACCGCGTTTTGCTGGCAAGTGTGTAGAAGGCTGTTCGTTCCAAATAGGCTTCTGTCAGTTTCGCGCCCCCGATCTCTCGCACGTGCGGGAACAAATCAAGCTCCGCCCGCAATGGATGCGATACATTGGTCATAGCGTTGGTGTTGAACACTGAGACGGTTCTGGAGGCTGATACTAAGGTCTTGTCGCCGAACAAGTCTCTAACCCTTACGCCCACTTGGAAAGGCTGGCTGACATTGAGCGCTGTGAAGAACGTCGAATCCGCATCGAACTCAAAAACGAACTTGCCCGACAACAGATCAACGGCCGGATTGCACCTGACTAAGAAGTCGCCGCGATAGAGGGCGAAGTCTCCCAGTTGCAGCATGTCTGGATTGCGCGCGTGTTGTTGGATCTTTCCGTTCGACAATGGCGCCAAGTTCAACTTGCCAAGATGACGGATGAACCATCCATCGGTGTCTGCAGACTGGTTCCAATTCCCATCGTGGGAAACGACGTAGAGACCGTCGCTCGGCGACGTCATGACGGCGAAGGCAACTTTTCCGGACCACGCGTTGGCCCAGGCTCGAGTCTGCTGGAAGACACTATCGGGATCCTGATGCACCTGGGGCATTCGGACATCGAACTGAGCAAATACACCGCCCGCGTGAATGGCATCGGCAATGCTGGCGTATTCATGGCTCGGAGCCGGGTCCGTGTCCGGAATGAAGACCGTCAGGAGATAGGAATCGAGCGTATCCGTTGGCACCACGAAGCCAAGCGAGTGTTTGTATCGGACTAGTGCCATGTCAGACGGTCTCCTGAAGCCAGTGGAATCTGAAGGTCTTCAAGACGTGCTGCCGTGCTGAGATCGACCATTTGAGTAGAGACACCAGTGCGCCGCTCGTAGCGGATTTGCTTGGCTGCAGCCGCGACAAGTTCGGCCTCGAGCGCGCTGGCCGTCTCTGCGTCCTCCGTGGATTTGATCACGGTTCGTAAGTCGAAAACTTGAGCGGTGAGACTCAGCCGTTCGTCGATGGCATTTAGCACCGTGCTTCCTGCTCGAACACGATGCGGCTGACCATTGACCGCAATCTCGAACTGAACGAAAGGCCGAACGTTGCTCGGCATTGCTATGTCAAGCATCAATTGACCCACATCTTCTTCGTATGTGACGCCTTCGGTGCGCGCCCATTCCTTGGTCAGGCATTTCAGATACGTGTGAACGCTGTCTCTGAATGTCCTGTTCTTTTCTTTGTTCAGGTAGCTGTTCAGGTCGCTGCCGCACTTACCTTTCCGATCGCTAATCCTGCGGCGCATGTAGTCTTGCAGGCGTGAATCCCGAGTGAGAACGAGAAAACTCGACCGGAAGGGCTTTGGCGGAGATCCAGACGAGACATCTAACAATTTGACCTCGACGTTTCGCTCAGGGCCATTGGCGATCAAGAAGTAACTGTTCCACGTAAACAACATCGCGTTGCGGTACGGCTTGTCCGGCCGTCCGGATATTTGATCGACGGTCGTCATGAATCGATCGCGCCACGCTACTTTATTGATTTCTGCCTCGCCGATTAGGAGTTCGCCTTCCTCTTTCTTCCATCTCGGACCGATCCGGCCAAATGGGTCGATACCGATGGACACTGTGCCGTCAGCGCTGCGGCCAATATTGTGCGTGCTCGGCATAACCGTTTGCCAGGCAAAACACGCAGGCGCTGCTGGTTCGGAGATACTTGCGATCTTGTTGAGGATCGGAAGAAGGCTCGGTGCGTAAGCCGAGGAATGAAAACAGAGCGTGTCACCTGGATTGAGGCTTTGGATCAGGTAGGCCTGATCGTGATCGCCGTTTGGAAGAGTCAGACCACGGTCTTCGCGAAGCAGCCTTTCGAAGGGCATGAACGGCTGGCCAACGGCACGCAATACACGTTCGAGGGAATCTCGCGTGAGTTCCTCATCGTCTTTGCCAGTCTGAGAGCGATAGGCATTCTGTACGGTAGCAGCGAACCGTTGACCGAAACAGTTTCCCTCGATTTCCTCGGTTTCGTTCTTGCAGTCGCAGGCGTCTATCCATTCGCTCAACCGGCTAGGTTCGTCTTGTGGTTTTTCGCCTCGGAACTCGAGAGGATGGCGAATGCGTGCGCGGATCCGAGTCTCGCCAGTCACTGGATCCCGTTTGACGAGAACCTTCGGGACGCATTGCTTGCTAAGTGGTGTGGCGCTCAGGTTTCCGACACCCTCGCCGCTCTCTGCAAACTGAATCTGCTGAAGCCTGACCGGCAACGTGGTGCTGAAGTCACTTCTTTTTTGGATGAGTCCAGCTTCGTGATAAGCTACTTTTGTGTCAGCGACAGTCCGCTCGTACCCGTATACGGCCAGCGACGTTGTGTTGTCCAAAACCGGGCCGTGTAGGCAACCGGAAGTAACCAGAGCCAGCAAGACAACGGCCACGCACCGCGAAAGATGCGATGGCCAGATGAGCAACTGACACGATACTAAGGACACCCCCTCTAGGCGGCCAGATCGTCTGGCTGGGCACAGTGGTAAGTTCGGCATATCCCCTCCCCAACGAGTCCGGCCGGCCTTTCTGGATCGATCTAGTCGAAGGTTCTGAGTTGTAGGCTGGACATGTTTGCTTTCTGCATTCGACCCTTCGCTTAGCGTTCCATTCTGAAACGGCTGCCGGGCGCCGACAAAGTACTGTTGCAACCAAGATATCGCATAACGATAGCAAATTGCTGTAGGATGTCGATCAGAACTGCGAGGACTGTTGCTGAGAGAACAATCCCAGGGCCCGATTTTTCTTAACTTCGATTGCGTCCCTTAGATGATCTCGAGGAGCGGCGGAATCGATTGAATAAAAGACTCTAAGCAAAGAACGGCCTACGCAGGCCGCCGGCCCAACTTGGGAGGATGAGATGGAACGGCACTTCGTCCGACGGGGTAAACGGGTTACCGTTGAAGAGATTGAAGACGTTGCGGCACTGGAACTTGAGACAGACGATCGAAACGCTCGCCTGATTTCACCATTGGAATTCGGTCCGCTAGCGGCCAGCGGTGCCGAACGCGTCTTTGATTTGTCCGCGAAGGAAGCCGCCGCGTTTGAAGACGCCAATTGGGTGTTCGTAAAAGCCCAGTCCCCCGCCCGAAGTATCACTGAAGCCGTGGCTGCACCCAGGGGCGTTCGGAGAAGAGGAAAAGTCATCCGCAACTCGGATGGCCGGATTTGCATCTTGACTGACGAGCTGATCGTGCAAGTCAGCGAAGGGCTCTCACTTGAAGATGCGCAGTCCGAGCTCAAAGCTTTGGGTCTAGATATTGTTCGCGCAATTGCGTTCGCGCCAAATATGTTCGAAGTCCGCACCACGGATGGCTCTGACGGGATCGACAAGGCTGCAGAACTGCTTGAGGGAGATGAAATCATCCTCGCCGAACCGAGCCTCGTCCAAGCAATCGAACAAAGACTGCGCCCTCTTGATCCAGAGTACGACCGGCAGTGGCAGTGGTCGAATGACGGGTCAAATGGCGGCATCGCGGGGGCAGACGTCAGTATTGAAGCGGCATGGGACGTCACTTTGGGCGATGGCGTCACCGTGGCCATCATCGACAATGGGTTCGATGCCGGTCACCCGGATCTCAAAGCCGGTGTCGGCGCGCAGTCGGGTTGTTTCGACCGTAGCGGCGACTTGAAAGTGGGTACCGCTGGTATGCGGGCCACGTCGCACGGCACCTTCTGTGCCGGCATGGTTGGGGCACGGCACGGCAACGGCCAGGGCGGCTGCGGCGCGGCACCCAGGTGTCAGATGACCCTGATCGCGACTTTGAATGATCAAGTTGGCACACAGGCGACCTTGGCCCGCGCCCTCGCCTACGCTGCGGACCCTTCGTTAGAAGACCCAGCTGCGCCGACCAGCGCCGGCGCCGACATCATTGCATGCAGTCTCGGACCCAACGGTGCCCGTTGGGCGATGGAGGCGGTTCTCGAAGCCGCAATTCAGTTCGCAACAACGCGCGGCCGCGACGGCCGAGGGACAGCCGTGTTCTGGGCGGTCAGCAACGGCAACTTCGAGATTCGCTATGACGAGGTCTCGGCGGATCCACGGACGATCGCCGTAGGGCGTTCCACGCGGTCCGATACAGAAAACAACTCAGCGTTTGGTCCCGAGCTTGATTTCCTCGCACCCGGCGTGAGCGTGTACAGCGCCGATTCCGGTGGTGGCTACATGTGGGACACAGGCACGAGCTATGCCGCGCCGTGTGCGGCAGGCGCCGGCGCGCTTGCTTTGGCGGCCAATCCGGCCCTTAGCGCAGCTGCTCTGCGGCAGATTATGCGTGAGACCTGCGACAAGATTGGCGGTGTCGATTACGGAGCCGATCAACATCATTCGGACTACGGTTTCGGTCGAATCAATGCAGACCGTCTGGTTCGAAAGGCCCAATCGACCAAGTCTGACAGCCGCGCGGAGTGAGCTATATCGAACGAGTTATGGTCCTCCATCTTGACCGCTGCTCTTCTGTCGTTTGTCAACAGATTGAGACGCCGAGCTTGGGCTATTAGTCTTTATACTGACAGCTTCTGCATTCTAGTGTTTGGCTTCGTGGCGAGCGAGCCGCCTCAGCCTCTCCATCAAGAAACCCGAGCGATCACTCTGGACCCCGACTAAGCATGTCTTGCAGATTGGCCAACACAGATACATCCAGAGCGCATGGCTTGTGAAGCTCTGCAGTCTCTCGGTTAGATTGAAAGCGAGAGTCGTAACTGGGCGGATGCGGCTGAAAAGATCTCTGCTTTTTGGATCAAGAGTGCGTGCATAAGCGCCGCTAGGCTGTGTCAATTGATCTGGGAGGGTTTTCTATGAGCCAACGAGCCATCGGTCGCTTGGTGCTTACTGCGGTCTTTTACCTGTCACTTACCCAGGCAACTGCGATTTCTGGACCTCTCGCATTAAATGCCTTTGCCGGCCCGCAAGCGCGGAGCGCAATTGCCGTTGACGGAACTCTGGTGGATGTAGCAATTGGCCATGCATTAACGTCCATCGAAAAAAGCAAGAACGGGCAGCTGAGCGAGGTACAGGCCCGGGCTGCGATCAGGAAGATCTCAGAACAATCAGAGAAATTTGGCTTTGATCCTCTTGTAAGCTCCATCCTGAAGGTGCTTGCAGCCGAGGTGGTAAGGAACTCAAACGAGATCCAACAGAAAGAAGCATGTCCACTGATCAGACAGGCGGTAGCAGATTCATCGGCCATCCATGACCTCTCAAGAAACATTGCGTCATTTTCGGAGGGGTTCGGAGTTGCCGAGCTGCCGTCTTGGTTGTTGGAGTGCTCGGGAGTCAGTGCGTCCGAACGCCAGTGGGATTTGGCGCTGGATCAAGCAGAGATAGCAATCGCATTGAGGCCGAACATCAACGGAACGTTCGGAACAGTCCTCCCTGTCAGTAACCCTGACGCATTGGATGATCCCGACACGCGTATGAAGTACGTGCGTTTCAACAATCTCATTGTTCGAGCGCTGAAACCCATGTTGCAAGATCGTGGCGTATTCGAATCTGGCTACGGCGCCAATTTCATCTCTCCGTCGATCGGCACCTACCTCCTGGACCTACACAGACGTGGCATGAGGCAGAGCTTGGATGAGTTATCGGATGTCTTAGGTCCCGATAATCTGGGGCCATCGCGATTTCCAAGCCCATTCACTGGCTACGCGCATTTCCTGTACGAGTACGGATTCCTGCAGGGCAGCAAGACCGATGCGGCTACCGAGATTGAAGCGTTTGAAGCGGCGTTGTCGACACTCGAAGGCGAATCGCTGCCGCGAAACAAGCATGAATCATACATTGGAGCTGTTGCCCATCTCTCGATGATTTATGGCCGCTACTCGCTGCTTCCGCTACTTGCCGACGACATTGAACAGGCATTGACACTATCTGCAACCGATAAATTCGCTACGCTCGGAGACAGGCAGATCTTGGATCATGCAATACTCAACACCGCAAAAGCGAACGAGCTCATTGCTAGAGCGCAGTTCCAACCCGCTGCAGAGAGGTTCAATGCCGCTGTTCTGAACTTTGCAAGGGCCCAATCGATGGGCAGGCAACCTGGGAGTGACAACGATCGCTGGCAATTTGCCGACTACGCTCTGCCCTCTTTAGACCGCTATCTGAGCGTGTTGAGCGATTTGCCTCAGTCGGTGAGACACAAGGAACTCGCCGATTTGATCGCGCTCCTAGAGCACGGTGTGCTGAAGGGACTGCATGAGTTGCGCCCGCTACTCGCGTTCGCGGTCTTCTTGAACGGCGATCCACTTGAGGCAAAGGCCTTGATCGGGCGCTGGGCTGACGGTCTCACCGAGCATGACCGTAGCGACCTTGGACTGGAGATGATCCGTAAACAGACCACGCTTGTACCTAACGAGCCGACACATCTTTTCAATCGGTTAGTTTTCAAAGCTTTGGATTCTGCCGGGAACAAGCAGGTGCGGGTCAGTTTAGCTGTATTGCAAGCTGCTAAAGACACAATGAATGCGACCGAAGATCTGCCAACCAACCTGAACCAAGCTTCGGAGTGGGTGCGCGCCGAGCATGCACTCATGCAGTGTGCCTCTGCACCTGATGCAGCTGATTGTGAGGCGCAAGAGCTCATCTGGGACAAGGCGGAGTTGCTGCTGCTGCTGAATGAAATTGACCCAGCCAACTTCCCAGTTCCGAACATTGGTCAAGTGTTTGGCGAGCTTAGCCTGCACCATAGATGGATGAATGGATGGGGATTGGTTGGGTTTCAAAGCGTAAACATGAGTCGTCGCACTAAGGTGTATGAGGATAAAGCAAGCACCTATCTCGCCCTCGGTTTCCCACGGATGGCCGCGCTTTTTGCGAATGCTGCGGAGGAAGGTGATTGGGGAAACGATGACCCAGGCGGCGGTGGGCAAAATATCTCTGCATTAGCCGTGAGCCTGCAAGCGAACCTAGAAGTTGACGATTTCAAAAGAGCGGCCACGGAAAGCCGGTCCATGATCATGAGTCTCGCCAACGAAGTGCAGCAGAGAGCAACTTCAGGAAACATCGACAGCTTTCAGAACCCCCGAGACGTAAAGGCCGCAATCAATCGAGAGATTTGGCTGATATCGCGGCTCGGACTGGATGACGTTTCGCGGGTCTTCGATGCCTTCGAACTTCTACATGCGTCCTCAACTAGCAACTCCATTCGACAGTACGTGCAGCGGGCTTTTTCGACCTTGCCGGGAGTGGCAGAGCTCATAGCGCAACGAGACGCCGCGGAGCGCCTTGGGCCCTCCATTGCAGACATCAAAGAAATAGACAGACAGCTACGACACGTCGCTCCGAGATACGTCAGCCTCAGGGATCAGCCGCTCGCACAACTTGATGAGGTTCAGAGTGTGCTCGAGAACGACGAGGCTGTCGTCGTTTATTCGGTTGGCGCAATGGGAGCGTATGCCCTCATCGTGACATCAGGTTACTCGGATCTCGTTGATTTGCAGTCGACATCTGAGGAAATCGACAGTCTTGTTTCTTCGGTTCGTAGGTCTGTTGAGTTGAGTGGTCGCGAGAGGCCTAGAGAATTCGATACACGGTCATCTTCGAAGATCTTTAAGAGGGTCTTTGCTCCGCTGCTACCACACCTGATTGACAAGCAACGAGTCTACACCGTCGCAGATGGAGCCCTGCAGAGCATTCCGTTTCAATTGCTAGTGTCCGCTGAAGGCGATGAGGCCACTGGAAGCAAATGGCTCAGAGATGACTTCGCATTAGCGACGCTCCCTTCGATGACATCGCTCGTGTCACTCAAAGGGGTCGAGACTTTGAGCTCCGCGAAAGAGCCGCTAGTCGGCTTTGCAGATCCAGACTATGGAGGTGATGGCCGCAATCAAGAACATCGATGGCGTAGCATGTCGATGCGATCATTGCCGGCTACGGCTAACGTTGACATCTCATTCTTTCAGGGGGTGGCCCCACTCCCCGAGACACGTGGTGAACTGCTATCGATCGCTGGGATTCTCGGCGCGACAGAGAATGACCTGCATTTTGGCACCGCGGCTTCTGAGGCCAATGTCAAAGAGTCGGACCTTGCGAGACAAAGGGTTGTGGCTTTCGCAACTCATGGCGTTCTCGCTGGTGAGAACAGCGCGATTACCGAGCCATCACTCTTGATGTCGCGGCCATCGTCTTTCGAATCTGAGAATGACGGGATTCTCGCAGCTTCTGAGATTGTGGGTCTTGAGATGAATGCAGACTGGGTCCTTTTGTCTGCATGTAATACAGCAGGTCCAGACGGTGAACCTGGCGCAGACGGATTGTCGGGACTTGCTCGTGCTTTCTTTGCCGCTGGTGCGCGCAACCTGGTTGTTAGCCACTGGCCGGTTGAGAGCGAAGCAACTTCTTTGCTTACAACCGCCTTCTTCAACCATCTCAATGAAGTCAAAGGTGGCCCTGAAGCAATGCAATCTGCAATGCAAGAATTGGCGGCTCAGACAGGTTACTCTCATCCAGCATTTTGGGCACCATTTGTGACGGTCGGCGTACAGTGATTTCAAGGGTGTTGTGATGGCCGCACAAGGATACAAGACTGGACACGCTGATTGAGAGTCAACACGGTTTGGCGGCAGTGTTAGGCAATCTCATGCAGATTCGATACGTCTGCCTTTAGACGGGGCGAGGGGACTGCCGTGCACCCGTAGCGAGCTCGTTGGCACTAGAGACAATTAGTGTACCGGGATGGGGTGACACATCGTTTGATATCTGTCGGATACTGGAGAAGTGAGACGACTTGGAGTTCTTTGAGTTACGTAGAGAGCTTTCTCACTACTGACTGACCAAGACACCCATACCTGCCCACCGATATCAACCATCGTCTAGTCAACCCTGACAGGCCTGAGACCTCGGTACTCTTCATGAGCAGGCCGTATTGGCCGCACTTCCCTAAAGCTCAAGTCGGGCTTCGCAAGTCAGGGAGCTGTAATACCCGACGATGTCTGCGACAGCAGCTCGATCAATCAGTTCACCGTTCAAAGAAGCGACGAGTTGAAGGCTCTCAAACGACCATTTTGCTGAGTCCAACTGAGCCAGCCAAACTGCCTCATAGGCTCTTATTAGGGTGCCTGTTCTTCCTGCGCGCGCTTCACCCCATTTCGGCGGTGCATACGCAACAGCGCGAAACGTGCCGGAAACCGATTCTCCGCTGCTATCGATAACAAGTAATTCATACCTTCTTTCACTTTCCAATCGGGCCGGTGGCATCAGAGCAGCGTCTATCTCTGATTGGCTTTCGACAATTGAGCCACCGCCTTCTTCACGAAGTACCACACGGAAAGGCGGTCGGCCTCCTACCCACCTAATGAGAAGTGAGCGATCACCCTCCGACACCTGGGCTGTGCCGCAAGTAAGGTCATGGGTTGCGAATCTCAGAGGTTCCAATTGCCCGCGGGTGACAAGATACTTGGTCCGCTGTCCGCTATCTGCGGCCAACTTGTCACCTACAACCGATTGGATGTTCTGGAGAAGGGCCGGCGATTTGGCCCTGTGTTCGGCCAAGTGTTCCGTGTCGTAGCTGACTTCTACGGTACTTCCGTCGAAGTACTGCACATAGACTGTTGCGCCTGGTTCTACGACACGTAACCGCTCACCACTATTGAGCAGGCCTAGAACAGTCGCTACACGTTGAGTATCGCCACCATAGATCACGGCAGCTTCCGAAGAAGCGGATTTGATGTCGACGATGCTAGCAACTGGACGGCTAGAAACAGAGGTTTCGCGGTCGAGAAATACGCCTGAGGTGGCGAACCAAAGGGCTGCGCCTACGAGTAAAGCGATAGCCGGGATGACTATGTATGGAATCCGCCGCCGCATGCCTTACCTGCTAGGTCCCTAGTTGCTTTATGTCACTATAGGCGAAGTAGAACGATGCGACGTAGGCAGGCACAACGACCGAAGCCATATCAGCCCAATCAAACCTGATCATCAGGATGAATACCGTCACTGTCCACGCCGAGACGGCACAAAACCACTTGATGAAAAGCGGATTAAGCAAGAAGCGGATAAGGTTTCCGCGCCGACCTTCTGCCGCCTGATGTCTCACACGTCTAAGCAAGACGTAGATCGTATGAATAAGCATCGTTAGAAGGGTGACGAACAAGACCTGCCTCCACACATTTGGTTCCCACAACAGTCCGAATTGAGTAAGTGCTCTCGATGCGTTGGCCAGTACGAGTGAACCGTGCATGCGACCGAAGGGTGTCATGTGTATGTCAGCCGCCAGGGGATGCGTTGTGCCGATTACTAGGATGGCGCCCTCAACAATGTCGTCGCTTGGCAAGCTTCTATTCGAGGCGCCGCACCTGAGAGGTGCAATGGCACATAGCCCAATGGTCGTTATTATTGGTAAACCGTCATCTGTCAGAGCCGGACTGTCGCCTCTTTGTCCGTACCTTTCTTTGTCCGAGAACTGATAATGCAATAGCTGGTTCAACGGAGCCTGTTGCTCCTCCCCGGGCGCTAGCGTCCGATCACACTGAAAACTGCGACCCAGGTCTTGTTGCTCAACATGCTGCGCCACCACGATCGCAGCATTTGGGAGCGAAATTACATCACCGCCGTCTCTTCGAACACATTCCCATAGGGGAAACCGGCGGATGACACCGTCGCCGCTTTCAATGAAGCTTGCGCTTGCCCAATAGATCAAAGCTGACTCGTCGACAACAGCGTCATACTGGGTCGGCTTTAGGTAAGGGACTCCACTTAGGCTGCCAGTATCGAAGTACCTTAATTCGGGCCTACGAGAAAAAACCAAAACCGGAGAAGTCTCGTCACGACCCCATGCTGCCAGAAGTCTTTCTAGTTCATTGTCATCAGAATCTGGAGTGTCGGTGCTGATATCAATATCAACAATCACCGCACGCGGATTCCCGGCCTTCGCAAACTCAAGCATCTGAACAATTGCCGATCTCGGCGTTACGATTGGCTTACCTGCGTGTTCCCAAGCAAGGCTATCAAATTCGAGCTGAACCACATGCGGGGCACTGGTGCCCACAATGCCTTCGCCCAGTTTTAGAGCAAGTGTTTGAATGGGCCGATTTAAGTCGACAATGAATGTCATGTTGAGGGGCCAAAGCGGTATCAGAAGCAATGCAACGACCGCCAACAACCAGCCGGTTATCAACTGACGCAGGGTTTCGTTACGCCAGACCCAACCTTGGCCGTCAAATGCTGTGCTCAAGAAGTAACGAGTAAACCGCAATGCTGTGTCGCCCCATTCCGATCTCCCAACTCAAAGCAGACTTGGGCGCGATCTACGCACCAATCCCCATCACTACAAACGGGGCCCAGAAGTATGGGTGAGCATAACCCGACAAACGCTCTTCACGAGGCGTTTCACCCCATCTCACAGGCGCATCGGGTTCTCCCTCAATTTCACCTGAAATCATCTCTACCTGTGCCAGTCTCAGTGCCTCTGCCGCTGGTGAACCAAGATTTAGATGGTCGTAGAAGCGTTCCATAAAAGCAGCGGTCGAACCGTCGTTTATCTTCCAGAGCGATGCCACAACCGTCTCGACCCCACGACCCTGGATAACTCCTGCAAAGCTGTTTAAGCCCGGCCTACTGGCTATCGCTGTTTCGCAAGCTGACAACACAATCATCTGAACGCGTCCAAACTGGTAGTTGGCACTGCGGCTCATCTCCGAAAGCGACAGAAATTGGCCATCGCCGAGAAGAAGACTGGAGGCGTCGGCCGTCTCGCGGAGGTCAAAGTGAGATGCCACATGCACAATCTCCTGTTGCCCCGACAACGCTCGCTCAAGCGTGCGTCGATTGAAATCACCGTCCAACCAAGCACGGCCCGGCAGAATACCGCGCCCGGTATCGCCGTTGGTCTGGATGATAGCCTCGAGCTCTCTGCGCACATAAGTGAGCGCCGGAAAGCCGCTGATCGCTCGCGTTACTCCCAACCCCGCCACACTCAAATCGTCAGAAGTACTCGATACCGACAGCGCATTCCCGGCACTACCAGTCAAGTAGGAAATGGAGCGTTTCTCGACCTGAAACTCGTCGCCATCAAACAACATAGCGATGGGGAGCTGCTGGAGTGGCAAGTCAAGCGAAACGATGACATGGTCGACGGGGCTGGAAACTGAATCCAGCACGCTATCAACTTCCTGCCAAACATCCTTATAGAGGTCGCGGGACAACTCTGTGAAACTAGATGACGGATCTCGAGCCGCTGCTCCAAGCATTCCAATCCTCTTCATCAGATCACGTCGAGGTATTGAGCGTATGATATGCTGCGACCCATCCAAAGTGGTGACGATGAAGTGGACGCGATCGGGGAGGACAGCGGTATAGACGACGGCGACATTGGAGCCCAGCCTTGACAAGCTTGCTGATAATGCACCATTCGCCGCTTCCTGACGAAGGCGATCAAGGCTCAGCAGTGAAGTCTTGTGACTCTGATCTTCGAGCTGATATATGTCTGCCAAGAGCCTCTGGGCTTCACTGTCAAAGACCTCATGAGCCCGCTGTAGAGCCGTGCCAAGTTCCTCGAACCTGGATTGTTGCCTCGGCGTCATGACATCTAGCTCCAACAGCACTCGGCGCTCTTGCTTCAGCTTTGAAATCTGGAGAATTGACATCTGCGCGAGCTGGTCTTGGACTGACCTCTGTGCTGCGCTTAGACGTACGGCATCGAACGTCCTACCTGCATCTTCAGGTCCTCGGCGCGTGAACTGGTACCGCTGAAAATCCTGCAGTTGGTCCAGCACTGAGTAGGCTTTCAGGAATTGTCCCTGCTCCAAAAATGCTTCGGCCACTAACCGATACTGGTCAGACAGGATCTTCTTGAAACACGCCTGCAGTCCCTCCGGTAGGCCCGCCAGTTTCCTGCGCGCTTCTTGAAGGCTATTGAAAGCCTCAGTCGCAAACAGCGTTGCAGTTTCTTTGTATCCTAGGCTTAAGACTCTCTCACTGGCTTTCGTCAGAAAACAGGCACGGTCCAACAGGTGCATCAAATCCCCTTTGAGGTGCCGGCTCTGGTTATTGATTTCCAGATTCACGGAAATGGCAGACAATTCCGCTGTCATTGCGTCGGCCCGCTTACCCGCTGCCATCAATGCATCCGCGAGTTCACGATAAGCCTCAGCTTGATGCGGAGACAGGCCACCAAGACTCACCTGTTCCTCTAGTCTCAGCTCCGCAAGAGAAACTTGTTCCGCAGGCGTCGCAGTGACCAGTTCCCGCTCGAACTCCTGCTTGTAGCCGGCCTCCTTCAAATCATCGATTGGCTTCGTTTCACGCGCATCGAGAAGACGCTCCAACGCGTTTAACTTCAGCTCTAGCGACGCCGCCGCATCGACAGACCGAGATGAAAGGGCGTTCAAGAGCTCACCGAGCTTCTGGGCCGCCTCCGCATCAGGCGCCTGGCCATGTCGTGCTTCAGCTATCCAAACGTCTGTTGTTCTTTCCAGCGTGTCTGCCCAACCGTCAAACTCAGCCAGCAAATCCCAGTCCAATCCATCGCCTGAGCTCTGGACAAGCAGCGTTGCCTCATCAAAGGCGCCGAAGAACGAAAACACCGATAGCAATGCGAGTTTGGCCAGCTTCGAACCTGCGTCGGCTTCTTCCTGGAGATAGTTGAATGCAATGGGAGTTGCCCTGTCACCAAATCTCCCAATCGCTCCGTCGAAAGCCAATCGAACGGACACATCGTTTGGCAGGTTCTCCAAAACGAAAACAGGCTGCTCACTAGAATCTAACTCCAAGCGCCGTGCCTGTCTGTCGGTCATAGTCGCAATGAAGAACAGAGCGTCCGCGTTCTCATTCGCAACGGCGGCTTGCAGGTGTTCAATGCCCTCACCGGCGTGAGACTCAAGCGCGGGGTGAGCAAGGAGCAATCGAGCGAGGCGGAATTGCGCTGTAGTGTTGCCCGCTGCTACCGCATGGCGATACCAAGTCGCAGCCTCTTCAAGATCAATTCGTTGATTGAGACCGCTTCGACACACAATTGGCGACCTGCGGCAGCTGGAATCGACATGCTCCTCTGCCTCACCAACATGCAGAAACACATCCCCTTCCGCGCGCATAGCGGCAAACAGTGGATGACTTTCATCTTCAAGTATCTGCTTGATCCGGTCCAGTGCAGCACGTTCACCTTTGACCGCGGCAGAAAGGTAGTACTCCAACGCCCCACCGAGGTCCGGGGCAGCCTCAGCGGAACTTTCTTCCGCGAGTCGAGCTAGAGCAGCCTGCGCGCTGGCAATGCCTGTCTCCCTTAAAGCGTCAAGATCAGGATGCGACTGGTTGGAAGAAGCGGCCTGCACCGAGTTGCCGGACGAAGCCGTCGCGACGCCGCTTGTCGTCAACTCGGCAACGTCATCTCCATGCGCGGCGATACGATACCAATGGTGAGCACGCTCCAGATCCCGAGGTGTCCCGATGCCCATCTCATACAAGCGAGCAAGGTTTGCCTGCATCCCGGCAAAGCCTGCTTCGGCAGCTTTCTTCGACCAGTAGAACGCTTTATGAGGGTCCGCTTCGACCCGATCACTGGTCTCAAAAATGCCGGCAAGGATGCACATCGCGCGGAGATACCCATTCTCAGCAGCTTCCTCATACAGCTCAATCGCACGGTCCACATTCTGCCGGACACCGAAGCCGGAGTAGTAAGCAAATGCCAAATTCGTCTTCGCCGTGTCGTCATCTCCCATCGCCAAGCGATACCAACGTACTGCCTCATGAGGATCCTTTTCGACAGCCCTCCCATGCGCGTACATCTGACCAAGTTTTCGTGCGGCGGCCCGGTTGCCCTTCAGCGCAGCCGTTCTGTAGATGAGTAACGCTTCATGGTCGCTCTGCGGAGCGCCTTCTCCATCTTCGTACCGTCCCCCCAGGTTTGATTGCGCCAAGTGACTCCCCAATTCGGCTGCAGAAGCGTAGAGCGCATATGCCCTATTCTGATCCTTCTCGACACCTTTCCCAAGCGCATACATAAACCCGAGATTGTTCATAGCATTTGAATCGTTCTGGTCCGCAGCGGCGGAGAAAAGCTGGAAGGCTCGTCGGTAGTCTTTGGCAACCCCAAGTCCGTGCAGATACGCGTGACCGAGGTTGTCTTGCCCCCTTGCATGGCCTTGATCCGCCGACCGCCGATACCACTCAACAGCGCGTTTGTAGCTCTGCTTAACGCCGAGGCCCTCGTGGTGCATGTATCCCAGTTTGCTCTGGGCCCCTGCATCCCCTAGCTGAGCGGCCTTCTGATACCATTCAACTGCTTCACTATGGTTCAGAGTTACACCGAAACCATTCTGATACAGAACACCCAGATTTGTCTGAGCATTAGAGTTACCTTGAGCAGCTGCTTTGATGTACCAGTCGTGAGCACGCTCGTAGCTTTGCTCAACACCCTGTCCATAGAAATACAGAACCCCCAGTCCATTTTCTGCGGAAGCATAACCCTGGACGGCCGCCGCGGAATAAAGCTCATATGCACGCCCATAGTCCGTTTCCACGCCAAGGCCGTGTTGATACATATAGCCCAAGTCGGATTGAGCGTTCGCGTAGCCTTGTCGGGCCGCCTTCTCGTACCATTCGACAGCCTGGTGGTAGTCTTGAGCCACACCGAGGCCATGGTGGTACATGAAGCCAAGGTTGGTCTGTGCCTCCGGATCACCTTGCTGGGCGGCTCTTCCGTACCAGTAAACGGATTTCTTATTATCTTTGATGTTGCCCTGATCATTGTTGAACAGCCACCCTAGAAACTTCTGAGTCCCTACATCCCCGAGATCGGCAGCTTCCTCAAACCAGGCTATTCCCCTATCTTGATCCTTAGCGACACCGTCGCCGTGGAGAAAGGCAGCGGCCAGCTCCCTCCTCACGCCAACCTGATCGTAGCTGCCCGATAACATCATCCAACGTATCGCTTTAGCATTGCTCCTGGGGACTCCCCGCCCATCGGCATACATGAGCGCAACTTGACGCATTGCTGTAGGTGACCCCGCCTCGGCAGCACTCATGAAATATGAGAATGCGAGCTTGTCATCTTGAGTTCCCAAGCGATCGGACGCGTAAACACTGCCAAGACTCAGCAATGCTGAAACGTTGCCCTGCTCGGCTGCCCGTTCGAGCCACCGAACCGCCTCGCCGGCGTTTGCCTCCACCCCGATGCCATTAGCATACAGCCGGCCCAAATTTGCCTGGGCGATAGCATTCCCCGCAAAAGCAGCTCTCCCGAAGTAGAGAGCGGCGGATGCTGGGTCACGGCGCACACCTTGGCCGTAGAAGTGCGCAGCCCCCAACTCTAGATCGGCTCTCGGATCGCCAGAGCGTGCTGCAGTCCGCATCCAGTACACTGCTTCATTATAGTCCGCCTCTCCGGCGTGTCCGGACGCCAGAATAAGACCTGCGGAATACGCCGCATCGACGCTCCCACCACGAGCGGCGAGCAGATACCAACGCAACACCTCCTCAAAGTGGGAGGGATTAACGGCATGGAGCTGTAAGAACTCGGCAACGTGAAGGTAGCTCGCGTTGAGCGCATCCTGAGCTGTCTGTCTGGATGCTTTTGCTGACTGATCGGATGTATCAGAGCTGAAGTATGAATTGATCGATTTCGCAACAGACAGGTTGGAAGGGTGCGCTCTGAGTGCAGCTATGCACTCTGCGATCGTTGAAATCGTGCCCAGATTGTTCTGCCGTAGCTTGGCCGGTACATCGCTGACACCCTCGGCATTCTCACCACAAGACTGCACAGATTCCTCGGCAAAGCCTTCTCCATTGGCAGGCGGCAAACCGGTTCTGTTACTTGAAGCACATGCAACCAAAGAAAAAGCGAGCGTCGCTGCGATCACCGAACGGGAGAAAGGCCCCATGATGTCTTCACAACGGCGAGTTGGCATTTGATTATCAAAGAGCATCGCTTCATCAACTCCTTACTCAACCCACCACCCGCATGCTAACATGCAGACATCTTGAGTCATCGAAAAAGAAGGCAAGGAGGATTGGCGAGCGGTTCTAGCTCAGGGGGCCGCTAGAGCGTCAGGAGAACCCGCCAAAAGAGATCGCTGCTGCCGCACTAGGTCTTTCATTGTTCAATCTTGCATACTCATATAGGGACGGCTCTACGCTTATTGGGCTGGCCAGCGAGGAAATTCGCCACGAGCTTCGTCGGGTCACTACTTTGCTTCAAGGCTAAAGATGGTTGTGTCAACCATGCGCGCGTCACCCGGATCCGGTATCGGCTCTGGAGACAATCGCCCCGGCTGACCTGGCCTCCACTGCGGGGAGCTTCCGGTCAGATCAGTGTTATCTCGGCGGCAGCTTGGTGCTTGTATGAAGTCCGTCGGAGCAATGGGTGTCTCGCCACAAGTCTGACAGCATCAAGTCAGGTCAATGCCTACGATCGATATCGCTTGCATGTTTGGCCGATCAGTACAGAGCACATTCGCATACCTTTGAAGTTCGGCAGTGAGTGTTTCGAATAACGCCCGAGAGGGTCGGTTGCCTGGGATTTGCCAGCGCTTTTTCTTCCCGTGGTATGTCAACACCAGGATCCCATGCGTGACGTCCTGAGGCCTCATGTACAAAGCGACCAGCTGATCGCGAACGGCCGCTTTCAGCTGGGCAAACGTCCAACTATCGGCAACCTTGATCTCAATTGGGACCGATGCGTTGAGACCCGGGTACTTGCCGCGTATATCGGGCTCCTTGCGATCCGCCACCTCAGGCTCCCTTTCAATGGAGTAGGCTGACCGAGAAGCCTGATCCAATCTACTTGCCAATTCCCTTTGCACGACGCTCTCGTCGGCCCTCTTCCGATCATGCTGCCGAACAGTCTCTTTGTTCGAGTAATCTCCGTGCTCGAGAGCATCGGCAATATCAGAAAGACGATCGACAAGGATGTCGTGCAGATCGGCAAGCGAATGCGGTCGCCGCTCACCCCTGTCCTCAAACTCCACAACATCTGAAGCTTTCCATGGCAAAAGGTCTGCATCACTTGCAGCCCTCCGCTTTGCCAGTGCGCGCATGCGATCTGATATGGAAGAGAACTGAGATTGTTGGCTCATTTCCAAGAGAGCATCATAGGTCGCCTCTCCGGGCGTATCGAGCAACCAGCTCAGAAGCGCTCCACGGGCGGACTCAGCATCGTCGCGTCCGTCCGGCGAATACGGCCCATCTTCGTGGACATTGTCCTCCTCCAAACGGATGTACTGGTACAGTAGCGGTACAAGCCATATCAGGCACTCAAGCTGCCTTAGACTTTGGAGCCGAACTCCAAACTGGTACGCACGATGGTCAAAGAGCGCATGCAAGAGCCCAGTAAGGATTGCCGTTCGGCGGATGCGCGAGAGACGCGCAAGCCATTTTTCAAGCACGTCGCGGGCGTTTTCTGCGTCTGTTGCAAAGAGCACAGCCAACCAAACAAGTCTCCGTGACTCGGTCATGTCATTGGCTTTCAGACGCCTTTGTGCAATGCACCCCAATCGGTCCGAGTAATCAGTTTGCGAGCCGGAAATTGTTCGCAACACGCGATCCAATGTGTGGTCGTGAATTGGGTCGACACGTGTCAACACGTCCAGACTCCAATCAGCTGCCATGGAGCGCAGCGGTTCATCGCAGTACGACAGGGCAGAAGCCACATGGAATGGGTGATAACCTGATTCCGACTGATGCCTAAACTCCCATCGCAGTTCCTTCTTGAGCAATAGCTTTGCCACGTCGGGGTAGGCTTCCCACAGCTGGGGTGCCCACTGCGGCAAGCCATTCATCTCGAAGAGCGCATAGGTCGACGCCAAGCGCACTTCTTCGTCTGTGAGGTTCTTCAGCCACGTTTTGCATTCACGGGCCTCAATAGCGAGTCCAACAAGTCCGACTTCGATGCCATGGGTCACTTTGTGTGCACGGGCCATTGATATGGAGGGTTGATACGACCTCCAGAACCCGATTAGGGCTGCCTTCGCCGCTTCCGCAACATGTCGCCCAAACGCTGGCTCAAGTGACTGCCAGTCGGCATGTCCAAACCGGTCGCGGCGATGCAACATTCGAAGCCATTGTACGAGGTGATGGAGGTCACCAAATGACCCCGGCTGGCAAAGGGATTGGGGATTGTCTGCAAGGCGATCCCGGAAGGTCTTCCAGCTCTCATCAATAGCATTTTGCCGCGCTTCACGTTTTACGGTTTGCGCGCGCCGGACTTTCTCCCAGTGCTTCTCGTGATCTGTAAACTTCGATCTCGGTGGGTTAGTCCAGTTTCCCAGTTCGTCCTGCAGCGCCGTCTCTTGGCCGATTGCCTGTTGCATCTCCGCAAGAGCGCCATTGGCCTCTCCCGTCGTTTTCCAGAGTCTTGCTAGCGCCTGCAAGGCGATGAACCGGTCATTCTCGTTTACCTTGCGCCTTACGTCTTCAAGGAGCCAAGGCCAGTCTTCGGCCTTGATGCTCCAAAGCTCGCCATACTCGTGTAGAAGCTGGATTGTCTTGGCATCCCCGCGCCGCTCCTTGGAGACTTCGACCGCCTGCCAAAACAACTTCCGATTAACCCAGCGGTTAGTGTCGACCGCTGTTTGAAGCGTCTTGCGCGATTCACTGATCTCATAGTCACCATGGATCTCGCTCGCGAAAGCAGCAAAGCGAGCGATCTCAATGACTCGATTATCGACCTCACCGTTGCTTGATTCCGAAATTAGGCGAGCACAAATCTGCATGATCGGGCTCAACACCCAAAAGTACGACTGAGAAACGCGTAGGTGATGAGTCTGCTTCAGCCAGGGTCGGCGTTTCGAGAAATTCTCAAGCACCAACAATAGACTAGGCAGTTTCTCAATAGATGCGTGCCGAGCAATCTCGTTGAGACCAAAGCACAACCCTGAATGGATCGAATTTGTTGCGCCGCTCCTGTGCTTTTTGATGACCTCACCAAGCTCCTCCTCCGACGCGACACTTGGATAGACTGCTTCGATCGCTGGCGCGATAGCTCGCCTTGGATACGAGCGTGCGTATTTCTTGAGGTGTCTAAGAAATGATTTGAGATAGCGCTTCGACTGGAGAGTCCCAAGGGCCAAGCAGCCAAGCTCATTTTCGTAGGTGTTTGACTGATTTGTGGCTGCCTCGAATGCGATATCAGCGCATGCATCAACTTTCCCAATCCAGATCATTCGCAGCAACAGTTGTCGCACTTCCGCCGACCGGCTCGACTTGCCCCACAGTTCACGGATGACGCCTGCGAGCTCAGGTGAAGACAGGCGGGCTACTTGATCGATCCCAATGCTGATGTCGGCATCGTCGCGATCAGCGTAGGCAGCACAGAATTGCCGCAGCAGCCTAGCCCGGGATTCAGTTGAGAATCGGGATGGGTCCCCATTCTCGACAAGGACCTCAGGTGCCATCCTCAGAAGGCGATCGCCGATTTCTGACGACTGTTGTCCCAGCCACGAAGCGACCGGTCTCATAGAAGGTCGGACGATCTTTTCCCCGTATTTCTCAGTATACAGAAGGTTCCATACCTTCCTGACCGGCTCTCCTTTTTGCATAAGATCATTCAGCCATTCAGCGCAAAGCAGTTCCTGAACAGAACGGTGATGAAACCTGACACGGCCGAGATTGGCTGGGTCAAAAACAGCTCGTGAGAGAAGCGTTTTTTGTTCCTGTGCGGACCAATCTGGAAGAACATCTTTAGGGTTTACGGCAATCGAATCTCGAGCATTGGGGTTGCCGGCGCCTGGCCACACAAGAAAGCGCTTGTGAGAGAACGTCAGAGCTGCTGCAAGACGCTTGACGCCCTCATAGGCCTTGCTTTCGGACAACGTGTCAGTCTGCTCGCGGTCCGGATTTGTTTCACGGAGCCGCTCGGTGATCGATCGGCAAAGAGCGTCGTACTTCGTTCCAATTCGTTTCTCGCTCTTCCACAAAGAGATCAGCGTGATTAAGTCCTGCGGTCGGTTTGCGAGGTCGGCCGCATCCGCCTCAACTACGGCTTCGAGGAACGCTCCAGCATCGTCGACCTGCCGCCATTCAGCAAACTGCTTCACTTGTTTCTGGGTCAGCGGCGCAAGAGCGAAAATGTGGGGGATGAAATCCTCGCTTCTAGCGACGGTTGTGTGACCCTCTTTTTCGTTAGCAACAGAGCGTTCCCGACGCAGTGGTGCAAGGAGAGCATCATCGGGATGCAGATCAGCTGGATGCTTCATGTCTGCAATGTTGGGCGGTGTTCCGAGAGCGGCACGGAATTCCGATGCATCTTGATCAGAACGCCAATCGCTGATTCGGCACGAGAGCACGATGCGCACCCGGGCGAGTTGTTTGTGCAGCGATTTTTCCAGATTCGCGAGAGCGTCTCTGAGATAAGAGCCGTCTAGTCGCGCTTCATCGACGGAGTCTACAAAAACAATGCCGACCTCATCAGAGGATTGCCATGCATCGAACCGGCATTGATCATCAGTGGAGTAGAGCGCGTCTCGCACGGAACGGCTGCATACGGCAGACACGGTCAGGTAGAACGCTGGTGTTCCTTCGCCGGTCAAGCGTTTGGCCGCCTCGCGCATCTCCGCGGTTTTTCCCGCACCGGCCTCAGCAAGAATTACGACTCGCCAATGGGAGAGGACGTCCCTCCAGGTTTCACAGCCAAAAGGCTGATCCTCTCCAAAGTGGAAATACGTGGGCTCCCATTCCTCCTCATCTTTGAAAGGCAAGAAGTATCGGGTTACGGCGAGGTAGTTGCTCAAAGGACTCGCTCCTATGAAGAACCGGCGAATGAGCCGATCACAACGATCATCGGCGGACGTCATGACCGCAGGACGACTAAATCGCACAATACACTGATGCGAGTGGCCGTTTGATCCGGCTCCGTTCGAGTACGGTCACCTTTTCCAAAGGAGCCAGGTCAGAAAGAGTAAAGGCCTTTTCCCATGGCGAGGCGCCGACGAGGGCGCAGACCAGCAGGCTAAGATCTCATAAGGTCAAGACTTCAGCAGCCCACAGCGACGTCCACGATCGGAGCGTCAAAACAAAGACGGCCCAACAAGACCTGTTCGGCCAGCTGGCGCTTCCAGGCGCACTACTGGTCGGCGTTCATGGTCGTACGATGACGTGCTCGCCAGTGTCACTTCTAGGTGGGAGGCTTCAGATAAACCGATTAATCAGACGATCGAGCCATCCTCACCTGTTCGACCGGTAGAGGCCGCAATTTGTCTGTCGCCTTTTGATGCGCCCAGCGATGACAGGTTGGGCAAAGCACAGTCATGTCGTCTAGTCGAGTGGTCCTCGTGCCGGCGGCGAGAGGTTCAAGATGGTGCGCGTCGAAAAGGGCGTCCAGCTCATCTGAGAAACCGCACGCTTCGCACACTAGGATGCCCGAGTTTGCCTCTCGGTTGCGATTCTTTGCCTGCTTGGGAAGCCAGCCCTTATGCTCGTACCGGCGTGAAATCCTCCAAACCTTCTTTCCTTCAGAGAACCCCAAATTGACTGTCGGGAACCTGGAGCCGCACAGTTGTACTTTGCGAGGATCACGAAATCCAGGCTGCGGATAGGTTTCCCATCGTCGTCTTACCTCGTGCCCCTTCAGGACCTCCCACAGCTGGGGTACGAGATCCTTTTCGCGCCGGACAGCGTCGAATGCATTGGCCAGGATCCTTCTGTCGCGAAACCCAAGGTCACTGACCAAGGCTGGTTCACCAGCGATGCTGAAGACCTCGGACAACACGACGGCGACAAGTCCTATGAACAGCTTAGGCCGCGCCATATCCGCAAGTGGAGGGACGGAAAGTCGGAAACGCCCGAGGCGGAGAACGAGCTCGTGAAGTTTCTGCGCCAAGTCTTCGCGCACGGCGTGCGCCAAGACATGGTCGACAGCAACCCAGCCAAAGCGGTCGAGTACATATCAATCGGATCGACCGGCTTTCATTCGTGGACACGGGAGGAGTTTGGCAAATACCGGAGCCGATGGCCTGTCGGTACCAAGCAACGCCTGGCCATGGAGATGCTCTTACTATTCGGCCTACGCCGTTCCGACGTTGTGGTTGCCGGCCCCCAGCACGTCCGTGATGGCTGGCTCAAGATGACACTGTTCAAGGGTGGGAAGAAAACTCCAACGGTGATCGAGATTCCCGTTCTAGCGTCGCTACAGTCTGTCATAGATGCGACCCCGTGTGGTGATCTGTCTTTCCTGGCAACCGGATTCGGAAAACCCTACACGGCTAATGGGTTCGGCAACACGTTCAAGCGTTGGTGCGCCGCGGCCGGCGTGCCTGACAATTGCTCTACACACGGATTGAGAAAGGTCGGCGCGGCGATTGCCGCGAAGAATGGCGCCACCGACCACCAGTTGATGGCCATCTTTGGGTGGCTCACCAGTAAGGAAGCGCAACGCTACACGAGGGCTGCAAATCGCAAGCGCATGGCGGGCGAGGCAATGGGTTTACTTGAGGAGAAAGCGGCGGCGGAAACAGCTCATACGGCGAACAAATAGTCCCACTTTTGGCCCTAGTGATAGTCCCACTTTGTGGAACGCCAACAGCTCCAATGGCTTAAGAGGTGTAGTGGTGCCCAGGGGCGGGATCGAACCACCGACACTGCGATTTTCAGTCGCATGCTCTACCAACTGAGCTACCTGGGCGAACCGGCCTCTTTGCATCTTCGGACATGTTCCGAAAACCGGCTGGGCGCCGGGGGCCAAGGCCGCGGTTTATAGGCAAATCCGGGGGCAAAGTCCAGCCGCTCACCGTGCGGATTCACGGCCTGCAAAACGGCCAGCCGACGCGCCGAACTCAAACGGGATCAACGCCCACCGGCAACAAATTACTTGCATAACAAAAGCTTTTTGACTGATGCTGTTTCGCGCCTTTGCATCCCGTGACCATGTGAGATCCAGCCATGAGCCAGGCATCAAAAACCGCTGCGCCCGGAAGCACGACGACAGTTCCACTTGTCCGCCTGTCAGGGACGCCGGAAGAGATCGGTCTGGCGCATGGCAAAGCCCTCGCCGCCCGCATCGAACAGACCGTGGATCTCTACCGGCTGCTGCTCGGACTCGATGATGCGCAGGTAGCTCAGGCAGCCGCGCATTTTCAGGACGTGATCAAAGACTTTGCCCCCCACCTCGCCACAGAGATGGACGCCATTGCTGACGGCGCCAAACAACCGGCGCACTGGATCTATCTGATCAATGCCCGCAGCGAGATCCTGTCACGCGGCTTTCCGGAATGTACGGCGCTCTACACCCCGCACACAGGAGCACTGGCCCAGAACTGGGACTGGATCGAACCTTTCGAGGAATTGTTCTGTGTGCTCGACATTACGCATACGGACGGCCGCAGGCTGCTGACGGTCACCGAACCCGGCATGGTCGGCAAGATCGGTCTCAACGCGACCGGACTGGGTGTGTGCCTGAACTTCCTGATGGTGAATGCAAAGCTTGACGGTGTGCCGGTACACGTTCTGCTGCGCGACGTGCTGGACTGCACCTCACTCGCGGCTGCGGACACCCGCCTTGGAGATGCCGGCGCCGGGCGCGCAGGCAATGTCCTTGTCGGTTCAGCTGGCGGGCGCGGTGTGAACTACGAGTTTCTCGGCGGCGAAGCCCGGCGCACGGAGCTTGCAGCCGGCACCTTTGTCCACACCAACCACGCGCTCGGCGACACGCAACCGGGCGATCCCGTGTTCGACAACTCCGATGCCCGCCTGCAGACGGTCGAAAGGATCCTCGGCAACGGCCAAGCGTCCGGTCTTGAGGACATGGAGTCCATTCTGACCGACGCGAGCCATGAGGAGCATCCGGTGTGCCGGCCCTATACAGAAGCGATGGGGGTACCACTCGGCACAGTCTGTGCGGTGTTCATGGATCTGCCCGGCGGCACGATGCGGGTGCGCAAGGGCCCTGACCCGGCAACGCCCGCAACAGACTATTCCCTGTCCGCCTGAGACACGAGACCGCTCCATGACACGTCACGACGACAAGACCCTTCTCATCGGCGAGCCCTGGACGGTCAGCCGCACCGCCGTCGTCGCGCAGCCGCAATCCCATCTGTGGGAAGTTATCTCCACGCCGGGATATCTTGAGCGGTGTCATCCCTTCTGCGCCCGCAACACAGTGGCGACATGGCCGGGCGCCGACGCCCGCGATCTGATCGTCTATCGCAGCGGGCTGGAGCTGCACCGCCACATCACCGAGTGGCGCGAAGGCCATGGCTATGCGCTCGACATCGGGCCGAAGGGACGCTCCAACTATCAGGTGCGCTGGCAACTCGGGACTGTGGACGAGGCACGTTCTGCCATCACGATCTCGCTGACGCCTTACCTGCCTTCGTCGCAGACAGAGGAAGATTTTCACGCGGCCTATATGCGTAAGATGAGACGCGCCAACACGACCTACCTCGAAAGCGTTGTCGCAGGTATCAGGCATGTGGCCGAGACCGGCGAGCCTGTCCGTCCTGACCAGTTCGGCGCGCACCCGGTCTACTCCGCACCCGAGGCGCTGGCGTCATGAGCAAGTCGTCTTTCAAGCACATAGACTGCAGCATCGCCCAGACGCTGGAGATTGTCGGTGACTGGTGGACGCTCCTGATCATTCGCAACGCCTTCCACGGCATGCGCCAGTTTGATGCATTTGAGGCCCAGCTTGGCATCTCGACCAATGTGCTGGCCGACCGGCTGCGCAAGCTCACGGCGCACGGCGTTTTTGAGAAACGCCCCAGCGCGCACGATGGCAGATCATTTGACTACCGGCTGACGGAGAAGGGGCACGATCTCTACCCGCTCATTGTCTCGATGATGGACTGGGGCGAACGGTGGGCGCCCAACGGCCAGGGGCGGCGCATCGAACTTGTGGAAACGGCAACTGGTCATCCCGTCAGCACGATGGCTGTCCGAAATGCGGCCGGCGATGCCCTCACACCACAGGAAGTGACCGCGCGGCCAGGACCGGGTGCCGACGAGACGACGGTTGCGCTCATCTCCCGAAGCGACGCGTGATCTTCCTACCAGGAGGTCGCGGCAGGCTCAGGTCAGTGCTTCGTTTCCTGCTCGCTCATGGCTGCCGCCATGTCCCACTCGTCCGGAGGTTCAACCGCGGGGATCGAGTACTGCCCGCCGAGCCAGCGGTTAAGGTCCACGTCAGCGCAGCGCTTGGAGCAGAAGGGCCTATAGGCTTCGACCACCGGCTTGTCGCAATTGGCGCATTTGGCTGGACGTGCGCTCATGCCATCACCGCCACATCTACATGGTGGCGGCGTGCGCCCTCAACGGGCTTGAGCACAACCTCAACGCCGAGCGATGCCCGCAACTGCGGCATCAGGCCCGACTCGTCGAGCCACGCCACAATGTCAGGCGATGTGTGCAGGGTCAGCGGCTGACCGGGATTGTCCGCCGCTGCCGCCTGTGCCGCGCGCAAGGCTTCATAAGCCACCGTTGCGCGGGTCTTGCGCGGGTCCTTGCGGATCGGATCAAGCAGGAGACGGTCGAGCGGTTCGCGCACGCGCTTGCGGGTCATCTCGACGGTTGAGAATTCCGACATCGGCAAAATCTGTGTCGGGGTGCGGTCGCCTTCAAAGCCCGCTTCCAGCCGCGCCACGACTTCTTCCTTGTGGGCGTCTTCGGCCAGGTGAATGAAGTCGATGATGACAAGACCACCGACCCCGCGCAGTCGGACCTGACCAGCAATGGCATCCGCGGCCTCCAGATTGATCCGGTGGCTGGTCTGCTCCAGATCGGAGGCAGCGGTAAAGCTGCCGGAGTTGACGTCGATCGCCGTCAGCGCCTCGGTGCGCTCGATGGTGATCCAGCCGCCGGACGGCAGGTCAACACGCGGCGACAAAGCCGACTCGATGCGATCATCAACACCGCGCTCGACGAATAGCGGAACGCGCGAAGTATGGTGTTTCAGGCGGCCGGCGAAACCGGGCATCACCGCATCGCAATAGGCGCGCGCCTTGACGAAGGTATCCGCGTCGTCAATCAGCACATCCTGCGTGTCTTCATTGAGGTGATCGCGCAGCACACGCTGCACCGGACCCAGTTCCTTGAAAACGGTTGCCGGACCATTCATGCCCTTGGCCCGCTCGCGCACCTCGCGCCAGGTTGCCAGCACATGACGGGCATCGCGCTCGACCGCGGCCTCGTCCGCCTGCAGAGCGGCCGTGCGCACGATCCACCCGGCTTTGCTCAGGTCCTCGCTCTCGTCGCCGGCCGCCATGTCGGCTGCCACGCGCTCCACGAGGTCCGTGAGGCGTGCCCTATCGTCTTCATCCTCGATGCGCCGGGACAAAGCGACACCGGGCTGGTTCGGCACCAACACCAGAAGGCGCCCGGGAATCGTGACATTGGCCGAGAGGCGTGGGCCCTTGTCGCCGATCGGATCCTTCAGAACCTGCACAAGCACCTTTTCGCCCTCGCGCACACATTCATTGATGCGCGGCATGCGGCCCTGTGCCTTGGCGGCATCAAGCCCCATGAGTTCACACAGGCACTGAGCCTCGCGTACGCCGAGAAATCCCGACCTCTGCAGGCCGATATCCACGAACGCCGCCTGCATGCCCGCGAGCACGCGCTCGACACGGCCGATCATCAGATTGCCGACTAGGCTTGCGCCGGTGGTGCCGCCGGAACAGGGCCCATGGGCGCTGTCATCCACACTGCGTTCGATCACAAGATCGCGCAGCATGCCGCCATCCATCAGCGCGATCCGCGTCTCGCCGATGCCGACATTGATGAAGATCTGCTCACTCATGGAAGGGGCCGGGACTCACAATTGCAGGTTCGCGACAAGTCTAGGCAGCAAATGTGGCAAAAGGCCAGCCGCCGCAATGACGCGGCACGCGCTAATCGCTTGAATTCGCGACGTAACCTGCGCCTGCGAGCAGGTTAAGCGTTTCGGCCAGCGGTAGACCGACAATCGCCGTGTAGGAGCCGGTGATCGAGGGAATGAACGCCGCCGCGCGGCCCTGGATCGCGTAGCCGCCCGCCTTGCCCTGCCACTCCCCGGACGCGAGATAGGCGTCGATCTCCCGGGCGGAGAGACGTTTGACCGACACCCGGGCATCGACGACACGTGACGACAGCCGCCCGTCAGGCGCGATCAGGCACACGCCCGTGAACACGCGATGCGCCCTGCCGGAGATGAGCGCCAGGCATCTGCGCGCCTCATCAGCCTCTTCCGTCTTCGGCAGGATGCGGCGCCCGACGCCGACAACCGTGTCGGCTGCAAGTATGAAAGACCCCGAGTGGCGCGCTGCGACGGCTCGCGCCTTTTCCTCGGCCAGTCTCAGGGCATGCGGCCGGGGCAGTTCTTTAGGGTCAGGGGTTTCATCGATGTCGGCAGGGTCGACCGCATCCGGCACGATGCCTGCCTGTGCAAGCAGCTCAAGCCGGCGCGGCGATGCGCTGGCCAGCACCAGAGGCGGATTTGCAGGCCGGGCCGGCGGCACGGCGGCTGCGCCCTTACTTGTAGCGATAGGTGATGCGGCCCTTGGTGAGATCGTAGGGCGTCATCTCGACAAGCACCTTGTCGCCGGCCAGCACACGGATGCGGTTCTTGCGCATCTTGCCGGCGGTGTGGGCGATGATCTGGTGCTCGTTCTCAAGCTCCACCCGGAAGGTGGCATTGGGAAGCAGTTCAATGACCGTTCCCGGGAATTCGAGCATTTCTTCTTTTGCCATTACGGCCTTTCTCGTCTTTGTCGTGCATGTACGGCGGACGGTCGGCTCAAAGCCGCGTGCAACGCCTATCTCCTTGGATTGGGCGGGAGAATGGGCATTTGGGCCCGCAAAATCAAGGTGTCCGCCCGGTCACGCCCCTGGCGGTCCGCTTCACCGTTTGACCCGGTCCATATGTTCACTTTATGTTCCTGTCCAGGTGCATTGGTATCGGGAGAAAGCCAGATGAACGGAAGTTGCTGCTGTGGAGCCGTGAAGTTCGAGCTTCTGGCACCGCCCTCAATGATGGGCACCTGTCATTGCTCGCGCTGCCGCAAGGTCGGCGCCAATGTCATGGTCTTCATCAAGAAGGCAGACCTCAGATGGATTTCCGGGCAGGACAACATTGCGCGCTATGAACCCGCGCCGCCCTACAAATACGCCCGTTGTTTCTGCAAGACCTGTGGCACGTCGCTGGGTGAAATCCTGTCGGAGGACGAGAGCTTTCCCATCTCCGCCCATACGCTGGATGAAGACCCCGGTGTGCGGAACAGGTTCCATGAATTCGTGGCCGAGAAACCCGCCTGGTATGACATCTGCGACGACGCCAAGCAGTTCGACGGCCACCCGAGCTAGCGCGCGCTCGTCCCTAGCCGCTTGGCGCCGGGCGCCAGCCAAAGCGCTCCTTAATGCGTGACATCAACGTGTCACGGACCTCTCGATAGGCCGTCAGCTTCTGGTCGCGCGAGCCTTGGGCGAGGGTCGGGTCATGGGTCGGCCAGTACTCGACCTCCGCCGCCATGGTTCGCGTCAGATCCACCGCCTTGTGCTGGGCTTCCGGCGTCAGCGAAATGATCAGGTCGAAGCTGGTGTCTTCCAGCTCATCAAAACTGCGCGGCTTGTGTTTCTCAAGATCAATGCCGAGCTCTTCCATGACCGCGACCACAAACGGGTCCAGTTCGCCCGCGCGCACGCCAACCGAGTCCACGAATACATGCCGGCCATAGAGATGGCGCATGATTCCTTCCGCCATGGGCGAGCGAACGGCATTTTGTCCGCAGGCGAACAGTACGGCGTCCGGCAGGTCTTCTCCGTTGGGCCCACGCATGGCGGTTTAGCCCTTCATGTGCAGGACGCAGATGAGCGTGAACAGTCGCCGGGCCGTGTCGTGGTCGATGGTGATCTTGCCGTCGAGCCGCTCGGTCAGCAGCGCGGCGCCCTCATTGTGGAGGCCCCTGCGGCCCATATCGATCGACTCGATCTTTGAGGGCGTGGCTGACCGGATGGCCTCATAGTAGCTCTCGCAGATCAGGAAATAGTCCTTGATGATCCGCCGGAACGGCGACAATGAGAGAATGACCTTGCCATGAGGTTCCTCGGCCTCGTCGCGGATATCAAAGACGAGACGGTTTTCCTCGATCGACAGATGCAGGTTGTAGGGCCCTGCCTCGCTGTCGCGCGGGGCAAAGGTGTTCTCCTCAAGCAGATCAAAGATCGCGACCTTGCGCTCATGCTCGATCTCCGGTGACCGGCGCACCACCGTCGCCTCGTCGAGGGTGATCGACGCAATGCGCTTGGTCGGATCGACCGGCTGCTCTGTGGTCGGGCTGTCGGACATTGCTCTTGTCTGCACGAAGATGGAGACCGGCAGTCTAGGCCGGGAAACGGCGTAAACCTAGGGCTGCTGCGACATGGCTGCTGCGAAAGATGCTAGCGGTTAAGCCGGATGGACACGGACCGGCCATGGGCCTCAAGACCTTCCGCGTCCGCCAGCGCGACCGCTGCCGGGCCGATGCGGCCCAGACTGTCCGCGTCGCATTTCACAAGTGACGTCCGCTTCATGAAATCGAGCACCGAGAGACCCGACGAGAAGCGCGCTGAACGGGCGGTCGGCAGCACGTGGTTGGTTCCCGCCACATAGTCGCCGATGGCTTCCGGCGTGTAGCGGCCGAGGAAAATGGCGCCCGCGTGATCAATCCTGTCAGCCAGTGGATCCGGATCCTCAACCGCAAGCTCCAGATGTTCCGGCGCCAGACGGTTGACCAGAGGCACAGCTGCATCCAGCGACGGTACGGTGATGATCGCGCCATAATCGTACCAGCTGGCGGAAGCCGTGTTCTCCCGCGACAGCTGCTTCAACTGGCCTTCGACGGCAGACGCCACTTCCTCCGCACACTGTGCATCATCGGTGATCAGGATCGACTGCGAGGACGGGTCATGCTCGGCCTGGCTGAGCAGGTCGGCTGCAATCCAGGCCGGGTCGTTACCGCCATCGGCGACCACCAGGATTTCCGACGGTCCGGCAATCATGTCGATGCCCACAGTGCCGAAGACCTGGCGCTTGGCGGCCGCAACATACGCATTGCCCGGGCCGACAATCTTGTCCACCGGCGCAATGGTATCGGTGCCGAATGCCAGCGCGGCGACAGCCTGCGCCCCGCCGATACGGTAGACCTCGGTGATGCCGGCAAGCTTGGCAGCGGCCAGGACCAGCGGGTTCTCTACCCCGTCCGGCGTTGGCACGACCATGACGAGACGACCGACACCGGCGACACTGGCGGGAATTGCGTTCATCAGCACGGATGACGGATAGGCTGCGGTCCCCCCCGGCACGTAGAGACCGGCGGCACTCACCGGTGTCCAGCGGTGTCCGAGTTCGACGCCCGCGTCATCGGTGAAACGCAGTGCGCCGGGCAATTGCTTCGCGTGATAGGCCTCGATGCGGTCAGCCGCGAGCTTCAGCGCGTCCAGTGTCGCGGCCGGCACGTTATCGGCAGCGGCATCCAGCCGCGACTGGGGAACGCGCAGGTCATCGGCCGAAGCGAACGACACCCGGTCAAACCTGTTGGTGTACTCGATGACTGCCGCGTCACCACGTCTTTGAACGTCGCCAATAATGGCTGCGACATCGGCATTTACATCCACTGCTGTCTCGCGCTTGGCGGTCAGCAGCTCTGCAAACTGCGCTTCAAAGTCGGCACTGCCCGCGTCAAGGCGGCGGGGTTCGGTACGTCCGGTCATGTCGGTCACTTGGATGTCGAAAGGCGGAAAAGCCCGCAGTCAGGCGTCGAGATCGTGCTCTGGCCGGGAAGAGGTTTCCCATGGCTGGCCGATATCGGTCAAATGGCCCTCCAGGCACTCCACGTCCAGTGCAATCGTGCCGCCCCCGGCAAATTCCAGCGTGATTGTGCCGGCAGGGTCGTCGGCATCTGCTGACGGCGCAAAGCGAACGGCCAGGAGTTCCACGACAGCGTCCTTCACATCGGTGCGGATGTTCTGGGACCGGACGCCCAGCACTCCATCGAAGTGCAGGCCGGTGCGGATGCGTGAGTGACGCTTGACCAGCCGCGCCTTGCCGCCGTCCGCCTCCCAGCGGAAGCGGTTGAGCACTCCGGCGAAGCGCCGGCGCTTCTTCTCGAAGGCAAAGTCACCCACCACCGCCACCGCATCCTGGAGATGGGCAGAGGCAACCGTGAGATCGTCCGTGTCTTCGATACGCAGGCGCAGGAGGGTCATGGCGAAGGTCTAGCCGGGCAGACGCGAAATGTCAGCACCGCAGGCGGAGAGCTTGTCTTCAAGCCGCTCGAACCCGCGGTCGAGATGATAGACGCGAGAAATAATCGTTTCGCCTTCTGCCGCCAAGCCCGCGATAACGAGGGACACCGAGGCGCGCAGATCGGTCGCCATGACCGGTGCGCCGCGCAGCGACTTGACGCCGGAGACAATGGCCCGGTCGCCATGCAGCGACACCAGCGCCCCGAGGCGTGCAAGCTCCTGCACATGCATGAAGCGGTTCTCGAAGATGGTCTCGGTCATCTGCGCATTGCCGTCGGCCATGGTCATCAGGGCCATGAACTGCGCCTGCAGGTCCGTGGGGAAGCCCGGATAGGGCTGCGTCACGATATCGACCGGCGTCAGCGCCGTACCTGACCGCGTGATGCGGATGCCATGCTCATTGTTGTCGACCGTCACGCCGGCAGCCGACAGAGCCTGAAGTGCTGCCTCGAACAGAGACGGGTCGGCACCCGTCAGTGTGACATCCCCTCCGGTGATGCCGGCGGCCATGGCATAGGTGCCTGCTTCGATCCGGTCGCAGATGACGGCAACTTCAGCACCATGCAGACGGTCAACGCCAGTCACACGAAGCGTAGCGCTGCCAATGCCCTCGATCCTGGCGCCCATGGCGACGAGGCACTCTGCAAGGTTGATGATCTCCGGTTCGCGGGCCGCATTCTCGATCACGGTTTCGCCCTTTGCGAGGACGGCCGCCATGAGAACGTTGTGCGTGGCGCCGACGGACGGCATCGAGAAGCGCACCTCGGCGCCCGCAAGGCCACCGGGTGCCCTGGCGATCACATAGCCCTTGTCGAGTTCGATATCAGCGCCGAGTTTTTCCAGACCCTGCAGATGCAGGTCCACCGGGCGTGTGCCGATGGCGCACCCGCCGGGCAGGGACACGTCGGCCTCGCCGCAGCGGGCCAGCAGCGGGCCCAGCACCCAGAAACTTGCACGCATACGCGACACGAGTTCGTAGTCTGCATGGGTGCTTTCGATGGTCTTCGCAGTAAGCCGCAAGGTGCGTCCGCCCGGCCGGTAGGTGCTGTCGGGCCCGAAGCCCGCCAGCCGCTTCGCCTGCTCCGCCCCGAGCGACAACCGGCCTTCGGTGCGTGTCGTCAGGGTTTCCCACTCGCCGCGGGAGTTGAGCACTTCGATCTCGACGCCCAGCTCCGCGAGCAGCCGCGCCAGAGTGGCGATGTCAGTCAGGCGCGGCACGTTGGTGAGCACAAGCGGCTCGTCGGACAGGAGGCTCGCAATCATCAGCGGCAGGGCGGCGTTCTTGGCGCCGGAAATGGGAATGACGCCGTTGAGCTCATACCCGCCTGTCAGCCTGATCCTGTCCATACCGTCATGTCCTTGCCTGCGTTGGTCCGGCGCACCGTCGCACGCAGGACCTGCAAAAGTCTGAATACCGATTGTCCGGACGCGCCTTGAACAACGCAGGCCGAAACCGGAGATGGGTGCCTATGCCTGCGCTTTGCGGCACCGGTGAGGCACGGTGCTCAGTCGCTCTCCGCCGAACCGGACTGCGCGCCCGCCTCCGCGGCGCGGGCCTTCGCCTGCTGCTTGCGGCGCTGGAGATTGGCCTTGAGGGCCGCTGCCTGCCGCGCCTTGCGGTCGGCCAGATCGCCGCCAGGCGCGCCGGGCTCCTTGCGGCTCTGCCGCGTCTTCGATTTCATGACCATGGCTGACGGTCCCCGCCGGAAAATCTGACTGCCGCCGCCAAATCTACGCTCCGGATGGCCCCGGAAACAGTCAGACGGCAGCAAATTGCGCGCGATCCTGCAAAGGTCGCCAGCCAGGGTCAAGTCGCGTTCCGAGAGGCGCAAAAACCGCTATTGCAGGCCGAAACGCCTTATGGCAGTTTCCGGCCTCCCTTGGCGGGCCGTTAACCGATTTCTACCGGTTTCAAGGCAAAGTGCCCGCCAACATGGTTAAGCCGCGGTAGCTCAGTGGTAGAGCGCACCCTTGGTAAGGGTGAGGCCGAGAGTTCAATTCTCTCTCGCGGCACCAGTGCCCCCATTCATACCTTCTCGCTCATTGCTGACTCCAACGCCGCCAGTCCGCCTTGGACCGCACGTTCGACGGCAGCCTGCTGATGCGGCTGCAGTTCCTGGTAGGGAAGGTCCGTGATCATGGTAGCAAACGGATCGTGTATTCCGGTCTCCTGTCCCATGAGCGTCTCAATCACGGCAACGCCACAGAAGGGCACATAGACCGCCGAGTAACCTCCTTCGTGGCACACCACCAGCTTGCCGTCACAGAGACGGTCAGCTGCATCCATGACCTGCTGTGTCATCACCCGATAGTGCGGCGAGCCAAGAATCTGCGCGCTCAGCGGATCGAACGAGCACGCATCATAGCCGCAGGCAATGAAGATCATGTCCGGACGGAAAGCCTCAAGCGCGGGCAGCACCACCTCGCTCATGGCGTGATAGTAAGCCCCCTCACCCGAGCCCGGCGGCAATGGCACATTGATGTTGAAGCCGGCACCGTCCGCCGCGCCGCACGCGTCTGTGCCGCCCTTGTCAGCCGGATAGAGTCCATCCTGGTGGATGGAGATGGTGAGGACGGACGGATCATCATAGAAGCAGGCTTCGGTTCCGTTACCGTGGTGAACGTCCCAGTCAACGACAGCGACACGGTTCACCTTTCCGCGGGCCTGCAGTTCACGGATCGCGATCGGTGTGTTGGCGAAGATGCAAAAGCCCCGTCCCTGCTCGGGTTCCGCATGATGCCCCGGCGGACGCGACAGCACATAGGCGTTGTCGACCTCCCCACCGAGCACCGCTTCGGCTGCGGCCAGAACACCGCTGGGGGCCATCATGGCAATCTCATACGACCCGGCGCCAACAATCGCGAACTCGCCGGCGTCGCCGCCACCGGCATCGCTCAGTGCCTTGACCTTGTTCAGATAGGCGGGCGGGTGAATGTGTCCGAGCATCGCTTCATCTGCCGGCGCGAACGCCAGCGGCTGTAGCATCGGTGTGACACCATAGGCGTCCATCAGGTTCTTCAGGCGGCGCTTGGTCTCCGGATTCTCAAAGTGCTCGCCCTGCTGAAACAGCCCCCGCGACGGCACGGTGCCGATGGACGGGCCGCAGTCGTGCCACATCATACGTTCGTGCCAGATAAAACCTGTCTTGCGCGCCATAGGGCTGGTCTCCGAGCCTGTTTGAAGTTGCCGTCGGGGAATGGTGCCACGTTCGCGTGACGCTTCCAATAAGTTATCAGGTACGATAATTTAATCCGATGCCAAGACCCACCAAAAAATCGGAACGCCGCGCGCAGATTCTTGATGCCTTCGAGCGGTGCGTTGCCCGCTATGGGCTGGACGGTGCGACGCTGGACAGGGTGTCGGAAGAGGCCGGGTTGGCGCGGGCGCTCATCCGTCACAATGTGGGTAACCGGGAGGCACTGATCGAAGCCTTCACCGAGCGGTTCATGGAGAACTCCGATGCGGCAATGGCCTCCATGGTCGATCGCCTGCCCTCGGAGACACGATCGATCGCCATGGTCAACTGGCTGTTTCAGCCTGGTTCACCGGACACCAAGCTGATTCTGGCCTCGTCCGCACTCATCATGGCCGGTGCGTACGACCACAAGCTGGCCAAGCGCATGCGCGCGTGGACGGACGCGTTCATTGCCAGGATCGAAAGTGTGCTGAAGCAGGATTATCCCAAGGCGAACCGCGATGCGCGCCGGGCCGTTGCGAACGGGATCAGCGGCATCTACTTCAACTCCCAGTCCATGGCACCGCTGGGCGTGGACACAGCGCTTCGCACCCATTCGCATGATGCGGCCCTGCGGCTGCTGCACACGCTGGACGACTGACTCCGCCACCTCTTGTTTTTTATCATATTTGATAATAAATGATGCGGCGGAGGATTGATCGCCATGACCACACCAACTGCCCTGCCCGCTCATCCGCGCCAGTTGCTGCCGCGCGAGGCCTACACAGCTCAAAGCTGGCTTGAGGCGGAAACCACGCATCTGTTCAGCCGGACCTGGCACCTTGCCGGGGTTACTGCGGATTACCCCGAGCCCGGCAGTTACAGAACGCTTATGGCAGGTCCGTACCCGCTGCTGGTGATGCGCGGGCCGGACGGCGCGTTGCAGGCCTTTCACAATCTCTGCCGCCATCGCGGAACGGAGCTGCTTGAGGGCGAAGGCACGCTCAAGGGCACGATTGTCTGTCCCTATCACCGCTGGACCTATGGAACGGACGGGACCCTGCGCGGCGTCCCAAACGAGGCGGAGTGCTTTCCGGGGCTCGACAAATCCACGCTCGGGCTGAAGCCCGCGGCGATCGGTGTGTTCAAGGGCCTCGTCTTCGTACATCCGGACCCGGCGCCGGAGCCGGACTTCGAGACCTGGCTGGCGACGCTGCCGGATGTGGTCTGGCCGCACGACATCGAAGACGGCTCCCTCGTGGCCGGCGAGGAGGTCGTCTACGAGATGAAGTGCAACTGGAAGGTCTTCTACGAAAACGCTATCGACGGCTACCACCTGGCCTATCTGCACGACAAAACGCTGGGACCCATCGGGCCGGACAGGAATGTCTGGGACCTCCATGGCCAGCATCTGGTCTGGTACTCGACCGAGCGGAACGGTGCGCGTCACCCGCTGTCCGAACTCGTTGAAGACCAGTTCAAGCAGATGGGCGTGCGCGATGCGCTGCCGAACGGCATGGCGCCCTATGGCGGTGTCTACATGCTGTTTCCAACAACGATCATCACTGCCGCGCCCTACAGCCTCACGGTATCTCAGCTTGTGCCGGTATCGCCGGGCATCACGCTGCTCAAGGCCCGCACTTTCGCGCCGCCGGGTTCACATGGGCGCTATGGCAAGGCAAGCGATCTGCCCGGCTACGACCCTGAGACCGGCGTGATCCGCTCCGACAACTGGAAGGCGCATCCGAAAGACACCTATGACTTTCAGACCGAAGACGTGTGGGTCTGCGAGAAGATGCAGCGGGCGCTGATGTCGCCCGCCTATGAAGTGGGCGCGCTGGCGGCGGGCCCCGGCGCTGAGTCGACGCTGATGCAGTTTCAGCAAAGCCTTCTCAGCTTCATGCCGCGCATTACCGATGCGCCTGACAGCGCCTTGCGGCCGCCTTCGTCCCGCTAGAGGCCTGCTGCAAGACCAGGATACGCATTCGCGATCTTGAAATCCATACGAAGTTCGTATTTATATACGAACTTCGTATGGAGAAACTGTCATGACCTCTGATATCCGGGCACGCATTGCCCTGCCCGCCGGGCGCCTTGTGCTGGCGTCGTTGTTCATCCTTGGCGGCCTCAACAAGGTAATGAATTACACCGCCACGCAAGCCGGGATGAGCGATGTGGGGTTGGCGCCGGCGCTGCTGCCTTTGGTGATCGCGCTTGAGCTGGGCGGCGGGCTGGCAGTGGCGCTCGGGCGCTGGTTCGCCGCCCTTGCTGCCGTGGCCCTGGCCGTCTTCACGCTGGCGACCAATCTCTATTTCCACGATTTCTGGAACATGTCGGGCGACGTGGCGCAGCTGGAGCTGTCGCTGTTCTTCAAGAATGTGTCGATTGCCGGCGGGCTGCTCTATGTGGCGGCGGCGACGCAGCGCCTGCGGAAGGCCGCATGAGCGCGCCGTCGGAGAAGCAGGCGGCGCGCTTCGCCGACGCGATCCGCGTGCTGCTGCGCACCTTCACCGTGGACGAAACGCGGTTTCCCCCCGCTGAAGGGCGGATGAAATATAACGCGCTGGACTTCCAGACCCTGCATTACCTGTCGCTCACCCCCGGCTGCACCGGCGCGGCGCTGGCGCGGTTCCTCGGCGTGTCGCCGACGACGGCGCAGAGCGTCATCGACCGTCTGGTCCGGCGCGGCCTCGTCTCACGCGACGCCAACCCGGCCAGCGGGCGCGCCGTCGCCCTGTCGCTGACAGCGGAGGGCCGCGACGTGCAGGCGGCCATCGAGCGGCAGGACGTCGCCAACTGCCAGACCATGCTGGCAAGCCTGCCAGCGGCGCAGCGCAGGACATTCGTCGACCAGCTCGACCGCATTACGGCCGCCATCGCCGAAGAGGAGCAGGCGTGAGCGCGCACACGATCCTGCCGTTGCTCGCGGCCACGGGTGGCCACATGACAGTGCACCGGTATCTGTGCGTCGGCGCGCCGGACGCCAAGCATATGAGCGGCGGCGCCTGCGTCGCGGCGCTGCTGGCAGCCCTTGAAGCCGAGCACGACCGCCCGGTCATTCAGGCGGCGGCGCAGTTCATCGCCGCACCCTCCCAGGGCGACACGGCGCGGATCACCACCCGCACGCTGATGCGCGGCCGCTCGGTGACCCAGGCGCAGGCCGTGCTCGACGTGGACGGGCCGGAGCGGGTGGTGGTGTCGGCGTCGCTGGGCCAGCGGCCGGATCTGGGCCATCACGACTGGTCGGCGATGCCGGATGTTCCGGGTCCGGAGGAGTGCGGGGCGATCCCCTTCGTGCGCGAGGATTCGGGTGACCTGCACACCCATCTGGACATGCGGCTGGCGACCGACTTCGACACGCAGGACCCGCGCGGCCAGATGGCGTTCTGGGTCAAGGCACCGGACGCGGCCGAGGGCGGCATCCCGTCTGCCTTCCTGGCGCTGGCGGCGGACTATCTGCCGGAAAGCATCCACTTCAATATCGGCCGCCCGGCGGGAGCGACGAGCCTCGACAACTCATTGAGGATCATCGCCCGCCCGGCGACCGGGTGGGTGCTGTGCGTCACCCAGCTTGATGCGATCGACGCAGGGCTGTTTCATGGCCGCATGGCGCTGCATGCGCAGGACGGCCAGCTCATCGCCAGCGCCAGCCAGTCCGGCGTGGTGCGGCTGATCGAGGCAAGCACCCAGTGATGTGCTAGGGTCGTTGCATGATCGATCGTGCCATTGCAGCTCCGGTTCGTCCGCCGCTCACGCGATGGCTCTTGGCCCTGTTTGTGACAGCGGTGCTGGCGCCGCTGGCGTCGCCCGGCTATCTGCTGATGCAGATCGGTGTCGCCGTCGAGGCGGATGGTCTGTTCGATCTTGCGGAAATGACCTTCTACATGCTGGCCTTCACCTATGTGATCGGCGGCCTGTTCGCGCTTGCCGGGGCGACACTGGGGGCACTGATGGTGGCGATCTGGTTCGGGCCGTTTGTCCGCATGCCATGGTGGGGCTGGGCGCTGGCCGGGCTCGCCACGGGCACAGCTGTTCTTGCAGCCTTGTTCCTGATGCCGCCCGATCCCGACGGGCCGGGCGAAGCGCTGGGCATCGCCGTCGCGCTCGCCGGCCTGCCGGGACTGGCAGGCGCCCTCATCTTCCGCCGGGTGCTGCTCGGGCGGCGGCCCAACGACCGTCAGGCCGCCTGAGCCTTACCGCCGCCAGTAGCCTGCGACCCAGGCATAACCGCCCGGCCGCTTGACCCAGCGGCCCGCCACCCAGGTGCCGCGCGGATTGGCCACCCACCGCCCGCCGACCCACACATGCTTGGCGCCATTCCAGCGCCAGTAGCCGTCGGTCCACACGGCCCGCGGCCCCGGCCGTGCCGGGCGCGCGGTAATGACGCGGCGCGTCGGCGGCGCGACCCGGACGATGATGTTGGTATCCGCGACAACAATGCCCGCCCCGCCACGCTTGGGCGCGGCACTGGCGTCGGTTGGGGCAAAGGCTGCGGCGGCAACAAAGGCAGATGCCGCGAGCACGGACGCAGACAGCATCCGGCGCGCCGCGCGAGGCGCGATTGAGAAAGATGTCATGGGCTGGTTCTCCTGACTGAACAAGCAGGGCACACACGCCATCTTCAACGGGCGGGGGTGGGGAATCCGTCGATCGCACGCGATTGCTCGAAGCCCTTCGGCTTTGCAGAACTTAAACGCTCAGCGGCACCGACAGAGTCCCATCTACAACCTCAGCACAACCGGCTACGGTGTCTGATCGGTAAACGGGAGAGGCACAACAGAATGCTCGACCAACAGGAATTCGATGAGATCGATGAAGAAAACCTTCGTACGCTGATTTCGAACTCTGTGGCTGAAAGCCTTTTCATTGAGTTCAAGCGCGACGTCTACGGCAAGGACGACAAGGGAAAGAGAGAGTTCCTCAAAGACGTCTCTGCATTTGCGAACACGGGCGGCGGTCATCTGATTATAGGCATCGCAGAAGATGAAGGCACAGCAAACGAACTGGTGCCCCAGAATGTTGATGCTGACCAAGAGCAGCAACGAATGAACGGCCTATTGCTGGATGGTATTGAACCCAGAATTTCTGGGTTTCACATTAAGCCGGTACCTATTGAAGGCGGTGGGTGTTGTTTCGTAATTCGTGTTCCAAAGAGCTGGAATGCGCCACATCGTGTGACATTGGGAGGTCTGAACCGTTTTTGGGGCAGAAACTCTTCCGGCACTCATCAACTCGCGATGGAAGAGCTGCGGGACCTGTTTACCCTCGGCTCAAACGTTCGGGAGAGGATTCGTAGATTTAGAGACGAACGCTTGTCGTTACTCAGCAATGACAACGGACCGGTGCCACTTGAGAAAGCTCCTGGGCGTCTCATTGTTCATCTTGTGCCAACTGCTGCATTCAGCTCAGCGGGGATCAACATCAATCTCCGTCGAACACTCAGTCCGAGATTGATACTAACCACGCTGGATCAAGAACCATTCAATCCGAGATTCAACTTTGAAGGTCTGGTAGCTGCTGCGCCAGGATCTCTCACCGGCCGTGCGTATGTCCAACTTTTTCGCAACGGCAGTATCGAGGCTGTGTCGACTGGGAACGTTTCCAGTTATGAAGGGCAGACTTGGTTGCCAAGCGGTTTGATCGAGAAAGCCGTTTTTGAACGCGTCCCCGAGTGGCTGGCCGCTCTAAGGTCACTCGATGTCCCACCTCCTTTAATCATTATGATTAGTGTGCAAGGGGTTCAGGGCGCGAAGCTAGCCGTGAGCGACGATCGCATGGACAATAGTCGGAGTAGCCCTTTCCGGCATGACATGATTGAACTCCCTGAAGCGGTAGTTGAGGATTACCCAGAGGGAAGCGATCTACACAAAGCCTTACAACCAGCATTTGATACGCTTTGGAATGCTGCTGGTCGCCCATTTGCTTGGAACTTCGATGAAGAAACAGGAGAATGGAACACCGGTAACAAAAAAGCCCCGGCGGAGTGATCCGCCGAGGCTTTGTCGTGTCGCGTCTGAGGTCGCGCGTTACGCGGCTTCGTAGCCGAGGACGGCCTTGATTTCGAGGAACTCCTCGAAGCCGAACTCGCCCCATTCGCGGCCGTTGCCGGACTGCTTGTAGCCGCCAAACGGTGCGTTGAAGTCCGGGCCGGCGCCGTTCAGGTGCACGTTGCCGGCGCGGATCTTGCCGGCGACTTCGCGGGCATGCTCGATGTTGCCGGACTGGACGTAGGACGACAGGCCGTACTCGGTGTCGTTGGCCATCTCGATCGCCTGGTCTTCATTCTCGTAGGAGAGAATGGAGAGGACCGGGCCGAAGATCTCCTCGCGGGAAATCGTCATGTCCGGTGTCACGTCGGCGAAGACCGTCGGACGCACATAGTAGCCCTTGTTGAGGCCGTCCGGACGGCCGGTGCCGCCGGTGAGCAGCGTCGCGCCTTCGTCGATGCCCTTCTGGATCAGGTCCTGGATCTTGTTGAACTGGACCTCGGAGACGACCGGGCCAATGGTGGTTCCGTCCGTCATCGGATCACCGACCTTGACCTGCTCGGCTGCGGCCTTTGCGATCTCCTTGGCTTCCTCGTTCTTGGACGCGGGCACGAACATGCGGGTCGGTGCGTTACACGACTGGCCCGAGTTCATCATCACGCCCTGCACGCCACCGGCGACGGCGGCATTGAGGTCTGCATCTTCCAGAACGATGTTCGGCGACTTGCCGCCGAGTTCCTGCGCCACGCGCTTCACCGTGTCGGCAGCGGCCTTGGCGACCAGAATGCCGGCGCGGGTGGAGCCGGTGAAAGACACCATGTCCACGTCCTTGTGGCTCGAGAGCGGTGCGCCAACAGACGGGCCGTCGCCGTTCACCAGGTTGAAGACGCCCTTGGGCAGGCCGGCTTCGTGCAGGATCTCCGCCACGATGATGGCGTTGAGCGGCGCTACTTCGGACGGCTTCAGCACCATGGTGCAGCCCGCGGCCAGCGCCGGGGCGACCTTGCAGACGATCTGGTTGACCGGCCAGTTCCACGGCGTGATGAAACCGCAGACGCCGACCGGCTCTTTCTTGATCTGCGTCGAGCCGCGCACTTCGTCGAACTGGTAGTTCTTCAGAATTTCCAGGTTCGTGGTGAAGTGACCAAGGCCGGTCGCAGCCTGCGCCGCCTTGGCGAGCCAGATCGGCGCGCCCATTTCGGTGGAGATCGTTTCGGCGATCTCGTCATAGCGGCTCTGATAGACCTCGATGATCTTTTCGAAGATCGCCACGCGCTCTTCGCGGGTGGTGGTGGACCATGCCGGGAACGCAGCCTTGGCGGCGGCGACAGCCTTGTCCACGTCGGCCTCGGAGCCCATGGAAATGGTGCCGCAGGGCTCTTCGGTGGCCGGGTTGATGACCTCAAGGGTCTTCGGCGCAGCAGGGTCGACCCACTCGCCGTTGATGTAGAACTGGAGGGCTTCCTTCACGTCTTTCTCCCGTGTTGTGCCGGTGGTCCGACTGCCGGACCGTCCCATGGCGTAAATCTCGTTTCGGATGAGCAGCGCGGCACCTCTAAGGGCCGGTACAGCGGCGCTCACTCCCCTGCGATGGGCCCGGAAACGGCAGATTACTGCTCTTTTTCGGTGGGCCTCATGCATCCCGGAGCGGACTCTTGCACGAAGACAAGCCGCGTCGCTAGTCCTGCCCACCCCTCAGATTCGGTCATTATTGCGCTCACGGCGCGCGGCGCCTCCGCGGGGGCGGCCTGACCGGCCGGCGCACAGTCGTGCGCTTGGCCAGCGGGGCTGGCCTTTGCGCTCACGGGCCGAAGGCTCTCTGCGGGGGCGGCCTGACCGGCCGGCGCACAGTCGTGCGCTTGGCCAGCGGGGCTGGCCTTGGCGCTCACTCCTCTGAGGCCGCTCCAACCACCAGCCGTATCCCCGGACTTGATCCGGGGTCCACTCGCGGTACCGCGCGGCACAGCGGCGCATCATCACATCGGGATGCAAAGGCTTGCCGGACATCTTATGTGTTGGCCAAGAAGAACATGGGCGGGAGGAACAGGTCATGACAGCTGCCAAATGGATATTCCGGATCGCAGGCATATGGGGCCTGCTGGTCGTGATACCCCTGTTCTTTGCCGATGTGGCGACCCTCGCCTCGCCCGTCCACTATTACGGTTTTGCCGGGCTGGCGCTGGCGTTCCAGTTGCTGTTCCTGCTCATCTCGACCGATCCCGTCCGCTACCGGCCCGTGATGCTGATCTGCGTGCTCGAGAAGCTGGCCGCCCTGCCCTTCATCGTTCTGTATCTCACCGGCCAGGGGAACGAGCAGTTCTTCATCGGCGGCATCATTGATCAAGGGCTCGCGATTGCCTTCATCGCGGCTTTCCTGATGACACCGGACCGCCAGCCTGAACCGGCCTAGAGCGTTTTCATCCAGCCGATCATGTGCGCGGCGATGTCCGCGCCCTTGTCGTCCTGCAGGAAGTGGCCGGCGCTCTCGATGGTCTTGTGTGGCTGGCCCTGTGCGCCCTTGAACCGCCGGGCGAACTCCTTGTCCCGCCCTGCCGTAACCGGATCGCTGTCGGAGAAGACGAGCAATACCGGTGTGTCGATCTGCTCCAGCTTCTTCCAGGCGGCCCGGCCCTGGGCCAGTTCGCTGGGCACCAGCCACGGCATGGCGCGCGGCCCGCACATATAGGGCTCGTCCGGGAAGGGCGCTGAATAGGCCGCCATTTCATCCGTACTCAGCTCATTCACCGTGCCGTGCTGCAGGGTCGATGCGGGGCTGAATTCGCGGGCGTAGCGGGCATGGGCAATCCAGTCGGGGAAGCCCGTGATCTCGCCCATGCTCTTGATGCTGTCGCCCTTACGCCAGGCCTGATACCGCATCATCCAGCGGCCGATGACTGACATAGGGAACGGCGCTTCCGGCAGGCCGGTATTGCCGATGATCAGCGCCGCAAAGCGCTCGGGAATCTCTGCGATGACACGCAGGCCGATGAGCCCGCCCCAGTCCTGCAGGAATACATGGATGCCGGTGAGGTTCATCCGCTCCACGAAGGCGCGCATCCATGCCACCTGGCCGGAATAGCTGAACGCGTCTTTCGATGTCGGCTTGTCGGAGCGGCCAAAGCCGATCAGGTCCGGCACGATCACCCTGTAGCCCGCCTCCACCAGCGGCGGGATCATCTTGCGGTAGAGATAGCCCCAGCTGGGCTGGCCGTGCAGCAGCAGCACAACCTCGCCGTCGCGCGGGCCCTCGTCCACATAGTGCATCTCGATGCCCGGCGCGACTTCCTGATAGTGGGGCGCGTAGGGCCAGTCCGGCAGGTTCCCGAACCGTTCGTCTGGCGTGCGGATGACAGTAGTGGACGGCTGAGCCATGGCTGATCCCCGATGTGTTTCACGTGACAGAGCGGCGGCAGACATAGCACAGCCGCTGCACCTAGTGGTACTCGGCATAGAGTTCGGGCAGGAAGCCGGCGAGATGGTTCATCTCCATGCCGCAATGGACGAGCAGGTCGGCCCCCATGTTGGGAGGAGCGGCACGGCGGCGCACGAACCGCGACCCGAGCAGGCGGTTGGGCAGCCCATTCTTCCGGTTGCCACGCAGTTCCGGCTTGCCGACCCAGAAGCGGCTGCGCATCTCGGCGCCTTCCCGGGTCTGCCGTATCTGGTGGATGAGATAGCCGATCGTGATCGGCGCCTGCTGCAGATCGACCCGGCCGCAGACAAGGGCAGAGATTCCGCCTGCAGTGAGATCGGCATCTGCGCCGACAAGCTCAGCGGGATCGAAAAAGGTGATGACGATCTTCTGGAGGCCGCTGCCGATATATTCCGTCACGTAGTGTGACGTCATGTATTTTTCCCTGTCGGACAGGCCGGGATCGTCGCCCCGCATCTCCCGGGTACCGTTCGCCACATGGGCGCGCGGGTGCCACAGCTTGTAGCGCTGGGCCTCCATGTAGTGCCACCCCATCCACCACTCGAACATGGCACCGGTCGCCTTCGGCATCCGGGTCAGGGCCGCCACATAGGTGCGCCCGCTGGCCAGCGTCGTGACCCCGTTTTCCAACGGCAGGTATCCCGGCTCCAACAACCTGGCGGCGTCTTCCAGTTCGACGCCCAGTTCGCGTGCCTCCTCTCCATGCAGGAGCGCAGCCGCCACCTGCGGCTGCACGGGCGCCATATCCGGCTGCCAGAACCGCGCATAGGGCTTTCCATCAAGATCACCGGGCCGCATCCCGAGATAGTGCGTCTGCTTCGTGTTCATCAACCGGTTGACTCCCTGCGTGATTTCATTTTTATTATCCATATGGATTATAAAATAGCAACCAGCGAACGCAAGCGCGGCAAACGGTCGGCGAAGGCGGCGGAGGAAACCCGGCGGGACATTCTTGCTGCGGCGGGCCGGCACTTCGCAGCCCATGGCTTCGGCGCCGCCAGCCTGCGCGACATTGCTGAAGATGCCGGCACGACCCACGGCATGATCCGCCACCATTTCGGGACTAAGGACGATCTGTGGAAGGCGGTTGTCGACGACTTCATCAGCCAGATCGCCGCGCGGCAGTTGCCGCTGCTTGAAGAAATCGATGCGCGCGATCCGGTGGCGCAACTCAAGGGAATCGCCACGCATTACATGCGGCAGACGGCTGAGATGCCGCAGATGGCGAAGCTGATGCTGAAGGACTGCAGCGAACCGGGGCCGCATCTGGATTATTTGGTCGAACGCATCCTGCCAGTTCATGACCTGATCACACCGGTCTTCCGGCGCGTTCAGGCGGCGGGATATCTCAAGGAGCACGACCCGGATTCCTTCTTCGTCTTCCTGGTCATGCTGGGGTCCATTCCCTTCGCGCTCGCCCCCTTCACCAACACCTTCTACAGCGAAGACATCGCCAGCCAGGCGGGTGTCGACGCGCATATTGACCGTGTACTGACCACTTTGTTCGGCAGGCCGGACTGACGCGCAACATCACGCGCTTTTCAAGGACGCATCCATGAGAAAGACACTCATTGCAGGCGGCGTTGTGGCCGCTATCGCCGCCGTCGGGATCTATCTGGTCTTTGGGACTGGTCCCGCATTGCACGAACCGTCCGACCTGTCGGACTTCATCGGCACGGATGACAGCCCGATCATTCTCACCGACATCTCGGCCATTGAGGCGGAGGTGATGATCGACCGGGACGTTGCCGTGATGACCCGAGATGACGTCCGCCTGTCAGCCAATGTCTATCGTCCCAGGTCCGGTGGCCCGTTCCCGGTGGTGATGATGCTCACCGCCTATCACAAGGACGAAGGGCCGAACCAGTATCCTGACTATCTGCGCCGCAACGCGACGCCGGATTACGACATGGGCCGCATCGTGGTGAGTCCATGGACGCCGTGGGAGGGGCCCGATCCGGCCTACTGGGTGCAGCAGGGCTATGCGGTTGTCACGCTCGACAGCCGCGGCTACGGCAAGTCGGGCGGCGTCGCCAGTGTGCTCAGCATGCAGGACCGGCACGACTTTCACGACGCCATCACCTGGGCCGGCACGCAGGACTGGAGCAACGGCAATGTCGGGCTGACCGGCGTCTCCTATCTCGCCATCGCGCAATGGGTCGCCGCCAGCAGCGCGCCGGAACACCTGAAAGCGATCATGCCGTGGGAAGGACAGAGCGATAATTACCGCGAAGTGCTGTTCCATGGCGGCATCCCGGAAACCGCCTTCACCGAGTTCTGGCTGACCCGTGTGCGCAGCAAGGCCAACGAAATCAACCTGCCGCCGGCGTCGATCGTCAACTTCGCCGGCGCCCGGCCGATGCTGATGAAATGGCTGCAGGAAAATGTCATGCCGCCCTCGGGCATCGCACTCGAAGAGATCACCGTTCCGGCGCTGATCGCCGCCAGCTGGTCGGATCACGGCATGCATACGCGCGGGTCATTCGAAGGCTTCAAGCGTATCTCGTCGCAACAGAAATGGCTCTATACGCACGGCCAGCCCAAATGGGAGATCTACTACAGCCCCGAAGCGCTGGAGATGCAGACCGCGTTCTTCGATCACTTCCTGAAAGGCGAAGACAACGGCTTCGAGACCCGGCCGCGCGTGCGCCTTGAAGTCCGCGATGACCTTGAGACCTACACGGTCCGCAGCGCAGAGACCTGGCCGCTGCCGTCAACGGTGATGACGCCGCTTTATCTCGATGCCGCCACGGGCGCGCTGACGGACGGGCCGGTCACCGAGGCGTCCTCCGAAAGATATGCGGCGCGCGACGGCGGGGCTGTGTTTCGCAAGACGTTTGCGGAAGAGACCGAACTAACCGGCAACATGAAGCTCAAGCTGTGGGTTGAGGCCGAAGGCGCGAGCGACATGGACCTGTTCGTAGCGGTCCGGAAGTACAATGCCGAAGGTGAGGAAGTCACTTTCTACGCCAAGGCGAGCTACAACAAGGGTCCCGTCGCGCTGGGCTGGCTGCGTGTATCGCAACGCGAGCTCGACCCGGACCGGTCGACCCCGGCGCAACCGGTGCTGGCGCATGAACGCAGCCTGCCGCTTTCAAGCGGCGAGATTGTTCCCGTCGAGATCGAGATCCTACCCAGCGGCACCCGCTTCATGCCCGGCGACACGCTTGAAGTCTCCGTGCAGGGCTATGATCAGATGGACCACATGGCCCTTGCGCATACCAACACGGTGAACGAAGGCACCCACGTGATCCATACGGGCGGCGACTATGATTCCCACCTGCTGGTACCGGTGATCCCGAACTAACTCCGGCGCCATGTTACGCTTCGCTCTGGGAACTCGTGGCGGGACAAGGGGGACATCATGGACGAGACACACCTGACTCCGTTTCAGCGCATCAAAGTGCAGATGGAGCTGGCGGTGCCCCTGATACGGGCCCTGCAGGATGAACTCGGCGCGCAACCGGTGCTTGATGCCTTACGCAAGCTCAACGAAGGCCAGCGCAACGCTGCCCGCGCGGCCTGCACGAAGCTACGGGCACCGCGCCAGGACATCCTCAAACGGGATTTTGATCACTTCCAGTCCGGCAACGCGCTTGACTATGAGGTGGTCACAGCTGACGACGACAGGGTCGAGATCCATGTCACGCGCTGCCAGTATGCGGAACTCATGAGCGAACTCGGCGCGCCGGAGCTCGGTGATCTGCTTATCTGTTCGCAAGACTATGTGATGGCCGACCGGGCCGGCCTGCATCTTGAGCGCACGCAGACCCGCATGCTGGGCGGCAGCCACTGCGACTTCTGTTACGCCAAAGGACAGGCCCCGTCTGCATCCTGATTCCCGTCGACCACTTGGGCCATTGCGATCATGACCGGTGCGCTCGGCGCCCCGCTGCCTGAAGCGGCATCGGTCGCGAGCACCCCGGCCATGTCGCTTGCGTTGCCTGCACTCAGGCGGCGAGTTTTTCCACTGCCGCTTCGGCGCGGGCGACAGACTGGTCGTCCATCATGGTGCGGTCGGCGGCAACCACCTCGACGTCGTGGATGCCGATGAAGCCGAGGATGTGTTTCATCCAGCCGGAGGCGAAGTCGATCTCGGAGCCGATCTGCGTGCCGCCGGACGCAAAGGCCACATAGGCCTTCTTGCCGTCAAGCAGACCGACCGGACCGTCAGGGGTGTACTTGAAGGTCACACCGGCGCGGGCCACCTGGTCGATCCAGGCCTTGAAGGCGGCGGGCACGCCGAAATTGTAGATCGGTGAGCCGATCACCACCGCATCGGCACCCTGAAGTTCGGCGACGAGTGCGTCGGACACGCGCAGCGCCTTTTTCTGGGCCGGTGTGCGCTCGCTCTCGGGCGTGTTGATGGCCGTCGTGAACGTGTCATCGATGAAGGGCACGCCATCCGCCAAGTCGCGGCGGATGACCTTCGCGCCGGAGTTCCTCGCGGTCAGTCCAGCCACGACACGGCTGCTCAGGTCACGGCTGACCGAGCCCGACTGCCGGGCGCTGGCATCGATATGCAGGATGGTGAACGGGGCGGCCTTGTCCTTCTTGAAGCTGAACATCTGATCTCTCCATGGCGGCGCCGGGTGCTGTCGCGCGGCGCTAAATTGCTGATGAGACCAAGATGGATGTTTTCGATGCCGGGATTAACCGGGAAGTCGTGGAATTATTGTTTCCATTTGGGAAACAGATGCTTCGTCACGCACCACGACCCTATATGTAGTCGTGACTACAATTTTCTTGTAGTCATGACTACATTCTGCATAGACTGCCTGTGCGCAGCGTTTCCGTGCGACTGCGGCGCGCTGCGTACGCCTCACGCACTGTGGCAACGGTCCGGGCATCTTTGCCGGGAGTGAAAGGCACACGTAATCTGATTGATGGAGAACGCCATGGGCGACGCAGCACCTGCCATGACAGGAACGGCAATTCCGGACCCCTGGAGCATCCCGCTCGAAGACATCGACGTATCCCAGAGCGCGCTGTTCGAGAACAATGCGCATGGGCCCTATTTCAAGCGCTTACGGCAGGAAGATCCTATTCACTACTGCCACGACAGCGCTTTCGGTCCCTACTGGTCCGTGACGAAGTTCAACGACATTGTTGCCGTTGATTCCAACCACAAGGTTTTCTCCTCCGACCGTGACATCGTGATCGGTGACCAGCCGGCGGACTTTTCTCCCCGATCCTTCATTCAAGCCGATCCTCCGACGCATGACACTGACCGCCTCGCCGTGCAGCCGGCAGTCGGGCCGAAACGCCTTTCCGAGCTTGAAGACCTGATCCGCATGCGGGCGGGCAAGATCCTCGACGACTTGCCGACGGGAACACCGATCAACTGGGTTGAGCATGTTTCCAAGGAACTGACCACGCAGATGCTCGCCACACTCTTCGACTTTCCGTTCGAGGACCGCCATCTGCTTCCCTACTGGTCAGACGTGATGACGGCCTCACCGCTTGCCGGCACGGAAGGTGTTGACGAAGAGGCTCGCCAGAAAGTGCTCATGGAATGTCTCGCCCGCTTCAGCGAGTTGTGGCACGAGCGTGCTGCAACGGAGAAGAAGTTCGATTTCATTTCCCTTCTGGCGCATGACCCGAACACGAAATCGATGATCGACAGCCCCCTCGATTTTCTCGGCACTCTCATGCTGCTGGTGATCGGCGGCAACGATACAACGAGAAACTCGATCTCTGGCGGTGTCCTCTTTCTCAACCAGTTTCCTGAGGAATTCGAGAAGCTGAAGCGCAATCCCGCGCTCATTCCGAACATGGTCCCGGAAATCATCCGCTATCAGACCCCGCTGGCGCATATGCGCCGGACAGCGATGGAAGATGTCGAACTGGGTGGCAAGCTGATCCGCAAGGGCGACAAGGTCGTCATGTGGTATGTCTCCGGCAACCGCGATGGCGATGTGATCGACGACCCCGACACATTCCGCATCGACCGGAAGAATGCCCGCCACCACATCTCTTTCGGTTTCGGCATTCATCGCTGCATGGGCAACCGTGTCGGTGAAATGCAGCTGCGGATCATCTGGGAAGAAATCCTCAAGCGGTTCGATCAAATCGAAGTAGTTGGAGACCCCAAGCGGGTCAGCTCAAACTTCGTGCTCGGCTATTCGGAGCTGCCGGTCGTGATTCACGCCAAATGACGCTGATGCCTGCATAGGCGCTCGGGCACCCATGCGGACATCACTCTGGACACGGAAAATCTGTGGTTGCCCTTCGTTGAAGGCGATAACGGCCTGGTGACAGCGGGTCTCGGGCACTACTGCCCGGTCGACCCCACGCTTGCAGACCATGATCCGATGGGGCAACTGGAAACCGGGGGCCACGGAAATGCTGGCGTGAGCTTCTATGATATCGCATAGACTGCCCACTCACGCCGACTCGGTCGCGTTGTGTACGGTCAATAACAGCGATGTCTCAATGAGCAAGAAAGAAGGCCAGCGCGACGCGTTTCTTGACGTCATTGGCGAGCACCTTCTTGCTCACGGACTTGAGCGGACCCGCCTTGTCGACCTTGCAGCGGCGGCCAAGACCAGCGACAGAATGCTGATCTACTATTTCGGCACCAAGGCCGAGCTGATGTCCGCAGCTATAGGTCGCGTTGCCGGCGACCTTGCGCAGCATCTTGATGACGCAATTGCTACTGAAGTACCGCTGCCCGCTGCCGATCTTCTTGAGGAACTCGCGCGCCTGACTGCCAGTGAACGCATCGTTCCTTACATGCGTCTTGGACTTGAGATTTATGGCAAGGCAGCAAGCGGCGATCCGCAGTATGAGCAGGCCGGACGGGACATCATCGGCCGCTTCCTTGAATGGGCCGAAGCACGCATTGCCGCGTCTGACACAGCACACCGCAAGGATCAGGCAGCCGCGGTTCTGGCCATGACACAAGGGCTGGCCGTCATGTCCGTCGGGTTTTCAGACACGAGCCGCCAGCGGGCTGTCCGTGCAATGGTCGCAGCGCTCAACCCGGAAGGGTGAAGACCCTAGTCCGGCAGCGGGCCGGTGAGCGAGGCGCGCTGGGACAGTTCGATCCAGTTGCCGAAGGGGTCGCGGATGAAGGCGATGCGCGCCGTCTTGCCAAGCGTCCGGGGTTCCTGCGCGCCATAGGCCGGATCGTGGCCGGTGATGCGGGCATATTCCGCGTCGACGTCGAAGACCTGGATCGTCGAATAGCGCAGGCCCGGGCGCACCATCACATCGTTGTCGGCGCGGTCGGGAACGTTGGGTGTCACCCGGCCGACAATCCGGCTCTCGCCGCACGCCACCGCACAGGGCAGTGCGTCATCGGCGGGCAGACCCAGTGCGTCGCGGTAGAACCCCATGAAGGCGTCGACCGACGGTGTCGCCAGTTCCAGCGCCCAATGGGTGATGCCATCGCGGCCTGAAGGCCATCGGACGAGTTCATTGCCGTCGGGGTCGGTGAGCGTTTCCGGCTCCGCAACATCGGGACACGCCACCATGAGCCGCTCGTATCCCGCGGGCCCGCGCGGCGGCAGCGGGTCCCTGGCGTGATTGATCTTCAGGACCGCCCCCTCGAGCGTGTGGCGGTGCTGGCGCAGCTCGCGGGACACCGGCAGCACATGGTCAAAGGCAACATGGGCGTTCTCGACCCAGAAAGCCGACACCTCCTCCGGCGCGTTGGTGAAGAGGCCGACATCGAGCGAGGTTTTTGCGAGTTCCATGGGGTGAGCAACCTTCTGATGGGTGCGTGAGAGACCAGATACCCACGGCGTGCGGGCTTGTGCAAGGTCGACCGGGGCAGCCATACAGCGCAAATGCCCCCAAACGGGCTGCGGTTGAAGTGGGGGCGGCGGCGGTCCAGAATTGCGCAAACACGACATTCCGGAGGAACCCCCATGCATGATCTCGTGATCAGGAACGGCCTTGTCTATGACGGGCTCGGCGGCGCGCCGTATCAGGCGGACATCGCCATTGATGGTGCGGTGATCACCGCTGTCGGCACGGTCTCCGCCTCAGGCCGCGAAGAGATCGACGCGAAGGGGCAGATCGTGACCCCCGGCTTTGTTGATGCGCACACTCATTATGACGGCCAGGTTACCTGGGATCCTTATCTGGCCCCCTCGACCATGAACGGTGTCACCACTGCGGTCATGGGCAATTGCGGCGTCGGCTTTGCGCCCTGTGCGCCCGACCGGCACCAGTGGCTGATCGGTCTGATGGAGGGCGTCGAAGATATTCCGGGTACGGCGCTTGCCGAGGGCATCAAGTGGGGCTGGGAGAGCTTTCCCGACTACATGGATGTGATCGACAAGTCGCCGCTTGCCCTCGATGTGGGCCTGCAGGTGCCGCATGGCGCCGTGCGCGCCTATGTGATGGGCGAGCGCGGGGCGCGGCTGGAACCGGCAACGCCGGATGACGTCCGCCAGATGGCGAAGATCGTGCAGGACGCGCTTGAAGCCGGTGCGCTCGGCTTCTCGACGTCGCGCACGGAAAAGCACCGTGACAAGGACGGCGAGCATACGCCCACCTACAAGGCGGAAGAGCTCGAGCTGCACGGCATTGCCCGCGCCATGGGCGAGACCGGCAAGGGCGTGATCCAGTTGATCGCGGACTTCCGAGACGTCGACTGGGAGTTCGCCATGCTGCGCGGCATGGTCGAACTGTCCGGCCGGCCCTTGTCGCTCACCATTGAGCAGGACGACCGCCACCCGGAGATCTGGCGCAAGGTCCTCGACAAGATCGCCGAGGCCAACGAGGCCGGTCTGCCGATGCGTGGCCAGGTGCCCGCGCGGCCCACGGGCGTGGTGCTGGGCATGACGGCGTCGCTCAACCCGTTCCTGCTGTATCAGACCTGGTACGAGATCGCCGGGAAGCCGCTCGACGAGCAGGTCAAGGCGCTCAAGGATCCTGCGTTCCGGGCGAAGCTGCTGGCCGAGCAGCCGGATTACAAGCCGGGCGAAATCTCGACGCAGCTGTTCACCGGCTTCCACAAGATGTTCAAGCTCGGCGATCCGCCGAACTATGAGCCGGCGCCGGAAGACAGCGCCCAGGGCGAAGCCGACCGCACGGGCCGCGACCCGCGCGACGTGCTGCTCGACTGGCTGGCGGAAGACGACGGCAAGGCGCTGATCTACTTCCCGCTGATGAACTATCTGCCGGGCGATCTCTCTTATGTGGAAGAGATGATCAAGCACCCCAACACGGCGTTTGGTCTGTCGGACGGCGGGGCGCATGTGGGCATCCTGTGCGATGCCAGCTTCCCGACCACCTTCCTGACCCATTGGGGCCGCGACCGGACGCGCGGCGACACGCTGCCGCTGGAATGGCTGATCGCCGGACAGACCCGCAAGACGGCGGAGCTTGTCGGCCTGCATGACCGCGGCGTCATCGCGCCGGGCATGAAGGCGGACGTCAATGTCATCGACTTCGACAACCTGACCCTGCGGCGGCCGGAAATCGTCTATGACCTGCCGACGGGCGGCAAGCGCTTCATCCAGCGTGCGGACGGCTACGCCGCGACGATCATTTCCGGCGCTGTGGCCTTCCGCGAAGGCGAGCCGACCGGCGTGCTCGGCGGCAAGCTGATCCGCGGCGCCCAGCCGCGTCCGGCGGCGGCGCGCGCGCACGCGGCTGCCGAATAGGCATGGGGCCGCTGTTCGGGGAGATCCGCCAGAACGGCTATGTGGTGCGGGATATCGACCGCGCCATGCGGCACTGGACCGAAGTCATGGGCGTCGGGCCGTTCTTCTATATCGAGGACGTGCCGGTCTCGAATTTCCGGTACCGGGGCGAACCCTCGGACGTGAAGATGAGCATCGCGCTCGCCAATTCCGGCCCGCTGCAGATCGAGCTGATCCAGCAGCGCAATGATGCGCCGTCCATGTATCTCGACTTCCTCAACGCGGGCCATGAAGGGTTGCAGCATGTGGCCTACTGGACGGCCGAGTTCGACGCGGCGATGGAGGCGGCTGCCGCGCGCGGGCTCGAGGTCGGCCATTCCGGCGAGATCGGCAGCGACGGCCGCTTCGTCTATTTCACCGCGCAGGACCATCCCGGCAGCGTCATCGAGTTGTCGGAGACCAACGGCCGCAAGGGCAAGTTCTTCCAGTCGATCCGCGATGCTGCCGACAGCTGGGACGGGTCCGACCCGGTGCGGCGCGTCTAGAGACAGCAGACGACTATCGGCATGATGTGGATCACGGCGGACCAGCCGCGCGACGCGCTATGCTGCCTTTCAGTTTCCAGAATGAGGACGTCCCATGAGCGACAAAACCCTGCACGAACTCTCGCCCGCCGAGGTGAAGGCCCGGATGGATGCGGGCGGCGTTGTGGTGATTGATGTGCGTGAGCCCAAGGAGTATGGCGCGGAACGCATTCCCGGCGCCCTCAACTTCCCCCTGTCGACCTTCGATGCCAGTGCCCTGCCAACCGGCACACCGGTGATCCTGCATTGCGGGGTCGGCAAGCGGTCTGCCATGGCGGCGCAGGTCTGCTTCGAGGCCGGCGCGGGGGAAGCGACCCACATGGCGGGCGGTCTGGGCGAATGGAAGAAGGCGGGCCTGCCGCTGATCGTCACCGATCCTGAGACCGGCCAGCCGCAACACACGGGATAGGGCCGATCTTGATCACTTGATCAAGTTTTTCCTTGTATCGGCCACCGCGCTCCCCATACTCATGTGACCAACACGGTCACTGCGGAGGGGAGGACGCGGATCATGTCTGAGGCAACATCTGAGAAATTCAGCTCGACAGCCAAATGGCTGCATTGGGTGACGGCGCTGCTGGTGCTGGTCGCCATCCTGTTTTCGTTCGGGATCATTCCGCCGGGCTTTGAGGCCATGCCGGTCGATGAAAAGCTGCAGGTGCTGATGATCCATTCGGGCAACGGCATCGTTGTGCTGCTGCTGACGCTCTACCGCATCCGCTACCGGCGCACGCACACGCCGCCCGCCTATCCGGACACCATGCCGGACTGGCAGAAGCAGGCGTCCAAGTGGAACGTCTATGGTCTCTATGCGCTGCTGATCTACCAGCCGATTGTCGGCATGGCGCACGCACTGACCTATGTGGATGGCGATGTGAAGCCCTATGGGCTGATCAACCTGACCGGCCTTGCGCCATCTGATGCCGCGCTCACCCAGGTGTTCCATGTGATGCATGCCATCGGCGGGATTGCGCTGTCGGTGCTGCTGATCGTGCATGTAGCGGCGGCGATGAAGCACTGGCTCATCGACCGGGACCGGGTGTTCCAGCGGATGCTGCCTTACGGCCGCGTCTAGCGGTCCATCTCCAGCGCCTGCGCCTTGAGTTGGGCGCTGGTCATGCGTGAGCCGTCGGGACTCCAGCCAGGCGGACCGAAGGTGTAGCCCCACCACTCGCGCAGCGACCGGGCCGTCACCCAGTCGCGGAAGATTGCGGCCCATTCGTGGAAGGCAATCTTCAGCGGGTTGTATGTCGAGATGTTTGTGATGATGCCGTAACGGCAGGGCTCGGCATCGTCTTCGCGAACGAATGTGCCGAACATCCGGTCCCAGATGATGAAGATGCCCGCATAGTTGGCATCGATGTAGCGCGGGTTGGTGGCGTGATGCACCCGGTGATGGCTCGGCGTGTTGAACGCGGCCTCGTACCAGGCCGGCATCCGTCGGATCACTTCTGTATGGATCCAGAACTGGTAGACAAGGTTGACGCCGCCGACAAAGGCAATGAGTGCCGGGTGAAACCCCAGCCACACCATCGGCACCCACATGAGCAGCAAACCGGTGAAGGTGGTCGTCCACGGCTGGCGCAGCGCGGTTGAGAAGTTGTAGTGGCGGCTTGAGTGATGGACCACATGGTTGGCCCAGAACCAGCGCACTTCATGGCTCCAGCGATGCCACCAGTAATAGAGAAAGTCATCCACCACCAGCGCCAGCGGGAATGCCCACCAGGCGACACCGATCTCGAACAGCCTGTGCTCATAGGTGATTGTGTAGAGTGTGCCGAACACGCCTGCGAGCAGCGTGGCGACAACCACATAGCCCAGCCCCATGGAGATGCTGGCGGCTGCATCCCTGGCTTCATAGCGCGCACGTCCCGTGCGCCGGGCTGTGATGATCTCGAAAATCAGCAGCAGGATGAAAACCGGGATCGCGTAGGCGACGGGGTCGATCAGGTCCATGGCACCGAGACTCTAGTCACTGCGCGCGTTCAGCAGCGGGCCGTGCGCGATCTTCGGCAGGACGAGGCGCGAAAAGTATTCCGCCTCCTTCGCGTGCGGGTAGCCGGACAGGATGAAAGCGGAAAAACCCATTTCGCGGTACATCTCGAGCTTGGCGGCCACCTGATCCGGATTGCCGACAATGGCGGCGCCGCAGCCCGAGCGGGCGCGGCCGATACCGGTCCACAGGTTGTCTTCGGCAAAGCCTTCGTCATCGGCACCGTCGCGCATCATCGCCTGACGGCGCACGCCTTCAGACGTGGCGTCGAGTGCGCGGGCGCGCAACTTCTCGCCTTCTTCCGCGTCGAGCTTCGACATGATGTGACGGGCGTGCGCGCGGGCTTCCTCTTCCGTCTCGCGCACGATGACATGCACGCGGTAGCCGAATTTGAGCTCGCGGCCATGGTTGGCGGCGCGCTTGCGCATGTCATCGACCAGTTCCTGCACCTTGTCTTTGGTGTCCGGCCACATCAGGAAGACGTCGGCGCCCTTGGCCGCGACTTCGCGGGCCGCAGGCGACATACCGCCGAAATAAAAGGGCGGACATTTGCCCGACACGGTTCCGATGCGCATGGGGTCGAGCTGCATCTGATAGTGCTCGCCATCAATATCCACCGGCTTTCCGTCGAGCAGGGTACGGATGATTTCCATGGCCTCGAGCGTGCGGCCATAGCGCGGGGCCGACTCCATCTGCTGGCCGGGCATGTCGGACGAGATGATGTTCACCGTCAGCCGGCCGCCGAGCATCTGGTCGAGCGTGGCAATCTGCCGGGCCAGTTGCGGCGGCCACATCTCGCCGCAGCGCACCGCCAGCAGCAGGCGCATGTTCTTCACCGTCGGCGCGATACCTGCGGCAAAGGCCACCGGGTCGATACCGAGGGAATAGCCGGACGGCAGGAGGATGTTGTCGAACCCGCCGGCTTCCGCCGCATCGACGATCTTCTTGCAGTGCTCGAAGCTCGACAGATAGGCCGGGTCCTGCGTGCCGAGGAACTCGGCGTCGTCGTCGCACAGGGCGGAGAACCAGGAGATTTCTACCGGGGTCGTCATGGTCGTGGATCTCCTAGGGCAGCGGTGCGCCGAGGGCGGCTTCGTAGACGTCGTACCACTCGGACCGGCTGAGGGTCACGTCGAGGGACGACATGGCGTCGGCAATGCGGGTTGGTGTCTGGCTGCCGATGATGGGAATGGGCTTCGAGGGATGCGCGAGCACGAAGGCCAGCGCTGCGGCCGGCCGCGAAACGCCGTGGTCCCCGGCAATCCGGTCGAGCACGCTGATCACGTCTGCCAGTTCCGGGGTTGACGCTTCGCCCGCATCGAGCATCAGCCGTCCACCGGCGAGCGGGCTCCAGGCCAGCGGCGTCATGTTGGTGGCCATGCACAGGTCGAGCACGCCGTCGGTCGCAGGCGCGATGGCCAACGGAGAGAACTCCGGTTGCTGGGTCGCCATCGGATGCGTGAGATGTGCCTGCAGCGCGGTGATCTGCGAGGCCGTGACATTGGACAGGCCGAACTCGCGGATCTTGCCTTCTTTGCGCAGCGTCTCCAGCGTGTCGGCGAGGTCCGCCGGGTGCGTCAGCAGGTCGGGCCGGTGCACCTGATAGAGGTCGATTGTATCGATCCGCAGGCGCCTGAGGGACGCTTCGCAGGCCTCGCGCAGATAGGCGGCGCTGCTGTCATAGGGTGTGCCCGGAATGATGCCGCCCTTGCTGGCGATCACCATCCGGTCGCGCAGGCCGGGATCGGCCGCCAGCACCTCGCCGAACAGCTCTTCTGCGGCGCCGAAATGCATGTCGCTGTCGAGACCGTAGACATCCGCCGTGTCGAACAGGGTCATGCCCGCATCGAGCGCGATGGCGACCTTGTTCGACGCGTCCGCGACTTCGGTGCCTGCATAGCGCCACATGCCATAGGCGATGGGCGCGACCATGAGGTCGCTTGTGCCGAGCCGGCGCGGCCCTTTGTCGATGGCAAGATGAGTGACGGTATCGGGCATTTATTTCCTCAGGCAGGTCGCATAAGACTGCACCCCATAACACAGGCTGGAGACCAACGGTATGGGCGACACGATCCGCTACGCGATCATCGGCGCGGGGATGATGGGCAATGAGCACATCCGCAACATCGCCATCATCGATGGCGCCGAAGTTGTGGCGGCGGCGGACCCGCACGAAGGGTCGCGCGACTGGGCGAAGCTCTCCATGGAGGGCCAGCCGATTGAGCTTTATGCGGACTATCGTGATCTCCTCGCCAAGCCGGACAGCTTCGACGCGCTGATCATCACGACCCCGAACCACACCCATCGCGCGGTGCTGGAGGATGTGTTCGCCACCGGCAAGCACGTGCTCATCGAGAAGCCGCTATGCACCACCTTCGACGACTGCCAGTGGGTGCAGGAGGCAACGCGGGACTATGCCGGCGTCGTGTGGATGGGGCTCGAGTACCGGTGGATGCCGCCGGTGACGACATTCGTCGACGAGGTGCGCGGCGGTGCGGCCGGCGACGTCAAAATGCTGACCATCCGCGAGCACCGGTTCCCATTCCTGCAGAAGGTCGATGACTGGAACCGCTTCAACCGCAACTCAGGCGGCACGCTGGTGGAGAAGAGTTGCCACTTCTTCGACCTCATGCGGCACATCATCGGATCAGAGCCGCGGCGGGTGATGGCGTCGGGCGGCCAGGACGTGAACCACCTGGACGAACGCTATGACGGCGAAGCCCCGGACATCATGGACAATGCCTTCGTCATCATCGAGTTCGACAACGGTGTACGCGCCTGCCACGAGCTGTGCATGTTCGTGACGCAGCTGGAGCAGCGCGAGCACCTGACCGTCACCGGTACCAAGGGCGCGCTGGAGGTGCGGATTCCGCAGGGCGAGCTGGCGCACACGCTCAATACCGGCAATGAGACGGTGTGCACCAGGATTGATGTGGACCAGGCCATTCTCGACGCCGGGCATCACCACGGCGCGTCCTACTACCAGCATCTGGCTTTTCAGGAGGCGATCCGGACCGGCGCCGAGGCACAGGTCACCGTGGACGACGGATTGCGGTCGGTCGCCATGGGGTTGGCGGCACAGCGTTCAATCGAGCAGGGACGCATAGTAGATATGTCCGAATTCGGGCTGTGATTGACGTTTGATGCGTTGACGGCCCGCACGCAGACGGTCATGGTCGCGACTGGTTTTACTCAAGACGGATGGCTCGGGCTCCCATGACCGGCATCATTCTCAGGGCGGATTACCTGCTGCGGGTTCTCGTTGTACCGGCATGCACCCGCGCGGCCCCACCACAGTGATGCAAAGCCTCCTTCCCGCCCATTAGATGCGTGCCCGGCTTTGCCGGGTTTTTTGTTGCCCGGCGGCCGGTCGCATCCAGGATTACCGGACCTCCGTCATGTCGATTTCCCAAACGCCGCTTCAGGCCGCTGCCATTTCCAACCGCCGCCGCGCCTTCATCATCACCTCCATCGTGGCGGTGAACATGCTGTCGCTTGCCGCGACCGATCTCTATCTGCCGTCGATCCCCGAGCTACCGCGCATTCTCGGCGCCAGCGTCGAAAGCATTCAGTTCACGCTGGTGGCCTTCAGCCTCGGTTTTGCCATCGCGCAGATCTTCATCGGTGCGCTGGGCGATGTGTTCAGCCGCCGCGCCGTGCTCAGCACGTCGATGCTCCTGTTCATCCCAGCGACCATTGCCTGCGCCATGGCCCCCAGCGCAGAAGCGCTGATTGCCGCGCGGCTTGTGCAGGGGGCGTCGGCGGCTGCCGGTGCGGCCCTGACGGCGCCGTTGATCCGCGATCTGTTTTCCGAGGCCCGCGCTGTGCAGGCAATGTCGATCATCGGTGGCATCGACGCAGTCATCCCGGCCTTCGCACCGATCCTCGGGGCGTGGGTCTTCGCAGTCTATGGCTGGGAGATGAACTTCTGGCTGGTGGCGGCACTGGCCCTGCCCGCAGCGCTTGTCGCCTTCATTACCATGCCCACGGAACGGCAATCGCATCACGTCGATCTCGTCGGCGCGCTCACCGGCTATTCCGTGCTGTTCAGCAACCGCGCGTATATGGGCTACGCGCTGGCGCATGCGACCGCGATCAGCGGCTTGCTGGCGCTGGTGTTCAGCCTGCCGGTGCTGCTGAAGCTGCATATGGATGCGGGCCCGCGCGAGTTCATCTACACGCAGATCCTGTGGGTCAGCGTGTTTCTGGTCGTCACGTGGCTGACGGGCCTGGTGGTCAGGCGCATCGGCGCCGACCGGATGATCCGCCTCGGCTCGCTGATCCAGATCGGCGGCAGCGTCGCGCCCTTTGCCTATGTGGTGATGTCCCCTACCCCGGTGTGGTGGGTGTTCGCCCTGCTGGCAGCACCTGTCTGCGTCGGCTTCGGCCTGCGCGGCGGGGCGGGCTTTGCGCAGGCCATGGCCCTGTTCCCGACGCATGCCGCCCGGGCGAGCGCCTTCATCCTGTTTGCATCCATGCTGATGGCGGCTGTCGCGACCGGTGCCGCAGCGCCGTTTCTCGATGTGGGTGTGTGGCCGGCTGCCTTGGTCGCACTTGCATGCGCTGTCGCGGGGCACGGCCTGTTGCAGCTGACGCGGCGATAGTCAGCGCCGGAGTGACCGGGTACAGTTGCGGACGATCGCGTATCTGATCATTCGCTGTTGTCTGCACCTGTCCCGGGCATGTCGGGTGGTATGGAACCCGACGAGCGAACCGGGATCACATCCGGAAAGCATCGCCATGACGCGTTCACCCCGCCTGTCTTCCTCCTATCACACGATCTTCACACGACGCCACGCTGCCGGCGCGACCTTCGCCGCTGCGCTCGTTCTCGTGTCAGGCCCGGCCGCCGCGGCCCCGCAATGTCAGTTACCCGGGACCACACTGCGCGGTGAGGAAGCCACGCAAGTGAGCCAGGCCTTCAAGGATTACGTGAAAGGCAATCTCGCCGGTGCGGCACAGGACCGCTACGCGCAATCCATCATCGACAACTTCACGGCGCAGGCGGCGGCGACCGACGATCTGGTGGAAGGCATCACCTTCAGCATCAAGGCCGACCTCGTCACCTTCGCGAACAACTGGGTGCATGTGCTCAAGGCGAACACAGTGGCCCAGGCGGTGATCAACCAGGACGCCAAGGCGATCACTGACTTCGCGCGCGACGAAACCGTGGAACTGGGGCTGGCTAAGTTCCTTGAATATATGGGGGCGGCAGGCAACTCATCGGTTCCCGGCGCGGTGATGCTGGGCCTCGCCAACCTCAAGGAAAGCTACGAAGAGCTTGAAGTGCAGGACTGCCTGCTGAACATCGACGTTGCCTATTACAACTTCCTGCAGGATCCCGACCTGCGCCATGACGCAGACGGCAAACTGAGCAGCGGGCAGATCGACACCTACATTCAGCACTATCTGCGCGGCGGCGGCGATGACCCGAAAGGCAACTCACGGGCGCTCAACCGGCGGCATCTGCAGTGCTTCATCAACAACACCATGCCGGAAGGCGAACGCGTCGAGGTCTCGACGCTGGGTGCCGACGCAGAGGAACCAACGACGGGGTGGAACTTCTTCGAGCGCACGTTCGGCGGCGTCACCGACGCCATGCGCAGTGCGGGCGACGCAGCGCCCGGCGATACACGCATCCGCACGCCGGTCCTGCTCATGCTCCGGGACTTCAACAACCGCTACGATGCGGAGCTTGAACGGCGCAAACTCATCCGGCTGCAGCAAAGCGCGGAGTTCGCCATCTTCGAGGATACGGCCAACGCCATGAAGGTGACCGAGCAGGCGGCCCAGTGGCTGTGTGACCGGCTGAAGTCAGACAATCTGGCGGATGTCGCCGGTGGCTGGGAGCTGATCATGACGCTGAAAGACGTAGACGGCGTCGGTGACCTGGACCCGGTTTCCTTCGACCTGCCGGAAAACGGCCTCGTGTTGAGCGAAGTGACAGAGGACGACACACGCATGGTGATTGAGGGCAAAGTGTCGAACGGTCGTGCGGCCCTCGACCTGCTCTACAAGGCCTGGGACGACGATCTCAACTCGATGGAAACCGTTTTCAATCTGGACCTGGACGGCACCCATGACGGCACGGCCATGTCCGGTGACCTCAAGGGGATGTCCGTCGACTGGTCATGCGTGTTTAACGCCATGTTCTCGGATGACGATGCGCCGGCGGTGCGCTGTGGTCAGGTGCCGGTCTCGGGCACCTGGAGAGCAGCCAAGAAGTAGTGCTCTGGATGGTCAGGCGTCAGCGGGAATGCCGTAGCCGCGAAACCATTCCTCATAGAGCATGACATAGGCGGGTTCGCCATTGCTGCGGAACCAGCTGTCGATGGCGTAACGGGTCTCGGTGGCGTCTTCTTCGACAACGGCAGTGTAGTGCTGCCAGCGGCCGTCGATGAAGGCGCCGCGGATCGACGGGGAATGCAGGCTGTGATGGCGCAGCAGACCATCCTGTTCCATCAGCACCAGGAGCATGGTGGTGTTGGCGGCTTCGTCGACACAGTCCTGATAGGCCGGGTCGCCGGACCAGGAGGCGTTGAGCACGCCGCCGGGATCATCCGCCGTGCCGAGGATCGGACCGACTGCGGTCTCGATGAGGCCGATGGCCTGCGCCATGGCGTAACGCTCCTGTGCGGCGTTCTGCACGGTGGCGAACTGGTCGCGCACCGGCTGCCAGTACGGCCGCAGATCAACCTGCGTGCGCACCTGGCACCCATAGGCGTGACAGAAGGTGGCGTCGTCCAGTTGCGGCTGTTCCGGCAGTTCGTAGAACGCGAAGAAGTCATCCGGCTCCGACCAGTCCCAGGAGACGCAACCGGCCAGCAGCAGCGCTGACGCAGCGGCAGCAAGGGTTGAAACAACACGGCGCATGGATGACCCCTCCCAAGTCTCGACAAGCGGCAGCCTAGCCCGCATGACTTGCAAAACCTAGGGATGGGGAGTTCACAACCATGCGCGCTGCCGTCGTCGATGCCTTCGGGCCACCGGAGGACCTGACCTTCAAGGACATGCCGGACCCGGAACCCGGTCCGGATGACGTGGTGGTCGATGTCACCGCCGCCGGTGTCGGCTTTGTCGACGGTCTGCTGGTGCAGGGGCTCTACCAGGTCAAGCCGCCGCTGCCCTATGTGCCGGGCAATGAGTTTGCCGGCGTCATCTCCGCCGTCGGGTCGAACGTCACAAACATGCAGGTGGGCCAGCGGGTGATGGGGACCGCGCCGGGTGCCTATGCGGACAGACTGAAGGCGCCAGCGCTTGTGTGCCTGCCGGTGCCCGATGCCATGAATGATGCTGTCGCGGCGGGGTTCGCCATCTCCTACGCAACAGCGCTGTATGCGTGGCGCGATTGCGGCAAGGCGCAGGAAAGCGAAACCGCGCTGGTGCTGGGCGCAGCCGGCGGTGTCGGTCAGGCGGCCATTGCCGTCGCCAAAGCGATGGGGCTCAGGGTGATTGCCGCGGCGTCGACGGACGGCAAGCGCAAGGCCGCCATCGCGGCGGGCGCCGATGATGCCGTCGACTACACGCAGGAGACCTGGCGCGACACCCTCAAGGAGATGACGAGGGAGAGCGGGCTCGACATCGTCTATGACCCGGTGGGCGGCTCGCTGGCGGAAGCCGCCATGCGGTCACTGTCACCGGGCGGGCGGCATCTGGTTGTCGGCTTTGCCGCCGGGGACATTCCCAAGGTGGGGCTCAACATTCCGCTGCTCAAGCGGTGTTCCATTGTCGGCGCGGACTGGGGCGGCGAAATCCGCGCCAATCCGGCGCTTGCCGTGGAACAGTTCACGACGCTGCTGGCCTGGGTCGCGCAAGGGACGCTGGTCCCCGCGCCGGTCACGACACGGCCGATGGCGGAGCTGCCGCAGGCGCTGCGCGACCAGCTCGACCGCAAGCTTGTCGGCAAGCTGGTGATGGTGAACTAAGACAGCGCACCAAACGCAAAGGGCCGGACACTGAGTGTCCGGCCCATGTCTCTTTTGCGTAGATCGTCGCGGCTTACTTCACGTCGAAGCGGTCTGCTTCCATGACCTTGGTCCAGGCAAGCACGAAGTCGACGATGAACTTCTCCTTCGCATCGTCCTGCGCGTAGACCTCGGCCAGCGCCCGCAGCTGCGAGTTGGAGCCGAACACAAGGTCGACGCGGGTGCCCGTCCACTTGACGGCACCGGTGGCCCGGTCGCGGCCTTCGAAAACCTCGTCGTCATCCGACGTCGGTGCCCAGGCTGTGCTCATGTCGAGCAGGTTGACGAAGAAGTCGTTCGTCAGGGTGCCCGGCTTGTCGGTGAAGACACCGTTCTTCGAGCCGTCGGCATTGGTGTCGAGGACACGCATGCCGCCGACCAAGGCCGTCATCTCGGGTGCCGACAGGGTCAGCAGCTGTGCCTTGTCGACCAGCAGTTCTTCCGCCGACACGGTGAACTTCGCCCGTGCGTAGTTGCGGAAGCCGTCCGCTGCCGGCTCAAGAACATCGAAAGACTCGACATCCGTCTGCTCCTGGCTGGCGTCTGCACGGCCCGGCGTGAACGGCACGTTCACGTCATGACCGGCTGCCTTGGCGGCCTGCTCGATACCGACATTGCCGGCGAGGACGATGATGTCAGCGAGAGACACCTGCTTACCGTCGCTCTGGGCATCGTTGAACGCCTTCTGCACAGCTTCGAGCTTGTCCAGAACCGTCGCGAGGTCGGCTGGATTGTTGACGGCCCAGTCCTTCTGCGGGGCCAGACGCACACGCGCGCCGTTGGCGCCGCCGCGCATGTCGGAGCCGCGGAAGGTCGAGGCCGAGGCCCAGGCCGTCGACACCAGCTGCGAGACCGACAGGCCGGTCGCAGCAATCTGGGTCTTCAGCTGGTCGGCATCCGCCACCGTGATGAGCGGGTGCGTCACCTCGGGGATCGGGTCCTGCCAGATCAGTTCCTCCGCCGGCACTTCCGGGCCGAGATAGCGGACCTTGGGGCCCATGTCGCGGTGCAGCAGCTTGAACCAGGCGCGGGCAAACGCGTCTTGAAGCTCGTCCGGGTTTTCATGGAAGTGGCGCGAGATCTTCTCGTAGTCCGGGTCCATGCGCATCGCCATGTCGGCGGTCGACATGAAGATCGGCACCTTCTTCGAGCTGTCGGCGGCATCCGGCGCCATGTCTTCTTCCTGAAGATCCTTGGGCGTCCAGACATGCGCCCCGGCCGGGCTCTTGGTCAGTTCCCAGTCATACTTGAAGAGCACGTCGAAATAGCCGTTGTCCCACTGCGTCGGGTTCGGCGTCCATGCGCCTTCAAGGCCGGACGTGATCGTGTCACCACCCTTGCCGCTCTCGTAGGTCGAGAGCCAGCCGAAGCCCTGGGCCTCAATCGGCGCGCCTTCAGGTTCCGCACCCACGTGCGCCGCATCGCCGGCGCCGTGCATCTTGCCGAAGGTATGACCACCGGCAACCAGCGCCACCGTCTCGTAGTCGTTCATGGCCATGCGCGCGAAGGTCACGCGAATGTCGTGCGCGGATGCGAGCGGATCGGGATTGCCGTCCGGGCCTTCCGGGTTGACGTAGATGAGGCCCATCTGAACGGCAGCGAGCGGGTTTTCGAGGTCGGTCGACCCGGCATCACCGCTGGCGACGTCGCGGCCACCGCCATAGCGGCTTTCCGGGTTGTCACTGCCGATCAGCCATTCGGTTTCAGCACCCCAATAGGTGTCCTCTTCCGGCTCATAGACGTCGGCGCGGCCGCCGCCGAAGCCGAAGGTCTTGCCGCCCATGCTCTCGATGGCGACGTTGCCGGCGAGGACCAGCAGGTCGGCCCAGGAAATCTTGTTGCCGTATTTCTGCTTGATCGGCCACAGCAGGCGGCGGGCCTTGTCGAGGTTGCCGTTGTCGGGCCACGAGTTGAGCGGGGCGAAGCGCTGCATGCCGGTGCCCGCGCCGCCGCGGCCATCGCCCGTGCGGTAGGTGCCGGCGGCGTGCCAGGTCATGCGGATGAACAGACCGCCATAATGGCCGAAGTCAGCCGGCCACCAGTCCTGGCTGTCGGTCATCAGGTCCGTCAGGTCTTTCTTCAGCGCCTGGTAGTCGAGCGACTTGAAGGCCTCGGCGTAGTTGAAGTCCGGGTCCATCGGATCGGACTTGGCCGAATTCTGGTGCAGGATCTTCAGGTTGAGCTGGTTGGGCCACCAGTCGCGGTTGGACCGGGTGTCGGCGGCCACGCCGCTGGCACCGCCGGAAAACGGGCACCCTGTGGGAACTACGTTCATGGGGGGATCCTCCTGGGAATTGGGTCCGGCCCCGCGTCGCACGGGGCCGATGGGATCAAGCTAGAGAAATTCTAAAATAATCTCCAATCGCATTTACTGACGGTGTCGATCAGATTATCTTATGAACCATGATCTCCACCAAACAGCTCACATATTTTGACGCGGTTGCGCGACACAAACATTTCGGCCGCGCGGCGGAAGAGTGCGCGGTGACCCAGCCGGCCCTGTCGATGCAGATCCAGGAGATGGAGCGGGCGCTTGGGGTGGCGCTGGTCGAGCGCGGGCGGACGATCCGGCTGACCGACGCAGGCGACCAGATCGCCGCGCGGGCCGCGGACATTCTCCAGCGCATCGACGGTCTCTCCGATTTCGCCAATTCCCGGCAGGCGCCGCTTTCCGGACAGATCCGGCTCGGCGTCATTCCGTCGATCGCGCCGTATGTGCTGCCGCAGGTGCTGCCGGAACTGCAGCGGCGGTATCCGGCCCTGGAACTGCGGGTGCGCGAGACGCTGACCGAATATCTGCTGGCGCAGCTTGAGGACGGGTCACTCGACGTGGCGCTGCTGGCGCTGCCGGTCGAGGGGGCGGGGTTCGACACGCTGCCGCTGTTTGACGATGCGTTTCTGCTGGCTTCGCCCGCGGGCAGTGCCGCAGGAAAGCGCACGCGGCCGACCATCGACCAGCTGGCCGATGCGCCGTTGCTGCTGCTGGAGGAAGGCCATTGTCTGCGCGAACAGGCCCTGAGCTTCTGTTCCCTGCGCGACATCGAGAACGCGGATTCCTTCGGCGCCTCCAGCCTGTCGACGCTGGTGCAGATGGTGGCAAGCGGCATGGGACAGACCCTGCTGCCGGAAATGAGTGTGACGCTGGAAGCGGGCCGCAACGACATTGACGTCCAGCGCTTTGCAGCGCCGCAGCCGTCGCGCAAGGTGGGCCTTGCCTTCCGCAAGACGTCGCCGCTTAAGGCGGACTTCACGGCACTGGGCGATGTCATTCTCGACGCCCGTCCGCCGGCGCGGGACATCTGAGGTCAGGCCGGTTCCGGCGCCATCCCACGGATCAGGCCGCGCATGAAGAAGAGTGGCCAGATGAGCAGTGCCAGGTTGGGCAGGAACCAGGACGGATCAAACTCCAGAAGGATCACCCAGTAAGCGACGGCCATGCCGCCTGCGGTCATGGTCAGCACAAGCGAAATGAGTGCGTAGGGCCGCCATACCGGGTCGCCCCGCCGGGCGGCCGAGAGAGCCAGAAAGCCGAAGACGGCAAAGGCGACATCGAGCGGAAAGAACGACCAGTTCCACGCCTGAACCCGCTGGTTGAGATAGTCGCCATACATCATCTCCGCAGGCAGCGAGATGACTCCAATCAGGGCCAGCAACGCAATGGCCCAGTAGGTCATGAACAGGACATCCGTAATCGTGATGGCGGTTGCAAGGCTGCGTGACATGGCATGTCCCTCCCGGTTGTGCGGATTACATGGGAAGCCTTCACGTCCGAATCCAGAGGACCTCCGCTGCCCGTCAGGCCACCAGAAGCCTGTGCGCCATCTGCTTCATGGCGGCGGCATAGCGTTTGTGGGACCAGCCGCTTTCCTGCGTCAGCTGTTCCCAGTTTCGGATCGACAGCAGCATCCACAGGATGTCGGTTGCCTGGCGCACGGAATAGTCGGGCGTGAGCGCGCCGTCTTTCGCAAGCGCCTTGACGGCTGCTTCGCACCCTTCGCGGTGCGCCCGCATGCGCCCGTTCCAGGCTGCCGCCGCCGCGTCATCCGTTGCCATCATCGCCATCAGGGCGCGGGCGAGCCCGTGGATCTCAAGCTGCCAGTCGGTCCACGTCCGGATATAGGCGTCGAGCCGCTCAACCCCTGACGTGGCCTCGCGGCTGGGGGCGAGGCGAGCTGCCATGTCGTTGACATCCTCGACATAGCGGGTGGCGCCGATCAGCAGATCGGCGCGCGTGGGGAAGTGCAGATAGAGTGCCTGACGGCTGATTCCTGCGGCTTTTGCCACATCCGCCATGCGGATGGTGACGTCGCCGTCCTGCAGCAGTTTGAGGGTGGCGGCGAGAATTCTTGATTTTGTTTCAGGCTGATCGCTTGACATGGTGTCAAGGTACACCTACTTGTCACCATGTCAACTTGACACGGTGTAAAGCACACGGCGGCAACGCCCTCAAATCGACGGAGACAGGATCATGGCGAAGAAGATTTTCATCTGGGTGGCGCATCCCAAGGCAAGCTCCCTGTGCGGCAGCATCGCGGATGCCTATGAGGCGGGCGCCCGCGCCCGAGGTGCCGAGGTGCGGCGCATGGAGCTGAGCGACATGGCCTTCGACCTCAACTTCGACGGCTACACGGATGTGTATGGCGACAAGAAACAGGACGCGCTGGAGCCGGACCTGATGCAGTGGCAGGACAACATCCGCTGGGCCGACCATGTGATGATCGTGCATCCCTACTGGTGGGGCGCGATGCCGACCAAGGCCAAGGCCGTGATCGACAAGGCGCTGACGCCGGGCTTCGGCTTCAAGTATCACCGCAAGGGCGTCAAGTGGGACAAGCTGCTGGCGGGCAAGACGGGCGATGCCATCATCACGTCAGACACCCCTCCCCTGCTCGACACATTCCTCTACCGCAGTCCCGGCCGCCGGGTGATCAGGAACCAGGTGCTCGCCTTCTGCGGCATCGCGCCCAGGAAGATCCTCCAGTTCGGCTCCGTGAAAATGGCCGGCGACAAGAAGATCAAGCGCTGGATCGGCAAGGCCGAGAAGCTTGGGGCGCTGGCGGCCTGAGGAATGCCCGGTGCGCGGGTGATCAAGACGACCACAGGGACCGCACTGCCAAATGGCACCGCGAGTAGGCCCTCCGGTCAAGCCGGAGGGGTGCGGATTGGGAAGTTGTGTGCTGCGGTTAACAAGCAAAAAGCCCTCCTGCAGTGCCGGAGGGCTTTGTTGTTTCTGCCGGCGTGTGAGGCCTAGTCCGCGAACGCCTCGTCCCAGGAGCCACGCGTTGAGGCCTTGGAGTATTCCGTGGCGCGGTTCTCGAAGAAGTTGGTGTGCTCGATGCCGTTGAGCATCTCGTCCATCCAGGGCAGCGGGTTCTTGTCGATGCCGTAGATCGGCTGCAGGCGGATCTGGCTCAGGCGCCGGTCGGCGATGTAGCGGATGTAGTTCTTTACTTCCTGGCCATCGAGACCTTCGACGCCGCCCATCTCGAAGGCGAGGTCGATGAACGCATCCTCGTGGTGGATGATGGTCTCGCACGCCTTGTAGACGTCGCGCTGGGTTTCTTCGTCCCAGCACTCGGGGAACTCGTCCACCCAGGTGCGGAACAGGCGCAGGATCGAGTTGCAGTGCAGGCTTTCATCGCGCGCCGACCAGGTGACGATCTGGCCCATGCCCTTCATCTTGTTGAAGCGCGGGAAGTTCATCAGCACGGCGAAACTCGCGAACAGCTGCACGCCCTCAGTGAAGCCGCCGAACACGGCGAGCGTCTTGGCGACGTCCGACTTGGTCTCGACGCCCCACTGCTGCATGAAGTCGTACTTGTCCTTCATCTCGGCATATTTGAGGAAGGCTTCGTACTCCACTTCCGGCATGCCCAGCGTGTCGAGCAGATGCGAATAGGCGGCCACATGGATGGTTTCCATGTTGGAGAAGGCCGACAGCATCATCAGCACTTCGGTGGGTTTGAACACGCCCATGTAGTGCTTCATGTAGCAGTTGTTCACTTCCACATCGGCCTGCACGAAGAAGCGGAAGATCTGCGTTAAGAGATGGCGCTCCTTGTCGTCGAGCTTGTGGTGCCAGTCCTTCACGTCCTCGGCCATGGGCACTTCTTCCGGCAGCCAGTGAATGCGCTGCTGGGTGAGCCAGGATTCATACGCCCACGGATAACGGAAGGGCTTGTAGGTGAGGCGTTCGTCGAGAAGGGTCATCTGGCTGAGAATCCACGTGTTGGTTGAGCACTACATATTGGGGTTTTGCGCACCGCAAAATCAACATGATGTTGAAACAAAAAGTGGATTTCTCACCCACGCCGTCAATGCTGCCACACCAAAAAGCCCGCCGCGTTCGCTGAGAACGGGCGGGCCTTGAGGGTGTCAGATGTGTCTGCGGCCTACTGGCAGGCGAGGCACTCGTCGTAGTCGTTGCTTTCAGCCGGGTTGATCGCGACGACTGGCTGTGTGGCTGGCTGGGTGGCTGCCTTGGCGGCGGTCTCCGCGGCTGCCGCGAGCGGCAGGTCGTCGAGCTGGCGCAGGGGCAGCTTGGCGACATCCGGCGTCTCGGTGACGAGCGGGGTGGCCTCGTGCTTTTCGGCGCGCTGGATCGACAGCGAGCGGCAGTAGTAGAGGGACTTCACGCCGCGCTTCCAGGCCAGGAAGTGAATCTGGTGCAGGTCGCGCTTGTGCACATCCGCCGGCAGGAAGACGTTCACCGATTGCGACTGGTCGATATGCTCCGACCGGTCGCCGGCATGTTCCACGACCCAGCGCTGGTCCAGTTCGAAGGCGGTCTTGAAGACATCCTTCTCGTCCTGGGTCAGGCAGTCGAGATGCTGCACGGAGCCGCCATTGATGGTGATGGACGACCAGGTGTCGGCATCATCAAAGCCCTTCTTGGCGAGTAGCTGCTTCAGGTACTTGTTCCGTACACTGAAGGAGCCCGACAGGGTCTTGTGCGTATAGGCATTGGCCGCGAAGGGCTCGATGCCCGCGGACGTGCCGCCGCAGATGATGGAGATCGACGCGGTTGGTGCGACGGCGGTCTTGTTGGAGAAGCGCTCCATGATGCCGTAGTCGGCAGCGTCCGGGCACGGCCCGCGCTCCTGTGCCAGCTTCTTCGAGGCGGCGGAGGCGTGCTCGTCGATATGCTGGAAGATCTTCTTGTTCCAGACCTTCGCCATCACGCTTTCAAACGGGATCATCTTGGACTGGAAGTAGGAGTGCAGCCCCATGACGCCGAGACCGACGGAGCGTTCGCGCTCGGCCGCGTAGCGGGCGCGCGCCATGGCGTCCGGTGCGCGGTTGATGAAGTCGGTGAGCACATTGTCGAGGAAGCGCATGACGTCCTCGATGAAGAGCTCTTCATTGACCCACTCGTCGAACTTCTCGGCATTGACCGAGGAGAGGCAGCACACGGCGGTGCGCTCTTCGCCGAGATGGTCGATGCCGGTCGGCAGGGTGATCTCGGAGCACAGGTTCGACATCTTGACGTTGAGGCCGGCGAGCTTGTGATGCTCGGGCACGGCCTTGTTCACGTGGTCGCCGAACAGCATGTAGGGCTCGCCCGTTTCGATGCGGGCGGTGAGGATGCGGATCCACAGGTCACGGGCACCGACGGTGCGCAGGACCGAGTTGTCCTTGGGGCTCACGAGCGCCCATTCCTCGTCATTCTCAACGGCGCGCATGAAGGCGTCGGAGATGACCACACCATGGTGCAGGTTCAGCGCCTTGCGGTTGGGGTCACCCCCGGTCGGGCGGCGCAGCTCGATGAACTCTTCGATTTCCGGGTGGTTGACGTCGAGATAGACGGCCGCCGATCCGCGGCGCAGGGACCCCTGGGAGATCGCCAGGGTCAGCGAATCCATGACGCGGATGAACGGGATGATGCCCGATGTCTTGCCGACGCCGCCGACGGTTTCACCAATGGAGCGCAGGTTGCCCCAGTAGGAGCCGATGCCGCCGCCCTTGGCCGCGAGCCACACATTCTCGTTCCACAGGCCGACAATGCCGTCGAGGCTGTCATTGGCTTCGTTGAGGAAGCAGGAAATCGGCAGGCCGCGCTCGGTGCCGCCATTGGAGAGCACCGGCGTCGCGGGCATGAACCACAGCTGCGAGATGTAGTCGTAGATGCGCTGGGCGTGGGCGTCGTCGTCGCCGTAATAGGACGCGACACGCGCGAAGAGGTCCTGAAAACTTTCGCCAGGCATCAGATAGCGGTCGACGAGGGTCTCGCGTCCGAAATCGGTCAGCAGCGCATCCCTCGACCGGTCAACCTCGACCCGCCCGCGCTTCTCAAACTGAACTGCCTGCGTCTGAAACATGACTTCTTCTGCTCCCCCTCAATGGTACCCGGATCAGGGCCCGCATGCCCTTCTTTCCGTGCCTCCAGTGGCAATTTCCTGTGGCAAAATCCCCTGTGGATATTTTGCCTGTGGCCTCTTCCGGCTGGCCTCTCACCTCCGCCGGTCGCTGCGCACACCTCTCCCGCGCCGAGAAATACGCCTCGGAAAAATCACTCCAAACCTGTAGGAAACGGCCATTCTTGACCGATCCGGCGGCCCGCCGGGGACATACTCTCCCCTGGTGCCTGGGCCCCCCTTGAGAACCCGCCGCACACGGTGCCAGTACGAGATATAGTATCTGGACGCGAATTAGCGTCAAGTGATTGTGTCAGTCCGTTAACGAAAAAAGGGCGCCCAGGGCCCATTGACAGGTCGGCAAATCAGCGCTCCGCCGCATGGTTAAGGCGAATTCTCGCGCGAACTTTTTTCCACTGGCAGGTCAATTGGTTAACGAAAATCGCCATCTGGCCCAGATTTAGGGTCCCGGCCACAACATGTAGTGGTTTCCGCCACGCCATCGCCGCCACCTATGGGTGTGAATATTAACCCCTGCGGGTGCAAATCACCCGCCTGCCCCCGACTTATCCACAAACCTATCCCCGCCTGATTGCGCCGGGACGGCACATCGCGCGGCGCGGGCGCCCTGAAGCGTTAATCCTGAGCCATGGAAACGGCATCATTCCGTGCCAGACTTATGGAATAGTCACGCCGCACCGTCCCACCCCGTGAGAGGCCCGCTGCCGACAATGCCGGACATGTCATCCCCCGCTCCGCGCCGGACGAACTATCCCGAAATCACGCCCTACCGCACCGGCCGGCTGCAGGTCTCCGACCTGCATGAGATCTACTATGAGGAATGCGGCAATCCGGACGGCAAGCCGGCGCTGGTGCTGCACGGGGGCCCCGGCGGCGGCTGCAACCCCACCATGCGCCGCAGCCATGACCCGGACCACTACCGCATCATCCTGTTCGACCAGCGCGGCTGCGGAAAGTCGACGCCCTATGCGGAGCTGACCGACAACACCACCTGGGATCTGGTCGCCGATATCGAGAAGCTGCGGGCGCATCTGGGCATCGAGCGCTGGCAGGTGACCGGCGGCTCCTGGGGCTCGGCCCTCGCGCTGGCCTATGCCGAGACCCATCCCGAGCGTGTGACCGAGATGGTGCTGCGCGGCATCTTCACCCTGCGCAAGGTGGAACTGGACTGGTTCTATGCCGGGCGCATCGAGGGACCGGGCCCGCGCAACGGCACGGCCGCCATGTTCCCGGAAGCCTTTGCCGGCTATGTGGCGCCGATCCCCGAGGACGAGCGCGACGACATGATCAGCGCTTACTACACACGCCTGACCAGCGACGATGCGGCGATCCGCATGGAAGCGGCGCGGGCCTGGAGCACATGGGAAGGGTCCACCCTGTCGCTGCTGCCGGACCCGGACCGCGAAGCGCGATTCGGCGCCGATGATTTCGCCGAAGCCTTCGCGCGCATTGAGTGCCACTACTTCATCAACAAGGGCTTCTTCGAGAGCGATGGCCAGCTCATCGCCAATGCCGGACGTCTCAAGGACATCCCCTGTGTCATGGTTCAGGGCCGTTACGACGTGGTAACGCCTGTCATGACAGCATGGGCGCTGAAACAGGCATGGCCGGAAGCCGACCTCCGAATCGTTCCGGATGCGGGGCATACGGCCACCGAGCCGGGCATCATCCACGAATTCGTCACCGCGACGGATAAATTCAGATAACGGTCCGGCACCGTCCGGCCCATATAGAGACAAGTTCCCATTCGACCGGCAGGACGCCGGCGGCGTGCCAGAGGGTAGAGAAGTATCATGCGTCAGTTCTTCATAACCATTGCCGGTGTGCTCACCGCCTTGCTTATCGCGCTGTTCATCGTGCCGGTGATCATCGTCGCGATGCTCTCCACTGCCGTGACGCCGCAGCAGGAACCGCTGCCCGAGCGCAAGGTGCTGGTGCTTGATCTGGTCGACCCGATCTATCAGCAGGAACTGCCGAGCTATTTCACCTTCGCGGGCGAGACACCCTTCCTGTCGCTGGCAACCCTGCATGACGGGCTGAAGCGTGCCGCGGGCGACGACAATGTGGCGGCTCTCTATATCCGTGGCGGCTCGGGCTTCATCAATTCGGCCATGGCCAACGAGATCATCGAGGCGATGGCGCCCTTCAAGATGGCGGACAAGCCGGTCTATGGCTTTGCCATGGACGTCGTGCCAGAAGGCCTTGGCGACTATCAGGTGCTGGCGCAGGCCGACAAGCTGTGGATGCAGCCGACCGGCAGCTTCATGCCCGCGGGCCTTACCATGCGGCTGACCTATGCCCGTGAGGCGCTGGACGAGATCGGCGTCTCCGCCGAGGCCGTGGCGTTCCGCGAATACAAGGGTGCCATGGATACCTTCACCGAAACCCAGATGACCGACCCGCAGCGCGAGGCCAATCAGCGCCTGGTCGATGTGATCTATGCCAGCATGGCCTCCGACATTGCGCAGGCCCGCGATTTCGATGTCAGCGCATTGGACGCAGCACTGTCGGCAGCCCCCTTCGGCGCCCCGACAGCTGTCGAGACGGGCCTGTTTGACGAACTCGCCTATGAGCGCGAGGTCGGCGACATCGTGCTGGCGGATGCGGGCGCGGATGCGGATTTCGTCATGCTGTCGAGCTATGCGGGCATGGACAATGGCCCCAATGGCGGCGACGTCATCGCCGTCGTCTACGGCAACGGCGCGATCGTGCCCGGCGAGAGCCAGCCGGTGAGCCCGTTCGGCGGTGAACCCACCATCGGCTCCGACACCATGGCCAATGCCATTCTCGATGCCGCCGACGATGACAGCGTCAAGGCCATTCTGGTGCGCATCGAGTCGCCCGGCGGTTCGGCTTCGGCCTCCGACCAGGTGTGGGATGCGATCCGCGCGGCCCAGGCCCAGGACAAGCCGGTGATTGCGTCCATGGGCGCGGTGGCCGCGTCGGGCGGGTATTACATTCCCGCAGGCGCTGACGTGATCGTCGCGCACCCGACCACTGTCACAGGGTCGATCGGCGTGATCGGCGCAAAATTCTCCGTAGGCGGACTGTTTGAGAAGATCGGCGTCAATGTGGACGCGGTCTCGACCAATGACAACGCCGACATCTGGGCCATGGACAAGGGCTTTACCGAGGTCCAGCGCGAGCGTTTCACCGCCTGGCTCGAAACCGCCTATGAAGACTTCAAGGACCGCGTCGCCACGGGCCGCGATCTGTCGGCGGCGGAAACCGAAGCCATCGCCAAGGGCCGCATCTGGGCCGGGCTTGATGCCAAGGACCAGGGGCTGGTCGACCGTCTCGGCGGCTTCGGCACGGCGATTGCTGCCGCCCGCGAATTGGCGGAGATCGAAGCTGACACCGAGGTCAATCTGGTGACCTATCCGCGGCCGCGCACCCTGCAGGAAGAGCTGTTCGGCTTTGCGCTGGGGGCTGAATCCGCGGCCCGCAGCCTTGCGCTCATCGGCGCGCTGGCGGAACACCCGGACCTCGCCGCCCTGCTGCGCGAGCTCGCCGACAGCCGCGACGCCCGCATCGAGGCGCGCACACGCGTCCCGCAGATGCAGTAACCGCACCACCCACTTCTTGATCCGCATCCCGGACTTGATCCGGGGTCCGCTCTCATCTGCAGCTTGCTGAAGCCGTGGTGCCTGGGCCTTGCGCGCTGCGGCTGGCAGGACTGCGAGTAGGCCCCGGGTCAAGCCCGGGGACACGGGTGTATGGGGATTGGAATTTTTTTGCCTTTCTGTATCCCCGCCCACTGTAGGTGGCCGCATACTGGTGCGGCCTCGCATCTGAGGGCATCCCGGACCGGCCGGGCTTTGGATGCGGGGGCGGATGGCCTGGAAGGGGTCTGTCCGGGCTCCTTGGGAACGTGGAGACCGGGCACATCCCGCGGCGACCCACGGGTAACGGACGTGGGGCCAGAGAGGCGGCGACATCTCGGCCTGGCGCATGAAGTCAGATCGCCCCGGTGGACGAGCGTGCTGTTCCAAAGTGCGTGTGACCGGTAGCAGGGCCGCGGTGGATCAGGACGGGAGAGCTGCCCGTCCCACCGGTTGCTGATGGCGCCGACAACCCTCCGCAACGGGAGCGCGGCTCACGAGCGGCACTCGATACAGTTTGATCGCAACGGCCAGGCTGCCACGGCAGCGCTCCCGTTCTCCCTCATGCCTTCGCGGGACCTGTCCCGGCGGGGCTGCTGGTGTTGGCAGAACGCGCCGGCACAGCCGCGCAAGACCCGTGACAGGCCGCCTGCGAGCGGGCACGATCCCGGGACAGAAAAACCGGGAGGACGTCATCATGAGTATCCGCAACTCCAACCGCCAATGGGTGCTGCGCAAGCGGCCGACGGGCGAAGTCTCCGAAGGTGATCTTGAGCTCGTCGAAACGCCGAAGCCGGAGCCCGGCCCGGGCGAGATGCTCATCCGCACGATCTATCTGTCGCTCGACCCGACAAACCGCATCTGGATGAGCGACATGGACCAGTACATGCCGCCGGTTGAGATCGGCGATGTGATGCGCGGCGGCACGCTCGGTGTTGTGGAAACATCCAATGTCGACGGGTTCGATGCGGGCGACATCGTCGTGCCGGGGCTCGGCGGCTGGCAGGACTATACGGTCTCCGACGGCACCGGCGTTTCCAAGATCCCGGCTGACCTCGGCATTCCGCTGGACGCCTTCATGAGCGTGCTGGGGGCGACCGGCATGACAGCCTATTTCGGCCTGCTCGACATCGGCGACCCGAAGCCCGGCGAAACGGTGGTGGTATCCGCGGCTGCCGGTGCGGTCGGGTCCACCGTCGGGCAGATCGCCAAGATCAAGGGCTGCCGCGTCGTCGGTCTCGCGGGTTCCGACGAGAAATGCAAATGGGTGGTGGACGAGCTCGGCTTCGATGCCTGCATCAACTACAAGAAAGAGAATGTGCTTGAAGCACTGCGGCGAGAATGTCCGAACGGCATTGATGTCGACTTCGAGAATGTCGGCGGCGAGATCCTCGATGCGATCCTGACCCTGATCAACGAGAATGCGCGCATTGCCCTGTGCGGCCTGATCTCCACCTACAACGCGGAAGGCGATGTGCCGGGGCCGTACATGTTCCGCAACATCCTCATGAAGCGGGTACGTGTCGAAGGCTTCATCATCATCGACTATCTGGACCGCTTCCCGGAGGGACAGCTGGAGATGGGCGGGTGGCTTGCGGAGGGCAAGCTCAAATACCGGACCGACATTGTCGATGGGCTGGAAACTGCACCGACCGCGCTCAAACGGCTGTTTACCGGTGAAAACATCGGCAAGCTGCTGGTGCGGGTGTCGGACGAGCCCTAGATCTGACGCACAGCCGGCCCGCCACCAACTGCGCAAAGCTTAACGCCGCCTTTACCGCTCCTGTCGCACGCTTCGGTTGAAGCATTATGGCATCTGTCGGCGGGGCGGTGATGGACACTCCACGGGATTCGGAACAGCTGGGGCTGCAGGACGTGGTCAAGCTTGAGCGCGACAACTCGCCGCTCAACAGGGAGTCCGCCGTCACCAAGATCGGCCAGTTGATGGCCGAGGGCAGGCTCCGGGACAGCGAAGCCTCCATTGCCGCTGATGTGGTCGTACGGATGGCCGAGGACGCGGATGCGCTGGTGCGCTCGGCGCTGGCCAAGCAGATTGCCCTCTACCCGCTCCTGCCTGCCGGCATGGCCGAGCGCATGGCGCGCGACGTTGCGGAGGTCAGTGTACCGGTACTGCAGCACTGGCCGGACCTGTCCGATGAACTGCTGCTTTCCGTCATCGAGGAAGAGGTGGAAGCCAAGCAGGTGGCTATCGCGCGGCGCGAGCAGGTCTCTGAAACTGTTTCCGGCGCGCTGATCGATACCGGTAACTCGGAAGTGGTGAGTGTGCTGCTTGAAAACGAAGGCGCGCGGATCACCGCCGATGCCCTGCAGCGCGCCCTCACTGATCACGCGGAGCACGCGCACATCCCTGTGCTGGTGTCGAAGCGGCCGGACCTGTCGAGCGAGACATGCCTGCACTGCGTCTCTTTGATTGTCGCTGATCAGCTGGAAGCCGACGTTGCCAACGAGATGCGCCGCTATCTGGTGCGCCAGCAGCATTTGCCGGACGAGATGGCGTCGGAACTGGTGGCGCAGGCGCGCGAGCAGGCCGTGGCCGACATGGCCGCCCATGAACCTGACGACGAGAAGGTCGAGGAGTTTGTCGGTGTGCTGCATCAGGCCGGGCGGCTGACGCCGACCATGCTGCTGCGCTCCCTGTGCTCAGGCGATCTGAGATTTGTCGAGATGGCGTTCGCCCGGCTGGCCAGGACGACACGCGATCATGTGGCTCAGGCAATGGAGCCCGGTCAGGGCGACCTGTTCAAGTCGCTCTACAACAGCACACGGCTGCCACGCAGCCTGCGCGCCGCCTTCGCAACGGCGCTGGCCGCTGCGGCGCAGGAAAAGCGCCGCGTCGGCGAGGGCCAGATGGAACCCCTGCGCTACGTGCCGACAGTGATCAGCGGGATCGTCGGCGCCTACGGCACCGTAGCGCCGGCGGAGCTCGAGCATGTGATTGCCGAGCTGTCTCGCGAGCTCAAGCGCGAGAAGAAGGAAGCCTTCGACAGCCGTGCCAAGATGCGCGTCTAGAGACGGACTTCGTGCGAAACTGCGCCAGCACGTCTAATTTGATTGATCCGTATCGGGCGCATTTTCTGCGTTGAGCATATCGAAGAACGCTTTCAGCAACGGCGTCGCCCCGGGGCCCTCGATCATGGTGACATCTTCCAGCGTTAGTGCGCGGCCGTCAGCGGCGCGCGGGCTCAGCTGCTCGATCGGTGTCATGGTTTCGCGGTCGGCCATGTAGGACGGCACCCGCTCGGGACCATAGATCCAGCCATTGCCCCATTGCTGCAGCGCCAGCAGGATGACCCACAGATCGCGGCCCTGGTCCGTCAGACTGTAGAGCTTGCGCCGGCCGTCCTGCGGATCGTCCTCGCAGATGAGAATGCCCTTCTCCACCATGTCGCTCAGGCGGGTGGACAGGGTATTGCGCGGAATGCCGAGGCTCTGGCGGAACTCGTCAAAGGTACTCAGCCCGAACAGGGCGTCGCGGACGATCAGCAGGGTCCACCAGTCACCGATCCGCTCCAGCGCCTGGGCAATGCCGCAGGCCATTTCCGCCACACTCTTTCGCTGCATCGGATGATGGTGCCGAATTCGGTTGCATAATTCCACCTTTCTTATAACGTCTAATAATTAGACTTATATGGCGTGGAGACTTCCAATGACCGGCAAGGTGCTCACCGAACGCATGGGCCACATCCTGTCCATCACCATCAACCGGCCCGAGAAGGGCAACGCCTTCGACTGGGACGTGATCATGGGCATTGGGGCCGCCTACGCGGAGCTGTGCGACGATGCCGACCTGCGCTGTGCGGTCGTCAGCGCCGCCGGGCCCAACTTCTGCGGCGGTCTCGATCTGGCCGACATGATGCCGCGCATTGCCGCGAACGACATGGACGGTCAGGGCCTCGTCAATCCGTTCCGTGTGCCGCAGGGGGACGCGCCCCTGCGCGAGAGCACCAAGCCGATCCTCGTTGCCATCCACGGCAAGTGCTTCACCGCGGGTATCGAGCTGGCGCTCGCCGCCGACATCATCATCGCCGGGAGCGACACGGTGTTCGCCCAGGCGGAAGTCCGCCGCGGCATCTTTCCCATGGGCGGGGCCACGTTCCGGATGCCGCAGACTTTCGGCTGGCACAATGCGATGCGCTGGCTACTGACGGGCGATCCGTTTGACGCAGCCGAGGCGCACCGCATCGGCCTTGTGCAGGAGGTCACGGCTCCCGGTGAGCATGTATCCCGCGCCATGGAAATCGCGGGCCGCATCGCCAGTGCGGCGCCTCTGGGTGTTCAGGCCACGCTGGCCAATGCATGCACGGGAGAGGCAGAAGGTCCGATGGCCGCGGCCCGCGCCATTCTGCCCGCCGCGCGCCAGCTGTTCACGTCAGCCGACGCGCAGGAAGGCGTCGCGTCGATGCTCGAGAAACGCGAGCCGGTCTTTACCGGCACCTGAGCGATCCGTGCATGTGTTTGACCGCTAGTCGTCGATCCACATGCGCAGCAGGTTGGTGCGTACTTTCGACACACGGTCGAGATTGACCCTCTCGTCCGGCTTGTCCTTCAGGTCGAGCATTACCCTGTCGAGGTCATAGAGGAGCTCGCGGGCCTTGGGGTCGCGCACATAAGAGCGCACCCAGCCGACCACAGCGAGGCGCTCACCCTTGGTGACCTCCGCCACGTGATGAAGATCGCCTGTTGAATACAGCACCATATGTCCCTTGGGCGGCTTGATGCGCCGCTCGCCGTCGCCCTGCTCGATGATCAGTTCGCCGCCCTCATACGTGTCCGGTTCCGACAGGAACAGGGTGAAGGACATGTCCGACCGGGCATTGTTGAGGATCGCATTGTCCACATGGGTGCCGTAGGTCATGCCGGGCTTGTAGCGGCTGACAAGAAAGCCCGCGAGGCGCTTGGGCCAGGCCAGTGCCTTGAACTTTTCAGACCGCGCCAGCGCCTGGCCAACGATACCCGCCACCTCCCGCATGGGCTCGCCGTCGAGTTCCTCGTTCTCCTTGACCGATTTGGCCTGCCAGCCTGCGCCGCGGGCGCCCTCATGGAAGCTCCCGTGCTTCGCCGTGGTAATCACCTTGGCGAGTTCCTCGCGTGTCAGGATTTCGTCAAACTCGTAGATCATGGAAAGGGCGTATCCGGACTAATAGTTGACGCGGTCGGTAATCGCGCCGTCGACGATCATGTTGATGCCGGTGGTGAAGGAGGACTTGGGGCTCGCGAGAAACGCCGTTGCGTTGGCAATGTCCTGGGGTGTCGCCATGCGCCCCATGGGGTTGCGCGCCATGGTCGCCTTGAACATGTCCGGCATGTTTTCCTCGACCATGTGCCAGACTCCGCCCTTGAAATAGACCGTGCCGGGCGACACCACGTTGGCGCGCACATGCGCCCCGGCCAGCTCCTTCGCCAGCCCCTTGATGAGATGCACCATGGCGCCCTTGACCGCGCCATAGGCGGAGGCGTCCGTCGCCGACACCGACGAGACCGAGCCGATGGCGATGATGGCGGCATCGCCATTGGCCTCGGCAGACGCCTTGAGCGCGGGCAGCGCCGCTTCGACCGACCGGACAGCACCCATGATGTCGATGTCGAAGCCGTTCTTCCAGGCTTCTTCCGTGTTGCCGATGGCCAGCGCCGAGGCATTGGAGACCAGCACATCCAGCCCGCCAAGCTCGCCGATCGCGGTCTCGATGAAGACCTTGAGGCTGGCCGCGTCCGAGATGTCGGCGGACGCGCCCCACACCCTGGTCCCGTGGGCGGCCATCATGTCCTTCACAGCCTCCGTGATCTGATCGGCGTTGCGGGCGCAGATGGCGACGTCGCAGCCTTCCGCCGCCAGGGTTTCGGCAATCGCCCGGCCGATGCCGCGCGTGCCGCCGGTGACGATGGCCTTCTTGCCCTTGAGCTCGAGATCCATGAGCGTTTCTCCCAAAAAACTGGTTTCTGTTTGGCAGGCATCCTAGAGTGACGCCGGAATTCAGCAAGTCATGAAACACCTTCGGAGTGACCCCATGGAGATCGCCCTCAGCCCCGCCGACGAAGCCTTCCGCGCAGAGGTCCGCGCCTTTCTGGATGCGGAACTCAGCGATGAGCTGCGGGAGGCCGGGCGGCTGACAGCCGGGATCTTCACCGAGAAGAAGTGGAACATGCTCTGGCACAAGAAGCTCTACGCCAAGGGCTGGGTCGCGCCGAGCTGGCCGAAGGAATATGGCGGCACCGGCTGGAACGAGACCCAGCGCCATATCTTCCAGACTGAATGCGCCCGCGCCGGCGCGCCGACCCTTTCGCCGCTCGGCCTGCAGATGTGCGGACCGATGCTGATCGGCCATGGCACCAAGGAGCAGAAGGAGCACTATCTGCCGCGCATCCTGTCGGGCGAAGACTACTGGTGTCAGGGTTATTCCGAACCGGGATCAGGCTCCGACCTCGCGTCGCTTCAGTGCAAGGCGGAGAGCGACGGCGACGACTACATCATCAACGGCACCAAGATCTGGACGACCCATGCGCATGAGGCCAACCGGATGTTCTGCCTGGTTCGCACGGACAATTCCGGCAAGCCGCAGACGGGCATCACCTTCATCCTGATCGACATGGACACACCGGGCATCAAGGTGGAGCCGATCATCACGCTGGCCGGTGACCACGAGTTCAACCAGGTGTTCTTCGACAATGTGCGGGTGCCCAAGGCCAACCGGGTGGGCGCCGAGAATGAAGGCTGGACCGTCGCCAAGTACCTGCTCGAGTTCGAGCGCGGCGGGTCCTACGCCCCGCGGCTTCGTGTCGGCGTCGAGCGGCTCAAGTCACTGGCGGGCAAGCAGCAGAATGGCGACGGCGGCAGCGTGGCCGAGGACGACGCCTTCGTGCGCAAGCTCACTGCCTTCGAAGTGGCGCTGGACGCTCAGGAGATGACCGAAAACCGCATCATGGCGGCGATGTCGAACGGGCAGAACCCGGGACCTGCATCGTCCATGCTCAAGGTGGCCGGCACCGAGATGCGTCAGGAGCTGGATCTACTTGCGGTTGAAGCCATCAGCCACTACGCCCTGCCGGACCAGCTGGACGCGCGCCAGCCCGGCTCCAATGTGGCACCCGTCGGCAGCGCCGATGTCATGACCCGCATTCCGGCCATGCTCAACAACCGCGCCGGCACCATCTATGGCGGCTCCAGCGAAGTGCAGCGCGGCATCATGGCCAAGATGGTGCTGGGGCTATAGGGCAACACTCAACGCTCCGGACACGCCCTTGCGGGCGCAAACTGGCTTGTGTCGGGTTGCGCGCCGGGCTTCGTTGAAGCACCGTACCCATACACATTTAAATTGTTCGGAGTTGTGTTGATGGGCCGTATCCTGAACCCTGCGTTATCCCGTTTGAGCGTCGTGTTGCTGGCGCTCTTTGTCGCTGCGTGCAGCTCGTCTGGAACGCTACAGCAATTGCAGTCGTCCGATGTGCCAATCAGGGCGAACAGCGTCGCGATGTTGAACGTAACATCAGCCGGCGACTCAGAATCGCTGGAGGCCGCCGAAGAACTGCGGTCACGATTGTTTGGCAGCTTGGTTAGCCAGGGGGTTTTTGAACAGGTGGTGCCGCCCACAAAACCCGCAGACTACGAACTGACGGTCGCGCTGTCCGGCATCAGTGAAGTCTCACAGGGCGCGCGGATTTTCTTCGGCGCGCTTGCGGGCTCAAACAAACTGACGGCTGACGTGAAACTGCGCGATACAACGACTCAGTCCGTCGTGCGGTCGTTCATCGTAGGGGGCGAGTCAGCAGCGCACCCGCTTTCTTCAGAGAACGACATGGATGATGCCATTCGCGAAGCGTCGTCGCGGATTATCCAGGCACTCAGATAACGCGTCACGCATTTTGGCAACGCGTTCAGAAGCTGCGGGGCCGATCAGCCCCGCAGCTTTTCTATTGCACCCGGCAGGCGGAAGACAATCCAGGCCGCGGTGATGATGTTGCCGAGGACGACGACGGCGACCGCCCAGACGAGGCCGGTCACGCGGCTGGGTTCAAGCACCAGGATGATCCCGGCGGCGAGGACGAAGCCGAGATAGAGGTCGGCCAGGGTTACGACACCCCAGGGCTCGGCCAGCATGATCTCCAGCAGCGGCACTACCGACCCGCCCTCGGCGAAGCCCCAGACAAGGGACGCGCCGAAGGCGAGGCCGAGAATGGCCGACAGGATGCGGAAGCCGGTCATCTATTCACCCGCCCTCTTGAACGCCCGCTGCTGGCCGGAGCCCATGGCATAGGGATGCGAGGCAGAAAGACCGCCATCTACCGGGAAGGCCTGACCGTTGACGTAAGACGCTTCGTCGCTTGCGAGGAACAGCGCCATGTTGGCGATCTCTTCCGGGCGGCCTGCGCGCTTCAGCGGGTTGATCTGGCCGATGCGGTCTTCCGTACCCTTGCCGCGCGCCATGTCGAAGATCGGCTTGGTCATGCCGGTCTCGATCAGGCCGGGGCAGATCGCGTTGATGCGCACACCGGTGCCGGCGAGGTCATAGGCAACAGTCTGGACCAGCGAGATGACGCCGGCCTTTGACGCCGAATAGGGATGCACGCCGGCATTGGCGCGGATCCCTGCAACGGATGCCGTGCAGATGATTGAGCCCTGGTGCTGGTCGATCATGTGCGGGCTGGCATGCTTCACATACAGGAACGGGCCGATGAGGTTCACCTTGAGGATCTGCTCCCAGTAGTCGGGTGTCTGATCCTGCAGCGGCACCCAGCCACCGGAGATGCCCGCATTGGCGAAGACGATGTCAATGCCGCCATGCTGGTCGACGAAATTGCGTACCGACTCGGAGACGTAAGACTCGTCGGAGACGTCCCCGGCCTCCGCGCTCATGCGCTCGCGGCCCTCGACGGTCTCGGCCACCGCGTCGGCATTGAGGTCGACGGCCAGCACCGTTGCGCCCTCTTCCGCAAAGATGCGCGATGCCGCCCGGCCGATGCCCGACCCGGCGCCGGTGACGATGGCGCGTTTTCCTGCAAGACGTCCCATGGTTGTTCTTCCCTTTGTGTCGGTATCCTGCGCGCTACCCGGAGGGCCCTTGCGCGTTTTCGCCGACACACAACCGGGTCCACGCCCGCTTGTCCAGTAGCATGTTCTCGTTCAGGCAACGGGCGCGGGATCGTGGCCCATGGGCGTCCTGTCACCGGCAAGCCAGCGGAAACTGTCGATCACATCGAAGACAACCGAAATGCCGTTGATCACGAAAAAGGCCCATGCATAGACGTAGAGCGCCGTGCCCGGCTCCAGCGCGGGGGAGAGGCCGCCGAACAGATAGGCACCCACAAAGATCTGCAAGGGCAGCCATGGCACAACATGCGCAATGGATGTCGCCCGCGAAATGCCGCGCTCCAGGGTCACCAATCCCAGGTTCATGACGCACACATAGATAAAGCCGATGATGACGGCGAGGCCGATCGGGTGATCCAGAAAGAAGAGGCTCCCCATATTGGCCGGCAGAAGCCCCAGCCATATCCATGCCTGCACGGCGCCCGGCGCCGCGCGCAGGGAGCGGTATCCGTCCATGAACCGGGCAAGAAAGCCGGGGGTGCCCATGGCGAAATGGTGCAGGATGAGGGCGATGACACCGAAGCCGATAACCTCCGACCACAGCACCAACGCGAACGGCGCGAATTCCTCAACCCCGTAGAGCATCGCCGCCAGACGCATGATCGACAGCATGGCAAAAGCTGCGGCCGTACTGGCGAGCACCTGCATGCGTGGGATGCCATCAGGACCGAGGAAACACAGCGCGAGACCGAGGCCGGTCATGGCAGCCCCGCTGGTGGCTGCGAAGTAGCCCAGCGCAAACGTGTCCGCAAAATACAGCAGCGGTGACGACGCCGGATGAGCGAGCGCCACGAAATGACTGAGATAGAAGACGGTGCCGAGACCCAACAGGATGGTGGCGGTCAGACGCGTCACGAATACATGCATTGTCAAATTCCTTTTCTAACCGTTCGGTTTGTTATTGAGCAAAAATTTTTAGCCAGCGACAGACGTCCTGATATCGCGCAGGGCGCTGGCGGCAATACGGGAGGTGGCTTTCGACTTGGACAAGGCGATGATGCCCTGGACCAGTGTCATCAGGTGGTGGGCCCTGGCCGAGATGTCCGTATCGTCCGGCAGAGCGCCCTCCTCGATCATGCCGGCGACAGCCGTCTTGAAGCTGTCTTCGACGAATTTCATATGACTGCGCACAGCGACGGCCACGTCATCGTCGCGGCCAACGAATTCCACGAGGCTGTTGAGGATGAGGCAGCCGTCGCGCAGATTGCCCTTGCGGCGGTCTTCGTCCATCAGGTCAAGGAACCGGATCAGGCCTTCTCGGCCGCCGGGATCACGGAGCAGCTTGAGGCGCGGGCGTGACCATTCATGGCTGTAGGTCTCAAGCGTCCTGATGAAGAGCGAGCGCTTGTCTCCGAATACATCATACAGGCTGAACTTGTTGATTCCCATGGCGCCGGTGAGATCGCTGACACTGGTGGCGTCATAGCCCTGCCGCCAGAACAGCAGCATGGCACTTTCCAGAGCCTTGTCCGGCTCAAAGGCACGGGCGCGGGGCATGGAGTCCTCACATTTCCAACCGATCGGTTTGAAATAGACAGGCCATGCGGAACTGTCAAGCGTGAGGGCCAATCAGCCCTTCGGATATTCCACAAGAGTCAGCGTATTGCCAGCCGGGTCCCTGAAATGGGCCAGCGTGCCGCCCCATTCCTCGCGGCGTGGCCGGCCATCAAAAGTCACGCCACGGGATGACAGGTCGTCATAGGCGGCAGCAATATCCGAAACCTCGATGGAGACACCGCTGAACCGGCCTGCAAGGCCCGGCTCGTCGCCCACAGGCTCCAGAATCAGCATGATCCCGGCGTCCAGCACCGCAAACCCGCCGTCATCTGCCGCGGCGCGCACCGCCAGCCCCAGCGTGTCCCGGTAGAACGGAAGGACGGCAGATACGTCAGGTACGAAGATGCGGCAGGCGCTGATCTTGAGATCGGTCATGGTGTGTGTCCCCCTGGGCTCCTGGTGTCAGCCATCGGCCTTGCGGGCGATCAGCAATGTCGTGGTTTGCGAGAACACTGTGTCGCCCGCCTGATTGACAAGCGTATGACGGTTCTTGACGACGCCGCGGTCCGGCTTCGACGATGAGGGCCGTTTCTCAATGCATTCGATGGTCAGCGACAGCGTGTCGCCAAGACACGCCGCCTTGTGAAACCGCACTTCGTCGTATCCCAGCGCCCCGAGCACCGCCGTCTCATGCGGCAGCGCCTGCGCCAGCTTCAGGACGACTGCTTGGACATGGGTGCCGCAGGCGGTCAGTGTTCCGTAGACAGACTTCTTCGCCGCTTCTTCATCGACGTGAAAGTATTGCGGGTCCCACTTGGACGCGAAGGAAACGATCTCCTCCTTCGTCATCTCATAGGTCTCAGGGATGGGCCACTGCTCGCCCACCTCGAAGTCGTCGAAATAGCGGGCGTCATCGCTCATGATGCGGTCTCCCGGACAAAGGTTTCGATTTCCCGCGCCAGCCGGTCCGGCGCCTCGATATGCACGTCGTGGCCGATGCCCTCGATCGTCACGAACCGTCCGCCGGTGCGGTCGGACAGGGCGCGGGCGGCCGCGTTCGGGATCGATACATCCTGCGAGCCGCTGATATGCAGGACCGGCGCCTGGATGTCCTCATACACACCATAGAGCAGGCGGATGCCGTCAATCGTGTATTGACGCCGGATATAGGTAAGGAGGGCCGCGCGCGTGCCCTTGATGTCATAGGCCGCTTTCAGGCGGTCGCGATGCGCGTCAGAGAACGTGTCACCGAAGATGTCCGTTTGTCCCATCAGCACTTCGCCGGCGCCGGGGATCATCGGCACGATCTGCGCCGGGTCCATCGCCATGCCGGTCCCGATGGTCACCACATGCGATACCCGCTCAGGGAAATCAGCGGCAACGCGCGAGACAATGACGCCGCCAACCGAATGGCCGACCAGGATCACCCGATCGATCTCCAGGGCATCCAGAAGGTCAATGACCTGCTGGCTCCACAACACATGGCCGTAGCTGATGCCATGCGCCCTGTCTGACAGGCCATGGCCGTAATAGTCCATGGCGATGACCCGGTAGTTTGCCGCCAGCCGGTCCGCCAGGCCTTCCTGCCAGTCGGCGATGGAGCGGCCGGTGCCGTGAATAAGCAGCACCACCGGGCCCGCGCCCTGATCCATCATGTGGATGCGCCCGGAGCGGGTTTCGATGAAACGGGCATGGGGGCCAAGCGGCGCCTCGGCCCGCTCCGTCGTTTCGCGAGCCGACATCTTGAAGCGCCCGATGACGAACGCCGCGGCGAACGCCACCGCAAGGCACAAAAGAACGATCCAGAAAATGCGCATCAATCAAAGGCCGGCATGAAAAAAGGCCCGACATTGCTGCCGGGCCTTCATAGCGTAGCAAGGTCTGCTCGGGATTACATCTCGAACAGGCCGGCGGCACCCATGCCGCCACCGATGCACATGGTCACAACGCCGAGCTTGGCGTCGCGGCGCTTGCCTTCGATGAGCAGGTGGCCGGTGCAGCGCGCGCCGGTCATGCCGTAGGGGTGACCGATCGAGATGGACCCGCCATTGACGTTGTACTTCTCGTTGTCGATTTCCAGCGTGTCACGGCTGTAGAGGCACTGCGACGCGAAAGCTTCGTTCAGTTCCCACAGGTCGATGTCGTCCTTCTTGACGCCCGCCTTGTCGAGGAGCTTGGGCACAGCGAAGACCGGGCCGATGCCCATTTCATCGGGCTCGCAGCCGGCGACCTGGAAGCCGCGGAACACGCCCATGATGTCGAGGCCGCGCTTCTCGGCTTCCTTGCGTTCCATCATGACGACCATGGAGGCTCCGTCGGAAAGCTGCGAGGCGTTACCGGCGGTGATGTACTGGTCTTCACCGCGAACCGGCGGCAGACCGTTCAGGCCTTCAAGGGTGGTGTTGGGACGGTTGCACTCGTCCTTGTCCACTGTGTAGTCGACGATCGACTCTTCCTTGGTTTCCTTGTTGACGACCTTCATCTTCACGTCCATCGGGACGATCTCGTCGTCGAACTTGCCGGCCTGCTGGGCGGCGGCGGTGCGCATCTGCGACTGCAGCGCGTATTCGTCCTGCGCCTCGCGGGAGATGTTGTAGCGCTCAGCCACGATGTCGGCGGTTTCGATCATCGGCATCCACAGGGCCGGGAGCTGCTCCATGAGCTTCTCTTCGGTGATGTGGTTGAGGTTGATGCCCTGCATCTGCACCAGCGAGATCGACTCGACGCCACCGGCAGCCATCACGTCGACACCGTCATTGACGATGCGGCCTGCGGCCAGCGCGATGGACTGAAGGCCCGAGGAGCAGAAGCGGTTGACGGTCGTGCCCGAGGTCGTGACCGGGCAGCCGGCCCACATGGCGGCGAGACGGCCGACATTCTGACCCGTGGCGCCTTCCGGCGTGCCGCAGCCCATGATGACGTCGTCGACTTCCGCCGGGTCGATCTTGGCGCGCTCGATGGCGTGCTTGAGGGCATGGCCACCCATGGCGGCGCCGTGGGTCATGTTGAAGCCACCGCGGCCGGACTTGGCGAGGCCGGTCCGGGCGGTGGAGACGATGACTGCTTCTCTCATGCTGTCACTCCTAGTTGGGAAAGTGTCTGGCCCCGGGGATCGATGGGTCCGTCCGCGCCTGGGAAAAGGCGCAAGGCGGCGGGGCCGGAAGAAATGGCATTGGCAGCGGGTATCAAAAGCGAACCCGCCAGTCGGCGCGAACCATAGGGGGTTCGGGCGCGCGCCGGAAGCGTTAATTCCCGCATCCCGCATCACTTCCAATAACTCAGTGGAATCAGGCAACTAGCAGGTTGCCCCTGCGTCATTGCCGCATTTGGGCCACGAAATGACCAATTGTTCACCTTGGAGCGATCATCCCGACGCCGGAATCCGGACCGACACTCTCTTCCATGGACGGTGTTCACTTGGGGGCACCGGCAGCACGCGACGGGAGAGTGACATGCGCCGCCAGATTGGAATCATGAGCCTTATCGGAGCCGGAGCCTTCAGCCTTGGCGCCCTGGCCGCCTTTGCCATGGACGGCACGCCCGCGCCTGCCCCGGCAGGTCCGGCCCAACTGCCCGCCGGCATCGATGCTGCCGATCTGCCGCCGGTCGCGACATCCACGATCACCATCACCGCCGCCGCGCCGATGATGACCGAGGACGGCGACGTCATCGCGCTGGAAAGTGAGAGCGGTACGGCTCCCTTCGGCTACTCCTATGTGGTCTATTTCCCGGGCGGCTCGTCCGACCTGACGGCGCCTGCGGAAGACGCGCTGGCCGCCATCGCTGATGACGTGACCGGCCTTGAACTGAGCCGCGTCACCCTCAGCAACAGTGGCGGCCCGGACGCGCGGACCCAGGTGGTGCGTGACGCCCTGATCGAGCTTGGTGTTCCGGCCCGGTGGATCGGTGAAACCGAAGCTGATCCCGAGCCCATCGGCCCGGTCAGCATGGCGCCGCTGAACATCTAGAAAATGGGTCGGGGGCTGAAGCTAGGGCGCTGGCTCCTCAGTGCAGGAGCTGCGAGCTGTGCTGCAGTCGTTGTGAGCAGCCTGGTGATCTTTCCAGCCATCACGTCCTCCCCCATCGCTGCCGCAGGAGCCTCCGACCTGCTGAAATTCGCTTCCAGGATTTACTGTGGCGATACCTACATGGAGACTGCACACCTTGGGTCCAATCCTCAGACGGTCACGGATGTGTCCATGTGCGGATTTGACGGTCTGTGGCTCCTCTTCACTGCGATGTATCTGTTCGCGGCGGGAGTCGCCATCATGGTCCTTGGAACGGTCGTGCTTGTCTCTGACTCACTTTTGAACATGCGGAGAGACTGACTCACTCTCCCACGACATGCACAACGACCTCCCGCCGGTGCGGGCGGGCGCGGTGCTCGAAGAGATAGATGCCTTGCCAGGTGCCGAGCACCATGCGGCCACGGGCAATCGGCACTGTCAGACTCGTCGCTGTCAACGCGGACTTGATATGGGCGGGCATGTCGTCAGGCCCCTCGGTCGTGTGCCGGTAGGGCCCGGTGAAAGGCGCGATACGCTCGAAGAAATCCTGCAGATCGGCCAGCACATCCGGATCAGCGTTTTCCTGAATGGTGAGCGAGGCCGAGGTGTGCCGGATGAACAGGGTCGCAAGACCCGCATCCACCGCAGCTGCCGCCACGATCTCCGCGACCTTGCGGGTGATGTCGTGAAGCCCCGGACCGGGCGTCTCGATGACAAGCGTGTCTGTCGTCTGATGCATGAGCCCTTTTAACCCGCTGGCACCGGGGCTACATAGGGCGCGCATTCATATCGCCCTTCTTTGTGCATCAGGCAGTACTCCCTTCATGAAGACCCAGTCTCTTTCTCCCCAGCAGCAGGGCTTTGAATCCTATGTGGGGCCCGTTTCGCGTATCGGCGGGGACGATGATCCCTTCGCAATCAGCTTCGTGATCGAACAGCATCACCTGAACGGTGCGGACATGCTGCATGGGGGGATGATGATGTCATTTGCCTCGATCGCTCTAGCGGGCGGCGCGCAACAGGCAGCCGGCAGCAGTGTCGAGGCCCTGTCGGTCAATTGCGATTTCACCGGGCCGGGCAAGCCGGGCGACACGGTGACGGCAACCACGACGGTCACCCGGCGCACGCGGTCGATCGTCTTCCTGTCCTGCGATGTCTCGGCCACGGCGGATGACGGCGAGAGCCGGATGCTGATGACCGCCACCGGTGTCTACAAGGTAGTGGCATGACCGAGGCGCGCGACAGCCAGAAGGGCAGTGACGAACGCCCGCCGATCCCCTCGCCACGTCCGGACGAAGCCATTGACGGCTTCGAACCGATGGAGCTGCGCGACCCGTTCGAGGCCTTTGTCGGCCCGCTCTACAAGGAAACGGCGGAGAATGACGGGCTCGCGCGCGAAGAAGTGTTCCGCGTCGATGACCGCCACGTGGACGCCAGCGGCAAACTGCATCCGGGCATGCTGATGACATTCGCCGACGCCATTGTCGGCTCCACAGCGTGGAATGCGTCCGGGCGCAAGCCCTGCGTCACGCTCAGCATGCAGACGAGCTACACGGGCACCGCCAAGGTCGGTGACCTGGTGGTCGGGCGCACGCGGCTCACCCGCAAGACCCGCACGGTCGTGTTCTGCGCGGCGGATTTCTTCGTCGATGACGAGCTGATCTGCCAGGCGACGAGCCTGTGGAAAATCCTCGGCGAGCACTGACCCCGGTGGCGCCGAACCTTACGCACTTACCTCTACGGTTACCTGCCCTACCCTTGAGGTAATTGTGACGTTTCTCTCAGCCGTTATCCTTTCTCTGCATCACGGACATGCGTGGCCCATGTAGCCACCGCCCGGAGACAGGCGAAGACGTCAGGGGAGAACAAGGATGCTGGGGTTTCGGATTCATCTGGCCGTCATCTGGACGGTGCTGCTGGTCTATACGGTCATCGTCATTGCCAATCACGGGTGGGGTCTGTTCCACGTGTTTTTCGGCGACATGCTGACGATGGCGTGGCCGGGGCAGTTCAATCTCGATTTTCTCGGCTTTCTCACCCTCTCGGCCCTGTGGCTGACCTGGCGGCATCATTTCACGCCGGTCGCGTTCCTGCTGGGCCTGTGCGGTCTGTTCGGCGGTATCGGGTTTCTTGCGCCCTACCTGATGTGGGCGAGCTTCGATGCGGACGGCGACGTCAAGACGCTGTTTCTGGGCAAACAGCGCGCCGCTGCAAGCTGACCGCCTCGGGCCCCCTTTTCACACCCCGTCAGGCACATCTCTCAGGCATACGTCTTCAGGAAGGACTTTCTCATGCTCGTACTTCGCGTTGTTGCCATCTTCTATTTTCTCGCGGTTCTCGCGCTCACCTACACCGCCGTCGGCCAGACCGGCTGGAATCTGGTCGAGGTGTTTACCGGCGACATCATCGCCATGAACTGGTCGGGCCAGTTCAATGTGGATTTCGCCGCCTACCTCACGCTGTCGGCGCTCTGGATCGGCTGGCGGCACAACTTCTCAACAGGCGGCATCCTGCTGATGCCCCTGGCGCAAGTCGGCGGCATCCTGTTCCTGACACCGTATCTGCTGTGGGCCATTGCCAACGCCAAGGGCGACATGGTCACCCTGCTGATCGGCACGGACCGGCGCGCCTAGGCAAGGGAGAGGTTGGCGGGCCCCACGTCAGCAGGCCACGTTGAAGGAGATGGTGATCTTGCGCACGCGCTTGTCGGGCCAGGCCATCCAGCCATACTCCTCGACGTCGCCGACCTCGACGCTCTCGCAATGGGCGTCGCCGGGCCGCAGCACCCGCGCAATGAGATCCGCGACGCGGGCGTCGAGCTCGTCGCGGATCGTCGCGTCGAAGGCTGTAGCAGGGACCAGGAAGCTCACATCCTTCGGCCAGATTTCCGGCTTGCGGCCGATGCCTGCATCCTGCCTTTCGTAGCTCACGGTCATGAACTGGGAATAGCTTTCCGGAAACACCGCGCGCGCTGCGCTGGTCATTTCCGCGGGCGGTGTCACCACCTGCATGTCGGCGGGCGGCACTGCAACCGCTTCTTCGTCACCTGCCTCATCTGCTGCTCGCACCGATACGACCTGGAAGGTGACCATGACCGCGGCCAGGGCCATGATGACAAGAGCGAACGAGCGTGTGCGCCATTCGATTGAGTGCTGCATGCCGATCTCCCCGCCTGTAAGTCAAGGCGAGTATAGACTGGACCTGCGGCGCCGTCAGATCATCCAGGTCACGACCATGAGGAAGACGCCCCATAGAACCAGTGAAAGCGAGACGCTGATTACAAGGCCGTGACCCAGGCCCAAACGTCGCTTCTGGCTGCGTCCCTGATCGTCATGGTTCGCATCGCCCTGCACATGGCCCCTAATGAGTTCAGTAACCTCGGACATGTACTCCTCCCGCGCCCGACCTCCCGTTTTTCATCGAACTCGTCATGGGCGAATCGCTCGCTTCCGCGCCGCCTAGTTTGCCTTAGACGCCGCGCCGCGTCTGTTAGGTAGGTGACACTTGGCCTATGCTCCGCGCGATTTGTTCTTTTGGCCATTTCACAACCATGCGTGGAGACCCCCAATGCCCATCAACTACGACCACCTCATGTCACTGACCTCGGAAGGCGAGCGGTTCTCTTATGGCGACCGAGAAACCATGCTGTACGCGCTGGGAGTTGGCATGGGGCGCGACCCGCTGGCGGACAAGGAACTGCCTTACGTCTATGAGAAGGATCTCAAGACCGTTCCGACCATGGCAACAGTCATCGCGTGGGGCGCGGGGCCGCTGCGCGACTCGGGCATCAACTATCTGATGGTCGTCCACGGCGAGCAGAAGCTGACCCTGCATCAGCCGCTGCCGGCAGCCGCTGAAATCATTGCCGACAGCAAGGTGGTGGGCGCCTTCGACAAGGGCGCCGACAAGGGCGCGGTCATTGTCACCGAAACCGACATCCGGCTTGCGGACTCGGGCGACGCGCTGTGCACACTCACCAGCACGACGTTTGCGCGCGGCGATGGCGGCTTCGGCGGTCCCAGCGACGGGGCGCCCAAGCCGCACACCATTCCTGATCGTGCGCCGGACGAAACCATTGAGGTCGACACGCGTGCAGACCAGGCGCTGCTGTACCGCCTGTCCGGCGACCGCAATCCGCTGCATGCAGACCCGGAATTCGCCACCGCAGCCGGGTTCCCGGCGCCGATCCTGCACGGGCTGTGCACCTATGGCACCTGCTGCCGCGCCATCCTCGGCTCGGTGGCTGACTATGACCACACCGCCATCACCGGCTTCGATGTGCGTTTCTCATCGCCGGTGTTCCCCGGCGAGACGATCCTCGTGGACGTCTGGAAGGACGGCAGCATCGCCTCGTTCCGCGCCCGGCTGAAAGAGCGTGACGCCGTCGTGATCAACAACGGCAAATGCACGCTTAAAGGCTGATTTTGCTGCACTTTTGAGCCCCGCTGCCCGTTGGGCGGCGGGGCTTTCCCGGCTCTGTTGTGACGGAATTTGTGGGGTCATTGGCCTTTCCGCCACGACCGGAGCGGCGTTAGTCTTGCGGCATGAGCAAGAAACCTTCCAAGACCGACACTCCTGACGCCCCCAAGCGGGTGCTGATGATCGCCTATGGCGACGTGCAGATTCTCGACGTCACCGGACCCTTCGAGATCCTGGCCGGGGTGAATGACGCCCGGCTCAACCCTGATTCCTGGGCTCTGGACGGCTACCGGCCCAAGCCCGGCGAGACGGAGCCCGCCTACGAGCTGACCATCGCTGCCGAGAAGCCCGGCCCCTTCCGCACCACCTCCGGCATGCAGCTGGTGGCGGATATCGGTTTCGACGATCTGACTGACGACTATCTCGACGGGTTGCACACGCTGATGGTGCCCGGCGGCGAAGGCACGACGGATGCCATGCGCGACCCCAGCGTGCTGGACGTGGTTGCGCGCGCCGGTGCCCAGGCGGAGCGCATCGCCTCGGTCTGCACCGGCACCTTCATTCTGGCACGGGCCGGACTGATTGACGGACGCCGTGTCACGACCCACTGGAACGTGGCAGACGTACTCGCCAAGATGTTCCCGACACTGACGGTTGACGCGGACTCGATCTATGTGCGCGACGGCCACATCTGGTCATCGGCGGGCGTGACCGCCGGCATGGATCTGGCACTGGCGCTCGTCGAAGAAGACTGTGGCCGCGACGTCGCGCTGTCCGTGGCGCGGCGGCACGTGCTGTTCATGATCCGCCCGGGCGGCCAGTCACAGTTCTCCGCGCAGCTCGTGGCGCAGCATGCGGCCAAGGGCAAAATCGGCGAAGTGGCGCAATGGGTGCTCGACAATGTGGCCGCTGACCTGTCAGTTCCGGCGCTGGCCGAGCGCGCCCACATGAGCGAACGCACGCTGGCGCGGGCCTTTGTCAGCGAGACGGGTCTCACGCCAGGACGCTTTGTCGAGGTCGCCCGTGTGGAGGCGGCGCGCCGCCACCTGGAGGAGACCTCCGACGATACGGAAACCATTGCCTGGGCCTGCGGCTTTTCCAGCGCCGAGCAGATGCGCCGGGCGTTTCACCGGCGCGTCGGCGTCAGTCCCGCCGACTACCGTGCCCGCTTCCGCCGCATGCCGGTCATGGGGCCGCACGGACCGGTGGCACCGCTCAACGTGCATTCGCCGACGGAAGCCGGCATCCAGTAACCGCCGGAAGGGAGACAGACATGAATATCGGGATTCTGATCTTCGATGACGCCGAAGAGCTCGACTTCGTGGGGCCCTATGAGGTCTTCACCATGTCCAACGAGGTGTTTGAACTGAAAGGCGGGGCAGCGCCGGACAATGTGATCCTCGTCTCCGAGAATGGCGGCAAGGTCGCCTGCCGCAAGGGCATGGTGATCGAGTCCCATGCCTGCATCGAGGACGCGCCGGAGCTTGACGTTCTGCTGGTGCCGGGCGGTCAGGGCACGCGGACGGAAGTCGAAAACAAGGCGCTGCTGGACTGGATCGCCGCTGTGGACAAATCCACCACCTGGACCACCAGCGTGTGCACGGGTTCGTTGCTGCTCACCGCCTCAGGCGCGGCCAGGGACAAGAAAGTCACCACCCATTGGGGTTTCATCGAGCAGTTGCGGGCGCGCGGCGAAGCGTCGGAAGTGCTTGAACGCATGCGCTATGTGCGCGACGGCAAACTTGTCACGGCCGCCGGCGTCTCGGCGGGCATCGACATGGCGCTGTGGCTGGTCGGGCAGATGCATGGCGAACAGCATGCGCGCGATACCCAACGCGCCATGGAATATGATCCGGCGCCGCCCTACTCCGCCGCCGTCTAGGACGGTTCGCGCAGGCTGGGGTCCACGGCCGCATTGTGGCGCTGCCACAGATCTTCGACCCGCTGTGAGCAGTTCATCCAGAACTGACAGTCCGACCTTTCGGCACAGCTGTAGAACGCTTTCAGCTTGTCCGCCGCATCGCTCACCATGTTGAACTCAAGCAACTGGTTCACGTCGGACAGTCTGTCGAGACATACTTTTTCCATCGGCTTACGTGCCTCCTGGCATGCCCCCGGTTACGTAGGGGCACATTGAAGCTAGGCGACCGAGCCCGCACGCGCGTTGACGTGCGTCAATCGCGCGGCACAATGACGGCAAAACAGCTGTCCGCGCGCACCGGCGTAGCGGACGGCGAAACCATTGTGAGGATCCGTCCATGTCGCAAGCCGCCAAGCCCCTGAAACCCCTGCCCGATCTCAATTTCGACACGACCCGCCCGCCCTCGCCCTTTGCCACGGAAGATCATGAAGCGTGGCGGCAGACCCTGCGCAAATGGATCGAAAAGGAAATCATGCCCTACGCCTCCGAGTGGGACGAGGCGGAAGCGTTCCCCGAGGAGCTCTACAAGAAAGCAGCGGATATCGGCCTACTGCGCATGGGCTATCCGGAAGAGTATGGCGGCATCAAGGAAGGCATCGACCACTACCACAGCATCGTCACCTCCGAAGAGCTGGCGCGCATCGGCGCGGGCGGCATCAATGCCAGCCTGATGGTGCACGGCATCGGCCTGCCACCGATCATCAATATCGGCTCGGAGGAAATGAAGGAGCGGATTGCGCCGCCGGTACTCGATGGCGACAAGCATATTGCGCTGGCGATCACCGAACCGTCCGGCGGGTCGGACGTCGCCAATATTCACACGCGCGCCGAAGACAAGGGCGACTACTATCTCGTCAACGGCTCCAAGATGTTCATCACCGGCGGCATGCGCGCCGACTATTTCACCACTGCCGTGCGCACCGGCGGCGAGGGCACCAGGGGCATCTCCCTGCTGCTGATCGAAGCAGACATGCCGGGCTTCTCGCGCACGCCGCTCAAGAAGATGGGCTGGTGGGCGTCGGACACGGCGGCGCTGTATTTCGATGACGTGAAAGTGCCGAAGGAAAACCTCATCGGTACCGAGAACAACGGCTTCATCGGCATCATGATGAATTTCAACGGCGAGCGGCTGGGCATGGCAGCCGGCGCCAATGCCATGGCACGCGTCTGCCTTGAAGACGCCGTGGCGTGGGCACGCGAACGCACCACCTTCGGCCAGCGCCTTGCTGACCACCAGGTGATCCGCCACAAGATCGCCGACATGTATCAGCGCATCCAGGCCACGCAGGCCTATCTCGAGATATGCGCCTGGCGGGTAGCGCAGGGCGAAACGCCGGTTGCAGATCTCAGTATGCTGAAAGTTCAGGCCACGACGACGATGGAGTTCTGTGCGCGCGAAGCGATGCAGATTCTCGGCGGCAACGGCTATCTGCGCGGCGGCCGCGTGGAACGCATCTACCGCGAGGTGCGCGTCAACGCGATCGGCGGCGGGTCGGAGGAGATCATGCGCGACCTGACGGCGCGTCAGCTGGGGCTGTAAGACCTCAAACCTTGATCCAGATCAAGCCGCCAGCGCTATGCAACCGGCGCTTGCGCCATTAGCCTTGCGCGATAACAAAAATAAGACATCGCTAGGGTCAACAATCAAAAGAGGGGGAGGGACACATGTCCACGCCAGGTAATGGTGGGGACGGAAAGTCGTCCGTCTATCATCACGAGGGCGGCAATATGCCCGCCCACGATCATCACGATACGGAAGTTCTGTCCGAGGAGAATGTCCGCGGGTACTGGCACGCCAATCTCAGGCTGCTCGGACTGCTGCTCGCCATCTGGTTCATCGTGTCATTCGGCTTCGGCATCCTGTTTGCCGAACCGCTGAACGCAATCCAGTTCTTCGGCTTCAAGCTCGGTTTCTGGTGGGCCCAGCAGGGCTCGATCTACGTCTTCATCGGCCTCATTGCCTACTACGTGGTGGCGATGAAACGCATCGACCGGCGCTACGGCGTCGACGACGACGAATAGATCGGGGAAGGGTCTTTCACATGGAAACGCAAACACTGATCTACATCTTCGTCGGTGCCTCCTTCGCGCTGTATGTGGGCATTGCCATCTGGTCGCGCGCCGGGTCGACGAGCGAGTTCTACGTCGCCGGTGGCGGCGTGCATCCCGTTGCCAACGGCATGGCGACAGCAGCCGACTGGATGAGCGCCGCGTCGTTCATCTCCATGGCCGGCATCATTGCCTTCGCGGGCTATGATGGCTCGGTCTATCTCATGGGCTGGACCGGCGGCTATGTGCTGCTGGCCCTCCTGCTCGCGCCGTATCTGCGTAAGTTCGGCCAGTTCACCGTGCCGGACTTCATCGGCGAGCGGTACTACTCGTCCACCGCGCGCATCGTCGGCGTCATCTGCCTGATCTTCATCTCGTTCACCTATGTCGCCGGGCAGATGCGTGGCGTCGGCATCGTGTTCTCCCGCTTCCTGGAGGTGGAGATCGAGATGGGCGTCATTCTCGGCATGGCGGTGGTCTTCGTCTACGCCGTGCTCGGCGGCATGAAGGGCATCACCTACACGCAGGTCGCGCAATATTGCGTGCTGATCTTCGCCTATCTGGTGCCGGCGATCTTCATCTCGATCCTGGTAACGGGCAATCCGATCCCGCAGCTGGGTCTGGGGTCCACCGTGGCTGACGGCTCCGGCATGTCGGTGCTGGCGAAGCTGGATGCGACGCTCGTCGACCTTGGCTTTACGGCCTATACGGACGGCTCGAAAGCGGTGATCGACGTCTTCGCCATCACTTTCGCGCTGATGGTCGGCACCGCCGGCCTTCCGCATGTGATCGTGCGCTTCTTCACGGTCCCGAAGGTGTCCGACGCCCGCAAGTCGGCCCTGTGGGCGCTGATCTTCATCGCCCTGCTCTACACCACCGCACCGGCCGTGGCCGCATTCGCCCGCATCAACTTCATCGATACGGTCAACAACACGCAGTACACGGAAGCGCCGGCATGGCTCAAGAACTGGGAGCAGATCGGCCTCATCGGCTGGCAGGACAAGAATGGTGACGGCGTCATCAATTACGGAGCCGGAGTACCCTTTGCCGGATCGCCGCAGTTTGACGGCGATGCGCGCGGCGCCAACGGCGAGCGCGTGGTCACCAACACGCCAACCGACAGCACCAACGAGATCTATGTCGACCGAGACATCTTCGTTCTGGCCAACCCGGAGATCGCGGCACTGCCCGGTTGGGTGATTGCCCTTGTGGCGGCGGGTGGTCTTGCGGCCGCGCTGTCGACCGCCGCCGGCCTGTTGCTGGTGATCTCGACATCGGTGAGCCATGACCTGCTGAAGAAGACCCTGATGCCGCAAATCAGCGACAAGCAGGAGCTGATGTATGCGCGTATCGCGGCTGCGACGGCGATCGGTGTGGCCGGTTACCTGGGGATCAATCCGCCTGGATTTGTCGCCCAGGTCGTTGCCTTTGCCTTCGGGCTGGCGGCGGCCTCCCTGTTCCCGGCGATCCTCATGGGCATCTTCATGCGCGGCATGAACCGGGAAGGAGCGATTGCCGGGATGATCACCGGCCTCGCCTTCACGTTCGCCTATATCGTGTTCTTCAAGTTCGTATCGCCGGAACTGAACACCCCGGACCACTGGTTCCTTGGCATCTCGCCGGAAGGAATCGGCACCGTCGGCATGGTGATCAACTTCCTTGTCGCCTTCGCGGTTCGGCTGGCAACCGCCGCCCCGCCACCGGAAGTGCAGGACATGGTGGAGGACATCCGCGTCCCGACCGGCGCCGGCGTGGCTCACGCTCACTAGGCCAGGGGCCAACCGGCACGAACCCGGAAAGGGCGGCACCGACACCGGTGCCGCCCTTTTTACGTGGAAGCGCCGTTGGCGAGACGGGGTATGCTCTAAAGTGATCGCATTTTGATTGCACGGGAGACCGTCCATGGCAGAAGCTATCACTTTCTACACACACCCCTTCTCTCGCGGGCGTATCGCACGCTGGATGCTCGAAGAGGTCGGCGTGGCCTATGAGACAGTGCTGCTGGACTACGAAACGTCCATGAAAGCGCGAGACTGTCTTGCGGTGAACCCGATGGGGAAAGTGCCGGCGATCCGCCACGGCGACCAAACGGTCACCGAGGCGGCGGCAATCTGCGCCTACATGGCGTTTGCCTTTCCAGACGCGGACCTCGCCCCGCGGGACAATGAGCGTGGTGCATTCTTCCGATGGTTGTTCTTCGCTGCCGGGCCTCTTGAGCAGGCGATCTTCGATCATGCTTTCGGTGTCGCGCGGCCGGAGGAAACACGCCGGATGATCGGGTACGGGAGCTACGATGCGGCGGTCGATGCACTCGCACAGGTGGTATCCGCCTCGGACTTTATTGCCGGCGACCGGTTTACGGCAGCCGATGTCTATGTCGGCGCGAGCATCGGGTGGGCCTTGCAGCAAGGGACAATCGAGCCATCTCCCGCGTTTGATGCCTATGCGGCGCGGACGGCGGACCGCGAAGCATGGGCGCGGTCAAACGCGAAAGACGATGCAGCCGCTGCCGAGATGGGATTGGTCGCGCCCGGGAGCAGCTAGGCAATCAGCGCTATGTAGCAGCAATCCAAAGTGAAAGGGCGGCATGGATACCACGCCGCCCTTTTGAGCATGAGGTCAGATGACCGCCTAGAAGCGGTAGCCGATGCCGGTACCGATGACCCAGGGATCCAGGTCCACATCGGCGCGCACGGCGCTGTTCACGGTCGCTTCGACTTCCACGAAGATCTTCTTCACGTCGAGGTTCCAGGACCAGTTGCCGTGGATGGGGACATCCACACCGGCCTGCAGTGCCCAGCCGAAGCCGCCTTCATAATCAACGCTGGTCCCGGCGGTATCGTCGGCGTTGTAGAGATGCGTGTAGTTCACGCCCGCGCCGACATAAGGACGAATCTGCCCGTCCGGCATGAAGTGATACTGCAGCAGCAGGGTCGGTGGCAGGACCCAAACATCGCCCAGGTCAAGCGAGCCACCGCCGTTGAGATTGACCTTCATGTCGTGATTGGAGGTAGCCGCAATAAGTTCCACGGCGATGTTCGGTGTGAAGAAATACGAGATGTCGATTTCCGGCACGACTGCAGCATCCGCATCAACAGAGCCGATGTTCGGTGTGAGGCTTGAGTCCTCATCCGGGATCACACCAATGATCCGGGCACGGACCTGCCACGGGCTCTTTTCACTTGCACCGTCTTCGGCGGCAGCGAATGTCGGCATGGTCAGGGCCGTGGCGCCGAGCAGCACGGCCGCGAGTGTGTTGACGATGTGTTTGGACTGCATGATGCCGGTCCCCCTCTTTTTCTAGCCTGGTTTATCAACCATCGGCGGCATATTCGGGATTTGCTCCGCAGGCGTAATTGATCTGCGTCACAGCTGGTCTGCCCGGCGGTGCGGCATTCGCGCACAGCCTCTCAACACAAAGGGTCCGCGCGCCATTCGCGTCCGCGGCGCAAGCAGATACACTTGTGGGGACGCATATTCCGACTCACCAGCATTCAGGTCCCACCCATGTCCACTCCACCCGAGCCCATCGTGGTGACGCCTGCCCTGTTCATGCCCGGCGCCGTCACAAAGGAAACCGACGACATCAATGCGGCCGTCATGGACCTGGTGGCGCAGGCGCCGGATCCTTGGTCGATGCCGGCCGCCGAAGCGCGGGCCATGCGCGAGCGCGGCGAAGGACCGTTTCCGCTGGCGCCGGTCAGTCCCAGGGCGCGGGACATCAAGATCGACGGCCCGGCGGGCCCGATCGCCCTGCACATCATCACGCCGGAAGGCGGCAAGGCGGCAGCAAAAGGCGTCTATTTGCACCTGCATGGCGGCGGCTGGATGTTCGGGGGCGCCAATCAGCAGGATTCGTTGCTGGAACGGCTGGCGGACGCTTGCGGGCTGGCCTGTATTTCCGTCGAATACCGGCTGGCGCCGGAGAACCCCTATCCGGCGGCGCCGGATGACTGCGAGGCCGCCGCCCTGTGGCTGGTGGCGCATGCGTCCGAGTTCAGCGACGGGCCGCTCTTTATTGGGGGCGAGTCAGCGGGCGGGCACCTTGCCGCCGTCACACTGCTGCGGCTCAAGAGCCGCCACGGCATGACACCCTTCAAGGGCGCCAACCTGACCTTCGGTTGTTTCGATCTCGGGATGACGCCGAGCATGCGGGCCTTCGGCAATACCGGCCCGACGCTGTCCACCCGCGATGTCGTGCATTTTGTTGACGGCTTCCTGCCTGATGGATCCGACATGAAGGACCCCGACATTTCCCCGCTCTATGGCGATCTCGGCGCCATGCCCGATGCGCTGTTCGTGGTCGGCACGCGGGACGGGCTGCTGGACGACACCCTGTTCATGCACGGGCGCTGGATGGCTGCCGGCAACAAGGCGGAGCTGGGCATCTATCCCGGCGGTGCACATGGCTTCATCGCCTTTCCCGGCGGCCTGGCCGAGCAGGCGCTGGCGCAGATCGACCGTTTCTTCCATCGGCTGACCTGATGCCGATCGGGCATTCGGCTGGATCAGGTGATTTTCCCGCAGCATTAATGAACAACGTTTATTTACTTGACCTTTGATCTGCGCAACAGCTGCTGAGCTTAGCTGGATGCCCTGACAAGACTTGCCTCTTGATCAACTAATTGAACATTGTTTATTTTATCATCGAAAGTTCAACCTGGAGGCAAGCATATGTCGGACAGCACACCGGAATTCGAGCATCTGCTGTATGAGCGGTCGGGCCGGGTGGCCACCATCACCCTCAACCGGCCGCACCGGCTCAACGCCATCGCACGGGGCATGCCGCGGGAGATTGCGGCTGCGGTCGACCATGCCAATTACGACCACGAGGCCCATGTCATCGTGCTGCAGGGGGCTGGCAAGGGCTTTTGCGGCGGCTATGACCTCACCGACTTTGCCGAGCGGCGGCAGCCGAATGACGCCGGCGCGCAGGCGGTCGACAGCGACGGCCGGCCTTGGGACCCGCTGGTCGATTTCAACATGATGTTTGCCAACACGCAGGACTTCATGAGCCTGTGGCGCTCCAACAAGCCGACCATTGCAAAGGTGCATGGGGCGGCGGTTGCCGGCGGCAGCGACATTGCGCTGGCCTGCGACATGGTGGTGATGGCTGAGGATGCGCGTATCGGCTACCCGCCGGCCCGCGTCTGGGGCTGCCCGACAACGGCCATGTGGGTCTACCGGCTGGGTCCCGAGAAGGCCAAGCGGATGCTGCTTACCGGCGACCTGATCACCGGCACGCAAGCCGTCGAGCTCGGACTCGTGCTGGAGGCTGTTCCGGCTGACACGCTGGATACCCGGGTCGAGGAACTGGCCCAGCGCATGGCCGGGGTCCCGCGCAACCAGTTGATGATGCAGAAGCTGATGATCAACCAGGCCTACACAAATATGGGCCTCGAGACGACGCAGATGGTTGCTACCCTGATGGACGGCGTCGCCCGCCACAGTGCCGAGGGGATGTGGTTCAAGCGGCGGGCGGAAGATGTGGGCTTCAAGCAGGCCATCGCCGAGCGCGACGGTGGTGACCCGATTGCCCCGGGGGTCAGCCAGAACCCTTACCGTTTCTAGTCACCCGCGCCGGAGGCTCCCATGAGCGACGCAGACACTCTCGCAGCGACGCCCACCGATACGCTCACTGAAGCACGCTCCCGCCGTCGGGCGGAAGGCCAGGAGGCCCGCGCGGCGCGCATTGGGGATGCGGCAAGGGACATCCTGACCGAGACCGGCATATCAGGGCTCACCATGCGCGCCGTCGCCGCCCGTGCCGGCTACACGGCCGGGTCGGTCTACAGCTACTTCCCCTCCAAGGAGGCGCTGCTGGCGGCACTGGCGGTCGACGAGATCGACGGGCTCGGCAAACGGCTGCGGCAGGAAACAGCGCCCGACCTTGGCGCGCGGGCGCGCGAGACTGTCGGCGTGCTGCGCCGCGTGGTCCCGTTGCTCACGGCGGCGCGCCGCGGCGACGTACCTCCTGACACCGAGCGGGCGTTGACGGGGCGGATCATCGTGATCCTGCGGCTGCTGGATGAACGTGTGGCGGAGGGCGGTATCCGCGATGATGACAACCGGTCTCAGGCACTGGATACGATCGGCCTGTGGTCGTCACTGGTGGGTATCGCCCTGCTTTCAGGCAGTGGCCGCTTCGCCTCGCTGGATGTCACCGACGACGATGTGACCGAGGCACTCATCGCCCGGTTCCTCTGAAGGTCCCCCGCGGCGTGGGCGCGGCATGTCAAATCTGACAGAGCTGTCCGGAGCATGTCATACTGGCTGCGAACCCTATTTCCGTCCCCTTCCGGGCCCCACCAAGACCTCCTTCGATGATTGAAAGCTATCTGAGCGCCGTCTCCGTCGCGGAATGTGACGAGATGGGGCACATGAACATCCAGCACTATGCCGGCAAGGCGGAAGGTGCGGCGCGCGTTCTGGCAGCGCTTGACGGGCGCGATGACCATACCCATACGGGGCCCGTGCAGATGCATCTGCGTTTCCACCGCGAGATGCTGGCGGGCGATCGTGTGCGGGTGATGTCGGCGCGGGTGGATGCGGGCGTGGACGACGCCGCGTCCGGGCGTCCCCTGGGTCAGCTCGTCCACCGGATCGAGAATGCCGACACCGGGCTGCTTTGTGCCACGGCGCTGAGCACCTACAAGAGCGACCGGGCGCCGGACGCTCCGCACGCTGACATGCCGGAGGACGCCCGGCCGCGCTCAGTCATAGCACCGGCGCCGACGGCGCTCACACAGGACGAGGCGGCAGGGCAGGGCATGCGCCGCACGCATCTCTCGGCGATCACGCCTGAGGACTGCATCAGCGACAAGATGACCGTTCCGGCCTTCCTGCAGCGAGTCTCGCGCTGCCAGTCGCATCTGTGGTCACTCGTAGGGTTCGGGCGCCGCCAGCAGGCGGCAGCAGGCCTTGGCACAGCGTCCCTCGAACTGCGGGTGACGCGGCTGGCACCGGCACCGCCGGGGCGGGCACTGGAGATCGTCACCGGCTTCACACCACCCACCGGCAAGGCATTGCACTACCGCCATGCAGGGTTCGATGCGGTGACCGGTGCCTGCTGCTTCATCGCGGAAGGTGTCGGCGTGATGATGGATCTCTCGACGCGCCGCGCCGTCAAGCCGCCCATACCTCAGACAGATTTTGCATAATCCGTATTCGGAGTTTATTCGATGACCAGTTTGGTACCGCTGCTGCGCTCAAGCGTGCAGACATGGGAATGCGACGACATGGGACACATGAATGTCCAGTTCTATGTCGCCAAGGCCAACGAAGGACTGACCGTCCTTGCCCATCATATGGGGTTCGGGCCGACACAGGCGCGCGCGGCACATGCCGTGCTGCTGCCACGCGAACACCATATCCGCTTTCATCGCGAACAGCGGCCGGGCGCCCCACTGACGCTGGAGGGTGGTATCACGGGCCGCGACGGCGACGTGCTCAAGGTCTATGAAGAGCTGACGAACTCAGCGTCCGGCACGGTTGCCGCGACCATCAATGCGGATGTGATCCTGGCGGATGCAGAGACGCGGCAGCCGATGGCGCTGCCGGGCGTGATGGACGAAGCCATTGCCAACATGATGACTGACGTGCCTCAGCACGGACAGCCGCGCGGCCTCACCATGGGTCCGCCGGTGGGCACGCCGACACTCGCGCAGGCCGAAGAGATGGGCCTCGTCTACACGTGGCAGGGCGTGGTCAAACCAAGTCAATGCACGCCGCAGGGCTTCATGAGCCAGCAGCATTTCATGGGGCTCGTGTCCGATTCCATCCCCAACCTGCTGTCGCAGACTCGCGGGGACGACCGCTCCAACGACCCCAATATCGGCGGCGCGGCGCTCGAATACCGTTTCGTCTACCGCAGCTGGCCTAGGGAGCGTGACATCCTCACCCTGCGCAGCGGGCTCAAGCAGGTGGGCCCAAAGACCTATACCTGGGCGCACTGGATGTTCGATCTGGAAACCGGCAAGGCCGTGGCGACAGCGGAAGCCGTTGCAGTGACCCTGGACCTGGTCGCGCGCAAGGCGATCGGCATCCCTGACGCCATGCGGGCCCATCTGGAAAGCCAGCTGGTGGAAGGGATCGGCGCCTAGATGTTGCGCGAGGCGCGGCGGTGCTACTCGGCGGGCGCGGTATCCGGCGCAGCCGGTTCATTCAGGTCCTGATCGAGTTCTTCCATCTCCCGGCGCATGATCCGGATGATACGGCCGAAGCGCTCCGCCACCGTCTCGAATGCATCCATCGCCGCATCAACGTCTTCAGGTGTCGTCACCTTCGGTCGCGCACCCAGTTCTTCCAGCTGTTCGCGCAGGACCAGATTGTCTGCCCGCAGACGCGCGTTCTCTTCTTCCAGTTCGGACCGTTCGTCATCAGCCGGCGCGCAGGACCAGCTGTCGTCGGCATTGGAACAAATGGAGACGGCGCCCGTCTGTGTGTCGAGACGCAGGAAGCCTCCCTCGACCGGTTCCATGGTGTAGCGACCGGCGTCGCTGGCAGCTGCCGGCGAGGGCGCTCCTGCGCCATAGACGGCAATCCCGCCAAGACCGGCCACCAGAGCCAGTGCTGCAATGGTTCTGAACATCATTGTGTCACCCCTTCCGGCACCCGCTCTTGGGGGTAAGAACCAATTCGGACTATTTTGTGGTGTCTTTCCTATGTGCCGGAACCCCCATGCCGCTGCCTCCTGCCCCGCCTGCCGGCTATGACTGGATGCCGTTCTCGCAGCGCCTGCTGCGGGCGACGCCATTGCATCCTGCCCTGACCGTCTTTCTTGCGCTGGTCGTCGCGGATGTTCTCTTCACAATAGTGCTGGTCGTCACGCAACCGCTTGGCGGCGACAGCCCGTGGACAGGGTTTGTCCATGCCATCGAAGCAGGTTTCTGGTTCGACTACCTCGTCATGTTGCTGCTTGCCTATGTTCTGGGCGCCAGCGACATGATGCGGCGGCACCTTGAAAGCAGCCTTGACCGGCTCAGGCCGTTCCTTGATCTGGATGACGCTGCTTTCCAACGGACGCGCCGGGAGATTCTGGCCTATTCGCGCGGCAGCCGAAACCTCGTCGGTGTTCTCACGGTTGTCCTTGTCATCTCGCTGGGGGGCGGGCTCGCACCGCTCGCCAAGTTCGAGATCAACTCGCCCTCGACCTACCTCTTGGCGGGCCTGATCTATGCGCGGGTGTCGATGCTTCTGTGGACCTCCGCAACACTCATGCACGACGAACTGCTGGCCATGTGGCGTCTGACGCAGGTGCTGGAAGATGACCTCAAGGTCGATGTCTACGGCTCCGCCGACACGGCCCCTCTGGGGCAGATCGGCGTCGTGGCCACTTTTTTCATGGCCATTGGTGTGTCGCTGTCGACACCGCTGCTGGTGGATGCCGACTGGGCCTTCGCCACAACGGCCTATCTGATCCTCCTGATCGTCGGGTCGGTCCTGCTGCTGGTGCTGCCGGCCGTCGGCGCGCGGCAGGCGATTTCGCGGGCCAAGACCCGCGAGCTTGCGCGCCTTACCAGAGTCATCACTGATCATCCGGGGTCGGAAGGGACCGATGCCAAGGCTGTTGCCGAACTCGGCGCGATTGTCGACCTGCGCGACCGGGTGGACGCCCTGGCGGAATGGCCCTTCGGCCGCTCCACCGTGTTGCGGTGGATGCTGATTGTCTCAATCCCTGTCGGGTCATGGTTTGCCGGAGCGCTCGTCGAGCGGTTTGTCGACTCGGTCCTCGGCTGAGCACGCTGCCCGCTAGGCCAGCATGTTCTTGCGGCCCAGCCAGTCGACGATGATGCTGACCGCTTCCGCCATCTTGTCCGGCTGGCCGATATAGTAGTGCGTGGCGCCCTGGATGGTGTGGCGCTCTCTGTCGTCGTGACCGATGCCCGCATAGATGCGCTCGGCGTGGCTCGGCGTGCAGCCGTCATCGGCGGAATTGTCGATGACGAGGAAAGGCGCCTTGATGTCGCGCGCGCATTTCGGGCCGTCGGCCCGGCTTTCCTTGTAGGACCATTGGGACAGCCAGGCGCGCAGCGAACTGAAACGCGCCAGCCCGGCGGGCATCATGTTGACGGTCTTCGGATCGCCCATGAAGCACCAGTTGGGGCCCTTGCGGTCATTCGGATCAACCGAGAGATCGAGCCAGCGCGGATCGGCCATGGTGCCGTAGACGACGAAGCAGTGTTCCTCGTGCTCGCGGCCAGTCTTCCTGAAATGGTCGAGCTTGTCCTTGACCCAGTCGTCAATGCGCTGGGAGCGGGCGATCTGCGCGGCGCGATAGGTCTCGAGAAAGTCCTGGGAGTATGGCGGCTGGTTCGGCGCGTCGGGATCGTAGAGGTCCATCTCCTTGATGCGCTTCTCCGGATCGAGTTCGTCAGCCACCGCCGGGTCCAGCCATTCGGTCAGGATGATCGCGCGGCTCACATGGGCGGCGAGCTGCAACACGGCGTCCGCGGGGATCAGACCGGCACCCTTCACGTCCACCGGGTCGCCGGCAGGCGTTGCTTCAATCGTCGGGTTCTCCGCCTGTGACTGATAGAACATGGAGAGCGACCCGCCGCCGGACCAGCCGGCGAGAATGACCTTCTCGTAGCCGAGCTTCTCTCTCGCAAAGCGGATGTAGTGACCCAGATCGAGGATCACCTTTTCCATGATCAGGGCCGTATCGTTATGCGGGTAGCGGCTGCCGCAGGTGAGACAGGGAATGCCCGCCGCGGCCAGCGCGTTCGGCATCGGCAGCAGGTTCATCGTGCCGGTCGGGTGCATGAAGATGGCGACAGTCTTGCAGTCAGAGCCCTTCGGCTTCAGGTGCTGGCCTTCCACGACCACCGTGTCCATGGCACCCGCATAGGTCTCCTTGAAGGGAGACTTTTCCTGCCAGTGCAGGAAGATCGGCAGACGTTCGACTTCGTAGAGTTTCGCTTCGGCCATCGCAGGACCTCCGGACAGGATAACTGGTACAAGGGGATGCCGGCTAGCGGCGGGAATGCTCCGGATCCGACGGATCAACACGGCTGTCTCCGAACTTGCCGTCGCGCTCGGCGAACGCAGCCTTGAGGCCCTTCTCACGGGCATTTGTGCGGAACGTGTCCGCCGCGCGGGCCCGGTGGCCACGGGCGTCGTTCTCGCAGGCCAGCCGCTGAAGGGTGCGTGCGCCCATCAGTTCGAGCCCGAGATTGACGATGCGCTTCTGTGTGGTCAGCAAGTCCGGATCGATCAGCGTCAGGCGCCCGGCCAGATGCCGGACTTCCGCGTCGAGTTCATCAGCGGGCACGGATTTGAGCACCAGATTGATGGCGGCGGCGTCCTTGCCGGTGATGCTGTCACCGGTGAGCAGCAGGCGCTTGGCCCATTGCGGCCCGCAATTGTAGAGCCACATCTGGTTGGGCAGGGAGCCGAGGTCGCGGGCGGGCGGAAAGGCAATCACCGCATCGTCTGCCGCAATCACCATGTCCGCCAGGAACGCCAGATCGGTACCGCCGGCGAGACAGCGCCCATGGATCGCGGCGATGACGGGCTTGTGCATGTCGAAGATCGTCATGCGCAGGCGCTGCTGGCGCTCCAGCTGCCAGATGTCGTCGTCAATGCTGGACGCGCCCCGGCGGCCCGCATCCCGGGCCGGACGGTCGGCAAGGTCATAGCCGGCACAGAAGTCCTTGCCGGCCCCGCGCAGCACGGCGCAGTGAATGTCGGTGCGCTCATCCGCGTCCCACAGGGCATCCGCAAGATCCTGCTGAAGCGACAGGGACAGGGCGTTGCGCTTATCCGGCCGGGTGAGGGTCAGATAGGCAACGCCCCCCTCATGGCGGATCTCGAGGTCACTCATTCCGCGGCCGTCTTGGCGCGCGCGGCCGCCGCCTTGAAGTCCGGATCGCGCTTGTTGAGGAACGCATCGACCGCCTCGTGGTGCTCGGGCGTGGTCCAGCATTCCTTGAGCGCGTCGGTCTCGCGCCGCTGCACCAGCGCCATGTCATGCTCGGCCATGTTGTCGGACACAAGCTGTTTGGTCATGCGCATCATCGGTTGCGGATTGGCCTCGAACATGGCCGCTACCTCGCGCACCTTGTCCCACAGCTGATCCGCCGGGACCGCATAGTCTGCAAGGCCGAACTCCGCCACCTGCGCACCGGTATAGAGGTTGCCCGACAGCATCATCTCGTTGGTCTTGCCGAAGCCCATCCGCGCCACGGCGAAATGCGACGAGGCCAGCTCGGGCACGATGCCGACCTTGACGAAGACCAGGCCGAACTTGGCGTGGTCGGCAGCGACAATCACATCGAAAGGCAGGATCTGGGTGACGCCGATCCCCACCGCCGGTCCGTTGACGGCGGCGATCATCGGCTTCGACGAGCGCACCAGGCCGATCCAGTCCAGCCCCGCCGGCAGGCCTCCGGAGCCACCGGCTGTATCCTTGCCGGGATCCACACCGTCGATGCGCGACTTGAAGGTCTCGTCCATGTCGGCACCGGCACAGAAGCCGCGGCCCTCGCCCGTCAGCACGATGCAGGCGACGTCCGGGTCGTCATTGGCACGCTCGAAGGCGTGCGCCATTTCCTCCGCCATGCGCGGGGTCCAGGCGTTGAGCTTGTCGGGCCGGTTCATGGTGACGACGCCGAGCGCGCCATCACGGTGATAGGTGATCTGCGTGTAGTCCATCTGCGCCTCCCTGGCGGCCTGCCCTTGTTGCGTAGGCGGGTCCGCGTGCTGGCCATGTCATTCGCGACAAGTCTAGCAACTGGGAAGGGCGCGGCAAGACGCGGCCTGCGGCCATGATGATTGCCGCAGGGGAAACCGGCACCGGCGTGGCAGCGCGCACCGGACGGGCAACGCGCCTCAGGTCTCAGGCGAGTACGGTCTTGTAGTTCTTGCGGGTGATCCGCGGGTAAGACGGCAGCGCGGTGATGCCTGACAGGCCTGCCTTCGCAAGCAGAGCGTCTGCGGCTTCCTTGTCGGCGCCCGAAAGCCCGGCATAGAAATCAAGCGGCCGCTGCAGCATCCACAGATCGAAGGTGAAGATCGCCCGCTCTGCCGTGGCCTTGCCGAGGGTGAACTCATGCATGCCGAGCGCCCGCGGGAGTTCTGTCCCCGGCGCCTGATCCGCCGCCCAAACGTTGAACGCGGCGATGGTCTTCTCGAGCACCGGCAGATACTCGTCCGCAAAGCGGCGCAGCAGCGGCAGCACTGTATCGGGCACCTGATCGCCGGGCAGGAACTCGCCGCCACGCGGATCAGGCGGGGTGACCATGCGCTCGACCCAGCGGGCGACACGCGGGGCGGCGGCCTTCATCATCTCGCCGGATTTCGGGTCGCGGTAGTTGTGCGCATAGAGCGGGCCGATCAGGCCGTAGTCGCCGATGGAGGGCCGCGAGCCGAACAGATAGTCGTGCTGCTCGAAGTGGCGGCTCAGATCGCCGAGCAGGTCTTCGTAGCTCTCCTCGATGGCAGCGCGGGTCTCCGGCACGACACCAAGGAACGGCAACGAGCCGCGGAACGGGCCTGCGCGTTTCTCGCCGATCTCGCGCTGTTCTTCTTCCGTCGCATCGGGCGCTGACAGGGCGCCGAACTGGGTGAGGATCCAATCTTCGTTGTAGTTCCAGCGGTAGTGCATCGCCGGCAGCTTCATCCATTCGTCGCCGAAAACCTCGATCAGCAACGCTGCCAGCTTCTGCGCCGGGCCGGGCGGATAGACCGACGGCTCGGGTTCCAGCGCCTCGAAATGATCGATGATGTCGGTCGTGTCCTGAACGGTCTCGTCCGTGTCCGTCACCAGGACAGGGATCACCGGCCAGCCGACGCGCGGCAGGATGACCTGCTTGTAGACATCCACATTGGCCTGAACTTCCGTGTACGGAACCTGCTTCCAGTCCATGTAGGCGCGCGCCTTGCCCGTGTAGAGGGAAATGGCGCCGCCATAAAGCGTGTTGGTCTCCGGCATCTATTCGGCCGCGCTTGCTGCCGTGAGGCCCCACTTGGTGCGGAAGAACTCGCCGATGCGCCGGTTGGCTTCAGCCGCTTCCGGCATCATGAAATGGAACATGTGGAAGACGTGGATCATCTCGTCCCAGATCTCGAGCGTGGTCTCGACACCCGCAGCTTTGGCGCGCTTGTCGAGCTCGACTGAATCATCAAGCAGCGTCTCGTGGTCGCCGACCTGGATCAGCAGCGGCGGCAGACCCTTCAGGTCCGCGAACAGCGGCGAGCAACGCGGGTCGTCGTTGGGCAGGCTGCCGCGATAGTGATCCGCCATCTGCAACAGGCCGTCCTTCTGCACCATCGGGTCCACATCGGCACGGCTTTCCATGGTCGGCGAGTTGCCCGTGAGATCGACCCAGGGAGAAATCGGCGCCGCCGCCGCGGGGAGCGCCATGCCCTTGTCGCGCAGGGCGATCAGCGTCGCCATGGTGAGGCCGCCCCCGGCGCTGTCGCCGGAGATGGCGATGTTGGCCGCGTCATAGCCCTGGTCGAGCAGGAACTGATAGGCCGCGACCGCGTCGTCGATGGCCGCCGGGCATGCATGTTCCGGCCCCATGCGGTAATCGATCACCAGCAGCTTCGCGCCGGTGTCGCCGGCGATGGCCGCCGTCAGCGACCGGTGCGTTGTCGGCGAGCCGATGACATAGCCGCCGCCATGCAGATAGAGCACCGCGTGGCTGTCGGACGCGCCCGGGCGCGACACCCATTCGCCGGGCACGCCGTTGGCGGTGACGGGTTCGATCACCGCGTCTTCGGCGACCGGGAAGGCTGCCGTCGCCGCGACCATGCCGTCGCGCTGCTCCTGCACCGTCCGCTCGCCCTCGGCGATCGGCGCGGCTGCCAGAAGTTCCAGAACCTGCTTGAGACCTTCGCTGGCCATGTCGTTTCTCCCTGTGGGGTGCGTATCCGCTGTTTGTTGGACGCAAGCTTAGCGGACACAAAAGCAATGCGCGATACACAGAATCGACAGGGTATGTCGCCGATTTTGCTCGCAGCGGATTTGCCCCCACCCCATATAGGGAGGGCATCAGATCAACCCCGAAAAGGAGATGCATCAACCGCAAGTGCGGGCCGGCGACAAAACAGGCCCCGCGCCGTTCCACAGGAGGGAACTTTCATGTCCTATGTGTCACTCACGCTTGCGCCGCGGGAAGTCATTCTGGCGACGGGCCGGTTTCACTGGACATACAGTCTCGTCTCCTGGCTGTGGCTGCTGCTCGCCGGATGGGCGCTGATCGGCATTGCGGTGTTCTTCTCGCGGCAGATGCGCAAATGGACGACGGAACTCGTCGTCACCAACCGGCGCTTCATCTACAAGCGCGGCTTCATCTCGCGGCGGACGGACGAGTTCAACGCCGCCCGCATCCACGCGATTACCCTGGAGCAGAGCCTATTCGGCCGCATTCTCGGCTACGGCAGGCTCAACATCCGCGGCGAGGACATCGGCGATTTCGGCCTGCCGGCCATCGCCCGCCCCCTCGACTTCCGCAAGGCGCTTGTCGAGAGCCTGGACGTGTCCATCGAGGAGCCGTTGCTGCTGACGGACAAGGCAGAGAAGGCGGTTGCCGCCGCCTGACCTGAGGCTCACACTCCCGCCCCTGCATGGGCCTGACCCGTGCAGGGGCACGGTGCGCAGGTGAAAGGCAGACAGCATATGAGCAGTGACTCAGAGGATCGCGTTCGCGGTCTCAACGACTTCGCGTCCCGCAAGCATCCCGGGCAGGTGGGGGTCGTGCTCGAGACCTGCGAGGCCGATCTCGTGACAGGCAGGATGACCGTCACCGAACCGGTCATCGCCGGCACCGGCTTCCTGTGGGCACCGGTGGTGATCACACTGGCCGACTGGCTGTGCGCCGCCGGCATGGGCCCGAACCTTCAGGAGGGCGAGAGCTTTACGACGGTGGAACTCAAGACCAACTTTCTGGGCTCCGCCAAGAAAGGCCACGTCGTCTCCGGCCGCGCCACCCCCGCCCATCGCGGCCGCACGACCCATGTCTGGGACGTCGAAATCCGCAACGAGACAACCGACAGGGTGATTGCCCTGTTCAGGTGCACGCAGATGATCTTGCGGTGAAGGCCATCGCTTGATTTCCATCTGCAACTCGCCTCCACTCAGAAGAGAGTGGTTGAAAAATAATATCATTTTTGCTATATGTCCTGGCGAGTCGAGTTTCTGGACGATCGCGTTGTTGCCGAGATTGAGGCGCTTCCTGCTGACATGCAGGCGCGGTTTCTACGCATCGTTGAGTTGATCGAGAGTGTCGGCCTTCCGGCGGTCGGCACACCGCATATCAAACACCTTGAGGGCAAGCTGTGGGAAATGCGGATGACGGGCCGGGATGGCATTGCGCGGGCGATCTATGTGACGGCATCGGGCCGCCGGGTCATCATCCTGCATGGCTTCGTGAAGAAGACGCAGAAAACGCCTCGGCGGGCATTGGCGACGGCCCGAGAGCGGGCAAAGGATGTGAGATGACAAAGACGCTTGACGCCTATCGCCGGAAAGCGCTGAAGGACCCGGCCATCAAGGCCGAGTACGACAGGCTTGCGCCCGAGTTCCGCATCGCCCGCGCCATCATCGAAGCGCGCAAAACGGCCAAACTCACTCAGGGCGACCTTGCCACCCGCATGGGCACGACCCAGTCCGCCATCGCCCGCATGGAAAGCGGTCGTCAGATGCCGAGCACCAAGACGCTGATGAAGGTCGCAGAAGCAACGGGTACGGAGCTTTTGGTGGGGTTCGGGTAGATTGCTGGAGAAGACCGCTAAGGGAGCAATGAAGTGAGAAACTTTGTAGTCACGGTCAAGGAGCGACAACGGGATGAACCCTGCTATCTCTTGTTCGAACTGCACGAAGAGATTGGCCTATCGAACAATCAGCACATAACTCTTGACCTACCCTCGGGCACCAATATTGATGATGCGCAAAGGTTGGCAGGCATACTGAATGCGATGGACGTAAAACTGTCCGTGAAGAAATTTTGAAACTGGAAAGGGCCGCTGAGTTTCCTCAGCGGCCCTTATCGTGTTGTGTGATGGTCGCGTGTGCCTATTCGGCAGCAGCGGCCTGTTTGGCGGCCGGGTTGAAGCGGCCGTAGAAGGTGTCGCCCTTGGACGCCATGTCGCGCAGGAGGGCGTTGGGCTTGAAGCGCTCGCCGTATTTCTGGGCGAGGGCGTCGCACGCCTCAACAAACTCCTTGGTGCCGGTCATGTCGATCAGGGACAGGGGACCGCCGGACCAGGGCGCAAAGCCCCAGCCGAGGATGGCGCCGACGTCGGCGTCGCGGACATCCGTCACCACTTCTTCCTCGAAGCAGCGGGCCGCCTCAAGAGCCTGAATGAACAGGAAGCGGTTCTTCAACTCGTCCACATCCACGTCATCGATGGTCTTGGTGTGCTCCACGACCTTGTGCAGGTCCGGCCACAGACGCTTGTTAGCACCCTTCTCCGCCGGCCAGTCGTAGAAGCCCTTGCCGACCTTCTTGCCCAGGCGGCCATGGGTGACGACCATCTCTTCGACGATCTTGTCGCCCGGGCCTTCGACATATTTGTCGCCGAGGTCCTTCTTGGTCTGCTGACGCACCTTGTAGCCAAGGTCGAGAGAGACCTCGTCGTTCAGGGCGAGCGGCGGCATCGGCATGCCAGTCATCTTGCCGACATTCTCGATGATGGCGGGCTCGATGCCTTCCGCCAGCATGGAGATGCCTTCGGACACATAGGTGCCGAAGCACCGCGAGGTGTAGAAGCCGCGGCTGTCATTGACGACGATCGGCGTCTTGCGGATCTGCGCCACATAGTCCATGGCCTTGGCCAGGGTCTCATCATTGGTCTGGTCGCCCATGATGATTTCCACCAGCTGCATCTTGTCCACCGGCGAGAAGAAGTGGATGCCGATGAATTCGGCCGGCTTGGAATACGCCTCGGCCAGGCCGGTGATCGGCAGGGTCGAGGTGTTGGAGCCGTAGATGCCGCCCTTGGCGATCTTCGGTTCCGCCTTCTTGGTGACCTCGGCCTTGATGCCGCGGTCTTCGAAGACGGCTTCGATCACGAGGTCACAGCCCTCCAGATCGTCATAGTTGGTGGTGGCGGTGATCTTGCTCAGCAGAGCCGCCTTCTTGTCTTCCGTGGACTTGCCGCGGGAGATCGCCTTGTCGAGCAGCCCTTCGGAATAGGCCTTGCCCTTCTCGGCATTGGCCTGGTCCGTGTCGAGCAGCACGACGTCCATGCCGGCCTTGGCGGACACATAGGCAATGCCTGCGCCCATCATGCCGGCACCGAGAATGCCGAGCTTCTTCACTTCCCACTTGTCGATGCCCTGCGGGCGACGGGCGCCCTTGTTGAGTTCCTGCATGGACAGGAACAACGAGCGGATCATCGCCTTGGAGCGCGGGTCCATCATCAGCTTGGTCATGTAGCGCGACTCGATGCGCAGACCGGCTTCGATGGGCACCTGAAGACCCTCATAGACGCAGGAGAGAATGTACTGCTGCGCCGGGTAGTTCTGGTGCGTGGTCTTGTTCAGCATGGCATTGCCGATGGTGAAGGTCTGGCTGCCGCCCTTGTCGTGCGGGCCGCCTCCGGGAACCTTGTACTTCGGCATGTCCCAGGGCTGCACGGCTGCGGGCAGACGCTCCGGACCGCGCTTGCCGAGCATGATCGGCTCCTGGGTCAGGCCTTCCTTGATCCACGCCTTGGCTTCGTCCACCAGCTTGTCGGCGGGCACCACCTTGTTGACGATGCCGGAGGCCTGCGCCTTTTCCGGCGACAGGGCCTGGCCCTGCAGGATCAGCGGCAGAGCCGCTGCGGCGCCGATCATGCGCGGCAGACGCTGGGTGCCGCCGCCACCGGGCAAGAGGCCGACCTTTGATTCCGGCAGGCCGAGCTGGGCCTTGGGATTGTCGGCAACGAAACGTGCGTGGCAGGCCAGCGTCACTTCGAGACCGCCACCCAGCGCTGTGCCGGTGATGGCGGCTGCAATCGGCTTGCCGCAGGTTTCCATGCGGCGCAGCTGCATGTTGAAGGCGAGGTTGCCTTCATACAGCGCCTTGACCTTGTCCTGCTCGGAGCCGCCGCCGGAACCACCGCCGGCATTGGAGCCCATCATGGAGAGGTCGGCACCGGCGCAGAACGCGTTCTTGCCGGAGGTGATGACCAGACCCTTGATGGCATCGTCGGAAGCCACCTTCTCGATGATGTCGGACAAGTCCTTCATGGAGGACTGGCTCAGCACGTTCATTGAGCGGCCGGGCATGTCCCAGGTGGCCACGGCAATGCCGTCGCCATCCACTTCAAATCCAAAATTCTCGTAATCAGACATTTTCAAAATGCTCCCTGTACGGAGGGCATGCGCCGCGGCGCACCGGGGCGGACTGTTGCTCCGATGCGCCGGCGGCGAATGCTGCGTTAGACGCGTTCGATGATGGTGGCGGTGCCCATGCCGGCGCCGACGCACAGTGTCGCAAGAGCCGTGTTGAGGTCCCGGCGCTCCAGCTCGTCGAGCACGGTGCCGAGGATCATGGCGCCGGTGGCACCCAGCGGGTGACCCATGGCGATGGCGCCGCCATTCACGTTCATCTTCTCGTGGTCGATGTCCAGCGCCTGCATCATGCGCAGCACGACGGAGGCGAAGGCTTCGTTCAGCTCATAGAGGTCGATGTCGTCGACTTCCATGCCGGCCTTCTTCAGGGCCTTCTGGGACACGTCGGCGGGACCCGTCAGCATGATGCACGGCTCGGAGCCGATCGACGCCATGGTGCGGATCTTGGCGCGCGGCTTGAGGCCGAGCGCGTCGCCCATCTCCTTGGTGCCGAGCAGGATGCCGGCGGAGCCGTCAACGATGCCCGAGGAGTTACCGGCGTGGTGCACGTGGTTCACGGCTTCCACTTCCGGGTAGCGGTCGGTGGCCACACCGTCGAAGGCGAACTCGCCGATGCCGGCGAAGGACGGCTGCAGGGCAGCGAGCGACTGCATGGTGGCGTCCGGACGGATGTGCTCGTCCTTGTCGAGGATCGTCAGACCGTTGATGTCCTTCACGGCCATCACCGACTTGTCGAAATAGCCGTTGTCCCACGCATTGGCGGCACGCTTCTGGCTTTCCACCGCATAGGCGTCCACGTCGTCGCGGGAGAAGCCGTATTTGGTGGCGATCAGGTCGGCGCCGATGCCCTGAGGCGTGAAGTAGGTCTTGAGCGCGACCGACGGATCAGACGTCATCGCCCCGCCCGAGGCGCCCATGCCGACGCGGCTCATGCTCTCGATGCCGCCGCCGATGGCCATGTCGGCCTCACCGGACATCACCTTTGCTGCCGCCATGTTGGTGGCTTCAAGGCCTGAGGCGCAGAAGCGGTTGATCTGCACACCGGCGGTCGTCTGGGCGTAGTCGGCATTCATCACCGCAACGCGGGCGATGTTGGACCCGGCTTCACCGACGGGGTCCACGCAGCCCAGCACGACGTCGTCGACCTTGGAGGTGTCGAGGTCGTTGCGGTCGCGCAGTTCTTCGAGAACCTGCGTTGCAAGTTCCAGCGCGGTCACTTCGTGCAGCGCGCCGTCAGACTTGCCCTTGCCGCGGGGGGTGCGGACGTGATCGTAAATGTAGCATTCGGCCATTTGAGGTCTCCCTATTTGGCTTTGTTCGAATTCACTTGATCGAATTCAGTCTCGTTAATCCGTAGACAGATGGGTGTGGTCTATCGGACCGTCCGCCCTAGAGGGTACGGGCGATCAGAATCTTCTGAACTTCGTTGGTGCCGCCGTAGATCTTCTGCACGCGCGCGTCGCGGTACATGCGGGCAATCGGATACTCGTTCATGTAGCCGTAGCCGCCGAAGAGCTGCAGGCATTCGTCGATGACTTCGCACTGCATGTCGGATACCCAGTACTTGGCCATGGAGGCGGTTGCCGCATCGAGCTTGCCTTCAAGCAGCAGGCCCGTGCAGTAGTCGCAGAACACCTTGGCGACGGTCGCCTTGGTCTTGCATTCCGCCAGCTTGAACTGGGTGTTCTGGAAATCGAGGATCGAGCGGCCGAACGCCTTGCGCTCCTTCACATAGGCGATTGTCTCATCAAGCGCGGCATCCATCGCCGCGACACCCTGCAGACCGATCTGCAGACGCTCGGACGGCAGCTGCTGCATGAGCTGGATGAAGCCCTGGCCTTCTTCCGCACCGAGCAGGTTGGCCGTCGGCACGCGGACATTGTCGAAGAAGAGTTCGGACGTGTCCTGAGACTTCTGACCGATCTTGTCGAGGTTGCGGCCGCGCTTGAAGCCGTCGACCTCATCGGTCTCGACGATCACCAGTGAGGTGCCCTTAGCGCCGGCTTCCGGGTCCGTCTTGGCGACGACGATGATCAGGTTGGCGGTCTGGCCATTGGTGATGAAGGTCTTCGACCCGTTGATCACATACTCGTTGCCGTCGAGCTTGGCGGTCGTCTTGACCGACTGCAGGTCGGAGCCGGTGCCCGGCTCGGTCATGGCGATGGCACCGACAAGCTCGCCGGTAGCCATCTTCGGCAGCCACTTCTGCTTCTGCTCTTCGGAGCCGTACTCGTTGATGTAAGGCGCGATGATGGCGTTGTGGAGCGATGCACCGAAACCGGCGATGCCCTTCTTGCCCATCTGGTCGATGATGATGGCTTCGTGTGCGAACGTGCCGCCGCCGCCGCCATACTCTTCGGGCATGGAGGCACAGAGGATCCCGGCCTCACCGGTCTTGGTCCAGGCATCGCGGTCGACGATTTCCTGCTTCTCCCACTTCTCGACCTGCGGCGCGAGTTCCTTTTCGAAGAACTTGCCTACTGCGTCGGAGAAGATCTGGAGGTCTTCGGTCATCCAGCTTGGCGTTTCGACCTGAAGTGACGACATGTGTCTTTAGTCTCCCTGTTTTGCGGTGCCATTCGGCGTATTGCGGAATGTCAGAACTGGTCAGCGGCAAGCGCCATCACATCCGACGCGCCGGCCTTGACGCCGGTCAGATGCGTGGCCGCCTGCGGCAGCATGCGGTTGATGAAGTAACGAGCGGTGACGAGCTTGGTCTCGTAGTAGCTGTCACCGGCGGCGGCGTTTGCGAGACGGGCCTGAGCGATCTTGGCCATCTGCGCCCACATGTAGGCAATGGCCGTCAGCGCGAAGAGATGCAGATAGTCCGTTGAGCCCGCCCCGGCGTTGTCGGGGTTTTCGAGCGCATTCTCCATGAACCACATGGTCGCTTCTTCAAGCTGCTTGCGCGCATCGGCGAGCGGTTCGATGAATTCTGCCAGGCCCGCATCGTCCTTGTTGTCCGCAATGAAGTCGTCGACTTCCTTGAAGAAGGCAAAGACGGCCCGGCCACCCTTTGAGGCGAGCTTGCGGCCGACAAGGTCAAGCGCCTGAATGCCGTTGGTGCCTTCGTAGATCATGGCGATGCGGCTATCGCGCACGAACTGCTCTGCGCCCCACTCCCTGGTGTAGCCGGAGCCGCCATAGACCTGCTGGGCGACTACCGCATTCTCGAAGCCCTTGTCGGTGAAGTACGCCTTCACGATGGGCGTCATGAGCCCCATGAGATCGTCCGCCTTCTGACGGGTTTCCTCATCCTCGGCCTTCTCCGCAAGATCGCCCCACAGGGCGGTCCAGACGAGAAGCGCCCGGGCGCCCTCGTTGAAGGTGCGGATATTCATCAGCATACGGCGCACATCCGGGTGCACGATAATCGGGTCGGCGGGACCATCCGCGTTCTTGGGACCGGTCAGGGCGCGGCCCTGCAGGCGGTCAAGGGCAAAGTCACGCGCGTTCTGGTAGGCCACTTCCGACTGGGAGATCCCCTGAAGGCCGACGCCGAGACGGGCTTCATTCATCATCGTGAACATGGCCTTGAGGCCCTTGTTCTCCTCGCCCACAAGCCAGCCGGTGGCGCCGTCATAGTTCATGACGCAGGTGGCGTTGCCGTGAATGCCCATCTTCTCTTCCAGGCCGCCGCACTGAAGCGTGTTGCGGTCGCCCAGCGAGCCTTCGTCGTTGACGAGGAATTTGGGCACGATGAAGAGCGAGATGCCGCCAACCCCCTCCGGCGCACCCTCGATGCGGGCCAGCACCAGATGGATGATGTTGTCCGACATCGAATGCTCGCCGGCGGAAATCCAGATCTTCTGGCCGGAGATCGCATAGGAGCCGTCGCCATTGGGCACGGCCTTGGTGCGCAGCAGACCCAGATCGGTGCCGCAATGAGGCTCCGTCAGGTTCATGGTGCCGGTCCACTCGCCGGAGACCAGCTTGGGCAGATACATGTCCTTCTGCTCGTCCGAGCCATGATGGAACAGGGCCGCATAGGCGCCGTGGCTCAGGCCCGGATACATGCCGAAGGCCATGTTGGCGGACGACACCATTTCGTTGAACAGCACGCCGATCGTGTTCGGCATGCCCTGTCCGCCATAGTTCGGATCGCAGACCAGTGCGGGCCAGCCGCCGTCGACCAGTTGCTTGTAGGCGTCGGCAAATCCGTCCGGCGTCGTGACCTCGCCGTCCTTAAGGGTACAGCCCTGCTCGTCCCCCACCTTGTTGAGAGGCTGGAGCACTTCCTCGGTGAACTTCGCTGCCTGCTCCATGATCTGGTCGAGCAGGTCCGGCGTTGCATCAGCGAAGCCGGGCAGGTTGGAGAAACGGGACAGGTCCAGCAGCTCATGCAGCAGGAAGCCGTATTCGCGGGTGGGGGCCTTGTAGGTTGGCATCGGGGATCATGCTCCTGGCTGTCAGCCGGTCAGTCGGACGAAGAGGCGGACAGTCTGACGGGTTGATGGGGAGGCGCCGGTGCGATCCGGCTGCCGTGTTGCTCCCTGTTACCTAGGCTTGTGCGCCGATATTGGTATGGTCCGCGCCGTTTTTGGCGCTGGCGCCGGCAGGCGTGCCGGTTTTCTTGTCCGCGCGTTCGGCCAGCTCGCCGTCGACAAAGGCAATGCCGTTCTTCAGCAGCTGGATCGACTCATCAATGTCGTCGCGCTGGGCCTCGAGCTTGGCGATCTGGGCTTCGTATTTGCCGCGCGCATGTTCCAGCTGCTTGGTCAGCCCATCGCGCAGGTCATACATGTCGATGATCTCGCGGATCTCCGACAGGGTGAAGCCGACACGCTTGCCGCGCTGGATCAGCTGCAGGCGGGCGCGGTCGCGGGTGGAATAGACGCGGGTCTGGCCGTCGCGCGTCGGGTGCAGCAGGTCCTTGTCTTCGTAGAAGCGGATCGCGCGCGTCGTCACATCGAACTCTTCCGCCAGCTGCGTGATGGAGAAAGTGGGCCCGTCCGCGTCGTGGCCGGGTTCGCCGGGCCGAGCCGCATGGGGTGGAAGGGGCGCGCCTGTGGTTTTGCTCGTGCTGACACTCTGCTGGTCCATCGGGTTGTTCCCTTCTGCTGGTTTCCTGTGACCTGCCCTGCTCCTTGTGCCCCTGCTTCGCGGGGTCCAGGAGCCGTTTCCGCAAGGGCCTGCCTGACAAAGCGGCGGGACTCTAGGTTCCGTTGACGTAAACGTCAACAGTGAGTTCATATTTAGAACCCTGCGCCCCTTATTCAAGGAAAAATGGCTGCTTTGCGCCAAATCTCTTGTGGGCCATAGTGGCTGTCTCTGAAGGAAATGAATGGCTGCCCCTTGCCCCCTGTCGCGATATCACCCGGACTGACGGTCGCCCTTGCGGGGGTCGCGATGATAGCCGGGCTCGGCCTCGCGATGCCGCAGGCAGTGGCCCAGTCCGGTGAGCGCAACAGCCACCGGGCAGCGCAGGAGCAATCCCTGCCGTCAAATGCGACGAACGCGGACGAAGCGAGCGCTGAACCGGAGGAAGCGCCGGAGACGGAGGAAATCTCCACCCTGCGCAAGGCGCTCTACACCGCGGTCCGCAAGGCGCGATCGTCGTCAGGGGCGCGCTATGTGGCGCGGGATGAGGGCTTCGAAGCCATTGCCCGACGTCATGCACGCGACATGGTAGAGCGAGGCTACATGGCGCACCGGTCACCGGACGGCGACGGTCCGCGCGAGCGGGTGCTCGGCGTGTTCCCGGACTTCATCGGCATCGCCGGTGAGAACATCGCGATGCGGACGATCCGGCCCGACGAAACAGCCGCTCAGACAGCTCTGGCCGCCGTCGAAGCCTGGATCGACAGTGCGCCACACCGCAAGAACCTGCTCGACCAGCGCCATGGCCATGTGGGCATCGGTGCAGCAGACAATGGCCGGGCCGTCTATATCGTCATGCTGCTGGCCAGCGAGCCGTCCTTGCGGCCGCCGGAGCCGGAAGCTGAGGGGGCGGCTGATGGAGACGTGTCAAATGCGTCCGAAGGGGCCGAGCCGAATGCAGGGACCGGCACAAAACCGGCAGAAACCGGTGCACAGACTGCCCCGGGCAGCTAGCGCGTTAACACCTTCTTTACCCGCTCTTAACTAGCCTTAACGAAATGGCGGGTGGGTCCGGTTGCGGGCATCCCGTTTTTCGGAGTTTCCCGTGCGTTACGACCACATCTTGGGGGTCGTGGCGTGCTTTACACAAGATTCACACATGGATACCTTCCGAATCAAAGAGGGCGGATGCGATTCGGATGAGACCTGGGGTTCCCTGGAGCGTGAAGGGCATAGAGCCCGAAGCTCGCGAGGCTGCGAAAATCGCAGCGCGTCGCGAGGGGAAGACCCTCGGCCAGTGGCTCAACGAGAAAATCATCGACGCCTCGGACGACAGCCCGGCGGATTCCGCCGACATGCCGTTCCAGCCGCCTGCGTCCCCATCGGGATCAGCCATGCCTCAGCAGGCGCTACAGATCGACTTCAGTCCCGTGACTGATGCGCTTCGAGACCTCGTTCACCGGCTGGAACGGTCGGAACGGCGCAGCGAAAACGCGCTGACGGGGCTCGACGAAACCCTTGCGGACATGACCGCGCGGCTTGAGCGGACAGAGCGGATGACCGGGCAGCCTGCAGCGGCGTCCGGACTCGAGACGACCCTGTCGGACCTGCGCGAGCGCCTGGAGAAGTCAGAGCGCGGCCTTGAGCGCGCCGAACATCTCAATACCGATGCGATGCGCACGGTCGAACGCGGCCTGCGCGCCATCTCAAGCCGCCTGGAAGAAACCGAACGCCGGGCTGATGAGGCTGCGAAACAGGCTCAGACGGTCATTACGCAGGAGCCAGAAACCGTCCGGCACCTTCAGTCGTCCCTCTCTGATCTGACCCGCCGCCTTGAAACCGCTGAGAGTTCCGCAACGGCTGCCCGCGACCAGGCGGCGCAAGCGATGGCAGCCCTCAACACCAAGGGCGGGGCCAGCGACGATGCCGTCGCCGCCCTTGAACGGGCCATTGGCAATGTGGTCGACCATATCGAGGCGTCGGATGCCCGCACCGCCAAGGCACTTGGCGGCCTGCGCGAAGATCTTGAGAAACTCGAAAAGGCGGCCGCTGAGGCAAAGCCCGGTGTGGGAGTCGAGGCGATCCAGACCCTCGAAGGCACGATCTCTGCCCTGCAGCAGAATGTTACCGAGCTTGTCGGCCGTCTGGGCCAGGTCGAGACCAATACCCAGCGCGACGTAAACGAGATTGCCGGCGCCATCGACGACATGGGGAGCAAGCTCGATACGGTGCGTGATGCGGCGGTGACCGCGGCCACAGATGCCGTGCGTCAGGAAGGCAATGCGGCGACGCAGATGGTGTCGCAGCTCGAACAGCGCCTCGACGATGTTCACCGTCAATCCGCCGCCACCCAGCAGCGTCTGGAACAGACCGAGCATCAAAGCGCTCAGGCGATCCACACGATCGAAACGAGTGTCACCGAGATTGCCGGCCAGATGCGCGAGATCGCGAACATCGGCGCCGGCGGCACTGAAGCCTTTGCCGAACCGCTCGCAGCCCTTGAGACGGCCATCGAAGAGATGGCAGAGCGCCTGCAGACGACGGATCAACGCTCCGCCAAGGCGCTGGCGAAGGTGGAAGAAGTCTCCGACGAGCTGCTGCGCAAGCTCGACGGCGGCAATGAACCGTCCGACGATATCCAGCAGATCAAGGCGACCGTCGAGAATGTTGATGCGCGTCTCAATCTGATCGAGGCCCAGGCCAAGGATATGCCGGGCGACACAGGTCCGGATCTCGGTTTCATGGCTGCACCAGCCGCCGCTCCTGCTGCCGCGGCTGCACCGCCGCCACCGCCACCGGCCGGCTGGACGGATACGCCGGAAGAGGACGGACCGTTCGGGCCGCCGCTTGATTCCTCACAGATGGGTGCACCGCCTTTCGCTGCCGCAGACCAGACGGCGGACGCGACTTTCGGACAGCCGCCTTTCCCGGACTATCCCGGTGAAGCCGCTGAACCCCTTGAGCCCGCCCCCTCCCCCAGCAACTTCCTTGAATCCGCCCGGCAGGCCGCCCGCGCAGCTGCCGGCTCCGGCAGCATGGAGGGCGCCCGCTCGCCGTTTGCCGATGACGGACAGACAGAGGGCACCCGCCTGTCCTCCAATAAGAAGACCGCCCTTGGACTGATCGCAGCCGGACTCGCGGTTGTGGCCGTGGCCGGCCTGATCGTGGTGATGGTCGGCGGCGGGCCCAGGGAAGTTGCCGGTCCGCCGGATGACATCACGGTTCCCGGCGACGTTATGGCGGAACTGGACAGCCCGCCGGCAGAGGTCACCGACCTTCCAGGTGATGACGCGGCTGCGACACCGGACGATGTCGAGACACCTGGCGGCGAGACAGCAAGCGCGCCTGCGAACAGCGAAGCATCTGAGACCTCGAGCGCTGCCGAAGCCACGCGCCCGCCAGCGCGTGAGCTGCCCGATGTCGTGACATCTGCCGAAGCCTCCGCTCCCAACCGCGTCCCGTCGCGTGAAGAGGCGGTTGCCGGCACGTCGGTCAATGGACCCACCTCGATCACACCGCGCCAGGACGTGGATGTGGCGTCGCTGCCTGCATCGTCCCGCGCCGCGGAACCGCCGCGCCAGACCCTGCGTGAAGCCGCCACCAACGGCGATGCCTCAGCGCAGTACGAGATCGGCCAGCGCTACGCCAGCGGCTCGAACGGCCTGCCGCAGGACAACGAGCAGGCTGCCTACTGGCTGAACCGGGCAGCCGAGCAGGGGCTTGCCCCGGCGCAGTACCGTCTGGGCACCATGTTCGAGAAGGGTCTTGGCGTTCCGGAGAACCCGACCAAGGCACGCACATGGTACGAGCGTGCGGCGGCCCAGGGCAACGTGAAGGCCATGCACAACCTCGCGGTCATGCAGGCCGAAGGCGCCGGCGGTCCACAGGACTTTGCTGCAGCGGCGCGCAGCTTCGATTCCGCTGCCCAGCACGGCCTTGCCGACTCCCAGTACAATCTCGCGATCCTGCATGAGCGCGGCCTTGGCGTGGAACGCAATCTGGCGGAAGCCTACACATGGTTCTCCATCGCCTCCGCGAACGGCGATGCCGATGCGGGTGCACGGGCCGATGCGCTGAAGAACTCAGTCGACGCGGCAAAGCTCGTGGACGCGGAACTCGCCGCACAGACCTTCACGCCGCGCCCGGCGGATGCCGCTGCCAACCAGGTGGCATGGGCACCGCAGATGACAACCTCAGCCATGGTCCGCGAAGCCCAGCGCATTCTGGGCTCGCTCGGCTATGACGCCGGTCCGGCTGACGGCCAGCCGGGCAACCGCACCCTTGAAGCGGTGCGCCAGTTTGAGCGCGACAAGGGCATGGCGATAACCGGTCGCATCGACGAGCGGTTGATGGACGCGCTTCAGAAAGCTGCCATCTAGCCTGCACGCACCGAAATCCGGCGTGTTTGCGCACCATTCTGATGCCAGTTGCGTGGCTGACGTCACGCGAATGTGCTAGCAAGGATGATCCTCGCCGGGCCGTCATGTCCCGGCCGATCCATACATCAAGACACGGCCGCCACCAGGGTGCAGATCTACCTCCCCATCGCCGAGATTTCCGTCAACGCATTCGTGTTGTTGGGTCTTGGCGGTGCGGTCGGTTTCCTGTCCGGGATGTTCGGCGTCGGCGGCGGCTTCCTGATGACGCCGCTGCTCATCTTTACCGGAATCCCGCCTGCTGTCGCCGTGGGCACCGAAGCCGTGCAGATTGTCGCCACCTCCATGTCCGGCGTGCTGGCGCATTGGCGGCGCAAGGCGGTCGATTTCAAGATGGCCGGGGTGCTGCTTGCGGGCGGCGCCATCGGTTCGGTGATCGGCGTGCTGATCTTCAGCGCTCTGCGCTCTGAAGGGCAGATCGATCTCTTCATCTCTCTCGCATATGTGGTATTCCTGGGCATTATCGGCGGCCTTATGATGATCGAGAGCGTGCGGGCCATTCAGGCATCGCGCGAAGGGCGGCGCGTCTCTGCCCGCAAGCCGGGTACCCATGGATGGATTCACGGCCTGCCGCTCAAGATCCGCTTCCGCCGGTCGCGCCTCTACATCTCGGCGGTGCCGCCGCTACTGATCGGTCTGGCCGTCGGCATTCTCGCCGCCATCATGGGTGTCGGCGGCGGCTTTATCATGGTGCCGGCGATGATCTACCTGCTGCGGATGCCGACCAATGTGGTTGTCGGCACGTCGCTGTTTCAGATCATGTTCGTGACGGCGCTGGCCGCCATCATGCACGCCACGATCAACCAGACCGTCGATATCGTGCTGGCCATGCTGCTGCTGATCGGCGGTGTGCTCGGTGCGCAGATGGGCGCGCGCGTCGGCCACAAACTGCGCGGGGAGCAGCTTCGCGCATTGCTGGCGCTGATGGTCCTTGCGGTCTGCCTGCGGCTGGCCTGGGATCTGGTGGCGACGCCGGAAGACTTGTTCACCGTGATGATTGCGGGGGGTGTCTGACATGCCGCTACGCCATCACCTTGCCGCGCTCCTGACCGCACTTGTCACCGGTTTACCCGTCACGGCTTCGGCGCAGATCATCGACAGCACACCGATGGACGGCGAGGCCATTGTCGCTGACCTGAGCGAAAACCTCATCGCCATCACGTCGAACTTCACGGGCGCGGAAATCCTGCTGTTCGGCAATGTGGACGCGCCGGACAGCGTCACGCCAGCTCTGCAGCGCGATATCATCGCCGTCGTGCGCGGGCCCTACGAGCCCCTGACTGTCCGCCGCAAGGAACGCATCGCAGGCATCTGGGTCAACACGGACGCCTATGAGGTACCTGCGGCGCCAGGCTTCTATCATGTCGCCAGTACGCGGCCGCTTGATGAGATCGCATCACCGGAGGTGTTCGCGTCGGCGCAGATCGGCCTGCCTGCGCTGGAAATCCAGTCGACGGAAGAAGCAGATCCCCTGCCCTCCGCCTACCGGGAGGCGGTACTGCGCGCCAAGACGCGCGAGGGCCTCTATGCCATTGCGCCACGGTCGGTGACCTTTGTCGGCCCGTCGCTGTTCCGGGCGGAGATTGCGTTGCCCGCCAATGTGCCGGTCGGATCCTATGTGGCCACCGTCTATCTCGTGCGCAACGGCGCCATCAGCAGCCAGCGGTCAATCAATCTGATCATCAACAAGACCGGCATCGAGCGCTTCCTGTACAACTTCGCGCAGAAGACACCGTTCTTCTACGGCATTGCCGCTGTGATCGTGGCGCTGTTTGCCGGGTGGGTTGCAGGCACGGTGTTCCGCGAGCGTTAACCCTGCGCGGATTCTTCGCAGCCATTCACGCCGGTTTGAGGCGCATCCGCGCTGCCGCCTCCTTATGATACGGCTTCACGCGCGTCCCCCGGGGACGCCAGATCATGCACGACAACAACCGGCAGGCGGCACCCGCACGCATCCATGGATACAGGCAGCATCTCCTATTTTGCGGCGTTTCTCGGCGGGCTCATCAGCTTTCTGAGCCCCTGCGTGCTGCCGCTTGTGCCTGCCTATCTGAGCTACATGGCCGGGACCACGTTCGAGGCCTTGTCAGATGGCGATGACGCGCTGACCCGCCGCACGCTGATCGGCGCCTGCGGGTTTGTTCTCGGTTTCTCGACCGTCTTCGTGGCCCTGGGTGCCACGGCCTCCGCGATCAGTCCTCTCATTCTCGCCAACAAGGTAGTGATCGGCTACATCGCAGGCAGCATCATCGTCCTGCTCGGCCTGCACTATATGGGCGTCTTCCGCATCGCGCTGCTGGACAGGGAAATGCGCATGATGCCGGCGACGCTTGGACCATCGGGTGAGAGCGACGCTGCACCGCCCTCACCCGCCATGCAGGCGCTGGGCCCCTACACAATCGGGCTGGCTTTCGGTTTCGGCTGGACACCGTGCATCGGGCCGATCCTGGCGACCATCCTGTCGATCGCCGCCAGCCGCGACGATCTCGGCTATGGCGTATCCCTACTCAGCGTCTACTCGCTCGGCCTCGGCATGCCCTTCCTGCTGGCAGCGCTGGGCGTGCGCAGCTTCCTCGCGTTCTCGGCGCGGTTCCGCAAGCACATGCACAGAGTGGAAATCGCGGCCGGGCTGCTGCTTGTCGGTACCGGCCTGCTCATTTTCTTCGGCTCGCTTGAGACCATTGCCTACTGGCTGATCGATCTGTTTCCTGTGCTGGCAACCTTGGGTTGACGGACCGGCGGGGGCCGGACCATCAATAGGACAGCCGTTGGGGGGCAACAGATCTGACCTGCAAGCCGGTCGAACCGAAGGAGAGGGGGTCCTTCATGACTGAGCAGACAGAAACACAGCAAACGGAAGATCCGCGTGATCCGCTGGATCCACCGCGGGCTGCCGCGCTGCTCGGCTATGCGGGCGCCATTCCCTTCATCACGACCGCGGTCATCATCTTCTTCCTTTATCCGCGAGAGGAAGCGCAGGTGGTCCTCACCTACCAGATCGCGTATGGCGCGGTGATCCTGTCCTTTCTCGGCGGCATCCGCTGGGCACTGGCCATGCTGTTTCCCGAAGACCCGCAATTGCTCAAGCGTCTGACCTTCTCCGTCGTGCCGTCGCTCGTTGGCTGGATCGCCTTACTGATCCCGCCGGTCTGGGGACTGATCGTGCTGATCGTCTCGTTCTGGGTGCAGGCGGCCTCAGATTCCCGGGCCTCGCGCATGCATGAGGCACCGCGCTGGTATGGCGGCTACCGCATCCGGCTGAGCATTCTGGTTATCGGCGCGCTGGTATTGAGCGTCGTTGGAATAGTGGTGCGGAGCTAGCGGGCGTCTTGGTTCCGCGGGCCGTGGGGGTTGCCTCGACCTGCACCTCATCCGGCATCAGCCGCCGGCCCGGCATCGGGTAGATCCGCGTGTCGCCCATGAGAAACGCATTGAACGGCCCGTGGAACACCGGCGCGAAGGCCTCGTCCAGCACATTGAGACCGCCGGTATAGGCGCCGAAGGCCGGCATCACCAACCGGGTGCCGTCGGATGCAAAGCAGCGCCGCCGCAGCCGCCGCCCGCGCTGGCGCACGACGGCGCATGGATGCAGGTGACCGGCGATCTCGCCCGTCGCCGGGGCGTCCTGCGGCTCGTGACGCAGGATGAGCCTGCCGATGTCGATTTCTTCTTCCGCCGTGCCGCCGAGCACATGACCATCAACCAGACCTTCATGATTGCCGGCGATCCACACCCAGTCGAGCGCGCCTGTCAGCGCGGTCAGGGCATCCCGGTCGGTCTGGGTCAGCCGCTCTGGTCCTTCGGGATCGTGGAAACTGTCACCCAGACTGATGACGCGGGCGGGCTGGAACTTGCGGATCACGCGCGTCAGAAGTTTGAGCGTTGCCCGTGTGTCATAGGGCGGCAGCGCGACGCCCCGGCGGGCATAGGACGAGCCCTTTTCCAGATGCAGGTCCGACACGATGAGCGTGTCATGGCCAGGCACATGCAGCGCTCCGGACGCATCCGGCACCAGCCGTTCACCGCAAATCGAGATCATTCACCTGCACTTTCGTTTCACTGCATCCACACGGGCTGCAAAGACCTCTTACACAAGCCGCATCGCCTCTTCGATGAGACTTTCCGACGCTTCGGCCAGCAGACTTTCATTCGCCTCGCCGGGCACCGACTCCTTGCCGATCTCCAGCATGACCGGCACCGCGAAGGGCGACACCCGGTCCAGACGCTGTACCACGATTCTGTTCTTCACCCTGGCCAGCAGGCCGGACAGACGCTTCAGGTCGAGCAGACCGGCGGACGCGTCCGCCCAGGTGGCCTGCATCAACAGATGGTCAGGTTCATGCTCGCGCAGCACGTCATAGATGAGGTCGGACGAGAATGTGACCTGACGGCCTGACTTCTCGTGACCGGGAAAGCGCCGCTCAATGAGACCGGCAATGACCGCGCAGTTGCGAAATGTCCGCTTGAGGAGATAGCTCTCGGCCAGCCACGCTTCCAGGTCATCGCCGAGCATGTCCTCATCGAACAGATCACCGAAGGTGAAGTGCCCCTGCTCCGCCATCAGGCCCGGGTCACGCAGACACCAGATGGCCAGCGCATACTCACTCGCGACAAAGCCCATGGGACGCGCACCGAACCTGTCGAGCCGCCGTGTCAGCAGCATGCCCAGCGTCTGATGCGCCAATCGGCCCTCGAAGGGATACATCACCATGTAGAACTTGTCCGAGCGCGGAAAGATTTCCAGCAGCAGCTCGCCGGGCTTGGGCAATACGGAACGCCATTTCTGGATCTGCAGCCATTCGGACACCTGGCCCGGCAGGTTGGACCAGTAGGCAGGGTCCGACAGCATCTCGCGCACGCGTCCAGCCAGATAGGTCGAAAGTGGAAACTTGCCGCCGTAATAGGCCGGGATCGCCGGGGTGTCGTCCTTGGTCTTGGACGCCAGCGCCTCCTGCTCATGGATGCCTTCGAATTTCAGCACATGGCCCGCGAACAGAAAGGTGTCGCCGGGGGCCAGTTGCTCGATGAAATATTCCTCGATCTCACCGATGACACGGCCGCCGCGCGACGGACGGCCACCGGGGCGCACCATCTTCACTTTCAGCATGGGGGCTTCAACGATGGTGCCCACATTCATGCGGAAGCGCTGGGCAATGGACGGATGCGCCAACCGCCACTGGCCTCCCGGCGTCTGGCGCAGGCGGGCAAAGCGGTCATAGCTCTTGAGCGCGTAGCCACCGGTAGCAACAAACTCGACGGCCTTGTCGAACATGTCGCGGCTGAGCTCGCGATAGGGGGCAGCGGATATCACATCACGGAAGAGCTCGTCCGCATCGAACGGTGCGGCACAGGCGATGCCGAGAATGTGTTGTGCCAGAACGTCCAGTGCACCGGGCCGGTCAATATCGCCGTCCTGAACGCCTGTCAGCGCCGCTTCGCGCGCGGCCTCGCATTCCAGTACTTCAAACCGGTTGGACGGCACCAGCAGGGCGCGGCTTGGCTCGTCGAGCCGGTGGTTGGCACGGCCGATGCGCTGCAGCAGGCGGCTGGCCCCCTTTGGCGCGCCGATATTGATCACCAGGTCGACGTCGCCCCAATCGATACCCAGATCAAGCGTCGATGTGCAGACGACGGCCCGCAGCTCGCCCCTGGCCATGGCCGCTTCGACCTTGCGGCGCTGGTCCGTCGCCAGCGAGCCATGATGCAGCGCGATCGGCAGGGTCTCTTCGTTGAGATGCCACAGCGACTGGAAGACGAACTCCGCCTGGCTGCGCGTGTTGACGAAAACGAGCACCAGCCGGTTGGCCTTCACGGACTCGTAGACTTCTTCCATGGCATGGCGGGCCGAGTGGCCGGACCAGGGAATGCGTTCGCGGCTCGACAGGATCGAGACGTCGGGTACGGTCCCGCCCTCGCCGGTCACAAGGTCGGACAGGGCGTCATCGGTGCCGTCCTGGGGAACCAGATAGCGCCGCAGCCGGTCCGGGTTTTCGACCGTCGCGGACAGGCCGGTCAGCCGCAGCTTCGGCGACAGGCGGCGCAGTTGGGCGAGGCCGAGCGACAGCAGGTCCCCGCGCTTGGATGGCGCGAGCGCGTGCAGTTCGTCGAGCACCACCGCCTTGAGGCTGGAGAAGAACCGGTCGCTGTCTGCATAGGACAAAAGCAGCGCCAGCTGTTCCGGCGTGGTCATCAGGATGTCCGGCGGGTCGCGGCGCTGGCGCTGGCGACGGTTCTGTGGCGTATCACCGGTGCGGGTCTCGACGCGGATGTCGAGATCCATCTCGCTGATCGGCGTTTCGAGGTTGCGAGCCACATCCACTGCCAGCGCCTTGAGCGGCGAGATGTACAGCGTATGCAGCTTGCGGCTCTGGCCCGGCCGACGGGGCCCCAGCCTTGCGAGCTCGACGAGGCTCGGCAGAAACCCCGCCAGCGTCTTGCCGCCACCGGTGGGCGCAATCAGCAGAGCCGACCGTCCGGCCAGGCCCGCCGTCGCAAGCGCGATCTGATGCGGCCGCGCCTGCCAGCCGCGGCCTGCGAACCAGGCGCCGAACCGCTCGGGCAGCACCGTGTCCGGCAGGGCACTGTTCACCGCAGCGGCGTCTGGAAGGGTGGAAGGCGGGGTCATGACTGGTTCCGGAGAGGCGACGGCCGAAGTGCGAAAGGTCTTGGGTTCTTGGAATGTTCGCCTAGATTGAACCCCATGGCCATGCCCGCAGACAAGCTGTTGCACCCGGTTTCCGAGGGTCTTTACTGCCCGGTGGGGGATTTTTACGTGGATCCAGTGCGTCCGGTGGCCCGCGCGGTGATTACCCACGGTCATGCAGATCATGCGCGCGCCGGACACGGGGCCGTTCTCGCAACGCCGGAAACGCTGGCGATCATGGCTGAGCGCTATGGGGCCGACTTCACCCGCTCGCGCCAGGCTGTCGCCTATGGCGAGCGGACACAGATCAACGGCGTCTCGGTGTCGCTTGTGCCTGCCGGTCATGTGCTGGGGTCAGCGCAGGCCGTCGTCGAGCATGACGGGACCCGCATTGTCGTCTCCGGAGACTACAAGCGGCGGCCGGACCCGACCTGTGCCCTGTTCGAGCCTGTTCCCTGCGACGTCTTCGTGACCGAGGCGACATTTGCCCTTCCCGTGTTCCGGCATCCGCCCACCGAAGACGAGACGGCCAAGCTGCTGGCGTCGCTCAAGCGGTTTCCGGAACGCACGCATCTTGTGGGCGCCTATGCGCTCGGCAAGGCGCAGCGGGTCATCCGGCATCTGCGCGATCAGGGCTATCACCGGCCGATCTATCTGCATGGCGCCATGGAAAAGCTGTGCGCGCTCTATCAGTCCTTCGGTGTCGATCTGGGCGACCTGCGCCCGGTTGCCGGCGAGGACAAGGCCGCGCTGGCGGGCGAAATCGTCATCGCGCCACCCTCCGCCACCCGCGACCGCTGGTCCCGCCGCTTTGCCGACCCGGTCACCGCCTTTGCCAGCGGTTGGATGCGGGTTCGGGCACGGGCGCGGCAATCGGGCGTCGAGTTGCCGCTTATCATTTCAGATCATGCAGACTGGGACGAACTGATCGCCACCATTGAGGAACTGCAGCCCGGTGAGTTGTGGGTCACTCATGGCCGTGAGGAAGCACTGGTGCATGCAGCGACACAGATGGGCATCGCGGCCAAGCCGCTGCATCTGGTCGGCTATGAAGACGAGGATGGTGACGGCGGCGGCAGCAGCGTTGCGAAGGAGGCACGCGCATGAATCGCTTCGCCGCCTTCCTCGACGCCCTCGCCTATGAATCACGCCGCAACGGCAAACTCGCACTGATGGTCGATTACTTCCGCGACGTGCCGGACCCCGAACGCGGCTATGCGCTTGCCGCTCTCACCGGCGGGCTGGAGTTCCGTCACGCCAAGGCAGGGCTGATCCGCGAACTCGTTGCGACCCGCGTCGACCCGGTGCTGTTCGGTCTGTCGTATGACTATGTCGGCGATCTTGCGGAAACCGCGGCCCTGATATGGCCGCAACGGCCTGGGGCCAACCAGATTCCCGGAGTCGGTGACGTGGTCGACGCGCTGCGGACGGCGCCCAAGACGAGCATACCCGGCCTTATCGAGGGTTGGATGGACGTGCTCGACGCCAATGGCCGCTGGGCCCTGATCAAGCTTGTGACCGGCGGCATGCGCGTCGGCGTGTCGGCCCGGCTGGCCAAGACCGCCGTGGCGCAATTCGGCGACCTGCCGCTCAACGAGGTCGAGGAACTGTGGCATGGGCTTGAGCCTCCATATGCGGAGCTCTTCGCCTGGGCGGAAGGCAAAACCGAAAGGCCAGAGCATGCTGCCCGCGCGCCGTTCCGGCCGGTCATGCTGGCGCATCCGATCGGCGATGACGACTTCGGCAAGCTCAACCCTGACGATTTTCGTGCCGAGTGGAAATGGGATGGTATCCGTGTGCAGGCTGTGTCTGATGATGGCGTTAGGCGACTCTACAGCCGCACCGGCGATGACATATCAAAGTCCTTTCCGGATGTGATTGAAGCGCTCGATTTTGAGGCCTCGCTCGACGGCGAGTTGCTGATCGGTTCGGACGGTGCTGTGCGGCCCTTCGCGGACCTGCAGAAACGGCTCAACCGCAAGACAGTCTCGAAGAAGACGCTGACGGAAAGTCCGGCCTTCATCCGCGCCTATGACGCGCTGGTCATTGATGGCGAAGACTTGCGCGCCCTGCCCTTCGATCAGCGCCGTGGGCGTCTTGAGGCTTGGCACACCGTAACGCAGCCCACGCGGATTGATCTGTCCGACCAGATCAGCTTCGACACATGGGATGATCTGGCAGGCGCGCGGGCAAGCAATCTCGACACCGGCGTTGAAGGCCTGATGCTGAAACGCGCGGACAGCACATATGTGCCGGGCCGCCCGAAGGGTCCTTGGTGGAAGTGGAAGCGCGATCCCTTCATCATTGATGCTGTCTTGCTCTATGCGCAGCGCGGGCACGGCAAGCGCTCGTCTTTCTATTCCGACTACACCTTCGGCGTCTGGCGCGGGGAAGAGCTGGTGCCGGTCGGCAAGGCCTATTTCGGGTTCACGGACGAGGAACTGAAACAGATCGACAAGTTCGTCCGCGCGAACACGATCAACCGCTTCGGCCCTGTCCGCGAAGTGACCCACACCCGTGACGCAGGCCTTGTTCTCGAAGTTGCTTTCGAAGGGCTGAACCGGTCGACCCGGCACAAGTCGGGCGTCGCCATGCGGTTTCCGCGTATCTCGCGGCTGCGCTGGGACAAGCCGCCGCAAGAGGCGGACCGGCTCGAGAGCCTGGAGAAACTGCTGCCCGACGTCTGATCTGACGGCGCTCACTGGGCCGAATGTGGCGCTTTCGACACGGATTCCGGGCTCCTGCCGGCCACTGCCACATTTCGCCCCCTGTTCATCTGCCATATGATGCCGGTACCGACGACGTGTGGGATGCCGGAAGGACAGAGGACCATGGACAAGATTTTTGGCGGGTCGCCGCCTGCCGTCATTCTGAAGATCGCCATTGCCAGCGTCTGCGTCGGCCTGCTGCTCGCCATCACGGGCATGGACCCGATGATGGTCTGGGAGGATGCGTTTGCCACAATCGGCAATGTCTGGTCGCTGGCTCTCGACTGGTTTGCCTGGGCCGGCAAGTATCTGATCATGGGCGCGATCATCGTCGTGCCGATCTGGATCGTCGTGCGGCTGTTCGACATGCTGTTCGGCAGCGGCAAGTCCACCTGATCCCCAGCCCTCAGCCTACGGAGCACCGTGTAGTCTACGACCGAGGCGAGGTTTCATGTTTTCAGCGATCGGGTCCTGGCTGGCTTCGTGGCCGCGGCGGCGGCGTTCCGCCATCCTGTTGGGGCTGGCCTTCTGGCTGGCCGGCCTTCTTGCCGCCCGCCTGGACGGCCTTGCGCTGATCAACCTGCCTTTTGGGCCGATGCTCGCGGACGGCGTGCCGGTCATCGCGGCCGCCCCCGCGACCGACGTGGCCGCTATCGACACAGACACCGCTCCACGCGAGTCAGAGCGGCGGCGCACCCTGATCATCGCCACCGAAGGTGGGTATCCGCCGTTTAACTTCGTCGATGCGGTTGGTGAACTGCGCGGTCTCGAGGTCGACCTGGTCTACGCTCTGTGCGACACGCTCGATGCGGATTGCACGCTTGTTCAGCGGCCCTGGGACGATCTGCTGCCCGGGCTTGAGACGGGTGACCACGACATCGTTGCCTCGTCCTTGCGTGTTCCAGAAGTTGCGGCGGAGGGTATCGTGTTTTCCCAGCCCTACTTCCAGACCGTTGCGGCCTATGCGGTCCATGATGACCATCATGATGGATGGCAGACTGGACCGGTTGGGGTGGAAAGCGGCACGCGGATGCACCGGATGCTCGTCGCACGACCCGACGGACCCGTCATACAGCCGCTGCCGGACGCCGTCGCTTCCTATGAAGCGCTGATCCGCGGCGACGTGGCCGCGGTCCTCGACGACGCTGTGCGGTTGAACCGGTGGTTGAATCACCCTTCCGGCCGCTGCTGCCGCAAGGCAGGGCCGGTTGTGGTCGACCCTGTGCATCTGGGGCGGGGCACCGGGTTTGCCCTGCGTGCCGCAGACACTGAACTTCTGAGTGACATCAATGATGCGCTTGCGTCCCTGGCAGCAGACGGGCGCGTTGCGGAACTGACGGACAGGTATCTGCCATTCGCCCTTAACTGAGGTGCGATCAGGTACAGAAGGCTCAGGCAGCGTCCGGCAGTTGCCGCGGCATGACAAAATCCGTCAGGCGACCACCCGATACCATGTCCTGCCAGCTGCCGTCACACTCCAGCACCGCCAGAGCCGCCGTTGGGAATTTGTGATTGAGCTGTGACAGCAGCGACTGATCGCCCGAGCGCGACAGGCCGAGGGCAAGACTGTGCGTCCCAGGATTATGCGCGATGAGCAGAACGCAGTCCGGGTCATCCGCCTGCTGGTCAATATGGGCGAAGGCCGTCTCCAGCATCTGTTCGGGCATCGCCAGATATAGCGCCCGGTCATGAATGACGTCTGGCGTGCATGCGAGCTGGTCCTGCAGCAGGTCGAGCGTCTCGCAGGTACGCGCAGCGGTGGAACACAGGATCAGCTGAGGCGCGAGGCCGGCCTCCTTCATGTATCGGCCCATGCGTGCCGCCGCCGCCCGGCCCCGGGCGTTGAGCGGACGGGCATGATCATCGAGATCATCATCCGACCAGTCGGATTTCGCGTGCCTGAGAAGCAGCAGCTGTTTCATGTCCCGGTGCGTTCCTGTGACGTGGCTTGTTCGCGTGCCAGTCTAGCGCCCGTTGAAGAAGGGGAGCCAGAGGGAGAAGCCGAGTTTCGACGGACGCTCGTCCTGAAACTCGGTGAGCCCGATGGCCATACGGTCATGGCCGTCCTGCGGGGTCTGCGTGTAGGTACCGAACATCCGGTCCCAGAGTGACAGGTTGAAGCCGTAATTGCTGTTGGTTTCATAAATATGCACGGAATGATGAATGCGGTGCATGTCCGGCGTGACCACCAGCCAGCGCAAGGTCCGGTCGAGCGCCAGCGGCAGCCGCAGATTGGCATGGTTGAACATGGCCATGCCGTTGAGGATGACCTCGAACACGATGACGGCTGCGGGCGGGGCGCCGAGTACGACCACCAGTACAATCTTGATGATCATGCTGAGAACGATCTCCACCGGATGGAAGCGCAGGGCCGTCGTTGCGTCCACATCCCGGTCGGCATGATGCACCCGATGGATGCGCCAGAGCGCGGGCACACGGTGGAAGACTACATGCTGGGCATAGATGGCAGCGTCGAGAAGAATGACGGAGATGCCGAACGCAAGCAGCGGCGGAACGGCCAGCATGTTCAACACGCCGAAGCCCTGCTGCTGGGCATAGGCGGCCGCTCCCACTGCAAGCACCGGCCCGCCGATCCGCAGCATCAGCGTGTTGAGGAGGCTGATGCCGCCGTTCGTCGTCCAGCGGCGCAGGCGCGGCTGCGCGCGGTCACGGCGGGGAAAGAGGCTTTCGGCGCTTACGAACAGCGCCAGCAGCCCGGCAAAAGCTGCAAGCCGGATCGCCCCCTCATTCTCGACAAAAAACTGCTCCATGGTGACTAGATCGTCCGCCAGGGGCGGCAAGTCAATTGACGCTTTTGCGAGCGGCTGGAATCATCGGGTCATGACATACTCATCCAGATTCACCCTGTCTCTTGCCGCCAGCCTTGTTCTTGTCGTTAGCCTCTTTGTATCGGCAGCATGGGCACAAAGCTCACCATCTCCCTGCAGCCCGGTTGCCGAAGCCGAGTTTGGTGACCCGGTCATCTGCACCGGCAAAATCACGACGAACGGCAAGCCGCTGGTCGTGCGCCTCTATTGGGACATTCTGGCGGACACGGATGAGCTGCACGTGCTGCGGATCGAAACCGCGGGCTCCGAGAGCGGCAAGGCGCGGGCAACATTTGATGTCGACAGCCGTGCACCGATGACCATGGAAGCCAATGGCTTTGAATTCGGCGATTTCAACTTCGATGGGTATACGGACTTCCGGCTGATCGAATTCCTGCCGGCAGGGCCGAACATTGCCTACTTCAATGCGGTGTTTGATCCGTCGTCAGGGCGGCACGTCGCAGCGACCGGGCTCAACACGCTGAGCGCACCCGAATTCGAGAAAGACGGCAAACGGGTCGTCAGCGGATGGCGGGGCAATGCCGTGACCTACGGCACGGACACTTTTGTCTGGGAGGGGCCCGACCTGGTGCTGGTGGAACGGCAGGTGTCGATGTTCGACGAGAACGACAACTGCATGACCACGAAGTTTGAGCCCAAGGGTCGTGTTACCGCGAACGCACTTGCCGGCGACGCGACGGAGCTTCTGAGCGAAGTCTACGAGTCGCCGTGCAACTAGGCAGGACGCCTGACGGCCCTATGGCCGCAGGTGACGGGCCCGGGTGCCGCGCTCGATGGCGGCTGCGACCAGACGCTCTACATCAAGCTTGTGGCGGATGATTTCCAGCAGCCGCAGCTCTTCCTGACCGATCTGTAGATCGGCCGCCGCGACTTCCGTCGCCATTGCGTAGGCGGTTTCGCGCATGTGATCGGGCAGGGCTTCGCGGACGAGGCCGAGCACAGTATCGAGACCGTCGTCTTCCTGAAGAATAGCGGCGCATTCCTGTGCGGTCGGGACGAGTTTTTCCTGCGAATAGTCGCGGAAAGCGGGCAGCATCGATGTGATGTTCCCGATCTTCTTGAGCTCGTTGTCCGAAATGCTGCCGTCAACGGCGGCCATGGTGACCATCACATAGATAAGCGCGGATTGCGGATTGATCGTCGAAGTCATGACCGGCTGTCACCTTCTGGCGGTTGAGGGAGGGTTGCCGGACACTAGGCAATCGCCCTTGCTTGGGCAAGGCGCACGGCCCGCTGCTTCAACGCCCGAGAAAGGCTGCGCTCTCCTGTGCCGCCTCCGCCAGTCCCACACGCTCCACCGTGACCCCCCTGGGCAGTGCGCCCAGGAGTTTCGAGGGAAGCGGCGCCAGCATCACGAACACACCGCGGTCCTCTGCGGAGCGGATCAGGCGGCCGAACGCCTGGCGCAGCCGCAGGCGGGCGATCATGTCGTCATACTGTCCGCCACCGAAGGCGGTGCGCCGGGCCTTGTGCAGAATGTCCGGTCGCGGCCACGGGACACGGTCGAAGACCAGCATCCGCAGGGCATCGCCGGGTACATCCACACCATCGCGCACCGCATCGGTGCCCAAGAGACAGCTGTCGCGCTCGTTCCTGAAGATGTCCACAAGCGTGCCCACATCCATCGCATCCACATGCTGGGCATAGAGATTGATGCCGGTCTCGGCGAGACCGGGTTGCAACCGTTGGTACACGGCCCGCAGGCGGGCAATCGCCGTGAACACGCCCAGGGACCCGCCACCGGCTGCCTCGAACAATGTCCGGTAAGCGCCGGCAAGAACATCGGGCCGCGCGCGGCCGAGTTCATGGACGGCGAAGACCCGAACCTGCCGGGCATAATCGAACGGTGACGGAAAGCTGGTGCGGATGGCTGGAGAGGCCAGGTGCAGGGCGCCAGTTCGCACCTCAGCGCTGGCCCAGTGCAGGTCCGCGCCGTCCTCCGCGGGACCATGATCATCCTGCGGCATGTCGAAGCGGTCAGTTTCCAGAACGCCATGAGCGTCCCTGTCGACCCCCGCGTGCACTGGCAGTATGACCGGCTCGTCACGCAAGGTGGCGGAAGTCACGAGCACCCCCTGAGTCCGGTCAAGCACGACTTCTGCAAGCGGCAGTGTCGGGTCAAGCCAATGACGGTGCATGGCGACATCGCGCTCGCGGCCATCGCTGCGTTCGACCTCGAACCACTCAACAAAGCCGTCATCCGCTTCACGGCCGATCCCCTGAAGCATAGCAATCCATGACGGCAACAAGCCGCCGGTGCGCCGCAGAATGGCCCGATAGGCAGCCTCGATGCGCACCCGCGTCGAAGGATCAAGGCTGTCCCCCTCCTCCTGCAGCCGTTTCGACAGGAGACCCGCAATCGCCCGCAGCGGCCGTGCCAGATCCGCCAGTCCATCGGCCAGCTTCATGGCGGCCGGCGGCAGCACCTCAATAGGCGGCGACACTGCCGTTTCCAGAGAGAACGGCGTGCGGTCGCCCGCATTACGCTCCAGCACCTGGGCACGTACGAGCGACAGAAAGGTCTCGGCGGGATTGGGGCCTGGCTGGCCCTGAATGCGTGTTTGCCAACCCGGTCCCGCCAGCACACGGGCGGCAGCCTGAGCGTCGTCGAGATGTTTGGGGCCGTCGTCGAGATCTTCGATCAGATCACTGACACGCTCACGCAGACCGCGGCTGCGCCGGGTCCGCCGTGCTTCTGATCCACGAATCCAGCGGCGCAGCTCCGCGGTCTCAAAGCCGGACAGCACCGCAGAGAAAGCACTGTCGGCAGCATCAAACACATGATGGCCTTCATCGAAAACCACACGCTGCAACCCCTCCAGCAGCGGCACATCGCCGTTGCTGTCAGGCACATGGGCGTTAGCGGCATGTGTGAGGACCAGCGCGTGATTGGCCACCACGATATCCGCATTGCGGGATTTGCGCGTCGCCCGCTCGATGAAACAGGACTTGTAGTGCGTGCAGGCAGAATAGATGCACTCACCCCGCCGGTCCGTCAGGCCGGTGCCCCCCTCGTTGCCAGCACGCGCGGCAGCGGGGACAAGCCATGACGGGAAATCACCCCCGAGCATGTCGCCGTCCCGGGTGGCGCGCAGCCAGCGGGCGATGAGGCCGATGGGGATGAGTGACGGATTGCCGGGTACCCCGCGCACATTGAGCGATGCCGCGACCCGCGCCGCCGCTTCCTCATAGTTGAGCAGGCAGGCATAGTTCTCCCGCCCTTTCCGCAAGACAACCTTTGACGCCTTTTCATCCGGGTCCGGATAAAGCCGCGTGAGCTCCTGGTCGAGCTGGCGTTGCAGGTTCTTGGTATAGGTCGAGAGCCAAACGGGGGCGTCATTGCGCTCCGCCCACAGGCTTGCCGGCGCGATGTAGCCCAGTGTCTTGCCGGTGCCGGTCCCGGCTTCCGCCAACACCATATGCGGCTCGCCGGGGTCACGCGGCAGGAAGGCACGCGAGGCCGCCGCCGCGTAGTCGCGCTGACCCTGCCGGTCTTCCGCGTCCGGACCGACAAGCTGGCGCAGGCGTCCGGCGGCCTCTTCCGGCGCCACGGGCCGGTTGCCCGGCTTGCCACGGGCGGCTGTCTCTTCCCATTCCGGCAACCTCTTCCAGGCTTCGAGGCCGGTGAGCCAGCCGGTATCCGCATAGGGCTTCGGCTGGCCCAGCGCTGCCGTTACAGCAGGTCCCCAGGCCCAGCCTGCACGCTCCATGGTGGCGGCCAGGGCTGTTGCCTGTTCGCGGTCAATGAGGTCACCGGACGCCGACGTTTCAACAAGATGGCGGGCTGCAGACAAGAGATGCAGGGCCGTCTCTTCCACATCCGGTTGTGCATCGGGGACGACCAGCCCAAGCGCGCGCGCAAGCCCCAGAGGCGTCGGCGTGCAGAAACGCGCCGGGTGCACAAAGGCAAACAGCTCCAGCACGTCATAGGCGGGCGCCATGTCGATCAGCCGGACACCGAAGCGGCGCGCAGTGAACCGCGCCTGCACCAGCAGGTGGGATTGCGTTTTCAGCCGCTCGGCAGCCTCGCCCTTGGAGACCTCGTCAATCTCGCCATCACTGGACAGGATCACAGCTCCGCGCGGCGTCGCCACGAGGGCCGGGACGTCCGGCAGCAACACCTTGCCGCTACCCTGCCGGGTGCCGCTGGCTGGAGTGGAGGAATCAGGCTCGGTCATTGCCGCGCATCATAGCCGTGCGTGCACCGGTGCAGGCAAGTTACGGGCAGATGCAACGAAGCCGGCGTGTATCAGCGGCGGGCGGCGGCGAATTGCGGGTGTGCGGTCGCGAAGTCCGCCTGCGCCATAGCAGCATCGCCCGGCAATTGTGCCGCCTGTGACAGCGCCGTGTCCGCGTCATGGCTGCGTACGGCTGCCTCGATGGCGCCGGCGCGGGCTTCCATCTGAGTGAACCCGATATTGCTCGCAATCGACCTCAGGTCATGGGCGGCACTACCCACCGCTTCGACATCTCCACTGCGGCGGGCGACCTCGATCTTCTCTGTGAGCTCCCATACCGAGTCCAGGCAGGCCTCGATGATGTCCTGCGCCTTCTCCGGACCGAACATGTCCACATAACCCTCGACCTGCTGGGCGGTCGCGGTCGTATGGCCTGACGTTGCGTTCCGTTCGGGTGCGGCGGCGGCTTTCTCTAGCGGCACGTCGAACCAGAACTCGGAGCCTTCACCAAAGGTGCTGCGTACGCCGACATCGCCGTGCATCTGACCAACGATCCGCTGGACCAGGGCGAGCCCCAACCCGCGGCCCCCATGGCGCCGGGTGTGGGACTGGTCGATCTGCTCAAAATCCTTGAACAGCTTGGCCGTGTTCTCGGGCCGGATCCCAATGCCCGTGTCCTGGACGGTGAACCGGATCATCGGATCGTTCGTCTTCGTCATGTGCCCCATGCCGACGCGCACTGACACGTGGCCCTCGTCCGTGAACTTGACTGCATTGCCCACAAGGTTGAGCAGCACCTGCCGGCATCGCTTCTCGTCACCGCTCACGCTGCGCGGGATGTCCGGCGGAACGATCAGATTGAGGCTCAGCGCTTTGCGGCGTGCGTCGGGCTCGATGATACGGATGACCTGCGCGGCAAGTGCCTCGGGATCAAACGGGCGCAGCTCATAGTCGGCAGTGCCGGATTCATGCAGGGAAATCTCGATGATATCGTCAAGCACGACACCGAGACTGTCAGCACTCTCACGGATGGTTGTGAGGCACTCCTGCTGCATATCCGACAGGTCGGTGTCCTGCATGAGCTCCGCCATCCCCTGAATGCCGTTCAGCGGCGTACGGACCTCGTGGCTGATCGTGGACAGAAACTCACTCTTCGCGCGCGCGCCCGCTTCCGCGGCATGGCGCGCTTCTTCCGCTTCTTCCGCGCGTGCTTCAGCGGTATCGCGGGCCAACTCAAGATCGCGCACAAGGTCCTGGGAGCGCAGTCGTGCCATCGCCTCGCGGCGGTACATGCTGTTCAGGCCCTTGGCCCAGCCCTGGATACCGATGGCATAGACGACGGACAGAATACCGACGGCGATACTCTCCGGCGTCCAGAGCCACAACTGACAGACAACAAAAGGCGTCCCGAGCGCGACTAGAAAAACGGCCAGCGACGGCAGATGGGGAGAACGGGCGACCAGCGAGCCGGTTACGCCACCAATCAGCACAAGCGCCAGCACCACCTGAAGCTCCGGCAAATCCGGCACGAGCCACATGCCGCCCATGATTCCCCAGCTCACGCCACAGATACCGCTGACCCACATATAGCCAATGGCCCAGGGCCGACGATCGGCCTCCGGCGCTATCAGCTTGTGGCGGCGGCGGAGGATCTCGGCCAGACCTGTGCCGCCGAGTTGAAAGGCCAGTATGAGCGGCAAGGACCACCACGGTGCATGCGGCAGAAACAGAAACGAACAGACAATGAAGACGATGACAGGCGTAAATCGCCCGGATGCAGACTGTGCATACAGGAAGTCGATCAGATCGTTGTACGCGCGCGCTTCCAGCGATGCAGCGCGATCCCGGTTTTCCGGCGACGCGGCCTCACCTCGAGGCAGCATTGTTCCCGCATTCGGCAGCATAAAGGCCTCAACTCAACTCGGTTGCCCAGCCCGATGCGCCCTCTTGATCGGCACACCGGCCCCACCGTCGCCGTGCCACTAAGCGGGGTCTTCTTACGAGACGAATTGACGGCGCATCCCACCGACTCTAGGGTCCGCGGCCTTAAATTCCCTTAACGTTTAGCCCTTTTGCGGGCCGGAAACCTTCCATGACCGATCAGACAGCAACCGCCGCCGCCGAGACCCTTGCCGTGCTGGCCCGGGACAGCAAAGCCTGGCCCTTTGAAGAAGCGCGCAAACTGGTCGAACGGGTGGAGAAACGCGGTCTGGGCGGCAAGGACGTGTTACTGTTCGAAACCGGATACGGACCGTCCGGCCTGCCGCATATCGGCACTTTCGGTGAGGTGGCGCGGACGTCCATGGTGCGCCATGCCTTCAGCGTGCTGACGGATGTGCCGACGAAGCTTGTCTGCTTCTCTGACGACATGGACGGCCTGCGCAAGGTCCCGGACAACGTGCCGAACCAGGAGATGATGCAGCAGCATCTCGGCAAGCCGCTGACCCGCGTGCCGGATCCGTTCTCCAATGAGCACTCGAGCTTCGGGGCGGCCAACAATGCCCGCCTGCGGGTGTTCCTCGACCGGTTCGGGTTCGATTACGAGTTCGAGAGCGCCACCGACAATTATACGAGCGGCCGGTTTGACGAGGCGCTGATGCGGATGCTCGAGGTCTATGACAAGGTCATGGACATCATCCTGCCGACCCTAGGCCCGGAGCGACGCGCGACCTATTCGCCCTTCCTGCCCATCTGCCCGCGCACCGGTGTAGTGCTGCAGGTGCCGCTGGTGAAGCGCGACGTGGCCAACGGCGTTGTGACCTATGAAGACCCTGAGACCGGTGATGCGGTCGATGTGCCGGTCACCGGCGGCGCGGTGAAGTGCCAATGGAAGGCGGACTGGGCGTTGCGCTGGTTCGCGCTGGGTGTCGACTACGAGATGGCCGGCAAGGACCTGATCGACTCCGTGAAGCTCTCAAGCCGCATCTGCCGTGCGATGGGCGGGGAGCCGCCGGAAGGCTTCAACTACGAACTGTTTCTCGATGAGAACGGTGAGAAGATTTCCAAGTCGCGCGGCAATGGACTGACCATTGATGAATGGCTGCGCTATGCCTCGCCCGAGAGCCTGTCGAACTTCATGTTCAATGCGCCGCGCAAGGCCAAGCGGCTGTACTTCGATGTGATCCCCAAGAATGTGGACGAGTATCTGTCACACTTGGCGAGCTATCCGACGCTCGAACCGGCAAAGCAGATTGCCAATCCCGTATGGCACATCCATGAAGGCACACCGCCCGAAGAGAAGGCACCGATCTCATTCAACATCCTGCTCAATCTCGTGAGCGCGTCGAACTCGGAGGACAAGGATGTGCTTTGGGGATTCATCTCACGCTATGTGCCCGGCGCGACGCCTGAGACCGACCCACTGCTGGATGACATGGTGGGCTATGCCATCACCTACTTCCATGACTTTGTGAAGCCCGCAAAGACCTTCCGCGCCCCGACGGAGCTTGAGACCAAGGCGATCCAGGACCTTTCAGACCGGCTCGGGGCGCTTGACGCATCAGCAGACGCGGAAACGATCCAGAACGAGGTTTTTGCAGTCGGCAAGGAGCATGGATTTGATCCGCTGCGCTCATGGTTCAGTGCGCTCTACGAAGTGCTGCTGGGCCAGTCACAGGGTCCGCGCTTCGGCTCCTTCGTGGCGCTCTACGGCATCGAAGAAACGCGCAGTATGATTGCCAGAGCCCTCGACGGCGCAACAAGTTCGTGAAGTGAGGCATCTGCGGCTTGCTCTTTTGTGGAGAGATGCCGCAGGCTCGCTTCATGAGTATCTGCCGTCTGTTCTGCGTGTTTGCTCTTGTTGCCGTCCTGCCGGGCGCTGCTTTCGCTGAGAATTTCAGACCGGGTGCCGCTGGCCTGTATGCGTCAGGTCAGTATGAAGCGGCTGCAGAAGCAGCGGCGCGTGAGGAAACGGCTGCCGGCGACGCACTGGCAGCCCGTGCCCTGCTCGCCGCAGCGCGGTTTGCGCCGAAGTCTCAACGCAGGGGCCTTGTGGACCGGGCGAATGCCATCGCCCGTGATGCCATCAGACGGGACAGCTCTTATGCGGAAGGGTACCTGCAGCTTGCCGTTGCGCTTGGGTATCGGGGGCGCTCACTTGGCAGCTATCAGGCCCACGCGATTGGTCTTGCGGACGACGCCCGGGAGGCGATTGATGCGGTCCTCGCCCTGGAGCCGGACAACGCATGGGCATTGGCGCTGTCGGGAGCCTGGCACCTGGAGATCGTCGCAGAAGCCGGCCCCCTACTCGCCTCGGCACTCTATAACGCTGAGCGGACCCGGGGCATCGACGACATTCGCACCGCCATTGCCAATGCGGACGGCAATCCGATCATCCTGCACCAGTGCGCACTTCAGCTGCTCGCCCATGACGCGCGTGCCTTCGGACCGGAGGCAGAGCGTGCCCTGCTGGCGGCCATGCGGGCTCACGGGCGCGATGCTTTTGAACGTCACACGGTACGGCGGGCAGACCGGTTGCTGCGGGCCTATCGCGGCGGCAATGACTTCATGCTGCAGCACGAAATCGAGCGCGATCAGGTGCACTACTGACGTGCCCAGACAATGCGGGCCAGCCACTGGATCTCGGACGGCCTGAACTCCCGGTCTTCGAATGACGGATTGAGTGATGCCAGCACGATGCGCTTGGAATTGTTGACCCGAAGCTCCTTGGCCATGACTTCGCCATCGGTGGTCTTGGCGACAACCCGGTCACCGATACGCAGCGCTGCGGCCGGCGAGACGACGATGATGTCGCCCCGGCGGTAAACCGGCGCCATGCTGTCGCCGGAAATTTCCAGCGCATACATGTTGTCGTCGCGGCGGCTGCCCCCACTTTGTCCGCCGGGAAGATCCACGCGGTCCCACCCACCGCCTACGGGAAAGCCGCCATCGTCGAAGAAGCCGCCGCTGCCCGCCTGCGCCAGACCGATCACGGGGATGCCTGGCTGGCGCGCCGCTGCCTCTTCCGTCGTGTCGAGGCTGCCGCCACTGCGGATGTACCCGACAAACTCCTCCATGCTTGTACCGGCAGCCTCAAGCGCCTTGGACAGGCTTTCGGTGCTCGGCCAGCGCTGCTTGCCATTGGCGGCCATGCGCTTGGAGCGGTTGAAGGTGGTCGGATCAAGACCAGCGGCGCGGGCCAGCCCGGAAGCGCTCAGCCCCGATCTGTTGGCCAGCATGTCGATGGCCTGCCAGATCTGGCGGTGGGTCAGCGGTGTATCGGTCTGTGCGTCGGTTTCAGGACTCATGGAATCGGACGATAGGAACAAATTCCTTGCGCGACAACCGTCAATCGACCCACCCCTTGCCGCGCCGTGCGGCCTATGGCACCCAGCGGCCATGAGTTCGTTGATCTACAAGATCTGCCCGAAATCGCTCTGGGACGAGGCCGAGACCGTCGGCGCGTTTGCCGGGGCCGGCATCGACCTGGAAGACGGGTACATCCACTTTTCAACAGGCGCCCAGACAGCGGAAACGGCCAGGCTGCACTTCAAGGGCCAGGCCGGTCTCGTGCTTGTCGCCGTCGAGGCAGCGGTCCTCGGCGAGGCTCTCAAATGGGAAGCATCGCGCGGCGGCGACCTGTTCCCGCACCTTTACGGCACGTTGCCGCTTACGGCTGTGCAGTCTGTCACGCCGCTGCCGCTGGATGCTGAAGGCATTCCCATTGTGCCTGCACTCAACGGCGGCGGAGCATCGTCATGAGTGTGGTCGCAACAGTTGGCGCACGCCTGTTGCGCCTGATGCCTGCCGAACTGGCGCACACGCTCGCTGTCCGCGCGCTGGCAATGGGGCTGGGCCCCAGCATGACGGAGCCGCAGGACCCGGTGCTCGCGGTCAACGCACTTGGACTCGACTTTCCCAACCCGATTGGCATCGCCGCCGGGTTCGACAAGGACGCGCGCGCGCCGGATGCGCTGCTGGCCCTTGGGTTCGGCTTTGCCGAGACAGGCACGGTCACGCCGAAGCCCCAGCCTGGCAATCCAAAGCCGCGCATGTTCCGCCTTGAGGAAGACCGGGCGGTCATCAACCGGCTCGGCTTCAACAACCAGGGGCTGGAGGCCTATTGCGCCCGCCTTGCACACCGTGCCGGAAATCCGGGCATCGTCGGCGCCAATATCGGTGCCAACAAAGACAGCACCGACCGCATTGCCGACTATGTGACCTGCCTCAACAAGGTTGCGCCACTCGCGTCCTATGTGACCGTCAATGTGTCGTCGCCCAACACGCCGGGCCTGCGAGACCTGCAGGCGCGTGATGCCCTACGCGATCTCACCGGGCGCATCAGTGCTGCCCGCGACGCCCTGGAAGGCTTTGCCGGAGACACCCTGCCGCTGGTGCTGAAGATCGCCCCTGACCTTGCCGACGACGACATTCAGGATGCTGTCGAGACGGCAATCGATGCGGGGTTTCAGGGTCTGATCGTGTCCAACACCATGATCGCCCGGCCGGAGACGCTCAAAAGTCCGAACCAGCACGAAACCGGAGGCCTGTCCGGCGCTCCTTTGATGGCCCCCTCCACCGAAAAGCTCCGCATGGCGGCCTATGTCAACAAGGGTCGCCTGACGCTGATTGGCGCCGGGGGCGTGTCCTCGGGCGCAGACGCCTATGCGAAGATCCGCGCAGGCGCGTCGCTTGTGCAGCTCTACACGGCGTTCGGCTATGAGGGTCCGTCCTTGATCCCGCGCATCAAGACTGAACTCGCAGACCTGCTGCGGCGCGATGGATTCTCCAGCCTGCACGACGCCATCGGGGCTGACCTGACGTAGGACCAAGAAGGGCTGCATGCCATGACATTGCGCATCTATCACAATCCCCGCTGTTCCAAGTCCCGACAGACTCTTGAATTGCTCAAGGAGAAGGGACACAGTCCGGAGATCATCGAATATCTGAAGACACCGCCGACGAGTGAGGAGATCTCCAGGCTGCTGGGGATGCTCGGCATGGAGCCGCGCGCGCTGATGCGCAAGGGAGAGGCGGTTTACAAGGAACTGGGCCTCGCGGACACGTCGCTTCAGGACGCGCAACTCATCGATGCCATGGCGGCCAACCCCATCCTGATCGAGCGGCCGATAGTCGTGAATGCCGACGAGGCGGCGATCGGGCGGCCGCCTGAATCCGTTCTTGCCATTCTCTAGGTACCTCCAGGGGCCTCAGTGTCATGCCGCTGGCGGGCCGACCGCATCCGGTTTGAACACCCAACCGAATCCAACAATGCTGTCAGCATGTCCGCCAAACAGATTCGTGAAACCGATTTGTACCCTCCCATCAAGACCTTGCTGGAAAGCCAGGGCTACGAAGTGAAAGGCGAGGTCGGTGATGCGGACATTGTCGGCATGCGCGGCGATGAAGATCCGGTCATCGTGGAATTAAAAACCGGATTTTCACTGGCCCTGTTTCATCAGGCCGTAGAGCGCCAGGCCCTCACCGACACAGTCTATGTGGCCGTGCCCCGGCAGACCGGCGCGGCGTCTTACAAGGCACTTCAGAACAATCTCAAACTGTGCCGGCGCCTGGGCCTTGGTTTGATCACGGTACGAATGAAAGATGGATTCACCGAGATTCACCTCGACCCTGCGCCCTACCGGCCGCGCAAATCAGAGCCGAAAAGGGCACGTCTCCTGAAGGAGTTTGCACGCCGTGTCGGCGATCCGAATGCCGGTGGATCAAACCGGAGCGGTGCTGGAAACGGGCTCATCACCGCCTACCGGCAGGACGCGCTGCGGTGCCTGAAACTGCTGTCCGAGAACGGTCCCACCAAAGCCTCAGATGTCGCGAAAGCAACAGATGTCGAGAATGCCCGGCGCATCATGGCCGACGATCACTATGGCTGGTTCGAGCGCAAGGCTGTGGGCATCTACATGGTGACGCCCATCGGCCGCCAGGCACTGATTGACTACGCGCAGGAACTGGCCAAGTTGCCGCCACCGCCAGACACGGCACGCTCCAGCCAGATCTAAGCCGTGCCCTGCCGGGCCAGAACGCTGCGTTCCAGTGCCGGATAGCGCACTGCGAGCGTGATGCCGCGGGCGACATTGAACAGAATGAAGGCCGCCCACAGCCCGTGATTGCCATAGGGCTGCAACAGCCACCACGCGGCAATGAAGATGGCGAAGGACAGCGCCATCATGTTGCGCATGTCGCTTGTCCGCGTGGCGCCGATGAAGATGCCGTCGAGCTGAAAACTCGCCACCGTCACCAATGGAAAGAGGATCGCCCAGCCCAGATGGGCGATGGCAGTGTTCCGCACCTCCGGCACGCTGGTGAGCAACCCGATGAACCAGCTGCCGAACAGCGCAAAGATGATCGCAAAGGCCACTGCCGATCCCCCGGCCCACAGCGAGCTGAGTATTGCCGCCCGCCGCAACCGGGCGCGGTCTTGCGCGCCCTTGCTTTCGCCGACAAGTGCCTCGCTGGCAAAGGCAAAGGCATCGAGCGCATGCGCCGCAAGATAGAAGAAGTGCAGCAGAATCCCGTTGGCAGCAAGGACCACATCGCCCTTAACAGCGCCCTGTGCCGTCAGCCAGATAAAGGCGGCCAGCAGGAAGGCGGAGCGGATGAAGATGTCGCCATTGACGCTCAGCATGGTGCGCAGAGCCTGCGCATCCCACAGCCGCTGCACGTCGCCATCGCCGATGGCCGCCCCGGTCCGCTTACGGGCATAGTGGATGACAAGCACGACCCCGGCGATCAGCGTTGTCCACTCGGCGATGACGGTACCGGTCGCCACGCCGTCCACGTCCATGCCGGCGCCCACCACGAGGGCCACATCCAGGACAAGATTGGCGAGATTGAGATAGAGCTGCAGATAGAGAGCGATATCGGCGCGCTGCAGGCCAATGAACCAGCCGAGAATGGCGAAGTTCACCAGCATGGCAGGTGCGCCCCAGATGCGGATCGCAAAGTATTCGCGTGCCAGCGCCTCGACCTGAGGGCCTGACTCGAAGCCCAAAAAGATCGCGCCCGCGACCGGCATCTGCAGCAGAACCATCAGGGCGCCGACGGTGACACCAACCAGTGCCGCGCGATGGATGGCGCTGCGGATTTCGCGCTCATCGCCCGCACCGAGTGCCTGCGCCACGAGTCCCGTTGTCCCCATGCGCAGGAAGCCGAAGACCCAATAGAGCGCGTTGAAGATGATGGCGCCGAGCGCGATGGCGGCGATGTAAGCCGCTTCGCCGAGATGGCCGATGACTGCCGTGTCGGCGATGCCGATCAGGGGCACCGTGGAGTTGGAGACAATGATCGGACCGGCAATTGCCCAGACGCGCCTGTGCGTCACGGCCGGCGGCGTTACCCGCTCCGCGTCAGTCGTTGCCATGGAACGCTTCCCACGCCACCGCGTCGTCCAGCCGGTCGCTGCCCCAGAACAGTTCGCCGTCAGATGTGGTGAAGGATGGCGCCCCGAAGACACCGGCGGCGATGGCCGCTTCCGTGTTCACACGCAGTGCCTGTTTGCCTTCTGGTGACGTAGCGCTGGTGAGCACCTCACCCGCGTTTAGCCCCAGCCCTGTTAGCAGCGGTTTCAGTTCATCGGTGGTGGAGATGTTCCGGCCCTCACCGAACTGTGCTGCATAGACCTGACGGGTGAAAGCAGCGCCCCATCCATCGGCCGTCCCGGCGCAGGCGACGCGGCCCGCCAGCAGACTGTGCTGCGGGAACGGGTCCGGTCGCCTGAAAGCAAGCCCGTACGCCTCACAGAGCCGCTGCATATCCCGCCACATATACCTGCCCTTGGCTTCGTAGATGTTGAACGGACTGTCATTCCATCCCTGGGCCGCGAAGATCGGGCCCAGAAGGAACGGCCGCCAGGAGACCTCGACCGAGCGGGCAGCGGCGACCTCCGCAACGCGCATGGCGGCGATGTAGGAATAGGTCGATGCGAAGTCGTACCAGAAGGTGACGCGTGGCATGGATGTCCCCGCTGCGTGACCGGACTAGTCGCCGTTCCCTTCGCCAAGAGGCTCGAGCAGGAAATGGCCATGGGCGGCAGCGATAGGCTTTTCCGGGTCGTCCTGCCAGGCGATGACCTGCACATTGGCGACGCGGCGGCCATGCTTGGTGATGGTGGCGCGCGCGAAAGTGTCGAGCGGGCGGCCCGAGCGCAGGTAGTCGATGGTGATGTCGATGGTCTTGGGCAGAATGCGGATCTTGCTGGCACGGGCCACCTGCACGATGGCCGTCGTTTCCAGAAAGCCGCCGATGACACCCCCGTGCAGGGCCGGGAGGACCGGGTTGCCGATCAGGTCGTCCTTGAAGGCCAGCTTGCCGACGAGGTCGTCGCCCGCCTTTTCAAATGTGATGCCCAGAAAGGCCACGTACGGGATCGTCGCCATCACTTCGTTGATGTCGCGGCCTTCGGCGATGTGTTCGAGATCGCGCATGGGTCAGCTGTCCCCGCCGGTTGTGTCGCCGGCTGCTTCCGCGTCGAGCATCTCCTTGGCCCGCTGGCGCGCCACGGTTGCGGACGGAGTCGCGCGATTGGCGGCCAGCATGAATGCGCCGACACAGGTGGCGATGGGATTGTCCACATCCTCGTGGAACGCCGTGCCGCGGACAAAGGCGATGGACTTGGTCACCTTGTAGCACCGTGCTTCGCCGAACACGTCCGCATGAGGTGTCGCCGGCCGCATGTAGTCGATGCGCAGGTCCAGCGTGGCGATGGAGCTGGGCTCGGACAGCGCCATCTGCACGGCCACGCCACAGGCATTGTCGAGCATCGAGGTCACGACGCCGCCATGCAGCACGCCGGTATCCGGGTTGCCCACGAGATGCGGCGCATAGGCCACCTTCATCCGGCACATGGCTTTTTCCGCGGCCACGACCTCCAGGCCGATCGCACGGGCGTGGGGCACGTGGTCGATCAGCATGTCGCGCATCATGTCGAGGCGTTTTTGTACGTCGTCTGTCATGGGCTCCGGTATGGCCTGTTGCGCGGCACCCGGCAAGATCATTGAAACTAGACTCGGGTCTATTTCCGGCGCTATGACTCCCGAAAAGCAAGATCAGACAGGATCAGGGAGTGAATCCGATGTCCGAGGTGACCCTGCCTCAGTCCACCCGTGACGCAGACGCCGTGCCCGACGGGCAGATCACGGTGACCCGCCAGGGCCATGTGCTGCTGATGGGGATCGACCGGCCGGAAAAGTATAACGGCCTGACACCAAAGATGTTTTCGGAGCTGTCGGACGCCTATACCGAGCTCGACCGCGATCCGGAGTTGCGCGTCGGCGTGTTGCATTCCTTTGGCAAGCATTTCACCGCCGGGCTTGAGCTCACGAAATTCGCCGAAGGCATGAAGACAGGCTCGAGCGGCGCCACCGAAGCCGGATCCGAGCGTGTTGATCCCTTCGCGCTGAAGAAGAAATGCTCAAAACCAGTGATCACCGCCATCCAGGGCATCTGCTACACGGCGGGAATCGAGATGATGCTCGCCTCCGATATCGCCATCGCGTCCCGCGACACCCGCTTTGCCCAGCTTGAGCCGCGCCGCGGACTGATGGCGGCAGGCGGCGGCACCATCCGCTTCATCGAGCGCTGCGGCTGGGGCAACGGCATGTATCACCTGCTGCTGTGCGACGAAGAGTTTGGCGCCGAGGAGGCGCTGCGTATCGGCATCGTGCAGGAAGTCGTCGAGCCGGGCACGCAGGTGGCCCGCGCCATCGAACTCGCAAACCGCATTGCCAAACTCGCGCCGCTGGCCATTCAGGAGACCAAGCGGTCGTCGATGACATTCATCGAGGAAGGAGAGGCAGCCGCATTTGCAGAACTCAATGACGTGCAGGCACGCCTCGCCCGGACGGAGGATGCCGCCGAAGGTGTTCAGTCCTTCATCGAGCGGCGCGCAGGCAACTTCAAAGGCCGTTAAGGCCCGGCACACGACAAGGAGACGGCAGAATGTCCACGCAGAACACCGCCCTTCCCAAATGCTGCATCATCGGTGCCGGGTGCTCGGGCTTCACGACCGCCAAGGCATTGCAGGACCGGGGCATCCCGTTTGACTGCTTCGAGATGTCCGACGTCATCGGCGGCAACTGGGCCTACAAGAACAAGAACGGCATGTCGGCCTGCTACGAGTCGCTGCATATCGATACGTCGAAGCACCGCATGTCGTTCGAGGATTTCCCGATCCCGCCGACCTTCCCGGACTTCCCGCATCACAGTCAGATCTTCGACTATTTCAACGATTACGTGGATCATTTCGGCCTGCGCGAGAAGATCAGCTTCAACACCGCCGTCACCCATGTGACGCGCGACGATGCAGGTCTGTGGCATGTGACGATCGACCGGTCGGCAACCGGCGGGCCGTCGTCCGAAACGCGTATCTATGACGCTGTCTTCGTGTGCAACGGCCACCACTGGGATCCACGCTGGCCGGAATATGAAGGCATGAATGACTTTACCGGCGTCCAGATGCACGCGCACTCCTATCTCACGCCGTTCGAGCCCCATGACATGCGCGGCAAGCGCATCGTCATTGTCGGCATGGGCAACAGCGCGATGGACATCTCCTCGGAACTGTCTCAGAAGCCGATCGCCGAGAAACTGTTTATTGCAGCGCGCCGCGGTGTCTGGGTGATGCCGAAATACATCAACGGCAAGGTCGCCGACAAAGGCGCCATGCCGGCCTGGATTCCCCTGTCCGTCCAGCGCGCCATCGGCAAGCGCATGATCAAGAAACTGGTCGGCAACATGGAAGACTATGGCCTGCCGAAGCCAGACCACGAGCCGCTCGAAGCACACCCGTCCGTATCCGGAGAATTCCTCACCCGTGTCGGTTGCGGTGACATCGAGGCCAAGCCGAACATCCGCCGCTTCGACGGCAATATCGTAGAGTTCGAAGACGGCAGCCGGGAGGAGATCGACGTAGTGATCTACGCGACCGGCTACAACGTCTCCTTCCCGTTCATGGATGAAGCGGTCATTAAGGTCGAAAACAACCATGTGCCGCTTTACAAGCGCCTCTTCGCCCCGGGCATTCCCAACCTGTTCTTCATGGCGCTGGCACAGCCGCTGCCGACACTGGTGAACTTCGCAGAGCAGCAGATGAAGCTGATCGGCAACTACCTGACCGGCACCTATGCGCTGCCCGACGAGGCGGAAATGAAGGCCGTCATCAAGGCGGATGAAGACATGTATACGGGCCATTTCTACGAGTCCGCCCGCCACACCATGCAGCTCGACTTCAACAAATACGTCTGGGACATGCACCGGGAGATAAAGCGCGGCGCCAAGCGGGCCCGCAGCCAGAACGGGCTTCCGGTTCCAGCGCGCGCGGCGGCGTCCGGCAGGATGGCGGCCGAGTAACCCTGTTTGCAGCCAGGTCACGGCTGACTGCAGGCGAAATTGAAGCTGGCCAAGGGCCGGGTTAAGCTGCATAAGAGCGCCCGCGCTCCGGAAAGTGCGCTTACTGACAATTATGTCGGTGGTAAGTGGCTGGGTCCGGCATCGCTTGAAACTTCTTCGGAAAGCCCGGAATTCGTGACGACGACAATCAAAACAGCCGAACCGCCCGCCGCAGGCACAGCGCCCTCCCCGATGGGCAAACGCGAACGCACCAAGGTCGAGAACCGGCAGGCGATTCTGGACGCGGCCCGGCTGGTCTTTGCGGAACTCGGGTATGGCGAGACCACTGTGCGGGACATCATCCGCCGGACCGGCCTCGCGTCGGGCACCTTCTACAACTACTTCAAATCCAAGGAAGAAGTGTTCCAGGCACTGATGGACGCCAGCGCGCTTCGGATGCGTCCGCGTATCCGTGCGGAACGTATCCGCGCCGCCAATTTTGAAGAGTTCATCTCGGCCAGCTTCCGCGCCTATTTCGACTATCTGGCGCAGGATGACGACATGCACCGGATCATCCGGCGCAAATCTGGCGCCATGCGGGTGCGGATGGATACGCCGGAAGTGGTGGCGGTGTTTGACGAACTGCGCCTCGATATTGACCGGGCGATTGCGCAGGGCGTGCTGCCCAATGTGGATCCGGAATACCTGACCGCTTCTTTTGTCGGCATCGCTTTCGAAGTCGGCGACCGTATGCAGGCGCGTGAGCCCTTTGATGCGGAAGCAGCCGCTGAATTTGCGACGAAGCTGTTTCTGGGGGGCGTAAATGCCCTGCCGCGGCTGCCGGAAACCCGCTAATATCCTTCCGAACCAGATTTTTCCGCGAAGGAGTAGCCGATGAGCGCTCAGCAATTGATCGCGCGCGCCATGATGCGCCTGCCTGCCTCTGCCCTCAAATCCATGTCCAAAGGCGCTGTCCTGACGGTCGATGGCCGGGAGATCGACCCCGGCGTCGGCTTCCTCACGGCACAGGCCGGCAAGGGACCCGGCATCAGCACTTTGCCTGTGGAGGAAGGCCGCGAGGCCACCCGCCAGGGCTTCGCCATGATGAACGCCAAGCGGTCGAAGGATGTCGGGGTGACGGAGCTATCGATCCCCGGCCCGGGCGGCAACCTGCATGCACGCCACTACTGGCCCATCAACGGCAAGACCGGTGATGGGCTGCTTGTCTATTTCCACATGGGCGGCTGCGTCATCGGTGATCTGGATACCTGCGATCACTTCTGTTCGCTGATCAGTGCCGAGACTGGCGCAGGCGTTGTGTCGGTGGATTACCGGCTCGCGCCGGAGCATGTTTTCCCGGCTGCCGTCGATGATGCGATCGCATCGTTCCGGTGGATCCGTGACAATGCGGAACAGTTCGGCGCCGCAGCTGACAAGCTGGCCGTCGGCGGCGACAGCGCGGGCGGCTATCTCTCCGCCATCGTGGCGCAGGAAATGAAGCGCAAGGGTGAGCAGGGGCCCATGCTGCAGCTGCTGATCTATCCATGGGTCGACATGACAGATGAAGGCGGTTCGATGCAAAGCTGCGGCGACTGCGTGCCTCTCGACACCGACACTATGCGCTGGTTCGAAAAGATCTACATGCCGGACGGAGGCGACAAGGCAGGGCCCACGGCCAGCCCCGGCCTGCAGACCGACCTGGACGGGCTGCCGAAAGCACTGATCTACACGGCGGGATTTGATCCCCTGCGCGATCAGGGCGAGGCCTATGCCCGCAAGCTGGAGCAGGCGGGCGTCGAAGTCGTATTTCGTGAGTATGGCGACCTGCCGCATGGCTTCACCGCCATGAGCGGCGTGTCGCGGCGTGCGGCCGACGTCAATAATGAGATCGCACGCGACATCGCGTCAGCGCTCTAAAATCCGTACAAAGACTGAATCCGGGAGTACGCCATGAAGGCCGTGCGGGTGAATGCGCTGTCTGAAGACATCACCGATATCGTGATCGAAGATATCGAACTGCCAGAGCCCGGTGAGGGCGAGATCCAGGTACGCATCCGCGCCTGCGCTGTGAACTTTCCCGACCTGTTGATGGTTCAGGGCAAGTATCAGTTCAAGCCGCCCTTGCCCTTCACACCGGGCATGGAGGGTGCGGGCGATGTCGTAGCCGTCGGCCCCGGCGTCGACACCTTCAAGCCGGGCGACAAGGTTGTGGCCGGTCTGCGGACCGGCGGCATGGCGGAACTGGCCAATACGGCTGCCAGCTCATGCCGCCCGATGCCGGAGGCGATGTCCTATGAGGAAGCGGCCGGCTATACGACGGCCTATCTCACAGCCTATGTGGCGCTGGTCCGGCGCGGTGACCTGCAGGAGGGCGAAACGCTGCTGGTGCACGGCGCCGCCGGCGGTGTCGGCATGGCAGCGGTCGACCTCGGCAAGCAGCTCGGGGCCACTGTGATCGCCACTGCCAGCTCACAGCAGAAGCTCGACGTCCTGACGAAGCTCGGCGCCGACCACGTCATCAATGTGAATGACGGCTTCAAGGACAAGGTCAAGGAACTGACCGGCGGTCAGGGTGCGGACGTTATCTATGATCCGGTCGGCGGCGATGTATTCGACGAGAGTGTCCGCTGCATTGCGTGGGGCGGACGGCTGCTGATCATCGGCTTTGCCGGCGGGCGGATTCCCGAGGTCTCGGTCAACATGCCCCTGATCAAGGGCTTTTCCATTGTCGGCGTGCGGGCCGGGGAGTATGGCCGCCGCGACCCGCAGAAGGGTGCCGAGAACATTGCCGCGATCGACGAAATGGCCGCGAAGGGCACAATCCGGCCATATGTTTATGGGACTTTCGGCCTGAATCAGGCTGCCGAGGCCATGTGTCAGTTGCGTGACAGGCGCGTCATCGGCAAAGTGGTTGTGACGCCGTAAGTGTTGCGGCGCGTGTTTACTTTTAACAGGGGGCCGCGGCTTTCAGGGAGGAGCAACCCCTCGGGGGACATCCACAGGGGAAGCCGGGGTTTATGTGCATGATCAAAAAGACGCTTACTTTGACGGCGGCCGCTGCCCTTGCGTTGGGCCTGGCAGCCTGTGACTCCGGTACAGATGAGTCTGAAGACGCCGGCAACGCTCTGGGCGATGCCATGGAAAGTGCAACTGACGCGATGTCTGATGCCGTGGACAGTGCGACGGAAGCTGCATCCGATGCGGCTGATGCCACCATGGAAGCCGCCTCAGATGCCGCGGATGCGACGATGGAAGCAGCCTCGGATGCTGCTGACGCCGCCAGCGACGCCGTCAGCGATGCTGCGGAATCTGCTGCCGAAGCCGTGAACGACGCTGTCGACGCGGCCACCGGCGATGCAGAAAGCGCTGCCGAAGCAGCAGACGCGGCTGAAGCTTCTGCTGAAGAAGCTGCGACGGAGGCTGCCGAAGAGGCGGCTGAAGCTGTTGAGGAAGCAGCTGAAGACGCCGCTGAAGAGGCAACCGAAGCTGCTGAAGACGCAGCCAAGGAAACAATGACGCCGGCTGCCGAGTAAGCTATCCGGCCACCTGCATCGTCAGGCACACGACCTTGAAGGGCGGTTCCTCCGGGATCCGCCCTTTTTGTTGCTCATCAGGACGCGCCCAACAACCCAGTGTATACAACCCAATACGACCTGTGGGATAGCTGCGGGTTGAGTGCCCTGGCATGTGCCCGGCGGCACGAGTGGGTTACGAGCCATGGCGAACCAACCTGCAACACCCGCGAGCGGGGAACGCAGCAGGCCTGGAAAGGCCGACACCGACGGCAGACAGCTCTTTGGGCGCGTTCTGCTCGACGCAGGTATCGTCAGCGAAGGTGAGCTGGAGACCGCACTTGATGCGGCACATCGCTGGGATGTGCCGGTGGGGCAGGCTGTGCTTTCTCTGGGGATGGCCCGGCCCGTCGACTTTTACCCCGCCCTCGCCCAGCACCTCGGGCTGCCTTACGTCAACCTGCTCGATGATCCGCCTCCGGATTATCTGTTCGATGCCTCTCTGCTCGATTTCTACCTGGCTGCTCAGGCAGTGCCGGTTCGGCGGGAGTACGATCAGCGGCTCGTTCTTGCGTCACCCGATCCTCTGGCGGCCGCCCGGGAGATCGCGCTTCGCCGTGCCCAGGGTTTGAGCACACCCGCAGGCCATGTCGCCTTTGTGGTGACACCACGCCTTGATGTGCTGTGGACGCTGCAAGAGCGCTTCGATACGGAAATTCAGTATGCGGCGCGATTTGACCTCGATGAGCATGAACCGCATCTGTCGGCGCGCCGCCGACTGCCCCGCAGCCAGATGGTCTGGCTTGGGGGACTTGCGCTCTTCGGTGTCATTGCAGCTGTCGCAGCACCTATCGTCACACTTGCTGTGGTCAGCTTTGTGCTCGGCCTCTTTTTCCTCGCCGTTCTGGGCCTGAGGGCAATTTCCATCCCGCTCGGCATCGCGGCACGGCAGGATCAGTGGCACGCGCCTGATTTGCCCGATGATGCGTCCCTGCCGGTCTATACGGTGCTTGTGCCGCTCTACCGGGAGGCAGAAGTCCTGCCTCTGCTGGCAAAGGCACTGCGGGCACTGGATTACCCTGCGGCGAAACTCGACATCAAGCTCATTTTGGAAGGCGATGATCAGGCAACGCTGGATGCGGCAAAAGCCCTCGACCTTGAGGCACATGTTGAGTTCATCCGGGTGCCCGACGGGCCACCACGCACTAAGCCCAAGGCCTGCAACTACGCGCTGCAATTCGCCCGTGGCGACTATCTGGTGATTTTCGATGCGGAAGATCAGCCCGACCCGATGCAACTTAAGAAGGCCGTTGCAGCATTCGGGGAGGCCGACGAGGGGATCGCCTGTCTGCAAGCGCCGCTGACCTATTTCAACGCCAATGAAAACTGGCTGACGCGGCAATTCACGATCGAATTCAACATGTGGTTCGACCTGCTACTTCCCACCGTCGACAGGCTGGGCATGCCGATACCGCTGGGCGGTACATCGACCCATTTCCGCATGGCGGCGCTGCGGGAGGTCGGCGCCTGGGATCCCTACAACGTCACCGAGGACGCTGACCTCGGCATTCGGCTGGCGCAGAAGGGGTACCGCTGCGGCATCCTCGATTCCGTGACCTATGAAGAAGCCAATTGCGAACTGGGCAACTGGCTGCGGCAGCGCTCACGATGGCTGAAGGGCTATGCGCAGACATGGCTGGTGCATATGCGCCGGCCAGGCGACCTGCTGCATGAGCTTGGACCGTTTGGCTTTCTCGGCTTCCAGCTTCTGATCGGTGGATCCATCGTCTCGGCCCTTGCGCATCCCTTTGTCTGGGCCATTGCCGCGGCAGGGCTTGCTGTCAGCGGGTCACCACTGGCCTATTTCACCGGACCCGAAATCCCCTATCTGCTCATCGCGTTCAACATGACGCTGCTCGGGGGCGGCTACATCGTGTCCGTCTGTGCGGGCATTGCTGCCGTTCAGCAGCGTGGCGCGCAGCATCTCGTGCCCCATGTCTTTCTGATGGTCTTCTACTGGCCGCTGCAATCCGCAGCGGCCTACATGGCAGTGTTCCAGTTCGTCACGCGACCCCACTACTGGGAGAAGACCCGGCACGCCATCAGCCGCGCCAGCCGTGCGCAACTGGCACAGCTGGCGCGGCGTGACCGGCATGAGACGGACTAGTAAAGCCCGAGAGTCTGAAGGGTGCTGGGACCGGCCACCCCGTCCCTCCGGATGCCTTCATCACCCTGATAGGCATCGACGGCTTCTTCCAGCTGTTTGGAATACTTGCCGTCGACGGGACCGGACCAATAGCCCTTGTCGGCGAGGGCTGTCTGAAGCCGCTCGACTTCCAGTCCTTCATCGCCAACCTGCAGCAGGTAGCCGGCCCGCTTGCCGGACTTGGCCTGATAAAGTCGCTGCTTGCTGCTCTTGAGATAGGCCTGGCGCTCCGCGGGTGCAGCCGCGGCGCTCATCTGCTCGCGCTCGACAGTCAGGGCCTCGAGCTTGGCTGAAAGGCGGCCATCATCGAAATCCGCGGCCTGGCTCTCTACCGTTGCCGCAAGACCGGCTAGCAACCCGTCAGCGCGTGCAGCGTCGCCGGCCTCATAGGCCGCCACCGCTTCAAGGTGGGTGCGTTCCGCCTCGAACAATGCGGCCTCGACACTCACTTCCTCGTTGCGGGCACGGGTCACGTCTTCTTCGCTGGCGCTGGTCGACAAAGTGAGCGGCACCTGCAGCGTCTGCATCGCGCCGGAGCGGGCATCGGTGTAGGTTAGCGCGACGCTGCCAAGGTCCATGCGCGGGGCGTCGGTGCCTGCGATATCCAGTTTCAGCATCAGGCGCTGGGTCTCACCGGCGAACATGTCGCCGACACTCACCTCGCTCGCATCGGTTGTGTCGATGGAGATGATCTCGATCTTGCGGATCGCGCCCGTGTCCTCGAGGTGCAGGTGAATGTCGCGGGCCGTCGTGCGCACCAGCGTCGACAGTTCTTCCTCGAAGATGCGGGCGATCTGTGACGGATGCTCCACATAGTGATAGTTGCCCGCACCATTCTCGGCGATCGCCTGCATCAGGTTCTCGTCATAGTCGAGGCCCAGGCCGATGGTGGAAATGCGCACGCCGTCGCGGCGGGCACCGCGCACCTGCCGGGCGATATCGTAGGGGTCGGTGATGCCCTGATTGGCCAGGCCATCTGACAGGAGCACGACGCGGTTGAGCTCAGAGCGGTCATAGTGGCGCAGAACCTCGTCGACGCCACGCATCATGCCGCCGGTGAGGTTGGTGCTGCCGCGCGGTGTCAGACTGTCGATGCGGCGATGGATTTCCCGCACACCTTCGACCGGCGATGACGGCCACAGCACATTGATGCGGTCGTCATACTCGACAATGGAGACGCGGTCGCGCGGATCGAGCAGGTCCACCATCAGCTTGGCGGCGCGCTTGGCGTAATCGAGCTTGCCCTTGTCTTCCATGGAGCCGGAACGGTCGAGCACCAGCGCCAGATTGACCGGCCGACGCTCCTGAACGCCCGGCCAGGAGTCGCGGGGCGAATGCACCTCAATCATCATGTAGATGGTCGTGTCTTCGCCGCGCCGGATGACCGGTTGATCAAAACTGACCCGCGTTTCGAGTGCGTCGCCCGCCGCATCGGATGTTGTCGCGCGCGCCGGCGCGGACAGGGCACCGGCGGCCAGAAGAAGTGCGAACAGGCAGGCGGCGACAAGGCCGGCACGGGCCAGACGGCCGTTGAGAGCGTAGGTATGCATGTGATCCCTCCCCTGGGATGTCGATCAATGCGAGCGACTGTCGCCGGGCTTTGAGGCCGCGCGCGGGAGGGAATGTGGCAATTGAAAGGTGATTTACCGGCAGCAATCGGACGTGCCGGTCACATCCTGTTGAGGAGATGCGGCAGACATGGAGCGGGTGAAGGGAATCGAACCCTCGTCGTCAGCTTGGGAAGCTGCTGCTCTACCATTGAGCTACACCCGCATCTCGCACCACAGACATCACTGCCGGGAGCGGGACGGTAGTCCATCGCTACACGTGCTGACAAGCAGCGTTACGCGAACAGCCGGAGCAGCAGCCATGGGAGGATAAGCGCGGTTGCAATGCCGTTGAGGCCCATGGCGACGCCTGAGAAGGTGCCGGTCTCGTCGCTCTCCTGAAACGCCCGCGCCGTGCCGATGCCGTGCGCCGCCGTCCCCAGAGCGACGCCATGCGCCCGCGGGTCGGTGATGCCGAGGCGCCGCAGCAGCCAGGGGCCGCAGATGGCACCGACGATGCCGGTAACGATGACGATGGCAGCGGCCAGTGACGGCAGGCCGATGGACGACTGAGCAATGCCCATGGCGATCGGTGTTGTCACGGATTTGGGTGCAAGGGAGGCCAGGGTGTCCGCACCTCCACTCAAGGCCCAGGCAATCAGGAGCGCGCTGCTCACGGCAACCAGCGACCCGGCACTGATCGCCAGAAGCAGTGGCCCGGCGACGGCGCGCACCTTCGGCCAGTTGCGAAACAGCGGGATTGCCAGAGCGACGGTCGCCGGGCCCAGCATGAGAAGCAGCCAGTCACCGCCTTCCGCATAGGTCTGATGCGACGTGCCGGTCAGCAGCATCAGCGTGATCACCGGGACCGATGCCACAAGCACCGGGTTGGCGAGCGGATGGTTGTTGACCCGGCGCGCCAGCCAGAGGGCGGCGGCGTAGGCAACAAGGGTCACTGTGATCCAGACAAGTGCCGTCATCCGGACTGCTCCTCGGGCGGTGTCTCCCGGCGCTGCACCGCCCATAGGAAGACAAGCGCCGCAACGACAAGACCGGCAAGGGTGCTGACAATGATGGCCGCGATCAACGCCGCGCCGTCACGCGCGAGCAATGCCAGATGCGCCATGAGGCCGACGCCAGCGGGCACGAAGAACAGGTTGAGATGGCGCAGCAACAGATCAGCAAGTCGGCCCAGCTGCTCAGGGATTGCGCCCGCGAGCGCCAGCGCGCCGAGCAGGATGACAAGTCCGGCCACCGCACCGGGAACCGGGATGTTGAGCCCAATCATCATGCCGGTGCCGAGCATCTGCGCAGTTACCAGCGCGAGAAGGGCTCCGGCGACGCCAAGAAGCTGCTTCACGCACCGCTCTCCAGCGGCCTGAAGTGCTTGGAGAGTTTCAGCCCCTGGCGCTGGTAGTTGGAGCCCAGATCCTGGCCGTAGAGCGTGTCAGGCCGCCCGGCCATGTGCTCGTAGACGAGCCGCCCGATGATCTGGCCATGTTCGAGTATGAACGGCACTTCGTGGCTACGCACTTCCAGGACCGCGCGGGCACCCGCGCCATCCGCCTCGGCAGCGCCGAAGCCGGGGTCGAAAAAGCCTGCATAATGGACCCGGAACTCACCGACCAGCGGATCGTAAGGCACCATTTCTGCCGCATAGTCGGCAGGGATCTGAACCGCCTCGCGGCTGGCGAGAATGTAAAATTCGTCCGGGTCCAGAATGATGCGGCCATTGCCGCGCACATGCACCGGGTCCCAGAAGTCGAGCACGTCATAGGCGCCGACGCGATCCATGTCGATCAGCCCCGAGTGGCGCTTGGCGCGGTAGCCGACCAGACCGTTCTGGCCTTCGCCTTCCAGGTCAACGCTCAGGGTAATCCCGCGCGCATCGTTGATCGGTGCTTCAGCAGCGGAGGACTGAATGAGCCCAGCTTCCGCCTGAAGCCGGCGCATGTCTTCCGGCGAGACCGCCGCGTGGCCGCGGCGCAGACGCAACTGGGACAGGCGCGACCCCGTGCGCACGAGGACGGAAAATGTCCGCGGGCTGATCTCTGCATAGAGAGGCCCGCGATAGCCCATGGGAATCTGGTCGAACTCGACCGCGCCGTCAGCGATCACCCGGGTGAAGACATCCAGCCGCCCTGTCGAACTCTTGGGGTTGGCTGCAGCTGCAAGTCCGTCCGGCAGGTCGAGAGCTTCGAGAAGCGGCACCAGATAGACGCATCCGGTCTCCAGTACCGCCCCGTCGCGCAGATCGATCTCGTGCAGCTTCAGGCTGTCCAGCTTGCGGGCGACCGGCTCGTCCGGCCCCGGCAGGAAGCTCGCCCGGACACGGTACGCAGTCTCACCCAGACGCAGGTCGAGGCTGGCCGGCTGGATCTGCCTGTCGGCGGGCGCGACGGGCGCCGCAATCACACCCGCGTCCCACAGCGCAGCGATCTCGCGCGCCGGCAGGATGCCCGGCGAATGATCGGGCGCCGGTTGGGCGGCAGATAGAACTGCAGGCGGGGTGGACATGAACACAGAACCTGAATGGACATCGTGAAGGGCGCACATCATAGACCGATTCACGGCTGCTTGACCCACCCTGCCGTGCAGCGTATGACTCGCGGCGTCGATAGGGCTCAGCGGAGCTTTTTCGGCACTTTCCGTGGTGATTTGAGCCGACCGGCTTGCGGCCACGTTAAACAACTGCGCTAAAAGGTCGGACGGGCGCCCCCCGGCCTTTTATGTTTTGGCTCCCCGCCTCGGCGGACGCGGAAACAGGCCGGGTTTTCTTTTGGGCGTTTGAAGGAGATGGCCGCATGGGCGAGCCCACGAAAGTCACAGCATCCACACGTACTCTGCGCCCGCAGACCCAGATGGTTCACGGCGGCACGGACCGGTCTCCCTTTGGCGAGACATCCGAGGCGATGTTCCTGACCTCCGGCTATGTCTATGAAACGGCGGAGCTGGCTGAAGCCCGGTTCAAGGGTGACGACGACGGCTTCATCTATTCGCGCTTTTCCAACCCGACCGTCCGCATGTTCGAAGAGCGGATGATCGCGCTTGAGGGCGCGGAAGCCGCGCGCGCCACCGCCACCGGCATGGCGGCGGTGACCGCCTCCATGCTGTGCCAGCTCAATGCCGGCGATCACGTCGTCGCGGCGCGGGCGCTGTTCGGCTCCTGCCGTTACATCGTCGAGGACCTGCTGCCGCGCTTCGGCATCGAGAGCACGCTGGTTGACGGCTGTGACCTTGATCAATGGCGCGCCGCCCGCCGTCCGAACACCAAAGTGTTCTTTCTCGAAACACCCACCAATCCCACATTGGACGTGATTGACCTCAGGGTGGTCGCCGACATCGCCCATGACGCGGGCGCACGGCTGGTGGTGGACAACGTGTTTGCAACGCCGGTTCTGCAGAAACCCTTGGAATTCAGCGCGGATATCGTGGTTTATTCTGCCACCAAGCACATCGACGGCCAGGGCCGCTGCCTCGGAGGCGTGGTTCTGGGCTCGGATGAATTCGTCACCGACCATCTGGCAAACTTCTTGCGGCAGACCGGGCCGGCGCTGAGCCCCTTCAACGCCTGGGTTATGCTTAAGAGCCTGGAGACACTGGATTTGCGTGTCCACCGCCACTGCGAGAACGCGATTGCCGTCGCCGAGTATCTCGGCGCGCAGGACAAGATCACGCGTGTGATTTACCCCGGCCGCGCGGACCATCCGCAGCACAATCTGGCGAGCGCGCAGATGAAGATGCCCGGCAACATGATCGCCTTTGAAGTCGAGGGTGGGAAAGAAGCCGCGTTCCGCGTGGCCAACCATCTTGAGGTCATAAAGATCAGCAACAATCTGGGGGATGCGAAGAGCCTGATCACGCATCCCGCGACGACTACTCACCAGCGGCTGACGCCCGAGGCGCGCGCCGAGCTCGGCATCTCGGATGCCATGCTGCGGCTTTCGGTCGGTCTCGAAGACGCCGCTGACCTGACAGACGATATCGGTTTTGCGCTGGATGCAGCCTGAAGTCCGAATACGTAAGAGCAACAAGGACGACCTGCGACATGGCAGACCCGATATACATGGACTTCGCTGCGGCGGACATGGATACCGACATGGTGGATGACGACTTCTTCTACGACGCGTTGACACGCAACATCCGTGTGCGGGTTCGCCCGGTCTATCTCGACGATCAGTCGGAACCGTCCGAGGACCACTATGTGTGGGCCTATGAAGTGGAAATCGAGAATGAGGGTGGCGAGAGCGTGCAGCTCAAGAACCGCTACTGGCGCATTACCGATGCGTTCGGCCGCGTACAGGAAGTGCGCGGCGACGGGGTGGTCGGTGAACAGCCGGTCATCGAACCCGGTGAGTGTTTCGAATACACCTCCGGTGCACCGCTGCCGACGCCGTCCGGCATCATGAGCGGCAGCTACGGCATGGTCATGGGATCGACGGGCGAGCAGTTCGACGTTGTCATCCCCGCCTTCTCGCTCGACAGTCCGCACGATTACAAGAGCGTCAACTGACAGCTCTGTGTCCGGCACGGCCATGGTGCCAGGCAGTGGCCGCAGGGGCATTGCACCACTAAACTCTCCGTCGGAGTGATTCAATCGTAATGCCGGAAGGGGGGCGACCCTTGGCGCTGTTTGACGCGCGGCCGATCCTGCTGGTGGTGGGCATCCTGCTCGTCACGCTCGGCATTGCCATGGTGCTGCCGGCTCTCTACGACGCCGCCGTCGCCAATCCGGACTGGCGGGTATTCCTCGCCTCTGCCGTGGTCACCACGTTTTTCGGCGTCACCCTGGCGCTGATGAACTGGGGCAGCGCCGGGGACATGACCCTCAAGCAGGCCTTTGTGCTGGTACCAGCCGTATGGCTGGGTCTGGTGATCTTCGGGGCACTGCCCTTTGCCTTCTCTGAACTCAACCTCTCCTACACGGATGCTTTCTTCGAAAGCATGTCAGGGCTGACGACCACCGGCTCCACAGTGATCGTCGGGCTGGATGCCATTCCGCCCGGCCTGCTCCTGTGGCGCTCGCTGCTGCAATGGCTCGGCGGCATCGGCATCATTGTCATGGCCGTGAGCATCCTGCCAATCCTGCAGGTCGGCGGCATGCAGCTGTTCAAGGTCGAAGCATTCGATACGCCGGACAAGGTGCTGCCCAGTGCAGCGGGCCTCGCGGGAACAATCACCGTCGTCTATGTGGTGTTCACCATCGCGACCGCCTTTGCCCTGTGGACCGCGGGCATGAATTTCTTCGACGGAATCAACCATGCCATGACCACCATCGCCACCGGCGGCTATTCCACGCGCGACGCGTCGGTCGGTCACTATGACAGCGCGGCCATTCACTATGTGATCACGCTGGGCATGATCGCCGGCAGCCTGCCCTTTGTTCTCTACATTCAGGCGTTTCGCGGCAAGGCCATGCCATTGCTGCAGGACACGCAGGTACGCACCTTTCTGGCCATTCTCGCCTTCGCCACGGTGGCCATGCTCATCTACCAGATGACACGCAACCTGGACGGAACGCTGGAAGCACAATTCCGCTACGCCCTGTTCAATGTCGTGTCGATCATGACAGGCACCGGCTACGCAACCCAGAACTACAGCGCCTGGGGGCCTTTTGCGATCGCCCTGTTCTTCATGCTGATGTTCATCGGCGGCTGTTCGGGGTCGACCTCATGCGGACTCAAAATCTTCCGTGTGCAGGTGATCGCCGCCACCTGCCTCAGCCATCTGCGCCGGATGATCTATTCCCACGGCGTGTTCATCCCCCACTACAACCGCCGCGCCATTCCGGAGAGCGTGTCGGCGTCGGTAATGAGCTTCTTCTTTCTGTACGTTGCCTCCTTCGGGGTCCTTGCGCTGCTGCTGACCTTCACCGGGCTTGAGCCGCTGACAGCGCTTTCGTCGGCGGCGACATCGATCGCCAATGTAGGGCCGGGTCTTGGACCGGAGGTGGGCCCGTCTGCGAACTTTGCAGGTATTCCGGATACGGCCAAATGGCTCATGGCACTGGGCATGCTGCTTGGCCGTCTTGAACTCTTCACAGTGCTGATCCTGTTCTCGCGGATCTTTTGGCGCTCTTAGGGCGCCGCAAGCACACTTTTGCCTGTACAGACGGCACGATTCCCCTAGTCTTCCTCTCAGGAAAACGGACCGGCCGCCAAACGAGCCGTCCGGCAAGAGTGTGATTTCTGGGGAGGGTGTCCAATGGACAGCTTTGTGACCGGCGCGACCGGTTTTATCGGCCGGCATCTGGTGGAGAACCTGCTTGCCCGCAAAGGCAAGATTTACGTGCTGGTCCGTTCCGGCTCCAAGGCGAAGATCAAGTCACTGATTGACGATTTGTCAGAGGTAGACCCGAAAGCGGCTGACCGCGTCATCCCGGTAACCGGCGATCTCGGCAAGGCGCGGCTGGGCGTCTCACCGAAGCAGATCAGCTCCCTCAAGGGCAAGATCGGCAACGTGTTCCATCTGGCGGCGATCTACGACATCGCGAATGAAGATGCGGACAGTCAGATCAAGTCGAACGTGGAAGGCACCCGCAATGCGGTAACCTTTGCCGAGGCAATCAACGCAAAGGCATTCCACCACACAAGCTCCATTGCCGCCGCCGGGCTCTTCAACGGCTACTGGCGCGAGGACATGTATGAGGAGTGGGAGGAAAACGACCACCCCTATTTCCGGACCAAGCATGACTCCGAGAAGGTCGTGCGCGAGGAGTGCACCATCCCCTGGCGTATCTACCGCCCGGGCATCGTGATCGGCCACAGCGAGACGGGCTTCATCGACAAGATCGACGGGCCCTATTTCTTCTTCAAGATGCTGCAGCGGCTGCGCAATGCCCTGCCCCGCTGGCTGTCGCTCGTCGGCCTTGAAGGCGGTTTCATGAACATCGTGCCGGTGGACTATGTGGCGGACGCCATGGATCACATCGCGCACAAGCCGGGCCTCAACGGCAAAACGTTCCACCTGACCAATCCCAATGCGATGCGCGTTGGTGATGTCCTGAATACCTTTGCCCGCGCAGGTCATGGACCCGAATTTGCCATGCGCATCGATGCCGGCATCTTCGGCTTCATCCCCAAGGCCGTACGCGACGGGGTCAAGAACCTGCCGCCGGTGCGGACGATCACGGATGGCGTGCTGGCCGATTTCGGCATCCCGCGCGCGACCATGAAGTTCTTCAACTATCCGACCAAGTTCGACAACCGGGACACGGCGGCCGCCCTCAAGGGCTCGGGCATCACCTGCCCGCAGCTTGAGGACTATGCGCCGGTGATCTGGGACTACTGGGAACGCAATCTCGATCCCTCGCTGTTCCAGGACCGCACGCTGTCGGGCTCGGTCAAGGGCAAGGTGGTCATCGTGACCGGCGCCACGTCGGGCATCGGCCTTGCAGCAGCCGAGAAGCTGGTCGCCGCCGGTGCGATCACCGTCATCGCCGCACGTACCGCCGAAACCCTTGCGGAGACAAAGGTGCACCTCAAGAAGAAGGGCAAGGGCCAGGTGCACACTTACACGCTTGATGCGGCGGATATTGAAAGCTGCGACAAGTTCGTGAAGAAGGTGGTGGACGATCTCGGTCGCGTGGATGTGCTGGTCAACAATGCCGGCCGCTCGATCCGCCGCTCTGTGTCCCTCTCCTATGACCGTTTCCATGACTTCGAGCGCACCATGCAGCTGAATTACTTTGGCGCGCTGCGGCTCATCATGGGCTTCCTGCCGCAGATGGTGGCGCAGAATGGCGGGCACATCGTCAACATCCTGTCGATCGGCGTGCAGGCCAACCAGCCGCGCTTCTCTGCCTATGTGGCCTCGAAGTCGGCGCTTGGCGCCTTCTCATCCTGCGCGGCGCCGGAGTACCAGCACAACAATATCAACTTCACCAATGTGTACATGCCGCTGGTCCGTACACCGATGATTGCGCCGACGAAGATGTATGATCACGTGCCGACACTATCTCCGGAAGAAGCGGCCAATCTCATCTGCCGGGCCATTATCGAGAAGCCGACAAGCGTGAGCACACGTCTTGGTACCTTTGCCCAGGTGCTGTGGGCATTGGCGCCGAAGGCAATGAACACGATCTTCAATACGACTTACCGGCTGTTCCCGGATTCAGACGCCGCCAAGGGCAAGTCCGGCGGCAAGGGCGATCCGCAGAAGGTCAGCAACGAGGCTGTGGCGCTTGCGGCGCTGACGCGCGGCATTCACTGGTAGACCCGATCCTTTCCGGTCCGGCGGACGACTATTCGCCGGGCCGGGGGATGCGGCGTACATTACCGCTGCCGGACAGGTTCGCCTTTGCGTCCTCCAGCGCCTCTGCATCGATATCGAGAATGCGCGGCGACCGCTTGCGCCCGAACAGGGCGCGCGCGTCTTCCTGAATGCCCAGGATTGCCGGCACGACGAGCAGCACCAGGAATGTTGCCGTCGCGAGGCCCCAGGCCAGTGTGATGGCCATGGGGAGCAGGAATTGCGCCTGCAGACTGGTCTCGAACAGCAGGGGCAGCAGACCACCGACAGTGGTGAGGGACGTCAGCAGCACCGCCCGCAGACGGTCTTTTGCGCCTCCGATCACTGCCTCGCGCACGTCTTCGCCGTCATCGAGACGGTTATCGATCTGCGAAACGAGAATGATCGAGTCATTCACCAGGATGCCGGCGAGGCCGAGCAAGGCCACAAAGCTGAGGATCGTGAGATCAAATCCCATGGCGAGATGGCCGATCACCGCGCCTACCAGGCCGAAGGGAATGATCGCCATGACGACAATCGGACGCGCGTAACTGGCAAACACCCAGGCCAGGATGATGTAGATCGACACCAGCATGATGAGCGAGCCGGCGCCAAGATCCGCAAAGGCTTCAAGCTGTTCCTCCGCGCGGCCGGCGAACTCGTAATCGAGGTTGTAGCGCGATGCGATGTCCGCCAACCCGGCTTCGGGTAGAGCACGCACGATGGCGTTGGAGTCCGCCACGGTGGCATCAACCTCCGCGGCGATCGATACGAAACGCTGCCCGTCTTCGCGGCGCAGGCGCGAGAAGCCGGACTGTTCGCGAATATTCACGACTTCGGTCAGCGGCACTTCACGACCGTTGGTGGTGCGCAGGAACAGGTCTTCCAGGGCGCGCGACTTCTCGGCGTCCGGCAGCTGCACGCGGACGGTGACTTCCTCGTCATCGCGGGCAAAGCGTTTGGAAATCGCGCCTTCAAAAGAGTTGCGCACCTGGCGACCGACGGACTCCGTCGTAAAGCCAAGAGCAGCGCCGCGCGGATTGACCTCGAGGATCAATTCCTGCTTGCCGTAGGGCAAATCATCCTCAACGTCGGAGACACCATCGAACGTGGCCAGCAGGTCGCGTACTTCCAGTGCGGCAGCCTTGAGCTGGCGCGGGTCGCCGCCGGTCAGCCGCACATCCAGGTCGCGCCCGGGAGGACCGCCGCGGCGCTCCTTTAGCGCAATGCGCTCGACACCGGGGATTACCGGCAGTTCGGCGCGCCAGGCATCAATCACCTCACGCGTGCGGACGGTGCGGCGTTCGGAGGCGACCAGTTCCGCCTGCAGGCTGCCGCGATTGTCACCACTGGTGGCGCTGAATGACCCGCCGGTTTCGCCGATGGTGCCATACGCCATCTGCACAAGCGCGCCGGCCTCGCCGGCGAGCGTGACCTCAGCACGGCGCAGCGCAGCGTCGATCTGTTCGATCGCTTTCTGTGTGACCTCACGCGGCGTGCCAGGCGCAAAGACCACAGTCGCATCCACGGTTTCACCCTCGGGTGACGGGAAGAACTGGAAGCCCACACGACCGGTCTGCATCAGCCCGATACAGATCACCAGCGCCGCAACGGCGACAGACAGGGTCGTGTAGCGCATGTCATAGGCGGTAGTGACAATCCGCTCGAAGGTCCTGTCGCGGAAGCGGGCGAAGTGGCCATTGAACCAGCGGTGGAACCGGCTCTGGGTCACTGCACCTTCCAGCGCATGATGCATGTGGCCTGGCAGGACCAGGAAGCACTCGATAAGGCTGGCGACCATGACCGCCATCACCACCAGCGGCATGGCGGCCAGGATCTGGCCGATGATGTCGCCGATGAGCAGGATGGGCGCAAAGGCCGCCACGGTCGTGAGGATGGCCGCGAAGACCGGACCGAACATCCGCTTGCCGCCGAGATAGGCCGCGACGGCGGGCGGGTGCCCCTGCTCGCGCAGTGTTGTGGCGTGCTCACCGACGACGATCGCGTCATCAACGATGATGCCGATGGTCATGATCAGCGCAAAGAGCGAGATCATATTGATCGACTGGCCCGTGAACAGCATCACGGCAAGCGTCGCCATCATGGCGACCGGAATGCCCGCCGACACCCAGAAGGCGACACGCGCATTGAGGAAGATGAACAGGATCGCCAGCACAAGCAGCAACCCGCCGACGCCGTTCTTCACCAGCAGCATGATGCGGTCGACGACCAGATCAGCCTGCACGTTGAAGACTTCGAGTTTCAGTGTCGGCGGCAGGGTTGGGCGCAGGCCTTCCAGCGCCTTCTCCACATTGTCCTGCACCTCCAGTGTGTCCGCCGTCATGGCACGCTGGATATCGAGCTGCATGGCCAGCTGCCCGTTGCGCAGGCCGGTGGGCTGACTGTCATCAAAGCCGTCGCGGATGTCAGCGACATCCTGAAGCCGCACCTTCTCGCCACCCGGAAGCGATTTGAGCTCAATGGTCCCCAAGGCCGTTGCGTCGGTGGCAAGGCCAATGGACCGCAACTGCTTTTCCTGTGCGCCTTCAAGCGTGCCGGACGGCAGGTCCTGGCTCACCTGGCGGATGCGATCCGCCACATCCCCGACCGTCAGGTCGAGGCGCCGCAGGTTTGTTTCCGAAATCTCCACGATGAGTTCCGGGTCACGCACGCCCTTCATGACCACCCGGTCGACACCGGAATTCAGCAACACATCGCGAATGTCCTTGGCGTAGGCCCGGAGCGCCCCTTCGGTGAAGGGACCCGAGATCGCCAGCGCGGCAACCGACTCATAGAAGATGGCGCGGCTGATGACCGCCCGCTCGCTGTCCTGGGGCAGGGTCGTCACACTGGCGACAGCCTGCTCGATGTCCGACTGGGCTTTCTGCATGTCGGCATTGCCCTCGAACTCGACCACAATGGTGGCGATACCTTCGCGGGCATAGCTCTGGACTTTGTCGACCCCGTCGAGAAACCGGACTTCGGGCTCGATCGCCTCGACAATATTGCCTTCCACGTCTTCGGCGCTGGCACCGGGCCAGGCGATGGCGATGGATATCGTCGGAATCTCCGTTCGCGGAAAGAACTGCGTATTGAGCTGCGACAGGGCGTAGATGCCCGCAACGATCAGCATGCCCATGAGCAGGTTGGCCGCGTTCCGGTGCACCACGAAGAATCCGAGGATGCCGCGCGGGCGGTCCGCCTCAGCAATCGGCGTCATCGGCGCCCCAAAGGAGTCATCGTCTGACGACATCGGCTACCGCTCCTCAACCCGAACACCCGGTCCTGCTTCCGCGAAACGCGTCGCCAGTACCTTCTCTCCGGGCGCAAGATTGCCGCTGACCAGAATGCCGTCACCGGTGCGGGCTGCGACCTCGACCTTGCGCTGCTCAAGGCGTCCCTCAGCGATCACATAGACATTGCTGCCGTCATAGAGCGATGTCTCCGGCAGTTGGGCGACCTGGGAATAGCGGGTGTCCGGCAGGCGCACCTCAACGAAGGCGCCGGGGCGCAGCGGGGTTTCCGTGCCCTTTGTCTCAAGACGCGCGAAAGCTTCAACGCCACCGGAAGCGGCGGAGATCTCGGCGCCGACGCGCTCAATGACCGCGTCATACTCAATGGTGCCGCCGCCTACCTGCCAGAGCACCTTGGCGGGCCGGCCCGTGACACTGCCCTCGGCAGCGATGATGCGGCCATATTGTGCATCCGACAGGGTAAAGCGTACTTCCAGCCGGTCTGCGTCCGTGAGGTCTGCGAGCTTGTCGTTCAGGCTGACACGCTTGCCGCTTTCAGCCGAGACATCGCCGACAAAGCCGGTAAAGGGTGCGACCACGCGTGTATTGCCAAGGTCGCGTTCGGCACGGCGCAGACCGACTTCCATCCGCGCAATCGTCGCTTCCTGTTGCTCCACACGGGACGTCTCCACCGCCACATTGCTTTCGCGCTGATCGACGGCAGCCTCCTGCTGGCTCACCGCCAGGCGGCGGTCGTCCACGGTCTTCTGGGAAATGTTGCCGCCCTTGGCGAGACGGACCGCACGGTTCAGGTCACGCTGGCGAATGACCAGCTGATCTTTGGCGTTCTCCAGGGCCTGACCTTCCAGCACAGCGCGTGCCTTTATCTCCGCAAGGCGGGCCTTCGCCTCATCAAGCTGAGCGAGCGCCTCATCGCGTGCTGCTTCATAATCAAAGGGGTCGATAAGGACCAGGAGGTCGCCCTCGGAAATGACGCCGCCCTCACGGAAGCTGTCGCCGGTCTCGAGGATTTCACCGGCGACCAGCGCCCGCAGTTCGACCTTGCGGCCGGCCACCACCTCGCCGAAGACCTGCAGCTCAGGCTGAATGTCGGCAAAGGCGACGGTGCGCGACTCGACTGTCCAGACGCGCTCTTCCGGCGCTTCCGGCACCAGCTCGGGCTGGGTTGCACGCAGAAGCACGAACACACCCGCGGCAACCGCGAGTACAAGCAGCGGCAGGAAGCGGCGCCACCATGGCGGGCGCATTTCGAGCCCCGGCATCATCGGCGTCCGCTCACGGTCATGGGACCGGCGCGGCCTGTCTTCGTCCTCGTAGCGATCCAGCATTCGCTGCCTTCCCAGGGGCCCGACGTGATTGGTCCGGAGACTGTGCGTCGGGTTGCATGAACGGTTCCACAACGGGGCATGAATGTCCGCCGTTGTCAGTAGATGTGTGCCGACCGGAACCCCAATGATATACGGTTCTCATGTGTGGGTCGGATTGCCTTATGTCAAACGCCCGCGTTTGGCGGAATCCGTCGCATTTTTGGCCAAAATACTGAGAGAAGACGCGGATTCGTGTCCGTTTGGAGGCTTTTTTTGATGTCTGCTGCCGAGTCCTATAGCGCTCCTGACCTGCTTGCGAAGCTCGTCTCCTTCGATACGACGAGCCATCTGAGCAATCTGGCCCTGACGGAATTCGTCACGGGACTGATGGATGCCCATGGGATGACCTATGAGGTGATCCCGAATGAGGACGGCACCAAGGCCAATCTGTACGGCACGATCGGCGGCAATGGCCCCGGTGGCGTCGTGCTGTCGGGCCACACGGATGTGGTGCCGGTGACGGATCAGGACTGGTCGAGTGACCCCTTCACCGTCGTGGCCCGCGACGGCAAGTATTTCGGGCGCGGCACCTGCGACATGAAGGGCTTTGTTGCCTGTGCGCTGGCGCAACTGCCGAAGCTCGCCAAGGCCAACCTGTCGCGGCCGGTCCATTTCGCGTTTTCCTACGATGAGGAGATCGGCTGTCTCGGCGTGCGCCCGATGATCGCCCATATCGATCAACACCTGCCGCAGCCGGATCTTGTGATTGTCGGGGAACCGACAGACATGGCTGTGGTGGATGCGCACAAGGCCATTCGTTCGTTCCGGGTGGACATCACCGGGCTTGAGTCTCACTCAAGCCAGACGGACAAGGGCGTCAACGCCATCCTTACCGCGGCCCGGATGATCACACATCTCGGCGACATCGCCGACGACATGCGCGCGCGGGGCGATGCGACAGGCCGGTTCTCACCGCCCTACACGACACTGTCGGTGGGCCGCATCGAGGGCGGCACGGCCACCAACATCATACCGCGCCATTGCTGGTTTACGTTCGAACACCGGACCCTGCCCGGCCAGGACGAAGATGAAATCAGTACGCGGTTGATGGCCTATGCCGACACCAAGCTGCTGCCCGACATGCGGAGTGTCTATCCGGATGCGGAGATTTCAATCCGCACACTGGCTCAGGCCCCGGGCCTCAAGGCCGGCGACGAGCCAACACCGCTTGAAACCGCGGTGATGATGCTTGCGGGCACCAATGAACGACAGGCGGTCTCCTATGCGACAGAGGCAGGCCTGTTTCAGGATATCGGCATCCCCACACTTGTCTGTGGACCCGGCAGCATTCTGCAGGCGCACAAGCCGGACGAATGGGTTGCGCAGTCGCAGCTGCAGGCGTGCGACGACTTCCTGTCACGCCTGATCGATCACATCAGCCTTTGATGATGAAGCCGAGTTCCGCCTGAAGGCCGTTTTCAAGGGCGCTGTTGAGCGATGCCGCAATTTCTTCCATGAGCGCAAAGTAGACGCGGTCACGGTCGTTCAGGCTGGCGCTCTCCAGAATGTTGCGTGCGCCCTGAACGCGGACTGTGACGGAGCCCAGACGCCCGACAGAAGGGTCGATAACTTCAACCTCGACCGCACACACAGCATCAATGCGGGTGTCCGCCTCGTCACGAAACAGACCTCCGACACCCTCTTCCACCTCAAGCGCTGTGCGCGTCACCGAGCCGTCGCGCAGGATGACACGCAGCACCATGCCGTCAGTGGCGCCGGGCCCGCCAGGCACGGCCCGCAGCCGGTCACGCGCCCAGGCGCGCAATACATGCGGCGGACTGTTGGCGTTGAGATGTCCTATATGCGGCGGTGTGCCGGGCTGGCGCCATGCCTCCACAACTTCAACCGATGCAACATCGATCGCCAAAGGCGCCTTGTGGGCAAAGGTAATGGTCGCTGCAACCGGTCCGGAGGGGGGCGGCGGACCGTCGGCACAAGCCGCCAAAGCAAGCACGGAGATGACGGCAAAGATCCAGCCGGATCGACGTCTAGCTTGCCCGGACGTCCTCAGGATCGAACTCGAATGTCCTGTTGCAGAACTCACATCGCACCTCTATGCGCCCTTCTTCAGTGAGCATGTCGGACATATCGTCTTCGCCGAATCCCTGAAGAATGCCCTTAATGTACTCCCGCGAGCAGCGGCATGAGAAGCTCAGAGGGTGCGGTGCAAAGGCCCGCACACCATCCTCATGATAGAGCCGGTAGAGCAGCTGTTCGGCCGACAGCGCCGGGTCGACCAGCTCATGATCTTCCACCGTCTGCATGAGGATCTTGGCGCGCGACCAGTTCTCGTCTTCTGCCTCGTCGTGATGTCCGGTGCTGCCGTCCGGTGCATCACCCGGATCAAGATCGCGCACAAAGCCGCCATCTTCCGGCATCTGCTGAATCATGATGCCGCCTGCACGCCAGCCACCGCCGGCGGCGCCATCTGTGTCACGCTCGAGTGTTTCAGCGACCACCAGCTTGATCAGAGTGGGCAATTGCTCTGACCGGCGGAAGTAGTCTTCGCCGCAGGCTGCAATCGAGTCCCCCTCAAGCGGTACGACACCCTGGTAGGAGTTGCGGCCGGGGCCCTGATCGATGGTGAGGGCCATACTGCCCTTCCCGGTCAGCTCTTCCAGCGTCGGCATCTCAGCGCCGAGCGCTGCCACCTTGTCCGCATCGAAATGGGCGTAGCCACGCAGGCCGCCCTCCTTGGTCATGTCGGCAACCAGCAGATCGACAGGGCCATCGCTTGAGGTCTGTACCGTGAACCGGCCCTCGAGCTTCAGGGCGGTACCCAGCATAGCGGCGAGAAGCAGCGTTTCAGCGAGCAGCCGGGCGACCGGCGCAGGGTAGGCATGCCGACCCAGAATCTCGGAGATCACCGGACCAAGGCGAGCGAGACGCCCACGCACGCTCATGCCTTCGATGGCGAAGGGCAGCACCAGATCATCTGTTGGATCTGCCGGGCCGGGCGTCACACGGGCTGTTGATGCTTCAGGGGTCGTCTGCTCCACAGGGCTAGTCCAGACACCAGGTGAGGATGCCCTTTTGGGCATGCAGCCGGTTTTCGGCCTCGTCGAAGATCACAGACTGCGGTCCGTCGATGACATCCGGCGTCACTTCCTCGCCGCGATGGGCCGGAAGGCAATGCATGAAGATCGCGTCGCTGTTGGCTTCCGCCATGACCTGGGCATTGACCTGATAGGGTGCCAGCAGGTTGTGCCGACGCTCTGCTTCCTTGTCACCCATGGACACCCAGGTATCCGTAATGACCGCATCGGCGGCGGCAGCGGCTTCGTGGGCATCATGCACGAGGCTTACCCTGCCGCCGGCGGCAACCGCCTCCTCGATGCAGGCTGGCGGCGGGGCCAATTCCGGCGGGCAGGCCAGCATCAGTTCAAAGTCGAAGCGGTGTGTTGCCTCAATCCAGGACTGCGCCATGTTGTTGCCGTCGCCGATCCACGCGACACGCTTGCCGGCGATGGGTCCGCGATGCTCCTCGAATGTCATGACATCCGCCATCAGCTGGCAGGGGTGACCCGAGTCCGACAGGCCGTTGATCACCGGGACGGTGGCGTGCTCGGCCAGTTCTTCCATCTTCGAGTGCTCGTCGGTCCGCAGCATCATGATGTCGACATAGCGCGACAGGACCCGTGCCGTGTCAGCGATCGTTTCGCCACGGCCAAGCTGCATCTCCCCGCCATTCAGCAGCAACGACTCGCCGCCAAGCTGGCGCATGGCCACGTCAAAGGACACGCGGGTCCGCGTCGAGGGCTTTTCAAATATCAGCGCCAGCAGGTAGCCGTCCAGCGGGCGGCCCTCGTCCTGACGGCCCTTGGGCCAGCCCGCGCGCGCCTGCTTGGCCTTGCGTGACCGGTCGAGAATGTCGCGCAGCGCCGACTTGTCGAGGGAATTGAGATCGATGAAGTTGCGGCGGGTCATGATGCAGAGGCCTTTTCCGCGCCAGCGGCGTGTTTGCCAGACCGCTGGGCGCACACGTCTTCGATCCGCGCGACAGCGTCCATGGCTTCTTCTTCGGTAATGATCAAGGGCGGCAGCAGGCGCACGACATTGTCGCCGGCAGCGACTGTCAGCAGCCCCTTGTCCATGAAGGCCTTCTGCAACTCGGAATTGGGCTGAACGCATTCGAGGCCCAGCATCAGGCCGCGCCCCCGCACGCCCTTGATGACGTCGGGATACTCATCCGCGAGCATGGCCAGCCCCTGCGACAGGCGCCCGGAGACCCGGCGGACCGATTCAAGGAAGGCGGGTTGTGACACTTCGTCGATCACGGCGTTGCCGACGGCCATGGCCAGCGGGTTGCCGCCATAGGTCGAGCCATGAGTGCCCGGTGTCATGCCCTTCGCGGCTTCCGCTGTCGCCAGACAGGCACCCAGAGGGAACCCGCCGCCAATGCCCTTGGCGCTCGCCATGATGTCCGGCTCGATGCCCATGTCCTGATAGGCATAAAGATGCCCTGTCCGGCCAACGCCTGACTGGACTTCATCGAGGATCAGCAGCAAGCCCTGCTCGTCGGCCAGGGCCCGCAGCTGGTGCATGAAGTCCTTTGAAGCCTCGCAGATGCCGCCTTCGCCCTGGATGGGTTCAATCAGGAAGCCGGCAGTGTGCTCGCCGATCACCGCTTTGGTTGCCTCCAGATCATTAAGAGGTACCTGCACAAAACCGGGGGTCTTCGGGCCGAAACCGTCGAGATACTTTTCCTGACCGCCGGCCGCAATCGTCGCCAGTGTCCGGCCATGAAAGGCGCCTTCGAAAGTGATCAGTTCGTAGCGTTCCGGATGGCCGGAGACAGCGTGATATCTGCGGGCCATCTTGATCGACGCCTCGAGCGCCTCAGCACCGGAATTTGCGAAGAACACCGTGTCCGCGAAGGTCAGGCTTATCAGCTTCTCCGCAAGCTTTGTCTGGCCCTCCACCTGGTAGAGGTTGGAGACATGCCAGACTTTGCCGGCCTGCTCCGTCAGGGCATCGATCAGCTTGGGGTGAGCATGGCCCAGGGCGTTGACGGCGACACCCGCGCCGAAGTCCAGATACCTGTCGCCATTGGTTGCGACCAACCATGCGCCCTCGCCTCGCTCGAACGCCACATCGGCACGGGCATAGGTCGGCAGAACGGGAGTGATGACGGGTTCGGCGGTGGACGGTGCCACGGGACTGGATCCTTGTATCGTTTGGTATCTCAAAACATGCGCGGCCCCGGATCATGCGGGGCCGTGCGGGGATCAAATTCGGTGGCGAAAACGAAAAATGCCGCCGGGGTGCGGCGGCAAGGCCAGAATTTGAAGACGCGGATTCTTTCCCGGACGCGGGCCCATGTCAATACGCCGCACGCCCGGAAAATAGCTGCCATGTGCCGGGCTTAGGCCTTGAGTCTAAAGCCTTTTTTGAAGACCCAGTGACACAGGGCCCACAGCACCAGATTGAGTGCCACCAGAACCACGACACCCGTCGTGATGGATCCGTCGGCATGGCCGGTGAAGCCATACCGGAAGCCGTCAATCATATAGAAGAACGGGTTGTAGGAGCTGATGACGCGGGCGATCTCCGGCAGGCGCTCTACCGAGTAGAAAGTGCCGGAGAGGAACGCCAGCGGCGTGATGATGAAATTGGTGACCGCCTGCATATGATCGAACTTTTCCGCCCACACGCCTGCCAGCACACCCATCAGTGCCAGCGCCAGTGACGAGGCAAGGACGAAGAAAACCACCGCCCACAGATGCGCGATGGCCATCGGTGCAAAGAACGAGATGACGATGGCGGACGAGATGGCCACCACGACACCGCGCGTCATGCCGCCCAACGCGAATGCGGCATTCAGCTCACCCGGGGACAGAGGTGGCATCAGGAAGTCGACAACATTGCCCTGCACCTTGGAGACAAGGATCGACGACGAGGTGTTGGCAAACGCGTTCTGAATGACCGTCATCATGATGAGGCCGGGGCCGAGAAAGGCCAGATACGACACGCCGCCCACGATTGTGTCTGCCCGGCCCATGGCCACGGCAAAGACCGCGAAGAACAAAAGCGCTGTCACCACCGGCCCTGCCACCGTCTGGGTGAAGACCTTCATGAAGCGGCGGACTTCTTTGAGGTAGAGCGTCCAAAGCCCGAGCCAGTTGACCGAGCCGAACCGGCGAACACCGGGTTCGAAATGCGTTTCCGTCATGTGTTCCCCCTCGCCTTTGCAAGAAAGGCGGTGCATCGGCGGTTTCCTGCGAGGAAACCGTGTCGTCGCGTGATGCGTGCTGGTGAATAACCCTTGGCCACCGAGGTAGGCCGTGGCCCGGCGAAACGCAAGGTTTCGTTATCCACAAGCCACAGACCAGCGACGCAAGAAAATCAATATATTGTGGATAACCCCCTATAAAACCACAACATCTCTTGCCGCCGACTCAGGCCATATAGTAGGTTACGTCAAGGTTAACACGAGATGTTGTGGTTTCCATCGTTGGACCCCACAAATCCGGAATCCGAGGGGGAGAGCGCGATGTCGTGGACCGACGAACGGGTCGAGCAACTCAAGCAGATGTGGATTGACGGGCTGAGCGCGAGCCAGATCGCGGCGCGTCTGGGCGGCGTCACACGCAATGCGGTTATCGGCAAGGTGCACCGTCTGGGCCTTTCCGGCCGCGGCGCCCCGACCCGCGTCACCCGGCGGCGCCCATCAACACCCCGCGCACCGCGCGCCCAAACGTCCAATCCGGCGCCACGGCGTGAGACGGCCAGCAAGAAGGCAGCCGTCGCCCCTGCGCCGGAGCCGGAAGAGCTTGAGCTCCTGAGCGATCCGTCAACCCAGGCCAACCTGCTCGAACTCAATGAGCAGACATGCAAGTGGCCGATTGGCGATCCGGGCGACGAGAACTTCCACTTTTGCGGCCGGCGGACGGCTCCGGGGCTCCCCTACTGCGCCGGTCACGCAAAGATGGCCTATCAGCCGCTTCCCAGCCGCCGCGAACGCAAGGACCGCCAGCGGCAGTTTCCGAACCGGATGATCGGATAGCTTTTCAGCTTCTGACGGTGTCCCTTCCAAGAGGACTTCTTCGGCAAAAAAGGCGGACCACCAGACAGGCGGTCCGCCTTTTTCGTGCGTCGTGGAGTGGCTGACCGCTAGTCGCGGAAGTGCTCGTCGAGCGCGTAACCGGCGGACCGAACCGTGCGGATCGGATCCTGTTCACCGGGATTGTTGAGCGCCTTGCGCAGGCGGCCCACATGCACGTCCACCGTCCGTGCTTCCACATAAACGTCTGAGCCCCAAACCGCATCGAGCAGCTGTTCGCGGCTGAAGACACGGCCGGGATGCTGGATCAGATGGTCAAGCAGACGGAACTCGGTCGGACCGAGGTGTATCTCGCGGTCGCCGCGGCGCACCCGGTGAGCGGAACGGTCCACTGCGACGTCGCCGAAGGTCACAACATCGTCGGTGAGGGCCGGGCGGATGCGGCGCAGCACCGCGCGTACGCGGGCCAGGAGCTCGGTCATCGAGAAAGGCTTGGTGATGTAGTCGTCAGCGCCCGTATCGAGTCCACGGACGCGGTCAGCTTCTTCGCCGCGCGCCGTCAGCATGATGATGGGGATGTTGCGGGTTTCCGTGCGTCCGCGAAAGCGGCGGCACAGTTCGATGCCGGAGACCTGGGGCAGCATCCAGTCGAGCAGCACCAGATCAGGCTGCTGCTCATCCACGATCATCGTGGCCTCCTCGCCGTCGGCGGTCGTGGCGACGCGATATCCCTCTTTCTCGAGATTGTACTGGAGCAGAGTGGTCAGGGCGTCTTCGTCTTCGACAATCAGGATCAGGGGTTGTTTTTTCATCGGTTTTGTCCCGGTCGAAAGGGACGCGGTCGCGGCTTGAAAGGTCACGGCGCTCATGTCTCCGCGTCAGGGGGGAACTCGAGATTGGTGACGCTGGTCGTATCACCCTTTGGCCTTGTCTCGGACAACGTCTCGCCCTTGACGAGGAACTGAACCGTCTCGGCGATATTGGTCGAGTGGTCGCCAATACGCTCAAGGTTCTTGGCCACAAACAGAAGATGCGTGCACAGGGAGATCGTGCGTGGATCTTCCATCATGTAGGTCAGCAACTCGCGGAACAGCGAGTTGTACATTTCGTCGATCTCTTCATCGCGCCGCCACACGACCAATGCGCGCTCGTGGTCGCGCTGGGCGTAAGCGTCAAGAACTTCCTTGAGCTGGTTCAGCACCTGCCGTCCCATGCGCTCCAGGCCCTGCATGGACCGGCCGGGGCTGGCCTGATCGACAGCGAGGGCGCGCTTGGCGATGTTCTTTGCGAGGTCGCCGATGCGCTCAAGGTCGGCGGAAATCTTGATGGCTGAAATGGTTTCACGCAGATCGATGGCCATCGGCTGGCGCAGAGCGATGAGCCGCAGTGCCTGGCCTTCGATGTCGACTTCCAGCGCATCGATCTGCTTGTCGGCGGCGACGGTCTGTTCGGCAAGGACGCGGTCGCGCCGGCTGATCGCCTCAATGGAGTCGGCTAACTGCCTCTCGGCGAGTCCGCCCATGCGGGCCAGGCTTTCATTGATGCTGTCGAGCGCCTCTTCAAACGAGGTGACAATGTGCTCCTGCACCTGAGTCTCTCCCTGTCGATTGTTCTGGCCAGCGGCGGAAGGCCGGGACTGTTTCGTCTCTTTCCGCCTAGCCTATGCCAGTTCAACCGCTAGCCGAAGCGGCCGGTAATATAGTCCTGCGTGCGCTCGTCGCGCGGGTTTGTAAAGATCTGCTCCGTGTCCCCTTCTTCCACCAGGATACCGAGGTGGAAAAACGCCGTGCGCTGCGACACACGGGCCGCCTGCTGCATCGAGTGGGTGACGATGACGATGGTGTATTTCGTCTTCAACTCGTCGATCAGTTCTTCGATGCGCGCAGTCGCAATCGGGTCGAGAGCCGAACAGGGTTCGTCCATGAGAATCACTTCCGGCGAGACGGCGATAGCGCGGGCAATGCACAGGCGCTGCTGCTGACCGCCGGAGAGCCCGGTACCCGGCTCGGACAAACGGTCCTTCACTTCTTCCCAGAGACCCGCGCGCTCAAGCGAGACCTGCACGATCTCATCCATCTCGTTCTTGGTGTTGGCAATGCCGTGGATGCGCGGTCCGTAGGCGATGTTATCGTAAATCGACTTGGGGAACGGGTTCGGCTTCTGGAACACCATGCCAATGCGGGCACGAATCTCGACGACATCGACCTTCGGATCGTAGATGTCATCGTCGTCGAGCTTGATGGACCCGCTCACACGGGCAATGTCGACAACATCGTTCATGCGGTTGAGGCAGCGCAGATAGGTCGACTTACCACAGCCGGACGGACCGATGAGCGACGTCACCTGATGCTCGCGAATATCGAGATCGACGTCGAACAGCGCCTGCTTGTCGCCATAGAAGACGTTGACCTTGCGCGTCTCCATCTTCACCGGCGTGTCGAGCGCCGTCTTGTCCGCGTTACCGGCGGCGATCTCTGCGACGTTTTCAGCAACTGACATGGCAGTCATCCTCTAACAAACAAGTGCAGTCTACCAGCGGCGCTCGAAGCGGCGGCGCAGCAGAACAGCAAGAGCATTCATCATGATAAGGAAAGTCAGCAGTACCATGATGGCGGCACTGGTCTTGGCAACGAAGGCACGCTCGGGGCTGTCAGCCCAAATGTAAATCTGCACGGGCAGCACAGTGGCAGGATCTGTAAACCCGCTGGGTACGTCCACGATGAAAGCGACCATGCCGATCATGAGCAGCGGCGCGGTCTCGCCGAGCGCCTGTGCCATGCCGATGATAGTGCCTGTCAGAATGCCCGGCATTGCCAGCGGCAGCACGTGATGGGTGATGACCTGAACCTTGGAGGCCCCGACACCGAGCGCCGCCTCACGGATGGAGGGCGGCACGGCCTTTAGAGCCGCACGCGTTGCGATAATGATCGTCGGCAGCGTCATCAGCGCGAGCACCATGCCGCCGACCAGAGGCGCCGAGCGCGGCAGACCGAAGAAGTTGAGGAACATCGCCAACCCGAGAAGACCGAACACGATGGAGGGCACGGCGGCCAGGTTGTTGATGTTCACTTCAATGAGGTCAGTGAAGCGGTTCTGCGGGGCAAACTCTTCAAGGTAGATCGCTGCCAGCACACCGATCGGGAACGACAGGATCAGCGTGATGGTCAGTGTCAGGACGGAGCCCACGACCGCACCCCAGATGCCCGCCTGCTCCGGCGCACGGCTGTCACCCTTCGTGAACAGCACGTCTGCAAATGTCCGTTCGATCGCACCGTCTTTCTGGAGTTCACGCAGCCAGGTCGCCGTCTGGTCGTTGACGGCGCGGCCGCGTTCAGGCGTCACATAGGTCACGACCGACCAGTCGCCGGATGCTGCCGGGGTTGCTGTCGTCAGCGGAATGAAGGTGGTCCCGATGATCTGATCGTTGCCGACCTTCTTGGCCTTCACGACGCCGCCATTGATTTCCACCAGGATACTCGGCATGGCCGGCGTGAGATCAAGCGTGCCGCCCCCTGAACGGGCCGTGTCATACAGCTGCGCTGCCTGACCATCCAACGCAGCCGCCTTGCGGATCCGGTTGTTGATGTCGCCTTCGAGGTCTGCAACGCGCGCATCAAGCCCTTCGCGCTCGGCGCCAACCGCCTCGGCGGCCCGCACCCTGAGTGCTTCGAGATCATTCTCGAGAATTGCGATGCCGCGGCGCTCGCGACGGGCTGCATCAAGAATCTTCTCGGCTTCCGCCTCAAGTTCGACTTTCACACCCGCAAGGATATCGGCAAAGACATTGCCGGAGGCCAACAAGGAGATGTCTCCCTCTGTGCCTGTCGGAGCCAGTTCGGTGTCCGGCTGTGCCTCCTCAATGTCGGTCATCTGACCCTTGAGGAAAGTGTCCATGCTGTCGGAGACAGACACAGTGACCTTCTGGGTGGTGCCGATGACGGACGGATCCGCTTCGACGAATTCTTTCAATGTAATATCTGCGCCGCCTGACAGGACACCGGCCAGTTCCCGCTTGTCGCGCCGGGCCGTCACATTGGGGAAGCGGTCATACAGGGCGCGGCGGGCGAGCGCCTGGAAGTTGGCGCCGCGCAGATTGTCGGCGTCCACTTCGTCTGCCGGAATCTCGACATCAAGCGTCACCTTGTACTGGCTGAAAGCCGGCAAGCCCTGAAAGATGATCGAACCGAGCAGCGATACCAGGACGGCTACGGCGATAAAGATCGCAGCAAGCCCATAGGCCTGGAAGCGGGCTTCGGCGGCATAGCGGCGTCTGACGCGTTTGGCTGACAGGTCCGGTTTGCGGTCGACGACGGAGCCGGAGTTTGAGGTGGCGTCAGTCATACTTTTCCCGGTACTTGCGCACGATGCTGAGCGCGAAAACGTTCAGGCAGAGCGTGATGAAGAAGAGAACAAGGCCCAGCGCGAAGGCGGCCAGGGTCTTGGCGCTGTCGAATTCCTGGTCACCCACCAGCAGCGTCACGATCTGCACGGTAACAGTCGTGACCGCTTCAAGCGGGTTCGCTGTGAGATTGGCAGCAAGGCCCGCCGCCATCACCACGATCATGGTTTCGCCGATGGCGCGCGAGACCGCCAGCAGGACGGCGCCGACAATCCCCGGCAGGGCTGCCGGCAGGATAACCTGCTTGATCGTCTCAGATTTGGTCGCGCCAAGCGCAAACGCCCCGTCGCGCAACGTCTGCGGCACGGCGTTCATCACATCATCCGAGAGCGATGACACAAAGGGGATGATCATCACCCCCATGACGACACCTGCCGCAAGCGCACTTTCAGACGACACATCGAGCCCAATCGATTCTCCGAACCCGCGGAACAAAGGTGCGACCGTCAGTGCAGCAAAGAAGCCATACACAACGGTCGGCACACCGGCGAGAACTTCAAGGATCGGCTTGGCGACGGAGCGGAACTTCGGTCCGGCATATTCGGACATGTAGATCGCCGAAAAGAGACCAACCGGAACGGCCACGCACATGGCGATGATCGTGATCAGGAAGGTACCGGCGAAGATGGGGACCGCGCCGAAAGCGCCAGAAGACCCCACCTGCTCTGCACGAATGGCAGTCTGCGGGCTCCATTGCAGGCCGAAGAGAAACTCCGTGAAGGAAACACGGGCGAAGAAGCGGCTGGCCTCGAAGATCAGCGAGGCGACAATACCGATCGTCGTGAAGATGGCGATGGTTGAAGCCACAACCATGACGATGCGCACGACCTGCTCGACGCGGTTCCGGGCCCGCAGGTCAACCTCGATCTGGCGGCGGGCATACCCGATGCCGAGCACGGCGATCGAAAGCGCCACAACGATAAGCGCCAGGTTGCTGATCGTCAGGGCTGCGGAATATCCGTCAGCCGCTGCCTGGAGGGCCGGGTCCACTTCGCGGCTGACAATGTTGCCGGTTGCAAGATTCTTGATGTCGGTGATCAGCAGATTGAGTTCTGCCGGAGACAGTCCGGCAATTGCTGAGTTGGGCAGATTGGAGCGGAGGATCATCTCCGCGACCTGCGGCTCCAGGACGATCCAGATCGCCAGCAGGATCAGCGCCGGCAAGCCACACCAGACGGCAACATAGGCGCCGTGATAGCTGGGCAGAGAATGCAGGGACACCAGTTGGCCGCCTGCAACGGACCGCGCCTTGCTGCGCCCCAGAAGATACCCGAGGTAACTCAGGACCAGGATAATAAGAATGAGTGTGGTCGCGCTCATGCGTGTGCCCGTCTGCCGCCGATCGCGTCGCCGCTTGTTTGACCGGCAGTATGCCGGATTATCGGCGGGTCAGCATGCCCCCAAAAGTGTTTCGTACGCGCAGGGCGCCCCCAATGGCGCCTGCAATCGAACCGGACAAGACGAAAATGCGTTGTCCGATGCCGGAAAAGTCACAAAGAAATAGAGAAAACAATCGTCAGATGTGAGTGGGGCGGCGCCTGGATCAGACGCCGCCCCATTCAGCATGTCGTCTTACATCGTCAGCGGCGTGAGGTTCAAAGCCGCATCACGCATTGCTTCGCGGTCTGCATCCGGCAGCGGGATCAGACCCTTTTCGATGGCATAGCCTTCCGGGCCAACAGCCTTCTCGGCAACGAATTCAGCAACGAATTCCTTGATGCCGGGAACAACGCCGACGTGCTCGTTCTTGACGTAGAAGAAGAGCGAACGGGAGACCGGGTAGTCACCGGAAGCGATCGATTCGAAGGTCGGCTCGTTGCCTTCGATGATGGAGCCGTGGACCTTGTCACGGTTCTCTTCAAGGAAGGAGAAGCCGAAGATGCCCAGAGCGTTCGGGTTAGCTTCGAGCTTCTGAACGATCAGGTTGTCGTTCTCGCCGGCTTCGATGAACTTGCCATCTTCGCGCATTGTGTCAGAGATCGCGCGGAAAGCCTTCTTGTCCTCACCACGCAGGGTGTTGAGGAAGTCGAACTTGCGGGCGCCCTTGCGCATCACGAGCTCAACGAAAGCGTCGCGGGTACCGGAGGTCGGGGGCGGGCCCAGAACTTCGATTTCCACATCCGGCAGAGACGGATCAATGTCGGACCACATGTTGTTCGGGTTGTCGACCAGAACGCCTTCGTCGTTCGGCACCTGCTTGGCGAGAGCCAGGAACAGCTGCTGACGGCTCAGCTCATAAGTCGGAGCTGCGTTGGAGTTGGCGAGAACGATACCGTCATAGCCGATCTTGACTTCGGTGATCGTGATGCCGGCTTCCGTGCACTTCTCGAATTCGCTCGACTTGATGCGGCGGGAAGCGTTGGTGATGTCCGGGGTCTCAAGGCCGACGCCGGCGCAGAAGAGCTTCATGCCGCCGCCTGAACCGGTTGATTCAACAACCGGTGTCTTGAATTCGGTGTTCTTACCGAACTGCTCGGCCACGAGGGTCGAGAACGGGAAGACCGTCGAAGAGCCGACGATCTGGATCTGGTCACGGGCCTGTGCAGCACCCGCAAATGCGATCGACGCAACCGCTGCAGCAGCGATGGTCATCTTGCGATAGTTCATGATTTCTCCATCCGGTTGGAAATCTTCTAAGACCACTCCCGTCACCACCCCCATTGGCGGGTCAGGAAGCCGTCCTGAGACAACAAAGGTGTGACCGCTTTCGCCTGATTACGCCAAGCGCGCGCGCCGCAATGGGTGACACCGTCCCAAGCCGACCGTCTCAGTGGGTCGGTTGGGCGGAACGTAGGCGCGGTGCGCGACTGAATTATAACGCATTCATGACGGTTCGATGACACCCGCAGCGCCGAAGCGGCATGCCGAAAAACCGCAGTTTTCAGGGATTTTTGTGTCTACTGTGCCGCGTCGCTTGCTGCGCGGACCGGCAAATCCTGATTGGAATCAGGGATTTGTGTCACAGAGGCCAGCGCTCCGCCGGGGACCGGCAAAAAGACCTTGAAGGTAGACCCGCGGCCCTGCTCGCTCTCGATGCTCAAAGAGCCCATGTGGCGGTTCATGATGTGCTTCACGATAGCCAGGCCGAGTCCCGTGCCGCCGCGCCGGCGGCTCTGCTCGACATCGACCCGGTAGAATCGCTCGGTCAGCCGGGGAATGTGCTCGCGCTCGATGCCGGGGCCGAAATCCCGGACCGACAGCACGATGCTGCCCGGCAATGCACTTTGAGACTCGTCGGACGCAGAGGGCGGCCGGTCGAGGGTCACGTCGATCTCCACCCGCTTGCCGGACCCGCCATACTTGATCGCATTGGCGAGAAGGTTCTGACAGACCTGCACCAGTTCGTCCCGGTCGCCCAGCGGCTGGGGCAGCGACGGCTCGATGTCGACGCTGATTGCAACACCCTCCTTGTCGGCAAGGGGTGTCAGCATGTCGACCGTGTCATGCACCACGGATGCAAGGTCCACGTGGTCAGCCGGGCGCACATGCTCGTTCAGTTCGATCCGGCTCAGGGACAACAGGTCATTGATAAGCCGCCCCATGCGCTCCGCCTGCTCCTGCATGATCGACAGAAACTTGTCGCGCGCAGCAGGGTCGTCGCGCGCGGGCCCCTGCAGGGTTTCGACAAAGCCTGCCATCGAGGCCAGCGGCGTGCGCAGCTCATGGCTGGCATTGGCCACAAAGTCGGCCCGCATCTGCTCGGCGCGTTTGAGCGTCGTCAGGTCATGCAGAAGAATCAGCACATTGCGCCGGTCGCGCGGGCTGTCGGGCGCAGACGCCATTACCGGCGCGATAAAGGCATGATAATGCCGCTCGATCGGGACCGGCTGTGTGTATTCCACCACCTGAGCTGCTTCGCCGGCCACCACATGCGCCACGGCTTCCAGCACTTCGGGCACACGCATGACCGTCGAGATATGGCGGCGTGCCGCCGCGTCGCCGACAATATTGGTGGCCGCGCGGTTGTGCAGGACGATGCGGCCCGAGCGGTCAAGCAGAATGATCGGGTCCGGAAGGCGCTCAATGATCGCCACCCCCGCTTCCGGTGTCAGCGGAAACTGCGAGCGCGAGGCCACCGGCTGAACCAGCGGCCGGTCAACACGCCGCACAGTCGGGCTGGCACTGGGCGCAAAGCGGAGCCACCCGGCACCGAGCGCCGCAATGGCCGCTGCGATCAGCACCGCGGCATCCATCGAAAGCACACTGAAGAGGCCGGCAGCGACCACCACAGCCATGGCGCCGCCGGCCGTTACCGCCACATCCATGGTGCGTGCATTGACGAGGTCTTGAGACGCAGCCGGGCGCAGGCCCCGCCGAAGCAGGGAAGACTGGTCTGTCAGGTCATCGCGGTCGTCGGACATCTGGCCTCGCACTGCCGATGGACCCAGAGACCGCGATACCGCAGCCTCTCTCTTGGCGACTCAGGTCATCAGGTTCCAAAGTCCCAGCTACCACCCGCCTTGTAATGTTTGAAGACATTCTTGGCGATCAGAATTCTGTGCACCTCATCCGGACCGTCCGCCAGGCGCAGGGTCCGGGCGCCGGTATACATACCGGCCAGCGGCGTATCGCCGGAAACGCCCAGGGCACCATGCACCTGGATTGCGCGGTCGACGACGCGCTCGAACGCGGCGGGAACGAACACCTTGATGGCGGAAATGTCTGTGCGGGCGTCACCGCCCTCGTCCATCACCCGGGCGCAGTTGATGGTCATCAGGCGGGCGGCCTGAATGTCCATATAGCTGTCGGCGATGAAGCCCTGGATGAACTGTTTGGTTTCCAGCTTGCCGCCATGGACTTCGCGCTCCATGGCGCGGGTGACCATCATGTCGAAGGCGCGCCACATGGCGCCGATGGAATTCATGCAGTGGAAGACGCGCCCCGCGCCCAGACGGTCCTGCGCGGCGGCGTGACCGGAGCCGACACGGCCAAGCGCGTTTTCAACGGGCACGCGAACATCCGTATACGTTATTTCGCAGTGGTCGCCATGGGTGTGGCCCCAGACCGGGACGGACCGCACGATTTCAAGGCCAGGCGAATTCATCGGCACGATGATCTGCACCATCGTGTCATTGGGCTTGCCGGGTTCGGGGGTTTCACGCTCGGTGCGGCACATGACAATGGCGAAGTCGGCGCGGCGCGCATTGGAGGTGTACCATTTGTGGCCATTGATCACCCATTCGTCGCCCTCACGCACGGCGCGGGTCTGGATGGAGCGCGGGTCCGAGCCTGCATTGTCCGGCTCCGTCATGGAGAAGCAGCTTTCCATCTCGCCGGAGATGAGGGGCTCCAGCCACTTCTTCTTCTGCTCTTCGGTGCCATATTTCAGCAGCACCTTCTGGTTGCCGGAATTGGGCGCCACAACACCAAACAGACGTGCCGAGAACGGCGACCAAGCGAGCACCTCATTCATGTAGGCATGGGACAGGAAGCCGATGCCCATACCGCCATATTCCTGAGGCAGGTGCGGCGCCCACAGCCCCTGCTCTTTCACATGCTCTCGAATTTCGGCACGCACCGGTTCTGCAGTCTTGCCGCCTTTGAAAAGGTCGGGTTCAGCGGGGATGATCTTGTCGTTGACCACCGCTGCCGTGCGCAGGCGGATGTCATTGACCTCATCCGAGAGGCCGGGGATGGGCGCGATTTCCATGGCAGAGTCCTTCCAGAGTGTCCTGGTTTTGTTTGGTTTTGTGATTTCACCGCCGAGGATAGCAGGCACACCCCATTGCACCAGCGCGCGGATGTCGGCATAACCACCGCCAAAGATACTGACAAAAAGTCATAAACGGCGGAGACATCAGGATGACCGAGATTGCTGGCAAGACGATTTTCATCACCGGCTGCGCCTCAGGCATCGGCCGCGGGCTGGTGAAGCACGCGATCCAGCACGGCGCCAAACGGGTTATTGCCACGGATGTGGACTCGGTCGGGCTCGGCAAGACGGCCGAGCTTGCCTCGGCGCTGGGCGCCGGTGAGATCGAGACGCATATCCTCGATGTGGCCGACAAGGACGCGGTCTATGCGCTGGCCGCCAGCATCCAGGCGGACCATGGCGGTGCGGACATCGTCATCAACAATGCGGGCGTTGCGCTGTTCGCCGAAGTCAACGAGATGACCTACCAGGATTTCGAGTGGGTCATGGATATCGACTTCTGGGGCATGGTTTACGGCACCAAGGCGTTCCTGCCCCACATGATCGACCGCGGCGCGGGCCACATTGTCAACGTCTCGTCGATCTTCGGCATGATCGCCGTGCCCGGCAATTCGGCTTACCACGCCGCCAAGTTCGGCATCCGCGGGTTCACAGAGAGCCTGCGCACAGAGATGATCCGCAACGAGACCGGCGTCGAGATTGCCTGTGTGCATCCCGGCGGCATCAAGACGAATGTGGCGCGCAACGCCCGTCTGGCGCAGCGCGAGGAACTGCTCGCGCAAAAGGACGAGATTACGTCCAGGTTCGATGAGTTTGCCCGTACAACGCCGGAAGAGGCGGCGCGGGTCATCTTTAACGGCATTGAAAAGAACAATCCGCGCATCCTGATCGGCGGCGATGCCCGCTTCATGGACCGCATCCAGCGGCTGATGCCGATCAAGTATCAGAAGGTGCTCGGCCGCCTGTTCGGGCCTGAAGATGAAAACGCGGCGTCATAGCAGCGGCTCCCTCCAACCCATTGGCAATGCTGGGAATTGGGCGGTATAACGCCGCCCATGACGCACCGGACGAACAAGAAAGCCGAGATCGAACAGCTGGTCCTGCCCGTGGGCGACAAGCTGCTGCTACATTCCTGTTGCGCGCCGTGTTCCGGCGACGTGATGAACGAGCTTGCCCGGTCCGGGATCGACTACACGATCCTGTTCTACAATCCGAATATTCATCCGCGTAAGGAATATGACCTCCGCAAGGAGGAGAACATGCGCTACGCGGAAAAGCTCGGCGTGCCATTTGTTGATCTTGATTACGACAAGGATAACTGGTTTCAGCGGGTCAAAGGCTTCGAGAATGAGCCGGAGCGCGGTCACCGTTGCACACTCTGTTTCGATATGCGGTTCGAGCGGACGGCGCTTTACGCCCACGAGCATGGCTATGGAACCATTTGCTCGACGCTCGGCACGTCGCGCTGGAAGGACTTCAACCAGATCAACGGCTCGGGCACCCGCGCTGCCGCGCGCTACCCGGACATGGAATACTGGACGCATAACTGGCGCAAGGGCGGCGGCAGCCAGCGGATGCTCGACGTGTCGAAGCAGGAAGAGTTCTACCAGCAGGAATATTGCGGCTGCGTCTATTCCCTGCGCGACACCAATAAGCACCGCATGGATCAGGGCCGCCCGCCCATCCGCCATGGCGTGAAGTATTACGGCAAGCCGGAAACGGATTACGAAGCCCAGGCGCTGGCGGCCAAGGGCGAAGCCGACTAGGCGACAGCGTCCATCCGCTCCAATTCGCTGTTCAGGATTTTCCGGGCCGCCTTTTCAAACTCCGTGTCGAGCCACGGGCTGAACAGGTCGAACATCTGGACGGCACCGCGTGCCATGTCGCCGCGCACCAGGTCGCTTTCGGCCTTCTCAACCTTCACGAAGCTGATCCAGCTGATCCAGAGCAGCCAGGTATTGAGGGCAATCGACTTTCTCAGGCGCGCGGCTTCGCCTCGTGCTTTCGGCAGCAGCGCCGTGCCCTGTTTTTCAAGCAGGGCCACAATCTCCTCCAGAGCGTTGAGGCTCCAGGCCTGAAGCTCCCGGTGGCGGCGGGCCAGCGCGTCGTCGGCTGCCAGCAGATCCGTCTGGCTGGCAAAGAAGAACCGGTAATCCCAGGCGATGCCGATGGCGACGATATAGAAGTCAGCAAAGCGCTCCGGCGTAATGCCGTCGCCGGTCCCCGCAACCAGTCCTTCGCGGAAGGTTGCCTCAAGGCGCTCATAGATCCGGGCGACAATCTCCTCGCGGCTTTTGAAATGGTAGTAGAGATTGCCCGGGCTGATCTCGAGCGCCTCCGCCATGCGCGTTGTCCCGGTCGCGGATGACCCTTCCCGGTTCATCAGCCGCCGGGCGCCTTCGATGATTTTTTCCCTGTTTCCTGCCATTGCGGCGGTCCTATCACAGCTTTTCCGGCAACCGCCAGCCCGAAACGGCGGCCAGGGCCGTGCCAGCACGCTTGACTCCCACCTCGATTTAGAGGAAAAACTCTAAATTAGATGATTTCCTCTAATTGTCGTCTCTCAGATAAGATGACGCAAGCGGGAAGGGACAGGGTCATGTCGGGCAGCACCGCATATCAGGGCACAGAAGCCGACCGCATCAAGGCGATCCGCAAGATGCAGTTCAGCTTTCCCATCGAGAAGGGCGCGCACTGGAATGTGCAGCGCCCGGAGTTCAGCCAGATCGTCAATGCGGCCTCGCTGGCGATGCCCTATCTCGAGCCCTACCTGATCCGCACCATGGCGAAGGTCCGCGCGCAGATCGACGATCCGGTGCTCGTGAAGGAGCTCAACAGCTACATCGCGCAGGAAACGACGCACTACCGGCAGCACAAGCAGTTCAACGACACGGTTGCGGCCTGTGGCTACACAAGCGTTGCTCCCTTCGAAGAGGTGCTGAAGCGCGACTATGCGGGTTTCGGCGAGAAGCGGTCGCTCAAATTCAACCTCGCCTATGCGGAAGGGTTTGAATCCATGGCGCTCGCCATCGGCCACATGCTTGTCGAAGACCGCGAGCACTTGTTCGGCGATGCAGACCCCGCTGTTGCGTCGCTTATCCTGTGGCACTTCGTGGAAGAGATCGAACACAAGAATGTCGCGTTCGACGTCTTCCACGCTGCCGGCGGCACCTATGCCTGGCGCATGTTCGGGCTGATCTTCGCAACGGCGCACATCTTCCTGCGGACCGGCCAGGGCTACCGGGCCCTACTCAAGGAAGACGGGCTGTGGCGTAACTGGCGTTCGCGCTGGCAGCTGGCCAAGGACCTTGGCCGCATCTTCCGCAAGCTGACGCCGAAGATCCTGCGCATCGTCAATCCGGCCTATCACCCCAGCAAGGTCAGGGACCCCGAATGGGTCACCGCCTGGTGGGCCCTTTATGGAGACACACCTGCAGAGATGGGCGCGCAGCTGGGCAGACTCGACACATCACGGCTGGAAGAGCCAACACCGGCGCTCGTCGCCGCATAACACACCAGGGGATTGGGACACATGGCAGATACGACGTACACGGATGGGGTTGTCCGCAGCGCATTCAGCGAGCGTACGCGAGCGCTCCTGTTCTACAACGGCTTCGGACTCTTTGCCGTTGCCTGCCTGTTTGGCTGGGTCTGGTTCTTCCACCTGCTGGGCGAAATCGTGCTGTGGCCGCTGCCGATCCAGATCGAGGTGGATATTCCCGGCGACTCCCGCGCCTTCCGCATGGGGCACATGGAAGCGATCACCCAGGGGCTGATGCTGATGGGCCTTGCCTTCGGCGGCAGGTATCTGCGCCTGACCGAAGCCATGGAGAAGGTGCTGTTCTGGTCAGCACTGGTCACCGCGTGGCTGTTCACGCTGCCGGCCATGGCCAATACCTTCTTCGGCACGCGCGGGCTGGCCTTTGGCGGCGGCCCGTTCAAGCAGAGCCTGGCCAATGACATCATCTACCTGTTCGGCTGGCCGCCGGTGATCTGCGTTCATGTGATGCTGGTGGTCATCGCCATCGGCGCCCTCGCCTATCTGCGCGAAACGAAAGACACCTGATACTCAATGGGCGTCGGCGGCCATACCGCGCAGGATTTCCTCGGTCGCGGTGTCGGCGGGCAGGAAGGTCTCGATCGACAGCTCCGACAGGCCGATGTCAGCCGCTGTGCCGATGCTGGCGATGATCGAGGTAAACCGCATGTCGACATCGCCCATGCGCATATGCAGGGGAATAATCAGCGGCACTTCCTTGGTGGCGCGGCGTGGCGGCTTCCAGCCCTTGGGCAGCTTGTCCATCATCGCCTTGAGGATGGTCGTGTCGCCCGCATGATCCGCCTCGCGGCGCACGCGCTTGAGCAGATCGCTAACGACCTCGTCCCAGTTGACAATCGAATCGCGCATCGGCCCAGGCTCGAGCAGCAGTTCAATCATCGTCTTGTCGCCGCCGTCCGCGCCGGCCAGACTCATCATCTGAGCGCCACCCCCGTTTGTCATCAACACCCGCCAGTGCCGGTCCAGCACCATGGCCGGAAACGGGTCAGAGGCCTTGAGCACCAGCTCAAGCACATGGCGCACATGGCTGGCGTCGGCTGCTTCCAGCGGTGTCTCGCGATAGACCGGCGCAAAACCGGCCGCCAGCAGCATCGGGTTGCGGGCGCGCAGCGGGATGTCCATGGCATCGGCAAGCGTGTCCACCATCTGCCGGCTCGGCTTGGCGCGACCGGACTCAAGAAAGGAGACATGGCGGGAAGACACATCGGCGCGCACACTCAGCTGCAACTGGCTGAAGCCACGAATGCGCCGCCACAGGCGCAGATGGTCGCCGAAGGATTCCGGCTCCGTGCCGTCAAGGGACAGCGGTTCGGCGATCTGGTCATTCATGGCTCTGGCTCCCTGGCCAACCGGTCATCTGAGGCGGACGGGCACTGAAACCGCGCCCTTTGCGGTAATCCTACCCTGCCGCATGGGCTGGGCACTTACCTCCCACGTAATAGCACTTACCCCGCGACAGTCCGGTGCCTTCGCCCGAGATGCGGGGCGGGCGCTGAAAACAGCCAATTCTCACCTATGCACTTGCGGCTTCCCTCTCCTGCGCCAGATCGCCAATATGCAGTGCCGCACAGACCACAGACCGCAGACCTATAAAGGGGGGAAACTTCATGAGCTGGCAGCCCGCGCAGGACGCCGATTGCACCGCCGAATCCGGATGCACACCTGTCGCCACGGTGATTGTGCCCAAGGCCAAGGATCTCGGCGGGTTTGAGGTGAGGCGGGTGCTGCCTGCCATCGAAGCACGGTCGATCGGACCCTTCGTGTTCTTCGATCATATGGGCCCCGCCGTCTTTCCTGCGGGAGAGGGCATCGATGTCCGCCCGCATCCGCATATCGGCCTCTCCACCCTCACCTGGCTGTTCGACGGCGCACTGATGCACCGCGACAGTCTCGGCTCGGCAAAGGAGATCCGGCCCGGCGAAGTCAACTGGATGACGGCCGGCTCTGGCATCGTGCATTCTGAACGCTCGCCGGATGCCTTCCGGGCGGCTGAAGCCCGCATCGAAGGCATTCAGACCTGGCATGCTCTGCCGACCGAAGACGAGGAGATTGATCCCAGTTTCGAGCACTATCCGGCAGACGACATTCCCGTGGTGGACCACGGCGGTGTCCGCGTAGCGCTGATTGCCGGCGGCGCCTTCGGCATGGTCTCGCCCATGAAGGTCTACTCGGAAACGCTCTACGCCGATGTGCGCATGACCCCGGGCAGCGAGTTCGGCGTGCCGAGCGGGCCGCAGGAGCGTGCGATCTATGTCGTCAGCGGCAGCATTGAGGTCGGCGGTGCGACGTTCCCGGAGCGCCAGATGCTGGTGCTTACTGAAGGTGAGACACCGGTCATACATGCGCCACAGGGCGCGCATTTCATGCTGATCGGCGGCGCACCGATCGGGCCGCGCAGGATGTGGTGGAACCTTGTCTCGACGCATCCTGAGCGCATCGAGCAGGCCAAGGAGGACTGGAAGGAAGGCCGCTTCGCCAAGGTGCCCGGCGACGAAGAAGAGTTTATTCCGCTTCCGGAGAAATAAGAATGACAACACACTCCATCATCCGCGGCTGCACAACCGTCCTTGCCGTGGCCGCCATGGCTCTTGTTCTGACAACGCCGGTGCGTGCCCAGGACTTCGCGTCCGCGCCTGTGCCTGACAGCATCACGACAAAATATGGCGAGACGCGCGCTTATTTCCGAGACTGGCTGGCGGTCTGCGTGCCCGGCGAAGATGCCTGCCGTGCTGTCGCCTATGCGGGCAAGGTCGGGCATGTGGGCGACTACCAGTTCTATGTGCGCTCAGACTATCCCGGCCTCGACTACGGTCTGCAGTTCGTTCCCATTACCGTCATGGCGGACACGTCAAAACCCATCAGCATCACGGTCGATGAGGAGAGTCTCGGCCTGTTCGAGTTCGGTGCCGACGACGGCTATTACCGGGACGGCAATGTCGTGAACGAGTTCACCTTCGGCCAGTCGCGGAGCAATCTCGACATGATCCCGGCCATGAAGGCGGGCTCTTCCATGGTGGTCCGGTTTACCGACGAGAACGGCGAAACCGGCGATGTGCGGTTCTCGCTGTTTGGTCTCACCAATGCACTGCGCTGGATGGATGCGTTCCGGCAGAGCGAATAACCCGCATGGCACACCCCTCCACTGCGCCGGCACCTGACACGCCGGCCCGGCCGGCGGTCGGCACACCCGGCCTCATCAAGCGCGACGGGCGCGCAATTCAGTACTTCACCCAGCCTGGCGGCAGGACGGTTGTGCTGATCGCCAGCCTTGGCCGTGAAGCCAGTGACTTCAATGAACTGGCCTCGGCTCTGGCAGATGCGGGGTATGGCACTGTTGCCGTTGAGGCGCCAGGCATAGGTGCATCGGACTTCCCGGAGGCGGATTTGACCCTGCACGATCTGGCAGGCGACGTGGCTGCCGTGCTGGATGCGGAAGGCATCACCGAAAAGGTGGCGATGCTGGGCCATGCCTTCGGCAACCGGGTGGCGCGGACCTTTGCCCATGACACCCCCGACAGCACCCGCGCGGCGATCCTGGTCGCCGCCGGCGGCCAGCGCCCGGTACCGGACAAGGCCAATGCGTCTCTCAGATCCGTGTTCGACGGCACGCTGTCCGCCGACATGCGCGACCGGCACATCCGCTACGCTTTCTTCGCAGGGGACAATCCGATTCCGGATCATTGGCGCGTCGGCTGGTATGGGTTGACGGCCATGCTGCAGGGCACGGCGTCGCGCCTGATGGGCGACGAGCCGTGGCAGCGGGCCGGCGGTGTACCGATGCTTGTCATTCAGGCCGACGCGGACACAGTCGCCCCAAAGGAAGACGCGGCGGACTACCTTGCTGCCTCGCTGCCCGATCAGGTCACGACCGTGATCATCGAGAATGCAGGCCACGCCCTGCTGCCGGAACAACCGGAGGCGATTGCAACAGCCGTCCTCGCTTTCCTCGACGAGCTGAGCTAGTCGGCCACGTATTCCGGCCAGTTGCTCTTGATGTAATCGACGAAGGTATTGGAGATGCCTTCACGATTCAGTTCGTCGCGGGTCATCGGGGTCTGCGTCGGCTGGAAGGCATGGTCTGCGGCATAGCGCTTCGGGAAATCGTGGTTCCACATCGCCGCGCGCCCGAGCATGGCGTAGTCATACCCCGTTGCGACAAGCGCCTCCGCTTCCTGCGGCGTGCGGATGTTGCCGGCAGCGCCAAGGCGGGTGGTGCCCCGGTCAAGCGCTGCAAAATGCGCCGCAAGCGATTTGCCCTTGAACGCCTCTTCCTCCGGCTCCTTGAAACTGTCCCACAGGGACATGTCGAGGAAGTCCACTCGGCTATCATTCAGCAGTCTGCCCGCGACACCCAGCACTTCTTCCATGCGCATGCCGAAGCGCTCCGGCGACAGGCGGACCCCGAGCACAAAGTCGGGCCGGCAGCGTGCCCGGACACCGTCGATGATCTCGAACAGGATGCGGAAACGCCCCTCGACATCTCCGCCATACCGGTCGTCGCGCCGGTTGATGGATGCGGAGAAGTACTGACACAGGATATAGCCATGGGCGCCGTGGAGTTCGACGCCGTCAAACCTGGCCTTCTCAGCGCGTTCGGCGCCACGAATGAAGTCCTCGATCAGCTGCTCGGTCTCTTCGAGCGACAGCCCGCGTGCGCCGGAGCGCTCATTGTCGGACGGGCAGACGGGTGGCCCGTCGATGAGATCCGGCACGAGCGATGACCGCATGCCGGCGTGGTGCAGCTGGACCAGCGCCAGGCTGTCGTCTCCCTTGATGGTCTCCGCCAGCCGCGTGAGGCCGGGGATGTGCATGTCATCCCAGATGCCGAGCTGGCCCGGAAAGCCTTTGCCCACCGCCTGCACATGCGACGCGCAGGTCATGGTCAGGCCGAAGCCGCCTTTGGCGCGCATGGTCAGCCAGGTGAACTCGTCATCGGAGAGTGTGCCGTCCTCATGGCTCTGGCAGTTGGTCAACGGCGCAAGCATGAAGCGGTTCTTCATCGTCCTGCCGCTGGCAAATGCCAGCGGCGACAGCAGGTCGGTCATGGGAAGTCCAGTCAGGCGGGATGTGAAATGTCGCCGCGCACCGTGCAGAATGGCCGTGCCGCCGTCAATACGATGCAACGGACAACTCGCGGCATATGGCGTATGACATGATGGTCCGCAAAACGGGGGCAGCGAGATGGATGCATGTGATTTCCTGTCGATCGACAGACCGGTTCTACAAGGTGCCATGGGCTCGGTGGCCCGGCATGACCTGGTTGTTGCTGTCGCGGAGGCCGGCGGTCTCGGGACCCTAAGCTATCTACCGCCGGCACCGTTCAAACGAGAGCTGACGCGTATCGAAGACCGTCTTGGCGGCCGAACTTTTGCGGCAAACCTGCTTATGCCCATCATCTCGCGCACGCATGTGGAAGCCTGCATCGAGAGTTCAGTTCCGGTCGTCACCCTCTTCTTCGGTTTCGATCAGCGGATCGTCACGAGTCTCAAGGAGGCAGGAAAGACAGTTCTTTTTCAGGTTGGCAGCCTCAAGGAAGCCGAGAGGGTCATCGCGAGTGGCGCTGACGGCGTCATCGTGCAGGGGCATGAAGCCGGTGGCCATGTTCGGGGATCCAAGCGCCTTGCCGATCTGCTGCCTCAGATACGAGAGAGTTTTCCCGATCAACTTGTTTGCGGAGCGGGCGGCATTCATGATTCCGCCAGCGCAGACGCATGCCGTTCGCTTGGCGCAGACGCTGTTTGCAGCGGCACGCGGTTTCTCGCGTCTCCCGAGTCTTCGGCGCACGCGGTCTACAAGGGGCGCCTCGTGCACGCCACAGAAACTGTGGTGACCAACCTGTTTGGCGTGGGGTGGCGTGATCCGCATCGTGTCTTGCCGAACAACGCGACAAAGAAGTGGTGTGGACCCGGCGGCAAGGAGCCATTCTGGCTTCCCACAATCCACAAGGCCGCGCGCCTGGCGTCGCACTTCGCAGGGTCAGATGGAGGCGCCTCCATGGCGATGCGCCAATCACTTGGCTCGCCGCTCTACACGCCCGTCACACTGGTGGAAGAAATGGACGCTGAGATGCTTGAGCTTGTTGCGCTCTATGCCGGCGAGTGCGTCAAGCACATTCATGACATCAAGCCTGCTGCCGAAACCGTACGAGACCTCGCATAGCTCCGGGACAGGCCGAACCTTTGCGCACCATCACCTCGGCTAGGCCGACGCAGGCGCGGGGATCGGCAGACTGCGACGTGCCCGCTGCATGACCACGAACATCGGCGGTGTGAAGTAGAACGACACGACCATGGACAGGAGCACGCCCCCCGCTATGGCCATGGCGAAGGGTGGCCAGAAACCGCCGCCCGCAAGGATCAGCGGAATGAACCCGCCGACCGTCGTGATCGTGGTGGAGATGATGTGGCGCGACGACCTCATGACCACATCGCGCACCGCGGCCAGATCGCCCGCCATCGCGTTCTCATCCGCCTGCAGCGCCGTGAGAATGATGATGGCCGCATTGATCGAGACGCCGATCGACCCGATGGCACCGATCAGGGCTTGAATGCCGAAGGGATACTGGAAAATGGCAAGCGCGAGCAGGCTCAACCCCATGGACAGCCCGGCCACCATGAAAGTGATGATGGACAGCCGGTAGGACCCGAAGGTCAGGAAGATGGTCACAATCGTCAGGATGATGACGAAGCCCCCGGCACTGGCGAGATTTGCCGCCGTCTCCGCACGCGCATCGGCGTCACCGCCGACCTCGATGCGGTATCCGGGCGGCAGGTTGACGGGTTCGCGCGCAAGCACGTCCTGCAGACTGTTGAGGGCCTCCTGCGGCAGCACGCCCTGGGCCACGAAGCCCTGTACCGTGTTGACGCGTTCGCCATTGCGGCGGCTGATCGGACTGTCCGACGGCACGACCGTGACGTCGCCGATGGCACGCAGCGGGATCCCGGGATAGAGGCCGGACGCAGCGCCGCGCAAGCCTGCGGCAACGACATCCACGTTCCGCAACGCTTCGACAGTATCGCGGCCTTCGTCGCCGATGCGGACACGCACCGGCAGGTCTTCGGTGGACTCCAGCAGCGACCCTCCGACAGCGCCGTTCAGGCCCGCCTCCAATTGGCGTGCCACGGCGCCAAGATCCAGGCCGGCAAGGCGGGCCTTGTCCTCGTCAATCTCGAAGACCGCTTTAGGCTCGCCGCCTTCAAGATCGGCGCGGGCATGGGTGATCGTTGCGACCTGTGTGAACCGCTGGCGCAACTCGTTGCCGAGCCGGCGCAGCACATCGAGATCGGGGCCGACCAGCCGCAGTTCCACCGGGGCATCGACCGGCGGCCCCTGAACCAGTTCGCGGACCAGCACCTGTGCACCCGGGAAGCGGGCATCGAGCTCCGCCTGCAGATAGGGAATAAGCCGCGTTGTTGCTTCCGGTGACGCTGACGTGACCAGCGCCTCAGCAAAGCTTGAGACCCGGTCCTGGTTCATCACCATGTTGTAGTAGAAGCTCGGCGCACTCTCGCCGATCATCCAGTGCACGCTGCGCACATCGCCGCGGGTCCGCACGATGGCATCCGCTTCAAGAGCCATAGCCTCTGTCGAGCTGACTGATGCACCCGAGGGCTGCTTGATCTGAATGTAGAACTGGTCCCGGTCAAGCTGCGGGAAGAATTGCGCCGTCAACGTCGGGAAGGCGAGAAAACCCATAAGCGGCAGAACCAACGCCCCCGCGATGGCAAGGCCGCGATTGGCCAGTGCGAAGTCGAGCGATGCCCGGAACAGGCGCGACGCGCGGGTCAGTCGAATTCCGGCAGAGAGGAGCGTCAGCCGGTCACGTGGCGCCGTCGGGATGATCCACCCCGCAACAGCCGGGGCGACTGTCAGCGCCAGAAACAGGGAGGCGATGAGCATGATGATCACCGTCTGCGCGATGGACCCGACAAAGTCGCCGGCAGGTCCGGGCAGCAGGGCCATGGGCACAAAGGCAAGCACCGTTGTTACGGTCGATGCGAGGAGCGGCGCGATCAGACGGCGGATGGCCTGCCGCACGGATGCGACCGGGGTTTCACCGGCCTCCACGCGGCGCTTGATTTCGTCGGTCATGACGATCGACGCATCCACCAGAAGACCCAGGGCCACAATGAGGCCCGTCACCGACATCTGCTGCACGGGCAGACCGACAAACTGCATGGCGGAGATGGAGAGGAGCGTGGCAAGCGGGATGACGCTGGCCACCACCAGTGCCGCACGCCAGCCCAGGGAGATGATCAGCACCAGAATGACCAGCGATACGCCGATGGCCATGTTGGTGGCGAGTTCCTGGAACCGGTCGGCTGTGTATTCGCTCTGGTCAAAGAGCAGCCGGTGTTCGAGACCTGCGGGCAGTGTTGCCTCGAAGCTGGCCATCTGCGCACGGGCATCTGCGGCCCAGCGGTCAACCTGACGGTCGTCCTCGATCCGCGCGGCGACGAGCACCGCCCGTTCACCGTTGGTATAGGCAATCTCTGCAGAGGGGCCGGCAATGTCGCGCGTGACCTCGGCCACATCAGCAACACGAATGATTGAGCCGTCTGCTGCGGTCGCGAGCGGCACTGCACGGACACGCTGGATGACTTCGATCTCGCCTGCGACTTCCACCAGCAGGTCCTGCGCGTCTCCGCGAATGCCGCCTGCGCTGACCTTCGTGTCGGCGCGGGCGATGGCCGCAGACACCTGATCGAAGGACAGGCCCACTGCGGTGAGCCGGTCCATGTCGAGTGTGACGCGCACCTCTTCGGTTTCCTCGCCGAACACCCGCACGATCTTAGTGTCGTCTACCTGACGCAGCTGGTCCTGAAGAAGCTCACCATACCGGCGTAGAATCGCAGGCGTTGCTGCGCCCGGCATGCGCGATGTGATCGAACTGATGGTCGTGAAGGCGGTCCCGCGGTCGGTATCGAGCTCGGGTTCTCCGGCGCCGGACGGAAAGCTGACGGCGCCGTCGCCGAGTGCATCACGGACTTCGCTCCATACCTGCTCTATGCGCGCATCGGGAATGTACAGAGACAGGGACAGGCTGATGACCGAGATACCTGTGCGCGATACGGACTCGATGTTGTCGATCTCTGAGATCTCGCGCAGTTCGTCTTCCAGCGGCTGGGTTACGAGGGCTTCGACCCGCGCCGGGTCGGCGCCGGGGAACGGCGTGACGACTGTCGCGAAGATGTTCGTGATGCTGGGGTCCTCCTGGCGCGCAACGCCGGACAGACCTGCTGCGCCGAACGCGGCAACAACCCCGATGACCAGAAAGAAAAGCCGTGGATTGGTGAAGAGCGCGCTCATTTCTCAACCTCCTCGACTGAGGCGAGACTGACGAGCTGGCCGGGAATGACGCGGTTGCGGCCACCAGCCACGACCCGTGCACCGGCCTGCAGGGTTCCGCGGACATAGGCCAGGTCGTCATCGACATGCAGCAGCTCGACCACCTCCTGCTGCAGGCGGCTGCGCGTATCGTCATCACCCTGCAGGGTGAGAACCGACCACAGCCCGCGCTCCCCTTCCGTCAGGGCGGCAAGCGGCAGCCAGAAACCGCCATCGGCGATCTCGCGCGACATCTCGAGCGTTACCGTGTCACCGACGGGCGCCGGAACCCCGGCGGGCAGGCTTACAAGGATTGGTGTCGTCCGCGTCGCGGATGTGAGATCCGGCCGGATCGCCTTGACGGTCCCGGATACATTGGCACCGTTGATCTCCAGGCTGACGGCATCTCCCACCGCAAGTGCGTTTGCGGCGCGCGCCGAAAGGCCGATGCGCGCTTGGGGCCGTGCAGTCTCCAGCAGATCGACGATCGGGATGCCAGCGCTGACGACCGCACCTTCGTCGCGATGCCGCGCTGCAACGGTTCCGCTGAACGGCGCCTTGATGGATGCCTTGGCGATGGTGATGTCGATGGCCGATACCGATGCGCGGATCGCGGTGAGCTGGCCGCGAATGGCTGCGGTCGCGAAACGCGCTTCATCAAGTCGCTGCGCGGAAACATGCCCCTTGTCCTTGAGGATGCGCTGACGCTTCTCCGTCAGTCGCGACAGGCTGAGATTGGCTTCGATCTGTGCCAGCTGGCCTGCGAGTTCATCGCGCTGTGCCTTCAGCAGCGAGGTATCCAGCACCGCGACAGTGTCACCCTCGGAAACCGTGTCGCCTTCTTCAACACGCACATCCTTGATGAGGCCGCCCTGCTCAAAGGCGAGCGAGGACTGGCGGGCAGGCTCGAGAATACCGATGAAGCGTTCGGTCACTTCGTAGCCCGAAGAGGGCCGGGCAATAGTGACCGACACCGGCAGAGGCCGCTCGACCACATCCACCGCACTGGCGCTCGCACGCAGATACAGCAGCGCCGTGCCACCGACGAGCACGCCCAGAAATGTGAGCGCCAGAAGTCCGCGCCCACCACGTGCCAGCAATCCGGGTTTGTCCTGTGCCATTACTCAGCCCTCCAGGGATCATCGATTGCTGTTTTACGTGTATATGCACCTAATGGATTACAAGCACCGGACCAAAATAGTCTGCCGGCGTCGTATCAGACGCGCCCTTCGAGCTTGAGGAGTTCCGCGCGCAAGGCTGTCCAGTCGGTCTTACCAAGGCGGGCATGGATCTTCTTCTGTGCCTGCTGCCAGAGAGGATAGGCCTTGCGCCACAGGTCCTCGCCCTTGCGCGAAAGCGATACAAGCCGGACCCGGGCGTCTTCCGGGTCCTTGCGAGTCTCCAGAAGGCCCCGTCTTTCAAGGGGCTTTATGTCCTTGCTCATGGTCGTACGGTCCATGCCGAGTTCCGACGCCAGATCGGAAACAGGCAGTGGATAGGGCCGACGCAGCGCAGAAAGAATGGAGAACTGGCCGACTTTCAGGTTCAGCGGGCGCAGCGCATCGTCGTAATCGCGCGTGACCGCGCGGCTCACACGCCGCAAGGCGAACGACACGCAACCCATGCCGATCGATGCGCCGGTTTCCGGTATGCCAATCTCATCCATGCACCGAATATAGGTGCATATGCAGGTAATGCAACCATATCGGCTCTTTCTGCCGATGCCGCGATGACGAGCTGCCCTTCAAGAAGGGTGCCCGGGCACATCAAGGGGGCCTGTCTTCGATCGCACGGCTTGGAGGAGATGCCGCGCGAAGGATGTGCCCGGGCTTTGCGGGGGTCCCGATTGCTGGGTGGTTTCTATCCGGCGTCCATCTGTGGAACCCAGCTGCCGTGAAACGTCTCCGGGGCGCGCTGGGGAAGCTCGATTTCAGCGACAGGTCCGTCGTCAAGATGGGTTGCGTCGAACACGCAGGCCAGCGACTTGCCGTGCTTCACATCTGTCGCAAAACTGAGGATCCAGCCTTCTCCTTCTCCCGCATCAGCAGATGCCGGGACGAAAATGCCCTCGCTTGCGGAAACTCCGTTCTCGAAGCCCCAGGACCGGCTTGCACCGCCTTCGTGGTAGGTGATCAAACCGCTGCCGCCGCTGTACCGAAACAGCTCGGTGGTTACGCTGAAGGATGACTTCTTGCCCCAGTAGCGGTCGTCAATTCGCGGGAACTCCTGAATGCGGTCATCGATGAGCTGTTGCGTCACCTTCCCGGAGGAGAAATCCAGTGTCCACCGGTAGAGTTGCGGCGGAGAGTCGATCGGCGCCGTGCGCACCTTGTCAAAGACTTTCGCGAAGCGGATCACGTCGCAGGTGATCGCCGTGAGCTTGCCGTCCTCGCCATACTCTTCCCAGGCGTTGGTCGGGTGAAACACCCAGCACGGGTCGATATCAAACCACCTGATCTCGTCTCCGGTCCCGTGTTTTGGTTTGACCCCGACACGTGCGTGATACCCGTCTGTCCATGCGTAGGGCAGATCATCGCCTGCCGCTGCGTGCGCCTGTGAATACTGGACAGGCAGATCCCAGACGATGAGATGATTCCGCGTCATCGCGAAGTCATGGATCCATGTCGGGCCGCCCAGGGCAATGTCGGATTTCTGGAACAGCGTTCCGTCCGGCCTGAAGACGTAGTGAGTGGTGACCGGCATGGCATCGATTTCATATCCAAGGGCATGCATGTAGCCCGTCTCCGGGTCTACATGGGGGTGCGCGGTGAACCCTCCTTCAATTGCCCCAAGCGTGTCCCTGCCCTCGGTTTCAAGGTCATCCGAAAGGCGATAGGGAAGCGATGTTTCCGTCAGGCCATAGAGTTTGCCTGCGAAGTGGATGACATGCGTGTTCGACAGATCCAGGCGATCAATGTCGGCCTCAACCGGCGTCTCCTTGAGCCTGCGCGATACATCGGGCGTACGTACCCACTTGTTGCGGTAGGACGTCGCCCTGCCCCCTTCCAGGGTAAGGCCATGCACCATGCCGTGTCCCTCGAAGAGATGATGATCTTCCTTGAACGGCGGAATCGGGCTCACACCCATGCGCACCAGCATTCCGTTGAGCTCCGGCGGAATCGCGCCGCGGACCGGCAGATCAATTGCCTCTACTTCGCGATCGACCGGCGCATACACGCCCGACAGCCAGGGATTGTCACTCATCGCAAAGACTCCATTGCTGATAACATTGTTATCAACTATCGATAACGACGTTATCAATGTCAAGAGATATCCTTCCTTGGACACTCAGCAACAAATCCTGACCGCCGCCTCCGACCTTTTCGTTGAGGGTGGTATCGAGGCACTGAGCGTGCGCGCCATTGCGGCCAAAGCGGGCCTCTCGACCATCGGCATCTACCGGAAGTTCAAGGGCAAGCAGGGCATCCTCGATGCCCTGTGCATCGAAGGCTTCGACCGCCTCGGTGCCGCAATCAGCCGGCCGGATGCCGACGCGGACCCGTGGACGGAGATGCTCAAGGGGGCCGAGGAATATCTGCGTGTCGCAGAAAAGTATCCGGCGCACTACAAGCTCATGTTTGAAGGTTCGACCGCAGGGTATGAGCCATCTCCGGCAGCCAATGCGGCCGCTGAAGAGGCCTTCGGCCATCTCATCGCAAGCGTCAGCCGACTACCTGGACTCAACATTCCTGCTGAGGAAGCGGCCATGGATCTGTGGGCGCTGGTGCACGGCTATGTCAGCCTGCGCGAGCGGGTCGGCAGCCCGCACTTCAACAGGCGCTGGAAGGCCAAGATCATCACCGCCGTGGAACGGCACATGACGGCCATGACCGACTGAAGGGGTGTGTCCTGCTTCCACGGAGCCTAGCCGGGGCGTCACCTGGCGGACAGACGCTGATGGTCCGGCCTTGGCGGTCTCCATCATTCGTCTGCGAGCGTGCGGGCGATGGCAGCAAACACCGCGGGGCTGACGCCCATGGTGATATGAGCGCTCTCGACGCAGATGTTCCTTGCCTGCGGGTTGAAGACATCCAGCGATGCCTGCCAGCCGACCACCCCATCACTCTTCGAGAAGATGCTGGTGACGGGGACCTGCAGGCCCTCCTTGTTTCGCTGACGGACGTCGTTTTCCAGTTCGTCCAGATCAATGTCGAACTGACGAGCGAACTGGCGGGCTACAAGTGTGTATTTCGGGCCCCCGGCGACGGGTGTCCCAAGGGTGATCACGCTACGGACCATGTCCGGCTTCAGCCGGGCCATCTCTCTTGCAATGACACCGCCAAGGCTCCATCCGATCAGCGTTATCGTAGCATCCGACGTCTCCGAAGCGCGGCGCTCGAGTTCGCCGACCATCTCTTCGGCATAGTCCTCGACGTGACCGCGGTTGATGCCGAGCCCCCAGGTATCTGCGGCGTAACCCAACCGGGTCAGGAAGTAACGCAGCGGCAGCAGTGTCGTGTCGCCGGCACTGAACCCCGGCAGAAGCACAATCGGCCGCCCGTCTCCGTCCGGCAGGCCGAACAGGTCTGACGCGTCCTTCAGTGTCCGGTAGAGATGAAGCGGCGCATTCAACTCGGACAGCGTAGCCCTCCAGGCCGGCTTGCGCAGGGACTTCTCGACAACAGCTTGCAGATCACTCACAGGAGCGCCCTCTCAACAGTAACGCTGTTATCATCAGATGATAACAGCGTTATCTTGTCAAGCCTCTTGATAGAGGCTCAAACCCTAAGAACAACACGGACGGGTGGCAGTCCCCACTCTCCCTCTCGGGCGCACTTTGGGTGCAATATCTGTTTTGATGTCTGAGGGAATGGCGCACCCGGCACGATTCGAACGTGCGACCTCTGCCTTCGGAGGGCAGCGCTCTATCCAGCTGAGCTACGGGTGCTGGTCCGGTACGCAGCGCGGGGCTGCGTTGGAGGGCGGAAACTAGCGCGGATCGCCGGGGGCGGCAATCGCGCAGTTGGGGAATTCTGGCACCGGGAAATCCCCTGATTTCCAGCACTTTCCACGCGTCACGATGCGCGGGCGCAGCGCCTGACCGGTCCCGGGCTTGGCGCGGGCTGCGGCTGGCGCGATAGTCGCATGGGTTGCGGGGCAGGCTGCGGGGCGATTCGTTCCAGCGGCCAATCGGGGCGTGAGATGTGCCATTGAGGCACAGACCCGTCTCAAACCGGCAACAAGGCGTGACACATCCATGGCGACACCGGCGCAAAAGGCCACCAACGAAGCAGCCCGCAAGGCGGCGCGGACATCTCCGCTGCTGAAGCTGGCGCCGTTCGAGGCCTATGCGGACCCGGTCTGCGCACTGAAGGATCCGCGCCTCAAGACGCTGCACGACTACTGGCGTGCCAAGCGCGGCGCCCGGCCGATCCCGGCACGTTCGGACATTCACCCCCGGGACTTCGTGGCGCATCTGCCGCGCATCTTCATGATCGACGTTCTGCCAGACGGCGGCTTTGCGTTCCGGCTGGCGGGCACGGCGATTGTCGATCTGTTCAGCTGCGAGCCCACCGGCAAATCACTGCTGGATGCGCTGGGCCCGCAGGCGGCGCGGCTGGCCTCGGCGGTGTTCACGGCGGTCGTTGAATACGGCAGGCCCATGCGGACGCTCGGTGCCATGGACTGGTGGACACCACCGAAAGAAGCGTCGTTCGATCTGCCGTCACCGGATCTCGCGCATATGACCTTCGAAGCGGTGCATCTGCCGCTGTCGCCCAATGGGGCGGAGGTCGACATGATCCTGTGCGCGCTGGTGGCCTATTCGGGCGACGACCAGCCGCCCTTCCCCGAGATCGGACTCTAGAGAGACCTAGCTGCCCGTCGAGCGGGTGAGTTCCAGGAACACGTCCTCCAGATGGCCTTCCTCGATCGACAGGTCGCGGATCGAAATGCCCGCATCATTTACCTGCTCGAGAATCTCCGCCACGTTCTGGCTCGACGGGCGGTAGCCGATTTCCAAGACGCCGCCGGGAAGAATGTCGGTGTCGAACCTGGCCAACGCATCGGGCACGGCGTTCAGCGGTGCATCCGGCGTCACCAGCAGTGTCTTGCGGTCGAGCCGCGCCACCAGCTTGGGCGTCGGCTCGCAGGCCACGACTTCACCGTGATTGATGATGGCAATCTCGTCGCACAGGCTTTCCGCCTCTTCGAGATAGTGCGTGGTCAGAACAATGGTCGTGCCGCGCTCGTTGAGCCCTTTCACATAGGCCCAGAGCTGCTGGCGCAGTTCGATGTCGACACCGGCGGTCGGCTCGTCGAGGACGATGACCGGCGGCGCATGCACCATGGCCTTGCCCACCAGCAGCCGCCGGCGCATGCCGCCCGACAGTGTGCGTGCATACGCATCCTTCTTGTCGGACAGGCCCATGGCCGCAAGGATCTCGTCCGTGCGGCGCTCACTGCCCGGCACGCCATAGAGACCCGCCTGCATCTCCAGCGCCTCGCCGGGCGTGAAGAAGGGATCGATGTTGAGCTCCTGCGGTACGACGCCGATGGAGGCGCGCGCTTGGCGCGGGTTCTTGTCGATGTTGAAGCCCCAGATATCCACCTCACCCTCGGTCTTGATGACGAGGCCCGCAAGAATATTGATGAAGGTGGACTTGCCGGCGCCATTGGGACCCAGCAGGCCGAAGATGCTGCCACGCGGCACCGTCAGGTCAATGCCCTTCAAGGCTTCCTTGGCCGGTTCGGTGCCGGACGCCTTGTAGATCTTGCGCAGGCCGCGCGCCTGAATGGCGGGCGTGGCGGTCACGTCGCCCTTCAAGGGCGCTGGCGTTTCCATATCCATGGGCATGTCCTCGTCCCGGCAGGTGCCTGAACGGCTTTGGTCTCAAGAACCGGGGGTGGCGTTGGTACACCCGCGCGGGGGATGCGGTCAAACCGCGGGCGGCGGGCAAGAGTGCTTCATATGGTATCGCTGGCAGCCGCAGTAAAGCGGTGCCATTATCCGCGGCCACCTTGTTGTCCGCCCTGATTCAAGAAGAAACGCATCGCCATGGCCGCTGCCCCCGTCACCAAGAAAAGCCATCTCTATCTGGTGGACGGGTCCGCCTATCTGTTCCGGGCCTATCACGCGCTGCCGCCGCTGACGCGCAAGTCGGACGGGCTGCCGGTGGGGGCGGTGTCGGGCTTCTGCAACATGCTGCACAAGCTGGTGCTGGCCTCCAAGGAGCGCGGCGACAGGGATGCCCCAACGCATTTCGCCGTCATCTTTGATGCCTCGGGCGACACGTTCCGCAACGAGATCTATGCGGATTACAAGGCCAACCGCGACGCGCCGCCGGAAGACATGGTGCCGCAGTTTCCACTGGTGCGCGATGCGACGCGCGCCTTCGGCCTGCCGTCCATCGAGATGACCGGCTTCGAAGCCGACGACCTGATCGCCACCTATGCCAAGCAGGCGGCGGCCAAAGGCGCCGAGGTCACCATCGTCTCGTCGGACAAGGATCTGATGCAGCTCGTCGACGACAAGATCGAGATGCTGGACCCGATGAAGGACAAGGTCATCGGCGCAGACGGGGTGGCCGAGAAATTCGGTGTGACGCCGGACAAGGTCGTCGAGGTGCAGGCGCTCGCCGGAGACTCGACGGACAATGTGCCCGGTGTGCCGGGCATCGGCATCAAGACGGCGGCGTTGCTGATCAACGAGTTCGGCGACCTGGAAAACCTTCTCGCAAATGCCGAAACCATCAAGCAGAAGAAACGGCGCGAGAACCTGATCGAGTTCGCCGAGCAGGCGCGCATCTCGCGTCGGCTGGTGCTGCTGGACGAAGACGTGCCGGTGGACGTGCCGCTCGATGACATGGCCGTCGCGGACCCGGACCCCACCAAGCTCATCGGCTTCCTCAAGGACATGGAGTTCAACACCCTGACGCGCCGCCTGGCCGACGCGCTGGGTGTGGATGTGGATGCCATTGAGGCAGCCGGTGAGCATAAGTCGGAAGCCAAACCCAAACCGGCAACGTCAGCCGATACGGGCGAACGGGGCGGCACACCGGGCGCGATGGACCCGGCCTATATCGACAACCCGCCGATTGAAGAAACAGAGTATGACTGTGTCACAACGCTGGAGGCGCTGGATGCGTGGATCGCCGAAGCGGACGCGGCGGGCCTCATCGGCCTCGACACGGAAACCACGTCGCTCGACCCCATGTCGGGGCGGCTTGTCGGCATCTCGCTGGCCACGGCGCCCGGGCGCGCCTGCTATATCCCGCTGACCCACGGGCAGCCGGAAGACGGCGCTCTGGCGCTGGACGATCCGGCCCCGGAGCAAATTCCGCTCAAGGAGGCCATCGCGCGCCTCAAGCCCCTTCTCGAAGACCCGGGCACCCTCAAGGTGCTTCAGAACGCCAAATACGACCTTGTCGTCCTGAAGCGCGCCGGGATCGACGTCGCGCCCATCGACGACACGATGCTGATTTCCTATGCGCTCGACACAGGTCTGCACGGCCACGGCATGGATGCGCTGTCGCAGCGCTTTCTCGAGCACACGCCGATCCCCTTCAAGGAAGTGGCGGGCACGGGCAAGTCGCAAATCACGTTTGATCTGGTGCCGCTCGACAAGGCCACGCGCTATGCGGCGGAAGACGCGGATGTGACGCTGAGGCTCTATCACGCGCTCAAGCCGCGGCTGGCAGGCGAACACATGATGACTGTCTACGAAACGCTGGAGCGCCCGATGGTCGGCGTGCTGGCGCAGATGGAAATGGCAGGCATCAAACTCGATCCGGCAATCCTCAAGCGCATGTCGAGCGACTTTGCGCAGAAGCTGGCCGGGCTGGAAGCAGAGATCCACGAACTCGCGGGCGAGGAGTTCAATATCGGCAGCCCCAAGCAGCTGGGCGAAATCCTGTTCGACAAGATGGGCATTGAAGGCGGCAAGAAGACCAAGACGGGCGCGTGGGGCACGGGTGCGGATGTGCTGGAGACGCTTGCCGCGCAAGGCCACGATCTGCCGATCAAGGTTCTTGAGTGGCGGCAGCTGTCGAAACTCAAAAGTACGTATACGGATGCCCTGCCGGACTTCATCAATGAAGATACCGGCCGGGTGCACACGAGTTACTCGCTGGCCTCGACCACCACGGGCCGCCTGTCATCCTCCGATCCTAATTTGCAGAACATCCCCATCCGCACCGAGGAAGGCCGCAAGATCCGCACAGCCTTTGTGGCAGACGAGGGCAATGTGCTGATCTCGGCTGACTACAGCCAGATTGAACTGCGGGTGCTGGCGCATATGGCGGGGATCGACACGTTGCGCCAGGCCTTCGCGGACGGGCTCGACATTCATGCCATGACGGCAAGCGAGATGTTCAACGAGCCGATTGAGGGCATGGACCCGATGATCCGCCGCAAGGCCAAGGCGATCAATTTCGGCATCATCTACGGCATTTCCGCCTTCGGGCTGGCGAACCAGCTGTCGATCCCGCGGTCGGAAGCAGCAGACTATATCGACAGATACTTCGAGCGGTTCCCCGGCATCCGCGCCTATATGGATGACACCAAGGCTTCTGCGCGCGAGCACGGCTATGTCTCCACCCTGTTCGGGCGCAAGACGCATCTGCCGGAGATTAACTCGAAGAACGGCGCGCAACGATCCTTCACCGAGCGCGCGGCCATCAACGCGCCGATCCAAGGGTCAGCAGCGGATATCATCCGCAGGGCGATGATCCGTATGCCGGAGGCACTTGAAAAGGCCAAGCTGCCCGCGACGATGTTGTTGCAGGTGCATGACGAATTGATCTTTGAAGTGCCCAAGAAGCAGGCGGAGAAGACCATCAAGGTGGTGCGCCGGGTGATGGAGGGGGCCGCCGCCCCCGCCGTCAATCTCTCCGTGCCGCTAGTGGTGGACGCCAATGCAGCGCTAAGCTGGGCGGAGGCGCACTAGGCTTTACTTGTCCAACCGTAGTATCCTCAATGCTTCAATGGGGTCAGTGCCTATCGCAGTCAACACAGCATGTACAGCATATAGCAACGCGCCGCCGGTCGCGACCCCGAGCGATTTTCCTGCAGCGTCTGCGTAAGAGACGGCGAATTGGCTCGCCGCATCTCGCAACGGATGAGAAAGACTACTTGGAACGGCAGGTGCAGACTGTGCGCTCTGCAGGAAATCAAGGATAGAACTCAAGACGTTCCGAATTTCTTCGAGCTGCTCCCTAATGTCAGATGGCAGTGGCTCATCCATGCTATTACTGAATTCTGTACTAGCTGAAGATAGCAATAGTTCCTCGTCGATGAGTATCCGAACCTTAGAACACAAAGCTGCAACCGACCGATTTCTTTGTGGCGCCGACATCTCTTGGAACAACGAAAGCTGATCTCTGAGCCTATCTGAACGAGTGGGCTTGATCCTACTTGGCTCAGGCAGTGCCTTAACCCTCAAGCCCGCGTCACTACATTCACTTACCAATTGCTGAGCGACCAAATGTGCGTCTCGCTCGCGTCCTCGGTAAGTTGGTACGCTGAGCATCAATCGAGCGAGACGCGACAGAATCTCTTCTGCACGCTCTGGCTCCCTATCATTGATTTCTCGGCACCAAGCCTGCACACGCCCAGCTTTCTCCCAGTTGCGCGGGCCATACCCAGATGCACCCGCTTCCTGGAATAGGACGTTTATCGTATCCCGAGAATAGAGGTCCGGTAGAAAACTTGTAAGAAATGCGGTGATACTGTTTGGGATCACTTCCTTCTCTCCGAGAGGCCTTCGACTCACCACATTCTACTTTATGTTAAAACGTAGTTGCCAATTTGGACTGATAGTTCCCATCTCGCTACGATTGAAGGCTGTGTTAGGCTAGCAGGAAGCTTATTCTTCATTTGCATGGCAATGAGCGACCATGACAATCGACAATCACGACGACCTGCAGGGCCTGAAGAAATCCGGTCGCCTCGTCGCTGACATTCTGCAGCGTATGGTGCAGGCAGCCGAACCCGGTATGACGACGCGGGAGCTTGACCAAATCGGCGCGCAGATGATGGACCACGCCGGGGCCCGGTCCGCGCCCGCGCTCACCTATGATTTTCCCGGCGCGACATGCATCAGCCGCAATGAAATCTGCGCCCATGGCATACCCGGCGATGATCGCCTTGAGGCTGGCGACCTCATCAATATTGATGTCTCTCTGGAGCTCAACGGCTACTTTGCGGACACCGGGGCGAGCTTCTGCGTCCCGCCAGTCAGCCCCGACATGGCGGCGCTGTGCCGCGCCGGGCGGATGGCACTCGAACAATCCGTGCGGGAAGTGAAAACCGGTGCCCGCTTCAACGCCATCGGCCGCAAGGTCGAACGGGTGGCGAAGCGGCACGGCTTTACCGTGATCGACAATCTGGCCAGCCATGGCGTCGGCCGGGCCCTGCATGAAGAGCCGCGTGAGATTCCCACCTGGTACGACCGGCATGACACCCGCCGCATGACCGAGGGACTCGTCTTCACCATCGAACCGTTTCTGTCGACCGGCGCCACACAGGTAGATGAACTTGCGGACGGCTGGAGCCTTGTGACGCCAGGCGCCACGCGCGCCGTCCAGTATGAGCACACCGTGGTGACAACCCGGCGCGGGCCCATCGTCGTTACCCGCATGCCGGACGCCGCCTGACATGACCGGCGCACCACAGGATCAGGCGTGGCGGCACTTGCCACGGTGGGAACGCAGGCTCATGGAGATCACGCCGCTGGGCCCCATCGGTACCGGCCTGGTGATGGCTGTAATCACCTTCATGAGCTTTGTCGGCATTGCCGCCATAGAAGATGTTTCAATCTACAGCACGGGTCCACGCAGCGTGGCGGGTCTTTCGGCCGATGCCTGGGCCGCCGTGGTCATTTCCTTATTTGCCTGGGCGTTCATTTCCGCCAATGAGATTGCCGGCAAACGCAATCTCAAGGACATTCAGTCGCTTGCGCCCAAGCTGGCCGGCATCTCAGGCGACGATCTGTTGAGGGCTCTTGAACCGTCCCGCGAGCGGCGACGGGCTGGGTGGATTGCCGCAGGTGTCGGGCTGTTCGTCGGCGCTGCGCTATTCCTCGGTCAGCGGAATGCAGGCATGCCGAAGCGCGGCCTCTTCGAAGACTTCACGCTTATTGCGTGGTGGGCGATGGTTGCCACCGTGATTCTGACCAGCCTGGTGATCCGCTGGATTGTGATGGCCCGTGGTGAAACCAGCCATGTCACCGACAATCTGCTCGACAAGGCAAAACTCGATCTGCTTTCGCAGGAGGACGCCCATGTCGTTGGGACCATCGCCCTGCGTGGCGCGTTGGTGTGGCTGCTGCATGCCGCCATCCTCTTTCTGCTGTTTGTCGGCCAGCCGCTCAACGTGGTGTTGATCCTGACCTTCCTGACCATCGTCGCCGTCGCCGTCATGGTGTTCTTCACGCCGCTTCGCTGGGTACATCGGCTGATTACCCAGACCAAGCAGCGCGAGCTTGAAGCGGTGCGCGATGACATCCGCCGCGCCCGGCAGCAGGTGACCCACAGGGGTACGGAGGGCGCCGAGGCCGGCAGCCGGTTGACGGGGCTGCTTGCCTATGAAGCGCGGATCGAGAGCGTGTCCGAATGGGCGCTCGACGTGGGCACCGTCTTCCGCTTCGTCGGCCTCCTGAGCCTGCCGGTCATTTCCTGGACCGGCGGCGCCTTCGCAGAACGCATCATCGACTGGATGATCGGTTAGACCTTCTGAAAGACGCCTGCCCGTCGCGGATCGCCCGCCCCCTCCATGGTGCCGGTCGCGTCGCGCGCGGCGATGTGGACGCCGCCGAAGAACATGTTGGGGTCGTCCCAGGGCTCGACGAGATCGAACTCCCTGGCCATGGCCTCACGCTCGGCGTCCGGCCAGCCCTCCTCGAAGCTCAGCTTGGCAGGCGGGTCGGTATCGGCGCGGGTGCCTTCCACATGGATGCGCGGGTGCATGACCGCCTCTTCCGGATGGGACCCGCGCGCGAGCAGTAACGCCGCCTGAAGCAGGGCAGACCGGATACGGTTGGAGCCGCCGGAGCCGAAGGCCGTGACGCCGCCCTGCGCATCATGCGCCAGCATGGGCGCCATCATGGAGCACATGCGCATGTTCTCCGTCCACTGATGGAACCCCTGCGGGTTGATGTCATCTTCCCCCAGCATGTTATTGAGCATGAAACCGCAGCCGGGCACCAGCGCGCCGCAGCCTTCGCCGTTGGAGACGGTCGCCGACGCAGCATTGCCGTCAGCATCGACCACACTCACATGCGTGGTGCCGTTGAGCGCCTGCGGACGCTTTGCTGCCGGCACCGAAAGCTGGCGACGCAGGGCCACCAGCGCATCCGGGTCGCCATTACACTCCGCGCGGATGGTGTTCATCCACAGGAGCGTCGATGCGATGTCCGGACCGGGCACGCGGGTGCGGGCGTGGGACGCTTCCAGCCGATCAAGCCCGAGCGCCACCATGACACCGCCGGTGGAGGGTGGCGGCGTGGTCTCGAAAGTGAGGTCGCCTGCCTTTGCCATCAAGGGCGCGCGGGTGGCGGTTTCGTAGAAACGCAGGTCATCGAGCGTGAGATGACCGCCTTCGTCATCGGCCTGCCGCGCCATGGCCTGGGCGATTTCGCCTTTCGTCGCCAGCACCACGCCCTCACGCGCGACAGCATCCAGCGCGTCGGCCAGCTGCGGGTTGGTCTGCAGCGCCCCCTCCTTCAGGAGCTCGCCGGCCTCGTCCGTGAACAGCGCTTTCAGCGCCGGCGATGCCTTGAGGATGGGATCGACGACGCCGAACAGATAGGTCTGGAACGCGGTGATGCGCACCCCCTCCTTGGCGGCGCGGAGCGCCGGTTCGGCGATGCGCGTCATCGGCACGCGGCCAAGACGCTCATGCACGGCAAAGAGCCCCGGCAACATGCCCGGTGTCGCCGCCGCCCCGAGCCCGATGTGAAAGCCCTGGGTGACGCTGCCGAAATCCACATGTACTTCGCGAAAGTCGATGTCTGCTTCTGCGCGCTTGCGACGCGGGGTCTTCGCGAAGAAATCAAAGACGCGCGTCTCGCCGGCCGCACGGGCGGTCAGAAAACCACCGCCACCCGGGGACGCAAGGATCGGTTCCGCCACGCAGGCAGCCAAGAGGGCAGCCAGCACCGCGTCAAACGCGTTGCCGCCATCCTCCAGAAGTTCAGAAGCCGCTGCCGCTGTGACCTCATGGCCTGCGGCAACGGCTCCCCTGTTCGCCATAATGCTGTGTCGCGCGCTTATTCAGCGGCGGCGGCGGACACCGGTGCGGCGTCGCGCACGTCCGGGTCCACATGGGCTTCGAACTTCTCGAAGTTGTCGATGAACATCTGCACCAGCGCCTTGGCCTGCTTGTCGTAAGCCTCGCCGTCGGCCCAGGTGTCGCGCGGATTGAGCAGGCGGTCGTCGACGCCGTGCACGGACACCGGGACATCGAAGCCGAAATTCGCGTCCTTGCGGTATTCGACATTGTCGAGATTGCCGTCGAGCGCGGCATTGAGAAGCGCGCGCGTGGCTTTGATTGGCATGCGATTGCCAACGCCATATTTGCCGCCGGTCCAGCCGGTGTTGACGAGCCAGCAGTTCACATCGTGCTCGTGGATCAGGTCGCGCAGCAGGTTGCCGTATTCGCTCGGGTGGCGCGACATGAAGGGGGCGCCGAAGCAGGTGGAGAAGGTCGCTTCCGGTTCGGTCACACCCTTCTCGGTGCCGGCCACCTTGGCGGTGTAGCCCGACAGGAAGTGATACATGGCCTGGCTCGGCGTCAGCTTCGCGATCGGCGGCAGAACGCCGAAGGCATCGGCCGTCAGCATGATGATCGTGTTCGGCTGCCCGGTGATGCCGGTCAGGCTGGCATTCGGGATGTAGCTGATCGGATAGGCGCCGCGGGTGTTCTCGGTCAGCGTCGCGTCATTGAAGTCGAGCTGGCGGGTCTCTTCGTTCATCACCACGTTTTCAAGCACCGTCGCAAAGCGCTTGGTGGTGGAGAAAATTTCCGGCTCTGCCGTTGCCGACAGCTTGATCATCTTGGCGTAGCAGCCGCCTTCGAAATTGAAGAGACCGTTGGGGCCCCAGCCGTGCTCGTCATCACCGATGAGCTTGCGCTCGGGATCGGCGGAGAGCGTCGTCTTGCCGGTGCCGGAGAGGCCGAAGAAGATGGCGCTGTCGCCATCCTTGCCGGTGTTCACCGAGCAGTGCATCGGCATGATCTTCGCCGGCGGCAGCTTGTAGTTGAGCATGGAGAAGACGGACTTCTTCATTTCGCCCGCGTAGGACGTGCCCGCAATCAGCACGATCTGGCGGGTGAAATCACAGGCGATGACCGTTTCGGTGCGGCAGCCGTGGCGCTCGGGGTCGGCCTTGAAGCTCGGCAGGTCGATGATCGTGAACTGCGGCTCGAAGCTCTCAAGTTCGTCAGCATTGGGCTGGATCAGCAGGTGCTGGATGAAGAGCGAATGCCAGGCATATTCGGTGACCACGCGGGTTGGCAGGCGGTGATCCTTGTCGGCGCCGCCGAAGAGATCCTGAACGAACAGCTCCTTGCCCTTTGCGTGGGCGAGCATGTCAGCGTGCAGTGTGTCGAACGCCTCCTGGGTCATGCCCTTGTTGTTGTCCCACCAGATCGTGTTCTCGGTGTCGGCGGTACGGACGATGAACTTGTCCTGGGCAGAGCGGCCGGTATGGGCGCCGGTCTGAACGACGAGCGGGCCGTCAGCGGCGAGCTTGCCTTCCTTGCGGTCCAGCGACATCTCCACGAGGGAGGCTGCACCATGGTTCCAGTGCTCGGCTGTCAGCTCGGTGAAACCCAACTTGTCGAGGCCGTAGCTTGATACCTTGGGACCGGTCTGTGTCACGTTCGTCGTCTCCTTACGTCGCCCCGCTGCGGACCTGACTGCGTCGCGCGGGCTGCGAACAAATTTCTGTTTCTGGGGGCGGCTAGCCGCCCAATTCCGCTGCGTGAATGCAGCGTGGCTTAACGCTTTGGCGGCGGAGAGTCGATCCGCAAAAGGCGCAATATGTGCCGCCTGCGGACCCAACGCCGGTATGCCGGGACGCGAAGCAGGATCCGGGCCATCCGGAGCGCCGCCGCGGCTCAGCAGGGCTGCCCGGAAAAACCGCAGATTTCCCTTAAAAATTGAGGGTTTAGCTCATCCGCTGGGCCGGGCGCGGCCAAAATATGCCGCGTCATAAAGTTGCGCAACCAAAGCGGAGGTTTTTCGGGAATTGCGGTTACTGCAAGCTGCGAAACGTGTGCATTTTGCAACGGAGTCGCATTCTCTGTGCATCCGCCGGGACTCACGTGAGTCTCCGCGAGGGTCGCGGGACCCGACTGCGCCTTGCTGCAGGCCCGCTTTGGTTGTCACCGCATAAGGCGGTACAAGACTCTGCGGTCATCTTGATGCCTGATTCAGCCCGGATATCAGACCGGCCGCGCCCGACGACACACCAAAGAGAAGAAGCGATTTCACCCATGCCGACAGTTGCCCTGGTCGACGATGACCGCAACATCCTGACCTCCGTGCAGATGGCGCTGGAGGCCGAGGGCTTTACGGTGCGCACCTACAGCGACGGGGCGGCGGCGCTTGAAGGCCTGGCAGGCAAGCCCTGCGATGTCGGCGTGTTCGACATCAAGATGCCGCGCATGGACGGCATGGAGCTCCTGCGCAAGCTGCGGCAGACCAGCGAGATGCCGGTGATCTTCCTCACCTCAAAGGATGACGAGATCGACGAGCTGTTCGGTCTCAAGCTGGGTGCCGACGACTACATCAAGAAGCCGTTTTCCCAACGCCTGTTGATCGAGCGCATTCGCGCGGTGCTGCGGCGCGGGTCACCCAAGGATGCCGCCAGTAATGGTGGCGCAAAGCCGACAAATGGCAACGGCGCGGTGGCGACGACAGAAGCGCAAGGCGTTATTGAGCGAGGTCGTCTGGAGATGGATCCCGAGCGCCATGCCTGCACCTGGGGCGGCAAGCCGGTCACCCTGACGGTGACAGAGTTCCTCATCCTGCATTCGCTGGCGCAGCGCCCGGGCTATGTCAAAAGCCGCGATGCGCTGATGGATGCAGCCTATGACGACCAGGTCTATGTGGATGACCGCACCATCGACAGCCACATCAAGCGTCTGCGCAAGAAATTCAAGGCGGTCGACCCGGCCTTCGATGCCATCGAGACGCTGTACGGCGTCGGCTACCGCTACAAGGAAGAGTAGCGGCACGCCGCGCCCGGTCCGGATCACAACAGGGCAACGCACCAATGGCGGACACACCGCGCAGCAGCACTGACGACGCAGGCAGGCTTCCCGCCTGGCTGGCGTCGCTGCGCGATACAGTGATGCCGCTGTTACTGCGTGCCCGGCGCAGCCTCAACGAGGTGCTGGTCCGGGGCCGCTTCTCCACCCTGACGCGCCGCATCGTCGCCTTCAATGTGCTGGCGCTGGCGCTGCTGGCGATGGGCATCCTCTATGTGAACCAGTTTCAGGCCGGCCTGATCGACCAGCGGGTGCAGAACCTGCGCGCCCAGGGCGAGATCATTGCCGGGGCGCTCGCGGAAGCGGCCACCATCGAGCTGGAAACCCAGATCATCGTACCCGACGGGCCGGTGCCGCAGATCGACCTCACGGTGGCGGCGCGGCAGGCGCCGATTGATCCGGCCCGCGCCGAAGCTATCCTGCGTCGGCTGGTGCTGCCGACGGATGCGCGCGCACGCCTCTACAACACCAACGGCGTGATCGTGGTGGACTCGCAGTTTATCGATGCCGGGCGCAACGTCATTACCTACGAACTGCCGCCGCCTGCAGATGACGAATTCACGCTGGTCGACTGGGTCAACGTGGTGGTGTCGGGCCTGCTGCGCAGCGAGGACGTGCCGCCCTATGAGGAACTGCCGGGCAACCGGGGGCTGGGCTACAAGGAGGTGCGCGGCGCGCTTCGGGCGGAACCCACCAGCATGGTGCGCGAGAACGACCGCGGACAACTCATCGTTTCGGTCGCCGTGCCGGTGCAGCGCTTCAAGGCGGTGATGGGGGCACTGCTGCTCTCCACCGAGGGTGGCGACATTGACGCACTGGTGCGCGCCGAACGCATGGCCATCCTGCGCGTCTTTGGTGTGCTGATGATCGTATCCGTCCTCCTCGCCATTCTCCTCGCGGGCACCATCGCCGCGCCGGTGCGGCGTCTGGCGGAAGCTGCTGAACGGGTGCGCAGCCAGCGGCATACGCGCGTCGAAATCCCTGACTTCCGTGACCGGCGTGACGAGATCGGTGAACTGTCGGGCGCACTGCGTGACATGACCCGCGAACTCTACGCCCGCATCGATGCGACGGAACGCTTTGCCGCCGACGTGGCGCATGAGCTCAAGAACCCGCTGACCTCCCTGCGCAGCGCCATCGAAACACTGTCGATCGCCAAGGACGAAGACGCGCGGGACCGGCTGCGCGCCATCATCGCCGACGACGTGACGCGGCTGGACCGTCTGATTACGGACATCTCCGAAGCAAGCCGTATCGATGCGGAAATGAGCCGCGCCGAAGCCGTGCCTGTCGATCTTGCCGAGACGCTGAGAACCTTTGTTGAGACCTACACCCATTCGCGCAGCGGGCAGACCGGGGGCGATGACGTCAAGGTGGTGCTGGATACGCCGCCGGGCATCGCGCGGCCAATGCTGGCCAACATCATCGAGCTACGGTTCGGACAGGTGCTTGCCAATCTGGTCGACAATGCGGTCTCGTTCAGTGAACCAGGCGACACGGTGCATGTGGGCATCGCGCGCGCAAATGACGACATCGAAATCACCATCACCGACAACGGACCGGGCATCCGCGAGGAAAATCTCGAAACGATCTTCAAGCGCTTCTACACGGACCGGCCCGAGCCCGATGCCTTCGGCAAGAATTCCGGCCTCGGCCTGTCGATCTCACGGCAGATCATGCAGGCGCTGGGCGGCTCACTCCACGCTGAAAACGCAACCGGCCCTGACGGACAGGCAACCGGCGCGCGCTTCGTGATCCTGCTGCCGGCTCTGTGATGCGGATCCATGCCAGCTGCGTCGCCCGCCGCGGCCGTGCTGTTCTGCTGCGCGGGCCTTCCGGCAGCGGCAAGTCGGATCTCGCCCTGCGCTTTCTCGATGCCTATCCAGATGCCTGGCTGATCGCGGATGATCAGGTCGAACTGTCCGCCCGCGACGGGCGCCTGTTTGCAGCGGCCTCCCGCGTGCTCCGGGGACTGATCGAGGTGCGCGGTCTCGGACTTGCCCGCAGACCGGTGCCCGCGGATGCGGGAGCATGGCCCATCCGCCTGTGTGTCGATCTTGGGGACACGGCTGCGCCGCCGCGCATTGCCGAGCCAAGGACCGAAACCCTGTCCGGCATCGATCTGCCGGTGCTGCCAATGGCGGCTTTCGAGATGTCTGCCCCGGCAAAGCTGGCGCTGGCGCTTGAAACCATTGCGGTTTCGGGCTTTCCGGGAGAAGACGGTCTGCTTTCATGAATGCCTGTTGGGCTGGCCCGCGCAGGCTGAGCGCGATTGTGACCGCAAATCCACTTGCCAAAACGCCCCGGAAGGCGTTGTGATCTTCCCGAAACTCCCTATTGCGGGCGTGTTGTCCGCTTTGCCGCGTCGTGCAGACACACGGCCCGGCTCTATTTGAACCGTATACGGATCACACCACACATATGATCGGTCTTGTACTTGTAACCCACGGACATCTTGCCACTGAGTTTGCTGCCGCGATGGAGCATGTGGTCGGTCCGCAGCCCAACACCCAGTCGATCTGCATCGGCCCTGACGATGACATGGAGGAACGGCGCAAGGAGATTCTCGCCGCCGTCAGCGCCGTCGATACCGGGGACGGTGTCATTCTCCTGACCGACATGTTCGGCGGCACGCCTTCCAACCTCGCCATCTCGGTCATGGAACAGGCGAATGTCGAGGTGCTGGCGGGCATCAACCTGCCAATGCTGATCAAGCTTGCCAGTGTGCGCCAGGACACGCCGCTCGCCGATGCGGCCGCCATGGCGAAGGAGTCGGGCCGCAAATACATCAACATCGCCAGCGAACTGCTGGCCAACGACAAGTAGACGGACCCACCGTCGCGCCCGGAAGACATCCATGGAAGCGTCAGAGAGCGATACACCCCCGGCAACGCTGGCGCGCGACATCACCATCACCAACGCCCGCGGACTTCATGCGCGCGCCTCGGCCCGGTTTGTCAGCACGGCGGAAGGGTTTGACGCCGATGTGCGGGTCACCCGGGACGGCCAGACTGTCGCCGGGACTTCGATCATGGGCCTGATGATGCTGGCCGCCGCCAAGGGCTGCGACATCCGCATCGAAGCCTCGGGCCCGGAGGCACAGGGCGCGATGGATGCTCTTGTTCAGCTGGTTACGGACAATTTCGGCGAAGAGTAGAGAGCCTCAGGCCGGCTGCGCGATCTCTGCGTCACCCGGTGGCGCAATTGCTTCCGCGTACGTTTTGACGCAGTTGCGCCCGGCCGCCTTGGCGGCATAGAGCGCTTCGTCGGCCTTGCGGTAGAGCACGTCAAGGTCTTCGGCGTCCTCCGGGAACAGAGAGATGCCGATGCTGCCGGAGACGGAGACTTCCGTGCCATTAGCCAGGCGGATGGGAACTTCGATGGCGCGCAGCAGACGGTTGGCGAAACGCACGGCCCCATCCCCGTCCTCCAGATGCAGCAGCACAAGGACGAACTCGTCGCCACCGGTGCGGGCCACAAAATCGGTCTCGCGGGCTTCTTCGGTCAGGCGCCTGGAGAGTTCCACCAGCACTTCATCACCGGCGCCATGGCCGTGTCGGTCATTGATGGGTTTGAAGCCGTCCAGATCAAGCCCGAGAATGGCGGCCGTCTCGCCGGACCGTCTGGCGTGCTTGAGCATGGACCCGGCGAAGTCGTTGAGCGCTGTGCGGTTGGCCAAACCCGTGAGCGGATCAGAGATGGCCTGCTGTTCCATGGCCACCGCCTGTTCATGGCGCTCGGTGATGTCGGTTGCCGAGAAGACGATGGTGCCATCGCCGCGGCGGACGATCTCGAAAGCGAGCACCCTGTCGTCCTTGAGGGCGACGTCGTAGCGGAACACACCTTCACTCAGCTTGTCGCCGAGGACACTGACGACCTGCTGTACGGTCTCCATGGGGTCGCCCGTGCCGAAATCTCCGCGGGTGGCAAGATACAGCACAAGCTCGTGCAAGCTTCGGTCGCGGGAGAACCAGTCAGCCGGGATGCCAAGAAGTTCGCTCAGACGCAGATTCCAGAAGAGGATGCTGTCGAACCCGCGCGTCGCCAGCACACCATGTGACATTGCCTCGATGACGCCGCCCATCATGTCGACGTCCTTGCCGGCCTTTGCCGCTTCCGCTTCGGCAAGCTCGGCGCGGCGGGTTGCGGCGCGCAGGTCCTCCCGCGCGCCCTTGATCTTGGTACTGAGCTGTTCGTTCTCGGACGCAATGCTGTCGACCTGCGCTTCGCCTTCCACGGCCTGTTCCTTGCGGAACCACAGGGTTCGACGGATCGCGGCGAAAGGCTCTTCCAGCGCAGCAAGTTCCTTTGGCAGGCCGCTGTAGTCCTGTGCCTTCTCGAATTCTTCCTTGGCCATGGACTGGGCCATCTCGCCCAGGCGGTCCGCCCATTCCGGCGCCGCCTTCATGATGCCGACGCACACCCGTACGACCTGGAGGAGGAAAGGCAGAAGGAATACCATGATCAGACCGATCACGATGACGCGCGCCGTGAAGAGTCCGTCGCTGACAGCCTCGGTCCCGCGCGCCAGGCGGGCGACGTCGTAGCTCAAGAGCGTCGCGAAGGCGCTGATCGCCGGGGCATCGTCGACACGAATGGCCTCATCGATCTCGCTCGCAGACTTGCCCTGCGCGATCATCTCCCGCGCGCGGGCAACCCCAGCTGAGTAATCCGCCGCCGTGCGGCCCATCACCGCCACCGCTTCGCGTTCCGTATTGGACGACGCGTCAGCTCCCAGCCGGTCAAGCAATGCCTGCGCCCGCAGGGACGCTTCATCGGCCTGGTCCGCATGACGCAGTTCGCCGGTAAGGAGGAGTTCCTTGGTGTGCTGGACCACACCGTCGAGGCCGATCGCAGACTCGAATTCGGCGGTCAGCTGGTGACGTGGCGGATCATCGCCGAGATTGCCGAAACTGATGGATGCGAGGATGTCGACGGCGCGGGCGAGCCGGGTCAGGTCGACTGTGCGCGCAGCAAAGACCTCCTCCGGCGTCATGCCCTGTGTCGTCCCGTCCATCATGCGGGCCATGTCGTCACGCAGGTTGTGCAGCTCTTCGCTGACGATATTGAGGGCGGTGCGCTCCAGCGGACTTACGTCAAAGGACTCGAACTCCTCCATCACCGCGTTGATGCCGCCCATGTCGAAGCGGTCTCCATAGATGGCGACACGGTCCGGGCGCAGCACAGCGTTGAGATAGTTGTGGACGAGCCCGCCATAGCCGAGCTGATGGCGCAGGCGGTTCACCGCCAGCGGGTGCGGGTCCCGCAATTCGACGGCGGATTGCCATTCCTGCGCGGTTTCGGCGAGCACATAGGCGGCATAGACCAACCCCACGCAGAGCAGAGCGCCCAGCGCCGACATCCTGATCAGATGCCGCTGAACCATACCGACGAGTGATCCTGCCCTGCCCACCTGTGCCTGAGGCTCCTGCCCTCGATTGATACAATCTGATGACAGTGCGCCGGGGCTCATAAATTTGGGGTTAAGGCTTCGGCATCACTCAACCTTTGCGCGTACAATTTGACGTCCATCTTTCCGCCGTTTCGGCGCATTTGCCCCGGCGCTGACAGGCAATCGCGCGGATATAAACATGTCTTTATATGGCCCTTGTTGTCGGCGCGCGGGACTGTTAGAACCCCGGCTGAGTTGGCCCCGTTTTGATGGGGTCTCATGCCTTCGGGCGCCGGTCCGGCGCCCCGTTCCACGGAGTGAGCGCTGATGAGCGAGCAGGATTACGCGATTGCCGACATTTCCCTTGCGGACTACGGCTACAAGGAAATCGAGATTGCCGAAACGGAGATGCCGGGCCTGATGTCCTGTGTCGAGGAATTCGGTGAATCCAAGCCGCTGGCCGGCGCGCGCATTACCGGGTCCCTGCACATGACCATCCAGACTGCGGTGCTGATCCGCACGCTGGAAGCGCTGGGCGCCAAGGTACGCTGGGCCTCGTGCAACATCTTCTCTACCCAGGACCACGCCGCCGCCGCCATCGCTGCGTCCGGCACGCCGGTCTTCGCCATCAAAGGTGAGAGCCTGGAAGACTACTGGACATACACCGACGCCATCTTCCAGTGGCCGGACGGTGAACCCTCCAACATGATCCTCGACGACGGCGGCGACGCCACCATGTACATCCTGCTTGGCGCGCGTGCCGAGGAAGGCGAGGACATTCTCTCCAATCCGGGCTCCGAGGAAGAAGAGTATCTGTTCGCGCAGATCAAGAAGCGCATGGAAGCCACACCGGGCTTCTTCGTGAAGCAGCGCCACGCCATCAAGGGCGTCTCGGAAGAGACCACCACGGGCGTGAACCGTCTCTACCAGCTCATGGAAAAGGGCCACCTGCCGTTCCCTGCCATCAACGTCAATGACTCGGTCACCAAGTCGAAGTTCGACAACAAGTATGGCTGCAAAGAGTCGCTCGTGGACGGCATTCGCCGCGGCACCGACGTAATGATGGCCGGCAAGACCGCCATCGTCTGCGGCTACGGCGATGTGGGCAAGGGCTCCGCCGCCTCGCTGCAGGGCGCCGGCGCGCGCGTAAAGGTCACGGAAATCGACCCGATCTGCGCGCTGCAGGCGGCCATGGACGGCTTTGAAGTGGTCACGCTGGACGAGGCCGCGCCGACTGCCGACATCGTGATCACCACGACCGGCAACAAGGACGTCATCACCATCGACCACATGCGCGCCCTCAAGGACATGGCGATCGTCGGCAATATCGGCCATTTCGACAACGAGATTCAGGTCGCCGAGCTGAAGAACCACAAGTGGACGAACGTCAAGCCGCAGGTGGACATGGTCGAGTTCCCGGACGGCAAGCGCATGATCCTGCTCTCCGAAGGCCGCCTCCTGAACCTCGGCAACGCGACAGGCCACCCGTCCTTCGTGATGTCCGCCTCCTTCACCAACCAGGTGCTGGCGCAGATCGAGCTCTTCACCAAGGGCGATGAGTACGAGAACAAGGTCTATGTGCTGCCCAAGCATCTCGACGAGAAGGTGGCCCGCCTGCATCTCGAAAAGCTGGGCGTGCAGCTCACCGAGATGTCGAACGAGCAGGCCAGCTACATCGGTGTGCCGCAGCAGGGCCCGTTCAAGCCCGAGCACTACCGCTACTAAGGCACATCCCGCGCGACAAGCGCGTGGCAATGACGGGGTGTCCTTTCCGGGACACCCCGTTTTTTGTTGCGCTGATCGCCGGTGCCATCGCGCCCTGATGCTTGCATGGGCGCGCGGATGGGGTTTTTCTAGGGCGGGGAAGGACGAATCATTGTCACGGTCGATGCGCATTCCGCACTCACACACATCAACGCGACCGGCAGCCGCCGGCATCGCGGCGCTGAGTGTGCTCGCCACCCCGGCGCAGGCGCAGCAGGTGCTGCCGGAGGGCATGGCGTCCGCCTCCGTTGAAACGCTGCTTGCCAGTGTCGCTGCCGGCGCCGTGATCATCGCCATCGGCGCCCTGTGGGCCGCCGGCCGCGCCGCCAAGCGCAACCGCCGTGACCTGACCCAACGCGCCGAACGCATGACCGAGCTTGAGACCAAGCTCGACAGCGCCGAGAGCATTCTTGCCGCCGAGCCGGACGCGGTCTTCATCTGGTCACCGGAACGCACGCTTGCCCCCACCACCGGGGCGCGCAACTGGGGCCGTCCGCGCGTCGTCGGCTCGACCGCCGGTCTGGCGGACCCGTCCTCGGGCGCGGTTGATTTCGACTTCGTGCTGTCGCGGCTGGAGCCGGAAGACGCCGAAGCCCTGCGCAACGGCGTGTCGCGCCTGCGCGAACGCGGCGCACGCTTCTCGCTCACCCTGCAGATGCGCGACGGACGCAGCTACGAGGCGGAAGGCCGCCCGGCAGGCGCCCAGGCCGTGTTGTGGCTGCGCGACATCACCGGCGAGCGCGAAGAAGAGTCCCGCCTTGTCGAGACCGCGCGTAAGGCGGACCGGGAACGCACACTGCTGAGCCAGGTGACGGACGCCGCCCCCTTTCCGGCCTGGCGCCGCTCCGCCGACGGGGCGCTCATCTGGGTCAACAGCGCCTATGCCCGCGCCGTGGAAGCAGACGACACGGAAACCGCCGTCGACCAGGCGCGCGAACTTGCCAGTGCCGACATTCTCACGCGTGCCACCAAGGCGATTGCCGACAACACGACCTTCCGTGACCGGACGACTGCCGTTGTCGGCGGCGAGCGGCAGGTGCTCGACATCGTGGAACTGCCACTGGGCGATGGCGGCAGCGCGGGCTTTGCCCTCGACATCTCGGCGCTGGCGGAAGCGGAAGCCGACCTCAAGCGGCATCTGGATGCGCATCGCGACACGCTGAACCGGCTGGCGAGCCCGGTCGCCATTTTCGGGCCGGACCGGCGGCTGCGCTTCTACAACCGCGCCTTCCAGAAACTGTGGAGCCTTGAAGAGAGCTTCCTCGACACGGAGCCCGGCGAAGCGGAAGTGCTGGAGATGCTGCGCGAGGCGCGGCGGCTGCCGGAACAGGCGGATTTCCGTGCCTGGAAGCAGCAGCGGCTTGACCTCTATACCAGCAACGAGCCGACCGACGAGCTGTGGCATCTGCCGGACGGGCGCACGCTTAGGGTGATCGGCCAGCCGCATCCCTTCGGCGGGCTGCTCTATCTCTACGAGAATGTCACCGATCAACTCAAACTGGAGTCGAGCCTCACTACCGCCCAGCATGTCCAGCTTGAGACCCTCAACAAGCTCTATGAGGGCGTCGCGGTGTTCGGCTCCGACGGGCGGCTCAAGCTGCACAATCCGGCCTATCAGCGCATCTGGCATCTGGAGACGTCGCAGCTCACGGGCGAACCGCATATCGACCAGATCATCGACTGGTGCCAGGGCCTCTATGACAACGCCGACGACTGGGCGGAGATCAAGGCACGCATCACGGCGGTGAGCGATGAACGCGGCAACCGGACGGGACGCCTGCAGCGACCGGACGGGTCGGTCATCGACTATGCGGCGGTGCCGCTTCCCGACGGCAACACGCTGCTCACCTATGTGGACGTCACCGACGCCTCGCGCATCGAACGCGCGCTTCGCGACCGCAACGACGCGCTGGAGACCGCCGACCGGCTCAAGTCCGAGTTCATCAGCCATGTCTCGTACCAGCTGCGCACACCGCTCACCAACATCATCGGCTTCGGCGAAATTCTGAATACGGAGCTTTTTGGCCCCCTCAACGAGAAGCAGGCGGAGTATGCGGGCGGCGTGCTCAAGTCGGCCAGCGAACTGCTTGATCTCGTCAACGACATCATCGACCTCGCCACCATTGAGGCAGGCGCGATGGCGCTGGATGTGGACACGGTCGAGCTCGACCAGGTGATGACGCAGGTCTTCGAGATGGCCGGTCCGCGCGCCAAGCAGGGCAAGCGCGTGCTGGAGCTCGACCACGAAGGCGGTCTCGGCACCATCACGGCGGACCCGCGGCGTCTCAAGCAGATTCTGTTCAACCTGCTGTCCAACGCCATTTCCTTCACCAATCCCGGCGACACGATCACGCTGGGCGGCGAACGCGCGCCCGGCGAAGTGCGCCTGTGGGTGCGCGATACCGGCGACGGCATCAAGCCGGAACATCAGGCGACCGTGTTCGACCGGTTCGAGGCGCGCGGCAGTTCTGAAAAACGCCGGGGCGCCGGTCTCGGCCTCACCCTGGTGCGCAGCTTCGTCGAGCTGCATGGCGGCTGGGTGTCGCTTGAAAGCGCCCCGCGTGAAGGCACCAAGGTCACCTGCCACCTGCCGACCGAGGGCAAGCCCTTGAGCGCCCCTGCACCGGAACCGGAAGAGACCGGCACGGCAGCAGCGTCGTAGCGCTCGGGCTCCTCCCATGGACCCTCCGGTCAAGCCGGAGGGAGGACGGAGTTTTGGGGGAGGCCGTGCCACCTCTCGCCCGCTGTCCCTCCGGCTTGACCGGAGGGCCCATCTGACTTTCGACACGCACCAGGGCAGCCGCCAGCACCCGCACGCGGGCGTGCCGCTGCGGATACCCATGCCGTCTGCCCCCTCACAAGGAGGGAGCGGGAGCGCCGGAGGCCTGCCAACCAGGCCTGGGCGATCTATCACATCGTGGGGCAGTCCTCAGACGCTCCCGCGCGAAGTCGCTTCGGTGCCGGCAGGAACCGGCGGCACGGGTGTTACCCGCTTCGCCTCCGCCGCAGCCCTGCTACCGGTCATACGCACTTTGGAACCGCACGCTTATCCACCGGGGCGATCTGACTTCATGCGCCGGGCTGAGCCGTCACCGCCTGGCCGCCACAGCGTCCGTTACCCGCTGCGGCAGATCCGGGAATGCGCCAGTTCCACGTTCCCAAGGAACCGGACCACCCCGCCTGCCAGGTATTCGCGCCCCCGCCCAGGCCCGGCCGGTCCGGGTGCCCTCGCGACGGGGGATGCACTCATTATCCGCCATGTCAGGCAACCGGGGATACGCCACCGCCATTTTTTCGCGTTGACGGACCTGTGCTCTTAATATAACCATTTGGTTATGGAACAGATTGGTCTTGGCACCCAGCCGCAAAATCTCGATGCCGTCTTCGCGGCGCTGGCGGATCCGACGCGGCGGGCGATCCTGTCACGACTGGCCCGGGGCGAGGCGTCGGTCGGTGATCTGACGGCGCCCTTCGAGATGAGCCAGCCGGCGATCTCCAAGCATCTCAAGGTGCTGGAGCGGGCCGGGCTCGTGGAGCGCGACGTGGATGCCCAGCGCCGCCCGGCGCGGCTGACCGCACAGCCCATGGCGGGTGCCGTCTCCTGGCTTGAAGAGTTCAGGGATTTCTGGGCGGGCAGCCTCGACCAGCTCGATGACCTGCTCGCCGACATGACACGTGCCGGTGACGACACATCAGAATGAGGGACAAGGATATGAGTGAGCTGCCGACCTATGTGCTGGAGCGGGTGTTCAACGCGCCGCGCGAGATGGTGTGGAAGACTTGGACGGAGCCCGCGCTGCTGGCGCGCTGGTACGGTCCCAATGTGGAGACCGTCATCCACGAACTGGATGTGAGTGTGGGCGGCGTCTGGCGCAACGAGATGCGCATGAGCCAGGGCTCGGGGTATCAGCGGTCCGACTATACGGAAGTCACGCCGCCCGAACGGCTGGTCATGCTGATGTCCAACACCGATGCGGAGTGGAACGTCATGTCCAATCCAATGATGCCGGACTGGCCGCGCGTGTTGCTGACCACCGTCACCTTCGAGGAGAAGGAGGGCCAGACCCATATGCGCCTGACCTGGGTGCCGCATGACGCCACCGACGCGGAGATCGCCTGCTTTGCCGGCGCCATCGCCGGTCTCGATTCCGGCTGGGGCAGCGGCATGGACCTGCTCGAAAAGCTGCTTGAGGAGTTGCAGGCGTAACAGACCCGTCCGAACAAAAACAGCGCCCGCCGGAATGCCGGGGGCGCTGTTGGTGTTTCGGGCTTGGAGGCGTACGGCCTCCGGCGCAGCTCGTTAGTGCTGGCTTTCCGGCATGCGCACGACCATGCCGTCGATGGCGTCGGACACCTTGATCTGGCAGGACAGGCGGGAGTTCTCCTGAACGTCCGGGGCGAAGTCGAGCATGGTCTGTTCCATGTCTTCCTTCGGCTCGATCTTGTCCATGAACTTCTCGTCCACATAGACGTGGCAGGTCGCGCAGGCGCAGGCGCCGCCGCAGTCGGCATCGATGCCGGGGATCATGTTGTTGACCGCGCCTTCCATGACGGACAGGCCATCGGCCACATCCACGACATGCTCGGTTCCGTCATGTTCGACATAGGTAATCTTCGCCATGTTCCCTCTCGCGTCGTTTGCCTCTGCGGTGCCCTCAAGGGCCCGGCACCGGCAGTTTTGATTTCGTCGGGTGGTGTCTTACGGGGTGGTTTGGAGGGACGCAAGCCCCTGATTCCTGCGAGGAGCCCCAGCATTCCTCACGAAAACCCCTAGAGCACGTATGGGCTTGCGCCCTCCGCACTCCGTAAAGATGACGCACCCGTCACTTTTATGCCTGTCGGATGTAAGCCTTCGTGTCCGGCACGTCAAGCAGACTGACCTATTGGCGGGATTCCGGGCGTCCGGCGCCTACTTGGCGATGTCCTTCATTTCGATGGACTCATCCGCCAGACGCTCGACCGGCACGTCCGTGCCCTTCTGCAACAGCATCTTCGACATCATGAATTCCGGCGCCCGGTTGACTGCGTCCACCGCGATCATCTTGCCGCCCTTGAGATAGAAGGCCGCGAAGGAGCGCCCGGTGATGTCGCCGCGGATCACCACGTCGTCGAAGCCCTGGCTGAGGCCGGCGATCTGCAGCTTCAGATCGTACTGGTCGGACCAGAACCACGGCACCTGACCGTAAGGCTTGTCCTTGCCGCAGATATGCGCCGCCGCCGTCTTGGCCTGCTCAAGCGCGTTGTGCACCGACTCAAGCCGCAGTGACGTGTCGTAGATCGGGTTGGGGTGGAAGGTGCAGTCGCCTGCCGCATAGATGTCGGGCACGGAGGTGCGGCACAGCTCATCGACGATGATGCCGTTGCCGCAGTCGATGCCGGCCTCCGCCGCGAGTTCCATGTTGGGCAGGATGCCGATGCCGGCGATCACGAAATCTGCCGGGATGACATCGCCCGTGCCGGTCTTCACACCGGTCACATGGCCGTCGCCTTCGATCGCTTCCAGCGCCGTGTCGGTGAGGATCTTGACCCCTTCCTCGCGGTGCACGCGCTCGAAGAAAGTCGCGACCTCAGTGCAGGTGACGCGGCCGAGCACCGTCGGCGCCATTTCCAGCACCGTCACGTCGATGTCGCGCTTGACGGCCACCGCCGCCACCTCAAGGCCGATATAGCCGCCACCGACAATCACCAGCTTTGCGCCCGGCTTGAAATGCGCCTGGATGGCTTCGACGTCGGCGATGGTGCGCAGATAGTTGACACCGGGCAGGTCGGCGCCCGGGCAGCTGAGCTTGCGGACGCGGCCGCCGGTGGTGAGGATCAGCTTGCCGTAGTCAAGCTCGCGGCCTTCTTCCAGCACCACCTTCTTGGCGGCGGTGTCGATTGTCTCGACCTTGGTGTCGAGGATCATCTCCGCTTCCGCCTTCGCATAGAAATCCACCGGCTTGAACAGCACGCGGTCGAGGCCGATCTCGCCGGCGAGGAACTTCTTTGACAAGGGAGGGCGCTGATAGGGGACCACGCTTTCTTCGCCGACCACGACAATCGTGCCGTCAAACCCCTCCTGCCGCAGGCTCGCTACCGCCTGCCCTGCCGCATGTCCGGCGCCGATGATCACTACGCTGTCGCTCATTGGTCCTGTCCCTGTTCGTCTGCTCCGGCAGTAAGGCGCTCGGAGCATGTGGCTTTCACCCCAGCCCTGGGTTTGGCACTGCGGGTAGCACGAAACCGCAAAACGGGCCAAGCCGACGGGATGCCGCTCCCGGTCAGGCGGCAAAATGGCGGCGCGTCAAAAGGGTTGAGGCCCCCGCATGGCCCCGCTACAAGCGCGGGGACCAGACCGCACAGCCCGACCGACCGGATAAAGCGCCGCCCGATGCCCGCCGTTGCCGACCTCACAAGCGCCGAGATTTCCCTGCCGGACGAGGCCGCGACCCAGGCCTTCGGTGCGCGGCTGGCTGCTTATCTGGAGCCGGGCGACGTGATTGCGCTGGAAGGCGATCTGGGCGCCGGCAAGTCGACACTGGCGCGCGCGCTGCTGCGCGCACTGGGCGTCACCGGCGACATTCCCAGCCCGACCTTCACGCTCATCCAGCAATATGACACGCCCTATCTGATGGTCGCGCATGTGGACCTCTACCGCATCGAGGACGACAGCGAGATCGACGAGCTGGGTCTGGAAGACGCGCTCGACTATGGCGCACTGGTCGTCGAGTGGCCTGCGCGGCTGGGCCGCGCCTTTGCCGCCGGCCGTGTCACTGGGCGGCTCGACCTGTCGCTGACGCTCGATGATGCCAGCGAGGACCCGTCTGGTGAGAAGCGCAAGCTCGCTGCCACCGGGCATGGCGGCTGGGCGGCCAAGCTTGAGAGGATCATCGCGTGAGTGCCGGGGCCGTGGGCAACAGCGACCGCGACAGCGCGCGCGCGGCGTTCCTTGAGGCCGCGGGCTGGGGGGATGCGTCAGCGACGCCGGTCGCCGGCGATGCCTCGACGCGCGCCTATGAACGCGTCAGCAAGGACGGCGCGACGGCGATCCTCATGAACGCGCCGCCGGGGCCCGACGGCCCGCCGATCCGCGACGGCAAGAGCTACAGCGCCATCGTGCATCTGGCCGAAGACATGCGGCCCTTCGCGGCCATCGCCCGGCACCTGAGAGAACAGGGGTTGAGCGCCCCGGCGATCTACGCCCAGGATCTTGCGCAGGGTTTCCTGCTGCTCGAAGACCTGGGCGATACGGTCTATGGGCCTGCCATTGAGGCGGGCGCCGATGAAGAAACGCTCTACGGCGCCGCTGTCGATGTGCTGGCAGCCCTGCATGATGTGCCGGTGCCTGCCTCCCTGCCCTGCGGCGACGACGGGCCGGATCACGTGGTGCCGCCCTTCGACGATGAGGCGCTGATGACGGAAGCCGCCCTGTTGCCGAGCTGGTATGCGCGGCTGGCCTTCGGGGGCGATCTGTCCGGCGACGCGCAGGCGGGTTTCGAAGCGGCGTGGCGTCAGGTCTTCACCACCGCGCGGCAGGACAGGGACGTCCTGCTGCTGCGCGACTACCACTCGCCCAACCTGCTGGTGCTCGACGAACGCGCGGGTCTTGCGCGTGTCGGCATTATCGACTTTCAGGATGCGCTGGTGGGCCCCGCCGCCTATGACGTGGCCTCGCTGCTGCAGGATGCGCGCCGCCTGGTCGACGCGGGGATCGAGGCCCGTCTGCTGGCGCGCTACGAGGCCGCGCGCACAGCAACGGATGCACGTTTCGATGCGGATGCCTTCCGCGCCGCCTATGCGGTGATGGGCGCCCAGCGCAACACCAAGATCATCGGCATCTTCGCGCGGCTGCTTCTGCGCGACGGCAAACCGGGCTACCTGCAGCACATCCCCCGGCTCGCGGACTATCTGGCGCGCGATCTTGCGCATCCGGCGCTGGCGCCGGTCGCCCAATGGTTCGACGCGCATCTGCCGCTTGAAAAGCTCCGTACCCAGATCGATCCGGACAGCGTCACCCGATGAGCACAGCAATCGACACGGCGATGGTGATGGCGGCGGGCCACGGGACACGCATGCGCCCGCTGACCGACATGACCCCCAAGGCGCTCATCAAGGTCGCGGGCAAGCCGATGGTCGATCACGCGATCGACCGCCTCAAGGCGGCGGGAATCACGCGCATCGTGGTCAATATCCACGCCTTCGCCGACCAAATGCGGGCGCATCTGGCCGCGCGCACAGATGTCGAGATCATCATCTCGGACGAGAGCGACGCAATCCTCGAAACAGGCGGCGGCATCAGGAAGGCGCTGGGGCTTCTCGGTGACAAGCCCATCGTCACCCATAACTGCGACTCGATATGGGTTGAAGGCATGGGCAAGACCCTGCCGCGGCTGCTGGAGCGGTTCGATGCGGACGAAATGGACGCCCTGCTGGTGCTCGCCGTTACCGCCAACATCGTCGGCGACGTGGCGCGCGGCGATTTCAGCATGGCGGCGGACGGGAGCATCGCCTGGCGTGAGCCGCGCTCGGTGGCGCCCTTCATGTATACCGGCGTGCAGGTCATCAAGCCGCAGCTCTTCGCGCGGATCGACGAAACGGCCTTCTCGACCACCAGGGTCTGGGACGGGTTGATCGAGGAGGGCCGCGCCTATGGCCTGCGCCATGACGGTGTGTGGATGCATGTGGGCACGCCCGCCGCGCTTGAGGATGCAGAAGCCTTCCTGCGCGATCTCTGAGGCTCCTGATCGCACACAGCAGCGCCTCCCCCAAACCGCATCCCCGGGCCTGACCCGGGGTCTACTCTCATCGGCTGCTTGCTGCTAGATGAGAGGTTGCGTACGGCGCGCGCCGCGATCTTGATGCGGCGCCCCGGCAAGCGGGCTCGCGAGTGGGCCCCGGGTCAAGCCCGGGGACTCGGGAAGTTGCAGCTCAGATAGATCGCCGTAATGAAGGGCCCAGCTTCTCCCGTCGACTCACGTTAGACTTGCGCCATGGGTCAGGTCTTCACCATTCCTCCGCATGTCCCGTTTCTGCCGGCGCTGGCCGCCGGGCTGCTGACCCGTGGTGATGCCCTGGCGCAGACCACGGTTCTGGTACCGACCCGGCGTGCGGCGCGGGCGCTGACGGAAGCGCTGCTGGCGGAAAGCCCGACCGATGCGCTGCTGCTGCCGGTGATCCGGCCCTTGGGCGACGTGGATGAGGACGGCGATGTCGCCCTGAGTGACAGCGGGGACGCGGCGCTGACCCTGCCGCCGGCCATCGACCCCATGCACCGCACCCTGGCGCTGGCGAGGATCATCGCCGCCCATGCTGAGAAGACGGAGCTGATGGCGCTGGGCGAGGCACAGGCGATTGCGCTGGCGGGGGAACTCGCCGCCCTGCTTGATACCTTCGCCGCGCAGGATGTGCCGCTCGCCCGGCTGCGCGAGGCCGTGCACAAGGACTTTGCATCGCACTGGGAACAGACCCTCAGATTTCTAGAAGTCATCACCGACGCCTGGCCACAGATGCTTGAAACCCTCGGCCTGATGGACCCGGGCGCGCGGCGCACGGCGCTGATCAAGGCCACCTGTGACAGATGGGCGGCCGACCCTCCCGGACCGATCGTCGCCGCGGGTTCCACCGGTTCGCTCAAGGCCACTGCGGAGATGCTTACCACCATCGCCCGGCTCGACGACGGCATGGTCGTGCTGCCCGGTCTCGACCGGCATATGGACGACACGTCGTGGGATGCCTGCGAACCGGCGCATCCGCAGTTCGGCCTGCGGCTGCTCCTGTCGCGCATGGCCGTCGCCCGCACTGACGTTCAGGACTGGCCCGGTATCGCCGGGCGGGCTGAAACCACGGCGGCTGCCCGGTCGGTGCTGGTCAGCAATGCCTTGCGCCCGGCGGAGACGACAGACCAGTGGCAGGACGCGGACAGGGATCTGTCGGGCCTGATCGACGACGCGCTCACGGGCCTGAGCGTGGTCAGCGCCGACAATCCGCAGCTTGAATCCCTGTCGATCGCCCTGGCCCTGCGTGAGGCGCTGGAAACCCCGGACAAGACCGCTGCCCTTGTGACTCCGGACCGCAATCTCGCGCGCCGGGTTGCCGGGGATCTGGCGCGCTGGGGCATCAGTGTCGACGATAGTGGCGGCCAGCCGCTGGCACATACGCGCAGTGGCAGTTTCCTGATGCTGGTCGCGGACATGCTGGCGGAGGAGATGGCGCCGGTACCGCTGCTTGCGGCCCTGCGGCACCCGCTGGCCCAGGGCGGGCGCGCCGAGGGCCGGTTTCATGCTGCGCTGAACCTGCTTGACCGCGACGTGCTGCGCGGCCCGCGCCCGGCGCCCGGCCCCGGCGGGCTGGCGCAGGCCATCGACGAAGCCGCGGTGCGTGAATACGGCCCCCTGAGCCCGAAGACCCACGCGCTTCTCAAGGGCGTTGTCGCTGACATGGAAGAGATGACCGGCGCCGCCGCCGCGCTGTTCTCCACGGCTGACGAAGTGGCCTTCGCGGACCTGCTGACGGCGCATGTGACCGCCGCCGAAGCGCTTGCCGCCACGGAGAGCGACGACGGCGCGGTGCGGTTATGGGCCGGTCCATCCGGCGACGCCGCCGCCACGTTCATCGCTGAACTGATGGATCAGGCCTCGTTCCTGGGCAGTGTTCCGCCTGCGGAGTTTCCGTCCATTCTCGGGGCGTTGATGACAGGCCGCATGGTGCGCCCGGTGCGCCGGTCGCATGCGCGGCTGCAGATTCTCGGGCCGCTGGAAGCGCGCCTGCAGCATGTGGACCGGCTGGTGCTGGGCGGCCTCAATGAAGGCGTGTGGCCGCAGCGCGCCGAGACGGGCGCATGGATCAACCGGCCCATGCGCGCGCAGCTGGGGCTCGAAGCGCCGGAGCGGATGATCGGCCTCGCCGCCCATGATGTGGCGCAGGGCCTGGGGGCGCGCGAGGTCATTCTCACCCGCGCCGAACGGGCCGACGGGCAACCCACCGTGCCGTCGCGCTGGTGGCTGCGGCTGGAGAATCTGGTCGGCGGGCTGACCGAACCGGACAGAAACGGCCAACCCAGACCGCGGCAGATTCCCAAGGGCCCGTGGCTCGCCATGGCGCGCGCCCTCGACAGACCGGTGCGCGAAGCCCGGCAGATTGCGCGGCCTGCACCCCGCCCGCCGGTGGAGGCGCGGCCCGCGCGTCTGTCCGTCACGCGGATCGACCGGCTGTTCCGCGACCCTTACGAGATCTATGCCCAATATGTGCTGGGGCTGGATGTGCTGGACCCGCTTGATGCGGATGCAGGCGCCGCCGACAGGGGCAACATCATTCACACGATCCTCGAGCGGTTCTCGCGCGACTTCCCGCCGGCGCCCGGTGCGCTGATGCCGAAAGACGCCTATGCGAAGCTGCTGGCGATTGCACGGGAGGAATTCGCCACCGTGGATGCGCGGCCCGCCGTCCAGGCGATCTGGTATCCCCGTTTTCTCGACGTGGCTGAATGGTTTCTGGTCTGGGAGGCGGAGCGCCGCGCGGGCATCGATGCAACGCATGTGGAACTCAAGGGCACGCATACATTTGCCCTGCCGACGCGCAGCTTCACCCTGAGCGGTATTGCCGACCGGATCGATGTGCTGAAGGACGGGTCGCTGGCCATCCTCGACTACAAGACCGGCGCCGCGCCCACCGCGAAGCAGACCGCCGCCAAGTTTTCCGTGCAGCTGCCGCTGGAAGCCGCCATGGCGAGGGTGGGCGCGTTCCACCGCGACAGGGACGGCAATCCGACAGGTCCCGAGGCAGGCAGCACCAGTGAACTCGCCTATGTGGAACTCAGGAGCGGCCGCGTGGTGAGCGCCGTTGAAAAAGATACCGATGTGATGACCGAGGCCGAGGCGGCGCTGGCGCATACGGTCGAACTGCTGACCCTCTTCGACAACGAGGACACCCCGTACATCTCGCGGCCGCGGCCGCAGTTCCTGACTTTTGATGGCGACTATGACCATCTGGCGCGTGTGAAAGAATGGCAGACGGCAACCGACAGCGAATAGCGATTGACGGTGCCGATGTGGAGCTGCATCCCTCCGGCACCAACGCAGACCTGCAGAAGCTTTCGACGGACAAGCAGCTGAATGCGGCTGATCCGCAGGCGAGTGTCTGGGTGTCCGCCAATGCGGGCACCGGCAAGACGCACACGCTGACGAGCCGGGTGGCGCGGCTGCTGCTGGCGGGCACCAGGCCTGAGCACATTCTCTGCCTCACCTTCACCCGCGCTGCCGCGGCGCAGATGCAGACCAAGCTGTATGAGCGGCTGGGCAAGTGGTCGACCATGGCGGAAGACGACCTGCGCGAAGACCTGTTCCAGCTTGAAGGCCGTCAGCTGGAAGCGGACGAGATCGCCAAGGCGCGGCGGCTGTTCGCCAGCGCGCTGGAGACACCCGGCGGGCTCAAGATCCAGACGATCCACGCCTTCTGCGAGAGCCTGCTGGGGCGCTTTCCGCTTGAGGCCGGGGTCAGCCCGCACTTTGCCCTCGCCGATGACCGTCAGTCTGCGGAGCTTCTGACGGAAGCACAGGACGATGTTCTGCAGCACAGTGTCGATGACCCGGAGACGCCGCTGGCCCACGCAGTCGTCAAGCTGGTTGGTGAAGCTGACGAAGCCGCCTTCGAGGCATTGCTGGGCGAAATGACCGGCCAGCGGCACCGGTTGCGGCGCTATGTGGAACGCGCGCAGGGACTCGACGCCGCCGAACGCGCCGTTGCCGATGCCCTCGGCGTGCCGCCGGGCGCGACCGGCCACGACCTGCTGGCGGAGGCGCTGGCGGAGCTCGACCCGGCGCATCTGCGCGGTGTGGCGGATGTACTTGCCACCGGCAAGAAGACCGATGCCACAAAGGCAGCGGCGCTGTCCGCCTTCGCTGCCGAGATGACACCCCTGGCGTTCGAGGCCATGTATCTCGGCATCTTCCTCACCCAGCACGGCACGGCGCGGGCCAGCATGATGACCAAGGGCCTCGCGGAGGAACATCCCGACACCGTCGCCTGGCTGGAAGAGGAACAGGCGCGCCTGGTTGCGCTGACGGCGCGGATGCGCGCGGCCCGCACGGCGGAACTCACCAGCGCCATCCTGCGCGTCGGCATGGCGGTGCTTGATGCCTATGAGACCGCCAAGGCGGCGCGCGGGTTGCTCGACTATGACGATCTGATCGCGCGCACGGTCGCCCTGCTGCGCAGCCGCGAGGCCACCCAGTGGGTGCTCTACAAGCTCGACATGGGCCTCGACCACATTCTGGTCGACGAAGCGCAGGATACGAGCCCGCAGCAATGGCAGGTGGTGACGGCTCTGGTGACGGAGTTTTTCGCCGGGGACGGCGCGCGCGACTTTGCGCCGGGAGACGACGGACGCGGGCCTGCCGCGACGCGCACGCTGTTTGCCGTTGGCGACGAGAAGCAGTCCATCTTCTCTTTCCAGGGCGCCGACCCGCGCGAGTTCTCTGCCCGGCGGGCGCTGTTCCGCGATATGGCGCAGGCGGCGGGCGAGACATGGCACGATGTGGGTCTCACGGTGTCGTGGCGGACGGCACAGCAAATTCTGTCGGGTGTCGACGACAGTTTCGCCGCAGACACCATGACGGCAGGGGTCGTCGCGGGCGATGACCCCATTCACCACGAGAGCGTGTGGACCGGACGTGCCGGGCTCGTGGAGCTCTGGTCGCCGGTGACGGATGATGAAATGGATGAGGCCGCCCTGTGGGACGACCCGCTGGATGCTGTCTCTGCCCGCAGCAAGGAAGCCAAGCTTGCCGCGCGGATCGTCGGCCGGCTTAAGGACTGGATCGGCAAGGAAATCCTGCCGCAGCGGGACAGGCCGATGCGGCCGGGCGACGTGCTCATTCTGGTGCGCCGGCGCGGGCCTTTCGTGGATGAGCTGATCCGCCAGCTCAAGACGTCGAACATTCCCGTCGCCGGGGTCGACCGGCTGGTGCTGGGCGATCACATCGCGGTCATGGACCTGATGGCGCTGGCGCGCTTTGCGCTCCTGCCGGAAGACGACCTGACGCTCGCCACCGTGCTGCGCAGCCCGCTCTGTACGATCAGCGAAGAGGGCCTGTTCGACCTTGCGCATGCGCGCAAGCAGGACGACGGGACTCTGATGAGCCTGTGGGAGGCGCTGCATCAGCGGGCCGACATGGTGGATGGCGCACCGGAAGCCCTTTCCTATCTCACCGACATTCGCGCACGTGCCGGGCAGATGCGCCCGCATGAGTTCTTCGCCCGTGCGCTTGGCGCCGATGGCGGGCGCGACCGGCTGGTGGCGCGGCTGGGCATGGATGTGCATGACCCGCTGGACGAGTTCCTGAACCAGACGCTCGTGCATGAAGCGACGGACACACCGACGCTGCAGGGGTTCGTGGCGTGGATGGAGGCCGGCGACACCGAGATCAAGCGCGATCTCGATCAGGGCGGCAATCAGGTGCGCATCATGACGGTGCACGGCGCCAAGGGGCTGGAAGCCAATGTCGTGATCCTGCCGGATACGGTGCAGGCGGGCGGGTCACCGGGACGCGCCGCGCTGGTGAGCCACGCCGACACGCGCGAGGACGGCCTCATCACCTACAGCCCGCGCAAGGCGGATGCGGATGAGGCATCGCTGGCGGCCCGCGATGCCCGCGAGCGGCGGGAGGACGAGGAGTACCGCCGCCTGCTCTATGTGGCGATGACCCGCGCCATGGACCGGCTCTACATCGCCGCCGCCCATGGCAACCGCGGCATGAAGGACACCAGCTGGTATGTGCGCGTGGGCGACGCGCTCAAGGCGCAGGCCACGGAACAGGAAACCACGTTCGCAGATGGGCCGGGCACCCTGTGGCGGCTGGAGAGCGAACAACTCGTCGATGCAGTGCCGGACCGCGACGATGATGCGGCGGATGCCTCGATCACCCTGCCGGAATGGGTGCAGCGGGAGGCGCCCGCGGAAGATGCACCGCTCGGCCCGCTTGCCCCTTCGATGATGCCCGCTGAGACGGAGGATGGCAGCGGCGCGGCGGCCGACCCACCGGCCCTGTCGCCCCTGGCGCGGGGCCCGGATGGCGCCTCCGCCGACCAGCGCTTTGCCCGCGGACGGCTTGTGCATACGCTGTTGCAGCATCTGCCTGCACATAGCGCCGACACACGGAGGACGCTGGCGCAGGACTATCTGGCGCGCGCGGCGGCAGACACCTTCGACAGCGCCACGCAGGCACAGATTGCCGATGAGGTGATGGCGCTGCTCGATGATCCTCAGTTTGCGGATCTGTTCGGGCCGGACAGCCGCGCCGAGGTGGCGCTCGCGGGCCGTATCGACTGGCACGGACGCAAAGTGCCGCTGTCGGGCCAGATCGACCGGCTGGTGATCGGTGCCGACCGCATTCTCATTGCCGACTACAAGACCAACCGCCCGCCGCCGACACGGCCGGAAGACGTGGCGCCGCTCTATCTCGACCAGATGGCGGCCTACCGCGCCCTGGTGGAAGCGGCCTATCCGGGCAAGCCGGTGCATTGCGCCTTGGTGTGGACCGACGGGGCGCGGCTTATGGAACTGCCACCAGACCTGCTTATTAAACGTCAAAATGGTGTGAATACCGCCTAATCACACTGCCGAGACTGTACTTGACCGCCCATGGGGCCGTTCCTACATTCCGAGCAAGAGAAAAACCCCAACCCGCCGGCGCGCCTGCGCCGGTTTACAGACCCCGGTTTTCCTCCCTCCCGGGAGTGCCGGGGCCCATAGTTAGGAGATGTCACATGGCAACCACCAAGGTGACCGACGACAGTTTTGAAGGCGATGTGATCGACGCCTCGGGCCCCGTGCTCGTGGACTTCTGGGCGGAGTGGTGCGGCCCCTGTAAGCAGATCGGCCCGGCCCTTGAGGAAATTGCCGGTGAGATGGGCGAGAAGCTCACCATCGCCAAGATCAATATCGACGAGAATCCGAACGTGCCGACGAAGTACGGTGTGCGCGGCATTCCGACCCTGATGATCTTCAAGGACGGTCAGGTGGCGGCGACCAAGGTCGGCGCCCTGCCGAAGAGCAAGATTTCCGAGTGGATCGAGGAATCGATCTAGAGCACACCGCTCCCGTTGGACGACATTGAACCGGCGGCCTTGTCAGAAGGCCGCCGGTTTTTTCATGCCGCACACACACCGCCCGCCAATGCCCCTACGGCATATGTTGCAATGCAACATTGCATGGCTGTGTTTCCCGCCCCGTCCTTGTCGCGCGCCACGTCTGCGGTCTATATCGCGCCTCGTGGGAGGCTGGCTTAACGCGTTGATCGCGTTGCGTCTTTTTATCTCCCCGAAAAGTGCCAAAACGGCTGCGCCTGCGTATCTGCGCTTTGCCCATTCGCCACAAGTGTGGTGAAGTTGCTGCAATTAGCTTTCTGGGGAGAGGATACGATGGAACAGCTCAGCGGTATGGACGCCTCGTTTCTGTATTTTGAAACGAAGAACGCGCCCATGCATATCGGTTCGGTGGCCATTTACGACCAGTCGACGGTCCCGGGCGGCGTGCTGGCCTTCAAGGAAATTCTGAAGAACTACGAAGCGCGCCTGCACATGTCGCGCGCGTTCCGGCAGCGGCTGGCTTTCGTGCCGGCCAATCTCGACCACCCCTACTGGTTCGAAGATCCGGATTTCGACATCGAGTTCCATGTGCGCCACATCGCCCTGCCGCATCCCGGCGACTGGCGGCAGCTGTGCATCCAGGTCGCGCGCCTTCACTCCCGTGCGCTGGATACCAACCGGCCGCTATGGGAATTCTACGTGCTCGAAGGCCTCGACAATGTGGAAGGCATTCCCAAGGGCTCCTTCGCCATCGTGTCCAAGGTGCACCACGCCATCATCGATGGCGTGTCGGGCGCTGAAATGGTTGCCGCGATTCACGACCTCAAGCCGGACGCCAAGCCCGAGCCGCCGGAAGAAGCATGGGTGCCCGAGCGCGAGCCGCTCGCCCTTGAGCTTCTGGCGCGCACCGCAGGCCACACCGCTGTGCAGCCGTTCCGCATGGCCAATGTGGTGGCCCGCTCGGTGCCGGCCCTGGCCCGCGCCGGTCTGAAGATGTCGACCGGCGAACTCAAGTCGTCGGGTCCTGTGCCGCGCACGCGCTTCAACGGCTGCGTTTCGCCACACCGGGTGTTCGAAGGCCGCAGCTTCGACATCAATGACCTCAAGTTCATCCGCACGACGGTGCCCGGCGCCACCATCAACGACGTGGTGCTGACGGTCTGCGGCGGCGCGCTGCGCAAATATCTTGCCGACAAGGAAGAGCTTCCGGGTGACAGCCTGGTGGCGATGACGCCGATCTCGGTTCGGGCCCCGGATGCTCAAAAGTCCGCCGGCAACCAGGTCTCGGCGATGACGGTGGCGATCGGCACCGACATTGCTGATCCGATGAAGCGCCTTGAGACCGTGTTCGAGCACACGACCAACTCCAAGGAGCTGACCAACGCCGTCGGCGCCAAGACGATGACGGACTACACCCAGTTCATCCCGTCGACCACCGCCGGTCTGGCAGCGCGCCTCTATACCGGTCTGGGTCTTGCCAACCGGATGAAGCTGCCGATGAACTGCGTGATCACCAATGTGCCCGGCCCGAATGTGCCGCTCTACATGACCGGCGCGCGCCTCGTCACCCAGTTCGGCACCGGGCCGATCCTCGACGGCATGGGCCTCATCATGCCGGTGTTCAGCTATGGCGGACAGATCACCATCTCCATCACGTCCTGCCGCGAGATGGTGCCGGATCCCGGTTTCTTCGCCGAGTGCATTCAGGACAGCTTCGAAGAGCTGATGAAAGCGGCACAGGCACGCGCCGCGTCGCCCAAGTTCAAGAAGATGATGAAGAATGCCGCGCCGAAGAAGCGCGCCTCCCTGTCCCGCTCGGCCGTGCCGGCGCATCAGTCAGACTCGTCGCTGAAGGAACGCACCGGCGCCGACGACGCAGAGGCCAAGCCGAAAGCGAAGACCAAGACCAAGGCGAAAGCCAAGGCAAAGACGAAGGTCAAAGCCAAGGCCAAGCGCAAGACGGCCACAAGTGCAAAGGCGAAGCCCGCTGCAAAACCCGCTGCCGAGGACAAGGGCAAGCTGCTCGACACCACCGCGGAAGAAAAAGTGGTGTCCCTCCAGCAGGCGGCTGCCGAGTAACGCCAGACGTCGCGCATCACACACAAAGGGGCCGCTGCCCGGGCAGCGGCCCCTTTTTCTATTGAGCAGGTCTTACGCGTTGCGCGCCAGGATTTCACCGGCAAGATAGAGCGAGCCGCAGATGACGATGCGCGGCGGCGGTGACACCACGGCGGCGCGTTCAAGCGCCGTGTCGATGTCGGCCATGGCAAGCGCGTCCAGCCCGGCGGCCGTCGCCATGTCGGCCACCGCATCAGCGCTGCGGCTGTTGTCCTGCCCGGGAATGGTGACGGTCAGCACATGGGTGGCGAGGCCGGCAAAGGCATCAAAGAAGCCGCCGGTGTCTTTCGAATCCATCATGCCGGTGACGAGCACCAGGGGCCGCGGGTTCTTGTCTTCAAGGTCGGCCAGGGTTTCGGCAATGGCGCGCGAGGCAGCCGGATTGTGGCCGCCGTCGAGCCAGAGTTCCGCGCCCGGCGCCGCCGCCGTCACCTTGTCGGTCAGGGCGCCGGCAGTCAGGCGCTGCATGCGCGCGGGCCATTCGACCTGCGTCAGCCCTTTGGCGATTGCCGGTTCGTCGATATCGCCAAAGGCGCGCGCTGCCGCGACGGCGGTTGCCGCGTTGGCAATCTGATGGCGGCCGCGCAGGCCCGGCAGCGGCAGGTCCAGGAGGCCGGTCGTGTCCTGAAACACCAGACGTCCATGCTCTTCATAGGCGGTGAATTCCTGGCCGAAGCGCGCCAGCGGCACTTCCAGCCGCGCTGCCTCACCATCGATTACCTCAAGCGCTTCGTCGACCTGCGGCGCGATCACAGCCGGCACGCCCTGCTTGAGGATGCCCGCCTTCTCACCGGCAATCTGCGCCACCGTGTCGCCGAGGAAACTCTGGTGATCCAGCGATACCGGCGTGATGACGCAGACCCGGGGATCGGTGATCACATTGGTGGCGTCAAAGCGTCCGCCGAGGCCGACCTCAAGCAGGGTCACATCCGCCGGGATGCGGGAGAAGGCGAGAAACGCTGCCGCCGTGGTGATCTCGAAGAAGGTGATGTCGCCCCCGGCATTCGCGTCTTCGCAATCGCTCAGCAGGCGGATGAGATCATCTTCGCAGACCGGCGCACTGCCCGCACCGTCAGGCACACGGATGCGCTCATGGAACTTCACCAGATGCGGCGACGTATAGGTGTGCACGCGCTTGCCCTGCGCTTCGAAGATGGCGCGCAGATAGGCGACGACTGACCCCTTGCCATTGGTGCCGGCCACGTGAATGACCGGTGGAATGGCCAAGTGCGGATCACCCAGCGCTGCAAGCAGGCGCTCCAAGCGCCCGAGCGACAGGTCGATGAGTTTGGGGTGCAGCCCCGTCAGCCGGTCGAGAATGGCGTCGCTGGACTGGCGCTGCGCCAAGGTATCGGAGGTCACGGGGGCCAAGCCTTCCTGCTGGCTACCGGTCAGCTGCCGGTAGCGGGCGCCGCGCCACCTTCATAGGGCACGGGCGGATTGGCCACGGGCGGCGTTACGGCAGGCGCGGGCGCAGGCGCCGGTGCTTCAACCATCAACAGGGAGATGAGCCGGGCCAGCGTGTCGCGCATGTCGCCGCGCTTCACCACCATATCGACCATGCCGTGATCCAGCAGATATTCGGCGCGCTGGAAGCCATCCGGCAGCTTTTCGCGGATGGTCTGCTCGATCACGCGCGGACCGGCAAAGCCAATCAGCGCGCCGGGCTCGGCAATATGGACATCACCGAGCATGGCGTAGGACGCGGTCACACCGCCGGTCGTCGGATCGGTCATTACCACGATGTAGGGCAGGCCTGCTTCGCGCACCATCTGAATGGCCACGGTGGAGCGCGGCATCTGCATCAGCGACAGGATGCCTTCCTGCATCCGCGCACCGCCGGCGGCGGCAAAGACGATGAAGGGCGTCTTGCGCTCAACCGCAAGCTCCGCACCCTTGACGATGCTTTCGCCCGCCGCCATGCCCAGCGAGCCGCCCATGAAGGCGAAGTCCTGCACCAGCACCGTCGCGTTCTGGCCGCCGATGGCGCCGAAGGCGATGGTCACGGCGTCTTGTTCGCCGGTTTTGTTGCGGGCTTCCTTGAGGCGGTCGGTGTATTTGCGCTGGTCGCGGAATTTGAGCGGATCGGCCGGGACTTCCGGATTGTCGATCTTCTCCCAGCTGCCGCCGTCGAACAGATTGTCGAGACGGTCCTTGGCGCGCAGGCGGCCGTGATAGCCGCAATTCGGGCAGACCTGCAGGTTCTCCGCCAGGTCGCGATGGAAGATCATCTCGCCGCAATTCTTGCACTTGTGCCAGAGATTGTCCGGCGTATCGCGCTTTGCTGAAAGGAAGGTGCGGATCTTGGGCCGCACCACATTTTCAAGCCAGCTCATGCTCTTTTCCGTCTCCTGTTGCCCGCGAACCGCCACTATGACGGAAAATTCAGGCGAAATCTTGCTTCCCGCCAACGCTGGTTAAGGCGCGGGTGGTCTTACCCCTACTTAGGCAGCGTGGGCGCCGGATGCGAGGTCCGCGACGAAGGCCAGCACCTTCTCCACCGTGTCCGGCCCTGCCTTGCCGTTGCCATCCAGTGTTGCGGCGATACTGTCGACCAGCGCCGAGCCGACGACGGCACCATCGGCGACCGCAGCAATTTCGCGTGCGCGGTCCGGCGTCTTGATGCCAAAGCCGACAACGACCGGCAGTTCGGTCGACTGTTTGAGAGCACCCACCGCAGACGCCACCTTGTCAGCCTGCGCTTCTGCCGCGCCGGTAATGCCGGTGATGGATACGTAGTAGACGAAGCCCGACGTATTGGCGAGGACCGCCGGAAGCCGCTTGGCATCCGTCGTCGGCGTCGCCAGGCGGATGAAATTGACCCCCGCCTTCATGGCGGGAAGGCACAGCTCCTCGTCTTCTTCCGGCGGCAGGTCGACAACGATCAGCCCGTCAACGCCCGCTGCCTTGGCATCGGCGAGGAACCGGTCGACGCCGTAGATGTAGATGGGGTTGTAGTAACCCATGAGCACGATCGGCGTGTCGTCATTGCCCTCGCGGAAGGCGCGGACAAGCTCCAGCGTCTTTACCATGGTGGCGCCGGCATTGAGCGCGCGCAGGCCCGCGGCCTGGATCGACGGCCCGTCGGCCATGGGGTCGGAGAACGGCATGCCGAGCTCGATGACATCGACACCGGCTCCTGGCAGACCCTTGACGATCTCCAGTGAGGTCTCCGCGTCCGGATCGCCGGCGGTGACATACGCAACGAAGGCCTTCCTGCCCTGCTGCCTGAGCGCGGCAAATGTGCGGTCGATGCGGGTCTGCGTCATTGCCTAGAGCTCCACACCGAGATAACCGGCGACGGCGAACACATCCTTGTCGCCGCGGCCGCAGAGATTCATGACCATCAAATGGTCCTTGGGCAGCTTGGGCGCCAGCTCCGCCACCCGCGCCAGCGCATGCGCGGGCTCAAGGGCGGGAATGATGCCTTCAAGCCGCGTGCACAGCTGGAATGCCTCCAGCGCTTCGTCGTCGGTCGTCGACAGATAGGTGACGCGGCCAGCGTCCTTCAGCCAGGCATGCTCGGGCCCGATGCCCGGATAATCCAGCCCGGCGGAGATCGAGTGACCTTCGGTGATCTGGCCGTCCTCGTCCTGCAAGAGATAAGTGCGGTTGCCGTGCAGCACGCCCGGCGAGCCACCGGTGAGCGAGGCCGCATGTTCACCCGGCTTGTCGATGCCGTGGCCCGCTGCCTCGACGCCGTAGATCGCGACATCGGGTTCATCAAGGAATTCATAGAACAGCCCCATAGCGTTGGAACCGCCGCCGATGCAGGCGATGAGCGAATCCGGCAACCGGCCTTCGCGCTCCATCATCTGTTCACGGACTTCCTTGCCGATCACCGACTGGAAGTCACGTACCAGCTCCGGATAAGGGTGGGGACCGGCAACCGTGCCGATGATGTAGAAGGTGTCTTCCACATTGGTCACCCAGTCGCGCAGGGCTTCATTCATGGCGTCCTTGAGGGTGCCGGTGCCGGATGTCACGGGCTTCACTTCAGCACCCAGCAGCTTCATGCGGAACACATTGGGGGCCTGACGCTCGATATCGGTCGCACCCATATAGACCGTACACGGAAGACCAAAACGCGCGGCAACCGTCGCCGTTGCCACGCCGTGCTGGCCGGCACCGGTTTCGGCAATGATGCGCGTCTTGCCCATGCGTTTGGCGAGCAGGATCTGCCCGAGGCAGTTGTTGATCTTGTGGCTGCCCGTGTGGTTCAGCTCGTCGCGCTTGAAGTAGATCTTGGCGCCGCCCAGATGCTCGGTCAGGCGCTCGGCGAAATAGAGCGGGCTTGGCCGGCCCGTATAGTGCTTCTGGAAGTCGCGCAGCTCGTCCGCAAAGCTCGGGTCCTTCTTGGCGGCGCGGTATGCTTCGTCGAGCTGCAGCACGTTCGGCATCAGCGTTTCGGCCACGAAGCGGCCGCCGAACATGCCGAAATGACCCTGTTCGTCCGGACCCGTCCTGAACGAGTTGGGGCTTCCTGCGGGTGAGGCTGAACTGCTCACATCTGTTCCTTTCAGACCCCGTACGAGGTCCCTGTTAAGCGCTCGCGCGCCGCCGGGTCAGCCCCGCACGGCAGCCGCAAAATCCCTGATCAGCTGCGGATCCTTGACGCCCGGACTGCTTTCGACGCCGGACGCCACATCCACCGCGCGGGCGCCGGAAATGCGAATGGCCTCGGCCACATTGCCGGCATCCAGCCCGCCGGACAGCATCCACGGGCAACTGCTGGTGAAATCCGTCAGCAGCCGCCAGTCAAAGACCAGGCCGTTGCCGCCGGGAAGGGCATTTTCGAGTGATTTAGGGGGTTTGGCGTCAAACAGCAACCAGTCCGCCGCCGTCTCGTATGCGCGGGCCTGCGCTATGTCGTCGGCACTCTCCACCGGCACCGCCTTGATGACCGGCAGGCCGAAGCGCGTGCGCAGTTGGACAACCCGCTCGGGCGTCTCGTTCCCGTGTAGCTGCAGCAGATTGGGCGAGGCCCCGGCAACAATCGCATCGATCTCGTCATCATCGGCATTCACCGTGAGCGCCACCGACTGCACCGTGGGGGCAAGGCCGCCCGCAAGGTCACAGGCCTGCTGCGGCGTCACGTAGCGCGGGCTCTTCGTCACGAAGTTGAGGCCCACCATGCCGGCACTGATCTCGTTGACGGCGGCAATCGCTTCCGGCGTTGTCACACCGCAGATCTTGATGGTGGTGGACCCGGGCATCGGTCCTACAGCCCCAGATCTTCGGCGATTGCGCGGGCAGTGGTGCCGGGATCATCGGCGGCAGTAATCGGACGGCCGATCACCAGAATGTCGGCGCCGAGATCACGGGCCTCCCGGGGTGTCATCACCCGTTTCTGGTCGCCGCTATCCGACCCGACGGGCCGGATGCCCGGCACGATCAGCCTGAAGTCCGGCCCCAGATCCATGCGCAGGGTTTCGATCTCAAGAGCCGAACAGACCACGCCGTCGAGCCCGGCTTCAGCGGCCTGCTCCGCGAGGCGGCGGACATAGTCCACCGGCGCGACCCGGTTGCCCTGCCGCTCCAGGTCCGCCTGATCAAGGCTCGTCAGCATGGTGACGGCAATCATCAGGGGCCGCGCGCCCTCCGGTGCCTCGTCGGCGGCCGCCTTGGCCGCCTGCATCATCGCCATGCCGCCCTGGGCGTGCACATTGAGGATCGCCGGTTTGAGCGGCAGCAGGGAGCGCACGGCACCGGCGACGGTATTGGGAATGTCGTGCAGCTTGAGGTCGAGGAATATCGGCCGGCCTTCCCGGGCCACCCGGGCATAGCCCTCCGGCCCTGCGGCCATGAAGAACTCCAGCCCGAGCTTGAGGCCGCCCACCGCGTCACCAATCTGGCGCGCGAGTGCCGCCGCCTTGTCAGGAGACGGGGTGTCGAGGGCGCAGAAAACCGGACTGTCAAAGCTGCTCATGGCCCGCCTTATAGCAGCACCCGGTGTGCCGACCCAATGCCGGTCAGAGGGTCAGCTATGCGGCCCGGCGTTGCCGCAGCAGCACCATCATGATCAGCAGAATTGCGGCGATTCCGCCTGCCACATAGCCCACATTGGCTTCCGGCGCGCCCAGCGGCACATCTTTGACGGCCACCGCCGCAAGCCCCCAGATGGCGGCTGCGGCATACCAGAACTGGCCGCGCAGGCGCGCCAGCATGGGCACAGCCACGAAGGCGGCCGCCACGACCACCAGCGACGCATATTGCCAGTCCGCCAGACCGAAGGGGGCGAGTGCGAAATCACGCAGGACGCCGGAGATGTTGAGGGCGGTCGCCAGCGTCAGCCAGCCCGCATAAAGGCCGAACAGAGGCAGGACCACCGTTGCCCCCGCCTCATCGCGCAACGCCCAGGCGCGGGAGATGATGCCAAGGGCGATCACCAGCATGATCACGATGATCGTTGCCAGCACCACATTCGGCCCGTCGAGTTGGGCAATGACCATCCAGGCCGTGGACAATCCGAACAGCATCCACGCACCGGTGCCGATGGCGCGATAGAGCGGCCGGTCCGATGCGGACGGCAGCGCCTGCTGCACGGCGTAGATGAGGCCGAGCAGGAAGATCACGCCCCAGATCGAGAAGGCGTAGCCCGCGGGCACTTCGAGCGGCGAGGCAAAGCCGTCGCGCGCACCGACCGTGACGCCGACGCCGAGCGCCGGCAGCGCGGGCGCGGCGACCTGCGCAACGGCGGTGACAACATTGAGGGTCTGGCGGCGGGCGTCTGACATGAAACAGGTGACTCCGGAACTGGCTCACCCCACTACGGATGCGCGAGTTCCGGAGATCACATTTCCTCAGCCGAGATAGGCCAGGAGTTCGCGGACGATCATAACGATCAGGAACAGCCAGCCGATCGCAAACAGCGGGAAGCGGATGGCGACGGCGTTGCTGGTCCACTGCCACAAGGAGTGCACCACGCGGGAGATCACAAAGCCCCAGGCGCAGTACATGTGGATTTCGTCGGCACGGCCGCTGATGACGACGGCGAGCGCCACCGCATAGAAGACGACCGGCACCTCGAACAGGTGGTTGTAGTTGTCGGCCATCTGGCGCGGGCGGGCCGGCAGCACGTTGAGTGCATCCGTGTGCTTGGCGTCATCCGGCGTCAGGCCGGCTTCGTTCATGGCGCCGAGGCGGACGGCGGTCATGATGATCCAGGTGATGGCGGTCCAGGCGGCCATGACATAGAGCGCGCCGAGAATGTCGCCGCTATAGCCTGCCGCTGACAGGGCATCCGCCATGGAGTTGGCAAGGTCTTCCATTGGTTTTTCCTTCTCTTCTTGGGGAACGGAGAACTTAGTTGGGCCGGTATTGCGGCTTGTCGCCGTCGATCGTCACCCGGTGCATCTGACGGTGCTCCGGGAAATAGTCGGCGATGGCGTAATGCTGGGTGCAGCGGTTGTCCCAGAAGGCGACGGAGTTCTTCTGCCAGCGGAAGCGGCACTGGAACTCGGGCTGCTTGATGTGCTCGTGCAGGAAGGACAGGAGCGCGTCGCTTTCCTTCTGCTTCATGTCCTTGATGCGCACGGTAAAGCTTGAATTGACAAAGATGCCGTTGCGGCCCGTCACCGGATGGGTGCGGATGACGGGATGCTCCGCAGGCGGATGTTTGCGACGCTCTTCCGACATCTTGCCGTCATCCTGATTGCGGTAGAGCCGCCCGGCCTTGCCGAACACGTGTTCGTAGTCATGGATTGCCGTCAGCTCGCTCAGGAGACGCTGCATGCGGTCAGACAGGGCCTCATAGGCTGCATACATGCTGGCCCACATGGTGTCGCCGCCGGTCTCGGGCATGATCTTGGCGTGCAGGACGGAGCCCAACGGCGGTTCCGCCATGAAGGTCACGTCGGTGTGCCAGTTGTTCAAATCCGGCGGGCGCTTCTCATTGTGCTCGATGACAATGATCTCCGGGTGGTCCTCGCCGAGATTGGGGGCGAAGGGATGTACCTGCAGATGTCCGAAGCGGCTGGCGAAGTCCTTGTGCTGGGCCGGCGTGATGTCCTGGTCGCGGAAGAAGATCACACCGTGCTCCATGAGCGCGTCATGGACGACAGTGAATGTCTCATTGCCAAGCGGCTGGCTCATGTCGACGCCCGAGATTTCCGCCCCGATGGTCGGCGTCACGCGGTCGATCGTGATGGCGCTGGTCATGCAGCGGCCCTCCCCTGTCTTTTTCCTCCTGCCGCGCCGGTCTTGACGCCGGTCGTCGGCTTTCGGGAGGGAGCATAGCCCGCGAAAATCGCGGAGTCAGGCTTTGTATTTTGAAGAGGTGACGACGCTTAGGTTCGCTCGAAGGCCAGGGTTGCGGCGACGAGGTCTTCCAGCGCCAGGCCGACGGATTTGAACAGGGTGATCTGGTCGTGGTAGCGGCGGCCCGCCTTGTCGCCGCGGGCCAGTTCGTAGAGGTCGGCGGTAATGTCGTCTGCGGAAATCACGCCTGCATCCATGGGCAGGACGATGTCGCCCGCTTCGCTCAAGGCTGCGGCGCGGCTGTCGACAAAGAGCCGGGCCTTCGACACGGCCGCGTCATCGACCTCGCGCATATCCGGCCGGTAGCTGCCGACGCAATCAAGATGCACCCCCGGTTCCAACCAGTCGCCACGGATCAACGGTTCGGTGGCGCTGGTGGCCGTGCAGATGATGTCGGCGCCGCGCACCGCGCCTTCGAGATCGCTTGTCGCCGCCACCTTCATCTCCGGGCGGGACAGGCGCTTGGCCAGTTTCTCCGCCGTGGCCGCGGTGCGGTTCCAGATCAGGATGTTGCAGATGGGCCGGACGGCGGCGTGCGCCTTGATCAGATGCGGCACCAGTGCGCCTGCGCCCACTACCAGCAGGCGCTCGGCATCCTGCCGGGCGAGATAGCTTGCCGCCAATGCGGAGGTCGCCGCGGTGCGCCAGGCGGTGAGGGTCGGCGCATCAAGCAGGCCCAGGGGTTCGCCGGTGCGGCCCGACATCAGGATGTAGACGCCGGTCAGCGACGGCACACCGGCGCGGCGATTGTCCGGGAAGACGGACTGGACCTTGACGCCGATATAGCCACGGCGGCCGCTCATGTCGCCGGCACGCGCGGTGCCGCTGACCCAGGCAGGCATGAGCATCAGGTCGCCGGCGCCGGGTTCGCCCGGCCCGAGCGCCGATTCGATGGCATGCATGTGCCGCGGCGGGCTTGCGATGTCGCTTCTGAAAGCGCCGCGCAGCCGCTCCGTCAGTGTACGGACGTCAAGGGCCTGGGTGATTTCAGCGGCGGTGACGAGACGCATGCGACCGCCGCCGGATCAGCGACGGGCAGCAGAAGATGCTGCCACCGGTGCGGTGCCGGGTGCGATGGCCAGCGCGGTGCCTGCGCCGGACGCTCCCGCTTGCGCGTTTTCGAGGGCCGCATCGCTTTGCTGCTGCTTCACGCGTTTGAGCTCCCGCTTGGCAGCGCGCTCACCCTTGCGGTGGCCGCCCTGCCCGACCCAGGCACCCAGTCCGCCAGCCAGGAGCCCGGCCAGAAACGCCCCCATGATCACCACGATCAGCGGCACCGTCACGGCAAGCGCCGGGCGGGTGGCGGAGAACGGATCAAGGCTGAACTGAACCGGCACCATGTTGGCGAGGGTCAGCACGACACCCAGAAGGGCGCAGGGAACGAGAATGAACCAGGTCTTGAGCGTCACGGCGGGTCTGTCCTGCAAGTTGGTCGGGAGGCGCGGCAGTTCTCAGGGGAGCAACCACCAAAGGCCGCATGATATAGCAGCGCCCGCGCATTGCCAGCGGTGCCCCCAAACACGAAGAGCGAGCGACCGCATATGGCCGCTCGCTCTTGGATTGTGTTATCGCTCCGCCGCACTGGCGCAGCGCCGGTGCTATTCGCCCGCCGCAACCCCGGAGGGGATGTCGCGCCGAAAATGCTCGACCTCTACATCGGCGGACGTGTCCTCCGGTGCAGGTGCCGCGTCGCCTAGCGGGCGCTTGTTCAAGCGTTCGCGCAGCTCTTTGCCGGTCTTGAAGAAAGGCACCGCCTTTGCTTCCACTTCAACCGGCTCGCCGGTGCGTGGATTGCGTCCGGTGCGCGCAGGCCGGGTCTTGACGGAGAACGCGCCGAAGCCACGCAACTCCACCCGGTCGCCGCGCGCCAAGGCTGCGGAGATTTCCTCGAACACGGTGCCGACGATACGCTCGACATCGCGCTGATAAAGATGAGGGTTAGCCTGAGCTAACCGCTGTACAAGTTCTGACTTAATCATGAGGCCCTTGTCCCTAGTCCCTCGACGCAAACGATGCCCGAGGGGGCGGGGGCCGTCAAGTTGCGTCAGGGCAACAAGACCAACAACTTCAAGGGGTTATCGCTCAGGCGCCGCAGCGCTACGGCAAAAGTGACTGTGGTGTCATTTTGACGCAGGGGCACAAAACCTGTGGATGCCCCCTAAAACCATAATGGCGACAGGGGTTTATCCCTGCCGCCACTACGATGTCGTATCAGTTTTAATGCGCACTCAGTGCGCAAATGGCTACTCGCCGTCTTTGCCCTTGTTGAGGGCTGCGCCGAGAATATCGCCCAGAGATGCGCCGGAATCGGTCGATCCGTACTGTTCGACGGCTTCCTTCTCTTCGGCAATCTCCTTCGCCTTGATCGACAGGGCGACGCGGCGCGAGGCCTTGTCGATCTGCGTCACGCGGGCGTCGATCTTGTCGCCGACGCTGTAGCGCTCGGGGCGCTGTTCGGCACGGTCGCGCGACAGCTCCGAGCGGCGGATGTAAGAGGAGAACTCTTCTTCACCGACGGAGACTTCCAGACCGTTTTCCTCGACCTTGGTGACGGTCACGGTGATGACCTCGCCGCGGCGGATGTCGCCGACCGAGTCGAACGGATCACCGCCCAACTGCTTGATGCCCAGCGAGATGCGCTCCTTGTCCGGGTCCACATCGAGGACGACGGCCTTGACCATGTCGCCCTTGGTGTAGTCGGCAATGGCTTCTTCGCCGGAGCGGTTCCAGTCGAGGTCGGAGAGGTGGACCATGCCGTCCACATCGCCGTCGAGACCGACGAACAGCCCGAATTCGGTGATGTTCTTGATCTCGCCTTCGACTTCGGTGCCCTGCGGGAAGTTGACCATGAAGGACGACCACGGGTTGTCGAGGCACTGCTTGAGACCAAGCGAGATGCGGCGCTTCACCGGATCGACTTCCAGCACCATCACTTCCACTTCCTGAGAGGTGGACACGATCTTGCCCGGATGGACGTTCTTCTTGGTCCAGCTCATCTCGGAGACGTGGACCAGACCTTCAACGCCCGGCTCCAGTTCAACGAAGGCACCGTAATCGGTGATGTTGGTCACGCGGCCCTTGATCTTGAGGTCGACCGGGTACTTGGCTTCGACGCCTTCCCACGGATCCGCCTCAAGCTGCTTCATGCCGAGCGAGATGCGCTGGGTTTCCTGGTTGACCTTGATGACCTGCACCTTGACCGACTGGCCGATGGAGAGGACGTCCGTCGGGTGGTTCACGCGGCGCCACGCAATGTCGGTGACGTGCAGCAGGCCGTCGACACCGCCCAGATCCACGAACGCACCGTAATCGGTGATGTTCTTGACCACGCCTTCCAGCACCTGGCCTTCCTGGAGGTTTTCCACCAGTTCGGCGCGCTGTTCGGCCCGGGTCTCTTCAAGCACCGCGCGGCGGGACACCACGATGTTGCCGCGGCGGCGGTCCATCTTCAGCACCTGGAAGGGCTGGGTGACGTTGAGCAGCGGGGTGATGTCGCGCACGGGGCGGATATCCACCTGGCTGCCCGGCAGGAAGGCCACGGCGCCGCCGAGATCGACGGTGAAGCCGCCTTTGACGCGGCCGAAAATGTGGCCATCCACGCGCTCATTGGCCTCGAAGGCCTTTTCGAGCAGTTCCCACGCCTCTTCGCGGCGGGCCTTGTCACGGGAGAGGACAGCTTCACCCAGCGCGTTCTCCACGCGCTCGAGATAAACTTCCACCTCATCGCCCACGCTCAGGCCATGGTCCTGGCCGGGGGCGGAAAATTCCTTCAGAGGCACGCGGCCTTCTGTCTTGAGGCCCACATCCACGATCGCCATGTCGTTTTCGATGGCGGTGACGGTGCCTTTGACGACATAGCCTTCCGTCATGTGGGTGGTCTCGAGGCTCTCCATCAGGAGGGCTTCAAAATCATCGGTCGTCGGGTTCAGGCCGGGATCGGCCGCGGTTTGAGACATATCTGTAAGTGGCTCCAATAGGTTTTGATTTTCGGGCCGCACGGTTGTCTCCGGCGGTCTTCCGCATGTTTTTGCGGCTTTGTTGTCGTAGGCTGATCCAACAAAAAAGGCGTGGCTTTCCCTCACTTTTCGGGGTCAGTCACACCTTGCGTCGGCGATATCAAAGAGTGGCGTCAGACAGCGGTTCGTTAAGAGCAACTCCCTCAAGAAACATGACTATCGCCGCCCGACAATATCGAGCGCCGCTTGGATCGCCGCTTCTATACTCAAATTGGTGGTATCGAGCAAGACAGCGTCCTCAGCCTGAACCATGGGAGAGGTATCCCTTTCGCGGTCCCGGCGGTCGCGTTCCTGGAGGTCTGCCAGCACCTGTTCCTGGGTCAGCGCCGCATCGTCCTTGCTCAGCTCGAGCCAGCGGCGATGGGCGCGGGCCTCATCGGACGCTGTGACGAAGAGTTTCACGTCCGCGTCAGGGCAAATGACCGTGCCGATATCCCGTCCGTCCATCACCACGCCGGCGCGCCCTTCAGGCGGATTGTGAGCAAAGCGGCGCTGGGTCTCCAGCAAAGCCGCCCGCACCGGTGGCTTGGCCGCCACCTGCGATGCCGCGCTGCCGACTTCGCGGGTGCGGATCGCGGTCTGGTCGATGGCCTCGATATCCAGTGTCCGCGCGGCCTGTTCGGCTGCTGCGTCGTCAGCCGGGTCGCTGCCCGCGCACAGCACCGCATGGGCCACGGCGCGGTAGAGCGAGCCGGAATCCAGATAGGCCAGGTTGAGCTGCTCCGCGATGTCGCGGGCGATAGTGCCCTTGCCCGCCGCCGCGGGCCCGTCGATGGCGACAATGAGTGTCTGGGTCTGCGACATGTCGATTGGTTATGTGTTGGTCAGGGAGATCTGCGCGCCGAGCGACGTCATCAGGTCGCGGAAGGCGGGGAAGCTGGTGGCGATCATGGCGGCATCGTCAATCGTGACCGCGGACTGCGCCGCAAGGCCTGCGACAAGGCCCGACATGGCGATGCGGTGATCCAGGCCGGTGCGCACATGGCCGCCGCCGGGGACCGTGCCGCCGGTGCCGGTGACGATCATGCCGTCTTCCAGTTCCTCAACCTCGGCGCCGATCGCTTCCAGCATGGCGACGGTCGCGGAAATGCGGTCGCTTTCCTTGACGCGCAGTTCTTCCAGCCCGCGCATTTCGGTGCGGCCGTCGGCAAAGGCGGCTGCCACCGCAAGCACCGGATATTCATCGATCATCGAGGCGGCCCGTTCCGGCGGCACCTCAATGCCCGTGAGACTGCTGAAGCGCGCGCGGATGTCTGCGACGGGCTCGCCGCCGCTCTCGCGCTCGTTCTCGAAGGTGATGTCGGCCCCCATCTCCTGGAGCGTCGTGAACAGTCCGGCGCGCAGGGGGTTCACCATCACGTCGCGGGCCAGCACGTCGGAGCCCTCGGTAAGCAGGGCGGCCACCAGCGGAAAGGCCGCTGACGAAGGATCAGCGGGCACATCCACATGCGCCGCGGTCAACTCGCATTCGCCGGTGACGCGCACCGCATGAATGCCGTGCGGGCCTTCTTCAATCGTGACCTCACACCCGAAGGCACGCAGCATGTTTTCCGTGTGATCACGGGTGCGGACCGGCTCGAGCACTGTGGTCTGTCCAGGCGCGGACAGGCCGGCAAGCAGCACGGCTGACTTCACCTGCGCCGAGGCGACCGGCAGCGTGTAGGTGATCGGGAGCGGCGGCGCGGCGCCTTCCACGGTGATCGGCAGGGTGCCGTCTTCGGGGCCCGCAAAGCGCGCGCCCATCTGGCTCAGGGGGCCGGTGATGCGGCGCATGGGGCGGCGCGACAGGCTTTCATCTCCGATGAAGGTGGCAGAGATCGGATGCCCGGCCACGACGCCCATCATCAGGCGGCAACCGGTGCCGGAATTGCCGAAGTCCAGCGCCTGTCCCGGTTCGGCAAGGCCGCCGATGCCGACGCCGTCGATTTCCCAGCTGCCATCACCCTTGTCGACCGCATGCGCGCCCAGCGCGTTGACGGCACCGGCGGTCGCCAGCACATCGTCACTCTCCAGGAGACCCGTCACCGTGGTGCGGCCGACGGCGAGCGCGCCCAGCAACAAGGAGCGGTGTGACATCGACTTGTCGCCCGGCACCCGCACTCCGCCCTTCAGCGCGCCGGCAGGGGCTGCCCGCCAGGGCTGCGCATCGCGTGACTCATGCGGTGTGGGGGCGTTTGAAGAAGACGACATGGCACTCGAAAATACAGGCAACCGGCAGCCGGTCGGGCGGGGAAAATACCTTTGGAACTGCGCGTTTGGGGCCAATCGATGAAGATTTTGCCCGTGCGCGCATTTCTCTTTTGACAGTCCGGAATGATCGTGGCAATGGGAAAACCCTTCCAGGGCGGTTTCTGCCGCCCCGCACATGATCTTCGCTGAATGAGGCCCGCCCGTGCCAAAACCCGAATGGGGAACGAAGCAGATTTGCCCCGAATGCGGTGCAAAGTTCTACGACTTCAAGAAGGACCCGATCCACTGCCCCAAATGCGACCACGAGTGGCCGCAGGAGGCGCCCGCCAAGCCGCGCCGCGGCGCCAGGGCCAAGGCCAAGGAAGCGGAAGTCAAAGAGGCCGAGGAAGAAGAAGCCACAGAGCTTGAGGATGAGGACGAGGTCGAGGACGACGGCACCGAGAGCCTCGACGAAGTTGCTTCCGGCGAGAAGGCGTCATCGCGCAAGCGGGCACCGGGCCTGGATGACGATGAAAACGATGATGACGATGACGACGACGAGGATCTGCCGGATCTCGGAGACGACGACATCGACACGGATCTGGAAGACGATGAGGACGACTCGTTTCTCACCGATGATGAAGAGGACGAGGACGACGACCTCTCCGACGTGATCCGGACCGGCAAGGGCGACGAGGACTAGCCCACCGCAAAGACTGCCGGGGCCGGCCGTGACCGCGGCGTGCCCGGGCGGTCCTTGAGCCGGCCGAACAACCGGGTTGAAAACCCATGCCGCGGCAAGTACTGTCCCGCCTCTTTCGGCAGCAGACCCACCCGCTGCCTTCGACGCGCGCCCCTGAAAACGGCGCCACGCAGAAATGGTTTTCGGGGCCATAGCTCAGTTGGGAGAGCGCTACAATGGCATTGTAGAGGTCGGCGGTTCGATTCCGCCTGGCTCCACCAAATCCGCCTTTCTGTTGGTAGCGATCTTCGACAGAACCGGAAGGCCGTGGCGGGCGCAGGATGCGGCCCATTGGCACGATCATTGAGCCAGGATGTTGATGGCGAATTTCAGTTGCCAATCGGAGATGTCGGCTGGCGATTCTACAAGCTTGTAAGCCCCCAGTGTGTATGAAACGGCGACACGCGATGGCAGGAGCACGGTCTTCCCGACGGACGCGCCGATCGGTGCCGTTAGAGCATCGCCAGGGCTGTCAGCAGACCAGTCGTAGGTAAGCTGTGCGTTGTATCCGAAGAACCAGTCTCCGATACCGGGACTTTCGAGATTGTAGTAGACGATCGGCTGGATCGTGGTGGTGTTGAAGTCGTCTTCTCCCCAAAGATGACTAGCAAGCCCACCGAACGCCCACGGTCCCGCAAATCCGAATGCGCCTCCAGCAATACCGCCGCCCCATCCCGCACCTTTCTGGGCATCGTCGGTGTGGGTCCTCAAGGACACCTGAGGACCAAATCCGGGGTTAAGTACGCCGCTCTCATTGGTGGGAACATAAAACAGCTGGAGAACAGTATCGGACACTCCCCACTCGGTATCGAAACTATTTGGTTGCGCCTCCGGCACCGGCGAGCCGACCACAGGGACGATGCTACGAGCAATCAGACCACCCCAGTCCTCAGACGCAAGCGTTTTGACCCCCTGTATCTCGAAATTATACAACGTCTGATCGCTGTCAGATCCGAAGTTGATTGTGTTGTCGAAAAAGACGCCATTGATCTCCGCAGTTGGATCTTGCGAAGCTCGGGTGGCCTGGCATTGTTCATCGCATGCTTCATCCAGCGTATCCGCCGCTCGCGCATGTGCAAGGTTGACGCTTGTACAAAGGATCATGCCGCCGATCTGAAGCAGTTGCTTGAGTGAAATGCCCATTGGTAAAAACCGCCCGGTTTCAACACGAACTCTGCTAACTGCGTGGGTCTACGGGGTCGGTGCCGGCCTCCACTTCCGTTGGATCGTCGATCCCATCACCGTCTGAGTCAGCTTTGTAAGGGAAGGTTCCCAGAGACACTTCCTGCGCATTGGAAATACCATCCCCGTCGATATCGTTGTCGGACGCGTCTTCGATGCCATCCCGATCCGTGTCCGCCCAGCGAGACGGATCATTCGGAAATCCGTCGAAGTGGTCTTCGACACCATCCATGTCCGCATCCACGGCCAACGGGACGAAGTGACCAGTCCATTCAGTCGCGTCGTCCGGGTACTTCCCGATGTTGATCTCATACATGATGAGGTCGAAGAGTTGGCTCATGTGATGCGGCCGTTGTTCGCTGGGCAGGCCCAGGTGCACCCCCGGTCGCCAACCCTCAGGCCCAAGGTGCCTCAGGGCCCAGGACATGCTGATTTGATCAGTCACGGTTGCCATCGACTGCATGGATCCAGACAGCCAGGCCGTAACCACCGGCACGGCGAGGATCTCCTGGATCTGGCGATCGCTAAAGTGCCGCCGAAGCTCTTCGATATGGGCTGATGTTACCCGGGCTGGTAAGCGACCGGCATCCCGCGCGAGCCTCAGCGCCGCCGCCTGTGCCGGCCCGACACTTTCGGAACGCTCAAAGTCCATCAACGAGATAATGTAGTCGAGGAGGGGTGCTCGATCCTCTTCCGGGATTTCCTCGAGAAATGAGTCGGCCTCCGTATAATCCCAGATGCCAAATGCCCCATGCGCCTGGCAATGGACGCAGCCACTGGCCAACTGGTAGACGAAGAACATCGACCAAATCTCTTGATAGGTCATCGTCCGTTCGGCCTGGACGATGTATTCGTCCATATCCAACGTGCCGAAGGCCGCACCCCTGTGCCAGTAGGTGTCGAATTGGCTGCGGTCGCTGTAGGGGACCGATGCCTCAGGCTCTATTGGGCCGGTGTAATAGTCGTAGTCATAGGCCGCTACATTGAATGGCGGGGTGCCATCGGGGGGCAGATTGGCGTCGCGCGCGTCAGGTGCTTCCCATTGCAGATAGGTGCCGGGGAAGGCGTCAAAGGGTTCTTCGATCCCGTCCTGGTCGCCATCGAAGGTGATGATCGGCACGTTGTACCCGGTGATGAGATTCAGCCAATCGGTCGTGAAAACCGGATCGACGGCCCCCAGATCGTCACGCACCCAGGTCGCATTCAACTCGGCCACAGCGCCTGTAAGGGCGCCGCCCACATAGGGATTGGCGCGTTGCTCTTCGGCAGAGGTGGCGGCGTTGTGGCCTGGCTCCCAGCCAACCATGGAGAGGTTCGCGATTGCCCAGTCCACGGTCTCTTGGTCGGTCACGATCGGCAATACTGCATCATGTGTCGCCTTCGACAGATTTATTGCCCCCAGCTGCATAAGCTCGGCGATCTGCCGGTCGATGTAGTGCGTGCGCAGCAATGCGTGTATGTCGGCCGAGACCGTAATCGGATAGCTGCCCACCACATCGATGTAGCGAAAGGCAGCTTGCAGGCGTGGATCTTCGACGCTGTCGACATAACCGGGATCAAAGACTGCATGGATGTCGTCCAGTGGCACACCCATCAGCGATAGCTGGTAGGCACTGCGCGCTGTGTGATGGCCACTCCCGGCGAGGATCATTTGGCGCAACGTCAGACGCCACTTCGTTTCGGCATCGAAGGTGCCGTCCGCATGAATCATCGCGTCAGCCTGCAACAGGCCCTCGTAGAAATCCCGCAGGTTCGAAATGTCGATCAGATGCCGGTCGTAGTAGGCCGTCGCCCGGTCACTTTCTGGCGCAGGCGGGGCCACATCGGCAGATGAAATAGCGGGGGTCAGGACGGCGCTTACCAGGGCCGTGCCGGCGAGAAGTGCTCTCATGCGCATTGATCCAGTGTCCTTCATTCAGCCAGCAGGAACATGCCGTTGGGATTAGGGGAGAAGGCGGGCACATCTTGGAGGACGTCCCAATGCTCTACGAGAAGGCCGTCTTCATCGAAGCGGTATATGTCGACGGCGGCCATGCCCATATCTCTAGGATCGTCCGTGTCGAGATTGCGGAAATTCACATGCGCGAACGCATAATCGTCTTGGACGATGACTCGATGGACGTCGATCGTGACCGGGTATTCTTCTGCAGCTAGCCCGAAGAGTTCCGCCAGGGGGGCGCGACCATTCGGCAAGTAGACGCTGTGTTGAATGTACCTCTCCGAAATGAGATGCGAGAGGTTTTCATCCGTAGGACCCTCCGCAAAGATCCGATAGATTTCGATCACTTTGCGCGCGATCTCATGTTCTTCGTCAGTGTCAGCGAGGATCAGCGTCTCGAAGTCGGTTGGCACCGAGTTCTTGTAGATGGCGCCTTGCTGCCATGCACGCTCTGGCGGGGCAAACGGGTCGTCTTGCGCGGCTGCGCCGGTAACAAGCGCGACAAGTGTCACCAATACCATTGCCGTCAGTCGGGTTGTTCTCAGGAGCATCATTTGTTCCTCGCACGAATGGTGGGCTCAGACGGATGTGACCCGGAGGGCGTGACTGGGCTGCGCCCTGCAACGTGACTAGGCCAGGCCGTCCGAGCTGGCTGGCCCGTGAATGCGCTGCTGAACAAACGCTAACTCAATGCCGGTGACGTCTGTAGACGAACAGGCGCACACATTGTGAGCGTTGGTTGATCTTGAGCGGTTGAAGTTGGCTTCGTATTCGTCAGGGCTTCGGGCTGTCGGAATACCCGTCACCACATCGTTCACTGACGACGCCAAAGGACCGATGAGCGCTGTGCGCGGAATGCTTGTGTTCTTGCGGGGAGTGAAATGCTTGCCTAGGCGTTCTGAAGTGTTTCCCACGGCCTTCCTGTTGATGTTGACCCTTGCAGGCCAGGCCGGCGCCCAGAGCAACGAGCCGCGTATCGGCGGAAACGCCATTTTCCGACTTGGCTACAACGGTGTTTATGATGCGCAGTCTCCCAAGGTCGAGAGCAACGACATATTGGGAATTATGATTGCCTCTCCTGAGTTGCACTTGACCCGCCAATTCTCGTTTCAGTCCGAGATACGATTTGAAGACATCCGCCCACCGGCAGATGACCGGGTTTTTGAGGATGAGGGTCTGTTCGTCCGCAAGCTGTTTGCCAACTACAAGGCAAGCGACCGTCTTTCGTTCCAGGTCGGCAAATTCACACCCTCTTTCTCGTTCGCGTCTCTGGTTACGCCGGGGATGTTTGGCAACAACTACAACAAGGAAATTGAACTGATTGAACGGATCGGTTTCGGCGCGGAGTATGTTTTTGACGCTTGGGGTGCTGGGAAACATAAACTCAGTGCCGCGACGTTCTTCGATGACACAAGCCTCCTGTCCGACTCTCTCGGCTCCAGCCGAGGTCCAAAAGAGCTATCCGACGGTGGCGCCAGCAACACCGAGTCATTTGAATCTATTGCGATTGCTCTGGAGGTGCGCGACGTCGATGTGTTGTCTGGACTCTCGTACAAGTTTGGCTTCTTGCACCAAGAACATGGTGACGGTGGCGTTGCTGATGAGAACGGTATCCTGTTCGCCGCAGCTCGATCTCATGATCTTGGAGGCGACAGGTCACTGACCTGGATCGGCGAGTTCGCACCGCTTTGGAACTTCGACGGTACTGATGATGACATCAGCTACACGAGCGCCGGACTGGTCTATGAGTTTGGACATTGGACAACGGTTCTGTCTGGAACTTACAGGCGAAGAGACCTGGCACGTGGCGGCGCCTTCAATGACTACAGCGTGCAGACATCTTTGGATTACGACATCGGACACGGACTTTCATTTGCGGTTGCGCACGAATTTCTGCGGGATCAGAACGTGGAGAGTCGGCGCATCGGTATCCGGCTCTCAGCAGTGATCGACCTTGACCGCAACTAGCCGACGCTTGTTCTTCTGCTGACTATGCAGGGCATTTCACAACAGGCGCTCAGGCTGTGACTTAAGAACGTCCAGAAAAGCCTGAACCTTGGCGGTGCGGTTCAGGTCTACATGGGTAACAAGCCAGGCAATTGAACTGATGTCGTCACTGGGTGCGATCACCTCCACCAACCCCGGGTGGTTCTTGGCATCGTAGTCGGCCATGAAACCCAAGCCTATACCAGCCAGTATGGCCTCATGGATGCAGACTCGTGCACTTGTCTTGAGCGCGAGTGCACTTGACGCGACATTGGCATCCAGCCATTGCGCGTACGGTCGTTTCGAAGGCTCCCCAACAGTGCCAATGAACTTGTGGCCTTTGAAATCACCGTCTTTGGGGTGTCCGTATCGCGAGATGTAGTCATTGCTCGCGAACAGGCCAAACCTAACGCGCCGGAAGGGCCGAACCACATAGTCCAGATCGGTCGGCTTGGGTCCCAAACGAAATGCTATATGGGCTTCGCCATATTCAAGCCGACTGAATCCTTCGCTGGCGCACAGTTCGATTTTGATTTCAGGATGCTTTTCGCGCATGGCCTTGATGGAGGGCATTACGATGCTGGCAATGCCCTCTACCGCAGTGACAACAAGCTCCCCCGACAACTGACCCGCACTCTTGCGGGTCCTGCCTTCGAGATCTGCAAACATCTGGTCGGCTCTGTTGGCCACCTCCAACATCTCGCGGCCCTCGTCGGTCAGGTTGTAACCGCGCGGGTGGCGCTGAAACAGTTTGACGGATAGTGCCCCTTCCAACAGCTCGATATGGCGGTGCACTGTCGCGCGGTGCACACCAAGTTCGGCTGCCGCGGCGCTGACCGTGCCGAGCCGGGCAACGATGAGGGCGGTTCGAAGTTCATTCCAAAAGATCATGCAGCTAGTGTGAGCGCACGGCGATGCTGCATCAACGCACACACTGTGTGGTTTTTGATCAATTGTGCGCGATCAATTGATGAATAGAGTCCAAGCCTCGAAGGAAAAAACGCCGAACCACTGGGCAAACGCGCCACTTATTGCCTGCTGCATTGCGCCGACCGCTGGTGCTTTCGTGCCAGCCAGCATGGCGCCCAACAGCCCAGACAGAGGGGTCAAATGATGTCTGAGATGCATCGCACCGCACTTAGAGCCGCCGCCGCCTTATGGATGATTTGGGGGCTGGTCCACTGCATAGCTGGAGCAATGACGATCACGCAGGATACATCTGCGGCACTTGCCGCCATCGCGGACGCGGTAGATCCTGCACTCCTCGCCAGTGATTATCACCCGGCGGTTGCCGGCGTGTTGAACCAGCATGGGTGGAACCTCTTGTGGTTCGGACTTGTCACTGTGATTGGATCGGTCTTCATCTGGCGAGCGAACTTCACGGCGATCTGGGTCACCGCGATGGTGGGTGGGCTCGCTGATGCCGGTTATTTTCTGTTCGTCGATCTTCCAGGATTTGTGAACTTCTTTCCCGGCACGGTCATGACACTGGTTTCAAGCGCGGCCATCCTGCTGTCCGGCTGGGTTTGGCTGTCGAACCGTCGTCTGCACTGACCTGTGCAGCTAGTGCCAGATTGAAGGGTCCGGTTGTGAAGCCGCTTGGCCGCTTACGTTCATCTGGTGGCCGACTTCGTGTAACTCATTGAAACTCAAAGAGATGGCTACCCCCCCTTCAACGAGAACTGGCAGATCTCTGAGGATGCATTGCCTCGCCCAAGGTGCAAAAGGGTTGAGGCACATGGAACACTTGCTTTTCGGAACCATCAGGCGGCTCAGCCACCCCCCCTTCCTTCAGGCTCTCATGCAAAGAAGGGGGGCGAACACGCCTCGCACAAGCTGAGCGTAAACCATTCTGAGTAGTGTCGGCACTGGAACTGCAGGCGCCGCTTCGGACCCCCCCGCAGCGCGACGCAACGCGTAGCCTTCGCAGCTCACCGACACCCTGTGGGTTGACTTCAAGACCGTAGACAAGTCCGAAGAGCATTTGCCAAAGACCGAGAGCCGACGAGATCTGCTGGCCACATAGGTCGTTCAAACGATTCACCGACAGCCAATTCATTGAAGCGCTTCACGGACAACTCAGGTTGTGCTGCGAATTGGTACACATTCGTGGTACACAATTGATATCCACGCACCTTCTAAGTTACTGATTTATATACATTTCTGGCGGTTTGGCTCGCCTCCGCCTGGCTCCACCAACTGTCGGTGAGCGGGCCGTTCAACTCTCGTGCCGGGAGCTGGACGCGTCACCTTTCACTCCATTCAGACATCATCTGGTTTCAACTGCGGAGCCGCGTCAACAAATCTAAATTGTCGACAATCTGCAATTTGCTATACTCCAGTCATCGAAGGGTGCCCGTTACTGGGGAGTGCACAGCATGAGTAAGGCTTTGGGGGTTCTGGCGGTATTGGCCGCTACGTGGGGGTTGGCGACGGCTGCACAGGCGGAGCGCCTGACGGCGCAAAGCGGGGATCTGCTGAGGAGCAGTGACATCCGGTCGATGTTCGCAAATGCGACCTTCACCGGGGTCAACCAGTTCGGCAACGACTATGTCACCAACCTCTACGAAGATGGCGACATGACCGGCGATGCGATCAGCCCTGATGGTGTTCTTCTGGAAAGCGACGGCGGGCGCTGGTGGGTGAAGAACGATGCCTGGTGCCGTGAGTGGGACCGGTGGTTCGGTGGCTATCCCGCCTGCTTCAAGATCGTGAAGGATGGGGACATCATCAAGTTCTTCGATACGTCGAACAATTTGGTCAGCGACACGACTTACACAGCGGATGCTGCGGCGCCTCGGTAAGAGCCGCTTCTAGGCGACCTCACTGATCTTTTCTTCGACACCTTCCACATCCTGCCACTCTTCATTAGCAACAGCTTCCATGAAGGCATTGCGGCGGTCGGCCAACAGGGCGTCGAGCGCATCCAGTGCCGCAGTTTCGTCGCGGCGCATGATCAGTTTGAGGATTCTCTTGAAGCTGCCGGCAAGCTTGGCAGCAGATACCGCAGGCGCCTCCACGTCTGCTGCCAGCAGCGGCAACAGCATGGATGCCTGGTCGTAGGCCTCAACGGCGCGCCGGTTGTTGCCAAGCGCCACGAGATAGCGGCCGAACGCGACTTCATCAGCCACGAGATTGGCACCGGCGCTGACCGCGTCGCCGGCGGCCATGGCTTTGAGGAAACCTTGCAGATCGGCCATCACGGCCATGTTGGGTTGCCGGCACGCCTGGCTGACCGCATGGGTGATCAGGCACTTGCGCAGGTCAAACACATCCGAGACATCCCGCAGGCTGAGCGTGGCCACGAAGAAGCCCCGGCGCGGCTCCTGACGCAGCAGGCCGTGCTGCGCCAGCATGCGCGCTGCCTCGCGGACGGGGGCCCGGCTGACACCCAACTGTTTCGCGATTGTGGCTTCAACGACGCGATCGCCAGGACGCAGATGCCCGTCCAGAACGGCGTTTCTCAACTGGCGGCAGACCTCCTCGACCAGACCCTGACCGGGAACGGGCTCGAATGCCGTCTTCAGAAGTGCATCTGGATCGCCATAGCCGCCCATGTGTTAAATCCGTCCCCTGATGCGGCAACTGCCTTCTGTCGGGCCGTCGCCTGCCGTGATGATGTGTGGAGCGGCGACAATGATATCAGCATTGCCGCCGCACCAAAACCGCAGGTTGCTCCGTCTCACCTTACGGGCACGTACCACCGTTCAGACCGGTGTTGCCAACGATTGGGGCCGCCGGTGTGAAGAAGTTATTGCCGCACGGCGTTGCGATATTGGTGGTCGTATTGCCGGTACCGTTGAGCGCCACTGCTGCGCCGGTGCCGGCGCTGGTCTGGATTCCGAACTCGTTGTTGTTAAAGCCGACACTGTTGATCATCTGGTTGTTGTTCAGCGTGGCCGTGCTGCCGGCAACAAACATGTAGATCGACGAGAATGCCTGACCCGTCACGCCCTGACCGGCTGTGTTGCCACCAATCGTCGAGTTCTCGACGGTCGCAATCGAGTCGACGATGTTGATACCCCGGTTCAGGCCGGGTGCCGCAAAGCTGCCCACCTGCTGCACCTGGGCACCGCTGATCGTGCCGGTCGAGAAGTTGTAGGTGATGCCGGTCGCGGTCGTGCCGGTCACGGATGAAACAACCGGATTGGTCAGGTTGGTATTCAGCGAATTCTGAATGTTCATGCCGGTCGCTGCCGCACCGGTCATGCTGCCGACCGTCACGTTGCTGACATTGATGCTGCCCGAGTTGTTGACGAAGACGCCGCTGGCGCCGGCGCCGGCGTTGGTGCCAACTGTCGTGTCGCTGATTGTTGCGCCGACCGTGTTGATCACCGAAATACCGGCCGACCCACCGAGAACGCCCGGATTGGTGCCGGTGACGTTGACATTGGACACTGTCAGCCCCGGCGTGTTGTTGGCCGTGATGCCGATCAAACCGCCATTCAGGTTGACGTTCTGCACTGTCGAACCCGATGAGACCTGCAGGTTCGCAACGGCATTGTTGGCTGAGCTGATGGTCGGACGTGTGCCGCTACCGCCAACCTGGGCGGTCGCCGTCGCACCACTGTTCACGCCACGAACCGGAAGATTGATCGCATTGTCCGCACCGGTAAGCGTCTGGCCGGTCTGTAGGGTGAGCGTGCCGTTGGTGTTGACCGTGCCAGCCACACCATCAACCACGACAACACCGCCCTCACCTGCCTGTGCGATGGCCGACGCAATGTCGGTCGGGTCGGTCGGGCTGCCGCCGCTGCCACCGCCCGTTGCATTGGCGAAAGCAAGATTGCCGTAGGCCTGGCCGGTCGCCGGGTTCACTGCCGCTTCCAGGCCGGCTGTTGTCGAGCCCGTCACAACGTCGACATCGCGCTGCACACGCTCGGTCATGCGGCGCTCAAGAGCGCTGAGATTGTCAGACCGGCGACCGCCGAGCAGCGTTGAGAACGGAATCCGCAGCCGGGCAACCCCGAAATACTGGTCGCCACGAACGTCATCATCCTGCGCTTCAGCACCAAGGGTGAAGCGTGATCCGTCGCCCAGGAAAGAAATGTCATCGATGCGCATCTCGGCGCGTACACGAGGGCCGGATACGTCTCGCGTGTCGGACGCATCAAAGTGATAGCCACCGCCATAAACACGCACTTCCACATCATCCCAGCCAAGGGGCAGCTTGTAGCCAATCTCGGCATCGAAACCGGACAAGGCGCGCTCGGCCTGACCCCTTACGAAGATCTGGTTGTTCTGGATAACGGCGGTGCCCACCGCATTGGGGATGTTCTTGGCACCCTTTTCGGCGATGTACGCGTTGGCACGCACGTCGAAGTCTTCGGTCAGTGCTTCCAGGCCAAGTGTGGCCTGATTGAACGTATTGTCATTGTTGGTGGTGCGCTGGTCGAAGAAGCCGTAGCCGCCGAGGATGAACTTGTCATTGATCATCTGGCGGAAGCCGAGACCCAGATTGTATTCGCCCGATCCTGCATCGTCGTTCTGGTACCGCAGATCAGTGAAGAGCAAGGAGTCCTCGTCCTGCCAGAGCGGCGCAAACAGATTGCCGGTGCCTGTCTGGCGGTCGTTGCTGCCGCGATATTCGAGTTCAAAGTGTCCGCGATACTTGCCTTCTGGGCCGAAGATGGCCTGAGCGGGCGCTGCCAGGAAATCGGCTTCGCCGAACTTGAAGGTGGTCTGCAGGACACCATAGGTGCTCGAGTTGTTGAGCCCGGTGCCAAGACGGTTGTCCTGGCGGTTGGTGTGGACAATGGCGGCGCCGACATCGATACCCGGCAACCAGGCATAGGTGGCCGCCGCTTCAAGAATGTCAGTGGTGCCGTCACCGAGCAGCACATTGAAGCTGGTGCCGGACTCCGGCAGGTCGGTCATGGAATGACCATAGGCCAGGCCGAAGATCCAGGGGTCCGTCCGGTAGGTGATGCCCGCTGTGTAGGAGTGGTAATCGACGTCGTCGAAGCCTTCCAGGTTATCATATGTCAGGAAGGACCCACCGGCCGTGAACCCGCCATACTTGATTTCCACGCCGGTGTTGATGGCGCGGATCTGATCGTCGAAGGCGATGCTGGGGAAGGTGTTCCCGTTGTTCGTGTTGGCCTGCATGAAGCCAGCGCTGACGCCAAGATCAACATTGCCGATGTTGAACCGGTAGAGACCAGCAACTTCCAGAACGTCTTCAAGATCGTGAGTCTGGTTGTTGGTTGCATCAACACGTGGCGCCCAGCTGGCGGCGATGATCCAGTCATTGGTGATGGGCGTGTTCACACCTACACGGAAGTTGGTGTCGAAAAATGTCGGCGAACTCGTTGCCGCAAACGGTGCCAGAAGCGGGTTCTGAGAATGGACAAATTCCGGCGAGTTGACGCCATAACCGCGCCCGATGGCGGATGGCGCACCGAACCCGAACACAGTGGCTGCGCCGGCGGAGATACCGGAGGTGATGTCACCAACCGGCGTGGAGAAGAAGGCCCACCCCTGATCGACTTCTATTTCAGCAGAAAAGTCATTCTCGGACGATTTGGCTTCCACGCGGGTCTGGGCCCCGAGGGCGTAGCCGTTGCCCAGCAGATGGGTCACGCGCCCCTGAGCTTCACCGATGAAGAAGAAGCCGGAGTCGTCTCCACCAAAGGACGTGGACGGCGCCGCGTAGCCTTCGAATTCAAGGAAGGTCCGGTCCGTCAGCTGGAAATCCTGCGCTTGTGCAGGCAGGGCCGCCATGGCCACACCGACGATCATCGTGGTGCTGAGAAGATGATTGCGAGTCATGATCGCCCCCAAAGAGAATGTCGCCGCCCATGCCTTGGTGTTGGCACCCCCAACGGCTCAACAGACCGGTCCACAACGCTGCAGTTGCAGATTGTCGACAATTTGATGACGATATTTGCACCTGGTGCAGCATGCGGCAACGTATCGCTTTGGTTAACGATGCGTGAAAAATCGGCTGTGCCAATTAGGCAACATGTGCGCCTATCCGGTGCCCGCATGGCGCGCAGGTTTTGCGGGTACTGCACTATTGGTAAGCAGAGTTTCGGAGCCACGATGAAGACTGTCTGGATCGCCTCGTATCCGAAATCCGGGAACACGTGGTTGCGGATGTTCTTGATGCAACTCCTCTGGGGTGAGGACCGCGACTTAACGCTCGCAGATCTTGGAACTTACTTCGCCAGCGCCACTGGACGGCAGTGGTATGACGCGGCCTATGGGAGTGACACGCAAGCGCTCGACGCTGAGGCACTCTTGCGGCTGCGGCACATGGCGATCGACCTCATGTCGCGGGAATCCGACGGCATGGTTTTCGCCAAGACACATGCGCCACTGATGGCGTGGGGCGATGCACCGGACCAACACCTGATCCCGCCCGATCTCACCCGCGGTGCTCTCTACATCGTCAGGAATCCCCTTGATATCGTGCCATCCGCGGCACGCCACTACGGCGTCAGCATTGATGAGATGATCGATCTGATGAACGCGCCCGGCTTTGCAAGCATCGGAACAGCGGCTCATGTGCCCGAGACAATCGGCCCCTGGCACGCGCATGTGCGCGGCTGGGTCGCCGGGACCGACAAGCCGTTGCAGCCGGGACAACAGGTGCCGCAAGTGCTGCGCTATGAGGACATGGTGGCGGACCCGGTGGCAACCTTTTCCCTCGTCACACGGTATCTCGGCATACAGGTGCCGCGCGCGCGACTGAACCGGGCGATCAGACGGTCATCATTCGAGAAGCTGCAAAGTGATGAAGGCCGTCACGGGTTTGCGGAACGCAGTGCGCATACGGACAGTTTCTTCACCCATGGTAGGCCAGGTGTTGGGCGCGCCACGATGACCGCGGATCAAATTGCGCGGGTGGTCGAGGCGCATGGATCGATGATGCAGCGGTGCGGCTACGAGACCGATCTTTATGGACAGGGATAGGGCCGCGCCTTAGTGTGACAGTTTCAAATTGTCGACAATCTGAGTGAAGGTAATCGGGATGGCTTTTCCACTGCGTGACAGGTTTGCGGGAACGGTTGCGGCAACCATGGCGGCGGCGCTTCTGGCCTTCGCCCCGGCTTCCGGCACTGCCCAGCCAGCCAAGCTGGACGGTGGCTCTCAGGACGACATCGACAGGACCTGGGCCAAGGGCCTTGTTTATCTTCCCGACGGCGACGGCGGACAGACCCGCCAGACCATCGGTGATTTCTTGGCCGGCGGTGCCACGCTGCCCGCCGGTGTCGGGCCGACTCTGCCGGTGATCGTTCAGCTGCACGGCTGCGACGGGATCGGCAGCGTTCCGAAACGCTCGGCGATGATATTTTCGTCCAAGGGCTACGCCGTGTTCCTGCCCGACAGCTTTGCGCGGGAATACAAGCCGACAAGCTGCAATCCGCTCATTCCACGCGGAAGTCTGCATCGGGAAGTCCTTGGCTGGCGCCAGGCCGAAGCCGACAATGCGCTGACGCAGGTCAAGGCGATCGATTGGGTTCAGCAGGACAACATCTTCATGGCCGGTCACAGCGAAGGCGCGATCACGGCGGCGACATATGTAGGTCAGCCGGTGGCAGGACGGATCATCGAAGGCTGGCCATGCCACGCCGGATGGGAGGAGTACATTGGTCTGCACTCGCCCAAGGATGAGCCGGTGCTGGCGCTCTACGGCGAGAATGACCCCTGGTTCCCAGATCCGATTTTTGACGGCCATTGCGGTGACTTCATGGACGAGCACACCAAGGGCAAGTCCATTGTGTACACATCACCGGACCGGCTGCACGACGACCACTACCTGCTCTATGTGAGGAAAGTGCAGGACGAGGTGTTTGCTTTCCTCGACGCGCACACAACGCCCCAGTAAGCAGACTGCGCCAGAAACCCGGCAGGTGATGTCCCGATCAGGCGTCACCGCCGGCGGCGTCCGGCGTGTCATCGGACGCGGGCTGGTCTGAGCGCGGGATTTCGAGCGCCCCCAGGCCACGCAGGCTCAGCGAACTTGATGGCCCGTCCGTATAGGCCGGGAAGTTGGTCGGGCCGTCGCGGAACGACTTAAGTGGCTGGCCGAAATTCTTGATGCCATTGCGGCGCGTGTGGCGCACGCGCTCGAAATCGACAGGCACCGGCATGAGCTCGGTGCCGCGCCCGGCCTGATGGAGGATATCGCCTTCCGGGCCGATGATGATCGATTGGCCGTAGGCCAGCTCGCCACCGGCATTGATATCGAAGAAATAGCACTGGTTAGAAATGGCATTGGCGCGGGCCAGCGTCAGTTCGAGCTCGCGGTCGATGGTGTTTGTCAGCGTCGGGTGGATGATCACCTCGGCGCCCATCCACGCCAGGTTGCGCGTCGTTTCCGGGAACCACATGTCGTAGCAGATCGACAGGCCGAAGCGGCCGACGCCCGGCACGTCCCACACCAGATAGTCCTCGCCCGCTGCGATGTCCTTCTCATAAGGCAGGAAGGGATACATCTTGCGGTAGCGCCCGATCACCGCACCGGAGGGGTCGATCACGCTGGCGGTGTTGAAGATCTTGTCGCCGGCCTTTTCATAGATGGAGCCCGTGACGAGCCAGATGCCGAGGCGTTCAGCGAGTTCGCAAAACTTGTTCTCCGTCGGACCCGGCACCGGTTCCGCATTGGTGGCCAGCGGCCCATGCGGCGCCAGTTCACTCAGCACCGCCATGTCGACCCAGGGAAAGCGGGCCTTCATCACCGTCAGCTGCTTGGTGATCTCGGCCATGTTGTCGCCGACAGCGAGGCTGAGCTGAAGGCCGGCTATGTTGAATGTGGTCATGGGTACGGGGCGTCCTTTCAGGCGCATGCGACGTCTACGCCGGCTGGCGGTCGAGTTTGGGAACCGAAGCCAGAAGCTTGCGGGTGTATTGAGTTTTGGGGTCGGCAAAGACCTCGGCAACGGGTCCCTGCTCCATGATGGCACCGCGATACATGACGATCACGTCGCTTGCGAGGCGCTCGACCACGGCGAGGTCATGGGTGATGAAAAGATAGGTGAGCGACAGGTCGCGCTGGAGTTCTTCCAGCAGGTCAAGCACCTGCGCCTGCACCGACACATCGAGGGCGGCAGTGGGCTCATCGAGGATGAGCAGGTCGGGCGCCGGCGCAAGAGCACGGGCGATGGCGATGCGCTGGCGCTGGCCGCCGGAAAAGTCGGTCGGGTAACGGCTGAGATGCTCCAGATCGAGGCCGACGCGCTTGATGTTCTTTTCAACTTCCTGCTGCAGCGCCGCGCCGCGAATGTCCGTATGGGTTTCAAGCGGCTCGGCGATGATGTCGCGCACGCGCATGCGCGGGTTGAGGGACGAATACGGGTTCTGGAAGACGACGCCGATGCGGTTGCGCAGCGGATGAAAGTTACGCTCCGACATGGCGAGAATGTCTTCGCCTTCAAAGAAGGCCGCGCCGCTCACAGGATCGTTGAGCCGCAACAGGCTCATGGCGACGGTGCTCTTGCCGGATCCGCTTTCGCCCACCAGGCCGACGCAGGTGCCGCGCCTCACTGAAAACGTGACATCGCGGGCGGCTTCGAATTCGCCGTAGCGTTTCGTCAGTCCGCGCACTTCCAGAAGCGGTTCTTCGCGATCATTGGCGGTGACGCCGCCGTCGCCCAGCGCCGGGACCGCGTCGAGCAGTGCGTGGGTGTAATCACTCTGGGGTTCTGCGAACACCTCCCTCACGGTGCCCGTTTCAACCACGCGGCCATGGCGGACGACAACAACCCGGTCGCACAGCTCGCTGACAATGCCCAAGTCATGGGTGATGAAGAGAACCGACAGGTTCTTGCGCTTCTGGAGATCGCGGATGAGGTTGAGAATGTCCGCCTGAACCGTCACATCGAGCGCCGTCGTCGGTTCATCGGCAATCAGCAGGTCCGGGTCGAGGGTCAGCGCGATAGCGATCATGATCCGTTGCAGCTGACCGCCGGAAAACTGATGCGGAAACTTGTCCAGCTGCTCGCGTGCTTCCGGCAGACGGACGTTTTCGATTTCCGTTCGGGCCCGGTCCAGCGCATCGGCGCGGCTGAGACCCGAGTTGGCCTGGATGATATCCGCCATCTGGCGGCCGATGGTCATCAACGGGTGCAGGGCCACCATCGGGTTCTGGAAGACCATGGCGGCGCGGCCGCGAAACCCTGAAAGGCTAGCCTTGTCGGAGGCCGCGTGCCTCTCGCCATTCATGGTCACGCTGCCGTCGACGCGCGCATTGCCGGGCAGCATGCCCAGACACGCAGAGGCAGTCAGCGACTTGCCGGAGCCGGATTCACCCACCAGACCCAGCACCTCGCCGCGGGCGACAGCGAGGCTGATCTCATGGATTGCCGTGACAGCACCTTCCGCCGTGTCGAAGGTAACTGACAGCTGGTCGATCTCAAGAACGTTGGGCTGGTCCGTCATACGCGCCCCCGGAACTTGGGATCGAGCGCATCGCGCAAGCCATCACCGAACAGATTGACGGCAAGGACCGTCACGAAGATCGCAAGGCCGGGGAACGCTGCCGTCCACCAATAGTCGAGGAAAAGGGCGCGCGACGACGCCACCATCAGCCCCCACTCGATCGCCGGCGGGCGGGCACCGAGGCCGATGAAGCTCAGCGATGCGGCGGCGAGGATCGTGTAGCCGAAGTCCATGGACCCCTGCACCATCACCGGCGTCGAGGCGTTGGGCAGGGCGTGGCGGATCATCACCTTGGTGTGGCTGACACCCATGGCGCGCGCGGCGGTGACGTAGAGTTCGCTTTTGACCGAGATGACGCTGGCGCGGACGATGCGCGCGTACCACGGAAACCATGAAATGCCGATGGCCAGCATGGTGTTGAGAAGGCCCGCACCGAGGGCGGCCGTGATGGCGATGGGCAACAGCAGCGGCGGGAAAGCGAGGAACACGTCCGACACGCGCATCAGGATCGCGTCGAACCGGCCGCCGAAATAACCAGCCACAAGCCCGATGGGGATGCCGATCAGCATCGCAATGAAAACCGCCATCGACCCGACGAGCAGGGACAGCTGACCGCCGTAGAGGACCTGGCTGAAGATGTCGCGGCCCAGGACGTCCGTGCCGAACCAGTTCTCCGCGTTGGGCGCCTGCAGCCGGTTGGACAGATTGAGGGCCGTTGGATCGTGCGGGGCAATCCATGGCGCGAATGCCGTGACCAAAATGATCAGCAGGATGACAGCGCCGCCGATGACCAATAGCGGATTGCGCGCCGCCATGCGGCGGTACCGGGCACCGCGCGACAGGCGCTGAACATCCTGTTCGGGATTGACGAGGCTCATGACACACGCAGCCTCGGATCGACCACCTGGTAGAGCAGGTCGACCGCCAGATTGACGGTGAGGTAAGCGGTCGCGAGTACCAGCGTCACGCCGGTGACGGCAGGAAAGTCATTGGTGATGACCGAGTTGACCGCATAGCCGCCAATGCCGGGCCAGTCGAAGACATATTCGACGATCACGCTGCCGCCGAGCATGTAGCCGTAGATCAGGCCGAACACAGTGAGCAGCGGCACGAGCGCGGCGCGCAGGGCGTAGCGGTAATGCACCTTCTCGGTCGGCAGGCCGTAAGCGATTACGGTCTTGATGTGATCCTGGCTCATCACCTCGATCATGTTGTTGCGGGTGACGCGCATGACCGACGCGGTCGTCGCGGCGGCGAGGGTGAGCACCGGAAGGGCAAGATGCGCCAGCGCGCTGCCGAATGCTGTCAGGTTGCCGGCGAGCAGCGTGTCGATGAGGAAGAACCCTGTCACGGTGTCGAACGGATGGTCGAGCAGCACGTCGCCGTCGATACGGCCCTGCAGGGGCAGCCAGCCCAGTTGGCCGTGGAACACGAGCTGAAACACGAGCCCGAGGAAGAACACAGGCAGCGCCAGCCCGATGACCGAGACGCTGCGGGCGGCATGATCGCTCACGGCATTGGGCTTCACTGCGGAGTGGATGCCAAGCGGGATGCCGATGGCCAACGCCAGCGCAAAGCCCACGGTCACCAGCTCCGCCGTTGCCGCAAACCGGGCGCCAATATCGGCAATGACAGACTGGCCTGTGCGCAGGCTCGTTCCGAAGTCACCAGAGAGGATGTCGCGCAGATAGGTGAAGAACTGCACCCAGATCGGCTGGTCGAGCCCGAGCGCGATGCGCGCTGCCTCGATCTGCTCTGGCGTGGGGCGCGAGCCGAGCATCATCTCCACAGGTGACCCCGGCAATACGCGGCTGATCATGAATGTGATCACCAGAACGCCGAGCAGAGTCAGCAGCAGCAAGAGCACACGGTTGACGGCGTAGCGCAGCATCAGGGAGCCCTCCGCCGCAGGCTGAAGAAGTCGACGCCGACATAAGCGGGATTCTTGGTCACACCCTCAATGTCGGCGCGGTGCACATAGCGCGCGGAGACGTCCGCAAAGAACACCGCGACGGCGTCGTCCATCAGGATCTGCTGTGCCTGGCCGTAAAGCGCAATCGCGGCTTCGCGATCGGTCGACTCAAGCGCGCGCGCCTCATCGACCAGCGCATCGAAGTCCGGGTTCGAGTAATGCGCGAGATTGAAGAGCGTCGGGTCTTCCGTACGGTACATGCCCTGCAGCCAGTCTGCCGGCGTTGGATAGGTCGGCCACCAGGACAGCACCTGCATATTGGGTGCCGTGCGCAGGTTCTTGGCATCGTCCCAGATCTTGCCCCACGGGCCCGGCCGTAGTTGAAGTTCGACGCCGATAGTTGCGAGATAGGCTTGGAACACCAGCAGGGAGTTGGTGACTTCGGCGGCGGTGCCGACATAGGCGGCGGAAATCTTGCGGTCGCGCGGCGGGATGCCGGAGGCCTCGATCAGGCGCCTCGCCTCATCGAGGTCAAAGGCCGGTGTCGTCAGCTCACGGTTGTGCCCCCACATGGTCGCAGGGATCGGCCCTTTGGCGACATAGGCCGTGCCCTGATAGATCTCGGTGGCGATCGACGCGTAATCCCAGGCGTGGGTCAGGGCACGCCGGAAATTGATGTCGTCGGTCGGGTATTTCTTCGTGTTGATCAGCGCCTGGGTGTTGATCCAGGACGGCGCCAGATCGACGGTGATGCCGGGATCGGATTTGAGGCGCTGCAACAGGTCTACCGGCAGCAGCGTCACGAAATCAGCGCCACCGGAGCGGATCAACTGTGCCTGCGTGGCGGCTTCAGCCACCACTTTCATGATGACCCGCCTAAACTGATCGTCATCCCAGCCGCGCCAATAATCCGTATACTGTTCAAGTACGATCTGCTGACCGCGCGTCCAGCCGGCAACCTTGTAAGGACCGGTGCCCGCCGCATTGCCCTGGTTGAACCAGTCGGTGCCGTTCTCAGCGGCGGTTGGGGAATAGATGTAGGCGCCGTACTGGGCCGACGCGATCAGGTCGATGGGGATGGGGCGGCTGGTGCGGATGATCAGGGTTGTGTCATCGGGCGCGAGGATCTCTTCGACCCCGTCCCAGATGAAAGCCGCGCCCTGCCCCAGTTCAACGGTGCGGTCGAGGGAGGCTTTCGCCGCCGCGGCATTGAAGGCCGTGCCGTCGTGGAAGGTCACGCCTTCGCGCAGGGTGAAGGTCCAGGTGAGGGCATCGTTGCTGACCTGCCAGTCGGTCGCCAGAACGCCTTCAATAGGCGGCGCATCTCCGGTGCTGCCGGGGTCCGGCGCCGCATAGCGCACCAGCGGCTCATAGACGTTGCGCAGCAGGATGGCCTCGAGCGAAAAGGCAATCGCCGGGTCCCAGTCCTTGATGTCATCGTAGAGCGCATAGACGAGTGTTTCCGCCCGCGCCGCACCGGTGGCGGCGACGAGCGGCATCACCGCGAGCGCGGCAAAGACAAAAGCCCGACGGATGGCTCCCCATGACGTCAACAGATCAACGCCTCCCCTGGTGTGGTCTGCTTAACAGTCTCTTAACCCGGTCGACTTCGCAAAGCCTGTGCCAAGCAGCCCCATGAAAGAAAGGCCGGTTTTCTGCGCCAAACCCGACCAACCTAACCTTCCTGAATATTCATTTGTGAATTTTTTGGTTCTGAGCTTCAATTCTGAATAGACCTGTTTCGCCTGCTGGAGCCGATGATGACGGATATCCCTCTTCCGGACCTGCCGCCCGGCCTTCCGACCGAAGGGCTCCTCGACATCCTCAATGCCCTCAGCGACGGGGTATGGGTGTGTGACGCCACGCCCCGGCTGCTGTGGGTCAACCGGGCCTGCGAAGAGCTCAATGACATCCGGTCGGAGGAGGTGTGCGGGCGGCTGGTCCAGGAGCTGCTCGACCAGGGCAATTTCGATGCGGATGTCACCACGCAGGTGCTACGGACGGGCGCGCCGGTGACGATCAATCAGAGGGTCAAGTCCAACCGCATGCTGCTGGTAAGCGGACTTCCGGTCTTCGATGCCAACGGCGATATCGCTTACGTGGTCGGCAATGAGCGGGACGTGACCGAACTGGACCTGCTGCGCGGCCAGCTTGACCGGGAGCGGGCGCGCGCGGACCGGGTGAACAATGAACTTGCCGCCATGCGCCGCCGTGTCAGCGATGTCTCCGACATTGTCTGCGCCAGCGACCAGATGGAGCTGGTCCTCGACATGGCGGTGACCGCAGCTGGCTTCGATACAACGGTCTTTGTCACCGGGCCGACCGGCTCGGGCAAGACCATGGTGGCACGCATCATTCATGACTCGAGCAACCGCCAGCCCAAACCCTTCCTGACACTCAACGCAGCCGCCATTCCTGAGACGCTTCTGGAGGCGGAACTGTTCGGGTTCGCCGAGGGCGCCTTCACCGGCGCGAAGAGAGGCGGCAAGCCCGGCCTCATTGAAGCTGCGGACGGCGGCACGCTGTTTCTGGACGAGATCGACGCCCTGCCACCGTCGCTGCAGGTGAAACTGCTGACCTTTCTCGACACCCAGCGTTACTTCCGTGTCGGAGACACGCGGGAACGGCAGGCAGATGTACGGATCATCGTGGCCAGCAATGCCGACATTGCCCAGCGGATCGACGCGGGTACGTTTCGGGAGGATCTGTGGTTCCGCCTCAACGTGCTGACCATCGCGGTGCCGCCGCTGGACGAACGGCCCGACGACATCGCGCCTCTGATCGCGCGGACGCTGGACAGCCTTGAAGCGCGCTATGGCCGCGCGCGCCGCCTGTCACCGGCAGCCCTCGATCTGCTGACCCGGTTCCGGTACCCGGGCAACGTACGTCAGCTGCAGAACATCGTCGAGCGCGCCTATGTGCTGTGCCGGACGGATGAAATCGGGCCCGATGATCTCCCTTCAGAAGTGCGGGCGTCTGTGCCTGTCCGCATGTTGTCCGGAGGAACCAGTGCGGGGCCAGCGCGTCTGGCGGATGCCCTCGCGGCGACCGAACGCACCGTCATTGAGCAGGCGGCCAGCCGGTTTGCGACACAGACGGAGATCGCCAAGGCTCTGGGCGTGTCGCAGCCGACGATCGCCCGTCTGCTCAAGAAACACGGGCTCGAACTCGCACGCGGATGACGTTGTCTATTCAGCGGTGCATAAGTACGGGTCTTCGCCGATGCGCATGAAAGCCTTGTAGAAACTGGGTTTCAGGTAATCGCCCGTGCTGGCACAGCGGTTGCTATCTCTTCTGCATATGGGGCCCGACGCGGGCCGGGAGGCTGCCACGGCAGCGCACTGTCATCTGCAGGTGATTGATCATGCCAACCAATTCAGAACTTCTCGCCCGACGCACTGCCGCCGTCGCCCGGGGCGTTGCCACCGCCGCACCCGTCTATGCCGACCGGGCCGAGAACGCAGAACTCTATGATGTCGAAGGCAAACGCTTTATCGATTTTGCGGGCGGCATTGCGGTTCTGAACACCGGCCATCGCCACCCCAAGATTGTTGCCGCCGTCGAGGAACAGCTTGCGCGCTTCACGCACACCGCGTTTCAGGTCTCCGCTTATGAGCCCTATGTGGAACTGGCCGAGCGGCTGAACGCGCTGGCGCCGATTTCGGGGCCGACCAAATCGATCCTCTTCACCACCGGCGCCGAAGCCACCGAGAACGCCGTGAAGCTGGCGCGCGCCGCGACGGGCCGCAGCGCCGTCATCGCCTTCACCGGCGGTTTCCACGGACGGACCATGCTGACCATGGGGCTGACCGGCAAAGTGCTGCCCTACAAACACAAGTTCGGTCCGATGCCGGGCGGCATCTTCCATGTGCCGTTCCCGGTGGAGGCCCATGGCGTCAGCGTTGAGGACACGCTCAAGGCGCTCGAGTTTACATTCCGGGCCGACGTGGGCCCGAAGGATGTCGCCGCGATCATCATCGAGCCGGTGCAGGGCGAAGGCGGTTTCCATCCGGCCCCGGCGGCGCTGATGGCGGCGCTGCGGGCGATCTGCGACGAGCACGGCATCATGCTGATCTCCGACGAAGTGCAGGCGGGCTTTGCACGCACCGGCAAGATGTTCGGGATCGAGCATGCCTCGGTCGAGCCTGACCTCATCGCGATTGCCAAGTCGCTGGCGGGTGGCCTGCCGCTTTCCGGGGTCATCGGCAAGGCCGACGTCATGGATGCGGCCGAGCCTGGCGGCCTTGGCGGCACCTATGCCGGCAGCCCGCTCGCCTGTGCGGCGGCACTCGCGGTGCTCGACGTGATCGAGGAAGAAAACCTGCTCGACCGCGCGAATGTCATCGGCGACCGCATCAAGGCGCGGCTGCATGAGACGTCAAAGCGAAACGATACGCCGCCGCTCGCCGCCATCCGCGGCCCCGGTGCCATGATCGGCTTCGACATCGTGACCTCCGCCGGCAGTCATGAGCCCGACCCGGAGACCACCAAGCGCGTCACGGCGGCAGCCCTCGACAAGGGGCTGATCCTTCTGTCCTGCGGTGTCCATGGCAACACCATTCGCGTGCTCGTGCCGCTCACCGTGTCCGACGCCGTGCTCGACGAAGGGCTCGACATTCTCGACGCGTCGCTCGCCGCGGCTGTTCAGTAAGACGCGGCCCCCCATGCACGGGAACAGGAGTGTCCCCATGTTTCGTGATCTGTCAGACCCGTCTCTCGTCAAGACAAAGGGCTATGTGAACGGCAAGTGGATTCACAGCGCCCGCCAGGAGCGGTTTGCGGTGCGCAATCCCGCGACCAGCGCGCGCATTGCCGAGGTCGAGAGTCTTGATGCGCACGATACGCGTCAGGCAATCGAGGCGGCCGCCAAGGCGATGCCGGCCTGGCAGGCACTGGCCGCCAAGGAACGGTCCGCCGTGCTGCGCCGCTGGCACGACCTGATCATGGAGAACCAGGAAGACCTTGCGCGCCTGATGACGGCGGAGCAGGGAAAGGTGCTGGCGGAATCGCGTGGCGAGATTGCCTATGCGGCGTCGTTCATCGAGTGGTTCGCGGAAGAGGGAAAACGCGTCTACGGCGACATCATTCCCGCGCCGCAGACCGACCGCCGCGCGCTGGTGATCAAGCAGCCGGTCGGTGTCGTGGCCGCCATCACGCCCTGGAACTTCCCGTCGGCGATGATCACCCGCAAGGCTGCGCCGGCTCTGGCCGTCGGCTGCGCCATTGTCATCAAGCCTGCAGCGGAAACACCACTTTCCGCCCTTGCTCTGGCAGAGCTCGGTGAACGGGCCGGTCTGCCGGCCGGCATTCTCAATGTCATCCCGACCGCCCATGCCAAGGATGTGGGTGATGAGATGACCCAGAACCCGACGGTCAAGAAAGTCTCCTTCACCGGGTCGACGCCGGTCGGCAAGCTATTGATGAAACAGTGCGCCGACACGGTGAAGCGCACGTCGATGGAACTGGGCGGCAATGCACCGGTCATCGTGTTCGACGACGCAGACCTCGACAAGGCAGTGGCCGGGGCGGCTGGGTCCAAGTACCGCAACTCGGGCCAGACCTGCATCTGCGCCAACCGCATCTTTGTGCAGGCCGGCGTCTATGACGCGTTCGTCGACAAGCTGGTCGATACCGTAGCGGAGTACCGGCTCGGTAACGGACGCGATGAGACCAGTACACATGGACCGCTGATCAATCCTCGAGCCGTCGCCGATGTCACGGCGCTCGTAGACGACGCTGTCGACAAAGGGGCGACGGTCAAGACCGGCGGCACCCACAGCACGCTCGGCGGTTGCTTCTTCGAGCCGACGGTGCTGACCGATGTCGGCCCCACCATGCGCCTGGCGCGCGAAGAGATATTCGGACCCGTCGCGCCGATCTTCAAATTCAATACGGAAGAAGAAGCGATCCGCCTGGCCAACGACACCGAGTTCGGCCTCGCCTCCTATGTCTACACGCGCGATCTTGGCCGCGCATGGCGTGTCTCCGAAGGCATTGAATACGGCATGGTCGGCGTCAACGAGACGGCGATCACCTCAGACGTGATCCCGTTCGGCGGCGTCAAGGAATCCGGCCAGGGCCGCGAAGGTTCCAAATACGGCCTCGATGATTATCTCGAGGTCAAATATGTCTGCATGGGTGATCTGACGGCCTAGGGACTGCCCCGAGCCGTGCAGATATCATCAGTATCCTTGAGCACGCATGGGTACGAACTCTTGTAGCGGCGAACTGCGAGATGCGACCTGCGTGTCTTCACGCTTCCACACGCTTCGCCTCACCGTGCGCCTGGGACTCGAAACGGAGCGACTCCTGTCCGAAGTCGAGCGTCTCCAGAAACGATCTGTCTGCCGCGTAGTCCTGTGAATGACGCCAGGGCTGTTCGGGACCACGCAGTGGCAGAACGTCATGGGAGCGCAGCGCATAGCCGGGCCGGAAATCGGGTTCATCCCAGAACGGATGAAGTTCCATGCCCTTATCCGCCTCGGTCAGCTGCGGCGTGACGCTTCCATACCCCATGTCCCGCATGTAGTTGATCATCCGCGAGACCAGGGTTGCGACAAACTCGGAGCGGACGGTGAACGAGCCCGAGCGGAAGTGCCCGATGGTCCAGGAGAAGTTGGGCGTGTCGGTGAACATGACGCCGCGCCAGGTGATGGCCTTGCGCATGTCCACAGGGTCACCATTTCGCGTAAACGCGACGTCACCGAGTGCGTTGACGTTGAAGCCCGTTGCGGCGACCACGATGTCCGCCGCGATTTCCTCTCCGGTCTTGAGCTTGATGCCGGTTCTGGCGAACTCCGCAATCTCGCCGGTCACGACACTCCCTGTCCCCTTCTTGATCGCTTCAAAGAAGTCGCCATCGGGAACGATGCAGGCGCGTTGATGCCACGGCTTGTACTGGGGAACGAAATCGTCAGGGAGTGAGCCATCCAGCGCCTGCCGCACACCGTCGAGCAGGTCGTCCTTCGCGCCATCAGGATCATCGAGACAGTATCCCACCAGTTCGCTGGCATCCTTGAGCATCTGCTGACGGATGATTTCGTGAATCCATTCTCTTGGAATATCCAACTGACGAAGCTGGGTCGCCAGCGGTTCATCATTGGCGCGGGGCATATAGTAGGACGGTGAGCGCTGTAGCTGGACAACATGCGCGGCCTGCTCAGCCAGCGCGGGCAGTACGGTCGCCGCCGTGGCGCCGGATCCGACCACGATGACCCGCTTGTCTGCGCAATCGAGGTCATCCGGCCAGCATTGCGCATGGACGACGCGGCCTTCGAACGCGTCCATGTTGTTCCACTTGGGCATGTGGCCCTCGCGATGCCGGTAGTATCCCTGGCACATCATCAGGAAACTGGCCGTTAGAACGGCAACCTCGCCGCCTGGCACCTGCGCCGTAACTTCCCAGCAGCACTTCTCGTCGGACCAGTTGGCATTAAGAATCTTGTGGTTGTAACGGACATGTTCGGCCAGATCGTTTTCCGCGATGACTTCGCCGAGATAGTCCGTAATCTGCTCACGCGGCGCGATCGGGGGACCCTCCCACGGCTTGAAGCTGTAGCTGTAGGTGAACATGTCGCTATCACATCGTGCGCCCGGATAGGTGTTGGTGCGCCATGTCCCGCCGAAGGACTCCAACGCATCGAGCATGACGAATTTCGCCCAGGGGCTCTGGCGTTGCAGTTCAACACCGGCGGCAATGCCCGAGATGCCGGCGCCGACAATCAGCACATCGAAGTGATCACGCTCCGGTCCGACTGACGTGTCGACAGCGCCGCGAGATGTCGTCCCCATAGATTTCGCTCCCTGTGATGGTCCCGGCTCTCCGGTGAGTGGCATTTCATTCCGATGTTCCGCTCGGCTTCATGACGTTGAAGGCACGATAGTAATAATATTTTTTACTGTAAATAATATCTATTATTGTCTTAGCGCTTGCTGGCAGTGGCGAAATGGAGGTACCAATAGTTGGTTCAAACAGGTTGGAACTGCAGCGCCAATGGCCGGAATTCTGGACACTTCTGAGGTTGAGGACCGTATTCTGCTTACGGCAACTGACCTGTTTGCATCGTCAGGCTATGCGAGCGTCAAGGTTCCAGAGATTGCCGCCGCCGCACGTGTCGGTCTCAATACCCTGTACCGGTACTTCCCAAGCAAGGAGTCTCTGGGCAACGCCGTCTACCGTCGAAGCAAGTCGATCTGGCTAGAGGCGACGCTCGACCGCTGGCCGGAAGACTGCACTCCGCTTGAGCAGTTCGAGTTCTATTGGTCTCAATTATGTCTGTATGCGGAGCACCACCACACCGTAGCGGTATACAATGAGCGCGAGCCGCAAGGCTATGAAATGGATGCGTCTACCGTAGCATTGAAGAAGCATGTGGACCGGCGCGTGACGGAAGTGCTCGGTTCCTGGGTAGCATCGAGGCAGGTCAAAGACTTACCCGAAGATGTCCTGAAGGCCCTCATTCATGGGACCTTCCAAAAAATACTGGAGCTGCCCGTCTCCAAGCGAAAGCGGCGCGAGCTGTTCGAGGCCGCTGGTTCCGCAATCTGGGATTCAATGGCTGCGACGGGCACGAAGGCATCGATCACTGTCGACTATGGGAAGCGCCGGCTGACCAGCGTGTAAGTCCCGGTGCTCGCGCGATCGCGGACACAAGCTGAAACGACAGGCTCTATCAGGAGCGTCCCTCATACACAGAATAATGACGATTATTGACGGTAATGGAAATTATCAATAACTTCGCCGATCATGTTGAGCGGAACCCACCAACTTGATCCACAGGGGCTTTGATGATGTCGACAAATCCCGGCCGGGTGACCGGCAAGACTGCAATCGTGACAGGCGCAGCTTCCGGGATTGGCGAGGCATGCGCAGATCTTCTTGCGCAAGAAGGCGCAAATGTCGTTGTTTCCGACATCAATGTGACTGACGGCGAACGCGTCGCGAAAGACATCCGTGACGCGGGTGGTAATGCGTTGTTCGTCGCACAGGACGTCACCCGGGAAGACCAATGGGAAGATGTTGTTCAGAAAGCCGTATCTGAATTCGGCGGCTTGAACATTCTCGTATGCAATGCTGGCATCGGCGTTGGCGGAAGCTGCGAGACGTTCTCTCTGACAGCCTGGCAGCAACAGTTTGCCATCAACGTGGAGGGCGTATTCCTGGGCGTGAAGCACGCAATCCCTGAGATCCGCAGGAGCGGCGGCGGATCCATCGTCGTCATGTCATCGGTCGCCGGATTGCGAGGGACCGCCGGCATGTCGTGCTACTGCGCGTCCAAAGGCGCAGTCCGTACGTTCACCAAGGCTGTCGCGATTGAGCTGGCTCAGCAAGGGGACAATATCCGGGTGAACTCCCTTCATCCCGGTCCGATCGACACACCTATCTGGTCCAAGGTCGACTCGACCACGCTTGAAGTGTTTGGCGGTTCAGGGAACGAAGGCGTGGACGTCTCACAACTGGCGGCGCAGGCCGTCCCCGGCGGGGCGGTGGGACAGCCAAAAGATATCGCGGATGGCGTTCTGTATCTTGCGTCCGACGAATCGCGTTACGTCAACGCGTCCGAGCTCGTGATCGATGGCGGTGCGAGCGCGTGAGCGGACCCTGATACCGGTCACCTCACCGCGCTCAATGAAGAAAGTGCGGTCGCCGCGCGCCCCGTGCCAGGTAGAATGGCAGCAGACACCGTCACCTTGCTCGTAGTGTCGCGTGGAGCCGGTTCGATGTCCCGGCTCTTACTCCACCACCCCCTTGCGATCCATCATCGGTTGGCAATCCATCCGGCTGTTCTGAACTTGAGACGGCAGTACCAGTTGCACTCTCCTTCGTAGAGGGACTCGAGTCGGACCCGCAGCGGCGGATCTGCCGGTACGAGGTTGTTGCGGTCGGCGTAAGCCGCGTAGTCGTCCAGCAGAGTCTGGATGACGTCAGGATGCACCTCCGCCAGGTTGTCCTGCTCACTGGGATCGGCAATCACATCATAGAGTTCCCACTCACCGGACCCGGCCGGTGGCCGCACGAAGACAGCCTTCCATCGTCCCTGGCGGATCATCTTGTTCTCAAACAGTTCCATCGCCACAGGCTTGGTGCTGTCCAGCCCGGTGTTGGCGACGAAGGGCAGGAGGGAGCGGCCGTGAGGAAGCAGCTTCTGCTGGTAGAGGGGGTCGGTGCTCGCATCCAGCGAGGCAAGTTCAAGAATGGTCGGCTTGATGTCCGTCACCTGAACGGGCGCTTTCCGCAACGCGTTCTGGCCAACGCCGGGACCGGCGATGATGAAGGGTGACCGGACACCGCCCTCGCCGACAGTGCCCTTGAACAGCCGGAAGGGCGTGTTGCTGTTGTTGGCCCAGTCCCGGCCCATGGTGGTGAAGCTTCCCGGCTTGCCCATATGATCCGTACTCAGATCATAATTCTCATGCAGCCATTCTCGAGTGTTTTGGGGATAGAGCAATGGCGTGCCGGTGGATGCCCCGTTGTCCGACATGAACAGCACGTAGGTGTTGTCGAGCTTGCCTGAGGCGGCGAGATGATCGAGCAAACGTCCGATCTGCTGATCGACGATCTCGACCATTGCCGCATAGATTTCCATGCGACGGATATCGTCCGCCTGTTCGTCTGCATCTCGCTCATCCCAGGCGCGTTTGCGCGAATCCAGAAAGGCCGGGAAATTCAGGGTCGGCGCCATCTTGGCATCGTCCGGAATGATGCCCAGTTCGACCAGCCGCTTGCGCCGCTTCTCCTTGAAGTGAGCAGGCCCGGCATCAAAGACACCGGCATAGCTGTCGAGCCAGTCATCCGGCACCTGAAGCGGATCATGCGGCGCGGTATAGGCCAGATAGGCGAAGAACGGCTCATCGCCTGATCCGTCAATGTACTCGATGATCTTGTCGGTATAGGTGATGGTCGAATAGAAGTCCGGCGGCAGATCGATGGGCTCGCCGTTCTCGTGGTACTCCACCTCTTCAACAATGTGGATTTTTTTGCGGTCGGCAAAGTGGCTGGCCCCACCGCCCAGCAGACCATAGGCCTGGTCGAAGCCTCGATTGTTGGGCATCTGCTGTTCGTCCTGGGCAAGATGCCACTTGCCGGACATCAGCGTGGCATAGCCGTGCTTCTGCAGCATCTCGGCGACGGTGACCACGCCGTCGTGAAGCTGGGCACCGTACTCTGTCAGCCCCATCTGATTGGGCGCCTGCAGGCCGGGCATCGTTCCCACGCCGGCTGCATGGCTGTCGACGCCCGTCATCAGCATGGCGCGCGTGGGCGCACAGGTCGGGGCTACGTAGAAGTCGGTGAAGAACGTGCCGCTTTCCGCCAGCGCATCCAGTGTCGGCGTGTGGATGGTGCTGCCGAGGAAACCCAGATCGGACCAGCCCATGTCATCGGTCACAATGATCAGGAAGTTGGGCTTTTCGGCGGGAATAGCAAAGGCCTCCAACGCGGCCAGCGTCTCTTGTGCCGGCACCTGATCTTCCTGCGCGACGGTCGTTGCCACGCCACCCTGCGGCTGATCATTGCCGTCGGCTGTGAACCAAAGCACACCCAGGACAGCAATCAGCGCCGCTGCAACCAAGCCATAGAGGGTTTTTCTCGTTCCCATCTCTTTGTCCTTTTCTGAGTCCGATCCGGCCACCGGCCAATCGGGTGTCGTCGTCCGGCTCGCGCCGACAGGTGTCACCGCATGCCATATCTGTGAAAGAAGGCCCCCTACCGGCTCCGCGTTTCTTCCAGAATCCGCAGCAGTTCCTGCTCGATGAAAGGTTTCGCCAGCTCAAGTGGTTTGCCCGATTTCCGGGCGCTCGGGTAATTCAGCTGCTTGGCGACCAGCAGCGAGATCACGATGTCAATGATGCCCCAGAGGCGTTCGCCATCTATTGCGAAGCCGAAGCCGGAACTGAAGCGCTCGACCACCTGGTCGCGGTTGGCAGTCATGACGTTTTCAACGAGGCGCTTTCGCTTGGTATCCTTGCGCGCGCCGATCAGGAATTCCGTCAGCACACCTATGCGTGCCTGAAATGCCCTGTCTTCCAGCATCTCCATAGTCGCGCGGACGATCTCGTCGTTCGACAGCTGTGAGAGCGCGTTCGGCTGTACAACCGCGCGCAGCAGATCATCAAAGTCCGCGCGGAACGCTTCCATCAACAGCGTTTCGAGGTTTCGGAAGTGATAGAGGATCGCGCCCGGCGTGACCCCTGCATGGTCGCTGATGTCCTGGATGCGCGTGTTCTCGAAACCGGACTTCCGCACGACATCTATGGCTGACCGGATTAGGGCATCCCGGGTCTTCTGGGCGCGAACCTGTTTCGTCTTCTTGAGCATCGGTGTCCGTTGGTGCAGCCGTGACGCCTGTCCGGCGTCGGCGGTTTCGTCCGATATGGGCCTTGACGGCATAGCACAAAAGAACCGGAGTCAAAAAAAATTATTGTCATCATCTTTTTTTATCACTACCTATGCGCCGGAGCAGACGGCGGATGGTCACCGGACGCCGCCTGTTCGTGCACCACGCCGGGGTTCGAGAAACAGCGCCCCGAACCGCGGGTACAGCCAAATAAATGTGGCTCGAAAGGCCTTTGGAATGACGATCGGAACCAAGCTGAGCAAGGCAAAACTGGCAGCATTCGTTGCACCGGAAGCGCCGTTCTCTGCCTTTCTGACGGTTCTCGTCGTCTTCGTGCCCCCCTTCTATGCGGGGTCAGCCGGACTTGGATTGAGCACCGTCGGTCTGATCTTCGGCCTGACGAAAATCTGGGACGTCATCACCGACCCGGCTTTCGGCTATCTGGCTGATCACTGGCACACAAGATGGGGGCGCAGGCTTCCGTGGCTCATTGCATCGGTCCCCGCGCTCGGGCTGTGCACCTACATGGTGTTTGTCCCGACCCTGCCGGTCGACGGCACCTATTTCGCGATCTGGATGGTGCTTCTGTATGTGGGGTGGACCATCGGCACGGTGTCCCACATTGCCTGGGCTGCCGAACTGTCGGAGGAGTATCATGAGCGCTCGCGCATCTCCGCCTACAAGCAGGGAGCGGCGCTTGTCGGAAGCCTCGGCATCATTTTGCTGGTTGTGCTGGCCGATGGCATGGGCGAGCTCGGCGAGCCGGACAGGATGCGGCTGATCGCTACGGCGCTCATCGTGCTTCTTCCAATCACGATCTTCGCAGCTGTCAGGGCGGCACCGGAACCCCGGTTCTCGCATATTCAGACAAGTCCGGACGCGCCGGGCGTGCTGCGACAGATTGTTGGCAACCGGCCGCTCCGCTTGCTCCTGCTTGCCAATCTGCTGCTGGGTATTGCGGCAGGCGGCGTCGGCGGGATGGTGCTCTTCTATGTGGAAGATGCCCTCCTGCTGGGCAGCTGGTCATCTTTCACACTGATACCGTTCCTGTTCTCAGGCCTGTTGTTTCTGCCGCTTCTTGTGGCGGCAAGCCGGCGTTTCGGGAAACACCGCACGCTCTGTTACGCCCTGATGTACCAGATCGTCGGCGGGTCGCTGTTCCTGGTGATCCCGGCGGGCAATGTGGTTGCTGCCTGTGCGGTCTTCCTGCTTCTCGGCGTCAGCCAGGCGGTCGGCAACTATCTCCCGCAGGCGATCATGGCGGATGTCACCGACATGGACACAGCGGCAACAGGCAAGCGCCGGACGGCGCTCTATATGTCGCTTCTGCAGTCGTCGAGCAAGGTCGCCGCCGCGCTCGCGGTCGGCCTGAGCTATCCGATCCTCAGTCTTGTCGGTTTTGACCCCTCGCCAGATGCGGCGCACTCGGAAAGCGCCCTCTTCGGCCTGCGGATGATGATGTTCCTCTTTCCCGCAGTCGCCCTCGCCCTCGTCGTCTTGGTGATGTGGAACTTCCCGCTGAACGAGAAAGACCAGCTGGCGCTGCGCCAGCGCATCGCGGAGCGCGTCGCCTGATGACGCGCACCCTCACACAGCCCTGCACGCGCACCGCCAGGGCCATGCGCCCGCACTGTCACAGGAGCCGGTAACCCATGTTCCATCGAGACATCCCACGCGCCAAAGCCGATGCCGCTCTGTCTGACGCATCATCCTGCTGGGCCGATATGCCGGTTGGCCGGGTGCACTACAAGAGCATCGGCACGGGCCCCACGGTCGTGCTTGTCCACAACTCCGGTATGTGGGGCGGTATCTGGGATGAGTGGGTTCCCCTGCTCTCGCAGAAGTTCCGAGTCATCGTGCCGGATCTGCCCGGCTTTGGTCTGACCGGCCCGGTGGCCGGGGGCGATTATTCATATGATGCCCTGGCACATTTCCTTTGTGATTTTGTGGAGCAGCTGGGTGAGCCACCGGTGCATCTGGTGGGGCTTTCCCTGGGCGGGCAACTCGCCTGGCGGTGTGCGTTGCTGAAGCCTGATCTCGTTACCAGCCTCGTTCTCATCAATCCCACCGGCTACCCCGAAAAGTCACTGCCCGCCGTCTTCAAGCTGGCGCGCGGTCCGATGGGATGGCTGCTGCGTTTCCTGGGATCGACGACGATGATCCGCAAGAACCTGGCCCAGCTCTGGGGCAAGGGCGCGCCCATTTCCGACGCGTTTCTCGACCGCCTGCTGGTGAGCCAGTGCCGCGCCGGCAATCGCAAGGCCTTTCTGACGTTTCTGCGCACCGACAATGAGAGCCTTCATACGCAGATTCCGTCGATCCGCAAGCCGGTGCAGTTGCAGTGGAGCGTGAAATGCGGACCGGAGCGGTTCTCGCATGACCTGCCGGATGTCGAGCTCGTCATGCACGACGACTTCGGCCATCTGCCGGTCCTCGAAGCGCCTGAACAGACCGCCGAAACCGCCATGCGGTTCATTGAAACCCATGACAAGGAGACGCGCCATGGATGACGGCCTCAAGAGACTGGCTGCCGGCGTGGCGGTTGGTATTGCGGTCCTTGCCCTCGTGGCGTTGCCGCAGTGGAGGGATCCGGAAGTCATCGATCTGACGGAGCCGGACAGCTCGATGTTCCCCGGTGCCTATGTGGACCTGACCCACGGGCACTCCCGGTATGTGCTGCAGGGGCCGGCGGAAGGTCAGCCGGTCCTGCTGGTGGGCGGCCTCACGACCAGCCTCGAATTCTTCGACGCGCTGGCTGCCGACCTGAACGAAGCCGGGTTCCAGACCCTGCAGTTCGATCTCTACGGCCGCGGCGGGTCAGCCCGGCCAACGGACGTAGGTTACGGCCAGCAGACCTATGTCGAACAGATCGATGACCTGCTCCGGGAACTGAACATATCGCAGGGCGTCCATATCGTCGGCCAGTCACTTGGTGGCGGCATTGCCGTGGCCTGGGCAATCGAAAACCCTGCCCGCGTACGCTCGCTCTCCATTCACGCGAGCGCCGGATATCTGGAGGAGCTCCCTCCCGGCTCAGGGCTGATCAACATCCCGCTGCTTGGCGACTATGTCTGGTGGTGGATCGGCAACGGTTTCGTCACCGGGAATGTCGCCAATTACTTCGCGGAGCCGGAAAAGAACAACGGCGCGATCGCTGCTCTGCACGACCAGTTCGCTGCGGCCGAAAAAGTCGACGGATATCGGGCGGCGGTTCTGTCAACGATCCGGAACTTCGGTGCGAACAACATGAAGGATCAGTTCTCTCAGCTTTCCGCCTCGACGATTCCCACACAGATCATCTGGGGCCGCGCAGATGCCCTTATCCCGGTGAGCAGTTCAGCGAAACTTCTCGAGTGGATAGACGGCACGCCGGACCTGATCGTGCTGGATGGCATCGGACACATGCCGCTGCTGGAAGACCCGGACCAGGTGCATGACCTGGTATCGGCGCACGCGCTCAAGAACCAGGGAGACTGAGAAGCCAATGCCGAAACAACCCATCGACGCAAACAGCCGCATCGTCATTGTGGGCGCCGGCGCCGGCGGCCTCGCCTGCGCAGCCGCGCTGCACATGCACGGCTTCGTTAATGTCGCCGTCTTGGAGAAGGCGCAGGCGCCCAGGGAACTGGAGCATCTGGCACCCATCAATCTCGGTGCCAATGTGGTACGCGCATTTGCGTATCTCGGACTGCAGGACCAGCTTCTGGAACGCAGCTGGCGCTGGTCCGGTGCACGCATACAAAATGCAAAAGGGAAACAGCTGGGCTATCTGGATGGCGATGCCATCCGGCGGCGGTCGGGCTTTTCTCCGATCACCACAACGCGGCAGCAGATGCTGGCTGTCCTGCGATCAGCTGTTCCGAATGACTGGCTTCGCTATGGCACCGAGCTTCTTTCGGTCTCCGACAGCCGGCACGGTGTGTCGCTGGAGCTTGCGGGCATGGCCCCGGAGCAGGCCGACCTGCTTATCGGTGCAAACGGCTACTATTCCAGCTTGCGCGACCTTGTCATGGGCAAGACCGGTGAGCGCAAGGACGGCAAGCTCAGCGTGCAGGCGCTGATCCCGGCGGCTGACGCCGAAGGTGCTCTGGACTTTGGTCAAGACAACGTCTTCACCGAAATCGTCACGACCCGCGGCAGTATCGGCTTCGGCAAGAACACGGACCAGGATTTCAATGTCTTCTTCAACATCACCGAGGACCACGTAAAGGACTCACTGGAAGCAGGCGCGCTTGTTGACTATGCCCGCGCCACCTTCGCGGGGCTCGACCGGCGCGTCGACGGCATTCTGGAAGTGATCGATCCGGCGAATGTGCGGCTCTATTTCCCAAAGGACCGGCCCTTGTCGACGGGTTGGTCGAAGGGCCGCGTTGTGCTGATCGGTGATGCCGCCCATCCCTGCTTCCAATACACCGGCCTGGGTGCCGCCATGGCAATCGAAAGCGCCCTGGTTCTCGCCAATGCCCTGAAGACGTGCCGCGGCCATGCGGACGCCTTCCGCAGATTCGAGAAGGCGCGCCTGCCGCGTGTGAAGGTCGTCAATGCCAAGTCGTATCAGGGATCCCGGCTCTTCGGCCTGAAGAATGCGTTGGCAGCAACCCTGCGCGATCTGGTGATGGGATTGGTGCCCGCGCGGCTTGCGGCCAAACCAATTTTCGATATCCACGCAAAAGAGTTCCTGAAATGACGCAGATGAAGGCGTGGCTTGCCGACGGCTACGGAAACCCCGGCGCGGTCCTGACGCTTGGTGACCTTCCGGTGCCACAGCCAAAGAAGGGCCAGGTGCTGGTCCACATACATGCGTCATCCCTGAACCCGATTGACCTGCGCATGACCCAGGGCTACGGCGCATCGCTCCGGCGGCTTGCTGTTCGCAACGAGTTCCCTTTTGTTGCCGGCCGGGATGTCGTGGGGGAAGTCGTCGAGGCCGGCCCCAAAGCCACGAAGTTCAAGCCCGGCGACCGGGTTGTCGGCATCACGGGCATCCGTGATGTCGGCGCGCATGCCGAGTTTTCCGCAATCACCGAAACCAATCTGGCGCATGCCCCGGCGGGCATTCCGTCAGCCGAACTTGCCGCGCTTCCCTATGTCGGACTGACAACATGGACGGCGCTCGTGAGCCATCTCGGACTGGATCCGGACGACGCCGCCGGGCAGCACATCTTCGTTCACGCAGGTTCAGGCGGTGTCGGCAGCTTCACCATCCAGTGGGCCCGTGCCCTGGGGATGCGGGTAACAACCACATGCGGCCCGTCAAATGTCGACTGGGTCAGGGAACTTGGTGCGGACACGGTCATCAACTACGCACAGAGCGACTACCGGCGCGAGGTGCGTGATGTTGATTTTGCCTATGACACGTTGGGTGGTGAGCACGAGAGCGCGACGGCCCGGCTGGTCAGGCGGGGCGGCGGGTACGTATCCATCGTCCACCAGATGATGCCCTACACGGACCAGCACGGGCTGGTCCTTGGCGGGCTGCGGGCGGCGGGCAGAGTTCTCCGCAAGAAGATCTGGAACAAGGTGACAGGGCGCACTTATGCCTGGTCGATCTGTCAGCCAAGCGAAGCAGGCATCGAGCACATCATCGACAAGGTTGCCAATGGGCAGATCAAGCCCGTCGTGGAGCTGGACCTGCCGATGACGGACATCGTCGACGGGTATGCGCACCTCGAAACGGGGCACACGAAAGGAAAAATCGTTCTTCGTTGGGATGGCGTATGACTGAGACATCGCAACGCAGCGGGCTCACAGCCTATTTCGGCAACACCGTCTTCACGCTGCTGCCTGCCAACATGTTTCATTATTCGATGATCCTGTTGAGCGGGACCTTCGTCAGCTCGCCGAGTTTCACGGGCGTCGTCTTCTTCTGCATCTTCCTGCCGATCGGCGTGCTGACACCGCTCGCCGGAAAGGCTCTGGACACCCGCAATCGCAGGACGCTGGTCTTCCTCGGGCAGGCCGCCTCTCTCGTCGCACTGGCAGGGCTTCTGTTGCTGGTCTCGTTGCCGGTCGCAGCCGAACTTCGGGCGCCGATAATGATTGCGCTGGCACTCGTGATGGGGGCAAGCCTCGCGTTCGTGGTGCCGGCCCGTCTCACATTCCTTGCTGACATCGCAGACGAAAAGACACTGCCGGGTGCAACAGCGCTGACCGCGATGCTCACGGTGCTTGGCTTCGGACTGGCGCCGGTCACGGTTGACTTCTTGAAGTCGCAAGTCGGCTGGCCGGGGGTCGGCGCCATAATTGTTGTGCTGCATGTTCTGGGCATGCTGATGCTCCTGGGCGCGCAATCCAGGACAGTGCAGCACGCCGGCGCCAAGCTCAGCGGGACATTCAGGCACTACCTGTCGACGAAGCCGGTCATCTTTCATGCGCTTCTGGCTGCGGCCCTGTTCTTCATTGCGATGGGGCCGCTGCAGGTCCTCCTGCCCCGGTACTTTGTCGAGAGCCTGGGCGCCAGCGAGCTGTTGCGCGGGGCGATCATCTCATGGCTAGGCGGCGGGCTGTTTCTTGGCGCAGTTGCCGCACAGATCTGGGTGTCGAAGACACTGCATTTCGGGCGCGGCGTTATCCTGGTGGGCATCGGACTGGGCATCGCAACCGGCCTGATTGCCGCTGCGCCAAACATCACGCTGGGCGGGATACTGCTTGCCTTATGTGGCATGGGCCTTGGGTTCGGCAGCACGTCCGTCAGCGTTTTGCTGCAGCAATTGTCTGATGATGACCACAGGGGTCAAACCATGGCGGCTTTCAGCATGGTCTTCCAACTGATCCCCGCAGTGTCGGGTCTGCTGGCTGGTATTGCCGCCAGTGTTTCCAGCGTGCCTGCGGCCCTGGCATTGGTCGGTATGGCCATCGTCACGGGACTTCTGATCCTGCGGATGCGTGCGCGCCCCTTCGCAACACATGGCGTACTCGGCGGATGAGGACGCGTGCCTCATAGATCGCCAGATACCTGTTCCAGTAAAAAGGCTGCCATCATGATCCTGCCCCGGAGCCAGACTCCCGACCTGACATTTCCATTGCTGAACGGCGGACAGTGGTCGCTCGCGGCCCAGACACCCGACAGCTTTACGATGATACTTGTCTACAGGGGTGTGCATTGCTCGGTCTGCAAGGCACTGCTTGGACATCTGGACAAGCGACTCGACGACTTCACTTCACGCGGCGTGAGTGTCGTCGCCGTGTCGACAGATGATGAAGCCCGTGCCGCACGCACGCCGCATGAATGGGGGTTGGAACAGCTCACACTTGGCTACAGCCTGACCCTGGAAGACGCCCGTGAGTGGCGCCTCTACGTCTCGACCGGCAATGAAAACACCCCGGCGCAGTTCAGTGAGCCGGGACTCTTTTTGATCCGGGCCGACGGGGAGCTGTTCTATGCCTCTACCCAGAACAGTCCATTCGGCCGGCCGCCGCTGGACGAAATCCTTCTGGCAATCGATTTCGCCAAGGAGACTGACTACCCCGCGCGCGGTGATGTCCGCCTCTGACCGTCAGACCGCATCTGCGACCATGACGGTCGGTCTTCAGCCATTGATCGCCGCGACAACCCGGTCCGATGTGAACGGCATGTGCCGCAGCCGCTTGCCCCGGGCGGCGTAGAACGCATTGGCAATGGCCGCCGGGACCATGGGTGTTCCCAGTTCGCCGACACCCAGCGGGGGCGCGTCCACATCCGCCACATAGATCTCGATCTCGGGCACCTGATGGGCGCGGGTCACCTCGTAGTCAAAGAAGTTCGACTGCACGACTTCGCCGTTCTCGATATCGATCTTCTCGCTGAGCGCCATGGAAATGCCGAACACGATGCCGCCTTCGATCTGGTTGAGGGCGTTGTCCGGGGTCACGATCAGGCCTGCGTCCACGGCTGCCCAGAACTTTGTGACCCGTATCTCGCCGCTATCGGCGTCAACTTCCACTTCGGCCACGCCGGCGGCCATCGAGGAACTGTATCCGGCAAAGGAGAGCCCAAGCGCCCGGTCGCCGCGCTCACGCCAGCCTGACATCTCGGCCACCTTTTCCAGCAGCTGCCGGCCGCGCGGGTTGTCCTTCACGAGGTCCAGGCGGAAGTCGAGGGGGTCGCGGCCTGCCTGTTCGGCCACTTCATCCATGAAGGCTTCGGCCGCAAACGCCGTATAGGACGCGCCGATACCGCGATAAGGCGACAGGCGGGCATGGCGCTCGGTAATGATGTGATCGGCGCGGAAGTCCGTGATGCCGTAGAACTTGCTCTCGGCACCGCGCATGGAGATGACATCGTTCGGCCTGGCGGCTTCCCAGCGCAGCGGATTGAAGAACCCGATGACGGAGGGCGTGGCCACCTTGTGGTACCAGCCGTCGAGCACCCCCTCGGCAGTGAGGCCGGCCTCCATCTTCTGCGCCGCGGCAGGCCGGAAGGTGCCCTGCTTCACATCGTCTTCGCGGGACCAGATGACCTTCACCGGACGGCCCACCGCCTTTGAACACAGGACCGCGTCGCGCACATAGTTCTGCATAAGGGCGGTACGGCGGCCGAAACCGCCGCCCATGGTCATCATGTTCATGCGAACCCTGTCCGCGGGAATGTCCAAGGTCTCCGTCACTGTGCGGATGGTCCAGGACTGGGTCTGCGTCCCGGCCCAGACCTCTGCGCCTTGTCCGTCCGCGTCGACATCCGCGACGGCGGCCATGGGTTCAATCTGGGCGTGATAGGCGTAGTCTGACAGATACATCTGACTGACCTGCCGTTCGGCGGCCGCGATGGCGGCGGGTGCGTCACCCTGCTCGGCCCACACCGTTCCGCGCGCCTCGGGTGCATCGGCCGCTGCCGCATATTCAGCCAGAGTTGCGACACTGTTCGACGTGCGGAAGGGAGAGGTCTGCGACCACTCGACCTCCAGCAGGATGCGCGCATTCAATGCGGCCCAGAAGCTCTCCGCAACAACAGCCACCCCGTCCGGCAGGGTCACCACATCGATGACACCGGGAGCCGCGCGCGCTGCCGTGTCCGTAACCGTCAGCGGCACTTCATCCTCCACCGGCGCTCGCAGGACGGCGGCACACGCCATGTTCGGAACCACCACATCAATGGCATAGACGGCCTGGCCGGTACTCTTTGCGGGGACGTCGCGGCGCGGGAGATCGTGACCGATGATCCTGAACTGTGCGCGGTCCTTCAGCGGCACGGTATCGGCGTCCGGTACCATCAGACCGTCGGCTCCCAGAGCGGCCAGGTCGCCATACGTCGCGCGCTGGCCGTTAGGGCCGACAACCACACTGGGCTCGGTTTGCAGCACGGCCTTGTCGACGCCCCATTCGCGCGCCGCAATCTGCAGCAGCACATCCCGCGCCTGGGCACCGGCCTTGCGCATGGGATCGAAATAGAACTGGGTGCCGGTGCTGCCCGCCGTGTAGAGCACACCGCCGAAGAGCTGGTTGCCGAAGCGCCGGTCGTCTTCGTTCAGTTGTTCGATCTCGACATCGTCCCAATCAGCGTCCAGTTCCTCGGCCAGAATCTGTGGCAGCGTCGAGTAACTGCTCTGCCCCATCTCCGTCGACGGGAAGACAATCGAAATGCTGCCGTCGGCGCGGATGGTGAGCCAGTGGTTCACATCAAGCGTGTTCGCTGTCGCCTCCGACCGGATGGCGATCACACCGGCGGCACCGACCGCGAAGGTCAGACCGGCCGCCCCAAGCAAAACCCCTCTGCGGTTTAAGGTGATAGCCATCTCACTCCCTTCCAGCCGTACAACCGACCCGTCGGACTGAACCGTGTCATGCGCATCGCTCTGCGAGCAAGACACAAGAGCTCGTCATGAAGGTAGGCCGCTTGCAGCGGAACTGAAGTGCCATTTGCTCCAACCGGTTCCACAACATCGCCAAAATGCATGCGAATGACGCAGTCGTGAAACACGGTCGGGGAGCTGGTCAGGTTTCGAACAGCACGATCGGCTTGTGGCTGGGGACCGCCAGACGTTCGGGAACGTCGTCGAGGGCGATGATCTCCGACTCGATCTCACGCGGATTGATCATGCCCTCGGCAAGTGCCGCCGCAACATCCGGCATGAAGTTGCGGGTGGGGCTGTAGGTCGATCTCAGCGTGACGCCGGACATGTGCATCGGCCCCAATGGCAGGGGCACCTTCTCGAAGAAGATGATCATGTTGGCGCAGAACGCATCCGGCGCTGCCGCCAGCAGCGCAAACTCCAGGGGTTCGGTGCCGATACGCGCATTGACGATCACGTCGTAGGTCGTCGGCACCTTGATGCCGGGCTCCCACACAAGCGGTGTTGCGCCAAGACGTTCGGCCAGCTTCAGGCGTGCAGGATCGTCATCAACATAGGTGATGAGGCTGGCGCCCGCGGCCTTCGACCATTGCGTCGCGTAGAGGCCATAGCCGCCCATGCTGGTGATCAGCACCCGCGCGCCCGGCCGGTCCCGGATATGCGGGACGGTCGTGCTCCAGGCGTCGGACAGGTTGTCGCCCATCGACACCGCGGCGATGGGGTCCACATTGTCCGGGACCTTGACCAGCGCGTGGCTGCCCCAGGGCACGCGGTATTTCTCGGAGAACATGCCGCCCCACTCCCCGGCATGGGGAAACCCGTAGGAGGGGACGGTCGGCGTATCCTTGTTTTCGCAATGAAGCGGCGTGCGGCTGGCACAGGCCGAGCAGTACCCGCAGGTCCGGTGATAGGGGACGGAGACAACATCGCCGATCTCGAGGCCCGTCACACCGTCACCCATGTCCGCTACGCGGGCGACCGACTCATGGCCGATGGAAAAGGGCGGCTTGAACGGGCTGAACCCGAGAATGACCGCGGTGTCGACGTCGCAGGTGGTTGCGGCAATGGTCGAGACGAGGACTTCATGGTCTGCCTGCACGCTGGGCTCAGGCACATCGCGCCATGTCAGGTCTCCCGGTCCTTCGTAGTAGAGCTGCCGCATGTCTTGTCCCTTCAAGAAAGTCGTGTCGATTTGATCTTATTATTAGACCTATCAGATAGAACCAATCATGCAACCAAATTGTCCTCGATTTCCGTTTGATGATTTACAAATGAGACTTATCTCATTATTGAGATGTATCTCATTTTTATCCTGTGGCTGGGGTCAACGATGGCAAAGGTTTCCAGACGTGGTGTGATTGGCGGCGCTGCTGCACTTGGCGTGGCGGGCCTGGGTCTCAGCTTCCTGAGGCGGGAGCCTGTGGCCAGCCGTGGCGTCAATGCCGATGCGCCCCTGCCCGGCGCACGCAAGGACATGAACCTCCTGATCGTCATGGTCGATCAGGAACGCGTGTGGGACACCCTGCCCGCCGACCTTGATCTGCCGAACCATTTCCGGATCGCCAATCAGGGCACGTCCTTCACCAATCTGAGCGTCACGACGCCGCTGTGCACGCCATCACGGTCTGTCTTCTGGACCGGGCAGCATGTGCAGCACACCCATGTCCAGGACAACACCAATGTGCCGCTGATCGGGCGCCCGCTCGACCCGGCAATCCCGACGCTCGGCCACATGCTGCGCGATGCGGGCTTCTACACGGCCTACAAGGGCAAGTGGCATCTGCATGAACTGCCGAAGGACCCGGCGTGGGGCGACACTGCGGAGCGAAAAGATGCGCTGGAGGCCTATGGCTACGCGGATTACGGCTGGGGACCGGAACTCATCGACGACCATGCCGGATGGAAGTATGACGGCCGCATCGCACAGGATGCGGCACAGTGGCTGTCAACAACGGCCACGACACTGGACCAGCCATGGGCGCTGACCGTGAGCTTCGTCAATCCGCACGACATCATGTTCTTCGATGCGACAGGCAATCAGGCGAGGACGCGCGTGCAGAATGCGGTCCCGGGGCCGGTTCGTCCGCAGCCGGACGATCCGATTTATGCCATGAACGGTACCGGTGACCTTCCGCGCAACTTCAGACCATCGGACTATGACGGGCAGGTGCCGGCGCAGGCCAACTATGACACCTATATGGATCATTTCTACGGGACCATGCCGCATGACAATGCCGAGGCATGGGTCAGGTTCAGCAACTACTACAACAACTGCATCCGCGACGTGGACCAGCATCTGGGCACGGTTCTTGATGCCCTGACCGCAACCGGTCAGGCGGACAACACAATCGTCGTGCTCGTATCCGATCATGGCGAGATGGGGGGCGTGCATGGCCTGCGACAGAAAGGGCCGTGGATGTACCGGGAAAATCTCGGCGTTCCCTTTGTCGTGATGCATCCGGACGCAAAGACAGCCCGCACCAATACGGGGATCGCATCTGCCCTCGACTTCACACCGACCATGCTGGGTCTCATCGGCATGGAACAGGACGCCGTGCGCGACCGCTACGCCGCGATGCGGGGCATGGACATGTCGGATGACCTGACGACGCAGACCACACAACGCAGCCGGTCCGGCAGCGGCGCGCTGGTGACCTACAGCGTCAGCCATCACCTGGATGCGGAATTCGCACGCGGCGTGTTTCAGGGGATGGCCCGAGACGCCGGGCTCCCGTTTGCCGGAGACCCGGCAGACGCCGGCCTGCTGCCGGATTTCAGCGCCCGTGGCTTCATGCGCGGGCTTGTCACCGACACTTACAAGTTTGCGCGGTACTTCTCGCCACGGGAACATCACCGGCCCGAGACGCTGGCCGAACTCAAAGCCCGCAACGACCTGGAGCTGTTTGATCTCCAGGCCGATCCGGGAGAGGCCGTCAATCTGGCAGCGACCGGTGAGGCGCCTGACGATCTGATCCTTGCCCTTAATGCAAAGCTCAACGCTCTCATCGATGCCGAGGTGGGCCCTGACGACGGGCGCGACCTGCCCGGCCCCGGCTTCCTGTGGAAAGGCTGACCTCTCATGGACGTGAACCCTGCACTCTTCTTGCGGCGTGCTGCCGCTATCGCCTCGGCGGCAATGGCGCTGACCATTGGCGCCAGCTTTCCCACAGCAGCGGCCGGCCCCGGTGAGGAACGTGACTTCACCGTGTCGGTCTGGGCGGACAACTGGTTTGCGTTCTATGTGAACGGCGAGCTTGTCGGTGAAGACTCGGTACCGGTCACCGAGATCCGCTCCTTCAACTCGGACACGTTCACGTTCCGCGCCGCCTACCCCTTCACCATCGCAGCCGTCAGCCGCGACTACATCGAGAATGACAGCGGCCTTGAATATATCGGCTCATTCTTCGGGCTGTTCCCTGTGAGCGAGAGCTTCACATTCTTTCAGCAGATCGGAGACGGCGGCTTCATCGCGCAGATAACAGACAGTGCGACCGGCGAAATTGTTGCCACCACATCGAAAGACTGGCGCGGCCTTGTCGTGCACAAGGCACCGCTGAACCCGGACTGCGAAAAGTCCACGCAGCCACTGGTTGACTGCAGCTTCTCCGCCGCAGAGCCGCCTGCCGGCTGGATGGCCGCTGACTTTGATGACGCGGGATGGATCGATGCCACCGAGTATACGGCTGACGAAGTCGGCGCACGGTTTGGCTACAACGACATCGACTGGGATGAGGCCGCGTCCCTGATCTGGGCCGGCGACCTCAAGACCGACAACACGATCCTGTGGCGACACCGGGTCACAGCGCCGGAATAGGGGCAGCTGCGCCACCACACAGAAAATCGTCCCGAGGGCTTGAAACCCATTCGCCCGGCCTTTAGGTATACTTTGTATACTTTTTTGGCTGCTATCTGGCCTGCCTGCGGGAGGGACCCCCATGAATATCAAAGTGCACGGAACAACCATGTCGCCATGGGTGCGGCGGCTGATCACCTGTCTTGTCGAGAAAGACCTCTCATATGAGATGGTCAGCGTGGTGCCGCTGGGCGATCCGGATCCGGACTATCTGAAGATCAGCCCCCTGGGCAAGGTGCCGCTGCTTGAAATCGACGGGCGGTATCTTCCGGATTCCCTGGCTGCGTGCAGCTATCTCGACGATCTCGTGCCGACCCCGAAGCTGTTTCCGGACGACCCCTGGGACAAGGCGTGGATGTTGTGGATGTGCGACTATCTGGGGAGCGGCTTCTTCTCCCGCGTCGAGGTACCGATCTTCTTCAACCGGTTCATCAAGCCGAACTTCCTGCAGCAGGAAACGGACCATGATGAGGTCGCCGCGGCGCTCACACAGATGCCCGGCTTCTATGACTATCTGGAACAGCAGATCGGCGAGCGGGAGTTTCTCGCCTCGGACACGCTGACGCTGGCCGACCTCACCGCCGGCAGCATCTTCCTCAACATGCGCCATGGCGGCGAAGAGGTGGATGCGGGTCGCTGGCCCAGGCTTGCTGCCTATGTGACGCGGCTGCACGCACGGCCGTCGTTCCAGCACATTCTGGAGTCGGAACGTCAGGCCCTTGGCAGCCTCTCACCAGTGTTTGCCGCTGCGGCATAAGTGAGACCAGACGGGAGGATGCACCCATGGTCAGCCGAATTTTCCTAGCCTTCATGGCCCTTGGACTCGGATTTGTCGGCGTCAGCTATCTGATTGATCCGAACATACTGCTGGTACGCTACGAGCTGTCGGTCGCGGATGCGGGCATGGACAACATGTTGCGCTCTGCCTATGGCGGCTTCTTCCTGGCGACAGCCTTCTACATCCTGCTGGGGGCTGCGCGCCCTGTGCAAACACGCGACACGGTCGGACTTGTCTGCCTGCTGATGACCGGCGCTGCCCTCGGCCGTGTCGTGAGCATCGCGGTGATGGGGATGGCGCATCCCATGATCACCAATCTGCTTGTCTTCGAAGTCGTGACTGCGGTGCTTGCAGCGGTGCTCTATGTCCGGTCGCAGCCAGCCGCCGCAACCTGATGCAGTTCCTGTAAAGCGTTGTCAGGTCGACGGCTTGCGCAAAGCAGCGAACCGCGCGATCTGATCCTCGTTGGCGCCGGGGCCCGGCAGTGACGCGCATTCGGAGAGATCGACAACCCGCTTCGTCGTGAGCTTGGCCATCATCGGCGCCACTTCGGTTTCGCTGGGCAGGTGCATATTGCGGTAGCGCGGCCCCCGGTCATTGGGGTACCAGCGCTCGCCCCACTCCGAGAGCGACAGCAGTACCATGGCGAGCTCCCGTCCCTTTCGGGTCGGCACATATTTCATGCGTGCTCCCCCTTCCCTGGCGGTTACCTTCTCGAGAAGACCGGACTCGACCATCTCAGCCAGCCTGCGGCTGAGGAGCCGCCGCGAAATGCCCAGACTGCTCTCGAACTCGGTGAAGCCCGACACGCCCATCAACGCATCACGCATGATGAGCAGCGTCCACTGGTCGCCCACGTGGCTCAGTGCTTCAGCGATGGGGCAATTGAGCTTGAGATAGTTCGCTGTAGTCATGACCTCGGACACCGTCAGAGTGAATTGGAGCGGAACTTCGGGCACCAGGCCCAAACGCAGAGGCAATACTACCGCATCTCGTGCGTGGATGCAGCGCGATCATGGCGTTTTCTAGCAAGAAATCGCTCTGTATACAGACAAAAAAGACTCTCACCGCCGGTCCGGAAGATCGGTGAACATGTCGCGCATGGCAAAGCAATCACGGGGCATGCGCTGCATGGCAAAGTCAATGAAGCTGCGTACGCGCAGGGGCAGGTTCTCCCGGGAGGGGTAGCAGAGGAACAGGCTGAACATGCTTGCTGTGAAGGGCACCATAACCGGCACCAGCGTGCCGGCCTCCACATGCTCGCGGGCGTAGTAACCATCCAACTGGATCAGGCCAAGGCCTGTCAGACCAGCCTCGCACATCACTTCCGGATCATTCACCATGATGCGTGTCGCCGGGTTGAAGCGCTTGATCTCGCCGTCGATGTCGAAGGCCCAGTTCCATACCTCGCCTGACCCGGGGAACCGATAGCGTATGCATTCATGATCATCGAGGTCCTGGGGATGGGTCGGTGTGCCCCGCTCGTCGAGATAGGCGGGGGCGGCCATGGTGTAGACCGGGAGCTCCGAGATGGGGCGTGCGATCATGGTCGAGTCCCCCGGCTCCCCGATGCGGAACGCGATGTCGACCGGATCGTCAACAAAGTCACGCACGCTGTCGGCGGCGTCGAGGTCGATTTCGATCTCCGGATGTAGTTCCCTGAATTCGCCGATGAGCGGCACCAGCGTCTGCACGGCAAAGCGCTTGGGCGATGTGATCCGCAGGACGCCTGAGACAACGCCGCGGCTCTCGTCGAACAACGCGTCGATCTCGTCGAGTTCCTTGAGCGGCCCCCTTGCCCGCTGAAACAAGAGCGCCCCTTCCGGCGTCAGGCTCATCTTGCGGGTGGTGCGGTTGAACAGCTTCACGCCATAGGCATCTTCCATGCGCTTGATGTTCTGGCCGACCGCGGCAGAAGAAATGCCCATGGATTTGCCGGCGGCGGCAAAACTGCCGAGTTCCGCCGATCGGATGAAGGAAGCAAGTGAGGTAGATGCGTGCCGGGACATTCTAAAGACCTGCTTTAGTGTGAGCCAAGTTTTGCCAATCTAATACTCAGGGTGCGCCGCCGCTACCTTTAAGCCCAAGCGGAGGAAACGCCATGCTGAAACTCACCTACCTGATCAAGCGCCGTCCCGACCTATCGATCGCAGATTTCCGCCGAATCTGGCGGGCCAGCCATGGGCCGCTCGTGGCCGGACTGGCGGATGTAACCGGCGCTGTTCGCTACACACGCAGCCTGCCGGTCGAGACGCCCTACAATGAGTGTTTCCGCCAAGCGCGCAGCCTCGCTCACCCCGCTCATGACGGTGTGATCGAAATCTGGTGGCCAGATCTAGAAACCTATTCCGACGGGGTTGGCTCACCGGCCGGCATCGAGGCAACCGACCGCATGGCCGCCAGTGAGCGCAGTTTCATCGATTTGGCGGCGTCCTCAGCTTTTTTGACCGAAGAAGAAGAGGTGTTTGACCTCACCGGCAGCCATTCAAAACTTAAGCTTTCGAATGATCAAACGTTTGCCAATCTAATCGAAGAACCCGTTAGCCCCTAAGTTAGGGTCAACAACGAGGGGCAAGCCACCCCGACCACCGACAACAGAATTCAGAACCCCGCGGAAAAACATCGATTCCGCGCACGCAGGAGCTTTGTGCCATGACCCGGAACTTCAAAACCATCGCCGCAGCAACGGTCGCCTCCGTGGCCATCCTCGGCGTCGCCGCAACACAGTTTGCCCCCTCCAACGCCAGCCCCGCCGCTGATACGCCGGTCGAAGCCCCGGCAACGCCGGTCACCGTCGCCTATCCGACGGTCAAGCCGATCATTGAGTGGGACGAGTACACCGGCCGCTTCGAAGCCATCGACCGCGTCGATGTGCGCTCCCGCGTCTCCGGATACCTCACGGACGTCGCCTTCACCGAAGGCCAGGTGGTCAAGAAGGGCGACCTGCTCTTCAAGATCGATGCCCGCCCGTTCGAAGCTGCTCTGCGCCTCGCGGAAGCCGAAGCCGGTGAGGCCCAGGCCCGCCTGCGCCTTGCCCGTCAGCAGCTTGGCCGCACGCAGACCCTGGTCAGCAAGGGCCATGTCAGCCGCGCCCGCTATGACCAGCACCTCGCTGAAATGAACAGCGCGGCTGCCTCGGTCGAAGCCGCAAACGCCCGTGTCGAGGCTGCTCAGCTGGACGTGGAATACACCGAAGTCCGCTCACCGATCACCGGCCGCATCAGCGACGAGTTCGTGAGCCTCGGCAACCTGATCAATGGCGGCGCCCAGGGTGGCACGCTGCTGACCACCATCGTCTCCATGGACCCGATCCACTTCGAGTTCACCGCCAGTGAAGCCGACTATCTGAAATATGTCCGTCTGGACCAGAGCGGCTCGCGCCCGGGGTCTCGCAACAACGCCAATCCGGTTCAGGTCAAGCTGCTGGATGAAGCCAGCTTCACCCACACCGGCTCCATGAGCTTTGTCGACAACCAGCTCGACGTTTCCACGGGTACGATGCGGGGCCGCGCCACTTTCGCCAACCCGGACGGCACTTTCGCGCCGGGCATGTTCGGTCGCCTGCGCCTCGTGGGCTCTGGCGAGTACGACGCCGTCATGATCTCCGACAGCGCCATCCAGACCGACCAGGCCGAAAAGTTCGTGTGGGTTGCCGACAGCGACGACGTGGCCCAGCGGCGCACGGTTCAGCTCGGCCCGATCATTGATGGACTGCGGGTCATTCGCAGTGGCCTTGAAGGCTCAGACCGTGTCATCGTTGCCGGCACACAGTTCGTCGCCTCGGGCGCCAAGCTTGCCCCCGCCGTCGACCCGACTTCCATCGTCGCACAGGTGGCTGCCCAGTAGGGCAGTCACCTGACTGACACTCGGACGCGCAAGACTTGGATCTGTAAGGGGAGGCCGCCATGCGTATCGCACACTTCTTCATCGACCGGCCGATTTTCGCCAGCGTCATCTGGATCATCGTCATGCTGATCGGCGGTATCGCCTATACCAGCCTGCCGGTTTCGCAGTACCCCAACATTGCGCCGCCCACCATCCAGGTGAACGCCACCTATCCCGGCGCTTCCGCAACCACTGTCGCTGAGACCGTCGCCGCTACCCTGGAAGAGGAGATCAATGGCGTCGAAGGGATGCTCTACATCCTCTCGCAATCCACCGGCGCCGGTACGGCCACCGTCACCGTGACCTTCGAATCCGGTACCGACCTCGATACGGCTCAGGTGCTGGTGCAGAACCGCGTCGCCCTGGCCGAACCCCGCCTGCCCGAACCAGTCCGCCGCCTTGGCGTCTCAACCGTGAAAGCCAACCCGGACGCGCTGCTGGTGGTGCATCTCTATTCACCGGACGGCAGCCGCGACCAGCTCTACATCTCCAACTATGCGCGCCTGCAAATGCGCGACGAACTGCAGCGCCTGGACGGCGTCGGCCAGATCCAGTCATTCGGTTTCCGCGAATTTTCCATGCGGGTGTGGATCGATCCTGAACGGGCCGCTGCCTTCAACCTGACCGGCGCCGACATAGTGCAGGCCTTGCGGGCGCAGAATGTGAATGTGGCCGGCGGGGTGCTGGATCAGCCGCCGACCAGCGCGCAGGGCGCCTTTGAAATCAGCGTGCAGACGCTGGGCCGGCTTGAGACCATCGAGGAATTCGAGCGGATCATCGTCAAGACCGGTGACGAGGGCGGCCAGGTGCGCCTGCGCGACGTGGCCCGCGTCGAGTTGGGTGCGCGTGACTACAACACCAATGCCAAGCTCGACACATCACCCGCACTGGCCATGCTGTTCAACCAGCAGCCCGGCTCGAACGCGCTGGAAACCGCCGAGCGCATTCTCACCACTGTCGAGCGCATGTCGCAGGAATTCCCGGAAGGGCTCGACTATGAAGTGATCTGGAACCCGACGGAGTTTGTCGAGGAATCCATCGCCGCGGTGCAGGCAACGATCCTTGAAGCTGTCATTCTGGTATCTCTGGTCATCTTCCTGTTCCTGCAGAGCGTGCGCGCCTCGCTCATTCCCATCATCGCCATTCCGATCTCGCTGATCGGGACCTTTGCCGTCATGCAGGGGCTGGGCTTTTCGCTCAACACGCTGTCTCTGTTCGGCCTGGTGCTGGCCATCGGCATCGTAGTGGATGACGCGATCGTGGTGGTCGAGAATGTGGAACGGCGCATCCATGAAGGTCTTTCTCCGCGTGACGCGGCGCGCGCCACCATGGACGAAGTGGGCAGCGCGCTGATCTCGATGTCGCTGGTGCTGCTCGCCGTATTCGTGCCGACAGCTTTCCTGGAAGGCATTTCCGGTGAGTTCTACCGACAGTTTGCGGTGACCATTGCCACTGCGACCGTGATCTCCACCGGCGTCTCCCTCACCCTGTCGCCGGCAATGGCGGCTCTGCTACTGAAGCCCAAGAAAGAGGCTGCTGCCCTCAAGGCCTGGGAAAAGCCGCTGGCATCTTTCTTCGGCCTGTTCGACCGCGGGTTTGACGCGGTGAATGACGGGTATGGCGCGCTTGTGCGCAGGCTGGTGCGGATGAGCGCACTGGTGCTGGTTGTCTATGGCGGCCTCGTGGCGCTGGCGGCCTATCAGTTCGAGCGGGCCCCGTCCGGCTTCGTGCCGCCGGTCGACCAGAACTATGTGATCACCGTCATTCAGCTGCCGCCGGGCGCTTCCCTGTCACGCACGGAAGCTGTCATGGACCGCATCATCACGGACGGTTTGCAGCACCCGCATATTGAACATGCGGCAGCCTTTGCAGGCTTTGACGGCGCGACCTTTACGACCGCCTCAAACGCCGCTGCCGTGTTCTTCACCATGACGGACATCGCCGACCGGGTGCCCCAGGGCTATGACATCAACCGTGTCCTGGGAGACCTGCGCACGACCTTCGGCACCTATAAGGATGCATTCGTGCTGGTGGTGCCGCCGCCACCTGTGCGCGGCATCGGCAATGCGGGTGGCTTCAAGGGATATGTGCAGGACCGCGGCGGCATGGGATATGAGGCTCTGGAAGCCCAGGCCTTCGCGCTCACCGGCGCCGCCAATGCCAGCGAACCCGTCACGTCCGGCTTTGCGATCTTCAACACCAAGACCCCGCAGCTCTTCACGGATATCGACCGTGTCCGCGCCGAACAGCTGGGCGTGTCCGTGTCGGATGTCTTTGAAACGCTCGAAGTCTATCTGGGCTCGGCCTATGTGAATGACTTCACCGCGTTCGGCCGCACCTTCCGCGTTACCGCACAGGCGGAAGACCGGTACCGGCAGACGCCGGAGGACATTGCCCGTCTGCGCACGCGCAATGCCGACGGCAACATGGTGCCCATTGGCACGGTCGCAACCTTTGCCGACATCACCGGGCCCAACCGTGTCGCCCGCTACAATCTCTATCCGGCCGCTGCCGTGCAAGGAGACGTGGCACCCGGGTATTCGACCGGTGACGCGCTGGATGCGGTTGAGGCCGCGGCAGACACGACCCTGTCCCAGGGGTTTGATTTCGAGTGGACGGAACTGGCCCTGCAGCAGCGCATGGTCGGCAACACGGCGGCGATTGCCTTCGCCCTGGCCGTGCTGTTCGTCTTCCTGCTGCTGGCGGCACAGTATGAAAGCCTCACACTGCCGCTGGCGATCATCCTGATCGTGCCGATGTCGCTGCTGTCCGCCGTATCGGGCGTGTTGTTCCACGCGCTGGATGTCAACATTCTGGTGCAAATCGGGTTTGTGGTGCTGATCGGTCTGGCTGCCAAGAACGCTATCCTGATCGTTCAGTTCGCAAAGCAGGCAGAAGACAACGGCCAGTCGTCGGCAGACGCGGCAGCGGAAGCCGCACGCCTGCGCCTGCGCCCGATCGTGATGACGTCCTTCGCCTTCATCCTCGGCGTTGTGCCGCTGATGATCGCAACCGGGGCCGGTTACGAGATGCGCCAATCGCTGGGCACGTCCGTCTTCTACGGCATGCTGGGCGTTACGATCTTCGGACTGATCTTCACGCCGACCTTCTATGTGGTCGCACGCAAACTGGGAAGCCTGGTCGGCGGCGGCCGCACGCAGCCGGTGTCCGGCGACTAGGGTCGCCGGTCATCCCGATCAATGATCAGGATGGCCGGTCGCACTTCGCGATCAGGCGCGCGCAGCATCCTTCAGCATACCGGCGATCAGGCGATCAATCAGGCCCTGGGGTGCAACGCGCTTGATGCGGCCGATGACCTTGGCCCGATCGAGCGGATAACGCAGCTGACGCTTGCGGCTGTGGATGACCTTGAGGATTTCCCCCGACACGAATTCCGGTGTCAGTTTGCTCTGCCGGGTGTCACGAGCCATCAGGCGCGCGACGGCGTGGGTCCGGGAGTCGGGTGCAGAAGCGGCTGCGATCTTCATGTGATCCCCGACATCAGGGCGGTCCATATGCATGGCAACCGGCTGCATGATTGCCACATCAATGCCGGTGCCGCGCAGCTCGTGGTAGAGCGCTTCACTCAATGCCTCGAGGGCAAACTTAGATGACGTGTAAGCGCCGAGAACGGGAACTGCCAGCAACCCGCCCATGGAGCTCATGGCGATGATGAGACCCCCGCCCTGTTTTCGCATGACCGGGAGCGCCGCGCGCGCGATCTTGGCGTGCCCCAGCACGTTGACCGCATAAACCCGTTCCAGCTCGTCAGCGGAAGTCTCTTCGGTCGAGCCGAGCACCATCTCGTTGATGCAGTTGATCACCACATCGACGCTGCCCATGTCCTTTTCAGCCTCTGCCATGCAGGCATTCACGGATGCCTCATCCAGCACGTCCATCGCCAGCATCGGGATGTTGCTCCCGGCAGCCTTTGCCGGATCCCGCATCGTGCCGCGCACGGCCATGCCCGCATCCTGGAGCACCCGCGCCAGAACCTGTCCGAGTCCGCCGGAGGCGCCGCAGATCAACACCGTCTGCGGGTTACCTTTTGAGTTCCGTGCCATTTGCTCAGCTCCTGTCTGTGCCTGCGCCGCCACCCAGCGACGGCGCATCCAATAATTTCGTCGCTTGACATATTTAATATTTCTATTTATGTCAAGTGACGAAAATAATATCGCGCTGAATTTGACGACGTTTCGGCGTGCAGGGGGACAGCAAGATGCAAGACAGCTACGACGTGGTGATCGTCGGGGCGGGCCCTGTGGGCACCACCCTCGCCAATCTTCTCGGGCGCTATGGCGTCTCAACACTGGTCGCGGACAAGGAACCGGACATCGTCACCATTCCCCGCGCGATCGGCATTTGTGAAGAAGGGTCAAGGGTGCTGAGCGCCGCCGGCGTACTGCAGGCAATGGATGGCCGCATTCACGCGATCAAGACCGTGAGCTTCGAGAAGACGCTGGGCGAGCGCATGTTCTTCATGGAGATCGATCAGGACCGCAACGGCTATGCGGAGCTGCGCACCTTCTTCCAACCGGAACTTGAAACCTGCCTGCGGGACGGCCTTGAGGCCTATGACCATGTGGACATCGCGTTGGCGACCGAGTGCGTTGGGCTGGCCGACAGAGGCACCCATGTGGATCTGACCCTGCGCGCGGACGGTCGTAGCCGCTCGATCCGGACCCGCTTCGTCGTTGCCTGTGACGGTGCCGGAAGCCCGGTGCGCAAGCTGCTCGACATCCCCTTTGCTGGCCGGACCTACAGTCAGGACTGGCTCATTCTGGATGCGGACCGCGACCCGATTCCGGGCAACGTCGTCGTGCCGTTCGGCGATCCCGACCGCCCGGGCATCACGCTGCCGGCTCCCGGGGGCCGCCGGCGCTGGGAGTTTGTCGTCAAGGACGACGACGACCGCGATACGCTGTTGAGCGATGCCTCGGTGCGCAGACTGCTTGCGCCCTGGGGCAATGCCGACGACATGGCCATTGCCCGCCGCGCCATCTACACGTTCCATTCGCGCATCGCGCAACGGTTCAAGCAGGGCAATGTGTTCCTTGCCGGTGACGCGGCCCACATCACGCCGCCCTTTGCCGGGCAGGGCCTGATGGCCGGTCTGCGCGACACCCATAACCTGGCCTGGAAGCTGGCAGGTGTGCTGCGTGGGCAGCTCGACGAGGCGATCCTCGACACCTACGGCACCGAGCGCATTCCGCAGGTCTATCAGGTCAACTTCTTCGCCAAGTTTCTCGGGTCGATCCTGCTGCCGCAGTCACGCTGGTCAGTGATGGCGCGCGACATGGTGATCAGACTGACGCGCCGCCTTGGGCTTCACTCGGCGACCAAGCCCCTCGCCGCCCGCAAGATGGCCAACCATGTGAACGGCTCCGCCCTGCGCAATGCCCTTGTGACCTCCCTCACCGGCACCGGCTTCGCCCTGCCGCAGTTCGCGGTGACAGCGGCGGATGGATTAAGTGCCTTGCTCGACAGCGTAGCCGGCGATCACTTCTATCTTGTGACGTCCGGTGCGCATCCTGCGCAGCTACTGCCGGCTGACCTTGTCCGCCAATGGCGTGCGGTCGGCGGCCGGTATCTGCTGATCAAGCCGGGGCGTCCCGGATCCGTCGCCACGCGCGACGAACCGGGCACACTCACGGTGTGGGATGAAAACGCCCACTACCATGATCTTCTGAAGGACCCGGACACCATTCTGGCACTGCGTCCCGACAAGATCATTGCGCTCAATACACATGGCTTGAAACTTGAGCGCCAGCTGAGGCGCTATCTTGCGACGCTGCGCGGAGAAGACGCGGTCACCACTGTGCACAAAGACACTGTCCAGGACACACAGGTCATTGCCGCGCCTTTCAGCTAGGACTCAGCGGCTTCCTCAAGACGCCTGACTGTGGCGCGACTGGCGCCGGGGCCGGGAACCGGCGCTATATTTTCCGGCGCCACCTTGCGGCCCTCGCTGTTGACCGGGCGCATTGCCTCGACCGGCAGGCCGGTCCTGGTGTCTATCATCAAGATGGGCTCCCTGCCCGGCCCGTATACATGCTCATTGCCCCACAGGGTCATCGCCACAAGCACCGGATAGAGCGACCGGCCCTTGTCGGTTAGCACATAGGCATGGCGTGTGCCCTGGGTGCCGATATCGGTCTTTTCCAGAATGCCTTCGTCCACGAGCACCGACAGCCGGTCCGCCAGAAGATTGCGGGAGATGCCGGTGTTGCGCTGAAAGTCCTTGAACCGCGTTGCCCCGTAAAAGGCTTCGCGGACAACCAGCCATGTCCAGTTGTCGCCGAATATGTTCAGCATGCCGGCAATGGCGCAGGTATGGGTGTGCTTTTGGGTCATGGAACAAATCCAAAAAAACAGTTGCAAATCAAAACTAAACATACTTAGTATGAAATTGCAACCAAAGAGCCCGCGCCAATCAGCGGGCAGGAGGGAACATCATGGCCGACAAGACATCCTGCCTCGTGATCGGCGCCGGTGATGACACCGGGGGTGCTGTGGCGCGCGCCTTTGCGCGTCAGGGTATGGTCGCGTGCGTGGCACGCCGCCACCGCCATGCCGACGCACTTGAAGAGCTGGCCCAGAGCATTCGCGATGAGGGCAATGAAGCCATCGCCATGCCGACGGATGCACGTGACGAAGACGAGATGATCGCCCTGTTCGACCGGATCGAATCCGAGGTCGCGCCGCTGGAGGTCGCCGTCTTCAACATCGGCGCCAATGTGCAGTTTCCGATTGCCGACACGACCGCCCGCGTCTACCGCAAGGTATGGGAGATGGCCTGTTTCGCCGGGTTCCTGATGGGCCGTGAAGCAGCCAAGCGTATGGTGCCGCGCGGGCACGGCACGATCATCTTTACCGGCGCCACCGCGAGTTTCCGCGGCCGCGAAAACCTCTCCGCCTTTGCCGGCGCGAAGCATGCCCTGCGGGCTCTGGCGCAAAGCATGGCGCGCGAACTGGGGCCCAAGAACATCCATGTCGCGCACACCATCATTGATGGCGCCATCGACTCAAACTTCATTCGCGAGATGCGCCCGGACGTTGATCAGGCGCGTGCAGAAGACGCGATCCTCAACCCCGACCATATCGCTCAGAACTACGTGATGCTGCACAAGCAGCAGCGCACCGCCTGGACTCATGAACTCGACATGCGTCCCTGGAAAGAACCCTGGTAAGGACAAGACCCATGACCACGACCGTCGATTTCATCTTCGATTTCGCAAGCCCCAACGCCTATCTCTGCCACCAGGTCCTGCCGGAGATCTCTGAACGTACCGGGGCGACCTTCACCTACATCCCCTGCCTGCTTGGCGGCATCTTCAAGTCGACCGGCAATCAGGCGCCGATGATGGCGTTCAACGGCATCAAGGGAAAACTGGAGTATGACGGGCTGGAGATGCGCCGCTTCATCGAGCGGCACAATCTCACCAAGTTCAAGATGAACGAGAATTTCCCCGTCATCACGCTGCTTCTCATGCGCGGCGCCGTGGCCGCCGAGATGGATGGCCGGCTCATGGACTATGTGGAAGCAGGTCTGTCCCATATGTGGGAACAGGGTCTCAAGATGGACGACCCGGAGGTCTATGCGGAGGCCATGACCAACGCGGGCTTCGACGGCAAGGACCTTCTGGAACGCACCCAGGACCCGGCAGTGAAGCAGAAGCTGGTCGACAACACACAGGCTGCCGTTGACCGCGGCGCCTTCGGCATTCCGACTTTCTATGTGGGGGACGAGATGTTCTTCGGGAAGGAGCGTCTGGGCCAGCTTGAGGAAGAGATCGTCAAGCAATCGTGATCCGGCATATGGACGGTGCAGGCCGGAGCGTGAACAATACGGCCTTGCAGTCTGGCTCCGCACGCCACATGTGGACCGAACCGCAAACCTGATCAACGGGAGCCTGACCCGCCATGAGCCAGCACGCCATTGCCCCGGCCACATCGACGCGCGGCCGTTTCAACTACCTGACAGCCGACACGGAGTCGTCGTTGTACCGCAACAGCAAGGTGCTGATGCGGCGCGACACGAGCGGCAATACGGCAAGCTCAGGCGGCGTCAATGTGGACAAACGGGACCTTGAAGTCCATGACGCCCGCCTTGCGGCGCCGGGTGCCATCACCTGCGACCGCAACGGTTTTGAACTGGTGCACAGCCCCCTCGCCAACCCGGATATCGACTTCCTCGACCAAGGGGATGTTCTCAGCCGCTACTACCGGGAGTGCGAAGCGATCGTCGAGCGCGCGACCGGCGCACGCGCAATCGCCTTCGACCACAATGTCCGCTCGACAGGCGGCCACAAGGACGGGGCGGCCATATCCGGCGGGCAGAACGTGCAGGAGCCTGCGCACATCATCCATGGCGACTACACACTTACCTCCGCACCAGACCGTCTGAAGCAACTGGCCCAGCCACCCGGCATCAACGACACGCTGCGTGAGGTGCTTAGGTCCCGGAGCCTTTTGTCGGAAGACGACGTCGCCAGGGCGCTGGCACCAGGCGGACGTTTTGCCATCATCAATGTCTGGCGCAACATCAGGCCGGAGCCGGTCGCGACGCACCCCATGGCTCTATGCGACGCGCAGACCGTTGCACCGGATGATCTGGTGGTCTTCGAGATTCACTATGAAGACCGGATCGGCGAGAACTACTTCGCCAAGGCGTCAGACGCGCACCGCATGTACTATTTCCCGCAGATGACCCGCGATGAAGCCCTGCTCATCAAGCAATGGGATTCAGCCGGTCCGATGGCCCGGTCCGGTGGCAAGGCGGGTGACGGCAGCGAACCGGACAGCCCCTGCACCTTCAGCTTCCATACCGCGTTCTACCCGGAAGAAACGCCGGACAACGCGCCGGACCGGTGGAGCATCGAAGTGCGCTCCATCGTCCTCTACGACTGAAAGATCAGCTACCTGACGGGGCTGAGACGGCCACCGAAGGGCATCGGCGGGAACAGTCCGGAGACTTCGTGCGGCACATAAGGTGCTTCCAGTTCGGCAATGTCCTCCGCGCTCAGCGTCACGTCCAGCGCATCTACGCCGCCTTCAAGATGCGAGACTTTCGTGGCGCCGATAATCGGCGACGTCACTTCCGACTTGGCCAGCAGCCAGGCCATTGCCACTTCGGCGCGCGACTTTCCGAGTCGGGCTGACACGGCGCCGACCGCGTCAATCACTGCCCGGTCGCTTTCCTCTGAACGCTGGTAGAGCACCTTCATGAACCGGTCCGTCTCTGTGCGGTTAGTTGTCTCGTCTACAGCACGGGCCAGGCGACCGCGCGCAAGCGGGCTCCAGGGAATGACGCCGATATTCTGGTCGGCGCAGAGTGGTAACATTTCGCGCTCTTCTTCGCGGTAGAGCAGGTTCAGGTGGTTCTGCATGGAGACAAAGCGGGTCCAGCCATTCAGCTCTGCCACATGCAGTGCCTTGAAAAACTGCCAGGACATCATCGACGATGCGCCAATGTAGCGTGCCTTGCCCGCCTTCACGATGTCATGCAGCGCCTCCATCGTTTCTTCAATAGGCGTTGCATGGTCCCATCTGTGAATCTGGAAGAGATCAATATAGTCCGTACCCAGACGGCTCAGGCTGTCATCAACCGCTGCAAACAATGCTTTGCGCGACAGCCCACCGGTGTTGGGCGCCCCTTTCCAGGGCCAGAAGGCCTTGGTCGCGATCACAATCTCGTCGCGATACGCCATGTCCTTCAGAGCGCGGCCGGTGATTTCCTCTGACTCGCCATCCGAATAGCCGTTCGCCGTATCGAAGAAGTTGATACCGAGTTCGAGCGCACGGCGGATGATCGCGCGGCTGTCGTCTTCGCCCAATGTCCAGGCATGGGTGCCGCTGTCTGCCCCGCCAAACGACATGCACCCCACGCACAGGCGTGACACCGTCAGGCCTGTGTTGCCGAGATTTGTGTATTTCATGTCCCATTCTCCCTGCTGGCCTGATGCGGCCCATTAAACATGACCGCCGGTCATTATTGGAGAAAGTAGGGAGTAACACCCCGGGAGACAAGCAGCAGAAACAAAAATGGGGCCGCCCGCAGGCTGCCCCTTTTCCGCCCCCGGTCGTTGGGAAACGTGTCAGCCCGTCACGTCCGCGCTGGTGGCGACAGGCTGTGGCTGGCCACAGCCCTTGGCCGCATACATGCCGGTCAACACGTTGCGGCGGTTGAGCGCGCGCTCGGCCTCGGCGCGGCGCTGCTGTTCATTCATCTGGCCAACCTGACCGGCAATGTTGAGCGCGCTGCCAAGGAAGGGAATGGAGCCCGCCGCTGATCCCAGGGCGCCGGAATACAGGGCCGCATTGATGGCCACATCCTGGGCAAGCCCCATGGCCTGAGCGCTGCGCATCTCACCTTCCGCGATGCCAAGACGCTCGTTCATCTCGTCGATCTCCGCAGTGATCTGCGGGCAGGTCATCATGTGATCGGTCGGCTGATTAACGGCGGCAACCGGCTTGCTGTCCGACGTCGTCATGCAGCCTGCGAGTAACACACCGGCACCTGCCAGGCTGACGATCCATGCTGAAGATTTGGCCATGAAAGCCTCCCTACTTTGTGCCGGATATGCGGGCGACCGCGGATACGCCGGCAAACAGAACAAGGAACTTCATGTGCGGCACTGCGTGGGCCGCGGGAATAGTGCAATTGCACTAAGGCGTGCGGATCGCGGCCTCCAGAAGGGCGCGGTAATGATAGGTAACGAAGAAGTGGCCTTCGCCAGGCACTTCTTCCATGCGGTCGGGGCGCAGGCCCAACCTCTCCAGATGAGCCCGGGTTTCGTCGGGCGTAATGATCCGGTCCTCGCTGCCGTGCCAGATCTCTACCGGCGCCGTCAGCCCGCTCAGATCCAGGTCGATGCCATCAAGAAAGAGCTGCGCCTCCTGAAACAGGCCTTCATGGGAATGCCAGAACGACTCAACGGCTGCTACAACCGAATTCTCCATGAGTTCGGTGTCCCGTTTGAGGTAAGCGACATCTATCGGACTGCGCTCGAAGAAATGCAGCGTCAGCTGGCGCATGATCGGCGCCGAAATCTTGGCCTTCAGAATGGATGCCGATGACCTGAGAAGCCAGGGGTGGCGCCTCAACCCGTTGAAACAATAGGACAGCATGGATTGTGAGTTGCCGTGCCCGTGCGGGACACCGAATCGCGGTGAGGCGAGCAGCACACGGGTAATCCGATCGCCAAGATGCGCCGCAGCCGCGAGGGTGAAAGGTGTTCCGGACGACCGGCCGGACAAAGCGAATCGGCTAAGGCCCAGGTGATCCGCGAGCGCGGCAATATCTGCTGCGATGCTTTCCAGCGTCATCGACGGGTCCGGGTCGGACCGGCCAATGCCTGGACGTTCGACGATGATCAGACGGATCCCCAGATCTTCGGCAGCGGTGGTTTCCGGCGGCCAACCAAGAGAACTGCGTAAAGAGCTCGGCAGGATCACTACCGGGTGTCCTGCCGGATTGCCGAACTCCCGATATGCAAGACGGCGGCCGCAGGGCAGGCGCATCACCTCTGGCGCCGGCTGACCGGCGTGACCCACAGCACCGCCCTCCCGGACAGACGTATCCATGAGCGTGCCCAGCGCCATCATGTCCGACAGGTGGCGGATCAGGTCGCTTTGCCTGTTGACGCCGATCTTCTCGAACACGCTGTGCAACTGGTTGCGGGCGGTGTTGATGCTGATGCCGAGGCTTGCGGCGGCTTCCTTTAACGTGCTCCCGGTCTGCAGCTCCGCCGCGAGACGGCTTTCGGCCGGCGACAGACCCAGCAGGCGCCGGTAGGCATCCGGGTCTTCTGTCGCAGCGTGGCGTTGCGGCACGATCAGGATCATCCGCGTGTTTGCGTGGTGCTGTGCCGGTACGGTCTGCTCAAAGGTCTCGTAAACCTTCGGCGGGGCTGCGGCGGGAGCAACGGTCATGCCGACAACCCGGTCACGGCCATCCGCATCTGCCAGCCGGAACAAGGCCGGCGCGGACCCGGGTCCCTTGGCTAGCTCGCGTAGGGCCCTGACCAGACTACGTGCGTTCTCTGGGTCATGAAAGTCAGGGAGCGCTCCGGCGGTCGGGCCCTGTGCGCAATAGTGAGCAAGAGTTTCGCGCGCCGGCTCGGTCAGTCCGGTCACCCGGCCCAACCGGTCGAATCCGGCGAGACCGGCAGGCAGTGCAGGCGGTGTATCTTCCGGCGCGTGCAATCTCTGCGCCAGCGTTTCCGCTCTCCGGGTGTGATCCTTCAGCGATGACAGAAGTGTATCGTATTCTTCGGTCTGATCACGTCCTGCGAAGTCCGCCAGAAGATCTGTCATCTCCTGCCAGTTGTCGGGCTCTGATGCGAAGACATACAGCGCGTCGATTGCCGCCGACATGTCTTCGATGTTACGCGCCGCCGTGTCGCGGGACCTCACGACATACTCCAAACAAGATGCGTTGTTCACCGCGGACTATAGCACCACCGAACCGCACTTAATCGTGCTTTCGTTTTGCGGCGAAGGACAGCGACAGCACAATGAGAGACAAAGAAACGGACAGGATGGCGTTGCCCATCCAGCCGGCCAGATCGTAGGAGATCGTGCCGGCCCAGCTGAAGATGCCGCCGCCGAGAAACATGATGACGATATAGACCGTCATCAGCCGTGTCCGGATCTCCGGTGCGAGGCTCAGAAAGGTCATGCGCCCGGAGACATCAATGGCCGGACCCACAAGGTTCATGGCGATGATCGGGATGAGCAGCAGCCACAGGCTGTGGCCGAAGAAGGGCAGCGTGATCACCGCCAGCAACTGGCCGATGGCCAGGCGATGGCGTGCTGTGTGAGCGCCCACCCGGTCAGCCCACGCGCCCAGGCGCGGCGTCGACAGCAGGCTGATGGCAGAGAAGACCGCGAGATAGCCGACAACGTCGACGCCATAGCCCATGGCATCGCTGGTCAGATGCAGGCCGAGGCCCATCCACACGGCGAGAAAGATGCCGAAGCTCAATGCCTGAATCAGGCCCGACAGGAGAATGTCGGGGTGACGGGCGATGATCGGGAAGATGGAGAGCAGCAGGGCCCCATAGCTCCGCCCTGGCTCATCGCGCGCACCCGCCTCCCGCGGCTCCATGATGAGCGGCAGCATGATTGAGACCAGCAGCATCAGCGAAGCAGCGCTTATGTAGACGGCGCGCCACCCGAAATACTCCGCCACAACTCCGGCGCCGGCGCGGGCAACCAGGATTCCGGCGATGATGCCGGTGGTGAGGATTGCCGTCGCATGGCCGAGATTTTCCGGTGCAACACGCCGCGACACATAAGCGGGCAGCAAGTAAGGCGCGATGGTGAAGAACCCGAGCACCGTCGACCCCAGGACGAAGAGCTCGAAATTCTGTGCCAGGGCCATGCCGGTGATTGCCAGAAACTGACCGGCCACAAAGATCGATGTCAGACGCCGGTTGCTGATCCAGTCGCCCAGCGGCAGCAGAAAAAAGATGCCGAGCGCCAGCGCGATCTGATTGAAGGCCGGCACCATCCCGATAATCGACGCACTGACGGCAAAATGCTCAGCCACCACCGCGATGATCGGGTGGATGTAGTAGGCATTGGCCGTGACGACGGCGCTGGCCAAAGCGAACAGATAGAGGCGTGACGCGGACATGTAGCCGCCAGCCGGAGAGGTGGTCTGTGTCATGGGGAGATCGGCGTCCTGTGTGGGCAGCCGACGAAAGGGATCAGGCGGATCGGCGCGGCAAACTCATACATGACCCACGGTCATGGGGCTTTCAAGTATGCAGGGCACGGCCGGACTATCTGGCATGCGCGAAACGGTGTTGTCGGTGAGGGAGGCCGCGTGGCATTTCTCGCCGGGCCATGACACACAGCACAGATGCACGGGTGCTCGGCCTCTACCGCAGCACCGATCACATGTTCAGCAAACAGCAGGTTGATGAAATCGCGCTCATCGCCGGGCTCGGCGTCGACGGCGATTGCCACAAGGGCGCACAGGTCAAACACCGCTCACGGGTGGCTGCCGATCCGACGCAACCCAATCTGCGGCAGGTGCATCTCATGCACTCGGAGCTGTTCGACGAACTCCGGCCCGATTTCGATCTCGAGGGCGGTGACCTAGGCGAAAACATTACCACCGGTGGCATCGACCTTCTGTCGCTGCCCACCGGTGCGATGCTGAAGATCGGCGAAACGGCCCTTGTGGCCATTACCGGCCTGCGCAATCCGTGTCAGCAGATCGAGGCTTTCCGCACCAATCTACTCAAGGCCGTTGCCCATAAGGGACCGGACGGCAAGCTCGTACGCAAGGCGGGTGTCATGGGCGTCGTCGTGCTCGGCGGAACCGTACGCCCGGGCGACAGGATCGACGTGACACTGCCGCCCCAACCGCATGCGGCGCTCGAGCGGGTCTGACATCCTTCGCCTCGGTTGACATCCTGAAACTGTATATTACGTTTTTCGTATTGTACAGTTCTGCGTCTCGCGAATCCAGAGACGCGTTTCGGGAGGATACGAGATGACAGGTGAGCCCTATGCAGGAATACCGGCCGAGTTCCTGACCGGTGCCTTCGCGCCGGTGAGCGAGGAGGTATCGGCCTTCGGGCTGAGTGTTTCGGGCGAAATCCCGCATGACCTCAACGGGCTCTATGTCCGCAACGGCGGCAACCCGCCACCGGTGCCCTATGACGGTCACTATCACTGGTTTCTTGGGGACGGCATGTTGTTCGGCGTCGATTTCGCCGACGGCAACGCCAACTGGTACCGCAACCGGTGGGTGCGCACCGATGCGCTGGCGGAGAAACTCCCGATCACCTCAAGCGGTGGCCCCGAAGATGTCGCGCTGTTCAACCCGTCCAATACATCCATCATCGAACATGCGGGCCGCCTGCTGTCGCTGAACGAATTCGGGTTTCCCTATGAAGTTGACCGGGAGCTCAACACGCTTGGTCGCCACGATTTCGGCGGCAGCCTCAAGAAGCCTATGCTCGCGCACCCGAAAATCGATCCAGCGACAGGCGACATGTTCTTCCTCAGCGGTGAAGGAGAACCGCCCCATGCATGGGTTCATCGTGTGGATGCCGCAGGTGTCTATCAGGGCGCACGCGAAGCCCCGACCAAGGGGCCGACCCTCATACACGACATGGGAATGACGGAGAACTACGTCGTCGTCTTCGACTTCCCGATCATCTTCGACCTTGAATACATGGCGGAAGAAGGCTTCCCGTTCCGATGGGACGACAACTACGGCACACGGTTCGGCGTCATGCCGAAGTCGGACCCGTCCGCTCCGATCCGCTGGTTCGAGGTGCCTCCCGTCTACTTTATCCACCTGATCAACGCATTCGAGCAGGGTGACGAGATCGTTCTTGATGCACCGGCGGTCGACCGATACATGGAACGCGGCAATGCCGATGTTCTGCGCCAGCCGGAGGTGCAGTCGCTGCGCCGCTGGCACCTCGACCTGAAGACTGGAGAAAGCCGTGTTACGCAGACCGGTGACAAGGTCTTCGAGCTGCCGCGCATCAACGACCAGCTATGCGGACGTGCCAACCGTTTCGGCTACGGTGTCACCGCAAGCCAGGCGGAGGGGCGGACGGTGTTTGAGAACATCGCCAAGTATGACACCGGCACGGGAGATATGGACGTGTTCGACGTTGGGCGCGGCAATGCTGCCGCGGAAGCCGTGTTCGTGCCGCGCCCCGGCGGTTCCGCCGAGGACAATGGCTGGCTGCTCGCCTATGTATATCAGGCCGACCGGGATGCGACAGACCTCTACATCCTGAATGCCGACGATTTCACCGGCGAGCCCGCAGCCATCGTGCACCTGCCCGCACGGGTCCCGCTGGGTTTCCACGGAACCTTCGTACCGCACACCTAGCCGAGGCCATCGACGATCTTGCCCATGGCAGCGAGAAACGCTTTTCGTTCGGCTGCGGACAATTTCGCGAGCATCTGGCGGCAGTGATCGCGCTGCTGGTCGAGGATCTTGTCCGCGACCTTCCTGCCGTCCGGGGTCAGGGTCAGTGCGACGATGCGCCGGTTCTCATCGGACCGCTCGCGCAGGACGAGGCCACGCTTGACCAGCCGGTCAATGATCGCGGTCGTCGTCGTGGGCACGGTTCCGAGAAAAGCTCCGGCGTCGCTGGACATGCAGCCGGGATTGTCACCGACATAGATGAGTGTCTGTACGTCGGGCGGATTGAGCTTGGGGACCGTCGGGTCAACGTCGAGGCTGTCCGTGATCTTGAAGACGCGAACGAGAACATCGATCGACGATCGCAGATGTTCCACCTGATCCTTGGGCTTTGGCGGCATTTTCGTAGTGTACAGGATTCGAAATTCCGGCAGCAACTGGACTGCGTCGACCTAGCGCGGCGGCATGCGGATGCCGCCGTCGAGGCGGATGGCCTGGCCGTTGAAATAGGTGTTGCGGACCAGTTCGAGAACGAAGCTTGCGAACTCCTTCGGGTCGCCCAGACGTTTGGGGAACGGTACCGAGGCGGAGAGGCCCTGAAGCACTTTCGGCGGTGCGCCGAGCATGGGCGGCGTTGCAAAGATGCCGGGCATGATCGAGTTCACGCGGATACCCAGATCCATCATGTCGCGCGCCATCGGCAGCGCCAGGCCGTTGACGCCAGCCTTGCCGGAACCGTAGCCCACCTGTCCCATTTGCGCGTCCTGGGCGGCGACCGACGCCGTCAGGGTGATGACACCGCGCTCGCCATCCTCACTCGGTTCGAGCGACGCCATGCCCAGCGCCGACAGGGAGGCCACCCGGTAGCTGGCCACGAGTATCCCGTTGATCGAGTAGGCGTAGTCTTCCGTCGGGTAGCGCATGAACTCGCCGGTCTCCCGGTTGCGACCGACCGTCTTCTTGCCGCCACGCGATGTCTGGGCGCAATGAACGAGAATGCGTTCCTGGCCATGAGCGGCACGCGCTTTGTCGAACCCGGCAACAACACTGTCTTCATCGGTCACATCGACGCTGCAGAAGACACCGCCGATGGACCTGGCCATCTCTTCACCGGCTTCCTCGTTGAGATCGAAGATCGCCACCCGGGCGCCCGCATCGGCCAGTGCCTGCGCGCTTGCCCTGCCAAGGCCGGAGGCCCCGCCCGTGACGACGGCGGCCGTCGTGCTGTCTATCTGCATGATCTGCTCCCTGTACGGATTTTCTAGAGAATGTAGCCGTCGCCGGTAGCGCGCACGGTGACATCACCGAGGGACACACCCCAGGGCTGGTTGATCACGGTGACGATGGCGTCCGCGATGTAGCCCGGGTCCAGTACTGCATAGCTCGGGCTGTCCGGGTCAGCTTCCTCGGCGGAAAGTTGGCCCTCCGCATAGCGGCCCATCACTTCGCCATAAGAGAGGGCGTTCTGGCCGAGAATACCGACCACCGCATCCGGGTTGATGACACCGGAGCTGAGCGCCGTGCCGGGGACACCGGTCGGCTTGATGATGGTCACCTTGATCTTGCCCTGCGCCTCGACGCGCAGAGACTCGGACAGGTAATTCACCGCAGTCTTGGTCGCCTGATAGACGCCGGAGCCAACCACCGGGAAATTGCCGTAGATCGAAGACAGGTTGATCACATGGCCGCGACCCTGGGTCATCATCTGGTCGTAGACCGCCGAGATGCCGTTGAGCACGCCCTTGATGTTTACATCGATGCAGCGCGACCACTGGTCGGTCGCTGCGTCATGATCCGCGAAAAAGGCGAGCGGCATGGTGCCCGCATTGTTGATCATCACATCGATGGCCCCATGCGTGTCGACCGCGTGCTTTGCCAGTGCGCGCATCTGAGCGAGGTCGACCACATTTGTCTGCATGCCCGACGCAGTGCCGCCTGCATCCGTCACGAGCTTGATCGTCTCCGCAAGCGCCGCATCGTCAATATCGGCACCAACGATCTTCGCCCCCAGCGCCGCCGCCTTTGTCGCCACGAGGCGGCCGAAGCCGCCGCCTGCCCCGGTCACAATGATGACCTTGCCGTCCACATGGTTCGTCATGGCTTGAACCGCCTCCCTTTGCGTTGCTTTTCACAAAGAGTGGCATGTGCTGACCGCCCGGCCAAACGACATGGGAGTGACGTAGGGGAATCAGAGTGTCAGACAGGCCGGTGCACGGCGCGGTCAGCCGGCGTAGGTCACCGGGCCGCGTTTGACTTCGGGAAAGCGGCTGTCCTCAGGCCGCTTGCGGGCTTCCACATCGCGTGGATTCACCGGCTCGCCGCATTCGCTGCAATGGATGACCGCATGGAAGTCATGGCCGCAGGTCTTGTGACGGCGCAGGATCGGCGCACCGGCGGCATCTGAATAGTGCTCATCACCCCAGTCGAGCAGACAGAGGATTGCGGGATAGAGACCTAGCCCCTTTTCCGTGAGGCGGTACTCGTAACGGGCCGGGCGCTCTTCATACTGCCGCTGGGTCAGCACGCCGTGCTCTTCCAGATGTTTGAGCCGGTTGGCCAGCGTGGTGCGGGAAATCCCGAGGCGTTTTTGAAAATCCTCGAACCGGCGCACACCGAGAAACAGATCGCTGAGGATGACCAGCGTCCACCGGTCGCCAAGAACCGCCGACGTGCGGGCCATTGAGCATTGCTGGTCGGGAAGGTCTTCCCACTTCATCTGTGTCTCCTCACGCACCTCAACCGAGGTACCAGTCATCAATTCGACGTCGGTATAGCATGCGGACTCGACTCCGTCCAGTTTTTGGACTAACATGGTTGCCATCATGCACTGAGCCATTTGGGAGGATGACCCGTCATGCCCGCAGCAGCGCCCTTCGATCCGCAGGAAATCGCCAACGTGAAATACACCGAGCGGCCGGTGCGCGAAGGTGTCACCACCAAAAAACTGATCTGCGCGGCATGCGACATTGCCTGCACGGTCGTCGGGGAAGTGCAAAAGGGTCGCGTCACCAAAGTGCGCTCATCCGACAATCCGATCTTCCGTGACAACATCTGCATGAAAGGCATTGTTGCCCCGAAAGGCCTCGCGAATCCCAACCGCATCCTGCACCCGCTGAAACGCGTCGGCGAACGCGGTTCGGGCAAATGGGAGCAGGTGACCTGGGACGAGGCGATGCAGGATATCGGTGCACGGCTCAAGAAAGTGATCGACGCGCACGGGCCCGAGGCCTGGGCGGTGTCCACCAGCCAGTGGAACACCTCAACCGATCACGGGCTCGGCCGCCGCATCATGAACCATGTGGGCTCGCCGAACTGGATCAGTGGTGTGGCGCTGTGCGCCGGCAACACGGCTGCCGTCAACCGCTTCACCTATGGCTGGTTCCCGTTCGGCGATTTCGCCAGCACCAAATGCATCGTGCTGATGGGCCACAACCCGCGCCGTCACAGCTGGACGCCGCTTTACAACATGATCCGCAGCGCACAGGCGAAGGGCGCCAAGCTCATCGTCATGGACCCGCGCCGCAGTTCCAGCGCCGAGCGCGCGGATATCTGGCTGCCGCTCAAAGTGGGCAGCGATGCCGCCATGATGTTCGGCTGGCTCAAGGTGATTATCGATGAAGAGCTCTACGACAAGGAGTTCGTCAAGAACTGGACCATCGGTTTCGAGGACCTGAAAAAGCGCGTCGACGAGTTCCCAATGGAACGGGTGGCAAAGCTCACCGGCTGCGACCCGGAGATGATCGCCGAAGCGGCCCGCGTCTATGCCACCAGCGGCCCTGCCGTCATTCCGTGGACGCCGATCACCGACATGCAGCGCAACAGCACGTCGGGCATCCGCCTGCAGACCATCCTGCGTGCCATCTGCGGCAATCTCGACGTGCCCGGCGGCGAACTGCTGCAGGGGTTCAACCCGGACATCATCAACGAGTCCGAGATCGAGATGCATGAAGTCCTGCCACACGAGCAGAAGATGAAGCAGCTCGGGTCCAAGGATCACCCGGCCTTCACCTATCGCGGACAGCTCCCGTTCCGGGAGCCGACCAAGCGGGTCTATGGGCAGGAATACGCCAACCTCGTGATGGGCTGCCACATGGCCACGCCGTCAGAGACCTTCAAGGCGATGGCCGGAGAAGGCGAGTATCCGGTAAAGGCGTTCTTCTTCCTCGGGAACAACCCGCTGCTCAGCTACGCCAACATGCCGCTGATCCACAAGGCGATGATGAATCAGGATCTCATCGTGGCGCATGAGCAGTTCATGACCCCGTCCGCACAACTGGCCGACTATGTGCTGCCGGCCGACAGCTGGCTTGAACGCCCGTGGCTGCACGACATGTTCGGCTGGATGTCCACCGTGCGCTTCTCCGAAAAGGCCATGGACCCTCCCGGTGAGTGCAAGAGCACGTTCGAATTCTGGAAGCAGATCGCGGGTGCCCTCGACATGCCCCAAGTCGTACCGTGGGACACGCTTGAAGACTTCTACGACTACCGCGTGGCGCGCACGGGCATGACCTGGGAGCAGATCGTCGAAACGGAAGTTCATTTCAAGCAGCCGGCCTTCCGCCAGTATGAGAAGACAGGTTTCGCGACGCCAAGCGGCAAGGTCGAGCTCAAGTCGTCGATCCTCGAAGATCTCGGGTTCGACCCCCTGCCCTATTTCCGCGAGGACCCGCCGCAGGAGGCGGAGTACCCCTTGAAGATGTTCACTGGCGTGCGCGAGGACGGCTTCTTTCAGACCGGCCACCGGCATATCCCGGAGATGCGCGCGCGCCATCCTGAACCGGAGGTCTATCTCAACGCGGCAACCGCCAAGGCCTGCGGTGTCACCGAGGGCCAGTGGATCACCGTCGAAAACCAGCTCGGCAGCATCAAGGCCAAACTCGCCATCAAGGATGCAATGCCCGACGATCTGGTGCGGGTGCCGCATGGCTGGTGGAAACCGGAAATGCAGCAGGGCGTCGGCCATCTGAGCGGCGCACTGGATTATGGTGACTCGCAGCTGTGCCGCGACGACCCGGACTATCTCGACCGCGAGCAGGGCATCCCGCACATCAAGGGTATTCCCTGCCGGGTGGTGCCGTTGCGGGACGAGTCAGAGCCGGCAGCTGAAGCGCCGAAGGCACGTGTCATGGAGCCCGCAGAATGAGCCTCACGGACAAGGATATCCGCAAGAAGGAACGCAGTGCCCGCCTGATGACATGGATGGCGGCACGCAGCTCCCGCAACAAAACGCTCATCGACAGGCTGTGCCGCAAGCTCATTGTCCGCGCCACAACGGTTCCGCCCGAGAAGGACTTCATGCGGGATGAGTTCATCGACAATGATGAAGGCTTCGATCCCGACGAGCTCGACCGCTACCAGCGCGGCGAAGCGGTCTAGGCCGGTTCACTCACTAGCAGGCGCATCCATCGCTCTGAGCAGCTGGACATGGAAGTCGGTGGCAAGGACCAGATTGTCGATCGAGATACGCTCATTGGTGCCGTGAATTGTCGGCACATCGTCCGGGCCGACAATGAACGGATGGAAACGGTACGCGTCCTCCGCGATCTTCGCGTAGTGCTTGCTGTCGGTGCCCGCCACGGTGAGACCGGGAGCGATGACAAGATCAGCCACCGTCTCGCGCGCCGCCTGTGCGATGGCCCTGTAGCCGGCGGATGTAGTGCTCGCCACCGGTGACGCTTCACCACCGCGCGGGCGCATCCGCACTTCGATGTCGTCTCCGACAACACGGCGGACGTGGTCCGCCACCGACTCGCGTGTATCACGCGGGTGCAGGCGGAAATTCACGGTCGCGACCGCGTTGATGGGCAGCACATTCTCCTTGATGCTGGCTTCCAGCATGGTCGGTGCCGTTGTCGTGCGCAGCATGGCGTTGCCGGCCGGAATGCGCGAGAGCATGCCCTCGATGAGCCCGCCGAACAGCCATTTGTTGGCAAACGCCATACGCTGGGAAAACGGCATGTGGCGAGCGAGCGCGTCGTAGGCATCGCCGCTCAGCCCGTCGAGACCGCCGGGCACGGGCGCATTGCGCAGCTTCACGATGGCCTCAGCCAGCAGCGTCACCGCACTGTCCGCGGTTGGCATCGATGAGTGGCCACCCTGGGACGTGGCGACAAGGTCGAGTGTCACATAGCCCTTCTCAGCCACATTAATCAGCGCCACGTTTTTCGACACGCCGGGCACGACGCCGTTGAGAATGAAGGAGCCTTCGTCCAGCGACCAGGCCACTTCAACATTCTGGTCCTTCAGATACTGGACCACGGCGCTGGCACCCCGGCCGCCACCGATCTCTTCGTCATGACCGAAGGAGTAATAAATCGTCTGCGGCGGCGTGTAGCCTTCTGCGAGCAGCATCGTCGCGGCTTCCATCAGCGTGATGACGCCCGCCTTGTCATCGAGTGCGCCACGGCCCCACACATAACCATCAGAGATGGCCCCATCGAAGGGTGGTTGCGTCCACAAATCCTCCGTACCGGGAATAACCGGGACGACATCATAATGCGCCGTGAGAATGACCGCCTTGGCATCCGGGTCACGCCCCTCCCATTTGAGGAGGATCGTGTGATCAGAAATCAGCGTCCGGTCCATCGCCGCATGCACTTCGGGGTAGGCGGCCTCGAACCAGGAGATGAAGGCCTCGAAGGTCTCAACATCGTCCGGCTGCGGCGTCTGGCGGGAGATGGTGGGCAAGGCAATGGCTTCGGAGAGCTGCCGGGCGAGCTTGTCGCGGTCGGGCTGGTTGGACACAAGCTCGACATCGTCCTCGGCAGGCGGCGTGAACATCAGCGTGCGCACGAGCACGACAGCGGCGAGTAGCGCGACGAGGCCGACGAGCCCCAGCAGAATCCGTTTCATGATTGTCCCCCTTCCTTCTTCTTGGCCCTTCGGCGGCAGCGACCCTATCAACCGGTGTCTTGCACACACAAGCTCAGCCATTGCGCAGAAAGGGTTTCCGCCCGGGTCCGTTTTACTTTAGAACCTACTGATCTGAACGACGCGAACAGAGGCATGGGGCGATGATCGAGCTGACGAGGGACGGGGACGTGTTCGTCCTCACCATGAATGCGGGCGAAAACCGCTGGAACACCACTTTCGTGCGCGATATTGCCAAGGCACTGGACGAGGTGGAGGCATCGACCGGCCCGGCCGCGCTGGTGACCCGCTCGACCGACGAAAAGTTCTTCTCCAACGGTCTCGACATTGCCTGGATGCAGGCGCCGCAGGATCATCCGGAAGGCGGCGACCAGGGCGTCTTTGGTGAAGAGTTCATGGCGCTTATGGGCCGGTTCATTACCCTCCCCGTCCCCACGATCTGTGCCGTCAACGGACACGCCTTCGGTGCCGGTTTCATGGTGGCGCTGTGTCACGACATCCGCATCATGCGCGAGGACCGCGGCTTCCTGTGCGCCAATGAAATGCAGATCGGCTTCCGCATTCCATCAGCGGAGCTGGCGCTGTTCCGGCACAAGCTGTCCGGCAGCGCCTTCTACGAAACCGTGCAGTTCTCCCGCCGCTGGAACGGACCTGAAGGCAAGGCAGCGGGCGTCGTCCAGCACGCCGTGCCGCTTGATCAGGTCCTGCCGCTGGCCATGCAGCTGGCCGAACAATCAGCACCGCTTGGTGCTAACCGCGAGCTCTTCGGCGATCAGAAGGAACGGCTGTTTGGCGAGAGCTCAGTCCTCAATCTGCCCCACGGTGCTGCGCACATGCTGAAGAACGCGGCTGCCTTCGAGTAGACCTTCCTGGCGCGCTATCTTCACAGACATCACATGCGCTCGCCTTAAGTTCATTTGCCGACAACCTGCCTAGCCGCCACCTTTGCCAGACACATTGATGGCAGAGGAAGACAGTGTCATGGCGGCTAACAGCGAGTTCACGCCAATCGGCCGCATCCTCGTGCGCGCCACTGCGGCGGCATGCCTTGTCCTCGGCCTCGGCGGTTTTCGCAGCATTGAAGCAAACTTTGCACCGAGCGCGGACCTGTGGCCACGCTGGCAGGCGCATGACGCGGCCAGTAGCGCGACGATCGATGCATCCGAATGGGACCGGCTGATCAAGACCTATCTGCGTCCTGACCCTGACGGCGTGGATGTGTTCGACTATGCCGCCGTGACTGCCGCAGACCGTGATGCACTCAAAGGCTATCTGGATGGCATGCAGGCCGTGCCAATCAGTACCTTCAACCGTACAGAGCAGATGGCCTACTGGCTGAATCTCTACAACGCGCTCACAGTTCAGGTGATCCTTGATCACTATCCCGTCGAGAGCATTCGCGACATTGATACCTCGCCTGGCTGGTTCTCAGACGGCCCGTGGGACGAGAAACTCATTCGCATCGAGAACGAGCAGCTGACACTCAACGACATTGAGCATCGCATTCTGCGACCCATCTGGCAGGACGCACGCATTCACTATGGGGTCAACTGCGCGTCGATCGGCTGCCCCGATCTTCAACTCGACGCGTTCACCGGTTCCAATCTCGAACCATTGCTCGAGAAAGCTGCGCGCGACTACATAAATGATGCTCGTGGTGTTTCGATTGCCAATGGACGTATCAGGGTCTCCAGCATCTATGATTGGTTCTTCGAAGACTTCGGCGGCACCGAGGACACACTGATCGCTCATCTGATCCGCTATGCGGCGCCGGAACTGCGAGCCGGCCTCAAGGAGGTCGGCGAACTGCACGAGTCAGATTATGACTGGCGGCTCAATGCGCCGGATGTCGTGACAGCGGATCGTTAGAGCGCGCACAGGCAGTGTCGCCTGCTAACTGTCCGCAGTGCGCCGACGCTCGGAATCGTACACCCATGAGATGAAGCGCCCATTCGACATACCCGCGTAATAGAGACCATGCACGAGGAGCCAATGCATGAAGATCGCCGCCGGGTGCCTGTTCTTGAAACGGCGCGACGATGTCACCACCGGTGGTTCCTGGATACACACCGTGCCGCCATGCCGCTCCATCCTGAGCCGCAGATCAAAATCCTCCATCACCGGCATGGGGCGGATGCCGCCCAGAGCCTGATAGATGTCGCGGCGGACAAAGATGACGCTGTCACCGTAGTAAAGCCCCTTTCCGCGAAACCAGGCATAGAATCCCGTCAGCCAGTCCGCGAAGCGGGTGCCGCCGTCGAATACAAGCCGGAAATTACCGCCAATGACATCGGGGCTCTCACTCTCTCGGTGCAGGGCGGCAAATGCCCCGGCTGGCCAGACCGTGTCCGCGTGCAGAAACACAAGAACGTCGCCCCTCGCACGCTCGGCACCATGGGCTAGCTGACGGCCACGGCCGCGTGCTGTGTGAAGGACCCGAGCACCCGAGTCAGCGGAGAGTTCAACGGTCCCGTCCGTGCTTCCGCCATCGACGATGATGATTTCACAATCGGGATTGTCTTCCCGCACGCGGGCGACCAATCCGGAAATGCGTGGCGCTTCGTTCAGCGTCGGGATGATAACGGAGAACCGCACAGGCCTATCTTTCCTGCACCGGACCGACGAACCGCAAGCCGGTGATCAGCGCGGAGCGCAGACCACCGAGATCGTCACTGTCTCCGGAAACCGCAATATGCGACGGCTGCGGGGAGGGCATACCGAAATAGCGCTCATAGTCAGCCGCAAAGTCGACGCTTTCGGCCATCCAGCCATCCGCCGCGTCCGTTGCTGCCGGCATGGAACGCAGGATGACAATCATGCCCTGGCTCTCATCCATATGAGGATTTGCAAATGCAGTTCCGCGCGGTTCGCTTCCACCCCAGACGTACGTTATGGCGTGGCCGACCGGCGGATACCCCAAGAGCGAGGCGGCCCAGCCAAAGAGAGGACTGCTGCCATCCTGCTTTGGAAACCACAGATGCAGAGCAACAGGCCGGTCGTCCTGCCCAGGCGTGCGTAGGTCCGTCCGGGACCCTGGGTGAGTGACCCGCCACCGCCACTCAAGGCGTTGCGCCTGCGGCATGACTTCCCGATAGAAGAAGGCAACCGAGTTATCGGACGTGACCTCAAGCGTCTCATCATCCGTCCACCGGATACTCGATTCCTTGACGCCGGGGACCCCGAGCAGGCGCCAACCCTCATGATCGATGGGCAGAGCTGATGCGCTCTGTGCCAGACCTGCGCCGGCAATCGCGAGCATGCCCGCAACAGCCAGGTTTACGGATCGTCTCCGCATGTGTGTCTCCGGTCTTCACGTTCGAAAGATCGAAAGACAGCCTAGGTCATGCGCCCGGAGAGGGTGAGTAAAGCCGGATCAACAGCCGGTGAGCGGAGACGCACCGCAGGTCAGGCGTTGCGGATCGTCAGGCCGCCGTCGACAGGGATGGCCACACCGGTGAGATAGCTCGCCGCCGGCAGCACGACCGACAGGGTGATGTTGGCGACCTCTTCGGGAACGCCGTAGCGGCGCAGCGCCGTGCGGCGGTTTGCGAAGATCTGCTTGTGCTCATCGGAGATGCCCGCGGTGATGCCGGTGATGATCGGCCCGGGGCAAATGCAGTTGGCGGTGATGCCTTCCTTGCCGAACTCGACCGCCATGGCCCGGGTGAGCCCGATCACGCCGGTCTTTGCGGCGACATAGGCGGAATTCATCGTCGTTGCCCCCAGCCCTTCGGTCGATGCCACATTGACGATGCGGGCCGCGTCTGACTTGCGCAGATGCGGCAGGGCTGCCTGCACCAGACGCTGGTGAGACGTCAGCATCACGTTGAGGCTGAGGTCCCAGCTTTCTTCGTAGCCCTCTTCGCCCATTGGCACAGGGCGGGCAAGCCCCGCATTGTTCACGACGATGTCGATGCCGCCGAAGGCATCTGCCGTCGCGGCCACGACACGCTTGATCGCGTCAGGATCCCCGACATCCAGCGCCCACGCCTTTGCCGTCATGAACCCAGCCGCTTCGATTTCAGCGACAACGGCATCGCATGCCTCCTGGCTGAGATCGGTCACCGCGACGTTCGCGCCTTCGCGGGCAAACAGGTGCGCCGTCGCGCGGCCCATGCCACTGGCCGCGCCGGTGATGATGGCGGTCCGCCCGGCGATTGACCGGCTCAGGTCATTGTAAGGTTCCATGACATGTCCTCCGATATGTGTTTCCGGCGCACCATACGGCCTTTGCAGCCTTGATCAACGCCGACACGCGGGCGACACTCGCGGCCAACTGACAAACATGTCACTCAACGGAACACAGGGAACGCCCCATGCTCACACTCCACTTTGCCCCCAATTCGCGTGCCGGCCGCATCATGTGGTTGCTGGAGGAGCTCGGCCTGCCCTACGAGCTCAACAAGATGGCGTTTCACCCCAAGGACCTGAAGTCGGACGAGCACCGCGCACGGCATCCGCTTGGCCGTATTCCCGTCCTCGATGACGGGGACGTCTCGATCTACGAGTCCGGCGCCATCGTCGAATACATTCTTGAGCGCCACAAGAACGGCGGCCTGAAGCCGGCCGTCGACGACAAGATGTTTCCCGAATACCTGCAGTGGTTTCACTACTGCGAAGGCATGATCATGCCGCCGATCAACACCATCGTTGTGCATACGATCCTGCTGCCGGAAGACCGCCGCGATGCGACAGTGCTTGGTCAGGCTCAGCGGCTGCTGACCAAGGCAGTGGCGCCGGTCGAAGAGGCGCTTGAAGGGCGCGAGTACCTGATCGGTGACTTCTCGGCTGCCGACATCATGCTCGGCCACTCGCTGTTCATGGCCAACCGGATGGGCTGCATCACCGACGACATGCCCAACCTCAAGGCCTATGTCGCCCGCATCGCCGCGCGCCCCGCCTTCGACAAAGCCATCAACACCCAGTAGCGGCTGCACCGTCATGACTGATGCGAACAGCGCCATCGAGGCGCAGGCCGTCATGCACCACCAGTACCTGCTGGGTCTGCAATTGATGGTGGCGACCACCAAGGGACCGGACGTCGTGGGCGACTGGATGTTCCGTCTGTTCCGCCGCCAGCATGAAGAGAAATTTCTCTCCAGCTTCGAGAAGCTGGGCCTGGCGGACCTGCCGCACGCTGTCGCCAGCGCCCGCTACCACGTGCTGTCCAACTCGATGGGCGGGGTCGGCGTCGAGTACATGGAAGAAAGCGATGCCAAGGCGTGGGTACGGTTCCGCTATCCGCGCTGGATGTATGACGGCGCAGCCATCTGCGGCGTGCCGGTGGAGGCCAGCCGCGGCTTCCTCAAGGGGTGGTATGCCCAGAACGGCGTATCCCTGGGCAATCCGCGCCTTGGCTTTGTATGTGTCTCGGAAGACATGACCGGCGAGTTTGGCCTGTGCGGGTACTTCCGCGAGTTTGACCACGACCTTGCCGAAGACGAGCGGCTGCAGTTTGCCCGCGGCGAGACACCGCCGCCCTATGATCCTGACATGCAGCCGTCGCCGCCCGACGCCGACTGGAGCGCCGAACGACTGGCGAAAGCCAACCGCAACTACGCCATGGAATACATCCGCAACGGGTCAAAAGCGCTGGTCGAAGTGATCGGCCGTGACGCGATGCGGACGCTTGGTGGCAAGGCGGCACGGCTCATCGGCCTGCAGACCTATCAGCGTCTTGCAGCCATGGTCGGCGCGCAGGATGGTTCGGCAGCCGACGCTGCGCAGTTTCTAAGCCGGATGTTCGAAGGCATGGGCGATACCTGCTCCATCGAAGCAGGGGCATCTGACGACGCGGCGACGGTGACCCAGACGGGACTGCGTATCCTGCGCGGGCTGGAGGACGATCACGGCGACGACCTGCTCGCCTGCTGGATCGAGCTGTGGCGTGGCACTCTCAGTTCCCATCGTATCCGCAAGGACTGTGATGTCGCGCGCGATGGCGATACGTTGGTCTGGACCCTTACCGACATCCGATAAACATCCAAGCTGCGCCTAAGCAGCGAATATCGAGGACACGACATGCCCCAAGACTTTCTCGTCAACCGTGCCGATCTGCGCGATGCCGGCCTCGCCGACGCGAGCCCGCTTGAGCCTTCCGAAGGCCAGGTCGTGCTTGAGATCGAACGCTTTGCACTCACGGCAAACAATATCTCGTACGGCATGGCGGGCGACATGCTGGGCTACTGGAATTTCTTTCCGGCACCGGACGGCAAGGGCCGCATTCCGGCCTGGGGTATCGCGCGGGTCACCAAAAGCGCACATCCTGACGTGAAGGTCGGTGACAGGTTCTTCGGCTATGTGCCGATGTCCAACGAGGTGCTGATGACGCCCGTCGACGTTTCGGCGCGCGGCTTCAGTGACGGATCGGATCACCGCGCACAGCTGCCGCCGATCTACCAGGAGTATCTTGCCGTAACGCCGGCAAACGGCTTTGACGGGGTGAGCGATGACCTGCAATGCATCCTGCGCATCCTGTTCGTGACCTCCATGCATATGGACGATCACTTTGCGGCCAATGAGTTCTTCGGCGCATCCACACTCATCATCGGCAGCGCCTCGAGCAAGACCGGCTATGGTCTCGCCTATCTTGCTTCCAAGCGGCCGGGCATCAAGGTTGTCGGCCTCACATCGGCCGGCAACAAGGCTTTTGTCGAAGGCCTCGGCATCTATGACACGGTGTTGAGCTATGACGAAATCGACAAGCTCAACAAGGACGAGCCCAGTGTCTATGTGGACATGTCCGGCAATGTCGGTGTGCTGACACAGGTACACAGTCATCTGGGCGACGCCCTCAAGAACAGCACCAGCGTCGGCGCAACACATTGGGACGCACCGCGGGATGGTGCAGAGTCCCTGCCCGGCCCCACTCCTGATTTCTTCTTCGTGCCGACGCACATGATTGAGCACCGCGAGCGCGACGGCCTTGCCGGCCACGATGCGCGCATCGTCAAGGAGAGCACGGCATTCTACGGCGACGCCAAGGACTGGATCGCACTGCAGATCCACCGGTTTGCGGACATGGACGCCGCCTATGGCAGCCTGCTCAAGGGCGTGACGCCGAAGGACGGGCACATCGTGGTCACAGCGGGCTAGATCTTCTGATCTTCAGACCACTGACGAAGTTCGTCGAGCGTTGACAGGGCCGTCCGGCCGAAGGCCGTAATGCGGTAGGCAACGGCGACCGGTTTTTCCGCGATGACACGCCGCTGGATAAGGCCGTTCGCCTCCATCTCCTGCAGCCGCTGCGAGATCATTTTCTTGCTGGCGCCGCCGAGTTGCCGTGCCAGGGCGTTGAACCTGACATCGCCGTCGCGCAGATGCCAGAGGATCGAGCCCGTCCACTTGCCGCCGATGAGCCGCATGCCCCGTTCTATGGGGCACGGCTCAAGGCAGGGATCGGCGGGGCGTGGTGCGCGTCTTGGCATGCTTCAGGTTACCAAAAGTATACTGGTTGACGAAGGATACCAGTATCACGATGTTGCGCGCAGTCAATCACCGCCCGCAGCCGCAGGAGCGCATGGATGCCTGAGCCGACACCCGACATCACCCTCTACACAGCCTCCACGATGAACGGCTGGAAGCCAGTGATCTTCCTTGAAGAAGCGGAGGTCCCCTACACCCTTGTGCCGATCGATTTCAGCAAGCAGGAACAGAAGGAAAACTGGTACACGCAGCTCAACCCGAACGGCCGCATCCCGACCATCGTTGATCACAGCAATGGCGACTTCGCGGTGTTCGAGTCGGGCGCCATTCTCTGGTATCTGGCCGAGAAGTATGGCCGGTTTCTTCCGGACGACACCAATCATCGGTCCGAAACGCTGCAGTGGCTCATGTTCCAGATGGGCGGCGTCGGTCCGATGATGGGTCAGGCGATGTATTTCCAGCGCATCGCCGCCAAGAACGGCAATGAGGAACCCTTCTCCATCAAACGCTATGTGGACGAGTCGCGGCGGTTACTCGAGATCCTCGACACGCGGCTGGCCGGCCGCACCTACCTCGTTGGCGAACAGTTCACCATCGCGGATATCGCGACCTATCCCTGGGCACGCTCCTACTACTGGGCGAATGTCTCCATCGACGGGCTCGACAATCTGGCGGCGTGGTTCGACCGGATTGATGAGCGTGCGAAGACGCAGCTGGCCCTGACCAAGCCCAAGCCCTTCCCGGCCTTCTTCGGCAAGGGGGATGTGGCGGCGTCGGAGGCCGCCAACGCTGCCCGCTTCCGCTGACGCACGCTGTTTGTCAGATCGCCTCCAGCCGGGCCGGCACGAATTTATGGTGCGGTGTGCCGAGGAACTTGTCCTTGTTCGCCAGGGATGTCAGCTCGTTGACGGAGACGCCATTGGGCACGTCTTTGCCGTTTTCGTCCGGGTACAGAAGACCGAGGCCGTTTGGCAGTGACAGGGTTCCCTGGCGCATGCGGTCGTCATAGGCGATGAGGACTTCCGCTTGTCCAGCTTGCGTCACGACGCGGGCGCGGCCACCATCCTTGATGCCGGCGCCGATGGCATCTTCGGGGTTCACCGACATCGAGATTGCATCGTTGCTCTTCTGCCAGCTGGGATCGCGGATGATGGTATTGGCGGTGTATGACCGGCGCTCGCCTGCGGCAAGCACGAACTCATAGCCGTCCCCCTTCTCAACGAGATCCTGCATGGCGGACAGGCCATCGACCTCATCGAGCATCTCACCGATATTGAGGCGCAGGCGCTTGTCTTCATAGCGCAGCTTGTCGAATGCCTCTTCAATGTCGTCTTCAGCAAAGACGACGCCTGAATGGCCTTCGAGAATGGCCTTGAACAGGTTGAGACCAAGCTCAGGACCGTCGCCTTCATAGCCCGCCCGGCGCACCGATGCCTCGTTGGACATGGCAAAGCGCTGGGTGGCACCCCAGTAGAGGGCTGCGGCCTCCGCACCCTCCGGCAGCGCCGGGCCCATGGTCCGGTAAAGGATGTAGCTCAGAAACGAGAAGCGTCCGGGATTGGCACCGAAATACTCCATGGCTGCGGCGGTATAGGCCTCAAGCCCCTTTTCGGCAGCGGCACGCAGAGGCGCAAGCTCAGCCGGATCAATCACGCCCAGCGCGTCCACGATGCGCGCGTGGATTTCCGGTTCCGGCAGAACATTTCCGCGAGGCTTCAATACCGGCGGACGCAGGTGATGCACGTTCTTCGGGTACTCGAAATTGAAGAAGGTGGCTTCCCATTTCTCGTACTGGCTCGGCGCGGGCAAGATGTAGTCCGCCTCACGCGCTGTCTCGGTCATGGCGACGTCGATCACCACCACCAGGTCGAGCGCCCGCAGGGCTTCACGCCACTTGGTGCTGTCGGCCATGGAGTGGGCAGGGTTGCCGCTCTCGATCCACATGGCGCGGTAGCGGTTGGGGTGATCGGTGAGGATCTCATCCGGCACCGTGTTGCAGGGCACGAGCCCGGACACGATACGTGCACCGGCGACAGGGGATTTGCGGTAGTCGGCCTCGTAGCCGTTCTCGTCGCCGTCGCCCACATCGTCGAAACCGAAGAACGGACCAACCAGCTGCGTGAGCGGGGACGTCGTGTGCGGCTTGCCGAAATTGCCGGTCAGGACCATCAGGAGGTTGTGGAGGTAGGTGTTGAGCGTCGAGTGGGGCGCCATTTCGAGGCCCACATCCTCGTATGTCGCCGCCGTTTCGGCGCGGCCCACCGCCTCGGCAGCCGCCTTGAGCAGGGCCGGATCAACACCTGAATACTCTGCATAGGCATCCACATCGATCGACCTGAAGCGCTCGATCACAGCCTCAAGACCGGTCGTATGGGCCTCGTGCCACTCGACAGGTACCAGGTCCTGCTGGATCACATGCGCCACGATGGCCGACAGGCACCAGGCGTCGCGTCCGGGCTTGATGGCCAGATGGTAGTCGGCAAAGTCCGCCGTCTCCGAGCGGCGCGGATCAATGACAATTAGCGACCTGTTCTCGTCCTTGGCGATCTGGCGGATCATCACCCGCGCGCGCTGGTAGCCGTTGGACTGCCAGGGGTTCTTGCCGATGATCATGACGGCCTGCGCGTCATGCACCTCGCCATGCACATTGGCGCCATACATGCGGCCCATGATCCAGGCCATGCCGGTCTTTTCCTGCGCCAGGGCATTGGTGTGGTACTTCATGCCAAGCGCGGACCGGACGCTGGAGAAGTAGGCGCCACCCAGATGGTTACCCTGGCCGCCGCCGCCATAGCGGAAGATCTTGTCGCCACCATGGGTGTCGCGGATGGCCGCCATCTTCGAGGCCACTTCGGAAATCGCCGTGTCCCAATCGATCTCTTCGAAACTGCCGTCTTCGCGTCGCCGCAGCGGCGCGGTCAGCCGGTCCCTGCCGTTCACGTAGTAGTCGATCTGCAGCGCCTTATTGCAGGTATAGCCCCGCGACGCCGGATGTGCCTTGTCACCCTTCACCCGGGTGATATGCCGGTCGTCCTCGCCGCCCACCTGCACCTGGATGCCGCAGTTTGCGTAACAGAGATTGCAGGCCGTGCTCAGCCACTGCGCATTGGCCTTGTCTGCTGCCTTGTCCGCCATCGTGTCCTCCGGAAGCTCGGGCACTTCGCACAGCGCCACAGTAAGTTCATTTTTAGAACTTTATTGAATTACGGAGCCATTGCAAGCAGTGATGCTCCGCAGCAAGCCGCCTGCTGCTTGATTTCACCGAATTCGGCCCCCATTTATTAAGGGTCCGGTGCCCATACTGGGGCCGGATGGGCCGGTCTGGTGCCTGAGGCACGGCCAGCCCTGTTGAAAAGCCGCTTTGTATGAGGGCTTTGGACTATGGCACGGGTAACCCCCTTTACCCATCCGCTGCTGCTTGGTTTTGACGGACTGGAGCAGCTTCTGGACCGGGTCGGACGGCTGTCGAATGACGGCTATCCCCCTTTCAACATCGAGCAGACCTCGTCGGACGACATCCACCGTTTCCGGATCACGCTGGCTGTTGCCGGCTTCACCGAAGACGACCTGTCGGTGACCGTCGAGGGCAACGAGCTGGTCATCCGCGGGAAGCAGCAGGACGACAGCGACCGCGCGTTCCTGCATCGCGGGATCGCGGCGCGCCAGTTTGTCCGGGTGTTCGTCCTGGCAGATGGTCTAAATGTTGAAGCAGCCGATCTCGAGAACGGCCTGCTGAGCATCGACCTGGTCAAGCCGGAACCCGCACATGCGGTGCGGCAGATCAGGATCGGATCAGCCAGTGCGACCGCTCCGGCGATTGAAGGTGAGGCCGAGGATGCCGCTGACGATGGCGCCGCCCCGGATACCGTGCCCACGAAGACTGCCGTCTGATTCAGAGGCAAGCGTAAGGAGTACACGATATGAATGATGCACCCTTCACACCCGCCGCCGATCCGCGCATGAGCGCGCAGGATTTCGCCGCTCTGGGTGCGCCGAAAACCGTCTATGTGCGTGAAATCGGTCAGGACGACGTGCGCGAAGTGATCGGCGAGGACACACAGATCCCGACCGATGCCCGGTTCTTTGCCGTGCACTCAGCCGATGGCACCCGCATGGCTATTGTCGATGACCGCGATGCTGCCTTCGCCGGCGCCCGCCAGTACGACCTGGACCCGGTCAGCGTCCACTAGGAAAAGACGTCTGACACAGGCGCAGGTTTTCTGCGCGTCGAGGACTATGGACTACTATCCTCATCAGTTTGAGGCCGCCGTCTCGTATCATGATGTCGGCAGCGACAGATACGCCTACACGGTGGTCTATCTGCCGCCCGAGATCATCGAAGCCCTTCCACTCAAACAGTTTCCGCGACTGCGGGTCTCGGGCGAAATCGAAGACGTGCCATTCGACGCGTCGCTGACGCCCGTACGCGGCGACTGGTACATATTGCTGTCAAAGAAGATTCTGAAGGCGATGGACGCTGCCGTAGGCGACAACGTGTCCGTGCGCTTCAGGATCGCCGATCAGGATGCGGTCCAGGTGCCGCCGGCCCTTGCCGCCGCGCTCAAGTCTGATCGAAAGATGCGCGAGCTGTGGGAGGCCCAGACGGCTGGCAAGAAGCGTGGACTTGCGCATCGAGTCGCGTCTGCGAAAACCACGCCGACCATCGACAAAAGAATCGCTGAAGTCTACGGCATTCTGCGCGGTGAACTGGACATGCGTGGCAAGCCAATTGGCTGACACAGCTCCGGGGCCAGTTATCGCTGGTCAGTTACGCCGCGTGGCTTTCTGCCGGGCGCGTTAGTGTCTGGTAGATCTCTTCGGCGGTGCTGGCGTTGCGCAGGCTGTTGGTGACAGCCTCGTTGCGCAACAGGCGCGAGATGCGCGCCAGGGCCTTGAGATGGTCAGCACCGGACTCTTCCGGGACCAGCAGCACAAACACCAGATCAACCGGCTCATCGTCCACAGCATCGAATTCAATCGGTGCCTCGAGGCGGGCAAAAAAGCCCTTCAGCTCGGTCATGTCCGCAAGGCGGGCATGGGGAATCGCGATGCCGTGGCCGACACCCGTCGAGCCCAGCTTCTCGCGCTCGATCAGTGCTTCAAAGATCACACGCGCATCAATGCCACTGGCCTCGCCGGCGCGCGCCGCAAGATCCTGAAGCACCTGTTTCTTGCTGCCTGCGTGCAGGCTGGCAAATACCCGGTCAGCGGCCAGAAGATCGGAAAGATCCATGTCACGTCCCTGTGTGGCATGCCTGCGTCCTTCAATGGACATGTGGCACGCAGCTAAATCAAATTCGTGCGTCGTTGCACATCACCTGATGCCGGCCGGTTCTTGCTGTGACCGCCGGCATCGTGGTTCGGCACTCCCTGAGGTGCCGGGAGGAAGGTCCTTCAGCCTGTCGCGCCGAGATCGACCCATCCGATGTTTCCGTCTTCGCGGCGATACACCATGTTCACCGCGTCATTGCTGCCTGACTTGAACAGCAGGTAAGGCGCATCTGCCAGATCCATGCGCATCACCGCTTCCCCCACCGACAGGCGCTGCAGCGTCTTGGTGGTTTCTGCAATGATGATGGGCTGATCTTCGCCGTCCGTGACCTCGCCTTCATCCATATCGGGTTCGTCAGGCTCACCTGCAAGCACACGCGCCGGGAGTTCGACTTCCTCAGGCGCCTGGCGGCCATCCGCATGATGGTCCTTCAGGCGGCGCTTGTGGCGGCGCAGGCGCTTTTCGATCTTGTCGGCAGCGCCATCGAAACACGCATAAATGTCGCCCGCACGATCCTTGCTCTGCAGCACGACCCCGTGCCCAAGCCGCAAGGTGCAGTCTGCCTGAAACTCGTGACCTTCCTTCGAAAACACCACATGGGCGTCCGTCGCCTGGCCGAGATACTTTTCCGCGGCAGCCTCGAGCCGATCCGTGACATGGGTGCGCAGAGCATCTCCCACATCAATATGCTTGCCGGTAACCTGAACCTGCATGAAGCCTCAAGAAGTCTATCGTTTTGTCTTTGGCGGCTGGCCCTGTGTGGCGCCGCGGCGGTGGCCCGCCAGACCCTCAGATTAGGCGCTACGGCCCCGTCCTTCCAGTCATGAGCGGCGGACCCTAGTGAGGTCGATTGGGGGTGTCAACTATGTGCATTTGCCCCTGCTGGAAGCCGGTTTCGGACCCGAACAAGCCTTATTTGTCAAGCGCTTAGGCGTTTGGCACGACGGCGCTCGACAGACGAGGGAATATGCATGGCCTCGCGGTACTTCGCCACGGTCCGGCGGGCAATATCGATGCCGCTGACCTTGAGAATCTCGACGATCTTGTCATCAGACAGAATCTTGCTCGGGCTCTCGGCATCGACCAGTTCGCGAATCCTGTGCCGGACCGCTTCAGCGGAATGCGCGTCGCCGCCGTCGGTCGATGAAATGGCCGAGGTGAAGAAGTATTTGAGCTCGAACACACCACGGGATGTGGCCATGAACTTGTTCGAGGTCACGCGGCTGACGGTCGACTCGTGCATGTCGATGGCGTCGGCAATCGTCTTGAGGTTGAGCGGGCGCAGATGGGAGATACCGTGCGCAAAGAACCCGTCCTGCTGGCGGACGATCTCGCGGCTGACCTTGAGGATTGTCCGCGCACGCTGGTCGAGGCTCTTAACGAGCCAGTTCGCGTTCTGCAGACAGTCCGACAGATACAGCTTGTCGTCCTTGTTGGTCGTCGCATCTGACACGGTGGCGTAATACTGCTGATTGACCAGGACGCGGGGCAGGGTCTCGGTGTTCAGTTCGACCGTCCAGCCCCCACCCTGGGCCTGACGCACGAACACATCGGGGACAACAGGTGCAGCCGTTTCGCCGCCGAAAGTGAGGCCCGGCCGCGGGTCGAGGCTGCGAATCTCCGCAATCATGTCACGGATGTCTTCTTCGTCGACACCGCACATCTTGCACAGTTGATTGAGTTCGCGCCGGGCCACCAGTTCCAGATTGTCGAGGAAGCACTGCATCGCCGGGTCCAGCCGATCCATATCCGCCAGCTGCAGCGCCATACACTCCTTGAGGGAACGCGCCATCACACCGGTCGGCTCGAAGGTCTGCATGAGCGCGAGCACCTCGTCCACGTCTTCACGCGGTGTGCCGAGACGGCCCGCAATGTCATCGAGACCGTCGACACCGTCATCCAGATCGTCAAAGCGCAGATAGCCCGCATCATCCACGCAATCGATGAGGAAACGGCCGATCATCCGTTTGGCGGGATCGAAGACCGCCACATCCAGTTGCTCAGTCAGATGCTCGGCCAGGGTCAGGTCACGGGTCAGGCGATCCTCAAGATCAAGATCGCTGTCGCCTGCACCGCCCCCGGAACCAGTACCGCTTGTCGATGTCCAGTCCGATCCGCCGAGCGCTGCCGGCGGGGCCTCTCCGTCGGCGCCCGCCCGGTCGGACCCGGTGTCGTCGTACATGTCTTCAAAGCCGGAATCGATATCAGCTGCCGGCGCCGCGTCATCCAGCGAGACGGGCGCGGGGTCGGGCTCCACAAGCGCGTCGCCGCCATCCGACGCCGAAGCGCCATCGCCGGCAACCGGCTCCTGACCGGCATCGGCGTCCGCCCGTTCGCGTTCAGCGCTCTCGCCGGCAAGGTCCGGGATCTCGGCGCGCTCGTCGCGATCCAGCAGCGGGTTCTTTTCCAGCTCCTGTTCGACGAAAGCCGAGAGTTCCAGATTTGAAAGCTGCAAGAGTTTGATGGCCTGCTGCAGCTGCGGCGTCATCACCAGGGACTGGCCCTGGCGCATCTCCAACCGTGGTGCTAATGCCATCGCGCCCCGCTTCCCCGCCTAGAGCGAAAAGCGCTCACCGAGATAGAGTCGGCGCACGTCTTCGTTGCCGACAATCTCGGAGGGCAGGCCTTCCAGAAGAAGCCGCCCGTCGTGAATGATGTATGCGCGGTCGATCAGTTCGAGTGTCTCGCGCACATTGTGATCGGTGATGAGCACACCGATGCCCCGATCTTTCAGATGGCTGACCAGCTCATGGATGTCGCCGGTCGCAATCGGGTCGATACCGGCAAAGGGCTCGTCCAGCAGCATGTAGTTGGGTTGAGCGGCCATGGCGCGTGCAATCTCGACGCGGCGGCGCTCACCACCTGAAAGTGCGACCGATGGTGTCCGGCGCAGATGGGTAATGGAGAACTCGGCCAGGAGTTCATCGAGCATGTTTTCGCGGCGGGCATGATCCGTCTCGACGAGCTCTATTACCGCGCGGATGTTTTCCTCAACCGTCAGACCACGGAAGATCGATGCCTCCTGCGGCAGATAGCCGATGCCCATGCGGGCGCGGCGGTACATGGGCAGGCGTGAAATATCCACACCATCGAGCTCGACCGAGCCATAATCCGCCTCGATCAGACCGGCGATCATGTAGAAGCAGGTCGTCTTGCCGGCACCGTTGGGGCCAAGAAGACCGACAGCCTCGCCGCGCTCCACATTCATGGAGACGCCACGGACGACCGGGCGCTTGTTGAAGCTCTTGCCGATGCCCTCAACCACAAGGCCAGAGGACGATGCGACAAGCCTCGGCCCCCCTGCTGTTTCAGCAGACCCGTCGGTCAGCGTTGGTCCTGTGGTTTCCCCGTTCATACCGGTCATTAGTTCGCCTGCGCGCTTAAAAATCTGTGAACCATGGGCCTTTCCCGGGCCCCGAGAGGCCAAAAAGGCACGGTTTTTGCCTGTTCATCCCTATGACCGGCCCATCCCGGCCGGATCACTCAGTTTCCGCTTCCCTCACCGCCGCCGTCAGAGGGCACAAAGACAGAGCGGACGCGCCCGCCTTGGGTGCCACCAGCCCCGGCGGACCCCGCATCGACAACCGTCTGGCCGGTGTCGAGATTCATCTCCAGCTTCTGGCCCCTGATCACATTGTCGCCCTGGGTCAGCACCACGGTGTCACCCATGAAGATCATGCGCTTCTGGGTGTCATAGAGCGCCCAGTCCCCGACGGCCGTCTGGCCATCGATGTCGGTAATAATGACATTCCCCTTGGCATCGATCTTGGTGATGCTCTGACCCGGCGCAGGACCGGGCTCGGGGTCACCTTCAAACCCTTCCGGCACGTCTTCCTCAGGTGCCGGGGCGGCGTCAGCGTCCCGCTGCACATAGTGGACGAACACCTGGTCCGCACGCAGGCGCATGGTGCCCTGTACCGCATCGACCTTGCCGGTGAAAATCGCAACGTTTTCGGCCCGCTTCCACTCCGCGGTATCGGACACAACTTCAATGGGCTCGCCTGGATCATCGGTGAAGCCGTCGCCGGATGCCGCGCCCTGTGCGTAGGCCGGCGACAGCGCCAGCAGCATCGCCACGGCGCAGGCAAGTCCCATGACCTGAGGCCACATCGGGAAGGTGTCGGAACGTGTCGTCATGATCTGTGTTGTCCTACCTGAACCAACTGAAGCCCCACGCCCCGTCCTGATCTCTCATTGTGTGGCGGCGCCGAACAGGCTGCCGCTTTCGGCATTGAACAGCACCACCTTGGACCGGTTGATCAAGGTGATGGTTTCGCCCGAGTCCGTCACGCGGATGCCGCCGCCTTCTGCCGTCCCGTCGGGCCCTTGAATGAAGACCGGCGTGTCGCTGGAGATGTCGCCGGATGCAAGATCCACCCGCACCAGTTCGCCCTGGAACTGCAGGCCGCTGTCAGTGAACAGCATCACGTCGGTCTCCAGATCAATCCACTCTTCGTCCGTGTTCAGAAGACCCTTTCTGGACGTAACTGATGTCCAGGATGACTGGGCCGCACTCTCAAGGTCGCCCTGCACATCGTCGAGATGAATCAGGGCCGGATTATCCGCATCCTGAACAGCGCTCGTGGCGGTGATCGTGTAGGGCTGGCCATCCTCATCCACGTCGGAGATGCGCGGACTCACCATCCTCAGGTCATCCGTTCGCGAGGTCACTTCGGCAAATGTGATGTCCAGCTCGTCGGGACCATCAAACGTGCCGGACAAGTAAAGGAGCGCTCCGATCAGTGCTGCTGCCGTTACCGCCAGACCGATCTTCATGAGATAGACAAACCGGCTGTAGGCCTGCGCCTTGGCGGCATTGGCCTCCTTGCGCGGCGGCTGCGTTGATGCAATCCGCGACGGCGCCCGGGCGGGTGTTTCCGTCATGCTCATGCGAAGCCGGCTCTCAAAAGGTCGTGCATATGCAGGATGCCGACGGGTCGACCAGTGCCACCGGCACCTTCGCTGACCACAAAGAGGACCGTGACCGGCGGTGTCACCTCATTCATCTGCGCGAGCGCTTCGGCAGCAAGCGCGTCAGCGTCGATGGTCCGCGGGCCGGAGGTCATGACGTCCGCCGCCGTCTTGGTAACGAGATCAGCTCCCAGATGGCGGCGCAGGTCCCCATCCGTGATGATGCCGACGAGACGGCCGGCATCGTCAGCCACGCCGGTACAGCCGAATCCACCTGCCGTGATCTGCTCAACGGCTGCTGGTACCAGAGTCTCCCCCGTCACGAGTGGAATGCGCTCAGGCTCATGCATGATGTCGGAGACCCGCACCAGCATCTGGCCAAGGCGACCGCCCGGGTGCAGTTCGCGGTATTTGTCCTTGGAGAAGCCTCGCCGCTCCATCAGGGCCACCGCAAGCGCATCGCCCAGAGCGATCATCATCGTCGAGGATGTGGTTGGCGCCATGCCCATGGGACAGGCTTCTTCGGCACCCGGAAGCTGCAACAGAGTGGTAGCCGCACTGGCCAGCGTCGATTGTGGTTTGCTGGTAATTGCGATCAGCGGCGCGCTGATGCGCTTGCCATGCGCAATGATGTCGCCAAGTTCCTGGTTTTCGCCGGAGTTGGACAGCACCAGCAGACAGTCGCCACGTGTCACCATACCGAGGTCGCCGTGGCTGGCTTCACCGGGGTGAACATAGTGGGCCGGTGTTCCGGTGGAGGCGAGCGTCGCTGCAATCTTGCGCGCAACGTGGCCGCTCTTGCCCATACCGCTCACGATCACCCGGCCGTCGGTTGCCAACATCGCATCAACCGCCTGGCTGAAGCGGCCATCAAGACCGTCGCGCAGCTTGGCAAGCGCATTCGACGCCAGCGACAGCACCCGCGATGCCGCATCGCGGTCCTGTTGTGTCAGGGCCGGCTCGGTGTCGGTGTGCGGTGATGGTGTCGGAGCTTTGGACATGTAGTGGGTCAGAATCTTCCCGGGAGCAGTGGGGAGGACGGTGTGTCCTCACCCGGTCGCGTGGCGCGCGGGCCTGAGTGTGGCGGCGGCGTTAAGCAAAAAGCTTGCCAATAAGCGGCAACTGCGCCGGAGTATGGTTCCAGCACCCCTTGCGGTCAACCGAATTGCCCAAAAATCGGGCGTTTTCGCGGCGGTGACAGACAACCAGGGATCAGGGTCAGTGGGCGAAGATGTCTTCGTCCGGCCAGCCTTCGAGATCGAGGGCGGCACGCATGGGCAGGAAGTCAAAGCAGGCCTGCGCCAGCTCCGTGCGGCCTTCGCGCGCCAGCATCATGTCGAGGCGCTCTTTCAGCTGGTGCAGATGCAGCACGTCCGAGGCGGCATAGGCCAGTTGGGCGTCACTGAGTGTGTCAGCCCCCCAGTCGGAGCTCTGCTGCTGCTTCGACATGTCGAGGCCCAGGAGCTCGCGACTCAGGTCCTTGAGCCCATGGCGATCCGTGTAAGTCCGAACCAGCTTCGAGGCGATCTTGGTGCAATAGACCGGTGCGCACTCAACGCCGAGGTATTTGCGGATCATGCCGACATCGAAGCGGGCGAAGTGAAACAGCTTGACCCTGGCCGCGTCGGCGAACAGTGCCTTGAGATTGGGGCAGTCATAGGTCGCCCGGTCCATCTGAACGACATGGGCCGTGCCGTCGCCGGACGACAGCTGCACCACGCACAGATCGTCGCGATGGGGGTTGAGCCCCATGGTTTCGGTGTCCACCGCCACGATGGGGCCCAGATCCAGGCCGTCGGGCAGGTCGCCCTTGTGAAGCGTCGTTGTCATGGCGCGCACCATGCCGAAAAAAGGCGTGCGAGTGAAGCGCCTTAGCTTGCGACCGCATCGCGGCGGTCAAGTCCGCTACGCCGGTTGTGCTCAACAGGCTCGTCGCGCAAACGGCGGTCCGACTTTTCCCGCGGATCAACTTCAGGTGCCGATGTGCGGACGATACGGCGAACCGTGTTCTGCAGGCCGTCAATGTCGTCCTTCAGCACCCCGGACACATTGGCGAGTGACGCGGCCACATCGTCGACCCGCGCCAGGCTCGTCGCGATCTCGCCAATGCGCTGGGACACTTCAAGCGACCCATCCGTCGAGCGTTGCGCGTTGGCAGCGATTTCCGCAGTGGATTCGCGTTGCTGCTGCACGGCGCCGTCAATCTGGGCTGCGGCCGAGTTGATCTGCTCAATCACCTCCGTGATGCGGCTCATGGCGTCCACCACTTCGTTGGTGGTTTCCTGCATCAGGTTCACATGGGTGGTGATTTCGGACACGGACCGCTGCGTCTGGGTCGCCAGCGACTTGACCTCGCTGGCAACAACGGCAAATCCCTTGCCGGCATCCCCGGCGCGCGCCGCCTCAATGGTCGCGTTGAGCGCCAGGAGATTGGTCTGTTCGGCGATCTCACTGATGAGGTTGATGACCGACCCGACTTCACCGGCTGCCGATTGCAGCTTGGAAACGACCTCATGGGTCCCGCTTGTTGTCTCCTGGGCACGGTCGGCGGCACTGCGCGTTTCCGTGACCTGGCTGACGACGGACTGAAGGGACATGTTCACTTCGTTCAGCAGTCCGGCCACGGCCTCCGCATTGGCAGTGGCCTGCTGAGCAGCCGTCGCGACGGCCTCCCGCTCGGCAGAGGCGTCTTCGCTGATCTGTGACAGTTCCTGCGACCGCGTCCGCAGCGCATCGCCATTGCCGGAGATGGTCGCCACCGTCGTCTGCAGTTCGCCTTCGACGGAGTCCGCAAGACGCTTCAACGCCTCGACCTTTTCTTCGGCAGCGGCTGCCTCCTGCTCCATACGCGCCTGCTGTTCGCGTTCGGCTTCAAGGATCGAGTCGCGGAAGGTCACAAGGGCGCGGTTCATGTCACCGATGTCGTCCTTGCGTTCATCTGTTGTCAGGACAACATGCCGATCACCGGCAGCAAGCTGCTTCAGGTCATCCACAAACTTGCCGATGCGCTTTGCCAGCGGCAACGCGCCGAGAAGCCCGACTGTGGCAAAGGCCAGAACGACCAGGGCATTGATCACGATAATCGACATGATCTCGCCGTCCGCCTTGTCGATGAGCTCTTTTGTGGTTTCCTCGATGGCAACAGCCGTCTTGTCTTCAACCTCCTTCATCAGGTTGATGCGCTGAGTCGCCACGGCAAACCACTCGTCACCGGACACACCCATTGGGTCGCGCGTCTGAGGGAGAGCAGCAATGATCTTCCGCCACTCCGCAACCTGCCGGACTGCAGGACCCGTCAGGGCGTCGTCGAGCAGCTTCTTTTCTTCTGCAGTTGCAAATCGTGCAAACTCCTCAAGGAACAGCTGCTCACCTGTCAGCCGGGCGCGATAGGCCTGGTACTGATCAAAATCAACTATGCCGCGGGCGGCGCTGTCCAGCAGGGCTGCACCAATCGCACGTTCGAGACCAGAGTTCTCCTTGGCTTCCACGAGAGCAAGATAAGGAAGCAGCAGAGCCGTCACTTCCTGTGCCGGGCTTTGTTCGGAACTGATCGCAATGATCTCGACAAGTTCTGAAATGATCTTGCTGTAGAAGCTCACATTCTCTTTGACCGACACGCCTCGGTCGTCGACAGCGCGGCGGTGAGTTTCGATCTGGGCCATCTCCTCGGAGACGAGCTCCAAGAGGTGGCGCATCTTTTCCGGCTTCGTCGACCGGTCAAGCACAGCAAGGTCCTGCCGGTACCTCTCGATAACAGCGCCGCTGACTTCGCGTTGAGCCACCAGCTTCTCGCGGTTGTCAGCTGCATAATTGCTGCTTATGAACCCGACCGTCATGCCGCGCTCTTTCTGCAGCTCGTGAATGACAGCACTTGCGGAAATCGCCACGGCCTCAATCGGCACCAGCGCCTCCAGTCCGCGCTTCATCGCAAAGCGTTCGGACACGGCCTCCACGGCCAATCCGAGGATGGCCAGGTGCGGAAACAGGACAAGAAAGATCAGTTTGTGCTTCAGGCTCAAACGCATGACCGGTGCTCCCCCTAGATTGAGCGTGTACTCGGTTGTAGGGGCGAACTGGTTAAGCGTTTAATCAACGCCGCCGGAAATCCGGCAACAAAAATCGAAAAATTTGCGCATTCAGTCCGTGTTCGGATCAATTACGCGAGTGGAGCAGAGCAACTCCCGTTATGGTTGCATTTTCCGGTGCGGCGCACCCAGCTGGCGAGCGCGGCATCGGAGCTGCGCGAAACCTCTTCAGATCGTCGATAGAAAGAGATGGTGCCCAGGAGAAGACTCGAACTTCCACGCCCTTGCGGGCACTAGCACCTGAAGCTAGCGCGTCTACCAATTCCGCCACCTGGGCTCATCGCCTGACTGTCCCGGGCGTGCCGGGCGGCGAGAGGGGCCGAGTGATAGCGCTGCGGCCGCAGCGGATCAAGCATAGAATTTGAAGGGATTCGGGGCGTTCAGCGCCGCGGGCGGAGGAAAGAGGACACGCCATGCCACATCTCGTCATCCTGTCCGGGCTTCCCGGCACAGGGAAAACGACCCTCGCCCGCCCGCTGGCCACCGCCATGGGGGCCGCTTATGTGCGCGTGGACACGATCGAACAGGCGATCCGGGGGTCCGAGATGGCGCCTGTGGAGGTGGTCGATCACGGCTACCGGGCAGCCTGGGGCGTTGCGGCGGACAATCTGCGCCTTGGCCTCAGTGTTGTGGCGGAGTGCGTAAACCCGCTCGAGATCACCCGGGCCGCCTGGCGGACAGCCGCGACAGATGCCGGGGCCATACCGCTGGAAGTGGAGCTCATCTGCTCAGATACCGCCGACCATCGCCATAGGGTCGAAAGCCGCACCATCGACATTCCGGGCCTTCGCGGCCCGACATGGGATGACGTCGAGGCGCGGGATTACGAGGCTTGGACCGACCCGCATCTCGTCATCGACACTTCGATCACGGCACCGGAAGATGCCGTCAGGCAGATTCTCGCAGCCCTGTCCTAGGTGCTGTGGTTCAGGCGCTGTGACCATGCCGCAATGCGCTTTGCGATATTGCTCAGCCCCAAATAGACCAATTGGTCTATCCTGTCGCCTTCCCGCTCCACAAGCGAAGAAGGATGAGCCGTCATGACGATGCCGCCCACCGGGTTCGACCCGCATTTCCGCAAGAGTCCACTCACTGATCCGTGGGAGCCGCTCTATTCCAGGGTCACTGATACCGCAATCATCCTGGGAGTGATGGCAGGAGAGCCTCACTGCAATTCACGTGGGCTGGTCCATGGCGGATTGATCTCCGCGCTGGCCGACAATGCCATGGGCTTGAGCTGTGTGCAGGCGCATCGGGCAGCCGGGGACGAGGTTCTGGGAGCGGTCACCGTCACGCTGCATGTGGACTTTCTGCGTTCGGCCAAAAAGGGCCAGTGGCTCGAATTCGAGACCACCGCCCTCAAAACCGGTCGCGGCATGGATATGGCGCAGGGCCGTGTGACCGCCGACGGGCGAGACTGTGCCTTTGTCAGTGCAACCTTCAGCGTTGTTCGCGGCGACACGGCCGCTTAGGCGACCGGGGCCCGGAACCGGCCGAATCCGCGAAGGCCGGGCCAAATCAACGCAGGGAGCGCCGCAGCCCTAGTCCGCCCCGCCCACCTGCGCTATTTAGAAGCGAATAACCCCACGGTCTTGTCTGAAACAGGATGGTCTCGGCGTGAGCGCGACAATCGTTACGGTATTCGGTGGTTCCGGCTTTGTCGGTCGCCATGTGGTGCGGGAACTGGCCAAGCGTGGCTACCGGGTGCGCGCGGCCGTCCGCCATCCCTCGCGTGCGGGATTCCTGCGCACGATGGGACTGCCGGGGCAGGTGGAGGCAGTCTATGCCGACATCAAGGACGACGAATCCGTCGCCCGGGCACTCTCCGGTGCCGGGATGGCCGTCAACCTCGTTGGCATTCTCTATGAAAGCGGCAAGCAGAAATTCGATGCAGTGCAGGCCGAAGGCGCCGGTCGCATTGCCTGGAGCGCCAAGGCGAAGGGCGTGGAGCGGCTTGTGCATGTCTCCGCCATCGGCGCCGACAGCGACAGCCCGGCGCAATACGCTGCCGCCAAGGGGGACGGCGAGGCTGCCGTCCTCGATGCGTTTCCCGAAGCGGTGATCCTGCGCCCGTCAATCATCTTCGGAAACGGCGACGGCTTCTTCAACCGCTTCGCGGCCATGGCCAAGTTCCTGCCCGCGCTGCCGCTGCTCGGCGGCGGCCACACCCGCATGCAGCCGGTCTATGTGGATGACGTGGCCGACGCTGTGTGCACGGCACTGGAAGACACGTCCACGTCGGGCAAGATCTATGAGCTCGGTGGTCCGCGCACCTACTCCTTCAAGGAGCTGATGCAGATCGTGCTGGACGAAACCCAGCGCAAACGGCTGCTCGCGCCCATTCCCTGGGGCATCGCGCGGATGCAGGGACGCATTCTCGGCATGTTGCCGGCACCGTTGCTGACGCTTGATCAGGTGAAGATGCTCGAAGCAGACAATGTGGTCAGCGACGCAGCCGTCTCGGAAAACCGGACAATTGAGGACCTGGGCCTGACGCCCAAGTCAGTCGAATCCATCGTACCGGGCTATCTGTGGATGTATCGCCGCCAGGGTCAGTATGCGGACGATATCAAGCGCGAGACGGCCTAGAACCTCCTGACGTCTAGAGGTAGACCCAGGCCAGCAAGGCGACCCCGAGCACGACGCGGTAGATTACAAAAGGCGTCAGTGACATACGCTCCATGAGCCGCATGAAAACAGCGATCGACGCCCAGGCTGCGAAGAACGACAAAACCGCCGCCAGCACCGCATCGCTCTGAAGCGTCATATCGCCCGACTGCGCCAGTTCGAGGCTTGCCGCCGCGCCGGCTCCCAGAATCGTCGGAATAGCCAGCAGCATCGAGAACCTGGCGGCCTCGCGCCGGTCAAACCCCATGAAGCGAGCCGCCATCATGGTAACGCCGGAGCGGCTGGACCCGGGGATGATGGCCGCCACCTGCGCCACACCCACCAGAAGCGCCTGCCCCCAGGTCATCTCACTCAACTTTCTGTCGGTCGCGCCCGACCGGTCGCTCCAGTACAGGAGCAGCGCGAAGACCATGTTCGCCCAGGCGATTGTGGCTGCGCCGCGCAGGCCATCCACGAGACCGGCGCTGACCATGATGAAGCCGATCGCGAAGATCGGAACGCTGGCGCCCACGAGATAGAGCGCGAGCCGCCCGGCCTCGGTCATCTCGCCGCGCAGCAAGCTGAACGCACCCGCCGCGAGCTCGATCACATCTCTGCGGAAATAGATCAGCACCGCGAAAAGCGAGCCCACATGAATGGCGACATCAATGAGGACACCCTGATCGGCCCAGCCTGTGAGTTCGTCCACCAGGGCCAGATGGCCGGACGAAGAGATCGGCAGGAACTCCGTCAGCCCCTGAATGAGGGCCAGAATGATCAGTTGACTGAAGGGCATCAGCTCGGCTCAGGGACGGTGGGACTCACGAGGTGAGCTGGCCGCACTATAGGGGCCAATTGTTACGCAATCATCCCTGCATTCCAGCGCCTGCAAAAAAGACACGTGCCACCACAATTCGGACATCGCGCGCACAGTCGAATGGTTTACAGTGGCGCCCGACATGCGACGGCTGTTTCACCAACCTCTCGATCCGCCCTGCCGCAAGGTGCGCCTGGCACTGGCGGAGAAGAAGCTTGCCTTCGAACTCGAGGCAGAGCGCCCCTGGGACCGGCGGGAGGACTTTCTTGCGATGAACCCCGCGGGCACCGTTCCGGTGCTGGTGGAACCGGACGGCACCACCGTCTCCGGCGACAGGGTCATCATCGAGTATCTGGACGAAATCTACCGCGACCCGGATGGCGGGCTTGTCCTGCTGCCCGGCAACCCTGTCGATCGCGCCGAAGCGCGCCGTATCGCCGAATGGTTCGATGACAAGTTCGCCCAGGAAGTCACGGCCATGCTGGTCGACGAGAAAATCCTCAAGCGGTTTCTGCCGCGCGATCTGGGCGGTGGGCCGCCTGACACGGAGACGGTGCGTATCGGCATGCATAATGTCAGCTACCACCTCGACTATATTTCGTTCCTCGTCGAACGGCGCAACTGGCTGGCCGGTGATGACCTGACGGTTGCCGACCTTGCGGCGGCCGCGCATCTGTCTGCTGTGGATTATCTCGGAAATGTTCCGTGGTCGGATTTTCCGCAGTCGAAGGACTGGTATGCACGCATCAAGTCGCGGCCATCCTTCCGCGCCATTCTTGCGGATCACGTGCCCGGGATGCCGGCAGCACGGCACTACGCCAATCTCGACTTTTGATGCCCGCTATTTGTTGACGTCGAGTGCTTCGAGCCCGCGGCGCGCATCTTCAAGTGCTGGTGCCTGCGGGTGATCCGGCTCGACGTCGCCGATGATCCGCGCAACGCGAATCCAGTCAGCCCGCGCACCGGCATCATCGCCCCCTGCAAGGCGGATCGTACCGCGCTCGACGAGGGCAAACGGATCATCCGGTGCAAGCGCGAGGGCGCGGGAGATGTCCTGTCTCGCCCCCTCCAAATTGCCGAGCGCCCGGCGGGCACCGGCTCGCAAGACCAGCACATCAGCCGAGTCCGGACGCAGGCCCAGGGCCTGGCTCAAGTCGCTTTCTGCAGCGGGAAGATTGCCAGCCGCAGCATGGGCGCGCCCGCGGTCTACCAGAAAACCGACATCGCCAGGTGTCAGATCGAGCGCGGCAGTGAACGCAAGGGCCGCGTTCTCGCCGCTGCCCGCCAGCAACCAGGCATTGCCGGCCTGCGCCAGGAGCGCTGCGCGATCCTCCGGTTCACCTGCGCCGGGTGCATCTGCAAGGTCGCCGAGCCGCATGGCGGCTTCGCCATAGAGCTCGAGCTCGACAAGCGCCAATGCCTCGCAATGGCGGGCCGCCGCGCCACCGCCATTGCTGCGCCATTCCATCGCCTGATCGAAAGCCTGATCGGGGTCGACCTCGACCAGCCGCAGGCAATCGCGATAGCGCGCAGCCGAGTCCAGGTCCTGCGCAAATCCTGTGGCCGGCAGCACAAAGGCCAGCATCAACAGCACACAGACCACGAGCACGGTGACCCATGTAAAAAACAGGCGCGCGGCGTATATCATCTCTTTCATGGCCCCCACCGTCGCCAACTGCCATGGCCTTTTCAAGGCGTGCATTGGGCAACAAAAAGGAGTCCCGCACGATGCCGCGCCTGTTCTGTTTTGGTTTGGGTTTTTCCGCGCTCGCCTTTGCCCGCGCCGTCAAGGCGCAAGGCTGGGAGGTTGCAGGCACGTGCCGGGGCCAGGACAAGGCCGATGCACTTTCGCGCGAGGGAATCGAGACATTTCTGTTTGGCGACGCGCCGCTCGCCGACCCCGCGTCTGCTTTAGCCGGCACAACGCATCTGCTGGCATCGGTGCCGCCGGGCGACGACGGCGACCCGGTTCTTGCCGCTCATGCCGATGACATCAGGACCGTTCAGGGGCTTGAGTGGATCGGCTATCTCTCCACCACCGGCGTCTATGGCGACCGCAAGGGCGGCTATGTCGATGAGAACAGCATGCTGCTGCCGACGACGGAGCGCGGCAAACGACGGGTAACGGCGGAGCTGCTGTGGCAGGACCTGAGCGCCGCGATGAACGTGCCGGTGCATCTCTTCAGACTGGCAGGCATCTATGGGCCCGGCCGCAACCAGCTTGAAAGCCTGCGCAAGGGCAAGGCCCGGCGCGTCGACAAGCCGGGCCAGGTGTTTTCACGCATCCATGTCGATGACATCGCGCAGATAGTTGAGGCTGCAGCGACAAGCGGTTTGCCCACACAGGCTTTCAATGTCTGTGATGACGAGGCGGCCCCGCCGCAGGACGTTGTGGCCTATGCCGCTGAGTTGCTTGAGATACCGGCACCGCCGCTGGTGCCGTTTGACGACGCCGAGATGTCGCCGATGGGGCGCAGCTTCTATGCAGAATCCAAGCGGGTGAAGAACGACCGCATCAAGGACGACCTGGGCATCGCGCTGACGTACCCGACCTATCGCGAGGGCCTAAAAGCTCTTGCCGAGGCAGGCAACGGCAGAAGTTGAAGCCTAGCTGGTGAGATCGTCCAGCGCCTGATGCAGCCGGACGATGTCTTCGGGAGTGGACAGACGGTGATCACCGGCCTTCGAGAGCCCATACGTGACATCTGTGCTCTCAACGGCGTCCACGAGCAACAAAGCGTGCTGCCAGGGCACATCTTCGTCCTGCATGCCCTGCAGGATGCGGACCGGACAGGTGACCGGGATGGGGTCGTCGAGAATCAGATGTGACCGTCCGTCCTCGATCAGCTGATGTGTGATCACGTATGGCTCGTCGTCATAGTCGGAGGGCTGGTTGTACCGGCCCTGCTCCATGATCTCGCGGCGGATGTCGTCGGAAAACCCGGCCCACATCAGCTTCTCGGTAAAGTCCGGCGCCGGGGCAATCAGCACCATGCCCTCAAGCCGCTCCGTTTCGCCGGCCTCGCGCAGCGCCCGCGCCGCCAGCAGAGACAGCCAACCGCCCATGCTGGAGCCGACAAGCACAACCGGGCCGGATGCCAGTTCCCGGAGGACATGCAGGCCGTCATCGAGCCAGCGGCTGATGGTGCCATCGGTAAAGGCGCCGGTTGATGCCCCGTGCCCGAAATAGTCGAAGCGGACGAAGGCCTGCCCCCGGTCAGCGGCCCAGCTGTCGAGCGCGGTTGCTTTTGTGCCTGTCATGTCGGACTTAAAGCCGCCAAACCAGACAACCGTGGGGCTCTTGCCCTCGCGGGCATGAAAGGCAAGCTTCTCGCCGTCCGGGCGGGTAAGGTAACTGGGCTGGGTCATCTGGCCTCTGCGTCCCGCCATCGGGGACATGTGAACAGTGGGAGCTCCAGCTCTTGGAACACGGGATCAGCCAGCCGATCAAGCCGGGCGTGCTGCAGGTGATACCGGAACTTGATGCGGGCGGCGCGGAACGTTCCTGCGTCGAGGTGGCCAGTGCTGTCGCCAAGGCCGGGTGGCGGTCCTTTGTGGCGACCGGTGGCGGTCGGCTGGAGAGCGAGCTGCTGAAGGCCGGGGTCACCGTCTTTCATATGGATGCTGCCTCCAAGAACCCCCTGGTGATGCTGGAAAACATCGGCAAGCTGCGGCGTATCATCCGGGCGCGCGATATCGCAATCGTGCATGCCCGCAGCCGGGCGCCCGGCTGGAGTGCCTATGCTGCCGCGCGCACCGAGAACCGGCACTTCGTCACCACCTATCACAGCAAGGTTCATGACCGGCCGCGCTGGAAGGTCTTCTACAACTCGGTCATGGCCGCAGGCGAAGTCGTGATCGCCAATTCACAGTTCACTGCCGACCGCATCACCATGGCGCACGGCACGCCCGTCGAGCGGGTGCGCCCCATCGCCCGTGGCTTCGACCTTGAAACATTTGATCCGGATACGGTGGATGAGGCGCGCGTGGCCGCCTTGCGCACCGAATGGGGTATTGAGGGTGACAACCGCCCGGTCGTGCTGCTGCCAGCCCGGCTCACACGCTGGAAGGGTCCGCTTCTACTGATCGAGGCTGCCGCCAAGACGACGCTGCCCGCGCGCTTTGTCATCGCCGGCGATGCGCAGGGCCGGGATGACTTCGTCAGCGAGGTGCAGAACCGCATTTCCGAGCTTGGCCTCATGGATCAGGTCACGCTGGCGGACCATGTGTCCGACATGGCCGCGGCTTACAAGACAGCCGACATCATCGTGTCAGCCTCTCTTGACCCGGAACCCTTCGGCCGCATCGGCGTCGAAGCCCAGGCCATGGGGCGGCGGATGATTGCGCCGGATCATGGGGGCGCCCGCGAGCAGTTCGTGACCGACCCGGCCCATGAACGCACGGGCTGGCTGTTCGCCCCGGGCGATGCCGACTCGCTCGCAACCACGCTGGACGACGCCCTGTCCATGGCAGCCGATGAGGCCGCCCGTATGGGCGAGCGGGCGCGAAAGCATGCGTTGGCGTCCTTCACGTCGGAGGCCATGTGCGCGGCAACGCTGGATGTCTACCGCGAAGTGCTGTCTTCAGGCGGCGGGGGCGCCACGCCGGCATGACGCAGCAGAAGATTCTCGTCATCAAGCTGGGGGCGCTTGGGGACTTCGTGCAGGCGCTCGGCCCCTTCGCGGCAATCCGCCGGCACCATGACAGCCTCGACCCGACAGGACGTGCGCATGTCACGCTGCTGACCACACCGCCCTTTGCAGGACTTGCCGCAGACACCGGCTACTTTGATGAAATCTGGGATGACGGCCGCGCCAAGGGCTTTTCCGCGCTTCTGTCGCTGGTCCGCCGGATGAGCTGGGCGCGGTTCACCCGCGTCTATGACCTGCAGACCTCGTCCCGGTCATCGCTCTACTTCCATCTCCTATGGCCGCGCACCGAATGGTCCGGGATTGCGCGGGGCTGCTCGCATCCGCACAGCAACCCGGGCCGTGATCTCATGCACACAATCGACCGGCAGGCAGAGCAACTGCGGGACGCGGGGATCGATGACACACCACTCGCAGATGTGGCCCCGTTGGCGGGCGGCAAACCAGTCACCGAGCTTCTGGGCACAGATGCGCCCTATGGCCTTCTGGTGCCGGGTGCTGCCCCCCACCGCCCGGCCAAACGCTGGCCGACCGAGCGCTTTGCGGAGATCGCGGCCGGTTGGGCTGCGGCGGGGCTGACACCGGTGGTGCTCGGCACCAGGGGCGAGGCGCCGCTGGCCGCCGCCATCACGGCATCGGTTCCGGAAGCCGTCGATCTGACCGGCACGACCAGTCTCAACGATATTGTGACTCTGGCGCTTGGCGCGCGAGCCGCTGTCGGCAATGACACGGGGCCGATGCACCTGATTTCGCTTGCCGGCACGCCGAGCGTGGCGCTGTTCGGCTCGGACAGTGACCCGACGCTGTGTGCGCCCCGGGGGCCTCAGGTGGCGGTTCTCGCCGCACCGGAGATTTCTGCTCATTCTGCGGCAGACGTTAAGGCGGCCTTGGTGAAACTTGCCGGAAACACTTGAATTTCAGGCGGATTCACGAAATATAGGCGCTCATCTTCGTGTTTAACTGGACGGGGCTTGCGGGACTGTATGATCAACTCTTTCTCCTGCGCCGTCCTTTCGGGAGAATAACGACATCGCACGCCGCCCCAATATGGCGCCGCCTCCGAAGCAGGAGGGCCCGCGCGCCAATAACCAGATCAATGTTCCAGAAGTCCGCCTGATTGACGCCGAAGGCGAAAATGTCGGCGTGGTTGCGACCGACCGCGCGCAGGAAATGGCCGACGACGCCGGTCTTGATCTGGTCGAGGTGTCTCCCAATGCCAAGCCGCCTGTCGCCAAGATCATGGATTACGGCAAGTACAAGTATCAGGCGCAGAAGAAAGCCGCCGAGGCCCGCAAGAACCAGAAGACGGTCGACGTCAAGGAAATCAAGATGCGGCCCAACATCGACACGCATGATTACGACGTGAAGATGCGCAACATGCTGCGGTTCTTCGAGGAAGGCGACAAGGTGAAGGTCACCCTGCGCTTCCGTGGCCGCGAGATGGCGCACCAGGATCTCGGCATGAAGCTCATGCACAAGGTCCGCGAGCAGGTCGACGAAATCGCCAAGGTCGAGCTGCACCCGAAGCTTGAAGGCCGCCAGATGATCATGGTGCTGGCACCCCGGTAAAATAGCGCCGGCGCCGCGCGAGCACCCGACATGCCGACCACAAAATGCCCGCCTCTGTGATGGACGCGGGCATTTTTTGTGGCCGCATGCGGCGCGATGTTTTCTACTTCGCCGGTTACCGCAACTCTTTCGCGAGCGTTTCCGGAATGACCAAAACCGAGAAGTATGTTGTCCGGACGTCGGACATCCCGATCGACCGCACCTTCCATTTCAGCCACCCGCTCAACTCAGCATCTGAAATGCGGCTGCTGCCGCTGTCCGACCAGACCGGCATGAAGAACCTGGGCATCAGCATCGGACGTATCCCGCCTGGCAAGGAGGGGTTCATCCCGCACGCGCATGCCGGGCAGGAAGAGTTCATCTATGTTCTGGAGGGTGAAGGCGTGCTGACAGTGGATGGTGAGACCACCGTCATAAAGCCCGGCGACTTTGTCGGCTTTCCCATCGACGGTGCCGTCCATCACCTTGCCAACGATGCCAAAGAAGACCTCGTCTATCTCATGGGCGGTGAGCGGACGGCGACAGACGTCTCTTACTTCCCCACCATCGGCAAGAAAGGCTTCTGGGCCAACGGCACCATGCACTATGTCGATGACGACGATGCCGCTTCATTCAGGCCCGACGATTTTTCCGCAACCAAGTCCTGACCGGGACGCATCCCCTCCCTTTTTGCATTCGTGCGGATCGGCGGCATACTCCTCCTGAAAACAAAATCATATGGGAGGGGACACCCATGCGCTTTGGGGTCTTTTACGAGCTTCAGCTGCCGCGCCCGTGGGGCGAGGACGGCGAGCACCGGCTGTTCAAGGAAGCACTGGACCAGATCATCCTCGCGGACAGGCTCGGCTATGACTATGCGTGGGAGGTGGAGCACCACTTCCTGGAGGAATACTCACACTCCGCCGCGCCGGAAGTGTTCCTCGCCGCCGCTGCCGGGCAGACCAAAAACATCCGCCTTGGCCACGGAATCCGGCAGGTCATTGCCAACTACAACCATCCAGCGCGCACGGCGGAATGCATCGGCACGCTCGATCTTATCTCCGACGGCCGTGTCGATTTCGGCATCGGCGAAGGGGCCACACGGCTGGAGCTAGGCGGCTTTGACATTCCCGCGAAAGACAAGCGCGCCATGTCGCTGGAAGCGGCTGAGCAGATCGCCAACATGATGGTGATGGACCCCTATCCGGGGTTCGAGGGCGCGAGCTTCTCCATGCCGTGCCGCAACGTCATTCCCAAGCCGTTGCAGAAACCGCATCCGCCCATGTGGATGGCCTGCACCAATCGCGACACGATCAAGGTGGCCGCATCGCTCGGCCTCGGCGCGCTGGCCTTTTCCTTTGTCGATCCGGAAGAGGCGCAGGCGTGGTCGGACATCTATTACGGCATCATCAAGTCCGATCAGTGCGTGCCGCTGGGCCACCGGGTCAACGCCAACATCGCGATGGTGTCGTCCTTCTCGATCCATCACGACCGCGAAGAAGCGATCCGCCGCGGCCATGAGGGCTTCGAGTTCTTCGGTTACGCGCTGGGCCGCATGGTGACTCAGGATTTCGTGCCCGGCCGCACCGACATGTGGTCTGAATACATGACCATGCGCGGTGACCGCACGGAAGATGTGATCCGGCAGGCTGCCGAACAGGCGCCCGGCGGTCTGGGTGGTATCGGCACGCCGGACGACATGCGGGCCCACCTCAAGGCCATGCAGGACGCTGGCGTCGATCAGGTGATCTTCATGCAGCAGGCCGGCAACAACAGCCACCAGCACATCTGCGAGAGCCTGGAGCTGTTCGCCTCTGAGGTCATGCCGGATTTCAAGGCCGACGTAGCAGCCCGCGAAGCCGCCAAGGCGGAAGAGCTTGCGCCTTACATAGACGCGGCGCTGGCCCGCAAGCAGGTGATGCCGCCGATCGCCGACGCCGACATTCCTGTCATCCCGGCGGCTGTCTCCAAACCGCAGGTCAATCAGACATCGGGCCAGTCGGCGGCGGAATAAGCCTTACGATGCCAGCCGCCGGGCGAAGAAGGCGAGGATGTTGTCGCGCGCCTCGGCGGTTGGTTCGCCCGCCCTGTCAATCAGGTGGGTGGTGACGACGCTGTGCGGCGTGGTCACATGCTTGGCGGTGAACTCGGGCAGGTCTTCCGTGTTGGCGGAACTGTCGGGAAGGACATGGCCTTCGAACCGGTCGCCCAGCGCTTCCGCATAGCGGGCGAAGCGCTCCGCCTTGCAGAAACTGTCGCCGTCGAAGCGATAGGCGAGGACCGTGAGGTCGTCCTTGTCGAGACGCGCCTTCACCGCCGCCAGTTCCTCCGGCGGGCTCTCGACAAGGGCCGGATCATCCAGCGGCAGCGAGGGCTGGGACAGGACCGGCGCCAGCACGGATTTTTCCAGCATCATCGACAGGGCGAAATTGCCGGTAAAGCACATGCCGATGGCGCCGACGCCCGGTCCGCCGCATTCTTCATGGGCGAAACGCGCCAGTGCCCGCAGCCAGATCGTGACCGGGCTCGCCTTGCCGTCTGGATTGCCCTTGGCAAAGGCGCGGAACTCGGCGCTGATGCAAGCGTGCTGGAAACTCTCGCCGGCTTCCGCCTCCTCCAGCACCGCGCCGTCGCGGCCAAAAAGGGACGGCATGTAGACGGTGAACCCGGCCTCGCGCACCCAGCGGGCAAACCGCGCCACATGCGGGCTGATATTCGGCATTTCCGCCATCACGATGACGGCCGGGCCGGTGCCGCTCACATAGACGCGCTTGGTGATGCCGGGCTCATGACCGTCCAGGGTGATTTCCCGCAGCGTGAAATCGTCCAGCGGGTCATCTTCCAACAGGCTGCGCATGGCGGGATCTCCTTCCTGAGTACATATTTCGAACTCAGAATAGCGGTGCTCTCCTTCACTGTGCAAGCGGGAAACCCGGTGTCACGAGGGTCAGGGCCGGTTTTTCACCCGCCACACGCACGCCGTGCGTTGCAGCAGATCAATTGCGACGTCAGCGCCCTGTTCCGTCGCAATAGTGTCAAACAGCGCCAGCAAGATGCCTGTACCGGGTCAGACAACAACACGAACTGGGACACACCATGGACCCCGAACAACAGCCCCAACGCGCTAACGAACCGCGCCCCTCGGCCCGCTCGCACGCCGCCAAACGTGCCCGCAAAGGCTGGAAAGGCCGCCGAACCCCCCTGCGCCCATGCGGCGCGCCGGGGGATGAGGTTTGGCAGGAACAGGGAGCAGGGGAATAGTCTTCAGTAGCTTAGATGAAATCGCTTATCAAAAACCCAAGAGAAACTATGCAAATCAAAGCGGGAAGAATCTGTTCAATTCTGGTAAGTCCAATGTACTTCCAACGTAGCTTCTTATACTCTGCGTACTCCCACTCAAATGGTTTGCACGAAAGCAATTTTTCGATTTGACCAATTGCATGGAATTTAGCTTGCGCCAGTTGCCGATGATGCCGAATGGTTAGAAACCATATGGCACCTACTAGCGCGCCAATTATTGACAAAACTTGCGGGTCAATATCGATATCACTACCTGCCAACGCCGCTGTCGCTGAAGCCAGCGCCGCGTAAGTCGAGTTAGCTTGTATACGCTTTGATTCGTTAGCAATTACTGTTGGCACAAAAGCTTGGTATATGGCCAATCTCTCTTCTACTGATCTAGGCTGCAATTCCTGATTCATGGTCGCAACTCAAATGCTGCATCTACAACACTTTGCTTGTTCCAACCCACAGAGCTAGCGGCCTTTTGTTGCACCACAAGGGATTTTCTTTCCTGTCCCCAAGGATTAACAGCAAGCACCGGTTTCGCAAGTCTCTCTGCTGCCTCTAGTTCTTTGGAGATCCATTTGCTGTGAGTCGAGTACATCCCAGTGGGGCAGACCACCACATCGGCACTGGCAATCAGACCAGCAATCACCCGATACAATTCGGTAGCGTTATCGGCGTTATGTATAGGGTCGTCTTTCGGGACAGAATAATCAACGAAACGAACCTCGGTGTCACCTGATCTCCAGCCGCCGGGGTTATTGAAGAACCAATCGGCAAGTTTTTGATAATGATCAGTATACGTCCAAGAATGGCTGATGAATATTCCAACGTAGATCATCTGACTGCATCCTTCGTGTAAAGGAGTATCGAATACTCAATATATTGACGTCTGCTTTTCCGAAAATCCACTAGAGATTGATGAGGCGAACTCTCCCAATGTCGTCCACAATGGCCACGTTGCCCCCTTGCATCCCCCCGTCCGCCCCTCTATAACCCCGCGTCTTAGTGCCGCCTGGCCTGTAGGGCATGCCATGGCGGCTTGTTTGCTGTTCCAGCGCTGGATCATGTGTCCGGCGCTTCGTTTTGAAGGAAGACGCGAAATGCCCAAGCTGAAGACCAAGAGCGGCGCCAAGAAGCGCTTCTCGCTCACGGCCAAGGGAAAGGTGCGCGCCGGCCAGGCCGGCAAGCGCCACGGCATGATCAAGCGGACGCAAAAGCAGATCCGCAATCAGCGCGGTACCGCCATCCTGTCTGATCAGGACGCGCGGATCGTGAAGAAGTTCCTGCCTTACGGCTAACCGCCCCCAAGTTCCCAGAATCGTTTGAGGAGAAGCTGACATGGCACGTGTCAAACGGGGCGTCACAACCCACGCCCGTCATCGCAAAGTCATCAAGAAGGCCAAGGGCTATTACGGCGCCCGGAAGAACACCTTCCGCATCGCCACCCAGGCCGTCGACAAGGCTGGCCAGTACCAGTACCGCGACCGCAAGGTCCGCAAGCGGACATTCCGCAGCCTGTGGATCCAGCGCATCAACGCCGCCGTGCGCGAGCACGGCATGACCTATGGCCGATTTATCAACGGTCTCAGTGTCGCTGGCGTTGAGGTCGACCGGAAAGTCCTGTCCGACCTGGCGATCCGCGAACCTGAGGCCTTCAAGGCTCTGGTCGATCAGGCGGCCGCCGCGCTGAAGTAGCCCTCGTACAGGCTCACCCACGAAGACGAACATCGCCGTTTGTGCCCGCGCGGGCAGCTGCCGGTTCCACCCAGAACCGTATGCACCGTCACGCGCGTGGCACCGGCGATTTTTTTATGCAACAAGGCCCCACAAAGGGGCGGCCCGAAACAGGGTCGGCAGGCGGGCCTTAAGTGAGACCAAGATGAGCGATCTGCAAAGCGAAGCCAAAACTCTCGAAGACCAGTTCACATCCGCCATCAAGGATGCCGAAAGCCTCGATGCGCTGGAGCAGGTGCGCGTGGCGGCCCTTGGCAAGAAGGGGCGCGTCTCCGAGCTGATGAAGGGTCTGGGCAAGATGAGCCCGGAAGAGCGCAAGGAGGCGGGCCCGCTGCTCAACGGGCTCAAGACGCGCATCGGCGATGCCATTTCCGAACGTCAGGCGCTGCTGCACGAGGCTGCCATGGAAGTGCAGCTCGAACAGGAGCGGGTCGATGTCAGCCTGCCGGTGCCGCTACCGGATGCCGAACAGGGCCGCATCCACCCGAACAGCCAGGTGATGGACGAGATCATCGCGATCTTCGCGGATATGGGTTTCGACGTGAAGGAAGGTCCGGACATCGAGACCGACGAATACAATTTCACGGCGCTCAACATTCCGCCGGAGCACCCTGCCCGGCAGATGCATGACACCTTCTATTTCCACGAGCAGGAGGACGGCTCGCGGCTGCTGCTACGCACGCATACAAGCCCTGTGCAGGTGCGCACCATGCGCAGCGAAGAACCGCCGCACCGGTTCATCGCCCCGGGCCGCACCTTCCGCTGCGACTCTGACCAGACCCATACACCGATGTTCCATCAGGTTGAAGGCATGGTCATTGATCAGGAGACCCATATGGGTCACCTGCGCTGGACGCTGGAAGAATTCGCCCGCGCCTATTTCGAGGTCGACACGGTCGAGATGCGCTTCCGGCCGAGCTACTTCCCGTTCACGGAACCCTCCATGGAAGTGGATATCCGCTGCGACCGCTCGGGCAAGGACATCAAGATCGGCCAGGGCGATGACTGGATGGAGATCCTCGGCTGCGGGATGGTCAATCCGAATGTGCTGCGCATGTCCGGGCTTGATCCGGAGATCTATCAGGGCTTCGCCTTCGGTATCGGGATCGACCGGCTGGCGATGCTGAAATACGGCGCGCCGGACCTGCGCGCCTTCTTCGACGGGGACCTGCGCTGGCTCAAGCATTACGGCTTTCAGGCGCTGGATGTACCGTCCTTGTACGGAGGGTTGAGCCGATGAAGTTCTCCCTTTCCTGGCTGAAGGATCATCTGGAAACCTCGGCGTCGCTCGACGAGATCTGCTACGCGCTGACCATGCTCGGCCTCGAAGTCGAGGAGGTCACCGACCCGGCGAAGGCGCTTGCCGACTTCACGGTCGCAAAGATCATCAGCGCTGAGCAGCATCCCAATGCGGACAAGCTCAAGCTCTGCAAGGTCGCGACCGCCAAGGGCGAGATGCAGGTTGTCTGCGGCGCGCCCAATGCGCGCGCAGGCCTGACCGGCATCTTTGCACCGGAAGGTGCCTATGTGCCGGGCATCGACATGACGCTGAAGCCGACGGAGATCCGCGGCGTCCAGTCGAACGGCATGATGTGTTCGGAACGCGAGCTGGAACTATCCGAAGAGCACACCGGCATCATCGACCTTGAAGGCGACTTCGAGGTGGGGACGCCTGCGGCGGATGCCCTGGGTGTCAACGACCCGGTCATCGAGATTGCCATCACGCCGAACCGGCCGGACTGTACCGGCGTGCGCGGCATCGCGCGCGATCTGGCGGCCATGGGTTTGGGCACACTCAAGCCCGAGACCATCGAGCCGGTTGCGGGCACGTTTGAAAGTGCAACCAAGGTCGATCTGAAATTCGATGGTGAGCCCGCCTGTCATCTATTCCTTGGGCGGATGATCAAGGGCGTCAGGAACGGCCCGTCGCCGGACTGGCTGCAGAAAAAGCTGCGCGCCATCGGCCTGCGCCCCATCAACACGCTGGTGGACATCACCAACTACATGTCCTTCGACCGCGCCCGACCGCTGCATGTGTTCGATGCCGACAAGCTGACCGGTACGGTGCATGCGCGCATGGGCAAGGCGGGCGAAAAGTTCCTGGCGCTCGACGGCAAGGACTACGAAGCCGATGAGACCATGTGCGTCATCGCGGATGACAGCGGCATGCTTGGCCTTGGCGGTGTCATGGGCGGCGAGGACACAGGTTGCACCGACGACACGGTCAACGTCTTCGTCGAATGCGCGCTGTTCGATCCGATCACCATTGCAACGGCAGGCCGCAAGACCGGCATCACATCGGATGCCCGCTTCCGGTTCGAGCGCGGTGTCGATCCCGAGTTCGCCCATGACGGCATGGAGATGGTAACACGCCTGATCCTTGATATGTGCGGCGGCGAGCCCAGCAACGTGGAATCAGCCGGTGCGCTGCCCGACTGGCGGCGTGAGATTGCGTTCGACACCGCACGGGTGAAGAAACTGACCGGCCTTGATCTCGATGACGACCGCATCTTCTCGATCCTTGATGCGCTCGGGTTCGAGAGCGATCGCACAGCGACCCCTGCCAAGGTGACGCCGCCATCCTGGCGTCCGGATGTGCATGGCTCGGCTGATCTCGTGGAAGAGTCCGTGCGCGTGCACGGCATCAATGAAGTGAAGCCAACGCCATTGCCGCGCCTGCATGCCGTGGCGAAGCCGATCCTCACACCCATGCAGAGCCGGGTGCGTCAGGCGCGCCGGGCGCTGGCCGCGCGCGGTCTGTCCGAGGCCGTGACCTGGGCGTTCTGCTCAAAGCAGCAGGCCGAGCTCTTCGGAGGCGGACAGAAAGCTCTCGAACTGGCCAACCCGATCTCGTCGGAATTGTCAGATATGCGCCCGAGCGTTCTGGCGACACTGGCAGCGGCCGCGCAGCGCAATATCGACCGCGGCCAGCGCGACGTCGCCCTGTTCGAGGTCGGTGCGCTCTATGCGGATGAAACGCCGGCAGGGCAGAAGACAGCGGCCTCGGGCCTGCGCGCGGGCAATACGTCGCGCGTCTGGCAGGGCGCCCCTGAGCCTGACGTCTTCACGGCCAAGGCTGATGCGCTGGCTGTGCTGGCAGCAACCGGCGGGCCGGCAGGCAACGCCCAGGTCTCCTCCGGCGCCTCGGCCTGGTACCACCCGGGCCGCTCCGGATTGCTGACGCTGGGGCCAAAGTTGGTGCTTGCCGAGTTCGGTGAACTGCATCCCCGCGTGGTCGAGGCCATGGGGCTGAGCGGCCGCGTCGCCGCGTTTGAAGTCTTCCTCGATGCCATCCCGGCCCAGCGCAAGAAGCCGACACGCTCCAGGCCGCCGCTCGACGCCGCGGACCTGATGCCGGTACGGCGTGATTTCGCTTTTATCGTCACCAAGGATGTGGCGGCGGATGCGTTGCTCAAGGCGGCGCGCGGTGCAGACAAGAAGCTGATCACCGAAGCACAGGTGTTCGACGTCTATGAAGGCGCGGGCATTGATGCCGACAGCAAATCCGTCGCTGTGGAGATCACGCTCCAGCCGACGGCGCAGACGCTGACCGACAAGGACATCGATGCGGTTTCCGAAAAGGTCGTAGCGGCGGTCCACAAAGCGACGGGCGGGACCCTTAGAGGGTAATGCTCTACATTAGCTGTGGGCGATTCGGCGCGTGATGGCGCATGCCGGGTCGGATGTGCAGGCTTGGGAGCTGCCTCATGGCTGACCAAAGCAGACAGGCTGACCCCTACGAACAGGGCGCCGCATCGGCGCGCATGTGGTTCGACCGCCAGCTGCTGCTGGATTCCTGGGATCGCAAGGGACTTTCGCCGCTCAACTGGGTGATCCTCACCCTGATCATTCTCAGTGTGCTCCTGTTTACAGTCGAGACCATGGAAGGCCTGTCGCCGGGCACCGCCTTTGCGCTCGACCTGATCAATGATGCGGTTCTGCTCATCTTTGCCGTCGAGTTCTGTCTGCGCCTTTGGTGCGCGGGCGAGACACGCGGTGTCAGCGGCGTCGGCAACCGGGCGCGGTATGCAGGCCGCTTCTGGCTGTCTGTCGACTTTCTCGCCTTCGGCCCGGAACTCATCATGCTGGTGATCACAGGTTTCATCGGTGCCGACCTTGCCTGGCTGCGCGCTTTCCGGCTTGCCCGCCTGTTCAAGCTCGCCAAGTATTTCGAACCCGCGCGCGTCATCATGCGCGTGCTGCGCTCGACATGGCGGCAACTCGTCGTCGCTGCGGTCATTGCGCTGCTGGTGATCTATGCGGCTGCCGTCATCATGTATCTGTTCGAGCGCGACACCATGCCGGAAGCCTTCGGCTCGATCCCCAAGGCCATGTGGTGGAGTGTCGTGACCCTCTCCACGGTTGGCTATGGCGACGTCGTTCCGGCAACACTGGGGGGCCGGTTTGCCGCCGGATTGCTGATCCTCGGCGCCATCGGGCTTGTCAGCCTGCCATCCGGCATCATCGCTGGCGCGTTCCAGGATGAGCTTCGCGAGCGCCGCGAACGCGAGCGTGCGGAAGCTGAGGCACAATCCGGCCCCATGCCCGGGATGTAGCCCTTATCCAGCGCCCGATTTGCGCGCAATTGCGCTAGTCGCCCGGGGGCGCGGGTGCTATATGCCCGCGTAATGACTGACCTTTCCAACATCCGCAATTTCTCCATCGTGGCGCATATCGACCACGGGAAGTCGACGCTTGCCGACCGGCTCATCCAGGTGACCGGCGGCCTCACCGAGCGCGAAATGAAGGAGCAGGTGCTCGATTCCATGGAGATCGAGCGCGAGCGCGGCATCACGATCAAGGCGCAGACGGTTCGGCTGGAATACACCGCTGCGGACGGACAGGAATACACGCTCAACCTGATCGACACGCCGGGCCATGTGGACTTTGCCTATGAGGTGAACCGCTCGCTGGCCGCCTGCGAAGGCTCGCTGCTGGTCGTTGATGCGAGCCAGGGCGTCGAGGCGCAGACGCTGGCCAATGTCTATCAGGCCATCGAGGTCGACCATGAGATCGTGCCGGTGCTCAACAAGATCGATCTGCCTGCCGCCGAGCCGGAGCGCGTGAAACAGCAGATCGAAGACGTGATCGGCCTTGATGCGTCAGACGCCATTGAGATGTCAGCCAAGACGGGCCTCGGGATCGACAAGGTGCTGGAGGCCATCGTCGACAAGCTGCCGCCGCCCAAGGGGGACCGGTCAGCGCCACTGAAGGCCATGCTGGTGGACAGCTGGTACGACGCCTATCTCGGCGTGGTCGTTCTTGTGCGCATCATCGACGGCGAGCTCAAGAAGGGCCAGCGCATCCACATGATGGCGACGGATGCCACTTATTCCGTCGATGAAGTTGGTGTGTTCCGGCCCAAGAAGGAAAAGGTCGCAAGCCTCGGCCCGGGCGAGATCGGCTATCTCACAGCCTCGATCAAGCAGGTGGCGGATACCGCCGTCGGTGACACGATTACCGAAGAGAAGCGCCCCACCGCCGAGCCGCTGCCAGGCTTCAAGCCGGCGCAACCGGTTGTCTTCTGCGGCCTGTTCCCGGTCGATGCCGCGCAGTTCGAGGATCTGCGCGAGTCGCTTGGCAAGCTGCGCCTCAATGACGCGAGCTTCGAGTACGAGATGGAGACGTCTGCCGCGCTCGGCTTCGGCTTTCGCTGTGGCTTCCTCGGCCTGCTTCACCTCGAAATTGTCCGTGAGCGGATCGAGCGCGAATTCAACATCGACCTGATCACCACCGCACCGAGCGTCATCTATCATCTGCACATGAACGACGGCACGATGATCGAGATGCACAATCCGGCGGACATGCCGGACCCGATGAAGATCGATACCATCGATGAGCCTTGGATCAACGCGACGATCCTCGTCCCGGACGAGTATCTCGGCGCCGTCCTGAAACTGTGCGAAGACCGGCGCGGCATTCAGCAGGATCTCACCTATGTGGGCGGGCGCGCCATGGCGGTTTACCGGCTGCCGCTCAACGAGGTCGTCTTTGATTTCTACGACCGGCTCAAGTCGGTGACGCGCGGCTATGCGAGCTTCGACTATCACATCGAGGACTATCAGCCGGGTGATCTCGTCAAGATGTCGATCCTCGTCAATGCCGAGCCCGTGGACGCCCTGGCGATCATCGTGCACCGCGCCCGCGCGGAAGCGCGCGGCCGCTCCATGTGCGAGAAGCTCAAGGACCTGATCCCGCGGCACCTCTTCAAGATTCCGGTGCAGGCGGCGATCGGCGGCCGCATTATTGCGCGCGAGACCATTGCTGCCATGCGCAAGGACGTGACGGCCAAGTGCTATGGCGGTGACGCCACCCGCAAGCGCAAGCTGCTGGACAAGCAGAAAGAGGGCAAGAAGCGCATGCGGCAATTCGGCAAGGTCGACATACCGCAGGAAGCGTTCATCTCCGCCCTGAAGATGGACGACAACTAACCGCGGATCATGCCCGGCGTGCCTGCAGCCAGGCCGCGAGGAAGAACAGCAGCGCCATCAGCCCGAAGGCGACAGTCGCCGGCTGGCCGAGCACCCAGATGATGGTCGGGTCCCAGAGTTCGGGTGACAGATAGCGCTGGATGACAGCCTGGCTGAGATTGAGCGACCCCGGGTGGATGGCGAACCACAATTCGCCTAGCGACGCCATGCCATTGCCGGACACGACATCGGAGATGGCGGCAGCGATGGCCGCAGCAAGAAACAGGACCGTCAGAACACGCAACATCATGGTGCTGACGATCCTGCTTATGGATTAAGGCGGTGTTAGGACCGGCTAACCGTTTCGGGGGCGGAAGATTAGGGCAATCACGATGCCCAGCACACCCAGAACGGCCCAGGCCGGGTAGCTCAGCACTGACACGACACCGGGATCCCAAGCGGCCGGCGGCAAAGTGGCTTCAGCCCATGCCTTGAACCCGTCCTGAGACGCGGTGCCCAGACGCCCGTCAAGCAGAGCCCAGACTTCAGAGAAAGAGTTGATGCCCACTTCGCCGGACTCGAGGGAACGCAGGACATCCGCCCCGAATACCATCAGCGCGCCGGCGATCAGCACCAAACCGATCAGACGAAAAACAATCATTCTTGTGGCCCCCCAAACTGGCCGAAAACGCGATATCCGTTTCCTTTCGCGGTGCCGCATCAGCCAGATGGCGTGACAAGGCGGGCATCCCCATGCCCAAACGCGACCGGAAACCCGCAGCCCTAACCTGCGGCGTTTACGCTCTTCCTAGTCAAAGCGCACTCGGACTGCTTACGCAAGTGTAAACAACGGCTGCGGCAGGAGGTTTTGCCACCACTTTGGCCGCGCAACAGCCTTGATGCGCGCAGTTTGATGGGCTATTCCCGCCCCTCCCGACGCGTTGCGGCGCGTGCGGCGACGGAGAGGTGGCCGAGTGGTCGAAGGCGCACGCCTGGAACGCGTGTAGGCGGGCAACCGTCTCCAGGGTTCGAATCCCTGTCTCTCCGCCATTCATTTTGGTTAACGCCGGCGCCCACACACCGGTGGCCCCCGCGCATCATGCCAAAGTACCAACCGCGCTCAACTCGTCTGATTTCCTGCCGACAGCGGTCGTTCCTCAGAGTGCCTATTCATGAGGCATTCAGGTGACACCAGCGGGACAAAACAGGGTTAACTGCCGTCGAAGGACAGCCAGAGACGCAGCAGGTGCCGACGGCGGTCCTGTTCCGACCAGTCTTCGTAGGCTGTACGGGCATGCAGCGTTGTGTGATTCGAGATGAACTGCATGTCGCCCGGCTCAAGCCACATGTCGAGATGAAAGTCCGGGGAGAGACACTTCTCGTCGTAGAAGTCGAGGATGCGGCGCGCAGCATCATCAATCGTCACGTCTGCAAGACGTTCCGCCGAGCGGAAATACTCAGAGTGATAGAAGGTGCGTAACACGCCATCCGCCCCCATCTGGCAGGGCGGTACATCGACATATTTGGCATCACCCGGATTTTCCTCGTCCCGCCGATCCAATTGAAAAGGTTCGAACAAGCGGGACACAAGGTCGGGATGTTCGTCGGCTAATGCGTTGAACACAGCGACCGAACTCACGATGCGGCTCTGGCCGCCGCTCTTGGCGGCGCGCAGGCAAAGCAAGCCCACCGCATCTGCCGCATCGCAGTGGAAGTCGATGTTCCCTGAGGTCCGGTACCGGCGGACGATCGCGTTGTCTGCCTCTTCGCCGTGATTCGTGACATGGCCCAGCAGTTCGTCCTGCGGGTTCTGTGCCCCCGGTACACCCAGATGGTGGCCGATGCCCCAATAGGCATAGGCCGCAACATCGTCGCCCCACGCGTCGACCGGTAACCCGCGCACGGCGACAAAGCCGCGGCCCTGCTCGATCTCCTGCCGCCAACCGGCAATGCGCGATGCCAGCGTCGGAAGGAGGAAGTTGTCGCGGGTGACGGCGCCCATCTGGATATCGGCCGACATCAACCCATCAACGGCGGCCCTGACCTCCGCAATCTCCGCGTCGCTCAACTGTTCCAGCCACTCGTTCTGGCGGCTTCGCATGTCGGCGCCGCGCCAGTCCGCCGGCGAGGACACCGGCCCTGATGGTGCCTGTGCATGATCGCGTATGAAGTAATGGAGCGCTTGTTCGGCGAATGACCGATAGCTGCGTTGTTCCGACATATGACGGACCTCCCAAACCTCTCGCGCCGACTTGTCTGTTTGCTGCACAACAAGCCTAGCCAAGCGGGACTGCGCCAACAAGTTCCAAATGGAACCTTTTGACCTTTATCGTGCGGCAGGCATATTGAGCGTATGACACGTCTTGCCGAGATATTGCGTGCCGAAAAACCGACCGGTGCGGCAGAAGAAACCATCTACTGGATGAGCTACCTCACCAATCGCTTCACGGTGCCCGCTTACCGCGAAATCGCGTCGGACCTGAATCTGTCACGCCACGAGGCGCTGATCCTCCTGTGCCTTGGAAGCCTTCGTCCGGGGCTGACCGCCGGCGAGATTTCAGCCCTGTCCGGGCGCCCCAAGAACAGTGTCAGCCGCGCAGTCGCAACACTCGAAGCCCGCCATCTGATACGCCGGTCGGCCGGCGCCCATGACAAGCGGCAACACCCCCTTTCCATGACCGCACAAGGCCGGACCCTGCATGGCAAGATCAACCGGCGTCTCAAGGCACGGTCACGCGCAAGTCTTGATGCATTGACGGACACAGAGCGGCGCCAGCTTGGTCGTATTCCGGCCAAGCTCGTCAGCGCATCTGTCGATGAAGCGGATTAGGGTGTGGGGTGCGGTCCTACGGGACACGCCCGACGACAAGCGTCCGGCGCGGGCGCGCGTAGAAGACATCTTCCATGACCTGTGTGCCGGTGAGGTACTTCCCCATCGTCGACGAGTAGGTGTAGGTCACCTCGGCAATGATGACGCTGCCGTTGGTGAAAACCAGATTGTCCGGCACATTGATTGTTGTGCCGGTCGCATGGGCTGTTGTGTTGAACCCGTCGCTCCAATCGACACGGATGTTGCCACTGCCCTGATCGGACGCGCTGGTCAGGATGATCTCAACACCCGTGGCGTCAAAGGGTTCCAGAATGGCGCGCGATGCGCCGAAGATGTCGTTCACATCAGAGTTTGACAGCACCATCGCCTGTGCAGCCAGATCCGCCGCCGTGCTGGCGACGGCTGTCGCCTTGCGATGTGCAATCAAACCCGAAGAGATTTCGACCGCGCCGAAATACATGACCGTCATCACCGGCAGCAGCAAGCCGAACTCGACCGCCGACATGCCTTTACTGTCGCGTCGAAACTGCCTTGCGAATGCCAGAATGCTCATGGTCAGCTCCCGCCACCCAGCGTCGCATTGCCGAAGGGTTCATTGCGGAAGGCGGCACTGGACATGATCAGCCGGTGCCCGCCGGCCATATTGGACAGGGCGTCTCCAAGGAGCGGCGTCACGATCTCCCAGACATAAAAGACCCGCACCAGCACGATGTCGCCGGGTGCGCCAGGCTGAAACATCAGGTCGGTGCGGAGGTCGCCGTCGGCGGTCAGCGGATCGGTGAAATCAACGGCGGTGAAGCTGTCAAAACGGCGGACATCAATCTGCATACGCTCGTCGCAGCCCATGAACATGGCGTCGCAGATCTCGCCGCGGATCTGTTCGCGCGTCATCCCCTGAAGCTGCACCTGACCGGTGCGTACCAGACGCGCAGCTTCAGCTGCACCGGTCTCCAGGCTCACGGACGCGAAGAACACCGCGGTTGCCTCGAGGGTTGCGAACAGCATGCCGAAAAACGGCAGCGCGAGCATGGCAAACTCCACCGCAGCAGCGCCCTTGTTGGCGCGCCCGAAGCGGCGCAGGAACAGCCTGCCCGGCGTTATGGTGCGTGACGGTCGCATGCGCTTCTTTTTACGGGCGGAGCCTTACCAAAAGAGCAACCTGAACGCTGCAAATCCAGCACTTCCATTCACGCTTCGCTAACCAGCTTTCTTAAGCTCTGCTTCACCAGCCGCCCTCTATCTTCGCCGAGTAACACGAGGTCCGGGGCGGATCACGGTCGTTTGGTTTAGTGCACCAACCAGCGGCCACAGGCCGGAACAAGCGGCCGCAACGAGCATCGGTGATAGTCGGATGCAGAACCACATTTTCAATACTTGCAGGTATGCAGTTGCTGCGGCTTATGGATCAGCCATGCGCGCTGCAAATTCACTAATGGGCCAATTTGCGCGCGATCAGCGTGGCAATCTGGCCATGATCTTTGCCCTATCGCTCCTGCCGCTGACAGCGGCCGCCGGCGCGGCGATCGACCTCAACCGCGCCTTCATTGTGCAACAGCGACTGGAGCGCGCGCTTGACGCCGCCGGCCTTGCCGTCGGCGCAACACCGGCCGCGACGACCGCCGAGATGCAAGCGATGGCGCAGAGCTTCTTTGACGCGAACTACAACGACAAGGAAATCGGTGTCCCGGGCAGCCTGCTTGTGACGCCAGGTGACGGCAGTGTCACGCTGTCAGCGACAGCGGAACTTCCGACGACCGTCATGAAGGCCGTCGGGTTCGACAAGCTGACAGTAGGTAGTGAGATCCGGGTCGTCCGCGAGTCGAAGGCGCTCGAGGTCGCTATGGTGCTCGATAACACCGGTTCGATGGCATGGAACGGCAAGATCGGTGCGCTGCGCACGGCGTCCGAAGACCTTGTCAGCATTCTGTTCGGCGACCAGGAGACCCCTGAATTGCTGCGCATGTCGCTTGTGCCTTTTGTGACGGCCGTGAACATCAAGTCCGACGGCTTCGACATGAACTGGATGGATGTCGGCGGGAACTCCAAATATCACGGCGAAAACTTTAAATCGAAGTTCGGTCCGACCAACCACTTTGACTTGTTCAACGGCATCCAGAACACGGAGTGGAAGGGCTGCGTTGAAATGCGTCCCGAGCCCTATGACACGCTCGATACGGCGCCGACATCGGCGAACCCAGACACGCTATTTGTGCCGTACTTCTGGCCGGATGAACCGGACAACGAAGATGATGCGCACAATGACTACGCGGATGACCGCATCAGCGGCAGCAAAAAGAAACGCCAGAGGAATGGTGGAAAATATATCGGCTACAACGTCTCCGTCGATGAGACTCCCTCAAGCACGCGGGGCCCGAACAAGAGCTGCGCGCGCCCGCTCGTGCCGCTGACCAATTCCAAGAGCACGCTTGTCAATGAAGTCCGCGCGATGGAGCCCTGGTACAATTCCGGCACCAATATCGCAGAAGGGCTGGCCTGGGGATGGCGCGTCCTGTCACCCGGCGCGCCGTTCACCGAAGGCCGCAGCTTCACCGACCCGGATGTGCAGAAAGCGCTGATCCTGCTGACGGACGGCAACAACGAAATTGTCAGCCAGGACACGTTCAACAAGTCGGACTACACAAGCTTCGGCTACATCGCGACGAAGCGCCTGGGTACCGACAGCATCGGCACAGCCCGGTCAAAGGTCGACGACAAGGTCGCGCAGATGTGCGGGCGCATCAAAGCGGAAGGCGTACGCATTTACACCATCACCTTCCAGCTGAACTCTCCGAGTCTGCAGGAGGTGTTCCGGGAATGCGCGACGGAACCCGAACTCTATTTCGATAGTCCGAGCAACTCGCAGCTGCGCGAGACCTTTCAGGCGATCGCCTATGACCTGAGTAATCTGCGTCTGTCGAAGTAAGCGTCTGAGATCAGAACGAGATACAAAGAAGCCCCGGCATGGTTGCCGGGGCTTCATTTGTTCTGGCGCGGGTGACGCGTCTATTCGCCGCTTGCACCCTCGGCCGTTGCTTCGGCGCCGGTTGTGGCCAGACCCATCTTCGCGCCAGTCTGCTTGTTGATGCGCTCATTGAACGCGTCGGCATCACCGATGCGCAGCACAGGCTGGCAGTTCGGCGCGCAGTTGTAGCTGGTCTGGGAGTTGCCGCGATTGAGCGTCACAAGACGTGGTGCGGCGTCAACGACATTGACCACCACGGATGCGGTCTCGTTGCCGTCATGATCAAACACCAGGACATTGGTCGCGCCATAGGACCGGCCAACCAGGAGCAGCATGTCCGGACCCTGAATAATTGCGTCCGCAATGGACGGATTGCCCACCGCGACGATTGAGGCGTCACCTTCGACACGCAGCATCTTCATCTGATCGATCCCGACCGTGAAGTCATGAGACACCAGCTCATACATGCCGCCAGCCTGTGCAGTTGCCAGCGGTGCCGTTGCCATGGCGGCCGGGAGCACTGCGGGCGTTGCCGCGATGCAGCCAGCAACGCCTGCCCGCATGGTACGGGCAGCGAGGGCAGAAATGGATGACAGGACAGGTTTCGGCATGTCGCACTCCACGTGCCGCACATTGCGGCCATCATGAGATTCCAGCCTCCAGCCTCACCTCAAATGGTGAAGAAAGCCCGAAGGCGCGCATTAGGCTTTGGATAGGATTTACGACGTGATCGATCAGCCCCTTTAGCAGCGGCTTAGGCGCAGCCGGCGATACTGCAGTTCCTGCATTACCCACTTCGCCACAAGGGACGAGGCCATGCCCTCTGCACACCGCCACACTCCGGCTGTCTCATCTGTCGCCCGCGAGACCGCTGACGCTGTCCCGATCGCTGCGGTTGGTTGTTTTGCGGGCCTTGCGCACGAAGATCTACTCGAACTCTCCGATGCCTGCCGACATGTCACCTTCGGACCGGGCGATGTCGTCGGCGGCCCCGCAGCCGGCGAGGCGATGGTCGCGCTGGTGGTCGCCGGATGTGTGCGTGTGTCGCTGCCGCCGGACCGTGAAGGCGAAGTGGCATTTCACGATGTCCCGGGCGGCGCGCTGTTTGGTCACCTGGAGGCGTTGGCGGACGAGACCCCACGGATATCTGCCGTCGCAACAGCACCTGCCACCATTCTGATGATGCCGGCCGATGTTTTTCGGACCACGATCGAGCGTCATCCACAGATTGCACTGCATCTGATGCGCGATCATGCCCGCGCCACCCTGTCAGATACGCCCCGCGCACCGGCCGAGCCGGGTGCCAGCAATCAGGGGCTCTATGCGGAGCTGCTGCGCCTTGCGGAGGATGATCCCAGCACTCCGGGACACATGGTGATTTCACGGCTGCCACGGCATCGCGAACTGGCCGAATGGACCGGCCTGCCGGAAGCAGAGATTGCAGCAAGCCTGGCCGGTCTGGTCAAAACCGGCTGTGCCGAACGTCAGTATCCGGGTCTCACAATCCTCGATGCGGACAAGCTGCGGAAAATGGCTGAAATCAGCCCGTCCTGATCCGCCTGCACAGCTCACGCACGCTTGCAGGTCTTGTTGCTCATATTCAATTAACCAACCTTCGCTGTCTCAATATTCACCGAAGCATATGTCGCACCTACTTCCGTAAACACTGCCTTTTATTTATTATCTATATTGTTTCTCTATGTTGTCCCACGCACATTTTTTCTTGTCTCTTTGAGTTTTAACTACCCAATTAAGATACGAGTAAGCGCCCCCCGATAAATTGGGCACCGGTGACTTGGTGGCCTGTCCCGACTGCCGGCACCGTTTTAGGGACTGTTTCGACACAGTCGCGACAATTGGATTGATCCAGAGGAGGCTTTTATGAGCCAGTTTTTCAAGCGTTTCGCCGGCGATGAGTCCGGTGCTACTGCCATCGAATATGGCCTGATTGCTGCCGGTATCGCCGTTGCAATCATCACGGCCGTCAACACGCTCGGCACGAACATCGGCACGACGTTCACGAGCGTTTCGGACGAAATGCAGTAAGCCATTTCCGTCTAGGGGCGGGCAGCCGCCCCAAAAAAGACTGAGGCCGCCGGCATGCCCGGCGGCCTTTTTCTTTGTCTCCGGGCTGCGGTAGCGCACCGGCTGAATGCCGAAAGATTGCCTCAGATTTTAGGGTTTACCCGGGGTTTACAGCTTGCAGCGCCTAATGCGTTCACACCCGAATGCCGGAGCGCGAAAACCCGATGCCAGACCTTGCCCTGCTCCCTGACTACACGCTGCTGCAATGGCTCGCCGTCGGCATTTTTCCGGCGATGATGGTCGCAGCTGCTGCGTCTGACGCAGCGACGATGCGCATCCCCAACTGGCTGACAGGCTCGCTGGCTCTTGCCTTCCCTGTCGCCGCCGCTGGCACCGCCATGCCGCTGGGTGACCTCGGGCTTCATCTTGCTGTCGGCGCTCTGGCCCTCGTTATCTGCATGGGACTTTTTGCGACCGGCTGGATCGGTGGCGGCGATGCAAAGTTCTTTGCCGCAACAGCTTTGTGGCTTGGCCCAACCGGTGCGCTCGGCTTCACGCTGGTGTCCACAGTGCTGGGGGGCTTTCTGACCCTGGCGCTCCTTTCCTTTCGCAAACTGCCAATGCCTGCCCCCCTGGCGGCGCAGGAATGGCTGATGCGTCTGCATGACCCCAAGCAGGGTGTGCCCTATGGCCTGGCTCTCGCAGCAGGCGGACTTCTGGTCTTCATCCAGTCCGCGTGGATGGGAGGCACGCCATGACAGCTTCCCGCGCGGCCACGCAAATGACCCCGGGGCATTTGACCAACACGGTTAACTGGGAATTGACGAATTCCCGGTTTGATACCCCTACGTGCGAATTGGCCGGATTCCGGCGCAGGTTCGCGCATCCAACAACGCGAAGGCCTGGCTGATGTCCGTTGCCCGCATTGCTGTTCTTGTTCTTGCCGTGCTCGCTGCCGCCGCGGCGGCGTGGCTGGCATCGTCTTTTGTCGACTCCGATGTACAACAGGTCCAGGCGCCTGAACCGCAGATCGTCACCGACGAAGTGCTTGTCGCCGCGCGCGACCTTCAGGTCGGCGCCAAGGTGACGCCTGGCGATCTGCGCTGGCAGACCTGGCCGACGGAAGCTCTGGCTTCCGGCTTTGTCATCAAGGACCAGACGCCGGATGCCATGTCCACCATGCAGGGCGCACTTGTGCGGTCCACTCTGTCGCGTGGCGAGCCGGTCACCACATCAAAGGTCATCGACGCAGAAGCAGCCGGCTTCATGGCAGCACGCTTGAGTGCCGGGATGCGGGCGGTTTCTGTCGCGATTTCACCGGAGACCGGCGCGGGTGGATTCATCCTTCCCGGCGACCGCGTCGACGTCATTGTCACGCGCGAATCCCGCAGTGACACGGGCCGCGAAGCCGTTGTCGTCAGCGATACTGTTCTGACCAATGTGCGCGTCCTCGCGATTGACCAGACGTTCGGTGAAAGCAGCGACGAAGGCGGCGAGAAAATTGCCGTCGGCAAGACTGCGACGCTGGAACTGACTCCCAAGCAGGCAGAGACACTGGCCCGCTCACAGGCCCTTGGCGACATCTGGCTGTCACTCCGCAGCCTCGCCGATACGGCGACAGGCGGTCCCGTTGACACGGGCGCGCTCGGCAAGAGCCAGAGCACGTCGCAGCGGCGCGGGTCTGCGGTGACTGTCGTCCGCTATGGCGTCCAGTCAATCGAGCAGCCGAGGACGGGCCGATGAACGTCAAAAGCAGCTCCTCACCCACTGTCCTGTTCAACGCGCTGGCGGCGGCTGCAATTGCTTTCGTGCTGACTGCGGCGCCCGCGTCCGCCCCCACACGTGCAGCTCAGTTGCTCGGTGGTGAAGAAGGAAGCCCGGTCGTTCGGATTGATCCGGGCGGGGAGAGTGCCAACAGCCAGATCATGACCCTGGGCCTCAACAAGTCTGCTGTCGTTGAGCTACCGGTGGATGCAGTTGACGTTCTCATTGCTAATCCGGAAGTGGCTGACGCCATCGTGCGCAGCGCCCGTCGCACCTATCTGCTCGGAATGGAAGTCGGTGAGACCAATGCCTTCTTCTTTGATGCCACGGGCCGTCAGGTCCTGAACCTCGAAATTCGCGTCGAGCGCGACATCGATTCGCTGCTCACCATGCTGGGCCGGCATCTGCCCGACGCCCGCATCGACGTGGAGGCCATCAACGACAATCTGATGCTGACCGGCCTTGTCCCCAACGCGTCAGCCTCAAGCAAGGCGCGTGAAATTGCAGCTCGGTTCGTGGGCGACGACGAAAAAGTGCTCAACATGTTGTCCATTGAGGGCAAGGAGCAGGTGCTGCTGAAGGTAACCATCGCCGAAATGCAGCGCACCCTCATCAAGCAGCTGGGGATTGATCTAACGTCAACGACCTTGCTGAACGACATTGCACTGAGCCTGGCCACGTCAAACAGCTTCTCGTTGCAGGGGCGGTCGCTTGGCGGAGCCACTGCCTCAGCCAGCAATTTTGGAAACGGGCCCGATACCGACATAGATGCAGCGATCCAGGCGCTTGAGCGTAGCGGTCTTCTGCGGACCCTTGCCGAGCCGAACCTGACGGCAATCTCCGGTGAGAGCGCCAATTTTCTTGTCGGCGGCGAGTTTCCTGTTCCTACTGACCGCGACAGGAACGGCAACATCCGTATCGAATTCAAGCCTTTCGGTATCGGTCTGGCCTTCACGCCGGTGGTTATGTCTGAAGGGCGTATCAGTCTGAAGATATCAACCGAAGTGAGTGAGCTGTCAGATGACGGCGCCTTCGTAATCCAGGGCGGTACTTTTGTAGACGGTGATGGCAACCTCGTGCGGGCTGACGGCATCAGCATTCCCGGCCTTCGGGTTCGCCGGGCGGAAACTGCCGTTGAACTCCCTTCCGGCGGTTCACTTGCTCTCGCGGGCCTGCTGCAGGAATCGACAAAGCAGAACATTGATGGTGTGCCCGGCGCCAAGGACATTCCGGTGCTTGGCTCACTGTTCCGGTCTCGCGATTACCAGAACGATGAAACTGAGCTAGTGGTGCTGGTCACGCCCTACCTTGTTGATCCCAAGCATGAGACCGATTTCGTGCTGCCGACGGATGACCACATCCCGGCCAGCGACCTGGAAACCATTCTGCTCGGCCGCTCCAACGGCACGTCGAGCGCCGGCAAGAAGGACCTGAAGAGCCAGCTTCAGGGGCCTGTCGGCTTCATCATGGAGTAAGGGCCATGCGTATGCGTTTCCCCTTCCCGGTCATCAGCATTCTCTTTGCTGCGCTCGCTCTGGGCGCCTGTTCTAACCTCGGCCAGAACAGCGAACTTCAGGCCAAGAGCATCCGCCAGACCCACCCGATCACCGTGGATGAGCAGGCTGCGTCCCTGATGATCCGCGTGGCACCAGACTCTGTTTCGCTGACAGATGATGATCTGGCGCGCCTTGACGCCTTTGCACGTCACTACAAGAACCGCGGCAACGGACCCATGGTCATGTCGATCCCGACAGGCGCGCCTAATCGCGGCGCGGCATCCCGGGCAGCCGCCGAAGTTGAAACACGGCTGGATGACCACGCCATCGGTACCCGCCAACTCCGGTTGAGCCACTACCGTGCATCAGGCGCTGCATCAGATGCGCCGCTGATCCTCTCCTTCACGCAGTATGTCGCAACACCGTCTCCGTGCGGGAACTGGTCCGAGAACTATGCATTCAACCCACGCAATACGGCGTCACCCAACTATGGCTGCGCGACCCAGAACAACCTGGCTGTCATGGTGGCTGATCCGGGCGACCTTGTTGCCCCGCGCGGCATGACGCCTGCCGATGCACAGCGCCGCGACACGGTGCTCGAGCGGTATCGCGAAGGTGAAACCACCCAGACGGAACGGTCCGAAGAAGAATCCGGCGCCTCAAGCCAGGTCAACCAGAACTGAGTTTAGAACCGATGAGCGAAGCCCATCAGATAGAACCGCAGATGCCGCCGTTCCCCGAGGAACAGGGCGCGCACGACGCCGCTCCGGCGCCTGTCAGCGAAGTTCCGATGCCGCAGGATCAGCTGGATTCGGCCGGTGCCCCGGTCATTCGTCCGGTCCCGCGCGTCACCATCCAGGCTTTCTGCGAGACACCCGATGTTGGTGTCTCCCTGCAGCGCGCAGCGCAGGACCGTCGCCTGGCCAAGGCACACCTCACCGTCCATATGGGCGGCGTGGCAGCGGCTATCTCGCACTATGTCGACACACCAACACCCGGCCTCATCATCGTGGAAAGCCAGCTTGGCGGTCAGCAGATCCTGTCGGCGCTCGACAAGCTTGCCGAGGTTTGTGATGCAGGCACGCGCATTGTGGTTGTCGGCCATGCCAATGACATCACGCTTTACCGGGAACTCATTCGCAAGGGCGTCAACGACTATCTCGTAGCGCCCCTCAACCCGCTTCAGATCGTTGAGAGTGTCTCCTCGCTCTATGCTGATCCCGAGGCCCCGCCGCTTGGCCGGACAATCGCCTTCGTCGGCGCCCGCGGCGGCACCGGATCCAGCACGATTGCGCATAACGCCGGCTGGTGCATCTCCGAATACATGAACGAGGATGTAACGCTCGTTGACCTTGATCTTGCGTTCGGCACCGGTGGTCTCGATTTCAACCAGGACCCGGCACAGGGAGTCGCAGATGCCCTCTACGCGCCGGAGCGTCTGGACGATGTGTTGCTTGAGCGCCTGCTGGTCCGTTGCACGGAACATCTGAGCCTGTTCGCGGCGCCGGCGACGCTGGATCGCGACTATGCCATAGATGAAGAGACCTACGAACTGGTGCTCGACGTGGTGCGCCACAGCGTGCCTTGCGTGATTCTCGACCTGCCGCATATCTGGAGCCCGTGGACACGCAAGCTGCTTCTGGAATCGGACGAGATCGTTGTCACTGCAACGCCAGACCTCGCCAGCCTGCGCAACACCAAGAACATCATCGACACGCTCAAGACCGCGCGCCCCAATGACACTGCACCGCATCTGGTGATCAATCAGGTGGGGGTCGCGAAACGCCCGGAAATTCCGGTCAAGGATTTCGCCGAAGCCCTGGAAACAGACCCTGCTCTGGTCCTGCCGTTCGATGCGGCGCTTTTCGGTGAGGCTGCGAACAACGGTCAGATGATTGAAGAGATCGACCCGCGCAGCAAGACTGCCGAGGGATTTCACCATCTCGCCTCCGTTGTATCCGGCCGTCAGATTTCGGCTGCAAAAAAATCCGGCGGATCACTGCTCGCCCGCCTTCTGGGCAAGAAGGGGTAACGCCTGATGTTCGGCCGCCGCGACAGCGATGGGACGACCCCTCCGGCGCGTCCGCCGGCACAGCCGCGCGCGCCGCGACCGGCGGCACCCAAGACCGCCGCGGCGAAAGCTCCCAGCGCTGCCGCACCTGCCGCGCCGAAGCCTGCCGCGCCTGCTCCACAGGCACGACCGGCCCCTGCACGCCAGCAGGAGCGATCGGCGGACTACTACCAGATCAAGACGACGATCTTTAACGCGCTGATCGACACGATCGACCTGACGCAGCTGGCACAGCTGGACAGCGCCAGCGCGCGCGAAGAGATCCGCGACATCGTCAACGAGATCATCTCGATCAAGAACGTCGTCATGTCGATCTCGGAGCAGGAAGAACTGCTCCAGGACATCTGCAACGACGTTCTGGGCTACGGCCCGCTCGAACCGCTTCTGGCGCGCGACGACATTGCCGACATCATGGTCAATGGCTCCAACGACGTGTTCATCGAAGTGGGCGGCAAGACGCAGGCAACCGGCGTCAAGTTCCGCGACAATTCTCAGTTGATGAACATCTGTCAGCGCATCGTGAGCCAGGTTGGCCGCCGCGTTGACGAAGCCAGCCCCATCTGTGACGCCCGTCTCCCGGACGGCAGCCGTGTCAACGTCATCGCGCCGCCGCTGGCCATCGACGGCCCCAGCCTGACCATCCGTAAGTTCAAGAAGGACAAGCTGCGGATGGAGGACCTGGTCAATTTCGGCTCCATCACACCCGCCGGCGCGAAAGTACTCAGCATCATCGGCAAGTGCCGCTGTAACGTGCTTATCTCCGGCGGTACCGGCTCGGGTAAGACCACACTCCTCAACACGATGACGGCGTTCATCGAGGAAGACGAGCGCGTGATCACCTGCGAAGACGCCGCTGAGCTCCAGCTGCAGCAGCCGCATGTGGTCCGCCTCGAAACGCGCCCACCAAACCTCGAAGGGTCCGGTGAGATCACCATGCGCGACCTGGTCCGCAACTGTCTGCGTATGCGCCCTGAACGCATCATCGTAGGCGAGGTACGTGGCCCGGAGGCATTCGACCTCCTGCAGGCCATGAACACGGGTCACGATGGTTCCATGGGCACGCTTCACGCCAACACACCGCGCGAGGCCATGTCGCGTCTCGAAAGCATGATCACCATGGGCGGTTTTGCGCTGCCATCGCGGACCATCCGCGAGATGATCTCCGGATCGATTGACGTCATCATCCAGGCCGCCCGTCTGCGCGACGGCTCACGCCGTATCACGCACATCACCGAAGTGACGGGCATGGAAGGTGACGTGATCATCACTCAGGATCTGTTCGTCTACGAGATGGACGGCGAAGACTCGCACGGCAATATCAATGGGACCCACAAGTCGACCGGTATCGCACGACCGAACTTCTGGGACCGTGCCCGCTATTACGGGCTTGAAGGTGAACTCGTTGCGGCTCTTGAAGCAGCTGAAGTGTAAGGAGCATCTGCGATGTTTGATGCTCAGCTTGTCTTTATCGCCACCGTCTTCATGGGCGTCCTCGGTGTCGGCGGCGTCGCCTATGCCGCCATCGCCCCCGCGCTGGCCAAGCGCCAGCAATCGAACAAGCGAATGACGATTGCGTCCGGCGGAAAGCGGGGTGCCGGATCTGGCCGTAACACAACGGCAGATGCCAACGCACAGCGGCGCAAGCAGGTTCAGGAAACGCTGAAGGAGCTGGATGAGGCGCAGGCCGCCCGCAAGAAATCCATCACCCTGCGCTCCCGCATCGAGCAGGCGGGTCTGGATGTGTCGCCCCGCAACTTCACGCTGCTAGGCGCAATAGGCGGTCTGATCGTTGCCGGCGCGCTGATGCTCGCCGGCCAGTCGCCGCTCATTGCTTTTCTTGCAGGGTTTGCCGCGGGGTTCGGTTTTCCGCGCTGGCTTCTGACATTCCTCAAGAACCGGCGGCTTGCCCAGTTCACCGAGGAATTCGCCAATGCGGTGGACGTCATCGTGCGCGGCCTCAAGGCGGGCCTGCCGCTGCATGACTGCATCACCATTATCGCGTCGGAAGCCCAAGGACCGGTACGTGACGAGTTCCGCGAGCTCGTAGAAGGCCAACGGATCGGCATCACGCTCGACCAGGGCCTTGAGAAGATGACCGAACGGGTGCCGCTGGCCGACCTGCGCTTCTTTCATATCGTGATTTCGATTCAGCAGAAGACAGGCGGCAACCTGTCGGAAGCGCTGGGAAACCTGTCGAAGGTTCTGCGTGATCGCAAAGTGCTGAAGGGCAAAATTGCCGCCATGAGCCAGGAGGCCAAGTCGTCCGCGGCGATCATCGGCATCCTTCCGCCCGGCGTGATGACGCTCGTTTATGTGACGACACCGGACTACATCAACCTGCTCTTCGAAGAACGCATGGGCCAGGCCATGCTGATTGGCGGTGTCATGTGGATGCTCGTCGGCATTCTGGTGATGAAGAGAATGGTGTCGTTCGAGTACTGATGAAATTCGTGCCGGCCCGGATGCGCTTTGTGTGATCCGGATCGTTGACCAGGGGAAACCAAAGCCATGTTCATGGCATTCGTGGATATCGTAACGGACGCACAGACGATGGCGATGCTGCTCGCCGCGCTGGCTGCGTTCGCCACGATCATCACGCTCGGGCTGCCCTATCTTGCACAGGACACGTTGTCCTCACGGATGAAGTATGTCGCGACCGAGCGCGAAGCACTGCGCAACAAGCTGCGTGCCGAACTGGAGGCCAAGGAGGGCGCCAAGCGCGGATCGCTGCGTCCCCAGGCAAAAGGCTTCTACAAGCGCCTGGTTGATCAGCTCAATCTGCGCAAACTCCTTGAAGACGACGAGCTTCAGAATCGCATCAAGATGGCCGGCTTTCGCGGACAGGGGCCGATCTACACGTTCCTGTTCTTCCGCATTGCCATGCCACCGATCGTCTTTGCGGTTGTGTCCTTTTACATCTTCTTCGTGCTTGATCTGGCAACGCCGCTCACAGGCAAGCTCGGCATCGCCTTCATGGCCAGTATTGTCGGTTTCTTCCTGCCCAATGTCTTCCTGCAGAACATCATCACGCGCCGTCAGCAGGCGATCCAGCAGTCCTTCCCGGATGCGCTCGACCTACTGTTGATCTGCGTTGAGTCCGGCATGTCGGTCGAAGCCGCCTTCAACAAGGTGGCCGCCGAAGTGGGCATGCAGTCGGTCGAACTGGCGGAAGAGCTGGCGCTGACGACCGCCGAACTCTCCTACCTGCAGGACCGGCGGCAGGCCTATGAGAATCTCGGTACCCGGACAGGCCTCCCGGGCGTGAAGGCCGTCACGACAAGCCTCATACAGGCGGAGCGCTATGGTACGCCGCTGGGTCAGGCATTGCGGGTCATGGCACAGGAAAACCGCGACATCCGCATGCAAGCCGCCGAAAAGAAGGCTGCGGCCCTGCCGCCAAAACTGACGGTACCGATGATCCTGTTCTTCCTGCCGGTTCTGTTCGTGGTCATTCTGGGGCCGGCCGTGATCCGCTTCACGATGAGCTAGAGGCTCTACCCGATACGCCAAAGACCAAGAACCCCGCGACGCCTGTCGCGGGGTTCTTCATTGGTACAGCTGCGGTAGCGGGAAGCTACTCGATGATGACCGGATTGTTGTCAGCGTTGGCCTCACGCGCCCAGAGAGCCGGCTGGGTCACGATGGCGCGCAGTTCCTGCAGATCACCGTCTACAGGCTCCGGCGCCATGTCGGCGCGGGCAAGCCGTTCAGCGTCGTCATAATCGCCGCTGAGGCCAAGAATGAGGGCCAGGTTCTGGCGCATCTTCGCGGTTGCCTTGGGCTTGGCAATGGCTTCGCGCATGGCAAGCTCGGCGTCATCGAGGTCATCCGTCAGCGCATAGGACAGCGCCAGATTGTTCCAGGGGCTCGGTTCCGCCGGGGCCGCGGCAATGGCCGTGCGATAAGACACGCGTGCGTCTTCATGCCGGCCCAGCTGGTCCAGGGCGACGCCGCGCGCCGTCAGGGTGCGCCAGTTGCGCGGGTCAGCAGACAGCGCCCGGTCGAAGATGCTCATTGCCTCTTCAGCCCGGCCGGCAGCGGTCAGCGTCTTGCCCAGCTCGGCGAGAATGCGGGGGTCATCGGGTGTCAGGGAGTCGGCGCGCGACAGCACATCCAGGGCCGCCGGAACAGACCCGATCGCACGCAGGGCCGACGCATATTCTGCAGCGGCCTCAGCATTGCGTGGATCCTGCTCATACAAACCGCCCCAATACGCGGCCTTGGCCACGACATTGCCGTTCACCTCGGACATCACTTCGGCTTCGGTGAGGCGTGTGTCGAGATCAGGACCGGAGGCGGACCCCGTGGTCTGGCACCCGGCGAGCACGCCGGCGACAGCCGCCGTGACGATGAATCGGCGGACAACCGGCAGTTTTGACGCAGATTGGGGGCGCAGTTTCACGACTGAGACTCTCTTCCACTCGTCAGCCGCATGGTCGCTCGGCCTTGAGCCGCAAGGACCACACGCTTTCTACCCGCATGGTGTCAGGGAGCCCTCAAGAAACCATTAATCATGACGGGTGGAATTGTGCCGCGGGCCTTAACGGCCCCTGCCTCAGGCGGCCATCTGGGCGCGTGCCCCCAGCACCCACTCACGCATTTCCGGCATGGAACTGATGGTTTCCATGTAGGCGCGCGCTGCGCCGTCGCGGTCACCGAGCGCCACAAGATCAGGCGCGTAGGTCTCGAAGCGGGAGACGACCGGTGCGAACATGGCATCGGCAATGGAGAACGGCCCCAACAGATAGGGACCGCCACCTGTCTCTCCATAGCGGCCCCGGGCTTCCGTCCAGATCGCAATGATCCGCCCTATGTCCTCAGCCACAGCGTCATTCATGCCCTCGCCGGGCCGGTGATGGATGCAGTCCATCGGCATGTCGCGGCGCAGGGCAGTGAACCCCGAATGCATTTCGGCAGAAATCGCCCTGCCATGGGCGCGTGCCTGCCCGTCCTGTGGCCATAGGGCGGCGTCCGGCAAACGGTCCGCGAGAGTCTCGAGGATGGCAAGTGAGTCCCAGATCACCTCCTCGCCCCATTTGAGTACGGGCACCTTGCCAGCCGGCGAGTGTGACAGACATTGCGCCTTGGTTTCCGCGCCCTCGCGCAGGGTCACGTCGACTTCCTCGAATGCCAGGCCGGTCTTCTTCATGGCCAGCCACGGACGCAGGCTCCAGGATGACCAGTTCTTGTCGCCGATCACCAGCTGCAGTGGTGGGGTATGCATGAGCGTTTCTCCTGCGGCCAACAGGCATGTTTCAATCACTTCCCCGACCGTGCCATATAGCAGGCGGACCTGCCACACTCGGCAGTCGGCCTGCCGACGCCTTGTAGACCTTCATCTCACGGATTTCCGCTGCCCATGCTTGACGTCTTTGTTGAAGCCGGACCCGCAACGCCGGTCACCCCCCTGTCTCCGGATGATCTGGAGTCCTGGCTCAAAACTGCCTCCGAAGAATCCGCTGCCTGGGTGAACGCGCAAGGGTTCAAGGCCAAGGCTGGCGAAACCCTCGCACTGCCGGCGCCGAATGGCACGGTCGAGCGGGTTCTCTTCGGGATCGGGACCGGGGATGATCCGTTTGTCTATGGACACCTCGCAGGAAAGCTGAAACCGGGCACATATGAGCTGGATCCGGCGCCGGCCGATCCGCGCCTCCCGCTGTTGGCTTTCGCGCTGGGGACCTACAGTTTCGACCGGTACAAGTCATCAAGATCTGAAGGTGACGATGCCACGCCGAAGGTCCAGTTGGTCGTTCCACCGGGCGCTGACTGCCAGGAGGCCTCCCGGATCGCGCGCGGCGTCTTTCTCGGACGCGATCTCATCAATACGCCGGCGTCGGACATGGGTCCGGCGGAACTCGAACATGCGGCCGAGAAGCTGCATCACCGGTTCGACACACGATTTTCGGTGATCCGTGGTGATGATCTGCTGAAAGAGAATTACCCGATGGTGCATGCCGTCGGACGGGCGAGTGACCGTGCGCCCCGCCTGATCGATATGACCTGGGGCCGCAGCGATGCTCCCAAGGTCACACTCGTCGGCAAGGGCGTGTGCTTTGACACAGGTGGCCTCAATCTCAAGCCCGGCAACTTCATGGCGCTCATGAAGAAGGACATGGGCGGCGCCGCCGCCGCACTCAGCCTGGCACAGGTCATCATGGAGCACGGGCTCGACGTCAGGCTACGTGTGCTGATCGGCGCTGTCGAAAACTCCGTTGCCGGTAATGCGTTCAGGCCGGGTGACGTGTTGTCCAGCCGCAAGGGGCTGACCGTCGAGATCGGCAATACGGATGCGGAAGGCCGGCTTGTGCTCGGAGATGCGCTGGCTGAAGCCGATGCTGAAACACCTGAGCTGATCATCGACTTTGCCACGCTTACCGGTGCGGCGCGCGTCGCCCTTGGCCCTGAACTGCCCCCGTTCTTTACCAAAGATGATGCGCTTGCTGCGGAAATCGAAACCGCGGCCACGGATGTCAATGACCCGGTGTGGCGGCTGCCGCTCTGGGCACCCTATGACAGTTGGCTCGACAGCAAGATCGCTGACGTGAACCATATCTCCGACGGTCCGTTTGCGGGTTGCATCACGGCAGCGCTGTTTCTCAACCGCTTCGTGACAGACACGTCCTCCTATGTGCATTTCGACATTTATGGCTGGAATGCAAAGGCACGGCCCGGACGGCCGGTCGGCGGCGACGTGCAGGCGATCCGCGCGCTCTATGCCCTGTTGTGCACCCGGTACGCCTGAGCGGATCGAAATTCATTTCGAGAGCGGTTGCAGTCTGCTGCATCGCCCCGCTACCATCCCAGTACTTGAGGTCAACTGCAGGACTTGGGCGCAGCGATCTCAGAGTGCTGGGGGAATATGGCGGCATGGAGCTCAAATCAGTTGAGGCTCTGAAACTGTGGCATGACGTAGTCACGGATACGGTCCGCGACGACGGCCCGGATTTGTCGGCACGTCAGATGGCCATCCTCCTGACGGTGTATCTGTCGCCACCGCCCCATACGGTACGTGGGCTTTCAGAAGGTCTTCACATCTCGAAGCCGGCCATCACCCGCGCGCTCGATGCCATGGGGCGGCTCGACCTGATCAAACGCAAGCGCGACGAAGCGGACCGGCGCAATGTTCTCGTGCAGCGGACCGTCAAGGGCTCTGTCTATCTGTCAGAGTTCGCTGAGTTGATTGCGCAGCACGCGAAAGACATCTGATGGCACCAGCCACCCCAACCCTGCGCCCTGCCCTTGATCCCCGCCTTCATGCCTTTCGCGATGACCTCGCCGACGCGGCTCTCAAGGGCCAGATCGATGCACCCGCGTTTGCCGAAGGCCGGCGGGCCACTGTGTCGGCCCCTGTCGCCGCACTGAGGCGGTATCCTGCACCGGACGCGCCGCGCGATACCGAACTGCTGCGCGGTGAAGCCGTCTTGGTGTTTGATGCCAAAGATGGTTTCAGCTGGATCCAGGCAGAATCCGACGGGTATGTCGGCTATGTGGCGACCGCCGACCTGAGCTCAGGAGACGTTCCCGCACCGACGCACCGCGTTACCGCCCTGCGCAGTTTCCTTTACCGTGACGCCGACCTCAAATCGCCCGTCACCGGCTGGCTGTCGATGAACTCGCCACTCAGCATCTCGCACACCGTTGATCGGTTCAGCGCCCTGGCAGATGGCAACCACGTATTCACCGCACATATCGATGACCTGTCAGCCACTACGGATGACTATGTGGCTGTCGCCGAACAGTTCCTCGAAACGCCCTATCTTTGGGGGGGCCGGTCAAGCCTTGGGCTCGACTGCTCCGGCCTCGTGCAATGCGCGCTCCAGGCCGCCGGTATTGACTGTCCGCGGGACACGGACATGCAGGAGGCAACGCTGGGGGAAGCACTGCGGGACGATGCCGCTCTCGAGCGCGGAGACATCGTCTTCTGGAAGGGGCATGTGGGTATCATGGCTGACGCGGTAACGTTGCTGCACGCCAACGCGACATACATGAAGACTGTTCTGGAACCCGTCGAGCCCGCGATCGCCCGTATCGCGACGACAGACGGTCCGGTCACCTCGATCAAGCGGTTGCGGTAACCGCACCAGGCCGGATCAGCTGGACACAACGCCTTCCGGAGCCGCTTCAAGATCGAAGGCAGCTGCCATCAGGGCCTTGGTATAATCCGTTTCCGGAGCATCAAAGACCTGTTCCGAAGACCCCTGCTCCACCACCTTGCCGTTGCGCATGACGATCACTTCGTCCGCAAGAGCCCGCACGACCTTGAGATCATGGCTGATGAAGAGATAGGCCAGGTCGTGCCGCTGCTGAAGGTCACGCAGCAGATCGACGATCTGGGCCTGCACCGACATATCGAGGGCGCTTGTCGGCTCGTCGAGCACAACGAAATCCGGCTTCAGCGCCATGGCCCGGGCAATCGCGATACGTTGGCGCTGGCCACCGGAGAACTCATGCGGATACCGGTCCATGGTCGCCGGGTCGAGTCCGACTTCTTCAAGTGCTTCCGCCACGCGGGCGCGGCGGCCGTCATAGTCGAGGTCCGTGCCATGCACCAAAAGCCCTTCCTCGACGATCTGCGCCACTGACAGACGGGGGCTGAGAGAACCGAAGGGATCCTGAAATACGATCTGCATGTCGGCGCGGCGGCTTCTCAGGTCAGACCAGCCTTCGTCCTCGATGTTCTGGCCCATGAACACGACGGGGCCTTCGGAGCCGATCAGCCGCAGGAGGCCGAGGCCAAGCGTCGTCTTGCCGGACCCGGATTCGCCGACAACACCGACCGTATGCCCGCGGCGGACAGACAGGGAGATACCATCGACAGCCTTCACATGATCGACCGTACGCTTCAGCACACCCTTCTTGATCGGGAACCAGACCTTGAGGTCCGTGGTCGACATGATTTCCGCTGCATCCGGGCGCGCGGTCAGTGGTTTGCCCTTGGGCTCGCTCGCCAGAAGGTGGCGCGTGTAAGGATGCTGTGGATCGTCGAACAGGCGGCCAGTGTCGCCCTCCTCGACGATCTGCCCCTTGTTCATCACACAGACCCGGTCAGCCATCTTGCGGACGATGCCGAGGTCGTGGGTGATCAGCAGCATCGCCATGCCCATTTCCTGGCACAGGCCCTTGAGCAACTTGAGGATCTGCGCCTGTACGGTCACATCAAGCGCGGTCGTCGGTTCATCGGCAATCAGCAGCTTGGGCTCATTGGCGAGCGCCATGGCAATCATGACGCGCTGGCGCTGGCCACCGGACAATTCATGGGGATAGGCACCAAGGCGCTTCTCGGCATTCTGGAGGCCGACCTTGTTCAGCAGCTCCAGCACGCGGGCGCGCGCTGCCTCCGCCCGCAGGCCGCGATGGATCGCCAGCACTTCACCCACCTGCCGCTCAATCGTGTGCAGCGGGTTCAGCGATGTCATCGGCTCCTGGAAGATCATCGAGATCTCGTTGCCGCGAATGCCCATCAGCTGACGTTCATCGGCGCCGATCACTTCCTTGCCACGGTAGCGGATTGACCCGGAGGGATGCGAGGCCGCGGGATACGGCAGGAGCTGCATCAAGGAGAGGGCGGAAACTGACTTGCCGGAGCCCGACTCGCCCACCAGCGCCAGGGTTTCGCCCTCCGAAAGGTCGAACGAGATGCGGTCGACCGCAAGCGTCTGGTTGCCGTCCTGGGTGAAGACGACCGAGAGGTCCGTGACCTCAACGAGCTTGTCGCTGCCGCCGTTCATTGCAGTGTCTTTCTGGGATCGAACGCGTCGCGCACAGCCTCGCCGACAAAGACAAGCAGGCTGAGCATGGCGGCGATGACGATGAAGCCCGTGAACCCGAGCCAGGGTGCCTGGAGGTTGTTCTTGCCCTGGGCCAGCAGTTCACCCAGTGACGGCGATCCCGGCGGCAGGCCGAAGCCGAGGAAGTCGAGGGCGGTCAGGGCAGTGATGGACGAGTTCAGAATGAACGGCAGGAAGGTCAGCGTCGCCACCATGGCGTTAGGCAGCACATGCTTGAAGATGATGGCAATGTTGCGCAGGCCAAGCGCCCGGGCAGCACGCACATATTCAAGATTGCGCCCGCGCAGGAACTCCGCGCGCACCACACCGACCAGCGACACCCATTGGAACAGCAACAGGATGCCAAGCAGAATCCAGAAGGTTGGTTCGATCACCGCCGCAATGATGATGATGAGATACAGCGCTGGAACTGCACTCCAGATTTCGATGAGCCGCTGCCCGATCAGATCGGTCCAGCCGCCGAAATAGCCCTGCACTGCCCCCACCGCGACACCGATGATCGATGCAAAGAGAGTCAGAATCAGGCCAAAGAGAACCGAGATGCGGAAACCGTAGATGACGCGGGCGACCACATCGCGGCCCTGATCATCCGTGCCCAGCCAGTTCTCCGCACTCGGTGGGGCCGGGGCGGGCACCGGCAGGTCGAGATTGATGGTGTCGTAGCTGTAAGGAATGAGTGGCCAGATGATCGTGCCACCGGCGTCCTCTATCAGTTCCTGCACAAACGGATCGCGGTAGTCCGCCTCGGTCGCAAAATCGCCGCCGAAGTCAGTCTCCGGGTAGGCCGTGAATACCGGCAGGTAGATGCCGCCTTCGAAGGTCACGAGCAGCGGCTTGTCGTTGGCGATGAATTCCGCGAACAGGCTGACGAAGAACAGCGTGCCGAAGACCCAGAGAGCCCAGTAGCCGCGACCGTTGGCGCGAAAGTTGCGCCAACGGCGTTGGTTGATGGGAGACTTGCGTGCCGTGTTAATGCGGCCAAGCCACGTAGCATCCCAGTTGACCCGGCCCAATGGTGTTTTCCCGACCAGCGCCCGCATGCCCCTCACCGCGCCTCGAAGTCGATCCGCGGATCGACCAGCGTGTAGGTGATGTCGGAGAGAAGGCTCACCAGGAGCCCGATGAGACCGAAGATATAGAGTGTGGCAAACACCACCGCGTAGTCGCGGTTGACGATGGACTCGAAGCCGAGCAGGCCCAGCCCGTCGAGCGAGAACACGGTCTCGATCAGGATCGACCCAGTGAAGAACGCGCCGATGAAGGCACCGGGGAACCCGGCGATGACGATCAGCATGGCGTTTCGGAAGACGTGACCATAGAGCACTTGCTTCTCCGCCAGGCCCTTGGCACGCGCAGTCACCACATAGTGCTTCTTGATCTCGTCAAGGAACGAATTCTTGGTGAGAAGTGTTGTCGTGGCAAAGCCGGCAATCACCATCGAGAAGACAGGCAGAACGATGTGCCAGAGATAGTCTGTGATCTTCCCGAAGAACGAGAGCTCGTCGAAATTGTCCGACGTCAGTCCGCGCAAGGGAAACAGGTCGAAGTAGCTGCCGCCGGCGAACAACACGATGAGCAAGACCGCGAACAGAAAGCCGGGAATGGCATATCCGACGATGATGACGGCTGACGTCCAGACATCAAACGAGGTGCCGTCGCGGACAGCTTTCATGACGCCCAGTGGAATCGAGACGCCGTAGGCGATCAGCATGGTCCACAGGCCAAGCGAGATGGAGACGGGCAGCTTCTCGGCAATCAGGTCAAGGACCTCAACGTCGCGAAAATAGCTTTCGCCGAAGTCGAAGCGCACATAGTTCCACACCATCTCGGCAAAACGCTCGTGCACCGGCTTGTCAAAACCGAACTGGCGCTCGAGATCTGCAATGAATTCCGGGTCGAGACCCTGCGCGCCGCGATACTTGGCGGTCACCCCGCCATCGCCGCCAGCGCTCTGCGCACCGGTGCCTAGATCGCCGCCGGGCGATCCGCCAATGCGGGCCGTCGCGGACACGTCGTTGCCCTGCAACTGCGCGATGATGCGCTCGATCGGGCCGCCGGGCGCAAACTGCACGATGGCAAAGGCCACCAGCAGGATGCCGAGAATGGTCGGCACCATGAGCAGCAGACGTCTGATGATATAGGCGGCCATCGGGCGGGGTCAGATATCCGGATCGGCTGGGTGGTCAGGATCAGGGCGCGAATCGCAGTGTGCCCCAATCAGCGGGACGCACAACCATAAACGCTACTGGTTAAGGGCAGCTTCCTTGGCGGGGTCGACCCACCACAGGCGGATTACCCCGCGATGGTATTTGGGCTTGGTCTCCGGCCAGGTGAACTTGTCCCAGATCGCGAGGTTGTGCTCCGCCTTGTACCACTGGGGTATCCAGTAATGGCCGGCACGCAGCACCCGGTCCAGCGCCCGCGCGGCGGTCACCAGTTCTTCCCGCGAGGTTGCTTCCACCACCTTGTCGATGAGTGCATCCACAGCGGGACTCGAGATACCCGCAAGGTTGCGGCTGCCTTCTTCAGCGGCGGCCTTGGACCCCATGAAGGCCCGCAACTCGACACCCGGTGTTTCCCGCATGGAAAAACGCCGGGTGATGATGTCGAAATCGAAATCCTTCAGGCGTTCCTCGAATTGGGCGGCGTCGACCATGCGGATACCGGCATCAATGCCCAGCAACCGAAGGTTCTTGATGAATGGCTGCAACACCCGTTCAAAAGTCGGGGTGTCCGACATGAATTCCAGCGTGAAGACTTCGTTTGCCTCATTCTGCAGCTTGCCGTCGCGGACAGTCCATCCGGCTTCGGCCAACAGGTCGCGCGCCGTTTTGAGCTGGCTGCGGTCCTGCCCTGAGCCGTTGGACACCGGCGGCTCATAGGCCTCAGTGAAGACGCTCTCGGGCAGGTCATCGCGCAGCGGCTCGAGCAACGCCAGTTCCGCTTCACTCGGCAGGCCCGATGCCTTCATGTCCGAGTTCTCGAAATAGCTCTGCGTGCGTTTGTAGAGATGGTGAAAGTGCTGCCGGTTGGTCCACTCGAAGTCGAAGGCGTGGCTCAAAGCTTCCCGCACCTTGGGGTCCGACAGATGCGGCCTGCGTGTATTGAGGAACCAGCCCTGGGTGCCCGACGGCCGATTGTCTTCCGTTGTCAGCTGGATCACCCGGCCGTCTTCAATGGCGGGGAAATTGTATTTCGTCGCCCAGAAGCGCGACGTGAACTCCTCCCTGAACTCATACTCCCCTGACTTGAAAGCCTCAAAGGCCGCCGTGCGGTCACGGAAGTACTCAAAGCGGATCGTCTCGAAATTGAAGCGTCCGCGATTGACCGGCAGATCACGGCCCCAATAGTCCGGGTTCAGACGATGAGAGACAGACCGGCCCTGCTTGACGTCACTGACAGTGTAGGGACCGGTACCAAGCGGCGGCTCAAGTGTCGATGCCGTAAAATCGTTCGCCTCATAGAACGCCTTGGAGAATATCGGCAGCTCCGCGACCGTGAACGGCAGATCCCGTACCAGATCGCCCTCGAAGGTGTAGAGCACCGTGCGGTCGTCCACCGCTTCGGCCGACATCACGTCGCGTATAGCCGTGGTCAGCAAGGGGTGACCGTTCTCCTTCAGCAGGTCGAAAGAAAAGACCACATCTTCCGCCGTGGCCAAAGACCCATCATGAAAGGCAACCGTGTTGCGCAATCGGAAGGCAACAGACATGCCGTCCGGCGCGATCGCTGCCGCTTCTGCGGCGAGCCCGTACATGGCGTCCGGTTCGTCCCAGGCACGCGTCATCAGCGTGTCGAAGTTCAGCCGCATGCCGTGAGCGCCATCGCCCTTCAGCACATAGATGTTCAGCGTATCAAAGGTCAGGAAGCCTTGATTCAGATAGGCCTCGGACGGCGACAGACGCAGTTCACCGCCTTTGGGGGCGTCCGGATCGGCGTAGTCGAAATGCGTGAAGCCGGCGTCGTATTTCAGGTCTCCGAAGATGGAGATGCCGTGCCGCCATTCGCCGCCATTGGGGGCCACTTCCTCGGCCAGAGATGGCGACGCAGTTGCTGCGGCCAGCAGAACAGCGGCCCCTACACCACGAAGGTTCATTCGGCAGCTCCCTCGGCCAGTCTTGCCGCGAAGCCTTCCTCGTACCACCAGACATCGGGGAAGCCCCCGGCGGCAGCATAGTTGGGCAAGGTTTCCGGCAGGCCGAAGCGGTCCCACCGCGCGGTCCGCAGCGGGCTCCACCATTGCGGGACGACAAAGTGGTTCCACAGCAACACGCGGTCGAGGGCCCGCGAGGCGGCCACGAGCGTCTCGCGATCCGGCGCGAAGATGATCGCATCGATCAGTGCGTCGATCGCCGGATCCTTGATGCCGATGCGGTTGCGGCTGCCTTCACGGTCGGCACTATCCGAGCCCCAGAAGTCGCGCTGCTCGTTGCCCGGCGACAGGGACTGGGCGAAGGAATTCACGATCATGTCGTAGTCGAACTCTTCGACGCGCGCCTGGTACTGGGACGTATCCACGACGCGGATTGTCGAGTCTATGCCCAAGCGTTCAAGGCTCTGTTTGAATGGCAGGACGACACGCTCGAATGTCGGTGACACGAGCAGGAACTCGACGGTCATCTTCTCGCCGGTTTCCGCGTCGGTCAGCTTACCGTCCTGGATGATCCAGCCGGCCTCCTCCAAAAGCGCGGTGGCCTTGCGCAGATTGGCGCGGACGGTGCGCGTGTCGCCGTTGACCGGGTTCTCAAAATCAGCGGTGAACACTTCGTCCGGGATCTGGCCACGCAAGGGTTCGAGAATTTCCAACTCCTTAGGTCCCGGCAAGCCCGTGGCTTCAAGCTCGGAGCCCTCAAAGTACGAGTCGGTGCGCTCGTACTGGCCAAAGAAGATGTTCTTGTTCATCCACTCAAAGTCGAAGGCGAGGTTGAACGCATAGCGCACCCGCCGATCCTTGAACTTGTCGCGGCGGATGTTGAAGGTGAACGACTGCATGGGTGAAGCCTGGTCGGTCTTGAAGGTCTGGAGCACGACCTCGCCGGACTGGACGGCCGGGAAGTCATACTCGGTCGCCCACCGCTTGGCGCTGTTCTCAGCGCGGAAGTCATAGCGGTCCGCCTTGAAGGCCTCGACCATGGCAGTTTCATCAAGGAAGTACTCGATCACCAGCCGGTCGAAATTGTGCTTGCCGCGATTGACCGGCAGGTCCTTGCCCCAATAGTCATCCACGCGCTCAAGGATGATGCGCCGCCCGGGATCAACATCGGCGATGCGATAAGGGCCCGACCCCAAAGGCGGCACGAGCGTCGACGACGCAAAGTCACGGCCTTCAGACCCGTCCCAGTAATGCTCCGGCACCACATAGAGCTGACCGACGATGAGCGGCAGCTCGCGGTTGCCGGTCTCATCGAACTCGAAGCGCACGCGGTGATCGCCGAGCGCTTCCACCTTTGTGACGTTCTTGTAGTAGGAGGCAAAATGCGGGTGGTTGGCCGTGAGCGCTTTGAAGCTGAAAACGACATCGTCAGCTGTCAGCGCTTCGCCGTCGTGCCATCGGGCTGTTTCATGCAACTCGAACTCGACCCACGCAAAGTCTTCCGGATACGTCACACTCTTGGCAAGGAGCCCATACTCGGCGCTTGGCTCGTCCATGGAATCGGCCATGAGCGTGTCATAGATATCGAGAACAGAACCGGGCTTGCCCTTGATGATGAAGGGATTGAGGCTGTCGAAAGTCCCGAAAGCGGCCTGACGCAACCTCCCCCCCTTGGGGGCGTCCGGGTTGACGTAGTCAAAATGCGTGTAGCCGTCCGGGTATTTCGGGTCACCGATCAATGAGAGGCCGCTGGTCGTCACGGTCGCGGGCGCGTCGGCGTCCTGGGCTATAGCCCCTGCCGTCACAAGCGACAGGGCAGCGGCAAGTGTGGCGGTTATGAACGGTCGGTTTGCGGCGTGTGGCCACATAAGCATGCCTCCGGGCGCGGACTATTTCTCGTCGCAAGCAGTCGATCTGAGCATTGTGACGAAACTGCGCCGGATAAGCGAGAGGCGGGCCCCAATATGGGACCCGCCTCTTCACAATTCAGTGCACCGGTCGGCGTGCCGGCGGAAATGCCGGGCCTGAAAGCTACTGGTTGGTTTCGGTGTTCGGGCGCCCCTGGCGCTCGAGGTCTGACTCACCGGCTTCTGCGGCCTCTTCGGCAATAGCTGCGGCGTCTTCCACAGCTTCTGCAGCTTCCTCAACCGGTGCGGGTTCCGGCACTGCCGGTCTGGCGTAAGGTGTCGGCGCCTGTTCTGCCAGGTAGACCATGATGGCGGCACGGTCCTCCGGCTTGCTGAGGCCGGCAAAGGACATGATCGTGCCGGGCACATAGTCGCTGGGCTTGAGAAGGAAGGCGTTCATCGTCTCCCAGTCCCACACCCCGTCCATGCCGGCCAGGGCACCTGAGTAGTTGAAGTTGTCCAGATGGGCCTTCTCGCCGCCCATGACATTCCACAGGTTCGGGCCGATCTTGTTCTCACCACCGTCATTGAAGGTGTGGCAGGCCACGCAGCGGCGGGCCACACGCTCGCCACGGTCCGCGGTTGCCTCGGCGATCAGAAGCTCCATGGGCAGTTCAACCGGCGCTTCCACAACACCACCTTCGGCACCTTCCTCTTCGACACCCTCAACGATGTAGGCCTGCTGTTCCGGCTCGGTCGGGGCATAAAGGGACGGCACCAGAAACATGCCGATGCCCAGCAGCACCAGAAGCGATGCCAGAACGGCGCCGGCAATCTTGTTGAATTCAAAGCTGTCCATAATGCTGCGTGTCCGAGTTTTCGTCTTGATTGAGGGTGCGCAGATGCACCAGGCGGGAGGCGGTCGAGACTGTCCGTGCGGGAGATACGCTATACGGGTCGAATAAGCCCCCACTCAGTGTGGCGGCAGACTACCCGCTTCCGGTTTTGCCGGGCAAGACGTATAAGCGCCCGAAATGAGCGGCAAATTGTGCGCTTTTGGCCGCAGATGGCCTTACGGGCGCGGCGAAGCGTCGCATTTTCGCCGATCCCCCGTTTCAATGCTCCGGGCTGCCGCTGAAGGCACCCGATTTCGCGGAGGTCCTGGGACCCAGCATGACCGACACTGACCCTCCCGTCCGGCCGCTGATCGTCATTCCGGCGCGTATGGCTGCCTCACGCCTGCCAGGCAAACCGCTGGCGGATATCAGCGGCAAGCCGATGATCGTGCGGGTGTGGGACATCGCCAGTGAGTGGGCAGCTCAACATGGTTCAGCCCAGGTCATTGTTGCCGCGGGTGATGCGGAGATTGTCGACGCCATGCAGGCAGCAGGCGGCGATGCCATCCTCACAGACCCTGAGCTGCCGTCCGGCACAGACCGATGCTGGGCGGCTGCAGAGGCCTTTGACCCGGATCGAGCGTTCGACACGGTCGTCAACCTGCAGGGCGACCAGCCGGTCTTCGATCCTGAGATTCTCACTGCCGTCCTCGCGCCGCTGTCAGAACCCGCAGTCGACATCGCCACTTTGGCGTCGGTCATCATCGATGAGGAGGAGCGGACCAACCCGAATGTGGTCAAGGTCGTTCCGAGCTTTCCGGAGGGCAACGGCAGGATTGCCCGCGCGCTCTATTTCACCCGGGCTACGGCGCCGACGGGTGACGGCCCGCTGTTCCATCATGTGGGCATCTATGCGTTTCGCCGTGCGGCGCTGGAAACGTTTGTGGGCCTCACACCCTCACCGCTCGAGATACGCGAGAAGCTGGAACAGCTGCGGGCGCTGGAACATGGTATGCGTGTGGATGTGGCAACCGTTCCACAGGGCACGCGCATCGGCGTCGACAGCCCGGAAGACCTGGAACGGGCGCGTGCCTATTTCGACAGCCTGAAGAACACGGAATAACGAGACACGGTGATGAGCGCAGAGAATACAATCGTCTATCAGGGCGAACCCGGTGCGAACTCACAGATTGCGTGTCAGCAGGTGTTTCCGGACATGACCCCGCGCGCGTGTGCGACCTTTGAGGAAGCCTTCGCTGCCATCAGCGACGGCGACGCGCGGCTGGGCATGATCCCGATCGAGAACTCTCTTGCCGGGCGGGTGGCGGATATCCATCACCTGCTGCCGGATTCGGGCCTCTACATCATTGGCGAACACTTCCTGCGCATCCGGTTTGCGCTGATGGCGCCGCGTGGCGCCAAGCTGGAAGAGATCAAGACGGCGCAGAGCCATGTGATGGCGCTGGGACAATGCCGGCAGACGCTGAGCGATTTAGGTATCTCTGCCGAGGTCGCTGCGGACACGGCAGGCTCCGCGCGGCAGGTTGCAGAGCGTGGCGACAAGACACATGCGGCCCTTGCCGCGCCGGAAGCCGCGGAGATCTACGACCTCGACATCCTCAAGACCGACATGGAAGACGCTGAGCACAACACCACACGCTTTCTCATCATGGCGGCGGAGCCGGACGACGCGACACCTGAAGAAGAACCGGTCATTACCAGCTTTGTCTTCCGTGTGCGGAATGTCCCCGCGGCGCTCTACAAGGCCATGGGCGGCTTCGCGACCAACGGCGTCAACATGACCAAGCTTGAGAGCTATCAGGTGGCCGGGTCCTTCAATGCAACGCAGTTTTATGCGGATATCGAAGGTCACCCGGAACGGCGCAATGTGCGCCTGTCACTGGAGGAACTGCAGTTCTTCTGCAGTGAACTCAAGATCCTCGGCATCTATCCGGCAAGCCCCTATCGCGCGGACGTCGCAGAAAGCTAACCGGCCGGTGGCCCGTCAAACGGGATCACCTTGCGGTGCTGGACAAGCTCGCCCATGGGTTCGCTGGTTCCCCTGGGGCGCGTCACCAACCAGACGAGGTCCTCGGCAGCTTCGTCCGGCGACTGGGCTGTCACATCCGGCATGTTCTTGAGATAGGGCGCTGCGGCGTCCGTCATTGTCCATCCGGGGCAAGCGGCATTCAGCAGGATGCCGCGCGACCCGTCCGGTGCAGACGCCAGTTCCCGGGCAGCAGCCCGCGTCAACGCCACCTGACCGACTTTCGAGGGAATATTGACCCAGGCAGGCCAGCCCTGGTCCTCCGCTGTGCCGGCCTCAGCCGCAGCGACATAGTCCTGCATCACCTTGTCCACGGCCCCAGGTGTCAGGGTCTGATCCGCAAGCGCGGCCCGCGCGGCGCCCTCAATGGACCCGAGCGTACCGAAGCCGGACGCGACCACGATGGCGCGCCCGTTGTCCTTCATGAGCGGCATGAAGGCATTCAGGACGTTGAGGACACCGGTATTGTTGGCGGCGATCATGACGGCGGCTTCGTCGGCTGCGGCGGCGTCAGGCTTTGGTGCGAAGGCGGCGTTCTGGACAAGGATGTCCAAACCGCCTGCGTCCTCGACCGTCACCTTTGCTGCGTCGATGGTTGCCTTGTCGGCCAGATCAAGCACAACAGGAACCAGCCGCACGCCGGGCGCAGGCGCTATCGCATCCAGCGCGCCCTGAGCCTTTTGTTGGTCACGGGCGGCGACGAACACGGTCGAACCTTCCGCAAGGTCCGTCGCAAGGCGTTTTGCCACGGCAAATCCAATGCCCCGGTTGGCGCCGGTTACCAAAGCTGACTGGGCCATCTCTTGCCTCCACATCTCAAATACCGATACGATACGTCTCGTAAATATATACGAGACGGAGCGTATTGCAAGTGCCTGACCAGACCGACACGCAGCGCGGCCGCCCGCGCAGCGAAGCAACCGAACAGGCTATTCTCACAACTGCGCGCGAGCTGCTGGCCCGCTCCGGCTATGACGGCGTCACCATTGAAGGTGTGGCGCGCGAGGCAGGCGTGGGCAAACAGACGATCTACAGGCGGTATGAGAACAAGGCGCAAATGCTGATTGCGGCATTTCGCGATGATGCTGAGATGATGGTCGCGTTTCCGACCGCAGACACGCTGGAGGAGCGCCTTGCCACCTATCTGACTGCTGTCTTCAAAGCTGCCACCCGTTCGGGGCCCGCGTTGAAATTCCTGATGGCGCAGGCGCAGATCGACCCGGAATTCGGCTCTACGTTTGATGCCGAGTTCATTGCCCATCGCCGCAAGACGCTGACGGCGATCATCCGGGAACACGCAGAGACGCCGTCAAACACGGACGTCGCGGCGAGCGTCGACATGATCTTCGGCGCCATGTGGTACCGGCTACTGCTGAACCATGGCCCGCTGAATGCCACCTTCGCGCAAACATTGGCGCGCAAGACGGCACAGGGTTTCGCGGCCTAGCCTTCCTCGACCCAGGTCCGGATCAGCTGGTGGGCAATCGCGAAGGGCGGTGGCACCCAAAAACCCTTGTCTTCGCCGGCAAGAACGGCGCGCAGGTCGTCGCGGGAGAACCAGCGGGCTTCCTCGAGCTCGACGCCGTCGACAGTGATTTCTTCGGTTTCGGCCTCGGCGTGGCAGCCGATCATCAGCTGCGAGGGATAGGGCCAGGGCTGGGTCGAGTGGTAGCGGACATTGTGCACATGGACGCCCGCCTCCTCCAACAACTCGCGAGCAACCGCTTCCTCGATCGACTCGCCCGGCTCGATGAATCCCGCAAGAGACGAGAACATGCCGCGCGGGAACATGGGCTGGCGTCCCAGAAGCGCCATGTCACCACGGGTGGCAAGCATGATGGCGACCGGGTCGGTGCGCGGGAAATGCTCGGCCCCGCATTCCGGGCAGACGCGCTTGTATCCGGCTTCGACAAGGCGGCTGGGATGGCCGCAGTTGGAGCAGTAGCCGTGCCGCAGGTGCCAATCGATCATGCTCTTGCCCTGCGCCATGATGGCAAGCTCACCGGAGGTGATCTCACCCTTCATGGCGAGACCGCGCAGGTCCTCGAATTCACCCATGCCCTTGAGCGGACCGTTTTCCGGGTTCTCGCCAAAGGTGACGTCGGTCGCGAAGAGCGTCCGGCCGCGCTTGTTGACCCCGAGCAGCACCGTCACCGAGGCCGGGTTCATCAGCGGCTTGACCAGTTCCGGCGGCATCCACGCGATATCCTTGCCGTCGCCGGGTGCGGCTTCGGGCAGAACAAAGGGCATCAGCTTGTAGAACGGCACATACCGGCTTTCCGGGTCGTCCATCCGCTCCTTGAGCCATGCCTCGTCGCCCCGCTTGTCGCTGACACGGTCCAGCGGGTTGTTGGCAAAGATGTTGGGATTAGGCTCAAGCGCCATTTTCGGCCTCATTGGTCAGTAATCTGGTGGCGGGTTCGGGCGGAAACCTGCCACGGGCAAGGCTGAGCCGCAAATGGCCAGGGCCTTGCGCGAATTAGGCGATGGTCGAGCTTGCGTTCGGCCCTGCGGAAGCTGATATACTCCCTTCGGGAGGTTGGCGGCGGACAAGTCCCTCGCCAACCCGGTCAGGTCCGGAAGGAAGCAGCCGTAACGAGTTCGGCTTGGGTCGTCTGTCCAGCCTCCCACTTGAAGCACCGGTGCACCGGTTGCCCTCTCACCCATTTCAGGACCGCTGCCCGCCCTCATGACGCCCCCCTCCGACACATCCAGTGACGACCGGGCGCATGACGAGGAGGAACCCAATCTGGGTATGACCGCCGATGACGCGGGCTTCGACCTTGTCGGCGGAGAGGCGAAGGCTCCGGACAAGCCGGTTGAGTATCAGGTGCTCGCGCGCAAATACCGGCCGCAGACATTTGACGATCTGGTCGGCCAGGAGGCGATGGTCCGCACCCTGCGCAACGCCTTCGCAACAAACCGCATCGCCCATGCCTTCATTCTCACCGGCACGCGCGGCATCGGCAAAACAACCACTGCCCGTATTCTGGCGCGCGCGCTGAACTATGAAGCCGACGGCCATGACGGGCCGACCATCGACATGCCGGGACTCGGCGTGCACTGCCAGTCGATCATGGAATCGCGCCACCAGGACGTTCTGGAAATGGACGCCGCCTCGCGGACCGGCATCGGCGACATTCGTGAGATCATCGAAAGCGTGCGTTACGCACCGGCGTCGGCGCGCTACAAGGTCTACATCATCGACGAGGTGCACATGCTGTCGAATGCGGCCTTCAACGGGCTGCTGAAGACGCTCGAAGAGCCGCCGGCGCATGTGAAGTTCATCTTCGCCACGACGGAAATCCGCAAGGTGCCGGTCACCGTCCTCTCCCGCTGCCAGCGCTTCGACCTGCGGCGGCTGGATGCAGAAGCCATGGGCACGCATCTCGCCAACATCGCGGGCAAAGAAGGGGTCAGCGTCGACGAAGGCGCGCTGGCGCTGATCGGGCGGGCGGCGGAAGGGTCCGTGCGTGACGGGTTGTCGCTGCTGGATCAGGCAATCGCGCATGGGGCGCAGGGCGAGGCGATCTCCGCGGAAGGCGTGCGGGCCATGCTTGGCCTTGCCGACAGGGGCCGCGTCTTCGACCTCTATGAGCACGTGATGAAGGGCGATGTGGCCGCCGCCCTCTCTGAACTGTCGGCCCAATATCAGGATGGTGCCGACCCGGCAGTCGTGATCTCCGACATGGCGGAGCTCACACACTGGTTGACCCGGCTGAAGCTGCTTGAGTCTGCCGCCGACGACAAGACCGTGTCGGATATGGACCGGACGCGTGGACTTGAGATCGTCGCGAAGCTCCCGGTGAAGACTCTTGCGCGCACCTGGCAGATGCTGCTCAAGGGCCTTGGCGAGGTCGAACGGGCACCATGGCCGCTGGCGGCCGCTGAAATGGTCCTTGTACGTCTCGCCTATGCCGCTGACCTGCCAACGCCGGATGAACTGATCAAGAAGGTTCAATCTGCACCACAAGGCGCGGGTGCTGCAGCCGGTGCAGCTTCACCGGCACGATCCGGCGCGCCTGCCGGCGGCCCCGCGACAGCGCGAGCATCAACAGGTGCAATGCAGGCTGCGCCGACCACCGGCCCCGGCGCCTCTACAACCACCATGGCTCAGGCCGCGGTTCAGGAAGACGCGGCACCGCGCTATCAGCTGCAACGGTTTGAAGATGTCGTCGCCCTTGCTGAAGAAAAGCGGGACATCATGTTGCAGAACGCCCTTGAGCACGATGTGCAGTTGGTGAGCTTTGCACCGGGCCGCATTGAACTCGCCGTCCTCAAGGATGGCGGCGAGCTGATCCAGGAACTGTCGCGCAAGCTGTCCGCCTGGACGAACGAACGCTGGTTCGTCACCCAGGCGCGGCGGGATGCTGAACCTGCACAGCCGACCATCGGCGAAACACGCAAGACCGAGCGCGAAGCAACGATGCAGGCAATCCGCGAAGAACCGCTGGTCAAGGCAGCGCTCGACGCATTCCCAGGCGCCGAGATCATTGATGTCCGCGACCTCGGCGCTGAGGCTGCAGCCGAAGCGGCGGCAGCGCCTGCACCCGTCGACGGGGATGACATCGGGCCAGACAGTGATCCGGATACAGAGGATTTTATCTGATGAAGAATCTTACAGGCCTGATGAAGCAGGCCCAGGAAATCCAGGCCCGCATGGGCGAGATGCAGGAACGCATTGCGGGTCTCGAAGTCGAGGGATCGTCCGGTGCCGGCCTCGTTACGGTGACGCTCAGGGGCAAGGGCGACCTTATGTCCGTGAAGATTGACCCGAGCCTGATGGTGCCGGATGAAGCGGAGATTCTTGAAGACCTGCTGGTGGCGGCCCATGGCGATGCCAAGGCCAAGCTCGAAATCAAGCTGCAGGAAGAGATGCAGTCCGTGACCGGCGGCCTGCCCCTGCCGCCCGGCCTGTCACTCTAGGACTACCCCGTGGCTGGCCATTCTGCAGGCACCGAAATCGAGCGGCTGATCCAGCTGCTTGCTCGGCTGCCGGGACTGGGACCGCGCTCTGCCCGCCGGGCAGCGCTGCAACTGCTCTCAAAGAAAGAAACCCTCATGCGGCCGCTGGCGGACGCCATCGCGGACGCCGCGGACCAGGTGCTGACATGTAAAATCTGCGGCAATCTGGATACTCAGGATCCGTGCGCCATTTGTGCGGACACGCGGCGGGATGCGGGTGTCATATGCGTGGTCGAGCAAGTTGCTGACCTCTGGGCGCTGGAACGGGCAGGTGCTAATGCCGGGCGCTACCACGTGCTCGGCGGCACTCTGTCAGCGCTCGACGGGATCGGACCGGATGATCTCAATATCGCCGGCCTTCTGGACCGGACACAGGGTGGCGATGTCCGCGAAGTCGTGCTTGCGCTCAACGCAACCGTTGATGGCCAGGCGACGGCCCACTACATCACCGACCAGTTGGCCGGCACGGATATCAAGATCAGCCAGGTGGCCCACGGGGTACCCGTCGGCGGAGAGCTGGACTATCTCGACGACGGCACGCTTGCCGCCGCGATGAAAGCCCGCCGCCCCTTCTGACCCCTCACAGGGATGCAGAAAAGGGGGCAGACGACTGAAAGTCGCCGCCCCCCTGTCACTTGCGTCTACTCGGCTGCGGCCGCCTTGCCGTCTTTCGCCTCCCAGTACTCCCGAGTCTTGCGGAAGACAAAGGGGCCAAGGATCAACAGCCCGATCAGGTTCGGCAGCGCCATCATGGCGTTTAGCGTATCGGCAACAAGCCAGATTAACTCGAGATTGAATACGGCGCCCACCGGAATTGCCAGCACCCAGACGATGCGATACGGCCAGATCGACTTTTCGCCGAACAGATATTGGATCGACCGTTCGCCGTAATAGCTCCAGCCCAGGACTGTCGTGAAAGCAAACACGGCAAGCGCGATGGCGACGATCTCATCGCCCGCAGACAGGGTGGCCGCGAAGCCCGAGCTGGTCAGGGCTGCCCCGGTTTCGCCAGAGAGCCACATGCCGGATGTGATGATCACCAGACCGGTCATGGTGCAGACGATAATCGTATCGATGAAGGTACCAAGCATTGCGATATGTCCCTGGCGCACCGGATCATCGGTCTTGGCGGCGGCATGGGCGATGGCGGCAGAACCAAGGCCTGCCTCATTCGAGAATACGCCGCGGGCCACACCGAAGCGGATGGCCGCAGCCACCGTCGCCCCGGCAAAGCCGCCGGCGGCTGCCACAGGCTCAAAGGCGTATTTGAAGATCAGGCCGAAGGCGTCCGGAATGGCAGCGTAGTTGATCGCCAGTACCACCAGCGCCGTGCCGACATAGAGAATGATCATCAGCGGCACAAGGGCACCCGCGACATCTGCAATGCGCTTGATGCCGCCGATGAGCACGGCGCCCACAATCACCATCATGACGATGCCGGTCACCAGTGGATCGACACCGAAGCTGGTGTCGAGCGCCTGCGCGACCGAGTTGGACTGAACGCCGTTGCCGATGCCGAACGCGGCGACCGAGGCGAAGAGAGCGAAGGCCAACCCGAGAAACTTGCCCAATGCCGGGAACTTCTCTCCAACACCGTCGCGCAGGTAGTACATCGGACCGCCCACATGCATGCCGCGATGATCAACCTCGCGGAAGCTGACGGCCGCAACGGCCTCGGCATACTTGGTGGCCATGCCGATCAGGGCAATGACCCACATGTAGAAGAGGGCTCCAGGGCCACCCAGGAAAATGGCCGTTGCAACGCCTGCGATGTTACCGGTGCCGACGGTTGCCGCCATGGCGGTCGCCAGCGCCTTGCGGGGTGCAATGTCACCCTCGCCGAGCCGGCTTGGCACAAGCAGCAAGCTGAAGGCGTGAAATAGTTTGCGCAGTGGCATGAACAGCAGTCCAGCCATCAGGAATACGCCGGTCGCGCCAATGAGAATAAGCATCGGCACACCCCAGACGATCGAATTGAGATCGCCTACCAGGGCTTCAAAAGTCTCCATGAGTTTAGTCCCCCGCTAGCAGATCGCGCTGCCGGTCCGGCGGCACGAGTGAACCCGTTTCTGCTTCGTCGATTTCCAGATCGACAATGCGCTCCCCGCGCTTGCTGATCTTATCAGTGGAAATGCCGATCTGGCGAATGTCCTCCTGAGCCTGGCCGAAATGCCGTGACAGCTTGGAGACACGATCGTCCAGCCGCGCCACGTCGGACAGCATCTGTTCGACTTCCGTCTGGATGAGGTGTGCCTGCTCGCGCATCTGCGCGTCCTTGAGGATGGCGCGGACGGTGTTGAGCGTGGCCATGAGGGTCGTTGGCGAGACGATCCAGACCTTTGACTTGAAGCTCGCCTCAACCGTGGCGGGGAAGTTGGCATGCAGTTCCGCGTAGACGGCTTCGGACGGCAGGAACATCAATGCTGAATCCGCTGTCTCACCAGGAATGATGTATTTGCCGGAAATGTCCTTCACATGCTTGAGCATGCTGTCGCGGAAGAAGCGCATGGCCTGCTTCTTCTCGTCTTCGGTCTTGGCTTCCAGCAGCGCCCGATAGGATTCCAGCGGAAACTTGGAATCAACAGCAATCACGCCGGGCGGATTTGGCAGTTTGAGAAGACAATCCGCGCGCGCGCCGTTGGAAAGTGTCGTCTGGAATGAGTAGGCCGAGGGTGGCAGGGCCTCCGTCACCAGGTCCTGCAGCTGGATCTCGCCGAAGGCGCCACGCGCCTGCTTGTTGGCCAGAATGTCCTGAAGCCCGACCATCTGGCCGGACAGTTCACCGAGCTTCTTCTGTGCCTCGTCGATCAGGGCTAGCCGGGTATGCAGCTGGCTCAGCGTCTCGCCCGTCTTCTTGGTGTTGTCTTCCAGGTTGTCGCCGAGGCGCTTGGAAACCTGATCGAGCCGCTCATTCAGGGTGCGGCTCAGTTCCGCCTCCCGCTTGGCCTGCGCATCAGACATGGCGGCGAGACGGCCGGACAGCTGGGACTGGGCGTCCATCAGCGTCGCCAGTGCCTTTTCCTGGGCTTCGGCAGCCCGCATGGCTGCCGCGTCATCGGCGGGGTCTGCGCGGCGGCGCATCAATAACGCCACGAGGCCGCCGCCGGCACAGGCCGCGATAACGGCCGCTACAATGACCATAGCCAAATCCATGGGCGAAAAACCCTATAAAACCCGAGAGAATCGGGAACCCAAATGCCCAGTATACCGCGTCCGGTCAGTTGACGCGCCGGGCCCCCTCGCCTATCTGAGCGGCATGGCCATTCGAGAGATCATTACCGCGCCGGACCCACGCCTGAAGCAGGTATCGCAGCCCATCGACCAGGTGGATGACGAGATTCGTGCGCTCATGGACGACATGCTGGAAACCATGTACGCGGCGCCCGGCATCGGCCTCGCCGCCATCCAGATCGGCGTCCCGAAACGCGTGATCGTGATCGACCTCGCCCGCGACGGCGAAGACCCGAAACCGATGTACTTCGCCAACCCGGAGATCATCGAGAAAGCCGAAGACCTCGCGCCCTATGAAGAAGGCTGCCTTTCGGTTCCTGACCTCTATGAGGAAGTTGAACGTCCGGCGACCTGCCGGCTACGCTTTCTCGATTATCAGAACGAGCTGCGCGAGATCGACTGCGACGGCCTGCTCGCGACTTGCATCCAGCACGAGATGGACCACCTCGAAGGTGTGCTGTTCATCGACCACCTCTCGCGTGTGAAGCGGTCGATGATGCTCAAGAAGCTTCAGAAGGCCAAGAAGCTCGCGGCGACAGCCTGACGTCCGGCGAGCGGGGACAAGGTCATGACGCTGCGCATTGCCTTTATGGGAACACCCGACTTTTCCGTTCCTGCTCTGGCGGAACTGATTGCAGCCGGACATGACGTCGTCGCTGTTTATTCGCAGCCACCCCGCCGTGCGGGCCGCGGCATGGCCGAGACACCAACGCCCGTCCACGCCTTCGCTCAGGCTCAGGGCATCGAGGTCCGCACACCCACGTCGCTCAAATCCGAAGACGAGCAACGGGCATTTCGCGATCTTGACCTGGATGTCGCTATTGTCGCCGCTTACGGCCTGATTCTGCCGCAGGCGATCCTTGATGCCCCGCGTCTGGGATGCCTCAACATTCATGCGTCCCTGCTGCCGCGCTGGCGGGGGGCTGCGCCCATCCAGCGGGCGATCATGGCCGGGGACACGGAAACAGGCGTCGCCATCATGCAGATGGAGGCCGGTCTGGACACGGGGCCCGTGCTCCTGGCCGAGCACACCCCGATCGGCACTACGGAAACCGCGGGCGAACTGCATGACCGGCTGTCTGCGATCGGTGCCGGCCTGATGGTCCGCGCACTGGCGGCGCTTGAGCGCGGGTCGCTCGACGCAACACCCCAGCCGGATGATGGCGTGACCTATGCCGCCAAGATCGACAAGGCCGAGGCGCGCATCGACTGGTCGCGACCCGCTCAGGAGCTTGACTGGCACATCCGCGGACTGTCGCCGTTTCCCGGTGCGTGGTGTGATGTCGCGCGCGACGGAAAACAGCATCGCCTGAAGGTGCTGCGCGCACATGTGGTTGAGAGCAAGGGACCGCCCGGCACGGCGCTTGATGATCAGCTTACCATCGCCTGCGGCGACAGCGCACTGCAGCTGGATACCGTCCAGCGGGCCGGCAAGGGTGTTCAGCAGGCGGACGAATTCCTGCGTGGGTTTCCGGTTGCCTCAGGCACAGTCCTGTCGTGAGCGAGCGCTACAAGCTTACGATCGAGTATGACGGCGGACCCTTTGTGGGCTGGCAGCACCAGGACAATGGTCGCGGGGTGCAGGACGCGCTCGCGGACGCGATCTTCAAGTTCAGCGGTGAGACTGTCGGTGTGTTCGGCGCCGGTCGCACGGATGCGGGCGTCCACGCCCTAGGACAGGTGGCCCATATCGATCTCGCCCGCGAGACGGACGCCAACACCGTGCGCGACGCACTCAACCACCATCTCAAGCCGGAACCGGTGGCGGTCGTTGCGGCAGAGGCCGTCGCACAGGATTTCGACGCGCGTTTTTCCGCCACGAAGCGGCACTACAGATACGACATCGTCAATCGCCGGTCACCGCTCGCATTGATGCATGGCCACGCCTGGCATGTGCCTGTCCCGCTCGACGCGGAAGCCATGCACGCCGCGGCGCAGATGCTGGTCGGGCATCATGACTTCACGACATTCCGCGCAGCCCAGTGCCAGGCAGCATCACCGGTCAAGACGCTGGACAGGCTGGATGTCGTGCAGACGGACACTGTGATCAGCATCCACGCGTCCGCAAGGTCGTTTCTGCATAACCAGATCCGGTCCTTTGCGGGTACGCTGAAGCTGGCCGGCGAGGGCCGCATGTCGGCTGTTGACGTGAGAGCTGCGCTGGAGGCGCGCGACCGCAAGCGATGCGGGCCTGTGGCGCCGCCGGACGGACTGTATCTGGTCGCTGTGGACTACAGCTGACACCTAGAGGTCGATGATCTCTACATCGCTCTCGTTGATGTCCTGTCCGAAAAAGATGCGGCCGACACGTGCGAACCGTTCAGCCCCATCTGTTGCCAGAAAGGTGACCCTGCCGCGGCGCCCTGTCGGCGCAGCCGACTCACCCAGGGCTGCTGTAACCGCGTTCGCGGTCGTGGTGGCCGAGTCGACCAGCGTCACCGCCTCCGGCAATTCCTTGCGGATCGCACCCGCCAGAATCGGAAAGTGCGTGCACCCCAACACCAGGGTGTCCGGCGCGTCGCCCGTGCCAAACAGCGGGCCGAGATAACTGCGGACGGCTTCACGCGTAGCGGCGGTATCCGTCCAGCCTTCCTCTGCGAGCGCGACAAACACGGTCGCGGCTGCCTGCGTCACTGCAAAGTCCGGCGCACGGGCATGGATCGCCCGGGGATACGCACCCCCGCGCACCGTGCCTTCCGTGGCGATCACCGCAATCTGCTTGTTGACGGTTGCCGCCACAGCAGCGTCGGCGCCGGGTTCCACCACGCCCAGGACCGGCAACGGAGCGAGACGTTGGGACAGGGCTTGTGTTCCAACCGCACTGGCCGTGTTGCAAGCGATCACCATCAGCTTGATGTCTCGTGCCAACAGCGCTTCGGCCGCCTGCGTGGCATAGCGCAGAACGGTTTCAGCACTCTTTGTCCCGTAAGGCAGACGTGCCGTGTCGCCGAGGTAGACAAGGTCCTCGTCGGGCAACAACTCATGGATCGCACGCAGGACCGTGATACCGCCGACACCACTGTCGAACACACCGATCGGCCGCGTGTCACTCACGCCGCGACCTGTCCGATCATGATTGATGTGACACTCAGGCCGATGAAGAGGCCGAGCACCGTATCAAGCGCGACCATCCCGATCGCCGTTGGCACCTCCGCATCCAGCACTTCGCGCGCGATCTTGAACCGGAACCAGAAAAAGGCGATCAGCAGGATGAAATTGACCATCACGGCGGCTTCTACCGGAAACAGGCCTATTGAATAGAGCAGGTAGTTCGGCAGCAGCACCAGTATCAGCGCCAGAGACGACCAGTTGTAGACGATGATGTAGGGCGCGAACCGCTTGGTCAGTCCAAGAAGCGGCGCCAGGAAGAATACCGCCGCCGGATAGGCAACCCAGTCCAGACCCAGAATGATCGTCTCGGCAAACATCAATGTGCCGGTATCGGGCTGAGGCGTGCCGGGTTCGGTGATCTCCACCGCCATCCTCGCCTCAGCCAGCGTGATGAACAGGTAGATGGGCAGCATGAAGATGACGGCGCCGAAGGACCGCCAGAAGGAATCTGCCGACAGATCGAAAAAGCGGCTTGGATCAGGATCACTCCTGGCGATGGCCAGTGACCCTTCAAGTGCCCTCAAGGCTTCTGCGAGTGTTGGCATGGCTAGCCCCGTGCGGACCGTTCAGATGCAAATGCCTCAGCGTCGGCGAAGTAGCGGTCAAGTATACGGGAATAGACGGTCGCGAGGGCTTCAATGTCGCCGGTCAGCACACGCTCGTCCACCTTGTGCATGGTCTCACCGACCAGACCAAATTCCAGAACCGGGCAATGGTTCTTGATGAAGCGTGCATCGGATGTGCCGCCGGTCGTCGACAGGTCCGGCACGCGCCCGGTGACCGCTTCGACGGATGCCGCCACCAGATCCACGAACGGACCCGGCTGCGTCACGAAGCTCTCCCCGGAAATTTTCGGTGTGACCGAGATTGTTGCACCGCGTTGGGCCGCGACTGTGTCGACAGCCTGCGTCACAAGGTCAATCAGGCTCTGACCGGTGTGGCGGTCGTTGAAGCGGATATTGATGCGCGCGCGAGCTGCTGCAGGGATGACATTGGTTGCCTCGTTGTCGACGTCGACGGTCGTGATCTCGAGATTGGAGGGCTGGAAATGTTCCGTCCCCTGATCGAGTTCGAGTGCGTCCAGCGCTGCCAGCGCAGCGACAAGGTGTGACACCGGATTGTCCGCCAGATGCGGATAAGCCACATGCCCCTGCTTGCCTTGTGCAGAAATCACCATGTTCACGCTGCCGCGGCGGCCGATCTTGATCATCTCGCCCAGCGTCTGGGGATTTGTCGGTTCGCCGACAATACAGTGGTCGATCACTTCGCCATGCCTGTCGAGCCAGTCGAGCATCTTCACCGTGCCGTTGACCGCCGGACCTTCCTCGTCACCGGTGATCAGAAAGCTGATCGAGCCCGGCAGCGGATCTGTCCGTGTTCCAAGATGTGCTGCGACAGCGGCCGCAAAGGCGGCAATCGAGCCCTTCATGTCGGCGGCGCCGCGGCCCCATAGCTGGCCGTCTTCGACACGGCCTTCAAAGGGACCGACCTGCCAGTCGCGGTCATTGCCCGTGGGCACGACGTCCGTATGGCCCGCAAAGCACAGATTGGGAGCGGCATCTCCCAGACGCGCATAGAGATTGTCCACACGGTCTTCGCCCGGTTCCTCGAAAGGCAGCCGGTGGCAGGTGAAGCCCAGCGCCGTGAGCCGCGACTCCAGCAGATCAAGCGCACCGCCTTCCGCCGGGGTCACGCTCGGGCAGCGGATCAGCTCGGCGGCAAAAGCGACAGGGTCAATGCTGGCGGGTGTATCGGTCACTAGTCTCGCAACAACTCGTTGATGGATGTCTTGGATCGCGTCTGCGCGTCCACGCGCTTCACGATCACTGCGCAATACAGGCTCGGGCCAGGCGTTCCGTCCGGCAGCGGCTTGCCGGGCAGCGAGCCAGGCACCACCACCGAATAGGCAGGCACTTCGCCCACGAAAATCTCGCCGGTGGCGCGGTCGATAATCTTAGTGGACTGGCCGAGGAAGACGCCCATGGACAGGACGGACCCCTCGCGGACAATGACACCTTCGGCGACCTCAGAGCGCGCGCCGATGAAGCAATTGTCCTCAATGATGACCGGGCTCGCCTGCAGTGGCTCAAGAACACCGCCAATGCCGGCGCCGCCCGAGATATGCACATCCTTGCCGATCTGCGCGCAGGAGCCGACCGTCGCCCAGGTGTCGACCATGGTGCCGCTGTCCACATAGGCACCGAGATTGACGAATGACGGCATGAGCACGACGCCCGGAGCGATATAGGCCGAGCGGCGCACAACGCAATTGGGGACCGCGCGGAAGCCGGCGGCGCGCCACTGATTGTCGCCCCAGCCGGCAAACTTGCTCGGCACCTTGTCCCACCAGGTCGTGTTGGTGCCCGGGCCGCCGTCAATCGGCTCCATGTCATTCAGGCGGAACGACAGGAGCACGGCCTTCTTGGCCCACTCATTGACCTTCCAGTCGGCCCCGTCCTTCTCAGCAACGCGCACCTCGCCGGAATCGAGCGCCAGAAGCGCCGTATCGACGGCCTCGCGTACCTCGCCGGTCGTCGACGTGCTGACGCTGTCGCGGATCTCGAAGGCGGCTTCAATTGTGGCAGCAAGGTCGGCGTGGCTCATGGATTTCTCACAGGGGTCTTAGGGTCATTGGATGGCCAACTCCCGGACCAGGTCCCGGAAGAGCGGCGGTGGCGCACGATAGCGGTCGCCCCCCCTCAGTCAACCGGAATGACGCCAGTGCCCAATTCGGGCACCTAAAGACCATTCAGGAAGGTAATCAGATCATCGGTCGTATGGTGGACATGCTCCCCATCCTTGCCGTGATGGGCCTTCTCCGTCGCCCATTCACCGTCGGTATGCACCCACACAGTACGCATGCCCATCTGATGCGGCACTTCCAGATTGCGTGCGATATCCTCAAACATGGCAGCCTTTTCCGCATCCGCCCGTGAGTGGCCGATGAAGCGCTCGAACGCGTCAGGATGCGGCTTGGGCACGAAGTCGCAGGCGGCGATGTCGATGATGCCATCGAAACGGTCAAGGACACCCAGCTTCCCGGCCACATTCTCCGCATGCCGGTGCGAGCCATTGGTGAAGATATAGCGCTTGCCCGGCAGCCGGGCGAGCGCGGTATCCAGCGCATGGCTCTCCTCGACGACAGCGAGGTCGATGTCGTGCACGAACTCGAGGAAGGGGCCGGGCGCCATGCCGTGTTCAGCCATCAGGCCGGCCAGCGTCGTCCCGTGCTCGACATAGAATTTCTTCTGAATCCGGCGCGCCTCGATACGGTCCACCTCGAGTTCCTGGGCGATGAACGCGCCCATCCGCTCATCTATCTGCGCAAACAGATTGCAGTGGGCGGGATAGAGCGTGTTGTCGAGGTCGAAGATCCATGTGTCCACATGATCAAAATCCGGATGGGACACGAGTGGCGCAGAGCTTGTCATGGCAGGGAATTTGGCGCGCAGAGGGGGTCTTGGCAATGACCTGAAAGGGCGTGATCGCGGTTAATTTCCCGTTAGGCGCCGTTCTCTAGACTTTGCGGGCGAAAGGCCATGCGGTCCAGGGACACGCGATGCTCAAACTGTTGCAGAAATTCACCGGCCAGGGCGCGGCAGCGCGCCAGGCGCTGGCCTATGAAGAAGCGCGGTCATTGCTTGAAACGCAAGACAGCACTGCGCGGCGCGACCTTGCGGTCCGCGAAGACCTGCAGCCGGAGATGCTCTACTACCTGGCCGAAGATGAGGATGCCGGGACGCGCGCCCTTGTCGCTGCCAATCCGTCAACGCCGCAACAGGCCGACGCCATCCTTTCCGATGACGAAGATGCGTCTGTGCGCGCGGAGCTGGCCCGCAAGATTGCCCGATTGCTGCCGGACCTGTCTGCCAACGAGGCGGCCACGCTTGGCGACCAGACACTGGAGCTGATCGAAAAGCTGGCGCAGGACCAGGAACCACGCGTGCGCAGTTTGCTTGCAGAAGAACTCAAGTCATCGACATTCGCCCCGCGTCCGCTGATCCAGCGGTTGGCACATGACCCCGAGATTTCCGTCTGCGGACCGATCCTGCGTTACTCGCCGCTGCTCAGCGATGACGACCTCATCGAACTCATTGCGACAACGCAAGTGGCCGGCGCGATTGAAGCCATTGCGGGGCGCGAGGCCCTGAGTGCCGACGTATCCGACAAGGTGGTTGCGTCACTTGATATTCCGGCGGTCGCAACCCTGCTTGCAAACACCAGCGCCGAGATTCGCGCCAGCACGATGGAAGAGATCGTGCGCAATGCCGAAGAAGTGTCGCAATGGCATGGGCCCATTGCCATGCGCCCGGATCTGTCCATTCGTGCGGTTCGCCGCATCGCCCAATTCGTCGGACGTGATCTGCTCCACGGGCTGGCCGACCGGCTTGGTCTCGACGAGGAAACGCGGCGGCTGCTCTCCGGTCGCCTGCACGACCGGCTTGATGAGGCGCCGACGACAGACACCGACGCCAATGCCGCCAGGATCGTGCACGCCGCGCGGTCGCAGGGGCGGCTGGATGCGGGCTTCATATCGGAAGCCGCCGAAGCCGGTTATGGCGACCAGGTTGCCCATGCGCTGAGCCTGCTCTCCGGCCTGCGCGTGGATGATGTGCGCCGTGTGCTGACGTCGCGGAACGGCAAGGCACTGACGGCGCTTGTGTGGCGGGCACGTTTGCCGATGCGTGTGTCTGTGCTCATACAGACCCATGTGATGCGGCTGACTTCGCAGGAGCTTTTGCCGGCGCGTGGCGGCAGTGAGTTCCCCATGTCAGAAGAAGACATGACTAGGCTGCTCGACTACTTCGGACTGGCCGCCTGAACCCACGCCCTATCGAAGCCGCATGGTGTAAGTCTCCTGACCGGAGACATCGACTTCCTGAAAAGGTACTTCGTCATATCCGCGTGCCGCGCAGTTGGTCCGGCCACGGATGAAAAATCGCGTCGGCTTTGTGCAGAAGGATCTGTCGCCACCCCACACGAGGGGCACCTCGTTGCGGGTCGCGACGTCGCCACCCTCGGTCACGGCTTCTGCGTAGGCATAGTAGACCGGTTCGTCGAGTGCGCTTGTCATGGCCGGGGCGCAATTGCCGGCCGGGACACGTATCCACCCCGACGAGCGCCATTCATCTGATTTGCGATACCCGATCGCTGCCCAGACAAGAAGTTGCGTGTCATTGCAGAAATGGAAGCCGGCGCGGCGCTGGCGGCGCTCACCGGCGGCCTCCAGAGCGGCGAACAGGTCCTGGGTCACCTTGCCGTCATCCGGCAGGCCGTTGGCTTTCTGAAACTCCTTGATGGCGCGCGTGGTGCGGCCTCCGGAAAACCCGTCGATCGAGCCCGGTTCATAGTCGAGTTCGCGCAACAGGCGCTGCGCGCCGGCGATACGGGCCCGCTTGTCGTCGTAGTTTCCGCTTTCCGTGAACGTGGCTGTCCAGTCGCTGCGCCCTTCTGTATCGACGCGTGCGAATTCCACTTTCTGGAGACCGCGATCGGTGCATCCATTGGCGCTGACAAAGCTGAAATCCGTCGTGTCGATGCACAGCATGCGGTCGCCTGAGGTCAACCGCCGGCTGGCGCCATGCGCAGGACGTGTCCGTGCAAATGCATAGTACTCGCCGTCACCGAGATTTTCTTCCACAGCCGTCTTGCATTGCCCCGGGTCGAGCGTCAACCACCCTTGCACCAGATATCCACCCTCGACCTGGTGCGCAGAGGCGGCATCAAGCAGATAGCTCGACCGGTTGCAGAACTCCAATGCTGCCTGCGCGGGTGCCGCAAAGAGCACTGCGGCGGTGACTACGCCAGCGAGCGCGACCCCGATCCTCGTCCAGTCAGCCAATGAGAGACCCCGCACCATGTTCGGTGAACAATTCGAGCAGAACCGCATGGGGAACGCGGCCATCAAGAATGACCGCGGCTTCGGTGCCGGCAGCGCGTGCCTCAAGGCATGTTTCAATCTTGGGGATCATGCCGCCGGAGATGGTGCCGTCTTCGATCAGCGCCTTTGCGTCATCAGGCGTGATGTTGGTCAGCAGGTCGCCATCCTTGTTCAGTACGCCGCGCACATCGGTCAGCATTAGCAGCCGCTTGGCATTGAGCGCGCCGGCTATGGCGCCAGCGGCCGTGTCGGCATTGATGTTGTAGGTGTGTCCGTCTCCGGAAACACCGATCGGCGCGATGACGGGAATAAGCGCCGACCCGATCAATACCTTGAGCACATCCGGATTGATTTCATCCGGCTCGCCGACAAAGCCGAGATCGAGAACGCGCTCAATGTTGCTGTCGCTGTCCTGGACCGTCTTTTGCATCTTGCGGGCAACGATCAACCGGCCATCCTTGCCGGAGAGGCCCACTGCCTTGCCGCCCGCCTGGTTGATGGCGGTGACGACTTCGCCATTGATCTTGCCGGACAGGACCATCTCGACGACTTCGACCGTAGCTTCGTCGGTGACGCGCAGGCCTTCCTTGAACTCGCTTTCGATTGCGAGCCGTTCGAGCATCGATCCGATCTGCGGCCCGCCGCCATGCACGACGATAACATTAATGCCCACCTGCTTGAGCAGCACGATGTCGCGGGCGAACTGCGCGGCCAGCGCGGCATCACCCATGGCGTGACCGCCATATTTCACGACCACAACCTCATCCTCATAACGCTGCATGTAAGGCAACGCCTCTGACAGGATGTGTGCCTTCTCAAGCCAGGCTTCAGCCGTCTTGTCTGTCATCGCGCGGATTTCCGCCATGTCTGTGTCAGATACTGGTGCGGTGGGCGGGCCGTCTTACGGGCTCTCGTTCCCGCTTCTATACCCAAATGGACGCCATACAACCAGAACATGCCGTTGTCGGACGTTCACCGGGCGCTATCCGGATGCCGGTCAGTGTTCGCGCAGGAACGCTACCTCAGCACGCACCTCCTCCAATCCCTGTCCCGTGCGTGAGGCCGTCACCAGCACGGTCGGATGGGCAGCCGGATGGCGGCGCATCTTCTCTTCAGTTGCGGCGATCACCTTTTCAAGCTCCGGCCTCTTCGGCTTGTCCGCCTTCGTGAGGACGACCTGATAGGACACTGCGGCCGTGTCGAGCAGGCTGAATATCTCTTCGTCGTTTGCTTTCACGCCATGGCGGCTGTCGACGAGCACGAAGACGCGGCGCAACGATGCGCGGCCGGACAGATACTTGGTGATCAGACCGGTCCACGCACGCACCTTGGACTTACTCTCCCGCGCATATCCGTAGCCAGGCAGGTCAACCAGATAGACGCCATCCGGGTCACCGGCAGGCAGGCCGAAGAAGTTGATCTCTTGCGTGCGGCCGGGGGTGTTGGACGTACGGGCAAGATCCTTGCGGCCGGTCAGCGCGTTGATCAGGCTCGACTTGCCCACATTGGAGCGGCCGGCAAAGGCAAACTCGGGCCGGTCGCCCGGCGGCAGGCCTTCAACCGACACAACACCCTTCAGGAACTCGACGGGACGCGCAAAGAGCAGCCGTCCGGCCTCGACGAGACGTGACCGCTCTTCACTCGTGTCTGTGGACATGGGCTGTTCCGGCAGGTCCGTCAGGTCGCGTCTTTGCTGGAGTCGGATTTGAGCCGCTTGGTCAGCCACTCGAAGTCCTGTCCCCATTCGGGCGAGACACCCTGACGCCGCATGATCACCCATTGCTGCAGGATCGACAGGGCATTGTTGAACGTCCAGTAGATCACCAGACCCGCCGGGAAAGTCGCCAGCACGAAGGTGAAGATGATCGGCATCCAGCGGAAGATCTGTTGCTGGATTTCATCCGTAGGCGCCGGATTCATCTTCATCTGAAGATACATCGTGATGCCCATGAGGATCGGCCAGACACCGATCAACAGGAAGGACGGCGGGTCCCAGGGAATGATGCCGAATAGATTGAAGATCGATGTCGGGTCCTGCGCCGACAGGTCCGTGATCCATCCGAAAAACGGCGCATGGCGCATTTCGATGGTGACGAACAGCACCTTGTAGAGCGCAAAGAACACCGGGATCTGAATGAGGATCGGCAGACACCCGGCAAGCGGGTTCACCTTCTCGCGCCGATAGAGTTCCATCAGTTCCTGTTGTTGCTTTTGCTTGTCGTCCTTGTACCGGTCACGGATCTTGAGCATGTCCGGCTGCACCTTCTTCATCTTGCTCATGGCCACATAGGACGTGTTGGCAAGCGGGAAGAAGGCGAGCTTGATCAGGATGGTGATGACGATGATGGCGACACCGAAATTGCCGACCATGCCCTGAATGTAGAGCAGCACCAGGAAGAGCGGCTTTGTGAAGAAGTAGAACCAGCCCCAGTCAATCGCGAGTTCGAAACTCTCAATGCCCAGGCTGCCTTCATAGCCGTCAATGATGTTGACCACCTTGGCGCCGGCAAACAGGCGGTCTGTCACAGTCACGCTCGTTCCGGCAGGGATCGCCACCGGATCGCGGAGATAATCGGCCTGATAGACGTCCTGTCCGCGCACCGGCGTGTCGGAGAAGGACATGCGGCTGCTGGCAGACTGGTCCGGCACGAGAGCCGTCATCCAGTACTTGTCGGTGATCCCGAGCCAGCCGCCAGCTGTCCGCGCGCGCACCGGGCCTGAGTCCTGCAGATCGTCATAGTCCAGTTCCTGCAGACCGTCCGCTTCCGGAAAATATCCGATCAGGCCTTCATGCAGGATCCAGATGCCTTCCGTGTCCGGCGTACCGGTCCGCGCGACCAGACCGTAGGGATAGAGATCGATCTGTGCGGCCGTGTTGTTCTCGACACTCTGCTCGACGGTGAACATGTAGTCGTCGTCAAGCGAGATCGTCTTGCGGAAGACGAGGCCCTCGCCGTTGTCGTAGGCGAGGGTGACCGGTGTCGACGGTGTCAGCGCACCGCTGGTCTCCTGTGTCCACAGGGTATCCGCCCCCGGAAGTGTCAGACCGGAGGCCGCAGGCGCTGTCCATCCGAATTCTGCATAGTACGGGTTGGCACTGCCGCGCGGCGACAGCAGCACGATTTCCGGGCTCTCGGGGTCAACGGTCTGGCGGTAGTTCTTCAGCTGCAGATCATCGATCCGTGCCCCGACCAGCGAGATCGACCCATCGACGCTCGGGCTGTCCAGGGTGACGCGGGGTGCCTGCTGCAATGCCTGGGCACGGGTCAGAACCGCTTGGGCGGCAGCCGGCACACCGGTGGCCACGGGATTGTCCACGCGTGGTGCGCCGCCGGTCTCGGGCACGGGCGTGCTGCTGCCGCGCGTGGGCTGCACCTGTGTACCGTCGACGCCGGTGGCACCGGTCTGTTCGGTGGACTGCTGGGGCGGCCCCGGCTCGGGCGGCGTCACAAAGAAATACTGCCAGGTGACAAGAACAGCGACGCACAAAACGGCGGCGAGAATAAAGTTACGATTTTCGTCGTTCATCGTTCGGGTGCGTCTCACTCAGGACTGAACCGGGGATGGCCTGGACCGCCGCTTGGTGTTGCCACGGCCATGCACCTTCGCCAGAGCGCGCTCCAGATCTTTCAGCAACAGGCTGAAGGGGCGCGTCGGCGTGGCGGCGCGCCCGATAACTACATAATCGCAGCCGGGAAGGCCATAGCTGGGTAGTATTGTCTCGGCAGCCGCGCGCAACCGTCTTTTTGCGCGGTTGCGAATGACGGCGTTGCCGACCTTGCGGGTCACCGTAAAACCGACGCGCATGCCCTCACCAGCGGTGTGGTCACTGATATCGGCATTGCGTTCGCGAAGCTGAAGCACAAGCCCGGGCATCACCGCCCGCTTGCCGCGTGCAGCCTGAAGGAATTCCGCCCGTTTTTTCAGGCGTTCGATCATGGGGAGCCGTCAAAGGCAGAGGAAACCGCCAATTCCGGCAGGTTTCCGGCAAAAAGGGTTAAGCCGAAAGCGACTTGCGGCCCTTTGCCCGGCGGCGCTGCAGCACTTTGCGGCCGTTCTTGGTGGCAAGACGGGCGCGGAAGCCGTGACGGCGCTTACGCACAAGGCGGCTTGGCTGATATGTCCGTTTCACGGCACTCACTCCGGATTTCGGCCCGAATGACGGGCAAACTGGTCAAATTAAGGTGGCGGACGCCTGATCAGTGCTTTCGCGGGCCGCGTCTTCATCATGTGGGGAAAACACGACGGGTCGCGCAAACGGCTGTCTGCAACGCCAGAGCGGCGGGTTGTAAGCAAGGCCGGATGGCTTGTCAATTGTGGCGGCAGATGCGCGCATACACGATCGTTCCTGCCCAATACACGGGGTTTACACGGCCACTCACGCCGGAAAACAGCCATTCACAAGCCTGGGAGGCGGTCTTTCGCGCCGTCGGAAGAAAGGCCACTTAAGGCGCCGGAACACACCCACCGGTGCAAGGACCGCGTCATGGCCTACGAGACCACCAGGAAACAGATGAACCGCCGCAGCCTGTTTGCCGTAATTGGCGCAAACGCAGCGGCACTCACTATGGTACTGCTGGCCAGTTCGCCAGCCGTTGCATCGTATGCTGAGAAATTTGAAGGGCATGATCCCATGAGCACAAAAGAGGTCGATCACGGCCTATGGGCGGACCTCCTGACGTCCCATGTCTCACTTGGCAGCGATGGGATCACGCGGGTCGATTATGCCGGACTTGCTGCGAGCTCGGCAGATGTCGAGAAGCTCGGTGCCTATATCGACCTTCTTCAGGATACCAAGGTGTCAACGCTCAACCGCGATGAGCAGTTTGCCTATTGGGCCAATCTCTACAATGCGGTCACAGTTGAAGTGATCCTCGACCACTATCCGGTGCGGTCCATCCGAGACATCTCCATTTCACCAGGCCTTTTCTCCACGGGTCCGTGGGGCAAGAAACTGGTGACGGTGGAAGGGGAGGAACTCTCCCTCGACAACATCGAACACGACATCATGCGCAAGAACTGGGACGAACCGCGTGTCCACTACGCGGTAAACTGCGCCTCATATGGCTGCCCCAACCTGGCGCTCACGCCATTCACCGGAAAAGACCTTGAAGCGCAGCTCGAGGCGGCCGCCCGCACCTATGTCAACCATCCGCGTGGCGCCAACTTCGACGGTGGAAAACTGACCCTTTCCAAAATCTTCGACTGGTACGGCAAGGACTTCGGCTCAAGCAAGAAAGCCCAACTGGACAGCATTGCAACACACGCCGAGCCGGATCTTGCCGAACAGCTCCGCTCCCATACCGGCCGCGTCTCTTACGAATACGACTGGTCTTTGAACGATACCGCCAATGCACCAAACGACAGCTGAGTCTTCTGACTTTCGCTGAAATACCTTCATTGCTCATACGCGGGGGAAACGCGATGACTGACGAGAACAAGACCGCCGACCAGCAGGGCTTCAGCCTCAAACGCTCACTGCCGCTGATCATTCTTGCCGGCCTGATCGCCGCAGCCTTCTACTTCGACCTTCACACATATCTGTCGCTGCAGACGGTTGCGGAAAACCGGGAAACACTGACCCAGTTTGTTGCGGCCAACATCGTTGTCGCAATTGCCGCCTTCATCGCCGTCTACGTGGCAGTCGTCGCCCTGTCGCTTCCGGGCGGAGCCTTGATGACCATCACCAGCGGCTTTCTGTTCGGTCCGCTGCTCGGCGGGCTGGTGGCAGTGGTCGGTGCGACGATCGGCGCGACCATCATCTTCCTTATTGCCAAGACATCTTTCGGCGAACCCCTCGCGGCCCGCGCCGGGCCCTGGCTCGAGAAGCTGCGCGAGGGATTTCAGAAGGATGCGCTGTCTTACCTCCTGTTCCTGCGCCTCGTGCCTGCGTTCCCGTTCTGGCTGGTCAATCTGGCGCCGGCGGTGCTGGGCGTCGGACTGACGACGTACGCTCTGGGCACTTTTGTCGGAATCATCCCGGGCACCTTTGCCTTCGCGTTTGTCGGTGCCGGGCTCGACTCGATCATCGAAGCGCAGCAGGCCTCCTTCGATGCGTGTGTTGCTGAGAAGGGTGCGGACGGTGGATGTACGTTTGCACTCGATCCCGGCTCCCTGCTGACGCCGGAAATTCTTCTCGCCTTTGCCGCCCTCGGTGTGGTGGCCTTGATCCCCGTGATCGTGCGCCGCATCCGCGACCGCAAAGCCGCAGCATAAGGACGAACTGACATGAAAAAGATTTCTACCGATATCTGTGTCATCGGCGGCGGGTCCGGCGGTCTGTCTGTGGCGGCCGGTGCTGTCCAGATGGGCGCCAAGGTCGTGCTCCTCGAAGCCGGTGAAATGGGCGGCGACTGCCTGAACTATGGCTGTGTCCCTTCGAAGGCACTGCTGGCTGCGGGCAAGCACGCGCACCATTTTGCCCATTCAGAGCCTTTCGGCATTGCCAAAGCCGAGCCTCAGGTGGACTTCAAGCAGGTCAACGCACACGTCAAGGACGTGATCGCGACGATTGCGCCGATCGACAGCCAGGAACGGTTTGAAGGTCTGGGCGTGACCGTGATCCGCGAGTTCGGGCGCTTCAAGGATCACCGGACTGTCATTGCCGGTGACACCGAGATCACCGCTAAACGCTTCGTGGTCGCGACCGGGTCAAGCCCGTTCGAGCCACCGATCCCGGGCCTCGATACGGTGCCCTACTTCACCAATGAGACGATCTTCGACAATGACGTCCTGCCAGACCATCTCATCGTGATCGGCGGCGGCCCGATCGGCATGGAGATGAGCCAGGCGCATCGGCGGCTCGGCGCCAAGGTCACGACGCTCGAGGGTGGCAAGGCCCTGGGCAAGGACGATCCGGAGCTCACCGCCATCGTCAAATCCCGCCTCACCGCCGAAGGCATCGACCTGCAGGAGCAGGCGATGGTGCAGCGGATCGAGAAGACCGATACCGGCATGCGGGTTGTGTATGAACAGGACGGCCAAGAAAAGAGTGTCGAGGGGTCTCACCTGCTGCTTGCCGTCGGGCGCAAACCCAATGTGGACAAGATGGATCTCGAGAAGGCCGGGATCGAGTACACCAATCGCGGCATTCAGACCGACGCACGCCTGCGCACGACCAACAAGAAGGTGTTTGCCATCGGTGACGTCGCCGGCGGGCTGCAGTTTACCCATGTGGCGGGCTACCACGCGGGCATTGTGATCCGCAACGCGCTCTTCAAGATGCCGGCAAAGGCGGACCACTCGGCGGTGCCCTGGGTCACATATACGGACCCGGAGATGGCGCATGTGGGCCTTACAGAACAGCAAGCGCGTGAAGCTCAGGGCGACAGCATTCGCGTGCTGCGCTGGGAGTTCGAAGAGAATGACCGGGCGCAGGCCGAGCGGCGTACCGAAGGGCTGATCAAGGTCGTGGTCGACAAAAAGGGTGTCATCCTCGGTGCGTCGATCGTCGGCCTGAATGCCGGTGATCTGCTGGCTCCCTGGATTCTCGCCGTCGGCCAGAAACAGAAGATCAGCACGATGGCGCAGTTCATCGCGCCTTATCCAACGCTTACGGAAGTCTCCAAGCGCGCCGCCGGGTCCTATTATACGGACACGTTGTACAGTCCGCGGATCAAGTTTGTCGTTCGGTTGCTCATGCGGCTGTTCGGCTAGCAACCCGCCGGCAATGGACAAGCGCTAGCTGCTTATGGATCAGAAAGCGGACAAGCAGGAGACGGCTGAGGCTGCGCCGCCGGACACCGTCCCGGCACCCAGCCTGCAGACGCTGCTTCCCGCACGTCTGGCAAAGAGCCTGTCGTCACAGCTGCTGGTCCTCACAGTCACCTTCGTCATGTTGGCGGAGGTCTTCATCTATGTGCCATCGATTGCCAATTTTCGCGCCAGCTGGCTGATGGACCGTATCAACTCGGCCCAGCTGGCCACTCTGGCCGTCGAGGCGGCCGCCGAACGGGGCGTGATGCCGCAGCTTGAAGCAGAGCTGTTGCAGAACGCAGAAGTGAAAGCCGTCGCCCTCAAGCGGGACAATCGCCGGGAGCTGCTGCTCGCCAGCCCGATGCAGGACATGATCGTGGCCCGTTATGACCTGCGGAACGACGGTGTGCTAGAGCTTATCTATGATGCCTTCGAAGTCCTTCTCTTCGGAGGCGGTCGGACGATTGCGATCGCCGGCGAACCACGGTTCTCCGGCGGCGAATTCATCGAGATCGTCATCGACGACACGCCGCTGCGCGAAGACATGATTACCTTCTCCGGCAACATTCTGGTCCTGTCCATCGTGATTTCGATTTTCACGGCCGCGCTGGTGTTCCTCGTGCTGAACCGGGCCCTTGTCCGCCCGATGATGCGGTTGACGGAGAACATGGTTACCTTTCGTCAGAACCCGGAGGATGTATCCAGGGTTATGGTGCCGTCACTCCGGCGCGACGAGATCGGCACGGCGGAACGGGAACTGGCCTCCATGCAGGGCGAGCTTCGGCAGGCGCTGCGCCAGAAGACACGGCTTGCGGCGCTGGGCACGGCTGTCAGCAAGATCAACCACGACCTGCGGAACATTCTGGCGAGCGCGCAACTCATCTCTGACCGACTGGGCGGCATCGACGACCCGCAGGTCCAGAAGCTGGCGCCGCGCCTGTTTGCGTCCATCGACCGGGCCATCGCGCTTGCGACCGATACGATGAAGTTCGGCAAGGCGGAAGAAGCACCCACCCGAAAGCAGTTTGTGCCACTTGCTGATCTCGTGTCCGAGGTCATGGAAACGGTGATCCCATCCGACATGTCCGGCATTACCGGCCGCGTGCAGATTGACGAGGAAGAGCAGGTCTACGCTGATGCGGACCAGTTGTTCCGCGTGCTTCTGAATCTTGCGCGCAACGCCGTGCAGGCGATGGAAGAGGCAGGCGGCACAGGAACGCTGACGATCGCCTGTGAGGATACCGGTGATGGCGGCCGGCTGGTCATTGCAGACACCGGTCCGGGACTCTCGGACGCCGCCTGCGAGCACTTGTTTGAACCGTTTGCCGGCAGTGCGCGCAAGGGCGGGACCGGGCTTGGGATGGCAATTGCCGCGGATCTTGTGCGCGCCCATGGCGGCCGCATTGAGCTTGCGGAAACCGGGCCTACAGGCACCACGTTCCATATCTATCTGCCCTCAGCCGCATAGCTGCCATTGCGGTGCATGTGTGGCCCGGCGACCGCACGCGGTGGTATACCGCGCACCATGAGTTGGGATCCGTCGACATATCTGAAGTTTGACGACAAACGCACCCGGCCTGCGGGCGAGCTTCTGGCCCGCATTCCACTCGACGCTCCTTTGCATGTGACCGATCTTGGATGCGGGCCCGGCAACTCGACCGCGCTGCTCGCGGCCCGGTGGCCGGAGTGCCAACTGGTGGGCGTCGACAGTTCGCAGCAGATGCTCGACAAGGCGGCAACCACAGGTCTGCCGGCGCGCTGGACTCTGGCGGATATTGCCAACTGGCGGCCTGACACATCTCAGGATGTCATCTTCAGCAATGCGGCACTGCACTGGCTGGATGATCACCCGGCACTATTCAAGCGGCTCATGGGATGTATCAGCACAGGCGGCGTTCTCGCCGTGCAGATGCCCAACAACTTTGCAGCGCCGAGCCATGTGCTGCTCAAGGAGACTGTGCTTGAGAGCGGCTCGACCAGACTGAAAGACCTGTTGCGGCCCGACCCCGTCAGCCCGCCGGAGACCTATCACCGGCTCCTGGCTCCGTACTGCACCGAGACCGACATTTGGGAGACGGCCTATCTCCAGGTTCTCACCGGCGATGACGCCGTGTTTGCCTGGACCAGCGGCACGGCGCTTGTGCCCTTTGTCTCTGCCCTTGAAGGGGCCGAGAGGGACGCCTTTGTTGCCGCCTACAAGTCGAAGCTGGCGCAGGCCTACCCGCCGGAACCTGACGGCACGACGCTGTTTCCGTTCCGGCGCCTTTTCATGGTGGCCCGCCAGGGTTAACAGCGCGCGCGACAAGGCTTTGCGTTCAGATTTCGCTGCGTTGTGCATTGCACCCAACGCCCATGGGTGCCACCCTTGCGACCTCTTTCTTGAACAGGCTTGTCTTCGGGTTTCATGTCTTCGCTTGATCTTGGCGTCATCGGCAACAGCAGCTTCGGGGCGCTCATTAATCCGCAAGGGCGGATAGTCTGGTGCTGTCTGCCGCGTTTTGATGGCGACCCGGTCTTCTGTGACCTTCTGAACGGCGGCGACAACTCGGTCGACGGAGGCGATTTCGGCTTCTGGGACATTGATGTCACCGGCTACGCGCGCAGCGAACAACACTATGTCCCCAACACGGCGATCCTGAAGACGCGGCTCTTTGACGGCGATGGCAACTGTGTCGAGATCACCGATTTTGCGCCGCGATACGTCAATCATGGCCGCATGTTCCGGCCCGTCTCGATCATGCGGCGGGTCGCCCCCGTGGCCGGCACGCCCCGCATAACCATCCGGATCAGACCACGCTTCAACTGGGGCGCGCGCGTGCCGGATGTCAGCCGCGGCACAAATCATGCGCGCTTCTTCCATACCGGACAGACGTTGCGTCTTAATACAAATGCGCCGCTGGCCTATGCACTCGATGAGGTGCCCTTCCTGCTGGAAGAACCGATCGACATGATGCTCGGGCCCGATGAGCCGCTCGTCGGCAACCTGCGGGAAACCGCGAACACCTTCGAGGAGCGCACGGCCGACCACTGGCGGACGTGGGTGAGGCGTCTGGCACTGCCGCTTGAATGGCAGGAGGCCGTCATCCGGGCAGCCATCACGCTCAAGATGTGCACTTTCGAGGAAACCGGCGCCATCATTGCCGCCATGACGACCTCGATCCCCGAAGCACCCAACACGCAGCGCAATTGGGACTATCGCTATTGCTGGCTGCGCGATGCCTTTTTCGTGGTGCGGGCGCTCAACTCGCTGTCTGAAGTCGAGACGATGGAGCACTATCTGCGCTACCTCCACAACATTGTCGGCGAGGCCAACAATCACCTGCAACCGGTGTGGGGAATCAGTCGGGAAGCGGCTTTGGTGGAGTCCGAGGTCCAAAGCCTGTCAGGCTATCGCGGGATGGGACCGGTGCGCGTCGGCAACCAGGCCTATGAGCACTTCCAGCACGACGTGTATGGGAATGTCGTGCTTGCTGCTTCCCAGTCTTTTCTCGACCGGCGCCTTTTCCGTCCCGGTACGCCGGAAAACTTCCAGCGGCTCGAGCATATGGGGGAACTGGCGTTCAAGACATATGACCAGCCGGATGCAGGTATGTGGGAACTGCGCACCCGGGCGCGCATCCACACATCATCGAGCCTCATGTGCTGGGCAGCCTGCGACCGGCTGGCGAAGATTGCCCGTCACATGGGTTTCACAGACCGCGCGTCATACTGGCAGGAACGCGCTGACATCATCCACGAGGCCATCACGAAAGAGGCTTGGAATACGGAGATGGACGCGTTCGCTGAAAGTTTTGGCGGCAAGGGTGTTGAAGCCGGCCTGCTGCTGATGGCTGAAGTCGGATTCCTCAAGCCGGATGATGCACGGTTCCAGAAAACACTCGACGCCGTGGAACGCACCTTGCGGCGGGGCAAGCATATGTACCGCTATGCGGAGGCCGACGACTTCGGGGAACCGGAGACAGCCTTCAACATCTGTACATTCTGGTACATCGACGCTCTGGCACGTGTCGGCCGGGAAGAAGAGGCGCGGGAAATCTTTGAAGAGATGCTGAGTGCACGCAATCCGCTCGGGCTTTTGTCGGAAGACACCGACGTCAAGACCGGCGAACTCTGGGGCAACTATCCGCAGACCTATTCACTCGTCGGCATCATCAACGCGGCCATGCGGCTGTCGCGGCCGTGGGAGGACGAAGTATGAGCAGACTGGTTGTCGTCTCCAATCGTGTCGGACCCATCGGTGACGCGAAGCGCGCCGGCGGTCTGGCCATCGCGCTTGTGGAAGCCCTCAAGACATCCGGTGGTATCTGGTTTGGCTGGACCGGTGAGATCATCGAAGAACCTGACAGCCGTCTGAAGCTTGAATCCGCCGGTCCGCTGACGCTGGCGACCGTGGATCTCTCGGAGGCCGACCACGAAGATTATTACAATGGCTTTGCCAACCGGTCCCTGTGGCCGCTGTTCCATTTCCGCACCGGACTCGTGCAATATGACCGCCGCAACTTCGCTGGCTATGCGCGGGTCAATGCCGCCTTTGCCAAGTCACTGTTGCCGCTTATTCAGCAGGACGACCTGATCTGGGTACACGACTACCATTTCCTGTTGTTCGCTGAAGAGCTGCGCAATCTCGGCTGCACCCGTCCCATCGGACACTTCCTGCACATCCCCTTCCCGCCGCGTGAACTGCTGACAACACTGCCGCATCACGAAGAGATCGTCCGGGCGCTGTTCGCATTCGACATTCTCGGGTTCCAGACCGAGCACGACCGCGACCGTTTCTTTGACTATGTGCGCATGGAAGCCGGCGGCAGCATTCTCGGAGACAAGGCGCGCTGCTTCGGCCGGACGGTGACCGCGCGGCACTTCCCGATCGGAATTGACGCGGACAACTTTGTCGAGTTCGCGACATCCGAAGAGGGGCAGAAACAGTTCTCGTCCATGCGCGACATGCTGCGTGGCCGCAAGCAGATCATCGGCGTGGACCGACTGGACTATACGAAGGGTTTGCCTGAGCGCTTCAATGCGTTCGAACGCATGCTCGAGGACCATCCAGATAAGCGCGGGCAGGTCAGCCTGTTGCAGGTCGCACCCCCGTCGCGCACCGATGTTACCGAGTATCAGGATCTTCGCCTCGAGCTCGAAGGCATGGCCGGGCACATCAATGGGCGGTTCGCTGAATTCAACTGGACGCCGATCCGCTATCTGAACCGGTCGTTCGCCCGGCAGGCGCTGGCCGGGCTCTATCGCGCCAGCCATGTGGGTCTTGTGACGCCGCTACGCGACGGCATGAATCTGGTAGCCAAGGAATATGTTGCCGCACAGGATCCCGAAGACCCGGGTGTCCTGGTGCTGTCGCGCTTCGCCGGAGCCGCGAAGCAGATGACCGATGCGGTGATCGTCAATCCCTACGACGTCCAAGGCATGGCCGATGCCATGGCGCGGGCTCTCGACATGCCGCTTGCCGAGCGCCAACGGCGGCATCAGGCGTTGCTCAAGAATGTGAGTGACGAGGACATTGCGCACTGGCGCACCAGCTACCTCGATGCGCTTTCAAGCGTGGAACAGGCCGGCGTAACTGGCGGAAGCATTCATGCGGATCAGTCTCTCGCACAGCCGGGGCCTGCTGCCTGAATGAGCGACCCGGATACCCTCCCGGTTCTCGTTGCAGATATCGGCGGCACCCATGCCAGGTTTGCCCTGGCGCAGCCCGGGCAATCGCGGCCGGATGACCCGACCATCCTGATGACCGCGCTCTACCCTTCGTTGGAAGATGCACTCGCGGCCTTTCTGGAACAGGCCGGCGGCCCGCAGATCGGCGGCGTTGCCGTCTGTGCTGCCGGGCCGGTCGAAGGGTCGGGCGATGATGCGCAGATCACCATGACCAATTGCCCATGGACAGTCTCTGCGCGCACCCTTTCCGACGCGACGGGCGTTACTGCGCCCAGACTGGTGAATGATTTCACCGCCGTGGCGCTGTCTGTGCCTCATCTTGCAGAAACCGAAACGGTTCAGATCGGCGGCGGGCCCGCCGACCCCGATGCCACAATCGGCGTCCTTGGCCCGGGCACCGGGCTGGGTGTCTCCGGTCTCGTCCCGTCTTCTGATGGCACATACACCGCCCTGTCCGGCGAAGGGGGACATGTATCGCTGGCGCCCGGCAATGAACGCGAGATATCGGTTCTCTTCCAGCTCATGCAGACCTACGGTCACGTCTCCGCTGAGCGCGTCTTGTGTGGCCCGGGCATGGAAACACTGTTCGCCGCACTGGGCGCCATAAACGGATCTTCCGAAACCGGGAACCCGACAGCGCCGGATATCGCGCGCATGGCACAAGATGGCTCATCGCCTCTCGCCGCGGAAACCATCGAAGTGTTTACGGGGCTTCTGGGTTCCGTGGCCGGAGACCTCGCCCTGACGCTGGGGGCGAAGGGCGGCATCTATCTCGCGGGCGGTATCCTGCCGCGCTGGGGTGACCTGCTGGACACGAGACTGTTACGCCATCGCTTTGAGGCAAAAGGGCGGTTCAAGGCCTATCTTGCGCCGATCCCGATCCACCTCGTGACCGCGCGCGATGTCGCTCTCGTCGGCCTCACCGTGCTGGCGCGCCGGCCCTAATCAAGAACAACGCCTTCCCGGCGCGGGTCGGCGCCCCCTTCAAGCGCGTCGCCAACCACCCGCAGGCCGTGCAAACCGCTGGTGATCTCCTTGACCTCGACTGTGTGGCCGCGGGCGCGCAATCCGTCCGCGAGCGTGGCAATGAATGTGTCTTCTTCCAACTCCAGCGTCGTATTGCGATGGACATGGCGCGGCATGTCGATGGCTTCCTGCACGCTCATGTCCCAATCAAGAATGCCGATCAGGCTCTGGGCCACAAAGGCAATGATGCGGCTGCCGCCCGGTGAGCCGATAGCAGCGTAGAAGTCTCCATTCTCATCCAGGACGATCATGGGCGACATGGACGACCGCGGGCGCTTTCCAGCCTCGGCTCGGTTGGCAACCGGTTTGCCGTCGTTCACGGGCCGGAACGAAAAATCCGTAAGCTGATTGTTCAGGAGAAACCCGCCTGCCATCAGATGGCTGCCGAATGGCGCCTCGATCGAAGTCGTCATGGACACGACGTTTCCCCAGTCGTCCCTCACTACGAAATGAGATGTCGAGTGCGCGGGCTTCGGTGCCGCAGGCGCAAAAGAGGCTGATGACCCCGCGGGCCGTCCAGCCTCAAGCGGTTCGCCGCTTGATGTCTTGTCCGGATGGATCAACCGGCTTCTCAGGCGCAGATAAGACCTGTCCACCATGCCATCGAGCGGGACGTCGACGAAGTCCGGGTCGGCAAGATAGAGATTGCGATCAGCGTATGCGAGCCGACTTGCTTCGGAAATGAGATGAATGGCATCAGCTGACTGCGGTTCGGCATTCTGCATGTAGAAGCTTTCAAGCAGCCCGAGGATCTGTATCACCGTTGTACTGCCTGACGTCGGCGGGGGCGCACCGCACAAGGTGTAGACGCGATAGGGCGCGCAGACGGGGTCACGCTTGATCGCGTTGTACCCGGCAAGGTCCTCTGCCGTCATGCCGCCGGGATTCACCGGGGCATTGGCAATCGTTTCGAGAATCTCCTCGGCAATCTCACCCCGATAAAACGCATCCGGCCCCTGTTCCGCGATCAGCTGCAGCGAGCGGGCATAGTCCGGATTGCGCAAGATCGTGCCGACGGCAAGCGGCACCGGGTTGCCTGCTTCGTCGGCCACACCGGGCTGGAAGAAATAATCACTGACCACCGGCATCCGCGGCAGGGCCGGCGACCAGTTGATCAGCCTGTTGAGACGCGGTGTCACGGCGAACCCGCCTTCGGCCAGCCTGATTGCCGGCTCAAAGAGCTCCGCCCATTCAAGCCGTCCGTGTTCTGCATGGGCATCAGCCATCAAGGCAACCACGCCGGGCACACCTACCGCATGACCGCCGACCACCGCTTCAAAGAAGCTCATCGGTGTCCCATCCGGCTTGAGGAAATGTGTCGGGGTGACAGACGCCGGCGCGGTCTCACGTCCGTCCCAGGTTTCGACCTGCCGCGTGTCCTCATTCCAGTAGACCAGAAAGGCGCCGCCGCCGATTCCACTCGACTGTGGCTCCACCAGCGTCAGAACGAGTTGTACGGCGATGGCTGCATCGACGGCCGATCCGCCCTGCTCAAGCATCTCGAGCCCCGCTTCGCTTGCCAGCGGGTGAGCAGCGCTCACCATATGCACCGGACGGGGCGTCAGCGCGGCATTGAGCAGCAAGCCGACTGCGGCAAAGCCGACAAGTGCCCCAGCCAGGGTCAGGAAGAGTTTGATGCGTTCCATGGAAGCGCCTTTGCGTTGCCGCACCGGTGGATGCGGTGACTTTTTCTGGTTTGGCGCGCAGCATAGCGATGGCGGTTGCCGAAACACCAGACTTGACACTCCCGGGCCAGTCATCGTGAGTGCACCAGGCTGATACTGCTGGGTGCCGACCAGCTTGTCTGAGGCCTCTCACAACAGGGACAAGAGCATGAGCGACACACTCTTCACCCCCGGCCCCCGAAACCTGATTACGGATGTTGCCGGGCTGCGCGTTGGTCAGGCCGAAGACATGGATGTGAGGACCGGCGTCACGGTTGTCGTGGCGGACGATCGGGCCGTCGGGGCTGTCGATGTCCGCGGCGGCGGACCGGGCACACGCGAGACAGATCTTCTGTCTGCGGACTGTCTGGTGGACGAAGTCGACGCCATCGTCTTGTCGGGTGGTTCCGCCTATGGACTTGAGGCAGGGTCCGGTGTCGCCGCCTGGCTCGGGGCGCGCGGCAAGGGGTTTTCCTTCCGCTCGACGGACCTCGTCGCGCCCATCGTGCCGCAGGCCATCCTGTTCGACCTCACCAATGACGGCAACAAGGACTGGGGCGAGATGCCACCCTATCGGGATCTTGGCGTTGCAGCCGTGAGCAATGCTGGTGAGATGTTTGCGCAAGGAACTGCCGGTGCCGGCGTCGGCGCACGGGCCGGCGCTCTCAAGGGCGGGATCGGCAGCGCATCGATAACTGCCCCGGGTGGTTTCACCGTAGGCGCGATTGTGGCCAGCAATTCCTTCGGCTCGACAGTGATGCCCGGCAGTAGCCGCTTCTGGGCAGCACCCTTTGAACTGCGCGGCGAACTCGGCGACCAGTCGGGCCATGCGCCGCCCGCGACGCTGGCTCCTGATCCGTATACGGATAGCAAGATAAGCGGCTCGCCGGGGACGAACACCACAATTGGTGTTGTGGCCACAGACGCAGCACTCACGCCCGCCGAAACGCGGCGTCTGGCGATCATGGCGCAGGACGGATATGCGCGGGCGATCCGCCCGATCCATACGCCCTTTGATGGCGATGTCGTGTTTGCCCTGGCGACGGGCAAACAGACCATGCCCGAAGCTGACGCCCGCTCCGCCATTGTCGCAACCCTCGGCGCCCTAGCGGCTGATACGCTTGCCCGCGCTGTCGCCCGCAGCGTCTTTGAAGCTGAAACACTCGGGGATTCCAGGAGCTATCGCGACATCTTCGCGATCAGCCAGACACGCCGCCAAGAATGACCGGGGCAACAAAGGTCGCAAGCAGGGCAATCAGCCCGATGCCGATCAGGTTCAGCAGGAAACCGGCGCGCATCATCTGCGGGACCGTGACATAGCCTGACGCAAAGACGATGGCGTTGGGCGGCGTTGCGACCGGCAGCATGAAAGCACAGGACGCAGCAAAGACCGCAGCCACAGCGAGGATCATTGGCGGATGGCCCGTCGCCGTTGCAATGGCGGCGATGACGGGCAGCAGAGCGGCAACTGTAGCCGTGTTGCTGGTCAGCTCGGTCAGGAAGATGACCATGGCCGCGACGGCCACAACAAAGGCAATGAGTGGAAGCCAGGACAGTTCGCCGAGCCCTTCGCCCAGCACCGCCGCAAGTCCTGTGCTGGAGAAAGCCCCGGCCAATGCCAGCCCACCACCGAACAGGATGAGCACATCCCAGGAAATCCGTTTTGCGTGGTCCCAATCGAGCAAGCGGTCGCCGTCACCGGCACTCGCCTCTGCGTCCTCGGCAGCTGACGCGCGCTTGCCTGCCGGGATCAAGAACAGCGCGAGGGCACCGGCAATGGCAATGCCCGGATCGCTCAGCCCTTCGAGAAGCGGCAGGTTGTCCAGCAGCGGACGGAACACCCAGAGACAGGCCATTGCCGCGAACACGGCGGCAACCCGCTTCTCCGCCGGCGACATCTGCCCCATCTCAGTCAGCTGCTTGCGGACTTCGTCCTGGCCATGCGCGGCTTCCTCAGCGGTCGTGCCCAGGTCAAACCGGTAGGTCACCTTGGTCAGCAGCACCCACACGGTCGGCAACATCACGACCACCAGCGGCAGCGCCAGCACCATCCATCCGGCGAAGGAGACCTCAAACCCGAACTCCTGCTCGAAGAAGGCAGCAAACAACGCGTTGGGCGGCGTGCCGACGAGCGTGCCGATGCCGCCGATGCTGGCGCTGTAGGCGATGGCGAGCATGGTGGCGAGCCCGAAATTGCGCGCGCTCTCCGGCGATGCATGCTGACTGTTGAGGATCACGACCGACACGACGGAGGCCGCAATCGGCAGCATCATGACCGTGGTGGCCGTGTTGGACACCCACATGCTCAAGAATGCAGTCGCCACCATGAAGCCCGCAATGAGCCGGGTCGGGCGGGCGCCCGCACGCACAGCAATGGAGAGTGCAATACGGCGATGCAGATCCCACCGCTGCATCGCCTGAGCGACCAGAAAGCCGCCCATGAAGAGAAAGATCAGCGGGTGGGCATAAGAGGCGCCGGTCGGGCGGATCGGCTGAATGCCGAGCAGCGGGAACGCCACTAGCGGCACCAGCGCGGTTGCCGCCAGAGGAATGGCTTCCGTCGCCCACCAGATTGCCATGAGCGATGCGACAGCAAGTGTCATCCAGGCTGGCTGCGGCATGCCGTCCGGCGGACCGATCAGGACAAGGATGAGGAAGCTGGCCAAGCCGGCGCACAGGCCCAGAAGCCGGTGACGTGGCGCCGGGCGGCTCGCCGTCGTGGCTGCCGCCAGCGTGTCAGGCGCCAACCCGTCGCGGGTGTCTTTGCCGGTCTCAGCCATTCACTGCCGGCTCCGCGTCCCTAGCGGACGTAGACGCGAACTTCGTTGGCCGAGATGTCGGCGCGGGTCGTGGCCGACAACCGGATGCGGTCTGCCGGCAGACCCATTTCGTTCATGGTGCGCACAACGGTTTCCGCATTGCGGCGGGACTGGCTCTGGGCGATCTGCACCCGGTCCGGGCTGCCTGCCGACGGGCTCACAGCGACCACATCGAACTGCGCGGCAGGACGGACCTCCAGCGCACGGCTGAGCGCCGTGTAGAGCGCCTGCTGGTACTGCACATTCGGCCGGTCAAACCGGATGGTCACCAGCGCCGGCGAGCCGGCCGCGGCGGGAGCCGCCGGTGCGGCAGCCTGGGCTGCAGGCGGCGCAATGTTGGAGACAGCAAGGCCCGAGCCGAACAACTCGCCTACCTTGATGGCATTCGCGAGGGTGGTCAGTGTCGAGCGCTCATTGGCCACATAAGTGGTCTGGCGAGCGATATCGTCGCGCAGCTCGGTCAGGAGGCGCTCGATGAGCACGGTCGTCTGCCGCGTCTCGTCCTGCAGGATGCGCAGCTGGCGGTGGTCCTCTTCTACGGCACCGGAGAGCGAGAAGGTTGCTTGTGTGGCTTCCAGCAGATAGTTGGCCGTCGACGCGTTGGTAGCGATCTCTGTCGAGAGGCCGGACATGGCGTTGATGTCAGACGAGATGGCGTCGAGCTCAGCCTGGGCAGAGTTCCACTGGCCGACGAGCTCCGGGTTGCCCGGCGTGGTGCCGCGCTGCAGGCGCGAGGTAATGGCGCCCTTGGTCTCGTGGTAGTCGCGTGAATTGGCGGTGGCCTGTGCCCGAAGCGTGTTCACGCGCCCCGTCTGGGTGACCATGGTTGACTGCAGGCTGCGCAGTTCATCACGCAGGCTTTCGACCTTGGCGCCCACTGACGTGCCGGTAGCACTGCCGGCGGTCACGCTCAGCGCTTCGAAGCTGCGCGGTGACACCCCCACATCGGTGGCAACGGCCGTCGTGCCGGCAGCATTGGAAGCCGTCGTCCGGCCGCGGTCCGGACTACCGAACAGGTCTGAGTCCTGGAGAGCCGCGCAACCGCTGAGCAGCAGCGCGGCGCTTGCGGCGAGGGCAAGCGAGGACAGTTTGAGGGATCGGGCGCGGGGAGCAGTCATCATCTGGGGGGTGGTCATCGCGCGCTCTTGTTACCCTTTGTTTCTTGCAGGAATTGCATCGCCTTGTCCGGCCGCATCCGGGCACCGGGCACGCCCCGGTTGCGCCGAAACCAAACTGGAAGACATGCCCCCTGGACCCGGACGCCTCCGCCGCAAAGAGACGGGAGACCGGTGGATTACGGAAACCGGAAATCGGGGACAGTCAGGCCGTCAGCCAGGCCCCCATCGCCGGCGCAATTGAAGCTGGACATCAGACCGGCCACGCCACCGCACATGTGACCTTCCGGGCAGCCATCCATAGCCTCCGCTGCACCTATAGTGCAGCGCGAAACTGAAGTCACTCTAACCAATGCGGAATCCGCCTACAAGCATGGCTTTTATAGTGAATCGCGGCGAAAAACGCTCAAATACAGGGCATCTCGCACCGAATCATGCGCTTCGCGGATGGCGCCGCCGGGAATGGCCTCAAAAGCCCCCGCCACGCGTCAGAATCGGCGGTACTCCCGGTTTTCCCCTTGCGCTCGAAGGAGTGGTGCATTAGAGCTACGCGCCTTCGCGGGCCGGGCATCCAGCCGGGCATTGGGAGACAGGCATTGTCTCCCCTCATGCATCGCGAAGCCTGCGCCGGTAGCTCAGCTGGATAGAGCACCAGACTACGAATCTGGGGGTCGGGAGTTCGAATCTTCCCCGGCGCGCCATTCCTTCAGGAATGGTCGCCCGCTCTTGAGAAGGTGAGTTCGAACAAGGTTCGAACGGGCGCGCCACAGTCTTCCACCGACCAATACACTGACCGGTCAGCCCCGCGTCCACGACGTCGTCACGGTCCTACATACGCGAACCTTCGGCAGACAAGACAGTTCGATAGGTCAGTGACACACGCCGGCTGCGCTGCACGCGCCTGCCCTCTATCAGATCCGACTTTCTGGCCGGGATCGCGTGGGACCAGTCAAAGCGGGCAGCTTTTGTCAGAACCAGCAGGCACCTGGGTTCAAGGATGAGCGGAATCCGTGCGCCACTTTCCTTGTCCACAAAAAGGACCTCGCACTGCGATCCCAGCGACAGGGATGCGATGATTGGGCCGAAACACGGAACACAATCAACATGCGGCGCGATGCCCTGGCCCGTTTCGTACTCATTGACGATGATCTGATCCGGCGCCTCATCAAAAAGGCCCGCCTCACACATCCTCCTGCCTTCCGTTGTCAGTTCTACGGGCAGTGGTCCGATGTACGAGTCGGCAGAGACTTTACGCGCGCGATAGTCATATACCCAGCCATAGTGCTGGACGCGTCGGCGCAGGTCGCTGCGCCAGTCCTGATGGTCGAGCCAATTCAACAGTTCCGCTTCGCGCATAGAAGAAACGAACTCGGGGATCAGCACAGCCCCCGGCGGCAGACCAGACTGAACACTCGCCATCGCTGCCCTCATTTGGACTCCCCAACGCGGACTGAAGGCCCGCACCCACAATGCATCGTACTGAAACTGTATGCCGCGTCGCTGTTCAGTGTTTACGCCAAGAAGTCTTGGTTTGAATGATCGAGATCCCGCTATAGCTCCATCGGCGTGATGCCGGCGCCTGTCGTCGGCAGCTCTTTCCGAAGATGCTCGATGAACAGTTGATGCCTGGCCGGGCGGTAGCGGGATTGCGGATAGGCAACCGAGAGCGGTAACGGCTCCGGCTTCCAGCGTGGACACAACAAGCGGGCATTGCGGTTGTCCAGCGACGGCTTGACCAGCCAAAGTGGCAGCACCGAGTAACCACGCCCTGCCGCCATGAGCCGTTCCGCCGCGAACAGGTTATCGGTCGACACCACAACGCGCGGCTTCAACCGATACTTCTCTGCCTTGGGGCCGAACAGCTCGAGCCTAGCGCCGACATAAGGGGACAGGGCCACTGCCGGCTGGTCCACAAGCTGTTCAGGATGGCTTGCGCGCCGACGATCTGTTGCTGCTTCAACAATCACGCGCTCGATGTGCCAAAGCCCCCGGACGATCAGGCTCTCATCCGCTATGCGCCCGACACGCACCCACACATCGATGCCATCACCGATCAGATCGGTTGGCGCATCATTGAGCAGCCAGTCGATGGTTACATGCGGGAACTGCTCCACGAAGGAGCCCGCAACATCCGCCAACACCGTCTGACCAAGGCCGGAAGGCACTGCTACCCGGATACGTCCTTCGATCGCTTCTTTCTCCAGGCGAAAGCGCTCACGTACGGTTTCCCATGCATCAAGGAGCTGGCGGCACTCGACAAGGAACTCGCGGCCGGCATCGGTGAGTGTCAGACGGTGCGTGCTTCGCATGATCAGCTGGGTCCCGAGATCAACTTCCAGCTCGCGCAGCTGGCGGCTGACCGAAGGCTGGGAGAGATTGAGCGATCGCCCTGCTGCGCTCAGAGACCCCGTTTCGGCGATCCGCACGAAGAGGGACATGAGGTCAAAGCGATCGATCGACTTGGCCATCTCTTCCCGAATCCGATTGCTGCCACACGTCACAAGGACGTTCATGTCGCGCCACCATATCATTCATTTTGTGAATGAAGCTTATGTTTTTCATCTGTCTACCGAATGGGCGGCAGCCGATGCATTTAGAGGGGGCGCCGGCACTTGCCGGGGATACAGACAGAAAGGATGCAGTCATGGCTGATTTCACGAACAAAGTGGTTCTCATCACCGGCGGAACATCAGGCATCGGGGAAGCCGCTGCTCACGCATTCGCCCGCGAGGGCGCAACCGTCATCGTCAATGGGCGGCGCAGTGCCCGTGGCACCGCCGTTGTTGAGGCAATCAAGGCAAATGGCGGCCAGGCAGAATTCATGGCCGGAGATGTCTCAAGAGAATCCGTGATTGCCAGCATAGTGGGCGACGTCGTTGCCCGGCACGGGCGTCTCGACGTGGCGTTCAACAATGCAGGCATCGAGGGGAAGATGGGCGACAGGACCGCGGACCAGACCCAGAGTGATTATGAGGACAACATCAATACGAATGTCGGCGGCGTCTTCTGGGCAATGAAGCATGAGATTCGCGCGATGCTCGCCACAGGAGGCGGCAGTATCGTCAACACCGCCTCGATCTTCAGCCAGATCGGGATGCCGGGCATGGCCCTGTACACAGCCTCCAAACATGCGGTCCTTGGCATGACGCGCGCCGCCGCGATCGAATATGCCAAGGACAATATCCGGATAAATGCCGTAAGCCCGGGCGGTGTGGAGACCGAGATGTTCGAGCGCGCGGCCGGCAAGCCGGAAGAAAACTCTGAAGGACGAAAGTTCTTTACGGACTTTCATCCGATGGGGCGGATTTCGCAGCCCCAAGAACAGGCAGAGGCAGTTCTGTTTCTCGCCTCAGGCAAAGCCTCGTTCGTGAACGGCGCCAATCTTGCTGTCGACAGCGGATGGAGCATCTCCTGACGCGCGTCTCAGATTGGCCCAAGCCTGCCGGGGTCAGTCCTTGACCCCGGCAGGCTTGGGCCAATATGGCTGCCGCCCGTGAAGGCCGGCGCGTGTCCGCCGCTAGCCGCGCGGCGGCAGGCTGCGGACCATGGTGAGGAACTTCAATCTGGTTCCGGCACGGCGGTGCTGTGACAGGTCCTGATAGTCCGGATCATCGTACCAGGCCCTCGCGGCGTCTTCGCTTGGGAACTTGAAGATGATCACGCGGCCCTGGAGCGGGTCTTCGCCTTCCAGGGTCTCAGCGTTGTCATCGAAGGTCACGAATTCACCGCCATGTTTCTTCAAGAGCGGGAAGAAGCCCTTCTCATAGGTCCGGTAGGTGTCGGCATCCGTGATCTCGGCAAGGTTCACGATCATGTAGACGGGCAAATCGGCCATGGCGGGTCCTTCCTCTGCAGCGCATGGCCGCCCTGTCCCGGGCTCGCACAGGCCGCACAATTAATGATAGTTTTGAATTTCAGCAGCCGCCGAATGCGCACCACAAGTGCGGGCCGCCGGCAGGGAGGATTTTATGTCTGAGATACTCAACAAGTCAGCACACTATATCGACAACGGCGTCTATGAGGGCGCCGGGCTGATCAACCGGCCGACCACAGAGTTGTCGGAGGTGGGCGACGGCGTTGCCCTGATCGAGGCGTTCTCCCATGTGGTGGTGCTGCGGTCGGGTGACGGGCTGGTGCTGTTCGACACGAGTCTCGATGCCTTTGCCGGCGGGGTTCTCAAGTCCCTGCGGCGATGGTCCGACGAGCCGGTAACCCATGTCTGCTACACGCACGGCCATGCGGACCATGTGGGCGGCACCGGCGCTGTCCTTTGTGAGGCGTGCGAGAAGGGGCACACGCGGCCGCAGGTGGTGGCCCATGAGAACGTGTCGCCGCGCTTCCGCCGCTACGAGATGACCAACGGCTACAACTTCACGATCAACGCCCGGCAGTTTGCGCCGGCAACGGAGCTGCAAATGGGCGGCGGCGCCACCAACGCAGACGGTCCGCCACCGCCGCGGCGGTTCGGTCCCGATCCGTGGATTGATCCGGATACGACCTTTCGCGAGGCGATGACGCTGAGAGCCGGTGACCTCACCTTTCACCTCAATCATGCGATCGGCGAAACCGACGACCATCTTTGGGCGTGGATCCCCGAGCACAAGGCCATCTGCTCGGGCGACTTCGTGACCTGGGTGTTTCCCAATGCGGGCAACCCTCAGAAAGTGCAGCGCTACCCGCTGGAATGGGCCAAGGCGCTGCGCGACATGGCCGCGAAAGAGCCCGAACTGCTGCTCCCCGCGCACGGCCTGCCGATCGAGGGCCGGGACCGCATCGCCGGCGTGCTCGACACGATCGCGACCGCGCTTGAAACCCTGGTGCATCACGCACTGGAGATGATGAATGCGGGCGCGCGGTTCGACGACATTCTCCATGGGGTCAAGCTGCCGTCGTCTTTCATGGACAAGCCCTATCTCAAGCCCGTCTACGACGAGCCTGAGTTCATTCTGCACAATGTGTGGCGTCTCTATGGCGGCTGGTACGATGGCAACCCGTCGCGCCTGAAGCCTGCTCCGGATGCGGATCTCGCCGCCGAGATTGTCGCGCTGGCAGGCGGCATTGCCCCGGTGCTCGCTCGGGCGCAGACGCTGGCCGAAAGCGGTGCGGAAGCGGACATGCGCCTTGCCTGCCATCTGGTTGAAGCGGCGGCCCTTGCTGAGCCGGACAACCGGGAGGCACATAGGGCGCGGGCAGACATCTACGGCGCCCGGCGCCAGAATGAACTGTCCTTGATGTCGAAGGGAATCTTCGGATGGGCAGAACGCGAGTCCCGGTTCAAGTCCGGGCAGAACGATGCCTGAAGTCAGCGCCCCTGACGGAGCGATCAGAACAGGCTGACCACAGAGCTCGGCGGTTCGTCATCATCCAGCAGGGCTCTCAATTGCACCAGCATGGCCGCGTCAGATCGCGTCAGGCCATGGGCGATGACAACCTGTTTGCCGTTTTCATCGAGCCTCGGGCGGCCTTCAGGGTCACGGCCGACGATACTGTAGGTGTCGGTATCGCGATCATGCGCGACGCCCCAAGGCACCGGCGTTGTCGTCGGCAACCACTGCTCGAACAGTTTTCTCACACGCGGGTCCAACAGCACCCTGCTTCTCCTCCGGGCCGCAGCTCTCCAGGGCAATGCCCCGTCATATCGGGCTGACCTGGACTGCCGGAGCGGAAGCATGGCGCGCGGGACTTAACAATCTGTTGGGTTGATCGCACAGCATGACAAACCCGGACGCCCTTCGGCATCCGGGTTCGAGGGACTCAATGCGCGGTGCCGGTCAGGCGGCGCGCCTGTAAGGGAGAGGTGCCTGTGGGTAAGTGACGATATCACCCTCAACACCTGCACCGGCGCGGTATGCCGCCAGTGTCGTCTCGTTTAGATGGACCCAGCCACCGACGAGAAGCGTGCCATCCTCAAGGGTGATCGGCTCGCCGAGCTTTTCGATGAACTCGGGATTGTCGCGCGACTGAAACTCCAGCAGGCGCGGCGGCATCTCGAAGATCACCCTGTCGGCGCCGACCCCAAGCAGGAATTCGACAAAGCCCGCGCCGATCTCAGCGAGGGTCTGGCGCCGGTCATCGGTCGACAGTTCCGGGGCGGCACTCATGCGCGTGCCTTCCCACACTTTCGGGTCCTTCGGAATAGGACGGGTCTGGATGATGTCCGGCCAGACCATTTCCGCCAGATAGGGCTGCGTTGTCGGGATCAGCCGCATGCCGCCCATCACCTCGCCTGTCTCCGGGCGCCGCTTGATGAGATAGACCGTGGCCGGCGTGTCGAACTGGTCATATTCGAGGTTGTCGAAATGGGGGATGTCCCACCCCTCCCGCTCAATGAACAGCCGGTAGCGCATGCGGTGATAATCGACCAGGGCATCGCCGAATTCATTCGCGGTTGAAAAAGTCATGCATTCGATCATGGAAGCCTCCCGCTTGAGTGAGGCTTTCATTCGCGGCGATTCTGGATTGGCGGACACCTATTCAGGTCGCCAGTTGACGCAGCGTATCAGCGGCAATTGCTCCCCACGCCGCGGTGAGTCGCGGCCCGCATTCTCCCCTCTCCCATTCCGATGGTCGGGCGGGTAAGGTGACGCCATGACTCAGAAATCAGACTTCGTTATCGGCCCCGCGTCGCGGAGCTACTTCTCACAACGCCTTCGCCTGCACTATGTGGACTGGGGAAACCCTGACGGCCCACCGCTCCTGCTTGTGCATGGCGGTCGTGACCACTGCCGCAACTGGGACTGGGTCGCCGAAGAACTGCGGCGGGACTATCACATCATCGCACCCGACTTGCGCGGCCATGGCGACAGCCAGTGGATGGTGGGCGGAACCTATGTCATCAACGACTATGTCTATGACATTGCGCAGCTCATCCATCAGCTGAAGCTAGCGCCCCTGAAGATCCTTGCGCATTCGTTCGGCGGTGCGATCTCACTGCGCTATGCAGGCATCTTTCCAGAAACAGTCGAGAAGCTCATCGCCATCGAAGGACTGGGCCCACCACCCAAGATGCTGGCTGAGCGGGCCGGCAAGCCAGCCGACGAAAGACTATCGGGCTGGATAGAACAGATGCGCGGTCTGTCGGGGCGCACGCCCCGCAGATATCCGGAGCTGGAAGATGCAGTGAAGCGGATGCAGGAAGAGAACCCGCATCTGAGCCCTGAGCACTCTCGCCACTTGACCGTGCACGGCATGATGCAGAACGAGGACGGCACCTGGTCGTGGAAGTTCGACAACTATGTGCGCGCGTTCCCTCCAGACCGTTGGGACTCCGAAGAAACCAACGCATTGTGGGGCCGGATCGAGGCCCCGGTGCTGCTGGTCCGCGGCACTGACAGCTGGGCATCCGATCCGGTCAAGGATGGGCGTATCAAGGCATTCAAGAACGCCAGAGCGGTCAATGTGGAGGGCGCCGGCCACTGGGTGCACCATGACAAGTTTGACGAGTTCATGACCCTGACCCGGGATTTCCTCGAAGACTAATCGTCAGCATACGAACGGACACTATGACTCAGCAGCTCTTTATCGGCCGCGGTGCGGTTGACCAGCACCTGTCGCTCAAACTCGCCAACCGGCATGGGCTGATTGCAGGCGCCACCGGCACCGGCAAGACCGTGTCCCTCCAGATTCTCGCGGAGGGCTTCTCGGAGGCAGGCGTGCCGGTCTTCATGGCGGACGTGAAGGGCGATCTGTCGGGCATGTCGCAAGCCGGCGTGTCAAAGGATTTTCTGGAAAAGCGGGCCGCAACCATCGGCCTTGATGACTATTCCTACAGTCAGTATCCGGTCGTTTTCTGGGATGTGTTCGGCGAACAGGGACACCCTGTGCGCACCACGATTTCGGAGATGGGCCCGATCCTGCTGTCGCGGCAGCTTGGTCTCAACGACACCCAGGAAGGCGTTCTGACAATCGCCTTCCGCCTTGCAGACGAGGACGGGTTGTTGTTGCTGGACCTCAAGGACCTGCGCGAGATGCTTGTCTTCATGTCCGAGAACACGAAGGACATTTCCGCCCGCTACGGCAACGTCACCGGCGCATCGATCGGGGCGATCCAGCGGCGGCTGCTGACGCTGGAAACCCAGGGCGGCGACAAGTTCTTTGGCGAACCGGCGCTACGCCTGCAGGACATGATGCGTACGACCTATGACGGCCGGGGGCAGGTGAACATTCTGGCATCAGACCGGCTTATTCAGGCGCCGCAGCTCTATGCGACCTTCATGCTTTGGCTGATGTCGGAATTGTTCGAGGAGTTGCCGGAGGTCGGCGACCCGGACAAGCCGAAACTGGTGTTCTTCTTCGACGAAGCGCATCTGCTGTTTGACGATGCACCCAAGCATCTGGTCGACCGTATCGCGCAGGTGGTGAAGCTCATCAGGTCCAAGGGCGTGGGCATCTACTTCGTAACGCAGAACCCTCTGGACGTACCGGATGACGTCCTGGGCCAACTCGGCAACCGGATTCAGCACGCGTTGCGCGCTTTCACGCCACGGGACCAGAAGGCCGTGCGCGTGGCGGCTGACACATTCCGGCCCAACCCCGATCTCGATACCTCGGAAGTGATCACCCAGCTTGGTGTCGGCGAAGCGCTCACATCGACACTCGGCGCCAAGGGCGTCCCGGGCATCGTTGAGCGCACGCTGATCCGCCCGCCAAGCTCCCGCCTTGGACCGGCGACGCCGGAGGAACGCAAGGCGACAATGTCCTCCAGCCCGGTTGGCGCGACCTATGACACGTCGGTTGACCGCGAGTCGGCTTACGAAGTGCTGCAGAAGCGGCGGGCTGACCTGGAAGCGGAGCGTGCCAAAGCGGAAGAGGCCGCCGCCGCTGAGAAGGAACGCAAGGAGCGGGAAAAGGCTGAAGCCCGCGCCCGGCCCCGGGCATCGCGCCGGCAAAGCACGACTGAAGCGTTTATGAAATCCATGGTACGCCAGGTGGGGCGCACCATCGGCCGGGAGCTCATACGCGGCCTGCTCGGGTCGCTGAAGCGATAGAGAAACTTCGCCCTATGGTTGCATTATTGGTGCGCCCAAAAAACCTGTGCTGATACGAGCATGAATTCGCTCATGCAACTTTTACGATAATTTTACTCAATTGCTCCCCTAATGAACCTCACACCCGCCCGAAGGCAGGTGGACATGAGAGGGGAACATCATGGGAATCTTTGGTCGTGGCGGACAGGCCGTCGCTAATCGGGGTGCTGCCGTAGCTTCGGGCGCCTCAGCAAACAGTTCAATCGAATCTGCTGTGGAGGCTCTTGCGTCCGGCGAGACCGTCACCCTTCCGGAGGGCGCCGCCGATGGTGCTGCCGGTCCGGTGTGGCAGGCCGTGGCAGCCATCCAGACAAAGCTCGCGGACGCCACACGCATGGCACAGATGGTCGACGAAATGCCGATCAATGTCATGATGTGCGATCCGACGGACTTCAAGATCCACTACATCAACAAGACCAGCGTGGAAACGCTGCGGACGATCGAGCATCTGCTCCCGATCAAGGCTGATGAAGTTGAAGGTGCCTGCATCGACATCTTCCACAAGAATCCGGTTCACCAGCGCACCATGCTGGGGGACCCTGCAAACCTGCCGCACAAGGCGCTCATCCAGGTCGGGCCAGAGAAGCTTGAACTCAATGTGTCCGCCATCAACAACCCGGACGGCAGCTATGCCGGCCCGATGGTGAGCTGGAGCGTCGTGACCGCCCAGATTTCGATGGCCGAAAAGGTGAAGGGTGTCGTGGACGTCGTTGCGTCCGCCTCAACCGAACTGGATGCCACCGCCCGCGGCATGACCGGCACGGCGGAAGAAGCATCGACACGTTCTGCTGCTGTCGCCTCGGCTTCTGAAGAGGCTTCTGCAAATGTGCAGACTGTTGCCGGCGCCGCTGAAGAGCTTGCCAGCTCTGTTCAGGAGATCGGCCGCCAGGTTGCGCAGTCGTCGCAGATTGCCGGCCGTGCCGTTGACGAAGCGACCCGCACCAACGAGACGGTTCAGAGCCTCGCTGAGGCCGCGGGCCGCATTGGTGATGTGGTCAGCCTGATCACGGACATCGCGAGCCAGACCAACCTGCTTGCGCTCAATGCCACCATTGAGGCCGCGCGCGCCGGTGAAGCCGGCAAGGGCTTTGCGGTCGTTGCGTCAGAAGTGAAGGCTCTTGCCACACAGACGGCCAAGGCAACTGAGGAAATCGGGACACAGATTTCATCCATTCAGGATGTGACCTCAAGTGCAGTCGAAGCGATTGCGTCAATCCAGTCGACGATTGACGAGATCTCTTCCATCTCGACGGCTATCGCCAGTGCGGTTGAAGAACAGGGCAGCGCGACGCAGGAAATCGCCCGCAACGTCCAGGAAGCCGCCGCCGGCACGCAGGAAGTGTCGTCGAACATCTCCGGCGTTTCCTCCTCGGTCAACGAAACCGGTGCATCCGCACAGGAAGTCCTGTCAGCCGCCGGCGAGCTTTCCGAGCACGCCGCCCAGCTGCGGACAGAAATCGAAGGCTTCATGCAGCAGCTCAACGCTGCCTGATCGCTGCCTACGCCTCATCCGTCGCCCTTCAGGGCGGCAGGATCACTCCAGAGAGCCGGTTCCGACCCACCTGTCGGAACCGGCTTTTTGCTGTGCAGCTGCTATCACTTTGTTTGCCGGTCGCGGCTAAGCTCTATGCATTGTGACACCGTCAGCAGGGAGGTCTGTGCGTGGCATCGCGCCCTCACCATTCAAGACGGCGGCGGCGGGGCCGGTTTCTCAGCCGGCTGCTCCGACGTGACCTGTCTCTGGTCGAATGGGTCGTGGTCGCCCTGGTCGGGCTCCTTGTCGTACTGCCTGTCGGTCTCACGCTGGTCTACCGGGTGGTCCCGCCGCCTTTGACCTCGGTCATGGCGCTGCGGATCGCTGAAGGACAGGGGGCCCATCGCACATGGGTGGCGCTTGAGGACATTGCCCCCGCCGCGCGGTTTGCTGTCATTGCATCGGAAGACAATCAGTTCTGCCGGCACAATGGCGTCGACTGGCAGGCCTTCCGCATGGCGTTCGACGCCGAACTGGACGGAGGCGGCCGCGGCGGCGCCAGCACGCTGACCATGCAGACCGCCCGCAACCTCATGCTGTGGCCACAGCGAAGCTATGTTCGCAAAGCGCTCGAAGTCTATGTCGCCTCGCTCATCGACACGCTGTGGCCGAAGCGACGGGTGCTGGAGGTCTATCTCAATATTGCCGAGTGGGGCCCTGGCATTTTCGGCATCGAGGCAGCCGCCCGGCACCATTTCGGCGTCTCGGCGGCGGATCTGACACAAAGGGAAGCAGCGCGGCTGGCGGTCATCCTGCCGAACCCGACCGAGCTTCATGCGACGGCCTCAACGGGCCATGTGGTCCGTCAGGCAACGGTCGTCAGCCGGCGAATTGGCCAGTTAGGGCCACTTTTGGACTGCGCGCGCCTGTAAAATATGACACCGGCCTGTTGGTTAAACCCCGTTAACCCCTCAATGCTCATCCGGACCATCATAGTCCGTCACGCCCTGGGCAAGCGCGTAGCAGGCCAGCCGAATGGAGCGTGGGACTTTTACTTGCTCTCCGTCCCTCTCTCCTTTCTCATAATACTGAATGATCCTTGGTTTTAGTCCAAGAGCCTTCGCCGCCTCTTTTTGAGAAAGTCCTAAAGACTTTCTCCAGCGTTTGAAGTCTTTCTCATCCACGATCAGGGCACTCCACTTCAGTCACGCCTCAGGGCGCGTTTACGCACTTTGTGCGCTTTTTCGTTGACAACCGCGCACACCGTGCGTATATAGGATGCACATTACGGTTTTATGACACTCTACCACAGGATGTTGTCACAGGCCGTCAGAACAAAGGAGAGCCGCCTTGCTTAAGAACTTGATGTATTGGCTCTCGTTCGGGATTACACCCCGGAGGGAGCAGACCGCGACCCGTCATCCCTATGCTGGTCACACAGCAGAAGACGAAAAGTCGTTCGTCCGCCGGATGGCATTCTACAAGGCCCACCCGCACCACCACTAAGGGTAGCGGCAGGCACATCAGCAAAGAGGCGAGCCCGCACATAGCGGACTCGCCTTTTTGCTTTCCGGGTGGCGCGTCCTGGTCCCGTGCTAGCCGGTCACAAGGTCGGCCAGGTCGTCGAATGCCTGCTGATCGTCACGCGGCACAGGTATCAGCGGCACCGCACCAATGAAGCGCCGGATGGCGGCAGCCGTCTCCTCAAGCGGAATGCCTGCGTCCTGGCTTTCACTCATCACGATGGCTACCGGCACCAGCTGCCGTTTCTGCAGCGACTCGAGCGCAGTCAGTGTGTGGCTGATGGTCCCCAGATAGCTGCCCACCACAAGGATCGGTGTCGCGTCCAGATCCACCATCATGTCGCACATGGTGTGGGTGTCATCGATGGGGACCAGCACACCGCCGGCGCCTTCCACCAGAAGGTTGGTGCCGTCAGCGAGCGCGCTTCTCTGGTCGGCGCAATATCGGACAACGTCATCATAAGGCACGGTGCGCCCCTCGCGGGCGGCCGCCATGTCAGGGGCCAGTGCCGCCAGATAGCGCCAGGGAGATGTGCGTTCGACGGCCTCCGGCGTCGGATCCCTGCCCAGGGCTTCGAGGATCAGCACCGTGTCGCTGCCGGGCTGCGTCTCATCCGTAAAATCGGTGATCAGAGGCTTCAGGGCATCTACCGCGTGCCCCTTGCGGCGCAAGGCGCGGATCAGGCCGGTCGTGACATAGGTCTTGCCGATCTCGGTGCCCGAGGCGGTTACAAAAAAGGTCTTGGTGGTCATGCGGCCGGTTTCTGGATAATCCGTTCACGGATGATAGAGGCAAGGCGGGACACATCCGCAGGGTCGTGGTCCGCCATGAAGGTCAGCCGCAGGCGGGCTGTTCCGGCGGGCACGGTCGGTGGACGTATTGCCGTGACCAGATACCCTTCCTTGAGCAGCAGGTCTGACGCAGCGAGCGCTTCAGCTTCCGGTCCGATGATCACAGGGACAATCGGGCTCTGCGGCGGCGGTAAGCCGGCTTCGCGGCAGAATTGAGCCGCGCGTTCGACGGGGCGTTTCACGCGCCCCTGGTCGTGCTCAATGATGTCCAGCGCCGCCTTCGCCGCAGCAAGCGTTGCCGGCGGCAGGCCTGTTGAATAGACGAGCGTCCGCGCCCGGCTCTTCATGAGATCAATCACTGCCTGGCTGGCGCACAGATAGCCGCCATAGCCACCGACCGCCTTGGACAGCGTTCCCATCTGCAAGGGAATATCGAGGGCGCCCGGACCGAAGGCGTGAGCCGAGCCCCGGCCGCCGCCGACCACACCCAGCCCATGGGCATCGTCGGTCATCAGCCACAGGTCATTGGCCTGCGCCAGCGCGACCATCTCAGGCAGCGGCGCGAGGTCTCCGTCCATGGAGAACACGCCGTCCGTGAGCAGCAGAGCGTTGCGCGCCTCATCGCGATGGACTGCAACCAGACGGGCCAGATGGTCCATGTCATTGTGGCGGAAGACATGGGTGCGCGCGCCGGACAGCCGGGCTCCCGACAACAGACAGGCATGGCTGAGTTCATCGGCGAAGATCACATCGCCCTCGCCGACAAGTGCGGGGATGATACCAGTGTTGGCCAGATACCCGGCACCAAACACAAGCGCCGCTTCGGTTCCCTTGATCCGGGCCAGCTGTGCCTCCAGAGCGGCATAGAGCGGTGCATTGCCGGTGACGAGGCGCGACGCGCCGGATCCGGCCCCGTGGATCTGCAACGCTTCCGCGGCGGCCATCTTCACCTGCGGATGCTGCGACAGATTGAGATAGTCGTTGCAGCAGAATGAAATGACGTTGCGGCCACCTTGCTCAGCTCTGCCCCCGGCACTGCGGGCGGTTGATGTCAGCTCCCGCCGCTGGCCGCGGGCGTCGAGCGACGCCAGTTTGGTTTCGGCGAACCGGTTCAGGCTTGATGGGGGATCGTTCGGCATCTGGTGATGGTTTCACTTCTTACTTTGCGGCGGCTATGGGCTTGCCCCGCCGCGTGGGGTCACTATGCTCTGCCGCCGTTGCCCCCTCAAGGAATTCCCGATCCAACACATGGCTGAACTGCCGACACCAAACGGTGCCCTGCCCGCATGGCTGACCGAAGGGTTCCAGCATATCTGGCTGCCCTACACGCAGATGCAAGACGTGCCTTTGCCGGCCCCGATCGCACGGACGCAAGGGTGCCGCCTGATGATGGCCGATGGGCGGGAATTGGTCGATGGCGTCGCGTCATGGTGGACTGCTGCTCACGGCTACAATCACCCGCATATCCGCAAGAGCGTGGCGGATCAGCTGGAGCGCATGCCGCATGTCATGTTCGGCGGCCTCGCCCATGAGCAGGCCTACCGGCTGGCCACACGGCTGGCTCGGCTGACGCCCGGCGACCTCGACCGGGTCTTCTTTTCAGAGTCCGGTTCGGTCTCCGTCGAAGTCGCCATGAAGATGGCGATCCAGTACTGGATCAATCAGGGCATCACCGGCCGGGGACGTTTTGTGTCCTTCAATGGCGGGTATCACGGCGACACCTTCGCGACCATGTCGGTCTGTGACCCGGAAGAAGGCATGCACTCGCTGTTCGCCGATCTTCTGGCGCAGCAGATCATTACAGACCTGCCCACCGACGATACGTCGAAGGCGGCGTTTGACGGTCTGCTGGCAGCGCGCAAGGACGACATTGCAGCCGTCGTCATGGAGCCGCTGGTGCAAGGGGCGGGCGGCATGATCATGCAAACACCCGAGACGCTGGCCTTCATTCGCAAGGCCTGTGACGCGCATGGGGTGCTGCTGATCCTCGACGAAATCTTCACCGGGTTCGGACGTACCGGAACGCTCTTTGCCTGCGAACAGGCGGGCATCGTGCCGGACATCATGACGCTGTCGAAAGCGCTTACTGGCGGCACGCTGCCACTTGCGGCCACCATCGCGCGGCAGCATGTGTTTGATTCCTTCCTGTCGGACGACCCGGATAAGGCGCTGATGCATGGGCCCACCTATATGGGCAATGCAATGGGGTGTGCTGCAGCAAATGCCGCACTTGATCTGTTCGAGAAGGACCCGCCGGGTCCACGTGTCGCGCACATTGCGCAGCAGCTTGAACACACCCTGGAAGCTGCGCGGGGGTTACCCGGCGTTGTTGATGTGCGTGTGCTCGGCGCCATCGGCGTGATCGAACTGACGCCGCATGCGGACCATGACTGGATGAAAGCCGAATTCATTTCGCGTGGCGTCTGGATCCGGCCCTTCAACAATATTGTCTATACAACGCCGCCGCTGGTCATTTCCGATGACGAGCTGGCGCAGGTGACCTCTGCCATGGTGGAGGTCGTGCGCCTTTGGGGGCTCAAGAACAACCAGCAGGAAGGATGACACCTATGGTCAAGGCCGTGATCTGGGACTTCGGGGGTGTCTTCACCTCGAGCCCGTTTGAAGCCTTTGCGCGTTTCGAACGCGAGCAGGGCTTGCCGGAAGACCTGATCCGGAAGATCAATTCGACCAACCATCTCGACAACGCCTGGGCAAAATTCGAGCGCTCAGACGTCACGATGGACGAGTTTGACGAACTGTTTGCCGAAGAGGCGCGCGCTTTGGGTCATGAGGTGCGCGGGCGCGACATCATCGCGCTGCTGTCGGGCGATGTGCGGCCGGAAATGGTGGCGGCCCTCAAGACCATCAAGGGTAAGGGCCTGCGTGTGGCCTGCATCACCAACAATGTGGCGGCCGGCAAAGGCGCCGGCATGGCAACCAGTCACACAAAGGCGATGGCTGTGCAGGAGATCATGGACCAGTTCGAGCACATCATCGAATCCAGCAAGGCCGGTGTCCGCAAACCCCATCCCCGGATCTATGAAATGGCGCTTGAGGCCCTCGGCATCGACGCAGCAGATGCGGTCTATCTCGATGACCTGGGCATCAACTGCAAGGCGGCCCATCAGGTCGGCATGCAGGCCATCAAGGTCACGGGGGCTGATCAGGCGCTTGCCGACCTTGAACAGGTGGTCGGCTTTCCCATTCGCTGAACGGCAGGTGCATCTCGCAAAAAAGCCCCGGCCAATGGCCGGGGCTTCTTGCTGTCGCGATGACGCGTACCGTTAGTCCGAGATACCCAGACGGGCCTGCGCGTCCTTGCGTGCCTTTTCGAGGTCACTGTCGCCCAGACCCAGCTGGTTTGCGACGTTGCGGATCTGATGCACTTCGAAACGGTGGAGTTCGCCGTCGGCATAGGCGACTTCCCACATCATCGACAGAATGTCGGTCTGCTCATCCGCGCTGAAGTTCTTCTTTACGGCATTGGTGAACTGCCAGTTGTCGTAGTTCGACTTCTGGCGGGTCGCCGCGATGTCGATCAGCGTCTGGGCATCATCCGCTGACAGGCCGAAGCGTTCGGCAACGATACGCTCCATGGCGGCGCGTTCAGTATCGTCGAAATCCTTGTCGAGGCGGGCGCCTTCAACCATCAAGGCCGCTGCGGCGACCTGCTTGACGGAGAAGGGATCTGCCGATTCACCACTCGGCGCTGCCCGGTTTTCAAGAAAGGATACAATTCGATCAAGCATGTTTCGTTTCCCCTTGCGAGCCCGCCTGCAAATCTCTTGGCGGTTTGGAGGGTGCAGGCACCTGACCGGCGCCTGCACCCGCTCGATTACTCCCTAATCCGCGTCAGTGCGCCAAGATGCCCGAAGGCGCTTTGATTGGCGCGCGGCGCGGGAACACCATGTCGAGCACCACCGCGATGGCAGGCAGCACGGTGATCGACATGACCATGTTCGTCAGGAACATGAAGGTCAGCAGCAGACCCATGTCGGCCTGGAACTTCAGCGGAGAGAAGGTCCATGTGCTCACGCCGACCGCGAGGGTGATGGCGGTGAACACGACAGCCATGCCGGTCTCGAACATCGACTGCTTGAAGCTGTCGGTGATGTCGAGGCCTTCAGACAGGTGGAACTGCAGCCGGTTGTAGATGTAGAAGGCGTAGTCGACGCCGAGACCCACAGCCAGCACCATCACCGGCAGCGTGGCGACCTTCAGGCCGATCTCCAGTTCCTTCATGAACCAGTAGCCGAGGAAGGTAGCCAGCGTCAGCGGCACACAACAGCAGATCGTGGCCCGCCAGTCGCGGTAGGTCAGATACACCAGCAGGATGATGGTCGCGTAGACGTAGAGCATCATCGGCAGTTCTGAGGTTTCAATCTCCTCATTGGTGGCTGCCTGCACACCCACGTTACCTGACGCCAGACGGATCGTGACGTCGTCGCGCGGATTGGCCTCCCGCCAGGTCTTCACACCGGCGATGACGTTTTCAATCGTCGTTGCCTTGGAGTCATCGGTGAAGATCTGCAGCGGCAGGGTCGTGCAGTCCACGTCGAGCAGACCGGAAGATGTCGGCACCGGACCCACAGCCTGCACAAGGGCGAACTTGTTGCGCGGCAGGGTCTGGTATTTGAGGTTGCCCTCGTTCCAACCGGCGGACGATGCCTTGGCCGCCGTCGGCAGCGAAATCACAGCCGCCACACCTTCACGGTTCGACATGTACCAGGAGAAGCGGGCGAGATAGTTCATCACGTCGTGGTCAATACAGGCCTCCGACGGCGTTTCGTTGATCACCGTCAGCAGGTTCAGACCAAGCGCGAACTTGTCGACCACAAATCGGCTGTCCTGATTGTAACGCGCATCTTCGCGCAGCTCCGGCGCACCGGCATGCAGGTCGCCCACGTGACGGCCCGTGCTCTGCCAGAATGCAACTACGAAGAGGACGATGCTGCTGAAGAAGATGACCACGGCGATGCGCGGCTCCGCGAGACGGCCCACATAGGACATGACCCGCAGGCGGAAGTCGCGGGCGCGATTGGCGCGGTCCACGAACTTCTCATCGAAGGAGAAGTAGCTGGCCATGAGCGGCAGCATCACAAGGTTGGTGATGATCTTCAGCGCCACACCGATAGACGCGGTGATGGCGAGCTCCTGGATCATGCCAATCGGAATCAGGATCAGCGTGCCGAAGCCGACAAGGTCGGTCACGAGAGCCATGGAGCCCGGGATGAACAGCAGACGGAAGCTGGCCCGCGCTGCGGTATCCCCGTCAGAGCCCGAGGTTATCTCCTTGGTTATGAGATTGATTTGTTGGACGCCATGGGACACCCCGATGGCGAACACCAGGAAGGGCACAAGGATCGCCAATGGATCCAACCCGAAGCCCAGAATATGCAGCACACCGAATTGCCAGATCAGCGATGTGAGCGAACAGAAAAGGGCCAGGAAGGTCAGCGTCCATGATTGCGCATACAGATGCACGGAGATCGCCGTCAGGATGAAGGCGATGATGAAGAAGATCACCACCGTCTGGGCCCCGTCGGCAATATCGCCGATCAGCTTGGCAAAGCCGATGATGTGCACGCTGTAGGTTTCGTCTTCGTATTGGCCGCGTATCTTCTCCTCAAGCTGGTCAGCGAGGTCGAAGTAGTCGAGGCGTTCCTGTGTTTGCGGATCAATGTCCAGCAATTCAGCGACCACCATCGCGGCGGTCGAGTCTTCCGCGACCAGACGTCCAAGGAAGTTGCCGCGGATCACGTTGTTCTCGATCCGCGCAAGCGCTTCCGGCGTCATGTTGTTGACGGTGACCGTGCCTGGGATCACGTCGTCGGCGTTGATGCCTTCTTCGGTGATTTCCAGATATCGGGTGTTGGGCGTCCACAGGGACGTCACGGTGCGGCGGTCAACACCGGGGAGGTAGAAGAGCTCGTCCGTCACTTCCTTGTAGGTGCGGAAGAAGTCTTCGTTCCAGATCGTGCCGTCGCGCTGGGCCAGAACAATGATCACGCGGTTCGAGCCGAACAGCCGGTCGCGATACTCCTGGAAGGTCTCGATGTATTCGTGACCCGTCGGAAGCTGCTTCTCAAACCCAGCGTCCATCCGGAGCTGGAAGGCGTAGTACGCGCAATAGATGGTCACTACCGCGAATATTCCGAGGATGAGACCCCGGGCGCCGAACAAGACGTTTTCCAGCAGTTTGATCATTTTAAGTTCCGTTTCACTCCACGCTGCGTAACGCACTCACCGTTCAGGCGGCCGACGCCGTTACGCACTCAATCCCATTCTGCAATGTGCCGGACATCTCCCGCCGCTTGAACTGACGCTTGCCTCAGGCGCCTACATGGCCCGGCCGCGTCACACGGCACAAAATCCCCGGCCGAAACGATGTTGCCCGTTGTCGCGGGCGTACCGTTTCAGTCATCCATCACACCAATGTCAGGGGTCATCTTGCTGGTCACGTTCGCGATCTGTGACATGCGATGCGCTCACTCTGTGAACGCCAGCGATGTCTCGCCCCCCGGTGACCGGCGGCATCCGGACGTCGCCCGAACGCACCCCTCCCCAATGGTTTCTCCAAGTTCGTCCGGCTGACACCGGCTTCTTACATGTTCGGCTTGATGCCGAGTTCTATTCTTTTTTGTCTTGTGAAGCCGCTGCCGCCCTTGTCTGGCAGATGTCAGTGACCCCAAGCGTTCCCGATAGCACGGCAGGACCGCCGTGGGTACAAAAACCTGTCTGAAACATCAGCAAATTTGCGTCATGGTTGCTACCGCCAACGGCCCCCGAATGCACGACTTGCTGGCAAGATGGTTAACTTCAACCCAATGTCCCCCAGGGTTGCATCTGGTCCGTTAACACTTTCGCCGCCAAAAGGTGACGCTTGTGTCATTTTCTGCTTGCCCCTGGCGAAGCGGCCACCTACCTTTTTGTCAGCAGTAGATGCCCGCAAGGGCCGCGGAGGGGCAAGTCCCCACTCTGCCTGTGTTTTTTGGCCGCCGGCCCGGCTAGGGCGGACCGGCACTCAGGGCCATCAAGTCCCAGAGCTGTTTTGGCCGATGTCTTCATAGGGGAAGACGGCGGCTTCTTGGAGGAGACAACTCACCTATGACGACGCGCCAGATCACTTATGATTCCGCCTATGACGCGGTCGCGCCCGATGACTTCGCGGCGATGATCGAAGTGGACCGCTACGGGTCCCGCTCAACGGCGTTCGACAAGATCATTTCCGCGACCCACGACCACTTCTGGGATCCGCTGGACACCAAATACATCGACTTCTCCGAGCCGTTCGACATGGAGAACGAGTCGATCATGCCGGAAGACATGGTGCCCGAGCTGCAGCTCCCCTGCTTCCAGGCGCTGTCGCACAAGGAGCGGATCCGCTTCTGCAACGAGAGCGCCCGCTGGAACCTGTCGGCCATCCTGCACGGCGAAGCCGGTGCCCTCGGCCTCTCAGCTTCCCTCTGCCACATTCTCCGCGACCCCGGCGCGCAGGAATACGCTGCCAACCAGACCCGCGAAGAAGCCCGTCACGTCACCGGCTTTGCCGCTTATGTGAAGGCCCGCTGGGGCACGCCGCTGCCCTGCGGTGAAACGCTGAAGAACCTGCTGACCGACATCGTGAACGCCCCTGAGGTGTACAAGAAGGTCGTCGGCATGCAGATGCTGGTGGAAGGCCTCGCCATGGGCGCCTTTGCCATGCTCTACACCAATGCCAAGGACCCGCTTCTGGTGCGCCTGACGCAGCTGGTGATGACCGACGAAGCGTTCCACCACAAGTTCGGCAAGATCTGGGCTGACCGCACGGTCCCCAACCTCTCCGAAGAAGAGCAGCACATCATTGAGGACTGGGCGGCCGAGTGCTTCCAGACCCTGCTGTTCAACCTGGTGAACCCGGAACAGAAGAAGGTCATCTATGCCGACTTCGGTCTCGACTGGCAGCAGGTCCAGGCAGAGATGCTGGAAGCCTTCACCGACGATGACCGCCGCGAGCGCATGAAGTCGGGCACGGATATCTTCCGTGTGCTGATCAAGACGCTGCTCAAGGCCGGCATCATCACCGACCGCACGAAGCCGTTCTACTCCACCTATGTGGACATGGATGAGCTGAAGTCCGAAGGCGACCGGATGGTCGGCGATGACATCGCAGAAGAAGGCATCAAGTTCCTTCAGACGATCAACTTCGGCACACGCGGTGACGCGCTGGCCAAGGTGACCGCGGCCGAGTAGCCAACGCTGCATCAGCCTGACATCAACGGCCCGCCGGGAACGGCGGGCCGTTTTTGTTTGGGCGCTGATTGCCGCATGGGGGCAAACTGCTACGGTCGCCGGATGGCCCCACCCCGCGTCACGCAGCCCGCATCAGACCGCGACATCCACACGGCGGTGGCAGAAGCGGCGTTGCCGCCGCCGCCATGGCGGACACTGGGTGCAGGTGTCTGGGGCGATGTCTTCGATCTGGGCGACGGCACTGTGCTCAAGGCCGTCCGCGAAACAGGCGGGATCGGGGCGGGCGCCGACATCCTCGAAGGCGAAGTCGCGGCGCTCAAGGCGGTTGATGGTCTCGGCGGACACCTCAGGGCGGCGACGCTTCTGGCCTCGTCGCTCGACCGGGGCGCGCCGGCCCTGCCGACGGGCTATTGCGGCTGGATACACATGTCAAAGCTCGCCGGGGAAACCGCGCAGACAGCGTTGGGCCGCGCGGCGGCGGCGCAACCCGGGGCGGCACTTATGCACCGCATCGGCCAGGCGGCGGCTTTATTCCATCAGCGCTCCGGCGATCTGACCGGCAGCCGCTCACCCTTCCCAGCCGTCTCGCAACAGCGGCTGAACGAGATTGCCGACATCGTGCCGGACATGAAAACGGCCTGCGCCGAGGTCGGTGCGGTCCTGGCTGCCGGGCCGCAGCATCCGTTTCTCCACGGCGACATCAACGGTGGCAATGTCCTGATCGACGCCAAAGATGGTCTCGCGGCCAGTACCATCGGCCTTGTGGACTGGGGCGAAGCACAGACCGGCCCGATCGAGATTGAGCTGCGGCACATGCACGACATGGGCGGCCCGGCAGACGCGATGGCAGACGGGTATGAGTCTGTGGCGGGCACAAAGCCTGATCCCGGGCGGCTCGCCGCCGCACTGTGCCTCAATGCGCTGGGCACCCTGGCCATCGCCACGCTCGGCACTGTGCGCGGTCTCGACCCTGTCAGGGCACGGACCACTGTCATGGACCGCCTCGCAGCTCTCGACCGGGCCTAGGATCGCCTTCGCCCACACCACATGCTCTTTGGACTTGTTTTGTTCTCATGAGGCCTCTAGCGTTCCGGACATGTCTTCGGTTCCGCACAGCGATCATCCGGACGGCCCTGAGCGCTGGCAGGCATTGTCCCTGCCTGCGGATGGCCGCCAGTCCGACCGGGCGCTTGATGTGCAGCGCGGCGTCTGCCGCCATCTGATGGGGCTCGGACTGGCACCGCTGACGGAGTTCACCCTCGCGGGCGGCCGGCGTGCGGACGTCATTGCGCTGGGATCCGGCGGCGAAATCCTGCTCATCGAGATCAAGACGAGCCTTGCTGACCTCAGGGCAGACAGCAAATGGCCGGACTATCACGAGCACTGCGACCGGCTGTTCTTCGCGGTCCCCGCCGACTTTCCCGTGGGTGAACTACCTGCCGAGACCGGCCTGCTGATCGCCGACCGCTATGGCGCGGAGATGGTCCGCGATGCGCCGCTGGACAAGCTTGGCGCGCCGCGGCGCAAGGCCGTCACCCTGCGCATCGCCCGTACCGCATCACTGCGCATGGCCCGCCTGGCGGACCCGGAGGCCGAGCTTGGATAGGCCATCTGCGCTGAGTGATCGGCGTTAACCGCAAATGCTGTCATGCAAGCCTGCCCTTTCGAAGAGCAGCATCGGGGCCTATGATCCGCGTCACATTTTCACCAGTGGGAAAATCCCTCGCAAATGAGCGCATCATCAGAAACCTCCCATGTGGAAGTTGCTGTAGAGCTTGATGTTCTTGGCCGGTTTCCATCCGCCCGTGTGGTCTGCCTCGGCGACATCATGCTCGACCGCTATGTCTATGGCCGGGTCGATCGGATATCGCCGGAAGCCCCGATCCCTGTGGTCGCGGTTGAACGCGAAGCGGCGATGCTGGGCGGTGTCGGCAATGTGGCACGCAATGTTGCGGCCCTTGGGGGCTCCGCCAGTCTGCTTGCCACCATCGGCGACGACGAAGCCGGTCGCGAGGTCGTGCGGCTGATTGCGCAGGAAGACCGCATTGAGCCGGATCTGATCACCGATATCGGGCGGGCGACTACCGTCAAGACACGCTTCATCGCCGGGTCTCAGCAATTACTGCGCGCCGACCACGAAGTGGCGCTGCCCCTGTCAAAAGAGTCCGTAGACGGAATTGTTGACGCCGCCCGTGCCGAGATGGAAGGTGCCGGTGCGATTGTTCTGTCGGACTACGCCAAGGGTTGCCTCTCCGACAATGTGCTGCAGGCGATTATCGGTGCCGCCCGCGACATGGGTCTGCCGGTGATTGTCGATCCGAAGTCAGCCGACTTTTCCCGCTACAGCGGTGCGACCCTGATCAAACCGAACCTCAAGGAGCTGTCGCTTGCAACGGGCATGCCCTGCGGGACCGATTCAGAAGTGCTGGATGCAGCCCATGAGGCGCTCAAGAACGCAAACGCAGACGCCATTCTCGTAACTCGGTCGCAAGCCGGCATGACACTCATTACGCGAGCCGGGGACGGGCTCGACGCGACCCACTTCCCTGCACAGGCACTGGAAGTGTTTGATGTGTCCGGCGCCGGCGACACGGTGCTGGCAACGCTGGGCCTTGCTGTCGCGTCCGGAGCAAGCCTCGTCGAGGCGTCGTCCATTGCCAATGCCGCGGCGGGCCTCGTGGTTGCCAAGGTCGGTACGGCAGTGGTGCACCCGAACGAACTGACCCATGCCCTGCATGCAGCGGATGTGACCAAGGCGGATCAGAAGGTCAGCACACAGGCGGAGGCAATTGATGCGGTCGAGCGCTGGCGGGCGCAGGGACAGACAATCGGTTTCACCAATGGCTGTTTCGACCTGATCCATCCCGGACATCTCTCACTGCTGCGCCAGGCGCGTGCTGAGTGCGACCGGCTGGTTGTCGGCCTCAACTCAGACAGTTCGGTGAAGCAGCTGAAAGGTGAGACGCGTCCGCTGCAGGGCGAGATGGCACGTGCGCTCGTGCTTGCGTCTCTGGAAGATGTCGACATGGTGGTGATCTTCGCTGATGAGACACCGCTTGCGCTGATTGAAACCCTCAAGCCGGACGTGCTTGTAAAGGGCGCCGACTACACGGTGGAAACCGTCGTGGGCTCAGACATCGTGCAGGCCAATGGCGGTCGGGTCGTGCTTGCGCAGCTCGTGCCGGGCGAAAGCACCACCAAGACCATTGAACGCATGAATGCCTGACAGCCCTGACAGGCGCAGGCGCGCACACTGCCTTACGCATATCTGGATGCACATATGATCATCATCACCGGCGGCGCCGGCTTTATCGGTTCCAACATCCTGGCGCAGCTGACCGAAGAAGGGCGTTCCGAGCTTGTCGTATGTGACTGGCTGGAAACTGGTGACAAGTGGCGCAACATTGCCGCCAGCAACGTCGAAGATGTGATTGCACCGGAAGGCCTGTTCGCGTTTCTCGACCGTCATGCCCAACAGATCGATGCGGTCATTCACATGGGCGCGATCTCCTCAACAACGGAACCCGATGTCGACCTGATCGTCAGGTCGAACATCCGCCTGACCAATGATCTTTGGGACTGGTGCGCCTCCACCGGCACGCGGCTCATCTATGCGTCCTCCGCGGCGACATATGGCGACGGGGACCAGGGCTTTGCCGATGACCAGAGCATGGAAGGGCTCGCCCGACTTGCGCCGCTCAACGCGTATGGGTGGTCGAAGCATGTGGTTGACCGGCGTATCGCACGGCGCCTGTCGCAAGGCGGTGCCAAACCACCGCAATGGGCCGGGCTCAAATTCTTCAACGTCTACGGACCCAACGAGTATCACAAGGGCGGCCAGAAGAGCGTCGTGGCACACATCCATCCGGATGCGCGCACCGGTGGGCCGGTCCGGTTATTCAAGTCACACAATCCGCAATACGAAGACGGCGGCCAACTGCGCGACTTCGTCTATGTGAAGGATTGCGCCAGGGTCGTTTCGTGGCTTCTGGAGACACCGTCCGTGAACGGATTGTTCAATCTAGGTACCGGTGAAGCGCGCAGCTTCAAGGACCTGGCACATGCGGCATTTGCCGCGCTGAACCGGCAGCCGAACATCAACTATGTCGATACGCCGGAACAAATTCGCGACAAGTATCAGTATTTCACTCAGGCGGAGATGGCGAAGCTGCGCGCCGCAGGGTACGAGGCGCCTTTCACGTCCCTTGAGGATGGAGTGGCCGACTATGTCCGCACTTACCTGGAAGCAGATAACCCGTACCGGTAGGGACTGACGTCCAAGGCTAGCGCGGCGAGCGTTTTGCGAGAATGCGCTGCAGGGTCCGGCGGTGCATGTTCAGGCGCCGGGCTGTCTCCGACACGTTGCGGCCGCAAAGCTCATACACGCGCTGGATATGCTCCCACCGCACCCGGTCGGCGGACATCGGGTTTTCCGGGGGCTCAGGCATTGCGTCCGGCTTGGCCAGCAACGCCGCTTCCACATCATCGGCGTCTGCCGGCTTTGCAAGATAATCGACAGCGCCCAGCTTCACCGCTGCCACAGCCGTCGTGATGTTGCCGTAGCCGGTCAACATGATCGCACGGGAGTCTTCGCGAGCGCCGTGCAGCGCCTGCACGACATCAAGCCCGGTGCCGTCTTCGAGGCGCAGGTCAACCACCGCGAAGGCCGGCGGGGCGCGACGCACTTCGGCAAGACCTTCGGCCACGCTCGAGGCCGTGCGCACTTCGAAGCCGCGCCGTTCCATGGCCCGGCCCAGGCGGTTCAGGAATGGCTGATCGTCATCCACCAGCAGCAGGGACTTGTCCGCAAGCCCGTCTACGCGAGACGTGTCGCGCGGCATCTCTGTGGTGTCTGACATGCTCATCTGGATGACGCCTTGTTCCGAAACGCGTGTGTTTCCCACGCTTGAAATGACTGAGACTTTATATGGCGGAAATCCACTGCGGATCAACGTAAATCCGGAACTGCATGTCTGCAATTCCCTTATAATTCAATGGGTTAATCACTTGGAGCCAAGTGGGATAGATCCGCGCACCCCACTCGCGTTGCTACTCGGGCGCTGCTTCAACCAGGCTTCGCGGCCAGATGAGCCGTACGATAGCGCCAGACTGGCCACGGGCGGCATTTGACGCCGTCAGCCGCGCCCCTGTGCGCTCAATCAGCGTCTTGGCGATGAAGAAGCCAAGGCCCATACCGCCCCCATCGATGTCGGCACCGACAGTCGCTGCTCCCGGCACATTCCGCCGCGTCGACACATAGGGTTCGCCCAGCTGGTCGATGACTTCGGCAGAGAACCCGGGGCCGTCATCCTGAATGGACACCGCCACCCGTTCATCCGACCAACTTGCGGACACGGTGACCTTGCTGCGCGAGAACGCGACAGCATTCTCGATCAGATTGCGCAAGGCATACATGATCTCCGTGCGGCGAATGAAGTCAGGCGGCTCACCGGCCACCGCTTCGCTTTCCGGTGACAACTCGATTGCGATCTCCCGTCCGCGGTCGCGGAAGGGCGCTGCGGCCTCGTCCAGCATCACGGCCAGAGACATGCGCGCATGCATCGCGTCGCCGGATTCGCCGCGCATGCTCAGCGTCGCCAGGATGTCGCGGCAGCGCTCCGCCTGACTATGCAACAGATCGAGGTCTTCCAGCAGCGCCGGGTCGAGATCATCCGGCGCTTCCTGCTTCATTTCCTTGCTGACGAGCGAGATGGTGGCGAGCGGTGTGCCCAACTCATGCGCAGCGGCAGCGGCCAAGCCGTCGAGCGCCGACAGGCGTTGCTCGCGGGCCAGCACCAGCTGGGTGGCGGACAGGGCGGCGGACATGCGCCGCCCTTCGCGCGCCACACGGAACGCATAGGCCGTCATGAATGCGAGCCCCAACACCAGCGCGACCCACATGCCCAGTATCCACAGGGGCGGCAGCCGTACAGACTCACCGGCAAACCAGGGAAGCGGCATGTGATAGGGACCCAGTATCGTCACCAGGACAAACGCCAGCGCGGCAAGCGCGATGGTCGCGCGCAGGGAGAGGGTCGTCGCGGAAATGGTCACCGGGACAAGGAACAGAAACGCAAACGGGTTCTCGAGCCCGCCGGTCAGATAGAGCAGCACGCCCAGTTGCAGAATGTCGTAGGCGAGATAGGCGGCCGCTTCACCCTCGCGCAGACGGCGTGGCGCCGGGTAGCGCAGGGACAGGATGATGTTGAGCCAGGCAGATGCTGCAATGGCACCCAGGCACCACTCGAGCGGCAATTCGAAGCCCAGCACATAGGCCGTGAAGACCACCGCCGTTGCCTGACCGCCAACGGCAAGCCAGCGCAGAAGGATCAGGGTCTGGAGACGAAGACGTCCGGCTTCGAAGATATCCGTCACCACCCGCGCCAGCGTCCCGCCCTGCTCCGAGGCGGCCAGCTGGCCAGCCGGATCCCCGGTCAGCGTGTCCGGTGTCTTGTCGGCCAACGTGTCTGTCATGTCATTGCGCCATAGGTATTCTGAGCAGGGACCGGTAGCATACCGCCTTGGCTGGCGGCTGATCATCCGGATTCGGGCACCCTACCCATAGCCGCCGTCAGGCACCATGTTCGGCGGTACGCGACACAAGACCACACGGGTGCGGGAGAAGCAGCAGGACATGCGGCAGAACACAGACGGGGGCGTCAGCCCGACAGCCGCGCTCGAGGTGCGCGATCTCAAGAAACAGTATGGTGCGGTGACGGCGGTGAACGGTATCAGCTTCACCGTGCCACGCGGCAGCACGACAGCTCTGCTCGGCGGCAACGGCGCCGGCAAGACGACAACCATCGCCATGGTTCTCGGGCTCGTGACCCCCACCGCCGGCTCCCTGCATGCGCTTGGCTTCGACCTCGCCCGCGAGCGGCGGCAGGCCAATGCGCTGATGAATTTCGAAAGTCCCTATGTGGACATGCCCATGCGCCTGACGGTGCGCGAGAACCTCACCGTCTATGGCCGCCTCTATGGCCTCGACCACGTGAAGGACCGGGTCCTTGCGATTGCCGATGATCTTGCACTGACGGAGCTGCTCGACCGGCCTTCCGGAAAGCTCTCTGCCGGCCAGAAGACGCGCGTCGGCCTTGCCAAGGCCCTCATCAACCAGCCGGAACTGCTGTTGCTTGATGAGCCGACCGCTTCGCTTGATCCGGATACGGCCGACTGGGTGCGCAGCTATTTCGAGAATTACAAGGCTAGGACGGGCGCCACGATCCTGCTGGCGTCTCACAATATGGGCGAGGTCGAGCGGCTGGCCGACGACGTTTTGATGATGACGCAGGGGGCGATCGTCGACCGGGGCAGCCCGGCGGACCTCCTTGCGCGCTATGGACGCGCGACGATGGAAGACGTGTTCCTGGATGTCGCGCGCGGCACCGGCATTCGCGCCGAAGACCCAATTGAGACGGAGGATGCCCGGTGACCGATCAGCCTTCATCGCTGCCACCAATCAAACGCCAGAACCCCAGCTTCTCGATGGCGCGGATCGGCGCCATGGTGCTGCGCTACTGGTATCTGTTGCGCGGCTCCTGGCCGCGCCTGCTGGAGCTCGGTTACTGGCCTTCCATGAACCTCGTCATGTGGGGCTTCCTGCAGACCTTCCTTGCGCAGACGACCGATGTATTCGCCCTCGCGGGTGGTGTGCTTGTGGGCTCCGTCCTGCTTTGGGAACTGATGTTCCGTGGTCAGCTCGGCTTCACGATCTCTTTCTTTGAAGAAATGTGGAGCCGCAATTTCGGACACCTGATGGTGTCGCCCCTGCGCCCGGTCGAATTCGTAGCGGCGCTCGTCGGCATGAGCATCATCCGTACCATCATCGGCATGACACCTGCGCTGATCATCGCGATCTGGTTCTTCGGCTTTAATCTGTTGGAGCTTGGCGTGGCGCTTGTCGCCTTCTTCGCCAACCTTGTCGTGTTCGGCTGGGCGGTGGCGCTGGTCGTGACCGGCATTATCCTGCGCAACGGGCTCGGCGCAGAAAGCCTGGCCTGGGCCGTGCCTTTCATCTTCGTGCCGCTTTGCGGGATCTACTATCCGGTGAGCGTGATGCCGGGCTGGCTTGAGGCCATCGCCCTGTGCCTGCCGCCGACCTACGTGTTTGAAGGTATGCGGAGCATCCTGTTCGATCAGGTCATCGACTGGCAACGGCTGACGCTCGCCGGTGTTCTCAATCTGGGCTACTTCGCTGCGGGCTATGCGATCTTCATGGCGCTCCTGCGCTCGGCAAAGGACCGCGGCATGTTGCTGACGATCGGTGAGTAGCGCCTCAGCTGTTGTCGGCTCTGCGCCGCGGCAGGAACCGGGTCTCGCCAATCCGCATCACCCAGATGTCGTCATCCGCGAAGCCGCGCTCCCGGCCTGCTGCAATAAAGCGCTGCGGCGGCTCGAAGGGCGGCTCCTCGGTCAGCACAACCGTTCCCCAATGCATGCCGACAAGGGTACGCGCGCCGATATCGATACCGATCTGCACGGCTTCTTCCGGATTGGCGTGGCTTGCCTTCATGATGCTGCGGGGTTCGTAAGCGCCGATGCCGATGAGGGCGAGATCGAACGGGCCTTCACGGGTACCGATCTCTTCAAAGACAGGGCCGTAAGCCGTATCACCACCAAAGAAGACACGCCCTTCAGGTCCCTCGAACGAGAACGCCGACCAGAGTGACTTGTTGGTGTCGAGACCGGATCGGCGCGACCAGTGAATGCACGGCAGCGCCTTGATCTTGAGATCGTTGATCGCCAGGGACTGGTACCAGTCCATGTCCACAACAAAGCGAAACCCGCGCTCGCGAAAGAAATCGCCGAGACCCAGCGGTGCCACCACGGTCATGGTATCCTTGCCCGGCAGGCGGTGCAGCGCCGTCTCGTCGAGGTGATCGTAGTGGTTGTGGCTGACTGCCAGCACGTCGATCGGCGGCAGATCACGCACGGCGATACCGGAGGGCACGTAGCGTTTGGGACCGAACCCGACCGGACCTGCATAGCTCGTGAGATACGGGTCGGTGAGAATGGTCTTGCCCGCGATGCGTAGCAGAAAGGACGCATGCCCCAGCCAGGTGACAATCCCGCGGTCCGCATGGTCAGGACCGCGCGCCTTGTCCAGCGCCACCTGCGCCTGCGGGCGCGGCAGCACGTGTCCATCGGGAATGTCTATCTCACGGAAACTGTGCCGGAACATGCGCTCCATGAAGGGCAGCATGTCCTTAAGGCCGGCGGTGCGGTTGGGGCTGCCGGGCGGATTGCGGAAGCGCCCGTCCGGCAAATGATGCCAGGGCGTGTCGTCTGCAGGCAGTCCGGGTTTGCCGAGCGTGGGCAGTTTTCTGGCCATCTTCTCGGATATACGCACTCCCTCACGGGAGGCAAGACATCATCACGCAGACGCGGCGGCGGATCGGTCGTGACCCGAGTGCGCTATTCGGCGCCCGCCGCGATGAGGATTTCGACTGTCTGGCGGTGCCGCCGTTCCTGCGCCAGGGTCAGGGGCGTGCGGCCTGTGGAGTCCGTGTCATTCAGGTAGGCATCAGCATCAATCAGAATCTGCACAAAGCCTGGGTAGCCACGCTTCGCCGCCACCATCAGGGGCGTCTGCCCGTCCGTACCGGACTTGTCCACGTCCGCCCCGGCATCGATGAGCATCTGCCCGATCTCGATCATGTTGCCGCGCGCTGCCTCTTCCAAAGCCGTCAGGCCACCGCGACGGGCTGCAACATTCACACGGGCACCGCGCTCCAGCAGAAGGGCAACGATGCTACGGTTGCCTGTCCGTACAGCTTCGATCAGCGCTGTATCGCCGCGGATACTGCGTTCGTTCGCCAGTTGGCCTGCGAGAAATGCCTCTTCGACCTGCGCCAGATCGCCGGAACGGACCGCCAGAATGAGCTGGTTCTCCGCAACCAATTGAGCGGCTGCATGCTGGGGTAAGAAAGCCACAAACAGCGAAAGGGCAAGCAGGGCCCCAAGGGCATGCGTGACCCATCTCCTGGGCCTGGTCTTCCCTACACAATCGCGTGTGCGACGCTTGGTCTGCATGATCCGGAACCCCGAACGTAATAGTTTAAGCCTCAAAGTCGGCGGCAGGGCTCAAATCCCCTCGCTGACAAGTGTTAAAGCCACGAGGCCCGCATCAGGTCAAGCGCGGGCCAGCATGGCGAAGATGGGTATGGGAGGCTGAACGGGCCATGAACCGACTTCTTCTGGTGGCGGTCGCCGCCACAGCTGTTGTGGCACTTACCGGCATCGGCCTGCTGCTGACCGGTGGGCTTGCAGGCCCCCAGCAGGCAGACCGCACCGACACCGCGCCAACGCGGGTCACAGGCGTGCCCGCGATCGGCGGACCGTTCCAGCTGGTTAACCACAAGGGAGAAGCGGTCACTGAAGCTGATTTTGCCGGCAAGAAGACGCTGATCTATTTCGGCTTCACCTTTTGTCCCGATGTCTGCCCGGCGGCCTTGCAGATCATGGCCGTGGCCCTGGAAGACCTTGGCGAGGATGCGGACGCGTTTACGCCCATCTTCATCACGGTTGATCCCGAGCGCGACGATACCGAGACCATGGCGGCCTATGTGAACCACTTCGGGGACAATTTCATCGGCCTTACGGGCACGCCGCAACAGATCGAAGCCGCGGCGAGGGCCTACAAGGTTTACTACCGCAAGGTCGAAGACGCGTCGTCCAGCGCCGGATACACCATGGACCATTCGTCCGTCGTGTATCTGATGAGCGAGGACAACACGTTCCTCGCGAACTTCACCCACGAGACGCGTCCGGACCGGATGGCCGCACGGCTGCGGCAGTTCCTCTAGGCTCCGTCACCCGGTCGCAAAGATATCCGCCTCGTCGCGGAAGGCCTTGAACTCGAGCGCATTGCCGGCAGGGTCGAGGAAAAACATGGTCGCCTGCTCGCCGGGCTGATCCTTGAAGCGCACATGCGGCTCAATGATGAACTCGGTGCCTGACGCGCGCAGGCGCGCCGCCAGCGCGTCCCAGGCTGCCCACTCGAGGATCAATCCGAAATGGCGGACCGGAACCTGGTCCCCGTCAACGGCATTGGTGCGGGCCTTGCCGGCTTCTTCCGGCGACAGGTGCGCCACGATCTGGTGCCCGTGAAAGTCGAAGTCGACCCAGTCATCAGACGACCGGCCTTCCGCGCATCCCAGCACGCCGCCATAGAATTCTCGGGCGCGGGCCAGGTCATCGACCGGGAAGGCCAGGTGAAAACGTGGCATGCTCATGGGGACCCCGTAGACTGAAGCGATTCGATCCGACCTTATCTTTCACGCTGGCATGAACAAGCCCCTGACCCGCACGGACCGCATCCAGACCGCCAGCATGACGGTGCATGGCCGCAACGTGCCGGTTGTGCTGAAGGCCAACAAGCGGGCGCGGCGGATGATACTCAAGGTCGATCCGGTCCGCCGCGAAGTGACGATCACCAGCCCCTCGATCCGCAGCTTTGCGCAGGCTCTGTCCTTTGCACAGAAGCACGAAGCCTGGGTGGCCGAGCGACTGGACGATATGCCGGCGCCGGTGCCCTTTGTTGACGGTGCCGTGATTCCCGTGCGCGGTGTCATGCACCGCATCGACCACGACTCCGGCGGCCGGGCGCGCGCGCCAGTGCGGATCGAGACCACTGATCCGTATGAAGACGACTTGCCGCTGTTTTCAAACCAGGGTTCTGACCCGCGGATTGTCGTCTCCGGCGATGCGGCACATCTGAGCCGCCGGGTGACCGACTGGCTCAAGCGCGAAGCACGCAAGGACCTGGAAGCCGCCACGCTCGCCCATGCGGCCGCCTATGGAACAGCACCGGCACGGATCACCCTGCGGGATACGTCCAGCCGCTGGGGGTCATGCTCGACCAGCCGCGTCATCAACTATTCCTGGCGGCTGATCTTCGCGCCGCCCTATGCGCTCGACTATGTCGCCGCCCATGAAGCCGCGCACCTCATCGAGCACAATCACGGGCCCCGCTTCTGGAAGCTGGTCAGGACACGCATCGCCGATATTGACCGGGCGAAGGCGTGGCTGTCGGAAAACGGTGCGGCTCTGCACCGCTACGGCGCGGCAGACCCGTCTGGCGGCTAGTCGGCCCAGCCGCGGTTGCTGCCGTCGTCATACGGGTCATCGCTACCGCCGAACAGGCGCGCGAAGAAGCCCGCATCCGGGTCGCGGGCGACGCGGCGCTGATAGCCCTCGGGCGTATAGCCGGGCGGACCGAAGCGCGGGTCATAGGCAGGTGCCGTGCGGTCATAGTCCGGCTCCGGCACGGCGGCAACGGCAACCGGGGCCTGCCAGTTGCCGGGCAGGCTACGGGCCGGCAGGCCGGTATGGGCGGCCGTCATGAAATTGCGCCAGATCTCGGCCGGCAGACGTCCGCCGGTCACCTCAACCATGGACGCGCCGTCATCGTTGCCAACCCACACACCGGCCACAAGATCAGCCGTATAGCCGATGAACCAGGCATCGCGGTTGTCCTGGCTGGTGCCGGTCTTGCCGGCCGCGGGACGGTTGATGCGGGCCCGACGGCCTGTTCCTTCGGCAACGGTCTGCGCAAGCATCGCATTCATGCGGGCCACGTTGGCGCGGGCAACGACCCGGCCGGGCCCGCCGCCGGCGCGCTCGAACAGGACTTCCGGTTCACCGGAGCCTGCGTCCTCCGGCGCCATCGTCACGCGCGTAATGATGTGCGCAAAAACGCCATTGCCGCCATTGGCGAGCGGCGCATAGGCGCCGGTGAGTTCGGTCAGGGTGACTTCGGATGACCCGAGCGCCAGTGACAGGTCGGCCCGCAGGTCCGACACGATGCCCATGCGCCGTGCGGTACGGGCGACGGTGCCGGGCCCTGCCTCATGAGTCAGGCGGACAGCAACCGTGTTGATGCTCTTGGAGAGTGCATGCATGAGGGTGACATCGCCCTCATAGCGTTCCGAAAAGTTGGATGGTGTGTAGTTGGCCACGCGGACTGGCGCATCGCGGCGGATGGTCATCGGCGTCAGGCCGCGTTCCATGGCCGTCAGATAAACAAACGTCTTGAAGGCGGACCCGGGCTGACGCCTCGCTGTTGTCGCGCGGTTGAACTGGCTCTTCTGATAGTCGCGGCCCCCCACCATGGCGCGTACCGCACCGTCGGGCGACATGGCGACCAGTGCGCCCTGACTGACATTGGCAGCCTCACCGACCAGCGCCAGCCCGCTCTTGATGGCGCCGACAGCAGCGACCTGCAAGGCCGGGTCAATGGTCGTTTGAATGGTAATGTCGCGGTCCATGCGGCTGACCACGTCCGCCAGCTGCTCCTCGATCCAGTCGACCGCGTAGCCCGCTTCGGTCGACGCGCGCTGCGCCAGCTCAGCGGGGAAGGCAGAGGCCGTGTCCGCATCCGGGTCCGCCAGGTAGCCGTAGCGGCGCATGGCGCCGATCACCACATTGGCGCGGGCCTGAGCGCCGTCGGGATTGTTGGTCGGCGCCAGCCGTGACGGCGCCTTGACGAGACCTGCCAGCATGGCGGCTTCGGGCACCGTGAGCGCTGTGGCCGGCTTGTCGAAGAAGCGTTGCGAGGCCGCTTCGAGGCCATAGGCCCCGGCGCCGAAATAGACGCGATTGAGGTAGAGCGTCAGCAATTCGTCCTTGGAGTATTCGCTCTCCAGCCACATGGCGAGCATCGTCTCCTGCACCTTGCGCTTGAGCGTGCGCTCGGGCTTGAGGAACAGGTTCTTGGCCAGTTGCTGGGTAATCGTCGAGCCGCCCTGCACCACGTCCATGGCCTTGATGTTGGCGACCATGGCGCGGGCGATGCCGACCGGGTCGATGCCCGCATGATCGTAGAAGCGGCGGTCCTCGATGGCGATGAAGGCATGGGCCACGTGCGGCGGCAGGTCATCGATGCTGACCGCTCCCGCGAAGCCGGACCCGCGGCGGGCAAGCACAGACCCGTCACTGGCCAGAATGGTCACTGTCGGTGCGCGGCTTGGCACTGCCAGGTCGCGGGTCTCCGGAAGTTCCATCGCCCAGCTGAAGGCCAGCAGAAAGACGCCGAGACCCAGCCACAGGCAACTCACCGCCGCCCAGTACCCGAGACGGCGCGCCGTGAGATGGCCGGTAAGGGCCGTCAGCCATTCAGGCCGGCGTCTCCCGCCGCGTCCAAAGCCGGACCCACCGGCCCCGTTCCCGCCGTCGTTCCCTGATCCGCCGCCCTGACCCGCCTTGCGGCGGCGCGGCGTGCGCGGGGGCAGCGATGATGCCTGTTTGGGTTTGCGCGAGGGTGTTTGCGTTCGTGACTTGGGCTTTTGCCGGTGCGGGGAGACGGATGCAGCCGGATCTTCCTGGCTCACGGCTTCAATGTCGGTTTCCGTATTCGTCCGGGGGCGGACGATACGGGGACCGGGCTTTTCGGGACGCGGATGGCCATCGGCAGGATCGCCGTCACGCATCGACAGGCGCTCACGCGCGGCGCGTTTCTCTTCCACATCCGCGAGCAGCCGGCGGGGTGACGGCGCGCGGGACCGTTCGGCGAACCGGGCAGCCGCCTTGGTGCCGGGACCGGCAAGCACACGCTCAAGGCGCGCAGACGGGATCACGCCCTCGTCCGGGGCATGGTCGTCCGCATCGTCACGCATACGTGCGAAACGGCGGTTTTCTGCCGGTTTCCGTGTTGCCATGGGGCCCTCAGCCCGCCCGCTAAAGTCGAATGGTTAACCGGACGTTATTGTCCGGTTTCAAGTCTTAACGGGAGGTGAAGGCGTGGGTTGGGCGCTCCTGTGACCGTTTTAAGGCCCTATCGCACCGCATGGGACGAAATTAGATCAACCTCATCGATCCAAGACTTCCAGACGAAACTTCCGCTCGCTGGCTCGACCCAAAACATCAAGTCGGAAGGGTGCCGAAGTGGACCTGCGCTGTACCTCACCGCAGTAGATCTCACGCCTAAGATGGTCTCACGACAAATGTGAGCATTAGCGTTTCGGCACAACTGTAGATCGCGAATCGCTGACCCCAGAGCTAAAGCTGAACAAATCGATGAAGAATTTGAGCACGTGGCACCGGTCACTATTCGGTTCAAGGCATCAAGATCACCCCATGTCGGCTCTTGAAACTGCCCTCGCAGGCTTCGACCTGGCCTTGGCGGCTCATTGCGAGCGAACGACCGAGCAATGTGACCGAGCTGGAGGTCAGTAAGTGTATCGTATGGGCTGGTGGTTGTTACTCCGCCCGAGGTTATCGCTCCACGCGCAGACGCAAAGACAACTTCACGACAAAAGTTTGACCAAGATTGCCATAATGCTGAGATAAGCCCTTCTTGAACTGCGTAACGGTCCACTCGATACAATTGGGTACGTCCGAAAACGTGCCTATCAAACGCTTGATCGAGAGTTCTAGATCGCAACAAGAGTCGCGAACGCAATACATCAAGATAGATCGTCATCGACGCTGCTTGGAACAGAACTTCCTAGTGCCCTAAGTAAGGCGGCAACCCGTGCCGTTCGACGAGCCTTCTTGTTAGTAGAACTCAAGCAGCCCCAAACATACTTGTCATGTTGGCCATCGCTTTCCCTCGCCTCATGAGCGCGTGCCATTGCATAGAGTTTTCTCTGCGATTCGGGCAGATTCACCGCAAACACTCCTAATGATTCAGCGCCCCATTCATCAGAAATTTTTTCCACTCGGTACTTATTGTGCGTAAGTGCAACAAATAGAGAATGAAGCGCATAGGGCTTCATCATAAATGTTCCGCGTAGCTCGCTGAGTTCTACTGCTATGAAGTCAAAAACTTCACGGACAATTTGGTGATACCTTTCCGCACATGGGAAGTCATCATCATACTTCCTGTAGAATTTGGTCAGTTCTGATGGGCTCGAGCTGACAACACCATTCTCCAACGCATATAGACACTCGGTAAGGAGCGCAGCGTCCGCCATCCGCATAATTTGCCGCTTTGTCAGGACGCCAAACTCGACGAAGAACTCGTTCAGCTCATCCGCCAGTCCGTTCACAAACCACTTGAATCTTCCTTGGAACGAGGAATGCCGTTTTTCGGCGTCGTTTAAAGGGAGTGTATAGGCGTTCATCCTCCTGAACATTTCGAGTATGTCGCTGGAACTTGCGTTCCTGATCACATCTACAGCGACACTATATGACAAAAACTGATTCTTACCTTCATCATCTAAATCATCAAATTTCATTCCTTTGAGCTCTCCTTCCTCAAGAATTGAGAACTCGTTATTCAGGAATCGGACTATCGTTCCTATTCTCTGCTGACCATCAACTATCTCTTTGCGGACGGTCCTATTTTCACGATCGAGAAACTCATACATATATATTTTTGGAAATGGAAAGCCAGATATTATTGTATCAATAAAATAGCTACTTGGCCCAGGAGGCCATATACCTGAACTTCTCTGGTATGCATCATTTACTATTATATCGCGGCGTTCGAGCATTCCGACGAGCTCAGCAATACTGTAATTGTTGACGTTTATTTGCATGTAGATTTCACCTGTACATGAAACGGGTCGATATCGACTAAACGTCCAGATTGGCCACCTGCAGGGCGTTGTCCTGGATGAACTCGCGGCGGGGTTCGACGACGTCGCCCATCAGCTTCTCAAACAGGTCGTTGGCTTCGTCCATGTGCTCGACCTTGACCTGCAACAGCGTGCGGGCAGCCGGGTCGAGGGTGGTTTCCCACAGCTGGTCCGGGTTCATCTCGCCCAGCCCCTTGTAGCGCTGCATGGTGTTCCCCTTGCGGCCGGCGTCGAAGATGGCATCCAGCAGGGCGACGGGTCCGCGAATTTCCGTGGCATCGTCCTTGCGCTCGAACTTCGCGGCCTTGAGATACACCTCCTGCAGGCGCCCGGACATGGCGTCCAGGCGGCGCGCGTCGGCTGAGGCGATCAGGCGGCCGTCGAGCACATGGATCTCACGGACGCCGCGCACCTCACGCTCGAAGGTGAGGCCACCATCTTCCGTAGGCTGACCTTTCCAGCCCCGCTCGGTTTCATCCGAAAGCAGGTCGAGGCGGCGGGCGATGTACTCGGCCGCACCGTTTGCCTTCTCCGGGTCAGAGAGGAGTTCGGGATTGAGCGCGCCGGCAATTGCGGCCTGCTCGACGATGAAGACCGGATAGCGCGCTCTCACGGCGTCCAGCGCCGTACGGGCCTTGCGCGCTTCGTCAACAACGCGCTCCAGGTCAGCGCCGCCGACCTGCTCGCCGCCGTGCAGTGTCAGGACAGCGCCATCGAGGCCGGTGGTGATGAGGTAATCCTCAAGACCGCGCTCGTCCTTCACATAGGTCTCAGAGTTGCCGCGCTTGATCTTGTAGAGCGGCGGCTGCGCAATATAGAGGTAGCCGCCTTCAATGACCTCCGGCATCTGCCGGTAGAAGAACGTCAGCAGCAGGGTGCGGATATGCGCGCCGTCCACGTCGGCATCGGTCATGATGATGATCTTGTGGTAGCGCAGCTTCGAGATGTCGAAGTCGTCGCGGCCGATGCCGGTGCCCAGCGCCGTTATGAGCGTGCCGATTTCATTCGACGACAGCATCTTGTCGAAGCGGGCGCGCTCCACATTGAGGATTTTGCCGCGCAGGGGCAGCACCGCCTGGTTGGTGCGGTCACGGGCCTGTTTGGCGGACCCGCCGGCGGAATCACCCTCGACCAGGAAGAGTTCGGACGCCGCCGGGTCGCGGGACTGACAGTCGGCGAGCTTGCCGGGCAATGACGACACATCCAGCGCGCCCTTGCGGCGGGTGAGCTCGCGGGCCTTGCGGGCGGCTTCGCGCGCGGCGGCCGCATCCACCACCTTGCCGATGATGTTCTTGGCCTCTGTCGGGTGTTCCTCGAACCAACTCGACAGCTGCTCGTTGACGACGCTCTCGACGATGGGCCGCACTTCGGACGACACCAGCTTGTCCTTGGTCTGCGACGAGAACTTGGGATCCGGCACCTTGACCGAGACGATGCAGGTGAGCCCCTCGCGGGCGTCATCGCCGGTGAGCGATACCTTCTCGCGCTTCAGCAACCCATGCGCGTTGGCATAGCCGTTGATGACGCGGGTGAGCGCGCCGCGGAAGCCCGCCAGATGGGTGCCGCCGTCACGCTGGGGAATGTTGTTGGTGAAGGTGAGTACGTTCTCGTGGAAGGAGTCGTTCCACCACAGGGCCACGTCCACGGTGATGTCGTCCTTCTCCGCGTGGATGGCGATCGGCGCTTCGAACAGCGTTCCCCGGTTGCGGTCGAGATAGCGCACGAAGGCCTCGATGCCGCCCTCGTAGAAGAGGTCGACTTCCTTGGGCTCAACACCGCGCAGGTCCGACAGGGTGATGCGGACACCGGAATTGAGGAAGGCGAGTTCGCGGAGCCGGTGCTCCAGCGTCGCGAAGTCGAAGTCCGTCATCGTGAAGGTGTCCGGCGACGGCAGGAAGGTGATCTCCGTCCCGGTCCGCTGCTTGCCGCGGCTTTCGTCCTGCGGCGCGTCGCCGGTCACCGAGAGCGGTGCTTCGCTGTCGCCATGAACGAAGCGCATCTCATGGGTCTGGCCATCACGCCAGATGGTGAGGTCGAGACGCACGGACAGCGCGTTCACCACCGACACGCCCACGCCATGCAACCCGCCGGAGACCTTGTAGGAGTTCTGGTCGAACTTCCCGCCCGCATGCAGCTGGGTCATGATGACTTCTGCTGCGGACACGCCCTCTTCCGGGTGCATCTGCGTGGGGATGCCACGGCCATTGTCCCGCACGGCCACGGACCCGTCTGCATTGAGCACGACATTCACCGTGTCGCAGTGACCGGCCAGCGCTTCATCGATGGCGTTGTCCACCACTTCGTAGACCATGTGGTGAAGCCCCGAGCCGTCATCGGTGTCGCCGATATACATGCCCGGACGCTTGCGCACGGCATCAAGGCCCTTGAGGACCTTGATGGAGTCCGCGCCATAGTCTTCCGGGGTCTGGCCGTCCTGGCCCGTGGCTTCGTCGCTCATGGTTCTTCTTTCATTCTTCCGTAACCGGAGGAACTCTTTGCCTGTCTAAAGCTCGCTGATATTGGTGATGATGCGCGAGACGACGCCATATTCCTTGGCCTCTTCCGCACTCATCCAGTAGTCGCGATGGGTGTCTTTGACGATCTGCTCGTAGGACTGGCCGGTGGCCTCGGCAAAGATACGGTTCAGGCGTTCGCGCATCTTGATGACTTCCTGCGCCTGAATGTCGATGTCAGAAGCCGACCCGCCGATGCCGCCGCGCGGTTCGTGCAGCAGGAAGCGCGTGTTAGGCAGGCAGACGCGGTCTTCCTTGTCGGCGGAGACGTAGATCAACGCGCCGGCAGACGCGCACCAGCCGGAGCCGACCATCTTCACCTTGGGCTTAATGAACTTGACCATGTCGTGGATCATGTCGCCGGACTCAACATGACCACCCGGGGACGAGACAATCATGGTGATCGGGTCATCGCTTTCAGCCGCCATGGCGAGCAGGCGCTCGGTCGTCGTCTTGGCGATCCGGTCATTGATCTCACCCACTACGAGAACAGTACGCGAATTGAACAGCGCGTTTTCCATCAGGGGATTGGTGAAGCTCTTCGCGATATCCATGGGATCCGCATCGAGATAGGTCTCAGGCATCTGTCTTTCTCCGAGTGTGTCGTCGTCGTTGTGACCGCTGCGGCGCTCAGCCCAGCGGTGTGAGGTCTCCATGGGCCACGTTGAAGACCTGTGCGCGGTCGCCCAGGCTCTCAAACAGGCTTGCATCCGTGCCGGTCATCCAGGCCTGCGCGCCCAGTCGATCCAGCTCGTCAAACAGTGCGGCCCGCCGGCGGGCATCCAGATGCGCGGCAACTTCGTCCAGCAGCAGCAGCGGCGGCGCGCCGAAACTGGCGCAGATGGCGCGGGCGTTGGCGAGCACGAGGCCGATCAGCAGCGCTTTCTGCTCGCCGGTCGAACAGGCCTGCGCGTCCATGTTCTTGGCCGCGTGGCGGACCAGAAGGTCCGCCCGGTGCGGCCCTTCGAGGGCACGGCCCGCCGCCGCATCGCGGTTGCGCGAGGTAGCCAGACGCGCGGCAAACCGGTCTTCCAGATCAACAGAGGCTGCCGCACCGATCTCGGCGCCGATATCCGCCTCAAAGCCCGAGGCGAGCGAAACGTCGGCACGCGGGAAGGCGCTGGCGCCAGTGTCTGCATGTTCGCCTATCGCGGCGATCAGCTGACCTATCATATGGGCCCGCGCGACAGCGATTGCGATACCGTGCTCGGCCATCTGCGCCTCCAGCGCCGACAGCCAGCTTGCGTCCCAAGTGTCCTCGCCGAGCAGCCGCGTGCGCTCGCGCATGGCGCGCTCGTAAGACGTTACCCGGGATGAATGACCGGGGTCGAAGCCGATCACCATACGGTCAAGGAACCGGCGGCGGCCGCTGGCACTTTCGATGAACAGGCGGTCCATCTGCGGGGTCAGCCACAGGGCACGGACATAGGTCCCCAGAACGCCGGAGCCGGGTTTTGCCGCCCCGTCCACCTTGACGATGCGCTTGTCGCCGTCCGCAGACCGGCCAAGCCCGGTCCCCAGATCGACCGTCCCTTCAGGCGTCACGACCGTGGCAGCGACCCCCCATGGGGCCGCACCCGCGCCCGGTTCCTCCCGCGACATGTCGCGCGTCATCACATCCGAGAGGCGCACACCACGCAATCCGCGGCCGGGCGTCAGAAATGACACCGCTTCGAGAATATTGGTCTTGCCGGCGCCGTTCTCGCCCACCAGCACAACGCTGCGCGCATCGAGCGCCAGCGCAGCACGGCCATAGTTGCGAAAGCCGGTGACCACTAGCCGCAGCACCGCCAGCCGTGCAGACGCGACAGGCTCCCGGGGTTCAGGAGACATGACGGTCACGGGTGGCTGGGTGTGGGCAAGTGTCAATCAATACCTTTCGAAAGGCGGGCGTGTCGGCTTACACGCGCATCGGCATCAGCACATAGAGCGCGTCGGCATCGTCGGTGTCGCGCACAACCGTCGGCGAGCCGGCATCGGACAGTTCGAAATGCGCCGTCGGCCCGTCGAGCTGCTGGGTGATGTCGAGGAGGTAGCGGGCGTTGAAGCCGATCTCCAGCGCATCGCCCTGATACTCGACGCCCAGCTCTTCCGTGGCCGAACCTGAATCCGGATTGTTGACGGCGAGGGTGACCTTGCCGTCGTCGAGGTCGAGCTTCACCGCGCGGCTGCGTTCGGTTGAGATCGTCGACACGCGGTCAACGGCGGCGGCGAACAGCTTGCCGTCCACTTCCATCGACTTGTCGTTCTCCGACGGGATCACCCGGCCATAATCCGGGAAGGTGCCGTCAATGAGCTTGGAGGTGAGCGTCACGCCACCGAGCTCGAAGCGGATCTTGGTATCGGAGACGGCAATCTTGACGCTGTCATCGCCGGCTTCCAGCAGTTTGAGCAGTTCCGTCACCGCCTTGCGCGGCACGATGATGCCGGGCATGCCGTCGGCACCCGCGGGCATGGCCATGTCGACGCGCGCCAGACGGTGGCCGTCAGTCGCCACCGCCCGCAGCTTGCCATCCACGGTGTGGAGATAGATGCCGTTGAGGTAGTAGCGGGTCTCTTCAGTCGAGATGGCAAAACGCGTCTTCTCGACCAGCCGGAACAGGTCCTTTGTGGAGAGCTCGAAGCTGTAAGGCAGATCACCTGCGGCAGCGGCGGGAAAGTCCTCGCGCGGCAGGCTCTGAAGGGCAAAGCGCGACCGGCCGGCGACAACGGTCACCTTGCCGGTTTCAGCATCATGATTGACCTCGACCTGCGCCCCGTCGGGCAGCTTGCGGACGATGTCGTACATGGTGTGGGCTGGTGCGGTCGTGCCGCCGCCGGACGCCACATCGGCGGCGACGCCCTCGACGATTTCGATATCGAGGTCGGTCGCCGTGAGGCTCAGCTGCCCGTCATCAGCGGAGAGCAGCACATTTGCCAGAATGGGAATGGTGTTCCGGCGTTCAACCACGCTCTGGACGTGATTGAGGGCCTTGAGGAGAGCGCCGCGTTCGATCGTGATCTTCATGGACTGGGTGTTTCCGTAGTTGCGGGGCCGGAACCGGCTTTTCTGGCGGGTAGACCGCCCATCCAGGCGGCCGGAGGCACTGATACGGGGACCGGAAGGCGGTGACCTGGAGGACTTCCGGCGGACCGGCGTCAGGTCCCTGGGACGACCGCCCCCGGGCCTTCGATAAATCCGCTGCCGCGCTCCCCAAATCGACCCTTTACATGGGCCAGAATCAGCCCCGAAGTTATAGCAGTTTCGGCTCACGAATGTACAAAATACGCCTTGTGGAACTGGGAATTCCCGCGATTTCACATAGCAGCCTTGTGAGACCGGCCCTTTGACTTTTGCAGGGTCCGGGAATACCTGTTGCGCCGGGTCCAGACCCCTGCCGTCCGCAGGCTGTTGCCAAGGTGAAGTTCTGGCGTCGTGACGACCAAAGTCAGCCATGTCAGCACCTGCTGCCTGGTGGCAATGCGGACCCCATCAGACCGAGCGCAGCACAGGCCACGACATGAAAGGCTTCGCCATGGTCACGTCCAATCAGATACCCCCGATCCACGACCTCAAAACGCAGGCGAAACGTCTGCGGACCCAGCTCGATACGCCGGATGCCCCGGTCACCCACGCCCGTGCGCTGGAGCTTCTGGCCCGCCAATACGGCTATGCGGACTGGAACACGCTTTGCGCCGTGTCCAGACGGTGTGAGCAGGAGCAGGCCCGCAATGCCCAGCGCCCGCTGCAGGTGGGCGACGAGATCGCCGGTACCTATCTCGGCCACCGCTTCACCGGGCAGGTCATCGGTCTCCGGGCGATGACCGGCGGGCATACCCGGCTGACGGTGCATTTCGATGAGCCGGTTGACGTTGTCTCGTTCGAGAGCTTCTCGGCGTTCCGCCAGCGGGTGTCCTGCACGCTCGACGAAGACCTCGTTGCGCCCGCGAAACTATCGGACGGCACGCCGCATATGCGGATCGAAGCGCGGCACTAGGCGCAACGGCGTCCTCGACCGCATGCGAAACGAGAAAGGCCGGAGGATCGCCGTGATCCTCCGGCCTTTGTCCATGCGGGCAGCAATGGGCTGCGCGCTATTCCTCGATCTTGCGGCGGATCAGGTTGATGTCCTCATCCAGCGCCTTGTCCTCGGCGCGCAGCTGCTCGATCTTGTTCACGCCATGCAGCACGGTGGTGTGGTCGCGGCCGCCAAACTTGCGGCCGATCTCCGGCAGCGACCGGGTGGTCAGGTGCTTGCAAAGATACATGGCCACCTGGCGCGGCCGTGCCACGGAGCGCGACCGGCGCGGCGACGACATGTCGACAAGGCGCAGGTTGTAGTGGTCCGCCACCTTGCGCTGGATATCGTCGATGGTGATCCGCTTTTCATTGGCGCGCACGAGATGCCGCAGGATGTCCTGCGCATGCTCGACAGTGAGCGTGCGGCCGATCAGTTCCGCATGGGCAATCAGCGTGGTCAGCGCCCCTTCGAGCTCGCGGATCGACGACGAGATGGAATTGGCCAGGAAATCGATGACATCGTCGGACAGCTCAACGCCGGGATGGTTCGGCAACATGGTTTCCGCCTTGGCCTGCAGGATGCCGAGGCGCAGCTCATAGTCCGTCGGCAGGATATCGCAGGCGAGGCCGTGGCCCAGGCGTGAGCGGATGCGTTCTTCGATCCCTTCAAGGTCGGACGGCGACCGGTCAGCGGAAATGATGATCTGCCGGTTGTGGTCCACCAACGCGTTGAACGTATGGAAGAATTCTTCCTGGGTTGAATCCTTGCCGCCGATGAACTGGACGTCATCCACCATCAGCACATCCACCGAACGGTAGGCGTGCTTGAAAGCCACCGTGTCCTTGTGCCTCAGCGCGTTCACGAAGTGATACATGAAGCGCTCGGCGGACAGGTAGACAACCCGCTTGCCGGGGTCCCGGCGCAAAATCTCAGCGCCGATCGCATGCATGAGATGGGTCTTGCCGAGGCCGACGGGGCCGTAGAGGTAGAGCGGATTGAACGGCACCGTGCCTTCCGCTTCCGCGACGCGGCGGGCGGCGGCGTAGGCCAGCTGGTTGGATTTGCCGACAACGAAATTGTCGAATGTCAGATGCGGCAGCAACGGCGCCCCAAGCGGCGCGTCGTCTGCGGACGCCGACTTGCCTGCAGTCTGGAACGGGTTGCTTGCGGCGGCGCGCGGCGCCGAGGCCGGTGCGCTTGTCCGTGCCGCGTGCGGAGCCGTTGATGCGGCGCCCGTGTTCGATGACGCTGCCAGGCTGTCGGCGGCAATCGCGCGGGCCGCGTCGGCAGCCGTCGCCGTGCCTTCGGCAATCAGCGTGACCTTGCGGATCGACGGGTCCTCGCTGCGCCACAGGCTCAACAGCTGATCACCAAATTCACGCTGGATGTAATCGCGCGCAAACGAGGTGGGAACCGAGTAGCTGACGGCGCCGTCGCCAACACCGATCAGGAGCACCTGACCGAACCAGCTGCGGAACCGGGCATCTCCGGTTGCGGATTTCAGTTTATCGCGCACGCGGTCCCATTGTGCCGCCACATCTGCGCCGCCTGCTGCACTCATGCCCACATCCTTGTCGGCGCCGGCGGCGCCTGCTGCTGCACCAAAGTCCAAACCGGTGCGCTGCTTGTTGTTTGTCATTCTGTCCCCTGACCTTCGCCGCATGCCGAAGGCTCTGTTCTTCGTCTTTCACCCCAAGCCGCTGCGGCATGACCCACAATTCAAGCCGTAGCGCCCATTCCTGTTCCCAGGCCCGTAGCGGACCTGTGTCCGGCGGTCAGCTCTGACGCCAGGGAAGGCCTGCCGCCTTCCACCCACCGGTTGTTCCTCTGTGACCGTCCGCATCAAGGCCGCCCTCAAAGCCGCCGGCCACATTGAAGCAGGCAGAAAAGCCCTGACCGGTCAGGGCAGCTGCCGCTGAGGCACTGCGCTGTCCGGACCGGCACAGGCACAGGACCGGCGCATCATCACTGATGCCTGCTGCCCGCAACTTGCCCGCCACATCCTCAGCGAAGGAGGCGTTGGGCACACCGCCGGGAAAGAACTGCCATTCCTCGGTCAGAAGCGGGCGGCCGGTCGACCCGATGTCGGGCAATCCAACAAAGGACCATTCAGCCTGGGTGCGTACATCGATCAGAACGCTGCGGTCGTCTTCCGACAGGATCCGCCACGCCTCTGCCACCTCGATGTCACCTGCATAGTCGCCGGACATGCCACCCTCAGCACCCCGCACGGGATGCGCCCCTTAAAATCTCGACCCAGCCCCCCACTCGAAAAGATCAGCGCAAGGCAAACAGCTCTCCCGCGACGTGAAGCAGCAATCGCGCGCCACACGTTCTTTCCGAACACTCATTTTGAGAGGTGTGAGTACTAACTACCCGCCACAATACTCACAAGCAAAGAAGGTAAGTTTGACTTAAATCGTTTTGACGAACGATTTACCTGCACATGACTGGACAGACCAATCGACTTTCTATGCTTGGAAATCAAGTACTTACCGCCGCCGCCTGAGGAACCAATACTAACGCCTGCCCGGAAGAACTGACAACCGGACCATTTGGTGAACGTCGCGAAACTTTTGCCTAACCGTCACCTTCGGACCGACCTTCCCGCTCGCATGTGCGAGATGTTCAACCGCAGAAAAGTGAGTGTATGAAAGGCTTTGCCGGTGTTGCAAGACCGATTCGTCCACAGGCTGGAAAAATTAACCATCGTTGCTGAATGCGCACACAGAGCGTGTCAGATGGCCGCGGATCGGGCCCATGATGGGGTGGCGCCTGGGTCCCAAAAGCCCAAGTCAAGGACAAATAAAACCATTCCCCTCCCGGAACCGAACCGGGAATCCTCAGGAGCCTGTCCTCCGCCCTCCGCGGGCGTCTCAGCTGCGCCGGCTGCAACAAAAAAGGCACCGCCCTGTGGGCGATGCCTTTGTCTGAACCTGACGCTGTGGCGCTTACGCCTGGCCGAGTGCTTTCACACGGCTGGAGAGGCGGGACACCTTCCGTGACGCGGTGTTCTTGTGGAGGATGCCCTTGGACGCCGCGCGCATGATCTCGGACTGTGCGACGTTGAGTGCATCCTTGGAGGCAGCCTGGTCGCCGCTGGCGATTGCTTCCTCGACCTTGCGGATGAAGGTGCGCATGCGGCTGGTACGCGCACGGTTCACTTCCGTGCGGCGCGCGATCTTGCGGACCATCTTCTTGGCGGAACTTGTATTAGCCATCGGGCTTCAAACCATTTCGTGTCAGCGGCTCATCAGCACCTGCCCCGGCCCCATGCCGGTCACAAGCCTCTGTGGCGCTTGGACTTAGGGAAATTAAGAGGCGGCGTTATACCTGCGGGCCCCGTCCGGGTCAAGCTAGGCAAAGTGGCCCCGAATTCCTGCCGAATGGGCGCTGCAACCGGGTCCTGACCGCGTCATCTCGCCTGTGCCACTGCAACGCCCGGCAGGGCGCTGACGGCCTCCGTCATATGGTCGAGAAAGGCACGGAGCCGGGCCGTGAGGCGCGCCTGTGGCAGATAGGCAGCGTTGACGTCCAGCGACGGCGCACGCCAACCAGGTAGCGCATCGCACAGGACACCCGTTTCCAGATCACCCTCAACGAACCAGCGCGGCATGACCGCATACCCCGCGCCGCGGATGGCAGCCTGCCGGGCCGACACGATGTTGTTGGTCGTGACTGCAGGCACCCCGGCCAGCTGCACCGTCTGTCCACGCCTGCCTGTCAGGGGCACAGACTGCCCTTCGAAAGGGCCGATGGCGATACATGGCAGGCGGGCCATGGCCGCCAGAGACGCCTTGCCGGAAACAAGCCCCGGCGCGGCGACCACCAGCCGCTCGACGGTGCCTAGCGGCCGCACGATCAGGCGGTCATCCGGTACAGGGCCGATCCTGACCCAGAGATCGCAGCCACTCTCGACGAACCGGACAGGCTCATCCTGAAGCTGCCAGACGAGATCGACTGAGGGCTGCTGCTCGCGGAATGTGAGCATTGCGTCGCCGAGGTCATGCTGGCCGAGCGCAACCGGGGCAACGACATGCAGCCGGCCGCGCAACGCCCCGCTCTCTTCTGCTTGACTGTCGAGCATGGCGTCCCAGCCATCCAGCAGGCGCCGGGCATCGGCGAGGCAGGCCTCCCCCGCAGGCGTCAGGGCCAGCGCATGGGTGGTGCGGCGGATCAGCTCGACACCAATGCGATCCTCAAGCTCCCTGAGCTGGCGGCTGGCCGAGGCCTGGGACATGTCGAGGTCGCGGGCAGCCGCGCTGATCGACCCGCGCTCGGCGATGCGCGCGAAGGTCGCCAGCAGCGACAGACGGTCGAACCCTTTGGCCATACGTATTAAGTATAACAGTCTCCCTTGTATTCCGTCTACCGAGAAGCCGTGCCACCCGCCATCTTCCTCCCAACGCAGGCGCTGGTGCCTGCCGTGACAGGAGATGACCAATGACCCCCATTCAGACGACTTTCGCCCTTGGTGGTGACACCCCGACCAACCGGCTTGGTTACGGCGCCATGCGGCTCACGGGCCAGCCGGGCAATTTCGGGCCCTTCGAGGACTGGGACCATGGTGTCCGGTTGCTGCGCCGCGCCGCCGGGCTCGGCGTCACCTTCTTCGACAGCGCCTGGGCCTACGGCCCGCAGACAGCCGACCAGATCGTCGGCGAAGCCCTCGACGGCATGGACATTGTACGCGCTACAAAGGGGGGCGTGGATAAGCCGGAAGCAGGGCGCATAACCGTCGATGGATCGCGCGACACCCTGCTGCGCCAGATCGATCAGGCGCTGATCAATCTGCGTACCGACCAGATCGACCTGTTCCAGCTGCACAGGGTCGACCCGCAGACGCCGATCGAAACCTCCGTCGCCGCCATGGCGGAAGCACAGGCCGACGGGCGTATCCGCCATATCGGACTGTCCAATGTAGGCCGTGCGGAGTTGGACCGCGCCCTCACAGTGGCGCCGATTGCCAGCATCCAGAACCGCTTCAACATGGCGGAGCCTGCAGATAGCGAGCTGGTGGACTACACGGCGGCAAAGGGCATCGCCTACATCCCTTATGGGCCGCTCGGTGCCAACCCGATGGCACAGGGCGCGAAGCTCGATCCGCAGGCGGCGTTGGCCTGGCTGCTACGGCGGTCCGAGAACATCATCGTGATCCCGGGCACGACATCGATCGCGCATCTGGAAGAAAACATGCGCGCATGGGAGCAGGTGTAATGCCGCTGCTGCTGACATGGGCTGCGGCCTATGCGGTGATCACCCTCACCCTTGCAGGGCTCGGGCCGGTCGTGAACGACTGGCCCATGCCCCTGCGGACCCTTCTGCTCACCGCCATCATGGTCCCGGTCATGACCTACGGTGCCGCTCCGGTCATCGACCGCCTCAGTTCCGCCATCACCCGACGGCGCCACTGAGACTACTTGTGCTTGAAGGACGGTTTGCGCTTGTCGATGAAGGCGGCCATGCCCTCTTTCTGGTCTTCCAGTGCAAACAGCGAATGGAACAGACGCCTTTCGAAGCGCAGCCCTTCGGCCAGGGTCGTTTCATATGAACGGTTGACCGCTTCCTTGGTCAGCGCCGTCACCGGACGCGACATACCGGCGATCTTTTCCGCCGTCTTCACCGCCTCTTCCACAAGGTCGGCTGCCGGCACCACGCGGCTCACAAGCCCCGAGCGTTCAGCTTCCTCGGCATCCATCTGGCGGCCGGTGAGGCACATCTCCATGGATTTCGACTTGCCGACAAAGCGCGTCAGGCGCTGCGACCCGCCGATGCCCGGCATGACGCCCAGCGAGATTTCCGGCTGACCGAACTTGGCCGTGTCGGCGGCCAGAATGAAATCGCACAACATGGCCAGTTCGCAGCCGCCGCCCAGCGCATAGCCGCCGACCGCAGCAATGATCGGCTTGCGCGCTTCAGCAATGCGGTTGGCTTTCTCGAACAGGTCTTCCTTGTAGACGTCCATGTAGGACTTGGGCTGCATCTCCTTGATGTCGGCGCCGGCGGCGAAGGCCCGCTCGGAGCCGGTGATCACCATGCAGCCGATGGCATCATCCGCGTCAAAGCCCTGCACCGCATCGATCAGCTCGTCCACGAGCGTGTTGTTGAGGGCATTCAGTGCCTCGGGCCGGTTGAGCGTAATCAGGGCCACGCTGCCGCGCTTCTCGGTCTTGATGGTGTCGTATGCCATGGGTCAGGTGCTTTCGTGGTGACGTAAGGGTCCGGGCGCCGGGCCCGCCAGGAATGTGCAGGTGCCTATCTTTGGCACCGGCTGCAATAGAATGTCGAGCGTCCAGACTGGACGATGCGCCGGACGTCGCGGCCGCAGCCGGGCGTCACGCAGGGTTCCCCTTCCCGGTCATAGACCGTGAAGGTGTGCTGGAAATAGCCCAGCGAGCCATCTGCCTGGGCGTGATCGCGCAGGGAACTGCCGCCGGCCTCAATGGCTTCCGACAGCACCTGCTTGATCATGGCGGTCAGCCGCACGAGCCGGTCCGTCGGCGCGCCGGACTGCTTGACCAGCGAGGCGGCGATCCGCTTGGGCGAGATCCCAGACCGGAACAGCGCCTCACACACATATATATTGCCGAGCCCGGCGACGACCGCCTGGTCGAGCAGCGCAGACTTGATGGGCGACTTGCGGCCCGCCAGTCCGGCAGCGAGCACCTTCGGTGTGAAGGCGCGGTCCAGCGGTTCCGGCCCCAGGGACTGCAGAAAGGCGTTCTGGGCTTCGTCGCCGCTTTCCTCGATGGTCATGAAGCCGAAGCGGCGCGGGTCGGAATAGCGGACTGTGCCGCCCGCCTCCATGTGGAAGACGACATGTTCATGCATGGCATGGGCGTTGGCGCCGGTATCGAGATGGAAGGCGCCGGGGCGCGCGGTGTCAGCCGCGCCATCCGTCTCGACGACAAACCGCCCGGACATGCCCAGATGCATGATCAGCAGGGCGTCATTTTCCAGCCGCCCCACAAGATATTTGCCGCGCCGGCCGAGCGTCTCCAGACGCGTGCCGGTCAGCCGGTCCGCAAAGGCATCAGGCAGCGGAAAGCGCAGATCAGGACGCTTGGCCTCGACACGGACAAACCGCCGCCCCTCCATGGCAGGAGCAAGGCCACGGCGAACCGTCTCGACTTCGGGGAGTTCAGGCATTGAGCGTGTACGGGCCTTGGATCAGCGTCAGCCGTGCCAACCGGCGGCAGCGACATTTTTACCAGTGTGGGGCGGTCTCATAGCGCAAAGCAATGCGGATGCGCTATGGTCCGCCGCCATGAGCGATGCCTCCACCAAAGACACGGACACGCCTGCTGCCGACAGCGCCGCGCCCAGCAACGCAACCCATTTCGGGTTCCGCGACGTTGACCCATCGCAGAAGCAGGGCCTGGTCAACAGCGTGTTCCGCAATGTTGCCGGGCGCTACGACCTGATGAACGACCTTATGTCGGTCGGCGTGCACCGGCTGTGGAAGGACGGCATGGTCGACTGGCTGGCGCCGCGCAAATCCGGCTCGGCCTATGAGACGCTGGACATGGCCGGCGGCACCGGCGACATCGCCTTTCGCATCGCGCACCGCTCCGGCGGACACGCCAAGGTTCTTGTGGCGGATATCAATGACGCGATGCTTGAGGAGGGCAAGGCGCGCGCCGCGACGGACCCGATGGGCGACCGTCTGTCCTTTGCCTGCATGAATGCCGAGAGCCTACCGCTCGAACCCAACCGGTTCGACGCCTACACGATTGCCTTCGGAATCCGCAATGTGCCGGACCTCGACGCCGCGCTGCGCGAAGCCTTCCGGGTGCTCAAGCCTGGCGGGCGGTTCATGTGCCTTGAATTCAGCCATGTGGTTGTGCCGCTGCTCGACGACGTCTACGAGACCTGGTCCTTCGAGGCGATCCCGCGCATCGGCCAACTCGTCGCCGGCGACCGCGAGAGCTACCAGTATCTCGTCGAGAGCATCCGCAAGTTTCCGGACCAGAGGGCTTTCGAGGCGCGCATCAGTGCGGCGGGCTTTTCGCGCGTCACCCACCGCAACCTGACCGGCGGCATCGCGGCCATTCACTCCGGCTACAAGATCTAGGAACGCGGGTCAGATGCTCCGCCATATGCGCAATCTCGGTCGGCTGGTACGGGCAGCATGGGTACTGTCACGCTATGACGCCCTGTTCGCCATAGACGCGGGCGATCCGCCGGCGCCGATCCGCGCGGCACGCAGCATCGCGAGGCTGCGTCAGCGCCTCGGCGGTACGCCGCTTGCGGAAGGCTCCGAAGGCGACCGCCTCGCTGCCGCTCTGACGGAGCTTGGACCCAGCTACATCAAGCTCGGGCAGTTTCTCGCGACGCGGCCGGATGTCATCGAGCCGGCTCTTGCGCGCGACCTCGCCAAGCTGCAGGACCGGCTGCCGCCGTTTGAGACCGCCATCGCCAAGCAGGTGATTGCGGAAGACTTCGGCAAGCCGGCGGACGAAGTGTTTTCGGGCATGGGAGATGCGCTGGCGGCAGCATCGATCGCCCAGGTGCACAAGGCCACTGTTCCGGGTCCGGACGGTATGCAGCGGGACGTTGCCGTGAAGGTCCTGCGGCCGGGGATCGAAGACCGGTTTCAGGCGGATCTCGACTCGTTCTTCTGGGTGGCGCGGCTGATCCACCGCGCGGTGCCGTCGGCGAGGCGGCTCAAACCCATCGACGTGGTACAGACCCTGGCCGACTCCGTAGCGCTGGAGATGGATCTGCGACTTGAAGCGGCCGCCCTATCGGAAATGGCGGAACGTACGTCGGGCGACGCCGGTTTCCGCACACCGGCGATTGACTGGGAGCGCACGTCCAAGCGGGTCATGACGCTTGAATGGATCGACGGCATTCCGATTGCCGATACGGCGCGGCTGGACGCAGCCGGTCTCGACCGCAAGGCCGTCGCCGCCAATGTCATCACCACTTTCCTCACCCACGCCGTGCGCGAGGGCTATTTCCACGCGGACATGCATCCCGGCAATCTGTTTGTCGAAGCGGACAACCTCGAGACCGTCGGCCCCGGTGGCACGCTGGTGGCGGTCGATTACGGCATCATGGGACGGCTCAACCCGAAGGAGAGCCGGTTCCTTGCGGAAATCCTGTTCGGCTTCGTGATGCGGGACTACCGCCGCGTCGCCGAAGTGCATTTCGAGGCGGGCTATGTGCCGGAGACAAAGTCGGTGGATGCCTTTGCCCAGGCGCTGCGGGCCATCGGTGAGCCCATTCTTGGGCGTGAGGCCAGCGAGATTTCCATGGCGCGGCTGCTGGCGCAGCTCTTCGAGGTGACAGGCCAGTTCGACATGGAGACGCGGCCAGAGCTCATCATGCTGCAGAAGACCATGGTAGTGGTCGAAGGGGTCGCGCGCGATCTCGACCCGGATTTCAACATGTGGGAAACCGCCGAACCGATCCTCCGGCAGTGGCTGGAAAGCCGGATTGGGCCGGAAGGCCGGCTGCAGGACGCCGTACGCGGCGCCGAGCGCATGGGGCGGCTGATGGGCGACCTGCCGGACCTCCTGGAAACCGCCGAACGGGCCGCCCGCAGCATTGCCGGACCCGGCGGAACCGGCGTTGCCGAAGGCCTGAAGCTGCATCCGGAGACAGCAAAGGCCATCGCCGACGCTCAGGCGGAGCGGGAACGGCCCGGGCGGATCGCGCTGTGGGTCGGCGCTGCCGCGCTGGCGGTTCTGGCGGTCGCGGCAGTCTTTTAGCGGCCTATCTACACATTCGGCGCGTAAATACCTATATTCACCGCATCGCTTGCGGGGAATCTTGCTTTCCTGCGGGTTTCTCTGGGTGGAAGGCGTGGATCACGTGCTCAACGGCAAACGCATACTTCTCATCATCGGCGGCGGCATCGCGGCCTACAAGTCGCTGGAACTGGCGCGGTTTCTCCGCCGTCGGGGCGGCGAGGTACGAGCGATCCTGACCAGGGCGGGCCAGGAATTCGTGACGCCGCTTTCCGTCGGCGGGCTCACCCATGACAAGGTCTATACGGACCTCTTCGACCTCACCGCCGAGGCCGACATGGGCCATATCCAGCTGTCGCGGGACGCGGACCTGCTGGTGGTGTGTCCGGCCACAGCCGATCTGATGGCCAAGATGGCCCAGGGCCGCGCCGACGATCTCGCCTCCACCGCGCTTCTGGCGACCGACAAGCCGGTGATGATCGTCCCGGCGATGAATGTGCGCATGTGGCAGCACCCGGCGACCCAGCGCAATCTGGCGCAGCTGATCGCCGACGGCGTGAGCGTGGTCGGGCCGCGCGACGGCGATATGGCCTGCGGCGAGTACGGGCCGGGCCGGCTTGTCGAACCAGACGAGATCGTCGACGCGATCGAAGCGAAGATCGGCGGCAGTGCCGTCCTCACCGGCCGCAAGGCCATTGTCACCGCCGGGCCGACCCATGAGCCCATTGACCCGGTGCGCTACATCGCCAACCGGTCTTCCGGCAAGCAGGGCTATGCCATTGCCGAGGCGCTGGCGCGGCTTGGCGCCGACACCCATCTCGTCTCCGGCCCGACGGCACTGGCCGACCCAGCCGGCGTTCAGGTGACGCGGGTGGAAACGGCGCGCGAGATGCTGGCAGCAACCGAAGCGGCCCTGCCTGCGGACATCGCGATTTGCGCGGCCGCCGTCGCCGACTGGCGCGCGGACACCTCAACCAATTCAAAGCTCAAGAAAGACGGATCGGGTGCCGTGCCGCCGCTAGCGCTGGTGGAGAACCCGGACATTCTCGCGACCCTGTCCGTGGCCGGGCCGAAACGCCCGCAGCTCGTTGTCGGGTTTGCCGCAGAGACCGACGACGTGATTGCCCACGCCACCGCCAAACGCGCCCGCAAGGGCTGCGACTGGATTGTTGCCAATGACGTGTCGCCAGGCACCGGCATCATGGGCGGCGACAGCAACACTGTTCACATCATCGGCAGCGACAGCGTCGAGCACTGGGACCCGATGCCCAAGGCGCAGGTCGCCACCAAACTCGCCGAGCGCGTGGCGCAGACACTGACCACCTGAGGACACCACGACGAATGACTTCCATCGACATCAAGGTGATGCAGCTGCCCCACGGCAAGGGACTTGACCTTCCCGCCTACGAAACCGACGGGGCGGCGGGCATGGATCTGCGCGCCGCGCTGGCCGAAGGCGAGACAGTCATGCTCGACCCCGGCGCGCGCGCCATGGTGCCGACGGGTCTCGCCATCGCGCTGCCGCAAGGCTTTGAAGCGCAGGTGCGTCCGCGGTCCGGCCTGGCCGCCAAGCAGGGCGTCACGGTGCTCAACAGTCCGGGTACGGTCGATGCGGACTATCGCGGTGAAGTGAAAGTCATCCTGATCAACCACGGGGACGAACCGGTCGCCATCGACCGGGGCATGCGCATTGCGCAGATGCTGTTTGCGCCGGTCACGCGCGGCGTGTTCGCGCAGGTCGATACGCTTGACGAGACAGCGCGCGGCGCTGGCGGCTTCGGCTCCACCGGCACCGATACAACGGCTGAAGCGGGCACAACGAGAAAGGCCGGGTAACGGCATGTTACGGCTATCAAAGAAGACACTCCTGGCTCTCGAGGCCGTGGTCGACGTGGCCTACAACGCGCGGCCGGACCCGGTGCAGTCGAAGGAAATCACCAAGCGGCAGGGCATTCCCCAGCGCTACCTCGAACAGGTGATGCAGCAGCTTGTGCGCGAAGGCGTGCTCAAGGGCGTGCGCGGGCCGCGTGGCGGCTACCGACTGGCCCGCGAGCGGCGGCGCATCACGGTCGGTGAGATCGTCCGCATTGTGGGTGCCATGGAGGCCGCCGACGATGCCCGCGACGAAGCCAAGGCCGCCGCGCGCGAAAGCCGGCAGGAGGCAGTCGCCGGCACTGGTTCGGGCAACGGCGCGCTCAACGGCTCAGGTCACAATTCCGGTGAGACGCCGGAGCCTCAGGCTGTGAATGGCGGATCGCCGCTCGGCGAACAGGTGGTGCGTCCCATGTGGGACGCCTTCCAGTCGGAGATGATGGACAAGCTCAATGCCATCACCATCGACGATCTGTGCCGCGAAGCCGAGAGCAAGGACATCAAGCCCGCATCGCAAGCGGGTATGGATTTCACAATCTAGGACGACTACGTCCGATACAGACAGGGCGTTTGCGGCAGGTGCCGCACGCAAAGAGGAGACACCCCCATGAGCGACAAGCCAGGCCGCGGCCGCATCTATGACTGCATCACCGAGACGATCGGCAACACGCCGCTGGTGCGCCTCAAGCGCATGAACAAGAACGCCAAGGCTGACGTGCTGCTGAAGCTCGAATTCTTCAACCCGCTCTCGAGCGTGAAGGACCGTATCGGTGTCGCGATGATCGAGGCGCTGGAAGCACAGGGCAAGATCAACGAGAACACGGTCCTCATCGAGCCGACCTCCGGCAACACCGGTATCGCGCTGGCCTTCGTAGCCGCAGCCAAGGGCTACCGGCTCATTCTGGTGATGCCGGAAAGCATGTCGCTGGAGCGCCGCAAGATGCTGGCACTGCTGGGGGCGGAGCTGGAACTGACGGAAGCCGCCAAGGGCATGAAGGGCGCGGTCGCCCGGGCGGAAGAGCTGCTGCAGTCAACGCCGAATGCGGTCATGCCGCAGCAGTTCGACAACCCGGCCAACCCGGAGATCCACCGCAACACGACGGCGGAGGAAATCTGGAACGATACCGATGGCAAGGTGGATGTGGTCATATCGGGCATCGGCACTGCCGGCACCTTCACAGGTGTGGGGTCGGTCCTCAAGGAGCGCAAGCCGAGCGTGCGGATGGTGGCCATCGAACCTGAAGATTCGCCGATCCTGTCCGGCGGTCAGCCGGGCCCGCACAAGATTCAGGGCATTGGCGCCGGTTTCATTCCCGGCAACCTCGATACCGACCTGATCGACGAAGTGATCACCATCGGCAATGAAACCGCCTTCGAGACCTCCCGTCAGGCGGCCCGCGAAGAAGGCATTCCCGGGGGCATCTCGTCGGGTGCAGCCATTGCGGCGGCTCTTGAAGTCGCCGAACGGCCGGACATGGAAGGCAAGACCGTTGTCGCCATCATTCCGAGCTTCGCCGAGCGGTATCTCTCCACCGCGCTTTTCGACGGCATCTAGGCGCCGTCCACGGTGGCACTCACCGGCCCCCAGCTTGAACGCTACGCCCGCCACATCCTGCTCAAGGATGTGGGCGGACCCGGCCAGCAGGCGCTGCTCAAATCCCGTGTGCTGATCATCGGTGCCGGCGGCCTCGGCTCGCCTGCCGCGCTGTATCTCGCGGCCGCGGGTGTCGGCACCATCGGACTTGTCGACGACGACGTGGTGTCGCTATCCAATCTGCAGCGGCAGATCATCCACACGACTGCGGCAGTGGGTGAAGAGAAGACGTCGAGCGCCGCACGCACCATCAAGGCGCTCAACCCTGACACAGAGGTTGTTCTGCATACGGAGCGCCTCACCGGGGCGAATGCCGCAGACCTGATCGGCGCCTATGATCTGGTGCTGGATGGCTGCGACAATTTCGAGACGCGGTTCCTGGTGAGTGATGCCTGTGCCGCGGCAGAAGTGCCGCTGGTCTCCGGCGCCGTCGGCCAGTTCGACGGACAGCTTGCCGTGTTCAAACCATGGCTGCACGGCGAAGACGGAACGCCGGGGCCGGGCTATCGTGATCTGGTGCCGCAGATGCCGCCGCCGGGCAGCGTGCCGACCTGCGAAGAGGCGGGCGTCGTGGGGGCCCTCACCGGTGTCATCGGCTCAATGATGGCGATGGAGGCGATCAAGGAGATCACCGGCGCGGGCAGCAGCCTTGCCGGGTACCTGCTGATCTATGATGCCCTCGACACACGCATCCGCCGCGTGCGGCTGGTCCACGATCCCGGGCAATAGGCGTCGGGCAAAGCAACTAAAGGTTGCAAGACATTTTTCATCTTTACCTGTGATCGTAGCGAGTCTGATTGATCGCGGGGACACGTCATGATGGAAGGTGCAGACCAATTCTGCCCTATTGAACCCGGAAGCCCTCTTGCTTCCCCGGAGTTCGAGGCCTTCTACAGGCTCTGGGACACTGCACGCGGCGACGCGCCGTTGCCACATATGCGCGCATTGCAGCCGGCATCGATCCCCCCTCGCTTCCTGCCGCATATCACGGTCATCGGCGTTGAAAACGATGCCACCCGGTTTGTCATCCGGCTGGCCGGCAGCGCCATTCGCGAAATCGCCCAGATTGAAATGACCGGGTGGGAAATCGACGAAGAACACTCCGATCCGATTGAACTCAACATCTCACAAGCGTCCCTCGACCGCATGAAATGGGCTGTTGCCAACCGAAAACCCTATTGCCTGGGCGCACAGGCGCGCTGGTCTGAAAGGGACATGCTCTCACAGCGCACGTTGGTCCTGCCCTATGCCGGCGACGACGGGCGGGTGCAGCGGTTCCTGACCCTCAACGACCTAGCGATTGCAGAAGATCCCTGCGCGACCTGTGCGGCGCGCAATTGCGCGCCAAAGCTACGCGTGGCCAGCGTCCACTAGCCGCCCCTAGGTATCCATCGGCAGGACCCGGTCCGGCGGGGCGTTGCCGTCCACGAAGCTGCGGATATTGATCACCACCTTCTCGCCCATCTCGGTGCGGCTCTCGATGGTGGCGGAGCCCATATGCGGCAGCAGCACCACATTGGGGCGCCCAAGCAGCTTTGGGTTCACAGCCGGTTCGTTCTCGAACACATCGAGCCCGGCGCCGGCAATCTCGCCCGCGTCAATCGCCTTGGCGAGCGCGGCCTCGTCGATGATCTCGCCGCGCGCCGTGTTGACGATGTAAGCCTCGGGCTTCATCAGCTTCAGACGGCGCGCATTGAGCAGATGATAGGTCGCAGGCGTATGCGGACAGTTCACCGAGACAATGTCCATGCGCGCAAGCATCTGGTCGAGGGAGTCCCAGTAGGTCGCTTCCAGTTCTTCTTCGATTGCCGGGGCTGCCGGATTGCGATTGTGATAGTGGATCTGCAGGCCGAAGGCTTTCGCCCGCTGCGCCACGGCCTGGCCGATGCGGCCCATGCCGATGATGCCCAGGCGCTTGCCGTGAATGCGGTGGCCCATCATCCAGGTCGGCGCCCAGCCCTGCCACTGGTTGTCTTCTGAAATGATCTGCGCGCCTTCTGTGAGGCGGCGCGGCACGGTGAGGATCAGCGCCATAGTGAGGTCGGCCGTATCCTCCGTCAGCACATTGGGCGTGTTGGTGACCATGATGCCTTTGGCGTGGGCTGCATCGACGTCGATATTGTCGACCCCGGCACCGAAATTGGCGATCAGCTTCAGCTTGTCGCCGGCCTTGGCAATCAGGTCGGCGTCGATGCGGTCCGTCACCGTCGGCACCAGCACATCGCTCTCCGCCATCGCCTGTTCCAGCGCCTCACGTGACATGGCCGTGTCTTCAAGATTGAGGCGGGTGTTGAACAGCTCCCGCATGCGCGTCTCGACGATGTCGGGCAGCTTGCGGGTCACGGTGACGAGCGGTTTTGACTGGGGCACGGCGTGGGGTCTCGCGGGAGGACTTGGGTGCGTCTGGCGCCCATTGGTATCACCCTGACGGCCCGGCATCAAAGCACTTGCGCGCGCCCGGCATGACGCAACCGCTTGACCCCGCCCGAACCGCCTTGCGATAAGAATTAACCACAGCAAACAAGGCGGCGGCGGGTCTTTTCGTCCTTTCGGCCGACTTCAATCAAAACAACAATTCCGGTCTGCGACGCGTGTCTTCCCGTAGTTTCACCACCGCCTTCCCTGCTCTGCTCCAATCCGTGATGGCCCGGCTTTCCGTGCCAGGGTTTTTGATGCCTGAGCCGACGCGGCGGGTTATCCGGCCCCTTGGATTTGCGGCGGCCGTGCTGATGGCGGGAACCATGGCCGGCCCGGCGACGCTGGCGCAGCCAACCGCAGGCCACACACTCAGCGGCGGGGTCACCATCGGTCCGGTCACCGGACTGCCGATGCCGCGGTTCGTTTCCATCAAGTCAAGCCCGGTCAATGTGCGCGGCGGACCGTCCACCAACCATCAGGTGGCCTGGGTCTTCGTGCGCAAGGACGTGCCGGTGGAAGTGACCGCCGAGTTCGAGAACTGGCGGCGCATCCGTGATGTCGATGGCGATCAGGGCTGGGTGTTCCACACGCTCATTGACGGCGAGCGGACGGTGATGGTGGTCGGCCCCGACAAGCAGGTGCCGCGCGAGGGCGATCTCGTGCCGCTGCATTTCGCGCCGGACACGGCCAGCGACGAAGTCGCGCTCGTGGAACCGGGCGTTGTGGGCCTGATGGAAAATTGCGGGCAAGGATGGTGCGCGGTGCGCATGGGCCCGCATGAAGGCTTCATGCGGGCCTCATCGCTGTACGGTGTCTATGCCCGCGAGGCGGGCTGAGCGGGCTTAAGCGAAATCACCACCAAGCCGCTTGACCATGGCGTCCGACACGACGGCCAGGTGCTGGTAGTTCTCGTGCGCGAAGCCGATCATGACCTTGGCGCCGGGCGTCTTGAACTTCGCGATCTGATCATCCGTGAACGGAAAATGCAGGAAGTGCACCGAGGATGACTTGCCGTCTTCCGACGTGCGGTCGATGTCGTGCTCGGGGTCGGACATCACGCGTTCGCCGTCAATGTCGATGAAGGCGGTCTCTTCGATGCCGGCGAGCTTGTAGAGCACGTTCTTGCGACGCACGGGATCGTCGATCTCGAACATGACGGTGGCGACCAGCTCTTTGCCCTTGGGGATGAGCGGGTTGTAGGCCGTCAGTTCATCTTCGATCTGCTCCTCGCCGCCCTTCTCGATGTAGAGCATTTCGTGGATCTGGTGCCACATGGTCTCGTAGCTCTCGAAGTAGAACGTCGCGTGCGGACCGACTTCGATGCGGCGCTCGCGCTTCACAGGCATCATGGCCTTGCGGCGCTCGGCCCGCTGCTTGGTGTAGTCCGCGATCGGCATGATGTCGGCGCGGGTGATTTCGGTGGGGTTGGGCATTGCGGTCATTTCCGTTCTTTACTCAACTCTCGTCTTTGTTTCAGGCGCGGACGGGCTAGAGCCCGTAGGCCTGCGCAATCAGTTCAATCGGGTGTGCGGAGGACGGCTTGGCCTTGCCTTCCTCGACAAGGCCGAGCTCATCCATCTCCTGCATCAGGTGCTTGAGCGCCAGCGGGCATTCGCTCACCACGTGTTCGGCCTTGGCCTTTGAGATATTCCGCGCGGTCGTCTTGCCAACCTTCATGGCGACATCGTGCGTGTCTTTCAGCACACCGAAGGTGCCGCCGTGACCGGCACAGCGCTCGACCGGGGTGACCTTGGCGTCGGGGATGAGCCGCAGCATCTCGACCGCCTTCGCCCCCATGTTCTGGGCGCGCGCATGACAGGCGAGGTGCACGGCGACGCCGCCCTCAAGCGGCTTCATGCCGTCCACAAGGCCTTCGTTCTTGGCGATGTCGACGATGTATTCATCGATATCCTTGACCGCCTTGGACAGCGCGATGACGTCTTCATTGTCCGGCAGGATCAGCGGCCACTCGAACTTCATCATCAGGCCGCAGGAGGCAATGAGCGTGACGATGTCCCAGCCTTCGTCGACCAGCGGCCGCAGGTCTGCGGAGACCTTCTTCGCCTGTTCGGCAACGCGCTCGAGATCCGCCTGCTCTAGGAACGGCATGCCACAGCAGCCGGGATAGACTGGTTTGGCGGTGACGCCCTGGCGCGCCAGCACCTTGAGGGCGGCCTCGCCCATCTGCGGGTTGTTGTAGTTGCCGTTGCAGGTGGCAAACAGTGCCGCCTTGCGGGTGGTCGCCTTGCCGTCGGCGGCGGGCGCCAGCGTGCCGGCCTGTTCGTGGGCCTTGGCGCGCATCATCAGCGTCTTGCCGGCGAAGGTCGGCAACTCCGCCTTGGCGTCAATGCCGGCGACCTTTTCCATCACCGGGCGCGTGAGCTTGTTGTCCTTCTTGGAGCCCCAGTTCGCGAGACCGGCCACGGGCCGGAGCATCTTGCCGTTGCGGTCCATCTCGGCCAGCTGGCGGGCGGTGGCATTGCCTGCCTCGCCATTCTTGGTACGGACCATGCGATAGCGCAGCATGAGATGCGGGAAGTCGAGATTGAACTCGTGCGGCGGCACATAGGGGCACTTCGTCATGAAGCACATGTCGCAGAGCGTGCAGGCTTCCTCGACGGGGCCGAACTGGTCCGACGTAACGCTGTCCAGTTCGCCGGTGTCGCTCTCGTCGATCATGTCGAAGAGGCGCGGGAAGGAGTCGCACAGATTGAAGCAGCGGCGGCAGCCGTGACAGATATCGAAGACCCGGCGCAGTTCTTCATCGAGCTTGGCCTCGTCATAGAATTCGTCGCTCTTCCAGTCGATCGGATGCCGGATGGGCGCTTCTAGGCTGCCTTCTGCCATGGATTATCTGCCTGTCGGTGCGGGAAGGGGAATGCGGGAAGCGGGAAACAAGTAAGGGCCGGAGCACAGGTGCTCCGGCCCTTGTGTCTGTCAGCCTGAGTTAGGCGTCCATGGTGTCGAGCGCCTTCTGGAAGCGACCGGCGTGGCTCTTTTCAGCCTTCGCCAGGGTCTCGAACCAGTCAGCGATCTCGTCGAAGCCTTCCTCGCGGGCCGTGCGGGCCATGCCCGGATACATGTCGGTGTATTCGTGGGTTTCACCGGCAATGGCGGCCTTCAGGTTGGCATCGGTGGAGCCGATCGGCTCGCCGGTTGCCGGGTCGCCGACTTCTTCCATGAATTCCAGGTGGCCGTGAGCGTGGCCGGTTTCACCTTCCGCGGTGGAGCGGAACACGGCAGCCACGTCGTTGTAGCCTTCCACATCCGCCTTCTGGGCGAAGTAGAGGTAACGGCGGTTTGCCTGGCTTTCGCCGGCAAATGCCTCTTTGAGGTTTTCGAGCGTCTTGGACTCAGCGAGTGACATCTAGGGGATCCTCCTCATACGAAACTCGGGATGCGGACGCCCTTGTGCCAGCCCCGGCACAGGCCTCCGCCATACCCGGTCAACGTAGTTGCGGGCCTTTCCCTGTCAAGGCTGGAACCGGTCTAAAAAGGGCTGAAAAGCCTTGTTTTTGCGGGAATTTGTGCGAACCGTTCGCAGCAAGTTATGCCGGTCAGCGGCCTGAAACGCCGGCCATTGCGGCAACCCGTTGAAGCCAAAGACCTATTGGTTCTGACCCTTGGTCGGCGCCGCATGCACGCGCACGATCACCTCGATGCGCTCCAGTTCAGCCCCTTCGGGCGTCTCCGGCAGGCCGATCACCTCGATGCCCTCGCCGGGGATATCCTGCAAGCGGGCATCGTCCACATGATAGAAGTGATGGTGGTCGGTGAGGTTGGTGTCGAAATAGGTGCAGCCGCCATCAACGACCACCTGACGCAGCAGGCCTGCATCCGTGAACTGGTGCAGGGTGTTGTAGACCGTCGCCAGCGACACCCGCACACCGGCACGCGAGGCCTCGCCATGCAGCGCTTCCGCCGTCACATGGCGGTCACCGCCCTCAAACAGCAGCCTACCCAGGGCCAGACGCTGGCGTGTCGGGCGCAATCCCTTGTCACGCAGGGCCTGAAGCGTCTGGGCGTAGGGCCGGTCGCCGCTCTCTGCGGTCTGGGAAGCGGTCGGGGAAACGGGCATGTCTGACTGGGTCATGGCATGTGGACGGACAGCCGGTCGGCCCCGCCCCTCTTTGGAACTGTTACAACAACTCCGAAAATGTGGTGTTTCTCAAAGACTTGTCAAGAGATGAGCTGCCGCGCCACGGTCACAAGATCAGGCGGGAAGACCGTTTCGGCGGTTTTTTCGAGGTCGTCGAGCGCCCACCAGCGCATTTCCTGCAGGGCGTCTCGTTCTTCCGGTTCGGTGCCGCCGCTGAAAACCGGGTCACTGGCGCCGCAGCGGCCATGGAAGAACACATCGCGGCCCCGCCACCTCCGGCCGTTCACCTCGAACGTACTTTCATGCGCATGCACAGGCCCCTCCAGGGGCACGGCGAGACGCAGCTCTTCATCCAGCTCACGGATTGCGGCCTCAAGGTCGGTCTCCGTGTCCTCCGCGCGTCCGCCCGGCGTCGCCCAGAACTCAAACGGCTTGCCGTCCTGTGCAACGGCGAAGCGCAGGAGCAAGACGCGGCTGGCCGGGTCCATGAGGATGACCCGGCCGGTGCGGCGAAGGGGCGGATCGGTCATGCTGATCTCCGCTGCGCCAAACTCACTTCCGCCAGCTCGGAGTCCGGCGACAGGGTGAGCACCAGGTTCAACAGCGCCCAAAGATCATCCAGCGGGATCGGCTTCTGGTCCTCAAAGCGGCCTTCCGCAATGTCGTCCACAACTTCCGGCGTGGCGACATTGCCCGGGTGGATCAGAGTGAGGGCGATGTTTTCGTCACGCAGCGCCACGCGCAGAGACTGAACAGCGCCGCGCAGCCCGAACTTGGAGGCTGTATTGGCCGCCTCGGGGCCGGCGGCATTGTCGAATGCCGTCAACGCACCGATGAAGACCGCCCGCGGGTTCGGGCTTGCGGCGAGCGCAGGCGCCAGCCGCCGCGTCAGTTCTATCGGCGCCACCAGATTGACCGCCAGCACTGACCGCGTTTCCGCATCGGTGGATCGTGCAAGGTCGAATGCATCCGTGAATGCGTCCTCCTCCCACGTCCCACCGAGATAGAGGAGTGCGTCGAGCGGCCGGTCGCCGACGGCCGTGACCACCGCATCAATCCCTTCAGGGGCCGATATATCGGCCTGGAGCCAGGTGCCGGCGGCTGCCGGGGACCGCGACACAGCCAACACCTCAGCACCTGCATCGGCAAGTCGGCGCGCCATGTCCAGCCCGATACCCCGGCTTGCCCCGATAACCACATAGAAAGGCGTGTGGCCGGTTTCAGACATGCGGTATCAGTCCTTCCGTGTGCGGATCAGCTCGTAGGGACCACCCTTTTCGAGCCCGCGCTGATAGGCAGGGCGGTCGTGCATGCGCTTGGCGTAGGCTTCCAGATTGGGATAACCGTCGAGGCCGAGACGGCTCTCGGCAGCTTCGAGGATGAAGGTGAGCATGATGTCGGCGCCGGTGAGATCATCGCCGACGAAGAACAGGCTGTCGCCGAGTTGACTGTTGAGATAGCCCAGATGCAGGGCGATCTCGGCGTCGATCACAGGCTGCAGCGGTTCGCCGCCTTCCCCCAGCATGGACGTGAACAGCTTCAGCAGCAGCGGCACCATGGCGGACCCTTCCGCATAGTGCATCCATTCGTTGTACTTCTCGAAGTCATCGCTGCCGGTGGCGGGCATGAACTTGCCGCCGCCATAGGTGCGGATGAGGTAGTCCACCGCGGCGCCGGATTCGGCGATGTGGTACTTGCCGTCCTCGATCACCGGCGATTTGCCCAGCGGGTGCGCCTCCTTCAGCTCCGGCGGGGCGCGGTTGATCTCGTTGCGCTTGTAGAACTTGATCTCGTAGTCGACGCCGAGCTCTTCCAGGAGCCACAGAATGCGCTGGGAGCGTGAATTGTTGAGGTGGTGGACGATAATCATGGGGTCATTCTCCGGCATTTCTGCAAGGCGGGGATAGAGAGGGTTCGGGCCATAGTTTTGCTTGATTTTGCTTGCTTTTGCTAATCCCGTGCCTGTGCTACCAACGCGGGCTAAGAACGAAAAACGCGCCAGGACCGGTCACAGACTTATGGACACCATTCAGCACGCCTCGGGCGAACAGAAATCGAGCTATACCTACGAAGACCTCATTGAATGCGGTCATTCGCGCCTGTTCGGCCCCGGCAATGCGCAACTGCCGCTGCCGCCGATGCTGATGTTCGACCGGATCACGGAAATCAACGCCGATGGCGGCGCCAACGGCAAGGGCGAGATGATCGCCGAACTCGATATCAAGCCGGATCTGTGGTTCTTCCCCTGCCATTTCGAGGGCAACCCGGTGATGCCCGGCTGCCTGGGCTTGGATGCCCTGTGGCAGATGGTCGGCTTCTATCTCGGCTGGACCGGCGCCAAGGGAGCCGGATTTGCACTCGGCGTCGGGGAAGTGAAGTTCCGTGGCAAGATCGTGCCGGAAACCAAGCTTGTGACCTATCACGTGACGTTCAAGCGGGTGGTCAACCGCAAGCTGGTGCTCGGCATTGCCGACGGCACCGTCAAGGCAGACGGCGAAGACATATTTGAAGCGAAGGATCTGCGGGTCGGCCTGTCGACGGCCTGACGCATCCTGACAGCGGCATCCACCGGGCGCTTGGCCCGGCAGATGATGCCCGCGCACTCTGGTTGAAGAGGTATCTTGATGAGGCGAGTCGTCGTAACGGGCATGGGTATCGTGTCATCGATCGGCAACAACACCCAGGAGGTGGCTGCGTCCCTGCGCGAAGCCCGCTCCGGGATCGTCGCCGAACCCACCTATTCCGATATGGGCTTCCGCAGCCAGGTGGCGGGCACGCTCAAGATCGATCTGGAAGAAACGCTGGACCGCAAGACCCGCCGCTTCATGGGCGACGGGGCGGCTTATGCGTACATCGCCATGGAACAGGCGATCCGCGATGCCGGGCTTGAGGAGAGCGACATCTCCAATGAGCGCACCGGCGCCATTCTCGGTTCCGGCGGTCCGTCGACGACGGCAATCGTCGCCGCTGCCGACATCACCCGCGAGAAAGGCCCGCGCAAGATCGGCCCGACCAGCGTGCCCAAGGCCATGTCGTCGACGATCTCCGCCAACCTGTCGACGCTGTTCAAGATCAAAGGACCCAGCTACTCGATCGCGTCCGCCTGCACGACCTCGACCCACTGCATCGGCAATGCCACGGAACAGATCCAGTGGGGCAAGCAGGACCGCATGTTCGCCGGCGGCGGCGAGGAACTGGCCTGGTCCCTGTCGTCGCTGTTCGACGCCATGGGCGCGATGTCCTCCAAATACAACGATACGCCGGCCAAGGCGTCGCGCGCCTATGACGCCAACCGCGACGGCTTCGTGATCACCGGTGGCGGCGGCGTGGTGGTGCTCGAAGAGCTTGAAACCGCCAAGGCCCGCGGCGCGAAGATCTACGCCGAAGTCGCCGGCTACGGTGCCACGTCCGATGGCGCCGACATGGTGGCGCCTTCCGGTGAGGGCGCTGCGCGCTGCATGCGCATTGCCCTTGAGGGCGTCGGCGAGATGGTCGACTACATCAACCCGCATGCGACCTCGACCCCGGTGGGCGACATCCCGGAAGTGCGGGCCATTGAGGAAGTCTTCGGTGATGACATGCCGCCGATCTCGGCGACCAAATCGCTCTCCGGACACGCGCAAGGCGCGGCCGGCGTGCATGAAGCCATCTACTCGCTGATCATGATGGATCAGGGCTTCATCTGCGAAAGCGCCAATATCGAGGAAATTGACCCGGAACTTGCAAGCGCGAACATCGTGCGCGACCGGGTGGATAATGCGGAACTTAACTGTGTCCTCTCAAACAGCTTTGGTTTTGGCGGCACAAATGGTTCGCTTGTGTTCAAGCGCTACAATGGTTAGCGGAGCAAGCCGGATCATCAGGGTTAACAGCGGAACTTTGCTCAGGGGCCCATCGGGCCTGCGTTCGGGGATTGGGGAATTCCACTAATGTCAGCGACTGGCAATCTTATGCACGGCAAGCGCGGCCTCATCATGGGCGTCGCCAATGATCACTCCATTGCCTGGGGTATTGCGAAGGCCTGCGCCGCGCAGGGGGCGGAGCTCGCCTTCACCTATCAGGGCGATGCCTTTGGCCGGCGGGTGACACCGCTTGCAGAAAGCGTCGGCTCGAAGCTGGTACTGCCCGCGGATGTGGCGGACGAGGCATCGCTCGACGCAGTGTTCGAGACGCTTGCCGCCGAATGGGGCGAACTGGACTTCCTGGTCCACGCCATCGCCTATTCCGACAAGAACGAACTCAAGGGCCGCTATCTCGACACGACGCGGGCGAACTTCCATCAGACGATGGACATCTCCTGCTTCTCCTTCGTCGATATTGCCCGGCGCGCCGCACCGCTGATGACCAAGGGCGGCTCCATGGTGACGCTGACCTATGCCGGCGCCGAGCGGGTGATGCCCAACTACAATGTCATGGGTGTAGCCAAGGCCGCGCTGGAAGCATCCGTACGGTACATGGCCGTCGATCTCGGCCGCGACGGCATCCGTGTCAACGCGATCTCCGCCGGTCCGATGCGCACACTGGCGGGTTCCGCCATCTCCGACGCCAAGACGGTGTTCAACTGGAACCTGACCCACGCGCCGCTGAAACAGGCGATTGAGCTTGATGATGTGGGCGGGGCCGGGCTCTATCTGCTGTCCGACCTGTCGCGCAGCGTCACCGGCGAAGTGCATCATGTGGATGCGGGCTACAATGTCATCGGCATGCCGCAGGCGCGCGACCTCGACAAGGACCTTGTCGGCAAGGGCTACGCCAAGGTCGCCAAGGCGCGCAATGGTGGCGGCCGCACCACCGCCACGGCTGACAATGATGCGGCCACCACATCCGCCGGCGCGACCACCGACGCCGCCGAATAGCACACGGTCTCAAGGAAGCGCGCGATGCTGACCGTCTGGGGCCGGCGCAACTCCCAGAATGTCCAGAAGGTCATGTGGCTCATCGGCGAGCTCGGCCTTGACCACACGCATATCGATGCAGGCAGCAGCTTCGGCGGTCTCGATACGCCGGAGTTCCTGGCCCGCAATCCGCACGGCAAGATTCCCGTCATCGAGGACGAGGCCGGAGCGGTCTGGGAGTCCCATACGATCCTGCGCTATCTGGCCGCTAAGCACGGGGGCGAGAGCTGGTGGCCGGCCGATCCCTTTCAGCGCTCGCTGCAGGACCGCTGGATCGAATGGGGGACGACGACGCTGCAGGTCAGCCTGCTTGAGATCTTCTGGGCGTTCTACCGGACACCGGAAGAAAAGCGGAACCAGGCATTCCTCAAGGGCGCGTTCCGCCGGTGCCATGCGGCCTTTGCCGCCCTCGACGCGCATCTTGCGACCACACCCTACATGGCCGGCGACCAGCTGACGCTTGCCGACATCCCTGCGGGCGCAACGCTGTTCCGCTATCTCACCATGCCCATCGAGCGGCCCGCGCTCCCGCATGTGGAAGCTCTCTATGGCCGCCTCAGTGAGCGTGACGCCTACCGTACCCATGTGATGGTTCCCTATGAGGACCTGTTCGGCCGTATGGACTACTAGTCTGCGGCTGCGAGGATCTGCGGCGCCAGGAATCCGTAGCCGGCGAAACACTGCTTGAGCTTGCGGATGCCTTCCGGCGACAGGTCGCCCGCGATGTCACCGCGTGCCATGGCGGCATCCAGATCAAAGTCGTGCCGGAACATTTGCATGAATGTCGACTGGGTGCAGGCAAGCGCACTGTCGGCTTCCGGTGCGTGCCAGTAGAGAACCTCGAGCCGCTGCCCGGTGATCCGGAGGCTGGCTTCGACCGGATTGGCCGAGGGGGCCGCACCGGCGAGCGTCAGATTGATTACCAGCTCCAGTCCGCGTGCCTGGCGGCGCTGGAAGGTGAGCGTCAGGTTGAACAGGAAACCGTAAATGTCGGTCGAGTTGAGCGTCCAGGCGACACGGGTCGCGGTCTTGTGCGGGTAGCGGCGCGGCAGACTGTCTTCCGCGTCGGAGCCCGGCAGCACATAGACGGTCTCTTCAATGTCCTTGAAAGGCTGGACCTGCTGCTGGTTGTAAGCCACGCGGTCGTCCAGAAAGTCGCCGAGCACGTCTTCCCCGGCCGGGCACACGGCTACGCAATAGGCCGCCTTGTAGTTCGGCTTGAAGGACAGGCTCTGCCAGACGGACGCGGTTTCGGATTCCGTCACGCGGCTGCGGAAGTCGTCGCGGTCGTGCGATTCCACTACCTGATCCACCCAGTCGGTGAAGCCGCCCATGAAGTCCCGGTAGTTATGGGCATAGCAGGCGGAGAAGTTGAAGCTGCCATCCATGCCGATGGCCTCGACCGGACACACCGAGACACACAGCTTGCAATCGACACAGGGGCTGTAGTCGAGGGCGGCGCTCTCCTCGCTCACCTCATGGGCGAGCAATACCGTATCCAGCAGAATGAAATTGCCGAACTTCGGATGAATGACATTGCGGTGCAGGCCCATCTTTCCCAGACCCGCCGCTTCGGCGATCGGCTTGTGATGAATGGGGATGGTGTCGCCGGGAAAGTTCTGCATCTCCATGGGAAACGCCGCGACGGCGTTCATGGCGGAATAGCCCGCATCCGTCAGCCTGCGGACGAGCTTGCGGGCTGCGTGGTTCACTTCGTCGTAGGTTTCGTGAAACTCGTGATTGGCGATGGAGCGGGTCGTGCTTTTCACGGCGCTGCGGTTCATGCGGCAGCACAGCGCGATCAGCGTCTTCACTTCCGGCATCAGCTTGGTGATCTTGCCGATCTGGGGCGCCAGCTCTTCGCGGGAGATCGCAACGAAGCCCACATCGTCGGCGCCGCAATCGAGCGAAAGCTGCCGCAACCAGGCGGTGTCGACCGGTGCCGCGGGGTCGCGGGCAGGCTGTGTCCGGGCGGCTTCCGCCTCGCGGGCGCGGTAGCGGATGACGGCGGGCTGGTCTTCAAGCGCCATGGGACGCCTCCAATAGTGTATCTACATATTTTAAACTGTGCGGATGTCTCATCGGCGGTTGCCGGTTGCTGTCTTCAGGCCGTGGCCGGTGACAGGGCCGAGAGGTCTGTCAGGAGGTCACGCGTCTCATGCCAGCGCCTCTTACCCATATGGCGCATGACGCGCGCCTGGGCCTCGCGCCACAGGGGCACGGCCTTGTCCAGCAGGGCATCGCCGGCGGGGGTGATACGCGGGACTTTCGTACGCGGGGCGCGGCCCTTGACCATCTCGATCAGGCCGCGCTCTGCCAGCAACTTGAGATTGCGGGTCAGCGTCGAGCGTTCCATGGCCAGCAATTCGGCCATGTCGCCGATGGAGAGCTCGCTCTCATATTTCGCGGTCACCAGCAGGGTGAACTGGGTGATCTTGAGGCCGAGCGGGCGCAGGGCTGCATCATAGGCGCGGGTGACGCCGCGGGCGGCCATGCGGGTGCGCAGGGCGGCGCAGTTCTGCCCGATGTCCAGAAGCTCGCGGCGTGTCGATCTGTCAGCCATGGCGGTCTCTCCGTCTGCTCGTAATATGTATATGCATATTTAAGCGCTGCCTTCAAGGGCGAGGGTGAACGGGAGCGCCGCCGCCATGGCCTGGCCAGCCGGCATGTGATCATCATCAAGTGGATGCCACCAGCGGCGGCGCTCCCGTTGCGGATGGGCTTAGGCGCCAGCACGAGGCAGTGGGGCGAGGTGCTACCTCGCCTTGATCCACTGCAGCCCTCTGACCGGTCACACGCACTTTGGAACGGGCACGCTGGTCCACCGGGGCGATCTGACTTCATGCGCCGCGCTGAGCTGTCGCCGCCTGTCTGGCCTTGCGTCCGTTACCCGCAAGCGCCACGGCCGCCACCACCGCTCCACGTTCCCAAGGAGCACCGGCGACAGCCTTCCAGGCCATCCGCCCGCATGCCCAGGCCCGGCCGGTCCGGGATGCCCTCAAGCATGCGACGGACCCAGTATGAGGCCAGCCACAAGACCGGGGATAGATTTTTGAAGTTCTTTTGCGGCCCCGGAGTTGATCCAGGAGTACACTGGCGGGCCTGCCTTCCGCAAAGGCATTGAACGAAAGCATGCGCTTTGCCGACCTTCATATGATCGTTACCAGCGTCTAATTGCGATTACCGGAGTGAGTCTTTCTGATGCAGATTGAGGAAATAATTGAATTCGGCAGGACAAGACAATTTTACGCAGAGACCAGTCGATCCTGGAATTTTGGGATTTGGCCGTATCGCTTGACAGACATCGTCATTCATTTCACCAAGGATCGCATCAAAGATACGATAGAGCCGGCGGACTTCATGGCAACTTGCATCGAAGCTCTCACCGACCTGCGCAACAATTCGCATAAGATTCCCTACCCAGTCAGCGACTACTTTAACGCCATCATTTTCAATGAGGGCGGCAAGTCGATTTTCGTTGGGGGAAAAGGAGTGTTGTGGGACCGAGAACTCGATTCTTATCAAAAATACAGTTCTGAGGACTTTCACTATTTTGAGTTGGGACTGGAGGAAATGATCTTCTGTATCTGCAAGTTCATGGTGGAGCTACAAAGTTCATTGGCATTGGCAGAACAAATAGACCGAAGGGCCGACTAGCAACTCACGGCTTGCACCGCGGTCGAGAGTGGCCCCCGGGTCAAGCCCGGGGATGCGGGAGGTGAGAATACGGTGTGGGCTTGGGTCCCCCTATTATCGCTCCGTGGCTTGACCGCGGAATCCAGAGAGCCGTGCCGCATCTCTGCTGAGTGACAGGCGGTCAGACATGACGCATGTGGAAGATCATTTCCGGCGACGTGGCGGCCTCGAAGGGTGAACCGTCCCAGTCGCCATCAACGCGCTCGGCTGTGAGCCCCGCTTCAAGGAACAGCGCCTCGATGGTCTCGCGGCTGGCAAACCGCAGGACGCTGCGGGACACGAGCTCCTGCCCATCGGCAAAGGCGTAGCGCAGGTCAAACCGCATGCACCCATCTTCATGGCCGAGAAACTCCCGCGTCTCCATCACGGGACCATCCGGCGTCTCCAGCGGCGTCGCATAGGCCCAGCGTGCGGGCCAGTCGATGGCCGGGTTGCGGCTTTCGAACACTGCCCGGCCTTCCGGCGCCAGATGACGTTTCAGGGTCGCGGCCGCGGCGGCGATATCCGCGTCCGTCGCGAGTGTCTGGAAGGCATGGCCGGTCAGGGCGATAAGATCGAAGGTCTCGCCGAGATCGAGAGACTGCGCGTCGCTCTCCACCCAGCGGATCGTCCCCGCATGGGGCTTCGCGCGGGCCACCGCGAGCATGCCTTGCGACGGGTCGGCGCCTGTCACTGTGTGGCCGCGGCCCGCATAGGCATGGGTGATGATGCCGGTGCCGCAGCCGATGTCGAGGATGCGGCAGGGTGTCTCGCCCGCGAGCGCCAGATAGTAGTCGCTGTCGGCACTCCAGCCATTGCCCAGATCATAGAGGGCGGCCAGACGCGGATCGTCGTAATGGGCGTCCGGCATCAGCGCGCCACGGACTCAGTCATCGCGGCGGAACTCGATGATGTCATAGGTGCTTTCGCGCGCCGGGTACGGGAAGACGAAGCGGAGCCAGTCGGGGCCGAGCATCTCGGCAATGGCCACCTTGTCGCGGTTGTCCGGCGATTTACCATCGGCACTGTCCGCGGCCTGATAGGCCCGCTTGCCTTCATAGCCGTAGAAGCCGCCCGCCAGCAGCACCATGCGGTCGTCGCTGTCTCGGTACAGTTGCCCGGCGAAGTTCTGCGAACCGGTGACCTTCTCGACGTCAATTCCGCCGGCGCTTTGCGAGATGCGGCATTTGAACCAGTCATAGACGACGAGCCCCGCGAACGGTCCGCCGACCTTGATGGTGCGGCACTGCCAGTCACCGGCGAGGCCCGGCGTCTCGAAGGGTCCGGAAGGTGCCGCCATCAGATAGGTGACGACGGCCTGTTCGTAGCCGGACCCCTTGCCGCGGGCTTCCGCATCCCCCTGCATGACGGCGTCCGCCAGCGTATCGATGCGCAGCACGTCATAGGAATGGGCAATGCTGCGCCAGTCGTCCGAGGCCAGCGCCGGCACGGCGAGACATACAAAAACAGCAAGACCGGCGAGGAGGCGCATGGGGACAATCCGTTTGTGAGCAGATGACCGGCACCATAACGAAAACGGGCGCCGGTTCACACCGGCGCCCGCTTGAAGCGTGTCAGAAGGAAGCGGCGCTTACTCGGCGCTTTCCTTTTCCTTCTTCTCCAGGTCTTCGCCGGTTTCCTGGTCGACAACCTTCATGGAGAGACGGACCTTGCCGCGATCATCGAAGCCCAAGAGCTTCACCTTCACGGTGTCGCCCTCATTGACCACGTCGGACACCTTCTCGACCCGCTGCGGTGCAAGCTGGGAAATGTGCACGAGGCCGTCCTTGGGACCGAAGAAGTTCACGAAGGCACCGAAGTCCATGACCTTGACGACCTTGCCGTCATAGATTTCGCCGACTTCCGGCTCCGCGGTGATGCCCTTGATCCAGTCGAGGGCCGCCTTGATGGAGTTGGCATCGCTGGACGCCACGGAGATCGTGCCGTCGTCCTCGATGTTCACCTTGGCGCCCGTCTCCTCGACGATCTGGCGCACGACCTTGCCGCCGGTGCCGATCACGTCGCGGATCTTGTCCTTGGGCACGGTAATCACTTCGATGCGCGGTGCGAACTCACCGACTTCCTCACGGCCGGAAGAGAGCGCCTTGCCCATCTCGCCGAGGATGTGCATGCGCCCACCCTTCGCCTGATCGAGCGCGGTGCGCATGATCTCTTCGGTGATGCCGGTGATCTTGATGTCCATCTGCAGCGAGGTGATGCCGGCTTCCGAGCCCGCCACCTTGAAGTCCATGTCGCCGAGATGGTCCTCGTCGCCGAGAATGTCGGACAGGACGGCGAAACGGTCGCCTTCCTTGATCAGACCCATGGCGATGCCCGAGCACGGCCGCTTGAGCGGCACGCCGGCATCCATCATGGCCAGCGACGACCCGCAGACCGTTGCCATGGAGGACGAACCGTTGGACTCGGTGATCTCCGACACCAGACGAATGGTGTAGGGGAACTCGTCCTTATTCGGCAGCAGCGCCTTCAGTGCACGCCATGCGAGCTTGCCGTGGCCGATTTCGCGGCGGCCGGTGAAGCCCACACGACCCGTCTCACCCACGGAGTAGGGCGGGAAGTTGTAGTGCAGCATGAAGTTTTCTTTGTAGGTGCCCGACAGCGCGTCGATCATCTGCTCGTCGTCGCCGGTGCCCAGCGTGGCAACCACCAGCGCCTGGGTTTCACCACGGGTGAAGAGCGAGGAGCCGTGGGTGCGCGGCAGCACGGAGACTTCCGACAGGATCGGACGCACATCCGCCAGGCCGCGACCGTCGATGCGCTTGCTGGTATCAAGGATCGAGTTGCGGACGATATCCGCTTCGATGTTCTTGAAGGTACCGCCAACCGCGTTGGCTTCCGGCGCATCGTCTTCGCCGGTGCACAGGGTTTCGACAGCCTTGTCGCGGGCCTGCGCCACAGCTTCCTGACGGTCGGCCTTGTCGGCGATCTGGTAAGCAGCGCGCAGGTCGCCTTCCACCAGCTCACGGACCTTGGCTTCAAGGGCGGAGGTATCCGGCGGCGTGAAGTCGCGCGGTTCCTTCGCGGCCTTCTCGGCCAGCTTGATGATCATGTCGAGAACCGGCTGCATTTCCTTGTGGCCATGCATGACGGCGCCGAGCATCACATCTTCGGACAGTTCGTTGGCTTCGGATTCCACCATCAAAACCGCGTCGCCAGTGCCGGCGACCACGAGGTCGAGCTCGCTTTCAGCCAGCTCGTCCACGGTCGGGTTCAGGGTGTAGGCGCCGTCCTTGAAGCCGACGCGGGCACCGCCGATGGGGCCGAGGAACGGCACACCGGAAATGGTCAGCGCGGCGGACACGGCCACCATGGCCACGATGTCCGGATCGTTTTCCAGGTCGTGGCTGAGAACGGTCGCGATGACCTGGGTTTCGTTCTTGAAGCCCTTCACGAAGAGCGGGCGGATCGGCCGGTCGATGAGGCGCGAGGTCAGCGTCTCTTTTTCGGTCGGACGGCCTTCACGCTTGAAGAAGCCGCCGGGAATCTTGCCGGCAGCGTAGTACTTTTCCTGGTAGTTCACCGTCAGCGGGAAGAAGTCCAGGCCCGGCTTGGGCTGGCGGTCCGCAACGACGGTCGCGAGCACCGTGGTCTCGCCATAGGTTGCCAGCACGGCGCCGTCTGCCTGACGGGCCACGCGGCCGGTTTCGAGGGTGAGCGTGCGCCCGCCCCATTCAATTTCTTGCTTGTGGATATCGAACATTTTGTTTTCCTAGTCGTGTGCCTGTCTTGAACGGCACTGGCGGTGGCATCCGTTTGCCTTGGACCGCCGCTTCACCGCCGGAACGGGCCCTCCCGTCTGACGGACCGCATACGCATCAAGAGCCGGGCCCTCCCGGTGATCCGTATACGGATTTTGCAAGAACGCCCGCCCGGATGTCCGGAGCGGGCGTTTTTGTGTTTCGCGTGCTAGCGGCGAATGCCGAGGCGCTGGATCAGATCCTTGTAGCGCGGCTCGTCCTTTGCCTTCACATAGTCGAGCAACCGGCGGCGCTGGCTGACCAGCTTCAGAAGACCGCGGCGGGAGTGATTGTCCTTGCCGTGACCCTTGAAGTGTTCGGTCAGATTGGAAATCCGCTCGGTGAGGATGGCGACCTGTACTTCGGGTGAGCCTGTGTCACCGTCCTTGGTGCCATATTCCTTGATGAGCGCCTGCTTGCGCTCAGGGGTAATCGACATCGGGTATCCTTTCTGATGCGCGCCGCATCCGCGCCGCGCTGATTGATGTCTTCCGCTGTCGGGACGGGGCCCTAGGTCGGAAGGTTGAACACGCGCGTGGGCTGAAGTTCACCCTGTCGGGCCTCACACAGGGCAACGGGTTGCCCGTGAAGCATGGCGCAAACTGTGCCTTTGACGATGGGTGCGTCCCGTCCACGCGACAGAACCGCCTGACCCTGCTTCAATCGCGCCGCATCATTGCCACTCACGGCCAGGGCCGGGATGTCGTCCAGCGCGGTCTCGAGTGGCAATAGAAATGGCGCCTTGGGGTCCGGCGCGGGCGGACTATTGCCCAAATCGGGCGCCGTTTCCACCGCTATTTGCGGTGCGGATTCCGTCAGCGCCTCAAGGGCCACCGCGTCCTCCTCACCGAAGGGGCCGACACGCAGGCGGCGGAGCATGGCCACATGGCCAAAAGTGCCCAGATCCTGCGCCAGATCGCGGGCCAGGGACCGCACATAGGTGCCCTTGCCGCAGGTCATTTCAAACACCGCCTCGTCGTCAGACGGCTGATCCACGAGCCTGAGATCGAGGATTTCCACGGTGCGGGCCTTCAGTTCCACCTCTTCGCCGTCGCGGGCGAGGTCATAGGCGCGCTCGCCATTGACCTTGATGGCGGAGAACCGCGGCGGAATCTGGCTGATTTCCCCCACATAGGCGGGCAGGGCCGCCAGAATGGCGTCGCGGGTGGGCCGCACGTCGCTGGTTGCGGTCACCTCGCCTTCCCGGTCGTCGGTGGCGCGCTGTTCACCCCAGCGCACGGCGAAGCGGTAGTCCTTGGTCGCATCCACAAGATAGGGGACGGTCTTGGTCGCCTCGCCCAGCGCCACGGGCAGGATGCCCGAACCGAGCGGATCGAGCGTGCCGGCATGGCCCGCCTTCTGGGCGTTGAAGGCGCGGCGGACCTTCGACACCACATGGGTCGAGGTCGGACCAACAGGTTTGTCGACCACCACCCATCCGGAAATGGGCAGGCCCTTCTTGCGGCGTCCCATGGATCAGTCCTCGCCGGCGTCAGGATCGGCGGTGTCGCGGGCTACTTCCGGCGACCGCAGAATCTCGTCGATGCGCGAGCCTTCGGCAAAGCTCTCGTCGATCTCAAAGGTAAGCTCGGGGGTGTATTTCGTGGTCATGCGCTTGCCGAGTTCGCCGCGCAGATATTTGCGGTTGCGCACCAAAGCGGCCAGCACTTCTTTCTCGCCCTCGCCGCCCAGGGGCTCGATGGCGACGCGGGCGTTGCGCAGGTCAGGAGACGTGCGGACTTCGGTCACGGTGATGATGGTGCCTTCCAGCACCGGATCATGCACGTCGCCGCGCGCCAGCAGCTCGCTGAGTACATGGCGGATGAGTTCGCCCACCCGCAACTGCCGCTGGGATGGCCCGCGCCCTGCCGTTGCCCGGGCTGCGTTGCCTGACTGTCTTGATCTCACTCCAACCACCCGGTCTCAGGACGACGAGGTCTGGCGCCAGCCCGGAACAGGCGTGCCGCCTTACAGCACCCGTTCCACTTCGGTGACGTCGAAGCACTCGATGACGTCGCCCGGGCGAATGTCCTGGTAGTTCTCGAAGGACATGCCGCATTCCTGGCCGGAGGCGACTTCGCGCACTTCATCCTTGAAGCGCTTGAGGGTCGACAGCGTGCCTTCGTGGATCACCACATCGTCGCGCAGCAGGCGCACCTTGGCGCCGCGCTTGACGGTGCCTTCGGAGACGCGGCAACCGGCCACCTTGCCGACCTTCGAGACGTTGAAGACTTCGAGAATTTCTGCATTGCCCAGGAACGTCTCGCGCAGCTCCGGACCCAGAACACCGGCCATGGCCGCCTTCACGTCGTCGACCAGATCGTAGATCACCGAGTAGTAGCGGATATCCACACCCTGCTGGCGTCCCGCATCGCGGGCCGGTGCGTTGGCGCGTACATTGAAGCCGAGAATGGCGGCGTTCGAGGCGGCAGCCAGCGTCACATCGCTTTCGGTGATGCCGCCGACACCGGCATGCAGCACGCGCGCGATAATATCGTCCGTACCCGCCTTTTCGAGGGCACCGATAATGGCCTCGACAGAGCCCTGCACGTCGCCCTTGACGACGATGGGCAGCTCTTTCTTGTCGGATTCCTGCAGCTGCGTGAACATCTGCTCCAGCGACCCGCGGGCGGACCCGGCAGCGCGCTTGTCGCGCATGACGCGCTGGCGGTATTCGGTGATTTCGCGGGCGCGGGCCTCGTCCTCGACAACCGAGAACAGGTCACCGGCTTCCGGTGTGCCGTTGAGGCCGAGCACTTCCACGGGCTCTGACGGGCCTGCTTCCGTGACCTGCTCACCGCGGTCATTGATCAGGGCACGGACCTTACCCCACTCGCCCCCGGCGACCAGCACATCGCCGACGCGCAGGGTACCGCGCTGAACCAGCACGGTCGCCACGGGGCCGCGGCCCTTGTCGAGCTGGGCTTCGATGACGATGCCGTCGCCCGGGCGGTCCGGGTTGGCTTTGAGCTCAAGAAGCTCCGACTGCAGAAGAATGGCCTCTTCCAGCTTGTCGAGGTTCATCTTCTCGGTCGCGGAGACTTCCACCTCCTGGACATCGCCTGACATGCTTTCGACGATCACTTCGTGCTGCAACAGATCGGTCCGCACGCGGCTGGGATCGGCTTCCGGCTTGTCCATCTTGTTGACGGCCACGATCATCGGTACTTCAGCGGCCTTGGCGTGGTTGATGGCTTCCACCGTCTGCGGCATGACGCCGTCATCACCGGCCACCACCAGAATTACGATGTCCGTGGCCTTGGCGCCACGGGCACGCATGGTGGTAAAGGCTTCGTGGCCCGGCGTGTCGAGGAAGGTGATGCGGTCGCCACCCGGCATGCGCACCTGGTAGGCGCCGATATGCTGGGTGATGCCGCCGGCTTCGCCCGCCACAACGTCGGTCTGGCGCAGGGCGTCCAGCAGCGACGTCTTGCCGTGGTCGACGTGACCCATGACGGTCACGACCGGCGCGCGCGGCTTCAGATCAGCCTCATTGTCCGGAGCACCTTCGAGGCCTTCTTCGACGTCGGCTTCAGAGACGCGCTTGACCGTGTGCCCCATTTCTTCCGCGATGAGCTGCGCCGTGTCTGAGTCGATCACGTCGTTGATCTTCATCATCTGGCCCTGCTGCATCAGCAGCTTGATGACGTCGACCGCGCGTTCGGTCATGCGGTTGGCGAGTTCCTGCACGGTGATCGTGTCGGGAATGGTGACCTCGCGGTGCACCTTGACCTGCTCCTGCGGTCCGCCGCGGGCGCGCTTCTCGCGCTGCTGGCGGCGGCGCATGGCGGCGAGCGAGCGCTGACGCGGCTCATCGTCCAGGGCATTGGAAATGGTCAGGCGGCCACGGCGGCGTTCGTTGCCACCGGTGCGCTTGGGCGCGGGCTTGGTTTCTTCCTCGCGCTTCTTGGCGACGGGCGTCGGAATGGCCTTGGCACCGGGCTTGGGTTCCGCCGGCGCGGCGGCAGGACCGCCGTCGGCTTCGGCTTCTTCCTTGGCGCGCAGGGCCGCTTCCTTCTCGGCCTTGGCCTTGGCCTCGGCTTCGCGGCGGGCGCGCTCTTCTTCCTGCGCCTGGCGCTCGGCTTCCTCAATGGCAGCGACGCGGGCTGCCTCTTCAGCGATCTTGCGCTGTTCGGCTTCTTCCTTGGCGCGCTCGCGTTCAACTTTTTCGCGTTCGCGGGCTTCCACCAGGGCGCGGTCGCGGGCGTCCTTTTCCTCGTCGGTCAGAGTGCGCAGCACCATGTTGCCGCGGGCGCGGGCTTCGCGTTCCGGGCGCTCGGCGCGGGCGGGCTTTGCCTCTTCGGTGGCCGCTTCGGGCGCCGCCTTCTTGGCAGCGGTCTTGCGGGCCGGCTTCTTCTTTTCAACGACGGGACCGTCCGCCTTGGCGTCGGCCTTGTCCTTGCCCGGGGCCACACGGCGGCGCTTCTTCTCAACCAGAACCGCCTTGGAGCGGCCATGGGAGAAGTTCTGGCGCACATGACCGCTCTCGACCGTCCGGCCGAGTGTCAGTTTGCCGCCGGACGCACGCGGCTGCCGGGTCGAACCGGTGTCACCGTCTTTTGCGTCGTTATCTTTCGTCTCGGTCATGAGACCCCTTCAACTCACCAAACCACCAAAAACCGCACAAAACTGCTGGTTTCAGCGGCTTCAAAAACCTTCTCGTCCGGCTGGCCGCTGTCTAAGCGCCACCCACGCAACGGGGGCCACCCCCCACTCAAGCTCCGCCCTGGAACCCCTGCAACCGCCCAACCTCACCCATGATGAGACCGGAAAGCCGATCACCGGGCGGCACATTGCGGGCAAGCTCACCCGCCGGACCGTCCGGCTCTGACATCTGCCGCGCCTGCCCCACCGGGGCTGCGCCGTTTGCAGTCAGGGCAGCATGTACCACATTTGCCCGCCCCAATGCCAAACCCAATTGTTCTGCCGAAAATCCGGCAATCACGGGGGCATTCGTGCGGGCCGCAAGGGCACCTGCATTCCGTTGCCCCTCAGACCCTGCGTCCGACGCCAGAAACAGCGCCACCACATGTGTCTTCGAGGCCGCATCTTCAACCTTTGCCAGCCCGGCCATCAGCTGACCGGCCTTGCGGGCGAGGCCCAGCAGCGCCAGAACCCGCCGTGTCAGCCCCGCCTCGACCTGATCGGCCAGATCAGTCGGCGCCGAGACATTTGCCTTTGCGGCGCGGGCAAACAGCCCCTTCGCCACTGCCTGCTCCACCGCCGCTCGGGTGGCGGTCACCCAGATGCCGCGCCCGGGCAGCTTGCCTTCCACGTCCGGCACCACCACACCGTCGGGACTGACGGCAAAGCGCACCAGCGTCGCAGGCGTCCCGGTCTCACCCAAAACGATGCAACGGCGCTCCGGCTCCCGGCGCTTCGAGCGGCGCCGGGATGTCGGCCCGGCCTCCTCCGGTGCCGGCGAAGCCGCCTCTGAGATCAGGTCCGATGTCACCCGGCCGGCGTCTCCTGTGTGTCGGCGTCGGCGGTTTCGGCATCCTCGCCGTCCTCACCCTCTTCGCCTTCTTCCGCTTCAGCGGCTTCCGCCTCGGCGCGCATGGCTTCCAGATCTTCTTCGGTGATCCAGCCGGCCTTCACGCGGGCCGCCATGATGATGTCTTCCGCTTCCTGCGCGGACACGTCGTGGCCGTCCAGGAAGCCGGGCTCGCGGCGGCGCTCGCCTTCAACCGTTTCGTAGTAGCCGGTGAGGTCGTCGGTGGCGCAGCCGGCAAGGTCCTCGACCGTCTTCACGTCGTTCTCGCCCAGCGACACCATCATCGCCGATGTGATGCCCGGCACGTCGCCAACCTCGTCCTCAACGCCCAGCTCCTTGCGCTTGGCGTCGCGCTCGGCATCGAGCTTTTCGAGATACTCGGTGGCACGGGCCTGAATCTCGGCTGCGGTGTCTTCGTCGAAACCTTCGATCTCGGAGATTTCCTCGATCTCCACATAGGCGATTTCCTCGACCGTCGCGAAGCCTTCGGAGGCCAGCAGCTGGGCGATCACCTCGTCCACGTCCAGTGCTTCCTCGAAGAGCTTGGAGCGCTCGGCGAACTCGGCTTGGCGGCGTTCGCTTTCCTCGGCTTCGGTCAGGATATCGATGGTCCAGCCGGAGAGCTGCGAGGCCAGACGCACATTCTGGCCGCGGCGGCCGATGGCCAGCGACAGCTGATCGTCCGGCACAACGACTTCGATGCGCTCGGCATCCTCGTCGAGCACGACCTTCACGACTTCCGCCGGCGCCAGGCCGTTCACGATGAAGGTGGCAGGGTCCGGTGACCACTGGATGATGTCGATCTTCTCGCCCTGCAGTTCGTTCACCACGGCCTGCACGCGGCTGCCGCGCATACCGACGCAGGCACCGACCGGGTCGATCGAGCCGTCATTGGAAATGACGGCGATCTTGGCGCGGCTGCCCGGATCGCGGGCCACCGAGCGGATTTCGATGATGCCGTCGTAGATTTCCGGCACTTCCTGCTCGAACAGCTTGGCCATGAACTGGGGATGCGTGCGCGACAGGAAGATCTGAGGGCCCCGCGGCTCGCGGCGCACATCGAACACGTAGGCGCGGATGCGGTCGCCGGTGCGGAAGGCTTCGCGCGGGATCTGTTCGTCGCGGCGGACGATGGCTTCGGCGCGGCCAAGATCGACAATGACGTGGCCGTATTCGACGCGCTTGACCAGACCGTGAATGATCTCGCCGACGCGGTCCTTGTATTCCTCATACTGACGATCACGTTCGGCATCGCGCACCTTCTGCACGATGACCTGCTTGGCGGTCTGCGCGGCGATGCGGCCGAAATCGATCGGCGGCAGCGGCTCGGTCAGGAAGTCGCCTATCACAGCGGCCGGGTTGCGGACGCGGGCGTCTTCCAGCGTGATCTCGGTCGCGTCGTTCTCGACGGTCTCCACCACTTCCTGCAGGCGGTTGAGCTTGATCTCACCGGTCTTGGGGTCGATCTGCGCGCGGATTTCGTTTTCCGCGCCGTAGCGGGAGCGGGCGGCCTTCTGAATGGCGTCTTCCAGCGCTTCGATGACGATTGCCTTGTCGATGGACTTTTCGCGGGCGACCGCGTCGGCAATCTGCAGAAGCTCTAGCCGGTTGGCGCTAACAGCCTGTGCCATGGGAACTTACTCCGTGATCTCTTCTTGGTGTGTTTCAAGTTCGGTGGGGGCCGGGCTGGCGCCACCGTTTTTCTGACTCTGTTTGATGAGCGCGTCGGTCAGCACCAGCTTGGCGTCGTGCACATCGGTAAAGGGCAGGCCGACAACCTGCGGGTCGGTAAATCCTTCGACCTCGACGGCGATGCGGACTTCACCCTCGTCTGCGGCAAAGCCATCGAGAATGCCGCGGAAGCGCTTGCGGCCATCAATCGGCACCTGCAGCTCGACCTTGGCGAGGTGGCCCGCCCAGATCTCGAAATCCTTCTCGCGGGTCAGCGGCCGGTCGATGCCGGGCGACGACACTTCCAGCGTGTAGCGCCCCGAGATCGGGTCCTCCACGTCCAGCGCTGCCGAAATCGCGCGGGAAACCTCTTCGCAGCCTTCGATCGGCATGGTGCCGTCCGGGCGCTCGGCCATGATCTGCAGCGTCGGTGTGCCGGAGCCGATCACGCGCACGCGGACGATGTCATAGCCCATGCTCTCCACGAGCGGGCTGATGAGCTGCACGATCTTCTCTTCTGCCGGTGTCTTCGCCTTGAGGCTCAAACCCACTGGTCTCCAGAAACGAAAAAGGGCCCCGCCGGGGCCCCACATCTACCGTCGCAGCCATTCTGCCATAACCGTCAGCAGAACAACCGGGGTCTCAACTTGGCGCGGACCATACGCCCATTGCGCCGGTTTTGCAAAGGGCGTCTTTATGCGTTGGTGGACGGCGCCCTTACGAAATCCAGATAGCAGGGCGTGCGCCCCTCGCGGATCGCCTTGGCCTCGTAGCGGGTGCCGGGCCAGCCTTCGGGCGGGGCTTCCCAGTCCGCCTTGGTGCGGGCGGTCCACTCAAAGTGGCCGTCCTTGCGGGTCTCGATCAGGGTCCAGCGGATGTAGTCGGGAATGTCACTCGCCACGCGCAACAATCCACCGGGGCGGATCACCCGTCCGAGCGAGGCCAGCGTGTCCGGCCCGACGAAGCGGCGCTTGTTGTGGCGCGTCTTCGGCCACGGGTCGGGATACAGCACATAGACACAGTCCAGTGACGCATCGGTCAGGGCGTCGAGAACATCACGGGCGTCGCCGTGATGCAGGCGCACGTTCTCCAACGGTCCCTCTTCGACTGCCGCCAGCGCCTTGGCGACGCCGTTGATGAAGGGCTCGCAGCCGATAAAACCGGTACCTGGGTGAGCAGCGGCGCGGGCGGCAAGATGCTCGCCGCCGCCGAAGCCGACTTCGAGATGGATGGCCTTTGCGTCCGGAAAGACCGTATGCGGATCAATTTTCCCGTCCACAGGGAAGGCGACGCGCGGCAGGAGCTCTGCAAAGAGGTCCTGCTGGCGCTGCGACAGGGCCTTGCCTTTGGCGCGGCCATAAATGAGGGGCCGCCGTTGAAACGGCCGCCCCTCAGTTTCGTTCTTGTCTGCCATCGGTCTGGCGTGTGTGAGCCGGGCGCTGAGGCCTAGCTGAGCGCGGCCTTGAGCGGCTCGACCAGATCCGTCTTCTCCCAGGAGAAGCCGCCATCGGCATCCGCCTCGCGGCCGAAATGGCCGTAGGCCGCCGAGCGCGCGTAGATTGCCCGGTTGAGGTTCAGGTGCTCGCGAATGCCGCGGGGGCTCAGATCCATGGCTTCCTGGATCGCGCCTTCGAGCTTGGCTTCATCCACGTTGCCGGTGCCGTGCAGGTCCACATAGACCGACAGGGGCTTGGAGACGCCGATGGCGTAGGAGAGCTGGATCGTGCACTTGTCAGCGAAGCCTGCGGCGACAACGTTCTTGGCGACGTAGCGCGAGGCGTAGGCAGCCGAGCGGTCGACCTTGGTGGGGTCCTTGCCGGAGAAAGCACCGCCGCCATGGGGTGCTGCGCCGCCATAGGTGTCGACGATGATCTTGCGGCCGGTGAGGCCGGCGTCGCCGTCCGGGCCGCCGATGACGAACAGGCCGGTCGGGTTCACGTAGAACTCGTCTTCCGAACACATCCAGCCGTCGGGCAGAACGTCCAGCACGTGCGGGCGCACAATCTCGCGGACATCTTCCTGGCTAAGGCCCTCGGCATGCTGGGTCGACACCACGACGGAGGTCGCACCGACGGGCTTGCCGTTTTCGTATTTCAGGGTGACCTGGCTCTTGGAGTCCGGACCAAGACCGGAATTGGCGTCGCCGTGGCGGGCATCTGCCAGCGACTTCAGGATGCGGTGGGAGTAGTAGAGCGGGGCCGGCATCAGCACGTCGGTCTCACGGCAGGCATAGCCGAACATGATGCCCTGGTCGCCGGCACCTTCATCCTTGTTGCCTGACGCATCAACGCCCTGCGCAATATGCGCGGACTGGGCGTGCAGCAACACGTCGACATCGGCGTTCTTCCAGTGGAAGCCGTCCTGTTCGTAGCCGATATCCTTGATGGCGGCGCGGGCCACTTCCTCAAACGGGGCAGGCGTCACGCGATCGCCGTCGCCGAGCAGGCTGTCCGGCGCGCGGACTTCGCCCGCGATCACCACCTTGTTCGTGGTGGTCAGCGTTTCAGCAGCGACACGGACCTGCGAAGCGTCCATGCCTTCCTTCTCGGCGGTGCGGAAAATCAGATCGACGATTTCGTCGGAAACGCGGTCGCAGACCTTGTCCGGATGGCCTTCGGAAACAGACTCACTGGTGAACAGATAGCTCGAACGTGCCACGGCGGCTGGTCTCCCCAAGAGAGGCAGGCCAACGCTGCCGGCCGGCGGCATGGGCCCGTCACAAAAAACAGGTCGTCCGCATCCCAAAGGTCCGGTGAAACCGGGTCCTGATATCTGCGAGCGATGAACGGATGCCGGGCCAGCAGGGCTCGGCGGGCGTGAATGGGAGGGGTTCTTGCCGGGTTTGGCAGGGGCCGTCAAGACCGTGCCCGGACAACCACTTATGCGACCACTTATGCGGCTGCAGGCAGGGGCTTACTCGGCAACAGCTTCCTGCGATTTGGCCAGTGCCTTGATCATGTCGACAATCGACCGGCGCACCGCCGGATCGCGGATTTCGGAGAATGACCGGTTGAGCTGCAGGCCTTCGGCGCTGGACACGAAGTCCATGACGAAGGGCGCACCCTCGCCTTCAGCAAAGGCCATGTCGCCTTCCGGGATCGCGTCGTTGTCGGCCATCTCTTCATAGAAGTACTGGACCGGCACGTTGAGAATCCGGGACACTTCGTACAGGCGGCTGGCCCCGATACGGTTGGTGCCCTTCTCGTATTTTTGTACCTGCTGGAAGGTCAGGCCGAGTTGCTCCCCGAGCTTCTCCTGACTCATCCCGACAAGCAACCGACGCAGGCGCACGCGGCTTCCCACGTGTACGTCAATCGGGTTGGGTTCTTTCCTAGCCACCGAATTCTCCTGCAAAAACCCCACAAAAACTGTGGAGTTCTGCTTTATCCACAAACTAATGAGTGCTATCGCAAATTACTGTCGTCAACATGACTTAAATCAATTTAGTAAAGAGAAGCAACAACACAACTATAAGTTGTAGGTGACGCGAGTTAATCTTACCGAAGTCTTGCGCGCAATACGTAGAGTATAGTTAACAACAGCAGCACAGTTCCGGCAAAGAATGCTAAGTCACCATTTTTCGCGTAAATGGTTTTTGGCAATTTTCCGGGCAAGGACTGGTCTAATACTCCCGCTTCGCCGAGATCGAGCGATGCTCTTACTCTGCCAAAGGGATCAATCACTGCCGAGATACCGGTATTGGCTGCACGGACAAGTGGTAAACCTTCTTCAACTGCACGCATCCGCGCCTGAAAAAAATGTTGCCGCGGGCCGATCGAGTCCCCGAACCAGGCATCATTCGTTGCATTGAGTAGCCATCCGGGCCTTTCGGACCCGACGACACCACCCGGAAAGATGATCTCGTAGCAAACAAGCGGGCCCATGGCGGGCATGCCGGGCACCGTGATCGCCTCCGGTCCCGGGCCACTGTCATAGCCGCCGCGCTGGCGCGTCAGCTGCTGCAGACCGACGGCCTCAAGCAATCCCTGCGCGGGCAGGTATTCGCCGAACGGCACCAGATGCGCCTTGTCATAGGTGTTGAGAACGGCGGCATTTGAGTCCAGCACCATCACCGCGTTGTAGAAGCGCGCCCACCGGCCATCCGGCGCGACCTGCGGCAGGGGTTCAGCGCGCACGGCGCCGGTGATCAGGTGCACACCGTCCGGCAGGGTGCTGGCCACAAGCGACCGCGCATCTGCATTGTCGGCGAGCAGGAAAGGCGGCGCGCTTTCCGGCCAGATGACATGGGTGATGCCATCCAGATTATCCTGCGCCCGGCTCAGGCGCAGCAGCCGCGCGAAATTGGCGGCCCGCAACTCCGGGCGCCACTTGTCCTTCTGCGCGATGTTGGGCTGCACGACCCGCAAGGTGACATCCGGCACATCCGCCGGCACCGGCTGGCTCAGCCGCCACAAACCAAATCCGTAAAGCGCCAGCGGCACCGCCACCACGAAACCGATGACAGCGCCGACAGACGCACGGGAGACACGGCACCCCGGCCCGGCGAGCAAGGCGGGAGCGGTCACGATGAGGGCGGCGACAAGCGTCTGGCCGTAGAGGCCCCAGAGCGATGTTGCCTGCACAAGCGCGTCGGACACAGAAAGCGTGTAGCCGAGGGTGTTCCACGGGAAGCCGGTCAGGATGTGACCGCGCAACCATTCGGCGATCGCCAGCGTCAGCACCAGCGCCAGAACGCGCGTCACACCAGTCCGGCTGATGGCACGGGCCGCGACGGCCGCCACCGCAAAGAACAGCGCCAGCCCGCCCGGCATGAGGACCGCCACGAAGGGCAGCATCCATGCAAACTGGTCGGCCTCCACGAGAAAGGCGGAGCCAATCCAGAACAGGCCGGCCAGGAAGAAGCCGAAGCCGAAGGCCCATGCCGTGGCGGCCGTCCGCCGCCAGCCGGCAAGCCGCGCTTGAGCGTCGGGCTCGATACCATCGAGCAGCCAGATCAAGGCCGGATAGGTGATCAGGAGAAGCGGCCAGGCCCCGAAGGGCGGCATGGCGAGTACGCTGAATGCGCCAAGGAAGACCGCAATGGCCAGGCGTTGTCTGTGCGGGCGCGCCGCCAGCCAGGCCGCGATGGCGGCAAACCGCTCGGTGATCCCCTGCATCAGATCCGCCCGCCCCGACCGCCGTTCAATTTACTCTGTATCCGGAGCGTCTGGCGCTGTCCCGGGATGCACGACAAGGCGCTTGATCTTGCGCGGATCCGCATCGGCAATCTCGAACTCGACGCCGCTGTCATGGACAACGACTTCGCCTCGCTGCGGCACACGCCCGAGCATATCGAAGACAAGCCCGCCGAGCGTGTCAGGCGGATTTTCGCTCTCCTGGGAGACCAGCGTGAGCCCGAGCATCTCTTCAAGGTCCTCGATCTCGGCGCGGGCCGTTGCATCAATCAGGCCGTCGGGCAGACGCACCAGATCCGGGCGTTCCGCCTCGTCATGCTCGTCTTCAATTTCGCCGACGATCTCCTCGACCAGATCCTCGATGGTAACGAGGCCGTCAGTGCCGCCGTATTCGTCAATCACCAGTGCCATGTGGACGCGGCTGGCCTGCATCTTCAACAACAGGTCGATTGCCGGCATGGAGGGCGGCACATAGATCAGATCGCGGCGGATCGAAGCGAGGCTGAAGTCGCCGTCGCCCTCGCCCGCGGCGCGGCGATCCGCCATCCAGCCCAGAAAGTCCTTGATGTGCACCATGCCGCGCGGGTCATCGAGGGTTTCGCGGAACACCGGCAGGCGGGAGTGATTGGCCTCACGGAACGCCTTCACCAGTTCGTCCAGCGTCACGCCCTCTTCTACAGCGACAATGTCCGGGCGGGGCACCATCACATCCTCGGTGCGCAGCTCGCTGAACCCCAGCAGGTTCACGAACATGTCCTGCTCGGCTGCGGAAAGGCCCGGCGCGCCATCCCGGTCGTCGCCGATCATGGCATCGATGGAAGCGCCAAGCGATGTGGGTTCCGACCCGCTCATCACATACCGCCAGGCACGCGCCAGGCGCTGGGTCAGCGGTTGCGTTGCAGTCTGGGCGTCGTCGCCCGGGGCAGTCTTGCTCGGCTCGTCAGCCAGGGCCATTGCCTCAACATCCTTCTGTCCGCCCGGCAATCGGGCGACCGTTCACGTCTCTATACAGCATAAATGTAAATGCATCTGCGCCGCAGCCCATGACAATTGCTGTCATAACAGCCGGTCCATCGCGTCATGATGCGGCCGCATAGGGATCGGGCACGCCGAGATCCGCAAGCACCGCGGTCTCAAGCGCTTCCATTCTGTCGGCATCCGCTTCTGTCTCGTGATCGAACCCGGCCAGGTGCAGCACGCCGTGCACCACAAGATGCTGGAGATGGGCGGGAAGGGTTTTGCCCTCCGCCGCAGCTTCGCGCACCAGGGTGTCGTAGCTCAGTGCCAGGTCGCCAAGATGCCGCTCTTCGCCTTCGACCAGCGGCATGTCGGCTGCTGGAAACGAGAGCACATTGGTGGGTGTGTCTTTGCCGCGCCACTGGCGGTTGAGCGCCTGCAGGGCCGCGTCGTCGGCAAGCAGAATGCTGATACCGCACGCGTCGGCGGACCGCTCATCCTGCGCGGCACGCCATGCGGCCGAGGCCGCCGCCGCCACCAGATCATCAGCGCCGGTTACCGCCTTCCACGCATCCGCGTCATGCAGAATGTCCACCGAAATAGGGCGTGCCACGTCAGGCATCACCGTCCGGGCCGTCGCCGTCCTTGGCCGCGCCGTCCTTTGAGGCCAGGAGACTGCCCTCGGCGCGGGAATAAGCGTCGACGATGCGCGTCACCAGCGGGTGGCGGACAACATCCACATTGGCGAACTCGGTCACAGCCACACCGGGCACACGCCGCAACACATCGCGTGCCTCACGAAGCCCGGACTTGGCCCCCATGGGCAAATCCACCTGGGTGGGGTCGCCGGTGATGGCCATGCGGGAATTCTCGCCCAGACGGGTCAGGAACATCTTCATCTGAACGGAGGTGCAGTTCTGCGCTTCGTCAAGAATGACATAGGCGTTGGAGAGCGTGCGCCCGCGCATGAAGGCAAGCGGGGCCACTTCGATTTCACCCGACTCAAGACTACGTGCCACCTGTTCCGCCGGCAGCGTGTCATAGAGCGCGTCATAGAGCGGGCGCAGATAGGGGTCGATCTTCTCGCGCATGTCGCCGGGCAGGAAGCCCAGGCGCTCACCGGCCTCGACCGCCGGGCGTGACAGGATGATCCGGTCAACCTGGCCCTGGATGAACAGCGAGACGGCGGCCGCCACCGCCAGATAGGTCTTGCCGGTACCCGCGGGCCCAAGCCCGAGAACCAGCTCGCTGGTCTGCAGCTGCTTCATGTAGCGGGCCTGATTGGCGGAGCGCGGTTCAATCGTGCGGCGCTTGGTGACGAAGCGCACGCTGCCGGACCCGCGCTGACCCTCCGGCAGCTCACTCGTGGCCATACGCACAGCGCCGTCCACATCGGCCATGGCGACATCCTGACCGCGCTTGAGCTTGCCGTAGAGATCGCCGAGTGCCTGGGCGGCGTGGCCGCGGGCTTCTTCCTCACCGCGGATGGCGACGCGGTTACCGCGCGGCGTGAGCGCGACGCCCAGAAGCTGCTCGATACGGGCCAGGTTGCAGTCCGCCACACCGGCCAGTGCACCCATCAGATGGTTGTCGTCAAAATCGAGAACCACCACATCCGGCCGGGCGCCGCCCTGGGCGCTGACACCGGGCGCACTGTTACCAACACTCAAGCAGCGTCTCCTTTCATTTCACCAGTGTCCGCGACTCCGGTTGTCTCCGCAAGGCGGCCGGACAGCGAGTTCGCATGCGCGGCCTCAATCGTTACCGGTACGATCTGCCCGCGCAGATGCGCCGGGGCATCCAGATGCACCGCCTGCAGGTAAGGCGAGCGTCCGGCAAGCTGGCCTTCCCGTTTGCCCACACGGTCCAGCAGCACCGGCATGGTGCGGCCAACGGCGGCGGCGTTGAATGCACGGGCCTGCTCATTGAGCAATGCCTGCAGGCGCGCCAGGCGCTCAGTCTTCACGTCTTCGGGCACCTGCTCGTCATGCGTTGCGGCGGGCGTTCCGGGCCGCTGCGAGTATTTGAAGGAATAGGCCTGCGCGTATTCGACCCGGCGCACCAGCTCCATGGTGTCATCGAAATCCGCATCGGTCTCGCCGGGGAAGCCGACAATGAAGTCGCCGGAGAGCGCGATGTCCGGACGCGCCTCGCGCAGCCGGTCGATCAGCTCGAAATACTCTTGTGCCGTATGCTGACGATTCATCGCCTTGAGGACCCTGTCGGACCCCGCCTGAACCGGCAGATGCAGATAGGGCATGACCTTGTCGAGGTCCCGATGGGCAGCGAAGAGATCTTCGTGCATGTCGCGCGGATGGCTGGTCGTGTAGCGCAGGCGCTCGAGGCCATCGATCTCCGCAAGTGCAAACAGCAGCCGGCCGAGACTGGATGTGCCGCCCGTGCCGTCATCTCCGTGCCAGGCGTTGACGTTCTGGCCGAGCAGCGTGATCTCGCGCACGCCGGCATCCACCAGCGCCCGGGCTTCGGCAAGCAGCTGGGTCAAGGGGCGCGAGACTTCGGCACCCCGGGTGTAGGGCACGACGCAGAAAGTACAGAACTTGTCGCAACCTTCCTGGATGGTCAGGAATGCCGCCGGGCCACGGCCCAGCGTGATCTTCCTGTCGGCCTGTGGCAGGTGCTCGAACTTGTCCTCCGCGGGGAACTCCGTCTCCACCGGACGCTCGCCGTCATGGGCGCGCTCAACCAGTTGCGGCAGGCGGTGATAGGCCTGCGGACCGACGACGAAATCCACAACCGGCGCGCGGGCCAGCATCTCCTCGCCTTCCGCCTGGGCCACGCAGCCCGCGACACCGATGGTGAGCGGGCGGCCTTCCTTGAGGCGCGCTTCCTTGAGCACGCGCAGGCGGCCGAGCTCCGAATAGACCTTCTCGGCAGCCTTCTCGCGGATGTGGCAGGTATTGAGGATCACCAGATCGGCGGTGTCCGGCGCGGCTGTCGTCTCGTAGCCCTTGGGCGCCAGCGCGTCCGACATGCGGTCGCTGTCATAGACATTCATCTGGCAGCCATAGGTCTTGATGAAAAGCCGCTGGCTCTGGGTTTCTTGGCGGTTATCCGGCAATTGGGACGTCGAACTCCTGACTGGCGCGTGGGCTCTCACGTTGCGTTCCCTGTATATGCGCCGGATTGGACACTGGCTCAACTCGCAGTGTTAACGGGCAGGCATGCATTGAACCGGGAATCACCGGTTCCGGCCGTTCATCACACTGACCATTGCTTGATGGCAGGCAGATGACAGGACGCCCTTCAGCCCCGTCATGCGGCCTCCCGGCCCGAGATCGCCCGCGCCACGCCGTCTGCCACCTTGTTCTCGCAATAGGTAGCGAGCGCCTTGCGGGTGCCTGCCTCGGTGATCGATACGGGTTCGTGAAACTCAAGCTCCACATCAAAGGGGCCGAGGCGGAACACGTCCCACAGATGCGGCACCAGTTCCATGTCGCCGTACCAGGCAAAGAAGGGGCGGAAGTGGCGGCCCATGGGCACGCCGTGCAGGCGCGTATAGGCAAGGGATACCGGCTGTACCATCACCATGTCGTCGAGGGTCCCGTCCTCGTTGACGACGCCCATCTGCGCGACCGACATCAGCGCGCTCTTGAAGGGCAGGACGCCGTTGCCATTGTTGGACGTGCCTTCGGGAAACAGGATCAGCGTATCACCGCCGGCGATACGGCCATGGATCTCGTTGCGGTGTTCCCGCGTCTTGGTGCGCCGTTCGCGCTCGACAAACACCGTGCGCTGCAGTTTCGCCATCTGGCCGAAGAACGGCCAGCTCGCCACCTCGCTCTTGGCGATGAAGGAGACGGGGAACACCGTACTCATCACGGGGATGTCGAGATAGGAGGTGTGGTTGGCGCAGATCAGTACCGGCTTGTCGGTCACCGGCGCGCCATGCACGGCGACCTTGATGCCGATCAGTTTGCACAGCGTCCGGTGATAGTAGAGGGGCAGCGCATAGGACCCCGGCAGACCAAATCGCACGAGCAGCCATTGCACGGGCATTATCGCCAGTGTCATGCCGACGAACCCGACGACCCGAAGTCCTGCCCGCCATGTCCCCATGAAATCAGCTATCCTCTGGATCAGCCCGTGGCCGCCTTCTTGGCGTCTTCCGCTTCAGCATCCGCGATGGGAATGCCGTAGAGCTCGAGCCGGTGATCGACCAGCTTGAAACCCAATTCGCGGGCAACGACTTCCTGCAGCCGTTCGATCTCGTCGTTGTTGAACTCGATGACCTCACCAGTCTGCACATTGATCAGATGGTCATGGTGATCGTCCGTCGCGGGTTCGTAACGCGAGCGCCCGTCGCGGAAGTCATGGCGCTCCAGAATCCCGGCCTCTTCGAACAGCCGCACCGTGCGGTACACAGTGGCAATGGAGATGTTCTCGTCGACTTCGGACGCACGCCGGTACAGTTCTTCCACATCCGGATGATCATCAGCTGCGGAGAGCACGCGCGCGATCACGCGGCGCTGCTCGGTCATACGCATGCCTTTTTCGATGCAAAGGGCCTCTAGCCTGTCCATGGACGCCTTCCGGTTTCACTCACTCGTCCCGGACGACCGGTCCGGGAATGCCAATCAAGACACCAATCTAGTCGGTTGCGTGCGCGGCGTCATCCTTTTGACGGATCTGCCGCCGTCCAGCGCAGGATTTCCGCATCAACGGACGGCCCATCCTTGCGCAGGTAGTAGTTTTCGCGCCGCCCGGCGACCTGAAAGCCCACAGAGGCATAAAGGGCTTTTGCTGCGGGATTGTCCGCGGCAACTTCGAGGAAGACGCTCCGGCACTCCACGGCCAGTGCCGTTGTCAGACCCGCCATCACCAGCGCCCGGCCCAACCCGCGGCGGCGATGTGCCCGCGACGTGCAGATGGTCAGAACCTCGGCCTCATCTGCCGCCACCTGCATCAGCACAAACCCGGTGAGCGCGTCCTCGTCTTCAGCGACCAATGCAAACACGCCGGGCGTCTCCACGAGCCGCAACAGGGCCGGGGCATCCCATGCCTTGTCCGCGCCGAAAGCATCAAGATGCAGGCGCGCCATCTCCGCGACGTCTTCGCCATGGCCCGGACGCACGGCGGGCGCGTGCACCGCCCCGGCCGGCATCTGTCCGGTATCAGGCATGGGGCAGGGCTCCGCGGTTCTCCGGCTCCTTGGCGTCCGGCGGCCGCAGATAGAGCGGTGACGGCGGGCCGACCCGGTCATCCGGCGCCACCAGCGCGAGACGGGCGATCCATTCGGCGCGCGGCGCCCACAGGCTCTCATCGACGACCGCCACATCGCTGCTGCGGCCTTGTGCTGCCAGGGCATCCAACAACTTGGGCGCGCCGGAGCCTGAAAGATTGACCAGACCTTCCGGCACCGCGTCTGCCGCGGTGGCCAGATCGACAACCGACGGCGCCACGACGAGTGTGCCCAGGGGGTCGACAACCTGCAGATAGACCTCGTCATTGCGCGCATCGAAGGCGATGACCCCGGCCCGCAGGGGCTGGTCCGCTTCCGGCTCAGGCAGGGTGACGGCCACAGCCTCGAGCGTCGATACGCCGACAATGGGAATGTTGTGAGAAAGACCGAAGCTGCGCGCTGCCGACAGGCCGACGCGCAGCCCGGCGAATGTACCCGGACCGACCGTGACGCCGATGCGGGTCAAATCATCGAGGCCCAGCCCCGCGGACTCGAGCACGGCACCGATCATCGGGATCAGCGCCTCTGCATGGCCGCGCTTCATGCCTTCGTGGGCCTTGGCCACCAGTGCCCCGGAGCGCGACACGATGGCGGCCTGACAGGCGTCCATGGCGGTGTCGAAGCCGAGTACGAAAACGTCGTCTGAGGGAGTCGTCACGTCTTTATCCGTATTCAGACGATTGTGCAGGCGTCTTCGAAGGGCAGACGCGGCGAGCGCGGATCCAGCTTAGCGGCATCGCCATAGCCGATATTGCACAGGAAGTTCGACTTGACCGTCGTGCCGCCGAAGAAGGCCTCATCGACCGCAGCATTGTCGAAACCGGACATGGGGCCGCAATCAAGGCCGAGCGCGCGGGCGGCGATCATAAAATAGGCGCCCTGCAGCGACCCGTTGCGGAACGCGGTCTGTTCCGCGAACTCCGGCGACCAGTTGAACCAGTTCTTGGCATCCGGATTGTGCGGGAAGAGCTCGGGAATGCGCTCGTAGAATTCCACGTCGTGGCCGATGATGGCGCAGACGGGCGCGGCCATGGTCTTTTCCTGATTGCCTTCCATGAGCAATGGCTTGAGCTTCGCCTTGGCGTCAGCCGATGTCACGAAGACGATGCGGGCCGGAGAGCAATTGGCCGAGGTCGGCCCCCATTTCATGATGTCGTAGAGCGCCTTGAGCGTGTCGTCGCTCACGGGCTTGTCGAGCCAGAAGTTGTGGGTGCGCGCATCGGTGAAGATCTGGTCGATGGCGGCCTGGGCCAGCGTGTCAGCCATGATTGGGGTCCTCGGGTTTTCAGGCTTGAGCGTTGAACGCGTAAACTAGCGATAAAACGCCGTCCGCATAGGCCTGTTGGGAAAGAAGTTGCAGCGGCTGCGCGGACAGCCCTTCGGGAAACAGGCTGATGCCGTCGCCCAGCAGCGCCGGCATGACGGCGAGTTCCAGTGTATCCACCAGCTGAGTTTGTAGCAGCGGCGCGGCTGTTGCCGGGCCGCCGACCAGCCAGATGTCGCCCGCGTCCGGTGTGTGTTCGGATTTCAGCGTGCGCGCGAGATCCGGCAGCGCCTCCGGTGTGACCGCCGTCACATCACCGAGTGTCTTTTCGGGCAGCGGGCGGCGCGTCACGACATAGGCAGGCTTGCCGTCATACGGCCATTCACCGAAATCGCAGACCTGATCATAAGTCGCACGGCCCATGATCAGTGTACGGATGTCCCTGTAGAACGCCTCGTAGCCATAGCCCGAGGGATCGTCGAACCGGTCAAGCCAGGCGACGCCGCCCGCAGCATCCGCCACGAACCCGTCAAGGGTCGCGGCGATGTAGTAGCGGATGCGGGGCATGGGACAGCCGGCTGAAACTTGCGGCGCGGATCTAGACGGCGCGGACTTCCTGCACTTCGGGGACGAAGTGCTTCAGCAGGTTCTCGACTCCGTTCTTCAGCGTGGCGGTCGAGGCCGGGCAGCCGGCGCAGGCGCCGATCATATTGAGATAGACAACGCCGTCGTCGAAGCCGTGGAAGACGATGTCGCCGCCGTCCTGCGCCACCGCCGGGCGGACGCGGGTGTCCAGAATGTCCTTGATCTGGGTGACCAGAGGGCTGTCGTCGTCGGCGCCGGCTGCATGACCGGTTGCGTTCTCGGCGCCTTCCGCCATCAGCGGTGCGCCGGAGGTGAAGTGATCCATGATCGCGCCGAGCACGGCCGGGCGGATATGGGTCCAGTCGACGCCTTCGGACTTGGTGACCGTCACAAAGTCGCTGCCGAAGAACACGCCTTCCACGTCCCCCAGCGCGAACAGCCGGTCAGCCAGCGGCGAGGCCTTGGCGGCGTCAGCGCTGGTGAAGTCGGCGGTACCGGATGTCATCACGTCCTGGCCGGGCAGGAACTTCATGGTGGCGGGATTGGGCGTGGATTCGGTCTGGATAAACATGAACTGCGCTCCGAAAGGGCGAAAATACCTGAGTAATGGCGTTGGTTATGTCTTAGATGGCGCAAAGGGCGCGCATCTTCAACCATGAGGGCAACGTGGAATTGCAGTCTTGCGCCCGAAACCAGCCCGTGCGGCCCTAGGCCAGCAGGTCGATCTGCTCGTCCGACAGGTCACCCGGCACAATCGTAACCGGGATGCCGAAGCCACCTGCCGCGTCGCCGGCGATGGACGAGACCAGTGGTCCGGGGCCGTCCTTGCTGGTGCTGGCAGCAAGCACCAGAACCGAAATGTCCGGGTCTTCCGCGATCAGCTGCGACATGCGCTCGCGCAGCTTGCCTTCCTTGACAATGAGCTCGGCGCGCACCCCGCAATGGTCATATGCCTGATTGGCCATCTTGTGGAGCACACGCTCGGCCTCCTCGAAGGCTTCTTCGCGCATCAGGTTCTCAACGCCAAGCCAGTGCTGGAAATCGGCGGGGCCGATCACCGCCAGCAGGGTCACCGCGCCTTCCGTATGGGCTGCACGGAGCGAGGCAAAGTGCAGGGCCTTTGACGATTCCGGCGAGCCGTCGGCGATCACCAGAAACTTGCGCTTGCGCGCCGGCGGCGCCTTGGGCGCCGGGTTGTCGGGCAAGGGCTCGGCCCATTCGGTCTTTGACTTGGCGTTCATGGGGCAAGGCTGCCCGACAAGGGCCCATCCCCGCAAGCGGCAAGATTAATGACTATTTCAAGAGGATATTGGTGATTTCGCGCAGCTGGGTGCGGGCCCGCAGTAGGTAGAAGCCCTGGGCCGCCAGGTGGCTGGGCACGAACTGGGCGTCCGGTGCCCCGTCGATGATCACCCACGGGTCGAGTTCAATGGTCTGCTGCATGGAGAGCATCAGCTCGTCCCAGGCATCGCCCAGCTCGCGCTCGGCAATCAGCGCATCGAAGTCCTGCCGCAGCTCGCGCAGGATCATGTAGTAGCCGTAGACCTGCCCCTTGGTGGAATAGAAGACATCGTCGGCCCGCGTATCGAGCGGGAAGCCTGAATTCTCCAGCACGTGCCGGTCGATGACCGCCGATGTCGAGCCGATATCAAGCGCAATGCGGTCAAGCGTCGCCAGCAGGTTGTCGGCGCGGCGCTGGAAGGTGGCGTCGCCCGCGGCAAGGCGTGAATTGTAGACGCGCAGCGCCCGCATGGCGCGGCGGTACTGCGCCTCCGACGTCGCAGTCGGCGCCAGCGACACGGTCGGGTCCCACACCCAGACGTCGCCGGGATATTGCAGCAGGCCCGCCGCCGACTGGAGGTCCGGGTCTGCTTCACTTGATCCGCGGGTGCGGCCCAGCTGGTCTGTCAGTTCGAACGAGAACCGGGCCAGCGCGGCGATCACGCCCTTCTGGAAGTTGGGCATGTTGTCGAGGACGGCCGCGGGCAGGAAGAACGGGTTGTTGGCGACCCAGTTGTTCTGGTTGACCTCGCGGTCGATCAGATCGGCGGTAATGGCCACGGCGCGACTCTGGCCGGGCAGCACTTCCGTCTGAATCTGGTAGGAGAGGTTGTCGTCCACCGTGTGCGCCAGCCACGCGCCGACCGGGTAATAGAGCAGCAGCAGAAGCGCCAGGGCGATGGCGATCCGGCGCAGCCAGACGCCTTCGATATTGGGAACCCAGGACCGCTTGCCTGACGGTGTGCCGACGCTGCTGCCGGTATCGCGATAGGCCCATTTGTTGCGCAGGGATTGGGCGCTGTCGCGCGCCTTGTCGAGCATGCCCATATCGGCGGTTCGGCCTTTCAGCTTGTGTGGTCGGCGGTCTTGCGCGAACGCCCGGCGCCATGGCCCGGCGTGCCGCATTTACATAAGAACGCCGGTAAATGGATCAAGTAAGCCTGCGGCCCCCCGGAGTCTCAGGCACCCACAAAGCCCACAATTGCCTTGGTTTCGCGCATGATCGGATCGGCGATGGCGGCGGCCCGTTCCGAGCCCGCCTTGAGCACCGTCTCCAGATAGCCCGGGTCCGCCTTGAGGCGCCGCAACTCACCGGAGACCGGCGCCAGCGTCGTCACCGCCAGTTCCGTCAGGTCCTTCTTGAACTCGGAGAACTGCGCCCCGGCGAAGCGGTCGACAACGGCCAGCTTGGGCTCCTGCGCCAGGGCCGCATAGATGCCGACAAGATTCTCCGCCTCCGGACGGCCTTCAAAGCCCGCTTCCTCGCCGGGCAGGGGCTCCGGGTCCGTCTTCGCCTTGCGGATCTTCTGGGCAATCGTGTCCGCGTCGTCATCCATGTTGATGCGGCTCATGTCGGACGGGTCCGACTTCGACATCTTCTTGGAGCCGTCGCGCAGGGACATGACGCGCATGGCCGGGCCTTCGATCAGGGGCTCGGGCATCGGGAAGAACTCGTCGCTCTTCGTCCGTTCACGGATCACATCACCGAAGTCATGGTTGAACTTCTGGGCGATGTCGCGGGCCAGCTCCAGATGCTGCTTCTGGTCATCGCCGACGGGCACATGCGTTGCCTTGTAGACGAGAATGTCTGCGGCCATCAGGCTTGGATACACATACAGACCGGCAGACGCATTCTCGCGGTGCTTGCCCGCCTTCTCCTTGAACTGGGTCATGCGGTTCAACCAGCCGATGCGGGTCACGCAGTTGAACACCCAGGCCATCTCGGCATGGGCCGCCACCTGGCTCTGGTTGAAGATGATGTTCTTTTCCGGGTCGAGCCCCGCCGCCAGATAGGCCGCGGTGACGCCGAGCGTGTTCTCGTGCAGCTCCCTGGGGTCCTGCCACAGGGTGATCGCGTGCAGGTCCACCACGCAATAGAGGCACTCGTAGCTGTCCTGCAGATCGGCGAAGCGGCGGATGGCGCCGAGATAATTGCCGAGGGTCAGCGAGCCGGTGGGCTGGACACCGGAAAACACACGTTCGGGGAAAGACATTTTGTAACCTGCTCCTGAAGCGCCGGGTGTGGACACCGGGCCGGAAAAACCGTGGGTGGCGCGTCTTATGGCGCGAGCAGCCTACCGCCGCAAGTTGGTTTACCGGCTAGCGCCTGATGGCATGCCTGATATCCGCGACCGTCGCCGCGCCGGTGACCTGGCACAACAGCGCATAGACCAGTCCGCCACCGGCGACGAGCGCCGCCAGCGCGACAATTCCGAGCGCTTCCGCCGTCCAGCCGCCGGGCATCATCGCTGCCGCTGTCGGTCCGGCATAGGTCGCCGCGGCCCAGAGCAGGCCGCCCATGAGCACGCTGGCGAGCAGGATCAGCGGCAGCCGCTTCCTCAGGCGCGCGTCGGCGTCGTAGTGGCCGTTGGCAGCGAGCCTGAACCACAGCAGCCCGGCATTGACCCACGCCGCCGCCGAGGTGGCGATGGCGATGCCGACAAAGCCGATCTGGTAGAACAGGATCAGCGAGCCGGTGATGTTGACGGCGATGCCGATGGCGGCGAAGCGCATGGGCGTCACCGTGTTTTCCCGCGCGAAGAAGCCGGGCGAGAACACCTTGATGAGCACGAATGCTGGCAGGCCGACCGCAAAGGCCGCGAGCGCCATCTGGGTGTTCAGCGTGTCGGCAGCGGTGAACGCGCCGCGCTCAAACAGCGTCTCGATGATCGGGCCGGGAATGGCGATCAGCGCCGCCGCTGCGGGCAGGGTCAGGAGCATGGAGAATTCCAGCGCCCGGTTCTGGGACCACATGGCGCCGTCACCATCCTCGGCGCGCAGGCGGCGGGCGAGATCGGGCAGCAGCACGATGCCGATGGCGATGCCGATGACACCCAGCGGCAGCTGGTAGACCCGGTCAGCGTAGTAGAGCCAGGAGACGGCACCGTCCTGCAGCGAGGCGATGATGGTGCCGACCAGGAGGTTGATCTGTGCGATGCCGCCGGCGATGACGCCGGGAACGCCGAGGGTGATGAGCCGCTTCACGCCGGGGGTCATCTTCGGCATCCGCAGGCGCGGCAGGAAGCCCGCCCGGTGCGCCGCGATCGCCAGCATGGCGAACTGCGCCAGACCGGCTGCCGCGACGCCCCAGACCAGCGCCAGGCCCGGATTGTCGAAGTAGGGCGCCGCCAGCGTCAGCGTGGCGATCAGGATGACATTGAGCAGCACCGGCGCGAAGGCGGCGGCTGCAAACTTGCCCAGCGAGTTGAGAACCCCGGAGAGGAGCGCCACCAGCGACATGAACAGCAGATAGGGAAAGGCGATCTGGGTGAAGACCACCGCCATGTCGAACTTGTCCGGCGTGTCAGCAAAGCCCGGCGCGATCACATACATGAGCCACGGCATGGCGAGCTGCGCGAGGCCGGTAAAGATCAGGAGCACCGTCAGCAGGACGGCGAAGGCCTCTTCGGCGAACTGCCGCGCCGACTTTGCCCCCTCGCCTTCCAGCCGCTTGGCGAACAGGGGCACGAAGGCCGAGTTGAACGCGCCTTCCGCGAACAGCCGCCGGAACAGGTTGGGAAACTTGAAAGCGACGAAGAAGGCATCCGCCACCGGCCCCGTGCCCAGCACCGCCGCGATCAGAATGTCGCGCACAAAGCCCAGCACGCGGCTGATCATCGTCATGCCACCAACCGTGGCGAAGGCCTTGAGGAGGTTCATGCCCTAAGGGATGCGTGTGTTTGTGGGCGAAAGCAAGGCCCTTACTCCGCGGCCCCCTTCAGCCTCTTGAGCCTTGCCGCCCTGGCCTTCTTGCCGGTTTCGCGGGCGGCTTCGCGGCGTTCTGTGCGTTTCTGGACGCGTTCCTCGACGTCCTTGGGACGCGGGCTGAGGCGGGAATTGATGGCTGAGAGAAGACCTTCGGTGACCGCCTCCTTCTTGCCGTCCTGGACGATCTTTCCGCCGGCCACATCCTTCACATAGAAGACGTCGACGACGCGCTCCCCATAAGTGGCGATGTGGGCCGAAGTGATCGTCAGGCCCAGATGGAACAGGGCGCGGGTCAGATCATAGAGCAGGCCCGGGCGGTCCAGCGCGTTCACTTCGATGAGGGTGAACCGGTCGGACGCCGCATTGTCAAGGATCACCTGCGGCTCGATCTCGAAGGCCTGCTGGCGGCGGGTGCGCTTGCGCTCGCGGGCAATCGCCTCCTTGGGCAGGGTCTGGCCGCGCAGGCTCTTTTCGATCAGCTCCTTCAGCCGTTCGACGCGGCGGGCCTCGTCCACCACCTTGGAGTTGTCCGACTGAACCCAGAAGGTATCGAGCGCCATGCCGTCCGCCGTCGTGAAGATCTTGGCGTCGACGATGTTGGCGCCGGTGATGGCCACCGCCCCGGCGATGCGCGAGAACAGGCCGGGATGGTCCGGCGTGAAGACGGTGATCTCGGTCGCGTCATCATCCGGCAGCGGCGCGACGCCGATTTCAAGCACCGACTCGTCGCCATCCGAGACATCCGCCCCGGCCATAAGCCGCGCGTGACGCTCCTGGGTGTCCAGATCGACCACCAGCCAGTAGCTGTCGGTCTGGCGCATGGTGAGCGCATCCACCGTGTCGGCGCCCAGATCGGCAATCCGTGTACGGAAGGCATCCTTGGCCGCTTCAACGCGGGTGGCGCGGGTTGGTGCTTCATGGTCGCCGGACAAGAGCGGCAGGGTCTCGTCATAGAGCTGCTCGATGAGCTGCGCCTTCCAGCCGTTCCACACGCCGGGGCCCACGGCCTTGATGTCGGCGGTGGTGAGGATGGTCAGGAGCTTCAGGCGCTCGGGGCTCTGCACTTTGTCTGCAAAGTCCTTGACGGTACGCGGGTCGGAGATGTCGCGGGTCTGCGCAACGTCGGACATGATCAGATGTTCGAGCACCAGCCAGGCCACCGTGTCGGTCTCCGCCGGTGTAAGGCCGAGGCGCGGCCCGAGCTTCTTGGCGATGCGGGCGCCGGCGATCGAGTGGTCCTCCGGGCGGCCCTTGGCAATGTCGTGCAGGAACATCGCCAGATAGATCACCTTGCGCGACTGCACCTTCTGCATCAGGTCGTTGGCGAGGCGGTGCTGGTCCGCGTCCACACCCTTCTCGATGCCGGAGAGAATGTGGATCGCGTGGATCAGGTGCTCGTCGGCGGTGTAGTGGTGATACATGTTGAACTGCATCAGCGCGACGATGCGGCCGAAGTCCAGCACGAAGCGGCCGAGCACGCCCGCCTCGTTCATGCGGCGCAAAGCGACGTCCGGCGTCTGCGACGATACCAGGATATCGCAGAACAGGCGGTTGGCATCGTCATTGGCACGCAGATCCGCATTCACCAGCTTGAGCGACCGGCGCACAAGACGCAGAGCGTCCGGGTGAATGTCCGTACCCGTCATTTCCGCCGTGTGGAACAGGCGGATGATGTTGACCGGGTCGGACGAGAAGAGATCATCGGTCTCCGCGTTGATGCGCGCGCCATCCAACGTGAAGCCCCTGGGCAGCGGGTCAGCGCCGCGGCGGGCGCGGGCACCGAATCCCACCGCCTGCATCAGCGGTTCGATGCGGTTGCGCAGGCGCTCCGCGGCATTGGCGGCAGGGGCCGCCTTGCGCTGCTGGTCTTCCAGCGTGGCGCAGAAGATGCGCGTGAGATCACCCACATCCTTGGCGACAAGGAAGTAGTGCTTCATGAAGCGCTCGACATCCTTCATGCCGCCATGGCTCACATAGCCCAGCCGCCGCGCCATCTCGATCTGGATGTCGAAGCTCAGCCGGTCTTCGGGCCGGCCGGTGACGAAGTGCAGGTGGCAGCGCACCGCCCACAGAAACTCTTCGGCGCGCATGAAGCTGCGCATCTCGCTCTGGCGGAAGACACCTTTCTTCACCAGCTCGCGCGGGTCCTTCACGCCATAGAGGTATTTGCCGATCCAGAAGAGCGTGTGCAGGTCGCGCAGGCCGCCCTTGCTTTCCTTGATGTTCGGCTCGACCAGATAGCGCGACTGGCCGGCGCGGGCGTGGCGTTCGTCGCGCTCCTGCAGCTTCAGCTTGACGAATTCACGGCCGGTGCCGGGCACGAGCTGGTTCCAGAACGCATTGGCCAGATCATCGAACAGGGGCTCATGGCCCCACAGGTAGCGCGCCTCGAGGATCGTAGTGCGGATGGTCACGTCCTCGCGCGACAGGCGGATGCATTCGCTGACCGAGCGGGTGGCGTGGCCGACCTTCAGGCCGAGATCCCACAGCATGTAGAGCATGTATTCGACCACGCTCTCACCCCAGGGTGTCTGCTTGTGGGGCAGCAGGAACAGCAGGTCGATATCCGACTGCGGCGCCAGCGTGCCGCGGCCATAACCGCCGACCGCGACGATGCAGATGTTCTCGGCTTCCGTGTGGTGGGCGGACGGAAAGGCGTGCACGCGGCAATAGTCATACAGCGCCTGGATGATCACGTCCTGCAGATAGCTCAGGTCCTCGGCCGTCTTGAGACCCTTCATGCCCGCTTCCAGCGCCTCGCGAATGACGGCGCGGCCATCGGCCATGGTCGTCTTGAAGATGTCGAGCGCCGCCGCGCGCTGGTCCGTCTCATTGCCGGCATGGGCACGGAACGACTGCGTCAGGGCGATGCGCAACGCGTCTCCGTCGACGATCTGCTCCGGCGACAGGGTCACCTGAGCGGCGGCTGGCTTCTTTGTTGTGCTCATGAGGTCACATATAGCCTGTTCGACCGATGATTGCGCGCCTGCGCCGGCCAATTATTCTACGGCTTTTCATTGTAGAAATGGCAGCCTGTAGATCGGGCCGCGCGGGCGGAAAACAAGCGACCCTTCGTGCGTTTAGCGCGGAATCCTCAGAAATTTGCGACATCTTCGACTCAAATATGAGGATTAACCATCTAAGGCACTGACAAGACGTGTACGGATGGTTTTGGTCTCGGGCGGATTAACCCTGTTCCGCCATCAGGCGGCGCAGCCTGTAGATGAAGTCCAGGGCGTCGCGCGGGGTCATGTCGTCGGGGGCGGCGGCCTCGATCTCGTGCCGGATGGGATCGGGTCCGCTGGCCGTGTGGCCGGAGGATTTCGGACGGGGTGCGGCAGCGAAGAGGGGCAGGTCGGTCGCCAGGTCCGCCTTCGGGCCGTCGCCGGTGTCTCCTGCCTCAAGTGCCTGCAAGACCTCTTCGGCCCGTGCAAGCGCCGCATCCGGCAGGCCGGCCAGACGCGCCACATGGATGCCGTAGGACCGGTCTGCGGCCCCGGGCGCCACCTCGTGCAGGAATACGATATCCTGGCCATGCTCGGCCACCCGCATGGTGGCATTGGCCAGCCGCCCAAGCGTCGCCGTCAGGGCCGTCAGCTCGTGATAGTGGGTGGCGAACAGGGTGCGAGCGCGGTTGACTTCATGCAGGTGCTCCAGTGTCGCCCAGGCAATCGAGAGGCCGTCATAGGTCGCCGTGCCGCGTCCGATCTCGTCGAGAATGACAAGTGATCTGTCTGTTGCTCTGTTCAGAATGGCCGCCGTCTCCACCATCTCCACCATGAAGGTCGAGCGGCCGCGCGCCAGGTCGTCCGACGCCCCCACACGGGAAAACAGCTGGTCGATGACGCCGATATGGGCGGCGTCCGCAGGCACATAGCTACCCGCCTGCGCCATCACGGCAATCAGTGCATTCTGCCTCAAAAATGTCGATTTACCGGCCATGTTGGGACCGGTGAGCAGCCACAGGGACCGTGGCGGATCATCCGTATCGCCGGCCGGGGCATCGCCGGTGAGATCGCAATCATTGGGGACAAAGGCCCCGGCACCCTGGGTCTTCAAAGCGGCCTCGACGACCGGGTGACGGCCGGCCCTGATATCGAAAGCAAGTGAGTTGTCTATTATGGGCCGCGCCCATGCGCGAGCCTGCGCAACCTCCGCCAGGGCGCTGGCCACATCCAGATGCGCCAGCGCCGACGCCATCGGCGCCAGATCCGTGACCGCTGCCACCTGGGCGACCAGTTCGTCGAACAGCTCCTTCTCGCGGCCAACAGCACCCTCCCCGGCACGCGATACCTTGGCGTCGAGATCGGCCAGTTCGACCGTCGTGAACCGCATCGCGCTGGCGAGCGTCTGGCGATGACGAAATGTGAGGGCCGCCTCGTCGCCCTGCAGATGCTCCGCCTGGGTCGCCGAGACCTCGATGAAATAGCCCAGCACATTGTTATGGCGGACCTTGAGCGTCTTCACGCCGGTCTGTTCGCGGTAGTCCGCTTCCAGTCCGGCAATGATCTTGCGGCTGCCGTCGCGCAGGCTCACCAGGTCATCCAGATCCGCGTCGTAGCCCGGGGCGATGAACCCGCCGTCGCGCGCCGACAAAGGCGGTTCGTCGACAAGCGCCCGGTCGAGCAACACGCCGAGTGCCGCCGCCGGGCCGCTGCGCGCGGTTGCCAGCGCCGACACGGCGGCGACGATGTCTTCCGGCAGGGGTGGAAAATCGGGGGCCTTCCCGGTGGCCGGGTCAAGAAGACCGACCGCCTCGGCAGCGCCCTTGATGGCGGCGGCAACGGCCGCGAGATCGCGCGGGCCGCCGCGCCCCAGCGCCAGCCGCGACAGGGCGCGCTCCAGATCCGGCACCGTCCGCAGGCTCTCGCGCATATCGGCGCGCAGGCGGCCCTGCTCGGCAAAAAGCGTGACCGCCTCCAGCCGTTTCATGATCGGGACCGGATCGGCCAGCGGTGCCGCCACACGCTGCTTCAGCGCACGCGCGCCCGCCGCCGTCACGGTCATGTCCATGACCGCCAGCAGGCTGCCCTCGCGGCCGCCATCGGGGCCGCGGGTCAATTCAAGGCTCTGGCGCGTCGCCGCATCGATTGCCATCACCCCATGCGCGCTGGCCGCAGAGGGCGGCGACAGGGCCGGCGCCGCACCGGCCTGGGTGAGCGTGACGTAATCAACCAGCGCGCCTGCTGCCGAAATGCCCGCGCGGGAAAAATCACCGAAACCTTCCAGTGCCTTCACGCCGAACAGATCCTCCAGCCGGCGGCGGGCCGCATCGCTGTCAAAGGCCGACGCCCGCAACGGTGTGAGCGGCGTCCCGGCACTCTGGACGGCGTCGGCAATTGTCGCGTCCGCCAGCAGCCCCTCATGCAGCACCAGTTCGCTGGGGCTCAGGCGGGCGAGGGCCGCAGGCAAGGCGGCCGCCTCCACATCTTCAACATGGAACGCGCCCGTCGAGACATCCGCATAGGCGAGGCCGAGGCTCTGGCTGCCGTCGGCGCGGACCCGCGCCAGCGCGGCCAGCAGATTGGCATCGCGCGCATCCAGCAATGCGTCTTCGGTCAGCGTGCCCGGCGTGACGATGCGCACCACCGCCCGCGCCACCACCGCCTTCGAGCCGCGCTTCTTGGCTTCAGCCGGGTCTTCGGTCTGCTCGCAGACGGCGACGCGAAAGCCCTTGCGGATCAGCCGCGACAGATAAGCATCCGCTGCATGGACGGGGACGCCGCACATGGGAATGTCGTCGCCCAGGTGCTTGCCGCGCTTGGTCAGCGCGATATCGAGGGCGGCAGCGGCAGCAACCGCGTCGTCGAAGAAAAGCTCGTAGAAATCGCCCATCCGGTAGAACAGCAGGCAGTCGTTGTGCGCCTGCTTGATCTCCAGATATTGCGCCATCATCGGCGTCGGCGCGGCCGCACTGGTCGGCGTGTCGCGCTTGAGGGGAGCAGCGGGCGCGGATTCTTTGATCACGGGCGGGGTCATGACCGGCGGAGCCTACCAGTGCTTGCACGCGGCTGCGAGCGCGAAGCGCAGGAATGACACGGGCGTGAGGGGCCGCAGGCTTGCCTACCGCCCGCCGCCTCGGCTACACCACGCGCCTGCGGCTATGTCCACGCATCCGGCGGGCCGGACCCAAGCTGCCCCTGCGTCAATCGCCCTGACTTCACTCCACGCTGCCCGCATGTGCCGCGGCCCAGATACAAGGCTTTTTCTCCCATGACCGAAGGCTCCGGCACCCGCCGCCGCTACACCGACGAAGAAGCCCTGCTGTTTCACTCAGAAGGCCGCCCGGGCAAGCTGGAAATCACGCCGACCAAGCCGATGGCCAGCCAGCGCGACCTGTCGCTGGCCTATTCGCCGGGCGTGGCCGCACCGGTGCGCGCCATCGCCGACAATCCGTCGACGGCCTATGACTACACCTCCAAGGGCAACCTGGTTGCCGTCATCTCGAACGGCACCGCGATTCTCGGGCTCGGCAATCTCGGTGCGCTGGCGTCCAAGCCGGTGATGGAGGGCAAGTCGGTGCTGTTCAAGCGGTTCGCTGACGTGGATTCGATCGACCTGGAAGTCGATGCGGAAGACGCCGAAGACTTCATCAATGCGGTGCGCTATCTCGGCCCGTCCTTCGGCGGCATCAACCTGGAAGACATCAAGGCGCCCGAATGCTTCATGGTCGAAGAGCGCCTGCGCGAACTCATGGACATTCCCGTCTTCCATGATGATCAGCACGGCACCGCCATCATCGCCGCGGCCGGCCTCATCAATGCGTGCCATCTGACGGGGCGCAAATTCGAAGACATGAAGCTGGTCGTCAATGGCGCGGGCTCTGCCGGCATTGCCTGCCTCGAGCTTGTGAAGGCGATGGGGGTCAAGACCGAGAATGCGCTCCTGTGCGACACCAAGGGCGTGATTTACAAAGGCCGTTCTGAGGGCATGAACCAGTGGAAGTCCGCCCATGCGGCGCCGACTGACAAGCGCACCCTTGAAGAAGCCATGGACGGGGCCGATGCGTTCTTCGGCGTCTCCGTGAAGGGCGCGCTGACGCCGGCCATGGTCACGTCGATGGCGCCGAACCCGATCATCTTCGCCATGGCCAATCCGGACCCGGAGATCACGCCGGAAGATGCACACGAAGTGCGCGACGATGTCATCATGGCGACCGGACGGTCGGACTACCCCAACCAGGTGAACAACGTCCTCGGCTTTCCCTACATCTTCCGCGGGGCGCTCGACGTGCGCGCGACGACCATCAATGACGCGATGAAGATCGCCGCCGCCGAGGCGCTGGCATCCCTTGCGCGGGAGGATGTGCCCGACGAAGTGGCGGCGGCCTATCACGGCATGCGGCCGCGCTATGGCCGCGACTACATCATCCCGGTTCCGTTCGATCCGCGCCTGATCACCACCGTGCCGCCGGCGGTGGCGAAGGCGGCCATGGAATCCGGTGTGGCGCAGCGGCCGATCATCGACATGGACGGATATGTGCACGAACTGACGGTACGGCTCGACCCGACCGCGGCCTCGCTCGGCTTCATCGTCGAGCGCGTGCGGCGCGAACCCAAGCGGGTGGTCTTCGCCGAGGGCGAGGAGAGCAAGGTCGTACGTGCGGCCATCGCGTTCCGCGACCAGGGGCTCGGCACGCCGATCCTGCTGGGGCGTGAAGAGATCGTCCGTGAACAGATGAAAGATGCCGGACTCGATGACGAGACAGGTATCGAGATCATCAATCAGCGCACCTCCGACATGGCGCCGGACTATGCGGACGCGCTTTATGCCAAGTTGCAGCGGCGCGGCTATCTCGCACGCGACTGCACGCGCATGGTCTACAACGACCGCAACATCTTTGCGTCCTCCATGGTGTCGACGGGCGACGCGGATGCCCTCATTACCGGCGTCACCCGCTCCTACTCGGTGGCGCTGGGCGATGTGCGGCGCGTCATCGACGATGCGCCGGGCAAGCGCGCCATGGGGATTTCCATGGTCGTTGCACGTGGCCGGACGGTGCTCGTTGCCGACACGAACGTGCATGACATGCCGACAGCGCAGGAACTGGCAGATATTGCCATCGAAAGCGCTGATGTTGCACGACGGCTCGGCTATGAGCCGCGTGTGGCCCTGCTCGCCTATTCGACCTTCGGGCATCCGATGGGCGAACGGTCCGAGCGCGTACGTGAGGCGGTCGAGATCCTCGACCGGGAGCAGCGCGACTTCGAGTATGACGGGGAAATGTCCGCAGACGTCGCCCTCAACCGCGACGCCATGAGCATGTATCCGTTCTGCCGCCTGTCGGAGCCCGCCAATGTGCTAGTGATGCCGGCAATCCACTCGGCGTCGATCTCGACGAAGCTGCTGTCGGAGTTGGGCGGCGCAACGACCATCGGCCCGCTTCTGGTCGGGCTCGAGAAATCCGTGCAGATCGCCCCGATGGGCGCAACAGTGTCGGACCTGGTCAACCTGGCGGCAATCGCCGCCTACGGCCTCGACGCCTAGGCGGCTGCGTCGGTTGCGCCGCTCTTGTCCTGGCGCATGTCGCCCTTGCCGAACTTGTCGCGGTAGCGGTCGTTGATCTGGCTGGCCGGGAAGATGATGAGCACGTCGGTGGTCCCGAACTGCTCGTCGACCACCGCCCCGTCGCCGATCGTAGCGCCGGCGCGCAGATAGCCCTTGATGAGCGGCGGCAGGGCGCGCAGGCCCTTCCTGGTGTCCACCTCATCCTTCGCCATGCGGTTCATGTCGACGAAGAGTTCGTCGCGCGCACGCACGCGCGGCTGCGCATCCTCATCGCCGCGGCAATGGTGGTGCATGAACGAGAGGGGCAACGCGAGGTCGTCCGGATTGGTGCCTTCGAGGCTTGCGCAGCCGAACATGATGTCGAGTTCGTAATGCACCAGGTAGCTGATGATGGCATGCCACATCAGTTCCAGCGTCGGGCGCGAGCGGTGATCCTTGTGGACGCAGCTGCGGCCAAGCTCAAGAAAGCGGGTGTCGGGACCCGACGCCTTCACCCAGGGGTCGATGTCGAATTCATTGGCGGTGTAGAAGCCGCCGCGCGCTTCCGCCACTTCCTGGCGCATCAGCCGGTAGGTGCCGACGATGGCGTCCTCCGGAACACTGCGGCCCGCATAGTCGTCCGGGATGCGCGAATGGTCGATGACCAGCAGGTGGTCGGCAAAGGCATCGAACCGGTCGAAGTCGCGGCGCTCGGCGGCCATGCGCGGGCTCGCCTGAGCGGACATCTCTTCATAGAAGACCTGATAGCGCAGGCGCTGAGCCGCGCGGACCTCAGCCTCGGTTTCCGCAACGCGGACTTCCAGGCTCTTGCGGCGGGCAAGCGGGCGCGGCGGCGGACCGTATTTACCTGCGAAGCGGGCGGCGCGGTTCATCGGTTTGCCGGACAGACGTGCAAGGGAAGCCTGTTGCGACTCACGCAACTGGCCCGGCTCGAAGCCCCAGAAAACGCGGCGCGTCTTGGGCGTGCGCATATGGGTCAGAGCATTGGCGCGCCGTGCATAGCGCCCGCGCGTCATGAAGCCACGCGTCAGGCGCAGAAGCGTCCGGCGGCCCTTGCGGCCGCGCCGCCGCCGGGCATACCGGCTGCGAAGCGCCAGAACAGCGCCGAAGCTTCGGCGCAGCCCCTCTACGGCGAGCTGCTTGAACAAAACCGGCGTCTCCCTCTTGCACCCGGGCGGCGGTTTTCACCCGGGCGATACCGTTACGGCCTTCCAGCCGGTGCGCGGCACACTACGCTGCTTGTTGGCAGAACTGTGGCTGTTGTCCAGCTTCATTTGTGTGACGCGCGGGCAACCTGTCCAGCGGTCGGGCGAATCCATCACCTAACCGGCTGAATTCATTATAACTTCAGCAAAGGTGGGGATCAATTCTTGGTAAACAAGCGGGCGCGGCGGGTGGCCGGCGGCTTTCCGGCCGTCAGACGGCGTGCGGGAGTTCCTGCGCCGTCTCTTCGGCACCTGTCTTGTCAGACCCAACGCTGGCGAGGATGGCGCGCAGCGCCTCCGGTTCCACCGGTTTGGACAGATAATCATCCATGCCGGCATCAAGACAGCGGTCACGGTCCTCGGAATAGGCATTGGCAGTCAGCGCAACGACATGGACCGTGTGGCCGGCCTCACGCAGGGCGTGGGTGGCGTCGATCCCGTCCATCTCCGGCATGTGCATGTCCATCAGGACGAGGTCGAACTGGGCCTGATTGTTGAGGGCGTCGACGGCCTCGCGGCCATTGACAACCCGGATGACTTCATGCCCGTCGCGCTCCAGCACGCTGACGGTGAGGAGGGCGTTGACGTCATTGTCTTCCGCCAGCAGGACGCGGCGGCCCAAAGCCGGCTCGGCAGCGGCCGGCGTGTCGCTGCCGGTCTGGAGGTTGCCAGCGGCTTCGGCACCGTTTCCGTCATCGGCGGCGCGCCGAAGCACCGCGGCGTCATTGAGGATGACACCGACAAGCGTCTGCCGGCGGGCGGGGAGCAGCACATAGGCGTCCGCCGGCGCCGTCTCGCGCTGGGTCACCTCGAGTGCTTCCGCGCGGTCACCGGCGAGAACCGCTGCGACGATCCTCAGGCCGGGGTCGGTTGCGCGCAGGCGGACCACGCCCTCCGGTGTCAGCAGCTGCGCATCGGCGATCAGGACATCGATCCCGTCGATGCGGTCCGCAATCGGTGCCGGGCCTGACAGGCGCTGGGCACATCCGCCATGCTGCAGGATCGTCTCGGCCACCGCCTCCGCCTCATGGCCGTCGATCGCGATTGCGCAGTTCAGATGCGCCAGGCTGGTGTTGTCGCCCAGCGGCTCTGCGTCAGCGATGGGCATCGGCACACTCATGGAGAATGTGGTGCCCTGGCCCGGCGTGCTGGCGAGGGAAATCGTACCGCCCATGGACGCAATCAGCTTGTGTGTGATGGCAAGCCCAAGGCCGGTGCCGCCACGCTTCTGGGCGGCGATTGCCCGGGCCTGCTTGAATTCCTCAAAGACGATCTTCTGATCCTCTTCGCCCATGCCGATGCCGGTATCGATAACCTGTGCCTCGAGCAGGACCGCACTTTCATCATCCGCCGGATGGCCGCCGTTGCGCAGGACAATGGTGACGCCGCCGGTGTCCGTGAATTTGATGGCATTGCCAACCAGATTGACAAACACCTGATGCAGGCGGCCCTGATCACCCAGCACCTGCAGCGGCAGGGTCGGGTCGACCACCGCAGACAGGCTGATGCCGCGTTGCTGGGCGCGCGGGGCAAGTAGGTCTGCCAGGTCGTCACACAGCTCGGCCAGCGAGAACGGGTGCTGCTCCAGTTGCAGGTGGCCTGCTTCAATCTTGGAGAAGTCCAGAATGTCGTCGATCAGCCGGAGCAGGGCGCGACCGGAGCGGCGTACAGCCTGGACATAGTTGGACTGTTCGGCGGACAAGCTGGTTTCCGTCAGCAAGGCCGAAATGCCAATGATGCCGTTCATCGGGGTGCGGATTTCATGGCTGATCGTGGCGAGGAAAGCGGATTTGGCCTGGTCGGCCTTCTCGGCCTCATCCCGGGCGCGCGCCAGATCCCGCTCGGTGCGTTTGCGCTCCGTGATGTCGCGCCCGGCGCACTGGATTTCCACTAGCCGGCCTTCAGCATCGCGGACCGGCAGCTCTTCCCACCCGATCCACCGCCACCCATGAGCCGTTTTGACCCGCTGGTCGGTCCGGATGCGGAACTTTTCCGCGCCATGGCCGGGAAGGGCGGTTTCAACCGTCGGTGCGCGGCCTACAAAGCCTTCGCCGGTGCTGGCATCCACATGCGGCACAAAGGGGCGGCCAAGGGCCTGGTCAGCGGTCACGCCGAAGGTCGCGCAGAAGACATCGTTCACATAGGTGAGCTGGCCGCGGGTGTTGCGCCGGAAAATGATGTCGGCCTGGCTCGCCAACAGGCCGCGCAGAAGATGCGTCTCTTCACGCAGGGCCAGCAGCTCCTGATGGTCGGCCTCCATGCCGCTGATACGGCGCAAGCCGGCGCGGACCATCTGGCCGGCACGCTCCCGCCAGGGCGCGGCGCCGGTGGGGGATCTGCGAGCGTTTCCTGGCTGGCGGCCAAGGCCCATGGCACAGAGATTCCTTGCAGCGGCAGCGCTTCTGCTGCCTTCAATCGGCAAAGCATGGCGCTGCGCGGCTGAAGATCATGTTAATTGGCGGCAAATTTTCCGAGAATTCAGCCAGATTTTGCGCGTGGGGCGGGGCGGCGGTGCATAGGATTCATTTACCCTATGCCGCCGCAGCAGCATTGGCGGGGGCCCGGCGGAAACTGAGCGCTTCTGCCAGATGCGCCCGGGTCACAGCCCCTCCCCCCTCAAGATCCGCCAGGGTACGGGCCACCCGCAAGACGCGGACATATCCACGGGCTGACAGGCGCAGCGTTTCAGCCGCCTTGTCCATGAGGTCCTGCCCGGCCGCATCCAGCCGGACGACATCCTCAAGCAGGCGTCCGTCGGCCCTGGCATTGGTTGCCACCCGGTCATCCGGCGCCAGGCGGTGGTACCGCTCGATCTGCAGCTCGCGGGCCGCAGCAACCCGCGCCGCAATCGCCGCGCTGGGTTCACCGGCGGCGCCGTGACGCATCTCGGCAGCGGTCACCGGCGGAACGTCAAGCTGGATGTCAATGCGATCCATCAGGGGTCCGGAAACCCGTGACTGATAGTCCTGCGCACAGCGCGGCAGGCGCCCACAGGCCATGGACGGCTCACCGGCATAGCCGCAGCGGCACGGGTTCATGGCCGCCACAAGCTGAAAACGCGCCGGGTAGCTCACATGGTGGTTGGCGCGGGCAATCACCGCCGCCTCCGTCTCGAGGGGCTGGCGCAGGGCATCGAGGACAGGCCGGGCGAACTCCGCCAGTTCATCGAGAAAAAGGACGCCGTTATGCGCCAGTGACACCTCGCCGGGGCGTGCTCTGAAGCCACCGCCGACAAGCGCTGCCATGGATGCGGAATGGTGCGGCGCGCGGAACGGGCGGTTGGGTGTCAGCGCTCCGCCTTCGAGCAGACCGGCGAGGGACGTGACCATCGCCACATCGAGCATTTCCTTCGGGCTCATCGGCGGCAAGATGCCCGGCAACCTACTTGCCAACATGGATTTGCCGGCGCCGGGCGGACCCACCAACAGCAGGTTGTGACCGCCCGCCGCAGCAACTTCAAGCGCCCGCTTTGCGGTCTGCTGCCCCTTGATGTCAGCCATGTCCGGCACGGCGTCGCCCTGCGGCGCGCTGCCCGGGCGCGGGACCCCCAGGGTCTGGATGCCTTTGATGTGGTTGATGAATTCCAGAAGTGTGCCGGGGGCGACAATCTGCATCTCGCCTGCCCAGGCGGCTTCGGGACCGCAGGCCTCGGGGCAGACAAGGCCGCGGCCGGTGGCATTGGCAGCAATGGCTGCTGGAAGCGCACCGGTGACCGGCGCGATCGAGCCGTCCAGGCCGAGTTCGCCAAGCACACTCAGGCCGTCCATGGCATCCTGCGGGATGACGCCAAGCGCCGTCATCAATGCCAGTGCGATGGGCAGGTCATAATGGCTGCCTTCCTTGGGCAGGTCGGCAGGCGCCAGATTGACGGTGATGCGTTTGGGCGGCATTGCGAGCCCGATGGCCGTGAGGGCAGCGCGCACCCGCTCGCGGCTTTCGGCAACCGCCTTGTCAGCCAGCCCGACAATCGTGAAGGCCGGCATGCCGGCGGAAACCTGGACCTGAACGCTGACGTCGCGGGCCTCGACACCCTCAAACGCCACTGTGCTCACGCGCGCCACCATCGGCTGCCCCCTCCATCAAAGGCCGGTCGAAGCGCGGGGAAGAGCGCCAACATGTGGCGGACTCAGAATGTTCCGCTTGCAGGCGTCAAATTGACAACCAACAAGGACTATCCCCAATCGGCACGGCCAATTCGGACCATAGCACGAACATTAAGGGAACACACGTTCTAATTTGTGGATGGTAGTAAACCACCCGGGCCCGCAGGATCCGGGGTGTCAGGCACGCTTGGCCTCGATCACATCCCAGATCATGGCAGCGATATTGGTGCCGTCGAAGCGCTCAATCTCGCGCAGGCCCGTCGGTGAGGTGACGTTGATCTCGGTCATGTAATCGCCGATGACGTCGATGCCGACAAAGATCAGTCCACGGCGCTTGAGTTCCGGGCCGATGACGGCGCAGATCTCGCGCTCACGGTCTGTCAACTGAGTTGCTTCCGGCCGACCTCCCACATGCATGTTGGAGCGGCTCTCGCCTTCCGCCGGGACCCGGTTGATGGCGCCGGCAATCTCGCCGTCGACGAGGATGATCCGCTTGTCACCCGCCCGCACCGCCGGCAGATAGGCCTGCGCGATCAGCGGTTCGCGGAACATCTGGGTGAACATCTCAAGCAGCGACGCCATGTTCTCGTCCTCAGGCGTCACCCGGAAGACACCGGCGCCGCCATTGCCATAAAGCGGCTTCAGGATGATGTCGCCATGTTCGGCGCGGAACGCCTTGATGTCTTCTTCGTTGGCGGAAATCAGCGTCGGCGGCATGACACCGTCGAACTGGGTGACGAAGAGCTTCTCGGGCGCATTGCGCACATGGGTGGGATCGTTCACCACCAGGGTATCGGGGTGAATGTGATCAAGGATGTGGGTCGCGGTGATGTAGCTCATGTCGAAAGGCGGGTCCTGGCGCATCAGGACGACATCCACCTCGCGCAGATCGGTGACAACCAGGTTACCTTCGGTGAAGTGATCGCCTTCAGCGTCCCGCACCTCCAGGGAGCGTGTGCGGGCCAGCACCTTGCCGTCATGCAGCGACAGGTCCTTGGGCAGGTAGTAGCAAAGCGCATGGCCGCGCGATTGCGCCTCAAGGGCCAGCCGGAAGGTTGAATCGCCCTTGATGTCGATGGCCGCCACCGGGTCCATCTGAATTGCCACTTTGAGAGCCATATGCCGCCCGCCCGTCTTGCTGATTGGTCTTGATTGCGTGTCGCGGCGGAATGTCGGGGCGCGGGGGCCCGACGTCAATGGCAAGACGCTGTGTCATTCAGCGGGGTGCTAGTTGAGGCTCATGCGCAGCTTGTCGGCACGCAGCTTGGCTTCGCGGGCGATCTGACCGCGGCCATCGGCGAGGGCCAGCTCAGCGGCGCGCGCATAGGCCTTGCGGGCCGACATGAGGCTGCCGGTTTCACCATCCAGCCGGCCGCGCTCCAGCCACAGGGTCGCGTCGCGCGGCGCGATCGCCGTCATGCGCGAGAGAATAGCATCGGCGCGTTTCACATCGCGGGCCTGGGTGGCGCGGGTGTAGATGTTGTTCTGCAAACGCAGCAGCACGTCACGGGCGGACACGGGCATCAGGGCCCTGTCGAGATCCGCCTGCGTCGGCTCGTCGGCCTCGTCATCGGCCAGCCCCTGCACCCGGGCAAGCAAGGACGTGACGGCGTCTTCGTCGAGAACCTGGCCGCCTGAGAAGGGGTCGATCATCACCGGCGGCGGGCCACCCTGCACCATGCCGTTGAGGCGCACGAGGAAGTGGCCGGGAAAGTTGACGCCGGACACCGCCCACCCATTGGCGCGTCCGGCATGAATGTAGATCACGCCCAGTGCCACGGGCAGACCGCGCTTGCGATCAATCACCCTCACCAGATTGGCATTGGCCATGTCGTCATAGGTGACCCGGTCGCCGTCATAGCCGAAGTCACCGGCGATCACGTCGGCCAGCGCCTGGGCCTGAGCGTTCGTGCGGGCGGCTTCCCGGCGCACAGGATCGGCGGACTGGGCTTCGGGCGTCTCAAGCGCCTTCGCGCGGGCGGCGACATCCGTAACGATGCGGTCCAGATGCGCGTGATAGGGATCAAGCACCAGGTCGGGCATGTCCGCGGCCCCGAGCGCGAGCGCCGTGCGGGCCAGATCGAGCGCGTCGTCGGCAGCTTCGCCGGCGGCGCGCAGAATACGGTCGAGCTCGGGCGTCATGGCCATGGGTCCCGCGGTATCACGGCGGCGCCGGGCCTCGGCGTCACCTCGTCGGGTGAATGATAGCGCCCTCATCGGATCGGCGCTAAGTCCCGGCTCTCAATGGCGCGGTCCTGCGGCGCCAGCGACCGGGGACCGGACGGGTCCGGCGTCGTGTATTGCGGCTGGCTTGACGGGGCGGTCCGGTATGTCCGCGCAGGCTGACTGTAATAATCCGGATCCGTACTGGCCGTTTCGATCGCCAGCGCCTCGTCATATTGCGACATGTCCGTACGCAACGGCGGCTGGCCGGTGAGCAGGTCTTCCGTCTCCGCGTTCTCCGCAAGCACATGCCCCTGGCGCTCGCCGGACGGCTGGCGCTCGAAGGGCCGGGCCGGGGCGCCGGCTGGCCGGAAGTCAGCCATGCGGCGCGGGTCATCAACGGTGATCGCGTGCATGACAACCCGCTTTACACCATTGATGTCACGGGCATGGGCGGCCACCCGGTCGATTTCCGCCTCATCCTCGCCGATCCCAAGGATGTAGACAGACCCGTTGACCACGTCGGTCGTGTAGTTGATGTCCGAGATGCTGAAGTCCGTCAGCAGGCGCGCCGTCAGCTTGGTGTCGATCCACTGATCTGCCGGCAAGGCCTCCAGGGTCGAGCGGTCGGCAACTTCGATCTCGTTGAGGACCTCGCGGACACCGGGAACGCTCCAGGCAATCTGGCTGGCTTCGGCCCGGTCTTCCGGGTGCTGGACGAGGCCGGTGAGCATCACGCGGCCTTCCATGACCTTGCTGGACACGTCGGTAAACAGGCCGTTGTCGCTCTTCAGCAGGCGGTCCGTCAGGCCGAGCTTGATTTCCGCGTCGTCCAGCGCTTCCCCCATGGGACGCTCCTGAAACGCCGCGACCCCGGCAGTCGCCCCCGCGCCCACGGCCATGCCGATGGGGGAACAGGCGGCGGCCATAAATGCCGCGCCAAGGGCGCCGACGAGGGCCAACGGACGAAAGACGCCGGTGGCATTGGACGAGTGGATTTGTGTCACGGGTTGCACCATGGGGCACCTCACCAGGAGACAGGAGCTGACCCCGGCGGGAGCCGCTCGATCACAACAGGCCGTGCTGTGCCCGACCCCAAGGGGTCACGCGCACGCGCGGCAGTGAACCCGCACATGGCAACTCCATGGGCGGGCGGCGGTTGCCCGGTTGACTGTCCCTGATGTGGCCGCTCCTGGCCGGTTACCCCGTCGACGCTTCCGGTCCCCTGGGGTGACGCCGCATATTCCTTCGGGCGCCTGATGTTCGCCGCTTTGCCGGCCAGGCCTTCTCTGCGAGGCCCTGTGCAGCCGGTTAACGGGTGCGACTTCACGCAAGTGATTCGCTCCGAACCTCTCACTCATAGCACAGACGACGGGTCTCAGCGAGCACAGACAGTTGACTCGGCTGCGGAACGTTAGGCCTGCATCCACGCGTTTTGCAGGTGACGGGGCCAGGTGCCGGGCACAATGGCCACGACGTCGAAGCGGATGTCGCACCCGTCCAGGCGTGGATCCTGCGCAATCGCCCATTCAGCCGCTGTGGCGATGCGCTGCTGCTGGCGTGGCGAAACCGCTTCAAGTGCCTCAGCAAGCGAGGCCCGCGCCTTGACCTCGACAACGGCAACCAGCCGGCCGCGGCGGGCAAGGACGTCGATTTCCCCTGCCGGCGTCCGCAGGCGGGCAGCCAGAATGCGGTACCCCTTGAGCCGCAGCAGCCAGATGGCCCGGCGTTCCGCGCGCCGGCCCCTTGCTTCCGCAGCCCTGCGGGCGCCGCTCATTTTCGCTGCTTGTCGAGGTCGACGGCACGGGCATAAGCGCGCTTGCGCGGTACGCCGAGATCGCGTGCGACCTGCGCCGCAGCCCGGCTGACACTCTGCTCCGCCAGCGCTGCCAGCAGGGCTGCGTCCAGTGTCTCGTCTGTCGCAGCGACCTCACCCGGCGGCGCGATGACCAGCACGATTTCGCCGCGCGGTGGGCCATCCTCGGCGTAATGGGCGGCAAGCTCCGGCAGAGTTCCACGCCGGGCTTCCTCGAAGCGCTTGGTCAGCTCGCGGGTCACTGCGGCATCACGCGGCCCCAGCCCGTCAGCGAGCGCGGCGAGGGTGGCCGGCAGCCGTTTGGCTGTCTCCAGAAGCACCAGTGTCGCCGGGACGGCGGCCAGATCACTGATCGTCCTGTCACGGGCCCCCTGCTTGGCCGGCAGGAAACCCTGAAAGAAAAACCGGTCTGTCGGCAGCCCCGCCACGCACAGCGCCGCCAGCACCGACGAAGGGCCCGGCAGAGCTGTCACCGGGTGACCTGCCGCGATGACATCGCGCACCAGCTTGTAGCCGGGGTCCGAGACCAGCGGTGTGCCCGCGTCGCTGACCAGCAGCACGGATGCTCCGTCAGCCAGCCTGTCGAGAACCTTCGGCCGCATGCGCTCGGCATTGTGTTCATGATAGCTCTCGAGGGCGCGGTCGCGGCCGGCACGGTCAATGCCGTGGATGGCCAGCAGCTTGGCGGTCTCGCGGGTGTCCTCACACAGAACCAGGTCTGCCGCGGCGAATGCAGCAAGCAACCGGAGTGTCACGTCGCCTGCATTGCCGATGGGCGTCGCGGCAATGTGCAGACCGGGCGCCAGGGGCGCCGCCCCATTCTCGCCGGATGGCGTCGATATGGATGTGCCGGATGTCATGCGTGCCTACCTGACCTGCCCTTAGGGTACGCAGCCACACATGGCAAGAAAGCTGTAAAGACAGTGCCGACGCGTATATAGGTTTGGAAATCGGTTTGGAGTTTCGGGTTTGGTGGACATGACACATCAGGTTTCCGTCGACAGGCGGCCTCATCCTTCAGCGCAGGCCCGGACTCGCAGCCGTTTCCGGACGGCCGGTGTCGCCATGGTGGTGGCTCTGGCGCTGGCCGCCTGCAGCACGACCGGCGACCAGCCCGCGCCGACGCCTCCCCCCTCGGGATCACCCGATGTACGGATCACACCGCCGCCGCAAACGGGCCCGCAGCGCGACACCACCGGGTTCCTGCGGCCACGCCACCTGGCCGCCAATGACCCGGTGCGGGTTGCCATCCTGCTGCCGCTGAGCGGCCAGGCGGCGCCCGTCGGCGAAGCCATGCTGAACGCAGCGCAGCTGGCGCTGTTTGAATTCGACGACCCCAACATCCTGCTGATCCCGAAGGATACGGCCGGGGATCCCGCCACCGCAGCGGCCTCCGCCCGCGCGGCAATCAGCGAAGGTGCCGACATCATCCTGGGACCGCTCTTCGCGTCATCCGTCGCCGCGGTAGCTGCCCCCGCGCAGCTGCGCGGTGTGCCCGTGGTGGCCTTTTCCACCGATCGGAATGTCGCCGGCGGCGGCGTCTACCTTCTGAGCTTCCTGCCCGAAGAAGACATCGAACGGGTGGTCGACTTTGCCGTCCTTGAGGGTCACCAGCGCTTCGCCGCCATGCTGCCGCAGAACGAGTACGGCCAGCGCGTGCGCAACCAGTTCGGTCAGGCGGTCATCGCCCGCGGAGCGGAACTGGCGGCAACCGAGAGCTACACCCCGACCACGGACGGCATGCTCGCGCCCGCAGAGCGTCTGGCGCAGCTCAAGGACAACTACGACGTCGTGCTGCTGCCGGCAGGCGGCACTGAGCTGCAGGGCCTCGCGCCACTGCTGCCCTACTACGATGTGGACCCGCGCAACGTGAAGTTCATCGGCACTGGCCTGTGGGATGATCCGCTGGTGTTGCGCGAACCGGCATTGGTGGGCGGATGGTTTGCGGCGCCGCCGCCGGATGCCCGCAAGGCGTTTCAGGGCCGCTATGAGCGGGTCTTCGGGTATGCCCCGCACCGCATTTCAAGCCTTGCCTATGACGCGATGAGCCTGGCCATCGCGCTGTCCGGCGGCACGCCCGGCCAGCGCTACACCACTGCCGAGCTCACCGCCGAAGACGGCTTCGCCGGCATCGACGGGGTCTTCCGGTTCACGCCCGAAGGTCTCAACGAACGCGGGCTCGCGGTCATGGAAGTGCGCCCAGGCGGGTTTGTGGTCGTCAGCCCGGCGCCGCAGTCGCTGACCGGCGGGCCGGTCTTCTAGGGATCAAGGACGCAGCGACAGCACGGCGTTACAGCAGGATTTCGCGCAACACGGCGTTCAGGACGGGGCGCGCCCTGGCCGTCGCGGTGAGTTTATCCCCAGCCAGGCTCAGAAATCCCTCGGCGACCAGTTTTTTGACAACTTCCATGTCAACAATGGTCGCAAGAGCCGCAGGAAGCTGCGAAAGGGCCAGTCCGGAGGTGAGCCGCAGGCCCATGAGCAGGATTTCCACTGCCCGTGCCGTGTTATCCACAGGCTCGTCCACAGCAAGCCCCTGACCCTCACGCTCCACATGGGTCAACCACCGCATCGGATCGTCGAAGGTCTGGGTGGCCGTCCAGCGGCCCTCCACGAGCAGTCTGCCATGGGCCCCCGGGCCTGTGGCGGCATAGGCGTCACCCTGCCAGTAGACGAGATTGTGCCGGCTCTCGTCGCCCGGTCGGGCATGATTTGAGATTTCATACGTCTCAAGCCCGGCTGCCGCACAAAGCTCCTGTGTCGTCTCATACATGGCCGCGCCCGCATCGTCGGACGGCGTTTCAAGCTGGCCGGCTGCATGCAACGCGGCGAAGGGTGTCCCTTCCTCGATGGTCAGCTGGTAGAGCGACATGTGGCCGGCGGCGTAGCCGATCGCGCGGCCCAGTTCCTGCCGCCACGCGGCTTCGGTCTGGCCGGGACGTGCATAGATCAGGTCGAATGAGACGCGCTCAAAGGTGCGCTGGGCGAGTGCCACTGCGGCCAGCGCCTCGCCTGCCGTATGCAACCGCCCCAGCGCCTTGAGGCTCGCGTCATCAAGCGCCTGCACACCAAGGGAGACGCGGTTGACGCCGGCCGCTCTGTAGCCGCGGAACCGGTCTGCTTCAACGCTGGTCGGATTGGCCTCCAGGGTGACTTCGGCGTCCGGGGCAACGGTCCACAGTCCACCGATGGCATCGAGCAGGGCGGAGACGGTCTGCACCTCCATCAGGGAGGGCGTGCCGCCGCCGAAGAAGATGCTGGTCACTGTGCGGCCCGGCATCCGGCGCGCCATATGGGTCAGTTCGCCGATCAGCGCGTCGGCATATCGCGCCTGGTCGACGCCGCGCTGGACGTGGCTGTTGAAGTCGCAATAGGGGCACTTGGCCTGACAGAACGGCCAATGCACATAGACCCCGAAGGGCCGCTCGTCCTGCGCCGCGGCGTCAGTCCCGCTTGTCAAAGCAGGCGTCGATGAGCTGGGCGAAGGCGTCTGCTCGGTGGGAGATCGCATGTTTGGCGGCCGGCTCCATTTCGCCGAAGGTGATCTTGTGCCCGTCCGGCAGGAACACGGGATCATAGCCGAAACCGCGGGTGCCGCGTCCCGGCCAGACGAGGTCGCCGGAGACGCTGCCTTCGAAGGTCTCCACATGGCCGTCCGCCCAGGCAAGTGACAGGGCGCAGATGAAGCTGGCGCGGCGGTTGCCCTCGGGGCCGCCGTTGCGGTCGCACAGCTCCTGTTCCACCCGTGTCATGGCGAAGGTGAAATCGCGGCCCTCTTCCGTCTGTGCCCAGCGGGCGGAATAGATGCCCGGCTCGCCGCCGAGCGCGTCGACGGCAAGTCCGCTGTCATCTGCCAAGGCCGGCATGTCAGCGGCGGTGGCGGCGGCGAGCGCCTTTAGTTCCGCATTGGCCTTGAAGGTGGTGCCGGTCTCCTCCGGCTCGGGCAGGCCGAGCTCGGCGGCGGAGGCTGTCTCGACGCCGAAGGGCTCAAGCAGGTCGCGGATTTCGACGACCTTGCCCTCGTTGTGGCTGGCGACAACCAGCTTGCCGGCGGTGAACAGCCGATGCGCACCCGATGCCGTCATGGCCTAGCTGACCACCTGCTTCTGCATCTCCACCAGATCGCGGATCGAGGCCTTGGCCAGCGCCATCAGCTCGTTGAACTGGGTTTCGGTGAAAGGATCGCCTTCAGCGGTACCCTGGATTTCGACAATGCCGCCGGAGCCGGTCATGACGAAATTGGCGTCCGTATCCGCTGTCGAGTCTTCCGCATAGTCGAGATCGGACACCGGCGTGCCTTCATAGATGCCGCAGGAAATCGCCGCCACGTGATCCTTGAGCGGAATTTCCTTGATCATGTCGCGCTCCTGCATCCAGCTGAAGCACTGGTGCAGAGCCACCCAGGCCCCGGTGATGGAGGCCGTCCGCGTGCCGCCATCCGCCTGGATGACATCACAGTCGACAGAGATCTGGCGCTCGCCCATGGCGCCGAGATCGACCACCGCCCGCAAAGACCGCCCGATGAGGCGCTGGATTTCCTGCGTGCGGCCCGACTGCTTGCCGGCAGACGCTTCACGACGCATCCGGTCACCGGTGGCGCGCGGCAGCATGCCGTATTCCGCTGTCACCCAGCCGCGCCCGCTGTTGCGCAGGAAGGGCGGGACCCGCTCCTCAAGGCTGGCGGTCACCAGCACATGGGTATCGCCAAACCGCACAAGGCAGGAGCCTTCCGCGTGCTTTGAGAAGCCCTTCTCGAAGGAAACGGGGCGCATCTGATCGGGGCGGCGGCCTGAAGGGCGCATGGGAACTCCGGTATCTGGAAGGAAATGCAGCATGGGCGGGCATCTGCCACGGCCCTCACTGCCGAAAAGCTTGCCCTTCCTATCGCCCGCGCCGCGCTCCGGCAAGCGGCGATTTTTCAAGGCCGCCCGCCGCCAAATTGACGCCACACAAGGGCGTTCATAGATTCCGGTGTAACAAGGCCGCCCATGAGACCGGTTGGCGGTCGTTTCGAAGGTGAGACCATTTATGTCCGACAGCACGAATACGCTGCTGGAACTCAACCAGCGTTCGCGGGATGTGTTCCGCCAACTGGTGGAGACCTATCTGGAGACGGGCGGTCCGGTCGGCTCGCGTACGCTCTCCAAGAGCGGTGGCCTCAATGGCGGCGTCTCCCTGTCACCGGCCTCGATCCGCAATGTCATGGCGGATTTGGAAGAGCTGGGCCTGTTGTCATCGCCGCATACCTCCGCCGGCCGCATGCCGACGGAAGCGGGCCTGCGTCTTTTCGTCGATGCCCTGCTGCAGGTGGGCGATCTCAGCGACGAGGAACGCGCCGGGATCGAAACCCAGCTGTCCGGCTCCAACCAGGCCGTTGATGACGCGCTGGCACAGGTCTCTCAGACCCTGTCCGGGCTGTCGCATTGCGCCGGGCTTGTCGTGGCGCCCAAGCGCGAGGCACGTCTCAAGCAGCTTGAGTTCGTGTCGGTCGCGCCGGGCCAGACGCTGGCGGTGATCGTGTTCGAAGACGGCATGGTGGAAAACCGCATCATCGACACACCGGCGGACATGCCGCCCTCGTCGCTCACCATGGCGTCGAACTATCTCAATGCCCGCCTCAAGGGCCGCAGCTTCGCCGATGCCCAGCGGCGGGTGCGCCAGGAGATTAATGACCGCAAGGCAGAACTGGATGCCCTGACGGCACGTGTCGTCGAAGCAGGCCTCGCCGTCTGGTCCGGTACCGATTCCGTTGCCGGAACGGCCGAGCGCTCGCTGATCGTGCGCGGCCGCGGCAATCTGCTGGAAGACGTGCAGGCGCTCGAGGACCTGGAACGGGTCCGCAAGCTTTTCGACGATCTCGAGACCAAGGAAGAACTGCTGCAGCTTCTGACCCTGGCCGAAGACGCGGAGGGTGTGCGCATCTTCATCGGCTCCGAAACGCAGCTGTTTTCGCTCTCCGGCTCCTCGGTGATCGTCTCGCCCTACACAAATGCCGACAACGAAATTGTCGGCGTGCTGGGCGTCGTCGGGCCGACGCGCCTCAACTATGCGCGGGTGATCCCGATGGTGGACTACACGGCCCGGCTGGTGACCCAGCTGGTGAGCTGATCCGGCCCGGGGCACGGGTGGTTCACAGCGGGTCCGGCTTGCCGTACAAGCCCCCTCACCTACATTTGGTGCGCGCCTCAACCCAACCAGACCAGTGACATTGCGATGAGTGACCCCAAAGACCGCGAAGAGCCTCAGACCGACGGGCCAACAGCTCCGGAAAGTGCTGAAACCGCACAGCCGGCGGATGCCGCAGCGGCAGCGCCTGCTGACGGCGAGACCCCGTGGGCAGAGGGCGACCAGCCGGCTGCAGAAGGCGAGGCTGCAGGACCGGAGGCACGCATTGGCGAGCTGGAAGCGGAGGTAGCCGACCTCAAGGACCGGCTGCTGCGCGCCGTGGCGGATGCGGAAAACACCCGCAAGCGCGCCGAGCGCGACAAGCAGGACGCCAGCAAATACGCGATGACAAGTTTCGCGCGCGACATCCTGAGCGTCGGCGACAATATGCGCCGGGCGATCGACACCCTGTCGGACGATGACCGCGCCAGCGCGCCGGAGCCCATCCGCAATCTCATCGAGGGCGTGGAAATGACCGAGCGGGAATTCCTGTCGGTGATGGAGCGCCACGGGGTGAAGGCCATCAACCCGCATGGCGAGAAGTTCGACCCCAATCTGCACCAGGCGATGTTCGAAGCGCCCGACCCATCGAAGCCCGCCGGCACCGTGCTGGAAGTGGTCGCGACCGGCTACGTGATTGGCGACCGGCTGCTGCGCCCGGCCATGGTGGGCGTCTCGAAGGGCGGCCCCGCTGCAGCACCGGAAGCCGTCGCGACGGATGCTGACACCACGGATGCGGCGGATGCACCGGACGAGAATTCCGGCGATCAGGACAAGCCGTCGCCCGGCTCGACCATCGACACCAAGGCTTAAGCGCTAGAGCACCCGCAGGGTGTCCTCGCCTGAGGTGAGGCGGATGTCTTTGAACTGCGCTGTTCCGGGAATGCGCTGGAACAGGCTGTTGGCGATGAACCACACGCGCACGACGCGGTCGGGCGGTTCGCCCATATAGTCAAGATAATCCATATACAGATTGCGCGTTTCGCTGAGCCAGGTCTTGAGCTCGCGCTCGCCTGAACGGATCACCACGTGGAACTCGCGGTCCTTCCAGGTCGGCAGCGGGCACCAGTAGGCCTCGCCCACCGGCAGTTCGCGGCTCCAGTAATAGGTGATGTCGCGGCCGTTCTCGAACTCGACCGCGATCGAGATGTAGTCATGGCTGGCCGCCGTATCCTCACGCAGGGCGGAGGGAATGGCGTCGACCTTCCAGTCCCAGGAGATCTCGGTCTCCGGCGTCAGCTCAAACGGCGTTTCCTTCTGCAGGATGCCGACATTGCGGTCGGTGTGGCAGTGGATGCAGGCGTGACCGTCTGGCCCGTCGGCGGATTGCTCCGTATAGATACTGTTCTGGCCGAGGAACCAGAGATGTTTCCAGCCCGCGGGCGGCGTGTCCGGCGCGCCCAGCCGCGCCTGTTCCTGCGCAACAAGCCCCACAACGTCTCCTGCCGCCGCCATCGCTGCGAGTCCCTCGGCGGCGCTACCGCGCCAGCGGATCGCCAGCACAGTGAACTCGCCGTCGGCGCCCGCATAGGCGTTGAGGTCAGGCATCATGCGCCCCTGACGGTCGGAAAACTGGCCGGGGAACTGACCGCCGAGATAGAGCCGCCCACCGGTTGCGCCGGTGCCGGATGCGGTCACGGTCATGGTCTCGCGCGACCCGTTGAAGACCTCACCGGTCTCACCAATCCGCCCCCAGACCTGAAACTGCGGGCCGACCCAGATGTCGAGGCCACGGCTGAGCCACAGCCGGCCGACTGACAGGAGCGTCACCGCGTCGCCGTCCGCCAGCACCATGTCGGAGGTGGTCCACGGCATGCGGCTGGGCGGCAGGTCGATGAAAGCGGCATCGGCGATGTGTTCCGCCGCCGCGTCGATCAGCGGTTGCGCCTGGGCGCGGAAGTCCTCGCCGGCGAGGGGCGGGCCTGCCTTGCCGTGCTGGCTGACATAGCGCCAGCGTCTGAACGCGACCGACAGGTCCTTCGCGATGCCCATGAATGCTCTCCCCGACTTGCTTTTGTGAAAGCCTAGTGCAGCGGGAGCCGATTTCCCAAACCCGCGCATCCGCGATTGCCGGTGACGCATCCCGCCCCTAGGCTTCGCGGCAGCAATGCATCCGGCACACGGAGGTGCCCCATGATCCGGTCGATGCCCGTCCTGCAGGTGCGGGACGTGATCCGCAGCGAGGCGTTCTACCGCGACAAGCTCGGCTTCATGTCTCACGGCCACTGGGGAGACGGGGACGACGGTCCTGACTTCTGCATCATGCAGCGCGGCAGCGTCACCATCGCCCTCGACAGGTCCCGCGACGGCAGCCCGCCGCCCGTCAACCAGTACTGGGCGGCCTATGTGTATGTGGAGGACGCCGAAGCGCTGCTCGCCGAGTTCCGTGCCCGGGACGTGACCATCGAGCGCGACATCGAAGACGCCCCCTACGGCTTGCGCGACTTCGACATCCGGGACCCGGACGGCCACATCATCGCCTTCGGCCACGACATCGACCCGACGGTCACCGCGCCGGGACTGCAGCAGAGCGGCAGCGGCTAGGCCGGGCGACTCGGCAAGCGCGCCGGAATCGGAGAGGATGGGCACTCAACCTCGTGCCCTCCTGCCGCGACCCCCGCCATGCCCCTTGGAAACCTTACCGACTGCGAAAGAGAACTCGTCCGCTGCACGCGCGACGGAGAGTTTTTCGATTTTGAAGACTGGGTGCTCCGCGAAGGCCTCTCGGACAGTGACCGCGACGAGGCCAGGAATGTGGACGGTGATGTGATCGCTACCCTGCTGCGCGGCGATCTCTGCTTGACAGGCGCTGACCCTTTGCGCCCGCATCCGCGCGGTCTGCAGGCCAAGGGGATTGCCCTGCCCGGAGGGCTTGATGTCGCAGAAATGTCCCTTATCGCACCGCTTTGGATGGTTGAGTGCGAGATCGCCCGGATTGATGCAAGTAGCATGCGCATCAGCGGGGGTTTCACCCTTGCATCTTGCACCATCACCGGATCGGTGGATTTCATAGACGCCCGCGTTGACGGCACCCTCACCATGGCGGGAACCACACTTGGCCAACCGTCCGCGCCTCACGGCCTGCGTGCTGACGGGCTGACCGTCAAGGGAGACGTCTTCTTCGGAACAACCACGAACGGCAGGCGCTTTGAAGCAGACGGACAAGACGCAGTCCGTTTGCTGGGCGCAACAATTGGGGGCGATCTCGTCATGCAGGGCGCGCGCCTTGGCGGACAAGAAACAGAGAACGGGCTGAGTGCCGACCGGATGACCGTCAAGGGCGGCGTCTTTCTCAGCACAGGCACAGACGGCACACGTTTTGAAGCAGACGGAAAAGACGCGGTACGTCTGCCGGGCGCAACGATCGGGGGCACTCTCGACATGCAAGGTGCCCGGATCGGCGGGCCCGAGGCAGAGCGCGGGCTCAATGCCGGACTGATGACCGTCAAGGGCAGCGTCTTTCTCAGAACAGACACGGACGGCACACGTTTTGAAGCAGAAGGGAAGGTAGCAGTCTTTCTTCTGGGCGCAAGCATAGGGGGCAATCTCGAAATGCACGGCTCCAAGCTCGGCGGGACGGGCGCAGAGAGTGGGCTGAATGCCGACGGGATGACCGTCAAGGGAGGCGTCTTTCTCAGAACAGCCACGGACGGCACACGCTTTGAAGCAGACGGAAAAGACGCGGTACGTCTGCTCGGCGCAACCATCGACGGCAATCTTGAAATGGACGGCGCCCGCCTTGGCGGGCCCAAGGCGGAGAGGAGCCTGAATGCCGATGGGCTGACCGTCAAGGGTAGCGTCTTTCTCAGAACAGCCACGGACGGCACACGCTTTGAGGCAGACGGAAAAGACGCGGTACGTCTGCTCGGCGCAACCATCGACGGCAATCTTGAAATGGACGGCGCCCGCCTTGGCGGGCCCAAGGCGGAGAGGAGCCTGAATGCCCAAAAGCTGACCGTCAAGGGTAGCGTCTTTCTCAGAACAGCCACGGGCGGCACACGCTTTGAAGCGCAGGGCAAAAATGCGGTCAGTCTGCTGGGCGCGGACATAGAAGGCGCTCTCGACATGCTAGGTGCCCGGCTCGGCGGGCCGGAAGCAGAGAACGGGCTTGCTGCCGAACGGATGACCGTCAAGGGAGATGTCTATCTCAGCACAGACCCAGACGGCACACATTTTGAAGCAGGAGGCAAGATGGCGGTCGGCCTCAGAGGGGCGAGCATCACGGGTCAACTTTCACTGGTTGGGGCCACGTTCACCACGAAGCAGGGCACATGGCTGGACCTCTCGGACAGCCGCATTTCAGGACCGTTCATTGCGCGATCTAACAGCTTTTTGGGGAAAGACGGTTTAATCGATCTGGACGGCGCGCATATCCACGAACTGGCGGACCAAAGGGATGGCTGGCCCGAAGGCCAGTCGCTCTGGCTTGATGGGCTGGTGTATCAACGGTTCGCAAACTGCGACTACGGCTTTCGGAAACACTGGATTGGCAAGCAGATACCAGAGCATCTAGGACAGCGGCGCAATCCTGTCGGAGGTTATGACCTGCGACCGCAGCCCTTTGAGCAGTGTGCCTCGGTACTCAGGGCGATGGGGCACCCGATTGATGCGGGCCGTATCCTGATCGAGAAACAGCGTAGATTGCAGGAGAAGCGCCTTGCGGAACTGAAGGCCTTCGATCTCGTCACTGATCTTTGGCGAGCCTGGCGCTCTTCCAACCGCCGGGCCGACTTTGAGAGACTGGTCCGTATACGGCGTAATTGGCCTGCGATGCGCCTCTTTGGACGGTGGCTCTGGCACCTGATACTTGGGCTCACGACATCCTTTGGTTTTAGACGCGGATTGCCGGTGGTCTGGTTTCTGGGTCTCGTCCTTCTCGGGTGGCCCCTGTATGCCGGTGCGCATGCCAATCGGATCATGGTCCCCAGCCACCCCATTGTTCTGATGAGCGAGGCCTACAAAGCGGATGAACCAGCGCTGCCAGATGGGTATCCTGAGTTCCATAGCTTGGCGTATTCGTTTGACGTTGCCCTGCCCCTGATTGACCTCTACCAGGAACCCTTCTGGCAACCTGCGGGCAACACTGGCGCGTTCTCAGAAGGACCGGCCTGGCTCACTGGCGCTACGGTGCGGTTTCTTCACATCGTTCACATCATTCTCGGATGGGGCTTTGCATCCCTGCTGGTTGCAGGCCTTGCAGGACTCATCCGGCAGGACTGACCCGCCGGAGCGTCAGGTTGATGCGGCCGCCGTCCTTGAGCAGCGTCGAGGTGCCGGGGAAGATGCGGTCGATGCCGTGATAGGCGAGGCGGTTGTCGCCGCCGAGCACCAGCACGTCGCCGGAGTGGAGCTTGACGCTGCGGGTCCTGCCCTTTCGTTCCAGCCCGCCGAGGCGGAAGGTCGCCGTGTCGCCCAGCGAGACGGAGAGGACCGGGGCGTCAAGGGCCTCTTCGTCTTCGTCGCGGTGCAGGCCCATGCGGGCACTGTCGCTGTAGTAGTTCACAAGGCAGCATTCGGGCGGCGCGGGATAGGCCGTCACCTCGCCCCACAGGTTCAGCAGCATCTTGGGGATCGCGGGCCAGGGCTTGCCGGTCTCGGGATGGGTCTCCTGATAACGGTAGCCGGACCGGTCCGACACCCAGCCCAGCGGCCCGCAATTGGTCATGCGCACGGTCCACGGCTTTCCGGTGCGCGGCATCGTCGGCGTGTACAGCGGTGCGATGCGAGTGACGGCACGGATGTCGTCCAGGAGGTCGCCTTGCTGCACCGGGGGAAGAGCTCCGCTGAAGAGTGACACGCCGGGCGCGAGCTCCAACTTTGACAATTCAATCGTCAATTCGTCAGCCCATCAAGCGCGGCAAGGCCGACCGCAACCGCCGCGGGCGCCAGTGTCGCTGCGATGGCCAGGGCTGCGACCGGCAGGGCGATCAGATTGAGCCGCCGCACCGGGAGGAGGCAGCCAATCCCGCTGACCACCAGAACCGCAGGAATGACGAACAGAAACACGGGGAAGATGGACATCAGGACAGAGTCCGGGGAGCCGGGCACTGCCGCGATGCCGATGATGAAAGACAGGAGCGCCATGGGAAAGGCCGCGAGCCCGACCAGCAGGCGCAGCAGAGGCACGAGACTGCGGCGGTTTTCGCCGGTTTCCTGAGGTTTGGTCCGGATCATGATGAGGCGCACGCTATCACATGCGTCCGTGTGAAATCTGCCGGCGCCTGTTGCAGTGCACTCTGCCGGTACTTATATACCGCTCTGAAACTGCGGGTCTTTTTGGACACGCTTTCTCATGGGTTCATCACGAGGGGACCCGCGGGGCCTGACGTTTGCCCTCAAGGCGCGTATAGGTCCCCGCAACACGGGCGCAGCCGGTGCTTGAGCAACAAGGCCGGCGCAACCCTGGTCCGCCTATAGCAACGTGGAGACAAAGATAAATGGCGAAAGTCATTGGTATCGACCTCGGCACGACCAATTCGTGTATCGCGGTCATGGACGGGTCCAACCCGAAAGTCATTGAAAACTCGGAAGGTGCGCGTACGACGCCCTCCATGGTGGCCTTTACCGGCGACGGCGAGCGCCTCACCGGCCAGCCGGCCAAGCGCCAGGCGGTCACCAATCCCGAAAACACTCTGTTTGCGATCAAGCGCCTGATCGGCCGCCGCTTCTCGGACCCGACGGTCCAGAAGGACAAGGGCATGGTGCCCTATTCCATAGTCGAGGCCGACAATGGCGCTGCCTGGGTTGAGGCCCAGGGCGAGAAATATTCGCCGCAACAGATTTCCGCTTTCATCCTGCAGAAGATGAAAGAGACCGCCGAGAGCTATCTCGGTGAATCCGTCGGGCAGGCCGTCATCACCGTGCCGGCCTATTTCGACGACGCCCAGCGCCAGGCCACCAAGGACGCGGGCAAGATCGCCGGCCTCGACGTGCTGCGCATCATCAACGAACCGACGGCTGCTGCCCTCGCCTACGGCCTCGACAAGGCCGACGGCCACACCATCGCGGTCTATGACCTTGGTGGCGGTACCTTCGACGTGTCGATCCTTGAGATCGGCGACGGCGTCTTTGAAGTGAAGTCCACCAACGGCGACACGTTCCTCGGTGGTGAAGACTTCGACATGATCCTGGTCGATTTCCTGGCGGACGAGTTCAAGAAGGAAAACGGCATCGATCTCAAGGACGACAAGCTCGCCCTGCAGCGTCTCAAGGAAGCCGCTGAAAAGGCCAAGATCGAGCTGTCTTCCGCGACACAGACCGAAGTGAACCTGCCCTTCATCACGGCGGACGCCTCGGGGCCGAAGCACCTGACGACCAAGCTCACCCGCGCCAAGCTGGAGCAGCTGGTGGATGCGCTGGTTCAGCGCACCGTCGAGCCGTGCAAGAAGGCGCTCGAAGACGCGGGCCTCAAGGCCGGTGACATCGACGAGGTGGTTCTGGTCGGCGGCATGACCCGCATGCCGAAGATCCAGGAAACTGTGCAGAAATTCTTCGGCAAGGAACCCCACAAGGGTGTGAACCCGGACGAAGTGGTGGCCATGGGCGCCGCCATTCAGGCGGGCGTGCTGCAGGGCGACGTCAAGGACGTGCTGCTGCTCGACGTGACGCCGCTGTCGCTGGGCATCGAGACCCTGGGCGGCGTGTTCACGCGTCTCATCGACCGCAACACGACGATCCCGACCAAGAAGGCCCAGACCTTCTCGACCGCCGAGGACAATCAGAGCGCAGTGACCATCCGCGTGTTCCAGGGCGAGCGTGAAATGGCCGCGGACAACAAGATCCTCGGCCAGTTCGATCTGGTGGGCATTCCGCCGGCGCCGCGTGGTGTGCCGCAGGTCGAGGTCGCCTTCGACATCGACGCCAATGGCATCGTCAATGTGACGGCCAAGGACAAGGCCACCGGCAAGGAACAGGCGATCCGCATCCAGGCGTCGTCAGGCCTGTCGGACTCCGACATCGAGCAGATGGTGAAGGACGCCGAAAGCCACGCCGAGGAAGACAAGAAGCGCCGCGAGACGGTGGAAGCGCGCAACAGCGCCGAGGCTCTTGTCCACTCGACGGAAAAGGCGCTGGAAGAAAACGGCGACAAGGTGGACGACGAAACCAAGTCAGCCATCGAAACGGCCATCGCTGACGTGAAGACCGCGCTGGAAGGCGAAGACGCCGAGGCCATCACGGCCAAGGCGGAAGCGCTGGCACAGGCGAGCATGAAGCTCGGCGAAGCCATGTATGCGGCAAGTCAGGCCGAGCAGGCCAGTGCGGATGCCGCGGCGGATGCAGCTGCTGACGATGCCGCATCCAAGGCAGCCGGAGACGATGTTGTCGACGCTGACTTCACGGAAGTCGACGACGACGCCAACAAGAAGGACGGCACGGCGTAACACGCTGGCCGGCTCCATCCATACGGGCCCGGCAATGACCCTTGCGGTCGATGCCGGGCCCGGCTGATGGCTCCTCCCAAAGCGTTCCGCCTACGGAATATCACGCCATGTCAAAGCGCGATTACTACGAGGTTCTGGGTGTGCCGCGCGACGCCGACGAGGCGGCGATGAAGTCCGCCTTCCGCAAGCAGGCCAAGAAGTACCACCCGGACCAGAACAAGGACAATCCCGAGGCCGAGGCCAAGTTCAAGGAACTGAACGAGGCCTATGACGCGCTGAAGGACCCACAGACGCGTGCCGCCTATGACCGGTTCGGCCACCAGGCGTTCGAGAACGGCAGCCCCGGCGGACCGGGCGGTCCCGGCTTCGGCCAGGACTTCGCGTCGTCCATGTCAGACATCTTCGATGATCTGTTCGGCGAGTTCATGGGCGGTCAGGGCCAGCGCGGCGGGCGCCGCAGCGGAGGGCGCACCCGTGGTGCCGACCTGCGCTACAACATGGAAATCAGCCTCGACGAGGCCTTTGAAGGCAAGACGGCGCAGATCCGTGTGCCGACAGCCGTCACCTGCGAGACGTGTAACGGATCAGGGGCCAAGCCCGGCACCTCGCCGACGACCTGCGGCATGTGCAATGGCGCCGGCAAGGTACGCGCGTCTCAGGGCTTCTTCACCGTCGAGCGCACCTGCCCCAATTGCGGCGGGCGCGGCGAGATCATTGAAGACCCCTGTCCGGACTGCAACGGCGCCGGCCGCATCGAAAAAGAGCGCACGCTGCAGGTGAACATTCCCTCCGGCGTTGAAGATGGCACGCGCATCCGTCTTGCCGGCGAGGGCGAAGCGGGCGGGCGCGGTGGTCCGTCCGGCGATCTCTACATCTTCCTGTCGATCAGGCCGCACCAGTTCTTCCAGCGCGACGGGGCGGACCTGTTCTGCCGCGTGCCGATCTCGATGCCGACGGCGGCGCTCGGCGGCGAAATCGAAGTCCCCTCGCTCAAGGGCGCGCGGGTCAAGGTCAAGGTTCCTGAAGGCACCCAGAGCGGCAAGCAGTTCCGCCTCAAGGGCAAAGGCATGCCGGTGCTGCGGTCATCACAGTTCGGCGATCTCTATATTCAGGTGAATGTGGAAACGCCGGTGAACCTGACGCGTAAGCAGAAGAAGCTGCTTGAAGAATTTCAGGGTGAGTCGACGGAGAAGACGAGCCCCGAGTCAGAAGGCTTCTTCTCGCGCGTGAAGGAATTCCTCAACGGCGCGAGCAGCAGCTAGGCAACGTCCGCCGCCTGCTCAGCAGTGCTGTGAATGATCCGGGTTGCCGGCAGCAACACGTCGATGCAGGTGCCCTGCCCCACAGCGCTTGAAATCTCCATCTCTCCGTCATGTGCCTGGATGATGGCGCGTGACAGCGGCAGACCGATGCCGGCGCCATTGTGTTCACGCCGATAGGCGTTCTGCACCTCGGCATAGCCGCGCTCGGCGCGGCGGACGGCAGCGGCGTCCATGCCTTCACCGGTGTCGGAAATGCGAAAGCCGACGCGGCCCTCCTCTGTCTCAATGAGGGAGATTTCTATCGAACCCTCCGCCGGGGTATGCCGAATGGCATTGGCGATCAAATTGATGAGCACCTGTTTCAGCATGCGCCGATCGGCCCGGACACTCCGCCAGGCAACCGACGACTGCGCGCGCCACAGACGGACGCCGGCGACGGCCGCCTGATCCTTCAGCATGACGATGGCCTTGTCGGCGAGCTCGCCGAGGCCGACCGCGCTTTCCTGGGGTGTCAGATCGCCGGACTCGATCCGCGTCATGTCCAGCAGGTCGTTGATCAGCTCAAGTAGATGGTGGCCCGACGTATGGATATTGTCGATGTACTCGCGATAGTGCTCATCGCCGACATCGCCATAGACTTCGATCTGCATCAGTTCAGAGAAGCCGATGATGGCATTGAGCGGCGTGCGCAGCTCATGGCTCATATGCGCCAGGAAGCGCGTTTTCGCGAGATCATGTTCCACCGCCGCACGCCGTGCTTCGGAGAGTTCCTCGATCATCTCAGTGTTGCGCGACAGCTGTTCGGATAGCAGCCGGTTTGCGTCGGCACTTTCTTCGGCTGCCCTTTCGGAGTCGTGCCAGCGCCGCCACGCAAACCAAGCAAAACCAATCGCAGCAAACACAAATGCGGCCGGCAACTGGTGCAGATAGACAGCTCCCTCGAGTTCTTCAATGAACAGATGGAACTCTGCATCAAGGCGGTAGGTCAGAGAAAGGACGACGCCGGCCACGCATATGAAGACAGCGAAAACGGCGTCACGAACCGGGCGGCTCGGCAGTGGCAATGGCCACATCTTTCGTAAATGCACCTTGAGGACTTCACCGGGCAAAGCAGGTCGCGTGCGGCTTCGCACTTCTCCCTGCTCCAGTTCATGATCCCGGTGATGGCGCATCTGCTACTCACTGCACGTCAAAAGTGTTTGTGCTTTGTTCTTCTCGCTCAAGTAGTACCCGGTTCCGGCAAATATTCTCTTAATTGAGACGAACTCGAATGATCTTGCCCGCCGGTTTGCTTGCCGCGTCGGGCCTGATACAACGCCGCCACCTTCTCCCGCGCTGTCCGCAGCGCCCCGACCGGCTGGATGTGTCTGACATGACCGCGCTTCGTATTGCTGTCACTGGTGCCGCAGGCCGCATGGGCCATGCGCTTCTGCACGCCGTGCAGGAGACGGAGGGCTGCGTTGTGGCAGGCGCCCTCGAGCGCGATGGCCACGCGGCGATTGGCGCGGATGCCGGCGTCCAGGCGGGACTTGGCGAGTTGGGCGTTGCGATTACCGAAGACGCCCTCGACGTCTTTGCCAAGGTCGATGCGGTGCTCGACTTCACCGCACCGGATGCAACAGTCGGCTTTGCCGATCTCGCCGCCCAGGCGCGTATCGTCCACGTGATCGGGACGACAGGGTTTGCCCCGGACCACGAGACGCGGCTTGAAGCGGCCTCGCGTCATGCCACGCTCATCCGCGCCGGCAACATGTCGCTAGGCATCAACCTGCTGACGGCTCTTACCAAGCGTGTCGCGCAGGCGCTGGATGCGGACTGGGACGTGGAAATTGTCGAGATGCATCATCGCCACAAGGTCGATGCACCATCCGGCACAGCGCTGATGCTCGGCGAAGCGGCCGCTGCCGGGCGCGGCGTTGCCCTTGCTGACGTGTCCGACCGCGGACGCGACGGACAGACAGGTGCGCGGCAACGCGGTGACATCGGTTTTGCTGCTCTTCGCGGCGGATCGGTGGTCGGGGAGCATTCGGCCATCTTTGCGGCCGAGAAAGAGCGCATTGTTCTCACCCACATTGCCGAGGACCGGTCGATCTTTGCCCGCGGCGCGGTCAAGGCGGCGCTCTGGGGGCACGGCAAGGGACCGGGCAGTTTCGATATGCTGGACGTGCTCGGCCTGTCGGGCTTCTAAGACACAGACCCATACGATCAAGACGACAACAGGAGACACATCGTGGCGCACACGCTGGTTCTGGTCCGTCACGGCCAGAGCGAATGGAACAAGAAGAACCTCTTCACCGGTTGGCGGGATGTGGACCTGACCGATCAGGGCCGCAAGGAAGCGACCGAAGCCGGCGAGCTGATGAAAGCAGCGGGGCTGGAGTTCGACATGGCCTATACGTCGGCGCTCAAGCGTGCGCAGGAAACCAACACGCGCGTGCTTGACGCCCTGGGCCAGAGCGATATTCCGGTCGTCGAGAATGAAGCGCTGAACGAGCGCGACTATGGCGACCTCGCCGGGCTCAACAAGGATGACGCGCGCGCCAAGTGGGGTGAGGAGCAGGTGCATATCTGGCGCCGCTCTTTCGACACGCCGCCGCCGGGAGGCGAAAGCCTGAAGATGACGGCGGAACGGGTGCTGCCCTATTTCGAAGCGGAGATCCTGCCCAAGGTGCTCGCGGGAACGCGCGTGCTTGTTGCCGCCCATGGCAACTCCCTGCGGGCGCTGGTGATGAAGCTGGACAATCTGGGTCCGGACGAAATTGTCGAGGTGAACATCGCCACCGGTGTGCCCATCGCCTATGAGCTGGATGACGCTGGCAAGGTTCTTTCCAAGAAGGTCCTGGTGGACCGGGACTACTCCTAGGCGCCACCCTCGACAGGCAGTCCGATCAGCCCCATGCCGTCGCGCCGACGCATCTGCGCGGCGGCAAAGGCATCCGCGAAGCTTTCGCGCTCTTCTTCCGGCAGGAACCGTCCGATCTCGACCCAGCGGTCGCGCGAGCGCAGCCGCAGCGTCCGGCCGCGCGCCGTCGTGGTGACAAGCGCGCGTGCCCAGGTGGGCTCAAGCGACCAGGTCTTCACCTTGCCGGACGGATACACCCGCTCAATGTCGAGGCTTGAATCGGTAAGACGCACATGCTCGATCATGCGGCCCGCCCGGTAGTTCATGCGGAAGGCCAGATAGATCAGCGCCACGTCGAGGCCGAAGAAGCCGAACACCGGCCAGGCGCCCATCAGCAGGAATGCGCCACCCGCGACGAAGCTGATCAGGCCAATCGCGATCATCACCGCCAGAAATCCCTTCGGCGGCAAGGACCGGTGCGGATGCAGCACCGCGTCGAAGAAGACGTGCTCTTTGGTCTCTTCCGTCATGGCTCCCAAGGTAGAGCGCTATGGCCCCGGCGGCCAAGCGGATGCGGCCAGATGACGCAAATTAGCCGTGGCGCTCGCTGCCGGCTGCGATACAGTCCGGCCCCATGAAACCAGCAGACCGCGAGGAACTTTTCCGCCGCTTTCAGGAAAAGGATCCGGCCCCCCAGACCGAGCTCAAATACTCCAGCCCGTATACGCTTCTGGTTGCGGTCGTCCTGTCCGCTCAGGCGACGGACGTAGGTGTGAACAAGGCAACGGGACCTCTGTTTGCCGTTGCCGATACGCCGGAGCAGATCGTCGCACTGGGGGAAGCGAAGGTCCGGGACTTCATCAAGACCATCGGCCTCTACCGCAACAAGGCGAAGAATGTCATCGCGCTGTCCCAGCAGCTGATCTCACAGCATGGCGGCGAGGTGCCGCGCGACCGCGAGGCGCTGGAGGCCCTGCCGGGTGTGGGCCGCAAGACTGCCAATGTGGTGCTGAACGTCGCTTTCGGTGAGGATACGATGGCGGTCGATACGCATATCTTCCGGGTGTCGAACCGCCTCGGGCTTGCCCCCGGCAAGACGCCGCTTGAGGTCGAGCTCAAGCTGCTCAAGCGTATTCCCAAGCCGTACATGCAGCACGCCCACCACTGGCTGATCCTGCATGGGCGCTATGTCTGCAAGGCGCGCAAACCCGATTGCCCCACCTGCCACGTCGCCGATCTGTGCCGCTTCAAGGGCAAGACGACGCTTGAGCCGGCTCCGGCAAAGAAACGGGCGGCGGCGAAGAAGAAGACAGCATCGCCGAAGCGGAAGGCCGCGCCGAAGTCCAGGACTTAGGCCTGCGGCGTGTTCACGACGTCGCGCAGGCAGGCGTTGATGTCCGCCGAGCCCCCTTCCAGCCGCCGGGCATCGAGATGGGCGGAGCGAACGGACCCGTCCGGTTCGGCGTAGAACACCACGATCAGAGCACAGCCTTTACCCGAGTAACGCCAGATGCGCGCTGCACCCTCGCGCCCATCGAAGGCAGGCTGCCCGAGATGTTGTTCAACTGTTGCCGGTGGTACGCCAACAAGCGTCTGCGGGGCGGGCGCGGTGCGCAGTATGGCGGTGCGCTGGGGCGCAGGGCTGGCCAGGCTACTGGCCGGTACCGACGGCCCCTGCGGGGCGCAGGCGGCGATCGCCAGCAAGGCAGCTGCGCTGACGGCTGCCGGAAGTCTGTTCGTTGTCATGCAGTGATACCGGTTTGGGTGTCGCGGGCCATGATGCCCTGCAGCACATGCACCATAAAGGCCGTGCCGAAAAGGGGCACCAGAATATTGACAACCGGGATGGCAAGGATGGCGGCCACGACCAATCCGGCCACAAAGACGCGACCGCTATGCTTCCTGCGCAGGTCGCGGATCTGCGCCGGGGTGAAGTGCCGGATGCCCGCAGCTTCAAAGAATTCCCGCCCGAGCAGAAACCCGTTCACGACGAGGAAGATCACAAATCCCAGCCCCGGAAGCAGAAAGACCAGCGGCAAGGCGACCAGATTGACCGCCAGCAGGACGACAAGGGCTTTGGCGCCGAGGCCGACGCCCTCGATGATGCCCTGCTCGCGGGTGCCGATGGTCGCGGCAAAGTGCTTTTCCTCCACCGCCTGGGCCACTTCGTCCTGAAACAGGGGAATGAAGATTGCGGTGACCGGGATCACGAGGAAAATCAGGCCGACGATCAGTGCCGCGTCGATGAGGACGTCGATTATGGGGTCGAGCCACGCAATGCCGAGATCAGGCACAAATCCGGTGGCCCACATACCGACCGCCCCAAGCGTCACGAGCAACAACAGGGTCATCCCCAACGCCCGCCACAGAATGCTGCGGAACGGGCGGGAGAAAATCTGCGACAGGGTCTTGCCGAAAGCGCTGATCATGGTGGCGCACAATGCCGCATGTTTCTGCGGCAAAAAAGGGGCGGCCGGCCCGCTGGCGCGGATGCCGCGGGACCACTATAGTCGCGCCCGTTTGACCCCGCCTTTGCCGGGCAGTCGGGCCGTTGCGACCAACCGGGTCCGCCGCCTGCATCCCTGCCCGCCACCTCTCGACTCGAAAGGTCTCGCCATGAGCGCCGCCGAATTTCATGTTGCCGGACTTGGCAACGCAATTGTCGATGTCCTGTCGCATGCGGATGACACCTTCCTCATTGCCCATGGCATCGAGAAGGGTGCGATGACTCTGGTCGATGAAGCCCGTGCTACCGAGCTTTATGACGCTCTGGGCCAGACAGTTCAGGTCTCGGGCGGGTCTGCCGCCAACACAATTGCCGGTCTTGCGTCGCTCGGCGGCCAGGCGGCTTTTGTCGGCAAGGTCCGCAACGACCAGCTGGGCCAGGCCTTTACCCATGATATCCGCTCTTTGGGGGTCAGCTTCGAGACAACCGCCGCCGACCGTGGCCCTGCGACCGGGCGGTGCCTGATCGTCGTGTCGCCGGACGCAGAACGCTCCATGAGCACCTACCTGGGCGCAGCCCAGGACCTCGGGCCGGACGATGTCGACGAAGAGCTGATCTCCCGGTCGGCGATCACCTATCTGGAGGGCTATCTGTGGGATCCGCCCGCTGCCAAAGAGGCCTTCCTCAAGGCGGCCAAAGCAGCCCACACGGCCAACCGTCAGGTCGCGCTGACATTGTCGGATTCCTTCTGCGTCGACCGCTACCGCGACGAGTTCCGGAACCTGGTCAAGGAAGAGGTCGACATTCTGTTCGCCAACGAGGCCGAGATCCTGTCGCTCTATGAAGTCGATACCTTTGACGCCGCCCTGCAGAGCATCCGGTCGGACGCCAAGGTGGCGGCGTTGACCCGGTCGGAGGCAGGCTCGGTGATTGTCGTCGACGGAGAGGTGCATGTGGTGGACGCGGACAAGCCCACGGCGCTGGTGGACACGACAGGCGCCGGCGATCAGTTTGCCGCCGGCTTCCTCTATGGCTGGGCGACCGGCCGCGGGCCCGTGGACAGTGGCCGCATGGGATCCATCTGTGCCGCTGAAGTGATCTCCCATATGGGACCGCGTCCGGAAGTAACCTTGTCGGAGCTGGTCGCCTCAAAGGGTCTCTAGGGCTCAATCGGCCGGAAACGGGGTGCGAATCCAATCAGCGCCCACAGGATTGCGTCTGGCGAATCTTGTTTGTTCCGTATCAGGAACGACTAGTGTCGTGAATCTGTTCGCGGCCATTTCATTCGCGATCCGCGAGCAGATGCGCCGTTTCAGCTCATCCCGCCAGCATCGGGCCTAAGGATTTGCCGCCGAACAGGTGCACATGCAGATGCGGCACTTCCTGGTTGGCGTCCGCGCCAGCATTCGCCAGCGCCCGAAAACCGGTCCCGCCTTCGCTCTCAGCGAGTCCCAGCTCGCGGGCAACTTTGCCGACCGCGCGGAAGAATCCGGTGATCTGATCGTCAGCGGCGTCGCTCAGAAAGTCGTCGAGGCTGACAAACGGGCCCTTGGGAATCACCAGCACATGCACCGGCGCCTGCGGATCGATGTCATGGAAGGCCAGGGCGAAGGGGTCCTCATACACCTTGCGGGCCGGAATTTCGTCGCGGAGGATTTTCGCGAACACATTGTCATGATCATAGGGTGCAGCCATGGCGACAGCTCCGAAAGGGGACGAGATGACGGCAGGTCAGGTCGATTTGCGTGACGCTTTTTCGGCGATGCCGGAGACACCCTCCCGCCGGGCGAGTTCGCCATAGACCTCGGCGGGATCTACATCCATCGCTGCCCACAGAACAAGCAGGTGATAGAGGACATCGGCACTCTCGGTCACCACTTCGTCGCGATGGCCGGCGGCAGCGGCGATGGCGGTTTCGACCGCCTCTTCCCCGAGCTTCTGAGCACACTTCTCAATGCCCTTGGTAAGGAGCTTGGCGGTGTAGCTCTCGCTGGGGTCCGCCCCCTTGCGCTGGACGATGGATGCGGCAAGGCGCACCAGAACATCCGCGTCGGCGGTGGGACCTTTGGTTTCGGACATGAGGGTGACCACGATGATGGCTGGACGGGACGACATGGGAGCGGGCGCTCACCTGCTCGACTGCAGCCCTACCAGATTTGCCGGGAGCCTGCCACTTGGGCAGCTGACCGGCCACGTATGCGGAGGAGTACTACCCGGTAGTGGCGGTGCGGGTCCTCAGACTGGTCCCCTGCAGGACACCTGATTTCACCTTCTGCATTTCGACCCCGCGGGTGCAACTTCCGCGGAGATCTGCGCCGCGCAGGTCTGCCTTGTCGACGCGGGCGCGCATCAGATTGGTGCCCGACAGGTCCGCCGCGGCCAGTTTGGTGTTTGTCAGATTGGCCTCAACGAGAATGGCGTTGGAAAGTATGGCCGCCGCCAGCATCCGGCCGGACAGGTCCATGCCCGACAGGTCCTGGTTGCTGAAATCGCCCCGGGTGCCGAGCTTGCCGTCGCTCTTCACCCAGCGCTCATGCAGCATCAGTTTCTCGTTAACGAGGCTCTTTGACGGCAGCTGCGCAATGCCGACCGAGCGGTCCAGATTGGCGCTCATGCGGCTGGCGCGGTCGATACTCGCGCCTTCGAAATCAGCGTCTGCCAGTTGGGCGCCATGCATGTCGACACCGCGCAACTGGGCCCGAGCGAAGTTCACCATGCGGGCGTCCACCTGCACCATCTTCGCCGATGTCAGGCAGGCCTCGGTCAGATTGGCTTCCTTCATGCGGACTTCCGTGAGGTCGGTCTCCCGCAGCATGGCCCCAACCATCGACACTGCACCGCTGGATGCCTTTACCTCCGGGTCTTCGGCGTCCAGCACGCGGCCCGCGCGCAGGTCAGCCTGGGCGAGGTTGGCATAGCTCAAATCTGCTTCATCCATGCGCACCCCGCGCATGTCTGCCCGTTCCAGGTCTGCGTCTGTCAGATTGGCGCCGGTGAAATCGGCGCCAAAAAGATTGGCGTGGCGAAGGCGGGTCGTTTCCAGATGCGCATTGCGAAAGCTGCACCCCATCAGATCCGCACCTTCGAGATTGAGGCCGGACAGGTTGAGGCCGGAGAGATCACAGGCGCGCAGGATCAGCTTGCGTCCGCCGCGCACCCCGTTCACAAACCTCTTGTGCAGCAGATGCAGCGCCTTGAACGTTTCCTTGTCGATGCGGGTGCCCGGGGCTATCTCCGCCTCACGGGTCTTCGGCTTGAACGGCTCGGCAGCCACAGGCGTAGCGTCCGCCGCGGCGGGGCGCGGTCCGGGCACTGGCGTGGCTGTGTGGTCTTGAGCGGCTTCAGCCATGAGGCAATCCAAACAATCGGCTCGGAATCCAATTCGGGTCAAACGCAACCCTACGCCACCGCCCGTTAATCCCTCGCGCACCAGATTGTTCAAATTGTTCCTAATTCTTGCAGGCTTGCCGCAGGCGCATCCCAGAAGCATGGCAGCGCTTCGAACGATGGCCAGGCCGCGATCACCTGTTCAAACGCCCGGTTGCCCTCGGCCGCATACCAGCCGCCAATGAATCCAGCCGCCTGCGCTGCCTGCTCGCCGCCAATCCGGCGGGCTGCCTGTTGCGCTACCAGCGTCGCCGTCGCCGCGTCATTGATCGCACCGAACTTGTCCTGCAACTGTTTCAGCGGGCGCATGAACGCCTTGACCTCCGCGCGGGGCCACAGGGGACCAAAGAACGCGGCTTCATAACGCAACGTCTTGAGGCGCTTGCGCAGATCATGCCGGGCCTCGTCGTTGAGGTCCTCAAGCTGGTGCGCCTGCCTCAGGACCTGCTTGCGGCGCCGGGTCAGACGGTCCACCGCAAAATCACGCAGCGGTAGGGCCGACCCATCCCTTTCCTGACTGCCGGAGCGGTCCTGCAGCCGGGCCGACAAGGTGCCGGCATCCAGCAGCAGGCGCGTGAACGCTTTACTCTCGACCGCGCGTATGGCTGCGTCCCAAGCCTCCGACCGCAATTCGCGGGCAGCGGCCTCAAGGGCCACGAGGGATGGCGCGGTATCGCCGGCGCCCCTCACCAGCCCAGGTATTGTTTCGGTGCAGAAAATATCCAGATCCCGCGTGTGGCCAAGCACGCGGAACAGGCGTTTGACCCGCACCACCAGGTGCGCACTGTCACTGTCCGGGAGTGCGCCCTTGAAGGCGCTGCGGACAGACCGCAGCCGGCGCATGGCGACCCTGATCTGGTGGATGCCGGCCGGGTCGCGGGACGCCGTTACCAACCGCTGATTGGCTGCCATCTGGCGGGCCGCATGGGCTACGAGCGCACCATAGGCTTCGGCGATGGTCATACCCGGGCGGAGCGGGGACCTACCGGCGCGGACCGGAAGAGGCAGTGCGGCCTTACCGGCCCGGGCAGCAATGGCCATGGCGTAGCCACGCTTCACTTTCGACTCGGTGCCGACCTTGACGGGATAGCGCTGGGCAAGTCCGGAGGCGACATCGAACAAGGTGGTCACGGGACCTGCCCGATGTTCCAGTTCGATCTCGCACACGGTTTGCCGTGGCACCGGTGACGCAGCCTCTTCCGTCTCACCGGAGGCGTGTGGAAGCCGCAACTCACCCAGATCCAGAGCGGCCTCGAACCGGCCGCCCCGGTCGTCGTCAAGCGTTCGTACGACGCGCGAGATCGCACTTTCAAATACCGGCTCCAGGGCGGCGGCGCCGATGGCGGCCCTGGCCCGGTCGCGCAGCGCCGTATCGGCGACCAGATCAAGGTCCGGCGGGGCAAGCGCGTCAGACGCGGGACGCATGGCCTCGTCTTCCGCCCGGTTGGCGACAAGACCGCCGGGCCCGTCCGCGGCCTTGAGTGTCTGAATGACCCGGCCCCCGTCGCGGCGCACCCGCAGTGCGATGCCGGCACGGGCCAGGGCATGGTCAGGTGTGTCCCAATAAAGCGATGTCAGGTTCTGAACTGTGCTGCGGCCCTGCCCTTCGATATGCGGCAGCCGGGTCAGCGCGCCTGAGCGCCGGATACGCCCCAGAGTCGCCGGGTCCAGCAGGAGCTTGAGTTCGACCTCGCGCGGTGCCTGCCTGTCGTTTGGCATTTTTGTTGTCATCTTTGCACCGGGACCTTCTCCTGAGGCAAGATTGCGTGTCTCCGGGGCCCCGGCAAGAGGTGACCGCCTCAAATACGGCGTTTCTGATTAACCCTGTTGTCGGCTGCCGGTCAGAGACGAACGGCAACACCGGCTTCGGCCATGTGGGCCTTTGCCTCGCCAACCGTGTGATCCCCGAAATGGAAGATCGAGGCCGCCAGCACCGCGGTGGCATGGCCTTCGCGCACACCATCAACAAGATGATCGAGGGTGCCGACGCCGCCTGAGGCAATGACCGGCACCCGGACACTGTCCGCGATGGCGCGCGTAAGCTCGACGTCAAACCCGGCGCGGGTGCCGTCACGGTCCATGGAGGTGATGAGCACCTCTCCGGCCCCCAGATCGACGACCTTGCGGGCGAAATCGACGGCATCGATGCCTGTTTCGGTGCGACCGCCATGGGTGAAGATTTCCCATCGCCTGGGTGTCGCGTCGCCGGACACACATTTGGCGTCGATGGCCACCACAATGCACTGCGAGCCGAATTTTTCCGCAGCTTCCCTGACGAAATCGGGATTGTTCACAGCGGCGGTGTTGATCGCCACCTTGTCGGCGCCAGCGAGCAGCAGCTGGCGCACGTCTTCGACGGTCCGCACGCCACCGCCCACCGTCAGCGGCATGAAGCAGCGCTCAGCCGTACGGCGCACGACATCGATGAGCGTGCCGCGCTTCTCATGGCTGGCCGTAATGTCGAGAAAACACAGTTCGTCTGCGCCGGCGGCATCATAGGCCGTAGCGGCCTCCACCGGATCGCCTGCATCCCGCAGGTCGACGAAGTTGACGCCTTTGACGACACGGCCGTCCTTGACGTCCAGGCAAGGGATTACGCGGGCCTTGAGACTCATGCCGCCTCCTTGAGGAGCGCCAGCGCTTCAGCCGGATCAAGCCGTCCGTCATAGATGGCGCGTCCCGAAATCACGCCGATAATACCCGGCGCGTTAACTTCTTTGAGGGCCGTTAAGTCATCAAGAGACGTCACGCCGCCGGAGGCAATCACCGGAATGCCAACTGAGTTGGCAAGTTGGGCTGTGCCTTTGACATTCATGCCCTGCATGGCGCCGTCGCGGGCAATGTCCGTGTAGATGAGCGCGGCAACGCCTGCGTCCTCGAAGCGCTTCGCGAGATCAAGCGCAGTTATGTCGGAGACTTCGGCCCAGCCCTCGACGGCCACATAGCCGTCACGGGCATCGACCCCCACTGCGATCCTGCCGGGCCATGTGCGACAGGCCTCGATCACAAGGTCCGGATCGCGCAGGGCTGCGGTGCCGAGGATGATGCGCGCGATGCCCTTGTCGAGCCATGCCTCGATCTGCGCGAGCGACCGGATGCCGCCGCCCAACTGTGCCGGTAGCGAGACTGTCTTGAGGATGTCCTCGACCGCAGCGCCGTTGACCGGCTTGCCCTCGAAGGCCCCGTTCAGATCGACCAGATGCAGCCAATCAAAGCCCTGCGCCTCAAAAACTTTGGCCTGATCCGCCGGGGTGTCGGAGAACACCGTGGCGCGGTCCATGTCACCCTGAACGAGGCGCACGCACTGGCCGTCTTTAAGGTCGATGGCGGGAAACAGGATCATGGTGTCAGGGAGTCCATTTGAGGAAATTGGCGATCAGGCGCAGACCCACCAATTGGCTTTTTTCCGGGTGGAACTGGGTGCCGATCATGTTGTCACGTCCGACCGCGGCGGTGATAACGCCGCCATAATGCACCCGCGCCAGCACATGGGACGGGTCTGTAGGCTGGATGGCGAAGGAGTGCACGAAGTACGCGTGCTCGCCATGCTCCAGGTCTTCAAAGACGGGATGCGGCTTGCCTGCCACATCGACCGGCTCAAGCGCGTTCCACCCCATATGCGGAATCTTGAGCGACGGATCGTCCGGTGTGATCTCGGCCACGTCGCCGGGGATCCAGCCAAAGCCTTCATGCGTCCCGTGCTCAAGCCCGCGTGACGCCATAAGCTGCATGCCGACACAGATGCCGAAAAAGGGGATGCCGCGCGTTTCAACGGCTTCGCGCAGTGCTTCGACCATGCCGTCGACCGCATAAAGACCCCGGCGGCAATCGGCAAAGGCACCGACGCCGGGCAGGACAATGCGGTCCGCAGCGGCCACGACCTCAGGATCGCCCGTGACGCATATGTCGGCATTCACGCCGGTCTCTCGCGCGGCACGTTCGAACGACTTTTCCGCCGAGCGCAGATTGCCTGAGCCGTAATCGATGATGGCGACAGTCACTGTTTGCGCCCTAGCTGCCCAACACACCCTTGGTGGAGGGGATGGCATCGGCCTTGCGCGGGTCGATCTCGATCGCCTGGCGCAGGGCGCGGGCAAGCCCCTTGAAGCAGCTCTCGACGATGTGGTGGTTGTTCTCGCCATACATGTTTTCCACATGCAGGGTGATGCCCGCCGCCTGGGCGAAGGCCTGGAACCATTCCTTGAAAAGTTCCGTGTCCATCTCGCCGAGCTTGGGCCGGGTGAAGTTCACCTTCCAGATCAGATAGGGCCGCTGGGAAACATCGAGCGTCACCCGCGTGCAGGTCTCATCCATGGGGATGATGGCGTTGCCGTAGCGGGTGATGCCCTTGAGGTCGCCAAGTGCCTGCAGGACGGCTTCGCCGATAACGATGCCGGAGTCTTCCGTCGTGTGGTGGAAATCGATGTGCAGGTCGCCCTCGGCGCGCACCTTGAGGTCGATCAGGGAATGGCGCGACAGCTGCTCGAGCATATGGTCGAGGAAACCGATGCCGGTATCCACGTCATACTCGCCGGTGCCGTCGAGATTGAGCGACACGAAGACCTCGGTCTCCTTGGTCTTGCGCTCAACCGTCGCGACGCGCCCTTCGCTTTCGCCATTCATGTCTTTTCGCCTTCAGACCCGCCGGCCAGATCCGGCCAGGTTCACCATCGCGTGGCACATACCTGTGACACGTCCTCTTGTCTGAGGCGGTCTAGCAGCTTCGCGCCGAAGGTGCCATATGCGCTGGCTCATGCCAGCATTCCGGCAGAATGTGCTCCCGCCCCTCCTCCAGACCTGACGGACCCGCCCATGCCTTCCGAGATCAACCAGGCCGTGGCCGATTTCATCGCCCACCAGACGCATTTCTACATGGCCACCGCAGACGGCAAGGGACGGCCCTATGTGCAGCATCGCGGCGGGCCTGCAGGCTTCCTGAAAGTCATGAGCCCCACCACGCTCGGCTTTGCCGACTATGCCGGCAACCGGCGCTACGTCACCGTCGGCAATCTCGGCGAGAACGAGAATGTGTTTCTGTTCCTGATGGATTATCCGGCCCAGCGGCGGGTGAAGATCCGCGGCAAGGCCGGCATCGTCACGGATCCGGATGTCATCCGGTCCCTCGCAGACACCGGATATGACGCCCAGGTGGAGCGGGCCATCGTCATCGAGATCGAGTACTGGGAGACCAACTGCAACGCCCATATCACCCAGCGGTTCACCCAGGAGGCGGTCGATGAGGCCGTTGCGCCGGTCATGGCACGGCTGAAGCGGCTCGAAGACCGGCTGGAAGCGGCGGGCCTGCCGACCGACTGACGGCACAGCGGACCGGGTGCGAAATCTGGGTCATTTCTGGGCAAGGCTTGACCCGGCAGGCACGGCGGGCCACCTGTTGCGCCAGATTTCCCACGACGCTCAACTCAGGATGCCCCGCCCCATGGCCGACAGCGACTTTCCCAACTGGCACGCGACGACGATCGTAACCGTCCGCAAGGGCGGCAAGGTGGTGATCGCCGGCGACGGCCAGGTGTCCATGGGCGATACGGTGATCAAGTCGAGCGCCCGCAAGGTCCGCCGCCTCGCCGGCGGCAGCGTGATATCCGGTTTTGCGGGCGCCACCGCCGACGCGTTCACCCTGTTCGAACGGCTCGAGGCAAAGCTTGAGCAATATCCCGGGCAGTTGGCGCGCGCTTGCGTCGAACTCGCAAAGGACTGGCGGACCGACCGCTATCTGCGGCGCCTCGAAGCCATGATGCTGGTTGCCGACAAGGCCGAGAGCTTCATCCTCACCGGCAATGGCGACGTGCTGGAACCTGAAAACGGCATTGCCGGCATCGGCTCCGGCGGCAATTACGCCCTGGCCGCGGCCCGGGCCCTTGCCGACAGCGACCTCGACGCAGAGAGCATTGCGCGCAAGGCGATGACAATCGCCTCCGACATCTGCGTCTATACGAATGACAATCTGGTTGTTGAAACAATCGACGCCGCCTAGCGGCCGGTCTCACCGGCCACACATTTCCCCTTCCGCATCAGGATTTCGCCCCGCATGACCGCCCTTTCCCCCCGCCAGATCGTTGCCGAACTCGACCGACACATTGTCGGCCAGAAGGACGCCAAGCGTGCCGTGGCAATCGCCCTGCGCAACCGCTGGCGCCGGCAGCAACTTGATCCGGCACTGCGCGAAGAGGTGATGCCCAAGAACATCCTGATGATCGGCCCCACCGGCGTCGGCAAGACCGAGATTTCGCGCCGTCTGGCAAAACTGGCTCAGGCGCCTTTCATCAAGGTGGAAGCGACGAAATTCACCGAGGTCGGCTATGTGGGCCGCGATGTCGATCAGATCGTCCGGGATCTGGTGGAAGCGGCTATCGGCATGGTCCGCGAAACCAAGCGCGAGGAAGTGAAGAGTTCTGCCCATGGCGCGGCGGAAAACCGGGTGCTGGATGCACTTGTCGGGCCGGGCGCCAGCGAGGCAACGCGCGAAAGCTTCCGCAAGAAGCTGCGCGACGGATTGCTCGACGACAAGGAAATCGACCTGGAGCTGCGCGACACCGGCGGGATGCCGATGATGGAGATCCCCGGCATGCCGGAAGGCGGCGGCATGGGCATGATCAATCTCAACGACATGCTGGGCAAAGCCTTCGGCGGGCGCACCAAGCCCAAGCGCATGAAGGTGCGTGACAGCTACGCCGTATTGATCCAGGAAGAAAGTGACAAGCTGCTTGACGATGATCAGGTGACCCGCGAGGCCGTGAGCCTTGTGGAGAACAATGGCATCGTCTTCCTCGACGAAATCGACAAGGTCTGTGCCAAGTCAGAGCGTCAGGGCGCTGATGTGAGCCGCGAGGGCGTGCAGCGCGACCTGCTGCCGCTGATCGAGGGCACCACAGTTTCGACTAAGCATGGGCCGGTCAAGACGGACCATGTGCTGTTCATCGCCTCTGGCGCGTTCCATGTGGCGAAGCCCTCGGATCTGCTCCCGGAACTGCAGGGGCGCCTGCCCATTCGCGTCGAGATGGATGCGCTGACCCGCGAAGACCTCAAGCGCATCCTGACGGAACCGGAAGCCAGCCTAGTGACGCAGTATGTGGCACTGATGGGCACCGAAGACGTGACGCTCGACTTCACTGCGGAAGGGATCGATGCGATTGCCGACATCGCTGCCGAGGTGAACGGCACTGTCGAGAATATCGGCGCGCGCCGCCTGCACACAGTGATGGAACGGGTGCTGGACGAGATCAGCTTCGAGGCCACGGATGCAGGCGGAGTGACAATCTCGGTCGACCGCACCTATGTGGAAAGCCGGATCGGAGACCTCGCCTCGAACACCGATCTGCAGAAGTTCATCCTTTAGGATTGGCCGAATACGGCGACGAAATCTCGCCCGCAGCGAATCCCGCCATGGGCAGACGGTTTCCATGCCGCGAATCCAAATGAATAACTGGCTTGATTCGGCTACGGATTGATATTCGCCACCTGCGAATCCATTGCGCGCTATCTGTGTCGCCGCAGCCATACATAGAAGGCACCGCCGCCGCCATGGCGCGGGTGGGCCGGACGCACGGCGGCCACATGGGGACGGAACTCGGCCTCTGATAACCAGCGCGGCAGGGCGTCCCGCAGCACACCGCGCCGCTCGGGCGTCTCCGAAATGCGGTCGCCGTGCAGCGTGTGGCGTACCAGCGACGACGCCGACCCCTTGCCCGTCACCACCAGAAGACATCGCGCACCATTGGACCGGTGCCGCGGCAGGTCCCGGCGCAGACGCCCATGGGCCTGATCCTGACTAAGCCCGTGCAGGTCGATCTTGGCGTCCGGTTCGATCCGGCCGCGCCGCAGCTTGCGCTGAAGGCCCCCGTCGAGGGTGCCCGGATCGTGAGAATCCGGCAGTTTCGCGGGTTTTCTTGCCGGGACCAGGGGTGCCGGCTGCGTGGACACTCTAGCTGCGCCTCCGACCTTGCCGGGGCGGGCTGCAGCCCCTTTCTTGGGGGCCGGGGGTGTCAGGTCCGGCGTGCGCGGCGCGGGCCTGTTGGCCAGCGGCGAAATGCCGTCCGTGACCTTCTGCCAGAGCTTGTGTTCCGTGGCGTCGAGGCCGCGCTGTCCGCGTTTTCTTGCCATCGTCTAGCGACCGGGACCTATCGGCAGGGGTTGGCAGGGACCGCCGCGAGACCGCCCGACGCATCGAACTTCGCGGTGTGCGAATCCGTGTAGCCGGTACCATTCCGGCAGCGGGCGAATCTTCGAGTCGCAGATGTTTACCATGTGATATTCCGGGCACGCTCGGCCACATCGACCGGCAGCAACACCGTCAGGCTGCCCTGGTCCTGCATCTGACCGGCGACGGCGCCCGCGGCGGCGCCAATACCGGCGAAATAGTCGGCGCGGACGGGGCCGCGAATGGCGCCACCGGTGTCCTGAGCCATCATCAGGCGGCGCAACGGGCCCTCTGGACGGGCTGCAGAGGCCTGCGGAAGCTCGAACCAGAAGGGCAGGCCGAGGGCATGATACTTCCGGTCGACCGCGATGCTGCGATCCGGCGTCAGCAGCGCCGACTGGGCGCCCGGCGGTCCAAGTTCGGGGTACTCGACCTCAAGCTCGACAAAGAAGACGTAGGATGCGTTGAGGTTCATCACCTCCTGCGCCGCATCCGGGTTGTCTTCCAGCCAGCTGCGAATGGCGGCCATGGACATGCGCTCGCGGGGGATCTTGCCGCGGTCAATCAAGGGCCTACCGATGGGCGTGTAGGGGTGCCCGTTCTGGCCTGCATAGGACAAGCGTATGACCGTTCCGGCGTCGGGGCCCTCCTCGAGTATGACCCGTCCGGACCCCTGAATCTCGAGGAAGAAGACGTCGATAGGATCCGGCAGCCAGATCAGCTCCAGATCGCGCCCCGCCAGCGCGCCGTCCGCGATGTCAGACCGCGGGTGGTACGGCACCAGGCGGCCATTTTCGACCCGGCCGGCTATTCGCTGGCCACGCAGGCTGTCGCGGAAGTCGCCAAGATCAACGGCCACCAGTTCAGGCGGCCGTGCCAGGACAGCAGCGGGGAAAGCCTCGCTCTGCCGGCGCGATCCTTTTATTTCGGGCTCGAAATAGCCGGTCATCAGACCAGTTTTCTCTGCTCCATTCCGGATATGGAACGGAACAAATGCACGCTCGAAGAAGCCCCGCGCAGATGCCGCGGTGAGGGTTTCTGCCTCGGCGCAAACGCCCTGCAGGTCACCGGCGGTCATCGCGAGGCGGGGATCACCACGCAAGGACCGCTCGGAGGGGACGCGATTGAGGATGACGCAGGACTGGCGCAGAGCGGCAAGTGCCTGGGCGTGATCATCCGCCTCCCAGCCATCAAGCTCATCAAAGGCCGTCTCTTCGAGGATCAGCCGGTCGGTAGGCCCGTCATCGCTCATGAGCCATACCAGCCCGGCGAGTAGTGCCACACCCGCCAGAACAGCCGCTGCAAGAAGGGCCTGTCGGTGAAGGGAGGTCCCGGCCATCGCACTGCGGCGCCGGCTCTAGTTGGCGCCCGTTGCCACAAGCTTCCAGTTGGGGTCGCGGCTCTTGGTGTCGCGCTCGAAGGTCCAGACATCGACCACCTGCCGCACAGCTTCCGGGCTGCCCTCCACGATGTCGCCGTTGGCAGCGCGCAGGGCAGAGATCATTTCGCTGGCAAAGCGCACGGTGACCCGGGCGCGTCCGCTCTCGAGTTCGGCATCGGAAATATCGGCCGAAGACAGGCCGACATAGCTCTGCTCCAGAGTCCGGCCTTCGACCTCACGGTCTTCGATCGCGGCTTCAAAGTCGCGATAGACATCTTCGTCCAGAAGCTGGCGCAGGGTGTCCCGATCAGCTGCAGCGAAAGCGGTGACAATCATTTCATGCGCCTTGCCGGCACCATCCAGAAAGCTTTCCGGCGTGAAAGTCCGGTCAGCAAGCTCGATCTGCGCAAGGCCGTTGGCGAGTGCAGAGCCTTCAGGCGCATAGGCAGGCCGGGTGGCGGCTTCTGCGGGCTCATCACGGCCCGGCAGCTGGATGACATTGTCATCTGAGTTGTCTTCTGCGCCTGCCTCATCAGATTGGCGGCGCTCGAAGGGACCCGTCGAATAGGGATCGTGGGGCGGCCGCTCATTGCCGGTCCGCTTGCCCAGCACGCTGCGCAGGCGGAAGAACACGACCACCGCGATGGCCAGAAAAATGAGATTGATCAGGACGTCTGCGGACATCGGGGTGCAGGTTCCACAAAATGCGGCGCGGCCGATCGCGCCCAACAGGGGCGGCACTTGGCCGGAAGCCGGGGAATTGGCCCTTCTTCGGGGCCGGTACTCACCACAGCATAGCTTTTGAGACTTGCTCTGGTCCAGCGACAGACAGATGCCTACTTAGGAGATACATAGGACAGCCCGGGCGTGCCGCCATGTCAGTTGCCAGCAGGGCCCAATCACATGCGGGTGACCTGCTGATCGCTGCCCGCCTGCAACACGGACACCTCCATGTTTTTCTATCTGCTGCTGGCGTTCATCGGTATTCCCCTGATCGAGATCGCTTTGTTCATCGAGGTTGGCGGTGCGATCGGCACAGTTGCAACCATTGCGGTTGTCATCGGCACGGCCTTTCTCGGGGCCTGGATGCTGCGCCGCCAGGGCCTGTCCACCGCGCAGACCGCCCAGGCAAAACTGCAGCGGGGGGAGATGCCGGTCGACCAGGCCTTTGACGGCATGTTCCTTGTCTTTGCCGGGGGACTGCTGCTGACGCCGGGGTTCCTGACGGACGCGATCGGATTCTCGCTGTTCATTCCCCAAATTCGCGCAGCCCTGCGGCGGCGTATCGTGACGGCTGCGGAGAAGCGCGGGGCCTTTCACATGTCGGGCGGCGTCCACCGCACCGGTGCGGGCATGTATTACGCCGATGAAAGCGAGCTGTGGCGTGACAGGGCGCCTGAGAGCGGGGCACGCAGCGAGGACAGCGCCGGTTCGACAATCGACGCGACCGTGGTGGAGCCGGATGCGGGAGCAGGCGATGATGCGGGCCGTTCCGACAGCCCGTGGACTCCCGAGGAGCCGCGCAAGGGGCCCGGAAACGGCCAAAGCCAATAGTCCGCCTCCGGTGTCGGCAGGGCAGCGCTCGCTTGCGGGGGCAGGGGTTGCGTGTTAGCCACCGCCCACGGCTCACGCCTCAATCTTCCACACTTGCTTTCAGGATTGCTGATCCATGACCGACACCACTGCTGCTGACTCAAACGGCGCCGGCAACGGCGCGGGAGATGCCGGTCAGGCCCAGCCGCCGCAGATCCGCATTCTCGGGCAGTACATCAAGGACCTGTCTTTCGAGAACCCGCATGCGCCGGGCGGCTTCACGGATGTCGCCCCACAGATCAACGTCTCGGTGGACGTGCGTGTTCCAGGCCAGCAGGACAATGATTACGAAATCGAGCTGCGTCTGACAGCGGATGCCAAGGTCAACGACAAACAGGTCTTCCTGGTCGAGCTCGTTTACGGCGCGGTCTTCCGCCTTGAAAACATTCCGCAGCAGGGACTGCAGCCGGTCCTCCTGATTGAGTGCCCGCGCATCATCTTCCCGTTCGCACGCCGTGTGATCGCGGACATGACGCGGGATGGCGGCTTCCCGCCCCTGATGATCGACCCGATCGATTTTGCCGGGCTTTACCGCCAGCGGCTGGAACAGGCTCAGGCCGCACAGCAGGCCGGAGAGGCCGACAGCACGCCGCCTGCAGACAGCTAGGACGCTGCGGGTTTGAGCCAGAGCGCTTTGTCACCCATGCCGGCAATGAACTGCTGATGGGCGGCGCGCTCTTCCTCCGTGATCAGGGGCGCAAGAGGGGCCGGGCGTGTACGCCGCGGACCCGCAGCCACTGACGTTGTTGGTCCCCTGGCCTGACGCGCCTCTTCCAGAACCAGACCCGGTTCCCGACCGCCGATCAGTTCGAGATAGACTTCTGCCAGAAGCTCAGCGTCGAGCAGAGCGCCATGCTTTTCCCGCGATGAGTTGTCGACATTGAAACGCCGGCACAGGGCATCAAGTGATGCGGCTGCACCTGGGAACCGCTGGCGGGCGATCTGCAGCGTGTCGATGGACTGTTCATCGGGCAGGGTCGGCTTGTTGGCCCACTCAAGCTCTGCATTGATGAATGTCATGTCGAAACTGGCGTTGTGAGCCACCAGCGGGGCATCACCGACAAACTCCAGAAACGCATCCGCGACGGCAGCGAACACGGGTTTGTCGGCGAGAAACGCTTCCGACAGACCATGCACCTCGAATGCGGCCTGAGGCATGTCGCGCTCGGGATTGATGTACTGGTGATAGACGTTCCCCGTGGGAACGTGGTTCAGCAGTTCGACGCACCCGATCTCCACAAGCCGGTGTCCTTCGGACGGCTTGAAGCCGGTTGTTTCCGTATCGAAGACGATCTCTCGCATGGCTTCGCGGCGCCGGAACCGGCGCTATCCCAATCATTCAGCCCAGGCGCTGTTTCAGCACCTTGGGTTCCCAAGACCGCAAATCCTCGGTGATTCGCTGGACCTGTTCAAACGCATGGTCGAGGCCCTTGTCGGTTTCGACAATGAAATCCGCCCGTGCCCTTTTGTCGGCATCCGGCACCTGCTTGGCAAGGATCTGCTCGAACTTCTCTTCCGTCATGCCCGGACGCTCAAGCACCCGTTGCCGCTGCACGTCTGCGGGCGCCGACACCACAACCACCGCATCGACACGCTCTTCACCACCGGTTTCATAGAGGAGAGGAATATCGAGAACAGCCATCCCGGCACCGGACTCGCTTGCCTGTTTCAGAAAGTCCATCTGCGACTCGCCCACGAGGGGATGGACGATCCCTTCCAGCCTCCTGAGCGCGTCGCGATCATCAAGCACAAGCTTGGAAAGCCGCACACGATCCACAGCACCATCGACGATGGCCTCCGGAAACGCCTCGCGCAGAGGCTCAACAGCAGACCCGCCCTTGGCATAGATCGCATGCACCGCCGCGTCGGCGTCGTAGACCGGGACGCCAAGCCGGGTAAACATTTTGGCGGTTTCGGATTTTCCCATTCCAATCGATCCGGTAAGGCCGACAAGAAGCATGATCTAACTGTCCTTCTCTGTATCCGTTTCACCGGCCAGGTCCGCTTCAATCAGGGCCCGCGCAGCATCGACATCCTCGGACGTCACCTCGATACCGAACCATCGTGCAAATCCCGGCGCCGCCTGCCACAGGAGCATTCCCAGCCCATCGACAGTCTTGAGCCCGCGTGCGGCGGCGGCCTTCAGCAGCCTGGTCTCAAGCGGCACATAGACGATGTCATAGACAACAGCTGTGTCAGAAAGCGGTGCAAGGTCGATTTCCAGGTCCGGCTGGCCGGCCATACCCAGCGTTGTGGTGTTGACGAGAAGATCGGCGCCTTCCAGCGCATGGTCGATCTGGTCCCAGCCATAGACCGTTGCCTTGGCATCAATGTCGGCGACCATGCTGGCGGCGCGCGCGACAGTGCGGTTGACGAGCCGCACTTTCATTCTGCCTTCGGTTTCGAGCACATCGACAATGGCGCGTGCAGCACCTCCGGCACCCAGAACCACCGCGGTGCGGCCCGAAAATCCGGGTACGGACTGTTGAAGGTGGGTCCAGAAGCCGATGCCGTCCGTGTTTGTGCCGCGAATTTCGCCTGTATCCGGATCCCGGTAGATCGTGTTGACGGCCTGCAGCCGTTCTGCAGGTGGATCAACGAAAGGCGCCAGGGCTTCAAATGCCGCTTCCTTGTGCGGCACAGTCACGTTGGCCCCACGAAATCCGAGACTTGGCAGATACCGGATCGTGTCCGCCAGTTCCTCCGGCGTCACAGCGAGCTTGGTGTATTCGCCGTCGACGCCGTAACGCGCCAGCCAGGTGTTGTGGATCGTCGGTGAGCGGGAGTGTTCGACGGGCCACCCAATGACACAGACCTTGCGTGGTCCCTGGGGAACTTCCGCAGCAGTGCTCATGTGTCCAATGCTCCGAGTCGGCGCAGTTCTGCCATCAAGGGCAACAGCGGCAGGCCGAGGATGGCAAAGTAGTCGCCGTCAATGCGCTCGAAGAGTTGTGCGCCGATGCTTTCCAATTGATAGGCGCCGACACTGGAGAGGACAGCGGGACCGGCGGTTTCCAGATACGCATCGAGAAAACCGTCGGTGAAATCGCGCATTGTGAGATGCGATGGCTGATAGTGGTCCCATATGGTTTCGCCGGCCTGAGCAAGGGCGACGCCGCCATGAAGCAGGTGCGACTTGCCCCGGAACGCACGCAGGCGGTTGCGTGCCTCTTGCATGTCTTTCGGCTTGTCGTAGCAGGTCTTGCCTAGGGTCATGACCTGGTCTGCGCCGATCACAAGAGCGTCAGGATGCTGCGCGGACACGAGCTCCGCCTTGGCCTTGGCAAGCGCCATCGAGATGGCGGGACCGGCTCCGTGCTCGCCCTCTGCATCGGGCCCGTTCCCCAGTTCCCGTTTGAGAATACTCTCGTCGAGATCCGCTGGAACGATCTCGAACGGGATCTGCGCCCCGCGCATGAGATTGGCCCGAACGGCGGATCCGGACGCAAGGATAATCGCTGATCGGCCTGAAGACATGAAACAACTCGTGATGATTGGTGGATACACTCTGAGCGGCCTGCCTCTACTGGGCCGGAGAGAGGCGCTCCGTGTACAGATTAAGAATGGCGGCCGCGGTCTCTTCGATGGAGCGGCGGCTGACGTCAATGATGGGCCATCCGTGACGGCTGTAAAGACGCCGGGCTGCGGTGACTTCCCCGCGGATCAGCTCGAGATCGACATAGTCGGTCTGAGAGTCTTCCTTGAGAGACAGAAGTCGTTGCCGGCGAATCTGCATCAGCCGTTCGGGTGAGGCGACCAGTCCGACCACCAGCGGGGAGTCCAGGCTTTCGATTTGCGGCGGCACCGGCACTTCCGGCACCAGCGGATAATTCGCGGCCTTGATGCCGCGGTTGGCGAGATACATGCAGGTTGGTGTCTTGGAAGTTCGGCTGACCCCGACAAGGACGATGTCCGCCTCTTCGAGAGTGTCGAGATTCTGCCCGTCATCATGGGCCATGGTGTAGTTCAGCGCCTCGATGCGGCTGAAATACTCCGCGTCGAGCACATGTTGCGAGCCCGGTTTTTCTGTTCGTTCGGTACCGAGATATGCACCCAGGACCTGCATGACAGGGTCAAGGACGGCAATGCACGGTATCTGCAACTCGCGACACCGGGCCTCCAGTTCACGCCGCAGCTTGTCGCTCACCATCGTGAACATGACGATGCCCGGCGATGCCTCGATCTGGCGCAGCACGCGATCGAGCTGGCGGGGACCGCGTACCAGGGCATAGACATGCTCGATGGGGTGCACCATCTCGAATTGGGCGACTGCCGCCTTGGCCACTGCATTGAGCGTTTCTCCTGTCGAGTCCGACACGAGATGCAGGTGGAAGAATGACTTGCTGTCGGTTGCGGCCGTCACGGGGTGGTGCTCATTGCAATCAAGTCAGGCGATGGATGCTGCGTCCGTGGTTAGCCTTCCCGCGCGCCTGTTGCAATGTCTGCCCATGCAGAAGGGGGTGCGGTAACCGATGGACGGACTGGGAAACCAGGCCGGGATAACCGGTGCGAACAGCCGGGGATTGGTGGATAGATTCGGCCTGTCAGCGGGGGTCCTGTGAATCACAAGGGTTAATGAAGTGTTAACGCGGGATTCGTGAGTCTGTGGAGTGATGCCCCGCTGTTCCGGGAGGATCATGGGGATCATGGGGGTAAGTCACATCGCCTGCGTCATTTATCCCGGTTTTCCCTGCCCCGCGTTCCCTTAGTGTACGCCTCAATACCGGACTTGCGCACAGGGACTGTTCCGTACCCGTGTGGCATGCCGCTGGTTGCGGTTTATATCTCGCGCAGATAAGGGGACACCGGCGGTATCCCCGTTTTCCTGTCCTCCTACCAACCACCACTATCTTTAAAAAGATTCATTGTTTGGAAGAGCTACGTGTCGGACGACCTAAACCCCTCTCAAACGACACGGCCTGATGGACGGCTTCTCATGGCTATCAAGGGAGAGGCACTGTCCATTCCTCCCCTATGGCTCATGCGTCAGGCAGGCCGTTACCTGCCAGAGTATCGCAAGACCCGGGAGCAGGCGGGTGGGTTCCTCGATCTTTGCTATACACCCGAGCTTGCCACCGAAGTGACGCTGCAGCCGATCCGTCGCTATGGATTTGACGCGGCCATTCTCTTTGCGGACATCCTTTTGATCCCGCAGGCGCTGGGACAGAAACTGTGGTTTGAAACGGGTGAGGGGCCGCGGCTGGAGCCGCTTGAGACAGGCAACGACATTGCCAGGCTTGATGCCGGTGGTGCGGCAGACCGGCTGGCGCCGATCTACGAAACGGTCAACCGGCTGCGCACGGATTTGCCGTCCGAGACGGATCTGATTGGCTTTGCCGGAGCGCCCTGGACGGTTGCGACCTACATGATCGCCGGGCGCGGCACACCGGATCAGGCGCCGGCGCGGCTGTTTGCCTATCAGCACACCGAGGCCTTTGAGGCGCTCATGGACGTGCTTGTGGAGTCGACGGCGCACTATCTGGCGCGCCAGGTGGCAGCCGGGGCCGACTTGCTGCAGCTGTTCGATACCTGGGCCGGTGTTTTGCCGGAGGACGAGTTTGCCCGGTGGTCAATCGCCCCGACAAAGGCGCTGGTGGCCCGCCTCAGGGCCCTTGGTGTGACTGTACCCATCATCGGCTTCCCGAAAGGGGCGGGACCGCTGCTGCCGCGCTATGTGGCGGAGACCGGTGTCGATGCGGTGGGGCTTGATCCGGCGGTGCCGTTGAGCTGGGCGGCGCAGGCGCTGGGGCCTGAAACCGTTTGCCAGGGTAATCTGGATCCATTGCTGCTGGTTGCTGGTGGTGAGCGCATGTTTGAGGCTGTGGACCGCATCAAGGCGACCTTCGCTGGACGGCCCTTCGTGTTCAATCTCGGCCATGGCATCGTGCCGCAGACACCGCCGGAGCATGTGGCGCAACTGGTGGAAAGGGTGCGGGCTGAATGAAGCGCGCTGTTGTTCTGTTCAATCTCGGTGGCCCGGACGCGCTCAGCTCGGTGCAGCCGTTCCTGTTCAACCTGTTCAACGACCGGGCCATCATCGGGCTGCCGCAGCCCTTGCGGTGGCTGGTGGCGAAGCTGATTTCGTCGCGCCGAGCGCCGGTGGCACAGGAGATTTACGGCCATCTGGGTGGTAAATCACCGTTGCTGGAGCTGACGCAGGCGCAGGCGAAAGCGCTGGAAACCAGGCTTTCTGACGCAAACCCGGACGACAGCTTCAAGGTCGTGATCGCCATGCGCTACTGGCACCCGTTTGCCCATGAGGCGGTGGCGGAACTCCAGGCGTTCGGGCCCGACGAGGTAACGCTTCTGCCGCTGTATCCGCAGTTTTCAACGACAACGATCGGATCGTCGGTGCTGGACTGGCACAAGGCCGCCAAAGCGGCGGGGTTTGCGGTGCACACAAGAACTGTGTGCTGCTATCCGACAGACCCCATATTTGTTGCAGCGCATGCAGACACATTGCGCGGGCATATCGGCGACCCGACTGTCCGGGTGCTGTTCTCGGCGCATGGGCTGCCCAAGCGGGTCGTGGAGCGTGGCGATCCCTATCAGTGGCAGGTGGAGCAGACAGTGGCGGCCACGGTCGCGGCGCTGGACACGCCGGACCTGGACTACGTCACCTGTTATCAGAGCCGGGTCGGGCCGCTGGAATGGATCGGCCCCTCGACCGAGGATGAAATCGCGCGGGCCGGCCAGGATGGTAAATCACTTGTCATCGTTCCGATCGCCTTTGTTTCCGAACACTCGGAAACTCTGGTCGAGCTCGACATCGAGTATCGTGAGCTGGCTGAAGAGGTGGGAATTACGTCCTACACGCGCGTTCCGGCCTTGGGGACGCATGAGTCCTACATGGCGGCGCTCGCGAAGGCCGTACAGGGCGCCGGCGACGGGATTGCTCCGGTCGGTGGCAAGCGCGTCTGCCCCCGGGGCTTCGGCGAGTGTCCCTGCCGCGACGCGATCGCGCAGGGCTAGAAAAAGGGCAGTAAACTGCCGGACAATCGAGGGGACGGGTGATGGCCGATTACTATCTATGGATCAAGGCACTGCATGTGATCTCGGTCATCTTCTGGATGGCAGGCATGTATATGCTGCCGCGCCTCTTCGTCTATCACCATCCATCGGCTGTCGGCTCCGAGATGTCCGAGACCATGAAACAGGCGGAGCGCCGCCTCATGCGCATCATCATCAACCCGGCAATGATTGCGGCCTGGATATTCGGCATCTCACTTGTCTTTATCCTCTATCCCGGTCTTGACGGTTTCGGCCAGGCCGGCTGGCTGTATGGCAAACTCACGCTCGTCATCGGCCTGAGTGCCCTGCACGGCATGTTGTCAGCATGGCGCAAGCAGTTTGAACGCGACGAGCGGCCGAAGACGGAAAAGTTCTTCCGGATGATCAACGAGGTGGCGCCTGTCGTGACGATCCTGGTTGTCATTCTGGTCATCGTGAAGCCGTTCTAGCAGCGGGATTGCGGCCTCCAGCGCTTTGCTGCCGATGACCGTCAGGTCGCCAGCGCGAAAACAGCTTCCGATTCAACACGGATTCCGGTAAGATGGAGGGGTCGTAAGAGATGTTGTCCAAGCGTCATCCGGACGTTTTGCCGTCGGCCTGAGATCCTCCTGGCAATCCGACTACCCATCCGAGCCCGTTAGACAAACTCGCTTTCACCGCTTTTGTGGTTGCCGCTGCCCGGGTCATCCCCATCTGCACGGCATCACGCAAGTGACCCGCCTTTTCAAATCCAAACCGAAGCTGATGTCGTCGCCCGTGCCCGTTGCACGGAATCTCTGAAAAACAGGACGTTGCCGGTGGGCCGCCCGATGCGGTCTTTAGGATTTTCCCAGCCAGGACATTGGATGCGTTCCGCGCGTGCGATGTCCGTTTCACTGATCCGCCCCTGCCGGCTGCGAGGCCTTCGGAGGCACATGAGTAAAGTTTTGAAGAAGTCCCGATGGAACCAGTCAAACTCGCTGACCTGAAAGCCAAGAGCCCGACCGAGCTCCTGACCCTTGCGGAAGAGCATGAGGTCGAGAACGCCAGCGCCCTGCGCAAGCAGGAGCTGATGTTCGCCATCCTCAAGGAACTCGCCGAAAAGGATGTCGAGATCATCGGCGAAGGGGTGCTTGAAGTGCTGCAGGATGGTTTCGGCTTCCTGCGCTCGCCGGATGCGAACTACCTCCCGGGACCGGATGATATCTACGTATCTCCCTCCCAGATCCGCCGCTTCTCGCTGCGCACAGGCGACACCGTGGAAGGGGAGATCCGCAGCCCCAAGGACGGCGAGCGGTACTTCGCGCTGCTCAAGGTCAATACGATCAATTTCGAAGACCGGGATGCAGCCAAGCACAAGGTGCATTTCGACAATCTGACACCGCTCTATCCCGACGAGCGGCTGAAGATGGAAATCGAAGACCCGACCATCAAGGACCGGTCGTCGCGGGTGATCGACATCGTGTCGCCGCTCGGCAAGGGCCAGCGCGCGCTGATCGTAGCGCCGCCGCGGACCGGTAAGACGGTTCTGCTGCAGAACATCGCCCACTCGATCGCTGGCAATCACCCTGAGTGCTATCTGATCGTGCTTCTGATCGATGAGCGGCCTGAAGAAGTGACCGATATGCAGCGTTCCGTGAAGGGAGAGGTCGTGTCCTCCACCTTTGACGAGCCTGCCGTCCGCCACGTGCAGGTGGCGGAAATGGTGATCGAGAAGGCCAAGCGCCTGGTGGAGCACGGTCGCGACGTGGTCATCCTGCTCGACTCGATCACCCGCCTGGGCCGTGCCTACAACACGGTAGTGCCGTCCTCAGGCAAGGTCCTGACCGGTGGTGTGGATGCCAATGCCCTGCAGCGGCCCAAGCGCTTCTTCGGTGCTGCCCGCAACATCGAGGAAGGCGGCTCGCTCACCATCATCTCGACGGCGCTGATTGATACCGGCAGCCGTATGGACGAAGTCATCTTCGAAGAGTTCAAGGGCACCGGTAACTCGGAAATCGTTCTTGACCGGAAGGTCGCCGACAAGCGGACCTTCCCGGCGATGGACATTCTCAAATCCGGTACCCGCAAGGAAGAATTGCTGGTCGACAAGAAGGTGCTGCAGAAGATGTATGTCCTGCGCCGCATCCTCAATCCGATGGGTACGACGGACGCAATCGAGTTCCTGCTCGACAAGCTCAAGCAGACCAAATCAAACGACGAGTTCTTCGACTCGATGAACACCTAGGGGTGGTATAGAGTTGCACTTGATCCGTTAACGGATCAAAGAGGGATCGCCCTTAGGTTGCACCTCATGCAGCCAAAAAGCGCCCAGAGCCTCTCCGACATCCCGTCGTCTCCGAACTGTTGTCTGGCGCCGCGCTCATCTGCGTTTCTGGCGCACTGGCTCGACGCCCGCGGCGACGCTCCCATGCCCGGTCCGGACGAAATGGCGCCGGGCGGTATGGTGAGCCTCCTGCCTTATCTGCGCTATTTCCGCTGGGAGGGGCCGGATACGCTCACCTTTCGGGTGTGGGGCACAGCCCTGTCCGACTGGATGCGCATGGATCTGACAGGTCTCAATGTGTTCGATCTGCTGCCGCCGGACGAAATTGCCCGCGAGAAAGCCCGGCTCCTGTCCCTGCATGCTCGGCCCTGCGGTTTTGTGCAACTGCGGCAGGTGACAGACCATCTGGGAATGACGCGGTTGTTTGAGTTCCTGACCCTGCCGGTTGCCGCTGGGCCTGACGGCGGTGACCGGATGATCGGGCCGGGGTCCTTTTGCGACGAGATGCCGGGTGAGCGCATCGAGCTCGCGGCCAACCCCAAGACGGTTGCCCACTCTTTCCGCTATCTGGATCTCGGATTTGGTGTGCCGGCGGACGTCGACTAGCGACCGACGGTGTCCTACGGAATGAGGACTGTCGCGCCGGTGGTCTTGCGGGCTTCAAGATCCCGATGCGCCTGGGCGGCATCGGCGAGGGCATATTCTTGGCGGACATCCGCCTTCACAGCGCCCTTTGCCATGACACCGAACATATCGGCGGCGGTCATCGCCAGATCCTCATCGCTCGCCGTATAGGCGGCAAGCGATGGCCGGGTCAGGAACAGCGACCCTTTCTGGTTGAGGATGCCGATATCCAGAGGCGGGACGGCTCCGGAGGCATTGCCGAAACTCACCATCAGACCCAGTGGGGCAAGACAGTCGAGCGACATCTCGAATGTATCCTTGCCGACGCCGTCATAGACCACGGGCACCATCTTGCCGCCGGTAATCTCGCGCACACGGGCGGGCACGTCCTCTTCCCGGTACAGGAGGACATGATCCGCGCCAGCCTGGCGGGCAAGGGCTGCCTTTTCCTGACTGCCCGCGGTGCCGATCACCGTAGCGCCCAAGTGCTTGGCCCACTGGCAGGCGATAAGGCCGACACCACCGGCGGCTGCGTGAAACAGGATCGTGTCTCCCGCCTTCACGTCATATGTCCGGCGCAGCAGATACTGAACGGTCATGCCCTTGAGCATCATGGCCGCTGCGTCCTTGTCGCTGACGCCGTCGGGAACCTTGACCAGTCTGTTTGCGGGTGCGTTCTGAGCTTCGGAATAGGCGCCCAGCGGTCCTGAGCCATAGGCGACCCGGTCGCCTTCCGTGAGGCTGGTAACGCCATCGCCGACCTTGGAGACCACGCCCGCGGCTTCGAGCCCGAGGCCGCAGGGAATGGGGGCGGGATAGAGGCCGCTGCGAAAATAAGTGTCGATGTAGTTCAGGCCGATCGCCGTGTGCTGAACCTGGACCTCGCCGGGCCCGGGATCAGCCAGATCAATGTCGACAAGCTGCAGGACGTCGGGCCCGCCCGTTTGCTCAATGCGGATTGCCTTTACCATCTCGCGCTCCCTCATGGACCCGTTGGCCGGGCCGGCTATTTGATTCGTGTACGGAACGAGCGCCGCACGGATTCAGAAATCGCCTATTTCAGGTGCTGGCGGAAGAAGGCGAGGGTGCGGCCGTTGGCAAGGTCCGCATCGTCTTTGTGGTAGTGGGCGCCACCTTCGCGGGCGAAGGCATGGTCGCGGCCGGCATAGCTGTGCACCGTGACATTGTCGTTGCCTGCGAGGCCCTCCTTGATGGCTGCCTGGGCTTCGGCAGGAACGAACTCGTCCTTTTCGGCCACATGCAGCATCACCGGCTTCTTTATGTGATCGGACTCATCCAGTTTTTCCTGAATGTTGACGCCATAGAAGCCGACACTGGCGTCCGCGTCTGTGCGGGCAGCGGTCAGATAGGCCAGCAGGCCGCCGAGGCAGTAACCGACGGCGCCAACCTTGTTGTTGCAGGCCTCCATCTGGCGCAGATGCTCGATCGTGGCATCCACATCCACGATGCCCGTGTCCACGTCAAAGGCGTTGAACAGTTCGAAGGCCTTGGCCCATTCCTCTTCCGACTGGTCAGTGAGCTGGATGCCCGGCTCGAGCCGCCAGAACAGGTCCGGGCACAGGGCCACGAAGCCCTCGCGGGCGAGGCCGTCACAGATGTCCCGCATGACCTTGTTGACGCCGAAAATCTCCTGGATCACGACGATGCCAGGGCCCTTGCCCGTATCCGGGGTGGCGAGGTAACCGCCAAAGGTGCCATCCGGGCCGTTGATTTCGATGTCCTGTCCGCTCACGGGGGTGCTCCATAGCTGAGGGGTAAGCCTGTTTCCGGGCCGCTCAATTCGAAATTTCCGGGGCACCTTAGCGTGCGGGGGGGCGCTTGCAAGCAGAGTTGGTGACTGGGATGCCTGTCGCTCGACCTGAGTGTTCAGTCCTGTTGGTCAGACCGGCCGGGCGAGCATGCTGTGCAGTGCCTCGGTGCTGTCGACGGGCAGCGAACAGTTGGTCCCGATGCAGACATAGGCTGCCGCACGGGTGCCTTCCGGCACCGTCTTGCCATGGGCCGGATGGCTCGCCGGCAGGTCGTCGCTGGCGGTGTTCAGCACGAGATGGGGGAGGGCAGTGCGCCGGGCCGTTGACCGTAGCGCATCGGCTTCTGGGCCGGTCCCGGCGACGACGACCTGTACCGCATTGAGCAGGGTGTCGAGGCCGTTGAGGTAGGTGCACATCGGGAAGAAATTGCGCGCCAGGTCACTGCCGAATGTGCGGATGATCTGATTGGCGCGGTCCCGGTAGGTTTCCTCGCCGGTCAGATACCACAGCCTGGCCAGGTTCTCGATCATGGTGCCGTTGGCGGCGGGTGTTGCGTCATCGGCGGCATTGCGTGTGCGCACCACCAGCGCTTCGGCATCGTCGGCGGTGAAGAAATAGCCATGGCCGTCAGCGTCCCAGTAATGGGTGTGCAGCTCCTCCGCCCAGTCGCGCGCCTGAGTGAGATAAGTGTCGTCGCCGGTTGCCTCGAAGAGGGCGAGAGCCGCGCGGATCATGTTGGCGTAGCCGTCCGCCATCGCGAGGTGTTGCAGCTTGCCTGCCCTGAAAGCGTGATGCAGTCTGCGATTCATGACCATCTGTGTACGGATGAAGTCGAAGGCACGCATGGCCGCCTCAAGCCAGACCGGCTCTTCGTGAGCGGCGCCTGCGGCGGCCAGCGCGGCGATCATCTGGCCATTCCAGTCGGTGAGGATCTTGTCGTCCCATCCCGGGCGAATGCGCGGGGCGCGTGTGTCGAACAGCACCTTGCGCATGCGGGCGAAGACGGCCTCGCGCTCCGGATCGCCCATCTCAGGGTGATCGAGCCGGTTGAGGATGGTGTGTCCTTCGAAATTGCCGGCAGCCGTCACGTCATAGGTTGTCTTGAAGGCAACTACATCATCGGGCGCAAAATCGGTCAGGGCGGCGTCGATCTCGGTCTCGCTCCAGACGTAGAACTTGCCTTCCTCGCCTTCGCTGTCCGCGTCGAGGCTGGCGCCGAAGGCGCCTTCAGGCGTGACCATTTCGTGCAGGACCCATCCGACCGTTTCATGCAGACGCGCGTCGAAAAGCTCCGAGCCGGTGCCGAGCGTGACAGCGCTGAGCAGTTCGATGAGCCGGGCATTGTCGTAGAGCATCTTCTCGAAATGCGGGACCAGCCACCGTTCATCCACGGAGTAGCGCGCGAGGCCGCCGCCCAGATGATCATAGATGCCGCCCTGGCACATGCGGGTCAGGGTGAGTGTCACGGCATTGCGGCAGAGCTCGTCGCCGGTTCTGAGCCAGGTGCGCCACAGCAACTCAAGCAGGAAGGGCTGCGGAAATTTGGGGGCGCCGCCGACACCGCCATGTTCCGGGTCGATGTTGCGCACCAGCCTGTCGGCCACGGTGTCGAGGATTTCAGGTGCCGGGTCGCCGGGGGCACCGGCCTGTGCCTGCGCCTTGAGGGCGTTGCGCAGGGCGGTGGCGTTCTTGGTGACCTTGTCGTGCTCCTGATGGTAGATGCGGCTGACTTCCCGGCAGACATGCGGAAAGCCCGGACGGCCATAGCTCGGCGACTTGGGAAAGAAGGTGCCACCCCAGAAGGGTTCGCCGTCGGGGGTAAGAAACATGGTCAGCGGCCACCCCCCCTGTTCGCCCAGGTGGTGCAGGGCCGACATGTAGATCGTGTCGATGTCCGGGCGTTCCTCGCGGTCGACCTTGATGTTGACGAACAGCTCGTTCATCACCGCGGCGACGTCGTCATCCTCAAAGCTTTCGTGGGCCATGACATGGCACCAGTGGCAGGCGGCGTATCCGACCGACAGCAGGATCGGCTTGTTCAGTGCCTTGGCTTCCGACAATGCCTCCGGCCCCCAGGGCCGCCAGTGGACCGGGTTGTCCTTGTGCTGAAGGAGATAGGGGCTGGTTTCTGCGGCGAGCAGGTTTTGTGACATGGTGGCTTTCAGCGCGTAAAAAGGGCAGGGGCAACCCTGATTTGTCCCCGATGGCCCCAAGGCATGCAGGAGCGGGATATGAAGATCAATATTGACGTGGAACTGACGCCGGAAGAAGCCCGGAAGGTGCTGGGCCTGCCCGATCTTGCGCCGATGCAGGAAGAGCTGGTGGCGCAGATCAGCGATCAGATCAAACGCAATGTGGCCTATGTGGACCCGGAGCTCCTGGTCAAGACAGCGCTGCCGGTGGGGGTTGAAGGGATCGACCGGCTGCAGAAGCTTCTGTGGAGCGTCGCCAAGACAGCAGTGGGCAATGGCAGCGGCGGGCCGGATCCGGACGATTCACCCGCACCAAAGAAGACCCCTAAGACCCGCCGCAAGCGCAGTTAATCGGGACCGGGCCCTTCCATGGACGATACAGTATTCGCCCTGTCCAGTGGCCGGGGGCGGGCCGGCATTGCCGTTGTGCGGCTGTCCGGTCCTCACGCCGGCGCGGCGATGACGGCTCTGACGGGACGCGACTTGCCGCCGGCGCGCAAGGCGGTCGTGAGGCATCTGGCGGATCCGCGCGACGGGGACCGGCTCGATCAGGCCATGGTGCTGTGGCTGCCCGGCCCCGGCACGGTGACCGGCGAAGACCTGGCGGAGTTTCATGTTCATGGCAGCAGGGCTGTCATTGATGGCGTGCTGGAGGCGCTCGGCGCCCTGGACGGTCTGCGGATGGCGGAGCCGGGTGAGTTCACCCGCCGGGCCTTTGCCAACGGGCGCATGGACCTCACCCAGGTTGAGGGCCTTGCGGATCTCATCGAGGCGGAGACCGCCGGCCAGCGGCGGCTGGCCCTGGCGCAGGCGGAAGGGGCCCTCGCGGCGCGCTGTGCCGCCTGGAAGGATCAGCTCACCCATGCGCTGGCCCTCATCGAGGCAGAGATTGATTTCAGCGACGAGGAACTGCCGGACGGCCTGTCATCGCAGGCGGCTGACATGCTGCGGGCGGTGTCGGCGGAGATGGACGACGTGCTTGCGACCGCGCGGTCCGGTGAAATCCTCCGGGATGGTGTTCATGTGGCGATCCTGGGGGCGCCAAATGTCGGCAAGTCGAGCCTGATGAACCGGTTGGCGCGGCGGGATGCGGCGATTGTGTCGGATATCTCCGGCACAACCCGTGACGTGGTCGAGGTCAGGCTCGATCTGGGCGGCGTGCCGGTGATCCTCGCGGACACTGCCGGTCTGCGCGAGACAGACGATCCGGTAGAGCGCGAGGGGATTGCCCGGGCCCAGGCCAGGGCCGCTTCTGCCGACATTGCTCTATGGGTGGTCGATCTGTCGGGCGACGTCACCGTCGATTGGCCAGCTGATTTCGCCGGCGCGCGGCGGCTGGTTGTGGGCAACAAGGTTGACTTGACCGAGGCCGGAGCAGGGGCCGCGGCGAGCGATCTGGCAGTGTCGGCCCAGACCGGTCAGGGCATGGATGCACTGGAATCGTGGCTCGCTGAGGCGGCTCAGGACCTCGCCGGTGCGACGGGGCAGGCGGGACTGATCAGCCGGGCCCGGCAGTCCGCATCTTTGCGCGATGTGACTGCGAGCCTTGGCCGTGCATTGGCTGAAGTGTCTGGGCGGGATGTGCCCGGAGAGGCTGCGGTGGTGGCCGAAGAAGTTCGGCTTGCCCTGCGCGCGCTCGGGCACCTCGTCGGCGCCGTCGACGTGGAAGATGTGCTCGATGTCATCTTCCGCGATTTCTGTATCGGCAAGTAGCACCGGCTCCGCAAGGGCGGCGATGGTTAACGGCGGGTTAACCCCTCCCGGGCTCTCTGGCAGGGATGATTCACAGGCGACCGGGCGCGCGCGATGTTTCACGTGAAACAAATGGAGTCCAAAGCTGTGGATAATCTTGCTGCCACCGGTGCTGTTTCGCTTTAGCTCGTCCGCCATATGCGCTATTCACCGCGCCCATGACCTCCCTTGCCAACATCGTCTCGCCCCCGGACGGCGCCCGCTATGACGTCATTGTCATCGGTGGTGGTCATGCGGGCTGTGAGGCGGCAGGTGCGTCGGCGCGGCTTGGGGCGCAGACCCTGCTGGTGACGCACCGGGCTGACCGCATCGGGGAGATGTCCTGCAACCCGGCGATCGGCGGGATCGGCAAGGGCCATCTGGTCCGCGAAATCGATGCGCTTGATGGTCTGATGGGCGTCGTGGCGGACCGGGGTGGCATCCAGTTCCGGGTCCTCAATCGCCGCAAGGGGCCTGCGGTCCGCGGCCCACGGGCGCAGGCGGACCGCGCGCTGTACCGGTCGGCGATGCAGGATGTTCTGGCCCAGGTCGCGAACCTGAGTGTCGCGGAAGCGCCCGTCGAAGATCTGGCGGTCACATCCGGTCCGGACAATGTGCGTCGGGTGACCGGCGTGGTCCTGAATGACGGGCGGGTGCTGCATGCAGCGGCTGTGGTGCTGACGACGGGAACCTTTCTGCGCGGCATCATTCATATGGGCCAGAAGCAGACCGCAGGCGGCCGCATCGGCGACGCGCCGGCTGTGGGCCTCGCCGAGACGCTGGACCGGTTCGATCTGGCGCTTGGACGCCTCAAGACGGGTACACCACCCCGGCTGGACGGGCGGACCATCAGGTGGGATTCGCTTCCGGAACAAAAAGGCGATGAGCCGCCGGAGCCGTTCTCTGCCCTGACCACGCATATCAGCCAGCCCCAGATCAGCTGCTTTGTGACGGGCACCACTGAGGCCACCCACGAGATCATCCGCAGCAACCTCGACCGGGCGCCGCTGTACTCCGGGCAGATCGAAGGGACGGGCCCGCGCTACTGTCCGTCGGTGGAGGACAAGGTGGTCCGTTTTGCTGAAAAGGACCGTCATCAGATCTTCCTGGAGCCGGAAGGTCTGGATGACCCGACGGTGTATCCCAACGGCATTTCGACCTCGCTGCCGGAAGACGTGCAGCTGGCCATGCTGGGGACCATCCCCGGGCTCGAAGAGGCCGTGATGCTGCGGCCCGGTTATGCCATCGAATATGATTATGTCGATCCGCGGGAACTGTCGCCGGGCCTGGCGGTCAAGTCGGTGCCGGGTCTGTTTCTGGCAGGCCAGATCAACGGGACTACCGGCTACGAAGAGGCCGCGGCACAAGGACTTGTGGCGGGGCTGAATGCGGCGCGGCTGGCCGGTGGTGGTGAGCCTGTCAGCTTTGACCGCTCCACATCCTATATCGGCGTCATGATCGACGATCTGGTGACGCGCGGTGTCAGCGAGCCGTACCGGATGTTCACCAGCCGGGCGGAATACCGTCTGAGTCTGCGCGCGGACAATGCGGATCAGAGACTGACGGGGCTGGGTCTCGAGATCGGGTGTGTCGGCGCCGAGCGGGCGGCGGCGTTCCGTACCAAGATGGATGCGCTGGCGTCGGCGCGGGAGATGCTCGACGGACTGACAATTCTGCCACGCGAAGCGGCGGAGAAGGGCCTCAAGGTCAATCAGGACGGTGTCCGCCGGTCTGCCTTTGACATGCTGCGTTACCGCGAGGTCGACATGGCCTGGTTGTCGCGCATCTGGCCGCAGCTTGCTTCGCTCGACCCTGCTGTTGCCGAGCAGATGGAGATTGAAGGGGGCTACGCGGTCTATCTGGAGCGTCAGGCCTCCGACATCCGCGCCTTCAAGCGGGATGAGAATGTCGCCCTGCCGACCGACATGGATTACGCGCAGGTTGCCGGATTGTCGATTGAGTGCCAGCAGCGGCTCGCCCGGGTGCGGCCGGAGACTCTCGGCCAGGCGGCCCGCGTGGAGGGCGTGACGGCGGCAGCGATTACCGCACTGCTCATGCATATGCGGTCGGGCCGCAGCTCTCCTGTGGCCGCAGCCGAATAGGCAACCCGGTCGGCGTGCGGTTGGCATGGCCGCCGAACTATCCCCTGCACCGGCATTTCCTGTGGATAAAGGTCTGCAAGTGACTGACTTGGAATCTGTTTCCGGCCTCAAGGGTGTTTCACGTGAAACACTCGCCGATCTCGAAACCTATCAAGGGCTGCTTGAGAAGTGGCAGGCGTCCATCAATCTGGTGGCGCCGTCGACGCTTGCCGATGCCTGGGAGCGGCACTTTGTCGACTCCGCCCAGCTCATCAGCTATGCACCCGAGACCATCCGGCTCTGGCTGGATGTCGGGAGCGGCGCCGGCTTTCCCGGCCTCGTCATCGCGCTGCTCATGCGCGACACCCATCCCGGTGCAGCGGTCGTGATGGTGGAAAGCGACAGCCGCAAATGTGCGTTCCTGCAGACGGTCATTGCCGAGACAAAGGCACCGGCGCGGGTGATCAACATGCGGGTTGAGAAGGCCGCCAATCATGTTGGTGATGCCCCTCAGGTAATCTCCGCACGGGCGGTAGCACCGCTGCCCAGATTGCTGGAGATGGTTGCGCCCTTTTGGACACAGGATTGCGTCGGACTCTTCATGAAGGGACGAGATGTAGCGTCGGAATTGACCGAAGCCGCAAAATGTTGGACGATTAAGGCATCTCAGGCCCCAAGTATTACTGCTGGCGAGGGGGTCATACTCAAGCTGGAGGAGCTTGCCCGTGTCCGCGCCGAAAGACCCCGCTGACCTCACCTCGACACCCGCTGACGCCCAGGCAGATGACAACCGGGCTGACTCATCTCCTATTGATCTGTCGGCCATCCGTGCAGCCGTCGCACCCGGCAAGCCGCGCGTCCTGGTGCTGGCCAACCAGAAGGGCGGTGTCGGCAAGACCACGACCGCAATCAATCTGGGTACGGCACTTGCCGCTGTCGGAGAGCGCGTCCTGGTTGTCGATCTTGATCCGCAGGGCAATGCGTCAACCGGCCTCGGCGTCGATCGCAATGCCCGGCCGATGTCAGCCTATGAAGTTCTGATCGGGGAAGCCGGCATCGCAGATGCGATGATCGAAACTTCCGTACCCGGATTGTCCCTGGTCGCGTCTTCGATGGACCTCCTGGGTGCCGAGCTTGAGCTCGCTGATTTCGACCACCGCTCGCACCGTCTGTCAGATGCTCTGGATGCCTTCACCTCATCCGAGGCGGGCCGTGCCTTCTCATACGTTCTGGTGGATTGCCCGCCGTCGCTCAATCTGCTGACCATCAATGCGATGGTTGCAGCGGATGCCATCCTGGTGCCGCTGCAATGCGAATTCTTCGCGCTCGAAGGTCTGAGCCAGCTGCTGCACACCGTCGAGCGGGTGAAGACGAGCCTCAATCCCGACCTCGAGATCCAGGGCATCGTGCTGACCATGTTCGACAAGCGGAACAACCTGTCTGACCAGGTGGCGGCCGACGTGCGCGAGTATATGGGTGACAAGGTCTACCGCACTGTCATTCCGCGCAATGTCCGCATTTCCGAAGCGCCGAGCTTCGGCAAGCCGGCGCTGGTCTACGACTACAAATGCGCGGGGTCGAAGGCGTATATGAAGCTCGCTTCCGAACTCATCCAGCGCGAACAGGAAATCAAGCACGCGGCGGCCTGAAAGGGTCACCCGGAGCAGGACACCCAGGATACATAAGCGAGCAAAGTAGGGCCGGGTATGACTCGGCTGCCGAGGGGCTCGCAGGTAACGAACAAGGATCAGAAAATGGCGGCAGACGAGGGAAAACGGCGTGGTCTTGGGCGCGGCTTGGCGGCGCTGATCGGCGATGACGCGCCGGCTGCAGCCCGCAGCGGTCAGCCCGCAGCCACCATCAGCCCGAACACGGTGCCAATCGAGTTTCTGCAGCCGAACCCGTACCAGCCGCGCCGGGACTTCACCAAGGACGATCTGGCCGATCTCACGGCGTCGGTGGCGGAGAAGGGCGTGCTGCAGCCCATCGTGGTTCGGCCGGTTTCCGGCGCCACCAACTCGTTCGAGATCGTTGCCGGCGAACGGCGGTGGCGGGCGGCGCAGGCGGCCAAGCTCGACCGGGTGCCGGTTGTTGTCCGGGACCTCAGCGATGCCGAGACGCTTGAGATCGCAATCATCGAAAACGTCCAACGTGCCGATCTCAACCCGATCGAAGAGGCTGACGGCTATGACCGGCTGATGGACGAGTTCGGCTATACCCAGGCTGAGGTCTCCAAACTCATCGGCAAGAGCCGGAGCCATGTGGCGAACACGTTACGCTTGCGGACGCTTCCCAAGAAGGTCCGGGCTTTCGTGGCCCAGGGCGAGCTGAGCGCCGGGCATGCCCGCGCCATCATGGGCCATGATGATGCGGTGGCTCTGGCCAAGCAGATCGTCGCCGAGGGGCTGTCCGTGCGCGAAGCAGAAGCGCTCGGCAAGAAGCCGCTGCAGAAATCCAAGGCCAAGAAGGGCAAGGTTTCTGACGAAAAAGACGCAGATACCCGGTCTCTCGAACGCAATATCGCCGATGCCCTGGGTCTGGTGGTTTCGATCGATCACAAGGGTGATGCGGGCGGCAAGGTCGTGGTGAACTACAAGACCCTCGATCAGCTCGATGAAGTCTGCCGTCGTCTGGCCAACGGCAAGATCTGACCTGCGTACCCGGTAAGACGCCTGTCTGTCCCTAAGACAATCTGGTTGGCGTCAGCCGCGGCGGCCGGCTGCGGCGGCGCGTGCGATGCTCATCATGGCCCGGGCCACGACCGGTTCGGTCAATGGCCCTGCGCCGCGGCACTGGGCTTCTGCATCCGCCAGCATGGCAAGGGCGCCATCGAGACGGCGCCTGGACCAGACGGCACACTGGCGGCGCATTGCCGGTTGCCGTGAAAAGTGCAGCGGTGGCCGCAGCGACCTCAGGATTTCATCAAGCCTGCCACCCCGCTCGACACGGCCGAGAACAAGATGTAGCCGCTGAAGATGCATCGTCAGTGTACGGATGATCCGCTCCGGTGCGACGCCACTCTCCACGAGCTTGGCGATGCTGATATCCATCGCCTGCATGTCGCCTGAAGCTGCGGCATCGACGGCGTCATCAAGTCCGCGGGCGTCCGCTCCGCCGACGCTTGCTGCTATGTCCTCCAGGGTCACGGGGCTTTCCTCGCCCTTGTAGAGGATGAGCTTCTCGATCTCGTTGCGCGACAGCTGCCGGTCGGCACCCAGTTGTTCCACAAGAGCGGAGATCACGATCGGCTCTGCGTCGAGCTTTGCCTCGCGCAACATGGATGCCGCCAATCGCTCAAGGCTTTCGGCGGTGTCAGCATAGCAGGGCAGGGCGGCCGCTTCCTTGGATGTCTCAGCCAGTTTGCGCAAGGCGGAGCGCGGCGTGAGTTCCCCGGCTTCCAGCACCACAAAGCCATCGCCGGGCTGATCCAGATAGCCAGCAAGTGCCTTGGCTGCTGCCTCGCCAGCGTCGCGCACCCGCACAACGCGGCGGCCGCCGAACATGGCCACGGCGCCCGCCTCGTCCGCCAGCCGCGCCGGATCGCCCTTGAGCACCTGTTCTTCAAGGTCGGCGACGCTGAAGGGATCGTCCGGCGTCTCGGTCAGCATATTGAGCAGCGTCTTCGCGCGCTCGCGCACAAGGCCGAGGTCAGGCCCGTAGATCAGCGCCGCACGCACCCCGTCCGGCGGGGACTTGATGAAGCGGTCAATCTCTGAGGGCTTGAGCTTCACGGGCCGTGCTTAAGGTGCCTGCTCGATCGCTACAGGGGCCGGGAAGCGTTGGCCGTCTGCTGCCTGCGATGGCGGCGGCGACAGGGGCGACTCGACCGGCTCCGGCGGAAAGGTCGTATCAACCGGGGCGGCCTGGATCTTGGCTGCTTCCGCAAGTGCTGCCTTGCGGCGCGCCTGGGGTGAAGACAGGCGGGCCAGGGCGATGCCAAGCCGCTGCGCCATCACGTCGGCCACGGCTTCCGCGGCACGTTCCTCAGCATCCCGAAGCGCAATGACATTGGCATATTCGGAGTCGAGCCGGTTAAGCGACGCTGTACGTGTGGCCGCTGCGCTGAAGACCTGCTCACCAGTCGCCTCTTCCACCAGCCGATAGGTCGCCGTCAGACGATAGTTCCGGCGCAACACATCAGAATTCTCCTGCACAAGAAGGTCCGTGAGGCTGTCGGTGATGGTGACGTCGAGCCGATAGGCCGGGAACTGCGGCTGACCGCGGGGAGTCAGGCGATCGATCAAGCCGTTGCGCAATTGCTGTCCCACCCGGTCATCGCCAATCGGATTGACCGCAATCGACGTGCTTCCGGTGCGGGCAGCCGTGCCTTCGGTGCTCGTGCCATAGAGAGGCTGAAAGCTACAGCCCGCAAGCATGACCGACAGGGTCAGGCAAAGAGCGGTGACAGTGAAACGCATGGGGGCTCCGTTCAGCTCAATTGCATACAGACAGCGATGGCAAATGCCGGACGTGCGTCAGCCGACAATGTTGACGATGCGCCCGGGCACGACAATCACCTTGCGCACCTCTTTGCCGCCCAGCGCTTTTTGCACCTTGTCCAGCGCCAGAGCGGCAGCCTCGATACTAGGCTGATCAGCATTGCGCGCAACTGTCAGCTCGTCGCGGCGCTTGCCGTTTACCTGCACCGCGAGGGTGACGCTGTCTTCAACCAACAGCGCCTCGTCAGCAGTCGGCCACGGCAGGTCGACAACAAGCGTCTCGTGGCCAAGGGCTTCCCAGGCTTCTTCCGCCAGGTGCGGGATCATCGGGGCTGACAGCTGGACCAGTGCCTCGCTGGCCTCGCGCACGGCAAACCCGTCCCCAGCGTTTGACGCGTCGGCCTTGAAGGCGGACAGCGCATTCACGAGTTCATACAGACGGGCGACGGCGCTGTTGAAGCGGAAGGTTTCGATCCCTTCGGTGACGCCCTGGATCGCCTTGTGCGTTTCCTTGCGCAAGGCCAGCGCCGCATCCGAGATGTCATTCGGAGCGACACTGCCCACCGGCGGCATCAGGGGGGCGTTGGAAGTAACGGCGCGCCACAGGCGCTGGGTGAACCGCCAGGCGCCATCAACGCCGGCTTCCGTCCACTCCACGTCGCGCTCGGGCGGACTGTCGGACAGCATGAAGAAGCGGGCGGTGTCGGCACCGTACTCGCCGATAATGTCCGTCGGGTCGATGGTGTTCTTCTTCGATTTCGACATCTTCTCGACGCCGCCGATCTCCACGCGATCGCCCGTCGCGATCAGTGTCGCCATGCGTTTGCCATCAGCTGTGCTCAGGTCGACTTCCGCCGGCGACAGCCAGGTTCCATCCGGCGCCCGGTAGGTTTCGTGGTTGACCATGCCCTGGGTAAACAGGCCGGCGAACGGTTCGGCCACATCGAGATGTCCGGTCTTCTGCATGGCCCGGGTAAAGAAGCGGGCGTAGAGAAGATGCAGGATCGCGTGTTCAATGCCGCCGATATACTGATCCACCGGGAGCCAGCGATTGACCGCCGCCTTGTCTGTCGGCGTCTCGGCATCCGGCGCAGTGAAGCGGGCAAAGTACCAGGACGAATCCACGAAAGTGTCGAAAGTGTCGGTCTCGCGCCGTGCGGGCTTGCCGCATTTGGGGCACGCGACATCCTTCCAGGTCGGGTGCCTGTCCAGCGGGTTGCCGGGTACGTCGAAGGTGACATCTTCAGGCAGGGTGACCGGCAGGTCCGCTTTCGGCACGGGAACGACGCCGCAACTGTCGCAATGGATAACGGGAATCGGGCAGCCCCAGTAGCGCTGCCGGGAGATGCCCCAGTCGCGCAGCCGGTAGTTGACCGTGCCCTCACCGAGATCCTTGTCTTCAAGCGCTGAGATGGCCTTCGCCTTTGCGTCGTCAACGCCAAGGCCGTCGAGGAACTCTGAGTTGATCGCCACGCCGTCGCCCGTATAGGCCTCGGTGCCGGCCTCCAGCGCTGACGCAAACTCATCCGCATCCTGATTAATAGGTGCGACCACTGCCGTCACCGGCAAATCGTACTTGCGGGCAAAATCCATGTCGCGCTGGTCGTGGGCAGGGCAGGCAAAAATCGCGCCCGTGCCGTAGTCCATCAACACGAAGTTGGCGATATAGACCGGCAGGTCACGTCCGTCGAAGGGGTGGCGTGCCGTCAGCCCGGTATCGATACCGCGCTTCTCCGCCTTCTCGATGGCTTCCTCGCTGGTACCAACCTTGGCGCAGTCCGCATTGAACGCGGCAATGGCTTCGCTCGATTGCGCCAGCCTTGTGGCCAGTGGGTGCTGGGGCGAGATCGCACAGAAGGACGCACCGAACAGGGTGTCGGGACGCGTGGTGAACACCTCCAGCCGTTCGTCCGTGTCCCCACCATCTCCGGACAACGGGAAAAACACCCGCGCGCCCTGCGACCTGCCGATCCAGTTGCGCTGCATCAGCCGGACCTTCTCCGGCCACCTGTCCAGTGTGTCGAGACCTGCAAGCAGTTCGTCGGAATAGTCGGAAATCTTCAGGAACCACTGAGTCAGCTCGCGGCGCTCGACCTCTGCGCCGGAGCGCCAGCCCTTGCCGTCGATGACCTGCTCATTGGCAAGGACGGTGTTGTCCACTGGGTCCCAGTTGACGGTGGATTTGCGCCGCTCAACCAGGCCGGCTTCCAGGAAATCCAGGAACAGCGCCTGCTCCTGCCGGTAGTAGGCCGGATCGCAGGTGGCAATCTCCCGCTCCCAGTCAAGCGCAAGGCCGATGCCCTTCATCTGCTCGCGCATTGCCGCCATGTTGTCGTAGGTCCAGCCCTTGGGGTGCACGCCCTTTTCCATGGCAGCGTTTTCAGCCGGCATGCCGAACGCGTCCCATCCCATCGGATGAAGCACCGCATACCCGCAGGCGCGTTTGTAGCGCGCGACGACATCGCCCATCGAGTAGTTGCGCACGTGACCCATATGGATGCGGCCGGACGGGTAGGGGAACATCTCCAGCACGTAATATTTCGGGCGCGGATCATCGGCCGGCGGGGTGCGGAAAACCTTTTTGTTGTCCCACGCCTTCTGCCATTTGGGCTCAGCGGTCTTCGGGTTGTAGCGGTCTGAAACGGTCATGGCGGGGGCTCAAACAAGAACGGGCACGGGGGTCGAAACACCCGTGCCCGAAGTAACAAATGCCGTGCTGGGTGCGGGAGACTTACTCGTCCGCAGCCAGGGTATCAATGCGCAACTGGCGGGCGCGGATGAGAATTGCGTTCTCAAGCTGGGCTGCTGTGCCCGGCGTTACCGCTGCATCCACCCAGCCGGAGCCGTCCGGGGCCTGCGCCTGTCTGAAGACCGAGACCTTCACACCGTCAGCGCGCAGGCTGGTGTCGAGAATGTAGATGGTCATCTTGAACCGCTCGGTCGGGGCTTCAGGAGCCGTGAACCAGTCGGTGATGATCACGCCGCCGAACGGGTCAGCGGAGGCCAAGGGCATAAAGGAGGTGGTGTCGAGGGAGGCACGCCACAGGAAGCTGTTGACGCCGATCCCGTTCCCGGTGCCTTCGCCGCTGCCAGTGCCCAGGGAGAAGATGCCACCCTCCCCGAAAATGCCGGGCTCTTCGCCGGCACGACCGAAGGGATCATATTGGCCGCCCGGGCGCTCGGTGGGATAGCGCCGTTCCGTCTCGACCCCTGAACAGGCCGTCACCGTGAGCGCCAGGCCCACGAAAACCGCAAAAAACCTAAGATTTTTCACTTTGTATCCACTCTCAACTCGCGCGGGCCGCAATTGCTGCGATCTTCGATGCCCGCAGTGGGAAGCCGGCCCGGTTCGGGGCGACCGGAGATAAAGAAATCAATGCATTACCTGCTTATAACGAGCCCCGGGGCGCGATAGCAAGCCGCAAGGGATCGTTGGTTTTTGCCGCAGGAGCCGCGATTGAATTGGGCTGCCGAGGCCCCTCAGTCTTGGTGAGGCTTTGCTGCAACAGTGGGGCTGGCCATCGGCTCCCGCTGGCGGCAAGAGCGGCGCGTGGTGCAGTCGTGGCCTGTTTCAAATCGGACAGTGAAACTCCACGATATCGGGCGATTTCCGCCCGGCGCTGACACATTTGGTAATCCCTCGTTAGGGAATTGTGTCCCGGATGCCACAACCGTGTGTATCTGCGACCGGAACGGCCCCGGACTGCTTGACGATGGCGGCGCAATGTCAGAGTTTGCCAATCGAGCATGGGGGGCGAGCTTCGTCCCGTTTGGGCATGTTCTCGTGCTCTGTAGCACACCTCTTTTCGAATGTGAGGGACAGATGAAGAAGCTTCTTGGAACTACTGCCCTGGTGGCCGCCGCTTTTGCGACCGCGCCCGCCATGGCTGCTGATAAGATCAAGTTGAAAGTCGGCGGTTACTTCGTCGGCGGCATTTCTGCGTCATTCGACAGCGACGCTGGCGAAGGCATTTCCCGTACCACGGGTCTTGCAACGACGCTGGCAGCTGGCGTTGACCAGCGCACGGTTCGTTTCGCCCGTGAATCCGAAGTGCACTTCAAGGGTTCGACGACCCTCGACAATGGCGTTGAAGTTGGCGTCAAGTTCGAGCTCGAAACCGGCGAAGCCAACACCGACGATGTCATGGACGAAGCTTACCTGTGGGTGAGCGGTGCTTTCGGTGAATTCCAGTTTGGTGCACAGGACGGTGTCGGCGACCAGATGCCGATCGTCGCTCCGTCGCCGTTCCTGGAAACGTTCGCCAACGACACCGACCTCGACCCGCTTGGTGGCGGTGACTCGGGTGAAGCAGGCCTGTTCACGGACGGTTCTGCTCTTGCCGGTCAGAACACGATGACTCCGAACTCCGGTGGCATCATCAACACGGTTCTCGACTTCTCTGGCGACAACGAAAAGATCATCTACTTCACGCCGCGCATTGCCGGCTTCCAGGTTGGTCTTTCCTACACGCCGGAGCCGGAAGAGCTTTCCGGTGACGAGTCCACCGGTGACCCGTTCTCTGGCAACGACTCTTGGGAAAACGTGTTTGAAGCAGGTATCACCTGGGAATACGCCTTCAACGGTGTCGACCTTGGTGCAAGCTTCGTTTACCTGACAGCTGACGGCGGCACGGCACTTACGCCGGACGTCGAAGACTGGGCAGCTGGTGCAAGCATCGGCTTCGCAGGCTTCACCCTTGGCGGTGCGTATGCCGACAAGGAAACCGATGGTATCGCAGCTGTGAACACCGGTGCTCTGCTCGAGTCGACCAAGCACTGGAACGTTGGCGCTACCTACGGCACGGGCCCGTGGACCTTCGGTGTTGAATACGCTGAAGCCGACCGTGACGAAATCGGTGGTACCGCTGCTGTTGGTACGCTTCTCGTGAATGGTACTGCTACCGGCGGTGGCATCGACGAGACCGATCTGCGCGCCATCGTGACCGGCGTTGCATACTCTCTCGGCGGTGGCGCAAACGTCACCCTCGGCTACAAGTATGCTGAAGACGAAGCTGTGAACCGCGAAGGTTCTGCTCTCTTCACCGAATTCGGCGTGAAGTTCTAAGCTTCACTCCAACTCGGACTTACGGGAAGGGCGGCTCTTCGGAGCCGCCCTTTTCATTTGGTCAGTGGATGCTGTGCGGTGGCGCGATGCTACGCAAACCGGATCCCGGCGATTCCACATAAGGGAATGCCTGCCAGCCTTGCGCCTGTGGTCGGTGTGATGCCGCCAAGCGCATATGCCGGGATCGGCAGCAGCTGCCGCAGCTGCGCCGTGCCAAGTGGGCCCAGCGACGGCGCGCCGGGATGGCTCCGCGTTGCAAAGGCTGGTGCAATTAGGGCGGCATCGCAGAGCGTGGGTCGTCTGGCCAACCATGCCGCCGCAGCCGCTGTGTGCACGGGGGTTGTGACCTTGAGGCCGCGCCTGCGCGCAGACTGAATTGCAATGATGCTGGCCGGGACCAATGCCTCGGGCATATGCACGCCCCACGCTCCGACTTTGAGCGCGAGCGCGACGTCCCCGGCAACAATGAAGCGCACACCCCGTTCCCGTGACCGCAGAGCCAGCCGCGCGGCATAGGCCGCCCGCCCCTTCATCACATAGTCTCTCAGGCAGACGATTGTTCCCCTGGGCACAGCGTCAATGATGTCTGCCGCATTGCCCTGGACCTCGTGGTCTGTCATCACGAAGAGGGACGGCCATTGCGAGCGGGATCTCGGGCCGAACCACCTTGCCGTGTGCCTTGCGATTTCCCCCAAGGCCGCCTTAGTGTCACGATCCATGAGCACATCTCCAGACAGACATTGCCATGACGGGCTTAAGTCCGTCCGTACACAGATTGATGCTGCGGCGCGTGATGCTGGTCGTAGACCCGAGGACGTGACACTTGTCGCGGTCAGCAAGACGTTTGGCCCGGATGCCATTCGCCCGGTACTTGACGCCGGCCACCGGGTATTTGGTGAAAATCGCGTTCAGGAGTCTCTCAAGAAATGGCGGGACCTCAAACAGGCCTTTCCGGATACACAGCTCCATCTGATCGGACCGCTGCAGACCAACAAGGTGCGCGACGCGGTCACGCTGTTCGACGCAATTCATTCGGTAGACCGGATAAAGCTCGCCAAGGCGCTTGCTACGGAGATGTCGAAACAGGGTCGCGCACTCGAACTGTTTGTCCAGATCAACACGGGCGAAGAAGAGCAGAAGTCCGGCGTACTTCCGGGGCACGCTGATGCCTTCATTGCCACCTGCCGCAATGATCTTGGCCTCACGGTTGCAGGACTGATGTGTATTCCGCCTGCCGAGGAAAATGCCGCGCTCCATTTCGGCCTGTTGGCATCGATCGCCGGGCGCAACGATATTGCCGGGCTGAGCATGGGCATGAGTGCGGATTACGAAACGGCGATTGCGCTCGGGGCAACCCATGTCCGCGTGGGCAGCGCGATCTTCGGGGCGCGGAAGACACCTGCCGCTCACGGCTAACATGCCGGGTCCGGATGAATGGTGATCGTGCTCTGCGGCGTAGCGGCCGTGAGGACTTTCCTCAGGTCGCCGGGGTCCAGTGCGATGCATCCCAAAGTGCACCGGTAGTCTTCCCGCGCCACATGCATGAAGATCGCACTGCCGAGGCCGGGCACAACCGGGTCGTCGTTATGGCCGAGCACAACGACCATGTCGTAGAGCCGATCCTTTCGTCTCATGTGCTCTGCACTTGCCGGATAAGGCAACCGCACCGGCCTGTTATAAGCCGGATCGCCCACGTCATCACACCAGCCGTCACGCGGCCCGATGGGTCGTGCTGTCAGACGGGTCACCGGCGCGTCCGTCCGGTCGGCGCGGAAGAGGAGGCGACGCAGTGGGTAGGTTCCGGCAGGTGTCGCGGCATCACCCTCGCGGCCCGCGCCCGTGATGCCGTTGCGGCCGAGAGCACAGCGGAACACACGACCCTCCATCCTCAGAAGGCCATGATGTGGCTTGGGGCCGTGCTGCCAGACATCCAGTTTCATCGTGTCAGTCTAACAGCCGGGCCCTACGGAGCAGAAGCGCGTCGGGTGGCTCAGAACGCCGTATCGATCCGCGTGCCGGCCGCGCGCTGCTGCCCGGCATAAGCGGCAATCGGGGCACCTGGCTGGCTCACATCATTGGCCGGCGCGCCAAAGGAGTTGAGCAATGCATCGAATGCTGCGGCGGATAAGGCCGGAAGCGGCGTGCCGGGTGCCTGCTGCGTCGCAGCCTTACTTGCTCCTGCCTGTTCGGCCTGGGACGAACGCGGTGACGGCAGCGGCGCTGCCGGAGCCGGGCGTGTCGTGGTTGCTGCCGCCGGCATTGCGATTGCCGGTGACAGGGCTGCGTCACGTGCCGCGACATCGACCGGCTCCGCGGGTTCCTCGGTGTCGGCATCATCGCCGAACAGGGCTGTCATCACATGGCCGCCGACAGTGTCACCGGTCATGCTCTCGATGGCGACGTCCACGAGTGAGCTCGCAGCTCCGATAAGACCGCCGAACAATCCGCCGCCCAAGACCTTTGACTCCGGGCGGATTTCATCGCCCGTGGCCTCCCGGTAGAGAGTCGAGACAACGGGCAGGTGCTGAAGCGGATTGACGATATCGAGGAGGTCGGCAAAGGAGAAACCGTCTGTGTCTTCGGCAACACCCGCAACGGATGAAGTAACGATCTCGTCCGCAGATGTTGCCGGTGTGGTTTGCGCAATCCCCGCCGGATGCCCACCAGCGGCGGGAAGGCGGTCGTCCAGCGGCCGCCCGAACCGATGTGTCGGTTCAAGCTGCATGGCGTGTGCAGGCACAGATGTGACAGGCGCAATGGACATGGCTCGAGCTCCCTCAATGCGGGTCCTGCAATCACCACACCAACTGTTTCTCTAGGTATTTCAAGGCCTTACCGATCTCGGGACGGCATGGACCCGGCACTTTCTGCCGGGTACAGGGCAGGGAGTGACCATGCTGTCTTCACGAAGCGTTGACGCGCTGGTGAATGACTGTGTTTGGCGACAGGGCCAGTTGCTGCCCTACATACACCCCACGGCGCCGGTGGCGATGAGGCGGTATTAGGGACAGAGCCTTTCCCTGATGCGGCAGCAACAAATCTGGCGTAACACTGTCAAACAGGGCGTTCGACCATGCGTCGACGCTCAGCGAACCAAGCGGCGGGGGCCCTTATGAGCAATATCCGGAAAATCCTTCTCGTAGACGACGACGATGCCTTGCGCGACTCCCTCGCCGAGCAACTTGATCTGCACCAGGAGTTCGAAGTCACGGCCTGTGACAAAGGCGCTGACGCCGCCAAGCTGGCCAAGGACGCGCATGTCGATCTTGTGCTGCTCGATGTCGGCCTGCCCGACATGGATGGCCGTGAGGTCTGTCGCTTGCTGCGCAGTCAGGGCGTCAAGTGTCCGATTATCATGCTGACCGGGCATGACTCCGATGCGGACACAATTCTCGGCCTTGATGCCGGCGCCAATGACTATGTGACCAAGCCGTTCCGCTTCGGCGTGCTGCTGGCACGCATTCGCGCCCAGCTGCGCCAGCACGAACAGAGCGAAGACGCCGTCTTCAAGATCGGCCCGTACACGTTCAAGCCCGCTGCGAAGCTGCTTCTCGAAGATGAGGCGAACAAGAAAGTCCGCCTCACCGAGAAGGAAACCTCGATCCTCAAATACCTTTACAGGTCCGGCGACCGGGTGGTGGGCCGCGACGTGTTGCTGCACGAAGTATGGGGCTACAATGCAGGTGTGACGACGCACACGCTCGAGACGCATATCTACCGGCTGCGTCAGAAGATCGAGGCCGATCCCTCGAATGCAGAAATCCTGGTCACGGAGACCGGTGGTTACCGCCTGGTGCCGTAACCGTCGTCGAAGTCCGATCAGAATTCACAGGGCCGTTGCTTACCGGGCAGCGGCCCTTTCCGTTGCGGGCTGTGCCAGCGACGCCGGCGCCTTTGCGCGGGTTGTCAGTGTAATGATCACCAACAGGGTGAGCATCACGGGTGTGCCGACAAGTGCGGCATAGAACAGCACCATGGGCGATACGAGAATGGCCGCGAGGCTCAACACGAGCACGGCATTGACCATGGTCATGAGCAGATTGTTCGGAGTCATCAGGAGGGGTTCCCTAGCGTTGTATGACCTGTGCGTCCTCCCCCGGATGCGCGGGCATATGTGCCCTGAATTTGCGCGCGTCGCCAGTGACACGGCGCCGCATCTCCTCGCGGCTACCCCTGTGGCACGGTGACGTATGGCCCTTCGACCTGAGCGCCCCCGCAACGATGTCCCATCGCCGGAACAGAAGCTGGTGCGGTTTCTGCTCGGCCACATGGTGTCCGGTCTCGGCGCCGGCTTCGTCTTCGGCGGCGCACTCATTGCGCTCAATGTGGCCAATCTCAGAACGCTGTTGTTCTCCTCGCCGGACGGCTGGCTGTTCGCATTGCTTTTCTTCATGGGACTGTCGGTGACATTCGGCAGCCTCGCCATGGGCGTTGCCATCATGCTCGATGGAAAGCCAAAGTAGAGTCTCCGGCTAGGCGTCTGCGTCCGCCGGCCACATCACCGGATAACCGTCGACAAACTCCTTTGGCATCCGGCGCGGGCGCCCGCTCGACAGCGCGATGACGGCAAACTGGGTGCGGGCGCGCACCAGTGTCCGCCCGCTGGCGGCGTCGCGGATCTGGAACCGGCGCGACAACCTCACCCGTCCGTCATTGGCGCTGATCCAGGTTGCGACCAGCGCCGTTTCGCCGGGCATGGCTGAGCTCTTGTAGTCGATCTCGTGGCGCACCACGATGACGCCGGCATCCAGTTCCCGGTAGCGCGCGAAGTCTAGGCCGAGCGATCTGGAATGCGCCCAGGCGCCGTCATTGATCCAGCGGACATAGACCGCATTGTTTACGTGCCCGAACGCGTCAATGTCGGCATCCTCGACGTCGAACGGGGTGACGAAGGGCCCCGGGTGGTCCCATCCCTCCAACAGCGTCGTATCGGACTTGGGCAAGTCTTCTGTGCCGGACATGCGGTGCGTCTTTCCATCTTTTTGTGACGGGCCCCGTGGGCCCGAGCGGGTGCTTGCAAGCGCGGGTGGCCTTTGCCACAACACATGTCATGAGCGATGAACCGGCGAACCCGCAGCCCGCGTCAGATATCACACTTCCGGCCCTGCCGCTCGATGAGCTGGTCGGAGCCTTGAGCAGATCGCCACTCTTCCGCGACGTTGAGGCGGCGCAGCTGCGGTTGCTGGCCTTTTCGGCAGAGGTGAAGACTGTTTCTGCAGGTGAACGCATCGCAGCTGCCGGCACATCCGGCGCACCGGCCTTTCTTGTCAGTAGCGGCCGGATCACTGTCGGTGACGAGACTGTGGGCCCCGGTGCGTTGCTCAACGTGCTCGGCGCCATGAGCACCACGGTCACTCAGGCTGTCATCACTGCAAAGACCGATGCCCGCCTTCTGGTCATTGACCATGATCTCGTTTCACGGCTGATCGTTGAGTATCCGGAAATGGGGCGCGCCATGATGCGCTCCCTCGGCCTCGATCTGCGTGGCCTTGCCCGCGGATTGCGGGCGCAGACGCGCGATGCTCTGGTCGCCGCTCAGGATGCAGGCATGACCGCCGCTTCCTGACCTATCGCATTCTTCCCTTACCCAGCTTTCAGGAGACACCTCATGGCAAGTGCGCGCGAAACAGACGAGTGGCCGCCGAACATCAAGGCCATTTTCAAGCGCAAGTCACCGGCCAGCGCTTATCTGGGTCTTGAGGTGGTCGATTGCGATGTCGAGGCGGGCACCGTCGATGTCACATTCGATGCGACGGACAATCTCTGCAATCTGTGGGGCGGCATCCATGGCGGCATGGTCGCCGCGATGATGGACGACATTCTCGCGATTGCCGTGGGGCTGAAGCTTGAGTGGGGGCAGATTTCTCCGACGCTCGAAATGAAGGTCTCGATGCTGGCGGTCGCGCGCCCCGGCAAGCTGACCGGACGCGGGCGCGTCCTGCGCCGCGGGAAATCGGTCGTGTTTGTCGAGGGCGAATTGCTGGACGCCGAGGGGACGCTGCTCGCCAAGGGGTCGAGCACCTGTACGCTTGTCACCCTCAAGAAACGCGACGACAATGCCGACGGCGCGTCCTGACACCGACCTCTCTTGCCGTCCCGGCCTATCTGCTAGGCTCTCCCTCAAACATCCAAGGGAGGGGAAACCATGGCAAGTGATCTCGTGCAGGTCGACAAGCGCGGCGACGTGGCTGTCGTCACCTTTGACCGGGGCGGCAGTCTCAACGCGTTCAACCAGGCGCTGATCCTGGAACTCACCCGTGTCGCCCGCGATTTCCAGGATGACCTGGAGACCCGTGCCGTCGTCCTCACCGGCCGGCGCGATGCCTTCTCTGCAGGCATCGATCTGAAGGAACGGTCAACCCGCGATGATGATGCCTCCAGCGATCTTGAGCTGCGCGAGGTCTACTACCGCGGTGTCAAGCTGTGTCAGGCGTGGGAAGACATGCCGCAGGTGACGGTCGCCGCGATCGAAAGCATGGCGGTGGGCGCCGGTGTCGCGCTGCCGCTGGCGCTTGACTGGCGGGTGATGTCGCGCGACGCGTTCCTGTATGTGCCTGAGGTCAAGATCGGCATCAATCTGCAGTGGGGTGCGCTGCCGCGGCTCGTATCCATGGTTGGCCCGGCGCGGGCCAAGCGCATCTGCATTCTCTGTGAACGCATGACCGCAGAACAGGCGCTGGACTGGGGGCTGGCCGATGAACTTGCTGATGCCGGCAGCGCTGTAGATGTGGCTGTTGGTCTGGCGGAAACCGCGGCTTCCATGCCGCCGGTCGCCACGCGTATGGTGAAGGAAGCCGTCAACGCCATTTCCGGCGCCCTGCACAAGGTTGGCGCCTATGCGGATGCGGACCAGAGTGCGCTCAGCAGCGCCAGCCGTGATGCGCGGGATGCCTCAAGCGCTTTCGTAAAATCGAAAGCGTCCTGATCCGTCAGACGTCGAAGTCTGCGATGACTGGCGCGTGGTCCGACGGCTTTTCCCATCCCCGCGCGCCGACCAGCGTCGTGACGCCAGTTGCCGCGCCGTCAAGCGCCGGGCTCGCCCAGATATGGTCAAGCCGCCGTCCGCGGTTCGACGCCTGCCAGTCCTTCGCGCGGTAGCTCCACCACGAATACAGCTTTTCGTCTTCCGGGGTGAACAGGCGCGGCACGTCGATCCATTTGTGCGCGGCCAGCACCGCTTCAAAGCGTTCCACTTCCTGGGGCGTGTGGCTCACAACTTTAAGCATCTGCTTGTGCGACCATACGTCATGCTCCATCGGCGCGACGTTGAGATCGCCGACGACCACACGCTTGGCAGTGGTCTTCTGCTTTGCCTTCTTGAACCAGTCCGCCATCTCGTCGAGAAACTGCAGCTTGTGCTCGAACTTCTCATTGACGGCGGGGTCGGGCTCATCGCCGCCCGCAGGCACATAGAAGTTGTGGATCTCCACGCCGTTGGCGGTGGCCTGAATGTGCCGGCAGTCGGTCTTGCCGCAGAAGCGTTTTACCGACGGCTTTTCGAGTGGGACCCGCGAAACAATGGCCACGCCGTGATAGCCCTTCTGCCCGCTCTTGATGATGTGCTCATAGCCGGCGGCGCGGATCGCCTTTTCCGGGAACAGGTCGTCCGGGCATTTGGTTTCCTGCAGGCACAGGACGTCAGGCGCCTGCTCGGACAGCAACCGCGTCACAAGATTGATCCGGAGGCGGACGGAATTGATGTTCCACGTGGCGATCTTCAATGGCACCTGTGGGCTCCCTAGAAAAGATTGAAACTCAGCCCGGCGACACCGATCGGCCAGCGGCCGCCCTCGAACAGGCGGAAGCGCAGTGAGAACGGATGCGTCTCGTCGGCTCCGGCTGCCAGCACCAGCGCTGCCTGATGGCAGGCCTGCACGGCGCTGCCGACGGCAAGGTCCAGCATTTCTTCGGTCGGCTCGTCCCAGATGGCGAGGGCCTCTTCGGCGCTGGTCTTGATGGGCTCATGGATGGTGGCGGCCACATGGGTCAGGGCCACCTGCAGGGCGGCCTCGCTCATATTGTCCAGCGCGTCCACGGTGAGCGCGGAGCGCAGCTGTTCTTCCGCTTCCCAGGCAGCGGAGTCGAAGTCGAGGGTTTCGGCAGCCGAGGCGGCCTCCGCCCAGTCCGTGACCAGCGCGACTTCCGCGTCGGGAAAGCCGAGCGCATCGAGATACTGCTCCGCCATGTCCATGGTGCGCGGACCGGGGTGTTCGCCCACATGGGCAAACCAGTCGACACGCACGGCGGCGCCGGCGAAGCGGCGAATCCGGGCGAGCATCGGCAGCTCGGCCTCCATCGCTTCCATCTCCGGGCCGGAGGGAAGGTCGTCATCGAAATCTGGGATGTCGGAGGGTGCGTCACTGGAATTCATGGCGTCTCAATAGCGCGGGCCAGCGGCAATGACCAGCGGTGACGCTCTTAAGTGAGGCGGGCTCCATGACCGCCGTCCGAATGCTCAAAAAAGAGAGCCCCCGGCTGCGGGGACAGCCGGGGGCCGCGCGTTTCGCGCTCTTTGATTCCGCACGCGGATAAGTGTGGATGAACGATCATTCACAACCGTTTCAGGCCAGCATTGGTGTGATTTCTGCCATTTCCTGAGTAGTTCTGCGGAAAAGCCCGGAAGTGCCCCGCTGCCTAGTCCTGACGGCCGCGGAAGACGGAGCTGTCGGACTCAAGCCTGAACAGGTCGGGATCGATGCGCTCGGGATAGGCAATCTCGGTAAGGGAGACGGTGGTCCGCAAGCCTTGCGCATCGGTGACGATCCAGCGCTGCAGCTGCAGGACCGGGCCGGTGAAGATCATCGTCACCTGGCCAAGGTCCGGGGCCTCCGGGTCTTGGATGGTGGCGGAGAGGGTGCCCGCATAGTCGTCAATGGCCACAATCCGCGCGTCACTTGCCAGATCCACGTCGCGTCCGAGCAGGATTTTCAGCGGCGTGCCGTCAAGGGGCAGCTCATTGGTAACAAAGTTGCCTTCCTTGATGATCAATTGCTGGCCACGGGCCACGACCACGAGCTCTTCCTGGTCATAGTCGAAGCGCGCCCGACCGGGACGCGCCAGATAGAACGCGCCCTCGCTCAGCACACCATCCGGATTGATCTGCAGAAAGCGCCCGGACATGTTGGAAAGGTTGTTGAGGTAGGTGTTGATGCGCGCCACATCGGCAATCTGCTGGGCTGTCAGCTGGATGGACGGCAGCGGCTGGGCGGCTGCCGTAGCCATGAGTCCCAAGGCCATCGCCACCGCGCACAGGGTGGCGGCAAACAGCGTGCGGACAGATGTAAGGGCGGTGTGCATCAGGTACTCGCGAGGCAATGAGCGATGAGCTACACGGTGACGGCTCGGCGCTGAACCTACTCTGAACAGCAATTCAGGCAAAATGGCGGTCTTTCTGCGAAGACCGGCTCAATAGGCGTGGTCGCCGGAGCCGATTTCACCGATCAGGACCTCGCGTTTGCCGGCATGGTTCGGGCCCGAAACGATGCCTTCTTCTTCCATGCGTTCGATCAGCCGGGCGGCGCGGTTGTAGCCGATCTGTAGCTTGCGCTGGATGTAGCTGGTCGAGGCCCGTTTGTCCTGGGCAACAATGGCAATTGCCTTGTCATAGAGTTCGTCGCCGGACCCGTCCTCAACGCCGGTGCCGAACAGGCTGTCGCCGCCGTCTTCCGGCTCAGCCGTGATCTGCTCGAGATATTGCGGCGCGCCCTGCTTCTTTAGGAAGCGGACGACCTTCTCGACCTCATCGTCCGACACAAAGGGCCCGTGCACACGGCGGATGCGACCGCCGCCAGCCATGTACAGCATGTCGCCCTGGCCAAGCAGTTGTTCGGCGCCCTGTTCTCCCAGGATCGTGCGGCTGTCGATCTTGGACGTCACCTGGAACGAGATCCGGGTCGGGAAATTGGCTTTGATGGTGCCGGTGATGACATCCACCGACGGGCGCTGGGTGGCGGTGATCATGTGGATGCCGGCGGCGCGGGCCATCTGGGCGAGACGCTGGACAGCGCCTTCGATCTCCTTGCCGGCGACCATCATCAGGTCTGCCATCTCATCGACGACGACGACGATGAAGGGCATCGGCGTCGGTTCCATTTCCTCGTCTTCATAGACGGGCGAGCCGGTCTCCGGGTCGAAGCCTGTCTGCACCGTGCGCGACAGCATCTCTTCATTTTCAAGTGCCTCGGCAACGCGGGTGTTGTAGCCCTCGATGTTGCGCACGCCGAGCTTAGCCATGGTCTTGTAGCGGTCCTCCATCTCGCGCACGACCCATTTGAGGGCGACGACCGCCTTCTTGGGATCGGTGACGACCGGGGACAGCAGATGCGGGATGCCGTCATAGACGGATAGCTCAAGCATCTTCGGATCAATCAGGATCAGCTTGCACTGGTCCGGCGGCAGCCGATACAGCAGCGACAGGATCATGGTATTGATGCCGACCGACTTGCCCGAGCCGGTGGTGCCCGCAATCAGGAGATGCGGCATGCGCGCCAGGTCGCGGATCACCGGTTCGCCGGAGATGTCCTTGCCGAGCGCCAGACCGAGATGGGTGGCGGTGGCTTCATAGTCCGCCGAGGACAGGAGCTCGCGCAGAAAGACCGTTTCGCGCTTGGCGTTGGGCAGTTCGATGCCGATGACGTTGCGGCCGGGCACGACGGCGACGCGGGCCGAGACCGCGCTCATGGAGCGGGCAATATCGTCGGCCAGGCCGATCACGCGGCTCGACTTGATGCCCGGTGCCGGCTGCAGTTCGTACATCGTGACGACGGGGCCGGGACGGACTTCGATGATCTCGCCGCGGATGCCGAAGTCTTCCAGCACGCCTTCGAGGATGCGGGCGTTCTGCTGCAGGGCTTCATCGGAAATGACCTCACCCTGGCGGGCCTTAGGTGGCGCCAGCAACGACAGGGGCGGCAGCTCGTAGTCCTCGTTGGGAATGAGGTCGAGGGTCGGCTGGCGTTCGGCGGCGGAGCGCTTGCCTTCACGCACCGGCTTGGCGATGCGGGTCACGCGTTTGGCAGGCCGCGGGTTCTCCTCCGGTCCGGCGATGCCGACTGGTGCGCGGGCGGCAACCACTTCGTCGCGCCGTCGCTGACCGAAGACGGGCTCATGACGCACCGGCATCTCGTCATGATCGTCGTCCCGGCGCCGGAAGGGTGCGATCAGTGCCACAAGGGCCGCGTGACCCCCGCGCTTGATCGCCTGCGTCACCGGCCGCGCCCGCCAGGCGCACTCGCGTGCGAAGTCGACAAGCCAGGGTGCGGCATGGGCCACCTGATCAACGGTAACCGGCATGGCCCACCCGGCCAGCATGAGCGCGCCTGCACCGACCAGCAGTGCAATCACCGGCGCAACGATGTCGCCGGCCACGCTCTCTGCTCCCGAAAGAAGCAGCGCGCCGATGGTGCCACCGGCGCCCGGCAGCACGGAAAGGCTGAACAGGGCAGCCGCAAACGCCAAGCCACACGTGGCCCCAATTACGGCGAGGAGGCGGAGTAGTGGCCGCTCGATTTCTAGGTGAATGATCAGGCGTGTTCCCCACACCGCGAGGATGATCACCGGCAACGCGACCGCAATGCCGGCGGCCTGAATCATCAGATCTGCAGCAATGGCTCCATCGGTGCCCATCCAGTTCTGGGGCTCGGCAGCTGTCGCGTGATTGAGACTGGGGTCGCGCGGGCTCCAGGAGGCCAGCGCAAGCGCGCTCCATGCCGATGCAAACAGCAGGGCGGCCCCCATCAACTCGTTGGTGCGATCGCGCAGGAAGTCGCGAATCTGTGGGGGGACCACATTGATGGCGCTGGTGACAGCGGAGGACAGGGCGACAGAGAGGCGCATGGTCAGAAGATCTCCGTCATTCGTGTAAGGGCGGCCGCCGTCTCATCATGATCCCCGACAAGGGCCACACGGATATAATCCGAACCCGGATTACCTTGTTCGGTATCACGGGACAGGTAGCCACCGGGCAGGACACGGATGCCGGCCTCGCGCCAGAGCGTTAGCGCGGCTTGTTCACCACCGCCGGCTTCCGACATGTCGAGCCACAGAAAGAAGCCGCCATCCGGGCGCTTGAAACCGAACCGGTTGCCGATGATGAGTTCTGCAGCGGTGAACTTTGCTTCGTAGAGCGCGCGATTTGCTGCAGCGTCGGTATCATCGTTCCATGCGGCAACGCTGATAGCCATCACCGGCAGCGGCACCTGGGGAGCTGCGAGATTACGGAACTGGCCGAACGCTTTTGTCAGATCCGGATCACCGGCGGAGAAGCCGGAGCGCAGGCCGGGCAGGTTGTTGCGCTTGGAAAGGGAGTGGAACGTGATGATGCCGTCAAAGCCAAGCCCAGCGGCGTGGGCGGCTTCGAGTATGCCGACCGGTGGACTGCCGCAGTAGATATCCGCATAGCACTCATCGGCGATGATGGTGATGTCGTGGGCGCGTGCCAGCGTGATCAGACGGGTCCAGTAGGCCGTGTCGGCTGCTGCCCCTTGCGGGTTTGCCGGCGAACAGATGTAGAGCGCTGCCGCGCGGTCCAGATCGGCTTCGGGGATCGCTCCAAGGTCTGGCAGATGGCCGGTTGCAGCCGTCGCGTTGAGATAAACGGGGTCAGCTCCGGCGCCCAGCGCCGCGGCGGCATAGCACTGATAGAACGGGTTGGGCAGCAGGATCGCTGGCGGCGTTTTGCCGGTTGCTTCAGGTGTGACCACCTGCGCGATGTTGAACAGGGCTTCGCGTGTGCCGTTGGCGGGAAGCACCATCGCGTCCGCGTCTATCGCGCCACCGAGGCCATAGCGCCGTTCAAGCCAGCCGCTGCAGGCAGCCCGAAATTCAGGCGTGCCCAGTGCCGGGGGATATTTGCCGAACCCGGAAGACGCGGCCGCAAGTGTGGGGGCCACGAAGCCGGGCTGAGGGTGACGAGGCTCGCCGAGGGACAGATTGATCGCCGGACCACCGGGCTCCACCCCGTCAAGCAGTGCCCGCAACCGCGCAAAGGGCGACTCCGGCATGCCGTCAAAGCGTGACAGATAGGCGGGTGACTTGGCCAAATTCGGGTGTCCTGTACGACCTTGGGGTTTCCGGTCTCTCACCGTTCGGACCGGCATGAAAGTCAGGGCCGTTTCCCCCGGAAAACAGCCGTCTCCGGCAGCCTGAGCCTTTAGCCTTAACGCATTGTTAACGGTGTGCGGCAGGACTGAAGCCAACGAAAAAGGGCCCGGACAAGTGGCTGTCCGGGCCCTCATTCTGGGTCTTGTACAGACCTTTCAACTGCCCGCTTATGCGCGTGCTGTCAGGTCTTCTTCCGGGTAGGCCGAGATTGAGTGGATTGCCTTGTCGGCGCCCAGCTCTTCCTCTTCCGGGGTGAGGCGGATGCCGATGGTGGCGTTCAGTGCACCGTAGAGCACATAACCCATGATCAGCGCATAGGCTGCGCCCATCAGGCTGCCCGCAATCTGCGCGCTCAAGGTCACGCCGCCAAGGCCGCCCATGGCTTCCAGTCCGAAAATGCCGCAGGCGATGCCGCCCCAGACCCCGCACAGACCATGCAGCGGCCAGACGCCAAGAACGTCGTCAATCTTCCAGCGGTTCTGGGCCAGCTGGAAGGTGATGACAAACAACGCGCCTGCAACACCGCCGGTAATCAGCGAACCGATCGGATGCATCACGTCCGAGCCGGCACACACGGCAACAAGACCGGCGAGCGCGCCATTGTGCACGAAGCCCGGGTCATTGCGTCCCGCGACGACTGCGGCAACAACACCACCGACCATCGCCATCAGCGAGTTCACCGCTACAAGGCCTGATACACCTTCGAGCGACCCGGCGGTCATGACATTGAAGCCGAACCAGCCGATGCACAGCATCCACGAGCCCATGGCGAGCCACGGAATGTTGGACGGAGGAATGCTCTGCGATGTCGGTTGCCCCGGCTTGTAGCGGCCAAGGCGCGGCCCGAGCACGAGGACGGCACCGAGCGCCAGCCAGCCGCCAATGCCGTGCACAACCACGGAACCGGCGAAGTCATGGAATGCGGCACCGAAGGTGTTCTCGAAGAAGGTCTGCAGCCCGTAATTGCCGCCCCAGATCATGCCTTCGAAGAATGGGTAGATCAGGCCGACGATGACGGCGGTGGCCATGGCCTGCGGCCAGAACTTTGCGCGTTCGGCGATCCCGCCGGAGATGATGGCTGGAATGGCTGCGGCAAATGTTGCCAGGAAGAAGAACTTCACCAGATCGAGGCCGGAGCCGGCGAACATCACGCCGTCCGGACCCGGCGCATTGCCGGACAACACCGCGGCCGACAGGAAGAAGGTCGTCCCGTAGGCGACCATGTAGCCGATGAAGAAATAGGTGATGGTGGAGATAGAAAAATCCACCAGGATTTTGACCAGGGCATTCACCTGGTTCTTGCGGCGCACGGTGCCGACTTCAAGAAACGCGAAGCCACCATGCATGGCGAAAACAAGAATTGCCCCGATCAGGACAAAAAATACGTCAGCGCCGGTCAGCACCGTGGATACGGTGGCCGGATCAAGATCTCCCATGGGTGTTCCCCCTCCAGGCGAGTCTGCCGCCGCTTGCCCTGCCTGAGCGATAGGCAGGATGCGGTGGCGGTTTGTTTTGGTTAAGACCGCTCGCAGCACTCAAGCAGTGTGCCAGCCCAATAATGAGGCAGGGAAACGCCAATGTTAACAGAAGCCTAACACTGCCTTGCCCTCACAGTGGTCAATCTGCCCAATCCATTGCCGCACACTTTGTGGGCATATTGCCTAGGCATGTCGCTGAAAGAATGTGCAGGCGGGGTTGGCCTCTTCCCATAGAAAAAGGCCCGGAGGACATGCCACCGGGCCTTTGAGTTGGGAGGTTGCCTGTGACGCGGCTCCTAAGGGAGAAGCCAATACAGGCGAGGGAACTTCGAAATGCCGGCGGGAGAGACGGGTCCCACCCGCCGGCGAAGTGTCTTCAGCGTTAGATCGTCTGCGATCCGCGGCCGAATTCCGGATAGGCTTCCAGGCCGAGTTCGGAGCGGTCGAGACCGTCCATCTCTTCCTCGGCAGAGGCCCGGATACCGATGGTGAAGCGGAGCACCAGCCAGAAGACCAGGCTTGCCACGACCACGAAGGCACCGATTGAAGCAACACCGATGAACTGCGTTGCGAAGCTGGTGTCACCGTTGGTGAGCGGCACAGCCATGGTGCCCCAGATACCTGCCAGCAGGTGAACCGGGATGGCACCGACAACGTCGTCGATGTGCAGGCGGTCAAGAAGCGGAACCGTGAACACCACGATGACGCCACCGATACCACCGATGATGGCTGCCATGCCGAAGGACGGCGTGAGCGGCTCAGCGGTGATGGAGACCAGACCGGCAAGCGCGCCGTTCAGGGCCATCGTCAGGTCAACCTTCTTGTAGACTACCTGCGTCAGAACCATAGCCACCACACAGCCAGCGGCTGCAGCGATGTTGGTGTTGGCAAAGATGCGGCTCACGTCAGAGGCGTCACCCAGCGTGCCGAGGGCCAGCTGTGAACCGCCGTTGAAGCCGAACCAGCCGAGCCACAGGATGAACGTACCCAGCGTGGCAAGCGGCAGAGACGATCCGGGGATCGCATTGATCTGCCCGTCCGGACCGTATTTGCCGGTACGCGAACCGAGGATGATGGCGCCGACAAGAGCTGCCCAGCCGCCCGTGGAGTGCACGAGGGTCGAACCAGCGAAGTCAGAGAAGCCGAGCTCGGAGAGCCAGCCGCCGCCCCACTGCCAGGAAGCCTGGATCGGGTAGATGAAGCCGGTCAGGATGGCAACGAAGATCAGGAACGGCCACAGCTTGATGCGCTCAGCAACCGTACCGGACACGATGGACGCGGTGGTTGCGCAGAACACCATCTGGAAGAACCAGTCTGACGTGCCAGCGGCATAGGTGATGTCTTCAGCGCTGTGCTCGGGGTGGGCGAACCAGGTGAAGGTGCCGAGGTAGCCTCCGTCAACATCCATGTACATTAGGTTGTAGCCGACCAGCCAGTACATGAGACCGGCGATCGAGAACAGACCAATGTTCTTGGTGCACTGCATGGCCACGTTCTTGGACCGGACAAGACCGGCCTCAAGCATGGCAAAGCCGGCAGCCATCCACATCACGAGGAAGCCGCCGATCAGGAAGAGCAGCGTGTTGAATACGAAATAGGCTTCTTCAGGTGAGGTCGAGGGCGGTGCCTCTTCCTGGGCGAGTGCCGGGTCTACCAGCAGCACGCCCGTAAGGGCTGCCGCAATGGCAAGTCCCCAGAGCTTCTTCAGGTTATCCATGTAGATTTCTCCTCTCACACGAAATCTTCTAGAGCGCGTCGCCGTCGGTCTCGCCGGTGCGGATCCGCATGACTTGATCGATCGGGTACACAAAGATCTTGCCGTCGCCGATCTGGCCGGTCTTGGCGTTGGAAGCGATGGCTTCCACCACCTGTTCCGCCTGCTCGTCCTTGATCACGACTTCGATTTTGAGTTTGGGCAGGAAGCTCACGGCGTATTCAGCGCCGCGGTACACTTCGGTGTGGCCTTTCTGCCGGCCGAAGCCCTTCACTTCCGTCACCGTCAGACCCTGGACACCGAGTGAGGTCAGAGCCTCTCGGACTTCGTCCAGTTTGAACGGCTTGATGACTGCCATAACCAGTTTCATTGGGCCTCCTTCGCATCGCATTGGCCGGTTTTTGGTTGGCCGGTTGGTGGCAGCCGGGTCATCCGGCGTGCCGTTGATTTCGTCCTGGAGAAAACGCGCGAATTGGTGCGCCCCAGCCCCCCAGGCGGCGTTAAGGAATCATGAAGCGTGCCAGACTCGCCGAATCACGCTAACGCGTTGAATCGCCGGACATATCCCGGGCCGTCCTGACTCGATGATCAGCAAGTGATCACGATTTGTGCACAGTTTTTGCGCACATATGAGGCGCTGCACAAAATTTGTGCGTACAAGAGAGTCATGTTTTTGCTCCCGCTTTCGCGAGAGAAACAGCCGCGCTAGTTTCCTGAGTGAAACCGAAACCAAGAAAGCTGCCGGCAAACGGCGGCAGAGCGTATTCGGGCATGGAACAGGGGTGGTGCGCACCGATGTTCCATGCGCGTTTCAAGACACCCTGGGAGGGGGAAACGAATGAGCTATTGGAAGGGCCCGGGTTCTGTGACCCCAGCCATGGCGGGTCTTGCGATCGGCGCCATCTTTATTGTGTCCGCTCTGGCGCTGGGCCCGGACAGGGCGCCGTCCGTACCGGCCGCCAGTACGCCTGACGCCACGATGCCGGAAGCGGCCGAAGCGCCTGCTGAGGAGGCGGCTCCGGCGGTCGAAACACCTGCGGTTGCTGCTGCTCCCACGGTTGAGGACGCAACGAAGATCACCCAGGCGCGCATCATTGCCGCTGACGACGAGCCGCAGAACTGGCTGGCGCATGGGCGCACCTTCTCCGAGCAGCGTTACTCTCCGCTCGACGAGATCAACGTCGACAATGTGTCTGAGCTGGGCCTTGCCTGGTCCTATGAAATGTACACGACCCGCGGCCTGGAAGCGTCGCCCATCGTGGTCGACGGGTACATGTTTCTCACCGGCAACTGGGGTGTGACCCACGCCCTTGATGCGCGCACCGGCGAAGAGCTGTGGGTGTTTGATCCGGAAGTGCCCGGCGAATGGGGCCGGTATGGCTGCTGCGATGTGGTGAACCGCGGTGTCGCCGTCTATGACGGCAAGGTCTATGTGGCGTCCTTCGACGGTCGACTGCATGCACTTGATGCCAAGACCGGCGAACCCGTCTGGCAGGTCGACACGATCAACAACACGCCGCCCTACACCATCACCGGCGCGCCGCGTGTTGTGAACGGCAAGGTTATCATCGGCAACGGCGGCGCCGAGCTGGGCGTGCGTGGCTACTTCACGGCCTATGACGCCAATACAGGTGAGCAGCTGTGGCGCTTCTACACGGTTCCGGGGAACCCGGATGATCCCATTGAGCATCCTGCGCTGGAAGCGGCCATGGACACGTGGTCGATGGGTGAAGGCTATGAAGGCCCGCCCTGGTGGGAAGTCGGTGGCGGCGGCACCACCTGGGATTCGATGGTCTACGACCCGGAGCTCAATACCCTCTATGTCGGTACCGGCAACGGATCACCCTGGTCGCGCTATGTGCGCTCACCGGGCGGCGGCGACAATCTGTATCTGTCGTCGATCCTTGCGGTGGATCCGGACACTGGTGACCTCAAGTGGCATTACCAGACCACGCCGGGCGACACCTGGGACTACACGGCCACGCAGCACATCATTCTTGCCGACATCGAAATCGATGGGGAGCTGCGCAAAGTTGCCATGCAGGCACCGAAGAATGGCTTCTTCTATGTGCTCGACAGGGTGACGGGTGAACTGATCTCCGCTGAGAAATACACCCTCGCAACCTGGGCCAGCCACATCGACATGGAGACAGGCCGTCCGGTTGAAACGCCGGAATCGGATTATGAAGACCAGACTCAGGTCGTCCTGCCTGGTGCAATCGGCGGTCACAACTGGCATCCGATGGCATTCAATCCCGAAACCGGCCTTGTCTACATTCCGGCGATGGAAACCTTCGGCATCTATGCCGACTCGAACGAGGTGCACGAGATCCGCGAACGCTGGTGGAACACCGGCATGAAGTGGGACGAGTATTACGACACCATCATCGAGACTCTCGAGGCAGAGGGCGACCTGCCCTACAACCGCGGTGTCCTGAAAGCCTGGGACCCGGTCGCTCAGAAGGAAGCCTGGGCGGTGGTTCTTGAAGACCACTGGAACGGGGGTGTTCTGACGACAGCTGGCAATCTCGTGTTCCAGGGCACCGGTGCGGGCAAGTTCCGCGCTTACCGTGCCGACACCGGCGACCAGCTTTGGGAAGTCGATACCAAGACAGGCATCATGGCGCCGCCGATCACCTATTCGGTTGATGGCGAGCAGTATGTTTCCGTCCTGCTCGGCTGGGGTGGCGCTGCCATCACGGCCGGGGACGCGCGCACGGCAGCTGCGGCACGGTACGGCAATGAGGGCCGGCTACTGGTGTTCAAAGTCGGCGGCACGGCGGATTACCCGGAAGTGACCGAGAAGAACCTCGATATTCCGGAACCGCCGTCGGATGTTCAGCTGACGTCGGCGGAAATCCGCAGGGGTGGACAGCTGTTCATGGGGACATGCGCCCTGTGCCACGGCGCGCTCGCGATTTCGCCCGGTGTCATCCCCGACCTGCGCTACATGTCTCCCGTGATCCACGAGAACTTCAAAGCGATTGTTGCCGACGGCATGCTCGCCCATACAGGTATGGCCAAGTTCTCTGACCTGCACTCCGATGAAGAGCTGGATCTGATCTACGGCTACATCGTTGCGCGCGCACGCGAAGACCGGAAAGCAGCCATGGAGGCTGGTGCCCAGGACGGCTGACGGTCTTCCGTATACAGAAAATAGGCGGGCGTCAGATGACCTGGCGCCCGCTTTTCTTTGCTCTGCTTAGCCCAATGCCCGTTCGACCGCGCGAGCCAGGCGCAACAGCCGTATGTCCCGGCCTTTCGGCGCCATGAGCATCAGACCCACCGGCAGGCCGGCTTTGCTTTCTCCCACTGGCAGCGTGATTGCGCACATATCCAGCTGATTGCCGAGTGTTGTATTCCTCAAGGCAAGACGGTTTGCCCGGTCATAAGCCGCCCCACCCTGCTCAAGCTCAGCAATCGGTGGCGGATCGATCGAGACTGTTGGTAATGCAATGGCATCCACAGCCGTCATTTCAGATGCGAGGTCTCGGCGCAGGCGCGCACGCGTATTGACCAGGCGCCATGCATCGGCGGCGTTGATGTCCGCCCCTCCTTCAAAGCGCGTCCTCACCGGCGCATACATGAGATCGCCTTTCTGGCGGATCGTATCGCCCCAGATGCTCCATGCTTCGATCGCCGCAAGTGACATGCCGCTTTCCCATGTCAGGGCATTCATCTGGGAGATCTGCTGTACCGGCCGCGATTGAACTCTTGCGCCGTGCCGGCTGAGACGAGCGAGCGCGGACTCGATGCTTTCGGCGATGCCCGGGTCGGATTCATCAAAGACGATCCGCTGGGGCACGATGAGTGTGCGCCCCGTAAGCGTCTCGCCTTCAACGTCATAGGGATTGTTGCCGCGCATCACGGCGTAGAGCGCAGCTGCATCCGCGACGTCCCGTGTGATCGGTCCGACGGTATCCAGTGACGGGCACAGTGGGACGACACCGTCCAACGAAATCTGGCCGTGGCTCGGCTTGAAGCCGACAAGCCCATTCCAGGCCGCCGGAATGCGCACCGACCCACCAGTGTCAGTGCCGATGGCCGCTGCACAGAAGCCACGCGCCACGCTAATGGCTGCCCCCGACGACGAGCCACCGGGCGCGCGTTCCGCGGACTCGTCACAGGCATTGGGTGGTGTGCCGAGCACGGGATTGATACCCAATCCGGAGAATGCCAGCTCGGTCATGGCGGTCTTGCCGATGCAGGCGGTCCCGGCTGTGCTCAGCGCCGACAGCGCCGCTGCATCGTGGTCTGGGACCCGGCCCGCCAGCATCGCTGATCCTGCGCGCGTCTCGTCGCCTGCACTGTCAAACAGGTCCTTCCAGGACAGGGTGACGCCATCGAGAGATGAGCGGCACAGACCGTTTTTTGCTCTTACATGCGTCGCATCTGCTTCCCGGCGGGCCCGTTCAAACGTACGCAGATAGAAGGTGCGGCTGCGCTCGTCGGCTTTCTCGATATGGGTGATATGCGCTTCAAGAAGGTCGCGCGGGTTTGCTTTGCCTGCCGCAATGGCACGGCCCGTTTCCAGTGCGGTCATGCCGTCGGACGTCGTCATGGCGACAACCTAAAGGCATGCGGGACATTTCGCCACGGCGGATGCACTTGTCGGCGGCGGGACTTGCCGATTGCGGGCCAGTCCTCCACCTTCTCCGGCATGAATACGACGGACAAAGCGACCGACACGGATGTCGTCATTGCGGGGGGTGGCCTCGTAGGCCTGACCACGGCACTGGCGCTGGCCAGCGGGGTGGCAGGTGCACCGTTCCGCGTTACCGTTGTCGATCCTCTTGATCCGGCGACCGTCGTGGGCGCCGCCTATGACGGCCGTAACTCGTCAATAGCCTATGCGTCGTGGCGGATGTTCGAAGCGCTCGGCATTGCGCAGCGCCTTGAGGGACGTGAGCAGCCGATCAACGATATCCTGGTTACGGACGGAAAGGTGCGCGAAGGGGCATCGCCTTTGTTCCTGCATTTCGCCGCAGCCGAGATTGCAGATGAAACCGGCAATGCGCCGCTTGGCCACTTTGTCGAGAACCGGCATCTGCGTGATGCGTTGTTCGATGCGGCGGCGCAGTGCGAGGCGATCACGTTGCTTGCACCGGCCTCGGTCGAGGAGGTTGTCTACGAGCCCGCTCATGTCGCTGTCTCGCTGAGCACGGGCGGGCAGATCACCGCCAGGCTCTGCGTCGCAGCGGACGGCAGAGGCAGCCCGATTCGAGAGGCTGCGGGTCTCAGGACCGTTGGTTGGCAATACGACCAGGTCGGCATCGTTACCACCATGGTGCATGAGAAGCCTCATGAGGGTGTCGCTCAGGAATACTTCCTGCCCGGCGGGCCATTTGCCGTGTTGCCGATGACCGGCAACCGCTCCTCTCTGGTGTGGACGGAAGCCAGTGATGTCGCCAAAGACCTGCTGGCACTTGATGACGACGCCTTCGCGGATGAGGCGCGCGACCGCTTCGGTGCATATCTCGGTGCCTGTCGCCTGGAAGGCCCGCGCTGGTCGTATCCGCTTTCGCTGCAGCTTGCCCGGGAGTATGTGCGGCCTCGCTTGGCGCTTGTCGGAGACGCGGCGCACGGCGTCCATCCGATTGCCGGCCAGGGTTACAATCTGGGCATGCGTGATGTGGCGGCGCTCGCCGATGTGCTTGTAGATGCGCGCAGGGTCGGACTTGATATCGGCGCACTCACGGTTCTTGACCGCTATCAGCGCTGGCGGCGCTTCGATAACACTGCGCTGGCGTTGGGCATGGATGCGCTCAACCGGCTGTTCTCGAATGACGTGGGTCCGTTGAGGTTTGCGCGTGATCTGGGTCTGGGTCTCGTCAACCGGTTCGCGCCGGCACGGCGGCTCTTCATGCAGCAGGCGGCCGGGGCCGTCGGTGATCTGCCGACCCTGATGCGCGGTCAGAGTCCCGCAAGGTAAGCGATCAACAGACCCACAATCGCAAGATCGATCACCGCGCCGCCACGTGCCGCGCTCAGGGTCTTCCCGCCGGCGAACACGAGATAGGCGAAATAGGCCTTGCCGATGATCGAGAAGAGAATGATCGGCGTTCTGGCTGCTTCTTCAAATGCCACATAGATGAGCAGAAGGCCCGACACACCAATGATCAGGCCCCAGTTGCGCATGATGGCGTTGCCGAGCGGGCCGGGCAGCGTGTCGCCGAAGAACTGCCGGAACACGGTTTCGGGCGCGACGGCTGCAGCCAGCATGGTCGATGTGAGCACGCCGGACACGACCAGTATCCAGAAGATGTTGTTGCTGATGATGTCCATCGTGTCGCCTCCCTCTTTCGTCTAGAGGTGGGAAACGAGGGTGCTCTTGCAAGGGCCTATCTCACGGCTAACCCATCCACCCCAACTGCCGCCCGCCGATCACATGAATATGGGCATGGTAAACGGTCTGTCCGCCATGCGGTTTGGTGTTGATGACCAGACGGTATCCGGAGACGGCCACGCCATGTTCTTCGGCCATGCGAACCGCCAGATTGATCATCTCTGCCCTGATTTCCGGTGGCGCATCCGCGAGCGTCAGGTATCGCTGCTTGGGGATAACCAGCAGATGCACCGGCCCTTGCGGGTTGATGTCATTGATGACGAAGGCATTGGCCGTTTCTGCAACCCATCGGTCGCGGGCGATGGATTCAAAAGGGCTGGGCTCAGCCAGGCTTTCCTGCTGCAAGGTCGGCAGATGCCATTCGGCGGCTCGCCAGAAGACCCAGCTGAGCGGATCCAGTGTGCCGATAACGAATGCCGCAACTGCTATGAGCGGCCACTTGTAGCGTCCCATTATGATGGTCCCCCCCACGTTTGTCCGTGAGGTCCATCGTCAGGCGCGTTCAGTCGCGGCGCAACCCTTTGGACTCGAGCTCCTGGATATAGGCGTCCATCCTGGCGTCGCTGTTGCTACCGAGCTCGTACAGGTAGTCCCAGGTAAAAAGGCCCGAGTCATGCCCGTCGGAAAAGATCAGCCGCACCGCGTATGAGCCCACGGGCTCGACCTGGTTGATCCCGACCATACGCTTGCCCGGAACGGTCTTCTTCTGGCCGGCTCCATGTCCCTGAACCTCCGCTGAGGGGCTTTCCACGCGCAGGAGTTCGGCCGGTATCGCGTAGGAGGCGCCGTCATCGAAGTCCACCTCCAGAATGCGCTCGCTCTTCTTGAGACGGATTTCCGTGGGCCACGGACGATCATGCATTTGTGCGGTCATGGTTACGATCAGGCGCTGCCTGCCTCGGCATCTGACAACTCGCGCGCTTCCTCCGGCAGCATGATGGGAATGCCATCGCGGATCGGATAGGCAAGCCGCGCGGCCTTGCTGACGAGCTCCTGTTTGTCCTTGTCATAGGACAAGGTATCCCGTGTGACGGGGCATACCAGGATTTCAAGAAGCTTGGGGTCCACTTCACCGGCGGCAGCATGTAGCGTGCTGTCGGCAGCGGGGGTCTTATCGTCACTCATCTCTTGTTCCTTCATTGCCAGAGCGCAACCCTTCCGTAGTCGGATGATTGCTTACTGCAGCGGCGTATCGTCTTCTGCCTGGGTTTGTGCCAGCGCCATCTCAGCCAGAGCGATCAGGATCTGGTTGCGCTGTTCGAGATTCTCAGCCTCAAGCATGGCCTGCTTTTCCTGGGGGCCGAAGGGCGAAATCATCGACAGCGAGTTCACAAGTGCTTCGTTGGACGATCTTTCAATCGCGTCCCAGTCAGCCTGAAGTCCGTTGGCGTCCAGATAGCGCCGTACAACATCCAGCAGTTGCGAGCGGCTGACATCCAGTTCACCGCTGCCGGACTGAAGATCAACAGCATAGGGGCCGTAGTCTGCGGCCACCTGGCGGAACGGGGTTACCGTGTCGAGTTCCTGCGTCACCCGGAACCGGCAAATGCCGGTCAGAGTCATCAGGACCCTGCCGTCATCTGTCTCGTTGAAGCCGGTGATGCGTCCCGCACACCCCACATCATGAAGTGGCGGGCTCGCACTTGCGTCACTTTCGCCAAATGCTCCACCGAGACCCTGGGGCTGGATCATGCCGATGATGCGGTCGCCGGAGCGCAGGGCCGTGTCAACCATCGCCAGGTAACGCGGCTCGAAGATGTTGAGCGGCAGCACGCCGCGTGGCAGCAGCAGGGCGCCACTGAGCGGGAAGATGGGCAAGGTGCCCGGCAGATCGTCAATAGATGTGTAGCGCCCGGTCATACGGTCTTTCTGGTGCCGGCGATGCGGCATTGTCTCAAGAAAAAAGCACAGACGACAGCTTGCGGCGGCCGTCCTTTGTCGCGTCATCCATGGGGCCCCAGGCTTCGAAGAATTGGAGCAGCTGGTTGCGTGCTGCTTCTTCGTTCCAGGCACGGTCGCGGCGCACGCTTTCAACCAGATGATCTGTGGCCCCTTCGCGGTCGCCTGCTGCATTGAGGGCAATCGCCAGTTCGATCCGCGCGGCGTGATCGGCCGGGTCGGCTTCCAACTTGGCAATCAGTGGTGCCAGGTCATTGTCCGGCTCCGCCGGCCCTGATGCTGCAATCTCGAGGGCCGCCTTGGCGCCTTTGACATCCGGATCATCCGCGAGCGGCCCTTCGGCGAGGGCAAGCACTTCTGTTGCCCGGTCGAGATCGCCGGTCTGGATGTAGCAGCGTGCCAGGCCCGCAATCGCTTTCGGATTGGCGCGGTCCTCCTGCAGCACGGCAGCAAAGGCCTGAGCGGCCGCACCGATATCGCCGGCCTCCATGGCAGCGGCCGCAGCCTCGAGCATCTGCTCCGCCGGCGTGGGGGCGAGCGCACCCCCAGCGAGAGCTTCGACGAAGCGCTTGATCTGGCTCTCCGGCAGGGCGCCCATGAAACCGTCAACGGGTTGACCGCCCTTGAAGGCGAAGACAGCCGGGATCGACTGAACCCGCAACTGCTGCGCAACTTCCGGGTGATCGTCGATGTTCATCTTCACCAGCCGCACGGCGCCTTGTGCCTGTTGCACAACCTTTTCGAGGATCGGCGTGAGCTGCTTGCATGGGCCGCACCAGGGGGCCCAGAAGTCAACAATCACCGGCGTCTGCATGCTTGCGTCGAGCACATCCGCCGCAAAGCTTTGCGTCGTGGCGTCCTTGATCAGGTCGTCTGAGCCTGCGGGTGTGGCCGGGGCGCCCCCGCCCGGTTCGGGCGGCCCGCCGTGAATGTCACTCATACTGAAACTCCTGCCCGATCCTCACGCCCTGCAGCGGCTGAATCCGGCCCAATCTTGGTCTTCTGGTCCCTACCGGGCACTCCCCAGATATGGGGTGCGCCGGTGTTTTGCCCACCCTAGCACGGCAACGCAAGGTGTGGGGCGGCGGGTATGGGCGTCTCAGCCGGTGCATCGCCTAAACGGGTATCCGCAGAACGGGTGGAACACAGGGGCAGCTTGGCCGGTAAAGCGCAGAAAAGTGCGGTGGGCGCTGCCCCTTGCAATCGCGCACGTCTTGCGCAATAACACCGCTCCCTTGAGGTGGGCTGCGGTCCACCGGGCCTGCGGGCCCACGTCAGAGCGGGCGTAGCTCAGGGGTAGAGCACAACCTTGCCAAGGTTGGGGTCGTGAGTTCGAATCTCATCGCCCGCTCCAATTTTCCGACATTGTTGATGCCGCGCATTTCGGGCATTTCCGCCTCGCAAGATATGTGGCGCTCATTGCCCTGACACCTCATTGAGCCGCCTCGGTTACACTTGGGTTACACGGCCAGCTAGTTTGGTGCTCTACCCGCCATTGCTTGCATTAGAGGTCTTACGACCTGAGCCACGTGGCGGTTCGGCTCACGACATGAACGTTGTACTGAAGGGCCTTAGGTCAGAGTTATGGTCAACTCTATTGGTGGAGGATTCAAATCCGCTGAGATCAATATCGAAACTAATGTTGAAAACTGGCTCTCCAGATACAGTCGATGGCACCGGCAATGTGCTCGCATCATATAGCGCGATTGATGCGCCGTCCGGCAAAGTGCTCAGGCGCAACTCCGATCTATAAACATCCGCGCCGCCCTTGCGCAGGCACTGGCGAAAGAAACGGGCGCGGCTCTCAGGTTTGTTCAGCGCAGCGTAAATCTCATCGATCAACTCGCTCACCGCTTCGCCGCTAGGCAGCTCGGTTAGCATGATGGAAGCAACATAGACTCGGATGTCTGCATCGGGGCGAAGCTGTTCAAGCGAAAAACGATGCTGCCGGATAGACTTTAGAGTCGTCTTCACTTCCAGCGCAAAGCGCTCGGCCATGAAGTCATACCGGGCACAGGCCGACGAGGACCACGCCATTGCCGCTGCGTTCACATCTTGAGCGGTACGGATGATGTGCAACTCACCCCACAGCCCTACCACGTCTTTCAGATCATCGCTCAGCCGCGTGAAGAGGTCCGCAATTGCGAGGATTTGGTCGCGTACCGCGGCTGCGGAGTGATCCGCGCCGGGGACCAGGAACGCTTCCTCCAACAGGCGTAGGAAGACGCGGATAATATCGGGATCATCATTGGTAAGGGAAACCAGCGTGTAAGTGCCGGAAAGAGCGCTTCCGTCCCGAAGCTGGATTTCGCAGGGGCACGCGAAGCGAACCTCGACGGACTTTAGCTTCAGATCGGGCTGGCCGTCATCCTTGGCCATCTCGAAGAGCAAATAAGGCTGCCCTTGCGCGTCCAAAGAGAGCCAGAGCCCATGGGCACCATCGAGTTTGCTCCCGAAGAGATGCTGGCAGGCATCCGGGAACCGGCGGGCAAGCTCCTGATACGCCTCAAACAGCATCGTCCTCTCGTTCCACCCAAACACGCTCCGCTAGGTGCTCAGGGATATGCACGGCGAGAACAGGCAAGTCTTCGAGGAGCACGCGGTTCTTGGCTGTATTTTCTATGTGATAGCGATGAATCTGGAAGGTAATCATGTCATCGGCCCGGATTTGGCGTGCTCCAGGATAATTGGTGCGAGCGTTGCTCCCCTGAAAGAGGTTTCTGATCTTGGGCGGGTCTTTCGTATCGAGACTGCGGCGCGCTTCCACGCCCGACCATGGGCCGGAGAAGGCAAAGACGCTGCACCGCATCTCAGAGTCTTCGCTAGCCAGCTTCTCAAGTCCTACCATGATAGCAGAGTGCCGCAAGCTATCGCCGGGGTTCTTGTAGCGGATTTGCCCGATGAAGGGGATTATCTCGCTCAGTGGAATGTCGTCGCTGAACGCCGGAATGGTCTGCTGCAGGTTCCAGCCGTCCTGCTTGAATTCCCAGAAGTCGAACGCGCTGAGTAGCTGGTTTACCGCTTCGCGGTTATCAGCGACGAAGCCGGTATCCTCATAGGGATAGTCGGGGTAAATCCAACCCTCCCGCCCGCGCGACTGGTACATATCCAGCAAGATGACGGAGCGCCGTGTCGGCCGAAGTCTCTGGCTGAGGAACCAGGTGCGCCGCCAATCTTTCAGACCGCCGCCATCTTTGATGTGCTTGGAAATCGATGACCTAACCGATTCCTCGTGGGACACGTAGTCTTGGAACGCTTCGATGTTTTCTGACGTCAAATAGATGCGGCACAGCCCAAGATAGGGCTTCTTGTAGCCGAAGAAGCGTGCGCGTTGCTGTATGTTGTCAGCGTTTCCAATACCGATGGACCTAGGCATGTAAGAGACGGTCAGGCCTTCAACGGTGAAACCGCGGTCCAGACCGATCCCGCCGACAAGTATCCAGCTATAATCACCCTTCCAATCGATGGAGGGGATTTTGGTCTTCTCGCGAGTGTTGAGTTCGGCGATGGCGGTTTCTGACACAGCGTCGAAGAGCAGCGGCTCGATCTGGTCGAAGCCGTAGTTGACGGCGTAGGTCTCGCTCAACCGTTCGAAGGCAACGCGAAATCCTGCTAGCAGGTCGTCATGGCCGTGATGATCCGGGTCGTCCAAAATGGATGCCCATTCATCTCGAGTGTTTCGTGCCCATCTCGCAAACATGAGATGATCCGCCTTGGGGATGGCCGGGTGGATCATCATGGAGCGATTGCCGCCGCCCTGATCATCTTCTCCGCGCAGGCCGATGGCCACGCCGACGAAGAAGTCTTTCAGGGCCTCTAGCATGCTGGCAGGCGGGCTCGCTGGCGGATCGTCCCGGTCAGGCACATCGGTTTGTGGGATGAGCTCAATGTACTTGTCCGGCCCATCCACAAAGAACTCTTTGCCGCCGACATAGGCGTCGCCGGGTGTCAGCACCGCGCCGAAGTCGGGCGAAATGGTGTCAATGCGGCTGATCAGAAGCGGCGCTTGCGGTGTGGCAGTGTAGAGAAGATAGCTGTGATGCGGGAAAAGACGGCGCAGCGCCGTGATGCGCGCGTAGGTCGTGCTCTCTTCCTTTTGCAGGGCCTTGGTGTTCATCCCCGCCTGGTCACCTTCGTCATCAATGATGAGCGTCGGCACGTTCGTCAGATCGACACCGGCAAGCAACGTGGCCAGATGATCGAGATGGCGATGCTCCTTCATGGAGACAATTAGTACGGTGCGCGAGCGGGTACTCCCCTTGCGCCATTTCGCAAGCTCGCTCTTGACCCTTTCTACCTCGGCACTCTGAAAGCCTTTGTCTCTGGTCGAGAACAGTTTCCAGTTCCGGTTCTTTTCGACCTCCAGGTCTTTCTTCAGGCGCTCAAAGGACTGCTCGACCAAGTTATTGGTCGTTCCGGCAAGAAGCAGGACAATCTGGTAGTCGTTGTCGTGCGCGAGCGCGGACAAGCTGGTGAAGGAGAGCGTCTTGCCGCTCTGGACATAGCCGATGATCAAACCGGTGTTATGATCACCCGGATTCTTTGGATCAGCGCATTGGCGCATGATCGATAAGGTTTCCGAGACAAGCCGGGTTTTCTCGATGTCTGAAAGTGATGTGTTCGACTGAAGAAGGCGCGTTAGGGTCGGGCCTTGCGCCGGGTTCCACTTGCCGGATGTCTGGCGCTCGTGAATCTGGATAATGCCTTCGTCACTCATCGTGGACCGTCCTCGTCACAAGGTTCTTGAGGATTTCGTTGGTGTATTGCCGGATTGCATTGGGATGGTGCGAGGCAAGCTCGGTGGCGATGACTTCCGACAGCGCCATTGTGGCAGCGATATTCAAGACTGCTGCGAAGCCTTCCGAGTCTAGATTGGGAAACTGCGTCATGAACGGGTGGAGCATGGCTATGCGGATGAGCACTTCGCGCGGATCGGGGTCCGTGATGGCTGGTCTGCTCTGGATGGACAGCCAATCGCTTGCCTTATCGGCATAGGACAATTCCAGCTTCACGATCCAAGGCGTGCCCCGGAACAAGAACTCAAACTGAAAATCATCGCGCTCTCCCTCCGCAACAGCGTCAAGTTGCTCCCCAACATCGGGAAGGTTCTCGTCCTGCGGTGCCCCAGGGTTGGGTGATACAACGCTCGGAAACGTTGGCTGCGATGTTACTAAGGCCTTGTGATCGAACTGCTTGGCCACGGCGGGCGCCGCACTACGGGCGACCTTGCGTGCGTTTCTGGCGTCCTCCAAGGCCCTGTATTTTTGTGTCTGCTTGATGATCGGCAGGTCTTCGGCGTTCAGGATTTTGTAGAGCTTGCGCAGAAACTCGTCTTCATGTTCGCCCCACTGAACACCGTCTTTGGTGTGCGAGACACTGAAGCCCTTCAGGTGAATTTCGCCAAAGATGCGCTGCGATTCATAGCTGTTTGGCCGCTTGAAGATGTCTGCTGGCCGGTAGGTTTCATCAGCACTGCCAAGGACCAGTCTGTTGCGTCGGAAGAGCGCGAGGCCAGCAAGGCGGGTATCGGCCTTCTCCCGGATAGCAACGAAGCCGGTGGCTGACTTGCCTGGCCCAAGACCGATGTCGATATCTCGCTTCCAAGTGACCTGAGGTCCATCGGGGTCTTTGTAGGATGGCGTGACCAAGACCTTGGGATCGTCGTATCTCAGCCGCTCACCGTCCACGAAGAGTTCCAGCGCACCGGAGCGCAGGAAGATGCGATAAATGCTGGCCAGATGCTCCTTGATCTTGCCGATGGTCCGGCCCTTCGGAAAGCGGCGAATATCCTCCAGCCGGATTTCCGTGTAGTGCTTCACCTCGGACGCAACCGAAGTGACGACATTCAACTCTTCGATGCTGTCATTGACGATGCGGTCGATATCAAAAAAGACGGTGCGCTCGTCTTTCTCGCCGAGCGCACTAGAGCGGGCGCTCCACTTCGGCGCGAACCAGCATGCCGCGCTCTTCATGCCCATGCCGAACTCGGACAGGCCCGTTGCATCGGGCGGGATTTCGGCAGGCCGGAAGGCGCGCTCATAATCGGATGAGGCAATCCCGGCGGCGTTGTCGAGAACCACGATGCGGCTGTCGTCCGCATCGAAGGTGATATCGACCCGTAGAACGTAGGAAACGCCCGAGGTGGCTTCCAAGTCCTTGCGGCGCGAGATGCTGCTCTGGATCGAGTTATCAACAAACTCAGCCAAGGCGTACCACGCCTTGTAGTTAAGGTGCGGCAGCACCGAAAGGACGTTTACGCCGGGCCGGATGTTGACCGTGTTCACACGACTCATATCACTCTGCGGCAACGGCATGTTGTGCGGACGCCGCTGTATCTTCCCTTGTGACAAGGGCAGCGAAGATGCGCCTCACAACTTCAACATTTACGGCATTGCCAAAGGCTTTATAGGCACCGTTCTTGGTGCTCGGAAAATGGGTCAGCTCAAGGCTTTGTAAGCGGCTGCATTCCCGCGGGGTCATATAACGTCGTTCCCATCCAATGATGGGAACTTGGCTCGTTGTCATGGCGATGAGTGACGGCGCAGCATCGGCCTTCTTGATGCGAATGCCGCTCGCTCGGAATTGGATCACATGTTTCCAGACGTCCCGCGCGCCGCCCTTAATGTTCCATTCGAGCTTCTGAAAGCTGGGTGGGAAGGATTTGATCTGGTCAACCCAAGGGTCGATGATTGATTTGTGTTCAGTGTAGAAGGCGCGGTTCTTTTCGATGAAATCGATTTTCCATGCGGGAAAGCGCTCAAGCTTGGTGCGGGCATAGCCCGGGAGGGCCGTTTCAGCGTCTTCGGGCGATAGGCCCTTCAAGGACTGTCCGAATGCGCCCTTATAGCGCCCAAGCCGACGAAATCCGCGCTCAAATGGGGTTGGCCCTTTGATAGGATAGTCTGCGCCAAACTCCATGGCCCAGATGGGGAATGACGGAAGTTCCATACTCTTCGGGAAGGCTGCAACGAATTCCTGCCAAGTCGACAAGTAGTGGACATGGCTTTGGCTGAGGTGCAGGGCATCTGCCGGGTTGTCGTCTAATACGGACGCGATAGAAAGCTCCGCCTCGACTTCTGGCTGCGGCCACGAAAAGCCGCCAAGCCCCTCGCGGTCGCCAATGATAAAGGCACGCTCACGTTTTTGTGGCACGCCAAACATATGTGGAGACAAACGCGCGAAATCGACATCATAGTCCAGAGCGCGAAGTCTGGTGCAGATATTTTGCCAGGTCCTGCCGCCGTCATGGCGTACAAGGTTCGGCACATTTTCGATGATAAAGAAGCGCGGCTTCTTCACACGCAAAATCTCGACTACGTAGTCGATGAGGTCGCCCCATTGTGGGCATTGTAGGCCCTTCTGCCCGCCTGCTTTGGAAAAGGGCTGGCAGGGAAAGCCCGCACAAAGAACATCATGCCCAGGAATAGACGGAATAGCGACGCTGCGAATATCTCCATGGGGCTTTGTTCGATAGTTCTGCTCGTACAAAGCAGCCAAATCAGAATTGATCTCACAGGCAAATACACATTCGCACCCTGAACTGGTCAGTGCTTGATGAAAACCGCCAAGTCCGGCAAAGAGATCAATAAACTTCATTCGACACTCAATACTTTACTACTATCAGGAAGCGCAAGGTTGAGTGTCGCCATGAAAAATGTCAACGCCGATTTGCCGCGATTGCCCAGCGATGTGTGGTAAAAAATCGTCCGTGACGAAAGCGAAAGGCGGTTGGTCTTTGCTTGCCTTCGGCCTCCGGGGCGACCCCAATTTCAAAGGCTAATTTGCCGAGGGGCAGGTGAACCGACGCACCCTGCACGTCGCAGTCTATAGGTGATCAACCTCAAGCATCAGGCAAACCTCCCGCGACGGCCAACGACGGTCGCCTGTGCACTCGACCGGTGGTCTGTCATGGCGCTATCTGGAGTACTGCATGGGAAATAAGTTTGTTTCACTCAGCGATCAACAAATGGAAGCAGAGATCAACGCGCTGTTCACTCCGACGGGGCCGTCAAAGACTGACCCTATTTTGGGTACGCCGCCCCTGCAATTTGTTATCTGGAATAGCTTCATAAGGAAGCACGGTACTTTTATCGAGCGCGTGTTGATCAGTACGATTCGTCAAGTGGGTGATTGGGGAGATGGAGGCCAAGAAAATTTCGAGTGGGTAGAGGATGAGGATGGAACCCACCTCATTGATCGCATTGTCATTTCTCCTGACGAAAGTGTTGTCCTCTTGATTGAATGCAAGCGCAACCTGGGAAATCTTGACGGGGACGCTAAGAAAAAAATTCTGGCCTACAGTAGGTGGTGTCAGGATAACGCTGATGTTGTTGCAAAGAAGCTCGGACTTGACCTTACGCGTACCGTTGTACGATTTGCAGTATTTGACGCCTATGGAATCCGTGAAGATCGTGGTGCCTTTCCAGATGTGCCGATCATTATGCCCGAAGACCTAGAACGCCTGTTCGGCAAGCGTGTGGCTACAGAGTATCGACAAGTTGAGGAGAGTGTTAAGGCAGCGGCAACGGGAAAAGGCTTCCGTGAGGAGGTCGCAGAGATGGCTAGACAAAACTATCCGCCCACGGAAGATACGACCTCAAACATGCCTGACACAGAGATGGACGCTGGAGAATTTCAAGAGCCCTTCAATAAAGAGCGGTTCAATAAAATGCTGGATGATCTTTTGTCCTGAAGGGTCGCCTCGTATTCAGTCGACAAACTGATCTGTATCATTTGAGTGTAGTCGCGAGACAAAAAGGCGAAACGATAAACCGCTGTCTATGACACCACAAAAAAAGAGAGAGCGGCTTCGGGGCTACCTCGAATAAGCCTCATCCAATTTCTGCACCGCATCCGCACCGCCCCGCACAGCCTGGGTATAGATGCCAAGTGTAACGGTGGGGTTGGCGTGCCCCGCCATCTTGGCTACTAGGCCGACCTCCACACCCTGCGCCTGCAGCGTCGAGATGTAGGTATGCCGAGCCGAATGGGGTGTCACGTATGGCAACCCCAGCCGCTTGAACACCGGCTGCCAATATCTCCGACGCCAGTTCTGATACAGCAGCGGCCCGCCTCCAAGTCGCGGGAGTGGCCAGGGCTGCAGTCGACCGGGTCCAGGGAACACGCGATGTAGCTCCCCGGCCTCCCGTGGGCATCGGAGGCGCCATTGGAGCAGCATCGCTCTAAGGGTACCGCCCATGGGTATCTCGCGCGTCCCGGCCTCCGTCTTAGTCGTCTCGGATAGTGTCCCATCACGCTCCTGGATACGGCAGATACGGATGGTGTTCTGATCAAAGTCGATCTCGGACCACAGCAGCCCCAATTGCTCGCTTGGACGGGTGCCGGCCAGGAACGGGAAGGCATAGTAGACGCCATGTTCGGTATCGCGCTCAGCCTCCTGGATGACCTGCGCCACCTGATGCGGTGCAAGGATCTCCTTGCGGCTCTTGGGTGTCCCCTTGCCCAGTTGTGTGGGCATAGATGGAACACGGATGCCGAAGTCCTCTTCGGCCAACGCCAGGATGCTCGCCAAGAACGACTTGGCCCGGCGAGCTGTATAGGCACCGGAACCATCCCTGACTTCGTTGTACCAGCTCCGGATGTGAGCGGTACGCAATTCCGAGACGCGAAGCTTACCCAGGCGCTGGTGCAACTGCGCACCTTCAGGCACCTGACCAGTCCGCCGGTACTGCTCGCGCTGTTCGCGAGAGCCAGCTAGCACTGGGCCCTGAATGTGACCGACAACTGCCAGGCAAGCTGCGTAGCTACTTGGCTTTACGCGCTTCTTCTTGTTCTCGAGCCAGTGCTCTACTGCTTTCGCCACCGTGAGCCCACTCATGGGATCGAAGAGCGGGTCGATTTCGATGGTAGCCGCCAATTGCGACTGCCGATCCTGGACATCAGCTCGGCGCTCGAAGAACTCCTGATGGCGTTTTCCGTCCACGGGGTGCTTGTAGTTGAGGACGTAGCGCGTGTGGAACACGACCTCACCGGCCTTGTTTGTGCGCTTCCGGACGCGCTTGGTGATCGAGGATTTGAAGGACATCGTTTCATCCGTTGGTCAAAAGACCGAAAAAAAACCATGATGGATTCGCTGTGGGAATTTCCGTGGGTATACGGAGTATTTTGAGTAACCGAACATGTAACCGAGCTGCCACAATGGGCCCTGAGCGGCGGAATTCTGCGGCCACGAACTACCCGCACTCATTGGGGGTCTACCCAAGTGAGGTGTCATGACGTCACGTCATGTCATGGGGTTAGCCAGGCACCCGGAGCTAGCAAGACAACCCTCCAGAGGTTTTTTGTACGTCGGTCGATGTTGTTTTGGGGGTGTGACGTGACGTGACGTCGTGACGGGTATTAGTCCTCCAGACCATCCAGGAGCGCCCCAAGATCGAGTTCGGTGCACAGCGATCGTTGCTGGCCCGAGAACCGCCTTTGGCTACCCCGCTGCGCCCCTGGAAGGCGACCAAGGGAGCTTGCCCAGCCACCACCCTCCCATAGAGTACCGGCGAAGATCGTCGTCATCCCCCGGTGGGAGTTGGGCACAAGCAACTTGTTGTCGACCACACGGAGCCCTAGTCGTTCCAATTCAGACTTGCCGTTGTCCATCAACATCTCACTGTTATGCCCATTTCGTCGCCCGGTGGCACGACGCAGCAACCCTAGGATCGTGTCTTCGGGAACCTGGTATTCGAGCAGAGCGTCGAGGCAAGCGAAGCTGTCGTCCTCCTCGTGGGCCTCGGCGAGCATGTTGATTGCCTTGTCGTGCTCTGCGATCAACTTGTTGGCCTCGGCCTCGTCAATTGCTTTGCCGTTGAGCAACACCCACGCACCTGCCAGCAGCGTCGCCATGTTTTTTGCATGGCGACTGTCGACAGACGGGAAGGCCGCTTCAAGTGTCTCGATGGATTGGCGGATATCATCCACATGCTCGATGACAAGGTGACACCACTCGGGCCCCGACTTCGCCAACTCGCCCTTGAGTTGTCGTATGTGCGCGGCTTTATCCCTGTCGTTGTCGTGTTTATCGAGTGCGAGCACCACGATCCGCGAATGGTCGGCGGCCGTTACCGCGAACGGATTGATCGCGGCTAGCAAGAAGCTCGAGCGGATGGAGAACTCAATAGCTTTGCCTTCCGGTGTCCCGCGAACAACAGGCATGTCGCCGGACGACGCGCTGCGCATCAGCTTGATGACGAGGCGCATGCGTCCGCGATTCTGATCACCCTCAAACTCATCTAACAACACGCACCGGCTGTCAGCGCCGATTGTTTGCCTGATGCCTGCCTCGCTGCTCTGCCCATCGAGCACAATCGCGATGGGAAAGAGCAGCGCCTGAAGTGCTGCCACCAGCGTTGACTTGCCCGTGTTCTTGGCCCCGGTGAGGAACATGTGCGGGCGCCAGTCGAGCGCACCGCAGATCACGGCGACCACCGCCCACCCGAGAAGCAAGTAGGGTGCCGAGGGGGTGTTCCAATTGAACTGCTCGAAGAGGTCGAGCACTTTGCCAGCGGTGACACCGGTCTTTGTCGTTGGCACTGCATCAAGAGCGCGGTGGCATATATACACATGACGGTCATCCTCGGGGATGCTGTCACCCCAGTTGACGACCGTCTTCCCATCAGCATCCAGATAAACCCCGCGACCGCGAACAAGGGAGGCGTCAAAACCTCCTTTATCCCGGCACGCAACTATCAGGCCCTCTCCCGCGCTTCGAGTGTCAATACCGACCAACTTGCCATCCCTGAAACGCGGGTAACGAGCAATCCAGAACTCTGTCGGTGCGAGGTTGATGAGTGCAGCTTCTTGGAGCAATCGGAAGGCTGTTTCGACGATCAATATATTGCGGATCTGATCGTAGAGGACGTATGAGCCGTCCTCACGGTAGCCAAGGGGCACGGGGCCAACTGTTCCAGGTTCATACCGAGAAATACCGGGACCTGCGAATGGTCTCTGTCCAATGCCTTTCTCGATTCCAGAGCTGATCATTTCCGGGAGCTCACCTAGAGTGTTGCCCTCGTAGTACGGCGGTAAGGCTGCGGCTACAATTCGCTCTATCAACGCGGCATCACTTGAGACACGAAGTAGTGACGCTACACATCTGAGTGCTGGGTCATGCGTCGCCACCCCTGTCCCGAGGTCATTGACCTCGGGACTCTGCGCGACTGCCTTAAGCAGGGAAAGTGGCACGGCATTTGGGATTGGTTGTTGATTGGACATGTTCTTAGGCCTCCATATCGATGATTGGGAGGTCACCCAAATCCAATTCAAGCAACGGCGTTCCGACCCATTCGTATGGGCGGCCGGTGTCTGGATGAATCGTTGGCGGGATGACGCAGAGTTTGCGTGTGAATAGGCACTCGACCGAGGCTGGGCCCTTGTTGCCTTCAAGCTTTGGTTTGAAGCTGAAGTTCTTGGGCGTTCCAAGAACTCGGACTGGTATTGCCGTTCCCTTGGAGCCGATGCGCTGGGATGGTGCTCCGCCGATAGCTGCTACTATTGGGTCAACATACTCCGCCCGATCAATGTCGAGCATTCCGAGGGTGCCCCTGCCTGGCAAAGAAGTGCCCATCAATAGGCCGATACCGTGGTCCGAGTATTTTTCGAGCCAGCTTTCACAGGTACCTTCTGGCCACTGATCGTCGGGTGTCTGCCACTGTCTGATTGAGCACCCCTTTGTACCGGGCTTTACCGGACGTGGTTGAAAGCCTTTCTCGCGATAGAGCGGCGCTATCTCGCCAAAGGTCCTCTTGCTCATAGCGCACCTCCCAGGCACCGATGTGCCTGAATGAAGGCTTGCACCTCATCGAGCCGCACATAGCGACGGCTGCCGAATGGTGTGTAGAAGGGGATGAGCCCTTTATTCACCGCCCGCCGGAGGGCATGCTCCTTGATACCCAACGCCTTGGCGGCTTGGGGGATCGTTGCATAGGGGCTTCTCGGGTGGTCTGGTTCTTGTGGGAAACGCTTCGCTTCCATAATCAGATTCTCCAAATTGAACTGGAGAACCTGTCGAGCAAAGCCTTATGCCGCGCACACGTCTCCAGCGCAGGCGTTACCTGCAGTTAAAGAAATCGTGTCAGCAGACATTTGGGACTTCCTTTTGCATCGATCCGGGCGATCTACCCGGTCTTTTGTTTGGGCAAAGACTAGCGGTTAGCGCTAACAACGAACGCGTCTGTAGTCTTGCCGAGCAAAGAGCACTATATGCGATTCGCATATCTCATCAAGGCACTCACCGTCGAAAATCATCTGTATACAGATTGTATTCGGGTTGTGATTCTTAGCCTACTAGGTTGGTGCTCTATGTGATTCGAGGTCCGTTGTTTCGTATCACCTGGAAGTGGTGCGTTGTTTCTCTCTTGAACTCTGCAACGCGCTTGAACGTCCTCGACCGATCATTTTGCGTTTAGCAATCGCCCCATGAGAAGAACATGTGTTCACATTCGGGCAACGCGCATTGGCGGTTGGAGCTCTCCAGCCTGGGCTGACGTAAGCGAGGCGTGAATACGTTGTTCTGCTACTGCAAGGTCCTGCTCGGTCAGAGCGCCCGCTGGGATGAAATCCTTTCCAAACCAATTCGGCACCTTCAAGACGCGTTTCAGCCAGTCAACAACCTGCCGCCCCTCCGCTTGGTCAGTGAATCCTCTGTTGAATGAGATATAGACTGGCAAGAACCCCGATGGACTGTCGTCAACTGGATCCAAGCCGTCCACGAGCAGGTGCCAAAAGTTCGGGAACAAGGCTCTGCCTGCGCCTTGGCGCACCGCCGTCGTCAAAAATGCCGTTGAATCGGTCCGCAGGCGGAATTCTCGTCCTTCGCCGATTGCAGTTTCAGATGGGTCCAGCCACTGCGACGTCCCGATGTAGTCGACATGCTCCGCAAGCCGCATGTCGTAGCTCTCCCTGTCGCCGGATACGTGAGCTGTATCGAAAGCCACAAAGTGCATACCGCCACATGGAATCCTAATGACCTCACTGTTCAGGGGTGGCCCGACTGATACGATTACGTCAGGTGGACGTTTTCGTTCAGCTCCAAGGACGGAACGCGTCTCGAAACAAAGAATGGTCTCTGGATAGAGGTCCTGGAACATCGCAACGAAGCGCGCAATCCAGAAAGCACCTAAGCCTTCAGGGGCACCGATGGTGACCACCGACCGCCGGCGCGGCGCTCTCGGTTCTCTGGATACCGAAGCCGACAGCAGCCGAATCAAATCCTTTTGTACCTTTTGAGCAGCAGGCAGCGCACGTATTCCGAGTGCTGTCAGTTGAAGTCCCGAGTGCAAGCGCTCAAATGCGCTGCCGCCGATCACTTCTTCAAATTTCTCAAGCCGTCTGCTTGCTGTCGAAACGCTAATTCCGAGTTTTTCAGCCGTTTTTGCGAGGCTTCCCGTCTCCGCAGCCATGATAAACAGCTCTATCGAGGCTGTGTCGGGGACTTCATTTAGCGTTGCGTTCTCTGCAACACCCTTTCGACTCATCGCCATTCTCAAGCCTCCCGTAGCCAACCAGACTTGCAACCAATAAGGTTAGGAGGTTGCATATGGTTGTCTACAAAAAAGCTCTGGAGCTCGGATCGCATGGCTTCATTGAGTGGCCTTACTCATGTCCGGACATGCGAATTTGGACGGGTAAGGAGCACTTTTGGATCGATATTCCGCGTCGTGACGAAGTGTCATTTCTTGCGGAGCTTCAAGAGAACGAGATTGGGCACACAGCCAGTGTTGAGACCTGTGTTGCCGTCTTCGACCACAACCCAGACAGCTACCGCGTTTTCCGCACTGGTTCGGGCGAACGTGACATCGGATCCATTCGTGGGTTTGCGTCTTGTTTGTTCCTAAACGATCTAGGCCTTGAAGCGCTGAAATCCGGTACCTTCCAAGGGCGATCGCCAGACTTGAAGCACCTTGCAGCACCAGGCATGCGGCCAACAGCGACCTACGCCTGGGCATTGGTAGCCAAAGGCTTCGGCGAGTCGGCGGTCAAGCATGTCTCGCGCTCCTACGCGCCGGAGCTCTATGCGGGTGTCCCCGTATGGTGTACCGCCGGGTCAGATGCAGGTGCGCAACTGATCAACGCGGAAGGATTTGCAAGCGTCCGCGGTGGAAACAGCGTTGGCGGTGTCTTTTCCATATCGCAACCACTTGCCTCTCAGAGCCATCCATGAAGAACGAGCTGCCATTAGACATCAGTGTCGTGCGGACGCTTGATGACCTGCATCGCGCATACTCTGTCAGAGACATCGTCTTCTTGGATCATCAATCTTGTCCGTATCCAGAGGAATTTGACGGCAATGATTTATGCGCAACCCATTTGCTTGCTTCGGTCAACGCGCGACCTGCTGGAACGCTGCGCATTCGGTATTTTGCTGCTTTCGCCAAGTTCGAGCGCGTTGCCGTACTCCCCCAGTATCGAGGCAATGCCGTCGCACGGCAGCTCGTGGAAGAAGCCGTCCGTCTAATCCAAATAAAAGGCTATCAGCGTTTCGTGCTACATGCCCAGAAACGCTACGAGACTTTCTGGGCGCGATGGGCCCACCGCGATCTATCTCAAGCACCATTCACATTTTCCGATCACGACTACATCGCAATGATCGGCGAGGTCCCGCAGGTTAGTACAGCACTCAGCGAGAGTACCTCCCCGATGGTACTCAACCGACCCGAGGGCGAATGGGACGAGCCCGGCATTCTGGATCAAAGCGTGCATCGCGCGCCAATCATGAACCCTGGCGCGATGGAGGCTGTTCGATGACCCGTGCTCAGAAATCAAAGGCTGCAGCTTACAGCCGGAATCGGGATCGAAAGGCGCGACTTACCGAGCTCGTGTCGCAACTGCCGAACGATGACGCGAAGATGTCGTTTATTGAGTACGCACTGTCGGTGGTTCGGATGGGTCGCTTGCGTGAATACCTACGGCATGGGCCAACCCATCCTGCAATCGGCGCCAGCGCAGCATTGACGGTTGTTTCTGAGCTCATGGCCGCATCACAAACACAGTCTTTGAGCCCCGAAGACCTTATTCACCAGGTCTTTGATGCGCTGGTACATGAAGAAGAACGCGAAGGCTTCATGGCGTTTTGTGATGCGGTGATCGGCTACCAAGAGACGCAAGTAGCCCTTGGACATCGAACATGGAGAGACTGGGTCTGACAGCTAAATCACTGGCTTCGACCAATCCGCAACCTGACCAACCCAAATATGCAGAGGCATCGGACCACGCGGCTTGGCTCGGTGCTCTACGATGCGGGTGTGCCGTTCTTCGATCGCATCCAGCGAGTTGCCGCCGAGAACATAGGCGGGGGTGAGTTCTCGTATCTGCTTCTCAGCAAATGCTGTGGAGACATGACCATAGGTCTTGAAGAGTTGGGTACAGTCACGATGGCCCAATTGGTCTGCGACCACGAAAGGGGAGACGCCGGCCATGATCTGATGGCTTGCATAGGTGTGACGTAAGTCGTGGAACACGACCCGCCGCTCAATACCCGCAGCCAGGCACGCTTGCCGGAACATGTGTGCATGATCACTGCCAACCCAGGGTTCACCGCTTGTCTTCTGGAAGAGCAAGTCTTCCGGACCAAGCGGCAACCCGATGTGTTCAAAGAAATCAATCGCCTCAAACGAAAGGATAATACGACGGGTGCGTCGCACTTTTGGTGAGTAGATCAGAAGCAACCCTGACGCGAAATCGAAAGCAGATCTTTTGAGCGCGCGCAGCTCGCAAATCCGCGCACCTGTGAAGAGTGCACCTAGTACCAATGATCTCAGATCACCTGGGCAGTGCTTGATAAGGCCCTCGCACTCAGCACGGGAAAATCCCTGTGTGTCCTTAGGCTTGCTGATCTTGTATGCCGCGACGCGCGCCCAAGGGCGCTCATATCCAGAGATCAATCCTTCCCGCCAGGCAAAATTGAGCATTGCTCTTAAGATGATCATGACACGGTTGGCGGCTTCGCGGCCGAGCTGCTCCTCCTTGTCATCATCGCTAAAGAGATGTCCGCCGGGTATGCCGACATGGGGCCGCGCCCGATTGATCGGGCCGACATCCAGACCTGCAAACCAATTCCGTACTTGTGGCACGGTTAGCTCGTCACAGAGCGTATTGCCGAGTTCAGGAATGATATGCCTGTTGATCTTTGTATAGAGGTTGGCGAGATGCCCACGACTCGAGCGCCCTTCCTGGCCTGACAGGTAGAGAATGGCTGCATTGAGAACTGTGAACTCTTTCGTCACCGGTGACGCGATCAAGCGATAGGCGGGATATGGGTTTGATTTCCGGTCCCGTCGCACCGACTCCGGGTCTTCGGCAAAGCGTGTTGTGATTCTCACCGCATCGCGAAAGGAATAGTGCTTGGGCGATTTCGGATTGGGGCCTTCGTCGGCGAAACCGATATTGAGATAGACATATCGGTATCCATCTTTCACGCGCGCCCGCCACTGGCCCACTTCCTCGTGGCGCAGATAGCCGACGTAGCGTTTGTCACGAAGTTTGAACCAGTATGTCCTTTTGGAAGGTGTTAACTGCTCTCGCGCAGCAGCTGAAATCAGAAGCGCTCGCTGCTGGAATACTGGCAGCTTCTTGAATTCGACGGGTTCGATGCTGCTCGGATCGCCGCCAGCATCATCTTCAAGTTCAATTGACATGGCGCCCACCTTGCAGTCGAGAGTTCTTTCTGAGCTGACTCTGTCTGTCAGAACACATGAGCTGGTGCTCGCGCATTTTCCTGACAGTTTGATTACACCGTCTGTCTTCCAAAGTGTTGCTTGGATTTATGGTTCCTGCTTAGCCAGCGTAACGAGCCTAGCCAGTTGGGGCGATCCGACCGCTCGGGGTGAGTGGTAAGACGTCTGCATGGGCGATCGTGACGTGGGCCGACAATAGGTTCATATGGGCTGACAAATGCCAGTTCTGTGGCGCAGCGATCGGGAACGCTTGGAATAGATCAATGTCCTCACGTCAGGCGACCTCTGCCTGGTTACCAGCGGGTTGCAGGTACACCTGTTTGGTTTCTGCGGTATTTCCGTTGGCGACAGTTGCTCTGCTCCAAATCCAATAACTTCTGTTTTCCGAAATCCGTTTGAGACTGTTGAGATGGCTGAACACGCCTATGCAAACCTTGCCAAGGTTGGGGTCGTGAGTTCGAATCTCATCGCCCGCTCCAATTATTTCGACCAAGAAGATCGTGAACATTGCGGCGGCACTGCGCCGGCAACGGTCACCCTTGGGCGATGCCTGGCAGCTCGGTGTGTCAATGGTCGTCGGTTCAGCGCTGATTGGTGAGCGAGTGATGCCGGTTTGCCCCCTGAGCCATGTCCATGCGGCGTTTGCCTAAGCCCCGAGTCAGGCTGCCTTACGCCTCAGGCGACGGACGCCCAGGATCATCCCACCGACCGACACAATGAAGACAACAAGAGCGATCGCAAGTGTGCCGCCATATTGCTGCAGCAGTTTCGCGCGCGTGTTGATCGTGATCTGCTCGAGTGAGTCATAGTCGGCGGGCATTGCCAGTGTTCCGGTCTCAGCTGCATAAGCCTCATAGGCGGCCAACATCTCCGTCAGCACGTCCGGCTGTGCCTTGCTGAGATCGTCTGTCTCACCGGGGTCCCGTGTGAGATTGAAGAGCCGCCACTGGCCGTCGCCGACCGGGGGCATGCTTCGGGTGATCTTGTAGTCGCCTTTGTAGAGTGCGGCGTTTCCGGAGACTTCGATTGCGCGGATGTCGTCCGCTGCATACACGGTGTCCGTATCGCCTCGGAGTACGGGCGCCAGACTGCGGCCTGTCATGGGGACCGCCGGGGCGGGTGCGGCACCCATGCCGAGCCAGTCAAGAAGTGTGGGTGCGATGTCCGTCACCATGGCGGGTGAGGTCACTTTTGCAGGCATGATACCCGGGCCGGCAATCACCAATGGCACGCGTACGCCGCCTTCTGTTGCGTAGAACTTGAAAAGCGCGCCGGGAGAGGCGGCCGCATTGGCCCATTCAGGGCCGATGAAGCCCCAGCTGCTGTGCCCACCAAGGCCCTCCATACCGGTGTGGTATCCGGTCATGCCCAGCCAGAGACCAAGGCGCCAGTCATCATCACCTCTGGAAGGCTCGGGGCCATTGTCAGATGTGACAATGAAGATGGTGTTTTCATAGGCGTTCGATTGCCTGAGGTGATCGATGAACCGTCCAATGTGAAAGTCCATCGCATCCAGCATGGCGGCGTTGACCTCCATGCGCGCTGCATAGAGCGCCCTTTCGTCGTCATTGAGGCTGCTCCAGTCACGCGCGGTGGCCGGCATCGGAGCAAGCGGCGTTCCTTCCGGGACAAGGCCGAGTTCCTGAGCCTTTTGATGCCGGGTTTGGCGCAGGGCATGCCACCCGTCATCGTAGACACCCTTGTACTTCGCGATGAACTCTGGCGGTGCCTGGACCGGGATATGGATTGCCTGAAACGGCAGGTAGGCAAAGAAGGGTTTCTCCGGATCTGTCTCGGCCAGGTAGCTGATCATCTTGTCGACGAGGAACTCAGAAGAATAAAAGTCCGCAGGCAGATCGATTGGGTCACCGTCCTCAAACCAAGGCGCGTCCGCATAGTAAGGTATGTAGGATCTGTCTTCCCAATTGTCGGCGCCGGACGCCGCAAGGGCGAGGGATCGGTCGAACCCATGGTTCTGCGGCATCTGCTCGGGCGTTTCGCCGAGATGCCACTTGCCGCTCATCAGCGTGCGGTAGCCTGCCTCGCGGAGCCTGTCCGCGATGGTCAGCACATTGGCCTCCAACGCCATGGAGTATCCCGGCTTGCCTTTCTGCTCTGCCGGCAGCACTTCGGGAATGGTCGCAACGCCGGTCAGGTGATTGTCTATGCCGGTCAGGAGCATGGCGCGCGTCGGCGCACACAGGGGAGACGTTCGGTACTGCGTAAACAGGGCGCCACGTTGCGCCAGCGCGTCGATATGAGGCGTCTGTGCTTCGCCACCGAACGCACCGAAATCCATCAGCGCCGCATCGTCGACCAGAATGATCACGATGTTGGGGCTGGTATCCGGTGCGGGCTGAGCAACGGCTGTGCCGATGGAACAGGAGATAGCGCCCGCCGCAACCAGTGCACGAATACCCGCCCGGCTGCCGCGACCTGAGGTGTATGTCACGGGAGTTACTTCCATTCAAACTAATGACATTCATTATGCCATTAGTTCCGATGGGTGGTCAACGATGCTTGCGCTTCCTGATCCCTGCACACGTGTCCCTCTTTATCGACCCCGAGAACCTACTGGGAGATGCGACCTCTTAATGAGGGTCGAAGGTGTGACACTGGCGCATTGGAATAGCAGGGCCTGGAACCGCCATACCGGAGCGGGTCAGTGTATCGGCTCCGGTATGGCGGCTCACCTGTTGGACTGGCCCGGCGCGCGTGGCGTGTTGAGATAGGTGGCGATCCAATGGATTGCGGCGATAAGCAACAGGTCGTCATGCATCTCCATCTGCCGGCTCAACGCGAGGCTGCCAACAAACACCGCCACACACCATTGCCACTTCCAGCGCAAGGTGAAGTAGTGCGCAATCGCAAACGCCAGGGCGCTTAGTGTGGCTGCCATCCAGTATGAGGTGCCCAGGTCCTGTAACATGGTCGGAATGGCCAGGCGGAACACCCACTCTTCCCAGAAGGACAAAGCGCCGAGATAGGCGATCCAGCCAAGCTTCGACACATCCCATCGCCGGTCAATCAGCCACGCGTGACCATTCAGCGCGAGAACAATCAAAACAAACGAGATCAGGTAGAGCTGAGGACTGGCCAGACCTCTCTCAAGGCCACCGCCAAAAGCAACCTGAAGACTCGGCAGGCCCAGGCACACAAGTGCGAGAATGGCGCCCGGAAGACCGTGCCGCTGAAACACCTCGCGGAACGTCGTGAGTCTGTCTCCGGTGAAGTCCTTGGCCCGTTGAAGCCGGTGGTTGCTGGAGGGTGCTGCTGTACTCACCTTTTTATGTCGGTCCAACCTTGCGAAGCGTCGCTAAAGTGCTGCGTGGCGGCCATAATTTTCAATACAGAGGTGAGGCTGAGTGTTCCGGTTCTTTACCCACGGCCTTTCTCACTACTGGACCTGGTCGACAATGCGCAACAAAGCTGCGGCGATTTCCGCGGGCACTTCTTCCTGTAGGAAATGCCCAGCCTGGGTTTCGGTAACTGGTGCATCCGGGAAGTTCTCTTTCATCTGTGGCAATGCTCTGCCAAGGATGGGATCATTCATGCCCCAAACGATCTCAACCGGAATGTCCAGGCCCTCCAGATAACGCTCGATTTCCCGCATCTGTTCCGAGCTTGGCTCGTCGGGACTGTTGGGGACCATCCGCATCATTGCCAGAGGTGCTTTGGCATTTCCGCTCTCCGAGACGGGCCGGCCATACAGGTCCGCCACATCCGCGGGAACGGACTCAGGATCGCCCTGTGCGTCGGGCAGGCGCTCGAAGATGGAAACAACACCTTCAAACATCAGTTCACCGACCACCGGCGTCTTTGCAATGTCATGGGCCCTTGAGAGGCTGCTTGCTTCTGTCGGCGCGTTGAGCGCCGTGTTGAGTATCACCGCGCCTTCAATCAGCCCGGGGGACCGGCCGAGAGCCCCGAGTCCTACCGGACCGCCCCAGTCCTGGCCCATATAGACGAGTCCGGACAGGTCAAGTTGTGCAAGAGCTGAATCAATCCAGCGGATATGGTTATCGAGGGTGTGCTGGTCTGCGGGAACCTTGCTCGAGAACCCCAGCCCCACCAGAGTCGGCATGATCAGCCGCAGCCGGTCTTTCGGGAGTTCTTCCACCACCTTGCGGTAGAGAAAGCCCGATGTCGGGTTGCCATGCATCAGGAAGACCGGATAGCCGGACCCGACCTCCAGCATATGCACCTTGATGCCCGGCTCCACTTCGATGAGGTAGCTCTTGTAGTCGTCTGAGATGTGCTTCGCTGCGTAGTCCGGGAGCGGAAAGGCCTCGAACGTTCCAGCATCCAAGGCAACGACCCCCTCACCTTCAGGGGTTACCTGTTGCCCGTCACGGGTGAAGGCGAACACAAAGCCAATGGCGGCAATCACAACGACGGCCAAAGAAATCAGGACTGTTCGTTTCACGGGCTCACCCTTTCAGACGCGCGGTTTCAGCATGGCCGATGGCCCGCCCGTCAGGCAGGCGCGGGGTGCGGTTCTTCGCTGCCCTGCCGCATCTGTTTCCAGAGGTATCTCAGGGCGAAGAGCGCCGGGATATAGTAGAGGAACACAAAGATGGCGACGACACGCGCGGTGTTGGTGGCCAGGTCGAAATACAGGAATGTCGGCAGGTCGATCAGATCAGTGAACAGCCGGATAAAGATCAGTATAAAGAGCATCGGCCCGTTCTTGAGGGCGAACGCGATAATGAAAGCAAAGCCAACGGCCAGGTTTCTTGCTGCGTAGATATAGGTTGCCTGATTGATTTCTTCGGCGCCGGGGCCGCCCAGAAAGCCGGGTAGCGCGAAGGCTACGACCGGGCCGATGAACATCGGCAGTGTCTCAAGAATGATGATGAGTGTGAGCCACCAGGGTATTGCAACCTTCATTGCGGGCCTCCTTGAAGCGACCGAAGCGGTCATTCTTCGCCTGGCGCCGCAGGTTCATTTTGACTCGCACAGCTGTCCGTCCCGCGCCGCATGGCATCCAGCGGCAAGGGTAGAAAATGGCATAGGGAGTGTCAATTTATTCCGGCGCTGGCGCCGGACACAACGCGCATGCGGGATATCGGGTTCCGCATGCGCGCTGTGCTCGTCGCTACCAGAGGTCGTAGGCTTGCAGTTCGGCGCGGCCGACCACCATGTGGTGGACTTCGTCCGGTCCGTCGGCAAACCTCAGGTGCCGAATGTCCGCGTAGAGGGAGGCAAGAGGCGTCCACTGGGAGACGCCGGTCGCACCGTGGATCTGAATGGCATCATCGATGATCTGGCAGGCCTTCTCCGGCACCATTGCCTTCACGGCGCTGATATAGACGCGTGCTTCCTTGTTGCCGAGCACATCCATGGCCTTTGCGGCCTGAAGCACGGCCAGACGCATGGCGTTGATCTCGATGCGGGCGCGCGAGACTTTCTCGAGATTGCCGCCCAGCTTGATCAACTGTTTGCCAAAGGCGCTGCGGGTGCCACCGCGCCGGACCATGAGTTCCAACGCTTTCTCTGCCTTGCCGATCGTGCGCATGCAGTGGTGAATGCGGCCGGGACCCAGGCGAAGCTGCGAGATCTCGAAGCCGCGGCCTTCACCAAGCAGGATGTTGTCTTCCGGCACGCGGACGTTGTCGAAGACGATGTGCATGTGACCGCGCGGGGCGTGGTCCTCGCCGAAGACTTCCATGCCTTCAAGGATGTTCACACCCGGCGTGTCGATGGGCACAAGGATCTGTGATTGCTGCTTGTGCGGTGCAGCGTCCGGGCTGGTCTTCACCATGACGATCATGATCTTGCAGCGGGGGTCGCCAGCGCCGGAGATATAGAATTTCTCGCCGTTGATGACCCACTCGCCGTTTTCGAGAACGGCGCTGGTGGAGATGTTCTTGGCATCCGAAGAAGGCAGGCCCGGTTCAGTCATGGCGTAGGCTGAGCGGATTTCGCCGTCCAGCAACGGCTTCAACCATTTCTCCTTCTGGGCGGTGGTCCCGACACGCTCAAGTACTTCCATGTTGCCGGTATCGGGAGCGCTGCAGTTCAGGGTCTCGGACGCAAGAGGGTACTTGCCGAGTTCGGCGGCGATATAGGCATAGTCGAGATTGGACAGCCCCTCGCCATACTCGGAATCCGGCAGGAAAAAGTTCCACAGGCCTGACTGTTTGGCTTTTGCCTTGGCGCCGTCGAGAAGCTCAAGCTGGCGCGGGTGCCAGCTCCAGCGGTCCTCCTTTTCGGCATCAAGCGCGGTGAACTCGTCCATGATCGGAACGACATTCTGCTCGATATGAGCTTTGACGGCGTCCATCAGCGGACGCGCATCTTCCGACATGGCGAGGTTGAAGAGATCAGGGTTGTGAGACTGCACGCTTGTTTCCTCCAGTTGCTTTGCTTCGCACTATACGCCGCGATGCGGAATTGAGAATGACGAGATCACATAAAGTGGGGTGCGGGGTGCAATCAGGTCGTCACGGAGCTTTTTTGTCTGGCCGGAAATCCGTATGAGACGGCTCTCGTAAACTGATCAATCGCAAAGACAGGAAACGTCCGTACCTCTGGGCTGAAAAGACTCAATGGATTCACTGACCCAATTCACGCTTGGCGCCGCCGTGTCCACCTTGTGCCTTGGCAAGACTCTTGGACCGCGTAAGGCAGCCCTGCTTGGCGGTGTTCTTGGCACGCTTCCGGATCTGGATGTCTTCCTTCCTTTCGATGACCCGGTCGACGCCTTCGTGTTTCATCGTGGATGGACACACTCCGTGTTCGTTCACGCGCTGGCCACGCCGATCATAGGTGAGGCCCTGGTCCGTTTCGTCGATGTGCTGAAGACCCACCGCCCGGTTGTCTGGCTGACCGTCTTCATGTGCCTGACGACCCACGCACTTATTGATGCCATCACCGTTTACGGTACGCGAATCTTCTGGCCGTTCTATCCGGACCCGATCGGGGTCGGTTCGCTCTTCATCATCGACCCACTCTTCACTCTGCCTCTCCTTGCGGTCGTCATCTGGGCGCTGTGGCAGGGGAATTGGTCCTCCCGGCTTCGGCGTGGACTCGCAGGTGCCATGCTGTTCGGTGGCGTGTACATGGCGCTCAGTGTCGTAATGCAGTCTCATGTCGAAAACCGTGCCAAGACCATCTTTGCGGATGCAGGCCTCGAAGTGGACCGGGTCTTCGCGATCGCTGGCCCCCTCAATACGGTCGTCTGGAAAGTGATTGGCCTCGAGGACGACCGCTATCACAATCTCTATCTCTCACTTCTCGATTCGAGCGCAACAACGAGCATCTACACGCATCCCCGGCACCCTGCACTGGTGGCCGATCTTGGCGACTCCGATGCATTCAGGAAGCTTGAATGGTTCAGCCGCGGGTTTTACCGGGCAGAATTGGAGGGGCAGCGCGTTGTTGTGTCGGACCTGCGGATGGGACTGACGCCCAGTTATGTGTTTCGGTTTGCCATTGCCGATTACACCGACGGCGCTTTGGAGATGATCCCGCCGGACCCTGTCAGCAACCCGACCGGTACTCTCGAACAGGATCTGGGCTGGCTTTATGAGAGGTTCCTCGGCGAGCCCGCTGTTCGTCAGGCAGAAGCTGCAGCGCTCGTCCCCTGTGGGGACGAGACAGCGGTCTGCTAGCAGGCGCCCCCAGCTGTCTGTGCTGTCCGGCCGGACGACTTGCACAGCTGATATGTGTCGCCCATCCTTTGCGGAGGAAACAACGACAGACAGCTAGACAGGTTGCACCATGACAGTGAGCGAACAGGAAAAGTGGGCTGACGCAGACTATGTGAGCCAGGTCCCGCTCGACGAGATTGATGTTTCCCAGCCGCATCTGTTCAAGAACGACACCTGGCAGCACGCTTTTACCCGGTTGAGGGAAGAAGCGCCGGTGCACTATCTGGCGGATAGCGAGAACGGGCCGTTCTGGTCCGTGACCACCCATGAGATGACCAAGGCGGTCGACGCCAATCATAAGGTTTTCTCATCGGAAGCCGGCGGCATTGCCATTGTTGACCCGATGCCCCTCGACGGTGAGCAACTCATGCGGGACCCGTCCTTCATCTCGATGGATGAACCCAAACATGCGGCGCAACGAAATGCGGTGTCGCCGGCTGTTGCACCGAAGAACCTTGCAGAGCTCGAACCACTGATCCGCGAGCGGGCAGCAGATATCCTCGACACGCTTCCGGTCGGAGAGACGTTTAACTGGGTCGACAAGGTGTCCGTTGAGCTCACGGCACGCATGCTGGCGACACTGTTTGATTTTCCGTATGAGCGGCGCCGCGACCTGATCCGATGGTCTGATGTCGCCACCGCGGTTCCCAAGGTCACAGGCGAAGACAACGACATGACGGCGCGCCGGGACGCGCTGATCGAGTGTGCGACCGTCTTCTATCAGCTTTGGCAGGAACGCGCCGCACAACCACCCAAATTCGACTTCGTGTCGATGCTTGCTCATGGAGAAGCAACCAAACATCTGAGCGAAGATCCGCTCCTGATGCTTGGCAACATCATCCTTCTGATCGTCGGCGGCAATGACACCACCCGCAACAGCATCAGCGGGGGCGTTGTGGCACTCAATCAGTACCCGGACGAGTACGATAAGCTGCGGCACAACCCGGACCTCATTCCCAACATGGTTTCCGAAATCGTGCGCTGGCAGACGCCGGTCATTCACATGCGCCGCACCGCCCTTGAAGACATCGAACTCGGCGGCAAGACCATTCGTGAGGGCGACAAGGTGGTCATGTGGTACCTGTCCGGAAATCGGGACGAGAGCATTTTCCCCAATGCCGACCGCCTGATCATTGACCGGCCGAATGCGCGCCAGCATGTTTCCTTTGGTTTCGGTGTTCATCGCTGCATGGGTAACCGGATGGCGGAGCTGCAACTCCGCATCTTGTGGGAAGAAATCATGAAGCGCTTCAGGTCGGTTGAGCTCGTGGGCGATGTCGAGCGGCTCTCGAACAACTTCATCCGCGGTATTTCAAGTGTTCCGGTGCAGCTCCACCCTCACTAGGACTGCTGAGTGCATTTGGGATAGTCCGCGCCGGGACGGATTTGCCCTGATCTATCCGGCTGAAAGTGGCGGCGCGGCATGTTAGGGTAGGGAGTCGCTTCCCGTCGCGGCAGGGTCAAGGCAGGCGGGACGGACAAAGGGGGCTGCATGCGGATTCTGGTAGCAGATGATCATCCGCTCGTTCGAGATGGCTTATGCCTTCTTCTCAAGACCGCGTATCCTGAAAGCGAAATCACGGAAGCCAGTTCCTTCAGTGATGCAATCAGCGTCTTGCAAGCTGACAGGCATATGGACTTGATGTTGATCGACCTGACGATGGGCGACCTGCCGGCCGGCGCGGGCCTGCGAGCCGTCATCCGGTCGGCGCCATTGACGCCGACGGTCGTGATCTCGGCCCGGAATGACACGGAAGCATACAAGACCGCTTACAATGCGGGCGGCGCGGCTTTCATTGAAAAGGCCTATGCCCATGATCGGGTCCTTGAGATTGTCGAACGGGTCCTGACCGGCGAGAGAGTCTTTCCGGCCGCTATTATGGGTAGCGATGACGTTGATGAAGCGGTTTCCAAAGCTGAGCCAAGCATCGAGGCCCTTACGCCACGTCAGCAGCAGGTGCTGGCGTTTGTCGGGCAGGGGCTCTCGAACAAGGAAATCGCGAACAGGATCGGGATCACGCCCGGAACGGTAAAGGTCTACCTGAACGCCATTTTCAGGGCGTTTGGCGTTAACAACAGAACGCAGGCGGCCCTGATAGCCAAGCAGCAACTGGCCAAAGATTTGCCGTCCGTCTGAGCGTCACGGCACGTGGCGGCGCAAACACTCGGCCAGCTGCTCTGTATCGACGGGCTTGTGCAATATCTCGAGCTGAAGTCCCGCCAGCTGCCTCAGGAGCTCGGGCGCGGCATCGCCTGTCAGCAATACGGCCGGCATCTCGCGGGCGGCAAAGTGGTCGCGCAGTTGTTCAATGTTTTCAATCCCGTTGCCACCACTTCCCAGTTGGTAATCCGACAAGATCAGCTGTGGCTCAAAACCGGGGTCTGACTGCTCAAGCACCTCTATGAGGGCCGACGCGTTTGATGCACCGAAGGCTTCACACCCCCACTCTTCGAGAAGGTCGAGCATGGCGATGCGGTTGTGTACGTCATCCTCAAGAACGACAATGCGTCGCCCCGCCAGATGGATGTCAGCGTCTGGAGCGACAGGTGAAGCCGTGCTTGGTGTCGCAACATGCGCACCCGATGTTTTCACGCCGGGCAGTGTGACCTCGAAACATGCTCCAACCTTTGCGTGGGGTGCCAGGGTGACGTTTCCGCCGATGAGCTGGGCAAGGCGTCTGACAATCGCCAGCCCCAGACCAAGACCGCCCTGATCGGTCGGGCCGGTCTCGCCCTGGTAGAATTCCTCAAACACCTTGTCCTGGACCTCGGGCGGAATACCGGGGCCGTTGTCCTCAACACGAATGTAGGCGGTGCCGTCCCGTGCCTCGGCGCTGACGGTCACCGTCGATCCCGGCGCATGTTTGATCGCGTTGCCGATCAGGTTTCGCAGAATGCTTGCGAGAAGCGTTTGGTCGGTGTGCAGAGTAATGTCTGATCGTTGAAGACTTACAGTGCTCCCGGCCTCCGACGCGAGACCTGAGAACTCGGACTCGAGCATCGCGAGGAGATCATCCAGCCGAAAGGACTCCATGCTGGGTGTGATTGCTCCGGCGTCGAGTTTGGAGATGTCCAGCAGGCTGTTGACGAGGGATTCCATGGCCTGAACGGATCGGTCGATCCGCCCGAACATGGGATCCAGCTCCTTGCTCTTGTCGCGTATTCTATACGCGGCAACTGTGAGGTTGAGGGCGTGCAGGGGCTGGCGAAGGTCATGGCTGGCCGCGGCCAGAAACCGTGTCTTTGCGCGGTTGGAGATCGCCAGTTCCTGCTTCTCGCGATCCAGCGACGCGACAAGGTCCTCGTTACGGAGCTTCAGCGACAGGGCAAGTCGAGTCATCTCGCCCGCATTCCGGCCGGTTGCGGTCATGGCCATGAAGAACATGACAAGTGCGCCGCTCATCAGCAGTTGCTCGAAGGTGCCCTCCAGGGCAAGGCGGACAATAAGGGGCAGAAGTGAGGTGGTGAGGGCCAGCAGGATCGCAGGCGCGACTGACCCCAGCGTCGCAACAGTTCCGGCGGCAGTGCCGCCCAGCATCAAGATGAAAAAGACCTGTTCGGCCGTAGAGTCTGGCAGGACAAACGCACCGCCATAGCCCCATGTCACTCCCACCAGGCCAATAAGAACGATGAAGCGCCCGCCCCATTCCGGCGCGGTTGTCTCGTCGACCTGAGCACGGTTGAACAGGAGGATCACGCCCCCGCGAACCCAACCGAGCACGAGCATGACCGCTGACCATGCGAGCAGATGCGGCGTTTCAACCAATCCCCAGAACAGGAAGGTCAGGAGCAGGACAACGATTGTATGGACCACAACGCCGACCAGCCCCTGCCGAAACAGCAGGTTGACCCTGTCCAGAAGGAGCGTCCGGTCGTGAGCGTCAGTGAGATCTGCCCCTGCTATTCGGACAAAGAGAGCGCCGAGTCGCGAAGTGTCAGCAGGTAGGGAGAGGGTGGCCAATCGCTCGGTCCTCAAACGCCTGATGCAAAGGCGAAAAACCTTGCAAACGGAAATAGATGACTTATGGTCATATTAAGAGCGACAGCGGTGTGTCTCCTATCCGTCTGGGCTGGTTCCCGACCTTCATCTACCCGAGAGGTACCGGAGCCGGGTCATGGCGATCACCAAGAGGAAGCCTATTCATGATCAATGTAACCATCAACGGTAAGGCCGTAGCGCTGGACGTGGATCCGGACATGCCCATTCTGTGGGTCGTTCGCGAGGAACTCGGCATGAACGGCACCAAGTTCGGCTGCGGCATTGCCTTCTGCGGGGCCTGCACGGTCCATCTGGATGGCCAGCCCATCCGCTCCTGTTCGACGCCGATTTCGGTGGCCGAGGGCCTTGAGATCACCACGATCGAGGGCATTGCCGACGAAGACGGCACGCTGAGCAAGGTTCAGCAGGCCTGGGTCGATGCGCAGGTGCCCCAGTGCGGCTACTGCCAGTCCGGCCAGATCATGACGGCGACGGCGCTGCTGCGGGACAACCCGAACCCCACTGACGAAGACATTGACACCGCCATGTCCGGCAACATCTGCCGCTGTGGCACCTATCCACGTATCCGGGCGGCCATCAAAGCCGCCGCGCAGGCCTGAGGGCGAGCATCATGAATAAGTGGTCCCGACGCGCATTTATTGGTGCCGGCGTTGCAGGCGGCACAGCTCTCGTGGTTGGCGTGGCCATCCGGCCCGGCAACCCGGTTGACCGGCTGGGCGACATCGCCGCCTCTGAAGGCGAACAACTGATCAATGCGTGGGTGAAGATCGGTGAAGACAATGTCATCACCGCCATCACCCCGCACACGGATATGGGCCAGGGTGCGCTCTCGACGCTGGCGCAGATGCTGGCAGACGAAATGGATGCCGACTGGGACAAGATGGAGGTCATGTCGGCGCCTGCGACCGGCGACTACGTGTCCCATGAGATGGCCCGTCATTTCGTGGCGCCCAATCTCGACCTGGGCCCGCTGCTTGAGCCCACGGTTGACGGCGTGTTCGTACAGCTCTCCGGTGCCATGGATCTTTACCTGACCGGCGGCAGCTTCTCCGTTCGGTCTACCGGTCAAAAGGGCATGCGTGTTGCCGGTGCTGCCGCTCGGGAAATGCTGATCGGCGCGGCGTCTGATGCCTGGGACGTGCCGGCGTCAGAAATCACCACCGAGAAGAGCCGCCTCTATCACAAGGCCTCTGGCAAATCGGCCGACTACGCTGAGTTCGCCGTTGCGGCATCAGAGCAAAGTATGCCGTCGCAGCCGAAGCTCAAATCCGTCGACGACTTCAAGCTGATGGGAACGTCGGCGCAGCGGCTCGACATCCCTGCCAAAGTCAACGGCACGGCGGAGTTTGGTATCGACGCAGAGATTCCCGGCGAGACCATGAAGTATGCCGCGGTCCTATCGTCACCCGTGCCCGGCGCAGTTGCCGAGAGCGTCAATGACGCGGAAGCGAAGGCCATGCGTGGCGTTGAAGCCGTGCTCAACATGGGAGACTTCGTTGCAGTTGTCGCGGACAGCTACTGGCACGCACAGCAGGCCATCAACACCGTTGACGTCACCTACTCGTCAGCCCCCACGGATGACCGCGATCAGGCCGGCATGTTCAAAATCTTTGACGCGGCGTTGAATGATGCGGGCCTGTCCGGCGGCGACATGCTCGTCCAGGAAGGTGACGCGGTTGCCGGGTTTGACGCGGCGGCCACAAAGGTAGAAGCCGAGTACCAGGTTCCGTTCCTGGCGCATGCCTGTATGGAACCGATCAACTGCACCGTCTGGTTCCATGAGGGCAAGGCCGAGGTCTGGATCGGCACGCAGTCGCCGCTTCGGTGCCTGACTGTCGCGGCAGAAGCGTTCGACATCAGCAAGGACGATGTGACCATTCACCTGGCCCATATGGGCGGTGGGTTTGGGCGCCGCTCCGATGCCGCCATGGTCACGCAGGCCGCCCGCATCGCCAAGGAAGTTGGTGGCCCGGTCAAGATGATCTGGTCGCGCGAGGAAGACATCCAGAAAGCCTCCTACCGTAATGCAACCACCAGCCGGTTCCGTGCCGGCATCGACGAGAATGGCAAGCCTGTGAGTTGGGACAATGTGTTCCTGTTCCACAACGATCCGGCAGATGCGGCGTTCATCTCCTACTACGACACCGGGAGCCAGCAGATTCGTGCGGTGAATGATGCCGAGTTGCCACTTCCGTTCTGGGCCTGGCGGTCTGTTGACCACAGCCAGCACGGGTTCTTTGTCGAATCCTTCGTCGACGAGTTGGCGCACGCGGCTGGCAAGGACCCGCTTGAGTTCCGTCTGTCGATGCTCGGTAACTCGCCGCGCTTCGCGACCGTGCTCAAGAAGGCTGGCGAGATGGCCAATTGGGGCAGCGCGATGCCGGCCAATCATGGTCGTGGCATTGCTCTTGTCCGGTCGTTCAACACGATTGTCGCGATGGCGGCCGAGGTCGACATGAGCAGCGGCGCACCCGTCGTGAAGAAAGTCTTCTGTTGTGCCGACCCGGGCTTCGCCATGAACCCGGACGGATTCAAAGCGCAGATCGAAGGCGGGATCATCTACGGCCTGACGGCCGCGCTCTACGGCGAGATCAGCATCAAGAATGGCGCTGTGGAACAGAGCAACTTCCACGACTACCAGATGCTGCGCATGTATGAATCGCCTGAAATGGTGATCGAGATCATCAATGGCGATCCGGATGACCTCGGCGGCGGCGGCGAACCCGGCACGCCTCCGATTGCACCGGCTGTTGCCAACGCGGTGTTCAATGCAACGGGCATTCGTCCACGCAAGCTGCCGCTTGCCGGCCAGTCCTACTCGGTCTAGGGAGCGGTTCAATGATCCGTGGTCTGACGGTGCTGTCGTTCCTTGCCCTGCTGGTCGGGGCGGTGATGATCGCACCGCAGACACCCGGACTTGCACAGTCCGGTGAGGCGGAAGGCCTGTCGGCGTGGGAAACGGCCTATGAGGTCTTTTCCCACCCGCGGTGCGTCAACTGCCACGTACCGGAGGATAACCGTCCGCGATGGTCGGGCCCCAGTTACGGACCCGTGCCGCAGTATCACGGGATGAACGTCATCGCGGATGCGACGCGGGCCCGGGCTGCCGGGATGCCGTGTAGTGCCTGTCACGGCAATCAGAATCTCCCGTTCCCGAAAGGGGCGCCTGGTGCGCCCGGCTGGGTCCTCGCACCTGTCGAAATGGTCTGGTGGGACAAGAGCTCGCTGGAAATCTGTGAGCAGATCAAGGACCCGGAGCGCAACGGCGGCAAGACCGTTGAAGAAGTCGCTGATCACGTGGCCAACGATGCATTGGTCCTTTGGGGATGGGACCCGGGCCCCGGCCGCGAGCCCGCGCCCCATAGCGCCGACGAACTCGCCTCGCTGCTCAGGGTCTGGGCTGATGCGGGCACACCCTGTCCCAAGTCCGCGGGCTAGCGTCGGGCCTCCGCCGCAGACAGTGCCGCGGGTGTATCTATGTCGACCGCCTCTTCGGGCGGCATTTCTACCTCCGCCACACGATCTAGTTCCTTCAGAACAGACTTGCCCCCACGCTCGCCGTCCAGCGATGCCAGGCGTCCAAATGTCGAGTGGTCAAACAGCACAGGCGGTAGTCGGTGCCCGGCGCTGATGCTTGTGGTTGCCTCGGCGTCACCGTGACGTGCAATGAGTGTTTCGATATGGGCGGCAGAGACAAAGGGCATGTCGGCGAGGAGTATCAATGCTGCTTGTGGCCCGTTCTCATGCAGCCTGGATGCGGCCAGCGCGAGGGAGGCACCTTGGCCCGCGTCTGGAATCGGGTTGTGGACTACCTCGAAGCCTGACTCGGCAAAAAGGCCCGCAAGCTCTTCGGAGCCCTGCGGGACGACAGCCATACGATCACGAAACGGGATTGACGCCACAAGGTCGGTACAGTGCCGCGCGAGCGGTTTGCCGTGAAGTGGCATCAGGAGTTTGTTGTCATCACCAAAGCGTCTGGACAGGCCGCTTGCCAGAACCACCGCGGTGACGTTGGCGGTCGCTACCACTCCAGGTCCTTATAGCACCCTGCAATCTCGGCCAGCGTCGAGACGGCGAGCATGGAGGCATCGCGCGTGCGCGGGATCAATCCGATCGGTCCCTGAAAGCGGCGGATATCAGCCTTTGAAACGCCGGCGTCACGCAACGCCTCGCAGCGAACCTGATGGGTGCGATGACTACCGACCGCTCCGAGCCAGAAGGCCGGGCCCTCAAGTGTTTGCATCACGAGCGGGATTTCCCAGTCCTGATCATGGAACATGAGGACAAACGCGGTCCATTCGTCGTCCGAAAGCGCAGGCAATGCCTGTGGTGTTGTCAGGCTCTCGATGCTCAGCCCTTCGGCCTCGGCGCGGTCACGTGTCATGTCATCGGGTGTCTGGATGGATACTGCAAAGTCGGCTGCCGCAGCCTGGCGCGCCAGGGCCACCACTTCTTCGCCGCGCCCGGCAATTCGGAGACGCAGTTTCGGAATGACACGCAGGTTGAGCGCTGCGCCGTCCCACTCGGTTTCGTCGGGCGCTACAGGTAGTGTCTCAATGCCCTGTTCTGACACCCGCATGCCTGCCGCGCTGCGGTTGTCGAGGGCATGGATGGCTTGTGAAATCACGGCGGGATCGGGGTCAGGCACGACCAGCATGCTGAGCCGCCCGCCGCAGGGCAGACGAATGTCCAGGAACGGTGATCCGGCTCCATAGGTGAGGTGCCGCGACGTCTTCTGCGTCATTGCCTGTTGGGCATTCAGGATGACGTCAGCATCAACGCATCCGTTGGACACGTAGCCGGCGAACGCACCGGTATCGTCCACGGCCATGAGGGCTCCCGGCGCCCGTAATCCGCCGCCAACGGTCTCTGTGACCGCAACAAGAGCACGTCCATGAGCGGCGCGCTCAGGCGCGGTGAGGAAGCGCAGGACATCTTCTGGATGGCTGAAACTGGACATGTATGACGCTTTGTAGAGTTCGCGTCAGTGTACCACCTTTTTGCCGGTTTCATTGAAGCGAAGCGCCAACATTCGACCGTTCACGAGGTCCGGGACAGCGTGCGCGCACCGGTAACGAGGAAGGTGATGAGCACAGCCTCGACGATGATCGGTGTCGCAATGCCATCAGGCGCGCCATCCATGACGATGCCCAGCACTCGGCCTGTCAGTGCAAGGCCATACAACAGTGCGGCCCCGTAAATTGCGCCTGGCCGTCCGCTGAAAAGCCCAACGCCGCAGAACACAGCCGCTGCGAGGAAAAATGCACCGATATCTGCTCGCAGAGTGTTCATCCCGAGATCCGGGATGCTTGTGCCGAAACCAAGCGCGAGAGCGGATGTTTCCGGCACGAAGAAGGTCTGCAAACCCATGATGATGGAGAAGAGCCCGGCCAGACCAACAAGGATACGTGCAACCCAGAGCATATTCGCGCCCCCCAAAAACGAGATTGTTCATTGTATTGCGGGTGATCCTAGCGGCCCCGACGGAGAATTGAATTGAATTCGTGAGGCCGCTGCCCACCTTGAGACCGACTGTTGGCTCGACGGCGGCGTTCCCGCGTGGTCACATAGCCACAACCGAAAAAGCACCTGACACGGGAGGAGTGCCCGATGAGTGAAACAAACGAATATGTGCCGCCGAAAGTGTGGACATGGGACAAGGAAAGCGGCGGACGGTTTGCCAATATCAACCGCCCGATCGCCGGCCCGACCCATGACAAGGAGTTGCCGATCGGCAAGCACCCGCTGCAGCTCTACTCGCTGGGTACGCCGAACGGCGTCAAGGTAACGGTGATGCTGGAGGAGCTTCTGGCCAAGGGCCACAGCGGCGCCGAGTACGACGCATGGCTCATCAATATCGGTGACGGGTCGCAGTTCGGATCCGGCTTCGTTGCCGCCAATCCGAACTCGAAGATCCCTGCTCTTATGGACCACAGCACGACGCCACCGACGCGGGTGTTCGAGTCCGGGTCCATCCTTCTTTACCTGGCCGAGAAGTTCGGTGAATTTCTGCCTACGGACCATGTGAAGAGGACGGAGTGCCTGTCCTGGCTCTTCTGGCAGATGGGCAGCGCCCCCTATCTTGGCGGCGGCTTCGGACATTTCTATGCCTATGCGCCGATCAAGATCGAGTACGCGATTGATCGATTTGCCATGGAAGTGAAGCGGCAGCTCGATGTGCTGGACCGGCATCTCGCCGATCACGAGTACATGGCCGGCGACGAGTACACCATTGCCGACATGGCCATCTGGCCGTGGTACGGCGCCGTGGTTGCAAACGCAGCTTACGATGCCGCCGAGTTCCTTCAGACCCATGAGTACAAGAATGTGAAGCGCTGGATGGACAAGGTTGGCGAGCGTCCAGCAGTTCAGCGTGGACGCATGGTGAACCGGGTGTTCGGTGCGCCGGAGATGCAGTTGCATGAGCGGCATGATGCGAGCGACTTCGACACCAAGACGCAGGACAAGATCGCACCCGCAGCTGACTGACCGTCGATCTGTGCAAACGTGTCTGCATGAGGGGCCGCTGGTGTTTTTGCCGGTGGCCCCTTATTCGTTTGAGAAAGCAAGTCTAAGCCTTCTGGGAGGAGAGCCGCCATGAGCGTAACGCTGGACATGAATGGGGACGTTGCCGTCATCACGATGGATGACGGCAAGGCCAATGCAGTTAATCCAACACTGCTTGAAGGGCTGGAAGCTGCAATGGACAAGGCTGAGGCGGATGCCAAGGCCGTCGTGTTGGCGGGCAAGCCGGGACTGTTCTCAGCAGGCTTCGACCTGAAACTGATGGGCGGGGCCAGTGCAGAAGAGGTTCGCAGTCTCGTAACGCGCGGCGGCAAGTTCGCCGTCCGCTTGTATGGTAACAAGCTGCCGGTCGTTGCGGCCTGCACCGGCCATGCCATCGCCATGGGCGTTTTCCTTCTGCTTGCCTGCGACACTCGCATCGGCGCAAAAGGCGAATTTGCTATCGGTGCTAATGAGACCGTCAATGGCATGACGCTGCCGATCTTCGGCATCGAGCTTCCGAAGGCACGCCTCAATCCCCAGCATCTCACCGAAGCCGTAATCCAGGCACGGATGTTTGATCCTGAGTCTGCTGTTGCAGCAGGCTATCTCGATCAGGTTGTCGACGCAGACAAGGTGCTCGACACTGCTGTCGGAGTTGCAACCCAGCTTGGACAGCTTCCACGCGAAGCTTATGGCAACAACAAGCGGTTGCTGCGGGCAGATACCATCCGCACGATTGAGGAGAGCCTCAAGTCCTAGCGCTACGCTTGCGTGTCGTGCCACGTACCATTGGCTACGGATTTGGGTGAGTACTCGCCGAACTCGAACCGCATGGGCAGGGCTCCCGGGCGTTTGATTGCGTGCGTCAGTTTAAAGCGCCAGGCGCGCTCGGCTTTCGGGAACTGATCGACTTCCGGCCCGCTCCAGACGATGTCCACCTTGCCGGCAAGATGGACAGTGCCGCCGGTTTCGAAATCCACAAACAGAAGGCCGGCATGTGGATTGACGACAAAGTTGCCGAGCGTGTTGAAGAAGCGGTTGCCCGAATAGTCGGGGACCAGCAGTGTGCGGTCATCTTCGACTCTCACGAAACCGCTCATGCCGCCGCGGTGCGAGACGTCGACACCGTGCTGCGGCGCAGACGGGTGAGCTGCGGGTGTCGATGAGGCGACAAAGAACGTGTCGGCGGCTTCGATCAACCGGCGTACCTCGTCATCCAGCACCGTTGACGTCTCCTTCTGTCCTGCGAAGGGTTCGGTCGGATCGCGCATCTCCACAAGCGCTCGTGTCTGGATGTATTGCGGGCAGTTCCCGAAGGACTGATCGATGCGCAGATCGATGCCCGCCTTGTGATGCCGGACAACGTGTGCGGTAAACCGGTTGCGGCGGCGTGTTTCGAATTCGAGGCCCAAGCCACCGATTGCTGATCCGTTCGAAAGATGGATGAGCGCCGGATCGTCTGCGGGAAGATAGGCCGCGATTTCCAGATGCTGTGGATCGGAACTCTGCACGAAGCCCGGCCGGCCCGACACGATGGTTGCCCAGGGCTGCCCATCTGAATCCTGAGTCCCCAGAACCAGGAACGGCAACTGGCGGTAGAAGTCACGATGCTGCTCGGGCATGTGGTCGCGAATCACGTTGGGCCCGACGACCGCCATCCGGTCAAGGACGCCCATGCGGGATTGGACGGCGCGTTCTCCCTCATGGAATGGCGTGGCTCCTGTGCTGGGCCGGGCTGTAGCGGATATGGTCATGGCAGATCTCCTGGCGTGTGCCCCGGGCCTGAAGAGGGCCCGGGGATGATGTCACGCGGCGGTGGCTGTCGGGGTTGCTTTCATCGGGACGAACCCGGGCAAGGCTTCGATGCGCGACAGCCATGCACGGATGTGCGGATAGGGCGCCAGCGACACACCACCCTCGGGCGCATGGGCGATGTAGCTGTAAGCAGCGATGTCGGCGATGGTCGCTCCGTTGCCGGCAAGCCAGTCGCGGCTGGTGAGTTCCTGTTCCATCACGTTGAAGAGATCAGTAGCGATTGAACTGGCACGTTCATGGTCGAGCGGCAGATTGAACACTTTCACCAGACGGGCAGCGCCGGGACCGGAAGCAATCTGACCGGCGGCGACGGAAAGCCATTGCTGCACGCGGGCTGCCCCGACCGCATCGGCCGGCAGCCATTTGGGGTCAGCGTGCTTTTTCGCCAGATAGACAAGGATTGCATTTGAGTCTGCCAGGACGAAGCCATCGTCATCGATGACCGGGACCTGAGCGAACGGGTTTAACTGGCGGAATTCGTCTGACTTGTGCGCGCCGGCAGCGAGGTCGATGTCGACGAGTTCATGATCCAGGCCGAGCAGGGTGAGAAACAGCTGCACCCTGTGGGCGTGTCCGGATAGCTCGTGGCGATAGAGTTTGATCATGGCGCGGTCCTTCCTGAATAAGCCCGGGATGGGCTGTCTTGAACGTCAGGAACAAACATGGCCGATCATCAAACCATTGATAATTCTGAATTATGGTCAGATACTATCAATGATATGTTGATAATTGGGCGTGGGACGTGGATACGCTTGAGGCCATGCGTGTTTTTGCTGCCGTTGCGGAGCAGGAGAGTTTTTCCGGCGCCGCGCGCCAGCTTGGTATGTCCACCGCCTTGGCCAGCAAGAAGGTGGGGCAGCTGGAAGAGCAGCTTGGGGCGCGTCTGCTTAACCGGACCACCCGGCGCGTCAGCCTTACCGAGCTTGGGGCGGCCTACCGCGACCGCTGCGTTGCAATTGTCGCTGAGGCAGATGACGCCCATGACATGGTGCGAAGCCGCCAAGGTGCACCTCGCGGGGCCCTGAAGGTCGCCGCGCCACGCGCATTCGGTGAGGATGTGCTGATGCCGTCTCTTGGCAGCTTCCTCAGTGCCTATCCGGAGATCACGCTTGACCTGACCCTTGATGAGCGGCGTGTGGACATTGTGGGGGAGGGATACGATGTGGCGGTACGCGTCGATGACATGCCGGACTCAAGCCTCATCGTGCGGCGGGTAACAAGCTTTCCATTTGTGATCTGTGCCTCACCGGCTTACCTCGAGGCTCATGGCGTGCCGGAGGATCCTCATGATCTGCGCACCCATACCTGTATTGTCCTGTCGTCTGTCAGTCCGACCGCACAGTGGAACTTCAATGTCGCCGGCGAGGTGCTGCGCCTTCCCGTCGAGGCGCGAGTGCGTGCCAACACTGCGCGCAGTGTGGCCCAGCTCGTCAGGGACGGGGTGGGGGTCGGGCTGTGCCTCTGGTCGACGGTAGAGGAAGATCTTGAGTCAGGCGCACTCGTTCGGCTGCTGAGACCCTATGAGCATTATGACCGCAGCATCTATGCGGCCTATCCCCACAGCAAACATCTCTCTGGCAAAGTCAGGGCCTTTGTGGACCATCTGATCGCCACATGCCACGTTGAAGTGCCGGGCGCTTGAAGGGGGCACATACCGCCCAACCGGCACTTCCCTGGCACGTCATTGCATTGCCCGACGACCAAAGACCCCTTTAGCGTGTTCGGAAAGAAGGGGAGGTTCATTGGATGGCTCTTGAGCTGATTTCGCGCGGCACGTCGTCGGATCGGCGGCCGCAATTGCTGTTTCTGCATGGCGGATTTCATGATGCGCGCTGTTGGGACCATCACTTCCTGCCATGGTTCGCTGAAAAGGGGTGGGTCGCTCATGCCATGAGCAGCCGGGGCCACGGGCGGAGCCCCGGAGATCTCGCTGCGGACAAGCCGGGACTCGCGGACTATGCCGAAGACATCAATTCGGTCATCTCCGACCTTGGCAGCGACGTTGTCCTGATCGGCCATTCACTGGGCGGGGTCATGGCGCAAATCGTCCGGGTTCAGAATAAATCCGTGCGTGGCATCGTACTGCTTGCCGCATCACCGATGCGGCCTTCCTTGGCGGTCGCCTGGCGCATGCTGCGCAGCCACCCCGTATCCTTTTTCAAGGCGCAAGTGCTTGGAGACTATGAGGGCGGCAAGCCTGCTTTTGCCTCCTTCTTCTACCGGGACGCGCTCGCTGACACGCTCAGGCAAAAATATCTGTCGGAGGTCAGCGGTGAGTCGCCGCGGGCGATGGCAGAACTCTTCAAGAGACCGCCGCCGGACACATCCGGACTCGACCAAAGCCCGGCGCTCATCATTGCCGGCCGCGATGACTGGTCGATCCCGATCCAGGACAACGAATGGCTTGCTGATACCTTCAAGGCGCCGCTCAGAATTGTTCCAGGCGCGCACAATCTCATGCTTGATCCGGCGTGGGAAGAAAGCGCCACCGCTATCAATGAGTGGCTTACGTCACGGTTCATCTGAGCGATTAACCTGAGCCGTTGAGACAGTGCGGTCTTGTCGCAGGTCCGTAACGTGTTGGGGAATATGCGCTTTTTCTGAGTTTGCCTGCCGGGTCCACGGGGCGCTTTGGTGAAGGGCTTGTTTGCCCTCGCTGCACTGCACAAAGGGTGTATGATCCGGGCTCCAGGTCACGACGAGGCAAAGCCATGTTTGGTGCGCTCAACAAAATCGAAGACGCGATGAACAACGCGGAGACCCACGCCGAATGGGTCGATGCGGCCATTGAGCATGATGCAAAAACCGGAATGGACCGCTGGAAGCGGATGGATCAGACACGTCTCTACGATCACGTGGAAATCCGTTCGCGGCTGGATCGTCTGCGCTCGCTGCGTGCCCGTCATGACGATGTCGGATTGCTCTTTGCGCTGAACGAAGGCATCCACGGAAACATGGGCGGCATGGGCAAGCCCATCCTGTATACCCGCGCGAAGTACGGTACGAAGAAACTCATCTGCGACTATGTGGATGAAATCACGTCTGCGCTCGAGCACATCGCGGCGCTCGATATCGACGAGATTTCTGCCGACGAGAAGATCGACTTCTTCCGGCGCGCCAGTCATTGCTTCGGCCGCACCGCGCTGATGCTTTCCGGTGGCGGTATCCTCGGCAATTACCACATGGGTGTGGTCAAGGCTCTTATCGAGCAGGACCTGCTGCCCACGGTCATCTCCGGCTCCAGTGCGGGGTCGGTCGTGGCTGCGGTTCTGGGAACGAACAGCGACGCGCAGCTCAAGCGACTGGTCGCGGCACCCGCCCTTGAACTGGAAGCGCGGCGGGAGGCCAGCTGGTTTGACCGTGCGCTGTGGGGCCGTCATCCGCAGCTGGACATCCATGAAGTCGAAGAGCTGATTGCCCGCCTCATTCCCGATCTGACCTTTCAGGAAGCCTTCGAGAAGACCGGGCGTCACATCAATATTTCTGTTGCGCCTGCAGAGATGCATCAGACATCCAGGCTTCTCAATGCGATTACGTCGCCCAACGTGTTTGTGCGCAAGGCAGTGCTCGCGTCGAGTGCGGTGCCGGGCGTGTTCCCGCCAGTGATGCTGGAGGCCAAGACCGTTGGTGGCGATCGGCAACCCTATTTGCCGACACGCAAATGGGTTGATGGATCGGTACATGATGATCTGCCGGCGAAGCGGCTGATGCGGCTTTACGGCGTCAACCACTTCATCGTCTCAATGGTCAATCCGCTGGTGATCCCTTGGATCCGTGATCCCAAGACAGAGCGCGGGTTCTCCGCGCTGATCTATCAGCAGGTTGAGCGGTGGACGAAGGAGCTTATTCGCACCGGCGTCTCGACCACACAGATATTCACGCGGGACATGCCGCGCCTGAACTTCATCCTCTCGATGTTCTCATCGATTGCGACACAGACCTATACCGGCGACATCAACATCATTCCGGCGGCGCGGATTTTTGATCCGCGCAAACTGCTGTCGCATCCAACAGAAGAAGAGGTGATGTCCTTCGTGGAAGAAGGCGAGCGGGCGACATGGCCCAAGCTCGAGATGATCCGCATCTGCACCAAGATCAGCCGGACACTGGACCGCATCCTCGCAGATTATGATGCGCTTGAAATTGAGCTGGCGGCGGAAACGGCAGCGCCTCAATCCGCTGAACGCAGCGCCCGGTCCAGCTCGCGCGGGCGCACGACGGGCACGCGGCCGCGCCCGACTGCCTCTTCGGCAAAGCGCAAGAAAGCAAGTGCGCCTTCTTCCTCCGCAGCGAAACGCAGGTCGGCGTCAGACGCTGCCTAGCTCGGGTCAGCCCAGGGGCTTCGCGACGGGCATGCCTGCATTGGTGATGTCGTCACGGGTTGCGCGGTAGAACGCTCTGTACTTCGTGAAGGGAATGCGCGGGAACGCATGGTGTACGCCATGGTAGTTCTGCTGCACGTAACCCCAGGTCACCAGCGTATCAATCCATCCTGGCAGTTCGATCACCCGCGTGTTCTCGAACCGTGCCCGCGCCTTGTGGGGCGTGTGGACGACATAGTCGAATAGAAAGCCGAGGGTCATGGCCGCGAGCATGGCGGGGAGCGCGTAGCCGAACAGCGCAAGCTGCCAGTCCACGAAAACCGCGAAGGCAATGAGCACGGCTGTCGAAATCAGTGTGTCGCGCAGGCCGATCCAGTAGGCGGAGCGCATACGCTTGTCGTCCCAGTGGCGGGCGCAATAGAGGAAGTAGCCGTGAAAGATCGTCATGCAGCGCAGCAGGGTCGCGGCGATGTTTGAGCCCTTCACCCAATGGTCCGGGTCATGGTCGGGATCATTGGTGTTGCGGTGGTGGGTCAAATGGATCGTGCGGTGCATCTCATAGGAGTGCGACAGGAAGAATGCGGACAGTGTCCCGATTGCGCGATTGACCCAGATGAGGTCGCGGCGGTTGCCGGAGATATTGTGGTGTACTGCTTCATGAAGGGCCGTGTAGCTCAGATAAACCCCTACATAGACACAGATCGCGACGGCCCAGATGGGCATCATCTCAAGCGCGCCAAGGGTCATCACGGCGACAATCATGAGCGCGCAGCCCAGCGACAGCGCAATTGTTGACCAGACAACGCCGCCGATCATGTCGTGGGCGGCGGCCGCCATGGCGTCGCTGTGGGGTTTGAGCTCGGGCAGCATGTTGCTTCCTCCGCGGGCACCGGTATTGGGCCCGTACAATCCGATATAGGGCGTCACAATGCCGAGATACAGGCTGACGGGACCCATATATGTTGCGGCGCGGTATTCGCGGGCCCCATGCCTGTATCTGTGCGGAGTCAAGCTACGCGTTTGGATGCGTGGCATGCAAGTTTTGCTTCCCGATCCTGTTTGCGGGCCCTTGAAGGGGCGGGTAAGGATGGGGCGAAGACATCAATCCACAACACATAATCGCAACAGGGAGTTTTCATATCATGGCTGAGGCAATCGAGGCGCCGCGCTTCTCATCGGACCTGACGGGCCGGGTGGCGCTGGTGACCGGCACCACTTCGGGACTGGGCAAGCGCTTTGCCCACGTGCTGGCCCAGTGCGGCGCCAAGGTGGTGCTGACGGGCCGGCGCGTCGAGCGGCTGGAAGAGGTAAAGGCGGAGATCGAGGGGCTCGGCGGCACCGCCCTTGCCCTGCCGCTGGATATGACGGATGCGGATAATATCAAGCAGGTGGTGGCTGATGCCGAAGCACAGTTCGGCACCATCGACATCCTCATCAACAATGCCGGCGTGCCGGATGCGCAGCGTGCGCACAAGATGGAGGTCGATCTCATCGACCGTGTGATCGACACCAATCTGCGTGGGCCCTACATCCTCGCCGCCGAAGTTGCCAAGCGGCTGATCGCAGCAGAGAAGCCGGGGCGCATCGTCAACATCGCCTCCGTTGCGGCTTACCGGTATGACGGCAACGGTGCGGCACTCTACTCGATCACCAAGCGCGCCATCGCCCGCATGTCGGAGGCGCTTGCGGTCGAGTGGGCGCGCTACAACATCAACGTAAATGGTATCGCGCCGGGCGCGTTCATGACCGAGATGCTCGAAGGCATGCTGGAGCGCATGGGCGACTTCTCCAAGCACTTCCCGCGCAAGCGCATCTGCACCGCGGAGCAGATGGACTCAACGCTGCTGTTCCTGCTTTCGCCGTCGTCGGAGTGTGTCACCGGAACGGTCATTACAGTCGACGACGGACAGGGAGGCCGCTGATGACCGCGATCAATCAGGATCAGAAGGAATTCTGGAACGGTCAGGGCGGTGCGACCTGGGTCTCCGGCCAGGAAGAGATGGACCGCTTTCTCGCACCTTTCTCAAAGGAGTTGATGGCGCGGGCGGCTCCGGCCAACGGGCAGACAGTTCTGGATATCGGCTGCGGCACCGGCGATACGTCACTGCAGGCTGCGGCTGCCGTCGGTGCCTCGGGGTCTGTTCTTGGTGTCGACATTTCAGAGCCGATGCTGGCGCTCGCCCGCCAGCGCGCCGACGCCGCCGGAATCACGAATGCCACATTCTCCGTTGCTGATGCACAATCGGCTTCCCTGGGTGACAAGGCCGACCTCGTCATCTCGCGGTTCGGGATCATGTTCTTCGAGGAGCCGGTGACCGCTTTCAGGAACATTCATGCCTATACCAAACCGGGTGGGCGCATGGTCTTCATCTGCTGGCAGCCGGTGCGCGAGAACGAGTGGGTGCATATCGGTCTCGGCATTGCCAAGAAGCATGTGGCGTTTCCGCCGCCACCGGATCCTCACGCGCCCGGCCCCTTTGCCTTTGCGGATATCGACCGAACGCTGGGCATACTGGCCGATGCCGGTTGGTCCGACGCGAAGGCAGATGCCTTTGCCGCTCCTCTCAATCAGGGGAGTTCGCCGGAGGCGGCTGCAGAAAGCCTGATGCTGCGCGGCCCAATCTCACGGGTGATGATGGACAAGACCGACGCCGAGAAGGACGCCGTCCTGTCTGAGCTGGCTGCTGCGCTGGAGGCCAAGGTGGCTGACGGCAAGGTCATGCTTGGCGCCGGCGTTTGGATAGTGACAGCAACAGCCTAGCCTGAAACCTGCATCTGCCTATGCCGGGCGGGGCGTGATGCGCAGCATCCAGGCCGGCAGAGCGCCGGACTGTTCAGGCATGGTCACGACCGTCATGCCGTCGCGGTGCTGCCATGCGACCGGGCCGTGACCGGCCACTTCGATCACAGCGTCCGGAGGGGGCGTCAGGTCTTCCAGCGTCAGATCACCTGCCGCCGGAGCGTCCAATCCATGCACAAAGAGGCTGTCGGCTGACGCTGTAAAGCGCAGCGGCAATGTCCTGCCGTCGCGCGTGGTCGCGGTGCCTTCCGCACGCGCCCACGGCCTCGTGCCGTAGATGCCCTCACCTGCCTGGCCTATCCAGGACCCGAAAGCGTCCAGACGGGCGGCCTGCTCTGAGGGAATGGTCCCGTCGTCGCCGCGCGGTCCCACATTCAACAGAAGGTTGCCGTTCTTGGATACGCCGTCGATGAATCCGTGGACGATCTCGTTGGATGACAGGTAATCCGCATCGGTATCATTGCGGTTGAAGCCGAAGGAATGGCTCATGCCGCGCGTGGCTTCCCATTTGGTCTGCGAAATCTCGTCGAAGGTTGCATATTCCGGCGTCTGAAAATCGAAGTGGGGCGGCTTGGGCGGCGTCAGCCCCTTGCGGGGTGCAGCTGACCGCAGGCGCTGCTTCAGCTTGCGGTCGAATGACTTGCGCACCGGCGGCAACCGCATCAGCGCTGTCTTCCAGGATTGTGGCATCCATCGGTCATTCACCACGCCGTCTTCGATTTCGTTGTAGTAGTCGGCAAAGAGCTGCATCTGCGGCCCGAGCGCCGTGGGCCACGAGATGTCGTTCCACAGGATCGATGGCTGGTAGCGCTCGATAAGTTCACGCATCTGCGCCATGGCATAGGCCGGGTAGCGACCGCGCGGTGTCGAAGAAATGAAGTCGCCCATGGTCCTCAGCGGCTTTGGGTTGAAGGACCAGTCGATGCCGCCGGAATAGTAGAGTCCGTATCTCATGCCCCGGGCCCGCACCGCCTCCCCGAGCTCGCCGACCACGTCGCGCGCGGTTGTCCAGTTATCGCGTTTGGGATTGCGTACATCAGACGGCCACAGGCAGAAGCCGTCATGATGCTTGGTCACCAGCACCACATATCTGGCGCCGGCGCGGGCGAACTGATCCGCCCAGGCTTCCGGGTCCCATTGTGCAACCGTTTCAAGGAAAGGCTCGCGGAAATCACTATAGGGCGCGCCGCCATAGGTCTCCTGATGGAATTGTGCTGATGGCGTGCCGGGCACCTTGATGGCGTTCTCGTACCACTCGGTATAGGGCGTGAGCGCAACGGCGGTGTCGTAGTTGTCGCGGAAGATTTCGCCGATGCTGCCACTTGATCCCGCAAATCCGGGAATGGCCCACATGCCCCAATGAATGAAGATGCCGAACTTCGCGTCGTCATACCATTGGGGAATGGCGTGTGTGCGCAGAGAGGCAAGTGTCGGCTCAAACATCTATCCCGTCCCGAAGTCGTGTGGCGGCCGCAACGGATGCCATTGTTACGACAAGATGGCGCAGGCGGTTGCGGTGTCGTCGCCTGCACCGATGGGTCATGATGGCAGACATGGATGATCCCGTCTCCCGCAACCGGCAGGAAAGCCCGCCACCGCGAGTCATCGTACGCAGCGCCGCTGAGCGCCGCGCCGAGATTGAAGCGAATGCGGCGCGTCTGGGGATCGATGATGCCTTCGTCGATCTGCTTGTCGAGACCTTCTATGGGCGCATTCGTGCCGATGAGGTTCTCGGACCGATCTTCAATGGCGCCATCGGCAACAACTGGCCGACACACCTGTCGACGATGAAGGACTTCTGGGCATCGGTGGCGATGAATGCGGGGCGCTACTCCGGCAAGCCGGTGCCGGCGCACATGAAACACCGCAGCATCGAGAAAGAACACTTCGCCCGCTGGCTCGGATTGTTCCGCGCGACGCTGGACGACATCGCGCCGTCGCCGGAAACCACCACCTATTTCATGGAGCGTGCCGAGCGGATCGCCAAGAGCCTGCAGTTGGCACTCTTCGGCATACCGGGGCTTGAACGGCCACCGGCTGCCTCGGAGCACTGACGTGAGCAGGGTCTAGAGCCCGCCCAGATCGCAGCCGCGTTCCTCAAGGATCGGCTTCATTTCCCGATAGGCCGCCATGTTCTTGTGCAGCGGGATCGCCGGGTGCAGGTGGTGGATGATGTGGTACTCCATCCCCAATGCGCCGTAGTTACCGAGGAAGTATCTGAACGCACGTGTGTCCTTGTAACGACCGGTCCGCTCGCCGGGATGGTGCGGCGCCCAGCTCAGCAGCAGCTGGATATAGGTGATGCCGATATGGCGGGGCAGCCACCACAGCAACAGCGCTTCGAGGGCAAAGCCACTCCATGCCAGTACCGTCAGGACCGCCCAGTAGGTGAGGTTCAGATACAGTGCTTCCTTGCGGGCCTGCGCAGCCGCTTCACCGCCGATGCGTTCGAGGGCGCGGGCATAGGCAGCATCGCCGCCGGCTGCGTTGCGGTTGATCCGGTTACGGACGGAGGTCGCGATCGCATCCCACCAGCCTTTTGCCGTCACGCCATAGTCGGGGTCGAGCTCCGGATTGTTGGTATGCGCATGGTGCTCGAGGTGGGTGATGCGCGCGGTCTTGAACGGGAACACGAGATGGATCGTGGACACGTATCCCACCAGCTCGTTGAGCCAGCGCAGACTGGTGCCGGGGCGGGCGATATTGTTGTGCTGTGCTTCGTGGGACGGCAGGTAGGACAGGGTGATCGACAGGGTTGCCAGAAGGAATCCCGCCCATAGGGGCAGAATGCCTGTCATCACCAGGGGCCAGAGAGCCAGCCAAAAGGCGAAGTTGCCAAGGCCCCAGGCGACAATGCGCCAGGGCGTCCCGCCGATGTATTTCTTCGCGATCTCGAACTCGAGCTTGCGCAATTCTGCGTCGCGCTCACGGGTCAGCGTCGGCGCGGTGTCCGTTGCGGAGGGCATCATGTTCATACCCAGCTTCCTTTCACATAGGCGTAGGTGCCCCACGCGGCGCCCACGACAAGCCCGGTAAAGATGGCGGGAGCCCCGAAGGGCGTGGCTATGCCGACAGCTGTCAGAACTTCAGCGAGGACCGGGGCCATGAACGCGAGGCCGAACAGGATGGGTCCAATGGAGAACAGGAACTTCAGGGTACTGACGAAAGCGGTACTCATGCGGCGTCTCCTTCTTGTGTTTTTGCAGGGCTCTCGGGCGCGATGACGATGTCGATCACGTCCCGGCCGATCTGGTCCTTGTCATGGCCGCTCAGCAGGCGCATCTCGTGGCTGTCGGTCAGAATCTGCGCGATGCCCTGGGCTGCGGCTGTCGAGAACAGCACGGCGGTTTCCGGTGTGTGGCCCGGTAGCCAGCCGGCGGCCTGTGCGTCGCGCGCTGCCTGCAACAGGCGGTCCATAAAGTCCCGGTGCAGGCTGTGCAGGCCTTCATTTGTCATCTGCCGTACTTCCGGGTGCATCATGGCGCGGTAGTATGCCGTCCGGCCGAGCGCGAAGCCCACAAGGGCCTTGCCGATGGCGTTGTAGCGGGCCATGGGGTCGTTGCCGGCGGCCTCCATGGCCGTGTCCAGCTCCCGTTCCAGCAGGATGTAGCTGTCTTCGGCCAGGGCCGTGAGCAGCGCCGCCTTATCCCTGAAATGCCGGGCCGGGGCGGCATGCGACACGCCGAGATCGCGGGCCAGCGCCCGCAGGCTCAGCTTCTCTATGCCGTCCTGCGCGATCACCTCCGCCGCGCGATGGAGCAGCTGGGAGCGCAGATTTCCGTGATGGTAGGACATGGAAAGCCTTCTATGTTGACGATGACAACATAAGGACGAGGCGCAATGTTGTCAATGCCTACATATGGCCGCGCCCTATGTCATATGATCTCTCTGGCGGGTGGTCTGTCGCTCTTGAGCGCACGTATCTGAAGCATCTGGTTGCCGTTTCAGCCTGCGCCCTGTGCCTCCTGACTTTGGCCGCTCACATTCCGGAAGGCACCTTTCATGGCCACCACCCTTGAGACCCTGACGACCTCTTTCGAGCGCGACGGCGATGCCACGATCTACCAGTTGAGCGACGACTGGCTGCAAGGCCGTGCTGCTTTTGGCGGGCTTGTCGCAGCGCTTGGGTTGATGGCGGCGCGGCATCTGGCGGCCCCTGACCGGCGGTTGCGGGCGCTGCAAACGACATTCATCCGCCCGTCCGGACCGGGGCCCCTGCGCTTCGAGCCGTCGATGGAGCGGGACGGACGCAATCTCACCCAGATCCGCGCCATCGGCTTTCAGAACGGAGAGCGGGTGGCGACAACACGGGCGATCTTCGGCCTGCCCCTCGACACGGAAGACAGGGTGCCACCGCCGGAGCCGCCGGCAGACACACCGTCTCCGGACAGTATCGAGTCGGCTCCTTATGTGGACGGGTTGATGCCGAAGTTCCTGCAGCATTTCGAGTTTCGCTGGGTCCGCGGCGCCGTGCCGTATTCAGGCTCGACCGAGACCGATAGCCTGACCTGGCTGCGGGCGCGCGACGGGCAGATCGGCATCGAAGCACTGAGCGTTCTCTTCTCTGACGCCATTCCGTCTCCGGCCATTGGTGTCATGCCGGGCTTGGCGAAGTCGAGCACGGTGGCGTGGTCGGTGTCGCTGTTCGAACCGAAGCGGCCGGTGGACGAGAGCGGCTGGTGGCTGATCCACACCCGGCTCACATCCCTGCGGGACGGGTTCGGCCATCACGTCACGACACTCTGGACGCCGGAGGGCCAGGCAGCAGCTGTAAGCGAACAGACGCTCGCTGTTTATCCGTAGGCGGACTGAATATGGCGCAGATCCCCAATAAGCAATGGCTTCTTGGCCGTGTGGGCCCGTCGCGGGCGGCGTGGCGCAACAGTGCCCGACCTGACTCAATCGAGCCCGTGGCCAGAGGAGAAGAATCCGTTTGGGACTATCCGCGGCCGCCTCAGCTCCGGGCGCCGATGGGGCCGGTACGCGTGGAACATGCCGGCCATGCTATTGCTGCAAGCGACCGTGCGCTGCGTGTGGTCGAGACTGCCGGTGCGCCTGTCTACTTTGTGCCGCCGGATGACGTCGCCGAGGGCGTGTTGCAGGAGACGGACTATGTGACCGTCTGCGAATGGAAGGGTGCCGCTGTGCATTACGATCTGGTGCTCCCCGGTGTTCGCGTCGAGCATGTGGCCTTTGCTTATCCCGAGCCGCTGGATGATCTGGAGCCAGACATGGCGAAGATTGCCGGATGGGTCGCATTCTACCCGGCGCGTGTCGATGCCTGCTTTGTCGGTGAGGAGCGCGTCACGCCGCAACCGGGCGGCTATTACGCCGGCTGGGTAACTACCGCCATCAAGGGACCTATCAAGGGCGGCCCGGGCACCCAGGGGTGGTGACGTGCCGGACTACGCAGCCGGTTTGACGGGAATGCGCAGGTAGGTGGCGCCATTGGCGTCAGGCGGCGGCAGATGTCCGGCGCGGATGTTCACCTGGACCGACGGCAGCAGCAGCCGCGGCGCGGGCAGGTGTGCATCCCGTGTTTCCCTCATGGCCACAAAGTCAGCCTCACTGATGCCGTCATGCGCGTGCACATTGTTGGCGCGTTGCTCGGCGACCGAGCTTTCCCAGGCGTGATTGTCTCGGCCTGCCTCGGGCAGGTAGTCATGGCACAGGAACAGGCGCGTGTCCGGCGGCAGGGCCAGCAGGCGCTGGATCGAGGCATAGAGCGCATGGGCATCGCCGCCGGGAAAGTCGGTGCGTGCGCTGCCGTAGTCCGGCATGAACAGCGTGTCACCCACAAACACTGCATCGCCGATCCTGTAGGAGACACAGGCGGGCGTGTGTCCCGGTGTGTGCATCACCTCCACAGTCAGCGCCCCGAGCGGCAGGGTATCGCCTTCACTAAGCAGACGGTCGAATTCGGCGCCTGACCTGCTGACGTCCGCAGCGCCAAACACCGGCGCGAAGATGTGCTGCACCTGGGTGATGTGCTCGCCGATGGCAATAGCAGCGCCGGTCTGTTCCTTCAGGAAAGGTGCCGCTGACAGGTGGTCGGCATGGGCGTGGGTCTCAAGGATCCACTGGATGGTGAGACCGCGTGCCCGAGCCGCGTCCAGGACCGCCTGTGCGCTCGCCGTATGAAACGTGCCGCGCGCGTGATCGTAATCCAGCACGGGGTCAATGACCGCCGCGGCCGGCCCGTCCGGTTCGGACACGAGATAGCTGATCGTATTGGTCGCGGCGTCGAAGAAGGCGTCCACATGTGGTGCGACGGTCATGACGGTCTCCCGGTCGGGTTGAACTGCTTGACATATATATTAGAAAATGCTAAATTAGCAATAGCTAAAATAATAAGGTACGACGCGATGGATGTTGTGACGACAGCCGGGGCCGATCAGGCCCAGGACATGGCAGCCAAGGCCGCGGAGGCCGCAGGTTTCATCAAGGCCATGTCGAATGAACGGCGGCTTCTGGTGCTGTGCCGGCTGATCGAGGTGGGTGAGGCTTCGGTTGGGGCACTTGCTGAAGACGTGGGCCTCTCCCAGTCGGCCCTGTCGCAGCATCTCGCCATCCTGCGCGAGGACGGCATGGTTGAGACCCGCCGGGAAGCGCAGTCCGTTCTCTACCGCATCAGCGATCCGCGCGTGGAGCGGCTGGTGATGCTGCTGCACGACATGTTCTGCGGCCCCGACAGTGCCGTACCCCGGACCAAAAAGAGAAAATGAGGAGAGAGACGTCATGACCCTCAAACCGCTGACACCTGAAGATGCGCGGCTCAAAGTGGCCGGGGGCACCCGGCTCATCGATGTGCGCGAACGCGACGAACATCTGCGCGAGCGGATCGCCGGTGCCGATTGCATACCGGCTTCCACATTTCCCACCGATCTTGCGACCGAAGGTGACGAGGTGATCTTCCACTGCCGTTCCGGCGCGCGCACGCACGCCCACGCGGCCGCCCTCGCCGCCAGTGTTCCGGGGACGGCTTATGTTCTGGAAGGCGGTCTTGACGCCTGGAAGAAGGCCGGGTTCGGGATCGAGCAGACACCAGGGGCGCCGATGGAAATCATGCGGCAGGTGCAGATCACGGCCGGCAGCCTGGTGCTGCTTGGCGTTCTGCTCGGATTCGCTGTGTCACCCGCCTTCTTCGGCCTCTCCGGTTTCATCGGTGCGGGTCTGCTGTTTGCGGGCGCATCAGGCTGGTGCGGCATGGCCAAGCTCCTGGGTGCGATGCCGTGGAACCGCGCACCCAGCTCGGCACAAGGCGTCTGACCCTGATGCATGCGCAGCTCGCCGCCTGGATAGCCGATCCCGCGATGCTGGCGCTGGCGGGCGCCGCCGGTGTGCTCGTTGGATTCGTTCTGGGTCTTGTCGGCGGCGGCGGATCCATTCTGGCGGTGCCGTTGCTGTTTTATGTGGTCGGTGTCGGCAGTCCGCATGTGGCCATCGGCACGGCGGCGGTCGGCGTTGCCGCCAATGCCGCTTCCGGTCTTGTTGCCCATGCGCGCGCAGGAACCGTCAAATGGCCTTGCGCCGTCGTCTTCAGCCTCACGGGGATCGCGGGCGCTTATGCGGGCTCCAGCCTCGGCAAGGCGGTTGATGGTGAAGCGCTGCTGGCCGCCTTCGGCGGCGCGATGATCCTCATCGCATTGTGGACGCTGGTGCCCAGGCATGGCGCCGACCGGCCTGACGTGCGCCTGACACTGACAAGCGCACGCCAACTGCTGCCGCGTCTGATCCCATTCGGCTTCGGTGCCGGTACGGCGGCCGGGTTCTTTGGCATCGGCGGCGGGTTTCTCATCGCGCCGGGCCTCATGGCGGCGACACGGATGCCGATGCAGATTGCTGTGGGCACGTCACTGGTCGCAGTGCTGGCCTTCGGCACCACGACGGCTGCCAATTACGCGGCCTCGGGTCTGGTGCTGTGGCCTGTCGCCGTTGCGATGATCATCGGCGGCGCGGCGGGCGGACTTGCCGGGCAGAAGGCGTCGCAGGCACTGGCGGCCCGGCGCGGCCTTCTCACCTACGTCTTTGCTGTGCTCGTCGCCGTCACCGGAGCCGGGCTCATCCATCAGGCGCTCTAGAAACGCAAACACCCGGCTACTCTGTGCGGGAGTAGCCGGGTGCCAGGGGCTGCACGGTGAACCTGCGAGGCAGGGCTCGTGACGCGGAGACGCTTGGAGGACCGGTCTAGAGCGCGTGCAGTTTCACGGGAAGGGAGGTGTAGCCCTTCACGAAATTGGAGTTCGTGAGCTCAGGATCACCTGTTACCTCGACGTGTCTGAAGCGCTTGAGGATCTCCTCCCACAGGATGCGCAGCTGCAACTCGCCGATGCGGTTGCCCATGCAGCGGTGGATGCCGAAGCCGAACGACAGGTGGCGGCGGGCGTTCTTGCGGTCGACAATGATTTGGTCGGGATTGTCAAAGATCGCCGTGTCGCGGTTGCCGGACACGTACCACATCACGACCTTGTCGCCCTTGCGGATCTGCTTGCCGCCAAGCACCGCGTCTTCCATAGCTGTGCGCCGCATGTGCGCCAGCGGCGTCTGCCAACGGATGATTTCGGCGACCATGTTGTCGACCAGTTCCGGCTTTGCCACGACTTTGGCAAATTCGTCCGGGAACAGATTCATCCCAAACACACTGCCGGTCATTGAGTTGCGCGTCGTGTCGTTGCCGCCCACGATCAGGAGGCCGAGGTTTCCAAGGAACTCCTCCGGCGGCATGTTCGCCATGGCCGGGCTGTGGGTCATCATGGTCAGGAGGTCGATATTGTCCGGCTTGTCCCGACGGCTTTCCTGGAGATCGCGGAAATACGCCGCCATCTCCATCAGCTCTTCAATGCGCTGCTGCTGGCTTTCAACCACGCCGGAATCGCCTTCCGCCGTTGCCACGTCGGACCATCGCGTCAGCTTGTGCCGGTCCTCGAAGGGGAAATCGAACATGGTGGCCAGCATCTGCGTCGTCAGCTCAATGGAGACTGTCGGCACCCAGTCGAACTCCTCACCGACAGGCAGGCTGTCGAGTAGATTGGATGTCCGTTCACGGATGATCGTGCCGAAGTGCTTCAAGTTCCTGGGGTCGGTGATGCCGTTCACGGACTTGCGCTGGTCGTCGTGCTTCGGCGGATCCATGGCGATGAAGTTCGCCGACTGGAACTCATTGTCCGGATCGTTCTGGATGTTGTCGTCAATGATGATGCCGCCAAGGTTCACATCCGACGAATAGACGTGATGGTTGGTATCCACCGCCATGATGTCGTCATAGCGCGTGACTGACCAGTAGGGCCCGTACTGGCTCTCGGCACAGTAATGCACCGGGTCTTCGGCGCGCATCTTCGCGAAGATCGGCAGGTACTCGTAGTTCTTCCACAAGGACGGCTCAGCAATATTGGTCTTGCTGGTTAGCTCCGGTGCGGTTGACGGCGTTTCCTTGAAAGCCTGGCTCATTGGTGGTGTCCCCTCCCACGGGTGGTCAGTTCTTCAGCCTGTGCGGCTCTTCTTGCGGGCGTCTGTTATTGGACCCCGACATTATGCGTAGCGTAACTCCGCACTTGATGTCTTGGCAATCACTTCAATGGCTCAGGTGGCGGAAAAAGCATTGTCGCCCATTTCATGGGCAGGTGCTTGGCTGCCCATGAAATGGGCATAAAACTTGCGATCTTTGGGGGCCTTTGGTACACCCGATCCCAGTGACCCAAGGCAATGCACCAAAAACAGCGGATGCCGGGCTGCCCAGCCTGCTGGCGGGGTATGAGGCCGGGGACTTCTTCTGTGAACTGACCGGTGCACCGGACAAGCCGGCCCGGTTCGCGGCGCCCGTCCGCAAACTGCTCGAATCCCTCGACATGCGCGAGCTTCGCCGCCGCGCCCGGGAGGCGGAACGCGAGCTCTACAATTCCGGGATCACTTTCACCGTTTACACCAAGAAGGACGCGATCGACCGGGTGCTCCCCTTCGACATTCTGCCGCGCGTCATTTCCAAGCGCGACTGGTCAACGGTCGAGCGCGGCGTTGTCCAGCGGGTCAAGACGATCAACGCCTTCCTCAAGGACATCTATCACGACCAGAAATGCATCTCTGACGGTGTCGTGCCGGCGCATCTGGTCAATGAGAACGATACGTTCCGTGACGCCATGTGCGGAGTCGATCTGCCCTATGACACCTATGCGCATATCTGCGGCGTCGATCTCGTGCGTGACGGCAAGGGTGACTTCCGGGTGCTGGAAGACAATGCCCGCACCCCGTCCGGCGTTTCCTATGTGATCGAGAACCGCCATCTGATGCAGCGGGCCTTTCCGGACCTGATGCGCAATATCGGCATCAAGCATGTCTCTAATTACGGTCAGATGCTTCTTGAGAAGCTGGCCGAAGTGGCGCCGCCGAATGTGCGCGATCCGCAGGTCGTGGTGATGACACCCGGCGTCTACAACTCGGCCTTCTTCGAGCATGTGTTCCTGAGCCAGGAGATGGGCGTCCCGCTGGTGGAAGGGCGCGACCTCATCGTCAAGGACGACAGGGTCTACATGCAGACCATCAAGGGCCTTGAGCCGGTCCATGTCATCTACCGGCGTATCGATGATGATTTTCTCGACCCGGAAGTCTTCAACCCGGAAAGCGCGCTCGGCGTGCCCGGCATCTTTCGTGCCTACCTCAAGGGCAATGTGACGCTGGCCAATGCTGTCGGTACGGGTGTCGCGGACGACAAGGCGATCTACGCCTATATGCCGCGGCTCATCGACTACTACCTCGGCGAGAAGCCGGTGCTGCGCAATGTCGACACGCATATCTGCGGCGAAGCTGAAGGGCTTGAATACACGCTCGACAATCTGGAGTCGCTCGTGGTCAAGCCGGTCGGCGGGTCGGGAGGATATGGTGTGGTGATCGGTCCGCGTGCGTCCAAGCGCGAACTGGCCCGGACCCGCAAGGCGATCCAGAAAGATCCGGCAAACTTCATCTCGCAACCGATGATCGATCTGTCGGTGACGCCGACCCTCATGCCGCGCGGTGTCGAGCCGCGGCATGTGGATCTGCGTCCGTTCGCAGTGACAGGCAGGGACACCTGGGTGCTGCCGGGCGGTCTGACCCGGGTGGCGCTCAAGAAGGGCTCGCTGGTGGTGAACTCGTCGCAGGGTGGCGGTTCAAAAGACACCTGGGTTCTGGAGTAGCGCGGATATGAGCCAGATGCTTTCCAGGCATGCCGAGAACATCTACTGGATGGCCCGCTACGTGGAGCGGTCAGAGAATCTTGCGCGCATTCTTGATGTCAACGAGACCTTCTCCCGCAATGCTCTGGGCGAACAGAACTGGGCGGCGGTGATCTCCATCTTCTCCGACGAAGACCTGTTCGAGTCCCTTCGCGACGCGCCTACGACAGAAAACGTCATCGAGTTCTATACTCTCGATACGGACAATCCCAACTCCATCCGGTCACAGCTCAAGGCCGTGCGTGAGAATGCGCGGGCGCTGCGGCCGCTTATCTCGACGGAGATGTGGACGCAGATCAATACGTTCCACAACCAGATCTCACGCAAACGCCGCACGGATGTAACGGAAGAGCGCCTCTCCAATTTCTGTGCACTGGTCAAGGAAGGGTGCCAAACTCACACGGGGATTACCGAAGGTACCTTTGCGCGCGATGCGGCGTGGCAGGTCTACGAGGCGGGCCGGGCCCTCGAACGCGCGGACCAGACCACGCGTCTCCTGGACGTGAAGTATCATCTGCTCCTGCCCAGCGTGGAAGACATCGGCTCGCGGCTCGATGTCAGCCAGTGGAACGCACTGTTGCGCTCGGCAGCCGGCTATCACGCGTTCCGCCGGTTCCACCCGATGGATCTGTCACCGCAGATGGTGGCGGCCTTCATGCTGTTCGACGAGCGGTTTCCGAGGTCGGTGCGCGCCTGTATGGCCCGCCTGAAGCAAGTGCTTGATACGCTTGAGAAAACACATGACCTCACACCGCGAAAGCGCACACGGCGCGACCTTAATAGCCTGATCCGGACCCTGGAAGGTGAGTCGATTGAAGACATTTTCGTCAATGGGCTGCACGAGTTTCTCGACGATGTGCAGCAGGAGCTGATGACCGTCAGCGACGAGTTTGCGGCGAGCTTCTTTCCCGAGATTTCATAACACTGCGTGAGTATGCTCTAACGTGGCAACCCGCGCCTCTGCAGCGCCGGGTGCAAGTCCAACTCACCCCATGCCCGGGATTTCTGCGTGGCGGCAATATCTGAAAACAATAACGGCCCTTCCGCCACATCCGGCAGCTCAGACCACGACCTATTGTCTGCGTACAGACCGATCGGTGGCACGGTTGACGAACTCATGGATGGCGGCGGGACCGTACGCCCGCACTGGCAGAGTCTCGTCAATGGCCTGTCTGCGATGGCGCCAGATGTGCGTGCGCGCCGTTGGGACGTGGCACGCCGCCTGATCCGCGAGAACGGCATTACCTACAACATCTATGGCGACCCCCAGGGCCTTCGCCGGCCATGGGACCTGGACTTCATGCCGCTGGTGCTCAGCAGCAGCGAGTGGGCCGATATCGAGGCGGGGCTCAAGCAGCGGGTGCGTCTGCTCAATGCGGTGGCGCGCGACATTTACGCGGACCAGCACCTGCTGAAAGAAGGCGTGCTGCCAGCGAGCCTAATGCTGGGCAACCCCAACTTCCTGCGGCCCTTGAAGGGGGTGCCGGTGCCGAACAACACCTTCGTACACTTTTACGCAGCCGATCTGGCGCGGGGGCCGGATGGGCGTTGGTGGGTTCTCTCGGACCGGACACAGGCGCCGTCGGGCGCGGGCTATGCGGTTGAGAACCGCACCATCATGCGGCGGGCCCTGCCGGACCTGTTCGAGACCGCTCATGTGCAACGGCTGGCCACCTTCTTCTCCCGCTGGCGTGACCATCTGCTGAGCCTGGTGCCGCGGGACACGACGCGTGCGGTCTTGCTGACGCCGGGCCCTTACAATGAAACCTATTTCGAGCATGTGTATCTGGCGCGGTATCTCGGCCTGACCTTGGCCGAAGGCGCCGACCTCACCGTCCGCGACGACACGCTGTATCTGAAGACCCTTGAGGGTCTCAAGCGGGTCGACCTTGTGCTGCGGCGCGTCGACTCGGAATTCTGTGACCCGCTGGAGCTGCGGACTGAGTCCCAGCTGGGAGTTCCGGGTCTTGTCCGGGCGGTACGGGCGGGCAATGTCGTGATCGCCAATGCGCTTGGCACAGGTGTTCTCGAGACTCAGGCCCTGCATGCTTTTCTGCCTGCGCTTGCGCAGCACTTCGGGGCAGGCGATCTTCTGCTGCCGGACATTGCCACCTGGTGGTGTGGAGACCCGGTGGCGCGCGACCATGTGATCTCCAATCTTGACCAGATGGCCATCAACCGGACGGCCGGGGAAGCGCGTGTCATGGCGCCAGCGGCGCAGGGTACGGCGGGCAGCGATCTCGGCGAGGCGGCCCGTGAACAATTGCTGCGGGCAATGCAGCTGCGGGGTGCGGATTTTGTGGCGCAGGAGCTGGTGACACTGTCTTCCGCGCCGGTGCTGCAGAATGGCCAACTGTCTGCCCGGCCGATGTCGTTGCGGTGTTACGTGGCGGCGGTCGGCGACGATTACATGGTGATGCCTGGTGGCATGGCGCGCTTCTCCGCTGATACGGAGCCCCGCGCCCTGTCGATGCAATCGGGAGACGGGTCCAAGGACGTGTGGGTTCTTGGCGACAACCCCCCCGACACGTTCTCCATGTTCACCGGACGTTCCAAGGTGGCAGCCGGCCGCAACGCGACCGGTGACCTTCCAAGCCGGGCGGCGGACAACCTGTTCTGGCTGGGACGCTATGTGGAACGCGCAGACGCCAGCCTGCGCCTGGTGCGTGCGTGCATTCTGCGGCTTGCGGAGCCGGAGGCCTATCCCGGCGGCGGCGCGGCTCTGTCACGCCTTGCGCTCCTGTTGCGTGAGCGTGCCGACAACGGCGAACCAGTGGACGACACGTCGGGCCCGGTAGCGGTCTTGCTTGACCGCCTCAACACCCTGCTCACGGACCCCACGCACTGGAACAGCATCCCCAGTGCCATCGATAATGTTCAGCGTACAGCCTATCTTGTGCGTGACCGGCTGTCGCTCGATCTTTTCCGCAACATCACCGAATTCTCCACAGCCCGCGCGCCGCTCTCCGGCGCCAGCAGCTTCGAGACCTCGCCTGCGCTTGCCATGGTGCAGGAAAACCTGACCCTCACTGCTGCCCTGTCGGGCCTTCAGGCCGAAAATACCACCCGCGGACCGGGCTGGATGTTCACCGATATGGGCAAGCGCATCGAACGCGCAAGGACGCTGATTGCGATGCTGCGGGCGCTGGTCATTGATGGCGACCCTGAAACCAACGGGTCGCTGGCCCTCATTCTCGAACTTGCCGACAGCTTCATGACCTACAGGACACGGCATCTGGCGTCGCCGGCTCTGTTACCGGTGCTCGATCTCGTCTTGATGGATGAAACCAATCCGCGCTCCATCGCATTTCAGATTCAGGCACTGTCGCAATCCGTGTCCGGCATACCACGCATGGGCCGGAGTGCCGACCTGTCTGAGGATGAACACCTGGTGGCGAGCCTGGTGACCGATCTGCGTATGGTTGACCTGGATGACCTGTGCCCCGCACCGGGCGAGGATCCGGCGCAGACCCGGCGCGGCACGCTCGACGCCATGTTGTCGTCCCTCGATCAGCGGTTGGCTGATCTCTCGGATGTCATCAGCCGCACCTACTTTGCCCACGCTGCCTCGCAGCGCATCTCGTTCGCGCCGCGGCACTAACGGCAAGGGTCAGCAGTCATGACGGCAAAACGCTTTCGTATCTCCCACACCACGACCTACAGATACGGCCAGCCCGTGACGCTGTCGCAGCATGTTGTGCATCTGCGGCCACGTGAAACTCCCTGGCAGACCTGCCTGTCGAGCGAGATATCCAGTGCGCCTGCGCCGTCCCTGCAAACACAGGATACGGACTATTTCGGCAATCCGGTCAGCTATCTCACGCTCGATGATGACCACACGCTGTTGACCGTCAACGCTGTCAGCGAGGTCGATGTGCGCGTCCCGGCGCTGTTTGACCCGGACGCGACGCTGGCCTGGGAAGACGTGCATCAGGCGGTGATGGCGGGCCGGTCTGACGAGGCGCGGGACGCGGTCCAGTACTGCTTCGACAGTCCGCTCACCGGCTGGTCGCGTGATCTTCCTGCCTATGCACTGAACTCCTTTGTGCCCGGGCGCCCGATCCTGGCGGCCGCCATGGACCTGACCTGGCGCATACATGAAGAGTTCCGTTACGACCCGACCGTGACGGATGTGACAACACCCGTCGACGAAGTCTTCGATCTCAAGGCGGGCGTGTGTCAGGACCTGGCGCATGTGCAGATTGCATGCATGCGGTCACTGGGCCTGCCGATCCGGTATGTGAGCGGCTACCTCCTCACGCATCCGCCGGAAGGCCAGGAGAAGCTCGTCGGCGCCGATGCAAGCCATGCCTGGGTGTCTGTTTTCTGCCCGGGGACGGGCTGGGTTGATCTGGACCCGACCAACAACCTTGTGGTCTCGGTGGAACACATCACCAGCGCCTGGGGGCGTGACTATGGGGATGTGAGCCCGATCTCCGGCGTCATCACCGGTGGCGGGGCTCATACGGTTGATGTGTCGGTTGATGTGGCCGAACTAAGCGGAGACTGAGCCTATTGGCCCTTCAGGATGCAGCATATGACGCCCTGTTCGGCGATGATGAAGGCCGGGTCTGCCGTGACATTCCGGAAAGTGCGTGCAATGCGCAGCCGGAGAATGTATCTGCGCATCTGATCAGCCTCGCCGCGACGAAGACGGGCGACGGACTGGCGGACCCCAAGCTCGTGCTCGCCTGGGTGCTGAATGCGCTCGGTGCCCCCGCCTTCCTGATCGGGTTGCTGGTCCCGCTGCGCGAAGCCGGCGCGCTGGTGCCGCAGCTCTTTGCCGCCGGGGCCATTCGTGCGCTGCCGGTGCGCAAATGGGCGTGGGCGGCGTCCAGTCTTGTTCAGGGCCTATGCGTCGCAGGTATGGGCACCAGCGTCCTTATCTTTGATGGAGCAGCGGCCGGGTGGGCAGTGGTCAGCCTGCTTGCGGTCTTCGCGTTGGCGCGGTCGGTCGCGTCGGTTGCCTACAAGGACGTGCTGGGCAAGACGGTTTCGAAGGCCAAACGCGGTACGACCACCGGTGCTGCAGATACCATCTCTGCCCTCGTTGTGCTTGCCTTCGGGCTGGCGTTGACGTTCGGCGTGGTGCCGCGCTCGGTTGAGATCATCTCGGCAGCCCTGTTCATCGCGGCCGGTTGCTGGATCGTGGCAGCGGCGGTGTTCACGCGGCTGCACGAAGTGCCCGGTGCAACAGAAGGGGGCGGCAATGCCTTCGGGACCGCAATCAGCCAGCTGTCGTTGCTGCGTGACGACGCGCAGTTGCGGCGGTTCATCGCGACACGGGGTCTGCTGATTGCGACCGGCCTGGCGCCGCCTTATCTCGTCACGATCGTCGCTCAGAATGGTGGGCCGGACCTGTCGCAGCTGGGTCCGTTCATCGTCGCCTCCGGGCTTGCTGCCGCACTGAGTTCATACTTCTGGGGACGCTTTTCAGACCGGTCATCCCGGCAGGTCCTGATCTATGCCGCGCTGCTGGGATGCCTTGCCATGCTGATGGCTCTGGCAGTGACGTTTCTCGTGCCTGCAGGTGTCATGGCGTATGCGATGGCGTTTGTCCTCTTTGTACTGATGATCGGTTACAAAGGCGTGCGGCTGGGCCGCTCCACGCATATCGTGGATATGGGCTCTGAAGAGACACGTGCGGCCTATACGGCGCTGTCCAATACGGTCGTTGGTGGACTGCTGTTGCTGGCGGCGGGTTTTGGTGCGCTGGCGTCGCTGGTTGGCAGCTGGGCGGTTATTGCGGTATTCGCTGCCATGTGCGCGTCGGCTGCCGCCGTCGCGTCCGGCCTTGAAGAGGTGCAGCAGACGTGACATCGCAGGAAGATAAAACCGGTGATCAGACCGGCCAGCAATCCGGATGGACCCCACCGACCGATCTCACTGAGCGCATCAAACTGGCGCTGGTGCCGCCATCCGTTGATATCCGGCGCCGGGTCAACCGGGAGCTGCGCAAAGGTGAGCCCGAGTTCGGTCTCGTGCCCTATCTGTGCGCGCGCGGCAAGGACGCCATCGACATCGGGGCCAATCGTGGCGTTTACACATGGTGGATGGCGCGCAGCGCGCGCCACGTGCATGCCTTCGAGCCCAACCCGAAGATGCTCGGCATCCTCAACCGGGTGCTGCCGTCAAACGCGACAAGCTATGCGGTGGGGCTGTCGGACAACGAAGGCGATGCCGGTCTCTTTGTGCCGCAACGGCGCAAGGGCTACTCCAACCAAGGTGGCTCCCTGTCGACCCGCAAGGCAGAGATTCCCCACGGCGAAGTGACCGTGCAGACCCGCACCCTCGACAGCTATGACCTGCGCGACATCGGATTCATCAAGATCGACGTCGAAGGCTTCGAAGCGCCAGTGCTGGCGGGCGCCCACGAGACGCTGGCCCGTGAGCGGCCGAACCTGCTGATCGAGCTTGAAGAGGCCCATACGGGTGAGCCGATCGAGGACATGCTGGCTGAGATCAGCGCCATGGGCTTCCAGGGATTTTTCATGCGCCATGGGCAGCTGACGGCGCTGGCCCATTTCGATCCGGAGGCGCATCACCGGCAGGCGGCGGCCAAGGCCGACTATGTCTTCAATTTCATCTTCATCCCGACCTGAACACGTCCCTTCCTGATGCTGACCGGCCTGCGCCCTGCGGCATTTACCTCTTCCATCGCAAAAAGCGTGCTTTGCCGTGCCAATGTGCTAAGAGGCGAGCATGATGAGATTACGTGCCTTCCGGGGAGCCCTTGCCTGTGGCCATGACGCCTGAAAGCCTCGCGATTTCGGCGGTTGTGCCGGTCAAGAACGAGGCGGAAAACATCCTGCCGCTTGTTACAGAGATCGATGCCGCGCTTCGGGAAACCGGGGCCGGCTACGAGATCGTGTATGTGGATGACGGCTCTGATGACGCCACACCGGCGCGCCTGAAAGAGACACAAGCCACGATCCCGGCCCTGCGGATCATCACCCACTCCAACAGTTGCGGCCAGAGCCGTGCAGTCGCGACGGGCGTGCGCTTTGCACGTGGCCGGATGATCGTCACGCTGGATGGCGACGGGCAAAACGTTCCGGCGGATATCCCCGCTATGTGGAGCAAGCTCGAAGGCGCGGATGACCTGATGGTCGCCGGACGGCGGATGAAGCGCCGTGATGTCTGGATCAAGCGGGTATCCTCGCGCTGGGCGAACCGTATCCGTGCCCGCTTGCTCAAGGACGACACACCGGACACGGGCTGCGGCCTCAAACTGTTTCCGCGCAATGCTTTTCTTGAGCTGCCCTACTTCAATCACATGCACCGTTTCCTGCCGGCGCTGATGCAGCGTCACGGCTACCGGGTCATCAATCACGATGTGCAGCACCGGTTCCGCGAGCACGGCACGTCGAAATACGGCACGCTGGACCGGCTGTTTGTCAGCATCTTCGACATCTTCGGCGTGATGTGGCTGCAGCGGCGCATGTCGCGACCCGACAGCATCCAAGACAGTTTGAGTACGGAATAAGCGGAGACGGGCCGGGTCATGCCACTCGCTGAACGCATCAAGGCACGGTTGCGGGCGCTCGATAGCCGGGCCGTCATGGTCATCGGTCTGGCCTTCTTCGCTTTCGGGACCGCCCTGACGCTGATCCTGTTCGGCAGTGCCTGGCTGGCGCTGGAGGGCGAAGGTGACGTGGCGTCGATGATTTCCAGCGTCGACGACCCGGTTCTCGCACCGCTTGCGGTCGTTCTCATCTATATCGGGCTGGGGGCGCTTGGCGCGCCGCAATTTCTCTTGCAGGCGGCTGCCATCATCGTCTTCGGGCCGTGGCTTGGTTTTGCCTATGCCTGGGGCGCGACGCTGGTCAGCTCATCGGTGTTCTACTGGGCCGGGCATTTTTCAGGCGCACAGGCGCTGCGCCGGTTTGCCGGTGTGCGCGTCAATGCCATCAGCGAGGCGCTCGGGCGGCATGGTATTCTGGCCAGTGCGGTCAGCCGCGTTGTGCCGACCATGCCTTTCGTGATTCTGAACATGGCCTTCGGCGCCAGCCATGTGAATTTCGGCAAATTCCTGATCGGAACCGGCATCGGCACCGTGCCCAAGGTGGCGGTTGTCGCCTATGTGGGCGCCAGCCTCGGCGACTTCCTGGCAAGCCGCGATCCAATGGATCTGGCGCTGATGGCCGCCATCATTCTCTTGTGGATTGTGTTTGCCTGGTGGGTGCGCCGCGCACTCAAGCGCTCCGGCTGGCAGAATGCCGTTGATGAGGCGGTGGATGCGCCTGAGGAAGAGGCGCGGACCAAGATCTAGGCGAACAGCTTCTTCCAGCAGGCGGTGATGACCTCGTCGCCGATGTCCAGAACCTTCTCCCGCCATATGGGATCTGCCGGGTTTGAGCATTCGCCGACTTCGGCGACGATCGCCTGCCCCTTATCGCTGTCGCGGTCGCCATGCGCCCATAACCAGCCTTCGGCGCGTTCGGCGAGGATCATGCGCTCACCCTCGAAAGTGCCGATCTCGCAGGAGAAGGCGCGGATGTCCGCATGCGGATTTTCCCGGCAGATACCTGCGGTCACGTTGCCCTGGGTCGGCGTCATGACGCTTTCTTCTCCGGCCGGGAACTTCACATTCTCCTCACCCAGCGCTTCGCACAGCCAGACGTAGCCCGGTGCGCCAACTTCGTGGCGGGAGAGCGCTTCATAGGTTGCGTAGTCGCCGGCACCCGTATGCATGTCGATGAGGACCGCTTCCTTCGCGTGGCGCAGCACGCCGCCGTAGATCTTTGATAGGGCGCGATTGGACTCCACGCGTTCCTTGCCGCCGTAGTAGACCGCGTCAGGGTAGGCGTACTGGCCTTCTGTGAACGCCTGCTGCACCCAGGCCATGCCGTGCTTTTCAACCAGCGCCCAGCCCTTCTCGATGAACTCGCCTGTGGTGGCGTCGTTCAGTTCCGTCGGGTTCAGGATGTCGTGCACGTCGTGGTAGGCCTGCGAGGTGGGTCTGTCGTCGCCCGGCAGCAGGAAGTTGCGGTTGATGTCCACATTGTCCTCGTTCTGCCGCCGCACCCAGGCGAAGCCATAGGGGTTGTGCGCATGGACGAGCAGGATCGCCCCGTCATCCGGGAGGGTGAGAGTGTCCAGCATGTCGTTGAGGAACTGCGCCTGCACAGCAGAGCCGGACGGGCCCTCGGTGCCGTGGGTCCCGCAACTGACCGAGAACACCCGGGCCGGGCCGGATGTATCGGTAATCTCCGGGCCGAGATATGCCGTATCGATTGTCAGGTCGCGATCATCCGGCCCCTTCGCTTTCAGCGTAAAGGCATCAAGTGTGAAGCCGCGCTGGGTAGCCAGTTCGCGAAACTGATCGCGGAAGGCGTAATAGTCGGGCTGGAAATACGCGACCATGGTGCCCTCCGATTGATCTTTGGTCTATTCAGCGGCGTGCGATGGCGCCGCCTGTTCCGCCTGCCGGGGTGTTACTTCAGGTGCTGCCGTATGGGCAGCCATGGGCTTCATGCCGAGGCGCGCCAGAAGCGCCTTGTCATGGTCCTCGCCGGGATTGTCGGTGGTCAGCAGCTTGTCGCCGACGAAGATCGAATTGGCGCCCGCGAGGAAGCAGAGGGCCTGCAACTCGTCGGACATGTGCTCACGGCCGGCGGAGAGCCGCACCATGGATGCCGGCATCATGATCTTGGCAACGGCGATCGTGCGGACGAACTCCAGCGGGTCGAGGTCCTCGACCTCACCCAGCGGCGTGCCGCCAACCTTCATCAGAGAGTTGATAGGCACGCTTTCGGGATGCTCCGGCAGGTTTGCGAGCTCCATCAGCATGTCGGCGCGGTCCTTCTGCTCCTCGCCCATGCCGATGATGCCGCCGGAACAGACATGGATGCCCGCATCGCGCACATGCGCCAGGGTGTCGATGCGGTCATCGAAGGTGCGGGTGGTGATGATGTCGCTGTAGTACTCGCGGCCTGTATCAATGTTGTGGTTGTAGTAGTCGAGACCGGCGTCGCGTAGGCGCAGGGCCTGGTCCTCGGTCAGCATGCCGAGCGTTACACAGGCTTCCATGCCCATGTCCTTGACGCCGCGGACCATGTCGCACACGGCATCCAAGTCCCGGTCCTTCGGATTGCGCCAGGCGGCGCCCATGCAGTAGCGCGTGGCACCACGGTCCTTCGCCTTGGCGGCTTCGGCCAGCACCTTGTCCACATCCATTAGTTTGGAGGCCTTGAGGCCGGTCTCGAACTTGGCGGACTGAGAGCAGTAGCCGCAGTCTTCCGGGCAGCCGCCGGTCTTGATCGACAGCAGCTCTGACTGCTGCACTTCATTGGGGTCGAAATGGCGGCGATGTGCGGTCTGGGCGGCAAACAGCAGGTCGTTGAACGGCATCTCGAAAAGCGCTGTCACGTCCTCGCGGGTCCAGTCGTGGCGCAGGTCGGATTGCTGTTCGGTCATGGTACTGCCTCTAACTGATTTTGTTGGCCGCAGGTTAGCGGCCCGCGGCGCTGAATGCGAGAGGTCACGGCAACCTTGTGCCAGGCGGGTCTTCTACCGGTCGGCGGAATGCTAGTCCGCAGCTGCGGAATGGCTCTGTGCCGGGGGCACGTAGAGCTCGTTCATGTATTCGGTTAGCGCCTTTTTGGCGACGTTGGGGTCCATGACGTTCAGCAGTTCGTTGATCTCGGTGGTGCCGTCGGGCAGCTCGCCTGAGTCCGTCGAGCCGAGCATCTTCATGAACTCCTGGAACAGCTCCGGCGTGAAGTCTTCCGGCTTGAGTGCCTTCACGAACTCCTTGATGTCGGCGGGCACGGCTTCTTCGTTGGTCGCCTTCACAATGTCGGTGCATTCGCGCAGGTCTTTCAGCATGGCGTCTGCCTGCGCGAGGCTCGCCTGGTCGATGGACAGATGAATGTTCTCCTTCGAGCCGAAGAAACCAAGCTGGGGCTGGATGAACCAGCCACGCTTCTTCATCTCGTCGATCACCGGGAAAATGCTCATGACATCGGAGGTGAAAGCGATCAGGCACAGTTCCGGGTCACCGAGGATCTGGTATTCGGGCATCTCGGCGATGCCGGCGCGGATCTTCTTGGTGGCCTGCAGCATCCTGTCGGCGATGCCGAGATAGCCTTCATCGCCGAGGAAGTTCATGACTGCCCAGGCGGCCGCCATGGGTCCGCCGGTCTTGGTGGAGAGGATTGTCGGGTTGATGACCGTGTAGCCTGTCCAGTTGGAACAGGTGAAGATCTGGTGGCGGCGCAGGTCCTTGCTGCGCTGGAGAATGACGCTCGCGCCCTTTGGACAGTAGGCATATTTGTGCAGGTCCATGGACATGGAGGTGACGCCGTTGACCTCAAATGAAAATGGCGGCACGTCTTCGCCGAGCCGGCGCCAGTAAGGCAGCATGAAGCCACCGATACAGCCATCCACGTGAAAGAGCAGATCGTGCTTCCTGGCGATGGCGGCAATCTCTTCGATGGGGTCAATCACGCCATGGGCGTAGGACACGGCTGACGCCACGATCTGGATCGTGTTGGGCGTGATCGCATCCTCGATGGCTTTCGGGTCGGCCTTGTAGGTGTCCGGGTCCATCGGGACGAGCACCGGCTTGATGCAGAAGTATTGCGCGGCTTTTTGAAACGCCGCGTGCGCCGTCACTGGCAGGATGATCTCCGGTTCGGTGATCTCGGGCTTCTTCTCGCGGAAGTAGTCGCGCGCCGTCTTGACTGCCAGGAGACAACTTTCCGTCCCGCCGGACGTGAAGTTGCCGACCACTTCGTCATCACCCTGCAGGTGCGCAATCGCCATTGAGACGAGTTCGTTCTCGAAGCGCAGCAGGCTTGGATAGACCGTCGGGTCGAGTGCGTTTTCGGTCAGGTAGCGGGTGTAGGCGCGCTTTGCGACCTCGTCGACCTCCGGGCCCGCGTCATAGATATAGGCAAAGGTGCCGCCGCCCTTGACGTCCAGATCATCCGTGCCGAAGGCTTCGAGCGCTTCGAATACTTCGTCCTGCGACTTGCCCTTTGCGGGCATCCCCATGGCCATATGTCCTGCTCCCCGGCATGTTGTTTCGGGGATATGGCATCATGAAGCCGGGACACCCGCAAGAGCGGGCATGTCAGGCAGCAGACTCGGTGCGGCTGTCGATCTCTGTCAGGAACTGCTGGAGTTTGGTGACGGCCGGGACGGCAGCGGCGCTGACGCGCTTCAGGATCGCAATGCGCTTCTCGTCGTCCGGAGACACCTGCTTGATCATCTTCGAGAACCCATCCAGCCGGTTGCCCTGCAGCCACTCATCAAGGCCCGGTTCCTGCGACCAGGCATACTGGTTCATCATCGCCGCGAAGGTGAAGCGCACGAAATCGTCGCCACCTTCGGGCAGGGGCACGACCCCACAAAGCTGGTTCTTCTTGGCTTCGTCGTCATCGCTGTAATTCGCTTCGACATGGGCAATCAGTGAGGCACTGAAGGTCGGCTGGTAGGAGCGGATGAACTGCGGTGTGATGACATTGCCGTTGAAGACCGGGCGCGTGTCCTTGTTAGTGATGGCAGTCGCTGAGCAATCGACATGGATCGTGCGCGGCGTAGTCGGGATCGTGCCTTTGTCGAGCACGATCTCGTTTTGCGAAACCGTCTGCACGTGGCCCATGCGGACCACGTTCCTGATGCGGCGCAGGGCCTCAAGCTCAAGCGGGCTAATGGTGGCGCCGTGGAACATGGTCGGCCGCACGTCAGGATCAAAGCGGACGAAGTAGCCGCAGGCTTCGAGCCGGTCGAACATGTCGTCGACGGACTCGGACGCCGCAATGCCTTCCATATAGGCCGCCTGGGTGCCGACAGTTGCCTCGAAGAACTCGGGCATCGGCTGCGTGTTGGCGCGATTGAGCAGCCACGCATCGCGTGACTTGATCCAGGTAATGCTGTCGGGATCGACGCCGGTTTCCAGAAGCCACAGACAGGCATCGATGCCTGTCTTGCCGCCGCCGATGACCACATAGCCATCGGGCGTCTCGCTGACCTTCGGCAGATCGTTGAGCGGCATGAAGGTCACGCCGTCCTCGACGGTGAAGTTCGGCGTGTGGGTGGACGGTACCGAGTTCGTCAGGAAGGCCGCATCGACCAGCTTCTTGGCGACCTTCACTTCGTATTCCTGGCCGCCCGTGATCGAGTGGAAGCGCGCGACCCCGTCTTCCATGCCGGTGTAGCGGCACATCGGGAAATATTGCACGCGCCCGGTCGGCAGAAATGTGTGCCGCATGACCTGGTCGTAATAGGAGTTGATGTCAGCGCCGGAGGAAAGATCACCCATGCCCTTGTTGAGGCCCGCGAGATCCTTCTTGCCGGTCGACAGTTCGCGCGAGGCCACGCCGTAGAAGGAGGCGGGCTGGTGCAGTGTCACGAAGGGGTAGGCATCATTCCAGTGACCGCCCGGCTTTGCGTGCCCATCAACGATCAGGATGCGGGCGTCGGTTTCACTGATCAGCGTGTCGACAAAGGCCATGCCCATCGCGCCCGCGCCGACGACCAGATAGTCGGTTTCCAGAACTTCCGTCATCGCAGTCTTCCTTTGGTGTGCCGGCGCCAAGGGGGGCCGCGCCCGTTTGATCTTTGACATAACACCGTTATGTTTGTGGTGCGATTTCTAATAACAGTGTTATGGTGTGTCAAGCACCCAAGCATCAACCACAGGGCCTGGCGGCCGATGGCCATACAAGAAGCAAAAAAAGACAAGGCAGAGCCTCAAAAACCAGACGATGCCAAGCGCAAGATTCTTGCTGCTGCGTCGGAGTTGTTTCTGGAGGGTGGCGCGAAGTCGCTCAGTGTCCGGGCCATCGCGGCGCGGGCCGGGATCTCGACGATCGGTATCTACAGCCACTTCAAAGGCAAGCAGGGCATACTGGACGCGCTCTATGTTCAGGGCTTCGAGCTGGTTATCGAGAGCATGCTTGTGACCGACCGGGGCTCGGGGCCACGGAGCGCCATGCTGACGGCGGCACGGCAGTATCTCGATATGGCGGAGGGCCACTCGGCCCACTACAGGCTGATCTTCGGTGAGCGTCATCCCGACTTCGTGCCGTCACCGGAAGCGCGGGAGGTTGGCGCACGGGCCTTCACCACTATGGCGCGGCATGTGGCGGCCCTGCTGCCCCAGGATGCGGCGCGCAAGCTGAAGGACGATGCAGCGGTGCGTATCTGGGCCCTGCTGCACGGCTATGTGAGCCTGCACCAGCACGAAGTATCCGAGCTTGTCGACATGAGTGACTGGAAAGAGCAGGCAGTTCAGTCGATGAGTGTCCTGCTCGACCAGATGCAGACCCAGAGCGTGTCGCACTGATACTGCAGTGCTGCCAGGTGGACCTTCCGGCACCGCCTGCTACAGTCCCGCCGGGTCAGGGGGGAAGCGTATGAGCGCGCAGACAGATACACACGCCGGTGGTGTTACCAGTGCAATTGGCGGACCCGTCGCTTCGCGGACCGGGCAGGTCTCGTGGGCCATGTTCGACTGGGCCAACCAGCCCTATTTCACCCTCATCACCACGTTCATCTTTGCTCCCTACTTCGCCGCCACCTATGTGGGCGATGCAACACGCGGACAGGCCCTGTGGGGAGAAGCGCTGGGCTATGCCGGGCTGGTCATTGCCGTCGTGTCACCGATCCTCGGGTCAATTGCGGATCAGACCGGGCGGCGCAAGCCGTGGCTCCTGGCGTGCACGCTGGTGTTCTGTGCAGCAGTGTCCTGTCTCTGGTTTGCCGTGCCGGGCGAGGGCGCGATCAATCCGGTGCCCATCATGCTGGCTGTCGCCATGGCGGCGATCGCGATGGAATTCGCGGTGGTGTTCAACAATGCCATGTTGCCGTCGCTCGTCTCTTCAGCACGCATGGGCACATTGTCCGGTCTGGGGTGGGGCATCGGGTATGTCGGCGGCTTGCTGGCCCTGATCCTGATGCTGTTCTTCCTGGCGGCGGACCGGGAAACCGGCCTGACCATGCTCGGGACGCCGCCGCTGCTGCCGTTGGATCCGACCCTGTCTGAAGCAGACCGCTTTGCCGGGCCGATGACGGCTCTCTGGTTTGCCGTCTTCATCATTCCCCTGTTCCTGTTCACACCGGATGCGCCGGCGACAGGCGTGCGTCCGGCGCGGGCCGTGCGGCAGGGGCTCAAGCAGTTGCGGACGACGCTGGGGCATCTGCGGCGTTACCGGAACATTGCCCTCTACCTGCTCTCGCGCATGCTCTATTTCGACGGGCTGTCAGCGATCTTCGCCTTTGGCGGTATCTATGCCGCAGGCATCTTCGGCTGGGAAATCATGACGCTGGGCCTGTTCGGGATCATTCTCTCCGTGTTTGCGGCCGCGGGCGCCTTTATCGGCGGCTGGCTTGACGACCGGATCGGATCGAAGCGGACGATCCAGATTTCCGTCTTCGGCCTCATCATTGCGACTTTGGGCTCTGCCTCCATCGGGCCGGACACGATCTTCTTCACGGTTCCGGTCGAGTCGCCGCAGCCGGGCGCTGTGCCCTTCTCCAGTATCGGCGAGCAGATCTACCTGTTGTTCGGCATTCTCATCGGCATCTCCGGCGGGCCGGCGCAGGCGGCAAGCCGCACACTGCTGGCGCGCATGGCGCCGCCAAGCATGATGACAGAGTTCTTCGGCCTCTATGCCCTGTCCGGCAAGGCGACAGCCTTTCTGGCGCCGCTCGCCATCGCCTGGGCCACCACGGCCTATGACAGCCAGCGGGCTGGCCTTGCGGTCATTGTGGTCTTTCTCTCGGTTGGGTTTATGCTGCTCTTCGGTGTTGCCGAACGTCGCGAAGAAGCTGTGACGGACTGACTGCACCAAACTTCAGTGTCCGGCGTATCCGGGCCACAGGCGCTCGGGGGAGGGCACAGGCTTGTCACAAGACGTCACGGAAATTCCCGTCACGCCGTCAACACCTGCTGGTGTGGACGAACCGGGTCCAGACAACCGCGCCGCCGACGGTGGCACACCTGCCGACCGGCGCGGGCAGATTTCCTGGGCAGTCTTTGAGTGGGCCCGCAACCCCTATGTGCTGCTGGTCACGATCTATGTGTTTGCGCCCTATTTCTCCAACACGGTTGTCGGTGACCCGGTGCAGGGGCAGGCGATCTGGGGTTACATCAACGGTTTCGCCGGCGCTGCGATTGCCATCCTCGCGCCGTTTCTCGGGGCGATCGCCGACCTTGGCGGTAGCCGCAAGCCATGGATCATGGCGTTCACGGCGCTCATGGTCCCGGCCATGGTTATCCTGTGGTTCGCGCTGCCGGAGAATGGGGGCATCGGCATCTGGGGCGTGACGATTTCCATCGTCACGATCACCATTGCCTATGAGTTCTCGGCGGTGTTCCACAATTCGATGCTGCCGTCGATCGCGCCTCATTCGCGTATCGGTTTTCTGTCCGGTCTGGGGCTGGCGCTCGGCAATCTCGGCGGCCTGCTGATCCTCATCTTTATGCTGGTGTTCTTCACCCTGCCGGGCAATGTGCCGTGGTCATTTGTTCCGGATACACCGCTTTTCGGGCTTGACCAGTCACAGTTCCAGGACAGCCGCATATCGGGGCCGGTTGCTGGGATGTGGCTTGCGGCCTTTTCGCTGCCCCTGTTCCTGTTCACACCGGATGCGGCGCGCAACGCCATCGGCGTATGGGAAGCGATGCAGAAGGGCGTTGCGCGCGTCGTGCAGACGGTGATGCGGCTCAAGCACTATCGCAATGTCGCGACCTATCTGGGCGCACGCATGCTCTACAATGACGGCAAGACCGCCGTGCTGATCTTCGGCGGCGTCTATGCAGCCGGCGTGTTTGGCTGGGGCGCCCTCGACATGCTGGTCTACGGCATCGTGCTGTCGGTCTTTGCTGTCCTGGGCGGTCTGCTCGGCGGTTGGCTCGATGACACTTTCGGTTCGAAGGTCGCCATCATGACCTCCATCGGCGGCACGACAGTCGGGCTGATGCTTGCTGTGTCGATCACGCCAACAGAACTGTTCTTCCAGCCCTATGAGAGCACTGAGCCGATCTGGTCGCTGCCCTTTTTCCAGACGGTGCCGGAGATCACCTATCTGGCTGTTGTGATCCTCATCGCTATCTTCATCACTGCGGCCTATGCGAACTCCCGCACCATGCTCGCCCGTATCGCGCCGGCCAAGATGATGACGGAGTTCTTCGGTCTCTACGCGCTGTCAGGGACTGCGACGGCCTTCGTTGCGCCGATCCTGGTCGGGTTCTCGACGGACATCTTCGACAGTCAACGCGCGGGCTTCGGGTCAATCCTGCTGCTGCTGATCGCGGGCCTCATCGTGATGCTCTATGTGCGCGAGGAGCGGTCCGAGCGGGCAGAAGACGACCACTAGGCGTTGGAGCGCGAGGGGGAACGATGAGCGAGGGTTGGCCGCGCGGCGAAGAAGAGACAGCCATCGGTACGCCGTCTGCTGTTGCGGGTGAGCCCGAAAACCATACACGCGGCCAGATTGGCTGGCTGATGTATGAGTGGGCCAACCAGCCCTACTTCTCTCTCATCACGATCTTTCTGTTCGCCAACTATTTCGCCAATGTCTTCTATCAGGGTGATCCGGCGGACGGGCAGGCCTACTGGGGCTACACACAGGCGATTGCCGGGGTCGCCATCGCGCTGATGTCGCCCATCCTCGGGGCGATGGCGGATGCAGCGGGTCCGCGCAAACCGTTCATCGGTTTCTTTCTGGTCGGGGTTCTGCTCGGCTGCGCCGGGTTGTGGATTGCCGAGCCGGGCGGTGCGGTTCTGCCGGTCATGCTGCTGGTGATTCTTGCCTCGATCTCGGCCGAGTTTGTGCTGACATTTGCCAATGCCATGCTGCCGAATATCGCAACCGAGCGGCGGATGGCCCTCCTCTCCGGTGTCGGCTATGGCATCGCACAGGTAGCGGGCATTCTGGTTCTCGCGCTTGTGCTGTTTGCGTTTCAGCTTCCCGGGAACATCGAGGCTGCATTCGTTCCCGAGGCGCCGCTGCTTGGCCTTGACCGGAGCCAGTATGAAGACGAGCGCATTGTCGGGCCGCTTGCCGGGCTGTGGTTCTTCATCTTCATGCTGCCGCTGTTTCTACTGACACCTGACCAGCCGAGATCAGGCCTGAACCGCGTCAGCGCCGCCCGGCAGGGCCTGCGCCAACTGGGCGAGACGTTCCGCCGTTTGAAGCATTTCCGCAATATCGCGCTCTATCTGATCGCGCGGATGCTCTACTACGACGGTTGTGCGGCCATCTTCATGTTCGGCGGTATCATCGCCGGGGCGCTGTTCGGATGGAGTGCGCTGGAACTCGCGATGTTCGGCATCATCGTGACCCTGTTCTCCGGCCTTGGTGGATTTCTCGGTGGCGTCATCGATGCGCGTGTCGGCAGCAAGCGGACGATCCTCATCTCGCTGGTTGTCGTTATCCTCGCATCCGTTGCGCTCGTCTCTGTTGACAGCGATACGATGTTCTTCGTCATGGAGGTCGCGCCGCGCGCAGAAGGGGCAGCCCCGTTCACCAGCGCGGGCGAGATTGCCTTCCTCGGGATCGCCTGTGTGTTCGGGCTGGCCGTTGGTCCGGCGCTGGCATCGAGCCGTACGATGCTGGCACGGCTCGCTCCGCGGGAGATGATGGCCGAATTCTTCGGCCTCTATGCATTGGCGGGCAAGGCCACGACTTTCCTTGCACCGCTGACGATCGGCATCGTCACCCAGGCAACCGGCAACCAACGCCTCGGTCTGTCGATTGTGTTGATTTTCCTGCTGGCCGGCTTCGCGCTGATGCTGTTCGTGCGTGAGGAGCGGTCCTCAGCCATTCACGCCTGAGCCTTAGCTTCCTACTCGAGCACGACGGCCGTGCCGCAGGCGGTGGCCATGAGGATCGAGCCGCGGGATCCGACAGACTCATAGTCGATGTCGACACCGACGACCGCATTGGCGCCCATGGCCTGAGCGTGCGCGACCATGTCCTCGACTGCCGCTTCGCGGCTGGACCGGAACACTTTCTCATAGGCGCCGGAGCGTCCGCCGAAGAAGTCGCGCAGACCGGCAAAGATATCGCGGACGACATTGGCCCCGGTCACAGCTTCGCCGGCAACCAGCCCCTTGTACTCGACGATGCGGCGGCCTTCGATGGCATTGGTCGTGGTCACGAGCATGGTGGTCTCCCGGATGAACTAGTGCCGGAAGTGACGCATACCAGTCAGCACCATGGCAAGACCTGCCTCATCCGCTGCCGCGATGACCTCATCGTCGCGGATGGAGCCGCCCGGCTGGATCACGGCAGTGGCGCCTGCTTCAGCGGCACTGAGCAGGCCGTCGGCGAAGGGGAAGAAGGCGTCCGAGGCAACGACCGACCCTTTTGCCAGGGCGTCGGTCAGGCCGGCTTCCCTGGCGGCATCTTCAGACTTGCGGGCGGCGATACGGCTTGAATCCACCCGGCTCATCTGGCCTGCGCCGATGCCGACCGTGGCGTTATCCTTGGCATAGATGATGGCGTTGGACTTGACGTGCTTGGCAACGCGGAAAGCAAAGAGAAGATCGCTCATCTCCTGTTCGCTCGGTGCGCGCTTGGTTACGACCTTGAGATCTGCCGGCATAACGCGGCCCGAGTCGCGCGACTGCACGAGCATGCCGCCCGCAACCGTCTTGGCCGTGAAGCCCGGTGCCGCCGGGTCGGGCAGGCCACCGGTAATCAGCAGGCGGAGATTTTTCTTCTTTGCGATGATCTCCCGCGCGGCTTCATCGGCGTCAGGCGCAATGATGACTTCGGTGAAGATGCCGGCGATCTGCTCGGCAGTGGCGCCGTCCAGCGTGCCGTTGAGCGCGATGATGCCGCCGAAAGCCGAGACAGGATCGCAGCGCAGCGCCTTTTCATAGGCGTCAGCCAGCGTCGGCCCCAGCGCCACACCGCAGGGGTTGGCATGCTTGATGATGGCAACAGCCGGCTGCTCGGTTCCGAATTCGGCCACGCACTCGAACGCGGCGTCCGTATCGTTGAGATTGTTGTACGAAAGCTCCTTACCCTGCAGCTGGGTCGCGGTGGCGACACCGGGGCGGGCCTCGGTCGTCTTGTAGAAAGCCGCAGTCTGGTGCGGGTTCTCGCCATAGCGCAGTGTCTGGGCCAGGGTGCCGGCGACAGCCCGATAGGCGGGCGCCTCATCGTCGAGTTCGGCTGCAAACCAGTTTGAGATTGCTGCATCATAGGCTGCCGTGCGGGCATAGGCCTTGGCGGCGAGGCGACGACGCAGATCGAAACTCGTCTGATTGTCATGGGCGTCCATATCCGAGAGCACTGCGTCGTAGTCCGATGCGTCCACAACCACGGCCACACCCTCGTGGTTCTTGGCGGCGGCGCGGATCATGGCCGGGCCGCCGATGTCGATGTTCTCAATTGACGTTGCGTAGTCGGCACCTTTCGCGATCGTTTCCTCGAACGGGTAGAGGTTCACCGCCAGAAGATCGATGGGCACGATGTTGTGCTTGTTCGCCGCTTCTTCATGTTCGGCATTCCCGCGCATGTACAGAAGTCCGCCGTGGACGCCCGGATGCAGCGTCTTCACCCGTCCGTCCATCATCTCCGGAAACTGGGTGATGTCCGATACATCAGCAACTTCGAGGCCTGCGTCGCGCAGTGCCTTGGCTGTGCCGCCTGTCGAAACCAGTTGCACACCGCGCGCGGCGAGGGCCGTGCCGAATTCGATAAGGCCCGATTTGTCGGACACCGAAAGAAGAGCGCGACGGACGGGGCGGAGAGGAGCTTGCGGCGTGGTCATGAGTGGCAAAGCCTTTGTCAGGGCGGGAGGAGCGGGATGTCCCAGCATGAAACCTGCGAGGACATGGCGGGCGCGATAGCACGTTTGGCCGTGCGGCTGAACCCCACCGGGCGGGCAAGGGGGACGTGCGCTGGCGCCGGGTCTAGTTGGCGTCCGGATCAGTCATCGGCGGCACGACTGGTTCCACCTCTTCCGGCGCGAACGCGTCCGTCTGCTCCGGTGTCTCCTGGGTATCTGCGGCGGTTCCAAGATTGCGCGTGGTGAGGCGGCGGAAGCTCCATTTGATATGGGCTTCGCCACGAAACACGTGATGATTCACGACGATCTGCTGGGACCGGCGGGGTGGCCCGGCCTGCCCCATATAGATCGAGTCTTCCAGACCCATCTCGGCGTTGCCGCTGGCGCGAAACTGCCAGCCGTCGCCGTTGGGCAGGAGCGCCAGGATGGTCGTGCCGTCATGGGCCAGCGACGCGCGCACATCCGGGTGCAGATGAAAGCGGACGGCGAAGTCCTCTTCCGTTTCGCCGCGCTTGACGAGGCCGAACGGATCCCACCAGGGCTGCCGGCCTGTCCGCAGGCGGAACAGGGTGTCCTCGCCCCTGAAATCGTCGCCATCGGCGGACAGATAGACACGGCGCTCATGCTCGAGGCCAAAGCGCGGCACATAGCCGTCGTGGCGCATTTCAAGCCAGACGCCGCGGTCTTCCTCGGTGCGGCGGCTTTCCACAAGTTTCGGGCCGTCAACCAGCCGGGCGCCGAGGAGCCTTCTGATCCAGCGCATCTTCAGAATGCGGGCGGATGAGGTGTTCTCGACGGTGACTGTCGAGTGCGCCGCCGTGGTGCGGGTCGCGTCCGCCCACTCGTCTGCCTGGGGCCCGCGCGCCTGGCTGTCGCTGGGGCCGCAATTGACGATCAACCGGTGGCGGCCGGCGCTCATTTCAAAGCTCAGGCATCCGGCGTGAGCCGCCTGTGCGTATGCGGGTCTGGGGGGCGCCCCTGTGTCCACGATTACCAATGTGCGCCCGGCGGCGGCGCGCTGGAAACCAGAATGCGGTGCAAAGCCGAACGGACGGCCATGGGCATCGTCACGGGCGAGGACTGCATCGACAGCGCCGCCGGCTCCTTCGGCAGCGCCATTGAACAATGCCAATCGTCCGTCGCCATGGCGGAAGAAGCGCAGCATTGGCATCGCCCGGTCGATGGCGCCGAGCATGGCAGCCGGCACCTCGACGTCACGGGCCATCAAGGCATCGCGCAAGGTCACCAGATCCGTCAGCAGCTCCAACTGAGTCTGCGGATTGCGGCTGAGATGGCCTCCATCCGGAAGTAACTGCCTGTCGAGTTCGCGCGTCAGCAGCATCAGGCCCTTTGCAAGACGGCTGCGCCCTTCGGTCAAAGTGATTCCCGACAGCGTGAGCCCGATGGCAGCCGTGAGGCGGGGCAGACCTTCAGGCGCTCTGCGCGCGGTGCGGGCCAGATGCCGGGCCTGGGCCGCCATGGACCGCAGCAGTGTTGAGCGGTAGATGAGCTCGGCGTTCTCAAGCAGAAGACTTCCGTGGACGGACCATGAGATGAGCCGTCGGCCGATCACATGAGGTTGCCAGCCGACAGTGTGCCACCGGCCGCAGGTATCGAGCCACAGCCGCGCAATGGTCTGCGCCGTCGCTGCCTTCTCGTCGCTGGACACAGCCGCCAGATGGCGCAGCCAGCCGAAGCCATGCAGGTCTTCCGCGAAAGCGGGCGACGGCAATTCCATGGTGAAGAGTGCATCACGCACATTGTCGATGCTGCCGCCGGCAACGTCGAAGCGCCCGGTGAGAATGCGCTCGCCGGTCTGAGTGCGCGCCGGGCGTAGCTCCGGCGGATTAAGAACGATTGCGTCCGGCAGTGGCCCGCGCAGGGTGAGGTGATAGGGCTTGGAGGCATAGGCGGCGTTGGCGAGCATGGCAGCGCCACGCGCAAGAGAGCGGGCTGCTATCTGTCCGGTCAGTTCCGCCGGGCCGCTCATGATCCTGCGCCGTCCCCCTGATCGTGTGTGGTCTACGCCCCGCCTCGGAGAGCCTTCATATTGGCGGCATAATGGTCCGGACCGCCCTTGAATGTGGCACTGCCGGCCACGAGGACATCTGCCCCGGCGGCAATGACGCGCGGTGCTGTTTCGGTATTGATGCCGCCGTCCACTTCCAGATGGATGTCACGTCCCGTCGCATCGATCCTGGCGCGCAGGGCTTCGATCTTGCGCAACTGGCTCTCGATGAATTTCTGGCCGCCGAAACCGGGATTGACGCTCATCACGAGAATGAGGTCGACATCGTCGATCACCATGTCAACGGCTTCTGCCGGTGTGCCCGGATTGAGCGAGATGCCGGGCCGCTTTCCGAGGGAGCGGATCAGCTGCAGCGTGCGGTGAATATGCGGCCCCGCTTCGGCATGGACCGTGATGATGTCCGATCCGGCGTCCGCGAAGGCCTCCACATAAGGGTCGACGGGCGCAATCATCAGGTGCACGTCAAATGTCTTGTCCGTATACCCGCGCAGTGCCTTCACCACCATCGGGCCGATGGTGAGATTGGGTACGAAATGGCCATCCATCACGTCGACATGGATGAAGTCTGCCCCGGCATCGGCAACAGCGCGCACTTCCTCGCCCAGACGGGCGAAATCGGCGGACAGGATCGAGGGGGCGATTCGGACGTTTTGCATGGCTTTGACGTAGCAGAGCTACCCCGGCTGCGGCAACAAAGGAGCGCGCGCCTTTAGTCTTGTCTGCGTCTCAGGCGCGCGGCGAAAAAGCCGTCCATGCCACCTGTTTCCGCCCACAGGGTCGGCAGTGTTCGTAAGTCACCGTTAGGCGTCAGCGCGCCGTCAAGGCCGGAGAGCTCGTCTGCGCGTACGGGAAGGCGCTCAAACTCTGGATGATCCGAGAGAAACCCTTCGATCTGGGCCTCGCCTTCTTCAGGCTGAAGTGAACAGGTGCAGTAAATGAGAAGGCCGCCGCGAGCAGTCAGTTCTGCCGCGCGCTCCAGCAGCCGCTTTTGCTGCGCGACGAGTTTCGACAGGTCGCGGGTCGATTTGAGCAGCGGGATGTCCGGGTGGCGGCGGATCGTGCCGGTCGCCGAACAGGGGGCGTCCAGGAGCACATGGTCAAACGGTGCAGCGCCTGCAGGCGGGTCCCATGTCAGAGCGTCTGCCGTCACGACATCGGCCTCAAGGCGCGTCCGCTTGAGATTGTGGGTCACTCGGACCAGCCGCTTGGCGGAACGGTCGAGGGCGGTCACCTGCGCGCCGGCTGCGGCGAGTTCCAGCGTCTTGCCGCCGGGGGCCGCGCACATGTCGAGCACGCGTGTACCGGACACCTCACCGAAGAGGCGCGCGGGGAGGGCAGCTGCTGCATCCTGGACCCACCACTCACCGTCACCGAAGCCGGGCAGCGTATCGACCCGGCCACCCTCCATGAGACGCACGGAGCCTGTCGGCAATACGCTGCCGGCGAGTTTCTCTGCCCAGCCGGTCGCATCGGATTTGACTGAGATATCAAGTGGCGCCTCGACAAGATGCGCGCGGGCAATGGCCTCGGCGGTGGCGTCGCCATAGGCTGCACGCCAGCTTTCAAGCAGCCAGTCGGGTGTGTTGAGACTGACGGGATCCTGTGCGTCGCGAATGGCCGCGCCGTCGCGTGAAGCGCGGCGCAGGACCGCGTTGATGAGTCCGGAAAAGTGCCGGGCATTCCTGTCGGTCTTGGCGAGGGCCACGCATGCGCTCACCGTGGCATGGGGGGCGACGTCCAGAAACAGCAGTTCCGCGAGGGCGCCGACGAGGATTTGCCGCGCGATGCCTGACTTCGGCGGCAATGGCTTGTCGAGGAAGTGCTTGAGGATATCGGTGATCTGGCCGTGACGGCGCAGGGCCGTCGCGGCGATGGTGCGCGCAAAACCGCGGTCGCGGGGATCGAGGCGCGCCAGCGTGCCGTTGATGTCCTGCTCGGTTGCGAGGGCCTCGTCGAGCGGACGCCCCTCTTGCAGAACCGCGGTCAGCAGCGCTGTCGACGCGCGTCGGGCGCCAAGGCCGGGCGTCTTGCCGCCGGGCCGGGTATTCGGGCTTCTGCGGCTGACGGGCCGGCGCGTTTTTCGTACAGTCATGCGGCGCAGCTATAAGCGCATCACAGGGGAAAGGACAAGGCTGCCGCTATGCGGTGGTCAAACTCAGGCAGGGGCACTAATGGCTCATTACCTCGCAAACATGATGGCCGCAGACCGGGGCACTGAGGCCGCATACGAGTTTGATGGCGATGCGGCGTTGCTCGACGGAGACGCGGGCAGCGTTGTTGATGCCTTCTTCGGAACACTGGAACTCGCCCCGATCCCGAAAGGCGAACTCGACTATGACGTCGACGCAGCGTTCAAGCGGGACACCGCGGCGGGCATGGTCGTGACCGCCATGGGCTCTTTGCATCTGCACGGGAATGACGGGCCGCCGATGCCGTTCATGGTAATGATTTCAAAGAAATAGTCTGCGGGAGTGTGCCGCTAGCCCCAGGGACGTGCGGCCTCGCCACCGTCGGTTTCACCCGCCATGGCACGCAGGGCGGCAATGCGGTTGGCCGTGTTCGGGTGTGTCGTGAACAACCCGTCACGCTTATGGGCATGCAGCGGGTTGATGATGAAGAGCGATGCCGACGCCGGATTGCGCTCGGCCACGTCATTGTCGATGCGCTTGGCGAAGCCTTCGATCTTTTCCAGGGCTGATGCCAGCCACAGCGGGCGGCCGCAAATCTCGGCCCCCATGCGGTCAGCCTCGTATTCGCGGGTGCGGCTGATCGCCATCTGAACCAGCGCGGCGGCCAGCGGTGCGAGAAGCATCACTGCAATTGCCCCAATGATGCCGATGGGGTTGTTGCGGTTGCCGCCGAAGAACAGCGCGAAGTTGGCCAGCATGGAGATGGCGCCGGCCAGCGTCGCCGTGATCGTCATGGTGAGTGTGTCGCGGTTCTTCACATGCGCCAGCTCATGGGCCATGACGCCGGCGACTTCCTGAGGCGTCAGCCGTGACAGCAGACCGGTCGTGGCTGCCACGGCAGCGTTCTCAGGATTGCGGCCCGTGGCGAAGGCGTTGGGCTGATCATTCTCGATGATGAAGACCTTGGGCATCGGCAGGTCCGCATTGGCGGCAAGCTGCTGCACCATCTTGTAGAGGTCGGGGGCTGAGCTTTCATCGACCTGGCGCGCTCCATACATGCGCAGCACCATCTTGTCGGAGTTCCAGTAGGCGAAGGCGTTCATGCCCAGAGCTACGACAAAGGCAATGGCCGCTCCGCCCATACCGCCGAGCAGATACCCGATCCCCAGAAACAGCGCGGTCATTGCCGCAATCAGAACGCCGGTCCGCAAGCCATTGGCCATGGGTGTACTCCAACACGGGTGGCAGACCCGCCACGCCTCATCGCGAGTTGGCGGATGCCTCAGTTAAGCCTATATCCTGCCCCAGATTGCCCCTGCGCCCCACCATGATATGGCGCGTCAGGCAGATAGCTTCAAGATTTGCGGGATGACAATGACTGACGACAAGACCACCGGTCCGGGCGGTTCTGATGGCTCCGACGACGCCCCGCGCAAGGAGCTCACGCCAGCTGCCAGGCGTGCGCTTGCGGAAGCCGAAGAGCGTCGTGCCAGGGCGCAGGCCGCCTCCGACCGTCCCGCCGAAATCAACGGACCGAAGGGCGAAGAACCCACCCGCTATGGGGACTGGGAGCGCAGCGGCATTGCGTCAGACTTCTAGCCCTCGGATACCGGCTGCAGGCGTGGTTGCTGCTAGCCGTCCTGCATAGCCGAGCGGCGGCGGGACAGGTTCAGCGCCAACCGTGGCGGGAAGTGGCGCAGTATCGAAGCGGTGATCCGGTTGGCACGACCGGGCACGATCTGGGCAAGCCCCTTCTCGCTGGCCTCATAGGCTTCGGCCACCACGTCGGGTGCCTGCATCCACATCCATTTCGGCATGCGGTCAACCGTCTCCTGCACACCGGCGGTGGTGTGGAACTCTGAGCGCGTGAAGCCGGGGTTGAGGGCCGTCACGTGAACGCCGGTGCCTTCGTGTTCGAGAGCCAAGCTCTCCGACATCTTGATGAGGAATGCCTTCGATGCGCCGTAGAGGGTATGGCCGATGGTTCCCGGTGCGAGGCCCGCAAGGGACGCCACGTTGATGATGCGACCGTAACCACGCTCCTGCATGCCCGGAAGCGCCAGATGGCACAAATGCGCGTAGGCCGTCACCATGATCTGGATGAAGTCGCGGTGGGCCGCCCACTCGTAGTCGGTGAAGTGGTGGGTCATTCCGTAGCCCGCATTGTTGATTAGGAGATCAACCGTCAGTCCCTGCGCGGTGATGTCGGCCCAGATGGTCTCCGGCGCGGCCGGGTCGGCAAGGTCGCCTGCCACCGTGTGGCATTTTATGCCGTGTTCGGACGAAAGCGCAGCCGCCAGCTCACGAAGGCGGCCCTCGCGGCGGGCTGTGAGGATGAGGTCATAGCCCTTTGCGGCGTAGAACTCAGCAAAGCATTCTCCGATTCCGGCCGAAGCACCGGTGATGAGAGCGGTCCTGGTGGTCATGAGGTCTGGTCCGTACTGAGGCATGAATTCATGCCATGATCGGGACAGGGAGGGCAGGATGCAAACACTCATTCACCGGCGCGTAAGTGCCGCGCGCGATGGCAGCAACCCCTATGTGATATCAAAAGTTGAAAGCGGCTGGGCAGTCATGGGCGACGTTCAGTTTCTGCAGGGATACTGTCTGCTTCTGCCGGATCCTGTGGTTCCGTCCCTCAATGATCTCTCGGGAGACTCACGCGCCGCCTTCCTGCGGGACATGGCTTTGCTGGGCGATGCCATTCTCGAGGTCACGGGCGCGCAGCGTATGAATTACGAGATACTCGGTAACTCGGAACCCGCGCTGCACGCGCATATCTTTCCAAGATATGACAGCGAGCCTCCTGAACTGCGGACCATGCCCGCGTGGTTCTACGACTGGGCTGCGGCCCCACCCTATTCCGAAGCGCGGCACGGGGCGCTTAGAGATCGCATCAAGGCGGGGCTGCAGGCTTGCCAATGAAGGCATGCTCGAAGCCGCGACGGCTCCACGGGTCAAGCGTGCGCCAAGCAGCTTTGTTGCTTGGCAAACCGGGGGGTGGCACCGCTGTTGAGACAAAGGTGGATGTGGCGTGATGTGCTCAGGGCTGGTCGGTCGCTTGCAGGATCGCATAGGCCGCGGACCGGCACTTGTCGCGTGCAGCAGCTACCGCTTCGGGTTTGTCACCGGGCTGCATTTCATTGCAGGATTTGAGCACGGTATTGAGTGCGCCCAACGCTTCCTTCTTGTAGCGGGCCGCTATGCCATCGTATCGCGCCTGCTCCGTTTGTGACCAATGCTTGGTCGAGTGCTGGCGGGCTGCATCTACACTCTGCAATGAGGCATGCAAGATCTCTCTAAGGTGCTGGTTGCAGTGCATTGCAAGTGCAGTGCTGCGGGCGGCCTGTGCGGCGATAACATAATTTGTTGGAGAGTGTTTTTCACGGTCGGCCAGAATAATTCTTCTGACATCCGCGGTCATCTGGTGAATTATGTGCTCTTTGCCGGCAGGGCTTATGTCACTAAAATCGGCCGGGTCGTCGAGTCCGACGATCTTGTTTATGTTCCCTCGACCACCCGCCCACGCCAAGTTGGCAGGGCTTCGCTGACCAAGTTCGATAAGGCAGGACTGAATATAAGCACGACCGAGGTCGTCTAATAGAAAGTCACGCTGCATCGCCAGCAGGGAGTTTGCCACAGCGGCTTCGGGGGCTGGTGAAAGGCTTCCCGACCCGGATACGTTTATAGTCTGCGCTCCCGCCAACCCAGCTCTGGACTTCAGCAGTTGAAGTGCCTGGAGTGCTTTCTCCCGCGTTTCCGTCTTCCGCCTGATATCGTCCGGATCGGGGGTCTTTGTTTTTTTTGCTGCTTCGAGTTGGGTGTTTGCTTCGTCCAGCTTGTCCTCGTGTGCCTTGAGTTCTGCCGCCGATGGCACACTGAGACTTGCCGTTGCAGAGCCGCCTGATCTGGCGCCTTCGCGACCGAATGCGCCGGCAGCCGTTTCCCCGAGAAGCATCGTGATGATGGTGTCATCAAGCCGGCTCATGATCAGGCTGTAGGTGGTTCCCGAGATAGCACCATTCGAATAGGCAAGGCAGGTCTGATACATCTTGTCGCGAAGCAGCTGGATGGCGGCTGTTTTTTCGCCAAGCTGGACCAGCCCTTCGACCTGTGACGCAGTAAGCGATCCGCTGCCTTTAGAGAAGATGTTGACGCTGCCACTCAGGGCCGTGGCAATGCTGGTGGCGACATCCGGGCTCGGCTCGGTGCAGGTGATGCTCTTTGGGTCCACGCTGCCGGTAATGGAGAAGGCCCCGACGTCCTTTGTCAGCATGCCGCGTATACGTGCATCCGTCGCTACGACATGATCCTTATCGAGCGGCTGGGTTTCAAGGAAGGCGCCCGGGCTTATGGAGCAAGCTGACACAGCGAGCGCCACAAAACACAGCAACGCGCTGGCCGCACGCCTGTTTCCTGACCGTCTGCTTCTTTCCAAAGTGTTGTGTCGCCAATCGGGGCCGTAACTCGATTTCATCGGACTGCCTCCAAATTGTTCTGTGTGTATTCTTCCCTGAAAAGGGGTAACAGCAGCAAATGCGTGTTTCGACTTGGTGTCTTACCAGCGTTCGTCCCATGGGTCCGTCGGCCAACCCCGCTTCGGCCAACGGTCTTCTTTGCCCCATCTGTAGTAGGTGCTGAGGGAGATGGGTGACTTGGCCACTGCTGCCTTCAGGGTTGTTTGCAGACTGGCCGCACGCGCGGCGTAGATCGCTCTGCCGATCTTCCGTTTTTCCTCACGGGAATAGACTTTGCGGGATTTCCTGCGTGCCATGTCAGCCACCCAAACACGTCGATTTTTAGGCGCGAACTTGTGTGCCGCGCTTTCGGACTGAATGAAGGATGCAACCAAACGCAACTGTCGCGATACTCTAGCGCCGAATTGAAGATCGGCGCAAGGCACACTCAAAAAGGGGCGTTTTCTCGGCGTTTTGAAAAGCTCCTGTCGGCCCCCTAACCGCTCACCCCACCCAAGTTCTGGCGGTTGTTGATCAGGTCGTCGACGACGCCGGGGTCGGCCAGGGTCGAGGTGTCGCCGAGGTTCGAGAAATCGTCCTCGGCGATCTTGCGCAGGATGCGGCGCATGATCTTGCCGGAGCGGGTCTTCGGCAGGCCGGGTGCCCATTGCAGGAGATCCGGTGAGGCGATGGGGCCGATCTCTTTGCGCACGTGCTGGACAAGTTCCTTCTTGAGGTCGTCGGACGGTTCCTCGCCCTGGTTGAGGGTCACATAGGCATAGATGCCCTGGCCCTTGATGTCGTGCGGGTAGCCGACAACGGCGCTTTCTGCGACCAGCGGGTGTGAGACGAGCGCACTTTCGACTTCGGCAGTGCCCATGCGGTGACCGGAGACGTTGAGCACGTCATCGACACGGCCGGTGATCCAGTAATAGCCGTCCTCGTCGCGGCGGCAGCCGTCGCCGGAGAAATACTTGCCCTTGAACTGGCTGAAATAGGTCTCGAAGAAGCGCTTGTGGTCGCCATAGACCGTGCGCATCTGGCCGGGCCACGAGTCGGCGATGCACAGATTGCCGGACGTCGCGCCCTTGAGCGGATGGCCGTCATTGTCGACCAGCACAGGTTCCACACCAAAGAAGGGCCGTGTAGCAGACCCGGGCTTCAGGTCCGTTGCGCCGGGCAGCGGTGTGATGAGGATGCCGCCGGTTTCCGTCTGCCACCACGTATCGACGATGGGGCAGCGCTCGTCGCCCACCACCTTGTGGTACCAGCTCCAGGCTTCCGGGTTGATGGGTTCGCCGACCGATCCGAGCAGGCGCAGGCTCTTGCGCGATGCTTTCTTGACCGGCGCCTCGCCCTCGCGCATCAGGGCGCGGATGGCGGTGGGGGCCGTGTAGAAGATGTTGACGTCGTGTTTGTCGCAGACGTCCCAGCAGCGTGAGGAATCCGGATAGGTCGGCACACCCTCGAACATCAGCGTCGTCGCGCCGTTGGCCAATGGTCCGTACACGATGTAGCTGTGGCCGGTCACCCAGCCGACATCCGCCGTGCACCAGTAGATGTCGCCGGGCTTGTAGTCGAAGACATACTGGTGGGTCATCGACGCATAAACGAGATAGCCGCCGGTTGTGTGCAGCACGCCCTTGGGCTTTCCGGTGGAGCCGGAGGTGTAGAGGATGAACAGCGGGTCTTCCGCCCCCATTTCCTCGCACGGGCATTCATGGTCCACGCGGCCGGCGATCTCGTGATACCAGACGTCGCGGCCATCTTTCATGGTCACCGGCGCGCCCGTGTGCTCAATGACGATGACGCTTTCCACATCAGGGCAACCATCCAGCGCGTCGTCAGTGTTTTCCTTGAGCGGCACCGGGCGCCCGCCGCGCACGCCGGCGTCGGCGGTGATCACGAACTTGCTGTCGCAGTCAAGAATGCGGCCCGCCAGGGCGTCCGGCGAGAAGCCGCCGAAGACGACCGAATGAATGGCGCCGATGCGCGCGCAGGCCAGCATCGCGTAGGTCGCTTCGGGGATCATCGGCATGTAGATGGTGACCCGGTCGCCCTTCCTGACGCCCTGATCCTTCAGCACATTGGCAAAGCGCTGCACGTGGTGGTGCAGCTCCCGATAGGTGATCTTCTGGTCGACGGTAGGCTCGTCGCCTTCCCAGATGATCGCCACCTGGTCGCCCTTGTCGGCGACGTGCCGGTCGACGCAGTTGTAGCAGACATTGAGGGTGCCATCCTCGAACCACCGGATGTGCAGATCGCGCTCGTGATAGGAGACGTCCTTCACCTTGGTGAAGGGCTTGATCCAGTCCACGCGCTTGCCGTGCTCGGCCCAGAAGCCTTCCGGGTCTTTGATGGACTCCGCGTACATCTCTTTGTACTTGGCATCGTCCACATAGGCGGACGTGGCCCAGTCGGCGGGGACTTTGATCACTTCTTCGGACATATCGGCTCCCTGAACGCATTTGCGAGGTTCGGGAGGTATGAGGGCACGCTGACGGTTGGCCGCAGGACGCGGGCGCGATCCGGATGCGCGTCTATGGGCCCCTAGCCTCCCAACCCATGACACTTGTTGGCTGCATTATGGGTACGGGTTTAGGCACGGGGCAAGCACTGCGCGCATTGAGATGGGTCAAAAAAGGCACTTCCAGTTCCTGCGCGCTATTGGTCTCCCGCATCCCCGGATCAAGTCCGGGGGCGCAGACAGGGGTACATCGCGCGGTCAGCCGGTCGATACCGCCGCAATCTCTTCCTCACTCAGCCCGGCCTCACGCAACACCACCTCCGTGTCCACGCCGAGAGCTGGCGGGTGGTGGCGGTGCGTGGCCGGGGTCTTCTCGAAGCTCACGGGCTGCTTCATGGCTACATAGGTGCCCTCGGTGGGGTGCTGGTACTGTTCGAAGAAGCCAATGGATTGCAGGTGCGGATCGCTGGTGACGTCGTCGAGGCGGTTTACGCGCATCGCGGGGATGTTCTTTTCCTTCAGGAGGTCGATCCATTCGGCGCTGGTGCGGGTCTGGGCGACCTCTTCGACAAGCGCATAGAGCGCCAGCACGTTCTGGGTGCGGTTCTGATAGGTGTTGAAGCGCTCGTCCTCCTGCAGCAGGCCTTTGCGGCCGCCGAGCTCGAAGAAGTCATCCCATTGACGGTCCGAATACGGAACAATCGACAGATAGCCGTCCTTGGTCTTGAACGGGCGACGGTTCGGGTTGAGCACGCGGGAATAGCCGTAGCCGCCGACGGGCGGCTCGAAGCAATGGCCGTAGAGGTTCTCGCTCATGGTAAAGCTCGTAAAGCATTCGAGCATCGGCACTTCGACGAACTGGCCCTCGCCGGTCTTCTGCTTGTGATAGAGCGCGGCCAGCGTCGCGTAGACCATGTGCAGGCCGGTCGTCTTGTCGGCGACGAGGCTCGGCAGATAGGCCGGACGCTCGAACTGCTCACCTTCAAGGCCGGCACGCTTGTTGACGCGCGGCAGGAGGTCGGTGCCGCCGGAGGCTGCCTGGATCAGGTCATCATAGGCCTGCAGGCCGCCATAGGCGCCGTCCTTTCCGAAGCCCGCCGCATGCACATAGACGATCTCCGGGTTGATCTTCTTGACGCCTTCATAGTCGATGCCCAGCCGCTCCATGCCCGCATAGCGGATGTTGGAAGCGAAGACGTCCGCATCCTTGATGACGGTCATCAGAGCGTCGCGGGCTTCCTGCTTCTTGAGGTCGAGGACGACCGAGCGCTTGTTGCGGTTGTAGGTCATGAAGAGCGGGCCCATGCCGGGGCCGACCGGTGACTTGCCGCCCCAGCGCAGGATGTCGCCACCGGGGGACCCTTCTGCCGTCGGGGCTTCGATCTTGATGATCTCGGCGCCCAGGTCTCCCATGATCTGCATGGCATAGGCGCCGAGCACCACCGAGGTGCAGTCGACGATCTTCACGCCCGCAAGCGGGCCGGTGTTTTCGGTATCGGTCATTGGGAAGCGTCCGTTCGGGAAAGGCGGGTCAGAGAGTTCCGGGCCAGCTATAGCGTGCATCCGGACATTTTTCCTCATTGGATTGCCCGTCTGTTTCCTCGACGCAGCGGAAGCCTTCTCTTTCATAGAGTGCGCGGGCGGGGGTGTTGCTCTGGAACACCCAGAGCTCGAGGCCTTTAGGGCACGCGTCCATGGCATGGTGCAGGAGCGCAAGGCCGATGCCGCGCCTGTGCTGCGCCGGGTCGACATAGAGGTGGTTGAGCCAGCCGTCCGCGTAAGCGCAGACGGCGAGAATGACGCCCTCCTCCTCGGCGACGACCACCGTGTTGTCCGGGATCATCCGGTTGGTGATGAACCAGAGGTCTTCTTCATCGGTGTGGATGTCGGGCACGCCCGGCATGGCGCGGCGGGCGGGCGTGAAGGCGCGGGCGATGGCCGCGGCATCGTCGGGTGTGGCGGGGCGCAGCTGGATTGATGTCATGTCCTGATTTGTGGTGCTTGCGGCTTTCGGGTCAAGCTGATTGCCCATGAGTGATGCGGCGACCCTTTCCATCGAGCCCCTGAGTGATGCGACGCGCGCGGACGCGCATGCACTGCTGCGCCATCACTGGGGCGACCGGGTGGTGTCGCTGGGTCGCGTGCATGACCCGTTCGCGCTGCTGGGGCTGGTGGCGATGGAGGGTGGCTTGGTCTGCGGCGTGATCACCTATGCGGTTGACGACGACGAGATGGAAGTCGTTACCCTGGCCTCTACGGGGACGCACAAGGGCACCGGACGGGTGCTGATGGACGCGGCATTTACCCAAGCTCGCGGCGACGGTCTCGCCCGTGTGTGGCTGATCACCACCAACGACAATCTGCGTGCCATCGGCTTCTACCAGATCATCGGCATGACCATCGCCGCGGTACGGCCCGGCGCCATCACCGAGGCGCGCAAGACCCTCAAGCCCGAGATTCCGCTCACCGGATTGCATGGCATCGCAATCCGGGATGAGATCGAGTTCGAATACATCGTGAAGGACTGACACCCATGCTGCTGCATCAATCGACCTGGCAGGAGGTCGACGACTATCTCACCCGGTCACGGGCGATCATCATTCCCATCGGCTCGACGGAACAGCACGGACCGACGGGCCTGATCGGCACCGACGCGCTGTGCCCGGAGATCATTTCGCACGAGGCGCAGAAGGACGCGGACATGCTGGTGGGCCCCACCTTCAATGTGGGCTGCGCGCAGCATCATCTGGGCTTTGCCGGGTCGATGACCCTCAGACCGTCGACGATGATCGCCGCCATCCACGACTGGGTGTCGTCGTTGGCGGTGCATGGCTTTGAGCGCATCCTGTTCTTCAATGGCCATGGCGGCAACATAGCCACCATCAATGCGGCATTCTCGGAGATCTACGCGGACCGGTCGCTCGCCGGAGAAGCTACCAACCGTGGGCCGGTCAAGTGCAAGCTCGACAACTGGTGGGACTACAAGCCGGTCATGGATTTCTGCATGAAGACCTACGGCAAGTCGCATGGCAGCCACGCGACCCCGTCAGAGGTGGCTGTGACGCAATGGGCCTATCCAGACTCGATCAAGACGGCGGAGGTCAGCCCCAAGGTTGCGCCGAACGGGCGCTTCACCGATGCCGAAGACTACCGCAAGACCTTCCCGGACGGTCGCATGGGGTCTGACCCGACACTGGCCACACCGGAGGAAGGCGGCAAGCTGGTGGCACTGTCGTCGACGGGGCTGAAAGAGAGCTTTGCCAAATTTGCGGCGAGTTAACCCAGGCGCTCAATGAAGGTTTGGGCCTTCGCTTCCATGTCCGGCAGGTCACCCTCGTGTTGCTGAATGGCAAGGCGTGTGTCGATCGGCCGTCCCAGCAGGTCGGCCATCATGTCGAAGGCCTTGTCCGGCTCCGACTGGCCGCCATAGGTGACGAAGGCGGCGATGCGGGCCGGCAGATCGGGGCGTTTGCGCAGCAGGCTGCGCATCGGCAGTGACGGGTAGCTGGTCCAGATGGGCGTGCCGAGCAATACGAGGTCGTAGGCCATCGGGTCAGCCTTCAGCTTGCGGATGCGGGGAAGCCTGCCGCGCACACTGTTGTAGCCAGCCATCAGGTAGCGCCACCAGCCGAACAGGCCGAGCCTGTAGCGCGGACAGCGGATCTTCTCGATGTCGGCATTCAGTTCACGCGCGAGATGCTCCGCGAGCCGTTTCGTGCGTCCCGTGCGCGTGAAGTAGATGATGAGTGTCCGGCGATCCGTCATGACCGCCACTGTGGGGCACGGCGGCGCGGACCGCCTTGATGCGGGTCAACGCGGCTAGATCGGTATCCAGCCGGAGGCCGGCGTAAGCGTCTTTCTGTCGAAGGTGATGTAGTTGCCGCCGCCTGCGGGCTGGTCATATGACCGGCTGATCGCAACATTTTCCAGATGGCACCGCAGCAATGTCCCGACGCCGCCATGAGCCACAATCAGCAGATCGCCCGGCGGTCCTTCGGCAATGATCGAGGCAACGGCACGAACGACACGTGCCTGCGCGTCAATGGCGCGCTCCCATCCGCGAATGCTCTGCTCCGGTGTTGCGAAAAAGGCGTCAGCGACCTCCTCGAACTCGTCAGGCGGAAGATACCCGGTTGCCGAGCGGTCATTCTCGTGGAGGTCATGAATAGCGGTGTGGGGAACGGTCAGAGCGGCCGCATAGATCTCTGCTCCCTCGCGCGCCTTGCGTTCCTCGCTTGAGTAGACGGCACAAACCTTGGCGAGCACCGGGTCGCTCGCGAAACGCACATGCCTTTCACGGCCGAGGTCGCTCAGTCCCCACTCCGGGACGGGAACCTCAGGGTCCATGATCACTTCGGCATGGGTCAGGAACACGACCCGATCCGTGGATGACTTGGTCATGAGGCGTGATGTGACCTTGTCACCTACTGCCAGCCGCCGAGGATTGCGCCCATGAAAGCGAAGGCGACAGCCGCGTGCAGGCCGTCAATGATCACGAGGCTGCGGCTGGTGCCCTGGAAGGCCGCGTTCAGCGCTTTGTTGGCGGTGATGAGGCCGAGGCCGATGCCGAAGCCGAGGATGGCACCGCCGAGCCAGGAGGCAATGCCGGTTTGGGCGATCACGATTGCAAGGGTGATGGCCATGACCACCTGCAGGAGACCGGCGAAGATATAGGTCGTGGGTTCCTGCTGGATGTCGTCGTCGGTCAGGCCTGCGGCGGCCATCCACGGTTTGGCGAAGACGCCATACCACACCGCGCCGGTTGCGAAGCCGGCGACGGATGCCGCGAGCACGGCGAGCCAGTTCAGGTCTGCGAGAATGCCCATGTGTCCCCCCTGAGCGATATGTGCCTATTGGCTGATGGTGATCATACCATCAATCACGCTCACCGGAACAGGCAGCAGCGACTTGCCGGTGCAGGGGCCGGAGGTGCACATCCCGTCAGCAATCCTGAACAGCGCGCCATGGGTCGAGCAGACGATCTCGTCTTCCGCCAGGGTCAGGAACTTGTCCGGCCAGGTCTCCAGTGGCGTGAAGGCGTGGGGGCATTCGTTGACGTAGCCGATCACCGTATCGCCGTCGCGGACGACAAACATGTCGAAGCGGTCCTTGCCGGTGCCGAACAGAAAGCCGCGGGCACCTGGCTCACGGATTTCAGCAATCGGGCAGAGCTGTGTGCCGGGCAGCGGCGCGCCGGGGCGTTCATGCCATGGGCGCAATTCAGGTTCGGCGCTCATTCTGCTGGATGCCAGCCGGGTGTCATGGCCTGCCAGCGCGCGGTCAGGTCTGCATCGCTCTCGGGCTGATGCGGATAGGCCAGCTCGTCGTCGCGGATCGTCACATGGGCCTGCTTTGACGACGTCCAGATGTGGCCGGCCGGGACCAGCCAGCTTGTGTCGTCGAGCGTGCCGGCCTTGACGTTGAGCTTGTCGCCATAACCCGGGCGCTGGTGAGTCAGCCGCGTACCGCACACAGGGCAGAAAGTGCAGGTCTGGTGCCCGCCCTTGGCGATCGGACGCAGAAAGGTGGCCGTCTCGCCAGTGATCTCGAAATCGGCGCGTTGCACCCGCAGGCTCTCCCCGAAGGCGCTTGACGACTGCTTCTGACACTCGGTGCAATGGCACAGATAGAACACGACCGGCGGGCCTGAGATCGTGTAGCGGACGGCGCCGCACTGGCAGCCGCCGGTGAGCGGCAGGGGCGGACAGTCAATTGTGGTCATGACCGATCCCTAGCCGGGTATCCGTGCCGCGGCAACGGCGTGGGTGTTCTCGAAGAACTGGCCGCCGACAATCCTGCCATCCTGCATGTCGAAGCGGCCGATCCAGTCGCTGTCCGCGATCTTGCCTGTCTGCTTGTGTTTGAACCTGAAGTGTCCCTGGACAAGGACCCGGTCCCCACCGTCGGTGAAGTGCTGGGGATCGAATGAGATGACGTCGTACTCACCGAACAACTGTCCCATGAGTTCGATATAGCCGTCCTTGCCACGCATGGGGCGCCCGGCCCACGGAATGGCTGCGGTCAGTTCCGGGTTGTCGGCGCTGCCGACGATCCAGGTGAACGTGTCCGGGTCGGCGTAGGAGCCAAAAGCGGTGTCGAAGTCACCGGCATATTGAAGCTCGAAGAACTTCGCGACCACATCGGCATTTGACAGAGCCACGGTACTCATCTCCGCTGCTGGATGAACTCGGTAGGTGAAGTGTAGTCCCACCGCAGCAGAAAGACGACGGCCCATGACACCGCAAAACGCACTGATCCCTGAGCTTACCGTGAGCGACTACGCTGCCAGCCGGGCATTCTATTGCGAGGTGCTCGGCTTCGCCGTTGCCTATGAGAGGCCGGACGAGGGGTTTGGCTTCCTGACACTCGGGCCGGCACAGCTGATGCTGGATGAGGCCGGGAAAGGGCGGACATTCGCCGTCGATGACGCGCCGCTGGAGCAGCCCTTCGGCAGGGGCATCAACCTTCAGATCCGGGTCGATGCCGTCGCGTCCATTCTCACTCGACTGCAGGAAGCGGGCTTTGCCCCTTACCTGCCCCTTGAAGACCGGTGGTATCGGGTGGGGCCTGAAGAGCGTGGCAACCGCCAGTTCGTCGTTGCTGATCCTGACGGGTATCTGCTGCGTTTCTTTGAAGACCTGGGCTCGCGCCCGGCTACTTAGGCGCCTTCTTGAGGCCGCCCATGGCGCAGACCTTCTTCCACTCAGCCGCCGTCACTGGCTGGACCGACAGGCGTGAATTGTTGACCAGCACCATATCCTCGAGCGCCGGCTCAGCCTTGATGTCGGCCAGGGTCACGAAGGTGGGCATCGGTTCCAGCGCCTTGAGATGCACCATGCCGAACTTGCCCTTGGCGTCGGTCGGATCCGGTACATGCTCACCGATCACTTCGACCAGCCCGACAATCTGTTTCTCATTCACCGAGTGATAGAAGAAACCCTTGTCGCCGATCTTCATGTCTTTCATGAAGTTGTTGGCCATGTAGTTGCGCACACCGTCCCACTCGGTGCCCTTGGCGCCGCATTTCACCTGGTCGTCCCACGACCATGTTCCGGGTTCGGATTTATAGAGCCAGTAGGCCATCAGATTTTCTCCGGTGTTCCGACCAGCCACCGCCAGGGTCTGATCTCATAGGATTTGAACACGCCCTGCGTCACGTAAGGGTCTTTGGCCAACAGGGCTTCAGCTTCCTGACGCGATGGTACGCGGATGATGAACATGGAGCCGATCATGCGGGTGCCCGGCTCGTCTGTCATGGGTCCGCCCATTTGAAGGACGGTTCGGCCATGTGCGTCGCGCATCTCCTCCCAGTAGGCAAGGTGATGCGGTCGTGCGGCAGCGCGGGTCGCGTCACCGTCCGGATGGTCGGTGCCGAGCACGACCCACAGGCGATCGTCTGCTGCGTCTGTCACGCCCCAAGCAGCCACTTCCAGGCACGGATGTCGACGCGCGCGAACAGGCCGGCGGTCTGGTAGGGGTCTTCGGCCTGCAAGTGCTCTGCTTCCGCCCGGTCTGCAACGTCGATCACCAGGAACGACCCTTCCATGTGTTCCGCCGCATCATCGGTGAAGGGCCCGCCGAGCTTCACTTTGCCGGTCTCTCCCCAATAGGCGAGATGCGCGTCTCGGTTGGCGAGGCGCAACGCTTCGCTGTCGGGTTTGTCGATGCAGATAAGGGCGTAGAGCATGGAAGGTCCCGCACGCTGGAGAGGTGAAAGAAAGTGGCGGCAACATGCGGCAGCGGGCGGGCCGGCGCAAGCCATGCGGAACTCCGGGTAGACAAAAATGTAGCAAGTGCTACATACTGGGCCATGTCAATCCGGGGAGGGGCTGATGACCCAGGCATTCCACAAGTTCTGGCTGAAGATTTCTGCTGTCACGATTGCGTCCTTCGGGCCGGTCGCCTTTCTGGCGACGATGCCGGAGTACTCTGAAGCCGCTCGGTTTTCTCTTGATGTGCTGCACTGGCCTGTCGACGGCCAGCAGACCTATGAGGGGCCGACCATGCATTTTATGTCGGCGCTTCTCGGCGGCTTCCTGTTCGGCTGGGGCATCATGGTGTGGTGCCTGTCGGTCTGGGTTCACGACCTGGCACCCGAAGGTGTTCGCAAGTCGGTGCTGACCGGGGCATTGGCCTGGTTCCTCCTGGACAGTGCCGGGTCTTATGCCTCCGGCGCCTGGCCGAACGTCATCTGGAACATCTTCGTTCTGTTGCTGATTGTCGGACCCATGTGGCGGCCGGCACGCGGCTGACCCGGCTACGTTTGGCCCCCGCTCAGGCTTCGCGTCTGAACGGGCGTGACAGCAGCGCGGCAATCGCGTCATCGACGGCCATCTCGCCGCTGACAACGGCTGCAACCGCTTCACAGATCGGCATCTCCACGCCATGGGCGCGGGCAACACCAACCACAGCCGGGGCAGTCGCGACGCCTTCTGCAACCGATACGCGGGATCCGAGGATGTCGTCGAGTGTCTGCCCCTGACCCAAGGCTACACCGAGCGACATGTTGCGGCTCTGGGTCGAGCCGCAGGTCAGGATCAGGTCGCCAAGGCCTGACAGCCCGGCCAGTGTCTCCGCCCGGGCGCCGAGGGCCACGCCGAGACGGGTCAGTTCGGCAAAGCCACGGGCGGTCAGGGCCGCAGCGGCGGAGGCGCCCAGCGCCTTGCCTTCAACAATGCCGCAGGCGATCGCCAGGACATTCTTGACCGAGCCGCCGATCTCCGCGCCGATCAGGTCGTTGGCGAGATAGGGCCGGAAGGCGGGGATGCCGAGGGCGGCCAGCAACTGTTCGCCAATTGCATCGTCAGCGCATGCCAGCGTCACGGCCGTTGGCAGGCCGCGCGCCACGTCCGCGGCGAAGGAGGGGCCGGAGAGGACGGCGCCTGTCGCCTGCGGCAGGGTCTCTGAGATGACCTGTGTCATCAGCTTGCCGGTGCCCTGTTCAATGCCTTTGGCGCAGATGACGGCGGGGGTCGCATCGCGAACCTGCGTCGCCATGGAGGATGTGACCGCACGCATGGTCTGGGCCGGGCAGACGAACAGCAGCGCATCCGCTTCTGCCATGGCCGCGTGGTCCGACGTGGCGCTTATCCCTGGGTCAAGCGCAATGCCGGGCAGATAGACCGTGTTTTCGTGCTGCGTGTTGATGCTGTCCGCCACCTCAGGCTCGTAGGCCCACAAGGTGACGTTGCGTCCCGCCCGGCGCGCGACAGTAGCGAGTGCCGTGCCCCAGGCGCCGGCGCCGACAATGCCGATGTGGTTCATGAGGCGGGCATGTCCCTGCGGCCCGGCACGCCTGTGGTGCGGTGAATGTGTTTTGATTGAATGGTTCGTTGATTATTCATTCCCGCACTCTACACTGGCCGGATATGACAGAAAAAGACAACACGAGGGAACGCATACTGGAGGCAGCGCGCGAGCGCTTCCTGCACTATGGGTATGGCAAGACCACCATGGCGGAGATCGCGCGCGACTGCGACATGTCTCCGGGTAATCTCTATCGTTTTTTTGAAGGCAAGCTCGACCTGGCGGAAGAGATCGCGCGCAATGCGACGGTCGAGACGATGGAAGAGCTGGCCAAGGCAATCCGCGCACCGGGCAAGACAGCCACGCAGGCCATGCGGGACTATCTGTTCGGCAAGCTGCGGATGACCTACACGAATCTCGAGAAGGATCCGAAGATCATCGAGCTGGCGCAGACCGTGTCGGCGGAGCGGCCGGAATTCTCCAACGACATGCTTGAGCGCGAGCGTGCCATCATGATGGAGATCATCGCCAACGGCCGCGAGCTGGGTGAGTTCGCGACCAATGACGTGAACTTCACGGCCGAGATGATCCAGTCCGCAACCATGAAGTTCAGCTATCCGCAATTGTGGACACGTCTGACGCTGGAAAATCTCGAGCGGGAACTCTCCGGCGTCTTCGATCTGGTGCTCGGCGGTTTGTGCCCTGACCGGACTCTGTTTGCCGCCGGCGGGCGTCCGGCTGCCACCGATGATGGTGGCGCGTCGGCCCCGGTCAGCCGGTCCGCCTGATATCTGCCCCGGCGCGGCGGCCGCCGGCCTATGCCGCAAAAGCAGGCGGCGTCAAAAATGCCCTCAGAAGGGCAGTTCATCCGAAGAAAACATGCATGGACCGCAGTGGTTCAGCCCGGACTCACCGGAAGTGGTAGCTGTTTCTCTTTTATTTCAATGAGATAGCCCGAATCCTGTATCTCCTATAAACAATGAACATTTTGCAAAACGTTCATTGTTTTCCGTTTAGGGTGCTCCTATATCGACTGTGTCGGACAGTGGTCCGGCGGTATCCCGCAGGTTTCAAGGAGCCGGCCGGATGCCAGCTAGGGAAGTAAGAGGGCATATCATGCGGTACGCATCATTCAGGCTTGCAAGTCCAATCAGCCGTCACCTGCCTTTGGTGGCCGTGACGGTCTACGCGCTGGCGCTTGTCGCTGAGGTGATGACCCGCGGGGTAGTTGTCTGACCCGGCGTGGCAGACCACCTTCGGCTTCCAGGTTTCGCTCAAGTATGCGTGTGATGGAGACAAGCGATGAGCAATTCAGTCAATCAAACCAGCAACCTTCCTGACCTTCTTCCGACCCCGCTCAGTGCGCGGATCGGTATCACGGTCGGTGTCGTAGTGATGGCCGCCTATGTGGTGGCTCTTGTCGCAGAAGCGGCAAACATCCTCTAAAGCGAATTTGGGCCTGGCCGGTCCCGCATCCTCATCCTCCTCTCAGGATGCCCGGCCAGCTGCCCACACGATCTTCCTCCCTTGGCCTCACGCTCACATCCCCGGGCACAGGCGAAGGGTCTCCAACTGGGGCCGCATCCCTTTGCGGCCCCATTTTTTTGCACCGGCTTCGGCGTGCTGATCAGACGGAGAGCTCGGCCAGCGGCCAGCGGGCCCTCGGGCTGGCACCCAGACCATCGGTCGAGCCAAGCGCGAGCCGCTCGACGCCGGCCCAGGCGATCATCGCCGCGTTGTCCGTGCACAGCGGCAGCGGCGGCGCCGTGAGCGCAAAGCCTTCGGCATCTGCAAGGCATTCGAGGCGGGCGCGCAACGCCTTGTTGGCGGCGACGCCGCCGGCCACCACGAAGGGAATGGCAGCATCGCCCTGCGCTGCCTCCCGCGTCTGCCGCATGGCGTTGCGGGTGCGGTCCTCAATGGCGTCGGCGACGGCCATCTGAAACGATGCGGCGGCATCCGCCAGATCGGTTTCTGTAAGGGGGACAAGCTTGGTAACGGTCTGACGCAAGGCCGTTTTCAGGCCGGCAAAGGAAAAGTCTGCACCCGGACGGCCTTTCATCGGACGCGGCAGGTCAAAACGCTTGGGGTCGCCCTTGAGCGCCCACTTCTCCACATGCGGGCCGCCGGGATAGCCGAGGCCGAGAAGCTTTGCCGTCTTGTCAAAGGCCTCACCCACAGCGTCGTCCAGCGTTGTGCCAAGCAGAACGTAGTCACCAACCCCGCGCGCTTCGAGGAGCTGGCAATGGCCACCGGAAACCAGCAGCACCAGATAAGGGAACGGTGTCGCGTCCACCAGACGCGCCGTGAGTGCATGGGCTTCCAGGTGATTGACCGCCACAAACGGTTTGCCGGCAGCGAAGGCCAGCGCCTTGCCCGTGACCAGTCCGACCATCAGACCGCCAACGAGGCCGGGGCCGGCCGTGGCGGCGATGGCGTCGACATCGCTGAGCGCGATGTCCGCTTCACGCAGGGCTGAGGCAATCAGCGAATCGAGATGGTCGATATGGGCGCGGGCAGCGATTTCCGGGACGACGCCGCCATAGGGCGCATGGTCATCAAACTGCGACAGCACGAGGTTGGCCCTGATCTCTCCCGGCCCGTCCGGTGCGCCTGACACCACGGCGGCTGCGGTTTCGTCGCAGCTGGTTTCAATGCCGAGGACGGTGAACAGGCGGTGCGGGTCGGACTGGTTGGTCATTGGCGGCGATGTGCTATCCATGCCCGCGCGTTGCCGCGCCGGCGCCTGAGGGAATGGGCGCATAAAGCACACAAGCTCTTCTTTCGTCGAGGTTTCATGGCTTCCAGCCCGACAAGTCCGTTTTCAACCGCCCGCCCCCTGCGTCTGGGGACCCGGGGTAGCCCGCTTGCGCTGGTGCAGGCCAACGAGGTGGCGGCGCGCTTGCGCAAAGCGCATGGGCTGGAGGCGGCCGCCGTCGAGGTCGTGCCCATCGTCACCAGCGGCGACAGGGAACAGTCGCGGCCGCTGGCAGACATCGGTGGCAAGGGTCTCTTCGCTGTCGAGCTGGAAACCGCGCTGCACGAAGGGGACATCCATCTCGCCGTGCATTCCATGAAGGATGTGGAGACGGTGCTGCATGAGGCGTTCGAGATTGCCGCCATGCTGCCACGCGAGGACACACGCGATGCGTGGATCAGTCCGCACGCGGCGCATCCAAGCGACCTGCCGCAGGGTGCTGTCGTCGGCACGGCGTCCCTGCGGCGTGGGGCGCAGATTCGTGCGATGCGGCCGGATGTCGAAATCGTCAATTATCGCGGCAATGTGCAGACGCGCCTTGAGAAGCTTGCCCGTGGCGAGGTTCAGGGCACCCTGCTGGCGCTGGCCGGGCTGAAGCGCCTTGGCCTTGAGGACAAGGCAACGTGTCTTCTGGATGCACCGGACATGGTCTCTGCCGTCGGGCAGGGCGCCATCGGCATCGAGATCAGAAAGGATGCCGAGGACGTGCGGTCTGCAGTTGCAGCGCTGGATGACGCGGAAACGAGCCTGTGTGTCAGCTGCGAGCGGGCCATGCTGGCCGAGCTTGACGGGACATGCCGAACGCCCATCGGCGGCCATGCGGTGCTCACTGAAACCGGTACCGTCCGGCTGACAGCAGTCCTGCTGTCCGAAGACGGTTCCCAGGTTTTCCGCTTTGACGGCGAGGCCGGCGCGGCTGATGCACTTTCGCTGGGTGCCCGTGCCGGGCGGCAATTGCGGCAGGATGCAGGTGCCGACTTCGTCGCCAATATGGGCTGACACGTCATGCGTCTTCTCATCACGCGCCCGGAGCCGGATGCCAGCGCCCTTGCCGGGCAATTGGTTGCTCTCGGACATCAGGTGCTGAAAGCGCCGCTCATGGTGGTTGAGCCGCGCGACTTCGATTTCGACCCGGCTGGTGTGCGGGCAGTGCTGTTCACAAGTGCCAATGGTGTCCGCGCCTTTGCCCGGGCCGTTGGGATGCCGCCCGACCTGCCTGCTTTTGTGGTCGGTGCTGCAAGTGGGGATGCTGCAAAGGTCAGCGGTTGGCGGCAGGTCGAGGTCGCGGGAGGAGATGTTCGTCAGCTGGCGGACCTTGCCTCTGACATGCTCTCGCCTGAAGGCGGACGCCTGGTGCATGTATCCGGCAAAGCCGCGACCGGTGATCTTGCCGGTGATCTGTCCTCGCGGGGATATGACGTTGTGCGGGTCGTCGGGTATGAGGCCCGGGAAGTGGACGCCCTGCCCGGGCCTGTCGAAGACGCGCTGCAGGCCGGGGAGGTCGATGGCATTCTGTTGTTTTCGCCACGGACAGCACGATTGTTTGCCAAGCGGGTGCTGACCGCGGGATTGCAAGAGGCAGTCTCCGGCGTTGTGGCCTATTGCCTGTCTCCGGCGGTGGCGGAGGCTCTGAAATCGCAGATTTCTGTGGATTGCAAGGTTGCAACGCAGCCTGAAACGCCGCATCTCATTGCCTTGTTGTCTCCTTAAGTGGCCACTACTCTCTGGCATCCGATGTCGAGAGTCTGAGACATGGACCTGAGACGAGGACCCGGGCCTGTGGCCCCTTCCAGAAAGAGTGCATTCCGCTGCAATGACCAATAGCGATACCCCCGACGATGCGACCTCCGAGACCTCTGCTTCGACCAGCGACGAGAAGCGCAAGGGGCGGGTGATCGAGGGCACGGCGGAAGATGTGACTGACGCCCCTGCAGCCGGTGCCAAGACTTCTGTCTCAAGTGGCGGGTTGGCACTCGCTGTCGCCGCCCCGGTCGCGGCGTTCTTTGGTGGTGCGGCTGTTCTTGCTGCGGTCCTGTGGCAGGCAGGTCTTCTCAATACAAATGCAGGTCAGGCAGTCATTGGAGGCGGTGCGGTACCTGCCGATGTCAGCGCTCAGCTTGAGTCGGCAGATACGCGCATCGTAGCCCTGCTGCGGGATGTGGAACGCCTTGGCGGTGAGTTGCGCGATGCGCAGACCGCGCGAACAGAGCTCGAAACCAAGCTCACAGATGTCGAGGCACAGCTTGCCGCCGCGACCGGCAGCGATGTCGAGGACCTGGCGCGTGCCGAGGATCTGAATGCCGCGTTGCGTCTCATCACCGAGATCGACGGACGTCTTGCGGACGCGGAAACGGGTCTCGCCGTCGCAGAGACAGCCGTGCAACCCGATCAGATTGAGGCCCTGCAGTCTGTCATCTCCGGGCTGGAAACCCGGATGGGGACTGTGGAAGACCTCACGGCGAGCGCGGAGGCTGCGGAACGCCGCGTGGCGGCCATGGAAGCCGGTGTCGCGGCCATAGGGTCTCAGCAGACAGCACAGGCAACCGGGCTTGGGACCGTTCAGGCGGAACTGGGGGCCTTGAGTGCCCGCGCCGATGCGACGAAGGAAACGCTTGCGGCGCAGAGCGAGCGGCTTGCTGCGCTGGCAACGCAGGACGAAGCGCTCGGCACCCGTCTGGCCACCGTGGAAGCTCGGGCGGACCGTCCCGAAGCGGCGCGCCGTGCGGCGCTCGGCATTGCCCTGGCCAGCCTTTCTGGCATTGCCAATGAAGGGAAGCCCTTTGTGACCGAGCTTGCGGCGGTCAGCCAGCTTGCTCCGGGTACGGAGCAGGTTGCTGCTCTTGAGGAGGTGTCTGAATCCGGTGTTGCCAATGCGCCCGAATTGCTGCGGCAGTTTCAGCCGGCTGCGCGCGATGCGTTGCGGGCGGACGCGGCCGGCAATGCTGATGGCGTCTGGCAGCGGTTCCGCGGAAACGCTCTCTCACTCATCACGGTACGGCAGACGGGCGACGTTGAGGGAGATGACGTGGAAGCCCGGCTTGCCCGCGTAGAGCTGGCGCTGACCTCCGGCGATGTGGCAACGGCTGTTGCCGAAGCCGAGGCGATTGAGGGGCCAGCTGCTGAAGCGCTTGCGCCGTGGCTCGACGCTGCCCGGTCACGTGCTCAGGTCAACGACCTGATCGGTGTGATGCGCACATCTCTGCTCACGGACCTCGCGACGGCGCATCAGCCTGATGCGGCCGGCAATGGCGGTGCAGAGAACGGGGGCGCTGAACAATGATCCGTACGCTCTGGTACTTCTTCATCGTTGCGGGGCTGGCGGCGCTCACGGCTTTGATCGCCGGAGTTCCCGGCGACATCGTGGCAACTGTCGGCGACACCCAGATTGCCATGAGCGTTGCGACGGCACTGGGGCTTGTGGCGTTGCTTGTCGGTCTGGCGATCTTTGCAGAACGCATTGTGAGCTTCGTGCTGCACGGGCCCGGCAACGTTGTGAGTTTCTGGCAGTCGCGCCGTGAAGTGCGCGGCTATGAAGCGCTGTCGCGTGGGCTGCTGGCGGTTGCCTCCGGAGACGGACAGGCGGCCCGGCGCTACGCCGACAAGGCGGACAAACTGCTCGAACAACCTGCCATGACGCTGCTTCTGTCGGCTCAGGCTGCGAAGCTTAATGGTGATGAGGCGGCCAGCGGCCGGGCCTTCAAGGCCATGCTGGCGGCGCCTGAGACGCATGGTCTGGCGCTCAAGGGCCTGTATGAGCACGCTATGACATCCGGTGATGTCGAACAGGCGCGCATTCATGCAGCCCGCGCGCTTGATGCGGCACCAGCCACGCCCTGGGCGTTCGAAGGCAAGTTCATCATCGAAGCGCGCCAGGGCGACTATGTCGCAGCGCTTGAGACGCTCGACCGGGCATTGGGACAGGGCCTGCTGGAACGCAGTGACGCCCGCCGCCGCCGGGCCGTTCTGCTCGCAGGTCTTGCGAAGCAGGAAGCCGACAGGATTGCGGTGCCTGACGCGCCGCGCGATGAAGAAGATGTGTCTGACGACGATACCCGGTCGGTTCAGGAAATCCGGTCGCTTGCTCTGCGGCATGCAGTGGAGGCCCGCGATCTGGCGCCGGACCTTGTCCCGGCGGCCGCTCTTGCAGCCCGTCTCGTGTTTGAAGACGGGCGGGCCCGCCGCGCGCAGAAGATCGTCGAGGATGCCTGGGCACGGGCGCCGCATCCGGACCTCGCGACCGTCTTTCTGGACCTGTTTCCGGCGGATGCGTCGGACACGCGGCTCAAGCGGGCGCGGGTGCTGGCCGGGCGCAACCCTGACCATGTGGAAAGCCATGTGCTTGTGGCACGGGCGGCCATTGCGGCCCGGCGCTTCGATGAGGCGCGTGAGCAGCTCATTGCCTATGCCGAACCCTTTCCCAGCCGCCGCATCTGCCTGCTGATGGCCGAGGTCGCCGAAGGCATGGGCGAAATGGGCCTGACGCGGGAGTGGCTGTCGCGGTCGGTCAAGGCACCGGTTGACGCGCAATGGATGTCGGACGGCTACCGGACACAGGTCTGGTCGCCGGTCGTGCCGACCACCGGCGCCTTCGATGCTTTCGAGTGGCGTGCACCGACGGATGCTGTTGTGCCGATGGCCAGCTCATCGACCGAGGAAGCCATGGCCCAGGCCGCACAGGCCGTTGTGCTGCCGGTTCCCGTGGCAGCGGCACCGGTTCCTGCCCCGGCGCCCGACACGGCTGAGCCTGTTGCGCCGCCTGAGCCTGCTGCGTCAACTGAACCGTCTCCTGCAGCGGACGTCATCGAGCCGCCGCGCCCAGCGGCGCCGGTAACACCTGTGCCGGCGCCGGAACTCATCGACATCAACGAAGAGATCGATTTCATGCCACCGCGCCCGGATGATCCGGGACCGGACGCATACGACTATGATGACGAGGAACGGCGCGCATCCTGGTAGACGCGCTGACGAGGGGGGACACTCATGCTGAAACGGATTTTCCTAGGCGTGCTGGCGCTGATCGCCATCGCGGTCGTGGTCATTATTGTCGCTTTCCTGCGGTTTGACATTCCGCGTGACGAACTGATTGCCAAATACGGCAGCGACACCTCTCAGTTCATCGAGACGCGGTCAGGCGCTGTGGCCCATGTGCGGGACGAAGGCAATCCTGATGGCGAGGTCATTGTCCTTGTTCATGGGTCCAACGCGTCTCTGCATACCTGGGAGCCCTGGGTTGCGCTCCTCGGCGATACCTATCGCGTGGTGACGCTCGATATGCCGGCGCATGGACTGACCGGGGCAACGCCCGAAGAAGACTACTCGGTCACCGCAATGGCAGCTTTCACACGGGAAGTCGTCCGCAAGCTGGGGATTGAGACTTTCACGCTCGGGGGCAACTCCATGGGCGGTGCCGTGGCGCTGAACTACGCCGTTGCCTATCCGGAAGACCTTGAAGGTCTGATCCTTGTCTGTGCCGCCGGCATCGCGCGTGAGGAAACCGAAACCTCCGAAGGAGATGCCGCGCGGTCGTTCTCCCTTGTCAGCATGCCTGTTGTCAGTCAGGCCCTGCGCTGGCTGACGCCGCGCTTCCTCTTTGAGGATGGGCTCAAGGGCGTGTTCGTGGACCAGTCGATCGTCACGGACGCCATGGTTGACCGGTACATCGAGCTTAACGTGATGGCAGGCACGCGGGACGCCACCCGTCAGCGCTTTGCCACGCCGCGTGTGTCAGTGCCCGACGACACGGTGCGCGGCCTTGAGGTGCCAACGCTGGTCATGTGGGGCGACAAGGACCCGCTGATTCCCGTGAGCGTCGGCGAGCGGTTCGACAGCCTGCTGCCAGAGTCGACGCTGGTGGTCTACGAGAATGTCGGCCACATCCCCATGGAAGAAGTGGCCGAAGTCAGCGCCAGTGACGTCCGGGCCTTCATGGAGACACAGGTCGCTGCGGCCGCTGCGCCCGTGCCGGCTGCCCTGCCGGACCTTGAGGCGACAGTGACCGTAGAAGATGACGGATCACTGACCATCGAAACCGGTACGGATGGCGCTGCTGAGACGTCCGGCGGAAGCGCGGTAGAAGACACGCCTGCGGCAGCGGAGTAGGTCAGCAATTCTTAACCATGGGGGCATAGGGTTTCCTGCGCGTTTGCCGAGGGAAATCCGCTGCGGATCATGACTTGCGGTCGTGCCGCATTGCCCCTATCTTCCGCGCCCGCTGGTAGGTGATCCATGGGATCGCCCGGACCGGTCAGCCGCTTTAGCTCAGCTGGTAGAGCACATCATTCGTAATGATGGGGTCGCGTGTTCAAGTCACGCAAGCGGCACCACCGGCTCATTCCCATATTCTTTGGGGCCGGCCACGTCCCCAAGACAACATGCTTCATGAAACCCGTGCGTTGTTGACCGATGACGGCAACTTCACGCTGACCGGTCGGGGATTTGCGGCTATATGAGTGGGACAGTGTTCCCCCGCATCAAGGACCGGCTTCCATGGGTTTTCTCGACGACATCACTTCCCGCTTCAAATCGCTTCTGGGCGATGAGGAGGAGGCCAATGCGGAAGACCAGGCGTTGCAGCGGGCCATCGCCACACTGCTGGTGCGCTCGCTGGTGATCGACGGGGAGGAGACCATCGAAGAGGCGATGAAGCTCGTTGATCTCCTGAAAACGCGTTTCGAGCTCTCCGATCGGGAGGCCGAAGACCTGTTCAATGAAGCCAAACGCACGGAGCGCGAGGCGACGGACCTCTTCAAGTTCACCAACGTGGTGACCGAGCAGCTGGATCGCGACGGGCGCATCGGTGTTCTGGAGATGATGTTCGAGATCGTGGCCGCGGATGGCGCGGTGGATGTGTTCGAGGAAAATCTCATGAACCGCGCGTCGAACCTGCTGCGGCTGCCGGATTACTACCGCGAAGAGATGCGGTCCCGGCTCTTCGCGCTCATGGGACGATAGGGAGGCCCTGAATGTCGGCAAACACTGATGTGGTGATGGCGTTTATCGGCGCCTGGAACGCCCGCGACTTCGAGAAGATCATGAGCTTCTTCGACGCGCAGAGCTTCTATCACAACCTGCCGATGGACCCGGTGACGGGGACGCAGGCCATTCGCGGCGTGCTGGAAGCCTTTTTCAACTCCGCCAGCGAGATCGATTGGGAGGTGCACGGCATTTCCGAGACCAGTGACGGGACGGTGCTGACCGAGCGCAGCGACAAGTTTCTTATCAACGGCCAATGGATGACTTTGCCGGTGATGGGTGCGTTCGAACTGGACGGCCAGATCATCCGCAAGTGGCGCGACTATTTCGACCTCAAGACTTTCGAGAGTGAAATGGCACGGGTGTCTGTGGCCTGATTGGGGCGCCTGACCTAGGTGTCGATCAGCCCATGCCTGCGGACATCCGCGACCATGTCCTTGAGCATGTCCGGGAGGTCGCGCAGCTGGACGCCGAGGCTGTCGCGGCGTGACGTGTCAAACGCCGTCGGCGTGGCGGGCGTCACATCCGAGTCCCAGGGCGGTGGGGTGTAGCCGGGAACGACCTCAGCCAGCGCGGTGAGAATGTCGCGCCAATGCCAGCTGCGCTTGACGCCGAAATACCGGCCCTGGGCATCGTCGTTCTCCAGCGCGGCCACATGGAGCGCTGCCAGGTCGCGGACATCAATCATCGACATGGACCCGTTGGGAATGCTGTCGCCCATCCGCTCGCCCTTGAGGATGGCTGCGAAGGCGCGGTGGCCGCTGTTCGGCTCGGGTCCCAGGGTCGGCCCGGTGATCATTGACGGGTTGATGGTGGCGCAGCGCAGCCGACCGTTCGAGGCCTCCGACCTGGCCAGTATGGCCCGGTCATAGCGGGTCTTGGCGGCGGCGGCGAACTTGTTGGCTGCCAGCTGCTGAGCGTCATCGGACCAGTGCTCCATCTCGCGCTTTGCGTCCGGGTCGCCGCCGGGCGGGTTGGTGGAGCCGGTCGATGACGTGAACACGGCGCGCGGAACGCCCGCTTCAAGCGCGGCATCGCAGATGGTGCCTGCGATTGTCTGCATGAAGTCGACGGTTGCCATTTCCTGTTTCGTCAGCCCGACGCAATTGACGAGACCGGTGCATCCTTCAAGCGCCTGAACCAGGCTTGCCTGATCCACGGGATCCGCTTCAACAAGCGAGAGAGCGGCGCCCTCTGCAGCGGCGGCGGAGAGAGCCGGCTGAAGCCATGGATGCCGATCAAGATCACGCATCGTGCCGCGGACGTCGTATCCCGCCTGCAGGAGGGCGAAGGCGACATGGGATCCGACAAATCCGCTGCAGCCGATCACGCATATGGGGCCGTGAGGCATGAGGGTTTCCGATCGTGCTGTCAGACAGTCTGTGGCCCGCGCAGCAGCCCGCCGGGACGGGCTCCGGTCTCTGTGCCGTTCTCGAAGGTCACTTCGCCGGATTTGAGCGTGGCGATATACCCCGTCGCCTCCTGGACAAGACGGCGACCGTTGGCGGGCAGGTCGTGGGCCATGTGCGGGGCAGGGATCGCCAGATTGTCGAGGTCGATGACATTGATGTCCGCCGCCATCCCCGGCTTGATCAGGCCGCGGTCGGCGAAGCCGTAGAGCAGGGCCGTGTCCCGTGTCTGGCGCTTGACGATGAACTCCAGCGGCAAGCGGTCGCCACGTTCACGGCCCTTCACCCAGTGGGTCAGCATGAAGGTCGGGATCGACGCGTCGCAGATCGCGCCGCAATGGGCGCCGCCGTCGCCGAGCCCGATATTGGTGCGTGGATGCTTCAGCATGGTGTGGATCGGGTCCATAGCACCTGACGTGTAGTTGAACAGCGGGAAGTAGAGCAGGCCTTCGCCGCCGTTGTCGCACATGGCGTCGTAGATCACTTGTTCCGGCTTGATGCCTCGCGCCTTGGCGATGGCGGCGACGCTCTTGTCCGGTGCCGGTTCGTAGTCCGGTGCCGATCCGTCGCCCGCATCGAGCACGAACATTTTCTCGAAGGTCCGTGTGACGAAGAGGCCGAAGCCCGTCGTCTCAGCGGGTGTTTCGTTGATCATCCGTGCACGGAAATCCGGATCGGCGACACGTTTGCGGCGATCTTCCGGCGACAGGGCGGCGAGCTCGCCCCAGCTCGGGAAGGCGATGAACGGATGCACGGTGCATTCCCAGCCCATGAGGATGCCCGCCGGGCGGCCTGCCACCTGCGCGTAGACCGGCAGGTCCTCAGCATCCACCTTGTCCAGCAGGCCCAGCATCTTCTTCCACAGCTCCGGCGCCTCGTCGGTCTGCACGAGGTTGAAGGTGACCGTAACACCCAGGTCGCGCGCCATGCGCTCCATCCAGGTGAATTCCTTGTCCATGTCGCGGTGATTGGACGTCATCTGGAAGACGCCGTGACCGGCGCGCTTGAGGGCGTGGCCGATGCCGAAGAGCTCATCCTCCTTGGCGAAAGTGCCGGGCACGTATTCGCCGTCCGTTGCCTTGTGCAGGAAGGTGCGCGACGTGGAGAAGCCGACAGCGCCGGCGCGCACGCCTTCCTCCACGATCGCCGCCATGCGGGCGATGTCCTCGTCCGACGCTTCCTCATTCTTGGCGCCGCGCTCTCCCATCACGTAGCCGCGCACGGCGCCGTGGGGTACCTGCGCGGCGATATCAATGGCATAGCTGCGCCGGTCGAGGGCATCGAGATAGCCGGGGAAGCTTTCCCATTCCCATTGCAGGCCTTCGGTCATGGCAGCGCCGGGAATGTCCTCGACGCCCTCCATCAGGCCGATGAGCCAATCGTGCTTGTCGGGTGCGGCGGGCGCAAAGCCAACGCCGCAATTGCCCATGACGGCGGTGGTCACACCGTGCCAGGAGGACGGGGCCAGCGCGCCGTCCCAGGTCGCCTGCGCATCATAGTGGGTGTGAATGTCGACCCAGCCCGGTGTCACCAGTGCGCCGGCGGCATCGATCTCGCGTGCCGATGTCGCTGAAATGGTTCCCACTTCTACGATGCGGCCGTCCTGGATGGCGATGTCGCCCGCGAAGGTCTTGCTTCCCGTACCGTCAGCGATCGTGCCGCCGCGGATGATGAGGTCATGCGTCATGGCATGTCTTCCTGAAGTTTCGTCATGGCTTGAAGTGGACGTGCAGCGCTTTAGCGATCTTGCGCGCTACTGCATGCCTGGGTTCTGGGGGACGGAGGCACAGGCCGGGTCAACGGGTGACCATGGTTGGGCCGAGTCGGCCCAGAAGCTGGAATCGATGGTGACCCAGCTGCTGTCGGAAAGAGACCCGGCCTTGATGATGGTCAGGCCCGGCGTTTCTTCGATGAAGCTTACAAGGGGTGACCCGCACTTGCCGCAGAACCCGCGCTTGACGTGACTGCCGGCGGTTCCCGTCACCGTGTAGGTCTTGAGTTCCCCCTGCATCTCAATGGCATCTGACGGCACGAACACAATCGTTGCCTTGCCGCTGCCGGTGGACTTCTGACAATCCGTGCAATGGCAGTGGTGGCCCGAGATCACCTTGTCGCGGTCAAACGCGTAGGTCACATCACCGCAGAGGCATCCGCCGGTTACAGTATTGGTCATCGTTCTTCCCTGTCGTCTGTCTTGCCGGCCTCTGTTTTGCGACCGGTCTCACAATCGTTGCTTCAGCTTTAGCACAATCTGCCTGTTTGGGCTTGAGCGTAAGCAGATGCATCGCGCGAGTGAGGATCGCGGCCAGCGGTGCTTACCTGAAGCGTAATTGAGGGCGGCTCGTGTCGACAGGAGGGTCGGGCCATGACCCTTGCTCCTGACGACATTCAAAACTCCCTGCCCTCGCGCCATGACGTCCAGGTGGCTGGATCGCGTCTCTCTCTCATTGATGCAGGGACAGGCGAGCCTGTGCTGCTGCTCCATGGCTACCCGCAAAGCCTTCTCACATGGCGGCACCAGATTCCGTCCCTGGCGGAACGTGTGCGTGTCATCGCACCGGACTGGTTCGGCTGGGGCGAGTCGGAACGCGACTATGGCACGCCGGCGAACTACCGGGATGAGGTGGACCGTATCGGGTTGCTGCTGGACGCGTTGGATATTGAGCGCTGTTCCCTTATCGGTCACGACTATGGCGGCTTTCTCGGTCTTGGCTTTGCGGCACGCCATGGCCACCGCGTCTCGCGGCTCTCGATCATCAACTCGCGGGCCCACAGGACCTTTCCCAACCCGACCTACACGCAATTTGCGGCCCTGTGCGGGGCAGCGCGGGTGCCCGGTTTGCGGCAACTGGCGCAGCTGGTGCCGCTTGGCCGGCTCAATACCGCATTGCTGAGACGGCATATCGCTCAAGGGTGCTTCGACGCCGCGTTGCTCGACTACTATGTGGGTTGGATGGATCGACCCGAGGGCAGGCGATGGCTGGTGCATTTCTTCCGCCACTATGAAATGCCCGCGCGGCCGGAACTCGATGCAGCGGTGGACCATATCGCCTGCCCGACGGCCATCATCTGGGGGGATCAGGACCGGTATTGCCCGGTCTCTATCGGCCTTGATCTCGCATCCCGCATTCCTGACGCCAATCTCACCCTCGTCAAAGGCGCCGATCACTACGTGATGGAAGAACGCCCGGATGAGGTGCTGAAAGCCATTCACCTGTTGCTGGAGAGGTCACCGAACCCATGACCGCCTATGTTGTGTGGGAAGCTTCCATTCCCGACATGTTCAAGATGGAGCCTTATGCTGAAAGGGTCGGTGCGACGCTTGACGCGTTCGGCGGACGCTATCTCGTGCGGCTGGGTGAAACCGACCTGATAGAAGGGTCACTCGGTGCCCATGTCGGTCGCGTGATGCTGGAGTTCCCGGACATGGACACAGCGCGCGCCTGGTACCGCTCTGACATGTACCAGGAGATCATCCGGCTCAGGACGGACAATGCGTCCGGCAACCTCTACTTCATGGAGGGTGTCCCGGACTAGTTTCAGGCAGCGATCTTGAGGATCTCGAACACGTCGTCGGGCGTTGAGATGGTCCGCGGATTGGAGAGGACCACGAAGTTCTGAAGGGCCATATCGGCGATCCTGGGCCAGTCGCTTTCCTTAATGCCGACCGCTGCCAGAGTGTGCGGCTGGCCAAGGTCTTCCATGAGCCTGCGCAGCAGGTCCGCCGGGTCATCCGCCGCGGTGCCGCCCAGAGCCTGTGCCAACTCCGCGCGGCCGTCCGCGCCGATGGCATCCGCATTCCATTGCACGACTGCCGGCAGCATGACGCAGGACGTCACGCCATGGGGCACGCCAAACGCGCCGCCGAGGATGTAGCCGATGCCGTGGCTTGCACCCATGGTGACATAAGAGCGGCCCATGGCACCGATCCACAGGGCCTCCTGGCTGTCGCTGCGGGCCGACAGATCAGCCGGGTCGGCGACCGTGTCGCGCAGGGATTGGGCCAGCAGCTTGAGGCTTTGCACGAAGCTTCCCCTGATGGCGGGGCTTGCGGCCTTTGCGCAGTAGCCCTCAACGGCGTGATCGACAGACCGGATGCCTGTGGAGAGCCACAGATCCATCGGCGTCTGCATGCACAGCGCCGGATCGTAGATAATGCTGCGCGCCACCAGATCGGGCGCGACAAAGCCTTCCTTGACGCGTGTCTCGATGTTGGTGGCCCCGCCCAGCGCCGTGAATTCGGCGGCCGACAGGGTCGTGGGCACGGTGATCTGCCGCGCAGACACGGGCCCGCATGTCCTGAGTTCCGATATGCCCTGCCGGCCAAGGGCATAGTGCCCGAGATGATCAAGGTCGTGGATGTCCTCGGTGATGCAGACCTGCGCCACTTTGGTGGTGTCGATGATCGTGCCGCCGCCGACGGTGATGAACATGTCGGCATCGGCGTCGCGTGCGGCCTGCGCCACGGCCAGCGCGTCGTCCTGTGGCGAGTGGGCACGGCAGTTGGTGAAACGGCCGGCAGCCCGGTCGCCGAGTGCTGCTTCGATCTTTGATATCTCGTCCGTCTCGCGTGCCAGCGTTCCCGACGCCACGACCAATGCACGCCGGGCACCGATGCGGTCCATCTCGGCTGATGCGGTTTGCGCAGCGTCGGCGCCGGTGATCACGCGCTCCACGCGCAGCATGTCGTAGGTGGTGCCGCTCATCTTCGTTCCTCCCGCCCGGCAGTGTGTTTGCCTTCATATAGGCAAAGATCCACGCGGTGAAACGGGAAGATCAGTCTTCCATATGTGCGATCCATGCGCGGATCAGCTCAACGCCTTCATGGTGGATCGTGGTGCGTCCGAGTTCCGGCATCATGATGCCGGGATCTGTCGAATCCATGCGGTAGACCATGATGGAGCTGTCGGGATTGCCCGGGTCGATGGAAAAATCATGACCGCCGGAGCCGCGCCCGGCGGCAACAGGGCGCTTGAAGACGCCATACTGAGCAGGGTCGGCAGCGCGGGTGTCCAGATACAGACCGGATGTGTGGGCGGGGCCGTCGGGCGTATGGCAATGAGCGCAGTTGATGTCCAGATAGCCGCGCGCCCGTGCCTCAAGCGGCAGCGATGTATCGTCCCATGTCGCGATGCGGGGTGCATCATCGGGATCGGCCGGCGCTCCGGTCAGAATGCCTGCACGTGTCCAGCGCGTCAGCTGGTTTTCCGGTCCATCCGTATACGGATAATCATGATTCAGGTGCTTGGCCTCAGGGCCGATGGGCGTTGTCTTGCGGTCACGGCCCAGCCCCGCCACGTGGCAGGAGCGACACTGATTCATGTTGGGGACAGCGTAGCGGATGGTCCTCTCGGTCCCCGTCGCCGTTATCCAGGTCACGTCAAGCTTAGCGCCCAGCGGAGACAGGGCGGCGTCTGTCATCTCTGCGTTCCACACATATGGGTAGGCGCGCCAGCCATTGGGCGTGTGGGCCAGGATGCGGGTCTCGATCAGCTGCAGGGTGTCGCCCGGGCTTGCGGCATCCGCCGGGTAGGCGAAGGTCTTGATGAGTGCTGACCCGACCGGCAGGTCGAAGACGTCATCCGGATTGTAAGCTGCGCTTTTGCCTTCAGGCACATATACGAATCTGAGTTTGTCAGCGTAGTCGGTGAAGAGCGGCGTAATCAGGTCATAGGGCACCACGCGGTCAGCGGGCGTCTGTTTCCGCATGTCTGCAAAGAAGCCGAATTCAGACAGGAGCTTCGGTGCCGCCGCTGCGGTGATCGCGTCTGCGTTTACCTCCGCGTTGGCCGGCAAGGCTGCTGCCAGCGCCGCGGCCACAGTGAGCGCAATCCGCCGAACTGCATACGCGAAGGGCACGGTCAGTTGGCCTCCGGCGCCGCGGTGTCGGCCTTGGCCATGATGTCAGGCGGCAGCGTTGCGCCGGTCAGCTTCGGGGCGCTGCCTGCGTGGGCAGGATACTCGCGGCTCGGTGCGTGGAACCAGTTCCAGGTGAAATAGGCGATGACATCAAGATCCATGAACGTGGCACGACCGGTCGCCGGATCGCTGCCGGTGTTCTCGCCGATATAGATGCCGCGGTCCTCCGGGATGCCGGTGAAGTAGTGCCAGAGCGGTATGTTGCCGTCCCAGACGATGTCCGGCACGGGCGTGCCTGTGATGGAGGCGACGAGTTCGCCGATGTCATTGTCCGGCGCGCCGCCGATGTTCGAGAACGTGTTGCCGTAGACAGAGACACCTTCCGGGTACGGATAGTAGTTTTCATCGTCGAACTCGTTGGGGTAGGCGACAATGAGTACACCTGCGGTGCCGTTGTTGCTGATCTCGTTGTTGAAGACCTCAACCCTGGAATTGGCCATGACCATCACGCCGGTGCCCATGGGGACACCGCCGACGATGTTGCCGGGGGGCGCAAAGTTCGGGACATCGTTGTCGACGATCTTGTTGTCGAACACGCGTACCGAGTGACCGCCCTGCTGGGGCAGACCCGGCAGGTCAAAGATCAGAATGCCGCCGGTGTTGTGCCGGGCGACATTGTCATACACGTCGGCGACATAGCTGTTTTCGATCTCGATACCGGCCACGTTGTATTCGGCAAGCGAGTTGCGGACGATGATGTTGTCGGACTGGCCCACATAGATGCCGGCATCGGAGGCGCCGCGGGCGATGGCGCCGTCGATCAGCACATTCTTCGAGGCGACCGGGTAGAGCCCGTAGGCGCCGTTCAGGGCGTCCGGGCCGTTGGTCCATTCCGCGCGTACACGGATGAATGAGATGCCATCTGCGCCTATGACCTTGATCGCGTCTCCCTTGGCGTCTTCAACAGCAAAATCCATCAGCGTGACGCCGGACGATTCGACGAGCAGGCCCTCGGCACCACTCTCCTGGCTGCGGAAGGACAGGACCGTCCTGTCCATCCCCGCGCCCTTGATGGTCACGTTATCGACATTGAGCGACAGGCCTTCGGTCAGCTCGTAGCGCCCGGGTCCCAGTTCGATGACTGCGCCCGGCTCCGCCAGCATCAGTGCCTGCTGAATTGCGGTATAGGCGTCGGGCACCTCGGTCATGGTGTCCGGTGTCGTGGCGGATTCAGTACCCTCCGCCGGACCCTCCTGGGCAGCCGCAACAGGGGCATAAAGAATGCCGGCCAGAAGCGCCGCGAGGCCGGCGCGAACAAGGGCCGGATGATGGGTCGAACGGGAGTTTGTCATTGGGTGGCGTCCTTCTTGCGGGCCTTTATCTGTCCAAACCGTAACTCGACACGGACGGGATGTGGCGAAACTATTGTGTCAGATGCATCGTTGACGCCGCCGGGAACACGGATCCTGGCCCGCCGGCTCTCAACATGACGTAAACCGCCCTATGCACCCCACTTTCGGGCGGTCTGAAACGGTGATTCTCCGGCACTTGATCCAAGGCCTGAGTGGCCGGTCCAAGGGCTGCAAGTCAGCGCACTGAGTGCGGGTAATCCCGTGTGCTGTTGCCCATTTGCACGCAGTGGTGGCGTCAAAAACGGCAGTTTTGATTCGGCTCCGGTCCGGATCATACGTGACTGCTAAATGACTGAACTCATGGAATTATTGCGCTGCAGCATGGAGTGAATGGTTATCGTATCGTTAACAAAACTGCTCAAAACGTGACCAAAAAGCCATACCCCTTGGCAATGATGTTATGGCGCCGTCACATTCCTTCACAATCCGGTTGACTCAGGGAGGGTCATCCAGTGGTCTAAGCGTGAGGGATGCTGACTGGCCGGGGGGACAGGGATTTCGCTCTTCTGTACGTTTCTGAAGAGCCCCTTCTCCTCCTTGCACTGTCAATACGTCTGTAAAGCGAGGATCGAGGAGGATCGCTCAAAATGACTACTCGCAATTTGCGATCCGCACTTCTCGGCAGTGCCGTGGGTGTGGGTCTGCTGGTCTCGGGGGGGCAGGCACATGCGCTGTCGACCGAGTTCGGCGAACTGAAAATCTTCTTCGACACGACGGTCTCCGTCGGTGTTCAGATGAAGACCAAGGATGCCCGTCAGGCATTCCTGACCGAGTTTAACGGTGGTAACCCCGATCTGCGAACGAACCTGCCGGGCACCGTCGTGTCGGGTAACGCTGCCGCCGCTGGCTCCGTTGTTACGGCACCGGTGACGATTACGCCGGGCTTCAGCGCCAACGCCCTGCCGGGCAGCGCCGGGCCACCCGTAGTCGCGCCGGCCTTCTTTAGTGCCGGGTCGCCAGGCTCCCAGAACTTCGATGACTCGCCCAACACGGATGACCGCTTCCTCAACTTCGGGGCAGGCGATCTGACGTCGGCGAACATCAAGGCCAACCATGACCTTCAGATGACGTGGCGGAACTTCACGCTGTTTGCGCGTGCGACCGAGTTCTATGACTTCGTTCTGAATAGCGACGGCGCCTACAACCGCTTCGGCATTGACGACAACAACAAGGAAGAAGTGGGCCGTGACGTCCGGCTGCTCGACCTGTATCTGTCGGCCGACTTTGACGTTGGCAGCCTGCCGGTCAACTTCCGTGCAGGTAAGCAGGTGATCTCCTGGGGTGAAGGCACCTTCATCTTCAACGGCATCAACTCGGTCAACCCGATTGATGTGAGTGCGTTCCGCCGTCCTGGTGTGGAAATCAAGGAAGGTCTGATCCCGGTCTGGGCCCTGTACGGTTCTGTCGGCCTGCCGTTCGACCTGTCTTTGGAAGCGTTCTATCAGCTTGACTGGGAGCCGTTCCAGCTTGATCCCGCTGGTACGCCGTTCGCCGGTTCCGATGTGGCGAATTCGAACTCGTCCTTCGGCGGTAACCAGGGCCTTGGTTTCTATTCCGGTTCCATCCGGAATGGTTTCAACCTGCGTAACTGCACCGGCACCGGCCCGACACAGCAGGCTGCTGCCGCTGTTGGTGCGCTTGCCGGCTACAATTCGCTGGTGGGTACCGGGTGTACGACATCCAGCTTCCAGCACTTTGCCACCGATCTGCCGACTGACGGCTCTGCCCAGGGTATCCTGGTGTCAGGCTTCGGCGGTGCAGGCGTGATTGCTGACCGCGGTGATGCGCGGCTGCTTGGTACCTCCCGTGGTGCCGATACCCAGGCCAAGGACGAAGGCCAGTGGGGTGTGGCTCTGCGCTGGTACTCGGAAGACCTCAACTCGACGGAATTTGGCTTCTACTACATGAAGTATCATTCCCGTCTGCCGATTGCGCAGGTTGAGGCGGCTGGTGTTCCGCAGGTGCAGGTTGGCGTTACGTCGCCCGGCACGGTTGGCACCAAGTTCGTGACTTCGCTCGGCTGCTTCGGCGCCGGCGCCGGGTCTGCGGCTACGATTGGTAATAACGGTATTCTCACGCCGGTTATCTCCGGCGGTGGGGACTTCCTTGATCCAGCCCTTCGCAATGGCGGCTTCGGTGAGACTTCGGTGATTTACGATGACCCGAACAACACCGTCTTCAACCTGCGCGGCATCGCTCAGGCTGTTTATGCCGGTAACGCGACGGCTCTGGCGGACGTCAATGCCATCACTGCCGGCAGCGCGAACCTGCGCCAGGTCGCTCTGGTCAACTGCGCCATTCTTGGCCTGACCGGTCAGACGGTGCCGGGCTCGGCTGTGCCGATCGCTCCTGACGGAACGGAGACGATTACCGTTCAGCAGAACCTCCAGACACGGCTGATCTATCCTGAAGACATCGAGCTTTGGGGTCTCAGCTTCAACACGACCATCGGCGACTGGGGCGTGCAGGGCGAGTTCTCTTACCGTCCGAACCAGCCGCTGCAGGTTGACACGACCCAGCAGACGATTTCTGCAGCCGGGTCACAGTGTGTCGGTCTGGGTACCTTTGGTGACTCCAACACGTTCATCCTGTCCCAGCTCTCAACAGAGCCGGGAACGCAGGCGAACATCGCTCAGCTGCAGTCATCCTGCCGGGCGGACAACTTCAACAACGGCAGCGGGTCTGGCTTCACGCCGACAGCGTTTGTCCGCGAAGAAGTGTTCACCTTCCAGATCGGTACGACGGCAACCTACACGAGCTCCAACCCGCTCATCGACTTCCTGGGCGCCGACATCGGTGTTCTGGTGACGGAATTTGGTCTCGTGCATATCCCTGGTGTGCATGACGAGCCGCCGATCACTGGTCCGGGTTCAGGTGACACGGCCACGGGCGGTGGTGCCGGTACGGTCCAGGAGTTCAACCGTCTGTCAGAAGTCTGCCGTTCAGGCACCGCCCTGCCGCTGGGGTCCATCCTGGCGCTTGACACACGGGCTGGCTGTACGCCGACTGAAACGTCTTATGGCGGTATTCTCCTGACGCGTCTTGACTACAACAACGCGTTCGGCACTGCCTGGACTGTGTCTCCGCAGCTCGTGTATCGCCACGACTTCGAAGGCGTCACGCCGGCTCCGCTCGGCAACTACATCGAAGACCGTCGCTCGCTCGGCTTCAGCGTGACAGCAAATCTGCAGAACACCTGGACTGTCGGCCTGAGCTATACGGACTTCATGGGGTCTGAGCAGTTCCAGAGCGACCTGGACGATGACTTCGTCTCTCTGACGGCGAGCTACTCGTTCTAAGGTTGGACTGACACCAACTTCGGCGCCGGGCCGCCCTCAATTCGCAGGGCGGCCCGGATGCCACACAAAAACTCGTGGGGAACACGATTGGTCTGACGGGCGCAGGTGATGATGCGCACCAGAGGGCCGCCAAAACGAACTCTTCAGTGGAGGAAGATTTTCATGAAACTCAGTGGCATCCTTGCGGCCACACTTGCGAGCTCGATGGCGCTTGGTGCGTCTGCCGCGCTTGCCAAGGTTCCGCAGGCCCAGGCCGATCGTCTGGGGAATGACCTCAACCCGATGGGTGGTGAGAAGGCCGGCAATGGCGGAGCAATTCCTGCCTGGACCGGTGGTCTTCCGACACCGCCCCCGGGCATCACCTACAATGCAGGTGACCGCCTTCAGAACCCGTTCTCGGGTGATTCAATCCAGTACACGGTCACAGCCGGCAATATGGGCCAGTATGATGGTGTGCTGACGGAAGGCTACAAGAAGCTTCTGTCGACCTACGACACCTACAAGATGAACGTGTACCAGACGCGCCGTTCCTGCGCGTTCCCGGAATATGTTTATGAAGCCAACAAGCGCAACGCTGTTGTCTCCGAGCTTGTCGGTGGCGGTAATGGTGTCGGCAAAGGCATCATGGGTTCGCCGTTCCCGATCATCAACAGTGGTCTGGAAGGTATCTGGAACCACACCCTGCGCTACCGTGCGTTCAAGGTGACCCGCCAGTTTACGGCGGCTCCTGTGACCGCTACCGGCGACTACACGCTGCAGACCGTGCAGGATGAAGCCATCCTGCAGTGGTCAGACCCGTCCAAGGGTGCGGCTGAAGAGCTCGACAACATCGCGATCTACTACATCGCCAACACGGTTGCTCCGGCACGTGCGGCGGGTAGCGTGATCCTGGTGCATGAGACGCTCAACCGTGCGCTTGATCCGCGCAAGGCATGGCAGTATTCGCCGGGCACTCGCCGTGTGCGCCGCGCGCCGAACATTGCCTATGACAACCCGGGCACGAACTCGGACGGTCTGTCGACCTCTGACTCGTTCGACGGCTACAACGGTGCTCCGGACCGGTTCGACTGGACCGTAAAGGGCAAGAGCGAAAAGCTCATCGCCTACAACACCTACGACGCTGAATCTGCTCCTTACAACGAGTACATTCAGGCCCGTCACCTCAACCAGGACAAGATCCGTTACGAGCTTCACCGCGTGTGGACCATCGAAGCGAACCTGCGTCCTGAAAACCGCCACATCTACAGCCGCCGTGTGAAGCATCTCGATGAGGATGCTTGGCAGCTGGCACAGGCCGAGCTCTATGACGGCCGTGGTGAGCTGTGGCGCGTGCAGGAACTGCACACCATTCAGCGTTACAATGTTCCGCTTTGCGGCTCCGGTTCGGAAGTGGTGTATGACACCGGTAACGGTCGTTACCTGTCGCTCGCCATGCAGAACGAAGAGCCCGGCGTGAACTACTTCGCTGACGAGCTCAATGCTGACCGGTACACGCCGTCGTCTATCCGTCAGCTGGGTGTCCGCTAAGTCGCGGTCAGCCTAAGTTCGAACGAACAGCGGGCCGGTCCTCTCCTGGGGACCGGCCCGTTTGTTGATCCGCCATCCCCTGATGAGCGAACGGCAGCCATCCCGGCACGCGCGTTAGCCATAGATTTCACAGCGCGTTTTCGCGTTGGTGAAATCATGCGACGGTGTAGTATGGCGGGCGAAGAAAACACCTTTTGTGGTGACGCCCATGAGGGCCCCCATGGGCCTGAATGCCGGTCACACAACCAGCCTCAGATGCTGAGGCAACAAAGTGGATTGAGTTAGACCCATGAACAGTTTGAAGACAGCTTTCAAAGGTGGTGTCGCGGCGCTTGTGCTCGCCGGTATCGCCTTTGTGCCCGCGCATGCGGTGCCGACAGTTGACCCGGCTGAAGCTGCGCTCATCCGGGAGCTGGAGACCAAGGGATACGCGACGCCGTCCAACCTTGCGTCAAAAGGCCTTCTCGTTGCTGCGGCGGACCTCGGTGAACGCATCGTCGCCGTCGGCCAGTTCGGTCATGTCGTCCTTTCCGATGACCGTGGCGCGACCTGGCGTCAGGCCGATACGGTGCCAACACAGGCGCTGCTGACGGCCGTCTTTTTTGCCGATGACCAGGTCGGTTATGCGGTCGGCCATGATGCCGTGATCATCAAGACGGAAGACGGCGGGGAAACCTGGGAGCTCAAATACTCTGACGCCGAGGCAGAGATGCCGCTCTTCTCCGTGATGTTTGCCGATGCCAATAACGGTGTCGCCGTGGGCGCCTTTTCGACCGCGCTGTCAACGACAGATGGCGGCGAGACATGGAACCTCGCTTCTGTGATCCCCGATCCTCCGCCACCGCTTGAAGGGCTCGAGTACGAGCCGCATCTCAATGGCATCTTCCGCGGACCGGAAGGCTCTCTGATCATCGCTGCAGAGACCGGTTTCGTGTTCCGTTCGCTTGATGGCGGTGCCAACTGGGAACCGATCAAGACACCCTATTTCGGATCCTTCTGGGGCGGCATGACGGTTGATGATGGCAACATCATCATCTACGGCATGCGCGGCAATGTCTGGCGCTCGGAAGATCAGGGCACAACCTGGACGCAGGTCGATACCGGGTCCAAGAAGTCGTTTGGCGGCGGCGTGCAACTTGACGACGGGACGATCATTCTTGCCGGCCTCAACGGCGGTGTTGCCTACAGCACCGATGGTGGACGCAGCTTCGAAGTTGTCGACCGGCCGGACCGCAAGGGTTACTCGGCGGTTGTCGACGGCCCGGACGGCAGCGTCCTCATCTTCGGCGAACCGGGCGTCCTTGAGCATCCGGACACTGCTGAAGCGTTCCGCAGCGGCAGCTGATCCTGCCGGGGCAGGGTGACTGCCCCGCTGAAGACCCATACCGCCGTCACGGCCGGGCCCGCCTCAAACGAGGTTTACGCCCGTCCCGTGGCGGCGGTACTTTTTTGTCCAGACAGCGGCACCCAGACACCCGGCGCTCACAGACAGGACCTGACATGGCAGACCGATTTGATTCTTACAGCCGCATCAAGGCAAAGCGCGACGGGGACATCCTGACGCTGATGATCTCCAATCCGAAACTGCGCAACGCCGTCGATGAACGCATGCATCATGAACTGGCGCAGGTGTTCGTGGATGCACAGGAGGACACGGAGAGCCGGGTGATCGTGCTCACCGGTGACCCGGACGGCAACGCGTTCTGCGCCGGCGGCGACATTGCCTGGATGAAGGCCAGCCTCGAGGGTGCTGCAATCGGCCCGGGCGTCAGCGAGGGACGGCGCATTGTTACGTCTCTGCTCGATGTCGAGAAGCCGATTGTTGCCGCCATCAACGGCCCGGCCGTCGGGCTGGGCGCGACAATCGCGCTGTTTGCGGATGTGATCTATATGGGCAACACGGCACAGGTCGCGGACCCGCATGTGCGGGTCGGGCTTGTGGCCGGTGATGGCGGGGCTGTGATCTGGCCGCAGCTTGTGGGCTACGCCCGCGCCAAGGAGTATCTCATGACCGGGGACCCGGTCTCTGCTGCAGAGGCTGAACGCATTGGCCTCGTGAACTATGTCGTTCCGGATGCAGAGCTGCAGGACACGGCCATGGCATTCGCCCGAAGGCTGGCGGCCGGCGCTCCGCAGGCAATTCAGCACACAAAGGCGGCGGTCAACATGGAGCTGAAGCGCCTGGCGGCGACGGTGTTTGACGCCTCGCTCGCCTATGAGATGATCTCGTTTACAAAAGACGATCACCGGGAAGCGGTCTCCGCCTTTCTTGAAAAGCGCAAACCGACCTTCACCGGACAATAAGAAGCGACGGCGGACAAGCAACCAGCCGCCGCAATGCTGCGGAAGATGAGGGAGACATCCATGTCCAGTGAGACGGTACACACGCTTGCACGCGGAACCGCACCGGATGGTCTGGTCGCCGCCGCCCACGGCTTCGCCGGAGAGCTTCGTGACCGCGCGGCAGAAATCGAAACCGCCCGGCAACTCCCCCAGGACATTGCAGACCGTTTTGCTGCTGCCGGCTTCTACCGCATGGCGGTTCCTGAAGCACTTGGCGGGCTGGAAGTGTCGCCACAAGCAATATCCGGCGTGATTGATGCGCTGGCGCAGGCGGATGGTTCTGCTGCGTGGTGTGTCATGATCGGCTCGACGACGGGTCTCACGGCCGCCTATCTCGCGCCGGAAGCGGCAAAGCGCATCTACGGTGCGGCGCCTGAAACCATCACGGCGGGTGTCTTTGCGCCGATGGGCACGGCGACGCTTGACGGCGACACGGCTGTGGTCCGGGGCCGCTGGGCATGGGGGTCCGGGTCGCACAACGCCCAATGGGTGTTCGGCGGGTCACGGCTCATGCGGGACGGCGAGCCGGTGCTGAATGATCGCGGCCAGCCGGCGACACAGATGTATGCGATGCCGGCAGCGGATCTGGTGCTGCATGACAACTGGGACCCGTCGGGACTGGCCGGTAGCGGCAGCAGCGATTTTGAAGCCAGAGACGTGCGGGTTCCGCTCGGCCATGGCGCCGACATCACCTGTCCGCCGGCGCTTGCCAATCCGCTCTATGCCTTTCCGGTGTTCGGGCTGCTCGCTGTAGGAATTGCCTCGGTAGCGACCGGTCTCGCGCGTCAGGCGATCGACGAGATCATCGAGATCGGTGGCGGCAAGGTTCCCCAGGGCAGCCGCAAGACGCTGGCCCACCGTCCGCAGGCGCAGGCCGAACTGGCGCAGGGGGAAGCCGAGTTGCGGGCTGCCAAAGCGTTTCTCGCGGATGCCGTTGGTGCCGCATGGGACGCGGCATGTGGTGAAGGCGTCATCAATGTGGATCTGCGGCGCGATCTGCGTCTGGCCGCAACACATGCCACCACCGCGTCCGCGCGGGTCGTTGACCGCATGTATCTTCTGGGCGGCGGCAGCTCGGTGCACCGGTCGTGTCCGTTGCAGCGCGCCTTCCGGGATGTGCATGTGGCCACACAGCACATGATGACGGCGCCGGCCACATGGGAGCTGACGGGCCGTCTGCTCTTCGGCCTGGAAACCGACGCCACCATGCTTTAGCGATTGAAGCGGGCCGCCGGCTGCCCTGTTTGCTGTCTTGGGCTCGCGTGCCGGGAGCGTCGGGATCGTACGGAACGCTCCCCGTTACAGCCTTGACCGCGAATGAATGTTCATTCATGGTCAAGGCATGAGCTCGGAAGTCAAGCCAGACGCGATCGTCCCGGCAGGCGCACCAGCCGCCCTGCAGGCGGGGGATGTGCCGGACGGAGCGCGCAGCAAGCCGGAGCGCATTCTGGATGCGGCCCTGGTGCTGTTCGCGACACAGGGATACCACGCGACCGCTGTCCCGGAGATTGCCAGACGGGCCGGTGTGGCGACGGGGACGATCTACCGGCATTTCGAAACCAAGGACGTTCTCCTGAACGTGCTCTACCAGCGCTGGCGAGGTGAATTCAATGCGCAGGTGCTGGCGCCGCTGCCGGACGGTCTGTCAGTCCGCGAGATGTTCGGGGTCCACTGGCGCCGGCTTGCCGCGTGGATACGTGACTACCCGCTGCAAACGGTCTTCCTTGAGCAGCACTATCATAAGCCGCTGCTCGATGAGGCGAGCACGCGGGCCGAGCGGGCCTATCTCGATGCCTTCCGCGCACTTGTCAGGACCGGTATCGCTTCGGGCGAGATACGCGACCTTTCTCCCGCCCTGGCCGTGGCGTTGGTCCGGGGCACCGCGAATGACATGGCGAAGCTGTGCGGGGACGGGGACCTTGTTCTGGATGATGCGATCGTTGCGCAGGCCGAAGCGAGCCTGTGGGATGCCGTCAAGGCGTGAGCGCCCGGCGCCTGCCGGATATGACTGTGCGGCTGTTCGCGCTGCGATGTATCCATGGGCTTTCGCTTCCACCTGCCCGGCGCATCAGATAGCGTGACCCCAAGGACAAGAAACGCAGACCGGGGGCAGCAGGTGGTGGAAACACGCGATTTCACGACGATTGAACGCGATGGTTCCATCGCCATTGTACGCTATGACCGTGGTGATGGGCTGAACGCACTGTCGCGCGCTGCCATGCGCGAACTCACCGACATTGCCCGTACTTTCCGGGAAGACATCGAGACTCATGTCATTGTCCTGACCGGCACGTCATCGATCTTCAGTGCGGGTGCCGACCTGAAGGACCCTGAAATGGCGAGCGGTCGTGATGCGGGCCTCATGGCACGCCGTCATGGCCTCAAGGTCGGGCCGGACATGTGTGCCGCATGGGAAGACCTGGAGCAGCTGACCATCTGTGCCATTGAAGGCCACTGCATTGGCGGCGGCGTGGCGCTTGTCGGCGCGTGTGACATTCGCATTGCCGGACACTCGGCCGGGTTCAGGCTGCCGGAGATCCCGCTGGGCATGAACATGAGCTGGCACTCCAATCCGCGCCTTGTGAACCTCATGGGACCGGCACGAACAAAGCTCTTTGTCATTCTCGGAGAGGTCCTCAAGGCACCCGATGCGCTTGACTGGGGCCTTGTTGAACAGGTTGTCGATGACGGGTCTGCGCTCGACGCAGCACGTGACCTTGCGGCGCGGGCCGCTGCCGTGCCTCCCGTCCCGTTGCGCATGTCGAAGCAATCCATCGACATGGCTGCCAAGGCGCTCAATCCCGTGTCGACCTATATGGATCGCGACCAGTTTGCGCTGGCAGCAACGGGCAGGGACCAGCAGGAAGCCATCGCTGCTTTTCTTGAAAAACGCGCACCAAAATTCACCGGCGATTAGTCGCCGGCGGGCAGGCAGGCACGCGCTGTCTTGCTGTGCCCCACCCCAGATTCCAAAGAACCGCAATACGAAGGAGATATCTCATGGCAGGACGTGTGCAGGGAAAGATGGCGATGGTCACCGGTGGGGCCTCGGGGCTGGGGGCTGCAACGTCGAAGCTTCTCGTTGATGAAGGTGCGCGCGTCGTCATTGCGGACATCAACCTGGCCGGCGCGCAGGCGGTGGCTGAGGAGATCAACGCCGGCGCGCCGGACAGCGCTCTGGCGGTCGAACTGGATGTGACCTCTGAAGACAACTGGAAACAGGCGCTGGAAGAAGCGGTTGGCTTCCTGGGCGGGCTCAACATCCTGGTCAACAATGCCGGCATCGGCGGATCGGCGCCGGTCGAAGACGAGACCTTTGAGAACTGGAAGAAAATCCAGTCGGTTGATCTCGACAGCGTGTTTCTCGGCTGCAAATACGCGCTGGGCCACATGAAGGCACATCAGCCGGGATCGATCGTGAACATCTCGTCGATCGCCGGCCTCATCGCCGGGCACAATATGGGTGCCTACAACGCGGCCAAGGCGGGCGTGTGGCTGTTCTCGAAATCGGTGGCGCTGCACTGCGCCAAGCGCGGCTATGACATTCGATCCAACTCGGTGCATCCCACCTTCATCCGCACCCCCATCCTTGAAAACCTGTTTCGTCAGGCTGAGAACGCCGAGCAGAAACTCGCCAAGCAGGTGCCGCTCGGCCGCATCGGTGAACCCAACGATGTCGCCTATGCGGTGCTGTATCTTGCCAGCGACGAAAGCCGCTTTGTCACCGGCTCCGAAATCAAGATCGACGGCGGCATTTCCGCCATGTAGCTGTCCCGCATCGGCTCACTGTTAATGTCTGGTTAGGGACTTCAACGGAATTGCAGTGCCGACCCGGCACTTGCGGACTAGGCTCTGCGACGATGATCGGATCTCTGACCAGCGCAGCAGAAGGCTTGCGGTCGGCCCGTGTGGGTGTCGGCAAGGCGGCCAGTGATGTCGTGCGTGCGGCACAGTCCGCGAGCGACGCCTATCGTCAGACAGCAGGAGCCCCGAAGTCTTCTGCATCGAGCGCGCCCAGATTCACACCGCCGCTCGCGCCGACTCAGGCGGCGCCCGCCCCGGATCTGCCGACGGCTACGGTCAGCCTGACGCGCGCCGAATTTGCCTACAAGGCGACGGCCCAGGCGTTTAAGGCACAGACCGAAGTTGTCGAGACGCTGCTGGACACCATCGTCTAGCCAGCGTCCGTCCAGTGGTCAGGCGGCGCCCTCAAGCGCTTCCCCTTCACGCACATCCTCAATGAGGCGGTACTCGGAGAAGTCCGGGTCGTGCATGTCGTTGAGATACTGGTCCGGCGCGAACGGATACAGGTTCGGTGTGCCGGACTTGTCGAAGTACCAGCTGTCACAGCCACCTGATGCCCAGACTGTCTGCGGTACACGCTCCGCCATGGACGTATTGTAGCTGTCAAACGCATCCTGCTTCGGGGCGATGGCTTCCAGACCTTCGTCCCGCATCTTGTTCAGCATGCTGATGATATAGTCGACCTGGTGCTCCGAAATGGTGATGAGCGACAGGTTGCCCACCGGGCCGGTCGGGCCCTCCAGCATCCAGAAATTGGGGAAGCCCGGTACGCTGACCGCACGGTGAGCACGCGGTGAGCCGTCCCATGTCTCGCCAAGGTCCTGGCCATTCTCGCCGGTGACCTTGGTGGGCAGGATGAAGGCAGCTGCATCAAAGCCGGTTGCCAGGATCAGGACATCAAGTTCGTGCAGCGCACCGTCCTCGGTCTCAATGCCCTTGGGCGTGATGCGGGTGATGCCGTCGGTGATGAGATTGGCATTGTCGCGCGAGATTGCAGGATAGAAGTCCGAGCAGAAGATCAGGCGCTTGCAGGCCGCCTGGTAGCTCGGCGTCAGCTTGGCGCGCAGGTCGGGATCGGCGACCGCTTCTTCAAGATGCTCCGTGCAGGCCTTCTGGATCATTTCCAGCTTCTTCTGGTCGCCGGTCGTGGCAGCACCGAAATTCTTGACCATGGTCTTGAAGTAGAAGTCATAGGTCATCTTCTGCAACGCGGGAATCGTGCGGAGCATCCACTTCCAGGCCGGATTGTATTCCTTCTGCGGCAGAGGGATCATCCATTGCGGCGTACGCTGGAAGACGTTCATCGTGCCGACCTTGTGGGTGATGGCGCCGATGATCTGGGCTGCCGTGGACCCTGTGCCGATGATGCCGACGCGGCGGCCTTCCAGCTTGACGGTGTGGTCCCAGCGGGCGGTGTGGAACATGTCGCCTTCGAAACTGTCCAGTCCTTTGATGTTCGGGAAGGACGGCTTGTGCAGAACACCGGTCGCCGAAATCACAACGTCATAGTGCTCGACACTGCCGTCGCCAGTGGTGAGGCGCCATTGTGGTCCTTCGTAGGTGAGGTCGGTGACGGGCGTATTGAAGCGGACAATGTCTGTAACGCCGAAGTCGTCGGCTGTCTTTTCCATGTAGGCCTGAATTTCGGGCCCATAGGAAAAGCGGTGCGACCAGTCCGGGTTGAGGGCGAAAGAGAATGAGTACCACCGGGACGGCACGTCGCAGGACAGGCCCGGATACTGGTTCTCACGCCAGGTACCGCCAACCTTGTTGGTCTTCTCGAAGACGGTGAGGTCGGTGTAGCCGGCTTCGCGCAGCTTCACGACCGCGGCGATACCCGACATGCCGGCACCAATGATGGCGACACGTGGCTGCGTGCCGGCCTTGGCCCAAGCGGCGGATGACCCTGACGCAAACTCATTACTGCTGTGCATGTTCATGGCGCACGTCTCCCGTAACTGCCCGTTGATTTTCAGGCTTCTGACCGGACAATGGCCCGTTATTGACGCGTTGTCAATAACGTTCTTTTCAGCTAGTGTTGCGCCATTCGGGTAGTTCCCATCGGGCGAAGGACAACGCCGGTCATGGCCGCAAAACAACAGCGAATCCGTCGCACGCCGGAGATGGCGCGTGAGGAGATCATCGATGCGACGGAAGCAGCGCTTGCCGAGATGCCCTTCAGCGATCTGACGGTCGATGCCGTGATGCGGCGCACCGGCATGACGCGGTCGTCCTTCTATCACTACTTCAAGAGCGTCGATGAACTGGCGCTGGGGTTCCTGGACCGGATGGAACAGGCCATTCGCGAAACGGTCGATGACTGGCTGGGCGGTCAGGGAACGGAAGACTATCGGGCCGATACCCATGCGCATCTCACCGCCATGTTCATCGCCATGGAAGCGCACCGCACCTCCATGCTGGCTCTCGCCCAGGCGTCGAATGCGAACGCGAACGTGCATGAGCAGTGGCGCGTGCGGGTGATCGATTACTTTATTGATCTTACGGCCCGCTTCATCCGGCAGCAGATCATGCTGGGCCGGTCGCGCGTCGAGGATCCGGACCGCATGGCGCGGGCGCTGATCCTCATGAACAACGCGCTGGCAAACGACAATCTGTTGCGCGAGACGCCGGACGATCCCGCCAATATCGGCCGTATCTCCGCTGATATCTGGAACGCATCGATCTACGGCGCCTAGCAGCCATCCCCTGTATGCCTTGACCTTCCAGTGACAGGAAGGTCTACGAGTAGGGTCCCTCAGATCATCTCGGGACCGCGCCATGGCGCATGCGCACGACAATTGTTCGGTACACACACCGCCGCCGGAGCCGCATGGCGACTGCTGCGGACATGCCGGTGACCGCACCGCCATCGTCGATGACGGTCGTTATGACATCGTTCCGTCGGGATATGACGGTGTCGTCTACACCTGCCCGATGGACCCCCAGGTCCGTCAGCCCTATCCACCCGGACCCTGTCCGATCTGCGGCATGGCGCTGGAAGCGGAAGGCCTGCCGCCGCAGGAAGAAGACACGACGGAACTGGACGACATGACCCGCCGGTTCTGGATCAGTGCCGCGCTGACAGTCCCGCTTGTGATCTACACCATGGGTGAAATGATCCCGGGCCTGCCCATGCCGGAGCTTGGAGCGGCTTCCGCCTGGGTGCAGCTGGGCCTCACATCACCGGTCGTCCTGTGGAGCGGCTGGCCCTTGCTGGCCCGGGGCGTTGCGTCTCTGCGCACCCTCAATCTCAACATGTTCACGCTCATCGCACTGGGTGTGGGCACGGCGTTCGTATTCAGTTGCGTTGCGACTATTGCACCGGGGCTGTTTCCGCCTTCCTTCCGCAACGAAACCGGGCATGTGGCGGTCTATTTTGAGGCTGCGGCGGTCATCGTCACGCTTGTTCTCCTCGGACAGGTGCTGGAACTGCGGGCCCGCAGTTCTGCCTCAGGGGCCATCCGGGCGTTGATGCAATTATCGCCGCCAACCGCCCGACGCATTGCCGGCGACGGCAGCGAGCAGGACATCGATATCGACCAAGTGTCTGTCGACGACATCCTGCGTGTGCGCCCCGGTGAAAAAGTCCCGGTTGATGGGGTCATCGACCAAGGTCAGTCGGCACTGGATGAATCGATGATCACCGGCGAGCCGGTGCCGGTCATGAAACAGACCGGTGATCTCGTGACCGGCGGAACGGTCAACCAGACCGGCAGCTTCACCATGCGGGCCACGCGTGTCGGCTCAGACACGCTTCTCTCGCAGATCGTCATGATGGTCGCAGATGCGCAACGCAGCCGGGCGCCCATCCAGCGGGTGGTGGACTGGGTGGCGGCGTGGTTCGTGCCTGCCGTTGTTCTGGTCGCCCTTGTGGCCTTCGGCGCCTGGGCCGTTCTGGGGCCGCCGCCCGCCCTGGCCTATGCACTGGTCAACGCGGTAGCTGTCCTGATAATCGCCTGTCCCTGCGCGTTAGGCCTTGCAACGCCCATGTCGATCATGGTGGGCACCGGGCGCGGCGCGCGCAACGGGTTGCTCATCCGCAATGCGGAAGCGCTGGAAGCGCTCGGGTCCGTCGACACAATCGTCATGGACAAGACGGGGACACTGACCGAGGGACGGCCAACGCTCACCAGTAACCGCCCGTTCGGCGAAAGGGACGCAGATGACCTGCTGCGCCTCGCAGCGTCCGTCGAGACAGCAAGTGAACACCCGCTGGCGGCAGCGATTGTTTCCGGCGCCCGCGACAGGGGCCTCGCCGTTCTTCCCGTTGAAGATTTTGCATCAACGACCGGCAAGGGCGTTGACGGCCTCGTAAGCGGTCGCCGGGTCACCATCGGCAGTGCGTCCCATCAAGAGCTGCCGGTTCCGGACGAATGGGCTGCGGAGGCGGAAGCGCTGCGGAGCGACGGGCAGTCGGTGATGCATGTCTGGGTCGATGGCGCCCCTGCCGGTCTGCTGGGTGTGTCCGATCCGATCAAGTCGACCACGCCGCATGCAGTCGCGGCCCTTAAGGCGGCGGGTCTGCGTGTGATCATGGTGACCGGCGATGCCAAGACGACGGCCCGGGCTGTGGGACGGCGCCTTGATCTTGATGCGGTGCATGCGGGCGTGCTGCCGGCTGACAAGGGCCGCGTCCTGCGCGACCTGCAGGCAGCAGGCGCGCAGGTCGCCATGGTGGGTGACGGCATCAACGATGCCCCAGCGTTGGCACAGGCGGATGTGGGGATCGCCATGGGCACGGGAACAGATATCGCCATGGAAAGCGCCGATGTCACGCTCGTCAAAGGTGATCTGCGGGGTGTTGTCTCTGCGCATGCACTCAGCCGCGCCACCATGCGCAACATCCGCCAGAATCTGGTCTTTGCCTTTGGCTACAACTCTATCGGCGTTCCCATCGCCGCCGGCATCCTCTACCCGTGGTTCGGCATTCTTCTGAGCCCGATGATTGCGGCCGCCGCCATGAGCCTCAGTTCCGTATCGGTTATCGGCAATGCACTCAGACTGCGGTCGATGCGGCTGTCGCACCGCGAGGTTGACACATAGTGCGGGGTACTCCGCCTACAGAAGGTTCTGCTGGCCGGACAGGGCACCTTCAAGTCCAAGCAGAAATTCCTTTGCCTTCATGCCGCCGCCGAAGCCCGTCAGCGCGCCGGTCGACCCGATGACGCGATGGCAGGGCAGGACGATGGGCAACGGGTTTGATCCGTTGGCGGCGCCGATGGCGCGGCTGGCCTTGGGGCGGCCGGCGCGTTTGGCCATCTCGCCATAGGTCGCCGTTTCGCCATAGGGAATAGTCGCCAGGTTGCGCCAGACTTCGTTCTGAAATGCCGTTCCGCCCAGCGTCAACGGCAGATCAAACACCGTCAGATCGCCAGCAAAATATGCATCAAGCTGTTTGCGGGTTTCGGCAAACGGCGTTTTGTCTTCACGCCAGTGGGGTGCCGGACGCAGGGTCTTCTTTCCGGTGGGGAAGCTAATGAGGTGCAGGGTCTCACCATCTCCGGCGACCAGCAGGTCGCCGAGCGGGCTGTCGATGAATGTGTAGACGAGGTCACGGTCGAGAATACGCATGGCAAAGCTGTCTGATGTGTTCAATGGAAGACCCCACAATAGTAGGCCGATGCGAGTGGCGTTGGCCGTTTTCGGACATGGTATCTTCTCGGGCCTTCGCCTCTGCGGCGTGATTTATCAGGTGCATGCTGTAAAGTAGGCCCCGAACAGACATAAGGTCCGCGCCGCAGGCCGGGACCGGAGACATTCGGGAGAGACCCAATGGATATGAGCTTCAGCCCGGAGCTTGAACCGTTTCGCCAGGAAGTTCGCAGCTTCTTTGCGACCGAATACCCACAGGACATTCTTGAAAAAGTGCGCGCGGGCCATTCGCTGACGACGCCGGAGGTTCGCCGCGCCGAAATGGCCCTGGGGGCCAAGGGCTGGCTCGCCTCCGCCTGGCCGGAAGAGTTCGGCGGGCCGGGCTGGTCGATCGAAGAGCAATACGTGTTTGACGAGGAACTGGAGCGCGCCGGCGCGCCGACCGTCACACCGATGGGTGTGATCTATGTGGGGCCGGTGATCTTCAATTTCGGCAGCGACGCCCAGAAGGAGAAGTGGCTTGGTCCCACGCGCTCCGGCGAGATGGGCTGGGCGCAAGGTTATTCCGAACCGGGGTCCGGCTCCGACCTCGCGTCACTGCAGTTTTCGGCAAAACGCGACGGTGACGAGTTTGTTCTCAACGGCACCAAGATCTGGACGTCTGCTGCGCAGCATGCGGACTGGATCTTCCTGCTGGCCCGCACCTCGACCGGGGAACGCAAGCAGCAGGGCATCAGCTTCATCTGCTGCGAGATGACGCGGGAAGGTGTGACGCTGGTGCCCATCATCGGCATCGACGGCAAACACTATCTCAATCAGGTGATCTTCGAGGACGTGCGCGTGCCCGCCGACTACATGATCGGCGAAGAAGGCAAGGGCTGGGAGTATTCGACCTATCTTCTCGGCAATGAGCGCACGTCCTATGCGCGCATCGGCGCCAAGCGGAAGATGCTGGCCGACCTCAAGGACGTCGCCCGGGCGGCGCCGGTGGGCGGCAACGAAGTTCTGTATGACGACGATGTGTTCCGCACAAAGGTGGCGGATGCTGAGATCCGCGTGGACGGGCTGGAGACCACTGTATTCCGCATCCTGTCGCAGGTCGCCGAAGGCGGCTCGCCCGGCAATGAAGCATCAACCGTGAAGATCCTGGCGACGGAGACTCATCAGCGGATAACCGAACTGATGGTCGAGGCGTGTGGGCGGGCGGCTCAGATCGGCAGCCCGGACTGTGCCTCGCCGGACTGGTCGTCGGACATGCTCACAAGCTATGCGCCACCGTCCGTCTCGGCCTATTTCGCAGGCCGTGCCCAGTCGATCTATGGCGGCACCAACGAGATCCAAAAGAACATCATCGCCAAGCGGGTGCTCGGGCTCTAGGAAAAAGCTGCGGATTAGCGCGTGTTTTGATCCGTTATCGTGTCCGTGGCAGGCTTCTGTGGAGGCGGCGTGTCCACCCTGTCCATGGAGCCGAACATGCACGAGCAGAAAGACCTATCGGAAGAAGAACGCGAAGCGGTCCGCTATGTCCGCAAGCTCAAGCTCTTCTACCGCCACCTGATGCTTTACGCGGTCGTGATCTTCGGCCTGTTCATCATCAACCTGTTCACCGGTATCGGGACGCCCTGGTTCATCTGGCCGATGCTCGGCTGGGGTGTCGGTGTCGCCGCGCACGGGCTGTCGGTGTTCGAGGTGGTGTCGCTGTTTGGTCCCGACTGGGAACAGCGCGAGATCGAGAAGCGGCTGCAGCGCACCCGCCGCAACTAGGCGGGCGTGCCGCAAACGCGATCTGCGTGGTCAATGGGCCGTGCGGTCAAAGGACCTTGTGGTCAATCAGCGACTGCGCGCCGGTGAGGATCGCCTCCTTGCCCGGGCGGAAGGTGACGCCCAGCATCGACTGGGCCTTCTCATTGGTGACGAAGCGCTTCTTGTCGAGTTCCGGCACGACCTGCTTCATCACCGGATTGACGATGGAAAGCAGGCGGAGCAGGAAACTCGGTAGCTTGCGCGACGGGATGTTCTTTTTCTTGTCCGGGAACTCTTCGCGCAGCAGTTTTGCGATGTCTTCAAACCAGTAGTAGTCGGATGCGGCGATGAAGCGGTGCCCGGCTGCTTCCGGTGTTTCCATGGCCGCCACATGGGTCGCGGCAACGTCGCGCACGTCGACGATCTGGAAGCCGACGCGCGGCGTGGCCGGCAGCTTGCCGCCCATAAGCTGCGTGAGGATTTCGACCGAGGCAGAGAAGTCTCCGCTCAGGACGGGCCCGAGAACGGCAGACGGATTGACGGTCGCAAGCTCAAGCCCCTGGCCGGGGCCGGACAGGTAGTCCCAAGCGGCTTTCTCCGCAATGGTCTTGGAACGTGTATAGGCCGTGTTGTCCTTGAGCTTGTCCGGATTGGACCAGTCTTCTTCGGACAGCACTTCCGGTTGCTGGTCATAGCCGTATGCGATGGACGCGACGGAGGACGTCATGATCACGCGCTTCACGCCGGCGGCTTTTGATGCCTTGAGCGCACGCAGGGCGCCGTCGCGGGCGGGGACGATCAGCTCGTTGGGATCCTTCGGCAGTTCCGGCGGAATGGGAGAGGCGATGTGGTGCACATAGGTGCAGCCGGCGACCGCGTCGTCCCACCCGGCGTCAGAACTGAGATCGGCGGCGAACAGCTCGATCTCGGCGGCCTTGGGGTTCTGCGTGGCCAGGAGTTCCTTGAGGGCCGGGCCCTTGTCCAGCGACCTCACGGTGCCGCGTACGGTGTAGCCCTTCTCAAGCAGCAGCAGAATGACCTGCTGTGCGATGTATCCGGACGCGCCGGTCACCAGTACCGGTGCCGTCTTGTCGATCTGGTCTGACATGTGCCGAAACTCCCCATTCCCAGGAAAGCAGGCCTCTGAGCGCCTGCAACGCCGCCATTATTAATGACCGGCGGTCAATTAGCTAGGGGGCGCGGTGGCCCCTTTCAAGAGTGTGCGGCGGAGTTCGGCGCTTTACGCTGTTAGCCATGACGGCAGGTCACGGGCGTTGTGGCATGACAAAGCCGATAATCGCGATAGGATTATCCGGTTGCAAACTGGGGGTCGGGCCATGGCTGAGATGAAGTCCGGACGCGGCGAGTTGGTTGCTGCCCTGCTGGCGAAGGTTGATCCCTTTGACAAATGGCCCGCGGCATCCCGACAGGCCTTGTGTGACAGCGCCGAGTTCTGGACCTACGCCAAGGGGGAACAGATCTTTCCTGTGGACGAACCTGTGCCCGGTGTGGCGGTCGTCGTCTCGGGCTCCGTCTACCATGAGCGTGAATGGGCCAATGGTGGCCATCTGCTCATCAACATTGCCCGGCCTGGGTGGCCGTTGAGGATACCGGCCGCCTATGATGGTGGGCCGACGCAGTATGGCCTGCGGGCACGGCGTGATTGCGAGATCATTCTGTTGCCGGCGCGCCGGTTCCGTGACATCGCAAATGCCGATGTGGATGCACTCAAGACGATAACCCGTTTCATTGCCTTGCAGCACCGGCAGGAACTCTCGCGCATCGAACTGTCGACTGTCGGAAGCCTTGCCTGCCAGATCGCTGTCTATCTGCTATTGCAGTCGCAGGACTCGTTTCAGGTCGTTCCGGAAGTGCCGGAGACGCTGAAGGGCCAGCGCCTCGCACCGTTTGACATTACCCAGGACGAGTTGGCCCTGATGACCGGCTGCTCACGGCAACACGTCAACAGCGCCATGAAGGGGATGGAGCGTGATGGCGCGATCCAACGGCATGGGCGCCTTGTTGAGGTGGTGAACTATCTCAAGCTTCTCGACTACATCGAAGAGAAGGAAATGTCGCATCCCACCTGGCGTGCCGCCATCACCGAGTGGCAGAAGCGTATTGATGACATGCGGTCAGCGGCGGCTCAGTGACGTGAATGCGCCGTTGCGAAACTGTCCCTAAAGCGACACCCGCGTTTCCGCGCACCGCGTAGGCTTGGCTCAGCCACGAAACAGGAGGCAGGGCGGTTGACCGGTTCTCCCTATCGCTGGCGCCGCGACAGGGGACCGGCTTCAAGGCATCTTCTCGGACCAGTTCCGACCCCCAAATGGGATTGCGTCCTGCCCGGAAGCAGAACCCCAAACTCAAGGGTCCCCTGTCGCGGCAACGCGATCATCTGCAGGCGACCACTCAGATGAGATGATTGCCGGTCGGCCAGACTGCTTTGCCGATGGCAGTCTCAGGCGGCGGCATTGGTCCTGGCAACGACACGGGTAAGGGACGTGCCGCGCAGCTTCTGCGCTGTATGCAGCAACGCGGTCACGGCACCGAGCGGCCCACCCGACGGCACTTCGTCGTGAAAGCGGCTGTCAGCGTCAAGGCGCTTGAACCAGCGGCTGACGGCGGGATGAAGTTGATGCAGGGGGTAGCTGGCCGACAGCAGGCGGCGGCAGTAGATGTACCAGGCGATGTCCGGGAGGCTCACGCTGTCGCCGAGCAGATAGGTCTGCGACACCAGCGTCTGGTCGAAGTCATCAAGCTGCGCGCGGAAGCGGTTGAAGGCAGTGGCCGCCTGCGTATCCGTCACCTTTCCATGGGTGATGATGTCGCGCCAGAACTTCAGCTCGTCCTGCTTGTGGGAGTCCACTTCGCCGCCGACGGTGCCGGAGCCGAGCTCTTCGTATTTCTTCAGCTCTGCTTCCGGCCGTTTGGTCAGGAAGGACGGAAAGACAAACCGCATTGTGAGGGCGCGGATGTCCATATGCAGGTCATCTTCCGCCTTCAGCATCGCCGCCGTTTCGGCCTGACGGTTGTGAGGGATCAGCGGCGGCTCCGGGAATGTTTCTTCCAGATAGGTGAGGATGTCGTTGCTCTCGATAATCACCTTGCCGTCATGCACCAGTGTCGGCACAAGCCCGCGCGGATTGATGCCCATGTACCAGGGCGTCTGATGTTGCATGCGGGCGAGGTTGAGATGATGTGAGGTCCACTCGATGCCCTTGAGGTTCAGGAAGATACGCATCTTCTGCGAGCAGGTGGATCCGCTGAAATGGAAGAGATGCAGCCCCTTCCAGTCGAGGACTTCCTTCGTCTCGATGTCCTGTTCAAGCAACACGACCATGGGTGTCTCTCCTGCGGTCCGGCTCAGGTGGCCGGTGTCTTGGCGCGACGCCAGAAAGTGAGCATGCGCTGGGTGATGGTGTCGCGGACGACGATGAGGTGATAGAGCGCAGCCACCACATGCACGACGATCAGCGCGATAATGGCGTTCGTCGCGAACTCATGAATGCCGCGGATGAAGAGGAAGGTGTCCTGCGCGCCCGTGCCGTCGCCATAGGCGATGCCGAACGGGTTGATGACCGAGTCGGCATACATGGCGCTGGCAATGCCAGATGCGACGAGGATGCCAATCAACAGGTAAAGGGCCCAATGGGCGAGATGCGCCAGGCTCTGCTGCCACGGCGGCATATCGGCCGGGTAGGCCGGCGCACCGTTCTTCCAGCGCAGGATCAGCCGAAGGACGAGAAGCACGAGGACGACCGTGCCGATGGTGGCGTGGTCGACGCGGGACTCGACCCGGTCCCAGCGCTCCATCACGTCACCGAATTTCTGGGCGATGAAGAGGTCAAGAATGATGGCGGTGGCCATCAGCCAGTGTATGACCTTCTGCGCGACGCTATAGTCGAGGCTCGGCTGCGAAGATGCCATGCGGTTCCTCCCAAGGATGCTCCGCCGGGCAGGACGCGACGGATGCTAAATGTGGCGTTTGACGTAGGCAGTGAGTTTATTTATGTCAAGTGGCGTGATTAAGGTGAGTGACAACAGGCAGAATGCCGGGGCCGCTGCGGCTGTGGGTGGTGGGCCGCGTAAACGTGCGGTCCAGCAGCGGGCGCTGCAGACGCGTAAGGCTCTGGTGACCACGGCCATCGAGATTTTCACGACGCTCGGTTATGACGGGGTCTCGGTGCGGGCGCTTGAAACCGCAGCCAAAGCGCAGCGTGGCGCGGTTGCCCATCACTATGGCGGCAAGGAGGGCCTGTGGAAGGCGGCGGTCGCCCACATCCTCGAACGCTACGCAACGCTGCTCGGCCCGCTGGAAGATCTGCTTGAGGACATGGATGAGGACGCCCGTGTCCGGGCACTTGTCACGGCGTTTGTCCGGTTCAGTGCCGAGACGCCGGAGCTCAGCAGGCTTATCATGCAGGAAGGCCGCCATGACACGTGGCGGCTCGAATATCTGACCGATACCTTCATTCGCAACCGATTTGCCTGGATACAGGACATGATCGGCCTGCTTGATGATCCGCATACGTATTATATGGCGATTGGCGCATCCACACTCGTGTTCGATGTCGAACACGAATGCCGGCGATTGTTCGGGGTCGACCCGACCAGCGATGAGTTCATCCGCGAACATGCCGCTCAAGTCGCGGATATGATCATTTCGCTGCGCAAGCGGCGCGACAGGCGCTGAGCGCACTCGGCCACCGCGTCAGCGGGTCTGTCGGACGGGAATGATCGCGGCATGCGCGAGGTCCGTTTCGTTGCCCTCTTCGTCCAGCAAGGCCACGCGCAGCTGCTGGCCGGACCGGGTATCCTTTACCGCAACCGGCGACTTGCTCTTGAGGGCGTGCTTCTCCCCCCAATCCGACAGCGCCATGAATGTTGGCGCCAGGTCCAGGCCCATCTGGGTCAGGACATAGGCATGGCGCACGCGGCTGCCGGGTTCCTGGTAGGGCTCGCGTCGCATCAGCCCATGCTCGACCAGCTTGTTCAGCCGGTTCGTCAGCATGGAGCGGGGCGCACCGGTGTCGGCACGCATGTCGTCATAACGCTGCACGCCGTAAAAGGCCTCACGAAGGATCAGTAGGGTCCACCGGTCGCCGAGAATGTCGGTGGCCTGGGCCATTGGGCAGTCTTCGACTGCGATCGGCGCCCTTTTTCGGACAGAACGGGCAGGGTCTGAGTTTGACATCCGGTATCAGATACATGATCCGGCGCCGGACTCAAGCACGTGATGGTCAGGCGCCGCCGGGCTGTGCGGTCTTTTCCTCGCCGCCGATGCTGCGCAGCCACCCCAGTTTCCTGGAAACCGGGTCGGTGTCGAACACATTGATGGACTGGTTGAATGGTGCGCGGCGCTCCGTATCGTAGCCGGAGTCGGCACCGACTGTCCGTGTCCAGATCAACTCGCACTGCGCATGCGGCAGCAATGCCTTGACCCTCGCCTGAGCTTCCGCGTCCAGCGCTGCGAACTCTTCGCGCAGGCGTTCCAGACAATACACACGATATCGCGACACCGGCAGGTTCTCGTAGTGGCAGCCCTGTACGGTCATCTCGAACCGGTCCTGACCGGCCATATAGGCTCGGGCATTGGCTTCGAGCTGCACCAGATGGGTTTCTGCGATCTCCTTCAGCATCGGCGCCGTGTCCGCAGGGACCTCGTTCAGAAGGTCGCTCTCCTGGACGGTGTTCCCGGCGTTCCAGGCCCGTGCCAGCCATTCCGAAATGTCGGGCCACTCATTGCGCATGATGGCGTCGGGCGTCGGATCCTGGCCGAAATGGCGCAGCATGGACCCCATCATGCCGAAGTCCGCAATGGACGGGCTGTTGCCGAGCAGGAACGGGCGGTCCTTGAGCATCGCCTGCATGTTGCGCATCGCGTTGAAGTATCCGGCCTCCACGTGATCCCAGGTCTTGTCGGTGACGCCGTCATTGATGACGTAGCCGCCGCGCTGGCGCCTGCGGATGATGGCGCGGCGCACGAAACGGGGCAGGGGCAGGTGGGTGGTTACTTCATCGGTCAGGATGCGCGACAACAATTCCCGGTCATGTTCGTAGCTCCAGCGGTAATGCATCGCCGCGCGCCACAGCCATTCATCGCCATAGTCTTCGATGAGATAGGCGATGAAACGGGTGACCGGGTCTGTCGGCTGCACCGGCCTTTCCGGGTGCACACTTTCGAGATGCTGGATGATCGGCGTCGTGTCCGACATCCACTGTCCGTCCGGCGTCTCGATGATGGGCACCTGCACGGCGCCTGCCTTCTCCTTGATGTAGGCTGACTTCGCGTAGGGCGGTTCCATCGCGTAGGGGATGTGCTTGTAGCGCAGATAGGCTTCCAGCTTGCCCGTGAAGTAGGACACCGTCACGCCCCAGACCTTCAATGTGTCTGCCATTGTTCCGCTCCCTTGCTTGCTTTTCGCGGTGCCGCCGGAGCCCGGCGGCTGAGTTGACACTAGCCAGACGCCGCCGGGTAGAATGCAAACAAGTTACATTTGGGGTGACCAAAATGCGTGTGTTGCGGGAGCGGGCCAAGACGCTGAACCATCTGCTGCCTGAGCCCTTGCTTGAGCGGCTCCACGCCGCCGGGCGCCGCAGGGTCTTCGATGACGGGCAGATGGTCCATCAGCGTGGTGACACCGTGCCGGGTATCTCCATCGTGCGATCTGGCCAGCTTGTCGCCGGGAACACCGGGCTTGATGGATCCTTCCTGATGTCCGCCCTGCTCAGGCCGGGTGACACGTTCGGCGAGTACACCGTCTTTGCCGGGCTGCCGAACACGCACTCGATCTGGTCGCAGGGGCGTACCGAGACCACGTTTCTCTCGGCGGGGCTCGTAAGGCAACTGATTGCCGACGAGCCGGCATTCGGAGAGGCGCTGCTGACGCTCACCCTGTTGCGCAACCATGAACTGCTCGACTTCGTGGATGCCCAGCGGCGTTTCCCGATGACCGCGCGCATCGCCAAGTTGCTGCTGACCGTGGTCGATGACGATGAGACAGCCGCGGAGATCGAGTGCCGGCATGAGGATCTCGCCTTCATGCTGGGTGTCTCTCGGGTCGCCATCGGCAAGGCGCTCAAGCGTCTCAAGCAACAGGGATACGTTCTGCTGCATTACGGGCGCGTCGAGATTCCCGACGTGGCGCGGCTGAGGGCGCTGATCGCGGATGAGGACCAGTTCTTTCCGATCACCCGCCACGCCGAGTGACCACGACCAAGTGGGCGAGGGCAGCTGCAAAGAGGAGCAGAAACGGAACAAGCACGCCGGGTCCCATGGATGTCCGGATCTGAGTCTGCGTCGGAAAGTTGAAGGTCTGGTGGATCGCGGCCGTCTTGAACAGATGCGCGCCCGGAAAGCCTTCATAGGTTGCCGCTTCCATCAGGTCACGCCGGGACCGGTACCGCACCATGGATATGATGTCCCAAGGCGTCGCCTCCTCGGTTCCGAACGTGTCAACGTACGGACCCGTCTTGTCAGCGACCAAGACCGGATGTCCGGCGCTCAGGAGAAGCCGTCCGATAAATGCGTTTGAGTAGGTCGTCATCAGAGCGCGTGGATCGGTGGGCTCACCGGTCTCAGGGTGCGGCTGATCCTCCGCATGGAACCGGATCACGTTGAGCATCACGAACTCACGCCCGTCATCTTCATTCAGGAAACGGCGCATGGTTGCAATCATCTGCGGATCGCTATCCGGCAGCGCGGCCAGTTGCTCCATGTAAGCGTCGATTTCCGCCGGTGTGAGAGGTCCGCGCCAATTGTGATACCAGCCGGTAAATGCGAGCGACAGCACGATGGCTGTCCCCCAAATCCAGACGCCGGTGCCGAGTCTGCGCATGCGTACCGCCCCCATTTCCTTCGCACCCGGTCTTGTTGCCGGGCAGACCGATAAATTGGCATTGTGAATGTCAATTGTCCAGTCGGCCCGGGGCCGTGCGCCGCGTAGTCTGGCGCGATCATTCAATACCGGTCTTCGCCTGCACCCCAGCTTCTGTCCTGTGGCAAGAACTGGGAGTTGAACGTGACGTTTTCTCTGAATGGCGAGACCCGGCGCATCCCCGAAGACTGGGAAGATGAGCCGCTGCTGTATCTCCTGCGCGAGCATTTCGGGCTCGTCGGAACAAAGTTCGGATGCGGCGTCGGCATATGCGGCGCCTGCACGGTGATTGTTGATGGCGTTGCCCAGCGGTCCTGCATCACGCCGGCGGCCAGTGTTGATGGCGCAGAGGTGCGGACGGTTGAAGGGCTTGAGACCGGCGGCAGGCTGCATCCCGTTCAGCAGGCGTGGCTTGACCATGCGGTTCCGCAATGTGGGTACTGCCAGGCAGGGCAGATCATGTCCGCGGTGGCGTTGCTTGAAGAGAACCCGACACCGTCCGATGCCGACATCGAAGCCGCGCTTGATGACAATCTCTGCCGGTGCGGCACCTACCGCCGGATCCGCGCGGCCATCGCCAGTGTTGCGGAGGGCGCTGAATGAACCGCCGCAGTTTTCTTGCCGCATCCGCGTCCAGCCTCGTCGTGGCCGTCGGTGCGGGCGTATCGGGGTGTTCCGTCATCCCCGTCATTCCGGCGCGGCCGGAGCCAGACGCTGAAACGGCTCTGGGCTGGATCGCCTATAGGGATGGAGCCTTCACGCTGACCATGCCGCGCACCGAGATCGGCCAGAACATTGCGACCGCGCTCAAGCAGATCGCCTGTGCCGAACTCGACGTCGCCTGGGACGAGGTCAGCGTGGTGCTGCATGACACGGCCATGCCCGGCGTGCGCGCAACGGTGGGCAGTGAGTCCGTCATGGCATTTGCAGAGCCGCTGGCGCAGGCTTGCGCGGCTTTGAGGGACGCGATTGCTGAAGGCCGGGCGGCCGGCATCGTGACGGTTACACCACGGCCGGTCTCGCAGCTGCGCGCTCTTACGCGTGGCGGGCTCATCGGGAGGTCGCCCGAGATCGCTCAGGGCCGGGATATCGTGACCGGTAAGCCGTTGTACGCAACCGATGTCCAACGGCCGTCCATGCTACACGGCCGGGTCCTGCGTGCGCCGGCCTCCTCGGAAGTTGGGTCCCGGCCGGTCGGTTGGAACCTCACCGCTGCTCAAAAGGTGCCGGGCTTTGTTGCGATTGTCGAAGACTGCGGGCCGTCGATCGGCAAGGCCCGAGGGCTTGGCATTGTCGCCCGGCGGCCCGGTGCGCTTGATGCCATTGCTGACGCGCTGGATGTGCAGTGGGACATCGATGGTATTCATCCGCGTGCAGACATGCCGACTGTGATCGACGTGGACAAACGGCTGGCCGAGGGCAGCCTGCCGCACATGGTGCTTGAGGACGATCCCGCCGCCGGGACGTGGGACGTAGATCTACGGGTCGACATTCCCCTTGCTGCACATGGCCCGATCGAGCCACGTGGCGCTGTGGCGGAATGGCAGGACGGATCACTCCGGGTCTGGGCCGGCACGCAGGATGCCTTCTATGTGCGTGACTTTCTCGCGGATGCGCTGGGTACAGCATCAGACGCGGTAACCGTGCAGTCGTGTCGCGTCGGCGGTGCCTTTGGCGGCAAGACGATCTGCACTGTGGAGGCGGAAGCCGCGTTTCTTGCGCGGGCCGCGCAGGCTCCGGTCAAGGTTCAGTGGACGCGCATGCAGGAGTATGCGCTCGGGTTCCACCGGCCGCCGTCATCTCATCGGGTCAAGGTTCGTGTGGAAGACGGGCGTATCACGGACTGGTCCCATGATCAGGTTTCTTCCCACATCCTGTTCACCGCCGCGGTGGTCCCGGCATGGATGCAGGCAGGCACGGACATTTTCGCGGGCGACGGGGGCGTGTCCCGCGGCATGGCTGCGCCCTACCTGCTTGGCCGTGCACATGCGGCCTATGATGCGATCAGGCTTCCCGTCCATACAGGGCCGTGGCGTGGTCTGGGAGCCGGTCCGAACGTGCTTGCGATTGAGAGCGCCCTGGATGAAGCGGCGCGTGCTGCCGGTATCGATCCGGTTGCCTTTCGTGCGTCGCATATCGACGATCCGCGTCTTCTCGCTGTGCTTGAGCGCGTGGCCTCAATCGCTGACTGGGGGGCGCCGCCGGTTGCCGGGAATGCCGGTGAACGCACCGGACGGGGCGTCGCGTGCGGCATCTACAAGAAGACGAGCTATGCCGCGGCGGTTGCCGATGTGGCGGTGGCGGCTGACGGATCCGTCCGCGTGACGCAACTGTGGTGCGCCCATGAATGCGGCCTCGTCGTCAATCCGGACCAGGTGCGGGCCCAGTGCGAAGGCAATCTTGTCTGGGGAATCGGTCTCGTACTGTCAGATCATCTGCCGGTCGATGACGGGCGTGTGGTCGCTCAGACTTTCGGGGATGCGCCGATCCCACGCCTGTCGGACGTGCCGCCGATCGAGATCGACCTTATTGAGAGTACGGCGCCGCCAACCGGAGCCGGCGAAACGGCCATTGTCGCGGGGCCGGGAGCTATTGCGAATGCCATCCGTGCCGCGACCGGCGTCCGGTCGCAGACCTTTCCGGTGCAGCCGGAGTCTCTGGTCCGGTAGGCAGTGCAAACCGCAATTGGGCGGGTGACGTAGACGGGTATGTCGATGCAACAATGGTGCTTTCGAGGGATACGCAGGTCTCATGAAAATTGACGCCACGACTTCGGACCAGGATTTTGCCTCTGCGGCCATGATGCGGCTTGTGGTGGCTGGCCTTCAGCGCCAGGGCATCAAGGTCGAGATGGGCCGACCCGGCGGCGCACACCTTCCCCGCGAGATGAAGCGGGCTCTGCTGGCTGATGTGATGGCGGCTCATGGCCCCCTCGCGATCCTCCGCATTGCCGATGCCGCGCACGATATGTCGCCCGAACCAGTTGTGCAGGCGCTGATGAATGCCGCTGACGCAGGCGATCTCCTGGACCGGTGGCAGCGGCTTGAGCGGTTCAGTCACGGGCGCCACCGGGTGCGTGTCGAGCGGCCGGGCCCGTCGCGCTACCGACTGCGTCATGGCGCCAAAGATGACGGGCCACGCGCCTCGACCGTGGAGACGCTTCTCGTCATGGCGGTCCTTTCCATGCTGATCGAACAGGTCGAGGGCGTTGAGGTGACAATGCAAACGACTGACGGCCAGGTCTTGCGGGAGAAGGGCCGGTGGGTGGCCGCGGACGTCCCGGTTGCGTGTGGCAGCTGCGACATCGAGTGGCATCCCCGCGTGTCAGACCCGGTTCTGGAGAACGGTGTGTCGGATGCGGGTCTTGTCGATGATCTGCGCCGCCATCTTGCCGCCGACCCCATGCGACGCTGGACACTGCATGAGCTGGCACGTGCAACGGGTATGTCGAGCCGGACGTTGCAACGGCGGCTTGCCGCACACTCTCTGACCTTCTCAGGACTGGTTGCCGATGCACGGCTGCAGACGGCAGCGCAGTATCTGTGCGACCGGAGCGGACCCGGGCTCGCAGCGATCGGCTTTCTGGCCGGCTACTCCGATCAGGCACACTTCACACGGTCGTTCGCGCGTGCTGTGGGGACAACGCCTGCTGTCTATCGCGCGGATTTCGCAGTGTGATCCATGGACGGTGAGTGACTGGTGGAGCCGAGGGGAATCGAACCCCTGACCTCGTCATTGCGAACGACGCGCTCTCCCAACTGAGCTACGGCCCCGACCTTCCAAGAGCCTATCGTCTGCATGCGGCGAATCTGTGGCTGGCAGGTGATGGGCCGGGCGCAGGTGTCAGCTCATGAATGCCGCCCTGAGTTGACGGGCCCAGCTTACCGGGCTCGTGAGGGTCGCCCGCAAAATGGGTGTCGGGTCGAAATACGCAACCCGCTTCATCACGACCCCATCACCTGAGGGAACGGATGCGTCATGAAGGTCAAACCGATCAATGACCGGGATATCCAGAACGCGGCGGCCGACCGGCACTTTCATGGTCCAGTCGATCAGGACCACGGAGTCTTCGCCCAGACCGCCATGCACGTCGCCGCGTAGCCCGGGATACTGCGCAAGGATGCGGCGAAAGGCGCGCATTGCTGCGGGTTTGCCGCGAAGTGGCGGCGAGAGCGGCTGGATCAGGGTCACGTCCTCGCGCAATGGCGCCATCAGACTGTCCAGAGTTGGCGCTGCCCATGCTGCCGCGAACTGATCGATAAACGGGTGGCGGGAGGCCGGTAGCTGTTCGGCTTCATGCGGCATGTCTTTCTCCTGTGCTGATGCCAATGCCCCTGCACAGTGGTCCGGGGCAGCTTGTTCTTGAAAGCGGGCCTGACGGGCAGCGCGTAGGAGTGCGGTCTTCATTTCTTGCCGCATATGAAAGGACTGTTTCATGGACACTGCCCTGCGTCTGAGCTGGTTTACGCTTGCCGCCATCCATGTCCTGCCGGCTCTGGTTCTGTTCCGGCCCGCCATGACCCAACAGCTGTATCAGGTGGCGCCGGATGGAGATGTCGGCATGCTCATCGTTCACCGTGGCGCCCTTTTTCTGGCGGTGGTGGCGGTTTCGCTGCTCGCGCTCGTTGATGCCGAAAGCCGGCGGGCGGCGTCATTGGTCGTGGCCGTCAGCATGATCGGGTTTCTCATCGTGTTTGCGCGCGCCGGGTTTCCGGAGGGGGCGTTGCGCACCATCGCGCTTGTCGATCTTGCCGGTCTCGTTCCTCTCCTGGTGGTGTCGGTTCACGCCTGGGCGCTGCCCGGCCAGCCGGCTGCATAGACGAGGAGTGCTGCGCCGACACACTCGATGCCGAGGTAGAGCGCCGGATACCGACCCATGCGACCATCGAGTGCCATTGAGATGAGACGGCCGAGCGCCATGCCGGCGAGCGCCAGTGCAACCGTGAGCGCGATGCCGGCGCGCATGTCCGGCGCGAAAAGCGCCAGTCCCAGAGCGGCTGAGATCGTCAGGCCGAAACCGCCATACACAGCACGGACCTCGTTGCGACCGTCGACATCAAGCTGCGGAATGCCGAACTGTGCCGTGACCGCAACAGGCCGCGCCAGTGCAGCGACCCCCATGGCCGCAAAGGCAACAGAGACGAAACCGAGTAGGATATCGGGCATGGGTCAGTCCCTCCTCATTGCCGACGGATCGACAGGAGGCTAGCGCGGGTGGCGGGGTCAGACTTTCAAGAACGAGCTTCTGCAACCGCTCCGGACCTGCCGGGTCTCGATGCGCGTGTACTGATATCCGAGATCCGTGCCGCCTATGTCGGGCCCGGCATGAACCTGTCGCCGCACAAGAACGCCGTGGCGACCATTGCGGTTGCCCTGACGGACTCGTTTGACGTTGATCTGACGGGGCCGCATGGCTGTACGCTTGAAGATGTCCGGGCAGCCTTGATCCCCGCCGACACACTGCATCATCTGCGGTCGCGTGGACACATGGCCTTCGTCTATATTGATCCGCTTTCGGATGATGTAACGCCGCAACTGGAAAACCGCAGTGCCAAAGAGTGGGCACGTGCCGGTGATCATGTCGTATCCGTTGTTCACCGGATGGATCCGTCAACGCCGGCAGCTGCGCAGATTGCGTTGCTTTGTGGTGCGATCGGCCTCGCCACAAGGCCGCGCCCGGATCACCGGCTTGAACAGGCCATCCGTGCCATCGACCGGCACCCGGACCGGTTCGAGAGTATCGAGCAGGCATCCGCTGTAGCCGGGCTCTCGACCTCGCGCTTTCAGCATCTGTTTCGTGACGCGACCGGTACGTCCTTCAGGCGCTACCGGTTGTGGAAGCGCATGGCCGCTGTGGGCCGCTCACTGAAGTGCGGCGATACGCTGACGGTAGCCGCCCTTGATGCCGGGTTCTCCAGCTCGGCGCACCTCAGCTCGACCTTCCGCAGCATGTTCGGCATCAAGCCGTCCGACCTGCTGGCGCGTCAGGTCCGGTTCTGTGTGGATGCGGCTGAAACCGTGTGAGCCTTGACGGCAGTCCGTTCTTGAAAGCCCGGCCGCTCCTTCGCTGGTACCAACCGGCCTCAAGGCAACAAGTGAGGGTAAGGTCTCATGGGCATGGTCCTGTTTCGCAATCCGATTCTGTTCGGTCTGGTTTTCTGTGCCGCTCTTGCGGTCTGGGCACCTGGCCCCGTGGCCGCGGAAGACGATGACGTCGCGGTCGCTGACCTGGTGGCGGCGTATGGTGCAGCCTGGGCGTCCCGCGACGTGGAGCGCATAACGGCGCTGCATACGGAAGACAGCGAATTCGTCCTCTATGTGGATGGGGCAGAACCGGCGCGCGGCATGGCTGCCGTCACGGCGGCATTTGCTGACATCCTGACGGCTAATCCGGATTATGCATCACAAGCGCGGGCGCTGTTCATCGGGGCGGATTTCGTGGTCATCGAATACGACATCGTCTCGCCGCCACTCCACGAAGTCCGCATGGGCAATGTCGTGTTCGGCAAGCCGGCCTCCGGCACACCGTTCCGCCTGCCGGCGATCGACGTCATTACCTTTGAGGGAAGTTTGGTCTCGTCCAAGAGGACCTACATTGATAGCGAATTGTTCCGCCGCCAGGCTGGTTCGGTCAAGGTCATGCAGCCGGACGCCGAGATGACGGCCCAGCCTTAGACACAAGGGAGCGGGTGTGATGATCCTCTATTCAGGGCCCCTTAGCATGTTCGGTGCCAAGGCGCAGATAGCGGCACTTGAAAAGGGGCTGGATGTGACCGTCGAGATGGTTCCTTTCAATCTCACGGACCTCTACTCGCCGAAACACCCAGACGTCGAACGCATCAACCCCAAGAAACAGGTACCGGTGCTCATCGACGGCAACACCGAAATCTACGACTCGACCCAGATCTTCGAGTATTTCGAAGATGCCGCCTCCGCTGTTCGCCTCTGGCCTGCGGACCGGGCCGCGCGCGCAAGTGCCCGGCTTCTGGAGCACGAGTCGGACGAGGTTTTCTTTCCCGAGGTTGTCCGGCTGATGCCCGCGCAGCGGGCGCATCCTGACGCAGAGCCGGTCGAGGCCGTCATCGACCGGATCAACGCCTATCACGCACGCATGGACGGGCTGCTGGCCGACCGGGCTTATCTTGCGGGCGACTTTTCATATGCGGACATCGCGTTCTTCCCCGCACAGTTCTTCGGTGCGTTCCTTGGCGCGCCTGCGGATGATGGGTTGTCTCACCTCGCTGCCTGGCGTGCGCGCATGGCGGCGCGTGACAGCATCCAATCCGTGATGGGCTCGATGGTCGCCTATCTCACCTCACAAGGGGTTCCGGCGTCGCTTTGACCCGGTCCGGGTAGGCGCGCCGTCCGAACCGGGATATGGAAGCGCAGCCGTTCTGGTTCGTCCTGCTGGAGTGCCCTGCCCCATGTCCTTTGCTGATCTTGTGCCCTATGCCGAAGTCATCGGGGCGATCGCTGCCGTCCTCACCTCCGCGTCCTTCCTGCCGCAGGTCTGGAAGACCGTCCGGACCCGCCATGCGGATGACTTCTCGTGGGGCTGGCTTGCTGCCTTCGGCGCCGGGGTGGCCCTGTGGGCGGCCTATGGCGTGGTGCTCGAGGCGCCGTCCATCATCATCAACAATGTTCTGGTCTGGGTTTGCGTCCTGATCATGGGGTGGGTCAAGTTCCGCTCCCACAGGGGCTGAGGCGGCCTATCTGGCGCGGCATCCTTGCGTCGGGCAGATCGCACAAGTACATGTGGGGTAACCGGAATCAGCCAAGATGGACCCCCAGATGGAAGCCATTGCCCTCATCGCGCTCTTCATACTCGACATCGCATGGTGGTTCGTCATCATCAGTGTGATCCTGAGCTGGCTGATCGCCTTCAACGTGCTCGATACACGCAACAACTTCGTCTACCAGGTAGCCAATATGTTCTACCAGCTGACGGAACCGCTCTACCGTCCCATCCGTAATTTCATGCCCGATCTGGGCGGCATCGACCTGTCACCTCTTGTGGTGCTGGTCGGCATCTATGCGCTGCGCGTGATCATCATCACCAACCTGCTCTGACGCTTCGCTTTTCCATTCCTTCAAGAGGACCAACCTGCCCATGCCTGCCACGTTGATCGACGGCAAGACCTATGCCTCCGAGGTGAAGGACAAGGTTGCTGCAGGGGTGACGGCATTTGAGGCGGAGACAGGCAAGACCCCCGGTCTGGCCGTGGTGCTTGTCGGGGAAGACCCTGCGAGCAAAGTCTATGTGGCGTCCAAGGCGCGGGTGAGCGGCGAAGTCGGCATCCGGTCGATCGAACACCGGCTGCCGGAAAATACCAGCCAGGAGGAGTTGCTGCTGCTGGTCGAGGCGCTCAACGCGGACCCGCAGGTGAACGGCATTCTGGTGCAGTTTCCGGTGCCGGATCAGATTTCGCAGCAGGCTGTCATTGACACAATTGATCCCGTCAAGGATGTGGACGGTCTGCATCCGCTCAATGCGGGGCGGCTTGCCAGCGGGCTCGATGCCATGGTGCCGTGCACGCCTTACGGTGCTTATCTGATGCTCAAGGGCGTGCGGGAAGACCTTTCCGGTCTCAAGGCCCTGGTCATCGGCCGGTCCAACCTTGTCGGCAAGCCGGTGGCGCAGTTGTTGCTGAAGGAGAACTGTACGGTCACGATGGCGCATTCGCGTACCAAGGATCTGCGGGCCGAAGCCCGCGCCGCGGACGTGCTGGTGGCGGCCATCGGCAAACCGCATTTCGTGCAAGGTGACTGGATCAAGCCTGGCGCGCTTGTCATTGATGTCGGCATCAACCGCATTCCGGCGCCGGAGAAGGGCGACGGCAAGACACGCCTGGTGGGGGATGTGGATTTCACCGCGGCGTCCGAGATTGCAGGCGCGATCACGCCGGTGCCCGGCGGTGTCGGGCTTATGACGGTCGCCTGCCTGATGCGGAACACGCTCATAGCGGCGCATCGTCAGGCGGGTCTGCCTGACCCGGCGATCTAGGAAACGCAGCAGGCAGGGGAGGCACGCCGCATGGAAACGCGTCAGCTCGGACAACTCTGGCCCGTCAGTACCCTGACACTGGGCGGCGGCGGGCTGGGACAGCTCTGGGGCCCGACAACCCGTGATGAAGCCGTCGCGACAGCGCGCGCTGCTGTTGATGCGGGGATCACCCTCCTGGACATGGCCCCGGGCTATGGCCGCGGCGAAGCCGAGACAGTTATTGGTGACGCCTTCGATGGCGCTCTGCCGGAGGGTGTGCGGGTGACCACAAAGTGTCAGCTCGGCTCACCGCCGGCGGACAGGATTGCAGACGAGCTGGAGCGCAAGCTGGTCCGGTCGATCGAGACGATGAAGCTCGACAAAGTCGACATCTACTTTCTCCACTCCAACATCTGTCCGGACGACTATGAGTATCCACGCAACGCTGACAGCCAGCACCGTTGGGCGACGCGGTTTTCGCTGTATACGGATCATGTGGTCCCGGCCATGCAGGCGCTGGTGCGCAAGGGACTTGCCGGTGCCTGGGGCATCACCGGGACCGGCCTGCCCCGGACAATCATGGATGCCTTGCGCCATGAGCAAAAGCCGGACGTGGTTCAGGCGGTTGCAAACCTCATGGACTCGGCCGGTGACATGCGCTCCTACGAGGAGCCGCCGGAACCGCGTAACATCATCCGGACGGCGAAGAACAATGACGTCGGCGTGCTGGGCATCCGTGCGGTGCAGGCCGGTGCCCTGACGGCGGAGATCGACCGCGATCTTCCAGCGGACCATGCGCAGGTGCTCGACTATGAGAAGGCCGCGCCATTCAGAGGTCTGTGCCGGGAGATCGGTGAAGATCCCGCGGTCATCGCGCATCGCTATGCACTGTCGATGGAGGGTGTCGACAGCGTCATCCTCGGGGTGAAGAATCGCGATGAGCTCGCCCAGTTGGTGGCGGCGGAAGCGCAAGGACCGCTCGACACAGACCTGCGTGACCGTATCGATGCGCTCAGGCTGGCATTTCAGAAGCCGCGGATCCCGCTGGAAGAGCTGTCGCTCGACGTGCTGCGGGAAATGAGCGGCGGTGACCCGGACGGTTCGGGGCAGGTGCATTGACCCGCGAGCGGCGCGCATATGTTCTGGCGGCCGCATGTGCAGGCCTGTTTCTCCTGATGGCGGTCACACCGCCTGCCAGGGCCGATACAGGTATGCTGGACTGGGAAGATCAGGAAGTTGTCCAGGCCCTTGATGCGTTCATCCCCCGATTGATGGATGAAACCCATGTGCCCGGCGCGCAGGTCGCGTTCATCCGCGACAACCGCATGGTCTATGAGCGCGGCTTCGGTATCGCCAACGCGATCGACCGCTCGCCGGTCACACCGGAAACGCTGTTTGAAGCCGCGTCGATTTCGAAGCCGGTGGCTGCCTATGTGGCAATGCAGCTGGTGGGCAGCGGCAAATTACGCCTGGACAAGGATATCGGGTTGGGGCTTGAGCCCGCCTGGTTGGAGCCGGGGGCGGACGGGCGCATCCCGCCGATTACACTTGAGCAGATTCTCACCCATCGTTCGGGCCTCTCCAACGATCTGCGGCGGTCCACACACCGTCTGATCGCCGAACCGGGGGGCGCATTCGCCTATGCGGGGGAGGGGTTCGGGTATCTCGGCTATGCCATCACGGCGCATGAGCAATCGCCCTTCTCTGACGTGGCGAGGGCGCGGCTGCTTGACCCGCTGGGCATGACATCGACTGGCTTCGTGCTGCCGGACGAATTGATGGCGCGCATGGCCACCGGCCATCTGGCGCTGTGGATGCCGCTGGCACTTGTCTTTGCCCCCTTCCTGATTGTGTTTGCAATGGGCGCCCTGCTTGCGTCTCTGGTGGTGCGGTTTGTCCTGCAGCTGCCACGGCTTGAAATGCGGCATCTGCTTGTCCCGGCGATTGCCGGAGTAATCGCCACGCTTGTCCTGCTGCTCGAGTTCGTCGGCCTGGGGCTGGTGACAGCCGTCCTGCTGATTGCTTTCATCTTTCTGCTTTGTGTGGCGCTGGCAGCCGTCCTTTGGCGGATGGTCTTCCATTTCCTGGGCTTCACGCGACCGCGCCCCGGCACCGTCGTGCGGCGGGAAGAGCTCTCTGCGGGATGGTGGACACGTGTTGCCCTCGTTCTCGGGCTGGTGTCGCTCGTTCCCTTTGTCTTCACCAGCGTGCCCTTGCCATTGCGGGCCGGGATGGACATGCATCCGGCATCAACGCTGCGCGGGACCGCCGGCGATATCGCCCGCTTTGCGCAGGAGGTGATTGATCCACGTCTGCTGGCCGCTGCGGATGTGCAGGACATGACGCGGCCACGGGTGCAGGTGGGGCAGGGTGCCGATGCGGGCATCGCCTGGGGTCTCGGCATCGGCATTCGCGACCGGCTGCTGAGCGACGGAGACACCCAGCGCACGCTGTGGCAGTGGGGATCCAATCCCGGCTATGCGAGCCTGATCGTCATTGAGCCGCAGGCGAAAGCGGCCCTGGTCGTGCTTACAAATGCGCAGTCGGGCGGAACACTGGCGCAGGAACTGGCGGCGCATGTGTTCGGCGGCCTTGAGGCCTACAAGCGCGGCGTCATGTGGCAGGTGCCGCAGGCTGCGGTTGCGCCCAACTTCTAGATACGCGGCGCCCTGACCGCATCAGTCCATTTCAATCAGCACACGGCCCTGCTTGCCCGGTGTGGCAAAGCGGTCAAAGGCGCTGTTGATCTCGTCCAGGGGAAACGCGCTGTCGATTACAGGGCGCATGTGGCCTTCGCCTGCTATCCGGCTCAGCCTGTCCAGCTTTGCCGGTGTCGTGGTCAGCATCAGCAGCCAGCCGGCCTTCCTGCGCGATGGCAGTGCCCGAAGGAAACCGGTCAGATCGTTCATCGGGTTGGATGAGACATACGTGCCGCCGGGCGCAAGATGGCGCTTGGTCTGCGCGAAGGACATGATCGCCGGGCAATCCAGGATAAGCGAGAAGCGGTCTTGCGGCTGAAGCGGTGTGGTCTCGCCGCGCGCGCGGACCTCATCAGCGCCCTGCGCCACAACGAAATCATGGTTGGCCGGTGATGCGACGGCTGTGACATGCGCGCTGCGGGCCTTCGCCAGCTGGGTTGCATAGGCGCCAAGACCTCCCGCAGCGCCAATGATGCAGACATGATCGCCAGCCTTGACCTTTGCGATGTCGTCGATCACCTCGACAGCCGTCAGCCCCATGACGCACAGGGCCGCTGCTTCGCCGAAGCTCATGCTGTCCGGCATCTCGGCCATGTCTTTTGCCGGGACGCAGGCATACTCGGCATGGACCCGCGGGCCCTTGATGACCGGGCTGTATCCATAGACGCGGGCGCCCGGCTTGATATGGCCGCTGCCGGTTTCGGCAATGCCGGCAAACTCGAAACCGGTGACCACCGGCCCTGCCTTGCGGAACTGTTTGACCTCGCGGGTCCAGCCGCCGGCACGGGTCTCCACATCCATCTCGTTGATGCCCGCCGTGTGCACGCGCACAAGGACCTCGCCTTTGCCGGGGACCGGGACCGGTGCCTCGATGATCTCCATCGCATCCGCGCCCGCCGGCCATGTCGCCGCACGCATCCGGTCAGCCATCGCTCTGGTCCTCAACAACAATGCCGAACTCCGCCTGCAGGCGGTGCATGACAGTTGACGCGTCGAGAATTGTCTCCGGCATATGCAGGCCTCCGGCCGGCGCCGGGGCGCCGTCGCCACCGACTGTGCGTTGCACGGCGAGGGCGGCGCCGGTCGCGGTGAGCTGCGCCTGACCGCGCGGGTCCGACACGATACGTGTCCGGCGCATGTCCTTGCCGGCCGCGTTCTGTCCGTGAATCAAGATTTTCATGTCGTGTGACGCGGCGCCGCCGGCGTGCGTGCCGCGCGAGGTGCCCATGCCGAGATGGAAGGTGACATTGCGGGCGCCCGTGGCACTCCTGAGACTGACCGTGTCGAGATTGCTCATGGGCCGGGCATCGAAGGTTTCGGCGCCAATGGTGATGGACGTGGCTTCCTCGTCGGGATCGACCCAGGTCCAGTGCCCATCGCGCATCAGCAGCGCCTTGCCGAAGAAGTGGCCTGCATCCTCGACCGTCATGGGGCCGATGGGGTCTGCCATGTCGAACAGGGCCGACAGCGCAATCGTGTCGACCATCGCGAACCCTGCCGCCAGATCGACGGCGGCGAGAGTCTGAATGCCGGCCTGCCAATGGGCGGTCGGCACCACAGGGGCAGTTGGCTGCGCGTGCGCCACATGAGCGACGAAGCCCGCCATGTCCATCACCGACCGGGTGATGCTCAGATGGGCGATTCCATTCCTCAGCGCGTAGGTGAGCATGCGGTCTTCGGGGTCCTGCAGGGCGGCAATCAGCGCATCCACCTTGCCGGTACCTGCCAGACTCTCTTCCGGCTGCGCCGTCTCGAGACCAAGCGCGCGGGCATTGCCGAGCTCCGTCACGAGATCGGCCGCCTTGTCCGGGTTACGGCCGGCGATGATGAGCTCTGCGTCCGGCATCAGTCGGCGCAGATGCCGGGCGATATGGCTGCCGACAAGGCCGTAGCCGCCGGCGATGAGGATCGTCTTTGACATGGTGTCTCCTAGAGCGTGATGCCCATACGCATTTCCATCGGGACGCCGTGGTCCCGGCAGGGCTCGGGCGCGATGGTTTCAGCCAGGCAGGTAAGTCCCATCGACGTGTAGAAGCCGACGGCCGGGTTGTTGGACATCACGTCCAGATGCAGCGCGCGGAAGCCATTTGCGCGTGCCTTGTCGATGGCAGACGCCAGCAGGTACCTGCCAAGACCGGTGCCGCGATGGCTCTCGGTCGTGGCCAGGGCCAGGATGTAATAGGCGTCCGGCGGCACCCAGGCATTGAGGTAGCTCGCCTTGTCGGCCCGTTCGCTGACCGCCTGCATCTCTTCCAGCGTGACGTCACCGGTCTTGATGGCTTCGATACTTGCAGCCGACATGGCATTGCGCTTGTCGTAGAAGTCGGCGCCGGAATAGCCCATTTCGATCCCGGCGACCGTGTCACCGTCCATCACCAGCGACGCCACGTCATGGGAGTACATGTTGCCGGTCATCGGCCACGCCCTGGCGATGATCCTGTTCAGCCGCGCCTTGGAGCCGAAGATGTAGTCGTAGGATTCAGGTCCGGTGGCGAACACAAGCTCGCCGACCTGGTCCGCGTATTTGTCTCCGCCCGCGGGCACGCTTTGATGCGCTGTCATGTCTCGTCCCCATAAATTACTATTCGTAAGTTACGAAAAGTAAGATATATAGGGCATACCCTGAGTCAAGACATAAACGTGAGGATCATGGTGGCGGCGACCCAGAAGCGGCTCTCCAAACCGGAACGGCGGCAGCAATTGCTGCAGACGGCGCAGGCAATCGTCGAAGAGGCGGGCACGGAATCCCTGACGCTGCAGACGCTGGCGTCGCGTGCCGGTGTTACCAAGCCGATTGCCTATGAACACTTCGGGTCGCGTGAGGGCGCGCTGATCGCGCTTTACCGGCGTCTCGACATGGACCAGATGGCCGCGACGCGGGAGGCCCTGGAACAGGCCCCGGACACGCTTGATGCGGTCTGCGAGATCATTGCCGCATCCTATGTGGATTGCTGCGTCAAAGCCGGTCCGGCCTTCGCTGCGATTTCGGCCGCACTCGAAGGCAGCGAGGCCATGCATCAGGTCAAGGCGGAGCTGCGCGAGCTTTATGTGTCCGAGTGCCTGAAGGTCCTGCGGCCGTTTATCACCCTGCCGCCCTCAAAGGCGCGGGCACTGATCATCGGGTTTATCGGCGCTGCGGATGCGCTTGGCGGCGAAGCGGCCGCTGGGCGCCTGCCGCGCAAGACGGCGATTGCGTTGCTCACCCAGTTGGCAACCGGTGCACTTGCCGGGTATCGCGCCGATTAGGCGCAGGCCTTGTCGGCCGCGTTACGCCTTGGCCTTCGCGATCGCGTCGGCGATCAACTCACGGGCCCGGTCTGCATCGCCCCACCCGTTCAGCTTCACCCACTTGTCGCGTTCCAGCGCCTTGTAGTGATTGAAGAAGTGCTCGATCTGATCGATGAGCATCTTCGGCAGGTCGGTGTAGTTCTGCACGCTGTCATAATAGGTGTTGAGGCGCGACGGCGGCACGGCGAGGATCTTTTCGTCCATGCCCGCTTCGTCCTCCATCAGCAGCACGCCGACAGGCCGCGCGGCGAGCACCGCACCAGGCACGACCGCCGGGGTGCCCGCCACCAGCACGTCCGCCGGGTCTCCGTCTTCGGAAAGGGTGTGCGGCACGAAACCGTAGTTGCACGGATAGCGCATCGATGCGTTGAGGAACCGGTCCACTACCAGGGCGCCGGACGGCTTGTCGAACTCATACTTGATCGGCGCGCCGCCGACGGGCACTTCGACAATGACGTTCACATCATGGGGCGGGTTGTCGCCGATGGGCAGGGCTTCGATACGCATACTTGGCTGCCTTGGTTGCGGTTAGTTTGAGCGGTTGTTGCGGTCAGCCAGCAGGCGCAGCCGCAACGCATTGATCTTGATGAAGCCGGAGGCGTCGGCCTGGTCGTAGACGTCGTCCTCCTCGAAGGTGACGTGCTCCATCGAGTAGAGCGAGTTGTCCGACCAGCGGCCGACAACATCCACTGACCCCTTGTAGAGCTTGAGCCGGACAGTGCCGGACACATGCTCCTGGCTCTTGTCGATCAGGGCCTGCAGCATTTCGCGCTCGGGCGAGAACCACATGCCGAAATAGACCAGCTCGGCATATTTCGGCATCAGCTCGTCCTTGAGATGCGCCGCGCCGCGGTCGAGCGTCAGCTGTTCGATGCCGCGATGCGCCATCAGCAGGATGGTACCGCCGGGGGTCTCATAGACGCCGCGGCTCTTCATGCCGACGAAGCGGTTCTCCACCAGGTCCAGCCGGCCGATGCCGTTGTCGTGGCCATATGTGTTGAGTTCGGTCAGCAGGGTTGCCGGCGACATGGCCACGCCGTTGATGGAGACCGCATCGCCCTTCTCGAAACCGATCTCGATATAGGTCGGCGTATCCGGTGCCTCCTCGGGCGAGATGGTGCGCTGATAGACATATTCCGGGCATTCGACGGCCGGGTCTTCCAGCGCCTTTCCTTCGGATGAGGTGTGCAGGAGGTTGGCGTCGACGGAGAAGGGTGCTTCGCCGCGCTTGTCCTTGGCGATGGGGATCTGATGCTTTTCGGCGAAGTCGATGAGCGCGGCGCGGGACTTGAGCTCCCAGTCGCGCCAGGGGGCGATGACCTTGATGTCCGGCTGCAGCGCGTAATAGGCCAGTTCGAAGCGCACCTGATCATTGCCCTTGCCGGTGGCACCGTGACACACGGCGTCCGCGCCGGTCTCGCGGGCAATCTCAATCTGGCGCTTGGCGATCAGCGGCCGCGCGATCGAAGTGCCGAGCAGATACAGCCCTTCATAAAGCGCATTGGCGCGCATCATCGGATAGACATAGTCGGCAACGAAATCCTCGCGGAGGTCCTCGATATAGATTTCCTGGATACCGGCCATCTCGGCCTTCTTGCGCGCGGGCTCCAGTTCTTCGCCCTGGCCGAGATCAGCCGTGAAGGTCACGACCTCACAGTTGTAGGTCTCCTGAAGCCATTTCAGCATGATGGAAGTGTCGAGCCCGCCGGAATAGGCGAGCACAACCTTCTTGACGTCGGTCACGCTCATTCTTGGTCTTGCCCCGCGCTTGGAGTGTGAAGGTTCCAGCGCGGGGTGTTGCGCGTCTTGGCGCTTTTGTCAAAGGCTCCGGCGCGCCAACCGCCGGGAAGTCTCGGCTTCTCCGCTCTAGAACGGCAGGTCGCCCGCAACGTTGACGAGGATTGTGACACCGAGTGCGAGCCCGGAGAGCGCCGTCAGCGCGGCGCCGCCTGCACGCATGAGAGCGAAGACGATGGAGCCGGGCGCATTCTCACCGTCGATCTTGCCATGTGAGCCGCGCAGGCTGCTGAAGCCCAGGGCATGGGACAGGCGGGCAACAAGAAAGACGATGGCGAAGATCTGCACGGTCAGGCCGGAACCGATCAGCAGTTCCAGCAGGGCCAGCCCGGCGATGAAGATCGCCGCGTTCTCGGCAAGGTTGCCATGACGGCGGACCAGCCGCTCCAGCTGGACATCTCCCTGGACACCGACCCCCTGGCCGGTTTTGCCGCGACGGGTTCCGGCGGCAAGCATCAGCGACTGCTGCAGGATCAAAAGCACCCCGGCGAGGGCGGCTGAGATGATCGGGAAGGTCATTGAAGCGGTCATGAGAAGGCGTCTCCTGCAAAGGGTTTTGTCTAAGTGTTGCGGTTTTCCGGTTGATGAACCAGCCCGGACCCCCAATCTGGGTGTTTCGTTTTCAGTCCATAAGCCAGAAAAAGAGAACCGCAATGGTCCAGAAACGAACCAAAGGTGGTGCGCCACCGGTCCATGCGTCAGCTGTGGAGCCGTCCTGGGACGATCTGCGCTTGGTGCTGGCGGTGGCGCGGGCAGGCAGCTTGCGCAAGGCGGCGACGGCGCTCGGGCTTGGTCATGCAACCCTGTCGCGGCGGTTGGGCCGGCTTGAGCAGGATCTCGGGGTCCGGCTGTTTGACCGCCCGGCCTCCGGCGCGGCGGCCCTGACCGCGGCTGGCGAAGACCTCGCGGAGTCTGCCGCCCGCATGGATGATGCGGCTTCGGTTGCGTTGCGGCGCATTGCCGGGCGCGACCTGTCGCTGTCCGGGACGCTGCGCGTTTCCGTCAATCCGTTGATCGGGCTGCATCTGATGCCGGGGGCGATTGCCTCCTTCAGTGCGGCCTATCCCGACCTGTCGATTGAGATCTACAGCACATGGGTCAACGCCAATCTTGATGCACGGGAAGCCGACGTGGTTGTGCGGGTGACCGACAGTCCTCCGGAAACCCTTGTGGGTCAGCGTTTCGGACCCATTGGATACGGGTTCTATGCCGCGCGGTCAGCGGTGGAGGCAGCCGGTGGTGAAGCGGCCTATCTAGCCAGCGATCCGCCGCTGCTTGGCTATAGCGGCCGTCGCGACAATGCCGTGGACGTGCCCTGGCTGCGCGCGGCGCTGCCAAGGTCGCGGGCCACGCTGACAGCTGCAGACCCCCTGCACATCACAGCGCTGGTGCAGGCCGGTGGCGGCATCGCGCGGCTGCCCTTCCTTTCGGCGGCGGATGATCCCCAGTTGGTGCGCGTGTTCACCGACAAGACCGAACAGGCCTACTCCCTGTGGCTGCTGACCCATTCGGATCTGCGCAAGACGGCGAGGGTCCGGGCCTTCATGGACCACATGGCGGATGCTCTGCGGGCGCAACTTCCCCGGATTACCGGCGGCGCTTGACTCTGCGGGCGCTCAATGGTTTTACTGATTTCAAATCAGTAAGGAGCTTTCCCATGTCCAACAGCCCTTCGGTGTCTGCCGTTCAGTTCGAGGCCAGGGGCCGTGATCTCGCCGGCACCCACAAGGCCACCTTTAGCGATGCGTCGACGCGCGTGGACCCGGATGACCTGGCGCGCGATCTCGAAAGCCTCAAACGCGACGGCTATGTGATGATCAGGGATCTGTTGCCGCGCGACGAAGTGGAGGAGGTGCGCGCCGGTCTTGCGCCGTTGCTCGACCATCGCGGACGCAACGAATTTGAGGGTACGCTGACGCAGCGCCTCTACGCTGTGCCTGAGAAGACGCGCGTGACGGACAAACTGATCGAGCATCCGCGCATCCTGGCGCTGCTCGATCATCTGCTGTTGCCTGGCTACCTGCTGTCGCAATGTCAGGCGATCAATATCCAGCCCGGTGAAACGGCGCAGGCGCTTCACAGCGATGACGGGTTCTATCCGGTGCCGCGGCCGCGGCCCGCATTCAGTGCCGCGACGGTGTGGGCGATTGATGAATTCACCGAGGAGAACGGCTCGACGGTCATCGTGCCCAACAGCCAGGACTGGCCGCAGGGCCGGCTGCCTGGGCCAGCGGACGAGACCATCAAGGCGGCGATGACACCGGGCTCGGTGATCTTCTATCCGGGTACGCTGTGGCACGGGGGCGGCGCCAACACGTCGCAAGCCGCGCGCTTAGGCGTCACCTGCCAGTATTGCGAACCGTGGCTGCGCACGCAGGAGAACTATTTCCTGTCGCTCTCGAAGGAAACAGTGCGCGGCCTGTCGGAGGACATGAAGCGCATGATGGGCTACAGCATCTATCCGCCGTTCATCGGCATGGTGAACGGGCTGCATCCCAAGCGCACCCTGGAAGACTGACGCGGCGGTGGCAGCTCCTAAGAAACGGGTCCGCCGTCCGGCGGGCGAAACCAAGCGGCTGCTCGTGGCGGCTGCCGGCGAGGTGCTGGTCGCCCATGACGGCGAGCTGGAAATCGCCGACGTGGCCCGGCGTGCGGGTGTGTCGACAGCCCTTGCGCATTACCACTTCGGCACGAAGGCCGGGTTGCTGAATGCGGTGGTCGCCGACTTCTACACCCGCCTCGACGACGCGGTCATCGCCGTCCCCTACGAGGCCGTCACATGGATTGAGCGTGAGTCCGCGCGTATCCACGATCTGGTCCGGTTCTTCTATGACGATCCGGTGGCGCCGCTTGTGGTCAACAGCCTGCAGGGCGACCCGTCGCTTGGCAGCGAGCGGCTGGACCGCGCAGAGCGGATCAACCGGCTGGGGGCCCTCAACATCGCGCAGGCGCAACGGGACGGCGAGATCGACACGGTGTATGATCCGGCGCTGCTGGTGTCGATGATCCTAGGCGGCGTGATGGCGGGGCTTACAACGGCCCTGATGACAAAGCCGCTGCCTGACCCGTTGGCTGTGGAACAGGAGATCATCGGGTTCGTCGCCCGCGCCGCCGGTGTGGACGTCTCCGTCCGGCGCAGCTAGACGCAAAGCCCGTCCAGCATGGCGGTCGCGGCCTCAATGGCCTGGGCGCGAGCGGCCTTGCGGTCATTTGCGTCAGCGATGAGGTGGACGCCTTCGTCGAGCGATGCTGCGAACAGGGAGGCGGCCACCGGCACCAATACAGGCTTGAGGATACCAACTGCTTTCGCCGCCTCGAGACCCTCCCGCAAGGTGCGCAGGGAGTTTTGCGACTGGATCTGCCGCCACCGCTTCCAGCCCAGGGCGGCCGGGCCGTCCAGCATCAGGATGCGGCGTGTGGCCGGACTTGTCGCATTGTCGAGATAGATGCCGATCCCGTGGATGAGCCCGTCATAGGGGTCCGGCACGTCCTCGGTGGCCGTGTCGATGAGGCCGGCAAGGCGTGCGTCTTCCGCCTCCACCACGGCGTCGAACAGGGCCAGCTTGTCCTTGAAGTGATGATACATGGCGCCCCGGGTGGCACCCGCCCGCTCGACGATGGCGTTGGTGGCGGCGTCCGCATAGCCATGCGCGGCGAACTCCGCGCGGGCGGCTTTCAGGAGGGCGGCGCGGGTGCGGGCGGTGCGTTGTTCGTTGCTGGCCATGGATGGTCGCGGGTGTGATCAAGATTCTTGCTTTCACCACTTTACAAACAGTCTGCCTGTTTGTATATCAACAAAACAAACAGACTGTCTGTTTGTGATGGGTGAGTAGCGACGGACATCAAGGAGAGTGATCATGGGTGTTACAAGTGTCTATCCGGTCATTGCCACGCGGGACGTGGCACGGCTGACAGCGTTCTATCGGGATGCGTTCAAGCTGGAGACAGCATTTGAATCCGACTGGTATGTGCATTTGACCGCAGGCGACGGCAGCGGCGCAGGGGCCGGCAATCTAGCGATCATCGTTCAGGGCCACGACACGATGCCTGAAGGTCATCGCGGTGTGGCGGCCCCGCGCCTGATGAACTTCGAGACCGATGACGTGGACACGATCTATGCCAACATGCAGGAGAGCGGTGCGTCGATCCTGCAGGAGCTTCGGGACGAAGCCTTCGGCCAGCGGCACTTCATCATGCAGGATCCGGACGGCAATCTGGTGGACGTGATCAAGCTGATTCCGCCCTCCGCCGAGTTTGCCGCGCAGTATTCCGATGCGGCGCTGCCGTCATAGGGCCGTGTAACGTCGGATGATTTCTAGAGGCCGTCCGCCACGCCGCTGCGGGTCACCCGCTTGCGGATCTGCCGGACGGCCACATAGGCACCCATGAGCACGAACGGCGCCAGCAGGCCGGTGGCCATGGTGGGGTTGATCGGCTGGCCGGCCTTCTCAAGCGCCTTGAGCACATAGGCGATGAGACCGACAAGATAATAGGTGATGGCGACTGCAGAGAGGCCTTCCACGGTTTCCTGCAAACGGACCTGCAGGCGGGTTCGGCTTTCCATGGATCGCAGAAGTGTCTGGTTCTGCTCCTGCAACGCGACCTCGACACGTGTGTTGAGCAGGCTGGATGCCCGCGAGATGCGGGCCGACAGGGCTTCCAGCCGGTCGGCCACGGCGGTGCAGGTGCGCATGGCGGGGCCCAGGCGCCGTTCCATGAACGTGCCGATCTGCTGCACGCCTTCGCGTTTTACCTCGTCCAGTTCGCTGATCCGCCGCTCCACCAGCTGGGTGTAGGCGCGCGCCGCTGAGAAGCGGTAGTGGGTTCGTGCTGCCAGGTCTTCCGCGCGGGCCGCCAGTGTCGACAGCTGCGCAAGCAGCCGCTGCTCGTCTTCGAGATTCTGAATGCGCGCGGTCTCAGCCGCCAGTGTTGACAGTTCAGCTTCGATGCCGCCGAGATCGGGCGTTACGTCGCGCGCCAGCGGAAAGGCCAGCAGCGCCATCATGCGGTAGGTCTCGACGTCCAGCAGGCGCTGCACCAGCCGTCCCAGCCGCCCGGGGCGCAGGGTCTGGTTGGCGACGACGATGCGGCTCAGCCCGTCCTCGTGCAGCATGAAATCCGTCCAGGCGGCAGCGCGGCCACCCGACATGCCGGCGCCCACCCACTTGTTGCCGCCGAAGACTTCGCCGAGCCGGTCTTCGATTTCTGAGGCGTTACCGGGCAGGGCCAGCAGATTGATGCCGACAAGAACCTCGCCGGGGATACGGCTGCGCCAGTCTTCCGGCAGGGATGCCAGCGGTGGTGTTGCGAAGGGGGCCGCGAGATCACTGATCTTTCCGTCGGCGTCCCCATAGGGGCAGCGGCGGGAAAAGGCATAGGTCGAAAACTCCGTATGCCGTTCCCAGACCAGATGAATTGCATCTTCATCCGTACCCAGATCGATGGCCAGATGGTTACCGAAGGCTCCGGGCGCTTCCGCGCCCATGGTATCGGCGAGATCGCGCAGCAGGGCCCGTTCTACATCGGCGCCGGTCTCGCCTGTGATCACGGCAATCTGCGTCACCATCATGGGCGCGTGAACATCGGCGGAGGGGCGTGAGTGCACCTCGTCATTCAGTTTCTGGCGCAGCGGATGCGCCGTCATGGGTTTAAGGCCCGGCATGTGTGATCTGTCCCCGTCCGGCTGCGGGCACCGGATCCGAAATGGTGCAATGCAGCAAGAAGCGCGGGATCATACGGATCATGCCCTGCGGCGCAAGGCGCAAAGCGACGCCGCGGAAATTGCCGGCAGACGCGCAGGTTCCGCCGGTGCTAGAGCAGGTTGCCTTCGCCTGAGGACTCTGCCGGTTCCGGCTGCTTGATCACCGGCGTACGGCGGACACCGAGGCCGGGAACTGGGACGGTCCCACCGGGCATCGGCACGGTGCCGCCCGTGAGTCCGGCCTGCAGTGCTCCTGGGGGCGGGCTGTTGGCGGTGATCGTGCTCAGGGAGGTGACCGGCTGTTTGGTCTCGCCGCGTAGTTCCCGCAGCAGGGTCACATGGTCCGGCATGGCCTTCACGAATTTCGAAATGCGGTGGCGCTGCTCGCGCACATGGCTCCGCCAGATATCGCGATTGAGGTGCGGGCCGGGTCTGGCATTCCAGTCGTCGCGCATCTGGTAGACCCGCTTGCCCTGCAGCACCGCCGTGTAGACTTCCGGCGTGAACAGATGTTGTGATTTGAGGTCCGTCAGCAGCGGCAGTGTGTGTTTCCACACCTCCAGGTTGGCCGCCAGCGTGTCGGGAACATCTAGCGCCTCACGCGCATCGACCCAGTAGGGTGTGTCCGTGCGGTTGCCAAGGGCGTAGTGCAGACAGATGAAGTCACGCACTTCGTCATAGAGGTCCGTCGCCACCTCGTTGTAGCGGTTGCGGAGGCTCTCGGGATAGGACGTGTCCGGAAAATACGCGATCAGCCAGCGGACCGCCATTTCGATCATGTAGATCGCCGTTGACTCCAGCGGTTCGATGAAGCCGCCGGAGAGACCTATGGCGATGCAGTTCTTGACCCAGGTCTTGCGCGTCCGACCGACCCGCATGGGGATGACGCGGGGCTCCGCGTCCTTGCCGGCATCGCCCAGATGCGTGAGGAACTCCTCGCGCGCCTCATCGTCGCTGCGGTGGGCGGAAGAATAGACATAGCCCGTACCAATGCGGTTGAAGAGCGGCACGCGCCAGCTCCAGCCTGCTCCCAGCGCCGTCGACCGCGTTACCGGTTCGATGAATTCAGGCCCCTCGTCAGTGTGCCTGGGGTGCGGGATCTGCACCGCCATGGCGCGGTCATTGGCGAGATGTTTGCTGTAGGAGATGAAAGGTTCATCCAGCGCGCCGTTGATGATGAGGCCCTTGAAGCCGGTGCAGTCGATCACGAGTTCGACCTCGTGGCGGCCGCGCTCCTTGAGCTGAATGGCGGCGATGTTGCCGTCATCCCTGCGCTCCACCTCCAGCATGTCGTCGAGAATGTGTTCGACGCCGCGCTTGATGCAGACCTCCTGCAGCATCTTGGCGAAGAGCCCGGCATCCAGGTGGTACGCGTAGGTCACCGGCTCCTGATAGGGTTTGGAGCCGAGAGGCCGCGGGCCCTTGCGCATCATGCCCAGGTCCTGCGCCGGAGAGATCGTCTGCACGAAACTGGCGCCGCTGGCACCGAACCGGGCGTAGTAGTAGCCGGGGTCGATGCCCGCCACGAGGCCGCCGACATTGAACGGATTGATGTAACTGAAGGGTTTGCCCTTCTCATCCACATTCCAGTTGGCGAAGTCGACGCCGAGCTTGAAGGACGCGTTGCACTTCTGGAAGAAATCCGTCTCCGAGATGCCCGTCTGCTGCAGTAGGCGTGACATGGCCGGCACGGTGGCCTCACCGACACCGACGGTTGGAATATTCGGACTTTCGATCAGCGAGATACGGATCGAGTTTTCCGGCGTGTTCTTCTGCAGGCCGAAATAGGCGGACAGAAGATTGGCCGTGAGCCACCCGGCGGTGCCACCGCCCACGATGGTGATGTGCTTGATTGGCTGTGCCACGCGTCAACTCCCCCTTGCCGCAGGCTATGTGCGTGCAGCTTAGGCGTTAGGACGGCACGCGCCAAGGTGGTGTGCTCGCACTGTCAGAACAACAGGTCGAGGCGCCAGGCGCCCCACAGGATGTGCCACCACAGATAGTAGACGAGCCGCAACGCATACATGGCGGCAAAGCCGAAGCGCTGAAACGCGGCCAGCTGCAGCAGACCGAAGGCGAAGACTGCGGCTGCCACATAGACGTCGAGCAGTGTCATGCCGCCGCTGCGGCCGACGGAGAGGGCAACCTGGAATGCCGGTTCGGCTGCTGCTGCGCCGGCAAGGCACAGGACTGCACCAAGACGCGTTCCGGCGAGGGTGGGGATACGGCTGATCAGGGCCGCAAGGAGCAGCAGCGGCACCAGGTGAAACACCACTTCCGCGACAAGGCCGACGGCGGGATAGAACAGCCAGGCCTGGGGCCACGGCACATTGATGTCGCGCGGGAAGCCGAGCACGACATCCATGGTGATGGTGAGCGCCGCAAGGGCTGACGCTGCGATGGCCATGACAATGAAAGAGTGGGTCCCGGCAAGCGGTGGTGCCGCCCAGACAGACCGCAGGCGGTCGAGCCCGGCAAGACAGAGCAGGCCTAGGGCGCCGACAAGGGCGATGCCGAGCGCCGGGTGCAACGATCCCAGATATGGCGTGAAGGCCGCCGGGTCCAGAACCGCCGTGGCGGCGGCGAGGCCGGCGAGCACGAGGATAGATGCGAGATAAAGACCCGGACGACCACCGATGGTGCGGTCAAGCGGCATCCGAGGCTTACGCGTCAGACGCAGCCGCGGCAGCTTCCTGCGCTTCGGTGCGCGCGCGGGCCAGACGCACTGACGCGCGTTCCTTTTCGCTTTCCGACTTGAGCTGACCGCAGGCCGCAAGAATGTCGCGGCCGCGCGGGGTGCGGACCGGGCTTGCATAACCGGCCCGGTTGACGATCTCGGCGAAGGCTTCGATGCGGTCCCAATCGGAACACTCATAGGCCGATCCGGGCCACGGATTGAAGGGGATCAGGTTGATCTTCGCCGGAATACCCTTGAGGAGCTTCACCAGCGCGCGCGCGTCGGCGTCGCTGTCATTCACGCCCTTGAGCATCACATATTCAAAGGTGATGCGGCGGGCGTTGGACAGGCCGGGGTAGTTCCGGCAGGCCTCCAGAAGCTCCGCAATCGGATATTTCTTGTTGATGGGCACGAGGACGTCGCGAATGTCGTCGCGGACGGCGTGCAACGAAATTGCCAGCATGACACCCATCTCGTCGCCGCAGCGGGCGATCTCCGGGACGACGCCGGATGTCGAGAGCGTGATGCGGCGCTTGGAGACGGACAGGCCATCGCCGTCCGACACCACCTCCAGCGCGTCGCGCACATGATCGAAATTGTAGAGCGGCTCGCCCATGCCCATCATGACCACATTGGTCAGGGTACGCTGCTGGCCGGCGGACGGGGTGTTGGGCTGCGGCCATTCGCCGAGGCTGTCACGCGCGGTCAGCACCTGGGCGACGATCTCGCCGGCAGTCAGGTTGCGCACGAGGCGCTGGGTGCCGGTGTGGCAGAAGGTGCAGGTGAGCGTGCAGCCGACCTGTGATGAGACACACAGCGTGCCGCGGCCCGGCTCAGGGATAAACACCGTCTCGACTTCGTTGCCGTCGGCAAGGCGCAGCAGCCATTTGCGGGTCCCGTCGGTGGAAATCTGTTCGCTGACGATTTCCAGCCGGTCGACCGAGAACTGCTCGGCCAGCGTGGTGCGCACCGCTTTCGAGATGTTGGTCATCTGGTCGAAGGATGTGGCGCCGCGCACATAGAGCCAGTTGTAGAGCTGGCTGGCGCGCATGCGGCTTTCCTTTTCCGCGATGCCCGCCTCCTGAAGGGCGGCGGCCAGTTTCTTGCGCGACAACCCGATGAGCGACGGCCGGACAGGCGCGGACACCGTACCACCTGCGATTGCAGGGGCGTTGGGGTTGGCGCGGGCGATGTCCAGCGTCTGGGTCGGCATGATGGCTCGTACGGTTTTCCGGTTACTTGCAGGCGTCGTCGATGGCCCTGATTGCCGCGGTGACACCGGCAAGGGAATAGCGGTCATTGGTGAGGGTGCCGCGGCCGGAAGTGCCGGTCACGCGCAGGGAGTTGCCGCGCTTCATGGCAGCGACCAGCTTGCGCTCACTTGCACGGTCCTGCACCCAGGCGCCGCCTTCATTCTGGGCGTCATTTTCGGTGAACAACGTGTGCTTGCCGCCATCCACGTCAGCGGTAACGGTGCTGTCCTTCCTGTACGGATATCCGGCGACAACGCTGACTTCCCCTTTGACGTTGCGGCCCGGCCAGTTGGCGACCATTACATAGATCTCGCCACGGCGGACATTCTTGGGCGAGGTGTCCTTGGGCTGGCTCAGGGCGTAGCAGATGGTGTTGGGCCCGTTGGTCACCTTGTAGGCGCGCCAGTCGGTGAAGGTGCCAAGGGGTACCGGTTCGGCCGCCTGCGCTGCTGAAAGCGGCAGGAGGGCGGCGGCCAGCGCAAGTCCGGCAAGCTTTGCACGTGTCACCTTTTTTGGGGCAGCAGGGGCGGGGCGTGTCATGCGCGGTAACATCCTTTTAACCATAAGCATGTGACGAATAGCGTTCCGGCGTACTCGTTCAGGTTGCAGTATCCAGCTTGCGGGGCAGACTGATCAATCGGGACCTTCGGGCCCCTCCTGTCCCCTTCATATCGCTGTTCGCCCGGTCATGTCACCCGCACGCGCCCATCGGCGTGTGAGGGCGTTGGCCGGACATCTGCCAACCGGGGGATGAACGGGCTTGGGAGGCTGCGACCCGGTGGACATTGCGTCTGCCGCGAGAGTGGCGTTGAATGGGGAATGTGCGCAGGGAACGTGGCGTTTTCGTGACCCGGCGCGGATCTGCCTGCCCGTTGGCGGCAGGCAAGGATGGACAGTTAAGTGAACGTGGCAGTGTCCCAGACAGAAGCCAAGCCGGCCGGCGCTTCGAGCGGTGGGTATGACCGTGAAGCCATGGCCGATTGCATCGAGGCTGTGGCTGCGCGTCAGGACCGTCAGGCCTTCGCCACGCTGTTCGACTATTTTGCCCCCCGCCTCAAAGGCTATCTGATGAAGCTGGGTGCGGGAGAGCCCCTGGCCGAGGAGCTGGCCCAGGAGGTCATGATCACCGTATGGCGCAAGGCGGGCCAGTTCGACCGCAAGCAGTCGTCGGTCTCCACCTGGCTCTACACGATTGCGCGCAACAGGCGCATCGATGTGCTGCGGCGGGAGAAGTTTCCGGATTACGACCCGGACGATCCGCTGCTGCTGCCCTCCGAGGCGGAACAGCCGGACGAGGCGGTTGCCGCCAGCGAACGCGAGGTCAAGGTCCGTGCGGCGCTTGAGACGCTGCCGGCGGAACAGGCGGAACTCATTCGCCTGGCCTTTTTCAAGGGGTGGTCTCACAGTGAAATTGCCGAGCACAAGGAATTGCCGCTCGGCACGGTGAAGTCGCGATTGCGGCTTGCCTTCAGGAAGCTCAAGGGCGGCCTTGAGGGCGCAGTGTAACAATATGAACAACGAGTAAGACGGCAAACGGGTCAAAGACATGACGGACGCATCTGCACCGGATACGGACGAAACAGGAGACGCTCCCGAGCGGCGGTTCGGCGAGGAAATTCTGCTGGACTACGTCACAGGCACGCTTGATCCGGCGACCGAACTTATGGTTGCTGCGCATCTCGAGTTGTGCCCGGAGGCACGCGCGAGCGTCGACCTGATGACGGAGATCGGCAGTGTGCTGCTTGAGGAAGCAGAACCCGTGGCCATGAAGGCCGGGGCGTTCGACGCCGTGATGTCGGTGATCGACGGACTGCCGGTTGATGCGCAGGAAGCAAGCGCGAAGAATGTTCCGCTTGAAGAAGACGAATTGAGCGGTCTGCCCCGCGTGGTTCGCGACCGGGTCGTGTCGCGCGGCGGCAAATGGTCCTTCGTGACACCGGGCGTGCGGGCGCTGGATCTTGGGTTTGATGCGCCGCAGGCGGCAGAGGCTTCTGCGCCCGGCGAAGTGAAGCTGTACCGGATCGAACCGGGCCGGGGTGTGCCGACCCATACCCATGAAGGCAGCGAAATCACGCTGGTCCTGACAGGTGCCTTTGGTGATGGCCGCGACCGCTATGCGCCCGGAGACATCTGCGTGGCGTCACCGGACGTCACCCACAAGCCGATCGCGGAGAAAGGTGCGACCTGCTTCGCGCTGGCGATCACGGACGCTCCTTTGCAGCTGACCGGGGCGCTCGGATTCGTGCAGCGCGCTCTGTCAGGTTCTTTCGGGGCGGGGTCTCAAGGCGGCTCGGATTAGCGTCGCGCACGTCTGACCGTGCATCGCCGGACCCGGGTCGGGTGCCGGCATAGCTTGCGACAGGCGGTGATCCGGCTTCAGGCATGCCGATGGACGATACGGGGCGCGCCGGAAAGTTTCCCAACATACGGATACGGTCATACATGACGATGGCGCCGGCCATGGCGACATTGACGCAGAAAGCCGTTGGGATGCGGACGAAGCTGGTGCAGCGTTCGCGCATCTGCGGTGACAGCGATCCGGCCTCGGGCCCCAGCACATAGGCAGCCCGCTTGGGGTGGTGGAAACTCGGCAGATCGATGGACTCGTCCAGCAGTTCGACGCCGACGAGCTCGCAGCCCTTTGGCAGCAGCATGTCGTCAACACTGTCCCAGTCATAGAAGGGGATATTGCTGCCTGCATCGGATGTGTCCGAATGCGCGCCCTGGAGCCGGTAATGGGCGTCCACCGTAAAGAAGAAGCTGGCGCCGAAGGCATGGGCAGACCGCACGAGATTGCCGAGATTGCCCGGCTTTGAAATCCGCTCGGCACCAATGGCGAAATAGCCGCGCGGGCGGGTCGTGGTGACATTCTTTGCGGTTTCGGCGCTGGTCATGATGGGCTTCAGATCAACCGGTCCTGGCTCAAGGCTCCCAAGATGCCTTTCTCTCTCGCATAGCATATCCAGACATCTGCGCAGACAGTGTGCAGGGACGGTCATTTGCGCGATCACATAGCGGCTCACGCGGTTGTGCATTTGAACTTGACGAAAGAATGGGCATATGTGCGCCGGAGTAGGGATGTCCGCGACGTTTGTTTCACGGCAACCAGCCACCACTCGCCCCTAAAATGCCCAGATTTCAGGCATTTTTGGCGGCGGAGGAAAGACCAACAACCGGCTGACGGGGCTTTGCCGTGATGCGTAACCGATCTGTTTTGTCTGCTGCCGCGCTTTTGGCGCTCTCAACGGCCGTCGTTCTCGGCGGTGGCGGTGTCGCCCTTGCCAACATGCCGGTTTCGGCACCCCTTGATGCCGCAGAGACGCAGACAGCCGGCGATTCAGGACCCGTGCACGTCGCTCTTGATGTGACCGTTGACGGCACGACGGAAACCACGGGCTCTATCCGGGTCAACCTCTATGCCTCCGAAGACGCCTTTCTGGAACAGGAAGACGTCCAGGCGGAGGCTGACATCGGGTCAGACGGGAACTCGTTGGTCAGCTTCGCCAATCTCATGCCCGGCACCTATGCGGCTGTGGCCTATCACGACGTCAACGGAAACGGTCAGCTTGATCGCGGTCTCTTCGGCATCCCGCTGGAGCCCTTCGGCTTCTCGAATGGTGTTGTGCCGGTGCTGTCGGCCCCGGATTTTGAAGATGCCGCCGTGATGATTTCGGACGGTCTGGAAAGCATCGCCATCACGGTGCGCCGCTTCACCTCCGAGCGCCGCGCCGGCTCCTGAGCCTGTCACCTGCTCTCCCCTGAAACTCGTTCCGCGGCCTAAGCCGCCACGGCTTTGGCAATCAGGTCCGCTGAGCCTTCGGCCATCCGGTCAAGGTCTGCGCGCTGTCCGCCGGCGCGTGCGCGTGAGGCGAGGTTGATCAGCAGTCCGGCCGCCTGACGCGCAGCGTCCCGGGCGTCGTCTGACGCCAGGTGCGGTGCATGGGCTAAGATGCACTGGGTCAGGGCGCCGTCCAGCTGATCCATGAAGGCGGTGACTGCTGCGGCAATCTTCTTGTCGGACCCGGCATCGGCAACGGCGGTCGTGAAGACCATGCAGCCCAGCGCCTGCTTGCGGGAGCCGAAGTAGAGCGTAAGCGCGCCCTTGTAGAAGCCGGTCAGCGCCGCCGTGAGTGTCTCTTCGTCAGAGAGTGCCGGCACGGCGGTTTCCTGCATCTGCCGCGCGAACAGATCCATGGCCGCCAGATACATGGCGACCTTGCCGCCATAGGCCGCGTAGAGGCTTGACCGGCTCAGGCCTGTTGTGGCCGCCAGATCGTCCAGCGATGTGGCGGCAAAGCCGTTGGCCCAGAACACCCGCATGATCTTCTCGAGCATGGTGTCCTTGTCGAAAGCTCTGGGGCGGCCACGGGGTGCGCGTTCTGTCATTATGGACCAGTTCGTACAAAATTGTTGACTGCCGATACAGCGGCGCCCTATTAGTAGACGAACCAGTCCAGAATTCAATTGGGAAGCTTTGAGGCATAGCCCGGAGCCCGGCAGGAGGGCGATTTGATGCTGATCAGGGATTCATTCGCGATGATTACGGATCTGCGCCGCAATGCGCCGGGCATCGGGCACTGGGGGGCGGCGCTCAACATTCCGCACGTGGTGGGTGGTCTGATCTTCATTCAGCAGCTGGAAGCGCTGCTGGTGCTCGTCACCTGTGTGGTGTCGGTAATGGTCGCCGCGCAGATTCACAAACGGGCGCCCTACAGCCGGCTCACGAGCATCGTGCATGTCGTCTGGCTGCCGCTGTTCCCCTATCTGGTCATGGTGCTCATGGCACGCCCCGAGGTGGACATCTACGGGGCCTGGCTCGCCTATGTCGCGGTGACGATGGGGATCAGCCTTGTGCTTGATGCCCGTAACCTCGTGCTCTACGCCACCTCCCGTGACCGGCAGTTCGAGGGAACAGCGTCATGACGTTGGCGGTGGATCCCGGCCGGTCGGCTAAGCCCTTTCTGATCTTGCGGTTCATGCGTGCGGGCCTGCGGGGTGCGCGGCGCGATCTGGCGCTCAAGCTTGGCCTGCGACGGCTGCATGAGGTTCTGCCGGACCAATGGCAGGTACCCGACAGCGATCTGGCCCAAAAGGCGCAGCGCCTTGCCGAGAGCCTGTGCCCCGATTTCATGGTGCGCCACTCGCACCGGACCTATTGCTTCGGGGCGTTGCTGGCAGCCCGCAACGGGCTGACGCTTGATCGTGAAGTGCTGTTTGTGTCGGCTCTGCTGCACGATCTCGGCCTGTCAGACCAGCACAAGGACGACGACGGGTCGTTTGAATGGATCAGCGCCCGCCTGGCGCATGATTTCTGTCTTGAGAACGGGCAGGCCGAGGCCTATGCGGCACTGGTGCATGACGCGGTCGCGTTGCACACGTCTGCCGGTATCGCGGACACCAAACAGCCCGAAATCGCCATGGTGCATTTCGGCGCCGGCATGGACCTGTTCGGCATGCGGGTGAAGGAACTGCCGCGGGTCGACCTTGACCGCATTCTCGACCGGCATCCGCGTGACGGCTTCAAGACCTGTTTCGGCCCGTGTCTGCAGCATCAGGCAGCCGTTAAACCCAGGAGCCAGATTGCCGGTCCCATGGCCATCGGCCTTGAAGACATGATCCTCGACGATCTTGCTGCGGCCCATAGCTGACGCGCGTCTCTCCTGACCGGTTCTCCCTTTGGCGTTGATGTGCTGTGCGTGGTACATCCCATGGCGAAACCGCACATGTGTGCGATGCCATCCAAACCGTGTCGCCGTTGCTGCTGCGTCAAGCAGGTCGCGGCTGACAGGAACCAATAAAGGGAGAGCGCCATGAAGGCCGTATTGTGCAAGGAATTCGGGCCGCCGGAGAGCCTCGTTCTGGAGGAGGTTGCGTCACCGGAACCGGGCGAAGGCCAGGTCCGTATCGCCGTCAAGGCTGCCGCCGTCAACTTCCCCGACGTTCTGATCATCGAGAACAAGTACCAGTTCAAGCCGCCGCTGCCGTTTTCTCCCGGTGGTGAAGTCTCCGGCGTGGTCGACAAGGTCGGGCCGGGCGTTACGACGCTGAAGGAAGGCGACCGCGTCATCGGCTCATGCGGCTGGGGCGGATTTGCCGAAGAGATCGTGGTGGACGAAGGGCGCTGCACGCCATTCCCCGATGACATGGACTTCGTGTCCGCCTCTGCCTTCCTCATGACCTATGGCACGTCGCATCACGCGCTCAAGGACCGCGCGATGATCAAGCCGGGTGAAACCCTGCTGGTGCTGGGTGCGGCCGGCGGCGTCGGTCTTGCCGCCGTCGAGCTTGGCAAGGCGATGGGTGCGCGGGTGATCGCCGCTGCGTCGAGCGAAGACAAGGTGCAGGTTGCAAAGGATCACGGGGCGGACGACGGTTTCGTCTACCCGACCGGTGAACTGTCGCGCGATCAGCAGAAGGCGTTGTCGGACAAGATCAAGGAGCTGACCGGCGGACAGGGCGCGGATGTCGTCTATGACCCGGTCGGCGGCGACTACTCCGAACCCGCCATTCGCGCGACCAACTGGGAAGGCCGCTTCCTGGTGGTCGGCTTTGCGTCCGGACCCATTCCGAAGGTGCCGCTGAACCTTGCCCTGCTCAAGGGCTGCCAGATTGTCGGCGTGTTCTGGGGTGCGTTCACGGCGCGCGAGCCCGAGCGCAACAAGGAGAACCTCGCCGAGCTCATGGCGTGGTTCAAGGACGGCAAGATCAAGCCGCATGTGTCCAAGACCTATGCCCTGTCGGATGCAGCCTCCGCGCTCAACGACATGGCGGCACGCAAGGTCAAGGGCAAGATCGTTCTGGTGACCGAATAGCGTGTCCCTGAACAGGGTCGAGGATCGCGACGGACGGGCGTGGCGGCGACGGGTGCTTGTCGGCGCTGCAGCCGCCACCCTCGTCATCGCGGTCGTCTTCGCCTTTCTCGTCTATGTGCTGCTGGCCTCCGGCGATGCCGACTACTGGGCCGGTGACATTGCCGAGTTCGAGCGCCTTGATGTGTCCAATCCGCCTGACACCGGGCAGATCGTGTTCGCCGGCGGCGGCACCATCCGGCAGTGGGACGGACTGGAGCAGGCTCTGGCGCCGTTGCCGGTGCTCAAGCGTGGTTTCGGCGGTGCCCATGTGGCGCATGTGACTGCCTATGCGCCGCGCATCATCCTGCCCTATGAGCCGCTGGCGGTCGTGATCTCTGCGGGTGCCGATGATCTGGCGGATGTCGGTGGCAAGCCGCCGGATCAGGTGGAAGCCGACATGGCGGAACTCGTGGCCCTGCTGCGGCCGCAGGGTCTGGCGGCCAATGCCGACCCACAGGTCTACGTCCTGTCGATCACTCCGGCGCCGATGCGGGCAGCGCGGTGGCCGGCCTTTGCCCAGGCGAACGACCAGCTGTCGGCCCTCGCGTCGGCTACGCCGGGCGTGCACTTCATCGATGTGGCGTCGCTCCTGATCAATGATCAGGCGCAGATCGACGAAAGCCTCTACCGCTGGGACGGGCTCACCTTCAATGAGGAAGGCTATGCGGTGATTGGCCGGGCCATCCGCCAGCGGCTGATGCGCGACCTTGCATCGCGGCTGCGAACAGCCCCGCCGCCGCCCGGCGCGGTGATCGACCAGCAGGTTCCCGCACCCTGAGTGGGTGATTCCAAGTCATTGAAACTGCATATCTATTTTCGCCATGGCGCGATGGCTGACCCGCGCCAGCGGCAATTCGTGACGCGGTGTCATCTTGTGGCGGCGCCTCGCGGTGCCTAGATTGGCAGCACAGGCAGTGGCGCTGGGGTCGCTGCCTGCCGTCAGGAACCCTTCCCGCGTGACCGAGCCCGCACATCCGACCGCCTATCAAGAGCGGCGCGACCGCGTGACTTCGTGGTGGCTGACGCTGGCGCCGAACACGCGCGGCGCCATCTGGCTGCTCTTGTCCATGACATTCTTCACGGTCATGGCGGTGCTCACCAAGTTTCTCGGCACCCGGCTCGACCCGATGCAGGTGGCGTTCTTCCGCCTGTTCTTCGCCACGCTAGTGATCGTCCCGTGGTTGCTGCGCGATGGCGGGTTCATTCCCAACCACGCAAAACTCATGACCCTGCGCGGCATCATCGGCGGCGCGGCGATGATCTGCATGGTCTATGCCTTCGTGAAGCTGCCGCTGGCGGATGCACAGGCAATCCAGTTTGCGCAGGCGCTCTTCATGGTGCCGTTGGCGATCATCTTCCTGCGCGAGGTGCCGGGCTGGCGGCGCATCACGGCGGTGATCATCGGCTTCATCGGCGTCCTGGTCATGTTGCGGCCGACGGGCAGCTTCGAACCTGCGGCCTTCGTGGCGCTGTTCGGCGCGCTGCTGATTGCCGGGGCCGCGATCCTGGTCAAGCTTGTGTCCGACAAGGACAGCCCGCTTACTATGATGCTGTTCTCTGGGGTGTTCGGCTGCGCGATGACCATCGTGCCGATGATCCTCAACTGGATCGACCCGACATCGTACGAATGGATCATGCTGGTCGCGATCGGTGTTGTCGGTGCCGGGGCGCATAACTGTTTCCTGCGTGCCTACCGTGTGGGTGAAGCAACGGCGATGGCGCCGATCGACTACACGCGGCTGCTGTTTGCAGGCGTGGCCGGGTATCTGTTCTTCGGTACCATTCCCGACGCCTACACGATCGGCGGGGCCGTCATCATTGCGGGCACCAGCTTCTATATCGCCCGGCGGGAAGCGGCCGTAGCGCGGGAGAAAGCCGCGCTCGCTGCGAAGGAGAGCGGCGCATGAGTGTCGCGGACCAGCGCGAGCGCATCTCGGCCTACTGGCTCACCCTGGCGCCCAATGTGCGCGGCGCGTTGTGGCTGCTGCTGTCGGCAACCTGTTTCACCTTCATGGCGGTGCTGGCGAAGATCCTGGGCGAACGGCTGGACAGCCTGCAACTCGCCTTCTTCCGCATGTTCATCGCGCTGCTTGTCATTGTGCCGTTCCTGGTCCGGGCCGGGATGCAGTCGATCAAGACGCATTACCCGATGCTGCAGCTTGCCCGTGGTGTCGTCGGCTCGACCGCCATGATGTGCGGCTTCTATGCGCTTGTGCATCTGCCGCTGGCTGACGCGCTGGCCTACAACTTCACCAAGGCGCTGTTTGTTGTGCCGCTTGCCTATTTTGTCCTTTCCGAGCCCGCGGGGCCGCGGCGCATCGGCGCGGTGTTGATCGGCTTTGTCGGAGTGCTGGTCATGCTGCGTCCGACGGGCGTGATTGATCCGGCTGCGCTTGTGGCGCTGGCGGGCGCGTTGTGCGTTGCGATGGCGACGATCTTCGTCAAGCTGGTCATCAAGGACGCGCCGGTGACGCTGATGTTCTACACAGGTGTTGTCGGCACGGTGGTGGCCGGCATTCCGGCGGCCTATGTGTGGATCACGCCGACCTGGAGCGAGCTGGGGCTGCTGGTCGTGATGGGTGCATTCGCCGCTGGGGCGCATAACTGCTTCATCCGCGGCTACCGGGAGGGCGAAGCGTCGGCCATCGTGCCGTTCGACTATTCGCGGCTCGTCTTTGCTGGCATCGCCGGCTATGTGATCTTCAGCGATGTTCCCGACTGGCTGACAATTGTCGGTGCCCTGATCATTGTCGCGACAACGCTCTACATTGCCCGGCGCGAGGCAGCGGAAGCCAAGGCCCAGCGAAGTGCGGACGTCGAGGACGGTTAATCCGGCTATGCGCCCGGCGCCTTATCCTGGCCGAAGAAGATCAGAAATCCGTTCGGGTCCTTTATGTGGAACTCGCGCATGCCATAGGGCTGGTCGAACGGCGCGCGGGTCTGGGTTGGCGGCTTGGTCGCCATCACGGTCTCGTAGAGCCCGTCCACATTGTCGGTCTCGATATACATGGACATGTTGCTGGCCGTGACTTTCAGCACATCCGGATCATCCGTGTGCTGAAGGTGGATGCAGACATGTCCATTGTCGACGATGCCATATGACCCGTCTGCGCCTTCGAAGCCTTTCGTGAAACCGAGATGGGTCACGTAGAAGGTGATCGTTTCAGCGACATTGCGGACGGGGACGATCGGCGCGCCGTAGCGCAGGCTTGCGGGGGCGGTATCACTCATCATGCGTCCGAGAACTCGCCCTGGCGCAGGGTGCGGCGGGCGCGGGTAACGTGGTGCTGCTTGATGTGGCTGCCGACGATTGCAATGGCCGTGGTCAGCACGGTGGCGTCGTCGGTGAAGCCGAGCGCGGCAATCACATCCGGCACCAGGTCGGTGGGGATGATGAAATAAGTGATGGCGGCAAACAGCGTTGCGCGCACGCGCATCGGCGTGCCGGGGTCGATGGCGCAGTAGTAGGCGGCGGTGATGTCTTCCGCGAAGGGAACCTTGCCGGCAACGCGGGCGAGCTTGCGCCAGAAGCCCTTGCGGGCCACGCGCTCATTGCGTTCGGCAACGACCGGCAGCTGGATGCGTGGGTCCTCGATCAGGGTGATCGCCTCACCATTGGGTGTGTTGGCGGTCATGGGAATGAAGCTCCTGAAGTCCTCACGGGGCACCCCGCAAGATGGGGCGTGCGGGGGCAGGGTACAAGAAAGTGGTCCCGGTGCCCAAGGTTCCCCTACGTCAAAAACGCGGCGGGTTTTGGGCGGCTCGATCCGGGCCCACAAGCCCTAGGCGCTGGCGCTTTCTTCATGGTACACCCGCCGCCAATCAGCCCGAATGATTAGTTCAACCAACACTTCAAGGCTCAACAAGGGAGGCTTTGTTTCATGAAACTCGACAGCTCCATTACCGCGGTTATTACCGGCGGTGCATCAGGTCTCGGTGAGGCAACGGCGCGCATGCTGGCGTCCAAGGGGGTGAAGATCGCGATCTTCGACCTCGACCGCCAGGAAGAAAAGGCCGAAGCCCTGCTCAAGGACCTGGGTGGCGGTGTGTTCTGCCCCTGTGACGTGACCAACGAAGAAGGCGTTGATGCCGCGTTCGCCAAGTCGCGTGACGCGGTTGGCCAGGAGCGGATCCTCGTGAACTGCGCGGGCACCGGCAACGCCATCAAGACCGCGAGCCGTGACAAGGAGACCGGTGAGATCAAGCCGTTCCCGACCAACCTGTTCGACCTGATCATCCAGATCAATCTGGTCGGCACGTTCCGCTGCATCGCCAAGTCGGCGGCCGGCATGATGACGCTGGACCCGGTCGAAGGCGGTGACCGCGGCGCGATCATCAACACGGCATCCGTTGCCGCACAGGACGGCCAGATCGGCCAGGCGGCCTACTCGGCGTCCAAGGCCGGTGTTGTCGGCATGACCCTGCCGATCGCCCGTGACCTTTCCCGCGAAGGCATCCGCATCAACACGATCCTGCCGGGCATCTTCGATACGCCACTGCTCGCCGGTGCGCCGGAGAAGGTGCGCCAGGCGCTTGGCGCGCAGGTGCCGTTCCCGGCACGCCTCGGTGCGCCGGACGAGTACGCCCATCTCGCCACGACGATGATCGAGAACGGCTACTTCAACGGTGAGAGCGTTCGTCTCGACGGCGCAATCCGCATGGCGCCGCGCTAGGCCGCACGCCCGTGCATCACATGAATTGAAAGGCCGTCCGGTTGTCTCCGGGCGGCCTTTTGTTGTCGCACTCCGTCACGAAAACGTCAGTGCATGGCCGGCGGAATGGCAGTACAAACCCCCAGACAATTACTCCCGGAGGAACTCTCATGATCGGATACACCTGCGTCGGCACCAACGACCTTCCCAAGGCGCTGGCCTATTACGAAACCCTGATGGCTGACCAGAACCCCAACGTGGTGATGGAAGACGAGGGCCGGATGCGCATCTACAGCACCGGCCAGGGCGGCATGCTGATGGTCACTAAGCCGGCCGACGGCCAGCCGGCAACGGTCGGTAATGGCTGCATGATCGCGATCCCCGGCGGCAGCCGCGAGGGCGTCGATGCCATGTACAAGAAGGCAATGGAACTGGGCAGCGCCGATGAGGGCGGCCCCGGCGAACGGATGCCCGGCTTCTACGGCGCCTATTTCCGCGACCTGGACGGCAACAAGATCTGCGCCTTCCACATGGGCTGACGCCCTGCGCGCACAAATGCGGCACAATGAAAAGCCGCCCCTTTCCGGGGCGGCTTTTTTGTCGCCGGTCCGCAGGTGGCCTTTACCTCGCAGGTAAGTGGACAGGGGGTGGTTGGCGGGTAGGATCGCTGCACTTTCCCCCTTTCTCCAGGAGACTGACATGCTTGGCTATGCCACCGTAGGAACAAACGATCTGCCGAAGGCCCTTGCCTTCTACGACGCTTTGCTCGCGGACCTGAACCCGCAGGTCCTGATGGAAGAAGAAGGCACCATGCGCATCTATGCGGGCGGGCCGGGCGCCGCGATCATGGTGACGAAGCCGCATGATGGAAACACCGCGACACCCGGCAACGGTGCCATGCTGGCAATTCCCGCAGGCAGCACGGCTGCGGTCGATGCCATGCATGCAAAGGCGCTGGAGCTGGGCGGCTCCGACGAAGGCGCGCCGGGAGACCGCGGACAGGGCTTCTACGGTGCCTACTTCCGTGACCTCGACGGCAACAAGCTATGCGCCTTCCACATGGGGTGATGCATCCTCCACGGGATGACCGCCACGGCAAAGGGCCGCCCGATGGGGCGGCCCTTTTTGCTTTAAAGGGGCGGCGCTTTGGCCGCAAGCGTTACTCTGCTGCAATCGGCGTTGGCAGAGCGCCGGGCGCGCCGCCGCCCTGGGTCTCGGCGAGGCGGGCGCGCATGCGTTCGAGCACGGTGGCAGCCATGTAGAGTTCTTCCTTGGAGAAGCCTTCGCCGAGCCTGTCGGCAAGCTCGCCGAGGCTCGCATTCATGCGGGCATAGGCGTCGAGACCTATCGGTGTCGCCTCGATCAGCTGTGAGCGCTTGTGCGCCGGGTTGGGGATGAAGCGGATCAGCCCCTCAGCAACCATCTCGTTGGCGAGCTTCTGGATGTGCTGGCGGGAGACAGGCCGCGCGCGTGCCAGTTGCGGCACGGTCTGCGGCCCTTGCGTGATCACCGAGTTCAACAGGCCCCAGGTGCCGCCGCGCTGGGCGTTGACGGCACCGATCTCCTGGCCTTCCGCCTGCAGCCGGAAATACAGCCACGGAACGGAATTCATGACCGCAAGGGAGAGATCGCGGCGGCCGAGGCTTCGGGCGGGAATGACAGCTTTGGCAAGTTTCTTGGCTGCTTTGCCGTTCTTCTTCTTGCCGCCATTGTCCTTCGCCACAGCCTTCCCCTTTGCCGCGTTTCGCCCCACAAGCGACGGACTCTACTCCCTCGACATGGGCACTTGAAGGGGGCAAAACATCTCTTACATGACAATTTGGTTGTCAATAAAGTTGGATGTGACAGGAGGGTGACGTTTTGACGAAATCAGGGGCAGCAGACAGCCCGTCAGGCGCAGACGACGCAGGCGCGATGGATCAGACCGGGTCGCAGTTCGGCCATCCGCGCGGGCTTGTGGGGCGCCTGGCGCTGGCCGCGATGGCGGTCAAGAACGGGCGCTACAATCAGGCCGCGCGCGATGCGCTGGCACTCGCGCCGGGGGACAGGGTGTTGGAGGTCGGCTGCGGGCCGGGTGTGTCGTTGCGCAAGGCGGCGCGGCTGGTGGGCCGCACGGGCTCCGTGGCCGGTGTGGATGTGTCGCGTGATGCCGTGCGTGTCGCCCGGCACAAGAACCACTGGATGATCCGGCGTGGCCGCGCGCAGGTTCTGCAGGCCGGTGCCGATGACCTGCCGTTCAGCGACGCCCAGTTTACCCGCGCCTATGCGGTCAACAGTTTCCAGTTCTGGCCGAAACCACAGGAGGCCATGGGTGAGCTGGCGCGCGTGCTGGTGCCCGGCGGGCGTCTGGTGATCGTGCAGCGCTCGGCCGGGCCGGACACGACGTCCGATTTCGCCGGCGCGCAGGGCGGATGGGAGCGCATCGAGCGCGCGGTGGATGCGGCCAAGCAGGCCGGGTTCAGCGTCGTCGACGTGACGCAGGAGCCCGCGGGCAAGCTGGTGGCGGCGATTGCCATCTTCGAGAAACTACCCGAGGGCAGTCGCTAACCTGCATAGGTCTCCATGGCGGCGGCGAGCTCGATGTCCTTGTGGCTGAGCCCGTCGGCGTCATGGGTGGTCAGGGTCACGTCCACCTTGTTGTAGACGTTGAACCATTCCGGGTGGTGGTCCATGGCTTCGGCCTTGAGCGCGGCGCGCGTCATGAAGGCAAAGGCTTCCGAGAAGTCCTTGAACTGGAAGACCTTGTTGATGGCGTCGCGGCCCTCGACCTCGGACCAGCCGGAGAGACCGGACAGTGCGGTCGTGCGGGCGTCGCCGGTGAGCTTCTCGGTCATGGGTGTCTCCTGATCGCGCGGGATGGACGGGTCTTGTGGACCATGTGACGCGCTTTGCCTGCGGGTCAAGGCGGGGGCATCATTCGCCCATGACCGATACGCTTCCCTGGGCCGCCTCCCGCGCGCCCTCGCTTGATGACATCACCCAGCTTGCGGAAACCGCCTTTGCCGCCCTGCCGGAACAGTTCCGCGCGCTGTGCGGCGATGTGGTGATCCGCGTCGAGGATTTTCCCGACGATGCAGTCATCCGCGACATGGAGCTTGAGAGCCCGTTCGACATCATGGGGCTTTATTCAGGCAGCATGTCGCCCTTCCGCGAGAGCGGCGACATGGGCGGCAGCGTCAACATGGTGTTCCTCTACCGGCGGCCGCTGCTCGACTACTGGGCGGAATATGACGAAAGCCTCGGGCATCTGGTGCGGCATGTGCTGGTGCATGAAATCGGCCATCACATGGGCCTCTCGGATGACGCGATGCATGCGCTGGAAGACGCGGCGGACTGACGGTGCGCGCGTCAGGCGGCCTCGCGAGTCAGGCGGTAGGTCTCTTCAAGATGATAAATCGAGCCCGAATGGCTGAGCTCGCTTGAATAGAGGCCGAAGCTGTCGACCCGGAACGGCGGCGCCTTGTAGAGGCTGTGCTGCTCAACGAATTGTTGCACCTTCAGGGGCTCCGGGTTGCGCAGGCGCGCTAGCGTGACATGCGGCATGAAGTTGCGCTTGTCCGGCGCCAGGCCGATGCGCTGGAAGGCGCGCTCGATCTTCTTGTGCAGATGGGTGAGCGCGTCGCTGGGTGTGATGCCGGCCCACAGCGAGCGGGGCCGGTCATTGCCGAAGACGCCGCAGCCCTTGATCTCCATGTCGAAGGGACGTGCCGAGATGGCAGCCAGCGCCGAAGCGGCGTCCTCTGCTACGTGGGACTGGACTTCGCCGATAAAGCGCAGGGTGACGTGGTAGTTTTCCGGGTCGACCCAGCGGGCGCCCGGCACGCCGCCGCCAAGCATCGACAGGTCGATGCAGGTGGCGTGTGGCAGTCCGATGGCGACAAACAGCCTGAGCATGGCCAAGACTTAGCTGACTCGCGCAGCCGCCGGAAGATGGGATCTAGAGGCTGACGCCGAGCGCCTTGCCGGCTTCCCGGCACAGCTCCGCGCCAGACACCGGTTTGGGCAGGACCGCACACACATTCATGTCGCCGGTGACATCCAGCAGGGTCTCGTCTTCGGCGCCGGTGAGAACGATCACCGGGATCGCGCGGATGCGGGGTTCCTGCGACAGACGCAGACGCTGAAGCAGCTGCAGGCCGTCCATCGGCTCCATGTAAATGTCGGTGATGACGAGGTCCGGCAGGCGCTTCTCTGGATCACTCAGCTTGTGGAGTGCTTCCTGCCCGTCGCCTGCCTCGCGAAAATGCGTCAGGCCTGCTTCGAACAGCGACTGGCGCAGGATGCGCCGGATGGTGCGCTGATCATCGACAATCATGACGGTTATGTCGTCATAGGCCGCCCTGAGACCGTTGACACCACAAGCAACTTTCTCAAGTCCCGTCGAATACGCCATGCTCATCACACACACTCATCATGCTGGCACGCCTGTTCCCCATCCACACGTTACCGCCCGCCCGTTTCTCCGGCGTTTTGGGCGAGCGGCGCATTTTGTGAAAGTTTGAGTCTGATTGAAGCGGTGCTGTTGAGCTTTACGGGCAGGGGTTGGGCTGCTCCAGATGCGCTGCCTCGATCTCCGCCAGCAGTTCCTCGCTCATCTCCAGATCGACACTGTCGATATCGGTCTTGAGCTGGTCCATCGTGGTGGCGCCGATGATGTTAGAGGTCACGAACGGCTTGTTGGTGACGTATTGCAGCGCCATCTGCGAGGGGTCGATGCCGTATTTCTCGGCAATCGTGAAATAGCTCTCCATGGCACGGTCCGCGGCCGCGGACTCATAGCGCTGCAGCCGGTTGAACAGCTGCCGGCGCGAGCCTTGCGGGTTGGCGCCGTTGCGGTACTTGCCGGTGAGGTAGCCCTGGGCCAGCGGCGAATAGGCCAGCAGACCCACCTTCTCGCGATGCGCCACTTCAGAGCCGCCGAGCTCGAAGGTGCGGTTGAGCAGGTTGTAGGCATTCTGGATCGACTGCATGCGCGGCAGACCGCGAGCCTCCGCATACTGAATAAACTTCATCGTGCCCCAGGGCGTCTCGTTGGAGAGGCCCACATGGCGGACCTTGCCGGCCTTCACCAGCTTGTCCAGCGTTTCGAGAATATCGTCGAGCGGCGTGTGAGGCTTGTCGATGTGGTGGTAGCCGAGGCCGCCGAACAGGTTGATGCGGCGATCGGGCCAATGCAGCTGGTAGAGGTCGATATAGTCCGTCTGCAGACGCTTGAGGCTCTTGTTGACGGCTTCCTCGATCTGCTCGGCGGTGTGGTCTGTTTCTTCCTTGTCGTCGCGCAGCCAGTGGAAGGGCGCACGCCCGGCGACCTTGGTGGCGAGGATGACCTTGTCGCGGTTGCCGCGGGCCTTGAACCAGGTGCCGATGATGGTTTCCGTCGAACCCTGCGTTTCCGGCTTCGGCGGCACGGCATACATCTCAGCGGTGTCGAAGAAGTTGATGCCGCGCTCCAGCGCGTAATCCATCTGTTCGTGGCCCTCGGCCTCGGTGTTCTGCTCGCCCCAGGTCATGGTGCCCAGGCAGATCGAGGAGACCTTGAGGTCGGTGGTGCCGAGTTGGCGATAGTCCATAGCCATGCGTTGCTTCCTTTAGCGCGATCTTGCTGTATGCGAATGTCGTGAGAGCGCAGCGCGGGGACTGCCCGCCTGCAGGTGATCAGGGTCTGAGAGTGCCGGCGCGCGTCTCCCCCCTCGGTTGGGCGCGCGGGCTGAACGGAATGCCGGTCAGGAAGAGGCGTCGTCGCGGGCGTGCTTCACAAGCTGGACCGCATAGGGCGTGATCGCCTCAACAATCACCGCCACACCATCCGCATTGGGATGAATGCCGTCCGCCTGATTGAGCGAGGCTTCCGCCGCCACCCCTTCCAGGAAGAAGGGATAAAACAACACGTCGTATTCGGCTGCAAGGTCGGGATAGATCGACGCGAACTCCTCGCCATACTCCTCACCCAGATTGGGCGGCGCCAGCATGCCGGTCAGCAGCACGGGCAGGCCGCGGCCGGTGAGCTCGTCAAGGATGGCGGTCAGGTTCTCGCGCGTCTGCTGCGGTTCGAAACCGCGCAGGGCGTCGTTGGAGCCCAGCTCGACGATGACGGCGTCAACATCATCATTGAGAGACCAGCCCAGGCGGGCCAGCCCGCCGGCGGAGGTGTCGCCCGAGACGCCTGCATTTTCGACCACGACGGCAAGGCCGGCTGCATCGAGGGCGGCCTGCAACTGGGGGACGAAGCCGTCAGCCTGGTCGAGCCCGAAACCGGCGGTCAGGCTGGTGCCCAGGGCCACGACCTTGACCGGGTCGGCCCCCGCAGAAGTACCGGGTTCGGCGCTTGCCACCTCTTCGGCGGCAGCCGGGGTGGAGACCACAAAAGCCAGAAGGGCAGCAGCCATGATCCGCGACAGGCGGGCGCGCGTAGGACTCTTATCTGACCGGCGGTTGTATACTGCCGTCAAACCGCCATATGCCATGAATGCATGCCGGTCCCGGGGCCCTGACAGCGTGCGCTCAAACCAAGTCTGGAACACTCGCGTGACCGAAATTCCTGCCGGCAAATCCATGTCTGATCCGATCATTTCCCTCAGTGACGTCCATTTGACCCTGCCGAGCACGGCGGGGCCTGTGAATATTCTACGCGGGATCAGCCTTGATGTATCACCGGGCAAGGCCGCAGGCCTCGTAGGCCCCTCCGGATCCGGCAAATCCACGCTTCTCATGGTGCTGGCCGGCCTCGAAAAGCCCACCTCCGGGTCTATCAAGATCGCCGCAGATGGCCGTCAGCATGAACTGACGACGATGAACGAAGACCAACTGGCGCTGTTCCGCCGGGATCATGTGGGGATTGTGTTCCAGTCCTTCCACCTCGTTCCCACCATGACGGCGCTGGAAAATGTAGCCATTCCGCTGGAATTTGCGGGCCGTGCTGACGCCTTCGACGTGGCGGCGGAAGAACTCAAGGCCGTGGGGCTCGGGCATCGGCTCGACCATTATCCCGGACAGCTTTCCGGCGGCGAGCAGCAGCGCGTGGCCCTGGCCCGTGCGGTGGCGCCCGATCCGGCGATCCTGCTGGCCGACGAACCGACCGGCAATCTCGACGGCACCACCGGTGACGCCATCATCGATCTGATGTTCGATCTGCATTCGCGGCGCGATACGACGCTGGTGCTCATTACCCATGACATGAACCTTGCCGAGCTGTGCGACGACGTCGTGCATCTGCGTGACGGGCTGGTCGAGAAGACCGCCAAGGGCACGCGCAACAAATCCGACCTGCTGGTGGGAGCGGCCGAGTGAGCGACATCGCCGAGACATCGCCCGCCGTCACCCCCTCCTTCAGCCGGCCGACCGGCAGTTGGCTGCCTTTACCGTTGCGCATGGCCGCCCGCGAACTGCGTGGGGGGCTTTCCGGCTTTCGCATCTTTCTTGCCTGCCTGACGTTGGGCGTTGCGGCCATTGCCTCGGTCGGCTCGGTTTCCTCGGCGCTGCTGCGCGGACTGGCGGAAGAAGGCCAGGCCATTCTCGGCGGCGACGTCGCCTTCGAACTGGTGCACCGGGAGGCCAATGAAGACGAGCAGGCGTGGCTGACAGGTGTGGCCGACCGGGGCGGCGCCATCTCGCAGACGGCAGACATGCGCGGCATGGCCAAGGGTGTCACGCCGCGTACCGGCGAAGGTCCGGACCGCACGGTGATCGACCTCAAGGCCGTCGACAATGCCTATCCGCTCTATGGTGCCGTCGCGCTGTCTACCGGTGCTGACCTCGATGCGGCGCTGGCGCGCGGTGCAACGGACCGGTTCGGCGCGGTCGTGGAACCGCTGCTGCTCACCCGGCTTGGCCTTGAGGTGGGCGACATCGTGCGCATCGGTACACAGGAATTCGATATCCGTGCCGCCATCGACCGGGAGCCGGACCGCGTGGCGGGCGGCTTTGCCATCGCACCTCGGGTGATGATCTCCGACGATGCGCTGGCGGAAACCGGCCTCATCACCATTGGCAGCCTCGTCGAGTATGAATACCGCGTCCGTCTTCCGGAGGCGGAGCAATCCAATGAAGCGGTTGCCGCCTTTGTGGCGGACACCAATGAAGCGCTGCCGGAGGCGGGCTGGCGCATCCGCGACCGCTCCAATTCGGCGCCCGGTGTGCGGCGTACGGTAGGGCAGGTGGCGCTGTTCCTGACGCTAGTCGGCCTGACGGCCCTGATCGTTGGCGGCGTCGGCGTCGGCAACGCCATCAAGAGCTATCTCGACAAGAAGCGCGAGGTCATCGCCACCTTCAAGTGTCTCGGGGCCCCGGGGAGCCTCGTGTTCCAGATCTATTTTGCGCAGGTGATGGTCATTGCCGCCGTCGGGATCGCGATCGGTCTTGTCATCGGCGCCTTCGTGCCGGTGATCGCGCAGGCGACGCTGGCCGACCTTTTGCCGGTGCCGACCACCTTCACGCTCTATCCGGGGGCGCTGGTGCTGGCGGCGATCTACGGCTTTGTCACGGCCATTGCCTTTGCCGTGTGGCCGCTGGCGCGGGCGCGCGACATTCCGGCCGCCGGGCTCTTCCGCGACATCGTTGCGCCGGCCCGCCGGTTCCCGCGGCCGTTCTATGTGGCGCTGACCATCGGCGCGCTGGCGGTGCTGGCCGTGCTGGCAGTCGCGCTGACGGACCCCTCGCAGCGGCTCTTCGCCGTATGGTTCCTCGTTGGCGTCGCGCTGAGCTTCGGCGCACTGTTGCTGGCAGCGGAAATCATGACCGGCCTTGCCAAGCGGGCCGGGCGGCCGCGCCTGCCGTCACTGCGCATCGCGCTCGCCAATCTCTACCGCCCCGGCGCACCGACCGGCTCCGTCGTGCTGTCGCTGGGTCTGGGCCTGACATTGCTCGTCGCAATCTCGCTGATCGACGGCAACATCACACGCCAGGTGGCGACGCAGCTGCCGGACCGGGCACCCTCCTTCTTCTTCCTCGACCTGCAGAAGGGCCAGGTGCCGGGCTTCAAGGAGATCGTCGCGGATACGGACGGCATCGTCGATGTCACACAGGTGCCGATGGTGCGCGGACCGATCACTGCCGTGAAAGGTGTGCCTGCTGCTGAAGCGGAAGCCCTGCCGGATGCCGAATGGGCGTTGCGCGGCGACCGCGGCTTTACCTACTCGGCGGAACTGCCCAAGGGCTCAGAGCTTGTGGACGGCGAGTGGTGGCCGGCTGACTATTCAGGACCGCCGCTCATCTCCTTCACGCAGGAACTGGCCGTGGGACTGAATGTCGGCATCGGCGACACGCTCACCGTCAATGTGCTCGGCCGCGAGATCACCGGCACGATCGCTTCCCTGCGGGAGGTCAACTGGCAGACCGGCGGCATCAACTTCATTCTGGTGTTCTCGCCCGGCGTTCTCGAAGGCGCGCCGCAGACGATCCTGTCGACGATCACCATGGACGAAGCAGGCGAGGTGGAACTGCAGCGGCGGATCACCGACGCCTTCCCCAATGTCACGTCGATCCGCATGAAGGAAGCCATCGGTGCTGTCTCCGATCTGCTTGAAGACCTTGTGCTTGCCGTGCGCGCCACCAGCGTCGTGACGATCATCGCCGGTGTGCTGGTGCTTGCAGGCGCCATGGCGGCCGGCCACAGGCACCGCGTTTATGACTCCGTCGTGCTCAAGGTGCTGGGCGCGACGCGCGGCCGGGTGCTCGGCGCCTATGCGCTGGAATATGCGCTGCTCGGCTTCGGCACTGCGCTGATCGCGGCGGGAGCAGGGACGCTGGCTGCCTATCTCGTGATCACGCAGGTGATGCAGGCGGAGTGGATCTTCCTGCCGCTGACGCTGTCAGCCACGGTGATCGGCGCCACTGTCATCACCATGGGCTTCGGTCTGGTGGGCACGTGGTCGGCGCTGAGCCGCAAGGCGGCCCCCATCCTGCGTTCGGAATAGGTCATGCCCGGCATCCCGGTTCTAGAAACCGAGCGGATGACGCTGGAACCGCTATGCGCGGATCATCGTGACGGTGTGCGCGCCCTTTGGTCCAAGCGGGCGGTGGCGCGGCATTCAGGGCCGGTCGTCGACCGGTTCGGCATTCCGATCTTCATGCCGATGACCTCGACGGACGATGCCGACAGGCTGATCGCTTATTGGGAGCATGCCTTGTCCGAGGGACGCGGGATGCGCTGGGCGATCATGCTCGGCGCCGCGCAGGCTTTTGCCGGCATGGCCGGTTTCAACACACTCAAGCCGCATGCCGAACTCGCCTATCATCTGCATCCGGATTATTGGGGGCAGGGCATGATGCTCGAAGCATGCGAAGCCCTCGTTGCGTGGGTTCTGGAACACGAGGCGCCTGACCGGCTGGACGCCTTTATCGAACCCTCGAATGCCCGGTCGATCGCTCTGGCGCAGCGTCTCGGGCTGGAGGTCACGCCCGACATGTCACAGGGCGCCGTTCGCTATGAGCGGGTGCTTTAGGCGCGCGTCTTCTTGCGGCTCTTTCTTCGACCGGCATCGATGAATGCCGCGGGCGTTTCGCGCAAGGCCGTGGTGAGCATCTGCATGACAGAGCGGGCCTGCCGCGGCGTGTCTTCATCCAGGCTTTCGGCCATGACCAGCGGGTTGATGAACTTGCCGACGGCGCCCTCCAGCACAAACAGCGCATGCGGAATGTCTTGCGGGTCGAGCGCGAATTCGCCACTGGCGCAGCCGTCCTCAAGGGCCTGCTGAGCAATTCCGAGGATGAAAGCGCCGTGGCGCGCCACAGACTCGCCGCGGCGGTGCATGGCCCAGAGGTAGATTTCCTTCACCCCGGGACCTGCGGCCAGTTTCTTGCGGGTGGCCGTATGCATGTCGAGGATCAGCGCGGTCAGCACCTCGCTGCTGTTTGTGGCCCGGTCGACGGCGCGCTGTGACCTCACTTCGCTGTCGCGCAGCCACCGGTCCACCATGCCGTCGAGCAGGGCCTCGCGGCTGGCGAAGGTCCGGTAGATGTTGGCATGCGAGACGCCCAGTGCGGCGGCAATGTCGACGACACGCAGCTTGGCATTGCCGCGTTGCAGGAGCTGACGTTCGGCTTCGTCGAGAATCCGGTCCGCTGCGGTTTCTGTTTTTTTCGTCCGTGCGGCGCCCACGCGTCTTTCTCCCGCGACTCAGATGATCCGTCTGCGCACTTTACACGTAACAGAGTTACAAAATACAATTTTTGTAACTTGAAATGACCCTGACGACCCGTGGTCAAGGAGATGAGAGATGCCGACACCCTACGAGCCAGGCCGCCGCACGACGCCGAGGGCGGGGAAGTATGGGCGGGTCATGAGTTCGATGCGCGGGCAGGGAAAACGCACGCAGATCTGTCCGGATGTTCCGCGTCTCGACGGCAAGATAGCCCTTGTCACGGGCGGCACCGGCGGCATCGGCGCGGAAGTCGTGCGCGGTCTCGCTGAACGGGGTGCGGATGTGGTTGTGGCGGCGCGCGGCGGTGCGGGCGCCGAAGCGGATTGCGCCGCGCTGGTGCGTGAGACCGGCCGTGACGTGTCTTTCCTGCGGCTGGACCTCGGCAGCGTGCAGGCGGTGCGCGAGGCGGTTGCCGCGTTGACCGAACGGCTCAATGGTCGTCTGCTCGACATCGTCTGCGCCAATGCGGGCATGTCCCCCAGTTCCTATTCGACAAGCGTTGACGGGCATGAGCGGGCCTTTGCCATCAACTGCCTTGGTCACCATGTGCTGATCCGCGACCTGATGGCGCGCGGCCTGCTGGCGGAGAAGGCGCGCATCGTGGCGACAACCGGCGACATCTACATTCTCAGCGACGACTGCACGCCGGACTTCACCTTCCGCGGCCGCGGGATCATGGCCTATGCGCGCAGCAAGCTCGGCAATGTCTGGCAGTTTCAGGAACTCGCCCGGCGGCATCCGGAACTGGACGTGGTGCTGGTGCATCCCGGTGTCGTGGCCTCCGGCCTCGAAGGTTCGACCACCGGCGTCGTCGGTTTCGTGAAGCGGCTGATGATGGCATCGCCGAGGCAGGGCGCGCAGGCGAGCCTCATCGCCGTGACGCAGGGACTGCCGTCGGGCAGCTATTTTCACAACATGAACGGCATCATGGAGTTGGCGGAAAGCGACCCGGCCCGCGATACGGCAAAGGCGGCGCGCTTCTGGGACACGCTGGAAGCCCTGTCGGCGCGCAAGCCGGCTGCGGCTGCCGCCTGACCTGTTTGCCTAGCCCTGTGGCGGGATCGAGTAGGTCACGGTCGCATGGGCCACCATGTCGGTGTCGCCCTCGCTGGTGATGGCGACATCACCGATGGCGAGGCGCTTGCCGAGCTTGAGCAGGCGGCAGGTGGCGACCGTCCCGCGCGGCTCCGGCTTGCGCATGAAGTTGATGTTGAGATTGGTGGTCACCGCCAGCGCCACCGGGCCGATGCGCGACAGGACGGCTGCGTACATGGCGGTGTCCGCAAGCCCCATGAGCGTCGGGCCGGAGATCGTGCCGCCGGGGCGTAGCTGGGTATCGTTGTAGGGAAGGCGGCAGGTAACCCCGTCCGGTGTCACTTCAGTGACGCTTGAACCGTGCTCACTGCTCCATTGTGGGAATTCGCGCTCGAGAAACGCATTCAAAGTAACCACATCCATTTTAAGTGTTTGAATATTCACACTCTTTGCCTTTGTCCGGGGCCCGATTGGCCTTGAATACGGCGCAATTCCAAACGATATTATGGTCCGGAAATTCGTTTTGATGACCTTGAGAGGATCATAGACACCATGGCTGACTACGACAGCGAAGTCCTTCGTGGCCGTAGCCCCGCTCAGGCGCATGCCGCCGATATCGACCAGGGCCTGCGCAGCTACATGCTGGGCGTTTACAACTACATGGCCGGCGGTCTGGCGATTACCGGCGTCATTGCCTACCTCGCCTACACCATGGCGGTTGTCCAGACCCCGGAAGGGCTGATGCTCTCCGGCTTTGGTAACCTCATCTTCAACACGCCGTTCAAGTGGGTGGTCATGCTCGCCCCGCTCGGCATGGTGTTCCTGCTCAGCTTCCGGGTGCACAAGATGAGCGTCGGCGGCGCTCAGGTGGCGTTCTGGACGTTTGCGGCGCTGATGGGTCTGTCCCTGTCGTCGATCTTCCTTGTCTACACCGGCGGCAGCATCTTCCAGGTGTTCCTGATCACGGCGGCCTCCTTCGGCGCGCTGAGCCTTTGGGGTTACACCACCAAGAAGGACATCTCTGGTTGGGGGTCGTTCCTGTTCATGGGTCTGATCGGCATCATCATTGCCTCGATCGTGAACATCTTCGTGGGCTCCTCGGCCCTGCAGTTCGCGATCTCAGTGATCGGCGTGCTCGTGTTTGCGGGCCTCACCGCTTACGACACGCAGCAGATCAAGGAGATGTACAACGTCCACGACGACGGCACCGTTGCCGGCCGCAAGTCCATCATGGGCGCCCTGCGGTTGTATCTCGACTTCATCAACCTCTTCATCATGCTGCTGTCGCTGTTCGGCAACCGCGAATAGCGCAGGACGCAGCATAGAGAGACTAGAAGCCCCCGGGTGCTTGCCAGCGCCCGGGGGTTTTGCGTATGCCGGTAGGCATGGAAGCGCTGGGCGGCCTGTTTCTGGTCTTCGTGGTGGCGCGGCTGTTCGGCGAAGGGGCCGAGCGCGCCGGGCAGCCTGCGGCCGTGGGCGAGCTGCTGGCAGGGATCGTCATCGGCCTCGCGCTGGCATTTGCACTGCCGCCGGAGGCCAACGGCTTTCTGTCGGCGGATGACGACGCCATCATGATGGTGGCGCAGGCAGGCATCTTCTTCCTCCTGCTCGCCGCCGGCATCGACATGAAGCCCAGTGCCATTGCCGCGCACAGCAAGGTGTCCTTTGCGGTCGCGGTGGGGGGTGCCGTGGTGCCGCTGATCGCAGGCACCTGGCTTGCCTGGGTGTTCCTGCCGGAGACGCCGCTCAAGGCCGTGCAGGCGGCATTTGTGGGCGTGGCGCTGGCGATCACGGCGATCCCCACAACCGTCCGGGTGCTGTCGGAAATGGGGATGCTGCAATCGCGCATGGGCGAGACCATGGTGGCGGCGGCGATCTTCGATGACGTGATCGGCCTGGTCCTGCTGGCGGTGATCACGGCGCTGATCGAGACCGGCAGCATTCCGGGCATTGCCGACTTCGCGTGGATGCTTCTCAAGGCGGCGGCGTTCTTCGTCATCACCGGCTTGCTTGGCGTGCATGTCTATCCGCGCATCTCGCGGCACCTGCATGTGCTGCAGATCGCCTCTGCCGAATTCGCGATCCTTATGGCCGTCGCGCTCGGCTACGGGCTGCTGGCGGAAGCGCTCGGTATGCACTGGATCGTCGGCGTGTTCATGGCGGGGCTGTTCTTCGAGCCCGACCGGGTGGGCCCGCGCGCTTACAATGAGATGAAGCTGATCGTCGGCGGCATTACGGCCGGGTTCTTCGGGCCGGTGTTCTTTGCGTCGATCGGCATGGCGGTTGACCTGACGGCCGTCACTCATGCGCCGCTGTTCCTGGTGGCGCTCATCGTGGTGGCGATTGCCGGCAAGCTTCTCGGCGCCGGTCTGCCGGCGTGGATGGCCGGACTGCCGCGCCGCGATGCCGCCGCCATCGGCATCGGCATGAGTTCACGCGGGGCGGTGGAGCTTGTAGTGATTTCCATCGCTGTCGAGCGCGGGCTGTTCGCGCTTACAAGCGATCAGCCGCTCATTGCCGCGATGCCGTCGGCCCTGGTGCTGATGGCAATTGTCACGACGCTTGTGGCGCCGCTGGCCCTGAGTGCCCTGCTGCGGGAGCGCTGACTCAGCCTTCGGTCACCAGCGACAGCTGCTTGGGTTCGAGCACTTTGAGTACCTGTTTGAGCTCATGGCCGCGCTTGAGGATCATTCCTGACGCGGCAATCACCGCATAAGCCCCCTGGCGGTTGCGCAGCTTGGGGCGCTTCTCGATCCGGTAGAGCGGCATTTCGCTGGCGCGGCGGTATACCGAGAAGACGGCGCAATCCTTCAGCCCGCTCATGGCGTAGTCGCGCCAGTCGCCGGCGGCGACGCGGCGGCCATAGACGTTGAGGATCGCGTCCAGTTCCCGGCGGTCCCAGAAGACGGTCTTCGGCTGTTTTGGAGGTTTGGCGCCGCCCTCTGCGGACTTGCCGGAAGCGGGCGCCACGACGGTGAGATGCTGTGAGGTGCTCATCAGCGCTATTGTTTCCGGGCAGAGAGGCGGGCGCAAGCCTTGAGGGCCGGGCGTGTTAACCATTTCGGGCGGTTTTCGGCGGCAATCTGGGCTCGCGCGGGCGTGATCCGAATTCACAAAATGGCCCCAATTCAGCCGTTGGTGCGCCCCAAACCGCCCCCATATTTGCAGTGTCGCAAGGCGGCTTGGGTGTTAACGGTTCTCCGGCTCCCCCCAAGCCCCCCAGCCCCCGCCGGGGCGCTGTTCCGGGCCGCCGATACCGCGACCCCCCGCATTGAACCCGCGTATCCAACGATGGGCCCTTGCGGGGGCCCTTTTTGCGGTGCCGGGCGATTATGGATGTGCCGATATCTCGCCACCATCCCGGCCCCCATTCCCCCAAGGCCTTCAGGCCTTTCGGGATGGTGAGCAGATCCTTCTCACACGGATCATGTCCTTCCCCGGCACCGCCATTTTCTCCTTCTCCCTCAAAGACATGCGCCCGCTGCGGCGTGGTGCCGCCTTGTCCTTGCTTTGGGCATAATTCTTTCTGAAAAGTCACTTGCGCCCGACCCTCCAGATTTCTATTCACGGCGGTAAGAACAAGGCAGCGCGGCCCTGACAGATGGCCGCGCGCGTATGGGAGATGACATGACCGGTTCCGCATCCGCGTCACCGATGATTTCCATCAAAGGGCTGACCAAGCAGTTCGGTCCCTTCGTGGCCGTCAACAATGTGAGCTTCGACGTGCCCAAGGGGCAGGTGCTCGGCTTTCTCGGACCCAACGGGGCGGGCAAGTCCACCAGCATGAAGATGATCACCGGTTTCCTGGCGATGAGCGCCGGGGAAGTGACGGTGTGCGGGCATGATGTCGAGACCGAGCCGATGGCGGCGCAGCGGCGCATGGGCTATCTGCCCGAAGGCGCGCCTGCCTATGGCGAGATGACACCCATCGATTTCCTGCGCTTCGTGGCCGAGATTCGCGGCCTTAGGGGCGCCGAGGCCGCCAACGCCATTGGTCTGGCCGTGTCGCGCACGACACTGGCACCGGTTCTGGAACAGCCCATCGAAACCCTGTCGAAGGGCTTCAAGCGCCGGGTCGGGTTGGCGCAGGCGATCCTGCATGACCCGGACGTGCTGATCATGGATGAGCCGACCGACGGGCTCGACCCCAACCAGAAACACCAGGTGCGCCTGCTCATCCAAGAAATGGCGCAGGACAAGGCGATCATCATTTCCACGCATATTCTTGAAGAGGTGGAAGCGGTGTGTGACCGGGCGCTGATCATCGACCGCGGGCGCATTGTCGCTGACGGCACGCCGGGCGAACTGATGGCGCGCTCGCGCTGGCACGATGCGGTGACAATGACGGCCGACTTTGCAACGCCGGAAGACGCCGCCGCTGCAGAAGCGGATCTGCGCGGTCTCGCCGGGACATCAAGCGTCGAGCGCAGTGACGCCGAGGCGCCGCATGCAAGCTTTACGGTGTTCGCCGCGCCGCGCGACGACGACGGGCTTGAAACGCCGCTGGCGGAACAGGTGGCGGTGCTGGCGCAGGAGAAAGGCTGGCAGGTCAAGGCGCTCTATGCCGAGAAGGGCCGCCTTGATGAAGTCTTCCGTATGCTGACGCATTCCGATGCGCCGCAGGCCGAGATGCCGGCTGAGCCGGTCGTGCAGAAGGAGATCAGCGCATGAGCCAGATGTATGCGATCTTCAAGCGTGAGCTCGGCTCGTTCTTCGCCACGCCGCTGGCCTATGTGTTCATCGTCATCTTCCTGCTGGCGATCGGTGCCTTCACCTTCTATCTCGGCCAGTGGTACGAGGCGGGCGAAGCCAGCCTGCGGGTGTTCTTCGGCTTTCACCCGTGGCTGTATCTGTTCCTCATTCCGGCGATCTCCATGCGCATGTGGGCGGAGGAGCGCAAGTCCGGCACGATGGAGCTGCTGCTGACATTGCCTGCGCCGTTCTGGGCCAGCGTTGTCGGCAAGTATCTCGCCGCATGGGCGTTCGCGGCGATTGCGCTGTTCCTCACCTTTCCGATCTGGATCACGGTCAACTATCTCGGCGAACCGGACAACGGCGTCATCCTCGCCAGCTATGTGGGCAGCCTGCTGATGGCCGGAGGCTATCTCGCCATCGGGTCGTGCATGTCGGCGGTGACGACCAACCAGGTCATCGCCTTCGTGCTGTCCGTCGTCGTGTGCTTCCTGTTCACGCTCTCGGGCCTGCCGTTGGTGCTCGACTTCTTTGCCGGGTGGGTCCCGCAGGCGGTGCTGAACACGATTGCGTCCTTCAGCTTCGTCACCCATTTCGATGCCATCATGGACGGGGTGATCGACCTGCGTGACATCGTCTATTTCGCGTCGCTGATTGCCGTCTGGCTGCTGGCCACCGGCATTGTCATCGACCTCAAGCGGGCAGGGTAAGGCCATGAGCACAGCACGCATCCAATCCAAGCCCGCCCTGAGCCGTACCGTGTTTGCCACAAGCGTTCTGGTCCTGAGCGCCATCCTGTTCGTGGCGCTGAACACTTTCTCCAATGTGGGGTTCCAGAATGCGCGGCTCGATCTGACGGACCGCAGCCTGTTCACCCTGTCGGACGGGACCCGCAACATCGTGCAGGGCCTGCGCGAACCGATCACTCTGCGGTTCTACTACTCCGAGGAAGTTGTGACGGAAATCCCGGCGCTGCGGGCCCATGCTCAGCGGGCACGTGACCTGCTGCAGGAAATCGCCGCGGTGTCCGGCGGCAATATCCGCGTCGAGGAAATCAACCCGGAATCCTTCTCCATCGAGGAAGACCAGGCGACCGATGCTGGGCTCACCGGCGTGCCGCTGCGCACCGGCGACAAGGTGTTTCTCGGCGTTGTCGGCACCAATACGGTGGACGGCAAGGAAGTGATCGGTTTCCTGGCGCCGGAACGCGCGACGTATCTTGAGTACGATCTGGCGCGGCTGATCTTCTCCCTCGCCAATCCGGAGAAGCCCATTCTCGGTGTCGTCTCCAACCTGCCGCTTGATACGGGTGCGGGCGGGTTGCTGCTGGCCATGGAAGGGCGATCCGAACCCTTCATGATCTATCAGGAGCTGCAGAACTCCTTCACGGTCGAGTTCCTTGAGCAGGACTTCGACCGGGTGGCCAACGAGATCAAGGTGCTGGCACTGGTACACCCCAAGGAGATGGACCCGCAGACGCTCTATGCCATTGATCAGTTCGTCATGCGCGGCGGTCGGGTGATCGCGTTTCTCGATCCACATTCGGAGGTGAGTCTGACGGCGGGACCTGCCGGCAAGCCGGTGCAGGGCTACACGGAAGCCTCCAACATGCCGCTGCTGATGCAGAGCTGGGGCGTCGAGATGGACCCGGACGAGGTGCTGACGGACCGGCTGCGGGCTCAGCGTGTGGCCGCAGGGGCGCGCCAGCGCCGCCAGCTGACCGACTATGTGCTGTGGCAGCGGCTGGTGCCGGACGACTTTGCCGGTGACGACCCGATCACGGCACCGCTTGATGCACTGCATACGGGCTCGGCGGGTATCCTGCGCCCGACGGCGGACGCGACGACCACCTTCACGCCGATTGTTCAGTCGACGGAAGATGCAATGATCCTTGACCTTGAACGGGTCAAGTCGGCGCCGTCACCGGACGAGCTGCTGCGTGCCTTCGAACCGGCCGGCGAGAAGTTCACCGTCGCGGCGCGGCTGTCAGGCCCGGTCACGTCGGCCTTCCCGGACGGGCGGCCGCTGGCCGAAGATGAGGATGAAGTGCCGACGGCGCTGCGGTCGTCGACCCATCTCACCGAAAGCATCGATGACGCCAACATTGTCGTCTTCGCCGACAGCGACATATTCGATGACCGCTTCTGGGTGCAGGTGCAGAACTTCCTCGGTGACCGCATCGCGGTGCCGACGGCAGACAATGCGGCCTTCGTGGTCAATGCGGTCGAGAACCTGATGGGGTCCAATGACCTGATCTCCCTGCGCGCCCGCGAACCGGCGGACCGCCCCTTCACGGTGGTCGAAGACATCCGCCGTGACGCGGAAACGAGGTTCCTCGCCGAGGAGCAGCGCCTGCAGACGCGGATCGAGGAAACCGAGACACGGCTCGCTGCCCTGCGTGCCGAATTGCCGGAAGGGGCCGGCGCTGCGGCGCTACTGACCGATGCCCAGGAGGCGGAGATGGCGTCCCTGCAGCGTGAACTGGCGGAAGGCCGCCGGGCCCTGCGCGATGTGCAGGGCGACCTGCGCCGCGACGTGGATGCGCTGGGCGCGCGTCTTGCCTTCCTCAACATGGCGCTGGTGCCGCTGCTGGTGGGGGCCGTCTGGCTCGTGCTGAGTGTGACCCGCCGCCGCCGCCGGGTGGCGCGCGCCGAAGCGGCGGGCCGTGGCGCGACATCGCTGGGAGCTGCGTCATGAAGGATGTATTGCTGCGCCCCGGGCAGGCCCGCACGCTGGCAATGCTCGGCGTCGTGACGGTTTTGATGGTCGCGCTGGCGACCTTCGCGGTCTCCATGCAGCGCATGGCGCTGACCTCGGATTTCGACACGCGGCTGATGTTCCCGGACTTAGCGGAACAAGTGAATGACGCTGCCCGGGTCGAAATCGTCAACCGGCTGGATACCGTCACCGTGGTCCGCGACGGCACGGACGGGGAGACCTGGCGGCTGGAAGAAAAGGCCGGGCATCCGGCGCGGGCGGAACTCGTCAAGCGCACGGTCGTCGGGCTTGCGGATCTGGAGCTGGTCGAACAGCGCACGGCGCTGCCCGACTGGCACAAGCACATCAATCTGACCGACCCCGGCGACAAGGGCACGGGCGTGCGCGTCACCGTGTTTGATGGCGAGGGCGAAGAGCTCGCATCGCTGATTGCCGGCAAGCTCGAAGGCTCTGCTGATATCGACGGCACCGGCACCATCTATGTGCGCCGCACGGCGGAAGATCAGGCCTATGTGGCGCGCGGGTCTTTCAATCTGGAGCAGAACGCGGCGACCTGGCTTGATACCGGTGTGCTCGACGTGGCGCCGGGGCGCATCGCCTCCGTGGACGTGACGCCCGCAGAGGGGCCGGCTTATGTGGTCGAACGCGTCAGCGCCGCAGAGCGTGGCGAAGGCGGCGATGAGCCGGTGTACCGGATCGCCGATCTGCCCGAGACGCTGCAGCCGGTCACCGACTACGCGATCAACGGGATCGGCAACGCGCTGGTCGGGTTGCAGTTCACCGATGTGGTGGCGCAAGGCGACATCGCGCTCACCGACCCGGTGACAAGCGTGTTCCGCACCGATGACGGGCTGCTGGTGACCGCAAAGGCCGAGAAACAGGCCCGCGCCTATTACGCGATCTTCGATGCCACGGCCGCAGACGATGCAAGCGAGGAGGTGCGCCGCGAGGCGGCCGCTCTGGCAGACCGCTTTGCCCGGTATGCGTTCTCACTGCCGACGGCCAAGGGAGCCGATCTGACACGCAGCTTCGACACGCTGACGGAACCCAAGTCTGGGGACGAGGCGGCAGTTGATCTCGACGCACTCGACAGTGCGAACTAGGGCCTAGTTGATCAGCGCCATGTCGATGCGTTGGGCGGCGACAACTTCGCCGACGCCGTACTTGCCGGCCTTCTGGACGATGATGGCGCAGCCGTCATGGTTGCCTTCCATCAGCATGTCCTTGGCGACGTCGAGTGACAGGGGCTGGGACATGTCCCAGTCGCCCAGACGCGTGATCTCACGCACGACGTTCGAGTAGGTGATCGTCTCGCCCGCGTTCTCGCCGCGGGTGATTTCCACCTCATGGGCCGTGTCGTACTGAACGAGCCAGACAACAGCCGCCGTGTCCGTCTCCGTTGCTTCTGCGGCAATGGCAAGACCGGTTGGTGAGGCGTAGGTCGAGATCAGGTCCGGCTGCGATGAGGCGGCCAGGTCGTCGACCTTGTCATTGATGGCCTTGCGCGCGGCTCTCTGGCGGCTGCCGGGCATGTGACTTGCGCCGTCGATCACCATCTGCGGGGTGTATTTCCGGTCGCGGAAGGTCATCGCATAGGCTTCCTGGCGCTCGGTGTGTTCGGCGCGGCCCAGGGTGTCACGCCAGCCCAGATAGTCCCAGTAGGTGATGTTGTAGGTGAGCGCGATCACGTCCTCACGCGGGGCGATTTCGGTGAGCAGCGCATCTGCCGGCGGGCAGGAAGAGCACCCCTGGCTGGTGAAGAGTTCGACGACCGCCGGGCGCGCCTGGGCAGCCGCCGGCAGCAGCATGGCTGCGGCGAGCGCGGCGGGCACGGCAAGGCGCGTGGTCAGGGCTGAAAGGGTGGTCATCGGGAACTCATTGGTTAGGGGTGGACACTCCCCGCCCGATGAACCTAGGCCGCGTGCGCCGCAGATACCACTCAACAGAGTGTGAGCCCCGGCGTGATCGGCGGTCGGCTGGATCCTGCGCGCACAAAAAAGCCCGGAAACCGCAGGGGCTTCCGGGCTTTTCCGCAGGTTGTGTCAGGTGGCTACGACGCCATCAGGTTGCGCAGCACGAAGTGCAGGATGCCGCCGTTTTCGTAGTAGTCCACTTCATCGGCGGTATCGATGCGGCAGAGCACCGGCACTTTCTTCGTCTTGCCGTCGACCGACGTGATTTCCAGCGTCAGCTTCATGCGCGGCTTGATGCCCTTTTCGTTGCCGGTGATCGTCACGGTTTCGGAGCCGTTCAGACCCAGCTTGGTCCAGCTCATGCCGTCCTCGAACTGGAGCGGCAGCACGCCCATGCCGACGAGGTTGGACCGGTGGATACGCTCGAAGCTTTCCACGATCACGGCCTCGACGCCCAGGAGCTTGGTGCCCTTGGCCGCCCAGTCGCGCGATGAGCCGGTGCCGTATTCCTTGCCGCCGAAGACGACGAGCTTCTTGCCTGCATCCTTGTACTTCATGGCGGCGTCATAGATCGGCATGCCGTCGCCGGACGGGTAGTGGACCGTCACGCCGCCTTCCACACCGGGAACCATCTGGTTCTTGATGCGGATGTTGGCGAAGGTGCCGCGCATCATGACTTCGTGGTTGCCGCGGCGTGAGCCGTAGGAGTTGAAGTCAGCGGGCTTCACCTTGTTGGCCTTGAGGTACTCACCGGCCGGGCTGTCCGCCTTGATGGAGCCGGCGGGCGAGATGTGGTCGGTGGTGATCGAGTCACCGAAGAGGCCCAGAATGTGCGCGTCCCTGATCGGCTGGATGTCGGCAGGCTCTGCCGTCATGCCTTCGAAGTAGGGCGGGTTCTGCACATAGGTGCTCTTCGGGTTCCAGTCATAGGTCTTGCCGCCTGTGACCTTGATCTTGCGCCACTGCGGGTCGCCCTTGAAGACATCCGCATAGCGTTCGCGGAACATCTTGGACGTGACCGACTTGCGCACGGCCTCGGCGACTTCCAGCGACGTCGGCCAGATGTCCTTGAGGTAGACGTCATTGCCCTTCTTGTCCTGGCCGATCGGGTCCTTGGTGAGGTTCACGTTCACCGAGCCGGCAAGCGCGTAAGCGACGACCAGCGGCGGTGAAGCCAGGTAGTTTGCACGCACATCCGGAGACACGCGGCCTTCGAAGTTGCGGTTGCCCGACAGCACCGAGGCGGCCACGAGATCGGCCTCGTGAATCGCGCCGGAAATCGGTGCCGGCAGCGGGCCCGAGTTACCGATACAGGTGGTGCAGCCATAGCCCACGAGGTTGAAGCCGAGCTTGTCGAGCTCCTTCTGCAGGCCGGCATCCTTGAGGTAGTCGGTCACGACCTGCGACCCGGGTGCCAGGGACGGCTTGACCCACGGCTTGGTGGTGAGGCCGAGCTTGTTGGCCTTCTGGGCCACCAGACCGGCCGCCATCAGCACCGACGGGTTGGAGGTGTTGGTGCATGACGTGATGGCCGCAATCACCACGTCGCCGTGGCCGATCGTGTAATCGGTACCGGCAACCTTGGCGCGCTTGTGGCCTTCGTCCGCCTTCTTGAACTCGTTGACCATTGTGCCGGCGAAGCTGTCCGCAACGTCGGTGAGGGCCACACGGTCCTGCGGGCGCTTGGGACCGGCAAGGCTCGGCACGACGTCGCCGAGATCCAGTTCCAGCGAATCCGTGAAGACCGGGTCTTCCGACTTGGTCGTGCGGAACATGCCCTGCTTCTTGGCATAGGCTTCCACGAGGTCCACGCGGGCCTTCTTGCGGCCTGTGGCCTTGAGGTATTTGAGCGTCTCCGCGTCGATCGGGAAGAAGCCGCAGGTGGCACCGTATTCCGGCGCCATGTTCGACAGGGTCGCCTGGTCTTCGAGAGACAGGTGGTCGAGGCCGGGGCCGTAGTACTCGACGAACTTGCCGACCACGCCCTTCTGGCGAAGCATTTCGGTGACCGTCAGCACGAGGTCGGTGGCGGTGATGCCTTCGGCCAGCTTGCCGGTGAGCTTGAAGCCGATGACTTCCGGAATGAGCATCGAGATCGGCTGGCCGAGCATGGCGGCTTCCGCTTCGATGCCGCCCACGCCCCAGCCGAGGACGGACAGGCCGTTGACCATGGTCGTGTGGCTGTCGGTGCCGACAAGACTGTCAGGGTAGGCGACTTCAACGGTCTTGGTCTTGCCGCCGGCAGCTGCGCGCTTTTCCTTCTTGGTCCAGACGGTCTGGGCCAGATATTCCAGGTTCACCTGGTGGCAGATGCCTGTTCCCGGGGGGACGACGCGCAGATTGTCGAAGGCTGTGGAGCCCCAGCGCAGGAACTCGTAGCGTTCGCCGTTGCGCTCATATTCGACATTCACGTTCTTCTTGAACGAGTCGCGGCCACCGAAGTGGTCCACCATCACCGAGTGGTCGATGACGAGGTCAACGGGCGCCAGCGGGTTGATCTTGTCCGGGTTGCCGCCGGAGGCTGCCATGGCGTCGCGCATGGCGGCGAGGTCGACCACGCCGGGAACGCCGGTGAAGTCCTGCATCAGCACGCGGGCCGGACGGAAGGCGATTTCCTTGGTCGACTTGCGGCGTGTCATCCACTTGGCCATGGCCTCGATGTCGGCCTTCTTGACCGAGCGGCCGTCCTCATAGCGCAGCAGGTTTTCCAGCAGCACCTTGAGGGAATAGGGAAGGCGCGAGATGCCCTTGAGGCCGTTCTTCTCCGCGTCCTTCAGGGAGTAGTATTCGTAGCTCTTGCTGCCGACCTTCAGGGTCTTGCGGCATTTGAAGCTGTCGAGGGATACCGGGCCCACGCCTTTTGGCGTTTTGGCGGCGGCCGGTTTTTTTGCTGCTTTTTTCTTTGCAGGTGCCAAGAGAGATCCTCCTCATCAGGCAAAGGTCAGGACTCGGTCTCTCAGCGCGGTGCCTTGAGGGGAACCGGCGCAAATAGAGACTGTGGGCCGCGCGCGTTCTTTTTGTGGTTCTTCTGGCACCTGGGTCGTGACCGGCAGGCGGCGCAAAACGTCTCGCGCAAACTGGGCGTGCGGGGGTATGCGCGCGCTTTATACTCCGAAGATATTTGTGCGCCTAGGGCCTCACGACGCCTTTTGCATGCGCTAACGCATCGGAGACACACATAAAATGAGTACTTCCCCCGCAGCTGACACTGACATTTCGCCGGTTCTCGTCGAGAAGGACGGCGCCGTCACCATCATCACCATCAACCGGCCCCATGCCCGCAATGCGGTGAACCGCCCGACGGCGGACCTCCTCGTGCAGGCGTTCCTGGATTTCGAGAAGGATGACGCGGCAGCGGTGGCGGTCTTTACCGGCGCTGAAGGCACTTTCTGCGCTGGCGCTGATCTCAAGGCGGTGGCAGGCGGCGACCCGTCCAAGGCCAATCAGGGCACGCTGCCCAGGACCGGCCTCATTGCCGATCCATTGGCGGACGATGGCCCTATGGGTCCGTCGCGCATGCTGCTGTCGAAGCCGGTGATTGCCGCCGTCGAGGGCCATGCCGTTGCAGGCGGGCTGGAACTGGCCTGCTGGGCCGACATGCGGGTAGCGGCTGAGAGCGCCATCTTCGGTGTGTTCTGCCGCCGCTGGGGGGTGCCGCTGATTGACGGCGGCACGGTGCGCCTGCCGCGCATTGTCGGCCATGGCCGGGCGATGGATCTGATCCTCACCGGCCGCGGTGTCGAAGCGGCCGAAGCCCTGCAGATGGGTCTGGCCAACCGGGTGGTGCCGGATGGCGAGGCGCGGGCGGAAGCCGTGAAGATCGCGCAGCAGCTCGCCAGGTTCCCGCAGGGCTGCATGCGCGGCGACAGATTGTCCGCATACATGCAATGGGACATGCCCTATGATCAGGCGATGGCCAACGAGTTCCGCCTGGGCCGCGAAACGCTTGCTTCCGGCGCCACCCGCGAAGGTGCCGCTCGCTTCGCCGCCGGCAAGGGACGCGGAGGGTCGTTCGACGACATCTAGTCCTCAGAGCCGGACAAGCCGAAAAGGCGCATGCTTCTTCCGTGACTGCCCTTCTCACCGTCAGTGATCTGGCCTGCCAGCGCGGCACACGACCGTTGTTTGACGGGGTGTCGTTTGCGCTTGGGCGGGGCGAGGCGCTGGTGGTGACGGGCCCCAACGGGACCGGCAAGTCGAGCCTGCTGCGCATTCTGGCCGGCCTCCTAGAAGAGGCGGGCGGCGACCTCCATCAGGATGCCGAGGCGCTTTATCTCGGGCATCTGGACGCGCTGAAACCGCAGATGACGGTTGAGGAAAATCTGCGCTTCTGGGTCGCGCTGTTTGGTGGCGATTCAGACGAGGCCGCGCTTGAGGCAGCGCTTGTAAGGGTCGGTCTGTCCCATGCGGTGGATCTGCCTGCGGGCGTGCTGTCCGCCGGGCAGCGGCGGCGGCTGACGCTGGCGCGCTTCTCCTGCTTTCTGGGTGGTGACAGCGCGCGACCGATCTGGCTCTTGGATGAGCCCGACAGCGCGCTCGACGATGAGGGGCGCGCCTTGCTCGATGCTCTGTTGGCGGAGCATCTAGCAGCAGGCGGTATCGTCGTGGCAGCAACCCATCGCGGGCTCGGCATTGCCGCCCAGCAGTTAAGGCTCGGCGCGTGAGCGGGTTCTGGACCGTCGTTCTGCGCGACATCCGGCTGGCCGGACGCCTCGGCGGCGGCCCGCTGGTGGGCCTCTGCTTCTTCATCATTGTCGTCACCATGGTGCCCTTCGGGGTCGGCGCCGACCTGCCGCTTCTGGCGCGTATCGGACCCGGCATCCTGTGGGTCGCGGTGCTGCTGGCGACGCTGCTTTCCCTCGACCGGCTGTTTCAGGCCGATTACGAGGACGGGTCGCTCGATCTGTTCCTCATGTCGCCACTGCCCGCCGAACTGCTGGTGCTCGCCAAATGCCTGGCGCACTGGCTGACCAACACCGTGCCGCTGATCATCGCCATGCCTGCGGTCGCGTTTCTGGTCAATCTTGATGGCGACTTGCTGCTGCCGCTGGTGGTGAGCCTGCTGGTCGGCTCCCCTGCGCTCAGTCTCATCGGTGCGCTGGGGGCGGCGCTGACAATCGGTGTGCGGCGCGGCGGGCTGGTGCTGTCGCTGATCGTGCTGCCGCTCTATGTGCCGGCGCTGATATTCGGGGCAGCGGCGGGGACGGGCGATCTTGCGGCAACACCCATGCTGTTCCTGGGGGCATTCAGCCTTGCCGCGCTGGCCCTGACACCCTTCGCGGCTGCTGCGGCATTGCGCATCTCGCTGTCATAGCTACGGGCAGAAACATGATTGTGATGGCTCACGCCATTTCGCCGCAGCCGGGTTTTCTTGCTGCAGCAGGGCCGCGAGGGGTAAAACTCGCCCATGGCTAACTCCATACAGCGGTTTGCAAATCCGGCGCGCTTTATGGCGCTGTCCGGCGCCGTTCTGCCCTGGGCCTCGGCGCTGACTGTCGGCGTGCTGATGGTCGGGCTGTATCTGGCGCTGCTCGCGTCGCCGCCGGATTACCAGCAGGGCGAGACCGTGCGCATGATGTATGTGCATGTGCCGTCGGCATGGCTGGCGTCGGCGGGTTATGCCTCCATGGCGCTCGCCTGCGCCATCGGCCTGATTTGGCGGCATCCGCTCGCCTTTGCGTCCGCCAAGGCCATGGCGCCGCTGGGTGCAGCCTTCACCTTCCTGGCGCTCGTCACCGGCGCCCTGTGGGGCAAGCCCATGTGGGGCACCTATTGGGTGTGGGACGCGCGGCTGACCTCCGTGCTGGTGCTGTTCTTCATCTATCTCGGCTACATCGCGCTGTGGGAAGTGATCGAGGACTTTTCGCGCGCTGCCAAGGCGACGTCGGTATTCTGCCTCGCGGGCGCCGTCAATCTGCCGGTGATCCGTTTTTCCGTCGACTGGTGGAACACGCTGCATCAGCCGGCCTCCGTGGCGCGGCTTGACGGCCCGGCCATCCATTCGTCGATCCTGACGCCGCTGCTGGTCATGGCGCTCGGCTTCACGCTGCTGTTCGTGGTGCTGACGCTGCTGCGCACGCGTACCGAGATTCTCGCGCGCCGCGCCGCCACGCTGGAAGCACAGCGCGCCCAGACCGGCATGCCCGCTGGCCATGTGCTGGGGAGTGCTGACTGATGGCCGAGTATTTCGCCATGGGCGGCTATGCAGGTTTCGTCTGGCCGGCCTATGCCATTACTGCGGTTGTCACTGTCGGGCTTGTCCTGTGGTCCCTCAGGAGCTACCGGCAGGCGCAGGCGCGGGTGGCGTCTCTGGAAGGCGCGTCCGCCGGGGGCGGAGAGGCGCAATGACGGAAGCGCCGCACGCCCCCGAGACACCGGCTGCCACACGGCGCTATGGTGCGCTGATCCCGGTGGCGATCTTCGGCGCGCTGGCAACGCTGCTGTATCTGGCGCTGTTCTGGGGCGATCCCAGCGATATCCCCACGGCCTTGCAGGACAAGCCGGTGCCGGAGTTCTCCCTGCCCGCGATCGACGGTTTCGACGGCGCGCCGGGCTTCGGCGCTGATGATCTGCGCACCGGTGTCCCCACCATCGTCAATGTCTGGGCGTCCTGGTGCGTGCCGTGCCGGGCGGAGCACCCCCTGCTGATGCAGCTTGCCGCGCGCGACGATGTGCGGCTGGTCGGCATCAACTACAAGGATGCGCCGGAGAATGCGCGGCGCTTCCTCGGCACGCTGGGCAATCCGTTTGCGGCAGTCGGCGCGGACCGGTCTGGCTGGACGGCGATCGACTGGGGCGTCTATGGCGTGCCCGAGACCTTCATCGTCGACGGCGCCGGGCATATCCGGTTCAAGCATGTAGGCCCCATCGCGCCGGAGCAGATCGAGAGCATCATCCTGCCGGCCCTCGACGCCGCCAAGACGCCGCTGCCGGCAGTTGGTGATGGGCCCGAAACCGCCCCGGCGGCCGGTTAACACTTCGGCAACCCTGACCGCGCTACACCGGACTGACCGCCCGTCTGACTGGTCTTCAAATCCACTGCACGAGGTGTGGCGCCTTCATGGCCCTTCCGGTTTCTTCATCGCTGATTGCCGCTCAGGCGCAGGGCTATGCCGCTGCCAAACCTGTGCGTGCCTATGCGCCGCCGGCGGTGGAGAAGCTGGCCGCCCGGGGCAGCAGCAATGCGGTGCAGGTCGAGATTTCGGCGGAAGCCCGCGAGGCGCAGGAAGGCCGCCTGGCCCCCCGGCGTGATGCGGCATCGACGCAGGCCGGTGCGCGCACGGCAGGAGCGGACCCGAAAACACCGCGAGACTTCACCCGCGAAGCGCCGTTGCGCGGTTTCGAAGCGCGTGACCATCGCGCCGACGCGCAGCAAAATGCCGGGACACGCAACACGCGCCCCGGCACCACTCTCGATATTCGTATCTGACCGTTGAAACGGCGCGCCTGCTAACGGCGGCGCTTGGCAGCCGTCTTCTTCTTGGCGGCTGTCTTGCGCTTGGGAGCTGCCTTTTTCTTGGTCGCTGTTTTCTTCTTTGCAGCGGTCTTCTTCTTTGCGGCGGCCTTGCGCTTGGGGGCAGCCTTCTTCTTGGTCGCCGTCTTCTTCTTCGCTGCGTTCTTGCGGCCGGTCGCGGTGTTCACCGCGTCGATTGCATCATTGCTGAGATTGGAGATGACGCCGAGGACTTCGAACAGGGCTTCGCGCTGTTTCGGGGTCAGGGCATCCATCACCATCTTCTCGGCGCGCACGGCCTGCGGCATCGTCGCGTTGAGCGCGCGGCGGCCGGCGGCGGTGAGGCTCACGGCATTGGCGCGGCGGTCCGTCTTGGTGCGCTTGCGCTGCAGCAGACCGCGGGAAATCATCCGGCTGATCATGTCAGCGAGCGTCGAGCGGTCGATGCCCGTCTGCTTGACGAGATCGGTCTGGCTCAGACCCTCGTCCCGTTCGACGGTCACGAGAACAGCAAACTGACGAGCGGTCAGACCGCCTGCACCGACTTCCTTGGTGAAGAGATCCTGCGCGAACTGGGTGGCGCGGCGCAGCAGGTGGCCGGGGGATTGTTCGAGGTCAAGTTTCTTAGCCATGGTGCGTTTTTTCCTTGTCTTCCATTTTCATCAAGTGCCGTGCCTCAAAAAACATCTCGCTCGTTCAGTCGGTTGCGCGGTGCGCACTGCATGTGGGGATGAGCGGACAGGCCCGGTGAGTTCAAATGCGTCTGTGCCTTTGTCAGTGTGGGTCCTAAATCAGGTCCTAAATGCGTTGGTCCGGTAAGGCTATTTTTGTTCTGCTTGCTGGCGGCCCCGACATGTCGGGGCGTGTGCCGTATCCGGTCGCCGGCGCTGACTATCTGCTCCGGTGACCGGCAACGCGCGAGCCCACCGGCCCGCCAAGAATTTTCAGCACACTAACAGTGCACCAATCACAAACAGACGCAAGAGTAACCGCATCCTTCGAGACCGAATTGCGTGCAGTTTTGCGTTCCCTCAATCACGCATGTTGTTGACCGCAAGTCATTCGGGCCTGCTGCGGTGCAGGCGGTAGACCATCCGCATGCGGAGTGCCAGACTTGGACCCATGACACACAACAAGACTTCCGGACCGGACGGACAGAGCGCGAACGAAAACACGGACCCGGTCATCCCGGATGCGGAACGCAATGCAGCCCTGTTGCCCGGCTCGGTCGGCGACAATCACTCATTCTCGTTGCGGGTTCCCGATGGCGATACCCATGCGCGTCACGTGTGTGACGATTGTGGGTACATCCATTATGTGAACCCGAAGATCGTCGTCGGGTCCGTTGTCACCTGGCATGGGGCTGCGGATGGCGAGGTGCGGTACCTCATGTGCCGCCGCGCCATTGCCCCACGCAAAGGGTTCTGGACATTGCCGGCGGGTTATCTGGAAATCGGTGAAACGACCGAGGACGGCGCGCGGCGTGAAGCGCGCGAAGAGGCCTGCGCGGACATCCGCATTGATGCGCTGCTGGCCGTCTACTCCATTCCGCATATCAGCCAGGTGCAACTCATGTATGCGGCAACACTGATGTCTGGGGATGTGGCGGCCGGGGATGAGAGCCTGGAGGTGGCGCTGCTGCGCAAGGATGAGATTCCCTGGGATCAACTGGCATTCCCAAGTGTGCGCTGGGCGCTCACCCAGTTTCAGGAAGTTGCAGGACAGCCTGCCTTTGCGCCTTTCACCAATCCGGAGCCGGTTCCCGACGCCCCGCGCTAGCAGCCTCTGCAAGCCGGGGTGACGGATATCAGCCTTGCGTCAATGGGCTTTCCGTCAGGCCGGGCCCGCCCGCAGGCTTCGGGCGCCTCCGTTTGGTGGGGTTTGCACTGGAGTTTGCCCATGACTGATCGTTCCCCCGACCGTCTTCAGGAACTGGCCGCCGGATTCACCAAACAGGCGGAGTGGTGTCATCTGCTTGGCTCGCCCTTTTCCGGCGCGCTGATGGACCAGGCAGCAGAGGTGCTGCGTGCGGGGGACGATATCGTTGAGCGCTACATGCCGTGGTGGGAGGGCATGACCGCGGGCGACGTCGCAACCGACGTCCTGCCGCTGCGCTTTCTCGGCTGTGCGCATGCGCTGGCTTTGGGTGGCGAGGTGCCGTCGCTTGCTGCGCGTTATCCGTCCTGCGGTGGCAACGGCGTTGTTGACGGTGTGTGGGCGCTGGTGCTCGAGGCCTTTGCGGTACATGACGACTTCACGACCGCTTATGTGACGCAGCCGCCGCAGACGAATGAAGTCGCGCGGTCCGGCGCATTGATGCCGGGTCTGCTGGAACTTGCACGGCTGACACAGAAACCTGTGTCGACTTTGGAGATCGGCGCCAGCGCCGGGCTGCTGCAGGGGCTCGACCGGTTTCACTATGATTTCGGCGGCGCCGAATGGGGTGACCCGGCATCCGCGTGCCGCATTATGCCCAAATGGGAGCGGCCGACGCTGCCGCCGGTTGATGCGCCGTTCGAGATTGCGTCGCGGCGGGCCTGCGATGCGGCGCCCATCGACATTCTTGATCCGGACAATGCCCTCAAGGTGCGCTCCTATATCTGGACCGACATGCCGGACCGCCTGGCGCGGCTGGATGCAGCGATTGCCATCGCGCAGGATCTCAAGCCTGTGGTCGAGGACGCGTCGGCGGATATCTGGCTGGAGGACGCGTTGAGCGGGCCCGGGCGGTCCGGTGAGGTGCGCTGCGTGCTGCACTCGGTCATGTGGCAGTACATGCCCAAACCGGTGCAGGACCGTGCCTACGCAGCGATCCTCAAGGCCGGTGACATGGCGACGCCGGATGCGCCCTTTGCATGGCTGCGGCTGGAGCCGGAAGAGAACAACAAGCCGATGCGCGTCGTGCTGGCGCTGTGGTCCGGCGACGGCTGCGACGCCCGCATCCTCGCGGACTCGCATCCCCATGCGACGCAGATGGGCTGGCTTGGCTGGGACAATGGCCGACGCTGCGACAGCCCGGCCCTTGTGCAGGAATTCAGCTGAGGCGCGTTTGAGCGCTAGAGCGTTTCGTTCTGACGCTCGGCTTCGGCTTCCTTTTCGGCTTCCGTTTCCGGTTCCGGCAGGGCGTATTTCTGCAGCAGGCCGACCTGGGCGATGGCGAAGACCATGGTGATCGGCACATTGCCGAACAGCTTGAAGCTGACCCAGAAATCGGTGGAGAAGTTGCGCCAGATCACCTCGTTGAGGACGGCGAGGAAGACGAAGAAGAAGGCCCAGCGCCAGGTCAGCTTCATCCAGCCTTCCGGCGTCAGGCGGAAGCTGCCGTCAAACACAATCTTGAGCAGCGACTTGCCGAAATAGAGGCCACCAAACAGGATCGCCGCGAACAGCCCGTTCACCAGGGTCGGCTTCACCTTGATGAACAGTTCGTCATTGAGCAGCAGCGTCAGCGCGCCGAACACGATCACGAAAACGCCGGTCACCAGCGGCATTGTGGCGATGTGGCGTGCGAGCACCCAGGAAGCTGCCAGCGACACGGTGATCGCCACCATGAAGGCCGCTGTCGCGGTGAAGATGTCGTACCGGTTGTTGGCGATGAAGAAGACCGCCAGGGGCCCGAGTTCGATCAGCAGACGGACGAACGGGCTCAAGGGTTCTTTGTGGGTGGCTGCGTCACTCATGCAGATGTCTCGCTTGTGGCGGGCGCGGGTGAGTCGGATAGGGCATCGTCGGATGTCTCGTCGAGACCGGCAATGGCACGGGCGAAATTATCGGCCACAAAGGGTTGCAGGTCATCCTCGCCTTCGCCGACGCCGATGGCGTGCACCGGCAGGCCGAATTTCTCGGCAATGGCGACAAGAATGCCGCCGCGGGCGGTGCCGTCGAGTTTGGTCATCACCAGGCCGGTAACACCGACGGCCTTGCCGAACACATCGACCTGGTTGACCGCGTTCTGGCCGGTGGTGGCATCGAGCACCAGCAACACCGTATGGGGCGCGGTCTCGTCGCGTTTCCGGATGACGCGCACCACCTTTTCGAGCTCTGACATGAGCTCGGACTTGTTCTGCAGGCGGCCGGCGGTGTCGATCATCACCACGTCGGCCTCGGTCTCTTCCGCCATGGCAATGGTATCGAAGGCGAGCCCGGCTGAATCCGCGCCGACATCGCGGGCGACGACGGGTGCGCCGATGCGCTCGCCCCAGATCTTGAGCTGGTCGATGGCGGCGGCGCGGAAAGTGTCGCCGGCGCCGAGCACGACCGACTTGCCGAGCGCCGTCATCTTCTTGGCGAGCTTGCCGATGGTGGTGGTCTTGCCGGCGCCGTTGACGCCGACGACCAGGATCACATGCGGCTTGTGCGACCCGTCGAGCAGGATCGGCGCTTCCACCGGCGTCAGGACTTTCGCCACTTCGCTGGCGACGATGCGGCGGACATCTGCCTCGTCCACTTCCCTGTCATAGCGCCCGTCGCTCACGGCATCGGTGATGGCGGTGGCGGTCTCGATGCCGAGATCGGCCTGGATCAGCAGGTCTTCCAGATCGTCAATCGTGGTCCCGTCGAGCCTGCGCTTGGTGAAGACCGACGCAATGCCGGTCGTCATGGTCGAGGTGGACCGGCTCAGACCTTCCTTGAGCCGCTTGAACAGGCCCTTCTTCGCCGGCTCTTCCACCGGCGCCGGGGCGTTGTCGCCCAGATCGATGATGCGGGGCGGCTGGGTCATGCGGCGGCGGATACTTCCGGCGTGGCGATCAGCATGGTGCCGTCGCGGGCGGTGACATGGGCGTCGACAATGCTGCCTGGCGTGACCGGCTGGGTCAGGCGGACGGCGGCGAAGTCGTCCGTGTGTCCTTCGGCGGGCTTTTCGGCCAGCAGGCGGACCGTGCGGCCGAGCTTGCCGTCGAGGCGCGCCGCGAGCGCCCGTGTTCCGGCAGCGCGCAGGTCTGCCGCACGGGCCTTGATGGTGGCGCCCGCGACCGGCGGCATCTTGGCGGCGGGCGTCATGGGCCGCGGCGAATAGGGGAACACGTGCACATGTGTCAGGCCGCAGGCGTCGATCAGCGACAGGTTGGCCGTGTGCATCTCGCCGGTCTCGGTCGGGAAACCGGCCATGATGTCGGCGCCGAAGGCGATCTCCGGCCGCAGACGGCGCGCTTCCTCGCAGAAGGCGATGGCGTCGGCGCGGGAATGGCGGCGCTTCATGCGCTTGAGGATCATGTCGTGGCCGTGCTGCAGCGACAGGTGCAGATGCGGCATCAGCCGCTCCTCGTCGGCGATGGCGCGCATCAGGTCCGGATCGGCCTCGATCGAGTCAATCGACGACAGGCGCAGACGCTCAAGCTCCGGCACCAGCTTGAGGATGCGCTGCACGAGATTGCCGAGTGGTGGCGTGCCGGGCAGATCACCGCCCCATGACGTGAGGTCGACACCGGTGAGCACGACTTCGCGGGTGCCGTTCTCCACCAGGCGGCGGATCTGGCCGACCACTTCGCCGGCGGCGACGGAACGGGAATTGCCGCGTCCGTAAGGGATCACGCAGAAGGTGCAGCGGTGATCGCAGCCGTTCTGCACTTCCACGAAGGCGCGGGCACGGGCCTCGAAGCCCGAGATCAGATGGCCCGCTGTCTCACGCACCTGCATGATGTCGGCGACGGCCACCCGCGGGGCATTGCTGCCCTTGAGGAAGGTTTCGGCCTTGGTCTTCTCGGCATTGCCGATGACGCGGCTGACTTCCGGCATGGCGGCAAAGGCATCCGGTTCAATCTGCGCCGCGCAGCCGGTCACGAGAATCTCTGCATCCGGATGATCGCGGCGTGCCTTGCGGATTGCCTGGCGTGCCTGGCGCACCGCCTCGCCGGTGACGGCGCAGGTGTTGACGATGATGGCGTTTTCCATGCCGCCGGCGCGGGCATGGTCACGAATCACCTCGCTCTCATAGGCGTTGAGACGGCAGCCGAAGGTGAGGATCTGCGGATCGCTGTGTCTTGCCTCGCTCATGCGGGCACTCCTGGGCCGGAGACGCCAAGCTCGATCTCGCCATCGAACTCAAACTCCGTCGGCCCGGTCATCAGGATGTGGTCGTCTGCCTCCCGCCACTGGATGCGCAGGGGCCCGCCGGGCAGGTGCACGGTCACGTCGCGGCCGGTGCGCCCGGTGCGGGCGGCGGAAACGCCGATGGCGCAGGCGGCGGTGCCGCAGGCGCGCGTGGCGCCGGCGCCGCGCTCCCACACGCGGGTGCGGATGGTCGCGTCGTCGATCACCTGCGCCAACGAGATGTTGGCGCGCTCGGGAAAGATCGGATGGTTCTCGAGCATCGGGCCGATCTTCTCGAGGTCATAGGCGTCCGGTGTCTCGACCCAGAAGATCGCGTGCGGATTGCCCACATTGGCAACTGACGGCGAATGCAGGATCGGCGCATCGATGGGGCCGATCTGCAATTCGATGGCGCGGGTGTCGCGGATTTCCTCCGCCAGCGGAATGGCCTGCCAGTCGAAGCGCGGCACGCCCATATCGATGGTGATGTCGCCGTTGCCCGCATCCGTCGCGGTGATGGTGCCGCCCAGGGTGCCCATGGTGATGGGGCCGGTCATGCCGTCGCGATAGAGATAGGCCGCCACGCAACGCGCGCCGTTGCCGCAGGCTTCCACTTCCTCGCCGGAGTTGTTCCAGATCGAGGTCCACACGTCGGCGCCCCCGTCACGATTGGGGCGGCCCGGTTCGATGAACATGATCTGGTCGCAGCCGGGGCCGGTCGCCGGGTTGCCGATCAGGCGCGCGGCATCGGCGTCGAGGGCGAAGCCCCCGTCGCGGGCATCGATCACCACGATCTCGTTGCCGAGGCCGTTCATCTTGTGAAACCGGACGTTCATGGCCGCCTATATGGCGCTTTTGGCGGTGAAATGCCAGAAACGGGGTCGCGCCGGGCAGCAGACCGGCAGATTCGGGGGGCTCTGACGGCCATGCTGGCATTTTTCGGGCGGATCGCGGCGGTTCTGGGCGGCCTGGTGCTGTTGTTGAGCATGGTGGGCGTAATCTGGCTGGATTCCCTGTTCGAGGAGCCCGGCGCCACCCATGTGCCCTCCCTGACCGCGGAGCTTGGCGCCAAGCGGGTGATGGTCATCGTCGCCCATCCCGATGACGAGCAGCTTGTCGCCGGTCTCATCGTGCAGGCGGTCGACGAAGGGGCCGAGGTCGGCATGATCACCGCGACCCGCGGCGAGGCAGGCACGCAGATGCCGAAGATCGTGCATCAGCCGCATCTGGGCACCGTGCGCGCGGCGGAAGCCCTCAAGAACAGCTATGCGCTGGGGATCGACGCCCATGAAGTCTGGCCGATGCCGGACGGAGCGCTGGAACGCGACGTGCCGTTCCTGGCGCTGGTGGCGGATATCGCGCGGGCGTTTCACCGCTTCGAGCCCGATCTCGTCGTCACCTTCTGGCCCGAGTCAGGCGCCACCGGCCATCGCGACCACATGCGCATCGGTCTCGCCGCCCAGCATGCGGTCAAGCAGTTCAAGAGCATCCATGTCTATCAGGGGCCGGAACATATCGCCTACACGCTGATGCCGCGCGGCATCATGCAGAGCCTCGGCGGTGAGCGCGGGCGGTTTGTCGCCGACAACCAGCCCGACCCGACCCACGCGGTGCCGAGCAACACCGGCGCCAAGATGCGCGGCTGGGCGATCCATGAAAGCCAGAGCGACTATGTGCGCTCCGTCTACCAGGTGCCGGCCAACGTGCTCTACAGTTTCTTCGATAAGGAGTTTTACTTCGTCGAAGAGGTGCGGTGAGGGGGGCTCTCTAGCCTACGGTCCACATACCCAGGGCGCCGGGATCGCACCTCATGCTGCGGAATCGTGCCTCCTGTTGCTCGAGGTTTGCCTGCAAGCTTGCGATCCGGGTCTCGACAATCCTCAGGTCTGATCTTGGGCCTCGCAATTCTGATTCCTTGGCGTTTTTTCTCGCCCTCAACTGACGAAGAACATGCTCGCGTGTGCCCTCGGTAATTACCTCAACGGCAATGCCAAGCCAGGTGCGCGAAACGGTATAGGGCAGCCGGACGCTCTGGACTGTCCGGATCGTTCGTTCGATGTCTTCAAGTTCGTTCTCCAGCCGGTCCACGGTTGGCTTTAGAATTCGATGCTGTCTCAGCGAAGGCTTCAGTTCGCGTCGGATGTCCACGATGTTGTCCCGAATACGGGCGCATTCCGGTGTGATGGTCTCGCTTCTGCGCATTGGCAACTTCCTCTGGCCGCATCTATGCTCTACCCACAACACGTGGAGCGCGAACAAGTATCGGGCCGCTGAAGCCACCGGGGATAAGTTGGTGCGTATTTTTCGCTTGGCAGGTCTGACCGCTGCGGGAGTCGTCCTGACCTCTGTCGCGGCGATTGGCGGGTTGATGCTGTATGCGGCAGCGATCCAGCCCCCGCCGGTCGACTGGCAGTCCGCTGTTCAGCACGCCATTGATGCCGGTGCGTGTGATGACGCGGGCCTGCTGGCGCAGGACGCGGTCTATGCCGGTGTTGCTGAAGGGGCGGATGTCTTTGCGCGCATCGTATCACAGGCAGGCGACAGCCCCTGTCCGATCAGATGGAGCCCTGCGTTACAGGATCGCTGGCCCACGCAAGAAGCATATGCGGATCATCTGGCTGCCGGTGCGGATGCGCTGCGTCTAGACGCGGACCTTTTTCGAGGCGCGCAGTTCGGGCCCGGGCGGCTTATGGGATTTTACTATGCCCTGCGTGGCTACAGGGTGCGTGCCTTCAGCAACGAGTTTAGTCTGACAGCGGAATATGAAGACGTACCAATTGGGCAAAGAGCGGCGTATGCCATATGGCAACTGACTTGCGGGTATGCCCTGGGCCGCCATGATCGTCTGCGCGGGCCGGCCCTTGAAGTGAGTGTCCGGGGGTATTTCAACCTAGATGTTGATGCGGGGCCCTGGGTCGTGTTTAAGCGCCGATGTGCCAGGCGGGCCCTCGCTCTCGTGCAGGATATCGGACTTGACGCGCCGGCGCCCCAAAACGAACTGGCCGACGACCTGCTGACAGCAGCGCGCGCATTGCCGGAAGGGCAATATCTCTGGGCGTCGCGCGCTCTTGCTGAAGGAAAGTTCGGCCCGTACGCGCCTCAGTCGATTGAGGATCGCGTCGGCTTCATGCGCGACGTGTTCAGGACGCTTGGACTTCTCGTCCGGGATGGGCATGGACCTGCGCTGGCGCTCTATGGACGGCACCTGCTCGATGGGTCGCCGCCTGAGTATGACGCCATCAAAATGGCGATGCTCGCTGCCGATCCGCCGCTCTCCGACATCCAATACGCGTATGGAATGCTGACGCTGGCACGGGCGGCGGGCGAGGACGTTGGCGATGATCTGGCGGGCGCGGCGGAGACGCTCAGCGAGGCGGAGCGGGGGGCAGCGCTGGCGTGGGCTGAGGGGCTGGTGCGCAAGCCCTAGCTCCCTGCAGCGCCCCAACAGCCCGCCAATAGTCTCCATAACCTCAACCAGAACGTGTTTGAGGTTGATCGCAATACCCCCTAGTCTGTTAGGGGTGTTCAAGCGGCCGCTTGCGGCGGCGTACAGCGCAACAGCGGCCACAAAAGCATGTCTTTGCAGGCAAGTCTTCAACGGCAAATCAGCCAGGGGAGGGTGCGATGGCCAATGGTGACCCGCTACCGGGGGCGTTTCCGCAGATGGGGGCGGAGTTTGAAAAGCCCTACATGGAGTTTGAGTACAACGGCAAGATGTACCGGATGGACCAGCTGAAAGGCGGCCACAACAAGCCGACGCAGCCGGTGCGCGCGTGCAAGTCCAGCCCGCCCAAATGGGACCCGGAGAAGAAGCGCTGGGTCGTCACGCTGGACAACAACATGATCGACATCGATCTGGGCGAGCAGCCCGAGGCCACGCGCGCCCTGCCGGATAGTCTGGGCTGGCTCAAGCGCATGCACATCCACAACAGCCCGCGCCGGTCGCGCCGCTCCATCGGCTATCTCTATCCGACGTCCGCCTCGCCGGACGAGCCGCCGACATTTCCGGTGGACTGCGAGTTTCACATGTTCATCCGCGTCGACGTGCCCGGCCGCCCGTCGCTCGCCAACACGACGCCGTTCAAACTCGAGGCCAAAGGCCTCGACACATGGCCGCCCAAGGTCGGCACGGTCTACACCCATGACGACGACGTGGACCTCTATCCCGAGTGGGTGCCGTTTGCCCGCACGCTGATGAACCCCATGGTGCGCATCCCGCCCGGCGACGAGACCATCCTCACCTCAACCTACGAAGCCGACCGCGAGACGCCGGACGCGCCGCCCGAAGGCAATGTGCTGACGCGGCTGTGGAACTGGCTGACGTGAGGGGATGGCCGCTTGAGCTTCGGCATCAGTTGCGGAGGCCGCAAGTTAGCTGACGTGTGGAGTGTTCTATCCAGAGAAGATTGTGAACTTAATGGGTTCGCCATTCTCTCTACGGATGAGAAATTCACTGCCGTTCTCGGCCTCCTCGATCAACGCCTCGTAGAGGCGCAGTGCGTTGCGGACGACCTCTGCATACGAGCTAGCCTCCGTGACCTCCTGGAGATGTCTCAAGCGCGCCACAGACTTGGGCGGCATGTCCATCTGGACCCTTTTCAGATCCTTCTTCTCAGACTGGTACCTAGTGGTCATTCTCTGAGTGAAACTTCCTAGTCCTATTCACGAAGTATCGTTCCATCACCATACCGAGCGGAAAAGCTATTGCTGACCAAACAGCATCAACTTCATCAAACGACCCGTCCGTCACCCCCAACCAAGTGGCGACTGCCAGCGCCAACCCAGCAGAGAGGCCAAGCACAATCAATGTATGCCCGCGGGTGCGGGCGTCATCCGCCTTCTCCGCCGCGTCAGAAGCAGCCGCAAGAAATGCTAACTCGTCTTCTACATCGACAGCGTCAATTTCAAACTGCTGACCGATCTTTACCGTGAACTCCGCCATGCCGCGGCCCTGTTTGTCCCGCGGATCAGCACCTCATACGCTTTGATACCCACCTAGTTCCAATGTCAGCACGTGATGCGTTAAGACGCGATCCGGAAGGATGTGAAAACCCGCAATACCGGTGGGCATCTCACGTGCTGGCAAGAGCTAATTGTTGCTAGCGTCGCCTGCGTAGGCGCCGGCCAACTGAATTCGATTTGTCCATGTCGTCTCCTTTCGTGCGTGAGTGCGTAATCGCCCCATCTGATAAGTCCGAGGCGAGCGTCGGCGGAATCGCCAACATCATCAAAGTACCACGATGTTGGGTTGTTGGCAACAAGATACTCAAAATATCCTCATATAAAGCTGGGCTGGTGGGGTCCGCGCCCCCCTCCTTGACCCCCGCCCCCGTTTCCCCCTAAAACCCTCGCCACATTCCGAGACATCGTCTGTCTCCTTCGGCCAGCGGGGCCTGCCCCCGCACGTCGCCACCCGTCAGCGCGTTGCGCCCACGGGTGCGTTTGTCGTTTGGCTGATGGCAATGCGGGCGGGGCCTCGGACAACGGCACAGAAAACGGCGGAATTCCGGGCACTTATGTTCGAAACCCTTCAGGATCGTCTTGGCTCCATTTTCGAGGGGCTGACCAAGCGCGGCGCGCTCACGGAGAAAGAAGTCTCCGAGGCGATGCGCGAGGTGCGCCGGGCGCTGCTTGAAGCGGATGTGGCGCTGCCGGTCGCCCGCGACTTCATCAAGAAGGTGACGGACCGTGCCGTCGGGCAGGAAGTCCTGCGCTCGGTGACGCCGGGCCAGCAGGTCATCAAGATCGTCCATGACGAGATGGTGGCGATGCTGGCGGGCACCGAAGCCGGCGAAGCGCCGGCCCCTGCGCCCGAAGGCGAAGACGACGGGGCAGGCATCGACCTCGCCGCCGTGGCGCCGGTGCCGGTGATGATGGTGGGCCTGCAGGGCTCCGGTAAGACGACCTCGACCGCCAAGATCGCCATCCGCCTGCGCGACAAGGCGAAACGGAAAGTGCTGATGGCGTCGCTCGACGTGCGCCGCCCGGCGGCGCAGGAACAGCTGAAAGTGCTCGGCGAACAGGCGGGGATCGACACCCTGCCGATCGTCGCGGGCCAGGACCCGGTGGCGATCTCCAAGCGCGCCATGGAAGCGGGCCGTCTGGGCGGCTACGACGTGGTGATGCTCGACACGGCGGGGCGTCTCGCCGTCGATGAAGCGCTGATGGCCGAGATGGCGGAGATCAAGTCCGCCGCCACTCCACACGAGATCCTGCTGGTGGCTGACAGCCTGACCGGTCAGGACGCGGTCAACACCGCTGATCTGTTCAACAAGCGCGTCGGGCTGACGGGCATCGTGCTGACCCGCGCCGATGGTGACGGGCGTGGCGGTGCGGCGCTCTCCATGCGGGCGGTCACCGGCAAGCCGATCAAGCTGCTGGGCACCGGCGAAAAGCTCGAGGAGATGGAAGTCTTCCGCGCCGAGCGCGTGGCCGGCCGGATCCTTGGTATGGGCGACGTGGTGTCGCTCGTCGAAAAGGCCGCCGAGACCCTCGACGCCGAAAAGGCGGAGAAGATGGCCGCCAAGATGAAGAAGGGTCAGTTCGACCTGGATGATCTGGCGGAACAGCTCAAGCAGATGGCGCAGCTGGGCGGCATGTCCGGTGTCATGGCGCTGATGCCCGGCATGGGCAAGGCGAAGAAGCAGATGGAAGCCGCGGGCGTGGATGACGGCGTCCTCAAGCGGCAGGCGGCGATCATTTCGTCGATGACGAAGGCCGAGCGCCGCAACCCCAAGGTGCTGAATGCCAGCCGCAAGAAGCGGGTGGCCGCAGGCTCGGGCACGCAGGTGCAGGAAGTGAACCGCGTCCTGAAGATGCACCGGCAGATGGCCGACGTCTTCAAGATGATGGGCAAGAAGGGCGGCAAGAAGGGCATGGCGGCGCTGATGGGCGCTATGGGCGGCGGCGGTGGCCTGCCGCCCGGCGTCACGCCGCCCGGCGGCATGGGTGCCGGGCTCCCGCCCGGTCTGGGAGGCGGCCCGCTCGGTGGCGTTCTGCCGCCTGGCGGTGGCCTGCCGGGCCTTGGTGGCGCGCCGTCGCTGCCAGGTCTGGGTGGACCCAAGAAGAAATAGGGATTTCGAGTTCCGGGCGAAGAAGAACCAATAAGAGCAGCCCAAAAAGTAACGTGTACGGATTAATTGAATTGCCGCGGCGGCAGGTGAAGCCCCCGGCAGGTTGGATGACCAAGGAGACTGAATAGATGGGATTGAAGATCAGGCTTGCCCGTGGCGGCGCGAAGAAGCGTCCGTTCTACCGCATCGTGGTGGCGGATGTGCGCAGCCCGCGCGACGGCCGTTTTGTCGAAAAGATCGGCACGCTGAACCCGCTTCTGGCGAAGGACGATGAGGCACGCGTGAAGCTCGACCTCGACCGGGCGAAGTACTGGCTCGGCCAGGGCGCCCTGCCGACGGACCGCGTGTCGCGGCTGCTGGATGCCGAAGGCCTCGTGAAGCGCGAAGCCCGCAACAACCCGAAGAAGGCACTGCCGGGCAAGAAGGCGCAGGAGCGCATCGAAGCCAAGCGCATTGCTGAGGAAGAAGCTGCCGAGGCCGCCAAGGCTGAAGCAGAAGCGCCGGCTGAAGAGGCGCCCGCCGAAGAAGCTCCGGCTGAGGAAGCCGCTGCCGAAACCGAAGGCGACGAAGTGGGCAACGGCTAAGGCGGCTGCCGGATGGCTGAGGGTCCGACGGACATTCTGCTTGGCGCGGTCGCCGGTGCCCACGGGGTGCGCGGCGATGTGCGGATCAAGACGTTCACGGACGATCCGGCGGCCATTGGCGACTACGGGCCGGTGCATACGGAAGACGGGCGGGTGTTCGCGCTCACCGTCACCAAGCCGGTCAAAGGCGGCATGGCCGCAAAGCTTGATGGGGTCACTGACCGCGATCAGGCAGAGGCACTCAAGGGCACACGGCTCTATGTGTCTCGCGCGGCGCTCGGAGACGCGGGCGTCGATGACGACGGTGACGAGGCTTACTTCCACGCGGACCTTGTGGGCTGCGTTCTGGTGAGTGAGCAGGACGAGGAGATTGGACGGGTGACTGCCGTTCACGATTTTGGCGCGGGCGATCTGCTTGATGTCCTGCTAGCGGGCGCAAGCGGGTTGGACGTCGAGCGCGTTGATGCGGCTGGTGCGGGGAAATCCGTGCTGGTGCCGTTCACGCGCGCGGTGTGTCCCGAGGTCGATATCGCCGCGCGCCGCATCGTGTGCGTGCCGCCGGCCGGTCTCCTTGACGAAGCGGAAGAGGAAGGGCCGTCTGATGACTGACACGTCCGCCTGGACCGCCACCGTTCTGACCCTGTACCCGGAGATGTTTCCGGGGCCGCTGGGCGCAAGCCTTGCGGGGCGTGCGCTCGATCAGGGCACATGGGCGCTGGATGCGCGCAACATCCGCGGCCATGCGCACGACCGGCATCACACCGTCGACGACACGCCGGCTGGCGGCGGGCCGGGCATGGTGATGCGCGCCGACGTGGTGGGCGCGGCGATCGACGCGACAAGCGAGATGCCGGGACCGCTGGTCTACATGACGCCGCGCGGCGTGCCGCTGACCCAGGGGCTGGTGCGCGAGCTTGCGTCGGGTCCCGGCGCGCGCATCGTCTGCGGCCGGTTCGAGGGTATCGACGAGCGCGTGTTCGCGACGCGGCCGGGGCTGGAAGTGTCGCTGGGCGACTATGTGCTGTCCGGCGGCGAAGTCGCGGCGCTGACGCTGATCGACGCCTGCGTGCGGCTGCTGCCGGGTGTCATGGGGGCGGAAGCCTCCGGCGACGATGAAAGTTTTGAAAACGGACTGCTGGAACATCCGCATTACACGCGGCCGCAGCAGTTCGACGGCATGGAGATCCCGGCGGTCCTGACCTCCGGCCACCATGAAAAGGTGCGCGCGTGGCGGCTTGCCGAAGCCGAACGCCTCACCAAAGAGCGGCGCCCCGATCTGTGGGCTGCCTATGTTGCAAGAAATTCCGGCGCGCGGGACGCGCGGCCGGGCGTGGATCACTGAGAAGAAAGATCGAGGGTTCGACAATGAACATCATCGAAGAGATTGAAAAAGAGCAGCAGGCGAAGCTTGCGGAAACCAAGAAGGTTCCCGACTTCCGTCCGGGCGATACGGTGCGCGTCAACGTGAAGGTGGTGGAAGGCTCGCGCGAGCGTATCCAGGCCTATGAAGGCGTGTGCATCGCGCGGTCCGGCGAGGGCCTGCAGGAAAACTTCACGGTACGGAAGATTTCCTACAATGAAGGCGTGGAACGCGTGTTTCCGATCTACTCGCCGCTGATCGACTCGATCGAGCTGGTGCGGACCGGCAAGGTGCGCCGCGCCAAGCTGTATTACCTGCGCGGCCGCCGCGGCAAGTCTGCCCGTATCGCCGAACGCGTGGACCACAAGGCCGGCGCCAAGGGCAAGAAGAAAGCGTAAGCGCTTCTTCCCTACCGGCGGCATGGTTCTTATTCCCGCCGCCCACGCCTATATGACCTGACCGACGCGGACCGGGCAGCCGGCCCGTCCGCGTGCCGCATGACGATCAAGGAAGAAGGAAGCACGACGATGTCCGGGCCCCGCACGATGTACGACAAGATCTGGGACGACCACATTGTGGAAACCCGCGAGGACGGGACGGGCCTGCTCTACATTGACCGGCATCTCGTGCATGAAGTGACGAGCCCACAGGCCTTCGAGGGTCTGCGCATGGCGGGCCGCCAGGTGCGGCGTCCGGAAAAGACGCTGGCCGTGGCCGACCACAATGTGCCGACGTCTGACCGGTCCCAGGGCATCGCGGATGAGGAAAGCCGCATCCAGGTCGAGACGCTGGAAGCCAACACCAAGGAGTTCGGCGTCGAATATCTGCCGATGAGCGATATCCGCCAAGGCATCGTGCACATTGTCGGCCCCGAACAGGGCTTCACACTCCCGGGCACGACGATTGTCTGCGGCGACAGCCACACGTCGACCCATGGTGCCTTCGGCGCGCTGGCGCACGGCATCGGCACGTCGGAAGTGGAGCATGTGCTCGCCACCCAGACGCTGATCCAGCAGAAGGCCAAGAACTTCCGCGTCAACGTGGAAGGGACGCTGCCTGAGCATCTGACGGCCAAGGACATCATCCTTGCGATCATCGGCGAGATCGGCACCGCCGGCGGCACCGGCTATGTGATCGAATATGCCGGCGAGGCGATCCGCGCGCTGTCCATGGAAGGCCGCATGACGGTCTGCAACATGACCATTGAAGGCGGCGCCCGCGCCGGCCTCATCGCCCCGGACGAGAAGACCTATGACTATCTCAAGGGCCGCCCGCGCGCGCCCAAGGGCGCAGCCTGGGAAGCGGCGGAAGCCTATTGGCGCACCCTGCCGTCCGATGAGGGGGCGCATTTCGACCGCGAGATCACCATCGACGTCAACAACCTGACGCCGATCGTCACCTGGGGCACCAGCCCGCAGGACGTGGTCGCCGTTACCGGCACGACGCCGGACCCGTCGTCGATTGATGACCCGGACAAGGCCCGCGCCGTCGAGCGCGCGCTCGACTATATGGGGCTTGAGCCGAACACGAAGATGACCGACGTCAAGGTCGACACGGTGTTCATCGGCTCCTGCACGAATGGCCGTATCGAGGACCTGCGCGCCGTCGCCGACGTCGCCAAGGGCAAGAAGGTGGCCGACGGTGTGCGCACGCTGGTGGTGCCGGGCTCGGGCCTTGTGAAGGAACAGGCGGAAGCCGAAGGCATCGACAAGGTGTTGATCGAGGCGGGCTTCGACTGGCGCGAGCCGGGCTGCTCCATGTGCCTCGCCATGAATGCCGACAAGCTGGCGCCGGGCGAGCGCGCGGCCTCCACGTCGAACCGCAATTTCGAAGGTCGTCAGGGCCGCGGCGGCCGCACGCATCTCGTGTCGCCGGCCATGGCAGCGGCGGCGGCGATTGCCGGACACTTCGTCGATGTGCGGGATGTGAAGTAGGGGAAGTTCCTGAGCGCTGTGACTCAACGGATTTCTCGGGTGGCACCCCACCCCAAACCCCTCCCCATCGAGGGGAGGGGCTATCGGGCCGGGGCGACGGCAACACGTTTCTCCCTCCCCCTTGTGGGGAGGGTCGGGGTGGGGGGCAGACGTCGTGGCAGACGAACGAGCCCGCCACCTGCGGAAGAATATGACGGATGCGGAGCGAGCCTTGTGGCGCGTACTGCGCATCTACAAGGACAAGGGATTCCATTTTCGGCGTCAGGTGCCGATGGGGTCCTACATTGCTGACTTCGTCTGCCACAAGGCGAAGCTGGTGATTGAGGTTGATGGCGGGCAACATGGCACCGATGCCGGAATTGCCGCCGACAAGACCCGCACTGCCTGGCTCGAAACCCAAGGCTATCGCGTGGTGCGCATTTGGAACAATGATGTTCTCGGAAACATCGAGGGCGTCACGCAGTTGATCAACGACGCTTTGATTGGCGGCACTGAGGAGATGTGACAATGGACAAATTTGACAAACTGACGGGCGTTGCGGCGCCGCTGCCGATCCTCAATGTCGATACCGACATGATCATCCCCAAGCAGTTCCTCAAGACGATCAAGCGGACGGGGCTGGGGGTGCATCTGTTCGACGAGATGCGCTACGCGGAGGACGGTTCGGAGATTGCGGACTTCGTGCTCAACCAGCCGGCCTATCGCGACGCCAAGATCCTGGTCGCGGGTGACAATTTCGGCTGCGGGTCGTCGCGCGAACACGCGCCCTGGGCGCTGATGGATTTCGGCATCCGCTGCGTGATCTCCACGTCCTTCGCCGACATCTTCTACAACAACTGTTTCCAGAACGGCATTCTGCCGATCGTCCTGCCCAAGGAAGACGTGGACAAGCTGATGGACGACGCCGAGCGCGGCGCCAATGCGGTGGTGTCTGTCGACCTGGAAGCGCAGGAGATCACCGGCCCTGACGGCGGCAAGATTACCTTCGAGATCGACCCGTTCCGCAAGCACTGCCTGCTCAACGGCCTCGATGCCATCGGCCTCACCATGCAGCAGGCCGATGCCATCGACTCGTTCGAAGCAAAGGACAAGGCCGCCCGCAGCTGGGCCTGAAGACGCAGTCCCTTTTTCCGCAGTCCCTTTTTCCGGAGTCCCTCCGGCCAAGCCGGAGGCAGGGCGGTAAGGGGTACCGCGCGCGCGGCAGGATGTCCGCTCAAGCCGATTGACAGCATTCGCCCGCAAGACAAGAGTGGTCCCGCGTGAGTATTTGTTGGCGTGTGGGGGGCTGAGTGCTTATGGGACGCGTGTTGTCTCGTCGCCGCGGAGGTGTGTCCGTCAGGCTGGCACCATTTATACTGGCAACGGTCTTTGTCCTGAGCGGGTGTATCCACCCGCCGGATGTACGTGAGGAAGCCTGGAGCGGGCGGTCTCTCGCCTATCAGCCTGCAAATCCGGACGATCCGCTGCCGCGCGGCTATGCCGATGAGGAACTAGAGAGCGGACACTATCTCGTTCTGGTGCGTGGCAGTGGTGTCGATCAGCACGAGCGCCTGCGTGATATTGCGCTGTGGCGTGCTGCTGATATCGGCAAGCGCAACGGCTTCGAGAGATTTCAGCTCCTGGCCATTGAGCAGGGGCTTGTCTGTGATCTGGCCAACACGGTCTCAGATCCCACGGTGGCCATTGAGATCGAGTACCGCGAACTGAATTTCTCTCCGGACAATGGCCGCATCTATCAGACGGCGGCGATGCTTGAAGCATATGAGCATGTCATTGAGATGGGGTCGCGCGATGTGTTTCTCCGAGAGTGGGATGTTGCTGATAACCGGGCCGCCTGCGCGCAGATGTTGCAGGCGGAAAGTGAGGGGGGTGGAAGTTGAAAATGGGCAAGATGAAAGTCTGTAGCGTCCTGTTGCTCGGCGTCCTTGTTGCCGGTTGCGCAAGCTGGGAGGACCCGGATTTCTGGTACAAGACGGCACGCCATGAGCCTGTTCAGTATGAGGCGCAGGGATTTCTCAGTTTTAGTGACGAGGGCCGGACAGGCTATAGCGATGAGAAAGTCGATGATCTGACCTACAAGGTCTCCGTGCGTGGGTCGCGTGTGACGGCGCTTGAGAGGACAATCGACATGGCAATGCTGCGGGCCGCGCGACTTGGCCGTGAGCTCGGCCATGAAGCTTTCGTGATTCAGGACAGCGAGTCGAGCATACTTTGCTGGGCCGCGAGCCAAGCCCAACCGAAGTGGAGCTCGACGCCCATTACCACCTTGACCGTGCGCTATGGAACGCCTGAAACCGCTGTCGGCATCGGCGATGTCTTCCTGGTGGATCAGGTGGAGGAGGCTGTCGTCGCAAAGCTTTCGTCCACCGACGTAACTGACCAGACAATGCGTGCCGACTTCACGCGCAACTGGCTGGACTGCAATGGCTAGATCTGGGTTGTGACGGTATGAGCGAGCAGGATATCAAGACAGCCCTTCACGCCATCTGCGGCGCCTATCTGATGGTTGCCTATTCGGATGGCGAGTTTGCGCCGGTGGAGGAAGGGCGGCTGATCAGTGAGCTGGCGGCGGATGAAGCGTTCACGCGCTTCGATCAGTCGGCGCTGGCCGCCGAGATGGCAGAGCTGGCAGATGCCTTTACGGCTGACTACGAAGCGACGGCGCTCGACGTGCTGATCTCGGTGGCCTCGGTCAAGGAGCACGAGGTCGAGACGCGGGCCGTCAAGCATGCGGCGCGCGTCGCCATCATTGCCGACCAGTCGATCACGCCGCAGGAAGAGCACGCGCTCGACCGCATCGCGCTGGCGCTGGGCCTCGACAAAGGCGCGCTCTAAAGGGGCTGCGCTCTGACGGGCGCGCGCTGCAGGCGGCCTTTCAAAAAATCTCCAAAAGTTATCCCCGGTCTCTCCGGGGGCCTCATACTTGGGGGCATGTCTCCTGCCACGGGCGGTCCGGACCGGCCGGGTGCCGGGCAGGGGAGCGGATGCCGTGGAGCGGCCGCATGACTGTCCAACAGGGACACGGATGGGATATGCGGCGGCGCGCCCGGGTGTAACGGACCCGGGTGAAACGGCGGCGACGGCCCTGCCGGCGTGCATGTCCCCTGCGCGCCCCGGCGGTTCTCGTGTCCCATACGAGGGCCAGACCGGTTCAAAGGCAGCACCGGGCGGGTCACCGGGTAACACCCGGGCCTGACGGTGGCGGCGGCCGGCGCCGAAGCTGATCCGCGCAGGAGCGCTGCCCCAAGGGGCGGCACGGACATCCCGCGCTTGCTTGCGCACTCGCATCGGACACGGGACCAGCTGCCCCGAAAGCAGCGCTCCTGCCGCCCATCCTGTTTGCCTTGCGGGCCGTCGTGCCCTGCGAGGGGCTTGGCGCTGGAAAAGCAGGCGCGCGGCTGCTAGGAACCCCGCCAACAGACACACGACCCTTTTTCGGAGACTGCAGTTCATGGCGACCCAGAAGATCCTCCTGCTGCCGGGTGACGGCATCGGCCCTGAAGTGATGGGCGAGGTGCGCCGCGCCATCGAGTGGATGAACTCCGAAGGGCTGACCTCCTTCGAGGTGGAAGAGGGTCTTGTCGGCGGCGCCGCCTATGACGCCCACGGCCAGTCGATCTCCGAGGACGACATGAAGACGGCGATGGCCGCTGACGCGGTGCTGTTCGGTGCGGTCGGCGGGCCCAAATGGGACGACGTGCCGTATGACGTGCGCCCGGAAGCGGGCCTCCTGCGGCTGCGCAAGGACATGGAGCTGTTCGCCAATCTGCGCCCGGCGATCTGTTTCGGCGCGCTGGCGGAAGCCTCGTCGCTCAAGAAGGAGCTGGTCGAGGGGCTCGATATCCTGATCGTCCGTGAACTGACGGGTGGTGTCTATTTCGGCGAGCCGAAGGAAATCATCGAGCTCGACAACGGTCAGAAGCGCGGCATCGACACGCAGGTCTATGACACCTACGAGATCGAGCGCATTGCGGCGGCTGCCTTCGACCTGGCGCGCACGCGCGACAACCGCGTGTGCTCCATGGAGAAGCGTAACGTCATGAAGTCCGGCGTCTTGTGGCACGAGGTCGTGACCGAGGTGCACAAGCGCGACTACCAGGACGTGGAGCTGACCCACATGCTGGCCGATGCGGGCGGCATGCAGCTGGTGCGCGCGCCCAAGCAGTTTGACGTGATCGTCACCGACAATCTGTTCGGCGATATGCTGTCGGATGTGGCGGCGATGCTGACGGGCTCACTGGGCATGCTGCCGTCAGCGTCGCTCGGCGCGGCGGATGCGGACGGCAAGCGCAAGTCTCTCTATGAGCCTGTGCACGGCTCGGCGCCGGACATTGCCGGCGAAGGCATTGCCAACCCGATCGCCATGCTGTCGAGCCTCGCCATGTGCCTGCGCTACTCGTTCAATCTGGGTGACGCGGCAGACCGGCTGGAAAGCGCGATTACGTCCGTGCTCGACAAGGGCCTGCGCACCGGCGACATCATGCAGGACGGCATGACCAAGGTGTCGACCACGCAGATGGGCCGCGCCATCGTCGAGGAGATGGCGGCGAGCTAACCGGCAACTTACCGCTCTTCCTCCGGCTTGACCGGAGGATCAATGAGCGGTCTCAGATGGGCCCTCCGGTCAAGCCGGAGGGAAGGCGAGGTTTCAGAATCAGTCCAGCCGCTGCTGCTCGGCGTCAGTAACCGTAGGGGTAGCGGCGCCAGCGGTTGTAGTACCACGGCCAGTCCGGGCCCCAGAAGGCGCGGGCGGCCTGCTGGCGGCGCGCGGCGGTGTCCGCTTCCAGGGCACGGATTTCCTTCAGCTTGAGCAGGCAGTTGGCGTGCGCGTCGGTGCCGGCGGTAAAGCCGAGTTCAGAGCATTCGGCACGGTCTGCGGCCAGTTGCGCCTGGGCGCGCTCGGCGCGTTGCTCCGGCGTCGTGCATGCCGCCAGGGCCAGCAGGAGGGCGGTGGCAAGAAGCGGTTTCATGGCCCCGCCTCCTAGAGCCCGATGCCAATGCCGATGCCGACTCCGAAATTGCCGCCGGAGTCGCGGCTGGATTCAGCGGCGCGGATCTCGCGCAGCTTCAGGCGGCAGTTGCCATAGGCTTCCGTGCCTTCCTCAAAGCCGAGCTCGAGGCAGTTGCGGTGATCAATTTCGTTCTGCGCGGCAATCTCGCTGGAGCGGTCGCCGGCACAGGCGGCAAGCGTCAGGCCCAAAGCACACACAAGGGCCACGCTGCCGAAAGGTCTGGGTGTCATGCGGGTCATCTCCTTCGACCACATCTCTTTCCACCCCCGCGCGAGACGAGCGTATCATGGAAACGCGAAAAGTTGAGGCGCCCTGCGATCACAACTGTTCTGCGGTGGCGAGGGCGCGCGGCCTGTGGTGGATATGCACTGGGCTCATTGGTGTGGCTTTGTGGGAGAGGGCGTTTTGAGGCGTCAATTTTTGTCTTTGTGTTTGGGTGGAATGGCCCTTCTGGTGACCGGATGTGCAACTCCTGGCGGGTCTGTCGACGCAGCGGACATGGCTGGCATCTCGCGGATCGGCGTTGTGGCCGGGTTGAGCGATGAGCTGAATCATATCCAGGTCGGCGCCAACTTCTTTGCCGATGAGTGGCAGGTGCGGATGGTACCCGAATGGCAGATATCTGAAGTCGCCGAGACCACTTTGGCATCAGCGATTGCAAACAGTGCCACCTCCCTTGATGTGGGCATCGTGGATGTCTCCACGCTTGAGCGTCGTTCCTTCTCGGAGACAAGAGCAGGTCTGTTGTCTGCCGCCCGCATGCAGGGATTTGATGCCGTCGCGTTGATCCTGCCTATGTGGCCTCAGTCTCAGTCGAAGATTGTCCCGGGCATCGGGGTGTTCAAGTCGCAGTCGTTTGGGATCGTAAATCGCTGCGTGTACCAGCAGACGATGGTCTACTTGCTTGATGCGGCGAGCGGAAAGCACTTGGCACGCGAGCACGGCTACAATGTCTGGGAGGGTTCGTGCAGGGACTCATCTGTCCCTTTCAAGTCGCAGGTCGAAGCATATTCCCGGTCTGAGATGGATGCTCTGAAGAAAGAAATCGAGGCCGCCTTTGACTATGGTTTGGCGCGTTCGGCACGGCGCCTTGGATTTGGCTCTTGAGTCGGACAAGGCCGCTTTTCAAGCATGGCAGCCACGCTGGCCACCAGGGCCGGGATTCATTGACTGCAAAGGATGCTGGTGACATATAAGCGCCGGAAACGGAACGGGATTTGGACCCAGATGGCCTCAAACGGCATGAGTTCAGCGCTTTCGACCCGCCGCAGCTTTTGCGGTGCGGGCACCCGCGCGTGCTCACCGGCGACCCCGACCACCACTCCGACGACCAAAACCAAGACGGCGATCACCGTCTGATCCTGCCTCCTGCGCCGCTCCTTCTCTCTTCTGCCGGCTCTTGGGGGCTAGAGCAGGCGAGACGGGGCCGTGCCTGACATTTCAGCTGATGCGGAATTGGCAGGCCGGTGCGGAAGAGGCAGAGACCAAAGGAACGAAACCGATGGGTTTGAAAGTTGCAGTCGTAGGCGCCACGGGCAATGTGGGCCATGAGATGCTCAACATTCTCGATGAGCGCCAGTTCCCGGCGGATGAGGTGGTGGCGATTGCCTCGCGCCGCAGCCAGGGCAAGGACGTCTCCTATGGAGACCGGACGCTGAAATGCCAGGCGCTGGAGAATTACGACTTCACCGGCACCGACATCGTGATGATGTCGGCGGGCGGCAGCGTGTCGAAGGAATGGTCGCCGAAGATCGCCAAGCAGGGCGCGGTGGTGATCGATAACTCCTCGACCTGGCGTACCGACCCGGACATTCCGCTGATCGTGCCGGAAGTGAATGCGGATGCGATCTCCGGCTACGCCAAGAAGAACATCATAGCCAATCCCAACTGCTCGACGGCGCAGCTGGTGGTGGCGCTCAAGCCGCTGCATGACGCGGCCCAGATCGAACGCGTGGTCGTCTCGACCTATCAGTCGGTTTCTGGTGCAGGCAAAGCCGGCATGGATGAGCTGTTCGAGCAAAGCCGTGCGATCTTTGTTGGCGACCCGGTTGAGCCGACCAAGTTCACCAAGCAGATCGCCTTCAACGTGATCCCGCATGGCGGCGACTTCATGGAGGACGGCTACACCACCGAAGAGTGGAAGATGACCGTCGAGACCAAAAAGATCCTCGATCCCAAGATCAAGCTGACGGCGACGTCGGTGCGGGTGCCGGTGTTTGTCGGTCATGGCGAGGCGGTCAATATCGAGTTCGCCAAGCCGATTTCCGACAAGGAAGCGCGCGACATCCTGCGCGATGCGCCGGGGGTACTCGTCGTCGACAAGCGTGAGGACGGCGGCTACGTGACGCCGGTCGAGTGCGTGGGCGATTACGCAACCTTCGTGAGCCGCATCCGTGTCGACCCGACGGTCGAGAACGGGCTGGCGCTGTGGGTGGTGTCGGACAATCTGCGCAAGGGCGCGGCCCTCAACGCGGTGCAGATCGCTGAGCACCTGAACACCCATTATCTCGCGAAGGCGGCCTGACGGGGCAGCCTGACGGGAGGCCGCTTCGGCGGCAGGTACAAGAAATCCGGAGGCCGGACATGCGTTAATGCGTGTCCGGCCTTCCCCGTTTCAGGGCAGAGAAAGACGCTTGCGGCACCGGCGCGTTTTTATATAATCGCCATTATGCCAAAACAGGTTGATCATGCGGAGCGCCGCTCCCGGCTTGCCGAAGCCGCCATCACCGCCATTGATGACCGCGGCCTCGATGCCGTACGGATGGTGGATGTGGCGCGGGCCGCCAATCTCACTACCGGGGCGGTGGTGCACTACCTGCACAGCAAGGACGACGTGCTGATGGCCGCCTTTGACCAGGTGGGCATCCGCAGCGCCCGGCGGCTGGTGGAGACCCGCGGCATGGACCCGGTCGAGCGCGCCATGGCCTATCTGCCCCACGACGCCGAGACGGCGCGTGAGTGGCGCGTGTTCCTGCAGTTCTGGGGCCGCGGGGTCAGCGATGCCGCGTTCCGCGAGCGTCACCGCAAGGGGTATGAAGCGATTGCCGGAGCCCTGCGCGAGGAACTGGCGCGCCTGAACACGCACAGCGCGGGCCTGGTTGCCGATGCGATGATTGCGGCTGTCGACGGCATTGCGGTGCGTGTCGCCATGGAGCCGGATGCCTGGGACACCCCGCGCATGCGCGATACGCTTGCGGCTGTGATCCTGCCCCTGCTGGCCGCCCACCAGCCGCAGACATCAACCGTTACACCCATCCGGAAAGACTGACAGGAGAGAGCAATGCCACAGCTGACAAGCCTGCCGGCGGCCACGGTGACGCAGGACGAGATCGCCGAGATCATGGACCGGGACGGCGCCATGATCCTGACCGGCGCCATGGATGACGCGCTGTTTGCACGCGTTGACGCGGAAACGCAGCCGCTGATGGAAAAGTCGGCGAAAGGCAATGACGCCTTCACCGGTCACAACACGACGCGCACCGGCGCTCTCATTGCGCGCTCGCCCGCCTGCCGGGAAGCGGTAATGAACGAGACGGTGCTGGCGGCGGCCAACCGGTTCCTGCTGCCCTATTGCGACCGTATCCAGCTGCACCTGACCCAGCTGATCCGCCTGCTGCCGGGGCAGGGCAAGCAGCTGCTGCATCGCGACAAGCTGGCCTGGGGCGGCTATCTGCCGGACATCGAACCGCAGTTCAACACGATCTGGGCACTGACGGATTTCACTGAAGAGAACGGAGCGACGCAGGTCGTGCCCGGCAGTCAGAAGTGGGATGACAAACGCGAGGCGGAACCGCATGAGGTCTGCCAGGCAGTGATGCCTCGCGGCTCGGTGCTGCTCTACACGGGATCCGTGATCCATGGCGGCGGCGAGAACAAGTCCGACGCGCCGCGGGTCGGCATGAACCTAACCTACTGTCTCGGCTGGCTGCGCACGGAAGAGAACCAGTATCTGTCCTGCCCGCCGGAAGTGGCGAAGACACTGGACCCGGACCTGCAGGAACTGCTCGGCTACACCATGGGGTCCTACGCACTCGGCTATTACAGCCCGCCGCAACCCAACCCGGAGATCCCTGACACGGTGCCGCCGGAGCTTGCTCTGGGCCGCCTGCCGCGCGAAGCGCCGACCGCGAAGAAGATCGCTGAAAAATCCGGATCAGAGATAGGCTCTTTCGTCCCGCTGGCGGAAGCGGGCGAGTAACCCCCCATTAAGATATGACGGGTCCGGACGGACTGGCATGGAAACTGTCCGTCCGGATACGGCCAAATCTGGCTGACGTTCCGTCAATATTAACCTTCTGCCGCCAAACTCTCGCGTTGAAGTTCTTTTCTGTACGCGTCTTCCGCATGAGTTTGGCATGGGCGATCCCGCAGTTACCGACAATACTATCTGGTTGCTGGTATGCACCGTTCTGGTGCTGCTCATGCAGGCAGGGTTTACCTGTCTTGAGACCGGACTGGTCCGCGCCAAGAACTCGATCAACGTCGCGATCAAGAACGTCGCCGACTTCTGCGTCGCCAGCCTTGCCTTCTGGGCCATCGGTTTCGGCATCATGTTCGGCGCGACGGCGGGTGGTGTCTTCGGCACGTCCTATTTCTTTTTCGATAGCGGGCCCTTTGACGGCACGAGCGGTGCGTGGCTCATGGCCTTCTTCTTCTTTCAGCTCGCCTTCTGCGGCACGGCGACGACCATCGTGTCCGGTGCCGTTGCGGAACGCATGAGCTTTCGCGGATACCTCATCACGGCTCTCGTTCTGAGCGCCTGCGTCTATCCGGTGTTCGGCCACTGGGCCTGGGGCGGGTTTGCGATCGACACCCAGATGGGATGGCTGCAGGAGCTCGGCTTCATCGACTTTGCGGGATCGACCGTTGTCCATAGCATCGGCGGCTGGGTGGCGCTGGCGGCGGTGCTGGTGATCGGTCCGCGCATCGGCCAGTTCGATGAGAACCGGACATCGACTGAGTCCCACAACACACCGGTTGCCGTCTTCGGCATGTTCCTGCTGTGGGTCGGCTGGTTCGGCTTCAATGGCGGTTCGACACTGGCGATCGATGTGTCGGTGCCGCACATCATGGTCCACACACTCATCGCGGCGGCCGCCGGCGGTGTCGTAGCTATGTTCCTCACCTGGAAGCGCAGCGGCGCGCCCAATGCGGTGGATACGCTCAACGGGGTGCTGGCCGGTCTTGTCGCCATCACTGCGTCGGCCCATGTGGCCACCATCGGTGTCGCCATTGTGATCGGCGGCATTGGCGGTGCGGTAGCGCTGGCGTGTCAGGCATTTCTGGTCCGCATGAAGATTGACGATGCGGTAAGTGCGGTGCCGGTGCATCTGGCTGCCGGCATCTGGGGCACACTGGCTGTCGCCCTGCTCGGCGACTCGTCGCTGTGGGGCACCGGCCATACGCGGCTGGAGCAGCTGGGTGTGCAGGCACTGGGTGTTGCGGTGGCCGGCGTTTATGCCTTCGGCATCGGCTATGTGGCGCTGACCGTCATCAACTGGTTCGTGCCGCTGCGCGTCAGTGCGGACGCCGAGGAGGCAGGGCTCAACGCATCCGAGCATGGTGCGTCCACCACTATTCACGATCTTATCCATGCGATGGACATGCAGCGCCAGACCGGAGATTTCCGCACACGCGTACCGGTGGAGCCCTTCACGGAAGCCGGGCAGATTGCGGCGCAGTACAATCAGGTGCTGGACCGGGTCGACCGCGAGATGACAGCGCGTGAACAGACCGCCGAGCAGCTGCGGTCCGCACGCGACCATGCTGAGATCGCCAACGCCGCCAAGTCGCAGTTCCTCGCCAATATGAGCCACGAGTTGCGCACGCCGCTCAACGCCATCATCGGGTTTTCCGAGATCATGAATGGCGAGGTCTTCGGGCCAGTCGGCAATGAGCAGTACAAGGAATATGTGTCAGACATTCATGACTCCGGCACGCACCTGCTCTCCATCATCAACGACATCCTCGACCTGTCGAAGATCGAGGCCGACAGCTATGACCTCTCAGAGGACGAGCTCGATGTAGATGAGGTCCTCACCGCGTGCGGCCGCATGATCCGTACGCGTGCCGAGAGCGGCCAGCTCACTTTGACCGTCGAGATCGAAGAGAACCTGCCGGCTCTGATCGCCGATGAGCGCGCGCTCAAGCAGATGGTGATCAATCTTGTCTCCAATGCGGTCAAGTTTACGCCGCAGGGGGGTGACGTGGCCCTGCGCGCGCGGCTTGAAGCTGATGGCCGCATTGCCCTTGAAGTGGCGGACACCGGCGTGGGCATTGCGCGCGCCGACATTGCCAAGGCGTTCGAGCCCTTCGCGCAACTGCAGCAGGACGCGACCGTGTTCAAGGCGGATGGCACCGGCCTCGGTCTGCCGCTGACAGCGGCCCTCGCCCGCAGCCATCAGGCGACCCTGGTGGTCGACAGTGAGCCGGGACGCGGCACGGCGATCACCATCCGCTTCCCGCTGGAACGTGTTGTCCGTGAGAAGACCGCTGCTGCCTGATTCGGCGTCAAGCCTGCATGATCAGGGTGCGCGCTGCCGCAAGGGGTATATCCACAACGTCTTCAGCATGCGCGATGCCGATCAGTTTTTCGACCAGCGCCACGGCGGCTTTCGCGGCTGTGGCGGCCGGTTTGCCGTGCAGCCGCTTTGCAAGGTAGGTGGCGGCCACCACGTCTCCTGTGCCGTTGGGTACATCGCGGATGCGGTCGCTTTCCATCACGGTGCAAACGTCTTCTGCATAAAGCCGTGTGGCTAGGTGGTGGGCCGACGAGCCGGGGGCGGAGGTCACCAGGACTTCTGGTACGGCGAGGGAGCGGGCAGCCGCATCAATGTCGGTGGTCTGCGTCAATGGCCAGGGCTGATGGCCAAGGCGTGAGAGCTCAAATAGGTTCGGCGTCGTGATCGTCGCCAGGGGCACCAGCTTCTCTGCAAGGGCCGTAGCTGTCTCTTCAGGGATGTAGAGAGTGCCGTCATCGCCCATGATGGGGTCAACCAGAACCGGCAGGTCGGGGCTGACCTCCTTGAGGCGGGCGATCGTGTCCGCTGCTGCATCAATCTGGTCGGTGCCTGTGAAGTATCCGGTCATGACTGCAGACACGCGGGGCATCCAGCCGCGCTGCCACAGGCTGTCGGTCAGGGCTGTGATGTCCTGCGCTGAGGTGCTGCGCCCGACCGGTGCACCATGGCCGGGATGATGCGCAAGCAGAACCGTCGGCACGGCCCAGACTTCATGACCCAGCATGTTCAGGATGACCTGGGCGGTGGAGTTGCCCACATGGCCGGCAACGACCTGGGACGAAAAGGCGAGTACGGCCATGGCACCATCACGCTTGTGATAACAGGGCGGCATCGGAAGCACGCCTGCTGGCGCGCCGCCGGGTTGCACAATAGAGTGACCGCCGACCGATACAACTCATCCACCAGATCAGGCGATGCGAGACTCCATGCTTCCGCAATTCGATGCCGGCCGCCCGCGCCGCTCCGTCCTTTACATGCCCGGCGCCAATGCGCGCGCGTTGGAAAAAGCCCGCAGCCTTGATGCGGATGCGCTCATCTTCGATCTTGAAGACGCGGTGGCGCCGGATGCCAAGGAGATGGCGCGCCAGCAGGTGGTCGAGGCGGTGTCGGCGGGCGGCTATGGCCCGCGCGAGGTCATTGTCCGGGTCAATGGGCTCGACACGCCCTGGGGAGCGGACGATCTCGCGGCGATCAAGGGGATGGGCGCCGACGGCGTGCTGGTCCCCAAGGTCAACGGCCCGGGTGATATTGATGCCGCGGCGCGCCAGCTCAAGGATGAGCCGGTGTGGGCGATGATGGAAACGCCTGCCGCCCTATTCGCCGCGCAGGAGATCGCCCGGCATCCCCTGTTGTGCGTGCTGGTGATGGGCACCAATGACCTGGTCAAGGAACTCAAGGCCGCGCGCGTTCCCGGACGGGCGCCGCTGGTGACAGCCCTGCAGATGTCGCTGCTTGCAGCGCGCGATGCCGGCTGCATTGCGATTGACGGCGTCTACAACGACATCAAGAACGAAGAAGGGTTTGCAGCGGAGTGTACCCAGGGCCGGGACTTCGGCTTCGACGGCAAGACGCTGATCCACCCGTCACAGATTGCGCCCTGCAATGACATCTTCGCGCCGTCGCCGGATGCGGTCGCTGAGGCGCGCGAGATCATCGCCGCGTTCGATGCGCCGGAAGCGAAAGGCAAAGGGGTCATCACTGTCGGCGGCAAGATGGTGGAACTTCTGCATGCGGAAGAAGCCCGGCGGCTGGTTGCGGTTGCCGATGCCATTGCAGCAAAGGACGCGGCGGCATGAGTAAGTCAAGCGCCGGCAATTTCCTTGAAGACTTTGCAGCCGGTCAGGTGATCAATCACGCGACGCCACGCACGGTGACGGCGGGAGATGCGGCGCTGTACACGGCGCTCTACGGGGTGCGCATCGTATTGCAGTCGTCGGAGACCTTCGCGCGGGCGAGCGGTCTGCACCGGGTGCCGCTGGACGACTGGCTGGTGTTTCACATCGTGTTCGGCAAGACGGTGCCGGACATCTCGCTCAATGCGGTGGCCAATCTCGGTTATGCGGAGGGGCGCTTCGGCGTGCCGGTCTATGCGGGGGACACGCTCAATGCTGTCTCTGAGGTGATCGGCCTCAAGGAAAACTCCAACGGCAAGACCGGCGTCGTCTATGTGCGCACGCGCGGGCTTAACCAGAACGGCCAGGAAGTGCTGTCCTATGTGCGCTGGGTGATGGTGCGCAAGCGCGATGCGGCATCGGTGATCGACGGCCACCCGCCGCCGGACCTCGCAGATCATGTGGCCGCCGAAAGCATCTCGCCGGGCGCCGTGCCGGACATGATCAATTTCGATTTTGCCGCCAGCGGTGAGGCGCATCGCTGGGGGGACTATGCCGCCGGGGAATGCATTGACCACATGGACGGCATGACGGTGGAGGAGGCGGAGCACCAGCTGGCGACACGGCTCTACCAGAACACGGCGCGGGTGCATTTCAACCAGTTTGCGGAATCTCAGGGCCGCTTCGGCAAGCGGCTGATCTATGGGGGCCATGTCATCAGCCTGGCCCGCGCGCTCTCTTTCAACGGGCTGGCCAATGCTGTGAAGGTCGTGGCGCTCAATGGCGGGCGGCATGTGGCGCCGCTGTTTGCAGGCGACACGGTGTTTGCATGGAGCGAGGTGCTGGAGACGGCCGGAATTGCCGGCCGTGACGATGCGGGCCTGTTGCGGCTGCGGATGATTGCCACCAAGGACCATCCGTGTGCTGATTTCCCGAGACCGGACCAGAACGACAGTGTCATCCTCGATCTCGATATGTGGGTCGCGGTGCCGCGTTAGGCGTTCAGCTTGCTACCTGCACGGCAGCAAATGCCTCCGGCGTCAGTTCGGCGTCGATGGCCGCACGCAGGGCGGCGAGGGCGGGGCCGCGGGCCTTCGCCTTGCTGCCGGCATGGGCGGTCATGTCGATCTGCGTGAGTCTGTGGGCAGCGTAACGGGCCTGGTCCATCAGCTGCTCGGCGGGCACGACCTTGTCGACGAAGCCCGCAAGGGCGGCTTCCGCCGGGGGCAGCATTTCGCCGGTCATCAGGCAGCGGTTGAAATGCGCCGGCGTCAGGCGGTGGCGGGCCAGCTCGATGGCGAATTGCGGCAGGGTGAGGCCGATCTTCACCTCGTTCATGCCGATCGTGTAGTCGCCCTCCGCCGCAAGGCGCAGGTCGGCGGCGAGCATCAGGAAGGCGCCCATGGGATAGGTGTGACCGGCGCAGGCGGTGACCACCGGCTTGGGGCACCCGAGTATGCGTTCGGCCAGTTCAGCGCCCAGCCGCAGCATGGCAAGCGTTCCCTCCAGACCGGACGCAAAGACCGACAGGTCAAACCCTGCCGAAAAGACCTTTGCGCTGCTGGCCAGCAGGATGACTTTCGTATCGGGGTCGGATGTCGCGGCCTCGAAGGCGTCATGCAGGTCGGTGAGCATTGCCGGCGACATGGCGTTGACCTTGCCGTCATCCATGGTCAGCGTGGCAACGCCGTCCCGGGCCGTCACGGTGATGCGGGGGCTGCCGGACATGATGCGTCTCCTTCGTCTGGGGTTTGGGGCGTTACGGGTAGAGGTAGCTGATGGTGGCGAGGGCCACGGCGACCAGCTTTTCCTCACCCTTGTGCAGGCACGAGACCTTGGCCTCGGTGACGCTCTGGGTCTTGCCGCGGCGGATGATCCGGGCCCGGACGATGGCGCGGTCGCCGACCGACGGCCGCAGGATGTTGATCTTGTATTCGGCTGTGACGGCGCCCAGGGCCCCGTCGGGCCGCATGGTGCCCGCCACAGCGGCGCAGGCATTGTCTGCGAGGTAGCCGATCACGCCCCCGTGGATAAAGCCGTTCTGCTGGCTCAGCTCCTCGCGGTTGTCGACCGAGAGTTCGAGGAAGCCTTCGTCGATGCCGGTGACGAAGGCATCTACCAGCCGCGTGAAGGGTTGGGCTGTGACGGTCGAGGCCACCCGCGCCAGTTCCTTTGGCAGCGCTGACGGGTCTACCGGTGTGATCGGCTCAAGCGGCTGAATGGTCATGTGCTGTCGTCCCCTGACGTGATGATCGTGTCCGCATCAAGGATCAGATTTCATGATGGCCGCGGTGCTGCACAATTCCTGCGGGGCGCAAGATGGTTTGCGTACTTACACAGCTGTCAGTGTGTCGTTACGTCAGCCGGAGTGCTTTGCATTTGCGCAAACAGGTTTGCGGGCGCCGGTCTGGCTGGCGCGTTAGCGGAACAGGGCCCGTTCACGGTCATCCAGCCGGCGGGCGACGCCTTCTTCTTCCAACACGACGCTGTCCGGGGTGAGGGCAAAGCTGCCATCCGCCGCCTCGATGAAGCGGCAGGTGATGCGGCCGGGAATGACGGCGCCTTCCGGTGGCCCGGGCGGCAGCACCCGCTCATAGGGCATCGCGATTTCCAGCGTGTGCCGAAGCTCCGGGATGCCGCCGTCCGGCGTCTCGACCTGATGTGCCCGCTGCGCAAGGGTCTGGCGGGCGCCGCGGATGATCAGACCCTCGTCCGGATCCGCGCCCTGCGGGATGCCGAACAGGCGCTCGAAACCCTGCTGGCAGCTGTGGACATGCGGCACCGACAGGCTGGTAAGGCCTGAATCGGCGGTTCCTGAGGGCGTCTGCGCCAGGGCCGCGCCGGCCATGCCCAGGGCAGCAGACACGGGGATCAGAAAGAGGGAGCGAAACAGGTGGGGCATCGGGTGTCCTCATCAGTATTCGGGGGCACCCCCTTTTGGGGCGGTGGCGTATCCTTGCCGCCATTCGTGTCCCAAAGATGATGGCAGCGGGCAAAATTGGGCCCTTCCGTTGCGTCATTGGCTTTTGCATGCCCGCCGGACGAATTGTCTCAGGCGCTGGACAGGCCCCGGACCGGGGCTAGGTCCAAGTGTTTCCGGGGGATTTTCAGCGGCGCCGGTTTGCCTCGCGCGCGGCGCCGCGATAAGTAACCGCGTGACGGGGTTTTCCCCACGGAATCAAGGTTTTTGAGAGGCGTTCGCAAATGGCTGACACACCGGTCGAGCCGGCATTGAGAGAGCGGCCCATGTCGCCGCATCTGGGCATCTACACGCCCCTGATGTCGATGGTGATGTCCATCGTCCACCGCATCACCGGTGTAGGGCTGTTCTTCGGCACGCTCATTCTGGCGTGGTGGCTGGCCGCGGCGGCCACGGGCCCGGAAGCCTATGCGACTTTCATGGGCGTCGCTGACAGCCTGATCGGGCGGCTCGTGCTGTTCGGCTACACCTGGGCGCTGATCCACCACATGCTCGGCGGCATCCGTCACTTCATCTGGGATACGGGCCGCGGCTTCGAGCTGGGCACGATCGATCTTCTGGCCTGGGGCACGCTGATCCTCTCCGTCACCCTGACGCTGGTGATCTGGTTCGCCACCTTCACACCTGCAGGAGGCGCCTCATGAGCGATCTTCGTACGCCCCGCGCCAAGGTCCGCGGTCTCGGCTCTGCCAAGGACGGCACCGGCCATTTCATCGCCCAGCGGGTCACCGCCATTGCCATGGTGCCGCTCGGCATCGCGCTCATTGCCGCCATCATTTCCCAGATTGGCGCCGAGCACGAAAGCTTTACATCCTTCATGGGCAACCCGCTGGTGGCGGTCGGCTTCCTGCTGCTGATCTTTACCGGCACCTATCACATGCGGCTCGGTATGCAGGTGGTCATTGAGGACTACGTGCATGGCGAAGGCCTGAAAGTGCTGGCGCTTCTCGGCAGCACCTTCTTTGCAATCGTTATCGCTGCCGTGGCCGGCTTCTCGGTCCTGAAACTGGCACTGGGCGCGTAAGAGGACATCTGGATGAGCACCAACGGGTCAACGAACGGAACGGGCAACGGCGCTGCCACCAATGGCAAGAGCGGCCCTGCTTACGACATCATCGACCACACCTTCGATGTGGTGGTGGTCGGCGCCGGCGGCTCCGGCCTGCGCGCCACGCTGGGCTGCGCGGAAGCCGGCCTCAGGACGGCCTGCATCTCCAAGGTGTTTCCCACCCGCTCGCACACCGTTGCGGCGCAGGGCGGCATCTCGGCGTCGCTCGGCAATATGGGCGACGATGACTGGCGCTGGCACATGTACGACACCGTCAAGGGGTCAGACTGGCTGGGCGACCAGGACGCCATTGAATATCTGTGCCGCAATGCGCCGGATGCCGTATACGAGCTTGAGCATTTCGGCGTGCCGTTCTCGCGTACCGAAGAAGGCAAGATCTACCAGCGCCCCTTCGGCGGCATGACCACCAATTTCGGTGAAGGCATTGCCCAGCGCACCTGCGCGGCCGCGGACCGCACCGGCCACGCCATCCTGCACACGTTGTACGGCCAGGCCGTGCGCCACAATGCCGAGTTCTTCATCGAGTATTTCGTGCTCGACCTCATCATGAATGAGGGTCGGTGTGTTGGTGCCATGGTCCTCAACATGGATGACGGGACCATCCACCGGTTCCGCGCCAACATGGTGATCCTGGCGACCGGCGGCTACGGCCGCACCTATTTCTCCTGCACCTCCGCGCATACCTGCACGGGCGATGGCAACGCCATGGTGCTGCGCGCCGGCCTGCCGCTGCAGGACATGGAGTTCGTGCAGTTCCACCCGACCGGCATTTACGGGTCAGGCTGTCTGATCACCGAAGGCTCGCGCGGCGAAGGCGGCTACCTCACCAACTCCGAGGGTGAGCGCTTCATGGAGCGCTATGCCCCCTCCGCCAAGGACCTCGCGTCGCGCGACGTGGTCTCGCGCTCCATGAGCATGGAAATCCGCGAGGGCCGCGGTGTGGGCGAGGAAGGTGACCACATCTATCTGCACCTTGATCACCTCGATCCGAAGATCCTGGCGGAACGCCTGCCGGGCATCTCCGAATCCGCACGCATCTTTGCCGGTGTGGACGTGACCAAGGAGCCGATCCCGGTGCTGCCGACCGTGCACTACAATATGGGCGGTATCCCGACCAACTATCACGGTGAAGTCGTGGCGCCGAAGGACGGCGACCCGGATGCGGTCGTGCCGGGCCTGATGGCCATCGGCGAAGCGGCCTGCGTGTCCGTGCACGGCGCCAACCGGCTTGGCTCCAACTCGCTGATCGACCTTGTGGTGTTCGGTCGTGCGTCCGGTCTGCGCTGTGCGGAAATCCTGACGCCGGGCGAGTCACAGCCGGACCTGCCGGCGGATGCGGGTCATAACGCGCTGGAGCGTCTCGACCGCTTCCGCTATGCAGATGGCGGCACGATGACCGCCGAGCTGCGCCTGCAGATGCAGAAGAACATGCAGACCAACTGCGCCGTGTTCCGCACCGGCGAGACGCTGGAAGAAGGCGTCAAGCAGATGGCCGACATCTATTCCGGCCTGCCGGACATCAAGGTCACCGACCGGTCGATGATCTGGAATTCCGATCTCATCGAAACGCTTGAGTTCGACAATCTGATCGCCCAGGCGGTGGTCACCATGGGCTCCGCGGAAAACCGCAAGGAAAGCCGCGGCGGTCATGCCCGTGAGGATTATCCGGACCGGGACGATGAGAACTGGATGCAGCACACCCTTGCCTGGGTCGACGACAAGGGCCAGGTGTCGCTCGATTTCCGTCCGGTGCACAGCTACACGATGAGCAATGACGTGCAGTACATCGCGCCCAAGGCGCGCGTCTATTAAGCGTTAAAGAGGACTTAGAACACATGGTCGAACTGACGCTGCCGCGTAACTCGAAGATCAACGGCAAGGGCAAGGCGCACAAGGCGCCGGCGGGGTCCAAGCAGGTCAAGACCTTCAAGGTCTACCGCTGGTCGCCGGACGATGACGAGAACCCGCGCGTGGACACCTATGAAGTGGACCTTGCGACCTGCGGGCCGATGGTTCTGGACGCGCTCATCAAGATCAAGAACGAGATGGACTCGACCCTGACCTTCCGGCGCTCCTGCCGCGAAGGCATCTGCGGGTCCTGTGCGATGAATATCGACGGCACCAACACGCTGGCCTGCACCAAGGCCATCGATGAGGTGAAGGGCGACGTAGCGGTCTATCCGCTGCCGCACATGCAGGTCGTGAAGGACCTCGTTCCCGATCTCACGAACTTCTACGCGCAGCACGCGTCCATCGAGCCGTATCTCAAGACCGATACGCCGGCGCCGGAGAAGGAATGGAAGCAGAGCCGCGAGGACCGCGAGAAGCTCGACGGTCTGTATGAGTGCATCCTGTGTGCCTGCTGCTCGACCGCGTGCCCGAGCTACTGGTGGAACCAGGACCGCTATCTCGGCCCCGCCGCGCTGCTGCAGGCCTATCGCTGGCTGGCGGACAGCCGCGACGAAGCCAAGGGCGAGCGTCTGGACAATCTGGAAGACCCGTTCCGGCTCTACCGCTGCCACACCATCATGAACTGCGCCAAGGCATGCCCGAAGGGCCTGTCACCGGCCAAGGCCATTGCCGAAATCAAGAAGATGATGGTCGAGCGTCAGGTCTGACGCCGAAGCCTTCGCTCTTTTGACGGCCCGCTGCTTCGGTGGCGGGCCGTCTGCATTTCAAGCATGGCTGGCCGGTTATCCCCGCATGGCGCAGCCGGTGTATACTGGCACCCATGAGCATTGCAGCCCTTCACCACGTTCAACTGGCCATGCCCGCAGGCGGCGAGGATGATGCGCGCCGGTTCTATGGCGAGTTGCTGGGTTTGCCGGAAGTGCCCAAGCCCGCAGAACTGGCGAAGCGTGGCGGCTGCTGGTTTGAGGAAGGCGACATCCGCATCCATATGGGCGTCGAACAGGACTTCCGCCCGGCGAAGAAGGCGCACCCGGCCTTTCAGGTTACAGATATTGATATGATCCGGTCCCGGATGATTGCCGGCGGCGCCGACGTCAGGGATGACGACGCGCTGGAAGGCTTCCGCCGCTTCTTCGTCGCCGACCCCTTCGGCAACCGCATCGAGATTCTGCAGCCGCTCTAGAACGCGGATCGCAATGTGAGGCTGAGCTGGGTGCGGTTGACGTCGCTGCGGCCGAGATCGGCGTTGATGCCTGCATTAATCAGCAGGGACGACCCGGCTCGGACGGCGATGCCGCCGCCGGCGCGTATCCAGTCGGCATCACGGGCGAGGCCGGTCGTCTGGAAGGTCGTGCCCGGCGCGCCTGCGAAACTGGCGGTAACAACAGGAGCGTCGTCCTCAAACTCATGGACCCAGCCGGCGCTGGCATAGGGGGCGACGTCCCATCCGAATACCGAGAATTCGTGCGCGGCCTGGACGCCAAGGGTCGACGTCAGTGAGTCTTCCTTGCTCTCGCCGACGGTCAGGCCGAAGGCACCGGCGCCGCGTTCGACATAAGCATCGGTCTGGGTATGGGCATAGTCGAGGGACAGGACGGGTCCCACGCTGGTCTGGCCGATGCGGGTGACGTAGCCGGCACGCAGGCCTGCTGAGATGGTCGTACCGGATGTATCGCTCTGGGCGTTGATCTGTGTCGCGCCGACGCGGGCAATGCGCGATGTATCGGACGACGTGGCGGCGGCACCAGCATAGGCATCCACATAGAGGTCGCCGCCGAGAACCGGCGACCCGGGCGCGGACCGCCAGGTGCCGTAGAGGCTCCCACCGTAAGCCCGCTGTTCGGTGTTGCCGCCGAAGGACATGTCGCTGGAGGTGGCGGCGACGGTGGCGGCCACGCCGAGCGCGAGGTCCGGCGTCACGCGATAATCGATGCCGGCGGTGATGCCGCTGGTGGTGAAGTCCTGTCTGCCGCCTGGCACATCCGTGTCGCCGAAGCTGACATCGCCTGCCACGAAGACCCCGACGTCATCCGGCAGGGCGAACGCCGGGGCGTGCGGGAAGGCGCTGGACTTTGCTTCGTCTTCCGCGTCGCGGGCGCGTTTGACGGCGCTCATCAGTGCATCGCGGTTGCTGCCGCTGTCGGCGAGCTGTGCGCCCGCAAGACGCAATTGCGCCACGGTTACGCCGCGGGCCCCGTTGCGCAGGGCCGCGGTGCGAATGCCGAGCTGGTTGGCGAGGGTTGCGGCATAGGAGAAGCCGCTGGCGCTCTGGGAGAAGCCCTGGGTCGGCGTCAGCGTCGCAAACAGGGTCTCGCGAGCGTCGGCATCCAGGACAGCCAGTTGCGACAGCACGGCGTCGACGGTCGTGTTGCCGGTGCCGCGCAGGGCATCAAGGGCTGCGCCGATGCTGCGGCCGGTGGCGCTGCTGGAGGTTTCGGCGAAGCTTTGGGCGCCGATGCTCAGGCGCACGTCGTTGGCGTTTACCTGCACGTTGCTGACCTTGAGGGTGCCGGGCAGGGTGTCCTGCACCTGAGCAAAAGTGCCTGTGACGCCGCCACCGGCAGTGACGATCACGTAGTCCGTGTCGGAGAGGGGAATTGTGCCGCCGGGGACAAGGCCGACAGAGAGCGTGCCGCCCAAGGTGGCAGAGCCGGTGACCGCAAGCCGGTCTGCGCTGGTGCGATCGATCTCAATGGCCAGCACACCATTCGCGGTCTGCACGAAATTTCCGTTGACCGTCAGCACACCGATGGAGTTGCCGGGGGCAACGATTGCGCTGGTGTTGAGAACCTGGGATGCCGCGATGGTACCCGCGCCGCTCAGGATGCCGCCTGACATGTCGAAGGCGCCGAGCGTGTTGAGGTCGCCGTTGACGGCAGTGGCGCCTGCGGTCATCTGTGCGCCGATAATAACATCCAGGTCGTTTCCAGCGGCAACCGCCAGATTGCCGCCACCGATGGTGAGACGGTCGATTTCATAATCGTCATCGACGGTCGTCGTTCCCGGCTGGGTCAGCGAGACCTGATAGAACTTCACCGGAGCCCCAACGCGAAAGACAACGTCTTCGTTGTCGGGGACTACGCCGCCGGACCAGTGTCCGGCTGCGCTCCAGGCGCTATCGCCTCCAGCAGACGCCGTGTGCTGAAGCGGCATGTTCTCATCAATCCAGTCATTGAGCGGGGCGACCGGCGCGTAGACGATGAACTCGCCATAGCCACCGTCGCGGTCACGGTCGACGAGATTCACGCTTGAATTGTTGACGGCGATGATCATGCGCTTGCCATCGATCGTGGCCCAGAGCGCGCCGCCCGAGTCGCCGCCGCCGGCAGCGCCTTCGAGCGCGAGCGCCGTCGATGACCCGGTCTGACTGTCTCCGGGTGTCAGCGGGTCGTCGAAATCAAAGATGAAGGCGTTTTCCCCGTCGCTATGGAAGCGGTTACCATCAATGAGGCGGTCTACCGTATCGATCTCGTCGAGGATATTGGTGGCGATGCGACGGATGTCGTCATCATTGCCGCTGCCGTTCGACCCGGTTCCTGAAGATCCGTAGCCGACGAGAGTGATCTGAGTGCCCGTCGCCGGGTTGGCGGTCACGCGTTCGGCGAAGGGAAGGTTTGTGATCGGCGTGGCGAGCGTGATGACCGCTACGTCCTGCATGTCGGCAACGCCGGGGCTATGGCCATAGTCAGGGTGCAGCGTGATGGAGGCAAAGTCGGATTGGCGTGCACCATAGGTCCCGACAGGCCCGAAACTGACCCCGGCATTTGCAAGGCCGGGTGTGACTGACCTGTCATCTTCGAGGAAACAGTGCGCTGCGGTCAGCACAGTGCGCTCGTTGAGCAGCGTACCCGTGCAGAAGTTTCCGCCGGCGTTCACGATGTTGCCGACATTGGAAAAGGTGTTGTCGAAATCGCCGTAGTTGCCGATGCCGCCAACATTAGCGGCGACGTCGTCGCGGATGTTGATGGCGTAGGCCGGTCCCTGCAGTGCAGGCAATACAGCGGTGAGCGCCACGGCGATGCGGCGTGTGGATCGGTTCATATCGGTGTCTTCCCCCGGGTACGTTGCTGCCCCCATCGCAGCATTCGGACCTGTCCCCGGCCCAGCTTTTAGCCAAATCCCGCCGCTGAGTCATGCCTCGGGCGCGCGATTGCGTTAACGGGGCTTGCATTGTTTCGATATTTCGACCATATTCAAAATATGAAAACGATAGATGCCGTTGAAGCCTTCGCCGCCCTTGCTCAGGAGACCCGTCTTGAGGTGTTCCGGCTGCTGGTGAAAGCCCATGATCCCGACCCCGCAAAGGGCGGCCTGCCGGCGGGTGACATTGCCACCCGCATGGGCATCGCCCCGGCCACGCTGTCCTTCCACCTGAAGGAACTGGCCCGTGCCGGTCTGCTGGTCAGCCGCAAGGAGGGGAGGTCGGTCATCTATCGCGCGCAGTTCGACAAGGTCGCCGCGGTTGCGGACTTCCTGCTCGAGGACTGCTGTCAGGGCCGTTGCGGGGTGTGCGTCAGCACCACTGCGGCGGCGGAAACCGTCTAGCTGAAAGGAACGCGCCCATGAGCCGCCTGCATATCTCCGTCACCGTCACCGACATGTCCGAAGCCACGAAGTTCTACGCCGCCATGTTCGGCGCGGAGCCAACGGTGCTGAAGGACGACTATGCGAAGTGGATGCTGGAGGACCCGCAGGTCAATTTCGCAATCCAGACCCGAGAAGGGGCGCCGGGCGTCTCGCATCTGGGGATACAGGCGGAAGACGCTGCTGAGCTTGAGACGCTGTACGCGCGCTTCGCCGAGGCCAGTGACACGGTGTTTGAGGAAGGCAAGACAGAGTGCTGCTACGCGCAGTCGGAAAAAAGCTGGGTCGAAGATCCGACCGGCGTTGCGTGGGAAGCGTTTGTCACAACCGGCGTGCAGGATGAGTTCGGCAAGGTGCTCGATCGTGACCAGGTCGCCGCGCAGCTGGCGCAGGCGACCCCGGGTGCGTCGACCTGTTGCTGCGGATAACCAGACTGTCCATGAGGGAGGACCCGATGTCTGAATCATACAATGTGCTGTTTCTGTGTACCGGCAACTCGGCACGCAGCGTGATGGCGGAAAGCATTCTCAATCGTATCGGCAAGCCGAAATTCACTGCCCACAGCGCCGGCAGCCACCCCAAGGGGATGGTCAATCCCGGTGCGCTGGCTTTGCTGCAGAAGCTGAACTATCCGACCGCCGAACTGCGCTCAAAGAGCTGGGACGAGTTTGCTGGCGACGACGCGCCGCCGCTCAATTTCGTCTTCACGCTCTGCGACGATGCGGCGGGCGAGGTCTGTCCGATCTGGCCCGGCCAGCCGATGACCGCGCATTGGGGCTTTGAAGACCCTGCTGCCGCCACCGGTTCGGAAGCCGAGGTCGCGCAGAAATTTGCCGAGATCTACGGGCAGATCGAACGGCGGCTGGAGATCTTCGTGAGCCTGCCGATTTCCTCGCTTGACCGACTGACACTGCAGAAGCGCCTCGACGACATCGGCCGCGACCTCTCGGAAGCGGGATAAGTCAGACCATGGGGGAGTACACACTGACCCGCCGCCTCGCGGCTGAGGCGGCGGGAACCGCTATTCTTGTCGGCACCGTTGTCGGCTCCGGCATCATGGGGGCCGCGCTGGCCGGCGGAAATGATGCGGTTGCGCTGCTCGGCAATACGATTGCCACCGGCGCCATTCTCGTCGTGCTGATCATGGTGTTCGGGCCCGTGTCCGGCGCGCATTTCAATCCTGCCGTCACCTTCGCCTTCATGCTCAAGCGGGACATCACACTCGCCGCTGCGCTGGCCTATGTGGTGGTTCAGATCGGTGGTGGTCTGGCCGGCACGGCGATGGCACATGCCATGTTCGAACTCGATATCGTCCAGAGTGCCGCGACTGTCCGCGAAGGTCCGCCGCAGTGGCTGGGGGAGTTTCTGGCGACATTCGCGCTGCTGGCGTCCATCCTGGCGCTGCTGAGAACGCGTCCTGAAGCCATTCCCTACGCGGTCGGGCTGGTGATTACGGCAGGCTACTGGTGGACGTCCTCCACCTCCTTTGCCAATCCGGCGGTCACCGTTGCCCGTGCGTTCACCGACACGTTCTCGGGCATCCGGCCTGACGATGTGGCGCCGTTTATTGCCGCTCAACTGATTGCCGCAGGGGCAGCGGTCGGTTTCTTCGGCTGGTTGTACAAGGACCGCTGATCCCGCTTCGCGGAGTGCGGCCGGAGCCGTGTGCTCCGGCTTGCGGCCCCGCCCCTGATGGCGCTAAGTGACCGTCAACAAGGTCACACCGACAGGGAGGCGGGCTCGTCCCGCATCAGCGCCATGGCGACAGAACTCCACCACTTCATCAACGGTGCGCAGGTGAAAGGCACCAGCGGCACGTTTTACGACGTGTTCAACCCGAACACCGGCGAAGTACAGGCGCTGACGCCGCTGGCGACGGCGGACGAGACCCGCGCGGCCATTGCCGCGGCGGAAGCGGCGTTTCCGGCGTGGTCGCAGGTCAATCCCCAGCGCCGGGCGCGGGTGATGTTCGAGTTCAAGCGGCTCGTCGAAGCCAACATGGACGAGCTGGCGGAGCTTCTGTCCAACCAGCACGGCAAGGTCATTGCCGACTCCAAGGGCGACATCCAGCGCGGCATCGAGGTGATTGAGTTCGCCTGTGGCATTCCGCATCTGCAGAAGGGCGAATTCACCGAAGGCGCGGGCCCCGGCATCGACATGTATTCGATGCGCCAGCCGTTGGGCGTATGCGCGGGCATCACGCCTTTCAACTTCCCGGCGATGATTCCGATGTGGATGTTCGGCGTGGCGATTGCCTGCGGCAACACCTTTGTCTGCAAGCCGTCGGAAAAGGATCCTGGCGTGCCGCTGCGTCTGGCGGAGCTGATGATGGAAGCGGGCGCGCCTGAAGGCGTGCTCAATGTCGTCAACGGCGCCAAGGAGGCCGTGGATACGCTGCTGACCGACCCGCGCGTCGAAGCGGTGAGCTTTGTCGGTGCCTCCGCGACAGCGGAATACATCTATGCTACCGGCGCGGCGCACGGAAAGCGGGTGCAGGCCATGGGCGGCGCCAAGAACCACGCCATCATCCTGCCGGATGCGGATATGGACGGCGTCGTGAACGATCTGATCGGCGCAGGCTATGGCTCCGCCGGCGAACGCTGCATGGCGATCTCGGTCGCTGTGCCCGTGGGCGAAGACACGGCGAACCGCCTGGTCGAAAAGCTCGTGCCGCGCGTTGAATCGCTGAAGGTCGGCACCTCGACTGATCCGGATGCGGATTATGGGCCGGTCGTCACCGCCGAGCACCGCGAGAAGATCAAGAGCTATATCGACATGGGCGTGAAGGAGGGGGCCGAGCTTCTGGTCGATGGCAGGGACTTTTCCCTTCAGGGCTATGAAGACGGGTTCTTCCTCGGCGGGTCGCTGTTCGACAAGGTGACGCCGGAGATGACGTCGTACCAGGAAGAGATCTTCGGACCGGTGTTGCAGATCGCCCGTGCCGACACGCCGGAGGAAGCCATTGCGCTGCCGTCGAAGCATCAGTACGGCAACGGAGTCGCCATCTTCACGGAGGACGGCAACGCGGCGCGCAACTTCGCATCCAAGGTGAATGTCGGCATGGTCGGCATCAATGTGCCGATCCCGGTGCCGCTGGCATACCATTCCTTCGGCGGCTGGAAGCGGTCCGCCTTCGGCGATACCAACCAGCACGGCACCGAGGGCGTGAAGTTCTGGACCAAGGTCAAGACAGTCACCGCGCGCTGGTCGCGCGGCAATGAGGGCGCCAGCTTCGTCATCCCGACAATGAAGTAGTGCCTTCGACCTGAAAATTGGTCAGGGAAGATTGACGCAAATGGCTCTGTCATCCGGCGGGGCCATTTGTCTTTTCTGCGCGGCTGACCTGCCAGGAGGCCATGACCATGTCCGCAAATTTCGATCTCGATGCCTATCTTGCCCATATCGGCTATGACGGCCCGCGCGCGCCAACGCTGGAGGTGCTGAAGGCAGTGCATTACCGCCAGGCGCTGACGGTGCCGTTCGAGAATCTCATGGTGCTGGCGGGCGAGCCGCCGAAGCTCGACATCGCGTCGCTGCAGGAGAAGATCATCCAGCGCGGACGAGGCGGGTATTGCTTTGAGGTGAACGCGCTGCTGGCAACCGCGCTTGAGGCGCTCGGCTTCTGCGTGACGCGTCTGATGGCGCGGGTGCGGTGGAAGACGCCGGAGGATGTGCCGACCGGGCGGACCCATATGCTGCTGCAGATCGACCTGCCCGAAGGCAGTTATCTCGCGGATGCCGGGTTCGGCGGCATTACCATGACCGGGCCGATTCCGTTCAAGGCCGGCGAGGTTCTGGAGACACCGCATGAGCCGCGCCGCCTGGTACGGGTTGATCAGGCTGTCGATACGTGGGAGCTGCAGGTGCTGCTGGGCAACGCCTGGGCCCCGGTCCATCAGTTCACCCGCGAGGCGCAGACGGATGCCGACTACGCCCTGTCGAACTGGTTCACGGCCACCCATCCGGAGTCGATCTTCGTTCAGTATCTCATCGCGGCGCGCCCGCAGGCCGACCGGCGTGTGACCCTGTTCAATACCGAGCTGACCCTGCGTGACCGTGATGGCCGGGCGCAGGTCACGCAGCTCGAAACGCCGGACGACATCGCCGGTGCGCTAGAGACCCATTTCGACCTGCCGGTGTCGCAGGAAGCCCGGGCATCCATTCTGGCGCCGCGTCTCGACGAATGGCGGAGGCTCGGGGCAGACTAGGGGTCATGGACCTCAAATCGACCCGCTACGCCGTTGATGACGGCATCGCCACCATCACCCTCCACCGGCCCGAGCGCATGAATGCGTGGACCGGTCGCATGCACACGGAATACCGGTATTCGCTGGAACAGGCGGAAGCCGACCCGGATGTGCGTGTTGTCATTGTCACCGGCGAAGGCCGTGCCTTCTGTGCCGGGGCCGACATGCAGGCGCTGGAAGGGCACGCCGCCAAGGGCGCCTACGACTCGGGCACCACGGCGGACATCCCCAAGCCGGGCTTCGGTGTGCGGCCCGAGTTTGACCAGAACTTCGCGTATCACTTCGGCCTCACCAAGCCTGTGATCGCCGCCCTGAACGGCGCGGCGGCGGGGGTCGGCCTGGTCTTGGCCTGTTACGCCGATATCCGGTTCGCGGTGCCCGGCGCCAAGCTGACGACGGCGCATGGCCGCTTCAACATGCCTGCGGAGTATGGTCTGTCCTGGTTGCTGCCGCGGATCGTCGGTCTCGCCCGCGCCAATGATCTGCTGATGTCGAGCCGGGTGTTCCTGACCGACGAGGCTTACGACATGGGTCTGATCAACCGGCTCGTCGCGCCGGAAGACCTGATGGCGGACGTCACCGCCTATGCTCGCCAGCTTGCTGACGGTGTGGCACCGCACTCGCTGGCGGCGACGAAGCGGCAGATCTATGTGGACCAGCACCGCGATGTCGGCGCCTCCGTCGCGGAAGCCGACCGCCTGCTCGACGAGATGGTGGCCGAGCCGGACTACAAGGAAGCGGTGAAGGCCTGGACCGGCAAGCGCAAGGCCAGGTGGACCTGGCCGCGCGGTTGATCAGAGCCGACTTGCCGTAGCACGGCAAAGCCGCTAATCGGCAGCCATGTCCAAGCCTTCATCCACCATTGATGCCTACCGGGCGCTTGTGCAGTCCGGGGCGATCGAGCATGACCCGGCGCAGGAAGCTGCCGCCGATCAGCTGCAGATGCTGCATGACGCGCTCAAGGGGTATGAGCCGGGAAAGAAGCGCGGGCTGTTCGGCCTTGGCGGCGCGGTCGAAGCGCCGCGCGGCCTCTATCTGCATGGGGGTGTCGGGCGCGGCAAGTCGATGCTGATGGATCTCTTCTTCGCCCATGCACCGGTGAAGAAGAAGGAGCGCATCCACTTTCACGATTTCATGCAGGACGTGCATGGCCGCGTGCATGCATGGCGTCAGCGTGAGAAGCAGGGCAAGACGCCAAGAAGTGCCGGGGGCGATCCCATTCCGTCGGTTGTCGACACGATCATGACGCGCACGACGCTTCTGTGCTTCGACGAGTTTCAGGTGACCGACATCACCGATGCCATGATCCTGGGCCGGCTGTTCACGGCGTTGTTCGAGCGTGGGCTCGTGGTGGTGGCGACGTCCAACCGCGAACCGGGTACGCTCTATGAGAACGGCCTCAACCGGCAGCTGTTCCTGCCCTTCATCGATCTCCTGCGCCAGCAGATGGACGTGATGGAGCTGGAGGCTGCGGCTGACTACCGGCTCAAGCATCTTGCCGGTGCGCCGGTCTACCACCAGCCGCTCGGTCCTGATGCCGCGGCGGCGATGGATGATGCGTGGGGACGTCTCGTGGCAGGCGTCAGACCCGCGCCCTGCACGGTCGAGGTCAAGGGCCGCAAGGTCCAGGTGCCGCGCGCGGCGATGGGGGTTGCGCGGTTCCACTTTGACGACCTGTGCCGCAAGCCGCTGGGGCCTGCCGATTACCTCAAGATCGCCCGCAGCTTTCACACGCTGCTGGTCGACGAGATTCCGGCGATGGGGCCGCAGTCGCGCAACGAGGCCAAACGCTTCGTGACGCTGATCGATGCGCTGTACGAGAACAAGACCAAGCTTGTGTGTTCGGCTGAAGCGGCGCCGGAAGCGCTCTATCCCGCCGGCGACGGCTCATTCGAATTCGAGCGCACGGCGTCACGCCTGTTCGAGATGCAGAGCGAAAGCTACATGGCCGCGGGCCACGCGGTCTGACATCCGGCACGAAAAAGGCCGCCCCGAGGGAGCGGCCTTTTCTGACTGTGTCGGGTGATCCTGCGTCTAGTCGGGGATCGGCGCCATCTGGGCGCGGGCGATGATCTGCTGGATGCGGGTTTCGCGCGTCGGCAGTTCCGGCACGATGGTGGCGCCGTCGCTGCGCTTGGCGGCGAGCGGCTGTGGCATCACGACCGGCTCGGCAGACGCGAGGATCACGCGCGGTGCGGCTGCGGGTGCCGGCTGAACATCAGCGCCATCAAGGAACGGACGGTCACTGGCGCGCTGGGCGGCCAGCAGGTCGTCCATGGAATGGCTGGGCCCGTAGGTGGCCGACATCATGCCGAAGGAGACCCGGCGCATGTCACCGCGATCGCTGTCGCGAATGTCGCGCTCAACAGCCTCGATGGATGCGATGTCCATATTGTAGTCGGGCACGATCGGCGCAAAGCCGAGCTGGACGGCTGTCGGGTCGAGGCCTGCGACCTGGTACTCGCCTGAGCGGTCAAAGGTGGGTTCGGCGTCGTCATTGTCCTGCAGGGCGACGATGATGCCCTGGAAGGAATCTTCGGCTTCCGGCGAGCCATAGGGCACGCAGATCGGGCGGCCGCGGAGAATGGCTTCAATGAACCGGCAGTCCTCCCCAACAATGGCGGAGACCACGTGCTCGGTGAGGTCGCGGCCTGACATGATGGAAGACGCAATGCCTGCAGCGGTGGAGAGCTGGCTGACCGTGATGGCGCCGATCACCGGGGCCGCACAGCCGCCAAGCGACAGGGTGCCTGCGACAACGGCAAGCGGTGCTGCCCATCTGCGGAAACGGCTCCGTTTCGGTGCCGCGACCACAGCTTGCGCCGCATCCAACTCATACACAGGCTGATTCATGTCTCTAACGCCCCCAAAGCTGTCCTTGCGGCGGGTGGAATAGGTCCACTCACAAGCAAAAACACTGCCAGGCAATCGCTGCTAAGCCCCCGGTTCCCCGCCGGTTTCGCCCGGGTCCTGCTTGCCGCAGCGCATGGTGCGCTGGCGATGGACACCGGATGGGCTTTGTCTGTGTGGACTGCCTGCCCCCAAAACTCCGCCAATTCTGCCGGTTTCGGGCCGCCACGGGCACAAGTCCCACTGGCGTTCCGCTTATGCGGGCTGGCGCATGATCCCCCGTTTCCGGGGCCCCATTCATGGACCACACCCACCGATAATCGGCAGATTTGACTAAGAAACTGTGACTCCGGACCGGCCCGCGTGTCAAACGGGAACGCCAGTATGATTAATTCCCGGCAGGACTTTTGACGGACCTGTGCCTGATCGGGCGCAGGTCCCGGATCCGGACAGGAATCAGGCGCGAAAACCGTCCCGATACGGGAGCGCGCAGCGGCTGCTTGCGCCGGTCCCGGCCATGGGATAGGTGAAGCCCAGCAATCTTAACCCGAGTGCCGCGCGCGCCTTTGTGCAGCGGTCTCGCTTCCTTGGATGAGCCTTCAATGTCCGGTGGATTTTTCAACTGGTTCATGGGGCGTCCACCCAGAAAACGCGGTGGTGGCAAGGCCGGTCAACGGTCACAGCCGTCGTCGCAGCAAGCACAACAGCGGAGTACCCCAATGTCTCGCAAGAAAATTGCTCTTATCGGTGGCGGCCAGATCGGCGGCACGCTGGCGCTTCTCGCCGGCCTGAAGGAACTCGGCGACATCGTCATCTTCGACATCGTCGACGGCGTGCCCCAGGGCAAGGCGCTGGACATTGCTGAAGCGTCCCCGGTAGAGGGCTTTGATGCCGCCATGTCCGGTTCGAGCGACTACAAGGACATTGCCGGTTCCGACGTGGTGATCGTGACCGCCGGTGTGCCCCGCAAGCCGGGCATGAGCCGTGATGATCTGGTCGAGACCAACCTCAAGGTCATGAAGGCCGTGGGTGAAGGCATCAAGGAAAACTGCCCGAATGCCTTCGTGATCTGCATCACCAACCCGCTCGATGCCATGGTCTGGGCGCTGCAGAAGTTCTCGGGCCTACCTGCCAACAAGGTCGTCGGCATGGCGGGTGTTCTCGACTCCGCACGCTTCCGGTACTTCCTGTCTGAAGAGTTCAACGTGTCGGTTGAAGATGTGACGGCCTTCGTGCTGGGCGGCCACGGCGACACCATGGTGCCGTCGGTGCGCTACTCCACAGTCGGCGGCATTCCCCTGCCGGACCTCGTGAAGATGGGCTGGACCAGCCAGGAAAAGCTCGACCAGATCGTGCAGCGCACCCGCGACGGCGGCGCCGAAATCGTCGGCCTGCTGAAGACTGGCTCAGCCTTCTACGCCCCTGCTTCGTCTGCCATTGCCATGGCCGAGAGCTACCTCAAGGACAAGAAGCGCCTGCTGCCCTGCGCAGCGCAGCTCAACGGCGAATATGGCGTCAATGACCGCTATGTGGGTGTGCCCACCATCATCGGCGCCGGCGGCATTGAGAAGGTGGTGGAGATCGAACTCGACGCGGCCGAGAAGGAAATGTTCGCCACGTCCGTGAAGGCTGTCGAAGGCCTGATCGAAAGCTGCCAGAAGATCAATCCGGACCTCGCCTAAAGGCCAGGTTTTCAGCTGCAATCGCTGGACGGCGCGGCTTCCTTTGCAGAGGCCGCGCCGTTTTTGCGTCTGGCGTGTGCCTGTGGATCCGAAAGCTGGCGCCCACGGCCATGATGAAATTGAGATAGGTCATTCGACCAGCCTGGAGACGGGCCTAGAACGTCTCCTGCGGGGGATGCAATTGACCCCCCAGGAGGAGGCGATCATGCGCGCTCAAATTGCATCTGCTGTGTTTTCAACACTGCTTGCCCTCGGCTTTTCGTGGGCTGCTCACGCGGACAATTTCCTGCCGGGCCATTTGGTGGCTGAACAGGTGGTGGGCAACACGATCGAGGGCCGCTATCGCTCCTGTGCGGCGACGCGCAAAGACTTTGTCGAACACTACAAGCCCGACGGGACATTCCGCGGCAAGGAGCGCGACTGCGGCATGGCCGGCGGCTGGGATTTCTATGTCGGCGAGTGGCGCGTCGAAGACGGCCGGTTCTGTGTCTATCCGGGCTCCGGTCGGCAAAGCGGCTGTTTCAACTACATCGAAGGCCCTGACGGCAGCCTGACGCGGGCCGGCGACTCGGCCGACTCGATGCAATTCGTGATCCTCGAAGGCAATCCTGAGAACCTCTAGGGTACGAATCCCGAGGATGAACAGGACCGGCTGACAATTCTGTATGCACACAGAGAAGCGGGCAGGGGAGGCGTCGTTTCCGGCGTGCTCGCGCCGGCCTGAGACCCCCGCCCGAATTCTGCGTGCTGGCCTTTGGTCCCTTAGGAGTGAGTGCTATACACTCGACTCACTGAACACTCCCGTCCCACCCGGACAGCCGATGGTTCCCATCGCGACGTCCCTACCCGCCGGAACAATATGAACATCCACGAGTATCAGGCCAAAGGCGTGCTCGCCGGCTTCGGCGTGCCTGTTGCCAAGGGCAAGCCGGCCTTCTCCGTCGACGAGGCGGTGCAGGTCGCTGAAGACATGGGCGGCCCGGTCTGGGTCGTCAAAGCCCAGATCCACGCAGGCGGCCGCGGCAAGGGCGGCGGCGTCAAGGTGGTGAAGTCCATCGACGACGTGCGCGCCGAAGCGGAGCGGATGCTTGGCATGACGCTGGTGACCCATCAGACGGGGCCGGAAGGCAAGGTCGTGAACCGCCTCTATATCGAGGAAGGGTCCGACATCGACCGCGAACTCTATCTGTCGCTGCTCGTGGATCGCGAGACGAGCCGGGTGGCGTTCGTCGCGTCGACAGAAGGCGGCATGAACATCGAAGAGGTGGCCGAAGAGACACCAGAGAAGATCCACACCATCGATGTGGACCCGGCCTCCGGCTTCATGCCGTTCCATGGCCGCGCGCTCGCCCATGCGCTGAAGCTGCAGGGTGCAGAAGCAAAGGCGGGTGCCAAGCTCTTCAAAGGGCTCTACGACGCCTTTCTCGGCACCGACGCCAGCCTCGTCGAAATCAACCCGCTGGTCGTGACCAAGGGCGGTGACGTCCTGTGCCTCGACGCCAAGATGAATTTTGATTCCAACGCGCTCTACCGGCACAAGGACATCGAAGACCTGCATGATCCGAATGAGGAAGATGCAGCGGAACTCGAGGCTCAGAAATACGACCTCTCCTACGTCAAGCTCGACGGCACCATCGGCTGCATGGTCAATGGCGCGGGCCTGGCCATGGCGACCATGGACATCATCAAGCTCTATGGTGAAGAGCCCGCCAACTTCCTTGATGTGGGTGGCGGTGCCACCAAGGAGAAGGTGACCGAAGCCTTCAAGATCATCCTGTCGGACCCGGCGGTGGAAGGCATTCTCGTCAACATCTTCGGCGGCATCATGCGCTGCGACATCATCGCGGAAGGGGTGATCGCGGCGGCCAAGGAGACCGACCTCAAGGTGCCCCTGGTGGTGCGACTGGAAGGCACCAATGTCGAACTTGGCAAGCAGATCATGGCCGATAGCGGCCTGGCCATCATTCCCGCCGACGATCTCGCCGATGCTGCCGAGAAGATTGTCAAAGCCGTGAAGGAGGCCAAGTAGATGGCTGTCCTTATCGATTCCAACACCAAGGTCATCACCCAGGGCTTCACCGGAGCGCAGGGGACATTCCATTCCGAAACCGCGATCGAGTACGGCACCAAGCTTGTGGGCGGCGTGACGCCGGGCAAGGGCGGCACCAAGCATCTCGACCTGCCGGTCTTCGACACGGTGGGTGAAGCCGTGGAGGCAACCGGTGCCGACGCGACGATGATCTATGTGCCGCCGCCCTTCGCTGCGGATGCGATCCTCGAAGCAATCGACGCGGAGATCCCACTCGCCGTCTGCATCACCGAGGGTATTCCCGTGCTCGACATGGTGAAGGTCAAGAAGGCCCTGTGCGGGTCGAAGACGCGGCTCGTCGGTCCCAACTGCCCGGGCGTCATCACGCCGGGCGAGTGCAAGATCGGCATCATGCCGGGGCACATTCACAAGCCCGGGTCTGTCGGCATCGTGTCGCGTTCGGGGACGCTGACCTATGAGGCGGTCGGCCAGACCACGGCGGCGGGCCTCGGCCAGTCAACCTGCATCGGTATCGGCGGTGACCCGGTCAACGGCACCAACTTCATTGATTGCCTCGAGATGTTCCTGGGCGACGACAAGACCGAGTCGATCATCATGATCGGTGAGATCGGCGGCTCGGCGGAAGAAGATGCGGCCGAGTTCATCAAGCAGTCGAAGGTCAAGAAGCCGATGGTGGGCTTCATTGCCGGTGTGACCGCGCCTCCGGGCCGGCGCATGGGCCATGCGGGTGCCATCATCTCCGGCGGCAAGGGCGGCGCGGACAGCAAGATCGCGGCGATGGAATCCGCGGGCATCAAGGTCTCGCCGTCGCCGGCGGCGCTGGGCTCGACCCTGGTGGAGGTCCTCAAGGGCTGACCCAAAAGGTTAACGAAATCCTGCCAGCCGGTCCGGCCGGTCCGTCCAACAGCGGCGGGCATGGCCGGGCCGGCTTTTTCATGAGATGTCACGGGAAATTCGGCCCTTTTGAATGGCGCGTTAACCAAACCCGTGCGAAGCTGGCGGGAATGGGGGCTTTTGGATAACTGAAAGACGCGCGGAGGCCCTTGCTGTTGCAGATGCATCCAAGGTCCGCGCTGGAGCGACAAGAAAATGGCAGACGGCTCGGGACGTCAGCGCACGGCGCAGAACGAAGCCTTTGACGAAACGTCATTCCTCTATGGCGGCAACGCCCAATACCTCGAACAGATGCATCACCGCTACACGCAGAACCCGGCTTCTGTGGATGCGCGGCTGCGGGCCTATTTCGACGGTCTGAAAGATGATCCGGACGCGGTGAAAACCGAAGCATCCGGCCCTTCCTGGGCACGGCCCGACTGGCCGCCCGTCGCCAACGGCGATCTGGTGTCGGCGCTGGACGGCAACTGGGCTGATGTCGAAGCGCAGCTGAAAGACAAGATCACCAGCAAGGCCAACGGCGCCGGGGTCTCACTCTCGGATGACCAGGTGCGGTCGGCGACGCTGGATTCGATCCGCGCCATCATGATGATCCGCGCCTACCGAATTCGCGGCCATCTCATCGCCAATCTGGACCCGCTCAAGATCGAGCCGCCGGTCGAGCATCCGGAGCTTGATCCCAAGTCCTACGGCTTCACCGATGCCGATATGGACCGGCCGATCTTCATCGACAATGTGCTGGGTCTCGAGACGGCTTCCATCAACGAAATGCTGGCGATCCTGTGGCGCACCTACTGCGACACGATCGGCGTCGAGTTCATGCATATCGCCGACCCGGCGCAGAAGGGCTGGATCCAGGAACGCATTGAGGGCCTCGGCAAGGAAGTCGCCTTCACCGACATGGGCAAGAAGGCGATCCTGCAGAAGCTCATCGAGTCGGAAGGCTTCGAGAAGTTTCTGCACGTCAAATATACTGGCACCAAGCGCTTCGGGCTGGACGGGGGCGAAAGCCTGATCCCGGCGATGGAACAGATCATCAAGCGCGGCGGCAATATGGGCCTCGAAGAGATCGTGCTGGGGATGCCGCATCGCGGGCGCCTCAACGTGCTCTCGACCGTCATGGGCAAGCCGTACCAGGCGATCTTCCACGAGTTCAAAGGCGGTTCCGTCAATCCGGAAGACATTGCAGGCTCAGGTGACGTCAAATATCACCTCGGCACCTCGTCGGACCGCGAGTTCGACGGCAACAAGGTACACCTGTCGCTGACCGCCAATCCGTCGCACCTGGAAGCGGTGAACCCGGTGGTGCTGGGCAAGGCGCGCGCCAAGCAGGACATGCAGCATGGCCGTGACCGCACCAAGGTCATGCCGATCCTGCTGCACGGCGATGCGGCCTTCGCGGGCCAGGGCATCGTGGCTGAGTGCTTCGGCCTGTCACAGCTCAAGGGCGCACGCACCGGCGGCACGATCCACTTCATCGTCAACAACCAGATCGGTTTCACGACGAGCCCGCGTTTCTCGCGGTCGTCACCCTATCCGTCAGACGTTGCGAAGATGGTGCAGGCACCGATCTTCCACGTGAACGGGGATGACCCTGAAGCGGTGGTGCATGTGGCGAAGATCGCCACCGAGTTCCGCCAGACTTTCGGGGCCGATGTGGTCATCGACATGTTCTGCTACCGGCGCTTCGGGCACAACGAGGGCGATGAGCCCATGTTCACCCAGCCCTTGATGTACAAGACCATCAAGAAGCAGCCGACGACCCTGCAGATCTATTCCGAGCGCCTGATCGCCGAAGGTCTGGTCACGCAGGAAGAAGTTGACGGCATGAAGGAGAGCTTCAGCGCGCTCCTGTCCGATGCGTTCGACAATGCGGACAATTTCCGGTCCAACAAGGCCGACTGGCTGGATGGCCGCTGGAGCGGGCTCTCTGTCGCCGAGGGTGAAGCGCGCCGCGGGGAAACCGCCGTGCCCGTCGAGAAGCTCGAAGAGATTGGTGCCAAGCTGACAAGCGTTCCCGACAGCGTGAACGCGCACCGCACGCTGACGCGTGTCTTCAAGGCCCGTCAGGATGCCATTGAAGCCGGTGAAGGTCTGGACTGGGCGACGGCCGAGTCCCTTGCCTTCGGCGCGCTGATCGATGAGGGCTTTCCGGTGCGCCTGGTTGGCCAGGACTCGACGCGTGGCACCTTCTCGCAGCGTCATTCGGCGATCATCGATCAGGAAACCGAAGCGCGGTACATGCCGCTCAACAACCTGAAGGACGGGCAGGCCGAGTATGACGTGGTCGACTCGATGCTCTCCGAAGCTGCCGTGCTCGGCTATGAGTATGGCTACTCGCTGGCGGAACCAAACGCGCTGGTCCTGTGGGAAGCGCAGTTCGGTGACTTCGCCAACGGCGCCCAGGTGATCATCGACCAGTTCATCTCGTCCGGTGAGCGCAAATGGCTGCGCATGTCCGGGCTCGTGATGCTGTTGCCGCATGGCTATGAAGGTCAGGGTCCGGAGCATTCCTCCGCGCGCCTGGAGCGCTATCTTCAGCTGTGTGCCGAAGACAACATGCAGGTCGCCAACTGCACGACGCCGGCCAACTACTTCCACATCCTGCGCCGTCAGCTGCACCGCAAGTTCCGCAAGCCGCTGATCATCATGACGCCCAAGTCGCTGCTGCGGCACAAGAAGGCTGTGTCGACGCTGAAGGAGATGGGCCCGGGCTCATCGTTCCACCGGGTGTTGTGGGACGACGCGGAATACATGCCCGGCTCGACGGTCAAGCTGGTGGAAGACAACAAGATCCGCCGGGTCGTGATCTGTTCGGGCAAGGTCTATTACGATCTTCTGGAAGAGCGAGAAAAGCGCGGCATCGATGACGTCTATCTGATGCGCATCGAGCAGCTGTATCCGTTCCCCGCGAAGAGCCTGATCAAGGAACTGGAGCGCTTCGCGCAGGCCGACATGGTCTGGTGCCAGGAGGAGCCCAAGAACATGGGCGCCTGGAGCTTCATGGAGCCGAACATCGAATGGGTGCTGAAGCATATCGATGCCAAGCACCGCCGCGCCCGCTATGCCGGCCGCGCGTCCACCGCATCAACGGCCACCGGCCTGATGAGCAAGCACCGCCAGGAGCTCAACATGCTGCTGGATGAGGCGCTCACCATCTAACGTGTCAGACAGACGGCGGCCGGGTCGCGTATCCGAGCGGGCGCCGCACCAAAGAGGCAGACAATGAGCACGGAAATCAGAGTTCCCACACTCGGCGAATCCGTTACCGAAGCCACGGTGGCGCAATGGTTCAAGAAGCCCGGCGACAATGTCAGCGCCGATGAGCCGCTGGTGGAACTTGAAACCGACAAGGTCACCGTCGAGGTGCCGGCCCCCGCGGCCGGCGTGCTGGCGGAGATCACCGCCAATGAAGGCGACACGGTTGAGGTCGACGCGCTGCTTGGCGCCATCGGTGAAGGTGGCGGCGACGTCAAGGTGACGGAAAAGCCTGCCAAGAAGGAAGAGCCGGCGCCTGCGCCTGCAAAGGCTGAACCGGCTCCGGCCAAGGCGGAAACAGCGCCTGCCCCGGCTGCCGATGACAAGCCGCTGTCTCCGGCGGTGCGCAAGCTGGTTGAGGAAAACGACCTCGACCCGTCAAAGATTGAGGGCACCGGCAAGGACGGCCGCCTGGTCAAGGCGGATGTGCAGGCCGTGCTTGAGGCGAAGACCGAAGCCCCGGCCCCGTCTCCGGCATCGACGCCGCGGGCACCTGTGTCGGCGGAAGATGCACCGCGCGAGGAGCGGGTGCGGATGACGCGTCTGCGCAAGACGATCGCCAGGCGCCTCAAGGATGCGCAGAACACGGCTGCCATGCTCACCACCTTCAACGAGGTGGACATGGGCGCGGTGATGGATCTGCGCAAGCAGTACAAGGATGTGTTTGAGAAGAAGCACGGCGTCCGCCTCGGCTTCATGGGCTTCTTCGTCAAGGCATGCTGCCATGCCCTGAAGGAAATCCCGCAGGTCAATGCCGAGATCGATGGCGATGATCTCGTCTTCAAGAACTTCGTGCATATGGGCGTTGCCGTGGGCACGCCGAACGGCCTTGTGGTGCCGGTGGTGCGCGATGCCGATCAGCTGTCGCTGGCGGACATCGAGAAGACCATCAATGACTACGGCGCCCGTGCCCGTGACGGCAAGCTGACCATGGACGAGATGCAGGGCGGCACCTTCACGATCTCCAATGGCGGCGTCTACGGCTCGCTGATGTCGACGCCGATCCTCAACGCGCCGCAGTCCGGCATTCTCGGCATGCACAAGATCCAGGAACGGCCGATGGTTGTGAATGGCGAGGTGCAGGTGCGGCCGATGATGTATCTGGCGCTGTCCTATGACCACCGGATCGTCGATGGCCGCGAGGCCGTGACCTTCCTGGTGCGGGTCAAGGAGAGCCTGGAAGATCCCCAACGGCTGCTGCTCGACCTGTGATCCTGCGTCTGACATCTCTCGGGCTCGCGCTTGGTTTGAGTTTGGGTATTGCCCTGCCTGCCCATGCGCTGATGGTGTCGGCGGAGACGGCGCTGGTGTGTCCGCAGCTCAGCGACTTCCATAGGTTGGCCGGTGGTACGGACGTGCCCGGCTGCGTGCGGATCGAGAAACACATGGACCTGTACGGGCCCGTCGGGCGCGCGCCCAAAAGCCCTGCGCATCCCGGCGGACCCTATGTGCGGGTCCGCCATGACAATCAACTGTTCTGGGCGGAGGAGGCGGCGTTCTACATGCCGTCGCAGAGCGCTGCGCCGGGAGACGTGGGTCTCGCCGGAGCGAAGGTGCCGCTTCCGCCTGCCGAATAGCCCGACCCGGTCTCGCGCCGGGTGTGCAAAGGAGAGTTTGCCGTGTCTGACCAATTTGACCTTGTCGTGATCGGCGCCGGGCCGGGCGGCTATGTCTGTGCCATTCGCGCCGCCCAGTTGGGCCTCAAGGTGGCCTGTGTCGAAAAGCGCGACACCCTTGGCGGTACCTGCCTCAATATCGGGTGCATTCCGTCAAAGGCGCTGCTGCATGCCTCCGAGCTCTATGCGGAAGCGGACGGACATCTGGCGGATATGGGCATCAACGCCAAGGGCGTGTCCCTCGACCTGGCAAAGATGATGGCGTTCAAGGACGAAGGTGTCGATGGCAACACCAAGGGCGTCGCCTTCCTGTTCAAGAAGAACAAGGTTGAGCCGGTCTATGGCGCGGGCAAGATCCTGGCGCCGGGCAAGGTGGAAGTGGCGCTAAACGACGGCGGCACGCGGGTGCTCGAGACCAAGAACATCGTCATCGCGACCGGCTCCGATGTCATGCCGCTGCCCGGCGTTGAGATCGACGAGGAACGCATCGTTTCCTCGACGGGCGCGCTGACCCTGCCGGAAGTGCCCAAGCATCTCCTGATTGTCGGCGCCGGCGTGATCGGGCTGGAGCTCGGCTCCGTCTGGGCGCGGCTGGGGGCCAAGGTCACCGTTGTCGAGTTTCTCGACCGCATCATTCCGGGCACGGACAATGAAGTGGCCAAGCAGTTCCAGCGCATCCTCAAGAAGCAGGGCTTCGACTTCAAGCTGGGCATGAAAGTCACCGGCATCGAGAAAGACAAGAAGGGTCTCAAGGTCTCGGTGGAGCCCTCCAAGGGTGGTGATGCGGAAGTGATCGAGGCGGATTACGCGCTGGTGGCCATCGGCCGCCGTCCCTACACGGACGGGCTGGGCCTTGCCGAAGCAGGTGTGGAGATGGATGACCGCGGGCGCGTTGCCACCGACGGCCACTTCAAGACCAATGTGGACGGCATCTATGCGATCGGCGATGCCATCGACGGGCCGATGCTGGCGCACAAGGCTGAAGACGAAGGCGTCGCCGTCGCCGAGATCCTCGCGGGCCAGTCGGGCCACGTGAATTACGATGTCATCCCCGGCGTCATCTACACGTCGCCGGAAGTCGCCACAGTCGGCAAGACCGAGGAAGAGGTGAAAGAGGCCGGCATCGACTACAAGGTCGGCAAGTTCCCCTTCAGCGCCAACGGCCGCGCCAAGGTCAACAAGCAGGCGGATGGCTTTGTGAAGATCATCGCTGATGCCAAGACCGACCGGGTGCTGGGTGTGCATATTCTTGGTGTCGATGCGGGTACCATGATCGCCGAAGCAGCGGTGGCCATGGAGTTTGGCGCGTGCTCTGAAGACATTGCCCGCACCTGTCATGCGCATCCGACGCTGACCGAAGCGGTGAAGGAAGCCGCCCTCGCGGTCGACGGTCGCGCTCTGCACATGTAGCAGCGTGCAGCTGTGCGCAGGCTCTAGTCGGTCTGCGCGCGCGGATGCGCCTTGTCGTAGACCTCCATCAGCCGCTCGGCATCGACCGCCGCGTAGGTCTGCGTGGTCGACAGGCTGGCGTGGCCCAGCAATTCCTGGATTGTCCGAAGATCGCCACCGGCGCCCAGCAGATGCGTGGCGAAGGAATGGCGCAGGGCGTGCGGTGTTGCCGAGTCCGGCAGGCCGAGCGCTGAACGCAGGCGCGTGATCGTTGCCTGCAGGCTGCGCGGGTTGAGGCGGCCGCCGCGGGCGCCCACGAACAACGGTCCGCCCGCCTCAAGGACATGCGGGCACCTGTCGATGTACGCCTCGACCGCATCATGAATGGCATCGATGACCGGCAGGGTGCGCGTCTTGTTGCCCTTGCCGGTGACCCGCAGCGGGGCGCCGCGCCGGGGCCAGTCCGTGCGATCGAGGGCGAGCGCCTCACCGATGCGCAGCCCCGCACCGTAGAGCAGGGTGATGACGGCAAGGTCACGGGCGTCCGTCCATGAACCTTCCCCATCGAAGCTTTCGAGCATCCTGTCGGCGGCATCCACGCTCAGAGCCTTGGGCAGCGACACGGGGAGTTTCGGGGTGCGGACGAGATCGATCTGCGCGTTCTCGGCCAGGCCTTCGCGGGCGAGATGCCGGAAGAAGGTGCGCACTGCTGAGAGACCGCGGGCCAAGGTGCGTGGGCCGACGTCATCCACCTGCCGCCGGTCGGCCAGCCAGGCGCGGAAGTCTGCGGCGCGCAAACCGGCGAGACAGTTGAGGCTGGCAGACGTGCCGGTGTGCAGGGCGGTGAAGCCGAGAAAGCCCAGAACGTCGCGTTGATAGTTGGTGACGGTGTGGGCGCTCAGGCGGCGTTCGAGAGCCAGGGACGACAGCCAGCCGTCGAGGGCGTCGCGCGTGTCACGCGGCAGGGCCTGCCGGTCGGGGGCGCGTGCGGTCACCGGCTCAGGCGGGCGGCAGATCGAGCCACAGGCGCACGCTGCGCTCGATGACCTGTGCCAGGAAGCGCAGGTGATCCGCCGCCTGTTCCGGATAGAACTGGTTGGCGCGGGTGGAGCCGAGCGCCAGCACGCCGGGAGGCGCCACCTTGGAGAAGTTGAGCCGGATCAAGGCCTCGGACTGTACCTGCACCGCGTGCGGGCCGAACAGGGCCTCAGCCCCTTCCACGTCTTCGCGCAGGGCATACTGCCGGGGTGATCCATCCGGGCGCAGGCCGAGCAGGGCACCGACCATGCCGGCCTCGAGCACCATCACCGACGGGTCGCCGGGGCTGGAGGTGGGCGAGCGCATGCCCGCCATGCTGCGGGTCGAGTCGGACGCCTCGACGCCCAGCGCCACGAGGTCGACCTCGATATCAGCGGCCATCTCGGTGGTGATGTAGTGGATCAGATGTTCGAAGTTGCGCGCGTCGAGCACCTTCAGCACGGCGGCGAAGATGCGGTCACGGGAGATGGCGTTTTCTTCCGCGGCGGTGACCATCGCCTGCTGCAGCTCGCGCAGGTCTTCGATTTCCTGGCGCAGCCGGTCGATGGTGAATACCTGAAAATCAAGCACGCCATCGCCTTCGCGGTGGGCGTCGGGTGTCAGCTTGGCGAGCAGGTCCGGTTCGTCCTGCAGGATGTCGGGATTGGCGTTGAGATAGGCCTTCACCGTCTCCGGATCGAGTGGCGCATCCTTGGCCGGGCGGGTCAGGGCCGTGCGCAGGGCGCCTGCGTCGCCCGAGGCGCTTTTAGGCGGGCCGGCATTTTCGGTCGGTGTGCTCATGCCAGTCTCAAGCCCCCTCGGATTTTCGCGCCATCCTGCCGGGATGGCGGTGCAGGTGGCCATCTATGCGACAGGAACACGACAAGAACGAATCTTTTACGTTCGGTAGACTGTACGGTATGGGATTCGACCCCGCCAACCCGGCATTGGGAGCCATATGGCCGAGCAATCCACCCTGGATATGGACATCGACGTTGTGACGGCGCGGGTGCTGCTGCCCCTGGGGCTGCCCGGCGCCTATGACTATGCGGTGCCTGAGGGGCTGGATGTGCGGCCGGGGGACTTTGTACGCGTGCCTTTGGGGCCCCGGGAGGTGACGGGCGTCATCTGGGACCCCTTGGATGCCGGTGACGATCAGCCCTCTGTTGACCCGGCCAAACTCAAGCCCATCGTGAGTCGATTTGACGCGCCACCGATGCCGGACATCCTGCGGCAGTTCGTGGACTGGGTGGCGGCCTATACCCTGTCGCCGCCCGGCGCGGTGCTGCGGCTGGCCATGCGGGTGCCGCAGGCGCTGGAGCCGCCGCCGAAGGTGACAGGTTACCGGCGGGCCAACGCCGATCTGCCGCGCATGACGCCGCAGCGGCAGCGGGTCCTGGAGGCGCTGGAAGAGTCAGGTCCCGGCCTTGCACGCCCGGCGCGGGAGATTGCCGAGATTGCCGGTGTCGGGACGAGCGTTGTGTCGGGACTTGCGAAGAGCGGCGTGCTGGAACCCGTCGATATGCCCGCGGAGCGGCCCTTCCAGATGCCGGAAGCGTCGGCCAGCGGTCCGAGCCTCAGCGTGGCGCAGGCAGATGCCGTATCGGCGCTGGCCGAGGCCGTGCGCGGAGGGTTCTCGGCCACCTTGCTGGATGGCGTGACCGGTGCGGGCAAGACGGAAGTCTATTTCGAAGCGGTTGCCGAAGCGCTGCGGCAGGGACGGCAGGCGCTGGTGCTGCTGCCCGAGATCGCGCTGACGCCGCAACTGCTCAAGCGCTTCGAGACCCGCTTCGGCGCGCCGCCGGTGCCGTGGCACTCCGACCTCAGCCAGAAGGAGCGGCGGCGCATCTGGCGTGGCGTGGCCGAGGGCCGCGCCCGCGTCGTGGTCGGTGCGCGCTCGGCGCTGTTTCTTCCGTATCCGGAACTTGGTCTGATCGTCGTGGACGAAGAACACGAAGCGGCGTTCAAGCAGGAAGAAGGTGTCATCTACAACGCTCGTGACATGGCGGTGGCGCGGGCATCTCTCGCAGATATCCCGATCATACTGGCGAGTGCGACGCCGTCGCTTGAGACGGTCGTAAATGTGCAGAAGGGCCGCTACGGGCGGCTGGTGCTGCCGGAGCGCCATGGGGCAGCACGTCTGCCAGATGTTGCGGCGATTGATTTGCGCGCCGAGCCGCCGGAACGTGGCCGCTGGCTGTCGCAACCTCTCGTCAGTGCCATTGCCGACACGCTCGGTGCCGGTGATCAGGCCATGCTGTTTCTCAACCGGCGCGGCTATGCCCCGCTGACCCTGTGCCGCAGCTGTGGTCACCGGTTCGAGTGCCCCAATTGCGATGCCTGGATGGTGGAGCACCGGTTTAGAAGAGAATTGCAATGTCACCATTGCGGCACACGGGCACCCATTCCCCATGCCTGCCCCGAATGCGGCGCCGAGGACTCCCTTGCGGCCTGTGGGCCGGGGGTCGAGCGCATTGCCGAAGAGGCGGCGGAACGGTTTCCGCATGCGCGCCTGAGCATCCTTTCAAGTGATCATCTGCATGGGCCGGCGGCGACACAGGAAGCGGTCGGCCAGATCACCCGCCGGGAGATAGACCTCGTGGTGGGGACGCAGGTGGTGGCCAAGGGCCACAATTTCCCGAACCTCACCCTTGTCGGCGTTGTCGACGCAGATCTTGGTCTCACGGGCGGCGACCTGCGCGCGGCCGAGCGGACCTATCAGCTGCTGCATCAGGTGGCGGGGCGTGCCGGCCGCGGCGAGAAGCCGGGGCGCGTGCTGCTGCAGACCTACATGCCGAATCACAAGGTCATGCAGGCGCTCGTGGTAGGCGACCGGGACCGGTTCCTCGCGCAGGAAGCGCAGGAGCGGCAGGATGCGGGCATGCCCCCCTATGGACGGCTGGTCTCGCTGATCCTGTCGGCGCCCGACGCCGGGCAGGCCATGGACACCGCGCGCCAGCTGGCCCGGGCCGTGCCGTCGGCAGACGGCGTGCGGGTGCTGGGTCCAGCGCCGGCGCCTATCGCGCTCCTGCGCGGACGTCACCGGGTCCGATTCCTGATCAAGGCAAGCCGCGACTTCCAGGTGCAGAAATATGTGCGCGCCTGGCTTGGTGCGGTGAAGGTGCCCAATGCGGTGCGGCTGGCTGTGGATGTGGACCCGCAGAGTTTTCTGTGATGCCGCCGCAGAATGCACGCTGAAAGACATCCCTTGCAGTGCTGTCCTGACCCGAGAATCCCATGCAAAAAGAGGTACTTGCGCGATGCATTGGGGGCGGTGCCTTCGGACTTCAGCGTGCCCTGAAATGGGGCCTCTGACACACTCTGAGACCCCCGTCTGACTACCCGCCAGATAAGTGCGTCAGCACGCCGCGCTGCCTATGTTGCACAGCGGAAACCGGTGTGTTACCTAACGCGCGGCTTGGCCGGGAGCGGCACCAAAACGCGCTTGGGGCAGGCCGGATTTTCTGAAGTATTTCAATGCCTTGGCAGGTGACGGCCAGCACCGGACCGCCGGGTTGAGAAATATCCAACCAGTTATGTTTAGCGGGCAGTTACGTGGCAGGCGAAGACGCGACTTTAACCGGTGTCGCCGGACGATATGCGAGCGCCCTTTTTGACCTCGCGAAAGAAGCCGGAGCCATCGACGCGGTGGCCGGCGATCTGGGAGCCCTTGAAAAGCTCCTGCAGGAGAGCGCGGACCTTCGCGATCTCGTGAAAAGCCCGCTCTATGACCGGGACGACCAGACCAAGGCCATGGGTGCTGTGCTCGCACGGGCCGGAGCGTCTGACCTCACCAAGAAGTTTGTCGGCCTTGTGGCAACCAACCGGCGCCTGTTCGCGCTGGACGGCATGATTGCCTCCTACAAGGCTCTCGTCGCGCAGTATCGCGGCGAGGTTTCCGCGGAAGTCACTTCCGCGCACCCCCTCACCGATGCGCAGGTGCAGAAGCTGAAAGACACCCTCAAGGCCGCCACCGGCAGTGACGTGTCCCTCAGCACCAAAGTCGACAACGGTCTGCTGGGCGGCCTCGTGGTCAAGCTCGGCAGCAAGATGATTGACACCTCGCTGCGCACAAAACTCAATCGCATGAAGCTTGCTATGAAAGAGGCCGGTTGATGGACATTCAAGCCGCCGAGATTTCCTCGATCCTTAAAGAGCAGATCCAGAACTTCGGATCTGACGCCGAAGTCACCGAGATCGGCCAGGTACTGTCCGTCGGTGACGGCATTGCCCGCGTCTATGGCCTCGACAAGGTCCAGGCCGGTGAGATGGTTGAGTTCCCGAACGGGATCCGGGGCATGGCCCTCAACCTCGAAGACGACAATGTTGGCGTCGTGATCTTCGGCTCTGACCAGCAGATCAAGGAAGGCGACACCGTCAAGCGGACCGGCGCCATCGTGGACGTGCCGGTCGGCAAGGGTCTTCTGGGCCGCGTCGTTGACCCGCTGGGCAACCCGATCGACGGCAAGGGCCCGATCGAAGCCGCTGAGCGCCGCGTCGTTGACGTGAAGGCGCCGGGCATCATCCCGCGCAAGTCCGTGCACGAACCGATGCAGACCGGCATCAAGGCCATCGACGCCCTGATCCCCATCGGCCGCGGCCAGCGTGAGCTGGTCATCGGTGACCGTCAGACTGGCAAGACCGCCGTGGCTGTGGACGCGATCCTCAACCAGAAGCAGGTCAACGCAGGCGACGACGAAAGCAAGAAGCTCTACTGCGTCTATGTGGCCGTCGGCCAGAAGCGGTCGACCGTTGCGCAGATCGTGAAGACGCTCGAAGAAAACGGCGCCATGGAATACTCCGTGGTGGTGGCCGCAACGGCGTCCGAGCCTGCTCCGCTGCAGTTCCTTGCACCGTTCGGCGGTTGCGCCATCGCGGAATACTTCCGCGACAACGGCATGCACTCGTTGATCGTGTATGACGATCTCTCCAAGCAGGCTGTGGCCTACCGCCAGATGTCCCTGCTGCTTCGCCGTCCTCCCGGACGTGAAGCCTATCCGGGTGACGTGTTCTACCTGCACTCCCGTCTGCTGGAGCGCTCGGCCAAGCTGAACGAAGACAATGGTCTTGGCTCCATGACGGCGCTGCCGGTCATCGAGACGCAGGCCAACGACGTGTCGGCCTACATCCCGACGAACGTGATTTCGATTACGGACGGCCAGATCTTCCTCGAAACCGACCTGTTCTACCAGGGCATCCGCCCGGCCATTAACGTTGGTCTGTCGGTGTCGCGTGTGGGCGGTGCCGCCCAGACCAAGGCGATGAAGAAAGTCGCCGGCGCCATCAAGGGTGAGCTTGCGCAGTACCGCGAAATGGCGGCCTTCGCGCAGTTCGGCTCCGACCTCGATGCAACCACGCAGCGCCTGCTGAAGCGCGGTGAGCGTCTGACCGAGTTGCTCAAGCAGCCGCAGTTCTCGCCGCTGGCGATGGAAGAGCAGGTGGTGGTGATATTCGCCGGTACCCAGGGCTTCCTTGACGGTCTCCCGGTCGAAGACGTGGGGCGTTTCGAAGAAGAGCTGCTGCGGACCTTCCACGAGAAGCACGCTGACGTTCTGACATCGATCCGCGACACGGGTGCGCTGTCGGACGAGACCAACGCCAAGCTGCGCGAAGGTGTCGAAGCATTCGCCAAGGCATTTGCCTAAGGTCTTGAGCCGCTAGAAGGACTAAGGACAGCCAATGGCGAGCCTTAAGGAACTCCGCAACCGGATCGCGAGCGTCAAGGCGACGCAGAAGATCACCAAGGCCATGCAGATGGTGGCAGCCTCCAAGCTCCGCCGGGCGCAGGAAGCGGCAGAAGCCGCCCGTCCGTATGCGGAACGTATGGACGCCGTGCTGGCCAATCTCGGCGGCTCCATGCTGACGTCTGCCGGCGCTTCGCCGCTTCTGGTCGGTACCGGTAGCGAAGATGTGCATCTGCTTGTAGTCGCAACCGCAGATCGCGGTTTGTGTGGCGGCTTCAATTCGTCCATCGCCCGTCTGGCGCGTGAAAAGGTCCAGGACCTCCTGTCCCAGGGCAAGACCGTCAAGATCCTGTGCGTGGGCCGCAAGGGCCGCGACATTCTCAAGCGTCAGTTCGCTGAACTGATCATCGACACCTTCGAGTTCACCGAAGTGCGCCGCATCGGGTATGCCGAGGCGGAAACAGTATCGAAGCGCGTGCTCGACATGTTCGAGGCAGGTGAGTTCGATGTAGCGACGCTGTTCTACTCTGCGTTCCAGAATGTTGTGACGCAGATCCCGACGGAACAGCAGATCATCCCTGCTTCCATTCCGGAACGTGCGGATGAGGCCGGCGAGCCGGTGCCGTACGAGTATGAGCCGGAAGAAACGGCGATCATGAACGATCTGCTGCCGCGCAACCTGACGACGCAGGTGTTCCGCGCGCTTCTGGAAAACGCGGCGTCCGAGCAGGGTGCCCGCATGAGCGCCATGGACAATGCGACGCGCAATGCCGGCGACATGATCGACAAGCTGACACTGACCTATAACCGGTCGCGTCAGGCGCAGATCACCAAGGAACTGATCGAGATTATTTCGGGTGCTGAGGCACTTTAGGGGAACGAGACAACAAGAGCGGCGCTAAGCCCCTTCGACCACAACACATTGCCTGACGCTGCTGGGGGACAGAGGCGACAGGCAGGCAGCAAGCCGGGGGCGCTGTTGGTGGCGAAGCAGAATGGAATTGGACGCCTGTTGCGTCCGTTGCTTGAGAGCATTTCCAGTGTTCTCGGGCTGTTTGTCCGGCAACCGGTCCGTGCTCAGGCACTTCCGGCCCCGGACATGGCGACTTCCGCGGTCATTGATGTGACCGCGACTGAGATCAAATCCGACCCGGCCGGTGCCGGGGCGGTGTCAACAAAGGCCCCGCATGATGCGGGACCGGGAATTGAGACGAGACCGAGGACACAGACCATGAGCTCCAACGCAGTGGGCAAAGTTACCCAGGTCATCGGCGCGGTTGTGGACGTCACCTTCGACGACCATCTGCCGGCGATCCTGAACGCGCTTGAGACCGACAACAACGGCAACCGCCTTGTTCTCGAAGTTGCGCAGCATCTGGGCGAGAACACCGTCCGCACCATCGCCATGGACTCGACCGAGGGCCTGGTGCGTGGCCAGGAAGCCAAGGATGTTGGCTCCCCGATCCAGGTGCCGGTGGGTGAAGGCACCCTGGGCCGCATCATGAACGTGATTGGCGAGCCTGTGGACGAAGCCGGCCCGATCCAGTTCTCCGAGAAGCGTGCCATCCATGCCGAAGCACCGGAATTCGTGGAACAGTCCACGGAAGCAGAAATGCTCGTCACCGGCATCAAGGTGGTGGACCTGCTCGCGCCGTACGCAAAGGGCGGCAAGATCGGCCTGTTCGGCGGCGCCGGTGTGGGCAAGACCGTGCTCATCCAGGAGCTGATCAACAACATCGCCAAGGCGCATGGCGGGTACTCCGTGTTCGCCGGTGTCGGCGAGCGCACCCGCGAGGGCAATGACCTTTACTGGGAAATGATTGAATCCGGCGTGAACAAGGAAGGCGGCGGCGAGGGCTCCAAGTGCTCGCTGATCTACGGTCAGATGAACGAACCTCCCGGCGCGCGTGCCCGTGTGGCGCTTGCCGGTCTGTCCGTGGCCGAGCAGTTCCGCGACCAGGGTCAGGACGTGCTGTTCTTCGTGGACAACATCTTCCGCTTCACCCAGGCGGGTTCGGAAGTGTCGGCTCTCCTGGGCCGTATCCCGTCTGCCGTGGGCTACCAGCCGACGCTGGCCACCGACATGGGTGCGCTGCAGGAACGGATTACCACCACGACCAAGGGCTCGATCACGTCCGTGCAGGCCATTTACGTGCCCGCCGATGACCTGACCGACCCGGCACCGGCCACGTCGTTCTCGCACCTTGATGCGACGACCGTGCTGTCGCGTGCGATCTCCGAGAAGGGCATCTACCCGGCCGTGGACCCGCTGGACTCCACCAGCCGTATTCTCGAGCCGCGCGTTGTCGGTGAAGAGCACTACGAAACGGCCCGCCGCGTGCAGGAAATCCTGCAGAAGTACAAGTCGCTGCAGGACATCATCGCCATTCTCGGCATGGACGAGCTGTCGGAAGAAGACAAGCTGACGGTGGCGCGCGCCCGCAAGATCGAGCGCTTCCTGTCGCAGCCGTTCTTCGTGGCCGAGCAGTTCACCAACACCCCGGGCGTCCTCGTGGACATCCAGGACACGGTGAAGGGCTTCAAGGCGCTGTGCGACGGTGACTATGACCACCTGCCGGAAGCCGCCTTCTACATGGTCGGCACCATCGAGTCGGCTGTCGAGAAGGCCGAACGTCTGGCCGCGGAAGCCGCGTAACTCACTGCGCAACTCAAAGGCGACTGGTAGAAGCAGATGGCTGACAAGCTGCATTTCGAACTCGTAAGCCCGGAGCGGCTGCTGATGTCGGCGGATGCCGATATGGTGACCGTACCCGGTGCCGAAGGGGACTTCGGCGTCATGGTCGGCCATGCGCCGTTCATGACCACCCTGCGTCCCGGTGTCGTCGACGTTCAGGACGGGCGCGAGGAAACCCGGCTGTTCGTGCGCGGCGGCTTTGCGGAAGTGAATGCGGAAGGTCTGACGCTTCTGGCCGAGCACTCGGTACCGCTGGATGAACTGGATGCGGCGGCTCTGGACCAGGAAATCCAGAACGCGCAGGAAGACGTGGATGACGCCACATCGGACGCCGCCAAGGCGCGCGCCGAGGTCAAGCTCAACCACCTCAAGCAGTTGCGGGATGCGCTTTAGGGAGCTAAACCCTTACACCGATTGATATTAAACCCGTCTGGACAGAGACATGTCCCGGCGGGTTTAGTATATGGGGACCTGCCGGTGAGGGGGCTTGAGCCGGCACAACAAGGCGGGGAAGACCCATAGGATGACACAGCACTGGACTCTGGACGACATCAACTGGGCGGCATTCGACCCGTCCAAGGTGGATGCAGATTTGCTGCGCACGGTGAAGGCCGCGTCGCTGGTGGAAGCCAATGCGCCTGATTACGTCACCTATCTGAGCCAGGTGTTCTCCGATGACCCTGAGCTGCTTGCCGAGATCGAGCGCTGGGGCGTGGAAGAAGAACAGCATGGCGCCGCGCTCGCGCGCTGGGCGGAACTGGCTGATCCAAGCTTCAGTTTCGACAAAGCGCTCGCAGAGTTTCAGGCCGGCTATTCGATCCCGCAGGATGTGGAAGAATCGACACGCGGCAGCCGTGGCGGCGAACTGCTTGCGCGCTGTGTTGTCGAGACAGGCACATCCTCCTTCTACTCTGCGATCCGCGATGCGAGCGACGAACCGGTATTGAAGGAGATTGCGGCAAATCTCGCGCGCGACGAATTCAACCACTACAAGCTCTTCTACGACCACTTCCTGCGTTACGAAAAGGATGTGCCGTCGAAGCTGCGGCGGTTGAAGATTGCCCTGGGCCGCGTGAACGAGGCGGACGACGATGAGCTGTCCTACGCCTATTACTGCGCCAACCGTCCGGATGCGGAGTATGACCGTGAGGATTGTGCGCGGGCTTATCAGGTGCGGGCGCTCGGCCTCTACCGCCGGCGCCACACGGACCGCCTGGTGGCGATGATCGCCAATGCCTGCGGCATCAAGATCGGGCCGCGTGTGGCCAAGCCGCTGACATCCGTTGTGTGGTGGGGGTTCTCGAACCACACGAAGCGGTTGGCGAAGGCTGCCTAGCTGCTGCGGTCAGGCCGTGAAGTCTGAAAAGGCGGCCACCACCTGCTCATAGACCGGGCGTTTGAACTCGATGATCAGGCCGGGAAGGGCGGCGGCATCCTCCCAGCGCCAGGCGTCGAACTCATCGTCATCCGCCTTTGCCAGGTCGATGTCCGCATCATCGCCCAGATAGCGCATGGCGAACCATTTCTGCTTCTGGCCGCAATATTTGCCTTTAAGGGCCTTACCGATGAGGTGGTCCGGCAGGTCGTAGGTCAGCCAGTCGTCGGTCTCGCCGATCACCTCCACCTGACTGATACCGGTCTCTTCTTCCAGCTCACGCAGGGCGGCGGGCAGGGGGTCTTCCCCGTCATCGATGCCACCCTGGGGCATCTGCCAGGAACCCGGCTCATCCTGTTGCACACTGCGCGTCATGGCGCGGCGGCCGATCCAGACCTTGCCATCAGCGTTGAGCAGCATGATGCCCACGCAGGGCCGGTAGGGGAGCGTTGTCATGCGGGTCTCTTACTCGGCGGGCTCGATGGACGAGGTTTCCGTCTGGTCGGCGCCTGGCGGTGCACTGTTGGCAGCAAGCACTGCGGATACGGGAACAAGACTGATCCCCTTTTCCTCAAGGCCTGCGGCCCATTCCGCCACCCGCTCGACGGTGACAGGCAGGGCGGTGCCGATGCCCATGGCCAAGCCGGATTGCCGGGCCGTGTCCTCAAGGTCAGACAGGGCCTTGTCGATCTGGCGCTGTGACTTGGTGACATCCACGACCTGATCCGCAACCCCCCAGGCCAGTCCGGTTTCGGGAACCGCGTCTTCGGTGGCGTTGCGTGCACCGTCACCGGTATCAATGAAGCCGACGCCACGATCCCTGAGTGCGGTCAGAATGGGACTGAGTGATTCAGCTTCGGACAGGAAGCGTCCGCCCTGGTGGTTGATGGTCGCAAAGTAGCCGCTTGTGCGTGCCAGCAACCATTCCAGGCGCTTGCGGTTTGCTTCTTCCGGCAGGCTTGTGAGCAGTGTGTAGGGACCCGGATCATTGTCGGGGTAGTCAAACGGCTCCATCGGCAGCTGCAGTGCCACCTCGTGGCCGTCATCGCGTGCCTTGTTGACCTGCTCCTGCAGGTCGCTGGAGTATGGCATGTAGGCAAGGGACACATCCGCCGGGAGCTGCTCCAGCGCGCGTTCCGCAAAGGTGCGGTTGAGGCCGAGGCCGGTGATCATCAAGGCAATGCGCGGGCGTGTGTCATCGGCGGCAGGGGCCTCGAACGGCCGGCCGTAGCTTGCGACAGACCGCCGTCCGTCGGCGGCGGTGACCGGTAACAGGCCCCCGGAGGTTTCTTCATAGAGGCCGGTGATCGGGGCTTCCGTCAGGGGCGCACCGGGTGCTACCAGCGGCAGGCTGCCGATGGCCTGAAGGCGGGAGCCATCCGCTGCTGTCGCGTCGCCGTCAGAAGACGTGCCATCTGAGACCGGGACTGTTCCTGTCCCGTCCAGCACCTGAGGTTCGGGCGGAACCGTTGCTGTCGACCCGCTCAGCAGTGTTTCCGGCCCATTGTCCCCGGCTGCCGGCAGGGCCACGACGGTTTCGGACGGGCGCGCATCGCCGCCGGCGAAGGACAGCCAGATCAGCAGGCCGCCGATTACCAGTGCAACGACGAAGACGGCGATCGCCAACGGATTGATCGCGCCAGCGCCGCTCTCGGCGTTGTCCGTCTCAGGCATGTCGGGGAGGGCGGTCATGAGGGTGCGGCAGGCCCACAACAGGAAGGTCCAGCGGCTGAGAATAGCCGGTTATCCGTGCTGGCATAAGGGGTTGGGGCGGCTGCGTCCAGTGACCGGGATGCAACAGCGGGCCTGTTAGACCCCCTGCAAAGAAACCGGCCACGGCGGCCCCTGCGGGGCACACTCCGTGGCCGGAAACATGAACAGATTGATAGCAACCGGCGTGACCGGTGTGACCCTTCTAGTTGGGGATCGGCGCCATGCCGGTGCTACTGTCAGCGCTGGCGGTCGGGGCCGGATTGGCCGGGTCGTAGACGCGCTTGCCGAGTACGAGATCGCGGGCATAGATCAGCTGCAGATCGTCCTTCGGGTCCTCCGGCACGTAAGCCGATGAGCCGCCGCTTTCGTCCTCGTCTTCCGCGGCAAGGTGACCGGCAAGGCCGGCTTCGCCAGTGGTGCGGATGTCTTCGTCCTCATCGACATTCTGTTCGACCCTGATGTCGGGTGAGATGCCCTTGGCCTGGATCGAGCGCCCGGCAGGCGTGTAGTAGCGCGCCGTCGTCAGGCGGATGGCCCCGTCAGAGCCGAGCGGAATGATGGTCTGGACGGAGCCTTTGCCGAAGGAGCGGGTGCCGAGCACGATGCCGCGCTCATGGTCCTGCAGGGCACCGGCGACGATTTCAGATGCCGATGCCGAGCCGCCGTTCACCAGCACAACCACCGGCTTGCCATTGGCCAGATCACCCGGGCGCGAATTGTAGCGCTGGGTGTCTTCGGGATAGCGGCCGCGGGTCGACACGACTTCGCCCTGCTCCAGGAAGATGTCGGAGACTTCGATCGCCTGGTCAAGAAGACCGCCGGGATTGTTGCGCAGGTCGATCACGTAACCCGGCAGATCGCTCATTTCGCGCAGGGCTTCACGCACGCCGTCGGACGTCTGTTCGTTGAAGGTGGTGATGCGGATGTATCCGACGCCTTCGTCACGCTTGTAGCGCACCGACTTGATGCGAATGATGTCGCGCACGATGGTGACATCAAAGGCTTCGTTGCGGCCTTCGCGGACAATCGTCACGGTGATCGGCGCATTGACCGGTCCGCGCATCTTCTCGACGGCAGCGGACAGGGTGAGGCCGAGAACCGGCTCGCCATCCAGATGGGTGATCAGGTCATTGGCGCGCAGGCCGGCCTTGTCGGCAGGGGTGTCGTCGATGGGGGCCACGACCTTGACGAAGCCCTCTTCCATGGTGACTTCGATGCCGAGGCCGCCGAACTCGCCGCGGGTCTGGACCTGCATGTCGCGGAAGGTCTTGGGGTTCAGGTAGCTTGAATGCGGGTCAAGCGAGGTCAGCATGCCGTTGATCGCGTTGTCGATCAGGTCGGCATCTTCCGGCTCTTCAACATAGTCAGCGCGGACACGTTCAAAGACATCGCCAAACAGGTTGAGCTGGCGATATGTCTCGGAACTGGCTGCTTCCGCGCCGCCCCGGGTCGGGCCCGCATCAAGGGCGAAAATCCCCACAAGTGCGAGGCTCACAAGGCCTGCGGCCCCTGCAATCACCGTCCGGTGCATCATGCGTTACCCTTCATTCTCACCTACGGGCCTTAAGGATGACTGTTTGATATCCCAGGGCCGACAAACGCTTTCCACTCAGGTTACTGCCGGAACATGGCTCAACGGAGGCACTCATGCAGGGCGGTTCTGGAACCTGATCCACGGGGCCGGATCGACCGGTGCCCCGTCCTTTCTCAACTCAATATAGAGTACCGGCGCTTGGCCTGCACTGCTACGGGCTGCCGGATTGGCCGATTGGCTGCCATTTGCCGCATTTCCCCCTGACGACATCCGCCCGACAGGCTCGCCGGCCAGCAACTGCTGGCCCGGATTCGCGTAGATTTCAGCCAATCCTGCAATCACGATAAGGTAATTGTCGCCCGGGGTGATTATCAACACGTTGCCGTAGCTGCGAAATGGCCCGGCAAACACGATTTCGGCATCCGCCGGGCTGACCACCTGTGCTCCAGCACGGGTCGACAGGCTGACCCCCTGGGCGATGCTGCCGGATCCGTCATCATTGCCGAAACGCTGCACAATTCTGCCGATTACCGGGCTGCGGAGGCTGCCCCTTCGGCTGGCGAAGGCAGGGCGCTTTGCGGTACTGGACGCGCCGTCACGCAGGGCCGTGATGGTGGGAACGTCCTGTTCGAGGCCGCCCAGCAAATCCCGCAGGCTGCGGGCGCGCCCGGCGAGGGCTGCATACTTTTTGGCAGCTTCCTGCGCATCGCGGGAACTCACCCGTTCTTCTTCGCGCCGCGCCACCAACAATTCGTCGATGCGGCGGCGCTCGACCACCAAGGCATTGGCGTCCTGTTTCAGCTGGTCCTGCTGGCGGGCGATGGTGCGGGTCAGGTCTTCCAGCGTCTTGATCTGAAAAGACAGATCGTCCGCCACTTCCTTCAGTTCCGGCACCAGCGTGCCCAGAAGCATGGCGCCGCGTGCGGCGGCGAGGGCGTCCTGGGGCTTGACGAGCAACGCCGGCGGCGGATCGATGTCGAGGCGCTGCAGGGCGGCGAGACTCTCGACCAACTGCTCGCGGCGCGTGGCGAGCAGCGCTTCACTGACCGCCTGCGCCGCTTCAAGGCCGGCGATGTGTGCCTGATTGTCGATAACGGCGCGTTCCAGTGCCTGAGCGCGTTCACCGGCGGCTACCAGTTGTTCCTGCAGGCGCAGGACGGCGCGCGCCGCCGCTTTGGCACGGGCTTCTGCCGTCTCCTTGGAGGCCGACGCTCCATCAAGCGCGCGCTCGACTTCCAGAAGCTCTTCCGCCTGGGTCGGGTCAACGCGGGTTTCCTCGGCGAGACCCGCACCGGTGCCCGCGAGGCCGAGCGCCATGGCCAGGAGCAGCGCGGCTACCCATCGTGGTGCAGCTTCAGGTGATCGCGGCTTACGACGCCTCGGCATGATGGTCCCCGGTGATGTTCAGCAGCGATGCACCACCGATCTCCGGCTCCGGGGCCAGACCTGCCAGCGCCAGCACCGTGGCGCCGACATCGGCCAGCGTTCCGGATGCCAAGGCGGTGTCCTGATCGATGCCGCCGCCATGGATGAGGCAGGGCAGGCCGGATGCAGCGGCGAGGCTGGTATCTGTGCCGACAGCGATCAGAGTGCCGCCACGCCGTTCGAGGATGGCGGCGATCCGGCCCAGCCCCTTGTCCTGCTGCTCGATCACGCGGCGGGTGGGGCTGCCGGGCATCTGCCGGTCGGGCGTACGGGCGGCGGCGGGAACGCCACCGAGCAGTGTGAAGATCAGGTCGGTCTGGCCGCCCTTGACGGCCTGCACCGCGATGTCGGCAGCCTCGACCGCGCCGGATGCCATCTGTGTCTTGGCGGCGTCGGGGGTGCAGCCTTCCATGGCCGCCGCCCAGAGCGGAATCTGATGGGTTGGGGCAGACATCAGCAGGGACAGGCCCTTCCGGGTCGCCAGGTCGGGCAGGCGCGGGTGGTGCGGTTGAAACAACGCGATCGGCTGGCGCGCGGTGGCTTGCGGCGTCGTGCCCGCCAACGGCCAGCCGATGACCCGGCGGCATGCGGAAAGGGTTGCAGGGCGGGCCGACGGCACGGAGAGGTCGTCACCGGGCACAAGTGTTTGAAGCAGGGCAGCAAAACCATCCGCTTGCGGATGAAGCACCAGAAGCGCGTCATCGCTGCGCATGCCGGGATAGGCAGGATCCGCGGTCGGGGCAATCTCGGCATCACCGGTTCCGGATCGGTTCTCGGTATCGATGTAGTCGCCCAGCGGCACGCGTGATTGCGGTGCGGCGTCGACGATGGCGTCGCGAACCTTTGCGAGGGATTTGGCGTCGGCTGTCTCGTCGAGTGCAAGGGCGCGCCCGGACACCGTGGCGAAGCGCACCATGTCGACGCCCGACACATCCTCAAGAAAATCGTGCATGCAGGCGAGAGCGGCATCGGGTGCCGTATCGCGGCCGTCGAGCACCGCATGCACCCAGACGCGGATTCCCGCATGGCTGAGGCTGGCGGCGATCTTCGCAGCGTGCCCGGTTTGCCCTTCGATGCCTGAGCCTGTGAGGCAGCATAGCAGATGGCAGTCGCCGCCGACGCGGGTCAGCTCCTTCACGAAGGACTGGAAGCCTGCGTGAGCCGAAATCCCGCCTTCGGCTCGCACCAGCGTGTCGATCTCGGCAGTTGGCAGCTGCGGAGGCGCGCCAAGCGCGATGGCCGTGAGAGCGCTTGAAAGGCTGGCCGGCTGCGGAGCGGGCACAAGCGTTGTGGCGGCGGCGCGTTTGGCCAGACGATTGAAGGCGGGGGTGCGGATGTTGAAGACCGGCATGCGCGGGTCGTCATTCACGCCCCAGCCCTGCAGCAGGGCCACCACCACGGGCCGCTGCGGGCCTGAGTCAGTCGATTTCGATCTGCCGAATAGTCGCATTCATGTTCCGGTCTGGTGCCTGGCCGCCCGGGCCGCAATTGCCGCCTCAGGTGGCGCGGGCGGGAGATTCAGTCGCGATGATAGGGGTGGCGGGCGAGAATGGATATGGCCCGGTACAACTGTTCGAGCAGCAGAATCCTGGCAAGCATATGCGGCCAGGTCATGGCGCCCAGAGAGAGGGTGGCATCGGCACGCTGGCGCAGCGCAGCTCCGTGGCCGTCGGCACCGCCGATGGCGAACACGACGTCCCGGCGCGCGCCGTCCTTGAGGGTGTCCATCCACGCCGCGAACTCCCGGCTGCTGCGCTGTCTGCCCGTTTCGTCGAGGGCGATGACATAGGCGCCATCCGGAATGGCAGCGAGCAGCGCCTCGGCCTCGCGGTCGCTGGTCCGGCCATCCTTCGACGGCCGCGAGTCGAGCTCGGTGACGGTGATGTCGGAGATGCCAAGGGAGCGGCCGAGGGCGCGGGCGCGGGACACATAGTCTTCGGCGAGGGCGCGCTCGTTCTTGTCGCGCATGCGCCCTATGGCGCAAACGGATATGCGCATTCGATGTCTTCTTGCTGCGGACCGGTCAGCAGTGCCGGACCGCGGATGTGCCCGATTGGCGAGCCGGCCTAGTTGGCCAGCTGGTCCTCAGGCATGTCTGACGACCACAGGCGTTCAAGATTGTAGAAATCGCGAACTTCCGGACGGAAGACATGGATCAGCACGTCACCGGCGTCGATCAGCACCCAGTCACAATGGGTCATGCCTTCTACGCGCGGCGTCTTGCAGCCGGCTTTCTTGACGGCTTCCACCAGGTAATCGGCAACAGAGCCCACATGGCGCTGCGACCGGCCGCTAGCAATGATCATGCTGTCGGCCATGGATGACTTACCGGTGAGATCAATGGAGACGATGTCTTCGGCCTTGGTGTCTTCGAGACACGCCAGCGCTGCGTCGCGCAGCCGATCAGACTGGGTTTGGTCTTGCGACCCTGTTTGCGGGAAAGATGTCTCTTCCGCCGCTGCGGCCTCGTGGCCACCATAGTCGATGCTCAGGTTTCAGCTCCCTTTATGCCCCCGGACAGCCGGGGCGCCCCGAATGCCGGGGCAAGAGACGGACAACCCGCCGAATCGGCTTGTTTCCGCCGGTACCGGCACCATGGCGCGGTTCCATGAGGAGAATATGACGATTAGGCCCGTGACTGCAATTGCTGCCAAATCAGGGGGTTAACCGGCCACCTCGAGAAGATGGAGGCTGAACAACCCGTCCTTGTCCGCCCAGAAACCGCGTGGCGCGAACCCGGCCTTGCGGGCCATCGCCGTAAACTCCTCGGGCGCATACTTGTAGGAGCTCTCCGTGTGGATGCGTTCGCCGTCGTCGAAAGTGAACTCGCGGCCCTCCAGCTCGATTGTCTGGGGTCCCTGTGCTTCCAGATGCATTTCCACCCGGCCCTGATCGCCATTGTAGAAGGCGACATGGGAGAAACCGCCTTCGTCGAGCTGCGCCCCCAGTTCGGACCGCATGCGCTTGAGTAGGTTGAGGTTGAACTCGGCGGTGACGCCTGCGCCGTCATCATAGGCGGCGTCCAGAATGTCCTTCGATTTCTTGAGATCAACGCCGATGAGGAACTGCCCGCCTTCGCCAAGCAGGTCACGGCTGCGCGCCAGCAACGCTTCAGCTTCCTGGGGGGTGAAGTTGCCGATGGTGGAGCCGGGCAGGAACCCCAGCTTGCGTGAGCCCAGGCTGCGGGTCTGCTCGGGCAGGGCAAAGCCCTTTGTGAAGTCTGCGCAGATGGCCCCGACGGCAATCTCGGGCATGTCCTGCGCCAGGCCGCTCATCTGGCCATGCAGATAGTCGCGGCTGATGTCGACCGCAACATAGCCTGCCGGCCGGTCCAATGCGTCGAGTAGGCGGCGGATCTTGAGGCTCGAGCCCGCGCCATATTCGACGACCAGACAATCGGGGCCCACAGCTTCGGCAATGGCGGCGCCATGGGTCTTGAGCAGACCCAGTTCCGTGCGAGTCGGATAATATTCCGGGGTCTGACAAATCTTGTCGAACAGCTCCGACCCGCGTTCGTCATAGAAATACTTCGGTGCAATGCGTTTGGGCGATGCCGCAAGGCCGGTCAGCGCGTCGTCGAGGAAGGTCTCGAGCGCAGGCTTCTCATCCACGAAGAAGGCGAGCGGACCGTCAGCGGGTGCCGGGCGATCAAGAGTGGGGGCGGAGGTCGTCATGTCAGGTCCTTTGCCAGGCGTAGTCCGGAAAACTGCCAGCGGGCGTGGGCTGGGAAGAAATTGCGGTAGGTCGCGCGCATGTGGCCTTCTGGGGTGGCCACGCTGCCACCGCGCAGGACCATCTGGTTGGCCATGAACTTGCCGTTGTATTCGCCGATGGCGCCTGCAGCCGGCTTGAAACCGGGATAGGAGGTGTAGGGGCTCTGGGTCCATTCCCACACATCGCCGAACACCTGCTGCAACCCGCCCTTGCCCTTCGCATTACGTGGGTGCAATGCACGAGTGCCCGGCCGGTCGCCGGCGAAGTGGCCGATGACGGGCAGGCCGGCAGCCGCGTGTTCGAGTTCAAATTCGGTCGGCAGGCGCACGTCCTCGCCCTGTTCGCTCTGCCAGGCGGCAAAGGCAGCCGCTTCGAAGAAGGAGATGTGGCAGACCGGGTCGTCGGGTTCCACCGGCACGCGCCCATGCAACGTGTAACTGGTCCATCCGCCTGTCTCATCGGCCATCCAGTAAAGCGGGGCCTGCCACTGGTCGGCCTGGACCCGGTCCCAGCCTTCCGCATGCCACCAGCGCGGGTCGGTGTAGCCGCCGTCCTCAATGAAGGCGAGATACTCGCGGTTGGTGACCGGGCGTGTTGCGAGTGCGTAGTCACGCAGCAGGACCTGATGGCGCGGGCCTTCGCAGTCATAGGCAAAGCCGTCCTGCTCGAGATCACCGGAATGGCCGCACAGGGTGATGCCGCCGGGAAACTCAACCCAGCCGGGGGCCTGGTCCGATGGGTCCGATGGGTGTGACTGGTCGGGCACGGGATAGATGGCCGGCCACATCGGGTTGAAGGACAGGGCGTGCTTCAGATCGGTGACGAGCAGCTCCTGATGCTGTTGTTCGTGGTGCAGGCCGAGTTCGATCAAGGGTGCAATGGCCTGCCACTGGCCGTCATCTGCTCGATCCGCGAACGCCGCAAGCGCCATGTCCACATGCCGCCGGTAGACGCCGACCTCTTCGACTGTCGGGCGTGACACCAGTCCGCGATTGGGGCGCGGATATTGCGGGCCGACGGCCTGGTAGTAGGAATTGAAGAGATAGTCATAGGCCGGATCGATCGGTGCGTAAGCCGGATCGTTCGGCTTGAGAATGAACGTCTCGAAGAACCAGGTGGTATGCGCGCGGTGCCAGCGGGCGGGACTGGCGTCCTCCATCGACTGCAGCATCTGGTCTTCCGGTGTCAGCGGCGCTGCCAGACATTCGGTTGCCTGCCGAACTTCCGCATAGCGCTGCATGAGCGCGCCTTTCGCCAGGCGCTCCGGACCCGATGCATGTGAAGCCGGGGCGGTATCTGTCGTCGGTGCATCCTGAGGCGCGGAAGGGGACATGAAAGGTGTTCCGGCTTGGTCGCAGATCGGGCGAAGCGCCGACTCCGCCAATTTCAAAGGCGTAAGTCAACCACGTGACAGGTAAGTGACGTGATTGTGCGTTTCCAGAGCCGCACGGTGATCCGTATCTGGACCAATACGGATCAAATTTACGGCTAGTTTGTCGGCCAGTTGTCGCCGAGTTCGCTGCGCCGTTGTGTCGACGACAGCGGGGTCGGCTGGTCTTCGATAAAGACCCATGCAGGCGCTGTCATGCCGGGCAGGGCGGCGGCATCCGCGTCGGAGATTTGTGTTGCCGCATAACGGGTTGCGGTCTTCGACAGGCGTGCCTTGAGGCTGTAACCGGGGCGCGCGATGACGGCGACCGGCACCTGTTCCATGATGGCCGTCCAGCGTTTCCAGTCGGGGAAGCTCACAAGATTGTCAGCGCCCATCAGCCAGACGAAATCGGTTCCCGGCGCGCGCGCGGTCACCTGACAGATCGTGTCAGCAGTGAAACGCGTGCCGATGCGCGTTTCGATGTCCGTGACACGAATGGCCGGGTGATCGGCCATTGCGTGTGCACTGGCCATGCGCTGACCGAAAGGCGCCATGCCTCGTTGCGGCTTCAGCGGATTTTGCGGGGAGACCAACCACCAGACCTGATGCAGGCGCAGATAGCGCAGCGCCACCAGACTGATATGCCTGTGCGCTTCGTGGGCGGGATTGAACGAGCCGCCGAGCAGACCGATGCGCAGGCCGGTCAGCAGACCGCTGCCAAGCGGAGGGGCATTGTCCATCAGGGACGGGTCTGTCCCGAGCCGCGAACCACATATTTGAAGGTGGTCAGCTGTTCGAGGCCGACGGGCCCGCGCGCATGCAACTTGCCGGTGGCGATGCCGATCTCGGCCCCCATGCCGAATTCGCCGCCGTCCGCGTACTGCGTTGACGCGTTGTGCAGCAGGATGGCGCTGTCGCATTCGGTGAGGAATGTGTCGGCGGTCTCCTGATTGCCGGTGACAATGCACTCTGTGTGCTGTGAGCCATACTCTGCGATGTGCCGCAGGGCGCCCTTCACACCGGGCACGACGGCAACGGCGATGATGCTGTCGAGATACTCCGTGCTCCAATCGTCTTCCACCGCGGGGATGACGTTGGATGCAAGGCTCTGCGTCTTCTCATCGCCGCGGATCTCGCAGCCTGCGTCCTGAAGTGCCTTCACGACCGCAGGCAGGTGTGTCTCGGCGACGGCCTCATCCACAAGCAGCGTTTCGGCAGCGCCGCAAATGCCGGTGCGGCGGAGCTTGGCGTTGACCGCGATGCGGCTTGCCATGTCGATATCGGCATCCTTGTCGACATAGACGTGACACAGGCCGTCGAGGTGTCCGAGAACGGGTACACGGGCCTCGTTGGTGACACGTTCCGTCAGGCTGCGGCCGCCGCGGGGCACCAGCAGGTCGAGCGACCCGTCGAGACCCTTGAGCATCTCGCCGACGGCCGCGCGGTCGGTGGTGGGCACAAGCTGGATCGACTTGGAGGGCAGCTGGGCAGCATCCAGTCCATGCTCAAGGATCGTGTGGATCGCCCGTGAGGAATGGAAGCTCTCGGAGCCGCCGCGCAGGATGACGGCGTTGCCGGACTTCAGGCACAGGGCGCCCGCATCGGCGGTCACGTTGGGGCGGCTCTCATAGATGATGCCGATGACACCGAGAGGTACCCGGCGCCGCTCGATATGCAGGCCGGATTCCATGTCCCATTCGGCAATCGTCGTGCCGACGGGGTCCTCAAGTTCGACGATCGCTTCCAGACCCTTGGCGATGGCCTCGATACGGTCCTCGTTGAGTTTCAGACGGTCAAGCATGGCGCCGGTGAGGCCGCGCGCCTGAGCCGCCTCCATGTCCTTCTTGTTGGCGGCGAGAATGAGGTCCACATCGGCGCGGATGGTCATGGCGGCGGCAAGCAGGGCTGCGTCCTTCTGCTTGCGCGGGGCGGCACGCAGAACCTTGGCAGCTTCGCGGGCGTGGTGCCCGATCTCGCGCATGGTCTCGACCACATCAGGATCTGCGGTATGGAGTGTTTCAACGACGCTCATTTTGCCAACTCGCTCTGCGGGTCCGTCTTGTCAGAAGGCGTTCTATGTGTGCCCTTGGCCGCACGGTTCAATGCCAGATGATCCCGGTGGATCATCTCATCCCGGCCACGATAGCCAAGCAGGGCTTCGATTTCACCGCTTTTGTGCCCGGCAATGCGGGCCGCATCGTCGGACGCGTAGGCAACAAGCCCGCGACCGAGCTCGGTTCCGGCGCCGTCTTGCACGATCACGGCATCGCCGCGGTCAAACCTGCCGGATACGGCGGTGACACCGGCGGGAAGCAGACTGCGGCCGCCGGCGAGGGCGCGGGCGGCGCCGTCATCCACCGTGATGGTGCCTGCGGGCTGCAGGCTGCCGGAGATCCAGCGCTTGCGGGCAACGACCGGTGTGTCGTGGGCGGTAAACCAGGTCGCGTTGGCACCACTCTCGATGGCCTGCAGCGGATGATCGGTGGCGCCCCTGGCAATCACCATATGAACGCCTGCTTCGGTGGCGATGCGGGCGGCTTCGAGCTTGGTCACCATGCCGCCGGTCGACATGTCCGTGCCTGCTGTCCCCGCCATGGCTTCGATCTCAGGCGTAATGGTGTCGACTTCGGGCACCAGTCGGGCGTTGGGATTGCGGACAGGGTCTTGCGTGTAAAGACCATCCACATCCGACAGCAGCACCAGACAGTCGGCATCCACCATGCTGGCGACCCGTGCCGAGAGGCGGTCGTTGTCGCCGTAGCGGATTTCCGTCGTCGCTACCGTGTCGTTCTCGTTGACCACGGGCACAAGGTCAAAGTCCAGCAGCTTGGTCAGGGTCGAGCGGGCGTTGAGATAGGCGCGGCGGGCTTCGGTGTCGCCGAGGGTCAGCAGCACCTGGGCGATGCGGATGGCATGTGCGTCCAGTGCTTCCTGGTAGGCGCGGGCAAGACCGATCTGGCCGAAGGCCGCGGCCGCCTGGCTCTCTTCGAGTGCCAGCGTGTTCCTTGCGCCAAGTCCCAGAGCCTTGCTCCCCACGGCGATGGCCCCGGACGAGACAATGATCACCTGCTGGCCGCGCGCCCGCAGACGGGCCACGTCGTCGGCGAGCGTTCTGAGCCACGCACTGCGCATGGTGCCGGACGCTGCATCCACCAAAAGCGCAGACCCGATCTTGATGACCACGCGCCGGGCCTGTGTGAGGCGGGTGCTCATGGCCGCCACCCTTCAGCTGGCGCGGGGCGGTCTTCAGCCTGCGCCTGCTTCGCGGCGTCCTCAGCCTCCGCCTCATCGATACGCATCTGCCGGACATCGGCCACATAGACGTTGATGGCGCGCAGGGTCTCGGTCACGCCTTCGCCGCTGGCACTGGACAGCTGAATGGGCTTCGCGCCGGATACTGTCTCGAGGGCCGCGCTCTTCTCAGCGCGCGCTTCGTCGGTCAACGCATCAACCTTAGAGAGCGCGACAAGCTCGGGCTTCTCTGCAAGGCCATGACCATAGGCTTCAAGCTCGGCGCGTATGGTGCGATAGGCGTCGGCCACATCGTCCTGCGTGGCATCGACGAGATGCAGCAGCACATTGGTGCGTTCCACATGACCGAGGAAGCGGTCACCCAGCCCGTGACCTTCATGAGCGCCTTCGATGAGGCCGGGAATGTCGGCCAGCACGAAGGCGGCGTCATCCACCTTCACCACGCCGAGATTGGGCGCCAGGGTGGTGAAAGGATAGTCGGCGATCTTGGGCTTGGCGGCAGTGACGGCGGCGAGAAAGGTCGACTTCCCGGCATTGGGCAGGCCCACGAGCCCGGCATCGGCGATCAGCTTGAGGCGCAGCCAGATCCAGCGTTCTTCCGCTTCCTGGCCTTCATTGGCCCGGCGCGGCGCCCGGTTGGTCGAGCTCTTGAAGCGGGCATTGCCCCAGCCGCCATTGCCGCCCTGTGCCAGCAGCACACGCTGTCCGGGTTCGGTCAGGTCGGCAATCAGCGTCTCGTTGTCTTCCTCGAAGATCTGGGTGCCGACAGGCAGCTTCAGCACCACGTCGTCGCCACCCTTGCCGGAGCGGTCGCGTCCGGCGCCGCTCTCGCCGCGTTTGGCCTTGAAGTGTTGCTGGTAGCGGTAGTCGATCAGCGTGTTGAGCGAATGCACGCATTCCGCCCACACGTCGCCGCCCTTGCCGCCGTCACCACCGTCGGGTCCACCGAACTCGATGTACTTTTCGCGCCGGAAGGAGACGGTGCCGTTGCCGCCGGCACCGGATCTGACGAACACCTTGGCCTGATCAAGGAACTTCATGCTGCCGCCCTCGCAAGTTGTTCCCAGCGGGGCTTGTCCATGCGGTAGTTGTTGCGCAGCCGGGGCGCGTCAGGGTGCTCGGACAAGGTGGCGTTCATGAAATGAAACCCCGTCTTTTCAAGCACCCGAGCAGACGCCGTGTTGTCGAGGGCGCAGGCAGCGCGCAAACCACCGGCCTTCAGTGTCCCGAATGCCCAGTCCCGCATGCCGGTAGCGCATTCAGTCGCCAGACCCTTGTTCCACTCTACAGGATTGACCCAGTAGCTCAGTTCGTACTGGCGGCCGCTGGGGCCCAGATCGATCATGCCGCCCAGAATGGCCGCGCCGATGAGGGAGCCATCGCTCCTTTGCGTGATGACCAGCCGATAGTCCGTACCCGCTGCAATTTGCCCGGGAACGTCAGCGCTCCATTCCTCGACCAGCGATGTGGGGCAGGGCGTGGGGATGTGATCCATGACCGCGCCGATGCGGGTGTCGCTTGCAGCGCGCGCATAGGCCTCCGCGTCCCCGGACACGAGCGGGCGCATGACGAGACGGGAGGTCTCGATTGCGATGTCGCTCATGCCGGGTAGCGAATGGGTCACGGGTCCGGTCTTACGCCTTTTGTTCCACCAGCCGGTCGATCCAGCGGTCACGGGTCATGACCAGGTCGACGGACGGCATGTCCTCTCCGCGCGCCAGGCAATGGCGTTTGGACGAGCCACTATACTCGAAGCCGCACTTCTTCAGCACACTGCCAGATGCAGGGTTTTCCTCGAAGTGGCCCGACGTCAGCCGGCTGACACCGAGATCGGCAAAACCGATGGTGATCGCAGCGTCTGCGGCTTCTGTTGCAAAGCCCTGGCCCCAATAGGGCTCGCCGAGCCAGTAACCCAGCTCCACTGCCGGGCCCTGGCCGTGGGCCTGCTCCATGTATTCGACGCCAACGACGCCGATGAGCTCACCCTCAAGGCAGATGGCGTAGGGCGAGCCATGGCCGCGGGCGCGCATCTCCTCATGTGTCACGATCCAGTCCTCTGCCCCGTTTTCGGGGTAAGGGTGGGGCAGCCGGGCCAGCATGCGGGCCACGTTCCAGTTGTCCGCAAGCTCGGTCAGGCGGGGAGCGTCGTCCATCGTGATCCAGCGCAGTTGAAGGCGCTTCGTTCTCAATTGTGCCCGCATGGATCTGTCCTTTCATGAGGGCGGGAGCAAAACAAAAGGGAGATGGCGATCCATCTCCCTCCCGAACGGCTATTGCCTCATGATGGATGCCACCTTGCGGTGGCACCTGATCCACCGCGTGTTATTCGGCCGCTGCCGATACCGGGGTTGACGGAAGAACGGATACGTAAATCCGCTTGCCGGCGCACTCACGGAACTCGACCGTGCCCTCGGTCATCGCAAAGATCGTGTGATCCTTGCCCATGCCGACATTGTCGCCCGGGTGCCACTTGGTGCCGCGCTGACGGATGATGATGTTGCCGGGGATGACGGACTCGCCGCCGAACTTCTTCACGCCAAGACGACGGCCTTCAGAGTCGCGACCGTTGCGGGATGAACCGCCTGCCTTCTTATGTGCCATCTTGTCTTCTCCGAGTGTCTCTACGTTACCGGTCGCTTGCGGGTTACGCGCTGATGCCGGTGATCTTGATCTGCGTCTTGTGCTGGCGGTGGCCCTTGGTGCGGCGGTAGGTGTGCCGGCGCACCTTCTTGAAGATGCGCACCTTGCGGTCGCGGCTCTGGCCGACCACCTCGGCAGACACCTTGGCACCATCGAGAAGCGGGGAACCGACCTTCGGCGCGCCGTCACCGCCGACCATCAGAACTTCCGAAATCTCGATCTTGTCGCCGGGCTCACCTGCGAGCTTTTCGACCGACAGCACATCGTCCTGTGCCACTTTATACTGCTTGCCGCCTGTGCGGATGACCGCGAACATGTGCCTGTCCAACCTGCAAAAAGGCCGGAAGGCTGCGGAAAATCCCGCGCCAACAAGCCTCACGTCAAAAGAAAATGCGCCGGAACAGCCCGTTTTGGCGGGTCATACCGGCGAATGGGCGCGGATCATACGTTTTGGCGGCCCCAAGTCAAGCCGTCAGATGCTCCATTTTGGCAGGTCTAGGCGGCAGTTTGGAAGGTCCTGTGGACGGTCAGCCACAGGAAGTATCCGACCAGCGCAATCCAGGGGACAACCACCCAGATCGGGGCCGTCGGATAGGCCAGAACGACGGCGAGGCTGAGGGCGGCCCAAAGGCCCGTCAGGGTCAAGGTAAGGACCCGCAGTTTCACCACCCGCATGGGGTGGGTGAATTTGAGGCGGGTGAAGGTGAGGGCGCAGCACACGGCGATCAGCGCCAGATTGGCCCAGGGATCGGTTTCCAGCGCCCACATATAGAGCACCAGCACGTTCCAGACGGCGGGGAAGCCCTCGAAGTAGTTGTCTTCGGTCTTCATGTCCTTGTTGGCGAAAGTATAGAGCGAGACCGCCAGCACTACGCCGGCCGTCACCGCGCCCCAGCCCTCCGGCAGCAGGCCGAGGCTTGCGAGCATCACGGCCGGGACCACCACATAGGTCAGGTAGTCCACCACCAGGTCGAGGATTTCCCCGGAAATCCGGGGCAGAACGTCCATGACCCGGTAGCGGCGGGCGAGGGGGCCGTCGAGCCCGTCGACAACAAAGGCCAGCCCCAGCCACAGAAAGGCAGCCTGCGGATCGCCGCTGGTGACGGCGGTGAGCGCCAGCATGGCGATGACGGCGCCGGACGCGGTAAAGGCGTGGATCGCCCAGGCGCGGCCCCGGTCGCGGGCGGTGCCCACAGGCGCATCCGGTGGCGGCGTCGCCTTGTTGTTGCTCGAATCGTCCATCATCACTGAAAATGAGACTATCAGGTCGAAACGAGCCAAAAAGACCGATCACGGGGAGAGGGTGACATGAGCAACGGACCATTCGCATTTCTCGGCGCGCTGGCGGTCGCCGCAGGCGTGGCCTTTGCCGGCTTTCAGGTGGGGACCGGCTTCTATGAAGGCCGCAAGTCGGAACGCTATGTCACCGTGAAGGGCCTTGCCGAGCGGGACGTGACGGCGGACCTCGCCATGTGGCGGCTGCGCTATACGGCGACGGGCAATGATCTTGCCGAAGTGCAGGCGCAGATTGACGGCAACACCCAGACGATCCGCGATTTCCTGACCTCACGCGGCATCGAAGAAGACGAGATCAGCCTCGAGCGGCTGGAAGTGACCGACCTGCTGGCGCAGGCCTACCGCTCCGGCGGCATCGGCCAGGCCCGCTACATCATCGCCCAGAATCTGCTGCTGCGAACGGAGAATGTCGGTCTGGTCAATGAGCTTGGCCGCGAAACCGGTGAGTTGGTGCGCCGCGGTGTGGTGCTGACGGATCTCGGCGGTCCCACCTATGCCTTCAACGGGCTGAATGACATCAAGCCGGAGCTGATTGCCCAGGCGACTGCTGCCGCGCGCACAGGCGCCCAGGAATTCGCCACCAACTCAGGCTCCGAGTTGGGCGGCATCCTGCGGGCCAATCAGGGCGTCATCGTCATCCGCCCGCGCGACGATACGGGCGGTGTCAGCCAGGAAAGCCAGCTGGAGAAGACGGTTCGCGTCGTGGCCACTGTGGATTACTCTTTGAGCGACTAGGGCCCGATCGGGTCACGGCATCTCGGGGGAGACAGCGATCATGGGCTCACTGCTGCGCGGGCTACTCATCCTCATCTTCTGGGTGGTGCTCATTGCCCTCCTTGCTGCCGCACTCGACAGCGACATCCGTGAGGTGCTGGAGGATTACATCCCCTTCTTCGACATCGCCGACCCGGTGATCGACTGGCTGTCGGAATTCCTTGAGGCCCTGTGGGACGCGATCACCGGCTAACCTCTTGCGGTTTGCGCGGCGGCGCGGCTATTGTCCGCGCCCTGTCGACCCACGGCTTGCAGCGCTGCGTGCTACGCAAGCCGTTCCCCGCGGAGAGGTGCCGGAGTGGTCGAACGGGGCGGTCTCGAAAACCGTTGTGCCTTCACGGGTACCGAGGGTTCGAATCCCTCCCTCTCCGCCATACCCTTCCGTTGTCTTGTCGCGTTCTCTCCAGCGAGCAGTCTCAAATTTGCTGAGGGCCGATTGACAAAATCTATATGCGTTGCGCATATAGTTGAGACTGCTCCAGAATCTTCGCGGTTGGATCGCCGCTCGTCCTTTCGACGGCTGTGGCCGATCCGGCTTCAGGATGACAAAGGCTGACCAATGTACGAGACGCGTCCGCTTGATGAGACGACCTGGCCGGACTTTGCGCGTCTGGTCGAAGCCAACAACGGTGTGTGGGGCGGATGCTGGTGCATGTGGTATCACGGCAAGGACGCCAGTGCTGACGATACCCCGGCCGAAAGACGCAAGGCCAAGGAGTGCCTGGTTCGTGAAGGCCGCGCCCATGCGGCACTCGTTTTCGACGGCGATGACTGCGTTGGCTGGTGCCAGTTCGGGTCTCCGGACGAACTGCCGCGCATCCACAATCAAAGAGCCTATGCGAAGGCTGATGTGAAGCCCGCCAAATGGCGCATCACCTGCTTCTTTTCCGGCAAGGGCCATCGCGGGACAGGTGTGGCGTCGGCCGCGCTGGAGGGGGCGATCGATCAGATCAGGCAACTGGGCGGCGGCCGCATCGAAGCATTTCCGGAGAACACCGATGGCCGCAAGGCGTCATCCGCGTTTCTGTTCAACGGGGCGCTGTCGATGTTCGAGCGGCACGGCTTCAAGCGGTCGCAGGCCATCGGCAAGCACAAATGGGTGGTGACCCGGACTGTCCGGTGATGGCACAGCCCGGAAATCACGCCACCTCATGTCAGGGGTATCAGGTGACCGCGAAGACGCGGTGGATCGGTCCGCCATCACCGGTGCGCGACTTGCTGATGGCGATGATGTTGTTGAGCCACGCATAGCGCGGATCACTGGTTTCAAACATCGGCGCCGTGCGGAAGTAGTAGCGCCAGGCACCAGCGGGATCGTCCGGCTTCTCCACATCCAGTGCGTATTCCATGTCTTCCGGCGCTGCCCAGTAGCGCCCCTGCCAGTGCAGGTAGAGCAGGGCGTTGTCATGAGTCTCGAGGCAGAAGCGCACATCCAGCATGCCGGTCCCGTCCGGGCGGATGCGTATCCAGTCGGCGCCTGAGTCCGGCACGACACGGCCCTTGAGATGCGGTCCCTCAAAGGTGCCGCTTTTCACCAGAAAGATCACACGGTCGCCGTCGGACATGGTGCCCACCTGAAGCGGCGGGAGGTCGAGTTTGACCCGCGCTTCAAAGAGGAATTCGAGACCCGGCGGGCTCTCGGCATCCCAGTTCGCTTCTGTTCTCTTCAGACTCTCAAGCATGCCGTTCTCCTATGCTGCTGCCTGGTACAGTTCGACAAGTTCACCGCTGGGACCCTGAAGGAAGGCCATGCGCATCGGTTCGGCGCGCGCCCCGGACATCACGACGTCGAGCGGCGTGCCGTCCCAGTCGCCTTCCTCCATGGTGAAACCGAATGGGGAGCCTCCCGCAGCCAATGCCCGTTCATAGGCCGCATCTACATCCGCGACGGCGATGGCGAGGTGATTGAGCGGGAAGCCGGGTGGTGACATCTCTCCGCCGCCCGCAGGGTGCAGCTCGATGTACCGCCCGTCCCCGGCCTGCAGGAACACGCTGGCCAGTTTGAATGGGAAACGACCGGATGCCCTGATACCGATGATGTCATCGAATGACTCGCGCACCGTCAGTCCGAGCCCGGAGGAATAGAAATCTGTGGCCGCGGCCATGTCAGGCACGAACAGACACACGTGGTGCAGGACCGGCTCGCCGGATCCGCAGAACACGCGCTTTTCAACGTCGACATACTCGTCGCTGCCGATGGCTTTCGGCGTCGTCACAGAGTCTTCCGTCGCTTGCATGGGTGCCCTCACTCATTCTCAACTCGATGATCAATATATGCATAGCGCATATAATTGGGTCAATCGCCAAATTGCATTTTTTGTGCGTGATGCATACATTTTGAAAATGGACCGCACGACAAATCTCCTCGGTGCGATGGCGCTTGCCATCACCGACCGCATCACGTCCGGCATGAGAGAGGCCTTCGACCGTTCCGGCGAAATGGCAGCAGCGCTGGTCGTGCTCGGCTATGCGCCGGGGATGTCTGTCGAGGTGTTGCGTCAGGTGCTCGACCGGTCACATCCCGGCACGGTGCGTCTGATTGACAGGCTGGAGGATGATGGCCTTGTTGAACGACGCCAAGCGACAGACGGTCGCGCCGTCGCCCTGCATCTCACCCGCAAGGGCAGCAAGCTGCGTCAGCAGCTCATGGACCGCCGACTCGACACACTGGAACAGGCGCTCGACGGGCTGGCCGCCAGCGAGCGGAAGGTGCTCGGTGACCTGCTGTCCAAGGTGCTCACCAACCTGCCGGAAAGCGAGATGGCCAAGCACCGCATCTGCCGTCTTTGCGCGGTGCCGACCTGCAAGCAATGCCCGATACCGGGCAACGCCATTTGATCCGGCGGGCGATTGTTGCGCGCCGTCTGCCGCGTTTCTCCGCCGGAACCTGAATGCCTGTAGGGTCTTGGTTCTGGTAGCAGGCTTCAGCTAAACCGCAGGCGCATCCGTTCGGACCGGAACAGGAAGGTGGCGATCGCAAGATAGGCGATGCATTCCAGCACGAGACCGATGTAGCGGGAGTCGTTGGTCAGGAAATCGAATGTCTGGACGAAACACATGGTCGCCAGCATCGCGAAGATGACGGACACCGCGAAGGGCGTGTGGCGCCATCGTGCCGCGTACCCGACAAGAAAGACGGTCCCGAATGCGATGAGCAAAACCCATTGCAGGAACTGGATGCCCGGCGGAAAGGCGGGGTTCTGAAGCGGGATGACCAGGGCTGCTTGCGTCACATACTCGGCCATGCCGAGGACGCCCCAGGCGAGCAGGAATGCTGCGATGGCGATGATGATGTATGTCGCTATTTGTGAGGCAAAAGCGTTGATCTGCATCTGTGAACCTCGCGAAGGGGTGTGAGCGGTCAGGGGCGTTCGGTGCTCATTGCATAAGACCGGCGCGTTCCCGTCCGGCTGAGCGTCGCGCCGCCTCCGGGGTGGTGCCGGTCCAGGCCTGGAAGGCCCGGAAGAAGGAGTTCGGGTCGCAGTAGCCGAGCAGGAAGGCGATCTCGGCACAGGAGTGCGTTGTGTTCTGCAGGAAACTCATCGCCAGTTGCTTGCGCACATCCTGGAGTTCGGACTGGTAACTGGTCCCCGTCTCACGGAGTTTCCGTTGCAGGCTTCGGGTGCTCAGGCCAAGACGCGGCGCAACGTCCGCGACAGCCGTGCGCCCGCTCGGCAGCGCTTCAACCAGTGCCGCGCGCAGGCGGTCGTTGAGTGTCGTCTCACCGGTCACTTCTTCCAGTTGTCGGCGCAGCGCCGGCTCAAAGGCCGCGAACATGGATGGGCTGGCGCCCAGGAACGGGCGCTCAGCGTCTTCGTTGGACAGAACGATCCGGTTCACGCTGCCTTTGCGGACCTTCACACCGAAAAAAGCCTCGTAAGGGCGGGCCTCTGGGAGAACGGTGAACTCGACCCTCAGGGGCTGGATGTCCGACCGGGTTCCCCGCCGTGCAAGTGCAATGAGAAAGGCCAGTTCAAACCCGAAGAGCTCAGGGGGCAGAGTGATGCCTGCATCAGGCACGTAGGAAACACTCAGGCCCCCATGCTCCTGTGTTACGTCCAGCCGGCAGGGGCCCATCAGCGGCTTGAAGAGCGAGATACGCTGGGCCGCTATCTTGAAATTCGGGCTGCACAGGGCCGCGAACAGCGGCGGGTTCAGGGCCTCGACGGGCAGGGATTCTCCCATCAGCAGACCCGGTGCGGGCTGGCCGATCATCGCCTCAAGTGCTCTCCAGAGCCGGACGAGACCATCGGGATCTGTCGTCGGCCTCTCGTGCTGAAACAGATCGGCGGGGAGGTGTGCCGCGCGCAAGAGCGCGTCGGGGTCGATCTCCAGCTGGGTCAGCAGGACGCCCCATCCCAGATCAAGCACGAAGGGGCGCGTCACGAGACCTGACTCACGATGAGGCGCTCGAACATGCGATCGCTGATCAGCCAGCGTAACACCAGGAGCAGTTTCGCCGCCTCGCCGCCGGCATAGCGTGTGCGCGGGTTCCGGGCCCTGACGACACGCATGACGAGTTTGCCGATCACGCCGGGTGCCGAGCCGCGTCCGGTGGCCTGTGCGTCTTCAAGCACTTTCGTTGCCTTTGCCGCGAGTTCTGCATAGGGGCCGTCGGGGCGAGCCGCGAAGCGGTCACCGAGCGCACTTGCAAAGCCGGTGTTGATGAGACCCGGCTCGATGATGACCACATCGATCCCGAACGGCTTGAGCTCGAGCCGCAAGCAGTCCGACCAGCCTTCCAGTGCGTGCTTCGTGGCGTGATACCAGGCGCCCAGTGGCGTGAAGATTTTGCCGCCGATCGACGAGATGTTGATGATCAGTCCTTTGCCGTTGTCGCGCATCGCCGGGATCAGAAGCTGGGTCAGGTGCGCCAGACCGAACAGGTTGACCTCGAACTGATAGCGCGCTGTATCGATCGGCGTATCTTCCACCGGGCCGTACTGTCCGTACCCGGCGTTGTTGATCAGAATGTCGACGCCACCATGATCGGCGAGGATGCGCGCCACCGCTGCTTCGATCTCTTCGCCCTTCGAGATATCCATCGGGAGAATGATTGCGCCGTCGGCGGCAAGGTCGGCCATCTGGTCGGCGCTGCGTGCGGCGGCATACACGGTGTAGCCCTTGCGCAGGAGCCGCTGGGCCATGTCCTTGCCCATGCCGGAGGACGCGCCGGTAACGAGTGCTGTCTTGTATTTCTGTGCCATGGGTCTCTCCTCAAAGCGGTGGAACCGCAGTCAAGGTGGCATGCCGATGGTGCCGCGACACTCGCGCTTGGCGCCAAACCTCTTGCAGTCTGCGCCATTGGTGTGTTTCCCGCCAGTCTGAGCGGCGCCCATTGCGCTCAGCTTCTGGGCGTGGTTGGCAAACCGGCGAAGCGCCTGAGGCCCGGTTCTAGCGACTCTGGGCAGTTTGCGCCCTCAGCCCTTCAATGAACTGGCGGATCACCGCCTCCTGCTTGGCGGCTGAGATTGGTGGCTGCCGGTGCAGCGCCGCAAGGGCCGTTTCTGCCATCAGGGCATTGAGGAGCCGGGCGGTCAGGTCTACGGAAGCCACCTCGACTTCGCCGGCATCCACGGCGCGCTCAAGGGCGCGTGTCATGAGGGAGAGGCTCGCCTCGGCCTCCAGGTCGCGTGCGCGTACCCAGCCCAGCACCTGCGGGCCTTGGTCGAGGAGGATCGAGGCTACGTCGGGCCGCCGTGCCGCTTGTAACCATGCGAGGCAGGTGGAGATCAGGTCTTCAAGCGGCGATTGGGTGCGGCCACCCTTTTTTAGGGAACGTGCAATCGTTTCGTCCGAGACAGCCTGGAAGACTGCTTCGAACACGTCCCGCTTGCTGGGAAAGTGGTGATACATGGCGCCGCGAGAGACGCCAGCCTGTTTCAGGATGTCGCCGGTATGTGTGTCCTCAAAGCCGTTTCGCGCAAAGTGCTCGCGGGCGGCGGTGATGAGTTTTTCGCGGGTCGCAGCGCGACGTTCTGCCTGAGTCGTCATGAGGGCACTTTACAGAAAGCGGAACTTGAGGGTATGGTCGCAAATACCGACACCAAGTCGGTATCTTAACTTCATATGCGAGGAACTGCAAAATGTCCGACTATCCTGAAGTTCTTGATCACATGATGGCCGCCTGGAATGAGCCGGATGCCGCCAAGACGCGCGGCCACCTGGAAAAGGCGCTGGCGGCGAATGTCCGCTTTGTCGATCCGTCGATCGATGTCACCGGTATCGGCGGGTTTGAAGCAAATGTGCATGAGGTGCGCGAGCGCCTGCCCGGCGCCACCTTCAAGCGGGCAAGCGCCGTCGATTCCCAGAACGGCTTCCACCGCTATCACTGGGCCATCCACCAGGACGGCAAGCTGCTGCTGCAGGGCTACGATGTCACGCAGACTGATGCGGACGGACGCGTTGTCTGTGTGATCGGCTTCTTTGGTGTTCTCGATGCTGACGAGGCCATGCTGAAAGCGGCCTAGGTGGTCTTCGCCAGGAGCCAGCGCAGCGTGTCGACCTGCCGGTCGAGCGTCCAGTAATCCGGCTCCGCAATCGCGTTGACGGAGATGCCGTCGATGGTGGCCATGAGCGTATCAACAAACCGCGTGACGTCTTTGGTGACAATGCCACGCTCCGCCACTTCGCGGCTCATCTCCTCACGCATGGCCTGCACCCGGCGGCTGTAACCGCGCCGCAGGTCGGGGCGCCCGATACTGAGCGCCCAGAACACCAACCACACACGTAGTTCAGCCAGGCGTTCATCGTCGAGGGGCAGAAACTCCCGCGCCACTTCTTCGACGGAGATCTCCGGGTCCGTCATTGCGGCTTTAACGCGCGCGACACCTGCCGCGGCGGCGTGATCAAGCATTGCCTCGATCAGGTCATCTTTCGATTTGAACCAGTGGTTCAGCAGACCGATGGTGCAGCCGGCACGGTCGGCAATCCGACGCATCGACAGGGCTTCCGGGCCTTCCGCGGCGATCAGGGCGGCGGCTGCCGCAACGACTTCTGCCCGCCGGACCTCAGGATCTGCTACGCGCGGCATCGCTCATCGCTCTTTTTGATTGACGGGACCATCCTGACGTCATACATAACATATCAATCGATATGTAAAGAAGCGTTTTCTGCTCATGTACCGGTTCCGCCGGTCAAAGGGAGGGTTCCGACATGGCACCTCAGTTGAAGCATCTGGATATCACCGCAGACGTCGCGGACATTCTCGCCGTCATCCACGAAGAGGGCGGCGTGATCGTGGAGAACTTTCTGTCTGCCGATCTGCGCCAGCGCCTTATCGCAGAACTGAAGCCCCATGCGGATGGCTTCGAGCCGGGCATGGAGGGGGGTGACATCAAGCAGATGTTCTGCGGGGCACAGACCAAGCGGTTTTCGGGCCTGGCGCACCGGGCGCCCTCCTTTGCCGAGATCATCGACCACGATCTCCTGCATGCATGGGCGGAGACTGATTTCGCCAACGACTACTGGATGAATACGGGCCAGGCGATCATCATCGGCCCGGACTCGCCTGCGCAGGCACTGCACCGCGATGTCGGCAACTGGCCCATCATGTTGCCGCTCGGCAAGGATGCCCCGGAAGGCACGCTGAGCTGCATGATCGCGATCACGGATTTCACCGAAGAGAATGGGGCGACCCAGGTCGTTACCGGCAGCCACAGATGGGATGACTTCGACCGCGAAGCGACCGAGGAAGACATCACCCAGGCGGTCATGCCTGCCGGGTCGGCGCTTCTCTATTCGGGCAAGACGATTCACGGCGGTGGTGAAAACAGGTCTCGGGACGACTGGCGCTTTGGTATTCAGTTCAGCTTTGCGCTTGCACAGCTGACGCCGGAAGAAGCCCACACGGTGACCGTACCCTGGGACGTGGCGAAGAACTTCCCGGAGCGGGTTCAGCACATGCTCGGCTACTATTCGCACCGGTCATTCATGCCGGACTGGCCGATCCTTTGGACATACGACTATCGCGATGTGCGCGAGTCTCTCAGTCCGGCGCCGACCGGCAACTATGTCAGCGCCGGTGCGAAGAAGCTTGCGACCTTTGAAGAGATGATGGCCGACCTTTCGGAGCAGGCGCCGGCGGCTGAGTAAGGCGCTGGGCGGACAGGCCAGGAGTACCGTGATGACCCATAGCAATATTGATCTGATCGCCGGCCTGCCGGGCCTCATTCCGGACAGGCTGGATGAGATGCGCGACCGCTTCGCCGATACGTTCGTCTGGACCTATGTCAATCCCGGCTTGCCGCAGATCGAAGGTGACTATCACGGCGTTGACGGGCTGAAGGATTTCTTCAGCCGGCTCGGTGACCTGACCGGAGGCACATTCAGCGTTCGCATTCAGGATGCTTACGCATTGGGCGATGAGCTGGTCGTGGCGCATGCCAATCCCGCCATGACGCTTGAAGGTCAGACCTTCGAGACCGACGCGGCGGTTGTCTGGCGCATCGTCGACGGCAAGATCACCAATGCCTGGGACATCCCCGCGATCCATACTCTGCGGACCAAGGACGCGGCGTAATCCGCGCCGCCTCTGTCTCAGACATCACGCGGGCTTGCGGCAGATCAGGAAGACTGTCCGCCCGTCGCCCGGCTGCCAGTGGGTTTCGATGGTAAAGCCCGCATCCTTCATGTAGCCGACCAGCTGATCGCCCTTCAGGAACTGCACATAGGGCACTTTGCCGATGGCGCGGCCAAGCGGCAGGATCAGCTTCAGCCAGTTCATGCCGTCGCCCAGGCACACCGTGCTTGATACAAAGATGCCGCCGGGCTTGAGCCAGCGATAGACGTCCCGGGCCGTTGCCGCCGGGTCCTCGATCAGATGCAGGATGCTGTTGCCGAGGATCGCGTCGTAGCTCTCATCTGCGACATCCATCTGTGCAATGTCCGCCCGCTGAAAGGTCACATTGGAGATGCCCTGTTCCGCCTGCTGGCGCCGTGCGATCTGCAGCATGGCCTCGGCGATGTCATAGGCATCGACATGCGCCACATGCGGTGCATGCCTGAGGGCCGTGCCGCCGGTGCCGCAGCCGAACTCCATCACCCGCATGTCGGGCCGGAACTGCTCCTGTGTCAGGCGCAGCTTTTCTTCATAGGCTTCCGGGTTGCCGATGGGTGAGGCGAAGTATTTGTCGGCGACCTTGTCCCAGAATCTGGCGTCATGGGTCATGGCGGGGCTCCTACGTGGCGGATGTCATTTCGATGGCCCCTACGTACTTATGCGGATTTCGAATAGGAATTGCCGAAATTCGTCTGGCTGCTATACGAAAATCCATGAATTGGGATGCCGTCACATTCGACTGGAACCAGGTCCGGGCGTTTCTCGCCACTGCGGAGGAGGGCTCCCTGTCTGCCGCTGCACGGGTTCTTGGTCAGACCCAGCCGACCATCAGCCGCCAGGTGGCGGGCCTGGAGGAGGCTCTGGGTGTGGTGCTGTTCGAGCGCGGCCCGCGGAGCATGCAGCTGACCCAGGCGGGCCATGAGGTGCTGACCCATGTGCAGGCGATGGGCGATGCGGCGCTCAGGGTGTCGCTTGCAGCGTCCGGTCAGTCGCAGGACGTGGACGGCAGTGTCAGCATTACCGCGACGGAACTCTTCGCGACCATGTATCTGCCGCCGATCCTGGTCGAGCTGCGCGAGATCGCGCCCAACCTGACGATCAATGTCATCACGTCCAATGACGTGCGGGACCTGACGCGCCGCGAAGCGGACATCTCCATCCGCCATGCGCGGCCCGAGCAGCCTGACCTCATCGGCCGGCTGGTTCATGAAACCACGGCCCGGCTCTATGCGTCGCGCGCCTATCTCGATCGCCATGGCCGCCCGGCCACGCTCGACGATATGGTTGATCTGCAGATGATCGGCTTCGACATGGAAGGCAATCTGGTGCCGTTCCTTCAGGGCATGGGGATGCCCGTCACCCAGGAGAATGTGCGGGCGACGACGGAGAACGGGCATTTGCTGATTGCCCTTGTGCGCGCCGGGCTCGGCGCCAGCTTCCTCACCGAAGATGCTGCCAGCCGGTTCGACGATCTCGAAGTGGTGCTGCCGGACATGGATCATCCGGTGGTCCCGGTCTGGCTCGTGACCCACCGGGAACTGCGCACCAGCCGCCGCATCCGCCTTGTGTTCGATCATCTGGCGGAGGCTTTGTCACAGAGGCTCAACGAGGATCGTTGACGACACTCGAGCCTGCTTGTGGCGGTCTATCTGCTCGACAATCGCCAGAAGCAGTCAGCCCTTTCCAGTCGCTGGCGGGCTGGGACGTTGGAAAGGCTGATGATACTTTCCGCCAGTCACCTTCAGTGCTGCGCGTGGGATTGCCGTGACCAAGATGAAAATTGCTGTTGTGGGCGGCTCGTTGGGTGGCTTGTTTGCCGGCGTGCTGCTGCATCGTGCCGGTTTCGACGTCACCGTTTTTGAACGATCTCACAGTGGATTTGCCGGCCGAGGTGCGGGACTGGTGGGGCAAAGGGAAATCTTTGCCATCCTCAGAGAAGTGGGCTGTGAGCATGTTGCCCAGATGGGCGTTGTCGCCAAGGAGCGCATTACACTCGATCGCGCCGGCAACGTTCTTGAGCGGCACGCCACTCCGCAGTCTCAGCTGTCCTGGGATCGCATTTACGCGGCATTTCGCGAAAGGCTCCCCGACAACCGCTATGTCATGGGGCGCGCTGTCACAGCGGTGGACAACACTCCAGTGGGGGTCAAGGTCACGTTTGAGGACGGGAGCACAGAGGGGGCTGACCTCCTGATCGGTGCTGACGGGGTCGGCTCGGTGGTTCGCGGTGCCGTTACCTCAGAGGTGCCAAGCTATGCGGGATATGCCGCCTGGCGCGGGCTTTACGCAGAAGCCGCCCTCGCCAAAGAGGCAGCCAGTCTGCTTTTTGAGAGGTTTGCATTCTTTCACTATGAGAGATCCCAAATACTTGGCTACCTCGTTGCCGGCGCCGATGGTTCGCTTGAGCCGGGACAGCGCAGATACAACTGGGTCTGGTATCGCTCGACCCCGGCGGGGGGCGCGCTGACCTCGGCCTTGACCGACAAAGACGGCACGACGCACCGCTATTCGCTCCCGCCGGGTGCCATGAGTGAGGCTGATGTTGCCGCATTGCGGGTGGCAGCTGCAGCTGATCTGCCGCCCGCATTTGCGGACGCTGTTGAGGCGGAGCCCCAACCGTTTGTCCAAGCGGTTTTTGATCATGTCAGCCCGGTGATGGTGAAAGACCGGGTGGCTCTCTTGGGTGACGCGGCGTTTGTCGTTCGCCCGCATACGGCAATGGGGGTTGCCAAGGCGGCGGGCGATGCTCTTTCGCTCGTCAAAAGCCTTCGGCAGACGACAGACCCAAACAGCGCTCTTTACCTTTACGACGCTGAACGCAGATCGAACGCCATTGCGATTGCGGCGCATGGAAGGCGTCTTGGCGCATCGCTGGAATAGGTGATGGTCAGCAAGGCAGGACAAGGTGGGGCAAGGCAGCGGCTGGACAATTGCCGGTCGCGCCCTGTTGTTGATACTGTTCAAGAAAAGCATCCGGCTGGCACGGGTGCGATCAATCGAGGGCAAAACGCATGGGCGATGGCTGGTCAATTCGGCAACTCGCAGGTTCGCTCGCCGCTGAAATCAGTGGCGTCAAACTTGCCGGTGCGACGGGAGAGGAGATTGACGCGATCAAGTCTCTGCTCACGCAACACAAGGTGTTGGTGTTTCCGGACCAGAACCTGTCACCGAACGAGCATGTGGCGCTGGGTGAAAAATTCGGCGAGCTTGAGGGCGCGCATCCCAACCTGGCCAAGCCCGACATGCCGTCGCCGCACATCTTCGAGCTCAAGGCCACCGAGGGCGGCATTGCGGACGAGTGGCATACGGATCTGACCTTCACGGACTCGCCGCCGCTGATGTCGATCCTCAACATGGTCACCTGTCCGGAAGCGGGCGGCGATACCATGTGGACCAATCTTATTGCCGCCTACAACGAGCTGTCCGAACCCATGCAGGAAATGCTGGACGGGCTGACGGCATTGCATGACGCGCGGCCCCACGGCAATCGTGAGGCGATGGCGATTCATCCGGTGGTGCGGGTGCACCCCGAAACCGGCGAGAAGGCGCTTTATGTCAACGAGCACTTCGCCCGCCGCATCGTCGAGATGAACGCATTCGAAAGCGAAGCGCTGCTCGCCTTCCTGACACGCTGGGTGCAGAACCCGCGCTTTACCGCGCGCATCAAGTGGTCGTCCGGCATGATCGGCATGTGGGACAACCGGGTGACGCAGCACTTCGTCATCGATGATTTTGTCGGCGAGCGCGTGATCCAGCGGGTGACGGTGTTGGGCGATCATCCGGAAGGCGTGTCGGCGCCGCGCTTCGAGCCCTGGACCAAGCGGGCCAAGCTCTCGGCGACCAGCCATTGGGATGCGCAGCTCTACCGGTTCCTGCGCGACCGTGACGCAAAGCAGGCGGCTGAGTAATCTGCCTGACTTCTTTGTTTTAGCCGTTGCCGAGCTTTTTCAGGGCATTGCGGATCTTGACCCGCGCTGACGCGGCGGTTTCGGAACCATTCGCCTGCTCAAGAACCGTGCGGGCCTGAATGCTGAAAGACGGGTGCTGGTCCGCCAGCCGGTACCAGCCGTGATACGCCCAGGCGCGTACGAATTTGGCGTCGTCCCCAACAGTGTCAGTCAGGCAAGCGGCGAGACTGGTCGTGGTCTCTTCTGGTATCTCGAGGTGATCGAGACACTGAAGAATGTGCAGGCGCGTTTCCCAATGGGCCGCCTTTTCAAGTGCGCCAATAATGGCACCTGCCTGTTTTGGTGTTGCGCCGTCCCAGCCCTGTTCCAGATGGTGCTTGATCAGCCAGGTGATGCCACGTTCGCATGACGGGTCACCGAGTGCGGCGACCAGCCTGGTTCCGAGCCTGGGGTCACCTTTGTGGGACTCATAGATGTGAGTGATGTCGGCAGCCGTCTTGCCGTCCCATGCCGCCACCTCAGCTTTCAGTGTCACCCCGATCTCCTGTCACATGATGGCGCGCGCCGAGTACGCATTGTCACGTTGCCACAAGCATGCCACGTGTTTGGTGCAGCATGTGGGTTGCTGCCGCGTGCCACAGTCGTTGCTTGCTCCCGGATGCCATGACCAGAATTGCCTTTCTGTGCTGCAGGCACAATCTCACAACCTCACCCGACAAGTGGCCGGATGCCTTTGAGCACGCCCGGGAACTTGAAGCCTTTGCGCCGGCCTTTGCCGACCAAGGGCTTGATCTGGTCGAAGTCGACTGGGAACAGGTCGATCCGGCGACGGCGGGGTTCGACCTCTATTTCGTGCGCACGACCTGGAACTACAAAGAGAAACCGGACGCGTTTGCGGACTTCCTCTCGCGTGCCGCGGCAGTGGCGCCGGTGGTTAATGACCCACGCACGATCCTCTGGAACATGAACAAGCGGTATCTGGGCGACCTTGAGGCGCGTGGCCTGCCGGTGATCCCCAGCGCATTTGTGGATATGCCTGGCACAACGGTGGCGGACATGCTCGGCCGGTTCGGGTGCGATGAACTCGTGATCAAACCGCTCTATGGCGGCGGCGGTGACGGCATGTGGCGGGCGCGCGCCGACAGCGACGGGGCGGTTGTGGTTCCGGACACGCATTTCGCGCAGCCCTTCATGCCGGGCATTCTCGACGCGGGCGAGTTGTCCTTCATCTTTGTCGAGCGGGACTTCTCCCATGCCCTGCGCAAGCGGCCCGCCGACGGCAACTATCTGATCCATACCCATCATGGCGGGGCCAACACGCCCTATGATCCGGTGCCGGGCGAGATCGATGCCTGCCGGCGGTTCCTCGATGAAATGCCGGTGCCGGGCCTTGCGACGCGTGTGGATGTCGTGCCCCATGAGGGCCGGTTGATGCTGATGGAACTTGAGGCCGTCGAGGCGCACCTGTTTCCGGAATACAATCCGGGGCTTGGCGCCATGCTCGCTGGTGCCTGCAAGCGTTACCTTGCCGCGATGTCCCCGATCTGAGTAACCCCTGTACCCTGAGGAGTGCGTTATGCCTGCTGCGACGACCAAACAGGCTCTTCTCGATGTCACCGCGAAAGAGTTTGCGAAACTGGAAAAGCTGATTGATCCGATCCCGGCGAAGATTGCCATGGTGAAGGATCAGGACGACGTGTCCATTAAGGACATCATCGGACACCGCTGTTACTGGATTGATCTGTTCATGGGCTGGTATGCGGACGGTGTTGCTGGACGAGAAGTCCACATGCCTGCTGAGGGATACAGCTGGGGGCAGCTGAATGATCTGAACGCGTCCATTCGCGCGTCTCAGAAACGTCTGAGCTGGCGGGGCGCCAAGGAGATGCTCGCCGGCAAGCATGCGGAACTCGTGGCGTTCATCGAGGATACGCCGGACAGCGTGTTGTATGGCGGGCCGATGCCGGGACATGACAAGTGGACCACCGGCCGGTTTGCCGAGGCGTCAGGCGCGAGCCACTACCGGTCCGCGGCGAAAGCCATCCGCGCTGCGTTGCGGGCGCAGGCCGCATAGGGTCTGGTGGTTGCTGCTTGCAAACCGGCGCCGAGACCGGCACGTATGAACAGTCATGTTGTGCCGCTGATCACCATCAAAGAGGACATGCGTTGTGACCGAGCCTGATGCCATGCCGCGTATCGCCCCGGATGCCCCACCCTGGGCGGCTGGCGTTGCGGGTCGAACGGAAGAACTCTATCCACTGCTGTCGGAAGCCGAGACGGAACTGGTGCTGGGTTATGGGGAACGTGTCAGCGTGCCCGCCGGAACGCGGCTATGGGAAGTCGGTGAGCGCCATGTTCCCTTCTTCCTCGTGCTGGATGGATTGATGGACATCCTGCGCAAGGATGAGGAAGGGGAGCACATCGTCTACACGCACCCCAAGGGCGGATTCAGCGGCGAGACGGTGACGATGACCGGGCGCGGTGCCTTTGTAGCTGGGGCAGCCAAAACCGATCTCGTGGCCGTGAAGGTGACCAACCAGCGGCTGCGCGATCTGCTGGCAGTCGAAGCGGAGCTCGGGGAGAAGATCCTGCAAGCCTTCATCCTTCGGCGGATGAACATGATTTCCCGACATCTCGGTGACATCGTCATTGTCGGGACAGAAACCGAAAAGCACACGGCAAGTCTGCGCGAGTTTCTGTCCCGGAACGCTGTTCCCTATTCCATGGTGGACGCAAACTCCGAAGCCGATGCCCCGCGCCGCCGGGCTCTGGACGCAGAGACCTGTCCAAAGCCGCTGGTCATCTGCGGTCACCAACGGTTGTCGCAGCCGACAATCAAAGAGGTGGCGGATTGTCTCGGCATCACGGCGGACCTTCCAGAGAATGCCGAGTTCGACGTGGCCGTGATCGGTGGTGGGCCGGCGGGTCTGGCGGCCGCGGTCTATGCGGCGTCCGAAGGGTTGCGGGTGGTGGTGCTTGAGAAGTGCGCCATCGGTGGTCAGGCCGGATCGTCGTCACGGATCGAAAACTATCTCGGCTTTCCGACGGGCATTTCAGGGCAGGCGCTGACAGGCCGCGGGTTCCTGCAGGCGCAGAAGTTCGGGGCAGAGGTTGCGGTGGCGCAGGAAGCGGCCTCGCTGACCTGCGGGTCGCCCTATCACCAGATCGAGCTGGATTGCGGCGGGCATGTGCGGGCCAAGGCCGCGGTGATCGCCTCAGGTGCGATCTATCGGCAACCCGACATCGAAGGGCTTGAGGCGTTTGAGGGGACCGGTGTCCACTACGGCGCCAGCCACATCCAGGGCATGATGTGCCGTGGCCAGAATGTCGTCATTGTCGGCGGTGGTAACTCAGCCGGCCAGGCGGCTGTCTATCTCTCCGGCCGTGCGCGCAAAGTGTCGATCCTCATTCGCGGCCCGAGCCTTGCGTCCTCCATGTCGGACTATCTGATCCGTCGCATCGACAACACCGCGAATATCGAGCTGCTGCCCCACACAGAAGTGGATCGCCTTGAAGGGACGGGCGGGATCGAAGTGATCAACGCGCACAACAACCAGACCGGTGAGAAACTGGCGCTGGATGCGGCACATCTGTTCCTGTTCATCGGGGCCCAGCCGGCGTCGGCCTTTCTGGACGACCGAATCCTCTGCGATGAAAAGGGGTTCGTGCGCACAGGTGACACGCTCACCGAGGCACAGCTCGAGGCTGCCGGCTGGCCGCTGGAGCGCCCGCCTTTCCACCTGGAAACAAGTTGTCCGGGCGTCTTCGCGGTGGGTGACATACGGTCCGGCTCGATAAAGCGGGTTGCCTCCGCTGTCGGAGACGGGTCCGTGTGCGTGAGTTTTGTGCACAGCGCCATTGAGGAACGTGGCGGCGTCTAAGCCGCGATTTTCCGCAGAAAACCAGCAAAACTGAGAGTTCAGTCGGCTCGTCCGTCTAGCTGACGGACGGGCCGAGAGGTCGTTTCCTGTTGCGTTTCAGGCTGCGATCCATTAAATAACTGACCAGTCAGTTATTTAATCAGATGGAACACTATGCAGCGGGCCCGGTCAGATGACGCGAAGGATGAAAGGCGGCAAGTCCTGCTTGCGGCGGCTCTCGAGGTCTTTGTGGAGAAGGGTTTTGCGGCGGCACGCATGGACGACATTGCGCGGGCGGCTTCTTTGTCCAAGGGAACCCTCTACCTCTATTTCACCTCCAAGGAAGATCTCTTCGCAGCGGTCCTCCGCGACGTTGCCCTTCCCAATGTGGAGATTGTGGAAGACATGATGGGGACCGCGCCATCGGTCAGCGAAGCACTGGACGGGCTGGCCCGGTTCGCGCCTTACATGATCCGTGAGACGCGACTCCCGCAGATCATGAAGCTCTTGATCTCGGAAGCCGGCGTGTTCCCCGAGATCGTGCAGGCCTATCGGCGTGACGTGCTGGACCGGCTGCTGGCAGGAATGGCGGCGCTGCTCGCCAGAGCGCGGGACGCAGGTCAGATCGACGTCGGCGATCCCAAGCTTGCCGCCCGCCTCGTTGTGGCGCCGATCGCCTTTTCCGGCATCTGGCACATCGTCTTCGAACAGAACGGTGCAGAGCCTGTCGACATCCCGGCGCTGCTCGCCATGCATGTGGACCATCTCAAGCGTGCACTCAACCTGCGGGAGGTGGCAACGTGATGACACGTCTGCTCTCCAGCAAGGCGGCTCAGATGCGACGGACGCTTGGTGCAGCAGTTGGAGCAGTGTTGATGCTCGCGCTTGCCGGCTGCGGAGACGCCGACAGCACGCGGGTCTACACCGGCTATGCAGAGGCCGACCTTGTGTATGTGGCGGCGCCGGCCTCCGGCTGGCTTGTTGATGCGCCATTCACTGAGGGCGCGCGCGTGTCCGCCGGTGACATGGTGTTCTCACTTGATGACGATCTGCAGTCCGCTGCCGTGGATGAGGCGCGGGCGCGCCTGATGCAGGCCGAAGCGCAACTGGAAGACCTTCGTAAGGGTGTCCGCACAACGGAACTCCAGGCCTTCGAGGCACAACTTGCCGAGGCGCAGGCCGACTTGCGGCTGGCGCGGGCCGAGCGGGACCGCTCTCAAGCCCTCGTTCAGCGCGGCGTGGCGTCCAAGGCGCGGGGCGATGAGGCGGACGCCCGCTATGGCGTCTCGCTCGCCCGGGTGAAGACAGCGAAAGCAAATCTTGAGACCGCACGCCTGTCCGCGCGCGATGACGCCATCATGGCGGCAGTGGCGGCGCGGGATGCAGCAGCCGACACTGTCGAGCAGGCAAGCTGGCACCGTGATCAGCGGCAGGTGATCGCTCGTACCGACGGCGTCGTTGAAGATGTGTTTCACCGGACCGGTGAGTTCGTACCGGTCGGGTCGCCGGTCATCGCTCTCTTGCCGGACACCGGCATCAAGGTCCGGTTCTTCGTGCCGCAACATGACCTGCCATCCGTATCGCTCGGCATGGAGGTAACGGTTACGGCTGATGGCAGGGAGGGCCTAAAGGCGCGTATCTCGCACATCGCCCGTGAGGCCGAGTTCACGCCGCCGGTCATCTACAGCGAGGAGTCGCGCGACACGCTTGTGTTTCTCGTCGAGGCACTGCCAGTGGCTCCGCAGGCCCTGCGGCCGGGACAGCCGGTGGATGTGAGGCTGCCATGACAACATCTGATCTTGCCATTGACGTGCGCGGCCTCGTCAAGCGCTTCGGCGACAAGACTGCGGTTGATGGTGTCGATATCCGCATGCCGAAGGGGCAGGTCTGGGGTTTTCTGGGCCCAAACGGGTCGGGAAAGACAACGACCATCCGCATGATCTGCGGGCTGCTTGAGCCGACCGAAGGCGAAGGCCGCGCGCTTGGCTATGACATTCTGACGGAGAGCGCTGCTATCAAGCGGCGCACCGGCTACATGACCCAGAAGTTCTCCTTCTGGGGTGATCTGACGATCCGGGAAAATCTAGAATTTGTTGCGCGGCTCTATGAGTTGCCGGATGTCGGCGGCAGCGTCGACCGCACACTTGAGACCCTTGGTTTGTCAGATCGTCAGCATCAACTGGCCGGGGCGCTCTCCGGCGGCTGGAAGCAGCGGCTGGCGCTGGGTGCTGTGACCATGCATCAGCCGCGGTTACTGTTGCTGGATGAACCGACTGCGGGCGTAGACCCGCAGGCACGGCGTGATTTCTGGGATGAGATTCACCTGCTCTCCGCGGAGGGGCTGACGGTGCTGGTGTCGACGCACTACATGGATGAAGCGGAGCGCTGCGACCGCATCGTCTATCTCGCATTCGGCAGGCTGATCACGGAAGGCCGTGTTAAAGATGTGATCGCCGAGTCCGGTCTCGTCACCTTCAAGGGTGTGGGTGACGACGTGCGCCCGCTGGCCGCCTATCTGGAGTCCCAGCCGGGTGTTGAGCATGCGGCGTATTTCGGTGCAGCGCTGCATGTGAGCGGGCAGGACCGGGCGGCGCTGGAGCGGGCGATTGCGACTGTCGACCCATCCTCGGCGCGATGGGAAGAAGTTGAACCCGGCCTGGAGGATGCATTCATCGCATTGATGTCCCGGACCGGCGGCGACCTGCGGGTGCACGCATGAGCAGGACCGCGGCATTCACACGCATCTCCGCCGTGTTCCTCAAAGAGATGATCCAGATGCGCCGCGACCGGTTGACCCTGGCGATGATGCTCGGCGTACCGATCATGCAGCTGATCCTGTTTGGCTACGCCATCAACCTGGACCCCAAACAATTGCCCGCCGCCGTGTTGCTGGAAGAACAGAGCCCTGTCATCCGGACGATCCTCACGGCGATGGAGCATTCGGGCTATTACGACTTCAGGCAGCCGGTAGCGGATCACAAACAGGCTGCCGAACTGCTGCGGCGCGGTGAGGTGGCATTTGTCGTGACGTTTCCTGCCGGGTTCACCGAACGTCTGGTCCGCGGCGACCGGCCGCAGATGCTGATCGAGGCTGATGCGTCGGATCCGTCTGCTTCGTCCAATGCGGTCGGACGCGCGGCGGAGATCGTCAACCGCGCGCTGCGTCACGACCTGGAGGGGCCGCTTGCCCATCTGCTGTCCGGGGCAACACCGGTCGAGGTTGTCGTGCATGCGCGGTACAACCCTGAGGCCATCACCCAGTACAACATCGTGCCCGGTCTGCTAGGGGTCATCCTGACCATGACGTCGGTGATGATCACCTCGATCGCCATGACCCGCGAAAGCGAGCGCGGGACCATGGAGAACCTGCTCGCCATGCCTGCGAAGCCGGCCGAAGTCATGGTGGGAAAGATCGGCCCCTATGTGGTTGTCGGGGGCGTACAGACAGTGATCGTACTGTTGGCGGCGAAGTTCGTCTTCGAGGTCCCGTTTGCCGGATCACTTTTGTTGCTGCTGGGCGGCATCATGATCTTCATCATCGCCAATCTGGCGCTGGGTTTCATGTTTTCGACCTTTGCCCAGTCGCAGATGCAGGCGATGCAGCTCACCTTCTTCTTTTTCCTGCCGTCGATACTCTTGTCGGGCTTCATGTTTCCGTTTCGCGGCATGCCGGACTGGGCTCAGGTGATCGGCGAGTTCCTGCCGCTCACCCATTTCCTGCGCGTCGCCCGGGGTGTCATGCTCAAAGGTGCTGACTTCTCTGATGTGCAGATACCGCTGTTGGCGATAGGCCTGTTCACGCTGGCCGTTGGTGCAATGGCCGTTCTCAGATATCAGCGGACGCTCGACTAGGGCCCGCGATCATGCGGCAGCGGTCTGCCTCAGTGCGCCGCGCAGCATGGCGGCATAGAGGCGCTCACGCAGATTGGCGGGTGCTTCAAGGGACATGCGGGTCACTGCGTCTTCTTCTTCCGGCGATCCTGACCCACGGCCGGCCAGTGCGAGGCTGAGAATGGACATCGGAGAAGATGCGGCAGCACGCATGATACCCAGTGCCGGGATGAGGCGTTGCTCGACATCATTGAAGTCAGAGCCGAAGGGGAAGGCAGGCAGATCGCCGCGGTCCTTGATGGCGCTCAGCTTGTCGGCCAGTACCTCCGGCGTGTTGCGGCAGGCCGTTTCGGGGATCACGTAGTCTGAAGGCAGTTTCCCGGCCTTCTTGGCCTCGTCCATCAGACCGCCCTGGAACCGGCTGTCGGTGATAGCCAGCATCGCGGCAATCACTTCGGAGTCGCTCTTGCCGCGCAGATCCGCAACACCGTATTCGGTCACGACGATATCGCGCAGGTGGCGCGGGATTGTCGTGTGCCCGTAGTTCCAGCGGATGTTGCTCTGCGCAGTGCCGTTGTCATCGCGGGTCGACCGAATGGCGATAATCGAGCGTGCACCTTCCAGGGCAAAGGCCTGAGAGACGAAGTTGTACTGGCCGCCGACGCCGGACACCATGCGACCATCTTCCAGACCGTCGGACACAACTGCGCCAAGCAGCGTCGCCATCATGCCGCTATTGATGAAGCGGGCATTTGTCCGTGCCCGGCGTTTCTCTTCTTCCGGTCCGTAGAGTTCGTTCACATAGGAGACCGGCCGCATCGCGATCCGCGCGCGCTGTGCGTCGTCCATCGTGCGTAACCGCTCGTAGAAATCGGCGGGCCCGAGAAAGAAACCGGCCTGCAGGCACACGCCGTCAACTTCGCGTTTGACGACACCCGCTTCGATCAGATCCAGAAAGGCCGGAACAAACATCTCGCTGGCGCCAAACAGACCCTGGTCGAACTTTTCCAAGTGACAGGGCCCGGAAACCGCCTGCCCCTCGAGAGCGGTGATTGCCTCACGGAAATCATCGCAGTTGGTCTGGCGCATAATGAGCCCGGCTGCGACCGCGTCGCCGATGGAGCCGATGCCGATTTGCAGCGTGCCGCCGTCCGGCACCAGACGCGCGATCTGAAGACCGATGGCATGGTCCGTGAGGTTCACCGGTTCACGTGGGGGCGCGAAGAGCGACCAGTTGTGCCCGGTCAGCAGGTGATCGACTGCGCTTTCAGGATATTCCGCATCGCCGCCCATAAAGGGCAGGTTGTCATTCACTTCGCCGACGAGGATCGGGTTGATCAGACCGTCGTCCCGTGCATTGAGGAGATCGACCGTCAGGTCCGGGTTGCAGCTCAGCGAGACCCGGGCGCTGTCGGGCGTTTGCTTGTGTGCCACGATCTGCGCCAGCACATTCGGCTTGCGGTCGAGGATGGCGCCAAGCGCGTGGGTGTAGTTGGCGTACACAAAATCCTGCTGCGCGGCCGGGACCGAAAGCCAGCGTCCAGCGAGGAAAAAGAACTCGATGACCTTGATGTTGGCGGGCAGCGTGCCGGCGCGCCGGGGGGCGGTGTAGTCCAGTTCGGGGTAGTCACCGAACAGACGCTCGATGACCGGGCCGATGAAGCGCCGTTCAAGGTCGCTTCCACCCTTCGGCTTCTCCAGTGTCAGGGCGGTCAGGATCGTCAACGAGATCGACGGATCGGCCATCGCCCGCGCAAAGAGCGCGTTACAGGTGAGATTGGCCTTGCCGAGCCCAAGCGGCATGGCGAGCACGATTTCGCCACCGGTTGCGGCAATGATGTCGTCGGCAAGGGTGCCGGGATCGGTGTGGAACTTGGTCATGGAGCAAACCTGATTGCCAATGATCTGGCCCGCATTGTTCTACCGCAAACGGCACAAGTTCAATGCATGACGAAAAAAGCCGCCGGACATGATCCGGCGGCTCTTTAGGCGTGCTGTGGTGTGCCTGCTATTCGGCGGCGATCGATGCCGGAGCGGCAGCGGGTTTGGCCTGCGGCTTCTTCGTGAACATCATGCCGTCGTCCTCGACCTTGCCATAACGAAGCATGACCAGGTCCTTGGCATAGTTCTGGTGCAGCTTCCAGGGTGTCCTCGATCCCTGCTTGGGGAAGCTCTCCATGGCGCGCATCACATAGCCGGATTTGAGGTCGAGCCAGGGTTCTTCTTCCACTTCGCCGTCCTTGAAGGAGGGTGTTGCCTGATCGTAGCCATGCGCATCCATGTGGTTGAGCAGCCTGCAGACATATTCACAGGTCAGGTCGCATTTCAGCGTCCACGATGCGTTGGTGTAGCCGAACGACGATGCCAGGTTGGGAATGCCCGAATACATGAAGCCCTTGTAGGCCATGGTGTCCGACGCGGTCATCTGCTTGCCGTCGACGGCAACATCGAGCCCGTTCCAGACCTGCAGCTTGAGGCCAGTGGCCGTGATGATGATGTCGGCTTCTAGCGTTTCACCCGACTTCAGCAGGATGCCCTTCTCGGTGAAGCGATCGATGTGATCGGTGACGACAGACGCCTTGCCGGACTTGATGGACTCATAGAGGTCGCTGTCCGGCACAAGGCAGACGCGCTGGTCCCACGGGTTGTAGGGCGGGGTGAAGTGCTTCTCGACTTCTTCCTTGCCGAGCTCGTCGCGCACGAGGCCGAGGAGATAGTCTTTCACCTTGGCGGGCTGCTTCATGCACATGCGGTAGAAATACATGCCCATCAGCACGTTCTTCCAGCGCGTGATGCCATAGGCCAGCTTGCTGGGGAGGTACTTGCGCAGGAAGTTGGCAATCGCGTCTTCACCGGGGCGGGAGACAACATAGGTGGGTGTCCGCTGCAGCATGGTGACATGGCCGGCCGTGTTGGCCATTGACGGCACAAGCGTCATGGCTGTGGCGCCGGAGCCGATGACGACCACCTTCTTGCCGGCGTAGTCGAGATCTTCCGGCCAGAACTGTGGGTGAATGACCTCGCCCTTGAAGTCCTCGCGGTCGGCGAATTCCGGTGTGTAGGCCTCGTCGTAGTTGTAGTAGCCGCCGCACATGAACAGGAAGCTGGCGGTGAAGGTCACAGGTTCCTTTAGCGGCCCGCGCTCGGCCTGGATGTGCCAGAGCGCATCTTCGGTCGACCAGTTGGCGCTGATGACTTTGTGGGAATAGCGGATGTGCTTGTCGATCCCGTAGTCGCTCGCGGTCTCTTTCACATAGGAGAGGATCGACGGGCCGTCGGCGATGGCCTTGGGATTGGTCCAGGGCCGGAAGGAATAGCCCAATGTGTACATGTCCGAGTCGGAACGGATGCCGGGATATTTGAAGAGGTCCCAGGTGCCGCCCATGGTCTCGCGGCCTTCCAGAATCACGAAGCTCTTGCCGGGGCAGTTGGCTTTGAGGTGATACGCAGCGCCAACACCTGAAATGCCGGCGCCGATAATCAGCACGTCCGTATGCTCGGCAGCCTGGCGGCTGGTGATCGCAGTCTCATGAAGGGTCATTAGGCTCACCTGAGTTGTGCCCGGCTTGGGCATTTACGTCGGGGATATGTTGCTTTCGGTCAGACAGAACAGCATTTTGGGCAAACTGACAAGATGTCAGTTGGTGATTTCCGGTGGGGCCGTCAAGGTCAATCAGGGTCGAGAAAGGTGAAACGCCGCAGTAAACTGCGCCTTCCCGCCCCTTTCGATTGGCGCGCAGCCCTGCCAGTATGCGCCGCGAAAAAGCAATAAATCCGCTTCAGGGGTGGAAATTTGAGTCTTGTGAAGAAGTGTCTGGTCGCCAACCGGGGCGAAATTGCCGTGCGTGTGATGCGCAGCGCGGCGGGCCTGGGAATCGAAACGGTGGCTGTTCACTCACCCGACGATGCAGGCGCGCTGCACACCCGGATCGCTGATCAGGTTGTGGCGCTGCCTGGAGCGGGCGTTGCTGCCTATCTGGACGTTGCCGCAATCATCTCCGCCGCGACGGCGCAGGGATGCGACGGCGTTCACCCCGGCTATGGTTTGCTGGCTGAGAGCGCGGAGTTGGCCGCTGCCTGCGCGGACGCGGGGCTTACCTTCATCGGACCGGCTCCTGAAACCCTGACAAAGCTGGGAGACAAGGTCGCCGCGCGGGACCTCGCACGCACCCATGGCCTGCCGCTTATCGAAGGATCGGGCGTGCTTGCGGATCAGGCGCAGGCTTCCAATTTCTTCTCGTCGCTTGGCGGTGCGCCCGGCATCTTCAAGGCGGTTGCCGGCGGTGGCGGGCGCGGCATGCGTATCGTGTCCGGTGGAGACGAGATTGCGTCCGCATTCGACCAAGCTTCAGCCGAGGCCGAACGGGCCTTCGGCGATGGGGCGCTCTACATGGAGCGGTTTCTGCCGAGCGCACGGCATATCGAGGTGCAGATTGCCGGGGACGGCCACAGTGTGGCGCATATCTGGGAGCGTGACTGCACGATCCAGCGGCGTCACCAGAAACTGATCGAACTGGCGCCCGCACCGAATCTTGCGCCACAGTTGCGGCAACGCATTTTGGATGCGGCAATCGCACTCGGCTCTGCCGCCGGATATCGCGGCTTGGGTACCATCGAGTTTCTGCTGGATGCGTCCATCGAAGGGGATGAGGCGCCGTTCTTCTTCATCGAGTGCAACCCGCGCATTCAGGTCGAGCACACCGTAACCGAAGAAATCACCGGGCTTGATCTGGTGGCACTCCAGTTCCGCCTGGCGGCGGGGGAGAGCGTTGCCGCGTGCGGGCTGACTGAACTGCCGGTTCCTTCGGCATCGGCGGTTCAACTGCGCCTCAACACGGAAGTCATGCAGGCGGACGGAGCGGTGCGTCCGGCAGGTGGCACACTCGCTCGCTTCGACATGCCAGGCGGCCCGGGCGTACGCATCGATAGCCATGGCTTTGCGGGCTACAGCACCAACCCGAACTTCGACTCGCTACTGACGAAACTCATTCTGCGGCGCGCAGATCAGGACTGGCCGGCACTGATGGCGCAGGCACATCGGGCGCTCGGCGAAGTGGCCGTTGCGGGCGTCGAGACCAATCAGACATTCCTGCGCGCCCTGGTCGCTGATGAGCATCTCAGCCGTTGGGATGTCGACACGCGGTTCATCGAACGGTGCGGAGCGGCTCTTGTGGACGCCGCAGCATCAGATACCCGGCTGCGTGTTCCGGATACGGCAGCGTCAGAAGAAGCGATGGCGCATGGTGCGGTCGAAGCGCCGCCCGGCAGTGTTGCTGCATCTGCGCCGCTGCAAGGGCTGCTTGTCTCCGTTCTGGTGGCTGAAGGAGAGGTCGTCGCCGCTGGACAGGAAGTCGCTGTACTCGAGGCGATGAAGATGCAGCACGGTGTCACGGCGCCGCAGTCAGGGACCATTCGTCTGCTCGCCGCGGAACCTGGTGTTGTGCTGAACGAAGACGCGCCGGTGCTGTTCATCGATCCTGCAGGCGATGCCGATGCGGCAGGTGCGGCTCACCGGGAAATAGATCTGGACCATATCCGCCCGGACCTTGCTGAGTTGCATGAGCGCATCAACAAGACCCTCGACCACGAACGCAAGGCGGCGGTCGAGAAGCGCCACAAGCTCGGCTTCCGCACTGCGCGGGAAAACATCGCAGACCTCTGCGATGACGACAGCTTCATGGAATACGGCCAGATGGTCCTTGCTGCCCAGCGTAACCGCCGTGAGCTGGATGATCTGATTGCCAACACTCCCGGCGACGGCATGGTCGCGGGCTTTGGCGCCATCAATGGACGCCAGTTCGATGAGACAACCAGCCGCGCGGCCGTGCTGGCTTATGACTACACAGTGCTGGCGGGCACGCAGGGCTATTTCAACCACAAGAAGACGGACCGCGTTCTGGAACTGGCTGACAAATGGCATGTGCCCGTCGTGTTCTTCACCGAGGGTGGAGGTGGACGGCCGGGCGACACCGATGTGCGCAATGTGTCGGCGACCGGTCTCGACGTGAAGACATTTGCGACATTTGCGGCATCCTCCGGTGCGGCCCCACGCATAGCCGTAAACAATGGACGCTGCTTTGCCGGAAACGCCGTCATCTTCGGCTGTGCCGACGTCACCATTGCCACCAAGTCGAGCGCGATCGGCATGGGTGGCCCGGCGATGATCGAAGGCGGCGGGCTGGGTGTTTACAAGCCGGACGAAGTCGGCCCCATCGATGTGCAGGCTGCAAACGGTGTTGTCGATCTGGTGGTCGATGATGAAGTAGATGCCGTGGTACAGGCCAAGCAACTGCTCGCCTACTTTCAGGGCACAACCACTGACTGGACGTGCGCAGACCAGCGCAAGCTGCGTCACGTGATCCCGGAAGACCGCAAGCGCGTCTATGGCATGCGCGAAGCGATTGCGCTGATTGCGGACGAGGACTCGGTGCTGGAACTGCGCCGCGGCTACGGACGCGGCATGATCACGGCGCTTGTGCGCATCGAAGGGCGTCCGTTCGGCCTGTTCGCCAACGACCCGCATTACCTGGGCGGCGCCATTGATGCCGAAGCATCAGAGAAGGCAGGCCGCTTCATGCAGTTGTGTGACGCCTTCGGCATTCCGCTGCTCTCTTTATGCGACACACCCGGCTTCATGGTCGGCCCGGACCACGAGAAGCTGGCCACTGTGCGGCGCGCGTCGTCGATGATGGTGACAGGCGCCAGCATCTCGGTGCCGCTGTTCATGATCTGCCTGCGCAAGGGCTATGGGCTTGGCGCACAGGCAATGGCCGGTGGCAGCTTTACGTCGCCCGTGTTCCTTGTGTCCTGGCCGACCGGGGAGTATGGCGGTATGGGCCTCGAAGGCGCCGTGCGGCTTGGCTACTCGAAGGAGCTGGCAGCAGCGGAAAGCCCGGAGGCGCGCGACGCCCTGTTTGAAAAGCTTCTGGCCGCCTATTACGAACACGGCAAGGCCTTGAGTGTGTCCACACTTCATGAAATCGACGCGGTGATTGATCCGGTCGAGACGCGCAAATGGATCATCAACGGCATCCGTACGGTGCCCGTTGATGCCGCGTCCCGGACCCGCCGCCGTCCGTTTGTTGATACCTGGTAGGAGACCCACGTGAGCAATCCCACGCAATCTGAACTTGATGAGTACCGTGCCGACGCGCGCGCCTGGTTCGAGGAGAACACACCGGCTGATCCCGGCTTCATGCTGCCGCTGACATTCATGGAAGTGGGCACACAACAGCAGTTCGATTTTCTGCGCGACTGGCAGAACAAGGTCTGGTCTGCCGGGTATCTCGGCGCCAACTGGCCGGAACAGTATGGTGGCCGCGGGCTGCCCGAGGCGTTTCAGAACATTGCTACGCGGGAAATGAGCCGCGCAGGTGGGCCGATCATGCTCAATGCGATCGGTCTCAACTGGGCCGGTCCGCTCATTCTCGACATGGGCACCGATGAAGAGCGGGCGCGCTACATCAAGAATATTCTGTCTGCGGAAGATATCTGGTGTCAGGGCTTCTCTGAACCGGAGAACGGGTCTGATCTCGGCAACGCGCAGACCAAAGCCGTGCGTGATGGTGACCACTGGGTCATCAACGGCTCGAAGATCTGGACCACCCAGGGCAATTTCGCGAAGTACATGATCCTGCTGGCGCGCACGAACCCCGACGCACCGACCAAGTACAAGGGGCTGTCCTTCTTCCTTGCGCCGATGGATGCAGAGGGAATTGAGACGGTTCCCATCCGCAAGCTCACTGGCGAGTACGGCTTCACGCAGACCTTCTTCAACGATGCGCGCATACCGGCGGACTGTCTGATGGGCGAGGAGGGCGAAGGCTGGAAGGTCGCCATGCGGACGCTTGAATATGAGCGCGGTGCCCGCGGTGGCCAGCCCGGCGGTTATGTCATGACCTATCCGGACATCACCCAGGTGGTCGAGTTGGCGAAGACCGCCCAGTACAATGGCCGTCCTGCCATTGAAGATCCGCTGATCCGCGATGAACTGATTTCACTGCTTATGGAGGCCCGGTCGCTGCGTCTTTCGTCGGCCCGCACCGGCATGGCGCCGCTCAATCAGGAGCGGCCGCTCTCCATTCCGCTGTCCTCCAAGCTGGTGTCGTCGGAATTCATGAAGCGAATGGCCGAGCTTGCAACGCGGCTTCAGGGGCTGCGGGCGGCTTACTATGTCGGTGACCCGGATGCGCTTGAGAAAGGCATCTGGCAGCGCGGCTATCTCAACTCCTTTTCCGCGACCATCGGCGGTGGCACGAGCGAGATCCAGCACAACATTGTAGGCGAGCATGTGCTCGGCCTGCCGAAGTCGTAAGGGAGGCCAACATGACGTTTTCAAACAACGGATCCATTGGCTTCTCCGACGAGCAGGCAGAGCTGCTGGAAGTTGCGCAGCGCTTTGCACGGGAGAAGTCCCCCATCGACAAGGTGCGTGCGCTGCTCGATGACGATCTTGGGCATGATCCACATGTCTGGAATGAGATTGCCGAATTAGGCTGGCTCGCGATTGCCGTTCCGGAAGCCTATGGCGGCGTCGGGCTGTCGCTCGCTGAAGTCGTGCCGGTGATGGAGCAGATGGGCCGGACGCTTATGGCCGGGCCCTTCCTGTCGACAACGGTTGCGGCACAGGCGGTCTTGCAGGGCGGTAGCGAACAACAGAAGGCTGATCTGTTGCCGGACCTGTGCGCCGGAACGCCGGCGACCGTAGCGCTCATGGAGGCGTCGGCAGACTGGGATCTGACGCATCTTGCTTGTGCGGCCAAACGTGACGGCGATGAACTTGCGTTGTCCGGCACAAAAGTGCTGGTCGCCGATGCGGCTGCGGCAGCCTGGGTGGTGGCATCCGTCATGCTCGACGGGGCACCAGCCCTCGTCGTCGTGCCGAAAGACGCGCTTGGGTCCGACGCTCTTACACGCGAAGTGGTCATTGACGAAACACGGCGTGCCTTCAAGGTGTCGCTCGACGGTGTGCGTGTGCCGGCATCTCAGTTGCTTGCGTCCGCGCCTGCAGAAAAGACGCTGGCGCATGTGGAGCTTGTCACCAGCCTGCTGTTGTCGGCGGAGATGTGTGGCGGGACTGCCAGCTGCATCGACTATACGGTCGACTATCTCAAGACCCGGAAGCAGTTCGGAAAGCTGATCGGCTCCTACCAGGCGCTCAAGCATCCGGCTGTCGATGCGCTGATCGGCTATGAGCAGGCGCGTAGCCATGTCTATGCGGCAGCGCACAGTTTCTCAGAGCAGGGCGAAGGTGAAATCGCAACCCGCATGGCGAAGGCGCAGGCGGCGACGGCCATGAGCTTCGCCGCCGACCGGGCCATCCAGTTCCATGGCGGGTTCGGTTTTACCTATGACTGCGACGCACAATTGTATCGCCGCCGCGCGTTCTGGGGTGACAGCCAGCATGGGGATGCTGCTTTTCAGCGAAAGAAGCTTGCCGACCTGATGTTCTGACGGGCATCTGCAACTGTTCTGCGCCCCGGAAGGCCTTGCGCGTTCTGGGGATATCCGACCGCCCAATTTTGCACTTATCGGTGAAATATGGCGTGGTTGGTGTCCTGGATGCTCAACGCGCCGAATTGCAATCCGATAGGCGTTGGCGCGCGTAAGACTCCAGATACCTGAAAGGCCCGGAATTGGGGCCAAAGATGTTCTGGAGCAGCAAACGTGCTGGGAACTGCCGCATCATTGTCGATTGCCAGGTCGCATTCCCGCGCGTCTGAGCACGGTGTCGTCGCGCCTGCACCTCACCCCGGCGTCGCTCCTGCCTCCCGCGGCGACAGCGCCAAGGCGGTGCTGCTGAAGACGGCTGCGCTGCGAGAGGAGATCGAGGCCCGGCTGGAGGACCTTCTTCCCTCCAAGGACCGTGCTCCGGCGCGTCTTAATGAGGCTGTTCGCTACAGTGTGCTTTCGCCGGGCAAACGGTTGCGCCCGATCATCACTGTGATGGTGGCTGACGCGTGTGGGCATCATTGTGACGCAGCACTTGATGCCGGATGTGCCATTGAGATGGTGCACGCCGCGTCACTTGTTGTTGACGATCTGCCATCCATGGACGACGCCGCATTGCGCAGGGCCCGTCCGACGACCCACAAGGTCTTCGGAGAAGCGACGGGCATTCTCGCTGCCATTTCAGCCATGAACCACGGTTTCGGTATTGTGTCCGAACTGAAGGGAGTGTGCGCGGACAACCGGACCCGTCTTGCGAGCCTCTTTTCCAAGGCGATCGGACCCGACGGCCTTTCTGGCGGGCAGGAGTTTGATGTGAATGGTGCAGCTGGTGCGAGCGACGCTGACATCGAAATCGTCAACCGGCGCAAGACAGGCGCTTTGTTTTCCCTCGCGGCACAGGCCGGTGCCCTTTGCGGGGTTGCAGGCGATATGTCCGTGACCGATGAGCAACTCCGGCGGCTTGACACATTCGGCAATCATCTCGGCCTTGCATTCCAGACCCTCGACGACATCATCGATGTCAAGGCAACGTCGGCTGCAGGGACAGGCAAGGATGCAAACCAGGATGGTGACAAGCCTACGCTGGCGCGTGTGCAGGGACCGGATGCGGCACAGGCAGTCGTGGTTCAGCACCTCGCGCTTGCATTGGACGCTCTGGAAGCGGGCATCGGTCCATCGCCGGATATGCGTATCCTGGCCGACTTTGTCTTCGATACTGCCCTTAACGGCTGACGGTCTGCGTTGATGCCGCCCGATACGGCCCGTGCCGAAACCCCGGTGCTTGACCTGTCAGGTGTGTCCTACCGGTATGGGAACGGGCGTGCCGGGCGCGTGGCGCTCAATGACGTCACCCTGAGTGTGCCTGCGGGAGAAGTGTTTGCCCTGCTGGGGCCGAACGGTGCGGGCAAGTCGACCCTGATCCGAACCCTGTGCGGACGTCTGCGGCCACGGGCCGGCAAGGTGCTGGTGAATGGGCGCAATCCGGCAACCTCGCGCGTGGCGCGCGGTGCTATCGGTCTTGTACCCCAAGACATTGCGCTCTACCCCTATCTGACCGTGCGGGAAAACCTGGTGGTGTTCGGCAGGCTAGCTGGAATCCGCGGCGCTCACCTGCAGCAAGCCATGGACCACGCAATACATGCGACCGGACTTGCAGCGCGGCTCAGCCAGCGCATCGAGACGCTATCGGGCGGGTACAAGCGCCGCGCCAACATTGCGTCCGCCCTGCTGCACAATCCAAGTCTGCTTGTGCTTGATGAGCCGACCGTCGGTGTTGATCTCGATGCGCGTACCAGCATCAACGGTGTGTTGAGCGCCCTGCGTGAAGAGGGCATGGCGGTCTTGATCACGACGCACGATCTGGAGCAGGCCGCATCGGTCGCGAGCATGGTGGGCATCTTGTCTGCGGGACAGATCATCGCCCTTGGCGCGCCGGATGCGCTGGTCCGGGACCGGTTTGGGGACGACCGGGAACTGGTCTTGCTGCTCGATGCGCCTGCACCGGCAGAAGCTCATCGTCTTTTGCGGTCACATGGTTTCAGCGGTCTTGAAGGTGGACGTCAGTGGCGCGGGCGCCTCACGAGCAACGGTCCCGGCGTCGAGTCGATTGCCGAGGCACTGTCCACCGCCGGAGGCCGCATACGCGAAACGCGCGTCCGGCAACCGGGCCTCGACAGCCTGTACGCCGATCTGACTGACGACGGCGGAGCGGCGTGATGCTGGTGATTGCCTATGCCAGTCTGATCGGCCTGTTGCGCGACCGCGGCGCGCTGGTGATGGCTTTCGTGCTGCCGGCTGTCATCTTCATGATCTTTGCGGCGGTGTTCTCAGGAACCCAGGGCGATGGGTTCGACATCAAGGTTGCCTATAGCGATCAGACCCTGTCGGGACAGGCAGCGCGGATAGCGGATGCGCTCATCGCCGATGGCGAGTTGGGATTTGTTTCCGGAGGCGCGCCTGAAGACCTGATCGCGGAAGATGCGGCGCGGGCAGCCGTAACGTCAGGGCGGGCCGATGCCGCAATCCTCATCCTGTCGCCCATTACAGCTGCAGGCGGTCCCGCACCGGCTTCGATGCCGAGTGAAACAACGCCGGTTGTCATTGTCTCCGATCCGGCAAAACCGCTGGCCGGGGCCCTGGCCGCAGCTTCGGTACAACGCGCTCTTGTGCAAGCCGTTCCGGGCGCTGTTGCGCCGCCACTGGTCTCAATCGAAGCAATCGACGCGGAAGAACAGGACCCTGCCGTGGCGTATTACGCCGGTGCTATTGCCATCATGTTCCTGTTCTTTGCAGCCCTTCAGGGAGCCGTCGGTCTTATCGAGGACCGAGACAGCGGTATCATCGACCGGCTCATGCTGACGCGCGGTGGCGCCGGTGCGTTGGTCGCCGGCAAGTACCTGTTCCTGACAGCGCAAGGTATCGTCCAGGCGCTGATAGTCTTTGTTGTGGCCTGGGCCGGCTATGCGGTCGTGTTCTTCGAGGCACTGCCCGCGTTTGCGCTGACCACGCTCCTTGCAGCGACAACAGCAGCAGGCCTTGCCATGGCTGTGGTCTCCGTCGCGACGTCGCGGGCGCAGGCACTGGCGGTCGGCAATGCGATTGTGCTGATCATGTCTGCCGTGGGCGGGTCCATGGTGCCCCGCTACATGATGCCGGAATGGATCCAGTCGCTGGGTGCATTGACCCCCTCCGGTTGGGTCATAAATGCCTATCAGGCCGTCCTGTTTCGTGACGTCGCTGCAGCCGATCTTGGTCAGACATGGCTGCTTCTGGCCGCATTCTCTTTTGCGGCATTCATTTTTGCCTGGATGACGACACGCATGAAGGAGCGGGCGGGATGACCAATCAGACCTTTCCGTTGCCGCCGCTGTCGCGTGCGCGGCAGACCCGTGTGGGCCTTTCGCTTTCGGCGCTGGTCATCGGTCTTTGGCTGACGATCCATGTGACCGCCATTTTTGTCTTGCCGCTCACCGGTACGTGGTTACTCATCGTGCCGGTCATCATCGCGGTGCAGACGGTCCTGTCGGTGGGGCTGTTCATTGTGGCGCATGACGGGATGCATGGGTCCATCGCGCCGTTCCGCCCGGGGCTCAATCGCGCTATTGCGGCCTTCTGTCTGTTCATCTATGCGGGCTTTTCGTTCAAGGCGATGGCGCCGGAGCACATGCGTCACCATGCGCAGCCCGGCACCGCAGAAGATCCGGATTTTCATGCGCCGGCGCCAGACAGTTTCTGGGCTTGGTATTTCGGGTTCTTCCGGCACTATTTCGGGCTCAAAGAGTTTGCCGTGCTGGCGGCGCTGCTCGCCGGGTACGTCCTGCTGCTCGGGGCACCCATTCCCAATATGCTGGTTTTCTGGGCGGTGCCGGCCCTGCTGTCGTCACTGCAGCTCTTCTATTTCGGCACCTACCGGCCGCATCGACCCGACGCGGCCCAAGCGTTTGCCGACCGGCACCGGGCACGTAGTGTGGACCTTCCGCCGGTCCTGTCTTTGCTGACTTGCTTCCACTTCGGCTACCATCTGGAGCACCATCACTATCCGCAGGAGCCGTGGTGGCGATTGCCTGCCATGAGACGAGCCGTCATTGCACAGGGCGAACAGGCCGCATGAGTTTTCTTGGACCAGTGCTGATCATCCTGGCCACCATCGTGGCCATGGAGCTGTTCGCGTGGTGGGCCCACAAATACATCATGCATGGGTGGGGCTGGGGCTGGCATCAAAGCCATCATCAGCCACGGACAGGGCTGTTCGAGAAGAACGACCTCTATTCGGTCGTCTTCGCGGGCTTCTCGATCCTGCTGTTTCTGGCAGGCACCTATATATGGGGACCGTTGTGGTGGATCGCTGCCGGCATCACGGTGTACGGCATTCTCTACTATCTCGCCCATGACGGGTTGGTGCATCAGCGCTGGCCGTTCCGGTATCACCCGAAAGGTGGCTATCTGGGGAGGTTGGTCGAAAGTCATCACTTGCATCATGCGGTGCACACCCGCGAAGGCTGCGTGTCTTTCGGGTTTGTCTATGCACCGCCCCCCGACAAATTGCGGGCGCAGCTGAAGGCAAGCCGGAGAGAAGCGGCCTGACGGCTCTCAGGATGCTTCGCGCACCATCTCCAGCGAGCGGTGTTTAAGGTCGGTTGCCCGGGTCCACAACCCATGCCGGTCGAACGACGGCGCGCGCTTCCTGAAGCGCGAACGAACGGCGTCTATCAGGCCAAGGCAGGCATAGCCGGCTTTTTGCGCTGTTGATGTGCCTGCCCGTGTCTCCCACGCGTTTGCACCGGCTGCCGTGACTTCGAAACCGATCCGCCGATAGATCCGCCGCGCCGTGGCGATGGCCCAGGCGGCACGGAAGGGCAGGCGGGCAATGCCATCCAGCGAAGATGTGTAGTAGGGCTCCGCCTCATCGACGAGACGCTTTGCTACACGGGCAATGGCCGGACGGTTCGCAGGATCAAGAATGGACTCTGGCGTCGGATCAATGCCCTCTTCAGCCAGCCAGGTATGGGGCAAGTAGATGCGGCCGATCTGCGCATCGTCGATGATGTCGCGCGAGATGTTTGTGAGCTGGAAGCCGATGCCCAGATCGCAAGCGCGGTCGAGCGTTGCTTCATCACGCACGCCCATCACCATGGCCATCATCACTCCGACAGCTCCGGCGACGTAGTAGCCATAAGCCAGAGTGTCATTGATGGTCGCATAGTCATGCGCCGCCACGTCCATGTGGAAGCCGCGCAGCAGGTCCAACGGATATTGCTCGGGGATATCATGGGTCGATACGACCCGCTGAAACGACGCAAAGACCGGATCATCGACCGGGTCGCCCCGATATGCGGCCCGCGTGCGGTCGAGCAGCATCTTGAAACGATCCTCGGGGGTTTCGTCCGTATCCGGCATGTCATCCGGACGGGCGAAGCCAAGTTCCTGGCCGTCAATCACATCGTCGCAGTAACGGCACCATGCATAGAGCATGTAGGCGCTTTCGCGCATGTCCCGCCCGAACAGGGCAGCGGCGCCCGCGAAGGATTTTGATCCCTGCTGGATGGTTGCGCGGGCCTCTGTGACAACGTGGTCCATGGGGGGTGCGCAGGCGCTAAGCCACGGGCTCCATCTGGAAGTCTTCCAGTACAATACGGGCGGTCGCCTTGGCGGATCCGACGACACCAGGAATGCCGGCACCCGGATGCGTACCGGCCCCGACAATGTACATGCCTTCCAGCTTGTCGTCCCGGTTGTGGCTGCGGAACCAGGCCGACTGGGTCAGTACCGGCTCAAGCGAGAAGGCCGAGCCGTTGTAAGCGTTCAGCTCGTCGCGGAAGTCATTCGGCGTGAAGATGCGGGTCGTGACTAGGCTCTCCATCAGGCCGGGCATGTAGTGCTTGTCGAGATAGGACAGGATGCGGTCACGATACTTCGGTCCCTCGATGTCCCAATCGATGTCTGCGTGGCCCAGATGTGGGACGGGCGACAGGACGTAGAAGCAGCCGTGGCCCTCCGGTGCGAGGGACGGGTCGGTACGCGTGGGCGCGTGGAGATAGAGTGAGAAGTCGTCCGCCAACTCCTTGCCTCTGAAGATGTCGCGGATGAGTTCACGGTAGCGCGGACCGAAGATCACCGTATGGTGCTGGATATCGCTGAAGGGCTTGCTGGCGCCGAAATAGATCACGAAAAGCGACATCGAGAACCGCTTGGCCTTGAGGCGAGCCGCCTCGGCCTGGCCGCGCTGCGTATGGCCGAGCATCTTCTCGTAGGTGTGCACCACATCCGCGTTGCTGGCGACCATGTCGGCGGCGAAATGCGTCCCGTCGGTGAGTGTGACACCGGTCGTCTTGTTGCCGGCGGTTGTTATCTGCGCCACGTCAGCATTGAGGTAGAGTTCCCCGCCCAGATCGCGGAACAGATCGAGCAGGCCGGACACCAGAGCGCCGGTACCACCCTTGGCAAACCAGACGCCCCATTCGCGCTCAAGGGCGTGGATGAGGGCGTAGATCGCCGAGGTCTCGAACGGGTTGCCGCCAACCAGCAGCGAGTGGAAGCTGAAAGCCTGCCGGAGGTGTTCGTCTTCGACGAAGCTGGACACTTTCGAGTACACGCTGCGCCATGCCTGCAGACGGGCGAGCTGCGGTGAGGCCTTGATCATGGAACGGAAATTCAGGAACGGCACGGCGCCGAGCTTGATGTAGCCCTCTTCCATCAGGTCGCGGGAGTAGTCCAGGAACCGCTTGTAGCCGTCCACGTCTTTCGGGTTCAGCTTGGCGATCTGCCGGAACAGTTCGTCTGAGTCATTGGTGTAGTCGAAACTGGTGCCGTCTTCCCATTCCAGCCGATAGAGCGGGTCGACCGGTAGCAGGGTGACATAGTCTTCCAGCTTGCGTCCGGAGAGGGCGGCCAGTTCTTCGAGCGCCGACGGATCGGTGATGACCGTCGGGCCGGCGTCGAAGGTGAAACCCTTGTCCTCGTACACGTAAGCGCGGCCGCCCGGCTTGTCGCGCTTCTCAAGCAGTGTGGTCTGGAACCCTGCCGACTGGAGACGGATGGCGAGGGCGATGCCGCCGAAGCCGGCGCCGATGACAACGGCCTTCTTGGGTGCGGGTGCAGCGATGTTCATGGATGCAGGTCTCCGGTTCGGGGTTCCTTCAGGCAGCGCAGGGCGGCGGTGATCGGCACCGGCGGCTTGCCTGTCAGGATGCGGGCCTTGTCGGCCAGGGTTGTTGTGCCCGCATAGAAGCGGGCGATGAGCGGTTCGGGCAGCCGGTAGAAGCGTTCCAGAACCTTGTAGCGGTCTTGTGGTTTGGCGGCGTCAAACAGCATGCGGTTGAGCAGGCGATAGAAGCCACGTGATTTCCATGCTGATTGGGCATGTGTCTTCGTGGCGTCTGCGACAGTGCGCGCGGTGATCTGTGGCAAGGTCGCGATGGTCTGAGCGAGGCGCACATTGTCCGGCAGGGAGTATCCCGTCACCGGATGAAACAGGGCAGCTGCAAGGCCGCTGCGCCCGACACCGGCAGGCGTGTCGTTCCAGAACGCGTCGAAGTCACCGCCGAGCGCGATCGGCAGGACGCCGCGCTCCTCACGGATGACCTTTGCGATGGTCCAGCCGCGGGAGGTTACGTAGTCCGCAATCGCGGCCCGGAAGACATCGTCGTCGAGATCAGCGCCATCGCTGTAGCGGGTGTCTTCGACCAGCAGTGTCCTGGGACCGTGCGGTAGCAGATAAAAGAAGCGGTATCCGTCTTCCTGCGGCACGGTGGCATCCATGATCACCGGGCGGACCAGATTGTGCGGCTCCGCGAGCTCAAGTTCCTGCCCGACAAATTTCTGAAACCGGATCGCCAGGGATGATCCTGACTTTTGCCCGCGTCCGTCGATCACGGCTTCGGCGTCGAGCCGCGTGCCGCCCGCCAGTACCGCGCCGGTTTCATCCAGTGTTTCGATTGTGCCCTTGATGACAGGGACACCGGCCAGATCTTCGGCAAGCTGGGCGCGGAGCTTTGCCTCGCTGATGCTCGCATAGCCCGTGGACAGCGAGCGCGCGTGGGCCGGGAAGCGGACTTCCTGCCCCGCCCACTCATGGGCTATGAGCGGCGCCAGCCAGTCGCGGCTCTCCGGGGCGATGTCGCTGGTGTGGAATGACCATGTGTGACGGGGCTCAGGCGTAGGCTCCCGGTCGACAATGCCGATCCTGATCTCCGGTCGCATGACGGTCAGAGCGCGCACGATAAGGGCATTTGCCAGTCCCGCACCTGCAAGAAGCAGGTCATAGGGGGCGTTGCGTCCGTCGTGATGTGCTTGCGGGGCTGCCGGTTCTGTCACGGGCCGTCCAGATCGAGAGTTCGAATTGAAGTTTCTGACAGAGAAGAATACGCAGCCGTGCGCCATATGGATGCAGAAAGCGGCGCAATGGCGCCTGTTTCGAACGAAAAACCCGATTTTGAGGGGTGCCACGCCAGATATGGCGGGGTGTTCCACATATGTCCTGCCGAAAGGCCGGTCGGGCGGCCCTCGTGTGTCTAAGGGGGCGTTAACCAAACTTCGGCACTCTGTCGCCTGAGACTCCGCACCTGTTTGTGTGCGGACCACCCCCGGGAGCAGGTGATGGCCGCTGCATCGAAATTTCTGACTGGCGTAGCGTGCGCCGCTCTGGCGGCGTGCTCCTTTGCTCCCGACGTGCCACCGTCTGCAATTGTATTGTCACCCGCTGCCACCGGAGACTTTGTCACGGCGTCCATCGCACCAGTGGTAAGTGATGCGCCGCAGGATCGCTGGTGGCGTCTGTATGACGATCCAGAGCTTGATCGTCTCGTCACCAGGGCACTCACGGCCAACAATGATCTGAAAGCTGCTGTTGCAAATCTCGACAGCGTGCTCGCAGCGTTGGGGGAGAGCCGCAGCTCCTTTCTTCCGTCCACGGACATCAATGCCGGAGTGGCCTATGAGCGGGATGCTGCGCGCGGTCCGACACAGGACCTGAATCCGGAAGAGCTGAGCTACACGACCGGTTTCAGCCTGTCCTATGAAGTTGACTTGTTCGGTCGTGTGCGCAATTCGGTTGCGGCAGCGCGGGCTGATGCGCTGGCGGCGGAGGCGGCCCTGCATACCGCACGGATCACGGTCGCCGCCGAAACGGCACGCGCCTACGCGGATATCTGCTCGGCCAATCAGCAGATCCTGGTCACTGAGACAACACTCGGTCTGCAGACCCGCACCGTGGACCTCACCCGTCAGCTGACCGAAGGCGGACAGGGCACGAAACTCGATATCGTGCGGGCGCAGGTGAATGTGGAGAATACGAAAGCCTCGCTGCCGCAGCTTCGCGCGGACCGCGAGAATGCGCGCTTCCGGCTTGCAACGCTTGTCGGTGAAGTTCCGCAGGTCATGCGTGAAGCCGCGCTTGATTGCGCCAAGGCGCCGATTGTCGCCGCCACCATTCCTGTCGGTGATGGCGCAGGCCTGATTGCCCGCAGGCCGGATGTGCGCGAAGCAGAAAGTGCACTCGCTGCCGCCGCTGCCCGTGTGGGAGTCGCCACCGCGGAACTCTACCCGCAGATTTCGCTGGGTGGTTCCATCGATACGACCGCGTTGCAGATCGCAAGCCTGACCGAAGAAGGAGCCGTCTCATTCTCCTTTGGTCCGCTCATCTCCTGGACTTTCCCGAACCAGATGGCCGGGCGGGCGCGCATCAAGGCTGCCGAAGCCGGAATGGCCCAGGCGTTGGCAGAGTTCGATCAGGCGGTTCTGGTGGCGTTGGAAGAAACGGAAACGGCGTTGCAAACCTATGCAGCGGAGCTGGAACGTCAGGCGGCGCTGACGCTGGCGCGCGATGCGGCTGCGGAATCTGCGCGCATGGCACGTGCCCGCTATGAACTCGGCGCCGATGACTTCATCACGGTTCTGGATGCCGAGCGCACGCTTGCAGATGCGGAGATCACCCTGGCGCAGTCCCAGGCCAACACCACCCAGTTCCAGATCGGGTTGTTCCGGGCACTCGGCGGCGGCTGGGAACAGGCGCCGGAAGTGATGGCGAACGCAGCGGGACTCTAGGTCTTTCGCCCCGTCCCGGCTGTGTCATCCACAGTCTTTGCGTTTCAAAAAAGAACTTGCTGGCATTTCCCGCGCGGATAGCCAAAATGCCCCGTGAAACGGCGCTCAAGGCGCTGTGCACACGCATCACAACAACGGGGCGGCGATCATGCGCACGCGAATTACAGAACTCTTTGGTATCGAACACCCGATCATTCAGGGCGGAATGCACTATGTCGGCTTTGCGGAAATGGCTGCTGCAGTGTCCAACGCCGGCGGTCTGGGGATCATTACCGGCCTGACTCAGGGGACACCGGAGAACCTCGCCAAGGAAATCGACCGCTGCAAGGGCATGACCGACAAGCCCTTTGGTGTGAACCTGACCTTCCTGCCTGCGGTGACTCCGCCGGACTATCCGGGCTTCGTTGATGTCATCGTCAAGAGCGGCGTCAAGGTGGTCGAGACGGCGGGCAACAATCCGTCCCAGTGGCTGCCGGCACTGAAGGAAGCCGACATCAAGGTCATCCACAAATGCACGTCCGTGCGCCACGCGCTGAAGGCCGAGTCCATCGGCTGTGACGCGGTCAGTGTTGACGGGTTCGAGTGCGGTGGCCACCCGGGCGAAGATGATGTGCCCAACTTCATCCTGCTGCCGCGTGCGGCCGAAGAGCTGAAGATCCCCTTCGTATCGTCCGGCGGCATGGCCGACGGTCGCAGCCTGGTCGCATCGATGGCCATGGGCGCTGAAGGCATGAACATGGGCACACGCTTCATCGCCACGAAGGAAGCACCGGTGCATGAGAACGTGAAGCAGGCACTGATTGCCGCCAGCGAACTCGACACGCGCCTGATCATGCGCCCGCTGCGCAACACCGAGCGTGTTCTGACCAACGAAGCGGTTGAGCGGCTTCTCCAGAAGGAAAAGGACATGGGCGACAAGCTGAGCTTTGGCGATATCGCCGAGGAAGTGGCCGGCGTCTATCCCAAGATCATGAAGGACGGCGACATGGATGCCGGTGGCTGGAGCTGCGGCATGGTTGCCGGTCTCATCCACGACATCCCCACCTGCAAGGAACTCGTCGACCGCATCATGAAGGAAGCGGACGAGATCATTGCGCAACGCCTCGAAGGGTTCCGCGCCGCCTAGCTGTCGAGGGGATGCCAGCGTAACGCTGGCCCCAACGTCTTCCCGAAGACGGGCTTTCCAAACAGGAAAGCCCGTCTTTTTTTGTGCTTACCGGTCCCAAGTTGTCTCAGCGTCTCATTTCGGGGGTCTGACCGCCGCGACATGCTGGACACAGGTCTCGCTGTACGAAACGGTCAGCCCGCGTGGGTGACCATTCATCACCTTTTGTCGTCTTGGGAGGCCGATATGTCACTGAGGAAACTCCTCACCGTTAGCATCGTCGCGCTGTCGATGGGCAGCGGCCAGGTCGCAATGGCGGCCGATCCAAACAAACCTTGCAGCGCCCTGGAGAACAGGACGTTTCAGGCTGGCAGCTTTTCCAGAATTCGGTTGAAGATCGAGGTGGAAAATCAAGCCGGCGAGTATTGGAGGGTCGAAGACGACTCGAATCCCGCCACCGGCGTGACACGCGTTCCGCCGCGAAAGACCGAGGTGTTCTACAATCGCATCTGGGGTGGTGGCGGCAGCAAGGCCTACGAAAAGAGCTTCACGATGTATCCCTCGCTTATGAAGGGCGGCGAGCGCAACTATGTCTGCGAGTTTCACTTCAAGAAGAAGTTCAGGGGCGGGGTTCATTCTTACCCGATGCTTGTCTTTGACGAGGGTGGATGCAATACGCCTGCGGGCCTGTCTGAGCGGTTCAGCGTGAACTGCAAGTTCCGTTTCAATGACAGCAATGACCGCCTGCTTATCCGCATGATTGCCAAGCGCGTGCCTCAGTCCTGAGTGCGGATTGCGGCTGTCGGTGATCTCAAGCACTTGCGGCGGTTTGGCGGGTGTAATGCGGTGCCATTGAACCAAGGCTCAGGCTTTGTTTTGCAGCCCTGCGCGTGCGCCAGCCCGCCAGGCGCGGCCCGTGCTGCGCCGCAGCAAAGGTGACGCCTGCGTCATTTTTGTCTGGACAGGGGCCGGGGCTGCGGTATCCTTTTCACAACTGGCCGCAGGTCATATGCGGCGAGCCGGACCCACTTCGCGGGCACAAGTGAAGGGGTGCGGTCACTCGCCATGCCGGATGCCATGTGCGATCCGGCCAACCCGGAAGGAAAGGTTCATGTCGCAGGCAGCAGTTCAGCCCGAAACAGCCATTGATCATACCGAGCGTGCGTGGAGCATGCCGCTGGAAGAGATGAATGTCGCTGATCCCGACATCTTCCAGGCGGATGCCATCTGGCCGTATTTCGAACGTCTTCGCAAAGAGGCGCCGGTGCACAAGGGGCATTCGGAAGACTTCGGCGATTACTGGTCGGTCACCCGCTACGAGGACATCATGGCGGTCGATACCAACCACCACGTGTTCTCATCGAGCTGGGAACATGGTGGCATCACACTGTTTGATCAGATTTCCGACTTCCAGCTGCCGATGTTCATCGCGATGGACCCGCCGAAGCACGACCAGCAGCGTATGGCCGTGCAGGGCATCGTGGCGCCCAACAATCTGAAGAACTGGGAAGGCCTGATCCGCGAGCGGACCGGGCAGATCCTCGACAGCCTCCCGCGTGGCGAGACGTTCGACTGGGTGGACAACGTCTCAATCGAACTCACCACGATGATGCTGGCGACCCTGTTCGACTTCCCGTTCGAAGAGCGCCGCAAGCTGACGCGCTGGTCTGATGTGGCGACGGGCCGGAACAATCCGGAGATCGTCGCCGACGATGATCAGTGGCGCGCAGAACTTTTGGAGTGCCTGGAATACTTCACCAATATCTGGAACGAGCGCGTCAATTCGGACCGTCCGGGCAACGACCTCATCACCATGCTGACGCGTGGCGAGTCGACGAAGAACATGGACCCGATGGAGTATCTCGGGAACATCATTCTTCTCATCGTCGGCGGCAATGACACGACCCGGAACTCGATGACGGCCAGTGTCTATGCCCTGAACAAGTTCGCCGGCGAATACGACAAGCTGCTGGCCGATCCGGACCTGATCCCGAACCTGTCATCGGAAATCATCCGCTGGCAGACGCCGCTGGCACATATGCGCCGCACCGCTCTTGAAGACATCGAACTCAACGGCGCGCAGATCAAGAAGGGCGACAAGGTCGCCATGTGGTACGTCTCCGGCAACCGCGATACGGATGTCTTCGAGAATGCCGATGATGTGATCATCGACCGCCCGAATGCACGCCGTCAGATGTCGTTCGGCTACGGTATTCACCGCTGCGTCGGTAACCGCCTGGGTGAGTTGCAGATCAAGATCCTGTGGGAAGAAATCCTCAAGCGCTTCCCGAAGATCGAGCTCATGGACGAGCCGACCCGCACCAAGTCGGTGTTCGTGAAGGGCTATACCTACATGCCGGTGCGCATCCCGGCCTGAGGCCGGACCACACGCTGATCCAACACGCGGCGCCCTGACAACTCGGGGCGCCGCTTCAGTTAGAGGAAACGGAAACTCCATGTCTCAGGCCGTCGCAAGTTCACAGTCATCGATCGATCACACGCAGCGTGCCTGGAGCATGCCGCTGGCTGACATCAATCCGGCGCAGCGGGACCTGTTTCAGAACGATGTCATCTGGCCGTATTTCGAGCGCCTGCGTAAGGAAGCGCCGGTACACAAGGCCTATGATGAAGAGTTCGGCGAGTACTGGTCTGTTACCCGTTACGAGGACATCATGGCGGTGGACACCAACCACCATGTGTTCTCCTCGGACTGGACCAATGGCGGGATCACGCTGTTCGATGCGCCGGAAGATTTCCGGCTGCCGATGTTCATCGCCATGGACCCGCCCAAGCACGATCAGCAGCGCATGACCGTGCAGCCGATCGTCGCGCCGAACAATCTGAAGAAATGGGAAGGGCTGATCCGTGAACGGACGGCCTTCGTGCTGGAGTCGCTGCCGCGCGGAGAGACCTTCGACTGGGTCGACAATGTGTCAATCGAGCTGACCACCATGATGCTGGCCACACTGTTTGATTTTCCGTTCGAGGAACGCCGCAAGCTCACCTTCTGGTCCGACATGACCACGGCAGATCCGAAGACGCTTGAAGGCGGGCGCGACGAGAAGCGGGCGCACCTGCTTGAATGCCTCGAATACTTCACCGGTCTGTGGAATGAGCGCGTCAACTCGGACCGTCCGGGCAATGACCTCATCACCATGCTGACGCGCGGCGAATCCACCAAGAACATGGAACCGATGGAGTATCTCGGGAACATCATCCTGCTGATTGTCGGCGGCAATGACACGACCCGGAACTCAATGACCGCGAGCGTCTACGCCCTCAACAAGTTCCCGGGTGAGTACGACAAACTGCTGGCCGATCCTGACCTGATCCCGAACCTATCGTCGGAGATCATCCGCTGGCAGACCCCGCTGGCGCATATGCGTCGCACGGCCCTTGAGGACATCGAACTCAACGGCACCATGATCAAGAAGGGCGACAAGGTCGCCATGTGGTACGTCTCCGGCAACCGCGACACGGATGTCTTCGAGAACGCCGATGACGTGATCATCGACCGGCCGAATGCGCGGCGGCAGATGTCGTTCGGCTACGGCATTCACCGCTGTGTCGGCAATCGTCTCGGCGAGTTGCAGATCAAGATCCTGTGGGAAGAAATTCTCAAGCGGTTCCCCAAGATTGAGCTCATGGACGAGCCGACCCGGACCCCGGGCTGTTTCGTGAAGGGCTATACCCATATGCCGGTGCGCATTCCGGCCTGATTGGGCTCAAAATCTCTGAAATCCGCAGAAGTGCGGCCCCTTCTTGCTAAGGGGCCGCATTTTTCGTGTTGCCGAATTGCCGCAAAACATGACGCAGGCGTCATTTTTTAATGGAATGGTTGTTTCCGTAGCGGTAGCCTCCACGTAATGCATTCACGCTCCCGTGCTCCGGAGACCGGAAAACGGCGTGCCGTGCCACTGGCAAACGAGAAAAAGGAAACGACTCATGTCCCAGGCTGCTGTCGAAGCATCGCCCGAGATTGACCACACCGAGCGCGCATGGAGCATGCCGCTGGCCGACATCAATCCGGCGCAGCGGGATCTCTTCGAGAACGACGTGATCTGGCCGTATTTCGAGCGCCTGCGCAAGGAAGCGCCTGTCCACAAGAGCTTTGACGAAGAGTTTGGTCCTTACTGGTCCGTCACCCGCTTCGAAGACATCATGGCGGTCGACACCAATCACCACGTGTTCTCGTCGAGCTGGGAACATGGCGGCATCACGCTCTTCGACGGGCCGGAAGACTTTCAGCTGCCGATGTTCATTGCGATGGACCCGCCCAAGCATGACGAGCAGCGCAAGACGGTGCAGCCGATTGTGGCGCCGAACAATCTGAAGAACTGGGAACCGCTGATCCGTGAACGGACCGTCAAGGTTCTCGAGTCGCTGCCGCGTGGTGAGACCTTTGACTGGGTGGACAATGTGTCTATCGAGCTGACCACCATGATGCTGGCGACCCTGTTCGACTTCCCGTTCGAGGATCGCCGCAAGCTGACCTTCTGGTCGGACATGGTGACGACCGACCCTCAAACGCTTGAAGGCGGTGAAGAAGAGTGGCGGGGACACCTTCTGGAATGTCTGGCCTACTTCACCGAACTGTGGAACGAGCGTGTCAACTCGGACCGTCCGGGCAACGACCTCATCACCATGCTGACGCGCGGCGAGTCCACCAAGAACATGGACCCGATGGAGTATCTCGGGAACATCATTCTTCTCATCGTCGGCGGCAACGACACCACCCGCAACTCGATGAGCGGCAGTGTCTACGCCCTCAACAAGTTCCCCGGCGAGTACGACAAGCTGATCGCAGATCCGGGCCTGATCCCGAATTTCTCCTCCGAGATCATCCGCTGGCAGACACCGCTTGCGCATATGCGCCGCACGGCTCTTGAAGACATTGAGCTCAACGGTGCGCAGATCAAGAAGGGCGACAAGGTCGCCATGTGGTATGTCTCCGGCAACCGTGATGCAGACGTGTTTGAAGATGCGGACAAGGTGATCATTGACCGTCCGAATGCCCGCCGTCAGATGTCATTCGGCTACGGTATTCACCGCTGCGTCGGCAACCGCCTGGGTGAACTGCAGATCAAGATCCTGTGGGAAGAAATCCTCAAGCGCTTCCCGAAGATCGAACTGATGGAAGAGCCGAAGCGCTCTCCGGGCTGCTTCGTGAAGGGGTACAAGTACATGCCGGTGCGCATCCCCGCGTAAGCTGACGCGCTGGAACACAGCAAAGACGGCGCCGCGAGCAATCGGGGCGCCGTTTTTCTTTGTGCGCGTGTTCGCTTAGCCGAGGAACCAGTCCAGGACCCTGGCGTTCACTTCGCGCGGATAGGTGTGGGACAGATCCGGGATCACTTCGAGAGTGACGTTGGCACCGCCCTCGGTCAGCGTCTGGGCCGCCATCTCGGCGAACTTCGACGGGAACATCCAGTCCAATGCGCCATGCACGACATAGACCGGCAAATCCTTCAGGCGCGCCGGCGAAGACATCTCCGCCAGCATCGGGTGAAACGCCGTCGACATCGGCGCCAGATGGGTGAACGGGCTCTCTTCGCGCAGACCCGTGACATAGGAAAACGTGCCGCCGTCACTCATGCCGGTGAGCATCAGTTTGTGTGGATCGATGTTCCAGCGCTCGCGTACATGGGCCAGCATGGCCTCCAGATTTGGGGTGTCCTCGTCCGGACCCATGAGGGACCAGGTGTCGCCGCGCGACGTCGGAGAGATGAGGATGGCACCGCGGCTTCTGGCTTCGCGCAACCAGGTCCACAGAAAGCCCCGGCCATGCCCGGACCCGCCATGCAGGGCCATGATCAGGGGTGTTGGCCGTGTGTCGTTGTAGTCCTCCGGCACATACAGAGAGAAGCCGCCACGCTGGCCGCGGTCATTGCTCGCTTCGATAACGCCCGTGTTGTCGCGATCAGCCCCTGCCGCCAGTGCTTCCAGCCGCGCCGCATCTTCTCGCGCTTCCGGTTCCAGAAAGAACCGGCTGACCGGGGGCAGGATGGCTGACACCGGATACAGCGCTTCACTTGCCCGGGGTCCGTGGCGCAGGGCCTTATAGGATTCAAGAATTGGGTTCTCCGCCTTGCCGGCGGCGGAGAGTTCGCCATAGGCGGCCAGGACTTCTTCCGCGGCCTTGAGGACGCGGTCGCGCACGGGATGGAGATGATCCGGCCACGCTGCGCTTTCGAATTGTGGTCGCGCATCGCGCACCGCCATATCGACGCCGGCAACATGCTCGATCAGCTCATCAATCTGAGGCGGATGCAGCTTGCGGGCGACAAAATCGAGCGTATCAAGTGCGGCAAGGAGCGGGGGCAACAACGCCGTCATGGCGGCGACGAGTTCGCCGTTGGCCGAATTGTCCTCCGCCATGTCGTTTTTCCCCCTGCGTGTCCCGTCGTGCGATTCAATCGTGCTTCACACAGTTGGCCATGAATCCCGGTCCCGCGCAAAGCGGGCACCTGCATCTTGTCGCTGCGGCAGGGATGTGCGAGCAGTTGGGCCTCCTGCCGCGTCTGCCCGTTTCATGTTGAAAGAAGATCATGGCGACCCCCCAACACCCCGAGGGCCCGCTCGACCGCGTTGTTGCCCGTATCGAGCATCTGCTGTTCGCCGCCAAGTTGCCGGTGCTTGTCTTCTTCGCCGTGATGACGGTCGTCAGCGGATATCTGGCGAGCGGGCTTGCCATTGACGCAGGGTTCCTCAAGCAACTGCCGTCCGAGCACCCCTATATCAAGACATTCTCCGACTATCGCGAGAAGCTGCCGGGCGCCAATGCGGTGATCGTCGCGGTAGAGGCGAAAGAGGGAGATGTGTGGACGCCTGAATTCTTTCAGCGTTACTACGACATCTCGGACGAGGTGTTCTATCTGCCAGGTGTCGACCGGGCGACGATCCGGTCCATGTGGACCCCCAATACGCGCGTCATGGAGATCACCGAAGAGGGATTCAGGGCCTACAACCTGATCCCGGCGAGCGTCACACGCGATCGCATCACGCCTGAAGCACTCGAGCGCATCCGCATTGACACGGTGCGGGGCGGTTTCGCCGGCCAGTATGTGGCACATGACAACAGTGCGGTGCTCATCCGGTTCGAGCTGGCGGAAATCAACCCGATTACCGGCGAGCGGCTGGATTACATCGAACTGGCGCATCGCCTTGAAACCGGGCTGCGCGGAAAGTTCGAGGATGACGTCACCACCATCCGCATCATCGGCTTTGCCAAGGGCATTGGCGACATCGCAGATGGCGCGGCGGGTGTCGTCTATTTCATGGGGATCGCCCTGATCCTCACGGCTGTTGCGGTCTATGTCTATGCGCGGTCGTTCCGGTTGATGCTGCTGGCGGTCGGTAGTTCGTTGGCCTCGGTCGCATGGCAGTTCGGGGCGCTGTATCTGCTTGGCTACGGACTTGATCCGCTGGCGATCCTCGTGCCCTTCCTTGTCTATGCCATCGGTGTCAGCCATGGGGTACAGCAGATCAACCTGTTCACCAGTGAACTGATCGGGGGCGCGACTGCGGAACAGGCGGCACGCTCAACCTTCAGCCGGTTGTTTGTTCCCGGCTCCATGGCGCTGATCACCGACCTTGTCGGCTTCTTGACCCTGGCGCTGGTGCCGATACCCATCATTCAGGAGATGGCGATCGTTGCAGTCGTTGGTATTGCGCTCAAGATCATCTCCAACCTGGTGATGCTGCCCCTGATTGCCTCCTATATGACCCCGCGGCCTGCCTTCATTGAGCAGATTCAGCGGCTCCGGGAATCGCGTCGGGCGTTAATGGCGCGGATTGGCGGTGTGGCGCAGGCGCGGCCGGCAACACTCATCCTTGTTACAGGTGCGGTTCTGTTCGTCGTTGCTGTCTACCAGTCACGCGACCGCCATGTGGGAGACCTGCACGCGGGCCTGCCCGAACTGCGGGAGGATGCGCGCTACAATCAGGATGTCCGCTTCATCACCGAGAACTTCGCAATCTCGCTGGACGCGTTCATCACGGTGGCAGAGCTGCCGCACGAAGCCTGTATCGATCACACCTACATGAAGGCGCTCGAGGACTACGGCTGGCACCTGCGCAATGTGGAAGGTGTCGCGGCAGTGGTTTCGACCGCGACGGTGGCGCGCAACAATATGCGTCTGTGGATGGAGGATGATCTCAAATGGTCGCATCTGCCGCGTAACCCGACCACGCTGGGCCTCATCACCTCTCCGATCCCGTCCAGCACCGGCCTCATCAACCGCCGATGCGATGTGATGCCGGTGATCGCGTTTCTTACCGACCACCGGGCGGAGACTGTCCAGCGCGTTGTCGAGGCGGCAGAAAGCTATGTGGCTGCCAACACACTGGAAGGCCTCACACTGCGGCTGGCAACCGGCAACGCAGGAATCATCGCGGCCACGAATGAAGTGATCGCGGTGAATGAGCTGCCGATGCTTCTCTACGTGTTTGCCGCAATCATCCTGCTGGTCGGCTTCGCCTACCGGGACTGGCGTGCGGTGATCTGCTGTTGTGCGCCTCTGCTGGTGGCGACGTTCCTCGGCTACTGGTTCATGACCGAGCTGGGCATCGGCCTCAAGTCATCGACGCTGCCGGTGCTCGTGCTGGCGGTGGGCATTGGTGTCGACTATGCCTTCTATATCTACAACCGCCTTCAGTTCCGGCTGGAAGAAGGCATGTCTATTGAAGACGCCTTTCCGCAGGTGATGCAGGAAACTGGCATGGCCGTGGTCTTCACTGGACTCACGCTGGCCATTGGTGTCGCAAGCTGGGCATTCTCCGCACTCAAGTTTCAGGCGGATATGGGCCTGCTCCTGTCCTTCATGTTCCTGGTGAACATGATCGGTGCCGTCACCCTTCTGCCGTCCCTGGCATGGCTGCTGGAGCGGGTGGTGCCGCGGCGGCTTACTCGGCCGGCTGGCTAGCCGGGCGTTCGCGGAACAGGCGGCGGCGCACATCGCCGGGCGAGCCGGTGTTGCGGGCAAGCAGGTTGTAAGCAACCGGCACGATGAACAGTGTCAGCACCACAGATGTGAGAACGCCGGTCAGGACCACGATGCCGATCACCGCTCGGGTCTCGGCGCCTGCACCTGAGCCGAGGATCAATGGCAGTGTCCCCGCCGCCGTGGTGATGCCGGTCATCAGGATCGGGCGGAAGCGGGTCACGGAGGCCTTACGCAGCGCATCGGCGAATGCAACGCCCTGATCGCGCAGCTGGTTGGCGAATTCCACAATCAGAATGCCGTTCTTGGTGGCAAGGCCCACAAGCATGACCAGCCCGATCTGGCTGTAGATGTTGAGGGTCGATCCGGTGAGCCACAGGCCAAGCATGCCGCCGCCGATCACTACCGGAACGGTCAGCATGATGATCAGTGGATGGATGAAGCTCTCGAACTGTGCCGACAGAACCAGGAACACGACGGCGATGCCGAGCAGGAAGACAAAGAGCAGCGCGCCGCCGGCGGTGAAGAAGTCGCGGGACTCGCCCTTGTAGTCGATCACGACTGTCTCCGGCAGTTTCTCATCCACGATGCTGTTGAGATGATTAATCGCCTCACCGAGCGTCAGGCCATCGGCCAGATTGGCTTCCAGCGTGATTGCACGGATGCGGTTGTAGCGGTTGAGCGTCGTTGACCCGGCAAACTCTTCGATGGTGACGAGGTTGGAGAGCGGGATGAGTTCGCCGGAGCGATCAGACCGTACATAGATGTTCTGCAGATCCGTCGGCGTGCGCTGGGAGTCACGCTCGCCTTCAATGATCACCGGGTACTCTTCGCCACCATCAATGTACGTTGTGACCCGGCGCCCGCCGAGCATGGTTTCCAGCGTGCGCCCGATTTCAGAGACGGTCACGCCGAGTTCTGCTGCCCGGTCGTAGTCCACGTCGACTTCCACCTGCGGCTGGGTCTCCTTGTAGTCCCAGTCAATCCCGGTGAGGCCGGGATTGTTGGTTTCAAGCTCGGCGACGATGATGTCGCGCCACTCCGCAATCTCCTCATAGGTGCCGCCACCGATGACGTACTGCACCGGCTTGCTTGTGCCGCCGCCGAAGCCGCGGCGCATCACGGGGAAGGCGCGCACGCCCGGCAGGTCAGACAGCTTCTCGCGGATCTCGTCCATGATGACGAAACCGTTGCGGCGTTCGGACCAGTCATTGAGCACGACGATGACGATGCCATCATTGAATGCTGTGATGTTGCCGAAACTGCGCGGGCTGCGCACCAGCAACGTGCCCATCTCGCCGGAGTCGAGATAGGGGACAAGCCGCGCCTCGATCTCGTCCATATACTCGTTCATGTATTCGTGCGTGGCACCTTCAGGACCGGTCACGAAAATGAAGAAGGTCCCGCGGTCCTCACGTGGCGAGTACTCGCCCGGGAGCGCACTGTAGAGACCGATGGTGCCCGCGAGCAGGACAAGGAATGCAGCGCTCACGGCGACTGGCCGGCGCAATGCCCAGTCGAGCGCGCCGCCATACCAGTCGCGGGCGGAGAGCAGCGCTGCCTCGACCCTGTCGCCGAGCCCGACCTTTGTGGTCTTGGGCTTGAGAATCTTTGATGCAATCATCGGTGAGATCGTGAGGGCCACGAGGCTCGAGATTGCGACGGCCGCCGCCATGGTCAGGGCGAACTCTGCAAACAAGCGGCCTATGTCCCCTTCCGTGAAGGCGATGGGAACAAAGACCGAGATCAACACCATGGTGGTTGCGATGACCGCAAAGCCGACTTGGCGCGTGCCTTCGAACGCCGCCACCAGCGGTGTCTCGCCATTCTCATCCATGCGGCGCTGGATGTTCTCGAGTACGACGATGCTGTCGTCAACCACAAGGCCGATGGCGAGCACAAGCGCCAGCAGTGTCAGCAGGTTGACAGAGAAGCCGAGCATGAGAACCAGCGTAAAGCTGGCGATGATCGAGATCGGCACTGTGACCGCTGGCACCAGCATCGCACGGACATTTCCCAGGAAGGCAAGGATCACCAGCACGACGAGCACCATGGCGATGGCAAGTGTCTTGTAGACTTCGTTGATCGCGCCTTCGACAAAGACGGATGTGTCGAAGCTGGTGGTGATCGACATGCCCTCGGGCAAATTCGGATTGAGCCGTTCTGCTTCCGCCTTGGCGGCGCGGGCGACCTCAATCGTATTGGCGGTGGATTGCTTGACGATCCCGATGCCGATGCGCGGCAGGGTATTGCCGCGGAAGAAGGTGCGGTCTTCATCTGCCGCGCGCTCGACCCGTGCAATGTCGCCGAGACGGACGAGATAGCCGTCGTCACCGCGTGCGAGCACGAGCCTTGAGAAGTCGTCGGCGTCGTTGAACGACCGCGCCACACGCACCGTGAACTGGCGTTCGCGGCTTTCAACGGCGCCCGCCGGCAGTTCGACATTTTCAGCCCTGAGCGCGCGCTCGACGTCGCTTGCCGTAAGGCCGCGCGCGGCCATCTCCATGCGGTCAAGCCAAACGCGCATGGCGTAGTTCTTGGCGCCGGAGAAACGCACGCGCGCCACGCCCGGCAGAACCGAGAAGCGGTCGCGAATGTAGCGTTCAGCAAAGTCTGTCAGTTGCAGAACCGACATGTTCGGGCTTGAAAGCGACAGCCAGACAATGACGCTTTCATCGGCATCGCGTTTCTGCACCTCCGGTGGGTCGGCTTCGTCCGGCAGGTTGTCAACAACGCGGGAGACGCGGTCACGGACGTCATTGGCGGCAGCGTCTACGTCGCGCCCGGTCTTGAACTGGATGGTGACGTTGCTCTCGCCGTCTTCGCTGCTGCTCTCGACGAAGTCGATGCCTTCAATCCCGGAGATACGATCTTCGATGATTTCGGTGATACGGGATTCGACGATGGAGGCGGCTGCGCCGGGATAGCCCGTCTCGATCGTGACGATCGGCGGGTCAATGTCCGGGTACTGACGCAGGGGCAGCTGGGTGAAGGACACGATGCCGAACACGACCAGCAGAATGCCGAGCACCATTGCGAAGACAGGACGGGTGACGGACAGGTCGGAAATGAACATGCGTGTCTATCCTGATCTATCCACCGGTGGGCGTTGTGGTTGCAGCGTCAGGACCCAGAAGGTTCTCAAGTGACTCTCCCTGCGTGCCGACGGCGCGGACGATGATGGTCTGGCCCGGGGTTAACTGTCCGGCGCCGCGGGTGACGACCTTCTCGCCTGCGGCAACACCGGACACGACCTCTACTTCCCCGGGGCGGCGGGCGCCAATCTCGATGAGGCGGCGCTCGGCAATCGTTTCCTCCCCCTGTTGGACAGCCACGAAGGCATATCTCTCACGCGCGATCGGCACGATGGCGCCTTCTGGAATCGCGACAGCTTCGCGCGGGTTGCGCAGCAACTCGACCGACATGAGAAGGCCGGGACGCAAGACCCGGTCCGGGTTCTGAAGCAGGGCGCGGACGATAATCGAGCGTGTCACCGGATCGATTTCATTGTCGAGGCTGGATATCTCGCCTTCGAAGACGCGGCCTTCGAGTGCACGGGCGCGGGCGCGAATGGCAATGCCTGGCTCAAGCGAGGACAGGAAGGCAGACGGGACCGAGAAGTCCAGTTTCATCACCGAGTCATCGTGGATACGGGTAATGACATCGCCCGGTGTGACGAGGGCGCCGGTCGAGATGCGCCGCAGGCCAACCAAGCCGTCAAAGGGGGCCGTGATCACGCGGTCCTTGAGCCGGGATTGCAATGCACGCCGACGGGCGACCGCTGTCTCATAGGTGCGCCGGCGTTCGTCGAGGACAGATCGCGAAATGGTGCCCTGGCCAACAAGGCTTTGCGCGCGGTTGAGCTGACGCCGTGCTTCGTCAGCAGCGGCATTCTCTTCTTCAAGAAGCGCACGCTCTTCATCGTCCGCCATGGTCAGCAACGTATCGCCGGACGAAACACGGGCGCCGTCATCGAAATAAACGCCGGTCACCGTGTCCGTGACGGTCGCTGTAATCTCCACCGTTTCGTTGGCGCGAAGCGTGCCAATGGCTTCAATGCGGTCGACGAAGGGGTTGGTCGTGGCCTCCTGCACGAAGACCTGGGCAGGGCCACCGCGCCCCTGAGCTGATGCCATGCTGCTCAGCGACAAGACCAGGCCCGCGACTGCCGCGGACGCGATTGCGAGGGTTCGCACTCGGCTCAATTCGACGATCTGGCGGCTGGGGGCAGTTGGCATCTTGATCTGGTCTCATTGGCCCACCGGGCCCGGCAGGTTTCTGGCGCATGCCCGTGCATGCCGCCCTAATGTAGGACACCCAGCACAAATAGCGAAAATGACAAATTCTTGTGTCTGGTGCGTGAAGCGACCCCGCCCATATAGGCACGCAAGACAATAAAAACAGGAGTCCCCCAATGTCGTCTTCTCCCCTTGATGTGTGTGCTTTTCTCGAACGTGCAGCGGAGGCGCTGGACCTCAACACCGATGTGCGTGAAGTGCTCAGGCATCCGACCCGATCGGTGGCCGCCAGCATCACCGTCCGCATGGGCGATGGGGCGCTCAAGACATTTCCGGCCTGGCGGACGATCTATTCCAACGCGCTTGGCCCGGCGAAGGGGGGCATCCGCTTCCATCCCAGTGTCGACGAGCATGAGGTCAATACACTGGCCTTCCTCATGACCTTCAAGACGGCGCTCGCGGGTTTACCCTTCGGTGCCGGCAAGGGTGGCATCGCCGTGGACCCGTCCGACCTTTCCCGGCACGAGCTCGAGCGCCTTGCCCGCGGCTATGTACGCGCGCTGCGCCATGACCTTGGCGCAGGCCGTGACATCCCGGCACCGGACGTGAACACTAACGGGACAGTGCTGGCCTGGATGGCGGATGAGCTGGCGGCTCTGGAAGGCACGGCGCAGACCGCCGCCATCACCGGCAAGCCTATCGTGCTTGGCGGCATAGAGGGGCGCGCTGAAGCCACCGGCCGCGGCGCAGCGCAGGTGGTGCTGGCGCTTAAGGAATTCCTGGACCTGCCGGACAACGCCAGCTTTGCCATTCAGGGTTTTGGCAATGCGGGCGCACAGTTTGCGCGAGACATGCATGCTGCCGGATACCGCATCGTGGCGGCGTCTGACTCACATGGAGCCGTCTACAATGCAGACGGCTTTGATCCAGCCGAGGCGGAAGCCTACAAGGCGAAGAACGGCAGCCTGAAAGGGTTTGCTGAAGCGGTGCCTGACAATGATCTGCGCAAGGTCAAGGTTGATGTTCTCGTCCCGGCGGCGCTCGGCGGGTGGATTGATGAGACGAATGCGGATGATGTGGCCGCGTCGACTGTTGTCGAAGTGTCGAACCAGGCCTGCACCGTTGAGGGGGCCGACCGGCTTGTCGCGCGTGGTGTCCACGTCGTGCCCGACATCCTGGCCAATGCCGGTGGCGTCAGTGTTTCGTATCTTGAATGGGTGCAGAACCGGTCCGGCGAGCGGATGTCGCGCCAAGACGTTTTCAGGGATCTGGATTCGCGCATGCATGCCATGGCGAAACAGGTCGCGGCGCGGGCGCAGAACGATGACACCGATCTTCGCTCTGCGGCCTACCGGATTGCCGTGTCGCGGATCGCGGAAGCCATTGAATCCATGGGCACTCAGCGGCTCTTCAATGAGTGAGATCGCGCCTCTTATATGATGCGCTGCCCGGTGTCCGTGCTAGGCTTGCCCTGTCAATGTGATGTCTGATCCGGCCCCAAGAGCCGGACTGCATGGGAGGTAAGGGCATGGCAACTGCCGTCATCTGTGTCGCCGCCATGGCGCTGCTGATTTTTCTGCTGGGTTTCTGGGTCTCGATCCAGCGCGGCCGGACGAATGTGATCACCGGCATTCAGGATGATCCGACCAGCGGCCTCAACAAGGCCGTGCGGGCGCATGGGAATGCGACCGAGTATGTGCCGATCCTGGCTGTGCTGACGATCTATCTCGGGACCCAGGATGTCGCTGGCTGGGTTGGCTGGGCGATGATTGTCGCCGCCGTCAGCCGCTATCTCGTGGTGATCGGGTTCTTGACCTGCAAGACACTTGAGAAGCCGCATGTGCTCAAGGCGATCGGTGCGCTTGGCACTTATGTCGCCGGCATTGCCATGTGCGTGGCGGCCTATATGACCGTCGCCTAGTGTCGGACGCGCCTCCGGCTGATCCGAGCCTGCTTGCCCTGCTGCCAGATGTGGCCGCTGGGCTTGCGGCTGCACCCCGAGGGTTCGCCGGTATCGCGGTTGCCGGGATATGCGGTGCGCAGGGCAGCGGCAAGACCACGATGGCGCTGCACCTTGAGCGCGAGCTCTTAAAGCTCGGCAAGCGCGCCGTGACCCTGTCGCTCGACGATTTCTATCTGCCCAAGGCGGACCGGCACCGTTTGGCGCGTGACGTTCACCCGCTTTGCGCCACTCGCGGCGTGCCCGGGACCCATGACATGGGTCTTTATGCACACACCGTCGATCGCCTGGCGCAGGCTCATGCGCGGGATGAAACGCCACTGCCGATATTCTCGAAGCTGGATGATGACCGTCTGCCGCCGGATCAATGGGTCCGGTATGTGGGGCGGCCGGACATCATCCTTTTTGAGGGGTGGTGCGTTGGGGCGAAACCCCAGCCAGACAGCGCCTGGGGCGGTCCCTCCAATGCCCTTGAGCGGGCCGAGGACCGGGATGGCATCTGGTGGCGCTGGTGGAATGCCGCCCTCGCCAAAGAGTACTGGCCTGTGTGGGGTGATCTGACGCCTCAGATTCTGATCCGTGTCCCGGGGATTGAGAGTGTTGTCCGGTCGCGGCTCAAGCAGGAGCGCGGTCTCGCTTCGGCTGATCCGGAAAAACCCTCCATGGACGAAGCCGCTGTCCGCCGCTTCGTGGCGCATTATGAGCGTCTCACCTTAAGGATATGGGACGAGATGCCGGACCGCGCGCATCTGGTGCTGGACCGTGACGACAGCTTTGCGTTTTCAATCGCCAAATCCATGGGCTAAAACCCACCCCAACAACACACAGCCTTATCTCCACAGGAGGTCTTCTCGATGGATCAGGATCCCGTCGTCATTGTTGGTGCCAAGCGCACGCCCATGGGTGGGTTTCAGGGTGATCTTGCCGGCGTTTCCGCGCCGGAGCTCGGCACCCATGCCATCAAGGCAGCACTCGAAGATGCCGGTCTTGAAGCCGACCAGGTAGATGAAGTGATCATGGGGCTCGTTCTCCCCGCAGGCACCGGACAGGCGCCGGCGCGACAGGCATCGCGTCATGCGGGCATTCCGGACGAAGCTGGCGCTACGACCATCAACAAGGTGTGCGGCTCCGGCATGAAGGCAGCCATGCTGGCCCATGACGGTATCCTCGTCGGCACGTCCGACATCGTGGTCGCCGGTGGCATGGAGAGCATGACCAATGCGCCGTACCTGCTGCCGAATGCACGTGGCGGCATGCGGCTCGGTCATGGGGCGGTCAAGGACCACATGTTCCTGGATGGTCTTGAAGATGCGTATGAAGAAGGCCGGGCCATGGGGACCTTTGCGGAAGACACGGCGGAGAAGTATCAGTTCACGCGCGAAGCGCAGGACGCCTACGCCATTGAGAGCCTGAAGCGCGCAAGGGCGGCCAATGAAGATGGCAGCTTCAATGGCGAGATCGCACCCATTACCCTGAAGACCCGTAAGGGCGATGTCACCGTGGCGGCGGACGAACAGCCCTTCAAGGCAGCGCCGGAGAAGATCCCCAATCTCAAACCGGCCTTCCGCAAGGACGGCACGGTCACCGCGGCGAATTCGAGCTCGATTTCGGATGGTGCTGCAGCGATGGTGCTGATGCGAAAGTCGGAGGCGGACAAGCGCGGCCTCAAGCCGATCGCCGCCATTCGTGCGCATGCAACGAATTCCCATGCACCGGAGTGGTTCACGACAGCCCCTGTGAAGGCCATTGAGAAGGTGGTCGAGAATGCCGGCTGGACCACGGACGAAGTTGACCTCTACGAAGTCAACGAAGCTTTCGCGGTCGTGGCCATGGCGGCGATGCACGACCTCGGCCTTTCGCATGACAAGGTCAATGTGAATGGCGGCGCCTGCGCGCTGGGGCATCCGCTCGGTGCATCCGGCGCCCGTATCATGGTCACGCTCCTCAATGCACTGCGGACCAAGGGCCAGACCAAGGGTGTGGCCTCCCTGTGCATCGGCGGCGGTGAGGCGACGGCCATCGCGCTCGAGATGCTCGACTGATCCCATCGCACTGAAGGCAGGCTGACATGTGGCTCTACTGGACCGGCGGTATTGTCGCCCTGATCGTCTTCGGGCTGACGGCCGTCTACATGGCCTCCAACAGGGAGGTGATCACGGCAGAGGTGTTTCGGGATGGGTCCGGGTACGACACCGTTGCGCTCACTGATGGTGTCACGGCCTACAAGGACATGGGACCGGCGGAGGCGCAGCCGCTTGTGATCGTGCACGGGGCGACGCTCGGTTCGGTTGCCTACGAGGCCTATTATCAACCCTTCCTCGACGCGGGGTACCGCGTCATCGCTTATGACCAGTACGGGCGCGGCTTCTCCGACCGTCCCGATGCGCCGCTGTCCATCGATCTCGTGCGGGTGCAGCTGCTCGAGCTGCTCGATCATCTCGGCATCGACCAGGCCAATCTCTATGGCGTGTCCTTCGGCGGGGCCGTCATTGCCCGGTTCGCCGCAGCGCATCCTGATCGGGTGTCGGCGCTTGGTTTCCAGGTGCCGCTGATCGCGTCGCCGCAGAACGCGTTGCTGCGGATTGCCAGTCTGCCGGTCGTGCAGCCTGTCGTCGGGCGGCTCATGCTTGTGCCGGCCATTGTCGAGCGGGGCGAGAGCTTCGGCACAGAGTCAGAGGAACAGCGCCGGGTCGTCGATCATTTCAAGACGCAATTCACCGTCGAGGGCACGCAACGGATGCTGATGTCGATGCTGACCGGTGATGCCATGTCGAGCCGGCTGGAGGATCACGCGGCAATTGCAGAAGCCGGTATCCCCGTGCAGTTCGTCTACGCGACCGATGATCCGGAGATCTCGCCGGAGAGTGTCGAGGCGGCGATCAGCAATTATGCAGCGCCTGATATCCACACCTATACGGGCGGCCATTTCTTCTCTGCCACCAAGCAGGATGAACTCGCGGCCAAGCTTGTCGCCTTCTTCCGCGCTCAAGGTGTCTAGAGCATCTAGGAAGTCTTGGCGCGTTCGATCCGGTAGACGAAGGCAGGCGGGATGTTGCGTAGTGCCATGCCTTCATACACAGCCTTGAGGCCGAACTCCTTAAGAACGTCGTCGCCAATCGGGCAGCGCGGGCGATAGGTGAACTGGCGGTAGTAGCCGCCTGGCTTCAGGCGGGTGAACGTCCCGCGCATGATCGCCCGGTGATTGTCGCGCGACATGTTGACCAGCGGCAGACCACTGACGACCGCATCGAGGTCACTGACCTCGTCGGGCAACGTCTCGATCTCGAATGCGGAATGGTCGACGATGCGGGCGCCCGCGAACTGTTGGCCCAGGGTGCGGATGAAATCCGGGTTCATCTCAATGACCGTCAGGTCCGTGCCGGTGACGCCTGCATCGACAAGGCCGCGCGTGAGTGTGCCGGTACCGCCACCGAGCTCGAGGACCTTGCTGCCGGCCGAAAGGCCTGCCGCCATCTTGCCCGACAAGACGGCGCCCGAGGGTGCAATAGCGCCGACACTCTTAGGACTGCGCAGGAACTGCCAGATGAAACGCAGCGGTGAAGAAGATCGGCGGCTAATGTCAGTCATCAAATTCGTGGCGTTGCAACGGGGCGTCGCGCATACTGAAACAAACAACAAGGTGCGACGGGCTTACCGCATGTTCTGCGTGCGGCCCAATGGGGAGGACGTAGATGTCGGATACCAGTCAAAAAGATGCAAGTGCTGCCACAGCAGCCGCCAATGCGGCGGTGATGGAGGGTGTCCTTGATTTTTCAGACCGCCAGAGCTTCGAGGATGCGCAGCGCGGTTTCATCGCGACGATTGATCCGATCACGATCACCCGGGAAAGCGACAGCAAGGTCACCTATGACCTTGAAGCCGTGAAGTTTCTGGAAGGCGGTGCCCCGGCGACGGCCAATCCAAGCCTATGGCGCCAGGCGCAGCTCAATGGCCTCAACCATGGCCTCTACGAGGTGGTGCCGGGCATCTACCAGGTCCGCAGTTTCGACATCGCCAACATGACGCTCATCAAGGGCGAGCGAGGCTGGGTCGTCATCGATCCGCTCACCTCGTCTGAGTCGTCCGCGGCTGCGTTGGCACTGGCCAACCGGGAACTGGGCGAGCGTCCGGTCACCGCGGTCATCATCACCCACAGCCATGCGGACCATTTTGCGGGCACCCTGGGTGTCGTGGACCCGGCCGATGTGGCTTCCGGCAAGGTGCCGCTGGTGGCGCCGGAAGGCTTCACGCAGGAAGCCCTGTCCGAAAACGTGCTGGCCGGGCCGGTCATGCAGCGGCGGGCCACCTACATGTATGGCAACCTGCTCAAGCCTGATCCGAAGGGCTTCCTGACAACCGGACTAGGCGCAGCGCTGTCCATGGGGTCGACGGGGTTCGTTGAGCCGAATGATCTTGTCTGCGAGACGGGTGAGACCCGTGTGCTGGACGGCATCGAGATCGAGTTCCAGATGACGCCGGGCACCGAGGCGCCGGCGGAAATGGTGTTCTACTTCCCGCAGTTCAAAGCCCTGTGCATGGCGGAGATCACCTCGCATCACATGCACAATGTCTATACGCCGCGCGGGGCGCAGGTGCGCGATGCGCTGGCCTGGGCGGCGCAGATTAATGAAAGCATTGATCTTTTCGGTGACCGGCTGGAGGTCGAGTTTGCCTCCCACCACTGGCCGATCTGGGGCCGGGAGCGGGCAGTCGCCTATCTCAAGAAGCAGCGCGACCTGTACAAGTATGTTCATGACCAGTCCCTGCGGCTGGCCAATCTTGGATACAACAAGGAAGAGGTGGCAGAGCAGCTGACCCTGCCGCCGTCCCTGGCCAAAGAGTTCTACAACCGGGACTACTACGGGGCCCTCGCGGCAAACGCGAAAGCTGTTTACGTCAAGTATCTCGGCCATTTCGACGGCAACCCGGCCAATCTGTTCCCTCACCCGCCGACCGCGGCGGGTGCGCGCTATGTGAAATTCATGGGCGGCGCGGACAATGTCATCGCGCAGGCACGGCAATCCTTCGAGGAAGGCGACTATCGCTGGGTGGCGGAGGTGCTGAACCACGTCATCATGTCGGACGAGAACAACACCGAGGCCAAGCTTCTGGCGGCAGATGCTCTGGAACAGCTCGGCTATCAGGCGGAATCCGGCCCCTGGCGCAATTTTTATCTCTGCGGCGCTCTGGAGTTGCGTCACGGCGTGCCGGAAAGCCGGCCGCTCAAGGTCAGCGAGGGCATGGCGGCGGGCATGCCGCTCGACAACCTGTTCCAGGCCATGGCGGTGCGTCTCAACGGTCCCAAGGCGGACGGCAAGAGCTATGCGTTCAACTTTGCCTTCACCGATACCGGCGAGAGCTACGAACTGACCCTCGAAAACTGTGTTCTCACCTACTTTCCGGGGCGTGCCAATCCGTCCCCGACCGCAACCCTCAAGCTGTCGACCCTCGATTTCAAACTACTGATGCTGCAGATCAAGGATGCTGCGAGCCTTATGGGCGAGGGCCGCCTCGAGATCGAAGGGGAGGCGCTTGCGTTTGCCGAGCTTGCCGGGCTGTTTGACCAGTTCAGCCCGCGCTGGCCGATCGTGACCCCGCGTCCGGCCTGGGGCTAGCAACTCATGCCACTCGGTGCGGACGATCTGGCGGCCTGCTTTTCAGCGGATTATCCCGAAGCGCGGGCGAAATTCCTTAGCGCCTGCGAAGCAGCCGGATTTGAGACGGTCAGCCATCTTAACCCCGTTGCAAAAGGTCCGGATGGCGAAGATCTAGTCACCGACGTGGCCTCCCGGGGACCGGCAGCGGCTTCACGGGTGATCCTGATGACGTCGGGAACTCACGGTATCGAAGGATATTGTGGTTCCGGAATCCAGGTAGCGCTCTTGCGGGAGGGCGCCTTTGCCGCGCTGCCCGACGACACACGGGTTGTGCTCGTGCATGCGCTCAACCCGTTCGGGTTTGCCCACAAGCGGCGGGTCAACGAAGACAATATCGACCTCAACCGGAATTTCATCGATCACGCTGCCGGTGCGCCGGACAGTGCTGTCTATTCGGCCATCCACCCGCTGGTGGCTCCGAAAGACTATGGTGAGCGGCCCGAGCACTGGGACGGGCAGGTGCTCGAATGGATACAGGCCAACGGGATGGAGGCCTTCAGTGCTGCCATCAGCGGCGGCCAGTACGCCCACCCGGATGGGTTGTTCTATGGCGGTGCCAACCCGTCATGGTCGAATCTGCTGATCCGGAAGATCACCAAAGAGGCCTTTGCCGGGGCAACTCAGGTCCGGTTCATGGATATCCATACGGGGCTTGGCCCCTTCGGAGAGGTGGAGAAGATTGGGCTGGGAGATGCCGCGGCGATCGCGCGGGCCCGCGCCATCTGGGGTGAGGACGTCACGGATCTTGCCGGTGGCCAGAGTGCGTCAGCGGTGGTGAGCGGCGATATCAGCGCCGCCTGCTATGCTGCCACCGGTGAAATCGAGGATGCCGCTGCCATTGCGCTTGAATACGGGACCGTCGATCCGGTGTCGGTCCTGAGGGCGTTGCGTTTTGACAACTGGCTTTCCATGCATGCGGGGGCGCCCGGCGAGAGGGCGGCACCGATCAAGCGGATGATGGTCGACGCTTTCTATCCGCAAAATGATGACTGGCGAGAAAGTGTTGTCCGGCTTGCACGAAAGGCAGTGACCGAGACACTATGACAACTTACTTTCCGTTCTGGTTTCGGCGTTATCGGGCTCGCTCAGCCAATAGGTTTCCGTCTCGATTTCGAGGCTGACGTCATCTACGCCCACGCCGTCGAAGGGGTTCTCGAGGGCGTCCTGGATATTGTCGAGACCGACCAGCACCAAGGCAAAGGCGATCGCCACCGCGTAGCCGAAGGTGAGACCGGCTTCCTGGCCGATACTGGCGTAAAGCGGTGCATAGAGCATCGGGAAGATGTTCAGATACACCTTGGAGTAGGCGCGTAGCGAGCCGGGGGTCCGATAGTCGGAAATGGCGCGCAGCCGCTCAAAATCGGTCAGGGCGAGGTTGAGGTAGTTGTTAACCCTTGAGACCTCGGTTGACGACAGGCCGGCCTCGCGCAGCGCCTCTATGGATCTCGAAAAGCGCGAAAAATCCTCGCGGACCCGCAGCCGGGCAGCGGCCATGGCGTCCGGTTCTGCCGCCAGAGCCTCACAGATGCTCCCATAGAGCGATTTGCCCAAGTCAGCGGCCCGCGACCGGTGGGAGCCGTCGGCGTCCGCCACCCAGTCCCTGTGGGCGAAATAGATCGATGCGATATTGGCGCGGACCAGGCCGAGATAGCGCAGGGCCTCCTCGCGGCGGGTGTAGGCCGCATTAATGGAGAAAACGATCGGGAAGACGATCGCCATGGCGATCAGGCTGGTGGGCAGATCGGCTGCGATATTTGCATCAAGGCACAGATAGGTGGCGGCACAGGCAAGGGCCGCGACCAGCAGGACGTGCCAATCGAAAACGCTGATGAACTTCATGTGCAACGGACTGACCGCCGCTCAGGCCGCCAGCCGGGCCTTGGCTGTGGCCTTGGTTGCGTCGAGCTCCGCCTGACCCATGCCAAGTTTGTTGGCAATTGCCAGAATGGCGTGATTCTCGAAGCGATGCAGCTCACCATCCGCGAGGGCAACTTCCCACAAGAGCTCTATCAAGGAGGTCTTCTTCTCGGTTGAAAATGTCTCATTCACAGCTTTGAGAAGTTGGTTGTCATCGTAGGTCGTGCGGGGCTGAACAGATGCTTCCATTACCATCCGCGTCGCCTCGTCTTCGGAGACGCCAAAACGGCGGGAAATCATCCGGGCCACGGCGGCCCGCTCGGCCGCATCGAAGTCCTCATCCATGCGGATCACTTCCAGAAGCAGGCCAACCACGACGGTGTTTTCATCAGGCGCCGGGGCACCGCCGCCCCACATCTGCTTGATCGCGTCCAGCACGTTTCATCCCCTTTGTCTGAACCGGAATTCGCCGGAATATACCGGGTCGCCAAACCGTTAAGCGAGCGTCATGGAGGCGTCTTTCTGTGAAGTTTTGGTGACGGCGCGCCTTGAGGTTGGTGTTGGCAATCCACCGCTCAAATGTCCGGACCCGGAATGAAACAAACCGGGACAGCCGCGGGCGAACGGTGGGCAGATGCCGGTGTTCCGAAATGGCACAAGGGGTCTCACGATTAAGACTTTCGTAACTTTTTCGATGGGATTCGCCTGCTAACCCGTTAGATTTCAAGGCTCAACAGGCAATGAAACCGGGCAGCCGCATTTGGGGGTGGCGGTCCGGCACTTGCACTTGATGCATTTCCTGACATTGCCTTGGTCCGTGGGGGGCACTTTTCGTGCGGCTTTTTGCCAATTTGGCACTGGCGGTACTGTTCGCCGTGCTGGCGGCCGGTTGTTCCGTGGTGCCGAAGCTCGGCCCCACGGGAAAGACCGTGACGCCGGCGGAGCAGGCCCGCCTTGCCGCGAGCGCCGCCGCAGAGACCTCGGACGCCGCCGCCACACCGCGTCTGTCGCTGGAGAGCATCCGGCTGGAGCGTGTCAGTGACCTGCCACAGGAAAGCGCCGTAAGTGACGCAGAGCTTCTGACAGCCGCTGACGGGCTGATCGGCAGCGATGTCACGCTTGATGAGCTGCGCAGCATTGCCACCGGCATGGAAATGGTCTTCCGCGATGCCGGCTATCCCTATGTCCGCGTCGTCCTGCCGCCGCAGCGAGTGGCGGACGGTGAAGTCACGTTTCAGGTCATTGAAGGTCAGATCGAGGGCGTGGTGGTTCTCGGGGACTCGCCGACAGCCAAACGGCAGGCGGAGGCCCAGTTGGCCCGCCTCAACAATCTGGGACCCGTCCCGGTCTCAGATGTGGAGGTGGCCGTGGCTGCCCTGTCTGACGTGCCCGGCCTGAACGCCCAGGTCTCTCTTGCTCGGGGCACGCAAGGCCCCGGAACGATGAGGATCATTGCAGAGGCGAAACGAGAGCCTCCAAGGTTCCTCATCAATGTTCACAACTGGGGTGCTGAGGCGCTGGGCCGGGAGGGGATCACGGGTTTCGTGCGTGTGCCGGGCCTGGCCCTGTTCGGGGATGAGTTTCAGGCGTCGTTCTTCACAACACGGGACTGGGGCGAACAGTTTGTCGGTCAGGTGGCCTATGAGCGCGGTTTGACGGCCAGCGGCCTCAAGGTGCGTGTCGAGGGCACTTATGGTGAGGCAGAGCCCACCGGCACAGTGGCGACCCTCGGTGCCACGTCGCGCAGCTATACCGGCAATATCGAGGTCAGCCACCCGATCTATCGCGACCGCACCAATCTGGTGGATCTCTACGGCGGCCTTGATTACGCAGACCTGCGCGGCGAGCTGTTCCAGCAGACCGTGCTGCTGAGTGATGACAAGTCACGTGTCGCTTACCTGGGGCTCGATACCGACGTCAGCTGGAAGGGCTTTACGGCCCAGACCAATCTCGAGGCCCGCAAGGGCGTTGGCATCCTGGGTGCCAGCAAGCGCGGTGAGCCCAACCTTGCCCGCCCGGAAGCCCGGCCAAACGCGTGGTCACTGCTGGCTGAAACCAATATCCGGACGCCGTCGTTTCAGAGCTTCCGGCTCGACCTGCGCGGTATGGGGCAGCATGCCCGCGATCCACTGATGGCGGTCGAGGAGTTTTCGTTCGGCAACTACACGATCGTGCGCGGCTACGATCCCGGCTCAGCGTCGGGTGATGCTGCGATAGCCGGGTCAGTCGAACTCACCGGTCTGGGGCACCGCCCGTTCAATGACCGGACACATGTGGAATTCTTCGGGTTTCTTGATGTCGGCGAGTACTGGAACCGTGACGACTCGGCTGTCGCCAACCGAACCCTGGCATCATCGGGGGTTGGCCTGCGCGTGACGGTGGACGACTATGCCCGTGGCGAACTTGTCTATGCCAACCCGATGCGTGAACCGCGGGGGCAGGGCGAGCGCGTTCCTGGGTCGCGCGTCATGTTCTCTCTGACAACCAATGTGGGACAACTGGCCGCCGACGCCTACGACTCCGTATCACACCTTCTGCCGATTGGGGGTGGAGGATGACCGCAAGGCGACCTTGGCTGGCCCGCCTCCTCGGAGGGGTGTCTACTGCCGCACTGCTGGTGACGGCCGTGCAGGCGACGCCGGCCAACGGCACTTTTGTGGCTGGCGGGGCCGGCGGGAGCATCGTGCCCTCGGGTGGTGATGTCACCATCAACACCGGAACGGACCCGCGGAGCGTCATTACCTGGGACAGTTTCAACATCGACAACGGAGACACCGTTGTCTTCAACCAGCTTAACAACCAGTCCATCGCGCTCAACAAGGTGACGGGGCCGCTTGCCCAGAGCACTATTGACGGCATTCTCCAGTCGAACGGGCATGTGTGGATCCTCAATCCCGCGGGCGTGGCCTTTGGCGCCAATGCCAATGTGGATGTCGGGGCCCTTCTCGCAACGACTGCCGATATCGCCACGGCCACCTTCATGGCGACTGACCCGACCACCGGTACCTTCACCTTCACCGATGCGGGGGGCACCGGTGCCATCATGGTGGCGAACGGGGCCGATCTCGATACCACCGGCCTCCTGGCACTTGTGGCTCCGATGGTCACCAACGCGGGTGACCTGACCTCGTCACATGGCGACGTCCTGCTCGGCGGCGCGGAAGCCTTCCGCATCAAGTTTGCCAGCACGGCGCGCAACAATGGTGCGGCCTTTGACGAGTTGCTGGTCACGGACTTCATCATTGATGGCGGGTCCACCACCGCCACGGCGGGCGGTGACATCGTTCATCAGACCTCGACCGGCCGCGCCATCGGTGGGCGTATTCTCGCCGATGCCTCGCGGGTCGGCGGTGGCGCCTTCCTCAATATGGAAGGGCTTGTCGAAGCACAGGATGTGGGCGTCCTGTCCGGAGATGTGATGCTGCTAGGCGGCGTCGACATTACCGGCGGCGTGCTTGGTGCAACGGCAACGGATGCGGTCAAGACCGATAACATGACCATCGTGGCCCCAGGCACGGCGACCGCCCAGGGGACCGCCGTCACAATCGGGACCAACGCCGGACCCCTGTCCAGCGGCGGCGGCATGAGCAGTACCGCAAACGTCGCGCTTACGGCGACCACCGGCGATGTGACGGCAAACGGCGATTTCGATGCGACCAGCGGCACCGTCACCGTTACGGCCGCCAATGGCAGCATCGATATCGGCGATACCCAGGCGGCCAGCACGATCACCATGACCGCGCAGGACATCGACCTCGTCGGCACGAACCGGTCGGTCAACTCCACCGGTGGAGCTGTGAACCTCACGGCGAATGGCGGTGCGGCCAACAACATCTCGTCCACGGGCGTCATCGATATCGACGGTGACAGCGTCACCCTCTCAGGCCCGGTGACCGGGACCTCCGTCGATATTGATGCCGACAACGGGACCGTAACGGCTAACAACGTGACGGCAACCGGCGGCAGCGCGTCAATTGATGCGACGGGCAACGTGGATGTTGATGACGTGTCGGCCACGACCACTGCGCGTGTTGTGTCCAGCGCAGGGGCGGTCGATGTCGGCGATGTATTGGGGACGACCGGGGTCACCGTGTCGGGAACGGATGTGGACCTCACCGGGACGAGCGGCTCCGTTGAGTCCACGGGCGGTGCGGTCTCGGTCACCGCGTCGGGCGGCGGCGCCAACAACATCTCGTCTGCCGGCGGGATCGACATAGACGGGGTCAGCGTGACCCTGAGCGGGACGACGGCTGCTGCGGCCGGGTCAGTCCTGATCGATGCCACGACAGGCAATGTGGACGCGGATGATGTCACCGCGACTGCCTCTGCCGTAGTGCGGTCCACGTCAGGTTCAGTCGATGTGGGCGATGTCACCGGGCCCAGCAGCGTGATCGTGTCAGGCACCGATGTTGACCTGACCGGGCCCAACGGGTCGCTTCAATCGTCCGCTGGCGCTGTCTCCGTAACGGCGTCCGGTGGCGGCTCGAACAATATCTCTTCCGCAGGGGCCATCGATATTGATGCCCTGAGTGTCAGCCTGTCGGGCGCGGTCACGGGAACTTCGGTCGACATTGATGCGTCGACGGCAACGGTGACCGCCAACAATGTCAGTGCTACCGGCGGATCGGTCAGCATTGATGGTGTCGGGGCGGTCGATGTGGACGACGTGTCCGCCACGACCACGGCCCGGGTCGTGTCCAGCGCCGCGGACGTGGATGTAGGCGATATGTCCGGGACGACGGGCGTCACCGTGTCCGGGACGGATGTGGATCTCACCGGGACAAATGGCTCTGTCCAGTCCTCCGGCGGTGGCGTTTCCGTAACCGCATCGGGAGGCGGCGCCAACAACATTTCCGCCACCGGGGCTGTGGACATTGACGGTGCGACTGTGACCCTGTCCGGCGCAACGACCGGCAACAGCGTGGCGATCGATGCGACCGGCAATATCGATGTCGATGATGTCACCGCCAGCACGACGACGGCGCGGGTTGTCTCGACCACGGGTCAAGTCGATGCGGGTGATGTGTCCGGGACGACCGGCGTCACCATTTCCGGCACCGATATTGACCTGACCGGGACGAACGGCTCCGTCCAGTCCAGCGGTGGGTCGGTCTCGGTGACTGCGTCCGGCGGCGGCGCCAACAACATTTCGTCTGCCGGTGGCATCGATATTGACGGTGTCAGCGTGACGCTGAGCGGGACGACGGCAGCGGCCAGCGGTTCGGTCCTGATCGATGCCACAACGGGCAATGTGGATGTAGATGACGTGACGGCGACCGCCTCCGCCGTGGTCAGATCGACCTCGGGTGAGGTGGATGTCGGTGACGTGACCGGTCCCGCCAGCATCATCATCTCCGGCACCGACGTGGACCTTACCGGAACCAACGGGTCACTTCAGGCGACCGGCGGTGCCGTCTCCGTGACGGCGACCGGCGGGGGTGCCAACAACATCTCGTCTGCGGGTGCTGTTGATATCGATGCCCTGAGCGTCACGCTGTCAGGCGCGCTCACGGGAACCTCGGTCGATATTGATGCCTCGACGGCGACGGTCACTGCCAACAATGTCAGCGCTACCGGCGGATCGGTGAGCATTGACGGTGTCGGTGCAGTGGATGTGGACGACGTGTCCGCGACGACCACGGCGCGGGTCGTTTCCAGCGGTGCTGATGTCGATGTCGGCAATCTGACCGGACCCGGCGGCATTACGGTCTCCGGCACGGATATTGATCTGACCGGCACCGGTGGTTCGCTGCAATCGACCGGGGGCACTGTATCGGTCACTGCGTCGGGCGGAGGTGCTGCGGACAACATCTCTGCGGCTGGGGCCATCGATATCGACGGCGACGCCGTTGCGCTTTCGGGGCCCACAACAGGCACGTCCATCGATATTGATGCCGACAACGGAACGGTGACGGCAAATGCGGTTACCGCTTCGGCGGGGTCCGCTTCCATTGATGCGACGGGCAATGTCGATGTTGATGATGTTTCCGCCACGACGACGGTGCGGGTCGCGTCCAGTGCGGGCGCTGTCGATGTCGGCAATGTGACCGGTCCCGGCGGCATTACGGTCTCCGGTACCGATGTTGATCTGACCGGCACCGGCGGCTCACTGCAATCGACCGGCGGCACGGTATCGGTCACCGCGTCGGGCGGGGGTGCTGCGGATAACATCTCGGCGGCCGGGGCCATCGATATCGATGGCGACGCCGTTGTGCTCTCGGGGCCGACCACCGGGACCTCAGTCGACATTGATGCTGACAACGGGACGGTCACGGCAAATGCGGTTACCGCTTCGGCGGGGTCTGCGTCCATTGATGCGACGGGCAACGTCGATATGGACGATGTTTCCGCCACGACGACGGCACGCGTTGCGTCCAGCGCGGCCGCAGTCGATGTGGGCAATGTGACCGGACCCGGTGGCATTACGGTTTCGGGTACCGATGTTGATCTGACGGGTACCGGTGGATCACTTCAATCGACCGGAGGGACTGTGTCCGTCACCGCGTCTGGTAGCGGCGCAAACAACATCTCGTCCACTGGCGGCATCGACATCGATGGCACTGTGGTCACGCTGAGCGGCAATACATCGGCCACCGGCAACATCACGATTGATGCTACCACCGGCAATGTCTCGACCAACGGGTCGATCATCTCGACCGGGGGCCTGGTCTCGGTCATCGCCAATGCGGGCAATACGCTTCTGCAGGCCATCCAGGCCGCAACGGGTGTCATGCTGACGGCAAACCAGATCAGCACGACGAGCATTCAGGGGGCGTCGGTTGATATTGATGCCGATGCCGGGACGGTCACCGCCACGGGTGTGACAGCAACCGGTGGCTCCGTCGCCATCGATGCCACCGGCAACATCGATGTGGACGACGTCACGGCAACCACGACGGCGCGTGTGGTTTCCAGTGCCGGCGCGGTCGATGTCGGCAACGTCACCGGTCCAACGGGCATCACCGTCTCCGGCACGGACATCGACCTGACCGGCACCGGCGGCTCGGTGCAATCCTCCGGCGGGACTGTTTCGATTACAGCGTCGGGCGGTGGCGTCAACAACATCTCGGCGGCCGGCGCCATCGATATTGACGGCGATGCTGTCACCCTGTCGGGAGCGCTGACCGGCACATCCATTGATGTCGAAGCCGACAATGGCCCTTTGACAGCGAACAATGTGACCTCGTCGACAGGTGGCGTTGCGCTCGATGCAACAGGCGCTATTGATGTGGACGACGTGAATTCTGCTGCCTCAGCCTCCATTGGCGGCGCTGTTTCAGGCACCGACGATGTTGATGTGGGCGACATCCTGGCTGTGGGCAGTGTCGGCGTGTTCGGGACCGACATCGATCTGACGGGGGCTGCGGGTTCGGTTCGCTCAACGACCGCGTCTGTCGCCCTGACCGCGAGCACCGGGTCCGGTAACATTTCCGCGCCCGGAGCCATCGACATTGACGCGCAAACGTCCGTCTCGCTCTCTGAAGACATCAGTGCGGGCGGCAATGTGACGATTGACGCAGGCACGCAGGTTTCCGGCGCCGACAACAGTATTGCCACTACATCCGGGTCCGTTGCCGTCAATGCCGGAACGACGATCACTATCGATGATGTGACCGCCACGACCACTGCGAGCGTGATTTCGACCGGCGGTGCCGTCGACGTGGGTGACGTGACCGGACCGAATGGCGTGACGGTAACGGGCACGGATATCGACTTTACCGGCACCAATGGTGATGTTGCGGCGTCCGGCGGCACCGTGGCTCTGACGGCAAACGGAGGCGGCGGCAACAACATCTCATCCAACGGGGCGCTTGATATCGACGGCAATGTCGTCACGCTGAGCGGCAACACCTCGGCGACAGGTGACATCACGATTGATGCAGCCACCGGCAACGTCTCGACCAATGGGTCGATCATCTCGACCGGCGGTCTCGTGTCCATCGTGGCCAATGCCGGGAACGCCCTCCTGCAGGCGATCCAGGCGGCAACAGGCGTCACGCTCACGGCAAACCAGGTCAGCGCGACGAGTATTCAGGGGGCGTCGGTCGATATTGATGCCGATGCCGGCACCGTCACCGCGAATGGTGTGACGGCAACAGGCGGATCTCTTGCCATTGATGCGACGGGCAACATCGATGTGGACAACGTGTCCGCAACGACGTCGGCGCGGGTGGTGTCATCAGCCGGGTCTGTTGACGTGGGTGACGTGTCTGCGGTGACGCAGGCGGATATCTCCGGGGTCGATGTTGATCTGACAGGGACCAACGGTTCCGTGCAGGTAACGACCGGTCCCGCAAATCTCACGGCAACGGGCGGGGGTGCCAACAACATCTCCGCAGCCGGCGCCATCGACATCGATGCGCATCAGGTCAATCTGGCGGGCACGACGACCGGGACGAGTATCGACATCGACGCCACCAACGGGCCGGTAACAGGCAATGCCGTCATCGCGACCACCGGCAGTGTGGCTATTGATGCGACCAATGGCGCCGACGTGGACGACGTGACTGCGGCGACGACGGCACGGGTGGTGTCAACGCTTGGCGCTGTCGATGTGGGGAACGTCACTGGTCCGCTGGGTGTCACGGTTTCCGGCACCGATGTTGACCTCACCGGCGCTGGCGGGTCCGTGCAGTCGGCAAATGGTACGGTTTCGCTCAGCGCGACGGGCGGCGGCGCGAACAACGTGTCCGCAGCCGGGGCCATTGATGTGGATGGTAACGCCATCGTGCTTTCCGGCCCGGTCGTAGGCGGCGGCGCTGTTTCGCTGACCGCTGATACGACCGACATTTCGTCCGCCGGTGCGGTCGACGTGACAGGGACAAGCGTGACCACCAATGGACCTGTGAACGGCACCGGCGGCGTTTCGCTGACGGCAACCACCGGCAATGTCGGTGTTGACAGTGCCATTGGATCGACGGCCGGTGCGGTGGTTCTGAGCGCTGTCAACGGCGACATTGATGTGACATCCGCCTCCGGTGCAACCGGTGTGACCATGACAGCGCAGGACGTGGACGTGACAGGTCCCGTCAGCAGCGCGGCAGGACCTGTCAGTCTCACGGCGACAGCCGGAGACATCTCGACACCCGGCACGCTTGATATTGATGCTGCGTCCATTGCGACCAACGGAACGGTGATGGCCGGCACGGGCATCGACCTTGACGCAACAACCGGCGGCATCACTGCGACCGGCGGCAACATGTCGACGACAACCGGCTCGGCAGATCTGCGCGCGGCCAATGGCACTGTGTCGATCCAGGGTCTCGATGCCCCTGGCGGCATTTCGATTGTCGGCGCAGCGGTGAACTATTTCGGGGCATTGGTAACGCAGGGCCAGGTCTTTCTTGAGGCATTGACCGGTGCTCTTACCGGCAGCGGCTCAAGCTCCGTTGCAGCGCCCAGCGGGGGCGTTACCGCTCGCGCTCTTGGCGGCGCGCTCACATTGAACGATGTGGTGACAGGCGGCGATCTGGCGGCGACGGGCGGGTCAGTCACGATGACCGGTGCGTCGACAGTCAGTGGTACGGCGACGCTTCAGGCGCTGACCGGCAACGTCAATGTGGCGGGATCCCTCAACGCGACCGGAGGCATTCTGCTGATCGAGGCGCCGTCAGGTGCGGCTGTCATCAACAGCATCGCGTCCAGTTCGGATGTTTCGCTGGTTGTGCTGGACCTCGACCTGACAGGGACGATCAGTGCCGGTGATCAGTTCAATCTGACACCTGCGGGTACCGGCCAGACCATCATCATCGGTGGGTCAGGCGGAACGGATGGCGTTGAGCTACGCCGGCCACAGGGCTTCACGCTTGATGCCTCCGAGGTGACCAAGATCATCGCCACCAGGCTTCAGATCAATGCCGGAGCCAATGATCTGGCACTTCTCGACGCGAATTTTGATCCCACCTTCCTGCAGTCTCTGGTTCTGGGCGCGGACTCAAACGCCTGGATCATCGCCGGCGGCACCATCACTGGGCTGCCGAACCTTCAGCTTGGCTTCGTGGATGGCGCAACGGTTGCCCGACCTGAGCTGGTCTTTGTTTCCGGCGCCTTGGGCCAGGACACCGCCACCGGTCGACTGCAGGCGGTACGCATTGAAAGCACCGGTGACATTGTTATTGGAACGCAGGCGTTCCTGGATGCCTATGAGCTCGCCGCGGGCGAGCTTGATCTGGCAACGCTTGGTGAGCCTGACCTAGCCACGTTCAACGCAACAGAAGGTCATGTGTTCATCGCCACCGATCAGCTGCGGCTGGTCTCGCCGGGTGAAATTGTTCAGCTGAACACCGGCAACGGCTCGGAAGGGGCCGGGGTTGTCTTTGGCGCGGCCCCGGCAGGACAGGGCGTGATTGAAGCTGCCGGAACCGGTCCGGAACGGGTCAATCTGTTCGGTGTCGTCATCCGGTCTTCCGGAGAGCGTGTCACGAGCTTTGAAGCGGGGCTTGAGCCCAATCTCCTCGGGCCGGGTCTGGCCCAGAATGGCGAGTTGCGGCTCAACCTTTGCGTGATTGGTGACGCCTCGAGCTGTTCCATCGCCATTCTGCGGGAGGCACAGGAAAGCGCACGCTCGCGCAACAGCGCCTTGAGCAGCCTGACCAATGCGACACTGTTCGGCTTCGAAGGCGATGACGACGACGATGACGACGAGGAAGATCTCGGTGGCGTTGCTGGTGCCGGCAATGAAGGGTTGTGGGGGATTGGCCTGCCATGAGGCAACTGATGATCAGCAAGCAGGTCCAACGGCTGGCAGGCATTGCTTTCGCGGCAGGGCTTTTGGTCGGGTGCGAGTCCCTCAGTGAAGGGGTTGGTTTTGGCGGCGTGGCCAGCACGTCCGGCGGGCTGCCGGAGGCGCTTGATCTTGGCCTCAGCGCCGATGCGGAGCAGTGCCGAGCGAGCCGCCGGATTGACCTGCAGCTGGAAGGGCTCGGCGCCCAATATGATGTGTTCTGTGGGTCATGGCGCCGACCGGCCGGCATCGTTCAGGTCTACCCGGCCGAGAGTGTGAGCCAGCTGGACGTCTTTCTCGCCGGGTGCCGCCAGGGCGGTCTCGCGCCCGAAGCTGTAAGTGACTCCGGTGCTGCGGCAGCGACCGGGCTTTCGTGCCCGGGCAGTTCATCAGGTGATCTCTTTCAGGACATCGCCGTCCGCGACGCTGGCAACGGGCTCGTCAGTGCCGGGCGCGGATTACCGGCGCTGCTGCCGGTGATGCGTCGTGGTGCCGCCGCCATCGTGGGCAACGAAGCGCCGGTCGAGCTCACCGCGAGTGAGGTTGAAGGTCTGCCGGGTGTGGTCGCGCTGCAGGACCAGGAAGTGCTGCGGCGGCGTGGTCACAAGCGAAATGCCTCCTTCCGCTTCGCCCTTGCGGCCGAGGATTTTGCGCGCGCGGCGTCTATTCAGGACGGGCTCTTCGGCGGTGACCCGGTGCGCCGTGCCGACATCTCGCTTGATCTTGCACTCAACCTCTCGAGCCAGGGGCGCTTTGCGGAAGCCGAGACTCTCCTGGAAGACACTGAGGCCGTACTGTCAGCCCTGGCCACACCCTGGCTGAGCGACAAGCTGACCAACTACCAGGCGGTGCATCTGCTCAACAAAGGCGAGTTGCGCGAGGCTCAGTTGCTTGGCGAACAGGCGTTCTCGTCGCAGACGACAGGTGCCATTGCAGCCTTCGATGGCGGTCAGCAGACCGGCCTGCTGACAACCATCAGTCCGCGCGCGGCTGAGTTCGTCAATCAGCGCCGCGGCGAGGAAGTGCCGCCCCTCTATTCGGATACGGAACTTGAGCCGGGCATCCGCGCGACGATCCTCAAGGCCCACCGCTCCTACATCCTCGCCTCCATTCTTGATCTGCGCGGACGCGAAGGCGCAAGCGAAGCCCTCGCGGAAGCCGCTACGCGGGTGGCTGCGGCGCCCCCGGGATCGGCACCCTGGCTGCGGGCGCTCATCGGCGAGAAGCAGGCACTGATCGCCCTGCGCGACGGGCGTGCCTCCGCCGCCCGCTCGCAGATCCAGTCAATCCTGTCTGACTGGCGGGCGCGTGAACCGCGATCGCTTTTGACCGCTCAGCTGTTGTCCAGTCTCGGGCGGGCACAGGCCGCGCAGGGTCAGGCGGATGCGGCGCTCGAATCCTACGCCGAAGCCTTTGACCTTTATTCCAGCGTAGAAGGGTCTTTCGGCGTGTCGCCCGACCGTGCCGGCGAGTATCTGGACCTTCTGATCGCGCGTGCAAACGGCGGCGCCAACAGCGTCGCGACGCTTGAGTTCATCAATGCGTTTGAAGATGTGGTTGAACCACGTGCCGCGGCTGCCATGGCCCAGGCTGCGGCGCGTCTGTCATCTGATACCGCGGCTGTTGAAATCCGTGCATTGCAGGATGCTGAACGGGTGCTGTCTGAAGCCCAGAAGCTGTTGCAGGAGGAGGCAGGTACGGCAGACCCGGTTCGCCTCGCGGAACTGCGCGAAGCAGCAGACACTGCCGAGACTGCGCTGCTCAAGGCGGAGGACGCTGCGCGGCGCGCCCAGCCGCAATACATGCAACTGGTCAACAAGGGCGCCACGGCGAACGACCTGCTTGATGCCGTCCGGCCCGGCGAAGCTTTCGTTGCTTTCGCTGCGACGCGATCGGGCGGGTTTGGCTACGCGGTGTTTGACGGACGTATCCTGCCCTTCCGCACGGACCTCACAAATGCTGAAGCGGCACGGCTCGTACGCCGCCTGCGTTTGACCCTACGCAGCCGCCGTGGCGGTACCGTGCCCTATGCCGTCGCGCAGGCACATGAGCTATTTGAAGGCGTCTTCGGCCCAATCCACACTGAGATGAAGGCTGCAGGTGTCGAGACACTTGTCTTCTCGCCCCGCGGCTCACTGGGGTCGATGCCGCCGGCAGCGTTAATTGCAGAGCTCCCGGCTGACGGTGGTGCGATGCGCCAGCGCAACTACAGTTCGCTGGCGTTTCTGGCGCGGGACTATGCCTTCATCTCATCTCCCAGCGCGGGCAGTTTCGTGGCGACGCGGCGGACCGAGCGGGCGGTCGCGCCGGGCGGGTTGACAGTTTTCGGGCCGCCTCGGCCACCGCAATCGACAGATCCGTGGATCAACCGCTATGCGAAACGCATGGTCGAGTCCGGCCGTCCCGAGCGGTGCGGGCGGATTTTCGCCGGGCAGGAAAACCTGCAGGCGCCGCTGACGCCGCTGGCACCCGGTGTGGCACGCTCGTTCCGCCGGACGACCGTGGACGGTGCGGCCTTTACTGATCAGGCGGTTCTCAACGATCCAACGCTGAAGGACCAGCAGGTCCTGGTGTTCGTGACCCATGGTTTTTTCGGTGACGGTTTCTGCATCACCGAGCCGGCGCTGCTGACAAGTCTGGGCGAGGAGGGGGACGCGCTGCTGTCCGCCACCGAAATCCTCGACATGGAGATTTCCGCCGACCTTGTGTTCCTCGCTGCCTGCGATACGGCGCGCACCGGTGAAGGGGCGCAGGGGCTTGCCGCCCTGTTTGACGGTGCACAGCTTGACGGACTCGTTCGCAGTTTCATCTATGCGGGCGCCCGGTCTGTTCTGGCCACCCACTGGGTTGCCGACGACAAGGCTGCGGACGCCATCACGACGCAGTTCTTTGCCGAAGCCCGCGGCGCACCGATGCACGAGGCGCTGCGTAACGCACAGACAACGCTCATGCAGGCGGAAGCAACCTCACATCCCTATTACTGGGCACCTTATGTGGTCATCGGCGATGCCACGCACGCGCTGGACGCACGCAGCTAGCAGACTTTCAGGCTGTGGCTCTTCTAGAGCGGGCAGAGGGCTGCGGTGTCTCCGGAGGCGAGCAATGCAAGGGCTGCTTCCCGATCCAGTCCGTTGTCGGACGCCTGATTGAGAATCTGCGCGGCCTCGTAAGACCACGTGAACGGATCTTCAGACGCGACGCAGAATGCTGAGAACATGGCTGCGGTATCGCGGCCCATCCAAGTCGGTGCTTCTACATCCGGCGCAGGCGGTGATTCTTCAACAGCATCGAAGAAGGTCTGCTTGGTGCGGCCGAAGCTGTCCTTCACGACGATGGAGTAGCGGCCGGGCACAATCTCCCGAGCGGCAATGGTCGTCGATTTGTCAGACAGGGTGGTGGACGCAAAGATGCGGTCATCCGGGTCCAGCACCAGAAGCTCAAAGGGTGCCTGACCGCCGGTCCAGCCGACCCAGAGCGGACGGAAGCCAGACCTGATCTGTGCCGACTCGGCTTCAAGGTCGAGCAGACCGAAGCTGAACTCTTCCGCAGACCGTCCCAACCCCTGAGCGACCATACGGTCACCGAGTGGCATCAACCGGCCTTCAATGATCTCGGAGACAGACTGGGAGCCGGTCTCGGCGCCACCGATGGTGTGGCTCGACGGGCCCCGGAACTCGCGCGGGCCGGACGCGCCAGCAACAGCAACGACCACGCGATCAGCTGATGACCCCAGCTTGAGGACATCGCCTTCGCAGAGCGGGGAGAACACGCCAAGCGGGCCTTCAGCCCCGCCGCGGGCAATGCGGACGCTGTCCTCGCTGCCCTGGACATCCTTGACGAAGGCCACTGTCGGTGTCGAACAGGGGCCAACGGCTGCGTAGGCCGGGGTCGGTGACGACACGGTGGCGAACGTGAGACCTGCGGCCACTGCAGAAATCGCAACGGCGCCGGACATGGCGGCTTTATGCATTTTGGCTGCGGGCATTGCGCAGGCTCTCCATCAATTCTTCAAAATCCTCACGGGCTTCGTTCAGGGCGGCCACATAGGCCGGCGCTGCAAAACTTACCCAAATTCCGTCGTCCAAGAGGAGATAGCTGGCGAATGTGCTGACCCAGAATATCCCAACCCCGATCAACAGCTTAACAATAACAGGGTTTGTCAGCAATTTGGCCGGTAAGCGGATCAATCTCGACAAAAATGGCAAATGTGAGGTGGGGCCGATCCAGTCACGGGCGATGCGGGCGTACCAGAAGGAGGCCACGATTAGTGTTACGAACAGGGTTAACAGGACGGCGTCGACGATCCATGGCAGCCGGCGGATCTCGCCGCCTTCCTCAAGACCGCGGATCATGTTGGCGATCACCATGCTGCCACCCATCAGGCCGTAGGGGGTCATGTGGCGGTCCCGTGCCATCGACGCCGCAGAGCCGATGATGACCACGCCGTTGGCAGAGGCGAGCCCTGAGACCATCGGCGCGTTGGCGAAGCCTGCGGGGATATAGAACATGTCCGCCGCGATGATCGTCGGCTCTTCTATGGCGTCCTCTCCGGGATGGGCCGAGTAGTTGATGAAGCTTTCCTGCTGATCAAAGATGATCGGTTCGCGGTCGGTGCGGTTGAGCGTGAAACCGGTTGATTCCTCCAGATTCCTGCAATGCCGGCGTGGCCCTTCCATCGCTTCGTTGACCAGCGCAATGGCCTCGCGCGCGTTTGCCGCGGTGCGGGCTGCAATGGCGTAGAGAGGCGTGGCTGCAACGATGTCGGTGCCGGTCTGCGTTCGGACGCACAGGTAGTGCGCCATGTAACGCGCGCCGACGACTTCGTCGCCGGTGATCTGGGCTACGGACCAGACGATGTTTTCGGCGGGCGCTTCTCTAAGTATGCGTTCGCGCTCCGAGCCGCGCGCCCGGGCCAGCCGGTCGCGGTGGCCGTCACCGTCGACGACCTCGCGCTGCATGACGAGGAGAGGCGCATCGGGATCGCTACCCCAACGCGTGAGGATATCGTCAATGCGCTGTTCCTGTTCCTCTTCCGGCGTGCGCCAGAAGAGGTCGATATCGGCCACGACCACTTTCGGCCGGGGAAAACCGGGAATGCCGTAGGCCGCCTCAAGTAAGTCTGCGACGACCTTGCGCGGCGCATACGCAAGGGCCGGCCCATCGGTTTCGTCGGACTGCCAGACGCTTTCATCGAGATTGAGGAACAGGATGGGTCCCGTGCCCTGCACGGTCTGATTGACCCGCAGCTCGAAAGCGATCTGCAGGACCTCGCGGTCAGCTTCGCCCAGAAATGTCTGCCAGCCTTCGGGGGTGCGCAGAATTGCCCAGACGGCAAGTGCCAGCACAAGGCTCAGGAAGAAGTTCGCATCGAACATCCCCTTGCCCGTGTTGATCAGCCGTTCGCCGGCTGTCGGACCTTGTGTCTGTGCTGTGTCCTGCGTGACGGATGTCACCGACCGCTGCCCCTGTGCCGTTGGTCTCTGACAGAAACTCTAGCGTAATCGGGCCGGTCGGCACAGGGCCGTGCGGCTAGTCGCCGATGATGAAGCCAGGGGTCGTTTCGATATTGAGCTGCCCCTTGAGACCGGCATCCCGGTGATGGGAAATGGCCTGGTACTCCTCAGACATGGACATGGCCGCCAGGGCGCCGCGGTTGGGATATTCGGCAAGCGCCACCTGATCCCATACCTCGTCCGCCACGCCAATGGTCAGGAAGGTCACCGGGCCTGCGTATATGATGCGGCCCCCATGTTTCTGGATCAGCGGCACGACGGCGGCGCCATATTGCGCATAGGCCTCCTGTCCGGACATCTCCGGGTTGCTGCCGTCCTTGTAGGCCGCCTTGTCACGGAACTTCAGCAGATTGACCATGACGATCGGGCCGTCCGGACCCGGATCATTGATCATGGCCTTCATCTGGTCTTCTGTCGGGTAGACTTGGTTTTCGACTTTCATGATCCGGCCTCCTTACGCCGCGCCCATGGTCCGCTTGGGCGGCAGTTCGGCGAAGTCGCCTTCGCGTTTTTCGGCATTGGCGGTCATGGCTTCCATGATTTCACCCGTCTGCAGCATGGACGCGTTCCATATGGCGATGTAGTCGAGGGCGTCGGCCGTTGTGTGATCACGTGAGTAGTTGATGAGCCGTTTGCAGCCCGCGACAGCCAGCGGAGCGTTGGCGGCGATGTCTTTCGCGATCTCCATGACGCCTGCAAGCATGGCGTCGTGATCGGCAAAGACCCGGTTCACGAGACCCACTTCCTTGGCCTCTGCGGCGTGGATGCGGCGGCCGGTATAGGCGAGTTCGCGGACGATGCCTTCCGGCAGTATCTTGACGATGCGCGGGAAGGTGCCGACATCCGCCGTCATGCCGATCTTGGTTTCGTAGATGGTGAAGAAGGCATCTTCTGTGCAGTAGCGCATGTCGCAGGCGGTCGTGAGGTCGACGCCACCGCCGATGCAGCCGCCCTGAATGGCCGCCAGAACCGGGATGCGGCAATTCTCCAGTGCCGTGAACGAGTCCTGCATGCCCAGCACGTTCTGGTAGAAGGCCTGTCCCGCCGTGAGCTTTGCCTTGCGCCTGGCGTCTTCATCATCGCCCGTACCGCCGGGGGCAATCTCGCTGCCGCCGAATGCCGATACGTCCAGGCCGCTTGTAAAGTGCGGGCCGGTGGATGAGATGACAATCACGCGGGCGGAGGCATCGCGGTCAATGCCATTCACGATTTCCGGCAGTTCCGACCAGAAGGACCGGATCATCGCATTGCGTTTCTCCGGCCGGTTCAGCTTGATGTGGGCGATGTGGTCTTCGATGGTGACTTCGAAGCATTCGGTTGTTGTCGTCGTCATGGGTGGCTCCGCTTCAATGGCGATGAGGTGTCAGGCAAACAGGATTTCGCAGCCCGTTCCCTTGATGATGGCGTCGAACTGGGCGCGGGACGCATCCGGCAGGGCCGTGTAGCTCTTGCGCAGTTCCATCAGGCACTTGCCCTGATAGGGGAAGGGTTTCTGGACCCAGCGGGCACCGTCGATCGTGGTGTCCACTTCCTCTGCGCCGGCTTCAAGCGCGGCTGCATTGGCGAGCAGGAAGGGCGCATAGACGCTCCCGACTTCGGCCAGAATGGCTTTCAGAGTGTCCGGAACGGTTTCGGGCGTGAACCAGTCGCTGTCGCCGGGTTCTTCACCGGACAGGTCTTCCATCAGCAGCACCCAGGCGTAGACGCGCGGTGCGGACTTGAGTGTCACCGCCATCGGCGTCGGGTCGAACTGGGCAAGCTGCGTCAGCTGGCCATAGAACGCGAAATCCGCTGCACCGGGACGGCGGCCCATGATGAAGGAATGCTCCACCAGATGGGCGCGCAGGGCTTCGACAATGCGTTCGTAGCTCTGCTCGATGACCGATGCGGTGACGTCGTTCGAGCCGACCACGTAGAGCCGGGAGATCTGGCGCTCGCTGAAGATTTTTGCCAGCTCATCCGCCTGCTCTTCGGTCGGCGCCTCGATCCGCGCGCGCGGCAGTACGTTACCCGCCTGCTTGATATCGTCCTCGTAGTACCAGCGATAGTGGAACATGGCCTTGGTCAGCCATTCGTCGCCATAGTCTTCCAGCAGGTCGTCGATCATCCGCATGGCAGGATCGGCAGGGCGCACACGGCGGCCGTCATAGGCATCATCGAAGCGGGTAATCAGCGGCGTCGAATCGACAACGGCTTCCGTCTCGCCGTCGTCGTTCTTCAGATAGAAGGTCGGCAGCAGGCCCACCTTCGGCTGCGGCAGATCGGTGATCTCGCGCGGATTCTTCCAGATCACGCGATAGGGAATGTGCCGGTAGCGCAGGACGCTGAGCATCTTGCGCGTATACGGGGAGGGCGGAGCCCCGGCGAGGGTAAGCGGCTCGCGTGCGGTCATGACTGTGTCTCCGGCTCGCGTCAGGCTTTGGCGCTGGAGCGTGCGCTCATAGCTGCATGCCAGCGGTTGAGGTTTGCGTGCTCTTCGGTCGGCGTGATCTTCACCCAGCCGCCGAAATCGACGCAGACAAGTGCTGTTATGTCCGCCAGCGAAATGCCGTCGATCGCAATGAAGTCCCGGCCCTCAAGACGGGTGTTCAGCATGTCGTAGAAAAGCGGCAGGCGCGCCTTGCCGCGTTCCGCCAGTTCGGGGATCTGCTCGAAGTTGACCGGCCCGGTCATGGCGCGGCCCTGCATGCCCTTGGAGGTGTTGCGAAGGATTTCCGCAACCGCCATCAGACCCTCGAACTCGATCCGGGCGTTCCAGCTGGCGACCAGGCCTTTTTCAGCCGGAGTTGACCCGAGAAGCGGCGGGTCCGGCTTGTAGGCTTCGGCCCAGGCGGCGATGCCTGAATTGTCGGTCAGCACCGTACCGTCATCCAGTTCCAATGCGGGAATTGTGCAGGACGGGTTGATCTTCTTGTATTCGTCGGAGAGCTGCTCGCCCTGCATCATGTCGATCTGCTTGTTCTCGACTTCGATGCCCTTTTCGGCCAGCAGGATGCGCGCACGCCGGGGGCTGGGCGCTGGCGTGAAGTCGTAAAAGGTGATCGTCATGTATTGGCTCCCTGAGTGTCAATTCTTTGGCGGGTGTTATAATTGAACGGATGGCGCGAGGCGACTCCTAATCGGCCGCTCATCTGGTGAGTTTGGCAAGAAGGGCGGTTCGGGCATAGCCTAGTCCTTCACGCGACGCGCCGTTGCGATCGCGGACAAGGGGGACATCTCTATGCGCACTCGTTTTCAGAAAGCTTTTGTTCTGGCTGCTGCCGTCGGCGGCCTGGCGCTCGCAGCACCGGCTCAGGCAGAAGACCTTGAATTTCTGCTGATCAATGCGTCCAGCGCCGACATCATCGAGTTTCAGGTGTCTGATCCGACGGATGAGTACTGGACCGATAACCTGATCCCGGCGGGCTATGTGCTGCCGGCCGGTAACGAGATCGACGTCATCATCGCCGACGGGCAGACCAACTGTAACTACGACATTCGCGCCACCTGGGACGATGGCTCTGAATATGTCGAGTATGACGCGGATCTGTGCGACCTGGGTGAGTGGGAATTCACCGACTAAGAGCCTGCCAGTCACCGGCGACGTCAGCGCGCCCAGTCAGGCTGGTCGAAATGGGCAACCCGTGTCGGGCGGCCCTTGATGGCGACCTCATGGAACTGATGCAGGATGGCCCCGGTCGGCGCGTGGATGTCGACCGGGCCAACATGCATGCGGATGATCGGCCGATCCGGGTCGGGCCCGGGCAGCAGTTCAGGTGAGTCCGGTCTGTCGAGTGAGGCGATCTCGAAATGATGGATCGCGGCGACTTCATCCGGGTTCGCGCGCATACGCGCCTTGGTGATCCAGAAGACAAAAGCGGAAATCGCGTAGCCCGAATGGGTGGTGTAGTCATCCAGCTGTCCAAGACAGTTCGCCTCGGAAAGAGCCAGGTCCAGCTCCTCTTGCGCCTCACGGATCGCGCCTTCCAGCGCCGTCTCGCCCGGGTCGAGGCGGCCGCCGGGAAATGCCCACTGGCCCGCGTGCCCGCGTAGCTTGGACGCCCGGCGTGTGACGATGAAGGCGGGGTCTTTGCCGGTGTCATCGAGAGTCGTGACGACGGCAACGCTTGCCCGCTTCAGGTCCGTCTCTTCAAGGAGCTGCGGTTTGAAGGCAGCCAGGTTCGCCTGCATCTGCTGCCGCAGCGGATGATCCTGCATGGAGATCAGGACACCTTGATGAGACGGCGGCCGAAGTTTTCCCCCTTGAAGAGGCCCGCATAGGCCTCCGGGGCATTCTCGATGCCGTCGACGATTTCTTCGCGGTAGAGCAGTCTGCCTTCGTTGATCCACTGGGCCATCTGCATCGCGGCCGGGCCGAACTCGCGCACGAAGTCGAGGACCACGAAGCCGCGCATGGTCAGGCGCTGGGTGATGAAGGGCAGCGTGTTGCGGATGCCGTGCGGTTCGTCCCGATTGTATTCCGACAGCTGTCCGGAGACCGCGATGCGTCCGTTCGGCTTCAGTACATTGATGGCAGCGTCCAGCATCTCGCCACCCACATTGTCGAAATAGATGTCGGCGCCGCCGGTCGCATCGCGCATGGCATCTTCAAGGATGCCGGGATCTCGGTAGTTGATGGCGGCATCAAACCCTGCCTCGGATGTCAGCCAGTCGCATTTCGCCTGCGACCCGGCGATGCCGACAACGCGTCCGGCGCCCATCAGTTTGGCCAACTGGCCGGCGGTGGCGCCCACAGGGCCCGAGGCGGAGGAAATCAGCACGGTTTCGCCCTGCTTGAGCTCGGCAATATTCTTGAGCCCGAACCAGGACGTCATGCCGGGAATGCCAAGGACGCCGATGGCGGCCGTCGGTGTGACCTTGTCCCTGAACAGGGCCGGGTTGTGTTTGACACAATGGCGCGCCTTGATCACCAAAGCTGACTGCCAGCCGAAGCCGCCGCTGACCATGTCTCCTTCAGCAAGCTTGTCGTCCTTCGATTCCTCGACGATGCCGATGCCTGCGCTGGTGATCAGGCTGCCGATCGGCGTGGCGCCCACATAGGTGTCGCGCGACAGCGCCGGCCGCATGCCCGGGTCGAGTGAGAAATGCGTCACCCGGATGCGTGCTTCGCCGTCGGCAAGCTCGGGCAGGTCGGCTTCTTCGAGTTTGAAGGTGTTGGCGTCGGGAATGCCCGCCGGCCGTTCGGCCAGCACCCAGCGGCGTGTTGTCGTGCTTCCCATTTGCGGCGCTCCCTGCTTTGTTGTTGCCAACGACATAGCAAGCCTTTCAGGAAAAATGAAATGACGTCAGGGACAGGGGGTCTGCAGAGCTTTGCGGACGAACCGGAGCATGTGGGTCTGTTGCGCGAGACGCTCAAACGCTTCGTCATGGAACAGGCGCCGCGGGAGAAACGGCGCGAATGGGACCGGACACACACCTTCCCGCGTGATGTCTTCGCGGACCTTGCGAAGCTTGGCATCTGCGGGCTGACGATTCCCGAAGCGCATGGCGGGGCAGGTGTCGATCTGGTGGCCGCGGTGGCGGCGATTGATGAGCTGACGCAGGCCGGCGCCTTCCTTGCGGGGCCGTTCATCCATGCTGCGTTCTATGGCGGCGCCAATGTCTCGGAGAACGGCTCGGATACTCAGAAGGCCCAGATGCTGCCGCGGCTTGCGGCCGGTGAGATGTTCTTTGCGTACGGATTGTCGGAGCCGGATGTCGGCGGCGATCTGCCCAGCGTCAAAACACGCGCGCGGATGGAGGGCGACGAGATTGTCATCAACGGCGCGAAGCGCTGGTGCACCGGGGCCGACTTTGCCGACGTGATCTACTGCCTCGTCAATTCGGACCCGGACGGCAAGAAGTACAAGAACCTGTCCGTCGTGCTGATCCCGACAGATACGCCTGGCATCACGCTGCAACCGATCGAGCACGCCAATCTGCGCTACACGCTCTCCTCCGACGTCTATTTCGACGATGTGCGCGTGCCGTCCTCTGCGGTGCTGGGCGGCCCTGAGATGTGGAACAGGGGCTGGGGCCAGCTGGCCGGGAAGACCCTTGATGTGGAGAAGATCGAAATCACGGCGGTCGCTTATGGTCTGGCCCGCGCGGCGGTCGAGGAAGCCTGGCAGTATGCGCAGGAGCGAGAACAGTTCGGCAAAGTGATCTCCGGGCACCAGTCCGTGCGCCATGCGCTGGTTGATGCGCGCACCAAGCTGCAGGCCTGCCGTCACATGCTCTACCACGCCGTCTGGCTGGCCCAGGAGGACCGGCCCTGCTCGGTCGAGACCAGCATGGCCAAGCTTTTCATCGGGGATACAGCGGTGGAGATTGCACTTTTGTGCCAGCGGGTGATGGGCGCCTACGCGCTGTCCGATGCCTATGATATGGAGCGCCATGTGCGCGACATTCTGGGCATGCCGATTGTCGGCGGCTCATCCAATATGCAGCGCAACAACATTGCCGCACGTTTGGGCCTGCCTGACTAAGCGGCTGTGGCGGTTACGCCGACATACCAGAGCGACCTGAAGAAGGGTGTTACCTGACCGAACGCGGCTTCTTCGAGAAGGTCGCGCGTCCGGCCTTCCGAGATCGCCGGCAGCGATGCGATCATGTCAGGTGCAGTTTTCAAGGCATCATCGGGCATGCCGTGTCTGCGTGCATGCTCCACGAAAACCGGTTTGAGCTGCTCGAACTCAGCGGTGTCATTGATCATGACGTCGACAAGTACGAATGGCGCGCCGGGCTTGAGCCGCTCACGGATTGATCTGAGAAACGCAAGCTTCTGCCCGTCATCGGGCAAGAAATGCATGACCAGTATGGATGATGCGGCATCGAATGCAGGCGTCTGATCCAACGTATCTACGGTGCCTTTGGTCAGCGTGAGGCGGTCCGCCGGGAAGCCTGAAGCGCGGGCGACCTCTGAGGCTAGGTCAAGCATGTCGGCTGACGGGTCGATGCCGGTCAGGTTGAGACGCCGATTCGACACGGTGAGGGCTTCGATCTCACGGCCACCACCTGCGCCAACCACGAGGACTTGATCACTATCGTCCAGGGCGGCGTCCATAATCGCTGTATAGGATGCATAGAGACCCTCAATGCTGGGGATGCCGGCGGCCTGCATCCGGCGGTAGTCCGTTGCTGGAATGAGCGTTTGAGGAGATCCGGTCATGGGCAAATGCTAAGTTGTGGCAGGATCGCCTACAAGCCAGCAGTTCGGTACAACGGACGAGAAACAAATTGGGAGGAAGGGCAATGACCGGGTTCGACATGGTCATTCGCGGTGGCCAGATCGTCGACGGCAGTGGTGGTGACATCTTTTCCGGCGATGTGGCCGTCAAGGATGGCGTCATCGCCGAGGTGGGACAGGTTTCCGGTGCCGGCGCGCGGGAGATGGACGCTGACGGTGCGTTGGTGACGCCCGGCTTTGTCGATATTCACACCCATTATGATGGTCAGGTGACATGGGCATCGCAGCTGACGCCGTCGTCCTGGCATGGGGTCACGACCGCGGTGATGGGCAATTGCGGGGTCGGCTTTGCGCCGTGCCGTCCTGAGGATCACGACCGGCTCATCCGCCTCATGGAAGGCGTCGAGGACATTCCGTTCCCGGTTCTGGCGGACGGCCTGCCGTGGAACTGGGAGAGTTTCCCGGAGTATCTCGACAGCCTGTCGGACAAGACCTTCGACATCGATTTTGCGGCCCAGGTGCCGCATGCGGCGCTGCGAGTCTTCGTGATGGGAGAGCGTGGGGCCAACCGCGACAAGGCGACGACTGACGACATTGCCGACATGGCGCGGCTGGCGCGCGAGGCGGTGGAGGCTGGCGCACTGGGGTTCACGACGTCACGCACGCTCAATCACCAGACATCCGAGGGCGATCCGACGCCGACGCTTACAGCAGCTGAAGACGAGCTGATGGGCATCGCCACCGAGATCGGCAAGGCGGGCAAGGGTGTGCTGCAGGTCGTCTCGGACTTCCGCAAGCGGCGCGACGAGATGGACATGTTCCAGCGCATCGTCGAGCGCTCCGGTCGGCCCATGTCGATCTCTGTCGCCCAGACGGACCTGGCGCCGGATGCCTGGAAGTGGCTGCTGGCAGAAATCGAGGGCGCGAATGAACGTGGACTGGAACTGCGCGCGCAGGTGGCGCCGCGGCCGGTCGGCATTCTGGTGGGTCTGGAACTGACCCTCAATCCATTCACGGCCTATCCGGCCTATGCGGAAATCGAAAACGCACCGCTTGCGGAAAAGGTTGCGAAACTGTCCGACCCGGCCTTCCGGGCCCGCATGCTCAGCGACGAGCCATCGTCGGACCATCCCTTCGTCCAGTCGCTCATCCGCCAGTTCGACCAGATGTTCCCGCTCGGTGACGTGCCGGACTACGAACCGACGCCGGACAAGATGCTCGGTGCGCAGGCAAAAGCGCAGGGCAAGACTGTCGAGGAACTGGCGCTTGAATATCTGATGGCTGATGGCGGGCGCGGACCAGGGACGGGCATGCTGCTGTTCCCGTTCCTGAATTACGCCAACGGGTCACTCGAGCCGTCTTATTCCATGATGACCCATCCCAACGCGGTGATGGGCCTGTCGGACGGTGGGGCGCATATGGGGACGATCTGCGACGGGTCCTTCCCGACTACCCTGCTGCAGCACTGGACGCGTGACAGGACACGAGGTCCCAAGCTGGATCTGCCCTTTGTCATCCGTGCCCAGACGATTGAGACCGCCCGTGCCGTGGGTCTTTCAGATCGTGGCTTGCTCAGGCCCGGCATGAAGGCGGACATCAATGTCATCGATCATGCGGGCCTGCGTCTGCATGCGCCTGAAATCGCCCATGACCTGCCGGGGGGTGGACGACGCCTGTTGCAGCGGGCTGACGGCTATACCGCAACGGTCGTGTCGGGTGAGGTGGTGTATGAAGACGGTGCGCCGACCGGAGCATTGCCGGGTCGGCTGGTGCGCGGCTAGGCGGAGAGCCGTCCGATCACCCAGTCTGACGCCGTTGGAAGATCGGGAAACCGGTCCACGGCGGCAGGAGCAGCGTCCGCACGCTCCTCGCCTGCCGTATCGCCGATCAGCGCCCGGTGCCCAACGCCGGCTGCATGGGCTGCGGCCATGTCTGTCCACTTGTCGCCGAGCATGACGGACGCACTCATGTCGAGCCCGTGATCTGTTTTTGCCTGCAACAGCATACCTGGGTTGGGCTTGCGCAGCGGGTGGTCCTTGCCGTCAGGACCTTTAAGGAAGGGGCAGTGGTAGACCTGTGCAAGATGGATGTCGCGGTCGGTAAACTCGCGGAGCATCCATGTTGTCAGTGATTGGAATGTCTCTTCCGTGTAGTAGCCGCGTGCGATGCCCGACTGATTGGTGACGACAATGAGTGCCGCGCCGGTTGCCTGCGTCTGCCTGGCAAGGTCAAAAATGCCGGGCATCCATTCGAACTCGTCCGGGGTGCTCACATAGTTCTTGTCGACATTGATGATGCCGTCACGGTCAAGAAACAGGGCGCGGGTGGACACGGTGGGGCAACGTCCTTCACAACAAGGCCGGACCGGCGCCATGCTCACGGGCTTGTGAGCGGACGCGACCGATCATGCCCCTATGTAACGGCAAGTCGCCTCATCGAGCAAAGGGTGGTTCCCATCACCGATCAGACACCGATCACGCTGCATGCGAATCTCGCATTGCCGGCAAATGTGGACACAACAGAGCTTGACTGGGTTCCCTCGCCGATGGCGGGTGTCGAGCGCCGGATGATCGAGCGTGACGGCGGCGAAGTTGCCCGCGCCACCAGTCTTGTGCGCTATGCAGCCGGCAGCCGGTTCTCCGCGCACAGGCATGACATGGGGGAGGAGTACATCGTCCTGTCCGGCACTTTCTCGGATAATGATGGTGACTTTCCCGAAGGAACCTATGTGCGCAACCCACCGGGTTCTTCACACGCGCCGCATACGGATGATGGCTGTGTGATTCTCGTCAAGCTGCGGCAGATGCCGGACGACGAAGATCGCACGGTTCATGTGGACACCTACTCGGCTGCATTCGTGCCTGCGGGTGCGGCGGGCTATGAGCGCATGGAGCTGTTTGTCTCCGACTACGAGCGGGTCTTTGTCGAGCGCCTCCAATCCGGCACAAGTGTTGGTGCCGCCCGTGACGGTGGCGAGGAGATTTATGTGCTGGAAGGGGCTTTGTCCTATGGCGGCACGCTCCATCAGGCGGGTGCGTGGATCAGGCGGCCGGCCGGGCAGGAAGAGCCGATGGCGTCACCGGATGGCTGCCGCATCTGGGTCAAGCGCGGGCATTTGTCCGTGTCCTAGCCGGAGCAGCTGGCCCCACCCAGCACGCAAAAGCGTGCGCAATGCGTATGGTTGAGAGAGACCGGCTGCATGCTCTCCTTGAGCGTTGAGCCAAGTTCAAACCGTTCGTCATAGGCTATGAGGGTGCAGGCGAGAACGGCCGGAGCGTCTGCTCCCTTGCGTTTGACGGCCATGCGGGCGTTTGAGCACATGACAGCGTCCGGCGACTTGTTGAGAACAGACCAGCAGCCGGTCGTGATTTCCGGCACGTCTGCGGTCTCGTCCATCTCCGGGAAGATCACCAGATCGGACGGGTTTGACGCATCCAGTCTGAGACCGAGCTCCGAAAACAGCGACGCGTAGCCCTGCCGCTCAGCTGCTTCTTCCTCGCCGGACAGCATGCGCCCTGCGATGGACAGGTGAAAACCATTGCGGTTGAGCCAGACAAGGCCGTCAATCATCGGCTCCCAGGAGGCGGGGCCGCGCTCAGCCTCATGCACCTCGCGGGTGTAATGGTCCACAGACACCCGCAATGTCAGCCGCTCGCCATAAAGCGCGTGCAGGGCCAGCAGGCCCTCCGATACGCCGGGGCGCTGCATGGGCCGCATGGCATTTGTCAGCACAAGAACCTGATATCCGCGTGCAAGGGCATCCCCGAGCATCGGGATGAAATCCGGGTTCATGAAGGGTTCGCCGCCGGTGAAGCCGACTTCCTTCAGGCCGAGTTTCTCCTGATCCGCTTCGTCCAGCAGCGTGCCTACTTCCGCGGCCGTGATGTAGACCAGCGCGTCATTGGTCGGCGTTGACTCAATGTAGCAGTTCTCGCAGGCGAGATTGCACAGTGTTCCGGTGTTAATCCACAGGGTCTCAAGTGTGCGCGGCGTGACCCAGGCACGCTCGTCTCCGTCTGCGGTGCGCCACGGATCCTGGAACTTGTCCGGCCGGATTGTCGGCATTTCGTTCATGCCTGCCAGATACACATGACCGCCGCCTTGCGTCCAATAAAAAGGCAAAGGTCATTGCTCAAACACTTGTGACTGAATGCCTGTGCCGTGGCACACTCCCGCCCAACAACAACACTGCCATGCCAGCAAGGAGGATTGTGACATGTCCGGCCAGGCCACAGATTTTGAAGTCCGAAAGGGTGAGCTCACTGACACGCGTAGCGAAACCGGAGCATTGCCTGAAATTGGTCCGGGCGAGGTGTTGCTGAAGGTGGAGCAGTTTTCCCTGACCGCCAACAACATCACCTATGCGGTGTTCGGCGATGCCATGCGCTATTGGGACTTCTTTTCCGACCGCTCCGAAGGTGCCGAGTATGGCCGTATCCCGGTCTGGGGATTTGGTGAAGTCGTCGCCTCAAATGCGGACGGGGTGAATGTCGGCGCGCGCTACTACGGGTACTTCCCGATGTCGACGCACCGCGTGGCCAAGGCGGCGAAGATTTCCGAGCATGGCTTCATGGATGTGTCCGGTGTGCGCGGCGAACTGGCGCCCGTCTACAGCCAGTTCATGGCGACGACATCTGACCCGCTCTATTCCAAGGATGATGAAGATCAGATCATGCTGTTCCGGCCCCTGTTCACGACCAGCTTCATTCTCGACGACTGGCTAGCGGAGAATGATTTCTTCGGCGCCAAAACGATCATCCTGACCAGCGCGTCGTCAAAGACATCGCTGGGGCTGGCGCATTTGCTCAAGACAAACCGCAGCGACAAGGTGCGCGTGGTGGGGCTTACCTCCGGGTCCAACAAGGACTTCGTAGAAAGCACCAACTGCTATGACGAGGTCGTGACCTACGACAAGATTTCCGGCATGGACGCGTCGGTGCCCGCCGGCATCGTCGACATGGCGGGCAACTCCTCCGTGCGGGCGGATGTGCACAACCACTTCAAGGACAATCTCAAGCTGTCGTCCGCTGTCGGCGGCACCCACTGGGACAGTGTCGGCGGCGGCCAGGAAGACCTGCCCGGTCCGGCTGTCGAACTCTTCTTTGCGCCCACCCATATCGAGCGGCGCATGAAGGAATGGGGCGGCCCCGGTTTCCAGGAGCGGGTGGCCAAGGCATGGGGGAGTTTCATCCCCGAAACCAAGAAGTGGATCGACGTGGTCCATTCAGCGGGCGCTGACAAGGTAAAAGACGTCTATCTTGAAGTGCTTGGCGGCAAGACACCGCCCAACAAGGCACATGTCATCTCGCTTTGGGACTAGCGCCGCACCGGGCGTCTAGCGGCTATTCGCTGGCGGTGGTTGTCATTCGCCGATGCGGGGACTAGGTAGCGCGCATTCCATTTGCCCTGCCTGATCCCCCGCGAGTGTCTGCATGCCGTCGTCAGCATTTTTCGATCTCAAAGCCACCCACAACCCGAACCGCTGGACCCTGGAAGTGACTCAGGGGCTTTGCGTCGGCCGGCCCGGCAACATGTTCATGTTCGGCGGTGTCGGACTTGCGGCGTCCATCAAGGCCATGGAGGGCACGACCGGCCGACGGGTGATCTGGGCGGCCGCGCAATACCTCTCCTTTGCCCGGCCGGGCTCCATCGTTGACGTGGATGTCGAAGTGCCGGTCACCGGCAAGTTCAACTCGCAGGCGCGTACCAAGGCGCATGTGGGAGACACCGAAATCATTACCGCGAGCGCAGCGCTCGGCGAGCGGCCGGACGAATTGTCGGAGCAGTGGGCATCCATGCCGGATGTGCCGAAGCCGGAAGACTGTCCGCCCATGGACCGGTGGGACCGGGACGACGAGGAACTGCATGACCACATGGAGCTGCGCGTCGCCAAGGGCCGCTACGGCGATGCGCGCCGCGATGGCGTTCTGAGTGAAGACGGTGAAGTCTATCTATGGGCACGGCCCAAGGACGGGCGCGTGATCGACAGCGGCATGCTGGCGATCATCGCGGATTTCATCCCGTCCGCCGTGGGTAACGCCATCGGACGCAATGCGGGCGGCAACAGTCTCGACAATACGATCCGTATACGGCATGTGGTGCCGACTGACTGGGTGCTGTGCGACACCCGTATCCATGGCGTCCATGGCGGCTTTGCCCATGGCCGGATGCTCCAGTTCTCGCAGGATGGCGAACTGATGGCCACTGCGAGCCAGTCGATGATTGTGCGGATTCACGACTGAAGAACGTCCGGTCGGGCGCGCGTTGTACGGACCAGCGTCTTCGACACTGACGCCGTATCGGTTGTGCGGTATTGACCGGTGAGCGGCTCAGGCGGGCCGTTTGATCATCGCGTAGGTGAGACCGGCCAGAGCGCCTGCGACGGCCTGGCCGATGAAGCCGTCCATGCCACGGGTGCTGGCGATGGGCGTGATCTCGAAGAGCTGGCCCATGACCGTCAGCGCAACGCCAACAGCAACCGCACCAGCGACGATGTAGACTACACTGCGCAGCGGCTGCATGAAGCCTGCGACGATGCCCGCAACAATGAAGCCGATCAACAGGGCAACGCCCATGATGGCACCATAGAGGGGAGCCATGCCGACAATGTCGTGGGCGATCCAGGAGAGGCGGTCACCGATGGTGAAGTCGCCGCCGATCGCTGCAAGGTCGCCCTGGTTGAACACGGCATGGGCGCCCGCACCGATCACCAGCACCACAATAACGGCCAGAATGTATCCCAGAACCATTCTCATCAGGCTTGCCCTCCCCGGCGAATCCACTGGCGCCGCGCTTAAAGCGTCGCGTTTATGCCCCATATTCGCTTAAGATGCGGTTGAGAACCAGCCCGGCTGATCCATGTTCCGCAGTATGTGGTGCGGCGTGAGGTCCAGATTCGGGCGATATTACAGGGAAGCGGTCCGGGGAAGCTGTCATGGGTAAGTCATTGAATCTTTATCTTGCAGGCGGCCTGAGCGCTGCGGCGCTGCTGGTCGGACCGGCTCTTGCGCAGAATGATGTAGTTGCTGCGCCGGATGATGTTTTTGCGGTTGAGAGCGTGGCTTCGGGTCTCGACTATCCTTGGTCGATCGCCTTCCTGCCGGATGGTGACATGCTTGTGACCGAACTGACCGGGCAGTTGCGCCTCATCGACGATGGTGCCCTTGTCGACGCACCGATTGCCGGCGTGCCCGACGTGATCTTCGGCGGCCAGGGCGGGCTGTCGGACGTGGTCCTGCATCCCGACTACGAGTCGAACAACCTCGTCTATCTCACATATTCGGCGTCCCGAGACGATGGCAACACGCTGGTTGTCGGCCGCGGCACGTTTACGGGCGAGGCGCTGGAAGACTTCGAAGTCATCTTCGAGGCCGACGCGTATCGCCGTACCAAGGTGCATTACGGTGCACGCATGACCTTCCTGCCGGACGGCACGTTCATTGTCACCAGCGGTGACGGGTTCGACTACCGCGAGGAGTCCCAGAACAACGGTAACCATTTCGGGACGACAATCCGTCTGAACGACGACGGGTCGGTTCCGTCAGATAATCCGTTTGTCGGTGATGCCGACGCGCTGGACGGTATCTACTCCTATGGTCACCGCAATGCACAGGCGATCGTGTATGACGCCTCAACGGGGCGGATCTATTCCAACGAGCATGGCGCGCAGGGCGGTGACGAGATCAACATCATCGAGCCGGGCGCCAATTATGGCTGGCCGCTGGCCACCTATGGCCTCGACTATTCCGGTGCCTATGTGTCGCCGCTGACCGAGTTTGAAGGATCAACACAGCCGATCACCTACTGGACGCCGTCCATCGCCCCCTCAGGCATGTCGGTCGTGTCCGGTCGCGCCTTTGAAGACTGGGAAGGCGATCTGCTGATTTCTGCATTGGCGGCAGGCAATGTGGCTGACTTTGCTGACCGCAACCTGCGCCGGGTGATCATCGATGACGGCGAGGTGGCCGGTGAAGAGGCTATTCGTGTTGATGTCCCCGGCGGTGACGAAGACGCGACTGAGCGGTTGCGCGACGTCCGTCTGGCGCCTGACGGGAGCATCTATGTTCTGACCGACGGCGAAGGCGGCCATGTCCTGCGTCTGACTCCGGTTGGCGGTATGCCCTCTACCTCAGCCTCCGTTGAAGAGGCACGCGAAGCGGTTGAGGAAGCAACGCAGGCGGTGATCGAGGCAGTGACCGAAAGCGCCAAGGAGGCTGCTGCGGCAATTGAAGACGCCATCGATGCCAACAAGGACGATGTGGCGGAGGCGGTCAACGATGCCGTGCAGGCCACAGCCGATGCGGTCAAGGAGGGCGCTGAGGCCGTTCGGGAAGCTGTCTCGGATGCGCCTGATGGTGCAGATGCCGGTGCCGGTGAGCCGACGGCTGCGGAATAAACCTGCCTGACCGGCCCGCGGCCTACTCCGGCACCGCCTGAAGCTGCAACATCCTGTCGAGCGTGACGCCGGGCTGGGCACCCATGGGGGCGAGCCATGTATCGAACAAGTCGTTCAGCACTCCATCCTGATAGAGGCCGATGATGGCCCGGTCCACGGCGAGCCGCAGGTCGGCATCGCCACGCGGCAGGATGATGCCATATGGCTCGAAAGACAGAAGGCCGGGCAGCGCCACAAGGCCGGCGCCGGCGTCTTCCTGCATCAGGCCGAGCAGGATCATCTTGTCATGGGCAATGGCATCGACGGTGCCGTCATTGAGGGCGGTCAGAGCATCTTCCGTACGCTCGACCTCGACAATTTCGACGTCCATCCGCTCCGCGCGGACCGCCCGCTTGATAGCTGTCAGGGTCGTCGTGCCCGTGATGGCAGCGAGCCGCTTGCCGCTGAGTGCTGCGAGGTCTGTGATCTCTTCACTGCTGGTCACGCCAAGTGCGGCCCCTGTCGCAAAGAACGGAACGGAGAAGTCGACACGCTCGCGGCGGCTCAGGGTCACGGTCGTCGCACCGCATTCCATGTCGGCGCGGCCGCTGACAATCGAGTCGAGGCGGGTGTTCAGCGTCACCGGAACGTAGTCGATCGAGATGAGCGGTACTTCGAGCTGCGTCGCCAGTTCATTCACAACAGCGCGGCAGAGTTCGACGGACATGCCGGTGGGGACGCCGTTCTCACCCTTGATGGAGAAGGGCGGCAAATCTTCAACGATGGCGATGGTGATGCGGCCCTCGGCAGCAATGCGGTCGAGGGCGGATCTTTCTGCCATGGCCGGCGTCGCCAGAGACAGGGCCAGAGCGGTGCAGATGCCCAGTGCTGTGCGGGTCGCTGCCGTTGCGGCATGGAAAGAGGAAAATGCAGGCATTCATCGGCTCCGGATACTGGGGACGCGTCGGTCGGCAGATGCGACCTTGCCATCACCCGTGAGCCAAAACCAGCCTTGGTCCGTCAGTACTGTTAACTGCGGACAAGCACATTCCTGAACTGCCAGGGGTCGCTCTCGTCCAGATCTTCGGCAAAGAAGCCAGGGCGGCCATCAAGTGGCGTCCAGTCGGTGTAATAGCCTTTCACCGGCCCCAGATAAGGCAGCTGCACTTCAAGACAGCGCTTGAAGTCGAGCTCATCCGCTTCGACGATCCCGGCCTGCGGGTTCTCGATGGCCCAGACCATGCCGGCGATGACGGCAGAGGTTACCTGCAGGCCGGTCGCGTTCTGATAGGGGGCCAGTTGCCGGGTTTCTTCGATCGACAGCTGGGAGCCATACCAGTAGGCGTTCTTGGCGTGGCCGTAGAGAAGCACGCCCAGCTCGTCGATGCCGTCAACGATCTCGTCCTCATCGAGGATGTGATAGATCTCCTGCGGCTTGCCTTCATTGCCGAAGAGCTCATGCAGCGACAGGACCGCGTCGTCTGCGGGATGATACGCATAGTGCACGGTCGGCCGGTACTCCGGCGATGTGCCTTTGCCGATCGTGAAGAAGTCGGCGATCGATACGCTTTCATTGTGGGTCACCAGGAAGCCGTGTTGCGGCCCCGGCGTCGGACACCAGGTGCGCACGCGGGTCGCGCCGCCGGCCTGCGTCATGTAGATCGCCGCCTGGCAGCCTGAACCGTCCTTTTGCTGATGCGCGTTGGCGGGCATCCACTTTTCATGGCTGCCCCATCCCAGCTCTGCCGGCTGCTGGCCCTCCGAGATAAACCCGTCGACGGACCATGTATTGACGAAGGTGCCCAGTGGCTTGGGCGATGTGGCGCGCTGGGTGTCACGCTCGGCAATGTGAATGCCCCTGGTGCCGGTGCGCTGCATCAGCCGGGCCCAACCTTCCCGGTCGTCCGCCGCCGGTTCCTCGAAGTCGAGGCCGAGATCGGTGGCGAGGTTCACCAATGCCTGCTTGACGAAGAACGACACCATGCCGGGATTGGCGCCGCAGCAGGAAACGGCCGTGGTGCCGCCAGGGTTGTCGCGCTTCTCGGCACGGGCGGTTTCACGCAACCAGTAATTGGTGCGCTCGGCCGGGTCATTGTCCTGATCGACATAAAAGCCGTACCAGGGCTCGACCACCGTATCGATATAGAGAACGTCGATCTCTCGGCACAGGCGCATCACATCGACGGACCCAACATCGACCGACAGGTTCACGCAGAAGCCCTGTCCCTCTCCCTCGGTGAGAAGGGGCGTCAGAACCTCTCTGAAGTTGTCTTGTGAAAGTTCCTTCTGGATGAACGTGATGCTGTGCTTCTCCGCCAGCGTCTTGCCGGCATCGCTGGGGTCGATGATCACCATGCGGCTCTTGTCGAAATCAAAGTGACGCTCGATGAGCGGCAGGGTGCCCCGTCCGATGGACCCGAAGCCGATCATAACGATGGGTCCGGTGATCTTGTGATAGACGGGCCAGGATATCTGGTCGCTCATGCTCGAGGTCTCCTGCAGGTGCAGCCGCGGCGGATCTAGATGATGTAGGACTTGAGTGGTGCGAACCCGTTGAAGCCGTTGGCCGCGTAGGTGGTGGTGTAGGCGCCTGTGGCCTCGATCAGAATTTCATCTCCGACCGAGAGCGACACCGGCAGCTCATACGGTGTCTTCTCGTAGAGCACGTCCGCTGAATCGCAGGTCGGCCCGGCGATCACGCAGGGCATCGTGCGCTCGCCGTCATGGGGCGTGCGGATGGGGTAACGGATTGCTTCATCCATTGTTTCCGCCAGGCCGCCGAACTTGCCGATGTCGAGATAGACCCAGCGCGCGGCATCGGGCTCATCGGATTTGCGGCTGACCAGCACGACCTCGGCGCGGATGACGCCGGCGTCCCCGACAAGGCCGCGCCCCGGCTCAATGATGGTTTCGGGCAGGCGGTTGCCGAAATGCCGCCGCAGGGCACCGAAGATGGCCTTGCCATAATCCTCCGATGTCGGAACATCCTTGAGATACCGGGCCGGAAACCCGCCGCCCAGATTGACCATCTTCAGATGGATGCCGCGGTCGGCAAGGGAACGGAAGATGGCGCTGGCGTCGGCGAGGGCGCGGTCCCAGGCGTTTGTATCCGGTTGCTGTGAACCAACATGAAAGGAGACGCCATGGGCTTCGAGGCCGAGTGCATGGGCGTGTTGTAGAACGGAGATGGCCATTTGCGGCACGCAGCCGAATTTGCGGGACAGCGGCCATTCGGCCCCCTCGCAGTCGGTGAGGATGCGGCAGAAGACGCGTGATCCGGGCGCCACGCGGGCTACTTTCTCGACCTCTTCCGGGCAGTCCACTGCAAACATGCGCACACCCAGACGGTAGGCGCATTCGATGTCGCGCTCCTTCTTGATGGTGTTGCCGAAAGAGATGCGGTCGGCGCCGGCTCCAGCGGCCAGAACCATCTCGACTTCGGTGAGCGATGCGGCGTCGAAGGAGGACCCCAGACGTGCCAGAAGGGCGAGGATTTCGGGCGCCGGATTGGCTTTCACGGCATAGAAGACGCGGCTCTCAGGCAGCGCGCGGGCAAGGCGGGTGAAGTTGTCGCGCACCACGTCCAGATCAACGACGAGAAACGGCTCGTCAGACCGGGTGGTGCGCAGGAAGTCTTTGATACGGTCGGTCACCATGCAGGGTGTCTCCCAGTTCCAGATACCGGGCGTTGCCGGGTTCCGCGGGGCCGGTCCCGCTTTGGAGGGCATGACAGGCTGCGCAAACAGGAAACGCGTCAGATCCGGGTCCGCGGCTTCCGCGCCATGCGGGTGCAGCATCTCCGGGGGGTAGTTGATGCCGGATTGGAATTGGGGAGTGCCCCAAGTCCTCACGCGGGCAAAGAAGGTGTGCCTCTTTAGTGTCGCCGGTTGGTGGAGGACCGACTGAGACCAAAAAAGCCCTCACCGTCGTTGCTTTTGGCCACCGGTATTCTCGTTGTTCCGGAAGCTACGGGCACGTGCGACTTATTGGGCGAGGGGGATTTACGGGTTTTGCGGCAGGCTTTCAAGCTGTTTGGGCGAATTTCGCTGCGTGACACCTGTGCCGGAATGCATGGCGGTGGAATTAATTGGCAACCAGAGTGCCAATACCTATAATGCGAGCCATTACACGAGTATGTCAGGGGACAGGAACATGCGCCGTTCGGCCAAGATATTGCTGGGGTTGGTCGCCATCGGGGTGGTGGCCGCCATCGTTCTCATTGCCATGCGTGAGCAGATCGCCCTGGCGTTGATGCAGGGTGTCGTCGAACGCAACATGACAGCAGATCAGATCGGGGATCTTCCCGACGGTCTGCATGTGGGCCTGTGCGGCGCCGGTGCACCGCTGCCTGATCCGTCACGCGGCGGGCCCTGCGCCATCGTCATCGCCAAGGCCGGTGACGAACGGCATGTGCTCGTGGTCGACTCCGGGTCCGCCGGTGTGCGCACCATCGGGCAGATGCAATTGCCGGTCGGCGAAATCGACGCGGTGTTGCTCACGCACTTCCATTCCGACCATATCGATGGTCTTGGTGAGCTGGCCATGCAGCGCTGGGTGAACCGGGAAGCGACATCGCCGCTGCCGGTGCACGGACCCGAAGGCGTGGAGCGTGTCGTCAATGGCTTCAACGAAGCTTACGCCCAAGACTTCGTGTACCGGACCGCCCATCACGGGGCAGACATCGTGCCGCCCTCGGGTGCAGGGATGACACCCGTTGCGTTTGTAGAGCCTGCGGAGGGTGAAGCGGCGGACGTGCTTCGCATGGGCGGTCTTGAAGTGACTGCCTTCAAGGTCGATCACACGCCGGTATCACCGGCGGTCGGCTACCGGCTCGACTTTGGCGGCCGCTCGCTCGTCATTTCCGGCGACACGGTCAAGTCCAACAACCTGACTCGGTTCGCGACGGATGCCGACCTGTTGTTGCACGAAGCGCTGTCACCGGAGCTTGTGGGTATCCTGACCGCGGCGGCTGAAAATGCCGGGCTTGAGAACATTCGCCGGATCACCGTCGATATTCTCGACTACCACACCTACCCGGTTCAGGCGGCCGAGATTGCCGCAGAGGCCAGTGTCGGGATGCTGGTGTTCCATCATATTGTGCCCGCCCTGCCGCTCTCGGCGCTCGAAGGCCCGTTCATGGACGGTGTAAGTGCTGCCTATGATGGTCCGGTGGCGATTGCTGCGGATGGGGACTTCTGGTCGCTGCCGCTGGGGACCGACGCCATTACCTACAGCGACCGGCTCTAGCAGCGTCAGCTCGTCACCGCGACGCCATCGATCTTGAGGGATTTCATGCGGTCGCGAATGAGCTGGGTCAGCGTCTCGTAGTCGCGGCGGTTGGGCGCCTGACGCCGCCACGCCATGCCGACGGTACGGCTGGGTGGCTTGGGGGTGATGCTGCGTGCGGCGACCTCAGCGCGCTGACGCTTTCCCTTGGGCCCGATTTCAGAATGCACGTAAAGGGCCGGCAGGAAAGTTAGGCCGGCGCCCATGGCGGTCATCTGCCGCAGCGTGTCGAGGCTCGTGCCTTCATAATCCGGGAGCAGGCGCGCGCCCAGTTCCTCGCACAGGTCACGTACCTGGGCGTGATAGCGGTGGCCTGATTCAAGGCCGAGAAAGTCTTCGCCACGCAGGACCGCACGCTGCACCTTTTCCGAAGCCGCAGCGGGATGGTCGTGGGGCAGGGCCAGCTGCATCTCTTCCCTGAAAAGGGGCGCGGTCTCAAACCCGCCCGCGTCCACCGGCAGCGACACCAGCAGCAGGTCAAACCTGCCGTCGTGGAGCCCCGCCTCCAGCGGTGCGGGGTAATCCTCACGCACATAGAGGCGCAGGTCCGGGTAGCGGTTGTGCAGGGCCGGCAGGATGTGCGGCAGCAGATAGGGGCCGATGGTCGGCAGCACGCCCAGACGTAGTGTGCCGGCAATGCCGGTCTGAGCCCCGGCCGCATGGTCTTTCAATTCTTCGACGGCTCTGAGGATGTCGCGTGCGCGCTGGACTGTATCGCGGCCGATATCCGTGAGCATGGCCCCGGACCTGCCCCGCTCGGCCAGTTTGACCCCAAGCTTGCGCTCCAGCTCTGCAACCTGCGCGCTCAACGTCGGCTGGGTTACACCCACCCGCTCGGCGGCACGTCCCATATTGCCGGTCTCGGCGATGGCAACCAGATAGGACAGTTGACGGAGAGTTGGCATAGGGAGCGATCCTTAACAGATGATCTCCTAATAATAGGTTTTATCTATCAAAATATCCAAGTAAATCGATTGGATCAATGTAAGGCGTTTCCTTAGGTTCTGATGCAACGAGAGGCCGGAAGCCCCTGCGGGGAGCAGGCCGAACCGCTACGAGCCGGAGATACTCCATGACGTTGAATTCTGCCCTGGACCAGGCCTACGACACCAGCGACACGGGCTTTGCGCCTATCGCCGACGTTGCCCAGGCCCGCCGGAGCCGAAAGACACCGTCGCGGATGAAGGCTGTTGCACTCCCGGGCGACGGTATCGGCCCGGAAATCATGGAAGCGGTACAGCGCATTCTGATCGCCGGTGGCGCCCGGATTGACTGGACCGTCTGCGACGCGGGCGCCTCGGCTGATGCAAAGGGTGCCGCTTCGGGTCTGCCGAGCGAAACCCTCGACGAGATCGCCAAAGCCGGCATGGTGCTGAAGGGACCGCTTGAGACCGGCGTCGGCACCGGCGGCAAGAGCGCCAATGTGACGCTGCGCAAACACTTCGAGCTTTACGCCAATGTGCGCCCGGCGCGTCGGCTGCCCGGCATCATCACGCCCTACATGGACCGCGATATCGACCTCGTGGTCGTGCGGGAAAATGTGGAAGACCTTTATGCCGGCATCGAGCACATGCAGACGCCGGATGTGGCCCAGTGCCTCAAGCTGATCACGCGGGCCGGGTCCGCAAAGATTGCCGAGGCCGCATTCGCGGTGGCCAAGGCGGACGGCCGGTCGCGGGTGACCTGCGCGAGCAAGGCCAACATCATGAAACTCTCGGAGGGCCTGTTCAAAACAGCCTTCGAAGACGTGGCGGCCACATATCCCGATATCGCGTCGGATCACATGATCATCGACAACCTGGCCCATCGCCTGGTTATGTCGCCGGAAGACTTCGACGTCATCTGCACCACCAACATGAACGGGGATATCATCAGTGACCTGACTGCCGGTCTTGTCGGCGGTCTGGGGCTGGCGCCGAGCGCCAATCTCGGTGCGCGCATGGCGATGTTCGAGGCAGTGCACGGCTCGGCACCCGATATTGCCGGCAAGGGACTGGCCAACCCGACAGCGCTGCTGCTGGCAGCCATCATGATGCTGCGCCAGGGCGGCAAGCTCGCCTCTGCCGAGCGGATCGAACACGCGCTCTATGTGACCCTTGAAGAGGGTGAAGATCTGACTGCGGATATGGCCACGCCTCGGGGATCCAAACCGGCCTCGACGGAAGCCTTTGCGGACCGGGTGATTTCCAACCTCGGCCGCCGGTCGCAGGCCTGCCCGCCCGCGCCCAAGTCATCGCTCAAGCTGCATGACGGTCCTGCGCAGACGACGGCGGTTTCCGCAAAGACAGACCGGTCCGATGCGGGTGTCGATATCTTCGTCGAGTTCGGCGGTGGTCCGGCGGAGCTTGCCTCCTGCCTCAAGGCCGCGGCTGCAGACCTGCCCTTCACGCTGGCAATGATCTCAAACCGGGGCCTCAAGGTGTATCCGGGCACGGTGCCGATGGCTGACTTCGCTGATCACTGGCGCTGCCGCTTCGCCAGCCGGGCGCCGCAGGACGATTTGCCGGAACAGGATCTGGCGACGCTGATGTCGCGTATCTCGAACTTTGCCCGCTGGTGCCATGTGGAACGGCTCCAGATGATGGACGGCGCACCCGGGTTTTCGGTCGCGCAGGGGCAATAGGCCATCACCAAAACGTTTGTGCGGGACGTTCCCTCCCCCGGATGATCCGGCACAAACGACCTCGCCCGTCGCATGCATGCTCCTGACCCGTGGCATGTGTGCGGCGGGCGAAATCTTTTCTGACGACCGCAATCGGGACTCACGGAATCTGGGGCTTGGCGCATCTCGCCAAAACCCTGTATGAGAACCCTCATGCCGGTCACGATCCACGGTGATCGCGGGGGGAGCTGCAGGTCCGTGCACGTATCATCTTTTTTCGATAGTGAATTTGAGGAACATGCAAGTGTTCTTGCGGCGACGCGCGATGACCTTCGGGAGCCTTTTGATGCCCTGGTTGATGTGTGCGTTGACAGCCTGCGCGGCGGCGGGAAGCTCCTTTTCTTCGGTAATGGCGGAAGCGCCGCAGACGCCCAGCATCTCGCGACGGAACTGACGGTCCGGTACATCGACAACCGCCCGGCGATCGCTGCGATCGCCCTCACCACCGATTCCAGCGCCCTGACAGCCATTGGCAATGACCTTGGATTTGAGCACCTATTCGCCCGCCAGATAGAGGCGATCGGCAAGCCCGGGGACGTGGCTATCGGCATTTCGACATCAGGTACCAGCGCGAATGTCGTGGCTGCGCTCAAGCAGGCAAGGGATCACGGAATGGCAGCTGCTGCCTTGACCGGGAATGGTGGTGCGGCCCTGTACAGGGTTGCAGACCCGCTGCTTATCGTCCCATCGGATACAACAGCACGTGTCCAGGAGATGCACATCCTGCTCGGTCAGATGCTTTGTGGCGCGATTGAAAGCGCGTTGGGATACGCGGAATAGGCGTCAGGAGGTCTGCTCGCCTACCTCGTCTTGTGTTCGCCAATAGGCAATGCAGTCATCTATTGCGGATTCAAGGGTGTGGCTAGGTGAAAACTCTACTTCATCGGTCAGGCGCGTGACGTCCGCAATCAGAGACTCCGGCTCGTGCGGGCGGGCCGGCAGGGCGCCTATGTCCAGGCTGCCACGGGAAATGCGCGAGGCTGCCATAAGGGCTACGTCTGCGAGACGTACGCCCGTTCCGCTGGCGATGTTGACAGCGCCTGTGACGTTTGACGTGGCCAACGCGGCAAATGCCTTTCCCGCGTCGTCACAATGCATGAAGTCGCGAATATCTGATCCACTGCCCATTGGGGCGGTTTCGCCTGCCAGCAAGGGACGGATAATTGACGGCATGAATCTGGTCGGTGTTTCGCGCGGCCCTAGCAGAAAAAACAGTCTGCCCCATGCGATGGAGGCACCTTCTTCCACCAGTGACCGGCAGGCTTTGAACGTCTCATATTTGCACTGGCCATAGAGGGTTGCAGGGCTACAGGGCGCATCTTCCGAGAATGTCTTTGCCCCGGTCTGCCAGTCGTACTCTGCGCACGTGCCGGCCAGTACAGCGCGACTGCCTCCCTGCTCGAGAAATTCCCGCAGGAGGCTCATTGTTGCTTCACGCCATTCGATGTTGTCCTCTGCTGTCCAGAAAACGCCATGTTTAGTTTGCCAGGCGAGATGAACGAGCGCGTCGGGGTGTGCGCTTTTCAGCAGGGTCTGACGGGCCGCTGGGTCCAGTAGGTCGAATTCTGAATGCTTAGGGACGACGACCTCATGACCCTGGGAAGAAAGACTGGCGACAGCGCCCATGCCAATGAAACCATGACCGCCTGTAACCAGAACCTTCACTGTTCCGCCTCGCCCGGCTGGTAGTCCGGGTACGATGCGTCGCGGGGGTGCATGGCAGTTGGCATCATGGGCCATTTGATGCCAAAGGCCGGGTCATTCCACCGTACTCCGCGGGCCAGATCAGGCACGTAGGGGGCACCCATGAAATAAAGAACCTGGCTGTGATCTGTCAGACTGATGAAGCCGTGGGCGCACCCGACAGGAATGAGCAGGGCCGCACCATTGTCAGCGGAGAGTTTGCTTCCGGTCCATTTGAGATAGGTGGGTGACGCCGGGCGCAGATCTACCGCTACGTCGAAAATCGTGCCGTGCTCGCACCGGACGATCTTTGGGTCTGGCTGCGGCTCTGCCTGGTAGTGCATGCCGCGCAGGGTGCCTGCCTTGAGATTATGGGACACATTGGCCTGGCTGACCTCGAACTGTATTCCCGCGTCCGCCAGGGTAGCCGCACAGAAGGTTCGCGCGAAAAAACCACGCTCATCTCTGATTGGTGTCAGATCGATGCGCATGACACCCTCAACCTCTGTCGCTACCAGTTTCATGGCAGGATCTTTAGTTCTGGGATAGCGACAACGTGCCGCCCATTCCAGTCGCTGATGTAGGCGGTCTGAGCCCTGATCTCATCCACAAGATTCCAGGGAAGGATCAGGAGGTAGTCAGGGGAGGTTGATCTGATCTCCTGCGGTGATTGAACCGGAATGTGGCTACCTGGCAGCAATGTGCCCTGTTTTGCCGGATTGGCATCAACTGCGAAGAGGATGTCGTCGGCGGTAACACCACAATAGTTCAACAGCGTATTGCCTTTGGCCGCAGCCCCATATGCCACAACTGACTTGTTGTCCGCCTTTGCCTCTTGCAGGAAACTAAGGAGAGACGTGCGTATGGCTTCGACCTTCGAAGTAAAGCCTTCATAGGAATCTAAGGATGCCATACCGAACGCCTGCTCCTTACGGCGCATCGCTGCGAGCCCCGGGGCGTCTTCGTGGGTGGCACTCCCAAGGCAAGCCCAGACCCTCAGGCTGCCGCCATGGGTTGGCAGTTCTTCAACATCAAAGACCCTTAGGCCCGCACGCTGGAAACATGTTTCGACAGCGAGCAAGGACAGATACGAGAAGTGCTCGTGGTAGATGGTGTCGAACTGAACCTTCTTGATCAGGTTGAGCAGATGAGGGAACTCAAAAGTCGCTACCCCGTCGTCAGCGAGCAGCTCAGCAAACCCGGCGACAAAGTCATTGATGTCGGGAACGTGTGCGAGGACGTTATTGGCGGCAATGAGATCGGCGGCACCATAGGTCTTGTGCATGACCCTTGCCGTCTCGCGTCCGAAAAACTCGGTTTCGGTCCGCACGCCACGGGCACGGGCCGCTTCTGCGGCGTCGAGCGCCGGGTCAATGCCGAGGACGGGTATGTTGCGGGCGACAAAATGCTGGAGAAGATAGCCATCATTTGAGGCGACTTCTGCAACCAGGCTCCGTGCGCCGAGGCCGAGCCGATCAATGGCCGTCTGGGCATATGCCTTGGCGTGTGCGACCCAACTGTCTGAAAAACTCGAGAAATAGGCGTAGTCTCTGAAGATCGCTTCCGGAGGTACGACATCGTCAACCTGCACCAGAAAGCACTTGGTGCAGACACGCGCGTGCAGGGGATATGCCGCGTCCGTGCACGCGACCTCGTCAGGTCTGACATAGGAGTTGGCGAGAGGTGTCTCACCCAGATCAACAAGGGTATGTGTCAACGCTGCGCCACAGGCTCGGCAGGAGGGTCTGGTCGGCGAATGTGTCATGGAAGGCGTCACAGGTCCTTGTACTGCCTGATCTGATCGCGCGTTTTGGCCACCATGTCGTCTCCTGCCAGGAGCGCCTGATGCCAGCCGGCTACCCACTCGATCGAGGCGGCAAATGAGAGTTTTGGATGCCAGTCGAGCGTCTTTTTGGCAAGGCTCGGGTCAAGGGCAAGAACCGAGGCTTCCGCTTTGTCAGAGAGGGCGGTGCCAGCTTTCGGGCTGGTCCACCCCTTGCTGCCGGGCCAGCATCTTTTGATCTCGTCCACAACGTCCGCAACGGTGTGGGCGTCGTCTGGGCCGAAATTCAATGCTGATTCGTGAACCGTGCCCGTGCATATGCCTTCGACATAAGCGAGATAGCCGGCGAGGGGATCCAGGACGTGCTGCCAGGGGCGGGTGGCGCGCGGATTTCTGAGGACGACCGGCTCACCGCTAGCGGCTGCCGCAATCACATCGGTCATGAGGCGGTCCTTCGACCAATCGCCGCCGCCAATGACATTTCCGGCTCTGGCCGTCACGACCGGAATGCGGACATGGTCGAAAAAGCTTCGGGCAAAGCTCCGTGTGATGATCTCCTGGGCTCCCTTGGAGGCACTGTAGGGGTCACGGCCACCAAGAGCATCGCCTTCTTTGAAGGGGGGGTGGGTCTCCCCGGCAGTGTAGGCCGGGTTGTCATATGCCTTGTCACTGGTCACGACCAATACGGCTTCCACCGTGTCGCGCGCTCGCAGCGCGTCCAGCAGATGTGCGGTCCCGAGTACGTTTGTCGCAATGCTTTCGACGGGGTCTTCGTAGCTGCGCCTTACAAGCGCCTGCGCGGCAAGGTGCAGGACGATCTGCGGGTCTGCGGCCTCCACGGCTCTCCATACCGCGCGGCCATCACGCAGATCAGTCAGCGTCTGTGTGGCATAGGGTAGTTTCAGAATGTCATGAAGGTTTGGGTCTGTTGCCGGTGCAAGGGACAAGCCATGGACATCCGCTCCCATGTCAACAAGCCAGGATGCCAGCCAGCTTCCCTTGAAACCTGTATGACCCGTCAGGAGAACGCGTTTCGCGCGCCAGAAACTGGGCGAAGGATGTGTCACGCAGATGATGTTCCGGGGACCAGCGCATTGGCGGGTATCCAGGGGGCAGAGCCATCGGCGATCAGACCATCCAAGATCTGCTTTTCCCGCAGGGTATCCATCGGTTGCCAGAAACCGTCGTGACGCCAGGCAGCAAGCCTGCCACCGGCGGCCAGTGTGTGCAGCGGTTCCTGCTCCCAGATAGTTGCGTCGCCTGCGATATGGCCGACCACACTTGGTTCGCACACAAAGAACCCGGCATTGATGCGGCCGCCGTCGCCACGCGGTTTTTCTTCAAACGCAGAAACCCTATTGCCATCGAGTACCGTCGCGCCGAATCGGCCAGGCGGAGCCACCACGGTCATAGTTGCGTCTACGCCTTGTTCCTTGTGGAACGCGATTGACGCTGAGATGTCGATGTCGCCAACGCCATCCCCATAGGTGAGGCAAAAGGGGGTGTTCGGATCAAGGTGTTGGGCGACGCGGCGAAGACGGCCACCCGTCATCGTGTCGATGCCGGTGTCCACGAGAGTGATCTTCCATGGTTCTGCGTTGGCTTGATGGAATTCCATGCTGTTGGACGCAAGGTCGATTGTGACGTCTGCATGATGCAGGAAGTAGTTTGCGAAATACTCCTTGATTACATAGCCCTTGTATCCAAGGCAGATGATGAATTCATTGATACCATGGCGCTCATAGATCTTCATGATGTGCCAGAGGATCGGGCGTCCGCCGATTTCCACCATGGGCTTTGGCCGCAAGGCCGTCTCTTCGCTGAGCCGGCTGCCGTACCCGCCGGCTAGTATTACCGCTTTCATGGAGTGGGGCCCTTTTGTAGAGCGTGGCGACAGTCAGTGGCTTAGTTACCGTCCGCATCTCCTTCTTCTAACAATTCTGTTAGCCCTGTCGACTCCGCATCCGCCGCATAATGGTTAGACTGATAGTCCAGACGATCAGAAGGTGCCAATGCATCCAAGTGGGCTCGATGGGGTGATGGTAGTATGTCAACTGGATATTCTTAGAGCTTGAAGTCCTTTTTTATGCGGCGCGCTGCTAAGCGTATCATCATCCATGCAACTGAAACCCAGTTCCTAAGCTTGAGCGCTTTTGAGTTGCCTCCCTCGCGCTCTGTGGACGTCAGCGACAACTCAATTTGCGAAGCACCATTGTCCAGAAGGCGGCTCAGCAGGTCGGCTTGGAAGCCAAAGCCACGGCTCTCCACGTGCAGCCGCTTGAGCAGGATAGTGCGTATGCAGCTTCCGCCGTTGAAGTATCGGAGTTGGTGACCACTTATCAAACGTATCAGTACCCGGAATACATTGGAGATCAGTCTGCGATGGGGTGCTTTGCCATGAACGACGTCATAGGCCACCACGAGCACATCGGCCTTTCCGAGATTGCCAAAAATCTTGTTGTAGTTGTCGACCGAGTCGACATTATCACCCCATCCCATTCGGTGATACTTCCCTCGAGCGCAGAACGCGCTGTCAAAGCAGTTTTCGGCAATGCCCTGGGCAATGGGGTTTTTGACCAATAGGATGTCTACTTCCGGGTGCTGCGCGGAAAAACGCTCAACCTCATTGACTGACGTATCAGACGAAGCGTCATCAAAGACGTGTATCTCGTAAGACACTCCATTTTGATTGGCAGCAGTTCGGATTGTGTCGAGTGATGCATAGATTGCATTTTCCTCGTTGAGGCACGGTACGAAGACTGTGATGTCGAGATCAATCTGCCTTGGGCGTTCGAGGATTCGAACTATCCCCGCAGCATCTGCACGGCCCCGCCCATCTATGGTCACCAGTGACACAGAACTTCACCCTTTCGCGATGTCTATCGCGTCCAACTCCTAAGGTAGGACTCTCGAATCCAGAAAAGTCGAATTGGTATTTCACACAAATTCGGATAGTGCCACCCTGGTGAACTCAAGCGACTATTCCAATATGGGCGAGCCTCGCGTGACTAAGCAGGAGATTACTCGAAGACCCCGTACAACCCAGTTGCGGCATTCGCCCGATAACAGAGCGCGCGTGAACCCGTACTTTTCAAGGTATCGGTCGTGTGTATCCTCAAGATCTCTAGGAATTGGTCCTGCTCCGTGGATCGCGTTCTCTGTCCACATGACAATGTGTGTATCAGCTTGCATTGCCTCTCGGAGGTGCGAGCTTTCATCATCCAGGTGCTGCCAGCCTCCCGTGCTGTAGTATGGGAAGTATTGTTGGCGAATTGGATTTGAATTTCCGCGAGTCCACGAACTCCACATGTAGTCATCGAAGCCCATCATGATGCGCTCTTCGAGTGTGCCGGCAAGAAACGGATATTGTGGAACAAGAACTGCGACTGGAACTTCGTGACTGCGATTCCAGTCGTAGAGGTCTGACTTCCAGTAGCCGTTTTTCGGTGTTTCGGTACGGACGCTCGTAATTATTTCAGCGTTTGTGGCAACAAAGCCCGGATTTGCTGCAATAAATGTGGCTGGGATAGCGACGGTGAAAACAATGAATGTTGCACGCATGCGGGTCCGCCACGGCTCTGAGTGCCAGACTTCACGAGCGATCAGGAACGCTGCGGGCCAGATTATCTGCAGTGTATCAATGTATGAGCCCTGTCCGCCGCGTTGGTACATGCCCCAGGTGAATAGCCCGACGGTAAACAGACCGATGAACAATGGAACAAAAGACCGCCAAGTGCGTACTGTCTGGTTGCCGTCACTTCGTGTGAGCCCCGCGCTTAGCGCCGCAAGAGCGAGTGCTACGAAGATGCCGAGAGTGTAAAGCTGAATCCAGAATCCATTGAGGTAGTCCGGGCGTTCTGCAACTGGCCAGGTCAATGCTGAATCGATCAGTGTACGCCCGAAACTCGGGTCGGGTCTTACACCTGAGGCGCCTGCAATGTACTCTCGCATGCTTGCGAGGTAGGTGCTCACGTGATCCAAATTGCCTTGGTAGAAGATGATGAGAATAGCGGCATATGTGGCCGCTGCGGCGCCGACTGATACGGCCCCCCTCACGATGCATTCACGAGCGCTGTTGCGATCGCGTATTCCGCACAGAAGAAGTCCGCCCAAAATCAGTAAAGGGAGGATCGCGTAGGTAAATTTTAATGAGAACGCAATGCCGCAGAACATGCCGATAAGTGCGCTGGTCCGCGCCGACATGGCTGATACTCTGAAGCTACTAAAGGAGCCGAACCGCCCGATGTAAGCGAGAAACATCGTGTAGAGCGGTACGGAGAATTTGTGGTAGTCGGGTTGGATAGCGATAAGAAATCCAGACATGTCAACAAAAGCAACAAATGCCGGCATCGCGATCAAAGTTAGCTTTTCCGAGTTCTCCAGCTTGGGCGCATTGATGACATAGAAGGTGGCTGCAGCCAGTAATGCCAGGAACAGTAAGTCGATTCCAAAGCCGAAGGTTTGCAAGGCCGTATGGAGATCTTCCACACTTGACTCAATGAACAGGTTGGTGACCGAAAATGGAATGTACTGAAATAGAAACAGCAGGGGGCCCTGGCCGACGTTTATGTAGTCGCCATGAAGTGAGCGAAACGTGCCGAAGTAGCGATTGGCCAAAGATTCCTGATAGATGCCAACAAAGGAAATTCCCGAGAGCGCGTAGTTGACGATTGGGGCGGCCAGCGCCATGAGCACCACGGCGGACACTATGATCAGAGTAGCTTGCCGCTCCGATAGGTTTACAACCCGGTGAAGTGTCCGGCCAACTATGTTGCGCCGGTCGTCGTGACCGGACTGGGCATCATTCATCTTGGTCTGCCGATCTCCTGACGCGATCATTGCTACGCGCATAGGGTATTGATACAGGCGCTACAAATGGCGCCAATCTGGAATAGTCTCTCGCGAACATCCGTTCTCTGATTGACCTATTCTCGAACGGACACGTCTTCACGCCGGTGAGTGTGCCGCGCCCCAAGCGGGCCGTCCATGTAGTAGTTGGGAGAACCAGTTGGAGTATTTGGTTGCCTTCATTCCAGCAGGCACATTTGTTGTTGGGGTGCTGTCTCTGGCGGCGTGGTTTGCATACTTGACTCTCCGCACCAGTTTAGGTCCAGACCGAGCTTTCATCTACTTGGCGGTATTGTCTGTCACGACGGTTCTATTCGGCGCTACGGGGCCTATGGAGGGGTGGTCCAATCCAACGGATGCGGACATCCATTTTGCGCTGGGACTACTTGTCTTTTGGTTGTTGGCGCTGTTCCTGTGGCGATGGTCATTGATCCCGCGCGCGCTGATGTTTTTGGCCATGGCAATTGGTGTCGGGGCTTTGGCATTCCTTTCAATTCCAACGGCTCTTGCTACTGGTGGCCTGTTCGCGGGGTTGATGGTTACTGGAACCAAGGAGCGATTTGTGCCGATCGGTATGATCGTCGCTACCGTGCTGGTGTCGACTTCAGTCTTTCTGGCCAGCTTGGTTGGTGATTTATCCAGCGTAAGTGTGTTGCTGGCTGCGGTGTGTGTCGGAGCCATCCTGATTTCCATCGCTGCTGGCGTTGGCGCGCGCTGGTTAGTCGCTTACTGGCCAGTATTCCGTCCATCCAGCGCGCCTTTGGAAACCGACGTCCCCCGGCTCAGTGAAGTCTCACTTGTTGCCATGTCAGTGGTCGGCTGTAGCGTGGTTTTTGTGTTTGCTTACCACGGCTCATGGTTTGAGGTCGGCGCTGGTCTCGTCGCTGCGGTTTTGACTCTTGCCTTCGGCATGTTGCTTGGCGCAGCGCTTTATTGTCTGGGAGGGTGGTTTTCCCGTCAGGTATCTCTTCCCATACATTCGAATGTAAAAGTGCCCGGCCGGGTGACGCTGGCCAGAGCAGAATTGCGGCTCCGTAACTGGGCACGTACAAATTGGTACCTGGTGATATCTGAAGGTGCCAGCCCTGCGCGCACCCGGCAAATCGCTGGTAAGCCGATCAGCGTTTCGAGCGGCGCGTCATGGTTTGTTCGAATTGCGGAGCGACAAGCTTACTGGATTCACGGCGCAGTCTTTTTTGTAACCGCAGTTTGCTGCTACTCGATTTTTGTTCAGTTCCTTCCACAGCATCTTGATGCTCAGAACTACTACTATTTCTCAGAAAAGACACCTGAGTGGCGCGAACACATCTTCGAGCTTCTGACACCCTCTGCACTTACTGCCGCCGGGTCGCACTATTGGCCAAAGATGCACGTGTTGATGCCGACGTCGCTGTTTTTTGAGATTGAACTTGGCCCGCTTGCGCGCGCGATATTGGTGCAGTCGACCTCAGCGTTAATGGTTTTTGGTGTTGTCTGCTACTTCCTCGTGACGATCGGGATCAGAAAAAGAGTTGTTCTTGGGGCCGGGTGGTTTGCCGCGCCACTTATGACAGTCTTTTCGCTCGCCTATTTGTCCAGCCCCGACAACCTACAGGCGATCATATTTGCGTTTCTTACCTTGACTATGCTCATACACGCATCCGAGCGAAGCGGGTTTGGAGCTGCAGTCAGCTTCGTACTCTACTTTGTAGGTTTCTCACTATTCGTTCTTGTAACACCGGACTGGCACCTAATCGCGCTCCCTTTCTTTGGTATCATGGCTGCGGCGATCGTGCTTCGCCCAGGTGTTGGTTTTCGACGCCAGATTGCCTTGGTAATGCTCGGGCTTGGTTCGTTGTCGGTTCATGTCTTCCTGGGTAGCTACCAATCATTGGCATTGCTGGTTGCTGACAGTGCCAGGGTTGTTCTGGCGGAATGGTATCCAGAAGGCGGACGGCACTACTATCTTGCTGGATATTTCTATGGTCAGTCCCTGTTTGAATTGGTGTTTCTTGGCCTTGCAGCGGTTGGCCTCGCGGCTGCAAGGTTGTCTGATTTTTCGGACCAACCAGCTGTTGCTCAGGCTGTTCAGCGCGGTTGCCAAATATTCTTTGGACTGACGATTGTATGGGGTGGCCTCTATTACTTCACTGAAGTTCCTGCTATCGGTCCAAAGCCAAGGTACCTTCAGCAAGCCGGATTGCCGTTGATCGCCTTTTTCAGCGTTGTCGGCTTAACCTTTGTTGCCAGGAATTGGCAGTTGGTGTCTGGCGGCGTTCGCGATGCTCTGCAATCACTTAACATCTTCTCGTTTGGCTTCATTGTAGCCCTGTGGTTTGGTCTTGCAGCTTTCACCCTGAATCATGATCTTGGTGTTGCATTGGCAATTGTGGTCGCGGTTGTGGTCGGTTTTGAGCTGACGCGCCAGGACAGTCTGTTTCGAAGTCATTCCATTGCCGCCTATGGTGGCCTGATTCTAACTCTCGCCATCGCGTGTTGGGGGGTGGCCAGATCTCCTATGCAGGGGCTCCTTGTCTTTGTTGCGATCGTTTCAGCAGTGTTGTTAATCCTCCTCACCCGGTATCAAAAGACGGGTCTCGTTTTTGTCGGTGTCGTGGTCGCGACTATCACCGCCATGAATGCCTGGATGGCATTCGGCTTTGGAAGCGGAGCGGAGTATAGTCGTGACGGTGCCTACCGTTTTGGACTGGTGCGGAATCCTGCAATTGACTTTCTTGAATCGCAGATCGGTACACGGCCTGGTTCGCAGTTTCGCGGACTTGTTTCGACCCACTATCCCGAGTACGCAGATCCCGATTTGGAGTCGCGAGTCAGTCGAGTTTGGGCAGACAACGCGGCTGAGCACGGCAATGCCATGATCCTTGCGGGCTTGAACGTCTTCAACATACCGACGCTGGCCGAGTACAGCCCATATGGCAGGGCGTTGTTTACAGAAACCTTCAAGCATTTCTTGAATGACCCGACCGAAGTCGGAGGTCGAAATACAACCATGACCACCCGCCCGCATGCGGATTTCCTGAGGTCATGGGGCGTGCGCTATCTGTTGGTCGATGGCTATTTTGATGCTTCTTGGGCAAAACCGGTTTTTGAATGGAACGGGTTCAGTGTGTTGGAAATAGATGATGCGAACCTGGTTTCATTTTCTCCGGTTAGAGTGAAGCGGACCTCTTCCTCAACCCAGACTTTTGCGTACATGGAGTCTGATGGGTTTGATCCTTCGGAAGACGTTGTTCTGGAGGCTGATGAAGTTGTCCCGGATGCTCTCACAGGCAATGCGCGTGGAAGTATTGAGTGGCGTCGCGGAGGGTTTGTTCTATCTGCTGTCACTGATGGGGCGGCGTTGCTTTTGCTGCCAATTCAGCACACCCACTGCTTTTCAATCGACGTGATTGCCGGGGATCCCTATGCCAGATTCATTAGGGCAAACTTGGCACAAACAGCGCTTTTCTTTGAAAGCGATGTCAGAATTGATGTGTCGATGCACAGGTGGCCATACAATTCCACGGACTGTCAGTGGCAGGACCTGAAAGACATGCAGCGACTTCTCGACAGTGTTGGCGGGTAAGTGCTGCTATCAACTGGTCGCGGACAAACGGGTTGTTGAGCTTTTTGGCCCGTCCGCTATTGAGGCAAAACTGACTTGCAAGGCCGCGCTTGGGTGTGCGGACCAATTGGACAAGGAAGAGCTATGTGGGCGATCGCGTTTGGCCTTGTTTGGGTTGTCTTACACTTTACAGCCTATGCATTGCGCTACCGGCATTCTGAGAGCGTCAACAATGAACGAGGCATTTTCCTGTTCCACGTTCGTTCGTTTGCTGCGGCGGTTTGTTTCGCGCTGATTGTTGGTGTGTTTCACGCTGGCTGGGACGGTCTGGCCGCCGCGACCATTGTTGCTGGAATTCACGCGATTTACAGCATGACGAAGCTTGAGATATGGGCATTGGTTGACGGCGGGCTTTCAGCGACAGTGCTCCACACATATGTCGGAGCAACAAACGAAAGGCATCTTTTGGACTCTCAGAAGAAGCTGGAACAGGTCGGCGACGAAAAACGTGTGGCCCGGATAAGCGCGTTGCAATCGCAGGGGCTCATCACGTCAAGTAATGAAGTGCTTCAGCTGACTGTTCGTGGACGCTATGTAGCAAGCCTTGTCAGCTGGCTATCAGCGCTCCTGGGTACTTCCCCAAGACAATAGGCGGACTAAGGGACTATGTGGGTAGTTGCTACGCTCATTGCTGTGCTTTGCGTTATCGGTGTCCAGCCTCTGGTTCGTAAAGCCACCGGACTTTCACCAATGGCGGCAGTTTTTGCTGCCGGTGTGCCAATTGGCGGTTTACTGCTCGTCGTCGTCGGTCTGGTCCATGGGGTGGGCGTGCAAGTTGTGGCTGCAGGCCTTGCCTTTGCTGCCGCCTGTGAACTGATCTTGTTCCTTCAGGGCATGCTGACGACGAGTGTTGCAGTTGCCTTGCTAGCACGCCTCAAGGAAGGCCCATTAGCCGCTGGTCAGGTTTTTGGTTCCGCTGAGATTATGCGCCAACGTATTGCGGGGCTGACGGACACAGGAATGCTGGAGGAGCGTGATGGTGCTTTGAAGATCACGCGTCGCGGAGCAGCAATTGACTCTGTGTGGAATGCCTGCCGTACCTGGATGAAGCGTCCGTTGATGACGGAACGCAAACCCGATCAGTTGCAGGCGCGAGACTTGCGCCCGATCCGGGGCCACGGTGCTTCCTTTTTGGAGACTTCAATTCATCTGGCACTTATTGCTGGAATGACCATCTTTGTATTCTGGCCATACTTGATCGGCGATGCTGTGTTCGTTGGTGATTCCGACAGGATGAACCATTTCCTGACGCTCAAATTGCTTCAAGGCGGCGAGTTGGCAGGTTGGTTCGAGTATATGTTTGCCGGATTCAGCGGGACGTCAGTTCCGGCACATCCCAATCCGTTGATGGCTTTGTATGAGCTTTGGCCACAGGAAGACTATGTTGTGGCAGCGGGCTACGTTTCTTGGATAACATTTCTGATTGCTGGCTGGGCCGCTTACGCCTTTTTGCGTCACTATGTCTACTGGCCTGTAGCCGGCCTCGCTGGTGCCATTGCGTATGTTGGCTCAGCGGAGTCCGTTCTAAAGATCTCTCAGAACGACAACACTTTCCTCGCTATCGCGCTTCTGCCGTTGATCTTGCTCGCGGTCGCAAAGTTGCAGCGCCAATCTCTCGTAGTGCCTGGCATTGCACTGTTCGCTCTCGTAACGCTTCTTCTGACATTCACCTTTCTGCAGAAGGCGTCGTATGTACTTCTGCTTGCGGGCACCTTCGGCATCTGGCGTTTGCTCTGTGATAGAGACCTAAGATCAAAGCCGGGTGCTGGACTGCTTACAGTCTGGCCGGTTGCTCTATCCGGCCTTGCTGCATTCTTGAGTGGTGTCATTGCGTCGGGACCCAAACTGATTGAGGTCGCTACAGAACTTGCTTACGCCGTGCGTCCGACGGGCGCTAAGCCGGACGGGACATTTCATGCCATGGGCGTCCAGGAAGCCATAAACAGCGCGCTAGCGCAGGCTCCGAAATGGACTGAACTGTTGCGCCTATTCGATGAGCGGATTTTTGGCGTAACGATGATGGAAGCACAAGAACTTGGTAACAGGCTCAATCTGCACGAAGGGCTACTTCTTTACACTTCCACCTTCATGCTCATGGCCGCCGGTCTCACTATCGCGCTAATCATCGTGCAATGGGTGGCGCGTGGTCGCACGGAAGTTCCATATGGGGGCTTCTTCGTTCTTACGCTCATGGCCCTCATGCTTGTTGCCCTGAACTCATGGGCATATCTGATCGTCCATTTCCTGTACCTGCAGCAGGACTTTCTCCATGGTCGGATTATTCTCATGGGATTGATGCCACTGTGTGCCTTGGGGGCATACGGTATTTCTTGGATAGCAGTTCCGCGAGGACATCTGTGGATGCAGGGACAAAACGTCAACCTGCCATCAGAAACACCTTGGCTTTTGTTCTGTGTTTCAACTCTTCTGGCTGTCTTGACTCTTGCCACTATAGAGTATGTCGCACTCAATTCTGAAGGCGCTATCACCCTTGCCGGCATATATGCACTGCTCGGCTATTCCGGTGCCGCAGGAGTGACAGGCGCGCTTGATGCGAGCGCCGTGGTGAGAATTGTGTTGAGCCTTCTGGTGGCGATCGGGGTTGTTGTGCTCCTGTTGAGGGGCGGGGCTCAGCCACATCTTCGCACTGGTATAGGTGTGTTTCTGGCGGTTTGCGTAATTGGGCAGGTCTCGGTTTTCGCGCGAACGGCAGTTTCTGGATCTGAACTTGTCTCGCCCAATGGCCCTTTCACTCAAAACACACGTTTACGGGCGGATGCGGATGCCTTCCGCCAACCGACAGCGATGGAGCTCAGTCGTTTTCACGGCGAAATCAAGCGAGATTTGTTCCGTACAGAAATCATCTGTCCACCAACTGTTACGCATATCTATTGTACGGCTTACATGAGTTCGCAATGGGGACTCAGGACAGCGGGTGGCTACCTTCAAGGTGTGCCCACACGTCTTGCAGCGTTGCCATGGGGAGAGTTTACCGCTGACCCCGTGTTGTCGCGTCGATCGCTCACATTTCCTTCAAAGGAAGGTATGCCATGGAAATTGCTTGGCTTGCTCAATGTGAAGTCAGCGATTGTTTATTCACCTGAGTTGGCCGCCAACCAGATTGCTGATGCCAACGGTCAAATGCGACGCGCGGCATTTGCAGACATGGAGATTATTCAAAACCCGGAGCACGTCGTTGGGCGGGTCTTCTTTGCCCGGGATGCTGTCCGTGTTGGCACGACGGAAGAAGCCCGGCAAATACTATTTGACGGTGCCGGCGGAGTTCAGAATGTTGAACTTCTCACGGTTCTGGAGGCAGAGGGAGCACAACCACCTCTGGGGCTTCCGACTGAAATCAGCGCTGTTTTCACTCCCGAACATATGCAGTTTTCGTTTGAGCCGTCAGATAAACCAAGGGTTCTGGTAGTAAACGAGCGGCATCACCATAGGTGGACGGCGTATATCAACGGAGATAGGGACGCCGAAATTGGCATCGTTCCCGCCAATATGGTCATGCGAGGAATCCTTGTGCCAGCTGGTGTGGGACAGGTTGAGCTTGTATTCGAGTCCTACTTTTACTCCCGAGCAACTCTGGCATGGTGGCTAGCGGCTGCGCTAGGGCTGCTTGGATCGCTCATGGTCGCCACGCGGTTTCGCTAGGTTTTGCTTGGGGAGAGCCACTTTGCCTGACAGAGGTGTGACAGTTTGACGTTGGGTGCCGGTGTAATTGAGCAATACCAACAGGCGAAGTGCGTTGAATCAACTCTAATCCCTTGGCAAAGAAGGCGAAATTTGCCACGAGTGACGGGTAGTTGTGGCTTGGTATCCCCTCAAACAGGTCATCGGAACCAAGCTGCGGCCTGTTTGTAATCACTTCGGATTCATCTACTTTTGTAAGAGAAGCCGTCGTGGCTCGAGACTGCCCGCTCTCGCAGCACGAGGTGCTAGTTAGGGTTTATGGGAATGCACGGAAGAAGCGTTATGAATTCGGAACCGTACAGCAGAAACGAAGGCAACGAAGTGCCGCAGCGCTATCGCGATATTCTTCGTAAAGCGGGCTTGTCTAGTGATCAGATGCGTGAATTGCTGGAACTGCGGGACTCCAAGGGCGCTTTTGATGTTGCAGTTACGGTGGCAACAGCTGTCTTCACCCCGGTTCTGTTCTATTTGTTTCCGCACCCCATTACAGGTGTTGTCTGTGTTCTGCTGACAATCCGCGTGCTGAATAGCTTTGCCCAGGTTGTGCATGGCAGCGGCCACGGGAAGCTGTTTACCTCGCGTTTCTGGAACGATGCTGTTGGTGATTTTGCAGCTGCTATGGTCGGGTATACACGACATGGCCACAGGGCTGCGCACCAAAGACATCATATCCACCTGAATACCCCTGAGGATGCGGATCTGATTTGGGGTCATCCTCATGAAAAAGTGGCTGAAATGGCCCCTCGCTGGCTTGGCGATATCTTCTTTGTTTCTGCGATAAAGCGCTTGCTGCAGTATTTGGGCGGGGACAAGCGCGGTGGTGCTGACGCCAAGGCATCACTTCTGGCGTCTTTATGGGGTCTCGCCTGGAAGATGATGCCGGTGGCCCTGGTTCAGTTGACACTGCTCGCCCTTTATTGGGTGCTTGTTGGCCCTGAGTACTATTTTCTCTTTTATGTTCTTCCCGTGATGACCTTGTATCCTGCTCAGATAAGGCTGCGCACTATGGTGGAGCATTCGTTCAGCCCGCTGGCGCCTCCCAGTGCGGACGGAGACGGGGTTTGGGTTACCCGCAGCATCAAAGCAAATCCGCTTGAACGATTTGTGCTCGCGCCGCTTGGCATGGAGTACCACTTTGAGCATCATTTGCTGCCAGCAGTGCCGTACTATAATTTGCCGCGTGCCCGGAAAATGCTTGAGGAAAACGGTTTTGAGGTTCCAACAGCGCCGGGATACTTTGGGTATGTAGTAAGCAAGTGGCGGACCGAGCGACGTCAGGAACTTGCATTGGCCAAGGCCGACGTCTAGCTGGCGGGATTCGACACAATATGGAAGCTCTAAGCCGAAGAGCAGGCCCAAGTGACGCCCAGCGTCATCTGCATACTGAGGCGCTTCGTCTGGCGGAGCCTGACGTTTGGCGTTCATCTCTCGAAATCGGATTTACTTGGGCGACGATTGTCCTAGGACTAGGCCTTTATGCGGCCTATCCGGTCTTATGGCTTATGCCGGTCGTCTTCATCTATGTGGGGGTGCGGCAGTATGCCCTTCTCATTCTGCTGCATGATGCGAGTCACCGGCTGTTGAGCCGCAATCGCCGCATCAATGACCTGATGAGCGTCTGGTTGCTCGCGGCACCTTGTGGATCGACGTTCTTCAATTCGCGAGACCTCCATTTGGAGCATCACAAAAGACTGGGCCAGGGTGCCGAAGACCCAGATTACTTTTACTACTGTACTGACGAACCTTCACCGAAGCACTCAGCAGGAACTCTGTTCTGGCACTTCTTCAAGCTGCTGGCAGGTGGCCAGATTTTCCACACTCTTTTTCGTGACAAAGATTCGGACGCAGCTGTTGCGGGCGCTGGGCAAAAGAGCGTAGATGCCACCTTCACAGATCAGATCATCGGATTGGTTAAGAGCTTCCTTCCCGTCTTTGTCTGCCAGGGCATGCTCTTGGCGCTGTTTGCTTTAGCGGGGTATTGGTGGGCGTACTTTGTTTTGTGGTTTCTTCCTTTGGTCACTGTGGCGACATTTCTAAACGGGGTGCGCACTTTCGCGGATCATGCGGATCCGACAATTCGCGGTGATGCCGAGTCTGGCCGACGTGCCCGGCTCGTGTCCTATCGTAGCTCTCCGCTGGAGCGGTTTTTCCTGTCCCCTTTTCACATGAACTATCATGCGGAGCATCATATGTTTCCCCACGTTCCGCACTATCGGTTGCCGGAACTACGCCGGATTATTCAAGGCAATGCCGATCTGAGAGGGCAGATCAACTGGCGGGGGGGCTATGTTTCGACGATCTGGGCATACATTGCGGCCATCGGCGGTAATGCTGATAGATGGGATCGGGTTTAAGGCGCGATATCCACATTGCGACTGAGCGTCGGCAGGGGACTCATAAATGAACATTGTTACTTCAGATACCAAAGTATCCGGCCACATCATGAAGGAAGATGTGGCATGCAACCTGTGCGGATCCAGAAATCGACGGTTGGTGGCCTCTGGACGTGACCGCGAATATGACACATCAGACGATGTTTTTGAGGTAGTCGAGTGCGCCGATTGTGGCCATAGATATCTCACTCCCAGGCCGGTTGAGGCAGAGTTGGGGCGGATATACCCGTCAAACTATCATGCCTACAACATACGTCCTGCAGGCGTAGGTATGGATGACCTGCCGCTCGTGACGCGCATACGCCACAAGATTTACCGGCGTCGATTGGTGAATCTCCTGAAGCGCTTTGACGACAAGGAGCATGTGGATCTGCTTGATGTCGGCTGTGGTGATGGCTGGATGCTTGACCTTTACAAGTCCGCAGATCCGCAACGCGTGCGAACATATGGCGTGGACTTTGACCAGAGGGTCTGTGATGTAGCCGAGTCCTTCGGGCACAAGACCTTCTGTACTCGCTTTGAAGAATATGACCGCGAGCAGCGTTTTGATATTGTGAATCTCAGCCATGTGATAGAGCACGTCTCTGACCCAATGGCGGTGGCGCGCAAAGCAATCGAAGTGCTGCGGCCTGGTGGGTTGCTCGTCATGGAAACGCCAAATACAGATACTTGGGATTGTCGTATTTCTGAGAAGGGCGCTTGGGGTGCCTACCACATTCCGAGGCACTGGAACTTCTACAATCCTGACTCTATGCGGCGCCTGGGCGAACAAGCAGGATTCAAGCTTGACGACATGTTGTATCATCCAGCGCCGGTGCACTGGGTGTGGACTCTCAACAATCTCTCAAGAGAACGTACAGACAGAATAGGACAGATCGGGCGCAAGGTTTTTGCCCCGCTGGATGTGTTTGATGGAGGTCCGAAGGCCTTCGTCCTCTTGGCTTTGGGCACCGTCGCCGACATAGCTGTGCGGACACTGACCGGCCGTACGTCCAACATGATGGCGATTTTCGAGAAGCCGCGGACCTAATATGACAACTTGTCCTTTGTGTGGGGCGCCTGACGCACGGCGTGCGTTTCGTGCACGCGATTATGAGCACGGTGTGCCGGGGGAATGGGACATCGCCCATTGTACCAGTTGCGGATTCTACTTTCTGGATCCAATCCCGCACTCGTCTGAATTGGGTGGCTTCTATCCTCCAACATACTCAGCCTACAACCCGGATCCCATTATGCGCGCTGCGTTCCGCATGGTGTATCGCCAGGATGCAAAGCAGATGGCGAAGCTGTTGCCTTCGGATTCTGGCAGCGTTCTCGATGTGGGATGTGGTAACGGCTCGGCTCTTTCAGAGTTGGGTGCACTTGGCGACTGGGACCTTTTTGGTCTGGAGATCGATCCTGGTGCAGCGCAAATGGCGAGAGAGAAGGGGATCCACGCACGCGCCGGTACGCTTGACCAGTCCGACTATGAAGACGGTTCTTTCGACCTAATCAGACTTGGACATGTCATTGAGCATGTAGTGGATCCGAAAGAGACAATTGAACGCGTCTATCGCATGCTGAAGCCCGGCGGGATACTGTTTGGTGAGACACCAAATACCGATTGCGCTGATTTTCGCATATTTGGGAAGTATTGGGGCGCGCTTCATGTCCCGCGTCATATCACCTTTTTCAATGACCGTAATCTTGAAAAGGCACTTAGAGATGCAGGGTTCGACGAGGTTCACATAGGATGGCACAATCGGCCGGTCGGATGGGCGGCAGGTGTTCAGAACTGGTTGCACGACAAGTTTAATATGAAAGTGCCCGATACTGGCCGCGTGCGCTGGTATATAATCCTGATGCTGATTTTTACGCCGATTGCTACTTGGCAAAAGTACTTTTCGAAGACAGCAACAGTGCGCTTTCACGCGAAGAAAGTGTGACAGAGATGAGTCAGGTCGCTGTTTGGTTTCATCAGCTTACAGATGATCAAAAGCGCCGTCTGTGCCTTGCCTGGATAGTCGCGATATGGGCCGGGGTTCACGCGGTCTTCTGGGACACTTTCATCTACCATGATGCATGGAAGCATCTGTTTCCAATCCTTATGAACATTTCCCGGGAAATGGGTTGTGAGGGCATTCCTCACTGGCTCGGCTCCGTGGATTCCGGCAGCGCGCACAGTATTTTTGTCATCAGCAAGAGCGTGACCAATCTGGTTCGTCTGCCGCTCCTGTTCACCATGAGCTGCTTTGACCCGGATGTTGTCAACGCGGTCCATATCTATCGAGCAGGTATCTTGGTGACATATCTGCTGTTTGCTGCTGGTCTGTATGTGCTTGGTGCCTTGTTGTTCAAATCACGATGGTCAGCCGTCTTTCTGTTCGCACTCACGCTGTTTGCGGGCTTCTTCCTGCAGACACTGCACTCTGATCAGGCAACCAATCTGGTTTTCTACTATCCTTGGATAGCGGCGCTCATCGTGCTTTTTTTCCGAGAGTATGAGAGCCGATATGCGTCGATGTATCTGAATGCCGCGGCTGTGCTGATTGCCCTTCAGGCGCTTGATCAGGCTCCGCATGTAACGGCTGTTGCATTGTTGCTTGGCTTCGCCTTGTGCGCATGGCTTGCGGGTCGCGACATGCTGGAAGGCTTGCGGCTGCACTGGGTGCACCTCTGGCCAGCTTTGATCATCGCGATTGTTGGCGGCGCACAGCTATACGTTGTCCATTCGCAGATATTCGAATATCTACCTTCTTTGAGGGCGGATATTGTGGTGCATCCAAGTCAGTTTGGCGAAACAGGCTTTCTCCAGCCCAGTGCATTTCTCGGCACTCTGCTTCCTGTCAGCTTTGCCCATCAGTTCCAGTTTCTTGCGGAAGCTTCAGGACAATGGCTGATAGCGACGGGGCAGCCTGGCGGGACGCGGTTTATCTTCTTTCTTGATCTTGTACTTTTCAACATCGGGATGATCCCGCTTGTTTTTGCGATCTTCTTCTTCTGTCATCCGGCGGCGCGCCGCCCGCGCATGTTTACCGGCTGGTTTGTTCTTCTGCTCACACTCATTACTCTCCAGCAAACCAGACTGTTCTATCTGACGTTTCACCTTCCGTTTTTCGACGTGTTCCGTGCCTATCTGCTGCTCTATCTGGCTGCTGTCGTTCCCGTATTTGTGGCATCAGGTTATGGGTTTGATTTGCTGTCAACGCAAACAGGATCAATTCAGCAAACGGCAACTGCCAGGACCCTGCGCACTCTTCGCATCATCTATGGGAGCGTTGCAGCTATCATTCTCATACTAATTGTCTGGGTGCCCTATCGAGGTCCGGGGGATTGGGGCGAGTTGTTTCTCGCAATAGCGATCGATGCAGCGGGAATCGTAGCTGGTGTTCTGCTGTTGCTCTGGTGGGGAACCCGCTGGTCGGCCTGGTCTGTTCAGGTCAGGCAGATGACTGCCATTGGAGTTTTGGTCGCGTTTGGAGTGATCGGGACGGCAATCAGTTACTCCGTATACGGAATATCAAAAGAGGAAGTGTTCAACCAGTTCACTCTGGATGCTGATGATCAAACAGCACTTTCCCAAGAGATCAAGCGGGACCCTGACCAGTTCAGACGCAAGCTGTGCACCAATTATGAGCAGTGTTACCTATCACGACGACCAAGTGCATCCTTGAATCTTGATCTTGATGGCACCTTTTTACGCAGTCGTGGCGAAGCAGTGTTTCAGGAAGGTTTGGCGCAGCCTGCTGTCAAAGCTCTTTCAGGGATCACGCATCCTGTCTTCTGGATCAGTGACCGGGCCGTTGGCTATCAGGACATTGATACTGTCACGGCAGCGATGAATGAGAATGCGGACGACATTGGCGAATTCCTGCGTCGTCAGACGTTTGTTCGCATGTCGGATCTGGGCGCACTAGCCGGGGAGCCGGCTGATACATCAATTACACGAGATGCCCCTGGGGCGGATTTGCTGGAGCTTGATCAGGGAAAAGACCGGTTCTCGCTGTCCTATACTTCGGATCACTCTTTCTTTCTGAATGCTGCGGTCACGCACAATCCATTCTGGACTGCTACTCTCGCCGGTGAACGACTTCCCTTGGTGGAAGGAAACTATGGCGGGCTTCTTATCGAAGTACCTGCCGGGGCGGGGCAAATTGATATCGAGTTCTACAATCCCGGCAGCATCTTCTTCTTCTGGTCGCGCATAGCCTTCCTTCTTATTGCTGCAGTCTCAATGGCAGTCTTAACGCGCAAGGTCATTCGCCTGTCTGCTTCCGAGGCTTAGGCGATGGCCAGCCCTACTTCATCAGTACAGTTGCCGAAATGGATCGAGGCGACGCCTGAAGCTGAACTGCGGCGCGGGGTGGTGATCATCGTTCTGATTGCGTGGCTTGCTGTACATCTGCTCTTCTGGAACACGTTCATTTACCACGACACGTGGAAACACCTGTTTCCGTTTCTTGTCGATGTTTCACGAAACATGGCCTGCGAGGGTACGCCTCATTGGCTCGGTACAGTGGATTCAGGCACGCCACACATCGTATCGACAATCAGCTCGTCGACCACCCAGATAGTCAGATGGCCATTGCTTTTCCTGATGAGCTGCGCAGACCTGAGCTTAGAGGGTGCGTTGCACATCTATCGCGCGGGGATACTGGTGACATATCTCCTGTTTGCGCTCGGCATGTATGTATTGGGAACACTCCTGTTCGCTTCCCGTTGGTCAGCGGTTTTTGTTTTCTGCATCACGCTCTTTTCAGGCTTTTTCTTGCAGACGATGCATTCAGATCAAGCCACGAACCTGATTTTCTACTATCCGTGGATTGTTGCCGCTTTGGTGCTGTTTTATCGGCATCTGAACTCGCCGGTTGCGGCGGTATATCTGAACCTTGCTGCCCTATTTGTCGGGTTGCAGGCGCTTGACCAGGCACCACACGTGTTGGCGGTGTCCGTTTTTCTGGGGCTAGCGCTGCATATCTGGACTGCCCCGCGTGAGTTCTGGTCAGCGGTTGTTTCGCATTGGAAGTGGTGCTGGCCGGCACTGCTTATTGCGGGCTTGGCAGGGTACCAACTCTATCTAGTTCAGCTGCATATCTATGACTATCTGCCTGCTTTTCGCGCCGACATTGTTGTGCACCCGTCGAACTTTGGTGAAACCGGCCTGCTGCAACCAAGCGCGTTCATCGGGGTATTGTTGCCGGCCAGTTTTGGGCAGCAGTTTGCCTATCTGGCTGACGCGTCCGGCCAGATGCTCACGGCGCTTGGATTCCCAGGTCAGACGGGGTTCATATTCGTTCTTGATGTATTGCTGTTCTCGATCGGTGCCCTTCCCTTTTTTTTGATTGTCTTTTTCTTTTGTCAGCCCGGTTACCGGCGGGCACGGGTCTATCTGGGATTTTTCATCGCGGTGCTGGTGCTGGTCTGTCTACAGCAGACACGTGTTTACTACCTGACGTTTGAACTCCCGTTTTTTGACGTGTTCCGTGCCTATCTGCTTCTGTTTGTCGTCGCTGTGTTTCCAGCGTTTCTGGCTGCCGGTTACGGAATGGATGCGCTGACCGTGTTGCCGCGCGCGTATTTGGCCCCGTCGCTGCATAGAATGCGGCGAACACTGATCTTATTCTATGGTTTGGGCTTTCTAGCGGTCGGTGTATGGGTCCTCGGCAGCGACTACAAGGGGCCTGGCGGTTTGACGATGCTGGTTGCTGCTTTGGTGATCGACATTGTCTGTATTGCATTTGCTGTCGGTGCCATATGGTGGATTGTTGCACACTGGTTTTCCTCTCAGAGAGCGAAGCATCTGCTCCTAATTGGCACGGCAACGGCCCTTGGGTGTCTAGCTACATTTGGTTCCTACACCATTTACGGCATCTCCAAGGATCAGGCGGTTGCTGCTTTTACTCTTGAAGACCGGGACATGAGAGAGTTGCCTATACATATTGCTGCCAATCCCAACGCCGTGGCCCGTCAGCTGTGCGACAATTTTGAGGAATGCTATCTCTCGCGGCGACCGTCAGTGTCTTTGAACCTTGATCTCGACGGGACATTTCTGCGCAGCCGTGGCGAAGCGGTCTTCCAAGAGGGATTGTCGATTGAAGCTGTCAAAGTTCTTTCGGCCGTTACTCACCCTATATTCTGGGTCAGCGAGGAAGTGCTGCCGTATGCAGATGGGCAAACAGTTGTATCGACGATGAACCTCAACTCGCACCGCATCAGTGATTTTCTGCGTGAACAGACCTTCGTGCCCACGGCCCAGGTTGAATTGGTTGATGAAGGCAAGCTATCTGGAAGCTCGTTTCTGACTTTTGTGCAACGGGAACAGGATGTGTTCCGTGTTCATTACTCGTCAGACAGCGAGTTCTATCTCAACGCAGCGATCTCTTATGATGCGGGATGGCAGGCGCGTGTGGGGGAAGAATACTTGCCGGTGGTACGTGGTAACTTCGGAGGCCTGCTTACGCGGGTGCCGGCCGGAGACGGTATGGTGGTGTTTGAGTACCGCAACATGCAAAGCACCCACTTTTTTGTCAGCCGGTTTGTGATGTCGCTTGTTGGCGCTGCAGGGATGCTCTTTATTTTTTTGCAAGGGCTGCAGGTTGGTGGAATGAGATCTAAGTCAGTGGCGAATGTTGAAACACTCTATCCCAGTACGCGCCCGAGTGCCGGCTGATGACCAGTGCGGTAATGATTAGTCATTTTTCCGTTGTGGAGAAGGTGGCTGCCTCAGCTTTTCTGCTGCGTTCTGTCTGCCTATTGGGCATCGCATGGGGTGTCACGTTTTCGGTCTGGGGTAGTTTCAATGCGCCAAGTTATGTTGGTCCAGAAGCTATGTGGGCTCCACTGGCATTTGCGGCAGCGGTTGTCAGCTTTGTCTTCTACGGAATTCGAATGTCCGCCGAGAAAGGTGGCCACCTCTCACTTTGCGATCTTGCCGCCGTGGTTCTAACATTTGCCTCCGCTACGGTGGTTCTGGTTCTCTGGTATCAGGGTGGCGGTGCGCTTTTCATTCAATACATCGGTGAGAACCACTCAATTCATCTCACCAGTGCAAATGCGAAAGACTTTGCTAGTCTGATTCTGCAAGATCATGCGCCCAGCCCGGATGCTGAAGCCCATCCATTCTATTATCTGCATCATCCAAACCTTCCGACGCGGCTGATCAATATCTTTCAGCAGAACCTCGGCATTGAGATGGAAGGCCAGATTCTCATCTGGTCGCTACTCTGCTGCGGCAGCCTCTTGGTGGGATACTACAGCTTGAAACCCATATTTGGAGGGTGGGCCGCTCTGGCCGGTCTCCTGTTTCTGGCCTCGACATATGGGGCGTTCATCAGCAACACGGGTGACTTTCTTCGTGGCTTCCACTATCTGCTTTTTTGGGCGACGGTTCTCGTGTTTATCAAGGGCCTGGCGCCCCGTCTGAACGCCGGTTCCGACTCCTTGTCGCCTGCCGCCTTGCTAGCCGTTGGCATCTTGTCTGTTGTGGCGGTCATGTCCGACTGGGCCAATTTTGTCGCCTACTCCTTTCTTTTTCTGGGCGCAGTTTTTATCGCCAACCCTCCAGTTGGTCGCCTGATTCATGTTGCTTCTGTATGGACGGGGTCAGCTGTTGCGGCTTTTGCTGCCTATCAGCTCTTCATCATCGACACGGTAGGTTGGGAAACCTATGCTCTGGACATACGTGCAACGTTTGGCGTCAAAATGGGCCTGGGCAGCGACAGCCTGTCTATGGAAGAGCTAGCTGTTCGGTTGCGAGAAGCAAATATTGTTTATTGGCCCGGAGCTGATCAGAAGCTGACACTCGCAGACATGCTGGTTGTCTACTACCGCACATTGCGGGTGGACTTGATGAACTGGATGGCGGTTCCTTATTCGCTTTTTGTCCTTGGCTGTTTCCTGATCATTTCGGTGCGTACCACACTGAATATCTTTCTTGCCCTCGGATTCGCAGCGATCTTTATCGGCTGCCTGTGGGGCGGCTTGCCAATGATTGCACTGCTAGTTGGCTTGAGCGCCCTACTGCTCATGCTGCGAAACTTTGTTGCAGCAGAGCTTTCATCATCGGCCCGGGAGGTCGGCCTTAGGCAACCGTTTGAGTTGTGTAATCGTGTGGTGGTGTGGGTCTTATTGATCCATGCGAGCTTTCTGGCCATTGCGGCGGTGTTTCCGCACTACTTCAATTTTCTTGCCTCCACCGCCAAGCCTCCTATCCCGTTTGCCGAGATGGGTATCTTCATGCTTGCAGGAGGGGCGTCAGCGTATGGCGCCGTGGTTGTCGCACCCAGGCTCTATAAGAGGATTGCGGTATTCCAAAGTGCAACAATGGCATTTGTGACTGCTGTCATGGAGCCAGGTGTGAAGAGCCAAAAAGTTGTCCGTTCCTCGGAGAACGTTGGTTCTGAAATCCATACACAACCCGGGCGTCAGCCGGCTTGGATGCTGGCTTTGGCACACACGCCTGGACGGTATGGCCGAAGACTGGCTGGTTGGCTCAGGTTGTTTCGATACCAATTGATGCGGCGCATCATTGGGGTCCGGGATTTTTGGCCAACACTTCGTTCGCGCTTCTTGGTGCGGCAGGAGCAAACTGCGTCTAACAGCGAAACGTCACAATTCCCTCCGCTTCGCGTTGCCCAATATCCTTTGCTGCGGCCTGTGATACCCAAGCTTCTTTTTCTTTTGCTTGTCACTGGGCCCCTTCTGGCAAGCGTTCATCACTATTATAGTTCGCCCCCTCAATACCCTCCGTATGCGGATATTTTGCGCGGTGACGAGTTTTCTGGCGCATCATTTGTGACCAGTAACTATGAAGGTGTCGCATGGTACTTCACAAGGGGGTGGACAATGATGGCAGAAAGCAACCCGCCGCTTGAACTATCTACAGCCTTGCGATTCAGACATTTTGCAGATTGGCGTAACGACGAGAAGTATCAGAATCCGGATTATTATCTGTGTGATAGAACCGGCATTTTTGGCTGGCAGAAGGTCGTGTTGGACAGTTGCGGCGTCAGTGAACCATGTGATTGTACGGATGCAGCTGCCGCCATGGAAGCAATCGGACATCAGTCAGTAATCGTTTCACCGACTTACTCAATCGTACGTATGAGTCCGCGACCGTCGCCAGAGTAGTATCGTACTTCGCCTTGAATTAGGCCCGCGGTGCTAATTCGATGCCCGGATCGCCGTTACCAGTATATCGACCTTGGTGTCGATGTACTCCTTGACCTTAAAGGCCACGAAACCTGTTCCAGCAGCGGACAGGCACAGAAACAGAGCAATCCCGAAAATCGCAAGTGCTTTGGTCCGATTTGGGAGCAAAGGCTTTTTGGGCTTGGCAGCGACAGGCGAGCCTTTAGTGAGATCTGATGGAGCGTCGGGTGTGGTGAGCTCAATGTCCCATAGCATCTTCTTCAAATGCTCAAACTGCCGCTGAAGGTCTTCCGTTGCCGCGTCGAACGAGTTGCCCTTTGCAACAATAGACAGATCTGGAGCGAAGACGTAGTAGGTGTTGCTGCGCTTGCGCACTACCAGATCATAGTCATCGAGATGTTCGGGGTGGTCCGCCTGTGTGCTCATTTTCTGCCCTCAAGTTGTCTGGTCAGCAACGCTGGTGATCTTGTCGTCGTTGATCTTGGGTGTGCGGTCTAGTCACGTCCCAAGGCCTGTGCGTCGTCCATGGACGTGCTCTGGCGCCGTGACATGACAAACCAGATGATGCCGCCTGGAAGACTGGTGATCAGCATCACCAAACCAAAAATCAGGGATACTGCGAGACTTTGCTCCGGGGCCACGCCGACTGCGGTGAACGCCAGAACTGTCGCCCCCTCGCGCATTCCCCAGCCGCCAATTGAAAGGGGAAGGAGAGACGCTAGCAGTGGGAATGGAGCCAAAACAAGTACTGAGCCAAACGTCACGTCGGTGTTCAATCCTACAAACAAAGCGAACATGAGCACTATGCTCAGGAAGTGGGCGGCCATTCCAAGGCCTATGGTGGGCGCCAGCATGTGTGGTGCAATAAATATCTTGGAAAAGGACAGGCCTACATCATACACCCACTCGGCCAGTCTGAACCGGCGGATGTGTGGTGGGAGGTGGTGAAGGTTCATCATGACAGCGATGCCCAACATGCCAAGTGCCACAAAACCAAGGCTGCCGAAGCGAAGCAATTCGCTGTCAAGCATGAACCAGAATGGAACAAGTACACAAAGGAACACGGCCAAGAGAGCGAGAATCCCGTACACCCGGTCCAGCAGAATAATGTTGGCAGCGGATGATACGGCAATACCCCGGCGATGAAGCATCCATACCTTCATGACATCGCCCCCCAAGATGGATAGCGGCGTCTGCGCGAAGAATGCACCAACAAAGAGCAGGCCAAGGGCCGATGGAAAGGGAATTTCTTGCGCCATTGTCTTGGTTACGAACATCAAGCGACATGCGACCAACGACAGCTGGGCCGCCATAATCACAGGTATGGTGATGAACGTCCAAAGCGGCAAGGACCGGGCGTGATCAAGAACAGAACCAAAGTTGATGCGTGTTGAGAGTATCCAGAACACAACGCCCGTCAGGGCGATCTGCCCGACGATGATAAGGAGCCGGATTGCTCGAGTTCTGGTCATGAATTGAGCCCGATATGGTTGCCTAACGCCGCTGCGGCGGAGGTTTTGGGACTGAGAACCAAGGCCCAGGGAGGTACTAGCATTTCGGAGGTTTAGAATGAAGTGCCAATACTCTGGCTCTGAGCCGTACTATCTGTTCGTCTTCTATTGGCTTTGATCTGCGGATCCACCTTGGCTCAGCAAGCTTGACCTTGGGGGCTCTGTCGCGGTACGCGCTGATAGCCAGGCGCGGGATTGGCGGAAATCTGAATATCCCCACCTCTAAACCATCACTTGCGAGCTGCTTTGTTAGTCAGGAGACGTCTGTGCGTGTGGAGTTGAGAGATGTCTGCGTCCAGTTTCCCATCATTTCCCCGGGTGCGAAGCGACTTTTCAGCAAGACGATGTTTCAGTCTATCGGCGGGGTGTTCTCATCGGATGGTTCAACGCCAATCGTTCATGCTCTTAAGCATGTGAGTCTGACTGTGGAAAATGGCGAACGGGTGGCGCTTCTCGGCCATAACGGGTCCGGCAAATCCACCTTGCTGCGCGTGATTTCGGGTATTTATCCGCCGTCGAGCGGAATGGTGGATGTTCAGGGTCGCGTCATTCCCCTGCTTGGTGTTGGACTTGGTATGGAAGAAGATGCGACCGGCTACGAAAACATCCGGATGGGGGGTATGTTTGCCGGCCTGCGAGCTCGGGAAATTCCGCAGTATGTTGACAGTATTGCCGAGTTTACTGAACTCGGCTCATTTCTTGACATGCCAATTCGCACCTACTCCATGGGCATGCATGCAAGGTTAACCTTCGCTGTCGTCACTGCACGTGCTCCGGAGATACTGGCACTCGACGAAGGCATTGGTGCCGGCGATGCCGCATTTCAACGGAAGATGCGGGAGCGCCTCGATACTTTCGTATCAGGCACGGGTATCTTCTTCATGGCCAGCCACTCGGAAGAATTGCTGACAACCTATTGTGATCGTGGCGTTTTGATGCACAAAGGCGAGGTGGTTTTTGACGGCCCGGTCGCCGACGCGTTTGGCCGCTATCATGAAATTGAGGGCGGTGAAGAGGCTGCCCGGCCCTCCGGTGACTCTGGTCCAGGAGCGGCAGTTTGAGGCACTCTGAGACGGTCGTCGATCTGCAACGCAAAAACCTGCGTGACCTGTTTGAAGGGATACGCATGGCGGACCTTTGGACCAGTTGGGCCTGGCTTGAGATCAAGCAGAAGTACCGCCGCTCGGTCATTGGGAATTTCTGGATCACCATCAATCTGGGTGTGTTGATTGGCGGCATGGGTGTCGTCTTCGGGATCTTGTTTGGGAAGCCCATCGATACTTACCTGCCATATGTCGGAACTGGCATGGTTGCCTGGGGGCTGGGCATCGCGCTGATCAATGACGGCGCTCATACCTTTATCGACAACTCAAACAACATACTCCACTACAACCTGCCGACCTCGGTGTATGTTTTCAGGTCATTGTTCCGAGGGTTTCTGGTCTTCGCACATAATTTTGTGATTGTCGTTCTCGTTATCCTGCTATTCCCGGTTGACGTGAATCTCAATACGTTATTGTTCATTCCAGGGATCGTGATCATTTTTCTTAACGGATTTTGGGTCACGGTCGTGCTGGGGTTCATATCACTTCGGTTTCGCGATCTCCCCATGCTAGTTGCGAACGTGATCCAAGTCTCTTTCTTCATAACACCGATCTTCTGGGAGGTTGAGACGCTTGGAGACAAGCGCTTCATTGGTGACCTCAATCCTCTCTATCACTTCGTTCAGGTCATCAGAGCGCCGCTTCTCGGGCAGGTCCCTACCGATCTGAACTATGCGGTAACTGGTGTTATTACGACAATTGGTGTAGCTGCCGCGATACTTCTGTTTGTCCGTATACGGCATAGAATTGTCTACTGGTTCTAGACATCTCGGACGTGGCGTTAAACTGCCATCAGCATGTTCCCTCCCGGCATTTTGGTTGGAGGCAAGAGTGTGAGAAAATTTGACGTGGTTCAGACGCAGCACTCAGAAGCAGATGCTGGTTTCCAGCGATCACTGAAACGCGCGATTCAAGTCAATATGGCTTTTCTGATAGCCATGAGAAACAACGTGCAATTGCTTCCGGAGCTGGATGACCCAGGTGCTGACGCCGCAGTCAAGCAGTGGGTGCAGCTCCTTCTGGACACCGTGTACCCTGATCTGCAAAGGGCACTCAGCAAAAATCTGTCTTCGGCACAAAAGACGTCCATTCGTTACAACACCGATGCGTCTCTCGCTCGTGTGAAGCAGGCCTTGTTTTCGTTCCTTCCAAACAGCTTTGTTCTCAGGCTGAAGAGTTCACACATGGTCCGGCGTCTCTACGCCGGGCTCATGTTCAGGGTCACGGGTAGCCCTAAGTACAAGGCGGCCGGCGTTGCCCCTACGCCGGATGCCCTGTCAGCTTTTCTTGGTGCCTCTGACGAGGAGATTGCATCTGCTGCCAAGATTGTTGTCTCTCGACTGTATGGCGATGGATCAGAAATTTCTGATTTCAAAGACAGTCTTGGAGATGCCCGAAATGCCGTGGTGTTTGTCTCACATGTCTTCCCGACTACGTGGAACGGTATTGCGGCAATGTTAAACGATGCTGGGGCCACTACAGCATGGCTGGGGTCGTTGGACGAGCGGCTCGTCGGAGGGTACAGCACTCTGGAGACTAGGGAGATTGAAACTCAGAACAAGCTGATTGTCAGCTTCCCCTTGGTTCTTGCAGCGATTGCCGAACTCGGCGATGCCACGGTGCTGATAAATCTCGAGGCCTATTTTCATGCTGACTGGGATGGGGAGCGAGCGGCAGTCCAGTATATGTTTCTGTCTGCAATACTGGAGTCCGTTGCCAGCTTTAGAGAAGGGCAGGGGAAAGTATGCTCCATTCTCTATGACGCCATAAAGCCGATCAACCGGCTCAATGGGACAGGAGGGACGGCTGAGTACTTCTACAAGAAGTTCGTCCAGCAAAGTGAGATGCTGGTTTACAACTCAAACTCCTCTGCCTTTCATGACTTTCTGAAGTCTGCTTGTCCTGATGTTCCAGAGGCGGCCTACCTGTTCCGGCAACCTGCCGCCCCTGACGGCCCGCGTACGCGACGACTGTCCTATAGAGCGCCGGATGAAATCCATGTGGCTTGCATCTCTGTCAGCCTCGGAGAACAGCCGGAGCCGTCGAGAGATGCTGTGCCTGATGCTGTTCGTCAGCTTCTTGGTAGCGGTGTGCACTTCCACTATTACTGCGACAGTAACAATCCGGGCGTGCGCCAGTTCATCCGAAGCCTTCCGTCAGAAAGCCGGTCCCTTTTGCATCTGCATCCGATTGTACGCGACCAACGCACACTTATCTCCCAGCTTGAGGCCTACCATCTCGGATTTACGCCCTTCGATCATGGTGCGTTTGCAGACGGCATAGCGAAACTCGAAAGCCGCTTCTACAAGGATGCATTGAATGCATTCTGGCAAAGTACAATCGCGACATCATTTCTTGTTTATGCAGCCGCCGGATTGCCGATTTTGGTGCCGCGCGGATGTCAGGGTGTGCGAGAGTTTGTAGATGAGGACTGTATAGTCCGGTCGTCTTTATCTGAGATACCCCACCTTACGCGGACATTGGAGCGGCTCGACTTCGACGCGGTTATGGCCAGAGCCGATGACCAGCGCGGGGGGCTGTTTTCATCCGAGCATGTGCGGCGGTTTCTCGAACTCGCGCAGCGCCAATGACTGAACTATTCTGACTATGTCAGCCAGCGTCGGCGCCAGGACTGCAGCATCAGAATGTTCCAAAGCTTGCCGCTCAGGTCGGCCCGCCCGTCAATATGGGCGCGCCAAGCTGACTGCACGTGAGCAGCGTTGATGAGGCCGTCTTCCTCTAGACTATCAGCTGTCAGAAGTGCTTCTGCCCAGTCTTTCAGAGGGCCACGCAACCAATGGCCTAGCGGCACACTGAACCCACGCTTTGGCCTCTCAATGATTTCTTTGGGTGCGTACTGGTGGAGCACCTCGCGAAGTGCCCACTTGCTGACGCCGTTCCGGCGCTTGAGGTTGTCAGGCAGTCGCCAGGCAAGTTCCACCACCTCTCTATCCAGAAGTGGTACACGTACCTCTAGCCCCACGGCCATACTTGCGCGGTCTACTTTTGTGAGAATATCGCCTGGCAGGTAGGTCATAACATCTACAAGCTGCATTTCCCTTAGCAAGTTATCGGCCGGGTCCCTTGATGCTGTCCGACGAAACAGCATGTCCGGCTCTTCGGCGTGGCGAACCAGTTTTTCAGGTTCTTGCCATTGCGACACTATCTGCCGATAGCAATCCATGGGGGTCGCGCTTGCGGTCATGCCCGCCAGGCGGTGCAGGGTCGCACCCAGATACGGGCGTCTATGCCGTGCGGGCAGAAGCCACCCTGCTTTGTCAAGTGTGCCGGCTGGTATTGCTCGCACCGTATCGGCTATTGCGCGGCGTAAACCGCGTGGCGCCCAACCGGTCAGACGCCAGATATTCTGTATCCATTTGTAGCGTTGATATCCTGCAAACAGTTCATCTCCACCGTCGCCAGAAAGAGCTACCGTAACGTGGTCGCGTGTCAGGCTCGACACAAGGGCGGTCGGGATCTGCGAGCTATCGGCAAATGGTTCGTCAAACATATCAGCAAGGAGGGGAACTGTGTTCCTTGCATCCTGATCAGTTACATAAAGCTCCGTGTGCTGTGTTCCCAGTGCTCTTGCTACTGCCTTGGCATGAGGTGCTTCATCGTGTTCAGAATCGCGGAACCCGATCGAGAACGTCTGTACCGGCCGGCTGCTATGGCTTTGCATCAATGCCGTAACCAGCGATGAGTCCACGCCGCCCGACAAAAAGGCGCCGATAGGTACATCTGCAACCAACTGCGAGCCTACAGCTACAGAAAGCCTGTTATGAAGGGCTTCAATGGCGTCTTCGTATGAGCCGCGAAAGGGATCCGTACGCGCGCTCTCTGCCATCTCAACGGCGTCCCAGTATCGAGTGACACGCCATGTTGAGGGCCTGTCCGCGCTGAGCGTGAGAAAGCATCCCGGCTCGAGTTTTTTTGCATACTTGTAGACGGTCAGGGGATCCGGGACGTATGCGTGCCGTAGGTAGGATGCGATGGCATTTCTGTCCAATGCGGCATCGAATGTCGGGTTCTCGCGGATGGCCTTTAGTTCGGACGCAAACGCGATGCCGCCGCCGGCATGGGCGTAGTAGAGCGGCTTGATTCCCATATGATCGCGCGCTAGCGACAGTGTCTGTCGAGCATGATCCCACAAGGCAAAGGCAAATATGCCGTTCAAGCGTGGGAGTGTTCTTGCGAGTCCCCATTGAGCAAGGGCGGCAAGCAGTACTTCGGTATCCGATTCGCCACGAAAGCTCTGTCCGAGAGACTGTAGCTCGGCCCGCAGTTCCCGGAAATTATAGATTTCTCCATTGTAACAAAGCGTCCAATGCCCGTCGGCCGATGTCATTGGCTGATGCCCGGCATTGGACAGATCGACGATTGAGAGCCGCCTGTGGCCGAAGGTTGCCGTACCTGCTTTGTTTTGCCACAAGCCGCCATCGTCGGGGCCGCGATGGGACAGCACCTGAGTCATCCCGGCCACCACGCGGGTCGCCTGGCTTGGGTCTAGCTGCTGGGTAACAAATCCTGCAATTCCACACATCCAGAATTAGGCTTCCACTTTGCGGGCCGGTTGCGCGAAGGTTTTCGAGTTGCTAGCGAAAGATGCGTGCAGGAGCGCACCGACCGCGCATGCGAGCTGCGGAAATAGATACAGGTTTGGATTGGTGTCCATGCGTTTCCTTGAACCAAGAAGCCCCCTGCAGCCTGCTGATGCTGCAGTTGGACTTATAACCGACGAGAACGGTCATTACCTAGTGCAGTTGCGTGATGCCAAACCGGATATCTTTTTTCCCGATCATTGGGGATGTTTTGGCGGTGCTCTTGAGGAAGGAGAAGACCATCAGGCTGCTCTGGCGCGCGAGGTGCTTGAGGAGACGAACCTGGATGTTGGTGCATGCGATGTGTCCTACTTCACGAGGTACACATTCGATTTTGGATTTGCGGGCCAACCGGAGATCGACCGTGTCTACTATGAGATAAAGATGCGGAAGCAACTCAAAGGGCAGCTAGTTCTGCGAGAAGGGGCAGGAATGGCATTCATGGAGGGTGAGATGCTCTTGAGAGCTCAAGTGGTTCCATACGACCGATTTGCGATCTGGATGCACTACTATCGCGCAGAAATGTGTGGTTAGGCTGCGTGGTCATTTATAGAAAATGACGGCAACCGTCGTGCGACCGCGAAACCAAAATCGCGAGGCCGCAGAACAATGAATGCGGCGGCAACTGCCAGTCGGTCAGGTAACAAATACACAATGGCGCGCAGTAGCAAGCGTTCTATGTCTGTTTCCAGTGTCTTGTGGATTGTATCCAAGTCGCGAGGTCTGCTGCCAAGTGCAGCGCGTGCTATGTCAAATCGCCAACGGCTGAGGAGGCGTTGACGATACCCTCTTGGAAACAACCCTCGCCTTGGCCCCTCAATGTCGGCCTTTATGGTTGCGTAGATGCCCGCGAGTGATTTCGCGCTCCCTGAAGTCCTGCTCGCGTAACCATGTTCGGACCTCCGCCAGTAGGCAAGGCGTCGGGGAATGTAACAGACTCCGGATTCAGCAGCGAGACGCTGCAGAGCATAACTGTCTGCGTAAGGGCCCAGACTTTCCGCGAATCCACCGATCGCCTCTAGTCGCGTACGCCTGAAGACCGCACCGCCACCAACTAGAAATGGGCCGTAGTGTTCCATCCATTTGAGTGCTGCCGCACGCGACACGAATCCAGGATCGTGCCGGATGGGTATTTCCCGTGGTTGTGGCAAAAGTTCGCCTGACTCATCAATCCAGTGTGATGCCGAGCCGCATGCGCCTGCGTCCGCATGGTGTTCGAGGCAGCTAACAGCTGTTTCGTACAAGCTGGAATCCACGATGTCGTCAGCGGCGAGAAATGTCACATACCGGGTGTTGGTTAGGGAGAGACCGCGGTTGATATTGCCGTTTACGCCTAAGCGGGTGGTGTTGATGACAAGATCGATGAGGGTGTTGTCAGCTGCCAGCCTTACGAGGACTTCCTGGCTGTTGTCGGTGGAAGCATCGTCAACAATCAGGATGCGACGCGGGAGTTTCGTTTGCTGCAAAATGCTATTGACGGACTGAGCGATAAACTCGCCGTGGTTGAAGTGTGGTATCACCACCGTCAGATCGAGTGTGTGGTCTGACGTTCCCGTATGATGTATTGGCTGAGATTGTGACATGCAGATCAGGGTTACAGGTGACAACACTTCGCAGTGGCTATTCGGGATTGCAATAGCAATAGTTGTTTCAGTCGCGGTGGTACATTTCGGCAGCCTGTTTGACGTTTCCAACCTGTCGCTCAGCGTTCACTATTACCGGGACAATGCATGGGTGCTCGTGCCGGATGGCCTCGGTCTCACACTTCAGGACCTTGGCAGGCCGTTCTGGGAGCGCTGGTCGGAAGATGAGTCACGTCCGCGTTTCCTGATGTACTATCTGCTGCAGTTGGAACTCCTGCTGCACTACCAGATCCTACAGATTGTTGAACTGCCAATCACCTTCTCGGTCTGGTGGTTCCTGCAGCCCATAATCCTAATCTACCTTTTCAAGTACATTCGAGGGCTTGGTGTTTCCCGTTCGTCAGCACTGTGGCTGGTCGCTGCTTACACGCTCACGATGGGATTTTCGTCAAGTTTTATCCTGCTGAACACGCCGGGAAAGGTCTTCACGAGTTTTCTATTCGTAGTCTGTCTGTATACAGCTCAGCGTGGCAGATGGGCATGGCTTTCATTCTGGCTTTTTCTGGGCGGCTTCATCGATGAGATCCCGCTTCTGCTCTATGCGGTTGTTCCTCTAGCCACGCCCTCAATGTGGCGTAACCGACAAGCCTGGCTGTGGATCTCTGGCAGTGCATTATTGTATGTGCTTGTCGTTCTTGTCTTACTGCCTGTCGTTTTCTGGGCCGTGCTGGGACGTGACTTTGACTACTTGCGGACACTATACCTTTGGGCTGTATGGCGGGATCCGAATGGCCCTGTGGTTGGAGATACGCCCGGAAACTGGATGTATCTTGTCGCGTCAGTCTTTGCGACGCTTGCAAAGGGCGGATTAGGGACACTGTGGCTTTTGATCATCGGCAGTGGTGTTGTGGCAGCGATTTTGAGGTGGCGAAAGTCTGATACTCGCCCCTTGCTGCTCGTTTCTGCTATGGCGCTCTTCTGCTTGGGTTCCGCTGTCGTGTTCTCAACAAAGGGAACCGCGGATGGCTTCTATTATGGAAACACGGTCCATATAGCTCTTATTCTGGTGGCCGCGCAGAGCCAGTTGCTGACATTTCCGACCATGTCACGCCAGGTAGTTGGGGTACTTGTGATGGCCAGTTTGCTAACAGTTCCAGTGATTACCGCGACTGGCATTTCTGACTGGGCGGAGCGCTTTCGAGGTTTCAACACCGACACCGCGCGACAGTTGGGTGTTTGTGTGGACAGTGAAGCATCGACCAGACAAAGCATATGGTACGGACCTATCCGGAATGATTGGTTGAATGGCGACATAGATCGCTATCGGATGGGCGGTGACAGGTGCGTTGCCCCACACTATGTCGGGTCAGTGATTTTCCTGATGCGTTAGCCTGCGGGGTGAGATTCGTCGTTAAGCTAATCATCGTCGGGTGAGCAGCCTGACGTAACCAGACGAATTGGTTCACGGGGCGATGTATTTAGATGTCCAAGTCCTTTAAGCGTGTCGTGATTGTCGGGGCTGGCGGTTTTGTTGGAACACATCTGACAAGATCTCTCACGTCAGTCATGGATGCCGTCATACCGCTGGGGCGGCCGCAGGCGGACTTGGCATCGCCGACCGGCGCCGGGGATCTTGCTGATCATCTTGAACCGGGTGATGCAATTGTCTTCCTGGCGGCAGTAACGCCTGACAAGGCCGGTGAGCGGGATATCTTGGGTCTGAACCTGTCGATTGCAGAGGCCTTTTTGACTGCAGTGGCGGGTTTGCCGCCTTCTCATGTCATCTACATGAGCTCAGATGCGGTCTATCCATTCGACTCCGAATGCATTACGGAGCGAACACCTGTGCTAGCTGGTACTCCCTATGCGCGGGCGCATGTTGAACGTGAGAATATGTTCCGGGAGGCCTTTGGTGATCGTTTGACCGTGCTGAGGCCTACATTGATTTATGGCCCTGGTGATACCCATGCCTCCTATGGTCCAAGTCGTCTTTGTAGAGAGGCGTTGGAGACGGGGCAGATTTGTCTGTTCGGCCGTGGCGAGGAATTGCGTGATCACGTCTATATTCAGGATGTGGTTCGCGCAGTGAAGGGCGCCCTTGTGCAGCGCCCGGCTGGGCCGCTTAACGTGGCATCCGGGACGTCCATTCGCTATTCAGACCTTGCGCGCCTGATTGCCGATCGCGCAGGGCGTGAAACAGAAATCAAATGGAAAACACGCAAGCAACCTATTGCACATCGCCGGTTTGATGTTTCCCGATTGATGTCCTTGCTACCTGGACATGAGATCACGTCGATCGAGGCCGGCATCGATCATGTTCTAGCGGCGCTTAGAGTTCAAACGACCGATCCATCGGCTTCCAGGATTGTCCAGTAGTAGTCACCAGTGTAACCCGCCTGCTCGAACATCTCTTTCCAGCCGTCGGGCTTTAGGTAGGTCTGGGCTGTCAGCATCCAGTCTTCGAATATCTGGCGCTCGTCTTCGGAGCGATATGCGTCCACCTGCACGAAGCCGCCGCGGGGGGCTACGCGCTGCATCTCCTTAAGTGCCTTGAGACAGCCATCGGGTTTCAGATTGTGGATTGTGTTGAATGCGAGGGCGAGGCGGAAGCTGTCGTCTTCGAAAGGGAGATCATCGCAGGAAGCCTTTGACAGCCTTGAGGCTGCATCCGGATGAGCGTTCTCAAGCGCATAGTCAGAGATATCAATGCCGACAACATCCAACTCGGGCATCATGTCGCTTAGATCCTTGACGAGAAAACCCTTGCCACACCCAATGTCCAGAATTCTGTCGCCGGGTTTGAGGTCCCAGTGGTCGATAATGCGGCGGGCAACGTCTACCCATCGACCATCATATTTGTATCCGCCATATCCCTGCTCCCGGGTTCCATCGAAGTACTCCACGCCAAACTTGAGTGCAGCTGCGCGATTGGCTTCCTTGTTCACCCGGCGGGCATCGATATCACGAACGGCCTTGGGCGCACTTTGCAGCAGGTTGAGCATTGGCATATTGGAGTCCTGTTTTCTGTGCATCCCATGGCGACGCGAACGCCGCTAAATGGACGTGTTTTGTCTCACTTTCAAGAGACTTTGCGGCGGTAGCTGTCCTTTGCTACGGACAATATTTGGACAATGTTGACACCCTTGTTCAGCGAAGGGTATTGCTTGCCATCAGGTTTAGGGACACGCCTGCATCTACCAATCATTTCGAGCTGCCCGTCGGGTCTATACCCTCGTCATTCAGTTTGAAAATTGGGCTTTATTCCCAATTGGTTAGGCCTTTTTTGATTGGTCAGTTGAGCGTGGAATCCGGCCAACCTGCAGGGCAGGCATTTCGCATTCTCATGCCTCTACTGAGGAGATAGTCTCGGGTGACAAAACTAGATGATGCGTTCCGGAAGGAACTCTTCGAGGGCATGCTGTATGTCCGGCTCGTTGAAGAGGAGATCGCCAACAGATACAGCGATCAGGAAATGCGCTGCCCGGTGCATCTATCGATTGGTCAGGAGGCCGCCGCCATTGGTGTGGGCAAGGCGTTGCAGGTCACTGATCTTTGCTACTCGACGCACCGCTGCCACTCTCATTATCTGGCGAAGGGCGGCAGCCTTGAAGCCATGCTGGGTGAGATCTATGGCAAGGAGACCGGCTGCGTTGGCGGTCGCGGGGGCTCCATGCACCTGATGGACATGGATGTGGGGTTTCTTGCGAGTGTTCCGATTGTCGGCAGCTCAATTCCGCTTGCGGTTGGTCAGGCTCTCGCCGACAAGATTGATGGCAAGGACCGTGTTTCTGTTGCTTACTTCGGCGATGGCGCTGTGGAAGAGGGGGTGTTTCACGAAAGCGCCAATTTTGCATCGCTCCACAACCTGAATGTCCTGTTCGTGTGTGAAAACAATCTGTACTCGGTTTATACGCCTCTTGCAGACCGGCAGCCTGATGGCAGCCTTGAGCGTGTTGCCGGTGCCCACAACATCCCGACGATCAAAGCCGATGGTAATGATGTCGAAGCCACTTATGTAGCGACGATAGACGTACTTGAGAAAATGCGTGCCGGCGGCGGCCCGGCATTCATGCTGCTGCCGACATACCGCTGGCGTGAGCATTGTGGCCCCGGATACGACAATCATATCGGGTATCGTACTGAGGCAGAGTTTGAAGCCTGGAAGGAACGTGATCCTGTCGCCACTTATGCAGCCCGCTTGGCCAAGAAAGGCGTGGCCGTTGATGAGGATGCAATGCGGGCTGTACTGATGAAACGGATTGATGCCGCCTTCGCCAAAGCCCAGGCTGCACCGCTTCCTCCTCTCGAAGAGGCGGCTGCATACGTTTATGCCTAGTCAGCCGTATTCCTATCTCAACAGTGCGCGGGACAATTGCCGCCACGGTCTAAGCTGCCGAATGGATTATTCATGACAACTGAGCCAGGACAGGTGATTTCCACAGCCCAGGCCATCCGCGATGCGCTCGCCGAGGCTGGGCGTGCTGACCCGTCGGTAATGCTGTTTGCGGAAGGTGTACGTGATCCCAACGGTTTTTGGGGCACGCTTGCCAATCTCGAACAGGTCTATGGCCGTGACCGGATGATCGAGATGCCTGTGGCCGAAAACGGCCTGGTGGGTATCGCCATTGGTGCGGCCATGGCGGGCAAACGCCCAGTGATTTCCCTGCAGCGTGTTGAGTTTGCGTTGCTGGCTCTGGAGCAACTGGCCAACAATGCGGCTAAGGGGCACTACGCAAGCAACGGTCTGCACAAGGTGCCGCTGGTCGTTCGGCTTGTGGTTGGGCGCGGTTGGGGTCAAGGGCCGGCGCACAGCCAGAGCCTCGAGACAATGTTTGCGATGTTCCCTGGATTCAAGGTGATTATGCCGACGCATCCTGCGGATGCGAAAGGAATGCTTGCGGCCGCCGTACGGGATGACAATCCGGTAATCGTCATTGAGCACCGGTGGTGCCACTACGTTGAAGGACAAGTTCCGGATGGCGATTATGTAGCGCCGATCGACGGCCCCAAGGTTGTTCAACCCGGTTCAGATGTCACGGTTGTCGGATCGTCGTACATGACACTTGAAGCCGAGCGTGCCGCCAAGGTTCTTGGAGACCAGGGCGTGTCTGCCGAAGTTCTCGATCTTCGCGTGATCCGTCCGCTGAATATGGAACTGATCCGCCAGTCTGTTGCAAAAACGGGGCGCCTTGTGGTGGTGGATACCGGCTTCAAGATGCTTGGCATCGGTGCCGAAATTGTGTCGCAGCTGGTGGAAAGTGGTGTCGAATTTGCCGCGCCGCCTGTGCGTCTAGGTCTTCCTGATCATCCAACGCCAAGTTCCCGTGGTCTCATCGGTGACTACTACCCGGACGCTCAGCGTATTGTTGACGCAATTGGCGGTGTCCTTGATCTTGATACTGACAAAGTGGCAGCTGCAAAGACTGCCATCGAGGTCGCGCGAGGTGATTTACCGGTTGATGTGCCTGACCAATACTTCAAGGGACCGTTCTAGGTCTCCCGCTTCTAACCGGTAACTGCGTGAATAGGACTGATCCGATGCATGTTCGCTACTCCCCGCTGGCGCAGCAATTCGCGGATACCGAGAGTATTTTTGCCGAGATGCAAGAGCTCGTCGCGAGCGGTGATTTCACCCTTGGCAAGGTGGTGACGGAATTTGAAGAGATGTTTGCGGACGCGGTTGGTGTCAAGCACGCGATCGGTGTCAACTCGGGCACGGATGCCCTCAAAATACCGCTCAAGGCGTTAGACCTGGGGCCGGGCGACGAAGTTGTGACCTGTGCGAACACGTTCTGGGCGACGGTCGGAGCGATCAACGAGGTTGGGGCAAAGCCCGTATTTGTCGACTCGGATGACAATTTCTGTCTCGACCTTGATCAGATTGAAGCGGCTATCACGCCCAATACAAAAGCGCTGATGCCGGTGCACCTCACCGGAGATGTCATGGACATGGATGCGCTCATGGAGATTGCCGAGCGTCACGCCCTTCCGGTGGTGGAAGATGCCTGTCAGGGCCTTATGGGCGAGCGTGGTGGAAAACGCGCGGGGACTTGGGGTATCGCCGCAGGATTCTCAATGCACCCCCTCAAGATCATCAACGTATGGGGTGATGCGGGTATCATTGTCACCAATGATGATGAGATGAATCGGAAGTCGCGCCTGTTGCGGAACCATGGTCTGAAGAGCCGTGATGAGATGGTCATGCTGGGGTACAATTCCCGGCTCGACAGCCTGCAGGCGGTTATCGGCAAATGGAGTGTTCGAAACATCCACGACATCGTTGCCGGACGTATCCGTTCGGCCAACTACTACGACAAGGGATTTGACGGCATTCCGCAGGTGAAGGTTCCGCATCGGCATCCTGATGTGAAGAATGTCTTTCTTCTCTACATCCTGCATGTGGAAGACCGTGATGCGCTGGTCCGCTACTGTGTGGACGCGGGTATTGAAGCCAAGGTGCATTACCCGATCCCGCTGTATCAGCAGGAGGCACTGGCACATCTTGGTCACAAGCCCGGCGACTTTCCGGTCACGGATAGCCAGGCAGCTGGGACGATCAGCTTTCCTGTTGACGGTTATCTCTCTGAGGCCGAGCAGGACTATGTCATCAATACCGTTCGCAAATTCTACGAGGAACGCAGCTAATGCCAGACGTCAAAGTCCCCTTCATCGACCTGAAGCAGCGTTTTGAAGAAGAGCGCGAAGAGTTGATGGCGTGCGTAGAATCGACTCTGGCAAAGGGCCATCTGGTTCTGACGCCGGAGCTTAGTGAATTCGAGGGGATGGTTGAAGACTACACGGGCGCAAAACACTGTGTTGGGCTCAACTCAGGGACCGATGCGCTTCTGATGGGTCTTTGGGCCAATGGGATCGGCAAGGGTGATGAAGTCATTCACCCGCCGGTATCCTTCGTGGCAACGACCGGTGCCATTGTTCATGTCGGTGCGACTCCGGTGTTTGCGGATGTGCGCGACGATGGCCTGATTGATCCGGCTGACATTGAGCGCAAGATCACGCCGCGTACGAAAGCCGTCATGCCGGTGCACTGGACCGGCAAGATGTGTGACATGGATGCCATCACCGCGATCGCTGAGAAGCACAACCTGATCATTCTTGAGGACTCGGCGCAGTCCATGGGCAGCACCTACAAGGGTAAGCATGGTGGTCTGTTCGGCAAATCCGGCGCCATTTCCTGTCACCCGTTGAAGAACCTCAATGCCCTTGGCGATGGTGGTTTTCTGCTGACGGATGATGATGACATTGCGAAGCGTGTCGGGTTGTACCGTAACCATGGTATTGCCAGCCGCGACAACGTTGTAGTGTTCGGCGTCAACAGTCGCCTTGATGTTTTGAGTGCCGAAGTGCTCAAGTTCCGCCTGAAGAAGCTGGATGACGTGATTTCACGCCGCCGGACAAACGCAAATCTTTATCGCGAACAGATCCGTGCTTCTGAAGTCTTTATTCCTGAAGAGCGGACGTCCGAGGGATACGTGGATTCCTATGTAATGTTCCTTGTTCAGGCAGAGCGCCGTGATGAGCTTCAGGCCTTCCTGACCTCGAAGGGCGTGGAGACGTTGGTTTACTATGGAACTCCGTTACATTTGCATAAGGCGGCCGAGCCACTTGGTTACAAGCGCGGCGATATGCCGGTCGCTGAGGCGCAGTGCGACAAGGTTCTTGCACTGCCGCATAATCAGCAGATCAGCGCGGATCAGGTTGAGTATGTGTCTGAGCAGATCAACGCCTTTTACGGTGTCTAGCCGGAGTCTTGATGCCAATGGCTCAGCGCATACTAGTGGTTGCGCCGCATGGTCTTGACGAAGTCTTGGGCTGCGGCGGCGTGATCGCTGCCGCCAGCGACGCGGGTGCTGACATTTCGTTGCTGGTTCTGTGTGGAGACGGCACCGGGCATGACGAAGCGCGCCGGGCAGGCACGCACAAGGCCGCAGAGATTTTGGGGATCGGATGTATCTCTTTTTTCGAGGCACCAGAGAACAAGACCGACACCATCCCGCTGGGAAGTCTGGTTGGGGCGGTTGAGGGTGCTGTCAGGGCTTTTGCTCCGGATACGGTGTATGCGCCACATCAGGGAAACCTGAATATTGATCACCAGAATGGTTTTAAAGCCGCAGCCACAGCGCTGCGACCAGTGCCGGACCAACCCGTGACGTCGTTCTATGCTTATGAAATTCTCTCAAGCACAGATTGGGCAGCACCTGGCTACTCTGTGCCGTTCCTGCCCACGCGCTACGTGGATGTTACGGCTCAACTTGATCGCAAACTCGCAGCGCTTGAGGTCTATGGCGGCGAAATGCGTGCTGAGCCGCATGCGAGATCTGTTGCGTCAGTACGCCGACGGGCACATAGCTTGGGCGCTACGGTCGGTGTTGAAGCTGCCGAGGCGTTTGTGACAGTGCGGGAAATCGTCCGCGCCGGTTAGAATTCGGCATCAGCTTGTTTCTGCGTAAACTTTTGCGAAGCCATCAAGTGGCTGGGTGTAGCTGAAATCAGGGAACGCTGCCTTCGTTCCGGCTGGGTCAAACGGCCTGTAGCCATTGTGCGGCATCGGTCCGCTGCGAGGGCTGCCTTCGATAGCGGGGTGGTCTGTAGCCAATCCGGCGATGGCTTCCGCGCAATCCCGGAACGATATCACTGTGCCGGTGGCCGCATTGAGCGACCCTGATGAGCGCCGCATCACGATGCGGGTCGCGAGTTCCGCTACATCTTCCACCCACACATGATCACGACGCTCTTCCCCCTCGCCAAAGAGCTTTATGGTTTTGCCTTCGGCAGCAAGGCGGCGGAAGCGGTTTGGGCCGTATCCATTGTGGGGGTCAGCCGCTCCATAGATCAGCGTTGGGCGAAGTGTTGCGACCGGGGTGTGGCCCGCGACCTCACCGAAGGCGACTTCGCGGGTCAGGTGCATGATGCCGTGGTAGCTGCCGGCAGCACGTGAAGAGCTTTCCTTCAGGGGAGCTTCGCTGTCCGCAAAGACTGCGTCTGAGCCGATGTTAACGATATGGGCTACCGGACTCTTCGTGAGGGCCTCCGTCATTGCCTCAATCATCTTTATGTTGTCGGCGAGCATTTCCAGGTTCTTGACCGGCGCAATTGCTGACACCGCTATGAAGCAATCGTCTGATTTCAGATGTCCTGCCAGGGTGTCCGCCGCATCGGGCTTGAGGAGATCCACATCACCGCGGCCGAGTGCGAGCACAGGCACACCGCGTGCTTCAAGCCTTGCCTGTATGCGCCCTCCGACGAAGCCGCCAGCTCCCATAATAACGACGCGAGTCGGGCTTTGTTCAGCGTCCCATTTGTGATTGAGCATTGTCGTCTCCTAAGAAGAAGTAGCGAGCATAGCGGGCATGCCAAGAGTGTAGTAGTCGAGTCCCACGGCAGTAATGGCCTCGCCATCCATTACGCGATACGGATCGATAACGGTCTTTCCAGACAGAGCAGAAGCTATATCCGCAGCCGCTACCTCTCGGTACTCGGGCCAAGGCGTGAGTATCATCAAAGCATCAGCCCCGATTGCGGCCTCAATGGCTGTCTGTGTTCCTGTCGCGGATGCATGGCCGGCAGCGCTTGCGGGCACCACGGGATCATGCAGTTGCAAACGTGTTTCCGGCATCTGGGCGATGGTGGCCAGAGATGGTGAGTTCTTCACAGAGTGTGTGTTCTCTTTGTAGGCAAGACCCCAGATGCCGACGAGCGGATCGTTGATTGGGTCGAGGACTACCCGGCGTGCTGTTCTGATTGCCCAGTCGCGAGCGTGCCTCGAGTTGTTGACCCAAGCTTGCACAATGCCACTGTCTGTATCTTTCTCGTTCGCAAAGCGGATGACAGTTGCCAGATCACGTTCCAGGTTACCGCCGGCGATCCCGAGACCGGGGGCGAGGTAGCTGAACTGTCCTATACGGCGATCCAGCTTCAGTGCAGGGACGATCTCATGCCAATTGGCCCCAATCTGTTCGCACAGCTCTGCCATTGTGTTGGCAACGCCGACAGAGGCCACAAGGCACATGTTGATCGAAATCTTTGCGAGTTCTGCGCTTTCGTAGCGCATGGGCAGGATCGGGCAGTTGCATGACTCCAGAACCGCGCGGTAGCGTTGATCAAGTGGCTTTGACGGATCTGCGCAGCCGACGATGTAGCGCTCAGGCTCGGTCGCACGCTCAACGGCTCTGCCGAAGATAAGTGTTTCCACTTGGTAGTAGAGCCGATCGGCCGACAGGGGCAGTTCCCGAGTGAAGCCTGGCGGCACCTGACAAAGCACAACCAACAGACCGGCGGGGCCCAGATGTGGAATGACTTCGTCGATCAGCACCCTGATATCCGTCAGGTCGCTTTGACCTTGGTCGTCCGTGGGGACATCTGGAGCGATGTAGACCACGTCACGGTCTGCCAGGTCACTCAAGCTTGAGGAAAACCTCTGACGGTCGGCATTGGATGCCACCATGTCATCCAGACCCGGCTCAACAACAGGCAGCTTACGCTGCTTAAGGTCTGCAATGAGGTCCTGGTTCTTATCGATACACAGCACGTCAAAGCCCTTGCTGGCGACACCGGTGGCCGAGACAAGGCCGAGATGGGTCATGCCGACGAAGGCGACTTTTGTCATAGCGTGATCCTTGTCATGCCGGTGATGTGAGCGCGGTGTCCGGTGCTATGCACCGGAGGCTGCTACTGCTTTGGCGCTTATGCGTTGAACGATGTTATTGAGGCGCATGTCGTTTGAAAGATCTGCAGGAGCGCCTTTGTCGACCAGTGCTTTGAAGTGGGCGTACTCCGCTTCCCATGTGGGATCATCCTGGACGAGCGTTATCGTTTCTTCCGGCGGCCGTCCCGACGGCAGCACTCTCAAGCGTTTGGTAAAGCTTGATGGTCCCCACTTGCACAGCGATGAGATGTGGGCCGTCCCGTTCTCAGCCAGCACATCGCAGGTGAAGTGATTGCGCCACATCAACAGGGTCATTTCCAGTTCGGTCTTGACGCCCCCACTCTCGCTGCCAACGACCACATGGTCAGGCGCAAGGTTTTCAAAGGTGTTTGCGGAGATCAGATCCATGCCTTCGATGACGTCAGGGCCAAACCAGTAGGACAGAGTGTCCAGCAGATGAGAACCCAGGTCAGGCCATACGCCGGCTCCCTGGTCACGCCATGCGGAATTGCGCACCAGCCGCGCTGTCCCATTTCCATAGAACATCCTGCAGCGGTAGATCTTGCCCAACTCACCGGACTTTATGAGGTTTCGCATCGCGACATAGTGCGGTTCGAAGCGATGATTGTACGCTGTGTAGCAGATGGCACTGTTCCGACGTGCCAGCTCCTGCAGGGCTTCGAGTTCGGAATTGCTGCCCGCCCATAAAGGTTTTTCCACCAGCACATGTTTGCCGTGCGAGAGCAGATAACTCAGTGTTTCGATTTTGGGGTCGTCAGGGATGCAGGCGAGGGCCGCATCGTAGCTATCAAGAGGAACATCCTCGATACACTTATAGTCTGCTTCCTCATTGACCGGGTCGACGCATGCCACATAGTCGTCACCCGCTACCCGACGCCTTTTGTGGCCCTGCACGCCGAGACCAAGAACAATCGCTTTCATGGGATGCTGTTAACTCGTGCACTCACGGGCGATGTGCCCTTGGTTCGACTTGTAAAACCGCAATCATGCTACTCGGCGTAATACGCCTGGCGCTCGGTTTCGTTAATCTTGGCCAGCACGTCTTCCGGGCCAATCGGGATGTTGCCATCATACTCGCACTCGCATGCAGCTGCCATGGAGCCGAGGATAGTGGAGACCACGGGGTTGTTGTTCACCAACAGTGACAGCGTGGAGTAAGCGAGCAGGGCGTCGCCTGCGCCTACTGCGTCAACGAGGTTTTTGACAAAAGTATCGATCGTAAAGATTGCGTCAGATGCTTCGCTGACCTTGCTGCGAGACGCCAGAACGCCGCGCGGGCCAAGCTTCATGATGAGGAGCTTGCACTCAGCTTCTTCATAGAGGGCTGATGCCAGCGGTCGTACACCGGAATCCTGGTCTGCCAGAGAGAAGCGTGCTTCGCGCTCGTTGGGTGTGATGAGATCAAAGCCCTTGAACTCGCAGATATTGCCCCAGCGGCTTGCGACCTGACTGTCAGCTACCCGAAGCTTGTCTTCAGGGATGGCTTTTACCAGAGTTGGGATTGTGCGCTTGTTGAAGATGCCGTGGCGGAAGTCGCTGTAGATCACTGCGTCACAGTCGGTATTGGCAACTGCGTCTGAAAGCTCTTTGACGACGGCATCTGAAATCGAAGAGTTGTCCAATGTATCGATCTTCAGGAGCCGGTAGTTACCGACCACTACAGCATTTTTGTTTGTTGTCGGGCGTGTCTTGTCAAAAACAGCCTTGGTTTCAACACCGTGGGCTGCCAACTCTTCAAGCACGAAGTCCTTGTGCTCGTCGTCGCCGAGGACCGTTGAGAATACAACATCCGCCCCGGCCGCACGCACGTGCTCCGCGACGATGCCTGCCCCGCCCACATAGTCCTTCTTATTCTGATACAGCACGCTCATAGTCGGCGTTTTAGTCTGTCCGCCGATCATGGCACACTCAGTATAGCTGTCCACGATGGTGTCACCGAGGATGTGCACGCGCTTGCCGCGCATCTGGAGCAGCGTCTCGCGCAGCGTGTCGAAGGTAATGCCCTCCGCTTCCATCAGCATCAGAAGCTTTTCATTGCTGATGCTGGGCGGGAACGTGTTGATCAGTTCGGATGATGAGTAGACGATATCGCCTGGTGTAAAAACGATCTCGCCACCGTGCCTTGCGAGGACTTCAGCTTCTTCTGCCGTCTTTGCAGGCATGCCGTCGGCTACATATTCGTAGCCTTTTGCGAAGAAGTCGGGCTGGATGATGCCAAGGTTTTCGATCGGCTTGGCATTCTTGTCGATGACCACGTAGTCAACGAAATCAAACGCGGCGAGGTTCACCGCGCGCAGGTTCTGAGGCACGTGCGGGCGAAACTTGCCTTTCTCGATGTGGATGTCAGCCGTCAGGCTCGCTACCAGCATATCGGCTTTGCTGCGAGCATAAAGAAGGTGGCGTACATGCCCGGGATGCACAACATCAAAAACGCCGTGACACATGATGACCTTCTGTTCACGCGGGGCCGGGCCGATGATGTCACGCAACTCTTCCGGCGTCTTGATCTTGTGCCGGTAGCGGTCATACATCTTTGGGTCCATTTTGGGCTCTCGCGTGCTGTCAGTCATAAAGCAAGTCGGTTTCTTTAGTTCATTGGTATTATTGCGTGAACGAGAAGGCTAGTTGCCTTTGCCGTCCATGTATTTGAACCAAGTTTTCGTGGCGTCGGCGATCGAGTCCGGTTCCCACAAGGGTGCGTCGCGCCAGTTTTCGATTTCTTTCACCATACGGGCAACGCCTTCCTCAAAAGGCACCGTCGGCTCCCAGCCAAGATCTGCCCTGATCTTGCTGATGTCCGCATGGGTGCAATCGGGTTCACCCGGGCGTTTGGGCAGATGCACTTTCTCACCACCCAGTATATCAATCAGCTTGTTGATCGGCTGGGGGTTGTCGGCACCCACATTCCATACTTCGCCGCTTTTGTCCGTCTGGGCAGCTGCAAGGAAGGCTCGTGCCACGTCGCTGGCATAGATGAAGTCGCGGGATTGGGTCCCATCGCCGACAACGGTATATGGCTTGCCGGCCAGTTTTTGCTTGAAGAAGACACCAAACACTGCGCCGTAGACACCTGTCGTTCGCACGCGGGTTCCGTAGGCGTTGAAGATGCGAATGGCATTTACCGGCAAGCCATAAACATGGTGCCAATGAAATGCGGCCTGTTCGCCTTGATACTTGGACAGGGCATAGGGATAGTGTGGTTCAATCTTATGATCTTCACGGGTTGGCGTATCCGCTAGTCCGTAGCAAGATGAAGATGCTGCGTACACAAACTTTGAAACCCCCGCTTCGCGGGATGCCTCAAGCACACGTACTGTGCCTTGCACATTGGTGTTCATGTATTCAATTGGTTGCTCAATTGAGGGAACAATGTCGCCAATGCCAGCAAAGTGGAACACATATTTTGCGTTCTCGAAGACCTGCGATCCAGGCTCGATCTCGCGGATGTCTTCCCAGGCTGTTTCCAGGTCCGGATTGTCTTTGTGATGGTTAAGGTTGCGTTCGTGGCCACCTGCCAGGTTATCCAAAACCCGGACCTTGAAGCCGGATTCCAGTAACACATCCACCATGTGGCTGCCGATGAAGCCGGCTCCACCCGTCACAACAGCAATGTCCTTGCTCATGCGGCGTTCTTAGCCTTCAGTGTGCGGACGTTGTAGTACCAGTCATTACTCATCGAGTCGGGCAGTTTGCCTGCGGCGAAGGCGTCGCAGATGTCTGTGATCGCTTCTTCGATGGAGTGGGATGGTTCAAAGCCTAGGACCCGCTTAATCTTGTCGGAATTGATGTGATAGGACCGGTTGTCATCAGACGGCGTGGTGACTATGTCGATCGGAGCTTTCTCCGGGAACTTTGTTTCCACGACTTTCTTCACAAGATCCGCCAAATCACGGATCGACATGTTCTGATAGCCACAGTTGAAGATCTCATTGGCCACCTTCGCATCTTCCGCTGTGAGCAGCGTAAAGACGAGATCGCAATAGTCCTGTACGTGGAGGTTGGGACGAAGTTGGTCGCCCCCGAAAACCGTGATCTTGCCGTTGGTGATCGCATGGTTGGTCAGAATATTGACAGATAGATCAAGACGCGTTCGTGGGGCATAGCCACACACAGTGGCCGGGCGGAAGACAACACCCACGAAATTCTCGTCCGTATGGTCAAACAACCGGGGTTCACACATCCCTTTGTATTTGTTGTACAGGGTCAGTGGGACCAGGGGGTGATCCTCGGTGACATCCGGGCTGTCGGATACTCCGTAGACCGAACTAGACGAGGCGTAAATGAAGCGCCTGACGCCAGCCGCTTTGGCTGCCTTCACCATCGGCTCGAAAGCATCCAGATTGATACTTGTTGAGAGGTTTTCGTCGAGCTCGAAACTGGCATCGTTCGAAATGCAAGCCATGTTGATTACGGCGTCGATACCCTTGAGTTCCTTGCTCAGCTTCTCGGTGTCTCGGATGTCGCCTTCAACAATTTTGAGTGCGGGATTGTCGGTAGGTAGGAACTCGTGACCAAAATACATGATGTCGTAGACGGTCACATTGTGTCCGCGCTCTAGAAGCTGCGGCACGAGCCGACTGCCGACATAGCCGGCACCGCCGGTCACCAATAGGTTCTTGAACTTCATAGCTACAACAATCCTCAAGATTCAGGCTGACATGCACCGCGTCAGGCCCGCGATGATTGCGAGCCTGACAGTAACGCCAGCGGTATAGTCTTTATTCAGCAGCTTTGGTTCCTGCCGCCGTATCAATGGTGTACCCCGCCGCGGTTGCGTCCTTGTAGAACATCTGGACGGTCTCCAGCGAGTATTCAGTGTTGTCCTTGCCGATCAGATTCAGCTTCGCCAGAACGTCATGGCTCACTGTGATGATGTGGCTGCCCGACTCTTCTGCATGATAGATGTTCAACAGTTCGCGCGGGCTTGCCCAAAGCAGCTCCGCTTTCGGGCGTGACTTCAGGATTTCCGCAGCTTCCGTCATCAGGGGAACCGGATCGATGCCGGTATCCGCGATACGTCCGGCAAAGACTGACACAATGGCCGGAGTCTCAGGGTCCAATACCTCTGCAACGGCGCGCACCTGGTCCAGTGTAAAGATGGCGGTGACGTTGACGACCACGCCCTGCTTTGACAGGCGTTCAACACTGGGGACAGCGCTTTCACCTTTGGTGTTCATGATCGGCAGCTTCACGTTCACATTGTCTGCCCAGGATGCAATTTCCAGCGCCTGTGCTTCCATATTGGGAAAGTCGTCCGCGAACACTTCAAAGGACACGGGCCGGTCTTTGATCTTGCCAAGAACCGTCCTGGCAAAGCCTGCATAGTCCTCGATGCCTGCTTTCTTCATCAGGGTGGGGTTGGTCGTAAACCCCTTGATAAGCGGGTTCTCGGCCAGCGCCATCATGCTGTCCAGGTCTGCACCGTCTGCGAAGACTTTGACTTTGAGGTTTTCAATCATGGTGTCGCTTCCTGTTGGTTTGTCTTAACAACGTGCGCGACAGCAATATCCGTCGCGTGAGCCTGTCAGGCGTTGGCCTTTGCTGTTTGTCGTTGATCCGCCGTGGCGGCAGGCCCTTGGTCTATGATCCACTCAACTGCCTGACTGATGTCAGAGCAGGTCTTGTCCATATTGGTAGGCTTTTCCTCGGCGGTGTATCCAAGGTCAAGAAACACGGTTCTGCAACCCGCTGCGACGCCCGCTTGAATGTCGCTTTTGCGATCTCCCACCATGAAACTGGCTGCGAGGTCAATATTGTGCGCTGCCGCCGCTCTGAGCAGCATCCCCGCCTTAGGCTTACGGCATGCACAGTCATCTGATTTGGTGTGAGTGCATGCCATAATCACATCCACACCGGTTCTGGATGCTAGTTCAGAATGCATGGCGTCCAGTGTTTCCGCCGCAATCGCTCCGGCGCCCACGTCTGGCTGGTTGGTCACAACCACTGTCAGAAAACCGGCATTTCTGAGGGCAGCCACGGCTGGGGCCGCCGCCTCGTAAAGTGCGTAGTCTTCCATTGTCTGGGCGGCATAAGACCGTCCGTCGCGAAATATGGGGACTGTTAAGACCCCATCACGGTCAAGGAAAACAGCGCTTTTGCCGTTAGCCAATGTTTTCTTATCCCCATAGCCTGTCTCCGCACATCTGTCGCGACTGGCCCGTTATGCGGCGCTACCAGGTGGTATCGCAGGTCTGCAGGTCCGGATGTGACACAAGGCAATGCCAGACAACCGCTTGAAACGCTTCAGAAATCGGCGTTACGAGTCCGTCATCAGTAGCCGGAATGACCACGACACAGTCTCCTGACTGCGCTGTGTAGCCGGTTGGCTTGCCGACAATGCCAAACACCTTGGCCCCACGTTCCTTCGCAAGGTCGATGGCGCTGATCAAGTTGACGCTCAGATTTCTGCCTTTGTCGCCGCCACCGACCGAGTAGATGAGCAAAGCGTCCTTTTCGTCGAGTCTGCTAACCTTCAACCACTCGGAAAAGACGTGCTCCCAGCCTTCGTCGTTGGTGCGCGCGGTGAGTTCGGACACATTGTCAGTTGGCGCATAGGCTTCGACACCGCACAATTTGCGAAAGTCGTTAACTGCGTGGCCGGCATTTCCTGCACTGCCGCCGACGCCCAGGATGAAAAGCCGTCCACCGCCCTCGCGGGTATCGCGGATGCTTTTTGCCAAGGTATCCACCTTGGCGGCATCGATAGCGCTTGCCGTTTCACCCACGTGTCCAAAGAACGTCCTAACAAATTCAGTCATGCCAATCCTGAGCGCTCGAAAACTGCGAAAAAGCGCGACAAGTGAAGCTTTTAGCTTCCGTCTGCACTTAGTTGGCGCGACTTATACCCTTGAGCTCACCACATCTCAATCATCAATGAGTACTCATGGTGCTAGGGCCATTTGGTCAGTTGCCTTAAAGTCGCTTAGGTGATTCCGTCGACTGTCCTCCCCCGCAAGTTTATCAATAAGTTGTTGATTTAGTTCTGGTTTTTCGGTCTTAGCGTTGGTGGCTTCATTGCGTCTTCTTCACGTCATTACGTCGCTGGATCAAGGAGGTTCTGAGGGCTATCTGCGAAGGCTTGCACCAGCCCTTGTGGAACAGGGAATCAGCCAGCAGGTCGTTTCAATGGTCTCTGGCGGTTTTCACGCCTCTGGATTGCGAGGCGATGGCATCACCGTTAACGAACTTGGAATGCCGCGTGGCATGCCTGATCCGCGTGGCCTATGGAATCTGCGCAACGCCATTATTGGGTTTCGGCCCGATATCGTTCAGGGATGGCTCTATCACGCAAATCTGCTTTCGTTCGCGGCCAGCTGGCTGATCCCGCGACGCCGACGCCCCAGGCTTTCGTGGGGCATCCGCTCTGCTGAGATGGATCAATCGCGCTATGGCTTCGGCCTGAAATTTGCCGTGAGCGCCAGCGCCCGGCTGTCGCCCTATGTCGACCGAATTGTTGCCAACAGCGAGGCTGGCCGGGCTGATCATGTCCGGCTTGGATTCTGTGCAGACCGATTTGATGTTATTGCCAATGGTATCGATACGCATCGTTTCAGGCCCGACGCAGTCAGCCGAAGTGCTGTGCGGGCGGAACTCGGCCTTGCAGATGATGCCCTCCTTGCTGGCGTTTTTGCACGCAACGATCCAATGAAAAATCTCGACCATATCGTGCGTGCGGTAACACAGGTCGATGGGCTGCATACGGTTTTTGCCGGGGTGGATACCGACCAGATGTCCCCAGCAGAGAACTGTGCCTTTGTTGGTGCGCGTTCAGATGTGCCCCGTTTGATGGCAGCGTGTGATTTCACGATTCTAGCGTCGAAGAGCGAAGGATTTCCGAACGTGGTGGCGGAGTCCATGTCCTGCGGTGTTCCGGTCATCGCAGCGGATGTGGGAGACGTGGCTCTTATCCTCGGTAGCTGCGGGCTGGTCGTGATGCCCGAAGACTGGGGTGCTTTGCTTGCAGCCCTAAGGGACTTTGCTGCGCGACCGCAGCAGGAGTTGGAGAGACTTGGCAAAGCGGGCAGGAGCCGCATTGCCACCCAGTTCTCTCTAGAGCGCTCCGTTAAGAACTATGTTGATCTTTACGCTGGTATGGCCTGAGAACGACCGAACCTAGTTGTAGAACGTGCGATACCAATCGATGAAGTTGCCGATGCCCTCGTCAATCGATGTACGGGGTTCAAAGCCCGTGTCGCGGCACAGGGGCTCGATGTCCGCATAGGTCGCAGGCACGTCGCCGGGCTGGAGCGGCAGGAAGTTCTTCTTGGCCTCAAGGCCCAGATGCTTCTCGATGGTTTCGATGAAGGTCATCAGCTCTACCGGCTTGTTGTTGCCGATATTGTAGACCCTGTAGGGCGCGTGGCTTGCGGCCGGGTCGCCCGACAGCGGATCGTAGCTGGGGTTTGCAGCGGGCGGGTTGTCGGCCACGCGGATCACGCCGTCGACGATATCATCAATATAGGTGAAGTCGCGGCGGTGCCTGCCGTGGTTAAAGACATCAATGGGCTCGCCAGCAATGATTCTGCGCGTGAATAGAAACAGGGACATGTCGGGGCGGCCCCACGGGCCATACACGGTGAAAAACCGCAGGCCCGTTGTCGGCAACCCGTAGAGATGTGAGTAGGTATGCGCAACCAGTTCGTTCGACTTCTTAGTGGCTGCATAGAGACTGACCGGGTGGTCCACGCTGTCAGACGTCGCGAAGGGCATCTTCTCATTTGATCCGTAAACGGAGCTTGAGGATGCATAGACGAAGTGATCAACCTTGGCTTCCTTTGCCAGGTCGATCATGTGCTGGAAACCGACAATATTGGCCTGGATGTAGGCGTCCGGATTTTCAATCGAGTACCGCACGCCCGCCTGGGCCGCGAGATGGATGACCTTCTTGATGTCGTGCTGCTCGAAGATGTTGGTCAGGGCGGGTTTGTCTTCCAAAGATGCCTTGTGGAAAGTGAAGCCATTGCGGGATATCAGGCGTTCCAGGCGGGCTTCCTTGAGGCGGACATCGTAATAGTCGTTGAGGTTGTCGAGACCGACGACGGTCTCGCCCCGGTCAAGGAGCACATGGGCTGCGTGAGAACCGATAAAGCCGGCGGCGCCGGTGACGAGCCAAGTCATGATGCGTCCTGTACTGGAAAGGCCAGCCGGTCAAAGCCGGGTGTCAGTGTCGCTGGCGTCAAACGCCCATTTGAGATCAGCCAGAATGCCGTTTGGTTTCAGAAATGCCCTTACGCCCTTGGCGCCCATTTCTTCGAATGCATCATGGGCTACGGCCAGAACGGCTGCGTTGTATGCGCTTTTCTCGGGTGAGGCGATCAAATCCAGGCCGAGTTCCTTGCGGGCTTCGGCGGGGTCCACCCAGGGATCATGCACATCCACTGTAACGCCTCGCTTCTGAAGATAAGAAATCGTGCGGGTGACGAGCGTGTTGCGGATGTCGGGGCAGTTCTCCTTGAACGTCAAGCCAAGTATCAGCACGCGGGATGTGGCCGGAGCAGTTCCCTTGGCGATCATCGCGTCCAGCACCAGCTGGCCCGCGTGATCTCCCATGCCGTCATTAATCCGTCGGCCGGCGAGGATCATTTCGGAATGATGGCCGACTTGCTGTGCCTTATGGGTGAGGTAATAGGGGTCAACGCCGATGCAGTGGCCGCCGACAAGCCCGGGGCGGAACGGCAAGAAATTCCATTTGGTCCCGGCGGCCTCGAGAACCTCTTCTGTGTCGATGCCGAGCCGGGAGAACAGGACGGCGAGTTCGTTGACGAGTGCGATATTGACGTCGCGCTGGGTGTTCTCAATGACCTTGGCTGCTTCGGCCACGCGGATCGACGATGCCTTGAAAGTGCCGGCGGTGATGATGCTGCTGTAAAGCGCGTCGATCAGATTTGCCGCTTCAGGCGTTGAGCCCGATGTGACTTTCTGGATATCCGCCAGCCGGTGCTTCTTGTCGCCGGGATTGATGCGTTCCGGGCTGTAGCCGCAGTAGAAGTCTTCGTTGAATGTGAGGCCGGAGGTTTTTTCCAGAACCGGCATGCAGTGTTCTTCGGTTGCACCGGGAAACACCGTTGATTCATAGACAACGATGTCGCCGCGCTTGAGCACATTGCCGACGGTTTCGCTGGCACGCTCGAGATAGGACAGATCGGGGCGCTTGAAGGCGTCGATCGGTGTGGGGACCGTCACGATGTAGAAATTAGCGTTCGCCAGATCATCCGGGTTTGACGCGAATGTCAGTTGTGAGGCGGCTGCCAGTTCATCCGGCTCCACTTCGCGGGTCTCGTCATGGCCGTTTGTCAAATCGGCAATACGCTTGGAATTGACGTCGAAGGCAATGGTCGGGCGGGACCGGCCAAGGGCAACAGCCACCGGCAGGCCCACATACCCAATGCCGATGACGGCAGGGCGGAGGGTTGAAGTATCTGCCGGAAGCTTGGCTCGTGTCGCCATCGTGGCGTCCTGCTGGCGGGTTCGCTGATCGGTCTGCTGTCTTTGCAAGGGCTGCTGGAAAAAAGCAAGTCCGGAGCCTTTGTGATGGTGAATATGCCGGGCCTTGGGCTGAGAGCAGTGCCGGGAGCCCCGGCACGCTTGCCGGGGGGCGGATTGCCCGTTAAGTGCTTGCGGAGTTTTCCGCCATTCTGGCCGCCAGATGAGAATGCCCCATGAGTGATCCGATTGCCTTTATCGATCTTGCCGCCCAGCAAAGGCGCATCCGCGACAGGGTGGATGCTGCTGTCGCGCGGGTGCTGGATCATGGGATGTATATAAACGGCCCCGAGATCACCGAGCTTGAGGGGCAACTGGGTGCCTTCAGCGGCTGTGAGCACGTGGTCGGTTGCGCGAGCGGCACCGATGCGCTGGGGCTGGTGCTGATGGCGCGCGGGTTGCGGCCGGGCGACGCGGTGTTTGTCCCGGCCTTTACTTTCATTGCCACGGGTGAGGCTGTGGCCTGGCTCGGCGCGACGCCGGTGTTTGTGGATGTGGATCCCAAGACGTTCAACATCGACCCGAAGCACCTCGAAGCTTCCATTGCGTCGGCAAGGGAGCAGGGCTTGCGCCCGGCCTGTGTGATCGCGGTTGATCTGTTCGGTCAGCCTGCGGATTACCCTGCGCTGCGTGATGTCTGCGATGCAGAAGGGCTTTTCCTTCTGGCGGATGCGGCGCAGAGCTATGGGGGCGCGCTCGCCGGCAAGCGGGTAGGGTCTCTGGGCGACGCGGCGACGACGAGTTTTTTTCCGGCCAAGCCGCTTGGGTGTTACGGAGACGGCGGCGCAGTGTTCACTGATGATGCCGATATGGCGGATCATCTGCGGTCCCTACGCAATCATGGAGCGGGTGCGGATCGCTTTGACAATGTGCGCATTGGCATGAATGGGCGGCTTGATACCATTCAGGCGGCTGTATTGATCGAGAAGCTGGCAATATTCGAAGACGAGCTGGACGCGCGGCAGCGCGTTGCGGAACGGTACAATGCCGCTCTCGAGGACGTGGCGACAGTGCCATATGTGGGGAACGCCGCAGCGTCAGCCTGGGCGCAATACACGCTGCGGGTTGGTAATCGGGATCAAGTTCGCGCCCGGTGTCAGGACGCGGGCATTCCGACGCAGGTTTACTACCCGATCCCGCTACACCGGCAGACGGCGTACAAGCACTATCCGACCGGCCCCGGCGGGTTGCCGGTATGTGATGCATTGGCAGCGGACGTGTTGAGCCTGCCCATGCATCCCTATCTGGATGAGGCAACCCAGGACCGCATCATTGCGGGCGTGCGAAAAGCGATCGGTAGCTAGGTCCGCACGCCAAGCGCCGCATAGGTCTCGAGAACAGCTTCCACAACAGCCTCGTTGGAATGGCCCTTGGAGACAAACTCCCGGCCTGCTGCCCCCATGCTTTTTCTGAGGGCCGCGTCGGTGATGAGGCGCCGCAACGCTGCTGCAAGCCCTGTGGCATCGCGAATCGGCGCGAGCAGGCCGGTTTCGCCGTCAATGATGGCGTCGCGGCATCCAGGCACATCTGTCGTTACGCAGGGCAGCCCGCAGGCGGCGGCTTCAAGCAAAGCCTTGGGCAACCCCTCGCGATAGGATGGCAGGCAGGCAATGTGACTGGCGCGGTAAAGGGCAGCCACGTCGTCGACCTGACCGAGCCAGGTCACTACGCCTTCGTCTTCCCACTGGCGCAACTCTGTGTCCTCAATGGCCGTCCGGTTAGCGGGGTCGAGGCTGCCGGCCAGAATGAATCTGGTGTTCAGGCCTTCGCCGGTTAGCTGCCGGGCCGCTTGTGTGAACTCGCGTACGCCCTTGTCTGCAAGCATCCGTGCGGCCAGAACGATCTGGATTGGTGGTTCGGCATGAGATGGCGGTGGCGCGAAGCGTGTCAGGTCCACCCCTGACCCGGGGATCAGCCGGATGCGGGATGCAGCCACTCCGAAGGTATCGGTAACAAGCGCTTCGTCATCCGGGTTCTGAACGATGGCTATCTGCCGCTTACCACCCAGTGACAGACGCAAGGCGGCTGTGAGGCCCGTGCGGATGATCTTTTCCCGGAAACCCTGACCGAGGAAGAAGGAGCCAACGCCGGTGATGGACATGACGGTTGCCTGCCGCCGCCACCGGGAAATCAGGGCAGCGTAGAGAGCCGGTTTGAGGGTAAAGGCGTGAACGATGTCAGGCTGGAGGCTGCCCACAAGTGCGTTCAGGCTCGCAAGTGTTTTGAGCTCACGGGCCGGTGACGCAAAGCTACGGGCAAGGGGCCAAGGATGAAAAGTGAAGCCGTCATCGTCCATTTTCCGGGCTTTTTCAGCCTCGTTGATGGCCACATGCACGTCCCATCCTGCCTTTTGCGCAGCTCGGGCGATGGGCAGACGATGGTTATAGAAGCTGTCGAGCTGGTTGGCGGCCAGGAGCAGTTTGCGCGTCATATCTGCCAGTGCTCCCGCCAGGCTTGCAGCATCAGGATGGTCCAGAGCTGGTTGGCCAGATTTTCCCGCCCGGAGATATGTCTTTCCCAGGCACTGCGGATCGGGGCTGCCGTGAGCAGGCTGTCGGCCTCTAGCCGATCTGGGGCGAGCAAACCCTCTGCCCAGTCGCGCAGAGGACCGCGCAGCCAGGACCCGATAGGGACGCCAAACCCCTGTTTGGGCCGCTCCATGAGGCCGGGTGGCAGGCGGTTGGCCAGTATCTCGTGCAACAGCCATTTGCCCTTACCGTCGCGCAGTTTGAGGTTTTCAGGCAGGGTCCACGCATATTCGTACAAGCGCCTGTCCAGCAGGGGGCTTCGGACTTCAAGGCTGACGGCCATGGACGCACGGTCCACCTTGTGCAGAGGGTCGGTCGGCAGGTAGTGCAGATAATCCCCCAGCATCATGTCGCCCGCGAGGGTTGGCATGGGTGCATTCCGGGTCAACGGGGTAATGTGACCTGTGTGACTGTGACCGGTATCACTGCGAACAATCTGGGCAGGATTCTGCCAGACGGATTGGAAGAAGAGATACAGGGCCTCAGGAGTTTCCGCATCAAGGGCACCCGCAAGCTTGAACAGTCGGTCGCCCGCTTGTGGCTGGCCCAGAGGTTTCAGGACACGGTCCCAGAGATGCGGTGGCAGCACGCGTGCCATAGCACTGGCGACGCGGCGCAGAGCGAGCGGCCACTGGTGCAGGGTAGCAGCCAATCGCTGGGCGTGGACGTGCCGATTATAGCCGCCAAAGACCTCATCACCCCCATCACCCGACAAAGCAACCGTGACACGAGACCGTGCGAACTTGCTGATGAGATAGGTGGGGATTTGCGATGAGTCCGCGAAGGGTTCTGAATAGATCTTCGGAAGGTCGGGAATGACATCGCGGGCATCGGCGTCGGAAAGATAGATTTCGTGGTGGTCAGTCCCGAGAGCTTTCGCCACCTTGGCGGCGTGTTCCGCCTCGTTGTATCCCGCTTCCGAAAAGCCAATGGTGTAGGTCTCGACAGGTCGCACAGCCTGCTCGCACATCATGGCAACGACGCAGGTGGAATCAATGCCGCCTGACAGGAAGGCTCCTACCGGAACGTCGGCAATCATGCGTTCTGCCGTGGCCTTGCTCAGCAGGTCAGTGACATGTGCCACGGCCTCCCGAGGGCTTGTTGGTGTAGATGCCTGTTGGCCCGCATGCGCAATCGCTCCGGCCCCCCAGTAGGCTGGGGCTGAAGCAATGGCGATGCCTATGTCTTCCGGTGGGTGTGCTGGATCTACGGTGATGCTGGTGGCCGGGGGCAACTGCCAGGTGTCCTTCAGGATCGAGCCCGGGGCGGGTACGGCCATGAAGCGAAGATATTGTGCCACTGTGGCGGGGTTGAGGGCGCGAGAGATATCCGAGCGCGCGAGCAATCCGCCCAGTTCCGACGCAAACGCAAGCCCGGATCGGGTACGGGCAATGTAAAGCGGTTTTTTTCCGGCGCGGTCGCGGGCGAGCGTTAGGCGCTGGTCCTGGCGGTCCCACAAGGCAAAGGCAAACATGCCGTTGATGCGTTCAAGTGCGTCATGAATGCCCCATTGCTCAAAGGCAGCCAGTAGTACTTCCGTGTCCGAGTGGCCTTTAAACCGGTGGCTTGCACCGGACAATTCTGCGGCGAGTCTTTCGTGACCATAAATCTCGCCATTGTAGACGATGACGTAGCGGTCAGAGTGAGAGGTCATGGGCTGCGCCCCGGAAGGCGACAAATCAATGACGGAGAGCCTCCGATGTCCCAGAAAAACACCTGCCTCATGGTCGATCCATGTGCCTGATGCATCCGGTCCCCTATGCGTCAGGGCATTGCACATGGCATCCAGTAGCGCTTCCTGAGGCATGGTTGCCTCATCGAAGCGGGGAGTGAATGAAATGTGGCCGGCGATGCCGCACATCTTGACCTCTCGGTGTTTGTGCCTCGCGCTGGCACGGCGCTTGGCTAGGCTGGTTTCATGGGCAGGTAGTGGATCGGCGTGTGATCGCCTTACTTCTCCCTTTGCCTTGCTGGCAAAGCTCGTGTATACCCTCGCGACTTGATGTGGCCCGGCGCTGGAAACGGCGGCTCGGGCCGTATGATTTTCCGGCACTCTGGCGCGCTTTTTGGTCCCTTGGGGCGGCGCGACAGTGGCAGAACCACACTGAGGCAGATACCCATGGCGGTCCCCAAAAGTAAAGTCACCAAGGCCCGGCGGGGCTGGCGTCGCAGCCATCATGCCCTTGGACAGCCGGCCTATGTCGAAAACCCGGATTCCGGCGAGCTTCACCGTCCGCACCACATCGACCTGAAGAGCGGCATGTATCGCGGCCGTCAGGTGCTGGAGCCGAAAGACGACGCATAAAGCGCGGTTTTCCTGAGCTTTCTGCCATACCGGCAGCGAAAAAGGGCCCTCTCCGAGGGCCCTTTTCTTGTTTTGTTCTGCACTTTCCGGTGATGCGGCAGCGTCACGGGCGTGCCGCATTTTAACTTTACCTCTTTGATCCACGCGAGGGTTTCCGGCCGCTTGTGGTACGTATCGCCACGGGGCCATTCACATTCGGGCGCGTCGCGGGATTTCCGGCCTGAACCGGACCGCAGACAACCGCCCTGACACCAAGGATCCGGGGGTCACATGCTGTCTCATATCCCGCTGCTGCTTCTGCTGCTCATCGCCTACTTCGTCGTCGTCTTCTTTACCGGGCCTGACCTCGGGTCGACGCTGTTCTCGCTCGACATGATGTCCGGGGCGGTCTGGACCTTCACGGTCGCGGACCTCTTCCTTGTGGTCGGTCTGATCCTGCTCTTTGTCGAGATCGTGCGCGCAACCGGCACCTCCCAGAGCTCGATCATCAATCACGGACTGTCGATGCTGGTGTTCGTGCTGTGTCTGGTGGCGTTCATCGTTGTTCCGGAGGCCGCCACGTCCACCTTCTTCTTCATCACGGCGCTGGCGCTTGTTGATGTGGTTGCGGGCTTCTCGGTAACCATCACGACCGCGCGGCGTGACTTTGCCGTCGGCGAGTAACGCCGACCTCGACGCCTAGACCTTTTCGCTTGCCCAGGCGTCATCCAGCGCCTGGGCAAGTCTTTTTGTGACCGGGCCCCGAGCCAGGGACACACCGTCGATGGCGGTGACCGGGCAGATGCCCCACAGGCTGTTGGTGAGGAAGACCTCATCTGCCGAGATGAGATCGTCGCGGCTGATGGGTGTCTGCGACATGGTCAGACCCCCAGCTTCCGCCAGCGCCACGACATCATTGCGGGTGATCCCGGCACGAATGGCACCGTCGTCCGGCGGCGTTGTCACCTGCTCACCATGCATGACAAAGACATTGCCAATGCTGGCGCAGGCGATGCCGCCGTCGGCGGACCGCATCAGTGCTTCATCACATCCGGCGGCATCGGCTTCCATGCGCGCCATCACATTGTCGGTGTAGTTCAGGGTCTTGAGCGGGCTTGCGGGGCTCGTGGCCAGCTTGCGGACGGAGCTGACCGTCACCGTGAGGCTTTCGGGCGGTGGCGGTGCCGGCGCTGCAGATATCATCAGCGTTGGCGCCGGCGATTGCGGCAGGGCCAGACCACGCTGTCCGGGTCCGCGGGTCAGGGTCATGCGCAAAGACGCCCGCTCAGCCGTCAACAAGCCGTTGGCCTCAAGCGTCTCCCGCGCTGCGGCGCGCAGCGTGCGCGTCTCGAAGGGCAGGGGGATGCGCATGACGCCCGCGCCTTCGGCGAGCCGCATGATGTGCCGGTCGAGGCGGACGATGCGGCCGTCTCTGGCCAGCAGCGTCTCGAACAACCCGTCCGCGAGCAGCAGGCCGCGATCTGCGGTTGAAATGGCTGCCTCGTCGGCGGGCAGCAGGTCGCCGTTGATCCAGATGCGTCCTGACGACACCAGCGCCTCCTATTGCCCGGCCTTGGCGAATGGGGCTGCTGTAAGCGAAAGGAAGTTGCCGATCAGCGCATGGCCGTGCTCCGTGAGCACGCTTTCGGGATGGAACTGGACCCCGAAGACCGGTGCTGAGACATGGGCAACGGCCATGGGCACTGTGGGATCGTCTTCAAGCTGCGCAGTCACGGCCAGGCTCGCAGGGACTTCCCCGGTGGCGATGAGCGAGTGATAGCGCCCGACTTCCATCGGCGACGGCAGGCCCTCAAAGAGCCCGCTTTCGGCATGGGTGATGGTTGAGGCGCGCCCGTGGACCGGCGCGTCGGCGCGGCCGATGCTGCCGCCGCAGGCCGCGACGACGCACTGATGTCCAAGACAGACGCCCAGCAGGGGGACACCGGTTTCTACCGCTGCTCTGGCGAGCTTGGTCGAAATCCCCGCTTCATCCGGGCCGCAGGGGCCGGGCGATATGATGATGCCTGAGGGATGGGTGCTGAGAACCTCGTCCACGCTCACGGTGTCATTGCGGTGGACGCGCACGGGCTGTCCAAGCTCGCGGACATAGCGGGCCAGATTGAAGACGAAGCTGTCATAGTTGTCGATGACGGTGATCATCGTGGGGCCTGCCCGGTCAGCGCCGCCACCATGGCGCTGGCCTTGATGATCGTCTCTTCGTATTCGTCGTCGGGGTCGCTGTCGGCAACGATGCCGCCGCCGGCGTGATATGACACTTCCCCGTTCTGAATGGTCAGGGTGCGGATGGATATGGAGGTGTCCATGGCGCCGTCGAGTCCGACGAATCCGATGGACCCGCAATAGGCGCCGCGCGGGCCCGGTTCCTCCCCGGCGATGATCTCCATGGCATGCACCTTCGGCGCGCCCGTGATCGAGCCGCCGGGAAAACTTGCCGCCAGACAGTCGAGGGCGGTGGCGTCGTCGCGCAGCTGACCGGTCACGGTCGAGATCAGGTGATGCACGTTGGCGAAGGAGTGCAATTCGCACAGGGCTTCGACCCTGACCGAATGGTCACGGCAGGTGCGCGACAGGTCGTTGCGCAGGAGATCGACGATCATCACATTCTCGGCCCGGTCCTTGCGGCTCGAGAGCAGGTCCTGCGCAAGCGCTGCATCGTCCTGCGTGGTCGTGCCGCGCGGGCGCGTGCCCTTGATGGGCTCGGTCTGAACATGACCGGACGCCGTCACGCGGAGGAACCGCTCCGGCGAGGACGAGACAATGGCACGGTCGGGAAGAGAAAGATGTGCGGCGAAGGGCGCGGGTGTATCTCCGGCAAGGCGGCGGTAGACATCGAAAGCTGAGAGACCCGCCGGCAGTGTGGCGTCGAAACGCTGCGCGAGATTGGCCTGGAAGATGTCGCCCGCATGGATGAGGTCGATCACACGGGCCACGGCGGCGCGATAACCGTCCGGTGTGACCGTCGGTGAGATGCTGGGACACCACAGATCCGGCGGCGCCGGTGCCGTGACGCTGTCTTCTACCAGCTGCCGCAAGCGTGCGCGTTTGCTTCTGGTCGCGGCCGTGTCCCAGGGGGACAGGAGAAGTGCCTCGTTGCGTCCGGCCGGAAAGGCGAGGACCGCATCGTAGAAACCCACGGTGAGAACCGGTGTATCCGGATCAAGCTGATCCGGCGCCGGCAGGCGTTCCAGATCGTGTGCCAGCTCATAGGCAAGGAACCCGGCGGCACCTCCTGCAAACGGCACGGGCAACGGCCCTGCCACAAAGGCATTGGCGTTGGCCCATGCCTCAAGCGCTGTTTGCAGACCGGCAAATGCCGTGCCGGGACGGGCTGCGTCCAGGTTGCCGAAGGTGACGGTATGGGTTTCGGCGGGGTCGAGCAGGATGTATGCGACGTCGCCGGAGGCCTGCCAGTCGAGGAGTTGCGCGAACGGGTCTGCCGCGACGGGCGCAAACACGTCCCGGGGTGTGATGCCGTGAGGCAGACACACGGTTTCGCAGACGGCCGTTGCGGCATCCGCAGCAGGGGCCGTGTGATCGCGCTTATGGGCAAGCGGCAGGGTCAGCTTGTCACTCCGGGTTATGGGCGCACGGGTGAGGGCAGGCACACCCCTTCCGCCTTGCTTTCGCAGGGTACAGTTGCTTTGGTGCTGGCGAACAGTACCGCATTTAAGGGATGCGCGGCGCATGTCCATGGGTGACCAGCCATGCACGCGCCGTATGCCATTCCACCAGAACGACGCCAGGGAGGGCGCGGACCATGAGCGATGCATTCCAGAAGAACCTTCTCAAGGACAAGGTGGCATTTTTCGCCGGTGCGTCGTCGGGCATCAATCTGGGCGTGGCGCAGCGCTTCGCCGCCGAGGGCGCCAAGGTGGTGCTGATTTCGCGCAGCCATGAGAAGATTCAGGACGCGGTCAAGACGATCACCGACGAGGGGGGCACGGCTTTCGGCATGGCGTGCGACGTGCGTGACTTCCAGAGCGTCGACGGCGCCCTGCGCAAGGCCAAGGAAGAGTATGGCGAGATCGACTTCGTGCTCTCCGGTGCAGCGGGCAACTTCGTGGCACCGGCACTCGGCATGTCGTCCAACGGGTTCAAGGTCGTGGTCGATATTGACCTGATCGGAACCTTCCATGTGTTCCGCGCCTGCTTCCCCTATCTAAAGCGCCCGGGCGCGTCGCTCGTGGCCATCACGGCGCCGCAGGCGGTGCAGCCGGCGATGTTCCAGGCGCATGTGTGTGCAGCCAAGGCGGGCATCAACATGCTCGTCAAATGCCTCGGCCTTGAATGGGGCCCGGGCGGCGTGCGGGTCAATGCCGTGTCGCCGGGACCCATCGCCGATACCGAAGGCATGCGCCGTCTGGCGCCGACGCCGGAAGCGGAAGAAGCGATCATCAGTTCGATCGCGCTGCGCGGCTACGGCACCAAGACCGACATTGCCGAGACCTGCATTTGGTTGTCGAGCGAAGCCTCGCGCTATGTGACCGGCACGATCATCGACTGTGATGGCGGCACGACGCTGGGCAACGCACGTGGGGATGCGATCGGCGAGCTGGGTGACCAGGTTCCCGACTTCACGAAGTAGGCAAGTGATGGCAATCGATCCTGTCAGCTTCGAGACCGTTGGCTATGCCGTTGCGGACCATGTGGTGACGATCACCCTCAACCGACCGCAGCGGCGCAACGCGCTCAACCGGCAGGCCTATGACGAGCTTGAGCAGGCCTTTCGCGCGGCACAGGCGGATCCTGACATTCGCTGCGTTGTGCTGACCGGTGCCGACCCCGCCTTCTGCGCCGGGGAAGACGTGAAGGAGATGATGACTGGTGACCAGAAGGACGCAAGCATCGCGCGCCTGACATCAGTGCGTCCTAAGCCGACCCCGGCGGCCATGGCGGTGCTCGACTGCGACCGTCCGGTCATTGCGGCGGTCAATGGTCCGGCTGTGGGGTGGGGCATGGAGCTGGCGCTGTTTGCGGACATCCGGATCGGCTCCGAGCGGGCACAGCTGGGCGAGATCTTCATCAAGCGCGGGCTGATCTCCGACATCGGCGGCCTGGGGCGTCTGCCGGCGCTGGTGGGGCCATCAAAGGCCGCCGAACTTCTGTTCACCGGCGATGTGATCGACGCGCAGGAAGCTGAACGCATCGGCATCCTGAGCCGTGTTGTGCCCCATGACACGCTCATGGATGAAGCGCTGACGCTTGCAGCACGCATTGCCGAGAACGCGCCGCTCGCCCTGCGCTACATGAAAGAGGGATTGCGTCTTTCGGCAGCACAGGACTATCAGGCGCTGGGGGGCTGGGTTTCCGGCACGCTGGGGCGTCTGTTCCAGACCGAGGATCATGCGGAAGGGGTGCAGAGCTTTCTCGAAAAGCGTGCGCCCCGCTTCAAGGGACGCTAGGACCTGTTCCCATGGCACTCTTCTTCGATCAGGCATGGTTCACCAACCGGCTCAATGAGCTGGGCAAGACGCCAAATGACCTTGCCGAGGCGATGAACCTGCCACTGATCGACCTTGCCGCCGTGTGGAAGGACCAGCGCGAGCTGTCCGTCGACGAAGTGCGGGCGATGGCGGCGTTTCTCGACACGCCGGTGGAAGACGTGGCCTCCCATGCCGGCATCTCAACACCGGTACCGCGCGCGACATCGGATGTGCCGGCGCCAGAGGGTGCCGATCTGGGGCCCGTCCTCGACCGGCTGGACGAGATGGCCCATCGTCTGGACCGGTTGGAACGGATGGTCGGCGACATCAAGGCGCTGCTACTGGATCAACGGCTGACGGGAGAGGCCGCATTTTCTCCCGCGACGACGGGCAATGAGGATACGTAGGTTATGGGAAATGCAATGCCGGCGCTCTTTGCCGGGCTGTTTCTGGGAGCAGGCATCTATGCGGCGCTGCAGGTGCGCTCGGCAGCCGTAGGCGGCCACATCTTCTGGATGGTCGGGATCATGAGTTTCGCTGTGGGGGGGCTGTTCGCGGCGTTGCGCCTGTTCATCCCCGGCGTCGAACAGATCTATGTGTCGGTGCTGATGTTCTGCATCTCGGTGGGACTGGGTGCGATCCTGATCGGTGCCGTTGCCCATCTGGTGCGGCCGATGCCGGACCGGTGGACGACCGTCGCGCTGGCCATTCCGGTCGTTGTTTACGTGGTCGCGGTCCTGTCGAACCAGATCCATTTTGCGGCCTTCGTGCAGATCATCGTGCTGATCGGCATGACGGGTCTGGCGGCATGGAAGTTTGAAGACTTCCCGCGTGCCTCGATCTGGCTCATTGCAGCGGCTCTCAGCTTTGCACTGCTGCCGCCGCTGCTGATGCGCATCGCACCGGGACTCGGCCTCAGCTTCAATGATGTGGGCCACCTCGCCATGGCGATTGGTGTGCTGTCGCTGGTGCAGGTGGTGAAGGCGCGCGGTGTCTCCGGTGGCGGGGCCGCGGGCAATGCGTGACTTCCAGCTGCCCGGGCGGTCCACCGTTCACAGCCTCAACGGCATGTGCGCGTCGTCGCATCCGCAGGCGTCGCTGACCGCTGTCGACATTCTGAAGCGCGGCGGTAATGCGGTGGATGCCGCCATTGCTGCAAGCGCAGTGCTCGCGGTCATCGAACCGATGATGACCGGGATTGGTGGCGATTGTTTCGTGCTGTTCGCGCCTAAGGGCAGCAGCGAGGTGATCGGCCTCAACGGGTCCGGCCGCGCCCCGGCGGCTGCCACACGCGCGTACTTCACCGATCAGGGTCTCAGCGAGATCGGGGTGACGTCCGTGCATTCGATCAGTGTGCCCGGCGCGGTTGATGCCTGGGCCAAACTGCTGGCCGACCACGGCAGCATGGGCATGGACGAAGTTCTGGCGCCGGCGATTGCCTTCGCGGAAGAGGGCTGGGCGCTGTCGCCGCGCATCGCCATCGACTGGCTGTTCATGGTGCCGCAGCTCAAGAACGATCCGGATATCGCGGCGCTTTACCTGCGCGACGGCAGGGCGCCGGAGATTGGCAGCATCTGGCGCAGCCCTGCACTCGGGCGCACGCTGCGGGCCATCGCCAAGAAGGGACGTGCCGGGTTTTACGAAGGCGAGATCGCCGAACAGATGGTCGCGACGCTCCAGGCCAAGGGCGGTCTGCACACGCTTGAGGACTTTGCCAACACGTCGGCAGACTACGTGACGCCGATCTCGACGACCTACAAGGATCGCCAGCTGCTGGAGATCCCGCCCAACGGCCAGGGCATCACGGCGCTGATTGCTCTCAATATCATCGAGCGGCTGGGCCTTGATGGTCTTGATCCGCGCGGGGTTGATCGCGTGCATCTGCAGGTCGAAGCGGCGCGCCAGGCCTATGCGGCGCGCGATGCCTATGTGGCGGACATGGATCAGGCAGAGGTGCCGGTGGCACATCTCCTGTCAGATGCGTTTGCCGACGAGATGGCGGGCCGTATTGATCCGGCCAGAGTGGCTGACCTGGGTGTGGCCGGGGACAATCCGCACAAGGACACGACCTATCTCACGGTCGTCGACAAGGACCGCAATGCCGTCTCTTTCATCAATTCTCTGTTTCAGGGGTTTGGGTCGAACATCGCCGACGAGACAACCGGCGTTGTGTTCCAGAACCGGGCGGCGGGCTTCGTGCTGGAAGAAGGCCACCCCAACTGTATCGCGCCCAACAAACGGCCCATGCACACGATCATTCCGGCGATGCTGACGCGGAACGACAGGGCGGTGATGTCCTTTGGAGTCATGGGTGGCCACTACCAGCCCATGGGACACGTACAGGTGATGCTCAACATGCTCACCTATGGCATGGACATTCAGGAAGCGATCGACTTCCCTCGCTTCCTGACCGAGGGCGGTGTCCTGAATGTCGAGCGCGGGCTGCCTGACGCCGCCCTTGCCGGTCTCGCCGCACATGGCCATCAGGTGAAGGAAGCGGTGCCGCCGTTCGGCGGTGGACAGGGCATCGTCATCGACTGGGAGAACGGCACGCTGACCGGGGGCTCCGATCCGCGCAAGGATGGCGCCGCCATCGGCTACTGATGATGTGATCTGACGTATCTGTCAGCGGGCGGGATCAGGCAACCTGGTTTGCCAGGCGGCCGGCAGCGGGTGCGCTATGCAGATTTGCTGCCCGCGCATATGCAGAATTGCCCTTGCAGATTTCCGACGCGGGATTGCCCGGGAGAGTGTGCCAATTCGGGACTTCCCGCCACAGGACACGGGCCGGGCTCATGCGCGCTGCCGGTGCCTTGCGGGCAGTCCTGGCGGGCACAGTGTCGCCGGCTGAGGATTTCTGCGGGTTTTCGGACACACCATGCGCCGGCGCGACCGCGTTTACGCGGGTCGGCAGGTGAACAAATCTGGTGCGGCCAATTCTCATACTTCGTTAAGAAGCAAGGCCGGTGCCAGCCTGCCGCCAACTGTTGAAAGCGGCTGACAAGGCGCCGTTAACCGCAAGTGTTTCGTCTTTTTTAAGGGCTGCGTGTCACTTTTCGGAAATCTCGTTTGAAAGGTGGATGGCCAGGAAGGGTGTCCGGCTGACGAGCGGGGCCGGGTTTGCGGGGCGTGTTTGTGTGTATCCCGCACGCAGGCGAAGACAGGGGCGCTTGACGTGACGATGCGAGATTTGAACCGCGACGCAGCAAGAATGGCTGCAGCAGGTGAAGCAGGGACCGGGCCGGCATCCTTCGGGGCGCAGCCGGATCATGCGGCGCATACCACGGCGCTGAGCGCTGCCGGCATTGCCATCTATGAATGGGATATCCAGAACGACGCGCTCTCCTGGGGCGGCGGCGTCGGTACGCTGTTTGCCGTCCATGAGGATGCGAATGGTCACGCCGACATGCTGGCGACCGGCCGCAGCTATGCGCGCTTCATTGATCCCGACGCCGGTGTCTCCCGCTATGACGCGGTGATGACCAGCGACAAGACCGATCGCGGCGATGGCGTTCCCTTCAAATGCGAATATGCGCTTAGCATCCCCGGCCGCGACGAAAGCGTGTGGCTGGAAGATTCAGGCTCCTGGTATGTGGGCAGCAACGGACGCCCGGGCCGGGTGGTCGGCACGGTGCGCGACATCACCGCGCGCAAGACCAATGAGCGCCGCCTCGCCTATCTGGCCCAGTACGACGAACTCACCGGCAACGTGAACCGCGCGCATCTGCGCGAGCTTCTGTCCCAGACGATTGCGTACAGCGAGCGGTTTGACCGGGATGCTGCCTTCCTGATGGCCGGTATCGACAATCTGGCACTGATCAATGACGCCTATGGCTTCGACATCGCCGACCAGGTGATCGTGGCGGTGTCCAAGCGCCTCAAGTCGCAGCTGCGTCAGAGCGACATTCTCGGCCGTGTCTCCGGCAACAAGTTCGGGATCGTGCTTGGCAACTGCGGTGAATCCGAAATGGCCTTCACTGCCGAACGTCTGATGGAAGCGGTGCGCGAGACAGTTATCGACACGGGCTCGGGTCCGGTGTCTGCAACCGTGTCCGTCGGGTGTGTCGCCATTCCCCGCTGCGCGCGCAGTGCGACGGAAGCGCTGGCCCGTGCGGAAGAAATCCTCGACGCCGCAAAGGCCACACGCCGCGGCACCTATGCGATCTATCAGCTGTCCGAGCAGCGCGAGTCGCGCCGCCGGCGCAATGTGCAGATCGCTGACCAGATTGTTTCGGCCCTCAATGAGGACCGCTTCTGCCTCGCCTATCAGCCAATCGTGTCGTCCAAGACCGGCGAGGCGGATATTCATGAATGCCTGCTGCGCATGGTGCGTCACGACGGCGAAGTCGTGTCTGCCGGTGAGTTCATTCCCGTGGCCGAGAAACTCGGTCTCGTGCGGATGATCGACCGCCGCGTGCTGGAGCTTGCAGTCCGCACTCTGGAAGATCACCCGCAAGCGACCCTCGCCATCAACGTCTCCGGCATGACGGTGACCGATCAGGCCTGGATCAACAGCATGATGGGCTTCATCCGCAACCGTCATGATCTTGCTTCGCGCCTGATCGTAGAGATCACCGAGACGGTGGCTCTGCATGAACTCGAAGAATCAGCGCGCTTCGTGCGCGAGCTGCGCGACCTCGGCTGCCGCGTGGCGATTGACGATTTCGGCGCCGGCTACACGTCGTTCCGCAACCTGAAGGCGCTGGACGTGGACATGGTCAAGATCGACGGGTCCTTCATCAAGGGGCTTGTGCGCAACCGCGACGACCAGCTGTTCGTCCAGACGCTTGTGCATCTGGCCAAGAACTTCAGCCTGCCGGTGGTGGCTGAATGGGTCGGCAATGAAGATGAAGTGACGCTGCTGCGCGCCTATGGCGTGGAGTACCTGCAGGGCTTCTATCTTGGCGAACCGGTGGTGACGCCGCCGTGGAAGAGCCGGTCCACCGACATGGCGGGCCGAGAAACCGCCTAACGCCGTTTCTGCTTTTACTTCTTTTTCTTGGGCGCCAGCTCGTCGAGCTGCTGCTGCATTTCTTCCATCTGCTTCTGCAGGCGGGCGATCTTCTTTTCCGGGTCCTCGGCCTTTGCCGGGGCGGCCTCTTTCTCTTCTTCGGATGAGGCGAACGGATTGAGCATCCGCACCGCACCTTCGAGCGCCGCCACGTTCTCGCGCACCTGTTCCTCGATCGCGGTGATGCGTTCCTCGCCGACTGCGCTGGCCAGGCGGCTGCGTGCCTTTTCCTGCTCCTTGGCGAAATTCTCGAGGCTCAGTTCAAGGAAGCTCGGCACGACGTTCTGCAGGCTGTCGCCATAGAACTTGATCAGCTGGCGCATGAAGCGGATTGGCAGCAGGTTCTGGCCGCCCTTGGCTTCTTCCTCGAAGATGATCTGGGTGAGGACCGAGCGGGTAATGTCCTCGCTGGTCTTGGCGTCGATCACCACGAAGTCCTGGTTCTGCTTCACCATGTCGGCCAGATGATCCAGCGTCACATAGCTCGACGTCGCCGTGTTGTAGAGACGGCGGTTCGCATACTTCTTGATGGTGATCGGCTCGTTGCCGGAAGACCGCTTCTTAGCCACGTTGTCGTGTTTCCGTCGGTTTGATGGACCCAGATTGGTGATGCCGGTGCATATGCATGCGCGAGTCACGCCCGGCCTGACCTGAACGCACATTGTCGCGTAGCCATGCTGCAATGCGCAAGTGCAGTTGCGAGCAGGCATCCGCATATTTGCTGCGATTGCGAGATGGTCTCAGAGCCGGAACAACAGCGCGCGGGTGATGTGGTCGAAAAACGCCAGCATTCTGCCGAAAACCGGGCGCTGCTACTCAGGTGACGCCGCTGGTGCCGGGTCTATGGTGCCGGTGGTGGTTTCGGCGTCCGCTGCTTCGCGGGCGGCCAGCAGCGCCTCATATTCCGCGTCCCGGTCACGGCGGCCGATATTCGGATGTATCCAGCTGTCCACCGGCCCCACATCCACATGCACATAGGGCGTGCGGGTGGGGTAGTAGCCGGCGCCGCCGCGGTTGAGTTCGCGGGCGGCGTAATAGACCGCGTCGGGACGGCCGAAATCCTGGGTGATGTCGATCGCCATGCCAAGCTTATGGAACGACCCGGGATCAACCGCTGTTGATCTGGCGGCGAGCCACGCATTGGTGCGCTCGGAGCGGAAGGCGGACATGATGTAGATCGGCGCGGATGAGGCCGTCAGCTGGTCGATGTCCCACAACAGATCCATCAGCTCCGGGGACATGTCGGTGGTCGTGTTGGTGCGCAGGTCACGCATGAACCAGGCGATGCGCTGGAAGGCCCCCTTCTGGTACTCGCCATCCGCCCAATAGGTGGTGGTCAGCTTTTCGCCGGAATTGAGGCTCTGCATACGCAGGGTGCGCTTGTAGGGAGCTTCGGCCCGCAGGATCGCCGGAGCCGCCACAAGTGATGCCGCCAGCGTGGTGCCGGCTGCTGCGCCCTTCAGAAATTTCCGCCTTGTTGTCATCGTCGTCCCGTTACGCGTCCGTCCTGATGTCCCCACTGGGTTAGTATGCCACGCTTGGGCGCAGCGATGGTTGCGCGGGCGCGACACCTGGCGACGGACCTGCCGGCCGTATCTGGGCGGACGCCGCCTTCGCTGTTGCCGCCGTTTCGGCCTCATTGGTCCGGCGCTGCGCAAGCCGGAAGCGGGCATCGCCCTTTGGCACCATGTGCACGGCGGTATAGCCGCGCCGCGCCAGCTCATCGAGGATCTGCGGCAGCATTGCGGAGGTGCGGTAATGGGTGTCGTGGAAGATCACGACGCCGGAGCCGCGCGACTCGATCATGCTGAGAGCCCGTCTGTAGAGGGTGCGCGGTGAGATGCGCCGCCAGTCGTCGGTGCCGATGTCACACGAGAAGGTGGCGATGTTCTTGCCCGACAGATAGTGCCGCAGCCGTTTTGTGTGATTGAGGCCGGGGAACCTGAAGAAGGGCGCGACTTCGGCTGCGATGCCGTCGGCATCCGTCACACCGGCCAGCACCGTGTCCAATGCGTCAATGCCGCGGTCGATCTGCTTGACCGAGGAGTAGTAGGACCGTTTCGACAGGATGGGATGCGACCAGGTGTGGCTTGCGACCGTGTGCCCGCGACGCCAGACCTCCTGGACGATCTCCGGATGCAGTTTCACATAGCGCCCGACCATGAAGAAGGTGGCCTTGATGCAGTGACGGTCGAGAGCGTCGAGGATCTTCGGTGTATGATCCGGGTTCGGACCATCGTCGAAGGTGAAGACAAGCTCCTTCGGACCGACGGGCAGTGTGTTGCGATACTGCATGGTGCCGATGTCCGGCCCGCCGGTCGTGTCGACCTCGATGGTGCGGGTGGTGCCCATGGCGTTTGGATTGTGGGGACACAGGGTTGCGCCGGTCTGAGGCGCATCAGGAGCCGCGTGTGCAGCAAGCGGAAGGGCCGCAAGCAGTCCCGCAGCGACCGCCGCGCGCAACATGGCTTTCAGCAACATGACTGCGTGTCCCCCGAATTCCCCTGAGCGGACTATAGCGCAGGGGACGCGAAGGTGTGAGTCGGCTGATGCGTGGTTAACCCGACGCCGGACGTGGGGTCGGCCGCCAGTCGGGCGGGGCCATCTCGAACTGGGCGAACTCGAAGCCCGGCGCGACGGTGCAGCCGCACAGGGTCCATTCGCCGAGGGATTCTGCTGTCTGCCAGTGCCCTGCGGGCACGATGACCTGCGGGCGCTGGCCGGCACTCAGTTCGGGCCCGAGGCGGAAGGCTTCCGCATCGTGACCGTCGGGTGACAGAGTGAGCGCCAGCGGGCCGCCTGCATACCAGTGCCAGACCTCGACTGCATCGAGCACCCGGTGCCACTGGGAATGGTCGCCTGCTTCCAGCAGATAGTAGATCGCGGTGGAATGGCCGCGCTCGCCGCCGGCGGGATCGCGGAAGGTCTCACGGAAATAGCCGCCCTCGGGGTGCGGCTGCAGGTCAAGGGCGGCAATGATGCTCTTGGCGTCCAAGGAAGTCGCGCTTTCGTCTAGAAGTTATCCTTGAGTTCGCGGGTTTTCGCGAACACGTCCACCAGGTTGGCGCCTTCGAGGCCGATGGCCCGCTGCAGGTCATCGCTGTCGGGCCGCAGGAAGGGATTGGTGGCTTTCTCAAGGCCGATGGTCGTCGGTACCGTCGGCTTGCCCTCGCGGCGCAGCTCGTCGATCTGCCGTGAGCGCAGCTTCAGGTCTTCGTTGTTGGGTTCGACGGTCAGCGCAAATTTCGCGTTGGCCTGGGTGTATTCGTGGGCGCAATAGACGGTGGTTTCGTCCGGCAGGGCGATGAGCTTGCCCAAGCTGTCCCACATCTGCGCCGGGGTGCCCTCGAACAGACGCCCGCAGCCGAGTGCAAACAGTGTGTCACCGACAAAGGCGATACCGGCGTCTGCGAAGTAATAGGCGATGTGGCCCGCTGTGTGGCCGGGCACGCCGAGCACCTGGGCGACCCCGTCGCCGAACGCGACCGTGTCACCATCGCCGACGGCGCGGTCGATACCAGGAATCTTGTCGGCTTCATCGCACGGGCCGATCACCGTGCAGCCGGTGCGGGTCTTGATGTCGCGGTTGCCGCCTGCGTGATCGAAATGGTGATGGGTGTTGAGGATGTGGGTCAGCCGCCAGCCCTTCTCGTCGAGGGCCTTGAGGATCGGCTCCACTTCCGGCGTGTCGATAGCTGCCGTTTCGCCGGTCTTCTGCGAATGCAGCAGATAGCCGTAGTTGTCGCTGAGGCAGGGGAACTGGTGGACGATGAGATCGGACATGTGACGCTCCGGAACGCAGATGCGGATGGCGGGGATTTCTTTTCTCGCAGAAGCCTAGGCTGCAGCGGCATCGGGTTCAATTGGAACCGGTTTCGTCGCGCGCGGGACGTATCTCATAGGCGCACCGCCGGGCACCTGCGAGAATGTGGTCGGTGCGCGTGACCACATAGGCGTCGCCCAGCGCCGCCTGAAAGACATCGAGCTCGTTGGCGCAGATGCCGGAACAGGCCTTTGCGGCGGCACAGACGGGGCAGTGGTTTTCAACAAGCTGCCATCCTGTCCCGTCGGCGAGCGGCGCTGTGTCCGCCATGTACCCTTCGCCTGTGCGTATCCGCGCCAGTGCCTGCGCCCGCGCTTCGAGGGTCGTGGCTTCCGCCATCTGATCGCGATACTGGGCCACCTGCTTCTGGCCACGGGCCTTCAGCAGTGCATCGAAGGCGTCCGCCCCAAGGGTCTCCTGCACGGTCGTGATGAGATCGACGGCAAGGTCCTGATGGGCGTCCGGGAACAGGGTCTGCGCCGCCTCGGTCAGCGCCCACAGCTTGTTGGGCCGGCCGCGCCCGCTGCTGGGTTCCGCCTGCGATGCCGCCAACCCTTCTGCCTCCAGCGTGTAAAGCTGCTGGCGCACGGCCATGGGCGTAAGGTCCAGCTCGTCGGCCATATGGCCCGCCGTCAGTGGGCCGGACTGCTTGAGAAGGTCGATAATCTTGCGCCGGGTGAGGGATCCGGCCCGGTTTTGCGTATTTGCCATACCATTTTCTAAAGAAAGTACTTTTGAAAATCAAACACGCGAGCTATTTTCGAAAGAACAGGCTTTTGAAAAAGGAGCAGGGTCATGACTGCGGATTACAGCCGGTTGGACGATGCGCTGGTGCGGCTTCAGCCTTTCGGGACAGAACTGTCCAACGGGTTCACCAGCCATGCGCCCATGGTGGTGGAGGCGTTGAGCGCACTCGGCCGTAGTGGCGATGTTCTTCCCTGGCTCGACGGTGCCATGGCGACATTCGTGGCCCGGCCCGGCGAGACCGACCCCATAGACCCGGACCAGTGGGATGGAGCATTGGGGTCGCGCAAGCGGTTTGCCGACTGGTCCCTCTTCTTCGTGCAGCAGTTGGACAGCCATCCGTGGACGGATGTTGTCGCCACATGGGCGCCGCGTCTGGCGCCGGGCATCTGTTCGGATGCGACCCACGGGGCGATCCGCACGGGCCATGCGGTGCGGGCGATGGCGCAAGCTCAGACACCTGCCCGGCGGGCCGAGCTTGCAGATGCACTGGCCAGTTGGGCGGACACCTTTCAGGTGCTGCCGGAGGCTACCTATGAGGGCGCTCCGCTGGCGCCGGACGCGGCCCTTGCGGCTGTCCCGGTAATCGCGCCTGATGCGCGCAAGGCCTATGGCTCTATCGTCATGGACCTGATGCAGCTCGACGATGTTTCCGAATTTGCACCGGTCGTTCACATGCTGGATATAGCGGCAGATGCTGACCCCAATGTGGTCATCCCCGACCTTGCTGCACTGTTTGCACGGGTCGCCGTTGCCAATGTGCGCGACTTTTCCAGCGCCATCGTGTTCATCCATTCGGTCACTGCGCTGGTCGCCCTGTGGCGTCTGTCGCCCTATCTGCCGGCGGACACGCTCGTCACCGCCATCCGGTATGGATGGCAGGCTTCCGCCGGGCTCTATGCGGTCTACGCCACGCATCCGCCGGCGGCGCCCAGCGACTGCCTGCCGGTGTCATTCGAGGCCCTGATCGACCGGGCCGTGGTGAACGGGGACGATCACGCCATCAAGTTTGCCGAGGCCTGCCACGTGCTCAACGCCGCCCAGCCCGACCCGGCCTTCGGTGCGGCGCTCGACGTCGTTCTTGCCCAGATCGCACCCCTTCAGAGCTGACAGAACCTTTGCATCAAGCAGCAATGACTGCACAGTCGGACGAGGATCATACTGCGCAGTCATTGCTGTCATGTGTGGCGACGGCACCTCACAGGATGCCGCCATTCGCCTGGATGTTCTGGCCCGTGACCCACGCGGCAGCGGGCGAGACAAGCCAGGCTGCAACGGCGGCCACGTCCTCTGGTTTGCCAAGGCGGCCGAGCGGGGTCTGCTGGATCAACATTCCGATCTGGTCCTCGGGCATCACGAGACCATCCGTGTCCGTGACGCCGGGCGAGATCACGTTGACGGTAATCTGGCGGTGTCCCAATTCCTTGGCGAGGCCGAGCGCCATCAGCTCGCCGGCTGACTTGGTTCCCGCATAGGCGCCGCCGCCAGGCACCGGCATTTTTGTGCCGCCGGTTGAGAACTGGAGGACCGACCCGCCGTCACGCACATGTCTGGCAGCCGCCGACAGGACATTGAAGGCGCCGCGGACGTTGACGGCGACAAGTTGCTCAAACCCCTCCGTATCGAGACTATCAAGCGGCGCGAACTGTGAGGCGCCCGCTGCATTGATGACGATGTCGACGCCGCCGAATTCGGCCTGCGTCCTATCGAAGACCTGCTGCACGGCCACGCTGTCACTCACATCCGCCTGGATCGCGATTGCCTTGCCGCCAGCTCCAGCAATGGCCTCTGCTGCTTCCTGTGCCTTTGTTGCGTTGCCTGCGTAGTTGACCACCACGTTTGCCCCGGCGGTGCCGAGCAGGATGGCAGACGCGCGGCCGATGCCGCGGCTGGAAGCGAACACGATGGCGGTCTTGCCGGTAAGTCCCTGAGGTGTCGATGTCATGTCACGTCTCCTGATTGAGGTGTTTCGTGACTGACAAGCTAGGGATCCCTGCATCTTTGTATTAGTCACATTTGTTGGCTAATAATAATCCATGAATGAATTAATAGATTTCAGTCTGGATGACCTTGGCCTGTTCACACGCGTGGTGGAGACAGGTGGCTTTACGGCCGCTGCACGCGTCACAGGGATGCCTCAGGCGACCATAAGCCGGCGGATTGCAGCGCTTGAACGCCATCTGGGTGTCGCCCTTCTTGCGCGTACGACCCGGTCGGTCGCCATGACGGAGGCAGGCGAGCGCGTGTTCGACCATGCGCGGCGCATGGTGCAGGAAGCGGAAGGTGTCTCGGCAGCGGCGGCGCAGTTGCGTGCCGACCCATCGGGCCATATCCGCATCACGGCACCGGTCGTTCTTGGCCAGCACCTGCTTGCGCCGGTCATCGCGGACTTTCTGAACGCCCATCCGAAGGTGCGCGTTCACGTCGACCTCGGCGGCCGGCGGGTCGATCTGCTGGAGGAAGCCTTTGACGTCGCGATCCGCGTCGGCCGGCTGCCGGACTCGACCCTGGTTCAAACGCGGCTGATGCAGGTGGATGCAGCCTACTATGCCGCCCCCGGCTTGGCGGGGCAGCTTGAGGCGATTGATGACCTTGCCAGCGTTCCCTGGCTGCACGCAGGCAACAGCACAGGCCCGGTTACGTGGACGGCAGAGCCGGTGCAGGGTGGTAGTGCTCCCAGAACCTTCAGGGCGGATCCGCGCATGACCAGCAGCGACGTCGATGTCCTGATCGTGGCAGCGCGTGCGGGACTTGGCGTCGCGGTCTTGCCTGAGTTTGCGGCGCCGGATGACCTGATTCGTGTGCTGGCAGACTGGCGGTCGCGGACAGTCGACATCACAGCACTGTCTGTTTCGCAGAAAATGACCGTGCCGGCAGTTCGCGTCTTTATCGACCATCTCAAGCAGGCATTTCGCCAGTGACATGTCGCCGATGACACATCGACCATGACAAAGACCGCGTAACATCTTGCTGCTAGCATGGCGCCTATGCATCTGGATGTTGTCGGTCTCAGGGATTTCTACAGCGGGTCGCTCGGGCGTGTGGCGCGGCGGCTGGTCGGGCGTGCGGTGCGCGCATGCTGGCCCAATGTGACAGGCATGACCGTTGTCGGGCTGGGCTATGCGACGCCGTTTCTGGGCACGTTCCGGGATGAAGCCACGCGGGTCGCGGCATTGATGCCGGCCCAGCAGGGCGTGCTGCACTGGCCACGGCACGGGCGCTATCTCACAGGGCTCGTGGACGAGGTGTGCCTGCCGCTGGCGGATTCGTCCGTCGACCGGTTGTTGCTCGTGCATCACCTGGAGGGTGCCGACCAGCTTCGGCCGGCCCTGCGGGAGGCGTGGCGCGTGCTGGCGCCGGGCGGCCGCATCCTCATTGTAGCCCCCAACCGGCGTGGCATGTGGGCGCGGGGTGAGGGAACCCCCTTCGGCCACGGCCAGCCCTTCTCCCGCGGGCAGCTCGTCACGCTGCTGCGCAACGCCATGTTCACACCGATCGAGTGGTCGTCGGCGCTCTACATGCCGCCGGTCGGCTGGCGCATGTTCGTGCGCTCGGCCCGTGCCTGGGAGCGTCTGGGGGCGGCGCTGTGGCCGCGCTTTTCCGGCGTCATTCTGGTGGAAGCGACGAAGCAGATCTACGCGCCCACCGGTCATCGCGAACGGGCGCGGCGGCGTCTGCCGCTGGTGGCCCCGGCACCAGCGACTGCCCCGGCCCGCGATCTGACGCCATAAACGCAGGCAACAGGCGGTGCGGGCTTGCCGGGATTCCGGGCCGCGCATAGGCTACCACCCGACACAACAAGGGGCCCGCCGCACTGACGCACCGGGTCCGACAAGACCAGGGAAACCGGGGAGCAAAATCGCCATGCGTATGGTTACAGCCATCATCAAGCCATCCCGTATCGACGAGGTCATGAATGCCCTGTCGGGTATCGGCATTCAGGGACTGACCGTTGCCGAAGTGAAAGGCTATGGACGCCAGAAGGGTCAGACGGAAGTCTATCGCGGCGCTGAGTATGTCGTGCAGCTGGTGCCGAAGGTCCGTGTGGATGTGGCCTGCGACGACGCCATGGCCGACAAGGTGGCCGAAGCAATTGCCGGTGCCGCCAAGACTGGCAAGATCGGCGACGGTAAGATCTTCATCAGCGACCTGCAGTCGGCCATGCGCATCCGCACGGGCGAAACGGGTGCGGAAGCCATTGCCGGCTGACGCGGCACGGTCTTCGGCCTACTGACAGTCGAGAACGAAAATGGCCTGCTCGGCGGTGAGGTTCGCCCACCAGCCGGGCGGGCCTTTTTGTGTCCGCGTGCTGTCGGTGCCTGAGAGCGCAATGGTGCGCTCCACGTCCGCGCCCAGCAGATCACACAGGGCGGTGAAGTCGGTCAGCGTGCACAAATGAATGTTGGGCGTTTCCCACCACTGATAGTTCAGCGACGACGTGACCGGCATGCGCCCACGGAAGGTGAGATGCGTGCGGACCTTCCAGTGACCGAAATTGGGAAATGACACGATGACCCTTCGGCCGATGCGCATCATCTGCGTCAGCACCTCGCGCGGGTTCTGCGTCGCCTGAATGGTCTGCGACAGGATCACGAAATCGAAGGCGCGGTCGGGATAGTCGGCAAGGTCAGTGTCGGCGTCGCCCTGGATGACCGACAGGCCGCGCGATACGCAGGCGTTCACGCCGGTCTGTGACAGTTCGATACCGCGTCCGTCCACGCCGCGCTCGTCGCGCAGGATTTCCAGCAGGTGCCCGTCACCGCAGCCGACATCGAGCACGCGCGCGCCATGGCTCACCAGCTCTGCGATGCGGGCGAGGTCGGCGCGGGTTGCGCGGGGCGGGGCGGGCATTGCGGCGGCCATGGTTTGCCTCCCTACAGCCCGCGGGCGCGGGCGGACGCGCCGATGAAACCGGAGATCGTGGCGAAGAGTTCCGGCTCGTCGAGCAGGAAGGCGTCATGGCCCTTGTCGCTTTCGATCTCGACGAAGCTCACATTGGCGGCGACGGCGTTGAGGGCGTGCACGATCTGCCGGCTTTCTGACGTCGGATACAGCCAGTCGCTGGTGAACGACGCGACGCAGAACCGTGTGGTCGTGCCGCGGAATGCATCCGCCAGCGTACCGCTCTCGAAACCGTTGCGCCGGGCGTGATCCGCTGCCAGATCGAAATAGTCCATCGCCCGGGTGATGTAGAGATAGGCGTTGGCATCGAACCGGTCGACGAAGGTAAAGCCCTGGTGGCGCAGATAGCTTTCGATCTGGAAGTCCGCCTCGAACCCATAGGTCACGCTGTCACGGTCCTGCAGGTTGCGGCCGAACTTGCGGTGCAGTGCGGCTTCCGACAGGTAGGTGATGTGCGCAGCCATGCGGGCGACGGCCAGTCCCTTGCTGGGGTAGGCGTCGCTGCCATCATAGTTGCCGGCATGCCAGTTGGGGTCCGCCATGATCGCCTGGCGGCCAACTTCATGGAAGGCAATGTTCTGGGCCGAGTGGCGGGCGGCGGTTGCGATCGGGATGGCGCTGAACACGCGCTCCGGGAAGGACGCGCACCACTCGAGCACCTGCATGCCGCCCATGGAGCCGCCGGCAACACAGAACAGCTGTTCGATACCCAGTTCCTCGATCAGCATCGCCTGGGCGCGCACCATGTCGCCGATGGTGATGACCGGGAAGTTGAGCCCATAGGGCTCATTGGTGGCTGGGTTGATGGCCGTCGGGCCTGTGGTGCCGAGGCAGCCGCCGATCACGTTCTGGCAGATGACGAAGAAGCGGTCGGTATCGATAGGGCGGCCGGGTCCCACCATGCGGTTCCACCAGCCTGCCTTGCCCGTTGTCGGGTGGGCATTCGCCGCGTGCTGATCGCCGGTGAGCGCGTGGCAGATCAGGACCGCGTTGGACTTGTCGGCGTTGAGCTCGCCATAGGTCTGGTAGGCGATCTCGAACGGCGCCAGATCGACGCCGCCATCCAGGCGCAGGGGCTTGTCCGTCCCGAAGCTGTGGACGTGACTGCGGGCGCCGGATGCGGCGCCTTCTGCGTCAAAACTGGTCTCGGTATCCGTCATGGCCGCCATGTAATAGCGGTGGAGGTCTTATTCATCACCCCTGCCGCGCGCATTGCTGGTGCGCATCTGGCGGACCGGCTCTGCTGAAAACCCCGCAGAAATGCGGGCAGGTAGCTAGGAAAGACGGGTCCCCCCTGTCAATGGGGCGCGTGCTTTGCGCCGGATTTCGTTAACCGGCAGGTCGTGCCGCGGCGCGCGGATTCTTTTGATTTTCAGCGGCACACCCCCTATTGATACCGCCTTTCCGCACGCTCTTGTTCCGCCACCCTGCGATCGAGGCTTCATGTCCGCGTCGACCAAATCTCCGCCTGCCGCCGCATCCGAGGCCGACACGCCTACGGATCTTGCCGCTGCGCGCGCGGATATCGACCGGATCGACGATGAAATCCACGATCTGCTGATGGCGCGTGCTGAAGTGGTGGCGAAGGTCGCAGCCGCAAAAGGCCCGGCGCTGCTGACGGCAAGCCCGATCCGTATCGAGCGCGAGGCGCAGATGCTGCGGCGGCTGGCGGCGCGGCACACAGGCTCGCTGCCCTTCATGTCGGTGGCCGACCTTTGGCACGAGCTGATCGCCGCCATGACGGCCATTCAGGCACCGTTTGCCGCCACCATTGCCGGCGGCGAGGGCGCTGTGCAGCGGTTCGACCTGGCGCGACAGCAGTTCGGCTCGAGCATTCCTGTCACGGTCGCAGAGGATGCGCGCAACGCCGTACGCCAGGTGGCTGACGGCACCGCGGGCGTGGCGGTGATGCCGCCGCCGGAAAACGGCACCCCGGGCGCGAAGGCCGCCGATGCGCCGTGGTGGACACTGCTGACGGCTGCCGAGGGATCGCCGAGCATTGTTGCGGCGCTGCCCTTCGTCGTGGACGCAGACGGCGACATGCCGGTCCGCCGGCGCTACCTCGCAGGCGACGGTCCGCGCGCGGTGGCGCTGGCGAAGGCGCCGCGCAATGCGTCCGGCGACGACATCACGCTGGTCATCGCAACGTCGCGCGGCTTCGTCAGCCCGGACAGTTGTGGCGAGACATTTGAGCGCGCGGGTCTGTCGGCCTGGCGGCTTGCCTTTGCAGACGATCCTCATGCGGGTCCGGAGACCGACAAGGGTGCCGGTGCGCCGCAGCTTCATCTCATTGCCATTGACGGTCACATCGAGCGCGATGATGACCGCCTTGACCTGATGGGCACGCGACATGGCGGCCCGTTCGGTGAGGTCTATCCGGTTGGCGGGTATCCGGTGCCAATCGGCCTCTAGGACGAGGGTGACCATCCGGACGGGCGGCAGAGACAGCCGGAACATCAGACGACAGATGAATTCAAGGAATGACGCGATGGGTGAGGTAACGCCACGCGAAGGTATCGAGGGGATTACCCCGTACAAGGCCGGCGAGTCGAAGGTCGCCGGACGCGAGACGGCGATCAAGCTGTCCGCCAATGAAACGCCGCTCGGCCCCAGCCCGAAAGCCCGTGAGGCTTTTCTGGCGGCGGCGGAGACCATGGAAATCTATCCGGACGGCGGCTACGGCCCGCTGCGCGCGGCGATTGCGCGCCGCTTTGGTCTCGACGCCAACCGGATTGTCTGCGGCAACGGATCGGACGAGCTTTTCCACCTGCTCGCGCAGGCTTTTCTCGGCAAGGGTGATGAGGCCATTCACACCGAGCACGGCTTTGCGGTCTACCGTATCGCCACGCAGGCCGCCGGCGGCGTGCCGGTGGAAGTGAAAGAAACCGGACTGACAACGGATGTGGATGCGATCCTTGCGGGTGTGACCGACCGGACGCGGATGGTGTTCATCGCCAATCCGAACAATCCGACCGGGACCTACATTCCCATCGACGAGGTCAAGCGCCTGCAGGCAGGGTTGCCGGGCAATGTCGTGCTGGTGCTGGATGCGGCGTATGCGGAGTATGTCCAGCGCAATGACTACGAGGCAGGACTTGAGCTTGTCGCCACATCGTCCAACGTTGTCATGACACGCACGTTCTCCAAGGTGCACGGGCTGGCGGCGCTGCGGGTCGGCTGGGCCTATGGGCCGGAGACAATTGTCGATGCGCTCAACCGGGTGCGCGGGCCGTTCAATGTGGGCGGACCGGCACAGGCGGCGGCGATCGCGGCCATCGAGGACACGCAACACGTGGCCAAGGCCGTGGCTCACAACGAGGAATGGCTGGAGATTCTCGCCACACGCATTTCGGCGCTGGGCATCGAGGTCATTCCGGCGGTGGCGAACTTCCTGCTGCTGCGGTTTCCCGGCACCGACGGCAAGACGGCTGAAGCCGCTGATGCCTTTCTCAAGTCGCGCGGGCTGATTCTGCGTCCCACTGGCTCCTACAAGCTGCCGGACTGCATCCGGCTTACCGTGGGGCTGGCGGAGCAGAACGAAGCGGTGATAGCCGCGCTGAGTGACTTCATGGGCCAGGGAGCAGGCGCATGAGCGGCGTGATGTTCGAGCGGATCGCCATTCTCGGTCTCGGGCTTCTGGGGTCGTCGCTGGCGCATGCAGTGCGCCGGGGCGGTCTTGCGGGAACGGTGGCGGGCTTTGCGCGGTCACCGGAGACCCGGGCGCGGGCGGCTGAACTCGGCTTCTGCGACCAAGTCTGCGAGACCGCAGAGGATGCCGTCAAAGGCGCGGACCTTGTGGTGCTGGCGGCGCCTGTCGGCGCCTTCGGGGCGCTGGCGCAGGCGATTGCGCCGGTGCTGGCACCGGGTGCCATCGTCACCGATGTGGGCTCGGTCAAGACGGCGGTGGTGCGCGATGTGAGCCCGCATATTCCTGACGGGGTGCATTTCGTGCCCGGCCACCCCATTGCCGGTACGGAACAGTCGGGGCCGGACTCGGGCTTTGCGGAACTCTTCGACGGGCGCTGGTGCATCCTCACGCCCATCGGCGCATCGGAAGATGATGCCACCCATCTTGCCGAGCGCGACGAGGTCGAGAAGCTGGCCGCTTTCTGGCGGGCCTGCGGCAGCGATGTCGATTTCATGGACCCGCATCATCATGACCTGGTGCTGGCGATCACCAGCCATCTGCCACACCTGATCGCCTACAACATCGTCGGCACGGCGGCAGACCTCGAGACCGTGACCCAGTCCGACGTGATCAAGTATTCCGCCGGCGGCTTTCGCGACTTCACGCGTATCGCCGCGTCGGACCCGACCATGTGGCGCGACATCTTCCTTAACAACCGCGAGGCGGTGCTGGAGATGCTCGGGCGCTTTGCCGAAGACCTGTCGGCGCTGCAGCGGGCGATCCGCTGGGGCGACGGGGATGCGCTGTTTACGCTCTTCAGCCGCACCCGCGACATCCGCCGCGGCATCATTGATGCGGGTCAGGATTCAGCGGTGCCTGATTTCGGGCGTCACGCCAAGCCGTCACAGGACGACTAGCCGGTTCTATTGCGGCGCGCGACCCTCACCGGTGATGCGCACCGGGCCCAGATAGACATCGCCCTGACGGATAATGACCGGCAGGCGGATATGGCCTGGCTCGGCGCCGGAGGTGAGCGACAGCAATGACATCGCCGCCTTGAGCGTCCCTTCAAGGTTCTCGGCAACAAGCCCCTGCCGGATCAAGCCGTCGATGATCGCGTCATGGCCCTTGAGGGTCGTGTCGAAGCGGCCATCCGGAGTGCGGTCCGGTGCAATGGCCAGCTTGCCGGTGCCGGTGGCGCTGGTCTCGCCCCAGGTCACGGTGCCCTGGGATACCTGAATCTCGCTGCCCTCGACCTCCAGCAGTGCCACGTCCTGAAACACACGTTCCCCCGCATTGGCGGTGAGGCGCGACTGGACGCCCACATGCTGGATGGTCGGGCCGAGGAGATCGATCAGGCCCGGTGCCAAAGCCCGGTCGGGGGAGATGTTGGCGCCACGCAGGGCCATGTCGACGCTGCCGGCCACATCTTCGGTCTTGCGGGCATGCAATTGCAGGCGCGCTGCCGTGATGGCGGCAGGCCGGTCAAGGCGCGTGGCCGCCACTGTCTGCAGATCGACGGCAAGGCGCGGGGGTTCTCCCGCGGTCGTCACGAAGCTTGCGTCGGCGCTCCCGGTAGTTACTTCCCAACGCTGGGCGGTGTCGCCTGCGCCATACGTGACCTGCATCGGGCTTCGGGCGGACGCGATCAGGTGGGTGAGGCGGTAGGGGAGCGCATTGGCGTGAAACTCCGGCGTCGACCAGCTCCAGGGTGTCTCACTGGCGGTCGCGGCATAGGTGAGGTTGTCCAGCTCCAGACGCAGGCGCAGGGGCCAGCCGCGCGCCCGCATGGCGTCCCAGGTGACTTCGATGCCCTGTGTCCGCTGCTCGGCGGCCCAGCGCTCCACTTCCGCCTTCATGCGGTCGGCCACGGTGCTCCAGTAGAGCCAGTAGAGGCCGGTGAGCAGCAACAGCCCGGCAAAGGGCAGGGCGGTCTTGGGTATGCGGTTGAGCATGAGGGAGAACTTGCGATATTGCGGGGACGGATGACGGACGAGACTAAAGCATATGCTTGGAGCAGACCCAGCCATGGATGAGAATAATGGCGACTTGTGGGTCTTCGGTTACGGCTCGCTGATGTGGCGGCCGGGCTTTGCGCATATCGAGCGCCATCAGGCCCGCATCACCGGCTATCACCGCGCGTTCTGCGTCTACAGCTATCACCACCGGGGCACACCGCAAAAGCCGGGACTGGTGCTCGGTCTGTCCCGTGGCGGCGCCTGCCGCGGCATTCTCTATCGCGTTGCCGCCGACAAGGCAGAGGAGACGATCGCCTATCTGCGCGAGCGGGAGCAGGTGACGGCGGTCTATCTGGAAGTGCGGACCAAAGCCGTTCGTCTCAGTGACGCAACTTGGATCGACAATGTGCTCACTTATGTGGCTGACCCCGGACATGAGCAGTATGCGGGCCGCCTGGACCTGACCACGCAGGCGAAGCTCATTGCGCGCGGGGAGGGTAAGTCCGGCCTCAATCCGGATTATCTCGCCAGCATGATCGAACATCTGCAGGACAGCGGCATCCGCGACACGGCACTCGAAGCACTGCACCGGCGGGTACAGGATTTGCTGTAGGGATTAGGTTCCGATCTGTGCTCGGGCATCAGCGACGAGACGGTCCGTTGCCGGTTCGATGGCCGCTTCAAGCTGCGCCATGAACGCGCGGCGTTTAAGGCCCGGTTCGATGGCCGGGAGAATCTCGACCACGATGTTTCCGGGCTGCCGCTTGAGGGCACGCCGCGCCCAGAACAGACCTGAGTTGAGCGCCACCGGGATGCAGGGAATGTCGAGCTGTGTGTACAGCGCGGCGACGCCGGGCTTGTAGTCCGGGTCCGCTTCCGGCGCCATGCGGGTTCCTTCCGGGAAGATCATGATCGGCCGCCCTTCGTCGATGGCGCGCCGGCCCTGGCGGACCAGCTTGCGGATGGCGCTGGGGCCGGACCCGCGGTCGATGGAGATCATCTGCGCCTTGAGCGCGTACCACCCATAGAGCGGCACATAGGTCAGCTCCTTCTTGAGCACGATGGCGGGGTCCTTCGCCGCAACAGCCCAGAAGATCGTGTCCCACATACTCTGATGCTTCGAGGCGATCAGGCAGGGGCCGTCGGGGAGGTTTTCGACGCCGCGAATCTCGTAGGTCACGCCGGTGATGTTGGCGGCTCCCCATAGCTGCAGTTTTGACCACAGGCGAATGCCGCCGGCGGTGAAGCGGCGCGGCATGACGAGCAGCGGCAGGGCACCGAGCGTCATGATGGCGCTGACCGTGTAGAGATAGATCTGGTAGGCAAGGGAGCGGAGCGCGATCAAGAGAAGCCGTCTCTCTTCTTTGGGCTGCCGGAAGGGCTCCGGCGGCTCAGACCGGTGCGGCTAGGCGAAGCGGCACTGGAACAGGGTAATGATGTATTTCGCGTACTCCGAGACGAGGATGCGCGCAACCCTGACGCTGGCAAATCCGGCATCGCCCGAAAGGCCCTCGCTGGCGACAGGAACCGGCACCAGTGTGGCATCCGGCATCTCTTCTGCAAGCAGCAGCAGGCTGCGCGGCATGTGGTAGTCGCTGGTGACAACGGCCAGGGATGCATAGCCCTTGTCGGATGCCCATTTTGCCGTCTCGTCGGCATTGCCGATGGTTGTGCGGGCCTGGAACCCGAGATCAACACAACAGTCGAACCGCGATGATGTTCCGCCAAACTCCGCGGCGAGGTCGTCACGGCTGGTGTCGGTGTTGACGCCGGAGATCAGCAGGCGGGCGCCGGTACCATTGTCGAGCAGGGCCAAAGCCGTGTGAATGCGGTCGCGGCCGCCAGTCAGCACGACGATGGCGTCCACATCCATCGGGGCCGCCTTGAGCGAGCGCGGTGCCTGTTCAGGGATCAGTGTCAGGAACTGCAGAAACCCGCCGGCAGCGATCAGCAACAGCGTGGCGAGCAGAATCACCAGGGCGCGCAGGGGCCTGAACCGCGTGCGGTTGCCGTCTGGCTGTCCAAAAATGGGATTCGGATCGTTCACTGTCTCGTCCGGCTACGCCTTACAATTCGCCCAACCTGCAGAAATCCTAGCAATCCCGGCCGGGTTGAGCCGCGCGCCCTTGCATATGGCATTGATCGCGCGGGTCTGCTCTCAATGGAGCGAATATCATGCCATCCGGGCCGGGATGGGGTCGGGACCGGGTGGTTAATTCCATGTGCCACCCTGTCTCGGACACGGTGAATACAGCCTGAAAATATGGCTAAAGCGTGGGGGCGAGGGCCCGCATGACCGTCATGCGCGCGGCAATGGCCGTGAGCGCTGTTGCGGCGACGGGCACCGCCAGCAGGACCACATAGTGCGTCCAGGGCATCTGCAGCTGCGGCAACAACGTGACCACGCCGGTCTCGTCTGCTGCCGACAGGCCGAAGATGAGGAAGGTGAGCGCCGCGGCGGCCCAGCCGCCCATGCTGGCGCGCAGGCCGGTCGTCAGAAACCGTTTCTGCACTTCCCCGGCGATGAAGGCATCGCGGGCACCGATCAGGTGCAGGACTTCCACGGTGTCGCGGTTGGCGGAGAGGGCCGAACGGGTAGCGAAGACCACAATGGCGGCAGTGGTGACGGCAACGAGGGCGAGGATTCCAAGGCCGACCAGCTCGATCACTGTGGCCGCGCCGGCCAGCTCGTCGCGCCAGCGTGCATGCGTGTCGAGGGTGGCGTTGGGCGCTTCGGCTTTGAGGCGGGCGCGCAGGACATCCAGGTCGAGATCGGCGCCGGGCGCCATGTCCGCATGGATGAGCAGCGGGATGGGAAGCCCCGCCAGCGCGTCGGAATCGCCCAGCCATGGCTCGATGAGGGCGGCGGAGGCGGACTGGGGCAGCGCTTCCACGCGTGCGATGCCCGGATCGGCTTCCAGCAGCGCGATCACGGCCTGCGCTTCGGTTTCCACGTCCACATCGGCCCGCGGCACGACTTGTATCGTCAGGGCGCGGTCAAGATCCTCGGTCCATGCACGGCTGGCATCGGATGTGAGCAGTGCGCCGCCCAGCGCGAGGCAGGCGAGGTAGCACATGCCGGCGACGACGACACCCAGAGCCGCGCCGCCGCGACCGCGCGGCATCAGGTCGCCGGAGGGAGCCAGATTATCCGTGTCCGGGCTGTCGCTGCCGGTCATGCCGAAGCGCTGGCGGATGGCAAAACCGACGCTGCCGGCAGGCGGTATGTTCTTCAGCATCCGGATCATTGGGTGAGCTCGCCCTTTGCCAGATGCAGGACCGGGGCGCCGGAGCGCTCGACAAGGGTGTGATCGTGGGTCGCGATGAGCACGGTGGTGCCGAAGCGGTTGAGCTCTTCAAACAGGCGCAGCAGGCGCAGGCCCATATCCGGGTCGACATTGCCGGTGGGTTCGTCGGCCAGCAGCACGTCCGGCCTTGCCACCACGGCGCGGGCGATGGCGGCGCGCTGCTTCTCCCCGCCCGACAGGGTGGCGGGTGTCGCGTGCATCCGTTCGCCCAGGCCCACCCATTGCAGGAGCTCGATCACATCATCGCGGTAGTCCGCCGGGTCATGACCGGCAATGCGCAGCGGCAGCGCTATATTGTCGAAGGTGGTGAGATGGTCGAGCAGGCGGAACTCCTGAAACACGACGCCGATGCGCCGGCGCAGGGCCGGCAGGTCCTGGCGGCGGGTCGTCGCCAGGTCGTTGCCGAACATGGTGATGAGACCACGCGACGGGCGCAGGGCCAGAAACATCAGCTTCAGCAGGGACGTCTTGCCGGCGCCGGACGGACCGGTGAGGAAATGAAAGCCGCCCGGTTCGAGGTGAAAGCTGATGTCGCGCAGGACTTCCGGTCCCAGTCCGTAGCGCAGGCCCACATTTTCGAAGCGGATCACCGGGAGCTCTGCCTTTTCGCGTCAGCGGGTCAATCGGAAGCGGGCGGGACTGCGCGATCGCCCGGCACCGGATTTTTCTTGGAAAATCGGGATGATTGGGCCGAATCGGCACATGGTTAGCCAAGTTTTAACGGACTCTGGCGCAATGATAAGGCAAGTGCCACAGATGGGTGGGCGGTCCAGGCGACCGGGTGGCTTGCCTAATCGCGTGGCTGCATGCGAAACACGCTCTCAACCAAGCCCGCACATGGTTTGTGCTGCGCCGCCTGAAAGACCTGCCGCCCTTCCATGATCATCACCTGTCCGGAATGTGAGACCCGTTACACGGTCAAGGCTGCCGCCTTCAAGGCGCCGGGCCGCAAGGTCAGGTGCGCCAATTGCGGCCATGAATGGTTCCAGACGCCGCCTGAAGATGCGCCCAAACCGGTCGATGTAGCGCCCGAGCCCGAGCCGGTCGCGGAAGCGCCTGCGGAAGACCCCGCAGCGGCGCCGCAGGACACCCCCCCCGAGGAGCCTGCACCGGAGGCCCCTGCTGAAGAGGACGCGGCACCGGCACCGTCGCGCCCGGTGATCACGCGGCCAAGTGAGCCGGAGGCCGCTGCCGATGCGCCGTCCACGGACGAACCGCTATCGCAGCCTGCCAGCTTTGTACCAAGCCCGGCGCCGCGCCAGTCACGCGCTGTCCTGATCGGCTGGGCAGCGCTGGCCCTGTTTGTCGTGGCATTCTTCGGGTCGCTGCTCGCCTTCCGTGGCGACATCGCGCGCTACTGGCCCGCGACAGCCTCACTGTATGAACTGGTCCGCATGCCGGTTGCCCAGCAGGGCATGGAGTTCCGACAGGTTGTCTATGAGCAGGCTGTCGAGAACGGACTGACGGTTCTGTCCATCCGCGGTGAGATCGTGAATGTGGCGGACGAGCGTGGACCTGTACCGCGCGTGCGGGTTGCCCTGCGCGATGCGGAAGGGGCAGAGCTCTATCACTACTTCTTCGCGATTCCTGAAGCCGAACTCGACGCGGGTGCGACGGCGGAATTCATCACCCGCCTGTCCAGCCCGCCGGCGGCAGCGCGCGATCTCGTGCTGCGCTTCGTCGAACCGGGCGAATACACCGGCAACGAGACACCGGTCGCGTCGGAAGACAGCTAGGGACGGCTGAGGGTCTAGAACCGCTGCAGCAGGCGGTTCAGGTAATCCAGCTCGATGGGCGGCCGGTTGCGGTCGCCGGCGCGGCGCTGCAACTCTTCAAGAATACGCCGGGCGCGCTGAATTTCACTTTCATCCGGCACTTCCACACCGTCGCCGCGTTGCGGTCCGGCGGTCCGCTGCGGGCGTCCCAGGGGGTCGCGTCCCTCGCCGCCCTGGCCGCGGTCCTGGCCCTGCTGCTCGCCCGACATGGCGAGATCTTCCAGCAAGGTTTCCGCCAGTGCCTGCGCGCCTTCACGCAGATTTTCGATGGCTTCGCCTTGCTTGCGCGCGGCGCGGTCGAGGTCGCCATTGGCCAGCGCATCCTCCGCGTCGCGCATGGCGCGGTCGGCGCGTCCAAGCGCGGAGGGCGAGTCAACGCCAGAGCCGTCGAGCCCTTCGCGCAGGCGGTTCAGTTCGTCGCGCACGCCCTGCTGGCGTTGGGCCAGGGTGCCGCCGGCGCCGTTCTGGGCGCCCTGCTGGTCGCCGGGGCGCGTCTGGCTGCCGCCGGGCAACTGGGCGCTGTCACTGCCGCCTGAGGGACCGTCCTGCTCACCGGGCTGGCCCGCATTGCCTTCCTGCACGGTTTCGTCCTGCAGGGCGCGCTGCTGGTCGATGATCTCGCCCATCTGGCCGATGGCATCGTTCATCGCCGATTGCGGCGGCGTCATGTTCATCTGGCCCGGCATGCCGGTGGCGAGATTTTCCATCATCTGCCGCAGTTCGGAGAGCAGCTGGCGCGCCGCTTCCCGCGAGCCGGACTGCGCGAGGTCCTGCAGGGCGTCGAGCAGGCTTTCCAGATCGCCGGCTTCAAGCGCCTGCATGTTGGGGTCCATGGGCACCATGTCGCCGTTTTCGGCGGCCTGCATCTGCTGCTGAGCCAGGGCCTGCAGGAACTCATCCATGGCCTGGCGCAGCTCATTCATGAGGCGCTCGATTTCCGCATCCGAGGCGCCGTTGGCCAGCGCGTCCATCAGGGCGTCCTGGGCATCGCGCAAGGCAGCTTCGGCAAGCGACAGGTCGCCGTCCTCGAAATGCAGGGCGATGTCCCACAGAAGGTCGTAGATGCCCTCCAGGTCGTCCGGGTGGCTTGCCCCGCGCAGCCGCCAGAAGGCCGCCCGCAGCGGCAGATAGTCGGCTGCGGTCTCGTAATAGCGGTCCGCATGCAGCGTGAGGGCATTGATCGCGGTGGCGACCTGCGGTGCTTCCTCCGGCGTGCGGGCGAGGCGCTGGCGCTGTTCGATGACGGCGCGGGCCACGGGATCGGTAAACCGGCGCTGGGGCAGCCGCATGATGCGGGTATTGCTGGTGCCTTCCTGTCCGGCTTCGTCAAAGGCGGCCAGCGTGATCGCCACCTGAAGGCCGGCCCACGGATGGCTGGTCAGGTCCTTGTAGGCAAACTCGCCTTCCGCATCGACGACACGCGCTGACGGCAGCGGCAGCTTCAGCACCGGCGGGGTGACCGTGGCGAGGGCGCCCAGATCGCTGTCAGCAGTATCGGTGTCGTTTTGAGCGCTTTCGCGCGCGGCCTCGTCCTGATCGGTGATGGCAGCCACGTCGTCCGGGTTTGGCAGGGTCACGCGCATCTCTGCGTGGGTGATGCCGTAGTCATCCAGGAGGTCATAGCCGACCGCCAGGGACAGCTGGGCCGTCACCGACAGGGCGTCGCCTTCGGTGAACATGATCTGCGGATCAAGATCGGGCGTGAGCGTGATCTCGAACTCGTCGAGCACCCGGCCGTTGGCAATCAGCTGCAGCGGACCCTCTTCCTCGAGGGTGAGGGCAATCTCGTGGGCGCCGGAGACGTCTGCTTCAAAGTCCGTGCCGGTGCCGGCGAGGCGGGCTTCTGCGGACGCGGCGCCATAGACGCGGGCGGTGAGAATGCTGCCTTCCGGCATCGTTACCGCGTTGGCCGTGTCGCCGGGCGTGTCCTGCACCGTGTTGAGGAACAGCGGCGGAATGGAAGTGTAGGCGGGCGGGGTGATCCACGCATCGAACGCAATGGTGGCGCTGCCGGTTCCCATGAATGCGCCGGGCAACGCGTTCTGCGCCAGCCGCGCAGGCGCGTCGCGGCCCGCAAAGACAAGGGCTGAGGCCAGAAGCAGCAGCACGGCGGCGCGAAGGGCAAAGGCATCCTTGAGCGGCGCCCTGGACCGGGGCGGCACAGTGCGCGCGGCAAGAGCGGCCGCCTGCTGGCGCTTCAGGTGTTCCTTCCAGAGGACCGCACCATCCTCCCGGTCGCCGGTGAAGGCGGTACGGGCGTCTTCCAGGGAAGAGAGGGGCCGGTGGGCAAGGCCGGAATGCTGCTCGATGCGGCGCAGGGCATCGGCTCGGGTGGGCCAGGCGAAATCCCTGAGTTCGCGAAAGCCGATCCAGGCGCTGCCGCCGAGCACCGCAAGGGCGGCTGCCCAGTGCACAAAGCCCGGCATGAAACTCCAGCCATCGATCAGGCTGACGGCCGCATAGAGTCCGAACAGGCACAGGGCGCCGAGGACCGGCGGCCAGATGATTTCCCAGGCCAGGGCGGCGCGCGTCAGTGTGACCTTGACGTCGAGGCCGGAGGCATCGCTGCGGGGCGCGGATGCGGCCGCAGCGTCCGCCACGGTCGGGCCCGCCTGTGTCGCCTGTGTCTGGTCAGCCCGGTCGGCCACGCGGCACGCTCCTCACGCGTCCCGGTCGGGCGATCCTGATCGAATCGCTTCCGGGACAGGAAATCCGGGCTTGCGGCAGTGCCGGTTACCCGTTGAGCCAGTCTGGCATTCGATTGTCGGCGAGCAAAGCGTCATAAGTTTGACGTTCGCGCACCACCGACCAGTCCGCACCGTTCACCATGACTTCGGCCACCAGCGGGCGGGCGTTGTAGGTGGACGCCTGCACGGCGCCATAGGCTCCTGCAGAAAGGATAGCGAGCCGGTCTCCCTGGGCAAGCAGCGGCAGATCACGATCTTTTGCAAAGGTGTCGCCGCTTTCGCAGACCGGGCCCACAATGTCTGCCTTGAGGCGCGGCGCGTCGGTCTGCGCCTCAATGACCGGCAGCATGTCGTGCCAGGCGTCATAGAGCGTCGGGCGGATCAGATCGTTCATGCCCGCATCGAGAATCAGGAAGTCCTTGGCCTCGCCATGCTTCACATAGGTGACCTCGGTCACCAGCACGCCCGCATTGCCGGCGATGATGCGGCCCGGCTCGAACAGCAGGCGCACGTCGAGGCCCGCGAAGGCCTCACAGGCAATGCGGCCATACTCGTCGGGATGCGGCGGAGGCTCGTTGCCCTGCATGTAGGGAATGCCGAGGCCGCCGCCGAGATCGACATTGCGCACGTCGTGGCCCTGGTCCTTCAGTTCGCGTACGAGTTCAGCCACCTTGGCGAAGGCCGCGCGGAACGGGTCCAGCGTGGTGATCTGGCTGCCGATATGGACGTCGACGCCGACGATCTCGATGCCCGGCAGCTCGGCGGCGCGGGCATAGACCGCATGCGCGCGGTCCCAGGCGATGCCGAACTTGTTCTCGGCCTTGCCGGTGGTGATCTTTACATGCGTGTTGGCGTCCACGTCCGGATTGACGCGCAGGGAGATCGGCGCGCGCATGTTCTTGGCCAGCGCCACCTCGTTGAGCGCTTCAAGCTCGGGCTCGCTTTCGACATTGAACATGAGAATGCCCGCGTCCAGCGCATAGGCCATCTCATCCTTCTTCTTGCCGACGCCGGAGAAGACGATCTTGTCCGGCGGAATGCCCGCAGCTGTCGCGATGCGGATCTCGCCCTGCGACACCACATCGGCGCCCGCACCCATGCGGGCCAGCGTCGAGACGACCGCGAGATTGGAGTTCGACTTCACGGAAAAGCAGACGAGCGCTTTGTTGCCGTTTGTGCCCTCGCCGAAGGCCTCCGAGAAGACCCGGAAGTGACGTTCAAGTGTCGCGGTGGAATAGCAATAGAAGGGCGTGCCCACGGCGTCAGCGATGGCGTGCAGGTCCACGTCCTCGGCATGAAGGACGCCGTTCTTGTAGGTGAAGTGGTGCATGGGCTGTCCGGCCTATTCCACAGCTACCGGCGGCGGGAAACGCGGGCGCTCGGTGTCTGAGGTCTCGTCATCGGTGTCTGGCTCCGGCTCCGCTTCGACCTGCGGGGCGGGTGCCGGCACATAGACGCCGGGATCAGCCTGAGGCGTCGGAAATTCCTGGCTCGGGCCGATCAGCGTATCGCGGCCTGCCGGCGGCACGGGGTCGCCGCGCACGCCGCAGGCGCTGGCGAGAAGACCAAGGGCGAACACGGCCGCTATGTGTGGTGTCCTGCTCATGAAAGCTGCTCCCGCCAGAATGCGACCTGCGTGCGGACATTGTCCGGTGACGTCCCGCCGAAGCTTGTGCGGCTTTTTACCGAGTTGTCGAGGCCCAGCACCTCAAAAACACCCGCGGTGATGCCGCTGTCCGCCTTTTGCATCTCTTCGAGCGTCAACCCGTCGAGGTCGCACCCTTTGGCTTCGGCCATGGCAACCAGACGGCCGGTGACGTGATGCGCGTCGCGGAACGGCATGTTGAGTTCGCGCACGAGCCAGTCCGCCAGATCCGTCGCGGTCGAGAAACCCTTGCCGGCGCTCTCGCGCATGGCGTCCGCATTGACGGTCAGATCACTGATCATTCCGGTCATCGCGGCGATGGCGAGCTCGAGTGCGTCCATCGCGTCGAAGGCGGGCTCCTTGTCCTCCTGCATGTCCTTTGAATAGGTCATGGGCAGGCCCTTGAGCATGACCAGCAGGCTGTTGAGCGCGCCGATGATACGCCCCGGCTTGGCGCGCACGAGTTCGGCGGCATCCGGGTTGCGCTTCTGCGGCATGATGGACGAGCCGGTGGAGAACTTGTCGGGCAGCCGGACGAAATTGAACTGGGCCGATGTCCAGATGACGATTTCCTCGGCCAGCCGCGACAGATGCACCGCGCAGATGCTCGCAGCCGACAGGGTTTCGAGCACAAAGTCCCGGTCGGCAACCGCATCCAGCGAGTTGCGCGTGGGACCATCGAAGCCAAGCGCCTTTGCCGTCTGGTCCCGGTTGATGGGGAAGGAGGTTCCGGCAAGGGCAGCGGACCCCAGCGGGCTCTGGCCTGCTCGGGCATGCGCGTCCTGGAACCGGCCCCGGTCGCGGGCGAACATTTCCGCATAGGCAAGGCAGTGATGGCCGAAGGTCACCGGCTGCGCCACCTGCAGGTGGGTAAAGCCGGGCATGACCGTGTCCGGATTGGCGTCCGCCTGATCCACCAGCGCGATCTGCAGTGCTTCCAGGCCTTCATCAAAGGCCATCAGCCGTTCGCGCACATGCAGCTTGAAATCTGTCGCCACCTGGTCGTTGCGCGACCGGGCTGTGTGCAGCCGGCCGGCGGCGGGACCAACGATCTCCGTGAGCCGTGCTTCCACGTTCATGTGGATGTCTTCCAGGTCGCGGCGGAACGGAAAGGTGCCGTTCACGATCTCTTGTTCGACCTGATCCAGTCCCTTGAGGATTTCTGCAGCGTCATCGCTTGAGATAATGCCGCAATCGGACAACATTTGTGCATGAGCGCGGCTCCCGGCGAGGTCCTGCATCGCCAGCCGCTGGTCGAATTCAATGGAGACATTGATGGCCTCCATGATGGCGTCGGGTCCATCCGCGAACCGGCCGCCCCACATTTTGTTGCCCATGGCACTTTGTCTTTTGTCTTGAGGAAACCCGCATCCATGGCCCGCGATGGCTCGCAGAACCGACTGTCACCAAAGACGCGATTCCAGGTTACCGCCTTCTTTCTGGCGGCAGTCATTGCGGCGGTTCTATACGGCATGGTGCCGATGGGTGGCAAATCCGGCGATGATGCGCCGACAGCCGATTACGCGGGCATCGACCTCAAGCCCTATGCCATGGGCGCGGTCGAGAACTTCGTACCTGCGGCAGAGCCGCTGGACCTGCAGGAGATCACCTTCACAGACGGCGACGGCGCGCCGCTGACGCTCGATGATTTCACGGGCCGCGTGGTGCTGCTCAACCTGTGGGCCACGTGGTGTGCGCCCTGCCGGGAAGAGATGCCGGATCTGGATGCGCTTGAGGCCGAACTCGGCGGCGATGGCTTCCTGGTGCTTGCCCTGAGCCTTGATCGTGGCGGCATCGACAAGCCGCGGGACTTCCTCGAAGAGATCGAGATCGAGAACCTGGCGCTCTATCACGACGAAACCGGGCGCATGGGGATGCGGCTGGGCGCCTTCGGGCTGCCGACAACCCTGCTCATCGGCCCTGACGGACGCAGCCTCGGCCGGCTGGTGGGTCCGGCGCATTGGGATGAGCCGGAGGCCGTAGCGCTGGTGCGCGCGGCAATGGTGGCGACGCTGCCTGCGGGCAGCTGACCGGCTCAGGCTTCGTCGCTGGCGTAGGTAGTGAAGAGCGCGCCGATGAACTGTTCAATCTCCTCGCCGCCATTCGTCAGGGGCAGGGCGAGGCCGTGATAGACCATGTGGGTATTGTGCTCCTGCGAACCGGCCGCCTTGGCGAAGACCGGCCGCCCGGTGCGGGCGGCTTCGGACGTGACAGTGCGCCAGCGGTCCCGGACCCGGCCTGAGCGCTCCTCTCCGATGTCCTGCAGCATCTTGCCGGTGCGCTCCTCGCCGGTGATCTCGGCCAGGGCCGACCCGTAAAGGCGGATGCGGAAATCATTCGATCCGGGCACGCGCTCAGAGATCAGCAGATTGGGGGCGATCGAGGACAGATCAGCAAAGCTGATGTCCTCGCGGTCCGGCACCGGCTTGCCGCCGCATTTGTCCTGCCAGTAGCGCCACAACTTTTGCGCGCCTTCATGCTCTGGCTGCTCCAAAAACGTGAAGCTGGAATCGGCAGAATAATTAGACTTTTTACTAGTCACAGGTACACGTAAATATTGAATCAGTGATATGCGGCGGCATGTAACGACAAACTGTCAGTGCACGAAAGCAACCTGACGCGCGTATCGCGTTTAGGGTTAACGCCCGCGGCTTAAGCTATTGAAATTGCTCGTCCGGCAACCAAAAACGGCAGATTTATGCCGATTTCGAACTATCGGGTGGGGACAGGTGCGTCGCCGCGATAGTCGTAGAAGCCGCGTGACGTCTTACGTCCGAGCCAGCCGGCTTCGACATATTTCACCAGCAGCGGACAGGGGCGGTACTTGGAGTCCGCCAGACCTTCATAAAGCACCTGCATGATCGACAGGCAGGTGTCGAGGCCGATGAAGTCCGCCAGTTCGAGCGGCCCCATCGGGTGGTTCGCGCCCAGTTTCATCGCCGTGTCGATGGCTTCGACGCTGCCCACGCCCTCATACAGCGTGTAGATCGCCTCATTGATCATCGGCAGCAGGATGCGGTTGACGATGAAGGCCGGGAAGTCCTCGGCCACCGTCGCCTTCTTGCCGATATGGTCGACGAAGCTCTTGCAGGTGGTGAAGGTCTCTTCGTCGGTGGCGATGCCGCGCACCAGTTCCACAAGCTCCATGACCGGCACCGGGTTCATGAAATGGATGCCCATGAACCGTTCCGGGCGGTCTGTCGAGGCGGCCAGACGCGTGATCGAGATCGACGAGGTGTTGGTGGCAAGGATCGCGTGCTCCGGCAGGACCGGGCAGACATCAGCGAAGATCTGGCGCTTGATGGTCTCTTCTTCGGTGGCGCTCTCGATGGCGAGGTCGCAGGCCGAGAGGGCTTCCAGGCCGCCGGAGGCGCGGATGCGCTGCAGGGCGGCGTCGCGGGTTGCTTCGTCAATCACCCCTTTGGCGACCTGGCGGGCCAGATTGCCGTTGATGGTGGCGAGGCCGCGCTCAACGGCGCTGTCGTCCACATCATGGAGAATGACATCCAGGCCTGATGCGGCACACACATGGGCGATGCCGTTGCCCATCTGCCCTGCGCCGATCACACCGACCGTTCCGATTTTCATAAGACCTGTCCCGCTTGCGGCGCAATACGCGCGCCCAGTGTCGTCTTGCCTGTCACCGGCGGCAGGCTCGCCAGCGAAGCACGCTGCCGCCTGAAACCGGTGGTGCACACAGTATGCACCAAGGTTTCAGGCAAGCGTAGCGTGTTTGGCCGTGTGTGGTCCCTAGAGGACCTTGCCGAGCTCTTCGTCGAGTTCGGGCACAGCCGTGAAGAGGTCCGCCACCAGGCCGTAGTCGGCAACCTGGAAGATGGGGGCTTCTTCGTCCTTGTTGATGGCCACGATGACCTTCGAGTCCTTCATGCCGGCCAGGTGCTGGATGGCACCGGAAATGCCGACGGCAATGTAGAGCTCGGGGGCAACGATCTTGCCGGTCTGGCCGACCTGATAGTCGTTGGGCACGAAGCCCGCGTCCACGGCGGCGCGCGATGCGCCGACGGCGGCGCCGAGCTTGTCGGCGATGGAGTCGAGCATGGCGAAGTTTTCGCCGTTCTGCATGCCGCGGCCACCGGAGATGATTATCTTGGCGGCGGTCAGTTCCGGACGGTCCGACTTGGTCAGCTCTTCGCCGACAAATTCGGAGATGCCCGGGTTATCGGCTGCAGCGACGTTCTCGATGGCTGCCGAGCCGCCGTCGCCGGCGGCGTTGAAGGACGCGGTCCGCACCGTGATCACCTTCTTGGCGTCGGTGGACTGCACGTGCTCGATGGCGTTACCGGCATAGATCGGGCGGGTGAACGTGTCGGGGGCTTCCACCGACATGATTTCCGAGATCTGTGCCACGTCGAGCAGAGCGGCCACGCGCGGCATGTAGTTCTTGCCGTTGGTGGTCGCAGGCGCGAGGAAGGCGTCGTAGCTACCTGCCAGGCTGACGATCAGCGCGGCCATGGGTTCTGCGACCTGCTTGGCATACTGGGCGTCGTCAGCCACCAGCACCTTGGCGGCGCCTTCCAGCTTGGATGCTGCTTCCGCGGCCGCGCCGCAGTTTTCGCCGGCCACCAGAATGTGCACTTCGCTGCCGATCTGCGCGGCGGCGGTCAGCGCCTTGGCGGTCGCATCGTTGAGAGCGTCGTTGGAGTGTTCTGCAATAAGGAGCGTGGCCATTAGATAACCCCTTCTTCGTTCTTCAGCTTGCTGACGAGTTCAGCAACGGTCTCGACCTTGATGCCGGCTTCGCGTTCCGGCGGCTCGGTCACTTTGAGGACGTTGAGGCGGGCCGTGGTTTCGCCGCCGAAGTCGGCCGGAGCCTTCTCGTCGATCGGCTTCTTCTTGGCCTTCATGATGTTCGGCAGCGACGCGTAGCGCGGCTCGTTGAGGCGCAGGTCTGCGGTCACGACGGCCGGCAGGTTGAGCGCAACGGTCTGGGTACCGCCGTCGATTTCGCGCACGACATTCAGCTTGCCGTCGGCCTTCTCGATGCTGGCTGCAAAAGTGCCCTGGGCCCAGCCGAGCAGGGCGGCGAGCATTTGGCCGGTCTGGTTGCTGTCGTCGTCGATGGCCTGCTTGCCGAGGATGACGAGTTCGGGACCTTCCGCGTCCACCACACCCTTCAGGATCTTGGCGACGTTGAGCGGTTCGACGGTGTCGTCGGTCTTCACCAGGATGCCGCGGTCGGCGCCCATGGCCAGCGCGGTGCGCAGGGTTTCCTGGGCCTGCTGCGGGCCGATGGAGACAACCACCACTTCTTCGGCGGTGCCGGCCTCTTTCAGGCGGACGGCTTCTTCAACGGCGATTTCGTCGAACGGGTTCATCGACATTTTCACGTTGGCCAGTTCAACGCCGGACTGGTCCGCTTTCACGCGGATTTTCACGTTGTAATCGACCACGCGCTTGATCGGCACGAGCACTTTCATGGAGGCAGTCTCCGAAATTGCGAAACTTGTTCAGGGAGCTTCGTTTGATGCCGCGCTTTCTGGCCGGATCAGCCTGCGGCGCGAGCGGAAAACCAAGCAAACCCGGCATGGACATGCCGAGTCTTGTTGCGGTGCGGGAACCTACTTGCCCCCCATTTGTGAGTCAACGCGGCACCTCAAGGGCGTCGGTTGCGTGATTTACGGCGCTGAATCGCTGCTTCCAGCCGTGTTCCCGCGGCATTTTGGCGCGAAACCGCTGTCAGGCATCAGTAGGCGCTTCGCCACGCGGTCCCCCGAACAGCGGGACGTCGCGGCGCTTGAGGAAGGGTGTCAGGACGACACCGGCCATAAAGCCGCCGATATGGCCCCACCAGGCGGTCGGGCTGCCGGGGTCGGCCACCACCATCACCACCTGAAAGGCCGCCCAGCCGCCGAGCACGACCCATGCCGGGATATAGAGCGGAATGCGCAAGACCAGCACGGCCCACATCTTCACACGCGGATGCAGCATCAGATAGGCCGCCACGAGCCCCGAGGTGGCGCCGCTGGCGCCGATCAGGGGCACGGTCGAATCCGACTTGATGAGGGCAAAGATCAATGCCGCTGCGATGCCGCACAGCAGATAGAAGACGAGGTAGCGCAGGTGGCCGAGGTCGTCTTCCACATTGTCGCCGAGCACCCACAGGAACAGCATGTTGCCGGCCAGGTGCCAGACATCCGCATGCAGGAACATGTAGGTGATGAGCGCTAGTTCTTCCGGGAAGGACCCGAAATCCGGCAAGCCGCCGACAAGCGCCGCCGGCACCACGCCGAAGGCCTGGTCAGCGGCAATGATCTCGCCGGGCGCCAGCGACGTCTGCCAGAGATAGACGAGCACATTCGTGACGATCAGGGCGACCGTCACCCGCTGGAACGAGATCACCCGGAGCGGATTGTCGTCGTGAATGGGTATGAGCATCTCTGTGCACCCTGACCGGCGATTGTCCGGCACCCGATGTGCCGCTGCGCCGACTCTACGGCAATGTGGGACAAAGCCATAGCCTGCCCGGCGGCGTGTCAGTTGCGCTGGGCGCGGCAGTGGGGAGAGCCCGTGCAGTAATCGGTAGTGCTGGCTGGCCGTCCGCCGCCATCGGTCCGCGTGCAGCGGTCGGTGCTGTCGCACCAGCGTTCCAGCGAACGTTCGCGGGCCGATTGGGTGCATCCCGCGACAGCCAATGCTGCCAGTGTCACCGCTGCAGCAACCAGCAGTATCTTCATGTGCCTGTGTCCTGATCACCGGGTTCGTACAGGAGGATGTCCGCCGGCTGACACTCAAGCTCCCGGCAGATGGCTTCGAGGGTGGCAAAGCGGATGCCCTTCACCTTACCGGATTTCAGCAAGGAGAGATTGGCTTCGGTGATGCCGACGGCCTTTGCCAGCTCGCGGCTCTTCATCTTGCGGCGTGCCAGCATGACATCGAGGGTGACGGTTATCGGCATGGGGTGCGCTAGACGATGCTGGCGCTGTCTTCGGCAGCGCGTGCTGCCTCGACCATCACCCAGGAAATCACCAGGGCCACGGCGCCGATCATGGTGATGGCGAAGTCGTGGCTCGACAGGTTGAGGGCGATGAAACGCTGGCCGGGCGGATTGTCGATGCTCAATGCAAGCGACACCAGCGCGTCGCCGACGAACTGGGCCGGCAACCAGAGGATCAGCGTGACGGCAAGGGCCCGCAGCCGTCCTGCATTGGCCGTCCCGAGAATCCGGCCACTGGCGTAGAGCCCGAACAGTCCGCGCAGATGCCACACCCCATAAAGGATGACTGACAGAGGCACGAGCGAGGCAACAAAGCCTGCGCTGCGATCCAGCAGGCTCAGTTCACGGCCAGCACCCACTCCCATGAAGATGCCAAAGCTCGCGCCGGTGGAGCCGTCAGGCACCAGCGCCCAGCCGAGACCCAGAAGCAGCGGCAAGCCGGGCAGAAGCAGGGTGAGAACCGTGTGGAGGACCCCACTCACCCGCTGGATGCGGGCGAGGCTGGCTGGCGGAACTGCGGATGGCGTGCGGGGAGACAGCATGAGATGACCTTTCGCAAAGGAATTTCATGCTGTCTTAGAGCAAATAATTATTGTTTTGCAATAACTTTCTTCAGCCACGGATGCCTTTGACGAAGTCGGCGGCGGCCGCGCCGATCTCGTTGGGGCTGTCTTCCTGGATGAAGTGATTGCCCGGGACGGTGATTTCCGTCTGGTTGGGCCAGGTGCGGCAGAAGTCACGGGCGCCGGAAGTGAGGATCGCACCCGGCTCGGCATTGACGAAGAGTTTCGGCAAGTCGGCCTGTGACAGCCAGCTGCCGTAGTCCTCGACGATGGCGACCACGTCCTCAGGCTCGCCGCCGAGCGGAATCTGGCGCGGCCAGGTGAGTGTCGGGCGGCGGTCCTCTCCGGCCTGCGCGAAGGGGCGCCGGTAGACGGCCATCTCGTCTTCGGTCAGGCCGCGCAGGACAGACCCCGGCAGAACGGCTTCCACGAACACATTGTTCTGCAGCACCATCTCGTCGCCGGCCGGACTGCGGAAGCCCTTGAAGATCTCTGTGGCGGCGTCGGGCCACTCCTCCCAAGACATCGGTTTCACGATGCCTTCCATGTAGACGATGCCCTGCATGGCGTCGCGGTGGCGGTTGGCCCAGTCGAAGCCCAGTGCAGAGCCCCAGTCATGGATGACGAATACGGCATTGCCGGTGACGCCCGCAGCCTCGAGGAAGGCATCAAGCCACTGGCGGTGTTCGACGAAGCGGTAACTGTCCGGACCCGGATCATCCAGCTTGTCGCTGTCGCCCATGCCGATCAGGTCCGGCGCGATGCAGCGGCCCTGGTCCTTGAGATGCGGCATGATGTTACGCCACAGATAGGACGAGGTCGGATTGCCGTGCAGGAAGACGATCGGGTCTCCTTCGCCCATCTCCACATAGGCCATGGTCTTGGTGACACCGCCGACGGTGACGTCGAGTGTCTTCTTCGGGTGTTCGGCTGTGGAGATGGTGCTCATGGGGGCTCGTTCCTGTCCTGTCTGACGGCCGGGGTCGGCGTGTCATCTTGTAATTCGAGCCAAGCCTAGCGTGGCGGTCGCAGCATCTGCCACACACAAATAGGGGAGCAGGCCGGTTCAGCTTTGAACCGCCATGCCTCAAAAGGCTCAGGCTGTGCCCTCGAAACGCTGCCGGGCGCGGGCGCGCAGTTTTTCCAGCCGCGATTCCAGCTCATCTATCGTGTCATCAACCTTGGTCTTGGCGGAGCTGGCCTTCTCGCTGCCGTCCACGTTGCGCCGCAGCAGCTCCTCGACATTGGCGAAGAGCTTGTCGACGGCGATGTGGTCGCTGGTGCCTTCATAGGGGTCGTAGGGCACACGCGCGGTGCCGAACAGGTTGATGATCCGCTCGCTCTGGCGGCCGAGGCGCAGCAGCCCTTCAAAGTAGCGGTAGGGGCGGTCGCCGCCGGCGACGATGCCGAGCAGCAGGGCGCCGAAGGAGAGCGGGCTGAGCACGATGTCACGCAGGGCGTCGAGACCGAGCTTCAGTTGAAAGACGAGGACGTCCCACACCAGCGCCCAGCGATCTTCGCGGCGGTTGGCGACTGTGTCGTAGACGATCTGCGTACCTGGTTCGTCCGAGGCGCCGGTCGCGTTCGTCTGTCTGGAGTCCTGATCGGTCATGCCGGGCGTCCCCTCCCGCAAGTGTGGCATCGGCCTTCAAAGGCCGCTTTCCATCATATCGGAAAGGGTGGCGGGCTTGAAAAGCCCCCAGCCGGAGACCGGGTAAACAGGCGGCCCGATTGCCCTAGAAAGGGCGGAAACCCTGGAACCAGAAGGCGGCCACGATGATGAGCACCGCCACGAACTGCAGGATGACGCGCCAGCGCATCAGCATCTGCGACCTGGAGGCTGCTGCTTCGCCGCCGCCACGCCACATATTGATGAGGCCCGCGACCAGAACGACCGCCACGGCGGCGAGGGCGATGGGAATGAGAAAATCAAAGAGTGCCATGGCAAAGACCTTAGTCTGTCAGGGGCGTTGGGCAAGGGGTGCGTGTGTCGCAGGTCCTAGAGGTCTGACTGCCGGGCCGCAATTACCCGGCGCATCGCATCGGCGACAATCAGCTTGTGGAAAACCATGATGGTCGCGAGATAGGCGCGTCCGCCGAGATTGTGCGGCTTCACCCAGGTGGCCAGATAGAAGCCCTTGTCGTCCTTGAAGATCGAGGCACGGAAATCGAGATGTTTGTCGTCCTCGCCGACGATCACTTCCGTGTCCGACAGGCTGATGATCCGGAAGATGCCGATCGAGTCGCCGACCGCGGCCGGGGTCAGCGGTGACACACGCTCGGGCGCAGCGCCGGTCTTGAGGCCAAGCGGACCGACAAGGGCGTTGCGGAGCGCTGCGAGCCGGGTGGCCCATCCCGGCATCTGCGACAGGGCAATTCTGGCCGCCGCGAGGGTGCTAACCGGATCGGGCCCGTGCGGACCGAAGAAGCAGTCGAGAAAGTCACCGGGTTCGCGCAGGGCAGCAAGCGCGCTGGATTTCGGCAGCGTGGTTTCGCGGACGCTCATTCCGGTAGTGACGCGGCTTCGAGGGCGGCGGCGTCTTCCGCATCGCAGATCGCATGGACCAGCGTCAGATAGGCGTCGAGCAATGCCGTGACTTCATCGGGATAAAGCTGGAACGCGGCCACATGGGTGCCCCAGGCCTGCGCCGTCTCGTGATGGGGATGATCGGCCGGCGGGTCGGGGGCGAGCCACAGGTCAATGTTGCGGTTGGCATCCGCAAGCGCCTGGGCGTGGATGGTGCGGTTCACCGGGTCGGCCTCGTCCTGAATCAGCAAGGTCGGGCGGTCATAGGGGATCGCCCGGTCGAGGGCCGTTGCCGCATGGGTGGGCGCGCCGTGAAACAGGCCGGCGGCCGTCGTCGTCAGATGGGCAAGAGCGCGTGGCAGGCCGGCCCCGGCGACGGTCCCGTTGACCATGGTGTCATAGGTATCGAGCATCGGGTCCAGCAGGATCAGCCCGCGGATGCGCTTGTCCTGCACGGCGGCGTTGATGACGGCAGCACCGCCCATGGATGCGCCGAACGGAATGATCGGTTCGCCGCCGCCGCGTATTTCCGCGTAGTCGACTGCGGCCAGCACGTCCAGCGCTTCCGTTTCGCCCCAGCCGAGCCGGCCCCCACCGGCAGCACCCGATGTCCCGGAGTTGCGCATGTCGATGGCCAGCACATGGTGGCGCATCTGGGTCAGGAGTTTGAACAGGCCGAAGGCGTTCACATAGGGGTCGGTGCGGTTGGAGTTGGCGCCGTGGACGAAGATGATGACGCCCTGGGTGGTGATCTCCTCGCCGGTGAAGTCATCGATGCCCGCCGGTGTTGCGTCCGGCATCCACCAGCCGCTGATCTCGACCCCGTCTGACGTGGTGAGTGTCACGTCCTCATACGCCACACCATGATCAGCCGGCGTGCCCTGCAGCGGCACGCGCTGGGCGGACATCAACAGGGTCGGTACGACACCCATCAGCAGTACAAGCACCAGCACCGGAATGGCGATCGCTGTGCCAAGCCCGATGCGCCGCCAGAGGGTGTGCGACCGGGCATCTTCGTTGGTCTCTGCCGTCACTGCTGACATCCCCCTGAGGCTCCCTCTGTGCCCGGCGCGCCCCGATTGCACCCTGACTGCGCCGCGATTGCGCCACGATTGCGCTGGTGCCGAAATCATTTCAGGCTCGCGACCGGGTGGCAATTCACAGATTGGGAGACAGGTAAATGCATGCAGGACAAAGACGCGCAGCAAGACGGGCGGTGCTGGCCGTCACTTCTCTGGCGGCACTGGGTCTCGCCGGGTGTGATCTGGCGCAGGTCGAGGCAAAGTCCGCAGACAGTGCGGCAGCAGGACCGACGACGGAGGCACCGGACTTTCTCAAGCACCGCTACGCGGCCCGGCCTGAGGCCTGCGCCACGACGGATGAGGTGGAGAAGCGGGGACTGGTGATCGCCGACGAAGCGATTTCCGGCACGGAGTTCGGCTGCGCCTTCCTCACCTACACACCGGTTGTGTGGGACGAGAATTTTCCGCCGCAGGAATATGTGGTGCTGGCGTCGTGCGGCGATGACAGCGGTATCACCCGGCCCGACCTCATCAGCATCATGCAGTATGGCGACGAGCTGAAAGTGCAGTCGCAGAACGAATATGTGGAGATGCTGGCGAAGGAGACGTGGAACCAGCCGGGCTTCGTGTCACGGACCTATACGAAGTGTCCGGGCTGACGGCCTTTAGCTCTCCAGCAAGCGCCGGGCGATGACCTGGGCCTGAATCTCGGCGGCGCCCTCGAAGATGTTGAGGATGCGGGCGTCGCAGAGGACGCGGCTCACCGGGTATTCCAGCGCGAAGCCGTTGCCGCCGTGAATCTGCAGGGCGTTGTCGGCGGCGGCCCAGGCAACGCGGGCGGCCAGCAGCTTGGCCATGCCGGCTTCAAGGTCGCAGCGGCGGCCCTGATCCTTTTCGCGCGCGGCAAAGTAAGTGAGTTGGCGGGCGGCCATGATCTCCGCCGCCATCATGGCGAGCTTGCCGGCAACGCGGGGGAAGTTGATGAGCGATTTGCCGAACTGCTGGCGCTCCGTCGCATAGGCGAGACCCAGGTCCAGCGCCGCCTGCGCCACGCCCACCGCGCGGGCCGCGGTCTGGATGCGGGCGCTTTCGAAGGTCGCCATCAGCTGCTTGAAACCGTTGCCTTCCTGACCGCCCAGGAGTGCGGCTTCGGGCACGGTGACGCCGTCAAAGCCGATCTCGTATTCCTTCATGCCGCGATAGCCGAGCACGCCGATCTCGCCGCCGGTCATGCCGTCGAGCGGGAAGGGGTTGTCATCGGTGCCGCGCGGCTTTTCGACCAGGAACATCGACAGGCCCTTGTAGCCGGGCGCATCCGGATTGCTCCGGGCCAGGAGGGTCATCATGTCGGCGCGGGCCGCATGGGTGATCCAGGTCTTGTTGCCGGTGATGGTGTAGCCGTCGTCCGTTCTGACCGCGCGGGTGCGCAGGCTGGCCAGATCGGAGCCGGTGTTGGGTTCGGTGAAGACGGCGGTGGGCAGGATTTCGCCTGACGCGATCTTCGGCAGCAGGCGGGATTTCTGTTCGTCGGTACCGCCCGCCAGGATGAGTTCGGCGGCGATCTCCGAGCGCGTGCCCAGCGAGCCGACGCCGATATAGCCGCGGCTCAGTTCTTCCGACACCACGCACATGGCGATCTTGCCCATGCCGAGGCCGCCGGCGTTTTCCGGGATCGTCAGGCCGAAGACGCCCAGCTCAGACATGGCGTCGACCACGTCGATGGGAATGAGCTCGTCGCGCAGGTGCCAGCCATGGGCAAAGGGCGCGACTTTCTCGTCAGAGAAGCGGCGGAACTGGTCGCGCACAAGATCAAGCGTTTCATCGAGCCCGGGATTGCCGTAGAGGCCCGAGCCGTCCGCCTCGATGAGCGTGGCGGCGACCATGCGTGCCTCAGCGCTGCTTTCCGCCTCGAACAGTGATCCGGCGTCCGCTTCAAGAGCGGCGGCAGCGGCAGCGGGCACGCCCATGTCGCGCGGGCGCAGCAACTCGCCCTGGCTCATGGGCAGGCCGCCAATGAGCTCGGCGATGTATTCGCCCAGCGCCAGACCGGCGAGCACGCGCTCCATGTCGGTCAGCGTGCCGGCCGCTTCCATGCGGTGCAGGTAGCCAGCGAGCTGGCGCAGGGTTTCCACATAGGTGGCAGTCCAGGCGAGGCCGTGGGCGGCGAGCTGATTCTGCTCGATGAGGGCCGCATCCGGCTTGCCGTCCGGCGCCACACGCGCCTGCACGGCGGCGGTGGCGGCGGCGAGATAGCGCTCCGCGGCCCCAGCGGCACGGGATGCGCGGTCGGCAAGTCCTGTCGCGTCTCCTGTGGCGTTGGCGGGGGCAGAATGCGTTTCGGCAAGGCTCATGGCAGGCGGTCCGGACTCAAGCTACGTTTTGAAAGTGGAGGCACCCTACAGATCACGGGCGGCAGAGGCGAGGGGCAGGGCGTGCCCGCGTCTCTTTTCAATCTGGACCGCATGGGGCCTGAATCCAGCAGCGGCGGCACCGCCCGAGGCGGTCTGTGGCCCAAAAAGGTTAATGACTGTCATGTCTTGGCCGCATTTGGGCTTATTCTTCGCAGTGCAACATTTCCTGTTCTGGACGTGTTGGGCGATAAAACCCAAGGAAATTCAAGGGTTTTTGGCCTGATCCGGTCACCGGGAAGTGCTTGGGGGAGAGCCGGGCCTGGCCGACCATGGTTAACACCGTTCAGGTTCGGTTCATGGGGCCGCCGTCAGGGTCCCGCTCCAAGGTTCAGTAAATGCGTACCCGGCCCGAGATCGGCCGGACTTCTCATTCCAGGGGCGGGGGTGATCCCGCTACCCGGACGCAGACACAGGCGATTACGGCGAAGGGGCCGACACCATGACCGCAGGTACTGATATTCGGATGTTTGATCCAGCCGCGCTGGCGCCGCGCGAAGGCAGCCCGGCTGCGCGCAATTGCGGCCGCAACGGCGAGGCCCTGTCCAAGCTGCACATCGTGTCGCGCCTGTCGGAACTCGATCAGGACCTGTCGCAGCGTTTCATCAATGACAGTGCGCGGGTGGAAGCCCTGCGGCCGCAGATCGAAAGCGCCGCCCGCCGCCTGTCGCAGCCCCCTTTCGCGGGCGCCGACGAATATGCCGAGGACAAGTCCGGCGGGTTGTTCGGTCGCAAGTCCAAGCCGGTGCTCGACAATGACGGTGAGACGCTGGACGCCCAGTCCGGTCTTGTGCCGCAGTCGCTGCGCACGCGTATCGATCACTATCTTCAGGCCAGTTCGCAGAATGCGCGCCAGGCGCCGCTGCATATGATGGCCATACTGGCCGGTCTGCTTGTGTTCGCCGGCGCGCTGTTCGTCGATTACACGATCGTGTCCGAGTTCTGGACGCGGGCGCTGGCCAACGAATTCCTTGAACTGCCCGGCACGCTGGCCGACTCGGTCGGCTTCAAGTCGCTGCAGGTGCTGTTCGCTGCCATCGCCGCGCATCTTGTCTATGCGTCGCTTGGGCCGGCGGGGCAGAAGCTCTTTACCCGGACCGTTTTCGTCTTTGCATTCTTGATGCTCGCCGGTCTCGGCTTTCTGCTGGCGACCATGTCGCTGCCTGCGGGCACGTCGGATGCCTTCGGCGGTACAACGTCGCTGGACGATGCGCTGGCCGGCCTTGGTCTTGGGACACAGGAAGCTGTGTCCGCCGCCACGGCGGGTCCGAGCATTGTCGACGAAGCGACGTCGCGCGACGTGCATGCGATGACGTGGCTTGCGTCGCTCGGCGTGATCTTCCTTGTGGTGACGGGCGTTGCCGCCATCGCCCTGCACGGGGCCATCGACGGCCTGCGGCATCTGGTGGCGGTCGGCGAATATCGCAGCCGCGCGGCCGAAGCGGATGCGCTGGCCCGCCGCGAGCACGAATATGTGCAGCTTGCCCGCGAGATCGAGCAGCTGGAACAGCCGCAGGCACGGCGCTCCATCCTGTGGGCCGGTCTGATGCGCGAAGTGCAGGCGCATCTCGACGGCATGGATGAAGCGCGCGCCGGCCTCGGCAAGCGCCGGGCGCAGCCTGTGGCCGGCGGCGGGTTCTTCCGCCGCGCCAACACGCTGCAGCCGGTTGCTGAGACACATGAAGACGCGGACGATCTGCGCGCCCGGCTTGAGCGCAATGCCCAGAGCATGAGCGTCGAGGCCTATGAAGAGGTCTTCGACAGCTGGTGGTCGAGCCGCAGCCAGTCAGCGCTGGCACGCGACGCCCAGTTTGACGGGCCGTCGATCCCCAGCCGTGGCCGCTATGCGGAACTGCCGACGACGGCGACCTGAGTTTTTCCTGACCCGTCACCGCCTCCCGGCGGGTCTTGCCGGCTAGATGACAGCCTTTGACAAGGAGCGATGCACCATGCGCCGCAGCCTGACCCTTCTTTCGGCCCTCGTTCTGGGCGCCAGCCTCTCCGCAACGTCGCTGATGGCAGCCGACGTGACAGAGGAGGACGATGCCGCCACCGAGGCCGCGCCGGTGGTGGTGATCGGTCTCGACCTCTCCAAGTCGAACCCGATGGTCACCAATGATGACTATGCCCGCCGGGTCTCGGACCGGGTGGCGCCAATGATCGAGGGTCTGCCATTGCGCGCGCGGGTGATGGTGCGCAGCTTCGGCTCCTACGATGCAACGTCCAACACGCTGCGCATCGATCAGCTGATGACCGCGCGCTCGAAGCCGGAAGATTTCGCCCGCGGGTTGCGCACGCTGATTACCGGCGTGCCGAAGCTGGTGCGCGACGGCAAGCTGGTGGCTCAGAACAAGACCAACATCATGGCCTTCCTGGAAACCATGTCGCAGGTGGTTGCCTGTGACGAAGGGCCGGTGACCTTTGTGTTGCTCACCGACGGCGTGGAAGACAGCGAATATGCGCGGCTGAAGAACCGCTCGGCGACACTGCCGGCGCCCAGCCACGATCGCTTCGACAGCTGCGGCGAGTTGCAGATCCTCGGCCTCGGCCAGGGGCTCAACAGCCCGAAGACAACGGAGCGTCTGCGCGGCGTCTGGACCGACTGGTCCGAAGAAGCCGGCTTCGACAGTTTCCTCGGCCTCTACGACTGGTAACCGCGCGCCGCCGACGTGCATCTCCTTGCGATGTGACGGTGCCGGGGCGGGCAGGTGATATGCAAATTTGTGCATTGGCCGTCTGAGCCCGCACGGATACCGTCCGCCCCGTTATGACCAAGACCTCGACCAGAAGCGCCGCCTCAACGCCCACACCGGGCGCCATGTGCGGCGACGTACGGCTTACAGGCCCGGCTGTGATTACCAGCCGGGACGTATTTGTCGTGTGCGCTTCTTCTGTCTCTTCTTCTTCCGTTTCCAGGTCTGGTCATGCCTCCCTTCTCTTCTCAAATCGCTCCTGCCTCTGACGCCGACGCGTCGCAACCGGCCAGAGAGTCCGCTCCGCGTCCTGCTGCCGCGGGTTCTGCTACAAGGCCGAACGCGCCGCGGGTGTTCGCCTTCACCATCCGCGCGGCCGCGGAACCGGAAACTGTGCCGCGGCTGATCTCGCCCTTCGCCAAGCGCGGGCTTGTGCCCAAGCGTTTCTCGGCACGGCTGGGTGCGGAACCCAACTGGGTCACCGTGTGGGTCGAAACCGAACTGCCGGATCAGCAGGCGGCGGAGGGCATCGCCGCCAATCTGCGCGGCATCCTGTGCGTGGATGCTGTGTTGCTGGAAGAAACCCGACGCCTGCCGCGCCGCCGCGAGCGCGTCTTTGGTGCGTTTGCCGCGGGATAGGCGCATCGTGAGGCAGCAGACCCCCGGCTTGACCCCCCGTGCCTTGACCAAAGGGTCCATATGCGTGTTTGTCGCGCGCATGGGTTTGCCGGGGGACTGCTGCCGATGATGGATGTTGCCTACACGCTGGTGCTGCCGGTGTTCGGCGTTGTCGTGGTCGGCTATGTGGCGGCGCGCATGGGCTGGTTCTCCGACAGCGCGACCGACGGGCTCGACAAGTTCGTCTTCACATTTGCGATTCCGGCACTGCTGTTCCGTGCCCTGGCCAACACGGACATTCCCGACGTGCTGCCCTGGGGGCTGTGGGGCGCGTATTACGGCGGCATCCTCATTGTCTGGGCGATCGGCTCCGGCCTTGCGCTGACGGTGCTCAGGCGACCGCCCAAGGACGCGGTGGTGATCGGCTTTGGCGGCGGGTTCTCCAATACGGTGATGCTCGGCATACCGATCATTCTGGTGGCCTTCGGCGACGAAGCGTCGGTGCCCCTGTTTCTCATCCTCGCCTTTCACGGGCTCACGGTGTTTACCATCTGCACCTTCCTGCTCGAAATGGCGCAGGCAGCGGAACGCCATGACGGCACGTCGCGCCCGGACCCGGGACGTATCCTGCTCGACAGTCTCAAGGGCATGGCGCGTAACCCGCTGATCTGGGCGCTGGGCACCGGCGTCATCTTCGGCCAGACCGGGCTGACGCTTCCCGGACCCGTCGACGGCGTGCTGGAGAAGCTGGGCCAGGCGGGCATTCCCTGTGCGCTCTTCGCCATGGGAGCGACGCTCTCGCGCTACGAGATCCGCCGCTCGGTCGGGGCGGCGTCGCAGATCGCGGTCATCAAGCTCGGCCTGCATCCGCTCATTGTCTTCGCGCTGGGCACTTATGTGTTCGCGCTGCCGGTGATGTGGCTCAAGGTCGCGACCGTGATGGCGGCGGTGCCGTCGGGCGTCTACACTTTCATCATGGCCAGCCGCTATGGCGCGGCGCCCGGTGCGGCGTCGAGCGCCGTGGTGCTGACGACCGGGCTGTCACTGCTCACCCTCTCCGCCGTCCTCACATGGGCGCTGTCGTTCTAGGCCAGCCCGACCATCCTGCGGATGTCCTGCTGCGTTACGCCGCCGGCGCGCAGGTCGCGCAGGGTTGCGGAGCCGCGGCGCTTGGCCATGCGTTCACCGGTCTCGTCGAGGATGAGGCGGTGGTGATGATAAGTCGGTTCGGGCAGGTCGAGCAGCACTTGCAGCACCCTGTGCAGCGGCGTTGAAAAGAAAAGGTCCTGGCCGCGGATGATGTGGGTGATGCCCTGGGCGGCATCGTCCATCACCACGGCAAGGTGATAGGCAATGACGCCGTCCTTGCGGGCGATCACCGCGTCGCCCATGGGCCGCGGGTCGACCGGCAGTGTGCCCGTTTCGCCGTCTGCGCCGGTGCCAGTCTCAAGGAAAGTGAGCCGGTTTCCCCTGAGCCGTTCGGCGATGTCCAGCGCGCGGGCAATGTCGATGCGCAGGGCGTAGGGCACGCCTTCAGCGACGCGGGTCTCGCGGATATCTGCTGACAGGGGACGGCAGGTGCCCGGATAGATCACACCTTCGGGGCCATGCGGCGCGATGGCCGCTTCGGCGATGTCCTTGCGGGTGCAGAAGCACGGATAGATCACGCCGAGCTCGGTCAGCCGGTCGAGCCCGGCGGCATAGTCCGTCAGATGATCCGACTGGCGGCGCACCGGCGTCTCCCACTCAAGGCCCAGCCAGGCAAGATCCTCAAGCTGCGAGGCTTCGAACTCCGGACGGCTGCGGGTGCGGTCGGTGTCTTCGATGCGCAGGATGAAGCGGGCTTCGTTGTCCTGCGCCCAGTCCCAGGCGGTCAGCGCAGAGTAGGCATGGCCAAGATGCAGGTGGCCATTCGGACTGGGGGCAAATCGCGTGGCTTTGGCGCTGGCGGATCGGGCGGTCATGGGTCACTAATAGCATCCATGGCAGTGATCAAAACAAATGCGGATGTGGCGGCGGCATGCGATGCGCTCGCCGACCAGTGCGACCATATGGCGGCGGCGCTGGACGCCTGTGGCGGGCCGCCACCGTTGCGGCGCCGGCCGCCGGGCTTCGACACGCTGGCGCGAATCCTGATGGGACAGCAATTGTCGGTGGCCAGCGCCAGCGCAATCTGGAACCGGCTGGAAACCGGGCTTGGCAGTGTGACACCGGAGGCGGTGCTGGCGTCGAGCGATACCGAATTGCGCAGCTACGGCCTGTCGGCCCCCAAGCAGCGCTATCTGCGCGCGTCGGCGCAGGCGGTGGCCGATGGTGACCTCAACTTCCGCAAGCTGAGCCGCATGAGCGACGCCGACGCGCACGAACATCTGATCGCGGTCAAGGGCATCGGCCCGTGGACGGCGGATATCTATCTGCTGTCCGGTCTGGGGCGGCCCGACGTGTTTCCGGCCGGTGATCTGGCATTGCAGGGCGCGGCGCAGCGGCTGATGCGCAAACGCAAACGTCCGGATGCGGACGGGCTCACGAAGATCGCCAGACGCTGGCAGCCCCATCGCGGTGTCGCGGCGCGGGTTTTGTGGGCCTATTATGCGGTGCCGCCGGTCTAGACTTCTCCGACACATCTGACACACAGGATTTCCACCCATGACGACACAGCTCGACGGACCCCGCATTGCGCCTGCCGATGGTGGGCCCGCGCGCCAGCTGGTGGTGCTGGTGCATGGCTATGGTGCAGACGGCAACGACCTGATCGCGCTGGGCCGCCACTGGCAGCCGCTGCTGCCCGGCGCAGCTTTCGTGGCGCCGAACGGGCCGCAGCGCTGTGACGGCAACCCGGCGGGCTATCAGTGGTTTCCGATCACGCGGCTCGACCCGGACGAGATGCTCAAGGGCGTGGAAAGCGCCGCGCCGCTGCTCAACGACTTTGTCGATGCCGAGCTTGCATCGCACGGGCTCGGTGCCGATGCACTGATGCTGGTGGGCTTCAGCCAGGGCACCATGATGTCCCTGCATATCGGCCCGCGGCGGGCACCTGGACCGGTCGGCATTCTGGGCTATTCAGGCGCGCTGGTGGCGCCGGAACAGCTGGGTGCCGTTGCGTCAAAGCCGCCTGTCATGCTGATCCACGGGGATGCCGACGAGATGCTGCCGGTGGCGGCCATGCATGCGGCGGCCAGTGGTCTGGGCGACGCGGGCTTCTCCGTGCGCTGGCATGTGGCGCGCGGTGTCGGCCATGGCATCGACCCGGAAGGCCTGCAGCTTGGTGGACAGTTTGTTGCTGACTGTTTTGCCGGAACCGCTGCCGCCGGGTCGCCTGCTGCCTGACCAACACCTCTCTTCCTGTGTGGCTATCGCGTCTGACGGGGGTGGCCAAGCGGGTCCGTCCGTGTAGAGTCATACGCGCGTCACACAACATGTTGTATGTGTTGTCGCGTTTGAGGCACCCTTGAGTCGGTCCGAAGATTCGAGTGGCGTGTGAGTGAGGACGGGAGGAACGGTCCGGTGCACACGGAGGTAGCACAGACAGACGTGACCACCGGCGTTGCCGCCCGGGCACGGCAGGTGTCTCCGGAAAGTTGTCCGGCGCTTGTTCTGAATGCGGATTACCGCCCGCTCAGCTACTACCCGCTGTCGCTGTGGTCGTGGCAGGACACCATCAAGGCCGTGTTCCTCGACCGGGTGAACATTCTCGATCACTACGACCGTGCAGTGAGCAGTCCGTCCTTCGAGATGCAGCTGCCCAGCGTCGTGTCGCTCAAGACCTATGTGAAGCCCGCCAAGTACCCGGCCTTTACCCGCTTCAACGTGTTCCTGCGTGACCGCTTTTCCTGCCAGTATTGCGGCGCCAAGCACGACCTGACCTTCGACCATGTGATCCCGCGCTCGCGTGGCGGGCTGACCACCTGGGACAATGTGGTGGCGGCGTGCAGCCCGTGCAATCTGCGCAAGGGCAACCGGCTGCCGACGGAAATCGGCATGATCCCGACGACGGCGCCGATCCGGCCGACGGTGCATGAGCTGCACCACAACGGCCGCGCTTTCCCGCCCAACTATCTGCACGAGAGCTGGCAGGACTATCTCTACTGGGACAGCGAGCTGGAGCCGTAGGCGGCGCTGCCCCAGACGTCAGATCTTTTCCGACGTGCGGATGGCGAAACGGCAGGCGGCCTTGATGGCGGCGGACAAGACGGGATAGCCCGGTGCCTCTTCGGCGCCTTCTGAAATCGCCTTTTCCTTGTGCTCGATCTCTTCAAGGCGGAACTTTTCCACCATGTCGCGCAGCTCGGGTTCCGTGGCCGCATTGTCGAGTTCGCGCACCTGCGCCTGGTAGTGCTCGTCGATCACCTCTTCGACCGCCGCCGTGCAGGCATGGGCGGCCTTTTCACCCATCAGCGCAGTGACGGCGCCGAGTGCGTAGCCGGCCGCGCCCCAGAGCGGGTTCATGACCGTCGGACGCACGCCGCGCTCGCTCACCACCCTGTTGAAGGCGTCCAGATGGACCGCTTCATCTTCGGCCATGTGTTCGAGGTCGCGCACGATCTTGGCGCGCGGCTTGGCGGCCCTGAACACGGCGAGCTGGCCTTCGTAGATGCGCACGGCACCGGCCTCGCCCGCATGGTCGACGCGGATCATTTCGTGCAGGCGGCGCTCGATGACGCTATTTCCGGCCAGGTCTGCTGACGTCATCTTCTTGGCTGTGCTGCTCATGCGCTGTGCCCCTCTTTCCAGGCTGCCCAGGCGGGAATGAAGCTCACCGCCGCCAGAACGAGTGAGATGAGGAAGTTATATCCCGCGAGCGAAATGCCAAGGAAGCGCCAGGCGGCTTCGTCGCAGGGGACGACCGTGACGGCGCCGGAGAGCGCGGCATTCAGGTCCTCGATGGAGCCGGCGACACCGCCGCCGCCGCCCGCGCAGTCGGAGGGGCCGGCCCACCAGCCCCATTCAACGCCCGTATGGCGCAGGCCGAGTGCGGCGCTGACCAGAAAGATCAGGCCGATGGCCGCCATCAGCCAGGTCGGCCAGCGGCCGAGATTGGCCTCGCGCGAGACCACCAGCGCCACGACGATGAGCGGCAGGGCGATGTAGTAGGGCCAGCGCTGCTCGAGACACAGGGCGCAGGGGATATAGCCGAGCACGTGTTCGAAGAAGAAGAAGCCGAGTGTCGTGGCCGTGGCGAGGGCGAGCACCACCAGCGGCGCGCGGCGGGGCGGGATCAGGTTCAGCACAGTGTCCATGATGGCTGGTCCTTTGCGCCTACATGCCGATCGAGTTGACCGCGTCGGAAATCAGCGCGGCGGCACCGCCCGCAATGCTCATCAGGAAACCGGTCCAGGCGATGCCGATCAGTGTGCCGATTGCCACCAGAATGCCGTCGCGCTCGATGAAGCCGATGGAGGCAATGACGATCGCGATGCCGGGGAAGGTGTTGGTCAGGGGCAGCGGGATCATGATCGTCAGCGCAAAGAGCAGGAACAGGAGGCCGATGAGCTGTTCCATCGGGCGCTGGGTCAGGAAGATGAGCCGCGGGCGGCTGATCTTCTCGAACCGCTTCAGCCATGGGCGGGCGCGGTCGAGAATGTCGGACAGGCTCTCTTTCTTGAGCGTGCGCTGGCGCAGCTTCTCCGGCAGCCACAGGGTGTGCCGGCCGATGCCGAGCTGGGCAGCCACGAAGACCATGGGCAGGGACATGATCTGCGGCACGCCGTAGAGGAAGGGGATGGCGCAGGGCAGCGCCAGCACCAGCAGCACCATGCCGAAGGCGCGTTCCGCCAGCACATCGATCAGCGTACCGAGCGTTATGGTTTCGCCGTCGAGCTGGGCGATGGCGTCTTCGAGAAGCTCAAGTGTCTGCTTTTCGCTCTGGGCGGTCATGCGGGTCTTTCGGGTTCGTCCGGATGGCGGGGTCTGGGTGGGGCCAACCTACCAGCGGCGGCTGGCGGCGTCGAATGAAGGACAGGGTCACAGGGTCGCACGCAGCGATGGCATGTGCCGGTATGCCGCTGATTGACCTTGCAGCCGATGCCCCTATGATGCCGCTCCTTTCGTGGCGTCTTTATGATCCTTATGGGCCCCTGTGGCGAAATTGGTAGACGCGACAGACTCAAAATCTGTTGGGGGCAACTCCGTGCTGGTTCGAGTCCGGCCAGGGGCACCACGAAGGCCATCACGGGAGCGGCCCTGCCCGCCGCCCGCTGCACGTTTACCCATCCCTGCCACATTCCGGGCTATGATGACCGCATGATGCGGATATCCCTTCCGGCTGGAGACCGATTTGGCGACTGACAGCCAGACAACTGCCACGCCCGGCACACCCCTTGCCCAGCCTGACGGGGCTGCGGACCCCGTTGCGGAGACTGAGGCCGCGCACGCGCCTGTGCCGGACCCGGCCAGGGGCACGACGGACACGCGCAAGCTGGCCCTGCGCGTGTGGCAGTTGTGGATGGCGCAGCAGAAAGGCCGTGTCGTCGCGGCGCTTGTTCTCATGGCCATCGTTGCGGCAACGACCAGCATCTATCCGGTGCTGATCCAGCAGACCCTCGACATGGCCAATGAGGGTGACCCCAACGTGTTCTATGTGCCGCTGGCGGTGATCATTGTCGTCGTGGTCAAATCAGCGGCGCTCTATTTCCAGACCGTGATGACGAGTTCGGTGGTGCTGCGCGTGCTGCAGAAGATGCAGAACGCCATGTTCGGCCAGTTGCTGTCTGTCGACCTTGCCCGTCTCAACCGGGAAGCAACCGGGCGCTATCTTTCGCGCTTCACCAATGACGTAAGTGTCGTCCGTGAAGGCTTGATGCGTGTGCTGACAAATGCCGTGCGCGATGTGCTCACCATCATCGGTGTTGCGGCGGCGATGATCTACATGGACTGGCTGCTGGCCATTGTCGTGCTGGTGATCCTGCCGCTTGCTGCCGTGCCGATCTCGGCGCTCGGCAAGCGCATGCGCAAAGTGTCTGCGGACGCGCAGGCCTATCTGGGCGACATGACGGCGCTCTTGAACGAAAGCCTCTCGGGCGCGCGTATGGTCAAGACCTATGGCCTTGAAACCTATGAGCGCGAACGGGCCGGAAACTTCTTCGAGGGCCTGTATGGCTGGACCATGAAGCTGGTGCGTGGTCGCGCGCGGGTTGACCCGACCATGGAGACGCTTGGCGGCATCGCCATTGCCGGTGTCCTGGCCTTCAGCGTCTGGCGGATCTCGGAAGGCACCGGCACGGTCGGTGATTTCACCGGGTTCATCGCGGCGCTGGCCATCATGGCCCCGTCGGCGCGGGCGCTGGGCACGTTGCATGTGGTGTTCCAGGAAAGCATGGCGGCGGTGCAGCGGGTGTTCGATCTGCTGGACGAGGAGCCTGCGATCCAGAATGCACCTGACGCACGTCCGCTGACGGTTGCCAAGGGCGCTGTCCGCCTTGAGGCGGTCGGTTTCGAGTACGAGCCCGGTGCGCCGGCGCTCAAGGACTTCTCGCTCGACGTGGCGCCGGGCACCACGGTGGCGCTGGTGGGCCCTTCGGGCGCGGGCAAGACCACCGTCATCAACCTCATCCCGCGTCTCTATGATGCGAGTTCCGGTGCCGTCAGCATCGACGGGCAAGATGTGAAGCAGGTGACACTGGAAAGCCTGCGCGGCGAGATGGCCATCGTCAGCCAGGACGTGACGCTGTTCAACGACACGGTGCGTGCCAACATCGCCTTCGGCAAGCTGGATGCGAGCGATGCCGAGATTCACGCAGCGGCGACAGTTGCGGCGGCGGATGAGTTCATTGCCGCCATGCCCGAGGGCTATGACACGGTGGTGGGTGACAGGGGCCTCAAGCTGTCGGGCGGCCAGCGGCAGCGGATCGCGCTGGCGCGCGCCGTGCTTCGGGATGCACCGATCCTGCTGCTGGACGAAGCCACCAGCGCGCTGGATGCGGAAAGCGAGCGCAAGGTGCAGGACGCCCTGGAGACCCTGCGCAAGGGCCGCACGACCATCGTCATCGCGCACCGTCTGTCGACCGTGCGTGAAGCCGACATGATCTGCGTGATGGACAAGGGGCGGGTCGTGGAAACCGGTACCCATGACGAGCTGGTGGCGGCGGACGGCCTTTATGCCCGGCTGTGCAAGATGCAGTACTTCGCCGACGAGAGCACGACGGAAGCCGCGCAGTAATCCGTCTGCGGGCTATTCCCGGCGCAGGATGAAGTCGACGACGATGTCCATCACCTTCATGTGCTGGAAGCGGGCGTTGAGGCCGTCGCGGTCATATTCCGTATTCACCCATGTCATGAAGTCGATGGGCTCACGGGCGTTGCGTGCTTCATACTCTTCGAGGAATGCGTCGAGCACGCCGGTCTTGGCCTGGCGCACATGGCCGTAGCGCAGGGACAGCTGGCGCTTGGCCTCGGTCACGCTCAGGCCTTCCTTCAGCATGAGATACAGCGCCGAGCCGATACCGGCCCGGTCGGCGCCGGACTTGCAGTGCATCAGCACCGGATACTCAATCGAGTTGAAGACCTCCTGCGCGCGGTTCAGGCGGTCGACCTGGGGTGCGCCGCGGCTCTCCAGCGGCATGTCGATCATGGTGATGCCGTAGGTCTCGCAGGCTTCGCGGGCCAGCACATAGGAGCCGCAGTCGCGTGCACCGCGCAGATTGATGATGGTCCTGATGCCGCGTTCCTTCGCCCGGCGGATCTGATGCGGCCAAGGCTGGCCGGAGCGCCAGGCGCGGGACGTTATGGGCGACGCCTTGGCGATGAACAGCCGGAAGATCCCGTGATCGACAAAGATCATGTCGATATAGGTGCGCAGGCGCTTGCCGAAACTGGAGAGATTGTCCGCCGTGCGGTCGATGGCCATGACGCTGCCGGGTCCGGGTCACAGGATGCGGGGCCCGAGCCCCGGTGAGTGTTGCGGCGCACTATAGGCATGGCGGCGCAGATTGAAAGCGGTTTGGCGGGCGGAACCGCACCGGTTGATTAACGCCGCTGTGCGGGTGCAGCGAAGTTCGTGAAAATGTGATTTGCCTTGGACGTGCCCGCTGCGCACTTGTCTTCACGCTGAATTCAGACACCAAAAACAGGCCGGGCAATTCCGGCTCATAAAACACAAGGGGACGACGACATGAAATCCATCAGCCTGATGCTGCTACGTGTGGGCCTTGGCCTGCTGATCCTGATCTGGGCGCTGGTGAAGCTGGGCGCGCCGGAAGCGGCCATCAACGTGTCGGACACTTACTACGGCGGCATCATGAGCAATGAGACCGTGATCCTCGTGCTCGGCATCCTTCAGGCGCTGCTCGGAGTGTTGGTCATTCTCGGCCTGTTCCGGTCGCTGGCCTATCCGGCAATGGTGATCGTGCTGGGGCTGGGTGCTGCCGCCGTGTGGCCGTCCCTCATCGATCCGCTGGGGCTGATCTTCGGCCGCGACAATGTGCAGATCCTGTTCTTCCCGTCGCTGATCGTGTTTTTCGGGACGCTGGTGATGCTGGCCTTCCGCGACGAGGACACGTTGTCCATCGACGCGCGGCGCGGCTAGCGCCGTCACATATTTCCGGCCCGCGTGCCCTCCACTCAGGTGCGCGGGTCGAGAAGCGTTTTCAGACGTTCACGGAAATCGCGTGCCGCATTCGGGTCGTCGCCGAGGCCGGCGGCTGCATACATCTGCTTGCCGACAATGGCTTCGCCGAAGGAGGTGATGGCGGCGAGCAGCATGTAGAAGCGGGTCTCTTCCTTGTCGGGGACCGGGCGGCCCTTCTCCTGGGCGCTGCGGGCGGCGGCTTCATGCACCAGATCGGTCAGCTCACTGAGCATCTGGCGGCCTTCGCCTTCCGGCGTTGCCTTGACCCGGCCCGTCAGGGTGAGCCAGGCGAGCAGGCGGGCATGGCCGCGGTCGGACAGGGTGGCGAAGACCTCGTCCATCATGGCGTCGGTATCAAGCGAGCCGGACTGGCCCTTGGCGATTACGCCCAGCAGCGCATCGCGCAGATGCCGCATGGTCCGGTCGACCAGGGCGCCCACGAGGCCTTCACGGCTCTGGAAGTGGTGCAGAATGGCCGGATGGGAGATGCCCACATCCTTGGCGATGTCCTGCAGGCGGATGCCCTCCGGACCCGAGGTAGCCAGGCGCTGCTCGGCCGCGTCGAGAATCAGACGCCGGGCTTCTTCGCCGGTGCGCCGGATGCGTTTCTGCGGGGCCGGTGTCTTGATCTGCCCGGACATGGCGGGGTGGGTCATCCTCTAACTCGCCGGGCGTGCAGGGATTTCCGCCGCCGGCCGGGCGGCGCCCGGTCATCGGGTTATGCCCATGACCGGCGGCAATTGGCAAGTTCTGCGGTCTGCGGGTAGCGTCGGACCAGCACGCGAAGGGGATACGCCATTTACCATGTCACGTCCGGCACCAGCACCATCCGATCTACCGACCGGCCAGCCGGCCTATCCGCCGCTGCAGCTGCCTCTGCGCAGCCGGCGGCTGGTGATCCGCGATTTCGTGTCCGGCGATCTGGGGGCGCTGCATGCCTATGCGGGGCGCATGGAAGTAACCCGGCACCTGCTGTGGGGTCCTAATGATGTGGAACAGTCCCGCGCGACGCTCAGCGACTTCATGGCCCAGCAATCCGTCGAGCCGCGGCTGCGCTACGACCTGGCGCTGGCGCTGCCGGGGGGCAAGGCCATCGGCGGGGTGTCGGTGCATCTGGACGACACCCGCCTGGGCAACGCGGAAGTCGGATATGTGCTGCATTCGGACTACTGGGGCAGCGGCTTTGCATCTGAAGCGGTGGAGATGGTGGCGGCGGCGGTGTTCGCCCGGTGGCCGCTTAATCGCCTGTGGGCGCGCTGTGTCGCAGACAACAAGGCCTCGCGGCGGCTGCTGGAGCGGCTGGGGATGCGCCACGAAGGGACGCTGCTGCGGGCGGAGCGGATCGACGGCCAGTGGCACGATGTCCTGATCTATGCGGTTCTGGCCGACGAATGGGCGGCGCGGCCCTCAGAGTGACGGGGCGGTCGTGCCGCCGCAGCGCACGACATACACCAGTTCCGCACCATCTTCGCGGGTGTCCACAAGGCTGTGACCGCCTTGGGAACAGAAATGCGGGACATCGACCCGCGACATGGGATCGGTGGCGCGCAGGATCACGGTGTCCCCCGGTGCGGCGGCCTTAAGCGCCTTTTGCAGCTTGAGGACCGGCAGCGGGCACAAAAGGCCGATTGCGTCTATCTCCTGCGCCGGACCGGTCCCGCCCCCATAAACCCTTACAGGCTCTACGTCTTTTGCTGTCATTCCCGCTGGTTCCGCTTGACCGGAAATCTGTGAACCTTCTATATCCCTTCAACGTCTTGGGAGGACACACGTGCTAAATCGAATTGGAAAAGAAGTCACCTATCTGCGTAGTGCCGTGCGCACGCTCGGTCGCCTGAAGGACATTCAGAAGAACCCGACGCGCACCTGGGCAGATATCATCGAGGGACTGGCTCAGACCAAGCCCAACAATATTGCCATCTACGGTGAAGACGGCAGCACCGTCACATACCGGGAGCTGGACGAGCGCGCCAACCGGTATGCACGCTGGGCGCTGGCCTCGGGTGTGCGCAAGGGCGATTCCATTGCGCTCCTGATGGAGAACAAGCCGGAATACATCATCGCCTGGCTCGGCATCGTGAAGATGGGCGCCACCGCGGCCCTCATCAACACCAACCTGACCGGTATGGGCCTCGGGCACTGCCTGAACATCTCCGGCGCCAATGTGGCGATCGTCGACTCCGAGCTTGCCGACAACTTCTTCGGCGCCAAGGAGCATTTCGACCGCGACATCCAGCCCTGGATCGAAGGGGCGTCCGTCCGGGGGGCGGAGGACATCACCAAGGCGCTCGAGCTGTACTCGGCCGAGCCGCTGCCGGCGAATACGCGCGAGGACCTCAGCCAGTCGGATACGGCGCTTTACATCTACACGTCCGGTACGACCGGTCTGCCGAAGGCGGCAAAGATCACCCATTTCCGCCTGCAGAACATGGCCGGCGCCTTCTCCGCGGGCACGGCGGCCACGGAAAAGGACCGCATGTATGTGGTGCTGCCGCTGTACCACTCCGCCGGGGGTGTCTGTGCTGTCGGGGCGACGCTGACCGTCGGCGGTTCGGTGATCGTGAAGCGGAAATTCTCCGCCAGCCAGTTCTGGGATGACTGCCGCAAATACGATGCGACGCTGTTCCAGTATATCGGCGAGCTGTGCCGCTATCTGCTGAACTCGGAGCCGAAGCCGGGTGAAGACAAGCACAAGATTCGTCTGGCGGTGGGCAACGGACTGCGGCCGGAAATCTGGGAGCCGTTCCAGCAGCGCTTCAAGATTCCCCGCATCATCGAGTTCTATGGCGCGACCGAAGGCAATATCGCGCTGATGAATTTCGACGGCACTGTCGGTGCCGTGGGCCGGGTTCCCGGCTACGCCAAGAAGACGCTCAATGTCGAGATCGTGAAGTTCGATGTCGAGAACGAAGAGCCGGTGCGCGGGGCTGACGGCCTGTGCATCAAATGCGGCCCCGGCGAGATCGGCGAAGCCATCGGCAAGATCGATCCGGAAGTGCCGACCGGCAAGTTCGACGGCTATGCCGACGCGAAGGCCACGGAAAAGAAGATCCTGCGCGATGTCTTCGAGAAGGGCGATGCGTGGTTCCGCTCCGGCGACCTGATGAAGAACGACGAGCGCGGTTACTTCTATTTCATGGACCGTATCGGCGACACCTTCCGCTGGAAGGGCGAGAACGTGGCGACGTCGGAAGTGGCGGAAGCGATCTCCATCTTCCCCGGCATCAAGGAAGCCAATGTCTACGGCGTTGCTATCAACGGCATGGACGGGCGCGCGGGCATGGTGTCGCTCGTGGTGGCTGAAAAGCCGGACTGGGGCACCTTCAAGGGTCACCTGGACCAGAACCTGCCGGCCTATTCGCAGCCTGTCTTCGTGCGGCTGCAGGAAGAAGTCGAGATCACCGGGACCTTCAAGCACCGCAAGGTCGACCTGGTGAAGGAAGGCTTCGATCCGGATGAGATCGCCGATCCGATCTTCTTCTTCGATCCGTCATCGAAGGAGTATGTGCCGCTGACCAAGGCGCGGTATGACGAGATCCAGACCGGGTCGCTGAAGCTGTAGAGCTTTCGGCCACCACAAACAGACAAGGGCGGCAGAGTTTCTGCCGCCCTTTTTGTTTCCGTCTTTGGCCGGCTGTTACTCCGCCGCTGACTGTTTCTTCTTTTCCTCGTCTTCGTAGTGCTGCTGGATCGTCGACATGGCGGCGTTCATGGCCTGGCCAATGAACTCTTCCGCGTTGTCTGTTGCCCAGCCGAAGCTCTCGCGGCGCGCGGTGTTCATGCCCGCGATCTCCGGCGTCACATGGCGCTGCCACAGCTCGTAGGACTTCTTCGTGTTGTCGAAGTCAGCCCAGTTGTGCGCCAGCTGGAGGAAGCAGCCGAAGCCAGGCATCTTCTCTTCAAGGCGTCTGATCTGCGCGATGGCGTCGTCCGGCGTGCCGACAATGCCCTGACCGCTCTCGATCATCGCCTCCAGCGGGTCCTTGTTCTTGTCCGCGTTGGGCGCAGCCATCGGGTTGATCGAGTTGAAGTAGTCGGACCACTTGTAGAAGCCGTGCTTCACATTCTCCATCGCCTTTTCCTTGGTCTCGGCGATGTGGATGGGGCCGACCAGGCGCAGGCAGTCCGGGTCCATCTCGCGGCCGTTTTCCTTCGCCACCTGCTGGGCCACCTCCCAGTTGATGGCGAGCGCGTCATAGCCGGACGCGTTGGTAGCGGCGACGCAGAGCATGCCGAGCCCGTATTTGCCGGCCAGCTTGCCGCCCGACGGGGTCACGGAACTGGCGACGGCGACTTCCGGGTGCGGATGGCTGTAGGGGGTCAGCTGCAGGCGCGCGTTCGTCAGCTTGTACCACTCGGTTTCTTCGGTCACCGTCTCGCCGTTGAACAGGCGCAGGATCACGTCGAGTGCTTCGACCATGCGCGGGCGCTGCTTGGCGACCTCGATGCCGAGCATCATGGCGTCGGACGGCAGCAGGCCGGGACCGGCGCCGAACATGATGCGGCCTTTGGTCTGGTGGTCGAGCTGGATGATGCGGTTGGCGGTCGTCAGCGGGTGGTGATAGGGCAGCGACACGACGCCGGTGCCCAGCTTGATGCGGCTGGTGCGTTCCGCCACGCCGGCGATGAACACTTCCGGCGACGCGATGATCTCGTAGCCCGCCGAGTGATGCTCGCCGATCCAGGCTTCGTCATAGCCGATGCGGTCGAGATGCTCGATCAGCTCCATGTCGCGCTGGATGCAGAGCGTCGGGTCTTCGTTCAGCGGGTGAAAGGGCGCAAGAAAGATGCCGTTTCTTTTGCGTGCCATGGGGTCCTCCGGGTGCGGTTTTTTGTTGTCTGTTATGCGCGGCGCGGCCTGAGCCCGCCAAGTATCAGATTCAGCAAGTCGTCGTGCAGTTTGGCGATATCGACCTGGGTGCCGGCGCCGGACCAGCGCACGGTGAAGGCGCCCCAGGTGGAAATGAGCGCGGTTGCGGCCAGCGACGGGTCGTGGTGCGCCGCGAACTCGCCGGACGCCTGGCCGTCGGTAATGATCGTTTCGACCACGTCGACCACTTCGCGGTTGGCGCTTTGCGCGGCTGCAACAAGGTCTTTCTGGTTGAGGAATTCCCGCGCCATCTGCCGCATCACCGCGGCATTGGCTTCATACTCCTCCACCAGAACGCGCACGAAGAGGCGCAGCCGCGCTTCGGCGGCAGTGGCGGTGCCGGGGGTCGTGTCAGGAGCTGCGGCCAGCTCGCGCTGCAGGCGGTCGACCAGCTGTGCGTTGAATTCCTCGATCAGCGCCGCCTTGCTGGCGAAATGCAGGAAGAAGGTTGCCTTGGCAATGCCGGCGGCCTCGCAGATTTCCTCGATGCGCACGGTATCGAAACTGCGCGCGGCGAAGAGCTGCATGGCGGTCTCGAAGATATGGCGCCGGGTGCGGGCCTTGCGCGCGGTGCGCTTGTCGACCGGTTTGGCTGTGGTGTCTGTGGTGGTCATGGATATGTGGCCGCTCTCCCCGGGCGGCGGGTAACTATGTGGACTCCAGTCTAGTTTTCCACCGTTCTTTGAGTCAAAGTTCCTGTCAAAGGCGAGAGACATCGCCGTGCATGAGGGAGGAGAAGCCCATGAAAGCCGCCGTTTTCCACGAGGCCGGCAAACCCCTGACCATCGAGGAGGTGGCATCGCCGGACCCGGGACCGCATGAGCTTGTGCTCAAGGTCGAGGCCTGCGGCATCTGTGGTTCCGACCTGCATTGCACGGAGCATGGTCCCTTCACGCTGCCGGGCAATACGGTGATGGGGCATGAATTCGCCGGTGAGGTGGTCGGCCTGGGGACCGAAGTCCAGGGCCGCTTTTCGGAAGGAGAGCGGGTCACCGCATTGCCGGTCATCGTGCCGCCAATCCCGCCGGTCGGTCTTGAGGATGCTGAACCCTGGATGCGTGCCGACTCCCAGACCATCGGCCTTGGCCAGGTGCCCGGCGCCTACGCGGAATATGTCCGCGTCGGCGTCAATCAGACGAAGCGGCTGCCGGAGAATGTGAGCTTTGAGCAGGGCGCGCTGGTAGAGCCGCTGGCGGTGGGCCTGCATGCGGTGAACCGTGCCGACATGCGCTCCGGCGACAATGTGCTGGTGCTCGGGGCCGGGCCGATCGGCCTTGCCAGCATCGCCTTTGCCCTGCGCATGGGCGCCGCCAATGTGGTGGTCAGCGAGATGACGGATCAGCGGCGGGCGCTGGCGGAAAGTGTCGGCGCCACGGCGACCATCGATGCGACCGGCAATGTGCTTGAACAGTTTGCCGACGCCACCGGCGCGATGATGCCGGATGTGGTGATCGAGGCCGTGGGCATTCCCGGCATGGTGCAGCAGGCGGTGGACTTCGTGAAACCCAAGGGCCGCGTGGTCGTGGTCGGCGTGTGCCAGCAGCAGGACCAGATCATGCCGATGGTCGGCATCATGAAGGAGGTCGGCATCCAGTTTGTGCTCGGCTATGAGCCGCGTGACTGGGACACGGTCCTGTCCTTCATGGCCAATGACCGCCTCAAGGTCGAGCATCTGGTGACGCACCGCGTCGGGTTCGATGCCTTCCCGGATGCCTTCGAGGCCCTGCGCACGCCGAGTGACCAGTGCAAGGTGATGCTCAAGCCCGCGTAAGGCGCGCGGCCTGTTCCGCCGCCCTCACGCGCGGTTCACGCATCAGACATCAAAACGTGAGAACACGTTGCTTGCGCGCAGGCGCGCGAGCGGGGAAGCTCGCGGCCAGACAAACGCACACCTGACCGACTGCACAACCGTATGGGGGACATACACATGCTTCGTTGGATCATTCTCGCCGGTACCCATGGCGGCGCCCTGGCTGTCGGCTTCGCTCTCGGCATCTATCTGCTGCCGATCCTCACGGCACCCGACGCCCCGGACGAAGCGGTGCTGGCGGAAAGCGCGGCCTCCGCCGTTTACGATGCAGAGTTTACCCGCGAGCTCGCCGGCAGTGACTTCCTGCACTGGGGCGAAGGCACGGTCAGCATCACGCCGACGCAGGTCGTCCACAAGGGCGCGCTGGCGCCGGGACCGGACTATCAGCTGTATCTCGCCAACGAATTCGTCGAGGACGAGGCGGGTTTTGCTCGCATCAAGGATCAGGCCCGGCGCATCGGCAGTGTGAAGACGTTTGACGGCTTCATTGTTGATGTCCCGGCGGATGTGAACGTGTCCGATTACTCGACGGTCATCGTCTGGTGCGAGAGCTTCAGCGAGTTCATCACGGCGGCGCAGTACAAGTAGGCCGATGGACGACATCACCTGGGACGAGTTCGCGCGCGTTGAGTTGCGCGCCGCAACGATCACGGCGGCCGAGCCGCTGGAAGGCGCCCGCACGCCCGCCTACAAGCTGACGCTTGATGCCGGACCCGAGATTGGCCTCCGCCATTCGAGTGCCCAGTTGACGGCACTCTATGCCACGGAGGAGCTGATCGGCCGTCAGGTGATCTGCGTCGTCAATTTCCCGCCCAAGCGCATTGCCGGGTTCAAGTCGGAAGCGCTGGTCACCGGCTTCTACCGGGAAGACGGTGCCGTGGTGCTCGTCTCCCCGGACAGCCCTGTCCCCAACGGGGCCAAGCTGGGCTAGGCCGGCAGCACCCAGAAGCCTGCGCGGGGGAAGTGGACGGTGACGTCGCCGACGCGGTCGTCGGTACGTTTGATGGCGATGTGGTCGGCGCCGGAGGACACCAGCGTCCCGGCGATCGGATCGCGGCCATAGTCGTCCGCCATCACCTGAACCGCCATGCCGGGCTTGAGGCCGTTGGGCTCACGGGGGTCCGCTGACTCTTCGGTGATGGAGGTGGCGGCCTTGGCGATGGCGATTGCTTCGTCGGTGGTCATTTCCTTGCGGGTGCCGTGGCCGATCGCCTTTACCCTTTCTTCCCAGGCGTTGAGCTTGTCGAAGCCGTCAAACACCGAGGCGCCGTCCGGATTCACGATGCGGACGAACCAGATGTTGTAGTAGGCGGAGGCATCGGCGAGGCCTGCCTGCGTGCCGCCGAGGAAGGGTCGCCCGTCGGCGAGGCGTGCTTCCAGCATCGCCATGTGGCCGCGCATCTGCTCGGTCATGATCGGCACCGCCTGCTTCATCTGGTCGGTATCGAACGGCCGGCCCATCAGGGCCTCGCGGTCCTTCTTGAAGCTTTCATCCACCGCATCCCCAAGACCGCCGAAGATGATGGCCACCGCGGCCTGGAAGACCTCGCGGTCGGTCCAGAAGCCGAGCGGGTAGCCCAGGCCCGTCGAGCCGGGCAGCTCGCCGTCCGGCAGGGCGCTGTCCGGAAAGCGCCGGTCGAGTTCGCGGATGATCATCTGGCTGTCGCAATAGATATCTGCCCCCAGCTGCAGCACGGGGATCTTGCGGTAGCCGCCGGTGAGGCAGACGAGGTCAGGCTTCGGCATGATCACCGGCTGCTCGACGGCACGCCAGCTCAGGCCCTTGATGCCCAGAACGACACGCACCTTCTCTGAGAAGGGCGACACGTCATACTGATGAAAGATGATTTCGGGGGTCATGGGGTGCTCCGGATACGGATGAAGGGATCAGTGGAAGGGCCAGACAAAGCGGATGGTGTCGTTCTTCACGCCGTCGACGACGATGTCGAGGCCGCCGGAGCGCACCATCCATTCCAGCCGGTGGTCGCGGTATTGCCGCTTGAACTGGCCGGTTGAAATGAGATCACCGACCTGCGCCATGTCGCCAAGCGACGCAACGGCCTGCTCCTGCGTGATCCCGACCGAAGGCCGGGCATTGGCCCGGTCCAGCCAGGCGGCCAGCCGAGATCCCGCGCCCGGACCAAGGTCAAAGCCGACGGATGCATTGACGAAAGGGGCAACCGCCAGATCAGCCCACCCGAAGTGCCGCCCGCTGAACCAGTCAGCATCGCCGAGCATGCGTTCCAGCCATGCGTGGGCCTGTGCCAGTTGCTCACCGGCGGTTGTTGTCAGTTCAGCAGCCTTGGCGCCGCCGGCACGCTTGAAGAAATGGATTTCGCCCAGCGCCCAGGTGATGGCCTCGTAGTGGGTGTCCATCATGTCCTCGATCATCCGCGCGCGGGCGCGCGCGATGGGGCTCGTGGGCAACAGCGCTGGATCAGGCCAAGTCTCCTCGATGTATTCGAGAATGATCGTGGAATCGAACAGAGTCACGCCGCCATGGATCAGGGCCGGCACTTCGATGCGCGGGGAGGCGTCGCGAAACTCACCTCCCGCCAGCCCGGTGCCGACGGCGTCGGGCATTTTCGTATCGAAGGCCACGCCCTTCTCACGCAAGGCGATCTTGCACTTCTGGGCATAGGGAGAGAGGGGATGCTCGTAGAGGGTCAGGTCGGTCATGGGAAAGCCTTACGGGACGCGCGAGACGCCAGATCTGATCTTTTCGAGGCGGCCTTCTGGGACCGGGCCGGACTCGATCTCGATGTCCATCGTTTCAAGAAATGAGCAGACCATCTGATAGACGCCGATGACGACCAGAAGCTCTGTCGTCTGATTGTCGCCGAGATGGGCATGGATAGCGTTGAAGGTCACATCCGACGCGCGGGTGTTTTCCACGACATCATCGGTGAAGGCGATGGCCGCGTTCTCGATATCGCTGAGCAGCGGGGACGGCGTCGGGGCGCCAGCGGCCATGATGCGGTCTTCGGCCATGCCGAGCTCGCGGGCAACGCGTTCGTGGTGCCAGACTTCGTACTGGGCGCTGCGGTTGTGACCGACGCGCAGGATCACCAGTTCGCGCAGCTCCGGGTCGAGCGTGCCGTCATTGAGGTAGGAATTGACCAGCGCCATGAAGGGCGCAAAGGCGGCACCGGACCGCGCCATCATTTTGAAGACGTTCAGGTCCGGGAGGTCGGCCAGCAGGGCCGCGTTTTCGGGCGTGATGTCGGCGGCGGACGGGTAGGGGATGCGGGGCATGGGGCTTGTCGTGTCCGTGAGCTTTGGAGATCTATTTCAGCAATGATAGCGCGTCGTGGTCTATCGCGCTTTGCACCGCATTGGCGAGCAGCCCGCGCCAGATTGTATCCTCAATCCCGGGAATGTCCTTCAGTCCCACGGCTTCCATGACCGTGTAGAGCGTGCCGACACGGTAGTGGTGCCACAGACCGTCTTCGCTGTGCTCGGCACCGTGTTCGGCTGCCACGCGCGCATAGTGTGACAGGCAACGGGGCTCCAGGCTCCGGGCAAGGGGGCCCGGCAGGTTCATTGCCAGCGCGTGACAGAGGTCAACGGCCGCGGGGCCGGTGGTCGCCAACTCCCAGTCGAGCAACAGGGCATCCTCGCCATAGAGCGCGTTCCAGAAATGTGCGTCGCCATGGACCAGTGTGGAATCGGCCGACAGCCACGCGACAAGCAGCGGAAGGTGGTCGGCGAGGTTGTTGACCAGAATATGGGCACCAGCTGGCAAGGCATCGGCATCATGCGAGTTCAAGAACCTCTCCAGCATGAGACCGAAGAGATCGGCACTCTCGGTGATCCGTGACCTTGTCGCGACATTCCTGAATGCGTGCGGAAGGTCGATGTGTCGGCTTTGCGCATGGTTCCGCGCCAGAACACCGACAAATTTGAGGACGGCATCTGCCGCAGGGTCACCGGGCGGCAGGGCAGCGTGGGTGGTCGACACGTCTTCGAGGATCAGCCACGGGCGGTCCGGGTCGGCACACAAGGCGAGGCTGCGGGGCGCGACCTTGTGGGGAAGCGCCGACAGGACATCGCGGTTGATCGCTATCTCTCTGAGCAGGGATGCTGGAAAGTCGGCGACGCCTGAATGCTTCACATACACCGTTTCACCGTCGGTGAAGCGCACCTGATACACGGTGCTGTGCGGCAGCGTCGCCATGTCGCTGGCAGACTGCACCGGCCTGCCTGGATAGGCCTCTGCAAGGATGTGCGAGAGCGTCTCTGGAAGCGCCGGTGCCATGGGTGCAGCCTAACGCGACCTGCGGATATGCGCATCCTTCGCCGGTCAGCCTCAGCCCCGGCGCTTGTCGAGTTCCGCCATCCAGCCAAAGAGTGTGGCTGTGTCGGGGCGCGGGTCGCCGGAGAACTCGTGATAGAGCGTCGCCACATTGACCGCGATGCGTTCGCCGTCGCCCCAGCTGTCATAGTCGCTCATATCGATGTCCTGGGCGGCTTCGAAGCAGGTGAGCCCGGCGTCGTAGCGCTTGCGGGCCTCGTCGCGCACATAGACGAGATACTGCTGCAATGCTTTCACGCCGCGCTTGTCGGTGATGGGGCCGTGGCCGGGTACGACGGTGTCCACATCCATGGCGCAGATGGCGTCGCAGGCGTCGATCCAGTTCTGCACCGGGCCTTCCCAGAGGATCGGGTGGCCCTCAATGAACAGGATGTCGCCTGTGTAGACGGTCTTGTTGGCGGGTACGTGGACGAGAATGTCGCCGGGGGTATGGGCCGGACCGACACTCATCAGGTGCACGTCCTTGTCGCCCACCTTGCGGGTCAGTGCACCCTCGAAGGTCGTGGTCGGCAGGGTCGGCGTCACGCCCTTGAAGTCAAAGGCGCCGAAGCACTTGGTGAGATAGGTGCCCAGATCGCCCAGGTCGGGCGCCGCGTCGAGGAAGCCCGCCAGCATGCTCGGCGGCTCATGGGCCATGGCCTCGGCGGCGAGCTTGTGGGCGATGATTTCCGCCCCTTCGCAGCACTCGTTGCCGTAGCAGTGGTCACCATTGTGGTGGGTGTTGACCAGCATGCCGATGGTGTCGGCGGCCTTCGGCTCGGCCTTGCGGTAGGCGGCCAGCATGTCGCGGGTCAGCGGCACGTCGAACAGGGTATCGACGATGAGAGATTCCTCGCCGTCGACGATCATGCCGGAGTTCGACCAGCCCCAGCCGCCGTCCGGCTGCAGCCATGCATAGGCGCCGTCGCCCAGGTCATGCAGGCCCTTGGTGTAGGTGTATTTCGGGATTCCCAGTCCGGTCACTGCTGTGTTCATGGCGGTCTTTCCTTTGTTTGGCCCCTTGCCTGTCCTGTTGCCTGTTCTGCTGCCTGTTCTGTCTCAGGGTGCCTAGACCAGATTTGGCATGACCGGCCGGGCGGCGGTTTCGAGCGCGGCGATGTCGACGGTTCTGAATCCGTCCATGATGCGGGTGGCGGAGGCCGTCACCTTGCGTCGCAGGTCCGGCCAGTCGACACCGACCAGCTGTCCGTCGCGCTTCACCACATTGCCCGCCACCAGCACGGTGCTCACATCCGACGGTCTCGCATTCATCACCAGCGCGCCGACCGCATCAAAGGCGGGTGTCATGTGAATGGCGTCGGTCGAAATGACGGCGATGTCGGCCTGCTTGCCCTTTTCCAGCGTCCCGATCTGCGCATCCATGTTGATGGCGCGGGCGCCGCCGATGGTCGCCATCTGCAGAACGCTGGCGGCGTCCGGCGTGATCCGTGACGGCGCTTCGCCGCGCGCTTCGAACGCAGCGTTGCGGGCGGCGCGGGTCGACTGCAGGGCCAACCGCATCTGCGCGAACATGTCGCCGGAATAGTTGGACACGATGTCGATGCCGAGACCGGTGCGCACATCATGATCGGTTGCGCGGTGGGCGACGGGGAAGCCCATCCCCATCTGCAGTTCGGTTTCCGGCGTCGCGGAAATGCCGGCGCCGGATGCGGCAATCAGGTCAAGCTCTGCATCGGTGAAGGCGGCACCATGCACAAACAGCAGGTCGGGGCCCATCAGGCCGCGCTCATCCAGGCGGCCGACAATGTCTGCACCGGCGGCATAGGCGCCCATGGCGGCGTGGCACGAAATAGCGGCGGCACCCAGCTCGCGCGCCAGCTTGATCTCGGCCACCAAGTCGTCGAAGTCCATGGCCTCGGCTTCCGCCGGCGCATAGCCGAAGCGGACACGGCCGTGGTCATCAGCAAGGCGGGCGGCGCGCAGTTCGCGGGCTGCGGCAGCGCGCCAGCCCGGATCGTCCGGCACCGGCATCGGCACCCGCGGCTCGTTGGGGAAGGTGCCGTAGCAGAAGATGCCGCGAATGCCCGTCTCCTGCAGGCCGCGGGCCGCAGCTTCCACATGGTCGGGCGTGTTGAGGATGTGGCAATGGTCGACGAGCGTGGTGATGCCCGCATCGAGCGCTTCAAGCGCGCCCACATGATTGCCGAGATGGGCGTCGTCCGCGGTATAGAACGTCGAATAGACCAGCCGCATCTGCACGAAGTAGTCGAACAGGCTCCAGTCGGTGGCGACCGTGCGCAGCTGCGTCTGCCAGACATGACGATGTGTGTCGACGAAGCCGGGAATGACGATACCGCCTTGGGCATCGATGATCTCGGCGCTGCCGTCGCTGGCGGCCGCAATGCCCGGCTCGATGGCGGCGATGCGGCCGTCTTCAATGAGGATATCGGCTTCGATTTCCCGCGTGCCGTCCACCATGGGCAGCACGCGGCCTGCGGTGATGATGCGGCGGGACATGGGCGGTGCCTCTAGCTTGTCCGGGTCATCGAGGCGAGGTCGGGGACTTCGCCGGGTTCGAGATCCACTTCGAAGGTTTCGAGATAGCGCGACACCAGCATGTAGAAGCCGATGGTGATGGTGAGCTCCTGGATCTGCCGGACGCCGAGTTTGTCGAGCAGCGGATTGAAGGTCGCGTCGGATGCCTTGACGTTCTTCACCACGTCATCGGTATACGCCATGACCTGCGCCTCGATTTCCGTGAGGTCCTTTGTGTCGCCGGTGCGGGCGGCGGCGATCAGCTCTTCGCGCATTTTCATCTGACGCGAGATTGTTTCGTGCTGCTGCACCTCGTAGGACGCGCCCGACAGGTGCCCGACGCGCAGGATCGCCAGTTCGCGCAGTTCCGGATCAATCTCCGTTTCCGCCAGAATGCCCTGGCCGAACTGCATGAAGCGGCCGAACAGCGGCCCCGTATGGGCGAGCATGCGGAAGATGTTGATGGGCGGGGCGTTCTCGAACGCCTTGGCCGCGAGGCCCTCCAGCTTGCCGGGGTCCGCGTAGTCGATACGTGCCATTTTGTACTCCCTGACCATCCGGGCTTTGGCGTCTTGATTTTCTGTCAGTGCCCGGACGCAGGAAGCATAGCCTTGGGATCAGGCGGATTGCGAGGGTGGAATCGGCGATTCCGGTGCAAAAACGCAGCACATGTTGCGTGTTCTGATTGCCAGCGCCGCGGCACGCGCTAGACTTATGGCCAACATGAAGATCACAAAGTCCCTCATGACGAAGGGGCATCTTGGGGAGTGACTGATGATTGATTTTGACAACATCAATGTGGTGGCCGACATCACGCGCTTTCAGGCGCGGACGCGGCCGGACCACATCGCGCAGGTCTTTGAAGGCCGCGAGACCACCTATGGCGACCTCGACAAGCGGGCCTGCCAGGTTGCGCAGGGTCTGATTGCCGAAGGCATGAAGAAGGACGGGCGCATCGCCTTCATGGGCAAGGGCTCGGACCACTATTTCGAAATGCTCAACGGCGCCTTCAAGGCGGGCTCCGTGGTGGTGGGCGTCAACTGGCGCCTCGCCGGGCCGGAAGTGGAATACATCCTCAATGACAGCCACTCGGAGATCGTCTTCGTCAGCGAGGACTTCTACGACACGGTGGCGGCCGTTCTCGACAAGTGCCCGCAGGTGCGCAAGGTCATTGCGCTGGATGGCGGTCATGCTGACTGGGAGAGCTTCACCGAGTGGCGCGACAAGTTCGAGGCGACGGACCCGCATGTGGAGATGGGCGCCCATGACGACATCATCCAGCTCTACACGTCCGGCACCACGGGGTATCCGAAGGGCGTGCAGCTGACCAACGCCAACTACCTGTCGATCTTCGACCAGGCGGAGCGTGCGGGCTGGGCCGACTGGCAGCCGGACGACAAGAACCTTGTGGTCATGCCGCTGTTCCACGTGGCGGGTGTGAATGTCGGCGTGCTCGGCCATGCCCATGGCTGCACCAACATCATCATGAAGGATGTGGACCCGGCCGGCATTCTGACCGCGATTGAAGAGCACAGGCTCTCCATCGCCTTCATGGTGCCGGCGGTGATCCTGTTCCTCACCATGATGCCGAATGTGAACGACATTGATTACTCGTGCCTGAAATACATTCTCTACGGCGCATCACCGATCCAGGAAGACCTGCTGCTGCAGGCGCAGGACATTTTCGGGTGCAACTTCATTCAGGTGTATGGCCTGACGGAAACCGCGGGCGGCGCGACGGTGCTGAAGCCGGAAGATCATGATCCGGCGCGCGGCAAGCTGCGCTCCTGCGGCCAGGCAAGCCCCGGCGTTGAGATCCGCATCGTCGATGAAGAGGGCAACGAAGTGCCAACCGGCGACGTTGGCGAGATCACAATCAAGTCCGCCTGCATCATGAAGGGCTACTGGAACCGCGACGACGCGACCAAGGACGCGATCCGCAATGAGTGGTTCTACACGGGTGACGCCGGCTACACGGATGACGAAGGCTTCATCTACATCCATGACCGGGTGAAGGACATGATCGTATCCGGCGGTGAGAACGTGTATCCGGCGGAAGTCGAGAACGCGCTGTTCAAGCATCCGGAAATTGCCGACGTCGCTGTCGTGGGCGTGCCCGACGACAAGTGGGGCGAGGCCGTGAAGGCGATCGTCGTGGCGGAGCAGGGCAAGTCGCCGGACCCGCAGGAGATCATCTCCTGGGCGAAGACGCAGATCGCCGGGTACAAGGTGCCCAAGTCGGTGGACTTCATCGACGCCCTGCCGCGCAACCCGTCGGGCAAGATCCTGCGCCGCGAGCTGCGGGACCCGTACTGGGAAGGCCGCGACCGCAAGGTCGGCTAACGGCATAGAGATCAAAGACACGGGGGGCGCATTCAGACATGGATGCGCCCTTTGTCCGTCTGACAGACAAAGACAACTAAGACCCAGGGATGAACTGCCATGAGTGAAGCCGCCAAGATCGACGACAGCCTGCCGCCGTTCAAGCCGCTGCCGCAGAAGCCGCCAAAGGTGACCGTGGCGCATCTGCCCGACGGGTCAGTGACCATCGCGTCGGACTACCAGCTCGGTGAGATGCCGCAGAGTGTGCCGCATATGCTGGAAGCGGCGGCGCGGGAGCACCCGTCACGCAACTTCATCGGCGAGCGTGACATCACCGGTGCGTGGCAGTTCATCACCTATGGCGAAGCAGCGGCCAAGTCCGACGCCATTGCCTCGGCGCTGCTGGCGCGCGGCATGGGGCCGGATACGCCGGTCATGGTGCTGTCCGGCAACGCCATCGAGCACGGCGTGCTGATGCTCGGTGCCATGAAGGCGCGGGTGCCGCTGGCGCCGATCTCGGTGCCTTACTCCCTGATGAGCCCGGGCCATGAAAAGCTCAAGCATGTGGTCAAGGTTGCCCGCCCGGCGATGATCTATGTGGACAATGCGGACCTGTTCGCAGGCGCCATTGCCGACATCGACATGGACGGCATTGAGCTTGTGGTCTGCGAGGCCAAGTCGGGCGGGGCGGACAAGGTGCCCGCGGGTGCGCTCACCTATGAGCAGTTGTGCCTGACACCGGTTGACCGAGATGCCATCGCGGCCAGCATGGGGCAGATCACCCATGACACGGTCGGCAAGTATCTGTTCACGTCGGGCTCGACGGGCATGCCCAAAGGCGTACTGCAGACCCAGGAGATGATGTGCGCTGTCGTCGCCGGCCAGGAAGCCCTGCGTGATGAAGAGCCGGACCCGGACGACATTCCGGAGACGCTGGAATGGATGCCGTGGAACCACATTTCCGCGGGCAATATCAGCTTCAACAACGTGCTGAACAATGCTGGCACGCTGTATCTTGATGCAGGCAAGCCGATCCCCGGCATGTTCGAGCAGACCATCGCCAATCTGCGCGAGGTCTCGCCGCAGGTCTTCGGCTCGGCGCCGATTGCCTTTGCGATGCTGGCGGATGCGATGGAGCGGGACGACGCGTTGCGCAGATCGTTCTTCGCCAAGCTCAAATACATGGCCTATGGCGGCGCGACGCTGTCGAATGACCTCTATGACCGGATGCAGGCGCTGGCGATTGCCGAGACCGGCATGCGGATGCCGTTCACGACCATGTATGGCGCTACGGAGACCCAGGGCATCACGGTGGTGCACTGGATCACAGAGCGCGTTGGGCTGATCGGCCTGCCGCTGCCGGGGCTGACGCTCAAGCTCGTTCCCAACGGCACCAAAATGGAAGTGCGCGTGAAGGGTCCGACGGTAACGCCCGGCTATCTCAACGATCCGGAGAAGACCGCCGAAGCCTTCGACGAAGACGGCTTCTACAAGCTGGGCGATGCGGGCAAGTTCGTCGACCCGGAGGATCCGGCGCAGGGCCTCATCTTCGACGGCCGGGTGACCGAGGACTTCAAGCTGTCGACGGGCACCTGGGTCTCCGCCGGCACGCTGCGTGCGGATGTGGTGGCGGCGGCGTCACCACTGCTGCAGGACGCTGTGGTCTGCGGGCTCGACAAGCCCTTCGTGGCGCTGCTCGCCTGGCCGAACATGGCGGCAGTTGCGGAGCTGGCCGAGGGCGCATCGACGCCGGAAGAAATGGTGGCGCATCCGGCCGTTGTTGCGGCGGTGCAGGACAAGATTGCCGCGCACAACAAGCAGGCGGGCGGCTCGTCCGGGCGCATCAAGCGCGTGCATCTGATGACCGAACCACCGTCGATTGACGGCCATGAGATCACCGACAAGGGCTACATCAACCAGCGCGCGACGCTGGAGCGCCGTGCGGCACTGGTGGACATGCTCTATGAGGAGACGCCGGATGACGACGTGATCGTCATCTGATTTGCCCTTGGCTTGTTCAGCCACTCCCAAAGTCCGTATCCCCGGGCTTGACCCGGGGTCCACTCGCATTGGCTGTGCGGCAATGCCTGGGTGGTCTGCACCAAGGCTGCGGCAAGCGGACCCGCGAGTAGGCTCCGGATCAAGTCCGGAGACTCGGGTGATTTGCCATCGGTCTGCCCGGAACAGCATCGCCGGACCAAGTCCAGAGATTTGGACTATTGAGCGTCCGCCGCCGCCAGACACTCCAGCAGCAGTTCGAGCTGCGCGCGGCCGAAGGCACGCATGTTGTCGATGCGGTTGTCCGTTCCGGTCTCAACCAGCCGGGCCCTGGAGACAGGTCCGGACACGGCGACGACTGCCGTCCCGGGCTTTGGCCCATAGGGGGAGCCGGCGGGACCGGCGGCCCCCATCTCGCTTGTGGTCCAGTCGCACTGCATCTGCCTTCGGTAGCCGTCGGCCAGTTCCTGCGCGAAGGGAGGCGTCAAGGGCTCCAGCCCCTTGAGGTTGAGCGTCGTCCGGTCGCGGATCGCCCGGCCGGCTTCCGGCGTGTAGATGACCGTGCCGCCGAGGAAGAAGGCGGACGCGCCGGGCTGTGCGATCAGGGCCGCTGAAACAAGCCCGCCGCCGGCGCTTTCACCGATGGCGATCTTGTCGTCGCGAGCCTTGAGGTTTTCCGCAACCTTGTTTGCAAGGGGGAGGAGCGTTTCCAAATTGTCAGCCTCTCGGGGATGCGGCAGTGTTGCCTGTCTGTTGTCCTATGCGGGAGAGAATGCATGACCGGACGTGTTCTTGCCATTGCCAGATGCGACGTGAAGCGCGGTCCCATGGAGCTGCTGCCGGAGGCGGCGGTTGACCTCAAGACCGGCATCGAGGGTGATCCGCGCGGCCACAAGAAGGGGCGGCAGGTAACACTCCTGTCGCGCGAAGCCTGGGAAGCGGCCTGTGCCGATCTCGGCAAGGACCTCGACTGGACGACACGGCGCGCCAATGTGCTGGTCGAGGGTGTGGACCTTGCCTTCTCCAAGCACAAGCAGGTGCGTGTGGGCGACGTGCTGTTCGAGGTTGCCATGCAGACACAGCCCTGCTTCCTGATGGATGAGTTCGAGGACGGGCTCAGGACAGCGCTCAAGCCGGACTGGCGCGGTGGCGCCTGCTGCACGGTGGTGGAGCCGGGAACAATCCGCGTCGGTGACGCTGTGGAGGTGATGTAGTGGGACCGGATGCAGCTGTAACGCCGAAGGAGGTGCTGGACTTCTGGTTCGCCGCCGGGGAAGACAAATGGTTCAGGCGGGACGATGCCTTTGACGCAGAGATCGCCCAGAAGTTCGGCGCGGCCGTTAAGGCTGCTGCGGCAGGCGACATGGATGGCTGGGCGGCGACGCCGGACGGCGCGCTGGCGCTGGTCATCCTGCTCGATCAGTTCCCGCGCAACCTGCACCGGGACTCGCCCCACGCCTTCGACAATGATGCAAAGGCCCTGGCCGTGGCGGGGCAGGCGATTGCCGACGGGCACGACCTGCAGATACCCGAGACGGCCCGCTCCTGGTTCTACATGCCGTACATGCATTCCGAAGACCTGCCGGATCAGGAGCGCTGCGTCGATCTGGTGCGCGAACGCCTGCCCCAGGAAGGCACGGAGACGCTGAAATTCGCCATCATTCACCGCGATCTCATCGCCCGTTTCGGGCGGTTTCCGCACCGGAACGTGCTGTTCGGGCGCGACAGCACGCAAGAGGAAGAAAAATATCTTTCCAGCGATGGGGCCTTTTCCGGCTAGACTGGCGGCAACAAAAAACATCACTGCATGAGGAACCCCATGGCACTTGACCCCCAGGTGGAGGCGATGCTCGCCCAGCTTGCCGAAAACCCGGCTCCCAAACTGTGGGAGATGCCGGTTGCAGATGCGCGTGCCACCTATGAGGCGATGTCGGGCCTGCTGGACCCGACGGACACGCCCATCGGCAAGACGGAAGACATCTCCATCCCCGGACCTGCCGGCGATATTCCGGCGCGGGTCTATACGCCCATCGCCGGTGGCGGATCGGCGCTGCCCTGCCTGGTGTTCTTCCATGGCGGCGGCTTCGTGATCGGCAACCTGTCCACCCATGACGCCTTGTGCCGGACGCTCGCCAATGAAGCGGGTGTGCGCGTGGTCGCGGTGGATTACCGGCTGGCGCCGGAGAACGCGTATCCGGCTGCGGCCGATGACTGCTACGCGGCCGCCAAGTGGGTTGAGGCCAATGCGGGCACGCTCGACATCGACCCCAACGCCATTGCGGTCGCCGGTGACAGCGCGGGCGGCAATCTCGCCGCCGTGGTGTGCCAGATGGCCAAGGCCAAGAAGGGACCGCAGATTGCGTTCCAGCTGCTGATCTATCCGACCACGGACTTTACCAATGCGGACCAGTGGGGCTCGCGCAACGAGTTTGCGGAAGGGTATTTCCTCGAAAAGGAAACCATGCGCTGGTTCGAGGAACAGTATATGGGCGGCCATGATGCGGCCCGGTCGGAGCCCTTTGCCTCTCCCCTGTCATCGGACGATCTGTCGGGCCTGCCGCCGGCCTATGTGATCACCGCCGGGTTTGACCCGCTGCGCGATGAGGGTAAGGCCTATGCGGATGCGCTCAATGCCGCCGGCACCAAGGCCGAATACATCGACTATCCGGGCATGATCCACGGGTTCTTCAACATGCAGGGCGCGCTGGACGTGTCGCGTGAGGCTGTGAAGGTGGCGGCGAAGAAGCTCGCCGAGGCGCTGGAGCACTAGCGGCCCAACGGACCCTTTATCAGCCCAGAACCTTGTGGGGGTTCATGATGCCGCCGGGGTCGATGGAGGTCTTCACAGCCCCCAGGGTCTGCATGCCGATGGGCCCCTTTTCCTGACCGAGCCAGGGGGCGTGGTCGGTGCCGACGCCGTGGTGATGCGAGATGGTGCCGCCATTTGCGAGGATCGCATCTGACGCGGCGCGCTTGATGGCCAGCCACTGGTCGATCTCGCCCTCCAGCCCGCCATCGAGTCGGCGCGGGAACACGAATGTGAAGTAGAGGCTCGCCCCGTCCGGGTAGGCGTGGCTGATATGGGCCATCACGATGCCCGTCTGGCCGGTGCCCGCAAGTGTCTCGCGGGTGGAGGCGGCAATGGCCTCGCGCACGGCTGTGTGCAGGGTCTCGATGTTGGACCAGAAGGTCGAGGTCTCGAGCGTATCGACACCCAGTCCATGCGCCATCATCGGGTCGCGCACCATGGGCCCGTGAAAACGCCCGGCCTTCCAGCTGGCGCCGGGTGACTTGCCCACATGCAGGCCGCCGCTCGCGGCGACAAGCCGGGCGATGCGGTCACGGGCAAAAGAGACATTGACGGTGCTGCCTTCCAGACCCACCAGCAGCACGCAGGGCCGCTCCGCATAGCCGCGCAGACGCAGATAGGCGTCGGCCAGATTGTCCTTCACGCCCTTTTCCTTGCCGACGCTGCCCAGCGTGCGGAAGAAATAGGTTTCATCCGCATCCGACAGGCGCAGCATCGCGGTTGGGATTTCCGCCTGCACGATCTGCCGGATGGCCTCGGCGCCTTCCGCGAAGGTGCGGAACAGGTAGCCTCGGTAATCCTCCGTTTCCGGAATATCGTGAATCTTGAATGTGGCATCGGTGATGATGCCGAGCGTACCCTCGCTGCCCGCGATCAGCTGGTTGAGATTGGGGGCGGCTGCTGATCCGGGGGTCGCTTCGGTGCGCCACAGACCGGACGGCGTTGCCACGCGGGCGGAGACCAGCCACTTGTCAGCGCGGCCATAGCGGATCGAGTTCTGTCCGGCACCGCGCGCGGCGATCCAGCCGCCGAGCGTCGAATATTCAAAGCTCTGGGGATAGTGACCCAGCCGCACGCCGTGAGCGGCGAGGGCATCGTCCAGGGCCGGTCCGTAAATGCCGGCCTGGGCCGTGGCGGTCATCGCCGTGTCATCCACGGTTACGAGCGATGCCATCAAGGTCGTGTCGACGGTGATGCAGAGGCGGGTTTCGCCCTTCTCGCGCGCGGTGACGCCGCCGACGACGCTGGAGCCGCCGCCATAGGGCACCAGCACGATGTCGCGTGCGGCGGCGAATTCCACAAGCTTCTGCGTTTCCTCGGCGCTGCGCGGATACACCACGGCGTCCGGGGCGTTGGAAAGGTCCCCGGCGCGCAGCCACAACAGGTCATGATAGCTCTTGCCGCGGGCATGGAAGGCGCGCTCGTAGTCGCCGGTATGCACCTGGTTGGCGCCGACAATCCGTTCGAGCTCCAACCGGTTCTCGCCGTCAAGACCGGAAGCCGGCAGGCTGCACGCGCCCAGGTCCTTTGCCGGTGTCTTCGGCAGCGGCGTCTGCATGCCCAGCGCATCGGCGATCCAGTCCCACGCCGAACTGTCATCGGGCAGCGCGTCAGGCTGGCCCACCGGGCCCCAGCCGTTCCAGCGCAGGCTCGTGCGGTCAATGGTCATGTGAACTGCCCCTTCTGCAGATCCCGTCAGGCACGCACATGGCACACCTCAGACGCGCAGTTTGAGCGCTTTGGGCAGAATTTCAAAGCTTGCAGGCAGGCGACCCGGTGCCTCACCGTCGATATCCAGCAGCACTTCCGTGTTTTCATCGATCGGCAGGGCCAGCAGCGAGCGGGTGCGCGTCGCAATCACCTTGGGACTCTGGATGTGGGTGCCCTTGTAGATGTCGCCATCGCCGGCCACGAGGTCCTTGAGCGTCGTGTCCGTCATCACCACGATGTCGAAGACACCATCGTCAGGCTCTGCCATGGGCGCCATGTGCATGCCGCCGCCGAAATACTGGCCAAGCGCAATGGCGGCGGTGCCGACATTGAAGACCTCGTCATAGCGCTCGTCCATCTTGATGCGCACGGGGACCGGCGTGTAGCGCAGCGCCGCCCAGAAGGTGCACCACGCGAAAGTGAATTTGCCGCCCAGGAGCTTCGGCCAGGTGGCTTCGTTGACCCGCCGGTCGACAATGCCCGACAGCCCGAAGCTCGCAATGTTGTTGAAGTAGCGCGTCTCCTTCGAGCCGTCGTCGGCGACGTAGGAAATGCGGCCGAGATCGACCGCGCGCGCTTCGCCGCGGGCACAGATGTCGGCGGCCTGCTCGGTGTCGTCGGGGATGCCGAAGGTGCGCCGGTAGTCACCGCCGGTACCCGCGGGCAGGATGCTCAGCACGGCGTCCGGATTGATGGGGCCGCCATTTTCAAAGAAGCCGTTGACGCATTCATGGATGGTGCCGTCACCGCCGACGGCGATGATCTGCGCCGCGCCGTCCTTGAGCGCCTGGGCGGTGAGGCGTACGGCGTCCCAAGGCGCGGTGGTAAGTGACGTTTCGACCGGCAGGCCCGTCACCGGCGTGACGGCGCGGTTGAGGGTCGCCAGCAACTCATCCCAGCGCTTCGAGGTGGCCCCGCCCGCAGAGCGCGGGTTGGCGATCACATGCACCTTGTCGCCGTCGCTGAGCGCAAAGGGTTTGGCATTGTCGGTCGTGGACGGTGTGGCGGACAGGGTCATGATGCCTCCGCCAGGACGGGCGCGCCGTCAGGCCGCCTCATCGTCGCGGGTGCTGAAGCGCTGTTCCGCTTCGGCAATCTGGCGCGCGCGTTCACTTTCATCCCACCCCAATTCATCGCCGGCAATCTCGGCGATTCGTCTCATCGTATCGTGGCCGGGATGGCCGAGCGTGCCAAGGCCCGTGCGGCGCTGCAAAATGTCATCCAGCGTGCGGGCCATCTCGGTGCGGATGGCATACAGCACCTGCGCACCGATGGTCGGCGAGATGTTGGACAGGGGCTGCAGCAGGTCCGGGCGGCCCTCGGCGTCGGCAATGCCGACAACGTCGTCGATGCGGCTGCCATAGTTGCGTGCGAGGTTGCGCACCACGTCGCGCGGCAGGTTGGGCAGGCGGGCGATGGCGGCACGCTCGAAGTCGCGATAGCGGGTGATCTCGCCGCCCTGAACCGGTGTGGTGGCGGTCTTTGCCTTGGTGGGCGGATGGCCGAGTTTCTCCAGCGACTGATCGACCACCTGTTCGGCGAGATGCCGCGAGGTCGTCCATTTGCCGCCGAGCGCGGACAGGAGCCCGTTGATGCCGTCTTCGGCGTGGTCGAAGACTTCCGCTGCGCGCGAGGCGCCGTAGCTGTCTTTTTCCGCGTCCGGATCGTCGGCATTGGGGTTGGTGTCGACCAGCGGCCGCAGGCCCGCATAGAAATGCTCGACATCATCGCGGGTGAGCTCAAGGCCCGGCAGGCCGGAATTGATGACGTCGATGAAGTCGGCGATGTCCTGCTCGCTTACCCCCAGCGTGTCCGGCCGTCCCTTGAAGACCGTATCCGTGGTGCCGATGATCGTGTGGCCGCGCCAGGGAATGACGAAGAAGTGGCCGCCGCCCTTGGGCTGCACGGCCAGCGCCATGTTGTCGGTCAGCTTGCGGGTGATGAGGTGAATGCCCTTGGAGCGGATCAGGCTGCGCGCCGGGGCGCCGTCATTCTCCGCCAGCGCCATCACCATGTCGCCCCAGGGGCCGGTGGCATTGATGGTGAGGTCGGCGCGGATATCGTGGGTCGTGCCGGTGAGCAGGTCGGTGACGCGGGCGCCGGTGACCGTGCGCGCACCTCCCTCGCCGCCGCCGTCGTCGGTGAGGATTTCATCGACCTGGGTGTAGTTGGCGATCTGCGCGCCATGGTCGGCGGCATCGCCGAGGCATTCGACGCCGATCCGCTCTGGCGAATACATCTGGCAGTCGTAATAGATCATCGCGCCGGTAAGGCCGTCGCGCTTGAGCCATGGGGCGCGCGACAGGGCTTCGGCGCGGGTGATGCGCTTGTGCGCCGGCATCTTCTTGTCGGGGTCGTCCAGCCGGTTGCGGTCATAGGACAGCATGTCATAGAGCGTGAGCCCGAGCCTGAGCTGGATCGACGACGCGGTGCCGTAGAGCGGAATGAGGAACGGCACCGGCGTCACCATATGCGGGGCGATGGTCTCCCAGATGCGCCGCTCGCGCAGGCTCTCGCGCACCAGGCCAAGCTCGAAATTGGCGAGATAGCGCAGGCCCCCATGAACCAGCTTGGAGGAGCCGGAACTGGTGGCCGAAGAGAAGTCCTTCTTCTCCACCAGCGCCACCGACAGTCCGCGCATGGCGGCGTCGCGGGCGATGCAGGACCCGGTGATGCCGCCGCCGATGATCAGGAGGTCATGGCGGCCTGCGGCCATGCGCTCAAGATTGCGCTCCATCATGGTGTTACTCCGCCGCCGCGCTTCCGTCAGCGATGTGAACGAGACCCTTCTGCGACATGCGCCAGACCAGCATGTCGATGCGGTCCTGTCCGAAGAAGGGTTCGCCTTCATAGACCATCAGCGGCACGCCCCAGTGGCCGGAGGCCTTCTGTGCGGCTTCGTTCTCTTCGATGACCTTCTCGAAACGGTCCGGGTCCGCCTCAATCCGGGCGTCGAGCTCGGCAAGGTCGAGGCCGGCGCGGGCGGTGGCCTTCTCAAGGTGGTCGCCCTCGTTCCAGCCGACCGTGCCGCCGAAGATGATACGGCTCACTTCGTCGAGGAAGGCCATGCCCTTGCCCGCTTCCGCCGCGGCCACGCCCAGGCGTGTGAGGCGATGGATATAGGGCTGGTCCTCGGGCACCTCGCCGGACTTGATGTCCATGATGATCGGGTCCGGCTTGGGCCAGGCATAGGGCAGCTCTTCCATCTCCGCGATACGGGCCGTGTCGATGAGCAGGTAAGGCGGCCATTGCGGGTTCACGGTCTTGAAGAAACCGGGAATACGCACGGCAATGGGATAGACGGGCCGCACATTGATGACGCAGTTGTATTCCTGCTCGATCTTCCGCAGCCGGGGCGTCGCCAGATAGGAATAGGGGGAGCGGAAGGACCAGAAGAGGTCGAAGCTGAGGTCGGCAGGCATGGGGCGTCCTTGGGGCGTCTTATGAGATGTCTGTGGTCGCAGCACGCTACCGTGCGACCGGGATCACCCCAAGTAAAATCAGCCCTTTCGGCGGGGAATCTTGGTGTGCTTTCAACCCGGCAGCCGAGTTGCTAGGCTCGCCGCTGACAAAACATCAGAACAGGTTGCAATCGGGAGAAACCGCCATGCCCCAGGCACAAGCGAATGGGCTGACCTTCGAATACGAGACCTTCGGCGATGCGTCCAATCCGCCGCTGCTGCTGATCATGGGGGTCGGCTGCCAGCTGGTCATGTGGCCGGACAGCTTCTGTCAGGGACTGGCTGATCTCGGCTTCCATGTGATCCGTTATGACAACCGGGATGTGGGCCTGTCGAGCAAGATCGACGAGGCCGGCACGCCGGACATCATGGCGGCGGTGACGGCCCAGCTTTCCGGCCAGCCGGTGACGGCGCCATACTCGCTCGACGACATGGCGGATGATGCGGCGGGCCTGATGGATGCACTGGGCATCGACAAGGCGCACGTGGTCGGCGCCTCCATGGGTGGCATGATCGGCCAGCTTGTGGCGATCCGGCACCCGGGCAAGGTGAAGAGCCTTGTCTCCATCATGTCGACAACAGGCAACCCGGAGGTGCCGCCGGCGAAACCGGAAGCCATGGCGGCGCTGCTGACGCCGCCCGCGGATACCAGCCGCGAAAGCCTGATCCAGCAGGGCGTCAACATGTGGAAGGTGATCGGCAGCCCGAAATATCCGGGGACGGAAGAAGAGCTGCGCAGTGTTGCCACAAAGAGCGTCGACCGCATGGTGTGCCCGGAAGGCTTCGGCCGCCAGGTGCTGGCCATTCTCGCGGCGCCTGCCCGCAACGACGCGCTGGCAAAGGTGACGGCGCCGGTCATGGTGCTGCACGGGGCAGACGATCCGCTGGTGCCGGTTGAAGGCGGCAAGGACACAGCTGACGCCATACCCGGCGCGCGGCTGGAGATCGTCGAGGGCATGGCCCACGACTTCACCGAAGCGCTGGTGCCGGTCTATCTCGACAAGGTGGGCGGTTTCGTCCGCGAAGTCGAAGCAGGCCGTGCGGCCGCCGAATAATCATCATACGGACTACTCAGAACAGATCGCTGGGAGGCGACATATGCAGATCAAGGCAAACGGCATCGACATCGAGGTCGAGACATTCGGCGATACGGCCAACCCCACCATCATCTTCGTGATGGGGTTCGGCGCGCAGCTGATCAACTGGCCGCTGGACATGATGGAAGCGCTGGTGGAGCGCGGCTTTCACGTGGTGCGGTTCGACAATCGGGACGTGGGCCTGTCGCAGAAATTTCCGGAGCACGGCCAGCCCAATGCGGGCGACGTGATGGCCAAGATGCTTGCCGGTGAAACGCCGGAGGTGCCGTATACGCTGACCGACATGGCTGCCGATGCGGTGGGCGTGCTGGACACGCTGGGCATCGACAAGGCGCATATCGTGGGCGGGTCCATGGGCGGCATGATCGTGCAGCTGGCCGCCGCTGAGTGGCCGGACCGGTTCAAGTCCATGACGTCGATCTTCTCGACGACGGGCAACCAGGAGGTGCCGGCGGCGACGGATGAGGCCATGGGCGCACTGCTGTCACGGCCCGAGAACGAAGAACGTGAGACGGTGATCAAGCACTCCATGGGCGTGCGCAAGGCGATCGGCTCACCGGCCTTCCCGACGCCGGAAGATGAAGCCCGCGAAAAGGCGGCGGAAAGCTTCGACCGCGCCTATTACCCGGAAGGCACGACGCGGCAATACGCGGCGATCATCGCCGATGGCGACCGGCGCGAGCGCCTGAAGAAGATCACCTGCCCAGTGCTGGTGCTGCACGGCACCGACGACCCGCTGGTGCGCGTGGAAGGCGGCCGCGACACCGCCGCCAACATCCCCGGATCGCGGCTGGTGGAGATCGCCGGCTGGGGCCACGACATGCCCAAGGAAGTACTGCCGCAGCTGATTGATGAAATCAGCGCTCACTGCGCGGCAGCCGACGGGCAGGCCGCAGCGGCGGAGTAGCCTTCGGCAAACACGCCGTGAATTGAAGCAGCCCCGGATGTGCGTCCGGGGCTGCTTTTTGTTTGCGCGAAAAAAGTCGCTGCGAGTTATCCCCGCCCCCTGGGGTGGCCGCATACTGGTGCGGCCTCGCATCTGAGGGCATCCCGGACCGACCGGGCCTGGATGCGGGGGCGGATGGCCTGGAAGGGGTCTGTCCGGGCTCCTTGGGAACGTGGAGCGCGCGGCAGACTTCGCGGCGACCCACGGGTAACGGACGTGGGGCCAGAGAGGCGGCGACATCTCGGCCTGGCGCATGAAGTCAGATCGCCCCGGTGGACGAGCGTGCTGTTCCAAAGTGCGTGTGACCGGTAGCAGGGCCGCGGTGGATCAGGACGGGAGAGCTGCCCGTCCCACCGGTTGCTGATGGCGCCGACAACCCTCCGCAGCGGGAGCGCGGCTTACGAGCGGCACTCGATACAGTTTGATCGCAACGGCCAGGCTGCCACGGCAGCGCTCCCGTTCACCCTCATGCCTTCGCGGGATCTATCCCGGCGGGGCCTTCGGTGCTGGCGCCTGAAGCTGGCTTCAGACCTGGCTGGCGCCGCCGTCGCACGGCACGCAGGCGCCGGTGGTGTAGGCCGAGGCGCGCGAGGCGAGGAAGATCGCCACGCCGGCAATGTCTTCGGGTTCGCCGATGCGCTTGCGCGGATTGTCGGCCTTGATGGCGTCGCCCATCTCGGCCAGCGTCGCGGCCATCATGTTGGACGGGAAGGGGCCCGGCGCAATGGCGTTGACGAGGATGTTCTCCTTGGCGAGCTGGCCGGCGAGGTGGCGGGTCAGCATGATCATGCCGGCCTTGGAGGAGGAGTACGCATAGGTCTCGAGGATCGGCGGCTCGATGCCGTTGATCGAGGCGGTGTTGATGATGCGTGCGGGCGCTTCATAGGTCGCAGCCTTGCGCAGCAGCGGCAGCATCTTCTGCACCAGGAAGAACGGGCCCTTGAGGTTGATGTCGAAGACCTTGTCCCAGCCCTTCTCGGAATACTGGTCCAGCGGCTCGCCCCAGGCAGCGCCGGCATTGTTGACCAGGATGTCGACCTTCTCCTCGCGGTCGGCGATTTCCTTGGTGAAGCCTTCCACGCCTTCGACGGTGGAGAGGTCATAGGGAATGGAGATGCATTCACCGATTTCAGACAGGCGGGCGGCGGTGGCGTCGCAGGCTTCCGCCTTGCGGGCGGTGATGTAGACCTTGGCACCGTTTTCAACGAAGCCCTGGGCGATCATTTCGCCGATGCCGCGGCTGCCGCCGGTGACGATGGCGACCTTGCCGGAGATGTCGAAGAGATTTTTCATGGGGGCGGTTCCTCAAAATGCTGGTTTGAGGAAGGCCATAACGCAAAGCGGCGGCAAAGAGGAGTCCTCTTTGCCGCCGCCGGTTGTGCGTGGTCTGTCTGTGGGCGCCCTAGAAGTTGGCGGCGTCCAGCGACATGATGGTCTCGGCGCCTGCCGTGGCACGTGCCTTGAGAGACACCGTCATCGGGAGTTCCCGCTCGGCCCAGTACTTGGCCAGCAGCAGCTTGCGCTTCAGGAATTCCGGATCGCCTTCGCCGGCATCCAGCTTGGCCTGCGCGGCCTTGGCCATCTGCGCCCACATGAAGCCGACGGCGACAATGCCGAACATCGTCATGATGTCGTAGGAGGCGGCACCCGCTTCCTCGAAATCCTTCGGCGCGTTTTCAGCGAGCCACAGGGACACGTGCTGCAGGTCCTGCAGACCGGCCTGCAGCGCATCCAGCAGCGGCTTCAGATTGTCGTCGCCCTGGTTTTCGTCGATGAACTTCTGCACATGGGCGAAGAAAGCCATCGGCGCGCGGCCGCCCTTGGAGGTCATCTTGCGGCCCACAAGGTCAAGCGCCTGGACGCCGTTGGCGCCTTCATAGACCTGGTTGATGCGGGCGTCGCGGACGAACTGTTCCATGCCGTGGTCGCGGACATAGCCGTGGCCGCCGAAGACCTGCATGGACATGTTGGCGGCTTCAAAGCCCTTGTCGGTGAAGTAGCCCTTGATGATCGGCGTCATCAGCTGGCCCATGTCACCGGCGAATTCACGCACCTGCTCGTCCTTGGCGGCGCGCGCCTCGGTGAACATCAGCGACACCCAGGCGGCGAGGGCGCGGGCGCCTTCGACGAAGGAGCGGGACGCCAGCAGCATGCGGCGGACATCCGGATGCACGATGATCGGGTCAGCGGCACCGTCGGTGTTCTTGGCACCGGACAGGGCGCGGCCGGCCAGGCGTTCGTTGGCGTAGATCGCGCCGTTCTGGTAGGCGACGTCGCCGATGGCGATGCCCTGAATGCCCACGCCCATGCGCGCGGCATTCATCATGCCGAACATGCCGGCCATGCCGGAGGACTTGGACTTGGGCTTGTCGCCGCCCGCCGTGTCAGCCGACTTGGGCTGCGGCTTGGGGCCGAGGCGGTAGGCCTTGGCTTCGTCGAAGTTGAGCACGCAGGTGGCCTGCGCCTTGATGCCCATCTTCTTCTCGATGGAGCCGGTGGTGACGCCGTTGCGCTCCTGCAGGGCACCGGTTTCCGGATCGACATTGACCTTCGGCACCATGAAGAAGTTCACGGTGGAGAGGTCGTCGGCCAGCTTGCCGTCTTCGTCGGGAATCTTGGCGATGACCATGTGGACGATGTTGTCCGTCATGTCGTGGTCGCCACCGGAAATGAAGATCTTGGTGCCGGAGAGCTTGTAGGTGCCGTCGTCCTGCTCCACCGCCTTGGTCTTCATGAGCTTGAGGTCGGTGCCGCAGTGCGGCTCGGTCAGGCACATGGTGCCGGTCCACTCGCCGTCGACCATCTTCGGCAGCACGTGCTCCTTCATCCAGTCGTCGCCGGTGGCGGCCAGCGCCGAATAGGCAGCACCGGTGAGGCCCGGATACATGGCGAAGGACTGGTTGGCGGCCATGCCCATTTCGGTGAAGGCAAAGGTCACGATGGAGGGCATACCGGCGCCGCCCAGGCTTTCCGGAGCGCCCAAGCGGTTCCAGCCGTTTTCGCAATACTGCTCATAGGCTTCCTTGAAGCCCTGAGGCACGCGGACAACGCCGTTTTCGAACACGGCGCCTTCTTCGTCGCCGGACTGGTTGAGAGGCTGCAGCACTTCCTCGCAGAACTTGCCGCCGCCTTCGAGAATGGCGCGGGTCATGTCCTCGGTGAGGTCGGTGAAACCGGGAAGGTCGTCACGGTCCTGAATCTTCAGGAGGTCGTGGAACAGAAACATGAAGTCGTCGACAGGGGCTTTATAGGTCGGCATCGGCCATCCCTCGCATACTGACAAAACTGTTAGAAGTGGCGCGCAGTGTACCCATGGCGGGCCTCTTGTCGAGCCTTTTTTGCACCGCAGCAGATTGGGCAAAACACGGGTAACGCATACGTATTTTTGCAGCAATTACGCTGCGGGAACAAGACGTTAACGGTCCTGGTAGTTGGGTTTCCGCTTCTCCACGAAGGCCGCGAAGCCTTCCTTCACGTCCTGGGTCTGGGCGGTGAGGATCTGGTTGCGGTCCTCCATGGCGATGGCCGCTTCAAGGGAGCCTGCATCGATGTTCATGTTGAGGCATTCCTTGGTGAGGCGCAGGCCCAGGGGCGCGGTGGTGAGCATTTCGTCGAGATAGGGGAGGGCAGCTTCCTCCAGCCTGTCGTCGGGCACGACTTCCGAGACGAGGCCGGTCGAGAGCGCCCGATCCGCCTTGATGAAGCGGCCGGTCAGCATCAGCTCGCTGGCTACCGACACACCCACCAGCCGCGGCAGGAAGTAAGAGACGCCGATATCGCAGGCGGACAGGCCGATGCGGATAAAGGCGGCATTCATGCGTGCGCTTTGGCCCGCGATACGGATGTCGGACGCGAGCGCCAGGGCAAAGCCGCCGCCGCAGGCGGGCCCGTGCACCAGCGAGATGATCGGCTGCGGGCATTTGCGCATCCGCATAACGATTTCGGAGATGCGGCGCTGGGAGATGAGCCCGGCGGCGGGACCGGTCTGGATGGCGGCGCCGTCGGAGCGGTTGGACGTGTCCTTGAGATCAAGCCCGGCACAAAAGGCGCGGCCGGCCCCCTTCAGCACAACGACGCGGACCGCGTTGTTCATGTAGAGCGACAGGAAATAGTCCAGCAGCTCGTCGGTCATCACCGGGTCGAGCGAGTTGAGTGCGTCCGGGCGGTTGAGCGTCACCCAGTCCACCTTGCCGTCCGGGCGGATGTCGAGGGTCGTGTAGTCGTAGGCGCGGTCGCCGGTCGTTTCCATCTGTGTCTGGGACATGGGGTTCCTCGTCTGGTTGCTTTTGTGTTTGGTGTTCTCGATCAGGCGCCGCTGGCGGCACGGGCATCGATCATCTGCTCCAGCAGGCCCTCGGGCAGATCGAGCCAGCGCAGGCTGATCTCGTCGGGCGTGCGCGGCGGATCGAAATAGGGAGGATGCACGCGCACCACGTCGGCGATGAAGCTGCCGCTGATGGTGCCGAAACGGATCGTGCCGGTGGCGAATTCGCCCACCGTCAGCGGCAGGTTGATATTGCCCAGGCGCGCGCCGCCGAAGGACCAGTCGAGGACCTCGACCGGCCCGAAGCCCAGATCGATCACCGGTGCATCGCCGGCACCGCTGTCGCGGTCATGCAGGCGGCGCTCGGCCCCGTCAGGGACGTTCTCGTCGCTCATGGCTGAAGTGTCGTCGGTCACGTGGCTGCGGCCTGGCGGAAAATCGGAAGCGGCAGTGTGCGACGGGGGACATCCGGGCTCAAGTTCCGCATGGGGGTGTCCCCTCGACGCGGCCGCGGCGGGCTGTCATGCTCATTTCGGGTGCCCGGCGGAACAGCCGATACAGGCAAGGGGAGCTGGACATGGGACGACAGAACTGGCTGCTGGGGGCGTCGCTCCTGGCAGGAAGCGTGGCTTTCGGTGTGAGCGGGGCCAATGCAATCGAGATCAAGAAGATCGGAAGCGTGTCCTTCTCAGACTCCTGCAATGCGCGCAGCAATCCGAATTTCACGGTGAGCGTGCCGATCGATATTCGCACGACACAGTATGACGAAATTCCGGCGATTCCGGCGCAGGATTTCACTACGGAGAACGCGTCGGATCATTTCGAGATGCGGATTGTGGATGCCAAAGACGACGTCCTGATCTCACGCGAAATGAAAGCCATCTTTTCGAAGGGTGGCCAGACTGGAATCGCGTACTCGCTGGAAGAGGACTTCAAGATCACTCTTCCGGGCGGCAACAAGCTCGACCGGGATGCGGTGCCGCTGACGCTGGTCGTGCTGGAGATCACGCGCGACCCGCCTTCGATGTATCGTAAGCCGAGGCCGGGCACGACCACTGAGATCGAGTCGCGCGAGATTGGCGATCCGCCCGCTGACTGCATCGCGCCTGACCCTGAGGTTCTGGCCGCGCGGCAGGCGCTTGAAGAAGCCCGCTTCAAGCTGGATCAGAATGCAGCGCTGATTGCCGCCCTGTCGGCTGACGACACAGACGACCTGGCCCGGCTGAAAGCTGAGCGCGAGGACCTCGAAGATCTGGTCGAGGAACTGGAAGACGCCCTCGACAAGCTGCTGAACTAGCTCACCCCTGGGGTTCGGGGTTCACCCCGCCTTTACGGGCTGTTCACCTGCAACCGGTGGGATGTCCTCTGCGGCATTGCCGGGGCGGCAAAAGCGCAACGTGTCGTGAACGCCCGAGGGCTTTTCTCAGCCTGCGCGGACCGGTAGTGTCCCGCAGGCAAGCGGCCCGGTTTTCCGCCGGTTTGAGGCCCTTACGTCCCGCGTAAGCTTCTGCCTCCCTTGCAGTCTTGAAAGGCCTTCGAGTTTCCCGTGAACGGCTCGTTCGACATCCTGCAGCTTGTGGTGCTGCCAGCGGCGCTGTTCGGCGTGATGGTCACGGTGGGTATGGAACTGACCCGCCGCGATTTCCGCGATCTGGTGGCCGCGCCCAAGGCCTTTCTCATCGGCAGTGCGATCCAGCTCACCATGTTTCCGCTGGTCGCCATCATCGTGCTGTGGCTGGTGCCGCTGCCGGTGGCAACGGCGGTCGGTCTGGCGATCGTGGCAGCGTGTCCAAGCGGTGGCTTCTCCAACGTGCTGACCCTGCTGGGCCGGGGACATCTCGCCCTGTCGATCTCGCTCACCACCATGTCAAGCGTGCTGGCGGTTCTCACGCTGCCTGTTCTGCTCGCCTTCGCGCTTTCCGTCGCGGATGTGGGCACGGATGCCGGCGGCCCCGTCAGCGTGCCGCTGCGACCGACATTGCAGCAACTGTTCCTGGTGGTGCTGCTGCCGGTGGCGATCGGCATGTGGGCGCGCGCGACCCATCCTGAGTGGGTGCAACGGAACATCGACCGCGCGCAGCAGGCGGCGCAGTTTGCGCTCTATGGCGTGGTTGTGCTGCTGGCGATCATGGACTGGCAACCGTTCAGCGAAGGCATTGAAGCCTCGATGCCGCTGGCGGCGCTGATGTTCATTCTGAGCGCCGGAGGCGGCTTCTTCATTGCCAGCCTGTTTCTCACCCGCGCGCAGGCCTTTACCGTGGCGATTGAGACCGGCACCCGCAATGTCGGCCTGTCGACGCTGGTGGCGATCAGCGTGCTCGACCGGGTCGACTGGGCTGCCTTCGGGGCGGTGTATATCGCGCCGGCGAGCCTGCTCGGCTTTGCAGCCGCCCTGGCGCACCGCCGGGCGATCAAGCTCGACCGCAGGAGGCTGCAGCGTGAAGGTGGCCCGAAGAAGCGGCCACCGACGCAGGTGTAACGCGTCATGACCCCATCCCCGACACAGCCGGACGGCCTGCTCGCGCGAGTGCGCGGTGTCTATTACGGCTGGTGGGTGGTGGCAGCGGTGTTCATGACCATGAGCACGACGGCAGGCATCGGCTTCTACAACCTCTCCATTCTGCTCGGCGCCTTTTCCGACGAGCGCTTCGATGTGAGCCAGGTCTCGGGCGCCACAGCGACCTTCTTTCTGGCCTCGGGCTTTGCCGGGATGGCGGTCGGGCGTCTCATCGAGATCTATGACGCCCGCTACGTCGTCGCGATCTCCGGCGCGCTGGGCGCACTGGTCTTTGCCTTTGTCGGGGCGATCACCGAGGTCTGGCAGCTCTATGTGTTCTATGCCGTGTTCGGCGTGCTCTATGCGGGCTGTGCGCTGGTGCCGGGCACGACGCTGGTGGCGCGGTGGTTTGCGCGGCGGCGTGCCGTCGCGCTGTCGGTGGCCTCGACCGGCCTCTCCATCGGCGGCATCGTGTTTGCGCCCTTGTCAGCGTGGATCATCCAGACGCAGGGGCTGAGCGTGGCGGGACACTGGCTGGCGCTGTTGTTCTTCATCGGTGTCGTTCCGGCGGCGCTGTTCGTGATCCGGCCAAGCCCGCAGAGCATGGGCCTGCGGATCGATGGTGATCCGCCGCTGGCGGAAGGAGAGCCCGAGGGGCCACCGGACGGAATTGCCATGGCGGAGGCCATCCGCTCGCGTTTCTTCATCGGTGTCACCATTGCCTATGTCTTCGCGATGATGGCGCAGGTGGGGGCGCTGTCGCATCAGTTCCGGCTTGTGAGCGGACGCGAGGATGCGGGGCTGGCGGCGCTGGCGGTGTCGGTGTTGGCAGCGTCCAGTATTGTCGGCCGCCTGCTCGGCGGCGTGGCCCTGTCACACATGTCGATCCGCGTCTTCACGCTCTCTTTCATGGGGCTGCAGGCGGTGGGACTCACGGCCTTTGCGCTGGCGGAAGGGCCTGTCGCGTTGATCGGCGCCAGCGTTCTCTTTGGGGTGACGGTCGGCAATATCCTGATGCTGCAGCCCTTGCTGCTGGGGGAAGCCTTCGGGCTGAAAGACTATGGCCGCATCTTCGCGCTGAGCCAGATGTTCGGCACCATCGGTGTTGCGGCAGGTCCGGCGCTGGTGGGCATCGTCTATGACATCGCAGGCGGCTATGCGCCGGCCTATCTCGTGATTGCAGTGGGCTCGCTTGTGTCGCTCACGGTGTTTGCGCTGTCCGGTCCGGTCACGCAGCCGGAGGCCGACTAGGCCCTTTTCTCAGGCCCTTTGCTCAGGTCCTGCGCTCAGGCCAGGCGCAGCGGGGCCTGGGGCACGGACTCCCAGAATTCAGGGTCATGGCCATACATGATGGTGGCGCCGCGGGCACGAAGGTCGCGCAGCAGATGGAAGGAGGCGAGCATGGCCTCTTCGTCGTGGCGGAAGCGCGGCATGTGCAGGTCGTCCAGCGACTGCTTGAGGTAACAGGCATCGCCCGCCAGCACATAGGTGCCCTTTGCTGTGGTCACCTTGAGGGACTGGTGGCCCGGCGTGTGGCCGGGGGTCGGGATGCAGACCACGCTGCCGTCGCCGAACAGGTCATGTTCGCCTGACAGGGTGCGGAAGGACTGGCCCGTCTCGAAGTCCTCCGCCACATAGCCGAAGGGCGCACCGACAGCGCGGGCGTGGTCGAGTTCGACGCCCTGTACGAGCACCGGCACATCAGGAGCGAGCTGATTGCCGCCCGCGTGATCGAAATGCAGATGCGAATTCACCAGATGTGTGACCGCCCCAAGGTCGAGGCCGGCTTCCTCAAAGCGCGCAGGCAGGAGCTCGGTCTGTGTCACGTGAAAGGTATGCGACTTGTGCACCTGGCTGCGGTAGCGGTCGTCCTCATGGGCGGCATGGGGGTTGAGGCCGGTGTCGAACAGGACCGATCCCTTTTCGTGCACCACGAGATAGGCCGGGACCGGCACTTTCAGGGTGCCGTCCACACCTTCCAGGAAGGACTTGAACGGCATCGTCAGATGCCCGCAGGTAAAGGCGTAAAGAGCAGGGGTCATGGCACTTGGTATGGCATTCGGGTCCGGCCCGCCTACTGGCCGCGTCCGGTAAGATTGTGGCTCTGGCGCAAATCGCTGCGCAGGGCATTCATCAGCCGCTCGGTCATGCGCTCCTTGTCGGCCACCGGCTCCTCCGTACGGGTGGTGTTGCGGGCGTGGCCGCGCCAGACAACACGGGCCCCATCGTCGATGATCTCGAAGTTCATGATGTAGATCGACAGCGGCGAACAGATGCCGCCGTCACGATCGATCCGATAGGAGCCGACGGCCTCCGGCTGCCGCCCGCTCTGCACCTCCGAACGGATGCTGAAGTCGCGCTCAGCCCGGGGGGCCTGGCTGTCGGTCGCGTAGATGAACTGCCAGAAGGCGTTGTCGTCGATGCGGAAGCTGAGGCTCTCAAGACGCCCGGCGATGTCCTCCTCCATCACCACATCCCGGTCGATGGCGTCACGGCTGCCCAGTGCCATCGGGCCGCCCAAGGGGATATCCCCGCTGATATGCGTATCGATCGTGAGGCCAAGCTCGGGACAGTTCTCGCCGCCGGCGGCCTGCGCAGGTGCATCGCTGCCACTTGCGGCATGGATGAGGAGCACGGCGGCTACGCAGCCTGCTGCGCGCATCATGGACATGAAGAGGTGCGTAGGTGCCCGGCGGGACGGCAACGTGGCGAAAATGGGTCTCACAGGGCGTACTCCGGTTGGCCGTTCACGCGAGCAACCTGACGGTCTATCCGCGGGGGCGATGTTTTGATGTAGGCTATCCCAACTGGACCGACGTGTCAGGGCTGCGGCCGCTGACCCTACCGGTCTTACTGACGCAGGGAATGAAATGGTGCGATCAGCAATACATGGACGCGGGGGCCGTCTTGCCTCTTGCGTGGTCCTGGTGCTGGGACTCGTTCTGCAGGCTGCAAGCGCGCAGGGGCAGGAGGTCATTGAGGATCAGGCCCGGACGGATGCCTTCGTGCAGAGGCTCGAGGCCGAACACATCTCATCGACGATCTCGATTGCACCGCAGGTGGCCGCGGAACCGGTTCTTGGTCCGCAGATCATCGCCGACAGTCTGGAGGTGATCGGCAATCTCGATACCCTGGCCCGCGAAGACATGCGTGAGGGGCCGGAATATTTTCGGCCCTACAGCGTGAGCGATGCGTGGGCCGTGACGTTCATCAGCGATACGCATCTCAGCGCGGTCGGCACCTTGTGGATGTATACCGGCGGTGCACACGGCAACTCCGGCTTCTCCAGCGTCATCTGGGACCGCACGGCGCGGGCCGACACACCGCTGGCCGGCATTTTCGAGGACGGCGAGTCGGCCGGCGCACCGGTTTGGGATGTCCTGTCCGAGCATCTCTATGAGGCCTGGGAAGCCGAATGGCTGCGGCGCCTGGCGGGGGCGGACGACAGTGTCATGGATGGCTGGCGCGAAGGGTCGCGCGCGACGCTCACCGTGACGCCGGAGAGCGACCCGGTGGTGACCCTGCTGGCGTCGGATGACGGCGAAACAGTTACGGGCCTCACCTTCCACTATGCCCCGTATGAGCTCGGCCCGTATGCCATCGGCACGTTCTCATTCGATGTGCCGCAGGAGGTTTTTGCAGACTACCTGGCGGAGGACGCACGCAGCCTGTTTGCGTCACCTGCTGCGGACGGAGAGTGACGTCTTGTCTTGTTGCCTGTGTCGAGGCAATGTCCGTCGCGCTCACCCAAGCCGCATCCGGCCCCGTAGCTCAGCAGGATAGAGCATCAGATTCCTAATCTGAGGGTCACAGGTTCGAATCCTGTCGGGGTCACCACTGCCAAGGTTTCGAAGACTGGCGGTGCGTGCAGCGCGGCGCCTGCGATGCCGAGGCCACGGCGTTCCGGTGAGACCATCTGAGGGTCATCGGATATCTACACCGGGCCAGCGATTCGTGGGTGCGTCACTTTGTGCCTGCCCGGCAGGCGAAAAACGCTGTTGCTATTGCAAGTGACTCTCAATATAGACTTTGCCGCGGCTTGTTCATGGCTGGAGTGCAGCATTTCTGTGCTTCCTTATTGCGAATGAGTCTGATTAGTATTCGTATGAGGGGGCTAGAATGATCCACAAGGGCTTTGTTGACCGGCCAATGACGTCGGTGCTGGCACTGGCGTTGGCTGCTGCGGCGCCAGCCGCGGCGATGGCGCAGGAGACCGGCGAGAGTGTGCGCTCGGCACCGATCAGTGTGACGGCGACGCGCACGGCGATGGAAGCGTTCGCCGTGCCTGGTCAGGTAACGGTGAAGGACGCCGATGACATCGCGGCGGAGATCCCGTCCGCCCTTGATGATCTGTTCAGCGACATTCCCGGTGTCACCAGCTTTGGCGGTCCGCGCCGTACCGGCGAAGTGCCGACCATCCGTGGTTTCTCGGGCGCCGACATCATCGTGACGCTGGACGGGGCGCGGCAGAATTTCGTGTCCGGCCATGACGGACGCGCCTTCATTGATCCGGCTTTTCTCGGCGAAGCAGAAATCGTGCGAGGCTCCAGTTCCGCGCTTTACGGCTCGGGCGGTACCGGTGGTGTCATCGCGCTTCGCACGATTACCGCAGATGATCTTCTCAAGGACGGCGAGAAGTATGGCGGACGTGCCGGTCTGTCCTTCCGGTCCGGTAATGACGAGTTCGCCCAGCGCTTCATCGGTGCTGCGCGGCCAGATGAAAACGCTGACATCACCTTCGGCATCGTGCGGCGCCGCTCCCACGACATTCGCCTCGGCAACGATGTGGACCTCGACAGCAGCGACGACATTCTGTCGGGCTTTGTGCGCGGCACATTCGAGACCGGCAATGGCGCAGGCGTGAAGCTTGGCTGGAACCGGTTCAGCAACGAAGCGGAGGAGCCCAACAACGGTCAGGCGGCGGGCGGCTCGCAGGCAGACAAGAATGTCGATTCCGAGACATTCAGCGGCGGCTTCTTCTTCAACCCGTCCAACAATCCGATCCTTGACGCTGAAGTGACTGTCTACCGCGTCAACTCAAAGGTTGATGAGACGAACATCACCGGGACAAGCATTGGGCAGTTGCAGGAACGTGAAATCACCACGTTCGGCTTCAATGCGGACAATACCAGCCGCTTTGCGATCGGGGACAGCGTTGATGTGGCCGTGACAGCCGGCGTCGACTACTTCCAGGAAGATGCATTCGGTGCGCAGAATGGCGGTGTCCGTGGCGGCGTCGTTACCGGCGACCAATCGCTCGTCGGCTTCTTCGTCCAGTCGGCTTTCAGCTTCCATGACGTGTTCGGGCCCGGCACGGAAATCACCGTGACGCCGGGCATCCGCTATGACCGTTTTGAGAGCGACGATACGGTCGGCAACACCACAGGCGACAACCAGCTCTCTCCGAAGATCAGCGCCACGGTTTCACCGGTGCCCTGGGGCTTCGTCTATGGCTCTTACAGCGAGGCCTTCCGCGCTCCGCGCCTTGACGAGCTGTTTGCCACCGGCACGCACTTCCCGGTCTTCAACACGGCAGGGACAGCGCCGGTCGGCTTCAACACCTTCATCACGAACACGTCCTTGAAGCCGCAAACCACAGAGACCTGGGAAGTCGGCGCGGGTATCGAATTCGAGAACCTCTTCAGTGAAGGCGACATTTTCCAGGCCAAGGCCGGCTACTACTCGACGGATGGCGAGAATTTCCTGTCGACGGAAGTGATTCAGACTGCGGATGTCACCAACCCGCAATTCTTCGGCTTCGCCCTCATTTCGCCGCCCTTCACCTGCCGGGCCTTCGTCTCAATCACGGTTGATCCCAACGGGTGCGGCGGCACCACCCAGATCGTGAATATTCCGAGTGCGGAGCTCAGCGGCGCCGAGCTGGAAGCAACTTACGACTCGTCGCGTTTCCGTGTGGCTTTGGCAGGTACGACCATGGATACCGAGAACAAGCAGACCGGCGATCCCATCGGAACCGAACAGCCGGATCAGATCACGGCTGACCTGCGTCTGAAGCTGCCTGAAGTCGACAGCATCATCGGCTGGCAGTCGACCTTTGCGGATAGTCATGACGGCGGAACGGTGACCGCGAACGACCGCGATGCCTACGACCTGCACGAGATCTATGCCCGATGGCAGGCCAGCGAAGGTGTGCTCGACGGCTTCAGCGTCGGTGTGCGGGCCGAAAACCTGTTCGACGAAGAGTATCAGCGCGTGTCTTCCGACACGCTCGAAGAAGGCCGCAGCGTCTTGGTGGATGTGACCTACACCGTGGGCTGGTAACCGAAAGAGGGACAAGAGAGATGACAAACATGACTGTCGACAACCTTCGGGCCCGTATCGAGACCCGGAGGGCCGAGACGCCGAACATGCGGGCGCGGGATCTTGCCCGTGACCTGGATGTCTCCGAAGCCGAGCTGGTCTGTGCCGGGCTGGGCCACACGGCCACGCGGCTGAAGCCGGAGTGGGCGGAAATCATCACCGGCTTTGGTGATCTCGGTGAAGTCATGGCGCTGACCCGCAACGAGGCGGTGGTGCATGAGAAGGTCGGTGAATACGCCAACATGGAGTTCGGCGCCCATGGCGGCATCGTGCTCAATCACGATATCGACCTGCGTCTGTTTCTGAGCCGCTGGCATTTCGGCTTCGCCGTTTCAGAAGACACCCGGTCAGGTCCGCGCCGCAGCCTGCAGTTCTTCGACCAGGACGGCACGGCGGTGCACAAGGTCTATATGCGCGCGGACAGCAGGGACGACGCCTATGATGCGCTGGTTGACCGCTTCCGTCATGACGACCAGACATCGCTGATCGAAACCAGGCCGCTTCCCACCACCAAGGCGCCGGAACCGGATGACGCGATCGACCGCGATGGTCTGTTGGCTGATTGGGCGGCGCTCAAGGACACCCACGACTTCTTCCCGCTGTTGCGCAAATACAAGGTGGCGCGCGAGCAGGCCTTGCGGATGGCGGAAGGCAGTTTTGCGCAGCGGGTGCCGATTGATGCGGCGACGCGTGTGCTGGAAGCGGCGTCTGCAGGCGGGGCTCCGATCATGGTGTTCGCCGGCAGCAAGGGCTGCATCCAGATTCATACCGGACCTGTGGTGCGGATTGAGCCGCGGGGTCCCTGGATCAATGTGCTGGACGATGGGTTCAACCTGCATCTGCGTACGGACCTGATCGCCAGTGCCTGGGTTGTCCGCAAACCGACAGTGGATGGCGACGTCACCTCGGTTGAGATCTATGACGCCAATCACGAATTGATCGTGCAGTTCTTTGGCGAGCGGAAGCCCGGCATTGCCGAGCGTGACGACTGGCGGTCGCTGGTGGCGACCTCGGTTCTTGGACAGGGACTTGCGGCTGAGTAATGCAGACACGAGCCATAACCCTTGCTTCAGGCATCGCGCTGGCACTGGCCGGCGCAATTGCTTTTGCGTCCGGCGATAGCGTTGCCGATGACGCTGTCGCTTCCACCGACGTGCCGGCGCGCATGGTTGTTGCCGGTGGCGCCGTGACGGAGACGCTATACGCGCTCGGCCTTGGTGGCCGGATCATCGCAGCCGATACGACGAGCATGTTCCCCGAGGCCGCCATGAACCTGCCGAAGGTAGGATATCTCCGGCAGCTGTCTGCAGAGGGCGTGCTGGCCATGCGGCCTGACCATATTCTCCTCGGTCAGGGGGCAGGGCCGGCGGCGGCGGTCGAGCAGATTAAATCGTCAGGCCTGCCGGTCAGTGACATCTCCTCCGGCTGGACGCCGGACAGCGTGGCCAGGATGGTGCGCGACATCGGCAATGCCGTTGGTTCGCCGGATGCGGCGGATGCGCTGGCCACCGAGATTGATACGGACTTCGCAACGCTGGCTGAGAGCCTGCCAGATGAGGAGCGGCCGTCAGTTCTGCTGATCATGAGCGCCGGAACCGGACCACTGCTGGGCGCTGGCACAAACACCGCAGCGCAGTCGGTTATCGAGCTTGCGGGTGGGCGTCTGGCGCTGCCAGATCTTGTAGGCTACCGGCCTTTGTCCCTTGAGCCGGTTCTTGCAGCCAATCCCGACTACCTGCTGGTGCCGCGCCATGTGCTGGACGCCTTGGGCGGTGAGGAGGCTCTGGCATCGCTTGATCTTGTGTCCAAGACGCCTGCCGGGCGCGAGGGGCGGATCATCGTGATGGACAGTCTCTATCTGCTGGGCTTTGGTCCGCGTGCGCCTGAGGCAGCTGCCGACCTCGCGTCGGTGCTTCATCCGGATGCGGACATTCCGTTGCTGGACCGTGCTGCCTCACCGTCACCTCTCATTGCTCTGGTGAACTAGACATGGCTCTGGTGGAGCGGTCGCACACGGCACTTGGTACGACCCGCGATTTTGACGCAGGTGTGTTGCTGCTGTCGTTCCTGCTGGTTCTCGCAGGAGCGGGTGCTGTTGCCGGGCTCACGATGGGGTCAGCGGACCTGTCGGTGTCCGTACTCCTCACCGAGACATGGCTGGCGGTGACCGGCGCACCGCCGCGGGATCTGGTGGCGCATACAGTGCTGTTTGATATCCGTGCACCGAGGGTCGTGCTGGGCATTTTTGTCGGTGGCACGCTGGCGGTGTCTGGGGCGGTCCTGCAGGCGCTGTTCCGCAATCCTCTGGCGGAACCGTCGATCATCGGCGTGTCGGCCGGCGCGGGTGCCGCAGCTGTGACGACCATCGCCTTTGGCGGCATCGTCACCAGCTTCAGCGCTGCGGTAATCTATGTGATGCCGGTAACGGCTTTTCTGGGTGGCCTTGTGGCAACGCTGCTCGTCATGGCCGTGGCCCGTGTGGGCGGGCAGACACCTGTACTCACCATGCTGCTGGCCGGTATCGCCGTGACGGCGCTTGGGGGCGCGCTGATGGGCCTGATCATGTTCCTCAGCAATGACGAGCAACTGCGCGCCATCAATTTCTGGCTTCTGGGCAGTCTTGGCAGCGCCACATGGGCGGCCATTGTTCCCGCGCTCATTCTGATGACACTCGTCCTGGCCAGTCTCCCGATGCTGACCCGCAATCTCAACCTGATCCTCCTTGGGGAGCGGGAAGCGGCATCGTTGGGACTGGCCGTCGAACGGTTCAAGAACATGGCTGTCGTGCTGGTCGCCGCCGGTGTCGGGGCTGCTGTGGCCGTGAGCGGCATGATCGGTTTTGTCGGCATCGTCGTTCCGCATCTGTTGCGGCTGGTCATCGGTCCCGACCACCGGGTGCTGCTGCCCGCGTCGCTTCTGGGGGGTGCGGCGCTGCTCCTGTGGGCTGATGTCGTCGCACGTGTCCTCATTCCGCCGGCAGAGTTGCCGATCGGTATTCTGACTGCGCTGCTTGGCGCGCCGTTTTTCCTGTGGTTGTTGCGCCGGGCCGGCCGGGACGGGTCGGCATGGTAGCGCTCAGTGCCAATCAGGTTTCCGTGAGCCTCGGTGGACGTCCTGTCCTGAAGCAGGTCTCGCTTGACGTTGATCCGGGCCAGGTGACGGTGATTGCGGGTCCCAACGGGGCCGGCAAGTCGACGCTGCTGCGGCTGTTCTGCGGCGAACTTGCTGCGGATGAGGGCACCGTCTCGCTCGGAGGCGAGCGCATTGATGCGCTTTCTGCGGCTGCGCTTGCACGCCGGCGTGCCCTGATGCCGCAACATGCGTCGCTGAGTTTTCCGTTCAAGGTCTGTGACGTCGTCGGCATGGGGCGCGAGCCCTTCAGAAGCGATGGCGACCCGCATGCTGATGCGATTGCCATCGCCTGGGCAATGGCAGCGACGGACACCCAGACCCTGATGCATCGTCCCTACACCCGTTTGTCCGGCGGTGAGCAACAGCGTGTCCAATTGGCCCGCGTGCTCGCACAGACATGGCGTCCTGTGGAATCCGGCGATGCGCGCTTTCTGTTTCTGGATGAACCGACATCCAGTCTCGATCTGTCGCACCAGCATTCGACGCTGCACTTGGCCCGCGACCTCGCCGCCAAGGGCGTCGGCGTTGTTGCGGTGGTTCATGACCTCAATCTTGCGGCGCTGTATGCGGACCGCGTGGCGATTGTGTCTGAAGGCGAGCTGGCGGCATTCGGCGACCCTTGTGATGTCCTGACGCCTGAACTGATCCGGTCCGTGTTCGGACTTGCCGTTCGCAGCGTCTTTGACAAGGACACGGGCCGACATCTCATTCTTCCGACCGGGCATGACGGCGCGCGGGTGGAACCAATAGGAGTAGCTGCGCAATGACGACAGATGCTGCGATCAATGAAAGATCCGCACCAGCGGCGGGCGATGCCGGAGCACCGCTCGAGGCCACGGATGTGCTGGCACCTCAGGACGCAGGGATTACGAGCCTCGTTTCGCAATTCCTGGATACCGGTGGGCCGGTGCTCTGGGTGCTCGGTGTGTTGTCGGTTCTGACACTTGCCCTGATCCTTGCAAAGCTGATGCAGTTCCGGGTGGTGCGGCTCGGCAGCCGGGCAAAGAAGGCACCGCTGCAGCGTATCGAAGCTGTTGCCCAGAGTGCCTATGAGCGGCACGGGCATGACAGGGGTGTCGCGGAAGACGCTGGGCGGCGCGAAGCCCGCGCCATTCTGCGGCCGCTTGAAAGCGGTCTCGGGACGCTCGGAATGATCGCGATGCTGAGTCCGCTGATCGGCCTGTTGGGAACCGTCATCGGCATGATCAGTGCGTTTCAGGCACTGGAAGCAGCCGGCAGCACGGTGGACCCGGCGCTGCTTTCGGCGGGCATCTGGGTGGCGCTGCTCACCACGGCCGCCGGCTTGATTGTCGCGATACCGGCAACGCTGGCCCATGGGTGGTTTGAGGGCCGGCTTGGCCGGTTTGCGGATGAAGCCGAGTGCCGGATCGGCGATGCGTTGCTGCAGGTTGCGCCGCATGAGGCCGATCTGCGCATCGCCGCCGAGTAGGCGCCCCAATGGCTGCTCTGTCACGAACCGGACTGACGCCACGCAAGACCCGTGTGGTCCTGAGTCTGACACCCCTCATTGATGTCGTATTCATCCTGTTGGTGTTCTTCATGCTGGTCTCGCAGTTCGCGTCGTGGCGGCATATCGATCTCACACCGCAGGTGTCCGCGTCGAGCGGGAGCGCCGGGCCGAGCGACCTGATGGTTGTCGACCTTGCTGCCGATGGATCCATTCAGGTGGACGGGGCGCCCTATGAAACACTTGCAGCGGCGCTGCGTGTGATGGCGGCAACGACAGCCACACGTGGCCCTGTCGAAGTCCGCTCCGAGGCGGATGTGCCGATCCAGGCCGTTGTCGACAGCGTCGAAGCATTGGCGGCTGCTGGCTATGGGGATGTACGTGTGCAGGCGGAGCGCCCGTGATGTCGTCGCGCCCGCTCTCTCAGCGCCACAAAGCGGATGGACACCGTGCCGACGGAACACTGCCGCTGATCAACATCGTTCTGCTGCTTGTGCTGGCGTTCATGATTGCCGGCACTGTCACCGCGCCGCTGCCGGAGAATTTTACACCGCTTCAGTCTGAGAGTGGCGAGACGTTGAAAGACCATGAGGACGTGCTTGTGCTCAGCATGACGCAGCAGGGAGATGTCCTGCGCGACGGCGCCCTGCTGCAGGCCGCGGAGGTGTCTGTCCTTTTGCAGGGGCGCGACGTTCAGGAAGCCGGGCTTGTCGTGCGCGCCGATGCCCGGGTCCCGGCAGGTCTGGTCATGGCGTTGCTGGCTGAGGCGGAGGCCGCAGGCATCGAAAAGGCAACTCTCGTTACACTGGATCGCAGCGGATGAGCACTGCCGAGAATACGGGCCCCTATCACGGCGCTTCCTGGGAGGTCCCGGACCTGAAGGCGCTGCTGCCGCGCGCCGGGCTCATTGCTCTCTTCCTGCATGTGGCAGCGCTGGCAGCGTATTTCCTGTCTCCGACGGCGGAGATGCCTGCGGCAGGGGGTGGCGGCCAGGTTCTCGGGACCCTCAGCATGACGCTGGCGGGCGCAGCGGACTCGGTAGAGGAAGACGCCCCTGTCGAAACGGCCAAGCCGCCGGTTGCGGAACCTGTAAAGCAGGAGCCGCGCAAACCGCGTGAGACTGTACGGCGCGAGGTAACGCCCCCGGTCACCCAGCCGCGGCCGCAGGTCCGGCCACGGCCCCTCCCGGTGCCGCGCGTCACGCAGCCGGTGACACCGCCGAGACCTGCGCCTGCTGCGCCGCCGCCGACAGAGAGTGTCGCTGAGTCAGCGCCTGCGCCAGCGGCGCGGGCGGCGAGTCCCACCATCGGTGCCGGTGCCGCGGCGCCTGTTTCAGGTGCTGCTGGCGGTGAGGCGGCGACAGCATCAGACCTCGATGCGTATCTGGCAATTGTACGTCAGAGAATTGAGCGCGAACGTCGCTATCCCTCCTCTGCACGCCGGGCCGGTGTTGAGGGGACGGCGACAGTCGCGCTGGAGATCGGCAGCGACGGGTCTCTTGTCAGCCATACGATCACGCGCGGATCAGGGTCGTTTGATCTTGACCGCGCCGCGCAGCGTATGGTCCGGCGGGCAGCTCCTTTTCCCACGCCACCCTCAACGCCCTTCCGCGTGACGCTGCCGATTGAGTTTGCTCTCGGGCGGTAGGTGGCCGCTCGTCGTGCTATGGAAACGACGACCCGGCAGCCGCCTGCAGCACCTTGCGCGTCACCGCGGCCTGATCGCTCGCGCCCAGCTTGGACTTGAGGCTGGCAAACTGTGTGCGCACGGTGGTGATGGCTACCTCGGTTTGCGCCGCAAAGTCAGCGAGGCTGGTGCCGGCGGCAAAGGCAGCAGCAAGCGTTGCCTCCTTGCGCGACAGGCCGTACCAGGTGATGAGGGCATTCTCGTCGATCTCGATCTCTTCCGAAGGCGGCAGGATGCGCAACAGGACAACCGGCGGTACGCCGCGGCCTTCGCTTTCCTGCTGCAGCCGTTCGCCGCGTATGAAAGTCGGCCCGTAAGGGTCCTTGCGTGCGGCGGCGCCTTCGAGGCGGATGGCGCGTTCGGTGCGCTCGGGCCGTGCGGAGAACAGGTCCTCCAGAGCTTTCTCGAGACCGGCCTCATCGTCCTCGGTCGTTGCGAAGAGACGGCCATTGCGCATATGCAGCGGCGTCTCGCGCTCCAGCAGATCGCGGGCGCGCTTGTTGGACAGGAGGATGTGCCGGCTGGAACTCAGCAGCAGCATGGCATCCGACGCCTCGGTAAAGAGCATAGTCAGCCAGTCGCGTTCCACCTGGTCCTGGGTGACCAGTGCGCCATGCTTGAGGCGGCGCTGGATAAACGGCCACACCCATTCGGGCCCGTGGGCACGGGACCATTCAAAGATTTCATCCACACGTTCACGGGTGTGTGGCTGGACGAAATCCTTGATGAGTTCCTGATAGGACGAGATGAGGTTGCCGGCTTCGGCCTTCGTCGCCGGTGCCTGGCGGCCGGTCTGCTTGCGCACGAACTGGCCGATGCGCGCCAGCGCCGCGGTGCTCTGCGGCGAGAGCGGCGCCAGCCGTTGCCAGGTGTCGGCCAGGCCGTCCCATTGGTAGAGATTGACCGCGCTGCCGCTGCTGCGCAGCTTCTCCGCCAGCATGATCGCGTCGTCATAGAGCACGTCGTTGACGTCGGCGTGGATTTCGATTTCCGGCATGCCGGTGAGGTCGGCCAGCACCGGTGAGGCGAGCGGGTGGCGCGGGTCGGCACCCTGCAGATAGTCGAAGGCAAGCGTCATGATGAGCTCGACATCCGATGTCGAGCCGTTGGAGCGGATGTTGCTCACATAGCTGCCGCCGGAGAAGGTCAGATCCACCAGCGGCGTCAACGCCACAAACCCGGCAGGCATCGGGTGCCCTTGCCCGCGCAGGGACAGCAGGGCCGCCAGCGCGATACCGGCACCGGACGTATCGCCCATGACGACGATCTTGCCCGGGTCATGCCCCTGTTCGAGCAAGGTCAGATAGGTGGCGGTCACATCCTCGATGGCGAGGGGAAAGGGCTGCTCGGGCGCGAGGGCATAGTCGAACAGCAGCACGCGGGCGCGGGCATGGGTCGCGATGCGGCCGGCAATGATCTCCTGCATGGGCCCGCGGTTGAGCGCAAATGTGCCGCCATAGACATACAGAACCACACGGGCATCGGGCCGCGTGTCCGGCTGCGCAACCCATACACCGGTCACCGGCAGGCCGGTCGCCGGCTCTACCTTGGCCCCCAGATTGTCCAGTCCAGCTGTCTGGTGCATTTGTGCATCACCCCCAATTCGGCGGGAGTATAGGGGCAAAAATCGTGGGGTGACTCATCAAGTTTGATGATGTGCACCGGTTTTCCCTCCTTTAGCCAAGTCCCCGAACGCAGATTTCTTGGGGAGGGAGCAGGATGCGGAGTCTTGCAGGTGTAGCAGCACTTATGGGCGTCGGCGTGGTGGCGTCCCTGGCATTTTCGGCGGGATCCATCACACCGGCGGCAGCCCAGTCGGCTTCGTGCAATGGCGGCAATGTCACCGGCTTCAACCGGACAGCACCCGCAGGCGGTGCGGCCAATATCAACCAGAATGGTACCTTTGCAGCGGGCGATGTGCTGACGGCAACGGCGACAGGCGGCGTGCTTTCGGTCGCGGTCGATATCAACCCGGGTGCCAATGTCCTCATCTTCTTCAACGGCACCGGCGGCACCGGCAGTTTCACTTTCCCGACAGGCGGGACGTTCACGATCAATGGTGCGCTGAACGCCGCTATTGGTGGCGCCGGGGCCAGTCTCGCGTTCACCTGTGTGGGCGGCACTGCCGGCACTTCCGGCGGTAGCGCCGGCCTGACACCGGAGAACATGGGGGCCATTGTTGATGGCGTGAGCAACACACAGCAAACCATCGAGGACACTGCGGTGAATGGTCTGGTCGATGGCGGTGCCAACGCCGATCCGTCCGGCGGGTCAGCCTCCACGCAGACGCAGGCCCTGGAGCGCAAGCTTGATGATCTGAGGAAGCGCCGGGAAACGCTTTTGTTAGAACGCGACAGGCAGGAAACTCTCGCCGAGGAAGCAACAGAGAACTTCTACTGGGCGGCTGAAGATAGACCAACTGAGCGGCCCTTAGATATTGATGTCTTTCGCGGCAAAGAAGCCAGCCTAGGGGTCAGTGGAGCGAACCTTGCTTTAATACTGGAGCGGGATAATCCCGATCGTGCCGAGCAGGTTGCCGCATACCTAGACCGCCAACTTGCACAGGTGCGGGAGTCCGAAGCCCGGATTGCCGAGATCGATTCAGAGCTTGAAGTCATAGAGAGAGAGATCACCGACACCCGGCTTGAGCTGGGGGAGGACCCTTTCAACGACGACATTGAACTCAGGCCGTTCAGAGCTGCGGCACATGTGGATCGATTCGAGCGGGACTTTCTCGATATCGTCCGGCACTTCGATGAGCCGGAGAACAACACGTTCCGTCCGCTTGAATTCAACAGGGCCCTTGATCGCAAGACGGTTGCCTGGGTACGGGCCTCATACACCGAGTTTGATCAGGACGATGCGACGCGTCAGGAAGGCGACACCGCTGCGGTTGCCCTGGGCATACACCGCGACGTCTGGGACGACATCCGCCTGGGTGTCTTTGCAACAACCACCTGGAGCGACCTGAGCAGCCCGGTCAACGCGCTGGATGTGGATACGCGCGGCTACTCTGTCGGCCTGTATGGCCGCTATCTGGTTGACGGGCTGTCGCTGTCCGCGCGTGCCCGATACGGGTGGTCTGATAGCGACATTTCGGTTGGAGGCGCGACAGGCACCTACGACTCGCGTGTCTTCAACGTCAACGTTGCGGCATCCGGCCGCGAAGACATGAACCCCTTCGTGTGGGTTCAGCACACGACTGCCCTGTCGTCGACCTGGACCACCCGGGATAGCTACACGACATCGGCGGGCGCAACGATCGGCAGCAACGACACCTGGTCAGGACAGGTTTCCCTGGGGCCGACCATTGGCACGACGATCGAGAATGCAGGTTTTGTCAACGTGCTGGAACCGGCGGTCGGCTTCTCCGCCAGCTATGTGTTTTCGAACCGCGACAGCCAGTCGGGGCAGGTCGCGGTGAGCGATGATGACTATTTGAGCGGTGCCGTATCGCCGCAGCTGTCGATGGTCTTCGACGGCGGTGCGTCTCTTGATCTGCAGACCAGCTATTTCGGGATCGGCGCCTCGCTGTCGGGCTGGTCGGTTGGCGGAACGTTCTCGCTGCCGCTCAACTAGGACGCCAACGCGCCAGGTAACTGAACACAAAAAGACCCGCAGCATGTCGATGCTGCGGGTCTATTCGGATTGGTCGACCGGCTTGCTAGAAGGCGCGGGAATAATGGATGCCCGCTGTGTTCACGCCGGGATTGTCGTCGGCAATGTCGGCGTTCGACAGGTGCCAGAGATAGGCGGAAATCATGTCACCATTGTCGAACTCGTAGCCGATCTCCAGCTGCTCGCGGAACTCGAAGACCTGTCCAAGGTCAATCGAGTTGCCCTGGCTGTAGGCGCCGAAGCCCAGCTGGATGCGGGTGACGATGTTGTCGGTGAGGTAGAAGGAGCGCGAAAAGCCGACATGGCCGTAGACCGCGCTGTCTGTGTTGACCATCAGGCCAACCACCGGGCGAATTTCCCACAGGATGTTGTAGTCCGGGATATAGCCGATATCGAAGGCCGCGGAGGCAAACTCTGAGCTGTGGCTGATGTCGAAGAAGCCGGCGCCCACATAGAGATGTGACGGCTGGGCTTCAGCAAGGCTTTCCGCCTTGGCAGCCGACGTCGCACCGAGTGATGTCGCCACAGCCATCGCAGCCACGGCCAGTCCCGAAAGAAGATGTTTCACTTGATATTCCCCTGATGCCGCCGCTCAATGGCGGTATCCTTGACAAACCCGGGCGGAGTTTACGGGCATCCGCCCCCATTGCGCAATTGCCCGTCTCGGGAGGCAGGTGTGTGATGCCGTCTCGTTGCGGAAGGGCCACATGACCAGCAGGATTCTGACTTTTTCCGCCGCTCTTGCGGGCGTTCTCGTGCTCGCCGGGTGTGAAGAGGCGCAATCTTCCGGATGCGGTGTTCCACCGGCGGGGGCAAGCGGCGCCTATGATGTCATCGAGATCATCGACGGCGACACCATCGTTCTCGATGACCGCAGTGAGGTGCGCATGGTCGGGATTCAGGCGCCCAAGCTGCCCCTCGGCCGCCGCAATTTTCAGGAATGGCCGCTGGCCAAGGAAGCCAAGCGGGCGGCCGTGCAGATGGCGGCAGGGCAGGATGTGGTGTTGTGGTCAGGCGGCACGGCGGAAGACCGGCATGGGCGCAGGCTCGCGCATACCTATGTGCGCAATGGCCTTGGTGAGGTGACATGGTTTCAGGGCGAAATGCTGCGCCAGGGATTGGCACGGGTCTACACGTTCCCGGACAACCGTGCCTGTGTCGGCGAGTTGCTGGCGCTCGAGGCTGCGGCGCGGGCGGAAGGACTGGGGATGTGGGGCCTTGAGACCTACCGCATCAATCAGGCGGATGAGATTGGCCGGCTCGAAGACCGCGAAGGCTCGTATGAGCTTGTCGAGGGCCGCGTGCGCGAGGTCAAGGTGATCCGCGGACGGGCTTATCTCAATTTTGGCCGCAATTACCGTGAAGACTTCACGGTGACGGTCAGCCCCCGCGACATGAGACTGTTCCGCGACGCGGGGGTCGATGTGACGGCCTATGAGGGGCGGCTGGTCCGTGTGCGCGGCTGGCTGCGCAACTTCAACGGCCCCAGCATCGATGCGACGCATCCGGAACAGATCGAGGTGCTGAGATGACGGCAGCAAAACAGCGCGCGGAAGGTGTCCTCCATCACGGCATGCGCATCTTGGCGATGGTCGCAACGTTCCTTGTGGCGCTGCCTTTCGTCGATGCGCAGGCGCAGCTCTCGGAGCGCGAGCGGCGTCAGGGCGCAAGCGCGCATGAGCAGATCGTCGCGCAATATGGTGGTGTCTATGACCATCCGGAGATAGGCCCATATGTGGCGCGCGTGACGACGCGGCTCGCGGGTGCGTCGTCCATGCCGAACGAGCAGTTTCGCGTGACGGTCCTCAACAGTCCTATCGTCAACGCGTTCGCGCTGCCCGGCGGTTATGTCTATGTGACGCGCGGGCTTGTGGCGCTGGCGAATTCCGAAGCCGAACTGGCCAGCGTCATCGGCCATGAGATTGCCCATGTGACGCAGCGGCACGGGCAGGGGCGCCAGAACCAGGCGATCGGCGCAACGATACTCGGGGCTGTGCTGGGCATTGCGGTGGGCAGTGACCTCGTGAACCAGATCTTCAGCATCGGGGCGTCCGGCTATCTTGCCGACTACTCGCGCGATCAGGAGAACGAAGCCGACAGGGTCGGTCTCGAGATGCTGACACGTTCGGGATATGACCCCTTTGCGGCGCCGGCGTTCCTGTCATCTCTGGGGGCGCAGAGTGCGCTGCATGCGGAGCTGCAGGGTGCGCGGTATGACCCCAACCGGGTCGATTGGCTCGCATCCCACCCGGCGACAGGGCAGCGCGTGCGCGACACACGCGAGCAGGCTCAGGCCACCGGTCTTGCCCCGGGCGCGCGGTCGGGGGGCGAGGTGGCGCATTTCTCGGCGATTGACGGAATGCTCTACGGCGATGATCCCAAGGAGGGTTATGTCCGCGGGCGGCGGTTCATTCACCCCGACTTACGGTTCGCCTTCGAGGTGCCGGAAGGGTTCCAGCTGACCAACTCGTCGGCCGCCGTCACGGCGCGGCATCCGTCAGGTGCGCAGGTGAAGTTCGACAGCGGGCCACGCCGCAACGCGGCCAACATGGCCGAATACATCACTCGTGTCTGGGCGCGCGATGCCAGTGTCAGAGGGATCGAAGCCATCACCGTGAACGGTATTCCGACGGCAACGGGTGTGACGCGGGTCAAGGGCAAGGACGTGCGGCTCGTCGCCTATGACGCCGGCGACAACAGCAGTGTCTTCCGCTTCCTCATCGCAACCGAACCGCGGCGCACGGCGTCATTTGAGGGCGGCATGCGGGACATGGTGTTGAGCTTTGACCGGTTGACCGCGCGTGAAGCCGCGGCAGCTCAGCCCCTGCGAATTGATGTCCACACGGTGCGGCGCGGCGAAACAGTTGCGTCGCTGGCGCGGAAGACAGCATTCAGCGATGCAGCAGAGAAGCGGTTCAGGGTGCTCAACGGACTTGGGAGCGGCGAGCAGGTTCAGGCCGGTCAGACGGTGAAGCTGGTCGTCGAGTAGGGCGTATCCGCCTAGGCACCATCGACAAGCGCGTCGACGTCCTCAGTCTCTTTCAGCAGGGCCGCGCGCAGCTTGTTGAGCGCCTGGTGTTCGACCTGGCGCACACGCTCCTTGGAAATGCCAAGCTCCTTGCCGAGGGACTCAAGCGTCTCGCCATCCTCGCTCAGCCGTCGCCGCTCGATGATGAAGAGCTCACGCTTGCTCAGGGTTTCCAGGGCGCGGGCAAGCCAGCGGCGGCGGACATCCGCATCATAGGCTTCGGTCGTCGTGTCTTCCGGGTCCGGACGGTCGTCGGCCAGCAGGTCCTGCCACTCCATCGTGCCGCCTTCGCCGGCCTCCATGCCAGGCACAGCTGCGTTGAGGGAGCGGTCGGAGGCAGAGAGCCGCGACTCCATCTTTTCCACGTCATGCACCGGCACCCGCAACTGGGTGGCCACAAAGTCGCGGCCCTCGGGCGTCATGGTGGCAGCGCCGCCGTCATTGATGAGGGCACGCAGGCGGCGGAGATTGAAGAACAGGGACTTTTGCGCTGCTGTCGTGCCGGTGCGCACGATCGACCAGTTGCGCAGGATGTAGTCCTGGATGGACGAGCGGATCCACCACGAGGCGTAGGTCGAGAAGCGCACACCGCGGTCAGGGTCAAACCGCTGGGCCGCCTGCATCAGGCCCACATTGCCTTCCTGCACGAGGTCGCCCATGGGCAGACCATACACGCGGAAGCGGGCCGCCATAGCGATAACAAGGCGCATGTAAGCAGATGTGAGTTCGTGCAGCGCGTCTTCGTCCTTGTGGTCGTGCCAGGCGCGCGCAAGCGACAACTCGTGGTCGGCTTCCAGCAACGGCGCTTTCATGGCCATGCGAATGAATTTGCGTTCCGCGCCTTGTGAGGTCCCTGCTGCAGCAGCTGCCATAAGAGCACCAATCCCCTGTTGCCTGCGTGACGGGGTCCCCTTGCCGCCGCGCCGGATACTTTTCATACACTCGGGAATAGATACGGCTTTGCGCCGATGGCGGATCACGCGGCAGCGCTGCGCAAAACGGCGCAAATGCTTTGCAATTCTGCAGGTTGGCCGGGCCTGATGGCGCGGCCAGCAGCCAAAAGAAAAGCCCGACGCTGCGTCAACCGCAGGCCGGGCTTTTCAGGCAGGTCGTGGCGTCTCCGTCAGGCGGCTTTTTCTTCGCCTTCCTTCTCCGGCTTGTTGCGGCTCGGGGCTTTCTCAAGCACGCCTTCGATCTTGGTGATCGCTTCGTCATCAGTCGCTTTTTCGACCGCAGCGACCTCGCGGGCCATGCGCTCCAGCGCCTGTTCATAGAGCTGGCGCTCCGAATAGGACTGCTCGGGCTGCTTGTCGGAGCGGTACAGGTCACGCACCACTTCGGCAATGGCGATCAGGTCGCCTGAATTGATCTTGGCTTCGTATTCCTGGGCGCGGCGGCTCCACATGGTGCGCTTGACGCGGGCGCGGCCCTTCAGCGTCTTGAGCGCCTGCGCCACCACGTCATCAGCGGCAAGCCGGCGCATGCCGACAGACTTCACCTTGGCGACCGGTACGCGCAGGGTCATCTTTTCTTTTTCGAAGTTGATCACGAACAGCTCAAGGGCGTGTCCGGCAACTTCCTGTTTTTCGATGCCGGTGATCTTGCCGACGCCATGGGCCGGGTAGACGATGAAATCGTTCGCCTTGAATTCCAATTTCTTCGTTGCGGTCTTCTTCTTGGCAGCCATGCTCAGTCCCAAACTGCGTGCAACAGGGTCGTCCGGCCTCATCCGCCGGGACCCCAGCACGGGTCAATACCAGTGGCAAAGACGACCCGTCACGCCGCAAAGGCCCCTCGCTGCCCAGACAAATATCTGGGCCCGCAAAAACAGGAGCCTGGGTGCGAGCAGGACGGGACCCGTTTTTCCAGCCGCGCAAGCCGCCTTTGGGCGGAGGACCGGAAGCTATTGATTTCACTCAGGAAATCGTCGCCTCAGCAAGGTCCGGTGCGGGGTAAAGCGGGTCAATCGCCTTAAGCCTTCAGCCGGATACGCCCGGCTGAAGCGTGGGGACACACCCCACGGCAACGAGGAACCATACACCAAAAACCGCCAAAAATAAAGTCAGCAGGGCGATGATCCGCCCGCGGACAAGCTGAAAAAGCCGCCGGATTGGTTAACGGCTGCGCCTTGCAAGCACCCCAGGAGGTGGCGCTAGTCGCCGGTGCCCGGTGCTTCGGAGAAATACTTCTCGAACTTGCCTTCTTCGGCGACGACCACGTCGGCATCGGGAAGCGGGTCTTTCTTGACCGTGATGTTCGGCCAGACCTCTGCGAATTTCGCATTGACCTCAAGCCACTTCTCGAGGCCGCTTTCGGTGTCGGGCTTGATGGCTTCCGCCGGGCATTCAGGTTCGCAGACGCCGCAGTCGATGCACTCATCCGGGTGGATGACGAGCATGTTCTCGCCCTCGTAGAAACAGTCCACCGGGCAGACCTCCACGCAGTCGGTGTATTTGCACTTAATGCAGAGGTCGTTGACGATGTAGGTCATCCAAGGGTGCTCCAATTGGTCGATCTGCGGGGGCGGATTCCCTCGCGGCAACCGTCGGCGGTCTAAAGACGGTGCGCTTATACGAACAGGTTGCCCACACCTGCAAGCCCTCTCGGCCTCACAGGAATACACAAACTTCTTGTGAGTTCTATTTCAGAACTTACTATCAGCGCAAGGGGATAAATCCCCAGTTAGCTCCGGGATTTGAGCCGCCGAAGTTCCTGACGCGCGCGGCCGTCAGGCGCTGCCTCGGGCTTCGGGTTGCGCTGGGTGTGCGGATCTTTGTCTTCGCGTGGCGGCGGAGGCGGGCTTTGATCGTCGAAAAGGGTCGCGGCAACGGTCGCCGAGCCGCGGCGGGCGATAAACTGTCGCACCTCGACGACACGGATACGCTCGCCCAGCGGAAAGGTGAGGACATCACCAGGCTTGAGTGCGTGGGCAGACTTGGTGACGCGGGCGCCATTGACCCGCACCTTGCCGGTCGCCACAAACCGTGCCGCCAGAGACCGGGTCTTGAAGAAGCGGGCGCACCACATCCAGCGGTCGATGCGCTGGCGGTCATCGCCTTCCGAGCCATCGGATTGGCCCGTGTTGGCTGTGTCCCTGGTTCTGCGTCCTGCCAAAACGCTGGGTCAGTTCTTTGACTTGAGCTGACTCAGGACAGCGAAGGGGCTGTCAGGATCCATGGGCTTGTCGCCCCGAGGCGGCCGTGATGTCGCAGGACCGGCCTTTCCTTGTCCGCCCGGCTTCTTGCCTTTGCGTGGCTTGCGCGATTTTTGCTGACCGGCGGGAGCTTCTTCACGGTTGTTCTGCTGCCTGGCCTGGCGTGACGCCCGATTGCCGCCGCGCCCTTGCGGTCCTCCGCGGTTCTTGCGCGCCGGGCGCCAGAGGATGATTTCCTCCATGTCGTCCGCGGCGGCTGCATCATCGCTCGCTTCCGCCACGGGGGCCACTTCGTTTGTGGCAGGTGCCTCGGCTTCAGGCGTCGATGTGTCGGTCGCTGGCTCCACTGGTGCTTCATCAGCGTCTGCTGTGTCGGGTGCGTCCGGCGTCGTCGATGATGCTGCCTCTGGTGTGGTGTCCTCCGGCACCACCTGTGCTTTGGCTTCGGGTTGGGGTGTGTCGGGTGTGGAAGGCGCTTCAGGTGCCTCGGCAGACGCATCGCCTGAGGCCTCAGGCGTGACTGGTTCTGCTTCCGCTTCTGCTACAGGCTCGGGCATCTTCCGTACACGAATCTTGTGCGGCTTGAAGCCCAGCGATGCAAGCAGCCCGTCGAAGGCTTCACCGGAGCAGCCGACCAACGACATCAGATCGGCATCTGCCGTGAACCCGGCGCCCCCATAGCCCTGACCGAGCTCTGCGCGGGCGGCGATCTTGGGGCGGATGGCGTCGGCAAGGCGTTCGAGCATGTCTAGGCGCACAGCGCGCGGGCCACAAACCCGAAAGCCCAGCGCCGGATAGAAGAAGTCGGGGACGTTTGCTTCGACTGCGGCTGAGGTCAGCCCCGGTGCCGGCGGGGCGGGCAACTCTACCGCGCCGCCCTGTGCGTTAAAGACGCCATGCAGCAGAAGGATCAGATGCGCAGGGGCAGGCTTCAGAAGTGCGGGAAGAAAAATCGAAAAGGCACCGAAGCGTACGCCGTATTTGCGCAGCATGGCGCGGTCCGGCTGCGCAAGGGCATTGATATCGTCGGCTGCTTCGTCGCGGCGGATCGAACCGAGCGCCTCGACGAGGCGGAACGCGACACCGCGGGCGAGGCCTGTCACGTCTTCGGCGTCACGCAGCTTGACCAGCGGCTCCAGCGTCTTCGCGATGTGTCCGGCAAGCCACGTGTCCATGCGCTGGATGGCGGCCAGACGCTCAGTGGCTTGCAGTTCTTCACCGGCGATGATGTCGGTTCTGGGTGACAGGCGGTCCGCCCCGGCGACAAGACGACCGACGGGTGCGTTCTCCCACATGATGCGGCCATGCTCGGTCAGCTCGAAGGCATCGTCGGGCGCAGACGCAAGGCGGCGGGCGCGCGTTTCCATCTCGCCGGTCACGACCTTGTCGGAGGCGGCACGCAACGCCTTGCCGTCAATGCCTTCAGCGCGCGGGTCGGGCACAAAAACGAGGCCTGCCAGGCGGCCGACAAACTCGCCCTCGACCAGTACTTCACCGTCTGCGCTTACTGACGCCATCAAATCCTCTCTCAGTTGCAGCCGCCTGAGCAGCACGCTGGTGCGCCGGTCAATGAACTGCTGGGTCAGCCGGGCGTGGAGTGCGTCCGACAACCTATCTTCTATGCCGCGCGTGACGCCCTGCCAATATGCGGGATCATCCAGCCAGTCGGCACGATTGGCCACATAGGTCCATGTGCGTATATGCGCCAGACGCGACGACAGCGTGTCAATGTCACCGTCGGTGCGGTCGGTCCGCTTGGTCTGGGTGGAAAACCAGTCCTCCGGAATACGCCCCGGTGTCGTGCCGCCCGCGCGCATGAGATGATCGTAGATGTTGGCCAGCAGGCTCGCATGCTCATCGATCATCACCTTGCGGAAGTCGGGCACCTGCGCCACTTCCCACAGCCGGGTGATCGCGGCTTGGTCCATGGTGACTGATTGCACGCGGTCATCGCGGACCATGAGGGCGAGGGCCGCCGCATCCGTCGCGTGACGGGCGCGCATCAGGCCCCGTGTTGGCGGAGGCAGCTCAAGGCTCGCGAACAACCCATCAAGCGATGAAAAATCAAGCGCATCATTGCGCCACATGAGGGTGCGGACGGGCTCAAAGCGGTGCTCCTCGATTTCCTCCACCTGTTCGCTGTCGAGGGGCGGGGCATCGGCGGTCACGCCGAAGGTGCCGTCATTCATGTAGCGCCCGGCGCGACCGGCAATCTGGCCGATCTCCGCCGCGCTCAGGGAGCGGTGATGCCGTCCGTCGAATTTCTTGAGGCTGGCAAAGGCCACATGGTCTACGTCCATGTTGAGGCCCATGCCGATGGCATCGGTGGCGACGATGAAATCGACATCGCCGGACTGGTAGAGCGCGACCTGGGCATTGCGGGTGCGCGGGCTGAGTGCGCCCATCACGACGGCGGCGCCGCCACGGTGGCGGCGGATCAGCTCGGCGATCGCGTAAACCTGGTCGGAGGAGAAGGCGACGATGGCGGAGCGGCGTGGCAGCCGGGTGATTTTCTTGGGCCCGGCATAGGACAGTTCAGAGAACCGGGGCCGCTGTTCGAAGCGGCATCCATTGACGAGGTCGCGGATACGCCCGCGGATCGTGTCCGATCCGAGAAACAGGGTTTCCAGCGTGCCGCGGGCGTGGAGCAGCCGGCTGGTGAATACGTGACCGCGTTCTGGGTCGGCGGCGAGCTGGATCTCGTCGATGGCCATGAAGTCGACCGCAATGCCGACTGGCATGGATTCAACAGTGGTCACCCAGTAGCGCGGATTGTCGGGAATGATTTTTTCTTCACCGGTGATGAGCGCCACATTGGCGGCGCCAGCGCTGGCTTTGACCCGGTCATAGACCTCGCGTGCGAGCAGCCGCAGCGGTAGCCCGATCATGCCGGTCTCGTGGCCAAGCATGCGCTCAATGGCAAGGTGGGTCTTGCCGGTATTGGTCGGGCCCAGCAGCGCCCAGACGCGCGCGTCAGCGTCGCCGCGGTGACTGGGTCGAAGCCTGGCAAGAGAGGTGGGAGCGGGGCGTCGCGTCATGTCGGGCGCACCATCTCCGGGGTGCCGGTCAATAGCAAGAGGCCGCAGTGGGCCCTCGCGTTTACGAAACGGATCATGCCGTGAACGAAGCGTGTCCGAATCACTGACTCAGGCAGATTCCGGGTTCGTTCACGGCGATATGTAGTGTTCCGGCTGACGATTGCCCATAGGCAAGCGGCAGCTACAGGCTCATGTCTGTGCGGTCGTTAAGCGCATTTCGCCCCTGGCGATGCCTGTGGGGTCAGGCGGCTTGCTGCGCTGGTGCGGCTGTGGACGAAACGCGCATGGCTGCGAACGCCTTTTCGTCGACCGGCGCCCATTCATAGCGGCGGGCCAGCTTGCGCAAGGCGGCCTGGAAGGTCGGGCTGTCGACATAGTTGGCGTGGCGCGGGCTCTCGATGAACCTGATGCCGCCGGACAAATCCGGCGAGGTCAAAGTCTCCTGCCGGAAAGCGTCGGCGCGGCGCGGTGAGCGTGTGCGGTCGAGAATTGCATTGGCGATGCAATTGGCCATTTCGTCGTAGAGGAAGTAGCCGCCGGAATTGGTTTCCTCGAAACCCATGGCATAGAAGCCCGGCAGGTCACGGCCGAACACTGTCAGGTAGAGGTCCGGACGGCCTGCGCGGAACGGCACGGCACCCTCTTCGAGATAGGGCATGGCGTAGTCATAGCCCGTCGCGAACACGACCACGTCGAGCGTTTCCCGACTGCCGTCGACGAAGACGACGTCGCTGCCATCAAACGAGGCGATGTCCGGCTTCACGTGGATGTTGCCGTGTCCCAGATGATGCAACAGCTCCGAATTGACGATGGGGTGGCTCTCGAAAACCTTGTGGTCGGGTGCCGGCAGGCCATAGCGCGTCACGTCACCGATCAGTAGACGGAGCATTTTTCCCATCACCCATTGCTGGAGTGGCATGGGCAGTTTTGGCCCGCCATGGGCAAAGACATCCGCCGGCATGCCGAAAATGTGCTTGGGAATGAAGTGATAGCCCCGCCGCACGCTTATGAAGGCTTTTTCCGCATGGGTGGCGGCGTCGCAGGCAATGTCACACCCGGAATTACCGGCACCGACGACCATCACCCGCTTTCCCCGGAAGAGGTCCGGGCTCGTATAATCGACGGCGTGGCGGGCATCACCGGTGAATGTGCCGGGAATGTCGGGCCGGTTGGGATGCCAGTTGGTGCCGGTGGCCACGATGAGGTTGGCGAAGCTGCGGGTTTCGCCGGTGGACAAGGTGATCGACCAGCCGCCCTTGCCGTCAGGTGCCGCCTTCTCCACGGACGTATTGAAGGTGACGCCGTCTTTCAGACCGTACCGATCTGCGAACTGGTGGATGTAGTCGAGGATCTCTTTGCCTGACGGGTAGTCCGGATAGCTTTCCGGCATGGGACAGTCGGTGAAGGCCGATTGTGTCTTGGAGGAGATGAAATGAGCGCTGTCGTAGAGGGGTGTTCCTGGATTGGCCGCGTCCCACAGTCCGCCGACGTCGCTGTGCCGCTCGAACTGCGCATAGGGCACGCCGTAGCGCTTCAGCGCCCGTGCGGCGGCAAGACCTCCGGGCCCGGCGCCAATGATGCAGGTGTCGAGGTCGGTCATGGGGCTGCTCCATCTCCAGATTTCTTAATATGAGGATTCCTCATATTTACATCGACTGTCAACTGGGTCATGACTCAGGTCATGTCTGATCCCGCACCCCAGGCCGACCCGTTGATGCCGCGCGTGCCGAAGCAGGCGCGCAGCCGTGCCCGTTTCGAGGCCATTCTCGACGCTGCGGAGGCTCTGATCGCCGACCAGGGGATGGCCCACCTGACCATGAGCGAGGTAGCGGTGCGGGCCGGGGTGCCGATTGGGTCGCTCTATCAGTACATGCCGACGCAGCAGGCGCTGGTGCGGGCGCTAACCGACCGTTTCCTCGGCGGCTGGCGGCGCGACATCGAGCACTTCGTATCCGAAGTCGATACGCCGCAGGCTTTGTCGGACGGGCTGGCGGCCGTGCTCTGGCGCATCTATCAGGACATGAAAGCCAAACCCCAGCATCGGGAGATCTGGGCGCATATGCATGCGGATCGGGATCTGGCGGCGTTTGACCTGGCCGACAGCCGCCGCAATGTGGCGCGCATCCTTGATGCTGCCGAACGTGTCGGTGCCCTGACCGATGCCGACAGGGCTGAGCGCGCTGTCGATACCCTGTTGATCACCCATCTCTCCGGCAATGCCATGCAAGTGGCCACCATGCTGTCCGACGACGAGGGGCTTATGGTCGTGCAGCGTTATGTTGCACTGTCTGCGTCCCTCATGGGGCTTCCGGCACCGACGTCATTTCCGCCGCGTCCGTAAGGGCTTCGGCAGGACCGGGCCGCAAACAGATGCAATCTCCTGCGGCCACGCTAGACTTCCCGGAAAACAACAGTGATGGAGCGGACCCTATCGGGGTCGCCCAAGGGACGCCGAAGGAATGATCGACGGATTTGAGCCGGTTGAGCTCCCCGGTGAAGGGGGACTGGTCTTGCGTGGGTGCATCGGCGGCAACATGGATGCGCCGCCGCTGCTGTTGCTGCACGGGTATCCGCAGACCCACGAGATGTGGCACGGCGTGGCGCCGGCACTGGCTGAAACCCATCGTGTGATCTGTCTCGACCTGCCGGGCTATGGCGCCAGCGATGCGCCGCCCCTGAGTGACGATCACACGGCCTATGCCAAGCGCAGTTGGGCACCGCACTTTGTGGCGGCGATGACATCACTCGGCCACGACACTTTTGCGGTTGCGGCCCACGACAGGGGCGCGCGGGCAGCCTACCGGCTGGCGCTCGATCATCCGCAGCGGGTGAGCAAGCTGGCGTTGCTCGACATCATTCCGACAACCACCATGTGGGACTTCGCCAATGCGCAGTTTGCGATCAAGTCGTTCCACTGGGGCTTTCTCGCGCAACCGGCACCTTTCCCCGAAAAGATGATCGAAGGCGATCCCGACCGGTTTGTCGATTACTGCCTCGCAAAGTGGGCGGGAGAGGACTTTCGTTTTGATGCGGCCGCCCAGGACACCTACCGCGCAGCGTTTCGCAACCCATCGGTCATCTCGGCCTCGTGCGAAGACTACCGCGCCGGCGCAACCCGGGATGTCGAGATCGACAGGCAGTCCATCGAGGACGGCCAGACCTATGAGGGCCCCGTGCTGCTGCTTTGGGGTGCCCAGAATTTCGGCGCCGACACGGACATGATCTGTGGGCTGTGGACGCCCTATCTGCCCAAGGCCGGCGGTGTCGCACTCGGGTGCGGGCACTTCGTGGCCGAGGAAGAGCCCGCCGAGACCGTGCGCGCCCTGACCCAGTTTCTTGCAACCCCGTAATCCATCGATATCACGCAACCACCGGGAGGACAGACCCATGGACTTCGAGATCCCAAAAGAGATCAGCGACTATCTCGCTGTGCTGGACGAATTCATCGATAAGGAGATCAAGCCGCTTGAGCAGCAGGACGATAACATCCGCTTCTTTGATCACCGCCGCGAACACGCGCGCACGGACTGGGACAATCAGGGCCTGCCGCGCGAGGAGTGGGAGGAGCTGCTCCACGAAATGCGTCGGCGTGCTGATGCGGCCGGCCATTTGCGCTATGCGCTCCCCAAGGAGTACGGCGGACAGGACGGCACCAACCTCGGCATGGCGATCATCCGAGAGCATCTTGCCGCCAAGGGGCTTGGCCTTCACAACGACCTGCAGAATGAAAGCTCGATTGTCGGCAACTTTCCGACGGCCCTCATGTTCCGTGACTTCGGCACCGAAGCGCAGAAGGAAAAGTATCTGACCGGATCGCTGGACGGGTCGGTCCGGGTTGCCTTCGGCCTGACCGAACCCGACCACGGGTCCGATGCCACCTGGATGGAGACCCGTGCCGTGCCCGAAACGCGCGACGGCGTTGACGGCTATCTCATCAACGGCATGAAGATGTGGAACACCGGTGTTCATGTAGCAACGCATGACTTTGTCTTTGCGCGCACGTCAGGCGACGACGGGTCGGCCGTCGGTATCACGTGCTTCATCGTGCCGATGGATGCGCCAGGGGTCGAGATCGAGGAATACCTGTGGACCTTCAACATGCCGACGGATCATCCGCGCATCGCCTTCAAGGATGTGTGGGTGCCGGCAGAAGACAATCTCGGCGGCATTGATCATGGGCTGCAGCTCGCCCAGCACTTCGTGCACGAGAACCGCATCCGTCAGGCCGCGTCGAGCGTCGGGGCAGCACAGTACTGTGTGAACGAGAGCGTGCGGTATGCGAAGGACCGCAAGCCGTTCGGCAAGCCGCTGGCCGCCAATCAGGCGATCCAGTTTCCGCTTGTTGAACTTCACACCGATTGTGAGCTCATCCGGACACTGATCTTCAAGACCGCCTGGCAGATGGACCAGATGTCGAAGCCCGATGTGGCGCGGTATCTCTCCGACAAGGTGTCCATGTGCAACTACCGGGCAAACCGTCTCGTCTGCCAGGCAGCGGATACGGCGATGCAGGTGCATGGCGGCATCGGGTATTCGCGGCACAAGCCGTTTGAGCATATCTACCGGCATCACCGGCGGTACCGCATCACCGAAGGGGCAGAAGAAATTCAGATCCGCAAGGTCGGCGGACATCTCTTCGGGTTCATCGGCAAGGAGAAAGCGAAGCCGTCAAAGGCTGCGGCCGAGTAGGCGGCCTTCCAAGACAACCGGTGATCTCACTGAGATACGGCCTGGGCCTGATCATCTGATGGGTGGTCGGGCCCTTCCTGTCTGGCGCGCCAGGCGGGCAGGACAACGGTCACCGTCGTCCCGACGCCATGCGTACTTTCGAGCGTCAGGGAGCCGCCATGCAACTCCACCAGTGATTTGGTGATCGGGAGGCCAAGGCCGGTACCACCAAAGCTGCGGGCCATGGGGCCCTCAGCCTGGCCGAAGGGTTCCATCACCTTGCTGATCATATGAGGCTCGATACCGATGCCCGTATCCGCCACGCTGAGCGCCAGGTTCGCTTCTGAATCCAACCGCGCTGACAAGGTGACGTCGCCACCTGCCGGCGTGAATTTCACGGCATTGGACAGAAGGTTCAGCAGGACCTGCTTCATCGCACGTTCGTCGACATAGGCCTCGGGAATGTTGTCGGCGATGTCGATGACCAGCGTCACATTGCTCTCGTAGGCGCGCGGGCGCACGAGCTCGGCAGACCAGTTAGCGAGGATCTTGAGGTCCGCCCAGTTCTCGACAATATCGAACTGACCTGCCTCGATCTTGGAGATGTCGAGAATGTCGTTGATCAGCTCAAGCAAGTGCTTGCCGCTGGAATGGATGTCGCGCACATAGGCTTCGTATTCCGGCGCGCCCACGGGACCGAACATTTCTTCCCGGATCATCTCCGAGAAGCCGATGATGGCGTTGAGCGGTGTGCGCAGTTCGTGGCTCATATTGGCGAGGAACTGGCTCTTGGAGTGGTTGGCGATCTCGGCCGTGCGCAAGGCTTCTGCAAGCCGCTGCTCGGCCCGGCGTCGCTCAATGGCGATGGCCGCAAGTTGCGCGGCACCTGCGAGGAATTTGAGCTCCCCCTCGCTGGGCGTGCGTGTCCTGTGGAACAGCATGCCGACACTGCCCAACACCCGGCCGTCGCGGGTCGAGATGGGATGCGACCAAACGGATTTTATGTTGAGCTTCTCGGGAAGCGAGCGGTCCTTTTCAAAAATGGGGTGGGTTGCCGTATCCGGAACGATGATGGTTTCGCCCGACTCGGCGGCCAAACCACAGGGACCGACCCCGGCATCTACCGCCATGCCCTCGAAGGCATCGACATAGAGCGGAGGTAGAGATGGCGCGGCGCCGATCGTCAGGCAATCGTTCTCGTCAACCAGCAGGATCGAGGCGCGCATACCGGCCTTCTGATCTTCCATGGCTTTTGCCAGCTCGTTGAGCACGTCGGTCATGCTTGAACCACGTACGAGTGACTCCAGCACATGCAGGTGCATTTTCAGTTCGCTGTCGGCGTTCATGCGGTCCGTCGCATCGCGGACGTTGAGCACAATGCCGTTGACGCTTTCGTCGTGAAGCATGTTGCGGGCCGAGGCGTCGATCCAGATTTTGCGGCCGGACACAGTTTCGGCCCAGACGGAGATTGACCCCTGCTGATCCGGACTGCTCAGAAGCAGATCCAGGAACTCCTGGATTTCTTTGTGGTGCTCTGTGAGGACATGGTCCGCCACACTGGTCCCGCTGATCGCGTCCCGGCTTGTGTCGAGCATGCGCGCGATCGCTTCAGTTGCGAACAGGATCTCCGCTTTCTCGTCAATGACCGCCACACCGTCGAAGGCATTGTCGACCAGCGCGCGGAAGCGCCGCTCGCGCGAGACGATGCGTTGATTGGCGGCTTCGGTCTCACGCAATGCCGAATCTGACTCGGCCTTCGCCTTTGCAAGATCGCGTATCAGATCATCGTGCTCGAGCCTCAGGGCGACTGCCGATCTGGCCTGGGCGATGACCTGCTTCGTGACACCCATCATGAACACATAGACCATCGCAACAACTGCGCCGACGGCGATGTAGATGTTGTCTCCGGTCTGTAGGCAGGCAATCACGACTGCGCCGGCAATGGGCACCGTGCAGGCAAGGTAGATGCGCCATTCGTAGGCTGTGGTTGCCGTGGCGATAGACAGATGCGCGACGAAGAGCAGAAGCAGGAAGAAGTCCTGACTGTGACTGTCCGGCATCCAGAACAGCCACAGCATCGACGTCCAGACGATGTTTGCGTTGAGGTAGCGGATTGTCAGGGAGCGTGTCAGCGACTCCGCATCATGGGAGAGACGGCTGCTGAAGTACCGGTAGGAAAAGACCGCAATTTCCGTCCAGATGACGACGACCGCGGAGAGCCACAGGCCGAGCGCAATGCTGGACGCAAATGTTGCGAGCGTCGAGATAATGAGGATGGCGATCAGAGGGAAGAGCAGCGGCAAGGCCCGATGGTTCACCATGATCCGATTGAACATGGCGTGGTCAATTGCACTGTCATGGGCGGCCGACGGCGCGGCTCCCGAGTGCAGTTCGTCCAATTTCAGAGCTGTGCCTTGGCTGGCCAAACCCGTCTCTCCCCTGTGGAACCGCGCCCCAAACGCAGTCCCAGAAAGGGAAGTATCGCCTTAACCTGTAAATTGCGGGCTAACGCTCACGCGTTCAGGAACGTGCCGGTTCCTTAGAGGATTGCCGGAAAACAGGTGCGCCAGCGTACCAAGTCTTAACGAGACGTTTCCAACCGGGCTTGAACCATCGCCTTTCCGCCCATCGTGACCGATGTGAGGTGGGCAAGGGCTGTCCCCCACTCGCTTTGCAGACGCATCCGGACGGGAATTACGACATCACTGTCGCTATCAGGGCGGGCGAACTCAGCCATCCAGAGCTCTACGGGTGGCGTCGGATTACGGGCCTGCTCCAGCTTCCATTCGCGGCTCTGACCAGCGAGAGGAAGATATTTGAGCGTGCACTTGATGACGTCGCCTTCAAAGGTGCTGATCTCACTGGCTTTCAGTGTCTCGTTGCCGAGGCGCGAAAACGCCAACGCGAAGACCCGACGGCCATCGAAGACTTTCACTTTTTCCATGCAGGCGGTGTCGGCAGGCCGCAGTACCGAATAGAGCGTTGCGGTCAGGGGGTCGACGGTGCCGTCCGCAAGGCCCGAGCGCAGCGCGGCAGCCTGGGTGGGCTCAAGTTCCGGTTCCGCGGTGACGTCAAACGTGCCGTCGGCTTCGCGAGTCATCTCGAGGTTGCGGACGCCAAATCTCGTGTCGGAAAAGTTGCGGAAGCTTTGGGGGGTCGGTCCTGTTCCCGACAGAACACCCTTCGCACTGGATTCAAAGCGCGCGCGCACAATGCTGTCTGCGATGCCGGATGACTGGCCGACGGTGGATATCTCATAGGCCTCTTCGGTGAGCGTCGCGTTTGTTTCGAGCGTCGCCAGGTGAAGTCCAGCGGCGTAGAATTCGTATTTCAGGGTAATTGGCTGCACCGAGCCTGCCGGCGGCGAGACGGCGCTTGGGCTGCCGGTTTCGATTTCCATCGCCGGTGCCGCGATCCCCGGGGCAGCGAGCGCTGCACCCAGTGCAACGGCAGCCAATGGAGCGGTAAGGCGCGCGGACCATGTCCGGTTGATGCCAGAAATCCAAGTGCGGTCGTCAGCCATAGGGTCGCTCCCGTGCAGCACGACGGCGCGCACCGGTGCGGGCCGTCCCCTTAGTTTTCGCGAATACCCGTGCTTCGGATCACCGCGCCGCCGAATGGTGTCGGCGCAATAATGCGAACCGGGACCAGGAATCCGGCGGATTCCATTGGCGCGAGCCAGACCTCAACGCGTTGCGGGTCTTCTTTCAGCTCGGTCATCGCCTTGGCACTATAACCTGCAATCGGCGTCAGATGCCCTTCACATTTATGAGCGGGGCCCGAATAGCCTTCATCGGCCTCGATGACGGTCTCACCTTCATAGACGACGGTGATGTCGAAACGGCGCCAGCCGTCAAAGACCGGCACACTGGCGGTACAGGGGCCTGATGAGCTGGACTGGGCAAGGGCCAGCAATGCCGTTACCGGGTCCAGTGACCCCTTCTTGTGGAAGTCCGACAGGGTGTTCGGCTTGGTCCGGGGTGGCGGCAGTGCCAGAACACTGGCAGGCCCGGTCTCGTTGAACGTGATCTGGAGCTGGCTCGACTGACCGGCGGCATTCACATAGTCGGACGTGAATATCTGCGGCTTGAGCTTTGCATCTTCCTGGGCTCCGGCGGCAAACAGGGTGATGGTCGCTTCCTCCGTCGCACCGGAAATCTCTTCGGTGTCGATGGTGGTTTCCAGCTGATAGCGCTGCGGCAGAACATTGGCATCCAGTGACACCGTGCCGACTTTGGCACCGCCCACATACATCACATAGTCGATGACCACCCCGGCCCTGGCCGGCATGCTGCCAACGACAAGTGACAGCAGCGCGGTGGCTGCGAGCATCGTGCGAGGAAATCCTGATCGCATCATCTGGTCCTTCTTCGGCGCGGTCAGGAGCTTCCTGCGCGTGCGAGTGAGCCGCTTATAGCGCAGGCATGCAGCCCGTGCCCAATGAAGGTTATTGCTGCAAAAGTGCCGCCTGGCTGCCCGGCGCCGTGGTGATGGCGAACCTGGTGCTGCGTGCGACCAGCGTGCCGATCGGCGTTGCAACTTCGATCCGCGCCGGTACCAGCGCATCCGCCCCGTCAACCGGTGCGAGCCATACCGTGATCGGCATCGGATCCCTGCGCATCTCGCGTATCGTCTTGCGCTTGTATCCTGAGAGCGGCTTCAGGTAGGCGTTGCAGCGCAGGGCCGGGCCTGAATAGCCTTTCTTCGTCTTAAGCGTCGCCATGCTGTCGAAGCTCATGATGAAATCGTACCGGCGGCGGCCGTCATAGACCGGGATTTGCCGGTTACATGCCTCAGCCGTGAGCGCTGCCTGTGGAATGATCACCGCGGACAGGGGGTCGATCGAGTTCTTCAACTGGTACGCGGTCGGCGCGACGCGGTTTGAGTTGTCATAGACCGGGTCGGACGCAACAAGCGGCAGGCCTTCAGGGCTATAGGTCATGTCGACCTTCTGTTTGTCGTCGTCACTCTCCGCATACGACTCGTAGACTGCGGTCTGCATCTGCTTCGAGCCGCGTGACCCCTGTGTCTTCAGGTTGAACACGGTCTTGAACAGATCATCTGTGATGCCTTCAGTGCGGATGGTGCTGTTGGCGGCGTAGGTGCCACCGTTGAAGGCTGCCTGCATGGCGATCGATCCGAATTTCAAGCCGCCCAGTCGCGCGTCCATGTAGATGTCGAGCGTTGTGGTCTCCGGAGCTGACGGCGCAGATGCGACCTGCTGGCCGGCGGAGGCGGGTGCCGCAAGGGCGATTCCGGCCAATGCCAGCATCGTCAGGGCCGCCAGAATGGCAAAGAGATGCAGCGGACCTTGATAGCGGGCTGGAGGCCAGGGTGCGGCGCTCTTGCGGCCTTGCGCCGGTGTGGCGGCGATCTCGGTTTCCGTGGGTCCCATGTTCTGCCCTCCGTCTGTCTTGAGACGTGTTCTTGTATGCCGGTCTTCGGCGTATGGCCGGCATTAGGGAATTTTGCAGGTGAATGCTGCCTGAACAGACATGAGGCAGGGCAGGAGTCGCAGGGTCTTGCACGGAAAGAGGAGGATCAGCGCGTGAATCCGCGCCATTTACCCTGAATCGGGCTTGACGTATCGGGGCCAAGACCCCTATACCCCCGCCTTCTCTTTGCTTTGCAACACGAAATTCAGGAGTTGGGCATGGCCCGCCGCTGCGAACTTACGGGCAAGGGTGTCCTCACGGGCAACAATGTGAGCCACGCGGTCAACAAGACCCGCCGCCGGTTCCTGCCGAATCTGTGCAATGTGACGCTGTCCAGCGATATTCTGGGCCGGAGCGTGAAGGTCCGCGCCAGCGCGTCGGCGCTGCGCTCGGTGGAGCACAAGGGCGGCCTCGACGCCTTCCTGGCTGCGGCACGTGAAGACGATCTGTCGCTCAATCTGCGCCGCATGAAGCGCGAACTGGCGAAAGCCAAGGCTGCCGCCGCCGCATAATGCGCTCCAGTATACGAGCTGAGACCGAGACAAGGGCCCGGACCTCATACTGAGGAACGGGCCTTTTTCTTTGACTCATGGGCAGATTTCGCCGGTTTTCTGCAATCCGTTCGGTTAAAATGCACCCTGCTAGGGGGTCGGCATTATGTCTGGCACAGGCACTGCATCCTCTCTTCCAAATTCAGATTTGGCGGTATCAAGCCGGGAGAGCGGGCATGGTCATGGCAGAAGGCCGTTTTCATCAGTCTATGGATCAAAAACCGAGCGCAATGGCCGAGTTTGCGCGATTTCTTGGATATCTCATCGTGCCGGTGCTTCTCCTTGCCGGCGCCATGGTTGGCGGTTTCCTGGATCGAGCTGAGCCCGTGTCCCTGCTTGGGGCGCTGCCGCTGCCCAGACCGGTCTTCGAGCCGGGTTCCTGGTTCACCATGGGACATGTCTGGGTCTTCGGGTTGTTCCTGATCGTTAACCTCACGGGCCGGCGCCACGGGGCCGCTGTGGCGTTTTCGGCCTTGGTTCTGGCAGGGCTCGGGGCAGCGCTTGTCTGGGCCTATGCGACCTATGGCGATGCCCATGTGCTGCTGCCGGCAGAGGTAATCGCGGCGCTCACCGACCGGACGATGGTCCTGGCCGTGGCGCTGTCGGTCGGCATCGGGCTGATCCTCAACATCGTCGTGTTTGATCTCGTCCGCGGCCGTCCCTGGTGGAAAGCGCCGCTGCTGGCGCCGCTGTTCGGTGGTGCCGCCTATGCAGCGCTGTTTCACCTGCTGGCGTCATCGCTCGGCGGGTCCTACATGGAGCGCCTTGTCCCGCATCTGATCGTGGTCGTCCTGGCGACGCTTCTGATGCTGGTCGTCTATCATGCCCTGCGCAGCTTCATCCGCCCGCGGGCGGGCTATGGTGGCGCTTAGGCGCGTCAGTCTCCGGCGCCGGACGTGCCGCCCGTCCATTCAAACATCAGGAGCAGCGTCCGCTGCAGTGGATTGAAGTTGTCGTCCGACACGACGAAGACGTGTGTCGTCCCATCCTTCGTCTCGTGGACTGCGAGGCCTTCCATGTTGTCGACTGTTTCGCCGGCCGACGACCGGTAGACCACGGGCCCTTCCAGCACGCCGTCTGACACCAGATCTGCCGCCGCAATGTGCCGCATCTGCGCGCCGACACCGCCGATGGTGCTGAAGCGCCGTTCGAGTGTCAGCAAGTCGCCGTACGGCAGCAGCGCCATATCCGTAAGGTCAAACGGCGGGATGCGGCGCAGGCGGGCGTCGATCGTGCCTGTGTCGGTGACGCGCCAGCCGCGGATTACATCTTCCGCAACCATGGTTGCTTCAGTCAGTGCCAGCAATGAGCCGTCAGGCAATGACGCCAAGGCTTCAAGCCCCTTGTTATTCACCGCGTCAGAGAGGTCCGGGCTGATGTCGAATGGCATTGCTTTGGCTGCATAGCCATCTGCCACAAGGCTGTACGTCCAGACCCGGTGCGTGCGTTCAAATGCAACCGCGATGGTCCCATCGGGGAGACGGGTCATGGCCTCCGCGTCACCCAGGCGTTTGCTGCCAGCGATGCTTCTACCCTGCGTATCGAGTATCGGTGCCATCGCGGCATTGCTGATGCCCGCAAGGCGGCCTTCGGCATCATAGATGATGTCGGCCTCCAGCCAGTGTCCTGTATCCGTGACGGCCTGAATGCTGTTGCCTTCGTTGCGGATGAGCAGCCCGGAGATGCCGCCGAAGCGGTCATCCGCCGATGTGAGGACAAGACCACCACGATAGGCCAGCGGGCTGCTGCCACTGGGCGCGCCGGGTCCGGCTTCAGGGTCGGACAGATTGAAGGCGACACCTGTGGCCGCAATCTCAACGGCGTCCGTGGCGGTGTCTTCCATCGCCGCGATGCTGCGGACAGACAGCAGGCCGCCCGCCGCAATCAGACACATGGCGACGACAAGCGGGCGGGGTGTGCGCATGGAGGCCTGCTTCTATTCGGCGGCGGAAACGGCTTGTGGCGGCACCTTCGGCATGCCTTCGCGCTTGCGCGGCACGGCCTTGAGCGCCTTGGGGTCATCCTCGAAAAGCTCTGCCAGCTTCTCGGTCATGGCGCCGCCCAGCTGCTCCGCATCGACAATGGTCACCGCGCGCCGGTAGTACCGGGTCACGTCGTGGCCGATGCCGATGGCGATCAGCTCGACCGGCGACCGGGTCTCGATCTGCTCGATGACTTCACGCAGATGCCGCTCGAGATAGTTGCCCGAGTTTACCGATAGGGTGCTGTCGTCGACGGGCGCGCCGTCGGAAATGACCATCAGGATGCGGCGCTGCTCCGGCCGTCCCAGCAGGCGGTTATGCGCCCAGATGAGCGCTTCGCCGTCGATGTTTTCCTTCAGCAGGCCCTCACGCATCATCAGCCCGAGATTGCGCCGGGCGCGGCGCCAGGGGGCGTCGGCCGCCTTGTAGATGATGTGACGCAGATCGTTGAGCCGTCCCGGCGAGGCAGGCTTGCCGGCCGACAGCCACTGTTCGCGCGACTGTCCGCCCTTCCAGGCCCGGGTCGTGAAGCCGAGAATCTCGGTCTTCACGGAACACCGTTCCAGCGTCCGCGCGAGAATGTCCGCACACATGGCCGCGACCGTGATCGGCCGTCCGCGCATCGAGCCTGAGTTGTCCAGGAGCAGCGTCACGACCGTATCGCGGAAATCCATGTCCTTTTCCATCTTGTAGGATAGGGGGTGCATCGGGTCGATAACGACGCGGCTCAGGCGGGCCGAGTCGAGCATCCCCTCCTCAAGATCGAATTCCCAAGTGCGGTTCTGCTTGGCCTGCAGGCGGCGCTGCAGCCGGTTGGCCAGACGGCCGACGACGCCCTGCATCTGCTGCAGCTGCTGGTCGAGATACTGGCGCAGGCGGCCGAGCTCTTCCATGTCGCACAAGTCTTCTGCCGAGATCACCTCGTCATGAGCGGCCGTATAGACCTTGTAGCCGACGCCGCGGTTGTTGTCGGCGGTGCCGTCCGGACGCCACGGCTGCTGGCCTTCCGAATTGTCTTCCGGGTCGCCTTCGACCTGCTGGTCCTCGGCTTCCACTTCGACGGTCTGCTCTTCGCCGTCCTGAGGGTCGCCTTCAGCCATTTCCAGCTGCTCGGCGGTCATGCCCTCGGCTTCTTCGGCCTCGCCGCCTTCGACATTTTCTTCGCCGGGGGCGTCACCGTCCTCGTCGTCATCGGTCTCGTCGTCAGACTGGTCCGGCGTATCGCCAAGCTCATCCGCCATGTCGAGATCGGCAATCAGATCGCGGGTCGCGTGGGCAAAGGCTTCCTGATCGTCGGCGATCTCAGCGAGCCGGGCGAGGTTGTCCCCGGCTTTCTCTTCCACCCAGGGACGCCACATGTCGACCATGGCGCGCGCGGTCTCGGGGGGTTCGGCGCCGGTCAGCTGCTCGCGCACGAGCATGCTCACGACTTCCTCGATCGGTGCATCCACGCGGTCGGTCACAGTCGCAAAGCCGCGCTTGTCGCATTTGTCTTCCAGGGCGGCGGTGAGGTTGTTGGCCACGCCCTTCATGGCATTGGCGCCGAGCGCTTCCACCCGGGCCGTCTCTGCGGCTTCAAACACCGCACGGGCGGTGCCGCCGGTCGGCAGCAACTGCTGATGGGTGGTGTCGTCGTGATGCGCGATACGCAGCGCGATCGAGTCAGCTGAACCCCGGCAGTTGGCGACTTCCGATGTCGGCAGGTCGCGGCCGGGGAGCGGCAGGCGCACATTGGTGCCGCGCAAGCTCGCCGGTTCAGTGCCGAAATTGACCGTCAGGTCGTCGCGCCCGGCAATGGAGCGCAATGCCTGGGTCACGGCCCTCTTGAAGGGTTCTACCGGGTTTTCCTTGCCGTTCGACACGTTCTGTCTGCCAGTTGTGGGGCTTATGCCAGAGCCAGGGTAGCAGCCGACTGCGGCAACTCTTCGCCAAAGCAACGCTGATAGAATTCAGCCACCGTCGCCCGCTCAAGTTCATCGCACTTGTTGAGGAAGGTCACCTGGAACCCGAAACCGACGTCGGAGAAGATTTCGGCATTCTCGGCCCAGGTGAGCACCGTGCGCGGGCTCATGACGGTCGAGATGTCGCCATTGATGAAGGCGTTCCGGGTCAGGTCCGCGACGCGCACCATGGCGGCGACGGTCTTCTTGCCTTCCTCGGTCTGGTAGTGCTTGGCCTTTGCCAGGACAATGTCCGTTTCCTGCTCATGCGGGAGGTAATTCAGGGTCGTGACGATGTTCCAGCGGTCCATCTGGCCCTGGTTGATCTGCTGGGTGCCGTGATAGAGGCCCGACGTGTCGCCCAGACCGATGGTGTTGGTGGTTGAGAACAGACGGAACGACGAGTGTGGCCGCAGCACCTTGTTCTGGTCGAGCAGCGTGAGCTTGCCCGACACTTCCAAGATGCGCTGGATCACGAACATGACGTCCGGGCGGCCGGCATCATACTCATCAAACACGAGCGCGACCGGGTGCTGCAGAGCCCAAGGCAGGATGCCTTCGCGGAACTCGGTGACCTGTTGGCCATCCTTCAGGACAATCGCGTCCTTGCCGACAAGGTCGATGCGGCTGACATGGCTGTCGAGATTGATGCGAATGCACGGCCAGTTGAGGCGGGCAGCCACCTGTTCGATGTGGGTAGACTTGCCGGTGCCGTGATAGCCCTGAACCATCACACGGCGGTTATGGGCAAAGCCTGCGAGGATCGCGAGGGTGGTTTCCTTGTTGAAGAGGTAGTCCTCGTCAAAGTCGGGAACGTAGTCGCTCTTCTCCTTGAAGGCCGGGACCTTCAGGTTGCTGTCAAAGCCGAAGACGTCTTTCACCGAGACTTCAGTGTCGGGGGCGTGGGTCGGCATCATTCCGGTGTGCGTTTCGGTCATAGGACTGGCAACTGCTCTTCTTCAAACAAACGGGCGGAACCGCGTCATGGTCCGCGTGGACTGGTGTGGCGCAAGCCACGCGCTGGATGTCTCCCATGCTGGGGGCCATCCGGCAATCATCTCTTTCCGGGTGTCTGTCTCACCCCTGAGGCGGGCGTAAGGCACCATATTGGCGGGCCCGGGCCAAGCACAGGTGCAAAATACCCGCTATGCATGCGGATATATGCAACCAGCGCCCGGGACGCCCGGAAAGCGCGGCACTCTAGCAAAATCTCCGGGCCAGCCGTAACCCAATTGCGAGCTACAGATAACCTGTTGATTTCAGGTAGTTGTAGGCCTCAATGACGCTGCGTAAACGGTCCTCGGTGGACCGGTCACCGCCATTGGCATCCGGATGGTGCAGCTTAACGAGCCGCTTGTAGTTGGTTCTGATGTCGTCCGCAGACGCCTCGCCGTCAAGGCCAAGGGTCTCAAGCGCCTTTGCCTCCTTGGGCCGCAGCCGTCGCCGGGCACCGCCGTCCTGCGTCGTCGTGCCGCCATCGGTTGCGAACCCGAACGGATCATAGACTGTGGGATCGGCTTCTGACCCGATGAAGCCGAAGCGGCTGGCTGCCGCGGCGCTCCTGTTCGACCCGATGCCCCATGTGGGGCGGTGGCCGGTCGACGCTTCCTTCTGGAACCGGGCCACGTCTTCATCGGACATACCCTCGAAGTAGTTCCAAGACTTGTTGAATTCCTTCACATGCTCCATGCACAGCCAGCGGTAGCGGCGGGCGTCTCCGGTAGCGTCGCGGTCTATCGGCGCCTTGTACTTGCCTTCCGCATCGCATCCCGGCCACGCACAATCATGCTTGCGAGCACGGCGACGTGCCGCAGCTTCTTCGGCTGCGTTGCGCGACCGCGGCGGTACCTTGACGAACTCTCGGTATTTGGCCCAGGAACTCATGCTTTGATTATGTGAACCCCAAGGTTACGAAACAACCCACAGGCCGGACACAAGACCATGAGTGTTGCAGATACTATCCGCCGGAAACTGACTGATGCGCTCGCGCCGACGCGGCTGGATATTGTTGACGACTCGGCCCGCCATGCGGGTCATTCCGGCGCTGCGCCCGGAGGCGAATCGCATTTCAAGGTCACAGTCGTGGCAGATGCCTTCGAGAACAAGTCCCGCATCGAGCGCCACATGTTGGTCAACGAGGCGTTGGCCGAAGAACTGCGTGGACCCGTTCACATGCTGCAGATCAAGGCCATGACGCCCGCTGAAGAGTGGCAGTAGCGCCTATTCGGCGGCCTGGCTGCGCTTGGGCGGCGTGATCTTGAGAGCAGTCACCTGATTGCGGTGGCGCCGCAGGACCTGAAACTTGTAGCCGTAAAACGAGAAAGTCTGGCCGACCTCGGGGATCGTCTGCGCCTCGTGGATTACAAGGCCGGCGACGGTGATCGCTTCTTCTTCCGGTAGTTCCCAGTCAAGTGCACGGTTGAGGTCACGGACCGCCAGCGTGCCGTCCACATTGCAGGTGCCGTCCGGCTGCGGCCGCAGGCCTTTGACCTCGACGTCGTGCTCGTCAGAAATCTCGCCGACGATCTCCTCAATGATGTCCTCAAGGGTCACAAGACCCATGATGCTCCCGTACTCGTCCACGACGAGGGCGAAGTGGGACTTGCGCTGCCGGAATGCATTGAGCTGTTCAACCAGTGACGTTGTTTCTGGGACGAACCATGCCTCGCTGGCCAGCGACTTGATGTCGAGACCAGTCGGGTCGCCATCATGCGAGATCAGCGCGCGCAACAGATCCTTGGCGTGGAGCACGCCGACGATGTTGTCCGGCTCTTCCTCCCACAGGGGAATGCGTGTGTAGGGGCTCGCCAGCACCTGCTCCACGAGATCCTTGGAATCATCGTCCAGGCTTAAGGCCTGCATGTTCTTGCGGTGGATCATCACGTCGTCGACGTTGAGGTCCCGCAGGTCGAGAATGCCGCCGAGCATGAGGCGGTCGTCCGCGTCCACGCTACCTTCCTTGTGGTGCAGGTCGATCGCGCCACGCAGTTCTTCATGTGCTGACAGAACCTCGGCGGCGTCATCCACATTGGCGCCCACAGCGCGCAGGGTGCGGCGGACGATAAACTGCACCATTGAGGTGATCGGGGCGAAGGCATAGACCACCACCCGTATGATCGGCGACACGAAGAGGGCCATGCGGTCCGGGTTGGTGATGGCGTAGGTCTTGGGAAGTACCTCGGCGAAGATCAGCACGAGGGTTGTCATCACCAGTGTCGCGTAGACAACGCCGGCTTCTCCGAACAGGTCCAGGAAGACGCTGGTGGCGATCGCCGAGGCCAGAATGTTGACCAGGTTGTTGCCGAGCAGGATTGCGCCAATCAGCCGCTCGCGGACTTCGATCAGGCGGTTGACGATGCCGGCGCGCTTGGAGCCATCGCGCTCAAGCGCGTGCATGCGCGCGCGGCTGGTGGCGGTCAGCGCGGTTTCCGAGCCTGAGAAGAAGCCGGAAAAGATCAGCAACACAAAGATGCTGCCGATCGAGATCAGCAGAGTTGTTTCGCTCACGCGGCCTGCCTCTTGGATAGCACTTGCGCCACCTGGTCCATGTCGACATCGCGGGCGATGAAGGATTTTCCGATGCCCCGCGCAAGGATAAAGGTAATTTTCCCTGCGGATACCTTTTTGTCCTGACCCATCAGGCGGATGAGCTCGTCTGCCTGCGGAACATCCAGGCTGTTGCGCTGTTCAAGGTCGTGAATGCCTGCGGGCAATCCGGTGGCGCGCAGATGCGCCTTTGCACGTTCTGCCTCTGTGAGCGGGCACAGGCCCAGATGTGCCGACACATCGAAGGCAATGCCCATGCCCGCGGCAACTGCCTCGCCGTGCAGGAGGTCACCAGAGTAGCCTGCGGCGGTTTCGAGCGCGTGGCCGAATGTGTGGCCGAGATTGAGCAGGGCGCGCTGTCCGCTTTCGCGCTCGTCAGCGGCTACGACGCGGGCCTTTGCGGCGACGCTGTGCTTGACGGCTTCCGCCCGCAGTTCCTCATCTCCCGAGAGCAGGGCCGGGCCGTTTGTTTCAAGCCACGCGAAGAAGTCTGCGTCGTCGATGAGGCCGTATTTCACGACTTCCGCATAGCCCGCCCGCAGTTCGCGGGGCGAGAGTGTGGATAGGACGCCCGTGTCGGCCACCACCAGACGTGGCTGGTGAAAGGCGCCGACGAGGTTCTTGCCCTGAGTTACGTCGATGGCCGTCTTGCCGCCGACGGAACTGTCCACTTGGGCGAGCAACGTGGTGGGTATCTGAATGAAGTCGACCCCGCGCCGCAGGATCGCGGCTGCAAAGCCCGCGAGGTCGCCAATGACCCCGCCGCCCAGAGCCACAACCATATCGGTGCGCTCAACACCGGCATCAAGCAGGGCTGACAGAACCTGCTCGAGATGGCTGAAGCTCTTTGTGGACTCACCCGGTGGCAGGATAATCGGCGCGCTGTCGATCCCGGCGGCAGCAAGGCTCTGTTCAAGCGTCTTGAGATGCAGATCAGCGACAGTCCGGTCGGTGATGATCGGCACGTAGGGCCGCTTCAGCAGCGGCGCAATCTCAGCCCCGGCGTTCGCCAGAAGGCCGGGGCCGATACGCACGTCGTATGAGCGCTCGCCAAGGCTTACGGGCACAGTATGGGAGGTGTTGGTCATTGTGCCCGCCATATGGCCCCTAAAGTCGGGTTCGTCCAGCGCGGCCGCTGGAATTGGTAACCGACCGTACGCGTAAAGGGTGCATGCGTGTTCACTTGTAGGGGCCCAGCAGATCCACGAGACGGTCGACAACGTCCTCATGGGGACCGTCTCCCGTCTCCAGCGCAATGTCCGCTTCGGCATAGACGGGATTACGTTCGGCCATCAGCTTCTCCATGACCGCACGCGGGTCATCAGCCTTCAGGAGCGGGCGTGTGGGCCGCTTGCCGACCCGGCGCATCAGAACATCGAGATCCGCTTTCAGCCACACCGAGATGCCGAGCTCTGCCACACGCGCCCGCGTTTCGGGGTCCATGTAGGCGCCCCCGCCGGTGGCGAGCACCTGCGGCCCGTTCGACAACAGGCGCGCAATCACTTTCCTTTCGCCATCCCTGAAGGCCGGTTCGCCATGGGTCTCGAAAATCTCGGGAATGGACTGGCCGGCCGCGGCCTCGACTTCCGCATCCGCATCGACAAAGGGGAGGCCTAGCCGTGCAGCCAGCCGCCTGCCGACGGTGGTCTTGCCTGCACCCATCAGACCGACCAGCACGATGGCCTTGCCACCGAAGGGCTGTGGATTCTTGCCGGATGTCTCGGGTGCGGGACCGGACGTACCGGCGGATGACGTATCGGGGGGCATCTCTAGGGGTGCAAACTGGCTTTCAGGGTACGACCAACCGGACCCGCCCAATGCGGCTCAGCAGATCGTCAAGCGGCAGACTTTATGCCGAGACGGGGGGTGAGCGCCAGATATGCCGCAATTCGGCCAAATGGTGCGGGTAGTGCCATGGATGTGTGTGAGAATGAGCGCATGTTATGTTGTGAAAACTCACCGTTGGTAGGGGCTTTCCGTTAATCCATGTCCGCATTGCGCATTCTCTTGGTTTTTCTTGTTCTTCTCGGCGCCGGATTGGGTGCGCTCATCGTCATGGGGTCCAACCTGGAACCAACTGTGACGACGGTGGAAGTGACTCTGCCTGATGACACCTTTACTGACTGACTCAGTTGCTCGCGGCGACGTAGCGCGGCATGCCAGAACACTTGGCCTAGTGGTCATGCTGTCTGGTGTGATTGGGGGGTATGCGGTGGCGCAGACAGCTCTTGAGCCTGTGCCTGTGCCGGCGGCATCTGAGGCGGCGCCGCCGAGCTTGACCCAACAATTGCTTGACCCGGAACAATCTCCGCTGGTGCGGTCACAGGGCCCCAAGTCGCTTCTGCCACCGGCCGACAACATTGAACCGGCGCCGGCATCTTTGCCGCAGGACGTCTTTGACCCAGCCGCTCCGGGTGTGTTTTTCCCATCCGGTGAACGTGCGGCACCGCCGCCGGTTGAACCGGCGCGCTCGCTTGCGGCACGTCCTGGGGAAGAAGGTACCGGCATCGAAGTTGCGCGCCTCTCGACCGTTGCGGATGAGGGAATCGGGCTGATCGGTCCAGTTGAAGGCGGTCTGACCCCGATGCTTTGGGCAGGGAGCCGGCGGCTGGCAATTGAGGACGGTCTTGCAAGCCTGACGGCGCCCGCGTCGTCTCCCGCTGTGGGGGCGTTGTTCCGACGCCTGCTGATTTCACGAGGTGACCTGCCACAGGGTGCCAGCGGCGGGCAGTCCATTCTCGGGCTGCGCCTTGCAGCTCTCTACGAAGCTGGCTTTGCCCTGGAAACGGATCAAATGGTGGGGCTTGTGCCCGCCGGCGACCTGGCTCCTGAAGCGGCGGCGCCCGCGGCAAAGGCAGCACTGGCGCTTGATCTGCCAGACAAGGCCTGCGGATACCTGACGCGGTTGCCGACGCAAGGGGATGCCTCAGATGCGATCGCCCGCTTTGCGCTTGAGCTGAGCGCCTTGTGCCAGGCCCGGGCCGGGCTCCAGGTGGCGGCGCTCCTGTCTGTTGATCTCGTGCGCGAATATGGGACCGGTGAGACGGCATTTGTCGCGCTGGCCACGCGGGCTGCCGGCGGTCCGCCGCTAGACGTTCCGAATGATGAACTCTTCACGAGTTTGCATCTGGCTCTGGCGCGCGAGGCCGGCGTCGCCTTGCCGGATGACATCGTCGACCGTGCGGAACCTGCCCTGCTGCCAACACTGGCCAATGAAAGCGGTCTGTCCTGGGACGACAGGATCACGGCAGCTGAGCGTGCGGCAGCACGCGCACTCCTTTCGCCGCGTGACCTTGCGGAACTGTACCGTCAGGCGATCGTGGCCGGAGCTGATGATGTGAATCCCCGTGTGAACGCCTTTGCCGTGTCTCTGGAAGCCCCGGAACAGACAAGGCGGCTTGATGCAATCGCGGCAGCCTTTGACGATACCCCGATGGATGCCTGGGCAGCGACGCTGCCGGCCTTTGCCGGATCCCTCAGAGCCATCGCACCGTCGATGGACCATGACCGTCATGCGGTCTTCATGACCGAAGCCATGGCATTGTTCGGCGACGCGCTGCGGGCGGATGGGTGGATCGGGATCGCCACGACCTACGCCCCTCAAGAGATCGGCCGGCTTGAAGCGCTGGTGCGCATCGCCACACCGGCACAATCGTCATTCGTCATCCCCTGGAATCCGGACGTGGCGCTCAAATCGATCGAAGTGCGGCTTGAGGAGGACGATGACGAAGCACGCTGGCTCACCGCATTCGAGACGCAGGCGCTGGCGGCGCTCGGGGTGCCGGTTCCGCAGGTCGTTTGGGCGCAATTCGATGACGCGGACATGCCCGGTGTGCAGCTTGGCGAAACCGCCCTGCGCGCGCTGAGGGTTGCCGCGGAGGAACGGCGGGCAGGGGAAGCGGCGCTCAGCACGCTTTCTGCCCTTTCCTCTGTCGAACGGGATGACGGAACGCTTCCGGCCCGACCGGCAGATCTGACGCCGGGGTCGCTCGCGGCGATCATTACCGCACTGTCGCGCGCCGGCCTCGAAGAAGACGCGCGCGGCCTCGCGGTCGGGGCGCTGATCGTGCGGGCCCATGGCGACGCGTAAGGCGCGCACCGGCCGCCTTCGGGGCACCGACGGTCAACTGGGTGACGCATTCCTCGAAATGCTCGCGGCTGAGCGCGGCGCGGCGGCCAACACGCTGACAGCGTATGCCCGCGACCTTGATGAGTTTGGTCAGTTCATTGCGCCGAAGGGCCTTGGCACTGCCGATACCGGAGACATCCGCGACTATCTTGGCTCCCTTGCTGCACGCGGCCTGTCTGCACGTACGCAGGCGCGGCGGCTGTCAGCATTGCGGCAGTTCCACCGGTTCCTGCTTGGCGAAGGGCACCGTGCCGATGACCCAACAAAAGTCATTGATGCGCCGCGGCTTGGGCGGCCGCTACCCAAGACCCTCAGTGAGGAAGATGTGACGCGGTTGCTTGCGGCGGCGCGGGCGGCAGTGAACATTTCTGACGGCCCCTCACGGGGCAAGGCCCTGCGGATGCTGGCACTGATCGAGTTACTGTATGCCTCCGGCATGCGTGTCAGCGAGCTGGTCGGATTGCCGCTCGCGGCGGCGCGCGGACGCGACCGCATGCTCATGGTCCGCGGCAAGGGCGGCAAGGAGCGTCTTGTCCCGTTGACCATGGCGGCTTTCGAGGCGGTAGAGGACTGGCTGCCCGCGCGCGGTCTTGCGCTCTCCGCACGCAAACAGGCCAGCCGCTGGCTGTTTCCCGGAACCGATCCCGAGCAACACATGACGCGGCAGCGGCTGGGACAGCTGCTCAAGCAGCTGGCTGTTGATGCCGGTGTCGACCCGTCGGCGGTCAAACCGCATGCGCTGCGCCACGCATTTGCCACCCATCTGCTCGCCCATGGGGCAGACTTGCGCTCCGTGCAGCAGATGCTCGGGCATGCGGACATCTCCACGACACAGATTTACACGCATGTGCTGGATGCCCGTATGGCAGCGCTGGTCGAAGACCATCACCCCCTGACGCGACGCAGGGGAAGCTGACGCTTCTGCAACGGCTGTTGACGGCGGAAAATGCGTGGCTCATGACAGGGGCCACTTCCTGCCAGCAAATTGCCGGAGCCCCTTGTCCTCATGAGCTTCACGCCCGTCCGATCCGCCCCATCCCGTCTCAACCGCTCGCAGCTGTTTGTGCCGTGTTCAAGCCCCCACTTTTTCGCCAAGGCGGCGCAGGGGCCTGCGGACGTGATTTCCCTTGATCTGGAAGATGCCGTGGCGCCGGACGACAAGGTGGAAGCGCGCGCCAAGGCGGTGACGGCGCTCAACGAGGAAGACTTCGGCGACAAAACACTGTCATTGCGCATCAACGGCCTCGACACGCATTACTGCTATCGGGATGTCGTCGATATCATGGAGCAGGGTGGTGAGCGGCTCGACCTGATCATGATCCCCAAGGTCGGCACGGCAGCTGATGTCTATGCCATCGACATGCTTGTCACCCAGATCGAGACAGCGACCGGCCGCAAGAAGAAGCTCGGTCTTGAAGTGATCATCGAAAGCGCGATGGGGCTTGCGAATGTGAACGAGATCGCCGCGGCAAGCCCGCGCCTCGAAGCGCTGCATTTCGGCGCTGCCGACTTCGCAGCCTCCATGGGCATGAGGACGACCAACATCGGTGGACCGAATCCGGATTACGGGATTCTTCTGGACCCGGATGAGAACGGCACCCGGGACTTCCACTGGCAGGACCTGTGGCATACGCCGATGGTGCAGATGATTGCTGCCGCGCGTGCCAACGGGTTGCGCCCGGTCGATGGGCCCTTCGGCGACTACTCGGACCCGGACGGGTACAGGGCGCAGGCGCGCCGGTCGGCCATTCTGGGCTGCGAGGGCAAATGGGCCATCCACCCGAGCCAGGTCGCGCTTGGCAATGAGCTCTACACGCCGCCGGCAGCTGATGTGAAACAGGCGCGGCGCATCCTGAAGGAAATGAAGGCCAGTCAGAAAGCCGGCGCCGGTGCCGTGTCCCTGGATGGCAAGCTGATTGATGCGGCATCGATCAAGCAGGCGAATGTCATCGTCGACAAGGCCAAGGAAATCGCTCGCCGCGAGAAGGCCCGCAAGACCTAGGCACTGCCGAGCGGCGGGTCGAACAAGCGCTGCAATTTGTCCGGATTGCGCATGATGTAAAGGGCTGCGATCCGGCCATTCTCGACGTCAATCGAGTAGCTGACGTCGATAGTGCCTTCCAGCAGTATCATGAAACCCGGACGGTTGTTGATGCGCACGGGCGTGACATCGCCCGCGAGCGCATCAGCATTGACCGAGATGTGCGCCACGAGCTTTGCAACCTCCTCCGCACCTGTGACGACACGCAGGGCTGCAGACACTTTGCCCCCGCCGTCTGATGTAAGTGCGGCGTTCGGAGTCAGTAACCGTGTCAGCGCGGCTACATCGCCGATGCGCGCCGCATCGGCGAACGCGAGCAACAGCTCTTCGTGTTCCTTGTCTGTTGCCTCGAAGCGCGGCCGGTTTTCGCGCAGACGGGCTTTCGCGCGAGAGACCATCTGGCGGCAGGCCTCTTCACTCTTGCCAAGCGTTGCGGCGAGCTCTGCATAGGCCATGTCAAAGGCTTCGCGCAGAAGAAACGCGGCGCGTTCCTCGGGCTTCAGGGTCTCCAGAACGGACATGAGTGCCCAGGAGACGTCCTGCGCGACTTCGATTGCGTGGCCGGGCTCTTCCGGCTCATTCACCGGCATGTCTGTGACAACCGGCTCAGGCAGCCACGGGCCCACATAGGTTTCGCGACGGGTCTTGATTTTGCGCAGGTGGTCGATGCTCAGCCGTGCCACGGTGCGTGACAGCCAGGCGCGGGGATTGCGTATGTCGGATGTATCGGCCCGGTCCCAGCGCATCCAGGCGTCCTGCACGATGTCTTCGGCTTCAGCGCGCCCGCCGGTCATGCGGTAGGCGAGACGCAGGAGGTCCGGACGCACTTCCTCAAAAGCTCGGATGTCGGGACGGTCGGTCATGCAGCAGCTTTCGTCTCAAGGCGGTGCGCGTCAACATCGCTGGCACCTACGGCGACCCGCAAGCATGTCTCGCCGAAACCAAGGGTGCGCTTCAGTGTCGGGTAAACCTGACCTGCCGAGATGACAGACGCCATGTCGACCAGGCCCTTCTCGCCGTACAGACCGATGATGTTTTCGCGCATCTCGGTTGCCCCGAAGTCGCCGTTCACGACCGCATGGGTGAAGCGGTAGACCAACGCCAGATTCTCTGGCAGGGCATTCAGATCGCCTGACACGGCCGCACTGAGGATGTCAGGATCGACGCCTCCTTCCAGCGCCATGTTGACGGTGATCTGAGTACAGGGACCGCAATCGGCATGCAGTGTGCTGACAATGCCTGCGATGGCTGCCGCGTCTGCAGGCAGGCTGTCGCGGCCGGAGGCAAACCACATGAAGCCGAAGGAAAAACGCCGCCAGCCGCCGCGCGACACGTGCCAGAGATACCTCACATAGTCGAAGCTATAGTCATACCGCTTCTCCATCTTTCGCAAAGCACGCTCCGCGAACCATGAAATCGGACCTGTCTGCTGTGTTGTCCTGCCGGCCATGCTTTTTCTCCCACCTGTTGCTGGGTTAACCAAAAACGCGCGTATTCGGCCAAGAATCGTGCGCAATGTCAGAAAAGACGGGATGCTGTAGGGGCTTGTGACTGCGACGCGGTCTTTTTGGGCTTGTGAGGGAGCGTGCGGATCGCCAAGTGCTTGAGAAAAGCGGGAAATCCCCGCAAAAACCCGCTCATTTGTTGACAAGGAGGGGGTCCCGCGCCAGTTTGCCGCGTCTTCACAAAAGGGTCGCCCAAAACCGCCAATGCAAAGCTATCTCGAGTTCGAAAAGCCGGTCGCAGAACTGGAAGGCAAAGTTCAGGAATTGCGTCGGCTGGCGGCTGAAGACCCCACCATGCAGATCAGCGATGAGGTCGCGCGCCTCGAGACCAAGGCGTCGCAGCTTCTGACCGACACCTATTCGAAGCTGACGCCCTGGCAGAAGACACTGGTGGCGCGGCATCCCAACCGGCCGCATTTCAAGGACTATGTCAGCCGTCTGATCACGGATTTCACACCGCTTGCCGGTGACCGGGCGTTCGGTGAAGACCATGCAGTCGAAGGTGGCCTGGGCCGGCTCAATGGCCGCCGGGTTGTCGTCATCGGTCAGGAGAAGGGGTCCGATACCCAGTCGCGGGTGAAGCACAATTTCGGCATGGCGAACCCCGAAGGGTATCGCAAGGCAGTGCGGCTGATGTCGCTTGCCGAGCGCTTCCAGATGCCGGTCATAACGCTGGCTGATACGTCCGGTGCGTATCCGGGCAAGGATGCCGAAGCCCGTGGCCAGGCCGAAGCCATCGCCCGTTCGATCGACCGGTCGCTGTCGCTTAAGGTGCCGCTGATCTCGGTGATTATCGGTGAAGGCATGTCCGGCGGTGCCGTCGCCATCGCGGCAGCGAACCGGGTGTTGATGCTTGAGCATTCGATCTATGCGGTGATCTCCCCGGAAGGCTGCTCGTCCATTCTCTGGCGGTCGTCGGACAAGGCGCAGGACGCGGCCGCAGCGATGCGCATCACCGCACAGGACCTTCTGTCCCTGGGCGTTATTGATCGCATTCTGCCTGAGCCCGTCGGTGGTGCACACCGCGAGTCGGCCCAGGTCGTGTCCGAGGCCGGGCGGGCCATCGAAGAGGAACTGGCTGCGCTTGATGGCCTGTCAGGCGAAGAGCTGGTGGCCCAGAGGCGGCAGAAATTCCTGGCGATGGGCCGCGAAGGCCTCGCCTAGGGGCACCTCTTTCTTCCCTACCGGTTGAGCAATTCCCTGAATGCGTCCTGCACATCGCGGGTGAAGAGTTCCGGCTCTTCGAGCGCCGCGAAATGGCCGCCCTTATCCATGTACCGCCAGCGCTTGATGTCATAGCAGCGTGAGCCCCAGCTTTCCGGCGTGCGCGGGAGCACGTCCATCGGATACTCGGAGTAAGCCGTCGGCACCGTCACCCGTTCGCCCGGTCTGAGCTTGTCGGACCGCTCCATGGGCCCGGCCTTGTAAAGCGTATTGGCAGAATTGATCGTGCCGCTGAACCAGTAGATCGAAAACTGGGTGAGGATCATGTCGAAGGGAAAGCGCTGGTCCATGCCCTCGAACGGATGAGACTTCTCCGTGTCCCCAAGACGGTAGTACTTGTCGGCCAACCAGCCGGCGAGGCCCGCCGGACTGTCGGTCACCGCAAAGGCGAGCGCCATGGGCTTGGTGCCCTGAATGACGCGATAGCCTTCTTCCTGCGCCCACCAGCCACGCATATTGGCAATCCATTCCGCCTCTTCCGGCGTCACCGGTGCGCCGCCGGTGGAGGTCGTGGGACGCAGAGGCAGCATAGTCAGGTGGATCGCGTCCAGCTGGTCGCCATGCTGAAGCGCCAGACGCGAGGTCACGTATGACCCCCAGTCGCCAGCCTGGGCGCAGTACCGGTCATACCCGAGCACCCGGGTCATCAGACAGTGCCAGATCTCGGCAATGGCCGAGGGCCCCAGCGGCGTACGCGGCTTGGACGAAAACCCGAAGCCGAGGAGCGAGGGCACGATCACATCGAAGGCGTCTTCCTTCCGGCCACCGAACCTTTCCGGGTGGGCCAGCGGCTCGATCACATGCTCGAACTCCGCGAAGGTGGACGGCCAGCCATGGGTGAGGATCAGCGGTCGCGGGTTGTCCCCTGATCCGCGTTCATAGATGAAATGAATCTGATGATCTTCGTCAGGCAACCCCAGATCGTCGCCCGAGATCGTGGTGCGATAGTGATCGAAGCGGTTGAGGCGTGTCTCTGCGGCGCGCCAATCATAGTCGTCGCGCCAGTATTCGATAAGGCGCTCCATGTATGAGAGGTTGGTGCCGTAGTCCCAGCTCTCATTGCCGTCGGGTTCATTTGGGAAGCGCGTGTTTGCGAGCCGCGATTTCAGGTCTGCCAGTTCCGCGTCAGAGACTGCAATGGTGAACGGATCGGCGGCGATGGTTCTGTTCATGTATCTGCTCCCGTCCGGCGGCGGATGGCCCGGCCTTGCTGGTCGTTATGCTGTCGGCGCCTTTTTGAGAAAGGCCATGAGGTCGGCAACGAAGGCGTCCGGCTGCTCTAATGCCGCGAAGTGGCCGCCTTTTTCATGATCCGTCCACTGAGTGATATTGCTGTAACCGGCTTCCACCATGCTTCGTGGTGGCCATGAATAGACCGTGTCGCCCGGGAAGTTGGCGATGCCGGTGGGGATGGTGATTGTCTCGCCTGGTGGCAGGGTCACGCCGCCCTCTTCGAAGACGCCGCGGTACATCCATGTAGCGGTATTGAACTTGTCGGTCGCGGTATAGAGCATGAGGTTTGTCAGCAGCTCATCTTTGCTGAAGGCGCTCTCGATGTCGCCGTTCTGAACATCGCCCCAAGTGTAGAATTTTTCGAGAATCCAGGCGGCCTGGCCGACAGGTGAGTCCGACATGCCCATCGTCAGGGACAGCGGCTTGGTCCCCTGGATCTGCAGATAAGCGGTTTCGAGCAGCTGCATGCCGGCGGAGTGGCGCATCCATGCTTCGTCTTCCTCAGTCTTCGGTTCCATATGGCCGCGCACACCAAGAAAGTTGAGATGCACCGCGAGGCAGCCGCCCTTCTTGTCCACTGAGTGGTCGAAGGCGATCCATCCTGAAATGATGCCGCCCCAGTCGCCGCCTTGGGCGATGTAGTGCTCGTAGCCAAGGGCATCGCGCATGAAGGCGTTCCAGAGTGCTGCAACGGCACGCGGCCCCATCGGCTTCTTCGGCGTACTCGAAAAGGCATAACCAGGTATCGACGGGGCAATCACATCGCGCCCGTCTGCTTCGTCGCCGCCATGGTTCTGCGGATTCGCGATCCGATCGATGACCTGGAAGAACTCGAACACCGAGCCCGGCCAGCCATGGGTGATGAGCAGGGGTGGGTTGTCGGGGTTGGACCCTTTGACATGGATGTAATGGATGTCGATGTCGTTTATCGGGACGATGTACTGCGGCAGCGTATTCAGCTGCGCCTCCCAGTGACGCCAGTCATAGCCATCCAGCCAGTAGGCACAGAATGCCTTGAGATACTCCTGGTCGCAGCCATAGCTCCAGCCGTCGCCCTCAGGCACCTCTATCCATTCGAAGTTCCGGACTCTTGTTGCGATCGCATCAAGCTTGGATTGAGGAATGGAGATGGTGAAAGGCGTTGGCGTGTGCATGCGTTGGTCCCTGCTATGCGGCTCGCGAAGTGGTCGCGGCGCGGCATTATGGCAGGGCCGGAGGTGCCATCAAGCGGTTAGAGCTCGACGCGGTCGAGGTTGTCCGGAACGTCTTGGGGCGTCAGTTTCCGCGCACCTTTGACCGGAGGCACGGTGAACTCGCTGTCGAAGGGCTTCAGCGTCTTCACATCCAGCGTTACGCGCGACAGGAGCGACCTGTCTTTCATGCCGCCGCCCAGATTGGACTGGCTGTTGGCATGCGTCCACTCGAACGCACCGATGACAAAGATGAGGTCCTCGGTTGCCGGATTGATGAATGGCAGTTGGAGCATTTCAATCTGGATCATCTCGCCAGCAAGGGTCGTGGCGTTGCTATGTGAATGAATGAGCATCGGGTGGAGAAACTTTGCCCGCTGCATGTTGCTCAGTTCTTCTTGTTCCGAGCCACTGTAAACCTGCGACACGACCATGCCGGTGAGGTCCATACCGATCAGCTTTTCCACATTGCCCCCGGCATGGGCAATACGCACCGAGCCGTCCGGTGCCTTGAACTGGAGAAGGGTATTCTTGCCGACATTGGTGTCGCGGATGAACATCGTTGCCGGAACGCGCGGCACAGCGTGCCGATCACGCCCGCGGCGCCAAAGATCGATAAGGAACTGATTGCCGGCGGTGAGTCTGATCATCTCGTAAGTCTGGTCAACGGTGAGTGATACGACACTAAACCATAAGGTGTTAACGGGTTGTGTTGGTGCAACCGGAGCTCGCTCTTGGCGATGGCGCAGTCCGTGAAAGCAGGCGATATCCACATCGCCGCTGTTGTTTTTCCGCGATACCGCCTAGAGTTTCCCCCAGAACGGCAGGGAAAATGCCGCAGGGCCTCGTTGGCCAGCAATTACTGGGGTCGGGTCAGTTTCCTTTCGGGGAGCTTGAGGCCCCGTGGGGAGAGACAATTGACTGAAGCAGTATCCGGCGGCGGTTCATCCGCAACCGCCATGACACCTGCCTATCGCCGCTACGCCCTCTTTGTCCTGCTGCTGGCCTACATCTCGAGCTATGTAGACCGGCAGATCATGGGTGTGTTGCTGGAGCCGATCCGCAACGAATTCATGCTGACCGATACCCAGATGGGCTTTCTGGGCGGCATCGCCTTTGGCATCTTCTACGCCACGCTCGGCATTCCCATTGCGTTCATCGCCGACAGATGGAACCGGCGGAACATCATCTCCATCGCGGTGGCTGTCTGGAGCATCATGACGGTGGCCTGCGCCTTCGTCACGGGCTTCTGGACGCTCGCGCTGGCGCGTATCGGTGTCGGCATTGGTGAGGCCGGGTCGAGCCCGCCGTCCCACTCGATGATCGCCGATATGTATCCGGAAAAGGAGCGCTCGGGTGCGCTCGCTGTCTACGCGCTTGGTGTCTATATCGGCATCATGGTCGGCTTCCTGGTTGGTGCCTATGTGGCTCAGGACTATGGCTGGCGCTGGGCTTTCATCGTTGTCGGGGCACCGGGCATCCTCATTGCTCTGATCGTTCGCTTCACTGTCAGGGAGCCGGCCCGCGGCGCTGCCGATGGACACGCGCCGGTTGATCCGGGGCCGATTGAGTTTTCTGCAGCCTACGCGCAAGTGAAGGCGGGCTTCGCGCATCTGTGGCAGGACAAGGTTTCCCGCCATGTGGTCATCGGCGTGACGCTCGTCTCATTCGTCGGCTACGGAGGGGCCTATTGGGGTGCGGCGTTCTTCATCCGCAGTCACGGACTGACGCTCATCGAGGTTGGCCAGTATCTGGCCGCTGTGATCGGTGGCGCGGGTGTTTTGGGCGCGCTCATCGGCGGGCGTCTGGCCGACAGATGGGGCGAAAAGGACGTGCGGTGGCGAATGTGGATCGTCGCGTGGGCGAAATTCCTGGCGGCGCCGATCATCGTCTATTTCTTCCTGGAGATGGACACCTCGATCGCGCTGATTGTGTACATCCCGACGGTACTGCTCGGCGCCTTCTATCTTGGGCCATCCTTCGCGATGATCCAGACGCGGGCGCCGATTTCCATGCGGGCTTTGTGTTCTGCTATCATGCTCTTTATTCTGAACATCATCGGTCTGGGCTTAGGCCCGCAGGCCGTTGGTATACTCAGTGATGCCCTCAAGCCTGAGTTCGGGCAGGAAAGCCTGCGCTATGCGCTGCTGATCCTGTCCTTCATCAGTATCTGGGGCGGTTATCACTACTATCTGGCGGGCAAGCACCTGGTCAGTGCCAAGGCCTGAACAAGCCAGAGAACATAATGACGGGGGACATAATCCACTGCCCGGCTGCCGGGTGGTGACAGGGAGGGACTATGTCTCAAGCCACGTCTTCCGGGGGCGGCGCCGATGCGGCGTCCGTGATTACCCCGCAATACCGCCGCTATGCTCTGTTCATGCTGGTGGTGGTCTACACATCCAGTTTCGTTGATCGCCAGATCATGGGCGTCCTGCTGGAGCCTGTGAAGAACGACCTCGGCCTGTCGGACACCCAGATGGGGTTCATGACGGGTCTTGCCTTTGCGCTGTTCTACGCGACGCTCGGCATGCCGGTGGCGTTCCTTGCTGACCGTATCAACAGGCGCAACATCATCGCCATTGCGGTGGCGGTCTGGAGCTTCATGACGGCGCTGGGCGGTCTGGCCATTGGATTCTGGACTTTGGCTGCCGCCCGTATCGGTGTGGGTGTCGGTGAAGCCGGGGCGAGTCCGCCGGCGCATTCGATGATTGCCGACCTCTACCCGGAAAAGGAACGTGCCGGCGCGCTCGGGATTTATTCGCTGGGCATCTATTTCGGCATCATGATCGGCTTCCTGGCCGGCGCCTATGTGGCCGAGTACTACGGCTGGCGGATGGCGTTCTTCGTGGTGGGCCTGCCCGGGCTGCTCATCGCGGTTGCCGTGCGCTACACCATGATCGAGCCGCCACGCGGTGCTGCCGATGGCATAGAGCCGCCGGAACCCGAACCCATCGACTGGTCGAAGATGTGGGGTGAGATCCTGATGGGCTTCAGGCACCTCCTGTCCGACCCGGTGTCCCGCAACGTCGTGTTCGGCATCATGCTGGTCGCTTTCGTCGGCTATGGCGGCACCACCTGGATTGCAGCCTTCTTCATCCGCAGTCATGGCATGTCGTTGATCGAAGTCGGGACCTATCTGGCCTTTGCCATCGGTATCTTCGGCGGCGTCGGTGCGTTCCTGGGTGGCCGGCTTGCCGACTGGGCAGCGGCCAAGAACCCGGCCGGCGGCATGTGGGTCGTGGCCATCGGCATGGTGGCAGCGGCACCGCTCGTGGTGTGGTTCTTCCTTGAACCAAACCTCACCGTGGCGCTGATCATCTATCTGCCGACCCTGCTTCTGGGCGCGTTCTATCTCGGCCCGAGCTTCGCCATGATCCAGACCCGCGCCCCGCTCAGGATGCGGGCGCTGGCCTCGGCCATCATGCTGTTCATCGTGAATCTGGTCGGCATGGGTCTCGGGCCCCAGGCGGTGGGTATTCTCAGTGACGTCTTCGCTGCGGACTTCGGCAAGGACTCCCTGCGCTACTCACTGCTGGTGCTGTCTTTCGCGGCTGTATGGGGCGCCTGGCACTACTATCTCGCCGGGCGGCATTTGCTGCGGATCAAGGCCGAGGCGGAAGCCACGCCCGCCTGATTGCAGTTTGAATTCCACAACAAGAAACCCGGGCCTGATGTCTCAGGCCCGGGTTTTTCTTTTGTATTTCAGGTGCTGGCCGCTTGTGCTCAGGCTACGCGGCCGTGGCAGTGCTTGTACTTCTTGCCGGAGCCGCAGGGGCAGGGGGCGTTGCGGGCGACCTTGCCCCAAGTCGAGGGATCGTTGGGGTCGAACGCCGCGCCGCTTGCGTTGCGGATGGTTCCGCTGGGGGCTGTGCGTGGGCGCTCGGCAACCATTGTGCCGCCACCGCCCTCGCGCATGGCGCGGATATCCGCATCCACCATCTCGTCGCGACCTGTGGCCGGGTCGATATGGTGCGCTTCCATTTCCGGCAGGGCCTGGCCTTCGACCGGCGGCGGCAGGTCTTCCTGCTGGCGGATTTCCACATGCATCAGCTTGCCGGTCACGTCCTGGCGCAGGCGGTGCAGCAGGCTCTCGAACAGTTCGAAGGCTTCCGTCTTGTACTCGTTGAGCGGATCGCGCTGGCCATAGCCGCGCAGGCCGATCGTGTGGCGCAGATGGTCGAGCATCTGCAGATGTTCGCGCCAGTGGCCGTCCAGGGTCTGCAGGAGAACGCTCTTCTCCACCTGCCGCATGATCTCCGGGCCGACCTGAGACGCCGTGCGGGCGAACGCCTCGTCGGATGCGCGGGTCAGGCGGTCATGAATCTCTTCGTTGGCGATCCCTTCCTCGTCGGCCCACTCTTCGATGGGCAGATCAAGGTTGAGGTATTTGAGTGACTCTTCGCGCAGGCCTGCCGAGTCCCACTGCTCCGGATAGGCCTTCTCCGGGATGTGCGCGCGAACCAGTTCGTCGACCACTTCGTGCCGCATGTCGGCGATGGTCTCTGACAGGTCTTCCTCGTGCATCAGCTCGATGCGCTGCTCGAAAATGACCTTCCGCTGGTCGTTCATCACATCGTCGTATTTGAGCAGGTTCTTGCGGATGTCGAAGTTGCGCGCTTCCACCTTGGACTGGGCGCGTTCCAGCGCCTTGTTGATCCACGGATGGGCGATGGCCTCGCCTTCCTCGAGACCCAGCTTCTGCAGCACGCCGTCCATGCGGTCGGTGCCGAAGATGCGCATCAGGTCGTCTTCAAGCGACAGGAAGAATTTCGAGTGGCCCGGGTCGCCCTGACGGCCCGAGCGGCCGCGCAGCTGGTTGTCGATCCGGCGGCTTTCATGGCGCTCGGTGGCGCACACATAAAGGCCGCCTGCCTCAAGCGCTTTGGCCTTGAGGTCTTCAACCTCGGCGCGGATCGCCGCTTCACGCGTGTCGCGCTCCGGGCCATCCACCATGTCGCCGAGCTCGTGCTCGATGCGCATGTCGGCGTTGCCGCCGAGCTGAATGTCGGTGCCGCGGCCCGCCATGTTGGTTGCGATGGTGACAGCGCCCGGCACACCGGCCTGTGCAACGATCTGCGCTTCCTGCTCATGGAAGCGCGCGTTGAGCACGTTGTGGGGCACCTTCTTCTTCTTGAGCAGGCTTGCAAGCAGTTCAGACTTCTCAATGGACGTCGTGCCGACGAGCACCGGCTGGCCACGCTCCATGCAATCCTTCACCAGCTCGACAATGGCGTCGTACTTTTCCTGTCCGGTCCGGTAGACCTCGTCATCTTCGTCGATGCGCGCCACCGGCACGTTGGTGGGGATCGAGGAGACTTCGAGCTTGTAGATGTCGATGAATTCGTCCGCTTCGGTGTCCGCCGTGCCGGTCATGCCGCCCAGCTTGTCGTAGAGGCGGAAGTAATTCTGGAAGGTCACCGATGCGAGCGTCACATTCTCCGGCTGGATGGTGACGTTCTCCTTGGCTTCCAGTGCCTGGTGCATCCCGTCGGAATAGCGCCGGCCCTCCATCATGCGGCCAGTGAACTCGTCGATAATCACCACCTTGCCGTTCTTGACGATGTAGTCTTTGTCACGCTGGAACAGCTTATGCGCCTTGAGCGCCTGGGTGATGTGGTGCACCACCGAGACATTCTCGATGTCGTAAAGGTTGTCGCCGCGCAGCAGGTCTGCTTCGCGCAGAATGTCCTCCAGGAACTCGTTGCCCTCTTCCGTCAGTGTTGCCGTCCGGGCTTTCTCATCGAGTTCGTAGTGCTCTTCCTCAAGCTTGGGAATGAAGCCGTCGATCGTCGTGTATAGATCTGAGTTGTCTTCGGTCGGGCCGGAGATGATCAGCGGCGTCCGCGCTTCGTCGATGAGGATGGAGTCCACTTCATCGACGATGGCGAAGTTGTGACCGCGCTGGGTCATCTGGTTCAGCGCGTATTTCATATTGTCGCGCAGATAGTCGAAGCCGAGCTCGTTGTTGGTGCCGTAGGTGATGTCAGCGGCATACTGCTCACGCCTTTGGGCATCATCCAGATTGTGAAGAATGCAGCCGACGTTGAGGCCGAGGAATTCATGCACTTGACCCATCCACTGGGCATCGCGTTCGGCCAGGTAGTCATTGACAGTCACCACGTGAACGCCCTTGCCGGCCAGCGCATTGAGATAGGCAGGCAGGGTCGAGACCAGCGTCTTGCCTTCGCCGGTCTTCATTTCGGCGATGCGTCCGTCATGCAGCACCATGCCGCCGATCAGCTGCACGTCGAAATGCCGCTGGCCGAGCGTCCGTTTGGCGGCTTCGCGCACCGTGGCAAAGGCAGGCACCAGCAGGTCGTCCAGGGTGGCGCCGTTTTCCAGTTCTTCCCGGAATTCGGCCGTGCGGGCGCGCAGGTCTTCATCGCTCAGCGCTTCGAGTTCGGGTTCAAGCGCGTTGATCTGGTCCACTTTCTGGCGGTACTTGCGCAGCTGCCTTTCATTGGCGGAGCCGAACAGGCTTTTCGCTAAATTTCCAAGTGAAACCATCGAGCGGGTGACCTTACCGTTGGGAAGGGCCGTACCGGAGCGTCTCCGGCGGGCCAGGAATGAGCCTCAAGCCTGCATATATCAAGGGTTTTCGGCGCGGGATACAGGCGCACGAGAGATAGTGGGGGGGCTTGAGCGTGTCAACGCGCCGTGCATCGCGATCCGTTTACCCTGGTGCCCAATAAATGCCTGAAAATCCGTCATAAATGCGGCTTGTGACATGATCGTCTTCATGATGAAGATGGCTTTCCTTGAGGTGCTCCTCTGTACACATTGCCCTGCGGGGTGGTTTTCACCAGAAGTGCCTGAACAACCTGTGAACCGGAGTGATACTTGATGACCGGCCTTTCGTTGACCGGCGCATCCGCGCGCCTTCTCCCGCAGCCTCGTATTCTGCTCGGCCTGGCTGTCGCTGCCGGGCTCCTGACCGCTGGCGTGGGGGCCGGACTTGCGCAGGATGCGTCGGAAGCGGCTGCTCCCGAGGCGGTGGAAGATGCTCTGGTCGCAACCGTGAACGGGTCCGAGATCCGGTACTCGGACGTGGTGTTGGCGGAGCGAGATCTTGGCTCCCAGCTCTCCGGCGTCCCTGAAGACGTGAAGTTTGAGTATCTGGCCAACCTGCTGGTTGACCGCAAGGCACTGGCCGCGGCTGCTCAGGCGGACGGTCTCGAGGAAGACCCGGAAGTGGAGCGGCAGATGGCCTATTACCGTGAGAAGGTGCTGGCGGATGTCTATCTCAACCGCGGTCTTCTGGATGCTGTCAGTGACGAAGAGGCAAGGGCGTATTACGACAACCAGGTGAGTTCGGTGGAGCTTCAGGAGGAAGTCAGGGCCCGGCACATTCTTGTGGAAACTGAAGAAGCAGCGCTGGCGGTCATAGAGCGGATCAATGCCGGTGAAGACTTTGTCGCGCTCGCCAAGGAAGTGTCGACCGGTCCCAGTGGTGAGGAAGGCGGCGATCTTGGGTACTTCGTGGCGGACCGCATGGTGCCGGAGTTTTCCGAGGCTGCCTTTGCCCTGGACGTCAACGAAGTCTCCGCCCCTGTCAAGTCGGATTTCGGCTGGCATGTCATCAAGGTGGAAGACAAACGCATGCAGGAGCTGGTGCCTTTTGAAGATGTGAAGGAAGGCATCAAGGTCCAGTTGCGCGACGAGAAGGCCGCGCCGTTCATCGACAGTGTGCGCGAGAAAGCTCAGGTTGAGTTTGCCGGGTCCGCCGAAAGCCGGCCTGAGATCGTTCCTCAGCAGTAGCGCCAACGGACAACTGCCGCTAAGGAAGGGCTGACAGTTTCTTCCAGCGCGGCGGACGGCATGGCAACCAAGACCCCGGCACCCAAGAGCGGGCCGACCAAACCCAAGAAAGGCTCGTCGAAGTCCCGCAAGGCTTCGGCGCCCAAGGCGACCAAGTCCTCGCGCAAGACGGCAAGCCCGCGTAAGTCGGCGGCAAAGAAGGCTGCCAACAAGTCCGGCCTGCCGGTGTCGCCGCTGGCGCCTGAGCATTTCCCCGATGTGGCCGATGTACCGGGCGTCGAAATGGCAACGACGCGTGCGGAGATCAAATACAAGGCACGCGAGGATTTGCTGGTGGCCGTGATGGCGCCGGGAACCACAGTCGCCGGCGCGCTGACGAAGTCTCGAACAGCTTCTGCCCCGGTCGACTGGTGCCGGGCCAATCTTGAAAGCGGTGAGGGCCGGGTGCTCGTTTCCTCTGCGGGCAATGCCAATGCCTTTACCGGCAAGGCGGGCATGGAAACGGTCAAGGTAACGGCGGCGGCTGCTGCCAAGCTGGCTGGTGTGCGGCAAAAGGATGTTTTCATCGGCTCGACCGGCGTCATCGGCGAGACCATGCCCAATGACAAGATCACCGGGGCTTTGCCCAAGGCGTTTGACGCACTGGCGCCGGGCGGCTTCGAGATGGCTGCGCGGTCGATCATGACGACCGACACATTTCCGAAGGCAGCCTCGCGCACGGTGGAGATCGACGGCAGCCCTGTCATCATCACGGGCATTGCCAAAGGCTCGGGCATGATCGCGCCGGATCTGGCGACGATGCTGTCCTACATCTTCACCAATGCGTCTATTTCACAACGCACACTGAGTGCTCTGTTGGACCTCAATCTGCGTGACAGCTTCAACGCGATTACTGTCGACAGCGATACCTCAACCAGCGACACGGTGCTTCTGTTTGCCACCGGCCGCGGACCCGACGGCGCAAAAGCACCCTATGGGCAGATCAAACGACCTGGCGACCCTCGGCTGCGGTCTTTCCGGCAAGCGCTTTCGGACGTGATGCGTGATCTGGCGATGCAGGTCGTGCGCGACGGAGAAGGTGCCAGCAAGTTTGTCTCAATCACCGTGACCGGTGGCGAAAGCCACAACTCAGCCCGGCGGATCGCCATGGCGATTGCCAATTCTCCGCTGGTGAAGACGGCCATTGCCGGTGAGGACGCTAACTGGGGGCGTGTCGTGATGGCAGTGGGCAAGGCCGGCGAGCCTGCCGACCGCGACAAGCTGTCGATCAGTTTCGGCGGCATTGAGGTCGCGAAGGCCGGACAGGCGGTGGCGGGATATGACGAACGCCCTGTCGCTCGACATCTCAAGACACAGGAAATCTCCCTGGATGTGGATGTCGGTATCGGTCAGGGGGCGGCTACGGTCTATACCTGTGATCTGACGCATGGATACATCTCGATCAATGCGGATTACCGCAGTTGATCGGTGCGTGATGCCGGTAAGGAAGCGTTAACCCACCCGCACTTCTGCGGGGGCTCACCTGCGTGTGTGTAGTATTGCACTCATGTCTTCTTAACGGCGTGGTGACAAACTGCGCCCAAGTGATTGGCGTGTTTTATGCGGATTGTTCTTGTTGCGGCCTGCGCCCTTGTCGACCAGGACGGGCGGGTGTTGCTGGCCAAACGGCCAGAGGGCAAGGCCATGGCCGGATTGTGGGAGTTTCCCGGCGGCAAGGTTGAAGCAGGAGAGACGCCCGAAGCGACGCTCATTCGTGAGCTGAAGGAAGAACTGGCAATTGACGTGACGGCGGCCTGTTTGGCGCCTCTGACATTTGCCAGCCACACCTATGCTGGCGACGCCGGAGATGATGACTGGCATTTGTTGATGCCGGTGTTTGTCTGCCGACGCTGGTCGGGCACGGTGCGAGCATTGGAGCATGATGCGCTGGAGTGGGTCCGGCCCGTGCGCATGAGAGACTATGAAATGCCGCCGGCGGATGTTCCGCTGGTTGCCCTGATAAGGGACTTTTTGGGATGAGCCAGTTTTCGATCAAGCGTTTCCTGGCCGATGACGACGGCACCACAGCAATCGAGTATGCGGTGATTGCATCGGGTATCTGCCTGGTCATCATCACCGGCATCAATGCGTTGGGCGTCAATGTGGTGGGTATGTTTGGCACCGTCACTGACGGTTTCAACTAGCCGCTTCGCTCCCGTCCGGTTTCTCGCCGGTCCCGACTTCAATCGTATTGAGTGCATCAGCAAGGCGCGACTTCGCGCTCCCAGGACGCAGCGGCTGCTGCTGGCTTGGGTCGGGCGCCCAGCCGGCCAGGTAGATCACCTGGAAGGTGGCCCTGATACGCCCGTCAGCCTCAGCGAATCTCTCGGAATAGATTTCGGCCATCCGCATCAGAGTTGGCCGCTTCAGCGGCTGCCTGCGGCGGGCGTTGAGTGCATTCGTTTCGCCCATTCCGCGCAGATCCCGCATCAATGCAAATGGCGTCGCGTAGGTCACGGTGTGCCGATCTGCATCGACAACCGGCAACGCAAAGCCTGCGCGTTGCATCAGGCCACCCATGTCGCGGACATCAGCAAATGGGGCGACCCGCGGGCTCATCCCACCGTCGACCTCCGCTTCTGCTTCGGCAAAGGAGGTGCGCAGTTCGGTGAGCGTTTCGCCGCCGAACATCGCGCCGACGAAAAACCCGTCGGGCCTCAGTGCACGGCGAATCTGAATGAGCGCACCGGGCAGGTCGTTCAGGTGGTGGAGCGTCAGGGCGCTGGTGGCGAAATCGATGCTGCCTTCAGCAAGTGCAAGGCGTTCCTCGTCCATTACCACGCGTTGACCGCTGGCATGAGCAAGCATTTCGGCCACACTGTCGGTGTGGATCAGGCGGGTAAGGCGGCCAGTCGCCAACAGAGGTTTCCGGACTTCGCCATGATGACAGCCGATGTCGACACCCGTCTCAAAGGTGCGGTTGGCATCGAGCAGGCGCTCCGCAAGCTCATCGGCAACGCGCGTCTTGAGAAAGTTGAACCCATTGTAGCCGTCTGCAATGCGTGCGCGGCGCCTGCGAATGAGGGTCGGGTCGAACGGGGCCTGGGGACTGGGATCACTCACCTTGGGGGAAATAGCTTAGACTGGGCTCATGGGCAAAGCGTTTCACCAGACCGCTCGGAGCTTGGAATCGGCCGCGCGGCACACGGCACGCGGTGTCATGGCGCTTGCCCTGCCGCCGGTCTGTCCGCTTACCGGTGAGCGGGTGGCGATTCACGGCACGCTGGCACCTGAAGCGTGGAGTGACCTGACCTTCATCACAAAGCCCCACTGTGCCGTGTCGGGGGTGCCGTTCGAGCGCGATCTGGGCGACGGAGCGGTCAGTGCCGCCGTTGCTGCGCGGATGCCTGCCTATGACCGGGCCCGTGCGGCGCTGGTCTATGACGGTTTGGCGCGCCGGCTGGTGCATCAGCTCAAATACAGCGACCGGATGGACTTGGTGCCGCTTCTGGCGCGCTGGATGGTGCTGGCCGGCAAGGAGCTTGTCAGCGATGCCGATCTGCTCATTCCTGTGCCTCTGCACCAAAGACGTCTGTTGTGGCGGCGGTTCAACCAAGCATCTGCTCTGACCCATGCTGTCAGCGGCATGACCGGTGTCCCGGTGGCGCCGATGATCCTCGAGCGTGGCCGGCCGACACGTAGCCAGGTGGGGCTGAGCCGGTCCGGACGGCGCCGCAATGTGCGCGGCGCGTTTCGGATTGCCGAGCGGGAAGCCAAGCGTGGTACTTTGTCAGGAAAGCATGTGGTGTTGATTGACGACGTCTTCACGTCCGGCGCTACGGTTGAGGCATGTGCCGCTGTCCTGAGGCGGGCAGGCGCACGGCAGATAGATGTCTTGACGCTGGCCCGGGTTGTCGTCCCGCTGGATGCCACCATATGATGGGCAGCAAATCGACATTGAGCCATTCCAGAAAAGCAGCTAAGTGACTGCCCTCGCAGGTGAATCGATGAGTAAAGTCCAGATTTATACGACCCAGATCTGCCCCTTCTGCCATCGGGCGAAAGCGCTTCTGCGTGACAAGGGCGTGGACTATGAGGAGGTCGATGTCATGGCCACGCCGGGCGCGCGTGACACGATGATCTCCCGTGCCGGCCGCACCAGTGTGCCGCAGATCTTCGTCGGCGATATGCATGTGGGTGGCTGCGATGACCTGTATGCGCTCGAGGCCCGGGGCGCGCTTGACCCGCTACTGGCGAGCTAAGGGATACGCGCGGTCATGACCAGCGCGACCGACCGCGTCTCCATCAACCCCTCTGATCCGTTTCGCGCGGCCTGCGTGACCCTCCGCTCAGGGCGTGATCCCGACGCGAATATCGACGCCGTCTGCGATTTCATCCGCGACGCAGCTGCAGACAAGTGCCGGTTTATCTTCACGCCGGAAAACACCCTGCTCATGGAAGCGGGCGGCAAGCAGCTGTTTGAAGCTGTGCGTCGGGAAGCTGATACGCCAGCGGTGGCCCGGCTGGCGGCGCTCGCCGCGGATCTCGGTGTCTGGCTCAACGCCGGGTCCCTTGCCATCAAGGTCGCCGACGACAAGGTGGCCAATCGCTCCTTCGTCTTCGGTCCGGACGGGCAGGTGCATGGGCGCTACGACAAGATCCACATGTTTGATGTGTCGTTGCCCAACGGCGAGACTTATCGCGAGTCGAAGAACTATCGTCCCGGTAAAGAGGCGGTGCTGGTACAGACCGCGTTCGGGCCTGTGGGCCTCACCATATGCTACGACCTGCGTTTTCCTGCACTGTACCGGCAGCTCGCGCATGCCGGTGCCGCCTACCTGACGGTCCCTTCAGCCTTCACGCAGGTGACCGGTGAGGCACACTGGCATGTCCTGCTACGGGCGCGCGCCATTGAAACGGGCGCGTTCGTCTTTGCAGCCGCCCAGTCGGGTGATCACGAAAACGGGCGCAGGACCTACGGCCACAGCCTGATCGTCGATCCCTGGGGAACGGTGCTGGCGGATGGGGGCACGCAGACCGGGTTTATCGCTGCGGACATTGATCCGGCGAAGGTCAGCGAGGCGCGTGCGCGCATCCCCTCGCTTCAGCATGACCGTGAATATGCCTTGCCCGACGCGGCCGCCGATGCACATTCTCAAGCATCATGATCCGATACAGCCTCATATGCGCCGAAGGGCACGAGTTTGAGTCCTGGTTTGCCTCCAGCGATGCCTACGACAAGCTGGAAGCACAGGGGCATCTGTCCTGCGCCGTATGCGGATCATCCAGGGTCCAAAAGTCTCTGATGGCACCGGCCATTGCCCGCAAGGGCAATAGCGGTAGTTCAGCGGATATAGAGGCACCACTCAAGGGAGATGGTGGCGAAGCCATGAAGGCCGCGCGTGAATTGATGGCCTTCATGGAGAAGGTGCGCACGCATGTGGAAGCCAATGCTGAGTATGTGGGGGACAAGTTCGCCGACGAAGCACGCGCGATCCACAACAAGGAAAGCGAGATGCGCCAGATCTATGGCGAGGCGACGCTTGAGGAAGCGCGTGAGTTGATCGAAGACGGCGTTGCGGTGGCGCCCATTCCGGCGGCACCGCGCAAGAAGAACTAGGCCGCGTTCGACTCGGTCGCCGGCTAGCTGGTTGCGGTCATCATGTAATTGACCGCACTGTCCGATGACAGGGCCCATTTGTCCGCCAACGGATTGTAGCTCACACCTGTCAGCAATCCCGGCTGGACCGACGCATTGGTCATCATCCGGCGCATTTCGTCAGGCGTAACGAACTTGTTCCACTCATGGGTGCCGCGGGGCAGCCAGCCGAGCACGTATTCAGCTCCCACGATGGCGAGTGCGAAAGCGCGTGCCGTGCGGTTGAGCGTGGCGACGATCATCAGTCCGCCCGGCTTCAAGCAGGCACCACACGCGGTCATGAAGGCCTGGGTGTCCGCCACATGTTCGATGACTTCCATGTTGAGGATGACATCGAACTGCTCGCCGGCAGCGGCGAGGTCCTCTGCCGTTGTGTGCCGGTAATCGATTGCCAGCCCCTGCTCCTGCGCGTGAACGGATGCGGTCTTGATGTTCTGTTCGCCCGCGTCTGCGCCTGTCACCTGCGCGCCGAGGCGTGCCATGGGTTCCGACAACAGGCCGCCGCCGCAGCCGATATCCAGCAGCCGCAGTCCGTCAAACGGTGTCTCTGCGTCCTGATCCCGCCCGAAATGGCCGCAAACCTGCTCGCGAATGAAGGTCAGGCGTGTGGGGTTGAACTTGTGCAGAGGCCGGAACTTTCCGTGCGGGTCCCACCATTCCGCTGCCATGGCAGAAAACTTGGCGATCTCCTCCGCATCGACGGTGCCGCCGGTGGACTGGGAGGCTGTAGGGTCCGCAACAGTCATCAGTGTGTCCTTTGCAAGCCGGGAAACGGCTTCCTCTCGCCGGGATGCCGGCATTTGGGTGGTATGCCCGGCGGGCTGGTTGCAGGCAGGGGAGGCTGCCTGTATGTGTACGCCGCGTTTGGCGGCTTCCGCCAGCTTGCCGCAAGGCGTGTATCTATCAGGTCGATCAAGGATATGGCGCACCGTACCGCAGGGTCCAGTAATCGCTGGCCGGTGTGCTCACAGGTTACATGGCGCGACTGGTTCTGAAATTCGGCGGCACATCGGTCGCGGATCTGGAGCGGATCCGTGTGGTGGCCCAGCACGTCAAGCGTGAAGTGGACGCGGGCAACGAAGTGGCCGTCGTCGTTTCGGCCATGGCGGGCACAACCAATCAGCTGGTGGACTGGTGCCGGGACGCAGCGCCCCTGCATGACGCGCGTGAATACGACGCAGTTGTTTCTGCGGGCGAGCAGATCACGTCCGGGCTGCTGGCGATCACGTTAAGCGAGATGGGTGTTGCGGCGCGATCCTGGCTTGGCTGGCAGATTCCCATCCGTACCACCGGCGTGCATGGCGCGGCGCGTATTGAGGCGATTGAGACCGAAGCACTGGAACAGGCATTTGCGGAAGGCCGCGTGGCCGTTGTTGCAGGCTTCCAGGGGCTGGGTGACAACAACCGGATCGCCACGCTTGGACGTGGTGGGTCTGATACCAGTGCGGTCGCGCTGGCGGCTGCCCTGAATGCTGACCGGTGTGACATCTATACGGATGTGGACGGGGTCTATACGACCGATCCGCGGATGACGCCGCGCGCCCGCAAGCTCGGCAAGATCACCTATGAAGAGATGCTCGAAATGGCGAGCCAGGGAGCCAAGGTCCTGCAGACCCGGTCTGTCGGCATGGCCATGACGCACCAGGTCCGCGTGCTTGTACGCTCGTCCTTCGACGATCCGCAGGCGCCTGATGTTGTCGCGGCAACGCAGAACAATGCGGAACTCCCGGGAACGCTCGTCTGCGACGAGGAGGAAATTATGGAACAGGAACTTGTGACCGGCATCGCCTATTCGCGCGATGAAGCCAAGATCACGCTCGTTAAAGTGGCCGACAAACCGGGCGTATCGGCTGCCATCTTCGGCCCGCTGGCGGATGCCGGCATCAATGTGGACATGATTGTGCAGAATGTGTCGGAAGACGGATCAATGACCGATCTGACATTCACGGTCAGTCATGCGGAACTCGACAAGGCACGGTCTGTGATCGAAGCGGCCAAGGACGATATCGGCTACCATCATCTTGTGGCTGATGGTGACGTGTCGAAGATTTCTGTCATCGGCGTCGGCATGCGCAGCCATACCGGTGTGGCGCAGAAGATGTTTCGCGCGCTTGCAGACCGCAACATCAACATCCACGTGATCTCCACGTCGGAAATCAAAGTGAGCGTTCTGATCGACTCGGAGTACACGGAGTTGGCCGTGCGTGCGTTGCATACGGCGTATGGGCTTGACGGCGAGGCTGCCTGACGCAAGTCCTGGCAGGGGAACAACCTGCAAGGGTCAATAGCCCGGTTGTGACCTTCTCCGTGCTATAAGAGTGAGGTGGGTAGCGGCGCCCGCCGTGATGCGAGTTCTTGTCATCATGTATTGGTGGCAACCCTATGGGCGGCTGCCGCGCCCCCGACCAATGACACGACCACACAAAAGGTGACTGCCGGTGGTAGAGACCGCGCATGGTCCGCGCACATTGTTGAGAAGCCTTCGGGAGGTGATGGCACAGTCCGGGTCGCCAGACGACCGGCTCCAGACCGTCGTGCGCCTGATCGCGGCCAACATGGTGGCGGAGGTCTGCTCGATCTACCTGTTGCAGCCGGATAACCGGCTCGAACTGTTTGCGACCGAAGGTCTGCGCGCCGAGGCAGTGCACAACACCTTCCTGTCTCTTGGTGAAGGACTTGTCGGCACGGTCGCGGATACCGCCCGCCCGCTGGCTCTGTCGCATGCCCAGCGCCACCCTGCCTTCGCTTACCGGCCCGAGACGGGTGAAGACCCCTATCTGTCGTTCCTCGGTGTGCCGTTGCTGCGGTCAGGCCGCGTGCTCGGCGTACTTGCGGTTCAGAATGTCACCTCGCGCGCCTACAAGCTCGAGGAAATGGAGGCCCTTGAAACGGTCGCCATGGTGCTGGCGGAAATGGTCGCATCGGGCGAACTGGTGAACCTTGCGGCTCTCCACAAGGCCGAGATGGTCGATGACCGGGCCATGCACCACCATGGCGTTGCGATCTCGGACGGGATTGCGCTCGGACATGCTGTTCTTCACCAGCCGCGTTTTCATGTCACGCGCATCATTGCAGAGGATACGACGGCTGAGCTGGATCGCATTGAGGAGGCCGTCGGACGTTTGCGGGCAGCGGTCGACGCCATGTTGTCGGGAGACAATCTTGGCCGGGGCGGGGAGCACCGGGAAATCCTCGAGACCTACCGCATGTTCGCCAATGACCGAGGATGGCTGGCGCGCCTGCGCGAGGCAATCGAGAGCGGCCTGACCGCTGAAGCCGCGGTTGAGCGGGTTCAGAATGAAACCCGTGCCCGGCTCATGCGCCAGACGGACCCTTACCTGCGCGAGCGTCTTCACGATCTTGATGATCTGGCGAACCGGTTGATGAGCCATCTTGTCGGTGTGCCGCTGACGGCCGCCGGCGAAGATCTGCCAACCGATGCGATTGTCGTCGCCCGCAACATGGGTCCGGCCGAACTGCTGGATTACGACAACGAGAAGCTGCGAGGGCTCGTTCTGGAAGAAGGGTCGGCCACTGCGCATGTGTCGATCGTTGCGCGGGCACTTGGCATCCCGATGATCGGCCGTGTGGACGGCATCACGGATCTTTTGGAATCGGGTGACCCGGTGATTGCCGACGGCGATACGGGTGAGGTCTATGCCCTGCCATCGCAGGACATCATCGACGCCTATTCCGAGAAGGCCCGGTTCAGGGCGCGGCGTCAGGCACAGTTCCGCAAGCTGCATGGCAAGCCGGCTGTTACCAAGGACGGCCATACGGTTGCCCTCAAGATCAACGCAGGCTTGATGGTTGACCTACCACACCTGCATGAGGCCGGCGCTGATGGCATTGGGCTGTTCCGCACCGAGCTGCAGTTCCTCGTCGCGTCCGCGATGCCGAGGCTCTCGGAACAAAGGAGCTTCTATGCGGAGGTTCTTGAGGGCGCGGGCGACAAGCCGGTGACCTTCCGGACGCTGGATGTGGGTGGCGACAAGGTGCTGCCCTACCTCGCCCATGCCAAGGAAGAAAACCCGGCGTTGGGGTGGCGGGCGATCCGTATTGCGCTCGACCGCCCGGGCCTTCTGCGATACCAGCTTCGCGCTCTTCTGCAGGCGGCTGCGGGACGTGACCTGCGCCTGATGTTTCCGATGGTCGCTGAAGTGAGCGAATTTCAGGCCGCACGGACCCTCCTGGACAAGGAAATCGCGCGCCTTGATCGCCTCGACATGGAGAAGCCTGTCGATATCAAGGTCGGCTCGATGTTGGAGGTGCCTTCGCTGGCCTGGCAGCTGGATGCGCTTTTGCCTTTGGTCGACTTCATATCGATTGGCTCCAATGACCTCCTGCAATTCTTCTTTGCCAGCGATCGGGGCAATGCCAGGGTCGGCGACCGGTATGATCTCCTGAGCCCGGCTGTGATGTCATTTCTGAGACATGTCGTGGCTCAGTGTCGCAAACATGATGTGCCGGTCTCCCTTTGCGGCGAGATGGCGGGCCATCCGCTTGAGGCAATGGCACTGGTCGCGCTCGGTTTCCGCACCCTTTCCATCCCGCCGGCAGCGGTCGGCCCTGTTAAGGCCATGATTTTGGGATTGGATGCGGGCAAGTTGGCGGCATTTCTGGATGAACGAATGGCGTTGCCGGACCGCAGCCTCCGTCCACAGCTTGTCGACTTTGCCCGAGACAACAAAATTCCGCTGTAAAATGCCCTAAATCGTTGCGGATACAGCCGGTTTTTTGTTTAGTAACCAGCTTCTGACATTCTGTTCGGAAGATATCCACAGGCTGTGAGCGTTTTGGGCGGATACAATGTCGCTTCCGGAACGAATGCGCCGGTTGGGTGTGAAGAGGCATCTCGGTTGTGCGGCGTTAGGCAGGGACACGCCATAGAGCAGCCAGGACAGACCGGCAGGAGGAGCCGGTCGGTCGACTAGGGGACAGGTACGAGCCGCTTATGGGCAAAGTGACAAAACTGAATCTGGAGGATGCCCCTGTCAGCCCGACACGGCGGCTTCACATTCGTGACATCCAGGACGACAGTCCCGAGCCGCGCGGCACGACCGGTGCACAGATGCACGCGGCCCGCCTTGCGCGTGGTGATGACATTGCGACGGTTGCGTCACGCCTGCGCATTCGCGGCGACCAGATAGAAGCAATCGAGGGCGGCGACTTCGATGCCCTGCCGGGGCGGGCTTACTCCATCGGTTTTGTCCGTTCGTATGCAGAATATCTCGGGCTTGATGAGGTCGAGATGGTCACAGCGTTCAAGGCGGAGTTTGATGCTGCGCAGTCGGCTGGTCCCGAGCTTGTGTTTCCGGACGCGGAAGAAGAGTCGCGGCTCCCGCGCGGTGCCTTTGTGGTCATTGCGGTGCTTGCGCTCGCCGCTCTCTATGGCATCTGGACACTGACAGTTTCTGCAGACCGGCTCGTTGAAGAACGTGCCTCTGGTACGCCGAGCGTCGTGCCGACAACGCGTGTTGAGCCGGAAACGGTGGTAGCGCCGCCATCCCTGCCGCGCAGTGCGGTTGACCGGTCAGCGGTCGCTGCCGCGTCGGCGGTGGACCCGCAGGCCACCAACGAAGCAGCCGTGACCGCGCCGGAAGGTGCGGCGGAACCGGGTGTTGACGAAACGGTTGCCGCAACTCCTGACAGTTCCGTGGTTGGTGCCGGCGCCGAAAGCGTGTCGGCTGGCATCGCCGAGAGTGCTGTCGAAGAGACCACCACTTCAGAAACAGAGACCGTCGCGGGTGTGGAGCCTGTGACGCCCGCTTCTGCTCAGGAAGACCTCGTGTCGCCGCTGGAGACCGGCGCTGAACGGTCTTGGGAAGGCTTCGTCTACGGTCAGCAGAACCATGACAGCCGTATTTTCATCCGGGCGAATTCCCAGACTTGGGTTCGCGTCGAGGATGGCGATGGCAATGTCCTGCTGTCGCGGACGCTGCGGGCAGGTGAGAGCTACCGTGCACCGAACCGTGAAGGCATGGTGCTTGCGACGCGCAATGCCGGTGCGCTTCAGTTGTTCGTTGATGGCGCTCCGGTTGGAGTTGCTGGCTCATCGGGTCAGGTTCTTGCGGACATGCCCCTTGATCCGGCCACGCTTTCAGGGCAGTAGCTCGGAGCATATGGGCCTGCGGCCCCTGTCCCGTTTCCTGCACAAGCGTTGGTGTCCATGCTCTCCGAGCAAAAAATAGAACAACTCCTCGGCCGTCAGGCGGAGATCGAGCGCAAGATGTCCGAGAATCCGGACCCGGACGCTTATGTGGCCCTGTCCAAGGAGTTTTCCGAGCTGCAGCCGGTCGTTGCCGCCGTCCGCAAGCTCAAGGATGCGCGCAGCGAGCTTGAAGATCTTGCGCAGATGCTTGACGACAAGGACCTCGACGCAGAAATGCGCGAGATGGCGCAGGACGAAAAGAAAGCGCTTGAGGACAGCATCCCCGAGATCGAACACGACGTGTCGATCCTGCTCCTGCCGAAGGATGCCGCCGACGACCGCAACGCCATTCTGGAAGTGCGCGCAGGCACCGGCGGTGATGAGGCGGCGCTTTTTGCTGGCGATCTGTTCCGGATGTATCAGCGTTATGCGGAGATCCGTGGTTGGAAGCTGGAGATCATCTCGGTCTCCGATGGTGATGTCGGCGGTTACAAGGAAATCATCGCAGGTGTGAAGGGCGAGGGGGTGTTCGCGCGTCTCAAGTACGAGTCCGGCGTGCACCGGGTCCAACGCGTGCCGGAAACCGAAGGGTCGGGCCGTATTCACACCTCCGCAGCGACAGTCGCAGTGCTGCCCGAAGCCGAAGAAGTGGATGTGACCATCGAAGAAAAGGACATCCGCGTCGATGTCTTCCGCGCATCCGGGCCCGGCGGTCAGTCCGTCAACACGACCGACAGTGCCGTGCGGATCACGCATATTCCGACCGGCATCGTGGTGTCGCAACAGGACGAGAAATCCCAGCACAAGAATCGCGCCAAAGCATTGAAAATTCTCCGTGCCCGGATTTTCGATGCTGAGCGCGCAAAGGTTGACGCTGAGCGTGCTGAGGCACGACGGGGGCAGGTGGGCTCCGGCGACCGGTCTGAACGCATCCGCACCTACAATTTTCCGCAGGGCCGCGTGACCGACCACCGTATCAACTTGACGCTTTACAAGCTTGATCAGGTGGTGGCCGGCGATGCGCTCGATGAAGTGATTGATGCGTTGATTACAGAAGATCAGGCGGCCCGCCTCGCGGCCATCAATGAGCCGGAAGACGCGTGAGCGACGCCGTGACAGGTGAAAGCCTGTCGCAGTTGCAGCGGCGCGGGCGGGCATTTCTGGCGGCGTGCGGCATCGACACGGCGGCGCTGGATGCACGGTTGTTGTTGCAGGCGGCAACGGAGCTCAGTCCCGAAGCCCTCATTCTTCAATCTGACAAGGCACCGTCACCAAACGCGCTCGCGCGATTCGAAGGGTTTCTGCGTGCACGGGCCGCGCACAAGCCGGTATCCCGGATTGTCGGCCAGCGCGAGTTCTGGGGCCTGACGCTGGCTGTGTCTCCCGACACACTCGATCCGCGGCCGGACACGGAGACTTTGGTTGAAGCCGTGCTTCGGCACACGGGGCGGCACACGCGGCCGTTCATTCGTGACCTTGGGACCGGCAGCGGCGCGATCCTGCTGGCGCTGCTTACCGCGCTGCCCGGGGCGCGTGGAGTTGGGTCTGACATATCCGCCGGAGCGCTGGCTGTCGCGCGTGGCAATGCGCAGGCCATGGGTCTCGGCGCACGGGCGGGTTTCCTGCTCTCTGACTGGGCCGCTGTTGACGCACGCCGCGCTGACATTCTCGTCTCCAATCCTCCTTACATTGCGCGTGGTGCATTGCCGTCACTGATGACTGAGGTGCGCAGGTACGACCCGCCGCAGGCACTGGATGGCGGGGCTGATGGGCTTGCCCCCTATCGGGCGATTATGACTTCGCTTCCCCGGCTGGTGCGGCCCGGTGCTCTGCTGGCATTTGAGATAGGGCCAACTCAGGGGCGTCGTGTCCAGGCACTGCTTGCCCGGTGTGGTGCAGCAATCAAGGGGCCTGGATTAGGACTCCAGACGGACCTGGCGGGCCGCGAGAGAGTGGTTGTTGCCCGCGCGCCACGGCAATTCGGTACGGAAGCCGGATGGCGCGGGTTCAAAAAAGGGGCTTGGTTTAGCCGGGCGGAGCGGCTAGGTTGAAGTCAAGGGGATAAGCGCATATGTGCGCTCCGGCCTTTTGAGGCGCTCTCCTGCCCACCTCAGGCTTATCGATCCGTGCACCCATGAAACGATGGGGTCTTTCGGATTTACAGCTATGGTGTGGCATGCTCGCAGGGCTGAAGCGCGGGCCGGAGATGTTGGGCTGTTGACCGAACAACGACTGGCAACAGGGTAGCAGTGGCTCAAGAGGCACAACGGACAGCAGCGGTTTCGCAGCGGCGACCGGTCTGCGCGGCCAGAGGGCTGGCCCGACGCATAGGACAGGCAGCAGCGGACCGACCTGGAACCGGCAGTGACCTGCGACAGGTCGATGGCGACAAATTTTTCGGATGGAGATCCGGGGGCATAGCTGAGCATCGGGTCTGAGCGCAAATGCGCGTATGGCTGCGATATGGGAGCCAGATTTTCCAAACGCTTTCAATTGCCGCGACCGATGCGATACCGGTGCAGGCGGCAGACTTTTTTTGACCACGTAACAGGAATGCACAGTGGCGAACAAACCGAACAGATCACGCGGCCGCGGGCGCAAGCCGGGCAATAATGCCAACCGCTCGTATGAGAGCAACGGGCCGGACGTGAAGATTCGCGGCAATGCCAGCCACATCAGCGAGAAGTACCAGCAGCTGGCGCGTGATGCCGCTGCCAGCGGTGACCGTATCGGCGCGGAAAACTATCTTCAGCATGCTGAGCATTACTACCGGCTCGTTCTTGCCGCCCAGCAGCAGGTGCAGGAGCAGCGCGAACAGCGTGAGCAGCAGCGCGCCGCGGCCGCAGAGAATGCGGCTGACGGTGAAGGCGACGGCGAAGGCGGCGACAAGCCTGATGGCGGACGTGAGAGTGGCAACCGCCGCCGCAACCGCCGGCGGCGCGACAATGTGCAGGAAAATACTGAAGCCGTGTCTGAAGCTCCTGCTGAGGCAGAGGCTACACCCAAGCCGGATGCTGTTGCGCCCGACGGTGGCGGTGATGATGCGGTCGCCGAACCTGCGTAGCGCTCAAGCCATCTGAGTCAGCTCGCTGGCGGCATCAGTTTGTCGCCTTTGGCGATGGGCCCGTCTTCCAAGACTTCGCAATAGAGCCCCATATCCATGTGGCCATAGCCAAGCCGCAGCGCCTGCGGCAGGTTCATGTCGCGCTCGGCGGTCTGCGGATTGACGTTGGTTGCCGCACAGCGTTCGGTGCGCAGGATGCCTTTCACTTTCAGGCTGCCGATCGAGAACGGTTTGTTCTCCCATTCAAGCTCCTGCCACGCCGCCAGACCGTCGACATAGACATTGGCCCTGAACCGTAGTGGATCGACCGGCTGGCCTGTGACCCGCTCAAGATCCCGTACGCTTTCAAGATTGATCAGAGACAGCACCTTCATCGGCACGTCCGAGAAGGAAAAGTCCGCCGCAGTCACGATGCGCGGTGCGCCGCGCAGTTCATCCGACATGTAGCTTGTCAGGAAGTGCTCCACGAGCTGGCGGCCGATGCGAGAGGTAATGTCTCCCTTGGCGACCTGCTTGCCTTTTCGCTTGATGGTGAGCGTTCCGGTCTCGTCGTCGAACTGGGTCTCGAGAGCAGCCAGCCGCTCGTCCTTCATGAGCATGAGGAATTTGGTTTTCGGGAAGTATTGCGGATCGTTAGGATCGAAGTCCTGCGTCCCGTTCTCGATAGCGAAGGCGCGGTCCCAGGGCATGGTGCCACCGGCCTTGAGATTGGCCTGGTCCAGCGGCTCAGGGGACAGGCCTTTGACCGGGTAGCGGTAAAGCGCGGTGACGTGGGGAGTAGCCATAGGCGGGACATGTCCTTCTTGCTGCCGTGAACGGCATGGCAACCTTGATGGCCTAGCCTTGTCAATGTGACTGTTTACGGCGGATTTTTGCGGCTCAGGCCTTGTGTGGCGCAAATGGCACACCACATGTAGACGGCAGGATCGTGCCGAATTCGGGCGGTGCTGCCAGACGACATAACTCCGGAACGTTGCCCGCATGGGGATGTTTCAACCAGTGCCAAATTGGGCTGAAAAAGAGGGACCTCGATGAATCTCGAGAGCTACACAGATCGCGTGAAAGGCTTTCTGCAATCCGCGCAGGGCCTGGCCGTCCGCGAAGGCCATCAACAATTCAAACCGGACCATATGCTGAAAGTCCTCCTCGACGATGAGGAAGGGCTTGCGGCCAATCTCATTCGCAAGGCCGGCGGACGCCCTGAAGTGGCGCTGCAGGAGGTTGAACTGACGCTGGACAAGCTTCCCAAGGTGGAAGGCGCCGGCGCCGGTCAGCTGTATTTGGCGCCCGAAACAGCGCGCGTCTTCGATACGGCGGAAGAAATCTCCAAGAAGGAAGGCGATAGCTTTGTCACCGCCGAGCGGGTGCTGCTGGCGCTGGCGATGGCCACGCAGACGGAAGCAGGCAAGGCGCTCAAGGATGCCGGTGTGACGCCCACGGGTCTCAATTCTGCGATCCAGGATCTGCGCAAGGGCCGCACCGCCGACACAGCGGGCGCAGAAGACCAGTATGACGCTCTGAAGAAGTATGCCCGTGACCTGACCCAGGTAGCGCGTGACGGCAAGCTCGACCCGGTGATCGGTCGCGACGAAGAAATCCGCCGCACGATCCAGGTTCTGTCGCGGCGCACCAAGAACAACCCGGTGCTGATCGGTGAACCCGGCGTCGGCAAGACGGCCATTGCCGAAGGGCTTGCCCTTCGCATCGTCAACGGTGATGTGCCGGAAAGCCTGAAGGACAAGAGCCTGCTGGCTCTCGACATGGGCGCGCTCATTGCCGGGGCAAAGTATCGCGGTGAATTCGAAGAGCGGCTCAAGGGTGTGCTCAACGAAGTGACTGCCGCGGACGGCCAGATCATCCTGTTCATCGACGAGATGCACACGCTGGTGGGTGCGGGCAAGACAGACGGGGCCATGGATGCCTCCAACCTGCTGAAGCCGGCCCTCGCACGCGGTGAGCTGCACTGCGTGGGTGCCACGACGCTGGATGAATACCGCAAACATGTGGAGAAGGATGCAGCGCTCGCCCGCCGGTTCCAGCCGGTCATGGTCAATGAGCCGACCATCGAGGATACGATCTCGATCCTCCGTGGACTGAAGGAAAAGTACGAGCTGCATCACGGCGTACGTATCACGGACTCCGCGATTGTAGCTGCGGCGCAGCTGTCTGACCGCTACATCACCGAGCGGTTCCTGCCTGACAAGGCCATCGACCTTGTAGACGAGGCCGCCAGCCGGTTGCGGATGCAGGTGGATTCGAAACCTGAAGAGCTTGATGAGCTCGACCGGCGCGTGATCCAGCTCAAGATCGAACGCGAGGCCCTCAAGAAGGAAACGGACGATGCGTCCAAGGACCGCCTTGAGACACTTGAGAAGGACTTGGCCGAGCTTGAGCAGCGGGCAGCGGAGCTGACGGCGCGCTGGGAAGGTGAGAAGGAAAAGCTCGCCGGATCCCAGAAGCTCAAGGAAGAACTGGATCAGGCGCGCAGTGACCTTGAAAAGGTACAGCGCGCAGGCAACCTCGAACGTGCCAGTGAGCTGGCCTATGGGGTCATCCCGGAGCTCGAAAAGAAGCTCGCGCAGGTGGACGGTTCTGATGGCGCCGATGGCAGTGCCATGCTGGACGAGGAAGTGACCAACGAGCATGTGGCCGGCATCGTCTCTCGGTGGACGGGTATTCCCGTCGACAAGATGCTGGAAGGCGAGCGCGAGAAGCTGCTGCAGATGGAGACCGCTCTGGGCAACCGGGTGGTCGGCCAGAAGGAAGCCGTTGCGGCTGTGAGCCGTGCTGTGCGCCGGTCGCGTGCCGGGCTTCAGGACCCCAACCGGCCGATCGGATCCTTCATGTTCCTTGGGCCGACAGGTGTTGGCAAGACGGAGCTGACCAAGGCGCTGGCCGGGTTCCTGTTTGACGATGACAGCGCGATCGTGCGTATGGACATGTCTGAATACATGGAGAAGCACTCGGTCGCGCGGTTGATCGGGGCGCCTCCGGGCTATGTGGGCTATGAGGAAGGCGGCGCGCTGACCGAAGCCGTACGCAGGCGGCCTTATCAGGTCGTGCTGTTTGACGAGATCGAAAAGGCGCATCCGGACGTGTTCAATGTCCTGCTGCAGGTGCTTGATGACGGGCGCCTGACGGACGGGCAGGGCCGTACCGTCGACTTCCGCAACACGCTCATCATCATGACGTCGAACATGGGCGCGGAGTACCTGGTGGCACAGGCCGATGGCGAGGACTCCGAGGCTGTGCGCGATCAGGTGATGGGGGCGGTGCGGATGCATTTCCGGCCCGAGTTCCTGAACCGGCTGGATGAAATCATCTTGTTCCACCGTCTCGGCCGCGATCAGATGGCCGGCATCGTGGATATCCAGATGGGCGGCCTGATGCGGCTTCTGGAAGGCCGCAAGATTACGCTGGAGCTTACCGACGACGCCAAGCTGTGGCTGGCCGAGAAGGGCTACGATCCCGCCTACGGTGCGCGTCCGCTCAAGCGCGTTATCCAGCGCGCCCTGCAGGACCCGCTCGCCGAGCTGGTTCTGGAGGGCGCCATTCATGATGGCGAGACCGTCACCGTGGATGCGGGCGGGGGCGGCCTGGTGATCAATGGCCGCAATGTCTCAGCCGACTTTGCGGGCCTTGGATCGGACCTGCCGACCGCGCCTCTGACGGGAGACGAGCCGGATCCACCTGTCGTGCACTAGGCCTGACAAGCAAGACAAAAAAGAAAGGGCGGCTCGCTTGAGCCGCCCTTTTTCATTTTGGTTCGGTGTCTGCTATTCGACCGAGTTGGCTGAGTCCGATGTATCCGCGGCGGCTGCCGTGATCTCTGGCTTCAGCGGCTCGGTCTTGGCCATGTCGGCCGTCATCCCGTCGCGGGCTGCCTTGAAGGCGGTCAGGGCCTTGCCTTCAAGCTTGCGGCCTGTCGGGACGCGGATCGTCATCGGGTTCACCTTCTTGCCCTTCACATGCACTTCGTAGTGCAGATGCGGGCCGGTGGACCGTCCGGTGGAGCCAACGCGACCGATGGTCTGACCCTGCTTGACGCGTGCGCCCGGCGTGATGCCTTTGCCGATGCGGCTGAGATGGGCGTAAGCCGTCGCGTAACCGTTGGCGTGGCGGATCTTGACGTACTTGCCGTAGCCGCCGTTCCAACCTGCCTTGACGACGGTGCCATTGCCGGCCGCGTAGATCGGCGTGCCCGTCGGTGCGGCAAAATCAGTGCCTGTGTGCATCTTGGAGTAACCAAGGATCGGATGACGGCGCATGCCGAAGCTTGAGGATATGCGGGCGCCATCGACCGGGGTGCGCATCAGGAACTTCTTGGAGCTCTGGCCGTTCTCATCAAAATAGTCGACGGTGTCCTCGCCGGGAATCTCGAAGCGCCACAGCGACATGGGCTTCTTGCCAGTCTGCAGTGAGGCAAAGAGGATGTCGCCGGACTTCACCCGTTCCCCGTCGTCGTCTGCAAATTCGGTGTAGTAGATCTCGAAGCTGTCGCCCTTGCGGATTTCGCGCTGGAAATCGACCGAGTAGGAATACAGCTTCACGAACTCGACCATCACCGCGTTGGGAACGCCTACTTTGGCGGCGGCGCCGAACAGGCTGCCTTCGATTTGGCCTTCGGCGCGGACGACGCGTTTTGTCAGTTCACGGAAGATTTCCTGTGACTCGAAGGTGGATGTTTCAGCGTTGTAGGTGACGCGCAGCGACCGTTCGATGTCAGCCTTGAGGTTGAAGGACACGAGCGCCGGTGCCGGGGTTTCAAGGTCGCCATCCCCTAGGGCGGCGACCTTCACCGGCAGCGTCTCAAGCTCGACGTCCAGCTTCTGGCCGATCTTGAGGTCGCGCGGGCTGAAGTGGTCTGCCAGCGCGTTGACGGCAGCGCGCGCATCTTCCGGCGTAATGCCCATGTCCTTGAGGACGCGGCCGATCGTGTCACCGCTCTCGATCGTGTAGGCGACCGATTGGCGGACGGGTGTGGGCGGGCCGAGCGGTTCGGCTACAGCGACTTGCTTGCCCGACTGTTCGGCGGCGAAGGACTCGTTGATGTCCGACACAGGATCTTTTGCGACCGCCAAGCTGCCGCGCAGGCCCGATGCGGTCTTTTGCGGTGCGAGTTCGACGGACGCGGTGGTGAGAGTGTCATCGGCCGAGAGGCTGAGCAGGGCAGCCTGAGCGGCCGGGGCCGTGGGATCCTGAATGGCAGAGACGACCGGCGTGATGTCGGTGCTGCCGATCACCGTGGCAGACGCCTCGGCGAGCCGTGGTGTGCTGTCAGAGGTTGATGGAGCGACGGCAGCGGCAACGCCCAATGTAAAGACCAGGCCACCGGTTGCGGCGATTACCGTCACCGGCAACGACCGTACGAGCAGCGCATTTGTTGATGTGCGCTGCAGCAAATCTCGGCCGAGGTGACCGAGATAGGTGCTCGTGGCGCTTGCGATGCCGGCGCCGGCAGAAAGAGTGCGACTGAAAATGTTGTTCTTCGACGAAAGCCCGCCGATGCGACGTCCCCAATGGGTCACGTGCGCCCCCCAAAAACGATGGTCATAATTCCCCAAAACCCCGCAAAAAACATGCCGTTCTGGTCGTATTCTGTCAACCACATCGGCCGCGCGAATCCCTCGATTTCCGGCTTTTGCTAAATGGCCGCGCGACGTGGCGTCCTGCGTCAGGACAGACTCCGGGCTGACACTAATTGCGCTATTTTGGTACGTATCGGGTTTCCCAATGGTTAACGCGGCTTAACTACGGCCAAATCCGGGACGGATACACAATGTGAAATCAACAGGTTAGACGCGGCTGCAAATTTATTCCGCATTGCGGCGAAAAAGGCCGATTTCGCGTGTTGACAGGGCCAACCCGGTTCAATAGAACAGCGCTCCTCAACGACGGGTGGCCGCGGCTCTTGTTTCGACGGGTTGCCGGGACCACATTGTTGGGTGTTCACTGTTTGAGTGAGTTGGGTTTGCAGCCCTTGGGTTGACCACAAGGTCAGTCAGGGGAGGCAAATTTGTCGCGGACTTTCGGGTGACATCATCCGGTTCAAAAAAGTTCGGAAAAACGTCAAAAACCCGGTTGACTGGACAGTGAGATTGGGGTCTAAACCGCCCCCCGCCGCCAAGGGAAACCTTGAGGCGGACCGGAGCCAAGAAGGTGACTTCGACAGTTCCGCGCTCTTTGACATTGTAGTTTGAGAAAGAGAAACGTGGACGGCGGCGTCCTGGCGGGTCTCACCCTCGGCCAAACCTTCGGGTTTGCCGGATGGCGAGACTTTAAACAGAACGATCGACTGTCAGACGTTTCTACACATACCCTGTTGATTGGGGTCCGGCTTGCCGGGCCTTGAGAAACATTGAGATGTAATTGCGTCGACCCTGGTTAATTCCACCAGGGTGCAGTCGGGTCAGCTCTAACTTGAGAGTTTGATCCTGGCTCAGAACGAACGCTGGCGGCAGGCCTAACACATGCAAGTCGAACGCCCTCTTCGGAGGGAGTGGCAGACGGGTGAGTAACGCGTGGGAACCTACCCAAGGGTACGGAACAACTCAGGGAAACTTGAGCTAATACCGTATACGTCCTTAGGGAGAAAGATTTATCGCCCCTGGATGGGCCCGCGTTGGATTAGCTAGTTGGTGGGGTAATGGCCTACCAAGGCGACGATCCATAGCTGGTCTGAGAGGATGATCAGCCACACTGGGACTGAGACACGGCCCAGACTCCTACGGGAGGCAGCAGTGGGGAATATTGGACAATGGGCGCAAGCCTGATCCAGCAATGCCGCGTGAGTGATGAAGGCCCTAGGGTTGTAAAACTCTTTCAGTGGTGAAGATAATGACGGTAACCACAGAAGAAGCTCCGGCTAACTCCGTGCCAGCAGCCGCGGTAATACGGAGGGAGCTAGCGTTGTTCGGAATTACTGGGCGTAAAGCGC